>BNJT01002419.1_pt1:67500-1926128 | contig 1926128 bp, 2169 predicted proteins | sample 8540491 | NCBI WGS metagenome assembly BNJT01 (sample SAMD00202455, study PRJDB9452) | human saliva metagenome | host: Homo sapiens
AAATCATCAAGTTTATTAGCCAATGTTTTCTGTTTGCTAGGGTACAAATGAGAATAAGTATCAATTGTTGTTGTAATAGATGCGTGTCCTAATCTTTCTTTGACAACAAGATAATCTTCTCCTTGATTTATAAGTAATGATGCGTGAGAGTGTCTCAAATCATGAATTCTTATTTTCTTTAAATCTTTATCCCTTTCTAGTATTTGCTTAAACTTCTTATCAATCATATTTTTTGTAATTGTTATTGGTGTACTCTGTATTATTTGTAGTTCTTCAGTATTTTTTGTAAATTCCTCAAGTTTTTCTTTTTGTTTTACTTTCCAATCTATTAGCATTTCTGCTAATTTCTGATTGATTGTTATATTTCTAGTTCCTGATCGTGTTTTTGTTGTATTAATGTAGCTTGTATTATTGACAAAGTATACCGTTTTGGTAACGTAAATCGTATTTGTTAAAAGATTTATATCATTCCAGTTCAATGCGAGGATTTCTCCCATCCTCATTCCAGTAAAGAAAGCAATTATGAAAAACAGGTCATAACTTATTTCATCATCTCGAATAAGTTCTCTAAATCTCGTGAATTCTTCTATACTCCAAAATTTAATATCAGGCTTCCTAATTGGTAGTTTTCTTAGATTTTTAACTGGATTTTTATCAATGAGAGATTTTCTTATACCAGTATCAAAAATTTTTTTAAGTAGAATTAGAACCTTATTAATTGTATTATAGCTTAAAACTTCATTTTCATTTTGTTTTTTAGGTTTTGTTTTTAGGTATTCACGAAATTCGAATATATGATCATACGTTAATTTATTTAAATTTGTATTTTTAAAATATGGCTTAATATGGCGCTCATAATTGTTTCTTTGTGTACTTGTGTAGCTTACTTTTCTGCCATTTTTCAAATCATCTTCTTCAAGTAAGTCGAATAACATATCCGTTGTCACTACAAAGTCAAATTGTTTTTCTTTTAATTCTACAACTCGAATATGTTGTTCTAGTTCTAGGGCTTCCTTTTTAGATTTTAATCCTTTTCGAATGATACGTATTCTTTTTTGTGTGACGGGGTGGAAACCATTAGAAACATCAACGGTCCATTTACCACTTTTAGTTTTACGAATAGTCATTCATTATGCTTCTTTCTGGAGTTCAATTCCTAGTAGTTCTTCAGCGACACTGGCTGGAATTGTACCAATCCGTTTGTTATCGTAGATATTAAAACCACGATTCACTAATAGTAATTTGCCAGTATGGATAATCTTTCTTGCAGTTCCTGGAGCAAATCCAAGTTCGATAAGGTCATCTTTTGTTACAGTTTTAATCATGTGATCTCCTTTTCTGATTAGATTAAGTAAGGGGAGGATTAACTCCCCTTGTCTAATACTTATTTTTGTTTTACATCTACTAAATGGATAGCATCCGCCTTGTAATACATTGTCGAACTAATCATAGTAGCTTGTAAATTGTCAAATGTTACTGGTACTTCATCCATTGCTTGGATATAGTCATTATCAACTAATGCTTCTGGATTGTCTACAGAGACTTGGGTTGATTTCTTTTTGAATTGTCCATCCTTGATTGTTACATTGTATTTCCAACCAATGATTTTATCGGTATTAAAACGTCTTTCGCTACCATCTCGGTTTTTGATAATTTCTCCGTTTGCATCTGCTCGGACTTCCGTTTCAAATTTTGGAATAACTTCATCCAATTCAAATTTTGTTCCAATGTTATTAAAATTCCAGTCATTTTGTGAAAGCATTTTTGCCATAATTAATTTCTCCTTTTGATATTTTCTTTGATTGTAGGGATCAAATCCTCTCTTTTAAAGAGAATTGCCCTTTCTATTAATCCACTTGCTAAATCTGGTGGATATTCCATATTGTTGAGTGCGAGATAGTTAGCTTTCTCATACTCATACAGTAAGTTATTGTCGTATAGAAATTTATACGCATTTTAGAATAGCTCCTGAACCTTTATAGGTAAACCATTCTAATTTTTGTTCCAGTTCTGTTTTTGGTTTTGAAATAATGATAGAGATAGGTTTTGAGTGACCTAAAAACTTTTCCCAAGATCTCAAAGGTTTTGAGAAATGGCTATCACTATAGAATCTCACTTTTTCTTTGAGATATCCCTTGGTAAAGTTGAGAAGATCTATTTCTGAATGCAACCATTCTTGAATGAAATAGTGAGCTTTTTCTTTCCTAAGTTCTAACTCAGTTCTTATCCAATTTTCTATAAAACGCTTGCTGATACCGAGCTTCTCAGCTCGTTCTAAGCGTTTATCGTAAATTCTAAGTCTTTCATCATCATTGGGTTTTCTCAAATATAAGGTCTGGCCGATTGTTTCATCTCCGTAGGTATTGTAGTAGGTGCTTTTTCCATATATAAAGCGTTTCTTCTGACAAATCTTTAGAAGCTGATTAGGAGTGAAATAGGGTGTTTCATTAAAATCATCTATTGCAATATCAATTCGTCTTACTGAAAATTGATTGTAATTGTAGTAGAGGTTGTTCAGAAACTGTCTTTCGGACAGACTATTTGGATCTAATACCATATCTCTATAGAACTCGAGTGCCTGTCCTGACATGACAAGCATGTAGGACGACTCTTTCGCTCCATAGTAGATACGGATATTCCCATAATGAAGCTGGCTATCATAGTTATAGTATTTAAGGCTCCCTTTATTCTCAATAAATAGGTCATAGTCAAGAAATAGAATGTCTTCGATTATTTCTCTTGACGAAAATTCAGTCTTATCAAACTGAATTTGAATCCAGTCAAATACAGAACGTAAATGTTCATTTTTTGCCATAGATTTTGATTCAACTTTTTGCCTAATTTTGCCACCCTTAAAATCTCCGAAACCCTTGGAAATACTGAATTCTTTCGATGGTACACCTAACTTGCAGAGGGTGGTGTTACTACACACCCTATCGGTCAAAAATGGTCCGTCCGCATCTACGCTCATTTTCGGCTTTCTGCCTCCTGGCTCAGCCGAAAACTCGCTATTAGCCGAACCTATTTTTTGACCTCTTCTGAACAAACCCTAGTAAGCCGGTTTGCATCGACTCTTCAATATCTTGGATTTTCTTTTTTAGATTGGCATTCTCAATTTGTATCAGTCGTATTTCTCGCTTAAATTCCTGTTTTAAGGCGCTCAGTTCATCGTAGAGCTCATTTATTACTTGGTTTAGGGATTCTTGCTCATTGTCTGCTAGACTCCCAAATACGGCTTGTATAGCCTCTTTGAGACCTATTTCAAGTTTTAGGTTAGCTAACTTTTGAAATTGTCTAAGGTCTTCGTCTGTAAAGTCATAGGAAACTGTATAACTTAATTGATGAGTTCTTGGATTTCTACTGATAGGAATTTTAATTTTCTTAAATTCCTTGCCACTTATCTCTTTAATCAGTTGAATCCAATTTTTAAGAGTAGAGGTAGAGTTTAGGCCAGAAATTTGATTGACTAACTCTTTATTGGTCATCTTTTTGTGAAACCTCCGAAATTTTCTTGTGCAACTGAAGAGTTTTCTGTGGTATAATTGTTACATAATATGTTTTGATCTTGGAACGAACGGCACATTTGTTTCAAGATTTTTTTATTTTGTCGAATCTTACCTCCTTTATTAAAATTTTTTAAATCGACTACTAATTACATACGCTTTTACCTCCTTTTATGCTATAATATTCTCAATGGAATATTTAATCTCAAAATAAATATTCCTTATGGAATAATTCTATTTTATACCGTTTAGAATATTTTGTCAAGTAAAAATATACGATTAAGAATATTTATAGGAGACTTATGTATACAAAGGATTATAAATTTTCAGATAGATTAAAAACTCTCAGAAAATCAAAAAAATTAACTCAAGTACAAATATCGGAATTAATTGGAGTTCAGCAAGGGACATATTCTCGTTGGGAGAATGGAACGTTAGAACCGGGATTAGAATTAGTTGTAAAATTAGCAAATATCTTTGGTACTACTACAGATTATTTGCTGGGACAAAAACCTTATTCAATTATCAGTAGTTTACCTCTAGAACAATTAGATCTTACCAACATTGCAAACTTTTCAAAGGATGAGTTTGATATTTTGAAACATTCAATAGCAGTTTCGGTGGCAAGAAATAAAATAAAGGCAACAGAACTAAAAGATAGAGTTATAGAAAAAAATCAGTTGTCAGAAAAAGATGCAGAACTTTTGAATAAGATTTTTGAAGAAGTTAAAACTTATTGGGAAAACTAGAAGGACGCTAGTCTTCAAAATTTCCTCCCAAAATTTGTCTAAAACATTGACAGAATTCTATATAAAGAGGTTTATGATTATTTTAATGCAGATTGATGGTTTATTTGATTAAGTTTCAATAGGTAAAGATTAGTATATTCTTGTTGAGTGATTTTATTTTATGAAGGGTGTTTATAGTTGAAAGGGGGAAATAGATGGTCTCTAAACTTGATACAGCTTGGGACTTGTTTTTGGAGGGAAAAACATCAGAAGCTAAAAAGTTGGTTGAACAAGATTTTTCCATTGATACCTGTACAGATTTTAGTCTTTTAAATCTGATGGGATATTTATTGTTAGCAGAAAAAGACTATGCCTCGTGTACCCATATCTTTGAGAAATACATTTTATTAGCTAAACAAAATGAAGATAAAGAACATGAACATATTGGCTTACATCAATTAGCTATGATCTACAGAGATCAGGGTGATTTTCATAAGGCTTTAAAACTCATTGAAGATGAAGAGAAGATAGTTGAAGAGCATTTTCCAAATGATAATTTAAAGAAAGCTGTGAATAACTACGAACAAGGCTATGTGAGATTTAAATTAAACAACCTTGATGAAGCTCTTACATTCATGAATCTGTCATTGGAACAATCTTTAGAGACAGATGATGTGATTTCTCAAGCTTGTAGCTATAGAGGGTTAGGGGAAATCTATTTAGCATTGAAAGATACGGAATTATCCAACAGACATTTCAAACGAGCTATAGAACTTTTCGAAAGTGTTGGAGAATTTGAAGGGATAAAGGAAATTGAGGAATTGATTAATGAATGATTTGACATTTAGATTTTGCCATTAGTTTGTTTTTGCTTTGAAACTATGTTAGTCTAAGTTGTTAGTGTTAAAAAAAGACAAGGTTTTTTATCCTTGTCCTTTTCGTTTTAGTATTGCTTTTGTTTCAATGTCAATAAGGATGATTAAAAGGCTGGGACAGTAGTCTCAGCCTTTTAATTGAAGATAAAATCTTCTTAGAAACTTTCCTTAGGAGAGTACATAACAGAAGGTTAGGGACTCTGAAGCTAAGTTTTGAGTATTTTTTTATTTGACAAATATAAGTAGACGGTGTATACTTTATAAAAGTAGACAACGTATACTTCGATAAGGAAAGGTGGTCAAATGAAACGGAATACGGAAGAACTGAAAGAAAAGTTAATTTCGGTCGGCATTGAAGAAATCAGAACTAACGGGATTGACCGGATGTCTATGCGTACAATAGCTCAAAAATGTGGGGTGACTCATGGAGCTCCCTATAAGCATTTTGGAAGTAAAGATAAATATATTCAAGTTGTTATGGAACACTTATCAATGTTCTTTTTGAAAAATATGATACTTGGGATTGATACTTCCATAGATGCAAGAACTCAACTAACTCTGATGGGCTGTAACTTTGTAAGGTTTGCCCAAGAGGAAACCTATCTATTTGAAGCATTATTTATCAAATTTCCATATAACTATATGGAGTTATCCCAGGAAACTATTTCAGTCAACTCCTCTTTACCAGGATTTGAACATTTTAAGTCGGTAGCGTTAAGACTTAAAGATGAGGAAAATCTTTCTAGTAGTGACGCAGAAATATTGATCAATTTTTGGAGTTTTATTGCTGGTTTGGCTCTATTGGTAAGGAGTCCTGTTGGAGAAAACTTTAAAGAAAATGATGTTCAAAAGACCGTCAGAACGATGCTTGATATTTATATAAAAGGAGATAGCTGATGAATGTTTTAATAATCTATTCACATCCGAATGAAACAAGTTATAATGCGTCAATCCTTCAAACTGTGCAAAAGCATTTAGCACCAGAGCATAGAGTTAAAATAATAGACTTATATAAAGAAAACTTTGACCCGGTTTTACGTTTTGATGAAATGCATAAAAGGAGAGATTTACAGCATAATGAAGACATGAAACCATATAGAGATTTATTGATTTGGGCAGATCAGTTGATTTTTATTTTCCCTACTTGGTGGAGTGGAATGCCAGCTATTTTAAAAGGTTTTATTGATCGTGTTTTTGTTGCAGGTTTTGCTTATCAGAATGGACCTCGAGGTCCGGTGGGGCAACTAGATGGAAAAGCGTGGATCATTACGACGCATAATACGCCAAAAATTTTTCTTCCTTTTTCTCAAGACTACGCAAAGGTTCTAAAATCTCAAATCTTGAAACCCTGTGGTATTAAACCGGTTAAAATGACACAAGTTACACGAGTGGAGTATATGAGTGATCGTCAACGGAAAGAAGAACTCGAAAAAATCGCACAGATAGCCAAAAGGATATAAAAACGTGCGTTATAAGTCATGACAGAGCATACAGAATATGAGCTGACAGGAAAAGGGAAATCGCTGATGCCGATTTTAAAGGACTTGAATCAATGGGGGAAAGAATGGTTGCATTAAATTTTCTTCTTCTTTTTGTCACTTTCATCTTGCCACTTAGGTTCTCATTTTGACCGCTTATCCCAAAAAGGCCGTTTTTTTAAACGGCTTTTTTTGCTAGACTGATACTGTCAAAAAGGAGAGAAAACATGATATTACCAGCTAAAAACATCAGTAAACGGTATGGAAATCATCTAGTGGTTGATCATATTCACCTACAGTTTGAAAAGGGAACGTTTAATGCGATTCTAGGACCAAATGGGGCAAGGAAATCAACGACTGAGAAATAAGATTATTGACTCACTATTTATGGAAGTAGTTATTTAAGAGAGAAAGATGAGTTACCAAAGTTACTAAAATTTAAAAAATGAGTCTATTTTGCAAGATTCAAAAGTTCTAAAACCCTATTAAATCAAGGTTATAAGATTTAAAAAATGGGTTCATAGAACTCAAAATCCAGTGTCCGCAAGGACGTGCCGGTTCGACCCCGGCCGCCGGTATAGTATTAAAGACAAGGTTTTCGGACCTTGTCTTTTTCTTTTATTTGTTAAATTGTTAACGTTCAGTTACTAATTTATTACTAATATTTTTGTCATTGTTTTCTGAAAACACTTTGACTATTTTCCTTTACTGTGTTATAATTAACCGGTAAAGTAATTTTTGATTAATAGAGAGGATAAACGTATGAAAGTGGCTAATCAAATTGATGAGTTTTTAAATTCTATTTTACTTATTTCTGAGAATCAGCATGAAGTTTTGATTGGTTCTTGTACGAGTGGTTTTTCTTTAACCAATACGCAAGAGCATATTTTAATGTTACTTTCAAAGGATAATTATTCAAATTCTGAGCTTGCTAAATTACTAAATGTCAGTCAAGCTGCTGTGACCAAAGCAGTTAAACAATTACTTTCTTTTGGCATGCTGGAAGCTTTGAAAGATGAGAATGATGCTCGTATTGTTTTGTATCGGTTAACAGATTTAGGGCGTCCTGTTGCTGAAGAACATTCCCATCATCACGACCATACCTTAGAAGTCTATAATCAGGTATTAAGTAATTTTTCTGAGGATGAACAACTTGTGATTTCCTCTTTTCTTACTCGATTATTGGAGGATCTTCGTTAATGCGTTATATTACTGTTAAAGATCTTTCTTTTTATTATGATCGTGAGCCTGTTCTTGAGGGAGTTAATTACTACTTGGACAGTGGTGAGTTTGTGACGCTGACTGGTGAGAATGGTGCAGCCAAATCTACTTTGATTAAGGCAAGTCTTGGTATTTTGAAACCTAAGATGGGAACTGTCGAAATTTCCAAGGAGAATGTAGCTGGAAAGAAATTACGTATTGCCTATCTTCCGCAACAGATTGCTAGCTTCAATGCAGGTTTCCCAGTTCTGTTTATGAGTTTGTTAAATCAGGTCGTTATCCTCGCAAAGGATGGTTTCGACACTTGAATCATCATGATGAGGAACATATTTTAGCTAGTTTAACGGCTGTTGGAATGTTAGAGCATCGAGATAAATCTTTAGGAGCTCTATCAGGTGGTCAGAAGCAACGGGCTGTCATTGCAAGAATGTTTGCGTCAGATCCAGATATTTTTGTGTTGGATGAACCAACTACAGGGATGGATGCTGGTAGCAAGGATGAGTTTTATGAATTGATGCACCATAGTGCCCATCACCACGGAAAGGCTGTTTTAATGATCACGCATGATCCTGAAGAAGTGAGTCATTTTGCCGATCGCAATATCCATTTGGTGAGAAAACAAAATTCTCCATGGCGTTGCTTTAATGTCCATGAGAAAGATGGAGGTGAGGAGCTTGCTTAGTTTATTTCAATATGACTTTATGCAACGGGCCTTGTTAGCGATGGTTGCCATGAGTCTCTTCTCCCCTATCTTAGGTGTATTTTTGATTTTGCGTCGTCAGAGCTTAATGAGTGATACACTGAGCCACGTCTCTCTATCAGGGGTTGCTTTTGGCCTCTTCCTTGGTTTCTCTCCAACTATTTCTACAGTCATTGTGGTCATCATAGCTGCGGTATTTCTAGAGTACTTACGAACAGTCTATAAAGATTTTATGGAAATTGGGACAGCGATTCTCATGTCGACCGGCTTAGCCTTGGCTTTGGTGATTATGAAGGGTGGCGGTAAAAGTTCCATGAGTTTGGACCAGTACCTATTTGGCTCTACCTTGACCATTACGGATGAGCAAGTGCTTGCTTTGTTTATCATTGCAGCCATTGTTTTAGTTTTAACGATTCTCTTTATTCGTCCCATGTATATCCTTACATTTGATGAGGATACAGCTTATGTAGATGGTTTACCCGTGCGTCTCATGTCTATCTTGTTTAATATTGTGACAGGGGTGGCTATTGCCTTGATGATTCCGGCTGCAGGTTCCTTGTTGGTATCTACTATTATGGTCTTACCAGCTAGTATTGCTTTAAAGCTAGGAAAGACCTTCCGTTCGGTTATGCTTCTGGCAGTGGTCATTGGTTTTGTGGGGATGGTCAGTGGTCTCATTCTTTCTTATTACCCGGATACACCGGTTAGTGCGACCATTACTCTCTTATTTGTATCCTTCTTTGCTCTCAAATCTTTTTGTTAAATTTAGAAAATAGGTGATCTTATGAAAAAACTTGTATGGCTCGTGTTAGCCTTTTGTAGTCTTCTTTTAGTAGCTTGTAGTGGTGGTCAAAATCAGTCAGGGAAATTGAAAGTCATGACGACTTTCTATCCTGTCTATGAATTTACTAAGCAAGTCGTTGGAGACGAGGGAGATGTGGAGCTCTTGATTGGCTCTGGTTCGGAACCCCATGATTTTGAATTGTCTGCCAAGGGTCGCGCAAAAATCCAAGAGTCAGATGTCTTTGTCTATGAGAACGAGAATATGGAAACTTGGGTACCTCAGTTGTTGAAATCAATGGATGGCAAGAAAACAAAGGTTGTCAAAGCGACGGAGAATATGCTTCTTTTACCAGGTGGTGAAGAAGAGCATGACCATGAGGGAGGGGAAGAACACCATCATGAGTACGATCCCCATGTCTGGCTTTCTCCACAGAGAGCCATTAAAATGGTGGAAACGATTCGTGATCAACTGGTGAAACAGTACCCAGATAAAAAGGCTAGCTTTACAGCAAATGCGGATGCCTATATTGCCAAGTTGAAAAAATTGGATGACAGTTATACGAAGAGCTTATCTGAAGCGAAACAGAAAAATTTTGTCACTCAACACGCAGCTTTCCGTTATTTGGCCTTGGATTATGGCTTGAATCAAGTCTCTATTTCAGGTTTGTCACCAGATAGTGAACCGTCTGCTACTCGTTTGAGTGAATTGACAGAGTATATCAAGAAGAACGACATCAAGGTCATCTACTTTGAAGAAAATGCTTCTAAATCCTTATCGAAAACCTTATCTGCTGAAACCGGTGTGGATCTAGCTGTTTTGAATCCATTAGAGAGCTTGACAGATGAGCAGATGAAAGATGGTGAAGACTACATCTCTATCATGGGAGCTAACCTCAAATCTTTGGAGTTAACAACGGCTCAAGCCGGAAAAGAAATTGCTCCAGAAGAGGAAGAAGACACCAAAACAGTAGCCAATGGCTATTTTGAAGACAGTGCTATTAAGGACCGAACTCTTTCAGACTATGCGGGAGACTGGCAGTCTGTGTATCCTTATCTAAAAAGATGGAACCTTGGATCAAGTCTTTGACTACAAAGCCAAATTAACTAAGTCCAAAACAGCTGAGGAGTATAAAGCCTACTACACCACAGGTTATAAAACAGATGTCGAACGGATTGTCATTACAGACAAAACCATGACCTTCTATAAGAATGGGGAAGAGAAGAAGTTCGAATACCGCTATGCTGGGAAGCATACACTAACCTATACAAAAGGGAATCGTGGAGTGCGTTATCTCTTTGAAGCAACTGATCCAAATGCGGGTGAATTCAAATATGTTCAATTCAGTGACCACCAAATTGCTCCTAATAAGGCAGCTCACTTCCACATTTTCTTCGGTGGGGAAAGTCAAGAGGCTCTTTATAAGGAATTAGAAAATTGGCCTACTTACTACCCAAGTGACTTGACAGGATTTGAAATTGCACAGGAAATGTTAGCCCATTAATCAAATAGAGAAGGAACCAGCTGGTTCCTTTTTTGATAGTAACAGAAACTTGTCAATTTGCTAGAAAAAGGATAAAATAAGGCTTATAGAATAGATTGAATGTGGGGAGATTCATGATGAAAAAGTACCGTTTGCTATTGTTGCTTTCTGCTCTACTGTTTTTCCTTGGAGCCTGTGGTGATAAAAAGCAGGAGACAGGATCTGAAAGTAAAGAAAGTACAGTTCGTCAATCGAAGGATAGCGCAGCTACTAGTGAAACAAAGAAAGTTGAGAGCTCTAGTGATAAGAAAGAAAAAACAAAGATGGATATTGAAGCAATCGCTCAAGGGGATTATAGTAGTGTAGCTGGTGTCTGGCAAGATGATAAGGGAAATAAACTAGTCTTCAATCAAAATGGTTTGGTCTCTAACGAATATGAGTCTTACGGTCTCTCCTTGACGGATTATGGGACTGTTTCAGGAGGAGTCTACGGAGGAATCACAGGTGGATTTCTGATGGAATTCATCCCTGCTGGGCTTACGATTGATGATCAAACGGACGAAAATGGAGAGGTCGTCTTCCATGATGATTCTGATGCTAGCAAGGACCGTCTCTGGACCGGAACTGGAATGTACAGTTTTACGGAACAAGGTTCTTTCCTCTATAAGGTCGGGGACTAGCTAGTATATGTGTAATGAAAAAGAATGAAGAGTGTCCTACTCTTCATTCTTTTTTTAGATTTTAGGAGCCAAGAAAGGTGGAAGTCTAACTTCTCTGCTTTTTAAGAGATCTTGGTGCCTCACTCTGTCGATTCTTTTTCCATCAAGGGAAACATCTTGAAGAAAGTGTGCCTGGGCTGTGTGGGCTGTGCTATGGATATGCAGCCATTTTTTCTCTTGAGGGAGATAGAGACGCAAGTGTTTGAAGAGAGGAATCCCTAGGTCATAGACTGGCTTGCCTGGACAAGTTGGATAGAGTCCCAAAACCGACCAGATATACCAAGAAGATAGACTGCCATTATCTTCATCTCCTGGAAAGGCTTGGAAGCTTGGCTGGAAGGCTTCTTTGCGAAGGGCTTGGATCAGGACGCTAGTGTATTCCGGGTGTTGGCTATAGCGAAAGAGATAAGGAATGTGAAAGCTAGGTTGGTTCGAAATGGCAATTTGCCCAAAAGGAGCTTGGGCCATCTCACTCATTTCATGAATTTCGTAGCCATAGCCCGTCACCTCATAATGCGGTGCTTGAGTGGCTAGTCGAGTTAAATAGTGGGTGAAGCCTTCTTCTCCACCAAAAAGTTGCTTGAGGCCCTCGATGTCGTGAAGGGCGCCTAAGGTTGCCTGAATGGCAGAGCACTCTGCATAGTCGCGTCCCCAACTGATGGGCGAGAAGTCTGGTCTAAAATGACCTTTCTTATCTTTGGCCCGAATGTAACCTGTTTCTGGATCAAAGAGGGTTCGATAGGAAAGACTAGACTGGGCATATTCTTTGGCCAACTCTTCCTTGCCAAGTAGCTGGGCAGTTTGGGCAATACAAAAAGTCGCTATAGGAGAAGTCAATGGTGTGACTCACGCTTTCGTGATAGTCGGTGGATAGATAGCCTAACTCCTGATATTCTTTAGCTCCTCGTCGACCATAATGACCATCTGGATCCTCTTTCCTAGCTGTATCCAACATGGCTTCAAAAAGCTCCGTGTGGAGGTCGGGGGCTAGGCTTTTCTGAATAGCATCTGCAATGACCCCGTCAATGAGGGTTCCAGGCATCATGCCTCTTTCGTCCGGCGCTAGCCATTTAGGGAGGAAACCGGTATCCCGGTAATGGCTGAGGAAGCCTTCGAGAAATTCCTGATAGAGATCGGGATAGACTAGGCTATAGAGAGGGAAGGTGGTCCGGAAGAGGTCCCAGAAGCCCAAACTAGTGAAGTATTTTCCTTCTTGAATGCGGTTGTGAGCGAAGTCGCGATGGACTGCTTTCCCCTCAGGGATCACTTCATAACAAGTCTGAGGAAAGAGCAGACTACGGTAGAGACAGTGATCGAAAAAGGTTCGATCCTCTCCACCTGTATCTAAAATTTCAAATCGGTCCATTAGCTCTTGCCACTGGTGGCTGGCTTCTTCTTTTATCTCTTCAAAGCTAGCTTTAGGGAGGTGAGATTTGGCCAACTCAGGGTTAATAAAGGAAGTGCCTAATCGAGTTTCCAGCGTGGGGCTGTCAAACTCTAGGATTAAATCTTGACCCAGCCAGTGAGTTCGGGTGATAGGGTGGTCAAATTCGAAATGAAGATAGAAAGGAAAGTCTTGTTGGTCTGTATGATTTTGGTCCAAGATGTGGAAGTGAAGATCCGTTTCTCCGAATTTCACCTCAGTTAGTCCATTGGGACAGTGCAAGGCAAGCGCTAGTGTAGATGGCCCTTTAAAGCGAAGGAAGGCTCCATAAAGGCTTGGCGTCACCTCTGAGTGGATTTGATAGCGCTCTGAGGTGAGGGCTAAATAATGGGGCTGAAAGATAGCTTCTTGGATCCGGTAACTGCTCTGTCTAAAATAGAGGTCTTCTTGCCTCGGAATGTCTGTTAGTGGGGTAAGGAGACACCAAGAAAAATCCCCAATCCAAGGGCTAGGCTGATGGGTCAAGCGGATGCCTTGAAAGATTGGAAGGTTGGGGTTGAAAAACCAAGCACCCTGTTCATGTGTCGTCTGTGGGAGAAAATAATTCATCCCAAAAGGAACTCCTGTGTAAGGGAGGGTGTTGCCGTTGGAATAAGCTGAGTGATTGTCTGTTCCTAAGCGGGTATCAATGCGAGTAATATCGGTCTTCATGCGGGACCTCCTGTTTCATACTAGAGTCTTCAAGACCTTTTCTTTCTTTATTTTAGCAGAAGCTACTCAAATCGGAAAGTCTTTTTCAAAACTAGAAAAGTTTGTAGAAAAAGGGCTATAATTTGCGTATGTATTTCCCCTTTGAAATCTTTTATACTGAATAGGAAAGAATCGACGAGTGTGAGGAAAACAAATGACCTATTCAAAAGAAATCGTTAGAGAATGGTTGGATCAAGTAGCAGAACGTGCTAAGGATTACCCTGAATGGGTGGATGTCTTTGAGCGTTGCTATACAGACACTTTAGACAATACAGTTGAAATCTTAGAAGATGACTCAACTTTTGTACTGACGGGAGATATCCCAGCTATGTGGTTGCGTGACTCAACGGCTCAATTGAGACCTTATCTTCATGTGGCTAAAAGAGATCCTCGTTTGCGCCAGACCATTGCTGGTTTGGTTAAACGCCAGATGACTTTGATTCTCAAGGATCCCTATGCCAACTCTTTTAATATTAAGGAAAACTGGAAGGGTCACCACGAAACAGACCATACAGATCTCAATGGCTGGATTTGGGAACGCAAGTATGAAGTGGATTCGCTTTGCTATCCCTTGCAATTGGCTTATCTCCTTTGGAAAGAAACTGGTGAGACTAGCCAATTTGATGAAACTTTTGTTACGGCGACCAAGGAGATCCTTCATCTCTGGACGGTGGAGCAAGACCACAAGAACTCACCATATCGCTTTGTTCGTGATACCGACCGTAAGGAAGACACTTTGGTTAATGATGGTTTTGGACCTGACTTTGCTGTAACAGGCATGACCTGGTCAGCCTTTCGTCCGAGTGATGACTGCTGTCAGTATAGCTACTTGATTCCGTCAAATATGTTTGCGGTCGTCGTCTTAGGTTATATCCAAGAAATCTTTGCAGAATTGAATCTAGCCGATAGTGAGAGTATCGTTGCAGATGCCAAACGTCTGCAGGCTGAAATCCAAGAAGGGATCGAAAATTACGCCTACACGACTAACAGCAAGGGCGAGAAGATCTATGCCTTTGAAGTGGACGGTTTAGGAAATGCTAGCATCATGGATGACCCTAACGTACCAAGTTTGTTAGCTGCTCCTATCTTGGTTACTGTGATGTGAACGATGAGGTCTATCAAGCAACTCGTCGCACCATTCTCAGCCCTGAAAATCCCTACTTCTACCAAGGAGAATACGCTAGTGGGCTAGGAAGTTCTCATACTTTCTACCGCTATATCTGGCCGATTGCCCTGTCGATCCAAGGTTTAACAGCTACAGATAAAGCTGAGAAGAAATTCTTGCTGGATCAGTTGGTTGCTTGTGATGGTGGCACGGGTGTCATGCACGAAAGCTTCCACGTAGATGATCCGACTAAATACTCGCGTGAATGGTTCTCATGGGCCAACATGATGTTCTGCGAATTGGTCTTGGATTACCTAGATATTCGCTAATGAGCCTTAGCTCAATAGATTCTTGCAAAGAATCACAAATACATTTTTAAATTTAAGTTAGAATGAGGTTTTACTCATGGAAAATGTTGTTGTACATATCATCTCTCACAGCCACTGGGATCGTGAGTGGTATCTACCTTTTGAAAGCCACCGCATGCAATTGGTGGAACTGTTTGACAATCTCTTTGATCTTTTTGAAAATGATCCTGAATTCAAGAGCTTCCACTTGGATGGCCAAACGATCGTCCTTGATGACTATTTAGAAATTCGCCCTGAAAACCGTGACAAGGTGCAGCGTTATATCGACGAAGGCAAACTCAAGATTGGACCCTTCTATATCTTGCAGGATGATTACTTGATTTCCAGTGAAGCTAACGTCCGCAATACCTTGATTGGACAAGCGGAATGTGCCAAATGGGGCAAATCTACGCAGATCGGTTATTTCCCAGATACCTTTGGAAATATGGGACAAGCTCCTCAAATCCTTCAAAAATCAGGCATTCACGTAGCAGCCTTTGGTCGCGGTGTCAAACCAATCGGATTTGACAACCAAGTCCTCGAAGATGAGCAATTCACTTCTCAATTTTCTGAGATGTACTGGCAAGGGGCAGATGGTAGCCGTGTACTAGGCATTCTTTTTGCCAACTGGTACAGTAATGGGAATGAAATTCCAGTGGATAAAGACGAAGCTTTGACTTTCTGGAAACAAAAATTGGCGGATGTCCGTGACTATGCATCGACCAACCAATGGTTGATGATGAACGGCTGTGACCACCAACCCGTTCAACGAAACTTGAGTGAAGCCATTCGCGTCGCCAATGAACTCTTCCCTGACGTGACCTTTATTCACAGTTCCTTTGATGACTACGTGCAAGCAGTAGAAAGTGCCCTTCCTGAACAATTATCAACCGTCACAGGTGAGTTGACCAGTCAGGAAACGGATGGTTGGTATACTCTGGCGAATACCTCTTCTTCACGCGTTTACCTCAAACAAGCCTTTCAAGAGAACAGCAATTTGCTAGAGCAAGTGGTGGAACCTTTGACCATCATCACTGGTGGACATCACCACAAGGATCAATTGACCTATGCCTGGAAGACGCTCTTACAAAATGCACCTCATGATAGTATCTGTGGTTGTAGTATTGACGAAGTTCACCGTGAAATGGAAGTTCGTTTTGCCAAGGTCAATCAAGTCGGAAACTTTGTCAAAACCAACCTTTTGAACGAATGGAAAGAGAAACTCGCGACTCAGAAATCCCAGAGTGAGCATCTCTTTACGGTTATGAACACTGGCTTGCATGGCAAGGTGGATACCGTCAGTACGATTGTCGATGTAGCGGTTTGTCCATTTAAGGAATTGCACCCGACAGAAGGCTTCAAGAAATGGCCGCTTTGACCTTGCCAGACTATCATGTAGAGGATTTAGATGGGCATCTTGTAGAAGCTGAGATTGAAGACTTGGGGGCAAGTTTTGGCTATACCTTACCAAAGGATAAATTCCGCCAACCCTATATTGCGCGTCAAGTGCGCGTGACGGTTCCAGTTCACCTATCACCTCTTTCTTGGACCACCTTCCAGCTTCTGGAAGGAAAAGCTTCCCATCATGATGGGATTTACCAAAATGGGGTGATCGATACACCATTCGTAACCCTCAGTATTGATGATGGCTTGACCCTTTACGATAAGACGACTAACGAAGCTTACGAAGACTTCATCCAATTCGAGGATCGTGGGGATATTGGAAATGAGTATATTTACTTCCAACCAAAAGGAACCGAGCCAATCTATGCGGAGCTGAAAAGCCATGAGATCTTGGAAAACAATGCTCGTTATGCCAAAATCTTGCTCAAGCATGACTTAACCATCCCAGTCAGTGCAGATGAAAAATTGGATGCGGAGCAAAGAGGCATTATTGAGTTTATGAACCGAGACGCAGGTCGTTCAGAAGAGGTGACAACCATCCCTCTTGAAACAGTGATGACCGTCTTTGTGGATGACCCGCAAATTCGCTTCAAGACGAGCTTTACCAATACTGCTAAGGATCACCGTATTCGTCTCTTGGTGAAAACTCATAATACTCGTCCAAGCAATGACTCGGAAAGCATCTATGAAGTTGTGACACGGCCAAATAAACCAGCAGCTTCTTGGGAAAATCCTGAAAATCCACAACACCAACAAGCCTTTGTCAGCTTGTATGATGATGTCAAAGGAGTGACAGTAGCTAACAAAGGATTGCACGAATACGAAATTCTTGGAGACGACACAATCGCAGTAACCCTTCTGCGTGCCTCAGGAGAACTCGGTGATTGGGGCTACTTCCCAACACCGGAAGCTCAGTGCTTGCGAGCTATCGAAGTTGAGTTTGCAGTAGAGTGCCACCAAGCTCAGGATCGTTTTTCAGCTTTCCGTCGTGCCAAAGCCTTCCAGGTGCCATTTACAGCTCTTCAAGTTGCAAAACAAGAGGGTAGCGTTGCAGCAACGGGAAGTCTCTTTAACCATCCGGCACTGAACTTGCCACAAGTATGCCCAACAGCCTTTAAGGTGGCTGAGAATGAAGAGGGTTATGTCCTTCGTTACTACAACATGAGTCAAGAAAATGTTCGTGTGTCTGAAAAACAACAAACCATTCTTGACTTGTTGGAACGCCCATACCCAGTCCATTCAGGACTATTAGCACCACAAGAAATTCGTACAGAATTGATCAAAAAAGAAGAAATTTAATTTCAAAAAGAAAACATAAACAGAAAGGAGGAGCGAAAAAGTAAGAACCAACTGCTGATTCGCTCCTTTTTGCAGGTGAAAGTAATGACCATTGCAACGATTGATATCGGAGGGACTGGCATTAAGTTTGCTAGTCTAACTCCTGATGGAAAGATTTTAGATAAGACCAGCACCCCAACTCCAGAAACTTTAGAAGATTTGTTGGCTTGGTTGGACCAACGCTTGTCAGAACAGGACTATCGTGGGATTGCTATGAGTGTTCCAGGAGCGGTCAATCAAGAAATAGGAGTGATTGAGGGGATTAGTGCCATTCCTTACATTCATGGATTTTCATGGTATGAGGCCCTTGCTCATCACCAGCTACCTGTCCATCTAGAAAATGATGCCAACTGTGTTGGACTTAGTGAACTGCTAGCTCATCCTGAGATTGAAAATGCAGCCTGTGTTGTCATTGGCACAGGGATTGGTGGGGCCATGATTATCAATGGAAAAACTTCACCGTGGTCGCCATGGCTTGGGTGGAGAGTTTGGTTACATGACAACTATTGAACCAGCAGAAAAAAACTCAACAACTGGTCACTATTAGCTTCTACAGGAAGCATGGTTCGCTATGTCATCGAAAAAAATCTGGTCAAACCGATTGGGATGGCCGAAAAGGTTTACCAAGAGGTCGCAACAGGCAATGCCCTTTGTCAAGAAGCCATTGAGCGGATGAATCGTAATCTAGCTCAAGGACTACTCAATATTCAGTACCTGATCGACCCAGATGTCATCAGCCCTAGGTGGCTCTATCAGTCAGAACCCAGATTTTATCGAAAGGGGTGCAAAAAAAGCAGTAGACGCTTTTTGTGGAAAAAAATATGAAGAATATACAATTGCGCCAGTCATCCAAGCTTGCACCTATCAGGCAGATGCCAATCTCTACGGTGCCCTTGTCAACTGGTTACAGGAGGAAAAGCAATGGTAAGTTTTATCGGAATTAGCAGTAAACAACAGCAAGCTATAGACTTACTTCAAAAGCACATTTCTCTACCAGATGTAGAAGTGGCAGTCGCTCAGTCTGACCAAGCTTCTATCTCTATCAAGGGTGAGGGCGGAGAATATCAATTGACTTATCGCAAACCTCATCAGCTTTACCGTGCCTTATCGATTCTCGCAACAGCATTAGCAGAAGGTGACAAGATAGAGATTGAAGAACAAGCGGCTTATGAAGATTTAGCCTACATGGCGGATTGTTCGCGAAATGCAGTTCTAAATGTTGCATCTGCCAAGCAGATGATTGAAGTCTTGGCTCTGATGGGTTATTCAACCTTTGAGCTCTATATGGAAGACACCTATCAGATTGAAGGGCAACCTTACTTTGGCTATTTCCGTGGAGCATACTCAGCTGAAGAATTACAGGAAATCGAAGCTTACGCCCAGCAGTTTGATATGACCTTTGTACCATGTATCCAGACCTTGGCTCACTTATCAGCCTTTGTCAAATGGGGTGTCAAAGAAGTCCAGCAACTTCGTGATGTAGAGGATATTCTCCTCATCGGCGAAGAAAAAGTTTACGACCTAATCGACGGCATGTTTGCCACTCTGTCTAAACTGCAGACACGCAAGGTCAATATCGGCATGGACGAAGCCCACCTGGTTGGTTTGGGACGCTATCTCATCTTAAACGGTGTTGTGGACCGTAGCCTCCTCATGTGCCAACATTTGGAGCGCGTGCTGGATATCGCAGACAAGTATGGTTTCCACTGCCAGATGTGGAGCGATATGTTCTTCAAACTCATGTCAGCAGATGGCCAGTACGACCGTGATGTCGAAATTCCAGAAGAAACTCGTGTTTATCTTGACCGTCTAAAAGACCGTGTGACCTTGGTTTACTGGGATTATTATCAGGATAGCGAAGAAAAATACAACCGCAACTTTAATAACCACCACAAGATTAGCCAGGATATTTCCTTTGCAGGTGGTGCTTGGAAGTGGATTGGTTTCACACCACACAACCATTTCAGTCGTCTCATCGCTATCGAAGCAAACAAAGCCTGCCGTGCCAATCAGATCAAAGAAGTCATTGTAACTGGTTGGGGAGATAATGGTGGTGAAACAGCTCAGTTCTCTATTCTGCCAAGTCTACAAATCTGGGCAGAACTCAGCTATCGAAATGATTTAGAGCGTTTGTCAGCTCATTTCAAGACCAATACAGGTCTATCGGTTGAGGACTTTATGCAGCTTGATTTGGCCAACCTTTTACCAGATTTACCAGGAAATCTAAGTGGTATCAATCCCAACCGCTATGTCTTTTACCAGGATGTTCTTTGCCCAATTCTTGATAAGCACATGACACCTGAACAGGACAAGCCTCACTTTGCCCAGGCAGCTGAGACTCTGTCTGACATTAAAGAAAAAGCTGGAGTATACGCTTATCTTTTTGAAACTCAGGCCCAGTTGAATGCTATTTTAAGTGGCAAGGTGGATGTGGGCCGACGCATCCGTCAAGCCTATCAAGCAGGTGATAAAGAGAGCTTGCAACAAATCGCCAGAGAAGAATTGCCAAAACTCAGAAGCCAGATTGAAACCTTCCATAGCCTCTTTAGCCAGCAATGGTTGAAAGAAAACAAGGTCTTTGGTTTGGATACAGTAGATATCCGTATGGGAGGGCTCTTGCAACGAATCAAGCGAGCAGAAGGCCGTATGGAGGACTATCTAGCTGGTTCTATCTCACGTATCGATGAGTTGGAAGTAGAGATTTGCCATTCAACGATTTCTACGGAGATAAGGACTTCGCAGCCACAACGGCTAATCAATGGCATACCATTGCAACAGCCTCAACCATCTATACGACCTAATAGAAAGCCTTGTATTTCAAGACAATGATATTGAAGGAGGAGAAGGATGTCCGATGAATGGAGACATTTCTTCTCTTTTTTTCTCCATTTTTAAGGCTATGTCATAAATTTGTAGAATTTTTTCTATAATTAGGAGTTTGAAAAAGTTTTCATAGAGTTTTATAATAAAAAATGTAAACGTTACCAAAAATAAAATGACAAAGGGGGGAGTCAGATGAAAAAGTTTGTTAAGACCTTGAGAGAAAATCTTATTTTCTTCTTAATGGTTTTACCAGGTGCAGCGTGGTTGATTTTATTCTTCTACATACCTGTTTTGGGAAACGTTGTCGCATTTAAAGACTATCATATCACCGGAGAGGGATTTATTGATAGTGTAATGAAGAGTAAGTGGGTAGGATTTGATAACTTCAAATTCCTCTTTAGTTCTAAAGATGCTTATATCATTACAAGAAATACCGTCCTTTACAACCTAGCCTTTATTTTCTTGGGCTTGATTGTTTCTGTTGGGATTGCCATTATCTTTAGTGAGATGCGTTCCAAACGGTTGGTTAAAGTGTTTCAAACATCAATGTTGTTCCCCTATTTCTTGTCATGGGTTATCATCAGCTTCTTTACAGATGCCTTCTTAAACGTCGATAAAGGCTTGATTAACCACATCTTAACATCACTTGGGATGAAAGGAATCAACTTCTATACAGAGGTTGCCATTTGGCCAGCACTTCTCCTCTTCTTAGGAATCTGGAAAGGTTTTGGTTATAGCAGTGTTATGTACTATGCAACCATCATGGGAATTGATCCAACCTTCTACGAAGCAGCAACAGTGGATGGAGCATCTAAGTGGCAAGCGAATCCGCCACATTACCATTCCTCAGTTGGCTTCCTTGATTACGGTCTTGACCATCCTTGCCATCGGAAATATCTTCCGTGCTGACTTTGGATTGTTCTACCAAATCCCACATAACTCAGGTGCCCTTTATAGTGTGACAAACGTAATTGATGTCTATGTCTACAATGGACTTGCTAAATCAGGAGATATTGCGATGGCCGCAGCGGCTGGTCTTTACCAATCAGTTGTCGGATTGATTCTCGTTTTACTTTCTAATATTGTAGCACGTCGGATTGATAAGAATGCAGCGCTCTTCTAGAAAGGAGGATACCATGGCAAAATCAAAAATTAAAAAAGAAAAAGTTGATAATGTTGGGATCCACTCCTTCAGTAAGAAAGCAGACCTCTTCTTTAGTAGCATTGTTGGCTTGATTGCTCTATCCTGTATTTTGCCCTTCATCTTTGTTGTCATGATTTCCTTGACAGATGAACAAAGTTTAGCGATTCACGGCTTCCAATTTTGGCCTGCTAAGTTTGGTGCAGATGGCTATCTTTTCCTTGTTCAATTTAAGGATAAGATTCTTCAAGCCCTCTTTATTACCTTGTTTGTGACGATTGTAGGGACAGCATGTAATGTCTTCATTACAACGACCTACGCCTACGCAATCTCTCGTAGAACCTTTAAGTACAGAAACTTCTTTACTGTCTTTGCCCTCTTGAGCATGCTCTTTAGTGCAGGGATGGTACCAGGTTACATCGTTACCACTCAGTTGCTTCATTTAGGAGATACGGTTGGAGCCCTCATCATTCCGATGTTATTGAGTCCCTTCAATATTATTTTGATGCGGACCTTCTTCAAACGGACAATCCCAGAAGCAATTCTCGAGTCTGCTCGGATAGATGGAGCCAGTGAGACACGGATCTTCTTCCAGATCTGTTTGCCACTTTCTCTCCCAGGGATTGCGACCATCAGTCTCTTCACAGCCCTTGGCTTCTGGAATGACTGGTTCAACGCCCTTCTCTATATCAAGAGTGAAAACCTCTATCCTCTTCAATACTTGCTGATGCAAATCCAAAATAACATGGATTACATTTCTAAATCAGTCGGTGCATCTAGTCAAATCGCTGGTGCGGTCCAATCCCTTCCTAAGGAAACTGGACGGATGGCCATGGTGGTGGTGGCAACAGTTCCAATCGCTATCCTCTATCCATTCTTCCAACGTTACTTTGTAAAAGGATTGACCATCGGTGGTGTGAAAGAGTAAGCAAACCTTTCTCACCCACCCTTCATAATGTTAATAAAGAAAAATAAAAAAGGAGTTTTTCTCATGAAAAATTGGAAAAAATATGCTTTAGCTTCTGCTAGCGTTCTCGCACTTGGAGCAACTCTTGCTGCTTGTGGCAACTTGACAGGTGATAACCAAAAATCATCTAAGAGTGAAGATGGCAAAACAGTTATCAAAATGTACCAAATCGGTGACAAACCTGATAACTTGGATACCTTGTTAGAAAATGCTAACAAGATCATCGAAGAAAAAGCTGGTGTTAAATTAGACATCCAATACCTTGGTTGGGGTGACTACGACAAGAAGATGAACGTTATCATTTCATCTGGTGAAAGCTACGATATTGCTTTTCGCAAACAACTATGTCATCAACGCTCAAAAAGGTGCTTATGCTGACTTGACAGACTTGTACAAGAAAGAAGGGAAAGAGCTTTATGAAGCACTTGACCCAGCTTATATCAAAGGGAATACTGTAAACGGCAAGATCTATGCTGTTCCAGTTGCAGCCAACGTGGCATCTTCACAAAACTTTGCCTTCAACGGACCACTTCTTGAAAAAAAATATGGTATCGACATCTCAAACGTAAAAGACTATGCTTCTCTTGAACCAGTCTTGAAAGCGATCAAAGAAAAAGATCCAAACGTTGTTCCATTCGCAATGAACAAGAGCTATGGTGGACCTTCTGATGACTTCGATTACATCGCAGTAGATGGACTTCCATTCGTTGTCGATTTGCAAGGTGACACAACTAAGATCGTTGACCGTTACACGATCCCACGTTATGTTGAAAAACTTGAAGACTCTTCATAAATACTATGAAGCAGGATACATTCCAAAAGACGTAGCTACAAGCGATACTGGATATGACCTTTCTCAAGATACTTGGTTGGTACGTGAAGAAACAGTAGGACCTGCTGACTACGGTAACAGCTTGCTTACTCGTGTAGCAAACCGTAAGATTGATATTAAACCATTCACTCAACTTTACAAGAAGAACAACACTACTCAAGTTGCAAACTTTGTTATCTCAAACAACTCTAAGAACAAAGAAAAAGCAATGGAAGTATTGAACCTCTTGAATACAAACCCAGAACTCTTGAACGGTCTTGTTTACGGACCAGAAGGCAAGAACTGGGAAAAAGTTGAAGGTAAAGAAAACCGTGTGAAAGTCTTGGATGGCTACAACGGAAACACTCACATGTCTGGATGGAATACAGGTAACAACTGGATTCTTTACATCAACGAAAACGTAACGGATGAGCAAATTGAACAATCTAAGAAAGACTTAGAAACTGCAAAAGAATCTCCAGCACTTGGATTCATCTTCAACACTGAAAACGTGAAATCAGAAATCACTGCCCTTACAAACACTTTGAACCAATTCACAAGTGCCATCAATACAGGTACAGTAGATCCTGAAGTTGAAATTCCTAAGATGCTTGAAAAATTGAAATCAGAAGGTGCCTACCAAAAAGTATTGGATGAAATCCAAAAACAATACGATGAGTACCTTGCTGCTAAGAAATAAGCTAGCATTACTTGCTTAAGTCTATCAAAAGACTTTGAGGTCTTCGCACTTCAAAGTCTTTTCTGTTGATGATTTCGAAATCGAAACCATCAGAGGAAATGTGCTATAATATAGGGTATAATCATCAGTTGTACTAGGGAAACTATACTAACTTGATTGAAGTTCCCCTCTACAGCAAATGAATATGGAGACGAAATATGGGAAGAATGATTGAATTTATTTTTACAAGGGTCTATTTAGCCATGCTGGCAACAGGAATCTTTTGGGCGCTAACCTTTTGTGGAGGTATCCTATTTGGATTTGGGCCGGCTAGTGCAACGATTATGAGTCTATATGCCGAACATGGATCTGATTACAAACAATATGCTTGGTCTGAAGCTTGGTCGCTCTATAAAGAAATTTCCGTCGGGCCAACCAGGTTTTCTATACATTTTTTTTGATCGAAGCCATTCTTGTTTATGGCATGTATCTGATGATTCAATTGCCCCACTTGTCCCTGTTTCAGATTTTTATCTTATTGGTTAATTTGATTTTCTTATTGGTGGCTCCCCTGACTTTTGCAGTCTATCTCAAGCTTCAAGTCCATTTTGACTTGTCCTACCTCAACAGCTTGAAGCTGAGCTTTATTGGTGCTTTTCTGGATATTCGTGCAGTGACCAAGTTTCTCTTGGGGACCTTTCTTCTAGGAGTTGTTACCCATTTCGTTCCGGCTTTATTTTTCTTTGTTTTACTGGGCTTGTGGCATTTCTTTGTCAATGATATTTTTCAACCCGTCTATGAAACAATTCGCTCTAAAGTGGTTTCTTAATTATGAAAAAAATATGGTTAGCAACACTTTTGAAATTCTATGCCTATATCATGGTGGGGATCATCACGACTTTAGGTGTGACGGTATCTTTGGTCTATTGGCATAATCAGAAAGCAGAGACAGATCGAATCGCTCAGTTGATTTCCTCGCGCTTGACTGCTGAGGTAGAGGATATTTATAAGAGATCTTCTCAATGGGGGAAGAGTCTGGTAGAGAATCCTGCCAAGCTCGAAGGAGTCTACAAGTATTTTTCAATGACGCCTTCTGAATACGAAAGCTGGCGATTGGATAATTTTTTCTCCAATTATATTCAAGTTTCGCTGCACCGTAATGTTGAAACTCTGTATTTGGAACACGATGTTATTGATCAAATTGATTTGGTGTTAAATGACTATACGACTGTGTTTGTCTCCAGTAAAAATAAAAAAGGAGGGCAACAAGTTCCAGCGGATCAATACATAGCTAGTTCACAAGCAATCCCAGTCTCCTTGACGGATGTGACGACTGGCGAAAATATTGGACTAGCCTACATTAAAGTCAATCCAGCGCTTTTGGATTCTGTTGTCGACAATATCCAAGACACCATTCCCGTTGCCGTCCAGATTTATAATCCCTTGGGAAAGATTTTTTTACCACAGAGGAGACATCAATCCGGAAGATCATAGTCAGTGGATTGTTCGAGATACTGCTTACGGCTATCAAATCTGGGTTGGGATTCCGACCTCTTACACGGTTCGAACAGCCTTGTTTAGTTTTACCTGGATGATTTCGGTCGCCTTAATCCTGGTCTTGGTCTTGTATCTCTTGATGCAACGAATTTTTCCGTAATTACCAAAAAAACAAGTTTTGGATTTGGTAGATACCATGGAAGCCATCAGCCAGGGGATTCTGAGCGACGGATCAATGTGGATACCAAAGAGCAGGAGCTCCTTTTAGTTGCAGAAACGACCAATACCATGTTAGACAATATGGACAAGTCTATCCGTGATATCTATCAGCTACAACTGAGCCAAAAAGATGCCAATTTGAAGGCCTTGCAAGCGCAGATTAATCCGCATTTTATGTATAATACCATGGAGTTTATTCGCATGTATGCAGTTATGCAGGATCAAGAAGAATTAGCTGATATTATTTACGAATTTAGTAGTCTCCTTCGAAACAATATTTCAGAGGAGAAAGAAACGACCATAGAAAATGAGTTGGAATTTTGTAGAAAATACAGCTATCTCTGTATGGTGCGTTATCCAAAATCGATTGCTTATGGCTTTAAAATTGAACCCGGTCTAGAAGAGATGATTATTCCGAAGTTTACTCTTCAGCCACTAGTGGAAAATTACTTTGTTCATGGAGTTGATCACAAGCGCAAGGACAATGTCATTAGTATCAAAGTCCGTCATGTTGGAGGAGCTGTGGAAATTCGGGTTCAAGACAATGGGAGAGGACTGGAACCGAGCCAACTGCAACGGATCCAACAAATATTGAGTCATAGGGATCCACGAGAAGAAGTAGAAGAGAGTAAGGGGCGACAATCGATTGGGATTATCAATGTCCACGAGCGTTTCCTTCTCTACTTTGGGGATCGTTACCACATTCAAATTACATCAGAAAAAGGAAAAGGTGTTCTCTATACGATTACCATCGAGGACACTTAAGAGGAAAGAATCGTGTATAAAGTCTTATTGGTTGACGATGAATATATGATTACTGAGGGGTTGAAAAAACTGATTCCCTTTGAAAAATGGGACATGGAGGTTGTTTACACAGCAGAGGATGCAGATCAAGCCTTGGCCTATGTTGCGGATTATCCAGTGGATATCGTGATTACAGATGTCAATATGCCAGGAAAAACTGGTCTGGAAATGATTGATCAAATGCAGTCCATGCTTCCCCATGCAGCTTATATCATTATGTCAGGTTACCAAGATTTTGCTTATGTAAAAAAAGCCTTAAACCTCCGGGTAGCAGACTATCTGTTAAAGCCTGTCAATAAGGTGGAGCTGGGGAATATCCTAGAAAAATTATCCCAAACTCTGAAAAACCCAGATCAAGAGACGGCCAATCGGCTCCTTCATGAAGATTGGTCAGAAGAAGAGTTCGAACAAGCCATCCGAGGAAGAAAACAACTCTGGATTGGAGTGGATAAGGAAAGGAAGGGCTTTGCCAGTTCATCTTATCAGGTCTTAGGAAAAAATCTTCAACTCTATCTTTCCGATGAGGATGAAGGGGCTTTCCTACAGCGCCGTTTCCAAGCACCTTATAAGGAACATTTTCAACAATTTAAAGAGCTTGTTGAACGAAGTCTGTTTTATGGGGATCTCCCATTGGAGGAAGAAGATGGTGTCTTTAATTACTATGAACCCATCTACCGTGTCATCATTCAGGGGAATATCCAGCAAATTTTGGAGGAGTTAAACTGGTTAGAAGAAACCGTGAAAAATCATACTCCAAAAGTGGCGATAGCCAAGCAACTCTTTATTCAGTTCATTATGGATGTCTTTCATTTATTTGAACACCTGCACGGTGATGACCTGACAGAAATTGTGAAAGCCGTTCATGATACAACGACTTTCGAGGATCTTGTTACCTGCGTTCGGAACCAATTGGAGAGTTTCTTCTCTCAATATCGGATGAACAATAATGTGGCGACCGTCCTAGAAGTAATTGGACGCGACTATCGGAAGGAACTGTCGCTCAAGGATATCAGCAAAGATCTCTATATCAATCCCGTTTATTTAGGGCAATTGATCAAACGTGAGACCAATTCCACCTTTGCAGAACTCTTGAATAAACAACGGATCAAAGCTGCCCAACAGTTGCTTCTATCCACAACGGAAAGTATTGAAGATATTTGCTATGAGGTCGGCTACAGCAATGTCGGTTACTTTTACAAGGTTTTCCGCAAGTTGTGTGGCAAGTCTCCTAAAGCCTACCGTCAACAAATCGGCGTAGTGGAAAGTGATTAATCTGTAAACATGAAAAATACCCTCCATTTTTAATCAATGGAGGGTATTTTTAGTTGCTTCTTCCGATCAAAATCGTGGCAGAAATCGTGACTTGAGTCAGATTGGTCCAGTCAATTTGAGATGGATCGACGTGAAAGAGGAGAGGCGTCATGCTCAAAAGAGCCTCCCGCAATGCTGGTGTGAGTTCGAAGGTTTCCTGGCAATGGATGGTGTTTTCAATCGTAAAATGATCAGAAAAATGTTGAATAATCTGCTCATTGGAATAATCAGCCTGATCCAGGTGGTCCTTCACCTTCTGACGAATCTCTTGCAGATGGGCAGCAGTTGGGATGACCTTGACAAGGAGACCGTCTGGGGCCAGGACTCGTTTAAACTCTTGATAATTTGCTGGCGAAAAGATGTCTAAGAGGAGGTCCATGCTCTGGTCTAAAAGAGGGAGACGAGCTAGATCTCCGACAAACCACTTAACCTTCCATTCTTGGTCACTCTTAGCAGCCAGTTGGATTGATTCTTTAGATAAATCAAAGGCGTAAAAGGAATGATCGGGATAGCGTTCTTGCAAGATCCGAGAATAGTAGCCCTCCCCGCAACCAATATCTAAAATGTTGGCTGGATGGTCCAGTGGGGACAAGCATTCTGACAGGGTAGTGAGGATATGGTCGTAGAAACCATTCTCTAGAACGAGTTGCCGGTTTTGGAAATTTTCCTTGTCATAGTCCTTGGAGGCCTTCACTTGTGGCGCCAAGTTCACATAGCCAAACTTAGACAAGTCAAAGGAGTGGCGGTTGGGACAAGCCAAGCTTTGTTGGACCAGGTTGAGGGCTTCTTGACAGATGGGACAGGCAAAGCCGTTGCAGAAGCAAAACGCTGAAGTTTGGGTTTGAGGTTTGTATTCATAGTTTAAGTGTATCAAAAGAGGCAAATGAAAGCAACTTTAGGAATAAGTAAATGGGAGATTCAGTAGAAATGAAACTAATTCTCCAATTTATAGAATGAAATTGCTTTAATATCTAAATTGCTATATAATAATGATAAGGAGGAAATAAGTATGTTAAAAGAAGTATTAAGCGTCGCAAAAGTTGCGAAAAAATCATCACTCTTTTTGGGTGGTGTCGCATTTGGTACCCTTGGTTTGAAAATCTTGGCAAGTAAGGAAGCTAAAAAAGGTTATTCTAAAGCTTTGGCTAAGGCTTATAAGTTAAAAGACGAGCTAGATGCATCTGTTTCTGTTGTGAAGCAACATGGAGATGATGTCTTGCAAGATGCCAAATATTTGTACGAGCAAGAGAAAAAAGAAGAGCAATTAGATAGCCTTATAGGAGAATAATATGTCTTTTAAAGTGCTATATAGAGGATACCAACATATCCGACTATCGTCTTCTTTTTCACTCACCTTGGATATTCAAGACTATCTTCGTTCCTTGGCGAGAGATGAAAGGGGATTGAGTCTATCCAGTTTTACATGGATCAACAGCACTTTACTCTACGTATAAAAGAAGGCTTTTCTGTATTAGATAATGCAGAAGCCTTTTTAAAAAGAATTGATAAAGGGAAAGTTTCTGAGTTGATGACTCTTCCCATTCGTAGAGAAGAGAGTGCTTATTCTATTGTTTCAGGTGCAGCGATTAAGCGTATACTTTTTCGTAGTTTTGTGCCGTATCCTATTCGCTATATATGGACTTGTTATCAGGCTTTGGGTTATATTAGAGAAGCCTATCAAACACTAGCGCGTAAGGAACTAACGATGGAGGTCTTGGACTGTTCGGCGATTTTATTGTCCTTGTTTATGAACCAATCCAAGACAGCTAGCAATATCATGTTTATGCTTGATTTGGGGAATCATTTAGATCAGTGGTCCTTGAAAAAAACTGCAACAGATTTAGAACAAAGCCTTCTTGCAAAAGAGAGCGATGTATTCCTAGTACAGGGCGATACGGTTGTTAGTATCAAGAGTTCCGATGTTCAAATAGGAGATGTCTTGGTCCTATCTCAAGGAAATGAAATTCTGTTTGATGGACAAGTAGTTTCAGGTTTAGGTATGGTCAACGAAAGCTCCTTGACGGGAGAGAGTTTTCCAGTTGAAAAAAGAGAGTCTGATTTGGTTTGTGCAAATACAGTATTAGAAACTGGAGAGTTGCGCATTCGTGTAACCGATAATCAGATGAACAGCCGTATTTTACAGCTGATTGAGTTGATGAAGAAATCTGAAGAAAATAAGAAAACGAAACAACGCTATTTCATCAAAATGGCGGATAAGGTCGTCAAATATAATTTCTTGGGTGCTGGTCTGACTTACCTATTGACAGGTTCTTTTTCTAAGGCTATTTCTTTCCTATTGGTCGATTTCTCCTGCGCTTTGAAAATTTCTACTCCTGTAGCTTATTTGACAGCTATCAAGGAGGGGTTGAATCGTGAAATGGTGATTAAGGATGGGGATGTTCTGGAGAAATATCTGGAAGTTGATACTTTCTTGTTTGATAAGACGGGAACAATCACAACTAGTTATCCTATAGTTGAAAAGGTGTTACCTTTTGGGGACTATAGTGAGGAAGATATTCTCAGAATCAGTGCCTGTCTTGAGGAACACATTTATCATCCTATTGCTAATGCCATCGTCAAGCAAGCCGAGATAGAGGGAGTTGAACATGAGGAAATGCATGGGAAACTCCAATATATCGCAAGCAAGGGGATCAAATCTCATATAGATGGCCAACCAGTTCTTATTGGGAATTATGTCTTGATGCAGGATGAGCAGATTCATATCAGTTCAGAACAAAATGCTTTAATTGAAGAGTACATGAGTCACTACAATCTCTTATTCTTGGCTTATCAGAATGAATTGATTGGAATGTTCTGCATTCATACTCCTTTGAGAAAAGAAGCAAAAGCAGCCTTGGAGAAACTTAAGGCACAAGGGAAAAAATTGATTCTGGCAACAGGGGACACCTTGGTTAGGACAGAGGAGTTAGTCAAAGATTTGCCCTTTGATCAGGTCTATACAGACTTGAAACCTGATGGAAAATTTGAGTTAGTAGAGGAACTACAGAAAGCAGGTCACACTATTTTGATGGTTGGGGATGGGTTGAATGACTCAGCTGCTCTAACCCTATCAGATATCGGTGTAGTGATGAATGAGAGTGCAGATATTTCTAAGCAGATGAGTGATATCTTATTGTTAGATAATCGCTTGGATTTCTTCCGAGAGTTGGATTGGCTATCATCATCTTTACAAACACTCATCAAGAAGAATATTCAAGATACCGTTGTCGTAAATAGTAGTTTGATTGGCTTTGGCTTGTTTAATTGGCTCAGTCCTTCAAATCTCTCTATCTTACATAATCTAACAACCTTACGCATAGTCCTGCGTAGCCTGTCTATTAAGGCTAGATAGATGTGGTTATCAACAACAAAGGAGTTACCTTTCTCGAGGTTAACTCCTTTTTTTATAGGTAAATGTTGAACAGTTTAGTAAGTCAATACAAAATATTTTTTCTTTCCACGACGGATAACAGTCAGCTCATTCTCTAACTTATCTTCATCTCCTAAGACATAGTCAAGGTCTTGGATGCGGTCGCCATTGATGTAGATGGCACCATTTTGGACATCTTCACGAGCTTGACGTTTGGAATTGACCACGCCAGAAGTTACAAGCAATTCTACGATGTTGAGGTTCTCGTCTGCTTGGACCTGGTAGTTTGGGACACCACGAAGTCCTTGTTTGAGTTCTTTGACAGAAAGGTTTTTGATGTTTCCTGCAAAGAGTTGTTCCGTGATGTTGAGGGCTTCTTTGTAAGCTTCTTCTCCGTGAACCAGAGTGACGACTTCACGAGCGAGAATTTTTTGCGCCAAGCGTTCGTGTGGAGCAGCCTCAAACTGTTTACGAATCTCCTCAATCTCATCCAGTGACAGGAAGGTAAAGATTTTCAAGAAGCGAACAGCGTCAGCGTCCATCACATTCATCCAGAATTGGTACATTTCGTAAGGAGATGTTTTGTCTGCATTGAGCCAGACGGCATTGCCTTCTGATTTACCGAATTTCTTACCAGTTGCATCTGTGATCAAAGGCACAGTCATAACATGACCAGTTTTATCTGCTTTACGACGCATCAACTCAGTACCAGCTGTCATATTTCCCCACTGGTCAGAACCACCGATTTGCAGAGTGACATTGTGCTCTTGGTTGAGGACAAAGAAGTCGTAGCCTTGCATGATTTGGTAGGCAAATTCTGTGTAAGAAATCCCTGTTTCAATCCGTTTCTTCACAGACTCTTTGCTCATCATGTAGTTAACGGTGAAGTATTTCCCGATATCGCGAAGGAAGTCAATGAAGCTGATGTTGCCAAACCAGTCGTAGTTATTGACCATGACAGCCTTGTTTTCCCCATTTTCAAAATCTAAGAAACGAGACAATTGCCCTTGGATAGAAGTGACCCAACCATCTACAGTCTCCTTAGTTTGTAAACTGCGCTCGGCATCTTTGAAAGAAGGGTCTCCAATGAGTCCGGTCGCACCACCGACAAGCGCATAAGGTTTGTGGCCTGCCAGTTGTAAGCGGCGACTGGTCAAGATTGCAACAAGGTGCCCAAGGTGCAAACTATCAGCAGTTGGATCGTAGCCAGTATAATACGATACTTGTCCTTCTTCTAGGGCTTTACGCAAAGCATCTTCGTCAGTCGTTTGGAAATCAAACCACGTTCTTTTAGCTCATCAAAAATGTGCATCGTTCTCTCCTTTTCTAAGCTACTGGCCGGATCGATGAAAACAGTCCAGTATCTGTATGGTTTCTCTCTATTTTACCATAATGACTTGAAATAGCAATGAAAGGATGAAAAAATTCCGACTGTGTGATGTGTTCTCAACTTTAGGAATTGAAAAGAAAGAGGACCATTTGGTATAATAGGGAGAATAAGGAGAAATAGAGTGAATCAATTAAAAGAACAGATGATCAAATGGGGGAAGATGCTACAAAACGTCTTCTCTAAAGTAGATCATAAAGTAAAAGAAAAAACAAAAGATAAGGAAGGGGGAGAAGGATGGTCGCTCGGTGATTTTGTAGCGACGGTTCTCCGGACCATGAAGCTCCTATGGGATGTCTTGTTGGTTTTTGCCCTAGCTGGTCTCTTGTTTGGAGCAGGGATTGCGATTGGGTATGCGGCTAGCTTGTTTAGTGCCACAGAAACACCGGATCCAAGTCAGTTGGTTCAACAAGTACGAAATATTTCGAGCGTTTCAAAGATTTCCTATTCAGATGGGAGCATTATTTCTGATATTGACAGTGATCTGATTCGCATTCCAGTCGAGGCAGATGCCATTTCAAACAATGTGAAACAAGCTGTTATTGCAACTGAGGATGAGAATTTTCAGAGCCATAATGGGATTGTTCCTAAGGCGGTGCTCCGGGCGACTCTAGGCTCTGTCGCTGGAGTAGGCTCCTCTAGTGGGGGGTCGACCTTGACCCAGCAGTTAATCAAGCAACAGGTAGTTGGAGATGCTCCGACCTTCTCTCGGAAAGCTGCTGAGATTATCGATGCCCTAGCTCTTGAGCGGGTTATGAACAAGGATGAGATTTTAACGACTTATCTAAATGTGTCTCCATTTGGACGAAACAATCGCGGACAAAACATTGCCGGGGTAGAGGCGGCAGCTCAAGGGATTTTTGGAGTTTCTGCCAAAGACTTAACCATTCCACAGGCGGCCTTTATTGCTGGTCTGCCACAGAGCCCAATTGTCTACTCGCCTTATGCCTCTGATGGAAGTCTCAAAACTCCAGAAAATCAAGCTTTAGGATTGGATCGCGCCAAGGATGTCTTGTACAATATGTATCGAACAGGGGCTATCACTAAGGAAGAGTACGACCAATATAGTCAATATGATTTAAGTAAGGATTTCCTTCCGTCAAATGGCATCGAGAAGACGCCACACGACTACTTGTATTTCCAAGCCGTAAGTGAAGCGGAAGAGGCCATGTATGACTATTTAATCAAGAGGGACAATGTTTCGAGTCATGACCTAAAAAACAATTCGACCGTTAAATCTTATCAAGAGTTGGCGAAGAAAGAATTGAGAGAAGGAGGCTACACCGTCCAGACTACAATCAACAAAGCCATCTACAATGCGATGCAAGCAGCTGTAGCTAATTATGGTGGTCTTTTAGATGATGGGACTGGTTTGGTTGAAGTCGGAAATGTTCTCATGGACAACCGGACGGGTGCTATCCTTGGTTTTATAGGGGGTCGAAATTTTGAGGGCAACCAAAACAACCACGCCTTTGATACCGAACGCTCCCCAGGATCTACAATTAAACCGATTTTAGCCTACGGAATTGCGATTGACCAAGGGATGATGGGAAGTAATAGTATCCTCTCGAACTATCCAGCTAATTTCTCCAGTGGAGAGCCAATCATGCACGTGGATAGTCGAGGGACGGCTATGATGGACCTTCGAGAAGCCCTCAATACTTCTTGGAATATTCCTGCCTACTGGACCTATCGTGCTCTTCGTGAAAAAGGGGTCGATGTTCCTGGATACATGAAGAAAATGGGTTACGATATTGCAGAATATGGGATTGAAAGCCTTCCGATGGGAGGGGGAATTGAAGTCACTGTAGCCCAACATACCAATGGCTTCCAGACCTTGGCCAACAACGGAAATTTCCAAAAACGTTATATGATCGAAAAGATCATGGATCGCAATGGGGAAGTGGTCTACCAACATGAGAGCAAGGCGACTCGCGTCTACTCAGCAGCAACAGCAACCATTATGCAAGATCTCTTGAGAGGGGTTATCAATTCTGGAGCAACCACCACCTTCAAGAGTCGGATCAGTCAAATCAACCCGACCTTAGCCAATGCGGACTGGATTGGGAAGACTGGAACGACCAACGCAAATGGGGACATGTGGCTCATGTTATCTACTCCAAACCTCACCTTAGGTGGTTGGATCGGACACGACAATAATGCTTCCCTTGCTCCACTAACAGGTTATAATAACAACGCTAATTATATGGCGAATTTAGCCAATGCCATCTATCAAGCGGATCCAGCAGCTTGGGGAGTCCAAGATCGCTTTACTTTAGATGGAAGCGTCATTTCATCAAGTGTTCTGAAAGCAACAGGTCAACGCCCTGGTCGTGTCAATGTCAACGGCCGTGAAATTGATTTGACAGGGCAGACCGTGACGAGCTATTGGGCTAAAAACGGGGCCCCTCAGACTACCTATCGCTTTGCGATTGGCGGTTCTGATAGTGATTATCAAAATGCTTGGGCAAGTATGATTGGGAATCCTGAAAGTCGCTCGACTTCGAATAGCTCAAGTGGCAACCGAAATTCAAACAAGAACACTAATTCAAGCACTTCAACTAGTTCCTCATCTGAAAAACAAAACCGATGAGAAAACAGTTGATACCTATACCATAAAATCGTTTTCATGTCTAGAAGAAACCTTGTGTTTTTCGCGAAAATACGATATAATAGGGACAAGTAATTTGTCGTGTGCTTTATTTGAAATATTGTCCAAATAGAAGCTTACAGCAGTTAAATCAAACTTTATAAAAGTCGATTTAGCTGCTCTTTTTGTGCCTATTTTTAGAAAAAAAGTAGTTTGTTACCAAAATTTAATTTTTCTAAAAATTATCAAAAAGGATGAATGAGAGCGAGGCGAGAATCCTCCGCGTGATGAAATTCACACCAACCTTCGTCAAAACCGTTGTGAACAGAGACGCATGTCTTCTCTTTCAAGACGGTCTAGAAACCGGGTATTCAGAAAGGGAGCAACCCTAGCTGGTATCCTAGTATAGAAAAAGGAGTTAAAACTTTGGCAGGACATGACGTTCAATACGGGAAACATCGGACCCGTCGTAGTTTTTCAAGAATCAAAGAAGTTCTTGATTTACCAAATTTGATTGAAATCCAAACGGATTCATTTAAAGATTTTCTGGATCATGGTTTGAAAGAAGTTTTCGAAGATGTATTGCCTATTTCGAACTTCACCGACACAATGGAGTTGGAATTTGTCGGCTATGAAATCAGAGAACCAAAGTATACCTTGGAAGAAGCGCGTATCCATGATGCGAGCTACTCTGCCCCAATCTTTGTAACCTTCCGTTTGGTCAACAAGGAAACAGGCGAAATCAAAACTCAAGAAGTCTTCTTTGGTGATTTCCCAATCATGACCGAGATGGGAACCTTTATCATCAATGGTGGAGAACGGATTATCGTATCCCAGCTTGTTCGTTCACCAGGTGTTTACTTCAATGATAAAGTGGACAAAATGGAAAAGTTGGTTACGGCTCAACAGTCATTCCAAACCGTGGAGCTTGGTTAGAGTTAGAAACAGACTCAAAAGATATTGCTTATACACGAATCGACCGTACGCGTAAGATTCCATTTACAACCTTGGTTCGTGCTCTTGGTTTCTCTGGAGATGATGAGATTTTTGATATCTTTGGGGATAGCGAATTGGTTCGCAATACTGTTGAGAAAGATATTCATAAGAACCCAATGGATTCACGGACAGATGAAGCCCTCAAAGAAATCTATGAGCGCCTTCGTCCAGGTGAGCCAAAAACAGCTGAAAGTTCACGTAGCCTGTTGGTGGCGCGTTTCTTTGATCCACGTCGTTATGACTTGGCACCAGTTGGTCGCTACAAGATCAATAAGAAACTCAATATCAAGACACGCTTGTTGAACCAAACAATTGCAGAACCACTTGTAGATGCAGAAACAGGCGAAATCCTTGTGGAAGCTGGTACCGTGATGACTCGTGATGTCATCGACAGCATCTCCGAACAATTGGATAATGGTTTGAACAAAATCATCTACACTCCAAATGATGCAGCTGTTTTGACAGAGCCAGTAGAATTGCAAAAGTTCAAGGTGGTTGCACCAACAGATCCAGACCGTGTTGTCACAGTGATTGGCAATGCTAAACCATCTGATAAAGTTCGTACCATCACTCCAGCTGATATCTTGGCTGAAATGAGCTACTTCCTCAACTTAGCTGAAGGCCTTGGCCGTGTCGATGATATCGACCACCTTGGAAACCGTCGCATTCGTGCCGTTGGGGAATTGCTTGCTAACCAAGTGCGTCTTGGACTCTCTCGTATGGAACGAAACGTCCGCGAACGCATGTCTGTTCAAGATAACGAAGTATTAACACCTCAACAAATCATTAATATTCGTCCAGTAACTGCGGCAATTAAAGAATTCTTTGGTTCTTCTCAATTGTCTCAATTCATGGACCAACACAACCCACTTTCTGAGTTGTCCCACAAACGTCGTCTATCTGCCTTAGGGCCTGGTGGTTTGACACGTGACCGCGCTGGATACGAGGTTCGTGACGTGCACTACACCCACTATGGTCGTATGTGTCCGATTGAAACGCCTGAAGGACCAAACATCGGTTTGATTAACAACTTGTCATCTTATGGGCACTTGAACAAATATGGTTTCATCCAAACACCATATCGTAAAGTAGACCGTGAAAAAGGTGTGGTGACCAACGAAATCGTTTGGTTGACAGCTGATGAAGAAGATGAGTACATTGTGGCTCAGGCCAACTCTAAGTTGAACGAAGCGGGTGGCTTTGCAGAGCCAATCGTTATGGGACGTCATCGTGGTAACAACCAAGAATTCCCATCTGATCAAGTCGACTACATGGACGTGTCTCCAAAACAGGTAGTTGCCGTTGCGACAGCATGTATTCCTTTCTTGGAAAACGATGACTCCAACCGTGCCCTCATGGGTGCCAACATGCAACGTCAGGCTGTGCCATTGATCGATCCAAAAGCGCCTTACGTGGGTACTGGTATGGAATACCAAGCAGCCCATGACTCAGGAGCTGCGGTCATTGCCCAACATGGTGGTAAGTTACTTATGCGGATGCAGACAAGGTAGAAGTTCGTCGGGAAGATGGATCCCTTGATGTTTATCACATTCAAAAATTCCGTCGTTCAAACTCAGGTACGGCTTACAACCAACGTACCCTTGTCAAAGTTGGCGATGTTGTTGAAAAAGGCGACTTTATCGCAGACGGTCCATCTATGGAAAAAGGGGAGATGGCCCTTGGTCAAAACCCAATCGTTGCCTACATGACATGGGAAGGTTACAACTTCGAGGATGCCGTTATCATGAGCGAACGCTTGGTGAAAGAGGATGTCTATACATCTGTTCACTTGGAAGAATTCGAATCAGAAACGCGCGATACTAAGTTAGGCCCTGAAGAAATCACTCGTGAAATTCCAAACGTTGGGGAAGATGCTCTCAGAAACCTTGACGAAATGGGTATTATCCGTATTGGTGCGGAAGTAAAGGAAGGCGATATCCTTGTCGGTAAGGTAACACCGAAGGGTGAGAAAGACCTTTCTGCTGAAGAACGTCTCCTCCATGCCATCTTTGGCGATAAATCTCGTGAAGTGCGGGATACTTCTCTTCGTGTACCTCACGGTGGAGATGGAGTCGTTCGCGATGTCAAGATCTTTACGCGTGCAAACGGAGATGAATTGCAATCGGGTGTTAACATGTTGGTTCGTGTGTACATCGCACAAAAACGCAAGATCCGCGTCGGAGATAAAATGGCCGGTCGTCACGGAAACAAAGGGGTTGTATCCCGTATTGTTCCTGTAGAAGACATGCCTTACCTTCCAGATGGTACACCGGTTGATATCATGTTGAACCCACTTGGGGTGCCATCACGTATGAATATCGGTCAGGTTATGGAACTTCACCTTGGTATGGCGGCTCGTAACTTAGGTATCCATATCGCAACACCAGTCTTTGACGGAGCAAGCTCAGAAGACCTCTGGGATACTGTCCGTGAAGCGGGTATGGATAGCGATGCCAAGACCATTCTTTACGATGGACGGACTGGTGAGCCATTTGACAACCGTGTTTCTGTCGGTGTCATGTACATGATTAAGCTTCACCACATGGTTGATGATAAACTCCATGCTCGTTCTGTCGGACCATACTCAATGGTTACCCAACAACCACTCGGAGGGAAAGCTCAGTTTGGTGGACAACGTTTCGGGGAAATGGAAGTTTGGGCCCTTGAGGCTTATGGTGCGTCTAATGTCCTTCAAGAAATCTTGACCTACAAGTCAGATGATGTCAATGGACGTTTGAAAGCTTATGAAGCGATTACCAAGGAAAACCAATTCCAAAACCAGGTGTGCCAGAGTCCTTCCGCGTTCTTGTCAAAGAATTGCAATCACTTGGATTGGATATGCGTGTCCTAGATGAAGATGACAAAGAAGTCGAACTTCGTGACCTTGATGAAGGGGAAGATGACGATGTCATTCACGTAGACGATCTTGAGAAAGCACGTGAAAAAGCTGCCAAGGAAGCAAGAGCGGCCTTTGAAGCTGAAGGAAAAGAAAATAAATAACATGGGTATTTTTAGGGAAGAGTGCGAGGCCTGTCTCTCTTAAAAAGAAAGAAGGGGGTCAGATCTTGTAATCGACTCCAATAGCCTCTAAAAATACATTCAAAAATGAAACAAGGAAAGGTAAGAAATAGTGGTTGATGTAAATCGTTTTAAAAGTATGCAAATCACCCTAGCTTCTCCAAGCAAGGTCCGCTCATGGTCTTATGGAGAGGTCAAGAAACCTGAAACAATCAACTACCGTACATTGAAACCAGAACGTGAAGGTCTCTTTGATGAAGTCATCTTTGGACCTACAAAAGACTGGGAATGTGCGTGTGGAAAATACAAACGAATCCGTTACAAAGGGATTGTTTGTGACCGCTGTGGTGTAGAAGTAACACGTGCAAAAGTTCGTCGTGAACGCATGGGTCACATCGAGTTGAAAGCACCTGTATCACATATCTGGTACTTCAAGGGAATCCCTTCTCGTATGGGATTGACCTTGGATATGAGCCCTCGTGCCCTCGAAGAAGTCATCTATTTCGCGGCTTACGTGGTGATCGATCCAAAAGATACACCGCTTGAGCACAAATCTATCATGACAGAACGCGAATACCGTGAACGCTTGCGTGAATACGGACCAGGTTCCTTTATTGCCAAGATGGGAGCGGAAGCGATTCAGGATCTCTTGAAACAAGTTAATCTAGAATCTGAGATTGCCCTTCTGAAAGAAGAGTTGAAGACAGCAACAGGCCAAACGTGTCAAAGCTGTTCGTCGTCTAGATGTCTTGGATGCCTTCTACAAATCTGGCAACAAGCCTGAATGGATGATTCTCAACATCCTTCCCGTTATTCCACCAGATTTACGTCCAATGGTCCAATTAGATGGTGGTCGTTTTGCGGCTTCTGACTTGAACGACCTTTATCGTCGTGTAATCAACCGGAACAACCGTTTGGCTCGTCTCTTGGAATTGAATGCACCAGGGATCATCGTGCAAAATGAGAAGCGGATGCTTCAAGAAGCGGTTGACGCTTTGATTGACAATGGTCGTCGTGGTCGTCCAATTACAGGACCAGGTAGCCGCCCACTTAAATCGCTGAGCCACATGCTCAAAGGGAAACAAGGACGCTTCCGTCAAAACTTGCTCGGTAAACGGGTTGACTTCTCTGGACGTTCCGTTATCGCTGTTGGTCCAACTCTTAAAATGTACCAATGTGGTGTGCCACGTGAAATGGCCATCGAGCTCTTTAAACCATTTGTCATGCGTGAAATCGTTGCGCGTGATATTGTACAAAACGTTAAAGCAGCTAAACGCTTGGTCGAACGTGGAGATGAACGTATTTGGGATATCCTAGAAGAAGTGATCAAAGAACACCCAGTTCTCTTGAACCGCGCACCGACCCTTCACCGTTTGGGGATCCAAGCCTTCGAGCCAGTCTTGATTGATGGGAAAGCTCTTCGCTTGCACCCACTTGTCTGTGAAGCCTACAATGCCGACTTTGACGGTGACCAAATGGCCATCCACGTACCGCTTTCAGAAGAAGCTCAAGCAGAAGCACGTATCTTGATGTTGGCTGCTGAGCACATCTTGAACCCTAAAGATGGGAAACCAGTTGTTACTCCATCTCAGGACATGGTTTTGGGGAACTACTACTTGACCATGGAAGAAGCTGGTCGTGAAGGAGAAGGAATGGTCTTCAAAGACCGTAACGAAGCAGTAATGGCCCTTCGCAATGGTTATGTTCACTTGCACAGTCGCGTCGGTATTGCGACTGATAGTTTGGATAACCGTGGACAGAAGATCAAAAACACAAAATTCTTTTGACTACTGTCGGTAAGATTCTCTTCAACGATATCATGCCAGCAGAACTTCCGTATCTTCAAGAGCCAAATAATGCTAACTTGACAGAAGGAGTTCCAGCTAAATACTTCTTGGAATCTGGTCAAGATGTCAAAGAAGCAATTGAGAAATTGGAATTAAACGTTCCATTCAAGAAGAAAAATCTTGGAAATATCATCGCAGAAATCTTCAAACGCTTCCGTACAACAGAAACATCTGCTTTCTTGGACCGTTTGAAAGACTTAGGTTACCACCACTCAACCCTTGCTGGTTTGACAGTGGGGATTGCCGATATTCCAGTTGTTGAAGATAAAGCTGAAATCATTGAAGAATCTCACAAACGTGTAGAACAAATCACGAAACAGTTCCGTCGCGGGATGATTACAGATGATGAGCGCTACAATGCCGTTACAGCCGAATGGCGTGCAGCCCGTGAGAAACTGGAAAAACGCTTGGTAGATAACCAAGATCCGAAGAACCCAATCGTTATGATGATGGACTCTGGAGCCCGTGGTAACATCTCAAACTTCTCACAGCTTGCCGGTATGCGTGGTCTGATGGCTGCTCCAAACGGACGGATTATGGAATTGCCGATCCTGTCCAACTTCCGCGAAGGTTTGTCAGTACTCGAAATGTTCTTCTCTACTCACGGTGCTCGTAAAGGGATGACCGATACGGCCCTCAAGACAGCCGACTCAGGCTACTTGACACGTCGTTTGGTTGACGTTGCCCAAGACGTTATTATCCGTGAGGATGACTGTGGAACTGACCGTGGACTTGTGATCCGTGCCATTACTGATGGCAAGGAAATGATCGAGCCCCTCGAAGAACGTTTGACAGGTCGTTATACCAAGAAATCGGTTAAACATCCTGAAACAGGAGAAGTCATCGTTGGTCCAGATACTTTGATTTCAGAAGACCTAGCACGTGAAATTGTCAATGCTGGTGTTGAAGAAGTCACTATCCGCTCTGTCTTTACATGTAACACCCGTCATGGTGTCTGCCGTCACTGTTACGGTATCAACTTGGCGACTGGTGATGCGGTTGAAGTTGGTGAAGCAGTTGGAACCATCAGCTGCCCAATCTATCGGGGAACCTGGTACACAGTTGACCATGCGTACCTTCCACACGGGTGGGGTTGCCTCAAATACCGATATCACGCAAGGTCTTCCTCGTGTCCAAGAAATCTTTGAAGCCCGCAATCCAAAAGGGGAAGCGGTCATCACTGAGGTCAAAGGGGAAGTCACAGCCATTGAAGAAGATGCTTCTACACGGACCAAGAAAGTCTTTGTTCGTGGTGCGACAGGTGAGGGAGAATACGTTGTCCCTTATACAGCCCGCATGAAAGTCGAAGTGGGAGATCAAGTATCTCGTGGTGCGGCATTGACAGAAGGGTCTATCCAACCAAAACGTCTCCTTGCCGTTCGTGATGTCTTGTCTGTTGAAACTTACCTCCTTGCGGAAGTACAAAAAGTATACCGTAGCCAAGGGGTAGAAATCGGTGACAAACACATCGAGGTAATGGTGCGTCAAATGATCCGTAAGGTTCGTGTTATGGATCCAGGAGATACAGACCTTCTCATGGGTACTCTCATGGATATCACAGACTTTACAGATGCCAACCGTGATGTGGTTATTTCTGGTGGGGTTCCAGCGACGGCTCGTCCAGTCCTTATGGGAATCACCAAGGCTTCTCTTGAAACCAATAGTTTCTTGTCAGCAGCTTCCTTCCAGGAAACAACTCGTGTCCTCACTGACGCAGCCATTCGTGGTAAGAAAGACCATCTCCTTGGACTTAAGGAAAATGTTATCATTGGTAAGATTATTCCTGCTGGTACAGGTATGGCTCGTTACCGCAACTTGGAACCACAGGCAGTCAATGAAGTCGAAATTATCGAAGAAGTTCCAGTTACAGAAGAAGCAACAGAGGTCGTTGAAACAACTGCTGTAGTGGAAGAAAATTAATCCTAAAAGAAGTTTTACTGATCCTCAGTAAGGCTTCTTTTTTATGCTTAAAAATGAATAAAGAGGTCTCTAATCTGTCAATAAACACCCTTTTATAGTATGCAAAAAAATGAATATAATGTGAATATTTAGGAAGTGTTTTGACTAGTCTATGGGCACTTAAAATCCTTTGATTGTAGAAATAAATTGGTAAAAAAACCAATTAGGACAAGGGTTTTTTCACTGATAACCTCTTGAATATTACACGAAAATTACAGAGTATTAAAATTCGATTAAATGCATTACAAAGCTCTCAAGTTAGTTTGACTTTTGAAGCTAATGGAGGTAGAATGAGGAAGATATACAAAAAAGTAGAAATTGTTGAAACTACTATAATATAAAGGGAAATAAGATGAAAAAGATAAAGGTGATGGTTGTTTTTGGGACACGCCCTGAAGCGATTAAGATGGCTCCTCTTGTCTTAGAGTTGCAGAAGCAACATGACCGGATTGATACGGTAACTGTCGTTACAGCCCAACATCGGCAAATGCTGGATCAGGTTCTAGAGACCTTCAAGATTCAGCCAGAATACGATTTGGATATTATGGGGAAAAATCAATCCCTTTTAGACATTACTGCTCGAATTCTTGAAAAATTTGATCCGGTGGTCAAGGAAGAGAAGCCGGATATGATTTTGGTGCACGGGGATACGACAACCACCTTTGCAGCTAGTCTGGTTGCTTTTTATAATCAAGTTCGTATTGGCCACGTTGAAGCTGGTCTCCGGACTTTTGATAAGTACTCTCCTTATCCAGAGGAAATGAACCGGCAAATGACCGATAATCTAGCAGATTTGTATTTTGCACCAACGAGTGACAGTAAAGCCAATTTGTTGAAGGAAAACCATCCTGAGTCTGCTATTTTCATTACAGGGAATACAGCTATTGATGCCCTTCAATTAACGGTGCAAGAAGATTATCATCATGAGGTATTGGACCAATTGGATCGATTGAAGAAGTTGATCCTAGTGACGATGCACCGTCGAGAAAATCAAGGTCAACCCATGCGGGCTGTATTTGGAGCTCTGAGAGAGATGGTGGATGCTCATCCAGAATTGGAAGTTGTTTACCCAGTTCACCTCAGTCCAGCTGTACAGGAAGCGGCGAATGAGATCTTAGGAAATCACGAGAGAATTCACCTGATTGCTCCATTAGATGTTCTTGATTTCCATAATCTCGCATCTAGAAGTTATTTATCATGTCGGATTCTGGTGGTGTCCAAGAGGAAGCTCCTTCTTTAGGAAAACCAGTTTTGGTTCTTCGTGATACGACAGAGCGTCCAGAAGGTGTGAGAGCTGGGACCTTGAAGCTGGTTGGAACAAACCCAGAGCGGGTCAAGGAAGCGATGACCACCTTGTTAACCGACGATAAGTTCTATCAGGCCATGGCCCTGGCTCCGAATCCATATGGGGATGGGAAGGCATCTGAGCGGATTGTCCAAGCCATTCAGCACTACTATGGCTTGGTCGAATCAGTATCCGAATTTAAAGAGGGAGAGGAAGGTTAATGAAAAAGAAAAACAAACTTGGTAATTGGTTGCTGATCCTGTTAGGATTTGAACTGGTTCTCATGCTATTTTGCTTGTTCTTTGCACGAGAAATTATTTTAGAACAAATTTTGTTTTTGATGTTGGGTTTATTTGCATCCCTTGTCTTATCAGATTTGCTTCTTACGTGGACTATTTTGATTTCTTTTGGTCTAGGAATTATCTTCCTTGTCGCTGGGATTGTTTATATTCCAGGTTATCAGGCCCTGATTCTGCTCTTTAGCTTTCCAATCTTAATTGGAATCTTGTCGCAAATTCGCTATCATTTATTTAAAGAAGTAGCCAAGGTGCAGAATCAAGAAGAAGAAGCCTATGCTACGTATCGCTCCTTGATAACCACTTCTGGTGGACAAACTGGAGAGAAAATTCAGGCCTTGTTGATTCATTGGTCACACGAAGAACTCTTCTTTCAGGTACAACCACGAGAATACAATCGAACGCTCAATCAAATTCGGTATTTAATTTCTCTTCACTTAAACGAAAATGAAAAACTATATTATGTTTCAGACGGTAGCTTCCTTATTTTGACCAATGGAACTCAACGAAACTTACAGGACTTTTATCAGACTCAATTGAAAGGTCAGTTGGAAGGATTGGTCTTTAAAGGGGAGGACGGCAATCAAGCTATCCAATTCCAAACGGGCTATCTCGAAGTGGATTCAATCAACCGAACCAAGTTCCATCGTTATAAAGAAATGATTAGTAACTTGAAGCGTCAATTAGAGACGGATATTATTGTGGAATATTAGGAGGAACCGATGACTCTGACAAATATATTTTTTGGGCTTGCCTTGGGGATTAGTTTCTTCTTTGCCCTTTGCTTTGTAATTCTGTTTATTTCCTATACGGTGATTTATCATCGAGTGAATAAAAACTTCAAGGGGGTAGACCATGATTAGTCAAATTTTTATGATTTTCACCTTGATTTCTATTTGGATTTCGCTAGCTTGGGGTTTGGTCATTTTATTTTCGGCCGTTCATTTTTGGTTTAAGCATAGTGATTTTCGTGTTGATACCAGCCCTCTCCCTTACTATCCAAAAGTAACGATTGTCGTACCAGCCCACAATGAAGATGTGGTTATCGCACAGACGGCTAAAGCGATTTTGGATATGAATTATCCTCATGACAGGGTAGAGTTGCTCTTGTTTGCAGATAACTGTTCAGATCGCACCTATGAAGAGTGTTTGGCTGTCAAGGCACTTCCTGAGTATGCAGGACGAGACTTGACCATTATCGATCGGACAGGAACAGGTGGTAAAGCAGGTGTTCTGAATGACGCTTTAAAAATGGCAACAGGAGACTATATCTGTGTCTATGATGCTGATGCCATGCCTGAAAAAAATGCGCTTTATTTCCTTGTAAAAGAAGTTTTGAAAGACCCAGAACGTCATGTGGCATCCTTTGGCCGGAATAAGACAAGAAATGCTGGTCAGAATTTCTTGACCCGTTGTATCAACCAAGAGATTGTTGTGACGCAACGGGTGCATCATGTGGGGATGTGGCACCTCTTCAAAATTGGCCGAATTCCAGGGACCAACTTCATTATCCAAACAGACTTTGTAAGAAGTATTGGTGGATGGAAAAATGGGGCTTTGACAGAGGACACGGACATTTCCTTTAAGATTATGCAAAGTGGGAAATTGATTGCCCTTGCTTATAATTCAGAAGCCTTCCAGCAGGAACCAGAAACCTTAAAGACTTACTATATGCAACGCAAACGCTGGGCAAAAGGAAACTATGAGGTTGTTCTTTCAAATTTCAAACACTTATTTGGTAAAGGAAATTGGCGTGTGAAATTAGAAGTTATCAACTATTCATGTATCTTCTTCTGGTTTAATGCTGCGATTGTCTTATCTGATTTGATCTTTCTTGCCAATATCATCGCCATGATTGTCCACTCATTTGCACCAGGAGTTCAGATTCCATTCGCCTTCGACTCTGAAAACATTTATATTGCACAATTGATGCTCTTTAACTGGGTCTTGATGATTGGACTCTACTTGCTTCAAATCAACGTTGCCTTAGCTTCTCAGTTTGGCCAAGCCACTATCAAGCAAGTCTGGTTGGCCTTGGCAGCTTATTTCAGTTATTCACAGCTCTTTATCATCGTATCCATTGATTCCATTTCTTCTATCGTGATGGACAAGCTTCTTCATCGCGAAGAGACCAAGTGGGTGAAAACTAAGCGATTCGCCGGTTAGGAGGACTTATGAGAACAAAAAAAATGAAATATTTATGGTTTGTGGTCATCCTGGCAATCTTCTGTTTAACTTTATTCCTAGCGAGAAGTAGAAGCAAGGTATTGATGCGCAATCGTATTTACCGTCAGTGGAGTGAGCATTTGTGGTAAAAGATGGGAAAGAGGCCTATGTTCGCACGACCAACAATGATAAAAAGACCGTAGTCTTATCTGAAGCCCAAAGTTATGGAATGCTTATTACAGTAGAAGCGGCTAGTAAAGGATTAGCCAGTCAAGAAGATTTTGATCGTCTTTATCGTTACTATAAGAATCATCGTTTGGATGATACCCAATTGATGTCTTGGAAACAAATAATCAACAAAGGGAAAGTGACCGTCGAGGATCAAAATGCAACAGATGGAGACCTCTACATTGCCTATGCTTTGATTCAGGCTAGCAATCAATGGCCGAAGCAAGCCAAAGAGTACCAAAAACAGGCTAAGGCTATTTTAGAGGATATTCTTAAGTACAATTTCAATGAAGACACAGGTGTCTTAACAGTGGGGAATTGGGCCAATCAAGATTCTGAGTTCTACAACTTAATGCGGACATCAGATACCCTTCCTCATTATTTCCAAGTCTTTTATCAATTGTCAGGGAATGGTCAGTGGTTGAAGATTAAGGATGAGATGTTGAAACGACTAGACCAAATCAGCTCTCATCATGAGACAGGACTCCTTCCGGACTTTATTTGGGCTGACGAGGAAGGGACTCGTATAGCGGATCCGAAAACCATCGAATCCAAATATGATGGGGCCTACTCTTACAATGCTTGTCGACTACCGTACAACTTAGCGCAAAGTCAGGATAAGACTAGTCAGAAACTGGTTAAAAAGATGTTAGACTTCTTCATTAAGCAACGGAATATCTATGCTGGTTACGACCTAAAAGGAAATGCCTTAAATCAACACCAGGCAGCTAGCTTTATTGCACCAGTTGTTTATGCGGCAGCAGATGAAAACGACTACCTCAAATTGGTCCAACAAAGTAAATATATTTTCATGCAAGATCTTCCGTTAGGGAACTATTATGATGCGACCATGACAACGATGATTGCCTTGGATCTCTTCTAAGAAGCCAATCAGCTACTGAGTCTTGCAGTTATTGCTATTATTAATCGAAGGCTGGGTACTTACCCCAGCCTTTTTTTCTGTCAAAAAAAAGACTGGATAGGGAAAAGTCGTACACTTTTAGAAGAATTTATAGGAAAAAATCTGGAATAATCTGCTGAATTGACTTTCTTAAGCAGAATTCTTTCAATATCAAAGGATTTTATATATAATATTTTATACAGGAAATGGAGAGAAAGATGTATCAAGTAATTGAGATGTATGGAGATTCTGAACCTTGGTGGTTTTTAGAAGATTGGGAAAAAGACATCGTCAGTAGTCGCCACTTTGATGATTACTATGAAGCCTTGAAATATTATAAGCAGGAGTGGCTAGTCCTAAGAGGACAATCTCCTCTTTTCAAAAGTCGAAGTGACCTAATGACCATTTTTTGGGATCCTCAAGATCGAAGATGGTGTGAAGAATGTGTAGAATATGTTCAGCAGTATCATTCCATTGCTTTGTTAGAAAATGACGAAAAAATACCAAACAGTAAACTACGTCCTGGCTATGAAAAAGGGAATGGGCACAGAATCCACCGCTCTTGCAAAATTGGGTTCGATACAAAGAAAATAGAAACGAGAAATCCGTGAAGTGTATAGGATTTCTCTTTTTTTATCCATTTTTTTGATGAGAGGATGATTTAAGGGAATCTTTTACGAATATTATAGTGAAAGGAGGAAATATGGTTCAAGAAATTGCCCAAGCTATTATTCGTAGAGCCCACCAAGAAGAGGCTCAGGATATTTATTTTGTGCCTCGTGCTAGAGAATACCAGCTCTATTTGAGGATTGGAGATGAAAGGCGCTTTGTTCAATCGTATGAGAGAGAGCAGATGGCAGCGGTCATCAGTCATTTTAAGTTTGTAGCAGGGATGAATGTCGGAGAGAGGCGAAGGAGTCAGTTAGGTTCCTGTGATTATGCTTTAGGAGACATCGTCTTATCCTTACGTCTATCTACCGTAGGAGATTACCGAGGGGATGAAAGTCTTGTCATTCGCCTCTTACATAATCAGGAACGAGAACTCCGCTTTTGGTTTGATCAGCTTCAGGAGTTAGAAGAAAAGGTGAGTGGGAGAGGGCTTTATCTATTCTCAGGCCCAGTCGGATCGGGGAAGACGACCCTGATGCATGCCTTGGCCAAGGGGAAATTTGCAGGCCAGCAGGTCATGTCCATCGAAGACCCGGTAGAAATCAAACAAGAAGAAGTCTTGCAACTGCAACTAAATGAAGCGATTGGTATGACCTATGATTCTTTAATCAAACTTTCCTTGCGGCATCGCCCAGATTTATTGATGATTGGTGAAATCCGAGACCAAGAGACAGCCAGAGCTGTTGTTCGTGCTAGCTTGACAGGTGTTACAGTTTTTTCGACCATCCATGCAAAGAGTATTCCAGGAGTCTATGAGCGTCTACTGGAGCTAGGAGTGAGCGAGGAGGAATTAAAGATTGTACTCCAAGGGGTTTGCTACCAGCGCTTGATTAAGGGAGGAGGTGTCACAGACTTTGTCACCAAAGACTATCAACAGCATTCCAGCAAAAAATGGAACCAACAAATTGATGCACTTTATGAAGCTGGATATATCCAGCTGGATCAGGCGCAAGCTGAAAAAATTATCGATTGCTAAACAAAGTCATGTGATTGAGCTTTTCCATAATCTATATTGCAGTGGTTTTCACCTGTCTGAGATTATTGACTTTCTAGGACGCAGTCAGTTGGTAGAGCCAGCTTTTGTAGAAGCCATGCGGACCAGCCTGGCTAACGGCAAGTCCCTATCTGGAATTTTATCCGATTTAGGCTTCTCAGATCAGGTAACGACCCAATTGGCCTTGGCAGAGCTCCATGGAAATGTGACCCTTAGTTTAGAAAAGATTCGTAGCTATTTAGATAATTTGACCCAGGTCCGCAAAAAGTTAGTGGAGGTTGCGACCTATCCCCTCCTCTTATTGGGCTTTTTAGTCTTGATTATGCTAGGCTTAAAAAATTACCTGCTTCCCCAGTTGGATAGCCAGAATGGGGCGACCCGTTTTATCAGTGTCTTTCCTCAGTATTTTTTGATAGGAAGTTTCCTTTTTGCGCTCATCGGCTGTTTCCTCTTTATCGTAGGACGCCGATCGAGACGTTTGCCTTTAGTTAGCTGTTTGGCTCGCCTCCCTCTTATCCGTCCTTTTTTGCAGGATTACCTGACGGCCTATTACGCTCGTGAATGGGGGAATATGATTGCTCAAGGTTTGGAGTTGAGCCAAGTGTTTCCTATGATGCAAGCTCAACGTTCTCAGCTTTTTCGCGAGATTGGACGGGATTTAGAGATAGCTTTAGCCAACGGTAGATCCTTTTCAGAGCACATTCAGACCTATTCCTTCTTTAAGAATGAATTGACTCTCATGATTGAGTATGGGGAAGCTAAGTCCAAGTTAGGAAGTGAGTTAGAGGTGTTTGCAGATAAGACCTGGGAAGGTTTTTTTCATCGCTTGAATAAAGCCATGAATCTGGTCCAACCCTTGGTGTTTATTTTTGTCGCTCTGATGATTGTTTTACTCTATGCGACCCATGTTCTCTGCTGATCTATGAAAAATTTAGAGGTACATCTATGAAAATCATTTCACAAATTGAAAGTACAAGCTTTTTACTCTGATTGAAATGCTTGTTGTTTTTGCTGATTATCAGCGTTCTTCTTTTGCTCTTTGTTCCGAATTTGACCAAGCAGAAAGATTCGGTAACAGATACAGGAAATCGTGCGGTGGTCAAAGTTGTAGAGAGTCAGGCTGAACTCTACGAACTCAATCATACCAATGAAACAGCCAGCCTTTCTAAGCTGGTGGCAGAAGGGCAGATCACCCAAAAACAAGCAGAGGCTTATCGAGCCCATTACAAAAAGAATACAGGTGATCAGCGTGCGGTTGCAGATTAAGGCCTTCACCTTGCTAGAAAGCCTGTTGACATTGGGAATTGTAAGTCTTACCTGTTGGCTTTTATCAGGATCGATCTATCAAGCCTTTGATCAGGTGGAAGAAAAAGCTCTTTTTTTCTGAGTTTGAGCGGGTCTACCAAGAGACGCAAAAAGATGAGTATAGGAAGAGAGGAGAAAGGGATCCTCACCATCGATCAGAAGGGGGTCCGTAGCCCTTATCAAGAACTTTCCCTTCCGAAGGGTGTTCAACTTATCAAAGAGAGGCAAATTGTCTTTGATGGAGCGGGAGGAAATTCTTCCTTGACTAAGATTCAATTTCAAACGGAGAAAGAGGTGGTGACCTATCAATTGGCGATTGGGAATGGAAAAATTAAGAAATCAACGACTCCGCGCTAGTCTTTTGTTTGAAGGTTTGATTGCTCTAGCCATTTTTGCCTCTCTGACGACACTTTTGCTGGGAGAAATACGTCAATCTCGTCAAAGAAGACTAGAGGAGTTACAGAAGGCAGAAGTCTTGCGAGTCGCAAAAATGGCTATCCAGACAAGGCAGGATCAATTGACCATCAACCAGGTTAGTGTTCAAGTGGAGAAATCTGCCAAGTCCTTAAAGGTCTATCATGAGGGAAAGGTTGTGATTGCTGTTGAAAAGAAATAAACTTCCAGCCTTTACTTTACTGGAGGCCTTGGTTGCCCTGCTCGTTATCAGTGGTGGTTTATTGGTGTTTCAAGGATTGACAAGCCTCTTGCGTCAAGAACTCCAGTACCAAAGTCAAATCAAGCAAGAAGAGTGGTTGCTTTTTCAGGACCAACTGGACATTGAATTATCTCGGAGCCAATTTGAAGGGGTCAGAGACAATAAACTCTATCTTGTTCAGGATCAGAAACCCATAGCCATTGGATTGGCTAAAGGGGGAGATATCCGAAAGACAGATGCGACTGGCCGTGGCTACCAACCGATGATAGCAGGCGTTGAATCCGCCTTGATTGAAAAAAGTGGGGATCTGGTGTCTATTCAACTGCGTTTTGAAGAAGGGTTAGAAAGGGAGGTGGTCTATCGTGTGGTGGAAAAGGATAAAAAAGAAGCAGATTGAGGCTGGAATCCTCCTTTATGCCCTCTTTATGTCGGCGGTTTTTAGTCTTTTGCTTCAGTTCTATCTGAATCGGCAAGTGGCAGAGAGACGGATCCTCCTTGCTAGTCAGCACCGGATTCAGGCTTATGCGCAAGCTCAATTGGCTGTTGATACTTGGGACCGGAAAGAAAAAACAATGACCTTCTCAACTGGCCGAGTCGATTTGGAAGAAAAATCGGACTTTGCTGAGGTCAGCAGTCACTTACAGGATGGCACGACCTACCATTTCACCTTTGCCCTTCCTCCTAGCGAAAAGAAAAAAACCGACAAGAAGAAAAAGCAGAAGCAAGCTCCAGATTCAGCTACAGACCACTCGAGCACAACTGAGGAAGAGAAGCCTCAGGTCTTCGAAAAGCATAGCGAAAACTCTTAAAATTTGATATGATTAAGAGATGGAGGAAAGCATGAATTTCGAAAAAATTGAGAAAGCCTACGGCTACCTATTAGAAAATACCCAAACTATCCAAAATGATTTGCAGACCAACTTTTATGATGCTCTAGTGGAGCAGAATGCCATCTATCTGGATGGGCAAACAGAGTTGACTCTAGTGAAGGGAAACAACCAGCGGCTGAAGGACTTGAACTTGAACAAGGAAGAATGGCGTCGCTCCTTCCAATATCTATTGATGAAGGCAGCCCAAACAGAGCCCCTACAAGCCAATCACCAATTTACGCCAGATGGGATTGGATTTCTTCTGGTCTTTCTAGTGGATCAGTTGGCTAGTTCTGACAAAGTAGATGTGCTAGAAATGGGAAGTGGAACAGGAAACTTAGCCCAAACCTTGATGAACAACTGTCAGCGCTCGTTAGATTATTTGGGATTGGAAATCGATGATCTCTTGATTGACCTTGCGGCCAGTATGGCAGAAGTGATGAAGGCAGATGTGAATTTTGCCCAAGGTGATGCCGTTCGGCCACAGGTTTTGAAGGAGAGCGATGTGATTATCAGCGATTTACCTGTCGGTTATTATCCAGATGATGCCATTGCGAGTCGTTACCAGGTCGCTTCCCCTCAGGGCCACACCTACGCCCATCATTTATTGATCGAACAATCACTAAAATACTTAAAACCGGGTGGCGTCGCTATTTCTAGCTCCGAATGATCTTTTGACGAGTGAGCAGAGTCCACTGTTGAAAAAATGGATGCAGGATCATGCTCAGGTCTTGGCCATGGTGACCTTGCCAGAGAACCTCTTTCGATCAGCCAATCTGGCAAAAACCATCTTTGTTTTACGCAAGCAAGAAGAAGCGGTAATCCAACCATTTGTCTATCCCTTGACCGATTTGCAAAATCAGGAAGACGTTATGAAATTCCGTGAAAGTTTTCAAAACTGGAATAAAGAAAGTGAAATTTAAACAAAATTTTGCTATAATAGGAGTGAAAACGCTTAAAGAGGTAAAAAAATGACGAAAACAATTGCAATTAATGCAGGTAGTTCAAGTTTGAAATGGCAATTATACCAAATGCCAGAAGAAACAGTTTTGGCAAAAGGGCTCATCGAGAGAATTGGACTTAAAGATTCCATTTCTACAGTAAAATTTGATGGTCGAGCAGAAAAACAGGTTTTAGATATTGAGAACCACACACAAGCGGTTAAAATTCTACTTGATGATTTGATTCGTTTTCATATTATTGCATCTTACGATGAAATCACTGGAGTAGGACATCGTGTTGTTGCAGGTGGTGAGTACTTCAAAGAATCTGCTCTTGTAGATGAAGAAGTCATTCAAAAGGTTGAGGAACTTTCTTTGTTGGCTCCATTGCACAACCCTGCCAATGCTGCTGGGATCCGTGCCTTCAAAGAATTGTTGCCAGATATTACCAGCGTTGTTGTATTTGACACCTCTTTCCATACAACAATGCCTGAAAAAGCTTATCGTTATCCTCTTCCGACTAAATATTATACTGAAAACAAGGTTCGTAAATATGGAGCCCATGGAACCAGTCATGAGTATGTAGCCCACGAAGCGGCCAAGCTTCTTGGAAAACCAATCGAAGAGCTGAAATTGATCACCTGCCACATTGGGAATGGTGCTTCTATTACAGCGGTAGATAAAGGGATTTCTGTAGATACTTCTATGGGCTTCACGCCACTTGGTGGAATCATGATGGGAACACGTACAGGGGATATTGACCCTGCCATTATTCCTTACTTGATGGAGCACACAGAAGATTTCAAAAATCCAGAAGATATCAGTCGTATCTTGAACCGTGAATCTGGTCTTCTAGGGGTGTCTGAGCTTTCTAGCGATATGCGTGATATTCACGAAGCTATGCGCAGTGGGAATAACAAGGCACTCTTGGCCAACGATATTTGTCGATCGTATTAAGAAATACATCGGTCAATACTTTGCCGTCTTGAACGGAGCAGATGCCATTGTCTTTACAGCTGGTATCGGGGAAAATTCTAAAACGATCCGTGGACAAGTCATTGATGGGATGACTTGGTTTGGCTGTGCTGTGGATCCAGAAAAGAACGTCTTTGGTGCAGAAGGAGATATTTCAACACCGGATGCTAAGGTGAGAGTCTTGGTCATTCCAACAGATGAAGAGTTAGTCATTGCCCGTGATGTAGAACGGTTGAAAAATAAGCAATAAAATGAATAAAACATGCAGAAAGAGGTGGCTTTTCTAGCCCCTCTTTTTCATCTGCTAACCATTTAGATGAGCTCTATAGACAACAGGCTTGCCGAGCTTACATATCTATGGTATACTAGAAAAATAGTTTGAACATAGAGGTAAAATAATGAAAAAATGGATGGAAAAGAAATGGATTTCGAATGGTTTATGGCTACTGATCGGGACAGCCCTATTTCTAGCGACTCAGCTTCCTATGGTGGCTTTGTTTTACGGAGTTCAATATGCTTGGTCTGACTTGATGATCAATGCCCTTGTCCTGGGAATGACAACTCTGCTTGTCTGTCTCCTTTGGTGGTTTATGAAGTGGAGCCCTTTAGATCGGCTAGATTTTTCACAGATTTCGGGTCGAGATCTTGGAAGAAATTTCCTTTTCTTTTTGCTTCTACTTGCAAATAATTTTGTGGGAGCTACAGTGCTTCGGAATATAGGAGAGACCACTACAGCCAATCAGGAAACAATTCAGGGGCTTTCTTCGGTGGCTCCTCAGCTGGCGATGGGTTTGCTTCTTGTTGTTGTGGCGCCTTTAGGAGAAGAAATTATCTGTCGGGCAGTCGTTCCCCGATTAGTCTTTAAAGGTTATGAGAAAATTGGTTATTTAGTCGGAGCTGCAGTCTTTGCTTATTTGCATGGTCCAAGTAATCTTGGTTCTTGGATCATCTATGGTGGAATGTCCCCTCATCTTGACTTGGGTCGCTTATCGGTATAAACGTGTAGAATATTCGATTTTATTGCACTTGACCTTGAATAGTTTTGCCTTTCTGGTAACTATCCTGCTTTCTTTTCTTCCCGCTTAAAATATGGTAGAATGGTATCACCAATGGGTTTATTGAGGGAACTTGGGGATTTCGACAGAGTCAGTCAACTAAGTGCAGAAAAACTAGAACTCAGAGGTTAGAATGATTCTGACCTCTTTTCTATGCCCTATAGGATGCCCATATAGAAAGATAGGATAAAATGGCAAAGTATGATTGGAGACAACTAGGTAAGGAGCGGACCCTACTATGTGGAATCCTCAATGTTACCCCCGATTCCTTTTCAGATGGCGGACGCTATCAAACGGTCGAAAGAGCACTAGAACAAGCTCGAAAGTTAATTGCAGAAGGAGCAAGGATGCTGGATATTGGTGGGGAGTCCACGCGTCCGGGGAGTCACTTTGTGGAAATTCAAGAAGAGATTCAACGAGTTGTACCAGTAATTGAAGCAATTCGAGCAGAGAGTGATATCTTGATTTCGGTTGATACCTGGAAGTCAGAGGTGGCCCGAGCAGCCATAGAAGCTGGCGCAGACTTGGTCAATGATATTACAGGCTTGCTAGGGGATTTGCAAATGGCAAGAGTGATTGCAGAGGCTCGAGCCGGAGCAATCCTTATGTTTAACCCAGTTATGGCTCGTCCCCATCATCCGAGTTCTGTGATTTCCAACCTTTGGTTTTGAACCCGCTTTTTCATCTGAGGAGTTGGAGCGGTTTGATCAACTTTCCATTCTTGAATGCATGTGGACCTTCTTTGCTAAGAGTCTACAAAAAGCAGAGGCAGCAGGTTTGAGCCAGGATCAGCTTTTCTTAGATCCAGGGATTGGTTTTGGCTTGACCAAACGGGAAAACCTCCAACTCTTGCAGGACTTAAAAACCATTCATGCCAAGGGCTATCCGATCTTTTTAGGTGTCTCTCGGAAGCGCTTTGTGGTCAATATTCTGGAAGAAGAGGGATTTGAGACCAACCCTGAGACGAAAGAAGGATTCTATAATCGGGATTTGGCTTCCAGTCATTTGACGAGTATTGCTGCCAGTCAAGAAGTAGAAATTGTTCGTGTACACGATGTTCCTCTTCATAAGATGGCGGTAGCTATCGGTAACTCTATCCATCAAGCTGACCAGGCCCAGGACCTTCATTTGAAACAATATCGGTAAAGAAAAGAGAAGAGATATGACAGTAGATCTCAGTTGGTTAGCTACGTATCGTTCTTCCGAACCACATTTTGGTTTGGAGCGAATGGAAGCCATACTCGCCTTAAGGGGGAATCCTCACTTAGTCTGTCCTGTAATCCATTTAGCTGGAACCAATGGAAAGGGTTCGACTATAGCCCATTTACGATCTTTACTAGAGGTTAGAGGATTGCGGGTGGGGGTTTTCTCCTCTCCCTATCTAGTTTCTTTTAATGAGCAAATCGGTATCAATGGGGTCCCCATTTCGGACAAAGATTTAGAAGATTATTTGGCTCTGTATCGGGATCTGCTTGAAAGAAATAGTTCTGATCAGACCTTGCTCGGTTTGACAGAGTTCGAATTGATAACGGCCATGGCTTTGATTATTTTTCGGCAGAGAAGCCAGATGTGGTCATTATGGAAGTAGGCATGGGTGGCCGTCTCGACAGTACCAATGTTTGTCAGCCTATTTTGACGGCCATCACCACCATTGGTCTGGATCATGTGGCCCTCTTAGGACCGGATGTGGCCTCGATTGCGCGGGAAAAGGCGGGGATTATCAAGGAAAAAATTCCTGTTTTGCTAGGGCGGATAGAGTTAGAAGCTCAAGAAGTCATTGTTCAAGAGGCTCATCGTCTATCAGCACCAGTAGAAGTATTAGGACAGGATTTTCTGGTTTGCTACCAAGAGTCACTGGCAGACGGGGAAGTTTTTACCTACCAGAGTCAGAATCGCTCAGAAGTCCAATTAAAAACAGGCCTTCTGGGACTTTATCAAGTAGACAATGCTGGTCTAGCGCTAGCTCTTTGTGATGTTTTTTGTCAAGAAGGGGGACTTTCACTTTTAAGTCAGGACGAAATCATCCAGGCCTGGTCCCAGGTTCACTGGCCAGGTAGGCTAGAAATCATTTCGACTCAACCCCTTATCATTCTGGATGGGGCCCATAATCCACACGCAGTAAGGCCTCTCATAGAAACCTTGCAGGAACGTTATGCCCAGTTGGAAAAGCAAGTATTGTTTACCTGTATCCAAACCAAGGCGATTGAAGAGATGCTGGATCTATGGTTGGAACTGGAAGGAAGTCAATTGACCTTGACGACCTTTAAGGATCCGCGAGCCTATTCAGCAAAAGAAACACAGGAGATAGCTCTCCAAAAAGGCTTACCTTATCAGGAGTGGAAGCTATTTTTAACGAATTATATAGAAAAAGAGTCGCAACAATCTGATCTCCTCTTAGTGACGGGATCCTTATACTTTTTGGCTCAAGTCAGAGCCTTTCTAATCGAAAAAATCAGTAGGAGATGAAATGGATACAAAGAAAATTCAAGAAGCCGTGAAGATGATCATCGAAGCAGTCGGTGAAGATGGAAACCGTGAAGGGCTACAAGAAACCCCAGAGCGCATTGCCAAGATGTACCAGGAGATTTTTGCCGGTCTCAATCAAACTGCTGAAGAGCACTTGTCTAAGTCTTTTGAGATTATTGATAACAATATGGTAGTAGAAAAAGATATTTTCTTCCATTCCATGTGTGAGCACCATTTCTTGCCTTTCTACGGCAAGGTTCACATTGCCTATATCCCAAATGGACGCGTAGCGGGTCTCTCTAAGCTGGCTCGGACGGTAGAAGTGTATGCCAAAAAACCTCAAATCCAAGAACGTTTAACTGTGGAAATCGCAGATGCCTTGATGGAGTATCTGGGAGCGCAAGGAGCCTTGGTATGGGTAGAAGCAGAGCATATGTGTATGAATATGCGAGGAGTCCGGAAACCTGGAACTGCAACGGTAACAACAGCAGCGCGTGGTTTGTTAGAGACAGATAAAGACTTGAAAAACGAAGCCTACAAGTTGATGGGGCACTAATTTCTAGATCAACAGAGGTAAAAAAAGTGGATCAATTACGAATTAAAGACTTGGAAGTCTATGCTTATCATGGAGTTTTCCAAGCTGAAAAAGAAATGGGGCAACGCTTTGTCCTAGATGTTTGTATCGATTATGATATGACGCGAACAGCTCGTACCGAGGACCTAACGTCATCTATTCATTATGGGATTTTAGCCGAGCAGTTGACAGGATGGATGCAGGGAGATCAGGTTGATTTGATTGAAACGGTAGCCTTCCAGCTGGTTCAACACATCTTTGAAACCTATAATTTTGTTAGTAAGGTTCGTTTAGAGGTAAAAAAACCTTGGGCACCAGTTGCTCTACCTTTGGATACTTGTTCTGTCACGATTGAGCGGGAGAAAAAACGGGCCTTTATTGGTCTTGGTAGCAATATGGGAGATAAGGGACAACAGTTGGCAACAGCTGTATCTAAATTAGAAGAAAAGGGGATTATGATTCTCCAAACCTCTTCTCAGATTGAGACAGCGCCTTGGGGAGGGGTCGAGCAGGATAGCTTCCTTAACCAAGTCGTAGAGGTCGAAACCTGGTTTACGCCCCAAGACTTGATGGAGACCTTGCTAGAAATCGAGCTAGAAATGGGTCGGGTCCGTGAGGTCAAATGGGGACCACGTGTCATCGATTTAGATCTCCTTTATATGGAGGATTTGATCCTCTATAGTCCGGATTTGATTCTCCCTCATCCTTATGTGGCAGAACGGGCATTTGTCCTAGAATCCTTAAATGAAATTGCCCCTTACTTTGTGGATCCTGTCCAAAGAAACAGATCCGACAACTGTGGGAGGCTGTAAAGGAAACAAAAGGTAGTTGATCCTTGGGTCAACTACCTTTTGTTTCTTGACAGGTTGATTGAGCAGGAGTATACTAAGCCTAATTAGACTAGGAGTGGAGGGGCTGATGAAATCTTATCTTGTAAAATGGTTGATAGCGATTGTCTTAGCTGTTCTTTTCCTTTGGTTGAGTTTGGAAACGGACTTTCTTCCAAAAGAAGTGTATCCCATTCTCCTTGCCTTCATGCTGGGTGTGGGGCTCTATCTTTTTAAGGAAAGGTAATTTTCCATCCAACTAAACTATGAAAAATCCCCTGGGTGCCAACTATTTCAGGCATCCAGGGGATTTTCTGTATATGGAGCTAAGACCAACGGTCTAGCCTTGGTTTTCTTTATTTGCGGTACAAGCGATCGTATTGGTAAACCGGATCCATAGTGACATGGATACCCAGTTTGCGAAGAACGTTCTTATCTTCATCTGTCAACATTACTGTTGAATGGGCTTCGCTCCCTTTCAAACGCTCCAATTCTTGCATGGCAAGATTCGCCTCTGGATGGTTCATAGCTGTAATGGCTAGGGCGATGAGGATTTCATTTGAATGGAGGCGAGGGTTGTGACTGCCCAAGTGGTTGATCTTTAAGCCTTGGATTGGTTTCACATACTCTGGCTCAATCAACTTGGTTTCTTTATCAATATGGGCTAATTTCTTGATGGCGTTGATGAGAACAGCTGCCGTTGGACCAAATAAGTCAGAAGTCTTACCTGTCACGGTTTCTCCGTTCGGCAATTCGAGGGCCAAGGCAGGATCGCCAGTTTCTTCTTCTTTTTGGCGGGCAAGGATGGTGACTTGGCGATCTTTTGGTGAAATGCCTAAGTCATTCATCAAGAGTTCAATTTTCTTAATAGCCCCACTTCCAACACGCTCCGCTTTTACATCCAGAATGGTTTGGTAGTAACGGCGGATAATTTCTTGCTTAGAGGCTTCAATCGCTGCATCGTTGTCCACGATGGCAAAGCCGACCATATTCACTCCCATATCCGTTGGGGAAGCATAAGGAGATCTTCCTAAGATGCGTTCCAACATCCGCTTCAAGACAGGGAAGATTTCGATATCTCGGTTGTAGTTGACCGTTGTTTCGCCGTAGGTTTGAAGGTGGAATGGGTCAATCATATTGACGTCGTCTAGATCTGCTGTCGCTGCTTCATAGGCCAAATTCACTGGGTGGTGCAAAGGCAGGTTCCAAACTGGGAAAGTCTCGAACTTAGCATAACCAGATTTGATGCCATTCAGTTGATCATGGTACATATTGGACATGCAGGTAGCCAATTTACCAGAACCAGGACCAGGAGCTGTCACGACAACGAGATTGCGACTGGTCTGAATGTAGTCGTTTTTCCCCATTCCCTCAGGAGAGATGATATGGTCCATATCCGTTGGGTAGCCCTTGATTGGGTAGTGGAGGTAAGAGGCAATGCCATTCTTTTCCAACTGTTTGCGGAAGAGGTCTGCAGCAGGCTGCCCCGAATACTGTGTGACAACGACAGAGCCCACATAGATGCCTAATTCGTTAAATTTATCGATCAAGCGGAAAACTTCTTGATCATAGGAGATACCGAGGTCGCCACGCGCTTTGAGTGCTCGATGTTGCTGGCATTAATGGCAATGACAATCTCCACTTGATCACGGAGTTCTTGGAGAAGTTTAATTTTATTGTCTGGTTCATAACCAGGGAGGACGCGAGCAGCATGGAAATCTTCCAGCATTTTTCCTCCAAACTCTAGGTAGAGCTTGCCATCAAATTGGTTGATGCGCTCGAGGATATGATCGCGTTGCAAATTCAAATACTTTTCGGAACTAAAAGCTTGTTTCTTCATTTAAACCTCCAATAAAGAAGCGAGGGTGATCTTTAGCGGTGCTCCGCCTTCCACGCAAGGAAAGGGGAGTGCAAAAGAACACCCGTTGCAATATTCATTCAGTATTATATCAAAAAAACCCCAAAATGGGGGTTTAAAACAATTATTTTGGGAAAATATTAATAATTCTTAATTAAATCAACGGTTGAACGATCCAATTTTTTAACCAAGGCTTGAAGGAAGGCTTGGGCTTGAAGGAAATCATCCATGGCATAGAGGGTTTGGTGGGAGTGAATGTAGCGCGCGCAGACTCCGATGGTAGTAGATGGGACTCCACCACTTCGTAAGTGGGCCACTCCAGCATCCGTTCCGCCTTTTCCACAGTAGTATTGGTACTTGATGCCGGCTTCTTCAGCAGTGGTTAGGAGGAAATCCTTCATATTTGGTAACATGAGGTGACCTGGGTCAAAGAAACGAAGGAGGGTTCCTTCTCCGATGGCCCCTTGGCCTCCGTAGACATCTGCAGCTGGAGAACAGTCGACAGCCAGGAAGATTTCTGGATCAAACTTGGTCACAGAAGTCCCTGCACCGCGTAGTCCGACTTCTTCTTGCACGGTCGCTCCAACATAGAGTTCGTTTGCTAGGGCTTGTCCGGAGATGGCTTGTGCCAATTCGCTGACCATCAAGACTCCATAACGGTTGTCCCAAGCTTTGGAGATGATGTTTTTCTGATTAGCTGTTAAGATTGCAGTGCTTTCAGGGACCAAAGTGTCGCCTGGACGGATCCCAAAGCTTTCTGCTTCTTCTTTGTTGGCAAATCCACCATCAAAGACAATATCCCCGATTGCTGGAAGAGTAGGACCGTTTGCGCCCCGTGTCAAGTGAGGGGGAACAGAACCAGAAATGACAGGGTAGGACTGGCCATCACGTGTTAAAAGGGTGAAACGTTGGCTGCTGACCACCATAGGGTTCCAACCACCAATTTCAACCACACGGAAGGTGCCGTCTGCCTTGATCTCACTGACCATAAAGCCAACTTCATCCATATGGCCTGCGACCATGATGCGAGGAGCATCAGCCACTTCTGAGTGGCGGACCCCAAAAATGCTTCCCAAGCCATCTGTGACCACTTCATCCACATGTGGAGTGATCTGTTTGCGTAGATAATCGCGAACAGGCGCTTCATGGCCGGAGATGGCAGGAAGTTCTGTTACTTCTTTGATTTTAGAAAATAAATCAGTCATAAGTTACCTTCTTTCTGATTGTTATTTTATCACTTTTTTAGTCGGGATGGTAGTGGCAGTTGAAGGAAAACAGACGAGAGGTTACTTATTAGGTGTGCCATTCTCCTTTCGTTGTCCCAGCTTGTATTTTGTGTTACAATATGAGGTATGAAAGCTAAAAAAATCATTTTATCCAGCCTTGCAGTAGCTAGTGCAAGTGCTCTTGCCCTTGGGGCCTATAAAATTGCCAAAGATCAAAAACGTTTGCGGACGCAAGAAGAGTTAGTCGCAGAAGTCCGTGAGCAGATGGAGAATATGGGAAAGATTGCGACCCTTTATGTGGAACTCTATGAATCAAGCGAAGAACGTCTGGTCGGAGGGCTCGTATTTGAGGATGAGCGCCACTATCGCTTTGTCTATGAAGAGGGCCTCCTTCAGTATGAAGAGGAAAAACTATGATCATACCACAGTCCTTAGAGGAATTAGCCCGCTACGTCGAGCAAGAAGGAAAGAAGGTTTTCTTCTTTTCAGCGGATTGGTGTGGCGATTGCCGGTATATCCAGCCCTTTTTGCCAGGGATTGAAGCAGAAAACCCTGAATTTACCTTCGTTTTGGTCGACCGAGACCAGTATCTAGACTTGGCTAAGCTTTGGGATATCTATGGCATTCCGAGTTTAGTGGTCCTAGACAAGGATCGGGAACTGGGTCGTTTCGTCAATCGTGATCGCAAAACCAAGGCTCAGATTTCAGAATTTTTAGCAGGATTGAAGTAGGAGAAAGAGAAAGAATGATTGTAACCTATAATAAAGAACAAGTCGGTGATGTCTTAATGCTCACCTTGAAAAATAGTGGGGATGCCAAGTTAGCAGTCGAGCGCAAAGGCAAAGTAGCCCGTGTCTACCGTGAAGACAAGCAAGAAACAGTGGCCTGGAATATTTTTGAGGCTTCGACTTTCTTTGCTCTTGAAGTCAAGGGGCAACTTTTCTTGAGTGATGAGCAAGTTGCACGCCTTAATCAAGAATTACAAGCTGAAGGATTTGCAGAGGTCTTGGTCAATGACAAGGAGCCTAAGTTTGTCGTGGGGCAAATCGTTGAAATGGTTGCTCATCCAGATAGTGACCACCTCAACATCTGTCAAGTGGCTGTTGGACCAGACAAGACGGTTCAGATCGTAGCAGGTGCGCCAAATGCACGTGAAGGCCTCAAGACAATCGTGGCTCTACCAGGTGCGATGATGCCAGACGGCAGCTTGATTTTCCCAGGAGCCCTTCGTGGAGAAAAGAGCTTTGGCATGATGTGTAGCCCACGCGAATTGCACTTGCCAAATGCGCCACAAAAACGTGGTATTATTGAATTGCAAGATACAGAAGAGGTGGGAACTCCATTTGACCCCGCCCGTCACTGGCAAGGATAAGAGAGTGGGACAGAAATCCGGCCCCTCAATTGTCTTTGGATTGTCGAGCAAGACGCAGTGGTTGAGTGGGCTCTATTACGCTGATTTCATCAGCTTTTACAGCCCTACTCAACTGTGCGGAGGTGGGACGACGAAATCGAATTCTAACGAATTACCGATTTCTGTCCCACTCTCTTTTTTTATTTTTTCCTCAAATGGCTAGAAAACTACGAATTATATAAGTAGGAGGAAGAAATATGTACAATAAAGTAATTTTAATCGGGCGTCTAGTGGCAGATCCGGAGCTTCATAAGACCAGTACGGACAAGTCCGTTGCGCGTGCGACCCTGGCTGTCAATCGGCGTTACAAGGATCAAAATGGCGAGCGTGAGGCGGACTTTATCACCCTAGTGGTCTGGGGGAAATTAGCAGAGACTCTTGTCTCCTATGCCAACAAGGGGAGCTTGCTCTCAGTAGATGGCGAGCTTCGAACCAGACGTTATGAGAAGAATGGGACGACCCAATATGTGACAGAAGTGCTCTGTCAAGGCTTCCAGCTCTTAGAAAGTCGCGCTCAACGAGCGATGCGGGCTAATGGAGCGAGAGGGGATCTAGCGGATCTCATCCTCGAAGAGGAAGAACTTCCATTTTAAAAGAAGAAAACGGTGCAGTTACTCAGCTGTGTCGTTTTTTCTTTTTCGAAACTTCTTACTGAAGTTGTAGGGAGAAGTTATTATCTAGATAGAGGCGTAAAACGCATTCATTTTCGTAAGACCTTCAAGCTCTGGGTAAAAAATGCTATAATAAAAGGTATTAAATGCGAACGAAAATATTTGATGTGGCAAAATAATTCGTTTTTAATAGGAGAAGAGATGGAATTAGAAGAGGAAATTGTTCAAAAGAAACGGTATCGAACCATGGTTTATACAATCATTTGCAGTCTGGTGTTTGTGGTGGTTGTAATCTATGTAAATGCTAGCCAAATAAGACCGATAAAAGGGCAGATGCGGGTCGGTGTGACCTATATGACCATGAACAATGAATTCTATCAAACACTGAATGCAGAGATTGAACGAGTGGCTGACGAAAAAGGGGACTTGCTTCTAGTTCGTAATCCGGAGCTAGACGAAGAAAAACAAAGTCAACAAATTGATTATTTTCGTCAACAAAAGGTCAATGTGATTGTGATTAACCCAGTAAAAGGAGATAGCCCTATAATCATTGCTTCCCTGAAGAGAGCCAAACAGGCAGGAATTAAAATCATTGCAGTGGATAGTCAGCTCAGCCATTTCACGGTGGATGCCAGTGTGGTGTCGGATAATTACCAGGCAGGGGTCTTGGTCGCCCAGCGCCTGATGAAGCAGAAAAATGAGGCGAAAATCCTACTCTTAGAGCATAAGGGGACAGTATCGGCTGAGCAACGTATTCAAGGGTTCTTAGATACGATTCAGTCGGAGCCTGCCTATCAGGTTGTTGGGAGAGAAGAGACTCGTGGTCAAACAGAATTGGCCTTGCCAGCTGTTTCCCAGGTCATTCAGGATGGTCTGGTATTTGATACCGTCGTAGCCTTAAATGATCGAGCGGCCATCGGAGCCCTTGCGGCAATCAAGGAAAACCAACTAGCCATGCCGATTTCTATCTATGGAATCGATGGCTCTCCAGATATGAAGGTATTGCTCTCAACGACGGATGATATCGAAGGGACGGTTGCCCAATCTCCTCTTAAAATGGGGAGACAGGTGATGCAAGTGATTGAGTGCATGAGGACAGGTAAATCCTACAAGGAGCAATATAAGATTCCAGTTGAGATGATTGATAAGGATAATGTTGACCGATACGATGTCAACGGGTGGCAGTAATGACCAAGCTTCGTGGCATTCGTTATAGTTTAATTTTATTGAAAATTATTAATTTCATCGCCATTTTATTTAGCAGTTCGCTCTACCTACATGCGACCAATTACATCATTGCCAAGGGGCAAGGTTATCAATTATTGGAGCAATTAAGAGAAATACCGAGTTCACCAGCTCAGAATTTTTGGATCTCCATCCTTCTCTTTGGAGGGATTCTTCTCATTACCTTCTATCGGATGCACCAAGGGACACAGGAGTGGTCAGTTTTTGACAAGTGGAATATTCTAGAAATACTGCTGATGTTAGGTGTCATGATGTCCCTCAGCTTCTCCTACAATGGGATCATCCTCTTGGTGTTTGCCGATATCTTTATGGCTCCAAAGAGTTTAGCAGTTCCAAGGATAGGCGTTACTGGTTTGCCTTTATCCTTCTGAGTTTTATAGTCCTCCTTGTGACCAATTATGACATTCTCTCTCTAGTTGTGCAGTTGCCGTCGCTAGATGCCTATATCGCCTTTTATCCTTCATCGATTCGGATGCTTATTCTATTTGCTAAAAATGCGCTAGCTTCCTTAAATATGGTTGTCTTTATTATTTCTCTTCTCTTTTACATTTTATCGGTAGTAGCAGAGCACCATCGGATCGAAAAAGAGTTAGCAATGGTATCGCAGGTCAATACGGAATTAAATAGCTACATGGCCCTTTCGGAAAAGATTGCGGAGGACCGGGAGCGTAAGCGGATAGCACGGGAAATTCATGATACTCTAGGCCATGCCTTAACCGGCATCTCTGCTGGGATTGATGCGGTTGGGGTTCTGATTGATATTGACCCTGGTCGTGCCAAGACCCAGCTGCAATCAGTCTCTACGGTGGTACGGGATGGAATCAAGGACGTCCGGGGCTCTTTGAACAAGCTTCGGCCAGGTGCCCTAGAGGATCATACCTTGAGGGATGCGGTTTTGAAATTGGTTCACGAATACCAAGCCATCTCCCACCTGCAAGTCAATCTCACCTATGACTGGGATGAGGTTGATCTGGATGTCATGGTGGAGGATACCGTCTTTCGCGTGATTCAGGAATCCATGACCAATTCTGTCCGCCACGGTCATGCCAGCCATATGCAGATTTCCTTTTTGGTGGAAGATGCTTATGTCATGATTCTCCAGGATAATGGGGTTGGCTTTGACCACCTGCAGGTCGGCTACGGCTTGAAGCAAATGCGAGAGCGGGTTTCTATCTTGGGAGGAAGGATCGAATTTGCCAATCGAAATGGATTTTATACACGAATTGAATTGCCCAAAGAAAAAGGAGGAAATCTTTTATGATCAAAGTAATGATTGCGGATGATCAAGCGCTGATTCGCGAATCGCTCCAAATTATTTTGTCTGCTCATCAAGATATTCAGGTGACTTCTGCAGTGGCAGATGGTCATGAAGTGTTAGAGCGAATCCCCCAAGATCGACCAGATCTTGTATTGATGGATATTCGTATGCCTAAGATGGATGGTGTGATGGCGACAAAGAAGTCAAGGAACGCTTCCCTGAGGTAAAAATCATCATTCTAACCACCTTCGACGATGATGATTTCATCTTTCGGGCTCTGAAATATGGAGCTTCAGGGTATTTGCTCAAAGGGGCTTCCACAGAGGAACTCTACCAAGCCATTCAAATTGTCTATCACGGGGGAGCCATGATTAATCCCAATATTGCCAGTAAGGTTTTTCAGATTTTTTCTCAGATGGCTCAGAGCAATTACACAATCTCCGTTTCTGAAGAGTATGTGAGCGACTTATCCCTGACCGAATGGCGGATCATCCAGCAGGTTGGTTTTGGGGAGTCTAATAAGGAAATCGCAGCCAAATTGTTCCTGTCAGAGGGAACGATTCGGAATTACCTGTCAACCATTTTGTCTAAGTTGAACCTGCGGGATCGGACCCAGTTGGCTATTTGGTCTGTTCAAAAAGGTGTGACCACTAAGGATTTTGGAACAGAAAGTGATAGCCGATGAAGAAAATACGTAAGATTCGAGGCTCCAGATTGTTTCTAGGCTTGCTTTTGCTTTTTCTACTTGCTGGAGGGATTTGGTGGTGGCGTCAGCCTAAGCTTGTCCGCTTGGGGGTCTACGCTGGATCTAGCTGGGATGTGCCCACCCAAACGGAAGAAAAAGTCTTGGACCAAGCGATTGCTCGTTTCGAAAAAACGCATCCAGGGGTAAAGATTGTCTACGAAAGCGGGATTCCGAAGAATCAGTATGCGAGCTGGTTAGCCAATCAGATCCTCCATGGACAGGAGCCAGATCTATATATGGTATCCAGTACTGAGCTCCCGGTGTTAGCTGCGCGTGGGGCGGTAGAAGATTTGACCCCCTTAATGGACAAACAGGTCGATCCTTCTCATTTTTATCCAGTTGCCCTAGAAGCAGGTAAATACAAGAACCATCAGTATGCCCTCCCATTTGAGAGCAATCCTGTTTTGATGTGTGTCAATAAAGATTTATTGGAAAAGGAAGGGATTGCTATTCCGAAAGAGGGGTGGACTTTGGAGGAATTTTATACGATTTGTCAAAAAGTGACGCGGGATACAGATGGAGATGGTGAGCTAGATCAGTTTGGAAGTACAGATTATACCTGGAGGGAGGCCTTGGCAGCCCATGGTGGCCAGCTTTTCCGTCAGGATAACATTAATCTGACGAGTAAAGAAATGAAGCGCTCGCTCTATTTTGTCGAAAAACTCGAAGCCCTTCATGGGAATTTCAATGTTACTTCTAAGGATTTTTGATGAAGGCAAGGTCGCTTTTTATCCGATGACCTTGGCCCAGTACCGAACTTATAAACCTTATCCCTATCATGTTGCCAAATATTCAAATTTCACTTGGACCTGTATCCCTATGCCCGGGGCTTCTGGATCAACTCCGTCAACCTTAGTGGATACGTCCTTGTTTGCTCTGTCTTCTCGGGCCAGTGCTAGCAAGGAGGCCAAGGAATTCATGGAATTTTTGACCCAGGACCAGCAGGTCCAGCAGGAACTCTTCCGGCAATCGCAGGGGACCTCTGTTCTCCCTTCGGTGGTCAATAGTTCGGAAAGTCGGGACCTTCTTAAAGCGGATGATTTCGGGGTTGATTCCTTGACGAATCGGACCCTGGACCAGATTATGAAAAAGGCTGTCCTAAGTACTCCTGGCAACCTACCCGATGATATCTGGGATCGATTGGATTATTTGATTCATAATGCTCTAAAAGCAAAGGATATTGATAATCAATTGCCTCAAATTCAAAAGATTATTGAGGAAATGCTTCGGGAGAAGTTTCGTTAAGAGCAACTAGGCATCTGTCAAGTGACAGATGTCATTTTTTTATTGACAGATGTCAACTTTTCTTTGTGACAAATGACAATAGTAAAACGTTTTCAAAAACAATACAATAAGGTCATCATAAAGGAGGAGAAAGGATGAAGTATCTGGTATTGGTCAGTCATGGTGGACTGGCAGAAGGTCTGAAAAGTTCGCTGGCAATGTTTGCTGGGGATAAGATCGATCAGGTGATTGCGGTCGGACTGAAAGAAGGCAAATCGGTAGATGATTTTGCTCATGATTTTGGTCAGGCTCTAGCACCTTTAACAGATGAGGACTCTGTCTTAGTTCTAGCAGACATTGTAGGTGGCAGTCCTTTGACAACGGCAGCGACAGTGCTAGAGGAGCAAGGAAAGCTGAGTACAGCCTTGATCTTAGGTGGTATGAACTTGACCATGGCGCTGACAGCAGTTGTGATGAAGGACATGATGGAGGGGGCTGATTTAGCCCAGGTGATTTTATCCGAAGCTTCCACAGCCTTGCAAGAATTTACCCTTGCCCCGGTAGAGGGTGACGATGATGAAGAAGATGATATTTAACTAAGGGAGGTTAGAAAATGGTAGTATCATTTGTACGGATTGACGACCGTATGATCCACGGTCAAACAGTAACTCGATGGGCTAAAGAAAAGCCTTGTGATGGCTTGATCGCCGTCAACGACGCAGCAGCTTCCAACAAGGTCTTGATCCAAGCCTATAAAGGGGCTTCAGATAAGAAAACCTTTGTTTGGACCAAGGAAGCTTTCAAAGAAAAATCTGCAAAAGTAACCGAATCAGAAACTCGCTATTTCTTGATTACCAAGAACCCCATCGATATGAAAGAAATTTTGGTCGACCAAGGGTTTGTCCCAGGGGATGTTAAAGAAATCATTGTTGGTCCTGCAAATGACCGTCCAGGTGCTGTGAAATTGGGGAACAACCAATCCATCACCCAGGAAGAAGCAGAAGCCATTGAAGCTATTCAGGCTGCCGGCTACAAGGTAAAATTCCAGTTGCTGCCAGATGTTTCCATCGGTTATTGGGATGATTTTAAATCAAAATTCGGATTCTAGGGGGGAGAGCATCCTAGCTCTTCGTCACTAAACTATACTTACAAACAAAAGGAGCGTTTGTTATGACAGTTTCATGGATTCAAGCAATCTTGCTTGGTATTTTCGCCAGTTTGTCTTCAATGCCTGGTATGGGTGGTACCAGTATCGGGAACTATACTCTTGGACGTCCTCTAGTCGGAGGGTTGATTTCAGGGTTGATCCTTGGAGATGTGACAACCGGTATCATGGTCGGGGTTGCCCTTCAAGTCGTTTATATCGCCTTGGTAACACCTGGTGGTACCGTATCTGCCGATGTGCGGGCTATCTCTTATATCGGAATTCCTCTTTCTATCTTATTTGTTCATGCCAACAATATCACGGGTGAGGCAGCAATTGCAGCGGCAGCAGCCCCTATCGGTGCAGCCGTTGGGACCATCGGTACCGTTCTTTTCTACGGTACTGCAACCATGAACTTGCTTTGGCAACACATCGGTTGGAAAGCCGTTGAAGAAGGAAACTTCAAAAAACTCTACGCAGTTGACTGGGTTTACCCATGGATTTCTCACTTCCTCTTTTCTTTCCTTCCAACGATGATTATCACCAAATACGGTGAAAACATGGTGGATTTGATGAAACAATACCTTCCAATGGATGGTTACTGGATGAAAGCCCTCTTTACAGTCGGTGCTCTTCTTCCATGTGTCGGTATTGCCATCCTCTTGAAGCAAATCGTTACAGAAGTGAGAGACTTCATTCCATTCTTTGTTGGATTCACCTTGGCAAAATCTCTTGGCTTGAACTTGGTAGCGAGTGCGGTGGTTTCATTGATCTTTGCGGTAATCTACTATGAACTTGAAGTGATTAAAACAATGAAAGTCGTCCCTGCTGGAGCAAATGACTTTGACGATGATGAGGAGGATATCTAAGATGGCTGATAAAAAGAAAATTTCAAAGAAAACGCTAACCAAAGCATTCCATCATTGGTATTATGGTCACTTGACCTGTTTCTCTCAAGAACACATGCAAACTTTTGGGTATTTGACTTCTATGCTTCCAATCGTAGAAGAAATGTATGATTCCAAAGAAGAACAAAAAGAAGCTATGCAAACCTATACTGCCTTCTTTAATACCGAACCACAACTGGGATCACTGGTTGTAGGGATTACAGCTGGTTTGGAAGAAGCGCGTGCCAATGGAGATGCAGTAGATGGCGAAACCATCAACGGGATGCGTGCTGGTCTGATGGGACCAATCGCCGGGATTGGTGACTCCTTGGTTGTTGGGACCTTAATCCCTGTGCTTCTCGGGATAGCCCTTGGTCTTTCTAAAGACGGAAACATTGCAGGAGCTCTCTTCTACATCGTCGTTTGGAACCTTTTGGTATACTTGGGAATGCGTTTCGCCTTCTTCAAAGGTTATCACTTAGGGGACAAGGCTGTAGAATTCCTTGTAGGACCAAAAGGACAAGCCCTTCGCAAAGCGATCAGTGTAGTCGGTGGTATGGTCATCGGTGCTGTAGCAGCGACTTGGGTCTCTGTTACAACAGCCCTCGAATTCAAAAATGCTGACGGAGAAGCCTTCCTTAAAATCCAAGAAAAGATTGATGGTGTTTATCCAGGTCTCTTAACTGCTACCTTTATCACTCTTTGCTGGTGGCTAATGGCGAAGAAGAAAGTTTCACCAAACAAGGTCATGCTTCTTTTGGTCATCATCGCCTTGGCTGGGGTAGCTCTTGGAATCTTTGATCCAGGTCTCAAATACTAAGAGAAAACTAGAAACAGTTTATTGCAACCAGAGCATTGAGAATGAAGTACGTGACCTCCTTTACGAATACTTCATTCTCAATTCTTATTGAAGGAGGCATTTATGCACACCAGACAAGAATTAATAAAGGGGTATGAGACGGAAATTCGCTACCAACGCCATATGTTGGAAAACTTGGGTCGCTGGTTTAGTGTGCTCTTTCTCCTGGCCAGTATTGGTGGACTGCTGATTTATTTCTTTCACAAAACTTCTCTACTATTTTTGATCTTAGGTAGCTTGATTGCCCTATTTGGGCTAGTAGGGATGTTGCTAGTGGGGTATGGGATGTATCGTGGTCGAGCCAACTTGCAAAAAGTCATCCAAGCTTACCAACAAAAGCTAAATTTAGTTGGCTAGAAATCGAAAGCACTTCGAGATTGAGGTGTTTTTTTCTTGACTATTTTTTTGACCAAGTGATACAATAGAAACATAAGTTAGCACTCGATGTCAAAGAGTGCTAAAATACAGGAATGGAGGAACGATATGTTAAAACCATTAGGAGACCGCGTGGTCTTGAGAGTAGAAGAAAAAGAACAAACAGTCGGTGGCTTTGTCATCGCAAAAGCAAGTCAAGCTGAAACCAAAACAGCAGAAGTCATCGCTGTAGGCGAGGGAGTTCGGACCCTCAGTGGTGAGTTGGTAGCACCAAGCGTCAAAGTCGGTGATACAGTCTTGGTGGAAAATCATGCAGGCGTTGAAGTGAAAGACGGCGATGAGAAGTACACGATTGTTGGGACTGCGAGTATTCTCGCCATTGTTGAAGCCTAAAGAATCAGAAAGGAGAAAGATCTATGTCAAAAGAAATTAAATTTTCATCAGATGCTCGTGCAGCCATGGTTCGTGGGGTGGATATCTTAGCAGATACCGTTAAGGTGACCTTGGGACCTAAAGGCCGCAATGTGGTTCTTGAAAAATCATTTGGGTCACCACTGATTACTAATGATGGGGTAACCATCGCCAAAGAAATCGAATTGGAAGACCATTTCGAAAATATGGGTGCCAAATTGGTATCAGAAGTGGCGTCTAAAACCAATGATATCGCTGGTGATGGGACAACGACTGCGACTGTCTTGACCCAAGCTATTGTCCGTGAGGGGATCAAGAACGTTACAGCAGGAGCGAATCCAATCGGTATCCGTCGTGGGATTGAAGCTGCGGTTGCGACTGCTGTTGAAGCCTTGAAAAATAACGCCATTCCAGTTGCCAATAAAGAAGCCATCGCCCAGGTTGCGGCTGTTTCTTCTCGCTCTGAAAAAGTCGGTGAGTACATCTCAGAAGCCATGGAAAAAGTGGGCAATGACGGGGTGATCACGATTGAAGAATCTCGTGGAATGGAAACAGAGTTGGAAGTCGTGGAAGGAATGCAGTTTGACCGTGGTTACCTCTCTCAATACATGGTCACTGATAATGAAAAAATGGTGGCAGACCTTGAAAATCCTTATATCTTGATCACCGATAAGAAGGTGTCAAATATCCAGGAAATCCTTCCATTGCTTGAAAATATCCTGCAAAGCAATCGTCCGCTCTTGATTATTGCGGATGATGTGGATGGAGAAGCCCTCCCAACGCTTGTCTTGAACAAGATTCGTGGAACTTTCAATGTCGTAGCTGTTAAGGCTCCAGGATTTGGGGATCGCCGTAAAGCCATGTTAGAAGACATCGCTATCTTGACAGGTGGAACTGTTATTACAGAAGATCTCGGTCTTGAGTTGAAAGATGCGACCATCGAGGCGCTCGGTCAAGCAAGTAAAGTGACAGTGGACAAAGATAGCACAGTCATCGTAGAAGGGGCAGGAAATCCTGAAGCTATTGCCAACCGTGTAGCGGTGATTAAATCACAAATTGAAACCACCACTTCAGAATTTGACCGTGAAAAATTGCAAGAACGCTTGGCTAAATTGTCTGGTGGTGTTGCGGTCATCAAGGTCGGAGCTGCAACCGAAACAGAATTGAAAGAAATGAAACTTCGTATCGAAGACGCCCTCAATGCGACACGCGCAGCGGTTGAAGAAGGAATTGTTGCAGGTGGTGGTACGGCCCTTGCTAACGTTATTTCTGCAGTTGTATCCCTTGAATTGGAAGGGGATGAAGCAACAGGACGCAATATCGTGCTTCGTGCCTTGGAAGAACCTGTACGCCAAATCGCTCACAATGCGGGTTACGAAGGTTCGATTGTTATTGATCGCCTAAAAAATGCTGAGCTTGGAACAGGGTTTAATGCTGCAACAGGTGAATGGGTCAACATGATTGAAGCAGGAATTATCGACCCAGTGAAGGTGAGCCGTTCAGCCCTTCAAAATGCGGCTTCTGTAGCGAGCCTGATCTTGACGACCGAAGCAGTGGTAGCCAACAAACCAGAACCAGCTCCAGCAGCACCAGCTATGGATCCAAGCATGATGGGTGGGATGATGTAACACGTTACAAATGATTGAGGCTTTGCCTCTAATCATTTGACGCCAACCACTATCAGGTGGCTTGGCTAAACGTCTTACTAGCTCAAAGGGAGGAAAGTATCGTTCCTCCCTTTTCACGTCGTAACCCCGTGGTCAATTTATTAGGTGGCTTTGTAGTTTACGGCAAGCACCATGGTGCCTTACCGAAGTGTCTTGCTAAGAAAACAAAGAAGGCAATATCGGCCTTCTTTATTTTCTGTCGTAACCTGTGTGCTTGATTGAGGCTTCGCCTCTAATTATTTGACGCCAACCACTATCAGGTGGCTTGGCTAAACGTCTTACTAGCTCAAAGGGAGGAAAGTATCGTTCCTCCCTTTTCACGTCGTAACCCCGTGATCAATTTATTAGGTGGCTTTGTAGTTTATGGCAAGCACTATTGTGCCTCGCCGAAGTGTCTTACTAAGAAAACAAAGAAGGCATTATCGGCCTTCTTTATTTTCTGTCGTAACCTGTGTGTTTGATTGAGGCTTCGCCTCTAATCATCTTACAAACTCAAAGGGAGGAAAAGGTGTTCTTTTCATCTTTATTTTAATGGGTTTCCATAAAATTTCACAATCTTAAAAAGGTTTCTGTTTTACTTATTTTCTTTTGTGTTTCAAAACATTGGAATGATAAAACAACATAGATATATTATTGTCGAGCGAAATGAGTTGTGCCTTTTTCTTTTATTTTTAATCTGATATCAATCAGAAGTGTTAAAAAGACAGCTCATTCACACTATGTTTATTTTACTCTTGGTAATTCTTCTGCTTCCTCTTTGCTATTAAAATGCAATACAAAATCCTTTGTCTTGTAACATTTTTAGTGTAAACTAATAGAAGTAGATAAAAAATCTACATCGGGGCAAGGACAGGATTACTTCCCACATATTTGCCTTAAGACAATAAAACTTGATCGAACAAGCGGGTCTCTCAGGAGTTCCTAAAAACTTTTATCGACCTTTCATATTAAAAAATATTTTTGCCTGTCCTTGCTAATTAGCTCCTCCAGAATTTTCTGGGGGAGTTTTTTTATTTCATAAACATTTCACATTTCTTTTCTATAATAACTATAACAAATGATGAAAGCGAGTCCAGTTTCTATCAATAAACTGGGAGTCTTTCTTTTAGATGGAGGTAGGAGATGTTTCTCTTGCAACAGGCAATCGCCTATATTTCTCGAAAAAGAACGAGGAATCTGGTCCTCTTTCTGATTCTCCTCTTGATCCTCTCTTGCTTGTATTTCTGTTTTTCACTGATGCAAGTAGGAGGAAGACTGGAGGACCATATCAAGCAGTCGGCTGGGACCAGTTTTGCTCTGACCAGTAAACAGGGGAATGCTCCCTTTGCTCTGAAGGAAGCTAAAAAAGTGCAACAACTAGCTGGGGTAGGATCCATGGTCCCCCAATATGAAAGTCCCGTTCGCATTCTTGATAAAGAAGCGGTGACGGGACAGCAGTCGGTAGAGCGGGATGATCTGGGTCAGGAAGCCAAGCAAGCGCTAGGCGCTGTCTTTACCCAGAAGACAGACCAGCACTTGGATTTTCGAAGTGGCAGTTTCCAACTAGTGCAAGGCAAGCACTTATCCGACAAGGCTCGCGGCCAGATCTTGATCCACCAAGAGTTGGCTAAGAAGAACAAGCTAAAGGTTGGAGATTCCTTGACCTTATCCAGTTTTCAGATGGGAGAGACTCCTGCCAAAGAGCAAACCTTTAAAATCGTTGGGATCTTTTCAGGTAAGAAACAGGAAAAATTCACAGGAATGACCTCTGATCTGAGTGAAAACCAAGTCTACCTCCCTTATGAGGATGCGACTAAGCTTCTTGGTCTCAGTCAGCAAGAAGTGACCCAGGTCACCTTTGGAGTCAAAGATCCTGAGAAAATCGATGCCCTCTTGAAGCAAGTTAAAAGCTTGGATCTGGATTGGCAATCGCTGCGCGTGGTCGAAGATCGCAAGGCCTTTGACCAGATGAAGGAATCCTCTCAGACCTTAGAAGGCCTGGTACGGATCATGATGATCGTCCTCCTAGTGACTGGAGCCGGTGCCCTATCGCTCTTACTCAGTCTCTGGACACGGGAGCGGATCCATGAAATCGGGGTGCTCTTATCCATTGGGAAGAGCAAGGGCCGGATCTTTAGACAGTTCCTCTTGGAGGTGGTGCTGGTATCCTTACTAGCGGTGATCCCAGCCTTTCTCATCGGACGGATGGTCAGCCATCGTTTCTTAGAGCAGTTTGTCGGACAGACAGGTCAACAGCAGACCCTAGACTTGCTCAACCAAATCCCTCAAGGCCTTTCCTTAGGAATCGCCTATGCTAGCCTCTTGTGCTTGATCCTTCTGTCGCTCGGTGCAACTACCAGCTTGATCTGGCGCAAGACCCCAAAAGAAATATTAACAAAAATGAGTTAAGGAGAAATGACACATATGTTAGAACTCAAGAATGTAGCCTATAGTTACCAAAGCTATAGTGAAGATATCCTCTCAAATGTGAACTATCAGTTCGAAAATGGGACATTTTACAGTATTATCGGTCAGTCAGGAACTGGGAAATCTACCCTCCTCTCTCTCTTGGCTGGTCTAGACAATCCCAAGAAGGGGCAGGTTCTCTTTGATGGGGAGGACATTCAGACCAAAGGGTCTAGCTACCACCGCAAGCACCATGTCTCCCTAGTCTTTCAGAATTACAATTTGATTGATTATTTGACGCCACTTGAAAATGTCCGCCTGGTCAACAAGCAGGCAGGGAAAGAGATTCTCTTGGAATTGGGATTGGATGAAACGCAAATCAAACGCAATGTTCTTCAATTGTCTGGAGGGCAGCAGCAACGGGTGGCGATTGCGCGTGCACTCGTTTCAGAAGCGCCTGTCATCTTGGCTGATGAGCCGACGGGAAACCTAGATGAACAGACAGCAGGTGACATTATTGCGATTTTGAAGAAATTGGCCAAGGAGCGCCAAAAATGTGTCATCGTCGTCACTCACAGCAAGGAAGTAGCAGAGGCCTCCGATGTGGTCTTGGAATTGAGTCGTCGTAGCCTCGTTGAGAAGAGCAAGTAAGGAGGGAATGCTATGTTGCGAAATGCTTTTGCTTATATCACACGTAAATGGCCCAAGTCTCTCTTGCTCTTTGCCATTATTCTCCTCATGGGGACCTTGAGCTTGATCGGACTCTCCATGAAGGGTGCAACCCAAAAAGCTTCATCGGAAAGTCTGGGATCCATCACCAATAGCTTCTCCATGCAGATCAACCGCCGGACCAATCCGGGAACCCCTCGGGGAGCTGGGAATCTCAGAGGGGAAGATATCGAAAAAATCAGCCAGGTAGAGGGGATCACTTCCTCCATCAAGCGGATCAATGCCATCGCGGATATCCTAGACCACGAGATCATTGAGACTGAAGAAACCCTGCAAAATCAATCTCCAGAGCGGGCTAAGCACTTCAAGAATACCTTGATGGTGACAGGGGTCAATGACTCTTCAAAAGAAGATAAGTTTGTCTCTGGAGCCTACAAGCTGGTCCAAGGGGAGCACCTGACGGATAAGGACAAAAACCAAATCCTCATGCACGAAGATTTGGCGAAAAAGAATGGCCTCAAGGTAGGCGATAAGGTGCGCCTCAAGTCCAATCTCTATGATGCTGACAATGAAAAAGGGGCTAATGAAACCGTCGAAGTGACCATTAAAGGCTTGTTCTCAGGAAAAAACCAAGCTCCTCTAACTTACGCCCAAGAATTGTATGAAGATACCCTCATTTCTGACTTGGATACAGCTGCCAAACTCTATGGCAATACTGTCCAAACAGCTACCTATGAGGATGCGACCTTCTTTGCAAAAGGGGATCAGGATCTGGATAAATTGATCGAAAAAATCAAAGCCTTGGATATCCCATGGAATTACTTTGACTTGGTTAAGAGCTCTTCCAACTACCCAGCCTTGCAAAAATCCATCAGCAGCATGTTCCAAGTGGCGAACTACTTGTTTATCGGTAGTCTCATCTTTGCTAGCTTGCTTCTCACCCTTCTCCTTGTCTTGTGGCTCAATGCCCGTCGCAGAGAAGTGGGTATTTTGCTGGCTCTAGGGCTTTCTAAGGTACAGATTGCAGGACAATTCGTGACAGAATTGGTCATGATTTCCATTCCAGCCTTCCTCCTCTCCTATGGAGTCGCAGGTCTTCTTGCCAAAGCAGTAGGAGATACAGTGCTCAAAAACGTCACCAGTGGCATTGCCAAACAAATGGCTCAAGAATCCTCTGCCGCCAACCTTGGTGGAGGAGCTGAGGCGGAAAGCTTCAGTAAGACCCTGACAGATATCCATATGGACATCCAACCGAGCCAATTGCTCGTGATTGTTTTGGTCGGTGGGCTTCTCTTGATTCTGGTATCCATCCTTTCTTCTCAATGGCTCTTGCATAAGAAACCAAAGGAACTCTTGGTGGATGTCGAATAAGAGATTGTTTCCTAAAATAGAAATAGGGTATAATAGGAGGTAGAAGTTTCTTAGATAAAAAGGAAAGTGTATGAAGATACTAATCGTAGAAGATGAAGTCCTGATTCGAGAAGGGATGAGCGACTATCTCATGGAATGTGGCTATGAGATCTTTGAAGCAGGCGATGGGCAGAAGGCCCTGGACCTCTTTCACAGAGAAGCGCCAGATCTAGTCTTGTTGGACATCCAGCTTCCTATCCTCAATGGCTTGGAAGTCCTCAAGACCATTCGCAAGACCAGCTCAGTCCCTGTCCTCATGCTAACGGCCTTCCATGACGAGGACTATAAGTTGACAGCCTTTGGAGAGTTGGCAGATGGCTACCTGGAAAAACCCTTCTCCTTGTCCCTCTTGAAGGTCCGTATCGAAGCTATTTTTAAAAAGCTTCAGCCTTCCCGGGTCTTCACCTATGGAGAGGCACGGGTGGATTTGAGAGCTACACAGCCAGCCTAGCTGGGCAAGCTATTTCCATGAATGCCAAGGAGTTGGAAATCTTGGAATACTTGCTCCAGCATGAGGGCAAGGCCCGGACCCGCTCTCAGATCCTCGATGCCGTCTGGAAGGAGACGGAGGAGATTCCTTTTGACCGGGTGATCGATGTCTATATCAAGGAACTACGAAAAAAACTGGAGCTGGACTGTATCGTTACGGTACGCAATGTCGGCTATAAATTGGAGAGACCATGACCAAACGGAGTATCTTTGCAAAAATCTTTCTGATCACCTTTGCCCTTTTTAGTAGCTTAGTCATCCTTCTACATGCTTCGGTTTACTTTATTTTTCCATCGACCTATATCGAGTCCCAGCGCCAGACAATTTTGAAGAAATCACAGGCTCTGGCCAAGAGTTTCCAAGGCCAGGAAGAAGGGACCATTGAGTCGGTCATCGACCTTTATTCCAAGACCAATGATATCAAGGTCTCGATCAAGGGCAAGGAAAAACAAAATGCCCTAGAGGTTAAGGATGACCTGCTCGTGAACCCTGATAGCCAGAATAATTCGCTGGTCATTGAAGAGCGAAAGATTCAGACCAAGGAAGGGAAAGACTTAACCTTGCAATTCTTAGCGACCGTCGATTCGCAAAAGGAAGCGCGGGACATCAGTCTGGGCTTTCTTCCCTATAGTCTCCTTGCTTCCTTTGTTCTGTCGCTAATTGCCTCCTATCTCTATGCCCGCATGATTTCCGCTCCAATCCTTGAAATCAAGCAGATGACCAATCGGATGAAGCGGCTGGATCGGACAGCCAATCTTCCCATTCATTCGCAGGATGAGATCGGCGTTCTCAAGCAACAGATCAACGACCTCTATCACCATCTTTTAGAAGTGATCGACAATCTAGAGCAGCAGAAACAGGAAAATCTGAAGTTGGAGCAGATGAAGGTCGAATTTCTAAGAGGGGCTTCGCATGAGCTCAAGACTCCTCTAGCCAGCTTGAAGATTATCCTAGAAAATATGCGGGATAAGATCGGCCGCTACAAGGACCGGGATCGCTACCTGGCGGTCACCCTCGATATCGTCGATGAGATGAACCAGATCGTCCTGGAAATTCTATCCCTGTCCTCTGTCCAAGAACTGGCCGGAGACAAGGAGTGGATCCAGCTGGATCAGGTCTTAGAGCAGATCCTCGACCAGTACAAGGTCTTGGCACAATCTCGCGCGCTCACGATTGACAATCAAATCCCTGACAAAGCAGTTTATATGGACCCAGCCATTCTGAAATTGGTCCTCTCAAATGTCATCAGTAATGCTGTTAAGCATTCGGATGCCAGTGGAGAGATCCAGCTCCGTCTCGAAGAAGGGACGCGCTTGGCTGTTGAAAATACCAGCCAGGAAATGGTAGAGACCGCTGAGATGCCAATGACCGCTAGCCGCCAGAAGAAGGAAGGTGGCTTGGGACTCTTCGTGGTCCAACACTTGCTAGACCATGAGGAACTGGCCTACCAATTTGATAAAACGGCTATGGGCTTACGCTTCCGTATGGAACTGCCTAAAGATCCTCAAGAATAAAAAATAGAGAGTGGGACAGAAATCGGTAATTCGTTAGAATTCGATTTCGTCGTCCCACTCCGCACAGTTGAGTAGGGGCTGTAAAAGCTGATGAAATCAGCGTAGTAGAGCCCACTCAACCACTGCGTCTTGCTCGACAATCCAAAGACAATTGAGAGGCTAGGACTTTTGTCCCAGCCTCTTTTTGTATTTAATCAACCTTTTTCGACCTTTAGCAATTGGCCGTGTTTTAATTCATAAATGGTATCCACATAGGTCAGGATAGAGCGGTCATGGGTCACCATGATGGCGCTCTTGTTTTTGGATTTGACTTCTTTCCGGATCAACTGGGCGATTTCTTGCCCTCGATCTGGGTCTAAGCTAGCCGTTGGTTCATCGGCTAAAATGACCTGCGGATTTCCGATGAAGGCCCGCGCGATGGCTGCCCGTTGTTTTTGCCCACCGGACATCTGATTCGGGTATTGGTGGTAACAAGCTTCGATGCCAAGATCTGCCAACAAGGCTTTGACTTCCTCATGGCGTTTTTTCTTGTCCTTTTCCCCCTTCAATTTGGCCACCAGTTCTAACTGATCACCGATTTTCATATAGGAGAGGAGCTGGTGATCTTGAAAGATAAAGCCGAGCAATTCCAGGCGTTTTTGCGTCCACTGGCCTTGGTTGAGGCCGGTCAAGTCTTGGCCAGCGATAGAAATCCGCCCCTCGTCTGCTGATAAGAGTAAACCAGTGATAGCTAAGAGGGTGGATTTGCCAGATCCTGAAGGGCCCAAGATGGCAACAAATTCGTTGGATTCGACGCTTAAATTCAGCTGGTTAAGGACATGGTGCATCTGGCTGCCATCGGCGTAGGATTTTCTGATATTTTCTAATGCGATAATGGCCATCTTATTCTCCATTTCCACCAATGACTTCGATTGGATCTACTTTTTTGATTTTGATAAGGGACAAGGCACCACACAAAATAGAGGTCAGGATAAAGCTAACCGAGATGGTGAGGTTGTCTTTCAGGGTCATAAAGGAAGGGACGCTATTGGGTAAAAATGGCGCCATCATGGTTGCCAAGCCAAGACCAAGCAGTACTCCGATGAGGGAGATGATGGTGAGCTGGGACAGTTGGACATAGGTGATCTGGCTCATGGACATGCCAATGGCCTTTAGGACGCCGAACTGTTTCAACTTTGCAAGGTCAGGATATAGAAGAAGACCCCAAGGATAGCAGAGGATGCAAGTAGCAGCACCCAAGTGATCATCCGTAGCGTCAGGTTTTGAGCCTTGTAGCCAGGGATTTTATCGATCACTTGCTTCTTATCCGCCACCATTAAGTTACTGGATAGATTGCTAGAAGTGATGCTTTTCTTGGTCACAAGGGTTTGGGCTTGCCATTGATAGCTTGGATCTGTTTTTTGCCGCATGCCTGTGTAGGTCTCCGAGCTGATAAAACCAATCTCGCTATAGCCGTATTTGGCATTTTTTGCGAAAGCCACGACCTTGAGTTTTTGCTTAGAAGTTTTGTCGATCACTTGATCGCCGACTTGGATTCCCTCATCCTCTTTGAAAGAATGGTCCAGAATGACTTCGTTTTTCTGTAAGTCGGAGATCTTGATGTCAGTATCCTCCATGATTGGATTGAGGATTTCTTCTTCATTGTGATCGGTCGCGAAGTAGGTGATATCCAGAGTGTTGGAATCCTCTGATTTTGAAACGGTTGCTCGCTGGATGGACAAACCCGAATAGTCTATCCCTTCTATCTTTTGGACCTCATCTAAATCTTTCGCCGTAATGGTTGAAAAGGGGATAATCCCTTCTGAATCCGTCGAAAGGATGTAGTGCAGGGCCCCATAGTTATCGATTTGGGCCGATACTGAACGGCCCAGTCCATTTGTCAGACCGGACAAAAACACCACCATAAACATGAGGATGGTAATGAGGAGTTCAATCAGGATAAACTTCTTGGGTTGGTATTTAATTTCATTCCATGCGATTTTCATATTCGTTCTCCTTTTAGCACCTAAACATACTATACCATCATACCACAAGTGGGAGGATAATAGGAGGCTGGTGTTTGGTAGAGTATGAAGGAATCGGATTTGTTTACTGTATTCCATTTGTTTCTCAATTATTAATTATTAATTGTTAATGTATACAAAAAAGAGATATACTATAGACAAGCAAAAAAGCCTTGGTTATCAAGGCTTTTTCCTGTTGGTTTAGATGCCCCTGCATGAATTTGTAAGAACTTTTCATATTGAAAATAATCAAAAATGTGAAATATAGATGATTTTAGGGAAGTACTTTTAGGTGTTTTCAATGCATGATATAAAAGTGGGGCAAAAACGATTGACTCACATTTGGTTTGAAAACCTATAATACCTAATGATTATGCTATACTAGATATATAGTGTTGTTATCAATAAATATCAGTGCGAGACTAATCGGAGGATAAAATGGAAAAACAAATTAATGAGAAAATTCGTGAAATTGCACAAAGTGTTAATGAGACGATACCAGTAGCTTGGGATAATCTTTATATTGGTATTAATCTTGCTTCTGATGGAGGAGGAGTATATTATTTCTTTAATGAGGAAGGGAAAAATGAGTATATCTACAATCTCTATATCCCAAAGCAATATAGTATTCCTATTTCAGAATTTAAGGAAAATGAAAGACGCACCTTTAGACTGGCTTGGGAGTTAAGAGAAATTTTTGAAAAAGAAGGACAGGCATTGTGGTCTTCTTGTACGATAAAGGTTCTTGGCACGAACTTATCTGCTAAATTTGACTATGCACCATGGAATCAAAGTGGCTTTGGACCAAGTGCTCTTTTAAAATATTTTAAGTATAAATACCTTGGTTTTGAACCTCGCGATGAAAAAGAGCTTGAGCAGTTTAAAGCTATGGAGGCCTTCCAAAGAGAGCATAATAGCAAATAGTTATATCAAAAGAATAAACCACCCTCGCGGTGGTTTTCTTGTGGTTTTATCAGGGCTGATACATATGGTATGTGGTATACTGTGATTGTAGAGAAATGATGCTAAAAACCAAATTGGAGGATAAAATGGAAAAACAAATTAATGAAAAAATTATCGAGATCGTGCATCAAGCCAACGATATGATCCCAGTTGAGTGGGATGATTTGTATATTGTAATAGAAATGGATAAGACATGTAGTGGAAGTGCATACTTTTATTTTAAATACAAAGGTGAGTACCATTATAATTTATATATTTCTAGAGATTTTGGTCTATCACAGGAAGAAGTATTTAACCAAAGTGATATATTGTTTGATAAATCAGAAGGCTTAAAAAGAGTTTTTATAGATAATGGTTTATCTGATTGGTATATTTGTATTATACACTTAGATGAAAATAATAAATTATCAGTAGATTTTGATTATGCTCCGTGGTTGGAGAGTGATTTTGGACCAACTACTCGTATAAACTTTTTCAAATATAAGTTTCTTGGTTTTGAACCTCGAGATGAAAAAGAACTTGAGCAGTTCAAGGCTATGGAGGCCTTCCAAAGAGAGCATAATGGAAAATAGTTATATCTAAAGAATCAACCACCTTCGCGGTGGTTTTCTTGTGGTTTAATCAAAGCTGGTACATATGGTTTGTGGTATACTGGGATTGTAGAGAAACAATGCTAGAATCCAAATCGGAGGATAAAATGGAACAACAAATCAATCAGAAAATTCGTGAAATTGCACACAGTGTTAATGAGACGATACCAGTAGCTTGGGATAATCTTTTTATAAACATCACCCTAGCTTTTGATGGTGGTGAAGTCTATTATTTCTTTAACGAAGAGGGTAAAAGTGAATATATTTACAATCTCTATATTCCTAAACAGTATGGGATTCCTAACTTGGAATTCAGAGAAAATGAAAGACGAACTTTTAAGTTGGCTTGGGAATTGAGAGAAATATTTAAAAAAGAAGAACAAGCTTTGTGGACAACATGTATAATAAAGGTTGTTGGCACAAAACTATCTGCTGAATTTGATTATGCCCCTTGGTTGAGAGTGGATTCAGCTCAGGACAACAAATGGATTTCTTTGAGTATAAATACTTAGGCAAGCAACCAGCTAATGAAAAAGAACTTGAGCAGTTCAAGGCCATGGAGGACTTCCAAAGAGAGCATAATGGAAAATAGTTATATCTAAAGAACAAACCACCTTCGAGATGGTTTTCTTGTGGTTTTATCAGGGCTGATACATATGGTATGTGGTATACTGTGATTGTAGAGAAATGATGCTAAAAACCAAATTGGAGGAAAACATGCTAGAAAACTTTATAAAAGTGGCAGATATGCCCCAAGAAGTTATTGAAAAATACAAGGATCAAGTTCCAGCTGAGTTAGTTCAAATTTGGCAGGAAGATGGTCTGGGAACCTTTTTAGATGGTTATCTAAAAGTCATTAATCCAGAGGATTATCTAGAGCTTCTCCGAGATAGCTATTTCAGAGGAGACATCGCTTTTCCTATGTTCGTAACAGCATTTGGAGATATTATTACTTGGGAAGAGAATGCCTATGTGGGAATTGTCCAATATAATATTCAAGATTTGGATATTATGATTAAGCGTATGGATCGTTTCATAGAGTATGTTGATGATGAAGATTTCAAAGACGATTATTTCGATATTCCACTCTACAAAAAAGCTGTTGCCAAACATGGGCAATTGGCCTACGATGAATGTTTTGGTTTTGTCCCGCTCCTGGCATTAGGAGGCTTTAAAGATGTGGATCATATGGATAAAGTCAAAGTCCGGGAGCACATTTACCTCATGTACCAACTCACAGGCGGAGTATTTGACGATTGATAAAAAAGAACCACCCTCGCGGTGGTTTTTTCGATGAAAACGGGGTGTTAGATAACTAGAGAGTCTTTGGATGAGACTCGCTTATTTTGTGAATATAAAATTTTTGGTACAAATTTTGGTACAAAAAACAAAATAACAAGCAAAAAAGCCTGCTATATCAGGCTTCCTGTTGATTTATTGGATGCCCCCTGCATGGATTTGTAAGAAATCTTTATATTGAAAGTAATCAAAAATGTTGAAATATAGCTGATTTTAGGGAAGTACTTTTAGGTATTTTCAATGACATGATTTAAAAGTGGGGCAAAAATGGGGCAAAAACGAATGACTCATAAAGGTTTCTAATTTGGTTTGAAAAACCTATAATACCTAATGATTATGCATACTAGATATATAGTGTTGTTATAAATAAAAATCAGTATGAAACCAAATCCTCAAATAAAAATTGAGTGTACTCAATGGTTATGGTATAATACACATAAAAATTATATCTAAAGAAAAGAGGAAACGGCATAGCATTAAATTATAAACCATTGTGGATACAACTCGCCAAAAAGGGATTAAAGAAAACAGAAGTTATTGTTATTGCACAGATTACAACTAATGTCATGGCACAGATGGGAAAAAATAAGCCAATCACACTTAAAAATTTGGAAAAAATATGTAATGCATTGGAATGTACTCCAAATGATGTATTTAGTTTTAAGGAGGGTGGAAATGAATGACTGAAATGAAAATAATGCTTGTAGAAGATGATACTAACTTAGCAGAGCTTATAAAGATTTATTTAATATCAGAGAATTGGGAAATCAGCATTTTTCATACTGGAAAAGAGGCGTTAGAGGAATTTGAAAAAAATAAATATGACTTGATATTATTGGATATTTTACTTCCTGATATAAATGGATTTGAAATATGCAAAAAGATAAGAGAAACGTCTACTATGCCAATCATTATGCTTACTGCCTTAGAAGATTCTTTTCATAGAGTGCAAGGATTGAATATAGGTGCAGATGACTATATCGTAAAACCGTTTGAACCATCTGAATTGATTGCGAGAATTAATTCTCATTTTAGAAGAAGTTATGTATTTACAAAAAATATTGTAAATACAATTAATTGTGATAGAGAAGTTAATAATTTAAAGATTAGCATTAAAACACATAAAGTTTACTATGTTAATATAGAGATTGAACTAACACCAAAAGAATTTGATATTTTGTGGTTGCTTATGGAAGAACCTGGTAAAGTGTATAATATGGATGATATACACTATAAAATATGGGGTGAAAAGGTGTTAGAAAATGAAGTTAATCCAGTTATGGTTCATGTAAGAAGAATTAGAAGTAAGTTTGAAAAGATTGGGTTAAAATCAGTCATAGTAACCGTTTGGGGAGTGGGGTATAAAATCAATGGGTAAGCAAAAAAGTTTTTTTGTGGAAGGTATTATTTATCAAATACTATGGATATTTTTAAGTACAATCCTATTTTTCATTATTTACAAAATAATGGATAATTTTTTTGTTGACAGTGTAAATCCAGAATTGCCATTAGATAAATTTGCTTCCTTTTATTTTGAAATAGGTAAATATATAATACTTTTACTAGGGGCGCTTACTATATTGATAGGAACATTTATAATACAGAAAAAAAGGTTTTATGTATATAATCAATATTTTGAGTCTGGACTGAATTATCTTAGAAGTGAAGATAAAGATTTAATACCATTTCATGAGTCATTATCAAAGGAACGAGATTTGTTTATAGAACTTCATAATTACCAAAAAGAACTTGAAAAGGAGTATGAACTGGTATATAAAGAAAAAACAGATCTGCTAACGTATTTAGCTCATGATATAAAAACTCCTCTTGCGAATATGATAGGTTATATAACACTATTAAAAGACGAAAAAAATCTTTCTGAAGAACAAAAAAACAAGTTTGTTGATGTTATATATGAGAACATAAAATATTTAAATCGTTTATGTGAAGATTTTTTTTCATATTTAAAAATTCAATTTAAATGAAATTCCACTAAATTTAATGGATGTAGATATAAAAATTTTTTTTGGACAGTGGGAAGAAGAAAAAAGTTTATCTATAAAAGATCATCTTTTAATTTTGGAGTTTTTAAATTTGGAAAACAGTAAGATTAAAACGGAACCACAACTTTTACTTAGAATAATGGAGAATCTGATTACAAATGCAGTTAATTATTCTGTGAAAGGAACAAGCATAAATATAAAGGTTGAGGAAATTAATGGAATGTTAAAAATAAGTGTTATAAACGATGTTTCTCCAAATTTAAATGTGAATTGGAATATGGTTACTTCAAAGTTTTATAGGGGAAATTTATCAAGACGAATAAGCAATAATGGATCAGGACTTGGACTTACAATTGTAAGTGACATTGTAAAACACTTGGGTGGAAATTTTGAAATTGGAGAGGAGAATAAAAGAGTTTGTGCTAAAGTAATACTTCCATATAGATTAAATTAAATCGCAAAGAAAACGCAAGAATTATTCAAAGATACCGTTAAGTATAAAGCAAAGAGCTATTCTATAATATAAGTAAGGATAGCTCTTTTATATTTGAATGGAATTATTAATTTGAATAATCATCTGTGATTATAAATATATAAAATAGAGGTGGAATTTTATGAATTACAATAATCCTCATAGGTATAGGAACGGAGATTGAGTAGAGTTTTTGAAAACTTTATTCGGAAGAAAAATTTTACAAAAAGTTAAAGTATTTGAAGAAGATTATACTCAGCCAAAGTTGTTCAGTTATGATAGCGGATGGAAAAGTTTTTTAGGTGGAAAATGGAGACATGGTGTAGGTAGTCGATATGTTTGGTCTAAATACGATCACAATAATAAAACACATAAAACTACAGTACAAGGTGCTAGTGGTCAATTCTCTTATTCGGGTTGTACAAGCTCTGGAAGTAGAGCAGAAGCTTCTTGGGAAAAAGCTTTAAGTGGTAATAGGGCTTGGGCTGATGTTAAATAACAATAAATAAAAAATAGTTGAATGAGTTTGAGCGTTGCCACGTTGTTATTTTAGCATTATGGCATTACTCATACTCGCTATTTTTATAAAGTTGGAGATGATGCAGAATGAAAAAAACAGTGGGTATATTGGTAATTTTACTAATTATAGTGATTGGTATCGGGAAGTTTTTCTATTCAGACGGCATGTTTTTAAATATATTCATAAAAGAGTTTAATACTACTGTAAACATTGTAACAAAGCCAGAAATAGCTGATAAAACAATAATTGAATTGCAGAAAATAGCCAATAAAAATGATTTAAGCTTCATAAAGGAAGAATATATTCCTAAGAATAGTAGATTTGATAAACAAAAAATAAAGATTTACATTCATCTAAATGATTCTGAATGGTTCAAGAAATCTTTTAGAAATATATCTATTGCTGATAGCAAAGATAAATTGAATGATTTTGAGAATGTAAAATCAATGAGTTTGCTCACGTCAAAAGATATAAGCTTAATTCCTTTTGAAAACGTCAGCAAGGAAAAAGTTAATGGGGATTATCATGTAAGAGGTACGGAAGTAAATATTAATAAGTTTATTGAAGAAATAAATCAAAATGAAAAATTAAAAACAGAAGTCGTGGTTAATCCGGATTTTATTGTTTCTAGTCAATTCACAAAGAAACAAGCATATCTATATATGCTTACGGTTTTTATTATATTTGTAACTACTGTCTTTTGTCTAATTATTTATAATGGGATGCTTTCAAAGGAATTATCGATATCCATTTTACTAGGATACGACAAATTAACTTTAGCTATTGCTAAGGTTTTAAATATTCTTGCAATACCAGCAATAGTGGGACTTGTACTGACGATTGGAATTATAGAATATTTAGTTGCTCCTAGTGATATTTTAGGATTTATGATATCAATGAAAACAATACTTATTTTAGTTGCTTTTATAATAGGGGGGCTAATATCAATAGAGTTTATATTGATTTATCTCAAATTAAAAGGAATGAATGTTATTGCCTTATTGAAAGGTTATAGAAGAAGTTATCATAGAAGTTCTTTTTTTATAAAAACAGGGTCGATTGTTATGGTTCTTTATTTAGCAATTGTAAGTATTTTAGGACTCGCTGATTACTTGAGTATGAAACAATACATTCCAACTTGGGAACGCTCAAAGAATTATGCAAATATTGCTTGTGCATGGTCTTGGAGTTATGCAAAAGATGATGATAAGTTCCATGAAATTGTTATTCCAAAGCTGAATAACTTATGGAATAGTTTGGACGATAGTGGAGCAATATTATTTAATGCCCCAAACGTTAGAAAAGAGGGAAAGAATGATGATGAGGAGTATCTAAATCAACAACCGTTTCAAGGCAATTATGCCTATGTAAATAAAAATTATTTACATATTGCTAATCTCTTAGATAAAGATACGAATAAAATAGAACAATATAAAATACATGAAAATGAGTGGATTGTTTTTGTTCCAGAAGATGTTAAAATTACTGAATTTGACAAAGAAAAAATTCACGAAGATCATATTTTTCAAAATATAAAAAAACAAGGTACAATTATAGAAACATATGTAAGGCTGAAAGATAATCAAAGTGTATTTTCTTTTGATAGTGGCAAAAGAATTGATGAAGCAGAGTTGAAAAATTATGTTTTGGTAGCAGTAAATGGGAAAGAATTACTCCCAGATTACGGAATCAAACTATCATCTTTAGTAAATGGTCAGCTACATCCATATGTTAAAGAGCCTAGTAGAGGATACGAGAGTTTGAAGGACATAATTGAAGAAACAGAATCTGAGCCGTTTATACTCTATATCAGCTCAGTCTACGATGATATAGTTTCAAGAATAGACGAATATAAGATGGAGGCAAGTATATATGTTATCGATCTTGTCTTATCTATTGTTATTTTAGCAACGTTATTAAAAATAGATAAAGAAACATATTTTTATAATCATGGACAACGAATAGATGTTTCTAGGTTGTTGGGATATGGATTTTTTGATATACATCATAAGAAAATTATTGAAAATATCGTTGGTTATATCATAAGTATTATTACTTTATTTATGGTTATTATGGTAACAGGAGTAACAAGTTATGTTGGACAGTTTATACCTAGTGATGGTTGGAGTATGTCTAAACTTTTGATTAGTTTAATAATAGGTATTTGTGGAAGCTTTATATGTTTTGGCATAGAAATTTACAACTAAAGAAAAGTGAAAGAAGCATTGTACTTAGGTTAAAGGAGGGGTGTTAAATGCAAAAAGAAAAGGAATTGCAAATAACCTTAAGAAATGTCTCTAAGAAATATGGGGAACACAGTATTTTGGAAAATATTAGTTTGGATATTTATAAAGGAGATTTTGTTTGTATCTTTGGGAAAAGTGGAGGAGGAAAAACAACACTTTTGAATATAATTGGGACATTAGAAAATTATGATAGTGGTAGTGTAACCTGTTTTTCAAATCGAGACCCTATAAAAGATCCTAAAGTAGGAGAGCTATTACGCAGAGAAAAAATTGCTTATTTATTTCAAAATTTTGCTTTGGTGGAAAAAATGACGGTTGAGGAAAATATGATGCTTGCTGCCAAATACAATCAAGAAAAAAATAAGAAAAATCTTATAGAAGCTGCCTTGAATAAAATGGGCATTTCAGACAAATTAAAATCGAAGGTTTATGAACTTTCAGGTGGAGAACAGCAAAGGGTAGCCCTTGCAAGAAATATGATAAAACCGTTTGAAATTATGTTGGCGGATGAACCGACAGGTTCTCTTGATTATGAAAATAAAAAAATTGTAATCGATACACTTATTAGATTAAATGATGAAGGTAAGACGATCGTAGTTGTAAGTCATGATAAGGACTTTGAAAAAGTAGCACATAAGAATTATATTATTGAAAAGTCAGCTATAAGGGAGGTGTTAAGATGAAAAAGAAGATTGCTTTATTAGTACCGGTTATAGCACTGTGCATTTGTGGTTTATTCTTTTACATGAACAGAAATAGTGATGATATTGATGTTGCATTTACAGTAAAAAATGAAACAAAAGAAAAAATAGATACAGTGGGTATTGCGATGGGGAAAAAATGTATTTTGAATAGAACAAATGGAGAAAAATTTTATTTTCCAAAAGATCTAGTCAAAGAAAAACAAGACAAAGCTATTGTTTTTGTAGTATCTAAAGATGGAATCATAGCAAAGTCAGGGGAAATAGATTTAAAAGAGAATAAAGAAGTAAGTATAAGGGAAATTAAAGAAGGAGAAATATCATTGGATATAGTTGCTCAAAAAACAGATATAAAAATTAGTATTCCTAGATTAGATGCTTGGAAAGTTAGTACAGATGAAAAATTCATCAAGGGTTCTTATGAAGCAAATACTGATTCGCAATATACATTATATTTATTAGGAAAAGGCGGAAAATTAGGCATTTCCAGTACAGAAATGAAAGGAATACGTGTTATTGCAAGTTGGGAAAAACCAAAAGATAAAATAGATAGTTGGCTTATATTTAATGATTAAAAACACCCCAAAAGTTAGATTTTTTCTGTCTAACTTTTGGGGTGCAGTTCATATCCTCGCTATTTTTATTTAATCTAATAGGTCCTTATTTTCAATTAAGAGTTCTAGTGGGGATTTATCTCTTGCTACAATAAAACCAGGTTCATATTGGTTATGAAATGTTCTTTTCGGAGAAGTTGGATCCATATACAACTCTTCTCCATCTTCTGTGTATAGTTGGTTGCCTCTTGTTAGGTAAAGTAAATCCTCTAAGTACTGTCCATCAGTTTCTAGAAAATGTTCGATGTATTTGACAGCCTTTAAGATCTCACTTACTTTATCAGAGTATTCATTCGATTCAAGAACACTCTTTTCTAATTCAATCTCCTTACTCGTTCCAAAAAGTTGAGTTGGAGTTGCATTAAAATATTCTGCTATCTTATCTAAATTTGCAAAGGTAGGATAGCTTTTTTGTTTTTCGTAGTCAGAGATGGATTGTTTACCGATTCCTAAATCTTCAGCTAGTTGAGTTTGACTTACTCCTTTTTCTATGCGTAGTCGTGCTAAATTGGGTCCAAAATTTTGAATAATAAAGGTCATGATAAACTCCTATGTTGTATTTTAAACTTATTTTATCACCTATAAACTTACAAATCAAGTTTTTAGTTGACTGTTTAAAATATTTTTTATAAAATATATTTATAACTTATAAATAAGTTATAAATAATACAAAAAATAGCTCGTAAGTTTAGGATTGGTGAGTGAGGAAGAAGTTGAGGACGAGACTATGACTTATGACTATTCGAAGCCTTGGAGCTAGAAATTGTGTGGACAAGGACAAGGGGGAGCCTGACGGGAAGTCAGGCGAAGTCCCGAAGACTGCCGTCCAGACAATTTCTAGCCAAGCAAAAGCTGGCTATTCTAACAGCCAGCAAAAAGGTACACTTAGGGCAACGCCCAAAGAACGACGGAACGAGCAAACGTTGATTTGACGGTGTTTCTGAGACCTAAAAAATCAAAAAGAAGGGGGGACAATTTTGTTGGTTTCTATACAAGATTTAAGAAGCATTCAAGAACAATGTGATGTAGGAGAATTAGTACAGCGACTAGATGTCAGTATTGATAGATTAACGGTTATCTGGGATACAGACACTGGTTCCCTAAGACGAATTTTCAAAAATCTGAAACAGGCAATAAGTACAAGAGTTGACGCATTTGAAATACATGATAACGTGCGAGATGATGTCTTTACTTTAGCTAAGGATCTTAATGAGTATGATTCAATCAATATTATATTTTTTCAATTATCCACTTATGGAGGTGAACAATTGATTCGGATTGATTTCAATCCTAACACTTTAAAAGAATTTGATGGAATGAAAGTATGGAGGCAATTAATGTACTTTGCCAGATTGAATTCATTGACGGTACGTTTGTCTCGTTTTGATTTGGCATTTGACATTTTCAACAGGCCTGAAATCGTTAATTTGCAACATATTAAAGGTGGTGTTACACATAAGGTCTTCTATGGTCGAGGGGGCGAATTAGAGACGAAATATTGGGGTTCTAGCGGTAGTAATGTACAAGTTAGGTTATATGATAAGAATAAAGAAATCATTGCTCACAAGCGAGAAGAGAAGCTAGATTTGGATGTGAATCCGTTTTGGTGGAGACTAGAGTTCCAACTCAGAACCAAAGCGATTGGTGAGGAGATGGTCCAAGATATTATGAGTAGACTTGATAATTTCGGGTTTTATAAGCTAGATCATATTCGAGTGGATCAAAGAGCCTTTACAATTATCTTTCTCAACAATCCTGAACTGTTATCATTAGCTTTTCCAAATTTAAAATCTGACAGCATCAAAAAGAAAAAAACAAGAGTCCGCAAACTATTGAGAGAAGAAACGAACCAATTTGCGGAAGAATTAAAAGAAGTATTAATACAGAATCTCCCTAAATTAAATACAGAATTAAAACTACTTGTAGGCGAGTTTCTGAATTTAGAAAATAATTAAGGAGGATAACTATGGATAATAATTTAATTAGTAACAAAGAATTAATTGAAATGGGCTATCGCCCTCATACAGCGAATGATATCATTCATCAGGCAAGAGAATTACTTGTATCACGAGGCTATACATTTTATAATCGCAAACGTTTGATGGTTGTTCCAAAAAGTGTTGTAAATGAGATTCTAGGAACAGAGGTGGCGTAATATGGCAAGTGTTCGTTATCGAAAGCGAGGAGATAGTAACTTATGGACCTATGAAATTCGTAACGAAGGAAACTGTTGCTCATAATAGCGGTTTTAAAACAAAAAAACTTGCAGAGTCAGAAGCTGAACCGATTCTGCAAGAACTTCGTTTAGGGAAAAGAATTTCTAGAGATATTTCTCTTGTCGATCTATATCAAGAATGGCTTGAACTAAAAATTCTACCGAGTAGTAGGTCGGAAGAGACAAAGAAAAAATATCTTCTCCGTAAAAACACAATTGAAAGATTATTTGGAAATAAAAAAGTCACTCAAATTCGTGCGAGTGAATACCAAAGAATAATGAATAAGTATGGGCAAACAGTTGGTAGAAATTTTCTTGGTAGATTAAATACTGGAATTCATCAGAGCATCCAAATGGCAATTGCAGACAAAGTTCTAATAGATGATTTTACACAACATGTCGAGTTATTTTCATCCAAAGAACAACAGATGATAGAAGAGAAATATTTACATACAGAAAAGGACTATCTGGATTTACTTTTAGCAGTAAAGAGAAAATTTGATTACCAACGTTCAATTGTTCCTTATATCGTCTATTTTCTACTAAAAACAGGCATGAGGTTTGGAGAGTTAATGGCGTTAACTTGGAATGAAGTTGACTTTGACAGAGGACTGCTAAAAACATATAGGAGGTTTAATACCCTTTCTCATAAATTTGTCCCTCCAAAAAACAAAACGTCTATTCGGATGGTACCGATAGACGAAGAATGTATTAAGATATTACAAGTCCTAAAAATTGAACAAGAGAAAGCTAATAAAGAGCTAGGAATCAAGAATAGGTATAAAATGATTTTTCAGCATTATGGCTATATTCACTTGGTACCAGATATTGCAAGTGTCAATAAAGCTTTGAGTGTTCTTTTAAATGAATTAGATATTTATCCAATTATCACGACAAAAGGAGCACGTCATACCTATGGAAGCTACCTCTGGCACAAAGGATTTGACCTTGGAGTTATTGCAAAAATTCTAGGGCATAGAGATATTTCAATGTTAGTAGAAGTATATGGACACACTTTAGAGGAGAAAATTTTTGAAGAATTTAATCAAATCAGAGATGTCTGGAAAGATTGCTCATAAAAAAATGTGGGGCAAATGATGGGGCAAATCAGTTATAGACAAGCAAAAAAGCCTTTTAAATCAAGGCTTTTTCCTGTTGATTTAGATGCCCCCTGCAGGGCTCGAACCTGCGACCCATAGATTAAGAGTCTACTGCTCTACCAACTGAGCTAAGGAGGCAAAAAAAGCTGTATTGGTGCCGAAACTTCACGGTTTGTATTGAACCCGCGCAATTAAGCAGGTGGGCAACTTGCTCTAACTGAAGCTGCTTCCGCGTGATACGGCCTGCATGCTGTTAGAAGTCCTTTGTTTCCCTAATAATACAAAAAATAGTCGGTCAACACTTAAGTGTGAAGTCGTACACCACAGCGTTTCTATATGTATATGATACCATATTTCAAAAAAATTTCAAGGGAAAATCTCAATTTTTTGGAACCGATGTCACCTTTTCTTGAGTTGATCAATCTTCTCTTTTGTCGTCCCTAGGGCTCGCTCGTATTTGCCATTCTCATTAGGAGTGAAATAGGAGGTACCCTTCAGCTTGTCTGGTAGGTAGTCCTGTTGGACCCAATTACCAGGATAATTGTGGGGGTATTTGTAGTCTTGGGCATTCCCCAAGGTCTTGCTTCCAGCATAGTGGCCATCCCGTAAATGGCGGGGGATAGGAAGGTTGCCCGACTTACGGAGGTCAGACAAAGCCTTGTCCATGGCGACGTAGGCCGAGTTGGACTTGGGTGAAAGGGCCAGGTCGATGACGATGTTGGCGATGAGGATGCGGGCTTCAGGGAAGCCAATCCGCTCCGCTGCCTGAAGGGCTGTCACCGTATGGATCTGCGCATCTGGATTAGCCAGACCGATATCTTCGTAGGCAATGACTGTCAAGCGACGAGCTAAGCTGGGCAGATCACCGGCTTCAATCAAGCGTGCGGCGTAGTGGAGACTAGCATCGACATCCGAACCACGGATGGATTTTTGAAGAGCAGAGAGGACATCGTAGTGGCCGTCTCCATCCTTGTCCATGGTGATGTAGCTGCGCTGGAGGCTGTTTTCCATGATGTCGAGATTGATGTGGCGAACGCCATCCTCCCCTTCCTTGGTAGAGAGGACGGCCAAATCGAGAGAGTTATAGGCAGAACGCAGGTCTCCATTGGTCGAAGTGGCGATGAAATCCAAGGCATCCTCGTCGAGGGTTACAGGAAAGTCAAAGCCCCGCTCAGAGTCGCTCAGCGCCAACTGGATAGCCTCTTTGACCTGCTCATTGGTCAAGGGTTCCAACTCAAAAATCTGTACCCGACTGCGAATGGCAGGCGTCACGGAGAAGAAAGGATTCTCGGTTGTAGCGCCGATCATGATGACCAGACCGCTTTCGAGCAAAGGCAGGAGAAAATCTTGTTTGGTCTTATCGAGGCGATGGATCTCATCCAAAAGCAGGACTAAGCCACCTGAAAACTTGGCTTCCTCTGCGATCTCTTGCAGGCGTTTTTTGCTGTCGACGGTTGCATTGAAGGTCCGAAAGGCATACTTAGTCGTGCCCGCGATGGCAGAAGCAATACTGGTCTTGCCAATCCCTGGTGGGCCAAAGAGAATCATGGACGAGAGACGATTGGCCTCCACCATGCGGCGGATGATTTTCCCTGGACCGACCAGGTGCTCTTGGCCGATGACCTGGTCGATGGTTTTGGGGCGCATGCGCAGGGCGAGATTGTCCGGCATGAGGGTCTCCTTTCTAGCTTTGTCTCCTTTAAAAGAGGCAGTTTTTATGGTAAGATTGTAGTAACTATTGTATCATATTCCGCTCTAAGAGTGGGAAATTAGAAAGAGGACACGATGTCTAAATATGGATTTTTGGATGTTTTAGAAGAGGAAATGGAAAAGGTCTTTCCCTTTGACTTTGAGATCAATTGGGATAAGAAGAATCATGCAGTAGAAGTGGCTTTTCTCTTAGAAGTACAAAACACAGGAGGTGTTGCCTTGGTCGATGAGTCGGGTGAGGAGTCTGACGAGGATATCTTCTTTGAAGAAGCCGTCATCTTCTACAATCCAGCCAAGTCGCATGTGGACGAAGATGCCTATTTAACAGCCCTTCCGTATGAGCCGAAAAGGTTTGTCTCGGGAGTTTCTAGCTTATTTTACGACCTTCCTCAAAGATACAGCCGAGCTGGCCTTGGATGACCTCATGGATTTCTTAGCAGACGAAGAAGCAGAGAGCTTTGAGATTGTCTGGAACCAAGAAGTCTTTGAAGAAGGGAAAGTTGGTCTAGAAGAAAGCACCTTTTACCCTTATCCGAGATATTAGAAACGAGTGGGAGAGTTTATGAAAAAAATAGGGACCTACCTGGTTTACGGTCTATCGTTTCTTCTCTTGATGGCTGCTTTTTCCTTGGGGACGATCGCCTTTACGGAGTTAGGTTTTCAACTGGTTTTTGTACCGGGCTATCTCTTCACTTTTTCTAGCATGTATCTCATTTTCATTCTCCATGAACTGGGACATGCTTTTTGTGGCTATCTGACGGGCTATCGGCTCGTCGCTTTAGGCTTGGGAAATTTTCTCCTGACTAAAAAAGCAGGGAAGTTTCGTCTTAGCCGCACGGCCATTCTGAGAAATGTCGGTGCCCAGTATATTGGACTAAAAGAGGATGAAAATGACCAACGAATGATCTTGATGCTCTCCGGTGGTTTGCTGGTTCATTTGACTTTACTTATCGTATCCATCCTTTTTGGAGTTCTGACACAGAGTTGGTATTTTGCAGGCACTTGGATTTGTCTCAATCTCTCCTTTATTTTGGCCAATGCTCTCCCCTTTGGGATTACAGATGGAGCTAAAATTTTAGAATTGATGCACCATCCTGAAAATGTGGTCTATGCTTATCTCGGACTCCGCCATTCTGCTCAGACCCTGCTAGCACCAGAAGATTACGATCTAAAAGATTTTGTTAGACCTGTTCCTGAGGAGGCGCAAGGAGGCTTTGTGGAGGGTGTCTTAGCCCTTCAGGGAGAAGTCTTGATTCTAGAGGGCAATCGCGAGGCGGCTAAGGAGCAGTTTCAGGCTTTACTGGAGAGAGCAGATAATCCGATGATTCAAACGGCCGCCCAGTTGTCCCTACTGCATATCGCCTTGTTGGAAGAAGATGATGAGAAAGCAGAGGAGTACGCGACCATTCGACGAGTCAAGTCTTTTTTGTCGATGAAATTGGCCAATATACAGGCGGTCCAAGCTTGGTATCAATTTACCGTCAAGAAGGATTTGGCCCAGACCCACAAGGCGATCAAGATTGCCAGACAGAAGATGGATGTGAGTCGCATGTTGCGGGATGAGAAAGCCTATTACCAGCAGTGGTTAGATGAGTTGGAACAAGCAATACAGGTAGAACAGACTCAGGTGAGCTGAGAAAAGGAAAGAGAGCTGTACGATGCTTCAGATATTTAAGCGGTTATTTAGTAAAAAATCCCAAAAAACTCAAGAGCGTGAGTCGATCCTTCCTCGCAATCGCTTTGCGGACCTAGATTTCGAGCGAGTATTGAAGTCTGGAACTCGTGACCGTGTTGATGAGGTGGGTCACTGTGTTGAGGATGGTGAAATCACACTATTTGACTTTTCGATAGACTTTGCAGAATTTGAGTTCATAGGTGCTTTCAAAATTGAGGAGGAAGACCAGTTTCAGCAACTATTAGCTCGTTTAAATAGTATTGACAATGCCATTCAGTCTTGTTTGGAAAGTGAGATGCAGCAACCCATCCCTCAGTTTGCCAAGGATCTGGGCTATACTCAGAAGAGGTGGGAGAAAACTTTTTACTTCCATCCTTGGATATTAAGTTTTGAGGAAAATCCGCCTAATCTTCGCTATGTTGCAGATTATGTAAATGATGAGTTTACGGTTTATTTTGCTAAAAAACATGGCAGATGGCAGGCGTACTGGGATGCAGAGTGCCAAAAGGTGATTGAAGAAAGCTAGCTAAGGGTTTTCTATAGAGTAGTAGTTATGATAAGAAAAGGTCATCATCATGGAATTATTGGATAAACACTTGGATTTTACGGGTTGTAAAATTACCCTCTTTTGTGGAGATAAGCTACTGACCATCTTGCGTGATGACAAGGAAAATATCCCTTGGCCTAATCTGTGGGAGTTGCCAGGTGGTGGTCGTGAAGGGAACGAGAGTCCTTTTGAGTGTGTAGCGCGTGAAGTCTATGAAGAGTTGAGCATCCAACTATTGAAAGATGACATAGTTTGGTCTTGGATCTACCCCAGCATGTTAGATGAGAACAGAAACTCCGTCTTTTTAGTTGGGAAATTGACACAGGAACAGTTTAATAGTATTGTCTTTGGAGACGAGGGACAGGGCTATAAGTTAGTGAGACTTGAAGAGTTTTTGGCGTCAGATTGGGTCGTTCCCCAATTACAAGAACGAGTGCGCGATTATGTGGAGGAAAGTTTATGATAAGACTTGGGAAAGCAGGAGCAGAGGATTTAGAAACCATTATTGCCATTCAAAGAGCCAGTTTTAAGGCAGTCTATGACAAATACAAAGATGAATATGATCCCTATCTGGAGGACCGTGAACGAATTAAGTGGAAACTAGTCGAGCGTCCCAATAGCTATTACTACTTTGTGAAAGAAAACGAAGAGAAGATTGGTTTTTTTACGAATTCAGACCAATGAAGAGTTAACAAATGCTTGGTTGGGAACAGCGGCGATTTTACCTCCCTATCAAGGAAAAAGGGTATGGATCTAAAGGTTTAAGCTTGCTGGAAAAAGAATTTCCAACCATCACACAATGGGATTTGTGTACGGTGTTACAGGATGCAGGCATGGTCGCGTTCTACGAGAAGAATGGCTACCATCAAACCCATATCGAGCCTGAAAAAGAAGGTATGGATATGGTCTACATGAAAAAATTGATAGAGAAATAGAAAGGATGGTTCAGTTACATTTCTAAACTGAACCCGCCCTAAACACTGTGCCAAAAAGATAAACTTCTCTTAGACACAAACGTCTTCAGAGAGTTTCCTATTTTGGCTTTGTGTTTTACGGGCTTGGTATCTTAATGATGGAAACATGGCAAGAGTTAAAAGTTACAGTCAAGCGTGAGGGAGAGGAATTAGTTTCCAATCTCTTGATTGAGTTAGGTGCCCAAGGGGTAGCAATTGAAGATAGCATGGACTATGTTGGAAATGTGGACCGCTTCGGTGAGATTTTCCCTGAAATCGAGCAACAAGAAGAAATTGTGGTGACAGCCTACTATCCGGATACGGTTGATGTGGTAGCGGTTGAAGCGGATTTGCAGGCTCGTTTAGCAGAATTGACAGACTTTATGGATCTAGGAGAGGTCAAGATGGGAACGACTGCCTTGGCTGAGGAAGATTGGGCGGACAACTGGAAGAAATACTATGAACCTGCTCGTATCACTCATGATTTGACCATTGTGCCATCATGGACGGACTATGAAGCAACAGCGGGAGAAAAGATTATCAAGCTAGATCCAGGGATGGCCTTTGGGACAGGAACCCACCCGACGACTAAGATGAGTCTTTTTGCCTTGGAGCAGGTTCTTCGTGGTGGCGAAACAGTGTTAGATGTAGGGACTGGTTCAGGGGTTCTTTCCATTGCTAGCTCGCTTCTAGGTGCTAAGGAAATCTTCGCCTATGACCTGGATGATGTAGCGGTTCGAGTCGCTCAAGAAATATTGAGCTCAATCCTGGCATGGAAAATATCCATGTAGCCCCAGGTGATTTGCTCAAAGGTGTGGAGATTGAGGCAGATGTTATCGTGGCCAATATCTTGGCGGATATCCTCATTCATCTGACGGATGATGCTTATCGCTTGGTCAAGGATGAAGGCTATCTCATCATGAGTGGGATTATTAAGGACAAGTGGGACATGGTCCGTGAGTCGGCTGAGTCAGCTGGATTTTTCCTTGAAACCCACATGATTCAAGGGGAATGGAATGCCTGTGTCTTCAAAAAAACTAAGGATATCTCTGGTGTGATTGGAGGCTAGCATGCAACAGTATTTTGTAAAAGGTTTGGCTAGCTCACCTGTCACGATTGAGGATAAGGAAACAAGCAAGCACATGTTTCAGGTCATGCGCTTGAAAGAAGATGACCAGGTGACCCTAGTCTTTGATGATGGGATCAAGCGTTTGGCGCGCGTGGTCAATGTGGAGGCTCGTCAGTTGGAGCTAATCAAAGAATTAGCTGACAATGTGGAACTGCCAGTCCAAGTGACCATCGCATCAGGCTTTCCCAAGGGAGATAAACTCGAGTTTATCACTCAAAAGGTGACGGAACTGGGTGCTAGTCAAATTTGGGCCTTTCCTGCCGATTGGTCAGTTGCCAAGTGGGATGGCAAGAAATTGGTCAAAAAGGTTGAAAAACTAGAAAAAATCGCCCTTGGAGCAGCAGAGCAAAGCAAGCGGAATCTTGTTCCAAGCATTACCCTTTTTGAGAAAAAGGCAGACTTTCTAGCCCAACTCGACCAGTTTGACCGCATCGTGGTGGCCTATGAAGAGTCGGCCAAAGAAGGCGAAAGCGCTGCTCTTGTACAAGCTGTAAGTGGTCTTAAAAAAGGGAGCAAGGTTCTCTTTATCTTTGGTCCAGAAGGTGGTCTTTCACCTGCTGAAATTGAAAGTTTTGAAGCTAAAGGAGCAGTCCTTGCAGGCCTTGGCCCTCGGATTCTCCGTGCAGAAACCGCCCCACTCTATGCCCTTAGCGCAGTGAGTGTTGTTACAGAATTAATGAAAAACGCGTGAAGGTAGATCTTCACGCGTTTCTTCTATATCTTATTTTGTCCAGAATTTATTCGTTTTCTTATTTTTTATATATTACAAATTAATGGATTTTTTATAAAAAATGGAGTATTTGTATAAAAAGGGAGCCTACGTTCGGGCTTTCTGGCTGATAGTGCTGGAAAGCTCCTCAAATAGCATGAAAGTCAATCGGACTAGTTTTCATATAGAGCTAAAAGTGATAGAATAGAAGGCAAGAAAGTGGAGAAAACTAGATGCCGAAAGAAGAACCTTTAACAGGGGGCCAGGTTATTGCCCTTACCAAAAATACTTGTCGGGAGAGGATGTTGCATTTGTAGAAAAAGCTCTCCTTTATGCAGTCGACTGCCATAGTGGGCAATTCCGTAAATCAGGTGAACCCTATATCATCCACCCTATTCAAGTTGCCGGCATTTTGGCAAAATTGAAGTTGGATGCTGTGACGGTTGCCTGTGGTTTTTTGCACGACGTTGTCGAGGATACAAACGCGACCCTAGATGATCTAGAACGCGAATTTGGACATGATGTCCGAGTGATTGTTGATGGAGTGACCAAGCTCGGGAAGGTCAAATACAAGTCCCATGAAGAGCAGTTGGCAGAGAACCACCGCAAGATGCTCATGGCCATGTCTCAGGATATCCGTGTCATCTTGGTCAAGCTAGCAGACCGCTTGCACAACATGCGGACTTTGAAGCATTTACGCAAGGACAAGCAAGAACGGATTTCCCAGGAAACCATGGAAATCTATGCACCGCTAGCCCACCGTCTCGGGATTTCCAGCGTCAAGTGGGAATTGGAAGATCTATCCTTCCGTTATCTGAATGAAGTCGAGTTCTATAAAATTTCCCATATGATGAAGGAGAAGCGTCGCGAGCGGGAAGCCTTGGTAGAAGAAGTTGTCCAAAAGATTGAGTCCTATGCGGCAGAACGCCACCTCTATGGGAAAATCTATGGTCGTCCTAAGCATATCTACTCCATCTACCGCAAGATGCAGGATAAGAAGAAGCGCTTTGATGAAATCTATGATTTGATTGCCATTCGCTGTATCCTGGAGTCACCGAGCGATGTCTATGCTATGCTGGGCTATATTCACGAGCTCTGGAAGCCCATGCCAGGCCGTTTCAAGGACTACATCGCCAATCGGAAGGCAAATGGTTACCAGTCCATCCATACCACTGTTTACGGTCCAAAGGTCCCATCGAGTTCCAGATCCGTACCAAGGAAATGCACGAGGTTGCTGAGTACGGGGTTGCGGCACACTGGGCCTATAAGAAAGGGATCAAGGGCCAAGTCAATAGCAAAGAATCGGCTATTGGGATGAACTGGATCAAGGAGATGATGGAACTCCAAGACCAGGCGGATGATGCCAAGGAATTTGTTGATACTGTCAAAGAAAACTATCTAGCCGAAGAGATTTATGTCTTTACCCCAGATGGAGCAGTTCGTTCTCTTCCAAAGGATTCTGGACCGATTGACTTTGCCTATGAGATTCATACCAAGATCGGGGAAAAAGCGACTGGTGCCAAGGTTAATGGCCGTATGGTTCCTTTGACTACCAAGCTGAAAACGGGTGACCAGGTTGAAATCATCACCAATCCAAATTCATTTGGACCAAGTCGTGACTGGCTCAATATCGTCAAGACCAGCAAGGCCCGCAATAAGATCCGCCAATTCTTTAAGAACCAAGACAAGGAACTCTCGATCAACCGTGGACGAGAGTTGCTCATGGCCCAATTCCATGAGCATGATATGATTGCCAACAAGTTCATGGATAAGAAGCACATGGACAAGGTCTTGCAAAAGACCAGCTACAAGACCGAAGAGGCCTTGTTTGCGGCCATCGGTTTTGGAGAAATCGGAGCCATCTCTGTCTTTAATCGTTTGACGGAGGAAGAGCGTCGAGAAGAGGAAAAGGCCAAGGCGCGTGCAGAAGCTGAGGAGCTGGTCAAAGGCGGCGAAGTCAAGGTTGAAAACAAAAAAGACACCCTCAAGGTCCGCCATGAAGGTGGCGTGGTCATCCAAGGGGCTTCTGGTCTCTTGATCCGGATTGCTAAGTGTTGCAATCCCGTCCCAGGAGATACAATTGTCGGTTACATTACCAAAGGACGTGGGGTTGCCATTCACCGTCAAGACTGTATGAACCTGCGGGCCCAAGACAACTACGAGCAACGCTTGATCGACGTCGAGTGGGAAGACAATAACACGACCAAGGATTACATCGCCCATATCGATATCTACGGCCTCAACCGTGCAGGCCTTCTCAATGATGTCCTTCAAGTCCTCTCCAACACGGCTAAGATGATCTCAACTGTCAATGCCCAACCAACCAAAGATATGAAATTTGCCAATATCCACATTTCCTTCGGGATTCCAAACCTGTCTATGTTGACAACGGTTGTGGATAAGATTAAGAGTGTGCCGGAGGTGTACTCTGTTAAGCGTACCAACGGCTAGTCGGCTGCTCAGTTATCTTTTATTGCTTCGTTAGCTCGCCTCGCCGTACTTCAGTACTGTCTACGTCTCGCTGCCTTGCCCTAAAAGCAACTGAACAGCCTTTGGTTTTCGGATAGTCTGCCTGCGTCTCGCTGCCTTGCTCTAAAAGTAACTGAATAGCCCCTGTTTTTCAAAATAGTTGCCTGCTTTTCATCGCCTTGTTTGAAGTTGATGTTCTTTGAAGCATAGTGGTGAGCCCAATAGATTGTATAAATAGGATAATAAGATGAAATTAGTGATTCAACGGGTCAAAAGGGCCTCGGTTTCTATTGACGGTCAAGTTTATAGTCAGATTCAAGAAGGACTTCTTCTCTTGGTGGGAGTGGGTCCTGAGGATGACCAAAAGGACCTGGAATACGCAGTACGAAAGGTCACGCAAATGCGAATTTTCTCGGATGAAGATGGGAAGATGAATTTATCTGTTAAGGATATTCAAGGAGAAATCCTCTCGATATCTCAATTTACCCTCTTTGCCCAGACAAAAAAAGGCAATCGTCCAGCCTTTTATTGGGGGGCCAATCCAGAGATGGCCAGCCAGCTCTATGATGATTTTAATGATTTGTTGGAAACGGAAGTCCCTGTCAAACGAGGGGTCTTCGCTGCAGATATGGCAATCGAACTCATCAATGATGGGCCAGTGACCATCATCCTCGATACGAAAAATCCATAGAAAAACATGCTCTTCATCAAAGGGCATGTTTTTCTATGTAAAGTTGTTGGGCAATCAGGTGATTGATCTGGATGTCTTGGTCTTTGATCTGGAGCTGATAGAGGCCAGTGTAATCGTCGTAGCCTTTGAAGAGAATGTCATCTCCAATGGTCAGCTGGATCTGGTCTAAAAAATTCAGCAATTCAAAGCTATCCTGGACTCTTCGCAAACGAAAGATTCCCGGTTCGCTGACATCACTCAAACGGTCCTGGTAAGCCTCGATGAGAAGTTTTCCTTTCGGTGGAATGGTTCCTCCGTGGGGGCAGGTCTTAGGATTGTCTAACATCTGGTCAAGTTTATCGATAAAGCGGTCGGAGACAGTATGTTCGAGCACTTCAGCTTCTTCATGGACTTCTTCGGTCGTATAGCCCAGTTTTTTGAGCAAGAACACTTCGATCAAGCGGTGCTTGCGAAAGAGATCAGAAACCGTTTGGAGGCCGAGCTCGGTAAGCAGATAGCCGTGGGTCTTGTCCTTGATGAGGAGATTCTCCGAGATCATGCGTTTGACCATCTCAGTCACGGCTGGAGGCGAAACCTGCATCCGGGCCGCAATCTCTTTGTTACTAATTTTTTCATGTTGCGTGCCGATTTCATAGATGCACTTGAGGTAATCTTCTTTATTTGGTGTCATAGGGTCCTCTTTTCTTCGCTTCATCTAGTATATCAAAAAAAGCGTAAAATGGCTTGGCCAGTGGATAGGAATTGTCTGGGAGGGAGAAAGATGATAGTATAGAAGCATAAACCAAGAGCAATGTGGAAAGGAGGGTGCAAATGCAGCGACAGGAATTGGAAACTGGGTTGGACGACCAGAGGTCTCAGCTACTTAGAAAAACGACTGCAGTCTTGCGAAGATGAAGCAAGAAGGCAAGACTGTTACCGCTCTGTCTTTGTCTTTGCCAGCCCTCTTTTCCAAGAGATGTGGCAGAGAGAACTGCAAGGGTTGACGGCAGGTCGTGCCCAGGCCCTCTTAAGAGGGATCATGCACCTCTGTCTCATGCCACGGGATTTATCGGGGACCTGTGAGGAGGCTGCCTTCTTATTGAAGCGGTTCTGGCCAGATTGCCCCCCTCATTCATCTTTTTGGTCCTCTTTTTCAAGAGTGGTCCAAGTAGCTTTTGCTCAGGAACCATTAGCTAGCAAAGAGGGAGACCAGCTCTTAAAACGCCAGATCCACCAGTTCCGATACCTGCTCTCTGCCTACCAGGCCCAGTGGATTCGGGAGAATTATGCCAGAGCGGGGCAGACTGATGAAGAGGCGCTACAAGCTTACTTGCAGGAGACAAAAGGGATCAAAATCGATGCTTATGCGGCAGCTCGTCTCCATAATAAGGTCTATGTAGATCAAGACGGCCAACTCGCCTTCCCATCTCGTGCTCAGGCCCAGTTGAATTTTAAGATCTTACTCAACTTTCATACAGAGTATATCCTGGATCAGGGTGGCCAGTTTCTCAACGAAGTGGATCCGAATCAGATTTCTGAAAATGGCATTGTCAATGGAGCCAGTTTCAACTATGGCTTAGCCAGAGGCCATGCCCATAAGGACTTGGATATCGATCCCGTCAAACCGTGGGATCCAGCTTTTCGCAAGAAGGTTCTCTATCAGCAAGGTGTTCGCTATCTAGCCCCGAAGAATGACCGCGGAGAGCAGGGCTATTGGAGTCGGAAGGGAACCTTTGCACAAGGAGGCAAGAGCTACAAGCAACAGGTAGCACGGCGCGTGCGGAGTTTCCTCAGAGGCATCCCACGCTTACGTTGGCGAGTCCTCCTCCAGAATGGACTCCATCGGATTTTATAGTAGTCCTCTTTCGGATTGAAGACAAAGGCCTCTTAGAAGCTCACCTAAGGAAAGTCTCTGAACAGATTTTGTAGATATAGAAAAGAGGTCACAGACCTCTTTTTCGTTTAATCAAGTGCTTTGACGGCTTCGATTGCAGCCTCGTAATTGGGCTCACTGTTGATGTTGTCGAGGTATTCAACGTAAGTGACCTTGTTATCCGCATCTAAGACCAAGACAGCGCGCGCGAGCAAGTGCCATTCATTGATCAAGAGGCCGTAGGATTTTCCGAAGGAATGGTCGAAGTAGTCTGAAAGCATGATGGCATTTTCGATCCCTTCTGCAGCACACCATTTGCCTTGGGCGAAAGGAAGATCGACAGAGACGGTTAAGACCACAGTATCTTCCAGGTCAGATAAGGCTTGGTTGAAGTGACGTGTTTGAGTGGAACAGATACCTGTGTCAATGGATGGGATCACGCTGAGGACTTTTTCTTGCCAGCAAAATCAGCCAAAGATTTTTTCTCCAAGTTAGGGGTGGTCAGTGAAAAGTCGTGAGCAGTATCGCCAACTTGAAGTTGAGAGCCGGTAAAGGTAACAGGGTTTCCTAAAAATGTTGTCATAGTAAAGACTCCTTTTTTCTTTTCATTGTACATCAATGAAAGAGGGAGGGCCACTCATTTGACTGGAAAATCATTTCGAGCCAGGAACCTTATTTGTTCAAACCTTCTGCGATTTTCTCTAAATTCCATTTCATCATGCTGTAGTAGCTGTCGCCTTCTTCCCCTTCTTTGGCAATCGAGTCAGTGAAGATTTTTGCAAAGATAGGGATATTGGTATCCTTAGACACAGTTTTCATAGGTCGTTCATCGACACTGGATTCGACAAAGAGGGACGGTACTTTGGTTTGACGCAATTTCTCTACCAGCGTTTTGATTTGTTCGGGTGTCCCTTCTTCTTCCGTATTGATTTCCCAGATATAGGCAGATGGGACGCCGTAGGCTTTGGAGAAGTACTTGAAGCAGCCTTCGCTGGTCACGATCATCTTCTTATCCTCTGGGATGTTCTTGAATGCTTGCTTGGCTTCTTGGTCTAGCTTACTGAGTTTTTCAGTATAGGCTGCTAGATTTTTTTCGTAGAAGTCCTTGTTTTTTGGATCTTTGGCGATCAATTGTTTGGCAATGTTTTTAGCGTAGATGATTCCATTTTCGAGATTGAGCCAAGCGTGAGGGTCTTCTTTTCCAGCTTGGTTTTGGCCTTCCAGGTAGATGACCTCTACGCCATCGCTGGCAGCGAAATAATCCTTGTTTTCTACTTTATTGGCATTTTTGACCAATTTAGTAAACCAAGCATTGCCACCCGTTTCGAGGTTGATTCCATTGTAGAAGATCAGGTCTGCTTGTGAAGTTTTTTTGACATCTTCTGGGAGTGGTTCGTACTCGTGGGGGTCTTGACCGACAGGGACAATACTGTGTAGCTCGATTTTATCCCCCGCGATATTTTTGGTCATATCTGCGAGAATGGAGTTGGTGGTAACCACCTTCAATTTATCGGATGAGGACTTGGAAGAAGAGTCTTTGCTACAGGCCAACAGACCAAATAAGAGGGCCACAAAGAGGGCGAGGACAGAAGCGATTTTTTTCATGTGTTTCTCCTTTAATGAGGCGAAAGAGTGTGCTTGTTCTTTCTCTGCTTAGGAGCGATAAAGAAGCTGATGAGAAAGAATATTGCAGAAGTGAGGACAATACAAGACCCAACGGCGATGTTGAAGCTATAGCCAATAAAGAGTCCCAGGATGGATGCAAGAGCACCTAATCCCGATGAGAGGAGCATCATGGACCAGAGGCTATTGGCATAGAGATAGGCTGTCGCAGCGGGTGTGATGAGCATGGCGACGATGAGAATGGTCCCGACACTCTGCATAGCAGTGACAGAAACCAAGGTCAAGAGCACCATGAGGAGGTAGTGATAGACCTTGACCCGGACGCCCATGGATTGAGCCAGAACAGGATCAAAAGATGTGAGCAGTAAGGGACGAAAGAGCAGGCAAATCACCAGTAAGACCGCCACCCCAACACCGATGGTCATCCACATATCCTGGTCTTGCACGGCCAAAAATATTCCCAAAGAGGATGTGGAAGAGGTCGGTGGAACTTTTAGCGACCTCGATCAGAATGACTCCTAAGGCGAGGAAAGAAGAAAAGGTAATCCCAATCGCAGTGTCGCTCTTGATGATGGAGTTGCTCTTGATATAGGTGATCAGGATGGAAGCTAAAAGCCCGAAGGCAATGGCGCCAATAAAGAAATTGATGCCCAGGATAAAGGAAAGGGCCACACCTGGAAGGACCGCGTGTGAGATGGCATCTCCCATGAGAGACATGCCTCGCAAAATGATGAAACATCCGACTGCACCAGTGACGATCCCGATGGCAATAGCTGTAATGAGAGCGTTTGGAGGAAATGGAATTGTTGTAATCCATCGATAAATTCTGCAATCATCTGATTTCACCTCCTATAAAAAGTTCATGACCGTAGGCTACGTGAAGATTCTCTTTGGTAAAGGTTTCTTCTGTTTTCCCAAAAGCAATCAGTTTGCGATGAAGGAGCAGGATCTGGTCAAAATAAGCTGGGACCTTGCTCAGATCGTGATGGACAATCAGGATGGTCTTGCCTTCCTTTTTCAAGGTTTGGAGTGTCTGCATGATGATGTCTTCGCTAACGGAGTCAATCCCAGCAAAGGGCTCATCCAAAAAGATGACCTCTGCTTCTTGAACCAAGCAGCGGGCGATCAGGACCCGTTGGAATTGCCCTCCCGAAAGCTGGCCAATCTGGCGATCTGCTAGATCAAGGAGATTGACAAGTTTCAAGGCATTTTCCACCTTTTTCAGATCCTCTTTACTTTTTCGCTTGAAGATCGAAAGATGGGGATAGAGGCCCAGCGAGACACACTCCCGCACCGTGATGGGGAAGTGGAAATCAATAGCGGTCTTTTGTTCGACGTAGGCCACTCGTTGAAGAACTTGGCCGAGATCTTTTTGATCGATCAGGACCTTTCCCGAATGAGGGAGAAGTCCTAGCATGGCCTTGATCAGGGTTGATTTTCCAGCTCCGTTGGGTCCAAGAATGCCTAGGATAGTTGGACCCTGGATGGTGATGGAAAGATCCTCCAAGGCCAGTGTTTGCTGGTAAGCAACACTTAGATGTTCAATTTGAATCATGATTTTGCTCCTTTATCATTAATATACATGAATGAAAAAATTAAGTCAAGTTAATTTTAAGAATAATTTAGATTAACTCGCTTGTAATCATTGAAAAATAGACCTATTTTTGATAAGGTTAATAGAAAAGAATGAAAGCGAGAAGATCATGGTACGTTTACAAGATGATTTTTATGATTACGTCAATGGGAAATGGGCTGAGACAGCTGTGATTCCAGATGACAAACCGTCAACCGGTGGTTTTATGGACTTGATCCAAGATATCGAAAACTTGATGTTGGATATTACCGGAAAATGGCAAAGAGGAGAAGAATTGCCAGAAGACAGTATTCTGCAAAATTTTGTGAAATACCACAAAATGGTGGCAGATTTTGATGCACGGGAAGTAGCTGGTGTTGCCCCAGTAATGCCCTTGATCAACGAAATCAAGGCCTTATCTTCCTTTGAAGACTATACAAGCAAGTTGGGTACCTATGAGCTAGCTGGCAAACCAAATCTCATGCCATTTAGCGTGTCACCAGACTTTATGAATGCCCAAATGAATGTCTTGTGGGGAGAATCTCTTGCTCTTATCTTGCCGGATACGACCTACTATGAAGAAGGCAACGAAAAAGGCCCAGAGTTACTGGCTATCTGGCGTCAGATGATGGAAAAACTCTTGCCAAATTTGAATTCTCAGAGGCAGAAATCATAGACATCCTAGATAAAGTCATTGCAGCAGATGCAGAATTGGCTAAGTATGTTTTATCAAATGAAGAAAAATCTGAGTACAACAAACTCTACCATCCATATGAGTGGGAAGAATTCAAAGCCTTAGTTCCAGAATTGCCACTCGAGACCTTCTTTACAGAAGTAATCGGACAAACACCAGATAAAATCATCGTACCGGAAGAGCGTTTCTGGAAGGAATTTGCGCCAAAATACTACTCAGCAGCCAACTGGGAAACCATTCATGCCAAATTGAAACTCGGAGCAGCCTTAGATTGGACGTCTTTCTTAACCGAAGAAATTCGTGTCTTGTCTGGTGAGTATGGACGGACCATTACAGGGATTCCAGAACCTCGTCCAAAAGAAAAAGCAGCTTTGGCTTTGGCAGAAGGCCCTTATAGCCAAGCGCTTGGACTCTGGTATGCAGGTGAAAAATTCTCACCAGAAGCAAAAGCAGATGTAGAGCATAAAGTAGCGACTATGATTGAGGTCTATAAGGATCGTCTTGAAAAAGCAGACTGGCTCGCTCCTGAAACCCGCGAAAAAGCCATTGTCAAACTCAATGTCATCACACCACATATCGGCTACCCTGAAAAATTACCAGAAACGTATGCTAAGAAGATCATCGACGAGAGCAAGACCTTGGTGGAAAATGCTCAAAAATTGGCGCAAATTTCGATTGCCCATGTATGGAGCAAGTGGAACCAACCAGTCGATCGGAGCGAATGGCACATGCCAGCTAATATGGTCAATGCCTACTATGATCCGCAACAAAACCAAATCGTCTTCCCAGCAGCGATCTTACAGGCGCCTTTCTACGACCTTCACCAATCGTCATCAGCTAACTACGGTGGAATCGGTGCAGTCATCGCCCATGAAATCTCCCACGCCTTTGATACCAATGGCGCTTCCTTTGACGAGCACGGTAGTTTGAAAGACTGGTGGAAGCCAGAAGATTACGAAGCCTTTACCGCTCGGACCCAAAAGGTTATCGATCAGTTTGAAGGTCAAGACTCTTACGGTGCTAAGATTAACGGGAAATTGACCGTTTCTGAAAACGTGGCAGACCTAGGAGGAATCGCTGCAGCCCTTGAAGCCGCTAAGAAAGAAGCAGACTTCTCCGCAGAAGAATTCTTCACCAACTTTGCTCGCATCTGGCGCATGAAAGCTCGGACAGAGTACATGCAACTCCTCGCAAGTGTCGATGTCCATGCACCAGGAAAACTCCGTACCAATGTCCAATTGCCAAACTTTGACGAATTCTTTGAAACCTTTGATGTCAAAGAAGGAGATGGCATGTGGAGAAAACCAGAAGATCGTGTAATTATTTGGTAAACTAAGATAGGAGAGACGATTCTGTTTACCGAAACTTCCTGCAGAAAAATAGGAAATCAATGCCGCATTCCATGAATGCCAATTGATTTATCTTTTTCCAAAGGAAGTAGTCTCAACTTCAGTTAAGCAATTGATTGATTTTCTTGATCGCTCGTGAAAAAAACTAAAAATCCCCGAAGCCATGTTTCAACTGACTGAAACTAGCTTTGGGGATTTTTGAGTGGATTAGAAATAACAGTGAATGTCATGATCTAAAAAAACTTGCTGGTAGTCATATAAATCTTCTGGATGCAGAGCCTTTATTCCTTCCATTTCATAGCGACGTCCTAAAAGCTTGTATTTGTTTTCTCCAAACTGGTGAAATGGGAGAAGCTGTACTTCATCAATGTTTAAAGAATTAAAAAGAGAAGCAAATTCTTCAGCATCGTTTAAAGAGTCATTGAAATTAGGGATGACTGGAATACGTAAAACGATTGTTTTGTTTTGAGCAAAGGCATAATGAATATTTTTAATAATCAGATGATTGTTGACTCCGACAACCCTCTTATGTTTAAGTGTATTGTAATGTTTAAGGTCTGTATAAATAAAATCGACATACTGAATGAGATCGACAAATTTTTCATGTTCAACAAAAGCTGTCGTTTCGATTGCAGTATGAAGTCCAACTTCTTTCGCAGCTTTTAAGATAGATTTGGCAAATTCAAATTGAGCAAAGATTTCTCCACCAGACAGGGTAAGGCCACCACCAGATTCTTCATAGAAGTCAACGTCTTTTAAGACATCATCTATGATTTCTGTGACTGTTTTTTCTTCTCCCGTGATAGTTTCCTTTTTAGTAACAGCATCTAACATTTTTTCAGGATTTGCACGCTGGGATTCAGGATTGGAGCACCATGGACAACGCAGGGGACATCCTTTTAGAAATACAGTAGTTCGGATGCCAGGGCCATCATGGATACTAAAGTGTTGGATGTTAAAGATAATGCCACGATTTTGTTCCATATTTTGCTCCATATTTTGCTCTCCTATCAATCTAGTAAGTCTATTATACATTATTTAAGAAACTAATTCAATTACGAACGAAAGTTTATTTTGTTTTGAATTCACTCGAAAATTTGCTAAAATAGAGAAGAGGTAAAAACAATGCAACGTTTAGATGAAATATTGAAATTAGTATCGGAGTTTGAAAAGATTGATGTTAATAGCTTGTCGGAGAAATTACAAGTCTCTAAGGTGACTATTCGAAAGGATTTGGATAAGCTGGAATCAAAAGGATTATTGCATAGGGAGCATGGCTATGCAGTTTTAAACAGTGGAGATGATATCAATGTTCGATTGTCCTTTCAATATGATACCAAGAAAAGAATAGCCCGGGAGGCCGCTAAATTAATTAAGGATAACGACACTGTTCTGATTGAATCAGGCTCTACGTGTGCCCTACTAGCGGAAGAAATTTGCCAAACAAAAAAGAATGTCAAGATTGTGACAAATTCTTATTTTATTGCAGATTATATTCAGGAATATGATTCCTGTAAAATCATATTACTGGGTGGTGAGTTTCAAAAAGAATCGAGAGTGACTGTAGGTCCGCTTTTGAAAGAATTAATTCGCTCGTTTAGAGTTCCCTTTGCTTTTGTAGGGGTTGATGGATATGATGATGAACTTGGCTTTACTGGGAAAGATATGATGAGAAGTGAAGTTGTTCAAGCTATGTCCGATGTTTCTAAAGAAGTGATTGTCTTGACAGATTCAAGTAAATTTGGGAAATGTGGGACTGTCAGACGATTTGCACTTTCACAAGTTTCTAGAGTCATTACGGATAAGAACTTATCTCAAGAAGCAAAAGAAAAACTGGAGAACTCACAAACAATTTTGACATTAGTATAGGGAGGAGACGCCAATTGAAAGATGAACGGAAAAAGTTACTTGCAAAATTAGCCTATTTATACTATGTTGAAGACAAAAGTCAGTCGCAGATCGCGGCAGAAACTGGAATCTACCGTACAACTGTCAGCAGAATGTTAGCGGAGGCTAAAAAAGAGGGAGTTGTAAAAATTGAAATTGAAAATTTTGATACTCGCCTCTTCCATTTAGAAAATTATATCAAACAAAAATATGGCTTGAAAGCTATCGAGATTATCCCAAATCTAGTTGATGAGCCACGAGAAAGCCTTGAAAAGCGGCTAGCGCAAGCAAGTGCTGTCATGCTTCGAAATTTGATTGAAGATGGAATGACAGTTGGTTTTTCATGGGGCAAGTCTCTCAGATTAATGGTGGAACAAGTTGGAACTAAGCGTTTGGATGGTGTTCAATTTTATCCCCTAGCTGGAGGTCCAAGTCATATCCATGCCCGCTACCATGTCAATACTCTAATCTACAGTATGGCGAGTAAATTTCATGGAGAATGTCATTTTATAAACGCGAGTGTCATTCAAGAAATTCTGAGGTAACGGAAGGCATCTTATCTTCTAAGTATTTCGAGGACTTGAAAGCTAGTTGGCGTTGTTTGGATGTTGCGGCTGTAGGGATTGGTGGCTATGCAGATAGCAAGAATCCTCAGTGGTTTGATATGCTAACAACAAATGATTTTAAGAAATTGGAGTCGGAACATGCTGTAGGAGAAGTCTGCTGTCGTTTCTTTGATCAAGAAGGTATCCCTGTTTATCCTGAATTACAGGAAAGAACAATATCTATCACATTGGAGGAATTGAGAAAGGTTCCGAATACCATCTCGTTAGCCTACGGTGATCAAAAAGCAAAAGCAATTTTATCGGTTTTAAAAGCCAACTATATCAATCATTTAGTCACAGATGAAGCGACAATCTTAAAAGTTTTAGAATTAGATGGTGATCAGCAATTTACTAAAAAATAGGACAGCAAGGATGCAGTCCTTATTTTTTTGAGTTGAACAGCACAAATGTGCAAAAACCAAAAACAATAATCAAATGTTGTAGTTTTTATTGACCGGCAAAAATATAAATGGTATATTGACAATAGAAAAAGCGCTTTCATTAGATTTACAAAGGAGTGTAGTGCACATGGAAATAATTGTTGCAGACCAAATTATTATGGGCTTAATTTTAAATGCGGGTGATGCTAAACAGCATATTTACCAAGCTTTATCATATGCTAAGGAGGGTGATTTTACATCTTCTGAAGGCGAAATTGCAAAAGCAGATGCAGCATTGCTAGAAGCGCATAACTTGCAAACAAAATTTTTAGCCCAAGAAGCAGGTGGGACAAAGACAGAGATTACAGCTTTGTTTGTGCACTCACAAGATCACTTAATGACTTCAATCACAGAGATCAACTTGATTAAAGAAATGATTGACTTACGTAAAGAACTTTCAGCGAAACAATAAGGAGGAAAAAGAAAATGAAAATTGGATTGTTTGTGCAGCAGGATTTTCAACAGGGATGTTGGTAAATAATATGAAGGTGGCAGCTCAGGAATTAGGCATTGACGCTGAAATTGAAGCATATTCTCAAGCGAAATTAGCAGATTTTGCTCCAGAAATAGATGTCGCTTTGTTAGGGCCACAAGTAGCTTATACTTTGGATAAATCAAAAGCAATTTGTGAAGCAAACCATATTCCTATTGCTGTCATTCCTATGGCAGATTATGGAATGCTAGATGGTAAGAAAGTATTAAACCTAGCCCTAGAATTGCTAGGAGAAAAATAAGGAGGCTTCTCATGTCTAATTTTAATTCTCAGAAAATTATCGCTCCAATCATGCGATTTGTAAACATGAAAGGAATCATTGCTCTTAAAGATGGGATGTTAGCAATACTGCCACTAACAGTAGTTGGTAGTTTGTTCTTAATTATTGGGCAATTACCATTTGAAGGGCTTAATCAAGCCATTGCTAGTGTGTTTGGGGATAATTGGATCGAACCTTTTATGCAGGTGTATTCTGGAACATTCGCTATCATGGGCTTAATTTCTTGCTTCTCCATTGGGTATTCTTATGCTAAAAACAGTGGAGTAGAACCCTTGCCAGCGGGAGTTTTGTCCCTGTCTTCATTCTTTATTTTGTTAAAATCTTCTTATGTACCAGCTAAGGGAGAACCGATTGGCGATGCCATTGCAAAAGTATGGTTTGGTGGTCAAGGGATTATCGGGGCCATTATTATTGGTCTGGTAGTTGGTGCAATTTATACTGTGTTTATCCAAAGACACATTGTTATAAAAATGCCAGAACAAGTACCTCAAGCCATTGCCAAACAATTTGAAGCGATGATTCCTGCTTTCGTGATTTTCTTACTATCAATGATTGTCTATATCGTATCAAAAGTAGTGACAAGTGGCGGTACCTTTATTGAAATGATTTATGATGTCATTCAGGTTCCTCTACAAGGTCTAACAGGATCACTTTACGGAGCGATTGGGATTGCTTTCTTTATTTCATTCTTGTGGTGGTTTGGTGTTCATGGCCAATCAGTTGTCAACGGTGTAGTAACAGCCTTACTACTTTCTAACCTAGATGCAAATAAATCAATGTTGGCGACTGGGAATTTATCTGTTGAAAATGGTGCCCACATTGTTACCCAACAATTTTTAGATAGCTTTCTTATTTTGTCCGGATCAGGTATAACCTTTGGGTTGGTTGTTGCCATGCTATTTGCTGCTAAGTCAAAACAGTATAAAGCTTTGGGGAAAGTTGCAGCATTTCCTGCAATCTTTAATGTCAATGAACCCGTCGTATTTGGATTTCCAATCGTAATGAACCCAGTTATGTTCCTTCCATTTATTTTGGTTCCAATTTTGGCTGCAATAATTGTTTATGCATCAATTGCTATTGGATTTATGCATCCATTCTCAGGTGTGACTCTTCCTTGGAGTACACCAGCCATTATTTCTGGATTTATGGTTGGAGGTTGGCAAGGTGCTTTCGTTCAAGTGCTAGTTCTTGCGACCTCGACTGTCGTATATTTCCCATTCTTCAAATTCCAAGATAATCTTGCCTATAACAATGAATTACAAGCTGAAAAATAGTGCGTTTACTAGGTATGCACAGATGTGCGACTAGAACAGAATTTATATGTATAATCCATAATTCATTGAAATTCGTAAAATTTAATGCTACTATAGTTACGAAAGAAAACAAAATAATTTCAAAAGAAAGGTTTTGAAAAAATGAAACAAGTAGAAGTAGCAAGTACAAGCATTAAAACAGAATATTTTGGAAGCCTCACTGAACGCATGAATAAGTATCGTGAAGATGTCTTAAACAAGAAGCCTTACATCGATGCTGAACGTGCTGTTCTTGCAACTAAGGCATATGATCGTTATAAGGAACAACCAAATGTTCTTAAACGTGCCTATATGTTGAAAGAGATTCTTGAAAATATGACAATCTATATTGAGGATGAATCCATGATTGCTGGAAACCAAGCATCCTCTAATAAAGATGCTTCAATTTTCCCAGAATATACTTTAGAGTTCGTTCTGAAGGAATTGGATCTTTTTGAAAAGCGGGATGGTGATGTCTTCTATATTACGGAAGAAACGAAAGAACAGCTCCGTAGTATAGCACCGTTCTGGGAAATAATAACTTACGTGCAAGAGCTGGAGCTCTTCTACCTGAAGAAGTATCTGTCTATATGGAAACAGGATTCTTCGGTATGGAAGGGAAGATGAATTCAGGAGATGCTCACTTAGCAGTCAATTATCAAAAATTATTGCAATATGGCTTGAAAGGTTTTGAAGAAAGAGCTCGCCAAGCTAAAGCAGCCCTAGATCTAACGGATCCAGCTAGCATTGATAAGTACCATTTTTACGATTCTATCTTTATCGTAGTTGATGCAGTGAAGGCTTATGCCCAACGATTTGTAGAATTAGCTAAACAACTTGCTGAAACAGCAACTCCTGAACGCAAGAAGGAATTGCTTGAAATTGCAGAGATTTGCTCAAAAGTTCCATATGAGCCTGCAAGTACATTTGCAGAGGCTGTTCAGTCTGTTTGGTTTATCCAATGTATTCTTCAAATTGAATCAAATGGTCACTCACTTTCATATGGACGTTTTGACCAATATATGTATCCATACGTTAAAGCTGATTTGGAAAGTGGACGGGAAACTGAAGAGAGTATTGTTGAACGCTTGACCAACCTTTGGATCAAGACTATTACAATTAACAAAGTACGTAGTCAAGCACATACCTTCTCATCTGCAGGTAGTCCGCTTTATCAAAACGTTACGATTGGTGGTCAAACACGTGATAAGAAAGATGCCGTCAACCCATTGTCTTATTTGGTGTTGAAGTCAGTTGCTCAAACTCACCTTCCTCAACCAAACTTAACTGTTCGTTATCATGCTGGTCTGGATGCCCGCTTCATGAACGAATGTATTGAAGTTATGAAGCTCGGATTTGGTATGCCTGCTTTCAATAATGATGAGATTATTATTCCATCCTTTATTTCAAAGGTGTTCTTGAAGAAGATGCTTATGATTACAGTGCAATTGGTTGTGTAGAAACAGCTGTTCCAGGTAAATGGGGATATCGCTGTACAGGTATGAGTTATATGAACTTCCCTAAAGTTTTGCTCATTACGATGAATGACGGAATCGATCCTGCTTCTGGCAAGCGTTTTGCACCAAGCTTTGGTCATTTTAAAGACATGAAGAGCTTCGATGAATTGCAAACTGCTTGGGACAAGACTTTGCGCCACTTAACCCGCATGAGTGTGATCGTAGAAAACTCTATCGACCTATCTCTTGAAAGAGAAGTGCCAGATATCCTCTGTTCAGCTTTGACAGATGACTGTATTGGACGTGGAAAACACCTAAAAGAAGGTGGAGCTGTCTACGATTATATTTCTGGTTTACAAGTGGGTATTGCAAACTTATCCGATTCACTTGCAGCAATCAAGAAACTGGTATTCGAAGAAGGACGCTTAACGCCACAAGAGCTATGGCATGCTCTGGAAACCGATTACGAGGGCGAACGTGGAAAAGAAATCCAAGAGATGCTTATCCATGATGCACCGAAGTATGGAAACGATGATGACTATGCGGACAGCTTAGTTCGAGAAGCATACGATATTTATGTGGATGAAATTGCTAAATATCCAAATACTCGATATGGACGTGGGCCAATCGGAGGAATTCGTTACTCAGGTACATCTTCTATTTCAGCCAATGTAGGACAAGGTCGTGGAACATTAGCTACTCCGGACGGTCGTAATGCCGGGACTCCACTTGCAGAAGGATGCTCTCCATCCCACAATATGGACCAACATGGCCCAACATCTGTTCTAAAATCTGTCTCTAAATTGCCAACAGATGAAATTGTTGGTGGTGTTTTACTGAACCAAAAAGTAAACCCACAAACTTTAGCCAAAGAAGAAGATAAATTAAAACTTATTGCTTTACTCCGTACGTTCTTTAATCGTCTACATGGATACCATATTCAATACAATGTGGTTTCTAGAGAAACGTTGTTAGATGCTCAAAAACATCCGGAAAAACACCGTGACTTAATTGTACGTGTTGCTGGCTACTCAGCCTTCTTCAATGTACTATCAAGAGCAACACAAGATGATATTATTGGACGGACAGAGCATACTCTATAGTAAAGAGGTATGTATATGGAATTTATGCTTGATACTTTAAATTTAGATGAGATAAAAAAATGGGCACGAGTGTTACCCCTTGCTGGGGTAACTTCGAACCCAACAATTGCTAAAAAAGAAGGGAACATTGATTTTTTTGATCGTATCCATAAGGTGCGGGAAATCATCGGAGGATCTCCTTCCATCCATGTTCAAGTTGTCGCAAAAGATTATGAAGGAATTTTAAAAGATGCGGCCGAAATTCGAGAACAATGCGATGAAAATACCTATATTAAAGTTCCAGTAACACCTGAAGGACTTGCTGCAATTAAAGTGTTAAAAGCAGAGGGTTACAAAATTACTGCAACAGCAATCTATACTGTTTTTCAAGGACTGTTAGCTATTGAAGCAGGAGCCGACTATTTAGCACCTTATTACAATCGTATGGAAAACTTAAACATTGATTCAGCTCAGGTTATTTCTCAGTTAGCGAGTGCCATAGAGCGTAATCATTCATCAAGCAAATTCTAGCAGCTTCCTTTAAAAATGTGGCTCAAGTTAATCGAGCATTTAAAGAAGGAACACAAGCAATTACGGCAGGGGCAGATGTCTTTGAAGCAGCTTTTGGAATGCCTTCTATTGCAAAAGCAGTAGATGACTTCGAGGCAGATTGGTCAGCCGTTCATCATAAGAATACAATTTGATAAAGGAGGAGTGTATGAGAAATTTCGCAAGCCCATCCCGTTACATTCAAGGTGAAAATGCTTTATTTGAAAATGCAAAACCTATTTTAGAACTGGGGAGTCATCCCGTTTTACTCTGTGATTCAGTAGTCTATGATATCGTAGGGGAACGTTTTGAAAAGTATCTCCTTCGGTATGGCTTTACAGTCTTGCCAGTGTTCTTCAACGGTGAAGCTTCTGATAATGAAATCAATCGTGTGGTCAGTCTGGCAGAAGAAAATGGCTGTGACTTAGTCATCGGACTTGGTGGAGGAAAGACCATCGACAGTGCAAAAGCCATTGCTGATCTTTTAAAATCACCAGTCGTCATTGCTCCAACCATTGCCTCTACGGATGCTCCGGTTTCAGCCTTGTCTGTTATTTATACGGATGAAGGTGCCTTTGCTCGCTATATCTTCTATTCTAAAAACCCAGAATTGGTCTTGGTAGATAGTAAAGTCATCTCTCAAAAGCACCAAAACGTTTGCTTGCTTCTGGTATCGCAGATGGACTAGCGACTTGGGTCGAAGCACGTGCAGTAATGCAAGCCAACGGAAAAACCATGCTAGGCAAACACCAAACTCTAGCTGGTGTCGCGATTGCGCAACGTTGTGAAGAAATCTTATTTGCAGACGGTCTCCAAGCTATGGCTGCTTGTGAAGCTAAAGTGGTAACGCCTGCTCTTGAAAACATCATCGAAGCCAATACCCTTCTCAGTGGGATTGGGTTTGAAAGTGGTGGCTTGGCAGCGGCTCACGCCATCCATAATGGATTTACGGCCCTCACTGGGGACATCCATCATTTGACTCACGGTGAAAAAGTAGCCTATGGAACCTTGGTTCAATTGTTCTTGGAAAACCGACCAAAAGAAGAATTGAACAAATACATTCGTTTCTATCAACAAATCGGTATGCCAACGACTCTGAAAGAAATGCATCTTGAAAATGCAAGCTACGAAGATCTTCTCAAGGTTGGCCAACAAGCAACCATTGAAGGAGAAACCATTCACCAAATGCCATTCAAGGTCCAAGCATCTGATATTGCTCAAGCCATTGTAGCAGTAGATGCTTATGTCAAGTCCTTAGGCTAACCAAAGAAATATAGAAACCATCGTCTGTTGGCGATGGTTTTTTTGATGGTTGTTTTTTTTTCTGTGATCTGAATATTTAAGAGTTCGGGAGATAAATCGAGCTTAGCTATCATAAGATAGTTTAAATGAAGTACAAGTTGGATCCGATCGTCATTTTAGAAGGTGTATGTAAAATAGGAATTTCCTTTGTGTTTAAACACATTCAGTTTTCACAGTACGCTCTTTGAGTAAGGTATTTCGAGGTTTTGAATGTTTATGAAACTTGAATGACAAGGATGTAAGAATGAACAAACCGATCATCCAAGCGACTAATACTTGAAAAGAATGACTCGTTAAACTAAACTCTGTTTTTGTGAATAATTCAGTATAAGCTCCAAGAAAAGTATATTTAATAAAATTGGCAATATCAGGATTCATTTGAGACAAGTTCGGTCCCATTGCAACAATCAACATAATAGGTAAACCATTCATTTGAGCTTTTGATTGTGTCGAAGAAATTGCAGCAATACATAGATTGATGAGAATAACAGCCATAGCTGTCAACATGACTACCAAACCATACTCTAAATAAATTCTAGAAAGATCGGCACCTGCAATAATAGGGAACAAAACCATATTCAAAATAGTAATGATGGCTGGGTGTATTAAAATTGAGATGAGATATTCATATGGTCGTACACCACTTAGTAAAAGCGTTTTAAGATTCTTCTTTTCCTTTTCTTCAGCAATGATAGTAGAAACTGTACTGCCGACAGACATGGCAATTGCTGTGGATAAGCAGAGGAACATTAAGTCAAGGCCTTTGTCTTCCCCTAAATTCATGAAATTTTTATAGAGAACTAGTAATCCGTAGGGCATCAACACTTGTACCAGTAAATTTTTATTTGCGATAATAGTTTGGTTTCGTAACCATACCAATGCTTTCATTCGATTAAACATTTAATTTTTCCCCCGTTAATCTTATAAAGATTTCTTCCAAAGTTGGCTCACATGAGTGGATAGAAATAAGATCATTTGTAGCTAATGTCGATAATTCTGAAAAATCAAAGATTCTTTCTTGGCGATTTTTATAAATAACTTTTATCCGTTTATTTGTGTTATATTTTTGAATGATATCTACTGGGCTACCTTGTTCAATGAGTTTTCCTTTATTTAATAAGGCCAAATGATCACATAATAAAGTAGCTTCATTCATATCATGAGTGGTTAGAAAGATTGTGGCTCCACTTTCTTTTAATTGAACTAACAACTCATGAATCGATTTTGAAGTTGTTGGGTCCAAACCACTTGTTGGCTCATCCAAAAATAGAATTTTAGGTTGATTGATTAAAGCACGAGCCAGTAACATCCGTTGCTTCATTCCAGTAGATAATTGCTCTGCTAATACCTTTTTGCTAGCTAACAGCCCTACCTTATCAAGTAACTCATCTACTCTATTCAAATTAACGCCATAGAGCTTTGCATATAGAAGGAGATTTTTTTCTAAGGATAGTTTTTCATAGAACCCACTTTGGTCACTAACGATCCCAATTTTTTCTAAATCTGTCGGATGTAGATCCTGAGAATCTTTTCCTAACAATTGAGTAATTCCACTGTCTGGTAGTAGTTGCCCAGTAAGAATATTGATCATCGTTGTTTTTCCAGATCCGGATGGTCCCAGAAACTGAAAAATCTCTCCCTTTCTAATCTCAAAGTTAATAGAATTTAAGGCCTCTTCCTGCCAAATGTTTTTCACGATATTTCTTGCAACAACCATTGAAGTCATTCGTTTTTCCTCGCTTTCTGTTAAATCAGTCATTTCAATTATTTCAATGCCTCCCGGTTTTTTTCATAGACCAATGTCTCTTTTTCATTAGGAGCTAATAATAGAATTTTAAAAAGTATATGATTGACCATCACCTTACAGAGACGTCTTGTTTTTGATTGGTTTGTGATGGTAATCCTTTTTTGTTCGATAAAATGAGAAGATATCTCGTATGTTAAATCTTTATTCATAGATACATCATCCCATCACAAAATAGATTTAATGTGTTAGCAAATGTCATCAGATTTTTCCTTTCTTTGTGTGCTCTCTTTTGATGCTTCTATTGTAGTTCAAAGAAAACAAAAAGAACATGACATCTAGGTCAGGTTAGCTATTGGCTGGGTTATAGATAGAGTCAAGTCTGTTTACTTATAAGTCGAGTAGACAAAATAAAAAAAGAAGTTCGTAAACTTCTCTTTGCTTATATAGTTGATTCATTCCTACCTAAATCTCGTTCTTTCTCTTTGGTCAAGTTATTCACTAGAATCTGGTCATTCAGCATCTTAGCAAACTCAATGGCTTTTATTATAGGACTGTTCTGCTTTTATGATGATTTTTTTCTACTTCCAAATAATATTTAGCCTCAAAAGCATAAATAACAGGTTTGTGTTGGAAGTTATTTGTACTTTCAGTTATCTCGCGTAAAACTTTGGTATAAATTAAGTAATCCTCTGTTTTTTTACTTGTATTAAAAATTCCTATCAATATTCTTTTCAAGTATATAGATACGTTCATTATCACTATAATCAATATATAATAAAACTTTTTTAGATAATTCTTCAAAATAAGTTTTATCTTCTAACCCAATAGCACAACAGAGGAAATATAAGTTAATAATTAGGAGATCATTGTAACTGTATTGTTTCTTTTTCAAAATTTGCTGGAAATATTCTTCAAGCAAACTCAACCCATAGGTAATATTTCGACTAGTAAAAACATCTAGTTGGACTTGTAAGACTTCAACTAGTAATTGCTCTTCTTCTGGTAGATGATCATAAAAATGCTCATAAATTTCATCAAACATTTCTTCCAACAAACTAATACGTTCTTCATCACCGTAGGTATGATATCGGATTATTTTATTTTTTAATACCAGATACCGCTTGGGTATTTCTATCTTGTCTACATCTATGATGTCCTCTATTGGACAATTTAATCTCTGAGATAAAAACATTAATTTAGAAAGAGATACTAATACTTGGCCGTTTTCAATACGAGCAAGTTGACGAATGGTTAATTCAGATTCATCTCCACAAACATCTGCTTGAGTCATATGTTGGTTCAGACGAGCTCCTCGAATATTGTTACCGATTTTCAATTTTAATGTGGCATCTTTATCTTCAATAGTCATACCTTACTCCTAGAATTAATATTTATCAGTATTATATCATGAAATAAGCTCTCTTTTTCAAGGATTTCTGTGTCATTTTTGCTAGGATCCAAATGAACTAACTGTTTAGAATCTCATATTTATGAGTTAGAGACTTTGAAGTGCTTATTAAGGATTCTGCGATTCTGATAGTGCCTTCCCTCCCACATAGCTGAAAAATGCAACCGTATAGAAAAAAGAAAAGGAAAATGTTCCAATCTTTGATAGACTCAGGAGGTAGCGTTACAAACACAAATTGGAGGAAATGAAATGACAGAATGTAGTCAAAACGAATTGGTACATATTGTAGGAGGTGGGGGTTCTCGCCCAAGTCTTAGCTCGGGTCAGTCAGATAAGATTGAGATCGGTCGTCCTGGCTTTGTGAAGCGACCACCGCTCGCTCGTATTTAAGACATGATAGCGACCTTGATCATGGTGTTTTGAAATCTAGATAGAAAGAATAGGAGAAAATAATGAGAATCTATGCAGAAACAGAATTGACGACAAATGAACTCGAACAAACAGTAGGAGGGGTGATTACTCCAATCAGAAGCCCTGAACTAACGTATGGTGGCGGTGGTTGGGGAACCCCTGGAATTTACCCGGGTTGGGGGAATCAAGGAATGTCGCCTTCAGGTGGCGGTTTTGGCTGGTTAATGCAAATTGGACCAGCATTTAGTCGAAAAAGAAAATAAGATAGAAAGGTGAATGCAATGAGAAAGACAGACAGACCGTTTCAACTCGCGACACTAGGGATTCTCTGCATCAATTTTGCGCTTTTTAACGTGGGGCTTCCAACGGATTTAGTGGGCCACCTATCGGATGACTCTTATTATGGCTTGCTCCTCTTGTTGATTGGATTGATTGGGGGGTTAGCTGTTACACTCTTGGTAAAGAGTCGTCGTTGGGAGTTGTACGGGAAATTTACTTTTAAAGCTTCTTATTTTGCGGTTTTTGTGCTTGTTTTTCTTGCTCACTTTTTATGGGATATGTCTTCTGCTGCGGTATTTCCACCGACTAAGAATTCCATAGCCCTTGCAGAAGTATCTAGTGGTTTGTCAGGCTGGGCCTTGGTGTTGATACGTTATGTCTATGCCTGCTTGCTGGCTCCCATTGTGGAAGAGCTAGTTTTTCGTGATTTGGTCATGACGGCTTTGGCACCTTATCAGAAGTATAAGCTAGATATGCTTGTTTCGGCCTCCTTGTTCAGCCTCTCGCATGTCTGGCAGCATGGCTGGGATTTGCCGAGCTTTATCGTCTACTTGGTACCGGGCCTGCTATTTTGTGCGGTCTTACGTTATACCAAATCGATTTACTGGTCCATCTTACAGCATGCCTCTTGGAATAGCTTCCTTACCCTCGTATCCCTCCTGGTCAGTGGGGTTTAAGTAAGGGGAAGGAGTGGCAGAAGCTTTTATCCATCATCAAAGAAGCAGTCTCTACTGATTTTTTGTATGGAATCAAAACTATTATTTTCATTAACTTTTGAAATATTATATAGTTAAGCGTTTACATTTTTCTAAAAAGTGCTATAATTTATTATGATAGCAATAATTTTTTACAGAGGTGATCCATATGAAAAAAGGGAAGCTACTCTTAGCCACCGGCGCTCTGCTCTTGTCTGTAAGCGCACTGGTAGCCTGCTCACAAGGAGGGAAATCTTCAAGTTCGGACAACCAGGTCTTTAGTTATGTCTATACTCAAGATCCGGATACTTTGGATTATTCACTCTCTAATAAGAAGTCGACCTCAGAATTTACAGGTAATGCTGTGGATGGCTTGTTAGAAGTTGACAAATACGGCAACTTAATCCCATCTCTTGCCAAGGATTGGACTGTTTCAAAAGATGGTCTGACCTATACCTATAAACTTCGTAAAGGAGTTAAATGGGTGACCGCTGAAGGGGAAGAATTCGGAGAAGTTAAGGCTCAAGACTTTGTGACGGGGCTTCAGCACGCAGCGGACAAGAAGTCTTCTGCTCTCTATCTCGTCCAACAATCCATTAAAGGGTTGGATGATTATGTCTCAGGGAAAACCAAAGACTTCTCAACAGTTGGTATCAAAGCTGTTGATGACTATACGGTTCAATACACCTTGAACCAACCAGAAAGTTTCTGGAATTCAAAAACCACCATGGGCATTTTGATGCCAGTCAATAAAGAATTCTTAGATTCTAAGGGAGATGGCTACGGTCAAGGCACGAACCCTTCTAGTATTCTTTATTGTGGCCCTTATTTGATCAAAGCCATCACATCTAAATCTGTTGTGACGCTTGAAAAGAACCCAACCTATTGGGATGCTGATAATGTAAAAATTTCTAAGGTTAAGCTGACCTATTATGATGGACAGGATTCAGAATCTTTGATCCGTGGATTTGATAACGGAGACTATACCATTGCCCGTGTCTTCCCAAATGGCTCTAACTATAAGAGTGTAGAGAAGAAACACAAAGATGACATTGTCTTCAGTGACCAAGGATCCTCTACTTACAACTTGTCCTTCAACATTGACCGTCAAGCTTATGAGATTACGACGAAAACGACAGATGCTCAAAAGAGCTCAACCAAGAAAGCAATCTTGAATAAAGACTTCCGTCAAGCCATTATGTTTGCCTTCAACCGCAAGGCCTATGTAGCGCAAGCCAACGGGGAAGCATCTGCAGACAAGGTCATCCGCAACACCTTCACTCCTCCAAACTTTGTTCAAATTGATGGCAAAGATTTCGGTGAGTCTGTAGAGAAAAACTTAGAAGAATATGGTGATGAATGGAAAGGTGTTTCTGTCGAAGATGGAAAAGATACCCTTTACAATCCAACCAAGGCCAAGGAAGAGTTTGCCAAGGCTAAAGAAGCCCTTCAAGGCCAAGGAGTAGAGTTCCCGATTCATTTGGACCTCCCTGTTTCATCAACCTATACAGAAGGAGTCAAGCAAGCTCAATCCTTTAAACAGTCGATCGAATCTACCCTAGGAGCAGAAAATGTCGTCATCGACTTGAACATGGTATCTGAGGACGATCTTAATCGAGTGACCTACTTTGCTGAAAATGCCTCCCAACAAGACTGGGATTTGAACAACAACTTAGGTTGGGGACCAGACTATACCGACCCATCTTCTTACTTGGACATCACAAGCTCTAAGAATGGTGAAAATGCCAATTCCTACTTTGGATTTGATGCTGGAACGAATAACGCAGCTGCTAAAGAAGCTGGTTTTGATGAATACGATCAATTGATTGAAGATGCACATAATGAAACAAAAGATGTCAACGAACGCTATAAGAAATATGCTAAAGCTCAGGCTTGGTTGACAGATAGTGCTCTCTTGATCCCGATTCATTCAGATGGTGCCTCTCCAGGTGTTCGTAAGACAGTTCCATACACAGCTGCCTTTGCATGGACAGGGCACAAGGGTCAATCCTTCAACTACAAGTACTTGGAATTGCAAGACAAAGTTTTGACAACCAAGGAGTACGATGAAGCGCGTGAACAATGGAAGAAAGAAAAAGAAGAATCCAATAAGAAAGCTCAAAAAGAACTAGAAAGTCACGTAGAAGACTAGGAGCTTTAAGAGCGATTGTATACTGAACAGGGAAGAGAGTGGGACAGAAATCGGTCATTCGTTAGAATTCGATTTCGTCGCCCCACCTCCGCAGACAATTGAGAGGCTAGGACTTTTGTCCCAGCCTCTTTTTGGTGGATAGAACCTTTAAAAATCCCCTAAAAATGGTATAATAGGAGCATCACGAAAATTGGAGAGACAGCATGAGTTTTTACAATCACAAAGAAATCGAGCCTAAGTGGCAGAAACACTGGGCTGACCATCACACCTTTAAGACAGGAACAGACGCTTCAAAACCGAAGTTTTATGCATTGGATATGTTCCCTTACCCTTCGGGAGCAGGTCTGCACGTAGGGCACCCAGAAGGCTATACAGCGACTGATATCCTCAGCCGTTTCAAACGTGCCCAAGGCTACAATGTCCTTCACCCAATGGGCTGGGATGCTTTTGGTTTGCCTGCGGAGCAATACGCTATGGATACTGGTAATGACCCAGCGGAATTCACAGCGGAAAACATTGCTAACTTCAAACGCCAAATCAATGCACTCGGATTTTCATACGACTGGGACCGTGAAGTCAATACGACAGATCCAAACTACTATAAGTGGACGCAATGGATTTTTACCAAGCTTTACGAAAAAGGCTTAGCTTATGAAGCAGAAGTGCCAGTAAACTGGGTGGAAGAATTGGGAACAGCTATCGCCAACGAAGAAGTCCTTCCGGACGGAACTTCAGAGCGTGGAGGTTATCCAGTCGTCCGCAAACCAATGCGCCAATGGATGCTTAAAATCACGGCCTATGCAGAGCGCTTGCTCAACGATTTGGATGACCTAGATTGGCCAGAGTCTATCAAGGACATGCAACGCAACTGGATTGGGAAATCAACTGGTGCCAATGTCACCTTTAAAGTCAAAGGAACAGACAAGGAATTCACCGTCTTTACCACTCGTCCTGATACCCTTTTTGGTGCGACCTTCACTGTATTAGCTCCTGAGCATGACTTGGTTGACGCTATTACAAGCCCAGAGCAGGCTCAAGCTGTGGCTGACTACAAACACCAAGCTAGCCTTAAATCAGACTTAGCTCGTACTGACCTTGCTAAGGAAAAAACAGGGGTTTGGACGGGTGCTTATGCGATCAACCCTGTAAACGGCAAAGAAATTCCAATCTGGATTGCCGACTATGTTCTTTCTAGTTACGGAACAGGTGCTGTTATGGCCGTACCTGCCCACGATCAACGTGACTGGGAATTTGCTAACCAGTTTGGTCTTCCAATCGTAGAAGTGCTGGAAGGTGGAAATGTAGCAGAAGCTGCCTATACTGAAGATGGACTTCACGTTAATTCAGACTTCCTTGATGGACTGAACAAAGAAGAAGCGATTGCCAAGATTGTGGCTTGGTTGGAAGAAGCAGGCTGTGGTCAGGAGAAAGTAACCTACCGTCTCCGCGACTGGCTCTTTAGCCGGCAACGTTACTGGGGTGAACCAATCCCAATCATTCATTGGGAAGATGGCACTTCAACAGCCGTTCCAGAAAGTGATTTGCCACTTGTCTTGCCAGTTACTAAGGACATCCGCCCTTCAGGTACTGGGGAAAGCCCATTGGCTAACTTGACCGACTGGCTGGAAGTGACTCGTGAAGATGGCGTCAAAGGTCGTCGTGAGACCAACACCATGCCACAATGGGCTGGTTCAAGCTGGTACTACCTCCGCTATATCGACCCACACAACACAGAAAAATTGGCTGATGAGGACCTCCTCAAACAATGGTTGCCAGTCGATATCTACGTGGGTGGTGCAGAGCATGCCGTGCTTCACTTGCTTTACGCTCGTTTCTGGCATAAATTCCTTTATGATATCGGTGTTGTACCAACTAAAGAACCATTCCAAAAACTCTTTAACCAAGGAATGATCTTGGGAACTAGCTACCGTGACCATCGTGGGGCTCTTGTGGCGACTGATAAGGTTGAAAAACGTGACGGTTCCTTCTTCCATGTGGAAACAGGAGAAGAATTGGAGCAAGCACCAGCTAAGATGTCTAAATCCCTCAAGAACGTGGTCAACCCAGACGATGTGGTGGAACAATATGGTGCCGATACCCTTCGTGTCTATGAAATGTTCATGGGACCACTCGATGCTTCTATCGCTTGGTCTGAAGAAGGTCTGGAAGGAAGCCGTAAGTTCCTCGATCGTGTGTACCGTTTGATCACAACGAAGGAAATCGTTGCGGAAAATAATGGCGCTCTAGACAAGGTTTACAACGAAACCGTTAAATCTGTCACAGAGCAAATCGAGTCTATGAAATTCAACACAGCCATTGCTCAACTCATGGTCTTTGTCAACGCAGCGAACAAGGAAGAAAAACTCTATGTGGATTACGCTAAAGGCTTTATCCAATTGATCGCTCCATTTGCGCCTCACTTGGCAGAAGAACTCTGGCAAACAGTGGCAGCAACTGGCGAGTCTATCTCTTATGTAGCTTGGCCAACATGGGACGAAAGCAAATTGGTTGAAGACGAAATCGAAATCGTCGTCCAAATCAAAGGAAAAGTCCGTGCCAAACTCATGGTTGCGAAAGACCTATCACGCGAAGAATTGCAAGAAGTTGCTCTTGCTAACGAAAAAGTCAAAGCAGAGATCGATGGCAAGGACATCGTGAAAGTGATTAGTGTACCTAATAAGCTCGTTAATATTGTTGTAAAATAACCAATTTATTTGCTCATTCACAACCTCAAATAGTTCCCCAAACTGTTTGAGCCGACTAAACTCGTTAATATTGTTGTGAAATAAGGTTAAAAAGTACTTCAAGGTGTGTTTCCTTGAAGACTTTTTATTTGTCGGATGAAAAAAGTTCCTTTTTTCTCTTGACTCTCACGCTACGTCATAGCTTATACTGTTTATCAGAGAGGAGTTCCAATGAAATCTGTAAAAGAAGTCAGCCAGTTGTCCGGGGTCAGTGTGCGCACCCTTCACTATTATGATGAGATTGATTTGCTGAAGCCGTCAATGGTTGCTGAAAAACGGCTATCGTTACTATAATCGCGATGCGATCATCCGTTTGCAGGAAATTTTTGCTCTATCGTGAGTTGGACTTCCCTCTAAAAACAAATTAAGGAACTTGTAAGTCAGGATGGATATGATAAAGCTCAGGCATTGAAGGACCAGATTCAGCTCTTGGAGTTGAAAAAGTCCCGCCTAGAGGCAATCATTTCCCACGCCAAAGCCTTACAAATGGAGGAAGAAGAAATGTCATTTGAAGCATTCGATCAAAAAGCCTTGGAGGAATTCCAGCAGGAAGCCCAGGCTAGATGGGGGCAGACAGAGGCTTACCAGGCTTTTGAGGCCAAGGGCGAAACTGCTTTTCCAGCAGTTACAAAGGAAATGATGGAAATTATGCAGGCTTTTGGGGCGTTGCGCCATGGAGAAGCGAGTGTGCAAGAAGCTCAAAATCAAGTCAAGGTCTTGCAGGACTATATTAGCGAACACTTTTATCCGTGTAACCGAACGGTTCTTGCGGGATTAGGGCAGATGTACACAGAGGATAATCGCTTTACAACTTTTATTGATCAGGCAGGTGGCACTGGGACAGCAGCCTTTGTCGCCAAAGCTATTTCGATCTATTGCCAATCATAAAAAGAGGAGTTGTCAATGACTGCTCGCTCAAAGATGTGAAGTAAGAGCAAATGAGGATTAGCCCTTTTCAATCGATGATCGATCTGAAAATAAAAGAAAAGCACGAGGTCAAATAAAAAAACAGTTGAAATTTTTTTCAACTGTTTTTTTTATATTAATGGCGTCGGGCCAAGTCAGCTCCGAATTTATATCCTGCATTAAAGACGGATACAAAAAAGTTTGCAACTCCTGAAATCGCAACGATTTCAGCTAGGGCAACACCGCCCTTGGTGTTTTCTAATTCTTCAGTTGTTAAAAGTTGTAAATTGTTCATTGCTTTTCTCCTTTCTGATTCCCCGATATGCAATGATGAGGATCCAAATAACAAGAATCCCAGAAAGTAAGTCACTTCACTCCGTAAGTTTCAAAAGGGAGTGTGAGATAGTGAAGGTCGTGTAGGATTTGTAGAACTGCTAAAAAGATTCTAGACAAAAGTACAGTAGATATCGTGATGATGTGGAATATGCGTTTATTTTTCATCGTTCTTACCTAAGGACGGTTGGCTAGATATCCTAGGCCTGCTCCAGCAGCAAAAACGAGTCCTACACTACCGATAGCAGCTGTAGCAATTTTCCATGTAGCTACCCCTGCGATTACGGCTGGGATAAATCCACCTTGAATAGAGGCTAGTTCGTGATCTGATAGGATGTCATCAGAATGAATAGAAATTGTGTTCATCTATCTTCTCCTTTCTTTGAAGAAAATTTCTTCTTCATCTATACTATTCGTAAAAATTCTAGAAAACTTCTCCTTATTTGAAAAATCATGAAAAAAGTTGAAAGTCACCTTCGGAGTGTGATAAAATAAGGAACTATATTAGCTATGAAGAGATTGGAGAATGAGCGATGAAGAAACCAGTGATTGGGATAACGGGCAACCAACGCCCTTTTCGTGAAGAGGAAGGAATGTACCTCAGTTACACACCGACAGGCTTTGTCCAGGGGGTTCAAGAAGCGGGGGGCATCCCTCTGATCCTTCCGATTGGAGACCCTGCATTGGCTGGGCACTATATTTCCTTGATTGACAAGCTGATTCTCACGGGTGGTCAGCATGTCTCTCCTCAGTTTTATGGAGCAGAAAAGGAAATTGTCAGTGACGATTACTTGCTTGAGCGCGACCTTTTTGAATTGGCCTTGATCAAGGAAGCGGTAGCTGCTAAGAAGCCTATCTTTACGGTTTGCCGAGGCATGCAACTCTACAATGTAGCTATGGGCGGGACACTTTACCAAGATATCGACCACCACTGGCAGGAAAATCCTGCCAGCGAAACCAGTCATTCAATCGAAACCGTTGAGGGGACTGTTTTGCGGGACCTGTTCGGGGAAGTTGGTCAGATCAATTCCTACCACCATCAGAGTATCAAGGATTTAGCCCCTCATCTAGAAGTGATTGCTCTTAGCCCTGAAGATCAGATCATCGAAGCGGTGCAATCATCCCACGGTACAGCCTTTCTAGGGGTGCAGTGGCATCCAGAACTGCGTTATCAGGTAAGTGAAGGAGACAAGGCTCTCTTTGATTATGTTGTCAACCAACTATGATAGAAACAAAACACGTTAGAAATCGGGCTAGCGTGTTTTTTCTATAATCTGCGTAAAAATGACTGAAAATAGTCTCTAGGAAGAGGGCTGAAAGGGAGTATAATAGAGAGGAAGACAATGAGAGAGGATAAACACATGATCAACTTTCCACACGATTTTTATGGGGGACTTCGACATCTGGTCCACAGACAGAAGGGCGCTTTGCCGGAGATGGCAAGGGAGACAACCTCTGGGACTACTGGTACCAGGTAGAGCCTCATCGCTTTCGCTTCCAAGAAGGACCTGGCTTAACGTCGACCTTCTATGAAAATTGGGAAGAAGACATTGAGCTTCTAGTCGAGACCGGGCATACTGCCTTTCGGACTTCTATCCAATGGTCTCGGATTTTCCCTGAGGGTCGTGGAGAAGCCAATCCAGCAGGTGTGGCCTTTTACCGCAAAGTTTTTGAACGCATTAAGGAAAAAGGCATTCACTTGATGGTCAATCTCTATCACTTTGATCTTCCTTTTGCCTTGCAAGAGCAAGGAGACGGGTGGGAGAACAAGGAGACGATCTACGCCTATCGCGACTACGCTCGTTTCTGCTTTGAAACCTATGGGGACTTAGTCGATCAGTGGATCACCTTTAATGAACCCATTGTTCCTGTAGAGTTTGGCTATTTTTATGATGCCCATTACCCACATAAGGTGGATGCCGCTGCAGCCGTCAAAGTCGCCTACCACACTCAGTTGGCAAGCAGCCTTGCGGTTCAGGTCTGCCATGAGGTGGATCCAAACTACCGTATCGGAGTAGTCTTGAACTTGACGCCAGCCTATCCGCGGAGTCAACATCCAGCAGATGTCAAGGCGGCACGAATCGCTGAGCTCTTCCAAGCCAAGTCATTTCTCGACCCGTCTGTTCTTGGGACTTACCCACCAGAGTTGGTAGAGATTTTGCGAGAGCGAAATCTTTTACCAGAGGTAGACCCAAGTGACTTAGAGCTGATCAAAGAACATACCGTCGACTTCTTAGGGGTCAACTATTACCAACCCATGCGGGTCTCTGCACCCCGTTATGCGCCAAATCCAGAGTCTCCGATGTTGGTCGAACAGTTCTACGAACCCTATGTTATGCCAGGAAGAAAGATCAACCCACACAGAGGCTGGGAAATCTATGAGCAGGGCTTGTATGATATTGCTCAAAATATCAAGGAAAATTACGGCAACATCGAGTGGCTCCTAACAGAGAATGGAATGGGAGTTGAAGGGGAAGAAAAATTCCGCCAAAACGGGGAAATCCAAGATGACTACCGGATTGACTTCGTCAAAGACCACCTGCGTGAGTTGCACCGGGCTATTCAAGAAGGGGCCAACTGCAAGGGTTACCTCATGTGGACCTTTATTGACTGCTGGTCTTGGCTCAATGGGTATAAAAACCGCTACGGTCTTGTTGAGTTAGACCTAGCCACTCAAGAAAGACGCCTGAAGAAATCAGGCCATTGGTTCCGTGGATTGAGCCAGCAGAATGGATTTGAAGAGTAAGTTTTTGAGGATTCTGATATCTAAGTAGGATAGAACCCGATTATTTCAGTAAATGACTGACTAGTTTTATTTTCGGAAGTATGGAACTCCATCAGATGCAGATGTTTTTGACGGCATTCTTCATTTCCGATTTTTCATTTAGTGCTGGAAAAGGTTAAAAAGCCTTCAACTTCAATATGTGCTATAATGAAATCAGAAGAAAAGGAGCTTGTATGATAGATTTTAAAACAGAACTAGGAAAAAAAGTACAAACTCTACGTGAAAGTAAGGGATTAAGTAGACAAGCAATCTGTGGTATTGAGGACCTATTAACGACACGCCAACTCCAGCGAATTGAAAAGGGTCAGTCTTTACCAACGATTGCAACAGCAAAGTATATTGCTGAGCAACTAGGTGTTTCCCTAGATACGCTAACGAATCAAACTAGTTTAGAATTGCCGGCAGAATATCTGAACCTGAAGTATCAATTACGGACGTTATACCATTATGGAGATCAAGATCGTCTTCATCGGCATGAAGAAATTATTGAAGATATTTACGAAAATTATTTTGATCACCTGCCAGAGGAAGAAAAACTGTCTGTCCAGGTCGCTCAAGCTACGGTTGATATGATTGGATCCAAAAATCCTTCTTTTGATCAAGGTTTATTAGTTGAGTATCTGGGGCAAGCCATGAAGAAAAAAGAGTTAAGTCTCAACGATGTGGAAATAATTAAATTACGCTTGCTCTCTCTGGCTTTGGGAGTCTTTGATCAAGAAGAATTTATACACTTAGTGGAGAAGATTATACTTGCGATAGATTATTTCCCCTTATCAGAGTTGGAAATGCTACAAAATACGCTTATCTCAGCCGCAGGCGTGCTAGCCCATTATGGGATATACGACAGGTTGCTAGACATTGTTAAAGCCTTAAACGATATTATGACAAAGAGACATGATTTTCAGGATAATATTTTTGTTTATGCTTTAAATTGGAAAGTTGCTTTATTTATAGAAGATGATCTAGAAAAAGCAAAAAATGATTATCAAAAAGTATGCTTGATGGCGGACTTATTATCTGAGGATCTAGTGAAGAGAAACATGCAAGAAGAATGGAAAGAGGACCTTGCAAAAAAAGGTCTAACATACACTGAGGTATAGAGAAGTATTTATCCTTTCGTCTGTTGTTCTTGAAAAATATAAAATGAACATTGAGAGAGTGGGACAGAAATCGGTCATTCGTTAGAATTCGATTTCGTCGTCCCACCTCCGCACAGTTGAGTAGGGCTGTAAAAGCTGATGAAATCAGCGTAGTAGAGCCCACTCAACCACTGCGTCTTGCTCGACAATCCAAAGACTATTGAGAGGCTAGGACTTTTGTCCCAGCCTTTTTTTAGTGAAAATGAAGGTTAGACAGGACATGAATGTCCTCACGTTAGAGGATAGAAAATAGGTATACTGAGATTACAAGGAAAGAAAAAAGGATCTTGGTGTCAGAAAATGGAAATTAGATTACACAATGTAAAGAAAAGCTATGGTTCCTTTGAGGCTTTGAAAGGAATTGATTTAGTTCTTGAGGAAGGTAAATTTTATGGACTCCTTGGACCAAATGGAGCTGGAAAAACAACGCTTTTTAATTTATTAATTAAAAATTTTAAGCCAAGTTCAGGAGAAATTTCTTGGGACGTAAATGGGAAAAAAATATCAACTAAAGATTTTTATCGACATATCGGTATTGTATTTCAAAGTAATCGTTTAGATGATAACTTAACGGTAGAGGAAAACTTGATTTCTCGAGGAGCCTTGTATGGATTATCAAAATCACAGGTACAAAAGCGTATTACAGATTTGCAATCCTATTTGGATGTAGCTACTCTTAGAAAGAAAAAATATGGCAGTTTATCAGGGGGCCAAAAACGAAAAGTAGATATTGCCCGAGCTTTATTGCCACAACCGTCTTTGCTGTTGCTAGATGAGCCAACAACTGGTTTAGATCCACAATCTCGCCATGATTTATGGGAAGCGATTCATCAGCTGAACAAGAAAGATAATATGACAGTCGTTCTTATTACACACTATTTAGAAGAGATGGCTACTTGTGATGTCTTAAATGTTTAATTGAAGGGAACCTGTATTATTCAGGAGATATTGCCAATTTTATTAAACAGCATTCAACCACTAACCTGAATCTCACTTTAAAACCTGGTCAATCAGTAAAATCGTTATCTGTATCTAAATTTGTAAAGAAGTGTCAGATCCTTTCGGAGGCAGAAGTCGTATGTAAGGATGTTTCCGTTGAAGAGATGATGGAAATTATTGCAGAAAATCAAGGAAAATTAATTATTGAAACATTTAATGTTGAATATTCAAATTTAGAAGCAGCTTATTTGAACTTACTAAAATCTAAAGGAGGAGAAGGGAATGCTTGAATTAATTTCTAGAAATCGGAAAGTCTATATACGAGATCGATTAGCTTTCTTTATGTCCTTCTTATCAGTCATCATCTTAATCTTGGTTTATCAAGTCTTTTTAGGACAAATTCAGATTGATGCCATCAAGGAGTCTTTGAATAGTGATACCGCCTCTACGGATACCATCCAGATGGTCAATTATTGGCTAATCTCAGGTTTAACGACCATTATCTCAATGACCAGTACTCTTGGTGCATTTGGCGTAATGGTTTCAGATAGAGAAAAGAAGTTGAGTGAGGACTTTAAAGTCAGTCCAATTTCTAACTTTAAAATTGAACTATCGTATGCGACCTTTGCGATTTTATTTGGGATTATTATGACCATGTTCTCTTGTATCTTTGCAATTGGTATGTTTAATGGATTCAGTTCTCTTCTTGACTTTTCAACGATGGATTACTTATCTATTTTAGGAGCTGTTTCAATGGGAACTGTACTAGCTGCAACTATTATTCTTCCAATTTTAGCTTTTATTCGAACCAGTTCAGCCTTTACAACTTTGAGTACAATTGTTGGAACCTTTATTGGATTTATCTCAGGTGTCTATCTTTCTATTGGGTCTGTTGGAGAAACTTTGCAACAGATCATGACCTGGTTCCCTCTAACACAGATAAATGCACTACTAAAACAGATTTGATGAAAGATTCAATCAATAAAGTCTTTGATAAAGCACCAACTTCAATAGTAACTAATTACAAAGAGTCTTATGGAGTAATCTTGCAGAATCCTAGTGGTGAACATTTATCGAATCAGTTCATGTTTACCTATATTTCTATTATGATAGTTGTTTTGCTAGGAGTTCATTTTATGATTAAGAAGGTAAAAAAATGAAGTGAAGTTTATGAAATGATTGGATACGCATTTAGATAAGTTGGAATCAATGACGATCTTAAAATAAGCCAATCATCCTACCCTATCACTAAAAAAGTTGATAGGTTTTTCTTAAGCCTTCCTTAACTAGACCAATTTCTGGGATTTTAAAGGTTGACAAACAGAAAAAAGCATTGTATACTGACTCCGCTGATGATTTTTCTATCGAATCAGACTAGACCAATTTTATAAATTGGCTAAGAAAATAAGGGAACTCAAGTATGGATACCTATTTTCTTTCATTTTTATAGAAGGAGAAAGCACAGCTTGCCTGTGTCGTATATACTATGTGTGGAATTGTTGGTGTTGTTGGAAACACAAATGCAACTGATATTTTGATTCAAGGACTTGAAAAACTCGAATACCGTGGCTATGATTCTGCGGGGATTTTTGTTCTAGGTGGTGCTGAAAGCCATTTGGTCAAGGCTGTTGGTCGTATTGCAGAATTGTCTGCCAAGACAGCTGGGGTTGAGGGAACAACTGGTATCGGACATACTCGTTGGGCCACTCATGGGAAACCAACAGAAGATAACGCTCACCCTCATCGCTCTGAGACAGGACGTTTTGTCTTGGTCCACAATGGGGTGATCGAAAATTATCTTGAAATTAAGGAAGAATACCTTGCAGGACACAACTTCAAGGGACAAACGGATACAGAAATCGCCGTTCACTTGATTGGAAAATTTGCGGAAGAAGACGGCTTGTCAGTACTTGAAGCCTTCAAAAAAGCTCTTCATATCATCCGTGGTTCTTATGCCTTTGCCTTGATCGACTCTGAAAATCCAGATGTCATCTATGTAGCCAAGAACAAATCACCACTCTTGATTGGTCTTGGAGATGGCTACAACATGGTCTGCTCTGATGCCATGGCTATGATTCGTGAAACCAACCAATACATGGAAATCCATGACCAAGAGTTGGTTATCGTCAAGGCTGATAGCGTTGAAGTTCAAGACTATGATGGCAATCGTCGTGAACGTGCTAGCTACACTGCTGAACTTGACTTGTCTGATATCGGTAAGGGAACTTACCCTTACTACATGCTCAAGGAAATCGATGAGCAACCAACGGTGATGCGTAAGTTGATCCAAGCCTATACTGATGAGGCTGGTCAAGTAGTGGTAGACCCAGCTATCATCAAGGCTGTTCAAGAGGCAGACCGTATCTACATCCTTGCAGCTGGAACTTCTTACCACGCAGGATTTGCTTCTAAGAAGATGTTGGAAGAATTGACAGATACACCAGTTGAACTTGGGATCTCTTCTGAGTGGGGTTACGGTATGCCACTTCTCAGCCAGAAACCACTCTTCATCTTTATCAGTCAGTCTGGTGAAACAGCTGATAGCCGTCAGGTTTTGGTTAAGGCTAATGAAATGAGAATCCCAAGCTTGACAGTGACAAACGTCCCAGGATCAACTCTTTCTCGTGAAGCCAACCATACTATGCTGCTTCATGCAGGACCTGAAATTGCTGTAGCATCAACCAAGGCTTATACGGCGCAAATCGCAGCTCTTGCCTTCCTTGCAAAAGCGGTTGGTGAAGCAAATGGGAATGCTAAAGCGCAAGCATTTGACCTGGTTCACGAATTGTCTATCGTGGCTCAGTCTATCGAGTCAACCCTTTCAGAAAAAGAACTGATTGAAAATAAAGTTCGTGAGCTTCTTGAAACAACTCGCAACGCCTTTTACATCGGACGTGGTCAAGACTACTACGTAGCCATGGAAGCCAGTCTCAAGCTCAAAGAAATCTCTTACATCCAATGTGAAGGTTTTGCGGCTGGAGAACTCAAGCATGGAACCATTGCTTTGATTGAGGATGGAACACCTGTTTTAGCCCTCTTGTCAGATCCGGTTCTTGCCAACCACACTCGTGGAAATATCCAAGAAGTGGCAGCGCGTGGCGCTAAGGTCCTTACTATCGCAGAAGAAAATGTTGCTAAAGATACAGACGACATCGTCCTTACAACGGTCCACCCTTACCTCTCACCAATCTCCATGGTGGTACCAACCCAATTGATCGCTTACTTTGCAACCCTTCACCGTGGCCTCGACGTGGATAAACCACGGAACCTTGCTAAGTCCGTAACAGTAGAATAACAATGAAAAGAGAGTGGGACAGAAATCGGTAATTCGTTAGAATTCGATTTCGTCGTCCCACCTCCGCACAGTTGAGTAGGGCTGTAAAAGCTGATGAAATCAGCGTAGTAGAGCCCACTCAACCACTGCGTCTTGCTCGACAATCCAAAGATAATTGAGAGGCTAGGACTTTTGTCCTAGCTTCTTTTTCTTTTATTAGAGAACGGGTTAAAAAACAGTGAGTTAGAAAAGAAAAGAAAGGGTTAGAAAACCCATGAAAGCAGGAGCTCCATGGGCTATTTGTTTGATGGTGGTAAGACATACTCTTGGATAGCTTGCGCTACACCGTGTTCTTGGTTGCTGCTGGTGACAACTTGAGCTTCCTTTCGGACAGCTTCAGGAGCATTTCCCATGGCAACTCCAAGTCCAGCCAGACGAATCATGGGGAGGTCGTTGAAGTGATCTCCGATGGTCATGACCTGTTCTAAAGGGACCTGGTAATAAGTAGCCAGTTCAAGGACAGCATCTCTTTTTGAGACGGACTTTGGCGGTGACTTCTAGGTAGTTTTCCTTTGAAAGGTAAAAAGCAGTCTGAGGAAATTCTTGTGGATCCAGCTTCTGATAGAGTTCTTGAATGTTCTGAGTCTCGCCGATCAAGAGCAATTTATGTAGATGGAGAGCATCATCAGAGAGGGTCTGAGAAAGTGGCTGTATCTGTGGCGTCTCACCAGTAATCGAAGCCTCAACTTGGGTCCACTGGTCCTCTCTGGAGTTAAACCAGACTGACCCACTATAACAATTAATCGAAATGCTGGGATCTAGTTCTTCCACACGATGGAGGAAGGTGTGGATCTCATCTTTGTTCAGGCTGTGTTCAAATAGAAATCTCTTCTCCCTTGACGATGAGAGCTCCCATTGTAGCAAGCGATTGGTTCCTGATGGACGCCCAAATCTTCTTGCGATAGGAGCAATCCCGATAGGAGAACGAGCCGATGCCAAGATAAAAGGAATCTTTTTTTCTTGGAGCTGGGGAATGAGTTTCGATGAGGGTCGGGATCGACCTGATGATGCTGGTCCAGAATGGTTCCGTCAATATCACTGACAATTAAACGAATGGAAGACATAGGCACCTCCTTTTTCTTTAGTATACCATATTTTAGGAGGGAAGGATGTGCAGTATCATTAGGAAGTTACGGAAGGGATGGTTTCTTTTCCAGACGCTAAAAAACCCATAGCTGAAAGAAGCTATGGCTGTGGCCTTATCGAGGTTTTATTTCAATAAGGCTCATGTATAAAAGTTGTTGGTTTAGAGAGTACTCGCTAATTTTTCGCCTAAATATAAACGTTTTTAGTCTTAGGAAAAAAATTTTTTTAAAAAAATGTAAAAAAATTATGTAAAAAGTGTTGACAAAAAAATCATCCTGCTTTATAATAATTTATGTAAACAAAAAGAGGTTGAGAAAATCTCAAAAGTTTACAGGATCAATAGTGGAAAGGAGATGGTGAGATGCTATTTCCAAAAATATAGAAAACTAATTGATAAAAAGAAGAAATAGAAGATCTTAGCCCTGAGGGCTATTCATTTAAAAAGAAAAATCAAAAATTATGTAAACAAACTTAAAGTAGCCAAATCGGCTACTCATTTTCAAGAATGAATTAAAATTATGTAAATTAGAGGTAACAAAATATGAACAACAACTTTAACAATATGGATGATCTTTTCAATCAACTAATGGGAAACATGGGTGGTTTTCGTTCTGAAAGCCGTCGCTACATGATCAATGGTCGTGAAGTAACACCGGAAGAATTCGCCATTTACCGTCAAACGGGTCAACTTCCAACTGAAGGAAGTGAGCCAGTGCAACACCAACAAGGCAAAGGCATGAAACAAGATGGAATCCTTGCGAAGCTTGGTCGTAACTTGACTGAAGAAGCTCGTGAAGGAAAATTGGATCCAGTTATCGGACGCAACAAAGAAATTCAAGAAACTGCTGAAATCTTGTCTCGTCGTACCAAGAATAACCCTGTCCTTGTAGGGGATGCTGGTGTTGGTAAAACAGCCGTTGTAGAAGGCTTGGCCCAAGCTATCGTGAATGGGGATGTCCCAGCTGCTATCAAGAACAAAGAAATCATCTCCATTGATATTTCTGGTCTAGAAGCTGGTACACAATACCGTGGTAGCTTTGAAGAAAATATCCAAAATATGATCCAAGAAGTCAAAGCCATGGGAAACATGTCATCCTCTTCTTTGATGAAATCCACCAAATCCTTGGTGCAGGTAGCACAGGGGATGGTCAAGGATCTAAAGGTCTTGCGGATATCTTGAAACCAGCTCTTTCACGTGGGGAATTGACCGTGATTGGGGCAACCACTCAAGATGAATACCGCAACACCATCTTGAAAAACGCAGCTCTTGCACGTCGTTTCAACGAAGTCAAGGTTAATGCTCCATCTGCTGAAGATACCTTCAAGATCCTCCAAGGAATCCGTGAATTGTATCAACAACACCACAATGTGGTCTTGCCTGATGAAGTCTTGAAAGCGGCAGTTGATTATTCTGTTCAATACATTCCACAACGTAGCTTGCCTGATAAGGCCATCGACTTGGTCGATGTGACAGCTGCTCACTTGGCAGCACAACACCCAGTGACAGATGTCCATGCTGTGGAACATGAAATTGAAGAAGAAAAAGCGAAACAAGAAGCTGCAGCTGCTAAAGAAGATTACGAAGCAGCCCTTAATGCAAAAATTCGGATCGAAGAACTTGAAAAACAAATTGCCAACCATACAGAAGATCACAAGGTGACTGCAACTGTCAATGACGTAGCAGAGTCTGTCGAACGGATGACTGGTATTCCAGTATCACAAATGGGTGCAACTGATATCGAACGCTTGAAAGATATGGGTCACCGTTTGCAAACCAAAGTTATCGGTCAAGACAAGGCTGTTGAAGCCGTTGCAAAAGCGATCCGTCGGAACCGTGCAGGCTTTGACGAAGGAAACCGCCCAATCGGTAGCTTCCTCTTTGTAGGTCCTACTGGTGTTGGGTAAGACTGAGTTGGCTAAACAATTGGCCCTTGATATGTTTGGTACTAAAGATGCCATCATCCGTTTGGACATGTCAGAATACAGCGACCGTACAGCCGTGTCTAAATTGATCGGTACAACTGCCGGTTATGTCGGTTACGACGACAACAACAATACTTTGACAGAACGTGTTCGCCGTAATCCATACTCTATCGTCCTTCTTGACGAGATTGAAAAGGCGGATCCTCAAGTGATCACCCTTCTCCTTCAAGTATTGGATGATGGTCGTTTGACAGACGGTCAAGGAAACACCGTCAACTTCAAGAATACCGTAATTATCGCTACTTCAAACGCTGGCTTTGGTTACGAAGCTAACTTGACAGAAGATGCGGACAAACCAGAACTCTTGGATCGTTTGAAACCATTCTTCCGTCCAGAATTCCTCAACCGTTTCAACGCTGTGATTGAATTCTCACACTTGAGCAAGGAAGACCTTTCTAAGATTGTTGACTTGATGTTAGTAGAAGTGAACAAAACTCTTGCTAAGAAAGACATCGACTTGACAGTGAGCGATGCTGCTAAAGAATACATGACTGAAGAAGGCTATGATGAAGTCATGGGCGTACGTCCACTCCGTCGGGTGGTTGAACAACAAATCCGTGACAAAGTGACCGACTTCCACTTGGATCACCTTGAGGCTAAACACTTTGTTAGCGGATATGGAAGATGGAGAACTGGTTATTAAAGAGAATACAAACTCAGAAGAATAACTAGGACATCTAGCACCATAAACGGGAGAAAATCAGTTTGAAAAAGAAGGCTAAGAAGAAATTCTTAGCCTTTTTGATATCGATAAAAGAAAAAAATATATAAGGTATAGTTTTATCGTTTTTTTTCCCAGAAAGTGAAAAATGATAAAAAATAGGTATGTTTTTTCATGAATTGATGCCCTAAATACAGCGTGAAAATGCCTTAGAAAGCGTCTGTAAGCAAGATTTCCATATAAATGAACAAATAAATTATATAATATATAAAAGACTAAATTTAAGGGGATAGGATGATTTTATGAAAAATCCAATTGATATTTATTCGACAAAAGATTATAAGAAAGTTGAAGCTGTCGTTCAATTGATGGTGGATGGAAAGGTGACAAGTTATAGAGTAGCAACTGAGACAGATATTAGTAAGATGAGTCTAGCTACCTTGACAAAAGGAACCAGTAAAATTAAAAACATCACCTATCAAACAGCGATGTTGTTGATTGAATGGTATGATAAAAATCATGAAAAATATGGAATCACAATCGATTAGTAAAAACCTATTTTTTATGGTTTTTTCTTTTTCTAAAAAAGAAAGCACTAGAAAAGCTATCCGGATCGGATAGTGGCTGGACACCTCCATCTAAGGACTTATTTTTTTGAAAATCAAGGGTTCGTATTGAAAATACCTATAAAATTTGCTATAGTAGAGCATATATGATTAAAAAGGAGAAACGGTATGCAAAGTGGTACAACCTTGCTATTTATGCTTGCGCTAATGGTCGGAATGATGTTCTTCATGAGCCGTAGCCAAAAGAAACAATACCAAAAACGGATGGAGAGCTTAAACAAGCTTCAAAAAGGGTATGAAGTGATTACCATCGGTGGTTTGTATGGAACAGTTGATGAAGTAGACACTGAACGTAAAACCGTTGTCTTGGACGTGGATGGCGTATACCTCACATTTGAATTGACAGCTATTAAAACAGTTTTGCCAGTTTCAGAAGGAGTGACAGCTGGTGCAGTTGAAGGCGCTGGTGACTCAGATTCTATCATCGACGGTGAATAATAAGAAAGAGCGATCAAAAGGTCGCTTTTTTCATTTTTAGCTAGATGCCCCCTAGAAAAGGGGCTAGACTGCCATTTTAAGCGGATTTATGATATAATGAAGCGATAAAAACAGTGAAATAGGTAGAAAAACATGTTTCGTTTTAAAAAGAAAGAAAAATTAAGTGTTCCCTTAGAAGTGCCCAAGCACATTGGAATCATTATGGATGGGAACGGTCGTTGGGCCAAAAAACGGATGCAACCTCGTGTCTTTGGCCACAAAGCCGGTATGGAGGCTCTGCAAGAAGTAACCATCGCAGCCAAGGAGATGGGAGTGCAAGCCCTAACGGTCTATGCTTTCTCAACGGAAAACTGGACGCGTCCTCAACAGGAAGTGAGCTTTATCATGAATCTTCCAGTTGAATTTTACGATCGTTTTGTTCCAGAACTTCATAGAAATAATGTGAAGATCCAGATGATCGGCGAGGTTTCCCGTCTTCCGAAGGAAACCTTAGAGGCTCTGGAAAAGGCAGAGGCGTTAACCCACTCCAATACAGGCTTGATTTTGAATTTTGCCTTGAACTATGGAGGACGGGCGGAACTGACCCAAGCAGTCAAACAAATCGCCCAGGAAGTTCTCGATGCGCACTTAAATCCAGGTGATATTTCAGAAGAGATCATTGCCAATTATTTGTATACCAGTAGTCTACCCAAGGACTTGCGAGATCCTGATCTGATTATTCGGACCAGTGGCGAGCTTCGCTTGAGTAACTTTTTACCTTGGCAAGCAGCCTACAGTGAGCTTTACTTTACCGATGTGATGTGGCCTGACTTTGGAGAAAAGGCCTTGCATGATGCAATAGAAGAATACAGCCATCGTCATCGACGTTTTGGTGGTGTATAGGAGAGAAATAGATGAGAAAAGATTTACAGAAGCGAGTGATTTTTGGAGGAATCGCCCTAGCATTCTTTATCCCAGTTGTCCTTATGGGAGGCCTTGTGTTCCAGATTGTAGTGGGACTCATCGCTATGTTGGGTGTTCATGAATTGTTGAAGATGAAAGGTCTGCAGACTGAAACCATCGAAGGAGCCTTGGCCATGCTAGCAGCTCTTGTGTTGGCGTTGCCCTTAGAGAGTTACCTTCCCTTCTTACCAGCGGGTGGCAATTTTCATCGCCTATGGCCTTTTGGTCTTATTATTGATGGGGACGACTGTCTTGGCGCAAGGCTATACCTATGACGAGGTTGTCTATCCGATTGCTTCAAGTTTTTATGTTGGATTTGGCTTCCATGCCTTGATTCAAGCGCGTATTAGCAGGTGTAGATAAGATTCTTTTGGCCCTCTTTATTGTTTGGGCGACGGATTCAGGGGCCTACTTTATTGGGAGCCAGTTCGGTAAGAAAAAACTCTTGCCAAGAGTATCACCTAACAAGACTGTTGAAGGAAGTCTAGGCGGGATCGCTTGTGCTATCGTTGTGACGATGATCTTTATGATGCTAGATCGCACCGTTGCGGGGGATTACGGTTGGGATGACCATGATTCTCTTTACCATTCTTTTCAGTATAGCAGCTCAGTTTGGTGACCTAGTCGAAAGTGCCATCAAGCGCCATTTTGGAGTGAAAGACTCTGGCCGTTTTATTCCTGGTCATGGTGGTGTCTTGGATCGATTTGATAGCTTGATTTTTGTTTTCCCATTGATGCTATTCTTTGGTCTGTTTTAAACAGAAATCATCCCATCATCAGATAAAACGAAGGAGCGTGTATGCAATTTATTGCCTTTATTATCATTTTTGGCGTCATTGTCCTGGTACATGAGTTCGGCCATTTCTATTTTGCAAAGAAATCAGGCATCCTTGTTCGCGAGTTTGCGATTGGGATGGGGCCAAAGATTTTTGCCCATGTAGGCAAAGACGGAACAGCCTATACTATTCGAATCCTTCCATTGGGGGGCTATGTCCGAATGGCAGGCTGGGGCGAAGATACGACAGAGATTAAGACAGGAACGCCTGTCAGTCTAACTTTGAACCCTGAGGGAACAGTTGTTCGGATCAACCTTTCTGGAAAAAATATCGACCAGACGGCTCTTCCCATGAATGTCACAGATTTTGATTTTGAGGATAAACTTGAAATCACAGGAATCGTCATCGAAGAGACCAAGACCTATCCTGTCCACCATGATGCGACCATCGTTGAGGAGGATGGGACAGAAGTACGGATTGCTCCTCTAGATGTGCAGTATCAAAATGCTAGTATCTGGGGACGACTCATTACCAACTTTGCTGGTCCCATGAACAACTTTATCCTGAGTATTGTCGTCTACTCTCTCCTAGCCTTTATGCGAGGAGGAGCAGTGGACTACTATAGCAACCATGTTCAGGTTGTTCCTCAAGGAGTGGTAGCTAAGGCTGGTTTGAAAGATAATGACCAGATCGTTCAGATCAATGAATATAAGGTTTCCAACTGGGATGAGTTGACAGATTCTGTCCAGAAGGCAACCCGTGACCAAGGAAAAAATCCAGAAGTAACGATTACCTATGAACGAGACGGGAAGACTCAAAAAGTGACGGTCCAACCAGAAGAAGATGGTGGACGCTATTATATCGGTGTGACCAATGCTGTCAAGACGGGCTTCCTCGATAAGCTTCTGTCAGGTGTGACAGATACTTGGTACACAGCAACTCGTATCTTAACGGCCTTGAAGGATATCCTCTTCCACTTTAGTTTGAACAAGTTGGGTGGTCCGGTAGCGATCTACAAAGCGAGTTCGCAAGCCGCGGAGCTTGGACTTCCAGCTATCCTGTCCCTGATGGCCATGTTGTCCATCAATATCGGAATCTTTAACTTGATCCCCATTCCGGCCTTGGATGGTGGAAAAATCTTGATCAATCTGATCGAGCTGGTTCGTAGAAAACCGCTGAAGCAGGAGGTAGAGACCTACTTGACCCTTGCTGGAGTGGCGGTCATGGTTATCTTGATGATTGCCGTTACTTGGAACGATATTATGAAATTATTTTTGAAATAGAAAAGGAATGAATCTGAATGAAACAAAGTAAAATGCTTATTCCAACACTTCGCGAAATGCCAAGTGATGCGCAGGTCATCAGCCACGCTTTGATGCTCCGTGCGGGTTATGTTCGTCAAGTCTCAGCAGGTGTCTATTCATATCTACCACTTGCTAACCGTGTGATCGAAAAAGCTAAGAAGATCATGCGCCAAGAATTTGATAAGATTGGTGCGGTTGAGATGTTGGCTCCAGCCCTTCTCAGTGCTGACCTTTGGCGCGAATCTGGCCGTTATGAAACTTACGGTGAAGACTTGTATAAATTGAAAAATCGTGAGAAGTCAGACTTTATCTTGGGCCCAACTCACGAAGAAACCTTCACAGCGATTGTCCGTGATTCTGTCAAGTCTTACAAGCAATTGCCACTGAATTTGTACCAAATCCAGCCTAAATACCGTGATGAAAAACGTCCACGTAATGGCCTTCTTCGTACGCGTGAATTCATCATGAAAGATGGTTATAGCTTCCACGCTAACTACGATAGTTTGGATGTAACTTATGATGAGTACAAGGCAGCCTACGAGCGTATCTTCACTCGTAGTGGCTTTGGACTTTAAAGCCATCATCGGTGACGGTGGAGCCATGGGTGGTAAGGATAGCCAAGAATTTATGGCCATCACACCTTCTCGTACAGACCTTGACCGTTGGGTGGTGTTAGACAAGTCTGTTGCATCATTTGACGAGATTCCTGCAGAAGTGCAAGAAGAAATCAAGGCAGAATTGCTCAAATGGATGGTTTCTGGTGAAGACACCATTGCCTACTCAAGTGAATCAAGCTATGCAGCCAACTTGGAAATGGCAACCAACGCCTACAAACCAAGCAACCGTGTTGTGACGGAAGAAGAAGTAGCTCGCGTGGAAACACCAGGTGTCAAATCGATTGATGAAGTTGCAGCCTTCTTGAATATCTCTGAAGAGCAAACCATCAAGACCTTGGTTTATATCGCAGACGAGGAGCCAGTTGTGGCCCTACTCGTTGGCAATGACCAGCTCAACGAAGTCAAATTGAAAAACCACCTTGGAGCAGACTTCTTGGAACCTGCAACTGAGGCCGAAGTGAAAGAATTGTTGGGAGCGGACTTTGGTTCCCTTGGCCCAGTCAATCTTCCTGAAAATGTTAAAATTATCGCTGACCGCAAGGTGCAAGATAGCCGCAATGCTGTTGTTGGGGGCCAACGAAGATGGCTACCACTTGACGGGTGTCAACCCAGGTCGTGACTTCACTGCGGAATATGTCGATATCCGTGAAGTGCGTGAGGGTGAAATCTCACCAGACGGACAAGGCGTTCTCAACTTTGCGCGTGGGATCGAAATTGGTCACATCTTCAAACTTGGAACTCGTTACTCAGCAAGTATGGGGGCAGATGTCTTGGACGAAAATGGCCGTGCTGTGCCAATTATCATGGGCTGTTACGGTATCGGTGTCAGCCGTCTCCTTTCAGCCGTTATGGAGCAACACGCTCGCCTCTTTGTTAACAAGACGCCTAAAGGTGAATACCGTTACGCTTGGGGCATCAACTTCCCTAAAGAATTGGCGCCGTTTGATGTGCACTTGATTCCAGTTAATGTCAAGGACGAAGCTTCTCTTGAATTGACAAGCAAGATCGAAGACCAATTGGTCAAGGCTGGCTACGAAGTCTTGGTAGACGACCGTAACGAACGTGCCGGTGTTAAATTTAGCGATAGTGACTTGATTGGTTTGCCAATCCGCATCACTGTTGGGAAGAAAGCAGCTGATGGTGTCGTAGAAGTGAAAATCAAAGCTTCAGGCGACACGATTGAAGTACATGCAGACAACCTGCTTGAAACTCTTTCTATTTTAAATAAATAAGCAACGGTAGAAGGCTAGAATTCTCAACATCCTAGCCTTCTTTTTTGTAAGCTGATCCAGCTAGCTGAAAGGATCTTCTTATAGTCGAAAAGTTAGGCGAATTATGATAAAATAAAGGCTAGTAATTCGTCAGGGAGAAATCATGTCAACTAGCTTTGAAATCTTAATGAATCAGTTGGGAATGCCTTTGGAAATGCGTGAATCAGACGCTTTTAAAGGGGCTGAAATCCAAGAGGTCATCGTCCATAAGCTCAGTCGTGTTTGGGAATTTCGTTTTGTTTTTGCCGAAATTCTTCCCATCACGATTTTTCAGGAGCTCAAAAACCGCTTGGCTGAGGAGTTTTCAAAGACAGGAAATCGAGCGGTGTTTGAGATTCAGGTAAAGAATCCAACTTTTAGTGAGGAGCTCTTGCAAGCCTATTATCAGGAGGCTTTTGAAGATGGTCCCTGTGCGAGTCAGGGCTTTAAGAGCATGTATCAACACCTACAAGTCCGCTTTCAAGGAGAAGAGTTGATCATTAGTGGCCCTTCATCTGTGGATACGGAGCACCACCGGAAAAACCATCTGCCTAATCTTGCGAGTCAATTGACCAAGTTTGGTTTTCCTCATTTCCAGTGTCGGGTCGAGGCGGATGACCAGTTGACAGAAGAACTCCATCAGGCCTTCGAGGCTGAAAAGGATCAAATCTTCCAAGCAGCTAATGAAGAAACCTTGCGGGCTATGGAGTCCTTGTCTCAAATGGCTCCACCACCAGCAGAGGAAAAACCAGCCTTTGATTTCAAGGCCAAAAAGGCTGCGGCTAAGCCCAAGCTGGATAAGGCAGAAGTCACTCCTATGATTGATATCACGACAGAAGAGAACCGCATTGTCTTTGAAGGAGTGGTCTTTGATGTTGAGCACAAGGTGACTCGGACAGGTCGGGTCTTGATCAATTTCAAGATGACCGACTATACTTCCAGTTTTTCGCTTCAAAAATGGGCTAAAAACGAAGAAGAAGCTCAGAAGTTTGACATGATCAAGAAAAACTCTTGGTTGCGGGTTCGTGGGAATATCGAGGTCAATAACTTCACACGCGATTTGACCATGAATGTCCAGGATGTCCAAGAAGTGGTCCACTATGAGCGCAAGGATCTGATGCCAGAAGGTGAGCGTCGGGTCGAGTTCCATGCCCATACCAATATGTCAACCATGGATGCCCTACCTGAAGTCGAGGAGCTAGTCGCAAAAGCAGCCAAATGGGGTCACAAAGCAGTAGCTATCACAGACCATGGAAATGTGCAGTCCTTCCCTCATGGCTATAAGGCAGCTAAAAAAAGGCTGGTATCCAACTCATCTATGGGATGGAAGCCAATATCGTCGAAGACCGCGTGCCGATTACCTACAATGAAGTTGATCTAGACCTTCATGAAGCAACCTATGTGGTTTTTGACGTGGAAACGACGGGACTCTCAGCGATTTACAATGATCTGATTCAGGTTGCCGCTTCTAAAATGCACAAGGGCAATATCATTGCTGAATTCGATGAGTTCATCAATCCAGGTCATCCTATCTCTGCCTTTACAACGGACCTGACAGGCATTACCGATGATCATGTTCGCAATGCCAAACCTTTGAAACAGGTCTTGGAGGAGTTCCAGGAATTCTGTCAGGATGCGGTTTTGGTTGCCCATAATGCCACCTTTGACGTGGGCTTCATGAATGCCAACTATGAGCGTCATGGCCTTCCAAAAATCACTCAGCCAGTGATTGATACGTTAGAGTTCGCGCGTAACCTTTATCCAGAGTACAAGCGTCATGGTTTGGGTCCCTTGACCAAGCGCTTCGGCGTTGCCTTGGAGCACCACCACATGGCCAACTATGACGCGGAAGCGACGGGTCGCTTGCTCTTTATCTTTATCAAGGATGTCGCAGAAAAACATGGCGTGACCAATCTAGCCAAGTTGAATGTGGATCTAATTAGTCCAGATTCCTATAAAAAGGCACGGGTCAAACACGCGACCATCTATGTCAAGAACCAGACCGGCTTGAAAAACATGTTCAAATTGGTCTCTCTTTCCAATACTCAATATTTTGAGGGCGTTCCTCGGATTCCGCGGACAGTTTTAGATGCCCATCGGGAAGGGTTGATCCTGGGATCGGCTTGTTCTGAAGGAGAAGTCTTTGATGCGGTCGTCTCTCAAGGAGTTGACGCAGCAGTCGAAGTAGCCAAGTATTATGACTTTATTGAGGTGATGCCTCCAGCCATCTATGCGCCCCTCATTGCCAAAGAGCAGGTCAAGGACATGGACGAGCTCCAGACCATCATCAAGAGCTTGATTGAGGTGGGAGATCGTCTTGGCAAACCGGTCCTGGCAACAGGAAATGTCCACTACCTTGAGCCTGAGGAAGAGATCTATCGAGAAATTATTGTCCGCAGTCTTGGGCAAGGAGCTATCATCAACCGGACTATCGGTCATGGAGAAAATGCTCAACCAGCACCCTCTGCCAAAAGCTCATTTCCGCACAACCAATGAAATGCTGGATGAATTTGCCTTTCTAGGGGAAGACTTGGCGCGAAAATTGGTCATTGAAAATACCAACGCTCTGGCAGAAATCTTTGAACCCGTTGAAGTGGTCAAGGGTGACCTCTATACGCCATTTATCGACAAGGCCGAAGAGACAGTTGCCGAATTGACCTATAAGCGGGCCTTTGAAATCTATGGCAATCCGCTACCTGATATTGTCGATTTGCGGATTGAAAAGGAATTGACCTCTATCCTGGGGAATGGCTTCGCCGTGATCTATCTGGCCTCCCAACTCTTGGTGCACCGTTCCAATGAGCAGGGGCTACTTGGTGGGTTCACGGGGGTCTGTTGGATCCAGTTTCGTGGCGACCATGATCGGGATTACCGAGGTCAATCCACTTTCGCCTCACTATGTCTGTGGTCAGTGCCAGTACAGTGAGTTTATCACGGATGGTTCTTACGGTTCCGGTTTTGATATGCCTAATAAGGACTGCCCAAACTGTGGCCACAAGCTCAGCAAAAATGGACAGGACATTCCCTTTCGAGACCTTCCTTGGTTTTGATGGGGACAAGGTACCCGATATCGATTTGAACTTCTCCGGGGAAGACCAGCCGAGTGCCCACTTGGATGTCCGGGATATCTTTGGGGAAGAATATGCCTTCCGTGCAGGAACGGTTGGTACTGTGGCTGCCAAGACGGCCTATGGCTTTGTCAAGGGTTATGAGCGGGATTATGGCAAGTACTACCGGGATGCAGAGGTAGAACGTCTGGCCCAAGGAGCCGCTGGGGTCAAACGGACAACCGGTCAGCACCCAGGGGGAATCGTTGTTATTCCAAACTATATGGACGTCTATGACTTCACTCCTGTGCAGTACCCGGCTGATGACGTGACCGCCGAATGGCAGACCACCCACTTTAACTTCCACGATATCGATGAGAACGTCCTCAAGCTTGATGTCCTGGGACACGATGATCCGACCATGATTCGCAAGCTCCAGGACTTGTCAGGCATTGATCCAAACGATATTCCTATGGATGATCCTGGTGTCATGGCCCTCTTTTCAGGGACCGATATCCTAGGAGTCACACCGGAGCAAATCGGTACTTCAACCGGTATGCTGGGGATCCCAGAGTTTGGGACCAACTTTGTTCGAGGCATGGTGGATGAAACCCATCCGACCACCTTTGCCGAGTTGCTCCAGCTGTCAGGGCTGTCTCACGGTACCGACGTATGGTTGGGAAATGCCCAAGACTTGATCAAGGCAGGGATTGCGGACCTATCGACCGTTATCGGATGTCGGGACGACATCATGGTTTACCTCATGCACGCTGGCCTAGATCCCAAAAATGGCCTTTACCATCATGGAGCGGGTGCGGAAAGGTATGTGGCTCAAGATTCCTGAAGAAGAGCGCAATGGCTATATCGAGGCCATGAAGGCTAACAATGTCCCTGAATGGTACATCGAGTCTTGTGGAAAAATCAAGTACATGTTCCCCTAAAGCCCATGCGGCAGCCTACGTTATGATGGCCCTGCGGGTGGCTTACTTCAAAGTGCACCATCCTCTCTACTATTACTGTGCTTACTTCTCTATTCGGGCTAAGGCTTTTGATATCAAGACCATGGGTGCAGGCCTAGAAGCCGTGAAAGCGCGGATGAAGGAGATTGCTGAAAAACGTAAGAACAACGAAGCTTCCAATGTGGAGATCGACCTCTACACCACTCTTGAAATTGTCAATGAGATGTGGGAGCGTGGCTTCAAGTTTGGGAAAGCTAGACCTCTACCGCAGTGATGCGACGGAATTCATCATCGATGGAGACACCCTTATCCCACCATTTGTCGCCATGGATGGATTGGGAGAAAACGTAGCCAAGCAGATTGTACGAGCTCGCAAAGAAGGAGAATTCCTTTCTAAAACAGAGTTGCGCAAACGTGGAGGCGTCTCCTCAACCTTGGTAGAAAAGATGGACGAGATGGGAATCCTTGGCAATATGCCAGAAGACAACCAGCTCAGTCTCTTTGATGATTTGTTTTGATGGATTCAACGATCTTCGCTCAGTTTGAGGTTGGCTAATGATAGAAAAGAAAAAAAGAGCAACACCCTGGAAGTCAGGGAAAGTCATTTCCATTCGCCTACGAAATGGTGTCTATGTCTTAGCACAAATGGTGCGAGAGCCCTATCTGGTAGTTTTTTAACCATTTTAAGGAGGAAAATAGCTGGAAGGGAGTGACCTTGAAAGAGGAGAATATTCTCTTTTGTAAAGCAGTCACTCGTCAGTTTCTACGCTCTAGTCCTGTAACGATTGTCAAAGATCTTGACCCTCTCTTAGATTATCGGTTGCCCTAAAGAATGGATTTATAGCCATATGGGAGGGCATCCGATTACGGTTTCGGTGAAGGGACAGGAGCGCCAAGTAGCTGGTTTTGGTCATCGGCTTTCCTTGGTTCAGGCGGATAAGGAAAGTGGCCAACCAGAGGATAATCCTCTGATGGGACTCTTCCAAGCCTATATCCTACCAGATATCCAAGAGCAAGATTGGGAGCGGGTCAGTCAGGCTGAGCTCATGTCTCTAGAAGTCTTTCCGACGCTCAATGAACGTCTTTATCTCTGCTTTCTCTATGGGAAAAATGTGAATCCAGAGCTAGATATCTCTTTGGGAAAGCCCCTGCCCGATGCTTATGAAACCTATCTCGATATTCTTACCAATAGCCCAGAGGCACGACGCCTCTATCTAGGTGAGGAGGATGCTAAGAAAGGAATAGAACGATGAGGGTCAAAATTTTTGCAGAAGACAAACCTGCTCAAAAAACATTTAGCTATCAATTAGAGCTAGATACCGATACAATTTTAAAAGTCACTGGCCTGGTCTGCTCCACTGTAGTGGTAGCAAACCTCTTGTCACTCTTAAAGGATTAATATAGAAAAGGATTGAAAATGGTTTTACCAAATTTTAAAGAAAACTTAGAAAAATACGCAAAATTGTTGGTGGCAAACGGCATCAACGTGCAACCTGGCCATACCTTGGCTTTGAACATCGATGTGGAGCAAAGAGAATTGGCCCACTTGATTGTGAAGGAAGCCTATGCCTTAGGTGCACATGAAGTGATCATCCAATGGGCAGATGATTTTACTACCCGTGAAAAATTCCTCCATGCACCGATGGATCGCTTGGACAACGTGCCTGACTACAAGATTGCAGAGATGAACTACCTCTTGGAACACAAGGCAAGTCGCTTAGGTGTGCGCTCGTCTGATCCAGGTGCTTTAAACGGTGTCGAGGCAGAGAAGCTTTCTGCTTCTGCTAAGGCTTTGGGCATGGCTATGAAACCAATGCGCATCGCCACTCAATCCAACAAGGTCAGCTGGACAGTTGCTGCTGCAGCAGGTTTAGAATGGGCGAAAAAAGTCTTTCCCAAATGCGGCAAGCGATGAAGAAGCAGTGGATCTCCTGTGGGATCAGATCTTCAAGACCTGTCGGGTATACGAAGAAGATCCAGTCAAAGGCTTGGGAAGAGCATGCAGCTATTCTCAAGAGCAAAGGCAGATACACTTAATAAGGAACAATTCTCAGCTCTTCATTACACAGCACCAGGAACAGATTTGACTCTTGGCTTGCCAAAGAACCACGTCTGGGAATCTGCTGGAGCTATCAATGCCCAGGGCGAAGGCTTCTTGCCAAACATGCCGACAGAAGAGGTCTTCACAGCTCCTGACTTCCGTCGTGCAGAAGGATATGTAACGTCTACAAAACCGCTTAGCTACAATGGAAACATTATCGAAGGCATCAAAGTGACCTTTGAAAATGGAGAAATCGTAGACATCACAGCTGAAAAAGGTGATCAAGTCATGAAAGATTTGGTCTTCAAAAACAAGGGAGCGCGTGCCTTAGGTGAATGTGCCCTCGTACCAGATCCAAGCCCAATTTCCCAATCAGGCATTACCTTCTTTAATACCCTCTTTGATGAAAATGCCTCTAACCACCTGGCCATCGGGGCAGCCTATGCAACCAGTGTAGAAGGTGGCGCAGAGTTCACAGAAGAAGAACTCGAAGCAGCCGGCCTCAACCGCTCAGACGTCCACGTCGATTTCATGATCGGCTCAAGCCAAATGGATATCGACGGCATCCGAGAAGACGGCACCCGCGTCCCAGTCTTCCGCAACGGAGATTGGGCAATATAGGGAGCAAAACAGAAATCAGTAACTCGAAGAGTTTGATTTCGTAGTTTTGCCCCCACACAGTTGATTAGGAAGTACGAGTACCGCAGGTAGGAGTAGTTCCAATCAACCACTGCGCCAAGAGACAGAAATCAGTAACTCGAAGAGTTTGATTTCTTCCTCGCTTTTTGGTTTTAAGGCTCGGGCAAAAAAGATTCAGGACCTTTTTAGTGCCCCCGCACAGTTGATTAGGAAGGGGCCTTGCTCCGCAATCCCTATTCGCCGCCTCAAAACAGTGTTTTGAGCAATCAACCCCTGCGCCAAGAGACAGAAATCGGTAGACGCAGTCTCGATTTCTTCCTCGCTTTTCGATTTTGAGGCTCGGGCAAAAAAGGTCCACAGGACCTTTTTAGTACCCCCGCCCAGTTGATGAGGAAGAGTCTTGCTCCGCAATCCCTATCTGCCACCTAAAAACAGTGTTTTGGGCCATCAACCACTGTGCCGAGAGACGGAAATGAGCTACTTAGAGCCTTTGTTTTTCAAGAATAAAAATAAAGAGTTTGGTTTTAACGACTAAGCTCTTTTTTGTGTCAGCTAGTTTTAATGAAATATAGGGATAAAATTTTATAGCTTCTTCTCTTAATTAAAGAACCTTTCAAAGAAGCCTTGACGAGGGCCTGCTTTCTAGATAGACTGGAAGTAAGCGTTTACACACAACAAATTTTAGGAGGTCCTGATGAAATCACATCAACCACGTTATGCTATTCGCAAGTATGCTGTAGGAGTTGCTTCGGTACTGGTTGGCTTTTTTGCCAGCGGTCAAGTCGTAGCAGCAGATACGCCGAGTGTTACAGAAAGCCCTGCAACGACTCTTCCGACGCAGCCAAGTGAAGGAGACTTGCCTCAGTCTGCTACGGAGGAAGCTGCTCAGCCGGTAGTAGAAAAACCAATTGTTCCTGCTCCAATCGTCGAGCAAAGTCAACCGACCCTACCTGATCGAGAATTGCGCGCATCCGATCTTGATCGCTTGATTCGTGAAGAAGCGATCTCTGTTACAGAAGCTGATGGGACAGCTCAACCGGTGACAGCAGCGACGGAAACAACCGCTAAAGATCCAGAGCAAGAAGAAAAATTGGCCAAGAAAAAGGTCATCTCTATTGATGCTGGTCGCAAGTACTTCTCACCGGATCAAATCAAGGAAATCATTGATGAAGCCAGCAAGACAGGTTATACCGATTTGCATCTCTTAGTGGGAAATGACGGCTTGCGCTTTGTCCTTGATGACATGTCCTTGCAAGTAGGAGATGCGTCCTACTCAAGTCAAGCGGTCAAAGAGGCTGTAGAAAAAGGAACCAAAGCCTACTATGACGATCCAAATGGAACAGCCTTGACTCAGGCTCAAATGGATGAGATTTTGGCTTATGCCAAATCCAAGAAATATAGGCGTCATTCCAACAATTAATAGCCCAGGGCACATGGATGCAATTTCTGACAGCTATGGAGCAATTGGGGATCGAAAACCCTCACTTTAATTACTTTGGTACGAAAAAGTCAGAACGGACCGTTGATTTAGACAACCAAAAAGCTCTAGATTTCACCAAAGCCTTGGTGGACAAGTATGCGGCTTATTTCAGTGGCAAGACAGAAATCTTTAACATCGGCTTGGACGAATATGCCAATGATGCAACAGATGCCCATGGTTGGCAGGTCCTTCAAGCTAGCAAGCATTGGCCAGATGAAGGCTATCCAGATAAAGGCTACGAAAAATTCATCCAATATGCCAATGATCTAGCGGCTATTGTGAAAAAACACAAGATGAAACCAATGGCCTTCAACGACGGTATCTACTACAATGGCGATACCTCCTACGGAACCTTTGATAAGGATATCATTGTATCCTACTGGACAGGTGGTTGGAACGGCTATGATGTGGCTTCGTCAAAATTCCTATCTGAACTAGGTCATCAAATTCTTAATACCAATGATGCTTGGTATTATGTCCTCGGCCGGGATAAGGCTGGATCTGGCTGGTACAATCTCGATCAAGGTCTCGAAGGGATTTCCAAGTCAGCGATTGATGTTGTTCAAAAAAATGATGGGGCTAAGGTTCCCTTCATTGGTGGGATGGTAGCTGCCTGGGCAGATACGCCATCTGCAACCTACAAAAAAGAGCTACTCTTCAAGCTCATGCACGCTTTTGCGGATAAGAATGCGGACTACTTTGTAGCAGATCCTGAAGTCGTTGAAAAAGCTCTGGCGGAAGCTCCAACTGATTTGGACCACTACACACCGGAATCCCTAGTAGCCTTTACAGCAGCAAAAAAGGCGCTGGAAGGAGTAGGAGCAGAGACGACTCGAGCAGAAGCTAAGGAACTGATTGCTTCTCTCAAAGCCGCTCAAGAGTCCTTAGTCTATACAGAAAGCTATGCCAAAGAGTTGGCAGACAAGGAAGCTGCTGAAAAACTAGCTAAGAGCAAGGTGATTTCCATTGACGCAGGACGCAAATACTTCTCGCTAGATCAGTTGAAACGGATCGTAGACAAGGCCAGTGAGCTAGGTTATTCTGATTTGCACCTCCTTGTCGGAAATGATGGCATGCGCTTCGTCCTCGATGATATGACGGTGGAAGCTAATGGCAAGACTTATGCCAGCGATGACGTGAAACAGGCCCTTCTCGAAGGAACCAAAGCCTACTATGACGATCCAAATGGTCAAGCCTTGACCCAAGCAGAGATGGACGAATTGTTGGCTTATGCGACTTCTAAAGGAATTGGCTTGATCCCAGCAGTCAATAGTCCAGGTCACATGGATGCCATCTTGGTAGCGATGGAAAAACTAGGTATCGAACATCCACAAGCGACCTTTGATACGGTTTCTAAGACAACCATGGATCTGACCAATGACGAAGCGGTCAACTTCACCAAGGCCCTCATTGGCAAGTACATGGACTATTTCAAAGGTAAGTCTAAGATTTTTAACTACGGAACAGACGAATACGCCAATGATGCTACTAATGCCCAAGGCTGGTACTACCTCAAATGGTATGAGCTCTATGGTAAGTTTGCGGACTATTCCAATAGTCTGGCTGCTATGGCTCGTGAAAAAGGCTTGCAGCCAATGGCCTTTAACGATGGCTTCTACTATGGAGACGAAGATGATGTTACCTTTGACAAGGACGTCTTGATTTCCTACTGGTCTAAAGGATGGTGGGGCTATAACCTCGCATCACCACAGTACCTCGCAGACAAGGGCTACAAATTCCTCAATACAAACGGGGACTGGTACTATGTTTTGGGCCACAGAGGAGATCAAAGCTATCCACTCGATAAAGCTATCCAACATTCAGAAACCGTTCCATTTGAACAATTAGCTTCAACCAAATACCCTGATGTGAAATTACCAGTGTCCGGAAGTATGTTGGGAATTTGGGCAGATGAACCAGCTAATGAATACAAGGAAGAAGAAGTCTTCCAGGTCATGGAAGCATTTGCCAACCACAATAAGGACTACTTCAAAGCTGACTATACAGCCCTTCGTACGGTCTCTTGCCAATGTTCCAACAGATCTTTCCATCTACACTGAGGAATCTCGTTCAGCTCTTGCAACGGTGCTAGATCAGTTAAACTGGACGATCAGTCGTGCTCACCAAGAAAAAGTGGCAGAGCAGGTTGAACAGGTAACCCAAGCTCTCAGTCAATTGAAACCAATCACCCAAGTGGGAAGCCAAGCAGAAAATGATGTCAGAGCCTTGGTAGAAGACAAACCAAGCTTTGGGAAGTTGTCGAAAAAGAACTGGATTTTGAAGTTGTTGAACGGACCAATCCAGAACTAGCCAAGGGTGAACGAAAAGTGGTTCAAGCAGGTGTCAAAGGCCAGCAGCGTGAATTTGTTGCGGTCTCTGCCCTTGATGAAAGTCGCCTAGTGCTAGGGACAGAAGTATCGAAAGAAGCTGTTGCTGAGATTGTGGAAGTGGGAACCAAGGAGGCGGAAGTAGTTACTCCGACTCCAGGTTTACAGGATGGTCCAAGTCCTCAACCAGACTTACCTCAAGTTGATCAAGGAGGTCATCATCAAGTAAGACCAGTAACTCCTGAAGTGAAGCCACTTGTGAACGCTCAACCAGCTCCAGTCGCTTCAGAACAAAAAACAGTAGAAGAGGCTAAGCTAACACCGATGCAAGATCAAACACCGTCTAGTCATCAGCTTCCTGAGACTGGACAAGAATCTGTCCTAGGTTTGGCCTTGCTTGGAGCGATCTTAGGAGCGACAGGGATGAGTCTCAAAGGACGGAAAGAAGACTAATCAGCCCCCCGATTGAACTAAGTCTTTCTATTTTTCCAGAGATGGAAAAGGAAAGACTTGGTTCTTTTTTTGTCTCGGAAACTGTACCCGGACAGTTCTATCTTTTCCGCCTTGTTCAGCTTGGATGAACTTGATAAAATAAAAACATGACACGATACAAAGCAACTATTTCTTACGATGGAACTCTATTTGCGGGTTTCCAACGCCAACCGCATGCCCGTAGTGTGCAAGAAGAAATCGAGAAGACCTTGATGCGTCTCAATCAAGGAAATCCTGTGACCATCCATGGAGCAGGCCGGACGGATGCAGGTGTCCATGCCCTTGGGCAGGTCATCCATTTTGATCTCCCTCAGCCGCGGGATGAGGAGAAGCTTCGCTTTGCCCTCGATACCCAGACCCCAGAGGATATTGACTTTATCCGGGTGGAGCAAGTTCCCGAGGACTTTCACTCGCGCTACCAGAAGCACAGCAAGACCTACGAATTCATCGTGGATTATGGTCGTCCCAAGAATCCCATGATGCGTCACTATGCCACCCACTATCCTTATCCTTTGGATGTGGCCAAGATGCAAGCAGCCATCCGAAAGTTGGAGGGAACCCATGATTTCACCGGTTTTACAGCTTCGGGTACCAGTGTGGAAGACAAGGTTCGCACGATTACAGAGGCTCGCTTGGACGAGGATGCAGAACATCATCGCCTTATCTTTACCTTTTCGGGCAATGGCTTTCTCTACAAGCAAATCCGCAATATGGTGGGAACTTTGTTGAAGATTGGAAATGATCGGATGCCGATCGAGCAAATCGATCTGATTTTAGAAAAGAAGGACCGCAATCTAGCAGGTCCTACAGCAGCGCCAAATGGCTTATATTTAAAGGAGATCCGTTATGAGTAATGAATTGATTCTAGCTATTTCAGGAAATGATATTTTTAGTGGGGGAGGCCTTCATGCAGACCTTGCGACCTATACAACCAACAAACAGCATGGCTTTGTAGCAGTGACTTGTTTGACCGCTATGACCGAGCACGGTTTTGAAGTCATTCCGGTGGATCCGACGACCTTTGCTCAACAGCTCAACTCTCTCAAGGATGTTCCTTTTTCTGCTATTAAACTCGGCCTCTTGCCAAATGTCCAAGTGGCAGACTTAGCCTTGGACTATGTCAAAGCCCATGCGGGTATCCCTGTGGTACTAGACCCTGTCTTGGTCTGCAAGGAAACCCATGACGTGGAAGTGTCAGCCCTTCGAGACGAATTGATCAAGTTCTTCCCTTATGTGACCATCATCACGCCAAACTTACCAGAAGCTGAGATCTTGACCCAAAGCAAGATTCAATCGCTCGACGATATGAAAGAGGCTGCTCGCAAGCTCCATGAATTAGGAGCAGCGACTGTCGTGGTCAAAGGGGGCAACCGCCTCAACAAGGAAAAAGCCATCGATGTCTTTTATGACGGCCAAGACTTTACGGTCTTCGAAGAAGACGTTTTAGAAAAGAATAATACAGGAGCTGGTTGTACCTTTGCCTCTAGCATAGCAAGCCAGTTAGTCCAAGGGAAGGCAACCTTAGAAGCTGTCAAAGCCTCTAAAGACTTTGTCTACCAAGCCATTCAAAAATCAGATCAATATGGAGTAGTTCAATATGACCAATAAACGTACCCAAGTAATCGCGCATTTAGCCATTTTAACCGCCTTGACAGTTGTGCTAGGGCTATTATACCAAGTTGCCAACTCCGACCGGGATGGTGACCTTGCTGGATCTAGGTGTCTACTTTACTGCCTTTTATCTGGGGCGCAAAGAAGGAGCAGTGGTCGGTGGTCTTGGTGCCTTTCTCTTGGACCTCCTCTCTGGCTATCCTCAATGGATGTTCTTTAGTCTCTTGTTCCACGGGGCTCAAGGCTATTTTTGCTGGCTTTTAAAGGAAAAGCCCGTTACATCGGTCTGCTTTCTAGGGAACAGTTATCATGGTAGGTGGGCTATGCCCCTAGCATCAGCGCTCTTTTTAGGAAACACCTGGGGTAGCAGCCATTGAAGAGGTTCCTCATAATCTGGTTCAAAACTTCGTTGGGATGGCTCTGGGATATGCTCTGTATCATTTCTTACCAAAGAAGGGAAATTAGAAGATGGAGTTAGAGCAATTAAAAAAAGAGAAACCCAGGAGATCTTTGCTGGATCTATTTATCCAAGGCCAATCTGCATCAGGGACAAATCCTCGTATTAGGCCTGTCCACCAGTGAAGTCGCTGGCGCAAGTATCGGGAAGAACTCAAGCCTAGAGATTGGGCAAGCCATTGTGAAAACCATCCTAGATACCCTAACTCCCAAAGGGAATTTACTTTAGCTGTCCAAGGATGTGAGCATCTTAACCGCGCTCTGGTGGTCGAACGTGAACTAGCAGAGAAAGAAAGACTTAGAAATCGTCAATGTACTACCGAGCTCTCCATGCAGGGGGGTGCAGGACAGTTGGCAGCCTTCGGTTATATGACAGACCCTGTTGAAGTGGAATACATCACAGCTCAGGCTGGTTTGGACATTGGGGATACTTCTATTGGGATGCATGTCAAGCACGTGCAAGTACCCGTTCGCCCCGGTCTTTGAGAGAACTGGGTGGGCGCTCATGTGACGGCTCTAGCCAGTCGTCCAAAAGTTGATCGGTGGGGCGCGTGCTACGTACCAAGAAGATCCGCTTCGGAAGTCCTAATATGAAGGAAACTGAGTTCAGCGAAGGGGATTAGTTTTTTTCATTCCAGCGATTCAATTTATTTGAGGGAATAGGAAAGAAGAGTCTTATTCAATCTAATCAGGGGTCATTCAGAAACGACTATAAAAGTGATTCCTCTAAAAAAATGAAGCTAGTTTCCTAGTCAAAAAGGAATCAGAGATGCCCAAAAAAACTTGCATTTTCGAAGTTTTATGGTAAAATTATTAGGAATGACTATATTATTTTAAGGAGAGACAGAATGTCTGTATCATTTGAAAACAAAGAAACAAACCGCGGAGTATTGACTTTTACTATCAGTCAAGACCAAATTAAACCAGCTTTAGACCGCGTGTTTGAGTCTGTTAAGAAAAACTTGAACGTACCAGGATTCCGTAAAGGTCACCTTCCACGTCCAATCTTCAACCAACGTTTTGGTGAAGAATCACTTTATCAAGATGCTTTGAACGATCTTCTTCCAGCAGCTTATGAAGCAGCAGTAAAAGAAGCAGGCCTTGAAGTGGTTGCTCAACCAACTTTTGACGTTGTATCAATGGAAAAAGGTCAAGATTGGACATTGACAGCAAATGTTGTTACAAAACCAGAAGTAAAATTGGGTGCTTACAAAGACCTTGAAGTATCTGTAGAAGTTTCTAAAGAAGTAACAGATGAAGATGTAGATGCACGTATCGAACGCGAACGCAACAACTTGGCTGAATTGGTAATCAAAGAAGGACCAGCAGCTGAAGGTGATACTGTTGTGATCGACTTTGTAGGTTCTGTTGACGGTGTTGAGTTTGACGGAGGAAAAGGAGATAACTTCTCACTTGGCCTTGGTTCAGGTCAATTCATCCCAGGTTTCGAAGACCAATTGGTTGGACACTCAGCTGGTGAGACAGTTGATGTCATCGTAACTTTCCCAGAAAACTACCAAGCAACTGACCTTGCAGGTAAAGAAGCAAAATTCGTGACAACCATCCACGAAGTAAAAGCAAAAGAAGTACCAGCTCTTGACGATGAATTGGCAAAAGACATCGACGAAGAAGTTGAAACTCTTGCTGAATTGAAAGAAAAATACCGCAAAGAGTTGGCTGAAGCGAAAGAAGAAGCATACAAAGACGCAGTTGAGTCAGCAGCGATTGACCTTGCAGTAGAAAATGCAGAAATCGTTGACCTTCCAGAAGAAATGATCCACGAAGAAGTACACCGTGCTGTCAATGAATTCCTTGGAAACATGCAACGTCAAGGAATCTCTCCAGACATGTACTTCCAAATCACTGGTACAACTCAAGAAGATCTTCACAAACAATATGAAGCAGATGCAGCAGCACGTACTAAGACAAACCTTGTCGTAGAAGCGGTTGCTCAAAGCAGAAGGTTTCGAAGCAACTGAGGAAGAAGTAACTGCTGAAATCGAACAATTGGCAGCAGACTACAACATGCCAGTTGAACAAGTTCGTAGCTTGCTTTCACCAGAAATGTTGAAACATGACATTGCTGTGAAGAAAGCTGTTGAAGTGATCACAGGAACTGCTAAAGTTAAAATAAGAAAAAGATTCAACCTCCATCTTGATGGAAATTAGACATATGAAGAAAAGCTGAGGACGGATGTCCCGGCTTTTCTCTTCTAGTAGAACGCGGAATTTTTCCTTTGACGAAAGGGGAAAAATTATCGTACAATAGAGTGTAACGATAAATGATGTATTTCTAGGGGCATCCTCTTTTTTTCATGAAAAAGAGTGCCTGCCTTGGATAAAAAAATGAAGGAGATCTACCTTGGAATTAGAAGTATTTGCTGGACAAGAAAAAAAAGTGAACTTTCAATGATTGAAGTAGCTCAGTGCGATCTTTAGAGTCACGTGGTCGTGATCATGAAATGTATTTCAATGACCTGGTCAATGAAATTCAAAACTACCTCGGAAAAAAATCAAACAGTGAAATTCGTGAATCTCTTCCCTTTGTTCTATACAGAGTTGAACGTGGATGGAAGCTTTATCCCACTTGGAGATAACAAATGGGGTCTTCGCTCATGGTATGCGATCGATGAGGTAGATGAAGAAATCATCGCGCTTGAAGAAACAGACGAAGACGAAGTAGCCTAAGAAACGTAAGAAAAAAACGCGTCAATGCCTTTCATGGATGGAGATGAAGATGCGATCGATTACAATGCGGATGATCCAGAAGATGAGGATGTTTACGAAGCAGATCCAGCGCTCAGCTTGACGATGATGAAAAACCCAGATGATGAGAAGAATGAAGTAGAAGCTTATGACGCTGAAATCAATGAAATCTCACCAGATGACTTGGATGAAGAAGTTGAGTTGAGTGACGAGGACGAAGACGAAGAAGAGTCTGACGAAGACGAAGAATAATCTGAACGAAACAAGGAAAATGCCTTCCTTGTTTTTTCTTACTCTTGAAAGAATGCTTCATAGGAGGAGTATAATAAGAGTGTAAGAATCATGTTATAGAAGTCAAGGAGGGACCGACATGGACTGGATAGCTTGATCAAAGCTTTGGCCAATTTGGGGATTGAGACAGTTGTGATTGGAATTGCGAAGAGGTGAAATCCCACAAGCGCTCCTGTCTTCCACTTTTTCTAGCTAAAAAAAGAAGGAGATGGAAGCATGGGCTTAGAGTGTAATCTGAGCTCGGTCAAAGCAGATCGCATGTGGTTCAAGGCTACATGGACTTGTTGAAGGAAGTGGGACGAAGTGTCAAGAAGAACCCGCCGACTATTCTTGCTTTGATTAAGAATATCCAAAGTCGTGGCTTTCCTTCCGACGATCAATAGTGTGATTGATATCTATAATGTTGAATGTCTTGCGCTCCTTTTCTAGCCATCGGAGGGCATGATTTGGATAAAGATACAGGGACCAATCGAGTTTACGATTAGTCAAAGAGAGGATACCTTTTTGCCCATCTTATCAACAGAAAAGCATGTTAGTGAAACCGATCCAGTCTATCGAGACGTCAAGAGGGTGTCTATGGCCTGGCTAGATGTACGAGATAGTGAGCACTACAAGATGGAAGACCAGACCCGGAATGCAATCTTTTCATCATCCAGGGAAACAGAGCGACCTCTAGTAGCCATGCGTTTGGAAGCACTCGAGCGGATCCACGAGAGACCTTGCCTCCTGCATGCCCTGATGTAGATTTGAGAAGCTATCTCGTCACAACAAGTGAGACGACTCAAGTTCCCTTTAAAGAGACTCAGACTAGGGATGCTATCCTCATCTAGTGCAGTGGGAGGTAAAGTGAAGCTCCCAAAGGCTCTCGTCCTTTGTGTGTGAAAGATTGCAAACTCTGAAAAAAAAGTTTGAAAAAAATCTTGACAAGAAAGCAGAAGATTGATATACTAGTAAGGTACTCAATCGCGGGGATGGCGGAATTGGCAGACGCGCAGGACTAAGGATCCTGTGACCGCTTTTAGGTCGTGAGGGTTCAAGTCCCTCTCTCCGCATCGGATGATCAAGGCGAGCTTCGGCTGTCTTTTTTGTTTCTCAAAAGCTTTGTAATAGAATAGGTAGGAGGTGAGAAAATGAAGAAGAAGTATATGATTTTGGTCGATGGCCTACTAGCGCTCTTAGGAAGTGCCATTAATGTTTTTGCTCCGGTCATGATTTATGCGATGGGGCTCGCTGCTCACAAAGATTTTGGAAGTGCCATTATAGCTTTAAATGGATGGAATTTCTTTATCTTTATCTTGGCAATCGTTTCTAGATGGCTCCTCAAAGATGAAAAGAGAATTCAGAAATGGATTCCCAATCTCTTTCTGGTGGCGGGATTTATTCTTTTTCTTACAAATTTACTTGTTAAGTCCTGGATTTTATCGTTTCTTGAAGGTCCCTTGATGTGGCTATTCGGAAAAAACTATGGGGAAGTTCATGTATTTGCCTATTTCTTCTCCGCTCAATGGCTTGTAGCAGTACTTCTAGTGATTTGCGGGATTGGTTTTCTCCTTTCATTAAAAAATTTTAGAGCAGAGGATTGAAATGAGGGGGCTTGGGCTCCCTTCTTTTACTTTTCTATGGCCTGTGGAAGTCTTGGAAAAGTAAGCATTCCTCCTCATTTATCATAAGAAAGCGCTTAAAGCTACAAGAAAAGCTAGCATTTTCAATGAAAAAGTGATAAAATAAACAATGTAAGTGGTTTAACCACAAAAAATAAGAGGAGGCCTACAACTAATGGCAATCGTTTCAGCAGAAAAATTTGTCCAAGCAGCTCGTGACAATGGTTACGCAGTTGGTGGATTTAACACAAACAACCTTGAGTGGACTCAAGCTATCTTGCGTGCAGCAGAAGCTAAAAAAGCTCCAGTTTTGATCCAAACTTCTATGGGTGCTGCTAAATACATGGGTGGTTACAAAGTAGCTCGCAACATGATCGCTAACCTTGTTGAAGCAATGGGTATCACTGTACCAGTTGCAATCCACTTGGACCATGGTCACTACGAAGATGCTCTTGAGTGTATCGAAGTTGGTTACACTTCAATCATGTTTGACGGTTCACACCTTCCAGTTGAAGAAAACCTTAAATTGGCGAAAGAAGTTGTAGAAAAAGCTCACGCTAAAGGTATCTCAGTTGAAGCTGAAGTTGGTACAATCGGTGGTGAAGAAGACGGTATCGTTGGTAAAGGTGAATTGGCACCAATCGAAGATGCTAAAGCAATGGTTGCTACAGGAATCGACTTCTTGGCAGCAGGTATTGGTAATATCCACGGTCCATACCCAGCAAACTGGGAAGGTCTTGATCTTGACCACTTGAAGAAATTGACAGAAGCTCTTCCAGGATTCCCAATCGTATTGCACGGTGGTTCAGGTATCCCTGATGATCAAATCCAAGCAGCTATCAAACTTGGTGTTGCGAAAGTTAACGTTAACACTGAGTGCCAAATCGCATTCGCTAACGCAACTCGTCAATTCGTACGTGAATACGATGCTAACGAAGCAGAATACGACAAGAAGAAACTCTTCGACCCACGTAAATTCTTGAAACCAGGATTCGAAGCAATCACAGCTTCAGTTGAAGAACGTATCGACGTATTCGGTTCAGAAGGCAAAGCTTAATCTTGCTTGAAACGTTATTAACCAGAGGTTTATCCGCAAGGATAAGCCTTTTTTGATTTCTCTTTTTCTGAAAAATGTTTGTTTCAAACAAAAAAAGATTGCGATTCTGACAGTTTAAGGTTATAATAAACAAAAACGATGCAAGTAGGTAGGAAATGAAAAAACAGGAAAGACTGAATGAGATTATCAATCTGGTCAATAAGGCTGGAACCGTTTATGTTCAAGACATCATGGAAAGTATGCAGGTGTCGGATATGACGGTCCGTCGGGATTTGATTGAATTGGAAAAGCAAGGGCTCCTTATTCGTGTTCGAAATGGAGCCAAAAGTAACCAATTCCTTCCTTCACGAGAGCTTCCCCATGAAGAGAAGTTACTCAAGAATATTCTGGCTAAGCGTGAGGTAGCGAAGAAAGCTAGCGAACTGATAAAAGAAGGTGAGAGTATCTTCCTTGGGCCGGGGACCTCTGTTGAGGTTCTTTCCGAAGCCATTAATAATAAGGAATTGCGTGTGGTGACCAACTGTCTGCCGATTTTCCAAGAGTTGTTAAAGAAGAAAAGTGATACCTTTAAGGTAATCCTCTTAGGAGGGGAGCTTCGAGAAACCAGTCAAGCTTTTGTCGGCGAGATAACGAACACTCTCATGGAAAGAATGTACTTCCACAAGATGTTTTTTAGTGGGAATGGCATTGTGGATGGGCGCGTTCTGACCTCTTCTTTTGAAGAAGCCTATACGCAAAAGTTGGCCTTAGAACGTTCTTCCGAAGCCTATCTACTGATTGACTCCTCCAAGATTGGCAAGGAAGACTTTACCTCTATCTGTTCCTTAAAAAAAGTGACGGCAGTGATAACGGACGATGCATCTGAGAAAGCGCATGTAGAATTAGAGGAATATACACGTGTGATTGTATAAATAATAAACTGAAAAGAGAGAGCGATTCTCTCTTTTTTTGTTTATTACAAACAATTTAGGGCAAAAAAATAATAAAAAATAAAGATAAACGAAAAAAATAAACAAAAAATAGTTGACAACAAACAAAATTAGCGCTATACTGTGTTTGTGAATAACAAAACGAAGTCGAATGAAGAAAGAGGAGAACTTTCTTTGTTGACGGAAATGCAAAAAGGAGAAGCATATGGCAATTGTAGTTGGTGCGGATGCAGCAGGTATTCGCTTAAAAGAAGTAGTCAAAGAATATTTGGAAGCAGAAGGTTTCCAAGTCGTGGACGTGACAGAAGAAGGGCAAGACTTTGTCGATGTGACCTTAGCTGTTGCTAAAGAAGTCAAACAAGCAGAAGATAATCTGGGTATTGTCATTGACGCTTACGGAGCTGGTCCATTTATGGTCGCAACTAAAATTAAGGGAATGGTTGCAGCAGAAGTTTCAGATGAGCGTTCCGCTTACATGACTCGTGGCCATAACAATTCTCGCATGATCACCATGGGTGCTCAAATCGTGGGTGACCAATTGGCGAAGAATATTGCCAAAGGTTTTGTGAATGGTAAGTATGACGGTGGTCGCCACCAAATCCGTGTCGATATGCTCAACAAGATGTGCTAAAGGGAGGAGTAAAAGAATGAAAATTGCAATTGGATGTGACCATATTGTCACAAATGAAAAAATGGCTGTTTCTGAATTTTTGAAATCAAAAGGCTATGAGGTTCTTGATTTTGGGACCTATGACCACGCTCGTACCCACTACCCAATTTTTGGGAAGAAGGTTGGAGAAGCAGTGGTGAGTGGTCAAGCAGATCTTGGAGTATGTATCTGTGGAACTGGTGTTGGGATTAACAACGCAGTTAATAAGGTCCCTGGAATCCGTTCAGCCTTGGTACGTGATATGACAACTGCACTTTATGCCAAAGAAGAACTCAATGCCAACGTCATTGGTTTTGGTGGTAAAATCACTGGCGAATTGCTCATGTGTGATATCATTGAAGCTTTCATTCATGCGGAATACAAACCAAGTGAAGAAAATAAGAAATTGATTGCCAAGATTCAACATTTGGAAACTCATAATGATCACCAAGAGGATGCAGACTTCTTTACAGAATTCCTTGAAAAATGGGATCGTGGTGAATACCACGACTAAGAGGTGAAGATATGATCTTAACTGTCACCTTGAATCCTTCCATTGATATTTCTTATCCATTAGAAACCTTACACTTGGATACGGTCAATCGAGTTGACAAGGTAAGCAAAACCGCAGGAGGGAAGGGTCTCAATGTCACACGGGTCCTTGCAGAGATTGGAGATCCTGTCTCGGCAACTGGTCTGATTGGTGGTTCAACAGGCCAATTTATCTTGGACCATCTGGATCAGGAAATCGGCAAAGAATTCTTTGAAATTCAAGGGGGAGACCCGGAATTGCATTGCGATCCTTCACGAAGGACAACAAACTGAAATCCTGGAAAAAGGTCCGTCTGTTTCTGAAGAAGAAGGGCAAGCATTTCTGGCTCACTTTGAAGCCTTGCTTCCAGATGTAGCAGTCGTTGCTATCTCAGGTAGTTTACCAGCTGGGTTACCAGTTGATTATTATGTGAAATTGGTCGAGCGCGCTAAGAAGGCAGGAAAACCAGTCGTTCTGGACTGCTCAGGCGCTTCCCTAGAAAAAGCACTAGTAGCTCCCGTTCAACCAACAGTGATTAAACCCAATAATGAAGAGTTGTCTCAACTGTTAGGCTACGAAGTGACTACGGATTTAGATCAATTAAAAGAGGTCCTTCAATCTAACTTATTTAAAGGAATCGACTGGGTTATCGTCTCCCTAGGAGCTGATGGTGCCTTTGCCAAACACGGTGATGTCTTCTATAAAGTGGATATTCCAAAAATTGAAGTGGTTAATCCAGTGGGATCTGGTGATTCGACAGTTGCTGGGATTGCCTCAGCTCTCTATCATCAGGAAGACGACCAAGCACTTTTAACCAAAGCCAATGTCCTTGGCATGTTGAATGCTCAAGAAGCAACGACAGGCCATATCAATATTCATCGCTATGATGATTTGTATCAACAGATAAATGTAAAAGAGGTATAAGATGGTATTAACAGAACAAAAACGCAACTATTTAGAAAAATTGAGCACCAAAGAGGGTGTAATCTCTGCCTTGGCTTTTGACCAACGTGGCGCTTTGAAACGCCTCATGGCTCAATATCAAGACACAGAACCAACAGTGGCTCAAATGGAAGAGTTGAAGGTCTTGGTGGCTGAAGAATTGACACCATTCGCATCTTCTATGCTCTTGGACCCTGAGTATGGACTTCCAGCAACTAAGGTCTTGGATGCGGAAGCAGGTCTCTTGTTGGCTTATGAAAAAACTGGTTATGACACGTCTAGCACCAAGCGTCTGCCAGACTGCCTCAACCTTTGGTCAGCTAAACGCATTAAAGAGCAAGGTGCAGATGCAGTGAAATTCTTGCTCTACTATGATGTGGATAGTGCAGAAGAACTCAACCAAGAAAAAAACAAGCCTACATCGAACGCATCGGTTCAGAATGTGTGGCAGAAGAAATTCCATTCTTCCTTGAAATCTTGGCTTACGATGAAACAATCGCTGATGCAGGTTCTGTAGAATACGCTAAAGTGAAACCTCGCAAAGTCATCGAAGCGATGAAAGTCTTCTCAGCCCCACACTTCAACATTGATGTCTTGAAGGTAGAAGTTCCAGTCAATGTTAAATACGTTGAAGGCTTTGGCGATGGGGAAATCGTTCATAGCCGTGAAGAGGCTGCAGCCTTCTTTAAAGAACAAGAAGCAACAACCAAGCTTCCATATATCTACTTGAGTGCCGGTGTTTCTGCAAAACTCTTCCAAGAAACCCTTGTCTTTGCCCATGAAGCAGGCGCAAACTTCAACGGGGTCCTTTGTGGCCGTGCTACTTGGGCTGGATCAGTTGAAGCCTACATCAAGAATGGGGAAGAAGCAGCTCGTGAATGGTTGCGTACCGAAGGTCGTCGCAACATTGAAGAACTTAACCAAGTCTTGGACCAAGTCGCAACTTCTTGGAAAGAGCGTATTTAACAGTGTAGACCACTCCTTTAACGATGGGCGTTCGAATTTTCTTGAAGAGCCCAGAGAAGACAGCTATAAACAGCTATTTGTTAGAAAAAAACAAAAAAGTTAAAAAGTTGTTAAGAAAGGGTTTACAAAAACAAAAGCGTGTGCTATACTTAATCCATAAGTGAATACAAGGTGAGTGTTAGTAAGTTAGATTACGCATGATCACAGATGAATCGGGGAGAAACCTCTCTGATCTCATTTGTGGTCATTTTTTATACCCTTAACCTTAAATAAACTAGCAAGGAGAGTACCATGTATCGGATTTTAAATCCACTCAATCACAATGTTGCTCTGGTGAGGAATGACAAAGGGGAAGAACTGATTGTCATTGGAAAAGGAATCGTTTTTGGCAAAAAGAAGGGCGACCTAGTCCCTAAAGAAAAGGTAGAAAAGCTCTTTCGGATGAAAACAGAGGAATCCCGAGAGAACTTTATGACCCTGCTAAAAAATGTTCCATTAGACTTCATCACAGTGACCTACGAGATGATTGATTACTTGAGCAAAAAGTATCACTACCCCGTTCAAGAATATATCTATGTGACCTTGACAGACCACATGTTTTGCTCTTACCAAGCAGTGACCCAAGGCAGGTATAAGGAAAGTAATCTTTTGGATATCTCAGAGAACTATCCAGTAGCTTTTGAGATTGCCAAAGAGGCAGTAGACATCTATCGGGAGAAGCTCACAACTAGCTTCCCTGAAGATGAGGTCACTCGCATCGCCTATCATTTCATCAATGCAGAAGGTGAAAATGGAGCGGAGGTTGTGGATTCCATGGACCAGCGCAAAGAAATCTTAAAGGTGTGGAAGAGGTTTTGGATAGTTATTCAATTAAACGAACCGAGACCAACAACAACTTTTATGATCGTTTCATGATTCATCTTAACTACTTCTTGGATTACCTGGATCGCAATCGGGATGATAATCAATCGCTTCTAGATATGGAGGAACATATAAAAAGCTCCTATCCTAAAGCCTTTGAGATTGGTTCCAAGATTTATGATGTGATTTCTAGGGAGACCGGGGTTGACTTGTACAAGAGTGAACGGGTCTATCTGGTCTTGCACATTCAACGCTTATTGTAACAACTTTTAAAAATTAAGAAATTCAAATTGGAGGAATTGGTCATGACCAAAGAAGAAATGACACTATTAGGTTTTGAGATCGTTGCGTATGCAGGGGATGCTCGTTCTAAACTCTTGGAGGCCCTCAAGGCGGCTGAGAAGGGTGACTTCGCTCAGGCAGAAAGCTTGGTAGAAGAAGCAGGAAGCTGTATCGCAGAGGCTCACAAGTCTCAAACAACTATGCTAGCGCAAGAAGCAGCCAGGAGAAGACCTCCCCTACAGCATTACCATGATGCATGGACAGGACCACTTAATGACAACGATCCTATTAAAAGATGTGATTCATCATCTCATTGAACTATACAAAAGAGGAGCTAAATAATGCATAAATTAATTGAATTGATTGAGAAAGGAAAACCTTTCTTCGAGAAGATTTCTCGTAATAAATATTTGCGTGCGATCCGTGATGGATTTATCGCAGGGATGCCTGTGATCTTATTCTCATCTATCTTTATCTTGATTGCCTACGTTCCTAATGCTTGGGGCTTCCATTGGTCAAAGAAATTGAAAGCTTCTTGATGACCCCTTATAGCTATTCGATGGGAATTCTGGCTTTCTTCGTAGGTGGAACCACAGCCAAAGCTTTGACAGATTCTGTCAACCGTGATTTACCTGCAACAAACCAGATCAACTTCTTGTCAACCATGTTGGCATCTATGGTTGGTTTCCTTCTAATGGCAGCTGAACCAGCGAAAGAAGGAGGTTTTCTGACTGCCTTCATGGGAACAAAAGGTCTTTTGACAGCCTTTATTGCAGCCTTCGTTACCGTTAATGTTTACAAAGTCTGCGTGAAAAATAATGTTACGATTCGCATGCCAGACGAAGTTCCACCAAATATCTCTCAAGTATTTAAAGACTTGATTCCATTCACTGTATCAGTGGTTCTCCTTTATGGACTTGAATTGATTGTTAAGGGCGGTCTCGGTGTAACAGTAGCTGAATCTATTGGTACTCTTCTTGCGCCTCTCTTCTCAGCTGCAGATGGCTATCTTGGAATAACACTTATTTTTGGTGCGTATGCCTTCTTCTGGTTTGTGGGAATCCACGGCCCTTCTATCGTAGAGCCTGCGATTGCAGCGATCACTTACGCGAATATCGATGCTAACTTGTCTCTGTCTCAAGCTGGTCAACATGCAGATAAGGTTATTACTTCTGGTACTCAAATGTTTATCGTTACCATGGGTGGAACTGGAGCAACCTTGATTGTTCCATTCCTCTTCATGTGGTTGTGTAAATCAGAACGGAACCGTGCAATTGGTCGTGCATCCGTTGTACCTACATTCTTTGGTGTAAATGAGCCAATCTTGTTTGGTGCACCGATTGTATTGAATCCAATCTTCTTTATTCCATTTATTTTTGCACCAATTGCCAACGTTTGGATCTTCAAATTCTTTGTGGATACCTTGGGAATGAACTCCTTCACGGCTAACCTTCCATGGGTTACTCCTGGACCTTTGGGGATTGTCCTTGGTACAAACTTCCAAGTTCTTTCCTTCATCCTTGCTGCTCTTCTAGTAGTAGTAGACGTGGTTATTTACTACCCATTTGTGAAGGTGTACGATGAGCAAATTCTTGAAGAGGAACGTTCTGGAAAAGCCAATGATGAATTGAAAGAAAAAGTAGCAGCAAACTTCAATACTGCCAAAGCAGATGCAATTCTTGAAAAAGCAGGTGTTGAAGATGCACCAGCTGAAAATACCATTACAGAAGAAACTAATGTCTTGGTTCTCTGTGCCGGTGGCGGTACTAGTGGACTCCTTGCAAATGCCTTGAACAAGGCTGCGGCAGAATACAAGGTTCCTGTCAAAGCGGCAGCCGGTGGCTACGGTGCTCACCGTGAAATGTTGCCAGAATTTGACCTTGTTATCTTGGCGCCTCAGGTTGCTTCCAACTTCGAAGACATGAAGGCTGAAACAGATAAACTAGGCATCAAATTGGCGAAGACAGAAGGTGCTCAGTACATTAAATTGACACGCGATGGACAAGGTGCTCTAGCCTTTGTTCAAGCTCAATTTGAAGAATAAGAACTAAAGTGAGATGGAGATGGATGGCTCACTAACTCCTCTCCCCTCACTTTTCATTTTATACAATCAAGAAATAGGTGAAAAAATGACAAAAACACTTCCTAAAGATTTTATTTTTGGTGGGGCAACGGCTGCCTATCAAGCAGAAGGAGCTACCCATACTGACGGAAAAGGACCAGTTGCTTGGGACAAATACTTAGCTGATAACTATTGGTATACAGCAGAACCAGCAAGCGATTTCTACCATAAATATCCAGTAGACTTACAGTTGGCTGAAGAATATGGCGTAAACGGAATTCGTATTTCTATTGCTTGGTCACGTATTTTCCCAACTGGCTATGGTGAAGTCAATCCAAAAGGTGTAGAATTCTATCATAAGTTATTTGCAGAATGTCATAAACGTCATGTAGAACCATTCGTAACTCTTCACCACTTTGATACTCCTGAAGCTCTTCACTCAAACGGAGACTTCTTGAATCGTGAAAATATCGAACACTTCGTAGATTATGCTGCTTTCTGTTTTGAAGAATTCCCAGAAGTCAACTACTGGACAACCTTCAATGAAATCGGCCCAATCGGTGATGGTCAATACTTGGTCGGTAAATTCCCACCAGGTATTCAATATGACCTTGCCAAAGTTTTCCAATCACACCACAATATGATGGTTTCGCATGCCCGAGCTGTGAAATTGTATAAAGACAAAGGGTATGAAGGTGAAATTGGAGTTGTGCACGCTCTTCCAACTAAGTATCCGTTGGATCCAGAAAATCCAGCAGACGTTCGGGCGGCTGAATTGGAAGATATCATCCATAACAAGTTTATTCTAGATGCAACCTACCTTGGACACTATTCCGATAAAACCATGGAAGGTGTAAACCACATTCTTTCAGTTAATGGTGGTGAGTTGGATCTTCGAGACGAAGACTTTGTGGCACTTGAAGCAGCTAAAGACCTGAATGACTTCCTTGGAATTAACTACTACATGAGTGATTGGATGGAAGCATTTGATGGTGAAACTGAAATCATCCACAACGGTAAAGGGGAAAAAGGAAGCTCTAAGTACCAAATTAAAGGTGTTGGTCGTCGTGTAGCTCCTGACTATGTACCTCGCACTGACTGGGACTGGATCATCTATCCTCAAGGGCTATATGATCAGATCATGCGTGTGAAGGCGGATTATCCAAACTATAAGAAAATCTACATCACTGAAAACGGACTGGGCTACAAAGATGAGTTTGTGGACAACACGGTTTATGACGATGGACGGATTGATTATGTGAAGCAACACTTGGAAGTTCTGTCCGATGCGATTGCGGATGGGGCAAACGTCAAAGGCTACTTCATTTGGTCACTCATGGACGTCTTCTCTTGGTCAAATGGTTACGAAAAACGCTATGGTCTCTTTTATGTGGACTTTGAAACCCAAGAGCGCTATCCGAAGAAGTCAGCTCACTGGTACAAGAAAGTAGCAGAAAGCCAAGTAATTGAATAAAGAAATAAACATGTAAGAAGGCTTATCCGTAAGGGTAGGTCTTTTTTGGTTCTCTTATTTGGAAAAGTGTTTATTGTAAACAAAACAATTCACTCATTTCTAATAATAATTTTTTGTTTGAAGGGCCAATATAGTTTTTACATGATATAATTAAATTGTTGAGTTAATATTAGGAGATTATGATTCATATTAATCAAAATAGTTTGCCTTTTTACAATTCGTAGCCTGCCCCTAAGGGCAGGTTTTTCGGTGTCTTAAGGAAACTATTTAACAGAATTTTTGATTCAAAAGTATTATTTTAAGAGTGAAATCTCTAATCTCATAATCTTTCGGCAAACGCTTGCATTCTATTTTTTATTGGACTATAATAGGTTGGTATAAAGCCTTCTGTAATAATATTGAGAAAGTGTAGAAAGTAAGGATTTAGAATATTTGTAGTCAAAAATACAATGTTGCTTCTTACAATAGGGAGATAGATATGGCAATGATAGAAGTGCAACATCTTCAGAAAAATTTTGTGAAGACAGTAAAGGAGCCAGGATTGAAGGGAGCTTTGCGCTCCTTTGTTCATCCTGAAAAGCAGACCTTTGAAGCGGTCAAGGATTTAACTTTTGAAGTTCCAAAAGGGCAGATTTTAGGATTTATCGGGGCAAATGGTGCTGGGAAGTCAACCACCATCAAAATGCTGACAGGAATTTTAAAACCGACATCTGGTTTTTGTCGGATTAACGGCAAGATTCCACAGGACAATCGCCAAGATTATGTCAAGGATATTGGAGTCGTTTTCGGACAACGCACCCAGCTATGGTGGGATTTGGCACTGCAAGAGACCTACACGGTTTTGAAGGAAATTTACGATGTACCGGACTCGCTTTTCCATAAGCGCATGGACTTTTTGAATGAAGTTTTGGATTTGAAGGAATTTATCAAGGATCCCGTGCGGACTCTTTCACTGGGACAACGGATGCGGGCGGACATTGCAGCTTCCTTACTTCACAATCCCAAAGTTCTCTTTTTAGATGAGCCGACTATTGGTTTGGATGTGTCGGTCAAGGATAATATTCGACGTGCTATCACCCAGATCAATCAGGAGGAAGAGACAACAATTCTCTTGACTACTCATGATTTGAGTGATATTGAGCAACTCTGTGATCGGATTTTTATGATTGATAAGGGGCAAGAGATTTTTGATGGAACGGTTAGCCAGCTTAAGGAGACCTTTGGAAAGATGAAGACTCTCTCCTTTGACCTGACGCCAGGTCAAAGTCATCTCGTCTCTCATTATGAAGGCTTGCCAGATATGTCCATTGATAGACAAGGAAATACTCTCAATATTGAATTCGATAGTTCCCGCTACCAATCAGCTGATATTATCAAGCAAACCCTGTCTGATTTTGAAATCCGCGATTTGAAGATGGTAGATACAGATATTGAAGATATTATCCGTCGCTTCTACCGAAAGGAGCTCTAAGATGGTCAAATTGTGGAGACGTTATAAACCCTTTATCAATGCAGGGATTCAGGAGTTGATTAGCTATCGAGTCAACTTTCTACTTTATCGGATTGGCGATGTCATGGGTGCTTTGTGGCTTTTTATCTATGGAAGGCTGTCTTTGATTCCTCCCAGGAGCCTTTGATTCAGGGCTTCAGTATGGCGGATATCACCCTCTACATCATCATGAGTTTTGTGACCAATCTTTTGACCAGGTCTGATAGCTCCTTTATGATTGGAGATGAGGTTAAGGATGGCTCCATTATCATGCGCTTGCTGAGACCAGTGCATTTTGCGGCCTCTTACCTTTTCACCGAACTTGGCTCCAAGTGGTTGATTTTTATCTCTGTTGGACTGCCATTTTTAAGTGTCATTGTTTTGATGAAAATCTTATCTGGGCAAGGTATTGTAGAAGTGCTGGGATTAACTGTCCTTTACCTCTTTAGCTTAACCCTGGCTTATCTGATTAACTTTTTCTTTAATATCTGTTTTGGATTTTCAGCCTTTGTGTTTAAAAATCTATGGGGTTCCAATCTACTCAAGACTTCAATAGTGGCCTTTATGTCTGGAAGTTTAATTCCCTTGGCTTTCTTTCCAAAGGTTGTTTCAGATATTCTGTCCTTCTTGCCTTTTTCATCCTTGATTTACACTCCTGTCATGATTATCGTTGGGAAATACGATGCCAGTCAGATTCTTCAAGCACTTTTGCTTCAGTTTTTCTGGCTTATAGTGATGGTGGGCTTGTCTCAGTTGATTTGGAAACGAGTCCAGTCATTTATCACCATTCAGGGAGGTTAGTATGAAAAAATATCAACGCATGCATCTGATTTTTATTAGACAATACATCAAGCAAATCATGGAATACAAAGTTGATTTTGTGGTTGGTGTGTTGGGAGTCTTTCTGACTCAAGGCCTAAACCTCTTGTTTCTCAATGTCATCTTTCAACACATCCCCTCGCTAGAAGGTTGGACCTTTCAAGAGATTGCCTTTATCTATGGCTTTTCCTTAATTCCAAAGGGATTAGATCATCTCTTTTTTGACAATCTCTGGGCTTTAGGTCAACGGCTAGTTCGAAAAGGGGAGTTTGACAAGTATCTGACTCGTCCTATCAATCCCCTCTTTCATATTTTGGTAGAGACCTTTCAGATTGATGCCTTGGGTGAACTTTTGGTCGGTGGAATCTTACTAACGACAACGGCGACTAGCATTGCTTGGACTCTTCCCAAATTCCTGATTTTTCTAGTTTGTATTCCTTTTGCGACCTTGATCTATACTTCCCTGAAAATAGCGACAGCCAGTATCGCTTTTTGGACCAAGCAGTCAGGTGCCATGATTTATATTTTCTATATGTTCAATGATTTTGCCAAGTATCCGATTTCTATTTACAATTCCCTTCTTCGATGGTTGATTAGCTTTATTGTGCCCTTTGCTTTTACGGCCTACTATCCTGCCAGCTATTTCTTGCAGGACAAGGATGTCTTCTTTAATATTGGTGGTTTGATTCTGATTTCTCTTATCTTCTTTTGTATCTCTTTAAAACTTTGGGACAGGGGGTTAGATGCCTACGAAAGTGCTGGTTCGTAAGAGATAAAGTAAGACTAAAATCAAGAAAGGAACTTATGATGTTTGTAATTAAAGAAGTCAAGTATGAAGATCAAAAAATGGCAGTTGTCGCTGAGATTTTAAGGGATTTGCCAGAATGGTTTGGACTACCAGAAAGCACGCAAGCCTACATCGAAGGAGCCAAGGACTTGAAGGTGTGGGCTGCCTTTCAGGAGAGTAATTTGCTTGGCTTTGTAAGCTTGTCCTATTCTAGTGAAGATTGTGCAGAAATTGATTGTCTAGGCGTGAAAAAATCATTCCAAGGTCAAGGAATTGGAAGGGAATTAATTACGACTATAGAAAGAGAGGCAGTCAAACAAGTGGACTACCTACAGGTCAAAACAGTCGCAGAAGGTTCAAATAAAGATTATGACCGAACAAATGTCTTTTATCGCAGTCTTGGTTTTAAAAAATTAGAGATTTTTCCTCAACTATGGGATCTTAAAAATCCTTGTCAGATTTTGATTAAAAAGATCAACTAAAAGTGCTTGACATCCGCTATCAGAGTGCTATACTAAGAAGGCAATCGCCGATTTAGCTCAGTTGGTAGAGCAACGCACTCGTAACGCGTAGGTCACAGGTTCGATCCCTGCAATCGGCATCAAATGATATAAGACAAAGCCCCCTTGTGACGGGCTTTTTTTGCTGTTGAATCACTTTTTGTACCAAAATTTGTACCAAATTATTATAAAAGTTTTCGGATGTTTTCAAATTCATCATTAATCTTCTCTTGTAATGTATAATCGTAGTCTTAGCTAATATGGGAATGGCTTTATCAATATTCTAGAGCTATTTTAGAAATGCTCAAAACTATCTTTCCAAAAAAGATGCATTTTTCGGAAAGTTAATTTACAATAACTCTCAAATATAAAGTTATAAAATATGCAAGTTCTATTAAAATTGCGTATTTTTTTATTTAAAATGTATTGGAATTAAATTCATATAAAATATGCACGAAAAAAATAAATCAAAAATTAAAAAAAGTACAAATTAATGAAGTGATTATTGATAAAAAAAATAGTTAATAATTGATTAAACAAAATATATAACTCGTTTATAAATTTATAGAAATGAACCATTATAAATCTCCTCTTAAATATTGAAAAAACCATTGGCAGTGGACATACTTTAAGACTATATATTTCTGAAACTAGTTTCACAATACAAATATTGACATGCAATTATTAATTGGAGGATTTTAAATTGACATCTACAAAGTTTAATGTTAGAATACATTCAAAAATATATTTGAATGAGGTGTTTTATGATTCAAAATATTGTTACTTCAATAATCCTGTATTCTGGGACAGCCGTAGACTTACTTATTATCCTAATGTTATTTTTTGCCAAAAGAAAAAGCAGAAAGGACATCATTAACATCTATTTAGGACAATTTCTAGGCTCTGTTAGTCTAATATTCCTAAGTTTGCTTTTTGCATTTGTCTTAAATTATATTCCTAGTAAAGAGATTTTAGGTTTACTCGGTTTGATTCCAATTTTCCTAGGCCTCAAAGTTTCGCTTTTAGGAGATTCTGATGGAGAAGCTATTGCAAAAGATGGTTTGCGAAAAGACAATAAAAACTTGATTTTTCTAGTCGCTATGATTACTTTTGCAAGTTGTGGCGCTGACAATATTGGTGTCTTTGTCCCATATTTTACCACCTTAAATTTAGCGAATTTGATAGTGACTTTACTTACTTTTCTAGTCATGATTTATCTCTTGGTTTTTTCTGCCCAAAAATTAGCACAAGTCCCTTCTGTTGGAGAAACTTTGGAAAAATATAGCAGATGGTTTATTGCCGTTGTCTATTTAGGATTGGGGATGTATATCCTGATTGAAAACAACAGCTTTGACATGCTATGGGCTGTGTTAGGCTAGGAGAAAAAATTATGAAAAAAGATAGTATCTGTCAAGTGGATGTTATAAATCAACAAAATGTTACAACCGCAACGAACTACCTTGAAAAGGAAAAAGTCCAAAAATCACTTCGCATTTTATCAAAATTTACCGATAATAAACAGATAAATATCATCTTTTATCTCCTTGCCGTCGAAGAACTCTGTGTCTGCGATATAGCCTGTTTATTAAATCTCAGTATGGCATCTGCCTCCCACCATCTTCGTAAACTAGCCAATCAAAACATCTTGGACACTAGAAGAGAGGGGAAAATTATATATTATTTTATAAAAGATGAGGAAATCAGAGATTTTTTTAATCAACTAGGATAACAACTATTTTTACTACTTTTCCATGATTATAGGGAGATTATATATGAAATTTTTTGATGAAAATTACTCACAAGAAATACCTACTCGTATCAAATGTTTAAGAAAAAAGTATAATTTAAAGCAAAGCGACCTAGGTAATGCAGGTCAAGTTAGCCAAGTTGAAAAGGGAGGAATTTGAAAGGATTTGTATCTTTTATTTTTTGTTTCATTTATGCCCTATGCTACTGGAATAGTTAGTAGTCATTTCATGAATCATACGGCACAGCTCTTTTATGGACTGATCGTTATTGTTTCAACGGTAGTAAACTGGTTTTTACATAAAGTAATTGATAAACCCAATATAGATCAGAAAGAATTACTTGAAGCTACCGCACAATATAGGAAGTTATTGATACCTGACCTAATAATTAAAGGAGTGGGATTGATTCTATCCTTAATTCTCTATCCTCCGATTATGATGTATAGTGTTTTAATTGCGGCATTTTACATCATAACTTTAAAAACACTATCCGAAAAAAGAGTGAATAACTAAAAAACGGTGACCAAAGTTAGGTGTATTATTTTAATGCTTAGAGACCTAAACTATTCCCCTATTTATAATCTATTGATTCATATTTTATGAAATTAATCAGTAGATATCGTTCTGAAAAACCTTGATAATACGCTGTTTTTAGTCCAACTGAACCCCATACTTTCCAAACCAGGTCATACGCAAAGTTTTTATTTGTACCAAATTGAATTTTAGTCTATTTGTATATGAAATCTAATTTAGTTAAATTAGATTTAAATTCGGTATATTATTGTTGATTGTAGTTCGTTAAAACAATTAGAATGCTTGCAATCGGCATCAAACTATACAAGAAAAAGCCCCCTTGTGACGGGCTTTTTTTGCTGTTGAATCACTTTTTGTACCAAAATTTGTACCAAAAATGACAAAGCAGCCCAAACCTTTCCCTCCTCTCTCCAGTGATTCCATTGACCTCCCTTTAGCCTCAAATATTGCCTTTTGTCCCCTAGGAAATGATTGAGATTCTACCGGATAGTCAGCAAAACCGACCACTTATACAAATTACCTTGTCTCATCTAGCTCCTTTTGTTATAGTAGGATTATCAAAGAAAGCTTAGTCTTCTAGAAAAACGAGGTAGTATCATGAAAAAATTAATCGGTGTTAGCTTTATCCTTGCTGCTCTAGCAGTCATCATCTTTAGTCTCGTAGGCTATCCTACTATTGATGCCAATCTTTGGCCCTTAGTCCCAATTGTCTTATTTGTCTTCTTTACTGTTGAAAATGCACTCAAGAAAGACTACAAGTCCAGCTTGATCTGTGCAGTGATTGGCTTCATCATCGCCAATGCTATCTATGATCTTCTTCCAATATCAAACGGTGTTGTCATTACAGCTGGAGTTCTAGCCTGTGTTGGTTTAGGTTTTCTCTTGCCAGACTCACCAAAAGAAAAATAATTTTTCCTATATCATTCATTCTAAGGGCTTGGCATGAAGAAACGATTCAAACCAAGTCTTTTTAGGTCCTGTAATGGACCACTTAGGGGGTGAAAATAACCACTTATTAAAAAGGACTTGTAAGATTTTGAACAGCTGTTATAATGTTACTAACAATCGGTAAGAAAGGAGTCCTATGAAAGTTAGAATCGAATTAGATCCTGAGATGGATGAAGCAGAAATGATCATCCGGGCTCCTCGGTTAACGGAGGATCTAGCCCAGTTGCAGCAGATGATTTTAGATCGAAAAATGACGACTTTGACCTTTTATAAAGATCGCAGTGAGTACTTTGTAAATGTGTCTGAAATTCTCTTTTTTGAGACAGATGGTGAAAAGATCTATGGGCATACAAGGGAGGATGCTTACGAGGTGCGACAAAAGCTCTATGAATTAGAAGAAATCCTACCGATCACTTTCTGCAGGATTTCCAAGTCAACAATCGTCAATGCCAAGCAGATTTATTCAATAGAAAAATCTTTCTCGGGAACCAGCACAGTGAACTTTTATCAAACCCATAAACAAGTTCATGTATCTCGACATTATTATCAGCTCTTAAAAGAACGACTAAAGGAAATGAGGTAGAAAAATGAAGAAAAAAATGATTGGTATCCTTTTGATTCTGTGTGCGGTACTGGTGCTTTTACAAGGCTTCTTTGTAACATGGAAGATCAGCGTTTGGATGCTAGCCTGGGTGATATTCTTGGCTTATCTCTCTCTGACGAATTTTATGGAAAGGCAGTTTGGTTGGGGCTTCATCTACGGTCTCTTAGCTATTTTCTCTTTGAACGGCCAATACCACTTTTTGCCTATTTCAAATTCGGTGGTGGTTCTTTCTTCGGTCTTGGCTGTCATTGGCTTGAACTTCTTGTTTAAATCTCCCAACAAAGATTGGAAAAAAAGAGGAAAAGATGCGGTTCGTGGCTTTTCTCATACTAGCTCTGGCAATGATATTGACGTCTCCTTCTCTACGGTGACCAAGTATTTGAACGACCAGAATTTTACAGGTGGAAGTGCCGATGTAAGTTTTGGAGAAGCTTCTATCTATTTTGACAATTGCCGGATGGAGGGGGCATCTGCCCAGTTTGCGGTGGATGTATCCCTTGGCAGTTTGAGTCTCTATGTCCCAAGTGACTGGCGGGTTCATGTCAATGTAGATAATTCTCTGTCAGCTATCCAACACCAGGAAAATCCAAGCAATTTAACCAGCAAGGACTTTTACATCGTCGGAGAGGTCTCACTGGGGAACCTAGAAATCATCTATGTAGGTGAGAATTCCTTTTCATAAGCGGATCTAAGAAAAACTTCTTCAAAGGTCTTGCCAAGAGAAAGTTTTTTTGGTAATATAGTACGGTATGTGGTGCTAGCACATCCGTAATATTAGATCTAATAGGAGGCAAAACAGAATGGCTAAAGTATGTTATTTTACTGGTCGTAAGACTGTATCAGGAAACAACCGTTCACACGCGATGAACCAAACCAAACGTGCCGTAAAACCAAACCTTCAAAAAGTAACTGTCCTTATCGATGGTAAACCTAAAAAAGTTTGGGCTTCAGCTCGTGCATTGAAATCTGGTAAAGTAGAACGCGTTTAATCAGAAATCAGGATCTCTTGGAGGTCCTTTTCTTTTGTCTCCATTTCCTTATTTATGGACATTTGTATCAACCGATAGGAGAAAGGATTCTCCCTTTTACACTCGAGCTCTTTTATGGTAAAATAGAATATAAAATACTTTTGAGGTAGAAATTATGACAGTAAAAATCAATACAAAAGATGGTCAGATTGAATTGACCGATGATGTCATCGCAACTGTTGTAGGCGGTGCTGCCACTGAAATTTTTGGAGTGGTTGGAATGGCCAGCAAAAACGCGATTAAAGATAATTTCCAAGCTCTCTTAGGTAAGGAAAACTACTCTAAGGGTGTGGTTGTAAAAACGACCGAAGCAGGAAGTATCGCGGTTGATGTTTACACTGTTTTGAGCTATGGTACAAAGATTAGCGAAGTCTCAAAAAATATTCAAGAACGTGTCAAGTTTAGTTTAGAAAACCAGCTTGGAATCACAACGGATACAGTAAACGTCTATATCCAAAACATTAAAATTGTGGGAGAATAATCGTGTCAAAAATTACAACTAGTTTATTTCAAGAAATGGTCCAAGCAGGGGCTACTCGCTTAAATAAACAAGCCGAGTATGTCAATTCGTTGAACGTTTTTCCTGTGCCAGATGGTGATACTGGAACCAATATGGGAATGACCATTGAAAATGGTGCAAAAGAAGTAGCTGATCGCTCTGCTTCAACTGTTGGTGAAGCAGCAAATATCTTTGCTAAGGGTCTTTTGATGGGAGCGCGTGGAAACTCAGGAGTGATTACCTCACAGTTGTTCCGCGGATTTTCTCAAAGTGTCAAAGATAAGGATGAATTGGATGGTGCAGCTCTTGCGGCAGCCTTCCAAGCAGGGGTTGAAGTAGCCTATAAAGCGGTTATGAAGCCTGTCGAAGGAACGATTTTGACTGTTTCTCGTGGTGCTGCTATTGGTGCCAAGAAAAAGGCAGAATCAACCAATGATGCGGTTGAAGTCATGCGTGCGGCCCTTGAAGGAGCAAAAACTGCCCTTGCTAAAACACCAGATATGCTTCCTGTATTGAAGGAAGTCGGTGTGGTCGACTCAGGTGGTCAAGGTTTGGTCTTCATCTATGAAGGTTTCCTATCAGCTTTGACAGGAGAGTTCATCGCTTCTGAAGAATTTGTGGCGACTCCAGCAACCATGTCCGAAATGATCAACGCAGAGCACCACAAGTCAGTAGCAGGTCATGTGGCAACCGAAGATATCACCTTTGGTTACTGTACAGAAATCATGGTCGCTTTGAAACAAGGCCCAACCTATGTGAAAGACTTTGATTACGATGAATTCCGTAACTATTTGAACAATCTTGGGGATTCTCTACTAGTCGTCAACGATGATGAAATCGTCAAAGTCCATGTCCATACTGAAGATCCAGGTCTTGTTATGCAAGAAGGATTGAAATATGGTAGCTTGGTCAAGGTAAAAGTCGATAACATGCGCAACCAGCACGAAGCACAGGTTGAAAAAGAAGAGCGTCAAGCGAAACCAGCTGAAGCAAAAGAATATGCCATCATCGCAGTCGTTGCGGGTGACGGATTAGCGGATATCTTCAAAGCACAAGGTGTGGATTACATCATCTCTGGTGGTCAAACTATGAACCCATCAACAGAAGACTTTGTCAAAGCTGTTGAAGAGTTGAATGCGCGCAATATCATTATCTTGCCAAACAATAAAAACATCTTGATGGCGGCCCAATCCGCAGCAGAAGTCATTGAACAACCTGCAGCTGTCGTAGAGACCAAGACCATCCCTCAAGGATTGACTAGTCTTCTTGCCTTTGATGAGAGCAAGTCTATCGAAGAAAACCATGATCGGATGGCAGCAGCGATTGAAGATGTGGTATCAGGTAGTGTGACGACAGCTGTTCGTGATACAACCATTGATGGCCTTGAAATCCATGAAAACGACAACCTTGGAATGGTAGACGGCAAGATTGTGGTATCCAATCCAGATATGATGGAAACTTTGACAGCCACTTTTGATAAGATGTTGGACGAAGATAGTGAAATTGTCACTATTTATATCGGTGAAGATGGTCAAGAAGCAGTAGCCAATGAGTTGGCCCAAAACTTGCTGGCTAAATATGAGGATGTTGAAGTCGAAATTCATCAAGGAAATCAACCAGTCTATCCTTACCTATTCAGTGTTGAATAATCAAAAAATTTCTTATCTAGACAGTAAACGAGCCCGAAAAATGATTTTTGGCTCGTTTTTTTAATAAAATTACCCTCAAGAAAGCGATTAAATGGGTGTTTTTAGACATTTTTTATTTGATATGTTATACTTTAGAAAAAAAGAAATAGGAGAAAAAGCAAATGAAGAGATTAATCTGCTTTTTAGGAGCCCTACTTCTTGTGATGACAGGTTGTGCGACCCAGTCCCAATCTACTGAAACATCGAGTAGCTCAACCCCCGCTTCAACAGAAAAAAGTGAAACAGTTGTAAAAGAAGACATGGAAGAAACTAAGGTTTTATCTGGAGATAAGAATGGAAAGCATCACCGCTATACCATTACATCAAAAGGAGACAAGCTTCAGCAACTGAAAATCGAATTGTTATCGCCCCTTCCGGAAACTATGACTGCAAATTCACATCTCAGTCCTGAAGAAATGACGACCATTATCAATGACGGGTTAAAGAATAATCCTGAGTATCAGGCTGTCAAAGACCTAGAAGGATTCAATATTGAATATCTTGTGACAGCAGAAAAGCAATTAGCAACGACAGTAGTTCTTGATGTTGATAAGATTGATTTAGATAAACTGAAAGAATTATCTTATTTCAAGATCTGGGAGTTGGAGATCTCAAAGATGTGAAAGCATCTACTCTGATCACAGGTTTAAAACTCCATGGCTTTAAAGAAGAAACGCCAGCACCATAGGTTCGGACTCTTGTCCGGCCTTTTTTATTTTCCATGACATTTGTCATCTCAGCCAGTGACAAAATCATCTAGTATCCTGTTATTCCTTTGGCTATAATATAGTCAGAAAGTAAGAGGAAAGAAAAATGAAACAATGGTTATTTAAGGTGTTTACGTTAACAGTTACTGGAATGGTTGTCTATCTGATCTTTTCAAAGGATGATAGCCTCTATTACCATTTCCCTTGGGAATTATTTGCTGGGATTGGCATCATGAGCTGGGCAGTCCAAGAAGGGCTAAAAATGGTCAAGGCTGTTAAAAAGGAGATGGAGCAATGAAAAAGAAAATTGAAATTGGATTGGTAGCTGTTCTGTGTCTGCTCCTATGGGCAACTGAGATCATAACAGGCTGGTTTTCCGCCCATTTTCCTAGCTGGTTTTTCCAAACAGTTTGGGGAGTGACTTTGGTCGTCTATGTCATCATTCCAGCTGGCCAAGCCTGGTTGAAAGGAGAATACCATGAGTGTCATTAGAGTAGAAAACTTGAAAAAAAGCATCAAAGGAAAAGAAATTTTAGAAGATCTTTCTTTTGCGGTTGAACAGGGGGATTGTTTGGCCTTGATTGGGCCAAACGGAGCTGGGAAAACAACCTTGATGAATTGCCTCCTGGGAGATAGGAAGGCGACGGCTGGGATCATTGAAGTAGAGGGAAAAGCTCCTGGCCATCCTCAATTAAAGGCTAGTGTCTCTTATCTCCCTCAAGAGAATGCCATCGTGCAAAAGTTAACCGTGCAGGAATTGATCAGTTTCTTTCGCTCCATTTATCCTAATCCCTTAACGATCAATGAAATCGATGATCTACTGCGTTTTAGTCTAGAACAAAAGAAACAGTTGGCCAGTAAGCTGTCTGGTGGGCAAAAACGTCTCCTATCCTTTGTCCTGACCTTGATTGGTCGTCCCAGTCTTCTGTTTTTGGATGAGCCAACGGCTGCCATGGATACGTCCACTCGCCAACGCTTTTGGGAGATTGTCGGGGATTTAAAGGAACAAGGCGTCACTATTGTCTATTCTTCCCATTACATTGAGGAAGTAGAGCATACAGCTGACCGGATCCTGGTCTTGCACCAGGGACGTTTGCTTCGAGATACGACGCCACTAGCTATGAGAAGTGAAGAGGTAGAAAAACATTTTACCCTGCCTTTGCGATACCAAGCTCTAGTGGCAGGGATGGACGGAATTGGTCAAGTGACGGTCAAACCTGATGCCCTTCAAGTTGTGACAGGCGATGCCAATCGTTTGTGGACTCGATTGCAAGAAGAAGGCTGTTCGATCCAAGAGATCGAAGTGACCAATCGAAGTTTATTGGATTCTATTTTTGAAAATACAAAGGAAGTAGGTAGAGAAGATGAAACGCATGAAAGCTCTTGGCGTGGTTGAGTGGCATTTGACCAGACGCCAAGCCATTTATTATTTATTATCAATAGGGATGCCCACGGCCTTTTATCTCTTCTTTTCGGGGATGTACCAGGACACACCAGGGGCACCCGCTCACTTTATGAGGGATTATCTCCTCTCCATGACGGCTTTTTCCATGATGTCTACGGCTCTATTTTCCTTTCCAACAGTTCTTGAAACCGATCGACTCAATAATTGGCAAAAAGTCTTGCGCCATACCCCGGTATCTATGGTAGAATATTATCTAATAAAGGTTGCGGGTCTCTTTGTAGACTTTCTCCTATCCATTGGGGTCGTCTTTACCGTGGGTCATGTGGTGCGGCATGTGAACATGTCTCTACAGGATTGGGTCTTAGCGGCCTTCCTTCTCATCCTAGGAAGTCTAGCTTTGTAGCTATCGGTCTGGTCTTGACCTTGCTTCCTTCCAGTCAATTGATGTCGGTTGCGGGCAATCTCCTCTATATGGGACTGGCTGTTATGGGTGGCCTATGGATGCCTATTAGTGTCTTTCCAGAATGGATGCAAGCTATTGGCAAATGCCTGCCAACCTATCAATTGATGGAACTGATCAAGACCTTTTTAAATAAGGGGCAGGTCAATGGCTTTGCTAGTCTCTATTTAACCTTGTTTACCTTGGTCTTGTTTACCCTTGTCATCGTCTATCGTCGTCATTCTGAGGTTCGTGCATGATTGAAAAACTCAAGCGTATTCATTATATGTTTTACGCTAGCCTAGTCTTTATGGGATTCCCATTTATCTCTATTTTATTGGGTGAGGTTCCCTACTGGCACTTCTTTTTAGCCCTCTTGTTTATTGCTTCCTATCTAGGAATCTTGATTACTGAAAACAAAAAGCTGATCTGGATTTGTTGGCTGTACCTCCTAGCCTATGTAGCAGGAAATACTCTTTTTATTAACGCCAACTATTTTTGGTTTTATTTCTTCATCAGTAACCTGTTAGTCTATCACTTTGAGATTAGCGATTTTCGCTCTCCTTATCTTTGGACAGTTTTTCTATCGCAATTCCTACTTTTTGGAGTTATCTTTTTCAGACAGAATGCGATGGAGTATGAATGGGTATTTTTAATCATCATTTTCTTCTTTACCCATGCCATGACCTACGGCATGATCCGGATTCGGATGATGGAAGAGTTGAAAGCTGACCATGCCAAGCAAAATTCCCAGATCAATCTCTTGCTGGCAGAAAACGAGCGCCATCGGATTGGACGTGATCTACATGACAGTCTGGGCCACACCTTTGCTATGCTCAGTGTCAAGGCAGACCTGGCTGATCAATTCTTAGCATTGGGTCAGGTTGAGAAGGCGCAGGAGCAAGTGCAAGAGATTCAAGCCATTAGTCAAGAGTCCATGCACCAAGTCCGAGAGATTGTGGAGAACTTGAAGCAGCGAACCCTGGCAAGAGAGTTGGAAACCGTCAAGCAAATGCTAGAAGTGGCGCAAGTCAAAGTGGAGATCCAAAACAATCTCGATACAGCTAGTATCTCGCAGGTCCTAGAGTCTGCTCTGGCCATGGTGTCTCTGGAACTAGCCACCAATATGATCAAACATGCCAAAGCGACGCAAGCCCTTCTCACTTATCGCTCCACCGAAACAGGGGTAGAAATGGTCGCAGAAGACAACGGTATCGGCTTTGATAAGGTCTCGGATAAGGACCTGCACTCGATCCGCGAACGGATTGCCTTGTTGGGAGGAGAGCTGGATATCAGTCATCAATACAAGCCGACCCGGATAGAAATACGGATCCCCTATCAAGAAAGGAAATAAGATGCGCTTATTAGTTGCAGAAGACCAAAGTATGTTGCGCGATGCCCTTGCCAGCTCTTGCTTTTGCAAGAGGATGTAGAAGAAGTCTTGCAGGCTGGAGATGGGCAAGAAGCCATTCGCTTACTCGAAACCCATCCAGTTGATATTGCTATTTTAGATATTGAGATGCCTATCAAAACAGGACTAGAAGTGTTGGAATGGGCCAAAAGTCAACAACCCCAGCTCAAGGTTGTCATCGTTACCACCTTTAAGAGACCGGGTTATTTTGAGCGGGCCCTCAAGGCCGGAGTCGATGCCTATGTTCTAAAAGAGCGACGCATCACGGACTTGATGGCTACTCTTCATACGGTTTTGGCAGGGCAAAAAGAATATTCTCCTGAATTAATGGAGGGAATCCTAACCCATCCCAATCCTCTAAGCTCTCAGGAGCAAGCGGTCCTAAAAGAAGTTGCAAAGGGAGCTTCTAATCAAGAAATTGCTGATTGTTTATTTCTCTCTAACGGAACTATCCGCAATTATATGTCGGCTATTCTGACCAAGTTGAATGCAGAAAATCGGACGGAAGCAGCAAAGATAGCCCAAGAAAAGGGTTGGTTATAAGGAAGAAAAGAGAGTGGGACAGAAATCGGTAATTCGTTAGAATTCGATTTCGTCGTCCCACCTCCGCACAGTTGAGTAGGGCTGTAAAAGCTGATGAAATCAGCGTAGTAGAGCCCACTCAACCACTGCGTCTTGCTCGATAATCCAAAGACAATTGAGAGGCTAGGACTTTTGTCCCAGCCTCTTTTTGATTGGATTGTTCTTTTTTAGGACAACTCTCATTAATCGGATTTGGATAGAAAATTCAGAAAATTTGTGATTTTTACTTGAAAAGTTATTTGAAAAAAGGTATGATAGTAGCATGCTCATTTGATAATCAAAGAAACAGAAAGGAGAGACATGGAGAAAATTACCTTAGAAACTGCTAAGACAGGTTCAGAGCTAGTGTTAGAAACTCTTCGAAACCTTGGAATTGATACCATTTTTGGTTATCCAGGAGGAGCGGTTTTACCCCCTCTATGATGCTATTTATAGTTTTAAAGGGATCAAACACATTCTTGGTCGACATGAGCAAGGATGTTTGCATGAAGCTGAAGGCTATGCTAAATCAACTGGGAAGCTAGGTGTGGCCGTCGTCACAAGTGGACCTGGAGCAACCAATGCCATTACTGGGATTGCGGATGCCATGAGTGATAGTGTTCCTCTTCTTGTGTTTACTGGTCAGGTCAACCGTTCTGGGATCGGGAAAGATGCCTTTCAAGAGGCAGATATTGTTGGGATTACCATGCCGATTACCAAGTACAATTACCAAGTACGTGAGACAGCGGATATTCCACGGGTTATCACGGAAGCAGTTCATATTGCGACAACTGGGCGTCCAGGCCCTGTCGTCATTGACCTTCCAAAAGATGTCTCTGCCCTAGAAACTGATTATATTTACAATCCGGCCATTAACATTCCAAGTTACCAGCCGACTATTGAACCAAATGAATTACAGATTAAGAAAATCTTGAAGCAACTTGGCAAGGCTAAGAAACCAGTCCTCTTGGTTGGAGGTGGCGTCAGCTATGCAGAAGCGGCGGACGAATTGGTAACCTTGGCAGAACGCTATCAGATTCCTGTGGTAACTAGTCTTCTAGGACAAGGAACGATTGCGACCAGCCACCCCCTCTTCCTTGGAATGGGTGGGATGCACGGTTCCTTTGCGGCTAACATTGCCATGACAGAAGCGGATTTCATGATTAGCATCGGTTGTCGTTTTGATGATCGTCTGACGGGAAATCCAAAGACCTTTGCGAAGAATGCCAAAGTTGCTCACATTGATATTGATCCGGCTGAGATTGGTAAAATCATTGCAGTCGATATTCCAGTCGTTGGCGATGCCAAAAAAGCCTTAAAACAATTGTTAGCAGAGCCAGTGGTTCATAACAATACGGAGAAATGGGTCGAGAAAGTCACCCAAGATAAGAATCGTGTTCGTTCTTATGATAAGAAAGAACGTGTCGTCCAACCTCAAGCGGTTATTGAACGCGTTGGTGAGTTGACCAAGGGGGATGCTATCGTCGTAACAGACGTTGGGCAGCATCAAATGTGGGCAGCTCAGTACTATCCATACCAAAACGAGCGGCAGTTGGTGACTTCTGGTGGATTAGGGACCATGGGATTCGGTGTACCGGCCGCAATAGGGGCTAAGATTGCCAATCCAGATAAAGAAGTCGTTCTCTTTGTTGGGGATGGTGGTTTCCAGATGACCAACCAAGAATTGGCTATCTTGAATGTTTACAAGATTCCGATTAAGGTCATTATGCTCAACAACCACTCTCTCGGGATGGTCCGTCAGTGGCAAGAAGCCTTCTATGATGGACGAACATCAGAGTCTGTCTTTGAAACCTTGCCAGACTTCCAATTGATGGCGCAAGCCTATGGGATTAAGAACTACAAATTTGATAATCCTGAAACGCTTGAGAAGGACTTGGAAGTCATCATGGAAGATGTACCAATGTTTATCGAGATAGATATTTCTCGTAAAGAGCACGTTTTACCAATGGTACCAGCTGGTAAGAGCAATCATGAGATGTTGGGGGTGAAGTTTAATGCGTAGAATGTTAACAGCCAAACTTCAAAACCGGTCGGGAGTTCTGAATCGCTTTACTGGTGTCTTGTCTAGACGCCAAGTCAACATTGAGAGTATCTCGGTAGGGGCGACAGAAAATCCCAATGTGTCACGGATTACTATTATCATTGACGTCGCGTCTCATGATGAAGTGGAACAAATCATCAAGCAACTCAACCGCCAGGTCGATGTGATTCGAGTTCGAGATATTACAGATAAACCTCACCTCGAGCGTGAAGTGATTCTGATCAAGGTCTCAGCGCCTGCAGAGAAACGGGCAGAATTGCTAGCCATTATCCAGCCCTTCCGCGCGACTGTGGTAGACGTGGCTCCAAGCTCCATCACCGTGCAGATGACAGGAAATGCAGAGAAGAACGAAGCTCTCTTGCGTGTCATTCGTCCTTATGGGATTAAGAATGTCGCACGGACGGGTGCAACTGGCTTTACCCGCGATTAAAGCCCACCATTCAAATAGTTACTACCGCCTAAGAGGCAATAAAAATAGAAAAGAGAGAAAAAAACTATGGCAGTTCAAATGGAATACGAAAAAGATGTAAAAGTAGCAGCACTTGACGGTAAAAAAATCGCCGTGATCGGTTATGGATCACAAGGTCATGCCCATGCTCAAAACTTGCGTGACTCAGGTCATGATGTGATCATCGGTGTACGTCCAGGTAAATCTTTTGATAAAGCGAAAGAAGATGGTTTTGATACTTACACAGTAGCAGAAGCAACTAAATTGGCTGACGTCATCATGATCTTGGCTCCAGACGAAATCCAACAAGAATTGTACGAAGCAGAAATTGCGCCAAACTTGGAAGCTGGAAATGCTGTTGGATTTGCACATGGTTTTAACATCCACTTCGAATTCATCAAAGTTCCTGCAGATGTAGATGTCTTCATGTGTGCGCCTAAAGGACCTGGTCACTTGGTACGTCGTACGTATGAAGAAGGATTTGGTGTTCCTGCACTTTACGCTGTCTACCAAGATGCTACAGGAAATGCTAAATATCGCCATGGACTGGTGTAAAGGTGTTGGTTCAGCACGCGTTGGTCTTTTGGAAACAACTTATAAAGAAGAAACTGAAGAAGATTTGTTTGGTGAACAAGCCGTTCTCTGTGGTGGTTTGACTGCCCTTATCGAAGCAGGTTTCGAAGTCTTGACGGAAGCTGGATACGCTCCAGAATTGGCTTACTTTGAAGTACTTCACGAAATGAAACTCATCGTTGACTTGATCTACGAAGGTGGATTCAAGAAATGCGTCAATCAATCTCTAACACTGCTGAATACGGTGACTACGTGTCAGGTCCACGTGTGATTACTGAACAAGTGAAAGAAAACATGAAAGCCGTTCTTGCGGATATCCAAAATGGTAAATTCGCCAACGACTTTGTCAACGACTACAAAGCTGGTCGTCCAAAATTGACTGCTTACCGTGAACAAGCGGCTAACCTTGAAATCGAAAAAGTTGGTGCTGAATTGCGTAAAGCAATGCCATTCGTTGGAAAAAATGACGACGACGCCTTTAAAATCTATAACTAATGAGGTGATGGTGAAGTTGGGAGAAATCCCAACTTCTTTTTCATCAATAGCAGAGATGGATTGGAAGGTATTTTCAACCATTTAGCAGCATCTGTATGAAGAGACGTGGCATATCGAACATTTTGGGTGATTTTTCTGAAAATTTGGAAAACACGCTGAAATTTTTGCAGTCTTTTGATATAATTAGATGAAATAAGGAGAAGAAGAGGAAGACCATGATAACATCGAAAGACATCATAAAAGCCCACAAGGTCTTAAAGGGTGTGGTTGTTGAGACTCCCTTAGATTATGATCATTATTTATCCGAAAAGTATGGAGCAAAAATCTATTTAAAGAAGGAAAATGCGCAACGGGTTCGTTCCTTTAAGATTCGTGGAGCCTACTACGCGATTTCACAGTTACATGCGAAAGAAAGAGAGCGAGGAGTAGTCTGTGCCTCGGCGGGTAACCACGCTCAAGGAGTTGCCTACACCTGCCGGGAGATGAAAATCCCAGCGACCATCTTTATGCCGATTACGACACCTCAGCAAAAAATTGGCCAGGTACGTTTCTTTGGTGGAGAGTATGTGACCATCAAATTAGTGGGTGATACCTTTGATGCTTCTTCTAAGGCGGCGCAGGAATATACCGAGCTTAAAAACTGTACCTTTATTGATCCCTTTGATGATGCCAATGTCCAAGCAGGTCAAGGAACTGTAGCCTACGAAATTCTTGAGGAAGCAAAAAAAGAGTCAATTGATTTTGATGCTGTCTTAGTACCAGTTGGTGGGGGAGGCCTCATCGCCGGAGTATCCACCTATATCAAGGAACAAGCTCCTGAGGTCGATGTCATTGGGATTGAAGCAGATGGCGCTCGATCAATGAAGGCAGCTTTTGAAGCCGGTGGTCCAGTCAAACTCAAACAAATTGATAAGTTTGCGGATGGAATTGCTGTTCAAAAGGTGGGGCAACTGACCTATGAAACAACGAAAAAAAATGTTGAGACCTTGATTGGGGTTAATGAAGGATTGATTTCGGAGACCCTCATTGACCTTTATTCGAAACAAGGGCTAGTTGCAGAGCCTGCAGGGGCAGCCAGTGTTGCGGCTTTAGAGGTTTTGAGAGACTACATCAAAGGGAAGACCATTTGCTGTGTGATTTCCGGTGGGAATAATGACATTAACCGAATGCCTGAGATGGAAGAGCGGGCCTTGATTTACGATGGAATCAAGCACTATTTCGTCGTCAATTTCCCGCAACGGCCAGGAGCTCTAAGGGAATTTGTAAATGATATTTTAGGGCCGAATGATGATATTACCCGATTTGAGTACATCAAACGAGCTAGTAAGGGAACAGGTCCGGTTTTGATTGGGATTGCCTTGGCAGATAAGCATGACTATGCAGGTCTGATTAATCGCATTGAACAATTTGACCCGTCCTATATTAACCTCAATGGGAATGAAACCCTTTATAATATGTTGGTTTGATCTTGCCATCTCAAGGGCTTAACTTTATGTTTATGTAAAAAATAAAAAAGGAGAATCAGAAAATGATTTGGATTTTACTATTAGCAATTTTGCTACCGCTTGTCGTTGGTTTTATTGGCTCTCTTTATGTAGTCAAGCAACAATCCGTTGCCATCATCGAGCGTTTCGGTCGCTATCAAAAAATTAGCGAGAGTGGCATTCATATGCGAGCGCCTTTTGGAATTGACAAGATTGCAGCTCGTGTTCAATTGCGTCTCTTGCAGAGTGAGATCGTGGTTGAAACAAAAACTCAGGACAACGTATTCGTTACCATGAATGTTGCGACGCAATACCGAGTGAACGAAAGCAACGTAAAGGATGCCTACTACAAATTGATGCGTCCTGAGGCACAGATCAAATCCTATATTGAAGATGCTTTGCGTTCTTCTGTTCCTAAGTTGACCTTGGATGAATTGTTTGAGAAAAAAGATGAAATCGCCCTTGAAGTTCAAAAACAAGTAGCAGAAGAAATGTCGACCTATGGTTACATTATCGTAAAAACCTTGATTACCAAGGTTGAACCAGATGCTGAAGTCAAGCAATCTATGAACGAGATTAATGCGGCTCAACGGAAACGTGTGGCAGCCCAAGAACTAGCAGAAGCTGATAAGATCAAGATTGTCACAGCAGCCGAAGCAGAAGCTGAAAAAGACCGCCTTCACGGGGTCGGGATTGCCGAGCAACGGAAGGCTATTGTAGATGGATTGGCAGATTCGATCAAAGAATTGAAAGATACGAATGTCAATTTGACAGAAGAGCAGATTATGTCCATTCTTTTGACCAACCAATATTTGGATACTTTGAATAATTTTGCAGAAAAACAAGGAACCAATACCCTCTTCCTACCAGCAAATCCGGACGGGGTAGAGAATATTCGCACCCAAATTCTCTCAGCTTTAAAGGCTAAGTAACAAAATATCTAACTTTTTTAAAATTGTTCGTACTTTCAGCTATAATGGTTGACAAAATATGCAAAAAATTTTATATTAGTATTGGAAATAATAATATAGGAGAAGAATCATGGCTAAATCGAACTTTGAAAAAGTGGAATCAGTTGTTGGTTGGGTACGCGATAAGAAAATCACAGGCTATCGTATCAGTAAGGAAACGAATGCCCGTGAAATGTCTATTATTGCGCTAGCACAGGGGCGTGCAAAGGTGAAAAATATCTCTTTTGAAACAGCTCTTGGCTTAATTGATTTTTATGATAAGAATCATCAAAAATTCGAAGACTAATTTTAAATAGCAAAAAAAGAGGGAAAATAAGATTCCCTCTTTTTTTATATGATAAATTGCTTTATTTAAGGAAAGTACCACTATATAAAGTTATATAAATACCAACATTTTTTAGAAAAGAGCTAGATAAAAAGGCTTACTTAAATAAGCTAAGTTGAAAAAATCCCACACTAGATTTCGATCTGGTGTGGGATTTTTGAGGTTAGCCTAAGAAGCGTTGTAAAAATTCTTTGGTCCGCTCTTCTTTTGGATTGGTAAAGATTTCTTTTGGATCGCCTTGTTCAGCGATAACCCCTTTATCCATAAAGATAACACGACTCGAAACATCTCGTGCAAATTCCATTTCGTGGGTCACCACAATCATGGTTAGCCCTTCTTTTGCTAAGTCTTGCATAATCTTCAGTACTTCTCCGACCATTTCAGGGTCCAGAGCAGAGGTTGGCTCATCAAAGAGAATGGCATCAGGATCCATCGAGAGGGCACGAGCGATGGCCACCCGTTGTTTGCCCTCCTGAAAGTTGTTTTGGACGAGCCGTCCAATAAGGTTCTCCCATCCCAACTTTCTCTAAATTCGCTTTTGCAATTTTCTCCGCCGTTTCTCTGTCTCGTTTCAGTACAGTTGTCTGAGCGACAATGGTGTTTTCTAAGACATTCAAATTTTCAAATAGATTGAAGCTTTGGAACACCATGCCCAATTTTTCCCGATAGTGGGTGAGATCGTAATCTGGATCGAGAACGTTTTGCCCCCGGTAGAGGATTTCTCCATCAGTCGGCGTTTCTAAGAGATTAATGGAGCGAAGGAAGGTAGATTTCCCGCTACCAGAGCTCCCGATGATGGAGATCACTTCGCCTTTCTCAACAGAAAGAGAGATGTCCTTCAAAACTTCGTTTTGACCGTAGGATTTTTTTAAGTGTTTGATTTCAAGTATTTTTTCTGCCATTATTTCACCTCTTTGACTTGCATTTGATTGGCACCAGTTGTATAGGTATCAGAATCTAAGCGGCGTTCGATGTAACGAAGGATACGGGTGATAGTGAAAGTCAGGATAAAGTAAATAACCGCAATAATAGTAAAGGTTGGGAAGTATTGGTAGTTTTGAGTTGCGACCGTATTTCCTGTAAAGTAGAGTTCAACCACAGAGATAACATTCAAAACCGATGTATCCTTGATGTTGATGACAAATTCATTACCTGTTGCTGGCAAGATATTGCGCACCACCTGAGGAAGAACGATCTTACGCATGGTTTGTCCATGGGTCATCCCCAGAGCGGTAGCTGCTTCAAATTGGCCAGTATCTACTGCTAAGATTCCTCCCCGAACAATCTCACTCATATAAGCCCCTGTATTGATCGAAACAATAAAGATGGCTGCCCAGGTACGATCCAAGGAGATGTTGAAGGCTTGGGCGGAACCGTAGAAATAACCATGGATTGAACAATCATCGGAGTTCCACGGAAGATTTCAATGTAGACATTGAGGAACCAACCAAAGAATTTTTGCAAGGCAGCCAGAGCCTTGTTTTTAGACGTAGGAGCAGTCCGGAAGACACCGATTAACAAACCGATGATCAAACCAGCGATGGTCCCTGTCATGGAGATAAGGAGGGTCATACCAGTTCCACGTAAGAACTGTGGTCCATTATCTTTCAAAATCTTCATCATTTGGCTGAAGAAAGTCTGCTCATCATCGCTAGCATCACTGGAAGCGGGTTGCTTCTTGATCATATCATCCATGAGTTTGACTTGGTCTTCAGATGAAATCTTAGCTAGTGTAGCATTGACTTGGTCAATTCGACTGTCCCCTTTCTTCATCCCGATAGCGATGGTTGCATCTTCCTCCCCAACTTCAAAACCTTTTTTGAATTGGATCATCTTAAATTTTGAATTAGCGGATTCAGCTGTCAAGGCTTCTGGACGCTCAGAAACATAGCCATCGATAACGCCGGATTCTAAAGCTTGACGCATTTGAGCAAAGTCTCCCATTGCAGTTTCTTGTTTTGCACCCTTGAGTTGGGAGATGAGAGAGTAGAGGTAGACCCCTTGTTGAGAGGTGACCTTTGCATCCTTAAAGTCATCTAGACTAGTGGCATTCGCATAGTTTCCATCTTTGCGAACCAGCATGACCGGCTCACTAGTATAGTAGCTATTAGAGAAGGCGACCTCTTTTTGCGTTCAGCAGTAGGACTCATCCCAGCGATAATCATATCGATTTTCCCAGAAGTGAGGGCAGGAATTAAACCGTTCCAAGATGTTTTTACAATTAGAGGTTTTTTACCTAGTCCCTCAGCAACCTTTTTGGCGATTTGAACATCGTAGCCGTTGGCATATTGGTTGGTGCCATCAATCTTTACAGCTCCATTTGAATCATCTTCTTGGGTCCAGTTGAAAGGGGCATAAGCAGCCTCCATTCCAATCCGGAGATATTCGTCTGCTTTGACAATGTGGCTCATTCCCAGGCACAAAAGAAGTCCTGTAAAGAGAGCATAAATTATTTTTTTCATGTAGTCTCCTCTTCCTTTATAAATAGTATCATCTTATTGTACAGGAAATTGGTCTACTTTTCAAACCTGATAGCCTTTTCATAGAAAAATGCTATAATAAACAAAAGGAGAGTAGGAAAATGAAAAAAATTCTGTATGTTTTATTTACAATACTAGCCTGTCTGTTTTTTACAGGTCTTGTAAGAGCGGATGGTCCTTCCTATGATATCCGATCTTATCGAGGTACTTTAATTTTGGATACTTGGGACGATGCTACTTATGAAGAGGAATTAGTCTATCATTTTGACGATGATTATAATGGGCAATATGTCACTTTGGGGACTGCTGGGAACATGCCACAAGGTTTCGAGATTTTAACACCACCAGAAGTTCATGTTGCTAATCGAACTTTAAAGAGGGAACCAGAAGTTCAAAATTTAGGAAATGGGTACAGAGTAAAAATATATAATTCAGGAAAAGCAGGAGATACTGTAACCGTCAAGGTCATATGGAAATTAAAAAATCTACTTTATATCCACCAAGATATTCTGTTGTTAAACTGGAAACCCATCAGTGATGGGGATCAAAACGTTGCAAAGGTAGAATTGAAGATTGTTCCAAAATTTGCATCTGCTAAAGCCAGATCAGAATTAAATGTCCATACAGCCTACATGCGTCCTGAAGCAGAGATCAAAAAAGACCAAGCTAGCTATACGGCTACCCTATCCAATTTGAAGAGTAAAGAAACTGTTGAAATTTATGCTTATTGGTTAAAGCGGATTTGATCTCTAAAGGGGAATCTCCTCGGAATACAGGCTTGATGCGAGAAGAAGAATACCATCAGACCGAAAAGAATATTGTTCAGATGAGAAAGTGGATTAAACTAGTTTGGAAGGTCATTCTTCCAGGAATAATTCTTCTCTTCCTCCTCCTTGCTAACCATTTCCGTAGAAAGTTTAACAAACTGACCTGGTCTGGTGTGACCTATCCGACCGATACACGACTTTATGAGGTACCGGGCGACCTTGCTCCACTAGTAATGGCATCTATTGTTTATTCAGTTGAACTGGATGAGGTCTGTCCGACTAGTAAAGCTGATACTTCTCAAACTTTTTCTTTTGAAAAGTTGGTGCAGGCAACTCTCTTAGATCTGATAGATAGAGGAGCTATCACTTATGAACAGAATGGCAGTCAGACGGTTCTAATCAGAAAAAACCAGGATTCCCTAGATGATTTTGAGCGGAATTTTTTGGATATAGCATTTGGAAATAAATTGGAATGCCCAGTTGATCGCCTATTTGAAGAGTTTGAAATCAATGACTCCCTCTATAAAGGTGCTGAGAAGAAGGATGAAGATGAGATTCGTGCACAAGGAAGGCGTATGCAGTACCGGATTGATGCAGCAGTTGATAGTGTTGCTCAGGATGTTCAAAAGAAGATTCGAAGTTTTGGTTTGCCGTCTTATTATCGCCCTTTAGCTCCAAAAGAGGAAGCAACTGGACATAAAGTCATGATCTTTGGTTTCCTAGCTTGGTTTGTCGCCTTGTTAGCAGTCCTAGCTAGCTTTGTCTTTCATCACTTCTCGATCTATTATCTAGTGGCAACGCTCACCTTATGGATTTTTCCTGTTGTTTTCAGGGATGGTTACAAAAGAGCTGAGAGAGACGGGGTGGTGAATGCTTTAGGAGCAGAGCAACGGTATTACTGGGATAGTTTTGGCAGAATGCTGAAAGAAATTGCCCATTTAGATGATGCAGAACTTCAATCTCTGGTTCTATGGAATCGCCTTTTAGTTTATGCAGCCTTATTTGGTGTGGCGGATAAAGTCACGAGAGTTATGAAGCTTCGTCAAATTCATCTCGTCAACCCAACATTGGATGCCTTTGTTTATACGCCACTTTACAATGATTTGACCCATTCCAGTCAGGCGATGACCGCCTACGGATCGACTGCCTCATCGGCAAGTAACTTTACAGTTTCATCAGGAGGCAGTGGAGGTTTCTCTGGCGGAGGTGGCGGAGGAGGATTTGGTGCTTTCTAAGGGACCGATAAAAGACTATTGAGTTGCTAGATCTTTGGATGTTCAAAGAGGTGAGGTAGAGAGCTGCCTCGCCTTTTGAAACACTTCCTATATTAAAGACATCTGGTTCAATGATTAGAAATGTGATATAATAAAACAAATGTAAGTTTAGGAGAAGAAGATGTTTCTCATTGAATTGATAAAAGCGATTCTTTTTGGGATTGTTGAAGGAATTACGGAATGGCTCCCCATTTCAAGTACAGGGCATTTAATCTTGATTCAAGATTTGTCCAGTTTAAGGATCAAAACCCTGCCTTTATGGAGATGTTTAATGTCGTTATCCAACTGGGTGCGATTATGGCTGTCGTAGTCATTTATTTTGACAAACTCTATCCGTTTAAGCCGGGAAAATCGAAAAAGGAAGTGCGGCGGACTTGGCAGTTGTGGGCCAAGGTTGCTGTGGCGACCTTACCCTTGCTCTTTGTATTCAAATTAGATGATTGGTTTGAAGCTCATTTTCATAATTCCTTTTCGGTAGCTATTATGCTGATCACTTATGGGTGGGCCTTTATCTACCTCGAAAAGCGAGAGCAAGTAGAACCAGCTGTAACAGAATTGCACAAACTCCCTTATAAGACCGCTCTCTATATTGGTTTGTTCCAAGTCTTGTCACTTTTCCCAGGAACCAGTCGGTCAGGGGCGACCATTGTCGGTGGTTTGGTCAATGGAGTCAGTCGTTCAGTTGTGACAGAATTTACCTTCTATCTAGGAATCCCTGCCATGTTTGGAGCTAGTCTGCTCAAGGTCGTGAAATTCCTTCTAGGAGGGAATGCCTTAACCTTCAGTCAGGGAGCAATCCTATTAGTAGCTATGGGAGTTGCTTTGGGGTCAGTATGATTGCTATCCGTTTCTTGACAGGTTATGTGAAGAGTCATGATTTCACTATCTTTGGGAAATACCGGATTATCCTTGGTGGCCTCTTGTTGGTTTATGCTGTGATCCAGCTCTTTATCTAAGGAATCGATTAGGTGTCTCTTGCTTCCTCAAACTTATCTGTTTGAGGAGGTAGGGATTCCTTTTTGTTTGGGATTTTTTAAAGGGCTGATATTGAGGCCAGATTTTGAAAAATATGGCTCTTTTTAGTATAATAGAAAGACTAGAAGTATGAGGTGCAGTCATGAAGATGAAGCAAATCAGTGATTCAACTATTAAAATCACAATTCAATTAGAAGATTTAGAAGAACGGGGCATGGAAATGGCCGATTTTTTGGTGCCCCAAGAAAAAACAGAAGAATTTTTCTATACCATCTTGGATGAATTAGAAATGCCAGAAAGCTTTTTAGATAGTGGCATGTTAAGTTTTCGTGTAACACCAAAGCCCGATAAACTAGATGTGTTTGTGACCAAATCGAAAATTGATCAACACCTTAATTTTGAAGATTTTTCGGATCTTCCAGATATGGAAGAGTTGTCCCAAATGTCTCCGGACGAGTTTATCAAGACTTTAGAAAAAACAATTTCTGAAAAGAGTAAGGGAGACATAGAGGCAGTTCGTCATTTAGAAGAAGAGGAAGAAGCAGAAGCGACTCACCAACTAGAAGAGGACAAGGCTTTAAATCCTATCGATACACGCTATATCTACTATATCCTACAATTCCCTCATTTGGGAGATGTTGTTCGATTTACCAAAACGGTATCCTATCCAGTAGATACTTCAGAGTTGTATAAGATGGACTCAAACTATTATTTGACAATCCTAATCGATATGGAAGGACGTCATCATGACTATCCTGCTTGGCTGTTAGCGACCATGCGTGAATATGCTGAGGATACAGAAACGACTAGAGCAGTTCTCCAAGAACACGGTCACTTATTGTTAGTATCGGATGCCGTCCAAGAACTTCAAAAGGTTGAGTTAGTATGATTACTTTCCCTTGCAATTTATCTTAGTTTTAATTGCAACTTTTTTAATTAGCTTAATTCTGACCCCTGTGGTCCGATTATTAGCTTTTAAACTTGATGCTGTAGACTATCCAAATGCTCGTCGCATCAATACAAAACCGATGCCGAGCGCAGGTGGTTTAGCTATCGTCACCTCTTTTACGATAGCGACATTGCTTTTGTTGCCCCTGATTACAAAAGGAAATGAACCTAGTATTTCCTATTTTTCCTACACTTTGCCAGTTGTGGTTGGTGGATGGATCATTGCCTTGACCGGGTTGGTTGATGACATTAAGGAATTATCCCCCCGCTTGAAGATGTTAGGAATCTTTTTAGGTGCTAGTCTCATCTGGGTTTTTACCGATTTTCGCTTGGATGATTTCAAGATTCCCTTCGGAGGTCCTTTGCTCCACTTTGATCCTTGGTTATCCTACATCTTAACAGTGATTTGGATTATCTCTATTACCAATGCAGTTAATCTAATTGATGGCTTGGACGGCTTGGTCAGTGGGGTTTCGATTATTTCTCTGGTAACGATGGGAATTGTCTCTCATTTTTTCCTACCAGTTCCTAATCTTTTTCTAACCATGACTATCTTTGTCTTGGTGATGGCCATTGCAGGTTTCTTTCCTTTTAATTATCACCCGGCTATCCTCTATTTGGGGGATACGGGAGCCTTGTTTATCGGTTTTATGATCTCGGTTCTCTCTCTTCAAGGATTGAAAAATGCGACAGCTGTTGCTGTAGTTACGCCGATGATTATTCTAGGTGTTCCAATTACGGATACCTTGCTAGCGATTGTTCGTCGAACCCTCTCTGGTCAGAAGTTCTATGCACCAGATCGGAATCACTTGCACCATCGCCTACTTTCTTTGGGCTTAACGCATCGTGGGACCGTTTGGTCATCTATGGAATTTCCATGATTTTTGCTATGATTTCTCTTCTGTTGAATATCTCTACTCGTATTGGTGGTGTTCTGCTTGTTATTGGTTTGGTATTAGGGGTTGAGCTCTTAGCGGAATTGATTGGAGTCCTAGGCCCTCACCATAGTCCGCTCCTCAATTGCTTACGTTATATAGGAAATTCTGCCTATCGAGAGGAAGTTCGACAAAGTAGAAGAAAGAAGACTAAATAAGAACGATTCTAAACACAGAAAAAGCCTTTTAGGCTTTTTTTTGTTATACTAGATAAGACAAAACTCTATAGAAGAAAGGAATACATATGTCAGTATTAGAGATTAAAGATCTTCATGTAGAAATTGAAGGCAAGGAAATTTTAAAAGGTGTGAACTTGACCCTTAAAACAGGAGAAATCGCAGCGATTATGGGTCCTAACGGAACAGGGAAATCAACTCTATCTGCAGCTATCATGGGGAATCCAAACTATGAAGTGACCAAGGGTGAAATTCTATTTGATGGAGTAAATATCCTTGAATTGGAAGTGGATGAGCGTGCTCGCATGGGCCTTTTCTTGGCTATGCAATACCCGTCAGAAATTCCAGGAATTACCAATGCTGAATTCCTTCGTGCTGCCATGAATGCTGGAAAAGAAGAGGACGAAAAAATTTCTGTTCGTGATTTCATCACAAAATTGGATGAAAAAATGGAACTTCTCAATATGAAGGAAGAAATGGCAGAGCGTTACTTGAATGAAGGTTTCTCAGGTGGTGAGAAGAAGCGCAATGAAATTCTGCAATTGTTGATGTTGGAACCAAAGTTTGCCCTTCTTGATGAGATTGACTCTGGTTTGGATATCGATGCCCTTAAAGTAGTTTCCAAAGGGGTCAATGAAATGCGTGGCGAAGGTTTTGGTGCCATGATTATTACCCACTACCAACGTCTTTTAAACTATATTACTCCTGATGTGGTTCACGTGATGATGGAAGGTCGTGTCGTCCTTTCAGGTGGTCCTGAACTTGCTGTGCGTTTGGAACGTGAAGGATACGCGAAATTAGCAGAAGAGTTAGGTTACGACTACAAAGAAGAGCTCTAATCTTGTGTCCAAAACTGAACAGGATCTTTGAGGAGGAGTAAATGACCAAAGAAATATCAAACTTTTTTCAGAAATGCATGCAGAGCCCCAATGGTTGCAGGACTTGCGCCAGAAGGCTTTTGATACGATTGATGACTTAGAACTACCCGTGATTGAACGTGTGAAATTTCATCGTTGGAATCTTGGGGATGGAAGGATAACAGAAAATGAGCCTCTCACTGCTGTGCCAGACTTCACGGCGATTGACAATCAATTAAAATTGGTTCAGCATGGTACCCATACAGTATTTGAACAAATTCCAGTTGACTTGGCTAACCAGGGAGTCATCTTTACAGATTTCCACTCAGCCTTGGAAGAAATTCCGGAGGTCGTAAAAGAATTTTTCATGTCATCCGTTAAATACGATGATGACAAGTTGGCAGCCTACCACACAGCTTATTTCAATAGTGGAGCTGTTCTCTATATTCCAGACAATGTAGAAATTGCGGAGCCAATCGAGGGTGTCTTCTACCAGGATAGTGATAGCGACGTGCCATTTAACAAGCACATCCTGATTATCGCTGGAAAAAACAGTAAGATGAGCTACCTAGAACGCTTAGAATCTCGCGGAGAGGGAAGTGCCAAAGCGACTGCCAATATCACGGTCGAAGTCATTGCCCGTTCGGGAGCGCAAGTGAAGTTTGCTGCGATTGATCGCCTTGGTGAGAATGTCACTGCCTACATTAGTCGTCGTGGGAAACTCGGCAAGGATGCCAGCATTGACTGGGCAATCGGTGTCATGAACGAAGGGAACGTCGTTGCTGACTTTGATAGTGATTTAATAGGAAAAGGTAGTCATGCAGACCTTAAGGTGGTTGCCCTATCTAGTGGACGTCAAGTGCAAGGGATTGATACCCGCGTAACTAACTACGGTTGCAACTCTATTGGAAATATCCTTCAACACGGAGTGATTTTAGAGAAAGGGACGCTTACCTTCAATGGGATTGGTCACATTATCAAAGGAGCTAAGGGAGCAGATGCCCAACAAGAAAGCCGTGTGTTGATGCTTTCCGATCAAGCTCGTTCAGATGCCAACCCAATTCTCTTGATCGATGAAAATGATGTGACTGCAGGTCATGCGGCTTCTATCGGTCAGGTGGATCCAGAAGATATGTACTATCTCATGAGTCGCGGCTTGGATCAGGCAACTGCCGAACGCCTAGTAGTTCGTGGTTTCCTTGGATCAGTTATCGTGGAGATTCCAGTCAAGGAAGTTCGTGATGAGATGATTGCGACCATCGAAGAGAAATTGTCAAAACGCTAAGGGGAAGTCGATGTTAGATGTAGAAGCGATTCGCAAGGATTTCCGATTTTAGATCAGATTGTCAATGATGAGCCTTTGGTTTATCTGGATAATGCTGCGACGACACAAAAACCACTAACAGTTTTAGAAACAATCAATCACTACTATGAGCAGGATAATGCTAATGTTCATCGTGGTGTTCATACCTTGGCTGAGCGGGCGACAGCATCCTATGAAGCCGCACGTGAAACTATTCGTAAGTTCATTAATGCAGGGTCTACCAAAGAAGTGCTCTTTACCAGAGGTACGACGACCAGTCTTAATTGGGTAGCGCGCTTCGCTGAGGAAGTCCTAACAGTGGGAGACCAGGTCTTGATTTCTGTCATGGAGCACCATTCCAATATCATCCCTTGGCAGGAAGCTTGTCGTAAGACTGGAGCTGAGCTCATCTATGTCTATCTCAAGGATGGAGCCTTGGATATGGAAGATTTACGAGCAAAATTGACAGACAAGGTCAAATTTGTCTCGCTAGCTCACGCCTCAAATGTTCTGGGTGTAGTCAATCCGGTCAAGGAAATCACTCAAATGGCTCATGAAGTTGGAGCCATTATGGTGGTGGATGGTGCTCAGTCTACACCGCATATGAAGATTGATGTCCTGGACTTGGATGTGGATTTCTTTACCTTTTCAGGTCATAAGATGGCTGGACCAACTGGGATCGGTGTTCTTTATGGCAAAAGAAAAGTATCTGGAGCAAATGTCACCGGTTGAATTTGGTGGTGAGATGATTGATTTTGTCTACGAGCAATCTGCTAGCTGGAAGGAATTGCCTTGGAAATTCGAGGCTGGAACTCCTAATATGGCAGGTGCCATTGGACTAGCTGCGGCGGTGGATTATCTAGAAAAGATTGGCATGGATGCGATTGAAGCCTATGAACAGGAATTGATAGAATACGTTTTTCCAAAATTACAGGCAATTGAAGGTTTGACCATTTACGGTTCACCAGATTTGGCCCAACGTTCAGGTGTCATTGCCTTTAACCTAGCTGATCTTCATCCTCACGATCTTGCAACTGCTCTGGATTATGAAGGTGTAGCAGTTAGAGCAGGCCACCACTGTGCGCAACCTTTACTCCAGTATTTGGAAGTTCCAGCAACAGCTCGCGCTAGTTTTTATATCTACAATACCAAGGCAGATTGCGATAAGTTAGTCGATGCTTTACTAAAGACAAAGGAGTTTTTCAATGGCACTTTCTAAACTAGATAGCCTTTATATGGCAGTGGTAGCAGACCATTCGAAACATCCTCACCATCAAGGAAAGTTAGAAGATGCTGAGCAAATCAGTCTCAATAATCCGACTTGCGGGGACGTGATTAATCTCTCTGTTAAGTTTGATGCAGAGGATCGCTTGGAAGATATCGCTTTTCTTAACTCTGGCTGTACCATTTCAACAGCCTCTGCCAGTATGATGACGGATGCTGTTTTGGGAAAAACTAAGAAAGAAGTCTTAGAACTTGCGACCATCTTTTCTGAAATGGTGCAAGGACAAAAAGATGAGCGTCAAGACCAACTTGGAGATGCGGCCTTCTTATCTGGTGTAGCTAAATTTCCGCAACGAATCAAGTGTGCGACCCTAGCTTGGAATGCTCTGAAAAAAACAATTGAAAATCAAGAAGAAAAATAAGACTAGTTTTGTCAGTCTTATTAATGTAAAGAATGAAGAATGAAAGAAAGGGAATTATGGCTGAAGAAAGAGTAGAACCAAAACCAATTGACCTTGGTGAATACAAATTTGGTTTCCATGATGATGTGGAGCCCATCCTATCGACAGGAAAAGGATTGAACGAAGGTGTCATTCGTGAACTATCTGCTGCCAAGGGCGAACCAGAGTGGATGTTAGAATTTCGATTGAAATCTTACGAAACATTTAAAAAAATGCCCATGCAAACCTGGGGAGCGGACTTGTCAGAGATTGATTTTGATGACTTGATCTACTACCAAAAACCATCAGATAAACCAGCCCGTACTTGGGATGAAGTGCCTGAAAAAATTAAGGAAACGTTTGAACGGATTGGTATCCCAGAAGCTGAACGTGCTTACTTGGCCGGAGCAGCTGCTCAGTATGAGTCTGAAGTGGTTTACCATAACATGAAGGAGGAATTCCAAAAGCTCGGAATCATTTTTACGGACACAGATTCAGCTTTGAAGGAATACCCAGACTTGTTTAAACAATACTTTGCTAAATTGGTACCTCCAACAGATAATAAGTTGGCAGCCCTCAACTCAGCTGTTTGGTCAGGTGGAACCTTTATCTATGTACCGAAGGGTGTAAAGGTTGATGTTCCTTTGCAGACCTACTTCCGGATTAACAATGAGAATACAGGTCAGTTTGAACGGACTTTGATTATTGTGGATGAAGGCGCTAGCGTCCACTATGTAGAAGGATGTACAGCACCGACTTATTCAAGCAACAGCTTGCATGCGGCCATTGTCGAAATTTGCCTTGGATGGCGCTTATATGCGCTACACGACCATCCAAAACTGGTCAGACAATGTCTATAACTTGGTAACCAAACGTGCTAAGGCTCAAAAGGATGCGACAGTTGAATGGATCGATGGAAACCTCGGTGCCAAAACGACCATGAAATACCCATCTGTATATCTAGATGGAGAAGGGGCGCGTGGGACCATGCTTTCTATCGCCTTTGCCAATGCTGGACAACACCAAGACACTGGTGCTAAAATGATCCACAATGCTCCACATACCAGTTCTTCAATCGTCTCAAAATCCATCGCTAAAGGTGGAGGAAAGGTTGACTACCGTGGACAAGTGACCTTCAATAAAGATTCAGCAAAATCAGTCAGTCACATCGAGTGTGATACCATTATCATGGATGACTTATCTGCGTCTGACACCATTCCATTTAATGAAATTCACAATTCACAAGTCGCATTAGAGCACGAAGCTAAGGTCTCAAAAATTTCTGAGGAACAGTTGTATTACCTCATGAGCCGAGGCTTGTCAGAATCTGAGGCAACTGAAATGATCGTCATGGGATTTGTAGAGCCCTTTACTAAAGAACTTCCAATGGAATATGCAGTTGAACTGAATCGATTGATTAGCTACGAAATGGAAGGATCTGTCGGTTAAGGGGATAAAGGAGAAGCAAATGGGATTCTTTAAAAAATTATTTGCTAATCTTGAAAAAGCGAATAAGGGCGAAATTCCTGCAGAAGAAATTATTCCGCCATTTACAAACAATCTAGCCGAAGAAGCAGATGATAATTGGAGACAAATGGAACAAAATCTCTTGATCAATGCTGTGAAGGCTGTTGGCGGTCCTGACAAAGCGGATCGTGCCTTTATGCTAGTGAATTTTAAACCAGGTCAAGAAACATTTGATTTATATTATCAAGTCGATGGGAAATTGATTTCTTGGCAAGAATTGGATCTAGCACTTGTGGAAAAAATCCGTCTTCAATTATTGCCGCAAGCACCAGCTGTAGCCCGTGCAGTAAATGAAAACTACGAAGAGGCAAATGTGCCAGTAATGGAGTATGCTATGCTTCAATTAGAAACAGCAACCATGGCTTGGTTTGGTCGGAAACTCACGACAGCTTCTAGAGAAGCCAGCCTATCCTTTGAAGAATTGGTAGCAGGTTGGCGTGCGGTGATTGAAGAAGAGATCCAGACTCATCCAATAGACAGTGACACTGCTTTTCCTTATTTCGAAGTTCAATAAATGTTCTATTGGCTGATTCAAATAAACAAAAAAGAGGGTGACCTCTTTTTTGTTTATTTGAATCTATAACTTTTCATTGACATAACGAACAAATTGATTCCACCAAACTTTCAAAAAGAAACTTTTTGAGATATTTTCCCCGCTTACCATTTCCATGCTAGGAGATTTTCCTTCTATATATCCCTTTCCTATAGGTTCTGGATCAGTATAGGTAAGAGTTCCGACGGAAGTCCCTGCTTTAACAGGGGCTTTGAAAGAAGATCGGCTCTTTTTAAAGGAGACTTTAGCTTCCACTTGGCTTCCTTGTCGCTCAATCACGATAAAATCATCCTTCGCGACGGCCTTGGTGGTTGAATGTTGGCCATCTAATACGGGAGCTTTACTATCGTTGTAACTGTCTCCTTTATTAACAACAAGAGTGGCTACGAAGTTTTGGGCAACGTAGTTCATGAGATTAGCAGTTGCTACAAAACGTGCATAAGGATCTCCGTCAATAGCCTCAACTCCAATGACAACGGTGATCATTCGAATCCCATTTTGGTTAGTGGATGCGACAAATGACATTCCTCCCTTTTCAGAATTCCCAGTTTTTAAACCATCTACCCCAGCTCTATAATTCGGCATGTTTTCTAACATATAGTTGCTACTTTCCAGCTGAATCCCTGCAAATTGGGCATGAGATAGAGAGGTTAATTTGGTGATATCAGGATAGTCTTCTAGGAGGTGTTTTGCAATGACGGCTACATCATAGGCACTTAGTTTATTCTCTCGATTCTTTTTGTTATTTTCTTCCTCACCTTCACCCTCGGTAAAGGACTCATTGAGTCCGCTTGCGTTGACAATTTTTGCATCCGTAATTCCCCACTCTTTGAGCTTTTTTTTCATTAAGAGAACAAATTTTTCTTCACTGCCAGCAATTTTTTCTGCCAGGGCAATGGCAGCGCTATTCGCATTAGAAACTACTAAGGCAGTCAGTAATTCTTTTACTTTGTAGTTCCGAGCTTCCATAGGGACGTTGCTAATTCCCTCAATGAGGGTGAGTTGGTAGGCTTTATCAGAAATTGCGACGTTATCATTTAGAGAGATTTTTCCTTTTTGAATTGCCTCATAAACAAGATAGATGGTCAGAAGATTGCTGATTCCTCCGACTTCTTTTTTTACATCACTGTTTTTTTCGTAGAGAATTTTCCCTGTTGTCGCATCAATAGCAATAGCCTCTTGAGCACCGACATCAAATGTGTCGGCGAATACGGGAGAGACAATTGTGAGTGAAAAGGTTAAACAAAGAAGTAAACTAATTATTTTTTTCACGATGGCTTCCTTTTTGTTTTATTCCTTTCTATTGTATCATAAAGAATGCTAGTGTTTGTAAAACAATAGTGTTCAAATCTATTATTTTAAAGGAAGTTATTTTCAGGGAGAGGGGGCATTCGAAAGATGGTTGGTAAAAATGACAGAAATAGTGTATAATGGTAGAAAACCTAACATAAGGAGATGGAGATGAAAGCGAAAAAACGTATTATTCTTGCGGGAGTTTCTATGGCTAGTGCTTTGCTTTTAGCAGCTTGTGGTGGCGGAACCAGCAATCAATCAACTTATTCTTTTATTTATTCAACAGATCCAAATACCTTGGACTACATTGCTTCTACTCGAACGACTACATCTGATATTACAAGCAATTTAGTAGATGGCTTATTAGAAAATGACAAGTACGGAAATTTTGTACCAAGTTTAGCAGAAGATTGGACGGTCTCTGAAGATGGCTTGGTTTATACCTATAAATTACGCAAAGATGCAAAATGGTATACCAGTGAAGGAGAAGAATATGGAGCTGTTACAGCTCACGATTTCGTAACAGGGGTTAAACACGCTGTTGAAGTGAAGTCGGAAGGGCTTTTCTTGATTCAAAAATTCAATCAAGGGCTTAGATGCTTATGCAAAGGGGGAAACTAAAGACTTCGATACAGTGGGTGTCAAAGCTCTAGATGATTACACGGTTCAATATACCTTGGAACGTCCAGAAAGCTTTTGGAATTCCAAGACCACATCAGGTGTTCTCTTCCCTGTGAATGCTGACTTTCTCAAAGCTCAAGGAAAAGATTTCGGTTCTTTAAAAACCAAGTAGTATCTTGTATAATGGTCCTTATTATTTGAAGAATTTAACTTCTAAATCTGAAATCGAACTGGTTAAAAAAATAAAGACTACTACGATGAGAAGAATGTCCATGTCGATAATGTAAAATTGACCTATAGTGATGGATCAGATCCAGAATCAATTATTAAGAAATTTGAAAAAAAGGACAATATTCCTTTGCCTCAGTTATGCCAAATAGCTCAACTTATAAGAGTGTGAAAAACAATTTGGCGATAATATTGTCTATGGTATCCAATACGGAACTACCTATTACTTAGGTTTCAACATTGATCGTCAGAAATATGAGCATACTGCTAAAACAACAGATGCTCAAAAATCATCGACTAAACAAGCTATCTTGAATAAAGACTTCCGTCAAGCCATTAACTTTGCATTTGATCGTTTGGCCTATGCTGCTCAAACTTCAGGTGAGGATGCGGCGAGTAAGATTCTTCGTAACACCCTAGTTCCTCCAACTTTTGTTCAAGTGAATGGAGAAGAATTTGGTAAAGTTGTTGAAAAACAATTAGTTTCTTATGGAGATGAGTGGAAGGATACCAATTTAGACGACGCCCAAACAACCCTTTATAATGCAGAAAAAGCCAAGGCGGAGTTTGCAAAAGCGAAAGAACAACTTCAAAAACAAGGAGTTCAGTTCCCAATTCATTTAGATTATGTCGTTAGTCAGACGGACAACAGTCAAGTGCAACAAGCTAGTTCCTTCAAGCAATCCGTAGAAGCTGTCTTGGGAGCTGATAATGTTGTGGTGGATATCCAAAAATTATCCGATGACGATTTTAATAATATCACTTATTTCACTGATACAGCCGCGGATAAGGATTATGATTTAGCTGGAGGAGGTTGGGTTCCAGACTACCAAGACCCATCTACCTATTTAGAAAGTCTTAGTCCAGTAAATGGATCGATTGTCTATTACCTTGGAGTGGATGCTGGATCGGCTAGTCCTTCAATTGCAGCCGTTGACTTTGGTAAGTATGGTGATCTCTTGAAAGATGCAGATGCAGAGGTATTGGATCAGGCAAAACGTTACGAAAAATATGCAGTAGCTCAAGCTTGGTTGACAGATAGTTCTCTTATTTTACCAACTGTTTCAAATGGTGGAACTCCGATGCTTCAACGAACAGTTCCATATACTCGTGCAGCTTCATGGGTTGGAACCAAAGGTTCAGGGACCAACTACAAATACTTGGAGCTAACAAAAGATGTTATCAAGGCCAAAGACTATGAAGCAAGCAAAGAAAAGTGGTTGAAAGAAAAGGCTGAGTCTAATCAAAAAGCTCAAGAAGAGTTAAAAAACCACATTGAAAAGCAGAAATAAGTATCTGATAATCTAAACTGAAACTAGGAATAGGAAGAAAATAATTTTTAACAGAAGAGAAGGAAAGTGGAGTTTTTAGGGCTAGAAGTAGCCTAAGCTCCACCTTTTTCCGACTGTTTGAATTGATACTATCTAAGCAAATATTCTGAAAATTTAGTTTACTTTTTTCACCACTTATGCTATAATTTTAACTAAATTCAATTAAAATGGAGACCTACAAATGAAAAAAAGTAAAGTGTTTGCACTTGCGGGTGTATCATTACTAGCAGCAACTTTCCTTGCAGCATGTTCTGGATCAAAAGAAAGCAAGTCTGCATCAGGCGAAGATAAAACGTATGGCTATGTTTATAATGACGATCCAATAACTTTGGATTATACGGTATCTTCAAAAGCTTCGGTTCATGATATTACTACAAACGGTGTAGATGGTTTGTTGGGAAAACGACAAATACGGGAACCTTGTTCCATCTATCGCAGAAGATTGGTCTGTTTCTAAAGACGGCTTGACTTATACCTATAAGATCCGTAAGGGAGTTAAATGGTATGATGCTGATGGTGAGGAGCATGGTGAAGTAACAGCTCATGACTTCGTTACTGGATTGAAGCATGCAGCAGACAAAAAGTCAGAAACTCTTCCTTTGGTTCAAGATTCTGTCAAGGGCTTGAAAGACTATGTGGATGGAAAAATCACTGATTTTTCTCAAGTTGGGGTAAAAGCAGTAGATGATTACACACTTGAGTATACCTTGAATCAACCTGAAACTTTCTGGAATTCTAAAACAACCAATGGTGTTCTCATGCCAGTTAACGGTGAATTCTTGAAGAGTAAGGGGGATGATTTTGGTCAACCAGGTGATGTAAAATCGATCCTTTATAACGGACCATTCCTTCTTAAATCTATCACTTCTAAATCAGAGATTACCTTTGAGAAGAATGAAAACTATTGGGATAAAGACAACGTTCACATTAGCAAGATTAAGTTGTCTTATTACGATGGGTCAGACCAGGATTCTTTAGCGCGTGCCTTTAGCGATGGATCATATACCACAGCGCGTCTCTTCCCAGCTAGCTCGAATTTTGCGTCTGTTGAAGCAAAATACAAAGATAATATCTACAACACACAACCTGGTTCTGGTGTAGCAGTCTTTGGTTTCAATATTGACCGTCAAGCTTACAACCATACTTCTAAAACATCAGATGAACAAAAATCATCTACTAAGAAAGCCATCTTAAACAAAAACTTCCGTCAAGCTATCACCTTTGCCTTGAACCGTGAGAACTACTCAGCACAAGTCAATGGTAAAGAATATGCTAAGGCAGCTATTCGTAACATTTACACAGCTCCTGCATTTGTTCAAGTAAATGGTAAAGACTTTGGTGATGTAGTAGCAGACAAGCTACAAACTTATGGAGATCAATGGAGCGGTGTGAATCTTGCAGACGGTCAAAATGGACTCTATAGCAAGGAAAAAGCAAAAGCTCAGTTTGAAAAAGCAAAAGCGGAACTCCAAAAAGAAGGTGTTCAATTCCCAATCCACTTGGATGTTCCGGTTGCACAAAACTCAACAAACTTTGTGTCACGGATGCAATCCTTCAAGCAATCAGTTGAAGATACGCTTGGAAAAGAAAATGTTGTGGTAGATCTTCAGATGATGGACCAAGATGCAGTCTTGAATATCACACTTAACGTGCCATCTGCAGCGGATGCTGACTGGGACCTTCAAGGACTTGTGGGATGGAATCCAGACTATGATGACCCATCTACTTACCTTGATACCTTGCAACCATCTTCTCCAGACCAAACCAAGACTTACCTTGGATTTGCTGGTGGTGTAGATAATGCTTCTGCTAAAGCAGTTGGTTTAGATGAATATGCTAAGTTGCTTGACGATGCAGAAAAAGAAACCCTAGACGTAGTGACGCGTTATGAAAAATTTGCAGCAGCGCAAGCTTGGTTAACAGATAGCGCATTGGTAATTCCAACTATGACAAGCTCTGGTGCAGCTACAGTAGTTTCAAAAGTGGTTCCATTCTCTGGACCTTCCTCACAAACAGGTAATAAAGGATCAATGTATTTCAAATATCTAGAAGTCCAAGATGAACCTGTCACTAAAAAACAATATGACGAAGCACGTGAAAAATGGTTGAAAGAAAAAGCTGAATCAAATAAGAAAGCTCAGCAAGATCTTGAAAAACACGTCAAATAATAACCTTCATCAGAACTTTCTCTAATAGGGGGGAAAGTTCTTTTGAACATTAAAGGAACGGAATATGAAAAAATATATATTTATGCGTATTTTACGTTCGTTGGTGTCGATCTTTTTGGTTACGACATTGACGTATACGATTATTTATACGCTAACCCCAAGAAATTTAATTTTCAAAAACGACCCTAACTACAATAAGATTGCGAAAACAAAAGACTCTAAAATCAATTATGAAAATACAGTCTATGATCGCATGGGGTATATAGAATATCTTGATTCAAAATCTTTGAAAGAAAAAGCAAGCAAGGAAGACTCATCAGTAACAGTAGATCCTACCAAAGAAAACGAAAAAATCTACAAAAAGTACATTTCTAGTCTTGGAAATGGCTGGGTGTTGAAACGTTTCCCTGAAAACAAGGGTTTCTACGCAACTCGTGAAGTTCCTGTTTTTGAACGTGTCATTGGATTTTATGGTAATTTGATTCAAATTGACCATCCAAATGTGGTCAAAGATGCTTCAAATCCAAAACTTGAGCGTTATATTCGAATTGAAAATGATCCTGCTATTGGTTGGTCAGTAGTTGGTTCAGGGACTAAGCATAAATATCTATTGTACTTCAATGGTCAATTCCCGTTCATTCATCAAAATTTTGTATCGTTAAACCTGGGTGAATCATATCCAACTTATTCAAATACACCAGTTCTTCAAGTTATTACCCAAGGACAAGGTACGACTAAGAAGAGTGAAGTAAACTTCCCAACAGGGAAAAAAGAGTCTTCTATCAATATCTACTCACGTACATACAAATCACCAAGCAAGGCAGATGCTCAAGATATCGCCCGCTTTGGTGAAGGCGATGCCTATACAGCAACTTTGAGTAATTATGAAAATCCATCTATGATTGTCAGCTCAGCCATTATCGGTTTGATCGGGATTGCGATTGCCTACTTGATTGCTATTCCTTTAGGATCTTATATGGCTTTGTTGAAGAATACTTGGTTTGATAGTGCATCTACGGCAACTTTAACATTTATGATGTCATTGCCAACGATTGCTTTGGTCTACATCGTTCGCTTGGCGGGCTCTTCTATCGGCTTACCGGATTCCTTCCCAGTGTTAGGGGCTCAGGATTGGCGCTCTTATGTACTGCCTTCTTTGATTTTGGGCCTTTTGAGTGCACCAGGATTGGCAGTTTGGATTCGCCGTTACATGATTGACTTGCATTCTCAAGACTTTGTCCGTTTTGCACGTGCCAAAGGGCTTTCTGAGAAAGAAATTTCACGCAAGCATATTTTCAAAAACGCCATGGTTCCGATCGTTACAGGGATTCCTGTTCAATTGGTCTTGGTTATCTCAGGGGCAACCTTGACAGAAACCGTCTTTGCCTTCCCTGGTATGGGTAAAATGTTGATTGATTCCATCAAGGCATCGAATAATACCATGGTGGTGGGTCTTGTCTTCATCTTTACTGTTCTTGCTGTATTTGGAGCAATGGCTGGTGACATTCTCATGGTTATGGTAGACCCTCGTATCAAATTGACAACTAAGAAAGGAGGCAAATAATGTCTACAATCGATAAAAAGAAATTCCAATTTGTTGAACGTGACGACTTTGCCTCTGAAACAATTGATGCGCCGTCGTACTCCTACTGGAAATCGGTATTTCGCCAATTTTTCAAAAAGAAATCAACCATTTTCATGTTAGCAGTCTTGGTGGGAATTCTCTTGATGAGTTTTGTTTATCCAATGTTTTCAAACTTTGATTACAATGATGTAAGTAAAGTAAATGATTTCACTGCTCGTTTGAATCCCCCAAGTGCCAAAGCTTTCTTTGGTACAGATAACAATGGTAAATCCTTGTTTGATGGAGTTTGGTTGGTGCCCGCAATTCGATTATCATCTCTTTTATTGCTACCCTGATCAACGTTGTAATTGGTGTAGTGATTGGTGGGATTTGGGGTGTGTCAAAATCAATCGACCGCTTCATGATGGAAGTTTATAACGTTATTTCAAACGTTCCATTCATGTTGATTGTTATTGTCTTGACTTACTCAATCGGTGCTGGTTTCTGGAACTTGATTTTGGCGATGACGGTAACAGGATGGATTGGGATTGCTTATTCTATCCGTGTCCAAATTATGCGTTACCGTGATTTAGAGTACAACTTGGCCAGCCGTACTTTGGGGACTCCAACTCTAAAAATCGTGACAAAAAACATTTTGCCGCAGTTGGTATCTGTTATTGTGACGACAACAACTCAATTGTTGCCAGCCTTTATTTCAACTGAGGCCTTCCTTTCCTTCTTTGGATTGGGATTGCCAATTACAGTTCCAAGTTTAGGTCGTCTGATTTCAGACTACTCACAAAACGTAACAACCAATGCGTATCTTTTCTGGATTCCATTGACAGTTTTAGTCTTGGTATCCTTGTCATTCTATATCGTTGGACAAAACCTTGCAGATGCCAGCGATCCACGTACACATAGATAGGAGGAGTAGGTATGACAAATGATAAAAATGTAATCTTATCTGCTCGCGATATCGTAGTAGAATTTGATGTTCGGGATCGTGTCTTGACAGCTATTCGCAATGTCTCTTTGGACCTTGTTGAAGGTGAGGTCATGGCACTTGTTGGTGAATCAGGTTCAGGTAAATCTGTTTTGACAAAAACCTTCACAGGAATGTTAGAAGACAACGGACGAATTGCCAATGGTAGCATTAATTATCGTGGGCAAGAATTAACAGAACTCAAGTCAAACAAAGACTGGGAAGATATCCGCGGTGCAAAAATTGCAACAATCTTCCAAGATCCAATGACCAGTTTAGACCCGATTAATACAATCGGATCACAAATTACGGAAGTTATTATTAAACACCAAGGTAAGAGTGCCAAAGAAGCCAGAGAAATGGCCATTGATTATATGGAAAAGGTTGGAATCCCAGAAGCGGAACGTCGCTTTGATGAATATCCTTTCCAATATTCAGGTGGGATGCGCCAACGGATCGTTATTGCTATTGCGCTTGCTTGTCGTCCTGATATCTTGATCTGTGATGAGCCTACAACGGCCCTTGACGTAACCATCCAAGCCCAAATCATCGACTTATTGAAATCATTGCAAAAAGAATATAACTTTACAACAATCTTTATTACCCACGACTTAGGTGTGGTAGCAAGTATTGCAGATAAGGTTGCCGTAATGTATGCTGGTGAAATTGTAGAATTTGGTAAAGTAGAAGAAATCTTCTACGATCCAAGACATCCTTATACATGGAGTCTCCTTTCAAGTTTGCCACAATTGTCTACCTCAAAAGGTGATTTATATTCTATCCCAGGGACTCCTCCATCATTGTATTCATCAGTAAAAGGTGATGCCTTTGCTTTGCGCTCTGACTATGCCATGCAAATTGATTTCGAGGAACACCCACCAGTCTTCAATGTTTCGGATACACATTGGGCTAAAACGTGGCTCTTGCATGAAGATGCACCAAAAGTAAACAAACCTGAAATCATTGATAATCTTCATGAAAAGATTAGTGCGAAGATGGGATTCACTACAATCAAGGACTAGGAGAAGGAAATGACAGAAAAATTAATAGAAGTTAAAGATCTAGAAATTTCCTTCGGTGAAGGAAGTAAAAAATTTGTAGCTGTAAAGAATGCAAATTTTTTCATCAATAAAGGTGAAACATTCTCTCTTGTTGGTGAGTCAGGTAGTGGGAAGACGACGATTGGTCGTGCAATCATTGGTTTGAATGACACTAGTGCAGGTGATATTCTATATAATGGTAAAAAGATCAATGGGAAGCAATCTCGCAAGGATGAAAATGAATTAATCCGTAAGATTCAAATGATCTTCCAAGACCCGGCAGCGAGTTTGAATGAACGTGCAACAGTCGACTACATAATTTCAGAAGGTTTGTACAATTATCACCTATTCGAAAATGAAGAAGACCGAGTACGTAAAGTAAAAGAGATTATGCATGAAGTGGGGCTTTTAGCAGAGCATTTGACTCGTTATCCTCATGAATTCTCTGGTGGACAACGCCAGCGGATTGGAATTGCTCGTGCCTTAGTCATGGAACCTGAATTCGTCATCGCCGATGAACCAATTTCAGCTTTGGATGTTTCAGTGCGTGCTCAAGTCCTAAACTTGTTGAAGAAATTCCAGAAAGAATTAGGTCTGACCTATCTATTTATTGCCCATGACCTTTCAGTTGTGCGCTTTATCTCAGATCGGATTGCCGTTATCTATAAGGGAGTTATTGTAGAGGTAGCTGAAACGGAAGAATTGTTCAACAATCCAATCCATCCTTATACACAATCTCTCCTGTCTGCAGTTCCTATTCCAGATCCAATTCTAGAACGCAAAAAAGTTCTGAAAGTTTATGATCCTGATCAGCATGATTATTCAACCGACAAACCAGAAATGGTTGAAATCAAGCCTGGACATTACGTTTGGGCAAATAAAGCAGAACAGAAAAAATATAAAGAACTTGTATAATTATAAGAAAACGAGAAGAATACGCTTCTCGTTTTCTATTTTTAAAAAAAGAAAAACTTTTTTTAAAAAAATAGAAAAAAGTTATTGACAAGGAGTTGAGGTCGTGATATACTAATATAGTTGTCGCGCGAGAGCGACAAAGACCTTTGAAAACTGAACAAGACGAACCAATGTGCAGGGCACTATAACTAAGGTTATAGTACTGAACAATGAAAAAAACAATAAATCTGTCAGTGACAGAATGAGTTTAGACAAACAATTATTTTAATGAGAGTTTGATCCTGGCTCAGGATGAACGCTGGCGGCGTGCCTAATACATGCAAGTAGAACGCTGAAGGAAGGAGCTTGCTCTTTCCGGATGAGTTGCGAACGGGTGAGTAACGCGTAGGTAACCTGCCTGGTAGCGGGGGATAACTATTGGAAACGATAGCTAATACCGCATAACAGTAGATGTTGCATGACATTTACTTGAAAGGTGCAAATGCACCACTACCAGATGGACCTGCGTTGTATTAGCTAGTTGGTGAGGTAACGGCTCACCAAGGCGACGATACATAGCCGACCTGAGAGGGTGATCGGCCACACTGGGACTGAGACACGGCCCAGACTCCTACGGGAGGCAGCAGTAGGGAATCTTCGGCAATGGACGGAAGTCTGACCGAGCAACGCCGCGTGAGTGAAGAAGGTTTTCGGATCGTAAAAGCTCTGTTGTAAGAGAAGAACGAGTGTGAGAGTGGAAAGTTCACACTGTGACGGTATCTTACCAGAAAGGGACGGCTAACTACGTGCCAGCAGTCCGCGGTAATACGTAGGTCCCGAGCGTTATCCGGATTTATTGGGCGTAAAGCGAGCGCAGGCGGTTAGATAAGTCTGAAGTTAAAGGCTGTGGCTTAACCATAGTACGCTTTGGAAACTGTTTAACTTGAGTGCAAGAGGGGAGGTGGAATTCCATGTGTAGCGGTGAAATGCGTAGATATATGGAGGAACACCGGTGGCGAGCGGCTCTCTGGCTTGTAACTGACGCTGAGGCTCGAAAGCGTGGGGAGCAAACAGGATTAGATACCCTGGTAGTCCACGCCGTAAACGATGAGTGCTAGGTGTTGGGTCCTTTCCGGGACTCAGTGCCGCAGCTAACGCATTAAGCACTCCGCCTGGGGAGTACGACCGCAAGGTTGAAACTCAAAGGAATTGACGGGGGCCCGCACAAGCGGTGGAGCATGTGGTTTAATTCGAAGCAACGCGAAGAACCTTACCAGGTCTTGACATCCCTCTGACCGCTCTAGAGATAGAGTTTTCCTTCGGGACAGAGGTGACAGGTGGTGCATGGTTGTCGTCAGCTCGTGTCGTGAGATGTTGGGTTAAGTCCCGCAACGAGCGCAACCCCTATTGTTAGTTGCCATCATTCAGTTGGGCACTCTAGCGAGACTGCCGGTAATAAACCGGAGGAAGGTGGGGATGACGTCAAATCATCATGCCCCTTATGACCTGGGCTACACACGTGCTACAATGGCTGGTACAACGAGTCGCAAGTCGGTGACGGCAAGCTAATCTCTTAAAGCCAGTCTCAGTTCGGATTGTAGGCTGCAACTCGCCTACATGAAGTCGGAATCGCTAGTAATCGCGGATCAGCACGCCGCGGTGAATACGTTCCCGGGCCTTGTACACACCGCCCGTCACACCACGAGAGTTTGTAACACCCGAAGTCGGTGAGGTAACCTTTTAGGAGCCAGCCGCCTAAGGTGGGATAGATGATTGGGGTGAAGTCGTAACAAGGTAGCCGTATCGGAAGGTGCGGCTGGATCACCTCCTTTCTAAGGATAAGGAAACCTGCACGTTCGTCATGTTTAGTTTTGAGAGGTCTTGTGGGGCCTTAGCTCAGCTGGGAGAGCGCCTGCTTTGCACGCAGGAGGTCAGCGGTTCGATCCCGCTAGGCTCCATTGGTGAGAGATCACCAAGGATGAACATTGAAAATTGAATATCTATATCAAATAGTAACAAGAAAATAAACCGAAAAACGCTGTGAATATTTAATGAGTTTTCTAATTTTGAAAAAATTAGGTTAATAAGGTTAAGTTAATAAGGGCGCACGGTGGATGCCTTGGCACTAGGAGCCGAAGAAGGACGTGACAAACGACGAAATGCCTCGGGGAGCTGTAAGTAAGCTTCGATCCGGGGATGTCCGAATGGGGGAACCCAACAGGTAATGCCTGTTACCCATATCTGTTAAGGATATGAGGAGGAAGACGCAGTGAACTGAAACATCTAAGTAGGCTGCAGGAAGAGAAAGCAAAAAGCGATTGCCTTAGTAGCGGCGAGCGAAAGCGGCAGGAGGGCAAACCGAAGAGTTTACTCTTCGGGGTTGTAGGACTGCAATGTGGACTTAAAGATTATAGAAGAACTACCTGGGAAGGTAGGCCAAAGAGAGTAACAGCCTCGTATTTAAAATAGTCTTTATACCTAGCAGTATCCTGAGTACGGCGAGACACGTGGAATCTCGTCGGAATCTGGGAGGACCATCTCCCAACCCTAAATACTCCCTAGTGACCGATAGTGAACCAGTACCGTGAGGGAAAGGTGAAAAGCACCCCGGGAGGGGAGTGAAATAGAACCTGAAACCGTGTGCCTACAACAAGTTCGAGCCCGTTAATGGGTGAGAGCGTGCCTTTTGTAGAATGAACCGGCGAGTTACGATATGATGCGAGGTTAAGTTGAAGAGACGGAGCCGTAGGGAAACCGAGTCTGAATAGGGCGCATTAGTATTATGTCGTAGACCCGAAACCATGTGACCTACCCATGAGCAGGTTGAAGGTGCGGTAAAACGCACTGGAGGACCGAACCAGGGCACGTTGAAAAGTGCTTGGATGACTTGTGGGTAGCGGAGAAATTCCAAACGAACTTGGAGATAGCTGGTTCTCTCCGAAATAGCTTTAGGGCTAGCGTCGACATTAAGATTCTTGGAGGTAGAGCACTGTTTGGGTGAGGGGTCCATCCCGGATTACCAATCTCAGATAAACTCCGAATGCCAATGAATTATGGTCGGCAGTCAGACTGCGAGTGCTAAGATCCGTAGTCGAAAGGGAAACAGCCCAGACCACCAGCTAAGGTCCCAAAATAATTGTTAAGTGGAAAAGGATGTGGGGTTGCACAGACAACTAGGATGTTAGCTTAGAAGCAGCTATTCATTCAAAGAGTGCGTAATAGCTCACTAGTCGAGTGACCCTGCGCCGAAAATGTACCGGGGCTAAAACAATTTACCGAAGCTGTGGATACCTTTAATGGTATGGTAGGAGAGCGTTCTATGTGTGAAGAAGGTATACCGTGAGGAGTGCTGGAACGCATAGAAGTGAGAATGCCGGTATGAGTAGCGAAAGACAGGTGAGAATCCTGTCCACCGTAAGACTAAGGTTTCCAGGGGAAGGCTCGTCCGCCCTGGGTTAGTCGGGACCTAAGGAGAGACCGAAAGGTGTATCCGATGGCCAACAGGTTGATATTCCTGTACTAGAGTATGTAGTGATGGAGGGACGCAGTAGGCTAACTAAAGCGTGCGATTGGAAGTGCACGTCTAAGCAGTGAGGTGTGAATTGAGTTAAATGCTTAGTTCTATAACATTGAGCTGTGATGGGGAGCGAAGTTTAGTAGCGAAGTTAGTGATGTCACACTGCCAAGAAAAGCTTCTAGCGTTAAACATACTCTACCCGTACCGCAAACCGACACAGGTAGTCGAGGCGAGTAGCCTCAGGTGAGCGAGAGAACTCTCGTTAAGGAACTCGGCAAAATGACCCCGTAACTTCGGGAGAAGGGGTGCTGACTTAGGTCAGCCGCAGTGAATAGGCCCAAGCAACTGTTTATCAAAAACACAGCTCTCTGCTAAATCGTAAGATGATGTATAGGGGGTGACGCCTGCCCGGTGCTGGAAGGTTAAGAGGAGTGCTTAGGAGTAATCCGAAGGTATGAATTGAAGCCCCAGTAAACGGCGGCCGTAACTATAACGGTCCTAAGGTAGCGAAATTCCTTGTCGGGTAAGTTCCGACCCGCACGAAAGGCGTAATGATTTGGGCACTGTCTCAACGAGAGACTCGGTGAAATTTTAGTACCTGTGAAGATGCAGGTTACCCGCGACAGGACGGAAAGACCCCATGGAGCTTTACTGCAGTTTGATATTGAGTGTCTGTGCCACATGTACAGGATAGGTAGGAGCCATAGAGATCGGGACGCCAGTTTCGATGGAGGCGCTGTTGGGATACTACCCTTGTGTTATGGCCACTCTAACCCGGATAGGTGATCCCTATCGGAGACAGTGTCTGACGGGCAGTTTGACTGGGGCGGTCGCCTCCTAAAAGGTAACGGAGGCGCCCAAAGGTTCCCTCAGAATGGTTGGAAATCATTCGCAGAGTGTAAAGGTATAAGGGAGCTTGACTGCGAGAGCAACAACTCGAGCAGGGACGAAAGTCGGGCTTAGTGATCCGGTGGTTCCGTATGGAAGGGCCATCGCTCAACGGATAAAAGCTACCCTGGGGATAACAGGCTTATCTCCCCCAAGAGTTCACATCGACGGGGAGGTTTGGCACCTCGATGTCGGCTCGTCGCATCCTGGGGCTGTAGTCGGTCCCAAGGGTTGGGCTGTTCGCCCATTAAAGCGGCACGCGAGCTGGGTTCAGAACGTCGTGAGACAGTTCGGTCCCTATCCGTCGCGGGCGTAGGAAATTTGAGAGGATCTGCTCCTAGTACGAGAGGACCAGAGTGGACTTACCGCTGGTGTACCAGTTGTCTCGCCAGAGGCATCGCTGGGTAGCTATGTAGGGAAGGGATAAACGCTGAAAGCATCTAAGTGTGAAACCCACCTCAAGATGAGATTTCCCATAACAATATGTTAGTAAGAGCCCTGAGAGAAGATCAGGTAGATAGGTTAGGAGTGGAAGTTGTGTGAGCAATGGAGCGGACTAATACTAATAGCTCGAGGACTTATCCAAAAAGTAACTGAGGATATTTACAGCAGGTTAGATTTTTGTTAGAATATAGGTATTCAATTTTGAATGTTCATCATTCAGAGTTAAGTGACGATAGCCTAGGAGATACACCTGTACCCATGCCGAACACAGCAGTTAAGCCCTAGAACGCCGGAAGTAGTTGGGGGTTGCCCCCTGTGAGATATGGTAGTCGCTTAGCTTTTTTCCGCCATAGCTCAGTTGGTAGTAGCGCATGACTGTTAATCATGATGTCGTAGGTTCGAGTCCTACTGGCGGAGTAAGTACCCGAAAGGGTTTTTTATTTTTCTCTTTTTTAAATTTTAATAATGAAAAAAGGTTCGCATGGAACCTTTTTTAGTTTTTAAAGAAAGCGTCGTATAATGCATTAATAGCTTGTTTTTCTTGTTCTTGATTAACAACAAACATGATGGACACCTCACTAGAGCCCTGAGAAATCATCTGGATATTAATATTATTTTCAGATAATGCTTTAGTAGCTGTTGCAGTAACCCCAATCTGACTCTTCATGTTTTCTCCTACAATCATGATAATAGAAAGATTATGTTCAATTTCAGCGTGGTCAACTTGTAATTCTTGAATTAGTTGTTTAAGAATTTCTTGTTCTTTAATTGGAGTTAATTCTTTAGAACGTAAGATAATGGACAAATCATCAATACCGGTAGGCATATGGTCCCAACTAATATTTAAATCTTCTAATACTTGAAGAAGTTTTCGTCCAAATCCTACTTCACGGTTCATCAAATATTTACTGGTATTGATGCTGACAAAGCCTGAGTCTCCAGCAATACCAACAACTTTAACATTGTCATCGGTATGGTTAAGAACAATTTTTGTTCCTGGGTGTTTAGGGTTATTGGTGTTTTTAATCACCATTGGAATTTTTCCACGGTAGGCTGGAACAAGAGCTTCGTCATGAAGGACGCTAAAGCCGGCGTAAGCTAATTCCCGCATTTCTTTGTAGGTCAATTCTGGAATAGAAAGAGGGTTCTTAATGATTCCGGGATGGGCTGCAAAAATTCCATTAACATCTGTGAAGTTCTCATAGAGATCAGCTTTCACACCAGCTGCAATGATTGAGCCAGTAATATCTGATCCTCCGCGTGAGAAAGTACAAACTTGTCCTTCTTTTGTAATTCCAAAGAAGCCAGGGATGACGAGGATTTCATTGTATTCCTTTAATTCTTCAATTTTATCGTAACTAGAAGGTAGGATTCTTGCATTACAAGGTTCACTAGTTACAAAAATGCCAGCCTTTTTAGGATGAATGTATTTAGCATCTAATCCTTTTTGGACAAAGTAAGCAGCAACTAATTTAGCGTTGTTGTTTTCGCCCGCTGCTAAGAAGGTATCGTACAAGAAAGTATCATCATCTTTTGGCAAGGTAGCTAAGGAAAGGATATCTTTTGCAATATCTTCTATTATTGTTTCTTTCAATCCTAGTTCTTCGGTGATGGAGCGGTATCGGTTGATGATCCATTCTTGGCTTTTAGTCGTATCTTTTCCATTGATGTATTGCTTGTAGTACTTGATGAGAGCATCAGTTACTTTAGTATCGGCTGCATCCCGTTTTCCAGGAGCAGATACAATAACATATTTTCGTTCTTCATCTTCTTGAACAATCTTGAATACTTTTTCTAGTTGTATAGCGGAAGCTAATGAACTACCACCAAATTTTACTACTTTCATGTAGACTCCTTTTTAATAACTTTCTTTAAATTATACCAAAGAAAGGGAGGGGATACAATCTAAAATGACCTTGTTCTAAAGGATCTTTTTCCGATGTGACACTTGTGATCATAATTTTGATTGTCGAATCAAATGGTTTATGCTAAAATAATAGAAACATAAAACTTCCACGTTCAAATAATTTGAAGTTGCAATTATAGGAGGGATATCTAATGGTATTTGATCATATTATTTATACTGTTGAAGAGGATCTCGCATCTATTATTTTAAATAGACCCGAGGTTTCCAATGGCTTTAACATTCCTATGTGTCAAGAAATTATAGAGGCTTTAGCACTAGCTGAACAAAATTCCCAAGTTCGCTTTATTTTGTTTAAAGCAGTTGGGAAAATCTTTTCTGTTGGTGGTGACTTGGCAGAGATGAAACGGGCAGTTGATGAGGATGATATTGATTCCTTAACACAAATCGCTGTACTTGTGAATCAGATTTCAAAAATGATGAAGCAGATTCCAAAACCTGTCATCATGGTGGCAGATGGTGCTGTTGCTGGGGCTACTGCTAATATGGCAGTTGCTGCAGATTTTTGTATTGCATCTGATAAGGCTAAATTTATCCAAGCCTTTGTCGGTGTCGGCCTAGCTCCAGATGCAGGGGGGCTCTTCTTACTAGGAAGGGCAATTGGTCTCAATAGAGCAACTCAATTAGCTATGACGGGTGAACCTCTCAGTGCAGAGAAAGCACTGGATTATGGGGTTGTTTACAAAGTTTCTGAAGTTGATAAGTTAGAAAAGACGGTAAATCAATTGCTAATCAAATTGAGACGAAGTTCAGATAATTCATTTGCCGCAATTAAGGAATTAGCATGGGACAGTATGCTGACCGCTTGGGATAACTATACCGAATTAGAGCTGAAACTTCAGAAAAAATTGTCACTGATGGATGACTTTAAAGAAGGCGTTATTGCCTATTCAGAAAGGCGTCGTCCTAAGTTCCAAGGAAAATAAAAACGTAAAAAGTTTATGTTTTTCTCGCTAAAAGCTTGCTATTTGATTTGAATTTTGATAAAATTCGATTATCAAAGTAATAAAATAGGGGGTGTGGTTTTTGAATTTTCAACTAGTCAATGATTACCTTACATCCATTTTTAATAACGTTTTAGTCATCGAAGAAACAAGCTTGCGTAGCAGTCGATTTAATGATGTTTCCATCAAAGAGATGCATACGATTGATGTAATTGGTTCGACACCAAACGCAACTCCCAAGTGATATTTCACGTTCCTTGATGGTAACGTTAGGTACGGTCACAACCAGTTTAAATAATCTAGAGAGAAAAGGTTATATTGAACGGACGAGATCTGAAATTGATCGGCGTGTGGTACATTTGAGTTTGACTCAAAAGGGAAAACTCTTGTATCGTCTCCATCAACAGTTTCATAAGAGGATGGTCAATCAAATTATCGATGGAATGTCTCCAGATGAGCGTAAAGTGATGCAAAAAGGATTGCAAAATCTTTATCGATTCTTGGAGGAATTAAAATAATGGCATTTGCAAAAATTACTCAAGTTGCTCATTATTCTCCAACTCAGGTGATTTCCAATCAGGATCTTTCAGAATGGATGGATACTAGTGATGAGTGGATTGCCAGTCGGACGGGGATTCGCAAGCGACATATTTCTCAAACGGAAACAACGAGTGATTTAGCTGCAGAAGTTGCCAATCGCTTATTGAAAAAAAGTGGTCTCGCAGCTGAGCAACTAGATTTTATCTTTGTTGCAACAATTTCCCCAGATTCAATGATGCCCTCTACTGCGGCTCGTGTACAAGCTAAAGTTGGTGCGGATAAAGCTTTTGCTTTGATGTGACAGCAGCTTGTAGTGGATTTGTATTTGCCCTAGCAACTGCTGAAAAGTTTATTCGTTCTGGACAGTACAAACGAGGCTTAGTCATCGGAAGTGAGACCCTATCTAAAGTGATTGACTGGGAAGATCGGACGACAGCGGTATTATTTGGAGATGGTGCAGGTGGCGTCTTACTAGAGTCTTCAGAACAGCAAACCTTCTTAGCAGAGAGTTTGTATACTGATGGTTCTCGTGGAGAGGTCCTGCAGTCATCCTTTGTTGGCTTATCTTCTCCATATTCAAACAAGGAAGTGGATCATAAATACTTATCTATGGATGGTAGGGCTGTTTTTGATTTTGCCATTCGAGATGTGGCTAAGAGTATTCAAAGCTTGTTAGCTACTGCTCCAGTAGCAGTTGATGAAATCGATTATTTTTTCTTGCATCAAGCCAATGATCGCATCTTAGATAAAATAGCGAAAAAAATTGGAGTACCCAGAGAAAAATTGCCAGCAAATATGATGGAATATGGAAACACTAGTGCAGCTAGTATTCCAATTTTATTATCGGAGTGTGTCGACCAAGGACTAATCAAATTGGATGGAAGTCAAACAATTCTTCTGTCAGGATTTGGTGGAGGTTTGACATGGGGCACACTTCTTGTTACAATCTAGTTAACTATGTGGAGACACATTTTAAAAATTTTAATTTATTTTAAGGAGGCCAATCATGGCAGTATTTGAAAAAGTACAAGAAATTATCGTTGAAGAACTTGGTAAAGAAGCATCAGAAGTAACACTTGAGTCTACTTTTGAAGATCTTGAAGCTGATTCATTGGATTTGTTCCAAGTGATTTCAGAAATTGAAGATGCTTTCGACATTCAAATTGAAACTGAAGAAGGATTGTCTACTGTAGGGGACCTTGTTGCTTACGTAGAAGAAAAAACTAAATAATAATGGATGAGAGTATCGAAAGATATTCTCTCTTGTTTAGGTAATAGTTTGAAGCTCAAAGCAAAGAAACGCTTTCAAACTATTACTTAAGCGAAAACGAGGAAGGTACTATGCAAACACGAATTACAGAATTATTAAACATTAAATATCCAATTTTCCAAGGTGGTATGGCTTGGGTCGCTGATGGTGATCTAGCGGGAGCTGTATCCAATGCGGGTGGTCTTGGGATCATCGGTGGAGGAAATGCACCTAAAGAAGTTGTCAAAGCGAATATTGATCGTGTCAAATCCATTACTGACAAACCTTTTGGAGTGAATATCATGCTCCTCTCTCCTTTTGCAGATGACATCGTTGACTTGGTTATCGAAGAAGGGGTAAAGGTTGTCACCACTGGTGCAGGGAATCCTGGAAAATACATGGATCGTTTCCACGAAGCTGGCATTACCGTTATCCCGGTTGTACCTTCAGTAGCCTTGGCCAAACGGATGGAAAAACTAGGTGCGGATGCTGTGATTGCTGAAGGGATGGAAGCAGGAGGGCATATTGGTAAATTGACGACCATGACCCTGGTTCGTCAAGTGGTCGAAGCTGTTTCTGTTCCCGTTATTGGTGCTGGTGGTGTGGCAGATGGTGCTGGAGCTGCTGCAGTCTTCATGCTTGGAGCAGATGCTGTTCAAGTGGGAACACGATTTGTCGTTGCTAAAGAATCAAATGCTCACCAAAACTTTAAGAATAAAATCTTGAAAGCTAAGGACATTGATACAGTGGTTTCTGCTTCAGTTGTTGGACATCCAGTTCGTGCGATTAAGAATAAATTAGCTTCTGCCTACAACCAAGCAGAAAAAGATTTTTGGCTGGTAAGAAGACCCAAGAAGAAATTGAAGAATTAGGAGCAGGTGCTCTTCGCAATGCTGTTGTCGACGGAGACGTTGATAACGGATCTGTGATGGCAGGACAAATTGCAGGTCTCGTAAGTAAAGAAGAAACCTGTGCTGAAATCTTGGAAGATATCTATTTTGGAGCTGCTAAAGTCATTCAGAAAGAAGCAGCTCGCTGGGCAGATGTCAAATTCTAACAAGTAAAGGAAAGGAAAAGAACAGTGACAAAACGTGCTTTCTTATTTGCTGGTCAAGGTGCCCAAAAATTGGGGATGGCTAGTGACTTGTATGCAACTTATCCGATTGTTAAGGAGACATTTGATACTGCAAGTCAGATTTTGGGTTATGATTTGCGTGAATTGATTGATTCGGATGAAGAAAAGCTTAATCAAACACGCTTTACCCAGCCGGCTATTTTGACAACTTCAGTAGCTATTTATCGTCTATTGGCAGAAAAGGGCATGACACCGGATATTGTTGCCGGTCTTTCTCTAGGAGAATATTCTGCTCTAGTTGCCGCAGGTGCTCTTTCCTTTGAAGAAGCGGTCGCCTTGGTAGCTAAGCGAGGGGAATTTATGGAAACTGCTGCACCTGCTGGAAGCGGGAAGATGGTAGCAGTCATGAACACAGATCCTGCCTTGATTGAAGAAATTTGTCAGAAGGCTTCTGTGAAGGGAGTTGTTACCCCAGCCAACTACAACACCCCTTCCCAAATTGTGATTGGTGGAGAGGTTGAAGCTGTAGATTATGCGGTTGAATTATTACAAGAAGCGGGTGCCAAGCGTCTCATTCCACTTAATGTCTCTGGTCCCTTCCATACAGCTTTACTGGCTTCTGCTAGTGAAAAACTAGCGACTGAACTTGGGAAAGTTACTTTTAACGAGTTTACCTTGCCTTTGGTTGGGAATACAGAAGCGCAGATCATGAAATCAGACGAAATCAAAACATTATTGGCTCGCCAGGTGATGGAGCCCGTTCGTTTCTATGATTCGATTGCAACGATTCAAGAGTTTGGAGTAGATGAAGTGATTGAAATTGGTCCAGGTAAGGTTTTGACTGGTTTCTTGAAAAAAATTGATAAACTCTTCCAACGAAAAATGTTGAGGATCAAGCCAGCCTTGATGCCTTACTGAACGAATAAGATGAGGTGACTATGGAACTGAAGAATAAAAATGTATTTGTTACTGGCTCAAGTCGAGGCATTGGATTGGCTATTGCGCATAAATTTGCGTCAAAAGGTGCCAACATTGTCTTAAATAGTCGTGGAGAGCTCCCAGCAGGCTTAGTAGATGAATTTGCCTCATACGGTGTGAAGGTAGTTGGCGTTACTGGGGATGTATCTCAAGCTGGGGAAGCGAAGCGAATGGTAGCAGAAGCGATTGAAGCCCTTGGCTCAGTAGACATCCTTGTCAACAATGCTGGGATTACCAATGATAAGCTCATGTTAAAATTGACGGAAGAAGATTTTGAGCAAGTCTTGAAGGTGAATTTGACTGGTGCTTTTAATATGACACAATCAGTCTTAAAGCCGATGACCAAGGCGCGTGAAGGTGCTATCATTAACATGTCGAGTGTTGTCGGTCTAACAGGAAATGTTGGACAAGCTAACTATGCAGCCTCAAAAGCTGGTTTGATTGGTTTTTCTAAATCGGTAGCGCGTGAAGTAGCTGGTAGAAATGTCCGAGTCAATGTCATTGCGCCGGGCTTCATTGAGTCTGATATGACAGAAGGACTTCCGGAAAAAATTAAAGAAATGTCTCTCGCTCAAATTCCAATGAAACGATTTGGAAATACAGAAGAAGTAGCAGATGTTGCAGTCTTTCTTGCGACTCAAGAATATCTAACAGGACAAGTCATCGCAATTGATGGTGGCTTAACCATGCAATAAAAAGAGGTAGGTTTTGAAATGAAATTAAATCGTGTTGTTGTAACAGGCTATGGCTTGACATCTCCAATCGGAAACACTCCAGAAGAATTTTGGAATAGCTTAAAAGAAGGAAAAATTGGGATTGGTCCGATTACAAAATTTGACCACAGTGACTTTGCTGTTCATAATGCAGCTGAAATCCAAGATTTCCCATTTGATAAATACTTTATCAAAAAAGATACAAACCGCTTTGACAACTACTCTTTATATGCCTTATATGCAGCTCAAGAAGCTGTGAATCATGCAGGTTTAGACGTAGAAGCTATTGATAAAGATCGTTTTGGTGTCATTGTTGCTTCTGGTATCGGTGGTATCAAAGAAATCGAAGATCAAGTGATTCGTTTGCATGAAAAAGGACCAAAACGTGTCAAACCAATGACTCTTCCAAAAGCTTTGCCAAATATGGCATCTGGTAATGTTGCGATGCGTTTTGGAGCTAATGGAATTTGTAAATCCATCAACACGGCTTGTGCCTCTTCCAATGATGCGATTGGGGATGCTTTCCGTGCCATTAAGTTTGGTTTCCAAGATTTGATGTTGGTAGGTGGTTCAGAAGCTTCTATTACGCCATTTGCAATCGCCGGTTTCCAAGCCTTGACAGCTCTTTCAACAACAGAAGATCCAACTCGTGCTTCTATTCCGTTTGATAAAGATCGGAATGGATTTGTAATGGGAGAAGGGTCAGGAATGTTGGTACTTGAAAGTTTGGAACACGCTGAAAAACGTGGTGCAACCATTCTTGCTGAAGTGGTGGGCTACGGTAATACCTGTGATGCCTACCATATGACTTCTCCACATCCAGAAGGCCAAGGAGCTATCAAGGCAATGAAGTTGGCTTTGGATGAGGCAGAAATTGAACCAGCTCAAGTTGGTTATATCAACGCCCATGGTACCTCTACTCCAGCAAATGAAAAGGGAGAAAGTGGTGCAATCGTTTCTGTATTTGGTACAGAAGTTCCAGTATCTTCTACAAATCATTTACAGGTCACCTCTTGGGAGCAGCAGGAGCAGTTGAAGCCATTGCGACGATCGAAGCGATTCGTCATCAATATGTTCCAAAAACTGCTGGAACACAAGAGTTATCAGATTATATTGAAGCCAATGTCATCTTTGGTGAAGGGCAAGAACATCCGATTTCTTATGCTATTTCCAATACATTTGGATTTGGAGGACACAATGCTGTCTTAGCCTTTAAACGTTGGGAGGGATAAAGTGAATATTCAAGAAATTAAAGACTTAATGAGTCAATTTGACCAGTCTAGTCTTCGTGAATTTACCTATCAAAATGCAACGGATGCGCTATCATTTAGTAAAAACACTGGCAGTGTAGCTAGCCCGCAACCAGCTACTCCAGCTCCTGTTGTTCAGGAAGTAGCACCCGCTGTTGAGAGCCCTGTGGTTCTTGCAGAAGAACCAGCTACTCCTTCAGTACCAGCTCCAGAAGCTGCTCCAGCAGTGGCAGCAGAAGGGGAAGTAGTTGAAAGCCCTCTTGTCGGTGTAGCCTATTTAGCTTCAGGTCCAGATAAACCAGCCTTTGTTCAGGTTGGAGATAGTGTCTCAAAAGGCCAAACTCTATTGATTATTGAAGCAATGAAAGTTATGAACGAAGTTCCTGCACCAAGGGATGGAATTGTAACTGAAATCCTTGTTTCGAATGAAGAAATGGTTGAGTTTGGGAAAGGGTTGGTACGGATTAAATGATCGATATTCAAGCTATTAAAGAGGCTCTTCCGCACCGCTACCCTATGTTATTGGTGGATCGCGTCCTTGAAACAAGCGAGGATACGATTGTAGCCATCAAAAATGTTACGATCAATGAGCCCTTCTTTAATGGGCATTTTCCAAGCTATCCAGTTATGCCAGGTGTTCTCATTATGGAAGCCTTAGCACAAACTGCTGGTGTCTTAGAATTGTCCAAACCAGAAAATAAAGGGAAATTAGTCTTTTATGCTGGAATGGATAAGGTTAAATTTAAAAAACAAGTCGTTCCGGGAGATCAGCTCGTGATGACGGCTACCTTTGTTAAGCGTCGTGGCTCGATTGCGGTCGTGGAAGCAAAAGCGGAAGTCGACGGGAAATTAGCTGCTAGCGGGACCCTAACATTTGCAATTGGTAACTAGGGAGGTTTCTATGTTCCGAAAAATTTTAATCGCGAATCGTGGTGAAATTGCGGTCCGGATTATTCGAGCTGCTCGTGAATTAGGAATTGAAACAGTCGCTGTCTATTCAACGGCTGATAAGGAAGCCTTGCATACCTTACTTGCGGATGAAGCAGTTTGTATTGGGCCTGCCAAGTCAACAGAGTCTTATTTGAATATGAATGCTGTCTTATCTGCGGCAGTTCTAACTGGTTCCGAAGCAATTCACCCAGGCTTTGGTTTTCTTAGTGAGAATTCTAAGTTTGCCACTATGTGTGAAGAAGTCGGAATTAAGTTCATCGGACCATCAGGATCTGTCATGGATATGATGGGAGATAAAATTAATGCCCGGGCGCAAATGATCAAAGCAGGTGTGCCGGTTATTCCAGGATCAGATGGAGAAGTTCATACTGCTGAAGAAGCCTTGAGCGTTGCAGATCGGATTGGATATCCTGTCATGTTGAAGGCCTCAGCTGGGGGTGGAGGTAAAGGAATCCGTAAAGTGGAACGGGCAGAAGACCTGGTTCCAGCCTTTGAATCTGCTTCAACAGAGGCTAAAGGCGGCCTTTTGGCAATGGTGCTATGTACCTAGAACGCGTCATCTATCCAGCTCGTCATATTGAGGTTCAAATCTTGGCTGACCAATTTGGACATGTGGTTCATTTGGGTGAGCGGGATTGCTCGCTTCAGAGAAACAATCAAAAAGTTCTCGAAGAATCTCCATCCGTTGCAATTGGTAAGACGATTCGAGATCAAATTGGCTCTGCAGCCGTCCGCGCAGCAGAATCTGTTGGCTATGAAAATGCTGGGACAATCGAGTTTCTTTACGATGAAGGAAAAGGCGAATTTTACTTCATGGAGATGAATACTCGGGTTCAAGTTGAGCATCCAGTGACGGAATTTGTCACAGGAATGGATATCGTGAAAGAGCAAATTAAGATTGCTGCGGGCCAAGAATTGTCTGTCCGTCAAGAAGATATTCAAATTTCTGGTCATGCTATTGAATGCCGGATCAATGCGGAGAATCCTGCCTTTAACTTTGCACCAAGCCCAGGAAAAATCACCAATCTCTACCTTCCAAGTGGAGGGGTTGGCTTGCGCGTGGATTCTGCAGTCTACCCGGGCTATACGATTCCACCTTACTACGATAGTATGATTGCCAAAATCATTGTCCATGGAGAGAATCGTTTCGATGCCTTGATGAAGATGCAACGCGCCCTCTATGAGTTGGAAATTGACGGTGTAATGACCAACAGTGATTTCCAATTGGATTTGATTTCAGATCCGAATGTGATTGCTGGTGATTACGATACCGCCTTCCTGATGGAAAAATTTTTACCAAATTATCAGAAAAATCAATAAACATTGAACTTTGTAAATGTGAGATTCATTTTCACAAGGAATGAACGCGCACAATTACAAAGTTCTTTTACCAAGTAAGGAGAAGTTGATGGCTTTATTTTCTAAAAAAGATAAGTACATTCGAATTAATCCCAATCGGTCGGCCATTGAAGCACCTCAGCCGAAACCAGAAGTTCCAGATGAGTTGTTTTCTCAGTGTCCGGGCTGTAAACATACGATTTACCAAAAGGATCTAGGAAGTGAACGTCTATGTCCTAAGTGTGGTTATACCTTCCGTATTTCTGCGGTAGAGCGACTTCAATTAACGATTGATCCAGGAAGCTTTATTGAACTGTTTACGGGTATTGAGACCAAGGACCCGCTTAAGTTTCCAAACTACAAGAAGAAATTGGCGACTGTCCGTGAATTGACAGGACTTGATGAGGCTGTTTTAACAGGAACTGCAAAGATTGGGGGCCATCAAGTGGCTCTTGGTATTATGGATTCCAATTTTATCATGGCTTCTATGGGCTCTGTGGTCGGTGAAAAGATTACACGACTATTTGAATTGGCGACAGAAGAAAGCTCCCAGTCGTGCTCTTTACAGCTTCTGGTGGTGCTCGAATGCAAGAAGGAATCGTCAGTTTGATGCAGATGGCTAAAATCTCTGCAGCTGTTCAAAGACACTCAAAAGCAGGCTTGTTTTATCTGACTGTTCTAACAGACCCAACAACAGGAGGGGTAACAGCATCATTCGCAATGGAAGGGGATATCATCATTGCGGAGAGTCAAGCCCTTGTGGGATTTGCAGGTCGACGAGTGATCGAGTCTACCGTAAGAGAACAGTTGCCGGATAATTTCCAAAAGGCTGAATTTTTGCAGGAGCATGGCTTTGTGGATGTGATTGTCCAACGTAGTGAGATGCGTTCAACAATCGCAGACTTGTTAGCCTTTCATGGAGGGAAGTAATGACAAGAATAACACAAATTATTAAAGAAGCTCGTGACCAAGGACGTTTGACAGCTCTCGATTATGCTCATGGAATTTTTGATAACTTTATCGAATTACATGGCGATCGGAATTTCCGAGATGACGGTGCAGTCATTGGTGGAATTGGTTGGCTAGGAGATCAAGCGGTAACGGTTGTCGGGATTCAAAAAGGAAAGAATCTTCAGGATAACCTCAGTCGAAACTTTGGTCAACCCCACCCTGAAGGTTATCGAAAAGCCTTGCGTCTGATGAAACAGGCGGAGAAGTTTGGTCGTCCAGTAGTAACCTTCATCAATACCGCGGGTGCTTATCCAGGTGTTGGCGCTGAAGAACGGGGGCAGGGTGAGGCTATTGCCCGCAACCTTATGGAAATGAGTGATTTAAAGGTTCCCATTATCGCTATTATCATCGGAGAAGGAGGCTCAGGTGGAGCCCTTGCTCTAGCTGTAGCAGATAAGGTCTGGATGCTGGAGAACTCCATCTATGCCGTCTTGAGTCCAGAAGGATTTGCTTCTATTCTATGGAAAGATGGAAGCCGTGCCATGGAAGCCGCTGAATTAATGAAGATTACTTCGCATGAGTTGTTAAATATGGATATTGTGGACAAGGTGATTCCGGAGCATGGTTTCTAATGGCGAATTACTCGCTCAAGTGAAGAAGGAAATTCAAGCAGAATTGAAGGAGCTACAAGACTTATCTCTCGAAGATCTGCTAGAGCAACGTTACCAACGTTTTCGTAAATATTAAAAAACTGAGCTTGCAATTTGCAAGACTCAGTTTTTTTAACTTTATTTTGGTGCGATGACTTCAGCGCCACCCATGTATGGACGAAGAACTTCAGGAATGGTTACAGAACCATCTTCATTTTGATAGTTTTCAAGAATTGCTGCCACAGTACGTCCAACGGCCAATCCAGAACCATTCAAAGTGTGAAGAAGTTTGACTTTACCATCTGCTTCGTCACGGTAACGGATTTGCGCACGACGAGCTTGGAAATCTTCTGTATTGGAACAGCTTGAGATTTCACGGTAAGTATTTTGTGCAGGGATCCATACTTCCAAGTCATAGGTCTTAGCAGCTGAGAAGCCCATGTCTCCTGTAGAAAGAGCCATGACACGGTATGGAAGATTCAGTTTTTGAAGGATGTTTTCAGCATTGGCTGTCATTTTCTCCAATTCTTCATATGACTCTTCAGGTTTAGCAAATTTAACCATTTCAACCTTGTGGAATTGGTGCAAACGGATCAAGCCACGTGTATCGCGACCAGCAGAACCAGCTTCTGAACGGAAAGATGGGCTCATGGCAGTAAAGTAGATTGGTAGATCTTTGCCATCGATGATTTCATCACGGTAGTAGTTAGTTAAAGGCACTTCAGCGGTTGGAATCAAGACATAGTTGGTGTCGCTGAGTTCAAAAGTATCTTCCTTGAATTTTGGATATTGACCAGTACCAAACATAGAATCGTGGTTAACCATGTAAGGAGTGATAACTTCAGTGTAGCCTTCCTTACCGTGCTCATCCAGCATAAAGTTGTAGATAGCACGTTCCAGGCGAGCTCCAAGTCCCTTATAGAAGAGGAAGCGAGCACCAGTGACTTTTCCACCACGTTCCCAATCAAGGATGTCTAAGTCCTCACCAAGGTCCCAGTGAGCTTTTGGTTCAAAGTCAAACTCGCGAGGAGTTCCCCAACGGCGAACTTCAACATTATCGTCTTCGTCAGCCCCAATAGGAACACTGTCAGCCGGGATGTTTGGAAGGGTTGTAGTAAATTCTGTCAATTTGGCATCGATTTCAGCCAATTCTGCATCCAATGCTTTGACTTCTGCAGAGAGAGTTTGCATGGCAGCAATTTTATCATCTGCATTTTCCTTGTTGCGTTTGGCTTGAGCGATTTCAGCAGAGACTGTGTTCCGCTCAGCCTTGAGGCTTTCTACTTTGACCAAGATATCACGACGTTTGGCATCGATCTCTTTCATTTCGTTCAAAATGGCCGCATCAACACCGCGTGTCGCTAATTTTTCAGCAACTGTATCAAAGTCTGTACGAATTCGTTTAATATCTAACATAGCTTCTCCTTTAACAAAAAAACACACCTGTTACAGTGTTGGAGTGGCAGGGGCCACGGTTCCATCCAACTTCACAGGTGTGCACTTGATTTGATCTTCAATTTTTTTGATAAACGGTAGAATTTCGATTAAGTCCTCTATCTGCTCACAGCAACCGCAGACTTTCTGAAAGAGCCTCTTAACTTACTTATCCGTTTTCGTTTATTATACAAGAAAAGTCCCTATTTTGCAAATAGATTTTTAATTTTAGCAACAATCATTTGAACCAAGGTGGGAAGCTTGACAATTTTATCATTTCCAAGGTGTTGACGGGCAATTTTTAAGATTTTTCCCGAGTCTTTAGAAGCAAAGAGGAACTTGCTGTCCTTGGTATAGATTTCAAAATGGCGGCTAATTTTACGTCCAGATACAATAGCTCCGATCTGATCGATTTCTTTCCAAGGAATTTGGATGTAGTCTTCAACATTGGCATCCGCATAAAATTCAAAAGCCATATCCCCAACTAACATTTTTCCAACCTTTCCTCCAACACCTAGATAAGAAACACCAGTGGTGTGGAATTCCACGGTTTTATTCTGCGATTGTGCCATGTGCTCCTCCTGTAACAATATTCATTTCATTATACCATAATAAAAAGAAGGCCGAAACCTTCTTTTTTGTTGATCTTTGCTTACATCAAGCCTGCAACGTGTGCCAAGATACCGATGACAAAGAGGGCGATGATGATAGTGATTGGAGATACTTTTTTCTTCAATAACCACATACAAGCAAAAGTAAGAAGTAAGCCCATCAAACCAGGAATCAATGAATCCAAGTTTTGTTGGAAAGTCGTAACTTTTTCAGGTGTTTGAGATAGGCCTGAACCAACTTGAGCGAAGGCTTCTTGGATTCCCTTGTATCCTTCAGGAAGTTTATCCCAGTGGATATAAGCCTTGTCGGCTAATTTGACAGAAGAAACATTGAAGACGAATTTAATCGATACCCAACGTTCTACTAGGACAGCGAGGATGAACATCCCAAGGATAGAAGCTCCTTTAGTGATGTCCTGCAAGATCCCACCAGACATATCTTTGGTAATTTCAGAACCCGCTTTGTATCCAAGTTCTTGGGTATACCACAAGAAGGACATACGAATAGCGTTCCATGCAAGGAAGAAGATGAGTGGTCCAAGGATGTTACCTGTCGCGGCAAGGGATGCTCCAAGAGCTCCCAAGATTGGACGAACTGTAAACCAGAAGACTGGATCTCCAATACCAGCCAAAGGCCCCATCATACCGATTTTCACCCCTTGGATAGCTGCATCATCAATGGCAGCTCCATTTGCTTTCTTCTTCAAGGGCAAGAGTTACCCCGATGATTGGAGCAGCAACGTATGGGTGAGTGTTGAAGAACTCCATGTGACGCTCAAGAGCAGCCGCTTGGTCTTCTTTCTTCGTGTAGAGTTTTTTGATGGCTGGGATCAATGAGTAAGCCCAACCCAAGTTTTGCATCCGTTCGTAGTTCCAAGAACCTTGCAAGAAGGTTGAACGCCACCAAACTTTTTGACGATCTGATTTAGATAATTGTAATTTTTCAGTCATGATAGTGTCACACCTTTCTTAATAGTCTTCGAGAATATCGCCGATTGGGTCATTAGAAGTAGCGGCTCCGCCACCACCATTGCCACCTTTTTTAGAAAGAGAAAGGTAGATCAAGGCAAGGGCAACACCAATCGCACCAAGGGCGATCAAGGTCAATTGGCTAACAGCTGCAAGAGCAAAACCAATGGCAAAGAATGGCCAAACTTCACGGCTTGCCATCATATTGATAACCATGGCATAACCAACGGCTACAACCATACCACCACCGATTTGCATACCGTCTGACAACCAAGCAGGCATTGCTTCAAGCGCACCTTTAACGGTAGCAGCAGGAATCATCAAAAGAAGGGCTGCAGGAATAGCGATGCGGAGACCTTGAAGAAGAAGGGCAATAAAGTGAGCGCGTTCTACACCTTTAATATCACCTTTTTTAGCAGCAGCGTCGGCAGTGTGGACCAAACCAACGGAGAGAGTCCGGACGATCATGGTCAAGAAAAGACCAGCAACTGCAAGTGGAATAGCCACACCTTGAGCCACAGCGATTCCTTTAGTGCTAAAGTCACCACCAAGAACCAAGATAATCGCAGCAGCGACAGATGCAAGAGCTGCATCGGGTGCAACGGCGGCACCAATGTTAGCCCAGCCTAGTGCAAGTAATTGAAGGGAACCACCAAGCATAACACCGGCAGTCAAGTTACCTGTTACCAAACCGATTAAGGTACAAGCAACAAGTGGTTGGTGGAATTGGAATTGGTCAAGGATACCTTCAAGACCTGCTAAGAAGGCAACAACGACCACTAATACCATAGAAATAATAGACATGTTTAAATCCTTTCGTAAGTAATCGATTATTGAACGTTAGCTTTGTTAATTAAGTCAAACAAATCTTTCTTAGAGTCATTTGGCACTTTTCGTACGTCAAATTCCACTCCAAGATCACGCATTTTTTCGAATGTAGCCACATCCTCTTTGTCCATCGACAACACATTGTTGACCATGGTTTTACCAGTTGAGTGAGCCATTGATCCAACGTTCAAGGTTTTAATCGGAACACCACCCTCGATGGCACGAAGGGCATCTTGAGGTGTTTCAAATAAGATCAAAGCATGTGTTTCACCAAAGCGTGGATCTTTTGCAACGTCGATCAATTTTTGAATTGGGACAACGTTTGCTTTCACACCATTTGGTGCTGCTTGCTTGATCAACTCTTTACGGAGTTCATCTTTAGCAACTGAGTCTGAAGCAACGATAATGCGATTTGCTTTTGAATCTGGAGTCCAAGCAGTAGCGACTTGTCCATGAAGGAGACGAGTATCTAAGCGAGCAAGGTTGATCTTGAGCTTACCATCTCCAATCACTGTTCCTTCTGGAATAGCAGCTTGGGCAACAGGAGCAGCGGAAGTAGTGCTTGCTTCTTCGACTGGATTCAATTCTTCTGGAAGAGCTTTGATTCCGTCTTTAGATTCTTTTATGATGTTTGCAGCGACTTTATCAACGCCGGCAGTTGCATCCATCAAACGCTCTGTATAAGCTTGAATCAACATTGGAAGGTTTAATCCTGTGATGATCGCAAATTTACGATCGGGATTTTCTCCCATGACACGACTCGCTTGGTTAAATGGAGAACCACTCCAAAGGTCAGCCAAAACCAAGATTTCATCTTCTGCATCAAATGCGGCAACAGCAGCATTGAACTTAGCGTAGAGGTCATCTGGGCCTTCGCTTGGCATGAACGTAACCACTTGAACTTTCTCTTGATCCCCAAAGATCATCGAGCCGGATTGGTGGATCCCAGCAGCAAATTCACCGTGGCTAGCAATAATGATACCAATACTCATTATTGACATTCCTCCTTATAAATTTGTTTGACTTTCAGTTTAAGAAAACTTTAAGTATTTTTTATTATAAAACGTTTTCACGAAAAAGTCAATGATACCACCTTTTTGCCTAGTAGAATCAAGCAGGAAGGGTCTCTTTTGTTTTTTTGAAAAAGAGTGAAAATAACTGAAAAAGCGAACATTAAGTGAGAAAATTTGAATTTATTAAAGAGATTTTAGACATTTATTTCCTGAATGATTGTCAAAAACAGTAAAAAATCCTGATCATAAAATTAAGGTGTGATTAGACGGAGCAGATAAAAAAGGTTAGTCCAGGAGGGCTAACCTTGAAGGAAAATATTCTTAATGTGTGAAATCTAGTACCATACGTCCTTGAATGGTTCCAGCTTCCATTTCGTCAAAAACTTTAACCGCATCTTCTACTGGGCGTTTTTGAACGACTGGCACTACCAAGCCTTCTGCACCAAATTGGAAGGCTTCTTCCAAGTCTTTACGAGTTCCTACTAGAGAACCAATGACCTGGATACCATCTAATACCGTTTTCACAATGCTGAGATCCATCATTTCAGAAGGAAGTCCGACTGCGACAACACGACCACCGGCACGAACAGAATCTACTGCTTGGTTGAAGGCAACTTTAGAGACAGCAGTTACGACAGCAGAGTGAGCGCCACCATTTGTTTTTCTTTGATCAATCCTGGGACATCTTCGACTTCGTGACCGTTGATGACAAAATCTGCACCAACTTCTTTCGCTAATTCCAGTTTATCGTTGTTGATATCGACAGCGATGACATGTGCGTTGAAGACTTTCTTAGCATATTGAACACCCAAGTTTCCAAGTCCACCAGCTCCATAGATAACGATCCATTGTCCTGGTTCAGCTTTGGCCTCTTTGATGGCTTTGTATGTTGTAACACCTGCACAGGTAATAGAAGAAGCTTGAGCTGGATCTAATCCTTCTGGTACTTTCACTGCGTAATCTGCAGTAACGATACATTGTTCAGCCATTCCTCCATCAACAGAGTAACCTGCATTTTTAACAGTCCGGCAAAGAGTTTCGCGACCAGTTGTACAGTATTCACAAGTTCCACATCCTTCGAAGAACCAAGCAACACTGACACGATCCCCAACTTTAAGGTTCTTGACATCTGGAGCAACTTCTTTTACAATTCCGATTCCTTCGTGTCCAAGAACACGGCCTGGAACTTTACCGAAGTCTCCGTGTGCGACGTGCAAGTCAGTGTGGCAGACACCACAGTATTCGATTTGAACAAGAGCTTCCCCTGTTTCAAGTGGTCGCATATCTTTGTTCGCAACGATTTCAACACCAGTACCTTCTGGGTTTACAACAACAGCTTTCATAGTTTCCTCCTCAAGAGCTTAGTTGAATTAGAGACGGTAATAAAACGAGAAGTAACATCACTTGAATCATTATCGTATGAAACGAGCTAGGCTCCTTTTTTATTTTTGTTATGTTAATTTTATCACAAACTTTGTCGATTAGCAAGCGCTTACGCAGAAAATTTTCTGAAAGTAAACTTAACCAGTTAAATTATTTTCAGAAAAGGTCCCGTATGTTTGAGAAAACAAAAAGCTTGAATCCTTTCTTGTAAAAGGTGATTCAAGCAATTCTCTTTATTTATAGGAGGAGTTTTTCTAATTGACGAGCAACACCGTCCTGATCATTTGTATACTCGGTTTGTTTATCGGCATAGGGGAGGAGGACAGGATTGGCGTTTTTCATTGCATAACCAGTTCCTGCAAAAGCTAACATGTCTGTATCGTTTTGTTCGTCTCCAAAGGCAATCAGATCTTTCCGATCAAGTCCGTAAGTCTTGAGGAGATGGTTAAGGGCAAAGGCCTTATTGACCCCTTTTGGAGCGCACTCCAGAATGTTGAGAGGTCCACCCCAGCTATTGATTTCTAGCTCGTGATGGTAGTAATCACGCATTTCTTCGGCTAAAGCATACTTATCTTCAGCGCGTGTTTGAAAGAGGATGGCATTCGGATTTTCGGTAACTTTACAAGCTTCGAATTTTGTTTTGGAGGAGATTTTTGAAACCCCAAATAAGGCGGGATCAATAGTATGGTGGTAGGTATGGGTGACATAGAACTTATTGCGATACTCTCCTGCAATAAAGTCCGCTTGGATGTCATTTCTCTTTCGACCATATCGAGGAGGTATTTTTTATCAAGGGTCATCGATAATTCTTTCGACCATTTTTTATTTGGAATATGAGTGAGAGCGCCGTTAAAGTTAATCATGGGACTTTCCAATCCCAATTCCTTATAGATATGATCTGCCATTCGATAGGGACGCCCAGTTGTAATAATGACCTGGTGGCCTTGTTCACTGACTTTTTGGATAGTTTCAATCGTATAGGATGATAATTTACTCTCAGAATTTAATAAGGTGCCATCTAAATCGACAGCGATTAGCTTCTTATTCATAGGAAGAATCCTTTCATTTGTATGGTTTTTCGAACTCTAAATAAGGAATGTTTTATAGAGTATAGAGCACCATATTTTAAGACGAATGCTACCATTATACCAGATAAACAGGAAAATTTCAGTCTTTCGAATAGAAGATGATATGACGCGAAAGATTGTCCAGATGAATCTCTTGTATAAGTGAATAATATTTGATAAAATATTGGTATTGTTCGTGATTGAGTCGCGAGCAGATTTATTTTTTTTAAGGAGTTTATTGGAAAAATGGATAAGTTTTTCAAACTATCTGAACACGGAACGACGGTTCGTACAGAGGTATTAGCTGGTTTAACGACCTTCTTTGCCATGTCTTATATCTTGTTTGTAAACCCTCAAATGCTTTCCCAAACAGGAATGCCTGCTCAAGGAGTATTTCTAGCAACCATTATTGGTTCAGTCGTTGGGACTCTCATGATGGCTTTCTATGCGAATCTGCCTTATGCCCAAGCACCAGGGATGGGCTTGAACGCCTTCTTTACCTTTACAGTGGTATTTGGGATGGGCTATTCTTGGAAAGAAGCTTTGGGAATGGTCTTTATTTGCGGACTAATTTCATTGGTTATTACATTAACCAATGTTCGGAAAATGATTATTGAGTCAATTCCAAATGCTTTGCGTTCAGCTATCTCAGCTGGTATCGGAATTTTCTTGGCCTATGTCGGAATTAAAAATGCTGGCCTGTTGAAGTTTTCAATTGATCCACATACTTATACGGTGGCAGGAGAAGGGGCTGACAAGGCGAATGCGGCAATTACAGCAAATTCTGCAGCGGTCCCAGGACTCGTTAGTTTCAATAGTCCGACAGTCCTCCTTGCTTTGGCTGGCTTAGCTATCACTGTTTTCTTTGTCATCAAGGGCATTAAAGGTGGTATTATCCTTTCAATCCTTACGACAACAGTCCTTGCTATTGTGTTTGGCATTGTTGATCTTTCAACGATTGACTTTTCTAGCACCCATCTTGGAGCAGCTGTCAATGATCTTGGGAAAATTTTTGGTGCTGCACTTGGTTCAGAAGGATTAGGTTCTTTGATTACCAATACTTCTCGTCTTCCTGAAACCTTGATGGCCATCTTAGCCTTCTCCTTGACAGATATCTTTGATACGATTGGTACCTTGATCGGTACAGGAGAAAAAGTCGGAATCGTTGCTACAAATGGTGAAAATCATCAATCCGCTAAATTGGATAAAGCCCTTTATTCAGACCTCGTAGCGACATCTGTTGGTGCTATTGCAGGTACTTCGAATGTGACGACTTATGTTGAGTCAGCTGCGGGAATTGGAGCTGGTGGACGGACTGGTTTGACAGCCCTTGTAGTAGCCATCTGTTTCGCAGTGTCAAGTATTTTTAGTCCCCTTCTTGCTATTGTACCGACAGCAGCCACAGCACCGATTTTGATCATCGTTGGGATCATGATGTTGAGTAGCCTGAAAAACATCCATTGGGATGATATGGCAGAAGCTGTACCAGCCTTCTTCACCTCTATCTTTATGGGATTCAGTTATTCCATCACAAATGGGATTGCAGCAGGTTTTATTACTTATACAGTAACTAAACTTGTCAAAGGTGAAGCCAAAGAGGTTCACAGTATGATTTGGATTCTAGATGCTCTTTTCATTCTCAACTTTATTAGTATGGCCCTTCATTAAACTGAATCTTGTTAGAAGCTAGTCCTAGTGGCTGGCTTCTTTTTAGTTCTTGTTTTTTACTGGTAGTCTTACGAATGGATAGGAGATGCGTCTAAAAACTTTGGACAGGACCCTATTCTTTTTGATATAATGGGTGAATGAGAAGCCAAAATGAGAATGAGTTGATTAACCTTGGGAAAGCCCTGGGTCAACTGCTAGAAAAACAGGATGTTTTAATTCTGATAGGAGATCTTGGAGCTGGAAAAACCACCTTTACAAAGGGAGTGGCACAAGGACTCGATATTGATCAGATGATTAAGAGTCCAACATATACGATTGTTAGAGAGTATGAAGGTCGCTTACCCTTGTATCACTTAGATGTTTATCGGATTGGAGATGATCCTGATTCGATTGACTTAGATGACTTTTTATTTGGTGAAGGAGTTACCGTCATTGAATGGGGAGAGTTGTTAGAAACCAGCCTTCCTGCAGGTTATTTGAAAGTAGAACTACTGAAACGGGGAGATGGCAGAGAGATTCGATTGTCAGCTGTAGGTGATCGAGCTGAAAACTTAAAGCAACTCTTTCTGCAGTCTGTAGGAGCTTGTTAAATGGAACAAGAGTTAGATCTTTTTTTAAAAGAAGCAGACGCCTCTGATGCCCAAGCTCTCTTAGATTTTTTTCAAGAAGTGGCTGGAGAATCTGATTTTATGACTCTAGGCTCGGAAGGGCTTGGAATGACTAGACAAGAATTGGAACTGTTTGCTGAGAAGCAAGCTCAGACAGCTAATCAGCTTTGTCTCTTATTGTATTTGGACCAAGATTTGGTAGGAGTTCTCAATATAGCAGCAGAACAAATAGGGCTTTGCAACATATTGGGGATATTTTTATCGTAGTTCGAAAAAAGTATTGGAACAAGGGCTTGGGACGGATTTTATTAGAAGATGGCATTGCATGGGCGGAGTCATCTGGAATTATTCGAAAACTTGATTTGAGTGTGCAGGTCCGAAATGAACGAGCTGTCCATCTCTACCAATCTCTTGGATTTGAAATAGAAGGTCTCCGTAAGAGAGGAGTCTACACTAAAGAAGGGGAATTTATTGACGTTTACCTAATGGGCAAACAAATAGATGGAAATAAGGTATGATTAAAAAAATACTATTCATGTTTTTAAGTTTATTAGCTGTCACTGTTGTTGGAGTCGGAGCCTATGGCTTAACGATTCTGAACCAGTCGACAGATACCTTGAGTAAAACTTATAAAGGTTTTGGAGATGAAAATAACGTTATTGCAGAGAATAAGCCGATGACAATCTTGCTCATGGGAGTAGATACCGGCTCTGGTTCACGTGAAGATCTTTGGCAAGGCAATAGTGACACCATGATTCTAGTGACGGTTAATCCCAAGATGCGGGAAACAACCATGATGAGTTTGGAACGTGATATTTTAACCAATATTACGGAGGATGGAGAAACTTACCAAGCTAAGTTAAATGCCGCCTATTCTAAAGGTGGTGCAAAATTGGCGATTAAAACGATTCAAGATTTGATGAATCTTCATATTGATCGCTATGTCATGATCAATATGCAAGGCTTGGTTCAGTTGGTTGATAAGGTAGGCGGGATCACCGTTACCAATCCCTTCGATTTTGACATTTCGATTGAAGAAAATGAACCGGAATATACTGCTAAAATCCCACCAGGCCGTCAGGAAATTAATGGAGATCAAGCGCTAGTCTATGCACGGATGCGCTACCAAGACCCTGAAGGGGACTATGGTCGCCAGAAGCGTCAACGAGAAGTGATTAAAAAGGTTGTTGAGAAAATATTGAGTTTAGACGGTTTGAGTCATTACCAAGGGATTATTGAAGCCATTAGCGACAACATGCAAACCAATATTTCACTGAGCACCAACAGTTTGATGCAGTTAATGGGTTATAAAGATGCCTTGAAGACTATTCATTCCAAACAGTTGCGAGGTGAAGATGCGACCTTGGCAGATGGCGGGAGCTATCAACTAGTTACATCTAAACATTTATTAAGCATGCAAAACTTGCTCCGGAAATCTCTTGGCTTGGATCCAGTGAAGAAACTAAAAACCAATGCCTACCTTTGATCAAGAAGAAGAACCGAGCTCAAGTTTAAGTAATTCCTCAACAACTACGGACACTCCAACTGCTCCAGTTCAAGATACGGGTGTAGGCTATTACGAACAATCCTATGTCCCAGAGGCTCCGGTCACTTCTGATGGTGTCACTCAAAATCCAGCTCCAGTGACAACTCCTTCTAGTATCACGGCTGTTGATCCAGGAACAAATCAATTAGCTCCGGTTGTAACAGAATAAAAAAGTGTGGGAAAAAGTCTATGATGCTATTGCTCGTTCCTTACTAAAATATGAAAAAAGGAATGATAGATGAGATCTCATTCCTAAACATAAAAATTCACCCTTATTATAGTATAAGGGTGAATATTTTGTACTTTTGGAAGTTATCGGATAAAGCACTCTGGCTAATTAAAAAGTTTCCCAAAGTCTTTTCAACCTTCCTCCCTCTAGAAAGCAGTACTGTGAGCAATCAAGCACTGCGTCATGCAGTTATAGCTGATATAGATTAAAGGTTGGATACTTTATGTCAGACTATTTTTGTATAAAGTTAAGTTTCTAATTTTTGCCTACTGACTTTTCTGACCAGATGTCTTGAATTTGTTCCAAGGCAACGCTTGCTTGTTTCGAAAAAATACGTGTTTTGTAGGAGAAATCCGTTAGGAGTTCATTCACATTTTCCTTCTGCTCTTGGATAATTTCTAAATTTTTTTGAATTTTAGAAAGATTGGCTTGAATGCCTTCGGAAAGTAGTTTCGTCTCGTTTATTTCTTTGAAGAAACACCCGATTTTTTACCAATTGGTAGCTGATGCCAGCGCCTGTCGCAAACCAGACTAAATTTCTCAATTTCATATGTGACTCCTTGTCTTACTGGGCTGCAATGAGCTCTGCTAGGCGAGCAAGTTGGTCAAAATCAGGCTCATGAGCAGTGAAGTCAATCTTCAAATCGTCTTCTTGGGAATAGCGTGGAAGGATATGAACATGGGTATGGAAGACCGATTGTCCAGCAATTTCTTCCATATTGCTAATGACATTCATTCCTTTAGGCTGAGTTGCGTTTTCAACATTTTTGGCTACCTGAGAAACAACCTCGAAAAGTTCACCGGTTTCGTTAGGTGCCATTTCGAGTAAGTTGCGGGCATGTTTTTTAGGAATGACAAGGGTGTGACCAGCTGTCACTTGAGAGATATCTAAAAAGGCAAGAAAATGTTCGTCTTCATAGACTTTTGAAGCAGGAATGTCACCAGCAACGATCTTACAAAAAATACAATCCGAAACCATAAAGGCACCTCATTTTAGCTAGATTTTGTTATAATATAAGAACATTATACCAGAAAGCAGAGAAAATATGTTAGAAATTAAGAACTTGACAGGGGGCTATGTCAATATCCCTGTCCTTAAAGACGTAAGCTTTGAGGTTGACAATGGTCAATTAGTTGGGCTCATTGGCTTAAATGGAGCGGGTAAATCCACAACCATTAATGAAATTATTGGTCTTTTGCGACCATACTCTGGAGAAATTCGGATTGATGGCTTAAGCTTGGCCGAATCACCAAGTGCTTACCGCCAAAAGATTGGTTATATTCCAGAAACACCTAGTCTCTATGAAGAGTTGACCTTGCGTGAACACATTGAAACGGTTGCTATGGCCTATGATTTAGATCAAAAGGCTGTTTTTGCACGCGTAGCTCCTCTTTTGAAACAGTTTCGCTTAGAGGAAAAGTTGGATTGGTTCCCTGTCCATTTTTCTAAGGGAATGAAACAAAAGGTAATGATTATTTGTGCCTTTGCAGTAGATCCAAGTTTATTTATTGTAGATGAGCCTTTTTTGGGATTGGACCCAGTTGCTATTGCCGATCTGATTCACTTATTAGAGACTGAAAAAGGGAAGGGAAAATCAATCTTAATGAGTACCCATGTCTTGGATTCTGCCGAAAAAATGTGTGATGCCTTTGTGATTCTTCATAAGGGACAAGTACGAGCGCAAGGAACTTTAGAAGATTTGCAAGAGGAATTTGGTATGTTAGGTGCAGATCTCAATGCTATTTATTTGGCTTTAACAGAAGAGGCTGACCAATGATAGCAGTATTACAAAAGAGAAAACAATCCTTTCGAAATCAGTGCTTAAAATATTCTCGCTATGTTCTGAATGACCATTTTGTCCTCTTTCTTTTGATTTTCTTAGGGTTTCTAGCTGTTCAATATAGCCAATTTTTGCGTGCTCTACCGGAGGATAGAAGTTTTTTGCTAGTGTTGCTTGTATTTGCTCCTCTTTTACTAGTCCCAGTTGGATCGATTGCTACCTACCTTGAAAAACCGGATATGATTTTCCTCTTAGTTAAAGAAGAAGAGTTGAAAGAGTATCTCAGGATACAGACTCTACGGGCTACTATGTTTTGGGGAGTCTTGCAGACCGTTTTTCTTCTCTTATTCCTCCCTTTGGCTCTGGCCATGGGCTTATCTGGTCTAGTTGTAATTTTTTACTTGTTTTTTCTCTTTCTTCTGAAAGCTTTGGTTTTTCAATGGAAGGGGAAAAGATTTTATCACCAGGAAGGTTTGAATTGGACCCGAATGATTGAGGTTGAAAATCTCAGAAAGCAAACGATTCTTCGATTTTTTGCCCTCTTTACTAATGTTAAGGGGATTACAAACAGTGTGAAACGGAGAGCTTATCTAGATGGCTTGACGAATCTAATTCCAAAAGTTACTAGTAAAACCTGGAACAATCTCTATCTGCGTTCCTATCTTCGAAATGGGGATTTGTTTGCGATGAGCCTGCGTTTGTTAGGATTATCGCTAGCCGTTTTTGTGTTTGTTCCCCAATCGATGGTAGCTGTAGCTATCGTTGCCCTCTTTAATTATTTGTTGGTTTTTCAATTGCTAGGTCTCTACAATGCTTTTGATTATCAATACCTGACCAAGCTGTTTCCATTAGAAACTGGAACGAAGACACGTGGTCTTCTTCAAACGATGCAAATGCTGCTGTTAATAGTAGGAGGCATTGAAGGAGTCGTGGGCTTGTTTGCTCTTGAAGACAAGCTTCTTGTTCTTGTTCTTCTTGCTTTCACAGCCTTGTTAAGCCATTTATACGCTCCTTTCAAGCTGAGACGATTAGTTGACGAAATGCTATAAAATTAGTAAAATAGATGGGAAACTTTTTACGGAGGAAAAGATGGACTCGATCGAAAAAGAGCTAAGCCTAACCCCAATTCCCGGTAAGAGTGGGAAAGCTTTTATGGGGACTTATCCAGATGGAGGAAAAGTATTTGTTAAAATGAATACGACTCCCATACTAGCAGGGTTGGCTAAAGAACAAATTGCTCCACAACTCCTGTGGAGTCGACGCTTACCAGATGGAAATGTGATGAGCGCTCAAGAGTGGTTAAATGGAGATATTTTGACTCCAAATGGGATGGGGAAAAAACAAGTGGTTCATATTTTGACCCGTTTGCATCGTTCACGTCCTTTGATGACACAGTTGAGAAAGTTGGGCTATACAGTTGAATCGCCACTAGATCTCCTAACTTCTCTAAGTAACCAGTTGCCAGTTGCTTTGCGCCAAAACAAATATTTGCAATCAGTCATGAAAAATCTTCGCCATACTGTTCCTGCGTTCCGGGAGGATTATGCAACGATTGTCCATGGTGATGTGCGTCACAGTAATTGGATTGAAACGGAAAGTGGTTTTATCTATCTAGTAGATTGGGATTCTGTTCGCTTAACGGATCGGATGATGGATGTTGCTCATATCTTGAGTCATTACATCCCGGATTCCCAGTGGCAAGATTGGTTGATCTACTATGGTTATAAGTATAATGAGACAGTCTTTCGTAAGTTATACTGGTTTAGCCAATATTCTTTCTTGTGTCAAATTGCAAAATATTATGAGAATAATGATTTAGAGAATGTCAATCGGGAAATTTATGCCTTGCGTAATTTCCGGTCGAAGTATGGGAAGGAAGCATGAGAGTAAGAAACCGTAAAGGTGCAACTGAATTATTAGAAGCAAATCCACAGTATGTTGTTTTAAAACCGGAAGAAGCTAAAGGTAAGTGGAAGGAAATCTTTGGGAATGACCACCCTATCCATATTGAAGTGGGAAGTGGTAAAGGAGCCTTTATTACTGGAATGGCCAAACAAATCCAAAGATTAACTATATTGGGATTGATATTCAAAAATCAGTATTAAGTTATGCTTTGGACAAAGTTTTAGAAGCCGATGTTCCTAATATTAAGCTGCTTTGGGTAGATGGAGACAGCTTGATCAATTACTTTGAAGACGGTGAGATTGATCAATTGTATCTCAATTTCTCAGATCCTTGGCCAAAGAAACGGCATGAGAAACGCCGCTTGACCTATAAGAGTTTCTTGGATACCTTCAAGCAAATTTTACCTGAGCATGGGGAGATTCACTTCAAGACGGACAATCGAGGACTCTTTGAATACAGTTTGGTTAGTTTTTCTCAGTATGGCATGACCTTGACAGGTGTCTGGTTGGACTTACACGCTAGCGACTATGAAGGAAATGTTATGACAGAGTATGAGCAAAAATTCTCAAGTAAAGGCCAAGTCATCTATCGTGTAGAAGCCCGCTTTTAAAGAATAGTCAAAAATCAAGGTCTCCTGAAAGGGAGGCATTGATTTTTCTGGAAAATTTATAGGACCTGATTCAAGACAAAATCCTTGCAAGTTGGCTAGACTTGTGTTAGAATGGTAAAAACGAATAGAAAAGGAGAGGCGAAGACATATCTTCGCCTCTTGTCTGTGAGGAGGTGTTGTCTTATCGCAACGATTGTAGAATTAGTAACAGAACTACTTCAACCAGCCATTCAAGATCCTTTTGAATTAGTGGATGTTGAATATGGAAAGATGGGGGGAGATTTTGTCTTAAGTATCTTCGTCGATAAAGTTGGTGGAATTACCTTGAATGACACGGCTGATTTAACAGAAGTCATTAGTCCTCTGTTGGATCAGATCCAACCGGATCCATTCCCAGAACAGTACTTCCTAGAAGTAACGAGTCCAGGCTTGGAGCGTCCCTTAAAAACGAAAGAGGCGGTTGAAAAGGCTATTGGCCAGTATATTCATGTCAGCTTGTATAAGGCGGTTGATAAGCAAAAGGTTATTGAAGGAACCTTGCTCAAGTTTGAGGATAATCAACTGACCATGGAATACATGGACAAGACCCGTAAGAAAACTATTGAAATCCCCTATAGTCTTGTTTCTAAAGCAAGATTAGCTGTCAAATTATAGCAGAAAAGAAAGGAAGGCTCTTAGTTGCTAAGAGCAAGAATAGAATGAGTAAAGAAATGCTAGATGCTTTTCGCATCTTGGAAGAAGATAAAGGAATTAAAAAAGAAGACATCATTGAAGCTGTCACAGAATCGTTGCGTTCGGCTTACCGGAGACGATATGGTCAAGCAGAGAGTGCGGCTATCGAATTTAATGAAAAGACTGGTGACTTCCGCGTTTATACCGTTCGTGAAGTAGTGGATGAAGTATTTGATAGCCGATTGGAAATTAGCCTGAAAGATGCTCTTGCCATCAGCTCTGCTTATGAATTGGGAGATAAAATCAAATTTGAAGAAGCTCCTGCTGAGTTTGGCCGTGTCGCAGCGCAATCTGCCAAACAAACCATCATGGAAAAAATGCGTAAGCAAACTCGTGCGATTACCTATAACACTTATAAAGAGCATGAAAATGAAATTATGAGTGGGACCGTGGAACGTTTTGATAATCGCTTTATCTATGTGAATTTAGGGTCTATTGAAGCTCAATTGTCTAAACAAGACCAGATTCCAGGAGAAGTTTTCCAATCTCATGATCGCATCGAAGTCTTTGTCTACAAAGTAGAAGACAATCCTCGTGGGGTCAACGTATTCGTAAGTCGTAGCCATCCAGAAATGATTAAACGATTGATGGAGCAAGAAATTCCGGAAGTTTACGATGGCACGGTTGAAATTATGAGTGTAGCGCGTGAAGCAGGTGACCGGACCAAGGTGGCTGTTCGTAGCCATAATCCAAATGTAGATGCGATTGGGACCATCGTTGGTCGAGGTGGATCCAACATCAAAAAGATTACCAGCAAGTTCCATCCAGCACGCTATGATCAAAAATTGGATCGTATGGTTCCAACAGAAGAAAATATTGATGTCATTGAGTGGGTTCCAGATCCAGCAGAATTTATCTACAATGCCATTGCTCCTGCTGAAGTTGATCAAGTTATCTTTGACGAAGAAGATAGCAAGCATGCCCTTGTCGTTGTGCCAGATAGCAAGCTTTCACTGGCTATTGGTCGCCGTGGACAAAACGTCCGCTTGGCAGCTCATTTAACAGGCTATCGCATTGATATCAAGTCTGCAAGTGAATACGAAGAAATGGAAGCCAACCAATCTTTCGATTTTGATGGAGTAGAAAGTGATCTGGATCCAGTAGACGAATAGGGGGAACACATGGTAAAAGCAAGAAAAATCCCTTTACGAAAGTCCGTTGTGTCGAACGAGGTGATTGATAAGCGGGATCTCCTACGAATTGTCAAAAACAAGGAAGGTCAAGTGTTTATCGATCCTACTGGAAAAGCAAATGGTCGTGGTGCTTATATAAAGCTCGATAACGAGGAAGCACTTCAAGCCAAGAAGAAGAAAGTCTTCAATCGCAGTTTTAGCATGGAAGTGGAAGAAGCTTTTTATGATGAATTAATTGCTTATGTGGATCATAAGGTAAAAAGAAGAGAGTTGGGTCTTGAATAAGCAAAAGGTCAGTAATTTATTGGGGTTGGCTCAACGAGCGGGAAAGATCATCTCTGGAGAAGAATTGGTTATCAAAGCCATTCAAGAAGGAAAGGCAAAATTAGTCTTTCTAGCAGAAGATGCAGCTCCTAACCTCACAAAAAAAAATCACAGATAAATGCCACTACTATGGCATTCCGGTATTAACCGTGTTTTCAACACTAGAATTAAGCACTGCCATTGGTCGCTCACGTAAGGTGGTGGCTGTGACGGATGCTGGATTTTCAAAGAAAATGAGGTCTCTTATGGAATAGAAGAGGAGGACAGCAATTGTCTAAGAAAAGATTGTATGAGATTGCCAAAGAACTAGGCAAGGAAAGTAAAGAAGTCGTCACACGGGCCAAAGAATTAGGGTTGGAGGTAAAGAGTCACGCTTCTAGTATCGAAGGTGAAGCGGTTGAGCGTTTGGTCAATAGTTTTGCATCAAAGGCGCCCCAAACTCCTAAAGTGACGGAAGAAAAACAAGTAAAAGCTGCACCGGTTGCAAAAGAACCTGTTGCAAACCAACCAGAAAAGACAACGGAAACAGCGGCAGCACCTGTTGTGAAGCCAAAGAGTCGTAATTTCAAGGCGGAACGCGAAGCCCGTGCAAAAGAGCAGGCTGAACGTCGCCAACAACAAGGGAATCGACCTAAAAAACAACATAACGACCGTCGGGATGGGGATCGTTTTCAAAACAGAAATGATCGCAAGAACCAAGGGAATGACCGTAAGAATCATGGCAATGACCGTCGTCGCGATCAAGGAGGAAATGGACAAGGGCGTCCGGCCCCAGCAAATGTAGCACCGAAGATTGATTTCAAGGCTCGTGCAGCAGCCTTGAAGGCAGAGCAGAACGCCGAATATGCGCGTGGAAGTGAGGAACGCTACAAGCAACACCAAGCGGCCAAGGTTGAACAAGAACGTCAGCAACGTCGTAAGAAAGAAGACAGTGTTGAGGTAGAGGTAACTCCACAAACAAAAGTGGAGCATGTTGCACAACCAACAGTTGCAACCTCTACTCCAGCAACAGTTGATACACGTCGGAAGAAACAGGCTAGACCAGACAAGAAGCGTGAAGATTTTGATCGTGAAGAAGATGGTCCAAGAAAACAACAAAAGAATCGAAGTAATCAGAATCAAGTGAGAAATCAAAAGAATAGTAACTGGAATAACAATAAAAAGAATAAAAAAGGAAAAAATAACCGCAATGAGGCTCCAAAACCAGTAACAGAGCGTAAATTCCACGAGTTGCCAAGTGAATTTGAGTACACAGATGGAATGACCGTTGCGGAAATCGCAAAACGGATTAAGCGTGAGCCAGCGGAAATCGTTAAGAAACTCTTCATGATGGGAGTGATGGCGACGCAAAACCAATCCTTGGATGGCGATACCATTGAACTCCTTTTGGTAGATTATGGAATTGAAGCCAAGAAAAAGGTTGAAGTGGACAATGCCGATATTGAGCGATTCTTCGTGGAAGATGGTTATCTGAACGAAGATGAGCTAGTGGAGCGTCCACCAGTTGTAACCATCATGGGGCACGTTGACCACGGTAAAACAACCCTTTTGGATACTCTTCGTAACTCACGAGTTGCGACAGGAGAAGCCGGTGGAATCACCCAGCATATCGGGGCTTACCAAATCGTGGAAAATGGCAAGAAGATTACCTTCTTGGATACACCTGGACACGCGGCCTTTACATCTATGCGGGCGCGTGGTGCATCTGTTACGGATATTACCATCTTGGTCGTAGCGGCAGATGACGGGGTTATGCCTCAGACTATCGAAGCTATTAACCACTCAAAAGCGGCTAATGTCCCAATCATTGTGGCTATTAACAAGATTGATAAACCAGGTGCCAACCCAGAACGTGTGATCGGTGAATTGGCAGAGCATGGAGTTATGTCAACAGCTTGGGGTGGAGATTCTGAGTTTGTAGAAATCTCAGCTAAATTTAACCAAAATATCGATGAACTCTTGGGAAACAGTCCTTCTTGTAGCTGAAATCCAAGAACTCAAAGCAGATCCAACAGTTCGTGCCATCGGTACGGTTATCGAAGCGCGTTTGGATAAAGGTAAAGGTGCTGTCGCAACCCTTCTGGTTCAACAAGGTACTTTGAATGTCCAAGACCCAATCGTTGTTGGTAATACTTTCGGACGTGTCCGTGCCATGACCAATGACCTTGGCCGTCGTGTGAAAGTAGCTGGGCCATCTACTCCAGTTTCTATCACTGGTTTGAACGAAGCGCCAATGGCGGGTGACCATTTTGCGGTTTATGAAGATGAAAAATCTGCGCGTGCAGCCGGTGAAGAACGTGCGAAACGTGCGCTGATGAAACAACGTCAAGCAACCAATCGTGTCAGCCTTGAAAATCTCTTTGATACCTTGAAGGCTGGCGAAGTGAAATCCGTTAATGTCATCATCAAGGCCGATGTACAAGGTTCGGTTGAAGCTCTTGCTGCTTCCCTTCAAAAGATTGAAGTGGAAGGTGTGAAAGTGACCATCGTTCACTCAGCAGTTGGTGCCATTAATGAATCAGATGTCACTCTTGCGGAAGCATCTAATGCCTTTATCGTTGGATTTAACGTCCGCCCTACGCCACAAGCTCGTCAACAAGCTGAAGCTGATGAGGTAGAAATCCGTCTTCACTCAATCATTTACAAGGTGATCGAGGAAATGGAAGATGCCATGAAGGGAATGTTGGATCCTGAGTTTGAAGAGAAAATTATCGGGGAAGCAGTTATCCGTGAAACCTTTAAAGTCTCTAAAGTGGGGACTATCGGTGGATTTATGGTCCTCAGTGGTAAGGTCACTCGTGATTCCAAAGTTCGTGTCATTCGTGACGGTGTCGTGATTTATGATGGAGCTCTTGCTAGCTTGAAACATTATAAAGACGATGTCAAAGAAGTAACCAACGGTCGTGAAGGTGGATTGATGATTGAAGGCTACAATGATATCAAGACTGATGATACCATCGAAGCTTACATCATGGAAGAAATTAAAAATAAACTGTTAACTAGGAAGGAAGAGAGGTATTCTCCTATTTCCTAGTTTTTAAAGACAGACAGAAAGGAGTTCCTATGGCAAGTCATTTTCGGACAGACCGAGTAGGGATGGAAATCAAGCGGGAAGTCAACGAAATTTTGCAAAAGAAAGTTCGTGACCCGCGTGTTCAAGGTGTGACTATTACGGATGTTCAAATGCTAGGTGATTTGTCGATGGCTAAGGTCTACTATTCAATTATGAGTGACCTGGCTTCAGACAATCAAAAGGCTCAGACAGGGCTGGAAAAAGCAACAGGAACCATTAAGCGTGAATTAGGTCGGAATTTAAAACTGTATAAGATTCCGGATTTAACCTTTGTCAAAGATGAATCCATTGAATATGGAAACAAAATTGATCAAATGTTACGAGAACTTGATAAAAAATAATGAACAAAACGATAGATTTTGTAGAGTCTATCGTTTTTTTATGGTAAAATTCAGAAGAAATTTCAAAAAAACCTTGTGCCGAAGGGGTGGATGTTTTAAAATAGAGTGAGTAAACTTTTATCGAATGATGATGGAGGAAAAGGAATGTCCATTGATTGGCAGAACATTTTATTTAACTTCTTAGGTGGTTTGGGACTGTTTTTATATAGTATTAAAACCATGGGAGATGGCTTGCAACAGGCTGCAGGTGATCGCCTTCGCTACTATATCGACAAATATACCAGCAATCCATTTTTAGGAGTGCTCGTAGGGATTGTCGTGACTGCCCTTATCCAATCTAGTACAGGGGTAACTGTTATTACGGTTGGATTAGTAAGTGCCGGTCTCTTAACGCTACGCCAAGCAATTGGAATCATCATGGGAGCTAATATCGGAACAACCGTCACTTCCTTTATCATTGGTTTCAAGTTAGGAACTTATGCCCTGCCGATTATGTTTGTCGGTACCGTCTGCCTTTCTTTACCAAGAATCGGATGGCGAATAACATTGGTCGAATCTTATTCGGGGTTGGGGGAATCTTTTATGCTCTTAACTTAATCAGTGCTGGGATGAGCCCCTTGAAGGAGTTGCCAGAATTTAGCCAATACATGGTGACTCTTGGAAAAAATCCAATCCTCGGCGTACTCGCAGGAGCGATTATTACTGTCTTAATCCAAGCTTCTTCCGCTACCATTGGGATTTTGCAAGGACTTTATTCGGGTGGATTTTTGGATCTGAAAGGAGCCCTCCCTGTTCTGTTTGGAGATAACATCGGAACAACTCTCACCGTGATCATCGCTGCTATGGGAGCTAATGTTTCAGCTAAGCGGGTTGCTGCGACCCATGTTCTGTTTAATGTGATTGGGACGGTTCTTTGTATTATCTTGTTGGGGCCATTTACCAGCATGATTGAATTCTTTCAAGCTCAGTTACATCTCTCACCAGAGATGACCATTGCCTTTTCACATGGTGCTTTTAATGTGACCAACACCATCGTTCAATTCCCATTCATCGGGGCTTTGGCTTACTTTGTGACCAAACTAATCCCTGGTGAGGATGAAGTGGTTAAATACGAGCCACTTTACTTGGATGAGAATCTGATTACGCAAGCTCCTTCGATTGCCTTGGGAAATGCTAAAAAAGAACTTTTGCATTTAGGAACTTATGCTGAAAAAAGTTTCGACTTGGCCTATCGCTACATTTTGAATCAAGAAGAAAAGCTAGCTGAAAAAGGCCATAAAACGGAAGAAGCGATTAATACCATCGATGATCAGTTGACCAAATACTTGATCCGCTTGTCCAGTGAAGCACTTAGTCAAAAAGAAAGTGAATCCTTGACTAACATTTTGGATTCCTCTCGTGATTTGGAGCGGATTGGAGATCACGCAGAAGCCTTGATCAACCTGACGGATTACCTCATTCGTAAGAAAGTTGTGTTTTCTGATAATGCCTTGGCTGAATTAGAAGATATCTACCAACAAACGGCTACCTTTGTCAAAGATGCTCTTCGAAGTGTAGAGGAAGATAGCCAAGAGTTGGCAGCAGAGTTGGAGCAACGCCATCAGGCAATTGAAACTCGAAAAGAGATTGCGGAAGACTCATATTTCACGTTTGAATAAGGGTGAGTGTACACCTCAAGCGGGTGTTAACTTTATCGACATCATCTCTCACTACACACGTGTGGCAGATCATGCTATGAATTTGGCTGAGAAGGTGCAATTGGAGCAAATCTAAGCATGTAAAGTCCAGTATTCTTACTGGACTTTTTAAGTTCCATTTTTCAACAAAATGTATAAAATATTAATATATTTAAACAAAAGAGGTCTAGACCATTTACAAATACAAGACAAAGGATTATAATGTGAATGAATATATCAGTTGAAAAAGAAAGGAACTACCATGACAACCTTTATACAAGCAGATCAATTCTTTTATCCTCATGGAATCCGTAAAGGAGGATTTCTAGAAATCATTGATGGCAAATTTGGGAAGCATGTCGACCAAGTGCCAGAAGGAGCTACAATTATTGATTATAGTGGGTATAGCATTGCTCCTGGTTTGGTAGACACTCACATCCATGGATTTGGTGGGGTAGATGTAATGGACAACAACATCGAAGGAACCCTTCACACTATGAGTGAGGGTCTCTTGAGCACAGGAGTGACTAGCTTTTTACCTACAACCTTGACCTCTTCTTACGAGCAGTTGTTAGCAGTAACAGAAAACATCGGAGCACGATATCAAGAAGCATCTGGTGCTAAGATTCGTGGAATTTACTTTGAAGGGCCTTACTTTACAGAGAAGTACAAGGGAGCTCAAAATCCAGCCTACATGAAAGATCCTCGGATGGACGAATTTCGTGCATGGCAAAAAGCAGCTAACGGCTTACTCAATAAAATTGCCCTTGCTCCTGAGCGAGATGGTGTAGAAGACTTTGTCCGTACAGTGACAGGAGAAGGCGTGACGGTTGCGCTTGGGCACTCCAATGCAACATTTGACGAAGCCAAAAAAGCAGTGGATGCAGGGGCTAGTGTCTGGGTACATGCCTATAACGGAATGCGCGGTTTGACGCACCGTGAGTTGGGAATGGTTGGGGCTATGTACCAACTTCCTCATACTTATGCAGAGTTAATTTGTGATGGCCATCACGTTGATCCAAAAGCTTGCGATATCCTCCTCAAACAAAAAGGGGTGGAAAATATTGCCTTGATTACGGACTGTATGACAGCTGGTGGATTGGAAGATGGCGACTACATGTTGGGTGAATTCCCTGTTATCGTAGAAAATGGAACGGCCCGTTTGAAATCAACAGGAAACTTAGCAGGTTCGATCTTGAAGCTCAAGGATGGCTTGAAGAATGTTGTTGAGTGGGGCATTGCTAATCCACATGAGGCAGTCATGATGGCTAGTTTAAATCCTGCTAAATCGGTCCATATTGATGATGTTTGTGGACAGATTCGTGAGGGTTACGATGCAGACTTTATTGTACTCGATAAAGACTTAGAATTAGTAGCCACCTTCTTGGATGGTCAAAAACGGTATGAAGTCTAAATAGCTCTTCTCGTGAGTAGGACTAGGATGTTTCCAATGATCTTTCTGATAGGCAGGAAAATCTAATCCGTGAATGAAGCTCGGACAAGAGTCTGAGCTTTTTTCTTGTCCCTTCTATGTTTAGGCATTGTTGAATGAATCGCTGACATGGTATAATGGTTGTAACGGAATGATGAGGTGTTATATGAAAAAAATTGATGTTCGTTTTTTATTAATGGGGATTTTTTTCCTTTTGTATGGGTTTGTCCGTCGTAGCCCTTTTATTATTGTGGCGGGGGGGGCCTTTCTGATTTATAGTTTCTTTAGCAAGTCCATGGTTGAGCCAAAGAAAAATTTCTTTAAACCAGAGTTGCGGTTGAAGTCTAAAAAAGTAAAGGAAACAAGGTCTGACAAGAAAGGAAGAAAAAAGTAAGATGAACTATTATCAACTGAATGATGGGAAACAGATTCCGGTACTTGGCTTTGGTACTTGGAAAGCAAAAAATGGAGAAGAAGCCTACCAAGCTGTAAAAACAGCCTTGGAGCTTGGTTATCGGCATATTGATACGGCTGCTATCTATCAAAATGAGGAAAGTGTCGGAAAAGCCATTCGAGAGAGCGGTATTCCAAGAGAAGATATTTTTGTAACGACCAAGTTATGGAATACCTGTCATACCTATGAAGAAGCCTTCGGTGCTCTAGAAGAATCTTTGAAAAAACTGGATTTAGATTATGTAGATTTGTATCTGATTCATTGGCCTAATCCAATCACTCATCGGGAGCACGAAGCCTGGAAAGAGCGCAATCGGGAAGTTTGGAAAGCGATGGAGGATTTACAAACTCAAGGGAAAATTCGCTCCATTGGAGTGAGTAACTTCTTACCCCATCATATGGACGCTTTACTTGAGACAGCTCGAGTCCTTCCAGCTGTCAATCAAATCCGCTTGGCTCCTGGAGTTTTTCAGGAAGAAGTGGTCGACTACTGTCGTCAGAAGGGAATCCTCTTAGAGGCTTGGGGGCCATTTGGTCAGGGAGAACTGTTTACCCATGAAATTGTCTTGGCTTTGGCCGAAAAATATGGAGTCAGTCCTGCCCAGATTCTTTTGGCTTGGAGTTTAGCAGAAGGTTTCCTTCCCTTACCAAAATCTGTCACCCCTAAACGAATTGCGGATAATCTAGCTTGTTTTGATATTCATTTATCTCAAGAAGATAGCGACCTCCTTCGTCACCTCCCAGTTGAAGCGGGAGCACCTGACCCAGATGCTAAGGATTTTTAAGGGATCCTAATAAAAAATAATCATAGATAAAGAGTAGCGCAAGAATGATCTGGCTACTTTTTTTCTATTTATTTAAAGGACAATGATTGAAAATACAGATGATTAGTTTTACACACTAGATAGTTTGATCGATAAAACGAAACTAAATAAGATCTACATAAAGATAATGTTCGGGAATATTACATTTTGGTAACAAATTTATGTTGAGTGAATTTTCTGAAAAATTAGGAGTATAATATATATAATTTATCATTTAGGGGGAATTTTATGAGCAAACAGAGATTTTCATTAAGAAAATATAAGTTTGGTGTGGCATCGGTCCTTTTAGGATCTGTACTTGTTTTTGGAGCAGGCCAAGTAAGTGCGGAGGAAACTCAAGCCTCCCAAGTCAGTCTTGTAGCTACGACTGAGTCGACTCCAACGGCTACTAATCAAGAAAGTAGTACTATACCACCTGCTGAACCTGACTCATCTTCTGTAGTTTCTGCAAGTTCTGGAGCGACTGCTAATAAAGGGCAAGAAAGTCTAATCCATCAAAAACTGCAGGAGACAGCGGAAGTTGCAGAAGTCGAGGCGAAAGCGGAAGTAAAAGCCACAGAAGTTGAGGCTAAGCCAGAAGCTAAACCCTCAGTGGCTGAAGAAAAGGCAGGAAGGGAGTCAGTTCTTACCACAAAAGAAGTTGAAACACCAAGTAGTATCAGCAGTAATGCGATTATTAATGTTCCACAAACCTGGAATAAAGGCTATAAAGGGGAAGGGACAGTGGTTGCTGTCATTGACTCTGGTTTAGATGTTAACCACGAGGTACTTCGTATTTCTGATCCTTCCAAAGGGAAGTATAAAAACCAAGATGAATTAGAAGCAGCTAAAAAAGCAGCAGGAATTGATTACGGAAAATGGTATAACGATAAGGTCGTCTTTGCCTATGATTACATGGATGGCGATGACAATATCAAAGAAAAAGACCATGAATCTCACGGCATGCACGTAACAGGCATTGCAGCTGGAAATCCTGATAAAAAAGCGGGGGATGGCAACTATGTATACGGAGTAGCCCCAGAAGCGCAAGTCATGTTCATGCGTGTTTTCTCAGATCGTAGTAGCTCTACCAGTGATGCTATATATGTAAAGGCTATCGATGATGCAGTCGCTCTCGGTGCAGATGCCATAAACATGAGTCTGGGTTCTTCTACAGGATCTATGGTCAACGCTGGATCAGCTATTCGTGAAGCTATTCAGCGAGCACGCGCTAAAGGGGTCAGCGTCCTGATTTCTGCAGGGAATAGCAATACCTTTGGTTATGGCTACAACAAGCCAATAGCTGAAATCCTGATTACGGTGTCGTTGGGAATCCTTCAACGGTAGAAGAATCGATTTCTGTAGCATCTGTGAATGATTCAGTTGTGACAGAAGAAGTCTTTACGGTACGTGGTTTAGAAGACAATGCAGACTTAGATAAAGGAAGATTCACGTTTGCGACAGCAGAAACAGATGTCGAATTTGAAAAAGGAAAGGAATATGAGTATGTAGATGCTGGCTTAGCGCGCGAGAAGGATCTAGACGGTGTAGACCTAACTGGGAAGGTAGCTCTGATTAAGCGTGGGGAGATCACTTTCTCCGATAAGGTCGCTAATGTTTATAAAAAAGGTGCACTTGGAGCCGTTATTTACAATAGTGTTGAAGGGGCCAATGTTAAAATGGGCTTGGAAGGAGATGCGAAAAAGATCCCAGCCATCTTTATCTCCAAACGATATGGAGAAGCTATTAAAGGAAAAGACTATAAATTAGTCTTTGATGGAAGCTTAGATAATCGTCCAAATCCAGATGCAGACCAGATGTCTGATTTCTCTAGCTGGGGAGTGACAACAGATGGTCAATTAAAACCAGACGTAACAGCACCTGGAGGCTCAATCTTCTCCTCCTTGAATGATGATAGCTATGGTAGCATGAGTGGGACTAGTATGGCTTCCCCACATGTAGCTGGAGTCGCTGCCTTGGTTAAAGAATACCTCCAGATCCACCATCCAGAATTGTCGCCGGAAGAGCTGTCTGCAACGGTCAAGGCCTTAATTATGTCAACGGCAAAACCGCACTACAATAAGGAAACAGAAGCTTACACTTCTCCTCGTCAACAAGGAGCAGGAATTGTCGATACAGCTGCAGCTGTTTCAACAGATCTCTATGTCACCAATGAAGATGCTTATCCAAGTGTGTCTCTCGGTGATGTTGAAGATACGTTTAGTTTTGATGTGACCGTCCATAACATCTCGGATACGGATCGGGAACTAAAGATGATCGTCAATACCAACACAGATGGAGTGAAGGATGGTCGCTTTACCCTCACGCCACGTAAATTGACAGAAACTGTTTGGCCAAATGTGACCGTTAGAGCTCATAGTAGTGAGACCGTAACAGTCACCGTCAACACTTCTAAATTTGCAGAAGAATTGAGCAAGCTAATGCCGAATGGCTACTTCTTAGAAGGTTTTGTTCGCTTTGTGGATCCTACAGATGATGGAGACGTCGTTAGCCTTCCATTCATGGGCTTCCGTGGTTCCTTCCAAAATATCCCTGCGGTTGAAAAATCAATCTACAACTTGGTAAGAGAAGGAAAATCAGGGTTCTACTATGATGTTCCAGAAACCAAAGATGTGGCATCTAATGCTAACGTGACAACCTTGGTCTCTAACGCAAATGACGTGCTCTATACGACTGCTAAGAAAGAGACTGCAGAACGGAGTCCAATCGTTCTAGGGACAGTAGAAACTCCGGAAGGCCTGAATGTCCTTCATTTGGATGCGGACGGGAATGTTCGTCTTGCTATTTCTCCAGACGGAGATGGAAACAAAGATTACGTTCAGTACCGTGCCGTTGTTTTACGAAATGTTAAGAATATGAAGGCAGCTGTCTATCAGGCAGAGGATGCAGAATTTGCACAGCCGATTTGGACAAGTACAGGAGCTTTCTCGGCTCGTAAGAACTATTTGATGGACGTGGGAAAAGATCTTATCTAGTCGATAATACTGCTTGGGAAGGGACAGATGCCAAGGGTGATAAAGTGGCAGATGGACAATACGTCTATGAAGTCCGCTATACGCCAGCAGTTCCAGGTGCAGAAGAGCAAATTGTACGCTTTAATCTTCAAATTGATACCCAAAAACCTCTTTTGACATCCGGTTATACAAGGACAAAAGATGGGGTGGAAACCTTCTTTGCTCGTAAGCCAAAAGATATTGGAGAAGGGGGAATCCTCCGCGAACAAGTCTTTTATGTTCAGGCCTTTGACGAAGAAGGAACGATGGTTCAAAAGGCTCTGGATGCTCAAGGGAAGACTCGAAGTTTTGAAAATCGTGTTTATTTGAAGGCCAACGAGGATGGAAGCTATACTCTTCCAGAAGGGGTGAGCAAGGAGCAACTTTTCTATCTAGTAGAGGATTATGCTGGTAACCGCGACTATATCTCTCTTGCTGATTTCGTTGGCACTGAGGATAGTGGGCGTGTGAAGGTCACCATTGTAGATGCAGATTCACGTAAAGAATTGAACACAGCTTACGTTTATCGCATCAAGGATGCGCAAGGTCGATACGTTAATTTAGATAAAGGAAAAGAGATCAATTTCCTCAAATTTGGCAACTATACCGCAGAAATTTTTGCCTACGATAAGACAGATCTAAGACTTCTCAGTGAACGAACTCAAACATTCACCATTAATGCAGAGGACAGCTTCAAGACGATCGAGTTTCTTGCGAAAGAAATCGTCTCAGCACCTCTGAGTCTCGTCTTTAACCAAGGGATTCCAAAAAACACACCTGTTGTTTTGAAAAATGAAGCAGGTGAAACCTTCATCCTTCCAGTTCAACGCTATGGCAAGAATGCATTTGGGAAAGACATCCCGGTGGGAACCTATACGATTGTTGTCAGTTTGCCAACTGGTTATGAATTGGTAGAAGAAGCGCCTACTGTAACGGTTCTAGAAAACCAAAACAATTTGGTAAAATTGTCTCTGGTCATCAAGACTCAACTACTGCAAGTGCTAGCACAACAAGCCAACCTGACGAGCACAGCTCAGTACTTCAATGCAGCAAGTGACAAACGTCAGGCCTATGATGTAGCGTATAAAAAGGCTCAAGAAGCTCTTTCTGCTAAATTATCTCAAGTAGAAATCGACCAAGTTTTATCAGAACTTGGAGCAGCGACTAGTCGATTAGATGGAAAGATTCCGACTATGCAGCACTTAAATCAGCTATTGAAGCCTATGATGTGACGACTAAAACTGGACGTTATACCAATGCTAAGGATGTCTTGAAACGTGCTTATGATCAAACATTTAAAGAACTTGCTCTCTTGCTCGTTCGCGAAGGTGTGACCCAGGAGCAAATTGATCAGGCTCTTGCTAACTTCCAAGGGGCAGAGCAAAGATTAAATGGCAAGGCTACAGATTTTTCTAGTCTCCAAAAATTGATCAATGCTGAAATCCAGTTCCAAGCAAAGAACGCTCGGTTCATCTATGCGACAGATAAGGAGAAAGTAAGCTACCTCCAAGCCTTTATTCGAGCGCAAGCTGTTCTTGCTAATCCTGCTGCTAGTCAACAGGAAGTCAAGGCGGCCTTAGCAGAAGTCAAAGCTGCCAAGAAAAAATTAAATGGGAAAAAACCAAAGGTTGCAAAACGCCCATAAGGTTCACCTTTCTTTGAAAGGAGTTGCGACAAGTCTGAAACAATTGTTTCGGACTTGTTTTTTGTTTACACTAGAATAGAAATTTGCTATAATACTAGTCAAGAAAGAAAGGCTTATGGCATCTTTTAAGCGAGCTTGGGATAGTGAGAGCCAAGTAGGATAAGATAGGCAAGTGGCGCTTTCTCTCAGTAAATAGCTGAGTACAGTAGAATAAATGAAGTAATAAATTAGGGTGGAACCGCGTTTTTGACGCCCCTAGGTCACTTGACTTAGGAGCAAAGACACGGTTCTTTTTGTATCCTGAGTCGAGCACAATCATATAGAAAAAGGAGTAAATCATGTCTAAAAAATTGACTTTCCACTGTGTCAGTAGCAGAGACCTCCTTACAGTCGGACTGCCCCACGCTCAGCACTAAGGTGCCTGAGCTAGACGCAGTACTAACTCGTCTTGCCTCGTATAATCGACGAGGCAGACTCGTGTCGCAAGAAATCATTTTTAATTAAGGAGTATTCAATGTCTAAGAAATTAACATTTCAAGAAATAATTTTGACTTTGCAACAATACTGGAATGATCAGGGTTGTATGCTTATGCAGGCTTATGATAATGAAAAAGGTGCGGGTACTATGAGTCCTTACACCTTCCTTCGTGCCATTGGTCCGGAACCATGGAATGCGGCTTATGTAGAGCCATCTCGTCGTCCAGCAGACGGTCGTTACGGGGAAAACCCAAACCGTCTTTACCAACACCACCAGTTCCAAGTGGTTATGAAACCTTCTCCATCAAACATTCAAGAGCTTTACTTGGAGTCATTGGAAAAATTGGGTATCAATCCTTTGGAGCACGATATCCGCTTCGTTGAAGATAACTGGGAAAACCCATCAACTGGTTCAGCTGGTCTTGGTTGGGAAGTTTGGCTGGACGGTATGGAAATCACTCAGTTCACTTACTTCCAACAAGTTGGTGGTTTGGCAACTGGTCCTGTTACTGCTGAGGTCACTTATGGTTTGGAACGTCTGGCTTCTTACATCCAAGAAGTGGACTCCGTTTACGATATCGAGTGGGCTCCTGGAGTTAAATACGGAGAAATTTTCCTTCAACCAGAATACGAACACTCAAAATACAGCTTTGAAGTTTCTGATCAAGATATGCTTCTTGAAAACTTCGAAAAATTTGAAAAAGAAGCAGGACGTGCCTTGGAATTGGGTCTGGTTCACCCAGCTTATGACTATGTTTTGAAATGTTCACATACCTTCAACTTGCTTGATGCTCGTGGAGCGGTATCCGTTACAGAACGTGCCGGCTACATCGCCCGTATTCGTAACTTGGCTCGCGTTGTAGCCAAGACCTTCGTCGCAGAACGCAAGAAACTCGGCTACCCACTTCTCGATGAAGCCACACGCGCCAAACTCCTAGCAGAAGAGGAAGAATAAAGAGAGCAGATTAGATGGGGTTGGCTGATAGAGCAATCCAACAGAATCAGTTGCCGCAGTGATAGAGGTATCGTTAGAGAAACTAACGATACCAGGCAAAATTGGAGATCTTAGGCTCCGATTGTAGCAATGAAACGACGAAGTCGGTTGCTTGCGTGCCAATCACATAAGGCAAACTGGAAAAAGATATTTTTCGGAGAAAAAACATGACAAAAAACTTATTAGTAGAACTAGGACTTGAAGAGTTGCCAGCCTACGTTGTCACACCAAGTGAAAAACAACTCGGTGAGAAAATGGCAACCTTCTTGGATGAAAACCGCCTTTCATATGAAGGGATTCAAACCTTCTCAACACCACGCCGTTTGGCCGTCCGTGTACTTGGCTTGGCTGATCAACAAACAGATTTGACCGAAGATTTTAAAGGACCTTCTAAGAAAATCGCCTTGGATGCTGATGGAAACTTCTCAAAAGCAGCCCAAGGATTTGTTCGTGGAAAGGGCTTGACCGTTGACGATATCGAATTCCGTGAAGTCAAAGGGGAAGAGTACGTTTACGTGACGAAACACGAAGCTGGAAAACCTGCCAAAGAAGTTTTGGCTGGCATCATAGAAGTGCTTGCTTCATTGACGTTCCCTGTCAGCATGCACTGGGCTAACAACAGCTTTGAATACATTCGCCCAGTTCACACCTTGACCGTTCTTTTGGGGGACGAGGCGCTTGACCTTGATTTCTTGGATATCAAGTCAGGCCGTGTGAGCCGTGGCCACCGTTTCCTCGGTCACGAAGTGGAAATCACCAATGCAGACTCTTATGAAGAAGACCTTCGTACGGTTTACGTGATTGCCGACAGCAAAGAGCGTGAAAACATGATTCGTGAGCAAATCAAGGCTATCGAAGCAGAACAAGGTGTTCAAGTCCAAATCGAAGAAGGACTTCTAAACGAAGTCTTGAACTTGGTGGAATACCCAACTGCCTTTATGGGAAGTTTTGACACCAAGTATTTGGACGTTCCAGAAGAAGTATTGGTGACCTCAATGGAAACGCACCAACGTTACTTTGTCGTACGTGACCTTGATGGTCAACTGAAACCAAACTTCATTTCTGTCCGGAATGGGAACGCTGAGCACTTGGAAAATGTCGTTCGAGGAAATGAGAAGGTCTTGGTGGCACGTCTCGAAGATGGTGAATTCTTCTGGCGTGAAGACCAAAAACTTAAGATTGAAGACCTCGTTGCTAAATTGGCACACGTGACCTTCCATGAAAAAATCGGTTCTCTCTCAGAACACATGGCCCGTGCTAGTGTCATTGCAGCATCATTAGCTGAACAAGCTGGTTTGACTGCCGAAGAAAGGGCAGCCGTAGCTCGTGCAGCTGAAATCTACAAATTTGACCTCTTGACTGGTATGGTCGGAGAGTTCGATGAATTGCAAGGAATCATGGGTGAAAAATACGCTCTCCTTGCTGGTGAGGATGCTGCGGTTGCGACAGCTATCCGTGAGCATTACCTTCCTGATGCAGCAGACGGAGCTCTTCCTGAAACCAAGGTTGGTGCAGTGCTAGCTCTTGCAGATAAATTGGATACCCTTCTTTCCTTCTTCTCTGTCGGTTTGATTCCGTCTGGTTCCAATGACCCTTATGCGCTTCGCCGTGCAACGCAAGGGATTGTTCGTATCTTGGATGCCTTTGGTTGGTACATCCCGATGGATGAGTTAATCGACAGCCTTTACGGACTTTCATTTGATAGCCTTTCTTATGACAATCAAGCAGAAGTGCTCAACTTCATCAAGGCGCGTGTGGACAAGATGATGGGATGTACACCAAAAGATATCAAAGAAGCTGTTCTTGCCGGTTCAAACTTTGTCGTAGCAGATATGCTGGAAGCAGCTGAAGCTCTTTCAGAAGCTGCTAAGACGGATGGTTACAAGGCAGCTGTTGAGTCACTCTCACGTGCCTTCAACTTGGCAGAAAAAGCAGATGCTTCAGTAGCAGTCGATGCTAGTCTCTTTGAAAATGATCAAGAAAAGGCACTTGCTAAGGCGATTGAAGAATTAGAATTGACTGGTTCAGCTAGTGATAAATTGGCACAGCTCTTTGCTCTTAGTCCAGTCATCGATGCCTTCTTTGACAATACCATGGTGATGGCTGAAGATGAGGCTGTTAAGAATAACCGTTTGGCCCTGCTTGCAGGTCTTGTGTCTAAAGCTAATGCTGTTGCAGCCTTTAATCAATTGAATACAAAATAAGTACCTGATGGCAGGTAGAAAGTAGGTCTGATTATGACACCTGAAAAAATTGCTCGGATCAATGAGCTTGCTAAAAAGAAAAAAACAGAAGGTTTGACTCCAGAAGAAGCAGTGGAACAAGCAAAACTTCGTGAAGAATATATTGAGGGTTACCGTCGCTCAGTTCGTCACCACATCGAAGGAATTAAAGTGGTTGACGAAGAAGGTAACGATGTGACGCCTGAAAAACTTCGTCAAGTCCAACGAGAAAAAGGCTTGCATGGCCGTAGCCTTGATGATCCCAATTCATAAATAGACAATAGAAAACTCGATCAGATGTTGAACTGATCGAGTTTTCTTGTTCTATATGGGCTACTCTGAATCCTTATCTTTATTTTTGTAGTTTTTCCATTGATTTTTAAATATCCAAATGGAGACGGCAAGAACGAAGGTTGCTGTCCAAAAAATCCAAGGAACAGGGGTGCGTAGGAAAAAGTAGACAGCAATTAGGTCGGCCAATAGCAGACCAAGGAGTAGGTATTTCTTATCTTTCATGGAATTATTGTATCATAATTTGCTTCTCTAGGTCTATTGGTTGATAGGATGAGCTTTTAAAGAATAGGAACTTTTTATCCGAAAATGATGAGTGGATAGAGGAGAGAATCTCAAGTGCATCTTGGTCAGATTTGTGGTAAAATAGATAGGATATGAGTAAAGAATTTCATCATGTAACGGTCTTGCTCCATGAAACGATTGATATGCTGGATGTAAAGCCAGATGGAATCTATGTGGATGCCACTTTAGGTGGAGCTGGCCATAGCGAATATTTATTAAGTCAATTAAGTGAAAAAGGACATTTATATGCCTTTGACCAGGATCAGCATGCGATTGATAATGCGGAGAAACGATTAGCTCCTTATGTTGAAAAAGGCATGGTAACTTTCATCAAAGACAATTTCCGGAATCTTCAAGCGCGTCTCCAAGAATTGGGAGTCAGTGAAATTGATGGTATTTGTTATGACTTGGGAGTCTCTAGTCCTCAGTTAGATGAGCGGTCTCGTGGTTTTTCTTATAAAAAAGACGCTCCCCTTGACATGCGGATGAATCAAGAAGCTTCTTTAACGGCTTATGACGTAGTCAATAACTATGATTACCACGATTTAGTCCGAATCTTTTTCAAGTATGGGGAAGATAAATTCTCCAAACAAATTGCCAGGAAGATTGAACAAGCGCGTGCGGTGAAGCCAATTGAAACGACAACGGAATTGGCTGAAATCATCAAATCTGCTAAGCCAGCGAAAGAATTGAAGAAAAAAGGCCATCCAGCCAAACAGATTTTTCAGGCTATTCGGATCGAAGTCAATGATGAATTGGGAGCGGCTGATGAATCAATCCAGCAGGCTATGGATTTATTGGCCGTTGGTGGTTGTATTTCAGTCATTACCTTTCATTCATTGGAAGATCGTTTGACCAAGCAACTATTTAAAGAGGCTTCTACAGTGGAAGTCCCTAAAGGCTTGCCCTTTATCCCAGATGACTTAAAACCAAAGATGGAATTAGTCTCTCGAAAACCGATTCTTCCAAGTCAGGAAGAGTTAGAAAGTAATAATCGAGCGCACTCTGCGAAACTGAGGGTTGCTCGAAAAATTCATAAGTAAGAGGAAACAACGAATGGCAGATCAACCATCACAATCCCGTAGTAATCAACTCCAAGAACGAATTCGTCGCTTTTCAAGAGTGGAAAAAGCATTTTATGGTTCTATTATCCTAACAGCGATTGTTCTGGCGGTTAGTATTATTTTTATGCAAACGCGGATTTTACAAGTTCAAAGTGAATTAACCAACCTCAATACAGAATTAAAGACCAAAGAAACTGAGCTAGAGGATGTTCAACAGGAAGTCAATGAATTGACTCGCTACGAACGCTTGTCTAAGCTAGCTAGCTCACAAGGGATGTCCCTTCAAAAAGAAAATCGAAAAGTGGTGAGCACAAGTAGCGATGAATAAAATGAAACAAAAGATCATTCGTTATTCTCTGAAAAAGAGAAGACTTCCTGATCAAAATCGCCGACAAGTCGCCAAGAATTTGAGTTTGCTTTCCATTGTCATCTTCTTGGTTTTCCTAATTAATTTTGCCATCATTATAGGAACGGATAGTAAATTTGGAAAGAATCTATCAGAGCTATCCCACCAGGTCCACCAAAAAACAGAAATCGTTCCAGCTAAGCGTGGAACGATTTATGACCGGAATGGAGCAGTCATCGCCGAAGATGCGACGACCTATAATGTATATGCTGTCATTGATAAAACATACAAATCAGCCAAGGGTGAAATTCTTTATGTGAAAGAGAGTCAATACAACAAAGTAGCAGATATCTTTAACCGTTATTTGGGGATGGAAAAGGACTATGTCGTCCAGCAACTGTCTCAAAAGAAACTGAATCAAGTTTCCTTTGGTGCGGCAGGAAATGATATTACCTATAGCAATATGGATGCTATCCGTAGCGAGCTAGAAGATGCCAAGATTAAAGGGGTTGATTTTACGACAAGTCCAAACCGGAGTTATAAAAATGGCACCTTCGCTTCTCAATTCATTGGCCAGGCTCAATTGATAGAGGACAAGGACGGAAATAAAACCCTACAAGGGACGACGGGAATTGAAAAATCCTTGGATCGCATCTTGGGTGGTCAAGATGGAGTGGTGACCTATGAAAAGGATCGTAACGGAAATATTGTGCCGGGATCCGATAAGGTTGCGGTGAAGACCGAAGACGGAAAGGATGTATACACAACCCTATCTGCTGAGCTTCAAACCTATCTCGAAACGAGAATGGATGTTTTCCAAGAAAAGGTAAGGGGCAAATTTGTTAGTGCTACCTTAGTTAGTGCGAAAACAGGCGAAATTCTGGCTACGACGCAACGTCCAACCTATAATGCAGATACCAAAGATGGTTTGGATTTTAAAAACCTGAGAACTTGGAATACGATCCTTTACCAGGATCAATTCGAACCAGGATCGACCATGAAGGTGATGACCCTAGCTTCTGCGATTGATAATGGAACCTTCCCGGCATACAATGAAGTTTATTATAACAACGAATTACATGTCAAAGATGCGACCATCAAAGACTGGGAAATCAACATGGGCTTGACGGATGGACGCTATATGAACATTGCTCAGGGCTTTGCCTATTCTAGTAATATTGGGATGACCAAGCTAGAGCAGAAGATGGGAAATAACGTCTGGATGAATTACCTCCACCGCTTCAAATTTGGTCTCCCTACCCGTTTTGGCATGGGCGATGAGAGTTTTGGAAGCCTTCCGGGTGATAACTATGTTACTCAAGCTATGTCTGCCTTGGACAAGGGATATCTGTCACCCAAACGCAGATGTTGCGAGCATTCTCTGCCATTGCCAATGATGGCGTGATGTTAGAACCTAAGTTTATCAGTGGAATTTATGATGCTAAAAATGATGCAGCTCGTAAATCCAAAAAAGAAGTTGTCGGAAATCCAGTGTCGGCATCAGCTGCCCAACAGACCCGTAATTATATGATTACGGTAGGGACAGATCCCCAATTTGGTACTCTCTACTCTTCGGAAGGTCCAATTATTCAAGTAGCTGGCCAAAATGTTGCTGTTAAATCGGGGACAGCCCAAATTGCGACGGCTAACGGGTATTTGGAAGGAGAAAATAACAATATCAACTCCATTGTAGTCATGACGCCTGCCGAGGATCCAGATTTTATCATGTATGTGACGGTTCAACAACCTGAGATCAGCTTTAGTCCGACCAGTTGGCAAGAACTTGTGAATCCCATTCTAGAAGATGCAGTTGCCTTGAAGGATGAGCTGAATTTAGTATCTGAAACCAAGGCTTTGGACGGTGTTTCCAAAGAGGAACTCTATAAAATGCCGTCAGCAGAATCTCTGTCTAAAGAATTGAAGTTGAAACAAACTATCAGCCCAGGTGGCTTTGCAGATGAATTGCGTCGTAATTTGATCCAGCCTGTCGTCCTAGGTACTGGAAAAAATATTAAAAAGATGTCTGTGTCAGTAGGTACCAAATTAAAAGAAAATCAACAAGTCCTCTTGCTGACGGATGACCTAGATACAGTGCCTGATATGTATGGATGGACCAAGAAAAATGTTGATATCTTTGCTGGATGGACGGATATGGAAGTCACCTATAAGGGCAAAGGCTCTCATGTCATGAAGCAAAGTGTCAAAATGGATACCTCTCTCAAGAAGACAAAGAAATAACAATTACATTAGGAGACTGATATGTTACTTGCTACCATAGTAGTATCATTTATTCTAACGGTTATTGGTATTCCTGCCTTTATCCGTTTCTATCAACGAGCCCATATTTCGGGTCAACAAATGCACGAAGATGTGAAGCAACACCAAGCTAAAGCAGGAACTCCTACCATGGGGGGAGTGGTCTTCTTAATCACTTCGGTTTTTGTCACTCTTGTCTTTAGCTTTTTAACAGGGAACTTTACGCGCCCTGTTCAATTGATCCTCTTTATTTTAGTCTTGTATGGAATCGTCGGTTTCTTGGATGACTTCTTAAAAGTTTTTCGTAAGATCAATGAAGGCTTGAATCCCAAGCAAAAATTAGCCCTGCAATTGGTGGGTGGAATCATTTTCTATCTCTTTTCTGAACGCCATGGAGGAGGTAGTCTTCTCAATGTCTTTGGTTGGGATCTTTATTTGGGGCATTTCTACATTGTCTTTGCCTTGTTTTGGTTGGTTGGTTTTTCAAATGCTGTCAACTTGACAGATGGAATTGATGGTTTGGCGAGTATTTCAGTGACCATCAGTTTGATTGCCTATTCTATCATCGCTGTCTGGCAAAGACGAACTGATATCCTCTTTGTGACCATCAGTATGATTGGTGCCCTCCTAGGCTTCTTCGTCTACAACCATAAGCCGGCCAAGATTTCATGGGAGATGTTGGAAGCCTGGCCCTAGGTGGGATGCTTGCGACTCTATCCATGGCTCTCCATGCAGAGTGGACCTTGCTCTTGATTGGGATTGTCTACGTCTTTGAGACTAGCTCGGTCATGCTCCAAGTGTCCTATTTCAAATGGACCAAGAAACGGACAGGAGAAGGGCGCCGGATCTTCCGCATGACGCCTTTCCATCACCATTTAGAATTGGGTGGTTTGTCTGGAAATGGAGAAAAATGGTCTGAGTGGAAGGTCGATGCCTTTCTTTGGAGTCTCGGTGCTGGGATGAGTGCCTTGACCCTCTTGATCTACTTTTTGATCAATTCATAAATCATTGAAAATAATAGGTTGGGATGCTATCTCAACCTTTTTCGCTGGCTAGGAATTGCTGTTCAAAAGAAGAGCGGTAAGAGAACTTTTCTGATATAATAATAGAGATGATGAAAGGATAAGAGAATGAAATTTACAGATTTTAAGTTTAAGGACTATATCCAAGAGGCCTTAAAAGAGATTAATTTTATCGAAGCGACAGAAGTTCAAGAAAAACTCATCCCGATTGTTTTAGCAGGTCGAGATTTGGTCGGTGAATCCAAAACAGGATCAGGGAAGACCCATACCTTCCTCTTGCCAATTTTTCAAACCTTAAATGAGGATAGTAGCCATGTCGAAGTGGTGATTACAGCGCCTAGTCGGGAGTTGGCCACACAGATTTACCAAGCGGCTCGTCAGATTGCTAGCCACTGTGAAAAGGAAATTCGGATTGCCAACTATGTTGGCGGAACTGATAAGGCTCGTCAGATTGATAAGCTTCAAGTGGCTCAACCACATATCGTGATTGGGACACCAGGACGCATCTATGATTTGGTTGCCTCTGGAGATTTAGCCATTCATAAGGCCCATACCTTTGTGGTCGATGAGGCTGATATGACTCTTGATATGGGCTTTGACGACGGTAGATAAGATTGCATCCAGTCTTCCCAAACAACTCCAATTCTTGGTCTTCTCTGCTACGATTCCGCAAAAGTTGCAACCTTTCTTGAAGAAATACCTATCCAACCCTGTCATGGAGCAGATTAAAACCAAAACGGTGATCTCGGATACCATTGATAACTGGTTGGTATCGACAAAAGGGCGCGATAAGAATGAGCAAGTCTATCAACTAACCCAGGCTCTTCAACCTTATCTGGCTATGATTTTTGTGAATACCAAGGACAGAGCGGATGACTTGCATGCTTATTTGGTAGAAAAGGGCCTTAAAGTCGCTAAAATCCATGGAGGGGTTCCTCCACGGGAGCGTAAGCGGATTATGAACCAAGTCAAAAACCTGGATTTTGAATATATCGTGGCAACTGACTTGGCAGCGCGTGGAATCGATATTGAAGGGGTCAGTCATGTCATCAACGATGCCATTCCACAAGATTTGTCCTTCTTTGTCCACCGTGTTGGCCGGACTGGTCGGAATGGACTTCCTGGTACAGCCATCACCCTTTATCAACCGAGTGATGACTCAGATATTCGGGAGCTTGAAAAATTAGGCATCCAGTTTGTACCGAAAGTCTTGAAGTCTGGAGCTATCGAAGATACCTACGACCGGGATCGCCGGGCTAATCGTGAAAAGCGCCTAGAAAAACTCGATATTGAGATGATTGGCTTGGTCAAGAAGAAAAAGAAAAAAATCAAACCTGGCTACAAGAAAAAAATCAAATGGGCCGTGGACGAGAAACGTCGGAAAGCCAAGCGAGCTGAGAACCGCGCTCGCGGTCGGGCAGAAGAAAGGCTAAACGCCAAACCTTTTAGTGATAAAGAAATTTAAAGATTTCCATAAAAATTAACTATTTGGTCGCTGATTTATTTTGTGATAGACTATCTATAGATAGTCTATTTTTTACTCTTAGAGGAGATTGTTGCTTGCTAGCACATCATATCTTGAGCATGATTTACGAACAATCGGTAGCAAAACTCAGCATTCTAAGAGCAAATATGATAGAATGATTCATTAATGAGGGAGGAAGTAACGAAGATGTTTACAACTACATATCTGGCGTCTGGTTGGTACGAAGAGTTTTTAAAATGGATACCAGAAGGAGAAATCTTTAACCTACGCGTCGTTTTTGAAGCTATTCCCGGAATTTTAAAAGAGCTTCCAAATACGATTTTGTTAACCTTGGCAGGAGCCTTTTTTGGTTTATTGCTAGCCCTATTGTTTGCCATTGTCAAAATCAATCGGGTAAAAATCCTTTATCCTATTCAAGCCTTGTTTGTGAGTTTTTTAAGAGGGACACCGATTTTGGTCCAGTTGATGCTGACCTATTATGGAATCCCGCTCCTATTGAAGGCCATTAACCAACAATATGGGACAACCTTTAATATCAACGATGTGCCGGCTCATTTATTTGTTATTGTGGCCTTTGCCTTTAATGAGGCAGCCTATGCCAGTGAGACCATTCGGGCAGCGATTTTGTCTGTTGATGCGGGTGAAATTGAAGCGGCGAAGAGTCTCGGGATGACCAATACTCAAGTCTATCGACGGATTATCATTCCAAATGCAGCCGTGGTTGCAACACCGACCTTGATCAACTCTTTGATTGGTTTGACCAAGGGAACTTCTCTGGCCTTCTATGCTGGAGTTTTGGAAATTTTTGCCCAAGCCAAGATTATGTCGGGGAATGATAGCCGCTACTTTGAGCGCTTTATCTCTGTTTCATTGATTTATTGGGTCATTAATATTTTGATTGAACAATTGGGTCGCTGGATCGAACAGGTACTCGCTATCAAAGATCCACAAGTCGTAAGCCAAACCTTGCAAGAGGAGGAAAGAGCAGCATGATTCGGATTTCACAATTATCAAAATCCTTTTCCGGTCAAGTGGTCCTAGACCATCTCGATTTGGAAATTCAAAAAGGGGAAGTTGTTGCCTTGATTGGTTCTTCTGGAGCTGGAAAATCAACCTTCTTGAGAAGCTTGAACTATTTAGAAGCTCCAGATAGTGGGAGTATTGAGATTAATGGGGAGAAGGTAGATTTTAAAACGATCAGTAAGGACGAAATCCTAACCCTTCGAAGAAAGTTAGCCATGGTCTTTCAACAATTCAATCTCTTCAGTCGCAAGACGGCTCTGGATAATGTTAAGGAAGGATTGGTAGTCGTTAAAGGCTTATCCGACCAGGAAGCAACCAAGATTGCCAAAGAAGAACTTGCAAAAGTCGGTTTGTCGGACCGCGAAACCCATTACCCTCGCCATTTATCAGGGGGACAGAAACAACGGGTGGCCTTGGCGCGGGCCCTAGCCATGAAGCCGGAAGTCCTCTTATTGGATGAACCAACCTCAGCTCTCGATCCAGAATTGGTCGGAGAGGTAGAAAAAGCCATCGCAGCAGCAGCACAAGCAGGGCAAACCATGATTTTGGTCAGTCATGACATGAGCTTTGTTTCCCAGGTGGCGGACAAGGTCTTGTTCCTTGATAAGGGAAAAATTATTGAATCTGGGACTCCAGAAGAGATTATGAATGCTCCTAAAGAAGAGCGGACAAAAGAATTCTTTGCTAGTTACAAACGAACATTTGTTTGATATAATATATAAGAGCTCGAGTCTGGAACGCGATGTTTCAGACTCGGATTTTTCTTTGAGTAGGTGCCTCAGGAGAAGATGATGATTAGTAGTCTACTTTTCCGCATAGATAGGTGTGTCAAGTTGACCAACGGTTAACGAAACGAAGCGGCATCTCGTCCCCTCATTCCAAGTTTGGATACTAAGGAGATCTTATGTTAAACCAATTGCTATCTCTCTATATCGAGAGCTTAATCATCACTTCAGTTGGGGTGTTGGTTGCTTCAGCTGTTTGGATAGTCTTGCGAGTAGCTCGTAAGACGGATAAAACAGCTAAGGAACGCCAGTTACACCTCTATGATATTTTATTAATTGATATTATGATAATTCCAGTCCTTACCTTTGCAGTCATTGGAGTTCTGTTTATTCTTCGAGCAAGATAATTGCAAAATGATTGAATTGGAGTTAGAATCAAGATAGTTACAACAAAAGGAGAAGCTTATGTATGATACACTGATTATCGGCGCAGGACCTGCGGGAATGACCGCAGCCTTGTATGCAGCCCGCAGCAATCTCAAGGTTGCCTTGTTAGAAGCAGGAATTCCTGGCGGACAGATGAACAACACGTCTGACATTGAAAATTATCCAGGCTATGCCAACATCAGTGGTCCTGAATTGGCTGAAAAGATGTTCGAACCTCTAGAAGCTTTAGGAGTGGAACACTTGTTTGGCAGAGCCGAAAACATTGTTGATCAAGGAAGCTACAAGGAAATTACGACAGATGATGGTCTCCTACAAGCTAAGACCGTTATTATTGCGACAGGTTCCAACCATCGTTTATTGGGAGTTCCAGGTGAAGAAGAATTGAATAGTCGTGGGGTTTCTTATTGTGCCGTCTGTGATGGAGCCTTCTTCCGAGATGAAGACCTCATGGTCGTTGGTGGAGGAGACTCAGCGGTTGAAGAGGCAATTTCCTGACTCAGTTTGCTAAGACTGTTACCATTGTTCACCGACGCGATGCCCTACGTGCCCAAAAAGTTCTTCAAGACCGAGCTTTTGCCAATGAAAAGATTCACTTTGCTTGGAATACAGTGGTCGAAGAGATCAAAGGGGACAACCGTGTGACTAGTCTGCTTTTAAAAGATGTTCAAACTGGTCAAGTCCGCGAGCAAGCAGCAGGTGGTGTCTTCATCTATGTGGGCTTGGATCCTGTCAGTGATTTTGCGACTGAACTTGGTATTTTGGATGAGAATGGTTGGGTAGTGACGGATGATCATATGAGAACCTCAGTCCCAGGTGTTTTTGCGGTTGGGGATGTTCGCCAAAAAGATCTTCGTCAGGTTACCACAGCTGTTGGAGACGGCGCTGTTGCTGGTCAAGAAGCTTATAAATATATTACTGAACACGAAGAATAAGAAAGAAGGAAGGGATGTTCGTCTGATGGAAAGAGGCGAATATCCCTTCTTTTTTACGATGAAAAATGAGGTTTAACCCAGATTAAACTCATATGGACCTGTAAAATGTGCTATAATGTGTTTAAAATTATTTTGGACTGTGCCAGTTGACGGAGCGCGACTGGTGCCATGAAGTAAGAAAGAAGAAGAGGGATCATACATGTACCCAGATGATAGTTTAACTCTCCATACAGATTTGTACCAAATCAATATGATGCAAGTTTACTTTGAACAAGGCATTCACAATAAAAAGGCAGTCTTCGAAGCCTATTTCCGCCAGCAACCCTTTAAAAATGGCTATGCTGTCTTTGCGGGTCTTGAACGCATTGTCAACTATTTGAAGAATCTACGTTTTTCTGAGTCAGATATTGCCTACCTAGAATCCTTGGGCTACGAAGGAGCCTTCCTAGATTACCTGAAAAATTTTAAAATGGAATTGACCGTTCGTTCTGCCAAAGAAGGGGATCTGGTCTTTGCCAATGAGCCGATTGTTCAAGTAGAAGGACCACTTGCCCAGTGTCAGTTGGTCGAAACAGCCCTCCTCAATATTGTCAACTTCCAAACCTTGATTGCCACAAAAGCAGCTCGAATCAAGTCTGTGATCGAAGACGAACCTTTGATGGAGTTCGGGACTCGTAGAGCACAAGAAATGGATGCGGCTATCTGGGGAACCCGTGCAGCCGTTATTGGAGGCGCTAGCGGGACTAGTAACGTTCGTGCAGGAAAACTCTTTGATATTCCAGTACTTGGAACCCATGCCCATGCCTTGGTGCAGGTCTATGGCGATGATTATCAAGCTTTTAAGGCCTATGCTGAGACCCACCGCAACTGTGTCTTTCTAGTGGATACCTATGATACGTTGCGTATCGGAGTTCCAGCTGCGATTCAGGTAGCCCGTGAGATGGGCGATCGTATCAACTTCCTTGGCGTGCGGATTGACTCTGGAGATATTGCCTACATCTCGAAAAAAGTTCGCCAGCAGTTGGATGAAGCTGGTTTCACAAAAGCGAAGATCTATGCCTCAAATGATTTGGATGAAAACACCATCCTCAACTTGAAGATGCAAAAGGCTAAGATTGATGTCTGGGGTGTCGGAACCAAGTTGATCACGGCCTATGACCAACCAGCCCTTGGAGCAGTCTATAAGATTGTTTCTATCGAAGACGAAAATGGTCAAATGCGAAACACCATCAAGCTGTCTAACAATGCTGAGAAGGTCTCAACTCCAGGGAAGAAGCAAGTTTGGCGCATTACCAGTCGGGAAAAGGGCAAATCTGAAGGAGATTACATCACTTACGATGGAGTAGATATCAATGAACTGACAGAAATCAAGATGTTCCATCCGACCTATACCTATATCAAGAAGACGGTTCGTGATTTTGACGCCATCCCGCTCTTGGTTGATATTTTCAAAGATGGAAAACAAGTCTACGAATTGCCAGCTTTGATGGATATCCAAGCCTATGCTCGGAAGGAATTCGATAAGCTCTGGGATGAGTACAAACGTGTCCTCAATCCACAACATTACCCAGTAGACTTGGCCAAGGATGTATGGCAAGATAAGATGGACCTGATTGATCAGATGCGTCAGAAAGCTTTGGGAGGTGAAGAAGAATGAGCCTACAAGAAGACATTATTGCTCAATTAGGGGTCAAGCCGGTCATTGATCCTCAAGAAGAGATTCGCCGGTCGATTGATTTTTTGAAGGACTACTTGCAAAAACATCCTTTTCTAAAGACCTTTGTCTTAGGAATTTCGGGAGGACAGGACTCGACCCTAGCGGGTCGCCTGGCTCAATTGGCCATGGAGGAAATGCGGGCAGAGACTGGAGATGCCAGTTATCAGTTTGTTGCAGTCCGCTTGCCCTACGGTGTCCAAGCAGATGAAGCAGATGCTCAAAAGGCCTTGGCCTTCATCCAGCCAGATGTCAGCCTAGTCGTGAACATCAAGGAATCGGTCGATGCCATGGAGCGTGCTGTCGAAGCGACAGGAACGGATGTCTCAGACTTTAATAAGGGAAATATAAAGGCACGGAGTCGGATGATTGCTCAGTATGCCTTGGCAGGTGCCTATAGCGGAGCCGTCATTGGGACGGACCATGCGGCTGAAAATATCACTGGATTCTTTACCAAGTTTGGAGATGGTGGAGCTGATATCCTGCCTCTCTATCGCCTTAACAAGCGCCAAGGCAAGCAGTTGCTTCAGGCGCTAGGAGCTGATCCAGCCTTGTATGAGAAGGTACCGATTGCAGATTTGGAAGAGGAGAAGCCGGGTATCGCTGACGAAGTAGCTCTTGGGGTGACCTATGCAGAAATTGATGACTACCTAGAAGGGAAATCAGTTAGCCCAGAAGCTCAAGCAACTATTGAAATTGGTGGCACAAAGGCCAACACAAACGTCATCTACCGATTACGGTATTTGATACCTTCTGGCGTTGATAGGAAAGAAAAAATCGATAGTAAAGTGACCAGATAAGTCAAAAAACAATATAAGTCATTTTGGGATAAGATTCCAGAAGCAGAAAAATTCTGGTTGAATTGTGGAACAGATGTATACGGTAAAAATGAATGATCGTTTAAAAATTAGATAGGAGAAGGCCATGGGATTGCAGAATAAATCCGATGAGGAGTTAAGACAAGATAAAATGGATCATTTAAAGGAACAGATATACTCGCTTATCTATGGTTTGGCTATTGGGGATGCGCTAGGGGTTCCTGTTGAGTTCAATGAAAGAGACTCCTACCATATTACAAAGATGGAGGGCTATGGAACCTATAATCAGCCACCTGGGACTTGGTCTGATGATACCTCTTTAACTCTTGCTCTAGTAGAACATTTGAGTGAAAAATCAGATTTATCTGGATTAATGGATAAGTTTGTTGCCTATCGTCAAGGTTATTTGACGCCCTTTGGGACTTGTTTTGATATCGGAATTGCTACCAATCAAGCGATTGAGCGGTACTTGTCTGGTGTCTCTCCAGAGGAATGTGGAGGAAGAGGGGAACGAGACAATGGGAATGGTGCTCTTATGCGGATTGCACCCTTGGCTTTCGTTTTAAAAGATAGAAGTGATTTTACACACAATTGTGGAAAAATTGAGAAATATACTCAGGTGACACATGCGCACCCAAGGTCGCTTGTTGCCTCTATTATTTATGTTCAGATTTTAATCGATTTACTATTCAATAAGTCATTGGAAGAGACGATAGAAGACCTTCAACCTCTGTTAGAGGATTATTTCAGATCAAATTCAGAATACTGGAAAGAATACCAAGATCAGTTCAGAGAGCTATTTGACAAGGATTTTTATCAAAAACAACGAGAAGAAATAATGTCTACAGGCTATGTGGTTGATAGTCTGAAAGCTAGTCTCTGGTGTCTAGGGACAACAGAGACTTTTGAAGGAGCAGTTTTAAAAGCGGTCAATCTCGGAAATGACACCGATACGATTGGTGCAATCACAGGAAGCTTTGCTGGAGCTCTCTACAAACTGAAAGGTATTCCAGATAAATGGATACAACAATTGGTAAATAGAGAATTGATCGATGAAAAATGTCAAAAATTAATAGAGTGTCTAGATCAGTGAGATCAATTTGTGAATGTGGAATACTTGCTTTCTCTGCTAGATGATCGAGCAGAGAATAATTTTTATTAGATATGACATCAGTCAGCTAAACCCTTTTAGCTGGCTTTTTTTGCTAGCTACTCGGTCACTAACTTGCTTGTCAAAGTATAATTCGGTATTATAGGGAGGGAGCGATTGCTTGGCTAGCCTAATTGTAGGTTTCCAGTTATGTAGGTATGGGAAATAGGAGGAAAATTTATGGAAAAAGATCAATTAATAGAGAAACCAGAAGTCATTATTGTTGGGGTTATTGCGAATTATCAGTTTAACTGGTATATTTGTTCAAACGATATGTGGACAATGGATATCGATAAATATATTCAGGCATATAAGGAAGCAGGTCTGGATCTTGATTTCTCCTATTTACCTGAGATTCAACAGAATCTTCACGTAATTACAAAAAGTAATCTTGAGAACTACTTAGAACTGTATAAAGATGACTGTCTGAAGGTGACCGTTGAAGAATTGATCACAATGATTAGACGTTCAATGGAGTGTGTGGACTTCAATTCAGAGATGATTCTGGAAGGAAAAGCCTTGCTCCCGGATCTTTTAATTGATTTTGATAAAGAAGAGTTTTATTCAAACCATCTGGGAATGAAAAACTACGAACGATATGTGCCAAATGAATGGACGGTTTGTTCAGGGCGATTCGATCATTTGATACCTGAGGAGAAACGATACTGGATTGAAAAGAATGGCAAAATAAACATCAGATCATGAATTATTTAGTTCTAACGAACTATTTAGTATTGTAGGAATGAGAACTTGACTCAAATTGCTGATGGAGAGCTAAGATGACTCCTGAACGAACACTTTGATGGAAATAAGGCGCAATACGGAGCTCTGTTTCAAGTGCCTGATTCTAACGGTAAATACCATCAACTCTTCTAATCTTTAAAACAATTTTTACTTGAAGATTTTAGACAATGGTCTATAATGGTAAGTAGCTTTACAAAGGAGAATCTTATGTCAGAATTAACACAAGAATTTACAGATCAACTTTATACAAATTACCAAGCAAATGTGAAATTTGAGGCTCTCGAAAATGCCATCACCCACAATGGGATTCATGCAGCTTTGGAGACACGCAAAAGTGCAGTAGAAAACACACCCGTCTTTTCTCTTGATTTAACCAAGGACAAGGTGACGGACCAGAAAGCTTCTGGTCGTTGCTGGATGTTTGCGACTCTGAATACCTTCCGTCATAAAATGATTGCGAGCTTCCAATTAGAGGATTTTGAGTTGTCTCAAGCTCACACTTTCTTTTGGGACAAGTACGAAAAATCCAACTGGTTCTTGGAACAAATCATTGCGACAGCGGATCAGGATTTAACCAGCCGCAAGGTGGCCTTCCTCCTTCAAACTCCTCAACAAGATGGTGGTCAATGGGATATGGTCGTTTCCCTCTTTGAAAAATATGGGGTCGTCCCCAAGTCTGTCTATCCAGAATCCATCTCATCTAGCAATAGCCGAGAGCTCAATACCTACTTAAATAAATTATTGCGCCAAGATGCTCAGATCCTTCGCGAATTACTTGCGAGTGGGGCAGATCAAGCAACGGTTCAAAGCAAGAAAGAAGAACTCCTCCAAGAAATCTTTAATTTCTTGGCCATGTCACTGGGCTTGCCCCCTCGTACATTTAGTTTCTCTTATCGCGATAAGGATAATAATTTCCACACAGAGTCTGGCTTGACACCTCAAAGCTTTTACAAAAAATATGTGGACCTTCAGTTGGAGAACTACGTTTCTGTTATCAATGCGCCTACGGCAGACAAGCCTTATGGCCAGTCTTACACAGTAGAGATGCTGGGGAATGTGGTCGGTAGCCGTGAAGTCCGCTACCTCAACGTTCCGATGGAGCGCTTGAAAGAATTGGCCATTGCCCAAATGAAAGCTGGGGAAACTGTTTGGTTTGGATCGGATGTCGGCCAAGTCAGCAACCGCAAAGCTGGAATCCTGGCAACAGATGTCTATGACTTTGAAGCGGGAATGGATATCCAGCTGACTCAAGATAAGGCAGGACGTTTGGATTATGCAGAAAGTCTCATGACCCATGCTATGGTCTTGACTGGTGTGGACCTGGACGAAGCTGGACGCCCTCTCAAATGGAAAGTTGAGAATTCTTGGGGAGACAAAGTCGGAACAGATGGATACTTTGTAGCTTCCGATGCCTGGATGGACGAATACACCTACCAGATCGTTGTCCGCAAGGAACTATTGACAGCGGAGGAATTGGCTGCTTATGAGGCAGAACCGATTGTCTTAGCTCCTTGGGATCCAATGGGAGCTCTGGCTTCTAAATAAATTGAATAGAAAAGCACGATTGTTGATTAACAATCGTGCTTTTGTTTGGGCTTAAATCATTTAACTAACGATTTTGCTCGTTTTCTTTAGCAGAAGGTTCGGTGTGTTCAGAATTTTCCTCTGAGCTAGATGAACTTGAGCTTGAGCTTTCTTCTGTTGATTCGCTCGTTTCTTCAGCTGTATAGCTTGGCTCATAATAGTAATTGTAGTTGTTCTTACCATTATTGAGATAGAGGAAAGAACCGCTACGATAGAGTCCATTTGGTTGTTCCCAGTCGGTCGTTCCTGATCCATACTGCTCTAGTAAGTAAAGCATCATTTGCTTGTAGACGTCAGTCGCAACTTTAACGCCATCATCGAGAACTGGAGTGAGACGGTTGGTGTAACCGGTCCAAACTGCCATAGCATATTGGGTAGTGTAGCCGACGAACAATTCATCTGGTGTTACAATGCCAGAACTATAGTAATTCTTGTGAGTTTTTTCAATTCATTATCCGCATAGTTAGAGGTACCGGTCTTACCAGCCTGGTAGGCTCCGTAGATAGCTGCATTATATCCTGTTCCAGATGTCAGAACAGTCTTCATCATATCAGTCATCATATAAGCAGTCGTTTCTTTCATAGCCCGTGTTCCTGGGTTATCAAATTCACGAGTGCTGCCATCACTAAAGACGATGCGGTTGACGTATTGTGGTCTGTAGTAAGTACCACCGTTGGCAATTGCGGCATAGGCAGCAGCCATCTTCTCACTGCTGGCTCCGTATTTGTTGCTGGAGTCACTGGTGTTACTTGAAATAGCATTTGCATAAACCATCTCAGGATATTCAATACCAATACCGCTCAAGAATTTTTGAGCTTTCTTCAAGCCGACTTTATCAAGGGCGCGAACAGCAGGAACATTTCGAGATTCCTGGATCGCTTGTTGCATGGTGATGTTCCCATAATAGTTCCGGTCCCAGTTATAGACGGGAGTGTTGGAGTGAGGGAAGTTATATGGCGTATCTGGAATAGTTGCAGCTGTTGAGCTATATTCATCGTATTCAAGCGCAGGGGCATAGTCAGTGATTGGTTTCATGGTAGAACCCCAATCGCGGTTGGTTTCGACAGCTTGGTTGGTTCCGAAGGAAACGTTGGTTGATTGATGGCGGGAACCTAATTGAGCCACAACCTTCCCGTTGCTAACATCGATGACGGTAGAGGCAACTTGTATCTCATCATCTGGATAATTGACATACTCATCTGAGTTGTAAATGTCCCAGAGACGTTTTTGTGCTTCGGTATCGACGTTGGTATACACATCCATCCCGGTCGTCAATAGGTTATAGCCGGTCTCTTCTTCTACCTGCTGGATGACTTCTTTCAAGTAGTTATCCATATAAGCTGGGTAGTTGGTTAAGGCCGTCAAACTTTGGAGGCCATCTGTTACGGGAGTATTAACAGCATTTTCATATTGCTCATTAGAAATAGCCTTCATCTCAAACATTTCTTTGAGGACTATGTTGCGCCGTTCTAGAGCAGCTTCTGGATGGGTGTAAGGGTCATATTGGTTGGGTGCTTGTGGCATCCCAGCCAAGAGGGCTAGCTGAGGAAGAGAGAGATCTTTGAGTTCTTTACCATAGTAACTGTGGGCAGCTGTTTGCATCCCATAGTTTCCGTTAGACATATAGACCTTATTGATGTAATAAGTCAATATTTCTTGTTTGGTTGCCTTTTGTTCTAACTGAGTGGCCAGCCAGGCTTCTTGAATCTTCCGGGACAAGGTCTGGTCGGCTGAGGAAGTAGAGAAGTAGGTCAGCTTAATCAACTGCTGGGTCAGTGTGGAACCACCCTGACGCCCTCCTCGGAGATTGTTGACAAAGGCACCAGCGATTCGAATGAAATCAACCCCTCGGTGGTTAAAGAATCGATGGTCTTCAATCGCTACAATGGCGTCGACCAACTCGGTTGGAATTTCATTGGTCTCTGCATTGATCCGCTTCTCAGCCCCTAAATCGGCAATCATATTGTTTTGGTTGTCAAAGATTCTACTAGAAGTCGTTGCGACCAGGTCTTTCTCAGAGAGGGTTGGAGCTTTGAAAGCGTAGTAGCTAAAAATTAGCCCTCCGAGAACGAATAAGAGCAAGAAGAAGGAAATTGCCACAATGGCAACATATTTTAACCACTGGATAACTGTTTGTTTGTTCATTTAATTACCGCCTAGTAGATTCTGTTCAATAATATCAAGATAGGGGATGCTTGGAAGGCGATCCGTCTCAATACGATAGCCATTCTCCCGAACATAGGTGAGTGGCATGGATTTACTGCCATGATCGATGTTGTAATAGTCAATTAAGGAAGGAGCTGGCAGCAGATAGGTCTCACTGAGCTTTGCAAAATGCAAAAGCACAAAACAAATCCCGCCCTGCTGAATGACAGCAGCCATGTGATCAATCTGGTGCTGATGAAAATTCTTCATCGGCATCGATTGTTTCTGTTGGGTTTCCTTAGCCTCGAAATCAATGTAGTGGCCTTTGTAGACACCGGAGTAGTCCGTGGTAGAGGCCTGACGAAAATAAGCTTCTACAATCTTTGCTCGACTGCGATGAGGATAGTCCACTTTGACGATCTGAATAGGGGTTGGCTTTTTATGAATAACGGCCAGTCCCTTAGAAAGGTAATACTGGTTGCTCTCGTTAATCATTTTTCAAATGACATTCCCCGATTGGCAAAGTTCACACTCTGTTTTCGCTGAAGGGGCGAAGAGGATTTCTTGGTAAGTTTGTGAGGATAGTTGACCATAAAACTCCTTATTGGTACAATTACATCACTCTATTATAACATAAATTGAAGAGGGGAGGGGAAATTATGAATAGTTTGCTTGTTACAGGCTATAAACCATATGAATTAGGAATCTTATCAGCCAAGGATCCACGACTACCTATCATTAAAGAGGCCATCCGACAAGATTTAAGACGCTTTTTAGAAGAGGGGGTCAAATGGCTGGTCTTTACAGGAAATTTAGGTTTTGAAGCTTGGGTCTTAGAGGTTGCAAAAGAAATGCAGAAGGACTATGAACTTCAGTTGGCGACCATCTTTATGTTTGAAAACCAGGGGGAGAATTGGAATGAAGCCAATCAGGAAATTCTTAGCCAGTTTAAGCAGGTTGATTTCGTCAAGTATGCCTATCCTTCTTATGCCAATTCAGGACAATTTAAAGACTTTAACAAATTTTTGTTAGAAAACACGGATGGAGCTTATTTATTTTATGACCCTGAACATGAAACCAATCTTAAATATCTTTACAAGATGATGGTAGATATGGATCCATTCTATATCAAAAGATTAAACTTTGATGACTTAAATGAAGTAGCAGAAAAAATTTGCGAAAAATAAGTAATTTACCTTGATTTTTGCCCCTCTTTTTTTATATAATTGATATGATTAACTAGAACGGAGAGAAAGATGGCCAGTATTATTTTTACTGCGAAAGATATTTTTGATCAAGAGTTCAAAAAAGAAGTTCGTGGATACAACAAAGATGAAGTAAATGAATTCTTGGACGATGTTATCAAAGACTATGAAACCTATGCGGCTTTGGTTAAAGAGTTGAAAGAAGAAAACGAACGACTCCGTGAAGAAGTAGCCAAGAAAGCCGTTCAAGTAACTCCGAGTCAATCTGTACAAGAGCCTGCTCCGAAACATGAGCTCCCTCAAGTGACAACGACGACGAATTTTGATATCTTGAAACGCTTAAATCGCTTGGAAAAAGAAGTCTTTGGCAAGCAAGTTGTTGATCGCGAATTTAAGAAAGAATTATAGTAAAAGGTGCAATTTTTGGATAATCGCGTGAGAGCTTTCTCTCATGAGGAAAGTCCATGCTAGCACAGGCTGTGATGCCTGTAGTGTTTGTGCTAGGTGAATCCATAAGCCTAGGGACTTGATGTTCAAGTTACGGCGAGCGAACGGGCTAAGTCTTCGGATAGGTTTTAGTAACTCTGAAAGTGCCACAGTGACGTAGTTTTTAGGGAAACCTAAAAAGTGGAACGAGGTAAACCCCTCAAGCTAGCAACCCAAACTTTGGTCGGGGCATGGGATGCATGGAAACGAACATAGTATCCTGACTGGAAACAGTAGACAGATGATTATCGAAGGGAATGGTACCTAGTCATTTCTGGAACAAAACATGGCTTATAGAAAATTGCATATAGGTGGTGAGGGGGAGAGTGATCTCAACCTCCTTTTTTAAGTAATGGGTAACAAATGAAAAAACAATTTGAATTGATCGCGACAGCTGCAGCTGGTCTAGAGGCTGTAGTAGGTCGTGAATTACGAGATCTGGGCTATGACTGTCAAGTGGAAAATGGTCGCGTTCGTTTTCAGGGAGATGTTCGTGCGATCATCGAAACCAATCTCTGGCTTCGAGCAGCTGATCGGATCAAGATTGTGGTCGGGTCATTTCCAGCTCCTACCTTTGAGGAACTTTTCCAAGGAGTTTTTGCCTTAGATTGGGCTCAATACCTTCCTTTAGGGGCTCGCTTCCCAATTGCAAAGGCGAAGTGTGTCAAGTCCAAACTACACAATGAACCGAGTGTACAAGCTATTTCGAAAAAAGCTATCGTTAAGAAATTGCAGAAGCATTATGCTCGCCCTGAAGGGGTTCCTCTGATTGAAAATGGCGCAGAGTTTAAAATCGAAGTTTCTATTTTGAAGGACCAAGCAACGATCTTGATTGATACGACAGGTAGTAGTCTATTCAAACGTGGCTATCGGACTGAAAAAGGGGGAGCTCCAATTAAAGAAAATATGGCGGCAGCTATTCTCCAACTTTCCAATTGGTATCCAGATAAACCTTTGATTGATCCTACATGTGGATCAGGAACCTTCTGTATCGAGGCAGCGATGATGGCTCGTCAGATAGCACCCGGTTTGAGACGAACCTTCTCTTTTGAAGACTGGAATTGGGTAGACGATCGTCTGATCCAAGAAGTTCGCACAGAGGCCAGTAAAAAATCAATCGGGACCTAGTGTTGGATATTATGGGAACGGATATCGATGCGCGGATGGTTGAGATTGCTAAAGAGAATGCTCAAAAAGCTGGGGTCGCTAGCGATATCACCTTTAAACAAATGCGGGTTCAAGATTTGCGATCTGATAAGATTAATGGGGTCATCATCTCTAACCCTCCATATGGAGAACGCTTATCTGATGATGCTGGAGTTACAAAACTGTATGCTGAAATGGGTGAGGTTTTTGCTCCCTTGACGACCTGGAGTAAGTTTATCTTGACCAGTGATGAAAACTTTGAGAAGAAATTTGGGCGTCCAGCAGATAAAAAACGGAAATTATATAACGGGACCTTAAAGGTTGATTTGTATCAATTTTTTGGAGAACGGGTGCGACGACAATCGTCAAATGAGAAAGGAAGCATATGACAAAAGAAGATAAACAGCAATTGGGTCAAGATGCAGAGTCAGTTCTTGATTTTCAAGATGCAAAAGAAATGACCATCGGTCAAGCCAACCGTAAGGCAGAAGAGATCGAAGCGGGTGTTAAAGAGACGGACAATGTTCTCGATAAGTACATCAAGCAACACCGAGAAGAAATCGAAGCTGATAAGTTTGATACCCTCATCATGAAACAACCTTTGGCGACTGAAGAAATCACAGGAAGTACAGATGCTCCAGTTGAAGAAACGACTGTAGCAGTTGAAACAGAGGATTTAGGAGAGACAAAGCGGATTCCAGATCCCCTTCCCCTAGAACGTCCAGCTAAGATTAAATTTGGTCCAGAACCAACAGAACCATACGTAGAAGAAGAAATTGAGATCCCAGTGGAGCCGAAAAAGAGTCGTGTGAAGCCAGTCCTCCTTTCAGTTCTTGCTTTAACAGCAGTGGCGACAGCTAGCTGGTTCTCTTACCAATGGATGCGCAACCAATCAAATGGGGAAACCAAGCTTGTTTCTTCTTCTAGCTCGTCAAGCAAGTCTTCTTCCTCTTCTTCTTCAAGTAGCGTTAACACGGAAGCTGCTCTCAAAGAATTTAATGATCAATATGCCAGCTTCTTTACAGATGACTCTAAAACAAGCCTAAAAATGATTCTTTTGGTAATTTGGAAAAATTAAAAGCAAGCTTGGATAAGTTGAAAGATACCAAAGAGTACGAAGCTGCGAAGACGAAGTATGATGAATTGGTCAAGCAAGTATCAGCGATTCAGACAGTGAACTCTCAGTTTACCAGTCCAGTTATCAAAGATGGTGTTATTGATGCCAATGCTCAAGTGAAAAGTGATGCAGTCTTTTCAGATGCTTCAACAGCCAATACACAATTGAATCAATTGTTGAAGGATGCTGCGACTCAAGGTCGTTCGCAACAAGTTGCGACACCAGCTCCAGTCACAGATGGAGGGAATAGTACAGGTGGAGTTACGGCGACGACTGGTCCTGCAACAGTGACAACCGCACCTAGCTCTCCTCAAGTGGCACCAGGGGCTGGCAATACAACAGGAGGTGTTAATCCTGGATACTCTGGCTTTGGTCTTCAAAGTACTGGTGTGCCTCTTCAACGGAATTTGAGTCGGGTACCATACAATCAGGCGGCGCTTGATGATGTTTACAATCCTGCTTGGACCTTTAATCCAGGAGTCCTTGAAAAGATTCTAAAGATTGCTCGGGAACGTGGACATATCATTGGGGATCAATACATTCTGGAGCGTGTGAATATTATCAAGGGGAATGGTTACTACAATCTCTTTAAACCAGATGGTACTTACTTATTTAGTATCAATGCTAAAACAGGTTACTTTGTTGGAAATGGCAAAGGCCATGCAGATGCATTAGATTATTAAGAACTAAAAAAAGAGGCTGGACAAAAACTGTCTAGCCTTCAATGTTTGATAGGAATAACTGCATGGCGTAGCGGTTGATGGGTATCTTTGTGCGCTTTTTAAGCTCCAAAGATGCCCCAATCAACTGTGCGGGGGTGGGAAAACGAACTCTTTTTAATTAGTGGGAGTTCTTTCCCTCTCCCTTTGTTTTTTATACGATATGGCGAGTAAAAGGATCGTCAGAAATACCTTGTTCGAGAATCAATTTGCACCATTCTTTAGCAGAAAAGAGACTGTGATCTTTATAGTTACCACAAGACTCGATAGTGGTCCCAGGAACATCTTCCCAGCTTGTAGCTTCAGCTATCTCCTCTAAGGAAGACTTGATTACCTCAGCGATTGTTCTAGGATCGTGTTGTCCCCACATAATCATGTGAAATCCAGTACGGCACCCGAATGGAGAACAATCAATCATGCCATCAATACGCTTGCGGATTAACATAGCTAAGAGATGCTCGATGGTATGCAAGCCAGCAGTAGGGATAGAGTCCTCGTTTGGTTGTACCAAGCGGATATCGTAGTTTGAAATCACATCTCCTTTTGGCCCAGTTTCCTCTCCGATCAGGCGAACGTAAGGAGCTTTTACAGCAGTGTGGTCTAGTTCGAAACTTTCCACAATAACTTCTTTGGTCATTTAACTTCCTCAATTTCTTTTTTCTTGATTATAGCACAATTGGTGAGGGAAGAAAACACTAGGGGCTGTGAGATAAAAGGAACATAGTGGCGGTGAAGATGTGTGATGGAAATCTGTTAATTGAAGCTATTTTCTTGCTAGAATCAAGGCGGAGAAATTTTAAAAAACAGCAGAAATATATTGGTTTTAGCTAGAAAATTTGTTTGTTAATTTTTGGAAAATATGATAAAATGATAAAGAATTTTTTAATTCAACTATTCATTAGATTAGAGGTAAAAACATGGAATTTGGAATTGCAATTGTTTTTGCCGCAATCATTGGTTTAGTCATTGGATATGTAGGGATCTCAGTGAAGATGAAAGCATCGAAAGAAGCTGCAGAACTTACTCTTTTAAATGCTGAACAAGAAGCAACGAATTTACGTGGACAGGCAGAGCGTGAAGCTGATTTGATTTTGAAAGAAGCTAAGCATGAGTCTAGTTCACTTAAAAAAGAAGCACTTTTGGAGGCAAAGGAAGAAGCCAGAAAATATCGAGAAGAGGTCGATGCTGAGTTTAAATCAGAGCGTCAAGAATTAAAACAATTAGAAACCCGCTTGGCGGAACGTTCAAATAATCTTGATCGCAAAGATGATAATCTTACGAGCAAAGAACAAACTCTTGAACAAAAAGAGCAAAGTCTTTCAGATAGAACTAAACACATTGATGCGCGTGAAGAACAATTACATGAGCTAGAAAAGAAAAAAGAAGAAGAATTAGAAAAAATTGCTTCTCTTACTCAATCGGAAGCGCGTGATATTATCTTAACGCAAACAGAAGAACATCTTTCAAAAGAAATTGCGACTCGTATCCGAGATGCAGAATTGGAAGTAAAAGAACGTTCAGACAAAGTTGCGAAAGATATCTTGGTTCAAGCCATGCAACGGATGGCAGGTGATTTTGTTGCAGAACAGACAAACTCAACGGTTCATTTGCCAGATGATGCGATGAAGGGGCGAATCATTGGTCGTGAAGGTCGGAATATTCGTACCTTTGAAAGCTTAACAGGTGTGGATGTCATTATTGACGACACACCGGAAGTAGTCACCTTGTCAGGATTTGATCCGATTCGTCGGGAAATCGCACGGATGACCATGGAAAGTCTCTTGAAAGATGGTCGAATTCATCCAGCTCGTATTGAAGAGTTGGTAGAGAAGAACCGTCTGGAAATTGATCAACGAATCCGTGAATACGGTGAAGCAGCTGCTTATGAAATTGGGGCCCCAAATCTACATCCTGACTTGATGAAAATTATGGGACGCTTGCAATTTAGAACCTCTTATGGTCAAAATGTTTTGCGTCACTCGATTGAGGTTGCTAAGTTATCTGGTATTATTGCGAGTGAACTTGGCGAAAATGCTACCTTGGCTCGTCGAGCTGGTTTCCTACATGATATTGGAAAAGCCATCGACCGTGAGGTAGAAGGTAGTCACGTAGAAATTGGAACGGAGTTGGCTCGTAAATACAAAGAGCATCCTGTTGTTGTTAATACCATTGCCAGTCACCATGGAGACGTGGAACCAGAAAGTGTCATAGCTGTTATTGTAGCAGCAGCGGATGCTTTAAGTGCGGCTCGTCCAGGTGCCCGGAGCGAGTCTCTTGAAAGTTATATCAAACGTCTTCAAGATCTTGAAGAAATTGCAAATGGCTTTAAGGGAGTCAAGACTAGCTTCGCCTTGCAAGCAGGTCGTGAAATCCGAATTATGGTAAGCCCTGAAGAGGTTAAGGATGATAAGTTGACCATCTTAGCTCATGACATTCGTGAGAAGATCGAGTCTAACTTGGAGTATCCTGGTAATATCAAGGTAACCGTTATTCGTGAATTGCGTGCCATTGATTATGCAAAATAGAGCTTGTTAAAAGCCGTCTATAAAAAAGATAGTCAGCGAAGGTGAAAGATCCTTGGCTGACTATCTTTTTTGAGTTGCATTGAAAATAGGATCCTAAAAGAGAATAATTGCTTCATCTAGAAGTGGCTAGAAGCCTTGTCTCTAGGAAAAATCTGTTGAAAAATCTTTCTAATTTTGTTACACTAGATAGAAAGATAGCGAAGGAGACAAAATGGCGGATCGAGGATTATTAATCGTTTTCTCAGGACCCTCAGGTGTTGGGAAAGGGACGGTTAGACGTGAGATTTTTGAAAGCTCAGATAATCAATTTCAATACTCAGTATCGATGACAACACGTGCTCAACGTCCAGGTGAAGTGGATGGAGTAGATTATTTCTTCCGTACACGTGAAGAATTCGAGGAGTTGATTCGTCAAGGTCAAATGCTTGAATATGCTGAATATGTTGGTAATTATTATGGCACTCCGTTGACCTATGTGAACGAAACCCTCGATAAAGGGATTGATGTCTTCCTTGAGATCGAGGTGCAAGGGGCTTTGCAGGTGAAGAAAAAGGTACCGGATGCCGTCTTCATTTTCTTGACTCCTCCGGATTTGGATGAGTTACAAGATCGTTTAGTTGGGCGTGGGACTGACAGTGCGGAAGTGATTGCTCAGCGGATTGAAAAAGCTAAAGAAGAAATTGCCTTGATGCGTGAGTATGATTATGCCGTTGTCAATGATCAAGTGCCTTTGGCTGCAGAACGTGTCAAACGTGTAATTGAGGCGGAACATTTCCGAGTAGATCGGGTCATTGGTCATTACCAAGAAATGCTTCCCAAAGCCACTCAAGTGGTTCGATAATTTAGAATAGGAATTAGGTAAAAAGATTATGATGTTAAAACCATCCATTGATACACTGTTGGATAAAGTACCGTCAAAATACTCTTTGGTTATTCTTGAAGCCAAAAGAGCTCATGAGTTAGAAAGTGGTGCAACTCCTACTCAAGAATTTCAATCTGTAAAATCTACTTTGCGTGCCTTGGAAGAGATTGAGTCAGGAAATGTGGTGATTCACCCGGATCCAGAAGCTAAGCGCGAAGCAGTTCGTCGTCGAATCGAAGCAGAACGTTTGCGTAAGGAAGAAGAAGAACGTAAAATTAAAGAGCAAATCGCAAAAGAAAAAGAAGATGGTGAAAAAATTTAAGGTTGGGTTCGCTCAATCTTATTTTTTGCTATTTAGCGCTAGGACAGGAAGGAGGTGAAAGCATGCTCGCACAAGTCATTGTTGATGTTCCCTTGATGCAAACAGACAAGCCCTATAGTTACCGAGTACCAGAAGAGTTTTCTCCTTTCTTGGAAAAAGGAATGCGGGTACATGTTCCCTTTGGAAAGGGAAATCGGCTCATTCAAGGGATTGTGGTTGACCTTGAAGAGACCACTCTAGCAGCTCAAGACCAAGAATTGAAAAGTATTGTAGAGGTCTTAGACTACCAAGCTGTTCTTGGAGAGGAGCAATTTTGGTTGGCAGACCAGTTGCGAAAGACGGTTTTTGCCTACAAGATCACCCTCTTGAAAGCCATGTTACCGAGTGTTTTAAATTCTTCCTATGACAAAATTCTCCATCCGACAGAACTGCTATCGCCAGAAGATAGAGAGGACATTTTTGGAACAGCGACCAGTTTGGCCTTTTCTTCTTTGGATATTGATGCTCAAGCACGAATGATGCGACTGACTCGTAAGGGAGAGTTGGAAGTAGAATACCAAGCAGTGGATCGTAAACATATCAAAACAGAAAAATGGTATCGGGTAAATCATCACCTACTTGAAAATTTGGAAATCGCCAAGAATGCCAAAAAGCGCTTGGCCCTGCGTGAGTTCGTCCAAGGTCAAGAGGAGGAAGCACCTTTGAGTGATTTATTGGCGGAATTCTCTCGTCCAGTGGTGAACTATTTCATTGACCAGGGAGCTTTATTAATTATAGAAAGAAGTCAATCGTGCGGCAGCCTACTTTAAAGACAAGGAGTCGACGGAGGCCTTGGTTTTGAATGCTGAACAAGAAAGAGCGGTTCAAGCGGTGACCAGCAAAATTGGTCAACTTTCCAAACCTTTCTTACTTGAAGGAGTGACAGGAAGTGGGAAGACGGAGGTTTATCTCCAAATCATCCAGGAGGTGCTAGAAAAGGGGAAAACAGCTATTATGTTGGTTCCCGAAATTTCCTTGACGCCTCAAGTGACGGATCGCTTTATTTCTCGCTTTGGGGATCGGGTGGCCATCCTCCATTCGGGCCTATCCAACGGTGAAAAATACGACGAGTGGAGACGTGTTGAGCGAGGGGAGGCCCAAGTAGTTGTTGGAGCACGGTCTGCTATCTTTGCTCCTCTGAAGAACCTAGGAGCTATCATTATCGATGAAGAACATGAAGCAACCTATAAACAAGATAGCAATCCCCGCTACCATGCGCGTGAAGTGGCTTTGCTACGAGCTCAGTATCACCAGGCTGTTTTGGTCTTGGGGTCGGCGACTCCTAGTCTAGAAACACGAGCTCGTGCAGGAAAAGGGGTCTATGAATTTCTTCAATTGACCCAACGGGCTAATCCGCTTGCCCGCATTCCAGAGGTAGAAGTGATCGATTTCAGGGACTATATTGGCCAGCAGGAATCTGGAACTTATACGCCTAAGTTGCTGGAGGCTATTGCAGAACGTCTGCAAAGAAAAGAGCAAGTTGTCCTTATGCTCAATCGCCGGGGTTATTCCAGTTTTGTTATGTGTAGGGAGTGTGGTCAGGTAGATATCTGCCCGAATTGTGATATCTCCTTGACCCTCCACATGGATACCAAGACGATGGACTGCCATTATTGTAATTACCATAAGGCCATCCCAACTGTCTGTCCCAATTGCCAAAGTCGATCCATTCGTTATTACGGGACGGGGACCCAGAAGGCCTACGATGAGTTACAAGAAATTTTCCCAGAGGCTCGTATTCTGCGGATGGACGTTGACACTACTCGGAAAAAAGGGAGTCACGAGGCCTTGTTGGACCAGTTTGGTCAAGGACAAGCCGATATTTTGCTTGGGACCCAGATGATTGCCAAGGGCTTGGATTTCCCCAATGTAACGCTAGTCGGTGTCCTCAATGCTGATACAGCTTTAAATTTGCCTGATTTTCGCTCTTCAGAGCGGACCTTCCAACTGTTAACCCAGGTGGCAGGACGGGCCGGTCGTGCGGATAAAGAGGGCCAGGTTCTGATTCAGACCTATAATCCTCATCATTATGCGATTGAATATGCGAAACGCCAAGATTATGAAGGGTTTTATGCCTATGAAATGAAGGTGCGTCACCAATTAGGCTATCCACCTTATTATTACACGGTAGGTTTAACCCTCTCTCACAAACAAGAAGAGGTCGTGGTTAAAAAAGCTTATCAGGTGATGGACCTGTTGAAAGCAGGTCTGTCCGATCAGGTCCAAATCTTGGGACCAACGCCAAAACCGATTGCTCGCACGCATAATTTATTCCATTATCAAATCCTGTTGAAGTACCGGTTTGAAGACCAATTGCCACAGGTTTTAAATCAGATTTTGGACTATACTCAAGAGCGGGAAAATCAAGATCTTCGAGTCAGCATTGACAATGAACCGCAAAGTTTTATGTAGAAGGAGAAAAAATGACAAAAATACTATTTATGGGAACGCCTGATTTCTCAGCTACAGTCTTAAAAGGCTTGATTTCTGATGAACGCTATGAAATTCTAGCTGTTGTGACCCAACCAGATCGGGCAGTTGGCCGGAAAAAAGAAATCCGAATGACGCCAGTAAAAGAAGCGGCTTTAGAAGCAGGCTTGCCAATCTACCAGCCGGAGAAACTATCTGGAAGTCAAGAACTAGAAGACTTATTGGCTTTGGGAGCAGACGGGATTGTCACAGCAGCCTTTGGACAATTCTTGCCGAGTCGTTTGTTAGAGGCGATGAAGTTTTCTGTCAACGTGCATGCTTCCCTTCTTCCAAAATACCGTGGTGGAGCTCCTATTCATTATGCCATCATGAATGGGGATAAAGAAGCTGGTGTGACCATCATGGAAATGGTCAAAGAGATGGATGCTGGAGATATGATTTCCTCTCGCGCCATCCCTATTTTAGAAGAAGACAATGTGGGGACCATGTTTGATAAATTGGCTCTTGTCGGTCGGGATCTTCTCTTAGAAACTCTACCGGCTTATCTTGCGGGAGAACTTAAGCCACAACCGCAGGACCCCCAACAAGTCACCTTCTCTCCAAATATCAAGCCGGAAGAAGAACGCCTGGATTGGACACGGACCAACCGTGAACTCTTTAACCAAGTTCGGGGTATGTATCCTTGGCCAGTCGCCCATACTCTATGGAAGGGTGAACGCTTCAAGATTTACCAAGCAAAACCGTATGAAGGTCAAGGTCAACCTGGGACAATCCTAGCTCTTCATAAAAATGAAATCGTTGTTGCAACGGGAGAAGGAGCCTTGGCCTTGACCCTTGTTCAGCCAGCCGGTAAACCCAAAATGGCTGTTGGAGATTTCTTAAATGGCTTAGGTCGACAACTGCAAGTAGGTGATCAATTTGGTAAATAAGATGCAGACTGCACGAGGGTTGGCTCTATCTATCTTAGGAGAGATTTTCCAGGACGGTGCTTTTTCAAATATTGCCCTCAAAAAAGGATTGGGGAAAGCGAATCTGTCAGAAGTGGATAAAAGTCTAGTAACCGAAATCGTCTATGGGACGGTTTCACGCAAACTAACCTTGGAATGGTATCTATCGCACTTTGTCGCTGATCGGGACCAGATAGATCCATGGATCTATCATCTTTTATTGATGAGCCTCTATCAGTTCGTCTATCTTGAGAAGATTCCTCCCCATGCTGTTGTCCATGAAGCAGTAGAGCTAGCCAAGCAACGGAAGAAGGGGAGCGAAAAATATGTCAATGCTCTCTTACGGAAAATGCTACGAGAGGGGCTTCCGTCGATTGACCAGATTAAACGAGTCAATAAACGGCTTTCGATCCGTTATTCTCTTCCGGTTTGGTTGGTGAAAAAGTTGCTTGATGAGTATGGCGAAAAGCGGGCCATTGCGATTTTTGAGAGCCTGTATGTCCGCAACAAGGCCAGTGTTCGAGTTGTCAATTTGGACCAAAAAGAAGAGATCAAGGAGCAATTGCAGGCTTCTGATTCACTTTTGGCCTCAACTGCTCTTGTAAAGGAGAATGGCTATTTTGCGGGCTCTGATTACTTCAAACAAGGAAAGCTAACCATCCAGGATGAGACCAGTCAATTGGTAGCTCCGGCTTTGGAGATCCAGGCGTCAGATCAGGTATTAGATGCCTGTGCGGCTCCTGGGGGCAAGACAGTTCATATGGCTTCCTATTTAATTGATGGAAAAATCACAGCCTTAGACTTGTACAATCATAAGCTCTTGTTAATTCAAGAAAACGCGAATCGTCTGGGAGTAGCTGATAAAATTGAGACCAAGCAATTGGATGCAAGGAAGGTATCTGAGACCTTTGGAGCAGACGCTTTTGATAAGGTATTAGTAGACGCTCCTTGCTCTGGAATCGGGCTCATTCGTCGGAAACCAGACATCAAGTACAATAAAGACAATGCGGACTTTGCCTCCCTACAGGCAGTTCAATTGGAAATATTGGATAGCGTTTGTCAAAGTGTACGAAAAGATGGTATAATAGTCTACAGTACGTGCACAATTATAAGCGAAGAAACACGGAAGTGGTTCAACAGTTTTTAGCAACCCATCCTAATTTTGAGCTAGTGCCACTAGATCATGAACGAAACGAAATTCTAAAAGAGGGCTGTATTTTAATTACTCCAGAACTATATGGAAGCGATGGCTTCTTTATCAGTCGTTTTCGTAGAATATCGTAATCTCAGGAGGAAACAGACAGTATGGAAATTTCTATCTTAACCGATGTAGGTCAAAGACGGACAAATAACCAGGACTATGCAAATCAATATACAAATAAAGCTGGAAAATCAATGATTTTTCTGGCTGATGGGATGGGGGGGACACCGAGCTGGTAATATTGCCAGTGAGATGGCTGTTACCGATCTCGGTTCTGCTTGGGTACAAACAGAAATCAGCACCATTAACGAAGTCAGGGAATGGTTTGCAGAACACTTAGAAAAAGAAAACCAGCAAATCCACCGCATTGGTCAAGATGAAGAACACAAAGGGATGGGAACAACCTTAGAGGCCTTAGCTATTATTGATAATCAGGTCTTGTTTGCCCATGTAGGCGATTCACGGATTGGTTTGATTCATGATGGTGAGTACCGTCAGTTGACGAGTGATCACTCCTTGGTCAATGCCTTACTTAAGGCAGGACAAATAACGGAAGAAGAGGCAGCTCATCACCCTCAAAGAAATATTATTACCCAATCTATTGGTCAAAAAGATGAATTGCAACCGGACTTTGGCATGATTACAGTTGAAGCAGGAGATTATATTCTAATCAATAGCGATGGACTGACCAATATGATTTCTGGAGATGAAATCCGCGATATCGTCCTTAGTGATGTAACAGTGGAAGAAAGCCCAAACCTTGATACGCTTTGCTAATAATGCAGGTGGTCTAGATAATATTACAGTTGTCCTGATTCACTTCGGTGAGGAGGACAATGCATGATTCAAATCGGCAAAATTTTTGCCGGACGATATAAGATTATCCAACAGATTGGGCGAGGAGGCATGGCAGATGTTTACCTGGCTCGGGATTTAATCTTAGATGGTGAGGAAGTCGCAGTTAAGGTACTGAGGACTAATTACCAGACAGACCCAATTGCAGTCGCGCGCTTCCAGCGAGAGGCTAAGGCGATGGCGGATTTGGATCATCCAAATATCGTTCGGATTACGGATATTGGCGAAGAAGACGGCCAACAATACTTGGCGATGGAATATGTCGCTGGGTTGGATTTAAAACGCTACATCAAAGAAAATGCTCCTTTGTCAAATGAAGAAGCTGTTCGATTGATGGGGCAGATCCTTCTTGCTATGCGGTTGGCCCATACCCAAGGGATTATTCACCGTGACTTGAAACCACAGAATGTCTTATTGACAGCAGATGGAAATGCTAAAGTTTCTGATTTTGGGATCGCGGTAGCTTTTGCAGAGACCAGTCTCACTCAGACCAACTCTATGCTTGGTTCGGTTCACTATTTGTCACCAGAACAAGCTCGTGGATCAAAAGCAACTATTCAGAGTGATATCTATGCAATGGGAATCATTTTCTATGAAATGTTGACCGGGCATATCCCATATGATGGGGACAGTGCAGTTACAATTGCCCTCCAGCATTTTCAAAAGCCTCTTCCTTCTATTCGGGAAGAGAATAAAAATGTTCCACAAGCCTTGGAAAATATCGTCATCAAAGCAACAGCTAAGAAACTTTCAGATCGCTATAAATCTGTTGCTGAAATGTATGTGGATTTATCTAGTTGTTTATCATTCGAACGTCGCAATGAGAAAAACTAGTGTTTGATGATACAGCTAAGGCAGATACCAAGACTCTCCCTAAGGTGAATGTGGTTCCAAAACCGACTCCGCTTCCTACAGCGGATCCACGTCCATCAACTCAAGAAGAAGTCAGTTCAGACACTGGAAGTCGAATGGCTCCCCTCTCTCCAAAAAACAAACCACAACGTCGCTTACGCACACGATACAAGGTTCTATTTGTGGCGATTGCTCTTGTTCTAGCTGCCTTTGCTTTTCTTCTCTATATGAGTCCAGCAAATAAAACGGTCCCTAATGTATCTGGGAAAACGGTAGCAGAAGCGCGTGCCATCATTGAAAATCAAAGTCTTCAGGTCGGAGAAGAAAAAGAAGAATACAGTGATTCAGTGGCAGAAGGTTATATCATTCGAACCAATCCAACTGCAGGTTCTCAAAAGAAAGAACAAAGTAAAATTGATTTAGTTGTGTCTAAGGGACCAAATTCTTTTGATATGCCAGATTATGTTGGAATGTCTAGGGAAGAAGCAGAAGCGGATCTCAAAAACACTTATAAACTATCTAGTAAACAGATTTCTATTGAGGAAGTGGAGACCAATGAAGTAGAAGCTGGAATCGTTCTTGAGCAAAGTCCTGCTGCTGGTGAAAAGTATCAAATGAATTCCAAGAAGAAGATTGTTTTGAAAATTTCAAAAGAAAGTACTTCAATTGATATGCCAAGCTATATTGGTTCCACCTATGACTTTGCTGTCGCTAATTTGGTACAGATATATGGAGTCAAGGAAGCCAATATTGAGCGGAAGACTACAGAACATCTTCCAGATGGAATGGAGGCCTATGCTGGTCAGATAGTCAGTCAAACGCCAGAACCTATGGCAACTCTTGATCTTGAAAAGACACGAATTGTATTGACTGTCTACGAACCAAAGACGGAACCTTCAAGTAGTAGTTCCAAAGCATCAAGTTCTTCAGAAACGTCAAGCAGTTCTTCTGAGGAGCATCATTCTGGAACAGAAACATCTTCCTCATCCTCAGACTGAGACGACCTCATAAACAGAATGGATGGATAACCAGACCTTTAGGTCTGGTTATTTGTTTGTATAAGTCGACTTGCTTGAATCCTCCTAGAGGCCGAAGCGAAACCTTGGAATTTTTGATAAAATAGGGTAGAGAGGTTCAACTATGTGGAAGATTCAATTCTTTATATTTGTAGAAGCAATGTTATTGACCATGGCGACCATTACCATCTTAGCGGGAAGTGTTTCCCGGGTAATCCTAATCGTTGTCCTTTGCTTACTACTCTTGTATTATTATATTGGAAAAACAGCGCAGTAATTTTTTTATTGGTGGCCTCCAGTATGATGCTGTTTTTATATTATTATGCTGAATCCTTATGTGGTTGCAGCTCTTTTTATTTGCTGTGCTCTATGGTATGATTGTCGCTTACCCCTATTTTTTTACCGGGAAAAACGAAGAAGTGAAAATTGACCAGGCAGAGGATGCGGAGATTCGACAAGAAAAAGACGCCCTGGATGGGGATTTGCACCATTTTTTTCAAAGGTCAATTGCCAATACCGCGATATTAACATTCTTCGATTAGCTGGGAAGGATACACTTCATTTAGATGAAGTGATTGTCGTCAATCACGATAATGTCATTGTTATGCGGAAAATGTTTGGAAATACAAAGATTATCCTTCCGGTTGATGTGGAACTCAGTTTGCAAGTCAATACCCTCTATGGAGAGTTGCGACTTTTTTCCCAACCACCAAGAAAGTTAAGAAATGAAACCATCAGCATTGAAACACCCAATTATAAAAGCTCTCATCGGACGGTTAAGGTTGTTTTAGCAGGACTGGTTGGAGATGTGGAGGTGGTCAGAGGATGAAGCGAACAGACTATCTCTTGATTTTTATATACACCTTGTTGGTCTTGTTGGTGATTATCCATTCCATTTTTGGGTTCTTTGACTTTCAGTGGACAGATTTGTTGAATGATATGTCCAAATTACGTGCCTTTCTCTTTATTGGTTTTGGCTTGACTAGCTCTCTGACCTTGTTTATGATTGTCCTTATCAAGCTGGTTCAATTCACTACCATGCATACGGTTCAGAAAAATCTAAGAGGTCTTCTTGAAGGAAAAAAATTAAAACTGGGAGAAAACAAAGAAATTAATGAAGATTTTCAACGCTTGGATCGGAAACTCAAACGCCTAACAGAAAATTTGCAACGAACAGAAAATCGAGTTATGCAAAATGAAGAAGAGATTGTGGAACGTGAACGTAGGCGAATTGCTCGAGATCTCCATGATACGGTGAGCCAAGAATTATTTGCGGCCAATATGATTTTGTCCGGTGTAGCCAGTCAGGATCAGGTTCTTCAACTGCCTAAAGTCGGGCAACAGTTGAAGGGAGTTACAGAAATTCTAAACACTGCTCAAAATGATTTGCGGATTCTCTTATTGCACCTCCGCCCGACAGAATTAGAAGGTCGGAACTTAGTAGAAGGCATGCAGGTGATTTTTAGGGAACTGCAAGAAAAGAGTAACTTAGAAGTTCATTTTGAACATGATGTTCAAAAATTACCTAAATCAATTGAGGAGCATATTTTCCGTATTGTGCAAGAAGTGGTTAGCAATACCCTGAGACATGCCCATGCTAAGCGATTGGATGTTTATCTGTTGCAAACAGAACAGTCTCTCCATCTTAAATTAGCAGATGATGGAGTTGGATTTGATCCAGAATCGCTGGGTGAACTAAGTTACGGTATGAAGAATATTCAAGATCGAGTGGATGACATGGCAGGAAGAATTAAAATTTTGACCAGTCCTAAAAAGGGAGTGGCTATTGATATCAAAGTGCCATTAGTAGAAGGAGAGGAAAATGAAATTATTACTAGTAGATGATCATGAGATGGTCCGATTAGGATTGAAAAGCTATTTAAGTATGCAAGATGGGATTGATCAAGTCCTAGAGGCTAGCGATGGTCAAGAGGGTGTAGAGGTAGCCTTACAAGAACGACCAGATGTCATCATTATGGATATTGTCATGCCACATATGACCGGGATTGAAGCGACACTCGCCATCCTGAAGGAGTGGTCAGATGCAAAAATATTGATTCTAACGTCTTATCTGGACAATGAAAAAATCTACCCTGTCTTGGATGCGGGAGCCAAGGGATATATGCTCAAAACCTCTAGTGCAGAGGAAATTTTACGGGCCATTCGTAAGGTGGAACAAGGAGAGTTGGCGATTGAGACAGAGGTCAGCCAAAAAGTTGAGTATCGAAAAAATCACGTGGAACTCCATGATGACTTGACCGCGCGTGAACGAGATATCTTGGCTTTGCTAACCAAGGGATATGAAAACCAACGGATAGCTGATGAATTATTCATTTCATTAAAGACGGTCAAGACCCATGTGTCAAATATTTTGTCAAAATTAGAAGTGAGTGATCGTACCCAAGCAGTAGTTTATGCCTTCCAGCACCACTTGGTCTCTCAAGAAGATTTTTAGTCAAAAACATGCTATAATAGACAGCATACTGAATGGAGCCAACATGGATGCAAAAACACGCTACAAAGCAAAAAAGATTAAAATAGTATTTTTTGATATTGACGATACCTTACGAAATGTTGAGACAGGCTATGTTCCAGCTTCGGTCACCAGAGTGTTTTCTCAATTACGAGAAAAAGGAATTTACACAGCTATTGCCAGTGGAAGAGGGATTTTTGGAGTGCCAGAAGAAATCAAGGCTCTCCAACCTGATTTCTACGTCACTCTGAATGGTTCCTACGTGATTGATCGTAAAGAGAATGTCATTTATGAAGAAAGGGTACCAAATCCACTTGTTCAAGACTTTATTGCTTGGGCCAAGCAGGTAGGGATTCATTATGGTTTGGTTGGGAGTCACCAAAGCAGCTCTTTCAGCTCGGACAGAAGAGATGAGCCAAGCCATTGATCCCATCTATCCAAATTTACCAGTAGATCCGGACTTTGCTACCAAGCATCCCATTTATCAAATGTGGACCTTCGAGACTGGTAAAACATTCGATGCCCTCCCAGAAGCTTTAGGGCAGGAATTGCGTTTGGTTCGCTGGCACCCAATCTCATCTGATGTTGTCTTGGATCAGCAATCCAAAGCTCACGGTGTCTCAAAAGTAGTCGAAAAACTGGGTCTCAAACCAGAAAATGTCTTAACATTTGGGGATGGATTGAACGACTTAGAACTATTTGACTATGCTGGTTTAGCGATTGCCATGGGGAATGCCCAGGATGCATTAAAAGCCAGAGCGGATTATGTCACAAAAAACTTAGAAGAAGATGGTATTTTACATGCCTTAGAGGAGTTAAAAATGGTTGAAAAAGAATTGCATTTACCACAAACAAAAATGGATCAAGAGACAGGACCAATTGCGACGATTCATACCAACTATGGAGATATGAAGATTCGTCTCTTCCCTGATCAAGCACCGAAAACAGTAGCAAACTTTATTGCGCTTGCAAAAGATGGCTATTATAATGGAGTAATTTTCCATCGCATCATTAAAGATTTCATGATCCAAGGTGGGGATCCAACTGGAACAGGTATGGGTGGAGAATCCATCTATGGAGAATCGTTTGAAGATGAATTCTCTGAAGAGTTGTACAATATCCGTGGAGCCCTATCTATGGCCAATGCTGGACCAAATACCAACGGCAGTCAATTCTTCATTGTTCAAAACCAACACCTTCCTTATTCTAAAAAGGAAATTGCCCGTGGTGGTTGGCCTGAAGCTATTGCAGAAATTTATGCGGAAGAAGGAGGGACGCCTCATTTGGACCGTCGTCACACAGTATTCGGTCAGTTGATGGATGAAGCTTCTTATCAAGTATTGGATACAATTGCGGCAGTAGAGACAGGTGCCATGGACAAACCCAAAGAAGATGTGGTCATGGAATCCATTGACATCGAGGATGAAGCATGAGAATCGGGGATAAACTGAAGGGTGTTGTGACAGGGTTGCAACCTTATGGAGCCTTTGTAGAATTAGAGACAGGGGTAACCGGTTTAATCCATATTTCTGAAATCCGCAGTGGATATATCGACAACATTCATGATATCTTAAAAATTGGGGATCAAGTTTGTACCCAGATTATCGATATTGATGAATACTCTGGGAAGGCTAGCTTGTCTCTTCGTACCTTAGAAGCTGGGAACAGAAAGCAGTTTCGACATCATCGTTTTTCTAATGATCGCCATAAGATTGGTTTTACTCCTTTAGCTAAGCAATTACCTATTTGGATTAAAGAAAGTAAAGAATTTTTGAGTGACACTAGTCAAGGAAAATAAAAATTTGGTTCTGCAGATAGAAGAAAAAGAGGCTACATCGTAGCCTCTTTCTTATTCTTGGTCAAAATCGTAAAGGGTAGTTGAAAGGTAACGTTCTCCATTATCCGGTGCCAAAGCCAAGACTTTTTTGCCAGCTCCAAGTTCTTTCGCTACTTCAATTGCTGCATAGATAGCGGCGGCAGATGAAATTCCAACTAAGAATCCTTCTTTTCCACCAATGTAGCGACCTAATTCCAAGGCTTGATCAGAAGTGACACGGATTACGCCATCATAAGAATTGGTATCCAGCGTTTCAGGAATGAAACCTGCTGACAATCCTTGGATTTTGTGTGGTCCAGGTTTTTCACCAGAAAGAATCGCTGATTCATCTGCTTCGACTGCATAGACTTGGACAGCTGGGTTAACTTTTTTCAAGGCATGAGAAACACCTGAAATAGTTCCACCAGTTCCAACACCACTGACGTAAGCATCCAATCCATTTGGTCCAAAGCTTCTAAAATTTCTTGACCTGTTGTTGCTTCATGGACTTCTGGGTTGGCGCTATTGTTAAATTGGAGGGGAAGGAAACCATTTCGCTCTGCAGCGATTTCTTCTGCTTTAGCGATAGCTCCTTTCATTCCTTCACTACCTGGAGTTAAGACAAGTTCTGCTCCATAAGCTTGAATGATTTTCCGACGTTCAACACTCATGGTTTCAGGCATGACGATGACGACTTTATACCCTTTGGCAGCCCCGACCCATGACAAACCAATTCCTGTATTTCCGCTGGTTGCTTCAACGATAGTAGAACCGGGTTGAAGAAGACCATCTCGTTCTGCTTTTTCAATCATGCTAAGAGCAATCCGGTCTTTGACAGATGAACCAGGGTTGAAGGCTTCTAATTTAACATAGACATCAGCAGCCCCTTCAGGTACTAAGTGGTTCAATTTTACAATAGGTGTTTTTCCGATTAATTCTGTAATATTTTGATAGATTGGCATACGATATACACTCCTTTGTTAGTGTATTCAGTATACCGTCAGTAAGAAGGTTTGTAAAATATAAAAAAGCTATCGAGGTGATAGCCTTTTTTTATAGCTGAATGGGAATTTCCACTTCCTTTAATCCCTGATCACTAATCTCAATTTTTCCATGGTAAAAATCAATCAGGTCCGCAATCACATCTTCTTTATGCTCCTTATCTACGTAGACAAGACTAAAGACAGCTTCGGTGAAGTCTGTCTGAAATTCTGCTAATTGGTGAGCGGATAGAAAGTTCGCAAACTCTTGGTATTGGGGATAAGTCAAGGTAATCCCTAAACCAACCTGTTCCTTGATTTCGACGAGTCCGATTTCTTTCACGGCCTGAGCGACGCTACCGGCATAAGCGCGAATAAGACCGCCTGCGCCTAGCTTGATTCCACCAAAATAGCGAGTGACAACGCAACAGATATTGGTCAACTCATGATTTTCTAAAACGCCTAGCATGGGCACGCCAGCAGTCCCACTCGGTTCACCATCGTCACTGGTCCGTTTGATTTCAAACTGTTCGCCTATTACAAATGCGGAGCAATTGTGAGTTGCCTTATAATGTTCCTTCTTGATAGCTGCTATAAAGTCGCGAGCTTCCTCTTCAGTATAGACCCGTTTAACATGGCAAAGAAAGCGGGATTTTTTAATTTCTTCTTGGACGAGACCGTCCTCTTTAAAAGTTTTATATTCCATACAGTTATTTTACAAAAAAACTCTTAAAACTGCGAGCTTTTACGAATATATAAGTATGAAAGTAGAAGATTGTTATGGACGTCTATTTACAAAGGACCAGGTAGATCAAGAAGTCATAGAACAAGCCCAGTTGCTCCCGAGTATGATTGAGGAAGAAGGAAAGTTATTCTGCAATCGTTGTGGAAGCCAGATTGACCTAGAACATTGGAAACTGCAGATTGGCAGTTATTATTGCCGAGCCTGTATCCAATTAGGGAGAATTAGAGGCGATGAATCCTTATACTATTTCCCACAAGTAGCCTTTCCTCAAGAGGAAGTCTTGAACTGGCAGGGAACCTTAACGCCCTTTCAAAGTCGAGTCTCAGAAGCTCTGGTCCAATCGTTAGGACAAGAGGATCCTGTTATGGTGCATGCGGTAACAGGAGCTGGAAAAACAGAGATGATGTATCATGTGGTCGCAGAAGTGATCCGAAGAGGAGAAAGTGTTTGTATTGCTACGCCTAGAATAGATGTCTGTATCGAACTCTACCATCGTATGACAAGGGATTTTGCCTGCCCTATTTCTCTCCTGCATGGAGATTCAGAACCCTATTTTCGGACTCCCCTTGTCATAGCAACCACTCACCAACTACTAAAATTCTATCAGGCCTTTGATCTCCTCATTATTGACGAAGTGGATGCCTTTCCATTTGTTGATAATGCTATGCTCTATCAAGCCGTTTCAAATGCGTTGGCAAAAAAAGGAAAACTAATCTATTTAACCGCTACTTCAACAAAAGAGCTTGATCGGAAGGTAAAAAATAAGGAGTTGAAGCGGGTGAGCTTGCCGAGGCGCTTTCATGGAAATCCCTTGGTTGTACCAAAGAAAGTATGGCTCCAAGATATCCGAAGGAAAATAGAAAAGGAGCAGATTCCACGAAAACTACTTACCTTAATTAAGCAACAAAGAAAAACCCACTATCCCTTGATTTTATTTGTTTCTGAAATTAAATTAGGTGAAAAAATGTTAAGAATCCTAAGAAAGTTATTCCCAAATGAGAAGTTGGAGTTGGTCACTTCAAAAACAGAAAATAGACTGGAGTTGGTTGAAGGTTTTCGCAATCAAGAAATTAGCATTCTACTGTCAACAACTATTCTAGAGAGGGGAGTAACCTTCCCAAAAGTAGATGTATTTGTGATAGAAGCGAACCATAGACTATTTACCAAAAGCGCTCTCGTTCAAATCGCAGGGCGGGTCGGAAGGAGCATAGAACGACCAACAGGAACGCTACTTTATTTATCAGAAGGAACGAGTAAAGATATGAATGAGGCTATAAGGGAAATAAAGGAAATGAACAAGGAGGCAGGATTTTGAAGCAATGTTTATTATGTGAAGAGTCCCTCTCTTACCAATTAAGTTTACAAGAACTGTTTTTGATGAAGCGAGAAGAAGAATGGCTTTGCGAATCATGTAGAATTAGATTTGAAAAAGTCGGTAATGAAGTCTGTTCCTCCTGCTGTAAAAAAGGACAAAAAGGAATGTGTGAAGACTGCACTACATGGAAAAAGAATGGAAAAGAAGTTTGTCATAGAGCTCTCTATTATTATAACGAAGAGATGAAAGACTACTTTCGACGGTACAAATTTCAAGGAGACCAACTCCTAGGTTATCTCTTTGCAAAAGAAATCTATTTGGAACTGAAAAAATATAAGGGTTATAGCATCGTCCCCATCCCTCTAAGTCAAGAAAGGAAAGAAAAGAGGGGATTCAATCAGGTAACAGCTATGTTAGACTTTGCGAATCTACCCTATTGTCAGCTATTAAAGAAAAGAGATACTCAAGCGCAATCGCAAAAAAACAGAAAAGAACGATTGGAATTAAAACAATCTTTTGACCTGATAAATCATCAGACTGACCTCTCAGACCTAAAAATAATACTGGTAGACGACATCTATACTACCGGAGCTACTATAGAACGAGCTAAAGAAATCTTAAATGGAAAAGGTGTGAAAGAAATAAAATCTTTTTCATTGGCAAGGTAGAATATTCAAAAATAAATTTGCAAAAAAAAAATGAAAGCGTTATAATATGTATATAAAGAAAAAATGTTTAGAAAGTAGGTACTTATATGATTAAATATAGTATCCGTGGTGAAAACCTAGAAGTAACAGAAGCCATTCACGACTATGTCGTTTCTAAACTCGAAAAGATTGAAAAATATTTTCAAGCAGATCAAGAATTAGATGCACGTGTGAACTTAAAAGTTTATCGTGAGAAAACTGCTAAAGTGGAAGTGACCATTCCACTCGGTTCGATAACCTTGCGTGCAGAAGATGTTTCTCAAGATATGTATGGATCAATCGACTTGGTAGTAGATAAGATTGAACGTCAAATTCGTAAGAATAAAACGAAGATTGAAAAGAAAAATCGTAGTAAATCTGCTACTAGCAAAATCTTCACAGATGCTCTTGTAGAAGAAAGTGTAGCCCTTGATAAAGTAGTCCGTACTAAAACAATTGATATTGAACCAATGGAATTAGATGAAGCGATTCTTCAAATGGATCTTTTGGGACATGACTTTTTCATTTATAAGGATGTAGAAGACAATACTACAAATGTTATCTACCGTCGAGAAGATGGAGATGTAGGACTTCTTGAAGTCAAAGAAAAATAAAATAGAATAGAATAGAATAGAATAGAATAGAAAAACAACTCCTGTGGATTTCCTACAGGAGTTTTTGAACAAAAAGAGGAGATATTTATAGGAAGAAAGCGTAAAGAAATTAAGACTAAATACTATTTATCAAAAAAATAAAAAAATTTCAAAAAAGTGTTGACAGTCCAAAAGATGCGTGATATACTAATATAGTTGTCGCGCAAGAGCGACAAAGACCTTTGAAAACTGAACAAGACGAACCAATGTGCAGGGCACTATAACTAAGGTTATAGTACTGAACAATGAAAAAAACAATAAATCTGTCAGTGACAGAATGAGTTTAGACAAACAATTATTTTAATGAGAGTTTGATCCTGGCTCAGGATGAACGCTGGCGGCGTGCCTAATACATGCAAGTAGAACGCTGAAGGAAGGAGCTTGCTCTTTCCGGATGAGTTGCGAACGGGTGAGTAACGCGTAGGTAACCTGCCTGGTAGCGGGGGATAACTATTGGAAACGATAGCTAATACCGCATAACAGTAGATGTTGCATGACATCTACTTGAAAGGGGCAATTGCTCCACTACCAGATGGACCTGCGTTGTATTAGCTAGTTGGTGAGGTAACGGCTCACCAAGGCGACGATACATAGCCGACCTGAGAGGGTGATCGGCCACACTGGGACTGAGACACGGCCCAGACTCCTACGGGAGGCAGCAGTAGGGAATCTTCGGCAATGGACGGAAGTCTGACCGAGCAACGCCGCGTGAGTGAAGAAGGTTTTCGGATCGTAAAGCTCTGTTGTAAGAGAAGAACGAGTGTGAGAGTGGAAAGTTCACACTGTGACGGTATCTTACCAGAAAGGGACGGCTAACTACGTGCCAGCAGCCGCGGTAATACGTAGGTCCCGAGCGTTATCCGGATTTATTGGGCGTAAAGCGAGCGCAGGCGGTTAGATAAGTCTGAAGTTAAAGGCTGTGGCTTAACCATAGTACGCTTTGGAAACTGTTTAACTTGAGTGCAAGAGGGGAGAGTGGAATTCCATGTGTAGCGGTGAAATGCGTAGATATATGGAGGAACACCGGTGGCGAAAGCGGCTCTCTGGCTTGTAACTGACGCTGAGGCTCGAAAGCGTGGGGAGCAAACAGGATTAGATACCCTGGTAGTCCACGCCGTAAACGATGAGTGCTAGGTGTTGGGTCCTTTCCGGGACTCAGTGCCGCAGCTAACGCATTAAGCACTCCGCCTGGGGAGTACGACCGCAAGGTTGAAACTCAAAGGAATTGACGGGGGCCCGCACAAGCGGTGGAGCATGTGGTTTAATTCGAAGCAACGCGAAGAACCTTACCAGGTCTTGACATCCCTCTGACCGCTCTAGAGATAGAGTTTTCCTTCGGGACAGAGGTGACAGGTGGTGCATGGTTGTCGTCAGCTCGTGTCGTGAGATGTTGGGTTAAGTCCCGCAACGAGCGCAACCCCTATTGTTAGTTGCCATCATTTAGTTGGGCACTCTAGCGAGACTGCCGGTAATAAACCGGAGGAAGGTGGGGATGACGTCAAATCATCATGCCCCTTATGACCTGGGCTACACACGTGCTACAATGGCTGGTACAACGAGTCGCAAGTCGGTGACGGCAAGCTAATCTCTTAAAGCCAGTCTCAGTTCGGATTGTAGGCTGCAACTCGCCTACATGAAGTCGGAATCGCTAGTAATCGCGGATCAGCACGCCGCGGTGAATACGTTCCCGGGCCTTGTACACACCGCCCGTCACACCACGAGAGTTTGTAACACCCGAAGTCGGTGAGGTAACCTTTTAGGAGCCAGCCGCCTAAGGTGGGATAGATGATTGGGGTGAAGTCGTAACAAGGTAGCCGTATCGGAAGGTGCGGCTGGATCACCTCCTTTCTAAGGATAAGGAAACCTGCACGTTCGTCATGTTTAGTTTTGAGAGGTCTTGTGGGGCCTTAGCTCAGCTGGGAGAGCGCCTGCTTTGCACGCAGGAGGTCAGCGGTTCGATCCCGCTAGGCTCCATTGGTGAGAGATCACCAAGGATGAACATTGAAAATTGAATATCTATATCAAATAGTAACAAGAAAATAAACCGAAAACGCTGTGAATATTTAATGAGTTTTCTAATTTTGAAAAAATTAGGTTAATAAGGTTAAGTTAATAAGGGCGCACGGTGGATGCCTTGGCACTAGGAGCCGAAGAAGGACGTGACAAACGACGAAATGCCTCGGGGAGCTGTAAGTAAGCTTAGATCCGGGGATGTCCGAATGGGGGAACCCAACAGGTAATGCCTGTTACCCATATCTGTTAAGGATATGAGGAGGAAGACGCAGTGAACTGAAACATCTAAGTAGCTGCAGGAAGAGAAAGCAAAAGCGATTGCCTTAGTAGCGGCGAGCGAAACGGCAGGAGGGCAAACCGAAGAGTTTACTCTTCGGGGTTGTAGGACTGCAATGTGGACTTAAAGATTATAGAAGAACTACCTGGGAAGGTAGGCCAAAGAGAGTAACAGCCTCGTATTTAAAATAGTCTTTATACCTAGCAGTATCCTGAGTACGGCGAGACACGTGGAATCTCGTCGGAATCTGGGAGGACCATCTCCCAACCCTAAATACTCCCTAGTGACCGATAGTGAACCAGTACCGTGAGGGAAAGGTGAAAAGCACCCCGGGAGGGGAGTGAAATAGAACCTGAAACCGTGTGCCTACAACAAGTTCGAGCCCGTTAATGGGTGAGAGCGTGCCTTTTGTAGAATGAACCGGCGAGTTACGATATGATGCGAGGTTAAGTTGAAGAGACGGAGCCGTAGGGAAACCGAGTCTGAATAGGGCGCATTAGTATTATGTCGTAGACCCGAAACCATGTGACCTACCCATGAGCAGGTTGAAGGTGCGGTAAAACGCACTGGAGGACCGAACCAGGGCACGTTGAAAAGTGCTTGGATGACTTGTGGGTAGCGGAGAAATTCCAAACGAACTTGGAGATAGCTGGTTCTCTCCGAAATAGCTTTAGGGCTAGCGTCGACATTAAGATTCTTGGAGGTAGAGCACTGTTTGGGTGAGGGGTCCATCCCGGATTACCAATCTCAGATAAACTCCGAATGCCAATGAATTATGGTCGGCAGTCAGACTGCGAGTGCTAAGATCCGTAGTCGAAAGGGAAACAGCCCAGACCACCAGCTAAGGTCCCAAATAATTGTTAAGTGGAAAAGGATGTGGGGTTGCACAGACAACTAGGATGTTAGCTTAGAAGCAGCTATTCATTCAAAGAGTGCGTAATAGCTCACTAGTCGAGTGACCCTGCGCCGAAAATGTACCGGGGCTAAAACAATTTACCGAAGCTGTGGATACCTTTAATGGTATGGTAGGAGAGCGTTCTATGTGTGAAGAAGGTATACCGTGAGGAGTGCTGGAACGCATAGAAGTGAGAATGCCGGTATGAGTAGCGAAAGACAGGTGAGAATCCTGTCCACCGTAAGACTAAGGTTTCCAGGGGAAGGCTCGTCCGCCCTGGGTTAGTCGGGACCTAAGGAGAGACCGAAAGGTGTATCCGATGGCCAACAGGTTGATATTCCTGTACTAGAGTATGTAGTGATGGAGGGACGCAGTAGGCTAACTAAAGCGTGCGATTGGAAGTGCACGTCTAAGCAGTGAGGTGTGAATTGAGTTAAATGCTTAGTTCTATAACATTGAGCTGTGATGGGGAGCGAAGTTTAGTAGCGAAGTTAGTGATGTCACACTGCCAAGAAAAGCTTCTAGCGTTAAACATACTCTACCCGTACCGCAAACCGACACAGGTAGTCGAGGCGAGTAGCCTCAGGTGAGCGAGAGAACTCTCGTTAAGGAACTCGGCAAAATGACCCCGTAACTTCGGGAGAAGGGGTGCTGACTTCGGTCAGCCGCAGTGAATAGGCCCAAGCAACTGTTTATCAAAAACACAGCTCTCTGCTAAATCGTAAGATGATGTATAGGGGGTGACGCCTGCCCGGTGCTGGAAGGTTAAGAGGAGTGCTTAGGAGTAATCCGAAGGTATGAATTGAAGCCCCAGTAAACGGCGGCCGTAACTATAACGGTCCTAAGGTAGCGAAATTCCTTGTCGGGTAAGTTCCGACCCGCACGAAAGGCGTAATGATTTGGGCACTGTCTCAACGAGAGACTCGGTGAAATTTTAGTACCTGTGAAGATGCAGGTTACCCGCGACAGGACGGAAAGACCCCATGGAGCTTTACTGCAGTTTGATATTGAGTGTCTGTGCCACATGTACAGGATAGGTAGGAGCCATAGAGATCGGGACGCCAGTTTCGATGGAGGCGCTGTTGGGATACTACCCTTGTGTTATGGCCACTCTAACCCGGATAGGTGATCCCTATCGGAGACAGTGTCTGACGGGCAGTTTGACTGGGGCGGTCGCCTCCTAAAAGGTAACGGAGGCGCCCAAAGGTTCCCTCAGAATGGTTGGAAATCATTCGCAGAGTGTAAAGGTATAAGGGAGCTTGACTGCGAGAGCAACAACTCGAGCAGGGACGAAAGTCGGGCTTAGTGATCCGGTGGTTCCGTATGGAAGGGCCATCGCTCAACGGATAAAAGCTACCCTGGGGATAACAGGCTTATCTCCCCCAAGAGTTCACATCGACGGGGAGGTTTGGCACCTCGATGTCGGCTCGTCGCATCCTGGGGCTGTAGTCGGTCCCAAGGGTTGGGCTGTTCGCCCATTAAAGCGGCACGCGAGCTGGGTTCAGAACGTCGTGAGACAGTTCGGTCCCTATCCGTCGCGGGCGTAGGAAATTTGAGAGGATCTGCTCCTAGTACGAGAGGACCAGAGTGGACTTACCGCTGGTGTACCAGTTGTCTCGCCAGAGGCATCGCTGGGTAGCTATGTAGGGAAGGGATAAACGCTGAAAGCATCTAAGTGTGAAACCCACCTCAAGATGAGATTTCCCATAACAATATGTTAGTAAGAGCCCTGAGAGAAGATCAGGTAGATAGGTTAGGAGTGGAAGTTGTGTGAGCAATGGAGCGGACTAATACTAATAGCTCGAGGACTTATCCAAAAAGTAACTGAGGATATTTACAGCAGGTTAGATTTTTGTTAGAATATAGGTATTCAATTTTGAATGTTCATCATTCAGAGTTAAGTGACGATAGCCTAGGAGATACACCTGTACCCATGCCGAACACAGCAGTTAAGCCCTAGAACGCCGGAAGTAGTTGGGGGTTGCCCCCTGTGAGATATGGTAGTCGCTTAGCAAGTTTGAGTCTAGAGTAATCTAGGCTCATTTGGGAGTTTAGCTCAGCTGGGAGAGCATCTGCCTTACAAGCAGAGGGTCAGCGGTTCGATCCCGTTAACTCCCATAGGTCCCGTAGTGTAGCGGTTATCACGTCGCCCTGTCACGGCGAAGATCGCGGGTTCGATTCCCGTCGGGACCGTAGGAACGAAGTTTCTAGAAGATAATGATACGACTCGTTAGCTCAGTTGGTAGAGCAATTGACTTTTAATCAATGGGTCACTGGTTCGAGCCCAGTACGGGTCATTATAGCGGGTTTGGCGGAATTGGCAGACGCACCAGATTTAGGATCTGGCGCTTTACGGCGTGGGGGTTCAAGTCCCTTAACCCGCATAGAAGAATAATAATGAGCCGGCTTAGCTCAGTTGGTAGAGCATCTGATTTGTAATCAGAGGGTCGCGTGTTCAAGTCATGTAGCCGGCATTTTTTTATAAAGAAACAGATGCGAACGTAGTTCAGTGGTAGAACACCACCTTGCCAAGGTGGGGGTCGCGGGTTCGAATCCCGTCGTTCGCTTGAGGAGGCCGGGGTGGCGGAACTGGCAGACGCACAGGACTTAAAATCCTGCGATTGGTAACGATCGTACCGGTTCGATTCCGGTCCTCGGCATAGACTTAGGTTGAAGAAGAAGCACCCTTAGCTCAACTGGATAGAGTACCTGACTACGAATCAGGCGGTTAGAGGTTCGACTCCTCTAGGGTGCATGGTCGCAAGACTATGTAGCAATTGAATAGGAATGAGCACCCTTAGCTCAACTGGATAGAGTACCTGACTACGAATCAGGCGGTTAGAGGTTCGACTCCTCTAGGGTGCATAAAGCGTAAGCTTTAGTTCGGGAAGTAGCTCAGCTTGGTAGAGTACTTGGTTTGGGACCAAGGTGTCGCAGGTTCGAATCCTGTCTTCCCGATAAATATGAAAAAGGTCTTTTGGCCTTTTTTTGTTTGCTCTTTTCACCATTTTCTACAATAAAATAGGCTTCATAATTCCTATGGTGGTTTTACCCACTACAGAAATTATAGAGCCTTTTTCTATAGCAACTGATATTCGTCAATCAGCATAATCGTTTCTCGACCTTTGTTATCAACGATTCTGACTTGCCTTGGGTAGTAAGGGTCGAAGGGAATAAGGAAATCAACAGCGATTTCTAAGGGGAAGTCTTTTTGACTGAAGCGCAGGGTTGTTTTTCCTTTGCGATTGATCAGTTCAAATTTTAAAACAGAATTTAAGGGGTAAACGTGTTTGAGATAGTTATCAATGACATACCAGAAACTATCGATAATATCATCTGGTAAGCTGGTCATGACACCAAAACTTGCATAGCGACCTCTTGTATTTGTAAACGCCATAGTGTCTCCCTTCCTATTTTTTTAAGTACATAGTACTTGTTTTACTTAGATATTGCAAGTATTAAGTTCGAAAAAAAGAGCTTTCGCTCTTTCCAACTTTATTTATTTCGCAGCTCAACATAACGGTTGTACCAAATTTTAATGTATTCCTCAGAGAATGGACCTAACTGGTTGTTAATCCAGTCTACAAGGATTTTGACATTTTCTTTTAAGATAAAGTCAATGTCATCTGAATAGTTCATTTTGCGTTTGTGCTGTTCGTATTCTTCTACGTCCAGCAGTTTCTTATCACCATCTGGGAAGACTTTGACATCAAGATCATAATCTATATACTTTAGTGCTTCTTGGTCCATATAATATGGACTGGCAAGATTACAATAATAGGATACTTCATTACCTCGTATCATAGCGATGATATTGAACCAGTACTTCTTATGAAAGTAGACAATTGCTGGCTCTCTTGTAATCCATCTTCTACCATCCCTCTCTGTGACGAGAGTATGATCATTGACGCCGATAAGTGCGTTTTCCGTAGTTTTTAGTACCATGGTGTCCCGCCAAGTTCGGTGGAGACTTCCATCATGTTTATAACTTTGAATTGTAATAAAGTCGCCTTCTTTAGGTAGTTTCATAACTTACCAACTTTCTACAATCTAAGTACATCCTCTATATTGTATCATATTTTCATGAAAATAAGGGATTTTCAAGTGAATTTTTATTTAAAGGAATTCACGAAGTGCTGTAGAAATGGCTGAGTAGTCATACCCTTTGCGAGCAAGAGCTTGGGTGAGGCGTTGTTTGAGTTCGTAGCCCTCATATTTTCGTGAGTATTTCTGATGCTGTTTTTCTAGTTCCTTCATAATCAGGTCGAGTGTTTGTTCTTCATCTTGCTCGATGTCTAATTGGTGGTAGGCTTCTTTAGCAACTTCATAACTAAAGCCTTTATTGATGAGAGTTTGTGTGATTTTATCTTTTAAGGCTCTTTGTGGAAGTTTTTTAACGTATTGCTTAGCTAGTTTTTGGGCAGTTCGTTGAGCTACTTCGGAAAAATCAAATTCTGAGGTGACCTGATCAATATAGTGGGAAGAGACACCTTTTTGAATGAGCTTTTGCTTGAGGAGATAGGGTCCCTTATCACCTGAGAGTTGATTGGATTGAAAGATGGCGCGAGTATAGGCCAAGTCATCGATCCATTTGTCTTCTTTTAGGGTGTTCATGACGGTTTCAATGGTAGATTCGTCAATTTCATGCTTGGCTAAGTAGTCGCGAACTTCGCGAGCTGTTCGGGCTTTAAAGGAAAGGTGGTAGAGGGCTAAATTTTTAGCATGGGAGAGCTGGGCAAAGGTTTGGATTTCCTTGAGTTCTTCCTGGCTAATTTCCTTGTCTCGTGAGAGCATGAAGCGGACGATGGTGTCTTCTGTAATGTAGAGGGATTGGGCTTGATCCAGCTCTAGAAGGTAGAGACGTTTTTTCTTTTCTAATTTGGTGATTTTCATAGGATTCCTGTTTCGTTTGAGTTTTATTGCATAAATAATCAGTCTTTCTCTCTATATTATTCATAATCTTATTGAGAAATGGCCTGCAATTCCTTGTTTTTCTTTTCAATTTTATCATATTCTAAACGAATGAGAAACTACATGGTATAATAGACATATGAATCTAAAAGTTAAACAAAGAATTCCTTTGAAAATCAAGCGAATGGGAATTAATGGAGAAGGGATTGGCTTTTACAAGAAAACCTTGGTCTTTGTGCCTGGGGCCTTAAAGGGCGAGGATGTCTTTTGCCAAATTACTGCGATTCGAAAGAACTTTGCAGAAGCCAAGCTCTTGTCCGTCAACAAGGCTTCCAAGTATCGAGTAACGCCAACCTGTGATATTTACGAGACCTGTGGGGGCTGCCAAATCATGCATCTGAAATATAGCAAGCAGTTGGAGTTCAAAACAGACTTATTGCAGCAGGCCTTGAAAAAATATGCTCCTACCGGCTATGAAAATTATCTAATCCATCCGACGCTTGGGATGGAAAAACCGCAGTATTATCGGGCCAAACTTCAATTTCAGACGCGTAAATTTAAGGGACAGGTCAAGGCTGGTTTATACGCTCAAAATTCCCATTATTTAGTGGAATTAAGGGACTGTCTGGTCCAGGATCCGGTCATTCAGGAAATCGCCAATCACGTAGCGGAGCTATTGACCTACTACCAGATTCCGATTTCAGATGATCGAAAGCAATTAGGAGTTCGAACCATCATGGTGCGTCGAGCTCGTAAGACTGGACAGGTCCAAATGATCGTGGTGACGAGTCGGCAACTCAATTTAACAGACTTGGTTGCGGATTTGGTAGAAAAATACCCTGAAATTGTGACGGTGGCAGTCAATCTGAATACCTCCAAATCCAGTGAGATCTATGGGGAGAAGACACAGATTATTTGGGGACAGGAGACCATTCGAGAAGGGGTCTTGGATTATGAATTTTCCTTGTCTCCGCGGGCCTTTTACCAGTTAAATCCTGAGCAGACCGAAGTCCTCTATAGTGAAGCTGTCAAGGCTTTAGATGTATCGCCAGAGGATCATTTGATTGATGCCTACTGCGGGGTTGGGACCATTGGTTTTGCCTTTGCGGACAAGGTCAAGAGTGTCCGGGGAATGGACATTATCCCTGAAGCGATTGAGGATGCCAAGTACAATGCGAAGCAGATGGGATTTGATAACACCCACTATGAAGCTGGGACGGCTGAGGAAATCATCCCTCGTTGGTACAAAGAAGGCTATCGAGCAGATGCAGTCATTGTGGACCCACCACGGACAGGACTGGGGGTTCAATTGATTGACACCTTGTTGCGCTATGCCCCTCAAAAGATGGTCTACGTTTCTTGTAATGTTTCCACCCTAGCGCGAGACCTCGTGGATTTGACCAAGGTCTATGATGTCGTCTACATCCAATCTGTGGATATGTTTCCCCATACAGCTCGGACAGAGGCTGTCGTCAAGTTGGTTAAGAAAGCATAGTAGAATAGGAATCAACAGTGGATATATGACAAGGCCAATCAGAGGGCCGAAGAGCTTTCCCAGGAGGAGTATTAGTTTCCCAAGAGCTTAGAAGATAGAAGAAATGTGAGAGTGAGAGATGGACAATAAAATTGATGTATCGATTCCAGTTGCTCAAGTCATTGATCAACATCCGGAAGTGTTAGATTTGTTGGTGGAGTTGGGCTTTAAACCCTTAGCCAATCCGATCATGCGCAATACAGTTGGGCGCAAGGTTTCCTTAAAACAAGGATCAAAATTAGAAGGCACTCCTATGGAGAAGATTGTACGAACACTAGAGGCTAACGGTTATGAAGTGGTGGGGCTAGACCAATGAGCGATGAACGAATTCATGTTTTGAGAGACATCTTATTAGACCTTCATCATGGAGCTTCTCCTGAGTCGGTCCAAGAGCGCTTTGATGCGACCTTTAGCGGGGTGTCTGCGATTGAGATTTCCCTCATGGAGCATGAGCTGATGAACTCCGATGCAGGCATCACCTTTGAGGATGTCATGGAGTTGTGCGATGTCCATGCTAATCTCTTTAAGAACGCTGTACAAGGGGTCGAAGTGGCAGATACAGACCATCCAGGTCACCCGGTTCAGATCTTTAAACAGGAGAACTTGGCCCTTCGGGCCGCTATGATGCGGGTCCGCCGTTTGCTGGATAATTATGAGACGACGGAGGATCCTGAGATGATCCAGGAGATTCAGAAAGGCTTGTTACGTCAGCTGGGCTTGGTGGGTCAATTTGATCGGCATTACCGTCGCAAGGAAGAGTTGATGTTTCCGATTATGGAACGCTATGGGCATGATTCTCCTCCTAAAGTCATGTGGGGGGTAGATGACCAGATTCGAGACCTCTTTGCGAAAACTCTGGATGTGGCCAAAGCCCTGCCTGATTCTGCCATTTCAGAAGTTAAAAAGCGCTTTGAAGCCTTTGCACAAGAGTTTGAGGCTATGATTTTCAAGGAAGAGTCCATCCTCTTGATGATTTTACTGGAGGCCTTTAGCCAGGATGATTGGCTCTCCATCGCAGAAGAAAGTGATGCCTATGGTTATGCTATTATCATTCCGAGTGAGAAATGGGTGCCGAAACGTGTGGACTTCAAGGAAGAAGGTGCAATAGAGACAGAAGGTTCAGATGAAGCCCTTCCTTCTTCAAATGGAAGCGAGCAACGTCAGGTCATTGAGACTCCTGAGGGACAACTGACCATTACCTTCAGGCCTAAGAAAAAGCAGAGAGCTTCGATCGCCAGCAACCACAAGCTTTTGGCCATGGCTTTCTCTCTGTGGAGCAGGCTGACTTGATCTTGAACCATCTGCCGATGGAGATTACCTTTGTCAATAAGGATGATATTTTCCAATATTACAATGATGCAGCGCCTTTTGAGGAGATGATCTTTAAACGGACGCCGTCGCAGGTAGGACGCAATGTCGAATTGTGTCATCCTCCGAAATACTTGGAGAAGGTCAAAGCCATCATGCAGGGGCTTCGAGAAGGGAAAAAAGACAAGTACGAAATGTGGTTCAAATCAGAATCACGTGGGAAATTTGTCCATGTGACCTATGCGGCAGTGCGCGATGACGCTGGAGAATTTCAAGGTGTCTTGGAATATGTCCAGGATATCCAACCCTATCGGGAGATCGATAGTGAATTTTATAGAGGATTGGAGTAAGAATGAGCTACGAAAAAGAATTTATGAAAGAATTTGAGGCTTGGATCAAGACCCAAGTCATGATCAATGAGATGGCCCTGACAGAAAGCAAGAAGGTCTATGAAGAGGATCAAGACGAGCGGGCCAAGGAGGCTATGATCCGCTATGAGAGTCGCTTGGATGCCTATCAATTCCTTCAAGGGAAGTTTGCTAACTACCACGAGGGGAAAGGGTTCCACGATCTGCCGGATGGCTTGTTTGGAGAGAGAACCTATTAAAGGCTCTCTGTGAAGGCCATTGACTAGCTGGATTTGGCTGAAAATAGTGCAATGACTTGATTTTTCGAGGGATTGTGTTACAATAAAAAAGTTGAACAGACATCAACGAATTATCGAAAGTAATATTGGTGATGAAACCTTGTTGCCTTAGGGATTGATCACTGGATACGTAGGAGGAAAAATGGCAAAGAAGAACGTTAACCGTGCGAAACAATACAAACATCAAAATAGACATCTTTTGAAAAAAGCTGTCGCAACTGTAGCAGCAGCTGTTAAAGAGGCGCCTAAGAAAGTTGAGAAAGCCACAAAAGCAGTGGCGAAAGAAGTGAAACAAGCAGCTTCTTCAGTGGAAGAATTCGCTGCAAGCATGGAAGGTGTAGCCCTTGATCGTGCGCAAACATTCTATGATGAAGGTATTCGCTCTGTTGCGGACTTCGCAAACTGGACAGAAAAAGAGTTGTTGGCCCTTAAAGGAATCGGCCCAGCAACCATCAAAAAATTGCAAGAGCTTGGAGTCAAGTTCAAATAATTGCTTTTGTGATTTCTTGCTATTTCCAGGAAAACTTGATAAAATGAAGCTATTAGAGGTGTTTTGAATCCCACATTTTACAGAAAGTGGCGGTGCTGAGAAGTCCACAAATGTGTCAAAACTAGTTGCTAATGGATGAAATTAAAAAATGAAATATAAATGTTTTTGTTTCCTTTTAGGGCTAGGTAACGAATTACAGGCTGTACTTAAGTACACCAAAACAAACTAACGACGTCTTAAAAGAGAAACAAGAAGATGAAAGTTGCGGGCAACAGCCCGAAATTGGGTGGTACCGCGGATAAACATATTCGTCCCTGTCAGATTGATGACAGGGGCGATTTTTTGTAGAAAGAGAGGGAGAAGGATGACAAGAGCAGAGCTGCCAGAACGAATTGAAACAGAGCGTCTGGTCTTACGAGTCCGTACCGTGGCGGATGCAGAGGATATCCATGCTTACGCCAGTCTTCCAGAAGTCTCTTACCCAGCAGGCTTTCCGCCCGTCCAGACCTTGGAAGATGAGATTTATTATCTGGAGCATATCCTGCCTGAGCGCAATCAAAAGGACAATCTCCCAGCAGGCTATGGAATTGTGGTCAAAGGGACTGATAAAATCATCGGCTCTGTTGACTTCAACCATCGCCATGAAGACGATGTACTGGAGATTGGCTATACCCTGCACCCAGACTTTTGGGGCCAGGGTTATGTGCCAGAAGCAGCGCGTACCTTGATTGACTTAGGCTTTAAAGAATTGGGGCTTCACAAGATTGAATTGTCTTGCTTTGGCTATAATCTCCAAAGTCAACGAGTCGCTGAGAAACTTGGCTTCACCCTTGAAGCTCGCATAAGGGACCGAAAAGATGCCCAAGGTAATCGCTGTGACAGTCTCATATATGGCTTGCTGAAGAGTGAGTGGGAGTTATACTATGAATAGGTTAAAAGAATATGAATTATTTGATGCCGTACTCACTAAAACAGTTCTTAAACAACTGGGTGTGAGTTCGAAAGATAGATTAATTTTTGATAACGGTAGCTTTCATATTAGAAGAAAAGTTAGATTGACTATTTCTTCTCGAGGTTTAGACTTTTATCAATCGAAAAGAATCGTGAAAAGTGAGGAAGAAGTCCTATTGCCTATAGGGTGCAAAGTCTTGCTTACTAAAAATTTTTTAGCAAACAAACCAAGGCCAAAAGAATTTAGTAAAAAAGTTACACCAGTTGGGTGGGATAAGGAACTTAATAGTAGTGTCACTTATATTAACAGAGGTCATATAATTGCTCATGAATTATATCCAGATGACAATTGGGAATGTGATAAGGATAGGAAGTATTTTACTCAAACTGAATGGAGTAATAAATCTAGCAAAACAACCAAGGAAGGTGATTTAAAGTTGGAAAAAACTTGGCCTATTACGAGTCTGAAATTAAGAAATTTTTGGATGAGAATACTAATTCACAAGTGCTTTATTATGTGAAATTGATTTATAATGATGATGATTTAATTCCTAGAGGTATTTGTTTAAAAGCTATATTTAACAAGAAAACAGAAAAATATTCTAATTTTGTAACGATTAAATCTATACATGTGTTTATACCAAATATCGATTCTAGACTAAAGATCGATTATAAAGATGCAATTTTTACAGTTTTAGAATAACAGAACAAAGGAGAACTAAAATGAAAGAACTTTCACCTAAATACAATCCAGCCGAGGTTGAGGCTGGTCGTTACCAAAAATGGCTTGACGCTGATGTTTTCAAGCCTTCAGGCGATCAAAAGGCTAAGCCTTACTCAATCGTTATTCCACCACCAAACGTTACAGGGAAACTTCACCTTGGTCACGCTTGGGATACGACTTTGCAAGATATCATCATCCGTCAAAAACGCATGCAAGGTTTTGATACGCTTTGGCTTCCAGGGATGGACCACGCGGGGATTGCGACTCAGGCTAAGGTTGAGGAGCGCTTGCGTGGTGAGGGCATTACGCGTTATGACCTCGGTCGTGAAAAATTCCTTGACAAGGTCTGGGAATGGAAAGACGAATATGCCACTACCATCAAGGAACAATGGGGCAAGATGGGTCTCTCTGTGGACTACTCTCGTGAGCGTTTCACTCTTGATGAAGGTTTGTCGAAAGCGGTTCGCAAGGTCTTTGTGGACCTTTACAAGAAAGGCTGGATCTACCGTGGTGAGTTTATCATCAACTGGGACCCAGCAGCTCGCACAGCCCTTTCTGATATTGAGGTGATCCACAAGGACGTCGAAGGTGCCTTCTACCACATGAACTACATGCTGGAAGACGGCTCACGCGCCCTTGAAGTTGCGACAACTCGTCCTGAGACCATGTTTGGGGACGTTGCGGTTGCAGTCAATCCAGAAGACCCACGCTACAAGGACTTGATTGGTCAAAACGTAGTCCTTCCTATTGCTAACAAACTGATCCCGATCGTTGGTGATGAGCACGCAGATCCTGAGTTTGGTACTGGTGTCGTGAAAATCACACCTGCCCACGATCCAAACGACTTCTTGGTTGGTCAACGTCACAACTTGCCACAAGTCAACGTCATGAACGACGACGGAACTATGAACGACTTGGCCTTCGAATTTGCAGGCATGGACCGTTTTGAAGCTCGTAAGGCAGTCGTTGCTAAGTTGGAAGAAATCGGTGCCCTCGTTAAAATCGAAAAACGTGTCCACAGTGTTGGTCACTCAGAGCGTACAGGTGTCGTGGTTGAGCCACGTTTGTCTACGCAATGGTTCGTCAAGATGGACCAATTGGCTAAGAATGCTATTGCCAACCAAGATACAGACGATAAGGTAGAATTCTACCCACCTCGTTTCAACGATACCTTCCTTCAATGGATGGAAAATGTCCACGATTGGGTTATTTCTCGTCAGCTCTGGTGGGGTCACCAAATCCCTGCTTGGTACAATGCTGAGGGTGAAATGTACGTCGGTGAAGAAGCTCCAGAAGGCGACGGATGGACTCAGGACGAAGACGTCTTGGATACTTGGTTCAGTTCTGCCCTTTGGCCATTCTCAACTATGGGCTGGCCTGATGTCGACTCAGCAGACTTCAAACGTTACTTCCCAACTTCAACCTTGGTAACAGGTTACGACATCATCTTCTTCTGGGTGTCTCGTATGATCTTCCAATCCTTGGAATTCACGGGCCGTCAGCCATTCCAAAACGTGCTTATCCACGGTCTCATTCGTGACGAGCAAGGACGCAAGATGTCTAAATCACTCGGTAACGGGATTGACCCAATGGATGTTATCGAGAAATACGGTGCCGATGCCCTTCGTTGGTTCCTTTCAAACGGTTCTGCACCAGGGCAAGACGTGCGCTTCTCTTACGAGAAAATGGATGCTTCATGGAACTTTATTAACAAGATCTGGAACATCTCTCGCTACATCCTCATGAACAATGAAGGCTTGACCCTTGAGCAAGCAACGGCTAATGTGGAAAAAGTGGTTAACAAGGAAGCTGGAAATGTCACAGACCGCTGGATTCTCCACAACCTCAATGAAACTATCGGCAAAGTCACTGAGAACTTTGATAAGTTTGAGTTTGGTGTAGCTGGCCACATCCTCTACAACTTCATCTGGGATGAGTTTGCGGACTGGTATGTTGAGTTGACCAAGGAAGTTCTTTATAGCGACAACGAAGAAGAGAAAGTTATCACACGTTCTGTTCTCCTTTACACTTTGGACAAGATCCTTCGTCTCCTTCACCCAATCATGCCATTCGTGACAGAGGAAATCTTTGGACAAATCTCAGAAGGTTCTATCGTTACAGCAACATACCCAACTGTCAACCCAGCCTTTGAAGACCTTGCAGCTCACACTGGTGTGGAAAGCCTCAAAGACTTGATCCGTGCCGTTCGGAATGCGCGTGCGGAAGTAAACGTAGCACCAAGCAAGCCAATCACGATTCTTGTTAAGACTAGCGATAGCGACTTGGAAGCCTTCTTTAACAGCAATGTCAACTACATCAAACGCTTCACAAATCCAGAACACTTGGAAATCGCATCAAACATCCCTGCACCTGAACTCGCAATGTCAAGCGTCATCACAGGAGCAGAAATCTACCTGCCACTGGCAGACCTCCTCAATGTCGAAGAAGAACTGGCTCGTCTCGACAAGGAACTAGCTAAATGGCAAAAAGAACTGGATATGGTCGGTAAGAAGCTCTCTAACGAACGCTTCGTAGCCAATGCCAAACCAGAAGTCGTCCAAAAAGAACGCGACAAACAAGCCGACTACCAAGCTAAATACGACGCGACAATAGCGCGTATTGATGAGATGAAGAAACTCGTGAAATAAACATAGAAACACGGCGGAATGCCGTGTTTTGATAAATGGAGATACAATGTTAAAAAAAGTTACTATAAAAAATCTATTTGATAAAGAAGATATTAATATTGATTTTTCTAAGAGATCAGTAATAATTACCGGAGACAATGGTAATGGTAAAACTACGATTTTAAATATAATCTATAATGTATTAGTCGGTAATTATCCTACACTAATCAAAATGAAGTTTGATAAGATTAATATTAAATTTCAATCTGAATTTGAATTTATGAATGAAATTAATATTGAACTCAAAAAAACGATATCTTAAAACAATTAATCATCAGATATAAGATTAAAAAAATAAAAAAATTTAAAAAAATTGAAATTTCTTCAAATTTATACAATAACATTATTGTAAACAGTATTAAACGTAGCAATAAAATATTATACCAAGAAGATAGAAATGATAATTTATTTTATTTTTTAGAAGATAAAAGTACTATAATAGAGTTATTGGCAGCGATTAATGAAAATGAATTTAAGCCTAATATTACAGAAATCAATAAATCTTTACTATACTTCCCAACATATAGACGTATAGATTTGGATATTGAGTCATATTTCTCAAATTTATATGATACTTCAATGATGAAATATTTCAAGAGGGATGGACTTCGTAAGTTCACATCATTTGGAGACATAGATAGAAGGGTAATTGGTATCTCAAATACAGATATTGAAGATATACTTAGAGAATATTCAAGGACATTAAATGAAATTTCATCAAATAATCTTGATATTCTTTTAAGAGATTTCGCTAAAAATAGCATACTAGGTATGAAAGAGGATGCTCTTAAATTCAAATCACCTGAACTCTTGATGCAAACAAAAATTTTGGAACAGTTAACAAGTATTAATGATAGTTTAAATTTAGAAATTTCTAATAAACAACTAGTAGAAATATCAGAACAATTTGAAGAAAAATTGAAATTCTTTAATAAGATTAAAAAAAATAAACCTAAAGACCATGAAGAAATGGACAAGGTTTTAGATCTTTTTATGTCATTACCAATGATGCAAGTGTTTCAAAAATTACAAGAATCTTACCTATCATTTAATGAAACAATGGCTTCAGAGTTAGAAAATTATAAATATATTCAAGAGAATCTATTGGATTTTTCCGGGAATAAATTAAAGTTGAATAAAACAGAATTAAATGAATTTTATTTTTTTAAAGAAGGAGCAGGCATCGATAAGTTTAATGATTTTTCTACTGGTGAAAAACAATTAATAACTTTTTTAGTATATTCAGCGATTGAACTTCCAAAGAATACCCCTTCTTTGATTATAATTGATGAACCTGAATTGTCACTTCATGTTAAATGGCAAAATAAACTCTTAAAAAATCTTTTAAAGAAAAGTAACATTAAAATTTTATCAGCGACTCACTCTCCGTACATACTTAATAAACTAGAAGTAGATTCTTTGATTGTTAGAAAGCAGGAAGCAAATGAGTGTTGATACAATCAAAATCGGTAGTGCTATCCCTGAAATTATAGAAATTGATGATATTGCAGAAGACTTTTTTGATTTCCCAAAGCCAGAGAAGGTATTGATTGTTGAGGGGATTACAGATAAAGAGGTTCTTGATAATTATTTGTATTTAAAACGTATAAAAGTAGATTTTTCTATACGTTCAGCAAACATGATAGAGGGTAATAGTTATTCAGGAAAAGATTGGGCACTGCAATATTATGACAGGAATAAAAGTAACCAAGAAATTAAAGTTCTTTTAGACAGAGATTACGATTATATTTGCTCTTCACAGAGAGAAGATGAAGGAATATTTTATTATGATTATTATGAGCTAGAAAATTATTTTTTTGAAGATAAAATTTTGAAATCTATATTGATATCTAATGGTATCTCCATAGATGAGATTGAAAAAATAATGTCTTTCCTTAATGATAAAGACACAATCTCTTTACATTCTCTGCTAGAGTGTTCGAAGCTACGTATTTTTAGAAAATTACATAAAGATAAAGCTACAACTTTTCAACTAAATGATAGTGAAATAAAACAGTTTGCAGATTTTATTAAAAATATTGATATAAGATCTTGTTTTCCAGGAAGAGATCCCAATTTAATCGGTGAGAACTTTACAGACCGTTTAGATTGTTATTTAAATAATAATCTAAACTCCATTAATTCTACTTTATATAATCAAATACAAGATTTCTTTAATTCTAATGCTACTGATATTTCATACCCAAAAACTTTGATTGAGTATTTTAGATATTTCTTTAAAGGAAAAGATTCAATAAAATTTATTTCAGACTTTCTGTTAAATGAAAATCTAATTCAATCTAATTTAAATAATGTATCATCTAAGAATGTGTTGAGAATATATATTTTTCAATCAGATTTATATAAAAGTAAAATTAAAGAAGTGATAAGAATGTTTTCCACGTAGTTTTTAATATCATACTTAAGATAATTTTTAGAAAGCAGGTTACTACATGACAAATTCTGTAAGTTCGAACCAATCTGAGAAGTACAATATTGCAGCTTTCTTCTCAGGTGTTGGGGGAATTGAGTTGGGATTTGAACAAACCAACGAGTTCAGAGTGGTGTATGCCAATGAATTTGATAAGTATGCGCGTCAGACTTATCGTTTAAATTATCCAAATACGCATTTGGATAGTCGTGATATTCATGCGGTACAGCCGGAAGACATTCCAGCTGAGCGCGTGGATGTAATTATGGGAGGATTCCCTTGCCAAGCCTTTAGTATTGCGGGTTACCGCAAGGGCTTTGATGATGATCGTGGCGATCTTTTCTTTGAGTTGCTTCGTATGATTGAAGGGCGTAAACCTCGTGCCATCTTCATCGAAAACGTCAAAAACATGGTCGGTCATGACCATGGCAATACCTTCAAGGTTATTCGTGAGGCTTTGACTGAGAACAACTACTTCATCAAGTGGAAGGTACTCAATGGGAAAGACTATGGAAATATCCCACAAAACCGTGAGCGGATCTACATCGTTGGTTTTGATACAAAAGAAGCCTATGACTTGTTTGAATTCCCAGAGGAAATCAAGCTGACAACGACTTTGAGTGATGTTATTGATTTTGGTGCCAAGCCTGATGAGGCCTACTATTATCGAGAAGGCAAGCAAAATTTCTACGACCAGTTGAAATTTGAAGTGACCAGTCAAGATACAGTTTACCAATGGCGTCGTCAGTATGTCCGTGAAAACAAAAATGGCGTTGTTCCTACTTTAACAGCTAATATGGGAACAGGCGGGCACAATGTCCCTCTGATCCTGACAGATAGTGGGGAGATTCGTAAGTTAACACCAAAGGAAACCTTCAATGTACAAGGTTATCCAAAGACCTTTAAGTTGCCTGAGGGTGTTTCCAATGGTCAACTCTACAAACAAGCTGGAAACAGTGTGGTTGTTCCTGTGATTAAACGCATTGCAGAGCGGATTGCTTTTGCCCTTAATGAGAGCAATGGGCCGTCTCAACTGGATCGTTCAGGAAAATTTGCGATTATCTATACCAAGATGAATGGTCAGTTTGAAGGCCAGTCTTATGTGAAAGATTTTGTCTCCACTTATGAGGAGGCAGAGAAGAAGATTGCCTCCTATGAGGATGGTCTTGCCATTTTATCAGATGAAGATTATTTCAGATTGGTAAAAAACGTGGAAATTTTGAATTTTACAGCATTATTTAACGAATTATATAAGTAAGGGGACTAGTGAAAATCTAGTCTTCTTTTGATATACTTAAATAAGAAGTGAGGATTGAATGATGTGGGAACACCTAAAACAAGAACAAAAGGAAAAATACAAGACTCTCATTACCAATTTTGCTAGTCTGAGTGAGGCTTTCTCTCAAAAAGCAGAAGGCGATGATTCTGATGATCGAGAAAGCTATGTTGCTCCGATTGTCAATTCAAAATTCCAAGAGACTGTTTTTCAGAAGGCTTTTCATGCGGTTGGGGAGGATATTGCCAACACCTCTTATGATGCTTCAGTTGTCGTTGATGAACAACATAAGTATTTGGTTGGGATTAAATCCTTTGGTTTGGACTCAGGGGATCAAAAAATTGCTCAGTTCAAGAAAGATTCACAGTCTTGGAATGAGCTGTTGAGTGAAATTCGATTTCAGGCTGATATTTCACCGGACAAGGAAACAGCTGATAAAGAAAATCGTGCTCGCTATGAAAAACTGGCTAGGGAGATTGCGTCTTTACGAAATCAACGGATTGAATCCTCAAAAGCTCTCATTAAGGGATTTCATTCTGATTCTAGTCACGTAGAAGCCGTCTATCATGTTTTGATGCCGACCTCGAAAGGGCATAAGCCTCAGATCCATGTGGGAGAGACAACTTATCTGCCTGTTGATCTAGATAATCTCAAAATTCTAGGCTCGACAACCAAGAACAATCCGACAAATTTCCGTTTTACAGATGGCCAGCATGATTACAAATACACGGCTGCAGATAGTCAGCTCCATATGACCTTTAGGAATAAGGAGATTGTAGTTGACACCTGGGATGTAAATTATGTCGAAGATCCCTTTTATCTTTTTGAACACCTTCATTTGTTGACTTCGGAAAAAAGTGATTCGGAGATTCTTGAGACGGTGTCGTGGATGATTACAGACAAACATGGAAATGTAGAAGAAAATTCGGGCTTTAATGCCTTTAATGGTGGATCAAAGTTGGCCAAAAAGGATCGCTTGCCACGGATTTTAAAGATTCAGGATAAATTTAAAGATAGTCTGGCTCCAGAAGAACTAGCTTTTGTGACCTTCTCTTTGGAAGAAATCCTCTTGAAAAAATGGTCTACCAAGGAAGAAAAAGCTCAGATGAAGTCCATTCGTGAGGACTTGATTCGCTTTGTACACCAGACAGGGAACGAAAAACTCATTAAAGAAATTGAGCAACTGGTGTATCGTCCGGTCAGTGAAGTGTATATCCCTCTTCCAGACTCCAAACATTTTCATGAGGAGCGTCCAGACTTTTTTGGTGAAGGGATCGGTAGGTTTGAGCCAGGTACTAGTAAACTTGCGCTCCCAAAAGAGGAACGGACATTTAAGCTACGATTTTTATCATCAGGTGATGTGATTACTGCCTATATCAACCAAGAAGCTGGGAAGGCCATTCAATCAACTGATAAGCAAGAAATCCTTGGGAATTGGATTCTTCGTGGTGTCTTTCAGTTAAAAGACAGAGAGATCTTGACGGGTAAGAAATTATCTCAGCTAGAAATCAATGGTATCCGTCTTTCTAAATTCAAACGGCGAAATTGGTATTGACTTCATCTGGATCGATGTGGACAATCCTCCTGCAGGCGCGATTGGTTGGGTTGCGAAAGCTTCTTCATCTACATGATAAAAGAACCTCCTAGTTTATCTAGGAGGTTGCTTTGTATTTTGTGGTGGGACTGTGCCCTAGGTAGGTATAAATCCGTGTTAGTGGGGATTGGGGATGGGTGGAGACGCGAAAGTGAAAGTAGTGGTCACGATGGTCGCGACTCTGGGTGTGGTGGAGTCTGAAATAGTTGCGCTGGCCTGTGGACATGGATCGGAGCAGGTCATCTTCTAAAAAGACCAAGGGGGTCGCAGTCGTTGCCAGGCGGTAAAAATCATGCTCGAACTGCTGGTAATTATCTGAAAAATAATCAAATTGGAGTTCGTGTTTATTCAGGGCTGGTTTCATAGCTAGAATCTCCTGGTTCAATAGAAAAAATAGTCGAAAGAAGGAGAGAGTGGTAGTGCTGGCCATTTTTAATGAGGACCTCAGAAGGACTTAAGCTATAGACCTGGCCGTAGTAGACGGCGATTTGATCGTCTTGGAGGCTAGAGAGGGAGAGGTAGGTCTTTTGCTGGTAAGCTTGCTCGAGGAGGTGACGGATTTCTTCGCTTGAGAGGAGGCGGAGCTCTTCTAGGGAGAGGTGCTTTGTTTGTAAGGCCGTCGAATGCTCAGAGAGGAAGAAGCCAGCCCACTTAGCCATGCCCCGATCTTGGAAGTCACGTGCCGACTGATAGGGGAGATAAGAACGATCAATCATGCTAAGCCATCTAAACCTCCTGCAGAGTGGCCTCCGGTCAGCTTGCTTCGAGCCAGAGTGCGTGAATTTTCTAATAGGGCAGATCCCTTCTGTAGAGAAGCAAAGCCAAAGCGGTCACGGATGTGGTCAATGGTCTCTTGGAGAGCCTCTTCTCTTTGGGTTTGCTCAGGGTCATCAAATAGGGAAATCAGCTGGAAGCTCTCCTCTACGAGCTTCCCGTAAAAGACTCCGATCTGCCGGATGGCTCCTCCCTGGTAGTGGGAACGAAAGAGTTGGATGACTTCTTTGGCTAATTGAGCGGTAGAGTTGGTCGGCTCAATCTTTCGCTGGCAGTGGATGGAAGGGAGCTGTTCCTGTTTGGAGTAGCTGGCGTGGATGGAGACCAATTGGGTCTTTTTCTTTTCCCGACGCAAGCGGATAGCAACCTGCTCGGCCATCTCCCGAAAGACCAATTCAATATCGCTTTGGTGGTGGTAGTCACGGGGAAGGATTTGCGAATTTCCTAAACCGTGAGACTTTGGTCGATAGGGGAGATGGACATTGCTTTCGTCAATCCCATGGGCATGAAACCAGAGCTGGACGCCCATGACTCCAAATTCTTTTTTTGAGCTGGTCTGGATTGGCCTGGGCCAGCTCATAGATGGAGTGAATGCCAAGCTTGTTCAGGCGTTTTTTTCTGTTCGATGGCCAATCCCCAGAAATCAGTTAGTTTTTTTATCTGCCAGACACGACTGGGGACGTCTTCGTAAGACCAGTTAGCCCGCATGGTTTTCTGGTACTTGGCTTCGTTGTCTAGAGCCAGTTTGGCCAGGAGCGGATTGGCATTGCTCATCCCGACAGTAGCATAGATCCCAGTTTGCTGCCAAATGCGCTTTTGGATCCGAGCAGAAAGGAGATCTAGCTTGGAGCGTCGGTCTAGCTGAGGATCAGGAATAAAGTAGTTGAGAGAGCTGGTCAAATCGATAAATCCCTCATCGATGGAATAGGGGTAGATATCATCTGGAGCAGCAAATTCTTGAAAGACTTGCTGGATTTCCATGTTGACCTGGATATAGGCATTCATGCGAGGAGGCACGATAAAGGTACGCTTGGCCCAACTTTCGATATAGTGGACAAAGGATGGATCTGTAGGGAGGCCTTGCTTACGGGCCAAGTAGTAATTGAATTTCCTAGTCTTGAGATCAAAGGGCAGATCATAGCTCCGCCCGACATTTTTCTTTCCAAAGACTTGCTTAAAAACGGGGGAACTAGCTAAGATGAGGCCAGCAGAATTGTCGCTTCGACTCATGACACAAAGAGAAGTCGTCAAGGGATTGAGGCCGAGGCGGACACACTCACAACTGGCATAGAAACTTTTCATATCCACAAAAGCAATATCAGACCTTGGCTCACGTGAATAATCAAAAAGCATGTCTAGACCTCCAGAGGGAGGAAGTGGCCGACCACGATACCGACAATTTTTGGTTCATCTTCGTAGGGTGCAAAAAGGTCATCATAGGCGGGATTGATGGACTCTAGGCGGAGGCCCTCCTCTTCCCGATAGACTTTTTTGATATAGGTCTTTCCATTCCACATGAGGGCGTAGACCGCTCCATCATAGTCAAATCCGGTCTGTTTCATCAAGGCAACGGAACCGTTTGGATAGCTTGGTTCCATCGAATCTCCAGATACCCAAGAGGCAAAGTCGTGTTGGATCTCTTGGTCGAAATAAACGGTCTCGTAGTCGGTCTCATTGTCATAAAGGTATGACCATGTCCGGCTGCCAAGTCGATAGAGAGGACACGGTAAGGGACCAAAGAGACCACCTTTTCTTGCTCTGCTAAGAGTTGGCTAGCCAAGAGATCGACCTTTTTTTGATGGGGCGGGGTTAATAAAGGGTAGGTGAAAAGCGCTGAGCTCTTGTCGACAAAGTAGTCCTCTTTAACGGAGAGGCGCTTGGCTAACCTCCTGAGGTTTTTATCGTGTGGCTCTGCTAAGCCATTCTCCCAACTAGAGTAGGTCTTGCGACTAATCTCTAAGGATTCGTAGACCTGGGCTTGGGTCAGGCCGAGCTCAAGTCGCCGGTCTTTTAATTTTTTTGCATCAAACATCTGCATTCTCCTATGTAACGTTTTAAAAGTTACGTATAGTATAGCAAAAATAAATGCGGACTTCAAGAGAAAAGTGAGAGGATTTTTCTTTGGCAACGAAAGGGATTTGGTTCAGCAAATCTCAGATTGGAGAGGGTGGGTGTTTTTGTATCTTTTATCCAAATTTTGATATAATAATCTCTATGAAGATTGTATCAGGTACCTATGGAGGGCGTCCTCTTAAGACGCTCGAAGGAAAGACAACGAGGCCCACTTCAGATAAGGTGAGAGGGGCTATGTTTAATATGATCGGTCCTTATTTTGACGGGGGGCGGGTCTTGGATTTATATGCTGGCTCAGGCGGCTTGTCTATCGAAGCGGTATCGCGGGGGGTGGAGCAGGCTGTCTTGGTCGAGAAAGACCGCAGAGCCCAAGTAATTATTGCCAGCAATATCCAAATGACCAAGGAAAGTCATAAGTTTCAATTGCTGAAGATGGAGGCTCACCAAGCTCTCAGTCAATTGCAGGGGACTTTTGACCTTGTCTTCTTAGATCCTCCCTATGCCAAGGAGCAGATCGTAGCCGATATTGAGGCGCTGGCTGAACGAGACTTGCTGGGAGAAGAGGTCATGGTCGTCTGTGAGACAGACAAGGCAGTGGACTTGCCTGAGGAGATTGCTTGTCTAGGAATCTGGAAAGAAAAAATCTACGGAATTAGTAAGGTGACGGTTTATGTCAGATAAAATCGGATTATTTACAGGTTCATTTGACCCAATGACCTTGGGACACTTGGATTTGATAGAGCGAGCTAGTCGCTTGTTTGATTGCTTGTATGTAGGCATCTTCTTTAATCATGAGAAGAAGGGCTATTTTACCCTTGAGCAAAGGGAAGCCATGGTGACAGAGGCAGTGGCTCATTTGTCCAATGTAAGAGTCATCACCTCAGAGGCAGAGTTGGCTGTAGAAGTGGCTAGACGGTATGGGGTGACGAGCTTGGTTCGCGGTTTACGCAATAGTCAGGACTTCCTATATGAAAGCAATATGGACTACTTCAATCACCAGCTGGCTCCAGAGCTTGAGACCATCTATCTCTGTGCCCAGCCCCAATACCAGGCCTTGAGCTCGACGAGAATTCGCGAGTTGCTGACCTTCCAGCAGGATGTCAGTGCCTATGTCCCAGAGAGTGTTATAAAGGAGATGAAATAAAGGAATGAATGAATTTGAGAAACAAAGGGCTCAGCTACCAGAAAGCCCATTTGAACCTGTACGCAAAAAAGATAGTGTGTGGCGGACCTATCGCTGGCCCCTTATTGGGACCTTGCTTCTGATTTTGGCCTTACTAGCTTTCTTTGTTCCCCTGCCTTACTATCTGGAAATGCCTGGGAGTTCAGAAGATATTCGCCAAGTGATGCGCATCAACCAGAAAAATGATGAAGCATCCGGTTCGTATGATTTTGTCACTGTTGCCGTCAAGCAAGCGACCTTCTCGGATATAGTCTATGCCTGGGTGACTCCTTTTACAGATATCCACTCTGAACAAGAAATGACTGGTGGCAGTTCCAGTGAGGAATTTTTCCGGATTAATCAATTTTATATGGAAACCTCTCAAAATACTGCCAAATACCAAGGATTAAAGACTGCTGGAAAAGAGACAGAGATGGAATTCTTAGGTGTTTATGTCATGCAAGTAGCAGAAGACTCTACCTTCAAAGGCGTTCTAAATATTGCGGACACGGTTACGGCCGTGAATGACAAAACATTCAAGAGCTCAAAAGAGCTCATCGAGTATGTTGGTTCCCAAAAAATTGGGGACAAGGTCTCAGTGACCTACACAGAAGATGGTCAGACCAAGATAGCTGAAGGAAAGATTATTAAGTTGGTCAATGGCAAGAATGGGATTGGGATTAGCTTGATTGACCGGACAGAAGTGAAGAGTGACGTGCCGATTGAGTTTGCGACAGCTGGCATCGGTGGTCCAAGTGCCGGGATGATGTTTAGTTTGTCCATCTATACCCAAGTAGCGGATCCAGACCTTCGTCAGGGACGCCATATCGCGGGGACAGGGACTATTAACCATGATGGGACTGTCGGAGATATCGGTGGAGTGGATAAAAAAGTCGTAGCAGCAGATCGTGCTGGTGCTGAAATCTTCTTTGCCCCTGATAATCCGGTGACAGAGGAAGTTAAAAAGAACAATCCGAATGCCAAGAGCAACTACGACGAAGCGGTAGAAACAGCTAAGAAAATTAAGACCAAGATGAAAATTGTTCCTGTCAAAACCTTGCAGGATGCCATCGACTATTTGAAAAAGAATTAAAGTAGCTTGCTCGACATAGTTTGTACTTGAAAGTATGAGCTGATGTTGGTAGATCGGAATATTCATCTTCCAATCAAATTCAAGTTTTTGCATATCAATCTCTCTATTTTTAGAGAGATTTTTTTTTTATACTAGTGTCAGAAAGAAAGGGAGGTAGTGAAATGATTCAAACCAGTTTGTTTTCCATTTCAGTATTTTTAGCGGGAGTTCTATCCTTTTTCTCCCCGTGTATTTTGCCACTGATGCCAGTCTATGTAGGGATCTTATTAGATTCTGAGCATGAAAAAACGGTGCGTATTTTTGGAAGAGATATTTCTTGGTATGGTTTGGTTAAGACCCTCTGTTTTATTGCTGGTCTATCAACCGTATTTCTCATCCTAGGTTATGGTGCAGGGGCCCTTGGTCAGGTACTCTATGCTCCCTGGTTCCGTTACCTATTAGGAGGGATTGTCATCTTATTGGGAATCCATCAGATGGGCCTCATCAATCTTCAGCAACTCCAAAAACAAAAGAGTATCCAACTGAAGAAGGACGAAAAACGCAATGAATTCTTCAATGCTTTTCTGATAGGGGTCACCTTCAGTTTTGGTTGGACCCCTTGTGTCGGACCAGTTTTGAGCTCTGTTTTAGCCATTGCCGCTTCTGGAGGAGATGGGGCTTTACAGGGTGCTCTCCTGATGCTGGTCTATACATTAGGCTTGGCGCTACCCTTCTTAGTCTTGGCTCTAGCTTCTAGCTGGGTTCTACAACATTTTGCTAAACTCAAGCCCCACATGGGAACCTTGAAAAAAATTGGTGGTGCCCTCATCATCTTGATGGGCATCTTGCTGATGCTAGGAAATCTTAATAGCCTAGCATCCCTGTTTCACTAATCTTGAATGATTAAAGGAGAAAAATCATGAAAAAAATTCTTACACTTACCATTGCTACGCTTAGCCTTGTCACTTTAGCAGCTTGTTCTGGACAGAAATCAGATTCAGACATGAAAAAAACGGATGATAGTAGTATGATGAAGAAGGACGATATGAAGAAGGACGATATGAAGAAGGACGATATGAAGAAGGATGACATGAAGGATTCATCTATGTCCGATGATAAAATGAAAAAAGAAGACATGAAAGATTCATCTATGATGTCTGACAGCAGTTCTGAAATGAAGGACGATATGAAAAAGGATGAGATGAAATCCAGTGATTCAGAAATGAAAGACGAAAAGAGTGAATCATCTGATATGAAATCAGACCAATAAAGGACAGTAGGAAGAGGAAGTCGTCTGCTTGGGCGACTTTCTCCCTATTTATTAAAGAGGAGGAAGACATGAAAAAAATAGCCTTAGTAGCGACAGGACTTTTGTGTGTAGGATTGTTAGGGGCTTGCTCTAACCAAGGAATGGAATCATCCAACAAAAGTGAGACTAAGCAGACATCCACAATGGGACCTTCAGAGCAAGCTGGAAAGAAGGTTCAAGAGTTTAACCTGCAAGGAGTAGACGGTAAGAGCTACCGCTTATCAGATTACAAGGGAAAGAAAGTTTACCTCAAATTTTGGGCTTCCTGGTGCTCAATCTGTCTTTCAACATTAGGCGACACAAATGATTTAGCAAGGCAGAGGAGGGTAAGGATTATGTGGTCTTATCCGTTGTAGCTCCAACCTTTAATGGTGAAAAATCGGAAGCAGATTTCAAAAACTGGTACCAGTCTTTGGATTACAAGGATTTCCCGGTCTTGATGGACAGTAAGGGAGACTTGCTCAAAGAGTATGGGATTCGCTCTTATCCATCTGCTCTCTTTATTGCGAGTGATGGAACTCTCGCTAAGACCCATATCGGTTATATGAGCAAGGAAGACATCGTCCAGACTCTAAAAGAAATGAAGTAAGGAGGACATAAAATGGAAACAAAATGGAAACTCATTTCCATTCTTTTAGTGGGGCTATTTTGTTTTGGATTCTTTTTCCTTATCAAAGGATCCATGGCCTTGGATACATCAGATGCGACGACTGAGCAGATCAAAAAAGCGTCCATGAGTCAGACACCAGTAGCAAACAAAAAGAAGGAAGAAAAAGTCAATCCAGAAGACCAACGAGAAATCTATCTAGCTGGTGGTTGCTTCTGGGGTGTGGAAGAGTATTTTTCCCGTGTTCCGGGTGTCATTGATGCCGAATCAGGTTATGCCAATGGAAAAGGGGATACCACCAAGTATGAACTGGTCAAGCAAACAGGGCATGCTGAAACGGTACATATCACCTATAATGTCAAGAAGGTTTCCTTGAAAGAACTGCTTCTACACTATTTCCGGATTATTGATCCAACATCAAAAAACCGTCAGGGAAATGATGAGGGCAGTCAATATCGGACAGGAGTTTATTACACTGATGAAGCAGATTTGCCAACCATAAACCAAGTGTTTGAAGAGGTGGCGAAGAAGTATGATAAGCCTTTGGCTGTAGAAAAAGAAGAACTTGCTAATTATATCAAGGCGGAAGACTACCATCAGGACTATCTACAGAAACATCCGAATGGCTATTGTCACATTGATGTGAATCAAGCTTCTTATCCGGTTATTGACGCTAGTCGCTATCCAAAACCGAGCGATGAAGAGATCAAGAAGAAGTTATCGCCCGAAGAATATGCAGTGACGCAAGAGAATGATACAGAGCGTGCTTTTTCTAACCGCTATTGGGATAAGTTTGAAGCGGGCATCTATGTGGATGTCGTAACAGGAGAGCCTCTCTTCTCCTCAAAAGATAAATTTGATTCTGGTTGTGGTTGGCCAAGCTTTAGCCGACCGATTAGTCCGGATGTGGCAACCTACAAGGAAGATAAGAGTTTCAATATGACTCGGACAGAGGTTCGGAGTCGAATAGGAAATTCCCATCTAGGCCACGTCTTTACTGATGGACCTAAGGAAAAAGGTGGCCTTCGTTACTGCATTAATAGCTTGTCAATCAAATTCATCCCTAAAGCAGAGATGGTGGAAAAGGGCTACGGCTATTTGTTGGACTATGTCTGAGACTTTTTGCGACCTACTTTGATATAATGAGTATAATAAGGGTAAGTAGGTGAAACACATGTATTCAATCATGATTGTAGAAGACGAAGAGCTGGTTCGGCAGGGACTTACTTCTCTAGTGAATTATGAACAGTTTGGGATGAAGGTCATTGACCAAGCGGAGAATGGGCGAATAGCTTGGGAAAAATTTCAAGCACAACCAGCTGATCTTCTATTGACTGATATCAATATGCCACAGATGAATGGCTTAGATTTGGCCCAACTGGTCAGAGAGAAAGCTCCTTCCTGCCATATCATCTTTCTAACAGGCTATGATGATTTTGAGTTTGCTCGGAAAGCCATTCGACTCGGAGCAGATGACTATCTCCTCAAGCCCTTTTCAAAAGCAGATATTGAAGAGATGTTGGGGAAAGTCAAGAATAAGCTAGACGAGGAACGAAAGAAAGCCCAGGTTGAAACCTTGGTGGATCAGGGTCATTCGACAGAGTTGGAAGAGGCTATTCATTCCCGCTTAGCGGATTCCCAATTGACCCTCAAGGACTTGGCTTCTCAACTGGGTTTTAGTCCCTCTTATCTGAGTGTTCTAATCAAGAAAAAATTGGGTCTCCCTTTTCAAGAATACTTGATCCAAGAACGGATGAAAAAGGCCAAACTTTTACTCTTGACGACGGATCTCAAGATTTATGAGATTGCAGATCGGGTTGGTTTTGAGGATATGAACTATTTTTCTCAACGCTTTAAACAAGTAGTCGGTGTAACCCCAAGACAATACAAAAAAGGAGAGCATGAATGAAACGATACCCTTTGCTGATTCAGCTGATTGTCTATGTATTTGTCTTCATTCTCTTACTCTTGGGTTTGGTCGGTAGTCTATACTATCAAACTAGCTCAGCAACCATTGGCCAACTGACAGAGCGGACAACCCGCAATAGTATCGACCAGAGTAGTCAGTTTATCACCTCCTATCTGAAAAAATTGAAGCAGACCACCTCGGTCCTTAGTAAAGAAGAGACCGTTCGTCAGTTTGCTCAAGACAAGGAGGTGAGCCCAGAAGCCGTTCAAAGTCTGATGCAAACCATTATTGAGACAGACCCAGATCTGGTTTCGGCTGTCTTGGTGACTAAGGATGGACGCCTCGTTGCTACGGATTCTCAAATTAGCATGCAAACCTCATCGGATATGATGAACGAAAGATGGTATCAGGAAGCTATCAAGGAGAGGGCCATTCCAGTCTTGACGCCGGCCCGGAAGGAATCCTTGTCTTCAGAGAAGGACAAGTGGGTGATTTCTATCACCCAGGAAGTGGTGGATGCTTCTGGTCAAAATCTAGGAGTTTTGCGCCTAGATATTGGTTATCAAAGTCTAGAGGCTTATCTGGATCATCTCCAACTAGGCAAAAAAGGCTTTAGTTTCATCGTCAATCAGAAGCATGAATTTGTCTACCATCCTAAAAAGACAGTCTATTCTTCCAGTCGGGAAATGCAGGCCATGCAACCCTATATTGCTGTCAAGGATGGCTATGCCCAAAAGGGGCAGAACTTTGTCTACCAAATTGCTATACCAGAGAGTGATTGGACCTTAATTGGAGTGGCTTCTCTGGAAGGCCTCCAGATGCTTCAGTCGCAAATGCTCTATTCCTTTATAGGTTTAGGAGTTCTCGTCCTCATCATGTGCTGGATGGGAATCTGGTTCATTCTGCGCTTGTGGATTAAACCCCTACAAGACTTGCAGGCTGTCATTCTGAAAATAGGAGCTGGTGATTCCCACTTGCGGGCAACTACCAAGGGATCGCCCGAATTGGTAGATCTTGCTCAAGCCTTTAACCGTATGTTGGATCAAATTGAAAACCTTATGCAATTGGTTAAAGAAGAGGAACAAAACGCACGACGTTATGAACTGCGAGCTCTTTCAGCCCAGATCAATCCACATTTCCTCTATAACACCTTGGATACCATTGTCTGGATGGCTGAGTTTAATGATGGTCAGCGCGTGGTTGACCTGACTAAGTCCCTAGCCAAATATTTCCGCCTTGCTCTCAATCAAGGACAAGAACAAATTAGGCTTCAGGACGAAATAGACCATGTGCGCCAGTATCTCTTCATTCAGAAACAACGCTATGGGGATAAGTTGAATTATGAAATTTTAGAAGAGGGAAGGTTGGGAGATTATCAGCTTCCTAAACTGGTCCTACAACCCTTAGTGGAGAATGCCATCTATCATGGCATCAAGGAGATGGATCGGCCGGGCATGATACGAGTCACTTCGGAAATCAGAGAAGAACAAGTAGTCCTGACGATTTACGATAATGGACGAGGCTTTGCCTTGTCTGAGTCGACAGACCAAACCCTTCTTCGACTAGGAGGCGTTGGTTTGCAAAATGTGGATCAACGCTTGCGGTTACAGTTTGGGGCTAGCTATCATATGGAGATTGATTCTAAGCCTAATAGCTATACGAAAATCACTCTTCATTTACCCCTTTCATCTGGCGATGAACATTCATAGAGAGTGGGACAGAAATCGGTAATTCGTTAGAATTTGATTTCGTCGTCCCACCTCCGCACAGTTGAGTAGGGCTGTAAAAGCTGATGAAATCAGTGTAGTAGAGCCCACTCAACCACTGCGTCTTGCTCGACAATCCAAAGACAATTGAGAGGCTAGGACTTTTGTCCCAGCCTCATTTTTCTCACAGTGGAAAGTTTTAGATCTGCTTAAATGACTCAAAAATAGAATCCTTTTTTTGAAGAATCGTTTAGTTGTTTTCTGTAAAAAGTTTGTCTACATTCTAAAGCAGCCTTTGAAAAAGCCTGTTTTTTCTGATGAGACAGGAAGAAGAGGTAAATTAAATCGTCAGACTTTTTACAGATTTTCTCTTTTCCGTTGAAATTCTATCTAAAGATAGGGATTTATGATAAAATAAAGTGTTACAACTAAAGGTATGAATAAAGGAAGACTATGCGCAAAGAAATATCCCCTGAATTATTTAATTATAATAAATATCCTGGACCGGAATTTCGTCTGGTTGGCAATCAAGTGCTAGCAGAACAATTGACATTTGAGCTAGTTGAGAACCAAAATGATGCCTTTGATGCGACGGTCTTTGGTCAGCGTTTTTCAGAGATTTTAACCAAATTTGATTACATTGTCGGTGATTGGAGCAATGAGCAGTTGCGTCTACGTGGCTTCTATAAAGAGGAACGTCCAGTCACAGATGCAGAGAAAATCAGTCGCCTGGAAGATTATTTACTAGAATACTGTAGCTATGGCTGTGCTTATTTTTGTCCTAGAAAATACAGAACCCCGTCGAGCATCCTTTGACAAAAAAATCTTCTCCAAAACAACAAGAAGAGGGCAACCGTTCTGCTAAGCGTGGTGGTCGTCAAAATCGTCGAAATCGTTCTAAAAATCAGCCACGAGAACGTGAACAAGAGCAAAAACAAAAGACTTCTCAACCAAAGAAAAAGAACCGTCAGCGGTCTAGAAAAAAAGATGCACAGGGTGAGCAAGAACGCCACTTTGTCATCCGTCAAAAGTAAAGAGAGAAAAGAGATAAGATGAAACCTTCAATTTATGGCCTGACTCGACAAGAATTGATCGAGTGGGCAGAAGAAAATGGTGAAAAGAAATTCCGAGCAACCCAAATCTGGGAATGGCTCTATCGCAAACGCGTCCAGTCATTTGAAGAAATGACCAACCTATCGAAGGACTTGATCGAAACCTTGAACGACCAGTTCGTGATTAATCCTTTGAAACAACGGATCGTTCAAGAGTCGGCAGATGGAACCGTCAAATACCTTTTTGAATTGCCAGATGGCATGTTGATTGAGACAGTATTGATGCGCCAACACTATGGCTTGTCAGTCTGTGTCACCACTCAGGTAGGCTGCAACATCGGCTGTACCTTCTGTGCATCCGGTTTGATTAAGAAGCAACGCGACTTGAACAGTGGGGAAATCGTCGCCCAAATCATGTTGGTTCAAAAATACTTTGACGAACGTGGACAAGATGAACGCGTCAGCCACATCGTTGTGATGGGAATTGGTGAGCCCTTTGATAACTACAAGAATGTCTTGAGTTTTGTCCGTACAGTCAATGATGACAAGGGACTGGCTATCGGTGCCCGCCACATTACCGTTTCAACTTCTGGTTTGGCTCATAAGATTCGTGATTTTGCTAATGAAGGGGTTCAGGTCAATTTGGCAGTATCCCTGCATGCTCCAAACAATGACTTGCGTTCTAGCATCATGAAAATCAACCGCGCCTTCCCAATCGAGAAACTGTTTGCGGCGATTGAGTACTATATCGAAACGACCAACCGCCGGGTAACCTTCGAGTACATCATGCTCAATGAAGTCAATGATGGTGTTGAACAAGCCTTGGAATTGGCAGAACTCCTTAAAAAGATCAAGAAGCTATCTTATGTCAACTTGATTCCTTACAACCCAGTTAGTGAGCATGACCAATATAGCCGGAGTCCAAGAGAGCGCGTGATGGCCTTTTATGACACCTTGAAGAAAAACGGAGTTAACTGCGTGGTTCGTCAAGAGCATGGTACGGATATCGATGCCGCTTGTGGCCAATTGCGTTCCAATACGATGAAGAGAGACCGGGAGAAAGCCATTGTTGAAGAAGCTAAACCGTAACAACTGGCTGATAGAAGAAGGGCAATTAACAAATAAAGGAAGACAACTGCTACTAGGTGGCAGTTTCTTCTATTTTGTCCTGCTCTGCCTCATGTGTTTTCTCCCTCAACAGCCTGAACCAGGGATGGAAACACCTGGGATCCAACATTTTGGGCGAGTAGTCGTATTATTGGTCCCCTTTAATTCCCTCATCAATCTAGGTCAAGTGACCAGTCTGGTCCAGTTGATCAAGGTGCTTGTACAGAATATAGCCAACATCTTTCTTTATCCCCTCTGGTCTTTCAACTGCTTTGGCTCTGGCCTTGGCTAGGCACTCGGAAACGCGTCCTTTGCTTTAGTCTAGGGATGAGTTTGTGGATTGAGCTCAGTCAGATTGTCCTAGACCTTTTATTTGATTTCAATCGGGTGTTTGAGATAGATGATCTGTGGACCAATACCCTAGGAGGCTACCTAGCCTATCTGTGTTTTAAATGGCTGCAAGCTTCTATAAGTAAGGACAACCTATCTTAGTTTGGTACAAAATCCGAACAATTGAAGACGATTTCAAATTTTGGGTTGACAAACTGTAGGCAGGAAGCTATAATAACTTCAAGACATCAGAAAAGTAGGGATTTTTCTCACTTCCAGGGAGCTTGTGGTGATTGTGAACAAGCAGTGGTGAATCTTGAAATGGGCTGATGCGTTTATGATGATGAATTTGAAACAATAAAAATTCGGTGAGCACACCTTATCGTGCACCCTGTTGTTAGACAGGTCAGAGATGTAGGGGAAAGACTATCTTCCTACAATGGAGGTGGCACCGCGGTATCGAATCGTCCTCACACAGATTTTTCTGTGTGAGTTTTTTTGTATCTCAAAAGGACCCTGTGAGACTGCAGCTCAAAGGACCAGCGAGAGAGAAAAAAGATCATAAACAGGATTGAAGATATAGAAAAGAGGAAACAATCATGACAGAAACAAAAGGTTATTTCGGACAATTTGGTGGATCTTTCGTACCAGAACCTATTCAAAACTTGCTCGATCAATTAGAGGCAACCTTTGAACAGTATAAAAATGACCCAGAATTTATCGCAGAATACAAACATTATCTGAAAGATTATTCTGGACGGGAAACACCGCTCTACTTTGCGGAAAGTTTGACAGATCATTTAGGTGGGGCGAAAATTTATTTGAAGCGCGAAGACTTGAATCACCTAGGTTCGCACAAATTAAATAACGTCTTGGGGCAAATCCTCTTGGCTAAACGCATGGGCAAAACACGCGTGATTGCTGAAACAGGAGCTGGTCAACATGGTGTGGCTACAGCAGCTGCGGCAGCTAAGTTTGGTATGGCCTGTGATGTCTACATGGGGGCAGAAGACGTGGAGCGTCAACGTCTCAATGTCTTCCGCATGGAAATGATGGGGGCAACCGTCCATGCGGTTGAAACAGGTACTAAGACCTTGAAAGACGCCGTTGATGCTGCTTTTGGAGCATGGATGGCGGATCTAGATGCTTTTTATGTCTTGGGTTCTGCTGTTGGCCCTCACCCATATCCAACCATTGTGCATGAATTCCAAAAGGTGATCAGTGAAGAGTCTAAACGTCAAATCTTGGAAAAAGAAGGTCGTTTGCCAGACTATGTGATTGCCTGTGTCGGTGGTGGATCCAATGCCATTGGTGCCTTCTCCCAATATGTAGGTGATGAAGAAGTGAAACTGGTCGGTGTTGAAGCGGCAGGACATGGCTTGGATACAGATCAGCACGCAGCGACCATGACCAAGGGGACTGTAGGAGTTGTCGATGGGATGAAGACCTATGCTGTCTTTGGTGAAGATGGAAAAGTAGCACCAGTTTACTCCATCTCTGCCGGTTTGGACTACCCAGGAGTTGGACCAGAACATGCCTTCTTTAAAGATTCTGGTCGTGTCGAATATGTGGCAGCGACAGATGATGAAGCGGTTCAAGCCCTTCTTCTACTCAGTAAGACAGAAGGAATCCTCCCAGCTATCGAAAGTTCACATGCGATTGCAGAAGCTGTCAAACGTGCTCCACAATTGGACAAAGACAAAATCATCATCATCAACGTTTCTGGACGTGGGGATAAGGACGTAGCTGCCATTGCCGATTATCTAGAAGCGAAAGCTACAAAATAAGAAATCTTATCCGCTAAAAATTGTAAAAATCACTAAAGCATGATAACTGAGGAAAAGACAGGGAACAAAAGGAATCCGGTCTTTTTCTTTTTTAAAGAGAAAGATCAAGAGGCCAATGAGGGAGGCCCCTTGCATGACTAGGAGGACTTGAACAGCTGAGAGGGTCAAAGAAAAAGTAGCCAGTAAGAGAAAATCCCCTGCGCCAATACCGATGGAGTAAATAGCTGATAGGAGGCCTAGAAGGAGAAAGACTCCCATCAAGAGGGTAGGGTTGGTGAAAAACAGGCAAAGAGCGTGAAGCACTAGCCAGAGGAGGAGAGGGTACTCCATGGATCGAAAATCATAGATGGCCAAAACGCAACTGCCAAGAAGAACCAGGAGATGAGAAATAGGAAGAATTCCCTGATAGCACAGTAAAAAAAGGAGGCCGCTCCAGGCTTCAAAAAGGGCATACCAATAAGGAAGAGGACTCTGGCAGTAGCGACAACGGAATCGAAAAAGAAATTGTGAAAGAATAGGAATCAGGTCCAGAGTTCTTAAGGTCTGCTGACAGTTGTCACAATGGCTTCTTGGGCGAACGATGGAGCCTTCTGGAAAGCGGTCAATCACAATACCTAAAAAGGAGGCCATACAGGCGCCGACTGTAAAAAAATAGAAGTTGATCATACTTATAGTATTCGTAAAAAAGTAGAAAAATGACGATTAGAAATGAAACAATTTTCTAACTTTTCTTATTTAAGCATTTTCTCTTGCATTTCTTAATTAGAAGGATTATAATATAACTAAATTAGAATAATTCTAAAAAAGGAGAAATCATTTATGACAACAATTAAAAAAGAAGCAGCAAAAGACGTAGCAACATTTGCAACTATCAGCGAAGTAAGCAAGAGCTTAACTGATACAAAAGCAGTTTTGAATCAAGTGGTAGCAGATCTTTATGTCGCTCATATTGCCTTGCACCAAGTACACTGGTATATGCGTGGTCGTGGCTTCCTCGTATGGCATCCAAAAATGGATGAGTACATGGAAAGCTTGGATGCGACTCTTGATGAAGTGAGTGAACGCTTGATTACCTTGGGTGGTGCCCCATACGCTAGCATGGTTGAATTTTTGGAACACAGCAATATCCAAGAAGAAAAAGGTTCATTTGAACGCTCTATGGAAGAAAATTTAGGACGTGTCCTTTCTATCTTCCGCTATTTGGTAAGTCTTTATCAAAAAGCCTTGGATATCACAGATGCTGAAGGAGATGACGTGACCAACGATATCTTTGTTGGTGCAAAAGCTGAATTGGAAAAACATGTCTGGATGATTGCTGCTGAATTAGGACAAGCACCAGGTTTGTAATCTGAAACTAAACAAACGAGAGTGGGACAGAAATCGGTAATTGGTTAGAATTCGATTTCGTCGTCCCACCTCCGCACAGTTGAGTAGGCTGTAAAAGCTGATGAAATCAGCGTAGTAGAACCCACTCAACCACTGCGTCTTGCTCGACAATCCAAAGACAATTGAGAGGCTAGGACTATTGTCCTAGCCTCGTTTTCGTTTAGAAGTGATTTTTCCTGTAAATAAAACAGGGACCATCTTGAAAATACTTGAAAGATTTGATAGAATAAGCACATGAAAACCCTGTACGATGTTCAACAATTTCTGAAAAAATTTGGAATCATCATTTATGTCGGAAAACGACTTTACGACATCGAATTGATGAAGATTGAATTGAAAAGGATCTATGATGCTGGGCTGATGGAAAAATTAGATTATCTAGAAGCAGAAGCTGTCTTACGTAGAGAACACGCACAGGAATTACGTTATTTAGAAGAGGAAAAAGAAAAGTGAGTCTATTAAATGTTTTGGGTTGGTTAGTTGTATTTGGTATGTTTGGCTGGATGGGTTATAATTACTTTCGCATTCGTCGTGCTGCAAAAATTGTGGACAATGTAGAGTTTGAAGAATTGATCCGCAAAGGCCAATTAGTGGACCTGCGTGATCCGAATGAATTCCACGCTAAGCATATTTTAGGAGCTCGGAACATTCCATCTAACCAATTGAAACTGAGCCTGGCTGCCCTTCGAAAAGACAAACCAGTCTTGCTCTATGAGAACAGTCGTGGTTCCCGTGTGACCAATGCGGCCCTCTTCTTGAAAAAACAAGGCTATAAAGATATCTATATCTTGTCCTATGGTTTGGATTCATGGGATGGAAAAGTCAAGACGAACTAAGATCAAAACTCCAGAAGTATAAGCTTCTGGAGTTTTTTAGCGGGTTTCTTCTAGAAAAGAGCGAATAGCTTCACATTCGTGTGATGTGAGAGGACGATACTGTCCTTCTTTCAGTCCATCTTCTAAGGTAAAAGGTCCAAAGCGAACGCGTTTTAAGGCAGTGACTTTGACCCCAATGGCTAAAAACATCTTTTTCACCTGATGAAATTTCCCTTCAGACAGGGTGACCAGTGCCTTGCTTTCGGTAAGGCTGGAGCTAAGGATTTCGAGTTTAGCAGGCTTGCATTTTCTCCCATCTAAGAAGGTGATTCCTTCTTGAAATTCCTCTATATGAGCGGGTTCGAGAGGGCCGTTGACTGTTACTGCGTATTCTTTTTCGATATGGTATCGGGGATGAAGGAGTTGGAAACCTAGAGGTCCATTGTCTGTGAGTAGGAGGAGGCCAGTTGTATCCCGATCCAGTCGACCGATAGGATAGGTCTTGGGGGTCCGGTCTTCTGTTCGGAGGAGGTCCAACACTGTAGGATGTTGGGCATCCTTGGTAGCCGTCACTAGCCCTTGAGGTTTATGAAGAAGAAATAGTGATGGGAACAGTCGGTAAGGACCTGATCCTTCCAGCGAACTTCTTGGAGACCTGTATCGACATTTTGGGATAATTTTGTTGCAGCAAGTCCGTCGACCAGAATCTGCCTTTTGGCCAAGCATTGTTTGATTTCCTTACGAGGAATTTGGTAGTGAGCCAACAATTGATCTAATCTCATAAAAAACAGGATAGCATGAAACGAGGATAATGACAAGCCTCGAAACAACTGACGAACCTTGCTAAAAGGGTTGAAAAATTTTCATGAATGGACTGGTTGAATTTGAGAATGAGAACTGACTTTTTCGAAAGAAACCATGAAAACATTTACACTAGGGTTTGCCGTGTATTTTGGGAAAGACTGTGGTATAATTGTTCAGTTAGAAATAAATAGGAATGAAATAAGAGGAAGTCATGACAAAATTAAGAGAAGATATCCGTAACGTAGCTATTATCGCCCACGTTGACCACGGAAAAACAACCCTCGTTGATGAATTGTTAAAACAATCTGAAACTCTTGACGCACGTACAGAGTTAGCAGAACGTGCAATGGACTCAAACGATATTGAAAAAGAACGCGGGATTACCATTCTTGCTAAGAATACAGCAGTAGCCTATAACGGAACTCGTATCAATATCATGGATACACCAGGACACGCGGACTTCGGTGGAGAAGTAGAGCGGATCATGAAAATGGTGGATGGGGTGGTCCTCGTCGTAGATGCCTACGAAGGAACCATGCCACAGACTCGTTTCGTATTGAAAAAAGCCTTGGAACAAGACCTTGTGCCAATTGTTGTAGTCAACAAAATCGACAAACCATCTGCTCGTCCAGCTGAAGTAGTGGACGAAGTCTTAGAACTCTTCATCGAACTTGGTGCAGACGATGACCAGCTTGACTTCCCGGTAGTCTATGCATCAGCTATCAATGGTACTTCTTCCTTGTCGGATGATCCAGCAGACCAAGAAAAGACGATGGCGCCAATCTTTGATACCATTATCGACCACATCCCTGCTCCAGTAGATAACTCAGATGAGCCTCTTCAATTCCAAGTGTCTCTTCTTGACTACAATGATTTCGTAGGTCGTATCGGTATCGGACGTGTCTTCCGTGGTACTGTCAAGGTTGGGGACCAAGTTACCCTTTCTAAACTAGACGGTACAACCAAGAACTTCCGTGTGACGAAACTCTTTGGTTTCTTTGGTTTGGAACGTCGTGAAATCCAAGAGGCTAAGGCTGGTGACTTGATTGCCGTATCTGGTATGGAAGACATCTTCGTTGGGGAAACCATTACTCCGACAGATGCTGTTGAAGCTCTGCCAGTCCTTCACATCGATGAGCCAACCCTTCAAATGACCTTCTTGGTCAATAACTCACCATTTGCTGGTCGGGAAGGAAAATGGGTGACCTCCCGTAAGGTTGAAGAACGCTTGCAAGCTGAGTTGCAGACAGACGTTTCTCTTCGTGTAGATCCGACTGACTCACCAGATAAATGGACAGTTTCAGGCCGTGGGGAATTGCACTTGTCTATCCTCATTGAAACCATGCGTCGTGAAGGTTATGAGCTTCAAGTGTCTCGTCCAGAAGTGATCATCAAAGAAATTGATGGAGTCAAATGTGAACCATTTGAGCGCGTGCAAATCGACACACCAGAAGAATACCAAGGTTCAGTTATCCAAACCTTGTCAGAGCGCAAGGGTGAAATGTTGGATATGGTTTCAACCGGAAATGGTCAAACTCGTTTGGTCTTCCTTGTTCCTGCGCGTGGGTTGATTGGTTACTCAACTGAGTTCCTATCAATGACTCGTGGGTATGGGATCATGAACCACACCTTTGATCAATACTTGCCATTAATTCCAGGTGAAATTGGTGGACGTCACCGTGGTGCCCTCGTTTCTATCGATGCTGGTAAGGCAACAACTTACTCAATAATGTCTATTGAAGAACGTGGAACCATCTTTGTCAACCCTGGTACTGAGGTTTATGAAGGGATGATCATCGGGGAAAACTCTCGCGAGAATGACTTGACAGTTAATATCACTAAAGCAAAACAAATGACCAACGTTCGTTCAGCGACCAAGGATCAAACAGCTGTGATCAAGACTCCTCGTATCTTGACACTTGAAGAATCACTTGAGTTCTTGAACGATGATGAATACATGGAAGTAACGCCTGAATCTATCCGTTTGCGTAAGCAAATCCTCAACAAGGCAGAGCGCGAAAAAGCAAACAAAAAGAAAAAATCAGCTGCAGCTGAATAAGAAATAAGAAAGGAGTGACAAAATGGTTTATTTAATTATAGGTATTTTGATCCTCCTTTTTTACCTTTTTGCAGCTCCAAAGAGTATTAGAGGAACTCTGAATGTAGTAACCTTGGTCGTATTATTGGTCTCTTTGGTGATTCTACTCTGCTTAGCGATTTCCAAATTTTCCAATTGCCATCAGAATTTTTTGTTGGAGCTTTCTTGTCCTTCGTGGGCTACCTAGCTTTGGTAGATATTTCAAGATTACCAACCAAGTCAAAAAAACTGAGACAATAGAAGATTAATAAAGATTTAAAGTTTTAGAGCTGTAAAAGGGGAAGTCTTCTCTTTTGTAGCTCTTTTTTGCTTAGCAAGAGTCAAATAAATAATCAAATGATGAAAGAAGTGGGGCATCTTTGTCGGTTTGCTAATTGATTGTAGTAAGGGTATAATAAAAGAAAGCAATAAGGAGGGAATAGTGATGAAATCAAAAATGATTCGAAATTTGTTTCTAATTTTTGCTGGGATCAGTGTCTTACTCTTGGGATCTTGTAGTGGGAACTCCATCCCTAAAAAATCTTCTGGCGACTTTTCCCAGTATGAATATGCTGTTAGCTTCTATTCCTATCGCCCAAAGGGCAAAGGGGATATTCTAACGAAGCTCTTTTTCATTGACAAAAAAGGAGAACAAAAAGAATATTCTCTAAAGGGGTATAATGTTGGTACGCTTTTCCAAGAAGGAAATGAAATTTATGCCTACTCTTTTGGAGCTAGACCTCATTTGGTGTTCAAGTCCCCTTCTACTTATTCCGTTTATCCAAGTCAATTTTCCTTTATGGATTTTACTAACTATCCTGTTCGATTTGTTTCAAAGGGACAGAAAGGGTCGATTGAAGGATTATCTGTGGAGGATGGGAGGGTAGGTGTGTTGAGAAGTCGCATTCGCTACACTAACTCTAAAAACAAGCAGGTACTGTCACCAGAGGTTAATCTGAGCCTTGGTAAAGGGATCGAAGTCAACTCAAAAATTTTTGTTACAGGATTTGATTTAGTTGATGATGATATGAGTTTTCTCTACCTAGATGAGGAAAAGAACGAATTTGAGTTTATTGAGTTGCAGGATCCGTCTCAGTCTGACTTCCAGGAACTCTTATTGGTAGACGGGAAAGTGATAACCATTGGGAATCCTCATTTTAGTCGCTTTGATGATGAGGAGAAGCGAGAGGAAAAGAAAAATAAAGTTAGCCTGACAAGTATTGACCCAACTAGCTTAGAAGTAAAAGAAGAGATCTTTGAAGCCGAGAGAGTCCTCACTGCCTATCCTATTAAATCACTTTCGCTTTGTGACATCAGATCATCGATTGCTAGAATACACAAGTGACTTAAGACTGATTTCTGAAAAAGATTTATCCGATACTGATTTTGTCAACCTTTATAGTGACACAAGTCTAACAGTCCAAGAAGTACGTTATACGAATGATAAGGTCGTAGTCCTAGCAACTCCAGCAAAAGCTTCCACCAAAGAAGTGGGGATCATTGTCGAGTTTGATGCTGAAACCTTAGAGGTGAAAAAACGAATCACCATTCCCCTCTCTGAAAAAACAGAATGGAAGACGGATTCCACTGATTTGCTTCTCATTGATCATCCCTAAAATTTTTTGCTAAGAAATACAGAAAAGAAAGCCTGGTTCAAGTAGATGAATCTTTAACTTTCTTTTCCCAATAAAGACAACACCTACCGGTAAGTGATTACTTATTGCTTTTCGGTGGGTGTTTTTTGACTCGTACTGTAGGAGTCGAAGCCAATGGTGATGGCAGACGTTTTCTTTATTGATCGAGCCTTATGATGATTGAGGCTCACCTACCTAAGCGCATGAAATGATTCGCTCCTTGGATTGCATCGTTTCCTTTAATAATCAAGGTCGATGGGATGGTAGAGGAGTAGAGTTCTATAAATAAAAGAACCCAGTAACAAACCAAGAATGAAGCTAGGAAGGCTTCCTAGACGGTTAGGAGAATAGGTAGAGGTATACGAATTCGAAATAACATCAGTTGTAGGGATTTGATCAGTTGTTGTTTCTTTTACTGTCTTGGGGCTTTTTAAATTGTCTAAAAAAGGGTAAAATAGAAGGTGAACAAATTGGAGTAAAAAACAATGAAGACTATTGAAACATTTAAAAATAAAAAGGTTCTTGTCTTGGGTTTGGCTAAGTCTGGAGAATCTGCTGCCCGTCTATTGGATCGTCTGGGAGCTATCGTAACCGTCAATGATGGAAAAGCCTTTGAAGAAAATCCGGCTGCTCAAAGCTTGCTGGAAGAAGGGATCAAAGTCGTAACAGGAGGACATCCTCTGGAACTCTTGGATGAAGACTTTGCGGTGATGGTGAAGAACCCTGGAATTCCTTACAATAATCCTATGGTTGAACGGGCTCTTGAAAAAGGCATCCCTGTTTTGACCGAAGTTGAATTGGCCTACCTCATTTCAGAAGCGCCCATTATCGGAATCACTGGTTCAAATGGGAAAACAACTACCACTACCATGATTGGAGAAGTATTGACTGCTGCTGGACAAAATGGTCTCTTGTCTGGGAATATTGGGTTTCCAGCTAGTCAAGTCGCTCAGACAGCGACAGCTAAAGACACATTGGTGATGGAATTATCTTCCTTCCAATTGATGGGGATCGAAGCCTTTCATCCAGAAATCGCAGTCATCACCAATCTCATGCCAACCCACTTGGATTACCATGGATCCTTCGAAGGTTATGTAGCTGCCAAATGGGCGATTCAAAAGAATATGACGGCCAAGGATTTTGTGGTGCTAAACTTTAATCAGGATCTAGCCAAAGACTTGTCTCAGCAAACACAGGCTACTGTGGTACCATTTTCAACCCAAGAAAAGGTAGACGGAGCTTATTTAGAGGATGGTGTCCTTTACTTCCGAGGTGAAGCCGTTATGCGAGCAGATCAAATCGGAGTACCAGGTAGCCACAATGTAGAAAATGCTTTAGCTACTATTGCAGTGGCTAAACTTCGTGGCATTGACAATCAAACTATCCAGGAAACCTTATCAGCCTTTGGTGGAGTGAAGCACCGCTTGCAGTATGTAGCTGAGATTGAAGGGGTGAAGTTCTACAATGATAGTAAGTCCACCAACATTTTAGCTACTCAAAAAGCCTTATCTGGCTTTGATAACGCTCATGTCATCTTAATCGCTGGTGGCTTGGACCGAGGCAATGAGTTTGATGAATTGGTGCCGGATATTATCGGTATTAAAAGGATGGTCATCCTTGGAGAGTCTGCTGAACGGGTGAAACGAGCAGCGGATCAAGCGGGTGTGGCCTATCTAGATGCGACGGATGTGGCAGACGCAACGCGTAAAGCCTTTGAATTAGCAGAGTCAGGCGATATCGTCCTGCTCAGTCCAGCCAATGCCAGCTGGGATATGTACGCGAATTTTGAAGTGCGGGGCGATGAGTTCCTTAAAACAGTAGAAGAGTTGAAAAAATAATATGAAAAAAATAGTATTCACAGGGGGAGGCACAGTTGGGCATGTGACCTTGAACCTTCTCCTCATCCCTCGCTTTATTGAGGATGGTTGGGAAGTTCATTATATTGGGGACAAGAAGGGGATTGAGCACCAAGAGATTTTGAAGTCTGGCTTGGACATCCATTTCCATTCGATTGCGACAGGCAAGCTCCGCCGTTATTTCTCTTGGCAAAACATGTTGGATATCTTCAAGGTCTTCTGGGGAATTCTCCAATCGATTTGGATCATGCTTCGTATACGGCCACAGGTTTTGTTTTCTAAAGGAGGCTTCGTTTCGGTTCCTCCTGTAGTGGCTGCACGACTTTGTCACGTTCCTGTACTGGTGCATGAATCAGATCGTTCCATGGGCTTGGCCAATAAAATTGCCTACAAGTTTGCGACGAAAATGTTCACGACCTTTGAGCAAGCGAAAGGCCTAGTGAAAGCCCAACATGTGGGAGCTGTCACCAAGGTCAATCAGGAACAAGTTCCAATCCCAGTTGAATTGGAAACCGTTTTTGCTCAATTTGATCCACAGTTACCAACCCTTCTTTTTGTGGGCGGGTCTGCTGGTGCGCGTGTTTTCAATGAGTTTGTCACAAATAATCGAGAAGCTTTGCTGGCAAGCTACAATGTCATTAATTTGACAGGGAATTCCTCCTTGAATGAGCAAGCTCCCCATCTTTATCGCGTGGATTACGTGACGGATCACTACCTTCCTTTGCTCCAAAAGGCAGACCTAGTGGTGACTCGTGGTGGTGCCAATACGATTTTTGAACTCTTGGCTATGAATAAACTGCATATCATCGTTCCTCTAGGGAAAGAAGCTAGCCGTGGAGACCAAATCGAAAATGCCCAATATTTTGTTGAAAAAGGCTATGCGGAAGCTATTGCTGAACCAAATCTGAGCATGAATCGTTTACAAGAAACGATAGAAAAAATGTTCCAAGAATCGGGTCGGTATCATCAAGCCATGAAAGCTTCGAAAGAGCTCCTTTCTTTGGATGACTTTTATAGTTTGGTCCATCAAGAAATAAATAAAAGGAAAAAATGACGGATAAAAAGAAACAGAATACTCCTAAAGAGGTAACTAAGTTGTCCGAATGGCAGAGACGAAATCAGGAGTATCAAAAGAAAAAACAATTAGAAGAGCAAGAAGAAAAAGAAAAGAAGGCACAAGAAGAGAAGGAAAGACAGGAACTTCTAAAAGAAAAAGCTATTTCTGAAGAGCAGGAAATAGACGAAGTTGCTCTCGGAATGGAAGATCCAGAAGATCAGACTGAAGAAACTGATGATGATTCTGAGCATGTTGAGTTGGCTGATCAAGATGATGAGGAGACTTCAGAAGCTGAGGAAGAAGAGGGAGTAGAAGAAAAAATCATTTATATTTCTGAGATTCCTGAGGAAAGTAGTGAAGAAGAGGTTGCTAAAAAATCCAAAAAAGAGCGCCTCATTGCAAAGCGCCATATATATCGTGCTCTTCCAATCTTAGTCATCAGCACCTTGGTTGCTATCTTCTCTACTTATCTCATGACCCCTATAGCTAAGCAAAAGGTGATCGAGTTTTCTGGGAATAATAATGTAGATCAAAACCTTCTCTTCAAAAAAAGCCAGATCAAGGACAAAGATTATACCTTGACAACTTTCCTGAATAGTGAGATTTATCTGGCTAATATGAAGGCGGCTAGTCCATGGATTAAGGATATTTCAATGCATTATGCCTTCCCAACGACTTTTAAGGTTCAGGTCACTGAGTACCAAGTATTTGGTTATTATGTGACGGAAGAAGACCATTACCCCATCTTAGAAAATGGAGAAGTCGTGGAAAGCCAAGTCGCCTCTGATCAATTAGCTTCTACCTATTTAATCGTCCGATTTTCTGATCGTGATTTGGTGAGGCAGTTTGTCAAACAAATGGGGAAAGTTTCAGCGTCCATTAAAGAGGAGATTGAAACAGTTGACCTAACTCCAAGTAAGGTTACCAAGGATTTAGTGACCTTAACGATGAAGATGGAACAAAGGTACTCGTACCTATTTCACAAATCAAACGAAAACTTCCCTATTACCACCAGATCCGAAAATTGGTAGAAGATGGTAGTGTCATTGATATGGAGGCAGGGATTTATAGTTATAATTCCGAAACGATGGCGACCTTAGCTCAAGAGAAAAAAGAGAAGGAACAAGAGGAAAAGTCCATGAAAACGGAAGAAGGGGAAGAATCCGAAGAAAGCTCGACAGAATCAGAGCAAAGTGTGGCCCCTCTTGAAGGCCAAGAAACACTTCCAACTGAGTAGTGCCCCATAAATTATCTGAAATAAATAAAGAAAAATATGCCCACTATGGGCATATTTGTGTTATAATGAAATTTGGATAGTTCTAACTAAATGGGGCTATTAATTGATGTATAGGAAAACAAAAGAGAGAGGACTGGTGTAATGGCTAGAAACGGCTTTTTTACAGGTTTAGATATCGGTACTAGTTCAATTAAAGTATTGGTGGCAGAACATGTCAATGGAGAAATGAATGTAATTGGAGTCAGCAATGCTAAGAGTGCTGGTGTCAAAGATGGAATTATTGTCGATATTGAAGCTGCTTCGAATGCAATCAAAACTGCAGTCAGTCAAGCTGAAGAAAAAGCAGGGATTTCAATAAATCTTGTAAACGTTGGATTACCAGCGAATCTCCTTCAGATTGAAGCAACACAAGGGATGATTCCTGTAACCAGTGATTCCAAGGAAATTACAGATGCAGATGTTGAAAATGTTGTCAAATCTGCCTTGACGAAGAGTATGACACCTGATCGTGAAGTCATTACCTTTATTCCTGAAGAATTTACAGTGGATGGTTTCCAAGGGATTCGTGACCCTCGAGGAATGATGGGGATTCGTCTAGAAATGCGAGGCCTTCTGTATACAGGTCCTCGAACAGTTCTCCACAATCTTCGCAAAACCGTTGAGCGCGCAGGTCTTCAAGTTGAGAACATTATCATTTCTCCACTGGCAATGATTAAGTCAGTGTTAAACGAAGGCGAACGTGAATTTGGTGCAACCGTCATTGATTTAGGCGGAGGCCAAACAACCGTAGCATCTGTCCGTAATCAAGAACTTCAATTCACAAATATCTATCAAGAAGGTGGCGATTATGTCACGAAAGATATTTCTAAAGTCTTGAAAACTTCTCAGAAGTTGGCAGAAGGATTGAAGTTTAACTATGGAGAAGCGTATGTCCCTGCAGTTGGAGACGAAGTCTTCCATGTTGAAGTGATTGGTGAAATCGAACCTGTTCAAGTAACTGAAAAGTACTTGGCAGAAATTATTTCAGCACGAATTAAACACATCTTTGATCAAATCAAACAAGATCTTGAAAGAAGACACTTGCTTGATTTGCCTGGTGGAATTGTCATCATCGGTGGTGGTGCTATTCTCCCTGGTATTGAAGAATTGGCTCAAGAACAGTTTGGTGTAAATGTCAAACTCTATGTGCCAAATCAAATTGGAATCCGCAACCCAGCATTTGCTCATGTGATTAGCTTGTCTGAGTATGCAGGAAATCTAACAGATGTGGATATTATTGCCCAGGCAGCTGTGCACGGAGATCAACGTCTTCGCCAGCAACCTGTTCAATTTGATCGTCCAGTTCAACAACCTACTCCAGCTCCTCAGCCGGTCCCAACCTATGTTCAAGATCAGATTGAGCCAGCGATTAATGTTGAAGCGGAGCATCCAGTAGACGAACAACATGGACAAGAAAAAACTACCTTTACAGACCGAATGAAGAATCTTATCGGTACTATGTTTGATTAAGGAGTGTAAGTATTTATGACATTTTCATTTGACACAGCGGCAGCACAAGGTGCAGTCATTAAAGTAATCGGTGTCGGTGGTGGTGGTGGCAACGCCATCAATCGCATGATTGACGAAGGCGTTGCAGGTGTAGAATTCATCGCAGCCAATACGGATGTTCAAGCACTTTCAAGTGCTAAAGCTGAAACTGTTATCCAATTGGGTCCAAAATTGACTCGTGGGTTGGGTGCTGGAGGTCAACCTGAAGTTGGCCGTAAGGCAGCAGAAGAAAGTGAAGAAGTATTGACAGAAGCCTTGCAAGGTGCTGACATGGTCTTCATTACAGCAGGAATGGGTGGTGGATCTGGTACAGGTGCTGCTCCCGTTATTGCTCGCATTGCAAAATCTGTAGGTGCTTTAACCGTTGCTGTAGTTACTCGTCCATTTGGATTTGAAGGAACAAAACGTGGAAATTTTGCTATCGAAGGGATCAATGAACTTCGTGAGCATGTAGATACTTTGTTGATTATTTCTAACAATAACTTGTTGGAAATTGTAGATAAGAAGACACCACTTCTTGAAGCTTTGAGTGAAGCAGACAACGTTCTTCGCCAAGGGGTTCAAGGGATCACTGACTTGATCACAAGCCCAGGATTGATTAACCTTGACTTCGCAGACGTGAAGACTGTTATGGAAAACAAAGGAAATGCCTTGATGGGGATTGGGGTAGGAACTGGTGAAGAGCGCGTGATTGAAGCGGCTCGTAAAGCTATCTACTCACCTCTCCTTGAAACAACTATCGATGGTGCAGAAGATGTGATCGTTAACGTTACTGGTGGTTTGGATATGACCTTGATTGAAGCGGAAGAAGCTTCTGAAATCGTTAACCAAGCAGCAGGACATGGTGTGAATATCTGGCTCGGTACATCAATTGATGAGACAATGAAAGACGAAATTCGTGTAACAGTTGTTGCGACTGGTGTCCGCCAAGATAAAGTGGAAAGAGTAAGTGGTATGACTTCTCATACACCAAGTTCTGGTCGCTTCTATCAAACCGGCCCTCGCGAACAACGGCCACAATCACCACAATTTGATCGTGACTTTGATTTGAAACAAGAAATCGAAATGCCAGCTCCACAACAACGTTCTCAACAAGAGACACCTCGTGGTTCTGCTTTTGGAGATTGGGATATTCGTCGTGAAAACATTGTTCGTCAATCTGACACCAATGCAGGACGTCAAGTTGACCGTTACGTGGATTCATCATCAGATGATGATGAATTGGAAACACCACCATTTTTCCGTAATCGTTAAGAATGAATGTAAAAGAGAATAAAGAGCGAGTATTTTCTCAGGTTGCTCATGCAATGGAGCAGGCAAGCCGCACAGACAGTGTTCAAGTGATTGCTGTCACAAAGTATGTGGGTGTTGACCAGGCTTTAGCCTTAGTAAGGGCTGGAGTTGGTCATATTGGTGAAAATCGAGTTGATAAATTTCTTGAAAAATATCAAGCTCTTAAAGAAGAGAGACTAACCTGGCATTTGATCGGGAGTCTCCAACGACGCAAAGTGAAGGATGTGATTAACTTTGTTGACTACTTCCACGCTTTGGATTCGGTAAAGTTGGCTCAGGAAATTCAAAAAAGAGCTACTCATCCGATTAAATGTTTTTTACAAGTTAATATTTCAGGAGAAGAAAGCAAGCATGGATTTGCGCCTGAGGAGTTAGATGCTGTCTTACCTGAAATTGAAAACTTGGATAAACTACAGATTGTTGGCTTAATGACGATGGCTCCTTTTGAGGCAAGTCAGGACGAATTGCAGAAAATTTTTGCTGCAACCCACCAACTTCAAACAGAATTACAAAAGAAACAGTTGAAAAATATGCCCTTTACTGAGTTGAGTATGGGAATGAGTCGTGATTATGATGTGGCTATCGCAAATGGATCGACTTTTGTTCGCATTGGGACATCATTTTTCAAATAGGAAAGAACTATGTCATTAAAAGATAAATTTGGTAAATTTATAGATTATTTTACTGAGGATGGAGAGGAGTATGAGGTACAAGAAGCCCCTGCCAAAGCGGTAGGAGAAAGCCACCCTGTACAGCCTGCTAAACCAGTTCAACAATCATCGAAACCGCGTCAACAAACTGTGGTAGCTGTGAAAGAACAAAAACCAACTTCAGTTGCAACGCCTCGTCCACAAAAAGCTTCTAGCTCCGTGGCTGAGTCTGCTCCATCACAAAAATCATCTTCTGAGAACATCACACGTCTGCACGAACGTCAGCAAGAATTGGCGAGGAATCGCTCTGTAGCTGAAGAAAAAATTACGATTGATGTTCGATATCCTCGTAAGTATGAAGAAGCAACTGAGATTGTGAATTTACTGTTGGTAAATGAAAGCATCTTGATTGACTTCCAATACATGACAGAGGTTCAAGCAAGAAGATGTTTGGATTACTTGGATGGTGCTCGCTATGTCTTAGCTGGTGATCTCCGTCGGGTAGCCAGTACCATGTATTTGTTGACCCCAATTGGAGTAGTCGTTAACATCGAAGATATTCGTCTTCCAAATGATGTGGAAGTCACTGAGTATGACTTTGATATGAAACGCAGTCGTTAAAATGTTTATTCTTCAATTAGTATATAATCTCTTCTATGTTTTTGAATTGTTGCTAATCATCTATGCCTTGCTTAGTTGGTTTCCAAATGCACCAGAATCAGGATTAGGTAAAATGGTTCAACGAATTGTCGAACCATTTTTGGGCCTATTTCGTAAATTACCTCTGCAAGTTGGCGGCTTAGATTTCACAGTACTTGTGGCTCTGTTAGTTTTATCTGGACTGCAAAGGTTTGTATTACAAGTTTTGGCACAATTTCTATGACCAAGGGATTTTATCAACATTATAACCGAGAAGATCATCCTTTTATCGATCGAGCCTTGGAATTGATTGCTAGGGTAGAGGAAAGGTATAGCTTTGAACTCACTTCCTTTCTCAATCCACACCAGATTGATATTTTACGTCAAATTGGTGCTCATCATGGTCTGCAAGTATTTTCTAGTGCTAAAATCCTCCCATCGGAATATGCCAGGGCTATTCTAGCTCCTAGTTATTATATATTAGAGGAAGCAGATTTTGAGATTAGCTTGTTAGAAGTGACTTATCCAGCAAAATTTTATACCTTGACTCATTCACAAATCTTGGGGACTGTTCTTCACCAGTTGGGAATTGAACGGAAATCTTTTGGGGATATCCTTATGGGCGATGGGAAAGTTCACCTGTTTGTGGAACAACGATTTTCAAGTTATTTCCAAAATAACCTGAAAAAAATTGCAAAAGTTTCTGTTAAGGTTCGTGAGGTAGACTATTCGAAACGGCTAATGGTCGAAGAAAAGTCGAAATTCAAGGATTTGCTTGTCACAAGTATTCGATTGGATAAATTAGTGGCAGCGACGTTTCAATTGTCCCGGTCAGTAGCTAGTCAACTGATTCAAGCTGGACAAGTGAAGGTGAATTATACAACAATCGATAATCCTAGTCGGGTGATCCAATTAGAAGATTTGATTAGTGTTCGTAAATATGGCCGCTTCAAGATGGTATCAGAAAATGGCCTTTCAAAAAATGGGAAACATAAATTAACTGTCGAAGTGTTTTCCAGTAAAAAATAAGGAGTAACTATGGCACTTACAGCTTTAGAAATCAAAGACAAACAATTTGGAGTAAAATTTAGAGGCTATGACGCTAGCGAAGTTGAAGAGTTTCTAGATATCGTATACCGTGATTATGAAGATTTGGTTCGTCAAAATCATGAATTAGAATTGAAAATCAGCGGTATGGCTGAACGGTTAAATTATTTTGACGAAATGAAGGATTCATTGAGCCAGTCTGTATTAATCGCTCAGGATACAGCTGAACGTGTGAAGCATGCTGCGAATGAACGTTCTGAAACGATTGTTCGACAAGCCGAGCAAGATGCACATCACTTAGTTGAAGAAGCAAAAGCGAAAGCAAATGAGATTCTTCGTCATGCGACTGATAATGCGAAAAAAGTTGCAGTAGAAACAGAAGAATTGAAGAACAAAACTCGTGTCTTCCATCAACGTTTGAAATCAACCATTGAAAGCCAATTGAGTATCATTGATACACCTGAATGGGATGAAATCCTTCGTCCAACAGCTATGTACATTCAAACAAGTGACGAAGCTTTCCGTGAAGTGGTTGAAAAAGCTTTGGATGAGACCGTTCATCACAATTACGATGATGAAGCAATTGATTTGACCCGTCAATTCTCTCGTGCTGAAATTGAAGAGCTCCAAAAACATATTGAAGCTGTAAACCGTGAATTATCAGCTACTCAAGCTTTTGAAGGTCTGAATGAAAAAGTTCAAGAAGCTTTAGAAGAAGCGGAAAAGAACCACGTTGAGGAGCCAGTTCCAACTGTCACAGTTGAAGAGCAACGTGAATCTGTTTCAATTTTATAATCTGTAAAAACAGTGACCTTATAAAATAGTTATAGCGAGCAGGTGATGGTGGAAGACCTGCACTTCCTTTTATAAAGTTGATCCTTTTACAAAATCTTAGTGGTGAAATAAGTAACCACTAACGCTAGTCAGCGTTAGCGACAAAAGAGGAGAAAGAGAGTATTCTCTTTCTTGAATAAAGGTGGTACCACGACTTGTCGTCCTTTTTGGCGGGGTCGTGGTCTTTTATTTTGTGTAATTATATTTTTAATAGGAGACTCCATGAAACTCAAAGATACATTGAATTTAGGGAAGACAGCTTTTCCAATGCGTGCTGGTCTTCCTACAAAAGAACCAGTATGGCAAAAAGAATGGGATGAAGCAAAATTGTACCAACGCCGTCAGGAATTGAACCAAGGCAAACCGCATTTTACCTTGCATGATGGCCCTCCATATGCAAATGGGAACATCCACGTGGGCCATGCTATGAACAAGATTTCAAAAGATATCATTGTTCGTTCCAAGTCTATGTCAGGATTTTACGCACCATATATTCCAGGTTGGGACACTCACGGTCTGCCAATCGAACAAGTTTTGGCTAAACAAGGTGTCAAACGCAAAGAGATGGACTTGGTTGAGTACTTGAAACTTTGCCGTGACTACGCTCTTTCTCAAGTTGATAAACAACGGGAAGACTTTAAACGTTTGGGTGTTTCAGGTGACTGGGAAAATCCATATGTGACTTTGACTCCAGACTATGAAGCAGCTCAAATCCGTGTCTTTGGTGAGATGGCTAATAAGGGTTATATCTACCGTGGTGCGAAGCCAGTTTACTGGTCATGGTCATCTGAGTCTGCTCTTGCAGAAGCTGAAATTGAATACCATGATTTAGTTTCAACTTCACTTTACTATGCCAACAAGGTTAAAGATGGCAAGGGTGTCCTAGATACAGATACTTACATCGTTGTCTGGACAACAACTCCATTTACCATCACAGCTTCTCGTGGGTTGACTGTTGGTGCGGATATTGATTACGTCTTGGTGCAACCAGCTGGCGAATCTCGTAAGTTTGTGGTTGCTTCAGAATTGTTGAACAGCTTGTCTGAGAAATTTGGTTGGGCGGATGTTCAAGTTTTGGCTACTTACCGTGGTTCAGAATTGAACCAAATTGTGACAGAGCACCCATGGGATACAGCAGTAGATGAACTGGTGATCCTTGGTGACCATGTTACGACTGACTCTGGTACAGGTATTGTCCATACAGCACCTGGTTTTGGTGAGGACGACTACAATGTCGGTGTTGCCAATGGTCTTGAAGTTGCAGTAACGGTTAATGAACGTGGTATCATGATGGCCAATGCAGGTGCAGAGTTCGAAGGTCAATTCTACGACAAGGTTGTACCAACTGTTATCGAGAAACTTGGTAATCTTCTCCTTGCTCAAGAAGAAATCTCTCACTCATATCCATTTGACTGGCGGACCAAAAACCAATCATCTGGCGTGCAGTGCCACAATGGTTTGCCTCAGTTTCTAAATTCCGTCAAGAAATCTTGGACGAAATTGAAAAAGTGAAATTCCACTCAGAATGGGGTAAAGTGCGTCTTTACAATATGATCCGTGACCGTGGCGACTGGGTCATCTCTCGTCAACGTGCTTGGGGAGTTCCTCTTCCAATCTTCTATGCAGAAGATGGCACACCAATCATGACAGCTGAAACCATCGAGCATGTAGCTCAACTCTTTGAAGAACATGGTTCCATCATCTGGTGGGAACGTGATGCCAAAGACCTCTTACCAGAAGGATTTACCCATCCAGGTTCACCAAATGGTGAATTCAAGAAAGAAACAGATATCATGGATGTATGGTTCGACTCTGGTTCATCATGGAATGGTGTCGTGGTTAATCGCCCCGAACTTAAATATCCAGCAGACCTCTACCTAGAAGGTTCAGACCAATACCGTGGTTGGTTCAACTCATCTCTCATCACATCTGTGGCTAATCATGGTGTTGCACCATACAAACAAATCTTGTCGCAAGGTTTTGCCCTAGATGGTAAAGGTGAGAAGATGTCGAAATCTCTTGGAAACACCATTGCTCCAAGCGATGTTGAAAAACAATTTGGTGCAGAAATCTTACGTCTCTGGGTAACCAGTGTAGACTCAAGTAACGACGTACGTATCTCTATGGATATCTTGAGCCAAGTCTCTGAGACTTACCGTAAGATTCGTAACACCCTTCGCTTCTTGATTGCTAACACATCTGACTTTAACCCAGCTGAGGATGCAGTCGCTTACGAAGAACTTCGTTCTGTTGATAAGTACATGACTATCCGCTTTAACCAACTTGTTAAGACGATTCGTGATGCTTATGCTGGCTTCGAATTCTTGACGATCTATAAGGCGCTAGTGAACTTTATCAACGTTGACTTGTCAGCCTTCTACCTTGATTTTGCCAAAGATGTTGTTTACATTGAAGGGGCTAAATCACTCGAACGCCGTCAAATGCAGACTGTTTTCTATGATATCCTTGTCAAAATCACCAAACTCTTGACACCAATCCTTCCTCATACTGCGGAAGAAATCTGGTCCTACCTTGAGTTTGAAGCAGAGGACTTTGTTCAATTGTCCGAGTTACCAGATGCACAAAACTTCCCTAACCAAGAAGAAATCTTGGACACATGGGCAGCCTTTATGGACTTCCGTGGTCAAGCTCAAAAAGCCTTGGAAGAAGCGCGTAATGAAAAAGTAATTGGTAAATCTCTTGAAGCTCATTTGACAGTTTATCCTAATGAAGTGGTGAAGACTCTTCTTGGGGCTGTTAACAGCAATGTTGCGCAACTCTTGATCGTCTCAGACCTGACCATCGCAGAAGGTCCAGCTCCAGAAGGTGGAGTAGCCTTCGAAGATGTAGCCTTTACTGTTGAACGGGCTGCTGGTGAAGTTTGTGATCGTTGTCGTCGTATCGACCCAAGTACAGCAGGACGTAGCTATAACGCAACCATCTGCGATCACTGTGCAAGCATCGTCGAAGAAAACTTTGCAGAGGCAGTTGCAGAGGGATTTGAAGAAAAATGAATATGAAAAATCGCAGGGAGACAATCTCCTTGCGACTTTTCACTAATGAGGAAGATATGTGGTATCAAAAGGGATTTAAGGAACTAGAATTGAAAGACTTTTACCAAATTGTCCATCTGCGTCTGGAGACCTTTGTCGTGGAACAGACAAGAATCTACAATGATCTTGACGCTATTGATCTTAGAGCTATTCACCTTTTTCATCAAGATGAGGAAGGACGCGTAGATGCCTATGCACGTATCTTTGAGACAGGGGCTACGATTCATTTTGGTCGAGTCGCTGTAGCCAAAGATAGTCGTGGCCAAGGACTGGGAAAAGACATGGTAGAGCAGATTTTGGACCTGTGTGAACAGAGATTTCCCGGTCGGACCATTGAAATTGAGGCCCAAGAACAGGTGGTTGGCTTGTATGAAAGGCTAGGTTTTCATACGGTGAGCGAGCCCTTTATCCTGGCTTCCACACCTCACGTAAAAATGATCTATCCAAAATAAAAGAACCTTCCACCTCATCCTCGAGTTGGAAGGTTTTTTCATCATCTTTCAATACATGAAAGGGAAGAAAAAATAAGGCTAGGGAGCCTTACTTTGTAATGGGAAAAGAAATCTCAATCAGATTGTCTGAATGGAGAGTTTGCATGGCGGCTTGGTCAACTTCCGAAATATTAATTTTCCGTTTTAAAAAGAACTCACGAATAGTTTCTAGTTCTGTTTCACGAATAGAACGGTGTTTATTACTAATTAACAGTTCGTAGTGAGTAGGAGCTTTGGTGAAGATAACATCGGTGTTACCAGCTGAATAGACCTCAACAAGGGTAGCATCGGTACTTTCTAATTGGCTTCTAACGAGATTGGCATGACTATTTGTCGTATTGATAAGCTTCATGTGAGATCCTCCTAAGCTCTAGCTAGGTTTATTATAGCACTTTTTTCTATTTTGTGAAAGAAGACACTTAGATTTTATGGGCAGATTTCCACATTTTGATGCCCCATTTATGGCTTCCTCTTTTCAACTTTTCAATGGCTTCGTCGATTGGGAACCAGGCAAGCTTATTAAAATCTTCTAGCGGTTTTTGAGCTTCTACAAAGTCAGTTACTTCATAGATATAAGCAGGATTGTAGTAGTGAGTGTCGCGGTGACTGGAGTAGAAGTACTCATCGGCTTGGCCATAATACTCGCCGATGGTCGCAGTGAAGCCTAATTCTTCGATCAGTTCGCGCTCGAGTGCCAAGAAATGATCCTCTCCTGCTTCGATTTCACCACCTGGTAGGAACCAAGCTCCATTGGGAGCTTGAACAAGGATAATCTGATCCTTGGTTGGATTTGGAATCACCGCATAAACGCCATAACGATTGACGTAGTCAACATTTTCTTCTTTTATTCCAAAAGTTGCAACAGTCATAATGATACTCAATTCTTATTTTTTTATCATTATAACATAGATGGACATAAAAAGCAGTAAGATATAAAAATAAGAGAGATTCCTAACAGCTACTAGGAATCTCTCTTTGGAATGCGATTATTCAGTTCCTTTTTCTGCTTCGTTAGCAGGTTTACTCTTTCCTTTGATGCAAATTTTACCATTGCTGGTCATGACAGCCTTCAGCTCTTTTTCACTAGGATTTTCTAGGTAGTAATCTGTAATGGCATCTTCAATATAGTCTTGAATGGTGCGACGAAGAGGACGAGCTCCCATTTTCGGATCGTAGCCTAAATCAACTAATTTTTCCTTGACCTTATCGGTAACATCCAGGTGGATATCATTGTGGGCCAGGCGTTGGTTGACATCCTCTAGCATGAGGTTGACGATTTGAAGGAGGTTTTCCTTAGACAAGGCTTTGAATTCAATGATGCCGTCAAACCGGTTCATGAATTCTGGACTAAAGAAGTTCCCCAGTTCACCTAGGATAGAATTGGTACGACCTTCACGAGCTGCACCAAAGCCGACATTAGCCTCCGCTTTTCCAGTTCCTGCATTGGAAGTCATGATGATAATGGTATCTTTGAAGCTCACCGTTCGGCCTTGTCCATCTGTCAAGCGCCCATCGTCTAAGACTTGGAGGAACATATGCATGACATCTGGGTGGGCCTTTTCTATCTCATCCAAAAGAATGAGAGAGTAAGGGTTGCGACGCACCTTTTCAGTTAGCTGGCCAGCTTCTTCATAGCCGACATAACCTGGAGGAGCACCGACCAATTTGGCAACGGCATGTTTCTCCATGTATTCGCTCATATCAAAGCGGATCATGCTGTCAGCAGAACCGAAGAGTTCGATAGCCAACTGCTTGGACAACTCGGTCTTCCCGACACCAGTCGGACCAACAAAGAGGAAGCTTCCTATTGGACGGTTTGGCGTTCCAAGACCAACCCGATTGCGACGGATGGCCTTAGCAATTTTTTCAACAGCCTCATCTTGGCCAATGACATGAGCCTTCAAGTCAGCTGCCAAGTTGATCAATTGGGATTGTTCTTTTTCTTTCAAATCGCCAACTGGAATATTGGTCTTTTGCTCGACGATGTGTTCGATGGTCTTTTCGCTAATGACAGGCGTATCTTGGTCAGTGACCTGTTGCCCTTGCATTTCTTTGTACTTAGCGATTTGGTCGCGGAAGTAGGCAGCTTTTTCAAAGTCTTCATCACGCGTCGCTTGAGCCTTGAGATTTTCGGCTTCAATTAAGCGTTGGTCAATGACTTTGGGATCGACAAAATTAAGGGTCAAATTCATCTTAGAGCCAGCTTCATCCAAGAGGTCAATGGCCTTGTCGGGCAAGAAGCGGTCTTGGATATAGCGATTGGAGAGGAGTGCTGCAGCTTCGATCGCACCGTCTGTATAATGGACGTGGTGGTAGTCCTCATATTTCTTTTGAATCCCTTTGAGGATGGTGATAGTTTCTTCAACCGTTGGCTCATCCACCTTAACGGGTTGCATCCGGCGTTCAAGTGCCGCATCTTTTTCGATAATACGATACTCGTTGAGTGTCGTCGCACCGACTAATTGCAATTCACCACGAGCTAGGGCTGGTTTGAGGATATTTCCGGCATCCATGTTACCATCTCCAGCAGAACCTGCTCCTACGATTTCGTGAATTTCATCGATGAACAAAATCACATCTTCACGACGACGGATTTCTTCCATCAATTGTTGCATGCGTTCTTCAAATTGGCCTCGGATCCCAGTCCCTTGAACGAGGCTAACAACGTCTAAACGAATGACTTCCTTACCTTGCAATTTGTGAGGGACATCTCCATCGACAATCTTTTGAGCTAGTCCTTCTACGACAGCTGTTTTCCCAACACCGGGTTCTCCAATCAGGACAGGGTTATTCTTAGTTCGACGGTTTAGGATTTCAATAACTCGAAGGATTTCGTCGTCACGACCAATGACTGGATCGATATCCCCACGGCGAGCGATTTCAGTAACATTAATCCCAAACTCTTCTAAGAGGCCTTTGGGCTGTTGCTTGGCTTGGGGTCTGCTTGATCCTGAAGCTCGACCGTTCCCATTTGAACCGTAGCCATTTCCGCCACCATAGCCCCCTCCAGATTGGGTTGGAGGCGTTTGAGGTTCTTGCGGAGCTTGGAAGTTTCCTAGTTGATTAAAGAAATCTTCAAAAGGATCCCGCCCTCCTCGATTTGTTGGTTTAATCCTCCAAGAAGACTATTGTTAGGATCGGTTTTCATAATTTGATAGCAGTTTTGACAAAGGTCCACTTGCTGTTGGTGGCCATTCACATTGGTATAGAGGTGAATCGTTGATTCATTGATTTTACAGTTTTGACAAAGCATTCTCTTCCCTCTTTCTTCTAGGATAAAAAGTGTCCAGGCTATTGGTCAAAAATAGTCAAACTTTTATAGTTTCATTATATCAGTATTCTAAAAGTTTGCAAGAATTTACTATGGATGCTGTCTTGAAAAGCGGAAAAAGGGCTAAAATAGTGGAAAAGTAAGATTTTTATTGGAATTTCCTCCTTCTTTTATGATAAAATAGGAGAGTAGAAAGTAAATAGGAGAATCAAAATGGAATCACATTTGGTACGAATTATCAATCGTCTAGAAGCGATGACGAAAGATGGTGGAAACTTAAAACGTAATTTTGAACGTGAAGGAGTTGTAGTTGCTGAAGTGGCTTACAACTATGATGAAGAAAATGGATCAGTATTTACTCTTCGTGATGTAGAAGCACGTGAGACCTATACATTTGATAGCATTGACTTGATCGCTATGGAAATCTATGAATTATTGTACTAAGAAGTACCAATCAAGAGTCTAGAGCATCTAGTCTCTTTTTTGCTACAATCGATCATGGTATAGCTTATAACTATAGGGTGTTCTATTCAAGAAATGTTAGGCCGAACTTGGTAAATCTGTTATAATGGAGAGAATATGGAATAGAAAAGAGAAAGAGATGACGAGAGTAATTGATGGGAAAGCCTTAGCGCTAAAGTTACAAGAAGAATTGGCGGAAAAGACAGCTCGTTTAAGAGAAAAGACGGGACAGGTGCCTGGTTTGGTGGTTATTCTAGTAGGGGAAAATCCTGCCAGTCAGGTTTATGTCCGTAATAAGGAGCGTTCAGCTCTTGCAGCCGGTTTTCGAAGTGAAGTGGTTCGTCTAGCGGAGTCTACCAGTCAGGAAGAACTTTTGGCCTTGATTGAACAGTATAATCAGGATCCCCTCTGGCATGGTATTTTGGTCCAGTTGCCTCTACCAGCACATATCGATGATGAGGCTGTCTTACTAGCCATTGATCCTAATAAGGACGTCGACGGCTTCCACCCTCTCAATATGGGGCATCTTTGGGCAGGTAATCCGGTCATGGTTCCCTCAACTCCTGCTGGGATCATGGAAATGTTCCGGGAATACGATATTGATGTCGAAGGGAAAAATGCAGTCGTCATTGGCCGTTCTAACATCGTTGGAAAACCAATGGCCCAGCTTCTTCTAGCAAAAAATGCAACGGTGACCTTGACCCATTCGCGGACTCATCATTTAGCTAAAATTGCTAGAAAAGCCGATATCTTAGTGGTGGCAATCGGTCGTGCAAAATTTGTTACATCTGACTTTGTTAAAGAGGGAGCTGTCGTTATTGATGTCGGTATGAACCGTGACGAAAATGGGAAACTCTGTGGAGATGTGGACTATGAACAGGTAGCTCCTCTAGCGAGCTTCATCACTCCAGTACCAGGTGGCGTTGGTCCTATGACTATTACCATGCTCATGTCTCAGACCTATGAGGCAGCTGTTCGGGCCTTGAAAAAATAAACCAGCTTGGATGAAGTCGGGACAGTGTTTGTAGCTGTAGAATGATTAGAAAAATTTTGAAGGTTGGAACTTGCTTTCCTGCCTTTTTTTAGTCTAAACGTGATAAAATAAAGAGAGAAAGAAGGAAAGCTTATGTTAAGAGTTGACCAAACATTGCTACAACAAGTTATTGTTAGTCGTCCGTCAGACTCCTACAGGGAGACTATGGTCGTCTTCTCTTGATGGGAGGGACCTACCCTTACGGGGGAGCTATTATAATGTCTGCTTTGGCAGCTGTGGAGACTGGAGCGGGCCTCGTCACGGTTGCGACAGACCGGGAGAATATCCCTGCCCTTCATAGTCAGCTACCCGAAGCCATGGCATTTGCTGTGACGGACCAAGAGTTATTGGCTGAGCAAATTGCAAAAGCAGGCGTTATTTTATTGGGGCCGGGTCTTAAGGACAATGATCTAGGGGCACATCTTGTAGAGCTAGTTTTTGACAGGGTTCAGCCTCACCAAGTGTTGATTCTAGATGGTGGAGCTATTAGCCTCTATACGCGCTTAGCTTTGCCTCTTCCTCAAGCGCATCTGGTCTTTACTCCTCATCAAAAAGAATGGGAGGCGATGTCAGGTATAGCGATTGGAGACCAAGGGGAAGAAACAACAAGGCTGACTCTATCCCAACTTCCTCCAGCAAGTATTCTGGTCCAAAAGGGACCCCAGACTAAGATTTGGCAACAAGGGCAAGCAGATTATTACCAACTAACAGTTGGTGGTCCTTACCAGGCAACAGGTGGCATGGGCGATACCTTGGCAGGGATGATTGCGGGGTTTGCAGGTCAATTTCCACAAGTTACCCTCTATGAGCGCGTGGTGGTAGCTACTCACCTTCATTCGGCTATTGCAGATGACTTAAGCAAGAAAGCCTACGTGGTTTTACCGACAAGCATTAACAAAGAAATCCCAAAATGGATGAAGAAGTGGAGTGACAATTTAAACGAAAATGTTGAAAATGAAACGTTTTCATGGTAGTATGGATGAAAGGAGGTGAAAAAATGAATGAGTAAAAAAAAGTCGATTACCATGAAGGATGTTGCAGCAGAAGCTGGAGTTAGTGTTGGGACAGTCTCTCGTGTCATCAATAATGAAAAAGGCATTAAAGAGGTGACCTTAAAAAAAGTTCAACAAGCAATTGAAAAACTTTCTTATGTCCCAGATGAATATGCGAGAGGATTAAAAACGAATCGTAGTAATATTATTGCTTTACTCATTCCAACTATATGGCATCCTTTCTTTTCTGAATTTGCTTATCATGTTGAAAAAGAACTATTAAAAAATCAATATAAATTATTAATTTGTAATGCTGATAAAGATTCTAAAAATGAGATAGAATACATAAAATTACTTGAGAAAAATAAAGTAGATGGAATTATAGGGATCACCTATTCAGATATTGATAAGTATGTTTCATCAAATTTACCTTTTGTCAGTATTGACCGTCATTTTTCTGAAAATGTCTATTACGTAACTTCTGAAAATTTTCATGGTGGTCAACTAGCTTGCCGCGAATTAGTCAAACGCGATTGTCAAAATCTAGCTTACATTAGTGGTGTGAACAAACATTTGAATGAAACAACGGAACGGGGGAGAGGTTTCAAAGCGGAGGCTAAACAGAAAAATACGAACCTTTATTGTCTTGAAATGCCGGAACCACTGAATCAAGCAGAAGAGCAAATAAGAACCTTTTTTGAAAAGCATCCTCAGATTGATGGGATTTTCACAGTAAATGATTTTATGGCCCTTCGTGTGATAAAAGTTTTAGGGGAGATGGGAAAAACTCCTGTAGAAGATTATCAGATTATTGGTTTTGATGGATTAAGACCAGCTTTTGATCAACCTTACTTACTTTCTACGATTGTTCAACAAATAGCTCAGATGGCTCAAGCAGCAGTTGAACTATTGCTTAAATTAATTCGTGAAGAAAAAATAGATCAGAATGTAATTAGTTTACCGGTACATTTTTTTGAAGGAAACACAACAAAAAAATTATAAAAAGTGCTTGACAAATTATGAAAGCGCTGTTATAATTTAGTCATAAAATGAAACGTTTCAAAAAACTCAACTATTTTAGCTTGAGTTAAAAAACAAATAAAAAATGAAACGTTTCAAAAAGGAGGACGCTATGCGTAAAGGTATTAAGTTATCTGTAGTTGCAGCACTATCATTAGGATTGCTTGCAGGATGTGGTGGGGGATCAAAATCCAAAACTGCAAGTTCTTCGGACGAAATAAAAGTCTGGGTTCAATTCTCAGATGAAACAGCTGAGGGAAAAGCTTGGCAACAAGTTGTTGATAATTTCAACAAGTCAAAGAAAACCAAATACAAGGTTGTGACAGAGTATATTCCACGTAGTGGTAGCGGTGGAGGATATGAAGATAAGGTAAACGCTGCTATTACGACAAATAGTTTACCAGATGTTATTACGCTAGATGGACCAAATACTGCTGCCTATGCAAAATCAAAAGTGATTGCTCCCTTGGATGATTATCTAAAGGACAATGACATGGATGATGTACTGGACAGTATTAAGCAACAGGGAACTTATGATGGTAAATTCTATGCGTTTGGTTTTTCTGAATCAAATGTAGGTGTTTACTATAACAAGAAGATGTTTAAGGAAGCAGGAATTGATGAAGCGAGTTTGCCAACCCTTGAAAAACCATGGACATGGTCTGAGTTTAATGCTATTGCTAAAAAATTAAAAGATCATTTTAATAAACCAGCAATAGATTTCCGTTTGAATTCAAATGATGAGATGTTACCATATGCTTATATGCCACTTATTTGGTCAAATGGTGGGTCTGTAGTAAATTCTAAAGGGACAAAAGCTGAAGGTTACTTCAACAGTAAGGAAAGTGTTGAAGCTGTTCAATTTATTCAAAATCTAGTAAAAGAGGATTACACTACAGTTAGTCCTGTTGAAAAAGGATTTGAAACAGGTGAGTATCCGATGGTTCTAAGCGGGTCTTGGACGATTGGGGATCTACAAACAAATTACAAAGATATTGATTTTGGTATTCTTCCTTATCCAGTTTCAGATAAAACGAAGAAATTGGTCTCACCTTCAGGTAGTTGGCAATTAGCTGTTACGACAAAATCTGATAAAAAAGAAGCTGCTGCTGAATTTGTTAAGTTTGCAACAAATACAGAATCTAGTGAAATTATAAGCTTGGGGAACAGTGTTCTTCCAATCAGAAAATCAACAATTAAAAATATTAAGGATAAAGTATCTGAACCATTGCGCTTCTTGATGGAACAAAATGCTGCATCAGCTCATCCTCGTCCAGTTGTAGTAGCTTATCCACAAGTTTCACGCGCTTTCCAACAAGCGATGCAAGATATCAGCTATTATAAAGATAATCCAGATGTACAAAAAGTATTAGATGCTCGTACGAAAGAAATGCAAACAGCAATCGACCAATCTTTAAATAAATAGTTGATATTCAAAAGGTGGAAGGAAAGTTATGAAATGTACCTTCCACCTTATTTTATTTAATGATTTCATCTTAGGAGACGAACAATGAGCGAAACAAAGAAAGTCGAAACAAAAAAGAAAGAACGTCTTAAAGAAAATATTATGGGCTATAGCTTTTTAGCTCCAGCCTTAGTATTACTTTTTATCTTTTTAGTGATACCTGTTGGTATGGTCATCTATTATGCTTTTACAGATTATTACCTATTGACCCCAGAGGACAGAAAATTTGTAGGGCTACAAAATTTTATGCGCTTAGCACAAGATCCAATCTTTATAAAAAGTTTCTTGAATACCTTGAAATTTGTAGTTTGGATTATTCCAGTGCAACTTGGAGCGGCTCTCGGTATGGCCTTAATTGTTAATAAGAAACGTAAAGGAAATATGTTCTTTAAGGTAGCATTTTTTGCTCCTGTTGTGATGTCTCTTGTCGTTATATCTATCCTCTGGTTATACTTGTTAAATCCAAATAATGGTTTGCTCAATGCTCTACTGAATAAAATTGGTATTTCTTCACAACCATTTTTGACAAGTCCAAAACAGGCCATGTATGCCATTGTATTTGTTTCTGCATGGCAAGGTGCAGGGTATCAAATGTTGTTATTCCTTGGAGGAATGCAAAATATTCCACAAGATATTTATGAGGCGGCAGAGTTGGATGGATTTTCAAAATGGGCTCAATTTAGATATATCACAATGCCTTTATTAAAACCAACGGCCTTGTTTGTCCTATTGACAACGTTGATTTCAGCCTTTAAATTGATTGTGCAGCCAATGGTCATGACTCAAGGTGGACCTCTGAACTCGACAATCACTATGGTATATTATATTTACCAACAAGGTTTCACAGACCGTCTCGTTGGTTATTCAAGTTCTATTGCCCTAGTATTTACAACATTGATTGGTATGATTAGTCTTGTACAACGGCGAGTTTTGAAGGAGGACGATTAGGATGAAACGTTTAAAACCGACTACTATTTTAGAATATATTTTATTAATTCTATTAGCAGGCCTCTTTCTATTTCCTATGATCTGGATGGTGGTTTCAGCTATGAAACCAGAAGCAGATGTGTACAAGAATTTAACAAGTTGGAAAGCATTCTTACCTAGTTTAAATCCAGCTGATTGGTTTAAACCATACCAAGAAGTTCTTTCGCGTTTTAGTATTCTAACATACCTGGGGAACAGTATTTTTATGCAGGAACATTTGCACTTGGTTCTATTATTGTTAATGCCTTAGCGGGATTTGCATTTGCAAAAATTAATTTTACAGGTAAAAAAATTCTGTTTGGATTTTTATTAGCCTTGTTAATTATTCCGATTGAAACAGTTTTGATTCCTCAATTTACAATTATTAATTCACTTGGCTTAGTCAATAATCGTTTAGCGGTTATTATCCCTGGATTAGCTAGTGTCTTTAATATCTATCTTTTCCGAAACTTCTTTATTGCCATTCCAGAAGAAATTATCGAATCTGCAAAAATAGATGGTGCAAGTATCTTGCGGATCTTTTTCAAGATTATGTTGCCTATGTCGAAACCAGCAGTTGCCACAGTCGGTGTTCTTTCCTTTATTTCTAGTTGGAATGATTATATCTGGCCATTGATGGTGTTAACCGATTCTTCAAAATTTTCAATGCAGGTTGCGATTACAACCATTAATACAACTCAACCAGTTTATATTAATCAAGTGATGGCTGTTTTGACAATTTCTACAATTCCACTTATTCTAGTATATATCGTAGCACAAAAATATATTATTCAAGGTTTAGGTGGGTCTGGAACAGGTATTAAGTAGGTGATAAGTATGAGGGAAACTATTCGAAAAGCGAATCAGTATATCGATGAAAACAGGGAGAAGGTTGACCAGCAATATAGAGGATCCTTTCACTTACTACCTCCAATTGGCTGGATGAACGATCCTAATGGCTTTGTTTATTTCCGTGGGGAATACCATTTGTTTTACCAATTCTATCCCTATGATAGTGTTTGGGGACCTATGCATTGGGGGCATGCTAAGTCAAAAGATCTCCTCCATTGGGAAGAATTACCAGTAGCTTTAGCACCAAGTGAAAACTATGATAAGGATGGTTGTTTCTCAGGAAGTGCTATTGTGAAAGATGACAAGCTCTATTTGCTTTATACTGGTCATATAGATGATGAGGAGAAGCGAGAAGAGACCCAGTGTCTTGCAGTTTCAACGGATGGAGTTACTTCGCAAAATTGCCAGCCAACCCAGTGATCCATGTGCAGCATATTGAGGGTATCGCAGATATTGCTGATTTTCGTGATCCCAAAGTCTTTGAATACCAAGGAATCTATTATACTGTAGTTGCTTCCAAAACAGTAGATGATCGAGGGCAAATTCTCTTGTTTGCGTCAAGTAATCTAGAGGACTGGAGCTTTAAATCAGTCTTACTGGAAGGTGAAAAAGGGCAAGGTATCATGTGGGAATGTCCGGATTTCTTTCCCTTAGATGGTAAATGGGTCTTGATTCTGTCTCCCATTGAAATGGAAAGACAGCAAGAAAAATACTGGAATTTAAATTCGACTGTTGCCTTTATCGGTGACATGAATTGGGAAACGGGTCAGTTTTTTGTCGATACATATGATGAAATTGATGGTGGCTTGGATTTCTATGCTCCTCAAACTTGTCAAGGACCAAATGGCGAACGATACATGGTTGCTTGGATGCAAATGTGGCAACGTTCCATCCCTAGTCATGACTTAGGTCATGGTTGGGCAGGAAGCATGACGATTCCTAGAAAATTAGGCTTGAAAGACGGAAGATTGGTTCAGGAGCTACCTGAGTCTGTGAAAAATCACTTTCTTGTAGAGAATGCACCAGAAACCATTGTTAAGGGCAATCAGATCATGATCCCGGCTAGAGGGAAACAAACCTTATTTGAGATAGATTCCAAATCAGGTCGCTCCTTTATCCTAAATATGGGGATGAATCCGATGTTGATAGTGCCTTGCAATTAATTTACGATGCCTCCAATAAACGCTTTAGCTTGAGTCGAGACCAATTTGGACATCTCATTTCTGGAAAAGAAAGCCCAGAATTTCAATCAAGATGGATTCAGTTGGATGGTGAAAAGGATTATCATTTCTCGATTCTTCGAGATACCAACTCAATTGAAGTATTCGTGGATGGTAAAACTCTATCAATGACCTTTTATGAAACGACTGAGAACCCTGTTTATACCTTCAAAGCAGATGAAGGGGTCGATTTAGTTGTAAAAGCCTATCAAAAATAGGTATATAAAAATCTCCTAAAGAAGACAAGTCCTGAGACTTGTCTTTTTGTTGTATCCTAAATAGGTTTTGAGTTTCATCGAAGAAAATTTAGGAATTGGCCTCATGACCGTTCTGACTCTTTTTCCAGAATATCCAAATCTTGTCAAAATTCCCCTGGTTGAAGAGGAAAAAACAGTCTTCTATATTAGTTATGCCTATCCAAATGAAGGGGAGCCCCAAGCACTTCTTAGCTCCTTTATTGAACGATTAGAGAAGTGTGACAAATAGGGAAGCTGGTTTAAAATAGACTAGTAGAAAATGACTTGAATAAAATGAGGATTGTAGAGAAAGGAAATTCATGATTTCGTTTGTCTACCAGCCTTTTTTGGCGTTTTTTGGTATAATTAAACTTGATCATATTCTGCAGAAAGGAGTTCCTATGTCCAACTATTTATCGGTATCCAGTCTGACCAAATACCTCAAGTTGAAATTTGATAAGGACCCCTATCTGGAGCGGGTCTATTTGACGGGTCAGGTTTCGAATTTTCGGAAGCGTCCCAATCACCAGTATTTCTCTCTAAAGGATGAAAAGGCTGTGATTCAGGCGACTGTCTGGGCTGGAATCTATAAGAGTTTTGGTTTTGAGCTAGAAGAAGGCATGAAGATCAATGTTATTGGTCGGATCCAACTTTATGAGCCAAGTGGGAGTTATTCCATTGTCATCGAAAAGGCGGAGCCAGATGGTGTGGGCGCTTTAGCTATTCAGTTTGAGCAGTTGAAAAAGAAACTCCAGGAAGAAGGTCTTTCAAGAGAAGTTCAAACAGGCCATTCCCCAGTTCTCCAATAAAATTGGGGTTATTACCAGTCAGAGTGGAGCTGTTATTCGCGATATTATTACGACTGTCACTCGGCGTTTTCCTGGCGTGGAGATTCTCCTTTTTCCAACCAAGGTACAAGGAGAGGGGGCAGCTCAAGAAATTGTCGCCAATATCCAGAAGGCTAATGCTCGGACGGACCTAGATGTCTTGATCATCGGTCGTGGTGGTGGGTCCATCGAGGACCTATGGGCCTTTAATGAAGAGCCAGTTGTGCGGGCTATTTTTGAGTCTAGAATTCCCATTATTTCCAGTGTGGGACATGAGACAGACACCACTCTGGCAGACTTTGTAGCAGATCGGCGGGCAGCCACTCCTACAGCTGCGGCTGAGCTAGCGACGCCTGTGACCAAGTTGGACCTACTCAATCATTTGCAGAAGCAGGAAGGGCGGATGGCAACCGCTATGCGCAACCGCCTAGTATATAATCGGGAGCGACTGCAAAAACTAAGCCAATCGGTCATCTTCCGTCAACCAGAGCGGCTGTATGATTCTTATCTGCAAAAAATAGATCAGATTCAGTTGCGAATGAAACAGGCTGTGTCAGAGTCAGTTACCAGAAATAGCCACCAGTTACAAGAACTCTGCCATCGATTGGCTTCTCAAGCGCCCCAGCATCAACTTGAGCGCTATCGAGACCAGATTCTCCAAATAGAGCGATTGATGACCTTGAAAATCAAGGAGCTCTACCAGACAAAGCAGCAGATGCCAAGCGCCTATCAGAAGCTCTCTTGATGTTGGATACCAGTCGTATCGTGGCTAGAGGCTACGCCTTGGTGCAGGCTGGAGATCATGTTCTGGATAGTGTAGATACAATCAAAGAAAAGGATGCCTTGACGCTAGTCATGCGGGATGGGCAAGTAGAAGTAGAGGTAAAGCATGTCGAAAGAAAAGAAATTTGAAGAAAATTTAGCTGATTTAGAAGCTATTGTCCAAAAATTGGAAAGTGGGCAAGTGCCCCTCGAAGAGGCGATCTCAGAGTTTCAGAAAGGAATGAAGCTATCAAAAAACTTGCAAGAAACGCTTGATCAGGCTGAAAAGACCTTGGTCAAGGTGATGCAAGCAGATGGCTCAGAAACGGAACTGGTATGATTTTAGAAGAAAAACTACAAGGGGTTGAAAAAGCGATTGAAGGTTTCTACGAGGCCAAACAAATCGCTCCCCGCTTGGTAGAATCCATCCTTTATTCAGTCCATGCAGGGGGCAAACGGATTCGGCCTTTGCTCTTATTGGAATTACTAGAGGCCTTTCATGCTCCAATCCTGGAGGCTCATTTTCAGGTGGCAGCCGCTCTTGAAATGATCCATACGGGAAGCTTGATCCATGATGATCTACCAGCGATGGATAATGATGATTATCGCCGTGGTCAATTGACCAACCACAAAAAATACGGTGAAGACCTAGCCATCTTAGCAGGAGACTCACTCTTCTTGGATGCCTTTGGCTGTGTGGCAGAGGCGGACCTCCCAGCTTCTATCCGGGTGCAACTGATCGCCTTATTATCGGATGCTTCAGGGACAGCTGGGATGGTAGCAGGCCAAGTCTTGGATATGGAAGGGGAAGGGGCGAGCCTAACCTTGGACCAGTTGCAAGTCATCCATGCCAATAAGACGGGACGACTGCTAGCCTATCCTTTCCAAGCTGCGGGGATCCTCTTAGAGCTTGAGGCAGCTGTTGCGACTCTCTTAGAGGAAATTGGCCTCCATTTAGGATTGGCTTTCCAGATTCGGGATGATATTTTGGATGTGACAGCCGATTTTGCCTCTTTAGGAAAAACCCCTCAGAAGGATCTGCAGGCTGAAAAATCAACCTATCCAGCACTACTTGGTCTAGATGGAGCGCAGGCTTATTTGGATCGGGAGTTGGATGCCTGTGAGGACTTGCTCGATTGCATCTCTAATCAAGTTTCCTTCGAAGGGACTGGAATCAAGAACATAATAGAAAGACTTAGAATTCATGGTCAAGGAAAGAGTTGACGTACTGGCCTACAAGCAGGGACTATTTGAAACCCGGGAGCAGGCCAAACGCGGTGTGATGGCCGGTTTGGTTATTGCGGTCCATAATGGCGAGCGCTTCGATAAACCAGGTGAAAAAATTGATGAAGCGACTGAACTAAAACTCAAGGGTGAAAAACTAAAATATGTCAGTCGCGGTGGTCTCAAGTTAGAAAAGGCCTTGGACCTTTTTGAGATTGACTTGCAGGACAAGGTCACGCTAGATATTGGTGCCTCAACAGGTGGCTTTACGGATGTCATGCTCCAAAATGGAGCTGCCTTGGTCTATGCAGTGGATGTAGGGACTAATCAGTTGGCTTGGAAACTCCGGCAGGATCCTCGTGTTATCTCGATGGAGCAGTTCAACTTCCGCTATGCGACGTCTGAGGATTTTGAGCATAGACCAAGTTTTGCTAGCATTGATGTTAGTTTTATTTCCCTCAATCTTATCTTACCTGCCCTTCATGGGATTTTACAAGAAGGAGGCCAGGTGGTCGCTCTTGTCAAGCCCCAGTTTGAAGCTGGTCGGGAGCAGATTGGGAAAAATGGAATTATCAAGGATGCCAAGGTCCATCTGTCCGTTTTGGAACAGGTTCAAGGCTTTGCGTTAGAACATGGCTTCTCTATCTTGGGAGTGGATTATTCACCGATTCAAGGGGGCCATGGCAATATTGAATTTTTACTTTATTTAGAAAAAAATACCGGGCAAAATTGTCTCGATCAGCAAGAGTTTGCAGCTGTTGTCGACAAAGCCCACACTGATTTTAAACATGAATAGTAAACAAAACCGATTAGAAAAAATACGCCACTTTATTCGTGAAAATAAGGTCGGTACTCAGGATGCAATTGTTGAGCATTTGAAAGAAGCAGGGATTTCTGCGACACAAGCGACTGTTTCCCGTGATATTAAAGAGTTAGGGATTATTAAAACACCATTAAAAGGTTCAGCCTATGTCTATGAATTGCCACGCGTCCAACATAGTGGAAAATTAGCAGAAAATAATCTTCAATCGTTTGAACGCATGGGGAGTTTTTTGACCCTCAAGCTTGTCCCAGGGACAGCCTATTTAGTCAAGCGGCATCTGCAGGAAGATTTTGATGCCATTATCTTTAGTATGATTTCAGACGATAATAGTATTTTCATTGTGGCCCGCTCGGAAGAAAAGGCACAGTTTATCGAACAACAATTGATGGAATGGTAGGAGAGAGATGCTATTAGAAATTTCAATAAAAAACTTTGCCATCATTGAAGAAATCGCTCTGAATTTTGAGACGGGGATGACGGTTTTAACCGGTGAAACTGGAGCAGGAAAATCCATCATTATCGATGCTATGAATATGATGCTGGGGAGCCGGGCGACGACTGATGTCATCCGCCACGGTGCTCCTAAGGCTGAGATTGAAGGCCTTTTTGCGATTGATGAAAACCGTGCCCTTCAGCAGCTCTTTGAGGAGCAGGGCTTAGAATGGGCAGAGGAGTTGATTATTCGTAGAGAAATTTTCCAGAATGGTCGGAGTGTCAGTCGCATCAATGGGCAGATGGTTAACCTCTCCGTTCTCAAGGCGGTTGGCCAGCATTTGGTAGATATTCATGGCCAGCACGATCAGGAAGAACTGATGCGGGCTCCATTGCATATCGCTATGCTGGATAGCTTTGGGGATGATGCTTTTTTTGCGACGAAGAAGGCCTATAGAGAGACCTTTGAGAATTACAAGTCCTTGCGTAAGCAGGTCTTGCAGATCCAAAAAAATAACCAGGAAAACCAAGCTCGCATCGAGATGCTGGAATACCAAATTTCGGAAATCGAGGCGACCGACTTGTCCCTGGATGAAGATGTCCAGTTAGAGCAAGAACGGCAACGCCTGCTCAATCATAAGATGATTGCGGATACCTTAAGCAATGCCTACGCTATGCTGGATGCAGAAGACTTCTCCAGCCTTAGCAATGTTCGATCGGCCATGAATGATCTGCAAGGTATCGAAGAGTATGATACAGAATACAAGACTTTATCTGACCAACTGGCTGAGACCTACTATACTCTGGAAGATCTGACCAAACGCTTGGAGGATCTGGTAGATGGCTTGGACTTTGACGGCAACCGCTTGATGCAGGTAGAAGCTCGATTAGACCTAATCCACTCGATCACGCGTAAGTACGGCGGTCAAGTAAAGGATGTTCTTGATTATCTGGAGCAAATCAGCAAGGAATATAGCCTATTAACAGGAGGGGGAACCTCCTCTGAAGACTTAGAGAAAGAACTCAAGTCCATGGAAGGTCAGCTGGTTGGCTTGGCTAAAGAACTGAGTCAAGGACGCCATGACTTGGCCCAGCAGCTGGAAGCGGAGATCCAGCAGGAACTAGCGGATCTCTACATGGAAAAAGCCCGTTTCCAAGTGCGTTTTACCCCATCTAAATTTAACCGTGAAGGGAACGAGACGGTTGAGTTTTATATTTCGACCAACCCTGGGGAGGACTTTAAGCCTTTGGTAAAAGTAGCATCAGGTGGGGAATTGTCCCGTCTCATGTTGGCCATCAAGTCAGCATTTTCCCGCAAAGAAGGCAAGACCAGTATCGTCTTTGACGAGGTGGATACAGGGGTATCTGGTCGGGTCGCTCAAGCCATTGCTTCGAAGATTTATAAGATTGGGCGTTATGGACAGGTGCTAGCCATCTCTCATTTGCCTCAGGTGATTGCAGTAGCCGATTACCAGTTCTTTATCGAAAAAGTAAGTGATGAATTTTCAACGGTTTCGACCGTTCGTTTGCTCAGTCATGAAGAGCGGGTCGAAGAAGTAGCCAAGATGCTAGCTGGTGAAGATGTGACAGAAGCAGCCCGCATGCAGGCAGAACAATTGCTAAAACGGCCGTCCTAAAAAGAAAGGAACTGATATGGGAAGCTATTTCGTAGTGGGAGACATTCATGGAAAAGCAGGTATGCTGGAGGAACTGATGACTCATTGGGATGGTCAGTCCCAGTTAGTTTTTCTCGGAGATCTGATAGACCGTGGAGAAGATAGTCGTAGAGTGCTCGAACTGGTCAAAGATTTTTGTCGAACAGCAAGGGGCAATCTGTCTCTCTGGGAACCACGAATACATGTTTTTTTAGCCTGGATTGATAACCCGACCGAACGCTACGACCATTACCGACGAAATGGTGGTGATACCACGATTAACTCTCTGCTTGGTCGACCCCTCACAGCTCCAGTAGATGGAGTGGAGGATGCTCGGCTAGTGCAAGAGACTTGTGGGGACTTAGTTGCTTTCATCCGTTCGCTTCCTTTTGTCTATGAAACAGAACACTATATTTTTTTGTGCATGCTGGCCTTGACTTAACCTTGCCTGATTGGCACGAAACGACAGATTATCAGAAAGTCTGGATTCGCCAACCCTTCCATGAAGCGACCAATCAGACAGGAAAGACCATTGTTTTCGGTCATACTCCCGTCCACTATCTCTTGGATCAAAAGATTGGAACCAAAAAACTCTGGGTGACTGAAGATGGGAAGATTGGTATGGATGGTGGAGCTGTTTATGGTGGCGTCCTCCATGGTATTCTCTTTGATGAAAGTGGAATGAAGGCTGATGTTGCTTTGCTCAATGAGGGATTTGCAGCCATTGATGATTAAGTAAAAAGGACTTTGTCCCACAAAAGCCTAGAAAATTTGATATAATAGAATGGATATATCTAAGAAAAGATTGTAGGAATGTTATGTCACAAGTAAAAATTGTTACAGACTCATCCGTAACGATTGAGCCTGAAGTTGTTGAAAAATACGGAATTACCATCGTACCCCTCTCTGTTATGGTGGATGGTGTCCTCTACTCAGATGCGGAATTAACCGAAGGAGAATTCCTTCAGTTGATGAAATCCAGTAAAAACCTTCCAAAGACTAGTCAACCTCCAGTAGGTGTGTTTGCGGAAATATTCGAAGGATTGGCTCAAGAAGGAGCGCAAATTATTGCTATCCATATGTCCCATGCCTTATCTGGTACAGTGGAAGCTGCACGTCAAGGAGCTACCTTAGCCAATGCAGATGTCACGGTGATCGATAGTAGCTTTACAGACCAAGCCATGAAGTTCCAAGTGGTGGAAGCAGCGAAAATGGCTCAAGAAGGAGCTAGCGTAGAGGAAATTGTAGCCCGCATTGAAGAGGTCAAGCAAAAATCTAGACTCTACATTGGGGTTTCTACTCTGGAAAACCTGGTGAAAGGAGGCCGGATTGGCCGCGTAACTGGTTTATTGAGTTCCCTTTTGAATATTCGGGTTGTCATGGAAATGAAGAACGATGAACTGCAACCGATTGTCAAAGGACGCGGACAGAAGACCTTTAAAAAATGGTTGGACGAGTTGATGCAAGACCTATCCGGTAAAGAAATTGCTGAGATAGGGATTTCCTATGCTGGTGGGCCTGACTTTGCTAACGAAATGAAGGCGCAATTACAGCCTTTGGTTGCAGCTCCAATTTCTGTTTTGGAAACAGGTTCAATCATTCAAACCCACACTGGGGAGGATGCTTGGGCTGTTTTGGTTCGCTTTGCCTAGATGCCTATCAATAGGGCAATTTATTCCTAGATAAATGTTGATAAAAACAAGTTTACTACTTGACCTAAAAGCATTTTTTAGATATGATAGAGATGTTAAGGGGAAAACCCAAAAAAATTTGGAGGATTTGTTAAATGGCTAACAAACAAGATTTGATCGCAAAAGTGGCAGAAGCTACAGAATTGACTAAAAAAGACTCAGCAGCAGCAGTTGATGCTGTATTTGCAGCTGTTTCAGAATACCTTTCAAAAGGTGAAAAAGTTCAATTGATCGGTTTCGGTAACTTCGAAGTTCGTGAACGTGCAGCTCGTAAAGGTCGCAACCCACAAACTGGTAAAGAAATCAAAATCGCTGCTTCTAAAGTTCCAGCATTCAAAGCTGGTAAAGCTCTTAAAGACGCAGTTAAATAATTGTGATTACAAAGGTTCCTTCTAGCTTGCTAGAAGGGATTTTTTGTTTTGGAGTAGTTTCTAGACAGGGCCTATAAATAGGAGTATAATAGAAAAAAGTGAGAAATGGAGGGTGGACCATGAGATGGATTGTTGGAATCTTTGTTCTGCTCATGATTAAGCCGATTATTTATCTATTGAAAGGTCTCTGGTTTATTGCGGAACTCTTCTTTATGTTCCTCTTTGTCAAAGTCTTACTAGGAACTATGAGATGGATCCTTAATTGGGGAAGTTAAGAATAGAAAACAAAAGAGAGTGGGACAGAAATCGGTCATTCGTTAGAATTCGATTTTGTCGTCCCACCTCCGCACAGTTGAGTAGGGCTGTAAAAGCTGATGAAATCAGCGTAGTAGAGCCCACTCAACCACTGCGTCTTGCTCGACAATCCAAAAACAATTAAGAGGCTAGGACTTTTGTCCCAGCCTCTTTTCTTATTTACAAACATTCTAATTAGGCAAATTTGGGTCTTCGTGATATAATAGTTTTAAAGAAGAGACAGAAAGGGGAAAGACCATGCTAGCTTGTTTAAGGCTCGATTCCGTTCAACAAGAAAAAGTGGAAGATGTATTGCAACACCTGCGCGAAAAATCTGTACGGATTACAGAGACGCGTCGTGCGGTCCTTTCTTATCTTGTCAAAAGTCAGGAACATCCAAGTGCCGATGCCATCTATCAGGACTTGAAACCAGCCTTTCCCAATATGAGTCTGGCAACCGTTTATAACAATCTTAAGGTCCTTATTGAAGAAGGGTTTGTCTCTGAAATAAAAGTACGCAATGATACCACGACCTACTTTGACTTTATGGGACACGATCATTTGAATCTGATTTGCGAGTCTTGTGGGAAGATTGATGATATTGACATCGAAGTTCCAGACGTGAGAGCGGAAGCGAGAGTAAAAAGTGGCTACGTCATTACCAAGTGCCAAACCACAGTTTATGGCCTTTGTCCGGAATGCCAGAAGAAGCAATTGTAAGCAAACCTCTTTTTAGAGGTTTTTTGTTTAGTCTGGCTTGTGGAAAGAGGGTGGAAGAGGCAGGATTTAGAACCTGGTGAGAGCGACTTGTAAATGTCCATGAAAAAGAATTGATAAAATTTTCACGAAATCTTCGATCTAGCTCTGTTAAGACTAGATTTTTCCCTCAAAATCTAGTAGAATAGAATAGATAAACGAGGGGAACCTCGGAAAATAAAAGGAGATCCATCAAATGGTAAAATTGGTTTTTGCTCGCCACGGTGAGTCTGAATGGAACAAAGCTAACCTTTTCACTGGTTGGGCTGATGTTGATTTGTCTGAAAAAGGTACACAACAAGCGATCGACGCTGGTAAATTGATCAAAGAAGCTGGTATCGAATTTGACCAAGCTTACACTTCAGTATTGAAACGTGCGATCAAAACTACTAACTTGGCTCTTGAAGCATCTGACCAATTGTGGGTTCCAGTTGAAAAATCATGGCGCTTGAACGAACGTCACTACGGTGGTTTGACTGGTAAAAACAAAGCTGAAGCTGCTGAACAATTTGGTGATGAACAAGTTCATATCTGGCGTCGTTCATACGATGTATTGCCTCCTGCAATGGACCGTGATGATGAACACTCAGCACACACTGACCGTCGTTACGCTTCACTTGACGATTCAGTGATTCCAGATGCTGAAAACTTGAAAGTGACTTTGGAACGTGCTCTTCCATTCTGGGAAGATAAAATCGCTCCAGCTCTTAAAGACGGTAAAAACGTATTCGTAGGAGCACACGGTAACTCAATCCGTGCCCTTGTAAAACACATCAAACAATTGTCAGACGACGAAATCATGGATGTGGAAATCCCTAACTTCCCACCATTGGTATTCGAATTTGACGAAAAATTGAACGTTGTAAAAGAATACTATCTTGGAAAGTAAGATAGCGTGATTCGTTATCAATCATAGAAGAGGCTGGGACAAAAGTCCTAGCCTCTTAATTGTTTTTGGATTGTCGAGCAAGACGCAGTGGTTGAGTGGGCTCTACTACGCTGATTTCATCAGCTTTTACAGCCCTACTCAACTGTGCGGAGGTGGGACGACGAAATCGAATTCTAACGAATTACCGATTTCTGTCCCACTCTCTTTTTGCTTGTCTTCCTTAGATTCTAGCTGGTTTTGGGTTTTCAGGGTCTCCTAAAAATGTTATAATAGAGTGTTACTAAATTGGGTTCCATTAGCCCTGAAAGGAAAAGAAAATGACAAAATCATTCTACATCACAACCCCTATCTATTACCCATCTGGTAAATTGCATATTGGTTCAGCATACACAACGATCGCCTGTGACGTCTTGGCGCGTTACAAACGTATGATGAACTACGATGTGTTCTACCTGACTGGTCTCGATGAGCACGGGCAAAAGATCCAGCAAAAAGCCGAAGAAGCTGGCATTACGCCGCAAGCTTATGTAGATGGGATGGCGGTTGGAGTGAAAGAACTCTGGCAATTACTCGATATCTCATATGATAAATTCATCCGTACGACAGACGATTACCATGAAAAAGTGGTGGCCCAAGTCTTTGAACGTTTGCTAGCGCAAGACGACATCTACCTTGGTGAATACTCTGGTTGGTATTCAGTATCTGATGAAGAGTTCTTTACAGAAAGCCAATTGGCTGAGGTTTACCGTGATGAGAATGGCAAGGTCATCGGTGGGGTAGCCCCATCAGGCCACGAAGTAGAATGGGTTTCTGAAGAATCCTATTTCCTTCGTCTCAGCAAATACCAAGACCGCTTGGTTGAGTTTTCAAATCCCAACCAGACTTCATCACTCCAGATGGCCGTCTCAATGAAATGTTGAAAAACTTCATCGAGCCAGGTTTGGAAGACTTGGCAGTATCTCGGACTACCTTTACCTGGGGAGTCCCAGTTCCATCCAATCCAAAACACGTGGTTTATGTATGGATCGATGCCCTTCTTAACTATGTGACCGCTCTCGGTTACGATCAAGAGCAGCATGACAACTTTGACAAGTTCTGGAACGGCACTGTCTTCCACATGGTTGGAAAAGACATCCTCCGTTTCCACTCCATCTACTGGCCGATCCTTCTCATGATGCTTGATATCAAATTGCCAGACCGCTTGATTGCCCATGGTTGGTTTGTCATGAAAGACGGCAAGATGTCGAAGTCTAAAGGAAATGTCATCTACCCAGAAATGTTGGTGGAACGTTTTGGCTTGGATCCACTGCGTTACTACCTCATGCGCAGTTTGCCAGTTGGTTCAGATGGTACCTTCACACCAGAAGACTACGTAGCCCGCATCAACTATGAATTGGCTAATGACCTTGGAAACCTCCTCAACCGGACGGTAGCCATGATCAACAAATACTTTGGTGGTCAAGTTCCGGCTTATGTCGAAAATGTCACAGCATTTGATACTGATTTGGCTAAGGTAGTTGAAGAAAACATCGCTGAATACCACAAGCAAATGAACGCGGTTGATTACCCACGCGCTTTGGAAGCCGTATGGAACATCATCTCTCGTACCAACAAGTACATCGATGAGACTGCTCCATGGGTGCTCGCTAAAGAAGATGGTGATAAGGAACAATTGGCAGCAGTGATGGCTCACTTGGCAGCCAGCCTTCGTGTCGTGGCTCACTTGATCCAACCATTCATGATGAACACGTCAAATGCCATCCTGGAACAACTTGGCTTGGGCTTGGACTTCGATCTTGAAAACTTGACCCTAGCTGGTTTCCCTGAAAATGTTACAGTGGTTGCCAAAGGAACTCCAATCTTCCCACGTCTGGACATGGATGAAGAAATTGCCTATATCCAATCTCAAATGACTGCTGGTAAACCACAAGAAAAAGAATGGATTCCAGAAGAAGTGGAACTCAAGTCTGAAAAAGACGAGATTAAATTTGAAGACTTTGACAAGGTTGAAATCCGTGTAGCAGAAGTCAAAGAAGTGGAACGCGTCGAAGGCTCAGACAAGTTGCTTCGCTTCCGTCTTGACGCTGGTGACGGTGAAGATCGTCAAATCCTTTCTGGTATCGCGAAATTCTATCCAAATGAACAAGAATTGGTCGGCAAGAAACTCCAAATCGTGGCCAACCTCAAACCACGTAAGATGATGAAGAAATATGTTAGCCAAGGTATGATTCTTTCCGCAGAACACGGGGATCAATTAACAGTCTTAACGGTTGATCCATCTGTACCAAATGGAAGCATCATTGGCTAAACGATAGACAAAGAAAAAATCATCTAAAAAACTTTCCTTAGGTGAGTACGGACGTCAGCGAACTTCGAAGAAGTTCCATGACTTAGTTTTGGAACTAAGGTTCCAAAACTCCCGAGTGCTAGAAACAAAAGTGTTTCTAGCACTTTTCTCACGGCGGAAAGTTTCAGTAGATGATTGAATAATTCTAATGAATGAATTTTTTTATTTTTTATAGAATCTATTTGATTTGTAAGGAAGAACAGATTGTCTACGCTCTCAAGCACTCCCATGGGAGTGCTTTTGTTGTATCGCTACCGTACGTCCTCACCTAAGGAAAGTCTCCAATTACATTTCTTAATCCATTTCCTATTCATCTGGCCGGTATTCCAGAATATCTCCTGGTTGGCAGTCAAGTTCTTTGCAGATGGCTTCAAGGGTGGTGAAGCGGATGGCTTTGGCTTTGCCTGTCTTGAGGATGGAGAGGTTGGCTGTCGTGATGCCGATTTTATCTGCTAGCTCATTGGATTTCATCTTTCGCTTGGCCAGCATGACATCTAGATTGATGATAATCATGGTCCCCTCCTTAAATAGTCAGCTCATTTTCTTCAGCGATCTCAATCCCTCTTTCTAAAATCTTGCCAAGGATCCAGACAATTGGGACAGCAAGGAGAAGTCCTGTGTTAAAGGTCAATTGGAAGGTGAAGGGAAGGAGATAAGCATCGCCATTGGTCTCAAGTGTACCAGACATAAAGGACAAGACCAAGAGGATCTTCCAAGCTCGGTTGCAAAGATCAATGTTGGAGTGAGAAAAGATCTTTTCTTGATAGAGATTTTGGAGGAAGCTGCGAATAGTGAGGAGAAGAAAAATATAAATAGCGCTTGAGGCTAGTGGGAAGAGCAACTGCCAGAGGGGTTGCAGATGTTTGGGGAAGAGCTGGATGCCATTTACCTCAAAGGACAAGCGTCCAGATTGAATGAGATCCTTAAACACTCCCATCCGGGAAAGCAAGTGGATGACCAGTGCTGCCAAGGTCATAAAGCCACAGAAGTAAATGAAAGCCGTTAAGACTTCAATGACATTTTTTAAGGTTTTTGAGTTTTTCATCGCAAGCCTCCTTAAAGTTTTTTATTTTTCACTTATAGTATACTCCTTATAAAAAATAAGTCAATAAAAAAGTATCGAAAAACAATAAAAAGTTTATGAAATTCAGTCAAAATTTGCTTTAAATAGAATTTAAGGTATACTATTAGGTAACTACCATTTCAAGGAGGTATTGAAATGATCAAAAAATTAGATAAGAAATATCTTTGGATGATCATCGCTTTTGTGAGTGCAGTGGTTCTAATTGGAGGAGTTTATCTCTACTCTAGCTCCAATATCCAACCGGATCATCAAAAAGAGTTCAATCAGACCTCGAAGACCTCGTCTTCTTCTAAGGAAAAAGCCATCGATCTATCTGGTGAATATGTCTCAAGTTCGCGTGATAAGGCCAAGATTCAAAAAGATGGGAAATCTTGGAAGATTGATTACGAGACAGAAGATGGTCCTGTATCAGCAACGTTCTCAACGGATTTCAAAGTAGAAGGTGCCAATAAAGTTTCTACTAGCCAGATGAAAAAGTCTGATGGGAATACTGATTTTACCGTCACTGTGCGTATCTTTAAATACAAATCAGATAAAGATCCCCTTATTACGGTAACCATGTCAGATAAAGATCCCGATCATGAGATGGTCTTTGCCAATCGGAAGGATTTCTTTAAATCAACAGATCCTGACGACGACGTTTTGGATGGGGATTTAACGACCTTTGAAGGGACATATACCAATAATTATATTGAAAAGATGATTGCGGATTCGGGCTTCAAGTTGTACGGCTATAGTCCAGAAGACTTTTATAATCATCGAACGACGGTCTTTCCTTACATTAGTTCAGATAAAGAAAAAGGATGGATCTTTTGGAGTGGAGCAACGAATGTCCAATTTGTCCTCAATAAAGATAAGAAACCTCGGAAAGCAGGCTCTACCTATCAGGTTTATTTTGTGCAAGAAGGTACGAAAGGAACTAGTCCTGGACAAGAGCTGATCATGACCTTGATTCCTGAAAATGTTCAAGGACCTGATGGCGTCGTTTCTCCTTTGAGACGCATCTTTTATCATCAAGCTTCTTTCCAAACCTACCAAGACAAGTGGTGGGAAGCTTATCCTGCTCCAAAGAAAGAAGTGGATCTGGATATTTCTGCGATTAATAGTGGAGACTTTCAAGTCTAGTGGGTACCTGGCGCAATGCGAAGGGGCAGGAAATGGTCATTCAGGCGGATGGTACAGTCAAAGGACAAGGAAGGATTAAAGCAGTAGCAAACTCAGATAAGACTAGCAAAATCCCTTATGTCGAGTTGAGAGTGGGAGAAACTGGTGCAGCTGTTGGTCTCTTTAAGATTGGGTTTGAAAACCCTGATGGAGACCAGTCAGACACGAGCAAGCCTCGCTTGGTCGTTACCCAATCAGCTGGGAACTATTCAGCGGATCAATACTTCTATCGTCAATAAAGAAAAATAAGGATAGGATTTCAGTTGGTTTCTGATGCTAGAATGGGGTCTATTCATTCTCTAGTGATTATGATTGATTGGTGACTTCATGGTTCATGCATATAGTGTAGCGGATGATGGGACAAATCATGAAATAGGTCGTCACTAAGAATAAGGTGACAATTACCTGATAGGAATCGACCTCATTTTGGAGTATGATGGAAACGAAGTTCATAGGTCCTATCGTATGTAAAGGAGAAAGAAATATGATAATGTTTTATATGGTGCCTAGACGCATGGTATTGAAAAAACATGAAATCCAAGAGTTTCGTGGTATCGCAGAAGGTTTAGTAGGGGAGAGTGGGATTGATGTAGACTTCCCATCAGAGACCCCACCCGCAAGAGGAATGAAAGTTGTGGGCTGGATTCTTGCCCTGTCTATGCTAGGCTTGCTTGGAATAGCAGTGCATGTCATCCGTTTACTTGGATTTAAGCAGAAGAATCGCTTGTAGTGATTGGAAGTTGGATGTTATTGTTCTTGCCAGTCCTTCTTTTATGGACAGTTGGAGTCGGAGTGTGGAGCTATTTGTTCCGTCGTTACCAAGATAAATTATGGTTTGAATTAGGTGATTTATTAGATATTGCTGATGAGGCAACCATTGCTTTACATGAGCAAAACCGTTCAGACATCGCTGCAGAGATCAAACGGGTAGAAAGACTTGTTAAAAAATACAGAAGATACGGAGTATAGAACCTAGAAAAACTATCTTGGTGGTCTGAAAAGAGAACAGTTAAAGTCCTAGAATGGATGGAAAATGGACTTCTAGCCGTAAGGGAAATCGGGAAAAATACTTTGACTTCAAAGGAAAACCAGGAAAATTAATTTTCCTGGTTTTCTTATTTTAATTTCAAGCCACATCCTTCATAGAGGAGTTCCGCGTTTGGCTTGGAGTTATAATCTGTTCCTTTTGTCCTACTCTTTGTGCTCAAGGAGAAGTGGTGAGGTGGTCTCGAATGCTTGTTTTCGCTTGAAAAATGCAGCCATTTGAAGCAGGATCCGGGGAACTGTTTGCCATTTTTTTCCAAGCTTGGACACGGGTGTCGATGAGTTGCTTGGCTAGACGTTCCAGCATTTCTCTTTCTGTTGGATCTAGGTCCTGAGCATTTTGAAAGATTTCTTTGATCTTGGAGAAATTTTTCAAGTTCATCAAATCATTAATCGAAGTGATGCCGGCGTCCAGAAAAATGCCAAAAAAAGTATCAAAGAACTTCTTGCGCTCATCCGCCGATGTTTCGCGAACCCACTGCTTCAGGGTCTCGTCGGTCTGCTGGCTATCGGGACTGGTTTGATCCAGTGTCACAAATCCATCCTTTTCAACCATCCAAGTAAAGGTGTCATGCTGGGCAAAGCCACCAAAGGCACGACTTTTGACAATCGTAGCAGGCTCAGGAACTTCCAGCATCATCCCAACGATGGACCCTTGCGGGACAAAGCGGTGAACGAGGTGCGCGATTCGTTGATAGCCCTCCGTTTCGATAATGGCCTTGTTGAGGCCAGGAGCGTCGTAACAGTAGATGGCGTCGACCCGTTCAAACAGATGATCTGGAAGGTAAGAGCAGGCGTAGGCTGCGAGATTGCCCCCTTTGGAGTGACCGGCGACCATAAAGCGTCCTTTAGGAAATTCCTTCATGACATGTTGTAGGTAGCTAGCTGCACGTCTCTGAGATGGGACATGGTCCATATAGGTCATGTGGAAGTCTTCCTTCCAACCGATCAAGGTATCATCCGTCCCTCTGAAAACGACCAAATAAACATCCATGGTAAGACGATAGGTCATAGCCGCAAACTGCTTCTGAACATCGGGGTCATATTCGTCGACATAGTTAAGAAGTTTGACATTCTTAAAGCGTTTGGATGTAGCTAGGACATCGACTAATTGCAGGTGTTGGTCTGTCACGATGAAATCTGTGGTTCGATCGACTAGCTCTACTGCATCAGATAAGCGGACTTCAATATTGGTCGTATCCCCTTGAGGCACGATCCGATCAAAAGGAAGATAGGTCAGCTCTGTCAGTGCCAGGACATCGAGTTCCTTAAAAGGGCGATCGTAGATGGAATCATAGGCGATATAGTCTAGATAATCAAATCGTGGACATGAGATTCTCCTTTGTATCTGTATGTTCAGTATAGCATAAAATACCTGAAAAGCCCCTCAGTAAAAATAGGAAATTGACGAAAGGAGTTACCTGTAAGTTGAGATGGCGAAAAATATGTATGCTCCTTGGATAATTTGATATAATGAAAGGGTAATACTCTAGTAAGAAAGAGAAGGAAAGAGCATGCACAAAATTCTTCTTGTCGAAGATGATGAAACCATTCGCCAACAAGTGAAGAAAATCATGGAGCAGTGGGGCTTTGAAGTTATTGCAGTTGATGACTTTATGGATGTATTGGGGACCTTCGTTCAGACCAATCCTCATCTGATTCTGATGGATATTGGCCTTCCTCTTTATAATGGCTACCATTGGTGCCAGGAGATTCGTAAGGTGTCTAAGGTCCCTATCATGTTTTTATCCTCACGAGATCAAGCTATGGACATCGTCATGGCTATCAATATGGGAGGAGATGACTATGTGACCAAGCCATTTGATCCCAATGTCCTTCTGGCAAAAATTCAGGGTCTCCTTCGCCGCTCTTATGAGTTTGGAACTGATCAAGATTTGTTAGAACACCGGGGCGCCATCCTCAATCTCAAATCCATGGATCTGGTCTACGAGGGAGAGGTGGTTAATTTGACCAAAAATGAATTTCAAATTCTTCGCATCCTTTTTGAAAAAGCTGGAAGTGTAGTGGCTCGGGATGATCTAATGAAGGAATTGTGGAACAGTGATTTCTTTATTGATGATAACACCCTATCGGTCAATGTAGCTAGACTTCGGAAGAAACTCGAAGAAGCAGGACTGGAACATTTTATCGAAACGAAAAAAGGGATAGGATACGGGTTGAGCAATGGATAATCAATTCTTATTTGTCAAACACTATCTGATTTCTCATCGCCGCTATCTCTATTTGATTGGTTTACTCCTTTCATCCCTGGTCTTGTTTGCCTATATATTCGAAGGCTACCGCAATTTTCTCCTTTACCTGACAGGAATTTTGGCTTTTTTGAGTCTTCTTCTGGTCATTTGGGATGCAGTGGCTGGGTATCAGGCCTGCCGGAAGGAAGTGCTCTATGGGGAGGGACTACCTGAGACCCCTCTAGAACTGGTCTTGAGTCAGAAACTAGCAACCAGTCAGCAAGCCCAACGTGAGCAGACAACGGTGAGTCTAGAGACCTACAATGACCTGATGGATTACTATACCCTCTGGGTCCACCAGATTAAGACGCCCATTGCGGCCAGCCAACTCCTGGTTAAAAATATAGAAGACAGCGACCTGAGACAACAAATGGAGCAGGAGCTCTTTAAGATTGATTCCTATGCCAATGTGGTCCTCCAGTATCTGAGACTCGAAAGCTTTCACGATGATTTGGTTCTTAAGCGTGTTCCACTCGAAGAGCTGGTCAAAGAAGTCGTGCGAAAGTATGCCATCTTCTTTATTCAAAAGGGCTTGACGGTGGATCTGCATGACTTAGATGTCGCCGTCATTACCGATCGCAAGTGGCTCTTGGTCATCATCGAGCAATTGCTGTCTAATAGCCTTAAGTATACCAGCACTGGCGGGATTGAGATCTATTTCAAAGACCAGACCCTTTATATGAAAGATAGTGGGATTGGAATTAAGGATAGTGATATACTCCGTGTCTTTGAGCGGGGATTCTCCGGCTACAATGGGCATTTGACCCAGCAATCCTCTGGACTAGGCCTCTATCTGTCTAAAAAGATTGCCGATCAGCTAGGGCACCAACTCCAGATGACGTCCCAGGTCGGCCAAGGGACGACTGTTGCCATTCACTTTGAAGAAAAGAAGTTGGTCATGGATTAGGGAGAAGGATTATTATGGAAAATAAATGAAATATTAGGAATTACTAATAATGAATTAGAATTTGGAAATTTGATAGAGTTACAAAGTAGTTTTCAAGTTGAGTTAAATGATATTTTAGATGAACTTTCTTCAATTGAGGAGGATAGAGAAAAATTACAAAATAATCAATATCTTGAAGAAGCCATTCAAGACATCATTTGGGACCAAGTTCAAAATCAATTAGCAGTCCAAATTGGTGAAGAGTTTATTAAAGATAACAATGGACAAAAACTAGATTTACGAAAAGAAGCACATATACAAACTACTGAAAATTTTGAAAAAGGTTTAATTGCTACTCATAATAGAACTGTTGATCATCAAAAAATATACAATGAGTGGCAAGATTCTTTTACACTGAATAAGAACGGAGAGAGAATTTTAAAGAAAGAAACTCGTGAATTTTTTGATAAGGGAAGAGATAAAGGTTCATCATCTGTTCATAAAGATCATACTATATCTATTAAAGAACAAATGAATGATATTGATTTAGTTGCATTTTCTACAAAAGATGAAATTAAAGTTTTTGCTAACAGTTCGAAGAATTTACATGATTTAGATGCCTCAGCGAATATGTCTAAGGGTGACAAACCTATGTTAGAATTTTTAAATTCTGAAAGAAACGGACTAAAACCAGAGGAACGATTTAATATAGATAGAAGACAAGCAGAATATGATGAAAAAGAAGCTCGTGAAGGATATTCGGATTTTAAAGATAGCGCTAAAAAAAGAGCAGTTGAATCTGGCAAAAAATCACGACGTAAAGAGGCTTTGAAAGTGACAGGAAAGGCCTTAAAAGCTGCTGTTCTTCAATTGTTGACTGAATTTTTGAGAGAAATCGTTAAGAAGTTTATTTCTTGGTTGGGTGAAAAAGAGAAGAATTTCGGAACCTTCATTGCAAAAGTAAAGGAAGCTATTTCAAACTTTATGTCCAATCTTTCTCATCATGTCCTTGGTGTTGGGCAATCGATGGTTACGATGTTAGCAACTTCCATCATTGGGCCTGTTGTTGGAACATTTATGCAAGTTTGGACTTTTATTCAGCAAGGTTGGCGATCTCTTACCGAGGCAATTGAATATTTAAAAAATCCAGAAAATAAAAATAAAAGTACTAGTGTTAAAATGCTTGAGATAGGGAAAATTATCGTTGCAGGAGTAACAGCTGCTGGAGCGATTGTTTTAAGTAGTGCGATTGGTGCAACTCTGTTATCAATTTTTCCTCCGCTTGGTGTAGAAATCCCATTACTAGGAAGCTTATCTGGTTTAATCGGGACGTTTATGGGTGCAACAGTAGCAGGTATAGCTGGTGCGTTTGTTTGAAATTAATTGATCAAATGATTGTCGAAAAACAGATTGACGAATTAACAAATAAAAAAATCGATAAATACAATGATAAACTTGTTGTACAAGCCCAAATGAATGCTGTTGAAATGGCACTTGTGCAAGTAGACAAAATGGAGTCTTTAAGTCAAATAGAAGATCGACATCGTCAAGCAGGAAAAATAATGAAGGATGAACTTTCTTTCTTACTTGAGGAAAAAGAAAAAGATGATAATGAATTTACAGAAATCGATGCCTTATTGGCTGAGCTAATGGATTAGGAGATATTATGGAAAAAGAATTTGATTTACAGATTAGTAATCATGATTTTAACGCAGCAAAAGAGCAATTAAAAAAATTTGCTGAACAAGATGTTAAAGAGTTAAAGTTTGATAAAGTTCGTACACATGAAGATATCTTTGGACTAGAGTGGGCTGAACACGGAGTGACTGGGAAAGAACTAAATTCATTGATTGAAAAACTTCAGAAGTATTTTTCAAATGTTTATGATCGTGATCAAAACTTAATTAAAGAATTTGGTGAAGTATATAAAGCTCTAGAAGCATTGGATAAGGATTATATTCAAGCTATATTAACGTCTGTTTCTGCGATTAAAAAGACAAATGAAAAGATTTTAATAGAACAAGAAAGAATTGATAAGTCAATCGATAAACAAACGGCCACCTTAGTCGCTTTAAAACAGTTTAAAGAAAAAGTATCGGCTCAACTATCTGAGATTGATTATAGTAAATTAGTCACTCTTATTGAGCAACTTGAAAGTAGGGTTGAGGAGATAGAAAAGTCTTCAAGTATCATGAAAGATGAATCTTCAGAAATTTCGCAGTTAAAGAATGAATTAGATTCTGTAAAAAGTCAAGTAAATATCCTATCGAATAAACTATTAACCTCTTTTGTTTTGACAGGCATAGCTACTGGATTTGCTGTTGTGACGTTAATCATTTTATTGATGAGGTAACAAAATGAGTCGTTATCAGGATGAATTAATTGAGATATCAAAAAAATTTGATATTCAAACAGGATCAAAAGGTCAATTTATTGAAAAAATAGCCCTTCTATTAAATGATTATTCTGAAGAATCAGTAATTGATATTTTACAGTATCTAGTTGTTAAAAAAAAGGATGCTTCAACGAAAGTAGCAACAACTGCAAATTTGGTATCAGAGTCACTTTTAAAATACTCTGGTTATATTAGCCTATCGAAGTACAAGAACACAGTGACAAATCAAAAGTCTGAAGAAATTTCCTTTGATAAATTAAAAGATGAGTTGAATCATTTAGTTGGCTTAGATAAAGTCAAGGAAGAAGTCAATAATCTAATTTCCTATCAGAATATCCAGAGAATTAGAAAAGAAAATGGCTTAAAGATTCCAAATCGAACCTTACACATGGCATTTACAGGCAATCCAGGCACAGGAAAAACCACAGTTGCTAGGATTGTAGGCAAAATGTATAAACAGTTAGGTCTGTTAACGAAAGGACATTTTACGGAAGTTTCACGGACGGATTTGATTGCTGGATATCAAGGTCAGACAGCACTTAAAGTAAAAAGTGTTATTGAAAAGGCCAAGGGAGGAGTTCTCTTTATTGATGAAGCGTATAGTATTACCGAAAACGAAAGTACAGATTCCTATGGGCGGGAATGTTTAACAGAATTAACAAAGGCTTTAGAAGACTATCGAGATGATTTAGTTGTTATTGTTGCAGGCTATAGTAAACCGATGGAGAAATTTTTTGAATCAAATCAAGGACTAAAATCTCGATTTAATTACTTTATTGAGTTTGGAGATTATTCTTCCAAAGAACTAATGACGATTCTAGAATATTTATGTCGTCAGGATGATTATAAGTTAAGTAATGAGTTAAAACTTTCTCTTGAAAGATATTTTAATAGTGAAATCCAAAAAAATACAGAAAATTTTTCTAATGGTCGTTTTGTTAGAAATATATATGAAAAAATGTTGATGAAACATGCAGTTCGGACTGATAAACTTGATTCTAGATGCGTTGATGACTTAATGGAATTAGAAGTTGAAGATTTTCAATAAAATGGATCATGAGTTCGTTCCTTACAAGACTGTAAGAAATATTATAAAAAATGAAAGGTTAGGTTATGGTGACCACCTTTTATTTTTTATACAATAGTCTCATCAAATGAAGGAGGTCAAGAAAATGAAACTCTTGAAATGGATGAAAGAACCCAAAAATATTAAGAAACCAAATAAGAAAACTGATTTGGAAAAGGCGGAATTTGGTCGCCAAGTCCTACAACAAACCCAAGAATTTTTCTTGATCTACTAGTAAAAGGAGAAAAGTATGTCATTGCTAGACGTTCAACATATCAAAAAAATCTACAAAACCCGCTTTCAAGGGACGCAAGTTGAAGCCCTAAAGGATATTCACTTCACTGTTGAAAAAGGGGAGTATGTCGCCATCATGGGGGAATCAGGTTCCGGGAAATCGACCCTTCTCAATATCCTAGCCATGCTGGACCAGCCGACCGAAGGACGGGTCTACCTCAATGGCACCGATACCTCAACCATCAAGAACAAGGATGCATCGAGCTTCCGTCGCGAAAAATTAGGCTTTGTCTTTCAAGACTTTAATCTGCTCGATACCTTGTCCGTCAAGGACAATATCCTCTTACCTTTGGTCCTTTCTCGCAGACCGGTCAAGGAAATGATGAGCAAGGTCGATAGCGTCAGTCGGGAATTGGGCATTCACCAACTTCTAGAGAAATATCCTTACGAAATCTCTGGTGGACAAAAACAACGGGTGGCCGTAGCACGAGCCATCATCACCTCACCTGAAATCCTCCTTGCTGATGAGCCAACAGGGGCGCTGGATTCCAAGTCTTCGGCTGCTTTGCTTGACGTCTTTGAAGATATCAATACCATGGGACAAACTATCCTCATGGTGACTCACTCAACCGCAGCGGCAGCTCGGGCCAAGCGCGTGCTCTTTATCAAGGATGGGATTCTCTACAACCAGATCTTTCGAGGGGAAAAAACAGAACGTCAGATGTTCCAAGAAATCTCGGATACCTTGACGGTCATGGCAAGTGAGGTGGAGTAGATGTTTCGATTAACCACTAAATTAGCTTGCTCCAATCTCATCAAGAACCGCAAGCTCTATTATCCCTTTGCGATTGCAGTCATTCTCGCAGTGACCATCGCCTACCTCTTTGACTCCCTGACCTTTAATCCCCATATTCACGAGCTTCGTGGGGGCTCTTCTATGCTCTTCACCCTAGGCTTGGGACTGTTTGTGGTCAACGCTGCGGGGGCCATCATTGTGCTCTATGCCAATAGCTTCGTCATGAAAAACCGCTCCAAGGAGCTGGGGATTTACAGCATGCTGGGCCTTGAAAAACGCCATCTCATCAGTATGATCTTTAAGGAACTCTTGATTTTTGGATTTGTGACTGTCTCAGCCGGAGTGTTGATCGGGGCTCTCTTTGACAAGCTGATCTTTGCCTTTCTCTTGAAACTCATGAAGATGAAGGTCCAGCTGGTATCCACCTTCCAACCTGGGATTGTAATTTGGTCTTTGTCACCTTTGGTCTCATCTTTGGCCTCCTAGTTTTTCTCAATGCTTGGCGAATTCTCCGTTTGAATGCCCTACAATTGACGCGTGAGAAGGCTAGTGGTGAAAAGAAATCCCGTTTCTTGTGGCCCCAAACCATCCTGGGCTTAGCCTCTCTCGGTTTTGGCTACTACCTGGCTTTGTCAGTCAAAGACCCATTGTCTGCGATTGTGATTTTCTTTCTAGCGGTTGTCTTGGTCATGATTGGGACCTACCTGCTCTTTAATGCTGGAATCACCGTCTTCTTGCACCTGCTTAAGAAAAAGAAGGGCTATTATTACCAACCCAACAATATGATTTCGGTCTCTAACCTCATCTATCGCATGAAGAAAAATGCAGTGGGGCTTGCGACTATTGCCATCCTCTCGACCATGGTGCTAGTGACCATCTCTGCTGCAACCAATATCTATATTGGTGGCGAAATGGTCAAGAAAATTATGGCTCCTCATGATTTCTCTGTCCAAGGAAAAGGGGTAGACCTGGAGCAAATCAATCAGAAATTTGATGAATTTGCTTCTGAGCACCAGCTTGAGATCAAGAATAGTGACTTGATGACCTATGCCAACTTTGGAATCAAATCCCAAAAGGGCACAGACTTTACGGTCTATCCAGCTGACGAACGCAGCGTCACTCCCAAAACCGTCTTTATGGTCTTTGACGTAGCTAGCTATGAGCAGATGACAGGAGAAGAGGCCGATCTGACTGGCAACCAAGTTATCCTCTTTGCTCATAACGAGGCTCTCAAAGGCCAAAAGCAGTTTACTATCAATGGCCAAGACTTCCAAGTAAAGGAAGAAGTGACCAAGGATTTTATCACGGATCACTTGCCCAACATGTATAACATGCTGACGGAGGATTTCAATTACCTAATCGTGCCAGATCTCTCAGCCTTTATCGCCCAATTTCCAAATCTTGCCATCTATACCAATATCTATGGTGGATTCAATGTCAATGTCGGTGAAGACCAGCAACTCAAGCTGGCACCTAGCTATGACAAGATGATCGATGAATTGAGCAGTCAACAGGGTCAAGGAAAATTTGTCTATGGAGGTAACCGAGTCAATGATGTGGCAGAGTTGAATAGCCTCTTTGGTGGCATCTTCTTTATCGGTATTTTCTTGTCATTGATCTTTATGGTCGGAACAGTCATCGTTATCTACTACAAGCAAATTTCAGAAGGCTATGAAGACCGTGACCGCTTTGTCATCCTCCAACAGGTGGGACTTGATGAAGATGAGGTCAAACGGACCATCAACCGTCAAGTGCGGACTGTCTTCTTCCTTCCCCTCATCTTTGCCTTTGTCCACCTGGCCTTTGCCTACCATATGATTCGTCTCATTCTCAAAGTGCTCGGTGTCATCAATAGTGTCCAAGTCCTCGTCGTCACCCTCAGCGTCTGTGCCGTCTTTCTCGTCACCTACCTGGTTGTCTTTTGGATCACTTCTCGGAGTTATCGCAAGATTGTGCAGATTTAGGAAAAGAGAAGCTCAAATTAAATTAGAAACTTTCCTTAGGTGAGTACGGACGTCAGCGAACTTCGAAGAAGTTCCATGACTAATTATTGAGCCTAAGGTCTCAATAATTCCGAGTGCCTGAAACATGATTATTTCAGGCACTTTTCTCACAGCGGAAAGTTTCAATATACTCTAATAATAATCAGATATTATTTGGATATTTTTGCACAATAATCCAGCATAGGTTATTCAAAGAAAAGAATTGTCAATTTTTTTAGCTTGCTCATAGCGGGCTTTTTTGTACGAAAACCGACTGCGATTGTTTTTGTTTTTCAAAGGGATACACAAAAAAGACTGAACCCGTAGAGTTCAGTCTTTGTTCGCTTTCTATTAAAGTGATGTAAGGAAAGTCAATCCCCCTAGGATGACACCTGCCGAATTGGGAATGATCAAAATCCAGTCTTTTTTAGGTTCCTTTGTCCAACCATAAATGACCCAGATCAAGCAAGAAATAGCAGATGACAAGGGTTGGAAAGGTTGGGCCTTATTTCCCTGTAAATTAGCAATAATTTGTGGGATGTAGGCAATGAAAACGATAATCCCAATAAAGGCACCGATCGAGCCAACGATTTGGTTGATTTTTTGTTTATTCATAAAATCTTACCTCCTTGTATCAAAATAGCATAAGTAGGAAGATAATGCAACTAATTTGCATGCTACGCAAAATGAAAACGATCACATTTGCAAAAGAATTAGACAAAGTGTCAAAAAATGGCAACTAGAGAGAAAATCCACTCGAAAAGAAATCCATCTTCCTGCAAAATCACAAGATTGTGACACTTTACAGTTCGGTAACAGTTGAAAAAAGTACTTGAATTTTAAGAGAGCAAGCGTTAGAATAGTGCATACTTAAAAAATGAAAGGTGTCATAAAAATGAATGAAAAACAAATGAAAATCCTTGGTTGGGTTGCGACCTTTATGTCTGTGATGATGTATGTGTCTTACTTCCCACAAATCATGGATAACCTCGCGGGTCACAAAGGAAACTTTATTCAACCTTTAGTGGCAGCTATCAACTGTAGTCTTTGGGTCTATTATGGACTCTTCAAAAAAGAACGCGATATCCCACTTGCTGCAGCCAATGCTCCAGGGATCATCTTTGGTTTGATCACAGCCATCACAGCCTTATAAGAAGGAACTAGCTCCGGCAAGGATGCTAGTTTTTTATTACCTTACAGAAATGTAAGAAATCAGGGTAAAAATGAAAGGTTAGCTTATTGTAGATCTCTCTCTAAATCGTTACAATAGAGGTGTAAAAAGTTTTATGGATGTCAATCGTACGATCGGATGGAAATGGAGAATGAAAATGGCCTTATTAGATGTACAACATGTGAAAAAAATTTACAAAACCCGCTTTCAAGGAACGCAGGTTGAAGCCCTAAAAGATATCCACTTCACGGTTGAAAAAGGGGAATACGTCGCCATCATGGGGGAATCAGGGTCCGGGAAATCGACCCTCCTTAACATCCTAGCCATGCTGGATCAGCCGACGGAAGGGCGGGTCTACCTCAACGGTACCGATACTTCAACTATCAAGAACAAGGATGCGTCCAGTTTCCGTCGGGAAAAACTTGGCTTTGTCTTTCAAGATTTTAACCTACTCGATACCTTGTCTGTCAAGGACAATATCCTTCTCCCTTTAGTCCTCTCACGCAGACCGGTCAAGGAAATGATGAGTAAGGTCGATAGCGTCAGTCGGGAATTGGGCATTCACCAGCTCCTAGAAAAATATCCTTACGAAATCTCTGGTGGGCAAAAACAACGGGTGGCTGTAGCACGGGCCATTATCACCTCACCAGAAATCCTCCTTGCTGATGAGCCAACAGGGGCGCTGGATTCCAAATCTTCGGCTGCTTTACTAGATGTCTTTGAAGATATCAATAGCATGGGGCAAACCATCCTCATGGTGACCCACTCAACCGCAGTGGCAGCTCGGGCCAAGCGCGTGCTCTTTATCAAGGACGGAATTCTCTACAACCAGATCTTCCGCGGGGAAAAAACAGAACGTCAGATGTTCCAAGAAATCTCGGATACCTTGACGGTCATGGCGGGTAAGGAGGATCATGATGTTTAAATTAACAAGTAAATTAGCTTTTTCTAACCTCAAACAAAATCGCAAGCTCTATTATCCCTTTGCCTTGGCTGTCATGTTAACGACCATGATCCTCTATAGCTTTATCGCCTTGTCATCAACCCCTCATTTAGAGGATTCTTACGGAGGGGGAGCGACGAGAACTGTTCTTGGTTTTGGTAGTTTCGTCGTCCAGTTGGTCGTCATCATTTTAGTGGCTTATGCCAATGGCTATGTCATGAAAAATCGTTCCAAAGAACTGGGCTTATACAGTGTTTTGGGGATGGAGAAGAAGCACCTCCTCGTCATGACCTTATGGGAATTGCTTATCTTCTTTATTCTTACAGTAGGGGCGGGTCTAGGCTTGGGACTCTTGTTTGATCGCTTGATTTTTGCACTCCTCTTAAAATGTATGGGGCTACCAGTCGTCATTCAATCAACCTTCCAGATAGAACCTGTCCTTGACACTTTACTTGGGTTAGCCTTAGCTTTTGCCCTCATTCTTTTGCTGAATTCTTTCCGCCTCTTGCGCTACAGTTCCCTAAACCTCATGCAACAGAAAAAGGCAGGAGAGAAGAAGGGACGCTTCTTGCTGGTTCAAACTCTTTTAGGACTAGGGCTCTTAGGAATCGCGTTTTATATAGCGCTAACCGTTGAGCGTCCAGTTGCAGCGGTTCAAGGATTCTTTATTGCTGTCATCTTAGTCATTCTGGCGACTTATCTCTTATTCAACGCAGGATCTATTACCTTCTTAAGATTTCTCAAAGGTCGGAAATCCTACTATTACAAGCCGGAGAACTTTATATCCGTCTCCAACTTAATAGCTCGGATGCGAAAAAATGCAGCGGGTCTCGCGACGATTAGCATTCTTTCCACCATGGTCTTGGTCACCTTAACCGGGTCGCTCAATATCTTTATTGGAGGGCAGAATTATCTAGATACTGTCTACCCTTCAGACTACAATATTAGTGTGGGGCATATGACTTCAGAAGCTGAAACAGAACCGGTTGTTGAGGATGTTCAAGCTATTATTCAGAAAACAGCCGATGCGACAAATCTGTCAGATTATCAGGTAGTACAGACAACATACTGGTCGGCTGAAATTCGAAAGATTGATGGAAAGGTCTTAGAGGTGAATGACCAGTCCACTCCATCAACTGGTCAGGAGTTGAAGACAGAAGGTACAGTCTACTTTTTTGATCAGGCAACTTATGAGCAACTGACTGGTCAAAAACTTGAGCTTGGGGAAAATGAAATTTTAGCCTATGGTTATCAGTACCCTGGAAGATTAGACGCGCACTTACAAATCAATGGAAAGAGTTTCACGATTAAAGAAAAACTGGACTCCAATTTTATCCAAGGAAAACTCCCTCAGGGCGATTTGTTTCAACACCAAATGGGCTTGTACCTTGTTCTTCCAGACTTGAACCAACTGGGACTAAAAGTTGATAAAAATTTGGAATTCTCTATTACTGCAAAAAATAAGGAGAACAAAGATTTCATCGCTGGCGTGGCTAAAGAGCTGTATTCGACAGACAAAATCAGTCAATATGGTGCGACTTACTTCGGTGGCTATGAACGATACAGCATAGAGAAAGAGTGGCGTGAATTAGCGGGGACTCTCCTCTTTATTGGAGTTTTCCTATCTGTGATCTTTCTATTGGCTACGGTTCTCGTCATTTACTACAAACAGATTTCAGAAGGCTATGAGGACCAGGAAAATTTTGTGATTTTGCAACAAGTAGGATTGGACCAAAAGCAAACGGGCACCACCATTCGCAAACAGATTCTCACCGTCTTTTTCCTTCCATTATTCTTCTCCTTCCTTTACCTAGGAGTAGCCTACAAGATGATTGCAAAAATCGTAGCCATCTTAGGTGCGACCAATGCTGGATTGGTTCTTCAAACAACCTTAGCTATCTGCGCTGTCTTTTTCATCTCCTATGTTCTCGTCTTTCTTCTGACTTCTAGAAGTTATCGGAAGATTGTTGTGCGATAGGGTTTGAGATTATTAAGGCTTGAGAAATAAGATGGAAAATACAAGATTTTGCTAGAAACAAAAACACCGAGGTACAACCTCGGTGTTTTGACGTCAACCATTATTTGACGTGTTCTGCAAGTTCTTCTTGAGCTTTTTTATTGGATTTTTCTTTTTCTTTCAACCAATTTTTATACGCTTTTTCGTAGTCAGCAGTTGTGACAGTATCACTTTGTAATTCCATGTACTTGTAATAGCTAGAACCATCTTTGATACCGATTAAGGAGAAGGCTTTGGTAAATGGTTTCACCTTAGTGATAGATGGAACGCCACCTTTAGAGTAGATAGGGAAGGCGATCGCATTGTCTGTCAACCAAGCTTGAGCGGTAGCATATTTTTCGTAACGAGCAGTTGTATCCAATTGCTCAGCATTGGCTTCATCCAACAATTTCTTGTATTCGTTCAAGCCAAGTTTTTCAATTACGGCTTGGTCAGTTGCTGGATTGATTCCCAAACCTGCTAAAGATGCACCATCAGTTGGATTGAAGATATCCAAGTAAGTCGATGGATCTTGGAAGTCAGGTCCCCATCCACCGATGTCTAAGTCAAAGTCTTTTTGATCTGGTGTTTGGGCGAAGTAGGTCGCGTTATCCGCATCTTCAGTGGATAATTTTTGAACGTCCACAATGACATTTTCTTTTCCTAATGTTTTTTCAATGGAGTCCTTCATTGAGTCTGCCTGCTGTACAAGGGTAGCAGCAGATTGGTCTACCACATAGTCGATGTGAATTGGGAATTGCACCCCTTCAGCTTGAAGAGCTTCTTTAGCTTTGGCTAATTGAGCCTTGGCTTTGTCAGCGTTAAACATGCTGTCTTGAGCGTCTGCGAGGCTAACACCTTTCCAATCATCTCCTGTTGCGGCAAGCTTTCTTCAACGACTGTACCGAAGTCTTTGCCGTCTACTTGCACAAATGTTGGAGGTACAAGAAGTGTACGAAGTGTTTTGCTAGCCCCATCTTTCCCATTTGATTGGGCACTTAGGGAAGTACGATCAAGGGCGAAGTTGATGGCTTGACGGAAGTTCTTGTTTTGAAGAGCAGTTTTCGTTTGGTTCTTTTGGTCATCTGTCGTCTTATTCGTGTGGCTGTAGTTTCGACGGTTCACGTTGAAGTAAGCATAGTAGACAGTTGCATCCTGTGGAGAATAAACGATGTTGTTTTTGAAGTTCTTTTCAATAGTGCTATAGGTTGAGCTCGTTGGGAAGAGACGAGCAGTTGTGAAGTTGCCGTCTGAGAAGTTACGAGCCAAATAATCTTGGTCAGAACCATCGAAGTAGGTCAACTTGATGTCTTTAATCTTCACATTCTCTTTGTCATAATAGTTTTCATTTTTAGTGAATTCCATCAAAGATTTTGAAGTGAAAGATTTCAAATAATATGGACCATTGTAGAGGATTCCGGAAGGTTTCACACTACCGAAGTCTTTTCCAGCAGATTCAAGGAATTTTTCATTGACAGGCATCATGGTAGAGGTTGTCAATTTTGAATTCCAGAAGGATTCTGGTTGGTTCAAGGTGTATTGAAGGGTATGGTCATCAACGGCTTTGATACCCACTTTAGAAAAGTCTGTATTTTTCCCATTGACAAAGTCATTAAGTCCGGTTACTGAGTTTTGAACCAAGTAAAGGGCATCTGACTTGTTGTCTGCTACATATTTCAAAGAAGTGACGAAGTCTTGAGCAGTCACATCTGCATATTCGTTTCCTTCTGAGTCATACCATTTTGCATCTTTACGGATTTTATAGGTATAGGTCAATCCATCTTTGGAGACAGACCAATCTTCTGCTAGAGCAGGGACCAAGTTACCGTATTGGTCGTTTTCAAATAGTCCATCCACCAAGTTTGTAGTGATATCACTAGTTGTTGAACGATTTGAAAGGAGGTAGTTCAAAGAATCTGGATCAGTACTGAACACATATGAGTATGTTTCTGTCTGAGAAGATTTTGAAGACGATCCACATGAAGCGAGAAAGAGGGCTGAAGCAACCGTGACTCCCGCTAGGAAGGCTAGTTTAGATTTTTTCATAACTGATCTCCTTTATTAAAGATTTTGTATCATTATACACCTTTTCTGATAAAAAGCAACTAATTTTATAAAAATATTGTATATTTAGTCATATTGTTCGTTTTTTTAAATTTTTATTGATTATTTCCACTATTATGCTTTACAAACTAGTGGAATGGGTGTATACTATAGACAGAGATACTAGTATGTAAAACAAACTAGCTAAAAATAAGCCTATTTGGAAAGGGGGAGGAGGATGAAAGAGTCACAGTTGCTAAAAGGTGTCCTAGAAGGTTGTGTCCTAGAGGTTATTTCTCAAAAGGATATCTATGGCTATGAGTTGATCCAAAGTCTCAAGGAAACCGGCTTCGACAAGATCGTTGCGGGGACCGTTTATCCCTTGCTTCAGAAGCTAGAGAAGCAGGGAGTCATAGTAGGAGAAATGAGGCCTTCTCCGGATGGACCTGATCGCAAATATTTCTCTCTAACCAAAGAAGGAAGAGAGCGACTAGAGGAATTTTGGAACCAGTGGCAGGATCTAGTTAGTAAAGTAGGTCGTGTGAAAAAGGAGGGGGAAGAATGATCGAAGATTATACAGAAAAAATGTCTGATGAACTGAATCATCTAAACAAGGAGAATCAAGCCTATGTGAAAAAAATGGTGGCCTATATTGGGGCAAAGGTCTATTTTTATGATGATGAAGCACTCGGTGAACAACTCTACAATATGGTTTGCGACTTAAAAGTTGCTGAGAAAGAAGGCATTCGGGCAGTGGATTATTTTGGAAAGGATCCTCGGGCAATGGTGGATCAAATTCTTTCAGAGTTACCTAAACGCTCTTTAGGATCTTATGTGGGACTAGTCTTCATACTTGGAGTGATCTTAGTTGGCATGCGTTATTTAATGGATTTTACCTGGATGATGCCACTGAAAATACAACCCTTAACATATATTGTCATTCTACTCAATTTCTTGGTATTTAGTCAGTTCATCATGTGGCTTTGGTCCAAGCAAAGCTATGGAGAAATGAAGTGGCCTTGGGCTATTTTTATAAGTGTGATTAGCCTGATAGTGTTTCTGAACATCGTACGACTATTTTCGATCTATTTTGGCTACATTGGGAGTCTCTTCTTATCAGATGGTTGGGCGATTTCTCTTGCTGTCCTAGTCCTACTTGGGTTTGCGGTTATGGCTTATAGAAGCAGAGATCGCCTGATGACGAGTCTACTAGTAATGGGGCTGACTTTCCTAGTAACTGGATGTTGGATTCGCTTTGTGAATCCAGAAACTGCTAATGTATTACGCTGGCTACTCCCTCTTATAGGACTAGTCCTGTTTCTCATTGTATTTCGTCTCCAAAGAAAGGGGAAAGCAATATGACATCAGCTATTTATTATGAAGAAACACAGGCTTTGGTTCAAACTTTTAGCCAGGAGGACCAAGCTTATTTCCAAGATCTCTGGGATTATTTCAATTTTGCCGGCTTCTTATATGAGGAGAAAGCATTAAGAGAGCAGGTCTATAATCTAGCGCTAGATTTTTCGCAAGCAAGTGGTGATGGATGGACGGCCAAGGACTATTTTGGACAGGATCCTAAGGGAATGGCAGACCAAATCATAGAGAACATGCCTAAAGAATCAACGCGATCCGTTTTGAAATATGGGGCGATCATCTCGGGAATTGTGATTTTTTATCGCCTCTTAAGTGAGTTTGCTTCGCAAGCTGTCCTGGTTCTCAAGCCACTCGTCTATCTAACGGATAGTATTTTAGGACTTTTGGCCGTTGGACTACTCTTCTATCTCCTTCGTCGCCTCATTTTTGCAGAAGAGAAGTCAAAAAAAGCAATCTATGTAGCAGTCGTTCTCGTTCTGGGGATCTATTTTATCAGTGAAATAGTTGGGGTCCGTTTCTTGCCAGCTTTTGCCTGGTTGACGGTACCGAATCCATGGGATACTTTCCTGATGACAGGGGCTTCTGCAGGTCTTATCCTGTGGCAATGGAAAGAAGAGTTTGCTCGTGCCTTCATCTTTCCTATTCTGTCCTTCTTAGTAGTGGGATTCTTGCATCGCTGGACTTTGGCACAAGGGATTCAGAATTCTACCATGACTATGATCCTACCTACGGTAATCATTGTTATAGGATTGATGATTTACTATTGGTTACCATTCGGGCCTTGAGAAAGATGAAGGCTGAAGAAGGTTAAAATACAGTTAAGGAGGGGTGCCCCTCCTTTATTAGTTGGAGAAGCTACTGTCAGAGATAGGCTACCATTTTCAATCTAAGTGTGGTAGAATGATGACAATAAAAGGGGGGAAAGAGGGATGAATCTATTTCGAAAAAAAGATGTTGGCAAATCTCATGCTGGTCTGAACCGCCATTTGCGAATGTGGGATTTGATTGTTTTAGGTATCGGTGCTATGGTGGGAACGGGGATTTTCACCATTACGGGAACTGCTGCTGCTACTTTAGCTGGACCAGCCTTGATTGTTTCCATTGTCATTGCAGCTTTTTGCGTAGGGCTATCGGCTCTCTTTTTTGCCGAATTTGCCTCTCGTATTCCTGCGACTGGGGGAGCCTATAGTTACCTCTATGCTATCTTTGGTGAGTTTCCAGCTTGGCTTGCAGGCTGGCTAACGGTTATGGAATTTATGACAGCTGTATCCGGGGTCGCTTCGGGTTGGGCAGCCTATTTCAAGGGCTTGTTAGCGAATGGAGGTATCCATCTCCCAGCTGCTTTAAATGGGACCTTTAATCCTACTGCAGGGAACTATGTGGATCTGTTACCCATTTTAGTCATGGTTCTGGTGACGGCTCTAGTTCTCCACAATGCTAAATTTGTCCTGCGCTTTAATTCGATCCTGGTAATTTTGAAATTCTCTGCCCTGGCTTTGTTTGTTCTGGTAGGAATGTTTCATCTCAATCCTGCCAACTGGGCAAATTTTGCTCCTTACGGATTTGGGGAAATCTACGGTGGTCAGACAGGGATTATGGCGGGGGCTTCGCTCATGTTTTTCGCTTTCCTAGGATTCGAGTCTATTTCCATGGCGGTTGATGAAATTCAAGAGCCTCAAAAGAATATTCCTCGGGGGATTGTTCTCAGTTTGATGATTACGACGGTGCTCTATATCTTGGTAACCTTGGTGCTAACGGGGATGGTACCTTTTAGTCAGTTGAATGTGGATGATGCGGTTGCCTATGCTCTCCGTCAGGTAGGAGCCTCTTGGGCAGGGACCTATGTTTCCCTCGTTGCGATTTTTACCCTCATCACCGTCTGCATTTCCATGACCTTTGCTCTTTCTCGAATGATCTATAGTTTAGCGCGTGATGGTCTTCTTCCCAGTATGATGCGGGAGTTGGATCCTAAGACCAAGGTGCCTAAAAAGGCAACGATACTAGCTGGGATTGCTGCAGCGATTGCAGGTGGGGTTTTCCCATTAGCGAGCATTGCCTCCTTTTTAAATATCTGTACCCTAGCCTATTTGATCATGATGGCCTTAGCTATTCTTAAACTTCGTAAAGAACAAGGGCTACCAAAGGAAGGGGAGTTCAAGACTCCTTTGGTTCCATTCCTGCCTATTTTATCCATTATCATCTGCGTCTCTTTCATGACCCAGTATTCTCTAGGAACTTGGATTGCCTTTGGCCTTGCTCTCTTGATTGGGACGGTCCTTTATTTCAGCTATGGCTACCAACATTCTGAAGAAAATAAGTAAGAAGCTTAACGATAAGTCAGAGAACTACTCTGGCTTTTCTTTTGAGCAGATGAAGAAGAAAGGCCAGATAGTAAGCAACAAGTAAACTTGATTTTTGTTATAATGAAAGGGAGTATAAATCAAAGGAGAAGATGATGACATTCGAAGAAATCTTGCCTGGACTAAAGGCAAAAAAGAAATATGTGCGAACTGGTTGGGGCGGTGCTGAGAACTATGTCCAGCTTTTCGATACCATCGAGCAAAACGGGGTTGCCCTTGAAGTGACGCCTTATTTTCTCATTAACGTATCTGGTGAAGGCGAAGGCTTTTCCATGTGGAGTCCAACTCCTTGTGATGTCTTAGCGACAGACTGGGTGGAAGTTCATGACTAAAGGGGTCTTGATTACGGGCGTGAGTTCCGGAATTGGTCTGGCTCAAGCCCGTCTCTTTCTAGAAAAGGGCTACCAGGTCTATGGGGTGGACCAGGGAGCTGATCCCCAGTTGCCAGGTGAGTTTCACTTCTTGCAGCGGGACTTGACATTGGATTTGACGCCGATTTTTGACTGGTGTCCTAAGGTCGACATCTTGTGCAATACAGCAGGGGTATTGGATGACTACAAACCACTTCTTGAGCAAAGCGCTCAGGAGATCCAGGAGATCTTTGAGATCAATTACGTGACTCCGGTAGAGCTGACACGACATTATCTGACTCAAATGTTGGAGAAGAAGCAAGGGATCATCATCAATATGTGCTCCATTGCTTCTAGCCTAGCAGGAGGTGGCGGTCACGCTTATACTTCCTCCAAGCATGCTCTAGCAGGCTTTACCAAACAGCTGGCCTTGGATTATGCAGAATCTGGCATTCAAGTCTTTGGCATTGCGCCGGGAGCCGTCAAAACAGGCATGACCGCAGCGGACTTTGAACCAGGAGGCCTAGCAGACTGGGTGGCTAGTGAGACCCCTATTAAACGCTGGATAGAGCCAGAAGAAGTGGCAGAAGTCAGTCTCTTTTTGGCCAGGGGGAAGGCCTCTGCCATGCAAGGGCAAATCCTGACCATTGATGGTGGTTGGAGTCTGAAATAGAGAACTGAGAAAGCAGGAGGTTAAAGCATGCACGAATATGATTTTGGTTTTTCCTTACCGAAAGGATATCAGGTATTTCTTGATGACTTAGGGGATCAGCCAGGTTATGACATTGGTGAGACGGGTATTTGTCTCTATGCTAAAGAAGATCTTACCGAACGCAATCAAACCTACCAGATTGATGAGGATGAACCAGATTTCTTTATGATCGGTCAAGATGGGGATCTGGCCTATTTCCTCAAAAAGAATGGGGACGATAGCATTTATGAAAATGATCTAGGTGCGCTAGGTTCTCTCGAAATGCAAAAGGTAGCTGAATCAATTGCAGACTTTATTAATCAGATCTTGCAGGAGGAGTAAGATAGAAATAGAAAGGGGACTGAGAAAGATAGCTGCAAAAAGCTCGTCGATTTACTCAGTCTTTTTTAAAAAATTTTTTAAAAAATCTTTTCTCATTCATTTTGGATTCATCTTTCTTAGATAAAATAGAATCATCAAGAAGAACTTGATAAGAAAAAAAGAAAGTTGGTAACTAACATGAAAAAATCAATTAAACAAAAAGCCGTTGCAAGTCTCGCAATCTTCTCTCTATCAACTGCCGCTCTAGGCTCTGTAGTAGCCTTTGCCGATACTGGAACAAGTAAAAAGACTACTTCTTCAACAGTGACTGCATCTGTCACCCTTGCACAAGCTCAAGAAAAAGCTCTGAAAGAAGCTAAGGGTGGAAAAGTGATTGGCTACGAGCAAGAAGAAAAACATGGAAAAAGCAGTGTATGAAGTGACCATCTTGGATGGAAAAAAATGAAAAAGAATATAAGATCGATGGCCAGTCTGGTGCTATCTTGAAGTCAAAAACTAAGGATCTGAGTCAGGATCGTGAAGATCAGCAATTAATCGGAGCAAGTGTTCAGTTGGACTTGGCTAAGGTAGAGAGCCAGCTGAAATCAAAATACTCGAATGCTAGTATCGAAAAAGTAGAGTTAGATGTAGAAGATGGTAAACTTGTCTATAGCGTTAGCTTGCGAGAAGGCAATCAAAAAAAATTGAGTTAGAGTTAGATGCCAATACAGGTACCGTATTGGAAGAAGATGTGGAGCTGGATCACGATTAACTAGAGTAAGATCTCGACTAGGCTTTTTCCTAGCCGAGATTTTTTTATGGAAGCATGGTATAATAAGGGAAGAAATTTGGAGTAAGTGGCTATGAAAGTATTAGTGATTGAAGACGAAGTAGATTTGAATCGTAGCATCGTTAAATTACTGAAAACCCAGCAGTATAGTGTTGATGCGGCCTATGATGGTCAGGAGGCCTTGGACTACATTCGTGTGTCCCAGTATGACGTGATTATTTCAGATATTATGATGCCGCAGCTAGATGGTTTGGGGGTATTGAGCTACTTGAGAAATCATCAGATTAAGACCCCAGTTCTGATGCTAACGGCTAAAGATAGCCTAGAAGACAAGGTAACAGGACTGGATGCTGGTGCAGACGACTACTTGGTCAAACCCTTTGAATTTGATGAATTACTGGCTCGGATTCGAGTCATGCTGAGACGAAATAATCGAGAAAACTTGACCAACCTGGTCCAATTTGGTGACTATTCCTTAGACCTGGCAAAAAAGACCATCCAACACAAGGGTGTTTTGGTTGACCTGACTTCCAAGGAGTATGAGTTACTAGAGTGTCTGGTGCGCCATCCCAATGTGGTTTTAAGTCGGGAACAGATTCGTGAGCATATTTGGGATTTTGATTATGTTGGAGAGTCTAATATCATTGATGTTTTAGTCAAGAATATCCGCAAAAAATTAGGTAATCCATCGATTATTCAGACAAAAAGGGGGATGGGCTATGTTTTCAAAAATGAAGAAGGACTCTAAGTCTCCCTCCATCGTTTCTAAGGTGACATTGTGGTATACCCTCTTTGTTTCTTTTCTCTTTGTTCTTATGTTTTGTGCTTCTTTTATCATTTCCGGAGCCTGGTCCAGCTATAGCTCACGTGGGGAACTGGAGCAGAAGACCATGGAAGTAGCTTCAGACCTTGAGGAATTTGAGCCCTTTGATGACGGCAATTATTTTGCACTCTACAATCAAAACATGAAGTTGGAGCAGGGTGCTCTGCCAAGTGGCTTTGATATCAATGCTGGCTTTGAGTCTGGGAAATTGTCGACGTATACCTCTTCCCAAGCAACCTATTATTATTTTGATGTCTATAATGAAAGTGAGGGCAAATGGATACGGGGCGTGCGCCTTGCTTCTGGTCTAGGAAGAGAACTAAGTATCTTTCTTCTTTCCTTGGCCATTCTAGCTCCTCTGTCCATCCTTGGGATGGCCTGGGGTGGACATCGGATCCTTCGTAAGGCCTTTCTGCCGATCAGAGAGGTGACCCAAATGGCAGAGGAAATTGCAGAGAGCGGAGACTACAGTAAGCGCGTGTCGACCGAGCATCAGAAGGATTATGTAGAAACGTCTCGTCTTACCAAGGTCTTTAATAATTTGATTTCTTCTGTTCAGTCGACTTTTGAGAAAGAAAGCAATTCAACCAAAATGTATCCCATGAGTTGCGGACCCCTCTGTCAGTCATCGTTTCGGAGAGTGAGTTTGGCTCCAAATATGCAGATAACCTAGAGGAGACCAAGGAATCTTTGACGGTCATTCATCGGCAGGCTAAATTAATGAAATCGATGACCGAGCAGATCTTGGAAATATCCAAGACCCAACACCTGCAGTGGTCGGATTTAAAACCCGTTTGTCTATCAACCCTGGTGTCAGATTATTGTCAGGGACAGGAAAGAAAGTGGGGCGAAAGCCCCATAGCCTTTGAAGTGAGCATTCAGCCGGACCTCTGGATTCAGGGGGATGCTGTTTTGGTCACTCGGATGCTGGATAATCTATTGAGCAATGCAGTGAAATTTACCAAGACCAAGGTTGCCATCCACTTGGTGGCTAGTCCAGCTGGTGCTGTTCTCAAGGTAGCGGATGATGGTATTGGGATAGCGCCAGACCATTTGAGCAAGATTTGGGATCGCTTCTATCAGGTGGAGGATTCTCGGAACAAGGGCCTCAATAGTGGTATCGGACTTGGGTTGTCCTTTATTAAGGACATTGCAGACCTCCATCGAGCAGAGGTGAAAATCATCTCTGAAGAAGGAAAAGGAAGTCTCTTTCGTGTGACTTTCCCACAGATCCAGGACAAGACTTCTGTCTAAGACGGTTGATTGAGCGATCAGTATGGGTTGAAAAGGGAAAATAATAAAGTGAAATAATAAGGATAAAATGAGTCTAGTAAAACCGCTAGGCTCATTTCTGTTTTAGCTTTATGGAAAGGGAATCTTATGGTATGATAGCCTAAAAGGGACCTGTAATATGGAGGTCAAACTATGGAAAGAGAGACTCAAAAAGGAGAAGAGATGCGGAAACACCAAGAACTTTCACTAGAGCAGATCATCGAGCAGATGCGTGTGGACGAGTCTTCTTCAGATGATTTTTGCCTCTATGGTAAGGAGTATGGAGAACTAGCACTAGATAGGCTCTATTGGATATCGGATTATCCAGATGTCGTAGATGACCGTGATGTCTACCCGACAGATGTTGCGGAGCAAGATCTTCAGCTAGTCTACTATGGAGAACAGTTGATTGATGTCCTCACCGTAGCGCTTGAAGAAAAGCCAGATGCTAGTCACCAAGACTTGGTCGAGGCTTTGAAATATTATCAGCGCACGATAACTTTATGCCCTTTAATGATTAGCTAGGTTGATTAGAGAAATGGTATCTGATGACTGATAGCATAAGGAGAGAAAATGATGAGAGAATATAAATTTGATGTCCATAACGAGATGTATGTAGCAATTCCAGAGGAAAGAGAAAAGGTCTGCCTTGTTTTAAGTGATTCTTTAGAGGTTATCAATGAGGAGTTGACTCCGTCTTACAGAGCAAAACTCGATAATCTACTGGATCAATCATCAGTATGGTATCCCACAGCTTTGGAAAAAATTCAGGAGGAATTTCCAGAACTAGCGCACGCTAGACTCCTATCCATTTTTATCTTGTCTGAACAGACGGACATAGATCTGATTTTTGGTTTGGAATTTGGACTAAGAGAGGACTCGGAGCATGGTAGAGGACTTAAATTCTCCCTCAATAGTCTTGAAATTTTAGAATATGGTTTAGGGGAAGTCGCATACTACTAGGTGTAGTCGATAACAAGAGAAGTATGAGAAGATGGAGCAGGATATGGTTGAGAAAGAATGGCGTTTTTATTCATCAGAGGATGATAGGGAGTGGGTGATTTTATCAGATCGTGATAGAGCTGAAACAAAAGAGGATATCCACTCTGTTAATCAGAAAGAATCCGTCATGCGAATGTATCGAAGACCGGGGGACTTTATCTCAGTGTCTTTGCTGTCCGCTTCTTATGAGATAGACGATGTAACAGGGAAACTTGGACAAGAGCGAGATTTCTATTTAAAAATTGAATGCCTGCAAGATGGATGGGCCAGTATTAGTTTTCAAGTCTATAAAAAAGAGGAAGCATTAACCTTAGCAAGCCTCTTTATGGGACTCAGGAAAGATGCGGCTATCAAGCTTTGGAAGTTAAAAAAATTGGGTGAAAAGAATCTAGGAGATCGGATAGAAAAATGACAGTTACTATTGATGAATTAGTCAAGGAGCTAGGTTTTTGTGTGGTGCCTACAAAGGAGAAACCATTTCGTCTGGATGAGGTCCGTTTCAACCTTTTGGCATATTTAGAGAATTATTCTAAAATGGGATTTTCTTTTGTCAAAGTAGCTACTGATCTAGTAAAACTAAGGAAAGAGCAAGAGAGTTATAGGCTTGTTGGCCAGTGTTTTTTAGGAGCTTTTGTAATTGGAGAAAAGGAGCAAATCTTTTTACTTTGCAATCAAGAAGGAAGGGAAGTTTTTCAAGAAGCAAGGATTTATGTCAACTCTTCCTTGCAAGCTTTTGTTTCCTCTTATTCACTTTTTCTATCAGGCATCTTTCTTTTGAAAGCAAAGTTTTATGAGATTGAACAAGATGAAGTCGAAGAGATTGCAGCAAATTTGAAGAACCAAGTACTTGCCTTGGAGAAGCCCCTTGAACAAGAATTGCCTTTCTGGGAGCACATGGCCTATTTGATAGAAGACGATGGAATCGTTCTAAGAGATGATCTCTTTCATATCTTAAATAAAGAGCAGTAGGAATAGAATTAAATTAATGATGGAGAAAAAATTGCCCCAGATAAAGATTCGTGAGTGGAATGAAAAGCCAAGAACAAAACTTCGATTTATTAAAATTGGTGATATTTTTTGCTATCAATTTTCGGAGGAAATGTTTGTATTTGGTCAAATCCTTGGAAAAGTGAATGTTGGTCATGTCATTCAATTTTTCGATATCTTTCAAGCAAGTCCTACTATAACAGTTGAGGAGCTATGTCGTGCTCAATTTATAGGTAAGCCCATCATTGTAGACTCCTACACCTTGTTTGATCGAAGTCCAGTATGGTCTTGGCAGATAATTGGTCACCAAGTGGATTTTGATCCAAGCCCTTTTAAGGATTTAGCCTTTAAGTGGGGAGACCCAAATGGTCTTCAATTTGGGAAGGTCTGGCTAGATGGTAGGACAGAACCTAAGATTTTTTCTAGGGAAGAAGTTGAGGACCTAGACTGGGAAGCCTGTGTCGGAAGTATAGTTTATAACAGAATATTGGAAGAAGAACTGGACAAGCAAATGAAATAAAGGAGTTTTAGATGGACTATGTAGATGAGTTAACTTCAGGACGTACGCCCTTGGTAAAAAAAGTTGCGAAAAAAATTTTAAAGGGTAAACTAAAAGGATATGGACCATTCTTGCATCAGGCCTTGGAAGGGGAGATGGAAAAGCCTAAATCATGGGAATCACAAATGTACTTGCTCTACGCCATGGCCGCAACGGATTGCACAGAAGAAGTCCCCTATCTCAAGTCGTTGCTGCTGAGAGATATTCCAACCCCTGTAACCTACCGCTCTCTAGCAGTAGCGATTGCTTATCTAGAAAATTTAGAAACAGAGAACTTGTCTTTCGTTTATGAGTCCTTGGAATCGAATAACTCTTTGCAAGCTGCTGGCGCTTGTGCAGCACTCTATATGAGAAAGATTGTGCTGAAAGATGATGATTTTGAGAAGATCATGACCTTTATCACCAAGGATGTTTATTTGGAAAATATAAGAGGAACAATCGCTCCTTTTATGTTCATTTTGGCTGCATCTTATCTATATCCAGAACAGAATCGCCAGAAAATTGTAGACTTTTCTCGTCAATTTAATGAAGTACATATAAATACAATCATTGATGATGTATCCAAAGGAAAGGACGGCAGGAGGGTCAGTCTATTCTAAAATCTCCTTAAAGAGGGAAACAATAACTCTTAAAAACAAGACTTTTATTCATTTTAAAAAAAGGAGTTCATATTGTGAAATGGTTTGAAAAAGCAGTGGGCAGGGAAAAGATTATTCATCTGTTTGATGGTGATTTGGAATTGAAGAATGTATTTCTTGATACTGTATTATGTTACGATTACAAATTAGATCTTGTCCTTTATGTATTTGATTTGCCAACGAATTTCCCTGAAAAGTGGCAGAAAAGTGCATTTAATGCCATAAAAATTAATTTAGAGTTTTTTAATTTAGATGAAATCCATTTTTATTCTAAGGGGATTCATAAGGTGAATGGTCAACTGAAACTGCTCTTTTTAGAAAAGAAGGTTGAATTCAATTTTATAAACCAAAATGATGTGATGTTATCGGGATCTTCTGACCTTGTTAGAATTGCTGAGATTGGTCCTGTGAAGATTGATACTTAAAGATGTATTCCTAGCTTACTTGCGGAGATTCTGGATGATCAAACAATCCTCTATTGCTAGGAGGGAGACCACGACTATGGGAAAAAGTGAAGGAAGAGCACAAACATTAGACCTTGACCTAAGGCTAAACCTTTCTACAAGAAAAAAACTACGAGACCACGAATATGAAGTTACAGTATTTTGAATTAGATAAGCCCTATATGGAAAATCAACAGAGGATTGAGGAGCTGATGGACTCAGCTGCGCTAACTTACGAGGAAGCTAGAATTAAGGACTATCGACAGAATTGGAAAGACCTCCGAAGAGCGTTCGTATATGAATCCAAATGTATGACCTCTATGGTAGAGCGCCTCTTCAAACCAGTTGTGACCAAGGATTGTTGGAAAATCATCGTAGAATGTGTAGATACGATTAGCAATCCAGCCATTATGAACCTACTTGGCGTCTATACTATTCAGATCCTATTTGATTTTTCTAGCTATGAAACTTTGTGTCCATTGGAACAGAAAAAGCTGCTCTTAGAAGCCTTGGTAAAAGGGGTAAAGCGCGTGTTTCAGGAGCTCTCTATTCCCTGCTCCTTGATAGAGGATGTAGTCAATGAAATAGAGAAAAACGATTACGAAAATAGCTGGGAGTGGAAAAGGAAGAAGATCCAATCCACGACCTATTCCATTCAAGTGGAGCATCAGCTGGATAAAGTGGATTTGTTTTGGAAGATAGAGCACAAGGATAAGAGCATCCGTCAGTTGATTCAATCCTGCCCTGCTCACGAGATGGACTATGGGGCTAAGCTTGGTAGACTGGAAGTGAAAGGTAACTTCCTATATCTGTTGGATAAACAGAATGAGGTTGTGAGCAAGCTAGAGTTTGAAACAATAGCTGAATGAGCGCAAAAACCTATCGCTCTTTCTTAAGTAACCTGTCTATAGCAAGTAATCAGGATAGTCGCAAATACCAAAATAGGACGAGGTAGAAATACAAAAAGTTGAGGCTCAAAAACTATGGTAAATAAATTAGCAAATGTTGCTGGTGGAGAAATTTTCGCAATTCCTTTGTTTTTATCTGATAGATCCGATTTAGAGAGATTTAAAAAATCTGATTTCTCTGGGGAAAATAAAAAATTCGCCTATTGTAGAATCATCAAAGATCTAGGTGGTGGCGGTATACTCATAGAGGTTTTTACTTTAATCAATGGATTGTCTCCTGAAATAGAGGACATCATCCAATCAGGAAGGTTATTTCCGCCAATTACTATAAATGGTCTGGGAATATATAAAAAACGTTGGCCGAAAGTCGGACAAGAAGAGAAGTATGACTGCGAAATAGATTCTCATTTTTCTCAAATACAGTTAGTTCTTCCTGCCTTACCGCATGAAAAGCCTAGATTATGGCAGAATGGTCAAGAAAAGTTTATTTCTTTTGAGGAGAGCAAGGATTATGAAGAATGGACAGTTTGGCTTTCTTCTCATTTAGAAAAAAGAATTATTGATAGTTTAAAAGCAAGAGGAATCAACATTTAGTTATGAAATCAGATAATTTTTTTAAATGACAGAATTGAGGTAGACTGGATGAATTGGGATGATGAGATTGAACGTCTTATAAAAAGTGATTTCTTTTTTAAAATGGGAGAAACTGAACAAATAGATCATGTTATCTTTATAAAAAACGTCAATGAAGCTTTTATAAATCCTACGGAAGAAGCTTTTGAGAATCTATATAAAAAAATGAATTGGCTTCCGTCGTCGCTGAGTGATAAAGATCCATTTTATGGGGATCTTAAGGTTCCAGAGGAACTTGTAGATTATAGGAAAGGGTTAGTCAAATTATATTCCAAAAGGCAAGAGAGATGGATAAAAGCCTGTTTGTATCCAGAGCGCATGATTTTTCAAATGTTGCTAAAATGGGAATGGCCTTTGCTTTTAGACAATATTTAGTAGAAAAGTCCTTGTCGTTAGGGTCTTATTGGGAAAATATTGTTAACTTGTATTATATGGGACATTGGCCAATAGGGTATTTTGAAGGGATCCTGTTTGCTATTTAAGATAACATGATTAAAAGTAAATATAAAAGTATGAGGCTTTGCTAGAGATTTATTCTGACCTATCAAATGTTTTTCATGAAGCAAGCACCCTTTAGCTAACGAGAGAGTGAGAACAATGAGTGACGTAAAAAAGAGATTATCCTTATTAAAAGTAGAAAAACGCATCAAGGGTTTGAAGGGAATAAAGGATGTTCATTTTCTGACCACTAAACCTAAAGAAATTGATTGGTATGCTGGGGAGTTGAATCCTATCGATTCTCCGATTCCTTGCCTTTATGAGTTTTCTGTTGCCCACACTGCTCAAGATCTAAGTAGGTCAATTCAAAGTCTTGTTGGCAATAGCAGTCGGTTTATCCTAGTTTTTTGGGAGTTTTCACCAGTTTACGTCTTGTTTCAAATGGAGTCTTTGGATGACTTTTTGCCCTCTTATTCTACTGAATTTTCTTCCAGAGACCTGACACTTTTCTTTCAAGACCAGGAAAAAGTATTGGATCTCCATTTAGCGGAGGATAAAGTAGAAGTGAGAGTCTTGGAGAATAAGGCTAAGAACCGGTAGATTCTATAAATTGAAAATGAGCATAGAATTAGTCGATGAAGGAAGCAAAGAGGAAAGAATGCTATTCTTGGAGAGACAAATGGTAAAGGTGGTTCTAATGTGTGAAAAAGAATATTATTATTATGACAATAGTGAGTTTATGTCAGGCCTAGGAGTTATTTATACAGAGTTTACTGGTCAGCGTGCAAGTCGACAAATTAACGTTTTGAATGAGCACTCTTATGCTTCCTCTTGCCTACAGGATTATGTTCCAGAAGTAGGGTTTCTACTCTATGATGGTCGAAAAGATGAGTTGGATCTATCAGACTCCATCAAGATTAGTCAAGAGGAATTTGAACGAATCTGGGCTCAGGCTGTCGCTAGCAGTAAGAATGATACGTAATCGTCAGTTGAAAATAGCCAAATATAATCAAAAAGTGTGAGAGGAGTCCAATAATGATGCTTAATTTGTTGAAGGAATTTGTAGAAATCTATCACCTCAACAGGGGCTTAGGAGAGCTTGTATTTACTAGTGACTGTCTCTATGTCGAAAAGCCAGATTTGTCTGGTCAATTGAAAGAGTTCTACCAGCATTTAGACTTTGATGAAGAAGCTTATTTTAGAGGAGCTCCCTATGATCTTGCTCTAATTCCTCTCCCTCTATGTGAAGCTGCATCAGAAGGATGGCAGGATCCTAGCTGGAAAGAGAGTTATGTGGTTTTTGCTCACATGATGGGCGATGAGCCAATCTTTTGTGATCAAACTAGCGAGCTTAGTCCTGTATTTGGCAAGATTCCTGGAAATTCTAAGCTATATAGCTTAAGCCCCTCTTTATCTACTTTCTTGTCTACCTATAGTCAGATGAAAAAGCTAGAAATCACCAAGTTTGAGAATAACATCTACATTGATGAGGACTTGTCGGACTATAAAGAAGGTTTTTTAACAGGAATCATGGCTATTATCGAGGAGCAACTTCCTGAAGATTACCGAGAAGATTTTATAGCATTTATGCTTGGTTAGTGATAGAGGATAAAGGATGATAATAAAAAATTATCTCAGAACATGCGAGGATTTAATTGTACAAGAAAGTGGGGCCTCAGCTCTTGAACTAGAAAAACTCAAAGCCAGACAGTTTCCGCAAGCTCACTTGGATTTGCTCTCCATAACCAATGGCTTGGAATTTTATGGTGGCTATTATCGCTTGTTTGGGACGGATTCTACTCAAGCCATCACGCTGGACTCTTGGAATTCGGATAGGCTATGGAAAGATGTCTGGAGAGATTATGCATCAGACTACTATTTTTTTGGTATGTCTGCTATTGGAGATCAATTCGCTTATAGATTGAAGGATGGGAACATTCAAAGTCATCAAGTTTATTATTTAGATGGGATTACTATGGATGTCATCGAGATTTACGACAGTTTTGAAGCATTTTTCGAGAGGGAATTTGTTCTGAAAGCCCAAGGTGGGATGGAATCTATTTTTGTGTCTGCTAGGGAGCGATTTGGAAATCTAGACCTCTCCACAAGCTGTATTTATTCCCCTTCCTTAATGATTGTGAATGATCCAAGCGTTGAGAATCTCATGCTTTTACCGACAAAGGATGTCATGACCATTAATGGGGATTTATTAGTTCAATTATCTGATTCGGAGGAGTCGATTACGAAACTGGAGCAATATCTAGACGATTTAGGTAGAGCTAGAGTCAAGGTTATCTTTGATCGAGATTGAGCAAGCAGGATAAAGTTTATGTTTATATAGAAAAGAATAGTCTAAAAATTCACGATTTTAGTTTTTGCGACAAGCGGTGCTGTAGTCTTCTTGTAAAAGTGTCATTGTAAAAATAGATAGGTTGAACAAAGAAACAGAAGCATGATATTCATGAAAAGAGGTGAACGATGACCAGTTTAGATAAATATTTAGAAATCATAAAGAAGGATTTTCCGAAAGAGAGAATCTAATGGCAATGGAGCCTCTGCATTCTATAGAAGAGATTGCACCATTATTGGACAAAAAATTGACTTATAAAGAATTCATCGATATCAATCGCTTATTAAGACAAAAGTACATTGTTGAAAACCCAGAGGATATGCTGAAGGATGTGGATTTTAATCAGCTTTCGTTACCTAGCAATACGAGAGTGATTTACTTGATGGGAAGTAAATCTGATGTGCTAGACTTTTCAAAATATGAACAAGTAGAAAAGATTTTATTAGTTGGGGCTAGAAGAGTAAGAAAGATCATCTTACCCCAGAAAGATTGTGTGAAAGCTCTAGGGATATCTTCTATGACAAATTTGGAGACGATAGAGAACATTTCTTTTCATACAGGTATGCGTTATCTGCACGTTGATTATGGTGTAAAGTTGCCGGACTTTGATTTTATAAGGGATTTAAATCAGTTGCTCTATCTTTCATTTACAGCAAATAAAAATTTACCAGAATTGGATTTTATCCAGTCCTCTAGTGAGCTTCGTTTTTTAGATTTTGTTGACACGTCTATTTTTAACTACGCATCAACAGTTAGCTACCTGAAGAGTCTGAAACATCTCCGATTTTTAACAACGGGAAGAACAAATCAAAAGCAAAGGGAACTTCTTAGAAGAGAGTTACCACATGTTTGCATGCGTGAGGAGTAAAAAAAGCCTTTAATACAGCTTTTTATGACCGATGTCTTCATAATAAACGAACCTTTAGTCCCGTTGTTTAAGTAGGAGGAAATATGAGCCATACGAATCTAGCAAAAGAAACCTTACTCCAGTTTATGCAGGCTATGTATTCTTGGGAGAAAAAGGCCACTAGGAGCCTAAGAAACAAAGCTGATAAAGAGATGTTGAAGGATGAATTAGCTCCGATTTTTGATCAGTTTTGTACATCTAAAAAAACACTCAGAGCAAGGGAAGAGTCCTTATCAGTCCGCTTTCCATTTGAATACAAATTTGAGACGCATCCTATCGTTGATGAAGAGCATAACGGAAATCAAGCTTATTTCTACATCAAGGAGAATCGTTCTGGTATAGAAACTCTCTATCGTTTTCAAATGGTGTTTCAAAAGGGGAAATGGTGGATTGATAAGAAAGAATGGCTCGATGATGGGAAGTGGATCAATTCTTCCTTGTGACATACATGGATAATGTAGGAAGACAGAAAGAGATGAACTTCAAAAACACCGGTAGTTGAGTGTAAGAAATGAAATTTTAGAGGTCAATATGAATAAAACACTTTCAAATCAAAAAAGAAAACTAACAACCATCAGAAATCAAATACTGAAGGCGAGAGATTTTGCACTTGAAAAAGAACAGCTTTTTGTTACTAAAGCAATTTTAGAAGCATTAAAAGCTGGTGAAAAAAGCCTTGTGGTTAATTGTGAGGAAAATGGAAAAACAGAAACGTACTCCTATAAACATGTGCGAATGATTCATGCTATTCGACCATATACTTTGGTTGCTGAATTTATAGAATGTAAAACATCTGAAAACTACCAGTTATTATTGAATGGCTGTTTTTGTTCTGTAATGGCTGATATGGCTTCTGCTAAATATTTAGCTAAAGGTGGCTCAAACTTTGATACAGATATTTGTTTGAATATCTTATTTGCCCTTGCCTATTTAGATGATGCTTATGTAGAGTTTTTAATTGATAAATTAGTCTATTTTAAAGAAGCTCAAGTTGAAAAAGGGAAGCAACCTATTTTCTTTTCATCCAGTAGTTTATTGCCTTTAGTCGTTTTTCTTTATGGAAATGGACAGGGAGACCGGTTAGCTAGCTTGCTCGAAAATGCCTGTGATGCTAAATATAAACCCTTGGACTCGAACCCTTATCATAATGTGAATGATACCTATAAACAGGTTATGGAAACTATTTTTTCAGAGGATGTTGATGTTTTTAGAGAAGCAATTTTATCCATGTGTGATTATCATTTAGCGAACACCAAAGATAGTCATTTAGTTGAATTCAATACCTTACTATGGCAGTATTTCCCAATTGAAATCTTGATTTTATTAAAAGAACGTCAGAAAAGAGGGTTCCCAATCGACGGGCTTAGCCATCCCTTGCTTGATGACTTTTTACCCTATTTCATGAATGACTTTCAGATATCCGAGCAAAATAAGATGATTCTAGGAACGATCTTAGACTAGTTGTTTATAAAATATGGAAAATATACATACCCAATTTATCGCTATGACAATTGAATCAAGTCGGGATTACTGGTTTAAGATAAACGAATATCAGGCTATTCAAGTACAAATTTATCTAACTTAAGATAAAACTAATTTTCTTACTGTGAAAATTTGTAAGAAGGGTTTTTTCTTTTGATCAATTAAATGATGATTTTAGAAAGGAGACTATATGTCACTCATAGAAGAATTAACATCAAAGCGTTCACCTTTAGTTAAGAAAGCAGCTAAGAAAATTTTAAAGGACAGACTAAAAGGATATGGGCCATACTTACATAGTGCTTTAGAGGCGGAGATAGAAAAAAAAAGAGCTTGGGAAACGCAAATGTACTTGCTCTACGCTATGGCCGCAACAGATTGTGCAGAAGAAATTCCCTATCTGAAGTCATTGATTCTAAGAGACATTCCAACACCTGTAACCTACCGCTCTCTAGCATTAGCCATTGTCTATCTAGAGAATTCAGAAATAGAGAATTTATCATTTGTTTATGAGTCCTTGGAATCGAATAGCTTCTCGAAAGCTGCAGGTGCTTGCGCTGCTATTTATATGAAAAAGTTAGTACTTAAAGATGATGATTTTAATAGAATTATGTCTTATGTAACTCAGCCTAAATACCTTGAGCATATTGGCAAAGTCACAAATCCATTTTTATTTATCTTAGCAGCATCTTATTTGTTTTCTGAGAGCAGTCGAGAGAAAATTTTGATCTTTTCGGAACAATTTGACGTTCAATTAGTGAGAGATATTATTTCAGATGTTAAAAAAGGAAAAGATGGAAAGCGTATTAACTTCTTTTAAGTTAACTCAAGTTCTGACTTTAATACAGCAATAATGTATGTAGTTGAATAGGATACAAAACATAGAAGAGGCATGAATGAATACAAAAGATTTAATAGATTTTATTAGTAAGAAAATGAAAGAAAAGCCGGGTTTTTTATGTTTAGAGATAGTGAACCTCAGGTGAATCTGAATGATATAAATGAGATAGAAAATAGATTAGTAGCTAAATTTCCTAATTCTTATATAGAGGTGTTAAGAAACTTTGGTGGTGGCACATTTGCTTTTGGTGAAATATTCTCAATAAGCCCAGATAGTGATTTTTATGTATTGAATGAGTATGAAAAATATAAATTTATCCCTAGTTTTTTCTATCCAATTTCTAGTGATGGTGTAGGAGGATATTATGGATTTATCAAGGATAAAGATGTTTTTAAAGATGAAATATATTATTTGGATTATGATTTAAATGATATTCAAGTGGAAAAGACAAAATGGAACTTTATTCGATTTTTTATGTGGAATGCATTCAATATTGAGGAAGATTGATGTAGCAGTTCCCTGTGATAGTAAGTTTCTAGATGCTCTTAGAGTTTTTTAATTTAGATGAAATCCATTTTTATTCTAAGGAGATTCATCAGGTGAATGGACAACTGGAGCTGCTCTTTCTAGAGAATAAGGTTGAATTCAATTTTATAAACCAAAATGATGTGATGTTATCAGGATCTTCTGACCTAGTTAGAATTGCTGAGATTGGTCCTGTGAAGATTGATACTTAAAAAGGAGAAATGAGAGATGAAAAAGACCTACTTTGTTTATCGAGATAGTGGAGCGATAGAAAGGCAAAGTGATGGGGTTGAGTTCTGTAAAATACCTGAGTTTTATGATGATAAAATATATTTTTATTGTGATGAATATATGCTGTTCTGGACCGATATTGATAAGGTAGGGGATTTGAATAAATCTAAGGATTTTAAATTAAAAGACAAAATAGTTCCAGCAACTCTAGAGGAAATCAGTAAGGAAGGTTTGATCAGTTCCATTCATTCTGTTAAGCAATATGCGATTGAGAACGGGAAAGTTGTAGGGATAACCTATATCCATTTAGATTCCTAGGAAAATGCAATGAGGAACTCCCCACATTCTGTTAGAAATAGAGGTAAAGAAATGAAAGAGGCCAAAGAACTCTTCGAAAAAAATGGCTTTTCGAGATTAAAGAGAAGCAATAACTATTATAAAATCAATCATGATTTTTACACGGTAATCTATTTTCAACGAAAATCAGATGGGACTGCCTATTTCGTGAATATTGGCATTCATCCCCTCTTCCTGGACTCGGGACTGTTAGAAGAAGTGGATTGTGCTTTAAGGACTCGATTAGGTTCTATCGATCATAGAAATGGTATGGAACAAGCTGAATTGGAAAAGGCTGTTCAAGAGGCCATTGATTTTACTGCTCAGTATTCATCGTATTCAACCGTATTTTCAAGCATAGATCCCGAGAAGGATCTTGAGAAGGATTGGTTGTTAAAACAATTCTCTATTACCAAAATGAACTTATGCAGATTGTATGTTGAGTATTATGATGTAATCGATTCTAAGAAGCTTGCTTTAGATTTTGCAAACTATGGCTTATCCATTACACCTAAGATTGCCTCTGTTCCCAAAAACTTCTTTAAAACCTATATTCGTTCGAGAGAAATAATCAAAACTACTTATTAGGGTGGAATGAAAGTTCTGATTGACTGATCAACATCCTGACGAAAGGAATCGGTAGGAGAAAATGTATACATCTTAATGAACAAATCTAAGACCTTGATAATAATCTAGAGCTGGCATTCTATGTCAGTCTTGTACCAAAAAAAGGAAATAAGAAATGAAAAAAACTATTTACTTGATGAAAGGCTATTTCAGTATCCTGAATCGTTTAAAAAAATTGATCGAACTCAATTTAGTTGATTTTGATTGTTGGTATCTGTTGGATTCAGAATGGGCCCTGTCTTTGTATGAGGGATTGCAGGAAAGGTACCCAAGCAGAAAGTTGGTTCCATTTGCTAAAAGAGGAGATTGTGATGATACAGCTTGTTTTGAAATAGGAAAGGGCAATAAGGTCCAACTCATTCATGATTTTGCTGCAGAAGGCTGGGAACAACGAAAAGAGTTTAACGATTTTTGGGAATGGGTAGAATATGCGGTCAAATGCATGATAGAGTACAATAAAGAGGATGGGATTGAATAATCGCAAGCTCTTTTCTAGGGACGAAGGAACTCGTCTCTAATGATTTACAAGGTAAGGAGAACAAATGGAAATGATCACCCAATTATTAAATGAGATTGAAAAAAGTCTCCAACAGCTAGATCATCCTTGTGTAGACCATCTAAATCCGGGCATATCTTCTCTAAAAATCCAAGAATTGTTTGAGGAAATCCCATTGCAGCCAACTCAGGACTTGCGTGCTCTTTATACTTGGAGAAACGGTTCAGAAGATAGTGAGGGAATCACACTCGGTGAGCTGGCATTTTTTCCTGGTTTCTATTTGATGTCTCTGGAAGAGAGTATTCAGACCTACTTAGAACTAAGAGAAACGGGTGCTTGGGACAAATCTTGGTTCCCAATTTTTGCCAGTGGAGGTGGAGATTTTTATGCCATGAACCTAGCTTCAGAAGCTCAGGGACAAATTCTTGGTTTTTATGTATTTGAAGAAGAGACCCAGGTCGAATACCGGTCATTGAAATCTATGCTTGCAACCCTTAAAGCATGTTATGAACAAGGCATTATTTTCCGGAATGAACAAGGCTACTTGGATATGGATTATAGGAAGCATGCTGAGATAGCGCATGACATAAATCCAGAGGTGAAGATATGGCTTGAATTCTTAAAGGAGATATAAGAGGAATGACCAAGGAGAGAAAAATGGCAGTAGTGACTGTATTAAAAAGATCATTAGACTCTATAAGGAAACAACGTTTATTCCCCAACCAGTGAGTTTTTCAAACGAAAATTTAAGGATTCAGTCCTCAGATTTGACAGGAGAATTGCTTGATTACTATCAACATATAGTGTTCAAAGAGGATTTATTTTTTGCCAATCAAAATTTTAATATCATTTTGTTGCCATTAGATTCTCCTACCAGGACATTCGAATGTTGGGCCTTACAAGATGTTCCTCAATTTAGTGAAGGGCAATACCAGATATTCGCTACTACAGATACAGATGATATTCTTTTCTGTGATATGAAAGATGAAAAATCACCTGTTTTCGCTGGAAGACCCGGTGATCCTAATTTCTACAAACTCAGTGATAGTTTGACTGAGTTTCTGGAGTTTTATATTGCTTTTACTAATTTGTGGAAGCAAAGAGAAGATGTATCTTTGGAGGAATTTATTGCTGGGACAGGTGACTTAATAGAGCACTACCTTTCCCCAGATGTCCAAGCGACAGCGAAAGAATTTCTATTAAGGTAAGAGTGAGCTGAGATAGATTTGCAATTAAAGCCCTTCTCTATAACAAAAAATGAACTGGATAGGAGAAAAGAAATGAATGTGAAAGAACTAATCGAAGAGGTTGAAAATGATGTTGACTTAGCATCCTATATCAGTCTTGTGCCAAAAAAAGAATAAGAAGCCCCAAGCTACCTATCTCGAATCGCTTAATCATCTGGCCTATTTACTTTATCTGGATGGTCAAGAGGAAATGGCTAAGGAATTATTAGATAGGCTCATACAGGTTCCATTTGAAGGGAATTTTAACACCTGGACCTTTATTGATAGCTCTCTGGTTTTATTGGCTTATCTGGAAAGAGAAAAAGAAAATCAGGTATTCGTCTATAAAAAACTCCTTTTATCTCCATTAGAACAAGGGGAGGAATCCACTCGAAACATAAGAAGGAGAGTTCATCAGAGATTTTTGAATGGCGATAGCCTGGAGCAAAAGCTTGCAAAAATTGAGCAAGCTTCAAGTCCTGAATCAGAAATGGAACGTCGTCTGCTGTACCTGACAGATTTATTAAAGATTCACCTCTTTATTACTGAGTCAACTTGTGAAGAGACAGATATCCAGACAAAAATCGAAGAGAATATGGAGATACTAAAGAAGTATATCAAGGAGCATGAAATCTATAGCCTCTTTCCTTTTAAGGGATAAGGTGAGCTAGCAAGCTTGGACTTTTAGAAAGAGTAGAAAATGGAAATCAAAAATCACTTTGGCGTCTATGGCGTTTGCTTTGAAAATGGAAAATTACTCTGCATTGAGAAAACGAGAGGACCTTATCAGTATCGTTTTTGATTTACCGGGTGGTAGTCAGGAACTCGGTGAGGGGTTGACAGAAACTCTCAAGAGAGAAGTTCAGGAAGAGACAGGATATGCGATAAGCTCTTATTCAAAACCTAGGATTTATGATGTGCTGGTTCAGGAAGAAGGGCAAGATTTCGCAGTACACCATATCATGGCCTTTTATGATATCGTCCTCGATTTGGTTGAATTTAGAAGAGATTACTGCAGACAATGCTTCGCCTTTAGTATTGAAGGCCAAGGCAGAGTTGCGAGGATTTCCAGAATTAGAACTGACAAGCTATAATCATTGGAAGGTGAAGAAGGGGATTTATGGAACTATTTAAAACATGGAAGAAAAATATGGTTCGCTATGGTCTTAAATCTCAAATCGGAACTGTCTACCGAAACAGTGATAGGACAACAAGTTTTTTTATGATGTTGGGAATTTTTCTATTCCTAGCAGGGGAGTTGGATTCCAGATTTTGGGAAGATTTTGTTAGGAAATATGGTTTAGATTATAAGATTATTATTTCAGAAAATACCAATTGGCAAGATTTTCTGCATCAGAAAGTGGGGATAATTTCTTTTACTCGTTATTCTTTTTAAAGATAAGGCAAATTTTTCAAGTTGAATTTCTAAATAATCTAGTTAGTCAGTTAGAGGAAGATTACAATATTGTGCCTATTGATAATCATATTTATGACAGCTTTTTCTGAGGAAGAATGGTCACAAGATTTACAAGGGGATTTTTGAATCCTATCAGGATTTTTGCTTTTAAAAAGGTGGATTTGGCTTTGTGATTCTTAAAAATAAAGAACTGATTGCTGGAATTTCCTCAGGGTTAGTTTACCAAGGTGCAGTTGAAGTGGAAGTTGCAACTAGACCAAACGAACAAGGAAATGGATTTGCTAAAAAGCTTGGTGCTGCAATGATTCTAGAGAGTTTAAACAGAGATATGTTTCCACTTTGGGATGCTCATAACGAGGCTTCCAAAAAAGTAGCAGAATTTTTAGGATATGAGTTAGTTGAACCTTATGAAGCTTTTGAACTAGAGGAAAGTGTCGTATAATGATATCTGATATTGTATCTTATAAGACGAGGTGAATGGACATGCAAAATCAACTGGCTCTTAGTGGAGAAAAAATTATTGAAAAAGTTTATCTTCAACTATTTCACCACATTGGTATGATTCGTGGGGAATACTTGCTAAGAGAGCTCAACCAAAACATCCTGTTACCAAATTGTCAGCAATTTGTAAAAGATTATCTAGACACTATTTGTCATTTGTACTCAGATGAAGAAGTCTGGTATCGCTTTTCAGAGTTAACAAATGCAGAAGCAAATAGTCTAGACGGGACTAAAGAGTATCTTGACGAACGCCACCCCTTATTTGGATACAGAGGTATCAGGCGTTTGTTGGCGTGTCCAGATGAATTTCAGGCTGAGGCAAATGTCGTTACAGATGTTTATCAAAATAATCCCAATTTGTCTGTTATTTTTCCTTTTGTTAATGATGCCGACCAATTAAAACGAGCTATTACAGTATTGCGTCAGCATGGTTTTACTGGTAAAGTCGGCACGATGATTGAATTACCATCAGCTTATTTCGACTTGGACAGGATACTGGAAACTGGTATTTCAAAGATTGTAGTTGGAATGAATGATTTAACTTCTTTTATTTTTGCGACTGTGAGAAACAGTCAATGGCATGATATGGAAAGTCCCATTATGTTAGAAATGCTGAGACAGATGCAGGATAAAGCAAGGAAGAACAAGATTGATTTTGCTGTAGCAGGCTATCTGAATACTTCTTTCATACAAAAAATGAATCAGATGGGTATCGAATGTATTCTCCATTACAGCTCTATTCCAGAGATTTTTGATTTAGGAATTGACCATCCAGACCATCTTAAACTTATAAAAGAAGAAAGTAAAAAATTACAAAGGAGAACTCATGACACCTCAAGAAATGTGGAATGCCTACAAGCAAATCAACCCTTCTATCGGAGATGAAATCGATGCTTGGGCTTTTGGAGTGGAAGCAGATCTCTTGGCAGATTTGGTACTAAGAGGCGAAAAGACAGCAACCGCCTCAGCCTACGACCTCTACGCACTAGAGGACGAACCCCTTCCCCAAGAAGGAACCTTTGATATCATTTTAGATAGCCAAGATCAGGCTATCTGCATTGTCGAAATTACCAAGGTTTCTGTTCAGCCCTTCCATCAAGTGTCAGCTGACCATGCCTTTAAGGAAGGGGAAGGAGACAAATCTCTGGCCTATTGGCGTCAGGTTCATGAGGAGTTTTTCACGGAGTGGCTGGAGGAAGCAGGTCTGACGTTTACACCTGACAGCAAGGTAGTTTTAGAAGAATTTCGCAAGGTTTATCCATTATAGAACGAGGCTGGGCAAAAACTGTCCAGCCTTCGATGTTTAATAGGAATAACTGTATGACGCAGTGGTTGATTGCTCAAAGCACTGCTTTTAGGTGGTGGATAGGACTTGCGAAGCAAGGTTCCTAAGTATTTGTTCGCTACTTAGCTCCAAAGATGAGCTATGAAGATGGAAAACAATGTTTTCTTTATCTGCAACCTCCAACAGTCTCCCAGACTGTTGGAGCTGTGCGGGGTGGGAAAATTGAAAAGGTTTGGGGAACCTTTTCAACTTTTGTTTAATTAGTTGAAGTTCTTTCCCACTCCCTTTGGTTTGGATCTAATTTTCCAAAAGGGCTAAAAAATGGTATAATGTAAGCGATATTGTACAGAAAAGAGAATGTATATGCCAAATTATGCCATTATTTTAGCAGCGGGAAAAGGTACCCGTATGAAATCAGATTTGCCCAAGGTTCTACACAAGGTTGCTGGGATCTCTATGTTGGAGCATGTTTTCCGTAGTGTTGGAGCGATTGAGCCTGAAAAAACAGTTACAGTGGTCGGCCACAAGGCTGAATTGGTGGAGCAAGTCTTAGCGGGACAAACCGAGTTTGTCAAACAAACCGAACAATTGGGAACTGGTCATGCAGTTATGATGGCAGAGCCAGTCTTGGAAGCTCTTGAAGGCCACACCCTTGTCATCGCAGGGGATACACCTTTGATTACGGGTGAAAGCCTCAAACACTTGATCGATTTCATATCAACCACAAAAATGTGGCAACGATTTTAACAGCCGAAGCAGCGAATCCATTTGGTTATGGCCGGATTGTCCGTAATGACAATGCAGAAGTGCTTCGCATCGTCGAGCAAAAAGATGCGACAGATTTTGAAAAGCAAATCAAAGAAATCAATACAGGGACTTATATTTTTGACAATGCCCGCCTCTTTGAAGCCTTAAAGAATATCAACACCAACAATGCCCAAGGTGAATACTATATTACTGATGTGATTGGAATTTTCCGTGAAGCTGGTGAAAAAGTCGGAGCCTATACGCTCAAAGACTTTGATGAAAGTCTTGGGGTTAACGACCGCGTGGCCCTTGCGACAGCAGAAGGCATCATGCGTCGTCGCATTAACCAAGCTCATATGGTCAATGGAGTGAGCTTTGTCAATCCTGATGCGGCCTATATCGATATCGATGTCGAAATCGCTCCTGAGGTACAAATCGAAGCCAATGTTACCCTAAAAGGGCACACAAAAATTGGGGCTGAGACAGTCTTAACCAATGGAACCTATATCGTGGATAGTGAAATCGGTGCGGGTGCCGTTATTACTAACTCTATGATTGAAGAAAGCACAGTAGCCGATGGCGTGACAGTAGGACCATACGCTCATATTCGTCCTGGTTCTAGCCTGGCCAAAGATGTCCATATTGGAAACTTTGTCGAAGTCAAAGGTTCGTCTATTGGCGAAAATACCAAAGCGGGTCATCTGACCTACATTGGTAACTGTGAAGTCGGTAGCAACGTCAACTTTGGTGCAGGGACCATTACCGTCAACTATGATGGGAAATAAATACAAGACCCTTATTGGCAACAACGTCTTTGTTGGCTCAAATTCGACCATCATTGCACCAGTTGAATTAGGCGATAATTCCTTAGTTGGTGCTGGATCCACCATTACCAAGGATGTGCCAGCTGACGCGATTGCGATTGGTCGTGGTCGTCAAGTCAATAAGGAAGAGTACGCGACTCGCCTTCCTCACCATCCTAAAAATAAATAGGAGATTTTCATGCAATTTGAAGAAAAAACCATTGAGCGCAAGGAGATTTACCAAGGACCGATTTTCCAAGTAGTCATAGATCAAGTGGAACTGCCCGACGGGAAAGGTCAAGCGCAGCGTGATTTAATCTTCCATAATGGAGCTGTTGCGGTATTACCGATCACAGATGAGGGCAAGACCATTTTGGTCAAGCAGTACCGCAAGGCGATTGAGAGGACTTCTGTAGAGATTCCAGCAGGGAAGTTGGAAAAGGGTGAAAATGCGGATCCTCAAGCAGCTGCTCTGCGTGAATTGGAAGAAGAAATTGGTTACACAGCGGATCTAGAGTTGTTGTATGATTTTTATTCTGCCATTGGATTTTGCAACGAGCGGATCAAACTCTATCTTGCGACCAATTTGAAAAAAGTGGAAAATCCTCGCCCTCAAGATGAAGATGAGACCTTAGAGCTCTTTGAGGTGACTTTAGCAGAAGCTGAGGAGCTCATCCAAAGGGGTGATATCTGTGATGCCAAAACCATTATGGCAATTCAATACTGGAAACACCTACAAAACAATTAAAGAATAGAGGAGTATCCAATGGGAAAACCTTTATTAACAGATGAAATGATTGAGCGGGCAAACCGAGGAGAAGCTATCTCTGGTCCCCCGCTCTTTGATGAGGAAGAAACAAAAATTCTCCCGACAGGAAACAGGGGATTTGGTTATGAACGGCCAGTGACCTCAGGGGAAGGAGATAGTGGACATGGAGCATCGTATCCTCAGGAGACTATTCCAATCAGAGTCCAACCTACAGTGACCAAGAGTCGTCGGATTGAGAACCAAAAAGATGAGGTGATTCAATCAAAAATAAATAAGATCTTATTTTTGGGTCATCCTGCTCCTCATCTTGTTAATTCTTGCAATCTGGCGCTTATAAGGAGCGTCTACTAAAGGAGTGACGAATATGAAAATTGGAATCATTGCGGCCATGCCACAAGAATTAAAAATCTTAGTGGAAGCTTTGCAGAACGGAGAGAAACACCTTCGCCTAGGAAAGGTCTACTATACAGGGTCGATTGGTCGCCATGAAGTGGTCTTGGTTGAAAGTGGTATCGGAAAAGTCATGTCAGCCATGAGTGTGGCTGTGTTGGCAAACGATTTAAGGTGGAAGCCATTATCAATACAGGTTCTGCAGGTGCCGTAGCACCAGGGATGGCTGTTGGCGATATCGTCCTAGCGGACAAATTGGCCTACCATGATGTCGATGTGACAGCTTTTGGTTATGACTATGGCCAGATGGCAGGGCAACCACTCTACTTTGAATCTAGCCGCTATTTTGTTTCAGAGATGAAAAAAGTGCTAGCTGAGGAACAAACACCAACCCATGTTGGCCTGATTGCGACTGGGGATAGCTTTATCGCGAGTGAAGAAAAAGTCGCAGCAATTAGGGAACATTTCCCAGAAGTATTGGCCGTTGAGATGGAAGGGGCAGCTATTGCCCAAGCGGCTCATGCAGCTGGCCGTCCTTTCATGGTCATTCGGGCTATGAGTGATACGGCAGATCACGCAGCTAATATCTCTTTTGATGAATTTATCGTTGAGGCTGGCGAGCGTTCTGCTCAAACCTTGATGACTTTCTTGAAGAGATTAGTATAGAAAAGCTTAAGAAAATAGGACTAGCCCTTGGCTAGTCCTATTTTGCTAAGCTGATTCTGTAAAGTAACTGGTTCTTCATGCTATAATAGATTATAGTAATGCAAAGGAGAAGTTATGGTTTTATCAAAAAAACGGGCACGTCATGTGATTGAAGAAATTATTGCCCTCTTTCCGGATGCTCAACCAAGTTTGGATTTTCGCAATCATTTTGAATTATTAGTAGCGGTGATGCTCTCTGCTCAAACAACGGATGCCGCGGTTAATAAGGCAACTCCTGCCTTGTTTGAAGCCTTCCCAACTCCTCAAGCCATGGCGGTCGCCAGTGAAGCCGACATTGCCAAGCATATTTCCAAATTAGGTCTCTATCGAAACAAGGCTAAGTTTCTCAAAAAATGTGCCCAACAATTGTTGGACAACTTTGATGGCCAAGTCCCTCAGACACGGGAGGAACTGGAGAGTTTAGCTGGAGTGGGACGTAAAACAGCCAATGTGGTCATGAGTGTCGGTTTCGGAATTCCTGCCTTTGCTGTTGATACCCATGTAGAGCGCATCTGCAAGCACCATGATATCGTAAAAAAGTCGGCAACGCCGCTAGAGGTAGAAAAGCGAGTGATGGATGTTCTTCCCCCTGAGCGCTGGCTCCCAGCTCATCAGGCCATGATTTACTTTGGTCGTGCCATCTGCCATCCTAAAAATCCCGAGTGCGATCACTATCCGCAACTCTATAACTTTAAAGACAGTTAAAAAGCGAGGTCTGATGACTTCGCTTTTATTTGATAGGGAAAAAAGTCAGTAAGAACCAGGATAGCAGTAGAGTAATGGCACCAACCCCAAGGCCAAATAGAAGAGGAAGGAGGATTCTTTGGTAGGGAGCTTTGCCTCTTTCCTCGGCTTCTTCAATCTCGCTCAGACTGCATCCTTGTTCATAGGCGACAATCTGGCGATAAGTACGAAGATTATGCTTTTTCTTGAATTTTTCAATGCGTAGGGCGTAGAATATATCGACAGCAAGAATCAAGCAACTAATAGCGATGCCGTATCCATCCAAATAAAGAATGAGGGGAGTGCTGATGATAGGACTGCCAATTAGCAGTAAGCTAAAGACCACTTCATCTTTTTGATAGCGCATAAATTCTTGGTCGTGAATAATTTGTTTCATGGTTTCCAAATCTCCTTTGACTAGTTTGTCCAATGACACTTCAAAGACCTTACTTAGTAAGAGCAGGTTTTGAATATCAGGATAGGTTGCGCCGCGTTCTCAGTTGGAAATGGATTGACGGCTGACAAAGATGATTTCAGCTAATTCGTCTTGAGATAAGTTTTTCTCTTTACGATAGTGCTGGATTTGTTTTCCGACTTGCATAAGATTTCCTCGCTTCCTGATTTCATTCTACTCAATTTTATAAAAAAGGGCTATCAAAGTTCTTTGACATGTTGATTTCATAGGGTTTAGCAACTGTTTTTGACTATAGATTTACAAGCCTGTCAATGGATAGTTACCTACTGAAAAAGAGGCCAAGAGCCTCCTTTTTCTTATTCGCTAAATCTTAAGAAATAACCATCTGGATCCAAAATCGCAAATTCCTGGGGATAGATAAAGCTATCTCCGACTCGAAATTTTCTTTGTATCAGCGGGCGATGGATGGGATAGTTAGCTTCCAGCAATTTTTGGTGGAGTTGTGGGACATCCTTGATACCAAAGGAGATATTGATACCGCGACCGAAAGGATAGGTCAGTTGGGCTAATTCTTCCTCCTTGCCTTCTTCTAGCATTAGCTGACAGTCTTCAAGCGAAAGGAAGAGAAATTTTTCCTCTGGACGCTCGTATTGGACAGAGAATCCCAACAAGTCGCAGTAGAAGCGACGCGATTTCTCAATATCCGATACGACAAATTCAGGGATGACAGCTTGATAGTCCATTGTTTCCTCCTTAGAGATTAATCTCCATGACAATTGGTGTATGGTCTTGACGAGCTCCTGAGTCAATCATAGCTGACTTAGTCACCTTGTCCGCAATGCGGTTAGAAGTGAGCCAGTAGTCAATTCTCCAGCCTGTGTTGTTGATTTTAGATGTCTTGCTACGTTGTGCCCACCAAGTATATTGATCTGGAAGGTCCCCATGCAAGTGGCGGAAGGTATCAGTGAACCCTTTGGCTAGCAAGTTAGTAAAGCCAGCACGCTCTTCATCAGTAAAGCCTGGGGAACGACGGTTGCTGGCTGGATTGGCCAAGTCGATTTCCTTGTGGGCTACGTTGTAGTCTCCTGTTGCCAGGACAGGCTTTTGCTGGTCTAGTTCTGCCAAGTAGTCTGCATATTTGGCATCCCAGATTTGGCGTTCTTCCAAGCGTTTGAGCCCATCTCCAGCATTCGGAGTATAGACCTGGGTCACAAAGAAGTCATCAAATTCAAGGGTAATGATTCGACCTTCGACGTCCATAGTAGAAGGAGCACCGATTTCTGGGAAGGTTACTGTTGGTGTCAATTCTTTTTTGTAGAGGAACATGGTTCCTGAATAGCCTTTTCGGGCTGGTTCTACAGAGGAGCGCCAGGTGTTTTCATAACCAGGGAAAAGTTCTGCTAAGACCTCTAAGTGTTTTTTTGTTGGTCCTTTAGCAGATAATTTTGTTTCCTGAATGGCAATGATATCCGCATCTTCTGTAACCAAGGTGAGGAGGACGTCTTGTGAGAGCTTCGCGCGTGCAGAGTCACTCGTCAATGCGGCATTCAGTGAGTCAATATTCCATGAGATCAGTTTCATATCGTTTCCTTTACTAACTTTGTCGATGTTTCTATTATACCAAAAAATGTCCAGTCTCCTGTTCGAGATGATTTGAAGAAAGCTACGACACTTTAGTAAACAAAGAAATGTTGCTTATGATTTTTCAGTCGAATGTATCCTTACCCAGCTTCACAAAAAGAAGTTGAATGTCTATGTGATTCTCTATCAGAAATACTAGGTGTGAATTTTGCTTTTTCTCGTTCCCAACAGCTCGCGACCTAACGAAATGTGCTATAATGGAGGTTGAGTTTTAAATAAGAAATTCCCTTTGCTTCTTTTTGAAAACAGCCTTCTTTTTCGAAGGAGGTGTTTTCAGATTGGATGCAGTGGGATTCGAATAGGATGGAAAGGAGAGGTATGGCTCGAAAATCTAAGCGTCCGAAAAAAGCGCAAGTTAGAGTGAGAAAATTTGATAATCGTTGGATCACCAGAAGATTGTATCTTTTATTTAGTATTGTATGTACCCTCTTTTTGATTTTGATTGCTCGTCTGGGCTATATGCAAATCACTCATCAAGAATTTTATACGCAAAAATTAGCCAAAGCCACTAAAAAACATTTGACAAGAGGTAGTTTGCGAGGGCAAATCTATGATGCATCTGGCAAACCCTTGGTCGAAAATGTGGACAAGCAGGTCTTGTCTTTTACCCGTAGCAACAAATTTACAGCTGCTCAAATGCGTCAGACAGCTCAGGCTCTTCTGAGTTATGTGGAGGTTTCAAATCCTCAGGTTACCAAGCGCCAAGAAGTTGATTTTTATCTGGCTAATACGGACGTCTATCAAGAGGTAGTGTCCAAGCTTCCAAAAGAGCACCGTATTGATACTGACGGGAATCCTCTCCCAGAAGCGAAAATCTACCAATATGCGGTGGACAGTATTGACCCGGCCAAATTGGGGTATACGGATGAGGAAAAGAAGGCAATCTATCTTTTTAGCCAAATGAATGCCGTCGAGAATTTTGCCAGCGCAACCATTGTAACAGATCCTATGTCTGAGGAACAGGTCACTTCGGTCAGGGACCATCTGAAAGAATTTCCAGGATTCGAAGTGATTACAGGATGGGACCGAAAGGTTGCTGATACACCCTTGGCTTCTATTATTGGAAGTGTCTCTACAGAACAAGCGGGCTTACCTGCTGAAGAAGTAGATGACTATGTGAAAAAAGGTTATGCACTCAATGATCGGGTCGGTACCTCCTATCTGGAAAAAGAATATGAAGCAGTGCTCCAAGGGAAACGCGTTGAAAAAGAAATCCATTTGGATAAGAATGGAAATGTAGAAAAGATCAAAACTCTTTCCAAAGGAAGCAAGGGGAAGAATATCAAACTCTCCATTGATCTCGATTTTCAAAAAGGGGTCGAGGAAATCTTGAAGAAATCCTTCCAAGCAGAATTAGCTGCTGGCAATGCGACCTACTCTGAAGGGGTCTATGCAGTCGCCATGGATCCGAAAACAGGAAAAATTTTGGCCATGGCTGGGATGAAGCATGAAGCAGGTTCGCAAGATCTCACTGCAGATGCCTTGGGGACAGTGACCAATGTCTTTGTTCCAGGGTCAGTGGTCAAGGCAGCCACTCTGACTGCTGGTTGGGAGAATGGTGCCATTTCTGGGAATCAGGTTTTGGTGGATCAACCGATTGTATTTGCTGGTTCTGCTCCTTTGACCTCTTGGTTTACTCAATTTGGAAGCCGAGAGATTGATGCAGTTCAAGCCCTCGAATATTCCTCCAACACCTACATGGTACAGGTGGCTCTTAATCTTATGGGGCAACCTTACCACCCGAATATGCTTTTAAAGACAGATCAGTTGGATCCTGCTATGGAAACTACGGTCTACCTTTGCCTCTTATGGACTTGGAGCTCCAACGGGAATTGATCTTCCAAATGAATCAACAGGGTTTGTTCCAAAAGAGTTTTCAGTCGGAAATTACTTGAGCGATGCCTTTGGACAGTTTGATAATTATACCCCGATGCAATTAGCTCAATATGTCGCAACCATCGCCAATGATGGGAAACGGGTAGCCCCTCACCTAGTTCAAGGGGTCTATGAGAATGATGCAAAAGGAGGCTTGGGACCACTGAAGGAAGAGATCCCTACCAAAGAGCTCAACCAAGTCGCACTTACTCCTGAAAATCTCTCCTTGATCAAACAAGGTTTTTATCAAGTGGCAAATGGAACTAGTGGTTTAACAACAGGGAAGGCTGTTGGAGAAGGGGCTGCAGTTTCGATCAGTGCCAAAACAGGAACAGCGGAAACCTTTGTAAATGGCGGAACCCCAGCCATTAATACCAATGTGGTGGCCTATGCACCGTCTGATAATCCTCAGATTGCCGTTGCAGTGGTCTTCCCACATAATACCAATCTCCAAGCGACCGTCAGTCACAATATTACGAGAGAAATTATCAATCTCTACCAGCAAAAACACCCTATGAATTAGAAAGGAAGCTATGCTTTATCCAACTCCCATCGCTAAATTAATTGAAAGTTATTCGAAGCTCCCTGGTATTGGGATCAAGACGGCAACTCGTCTGGCCTTTTATACCATTGGAATGAGTGATGATGATGTCAATGAGTTTGCAAAAAATCTCTTATCAGCAAAGCGGGAATTAAGCTATTGCTCCATCTGTGGGAACCTGACAGATGAAGAAGAGTGTGCCATTTGTCGAGATGAGTCTCGTGATCCATCGACCATTTTAGTGGTAGAAGATAGCCGAGATGTTTCAGCCATGGAAAATATCCAGGAGTACCACGGTCGCTACCATGTCCTCCATGGCTTGATTTCGCCCATGAATGGGGTTGGACCGGATGATATTAACCTCAAATCCTTGATCACACGATTAATGGATCATGAGGTCCAAGAAGTCATTGTGGCGACCAATGCAACAGCAGATGGTGAAGCAACTTCTATGTATATCTCACGCGTCCTCAAACCAGCTGGTATCAAAGTGACCCGTCTGGCACGTGGATTAGCTGTCGGAGCAGATATCGAGTATGCGGACGAAGTCACTCTTCTTCGAGCTATTGAAATCGAACCGAGTTATAAGCGGTTACAGAAGAGGCTGGGACAAAAGTCCTAGCCTCTCAATTGTCTTTGGATTATCGAGCAAGACGCAGTGGTTGAGTGGCCTCTACTACGCTGATTTCATCAGCTTTTACATCCCTACTCAACTGTGCGGAGGTGGGACGACGAAATCGAATTCTAACGAATTACCGATTTCTGTCCCACTCTCTTTTTTGTTTTTTAGGTGTTCTCACTCGTTTTCTTTCTTTTTAAAGTGTGGTATACTAGAGGGACGAACTCGTATGTGAGGAGTGCTTTTGATAAGTCGATTATGAAGCACAAAATTAAATAAAGGATTAGGACCAAACAATGGCAAAAGAAAAAATTGTACTTCTTTATGGTGGCCGTAGCGCAGAGCGCGAAGTGTCTGTGCTTTCCGCTGAAAGCGTCATGCGGGCGATTAATTATGACAAGTATTCTGTTGAGACTTATTTCATTACTCAAGCTGGGGACTTCATCAAGACCCAAACTTTTGAAGAGAAGCCTGCTGAAACAGAGCGCTTGATGACCAATGAGACCATTGATTGGGACGCTAAAGTAACTCCGAGCAGTATCTACCAAGAAGGAGCGGTTGTCTTTCCAGTCCTTCATGGACCAATGGGAGAAGATGGATCGGTTCAAGGTTTCCTAGAAGTATTGAAACTCCCTTATGTGGGATGTGATATTCTTTCTTCTAGTGTGGCGATGGACAAGATTACCACCAAACGGGTCCTAGAATCTGCAGGGATTCCACAAGTTCCTTATGTGGCTGTCCTTGAAGGAGATGACCTAGAGGCTAAGATTGCCTTAATCGAAAAGGAATTGACCTATCCGGTCTTTACCAAGCCTTCTAATATGGGCTCTAGTGTCGGGATTTCAAAAGCAGAGAACCAAGCAGAACTTCGCAAGTCTTTGGAATTGGCCTTTAAATACGATAGCCGTGTTTTGGTTGAGCAAGGTGTCGTAGCGCGCGAAATCGAAGTAGGATTGTTAGGCAACTACGATGTCAAGAGCACCCTACCTGGTGAAGTGGTCAAAGATGTAGCCTTCTATGACTACGAAGCCAAATACATCGATAATAAGATTACGATGGCGATTCCAGCTGAAATTCCTGCAGAAGTTGCTGCGACCATGCGTCAGAATGCAGAACTAGCCTTCCGTGCCATTGGTGGCAAGGGTCTCTCCCGTTGTGATTTTTTCTACACAGAGGACGGGGGCATCTACTTGAATGAGCTCAATACCATGCCTGGCTTTACCCAATGGTCTATGTATCCTTTACTTTGGGATAACATGGGCTTGTCCTATCCTGATTTGATCGAGCGTTTGGTTGAGTTGGCAAAAGAAACCTTTGAAAAGCGCGAAGCGCACTTACTTTAAGAAACTGTTCCTAGCGGGAGTGGGAGATGAAGTCAACTCATAGAGGAGTCGCTTTTCTTCCTGCTCCCACTTTTTAGAGGAGAATACCATGAATGTAACCTTGCACGAAGTGGCTCGTGTCCTGGCTGTTCGCAATGATATCAGTCAATTTGAAGATTTTGATTTACAGAAGCCAGAATTTGATAGTCGTCTTATTGGTCCGGGGGATCTCTTTGTCCCTCTCAAGGGGGCGCGTGATGGGCATGATTTTATTGAAACCGCCTTTGAAAATGGGGCTGTAGCGACCTTGTCTGAAAAAGAAGTAGAAGGCCACCCGTATTTGTTGGTAGATGATGTTCTAGGGGCCTTTCAAAAATTAGCACAATATATTTTGGAGAAGAGTCAAGTAGATGTCTTGGCGGTCACCGGTTCAAACGGTAAGACAACGACCAAAGATATGTTGGCTCAACTGCTGTCTACTACTTATAAAACCTATAAAACACAAGGGAACTACAACAATGAGATTGGCCTTCCTTACACGGTTCTCCATATGCCAGAAGGAACAGAGAAGCTTGTCCTTGAAATGGGACAGGACCATCTAGGCGATATTCATCTCCTCTCAGAAATTGCCCATCCAAAAGCAGCCATTGTGACCCTCATTGGGGAAGCTCACCTGGAGTTTTTCAAAGATCGCAAAGAAATCGCTAAAGGGAAATTGCAAATTGCGGATGGCATGCCAGCTGGTGGCTTGCTCCTAGTGCCGGCCGATCCGATCGTGAATGCCTACCTCCCTGAAAAACAAACAGTGGTCCGCTTTGGGCCAGATGAGGAGATTTTTTTATTACCGAGTTAATCGAGCGAAAGGATAGTTTAACTTTCCGTACTAATTTCTTAGAAGAAGCGATTGATCTTCCGGTAACAGGAAAATACAATGCGACCAATGCTATGATTGCAGCTTATGTTGCCTTGAAAGAAGGAGTGAGTGAAGTCGCGATTCGTGATAGTTTTGAAACCTTGCAATTAACGCGCAACCGCACAGAATGGAAGAAGGCAAGTAACGGAGCGGATATTTTTATCTGATGTCTACAATGCCAATCCGACGGCTATGCGCCTGATTTTTAGAAACCTTCTCGACCATTCCTGCCAATCCAAATGGTATCAAGTTGGCTGTATTAGCAGATATGAAAGAACTAGGGGAGCAATCCATTGATCTGCACAACCAAATGATTCTCAGCCTCTCGCCAGATGTCTTGAATACCGTCATTTTTCTACGGTCAAGATATTGAGGGACTGGCTCAATTAGCGAGTCAGATGTTCCCCACTCGGACATGTCTATTATTTCAAGAAGACCGCTGAGGAAGACCAATTTGAGGACCTGGTCAAACAAGTCAAGGAAAGCTTAAAAAGAGCAGGACCAAATCCTCATCAAGGGAAGCAATTCTATGAATCTAGCCAAATTGGTAGAGGAGTTGGAGAATGGCGAGTAATAATGTACTAAAGAACATTCAGCGCTTGATTTCAATCACTAATACAGGCTTAGCATTCTCAAAAGATCCATTTGATCAAGAGCGCTATCAAGATATTCGTGCTATTTTACAGGATTTTGTGAGAGAAACGACTGATTTGAATCCACAAGAACTATCGGATTTGTTTCGCCCGACAGACCATTACGACACTCCCTTGATTGATGTAAGGGCGTGGATTGTCAAAGATGGAAAACTTTGTCTGGTGAAAGGTCAGGGAGAAGAGACCTGGGCCTTGCCGGGTGGCTTTGGTGAGGTTGGCTATTCTCCAACAGAAAACATTTTAAAGGAAATCCAAGAAGAAACGGGTTATTCTGCGCGTGTTATCAGATTGTTGGCAGTGTTTGATACCAATCGCTACCAATTGCAAAGCCGCCAATATGTGAAATTGGTATTTGAATGTGAATTATTAGATGGAAATTTTTGAAAAAGAACCAGGAAATTTCCGATCTTGCCTTTTTTGAGAGAGAAAAAATACCTGCTCTTTCTACCAAGCGCAATACAGAAGAACAATTGAACTTCCTTTGGGAGGTTTATGATGGGAAACGAGATTTGTATTGTGATTAAAAACGATCTATAAATTAAAGGGATATAAAATGACACTTTGGGATTTATTGTTTACGAACCAAAAATCAGCCCCACCTGAGTTTGGGCTCTGGTATTTCATTCTGCCAGCTTCTTTGTTGGTGGTTGGCTACTTTTCCATTAGATATGCGCAGTCCAAAAGCTACCAACGCTTTTGGTATTGGGCACAGTTGATCCAAGTCTTGACCATCAATGCTTGGTATATTCTTGCCCACATGCCTTTGACGGATAATTTGCCTTTTTTTATCATTGCCGCTTGGCCATGTTGGTGATTCTCTTTGCCCCTAAAGGGACCTATATCAAGCAATATTTTGCTCTCTTGGGAGTTTTGGGATCGATTGCGGCCTTGGTGTATCCGGCCTTTGATCCTTTCCCATTCCCTCATATCACTGTGTTGAATCTGATTTTTAGTCACTGGGCCTTGCTTGCCAATAGTTTGATTTACCTACAGGATCATTATCAATCTGAAAAACAAGACAGCTTGAGAATTTTCAAGATTACTTTTGGCATGAATGCGGTGATTTTCTTGGTCAACCTTTTGACGAAAGGGGATTATGGCTTCTTACGGCGTCCACCAATCATTGGAGACCACGGTGCTCTCTTGAACTACCTCTTGGTTAGCTTTGTGATGGTAGCTGGAATTTTCTTGGTCAACCAACGTTATAAGTACAAATACAAGATGGTTGAAGAGACTGTCGGTTCGCGTTCGGAATAGAAATTAGATGAGCTGAGGGGAGGAAGACATGAGTCTTTGGGATTTATTTTTCACCAGTCAACCAACGGCTCCACCTCAATTGGGGGCTTGGTATTTCTTGTTGCCGACATCATTGGTAGTGGTGGGGCTTCTATCTATTCGATTTGCCTCTTCCAAAGGCTATAAAAATTTTTGGTATTGGGGGCAATTGATCCAGTTGCTGATTATCAACTCTTGGTATATTGCAGCACATTTGCCTGTTTCAGAAAGTCTTCCCTTCTACCATAGCCGGATGGCCATGTGGATTATTCTCTTGGCTCCCAAGGGAAGATTCAAGCAATATTTTGCTCTTGTTGGTGTCTTTGGATCTATCATGGCTTTGGTTCATCCCGTCTTTTATCCCTATCCTTTTCCTCATGTATCCTCGATCAACAATGTCTTTGGCCACTGGGCCCTCTTGGCCAATTGCTTGATCTATCTGGTTCAATCCTACCAGGTGGAAGAAAGAGATGCTTGGAAAATCTGTCAGATGACTTTTGGGGTCAATGCTATTATTCAGCTGGCTAATCTCGTAACGGGTGGAAATTACGGCTTTATGCGTCGTCCTCCTGTAATTGGCAATCATGGGCTCGTGCTCAATTACTTAATCGTGACCATCCTGATGACAGGAACCCTTATCCTGATCAATGCGATCGTTAAGTCCAGTAAGAAAAGAAAAAGAACATCTGAATCCGATTAATAAGGAGATCCTATGCATCATTTTTTTACAACTGAATCCACTGCACCACCTGTTATCCCGCTCCTTTGGTATGGGGTCATGGTTCTTTTAATTGTAATGGCAGTTTGGGCTTCATTACGTTACTATCAAAATGAACAATTTCGGAAGATCTTTCGGAACTTACAAATTTTTCAATTGATCTGTCTCTATATCTGGTATTTTGCTTTTCAGCTTCCCTGGTCCAATAGTTTACCCTTGTACCATTGTCGTTTGGCCATGTTTGCTGTCTTGCTCTTACCAGACCGATGGAAGAGCAAGCAGTTTTTTGCCTTGATGGGAGTCAGTGGGGCGATCTTTGCCTTGGGTTATCCGGTCTTTGACCCCTATACCTTCCCTCATATTACGAGCTTTTCTTTCCTCTTAGGTCATTACTGTCTCTTGGTTAATTCCTTGATTTATCTCTTGAGATGCTATGATTCGAGCCTCTTAAAAAATCGAGAAATTGTTCTTTATACCTTCGTCCTCGATTTATTTCTAGTCGGTGTCAACCAAGTCACTGGAGGAAATTATGGACTCATGGCCCGGCCACCAATTATCAAAGGGGACATCCTCCTGGTGAATTATGTCGTGGTTTCCAGCATCCTAGCAGCAGCCTTGCTTCTCTTTAATGTATTTTTCAGTCGCAGAAGAGAGCGGGTTATAGTTAGCAAATAACTATCATCAAAGAAGACTAGAATCGCATGATTTTAGTCTTTCTTTTTGATTTCAATGATGAATCATCGTTGAAAAAAGCCTCTATTTCCGCTATAATAGGTTAGTTAAGGTAAAAGGAGAGAACCAATGTAGAAGGATCCTACTTACTAAAAAATACGTTTTAAAAAAATAACTGAGGAAGAAAGAATGACAATAACTGACGAAATTAAAAAACGCCGTACCTTTGCCATCATCTCCCACCCGGATGCTGGTAAAACGACGATTACAGAGCAATTGCTCTATTTTGGGGGAGAGATTCGGGAAGCTGGTACTGTTAAAGGAAAGAAAACTGGAAACTTTGCCAAGTCTGACTGGATGGATATCGAAAAACAACGTGGGATTTCGGTAACCTCATCTGTCATGCAGTTTGACTATGATGGGAAAAGGGTCAACATCCTTGATACACCAGGGCACGAGGACTTTTCAGAAGATACTTATCGGACCTTGATGGCAGTGGATGCTGCGGTCATGGTGGTGGACTCTGCCAAGGGTATCGAGGCCCAAACCAAGAAATTGTTTGAGGTTGTCAAACACCGTGGGATTCCAGTCTTCACTTTTATGAATAAGCTGGACCGTGATGGCCGTGAGCCATTGGATCTCTTGCAAGAATTGGAAGAAGTCTTGGGCATCGCTAGCTACCCGATGAATTGGCCAATCGGGATGGGGAAAGCCTTTGAGGGGCTCTATGATCTCTATAACCAACGCTTGGAACTTTATAAAGGAGACGAACGCTTTGCAAGTCTAGAAGATGGAGATAAGCTCTTTGCTAATAACCCCTTCTACGAACAAGTGAAAGACGATATCGAACTCTTGCAAGAAGCAGGAAATGAATTCTCTGAAGAAGCTATTCTTGCGGGTGAATTAACACCAGTTTTCTTCGGATCAGCTTTGACGAACTTTGGGGTGCAGACTTTCTTGGAAACTTTCCTCAAGTTTGCTCCTGAACCACATGGCCACAAGAAGACAGATGGTGAAATTGTCGATCCTTATGACAAGGATTTCTCAGGCTTTGTCTTTAAAATCCAAGCCAATATGGACCCTCGTCACCGTGACCGGATCGCTTTTTGTTCGGATCGTATCTGGCGAATTTGAGCGTGGGATGAGCGTCAACCTCCCTCGTACTGGTAAGGGCGCTAAGTTATCTAACGTGACTCAATTTATGGCCGAAAGCCGTGAAAATGTCACCAATGCTGTAGCAGGAGACATCATCGGGGTATACGATACTGGTACTTATCAGGTTGGAGACACGCTGACAGTGGGCAAAAACAAGTTTGAATTTGAACCACTGCCAACCTTTACGCCTGAAATCTTTATGAAGGTTTCTGCCAAGAATGTCATGAAGCAAAAATCCTTCCACAAAGGAATCGAGCAATTGGTACAAGAAGGAGCCATCCAGCTTTATACCAACTACCAAACAGGTGAATACATGTTGGGTGCCGTTGGTCAATTGCAGTTTGAAGTCTTTAAGCACCGCATGGAAAATGAATACAATGCAGAAGTGGTCATGACCCCAATGGGTAAAAAGACCGTTCGCTGGATCAAACCTGAAGATTTAGATGAGCGCATGTCTTCAAGTAGAAACATTCTGGCCAAAGACCGCTTTGACCAGCCTGTCTTTCTCTTTGAAAACGACTTTGCCCTCCGCTGGTTTGCGGACAAGTATCCAGATGTTGAACTAGAGGAAAAGATGTGATTCAGTAAGTCTACTTGATTGCAAAGCAATCTAAGTAGACTACGAGGCTGGGACAAAAGTCCTAGCCTCTCAATTGTCTTTGGATTATCGAGCAAGACGCAGTGGTTGAGTGGGCTCTACTACGCTGATTTTATCAGCTTTTACAGCCCTACTCAACTGTGCGGAGGTGGGACGACGAAATCGAATTCTAACGAATGACCGATTTCTGTCCCACTCTCTAACTGTCTTACTAACTTCGTTTGGCAAATTGGATCGATTTGCCAAACTCCGTGTCGTAGTTCAGGAAATCTATTTGGTTGTATAACAGTCTAATAATCTGTTTCCGCTATGGCGGTTTACCTAAACGCTTCAATAGGAAAAGTCCACGAATGGTATCGATTCGTGAGCTTTTCCGTTGTAACAGTTAGAAAGAGGACTAGCTAACTAGTCTCTTGGTTCACTTTGGGAATAGAATATATAAATTGAAAAACCAGCTCAAGCGAGCTGGCTTTTTATTGTTCTGTAATGAGGAGTCTTCCCAAAAAAATTCTTGTAGAATAAAGAAGACAATGAGGCTAGCAATGGTCTCCCCTATGAAGGAGGAGCTATTCACAATCAGAGAGTAGAGGTAGGCACTTTGCCCTTCTGGCGCATAGCTTCCCCAGAAGATGACCCCTGCAATGTAGTGAATCAGGTAGCGTGCAAAACCACCCAGGACGACTCCAACAGTAATATAAGTGAGTGTCTGAACTCGTTTCTTATCTCTGATAGCCTTATCAAGCGTAGGTTTGACAATTCCACTCAGTCCAATCAAGCTAAAGGCGACAAAGTACTCTAAGAAACCTTGGATTGGAGTCAACCAACCACCAGCTGCTTCCCCTGTTACCACTTGTAAGAGTCCCCAGATGAAACCTCCCATTGCACCAGCCCTCACTCCCCAGCGGAAACTAAGAAGAAAGATAGGAACCATCTTAAAAGATAGAAATCCAAGGGCCTAAGGATAGAGGCTGGGTAACCAAATCCAAAAATATAAGCAATAGTTGCTAAAAAGGGCAACCTCAATCATTGGTCGAACCGTAGTTTTTCGACATAAAAAAACCTCCTATACCAATCGTTTTGATTGGCTCATTTCTGCCACATCAAAACGTTGTCATAGAAGTTCTCTATTTCTTTCTGTTTTTGAGACACATCCCTACGCAGGTCCTAACCTGATCAGGTGGTAAGAGTTTAGGCGAGAGCGTGAATACCTAGAGTATTTAGCCCAGCCAATCTCAGCAATTGCTCCTCTTGTGACTCTTACATTATACTATCTAAAAATCGTTCCTGCAACTGTTTAACTCGCAAAAAATATGGTATAGTTATTAAGATAGAAAATGCACAAGTTGTGGAGGAAAAAATCATGGGTATTTTTGCAGGTTTGATGGGCAATGCTTCTCAAAAAGACGTCGATAAGGTTGAAAAAGATTTAGGAGACATCCTGGTTCCAGGGGAGCAGGTAACCTTGGCTTTTAGCTTGATTCGTGACCTAATTGTTTTTACAGAGTATCGCTTGATTTTAGTAGACAAACAAGGGATGACAGGGAAGAAAACATCTTATAAATCACTTCCCTATCGTTCCATTTCACGGTTTTCAGTAGAAACATCTGGTCATTTTGATTTGGATGCAGAATTAAATTTGGGTTTCATCAGCTGTAGAACCATCAGAAACACTTCAATTTAAGAGCGATAATAGTGTTATTGAAATCCAGCAGGCTTTGGCAGCCGCTGTATTGCGTTGATCAGTGAATGAGGACAGGACTCATCTAGCGATTTCGGGTGATCGGTAGGAGTACTGGTAGATAAGGTAAAGAGGAAACGAAATGTTCGTTGAAAAAAAGTTAGGAGATGGTCGGAGTTGGATTAATATTGATTCTGACTTGATTACAGAAACCTCCCAGTTGTACCAAAAGTATGGTATTGATCAAGAAACCATTGAATATGCACTGGATAAAAATGAACGTGCCCACATGGATTACAATCGTGAAAATGGAACTGTGACTTTTATCTATAATGTATTGGATATGGAAAAGGAAAAGGAATATTACGAAACCATTCCGATGACTTTCATTGTCCAAGGGCCACGTCTTGTGACTATTAGTAACCGAGACAACGCCTATATTATTGCACAAATGGAACGCTATGTTGATGCTCATGAAAGTTTATCCACCTTTAAACTCTTGTTTGCGGGGCTTGAGATGATTAGTAATGCTTATTATCCGATTATTGAGCGTCTAGATAAGCACAAGGATGAGATTACTCGTCTCTTACGAAAAACGACAACTAGTAAGAACCTTTATGCTCTTTCTGACGTGGAAACAGGTATGGTCTATCTAACATCCGCTGCCAAGCAAAATCGCATGCTTCTGGAACATATCAAGGCTCACCTAATCTACCGCCAATTTGATGATGTGGAAAAAGAACAATTTGATGATGCCATGATTGAGGCCAGACAGTTGGTATATATGACGGAGTTGAACTCTCAGGTCTTGCAACAGTTATCTAGCTCCTACAATAACATCCTAAACAACAACCTGAATGATAATTTGACCACTTTGACTATTTTAGAGGCCCTTCTAGCTGTTTTAGCTGTTATCACTGGTTTTTTTGGGATGAATGTCCCTTTGCCCTTCACCAATGAACCCAATGCTTGGCTTTATATCTCTATTGCAAGCTTTGTACTCTGGATCATCTTGTCTCGTATTTTGCGCTGGATTGCTCATAAACGATAAAAAAAGAGGTAGGGACGAAATTCCTTACCTCTTTCGTATTTAATCAATTTCAGAAAAAGCTATATTTTTTACTCTGCCTCCTCTATGAAGAAAAGGCAGTTTAGAAACAAATGATCGACTGTACAAAATCTTCTTGGAAATAGTAGGAGTAGATTTAATAGTACTGAGTGGATTATAAACAATTTATAATTGGAATGAATCGTTGAATCAGTCAAAAAACATAGCATTTAATTTATACTGAAATATCATAAATACTAGATTCATTATACCGATTTATCTAGGAAAAATCAAGAATCTGCTACAAAAATATAAGAGGATTATTGTGAAGGTTTACTCTGCCTTAAAGGCTGTTTTTAATAGGTTTTTTTACTTGTTTTCTAAAAGTAAGAATCGAGCTTTTAGAAATGCAGTTTTAAATAAATCCTATAAAATAGTATTTCCCTTGTTTTTTAAAATTAAAAATGGAAATTGCGGAGGGAAAGGAGGAACTTCCATAGGAAATGAGGAAAAAAAAGAGAAATCTTTCAAACTTGCTTCCTTTTACTATCTTTTGAATTCGGTCTATGATATACTAGATAAGTTGCAAACCTGACTTGAAGTAGTCAGTTGGATTGTTACGGATGAGGAAGGTTTAATTTTTGAGGTTATCAATAGTTGACCTTGCTCTGATAAGATTCTATATGGTTCTCTTCCATTTAGAACTAGAAGCCTCATCTAGTTAGAAAGACAATGAGAAGAGAATGATTCCAAGTTGTATAGGGTGGCTTCGCACTACCCTTAGAAAGAAGAAAATAGTGAAATTTAATGAATTTAAGTTGTCTGCTGAATTATTAGCAGAGATTGATAAGGCTGGATTTGTGGAAGCAAGTCCTATCCAAGAACAAACCATTCCTTTAGCACTTGAAGGCAAAAGACGTTATCGGTCAAGCACAAACTGGTACTGGGAAAAACAGTCGCCTTTGGTTTGCCAACGCTTGAAAAAATTCGTACAGAAGAAGCAACGATTCAAGCCTTGGTGATTGCTCCAACTCGAGAGTTGGCTGTACAAAGCCAAGAAGAACTCTTCCGTTTTGGTCGGAGTAAGGGTGTGAAGGTGCGCTCTGTCTATGGTGGTTCAAGCATTGAAAAACAAATTAAGGCTCTTAAATCAGGTGCCCATATCGTTGTTGGAACGCCAGGACGTCTGCTAGATTTGATCAAACGCAAAAGCACTCAAGCTCCAGGATGTTGAAACCTTGATCTTGGATGAAGCGGATGAAATGCTAAATATGGGCTTCCTAGAAGATATTGAAGCCATCATTTCCCGTGTTCCAGAAAGCCGTCAAACTCTTTTGTTCTCAGCGACTATGCCAGAAGCTATTAAGCGAATCGGTGTTCAATTTATGAAAGACCCTGAGCATGTGAAGATTGCGGCCAAAGAATTAACTACCGAATTAGTGGACCAATACTATATCCGGGTAAAGGAGCAAGAAAAATTTGATACCATGACTCGTCTCATGGATGTCGAGCAGCCAGAATTATCGATTGTATTTGGTCGGACTAAGCGTCGTGTCGATGAATTGACTCGAGGTCTTAAAATCCGTGGTTTCCGTGCAGAAGGGATTCATGGGGATCTCGATCAAAACAAGCGTCTTCGTGTTCTCCGTGATTTCAAAAATGGAAACCTAGATGTCCTCGTTGCAACAGACGTAGCAGCTCGTGGCTTGGATATTTCAGGTGTCAGCCATGTCTATAACTATGACATCCCACAGGACCCAGAAAGTTATGTTCACCGGATTGGTCGTACAGGTCGTGCTGGTCAAACCGGTCAATCGATTACTTTTGTAGCTCCTAATGAGATGGGCTACCTTCAAATCATTGAAAACTTGACTAAGAAACGAATGAAAGGCTTGAAGCCTGCGACTGCAGAAGATGCCTTTTATGCGAAGAAACAAGTTGCTCTCAAGAAATTGAACGTGATTTTGCTGATGAAACGATTCGTGAAAACTTCGAGAAATTTGCGAAAGATGCTCGTAAACTTGCAGCAGAATTCAGTCCTGAAGAATTGGCTATGTATATTTTGAGCCTTACAGTTCAAGATCCAGATAGCCTTCCAGAAGTTGAAATTGCGCGTGAAAAACCTTTACCATTTAAACCGTCTGGTGGTGGTTTTGGAGGAAAAGGCAAGTCTGGTCGAGGTGGACGACGTGGGGATGACCGCAGAGATCGAGATCGCCGTGGAAGCGCCCGACGTGATGAATACCGTAAAGGTGGACGTTCAACTGACCGCTTTGACAAAGACAAACGCTACCGGAAAGATCATAAGAAACCTCGTACGACTTCAAGTGAGAAAAAAACAGGCTTTGTTATCCGTAACAAAGGAGATAAATAAGCAGAAAAGCTGGACTAAAGATGTCCAGCTTTTTTTGAAACACAAATACAAGGGTAAAGAATTCTTTACCCTTGAATATTTATAAGGAGACCGATAATCGTGAACAAAATATAGACGCTCATCTTTGGTAACGCTATCAATTCTGTTAACATATTAATCATACAATCAATGAAAGGTTTTGTCAATAGTTTTGTTAAAAAATTGTTAAATATTTTTACATATTAAGGCAAATTCGGATTAAATAGTGGATAATACCTTGAATTTCCCCTATTAATCTAGTTAAAATGTTGTTTTATTATTGAAAATGTTTAGTTTTATAGTATAATGAAAGCAAGAATAGGAAAGTTGGACAATCATATGAAAGAGAGTAGACATGTAGCAATCTTACAGGAATTAGATAAAAAAGAAGTTGTATCAGTCAAGGAATTAAAAGATCTTCTAGGTGTGACGGATATGACGATTCGGCGCGATTTGATTGATTTAGAAAATCAATCTTTATTAGTTCGTGTTCATGGAGGGGCTCATCGCAAAATCAAAGATAGCCTGATGGAAGCTTCTCATTTGGAAAAGAACATGCTGAATGTTGAAGAAAAGAAAGAAATTGCTCAGAAATGTGCCGCCCTAATTGCAGAAGGAGATACCATTTTTATTGGAGCAGGAACAACAACTGATTTTATTGGAGATTACCTAGAGGGGAAAAACATCAGTATTGTGACCAATTCTTTGCCCATTTTCGAGAAATTAAAGGATCATCCGAATTATGATATTATTCTGGTTGGGGGACGGTACAGAATGAAGACCCAGACCTTTGTGGGTCAGTTTGCGAATAAATTGTTAAAAGAAATTAAAGTTTCTAAGGCCTTTATCGGTGTCAATGGAATTGATGGTCATACCGCTATGACAGCTAATGAGGAAGAAGGAAATGGCAATAAGATTATTCTTAACAATGCCATTGAAAAGTATATTGTTGCGGATAATAGTAAGTTTGATAGTTATTCTTTTTACGCTTTTTTTATCGTTTGGATGATTTAGACGCCATCATTACTGATCAGTCTATTTCGAAAAAAAAGTGCGAGAAAAGTATAACTCCTATACAAAAAAATTCTATAATGTTAAAGAAATTGCATAGGCCTGAGCAATGAGAGCTCAGGCCTTTTTAAATTGTTTTTCATAAAAGTTATCCCAATAAGTATCTGTAAAAAAACAAACAAAAAAAGAACAAAAAAAATACATTATTTCTTGACAGCGATTTCATATAGTGATATACTTATGATGTAAATAAATGAAGTTGATAAGATTTAAGGGGGGTGAAAAAATGGGATTGAATCAACTGTTTGATCAGAAACTCGTATTTTGTTTAGATGTTGCGAATCAAGAAGAGTTATTTGGTCAGGTCGCATCCTTACTGGAAGAACGTGAAATTGTAACAGCTTCCTATCGATCTGCTCTAAAAGAAAGGGAGAAATCTTTTCCAACTGGATTGGATATGGAATTCTTAGGAAAAAATCTTCCTAATGTGGCCATTCCTCATACAGATATCATTCATAATCTAACTGAGAATATTGTAGTCGTTCGATTGAAAAATCCGGTAACCTTCCACAATATGATTGCACCTGATAAAGAAGTGCAGGTTTCTCTCTTGTTCTTCATCATTAATAATTCTAGTTCCAGTCAAACGAATATTTTGGCACATTTGATGGATTTCTTTACAACAAACGGAAATCTTGAAAATCTATCAAAATTGGAAAATGAAGAAGACTTGTATCGCTACATTACAGAAGCGATTGCTTAATAATAACAATAAAATATATTTATAATGGAGGTCATTCAAATGATTAAAATTTTAGCAGCCTGTGGAGCAGGTGTTAACTCAAGCCACCAAATTAAAAGTGCGCTAGAAGAAGAATTGTCAAACCGTGGTTACGATGTTCAATGTGATGCGGTGATGGTAAAAGATGTCAACGAAGACTTGATTTCAGGTTATGACATTTTCACACCAATTGCTGCTACTGATCTTGGTTTTGAACCGGGTATTCCAGTTGTAGAAGCTGGACCAATTTTATTCCGTATCCCAGCTATGAGCGCTCCTGTATTTGATAATATTGAAGCAGCGATTAAGGAACATGGATTAAGCTAAAAATTTTCGCTCGTGATGTAAGCGTTATCTGACATTTGTAGGTCTAGATGAGAATCATCATACTGTAGATAGATATTTTAAAAAATTATAAATCGGGAGGATTTATTATGGACAGCATTATCAAATTGGCCAATGAGTTTTTTACGCCAATTCTTGCTATGGGTGGTCCGATCATCATGTTAATCATTTTGACGGTTTTGGCCCTCTTGTTTGGAGTGAAATTCTCCAAAGCTCTTGAAGGTGGTATTAAACTTGCCATCGCCCTTACTGGTATCGGTGCAATCATCGGTATGTTGAATGGTGCTTTCTCAGCTTCTCTTGCAAAATTTGTTGAGAATACAGGTATCCAATTGACTATTACTGACGTTGGTTGGGCTCCACTTGCAACCATCACATGGGGTTCTGCTTGGACGCTCTACTTCTTGTTGGTGATGCTGATTGTCAACATCGTGATGTTGTTAATGAAGAAAACTGACACACTTGATGTCGACATCTTCGATATTTGGCACTTGTCAATCACTGGTCTTTTGATTAAATGGTATGCCGATAACAATGGAGTTAGCCAAGGAGTTTCACTCTTCGTTGCAACACTTGCAGTTGTTCTTGTTGGAATCATGAAAATCATCAACTCTGACTTGATGAAACCAACATTCGATGACTTGTTGAATGCACCAAGTTCATCACCTATGACCTCTACTCACATGAACTACATGATGAACCCAATCATCATGGTTTTGGATAAGATTTTTGACAAACTTTTACCTGGTCTTGATAAATATGACTTTGACGCAGCGAAATTGAATAAAAAAATTGGTTTCTGGGGATCTAAATTCTTCATCGGTTTCATTCTTGGTATTGTCATCGGTTTGATGGGAACTCCACATCCAGTTGCTGGTGTTGAAGACGCGTCATCTTGGGAATTGGTTATTAAAGGCTGGTTGAGTCTTGGTTTGACTGCCGGTGTCTGCTTGGAATTGTTCTCATTAATCGGTTCTTGGTTCATCGCAGCGGTAGAACCATTGTCTCAAGGTATTACAAATGTTGCTACGAAACGTCTTCAAGGACGTAAATTCAATATCGGTTTGGACTGGCCATTTATCGCTGGTCGTGCTGAAATCTGGGCTTGTGCCAACGTACTTGCACCAATCATGTTGATTGAAGCAGTCCTTCTTTCTAAAGTCGGAAACGGGATCTTGCCACTTGCAGGGATCATCGCTATGGGTGTGACTCCAGCCTTGTTGGTTGTAACACGTGGGAAATTGATCCGTATGATCGTCTTTGGAACTCTCTTGTTGCCACTCTTCCTTCTTTCAGGAACTCTTATTGCACCATTCGCTACTGAATTGGCGAAAAGTGTAAATGCCTTCCCAGAAGGTGTTAGCCAAACTCAATTGATTACTCACTCAACTCTTGAAGGACCAGTTGAAAAACTTCTTGGTTGGACTATTGGTAATGCAACAACAGGAGACATCAAAGCTATTATTGGAGTTGTTGCCTTCTTAGCATTCTACGTTGGAATCTTTGCATGGTATAGAAAACAAATGATCAAACGTAACGAAGAATACGCAGCAAAAGCAAAATAATCGCCTCCTAACTATGTAACTTGATAAAACTAGGGTATCAATTTCCAGATATGGAGGGAGGTAGCCTAGTTTTTTCTCTAAAAACATTGTAAGGAGAGAAGTATGAGGATAACTTTAAAAAATTATGATCTGGAAGTTTGTTTCAAGGAGTTAGGTGGTGAGCTGGCCTCTATCAAGGATCAGGATGGTATCGAATATCTTTGGCAGGGTGATGCTCAGTATTGGAGCGGTCAAGCCCCAGTTCTCTTTCCCATTTGTGGTTCGGTTCGAAATGATACGGCCTTGTTTCGTCCCCAGGGTGTTGGGAAGATTCCTCGCCATGGTTTAGTTCGAAAGAAAAACTTTAGGTTAGTAGAGCAAACGGATAGTCTGGTTAGCTTTATGATAGAGGATACGGATGAAATGTATCAGCAGTATCCCTATCATTTCAGGTTAGAAATTTCTTATCAATTACTAGGTAAAAAGATTATAGTAACCTATCGGATTCACCATCTTGGGGAAGAAGGAGTCATGCCCTTTTTCGTTGGTGGGCATCCTGGTTTTAATTGTCCTTTGCTAGAAGATGAGAACTTTGAAGACTACTATCTTGAATTTGAACAAGAGGAAACCTGTAGTATCCCAAAATCCTATCCAGAGACTGGCTTGTTAAATGTCTTTGATCGAACACCTTTCTTGAATCAAGAAAGGATCCTACAGTTAGATTACGATCTATTCAAAAATGATGCCATTACCTTGGATTGCTTACAATCAAGAAGTGTCACTCTCCGTTCTAAAAAGCACAATAAAGGATTAACTCTTCATTTTCCAGATTTTTCAAATTTGATTATCTGGACAACGCCTAATAAAGGTCCGTTTATCGCATTAGAACCTTGGTCTGGTTTATCAACCTCACTTGAGGAAAGTGATTATCTAGAATATAAAAAACAAGTTCGACTCTTACCAGCAGGTCAAGTAGCAGAACTTGGATTTGAAATCGAAATTTTATAGAAAATAATGTTGTTGAATATAGAAGTTTCTATATTTGATTGAATAATGAATTGATAGAAGGAGCATAATATGTCAGTTATTATTGGTGCGGATGCAGCAGGTATTCGCTTAAAAGAAGTAGTAAAAGAGTATTTGGAAGCAGAAGGTTTCCAAGTGGTGGATGTCACTGAAGAAGGACAAGACTTTGTTGATGTGACCTTAGCTGTTGCAAAAGAAGTCAAACAAGCAGAAGATAATCTGGGTATTGTCATTGACGCTTACGGAGCTGGTCCATTCATGGTCGCAACTAAAATTAAGGGAATGGTTGCAGCAGAAGTTTCAGATGAGCGTTCCGCTTACATGACACGTGGCCATAACAATTCTCGCATGATTACCATGGGGGCTCAAATCGTGGGTGACCAATTGGCAAAAAATATCGCTAAAGGTTTTGTAAACGGTAAGTACGATGGTGGTCGTCACCAAATCCGTGTCGATATGCTCAACAAGATGTGCTAAGGGGAGGAGTAAAAGAATGAAAATTGCAATTGGATGTGACCATATTGTCACTAATGAAAAAATGGCTGTTTCTGAATTTTTTTGAAATCAAAAAGGCTATGAGGTTCTTGATTTTTGGAACCTATGACCACGCTCGTACCCACTACCCAATTTTTTTGGGAAAAAAAAGTCGGAGAAGCAGTGGTGAGTGGTCAAGCAGATCTTGGCGTATGTATCTGTGGAACTGGTGTTGGGATTAACAACGCAGTTAATAAGGTCCCTGGAATCCGTTCAGCCTTGGTACGTGATATGACAACTGCCCTTTATGCGAAAGAAGAGTTGAATGCGAATGTGATTGGTTTTGGTGGGAAAGTAACTGGTGAGTTGCTCATGTGCGATATCATTGAAGCTTTCATTCATGCAGAATACAAACCAAGTGAAGAAAACAAGAAATTGATTGCCAAGATTCAACATTTGGAAACCCACAACTACCATCAAGAAGATGAGGATTTCTTCAAAGAATTCCTTGAAAAATGGGATCGTGGGGAATACCACGACTAAGGGGTAGGATTATGATCTTAACTGTCACCTTGAATCCGTCCATTGACATTTCTTATCACTTGGAAGAATTGAAGTTGGATACCGTTAACCGTGTTTCAGAAGTTTCTAAAACAGCAGGTGGTAAAGGATTGAATGTCACCCGTGTCTTAGCTGAGAGTGGTGAAACAGTTGGAGCAACAGGTTTTGTTGGGGGGACCAATGGTCAATTCATCAAGACCCATCTTCCACGAGAAGTCCAATCCTTCTTCTATGATATTCTTGGAGATACACGGAACTGTATCGCTATCTTGCATGAAGGTAATCAAACAGAAATCTTAGAAGCGGGCCCAGAAATTATCCGGACAGAAGCTTTGGGATTCCTTCACCATTTTAAACTCCTCATGCCGACAGCAGATGTAGTTGCTATTTCGGGAAGCCTTCCTACAGGTCTACCGGTGGACTATTATGCGAGCTTAATTGAGATTGCAGGAGAAGCAGGACGTAAAGTTGTGCTTGATTCATCAGGTAAATCTCTAGAAGCGGTCCTTCACTCACCATTCAAACCAACGGTGATTAAACCCAATCGCGAAGAATTATCTCAACTCTTAGGACGGGATGTTTCAGCTGATTTTGAGGATTTGAAAGAAGTCCTGAAAGATTCGTTATTTGAAGGCATTGAATGGATCATCGTCTCCTTAGGTGGAGATGGTGCTTTTGCCAAACACGGAGATGTCTTCTATAAAGTGGACATTCCAAAAATTGAAGTGGTCAATCCAGTAGGATCTGGCGATTCGACTGTGGCTGGGATCTCTGCTGCCCTCAGTAGTGGAAAAGATGACGCGGCCCTCTTGACTCATGCTATGGTCTTAGGGATGCTAAATGCTCAAGAAAAGATGACAGGGCATGTCAATATGGCCCACTATGATGATTTGTATCAACAGATAAATGTAAAAGAGGTATAAGATGGTATTAACAGAACAAAAACGCAACTATTTAGAAAAATTGAGCACCAAAGAGGGTGTAATCTCAGCCTTGGCCTTTGACCAACGTGGTGCCTTGAAACGCCTCATGGCTCAGTATCAAGATACAGAACCAACAGTGGCTCAAATGGAAGAGTTGAAGGTCCTAGTGGCTGAAGAATTGACACCATTCGCATCTTCTATGCTCTTGGACCCTGAGTATGGACTTCCAGCGACTAAGGTTTTGGATGCAGAAGCAGGTCTCTTGTTGGCTTATGAAAAAACAGGCTACGACACTTCAAGCACCAAACGTCTGCCAGACTGCCTCAACCTTTGGTCAGCTAAACGCATCAAAGAGCAAGGTGCAGATGCAGTGAAATTCTTGCTCTACTATGATGTGGATAGTGCTGATGAACTCAACCAAGAAAAACAAGCTTACATCGAACGCATCGGTTCAGAATGTGTGGCAGAAGAAATTCCATTCTTCCTTGAAATCTTGGCTTACGATGAAACAATCGCTGATGCAGGTTCTGTAGAATATGCTAAAGTGAAACCTCGCAAAGTCATCGAAGCGATGAAAGTCTTCTCAGACCCACGCTTCAACATCGATGTCTTGAAGGTAGAAGTTCCAGTCAATGTTAAATACGTTGAAGGCTTTGGCGATGGAGAAATTGTGCACAGTCGTGAAGAAGCTGCAGCCTTCTTTAAAGAACAAGAAGAAGCAACCAAGCTTCCATACATCTACTTGAGTGCCGGTGTTTCTGCTAAACTCTTCCAAGAAACCTTAGTCTTTGCCCATGAAGCAGGCGCAAACTTCAATGGAGTTCTTTGTGGCCGTGCAACTTGGGCTGGATCTGTAGAAGCCTACATCAAGAATGGGGAAGAAGCAGCTCGTGAATGGTTGCGTACCGAAGGTCGTCGCAACATTGAAGAACTTAACCAAGTCTTGGACCAAGTCGCAACTTCTTGGAAAGAGCGCATTTAATTTCTTAGTTCCTAACGTAAAAATAGTCTTTCTAGTCGTCTAGAAGGGCTATTTTTGATTATCAAAAGATAGTTCCAATTAGAACTTTTTCTTAACTTTCTATGTGAAAGGTATAAAATAGTTCTCCTGCGAACTACTTGATTATGGGGGATGAAATGCAAAAGCCTTTATTAGAATTTAAAAAATTTGGACATCAAATCCATCTATTAGTAGAAAAGGAAGCCAAGAGACGAGGTTTTCAGTTTCTTGCGGGACCTCAAGGAGAGGTTTTAACTTTTTTAGCCAAGAGAGAACATGAGGGACAAGTGACTCTGATTCGGGATATTGAACAAGAACTCGGTATTTCAAAGTCAATGAGGAGAAACTTAGTGAAACGGATGGAAAAAAATAACCTGATTTATCTAGAGGAGAGTCCGACTGATAAGCGAGCTAAGTACGTCTTTCTGAAAGAAGGTATTAAAAATCAATTAGAAGATATGCATAAATTCTTTGAGGAAGTTGAATCGGCAAAAACGCGTCAATTGGGAACCCCGCGTGGGCATGTTCGTTTTGAAGAGGTACGTTTTGGCTATTCACCTGATAAGACCATTATTCATAACTTTACAGCGGAAGCTAAGCCGGGTCAAAAAGTGGCCATCGTTGGGCCAACAGGGGCAGGAAAGACCACCATGGTCAATCTCCTAATGCGCTTCTACGAAATCCAGTCTGGTAAAATCACTATTGATGGAGTTGACACCAAGACTATGACTCGCGAGGAGGTTCATGATGCCTTTTCTATGGTCTTGAAAGATACCTGGTTATTTGAAGGAAGCATTCGGGAGAACCTAGTCTTCAATCAAAGAGGTATTTCAGACGAAGCAGTTGAGGCTGCGACGCGAGCCGTTGGGGTTCACCATTTTATTCGGACCTTACCAAATGGTTACGATACTGTATTGGATGATTCAGTAACCTTGTCCGTTGGGCAAAAGCAATTGTTGACGATTGCGCGTGCCTTCTTGAAGGATGCGCCACTCTTAATCTTGGATGAAGCAACCTCCTCCGTTGATACACGGGCTGAGGAATTGATTCAAAGGCTATGGATAAATTGATGGAAGGACGGACTTCCTTTGTCATTGCCCATCGCTTGTCGACCATCCGAAATGCGGATCTCATTTTAGTCATGAAGGATGGAAATATTATCGAGTAAGGAAATCATCAAGAGCTCATGAATCAAGCTGGTTTCTATGCGGATTTTTATAACAACCAATTTACAGAAGAAGTGGCTTGATCAGGGACTTGGAGTGGAGACGCTCCAAGTTTTTTATGCTAAAAAAGATAAACATGCAGGTGAAAGTCGGAAATTTAATCAAAATCATCAAAAAAATGTTCCTAACATTCGGAAATTAAACATCATATAAATTTGATATTCAAATGGTTATGGATTTGTAGTTCTTTTGTGAAAATATCACGTTAAAAATCGTAAAAAGTGTTTATTTTAAGTATAATGGTATCATAGAGATGTGTTGAAGGGGTGCGGAGATGGAAAAAATAGTATATCGCGAAGCAAGATTAGATGAGTACAAAAAAATTGGAAAAGTACTTGCAGATGCATTTATGGAGTATCCATTTTTGACTCTTATCAAAGATGATTTGAAGAAACCTGAGTATTTTCCAGCGTTTTTGGAAATGATGGAAAGTTTATTAACAAGACTCTACATTAAAGGAGAAGCCTGTCTAGTAGCTGAACGAGAGGGTGAAATTATCGCAGTTGCCCTCTTGCAACAGAATGATTTCTCTATACTCTCCTATATCGTAAATGGAGTGATCAAGCTTTTCCGTTATATCACACCATTGAAGTTTATGAAATACCTCAATTTGGTAGAGCGTTCTGAGGAGCATTTGAAAAAATCCGGAAATTTTGATTGGTATTTGATGATGCTTGGAGTTGCTTCGTCCGTTCAAGGTCAAGGAGTTGGTAGTTTCTTTCTTCAAGAAGGGATCGAACCATATGTGAAGTCTAAAGGATGCAAGCGCTTGGGCTTGATCACTAGTACCGAACACAATGTTTTGTTCTATGAAAAAAATGACTATGTCTTATTGGATTCTATGATTCTTGACTATGGAGATAAATCAATAGGAAATTGGGCGTTTATGAAAACTCTTGCTGAGTAAGTTTAAAATGAAGGTAAAAAGGAGCTCATTGAGCTCCTTTTAGAATGTAAGCAAGTAGATAAGATGAGAAACGGTTAGAGACTATTGATTTCTTGGCTCCGATTTTTTTTAAAAAACCTCCTGGGAAAGCAGCTTGTAGATTGCTTCCTAGGGGGTCTTTTGATGGTTAAGGGAATCTTGTTGTTCCTTGATATAGGCCAGTTTTTCTTCCCGTGTTTTTTTCTTAAAGAGAGCCTCAGCAGACATGGCTGCCCTTTTATCAGGAAAGCCCTCTTGGTAGAGAAGGGTAACAGGAAGTCTAGGGCGAGTGTATTTAGCTCCTTTTCCAGCATTGTGGGTCTTGAGACGGCGGTCGATATCCGTTGTATAGCCAGTGTAAAGAGTCCCATCTGAACATTGAACGACATACATATAAGCCTTAGTTTCCATAGTAAATCTCGTGAATTTCAGGAGTGTAGCTTCCATCCTCTTCATGGATGAAGAGGGGAGGAAGAATCTTAAGCCCATCTAGAGATCCGTCCTTAATCGCCTCGATGAGGAGCATATTGGCCTCCTTGTGACGCTTGGGATAGACAAATTGTATCCGCTTAGGTGCAAGATTGTAGTGCTTCATAGTTTCGATGATATCTAGAAAACGATCTGGTCGATGGACCATGGCCAAACGTCCATTGGATTTGAGAGTCCGTTGAGCTACATGGCAGATTTGATCTAAATTGGTGGAGATTTCATGACGGGCTAGCAAATAATGGGGACTCTCGTTCAAATTGGAATGCTCATCTACCTTAAAGTAGGGGGGATTGCATAAGATAATATCAATCTTACTCCCAGGGAAGTACTGAGGTAAGTTTTTCAAATCATCCGTAATCATGAACATGCGATCGGAAAGACCATTCAGTTGAATGGACCGCTCAGCCATATCGGCTAGTCTTTCTTGGATTTCCACACCTACAATACTTGCCTTGGTGCGAGTACTAGCAAAGAGTCCGACGGCACCATTTCCTGCACATAAATCGACAATCATCCCACGATTAGGCAACTTTGGAAAGCGCGAAAGTAGGACACTATCGATGGAGTAGCTAAAGACTTCTCTGTTTTGGATAATTTTCACATCACTGGAAAAGAGCTGATTGACGCGTTCACCGTCTTTTAATTGGATATCGTTCATGGCTCTATTATAGCATGAAAAGAGAGCGTGGAAAAGATAGGAAAAGCAATTTAATAAGTTATATTAGTTTTATACGTCAATCTATTTGCATTTTTAAAGAGAATATGATAACATATTGTAAAAATATTGGGAGGTTTTGTTTATGAACAAAACAAAAAAATGGTTGGCTTTAGGATTTAGTTTTCTTTCCGTGAGTGTCTTAGTTGCTTGTGGAAATTCAGAGAAAAGTTCAAAATCATCTTCTAACGAAGTAAAAACGGAGCAGTCTTCAACTAAAGAAACCAAAACAGAGGAATCGTCAGAAAAGAAATCAACATACTCAGTAGGAGATAAAATTGTATTCGAAAAGTTTGCTGAATACACTATTACAAATGTTGAGTGGTCAGATGAACGAAATGAGTTTGATGATACAAATCCAGATAAAGTTTTGAAGGTTACATATAATGTAAAAAATCTTTCGGACAAAGATATGCCGGTTGGAATAGATATTGATTTATATGTTGGTGGTAATAAGATGGAAAATTATGCCAATGAGCATACCATGGGTTCAATTACACCGGGTAGATCAATGGAAGGAGCTGTTGAACATTTTGGAGTTAAAGGTGAAGGGGATTTAGAATTAGAGATAAAACCGTTCTCAGCTTTTGGTGAGAAACCAGCAATTGTTTCTGTTGATGTGTAATAAAATAATAGTTGAGAGTAGCATACTCTCAACTATTTTTAATTAAACTCATATTTTTGGAAAATAGTAGCCAAGATGAAGCTTCCTGTAAAGAGGGACATCAAAGCTAAGTAAACTGGGAAGGTCACAGCTGTCAGCGTTGCAATTTCAATCAGTCCTTTTAGGTAGAAGGCAGATAGGTAGAAACCACAGACAGAGAAGATAATCAAGAGTCCTCGCCAGATATTGAGTGGCAAACAAGCTCGAATCACAGATAAGAAACCAATTGATCCTAGTAAGTAATAGGTCAAAGTAGACATGTCAAGACTGGACCAGCCATGATAGGTTCCCCATAAACGAACAAATAAGACACTAAAGACGACCATCAAGGCATTTGGTAAGGCCAATTGTAGAGAACGTCTGAGGAAGTGTTTTTCCACGGGTTTAATATTTCGTTCAAAGGTCAAAACGAAAGGTGGGAATCCCTCGACAAACTGGTCGATTAAGGTAATTTGAATCGGAATAAATGGGAAAATTAACAAGTAGTTGACATCAAAGAAGAGAGCACTTGCGATACAGATAATGGCTAAGATGAAGGAATAGATGGTCTTGATAAAGAAAATTGGAGCAATACGACCAATGTTGTTGACCACCCGACGTCCTTCAAAGAGAATCTCTGGAACGTCATTGAAATCAGAATTTAACAAGACGAGATTGGCGATTTGGCGCGTTGCAGGATCTCCTTCGGCCATCACGATAGAACAGTCAGCCTCTCGTAAGGCGAGAATATCATTGACCCCGTCTCCAGTCATAGCAGTGGTGCGACCAGCTGCTTTAAGAGTTTGAATCAACAATTTCTTCTGATGAGGAGACACCCGGCCAAAGATGGCAGTGGTTTCAGCCAGATCTACAAGTTCGTCATCTCCAATCTTAGAGCAGTCAACATAACTGTCATAACTATCAAAGCCAGCTTCTTTTGCGATATAAGATACAGTAACAGGATTGTCCCCTGAGATAATCTTCAAGTCTACATCTTGGGAGCGAAGATAATCCAAGGTTTCAGAAACTCCTTCACGGATTGGATCATGGATTTCAATGACTCCAATACCAGCTACGTTTGATGGTAAGGTCAGATCATGCATGTCAATTGCTTCGCCACTGTGGCCTAAATCAAGACACGAGATCCGCGAGCTTGGGCCTCTAAGACGGGTTGAGGAGTTTCCTTGAGGAGAATTTCAGGAGCTCCAAGATAAATGGTTCCTAAGTTGCTAAGGGTCATAGATCCCCATTTTCGATCACTTGAAAATGGGATAATGTTCTCAGCAGTATAAGCATGCTCAAGGTCTCCGTATGCTTTTCGAATGGCTTGAGCTGTTGGATTGCTGTCTTCAGAGTTCTGCATATAGGCAGCTAGAATAACTTCAATGGTTTCTTTAGAGAAATGTTCGGATAAGGAATGGATCCCTTGGACGGTCATTTTTCCTTGGGTGATGGTTCCTGTTTTGTCCAAGCAAAGAGTATCCACACGGGCCAGGGTTTCAACAGAGTACATCTCCTGAACGAGGACTTTTCTCATCCCGAGCTTGACAACAGCAGTCAAGAGAGAAGTAACCGTCAAGAGGGCAATCCCTTTTGGCAACATTCCAAGTAAAGCAGTCGAAGAGGTGATAACGGCATCTTTAACTGGTAACATCTTGATCAACAGGGCTTCACAGAAAAGGGCAATTCCAAATGGAATAATGATTTTCCCAGTAAAGCTAGAGATTTTTGCAAGATTATATAAGATTCGAGAGTTAATCGGTTTAAGAGTTTTGGCTTCTGCCATTAACTTATTGGCGTAATTATTAGCTCCAACTCGTCTGACACGAGCATAAACTTGCCCGCTAGCCAAAAAGCTTCCTGAAAGGAGTTCAGATCCCTCTTCTTTAAGAACAAGGTCGCTTTCTCCTGTCAACATGGCTTCGTTGACTTCAGCGATCCCAATCTGAACGACGGAGTCACTTGGTATCTGATCCCCTGCTGATAGCTTGATGGTATCTCCAAGGACAATTTCCTCTGGAGCGATGGACTCTTCCTCGCCACCTCGAATGACCGTCACAAGCTCTTTACTCATAAGGTTTAGCTTATCAATCATTCGTTTTGCTCGGAGCTCTGTTGCAATTCCTGATAAGGCATTAAGCAGATGACAGCAAAGAAGACCAGATTGCTCCAAGCTTGGACAGCTACCAAAGCAAGGGCAATGACAAAGTTTAGAGCATTGAATAAGGTAAAGACGTTACGCTTGATAATTTGCCAGGTACTGGTACTGGTATTCGCTTTGAATTCGTTGGTTTGGTCACGCTGTATTTTTTTGCGGACCTCTTCGTGGGATAACCCCTTTATATCTTTTACTTCCATAGGACCATCATATCATTTTTTTAAGAAAAAGACTAGATGTCTTCCCTATGAATATTAGTTTATCTTTCCGAAAAGATTTGCGGGGAATAGAAGGATAATGTATAATGATAAGATAAGAGATTTTCAAAGGAGATTGCATGTTTTATACTTATTTGCGTGGTTTAGTAACCTTTATTTTATGGGTTCTTAATGGGAATGCCCACTATCATCATACAGAATTAATTCCCAATCAAGAAGAAAACTATATCCTTGTAGCTCCTCATCGGACTTGGTGGGATCCAGTTTACATGGCCTTTGCGACCAAGCCAAAACAATTTGTCTTCATGGCTAAGAAAGAGCTTTTTACAAATCGCATTTTCGGATGGTGGATTCGCATGTGTGGGGCTTTCCCAATTGACCGGGAAAATCCAGGTGCAGCAGCGATTAAATACCCAGTGAATATGCTCAAGAAAAGCAAACGTTCCTTGATTATGTTTCCAAGTGGAAGCCGTCATTCTCAGGATGTTAAGGGTGGAGTCGCTATCATCGCAAAAATGGCCAAGGTACGAATCATGCCGGTGACCTATACGGGACCGATGACCTTGAAGGACTTAGCTAGCTGTGAACGCGTAGATATGAATTTCGGCCATCCGATTGACATTTCCGATATTCCAAAAATGAATGATGAAGGAATTGAGGAAGTAGCAAGACGGATTCAAGCTGAATTTGATCGTTTGGATGCAGAGTCTCAAACCTTGCGTAACGATCGTAAACCTTTCATTGTTCTTCGTTTCTTAAAGTTCCTCCTTCTTCCTTTTGTATTAGTAGTTGGCTCCCTCACTCTCTTGTTTAGTTACTTGGCTAGCTTTGTCTGGGATCCAGATAAACATCGCAAGGATTAGAAGCTATCTCTATTCTTCGTTTTCTATAAAGAATTTCAAAATTTCTTGCTGATTTTTTGAAATTCTTTTTTATTTACCTCCTTTTTTACGAATAATAAAAATAAAAGGGGTTTTTATGGAGACGTGGATAGAGAAAATAAAAGAGTTGAAGGTGTTGTTTTCTTTGATAGGAGTGGGGCTCCTAATTGCTGCATTTTTCTTGTTCTGGCCAAAGTCTAGCCCAGAAGCACCAGATAGTTTAGCCTCTCAGCTAGAGCTGGTAGAACAAGAAACACCCATAGAAGAATCGTCGACAAAGTTGCCTTCTCAAGCTAAGGAGGGAAAGACAGAAGCGTCTGGACCAGAAAAAATAATGGTGGATGTGAAGGGAGCCATTCGTCAAGCAGGTGTCTATGAGCTCCCAGCAGGTAGTAGGGTTTATGATGCGATTCAAAAAGCAGGAGGATTAACGGACCAAGCCAATAGCCAATCTGTTAATCTAGCCCAAAAGATTGAAGATGAGTCTGTCGTCTATGTTGCCAAGAATGGGGAGGAAATTGCGCCTGTTCTGTCTCCAAATGCTGGAGCAACTGCGACAGAGAGTAAGTCTAAGGATGGTAAGGTCAATCTCAATACAGCTACGGAGGCAGACTTGCAGACCATTCAGGAATTGGTCAAAAAAGAGCCCAAGACATCCTTGCTTATCGGGAAGAAAAGGGAAAATTTCAAACGGTTGATGACTTAAAAAATGTTTCTGGTATTGGACAAAAGACCTTGGAGAAATTAAAAGACTATGTCACGGTGGATTAAAGAAGGTTCAGTCAGTCCCCTTCATCTAGCTCTCCTTATTTTACCCCTCTATTACTGGATCTATACAGGCCATTGGTTAGCTCTTATTTTTTTCCTAGTCTTTTTGGGGCTTGGGATTAAGTCTTATTTTGGCAAAAGATTACTTGGTATTGCGGTCCTGATCTTCTTGATGGGAGGGATTTTCTATTATCGAGTGGAGCAAGGAAAACAAGAGGAAGCAGATCCGAGGGTACCGAAAGCCATTCGGATTCTACCCGATACTATCAAGGTCAATGGAGATGCCCTGTCCTTTCGGGCCAAAGCTGGTTCTAGAATCTTTCAGGTCTTTTACAAGCTTTCTTCAGAAAAGGAACAAGCCTTTTATAAACAACTTAATCAGGGATTGGAACTAACGATTGAGGGGGAGTTGGAGGCTCCAAGTCCCCAGCGAAATTTTAAGGGATTTGACTACCGCTTCTACCTGAGAACCCAAGGCATCTATCATTTGTTAAAGGTCAGTCGGATTTTAGAGAAAAAATCAGTAAGTGGAGGAGATCTGGTAGAAATCTTATCCATATGGAGACGGAAGGCCTTAGTCTGGGTTTATCAGCACTTCCCTCAACCTATGAGTCACTACATGACGGGCCTCCTTTTTGGATTTCTTGATATTGAATTTGAAGAGATGAGCAATCTCTATTCTAGTTTAGGGATTATCCATCTCTTTGCCTTATCTGGTATGCAGGTTGCTTTCTTTTTGGATACTTTCGCCGTTTATTTCTCCGTCTAGGCTGGGAGCAAGATAAGGTCGCTTACTTGCTTTATCCTTTTTCCCTTATTTATGCGGGAATGACTGGATTTTCAGTCTCAGTGGTTCGTAGTCTTTTGCAAAAATTATTAGCCCAGAATGACTTCAAGGGAATGGATAATATGGGAATGACCTTCCTCTTACTTATCCTTTTTATCCCCTCTTCTTTATTGACTGCTGGCGGGCTTTTATCTTGTGCCTATGCCTTTATTCTTACCTTGACATCGTCTGAAGAGGAGGGGGCAGGTGTGCGGAAAATGATAAAGGAAACCTTGGTGTTAACGCTTGGTGTTCTTCCTTTTCTTGCCTTTTTCTTTGCTGAGTACCAACCTTGGTCCATCCCCCTCACCTTTGCCTTTTCTCTCTTGTTTGATCTAGTCCTCTTGCCAGGCTTAAGTTTAGTCTTTCTGCTTTCCTTTCTTTTTCCCATGGTCTTTTGGAATGTTTTTTTCATCTGGATGGAAAAAGGGATGCAGTGGATTGCTGGTCATACTAGCTCTTCTTGGGTTCTGGGGCAACCAGATATTACTTTTCTCTTACTCATCATGTTTTTATTGGGGTGTCTTTATGAATGGGGCAACCATAAAAAGAAGAGGCTGGCCTTACTCCTCCTCATCGGAGGCTTATGTGCCCTTGTCAAGCATCCTTTAGAAAATGAGATTACTATTATCGATATTGGTCAAGGGGATAGTATCCTATTAAGAGATTGGCAGGGACGGACAATTTTAATTGATACAGGAGGCAAGGTCGAATTTGGACAAACAGAAGCATGGCGGAAGCGTCAATCGTCGACCAATGCTGAACGTACCCTCATTCCCTATCTCAAAAGCCGGGGCATTGATCAGATTGACCATTTGGTGCTAACCCATACGGATGCAGATCATGTGGGAGATATGGAGGTGGTTGCTTCGAGTCTTCATATCAAAGAAGTGAATGTTTCAAAAGGTAGTTTAAAGAAAGCAACCTTTGTCAAGAGGCTTGAGCGACTAAAACTTCCTGTAAAAACAGTAGAAGTGGGGGATCGATTTCCTATCTTTGATCGCTTTGTAGAAGTTCTTTATCCAATGGAGGTGGGAGATGGCAGTAATAATGACTCCCTTGTTTTATATGGGTATTTACAGGGAGTTTCCTTTTTATTCACTGGTGATCTTGAAGAGCCAGGAGAACAGATCCTGATAGCTCGCTATCCTCAGTTACCGGTGGATGTCTTAAAGGCAGGCCATCACGGATCTAAGGGATCCTCCCATCCCGCTTTCTTAGACCATATTCATGCTAAAATCGCCTTGGTATCTGCTGGAGAGAAGAATCGCTACCAACATCCTCATCAGGAAACTCTAGAACGATTTAAAGAGTTAGGGATGACGGTTTTTCGGACGGATCAACAAGGAGCTATTCGGTTTAGAGGGTGGCAGAAGTGGATGATTGAGACTGTTCGGTAAGGGCTGTTTGATTTCTGGCTTGAAAATTGCTATGATAAGGGAAGGAAACGAGGATACAAGTATGAAATCATTAAGATTATTTTGGATGCAATATGCTGATTTTACAAGAGTTTCAGATCGTAAAGATTTTTGGATAAGCCAGTTGTGGCATCTCCTTTTTACCTCCCCTTTTTGGATGTATGAACTCGTCCGGTCTTCTGCAACTTCTAATCAAACAGATCAGTTGTCTTCCCTCCAAACAATGGGACTTGCAGAGTGGCTGGCAGTGTTTTTTCTTCTGTATGTCTATTTAGCGTTTGTTCCTCAACAGGCTATAGTGGTTCGGCGTTTAAGGGATGCAGGTTTTCATTGGTCTCTTATTTTACTCTTTTGGGGCCCAATCTTTCTTTACCTCTTGTCTCCGATTCAGATTTTACTGGTCTTAGTGGGGGCTGCAGTCATTACCTTAGCCATTCTTCTTAGTTTTTCAAGTGTAGGCCAACAATCAATCCATGAGGAAGAACAAGGGCCTCTGGCTCCATCATTAGCTGGGAATTTTACTGGCGGGAATCCTTCGAACTTTTCAAAACCCCAAAGTTTTTCATCAATTCCTAATATGGTCTCTGCACCGCTAGGACCAGTGGAAAAGGCCCCTCTCGAACAAAGAATAGAACTAGAAGAGCAAAACAGCTTGAAGAATGAAAATGAGGTAGCAGGAGAACATGCAAGCAATACAGATGATTAAATCTATTGAATTTCAAGAGCTTCCTGCTGTCCTCGTCCTTTCAGGAGATGATCTGGGGCAGTTTGAGTGGATGAAGGAACAGCTTTTAAAACAAATTGCTTATGATCCCTCTGACTTAAACTATTCCTATTTTGATATGAAAGAAACGTCTTATTCAGAGGTTGAATTGGATTTAGTTAGTCTTCCTTTTTTTGCGGATGAAAGATTGTTATCTTGGACCATTTTGTAGACTTGACGACTACCAAGAAACGCTTTCTAACGGATGAAGCACTTCAGTCCTTCGAGAACTATCTATCCTCACCTCTAGAGACGACACGTTTGATTATTTTTGCAGAAGGGAAACTAGATAGCAAGCGTAGAATTGTCAAACTCTTAAAACGAGATGCCCAGTTGCTGGAAGCAAATGAATTAAAAGAGCAGGAGCTTCGTGCTCATTTCTTAGAAGAAATCAAGTCTTTAGGTCTAGTAATTGATTCACAAGCTTTCGACCAACTCTTGATCAAATCAGGATTTGATTTCAGTGAAATCCAAAAGAATTTAGAGTTTTTGAAAAACTACAAGGGGGCAGAGACCATTAAGCTGGCAGATATTGAAGAAGCCATTCCCAAAAGCCTCCAAGATAATCTTTTTGATCTCACTCAGATGATTTTAAATAAACAAATAGATGCGGCTCGTGGCTTGGTCAAAGACCTGCGCTTGCAGGGGGAAGATGAGATAAAGCTTTTAGCCATTTTGTTAAGTCAATTTCGTATCTATAACCAGGTTCAACTGTTAAAGAAAGAGGGTCGAACAGAATCTCAGATTGTCTCGGAGCTTTCAGAGGTAACAGGTCGAAAAGTTAATCCTTATCAGGTGAAATTTGCTCTTAGAGACAGCAAAGGCCTCTCGCTTTCCTTTTTAGAACAAGCTATTTGTCTCTTAATCGAAACGGATTACCAGATAAAATCAGGGACCTATGAGAAGGATTACCTCTTTGATCTCGCTCTCTTAAAGCTGGCCAACCCATCTGTGTAAGCAGAATAGTTGAATTAATTAGATGATTGCGTTATCATTTTTATATACATAAAGAAATAGAGGTATTTTCCATGGCAATTATTTTACCAGACCTACCATACGCATACGACGCATTAGAGCCATATATTGATGCAGAAACCATGCACTTACACCATGATAAACACCATCAAGCATATGTAAATAATGCAAATGCTGCTCTTGAAAAACACCCTGAAATTGGTGAAGACCTTGAAACCTTGTTGGCTGATGTAGATGCTATTCCAGCAGATATTCGCCAAGCGCTGATCAACAATGGTGGAGGTCACTTGAACCATGCTCTTTTCTGGGAGTTGATGACTCCAGAAGAAACCACTCCTTCTGCGACACTTGCAGCCGACATTGATGCAACCTTTGGATCATTCGATGCGTTCAAGGAAGCTTTCACAGCCGCGGCAACTACTCGCTTTGGTTCAGGATGGGCTTGGTTGGTTGTCAACAAAGAAGGCAAGCTTGAAGTAACATCAACTGCAAACCAAGACACCCCGATTTCAGAAGGGAAAAAACCAATCTTGGGCTTGGATGTTTGGGAGCATGCTTATTACGTGAAATACCGCAATGTGCGCCCTGACTACATCAAGGCTTTCTTCTCAGTGATTAACTGGAACAAGGTAGATGAGCTTTACGTAGCAGCCAAATAATACGATAAACGGAAGAGGCCTAGAAAGGCCTCTTTTGCTTGCATCTGAATCAGATTGAGAGGGATATTCCTTGCGTTTATACCTGAAAATGATACACTAGAAGAGTATGTCAGAGTTTCGAAAATAATCTCTTTTTTCAAGGAGATAGAGCTTCAGACTCTTTCAAAATCAATGAAAAATTAGGCTGGATTCTATAAGGGAGAAATGAAATGACTAGCATTAGCATCACTAAAGGGACTGTTGAAACACCTCTCTATCTTAAAATGCTCAACCGCCATGGTTTGATAGCAGGAGCAACTGGAACAGGGAAAACCGTTACCTTAAAAGTAATTACTGAAAAATTAAGTCAGCAAGGAATTCCTGTATTTTTAGCGGATATTAAGGGGGATCTTTCTGGTTTAGCCAAACCTGGACAATGGACGACTAAACTTGAAGAACGGTATCAATTGTTGGGGATTTCAGATCCTTTTGTACCCCAAGCTTTTCCAGTTCGTTTATGGGATGTATTTGGTCAAGCTGGCCATCCTGTTCGAGCTACTATCGAGGGCATGGGGTCTCTCTTGTTAGCGCGACTTCTCGATTTAAATGAAACCCAAACTGGTATTCTAGCCATTGTCTTCAAAGTGGCTAAGGAGAAGAATTGGGCCCTCATCGATTTAAAAGATTTGCAAAGCCTTTTGAAGGAAGTCTACGACCATAGCTCAGAATATTCAGCCCAGTATGGAAATATTACCAAACAATCAGTTGGGGCTATTCAACGGAGTTTATTGGTCTTAGAACAGGAAGGAGCTGACCAGTTCTTTGGGGAGCCAGCTTTAGATCTTCAGGATTTTATGCAGCTCGATAGTAGTGGAAGAGGCTACATCAATATCCTATCTGCTACTCGCTTGTTCCACTCACCAAAACTATACTCTACCTTCCTTATCTGGATGTTATCTCGCCTCTTTGAAACTTTGCCAGAAGTAGGGGACTTGGAAAAGCCCAAATTTGTCTTTTTCTTTGATGAAGCCCATCTTTTGTTCAAGGATGCAAGTAAGCTCTTCCTTGAAAAGGTGGAACAAGTGGTTCGCTTGATTCGTTCGAAAGGAGTAGGGATTTACTTTATCACCCAGAACCCTCAAGACTTACCTGAGTCTGTTCTAGCTCAATTGGGGAATCGGGTTCAGCATGCTTTACGTGCCTATACACCGAAAGAAATGAAGGCCATTAAAGTTGCGGCTCAAAGTTTCCGCCCTAATCCAGCTTTTGATACAGAAACGGTCTTGACCGAGCTTGGTACTGGAGAGGCATTGGTTTCCTTCCTTAATGAAAAGGGCCAACCAAGCGTTGTAGAGCGCTCCTATATCTTGTCTCCCCAATCTAGTTTTGATCTTTTGAATGAAAGTGAACAGTTAGCGTTAATCTCAACATCCCCCTATCATCAAAAGTATGCTGTACGCGTTGACCAGGAGTCTGCTTATGAGAAGTTAGCTGAAAAAACAAATCAGGAAGCAGAAGAAAAGAACAAGGAACAGGAAGCTAAGGAAAAGGCAGCAGAGGAGAAGGCGAGTCAAAAACGTAGTCCAGGACGTCCTCGAAAATCAAGCTTAGAGAAGGCAAAGGATTCCTTTATTAGCTCCTTATTCCGAACCATAGCGCGTGAAGTGGCCAAACTGATTATGGGATCCTTCAAGAAAAAATAGGAATCAAATACTCTCAATTCAGGAGTTGTTGAGGATAGAATTTTGGAGGAAAACTCAGTTCTTGTCGAAAAAGGAAACGGGTGCTGGTGCTACTAAAATTTTTTAGAAGAAATCGTTTTCTCAAACGGAAACTTCTTGTTATTTTGACTAGAATCTTTTATAATTAACTTCATATGAAAAAAATATTTAATGGACGTTCGATCATGATTGCGTTAGGCATTTTATTGTGCCTAGGGGGAGTGGGAGCTTTAGGTTACCTGCACCTCAACCAAGCAACTGCATCAACTATTGCAAAAAAAGAAAAAAATACAAAAAAACAGGATTCTGAACAGGAGAAAAAACAAACGCAACCTCCTCGTGTCAAAACACCAGAAGAAAAACAGGCTGTGATAGACGAGGATCGAGAAACCATGGAAAGTTTGGGGCTAGTCTATGATTATGCCAATAAAAACTTAGTGGAAGTGGTTCAAGAATACATGGCCCAGAGTGCCATTGAGCCTTCTCAAATTGCTTTTACCTACAAAAACACTGCGACCGGTGAGCAGTTTGCGATGAATGACTTGCAACCCATGACAGCAGGGAGTACTTACAAACTTCCTTTGAATATGTTGATTGTGGATGAAGTGGCTGCAGGGAAATTAAACCTGACGGATCGGTTTGATATCACCAATACCTACTATGAATATATCGGAGAACATGATAATTACGTCGCGGCCTTTGATGGGGCAATGGCAATTCCAGATATGCAACGTTATTCATTGGTCTACTCGGAGAATACGCCAGCTTATGCCTTAGCAGATCGTCTGGGTGGTATGGATGAGGCGCGCAAATTGTTTAGTCGCTATGGTCAATCACGTTCGAAAGAAGTGAAAACATTCAGTGATGCCAATAAGACAACTTCAGATTACTATATTCATGTATTAGAGTATCTCTGGAACCATCGGGAAAAGTATGCTGATTTGCTTGAATTAATTGGGGAATCCTTCCCAGGAGAGTACTATAAAAAATTCTTACCGAATTTGGTCATTCAACAAAAACCAGGATATGTAGCAGAAGCGCTCAATGTCGAGGCAATTGTTTACGAACAAACACCTTATCTCATTTCAATTTTTACAGCGGGGCTAGGTGGTACCACCCCAGAAAGTGATGAAATCAGTGGATTTGGTATTTACCAATTGGGTGAGCTCTGCTATGTGATTAATGAATGGCACCGTGTGAATATGAATTAGGAAGCGGACTTGAGGTCGTGCTTGATAGGTGGCTCTCAGTTAGCTGATAGATGTTAATAGAAGGCTATCAAGACAAGCATGCAAACTGTCGTCTTTTATTTAAACTAAGCTTAGTTCTTTACAGAGGAGGACTAAGCTTTTTTAGTGTTTGCAAGGTTTAAAACAAGCCAGACAAAAGTCTGTTCACTACTTTTTTCTACTAATTAAGAATCATTAACAGAATCTTTGCAGGCCACTAGCGAGTATGCTATAATAACAAGAGAAATTAAAGAAAGAAAAGTTATGATTACAAAAGAAGCTTATCAGTTGATTCGGTCCCATCTGGCTTTTGCAGCTATTCCAGTGGAAAAGTTTGATAAATTAGCTGTTGAAATTCACCATCGTGAAATTCCAAAGGGACAAATTATATTTTTTGCCGGAGACCGGAGAGATCGTATTTTTTTGTTGCAGGAAGGTTATGTAAGAATTGAACAATTTGATTCCTCCGATAGCTTCTCTTATATGGATTATATTAAAGAAGGAGCTCTCTTTCCTTATGGGGGGATGTTTACGGATGAAACTTACCATTACACAGCGAGTGCCATCACGGCAGTAAGCTATTTCAGTATTCCTGTCGATCTATATGAAGAGTATGCTCAAGCCAATGTGGAACAAGTCCTCTTCATCATAAGAAAATTGTCTAAGATCTTAGAGTTTCAGGAATTACGTCTTCGAAATGTTGTAGCAGCTAGCGCTAGTGATCGCGTTATTCAATCCTTGGCCCTGCTCTGTAAGGATTATCGCCAAGTAGGGAATACAGTTCCCTTTCCAATGAGCATGAAGGAGCTGGCTCGTTTAGCAGCGACGACGAGAGAGACGGTCAATCTTGTCCTTAAGAAGTTGATAGATGAAGAAAAAATCCAATACAAACATAAAATCTTAACCTTTGTGGATCTTTCTTTCTTTTTAGATAGTTTTGAAGAAGCCTAATAGCGCTTCTTTTTTTGTAGGGAGGTCCTATTTAAAAATTTTATTCATCAAACAAAAAAATATTTACCCGCAAAAATAATAAAAAAAGTAAATTACCCAAAGAAAGCGGTTCATTTTTAATAAAAAATGATTTATATTTAAAAAAGTGTCAGATTCTTTGCATTTGGAATGGAAGATTGTTTGTGAAAGCGGTACCAATTGGTGATAAAATGAAGCTTGTAAACGGGATTAGGTAAACTAAACCGCAAGAAGAAGGAGGACTATAGATGTCTACACATCCAATTCATGTTTTCTCAGAAATTGGAAAACTGAAAAAAGTTTGTTTGCACCGTCCAGGTAAAGAGTTGGAAAACTTGATGCCTGACTATCTTGAACGTCTTCTTTTTGATGATATTCCTTTCTTGGAAGATGCTCAAAAAGAACACGACGCATTTGCTGAAGCACTTCGTAACGAAGGTATCGAAGTACTTTATCTTGAACAGTTAGCTGCTGAGTCATTGACTTCTCCAGAAATTCGCGATCAGTTCATCGAAGAATACCTTGAAGAAGCGAACATTCGTGGACGCCAAACAAAAATTGCGATCCGTGAATTGCTTCACAGCATTGAAGACAACCAAGAATTGGTTGAAAAAACAATGGCAGGGGTTCAAAAAGCTGAACTTCCAGAAATTCCTGAAGAAGCAAAAGGATTGACAGACCTTGTTGAATCTGACTATCCATTTGCTATCGACCCAATGCCAAACTTGTACTTCACACGTGACCCATTTGCTACAATTGGTAATGCAGTATCATTGAACCACATGTACGCAGATACACGTAACCGTGAAACTTTGTATGGTAAATACATCTTCAAATACCACCCAGTTTACGGTGGAAAAGTTGAACTTGTCTACAACCGTGAAGAAGATACTCGTATCGAAGGTGGAGATGAGTTGGTACTTTCTAAAGATGTATTGGCAGTTGGTATCTCACAACGTACTGATCTTTGCATCAATCGAAAAAAATTGTTGGTAAACATCTTCAAGAAGAACGTTGGCTTCAAGAAAGTATTGGCCTTTGAATTTGCTAACAACCGTAAATTCATGCACTTGGATACAGTATTCACAATGGTGGACTACGATAAATTCACAATCCACCCAGAAATCCAAGGTAACCTTCGCGTCTTCTCTGTAACTTATGAAAACGAACAATTGAAGATCGTTGAAGAAAAAAAGGTGATTTGGCTGAATTGCTTGCTGAAAACCTTGGTGTTGAAAAAAAGTTACATTGATCCCATGTGGAGATGGCAACATCGTTCTTCTGCGCGCGTGAACAATGGAACGACGGATCAAATACTCTTACAATCGCACCTGGTGTGGTAGTAGTATACGACCGTAACACTGTTACCAACAAGAAATTAGAAGAATACGGACTTCGTTTGATTAAGATCCGCGGAAGTGAATTGGTTCGCGGTCGTGGTGGACCTCGTTGTATGTCAATGCCATTCGAACGTGAAGAAATCTAATCATCCTTCTTCAGGTTAGACGGGCTCAGTGTCTAAACTGAGCCCTCTAAACTGAATGACAGGATCCTATCATGCATAATTAAAGGAGATAATTAATGACAACTTCAGTATTCCAAGGGCGTAGCTTTTTAGCAGAAAAAGACTTTACACGTGCAGAGTTAGAATACCTTATCGGACTTTCAGCTCACTTGAAAGACCTTAAAAAACGCAACATCGAACACCACTACCTTGCTGGTAAAAACATTGCGCTTTTGTTTGAAAAAACTTCAACTCGTACTCGTGCAGCCTTCACTACTGCAGCCATCGACCTTGGTGCTCACCCAGAATACCTAGGTGCAAACGATATCCAACTTGGTAAAAAAGAATCTACAGAAGATACTGCAAAAGTTCTCGGACGTATGTTTGATGGTATCGAATTCCGTGGATTTAGCCAACGCATGGTTGAAGAATTGGCTGAATTCTCAGGTGTTCCAGTATGGAATGGTTTGACTGACGAATGGCACCCAACTCAAATGCTTGCTGACTACTTGACTGTTCAAGAAAACTTTGGGCGTTTGGAAGGTTTGACACTTGTATACTGTGGTGACGGACGTAACAACGTTGCAAACAGCCTTCTTGTAACAGGTGCTATCCTTGGTGTGAACGTACACATCTTCTCACCAAAAGAACTCTTCCCAGAACAAGAAATTGTTGAATTGGCAGAAGGATTCGCAAAAGAAAGTGGCGCTCATATTTTTGATCACTGAAGATGCTGACGAAGCTGTGAAAGGTGCAGATGTACTTTACACTGACGTTTGGGTATCTATGGGTGAAGAAGACAAATTTGCAGAACGCGTTGCCCTTTTGAAACCTTACCAAGTAAACATGGAATTGGTTAAGAAAGCTGATAACGAAGACTTGATCTTCTTGCACTGCTTGCCAGCTTTCCACGACACAAACACTGTTTATGGTAAAGATGTTGCTGAAAAATTCGGCGTAGAAGAAATGGAAGTTACTGACGAAGTGTTCCGTAGCAAATATGCTCGTCACTTTGACCAAGCTGAAAACCGTATGCACACAATCAAAGCAGTCATGGCGGCTACTCTTGGTAACATGTACATTCCAAAAAGTTTAAGACTTTATAACCGTATACCAACAGCTATAGGGGCTGGACTGCTAGCTTTAGTCCTGCCCCTATTTTTTATAGAAAGGGAAAATTCATGTCAAGAAAAATCGTCGTTGCTTTGGGAGGAAATGCTATTCTCTCATCTGATCCTTCTGCAAAAGCTCAACAAGAAGCACTTGTAGAAACAGCTAAACACTTAGTTAAATTAATCAAAAATGGGGATGACTTGATCATCACTCACGGAAATGGTCCTCAAGTAGGAAACCTCTTGCTCCAACACTTGGTCGCAGATTCTGAAAAAGAACCCAGCTTTCCCACTTGATTCATTAGTTGCTATGACCGAAGGAAGCATTGGTTACTGGCTTCAAAATGCTCTTCAAAATGCTCTTCTTGAAGAAGGCATCGAAAAAGATGTGGCTTCAGTTGTCACTCAAGTCGTTGTGGATAAGAACGACCCAGCTTTCGTTAACCTCAGCAAACCAATTGGCCCATTCTACTCAGAAGAAGAAGCAAAAGCAGAAGCTGAAAAATCAGGTGCAACCTTCAAAGAAGATGCTGGCCGTGGCTGGCGTAAAGTTGTGGCTTCACCAAAACCAGTGGATATCAAAGAAATCAATACCATTCGTACTTTTGTTGAACGACGGTCAAGTCGTTGTTGCGACCAGTGGTGGCGGTATCCCAGTTGTGAAAAGAAGCAGATGGTAGCCTATCTGGTGTTGAAGCGGTAATCGATAAAGACTTCGCATCTCAACGTTTGGCTGAATTAGTAGAAGCAGACCTCTTCATCGTCTTGACTGGTGTCGATTATGTCTTTGTGAACTACAACAAACCAGACCAAGCGAAATTGGAACATGTGAATGTGGCTCAATTGGAAGAGTACATCAAACAAGACCAATTTGCACCAGGAAGCATGCTTCCTAAAGTAGAAGCTGCGATCGCCTTTGTAAATGGTCGTCCAGAAGGAAAAGCAGTCATCACATCACTTGAAAACCTTGGCGCTTTGATTGAGTCTGAAAGTGGAACAATCATTGTTAAAGATTAATTAGTTGATAGTAGGAGGGGGGAGACTAGTCTACATTCTGTTGATCAGCTGACAGACTATTCTCCTTTTTTCTTAAAAAAATTGGGAAAAACTAGTTTTTTACTGGTTAATATGATAAAATGATTCTATAAGAAAGCGTTTTACTTGAGATTGGCTCTTGTAAAACTCACTCAAACTTTGTTGCGTTAGGAGGAGAAAACAAATGAGTGAAAAAGCGAAAAAAGGATTTAAGATGCCTTCATCTTTTTTTCCGTATTGTTGATTATCATTGCCGTTATGGCAGTGTTAACTTGGATTATTCCAGCTGGTCAATATAAAGTTGATGATGCTGGAGCCATTATCGCAGGTAGTTACGAATCTGTGAAACAAAATCCTCAAGGGATTTGGGATGTTTTGATGGCACCAATCAATGCTATGCTTGGTAAAGCACCAACCAGTCGCGACGATTGACGTAGCCTTCTTCATCTTGATGGTTGGTGGTTTCCTTGGAGTTGTGAACGAAACAGGTACCCTTGATGTGGGGATTGCTTCTATCGTTCGTAAATACAAAAGTACGAAAAAAATGTTGATTTTGATCTTGATGCCATTGTTTGCCCTTGGTGGTACAACTTATGGTATGGGTGAAGAAACCATGGCCTTCTATCCACTACTTGTTCCTGTTATGATGTCTGTTGGTTTTGACAGCTTGACAGGGGTGGCTATTATCCTCTTAGGATCACAAATCGGATGTTTGGCGTCAACATTGAACCCATTTGCGACTGTTATTGCTTCTGATACAGCTGGTATCTCAAGTGCATCAGGTTTGTTACTCCGTGTCATCTTCTGGGTAGTCTTGACTGCACTTAGCACATACTATGTATACCGCTATGCTGATAAGATCCAAAAAGATCCAAGCAAGTCATTGACTTATGCAACTCGTGAAGATGATTTGAAACACTTCAACGTGGATAGTGGGGAAGAAATCCCTGCTGAAATGAACAAGAAACAAAAACGCGTCTTGCTCGTCTTCATTGCAACTTTCGTAATCATGGTTGCAGGATTTATCCCATTCAGTGATTTGGGAATTAACTTCTTTAATACCTTCAATGAAACACTTCATAAACTTCCAGTGCTTGGTCAATTGATTGGTAATACTGATGCACTTGGTACATGGTACTTCCCACAAACAGCAATGCTCTTTGCTTTCATGGGTATCCTCATAGGTGTTATCTACGGCTTGAAAGAAGACAAGATTATCTCAGCCTTCATGAATGGTCTTTGCCAGATCTCTTGAGTGTTGCTCTTATCGTAGCAGTAGCACGTGGTATCCAAGTCATCATGAACGATGGTATGATTACTGCGACTATCCTTCATTGGGGTGAAGAAGGACTTAAAGGTCTATCATCTCAATTGTTTATTATCTTGACTTACATTTTCTACTTGCCAATGTCCTTCTTGATTCCATCATCATCTGGTCTTGCAAAGTGCGACTATGGGTATCATGGCACCTCTTGGTAAATTCGTTAACGTACCAGCTAGCTTGATCGTTACTGCTTACCAATCAGCATCTGGTGTCTTGAACTTGATTGCACCAACTTCTGGTATTGTAATGGGAGCTCTTGCTCTTGGACGTGTTGAAATCAGTACTTGGTGGAAATTCATGGGCAAACTTGTCGTAGCAATCGTTGTGATTACTATTGCCTTGCTTCTTCTCGGAACTCTTGTTCCATTCTTACAATAGAATAGGCTAGGTGTTTCCATGAAGTATAGAATCAGTCAAGAAGTTAAAGAGTCTTATCTAAACTCTTTACGAACTATTATTTCTTACCCTTCTGTATTAAATGAAGGAGAAAATGGAACACCGTTTGGACAAGCTATCCAAGATGTCCTTGAGAAAACGTTAGAGATTGCTCAAGAAATGGGCTTTCAAACCTATCTAGATCCTGAAGGATACTATGGATATGCAGAGATCGGTCAGGGGGATGAACTCCTGGCCGTTCTTTGTCACTTGGATGTTGTTCCAGCCGGTGATTTAGAGGATTGGCAAACGCCACCTTTTGAAGCAACCTTGAAAGATGGATGCTTGATTGGTCGCGGTGTACAGGATGATAAAGGGCCATCCCTAAAGTCGCTCTTTATGCAGTTAAAAGCCTCCTAGATCAAGGAGAGGTATTTACCAAACGAGTTCGCTTTATTTTTGGTACAGACGAAGAAACACTCTGGCGCTGTATGAACCGCTATAATCAGATAGAAGAAAGCAGATCTTGGCTTTGCACCAGATTCGTCCTTCCCATTAACCTATGCTGAAAAAGGCCTGCTTCAAGTGAAGCTTCATGGACCAGGGTGGGAGGATCGTCCCTTACAAGCTGGGCATGCCCTCAATGTGGTTCCAGATAAGGCAACTTATAGTGGACAACGCTTGGAGGAGCTTCTACCAGTCATTGAACAAAGTGGAGTAAACTATACAGAAGAGCTAGGAGCAGTAACAGTCCTAGGACTCTCAAAACACTCTAAAGATGCAGCGGAAGGAGTCAATGCGATTGTTGGCTTGGCAGAAAGCCTTTCATTGATCCAGCCCCATCCAGCCCTTCTTTTTATAGCTGATGCTGTTGGAGAAGATGCAACAGGGGGAGCTCTTTTTGGTGAGATCAAAGATGAGCCAAGTGGCACCTTGTCCTTTAATATTGCAACCCTTTCTATTGATGAAGAGCGTTCTGAAATTGGGATAGATATACGGATTCCAGTCTTAGCAGATAAGGATGCTTTGGTTGAGCGGTTGATAGAGCTAGCTTCTAGCTATCAACTTGGATATGAAGAATTTGATTACCTAGCTCCTCTTTATGTTCCACTAGATAGTCCTTTAGTTAGTACTTTGATGGCGGTCTATCAAGAAGAAACAGGTGATCTCACTCCAGCCATGTCTTCAGGTGGAGCCACCTTTGCTCGGACGATGGAAAACTGTGTAGCCTACGGGGCTCTTTTCCCTGGTGCCCTCCAGACAGAACATCAGGCTAATGAACGGGCTAAGCTTGAGGATTTGTATGATGCAATGGAAATTTATGCTGAGACCATTCGACGGATGGCGACCAAGAATGATTAAGATAGATGAAGCCAACTAATCTAGCTTCTCTTACAAATTTTATCAGCAAAATAATAAAAACGTTAGATGTCGAATCAATGAATCAACATCTAACGTTTTTTTATTTACTAAAAGAAGAAGGGAGGTGTGTATTCTTTTTAATTTTTTTCAAAACAATCCAAGGCACCTTGGTTGTCTTCACAAATAATGAGGCAAACATCATCTCCGCAGACTGTTGCGACGATTTGAGGAAGCTCCAAGGCATCTAGGATCGCTCCAAAGGATTGAGCTAGACCTGGCATAGTTTTGACAATGACTTGATGCTGGACTGGACGCAACATGAGCAAGGCATCCTCCATGTAAAATCGCAGGCGTTTTTCCCAACGGGAAGGGGCAATGCTGTTGATGGCATAATAGGAAGTATCGCCTTCATTAATCTTAACCAGATTCAAGGATTTGACATCTCTAGACAGGGTCGATTGGGTAACGACGATGCCATTGGCTTCAAGGCTCTCTTGGAGTTCTTGCTGGGTACGAATTTTCTTTTCTGAGATGATGGACCGGATGAGGCGATGGCGACTTTCGATTTTATTCATAGGGTGAACCTCCTTACTTGATAAACATAGCATCTCCAAAACTGAAGAAGCGGTAGCGTTCATCGATAGCATGCTGGTAGGCTTGCAATGTCAACTCACGCCCAGCAAATGCAGAAACCAGCATAACCAGGGTTGATTTCGGTAAGTGAAAATTGGTCGAAAAAGCATCGACGACCTGCCATTGGTAACCAGGCTTGATAAAGATGTTTGTCCAGCCAGAGTCTGCCTGAATATCTCCTTCAAATTTGTTACCGATGGTTTCTAGGGTACGAATAGAGGTAGTCCCTACAGCGACAATTCGGTGCCCCTTAGCTTTTACTTCACGCAGTGTTTGGGCTGCTTCTTCTGAGAGTTGATAGAATTCAGAATGCATCTCATGCTGGTCTACATTATCCACCGACACAGGACGGAAAGTACCAAGACCAACGTGGAGGGTTAAATAGACTAATTTTACCCCTTTTTCTTTAATTTTTTGGAGGAGTTCAGCTGTGAAGTGGAGTCCAGCAGTTGGGGCAGCGGCAGATCCATTCTCCTTGGCATAAACCGTTTGGTAGCGTTCCTTGTCCTCTAGTTTTTCATGGATATAAGGGGGGGAGAGGCATTTCCCCGAGGCTTTCTAAAACTTCAAGGAAAATCCCTTGATAGGAAAACTCAACGATACAGCCACCGTGTTCGAGTTTCTTGATGAGAGTTGCCTCTAAGCGTCCATCTCCAAAACTAACGACAGAGCCCTCTTTGAGACGTTTGGCAGGCTTGGCAAGAACTTCCCACTGGTCTCCTTGAATATTCTTTAAAAGCAAGAGTTCAACATGGCCCCCAGTTTCAGGCTTCACTCCATGTAGTCGAGCAGGCAGAACTCGGGTGTTGTTCATAACTAAGGCATCTCCAGGCTCTAATTCGTCTATAATCGCATCAAAATGCTCATCCACCATTTCTCCAGTTTCATGGTTTAGGATGAGGAGTTTGGAAGCATCGCGTTTTTCTAAAGGTGTCTGCGCTATTAGTTCTTCTGGCAGGTAAAAATCAAAGTCCTGAGTGTTCATCTAGTCTCCTTACTTTCTGTTCTTCTAATTCTTTTCTTTCATTGGGGATCATTGACCTTCATCATTATATCATGAAACAGTGCGGAAACAAAGAAAATGAAGTCCTTGATAGACCATGACTCTTTTTTGGAAATACCTCCTTTACTAAAAAAGAAAGCGCTTGACAAAAATTGGTCTATACCATATAATGAATTTAAGAAAGAAGTGGAGGTCTTATGATGAAAGTTATTGAAGTTGCGAATCAGCTTGAAGGAGGACAAGTTGCTTTGATCTTTTAAAAGAAAAGTTAGAAAATGGAGCAAAAACTCTAGGACTTGCGACAGGTAGCAGCCCTCTGGAATTCTATCAACGAATGACAGAGAGTGACTTGGATTTTTCAAATTTGGTGAGTGTTAATCTGGATGAGTACGTTGGATTGACAGGAGAAGATCCTCAATCATACTGTTACTTTATGCAAGAAAATTTATTTAATAAAAAACCTTTTAAAATAAGTTATCTGCCAAAGGGAAATGAAGAGACAGCCGAAGAGGAAACCGCTCATTACAATGACATTTTGGCCCAAAACCCAGTAGATTTGCAAATTCTAGGAATCGGTCGCAATGGCCACATTGGATTTAACGAACCAGGGACTCCTTTTGATAGCCAAACCCATTTGGTCCAATTGGATCAATCAACCATTGAAGCCAACTCTCGCTTCTTTGATAAAATTGAAGATGTGCCAACTCAAGCCATTTCAATGGGGATTGCCAATATCCTAGCAGCTAAATCAATCATTCTCTTTGCCTATGGGCAATCAAAAGCTGAAGCCATTGCTGGTATGATCAAGGGACCAAAAACAGAAAGTTTACCAGCAAGTGCCCTGCAAGATCACCCAGATGTAGTGATCATTGCTGACAAAGAAGCCCTTAGTCTCTTATAAGCTTACCCTTTATGGAACCTATGCTGATTTTACTACCAGGATAGGTTTTTTTATGGCTGAATTTATGGTACAATAGAGAATAAAGTTCTTTATATGAGGAAGATAGATTGTGAAGAAGAAATTATTAGTTTTAGGGATGGTTTTGCTGACCTTGCTCCAACCCCTTGCGATCGCAGCGGATGAGTTGGTTGACTTAACCAAAAAGATGTACCCCAATGACAATGTTCAGGCTTACAACCGCCCTAAATCTTCATTGGTGATTGATGCTAATACGGGAGATGTCTTGTGGAAGGACAATATCGATGAAGTGCGGGATCCGGCAAGCATGAGTAAGCTGATGACCCTTTATCTCTTGTTTGAATCCATGAAGCAAGGAAAGGTCAGTAAGGATGCTGTCGTCACAGCAACTGCTTCAGATCAAGCAATTTCGAAGATCTATGAAATTTCCAATAATAATATTGTTGCGGGTGTGGATTATACGGTTCCGGAATTGATTACTATGACCGTCGTTCCTTCATCCAATGTAGCGACCATTATGCTGGCCAATCTCATGTCCAACAATAATCCAGATGCCTTTATTGATCGCATGAATGAAAAGGCTAAAAGAATTAGGAATGACCAATACAACTTGGAACAATCCAAGCGGAGCAGCTATTTCAACCTTCCAAGGTCTCTACAATAGTTATAACTACCCAAATGAGATGGCCAACCAAACGACGGCGCGTGATTTGGCTATCCTGGTCTATCATTTCATCAAGGAATATCCTGATATTTTGAATTATACCAACCAAGCAAAAGTAACGGTTAAAGAGGGAACTCCTTATGAGGAAACCTTTGATACCTATAACTATTCCTTGCCTGGTGCTAAATATGCCCTCAAGGGAGTTGATGGTCTGAAAACAGGATCTAGCCCTCGAGGAGCCTTCAATTACATTGCGACGATTAAGCGTGGCAATCAACGCCTGATCTCTGTTGTGATGGGGGTCGGAGATTGGTCAGACCAACAAGGGGAGTACTATCGCCATCCTTTTGGGAATGCCTTAATTGAAAAAGCGTTCTCAGACTATAGGTATAAGAAACTCTTGGATAAAGGGGTTCAGACCATTGATGGGAAGACCTATACCTTATCGGAACCTTTCTATGCGACGGTTAAGAAGGGAGAAGAATCTCCGAAACTTGTCGTCAAGGATGGCAAATTAGTGGCTGAGAATGAGATGGTGACCTTGTCTTCCAAGATTTCTGATGAGCTACCAGTAACAGAAGGAGCTGTGAGCCAAGAAGAAGGGGCAGCGGTTCCTCAGACAAAGAAGAAGTTTTCTCTTCCTCTTGACCGGTTGGTTATTTTAATTCCGGTTGGAATTATTGGAGTAATCCTCTATCTAGAAAAAGAAAAACGAAAAAAATGGGTAGAGGATGCTCAAAAACGCTATAAGAAATAAGTCTACAAAACTCAGCTGTTTATCAGTTGGGTTTTGTCATTATTTTAGATTCTATTAAAGAAAGGAGTATTATGAAATCATTCCGTAATTCCTATCCCGCCTATCTACTTTTATATTGTTTTTATTTTATGTCGACAGCCCTCTTTACAACACTGATTTCAGTCTATCTTTTGGGGAAAGACTATTCAGCGAGTCAGGTATCAACCGTGGTTTCGATCGCCTTTTTCTTGTCGATGATGACGCAACCCTTATTTGGTTATGTCAATGAACGCTTTGGAATTATCAAGATGACGATTCTCAGTTTGGGACTTCTCCTTCTAGGTGTCTGTGGCTTCATTTGGGCCCCGAACCTCTTGTGGCTGACTATTTTTTATGGTTTGGTCTTGATCTGCTTGAACGGGACAGCTCCTATGATGGAAATCCTAGCGACTCAAAGTCCATATGCCTTTGGGAAGATTCGAGTCTGGGGGACCTTAGGCTATGCAGCAGGGGTACAATTGGCTGGTTGGGTTTATGACAATTTCAGTCCTCAGGCAGTCTATTATACCGTTCTCCTAACAATAGCCTTTAGTCTTTTTAGTCTAGGAGCAATTCGCTTGCAAGGGAGCACGCAGACAGAAAGAGAGAAAGTTTCCCTTGCTCCCCTGATTCACAATGGACCTTATCTATTCTTCCTAGTCCTCATGGGGCTTGCATCAGGAGTGGGTTACATCGGTCATACCTACATTCCATCCCTTTTTAATGGATAGTGGGCTCCCTGTCCAAGTAGCCTCCACAGTCGTAGCCCCTATCTGTAGTTGTAGAAGCTCCCTTGATTTTTTTCTCCGATCGGTTTATGGATCACTGGCCTTTAAGGATCCTTATCCTCCTCCCACTTGGTCTTCTTCTTACCCAGTACTTGGTTTATGCTCTACCAAGTCCTATCTTCCTAAAGGTCCTGCTAACCCTTTTGTCAAAACATACAACTGGCATGGTTTTAGTCATGGTTTCCTTGCGATTTATCTCGCAACAGGTAGATGCCAAAGATTTGGTCTTAGCTATGGCTCTTTTCCAAGGAGTTCGCTACCTAGGAACCATTCTATTGCAACCTCTTGCTGCTCTTTTTGTTGAAAGAGGAGGCTATGCCTTGATGAGTTGCTTCTTGGTCGCGATTATGGCCCTTGTCTTTCTATTAAGCTTTTTCCTAAAGATGCCAAGCGGGAAGTCTCGTAGTTTATTTGGAGATAAGAAGGCCTAAAAAGCTAAGCAGAAGCTATTCCTCAAGGCTAGGACTTATGCTATAATGGAGGACGATGATGATGAAAGAAAAGAGATGGAATGAATTTTAAACGTGCCCTTTTAGCGACCCTATCACTTTGTAGCCTATTGTTTCCCTTGTTAGTCCGTGCAGATGATCTCTATCAACAAGAAGATATTATGTCGATTACGGAAAAATCAGGGACTCCCGTAGATGAGTTTTTCCGCCCCAAAGCGGATATTGTAATTGATGCCCATACGGGAGCTATTCTTTATGGGGATAATATTGATGCTCCGCGGGATTCTGGCAGCATGGCCAAACTGATGACGGTCTACGTCCTTTTGAGAGCCATCAAAGAAGGTAAGTTAGACTATGATACCCAAATTACAGCGACAGAAACAGATGTAGCCATTTCGCAAAACCAAAAGTTGAGCAATAGTCCCATTGTGGCGGGTGCTAAATACAAGGTATCGACCCTCCTGAATATGATTTGTACCATCTTCAAGTGCTGCGACTATCATGATTGCCAATAAGGTTTCAGATGGAGATCCGGATAAATTCTTGGATTTGATGAACCAGCGAGCCCAAGAAATTGGAATGACCAATACCAAGTGGAACAATCCTAATGGTGCCCCAACTGCAGTCTTGGATGGCTACTATAATCCGACACGCTATGATCAACATGCCATTAACCAAACAACTGCGAGAGATATGGCTATTTTGGGCTATCACCTCGTCAATGAGTTTCCTGAAATCCTCAACTACACCAAAAATGCCAAGATTACTCTCTTCGAGGGTACAGATTATGAAGAAACGCATGAGAATTATAATTATTCTTTAGAAGGTGGAAGGTATTCTCTAAAGGGAGCGGATGGCTTGAAAACAGGTTCTAGTCCGACGGCGGATTATAACTACACCTTAACAGTCAATCGTGGCAAGCAACGCTTTGTCCAAGTGATAATGGGAGTGGGGCATTACGATGTCGAAATCGCTGAAAGCTTACGCCATGTTATCGGAAATGCCTTGATTGAACGACTCTACCAAGATTATGAATATAAACAGGTGTTTGCAGCAGGAGACCAAACCATTGATGGTCATACTTATCATTTAGAGAAACCCTTTTATGCCACGGTAAAAAGGGGAACCAAGCCTAAGGTGACGGTCAAAGATGGTCAGTTGCACATCGCGAATGGCTTACAAACGGTGTCCCCAGCTATAAAACAGACACAAGTCGTCAAGGAAGCCAAAGAGAATAAGCAAGTGTCACAATCAGAGGTGAATAAAGGATGGGATCCTATGTGGTTCTTCTGTTTTCTTCCTTTTATCTTCTTGAAAATTTTCTTTACCCTTAAATATGGCAAAAAAAAGTAAACTAGAACTGATTTCCATTTTTGGAAATCTGTTTTTTTATTCTTTTTGCCTCTAAAAACAAATTTTTATCCAAGTAATTTAATGGTACAATAAGGAAAATTTATTATTCAGGAAAATAATATGAAAAAAATGACTTTATCAATAGCAAGGATTTTAGCATTTACGTCTCTAGCAGTTTGTGTAAATAAGCCAAAAAAAAATAACACAGACATCATCTTCAAGTCAGACAACTAGTAAGGTGATGACAAAGACGTCTTCAAAAGAAGAAAAAGCCTCTTCAAATGCTTCTTTAGACATTGATGATTTTGTTTACTTTACAGATGAAGAGATTGAAAGTATAAAGACATACGGAGATTATAAAAACTTCTATAGAAAAATCAATGATCGAATGGTTGAGTTCACAACAAAGGTTGCTGATCAAGTCCCGGGAGAACGTAAGGAAGCCTACTTAGCAGCAATAGAACGGAATAAAGCCAGACTTGAAGATACGATAGCTCAAACAGATAAAGTGTATTCTGAACACGGTTCAGACAATACTGTGTTTCCGAAGGAAGAGCTTGACTCTCTGATTTCACAGATGAAAACAGTTCGGAGTACGACAGAAGAATCTGTAAAGGGTTTATGCATCGATATGTTGACGGCGAAGATGGTCAAAGTTCGACAAGCCAGGAATAAGCGATAGTATCAGGTTGATTATTAAAAGAAGAGATTGGATTGGGGTTAGTTCATGACCTTATTCTCTAATCTCTTTTTTATAAACTATCATGAATTAGTGCATGATTTGACGAGGAGATTATTTGATGATAGAATGATGTCGATCAATATAAAAGGAGAAATCGAATGAAAAAATTGATTTTATCGACTACTGCATTATTGGCTGTTGTTTCACTTGCAGCTTGTTCAAACAAGCAAGAAACAAAAACAGAATCTTCCTCTTCAAGTGAGAAGTCGGAAAAGGTAACCAGCAAGGAGTCTAGTTCATCCAAGACAGAAAAGACTTCTTCTAATACTAGCTCTAAAACGACTAGTGCGATTTTCCCATCAGACGAAGAGCTTGAGAATTTAAAAACAGTTGGAGATTTTAAAAAGTCTTTCGCAAAAATCATGGATGAGTCAAATCGCCTAATGAATGAAGCGATGAAAACCCTTCCTGAAGCTTCGAAAGAGTCATATGCTCAAATGATGGATATGACTAACGAGATTCAAGAAGAGTCTAAGAAGGCATTTAACCAAGCACTAGAAGCATATGGGGATGATAATGCGGTTGTTCCAAAAGAACTTCGCGAAAACTATATTGAACAGTTGAAGGACGCTCGAGAAAGAGCTGAAGAATCAGCTAAACAAGGTAACAAATCACCATTCGATAATGATTCAGATGATGAAGACAGTGATTCAGAAGAATAAATAGATTGGTGATATAGGACTTTTGATTAAAAGTCCAAAGGAGGAGAAGAATTAAGAGGCCCACCTACTTTAGACTCTCTTTCTCTTCGTCAACAGGATCCTCTTTCAAAAAGTCCTGCCTTCTTCCTCTCGTTTTCTACTCCCATACCTCATGTCGGAGGAGCTGTGCAAAGAGAAAAACTAGTCCAAGTGTTTCAGGCTTAGGACAGTGGCTGAAGCTTTAAGTATGTGAAGATAAGGAAGGGTTAGGAGTCACTAATATTACATCTAAGGGCTGGAGATAGACTTATCTCTGGTCTTTTTTATAAAGGAGCAGGAATAATGGATGAATTGACGATAATCTAGGTTGATGCTAAAATGATAGTGGCAAGATAAAGGAGATATTGAATGAAAAAATTACTTTTATCGATGGCTGGTTTACTAGTAGTGATTGGGCTTGTAGCCTGCTCGAATCAACAAGGGACCTCTTCAAGTGAAAAGACAGCACAGGCAACACGCCAATCATCAACCTCCTCTCAGGGCGAGAAAGTGACCAGTTTGAAAGGTTCCTCAGCGTCTCCTTTAGTTTTGTATACAGATGAGGAACTTGAAAATGCCAGAACCGTTGGGGACTTCAAAGCTCTCTATGCTCTGATGATGGAACGAACAGTTGCTCATTCGGAGGAAGCAGGAGCGTCTCTCACCGGTTCTGCTAAAGAGACCTATGATTCCTATATGAAAAACCTGAAGGAGAAAATGGAAAATAGCAAGGCTCGCTTTAATGAATCCATGGATACGATAGGCCCTGAAGAGACTTATGTCCCAGAAGCTACTCGTGAAACCATTGTTGAAAAATTCGAAACAGCTCGAAAACAAGCTACGGAATCTGAAAATGGATCCTCTGCATCATCGGAAACTCCAGATCCGGAATCAGGAGAGGAAACTAGTGAATCAGAAGAATAAATGAGGGACTTTAATAATAGCCTTGTCTAGCATGGATGAGGATAGGCTTTATGTGCAAGCAAAATCATATCTAAAAAAGGAGCAAGGCTCCTTTTTTGTTTGGCTTCCCAATAAGGCCACCTTATTACGAATTATATAAGTAGGAGGTGACAAGATGTTTATTGCTCTAGATGCTAAGAAGAACCGTTGGAACTGCGTGGAGAAGGTTCCAGATCCGTCCTTGGGGCCTTTTTCTTGCTTGATTTGTAGGAAGGACGTTCGCTTAAAAAAAGGCAAGGTCATGCGGCCTCACTTTGCCCACGTGACTCTGGCAGACTGTCCTCTTCATCACGAATCAGAAAGTCAGGAACATATAGAGTTAAAGGCAAGCCTTTATCGATGGGGAAAAGAAGAAACAAAGGCAGAAGTCGAAAGTTACCTTCCAGAATTCCAGCAGATTGCCGATCTTCTTTTTCCAGACCAAAAGCTTGCCTTAGAAGTGCAATGCAGTTCCTTGTCTTTAAAGCGTTTAAGAGAAAGAAGTGATGCCTATCGTAAGCATGGATACCAAGTTTACTGGCTACTGGGTGAGAAGCTCTGGCTCAAAAAGAGTTTGTCGGCCCTCCAAGAAGGCCTTGTCTATTTTAGTCAAAATAGGGGCTTTCATCTCTGGGAATTGGATCTGAAACGTCAAGAAGTCCGTCTCCATTATCTCATTCACCAAGACTTACGAGGCCATCTCCATTATAAGACCCAGTTTTTCCCCTTTTATGAAACGAGCTTGCTAGAAGTTTTTTTAGGACACCATTTGCCCGTCAAGGTCTGCAACACTTAAGGATCCCTCTAGACCGACAGTTTAAAGACTATCTTCGTCAGCAGTTGTATTACCAGCATCCCAAATGGATGGCCCTTCAGGAAAAACTCTATCTAAAAGGAAAAAATCTTTTGGAGTTGGATTTGGAAGACTTTTATCCACTTTGTCGTCCACTGAAGTCTTCCCATTTTATCCAGATTAGGGGAGATTGGCGGAGCTATTATCAGGACTTTATGACCTACTATCGTCGAACTGGAATGAAAGCAACTCAGACTCTTTATTCACCTCGTTTTTATCAGAATGGGAAAGCTTAAATTTCCGTGAAACAAATCCCACCAAATGGTAATATTTCAGCAGAATAAAAGCTGAAATAGACGCGCAAAACTATTTACTTTCGGTAGAAAAGAGGTATACTATACCTAGAAACGAAAGCGAACAAACAAAGAAGAATCTGAAGTATTGGAAGGAGGAATTGAAAAAATATGAAGATTAAACATATTTTACAGTTACCCTTCGGAACGTCTATCAATTTAGACGAAAATATCCCCGAATCCGGAGTAGTGGGCAAGTTTTTGACAGTTGATTTTGAAAATTACTATAAAGTTGTGGGAGCTCCGACGAACATTTTTTCAGAGGTCTTGATTTCAAAAGCAGAAATGTTGACGGAAGGTCAAGAAGTTCATTTTGTATAAAAATAAGTACTTAAATAATAATCTAGGTGCTTTTTATGTTAGAATAGAAGCATTGGAGGATTTTTGTAATGGTAAAACAACGAAATGAAATTGATGAAAAATACCAATGGGATTTGTCGACCATTTTTGCGACAGACCAAGCTTGGGAGGAAGAAGCAACTGCTTTAGCTGTAGCCATTAAAGATGCTGCCCATTTTGCAGGTTCTCTATTGTCTTCTCCAGCCAACCTATTAGAAACCACCGAAGTTTATTTGGACTTGAGCCGTCGTTTGGAGAAGGTCTATGTCTACGCCCATATGAAGAATGACCAGGACACACGCGTAGCCAAATACCAAGAATTCCAATCAAAAGCGATGTCCCTTTACAGCCTTTTAGGGGAGACCTTTGCCTTCTACGAACCAGAATTTATGGAGATCACCGAAGAGCAATATGCTGACTTCTTGAAAGAAGCTCCTGCCTTAGAAGCTTACGCTCATTACTTTGATAAACTGCTCAAAACCAAAGAGCATGTCCTCTCTCAAAAAGAAGAAGAGTTGCTAGCAGGAGCAGGTGAAATCTTTGCTGCGGCAGGTGAAACCTTTGAGATTTTGGACAATGCCGATATCGTCTTTCCAATGGTGAAAGATGATCAAGGCCAAGAAGTGCAGTTGACCCATGGAAACTATATTTCTTTGGTAGAATCTAAGGATCGCCAAGTCCGTAAAGAAGCTTATCAAGCCTTGTATGGTGTCTATGAACAGTACCAACATACCTATGCTAAGACCCTTCAGACCAACGTTAAGGTTCACAATTACAATGCTAAGGTTCGCAAATTCTCAAGTGCGCGTGAAGCGGCTCTTTCTGCTAACTTTATCCCAGAGAGCGTCTATGATAGTCTAGTAGAAGCAGTGAATAAGCATTTGCCTTTATTGCAACGCTACGTGAAGTTGCGCTCAAAAATCTTAGGAATTGAAGATTTGAAGATGTATGATGTCTACACACCATTGTCTTCTACCGATTACAAGTTTACCTATGAAGAAGCTCTTGCTAAGTCTGAGCAGGCTTTGGCTGTGCTTGGTGATGACTACCTATCACGCGTGAAGCGTGCCTTTACCGAACGTTGGATTGATGTGCATGTTAACCAAGGAAAACGCTCAGGGGCTTATTCAGGTGGTTCTTACGATACTAATGCCTTTATGTTGTTAAACTGGCAAGATACACTGGATAATCTCTTCACCTTGGTGCATGAGACTGGTCACAGTATGCACTCCAGCTATACCCGTGAAACCCAGCCTTATGTCTATGGGGACTATTCCATCTTCCTTGCTGAGATAGCATCCACAACCAATGAAAATATCTTGACCGAGCAATTGTTAGCAGAAGTAGAAGATGATGAAACCCGTTTTGCCATTCTCAACCACTTCTTAGATGGTTTCCGTGGTACGGTCTTCCGTCAAACCCAGTTTGCTGAGTTTGAACATGCGATTCACAAGGCCGATCAAGAAGGTCAAGTCTTAACCAGCGAATTCTTGAATGACTTGTATGCGGACTTGAATGAAAAATACTATGGTCTTTCAAAAGAAGACAATCCAGAAATCCAATACGAATGGGCTCGTATTCCTCATTTCTACTATAACTACTATGTTTTCCAATATTCAACTGGTTTTGCAGCTGCCTCTGCCTTGGCTGAGAAGATTGTTCATGGAACACAGGAAGATAAGGACAAATACCTAGAGTATTTGAAGGCCGGAAATTCGGATTATCCACTCAATGTGATCCGCAAGGCTGGTGTTGATATGGAAAAAGAAGACTACCTTCATGCTGCCTTTGAAGTCTTTGAACGTCGTCTCAATGAATTTGAGGCCCTGGTTGAAAAATTAGGATTGGCCTAAGATGGTAGAGTCTTACAGTAAAAATGCCAACCACAACATGCGCCGACCGGTCGTGAAGGAAGAGATTGTCTCTTTCATGCGGGAGCGCCAAGCACCAGTAACGGATGCTTTAAAGGAGTTAGAAGAATTTGCTCGGCGGGAAAATATTCCCATTATCCCACATGAAACCGTCGCTTTCTTCCGTCTGTTTTTCAGACCATGCAGCCTAAGTCGATTTTAGAAATTGGGACAGCAATCGGCTTTTCAGCCCTCTTGATGGCAGAGCAAGTTCCTGATGCAAGGATTATAACCATTGATCGCAACGAGGAAATGATTGGTTTTGCCAAGGAAAACTTTGCTCGTTTTGACCAACGTAACCAAATCACCCTTTTAGAGGGTGACGCGGTCGACCTGCTGGAGCATATTGAGCAACGCTTTGACTTGATCTTTATGGATTCGGCTAAGTCTAAGTACATCGTTTTTCTTCCAGAAGTTCTCAAACGTTTGGAAGTTGGAGGAGTAGTGATTTTAGACGATATCTTCCAAGGGGGTGATGTGGCACGTGATATTATGGAAGTTCGTCGTGGACAACGGACCATCTATCGAGGTTTGCAACGACTCTTTGATGCTACCTTGGATCATCCAGGCCTAACAACTAGTCTGATCCCGTTGGGGGATGGGATTCTTATGATCCGAAAGAACCAAGAGGCCATTTCCTTGCCGGCGGAAGAATAGCTTTTAGATTTCTTTAAGTTATCCGGTTGAATTTGTGGTAAAATAGTAAAAGTGAATTTTAGAATGGAGTTATAAAAAAATGAAGAAAAAATTTGTAGCTGGAGCGGTGACTCTTTTATCAGTCATGGCCCTTACAGCTTGTGCCCAAAGTGGTAATGATAAAGATATTGTCACAATGAAGGGGGACACTATCACTGTTGGTGACTTCTATGATGAAATCAAAACCAACCAAGGTGCACAACAATACCTTTTCCAAATGACGATTAACAAGGTGTTTGAAAAAGAGTATGGCTCAAAAGTTTCAGACAAGGATGTTGAAAAGAAAATTGAAGAGCAGAAGAAACAATTAGGGGATGCCTTTAATAGTTACTTGACGCAACAAGGTTTGACCGAAGAAACCAACAAGAAACAAATCCGTAGTAACCTTTTGTTAGAGTACGCAGTAGATCAAGCAGCCTCAAAAGATTTGACGGATGAGACCTACAAGAAGGCTTTCGAAAGCTACACTCCAGAAGTAACTGCTAATATTATTAAAGTAGAATCAGAAGAAAAAGCCAATGAAGTGCTTGCAAGTGCTCAAGCAGAAGGAGCAGATTTCGCACAAATCGCTAAAGAAAACTCTACAGATGCCAGCACTAAAGATAAGGGTGGAGAAATCACCTTTGATTCTGGTACGACAACTGTTCCAACTCGTGTCAAGGAAGCTGCCTTCAAGTTGGAGGAAAATGCTCTTTCTGGGGTCATCGTAGTCCCTGCTAGCCAAAACCAAGCAGCAAGTTACTATATTGTGAAAGTGACAAAGAAGACAGAAAAAGGATCTGACTGGAAACAATACAAAAAACGTCTGAAAGAAATTCTGACTGCAGAACGTAAAAATGATGCTAACTTTATCCGTAGCATCATTGCTAAAGCAATGTCAAATGCTAATATCAAGGTCAAAGATGATGCCTTCAAGGCAACTTTCAACCAATACATGCAAAATATTGGGGCAACATCAGACAGCTCATCTTCTAAATAAGGATATTAGTTGACGTCCATTGTATTTATCTGTATAATGAGATAGTTGAGAATAAATCATTTAGAATCAGATGCAGAGAAGTGGCGGGGGTGCGAGCCATGGAAGAGGAATGATTTGCTACTCGGCTGAATAATTGCATAATTGAATGAAGAATGACAAGTTCATTGAATGAAGGTGGTACCGCGGTTTTTCGCCCTTCGTTAGTGAGCTTGTCTTTTGTTTTTACCCCCTTTCTAGGTTGGTTCTAGGAGGATTAGACAATGTCGAAAGGTAGGAGAGGAGTAGGATGAAAACGTATCTGGTCAAACAGAAATTTCGAATGGGTGGTGAGCGTTTTACCATTAATAATGATTTAGGAATGGTCGAATACCGGGTAGAAGGCTCTTTTATGAAGATTCCCAAGACCTTTACCGTTTTTGATGTGGAAGGCCGGGAAGTGAGTCACATTACTAAGAAACCCGTCACTCTCTTACCCAGGTTCACCGTTCAACTAAAGGATGGAAAGAGTTTTGACATCCATAAGAAATTGACTCTCTTCCGTGACCGGTATGAAATTGATGACCTAGGGCTTCGCATCGAAGGCAATATCTGGGATTTGGATTTCAAGTTATTGGATGATCGGGACCAACTGGTTGCAGAGATTAGTAAACAAGTTTTTACCTTGACTTCGACCTATGAAGTGACCGTCTATGAAGAGGAATATGCAGATCTAGTCATCTCTCTTTGTCTAGCAATTGACTATGTGGAAATGACAGAAAATGGCTCTTAAGCCAGTTAATATAAAGGAACAAAATAGAGGAGAAAATATGAAACAATTATCTAGTGCACAAGTCCGCCAAATGTGGCTTGATTTCTGGGCGACCAAAGGTCACTCAGTAGAACCATCTGTTAGCTTGGTTCCAGTAAACGACCCAACCCTTTTGTGGATCAACTCTGGGGTTGCGACCCTTAAAAATACTTTGACGGGACTATCATCCCTGAAAACCCACGGATTACCAATGCGCAAAAAGCCATCCGTACCAACGATATTGAAAACGTAGGGAAGACGGCGCGTCACCATACCATGTTTGAAATGTTGGGAAACTTCTCAATTGGGGATTACTTCCGTGACGAAGCCATTACTTGGGCTTATGAACTTTTGACAAGTCCTGAATGGTTTGACTTCCCCAAAGAAAAACTCTACATGACTTATTATCCAGATGATACAGATTCATACAACCGCTGGATCGAAGTGGGCGTGGACCCAAGTCACTTGATTCCAATCGAAGACAACTTCTGGGAAATCGGTGCTGGACCTTCTGGTCCAGATACAGAAATCTTCTTTGACCGTGGGGAAGCCTTTGACCCCGAAAACATTGGACTTCGCCTGCTTGCAGAAGATATCGAGAACGACCGTTACATCGAAATCTGGAACATTGTCTTGTCACAATTTAACGCTGACCCAGCTGTACCACGCAGCGAGTACAAGGAATTGCCACACAAGAACATTGATACGGGGGCTGGTTTAGAGCGTTTGGTGGCGGTGATCCAAGGGGCTAAGACAAACTTTGAAACAGACCTCTTCCTACCAATCATCCGTGAAGTGGAGAAATTGTCTGGTAAGGTTTATGACCAAGATGGCGACAATATGAGCTTCAAGGTGATTGCAGACCATATCCGTTCCCTTTCATTTGCGATTGGGGATGGCGCCCTTCCAGGAAATGAAGGTCGTGGTTATGTCCTTCGTCGTCTTCTCCGTCGTGCTTCTATGCATGGTCAAATTGGGTATCAATGAGCCTTTCCTTTTCAAACTGGTTCCAACTGTTGGAAAAATCATGGAAAGCTACTACCCAGAAGTTCTTGAAAAACGTGACTTTATCGAAAAAATCGTCAAGAGCGAAGAAGAGTCATTTGCGCGTACCCTTCACTCAGGTCAACACTTTGCTCAAGGTATCGTAGCAGACTTGAAAGAAAAAGGCCAAACGGTTATCGCTGGTCAAGATGTCTTCAAACTCTACGATACTTATGGATTCCCAGTGGAATTGACAGAAGAGATTGCTGAAGAAGCTGGAATGACTGTAGACCGTGAAGGTTTTGAAGCAGCCATGAAAGAGCAGCAAGAACGTGCGCGTGCATCTGCTGTCAAAGGCGGATCAATGGGGATGCAAAACGAAACTCTTCAAACATCACTGTAGAAAGTGTCTTCAACTACAATGCTAGCCAATTGCCTTCTAAGTTGGTGGCTATTGTAGCGGATAATGCAGAAGTAGAAGCTGTAACAGAAGGAACTGCCTCTCTGATCTTCGCGGAAACACCATTCTACGCTGAAATGGGTGGACAAGTTGCGGACCACGGTCAAATCTTGGATGCTGCGGGTAACGTCGTAGCGACAGTGACAGACGTTCAAAAAGCACCTAATGGACAACCTTTACATACCGTTGAAGTCCATGCTCCACTTGCTTTGAACCAAGAGTTCACTTTAGCTATCGATAGCAATCGTCGTCTTCGTGTCATGAAGAACCATACAGCCACTCACTTGCTCCATGCAGCTCTTCACAATATCCTTGGCCACCATGCTACTCAAGCAGGTTCACTTAATGAAGTGGAATTCCTTCGCTTTGACTTCACCCACTTCCAAGCAGTAACTCCAGAAGAATTGCGTGCTATTGAACAGCAAGTCAATGAAAAAATCTGGGAAGCGATCGCAGTTAAGACTGTTGAGACAGACATCGACACAGCCAAAGAAATGGGAGCTATGGCCCTCTTTGGTGAGAAATACGGTAAGGAAGTTCGTGTTGTCACCATCGGTGACTACTCAGTGGAGCTCTGTGGTGGTACCCACGTTGGCAATACTTCTGAGATTGGCCTCTTCAAGATTGTCAAAGAAGAAGGGATTGGATCAGGAACTCGTCGTATCTTGGCAGTGACTGGTAAAGAAGCCTTCGAAGCTTACCGTGAACAAGAAGATGCTCTGAAAGCAGTCGCAGCAACCTTGAAAGCACCTCAACTCAAGGAAGTTCCTCATAAGGTTGAAGGCCTTCAAGAGCAGCTCCGTCAATTGCAAAAAGAAAATGCTGAATTGAAGGAAAAAGAAGCAGCAGCAGCGGCAGGTGATGTCTTCAAGAATATTCAAGAAGCAAACGGACACCGTTACATTGCTAGTCAAGTTTCTGTATCAGATGCAGGTGCCCTTCGTACCTTTGCGGATAACTGGAAACAAAAAGATTACTCTGACGTCCTTGTTCTGGTCGCAGCAATCGGTGACAAGGTCAATCTTCTCGTAGCAAGCAAGAACAAAGACATCCACGCAGGTAACTTGGTCAAAGAATTGGCTCCAATCGTCGATGGACGTGGTGGTGGAAAACCAGACATGGCCATGGCAGGAGGAAGCAACCAAGCCAAGATCCAAGAATTGTTGGATGCCGTAGCGGGTAAATTGTAAGCAACAAGAGATCTACCTTCGGGTAGGTCTTTTTGTATGGTAAACTGTTAAATCTTTATAAAAACTTTTTAAGAAGTACTTGTAATTTTTGATAAATACATTACAATAAATATATAGGAAAAAGGAAGTGTCTTAGATATTGCTCCATTGTCGATTTGAAGGTGCAGTCCGAGGCCCTCATAAAAATCTTAAGTTTGACAGCATAATAAATAATCAAAGGTAGATAATTGAATTAAAAAATAGACTTGGAATAGGAATCGAAAGGAAAAAGGAGTGTTGTATGAAGGGGAACAGTATCTGGAAAAATGTTGGTTTGTATGCCTTGGTGGTCTTCTCTCATTTTTATTTTTATTTTTCGAGGATTCTTGCTAGTTGCTTGAATGTTCTCGTTGAGGGAGGTTCCGAGCCTCTCATTCTCTTGATATTCGCTTTGGTATCTGCTCTCTATATTTTTGGTTTGTGGAAATGGTACCAAAAGGGTTGGAAACTTGAGGTTAAAAAGACCAAACTGACGTCCACGATATGGTTACCCATTGGATTATTAGTTGCCTTTATTGCTCTTCAAGCCTTGGTCTCGGGTGAATCGTCTAATAATCAAAGAAGTATTGAGTTTTTCTTGGAGTTATTTCCTGCTTTCGTTTTTTTCTATATTATTTTTATTGCTCCCATTATTGAAGAATTCATAACTAGAGGCTTAATGGCCAAGTATCTATTTTCAAAGCAGGAAACCCTAGGACAAACCTTGCTCTATATTGCTCTTTCTTCTAGTTTATTTTCTTTTCTCCATCTTCCGTCTAGTCTAGGGCAATTTCTAACTTACTTTATAATGGGTTCAATTTTTGCTTTAGCGTATCTGACTAAGGAAGATATTCGTTATGCCATTGCCCTGCATATAGCAAATAACCTGATCGCTTCTCTCCTTATCTTCTTGCTTCAATAAAGAAGAATGGGGAGTAACATACCTACCAAATCAGCCCTTTCCAAATCTGGAAAGGACTGATTTGTTTATTTGAGATAGTTTCTTCTGCAGCAAGGCTAATTTTTAGCATGAAAAAGCAAAAAAACCTTTCCAGATGGAAAGGTTTTTGTCTTATAGGCCATAGTTGTAATCGTCATCCTGCATGGCTTCTACTTCACCGAGAAGGTAACCATTTCCGACTTGAGAGAAGAAGTCGTGGTTAGATGTACCGGTTGAGATCCCGTTCATGACGATTGGGTTGACATCATCTGCTGAGTCAGGGAAGAGTGGATCTTGTCCCAGGTTCATGAGGGCTTTGTTAGCGTTATAACGAAGGAAGGTCTTGACTTCCTCTGTCCAACCTACACCGTCATAGAGGCTCTCTGTATAGCCTTCTTCATTCTCATAGAGGGTGTAGAGTAAGTCATACATCCATTCTTTAAGTTTCTTGTTCCTCTTCTGGTAATTCATTAAATCCGAGTTGGAACTTGTAGCCGATATAGGTCCCGTGGACAGATTCGTCCCGAATGATCAACTTGATGATTTCAGCCACGTTGGCCAACTTGTTGTTTCCAAGATAGTAGAGCGGTGTGAAGAAACCAGAGTAGAAGAGGAAGGTTTCAAGGAAGACGCTGGCTACTTTCTTTTCAAGGGGAGTCCCATTGAGGTAGATCTCGTTGATGATTTCTGCCTTCTTTTGAAGGAAGGGATTGGTATTGGTCCATTCAAAAATCTCTTCGATTTCTGACTTGGTATTCAAGGTAGAAAAGATAGAAGAGTAAGACTTAGCATGGACAGATTCCATGAATTGGATGTTGTTAAAGACAGCTTCTTCATGTGGAGTACGAATATCCGCACGAAGGGCTTGCACACCCGTTTCAGACTGCATGGTATCGAGAAGGGTTAAACCTCCAAAAACTTTACCAACAAGGTCTTTTTCCTTGTTAGACAGCTTTCTCCAGTCGTCCAAGTCGTTTGACAAAGGAATACGTGTATCCAACCAGAATTGTTCGGTTAGCTTTTCCCAAGTAGATTTATCGATGACATCCTCGATGGCATTCCAGTTAATGGCTTTGTAGTAAGTTTCCATTTGAAATCTCTTTCTTTTTCTAATTCATTCGATCATACAATCATTATTATTCTAACACAATTGTTAGAATACCGCACAAAAAGTCGGCGAACCGACTTTTGGTAGCAATGGATCAGAGTGTCTTAGATGACACAGCTTTCACATTGGTTTGCGCCAACTTCTCCACCATCATCTGTAAAGGTACGGACGTAGTAGATAGACTTGATTCCCTTGTTAAAGGCATAGTTGCGGAGGATAGACAAGTCACGAGTGGTTTGTTTGTTTTCAGTTTTCCATTCGTAAAGGCCTTTTGGAATGTCACTGCGCATGAAGAGGGTCAGTGAGAGTCCTTGGTCTACGTGCTCAGTTGCGGCAGCATAGACATCGATGACTTTGCGCATATCCATGTCGTAGGCAGAAGTGTAGTAAGGAATGGTATCTGTAGACAAACCAGCTGCAGGGTAGTAGATCTTCCCGATTTTCTTTTCTTGGCGTTCTTCAATCCGTTGTGTAATTGGGTGGATAGAAGCAGATACGTCATTGATGTAGCTGATAGAACCATTTGGTGCGACAGCTAGGCGGTTTTGGTGGTATAGACCATCTGCCTTGACTTTATCGCGAAGTTCAGCCCAATCTTCTGCACTTGGGATAAAGATATCTTTAAAGAGTTCTTTGACGTGATCAGATTTTGGAACAAACTCTCCGGTCGTGTACTTATCAAAGTAGCTACCGTTGGCATAGTCTGATTTTTCAAAGTTGTGGAAGGTGATACCCCGTTCACGCGCGATGTTATTTGATTCTACGAGGGTCCAGTAGTTCATGAGCATGAAGTAGATGCTCGTAAACTCAACAGACTCAGGAGATCCGTATTCGATTAATTGTTGCGCAAGATAGCTGTGAAGTCCCATAGCTCCAAGACCAAAGGTATGCGCTTGGCTGTTTCCGTGGTCGATCGTAGGAACAGCGACAATGTGAGAACTATCTGTAACAAAGGTCAAGGCACGAACCATGGCACGAATGGAACGACCAAAGTCAGGTGAGGTCATCATATTGACCACGTTGGTTGAACCAAGGTTACAGGAGACGTCAGTCCCCATTTTAATGAATTCTTGGGCATCGTTAATCAAGCTTGGCTCTTGAACCTGGAGGATCTCTGAACACAAGTTACTCATGATGATCTTTCCATCGACAGGGTTTGCTCGGTTAGCAGTATCGATGTTGACTACATAAGGGTAACCAGATTCTTGTTGCAATTTAGAAATTTCAGTTTCCAAATCACGCGCCTTGATTTGTCTTGCGGATGTTTGGATTAGCGACCAACTCATCGTATTTTTCAGTGATGTCGATGTAGTTGAATGGCACTCCGTATTCACGTTCTACAGAGTATGGGCTGAAGAGATACATTTCTTCATTCTTACGAGCCAACTCATAGAACTTGTCAGGTACGACGACACCAAGTGAAAGGGTCTTAACCCGAACCTTTTCATCGGCATTTTCTTTCTTAGTAGAAAGGAAGGCGATGATGTCTGGGTGGAAGACGTTGAGGTAAACCACCCCAGCTCCTTGGCGTTGACCCAATTGGTTTGAGTAAGAGAAGCTATCTTCAAAGAGTTTCATAACAGGAACGACCCCAGAAGCAGCTCCTTCATAGCCCTTGATCGGTGCTCCAGCTTCACGAAGGTTGCTGAGGGAAATCCCAACTCCACCACCGATACGTGAAAGTTGAAGGGCAGAGTTGATAGAGCGTCCAATCGCATTCATGTCATCGGTTACTTGGATCAAGAAACAGGAGACCAATTCTCCACGGCGGGCACGTCCAGCATTTAAGAATGAAGGAGTAGCTGGTTGGTAGCGTTGGTGGATGATTTCATTTGCGATGTCTTTTGCAATGTCTTCATTTCCATCCGCAAAATAGAGAGCATTGAAGAAGACGCGGTCTTCCATGCTTTCGAGATAGTATTCTCCATCATTTGTTTTCAGAGCGTACTGGTTATAGAATTTATAAGCAGCCATGAAGGACTTGAATTGGAAGTTTTGATCTTTGATAAATTGGGTCAATTCTTCCAAAAATTCAGGACGATATTTCTCGATAAAAGCTCTTTCAATGTAATTATGCTCGAGAAGGTACTGAATCTTATCTGTAATCGAGTCAAAGGCCATGGTATTTGGCACAACATTTTCTTTGAAGAAAGCATCCAAGGCTTCTTTATCTTTATGAAGCATGATTTGACCGTTAACTGGACGGTTGATTTCATTATTAAGACGGAAGTAGGTTACGTCTTCAAGTGATTTTAATCCCATAATGTTCCTTTTTCTAATTCAAAAACAAAGGGGAGGCAAGCTCCCCTGTACAAGTAAAAGGGCCAGGGTAACACCGTAGTAGCTTTCTACAGTGGTGAAATCCCTAGACCGATCAGATCCTGTTTAACAGTATTAAGATAATTTTTTGAGTTTAGCTGGTTGGAATCCAGAGAAGACTTCATCAGCAGTCTGGATAACCGGTGCAGCATTGAAACCAAGATTCTTTACATGGTCCACAAACTCAGGTTGTTCATCTAGATTAATCTCACGGTATTCAACGTGATTGGTATCTAAAAAGCGCTTAGTCATTTTACATTGAACGCAATTATTCTTTGAATAAATTGTCACCATAATATGATGTAACTCCTCTAAAATCATAAATCTGTATCTAGTATAAACAAAAGGTTTTTGCTTGTCAAGAGTTTTAACTAAATATTGTGCACATAAATTAACTATTCCGAATGATACCACAATATGTAGTATTGTAAGGGTTAATGAAAATTAAGGAAAACGTGATAAAATATAGGTTTTTTAAGTCAAAGTAATTTAGTTGTTTTTCCTAAAATTCTATATACTGTGTCCATGAAACCAATTCTATTTATTTAATAGAAGAAAGTAAAAAAGTAGTCCAAAAAAATAGAAAAATTGAGTGCTTCCTGCAAGTATTTTCAGTAAGTGTGTGATAAAAATCTTGAAAAATATTGGAGAAGATGGTATAATAGCAAATTGTAAGGGTTATCACAGATAACTCAAAACTAATTATAAAAGGAGAGTCAAACTATGGCTTCTAAAGATTTCCACATCGTGGCAGAAACAGGTATCCACGCACGTCCAGCAACTTTGTTGGTTCAAACAGCTAGCAAATTTGCTTCAGATATTACTCTTGAATACAAAGGTAAATCAGTTAACTTGAAATCAATCATGGGTGTAATGAGCCTTGGTGTAGGTCAAGGAGCTGACGTTGTAATCTCAGCTGAAGGTGCTGACGCTGATGACGCTCTTGCAGCAATCGCTGAAACAATGGAAAAAGAAGGATTGGCATAAACATGACAGAAATGCTTAAAGGAATTGCAGCATCTGATGGTGTTGCCGTTGCTAAGGCATATCTACTTGTTCAACCCGACTTGTCATTTGATACAATCTCAGTTGAAGATACAAATGCAGAAGAAGCTCGTTTGGATGCAGCTCTTGAAGCTTCACAAAACGAGCTTTCTCTTATTCGGGAGAATGCAGTAGCGAGCCTTGGTGAGGAAGCGGCACAAGTATTTGATGCTCACATGATGGTTCTTTCTGACCCTGAAATGGTTGGTCAGATCAAGGAAACAATTCGCACGAAGAAGGTGAATGCTGAGGCTGGATTGAAAGAAGTCACAGACATGTTTATCACCATCTTTGAAGGAATGGAAGATAACCCATACATGCAAGAACGTGCGGCTGATATTCGCGACGTGACCAAACGTGTTCTTGCAAACTTGCTTGGTAAGAAATTGCCAAACCCAGCGACGATTAATGAAGAAGCAATCGTGGTTGCCCATGATTTGACTCCATCAGATACAGCTCAATTGAACAAACAGTTTGTTAAAGCTTTTGTTACAAACATTGGTGGCCGTACAAGTCACTCAGCCATCATGGCGCGTACACTTGAAATCGCAGCTGTTCTTGGTACAACAACATTACCGATCTTGTAAAAGATGGTGATATTTTGGCTGTATCTGGAATCACTGGTGAAGTAGTGATTAACCCAACTGAAGAACAAATTGCAGCCTTCAAAGCAGCTGGTGAAGCTTATGCGAAACAAAAAGCTGAATGGGCTCTTTTGAAAGATGCGAAAACAGTGACTGCAGATGGGAAACACTTCGAGTTGGCTGCTAATATCGGTACACCTAAAGACGTTGAAGGTGTGAACGAGAACGGTGCAGAAGCAGTTGGTCTCTACCGTACTGAATTCTTGTACATGGACTCTCAAGACTTCCCAACTGAAGATGACCAATTTGAAGCATACAAAGCAGTTCTTGAAGGTATGAATGGTAAACCTGTTGTCGTTCGTACTATGGATATCGGTGGGGATAAAGAACTTCCTTACTTCGATCTTCCTAAAGAAATGAACCCATTCTTGGGTTACCGTGCTTTGCGTATCTCAATCTCTGAAACGGGTAACCAAATGTTCCGTACACAATTGCGTGCATTGCTTCGTGCATCTGTTCACGGTAAATTGCGGATCATGTTCCCAATGGTTGCTTTGTTGACAGAGTTCCGTACAGCTAAAGGTATTCTCGAAGAAGAAAGCGAAATTGGTTGCCGAAGGTGTTGCCGTTGCAGACGACATCGAAGTAGGGATCATGATTGAAATCCCTGCAGCAGCCATGCTTGCAGACCAATTTGCAAAAGAAGTTGATTTCTTCTCAATCGGTACAAACGATTTGATCCAATACACGATGGCTGCTGACCGTATGAACGAACAAGTTTCATATCTTTACCAACCATATAACCCATCTATCCTTCGTTTGATCAATAATGTGATCAAAGCAGCTCATGCTGAAGGTAAATGGGCTGGTATGTGTGGTGAGATGGCTGGTGACCAAACAGCTGTTCCTCTCCTTGTCGGAATGGGCTTGGATGAATTCTCTATGTCAGCTACATCTGTCCTTCGTACACGTAGCTTGATGAAGAAATTGGACACTGCTAAGATGCAAGAATACGCAAACCGTGCTTTGACGGAATGTTCAACAATGGAAGAAGTTCTTGAACTTTCTAAAGAATACGTGAACGTAGATTAATTGATTTTAAGAATCTGATAACAAAGTTATCACCTTGGAAGAGGTGGTAGCTTTTTTATTTTGCTACTCTATTTATCTTATAAAGGAAGTAGCTGAATAAAAATAGAGTAGATATCGCTATATCAAAACAAAAAATCTAAATTTTCTAAAAATTTACGGAAATAGGTTTATTTACAATGATTTTTATAGTATAATGTTAGAAAGGTAGTTTGAAAGCTGAACAATTGTGAAACTATTTTAGTAAATTTCGGGTAGATAATGGAAATTTCAAATTATTTTCATAAATTTTCATCGTATTATTCAAGAAAAAATCTTGAATATTTCTACTATTTATAGTAGAATATAAACCATAGGAAGCGCTTACAAAAAAGCAGGAGAGGTGAGTGGATGGATACACAACAAGCATTGTATACATTTGGAACTGGGGAGAACTTTCATCTTCAACATTATCTAGGAGCTCATAAGGACCAAGTAGATGGAGTAGATGGGTACTGGTTTCGAGTTTGGGCACCAAATGCTCAAGCAGTTCATTTAGCAGGAGACTTCACCCAATGGGAAGAAAATGAAATCCCAATGGAACGAAATGAAGCTGGCGTCTGGGAAGTTTTTACAGGGACGCCTCAAGTAGGAGATATTTATAAATACCATATCACTCGCCAAAATGGTCATCGCCTGATGAAAGTGGATCCTTTGGCAGTTCGAATGGAGAAACGTCCTGGAACTGGCGCCGTTATTACGGAAATCCCAGAACGAAAATGGAAAGATGGACTATGGATGGCCCGTCGTAGAAAATTGGGCTTTTTCTCACGTCCGGTAAATATCTATGAAGCCCATGCAGGCTCATGGAAGCGAAACGAGGATGGAACTCCTTTTACCTTTGCTCAGCTGAAGGAAGATTTGATTCCTTACTTGGTAAAAATGAACTACACCCATGTGGAGTTTATGCCAGTTATGGCTCACCCACTAGGTCTTAGCTGGGGCTACCAATTGATGGGTTACTTTGCCTTAGAGCATACTTACGGAACGCCGGAAGAGTTTCAAGACTTCGTTGAAGCCTGTCACTTGAATAACATCGGGGTGATTGTAGACTGGGTACCTGGTCACTTCACTATCAATGATGATGCCTTAGCTTATTATGATGGGACACCTACCTTTGAATATCAGGATCACCATCGGGCCCACAACTATGGTTGGGGAGCTTTAAACTTTGACCTTGGAAAGAACCAGGTCCAATCCTTCCTCATTTCTAGTGTGAAATTCTGGATCGAATTTTATCACTTGGATGGGATCCGGGTGGATGCGGTCAGCAATATGCTCTACTTAGACTATGATAGTGGTCCATGGACACCAAATATAGATGGTGGAAATCTCAACTATGAGGGGATCCATTTCCTTAAACGGATGAATGCTGTAATTAAATTAGAGCATCCTGATGTCATCATGGTTGCTGAAGAAAGTTCATCTGGGACAAAGATTACTGGTCCAGAAGAGTACGGTGGCTTAGGGTTTGACTACAAGTGGAATATGGGCTGGATGAACGACATTCTCCGTTTCTATGAAGAAGATCCTGTTTACCGGAAATTCGATTTCAACTTGGTTACCTTTAGTTTCATGTATGCCTTTTCTGAGAATTTCTTATTGCCATTCTCTCATGATGAAGTGGTACACGGGAAGAAGAGTCTTATGCATAAGATGTGGGGAGATCGCTACAATCAATTTGCTGGTTTACGGAATCTCTTGACCTATCAGATCTGTCACCCAGGGAAAAAGTTGCTCTTCATGGGTTCAGAATTTGGCCAATTCCTAGAGTGGAGATCAGAAGAACAATTGGAATGGTCAAATCTAGAAGATGAGATGAACCAGAAGATGCAAGAGTTCACCTCTCAGCTCAATCAGTTCTACAAAGACAATAAGATGCTATGGGAAATTGATGATAGCTACGATGGTATTGAGATTATTGATGCGGATAACCGAGATCAAAGTGTCTTGACCTTTACTCGTAAGGATAAAAAAGGAAATCATCTACTTTGTATTTTTAATATGGCACCAGTTGAACGCAAAGACTTCACAGTCGGAGTTCCAGTTGCTGGCGTCTATGAAGAAATTTGGAATACCGAATTAGAAAAATGGGGAGGTGTTTGGAAAGAACACAATAAGGAAGTGAAAACTCAAGAAGCTCTTTGGAAAGACTATCCACAGACCTTGACCTTCACTTTACCGGCTTTAGGAGCCAGTGTCTGGAAGGTGAAACGAAAACTTCGTTCTACCAATTCCAAAACAAAAAAATAACTGTTGCTGATCATCTGATCGCTGTCTAGGATCTATCTCGAAGCTCTCAAAGATGCCTCTATTACTTGCAAAAATGAGGGAATCCTTGGGAATAGGGAAAAGGTCTCGTCAATCCATAAAGGAGTAATCAATGAAGAATGAAATGCTAGCTTTGATCCTTGCTGGTGGGCAAGGAACACGCCTTGGAAAATTAACTCAAAGCATTGCTAAACCTGCAGTACAATTTGGGGGACGTTATCGTATTATTGACTTTGCCTTATCCAATTGTGCCAACTCAGGCATTCACAATGTTGGTGTGATTACTCAGTACCAACCGCTCGCTCTTAATAATCATATTGGGAATGGTTCTAGCTGGGGATTAGATGGCATCAATACAGGTGTTTCAATCCTCCAACCGTATTCTGCAAGTGAGGGAAATCGTTGGTTTGAAGGAACCAGTCATGCGATTTCCAGAATATTGATTACATCGACAGCATAAATCCGGAATATGTTTTAATCCTTTCTGGAGACCATATCTACAAGATGGACTATGACGAAATGCTTCAGTCTCACAAAGATCACAATGCAAGCCTTACAGTAGCTGTATTGGATGTACCTTTAAAAGAAGCTAGCCGTTTCGGAATTATGAATACGGACGCCAATAACCGCATCGTAGAATTTGAAGAAAAACCGGCAGAGCCAAAATCAACAAAAGCTTCTATGGGGATCTACATTTTTGACTGGGCTCGTCTTCGCAACATGCTAGTGGCTGCAGAGAAGAGTGACATCGATATGTCTGACTTTGGTAAAAACGTTATTCCAACTTACCTTGAATCTGGAGAAAGCGTCTATGCTTATGAATTCAATGGCTATTGGAAAGACGTGGGAACCATTGAATCTCTCTGGGAAGCAAACATGGAATACATTGATCCAAATAACGCCTTAGACAGCCGTGATCGTCACTGGAAGATCTATTCTCGTAACTTGATTTCACCACCAAACTTCTTTGGTGAACATGCGCATATTGAAGATTCCTTGGTAGTGGATGGGTGCTTGGTAGACGGAACAGTAAAACGTTCTATCCTGTCTACGGAAGCACAAGTTCGTAAAGGTGCAGTCGTTGAAGATTCTGTCATTATGAGTGGTGCCATTATCGGACAAGGTGCTGTGATTAAACGTGCCATTATCGGTGAAGGAGCAGTCGTTTCAGAAGGTGTTGTCATCGATGGAACAGAAGAAGTACAAGTCGTTGGATATAACGAAAAAGTGGGGGTAGCAACAGATGAAGATTGATAAGTATTCAGCCATTTTAGGAAACACGGTAGGCTTCCATGATATGTCGTCATTGACAGATCATCGTCCTGTTGCCAGTTTGCCATTTGATGGGAAATATCGCTTGATTGACTTCCCGCTTTCTAGCCTCGCTAATGCAGGGATTCGTAGTGTATTTGGTATCTTCCAGCAAGAAAATATCAGTTCTGTCTTTGACCATATTCGCTCTGGTCGCGAGTGGGGCTTGTCAACCCTCTTGAGTCACTACTATCTCGGTATCTACAACACTCCAGTTGAAAGCTCAAACGTTGGCAAAGAATACTATGAGCAGTTATTAACTTATTTAAAACGCTCAGGATCTAATCAAACAGTAGCTCTTAACTGTGATATCTTAGTAAACATTGATTTGAACCAAGTCTTCCACTTGCACAATACCGTTGACAGACCAATCACAGTCGTGTACAAAAAGATGCATCATCGTGACATCTCTGAAGTAAATGCGGTTTTAGAAATCGATGAGACAGACCATATACGTGGACAAAGTTGTTTGATGGAACAGATCCAGATGCTCTCTATAATATGTCAACGGATATCTTTATCGTTGATACACCATGGTTGATTGAAAAATTAGAAGCAGAAATCCATAAAGAACATCCAGAAAAATTGCGTTATATCCTTCGTGATTTAGCAGTAGAACACGGGGCCTTCGCTTTTGAATACACTGGCTATATTGCCAATATTCATTCAGTTGAATCCTACTATCGTGCTAACTTAGATATGTTGGAAACCAATAAATTCATGTCTCTCTTCTCACCAAATCAAAAAGTTTATACCAAGGTGAAAAATGAAGAGCCAACTTACTATGCTCCTAGTTCGCAAATTAAGAATTCGCAATTTGCATCAGGAAGCATTGTCGAAGCTTTGGTGCATGATTCTATCATTTCTCGTCGTGTTCATCTACACCAGGGGGCAGAAATTCGTAGCAGTCTCCTGTTCCCAGGTGTCGTTGTCCATGAGGGAGCAGTCGTTGAGCATGCGATTCTTGACAAGGGCGTCGTAGTTGAAACTGGTGTAACTATTCGTGGAACCAAAGAAGCACCTCTTGTGATTAAAAAGGTGCTGTGATTACAGAGGATATTGGATAATGAAATTATTGTTTGTTGCCGCTGAAGGAGCTCCTTTTTCAAAAACCGGGGGCTTGGGAGATGTGATTGGAGCACTCCCTAAATCCTTGGCTAAAAAAGGTCATGATGTTCGTGTCGTCCTCCCTTACTACGACATGGTAGAGGCGAAATTTGGCGACCAGATTGAAGATGTGCTACACTTTACTACCAAGGTAGGGTGGAGAAGTGAGTATGTTGGGGTAAAACGTATTTTTAGAGATGGTGTGACCTTCTACTTCATTGATAATCAAAAGTACTTCTTTAGAGGACACGTCTATGGGGATTTTGATGATGGTGAGCGTTTTGCTTTCTTCCAATTGGCTGCTCTTGAGATGATGGAACGTGTAGATTTCATTCCAGATATCGTCCACGCTCATGACTACCATACAGCCATGATTCCTTTCCTACTAAAAGAGAAATACCGTTGGATTCAAGCTTACAATGGAATTAAGTCTGTCTTGACCATCCATAATCTGGAGTTCCAAGGTCAGTTTGATCCAGGGATGCTTTGGGATTTATTTGGGGTTGGTTTCGAACGCTATGCAGATGGAACACTTCGTTGGAAAGACTGCTTGAACTGGATGAAGGCAGGGATTCTCTATGCGGACCGCGTGACGACTGTTTCGCCAAGTTATGCTAATGAGATTAAGACAGGCCAGTATGGTTGTGAACTAGATCAAATCTTGCGGATGGAATCTGGGAAGTTAACAGGGATTGTAAATGGGATTGATACGGATCTTTATAATCCTGAGACAGACCCCCTTTTGACCTATCATTTCAGTAAAGATGATTTATCAGGTAAGGCAGCTAGTAAACGTGCTCTTCAAGAGCGAGTTGGTTTGCCAGTTCGTGATGATGTACCTTTGTTTGGGATTGTTTCTCGGCTCACTCGTCAAAAAGGCTTTGATGTGGTGGTTGAAGAATTACACAACCTCCTACAAAAGGATATCCAAATCGTTCTTTTGGGAACGGGAGATCCTGGCTTTGAACATGCCTTTTCTTGGTTTGCTCAAGCTTATCCAGATAAACTCTCTGCCAATATTATGTTCGATGTGCAGTTAGCTCAAGAAATTTATGCAGCATCAGATGTTTTCTTGATGCCGAGTCGTTTTGAACCATGTGGCCTATCTCAAATGATGGCTATGCGTTATGGAACCTTGCCATTGGTTCATGAGGTAGGGGGACTTCGCGACACTGTTCAAGCCTATAATGTAGTTGACGGAAGTGGTACTGGTTTTAGCTTTAATAACCTTTCTGGTTATTGGCTAAACTGGGCTGTCGATCAAGCCCTAACCGTCTACACTCATCATCCAGATGTTTGGTTGGGGCTCCAAAAAGAAGCTATGAGTCGTGACTTCTCTTGGGATACAGCTAGCCAACATTACGCTGACTTGTATCAATCATTGTACGCATAATAAGGATCAAAAACGCCTATTTTTGAACTGTACGCCCAAAGTTAGACAGAAAAAATCTAACTTTGGGGTGCAGTTCATTTTAGGCGTTTTTTGTATGAGTTTTAAAGACTCTACCATCCTTGGAAAAGAAGGAAAGAAAAAGCTTACATTTTTTGAGTAATAGTACTTGCTAAAATAATGGAAAAAAGATAAGATAGGTAAAGGTAAAAAATCCCGGGAAGGTATTTGAGGAAAAGGCTCATCCCTCTCTTCAACTATTTAAAGCCCTTCTATAGGATGCAAATATTACTATGTAGGAAGTTAAAGGATGAAAAAAACAAAACAAAGCTTTGAAAAGATTACTAAGTACTCGATTCGCAAATTATCGGTTGGCGTCGGACCGGTTGCAATCGGAGCTTTTTTATTGGCTGGAAGTATGCTAGGAGTCCGTCCTGTTCAAGCAGATCAGGTCTCTCAAAATGCCAATGTTCATTTTGGCTATGTGACAGAAGAGGAACTGACAGCTGAAGAGCAGGCACAGCTAATTCATGCTATCCCTGAGGAATATCAAAATGAGGATACTCTTTATCTAGTTTATAAAAAGAAAGGAAGTGCTCCACAGGTTCTTCCACAAACTGGAACCACTGAAGTAGCATTAGTTGGACTTAGTCTAGCCAGTGCTTCATTTGCTGTTCTTTTACTCTCTAAAAAACACCGGAAGAAAGTGATGGGGGTTCTTTTGATTGGGACTATGGGGCAGAGCCTTTTCCTATCGATGGAAGCCGTTGCTTTACAGAATCAGGTCTTGCGTTCTTATAATCAAACCCTTTCTGTTTCATCTAGCCAAGAACTTGCCAAGGGTGTGATTGAGATTGATGGCTATGACTATATTGGTTATCTTCGCTACCCGTCGACTCCTAAAGTAATTGAGCAGTTGTCTCCTGGTGATCAGAGAAATCAAAAAAATGAGCCTGGACAGCTCAAGACTATCACTCCTGCTCCAAAGATAGATCTAAGCTCGCGTGTCACTCCAGAGGTCGGACCAGCCTTTCCTATCGTAGAAAAGCCAAGAGTTGAAGTATCTACGGAAGTCATTCCATTTGAAGTGGTTGAAAAACCTGATGCTACACTCGCCAAAGGCCAGACCAAAGTGTTGACTCCTGGCGAAAATGGGGAGCGGACCATTTTAACGCAAGTAAGTCTAGTCGAAGGCAAAGAGGTTCGGACAGTACTTGAAAGTACTGTGACGAAAGAACCAGTCCCTCAAGTCCTAAGGGTTGGAACACAAGAAGAAGCCCACCCAACGCCCCAACAAAATCCAGTCGTAACAGCTAAGGGAACGCAAGAAGAAGGTCACGTTGGTGAAGCTCCTGTACAACCAGAAAACCCAGCCTATACTGGTGTCATCGAAACTAAGGGGACGCAAGAAGAAGGCCATGTTGGTGAAGCTCCTGTACAACCAGAAAACCCAGCCTATACCGGTGTCATCGAAACTAAGGGAACGCAAGAAGAAGGCCATATAGGCGAAGCTCCTGTACAACCTGAGAACCCAGCCTATACCGGTGTCGTTGAAGCTAAGGGCACGCAAGAAGAAGGCCATGTTGGTGAAGCTCCAATTCAACCAGAGAATCCAGCCTATACCGGTGTCGTTGAAGCTAAGGGGACGCAAGAAGAAGGCCATATAGGCGAAGCTCCAATTCAACCTGAGAACCCAGCTTATACCGGTGTCGTTGAAGCTAAGGGGACGCAAGAAGAAGGCCATGTTGGTGAAGCTCCTGTACAACCAGAGAATCCAGCCTATACCGGTGTCGTTGAAGCTAAGGGGACGCAAGAAGAAGGCCATGTTGGTGAAGCTCCAATTCAACCAGAGAATCCAGTTTACCAAATAACGGAAGGGACAGTTACAGAAACAGAAACGGTGGTCCTTCCATATGAAACCGAGTATGTATCAGATGCGAACCGCTATACTGATGAAGAAAGTATCCTTCAAAAAGGAGAGGCAGGTAGCCAGGAAATTCGCCGTGTCTATAAAACGGTCAATGGCGAGAAAGTTGGGGAGCCTCTCAGCACAACAACTGAAACGCTAAAAGCTCCTGTGACAGAAAGAATTGGTCGTGGGACCAAAGCTATTGACGGCCAAACAGAGGAAGTAGCTTTTGAGGAAATTCCATTTAAGACGGTAACAGAACAAGATGCCACCCTGCTAAAAGGAAACGAAAGGGTCTCTCAAGCAGGAAAAAATGGGAAGAAGAAAATCACCAAGGTCTATAAGACCATAAAGGGTGTAAAAACTGCGGATGCGCCAACGGTTTCGGAGGAAGTCGTTGAACAAGCCCAAGATCGGATTATTCAAAAAGGGACCAAAGAACTTGAAAAGCCAACCTTGACCTTGACCCAGGTTGATAAGGAAGAATTGAAGCGCAGTGCCAAAGCTAGCTATCATTTAGAAAAACCAGAGGGTGTGACCATCAAGTCCATCCAGGCGGTATTGAAGAAGGGTGATCAAGTTGTGAAAACTTTTGCCCTTTCTGAGATTGACTTAGCGGCTGCTTTAGCAGATTTAGACTACTATAAGGATTATACGCTCGCAACAACCATGGTCTATGATCGTGGAAATGGGGACGAAGAAGAGGTTCTCAAGGAAGAGCCACTAAGACTTGACCTTAAAAAAGTTGAAGTCAAAAACATCAAGGAAACCAGTCTGATTAGCGTGGATGACCAAGGCCTTGAGACCGATCGTAGCCTCTTGTCAGAAACACCTTCAGATGTGAAACCTTATTACTTAAAGGTTACAACCCATGATAATAAGATCACAAAATTGGCTGTTGATAAAATTGAAGAAGTCACAATTGATGGAAAAGCATTATACAAGGTTACTGCTAAAGCACCTGATCTTATCCAACGAACAGCAGATCAACAGTTCAGCGAAGACTATGTCCACTACATTGCGAAGCCAAAAGCCCATGACGGAGATGTCTACTACAATTTCGACGAACTTGTAAAAGCCATGCAGGCCAATCCGACTGCGACCTTTAAGCTGGGTAGCAACATGAATGCGGCGAACGTACAAGCAGCAGGAAAATCCTATGTCACCAATGCCTTTAAGGGGACATTGGAAAGTACAGAAGGTAACAAATTTGCTATCCATAATATTACGAGACCACTGTTTGGGAACATCGAAGGTGGCTCGGTTAAGAATCTCTTGCTTGAAAATGTCAATATTGACCTACCTGGGACAGATCGAGTAGCACCAATCGCAAGTGTCATCAAAAATAATGCGACTGTCGAAAATGTTAAAGTAACAGGAAGTGTTGTCGGGAACAATGACGTAGCTGGTATTATCAATAAAATTGATGGTAGTGGGAAGGTCAGTAATGTTGCCTTCATAGGGAAACTACACGCTGCTGGCAATAAAGGTGGTTATTTAGCGGGTGTCCTAGGAGAAAACTGGAAGGGTGTCGTTGAAAAAGCCTACGTTGATGCTGAAATGACTGGTAATAAGGCAAAAGCTGCAGGGCTAGTCTACTCCTCTCAAAATGGTGGAAATAACCATACAGTAGGTAAAGAAGGGGTCCTCAGAAACTCCGTTGCTAAAGGTTCGATCGAACTGAAAGAAGCAGTCCAATCTGGTGGATTACTAGGGACCAACTGGGCCTTGGGTGCCATTGAAGACAACATCACCATGATGAAAGTCAAAACAGGTGAGATGGTCTTTGGTCACTCGGATATTGATGCGGACGACTACTTCACCTACTCAAGAACTAAACGGAATTACAGTGTGGAGGACGTGAGTGAAGGTAAGAAAACCTATAACAACTCCCGTAAAATCCCTAGCATTTCCCTTGCAGAAGCTGAGCAGAAATTGAAGCAATGGGAATCACTGCTGCTACATTCACCAGTGACAAACCGATTGAAGATAGGCTCAATAACCTTGTCAACAAAGACGATCAATACAAGGCAATTGATGGCTACGATGCCGCTCGCGAACTTGCTTACCGCAATATTGCAAAATTGCAACCATTCTATAACAAAGAATGGATTGTTGACCAAGGAAATAAATTGGCTACGGGTAGTCCTCTCCTGACCAAGGAAGTCTTGTCTGTGACGGCCATGAAGGGCAATGATTTTGTAACCGAATTAGCTGATGCCGACCGTATCCTAATCCATTATGCAGATAAGACAAAAGATGTTTTTAGCATTACGCCAAAAGACTCTAAGGTCAAACAAGTCAAAGAGTACAGTGTGGCGGAGCTCGGTGAAGTGGTCTACACGCCGAATTTGGTTGACAAAGACCGGAGCGATCTCATTAGTGCCATTGTTGGAACATTAAATCCAGTCGAATTACAATCTGACCCAATCTACACGCACCTAGGTAGAACAGGACCTAACAAAGTCAATGCTATTAAGAACCTTTATCTTGAAGAATCCTTCAAAGAGGTGAAGGATAATTTGACTCACTTTGTGAAACAGTTGGTTGAAAATGAGGACCATCAATTGAACACGGATGATGCTGCCAAACGGGCACTCATCAAGAAAATTGAAGATAACAGGCGGCAGTTCTTTTGGGTCTCTCTTATCTCAACCGTTATTACGGAGTGAAATTTGATGATGTCCATCTCAAGCAACTCATGTTGTTTAAACCAGATTTCTATGGTAAGAATGTTGATGTCTTAGACCGCTTGATTGAAATCGGTTCAAAAGAAGACTATATCAAAGGAACTCGTACACACGATGCTTTCCGAGAAGTAGTAGCTAAACATACTCTTTCCGGTAATCTAAATGACTTCCTGAAATACAACATGGAACTCTTTACAAGCGATACAGACTTGAATGATTGGTTTATCAAAGCAACCAAAGACAATGTCTATATTGTAGAGCCAAAAACAACAACTCCTGAGTTTGCCGATAAGAAACATCGAGCATACGAAGGCTTAAATAACGATGTGCATGGTAAAATGATCTTGCCACTCTTGAACTTAAAAGATGCCCATATGTTCTTGATTTCAACCTACAATACAATGGCTTATAGTTCCTTCGAGAAATATGGTAAGAACACTGAAGCGGAACGAAATGCCTTCAAGGCGGAAATTGATAAGGTCGCAAAAGGGCAACAAAATTACCTAGATTTCTGGTCGCGTCTAGCAACGGATAAGGTTCGCAATCGACTCTTGAAGAGTAATAATATGGTGCCGACTCCTGTTCTTGATAACCAAAACTACAAAGGCATTAGTACAGATCGTTATGGACATACCAACAGTGGCAAAGACATCGCTCCAATCCGTGAATTGTACGGGCCTACCGATCGTTACCATGCGACAGATTGGCGGATGGGAGCAGTGGCGCGAATTTACGGAAACCCATATAAAGATGATTCTGTCTTCTTCATGGTGACGGATATGATCAGTGACTTTGGGGTTTCTGCCTTTACCCACGAAACGACGCACGTCAATGACCGTATGGTTTACTTGGGTGGTTGGAGACACCGAGAAGGAACTGATATTGAAGCCTTTGCCCAAGGGATGCTCCAAACTCCGTCAGTATCAAATCCAAATGGTGAGTACAAAGCCCTAGGTCTCAACATGGCTTATGAACGTCCAAACGATGGAAATCAATGGTATAACACTAATCCAAATGACCTTAAATCACGTGACGAAATTGATCGTTACATGAAGGGCTATAATGACACTCTCATGCTTCTGGATTACCTAGAAGGGGAAGCTGTATTGGATAAACATAGCAAGGACTTAAACAATGCTTGGTTCAAGAAGGTTGATAAACAATACCGAGGAGCGAACACCAAGAATCAATTCGATAAGGTTCGACCGTTGAGTGATGAGGAAAGCGATTGCTTTAAACACAGTAGATGACCTCATCACCAATAATTTCATGACCAACCGTGGTCCTGGAAATGGCGTCTATAATCCATCTGACTTTGGTTCAGCCTATGTGACTGTGCCGATGATGACAGGTATCTATGGTGGGAACACCAGTGAAGGGGCTCCTGGAGCTATGTCCTTCAAACACAATACCTTCAGAATTTGGGGTTACTATGGCTATGAAAAAGGCTTCCTAGGATATGCTTCGAACAAGTATAAACAAGAGTCCAAACAAGCTGGACTTGCCACTCTAGGAGATGATTTCGTTATTCAGAAAATTTCTGAAGGAAGATTTAACAACCTTGAAGATTGGAAGAAAGCTTACTTCAATGAAGTTGTAACAAGTGCCAAAAATGGAATTCAGGCTATTGACATCGATGGTAAAACCTACAATAGCTATGAAGACTTGAAACGTGCATTTGCTGAAGCAGTTGATAAAGATAAAGCTACCCTAAGTAACGGTTCTGTCAAATTTGACAATACTGTTTCACTGAAAGAAAAAATCTTTAAGAAATTGCTGCAAGAAACGGACAGTTTCAAAACCTCGATTTTCAAATAATCGAAGAACTCATCTGCTGAGCAGGTGAGTTTTTATGTTTGGTAAAATTAGGTCTCCTCCTGATAAAAATAGTATAAATTTTTATTGAAAATAAAAATAGACAAAGTGTCTAAAAATGATTAGAATCTTTTGAAAGCTAGTGATAAGAGGAATTTTGAAAGTATTGACAGAATTGCTATAAAACGTTTTCTTTCTATGCAAACATTTGACTATTATATCTTTTAGGAGTAAACTAGGGGAGTAAAATATATTTAAGGAGAATTCATCATGAATTTAACATTTTTAGGTCTTTGTTTAGCCTGTTTTGGTGTGTCACTTGCGGAAGGTTTGATGATGAGCAATCTGTTCAAATCTGCATCACGTCAACCAGAAATTATTGGTCAATTGCGTAGTCTCTTGATTCTTGGTGTTGCCTTTGTCGAAGGTACTTTCTTTGTAACTTTGGCCATGGCCTTCGTTATTAAATAGACAACTCTATTTAGAAAAGGAGGTGTCAAACCTTGGAAGAAAGTGTGAATCCAACCCTAAATATTGGACCAGTATCCTTTGATTTGACCCTACTTGCCATGTCTCTTGTAACTGTTTTGACGGTCTTTGCCTTTGTCTATTGGGCAAGTCGCAAAATGACCCTTCGTCCAAAGGGCAAGCAAAATGCTCTGGAGATGATTTATGATTTTGTTATCGGTTTTACCAAGGGAAACATTGGGGAACATTATATGAAGGATTACTCTTTATTTTTGTTTTCTCTCTTTCTCTTTATCTTGGTAGCCAATAATATTGGCTTGATGGCAAAAATTCAGACAACAAACGGTTATAACTTATGGACTTCCCCAACGGCTAACCTTGGATATGACCTATCTCTTTCATTTTTGATCACCCTGATTGCTCATGTGGAAGGAATTCGTCGCCGAGGCATTAAGGAATACTTGAAGGCTTTTGCAACACCAGGATTTATGACCCCAATGAACCTCCTAGAAGAGGTGACTAATTTTGCATCCTTAGCGATTCGGATCTACGGGAATATTTTTGCTGGTGAAGTCTTAGCATCCTTGTTACTAAGCTTGTCGCAACTGGCCTTTTATTGGTATCCAGCGACCTTTTGTTGGAAGCATGTTATGGACAGCCTTTTCGATTTTCATTTCATGTATCCAAGCTTATGTATTTACCATGTTGTCTTCGATGTACATTGGTAAAAAAATAAACGGTGAGGAAGAGTAAGTAGAGGAGGAGTAGAAGATGGATTTAACTATTGGTACCATTATTGGTGACTTTATTCTGATCGCTGGTTCCTTCCTATTACTAATCTTTTTAGTAAAGAAATATGCTTGGGGCAATATTACCAGTATTTTGGATGCGCGTGCTGAAAAAATTACCAATGATATTGATGAAGCAGAAGCAGCTCGTCAAAAAGCTGAGGAACTAGCAAGTAAACGTGAAGAAGAGTTGGCAGGTAGCCGCAAAGAAGCTGCGTCTATCGTCGAAAATGCAAAGGAAACTGCAGAAAAGAACAAATCTCAGATTCTTTCAGAAGCCACTCAAGAAGCAGTACGTTTGAAAGAAAAAGCGCAACAAGAAATTGCGCATAACAAAGAAGAAGCATTGAACAGTATCAAAGGCGATGTGGCAGACCTAACCGTCAACTTGGCAGGTAAATTGCTAAGCCAACAGTTGGACTCTGAAGGCCATCGCCAACTGATTGATCGCTACCTAAATGAATTAGGAGATGCCTAATGGACAAAAAGCAATTAATGGTAATTGAGAAATATTCCCAGCCTTTTGTTCAATTGGTATTTGAAAAGAATCAGCAAGATGACGTTTATGAAATTAAGTCAAATTAAGGCTGTTTTTGAAGAAACAGGCCTTGCTGCATTTTTAGCTCATATCGGTGTAGAGGATGAAGAGAAGGCGAAGAGTCTGCGACTTTTCCAAAACTCGGATTCAGCATTACTAGACCATTTGATTGAAGTGGTTATTCTCAATCATCGTGAAGCCTTATTTTATGATATTGTCAGAGTTAGTATGGAGCAAATTCAACAGGTGAGCAACTGTTTCGAAGTAACCGTATCTTCGGTTGCAGGACTCGATCAGACTCAAAAAGAGAAGTTGATCCCTATTATTGAAAAGAAATTTGGTATTCAAGTTCGTTCTCTAAAAGAAACATTGGATCCAGATTTGATTGGTGGTTTTGTGGTTTCAGCAAATCACAAGACGCTTGATACTAGTCTCAAACGTCAATTGCAAGTCATAAAAGCAAATTTGAAATAGAAAGTGGTGTGAATTTTGGCGATTAACGCACAAGAAATCAGCGCTTTAATTAAGCAACAAATTGAAAATTTCCAGCCAAATTTTGACGTCACTGAGACAGGTGTTGTAACCTACATTGGTGACGGGATTGCGCGTGCTCATGGCCTTGAAAATGCAATGAGTGGTGAGTTGTTGATCTTTGAAAACGGCTCATACGGGATGGCGCAAAACTTGGAAACGACAGATGTCGGGATTATCATCCTTGGAGACTTTACGGATATTCGTGAAGGAGACTCGATTCGTCGGACTGGTAAAATCATGGAAGTCCCTGCCGGGGATGCCTTGATTGGTCGGGTTGTCAATCCTCTAGGTCAGCCAGTGGATGGCTTGGGAGAAATCGTGACAGATAAATTCCGTCCAGTTGAAACACCAGCTCCTGGTGTTATGCAACGGAAATCTGTATCAGAGCCTCTACAAACTGGGTTGAAAGCCATTGATGCCCTCGTTCCAATTGGACGAGGCCAACGGGAATTGATCATCGGAGACCGTCAAACAGGGAAAACCTCGATTGCTATCGATACCATCTTGAACCAAAAGGATCAAGATATGATTTGTATCTATGTAGCGATTGGACAAAAAGAATCAACAGTTCGGACGCAAGTAGAAACTCTCCGTAAATACGGAGCTATGGATTATACGATTGTGGTAACCGCTTCGGCTTCTCAACCGTCTCCATTGCTTTATTTGGCACCTTATGCTGGGGTTGCTATGGCAGAAGAGTTCATGTATAACGGTAAACATGTTTTGATCGTCTATGATGATTTGTCAAAACAAGCCGTAGCCTACCGTGAATTGTCCCTTCTTCTTCGTCGTCCGCCAGGACGTGAAGCCTTTCCAGGGGATGTCTTCTACCTTCACAGCCGTTTATTGGAACGTTCTGCGAAAGTATCGGATGAATTGGGAGGCGGTTCCATTACTGCGCTTCCAATTATTGAAACGCAAGCAGGGGATATTTCCGCTTATATCGCTACTAACGTGATTTCGATTACAGATGGCCAAATCTTCTTGCAAGATAGCCTCTTTAACTCAGGAATTCGTCCAGCCATCGATGCGGGATCATCTGTATCACGGGTTGGTGGATCAGCCCAAATCAAGGCCATGAAGAAGGTTGCGGGGACTCTCCGTATCGACCTAGCTTCCTACCGTGAGTTGGAAGCCTTCACCAAGTTTGGTAGTGACTTGGATGCTGCTACTCAAGCCAAGTTGAACCGTGGTCGCCGGACTGTAGAAGTCTTGAAGCAACCGGTCCATGAACCATTAACTGTTGAAACAGGTGGTGATCTTGTATGCTTTGACACATGGATTCTTGGATAGTGTACCAGTTGATGATATCCTTCGCTTTGAAGAGGAATTGTTTGCCTTTGTAGAAGCGCATCATCCAGAAATCTATGAAACCATTCGTACGACCAAAGATCTTCCAAGTGAAGAAACAATGGATGCAGTGGTTACTGACTTTGTCAACCAATCAAGTTTCAAATAGAAATAGGAGTGGCAGATGGCAGTTTCTTTAAATGATATCAAAAATAAAATTGCATCGACAAAGAATACCAGTCAAATTACGAATGCTATGCAGATGGTATCTGCTGCCAAACTTGGGAAGTCTGAGCAAGCTGCAAAGGACTTCCAAATTTACGCATCTAAGGTTCGTAAACTATTGACAGACCTCTTACATGGACACGAGGCTGAGAATGCTAAGTACCATCCATTTTTAAAGAGTCGCCCTGTAAAAAAGACAGCCTATATTGTGATTACGTCAGACCGTGGACTTGTTGGAGGCTACAATGCATCTATTCTTAAGTCTGTCATGGAACTAAAGGAAGAATACCATCCAACAGGTGAGGATTTTGAGGTCATCTGTATTGGAAGTATTGGGGCAGATTTCTTTAGAGCAAGAGGCATCCAGCCGGTTTATGAACTTCGTGGTCTAGCCGATCAACCAAGCTTTGATGAAGTACGGAAGATTATTAATAAGACGGTCCAAATGTATCAAAATGAATTGTTTGATGAATTGTATGTCTGTTATAATCACCATGTCAACAGTTTGACTAGTCAGTTGCGGGTAGAGCAAATGCTTCCGATTATTGACTTGGACCCCAAGCAAGCAGATGAAGATTATATCTTGAATCTGGAGTTGGAATCAGACCGCGATGCGATTTTGGATCAATTGCTTCCACAGTTTGCGGAAAGTATGATTTATGGAGCCATTATTGATGCAAAAACAGCTGAAAATGCTGCTGGTATGATGGCTATGCAAACAGCAACAGACAATGCCAAGAAGGTAATTGATGAATTGACCATTCAATACAACCGAGCTCGTCAGGCAACCATTACGCAAGAAATTACGGAAATTGTTGCAGGGGCGAGTGCGCTTGAGTAGTTGATTCGATGCACATTTTAACAATACAAATTAAGCTTGATGGTATGTATTAACAAGCTTAGAAACTTAATAGAATAGGAGAATGACATGAGTTTAGGCAAAATTTCTCAGGTTGTAGGTCCTGTCGTTGACGTAGCTTTTGCTGCGGGTGATAAACTCCCTGAGATAAATAATGCGCTTGTAGTCTATAAAAATGACCAACAAAAATCAAAAGTCGTTCTTGAAGTAGCTCTTGAACTTGGGGATGGTGTTGTTCGCACCATTGCCATGGAATCAACAGATGGCTTGACTCGTGGAATGGAAGTATTGGACACTGGTCGTCCAATCTCTGTGCCTGTTGGAAAAGAAACTCTTGGACGGGTCTTTAACGTCTTAGGAGACACCATTGACTTGGAAGAAGCATTTCCAGAAGATGCTACTCGTGAATCGATTCATAAAAAAGCTCCATCCTTTGATGAGCTTTCTACTTCAGAAGAAATTCTTGAAACAGGGATCAAGGTCATTGACCTCCTTGCCCCTTACCTGAAAGGTGGGAAGGTCGGCCTTTTCGGTGGTGCCGGAGTTGGGAAGACCGTCTTGATTCAAGAATTGATCCACAACATTGCCCAAGAGCACGGTGGGATCTCTGTATTTACAGGAGTTGGAGAACGGACTCGTGAAGGGAATGACCTCTACTGGGAAATGAAGGAATCTGGCGTTATCGAAAAAACAGCCATGGTCTTTGGACAAATGAACGAACCACCAGGAGCACGGATGCGTGTAGCTCTTACTGGTTTGACCATTGCGGAATACTTCCGTGATGTTGAAGGTCAGGACGTTCTCTTGTTCATCGACAATATCTTCCGTTTCACCCAAGCTGGTTCAGAAGTATCAGCCCTTTTGGGACGGATGCCATCAGCCGTTGGTTACCAACCTACTTTGGCAACTGAAATGGGACAATTGCAAGAACGGATTACCTCAACCAAGAAAGGTTCTGTTACATCAATCCAAGCCATTTATGTGCCAGCCGATGACTATACAGATCCTGCTCCAGCAACAGCTTTCGCCCATTTGGACTCTACAACCAACTTGGAACGTAAATTGGTTCAATTGGGGATTTACCCTGCTGTGGACCCATTGGCATCTAGCTCTCGTGCCCTTTCTCCAGACATCGTAGGAGAAGAGCACTATGCAGTGGCTTCTGAGGTCAAACGCGTCCTTCAACGTTACCATGAATTGCAAGATATCATTGCCATCTTAGGAATGGATGAATTGTCTGATGATGAAAAGACCTTGGTGGCTCGTGCTCGTCGCATTCAGTTCTTCCTGTCTCAAAACTTTAACGTTGCGGAACAATTTACTGGTCAACCAGGTTCCTATGTACCGGTTGCAGAAACTGTTCGTGGCTTTAAAGAAATTTTGGATGGAAAGCATGACCACTTGCCTGAGGATGCCTTCCGTGGAGTTGGTTCGATCGAAGATGTGATTGCAAAAGCTGAGAAAATGGGATTCTAAGAAGAGGTGAAAGATGAGTCAAATGAACGTCCAAATCGTTACACCGGATGGACTGGTTTATGATCATCATGCCGCATTTGTATCTGTCAAGACAATTGATGGTGAATTAGGGATTTTACCTCGTCATATCAATACCATTGCGGTTTTGGCTGTAGACCAAGTGAAGGTCCGTCGTGTCGATGACGAAAAACACATTGATTGGATCGCCGTGAATGGTGGGATTATCGAAGTGGCAGATAATGTCATTACCATCGTAGCGGATTCGGCGGAACGCGCTCGAGACATTGATATTAGCCGTGCTGAGCGTGCAAAATTGCGTGCTGAAAAAGCCCTTGAAGAAGCCAAAGATCAACATTCAGTTGATATGGAGCGTCGTGCAAAAATTGCCCTTCAACGCGCTATTAACCGGATTAATGTCGGAAATCGATTATAAAAGCAAAAAGAAGTTGATTGGATCGACTTCTTTTTTTGTCCTCGAAGGATGGCATGAAGAAGAAAAGGGGAGAGTTCTTATGGTATAATAGGGGTATGATTCAGATGATATTTACTTTTTGTAGCCACTTATTGTTTATTTCTTTTGCCTACCACCTTCTTTCAACGGTGGTTCAGTGGGAGCGTTTTTTAAAGGTGACTGCCGATACAGCCGTGAAAATTCGGCTTCTAATATTATTCATCAGTATCAGTCTGGGATACTTGACTAGTAGCTTTTTTATTAGTGTTTATGAATTCAGTCGACATCTCTTCAATGGAAACTTTTAGCTTCTTTTTTAATGAATTTATGGTATGATAGTAGTCGTGACTGAATGAAATGGAGTAATAACGAGTATGGACAAAATTATTGTAAATGGTGGCCAAAATCGCCTAGTTGGAACTGTAAAGATTGAAGGAGCAAAGAATGCAGTCCTTCCCCTTTTAGCAGCATCTGTTTTGGCCAGTGAAGGAACAACGACCTTGACCAATGTTCCTGTTTTATCTGATGTCTTTACAATGAATAATGTCGTTCGTGGCTTGAACACTCAAGTTACGTTTGATGAGGAGACCAATACAGTAGTCGTTGATGCGACTCAACCATTAACAGAAGAAGCGCCTTACAAATATGTCAGCAAGATGCGAGCTTCGATCGTTGTTTTAGGCCCTGTCTTGGCTCGGAATGGTCATGCCAAAGTTTCCATGCCGGGTGGATGTACCATTGGTAGTCGTCCAATCGATTTGCACTTGAAGGGCTTGGAAGCTATGGGGGCTAAGATCACTCAAACTGCGGGCTATATTGAAGCAAAAGCAGATCGTCTTCATGGGGCGCATATCTATATGGATTTCCCATCTGTAGGTGCCACCCAAAATATCATGATGGCAGCAACTTTGGCAGATGGAACTACTGTTATCGAAAATGCAGCCCGCGAACCTGAGATTGTGGATTTGGCTTCTCTTTTAAATAAAATGGGCGCTAAAGTGCGTGGAGCTGGAACAGAAACTTTGACGATTGTTGGGGTAGATCGCTTGCATGGAGCGGTTCACAATGTTGTTCAAGACCGAATTGAAGCAGGAACCTTCATGGTTGGTGCAGCCATGACGGGTGGTGACGTTTTAATTGAAGATGCTATTTGGGAACACAACCGCCCTCTTCTTTCTAAAATGCAAGAAATGGGTGTTGAGGTAACGGAAGAAGAAAATGGTATTCGCATTCGTTCAGATATCTCTAAATTGAAACCAGTGACGGTAAAAACCCTGCCTTATCCAGGCTTCCCGACAGATATGCAAGCCCAATTTACAGCCTTGATGGCTATGGCTTCTGGGGAATCTACTATGATTGAAACGGTCTTTGAGAATCGTTTCCAACACTTAGAAGAAATGCGTCGGATGGGCTTACACTCAGATATCATGCGAGATACAGCCCGCATCCAAGGTGGAGCTAGCTTACAAGGGGCTGAAGTGATGTCGACAGACTTGCGAGCTAGTGCGACCTTGATTTTAATGGGGCTTGTAGCTGAGGGAGAAACCAAAGTGAGCAAGTTAACCCACTTAGATCGTGGTTACTTTAAATTTCATGAGAAATTGGTGGCTCTTGGAGCGGATGTACGTCGTGTGAAGGAAGATGATGATGAAAACTAAATTAATAGCAATTGGAAAACAACTAGGCATCGTTTTACTTGTTGTCTTTATCTTAGTCATTGTCTTCGCTCTTGGATTGGTCATTGGATATGGTGTCATTGGCAATGGGAAGGATCCTTGGTCCATTCTCTCGCAAGATACCTGGAAGGAAATCCTTCAGAAATTTACAGGTAAGTAACTATTTATCAAAAAGAGGAGCTTGAGATTGTGATCCCAGGCTCTTTCCCATTCAGTAGAAATAGAGGAAATATTGTGGCAAACAAGCAACAAAAACCACTTAAATGAAAAAATCGGGACAAACCTTACTAGGCTTGGTGGTGGCTGCAGCTCTCTCAATCGGCGGTTATTATTTTAGTCAACCCCAGCCAATCGTTAGTCACTCTCAAGTTCAAACGGTTGTCACTTCGAGTCAAGAAGTAACACCGAGTAAAGAACTAGCAGAGAGTGTTCTGACGGATGGTGTTCGTGCTAAACTGGGTAAGAGCATTCAGTGGAACGAAGCAGGAGCTTTCATCATAAATCAGAACAAAACTAATCTGGATGCGGATGTTGCGAGTCTCCCTTATGCAGATACCAAGACAAAAACAGTAAAAGGACGAGAAATTCCTACGGTTGCCAACGCTTTGATGACCAAGGCGACTCGTCAATACCAAAAAAGAGAACAAATGGACATAGATTGGACGCCAGCTGGTTGGCACCAAGTGACTAATTTAGCTGGCGAATATGACCATGCGGTTGATCGAGGCCATCTTTTAGGTTATGCCTTGATAGGAAAACTGGATGGTTTTGATGCTTCAACCAGTAATCCAAAGAATATAGCTGTCCAAACAGCTTGGGCTAACCAAGCGCGTGATAGAGACTCTACTGGTCAAAATTATTATGAAACCCTCGTTCGCAAAGCATTAGATAAAAATAAGCGGGTCCGCTACCGGGTGACCCTCCATTATGCTACAGAACAGAATTTAGTTCCTGTCGGTAGTCAAATTGAAGCAAAATCTAGTGATGGAAGTCTAGAGTTTAACGTTTTTGTACCAAATGTTCAAAGTGGAATTAGTTTAAACTATGAAACAGGTCAAGTGACAGTTTATCAGTGATGATTAGTAGGTGAGAGAAGGTTAAAAGTTGTTTTAGTCCTTCTCTTTTCTATTCTAAAACGACTCATAAGCCTTGGTCAGAAGGAACTACTTGGATGTGAATTCTTTCTGACCAAGCCTTTTTGACTGAATTGAATCTTTCTTTAGGATTGTTTAAGAAAACTATGATAGAATAGTATTCTTATAAGATCTACATGAGAGGTCTTCCGGACGAAAGGAGGGGCTTGTGAAAACAATTTTTTCAATGATTCGGTTTATGATTCGAGCCATTTGGAGTCTATTTTGGGGATTATTTTGGACACTTGCCCTTAGCTTTGCCTTGATGGTCGGGATCCTTTTTTTCTCTGGTAAAACTGGTAAGGGGATGGACGGAGTCAGTCGGGCTGTAGAGACGGTTGTTAACCAGGTAGAAGCCTATCTCAATAGAGACGGGAGCTTTGGTAGTCCTAGTGATCAAACAGCCCAGGATGGAGTGACCACGGATGGTCATACTGCTACAGGAGCCCGCTGGGACCAACCCAAGGCAACAGTTTATATAGATCCTACGATTGATAGGGCCTTTGTTCGTGCCTATCAAGAAGCGGTAAAAGCCTGGAATCAGACAGGAGCCTTTACCTTTCAGTTTGTCAAAACAGAAGAGGAGGCTGATGTTATCTTGACGCAGATGGATGATGCGATGGTTTCGGCAGCAGGCGAGGCCGAATCCCAAACCAATGTTTTAACCAATCGATTTCAGAAGGTGACAGTCCGTCTCAATCGCCACTATTTATTGAGCTGGAAATATGGCTACTCCAATCAACGGATTGTCAACACAGCTGAGCATGAATTAGGCCATGCTATTGGTCTCGATCACAATGAAGAAGAATCAGTCATGCAGTCAGCGGGCTCCTTTTACAGCATTCAAGAAATGGATATCCAAGCTGTTCGTCAACTATACAAGGAGTAAGGATGATCAAACGCATACTGTATCTTATTCGAACCTTTCCAGAACAAGTGCCACTCTTCGTGTTTAACTCTGGAATCTTTCTTTGGATATCCCAAAAAGGTCAAGCAATTTCCCATGAATTAGGCATTCAACAGGCTTGGGAAAACTATGCTCCTGAGGTAGTCCGTCAATTTCGGGAACAATAGGGAAGCTGTTCAAGCTTTCTTCTCCCATTCGGCCATTACTTGGCTGATTGGCTCCATGATTATCCTGCTTGTGATTCGCTTTGTGAAGGGAGTCATCAAATGGGGCTTGTTTTTGCTGGTGATTGGCATCGGGCTTTTCCTTGCTTATCAGTACAGTAAAATAGCTTCCAATGTCTCAGTCGTTTAAAAATAGTTAAAGGTCAAGCGCGTCTAGCGTTTGGCCTTTTCTTCAATTGTCAATTTGTCAAAAGTAAGGTACAATGAAACTATGATTATTTTACAAGCCAACAAAATTGAACGCTCTTTTGCAGGGGAGGTTCTTTTTGATAACATCAGCCTGCAAGTGGATGAACGGGACCGGATTGCCCTGGTCGGAAAGAACGGAGCTGGCAAGTCGACGCTCTTGAAAATCTTGGTGGGAGAAGAAGAGCCGACTTCTGGGGAAATCAATAAAAAACGGGACCTTTCCCTCTCTTATCTAGCTCAAGATAGCCGCTTTGAGTCATCCAATACCATCTACGATGAAATGCTCCATGTCTTTGACGATCTTAGAAAGACCGAGACAGCCTTGCGACAGATGGAGCTGGAGATGGGGGAAAAAACTGGGGCTGATTTGGAGAAACTCATGCAGGATTATGACCGGCTATCGGAAGAATTCCGTCAAGCTGGTGGCTTCACCTATGAGGCAGATATCCGCGCCATTTTAAACGGCTTCAAGTTTGATGAGTCCATGTGGCAGATGAAGATTGAAGAGTTATCTGGTGGGCAAAACACCCGTCTGGCCCTAGCCAAGATGCTCTTGGAAAGCCAAATCTCTTGGTACTGGACGAGCCGACCAACCACTTGGATATTGAGACCATCGCCTGGTTGGAAAATTACTTGGTCAATTATAGTGGGGCCCTTCTCATTGTCAGTCACGACCGGTATTTCCTAGATAAGGTCGCTACCATTACTTTGGACTTGACCAAGCATTCTTTGGACCGTTATGTCGGCAATTACTCCAGCTTTGTCGAGCAAAAAGAGCAAAAATTGTTGACCGAAGCCAAGAACTACGAGAAGCAACAAAAAGAGATTGCTGCTCTGGAAGACTTTGTTAATCGTAATTTGGTGCGGGCGTCGACCACCAAACGGGCCCAGTCTCGTCGCAAGCAGTTGGAAAAAATGGAGCGCCTAGACAAGCCCGAAGCTGGGACCAAGTCTGCCCATATGACCTTCCATTCTGATAAGGCCTCTGGCAATGTCGTTTTGACAGTAGAAGAGGCAGCTGTCGGCTATGATGATCAAATCCTGTCCGAGCCCATCAATCTGGATATCCGTAAGATGAATGCGGTCGCTATTGTAGGACCAAATGGGATCGGGAAATCTACTCTTATCAAGTCTATTGTCGGGCAGATTCCTTTCATCAAGGGGGGAAGCCCGTTTTGGGGCCAATGTCGAGGTGGGCTACTATGACCAGACCCAAAGTAAACTAACCCCTCACAATAGTGTCTTGGATGAGCTCTGGAATGACTTTAAACTGACACCAGAAGTAGAAATTCGCAATCGCCTAGGAGCCTTCCTTTTCTCAGGGGACGATGTCAAGAAAACCGTCGGCATGCTGTCAGGTGGAGAGCGGGCGCGTCTACTCTTGGCCAAGCTGTCCATGGAAAACAACAATTTCTTGATTCTCGATGAGCCGACCAACCACTTGGACATCGATAGCAAGGAAGTACTGGAAAATGCCTTGATTGATTTTGATGGGACCCTGCTCTTTGTCAGCCACGACCGCTACTTTATCAATCGGGTAGCGACCCAAGTCTTAGAACTCTCAGAAGAGGGCTCGACCCTTTATCTGGGAGACTATGATTATTATCTGGAGAAAAAAGCAGAGTTAGAGGCCCTTGCTACAGCGCAAGCAGAAGCTGAGCCCGCTTCTTCAACGGGAGAAGTCACTGGCAATGACTATCACTTGCAAAAGCAAAATCAAAAGGAACTCCGCAAAATCACCCGTCGCATTGAGCAATTGGAAGCAGAGATGGAAGAGCTGGATCAAAAAATCCAAGCCATCACCGAAACCATGCATAGCACCAATGATGCAGAGGATTTGGTCCAACTGCAAAGCGAGCTAGACCAACTGACTATTCAACAGGAAGCTATCATGGAAGAGTGGGCAGAACTGTCAGAGCAGGTGGAATAAATGGAAGATTTAGGCAAAGTTTTTCGTGAATTTCGAATGAGTAAAAATTATTCATTGAAAGAAGCTACAGGCCACCAATGAAACCGGCGAACTCATGGAGAGCCAGTAGCAAATCGACCAGCTGACCGCCGCCCAAGAAGAAGCCATGATAGAATGGGAAGAATTAGCGGAGAAAGTGTAGTTTTCTAATTTGCCTAAGGAGAACATTGTGATGACTGAAAATGATTGGTTTATGAAGCAGATTAAAGGTGTAGCCGATATAATTGGTACAACTTTGCGCCTGCAGATTCAGAATTTAGATTTGGGGCAGTACGAGGATGAGGAAGGAAGACTCATCAATGGGAATCACTATCTTCAGCAAGTTTAGAAGAGCAGCGCTTTGCAGAGGCCATTTCTTTTGTTGAAGAGCAGATGAAACGCCTACCTCTTCATCAGTATGATCTATTGGTTGATTGGCTGATTTCTTACTTAAGACAATTAGATGTTTCCGTTAAAGAAGAACATGGATTCTACGAAGGATACTTGCAAGAGTTAGAAAGGTACTTAAAGGAATTTAAGTGGTAATCAAATGGAAGATTTAGGCAAAGTTTTTCGTGAATTTCGAATCAGTAAAAATTATTCATTGAAAGAAGCTGCAGGAGAAGCCTGCTCGACCTCTCAATTATCCCGTTTTGAATTGGGGGAGTCGGATCTGACTGCGTCGCGCTTCTTTGAAATATTAGACAATATCCATGTGACGATTGAGAATTTTATGGATAAGGCTAGGAATTTTCAACACCATGAGCATGTCGCCTTGATGGCTCAGATTATTCCGCTTTACTATGCAAACGATATTGCAGGTTTTCAAAAACTTCAAAGAGAACAACTTGAAAAAGCCAAACATTCCACCAATCCCCTCTATTTTGAGCTGAACTGTATTCTGCTACAAGGGTTGATTTGCCAGAGAGATGCCAGCTACACGATGAAACAAAGTGATCTGGAAAAGGTGGCAGATTATCTCTTTCAAACGGAAGAATGGACCATGTATGAGTTGATCCTCTTTGGCAATCTTTATAGCTTTATGATGTGGATTATGTCACTCGGCTTGGTAGAGAAGTGATGGAGCGGGAAGATTTCTACAAGGAAATTGGTCGCCATCGAAAACTGGTCTTGATTCTAGCCCTCAATTGTTACCAGCATTGTTTAGAACACCGTTCTTTTGAAAGTGCTAGTTATTTTGAAGCCTATGTGGAAAAGATTATCGGCAAGAGCATCAAACTCTACGAGCGCAATGTCTTTCATTACCTCAAGGGATTTGCCCTCTATCAGAAGGGGCAAGAGAAAGAAGGGAATCAGCAAATGCAAGAGGCTATGCATATTTTTGATGTGCTAGGTCTTCCAGAGCAGGTAGCTTACTATCAAGAACACTTTGATAAATTTGTAATAGATGAATGTTCCTAAATAGGAGAGAGATAAAGGAGATTTTATGAACCGACATGCGGTCCAATTAATTAGTCGTGGAGCTATTAACAAAATTGGAAATATGCTCTATGATTATGGGAATAGTGTCTGGCTGGCCTCGATGGGGACTATAGGAAAGACGGTATTAGGGATCTATCAGATTTCTGAGTTAGTGACAGGGATTCTCGTGAATCCATTTGGAGGCGTGATCTCAGACCGTTTTTCCCGTCGCAAGATTTTGATGACGACCGACTTGGTTTGTGGTCTCCTTTGTATGGCGATTTCTTTTATCAGAAATGATCGTTGGATGATTGCGGCCCTGATTTTTGCCAATATTATTCAGGCCATTGCCTTTGGTTTTTCTCGACCTGCCAATAAAGCCATTATTACAGAAGTTGTGGAGAAAGAAGAGATTGTAACCTATAATGCGCACTTGGAGCTGGTCTTACAAGTTGTTAGTGTCAGTTCTCCCGTGTTTTCTTTCCTAGTTCTACAATTTGCCAGTCTTCATGCGACCCTCTTACTGGATGCGCTGACCTTTTTCATTGCCTTTGTCCTAGTGGCTTTCCTTCCGAAAGAAGAAGCTAAGGTTCAAGAGAGGAAACAGTTTACCGGGAAAGATATTTTTTCGGATATCAAGGAGGGGTTAGACTATATCTGGCATCAGAAAGAGATTCTCTTTCTCTTTTTGGTGGCTTCCGGCGTTAATTTCTTTTTTGCGGCTTTTGAGTTTTTACTTCCATTTTCCAATCGACTTTACGGGGGCAAGGGGGCTTATGCGACCATCTTAACATTGGGAGCTATTGGATCTATTCTAGGAGCACTTGTTGCCAATAAAATTACATCAAGTATGAAAATTCTCCTGTTTTTACTTATCATGGCAGGTGTAGGAGTGTTCATGATGGGCTTGCCTCTTCCGACTTATCTTTCCTTTTCGGGAAATCTGGTCTGTGAATTTTTTGTGACCATTTTCGACATCCACGTTTTTACTCAAGTGCAAACCAAGGTGGAAGATGATTATCTGGGGAGAGTCTTGAGTACGATTTATACTTTGGCTGTTCTCTTTATGCCCATCGCCAAAGGTTTGATGACTTGGTTGCCAAGTGTCCGAGTAGAATCCTTTCTCCTGATTGGAGCTGGAGTTATTCTCTTTTCACTCTTGGCTCAGCTAGTAGCTAAGCAGCTTCAATCAAAAGAACAGTAGGTATTCTTTTATAAAATTGTAATTTATTAATTTTCCCAAATAAGGGACAAAATAAAAACCTCTTTCATGAACTGATACAATAGTTTCAGAAAATGAAGGAGTTTTTTTATGAATCGACATGCAGTCCAATTAATTGCTCGTGGGGCGATTAATAGAATGGGAAATATGCTCTATGATTATGGGAACAGTGTCTGGCTGGCCTCGATGGGGACGGTGGGAAAGACGGTATTAGGGATTTATCAAATTTCTGAACTTGTCACCTCCATTCTAGTCAATCCATTTGGAGGCGTGATCTCAGACCGTTTCCCGTCGCAAGATTTTGATGACGACCGACTTGGTGTGTGGTCTCCTTTGTTTGGCGATTTCTTTTATCAGGAACGATCGTTGGATGATTGCGGCCCTGATTGTTGCCAATATTGTTCAGGCCATTGCCTTTGCATTTTCTCGTACGGCCAACAAAGCTATTATCACTGAGGTCGTAGAGAAGGACGAGATTGTGACCTATAATGCCCGCTTGGAGTTGGTCTTACAGGTTGTCGGTGTTAGCTCACCTGTGTTCTCTTTCCTTGTTTTACAATTTGCCAGTCTCCATGCTACCCTTCTACTAGATGCGCTGACCTTTTTCATCGCCTTTGTCCTAGTGGCATCCCTTCCGAAAGAAGAAGCCAAAGTTCAAGAAAAGAAAGGGCTTACGGTAAAAGATATTTTTTCGGATATCAAGGATGGATTGCACTATATCTGGCATCAGAAAGAGATTTTCTTCCTTCTCTTGGTAGCTTCCAGCGTCAATTTCTTTTTTGCAGCTTTTGAGTTTTTACTTCCCTTTTCCAATCGACTCTACGGGGTCAAGGGCGCTTATGCGACCATCTTAACTTTTGGGGCTATTGGCTCCATCATCGGAGCCTTGATTGCTAATAAATTTAAATCAAGCATGGAGATGCTTCTCTTCTTATTGATCTTAACAGGAGTAGGAGTGTTCATGATGGGCTTGCCCCTTCCTCCTCTTCTATCCTTTTCTGGAAATTTGGTCTGTGAACTCTTTATGACGATTTTTAACATCCACTTTTTTACCCAGGTTCAAACCAAGGTAGAAGGAGACTATCTGGGCAGGGTCTTAAGCACCATTTTTACCCTAGCCATTCTCTTTATGCCCATCGCAAAAGGCTTGATGACCTGGTTACCAAGTGTTCGAGTAGAGTCCTTTCTCCTGATTGGAGCTGGTGTTATTCTACTCTCAGTGATTGCATCAGTCTATGCTAAACGATTTAGTCATATTCCTGTCTAGAGAGAAGGCTACAATATTTTACAGGAAATACCAAGTTAAAGACCTTGAAAAGGTAGACTTTTTCAAGGTCTTTTTTTCATGGTGAGACCTCTTAGAAAGTTGACTCTTCCGTATTTAGTTTGATGGAAGGGAGGTTGAGAAAAGAGTAAAAAAGAAAACCTATTTTGGGAAAGTAATTTCCGGTTCCTATCCTGAGCTTTTTCTGGTAAAATCTAAATAAGTGATGCCTTACTAGAGATGGTTAGCTTCCCAGTCTATCCGACTGGAGTAGTTTTGTCCAATCTTTTTATAGCATAAGTTCTCTTGTTTTGAGAATCATGCCTTCAATTTCATTTTAGCTAGTTTGGCAGTTGACCATTTCATGTTGTGGGGAATATATGATAGGGACCCGGCAAGGACTTGATTATGAGTCGCTTGATAGCCTTTCGTTCTAGGGATATGATCAATCGATTCTTTTATTAAGTTTAGTTGAAAATGAGAAGGAGATGGTCTTGTTTGACTAACGAGAAGTAGACCATGTATACTTGTCACCAGAAGGGATGAAGTTTCCTTGGGACCGGTTTTCTAGTTCTTCATCAGATAAGAAGGAAAATGTAAATGAATAAAAATGTATTTAGAAGATCATTAGGGATTTGGTTATTGGTGATAGGATTGCTAGTTTATAGCTATTTCCAGGCAATACCAGGGCTACATTCCCTTGAATCTCCTCAAAAATTGTATAAGCAGGGCTTGGTGTATAGGTCGCAAGATAGTGAGGATGTTTTGGCAGTAAAAGTATTGGACATAGATCTAATTCCAGTTAAAACAGATGAGGCCCAATACTTTTTAATTAAGCATGAATATGGCGTTACGGCCATGAAGGCAACTTATCATACGGTCTATTCATTGCTTCAAATGAAAGCTAGATTTCCTAATCAAGATAACCCACTAGAATCAGGTGGATTCTATCTAAGTGTTATAGTGATTCCTGAGGTGGAAAAAAGACGGAAAAAAAGTGACGTGGTTCATATTAGTCAGTCTTTTAAACAAAGGCTTGAAGAAAAATTCCATCAAAGTGATCTCTCAAAAGGGAATTCAACCATCGACTTGACTCATCTTCTAAGATCAATGCAAGAGGAAAGTCGGGTGAATTTATTTGCCAAGCCTGTATTTATTGCCCTTGTTGCTTTCTTCTTTACCTTAAAGGCTATCAGTCTGATGTTTCGACTGCGCAGGAAGTTTAGACGGTTTGATTCCTTATTTCCAGCCTATGCCTCTCATACAGACCAATTGATTAAAGATGCGGACTACAGTGACAAAAAACTGGAACTCCTTGTGCACCAGGGCATTCTCGTATTTTATGGTATGGATTTTGAAATACTACCAGTAGATGACATTGAAGAAATCAAACTGTTTAGGGTCCATAGAAAAAGTTTTTATCGCTACAAGATGAAGATTATCTTTTATTCAAGTCGCCGGCCTTATGTTTTTGAAATTAAAAAAAGTAATATGGAGGCCTACTATCCCTTCATCGACTATTTAAGAAGTCTTGCACCAATCGTTGTTGAAGATGGATGGAAGATGAATTACAGGTAAAGGGATTGGGGCCGATAATCTACAAATAATCCTAAAGTGACTCGAGGCAGGTGATGGTGCTTCGAGTCTTTTTCTCATCTATCTTTTTCTGGCTAGAAAAATGAGAGAGGAATCATACATTCTGATTAAAAGTGAACAGAGGAATCCTGAACTCCTAGAATCAATTAGTGGCTCTTGGGAAAAGTAGCATGAGATTTTCAAGGACCTCTTTCAAGCTAAAATCTTGCTGAATTGATGTAAGTCTATGAGGCGTACATCTGTACTCTATGTGAAGGAGAGTTAGATGAGAAAACCTGTTTTCGGAAAGCAATTTCAGGTCCCTTTTCCTATCTTTTTCTGGTAAAATAAAAATAAGTGATGTCATACCATCAATGATGAGCTTCTCAGTCAATCGAACTGGTGAGGCTTTCTTCATTCTTTTTTAGTAGAAGTTCTCTTGCTTTGAGAATCATATCTTCTAATTCGTTTTAGCCAGTTTGGAGGGGACAAATGAAAAAATATTATCGCTTATTGAAGGACTGTTTTGAGGACAAAGATTCGGTTTTAACAGAGTTAATCAACTTAGAAGCGATCCAACATCTTCCAAAAGGGACAGAATTTTTCGTCAGTGATCTTCACGGCGAGTACGGGGCTTTTGATTACTTGTTGAGAAATGGTTCGGGCATCGTTCGCAAGAAAATCGAAGAGTGCTTTGAAGAGACTAGATCAGAAAAGGAAAAAGATAATTTAGCTTTTGTCATCTATTACCCTGAAGAGAAAATCAAGTGGGAAGTGGAGAAGGAAGGACTTCCAGCAACTCAAAAGATGCTAGCAGACATGGTGCCGGATCTGGTTCAACTGGTTCAGTATATTGGAAGCAAGTATACTCGTTCTAAAATTCGTAAACTCATGCCTCGGCACTTTAGCTATATTATTGAAGAACTATTGGCTGAGATTGAACGATGTGCCAACAAAGAGCAGTACTTCCAGATAATCATTGACAAGGTTCGGCATCTTGGGAAGTTAGAATTCCTCACCATTGCTTTAGCCGAGTTGATTCAGAGCTTAGCTGTCGATCACCTTCATGTTGTGGGGGACATTTATGATAGGGGGCCAGCTCCTGACTTGATCATGGACCGCTTGATGGCCTTTCGTTCAGTAGATATTCAATGGGGGAATCACGATGTAACCTGGATGGGAGCCATGGCTGGTTCTTTGATATGTATGGTGAACAATATTCGGATTGCTGCTCGTTACAACAGTTTAAGCTTAATTGAAGATCGCTACGGGATCAATCTTCGTCCCTTGATTACTTATAGCCAGACCCATTATCGTCCTGAGCCTTCCTTTGATCCGATATTAGACGAAGGGGATATTAGCCAAGAGGAAAGAGTCCTTCTCAACCAATTGCAACAGGCTACAGCAATCCTACAGTTTAAGTTAGAGGATGCCTTGATTGAGAGACAAGCTGACTTTCAGATGGGACATCGGCAAGTGCTACGAAAGATCAATTATGAAGCAGGCACGATTAGCCTAGGTCAAGCAACTTATCCTTTGAAAGACTTCAATGCTTCTTGTATTGATCCTGAGAATCCTGGCCGCCTAACAGAAGAAGAAGAAGCCCTGTTGGGCCAATTAAGACAAAACTTCCAATCTTCTGAACGGTTGAAGCGGCATGTTGATTTTCTCTTCGAGCAAGGATCCATGTATCTAGCTTATAATGATGTCTTACTCTATCATGGCTGTATCCCGATGCATGATAATGGTGATTTCAAATCCTTGCGCATCCAGCAAACTTCCTATAGTGGAAAAGCCTTATTGGATTTCTTTGAAGAGCAAATACGGAAGTCCTATCGTCGGCCAGATATCAATGAGGATTTGGCAACAGACCTGTTCTGGTATCTGTGGGTGGGAGAATCTTCCTCCTTGTTTGGAAAGACTGCCATGACCACCTTTGAGCGTTACTACATAGAGGATAAGGCAAGTCATGAAGAAAAGAAAAATCCCTATTATACACTTCGACAGTATCCGGACATTTGTGAACGGATCCTGCAAGAGTTTGGTGTAGATCCTCAGCATCATATTGTCAACGGTCATACTCCTGTTCGAGAAATCAATGGAGAAAATCCAATCAAGGCAGATGGTCGTCTCTTAGTCATTGATGGAGGTTTTGCCAAGGGCTACCAAAAAACAACGGGACAAGCGGGTTACACCTTAGTGTCCAATAGTTATGGTCTAGAATTAGTGGCCCATAAACCATTTGAGAATATAGCAACAGTCTTAGCAGGTCAAGCTGGAATTATGTCTACTAAACGATTGGTGGAATTGGCAACCCATCGTAAGCTAGTTAAGGATACAACGATTGGGAAAAAGTTATCCCAAGAGATTCAAGATTTAGAATGGCTCTATCGTCACTATGAGGACTATTGAGGAAGAGATTGTAGGATAGAATTGCGAGAGTTTGAGCAAAGAAAAAAGTACCGGAATTGGTTCTTCAGTCTTTTTTTAAAAATAGAGAAAGTAAAAAACTCTTAAGAATAGCGCTACATCAGCATTCCTAAGAGTTTTTACTATATGGCGCCTAACCTACAAAATGGCGATCTTTCTATTGCTGGTGGGGTTTGTCTGCGTTCTGAGCACCGGAATTGGTGCTTTTTTATGCTTCATCGATCTTTTTGTCTTTATTCTTATCGCCAGACATTTTGTGTCCCAGTTGTTTCTTAGCCTCTTTTAACTCATGTTTTAATGAGAAATTTTTTGGAAGGCTGACTAAGAAAGTCACCAGCGAACCAAGAAGGACACAAACCAGAATCAAAATGATGAGAGGGAGTTTAAATTGGATCAGCAAAAAGTTCACAGTCACCGTTTGCATATTGGCCAAGGAAATAATCGCAATAAGCAAGACTGCAATCAGTAGTGCAACATATTGTAGTTTTCGTTTATTCATTTTGGCTCCCTATTCTTCTAATTCAGCTTTGCTTTTCACATCAGCATATTCTTCCGCCTTTTCAAGGCTTAAGATATCATTGTAAGTCGCTAAGACGATGTCTTGTCCATATTTTTTCTTTAGAGCTGTTGTCACCAAGCGATAGGCCAAATTGGCGTTGCGAGAGAGAATAGGACCGTGGAAGTAGCTACCAAAGACGTTTTTGTAATGAACGCCTTCGCAACCATCTTCCTTGTTGTTCCCATTTCCGTAGACAACCTTGCCCAGCGGTTTTTCATCCTCTGCCAAGAAGGTCCGACCTTGGTGGTTCTCAAAACCATAGTAGGTTTCATTGAACTCTTCATTATGGATCTTGATGTCGCCAATATAGCGATTATTTTCTTGATTAAGGGTATAGTGGCCCAGGATTCCTAAACCTTCAATACGCTTTCCAGAGGCCTCAATGTAGTACTTTCCTAAGAGTTGAAAGCCACCACAGATTGCGAGGACAACCCCATCATTTTGGATAAAGCGCTCAAGATCTTCTTTTTTATCCGATAGATCCTCTGATACAATGGCCTGCTCATAGTCTTGGCCTCCACCAAAAAAGGCGATATCGTAGACTTCTGGATCAAAGCGGTCTTTGAGAGAAACGATATCCACAGTGACATGAGCACCAAGCTTCTCCGCAACGTACTTGAGCATGAGGATATTGCCGTTGTCTCCGTAGGTATTCATCAGGTTTCCATAAAGGTGGGCAATTCTTAATTCATACTGGTAGTTTGCCTGATTAGGGGATTGTAGTGAAGTATAAGTCATTAATTCATCTCCTTTTCAATCAGGTGTTCTTGAGCTAGAAGTTCACGGAACTCTAGCATGGCCGTATAGGTAGCTAAATATAGGCGTGAGGTGTTTCCTGTTGCTGGATGCGTTGGAAGACCTCTTTTAATGCAGCCATTTCTGTGATTTTTTCAGCCGGATATCCAGTGACGCGAATTCGCCGAGCAATTTCAGAGTGGCGTACCCCTCCAGCGTTGATTTCTGGAATGTCCATCTGGGTGATTTGTTCAAAGTCTGCGTCCCAGATCCAGCTGGTGTCGATCCCATCTGCGTAGTTAGCATTGAGGAGGACTGATAAGCTAAATGGATAAGGAGCTAGTTTGATCATTTCAATGGCTTGGGTCGCACCAACTGGATTTTTGATCAGGACTAAGGTACATTCTTTATCCCCAATCTTAAAGGTTTCCTGACGACCAAAGACAGCCTTACTCTTGTCAAATCCGTGTTTGATCACCTCCGAAGAAACGTCAAAGTAGTGGGCTACTGCAACAGCTGCCAAGGCATTATAGATATTATAGAGACCTCCAATGTTGATGGAATACTCTTTGTCTCCAATTTTAAATCGAGAAGAAGTGTGGGTCAATTGAGTTAATTCATCAACCGCCACAGTCAATGGAGGACGATGGAAGCCACAGCTTTCACAAATGTAATCCCCCAGATTGGCATAGGTGTTTAATTGATAAGTTAAAATACCGTGACACTCTGGACAGACAATTCCTTCTGTATTGTAGTGGGCTAATTGAGGAGCTGTTTTTTCCGTATCAAATCCAAAATATTGAACGGGATTTGGTAGGGGAAGGGTGTGGAAAAGTGGGCTATCCCCATTCATCAGAACAGTCGCTTGAGGCGCTTTTTTAATCCCATCTAAAATCATCCGATAAGTCGTGTAGATTTCCCCATAGCGATCCATTTGATCCCGGAAAATATTGGTGATTACAAACAAGGTCGGAGTTATGTAGTCACAAATTCGAGACAGGCTGGCTTCATCGATTTCAAGAACAGCAATCGGACGGTCAGAAGAAGCCTTTGCATTCAAAAAGGTCGTTGTAATGCCAGAAATCATATTGGCACCACTAGGATTGGTCACGATGGGTCCAAACGCTTCTTGAAGAATTCCTACTGTGAGAGCCGTTGTTAACGTTTTTCCATTGGTACCTGTAATCACCACAATCTCGTAGTTTTCCGCCAAATGTTGCAAAATATCTTTATCAATTTGAAGGGCAATCTTTCCTGGAAGCGTAGAGCCACGACCAAGCATACGCAAGAGGCGACTACTTGTTTTTCCGGCTAAGAGCCCAATACTAGTCTTAATCTTCATAATTCATATTTTATCACAAAAACTAGAAGAAGGTTACAGAAAAATCTGTTGAAACATGATATAATGATGTAGAGTAGTTTGACCTTCAGACTAACTGTTGGAGAGAGTCTGTTCATGACAAGCTTTCCCTGTAAGTAGGAACTGATGGTCGATGTAGATGAGAAGTGGTAGGTATGATTTTGTGAATATCCAACAGTTATCAAACCCCCAGTATTGGGCCAGTTTATTTTCCAATCCCTGGAATATTATTGTTAACCTCATTGATATAGCCATAGTGGCCTGGCTTTTGTATTATTTTATCAAGGTCATTGCTGGGACTAAAATTATGATCTTAGTCCGTGGGGTTCTTACCTTTATTCTGATTGAATTGATAGCCAATATGATTGGTTTGACAACCATCTCTTGGTTGATTAATCAGATTATTACCTATGGGGTTATTGCAGCAGTTGTCATTTTTTCTCCTGAAATTCGAACAGGTCTAGAGAGATTGGGACGAGCTACAGAGTTTTTTACCAGTAATCAGATTAGTCCAGAAGAACGGCTAGTGCAATCCTATGTAAAAGCTGTCGCTTATATGAGTCCCCGTAAGATTGGAGCTCTGGTTGCGATTCAAGGAAGCCGAACTTTGCAAGAATATATTTCAACCGGGATTCCTTTAGATGCAAATGTATCTGGTGAGCTTTTGATTAATATCTTTATTCCAAATACTCCCCTGCACGATGGAGCCGTCATTGTGACCAATGATAAAATTGCCGTTTCCTGTGCCTACCTGCCCTTGACGGAAAGTACAGGTATTTCAAAAGAATTTGGTACACGACACCGGGCGGCTATTGGCTTATCCGAAGTAACGGATGCGTTCACTTTTGTTGTTTCGGAGGAAACGGGTGGAATCTCTATTACCCGTAATGGGACCTTTAAACACGATCTTAGCCTAGAAGAATTTGAACAGGAATTACGTTCCTTTATTATACCGGAGGATCAAGGGAAGAAAGACTTGAAATCTAGAATTTTTGGAGGACGATTCAAATGATTCCAAAAAGAAAAATAGCCTACATCGTTAGCTCTGTCTTCTTTTCTTGCCTCTTATTTATCAATGCAACGTCTGTTAATTTCCAGAACAATAGTGGAGCTCGTCAAGTCAGTTCAGAGACCTACACCAATACGTTAACCAATATCCCTATTGATGTAAAATACGACGATAAAAAGTATTTTATCAGTGGGATTAGCTCTGAAGTGACCGTCTTTCTAAAAGGTTCGAATCGGGTGGCTTTGGCATCAGAAATGCAGGCAAGTACTCGAAAATTCAAAGTGGTGGCAGATTTAAGAAGTTTAAAAGAAGGGGAGCATGAAATTGAGCTAAAGGTTGAAGATCTCCCAGCTGGCTTGACTGCGACTATTGAGCCTCAAAAGGTGACCGCAAAAATTGGAAAGAAGAAGACCAAAAAATTTGATGTAGAGGTGAATGCTCCGAATAATCAAATCGCTCCTGGGTGGACCTTCACCAGTGTTGCCCTGTCTGAGCTGACAGTGTCTGTCACCACTGACAGGGATACCTTGGCCAAGGTTGATCATGTCGAGGTCATCTTCCCTGAAGGGGATATCATCAGTGGTAGCTATTCTGCAACGGTTTCCTTGAAGGCAGTAGATAGTGCAGGGAATGTTTTACCAGTCATTATTTCACCATCAGAATTGTACATTAAGATTGAAACGAAATTGAATGGTTCAAATGCCTCAACTTCGTCGTCAAGTGAGAATCATTCAAACGAGGAAACGTCAAAAGAATCCTCTAAATAATTATCGAAAGGATGAAAAGAATGGGAAAATATTTTGGAACGGACGGTGTCCGTGGAGAAGCAAACGTAGAATTAACACCTGAATTGGCCTTTAAATTGGGTCGTTATGGTGGCTACGTCCTCAGTCAACATGAACAAGGGACTCCTCTTGTATTTGTTGGTCGAGATACTCGTATTTCTGGTGAAATGCTAGAGAGTGCTTTGGTGGCGGGACTCTTATCCGTCGGGATTAAAGTATATAAATTGGGTGTGATTGCAACTCCCGGTGTGGCCTATTTAGTCCGTTCAGAAGGAGCGAGTGCTGGTGTGATGATTTCAGCTAGTCACAATCCTGCTCTTGACAATGGAATTAAGTTCTTTGGAAATGACGGCTACAAATTAGATGATGACCGAGAATTGGAAATTGAAGCTCTCCTAGATGCTACAGAAGATACTCTTCCACGCCCAAGTGCTGAAGGCTTAGGGACGGTAATGGATTATCGAGAAGGCTTACGTAAGTATCAAGAATACCTTGTTTCTACTGGTGCTCCTTTGGAAGGCTTACATGTTGCACTGGATACTGCCAATGGTTCTGCGTCAACAAGTGCCCGCCAAGTCTTTGCAGATTTAGGTGCCCAGTTGACAGTGATTGGTGAAAGTCCAAATGGATTGAATATTAACGACCATGTCGGTTCAACTCATCCAGAAGCCTTGCAGGTAGCTGTTCGAGAATCTGGAGCGGCCATTGGTTTAGCCTTTGATGGGGATAGTGATCGCTTGATTGCCGTTGATGAAAATGGGGATATTGTCGATGGGGACAAAATCATGTATATCATTGGTTCTTACCTTTCCGAACAAGGGCTCCTAAAAGAAAATACCATCGTAACAACCGTCATGTCCAATCTTGGCTTCCACAAGGCCTTAGATGCTAAGGGGATTAACAAGGTCATTACAGCTGTTGGGGACCGGTATGTCGTGGAAGAAATGCGCAAGTCTGGTTATAATCTTGGTGGGGAACAGTCTGGACACGTTATCGTGATGGATTACAATACAACGGGTGACGGTCAAATGAGTGCAGTTCAGTTGACCAAGATAATGAAGGAAACAGGTCGTTCACTCTCTGACTTAGCCTCAGAGGTGACCATTTATCCTCAAAAGCTGGTTAATATCCGAGTGGAAAACAGCATGAAAGATAAGGCCATGGAAGTACCTGCGATTCGTGAAATTATTGAAAAGATGGAGGCCGAAATGGCTGGAAATGGTCGTATTTGGTCCGTCCAAGTGGAACTGAACCCCTTCTTCGTGTCATGGCGGAGGCACCGAGTCATGAAGAAGTCGACTACTATGTGGATACCATTGCTGCTGTTGTAAAAGCAGAAATTGGTCTTGAAAATTAAAAAAAGGAAAAAAGTCTCACCTCGATGTGGGCATAGGAGGTATATATGAAACAGGTCCGTCAAATTGTATGGTCACTTGTCTTACTACTAATGGTTGTCTTTGCAAGTGGTCTTACTAAAACAATTCAGGCAGCAGAAGTCTCATCTTTTACACAGACAGCAAGCCTTACGAAAGATGGTAAAACTTTAACGAATGGGAGCAAGGTGTTGACGAATGAAAAATTGTCAGCAAGCGTTTATTTGACTTTCCCTGATTCGCAAGCCATTCAAGCTGGTGATAGCTTAACACTTAGTTTGCCAAGAGAATTAGCCCTCTACACAGCATTGGAATTTGATGTTCTTGAAGCAGGCCAATTAAATGGTCAGACTGTGGGGAAAGCTGTTGTTGATACTGTTAAGAAAACAGTGACAGTTACTTTTAATGACTATTTCGTATCTCATCCACTCAATAAACGAGTTGCCTTGCATTTTGATGTAAAAGTAGACTCAGAAGTGGTCACTAAAACATCCCCAATCCAGTTTAAACTAGGCAATACAGATTTTTCATTGAATTATGAAAAGACTGATGGAGAAGCTGGAGACTATGAGATGAAATATGGCTACCAAGATAAGTCTGATCCAACCATTATTAAATGGCGGATTATCTTAAATGCCCGCCAAGATATGCTTCGTGGAATGGTTATTAAAGACCAGTTCGGAGATGGTTTAACTCTAGTTGAGGGTAGCTTGCGTGCCGTTCGGTTTGCTCCTGTAGAAGGTGGCATTAAGAATGAAGCGCACATCTTAAGTCTTCCAGTTCTCGATAACTTTACTAAAAAAGCTGTTTTTGATAAGAATGCGAATGGTCAAGTCACTGGATTTACCATTAATTTTGGTGATAACTACAATTGGCCAATGTATATTGAATATTCTACAAAAGTAGCTCCGGGTACAAAAGTCGGGGATATTGTTCATAATACACTAACATGGAAAGCAACTAATTTCCCAGAACCGCGTAGCTTAACTCGCGAATTGCGATTGGAATCAGGATCTGGAGAAGGATTGGGTGAGAAGGAACAAACGCCACCGACTCCTAGCACATCATCTTCATCAAGTTCTAGTTCTTCATCAAGCTCATCATCTTCATCAAGCACATCATCTTCGTCAAGTTATCATTCCTCATCAAGTTTATCTAGATCAAGCTCTTCATCAAGCTCATCAGCATCTTCTGTAAAAGAAGAAGCAGTAGCAAAACCTGTTAAGAAAAAAATTCTTCCAAGTACCGGTGAAAAGATAACTCCGCTTATCTATGGGATGGGTCTACTTGGATGTGCCTTAGGACTCGTTATATTCCGTTCTAAGAAACAATCCTAAACATGAATCTTCTATTAAGGCTGGATAAGTGTCCAGTCTTTTTTTGAACAAAATCTCCGATAATAACGGAAATTGGATAGGATTGATTGGAAGAAGGTGCTTGTGTATTTATCAATTTTGCAAGCTATCTTTCGAAGCAACAAAAGAAGACCATGTTTGAAAAAAGCCGTCATTCATGGTAAAATAAGGCAAATGAATTTTTTGTAATAGAGGTAAAAAACGTGGCTTTTGGAGATAATGGAAAACGCAAAAAAACTTTATTTGAAAAGTTGACCATGGTGGTCATTGTGATTATGTTAATTGTAACTGTTGGAGCAATTTTTGCTGCAGCATTTGGTGCACTATCCTACTAAGAGGATTCCAAGTAGCACTTGCTAATAAAAGGAAAACGTTAAATTATGAGTATGTTTTTAGATACAGCCAAAATCAAGGTCAAGGCTGGGAATGGTGGAGATGGCATGGTCGCCTTCCGTCGTGAAAAGTATGTTCCCAATGGCGGACCTTGGGGAGGCGATGGCGGACGCGGAGGTAATGTTATCTTCATAGTCGATGAGGGTCTACGGACCCTGATGGACTTCCGCTATAACCGCCATTTTAAGGCTCAATCTGGTGAAAAAGGTATGACTAAAGGGATGCACGGACGAGGAGCAGAAGACCTCTATGTTCGAGTACCCCAAGGAACTACCGTGCGAGATGCAGAGACAGGAAAAGTCATAACGGACTTGGTTGAAAATGGCCAAGAGTACATTGTGGCCCATGGCGGTCGCGGAGGACGAGGAAATATCCGTTTTGCAACTCCTAAAAATCCAGCTCCCGAGATTTCAGAAAATGGGGAACCAGGTCAGGAACGTGAACTCGAATTAGAACTCAAGGTCTTAGCAGACGTTGGTTTGGTTGGATTCCCGTCTGTAGGGAAATCGACCCTTCTCAGTGTGATTACATCTGCCAAACCAAAAATCGGAGCCTATCATTTTACAACCATCGTTCCAAATTTAGGGATGGTTCGGACACCATCAGGGTGAATCCTTTGCAGTAGCAGACCTTCCTGGATTGATCGAAGGGGCTAGCCAAGGAGTGGGACTAGGAACCCAGTTCCTTCGTCACATCGAGCGCACCCGTGTCATCTTGCATGTCATCGATATGTCAGCTAGTGAAGGACGCGATCCTTATGAAGATTACGTTCAAATCAACAAAGAGCTTGAAACCTATAACCTTCGCTTGATGGAACGCCCACAAATTATTGTTGCTAATAAGATGGATATGCCGGAGAGCCAAGAAAATTTGAAAGAATTTAAGAAAAAATTGGCGTCCAATTATGACGAGTTTGATGAGCTTCCAAAGATTTTCCCAATTTCTAGTTTGGCGCACCAAGGCTTGGACAATTTGTTAGAAGCAACAGCAGACTTATTAGACAAAACACCAGAATTCTTGCTCTACACGGAAGAAGATATGGAAGATCAAGAAGTTTATTACGGCTTTGATGAGGAACAACCAGCCTTCGAGATTAATCGTGATGATGATGCTTCTTGGATCTTGTCCGGTGATAAGCTAGAGAAGCTCTTCAATATGACCAATTTTGATCGCGACGAGTCAGTCATGAAATTTGCGCGTCAATTGCGCGGAATGGGTGTCGATGAAGCCCTTCGTGCGCGTGGTGCCAAAGATGGAGATATCGTACGTATCGGTAAATTTGAGTTTGAATTTGTTGACTAGTTAGAGCTAAAGAGGAGAAGAAAATGGGAGATAAACCTATATCCTTTCGTGATAAAGACGGAAATTTTGTCTCTGCTGCAGACGTTTGGAATGCAGAAAAATTGGAAGAACTCTTTAATAAGCTGAATCCCAAACGTAAGTTACGCTTAGAACGGGAAAAACTAACAGCATCCAGTGAGAATTAGGAATCAGGAGAAGAAAATGGCAAAAACAATTCACACAGACAAAGCACCAGCAGCAATTGGACCTTATGTTCAAGGAAAAATTGTGGGCAATCTTTTATTTGCAAGTGGGCAAGTACCTCTTTCACCAGAAACTGGTGAAATTGTTGGAGAAACCATCCAAGAACAAACCCAACAAGTGTTGAAGAATATTGCTGCTATCCTTGAGGAAGCTGGAACGGACTTTGATCACGTAGTTAAAACAACCTGTTTCTTAAGTGATATGAATGATTTTGTACCTTTTAACGAGGTCTACAAAACAGCTTTTTCAAGTGAATTTCCAGCACGTTCTGCAGTGGAAGTGGCTCGCTTGCCACGCGATGTCAAAATCGAAATCGAAGTCATTGCAGAAGTTTAGTCTCAATAAAAGGAATGCATTCGGGTAAAAAGAATGTTGGAGTGAGAGCCATCGACTGACCAACTGGAAAGATGATGCCTCCTCCTTTTTTTGTAAGGAAAAGGTGATTAGGATGACAGATACAGAAAAGACCATTCAACTGGTCATTGTAACAGGAATGAGTGGTGCAGGAAAGACCGTAGCTATTCAGTCCTTCGAAGATATGGGCTATTTCACCATTGATAATATGCCTCCAGCTCTCTTGCCAAAATTTATAGAGTTGATTCAACTCTCCATGGATAACAACAAGTTAGCTTTAGTGGTAGATATGCGTAGTCGGTCTTTCTTTGCAGAAATTCGCTCCATTTTAGACGAATTAGAGAACCACGAAGGGATTGATTTTAAAATTCTCTTTTTGGATGCGACCGATAGTGAATTGGTTGCTCGCTACAAAGAGACTCGTCGTAGCCATCCACTGGCTGCGGATGGGCGTGTCTTAGATGGGATTACCCTAGAACGGGAACTTTTGGCTCCACTTAAAAACATGAGTCAAAATGTCATTGATACGACGGAATTAACTCCTCGTAATCTTCGAAAAGTGATTGCTGAGCAATTCTCCAGACAGGATAGTCAGCCAGAATTTAGGATTGAAGTCATGTCCTTTGGCTTTAAATATGGTCTTCCATTGGATGCTGACTTGGTCTTTGATGTTCGTTTCCTACCGAATCCTTATTACCAACCAGAGCTACGGAATCAAACGGGATTAGATGATGCAGTGTATAACTATGTCATGGATCATCAAGAGTCGGAAGACTTTTATCGTCACCTCTATGACTTAATTGAGCCAATTTTGCCATCCTACAAGAGAGAAGGGAAGTCTGTTTTGACCATTGCTATGGGCTGTACAGGTGGTCAACACCGTTCGGTTGCCTTTGCTGCTCGCCTTGGACGGGATCTAGCTAAAGATTGGATAGTTAATATGAGTCATCGCGACAAAGACCGAAGGAAAGAAACGGTGAATCGCTCATGAGAAAACCTAAAATGACCGTTATCGGAGGCGGTACAGGAATTTCAGTCATCCTAGATAGTCTTCGAAAGAAAGATGTGGATATTACAGCTATCGTCACTGTAGCAGATGACGGAGGAAGTTCAGGGGAGCTTCGTAAAAATATTCAACAATTAACACCTCCAGGAGATTTACGCAATGTACTGGTGGCCATGTCAGATATGCCCCGCTTTTATGAAAAAGTTTTTCAATACCGGTTTGCAGAAGATGATGGCCCCCTAGCAGGGCATCCGTTAGGCAATCTCATTATTGCGGGGATTTCTGAAATGCAAGGTTCGACCTATAATGCCATGCAATTATTGACCAAGTTCTTTCATACAACAGGGAAAATCTATCCTTCTAGTGACACTCCCCTTACACTTCATGCAGTTTTTACAGATGGTACGGAAGTAGCTGGGGAAAGTGAGATTGCTCATCATGAGGGTATGATTGATTATGTCTATGTCACCAATACCTATAATGATGAGACTCCAAGAGCGAGTCGAAAAGTAGTAGATGCTATTTTAGAAAGTAATTTGGTTGTTTTAGGTCCAGGTTCCCTCTTTACTTCTATTCTTCCAAATTTGGTGATTGAAGAAATTGGTCAGGCTTTAGTTGAAACCGAAGCAGATGTCGCCTATGTTTGCAATATCATGACCCAGCGTGGTGAGACAGAGCACTTTACGGATAGTGACCATGTATCCGTCCTTCATAAACACTTGAAGAAGCCCTTTATTGATACTGTTTTGGTGAATATTGAGAAAGTTCCTCAGGAATATATGAATTCCAATCGATTCGACGAATACCTAGTCCAAGTAGAACATGATTTTGCAGGTCTCTCATCTCAAGTACCGCGAGTCATTTCCTCTAATTTCCTTCGTCTGGAAAATGGTGGAGCCTTCCATGATGGAGAAGCCGTGGTAGATGAGTTGATGCAAATTGTACAGGTGGTCAAATGAGTTTCACCATTAAAGTAAAAGAGGAGCTTTTGACCCTACATCGCTTCGAAAAAGTGAGTTATCTGCTCTGATTAAGATGTCAGGCAGTTTGGGATTAAGTATGGGGGGCTTGAGTTTATCTCTTACGACAGAAAACGCTAAGATTGCCCGACATATCTATGAATTGATTTTAGAGTTTTATCAGGTCAAATCCGATATTCGTCACCATCAAAAAACAAACTTGAAGAAGAACCGAGTCTATACTGTTTCTATTGATGAAAAAGTGGAAGAGATGCTGGCTGACTTACACTTAGCGGATTCCTTCTTTGGAATTGAGACAGGGATTGATCCGAGAATCTTAGAAGAAGACGAAGCGAGTCGAGCCTACCTGCGAGGGGCTTTCTTGGCTAGTGGGACCATCAAGGATCCCGAGTCTGGTCGCTATCAATTAGAGATTAGTTCGGTTTATTCTGACCATGCCCAGGACTTGGCCAGCCTGATGCAACACTTTTTGTTGGATGCCAAGACCATCGAACGCAAAAAAGGGGCAATTACTTATTTGCAGCGGGCGGAGGATATTATAGATTTTCTGATCTTGGTGGAAGCTAATCATGCCTTAGAGGAATTTGAGTCCGTCAAGGTGATGCGAGAGGCGCGAAATGACCTCAACCGAGCCAATAATGCTGAGATGGCCAATATTGCTCGTACAGTAACGGCTAGTATGAAGACCATTAACAATATCGTCAAAATTATGGATACTATTGGTTTGGGAGGTCTTCCTGTAGAGCTTCAGGAAGTTGCCTATGTTCGAATCCAGAATCCTGACTATTCCATCCAGCAAATTGCGGATGTCTTGAAGACTCCCTTAACCAAAAGTGGCGTCAATCATCGCTTGCGAAAAATCAATAAGATAGCTGACGAGCTAGATGAACTATAAGAAAAAAACCTTTGAATCATTTGATTCAAAGGTTTTTTCTTACAAACTAGTCGAATGGACTGGTTGAACTTTCTTATCCGGATAGATGTAATTAATGGCATTGTTTACCGCAGTAGGAGCTTCACCCAGACCGGTAGCAATTAAGTCGATTTTTCCTTCGTAGAAGCAACAGTCGCCACATGCGTAGATTCCTTCGCGACTGGTTTCTTGTTTGCGGTTCACGAGAATCTTATGGCGTTGGAGGTCTAAGCCCCATTCTTTCAATTTTCCAACAGATGATTTAAAACCGTAGTTGACAAAGAGTTCATCAATAGGGAGTAAATGGATTTCATCTGATTTAACCTTGGTAATTTCCAGGTGGCTAGCACGGCCATTTTCTCCAATTAAACGGCTAGGAATATAAGGGGTTTTAATAGAGACAGAAGAATCCTTCAATTCTTCAACGCTGTGTTCGAGAGCTCGGAAATTCTCGCGACGATGGACTAGAGTCGTTGGCGCTATTTTCTCAAAGGCAAGGGCCCAGTCAACAGCAGAATCTCCCCCACCAAGAATGGCAACTTGTTTACCAGCATATTGTTGGATATTTGAAACATGGTAGTGGACGTTTTCAAATTCTTCAGCCCCATCCACCTCTAATGGCCGTGGTTTAAAAGCGCCACCTCCCATCGCAATGATAACAGCACGACTATAATGCTGAGCTTTTGTGGTCTCTATAAGGAAATGGTCCTCATTTTTATCGATAGCTAAAACAGTTTCATTCAAACAAATGTCGGTCTCGAATGTTTCTAATTGATCGATCAACCGTTGGGACAATTCTTCCCCTGTTAGGTTGGTAAAACCAGGAACATCCAGGATTCGTTTTTCAGGGTAGAGAATAGCGGGTTGGCCACCTAGTTGGGGAAGGGAATCAATCAATTTGACTTTTACTTGACGCATATGGCCATAGAAGGCGACGAAGAGCCCTACAGGCCCACCTCCAATAATGGTAATGTCATAAATTTCAGACATGAGAACTCCTTTGTGATGTGTAACTAGACATATTGTAACATAATTCGGACATAAATAGAAAGTAAGAAGGTTACACTGATAGAGTGGGATAAATCCTGGGAATAATTTATAAAAATAATGTTCACTTTATTTACAAGTGTTAAATATTCTGATAGAATAAATTATTATTATTTTTTTATTTATAAGGAGATTATACAAAAATGCAATTTGATTTTTGGGTTAAAGTTGCTACCGAATTTCTTGGAACAGCTTTATTGATTATTTTAGGAAATGGTGCCGTTGCAAACGTAGAATTAAAGGGTACTAAGGGTCATCAAAGTGGATGGCTTGTGATTGCAATCGGATACGGAATGGGTGTAATGATTCCAGCCTTGATGTTTGGAAATGTCTCAGGAAACCATATCAACCCTGCCTTTACTCTTGGACTTGCAGTTAGCGGACTTTTCCCATGGGAAAATGTTTTGTACTACATCGTTGCTCAAGTTCTTGGAGCGATGTTTGGACAATTGGTTGTCGTTGCGACTCACCGTCCATACTACCTTCAGACTGAAAATCCAAACAACATTTTGGGAACTTTTTCAACCATTTCTAGTTTGGATAAAGGAACTCCTGAATCACGTAAGGCAGCTAGTATCAATGGTTTCATCAACGAGTTTGCTGGATCATTCGTCCTTTTCTTTGCTGCACTTGGATTAACGAAAAATTTCTTTGGTGCAGAGGTTGCTAGTCTAGCCCAAAAAGCTGCAACTGAACAAGGTGCAATGTTTGACGGTACTTCAACAGCAGCAAAATTAGCTCTATCACAAGCGCATGCTCCTGGCTTGGGAATTGCTCACCTAGCGCTCGGATTCTTGGTTATGGCTTTGGTAACTTCTCTTGGAGGTCCTACTGGTCCTGGTTTGAACCCTGCACGTGACCTTGGTCCTCGTTTGGTTCACGCCTTCCTTCCAAAATCTGTATTGGGTGAAAACAAGGGAGATTCAAAATGGTGGTACGCTTGGGTACCTGTTGTAGCACCAATCTTGGCTGCAATCGTTGCCATTGCCCTCTTTAGCTTCCTTTATAAATAATATAACAAACTTTTCGTAGAAATCTGCGAAAAGTTTTTTCTTGTATGTAGTACCAAAAATGAGGAAGGAATATAATTATCAAGTAGTAAAGGCCCAGAAATTACTTGTTCAGATAGTTTTCTTACGGTAATGTTCCTCTACTAATATACAGGATTTGTCTAAACTTGGATTTCGGTCTAGATCTTTACATCCTTGGGACTGTGAACGAAATGTTGAGGGGAGAAGAATTGGTTTAATTCCGTCTATTGTACATGTTTGTGACAGTGATTCCAGTTATCTGCTTGGTTAAGCATTTTATTAAGACTAAATCGTAAGGCTGTATCATTAACTATATATAATAGATTTATGATCATCTACAAGTGCTTTTAAAGATGGTCTTTTATATTTTGTTAGTAAGAAAAAACTGTGAAAATATCTTGACAAGACTCCTCATCTGTGATAAAATTAGTAGGATTTTAGGCTTGAAGGGAGTGAAAAACATGTCAAAAACAGTAGTACGTAAGAATGAATCTCTTGACGATGCTCTTCGTCGTTTCAAACGTGCGGTTACTAAAGCTGGTACTCTTCAAGAAACACGCAAACGTGAATTCTATGAAAAACCTTCTGTAAAACGTAAACGTAAATCAGAAGCAGCTCGTAAACGTAAAAAATTCTAATTGAATACAAAAGCAGACTCCGGTCTGTTTTTTGTTTCTCTTGTTCAAGCGAAGACAAAAAAAGCCGATCTTCTTTTTTGAAGATCGGGTCTTTTTATCTGATTATTTGTTTGCAAGCAAGTCGCGGATTTCAGCAAGCAACTCTTCTTGAGTTGGAGCAGGAGTTTCTTCCTCAGCAACTTCTTCTTTTTTACCAAGGTTTTGTGCTTTTTCAGCAGCCTTAACAATGAAGAAAAGAACAGTACCAATGACTACGAAGTTGATAACAGCGCTCAAGAAGCTACCATATGCAACACCGTTCCATGACAATTCTGCGATTTTATCAACACCAGCAGCTTTCAAAGCTGGGTTCAAAATAAGTGGTGTGATGATATCGTTAACAAGAGATGTTACGATTGCTCCAAAAGCAGCCCCGATAATCACAGCAACAGCAAGGTCTACGACGTTCCCACGAAGGAGGAAGTTTTTCAAATCTTTCAACATATCCTATATATGTCCTTTCATAATAATTCTTTACAGACCATAGTATAACCAAAAAGTTTGTCGAGTTCAATGATTATGCTCATATTATTTTAAAAAAGTTCGTTAATTGTGAAAGAATAGTAAAACTAGAAAAAATGGATTAGGAAAAAGAGGATGAAAATCCTTTCGAATGATTTACAATTGACTAAAATTAGTATAAAATAGTAAATGATATTCTATGGTAAAATGGAGGCACTGTTTATGGTTGACAAACAACTGATTTCTGACATTAAAAACAGTGTAAACATTGTAGATGTAATCGGAGAAGTGGTTCAGCTAACAAAGGCCGGACGAAATTTTCTTGGCCTATGTCCTTTTCATGGAGAAAAAACACCATCCTTTAATGTCGTTGAAGACAAACAGTTTTATCATTGTTTTGGTTGTGGTCGCTCAGGCGATGTATTCAAGTTTATTGAAGACTATAGAGGTGTCTCCTTTATGGAAGCAGTCCAAATCATAGCCGAGCAAGCAGGTATTGCTGTTCAAAGCCTTCCTCAAGTGGGTGCGAAGAGTCAGGTCATCGATGCCAAGCAACCCTTCTATGATATTCATGAGGAGGCGGCTAAGTTTTATCATGCCATTTTGATGACGACAAAAATGGGAGAAGAAGCTCGGCAATACTTGTTTGACCGAGGACTAGATGATGAGGTACTTCGCCATTTTCAAATTGGGCTTGCTCCAGGTGAAGGGAATTATCTGTATAAGAGTGTATCTGGTAAATTTGCAGAGAATATTTTAACAGATTCTGGACTTTTTCATATCAGTGATTTAGGGACTATTTATGATGCTTTTTCAAGATCGAATTATGTTCCCCTTGACTGATGATTCGGGACAAGTCATTGCTTTTTCGGGTCGTTTATGGCGAGAGCAAGAGGAGGGGACAGGTCCTCAAGGGAAATACAAGAACAGTCGTAGTACCATCTTATTTAATAAGAGCTATGAACTCTATCATTTGGACAAAGCCAAGCAGGTAGCGAAGAAGACCCACGAACTCTATTTGATGGAAGGCTTCATGGATGTCATTGCAGCTTATCGAGCAGGTATCGAAAATGCGGTAGCCTCAATGGGGACAGCCTTAACTCGAGAACATGTGAAGCACTTAAGTCGCTTTACGAAGAAGGTGATTCTGACCTATGATGGAGACAAGGCTGGACGATTGGCCACCGCAAAAGCCCTGGATATCCTAGAAAAACAGACGGTAGAGATCGTACAAATCCCAGATCAGATGGATCCAGATGAGTACCTGCAAAAGAATTCGCCTCAAGCCCTAGCTGACCTCTTGGAAAAAACTCGGATCAGCCGGATTGAGTTTCTCATGGATTATTGGAAGCCAGACAATATTGAAAATTTGCAGGCGCAGATCGAATTTGTTGAAAAGATGGCTCCTCTAATTGCTCAGACCCCGTCTGTTACGGCGCAAAATACCTATATTTACAAATTATCTGATTTATTATCAGATTTTGATTATTTACAGGTGGAGCAGATAGTTAATGCTAGTCGGTTGCAGATGCGTCAACAGCGACAAAAGCAGGGACAGGAGCAGGAAAATAATCCCTCTCCCGTCTTTCATTCAGGGAACCTTCAAAGACAATTGCCACAATTAATAAGGGCTGAAAATCATTTGCTTCATCGCATGAGTCACTTCCCTTATATCTTGAACGATTATCGCTTGCGGACAGATTTTTCCTTTGATACGCCTGCCTTGCAGGTCTTGTATCAACTTCTATGTCAAAATGGCGAAGTAACTTCTCAAGATTTGTCAGAGCAAACTGAGGAGGTTCAGCGAGCTTGGTATCGGATGTTAGAAGAGGACTTACCGGATGAAATTGCTGAGCATGAGTTAGAAGAAGTAGAAGAGACGAGAAATCGTGAGCTTCTCCGTAAAGAAAGTCAACAAATTGGAAAGAAAGTCAGAGAAGCCTCTCACAGTGGAGATGCAGATCAGGCTTTATTGGAACTCGAGCGCTTAATCGCTCAAAAAAGAAGAATGGAGTAGGAATGGCGAAAGAACAAAAAGATATCACAACTTTAGATGTCCAAATTGCAGAGTTTATTCGTAGTCATAAGAAAAGTGGTACTGCAACAGACGATGAGATCAATGATCAATTGGTCATTCCTTTTACCTTGGATGCTGATGGAATTGAAGATTTATTGCAACGAATCCAAGATGCAGGTATCTCAATTACGGACAAGGAAGGAAACCCAAGTGCGCGTGTCTTGAACAACGAAGAGGAAGAACCAGAGTTGACGGATGAGGAATTGCTTGGAAGCAATTCTGCTAAAGTGAACGACCCTGTACGGATGTACCTCAAAGAAATTGGGGTTGTTCCTCTCTTGACCAATGAAGAAGAGCAAGAATTGGCCATCTTGGTGGAACAAGGAGACTTGGAAGCCAAGCAACGTCTTGCAGAAGCTAACCTTCGTTTGGTTGTTTCCATTGCGAAGCGCTATGTTGGTCGTGGGATGCAATTCTTGGATTTGATCCAAGAAGGAAATATGGGCTTGATGAAAGCCGTTGATAAGTTTGACTATACCAAAGGTTTTAAATTCTCTACCTATGCCACTTGGTGGATCCGTCAGGCTATCACTCGTGCCATTGCAGACCAAGCCCGTACCATTCGGATCCCTGTTCACATGGTGGAAACTATTAACAAGTTGGTTCGTGAGCAACGCAATCTCTTGCAAGAATTGGGACAAGATCCAACACCGGAACAAATTGCTGAACGCATGGATATGACGCCAGATAAGGTGCGTGAAATCTTGAAGATTGCCCAAGAGCCTGTTTCTTTGGAAACTCCAATCGGGGAAGAAGACGATAGCCATTTGGGAGATTTCATCGAAGATGAAGTGATTGAAAATCCAGTAGACTATACCACTCGTGTGGTTCTACGCGAACAATTGGATGAAGTCCTCGATACCCTTACCGACCGGGAAGAAAACGTCTTGCGTCTTCGTTTCGGTTTAGATGATGGGAAAAATGCGGACCTTGGAAGATGTAGGAAAAGTCTTTAACGTGACCCGTGAACGGATCCGTCAAATTGAAGCCAAAGCCCTCCGCAAACTCCGCCACCCAAGCAGAAGCAAACCATTACGAGATTTTATTGAGGATTAAAAAGATCCTGTGGATCTTTTTAACGGCCACCCAAAAACAAGAAAGTGGTCTAGATCCTGTGGCTCTTTTTAACGGCCACCCAAAAACAAGAGAGTGGTCTAGATCCTGTGGACCTTTTTAACGGTCGCCTAGACATGCAAAAGCGACCCTGGTCCAACCCAAACTAAGAAATTTAAAAGCGAGGCCGGTTAGGAAAATCTTATGAAGGACTAGTTGAATGTAGAGACTGGTCCCAAACAAAAAAATTCTTCATCAGCTTGAGCTAAGTGAAGAAGGAGTGAAGAATGAGTTATACGACAGAAGAAATCGAACAAATTAAAAACCGTATTCTTGAAAATCTGGAACAAGTCATTGACCCAGAATTAGGAATTGATATTGTCAATCTTGGCCTGGTTTACGAGATTCGTTTCGATGGTGAAACTGGTGCAACAGAGATTGATATGACCTTAACGACTATGGGTTGTCCTTTGGCAGACTTGTTGACCGATCAAATTTATGACGCCTTAACTGGAATGGATGAAGTCACCAAGGTTGATGTGAAATTGGTTTGGTACCCAGCTTGGACGGTTGAAAAGATGAGCCGTTATGCTAGAATTGCCTTAGGGATTAAATAGAAAAAGAAAAGGAGGTAGGGCCTCCTTTTTGTATGACCTTTATTTTGAAGATGAAATAACCTTACAATTCTGTAACGTTTCTTTATAAAATGTTGCAATCAATTTGTAGGAACGTTATAATATAGTAATAATCAATTTAAGGAGAATTATATGACACAGTATCCTTTGGTCTATTTAGATCATGTTCAAAAACTGTATGGTAAACATACGGCCTTATATGATGTAAGCGTGAATATCCAACCTGGTCGTATTATTGGTTTGCTTGGTCCAAACGGAAGTGGGAAAACGACCATTATTAAATTAATAAACGGTTTGTTGCAACCAACTAGTGGGAATGTCTATATTCATGGACAAAGGCCTTCTATTGAAACAAAGAAGGTGATTTCTTACCTACCTGATACAACCTACTTGGATGAGAATATGAAAATATCCGAGGCGATTCGCTTCTTCCAAGACTTCTATTCAGACTTCAATGTAGCGCGTGCCCACAAATTACTTACGGACTTACAATTGCGTCCAGAGCAACGCTTAAGACAGTTGTCGAAAGGGAATAAGGAAAAAGTTCAGTTAATCTTAGTCATGAGTCGTGAGGCAGATCTCTATATTCTTGACGAACCAATTGGTGGTGTGGATCCGGCTGCACGGGATTACATCCTGAGAACTATTATCCAAAATCGTCGACCAAATTCATCTGTTCTAATTTCAACCCACTTGATTGCGGACGTTGAACAAGTGTTAGATGAGGCACTCTTCATCAATCAAGGACGGATCATGTTGCATGAAAATACAACAGTACTTCGAAACCAATATGGTAAATCGATTGATGCCATCTTCCGTGAACAATTTAGAATGTATTAGGAGTCTTTATGTTTGGAAAATTAATGAAATATGAATTAAAAGCAACTTCAAAATGGTATTTGATTGTAGCTGGGGGTTGCTTGGTACTATCCATCTTCATGGGAGTTATCGGATCAAATGTGGTTACGGGAGCATCTTTTATCTCCAATAACACCAAAATAATTATCCAGTTGGTAATGACTGGAATTTTCTTTGCTGGAATGGTGGCTCTAAACTTAACCAACTTTTTTATTATCATCCGTCGTTTTTATAATAATATTTTTGGTCGAGAGGGCTATCTGACATGGACTCTCCCAGTTGGCTCCCATTCCATCTTATTAGCTAAGATTTTTACAGCTTTTATTTGGACGCTGTTCTGCTTTCTTACTGTTATCCTATCCTCTTCAATTGTTAGTGCCATTATTGGGACATCCCAGGGTACGAATGTGTTTGAAATTTTAGGATCCATGATGGACTATCTTGGAGCTTCTTTTATCATTCAATTTATAGTCTATTATTTATTAACCACCCTTTCCGGTATTTTGCTCCTTTACTGTGCGATTGCCCTTGGACATCTCTTTAGCAACAGTCGAATTGTGATGGCTATTGTGATTGGTTTTGTCCTTTGGGTTGGACTGAGTTTGATTGGACAACTACTACCTGTTGTGAACCTTGATTCCCTGTCTATTTTGAAACTGTTAACCTCTAGTACTTTAGACGACTTGGATATTGTTAATTTCATTCCAGCTTATATTTATGAAATTGTGAAGATTATACCGATGTACTTCACAATCCGCTATGTCACCAAATATAAATTGAACTTGCAATAAAAGTGAAAGAGGAAGCACTTCCTCTTTTTCTTTTGCCATTTTACGTAAAAAATGGTAAACTGAAATATATCATTTTGGGGTCGTTACGGATTCGACAGGCATTATGAGGCATATTTTGCGACTCGTGTGGCGACGTAAACGCTCAGTTAAATATAACTGCAAAAAATAACACTTCTTACGCTCTAGCTGCCTAAAAACCAGCAGGCGTGACCCGATTCGGATTGCTCGCGTCTGATGACAGGTCTTATGATTAGCGAGATACGATCAAGCTTTGTCTAGCAGCTTGATAAGAGATTGATAGACTCGCAGTTCCTAGGCTTGAGTTATGTGTCGAGGGACTGTTAAAATAATACATAACCTATGGTTGTAGACAAATATGTTAGCAGGTGTTTGGACGTGGGTTCGACTCCCACCGGCTCCATATATCTATTAGAAACAGCGAGTAATCGGTGTTTTTTTATTAAGGATAGCCTCTTCCGGTTTTTACTTATTGTGTTGGATTGGGTTCTACCTATTTTTTAGTTGACAGGGGTCCTTCTTTTCCGTATAATGGATACTAGTTTGGAAGATTACTCAAGAGGCTTAAGAGGCCGTGTTGGAAACGCGGTAGGCGTGTAAAAGCGTGCGTGGGTTCGAATCCCATGTCTTCCGTAATTAAAGGAAACAAGTGAGATAACTTGTTTTTTTTATGTCTGAAAATTGGAAAACTCCCCGATGGAAGGTATTTCTAACGGGGAGTTCTTTTAGTTTTTATGTTTCCAGTTACTATAGATTCCAAAGAGAAGAATCCAAATGCTTGCTCCAATCGCACCAATAACAGTTGATTTTTGTAGGAAGAGACAGACGAAGACAAAGAGAAAGAAGAGGATGGTAACAGGATTGAGAATTTTGTAGGCAGGCATGACAAAACCTTCTGGAAGAAAGTCTTTGGACTTGCGGTATTTCAAATGAGCTAGCATGGTCAAGATATAAATGGCAATGTAGACACCTGATGAAGAAGCGGTAATGAGTGAGAAGGCATCTGACACACTCGGAAGGACATTGATTAAGGCCGAAATTGCTACAATAATCGCAGAGAAAATGATCGCTCGGCTAGGGATTCCAAGGCGAGACAAACGATCCAAATGGAGGGCTTTCATGACTCTGTTATTAGGGGTTTCTTTAGCGAGTTGATAGAGATGGCGTCCAGTTGAATAGAGGGTTGAATTTAGTGAGGACGCTGCAGCAGTTAAGACTACGAAATTGATGAAGGCAGCCGCCCATTTAATCCCCGCCATATTAAATACCATAACAAAGGGTGATTTGTTTTCAGGAAGTTGTTGCCAAGGAACAATGGCCATCAGTGCCAATAAGGCTCCAACGTAAAAAACGACAATTCGGATCGGAATTTCCTTGATGGCCTTTGGTAGAACGGTGCGAGGGTTTGCTGTTTCAGAAGTCGTTACTCCAACAAATTCAATAGCCTGATAGGCAAAAAAGACCATCTGGAAGGTCATAACAAAACTGACCCATCCTTTAGGAAAGAGCTGAAAGCCGGTTGTTATATTGGAGAGACTGGCATGTCCAACAGGAGTTTCAAAATGGGTGACTAGCATAAAAATAGATGTAGCAATTAAGGCAAGAATGGTAATTATCTTAATCATGCCAAACCAGAATTCTACTTCTCCAAAAACCTTGACGGCAATTAAGTTAACAGAACTCAGGAGAATAAGAAAGATGATTTGGATTTGCCAGGCGGGCCAATTTGGAAACCAGAATTGAATAAAATCAGAGACAGCGGTAATTTCTGCCATCCCTAAAAAGATGAGAGAGAGCCAATAAGACCAACCGGAGAAATAGCCCCAACCTTTTCCTAAATAGTTAGAAATAAAGTTGATAAAGGTGTGTTGGTCAGGGTCCATGTAGAGCATCTCCCCAATAGCACGCATCATGAGATACATGAACACTCCGGTCAGGAGGTAAACAAGGATGATAGATGGGCCCGTCAGATTGAGAGATCGACCAGCACCAAGGAAGAGGCCAGTTCCAATCGTTCCAGCGATAGCGATTAGTTGGACATGTCGGTTTTGCAGTCCTCGGACCATTCCATTATCTGACTTACTATCCTTCTCCTTTTGAGATGACTGAATTGACATAGGTATTCCTCCAAATGAACTAATAGTAATTTTAAAATAAAAAACCGTTTATCGAATTGAAGCAGTTTTCACTTCTGGATAAAGGGAGAAGATGAAAAAATAAAGTAATTTTTTTCAAATTTTCATAAACTTACAATTCGTTTTTCAACTATATCATGAATGATTCAATTGGTCAATTCCTTAAAGGAATTTCCTGTTTTCCATTTTAAAAAGTAGGAAAGGTTCGAGCTTCAATTTATAAAAAGGAGAGAAAGAATATTATTTTCTTCTTTACCTGAATTCCTGTATAATAGAAGGAAAGAACGGATAAGAAGGAGATCAGGGTGATTACACAGCTGGACACAAAATCGGTTTATACCTTTATGGACAGTTTAGTTTCTATTCGAGACTATATTCAGCGCGCAAAAGAAATGGGTTACCAACAGATTGGTCTCATGGATGTAGATAATCTATATGGTGCTTATGAATTTTTAGAAGAATGCAAAAAGGCTGGAATGGGTGCTGTTTTGGGTCTAGATCTGGAAGTTCAGCTTTCGGAAGGCCCCTTATCCATCCGACTAATCGCTTTGGGGACACAAGGTTATAAAAATTTAATGAAGATTTCAACCTTGAAGATGATGGGGACCAGTGATTGGGAGGCTTTCCAGCATTTGTTGGCAGATCTAGCCATTCTAGTTCCTTATTTTGAGGGGATTGAATTTCTAGACTTGGGAGTAGAGTATGAGATTGCTGTCTTCCCAGATACCCCGACGAAGGATTTGCCTCGTCCTGTTTTCCCTCTTCATACGGTGCGCTATTTCTCGACAGAGGATTTGGAAAGTTTACAGATGCTCCATGCTATCCGAGAAAATAGTAGCTTGAGAGAGATAGGAGCAGTTGATCCAACGATGGTCTTCCTCTCACCAGAAAAGTTAAAAGAAGCCTTTGACCACAATTATCCAGGTAGTATCAAGCATTTGGAAGAGGTCCTTGCAGATGTGCATTACGATATTGACACAGAATTGAAGCTTCCTCGCTTTAATCCGGAACGTCCAGCTGTAGATGAGTTAAGGGAGTTGGCGCAAGCCGGTTTGAAGGAAAAGGACCTGGACCAAGATGCCTATCAAGAACGCTTAGCTAATGAATTGTCGGTGATCCATCAAATGGGATTTGATGATTACTTTTTGATTGTCTGGGATTTGTTGCGCTTTGGTCGTAGCCAAGGCTACTATATGGGAATGGGGCGTGGTTCGGCAGTTGGGAGTCTGGTAGCTTACGTGCTAAACATCACAGGAATTGATCCTGTTAAAAACCAGCTCCTCTTTGAGCGTTTTTTGAACTTAGAACGCTACACAATGCCCGATATCGATATTGATATTCCAGATGTCTATCGACCAGAATTCATTCGTTATGTGAGAGACCGCTACGGTAGTCCACATGCGGCCCAAATTGTTACTTTTTCAACTTTTGGAGCTAAGCAGGCCATTCGAGACGTTTTTAAGCGCTTTGGGACACCAGAATATGAGTTAACTAATTTGACCAAACGAATCGGCTTCCGGGACACCCTCACCACTGCCTACGAGAAAAATCTATCCTTCCGACAAGCCATCCAAAGTCGACCAGAATACCGTAAAGGATTTGAAATCGCAAAGAAAATCGAAGGTCAACCGCGCCAAACTTCCATTCACGCAGCGGGTGTGGTCATGAGTGATGACGATCTGACCAATCAGATTCCTCTTAAAATGGGAGAGGATATGAACTTGACCCAATATGATGCACACGGTGTAGAGGCCAATGGCCTGCTTAAAATGGACTTTTTGGGGCTTCGAAATCTAACCTTTGCTCAACGGATGAAGGAGGGAGTCTGGGAAAAGTATCAAGAAGATATCCAAATTGAAGCGATTCCCTTAGAAGATCCAGAAACCTTAGCCTTGTTCGCAGCGGGGGATACAAAAGGGATTTTCCAATTTGAGCAGTCAGGAGCGATTCGTTTGCTTAGACGAGTTCAACCCAATTGTTTGAAGAGATCGTTGCGACGACGTCCTTAAATCGACCAGGGGCTAGTGACTATATTGATAATTTTGTCAAACGCAAGCATGGGAAAGAAAGGATCGATATGATTGACCCGAGCCTGGAAAAGATTTTGACGCCTACTTATGGCATTATGCTCTACCAGGAGCAGGTTATGCAGGTAGCTCAGACCTTTGCAGGTTTTAGTCTTGGGAAAGCCGATATTCTTCGACGGGCCATGGGGAAAAAGAATGCAGCTGAAATGCACCGGATGGAAGATGATTTTGTGCAAGGAGCTATTCAGTTGGGACATAGTGAAGTAAAAGCTAAGCAGGTCTTTGCTATCATGGAAAAATTTGCAGGTTATGGTTTTAACCGATCACACGCCTATGCCTACTCAGCCTTGGCCTTCCAGTTAGCTTATTTCAAGGCCCACTATCCAGATGTCTTTTTTGATGTCATGCTCAATTATTCTAGTAGTGACTACCTAACAGATGCTCTTCAATTCGATTTTCAATTGGCACCTTTATCCATCAATACGATTCCGTATAAGGACAAGTTTCAAGACCAAAAGATTTACCTGGGAATGAAAAATATTAAGGGTCTTCCAAAGGACCTAGCTTATTGGATTATTGAAAACCGCCCCTTTGTGAGCATTGAGGATTTTATTTTACGATTGCCGATGCAGTATCACAAACTGCCTCTCCTGACTCCTTTGGTAGAGTTAGGCCTGTTTGATGGCTTTGAAAAAAATAGAAAAAAAGTTCTCCAGAATTTACCGAATCTATTTGTCTTTGCGGATGAGTTAGGGAGTCTCTTTGGAGAAACAAACTATTCTTGGATAGAGGCCAAAGATTTCAGCAAGGCTGAAAAATATGAGATGGAGCAGGCTATCATTGGTGTTGGTCTTAGCCCTCATCCTTTAGTAGAAATTGCGGCTACTAGTTCAGAATCTATTCGTCCCATCTATTCTCTTAGTGAAGGAGAACAAGCTACCGTCTTAGTTGAAGTCCAGTCTATTCGGACTATCCGAACTAAAAATGGAGAAAACATGGCCTTCCTACAGGTGTCTGATTTACGTAAGAAATTGGATGTCACCCTCTTTCCAGAGACTTATCGTCAATATGGTAAGACAATCAAAGAAAAGGGCTTCTATTACCTTAAAGGAAGGATACAGGCACGTGATGGACGCCTTCAAATGGTTTTGGCAGAAGTTCAAGAAGCGACGAACGAACGTTTTTGGATCCAATTACTCGATCATGAGGATGATCGTAAGGTGCTGGATATCTTGAAGGAATTTCCGGGACCTTACCCCGTCGTCATTCGCTATGAGGATGAGAAAAAAACCATTCAATTAAAAGGATTATCTGTCCAAAAAAACGAGCAACTAGAAAATGAGTTGGCAAGCATTGCTATGAAAACGATTTATCGGTAAAATCTATGGAAAATAGGAGAATTTTGCGTTTCTTTGTGTTATAATTAATAGGAATGTTAAAGAAAAAAGGAGCAGATAACGAAATGAAACGTATTGCTGTTTTAACCAGTGGTGGAGATGCCCCTGGAATGAATGCCGCTATCCGTGCAGTTGTTCGCCAAGCAATTTCTGAAGGAATGGAAGTATTTGGTATCTATAATGGATACGCTGGTATGGTTGCTGGTGATATCCATCAATTGGATGCTTCATCAGTTGGAGATATTATTTCTCGTGGTGGAACGATGCTTCATTCAGCTCGCTATCCTGAATTTGCTGAACGCGAAGGTCAATTAAAAGGGATCGAGCAGTTGAAGAAACATGGAATCGAAGGTGTCGTCGTTATCGGTGGTGATGGATCATACCACGGTGCGATGCGTTTGACAGAACATGGCTTCCCAGCTGTAGGACTTCCTGGGACAATTGATAATGATATCGTTGGTACAGATTTTACAATCGGATTTGATACAGCTGTTACAACTGTTATGGACGCGATTGATAAGATCCGCGATACATCATCTAGTCACCATCGTACTTTCGTTATCGAGGTAATGGGACGTCATGCCGGGGATATCGCCCTTTGGTCTGGGATTGCTTCTGGTGCGGATGAAATTATCATTCCAGAAGAAGACTTTGCTATCGAGGATGTCGTTGAAAGCATCAAGAAGGGCTACGAAAAAGGTCGTACACACAACATCATCGTCCTTGCTGAAGGTGTAATGTCTGCTGCTGAATTTGGTAAAGCTTTGAAAGATGCTGGAGATACAAGCGATCTTCGTGTAACTGAACTTGGACATATCCAACGTGGTGGTTCACCTACTGCGCGTGACCGTGTTCTTGCTTCACGTTTGGGTGCACATGCTGTTAAGTTGTTGAAAGCTGGTATCGGTGGTGTAGCTGTTGGTATCCGCAATGAACAAATGGTGGAAAACCCAATTCTTGGTAGTGCAGAAGAAGGTGCTCTCTTTAGCTTGACTGAAGACGGTAAAATCAAAGTGAACAACCCTCACAAGGCTGACTTGAACCTTGCAGAGTTGAACCGTAGCTTATCTTCTATTTAATAGTTATTTGTTAAAATTTGTCTAAAAAGACAGTGTATTTTAAAAGGAGTCATAGAAATCATGAACAAACGTGTAAAAATCGTTGCAACCTTAGGTCCTGCGGTAGAAATCCGTGGTGGTAAAAAATTTGGTGATGACGGATATTGGGGTGAAAAACTTGACGTTGAAGCTTCAGCACAAAACATCGCTAAATTGATTGAAGCAGGAGCTAACACTTTCCGTTTCAACTTCTCACACGGTGACCACCAAGAACAAGGTGAACGTATGGCAACTGTTAAACTTGCAGAAAAACTTGCAGGTAAAAAAGTTGGTTTCCTTCTTGATACTAAAGGACCAGAAATCCGTACTGAATTGTTCGAAGGTGAAGCTAAGGAGTATTCATACAAAACTGGTGAAAAAATCCGTGTTGCAACTAAACAAGGAATCAAATCAACTCGTGAAGTGATTGCTTTGAACGTTGCAGGTGCCCTTGATATCTACGATGACGTTGAAGTTGGTCGCCAAGTATTGGTTGACGATGGTAAATTGGGTCTTCGTGTTGTAGAAAAAGACGACGCAACTCGTGAATTCGTTTGTGAAGTTGAAAATGACGGTGTGATCGCTAAACAAAAAGGTGTGAACATCCCTAATACGAAAATTCCTTTCCCAGCTCTTGCTGAACGCGATAACGATGATATCCGTTTTGGTTTGGAACAAGGTATCAACTTCATCGCGATCTCATTCGTACGTACTGCAAAAGACGTGAACGAAGTTCGTGCCATCTGTGAAGAAACTGGTAACGGTCATGTTCAATTGTTCGCCAAGATCGAAAACCAACAAGGTATCGATAACTTGGATGAAATCATTGAAGCTGCTGATGGAATCATGATCGCTCGTGGTGACATGGGTATCGAAGTACCATTCGAAATGGTTCCAGTTTACCAAAAAATGATCATCACTAAAGTGAACGCAGCGGGTAAAGTTGTTATCACAGCAACAAACATGCTTGAAACAATGACTGAAAAACCACGTGCAACTCGTTCAGAAGTATCAGACGTATTTAACGCTGTTATCGACGGAACTGACGCAACTATGCTTTCAGGTGAGTCAGCAAATGGTAAATACCCACTTGAGTCAGTAACAACAATGGCTACAATTGACAAGAACGCACAAACTCTTCTTAACGAATACGGACGTTTGAACTCAGATACTTTCGAACGTAACTCTAAGACAGAAGTTATGGCTTCAGCTGTTAAAGACGCTACTAACTCAATGAATATCAAATTGGTTGTGACCCTTACTAAGACTGGTCACACAGCTCGTTTGATTTCTAAATACCGTCCAAATGCTGATATCTTGGCATTGACATTCGACGAATTGACAGAGCGTGGATTGATGTTGAACTGGGGTGTTATCCCAATGTTGACTGAAGCTCCATCATCAACTGATGATATGTTCGAAATCGCTGAACGTAAAGCAGTTGAAGCAGGTCTTGTAGAATCTGGTGACGATATCGTTATCGTTGCAGGTGTGCCACTTGGCGAAGCTGTTCGTACAAACACAATGCGTATCCGTACAGTCCGTTAATCTAACCAATAAAAAACGGCTCTTTGTCAACTGTAGTGGGTTGATGAAAAGTTACAACCTGGAGAGGACCAAATTGGTTCTCTCCTTTTTGATGTTCAAAGCAATTAGAATTCTAGTTTTAAAGTTGTCAAAGTTCCGGAAGCCAAAAGCATTTCGCTTGATGACTTTGATGAGGTTATTTGTGGCCTCAAGTTTTGCGTTTGAGTAGGGAAGTTCCAGTGCATTCATGATCTTGTCCTTATCTTTCAAAAAGGTCTTAAATACAGTTTGAAAAATAGGATTTACAGAAGAAATTGTTTCTTCAATAAGACTAAAGAAATGGTCCGTCTGTTTCTCTTGAAAATGAAAGAGTAGGAGTTGATAGAGATCATAGTGCTGTCTAAGTTCTTGAGAGTATGAAAGCAACTTTTCTAGAACCTCTTTATTGGCCAAGTGTGACCGAAAAATTGGTCGATAAAATCGTTTATCACTGAGTTTACGGCTATCCTGTTGAATGAGTTTCCAGTAACGTTTCAGTGCTTTATATTCGTGTGATCTTCGATCAAACTGATTCATAATTTGGATGCGTACGCGATTCATTGCTCGACTGAGATGCTGGACAATGTGAAAGCGATCAAGAACGATTTTAGCATTTGGAAAAAGTTTTCTGGCAATATCGTAGTAGGGACTAAACATGTCCATAGTAATGACTTTCACGCAACTTCTCACTTGTTTAGAATAACGAAGGAAATGATTGCGAATAGTTGCTTGAGTCCGTCCATCTAGGATAGCCACGATCTTTCTTGTATCGTAGTCCTGTGCAATAAAGCTCATCTTACCTTTCTTGAAGCCGTACTCATCCCAGTTCATATGTTCTGGAAGGTAGTTAAGGTTAGTCTTAAATTTAAATTTATGTAACTGACGAATAACTGTTGAAGTAGAGACGGATAAACTTTCGGCTATGCTAGTCATAGGGACTTTCTCAATCAATTTTTGAGTGATTTTCTGTTTGACGATGGTTGCGATCTGGTGATTCTTCTTGACTAAGGAGGTTTCTGAAACTGCCATTTTCCCGCAGACTTTACAACGAAAACGTCGTTTTCTCAATCGAATGAGAGTCTTGTAGCCCGCACACTCTAGATAGGGAATTTTGGATTCTTTTTGGAAGTCATATTTAGCCATTTGTCCATGACAGCTGTGACACTTAGGTGTAGGGTAATCTAGCTTAGCGATGATTTCTTTATGTGTTCCAGAATCCAGATAATCCAAGATTATGATGTTCTTGTCTTTAATTCCGAGTATGTTTGTGATAAAATTTAATTGTTCCATAAGATTCTTTCTAATGATGGTTTGGTCACTTTTCATTATAGGTCTTATGGGGCTTTTTTTCTACAACAAAATAGACTCCATAATTCCTATGGTGGTTTACCCACTACAGAAATTATAGAGCCTAAAAAACCTTGTTTTCTAAGTTTAAAGCTTGGAGACAAGGTTTTTCTTTTTAGAGCAAGTTTCTGACAATTTGGGAATGTGGGCCTTTTTTATTGTCTAATAAAATGGTATAATGGAATGAGCTGAAAGGGGGGATAGGAATGTCAAAAAGGGATTTGATTCGGAATATTATCGTACTTGGAATACTGGGGCTGATACTGATTACCTTGCGCGTCTTTGTGTTTCAACCATTGTGGGTATCTGATCAAATGGCCAATGTCTCCGTTAAGAAAGATGATTTAGTAGTAGCGACTAAAAAGGGGAAAATTGATCGAACGGACTTGGTCCTTTATCATGTAAAAGAGAAACAATATCTTGGACGTGTCATTGCGATAGAGAGCGATGAGGTCAGCTATGTGGATGATGTCTTTTATCTGAATGGTGTAGCTACAGCAGAGCCGTATTTGGACAAGATGAAGACCAAACATTTGGCTGCCCCAAGTGGCGATTATTTTACCAATGATTTTTTCTCTAGAGAACTCAAGGGAACCAAGGCTGGAAAAGTACCTAGTAATAGTTACTTAGTCCTAAATGATGATCGCAACAATACCAAAGACAGTCGTGAATTTGGTTATATTCAAGCAGATCAGATTGAGGGTGTTGTCGATTTCAGATTGTATCCTCTCAATAAATTTGGTTTTATTAAAGAAGAAGAATAGTCCGGAAGGACTATTTTTCTTACAAAAAGCTACTGCAGAAAGGAATTGCAGTAGCTTTTTGTTCTGGTTAGATTGAGGGAGAGGAATCTATTTTTCCTGTTTACTAGTGATTTGGTGAAAGACCTTTTGCCAGTGTTCATGGCGACGCCAGAGACTGGTATGGATCTGGTTATTTAACTCATAGCGAATCAATTTGGTCTTTTGACTGATGGATTCGATTTCGAAATTCTTAAAAGGAATCTGATGCTCTTCCTGCAAACGGACCAGGTCCTCCTTGTGGCTTTCTTGGCCAAACTCATCGATGAGGGTGAAGTTGTCTGCTAGGAGGGTTGAATATTCTTGCTGAGCTTGCAAGCGTTCTTCGTAAGTTCTTAGTTTGAGAAGGACATTGTCCAAAATCTCATCTTCTGGGATGGAACTAGGTTCCACATGGACATCAATGTCAAAGACTCCAAATTTTTCCTTGAGAAGGCGTTCGACCTCTTCGGTAATGGCATGGCTCTCATAAACAGAAAGGTCTGGATTCATTTCGATGACAACATCTAGGTAGATATTGCTTCCGTAGGTCCGTCCTCGTTGGGATTTGACCCGGCTGACCTTTGGTAATTCCAGAATAGCAGCCTTGTATTTATCAAGAAGACTTTCATCAAATCCATCTGAGAGGCTGAAGGAGGACTCAATGAAAATATCGTAGGCTGTTTTTAGAATAAAGAAGGTAATAACGATGGCCACTAATTGGTCCACAATCGGATAGTTAAGAGCACTAGCTCCAATCGCAACAGAGGTTCCTAAAGAAGTGACTACGTCAGACAGGTTGTCTTTAGCAGCAGCATTAAGGGCCTTGGATTGGGCTTTCTTAGCTAAAGTGCGGTTATATAGATAGACTGCAAACATGACTAGGGCTGACCCAACTCCGACAATGGCCCCTAAAGGATCAATGACCGATGTTTCCCTGCTGAGGATTTTTTGAACCGTATCACGTAAGACATCAAAGCCCACATAAAACATGATGATGGAAGTCACCAGACTAGCTAGATCTTCAATCTTCCAATGACCAAATCGGTGGTCGCGGTCAGCTGGCTGGCGGGCCATGCGAATGCCGATGAGAAGGGCGACATTGCTGATAATATCTGATAAGTTATTAAAACCATCGGCAACCAAACTAGAGGAGTGAAGGAGGTGGCCTGTAGCTAATTTGGCAGCGGAAAGTATCAGGTAGGCTACAATACTGATCAGGGCTCCACGTTCGGCTAGTTTTAAATTACTTTGTGATTGATTCACTGATAACTCCTCCAGACTTCTGTAGATTTCCTCATAAGCGGTTGTTGAAGAGGAAAAATTCGTTCTTCTTAAGGCTTTATTATAGCTTTTTTGAGCGCAAAATTCAAATGAAGCCGACCATTTTCCAAAGGTGCAAGGGCGAAATTGTGGTATAATAGAACGATTGAAAGAATGAGGAGAATGAGATGAATCCTTTATTGAATGGTATGAATGATCGCCAGGCAGAGGCAGTCCAAACGACAGAAGGCCCCCTCTTGATCATGGCGGGGGCTGGATCTGGTAAGACACGTGTCTTGACCCACCGCATCGCTTACTTGATCGATGAAAAAATGGTCAATCCTTGGAATATTTTGGCCATTACCTTTACCAATAAAGCCGCTCGCGAGATGAAAGAGCGGGCTTATCAGCTAAATCCGGCGACCCAAGATTGCTTGATCGCCACCTTCCACTCCATGTGTGTGCGCATCCTTCGCCGAGATGCGGATCACATTGGCTACAATCGTAACTTTACCATTGTCGATCCAGGTGAGCAACGGACCTTGATGAAGCGCATCTTGAAGTCCTTGAATTTGGATCCGAAGAAATGGAATGAACGAACCATTTTGGGGACCATTTCCAATGCCAAGAATGACCTGATTGATGAAGTTGCCTACGCAGCTCAGGCGGGGGATATGTACACCCAGATCGTCGCCAAGTGCTATGAGGCTTACCAAAAGGAACTCCGTCAGTCAGAAGCAGTGGACTTTGATGATTTGATCATGCTGACCTTGCGTCTTTTTGATCAGCATCCTGATGTGCTGACCTATTACCAGCAGAAGTTCCAATACATCCATGTGGATGAGTACCAAGATACCAACCATGCTCAATACCAATTGGTCAAACTACTAGCTTCACGCTTTAAATATCTGTGTTGTTGGGGATGCTGACCAATCTATTTATGGCTGGCGGGGAGCGGATATGCAAAATATCTTGGACTTTGAGAAGGATTATCCTGACGCCAAGGTCGTTTTGTTAGAGGAAAATTATCGCTCCACTAAAACCATCCTACAAGCAGCGAACGATGTCATCAAAAATAATCGTAACCGCCGTCCTAAGAATCTCTGGACTCAAAATGCTGACGGCGAAGAGATTGTCTATTACCGGGCCAATGATGAGCAGGATGAAGCGGTCTTTGTGGCCAAAACCATTGAAGAGCTCAGTCGCGAAGCTGGCTACAAACACCGTGACTTTGCGGTTCTCTACCGGACCAATGCCCAGTCCCGGACCATTGAAGAAGCACTGCTCAAGTCCAATATTCCTTATACCATGGTAGGGGGTACCAAGTTCTACAGCCGGAAGGAAATTCGAGATATCATTGCTTATCTGAACTTGATTGCCAACCTCAGTGACAATATCAGTTTTGAGCGGATTATCAATGAACCTAAGCGTGGAATCGGACCGGGTACGGTGGAGAAGATTCGTGATTTTGCTCAAATGCAAGAGTCCTCGCTCCTTGATGCTTCAGCCAATATCATGCTCTCTGGCATCAAAGGAAAAGCGGCCCAAGCCATCTGGGACTTTGCCAATCTCATTCTTGATTTGAGAGAAAAATTGGACCAGCTGACCATTACAGAGTTGGTCGAAGAAGTCCTTGACAAGACAGGCTATATGAGTGCCCTAACCAATCAGGGAAATTTGGAAAGTCAAGCCCGCATCGAGAATATCCAAGAGTTCCTGTCTGTTACCAAGAATTTTGATGAAAATGGCGAGTCTGTTGAAGACGAATCAGGTGTGGAAACCTTAAGTCGTTTCTTGAACGACTTGGCCCTGATTGCTGATACAGATGATGGCGCGCAAGAGACTTCGGAAGTGACCTTGATGACTCTTCACGCGGCTAAGGGACTGGAGTTCCCAGTGGTCTTCTTGATTGGGATGGAAGAAAACGTCTTTCCTCTTAGTCGAGCGGCTGAGGATCCGGATGAGTTGGAAGAAGAACGTCGTCTGGCTTATGTAGGAATCACGCGGGCAGAGAAGGTTCTCTTCCTGACCAATGCCAATTCTCGTTTGCTCTTTGGACGGACCAGCTACAACCGTCCGACGCGCTTTATCAATGAGATCAGCTCAGATTTATTGACCTACCAAGGCCTAGCACGTCCGGTTAATACGAGCTTTAAAGCTTCCTATAGCAACGGTGGCGGAATGACCTTTGGAAAAGGAATGAGCCTGTCACAAGCCCTTCAAGAGCGCAAGAGACAAGCAGCTCCAAGCGCCCTCACGTCCTCTAGCCTCCCCTTTGGCAATGGCAAGCAATCTGGTGCTAAAGAAAGTGTCGCTTGGTCCATTGGTGACATTGCAATTCATAAGAAGTGGGGGAGAAGGAACCGTGCTTGAAGTCTCAGGTAGTGGCAATACCCAAGAGCTCAAGATTAACTTCCCAGAAGTGGGTCTCAAGAAACTCTTGGCCAGCGTCGCTCCGATTGAGAAAAAATAAACGGAAACCAGTAAGCCTAGTGTATTATTTCAGAACATAAACAAGCAATATCTCCTCAAGGATCTAATTGCTTACTGCATGAAAAAGTTGCAAGAAAAGAAATTTTGGAAATAGCGCGGAATAGATTGAGACTTTTCGCCGTGAGGAAAGCGCCAGAAACACATAAGTTTCTGGTGCTCGGTATATTTGAGACGTGAGGCTCAAATATAAGGTATGGAATCCCAAAGGGAGTCGCTACCGTCCGTCCTCACCTAAGAAAAGTCTCCAATAGAGGAATGAATACTCGGTTAAAACCAGCAGGCCTAGCTTGCTGGTTTTGATTTTACTGGTAGCATGATATAATATACTAAGAATAGAGAAAGAGGCAGGCTATGAACGAAATCAAGTGCCCCAACTGTGGGGAAGTTTTTACAGTCAATGAAAGTCAATACAGCGAGCTCTTGTCCCAAGTGCGGACGGCGGAGTTTGACAAGGAAATTCATGAGCGGATTCGGCAGGAGTTGGCTTTAGCAGAGCAAAAGGCCCTCAATAAGCAACAAGAGAAGTTAGCAAAAAAGGACCAAGAAATTGCCCAGTTACAAAACCAGATTCAACAGTTTGATACCGAAAAAGAATTGGCTAAAAAAGAGGTGGAGCAAACCGCTAGCCAAAGTCTGCTAGAGAAAGAAAAAGAAGTTCAACAACTTGAGAATCAGCTGGCGACCTTGCGCTTGGAGCACGAAAATCAGCTTCAAAAGACGCTTTCTGATCTTGAAAAAGAACGCGATCAGGTTAAAAATCAGCTTCTTCTACAAGAAAAAGAAAACGAGCTCTCTCTGACTTCAGTTAAGCAAAACTATGAAGCGCAACTTAAGGCAGCAAATGAGCAAGTTGAGTTTTACAAGAATTTCAAGGCCCAACAATCTACAAAAGCTATTGGTGAAAGTTTAGAGCAGTATGCGGAAAGTGAGTTTAACAAGGTCCGTAGCTTTGCCTTTCCAAACGCTTATTTCGAAAAGGACAACAAGGTTTCTGCTCGTGGGTCTAAAGGAGACTTCATCTTCCGTGATTTTGATGAAAATGGGCTAGAATTCATTTCCATCATGTTTGAGATGAAAAATGAAGCGGATGGAACTGAAAAAAAACATAAGAATGCCGATTTCTATAAGGAATTGGACAAGGACCGTCGAGAAAAGAACTGTGAGTACGCTGTTTTGGTAAGTATGCTTGAAGCAGATAATGACTACTTTAACACAGGTATTGTCGATGTCAGCCACGAGTATGAGAAGATGTATGTGGTCCGTCCTCAGTTCTTTATCCAGTTGATTGGTCTCTTACGCAATGCAGCCCTTAACTCCCTTAAATACAAGCAGGAACTAGCACTAATCCGTGAACAAAATATTGATATCACTCATTTTGAGGAAGATTTGGATGCTTTCAAAGTGGCCTTTGCCAAGAACTACAATTCCGCTTCTGTGAACTTCGGCAAGGCAATCGATGAAATCGACAAGGCCATTAAACGGATGGAAGAAGTCAAGAAATTCCTCACTACATCTGAAAACCAACTTCGCCTCGCTAACAACAAATTGGATGATGTTTCCGTTAAAAAATTGACTCGGAAGAATCCGACTATGAAAGCCAAGTTTGATGCCTTGAAGGGGGAATAGAAGGCAGTGGAAAATGAATTATTAGTATTGAATACTGAAGATGTATATGAGTCTGAAAATTTAAATTATGACGAATTAGAAGAACTATTGGAACAGCAATTTACAATGGAGTTTTCTAATCTTGAAAAATTGGAACTAGAATGTAAAGAAATTAGTTCACCAGATAAATTGGGGGATGTTATTTTAGATGAAATATGGAATCAATTTGCGAATCAAGTTGGTTTAGATATGACAAGTGACACGCTTCTAAAGCAGTATAACGATAAGCATCCAAATGGTTATACAAAAGAAGAGGGCGCTAAGATACTGAAGGATAAAAGGTATATTGACGCAAATAAAGCTATGAAAGAAACCCAAAAAACCGGAAATTTAAAGGATGAATATACTGGGAAAAAATTAAAGATAAATGAAAAAGCTAATTTGGATCACGTTGTAGCACGAAAACAATTATTTGAGAATCCTTGGAGGAAGATTGCTGATATAGATACTGCTGATTTAGCAAATAAAAAGGAAAATTTTGCGGCAACTAATGAATCACTTAATAAAAGTAAAGGGGCAACATCCAATAGTGACTATATAAAAAATCGAGAAGTGAGAGAAAAAAAACTCAGGGATCAAGATCAACGAGCCAATGAGAAAATAGATAAAAAGAATATCTCAGATGCCGAAAAAAGAAATCTTAAAGCTATAAATGAAAAAAAATTAAACGATAAATTAGCTGCTGATTCGAAGAAAATGCTTAAGGCTGAGAAAAAAGCAAAGAAAGCTATTAATAAAGATATAGCAAAAAAAGCACCTGTAAAAATAGCGAATAAGGCAGGTAAAGACGCGGTTAAAGCTATGTTTGTTGCAGCATTGTTTGGGATGCTGAAAGAAATAATGAATGCTTTGGTTCGTTTTTTCAAATCTAAAAAACGTTCGTTTGATACATTCTTAGATGAAATGAAAAATGCGCTTCATTCCTTCTTTAATAAAATTAAAGATTTTATCAAAGTTGGTGTAGACAGTTTTGCTGGGAGTATAGTGGGAGAGATTATTGGAGCAATAAATCAAAAATTAAGAAGGCTTCCAAATATGGTCAAACAAGTATTTGGGTCAATCAGAGAGAGCATCTCTTATTTATCGAATCCTGAAAACCAATCTCATTCTACTGAAATTAAAATTGCCCATATATCAAAAATCATTACTTCTGGTTTGGTTGCTGTAGGAGCAATGTTTTTAGGAGAAATTCTTGAAAAGTATTTATTAACAATACCAGGTATGGGATTTGAAATAAAGTTTTTAGGTACTTTAGCAAATGTTTTGGGAATGTTTTTTGCAAGTGTACTGACAGGAATATTGGCTGTCATTATCATTAATGGACTTGATCAATTTATTTCAAGAAAGTTAATTGAGGAGAATCAAAAGCAACAAGCTGATAAGAAAAACGAATTGTTGAGAATTCAAGATATACAAATTTTTGTTGCAGAAGAAAATGTTGCTGTTAAACGAAACCATATCTTTAGTAAAATGTCCCAAAATCATCAAAAATTACGAGAGTTACTTGGAACCATTCAAGAAGATATTTATCTTTCTCAGGTAAATTTTAAACAACGATTAATCGAGAATGAAAGATATTTTGAAGAGAAACATGACGAACTAGCTGATATGCAAAAAGTATTAAATGATTTACTGTAGGAGTATAATTATGTCGGAAGAATTAGAGATTCAAGTTTTAGAAAAGTCTGAAAGGTTTAATGATAAAAAACAGGAGTTAAAAGATTTTAGTGAATTGATTCCAAAACAATCAGATTTACCAACTGTTCCAAAAGAAGAAAGCTTCTTCGGTATTATAGCTATGGACTATGGTGTAAAGGGGAAAGACTTAAATGCTCTTTCCGATGCTGTTCAAAATAGAATGATTGAACAAAACAAGCATATTAAAAAGATTATTCAGGAGTTTAATACCATTTATGAAACATTTCAGCTTTTAGATGATGAGTATATTCAAAAAATTTCAAAGTCTTTGATCGCAGCCAAAGAGGCAAATGATAAAGCTATACAGGGATTGCACGAGATAGAAGAATATCAAACAGGTAATAAAAAACTATTAGATGATGTTTTTAAACAGAATAAATCCTTAATTGATGTTTTAAAGAAACAGCATAATAGATTAGATGATTTAGAAAATCTAGAAAATAGTTTTAACGATTTGCATTTACAAGTTGAAGAAACACAAAATAATCTTAAAAACGATGTAGATAAGATAAATGTTCGATTAACAGAGGAAGGCAATAATCTTACTTTAATAGTTGAGAGATTTCAAAATGAATTAGAGGAAAAACAAAAAGAAATTATTTTCCTTAGAAAAGGATTATATGCTTTAGGGTTTGTCCTTGTTATAGTACTATTATTTCTATTTTTTAAAGGAATGTAGATGATTAGTGAAACTTATTTAAAATTGTTAAAAACAGAAGTGAAAAAAATTGACGAATTAACGAATATGACATATGAATTTGAAATAATTCTTCAAGATATTGTAAATCATGTTAAAAATTCAGAGCTAGAGTTTGTAAAACGTTTAGGAAATTTGTCAAATAATGAAACATTTCCAACTATGAAGGATAAACAATCTAATATATTAGAAATTTTGTATAAATATTTAGGTGCTAGAGTTATTGATACAAACTATGCTATATTAAAAGAAACAAATACAAAATCTTTTGAGATATTATCGAATGAATTAAATTCTTTAATAGGCTTAGAAAATGTAAAAAAAGAGATAGAAGGACTAGTAACATTTAATAAAATTCAAAAAGTTAGAGAAAACCTTGGTCTAAAAAAGACAAATAGAACAATGCATATGGCATTTTTAGGGAATCCGGGAACGGCCAAAACGACTGTTGCTAGGATTGTGGGTAACATGTATCGTTCACTAGGTATTTTAAGTAAGGGACATTTTATTGAAGCAAGTAGAACTGATTTAATAGCTGAATATCAAGGTCAAACTGCTATAAAAGTTAAGAGGATTATCCAAAAAGCCATAGGAGGGGTTTTATTTATAGACGAAGCTTATAGCATAACAGAGAACGATAAAAGCGACAGTTATGGTAGAGAATGTTTAACTGAGTTAACGAAAGCACTAGAAGACTATAGAAGTGATTTAGTAGTGATTGTAGCAGGTTATGAAGATCAAATGAACCAATTCTTTAACTCTAACCCTGGACTAAGTCTAGATTTAACTATTTTATACATTTTAAAGACTATTCAGTAGAGGAATTACTAGAAATATTTCTTTATATTTGTTCGGAAAATGATTATTTGATTTCTAAAGAAGCTCAAGACAAAGTGAAGGATATTTTTCAAAAGTCTATTAATGAAAAGGATAATTTGAAATCAAATGGAAGATTAGCAAGAAATATTTTTGATTCTGTCGTAATGAATCAGGCAAAAAGATTGGCAAGATCCAAGTCATTTTCTAAAGAAACTCTTCAGTTAATTACTAGTGAAGATATTTTTTTAGAAAATCAAAACTAACATAAAAAACGCTGGAAAATTTTTCCAGCGTTTTATGTTAGTTAAATTGCAAAGAGATCGTTTAGGTTTTCTGCCATAGTTGGGTGGGTAAAGATTTGCTTCGCAATGTAAGTATAAGGGATCTTGTTGTCCATGGCCATGGTGATCAGATTGATGAGTTCGCCTGCAGCTTCTCCGAAGAGAGTGACCCCAAGAATTTCCTTGGTTTCTGGATTGACCACGGCTTTGAAGGCCCCTCGGAGGTCTGCATTGACATGGCCACGTGGCATTGCAGCCACTGGTATTTCTTTGGCAGCAACTGGAAGTCCCTTGTCGCGTGCTTCTTGCTCAGTCAAGCCGACTTGGGCCAATGGAGGAGCAATGAAGAGTGTTGTCGCATAGTTTCCGCGTGTTTCGAGATTGTAGCTACCATCGCCTGTGAGGTAGTTGAAGACGATGCGGAAGTCATCGAGGGACATATAGGTGAACTGAGGACCGCCATTGACATCCCCAACTGCAAAGACGCCAGGGACATTGGTTTCCAAATGACGGTTGACTTGAATCGCTCCACGATCAGTGACTTTGATATCTGTATTTTCAAGACCCAGTCCAGCTGTATTCGGCTTGCGTCCGGTTGCGTAGAGGAGGATATCGAACTCGAAGTCTCCTTTATCGGTAACAACGGTTACGCTAGCTTCACCATCCTTGATTTCTTGGGTATGAACACCTTGCAAGAACTGAATGCCATCTTCTTCAAGATAGCCTTTTGCAAGAGCTGCAATGCTTGGTTCAATCCGTGGCAAGAATGTCTCAGAAGCGTCTAGTACTGTTACTTGGCTGCCCAAGGTATTGTAGAGATGGGCAAATTCCAATCCGATTGGTCCACCGCCAAGGACACCTAAGCGTTTTGGCAGATTTTCCAACCGTTGAATACCGGTTGAATCCACAGCGAATTTGCTTTCAGCTAGTCCCGGGATTGGAAGGATAGTTGGCACTGCACCAGTATTGATAATAATGGTTTCTGCTGTCAATTCTTCCTTTTCCTCACCGGCTTGAATTTCGATGACCTTGTTGGAAACGAAACGAGCTGTTGCATCGATAATGTCTACACCAGTTCCAGCAATAGTTGCGTAGTTCTTGCCGTTGAGACGAGTGGTGACCGCATTCTTTTCGCTCATGGCTTGTTCAAAATCCAAGCCTTTTTCCGCTGCGACAATCAAGGTCTTCGTTGGAATACAAGCGATATTGATACAAGTACCACCATACATAGACTTGCTCTTTTCAATTAGAGCGACTTTTTTCCCTTGGCTTGATAATTTCGCTGCTAGTGTTTTACCAGCTTTACCAAATCCAATAACAATAACATCATACGTTAACATATGTTACACCTTCTTTCGTTTTCTATTGTATCAAACCCATTTTAAAAAGTCTGAAATCTGCTACGGGATTTTTAGGAGCTCATGGGAATGGGGAATCAGGGACAAGGAGATCCTTTTCATGGTATAATAAAGGGTCGGTGGCTCTGGTGGTCACACAATCAGTTAGAAAGAGCAAATCAGATGGACGGAATTATTAATATAAAAAAAGAAGCGGGCATGACTTCGCATGATGTGGTCTTTAAACTGCGAAAAATCCTAGGTACCAAGAAGATTGGCCATGGGGGAACGTTGGATCCTGATGTGGTGGGAGTGCTTCCGATTGCAGTTGGCAAGGCGACCCGGATGGTCGAATTCATGCAAGATGAAGGCAAGGTCTATGAAGGAGAAATCACTCTGGGATTTCTACCACAACGGAGGATGCCAGTGGGGAAATCGTCGAGAGGACCCCAGTGGAAGCACCTTTAGATGCAACAGAGGTCGATCGCATGATTGCCCAGATGGTGGGAGAAATTGAGCAGGTACCGCCTATGTACTCAGCAGTCAAGGTCAATGGACGTAAGCTCTATGAATATGCGCGGGCAGGAGAAGAAGTGGAACGGCCTGTCCGACAGGTAACTATTTATGACTTTACGCGTACCAGTGAGATTGGCTACGAGGAAGGACTAGCCCGTTTTCGCTTCCGGGTCAAATGTAGCAAAGGGACGTATATCCGGACCTTATCTGTGGACCTTGGTCAAAAACTGAGTTATGCAGCCCATATGTCTCATCTGACCAGAACTAGTGCCGCTGGTTTGTCACTAGAAGATGCCCTGACCTTGGAAGAAGTGGCTGAAAAAGTAGCACAAGGAGATTTGAGCTTCCTTCATCCACTTGAAATTGGAATAGGGGATCTGGAAAAAGTAGAGCTGACAGCAGAAGAGGTCGGCGAAGTCCAAGTGGGACGCTTTATTCCAGTTGAGAGTGAAGCCAGAGAGTTGGCTGCTTTTTACCATGGAAGATTGGTGGCTACTTTAGAAAAACGGGATAATCTCTACAAACCTCGTAAAGTTTTTCTAATAGAAAGTGTGATACAATAAATTCATGAAAATTCGTTATATAAGCAATGAAAAAGAAATACAATCACAAGGGGATACAGTCGTGGTCTTGGGCTATTTTGATGGTCTCCACCGAGGCCATCAAGAACTCTTTCGGACGGCTCGCAGGATTGCCGATGAGCAAGGACTTGTTGTAGCTGTCTTGACCTTCCCGGAATCTCCTAAGTTGGCCTTTTGCCGTTACCAACCAGAATTACTCCTTCATCTCCAAAATCCAGAGGAGCGATTGAAACGAATGGAGGAATTTGGAGTTGATGAGCTGTATCTGATAGATTTTACCAGTGATTTTGCGGCTCATACAGCAGAAGAATTTGTTGCTAGTTATCTGACAGCTCTTCGAGCTCGTGTCATAGTTGCAGGTTTTGATTATAGCTTTGGAAGTGATAAAAAAGAGGCGACTGATTTAGCGTCCTATTTTGATGGTCAAGTGCGAGTGATACCACCTGTCCTGGATCAAGGGGAAAAAATTAGTTCGACTCGTATTCGCCAGGCTATTGCATCTGGTCAGGTGAAAGAAGCGACGAATCTCTTAGGATATCCTTTGTCCAGTCGAGGGATTGTCGTACATGGGGATGCGCGTGGGCGAACTATTGGCTTTCCAACGGCCAATCTAGCTCCAGTGGATCGGACCTATCTTCCTCAAGATGGTGTTTACGTAGTAGAAGTAGAGGTAATGGGGAAACGATATCGAGGGATGGCTTCCGTTGGGAAACTCGACCTTCGATGGGACAGAACTTCGATTTGAGGCCAATCTCTTTGATTTTACGAAAGATATATATGGATATACTATCCGGATTTTTTGGTTGGATAAGATTCGAGAAATGGTAAAATTTGATAGTGTACCAGCCCTAATTGACCAACTTCATCAAGATGAAAAAATTGCCCGTAAGTGGATGAAATCATGATTATTGTAAATTCTCCCTTTAGGGGAGAATTTTATTCTTTTAAATACAAAAATCGCTTTTCAAGCGTCCAATATTTTTGTATAATATAGTTAGGTAAGTGTATACAAAAAGAAGTGAAGATCATGATTACATTATTTTTATCTCCGAGTTGTACATCATGTCGGAAAGCACGGGCTTGGCTAGAAAAGCATGAAGTTCCTTTTAAAGAACATAATATTATGACAAGTCCCTTGTCTTATGATGAGTTGCGTAATATTTTGGCCCTGACTGAAAATGGAACAGACGACATTATTTCAACTCGTTCAAAAATTTTTCAGAAACTAAATGTAGATGTAGAGGATTTATCGATTTCTGCTTTGATTAAGCTCATTGAAGAAAATCCTAGTCTTTTGCGTCGCCCAATTATTCTTGATCAAAAGCGTATGCAAATCGGCTTCAATGAGGATGAAATCCGAGCATTTCTACCTCGATGCTATCGTAAAGAAGAATTAAAATCTGCTACATTAAGGGCGGAGATCCAGTAAAATGAATAAGAATTATAGTTACCCACTCGATTTATCGTGGAGCACTGAAGAGCTTGCTTCGGTGCTTTCTTTTTTTAATCAGGTAGAACAAGCTTATGAGCAAAAGGCGAATGCCCGAACCTACCTAGAAGCTTACAAGGCCTTTAAGAAAGTTGTCCCAAGTATTGGCGAAGAAAAACGTTTGGGCAAAGAGTTTGAAGAGGTCAGTGGCTACTCTCTCTACCGAGCTACAAAAGTAGCCAAAGAAAAAGGGGAAGGATGGTTTTCGATTGATCAATAAATTAGAATTTGCTAAGACCATTGTCAGAGAAGCAGGAAGCTATCTAAGAGAACACTTACATGACCAGCTAGCGATTACTGTCAAAACAAATCCGACGGATTTGGTGACTCAGATGGATCAGGAAGTGCAAGCAACCTTGGTCCGCAAGATTTTAGAAGCTTATCCAGAAGATCAAATTTTTGCTGAAGAAGATGAGCTTCGTGCCCCTATTCGATCAGGAAAGGTCTGGGTCATTGACCCCATTGATGGGACCAATAATTTTGTGACTCAAAAAGAAGATTTTGCTGTTATGGTTGCCTATTTTGAAGAGGGTCTTGGCCGGTTTGGTTTGATCTATGATGTCATGCGGGATCATCTCTTTTTTGGCGGAAAGGAATTTGGAGTTTTTTGTAACGACCGTCGCCTACAAAGCTTCCAAGATCGTCCCCTGAGTGATTTATTAGTGGCCTCCAATGTAGGTATGCTCAAGACCAATGCTTGGGGTATGGCGGATTTGGGGGCAGAATGCTTAGGGATTCGGGTCTATGGGAGTGCCGGTATCAGTTTTACCAAGATCCTATCCGGTGGTATTTTAGGCTACTTCAGCTATATCTGGCCTTGGGATTATGCGGCTGCAGCTATTATGGGAGAGTGCCTAGGATACTCAGTCTTGACCTTGGAAGGGAAAGAACCTAACTATGAGACCTTGGAGCCTATCATGATGGTCCCAACTTGTAAACTAGATGAGATTCAGCCTTTTTTGACGAAAGGAAAAGACGCATGACCTTTCCTCAAGGATTTAAAGAAAAGTATACCCAATTACTTGGAGAAGAGGCCATGGCCTTCTTTCAAACCTTTGATGAACCAGCCGTTTCTGCCTATCGAACCAATCCGTTAAAGGCGGAGCAAATCAGAGGTAATGAGCCTATTCCAGGTATGCCTTGGAGTTACTATGGCAAGGTGTCGGGGAAATCCGTTGCCCATGTCACAGGTCTGGTCTACTCGCAAGAACCCGCTGCCCAAATGGTGGCTCAAGTAGCACATCCAAGTCCAGGTATGAAGGTCTTGGATCTTGCGGCAGCACCTGGTGGGAAGACGACCCACTTACTCTCTTATTTAGACAATCAAGGTCTCCTCATTTCTAATGAAATTCACAAGGGTCGCTCCAAGATTCTGGTCGAGAATGTCGAACGTTTTGGGGCTCGTAACGTCGTGGTGACCAATGAATCCGCCGAGCGTTTGGCCAAGGTTTTTCCAGCCTATTTTGATCTGATTGTTTTGGATGCTCCGTGTTCTGGTGAAGGAATGTTCCGGAAGCAACCAGATGCCATGGACTACTGGCACCCAGATTATCCAGCTCAATGTGCTGGTCTTCAAAGAGAAATTTTAACAGATGCTATCAAGATGCTGGCACCAGGTGGACAGCTAGTTTATTCGACCTGTACCTGGGCACCGGAAGAGAATGAAGAGATTGTCTCTTGGCTCATAGAAGAATATGAGTTGGAATTGCTACCGATTGAAAAAATCAATGGCATGGTAGAGGGGATCGGTTATCCTGAAACAGCCCGGATGTATCCCCATCGTTTCAAAGGGGGAAGGGCAATTTGTTGCTAAATTCCTTTATAAGGGAGAGCCTGAAGTTAAGAAGATCAAGGAAGGACGTTCCAATCTAACGGCTGAGCAGAAGAAGCTGTGGCAAGCTTTTGCCAAGGATTGTTTAGCCATTGATTTAGAGGGTCTCTACCAGTGTTTTGGAGATCAGCTTTATCTCTTACCTGTTGGTCTCCCTGATTTGAAAAAGGTCAAGATTGCTCGCAATGGCTTGCACCTTGGAACCTTTAAGAAAAATCGCTTTGAACCTAGCTTTGCTTTGGGCCTAGCTCTGAAACCAGATCAAGTGAAGAAATCGGTCAGCTTGTCGGATCCAGACTTTATGAAGTACGTGGCTGGAGAGACTATTCAGCTAGATCAAGACTACCCAAATGGTTGGTATCAGGTCCTGGCTGGAGGCAATGGTTTAGGTTTTGCAAAAGTGACTGGACGGACCTTAAAAAATTTCTTTCCAAAAGGTTTGAGATTTAGATAAATTATTAGGAAATGCCGTCTTTCTATGTTATAGTGGAAATAGAGTGATTCTTGCTAGAATACTAGAAGATAACAAGTGTTTAGAGATAAGATTTAAACGATATTTGATTATGATTCAAGGAGACTTACATTGAATAAATGCAAAGCTAGTCCTTGGGCTAGCAACAGTAGCACTTGCAGCTTCTCTTTCTGCCTGTGCGTCTTGGATTGACCGTGGAGAAGCGATTACAGCTGTTGGATCAACAGCCCTACAACCGCTCGTTGAAGGGGTGGTAGATCGTTATATTGAAGAGCATCCCGGTAAGATTGTCAATGTCCAAGGGGGTGGATCTGGTACAGGTCTTTCTCAGGTCCAATCAGGAGCTGTCGACATTGGAAATAGTGACCTCTTTGCAGAGGAAAAAGATGGCATCGATGCTTCTAGCTTGGTGGATCATCAAGTAGCAGTAGCAGGAACAGCCATCATTGCGAACAAGGGGATTTCCGTAGACGATTTAACTACTGAACAATTGCGTAAGATTTTTACTGGTGAATATACCAACTGGAAGCAATTGGGTGGTGAGGACTTGGAAATTACCATTGTGAACCGGGCAGTAGGATCTGGTAGCCGTGCTGTATTTGATGACATCATTATGGACGGCAAAGATCCTAAACAGGCTCAGGAACAGGATTCCAATGGAATGGTGAAGAACATTGTTTCCCAGACTCCAGGTGCCATTTCTTATCTGGCCTTTACCTACGTGGATGATAGTGTCAAAACCATGAAGTTAAATGGCTATGAACCAACTAAGGAAACGTAGTGAATAATAACTGGCCAATTTGGTCCTATGAACACATGTATACCAAGGGAGAGCCAAGTAAATTGGCTAAGAAATTCTTGGATTACATGATGACAGATGAGGTCCAGCAAGAAATCGTTGGTAAGATGGGCTATATCCCAATCAATGATATGAAAGTCAGCCGTGATCTTGACGGTAACATTACGAAGAAATAAGAAGAATTAGGTAAAACATGAACGAAGTAGCAAAAAAAATGCTCGCAAAGTCCAATAATTCTCGTTTGGAAAAATTTGGTAAAACCATTACTTTCTGCTGTATGAGTTTGATTGTCTTTGTTGTAGCTTTGATTTTGATTTTTGTAGCCCAAAAGGGATTATCGACTTTCTTTGTCAACAAGGTCAATGTCTTTAGTTTCCTTTTCGGATCCACATGGAATCCATCTGGGAAAGAATTTGGGGCTTTGCCAATGATCTTGGGTTCCTTCATTGTAACCCTTTTGTCTGCCTTGGTGGCGACACCTTTGCCATCGGTGCGGCAGTCTTTATGACAGAAGTTTCACCAAAGGGAGCTCGTCTCTTACAACCAGCTATTGAATTGTTGGTAGGGATCCCTTCTGTTGTTTATGGATTTATTGGTTTGCAAGTGGTGGTTCCATTTGTTCGTTCCATCTTTGGTGGGACAGGGTTTGGGATCTTGTCAGGGGTCTTTGTCCTCTTTGTCATGATACTTCCAACTGTGACCTTTATGACAACAGACAGCTTACGGGCAGTACCTCGTCACTATCGGGAAGCAAGTATGGCTATGGGAGCGACTCGTTGGCAAACGATTTGGCATGTCACCTTAAAGGCGGCTCGCTCAGGTATTTTTACGGCAGTTGTCTTTGGAATGGCCCGTGCCTTCGGTGAAGCCTTGGCTATTCAGATGGTGGTCGGAAACTCAGCGGTTGTTCCAAATTCTTTAACAACTCCAGCTTCCACCTTAACCTCTATTTTGACTATGGGAATCGGAAATACGGTTATGGGAACAGTTAACAACAACGTTCTTTGGTCACTTGCCTTGGTGCTCTTGCTGATGAGTTTGGCATTCAACAGCGTTATCAAATTGATCACGAAAGAAAGAGGTAAGAAGAACTATGCACGCTAAAAAAATAGATAAGATAGCGACAGGGGTTCTCTATGCAATTGCTGGAATTATTGTCACTATTCTTGCTTCTTTGATTCTCTACATCCTGGTTAGAGGGTTGCCGCATGTGTCTTGGACCTTTTTGACCAGCAAATCTTCTTCTTACCAAGCAGGTGGAGGGATTGGGATTCAGCTCTATAATTCCTTCTTCCTTTTAGTCATTACTTTGATTATCTCCTTCCCACTTTCTTTGGGGGCAGGGATCTACTTGTCAGAGTATGCCAAGAAGGGCCCATTGACCAACTTGGTTCGGACCTGTATTGAGATCTTGTCTTCTCTCCCATCGGTCGTAGTCGGTCTCTTTGGCTACTTGGTCTTTGTAGTGCAGTTTCAATATGGCTTCTCAATTATTTCAGGGGCCTTGGCCTTGACGGTCTTTAACCTGCCACAAATGACGCGAAACATTGAAGATAGCTTGCAAAACATCCACCATACACAGAGAGAAGCTGGGCTTGCGCTTGGAATCTCTCGTTGGGAAACCGTGATACACGTAGTGGTACCAGAAGCCTTGCCAAGTATTATTACGGGTGTCGTATTAGCTTCTGGGCGGATCTTTGGGGAAGCAGCGGCCTTGATTTATACAGCTGGTCAGTCTGCCCCAGCCTTGGATTGGAGCAACTGGAACCTCTTCAGTGTGACCAGTCCGATCTCCATTTTCCGTCAAGCGGAAACTCTAGCAGTCCACATTTGGAAGGTTAATAGTGAAGGAACCATTCCCGATGCGATTGAAGTATCCGCTGGATCGGCTGCAGTCTTGTTGATCTTTATTTTGATTTTCAACTTTGGAGCCCGTAAGCTAGGGACTTACCTCCATAAGAAATTAACCTCAGCATAAAAGGAGAAGAAATGTCAAAGTACAATTGGGATGAGAAACATATCATTACTTTTCCTGAAGAAAAAGTGGTCCTTTCGACCAAAGACTTGCATGTCTACTATGGATCAAACGAATCCATCAAAGGTGTGGATATGCAATTTGAGAAGAATAAAATCACAGCTTTGATCGGTCCTTCTGGATCTGGAAAGTCCACCTATCTTAGAAGTTTGAACCGGATGAACGATACCATTGATATTGCGCGTGTGACTGGGGAGATCTGGTACGAAGGGATCGATGTTAACCGGCCAGATATTAATGTCTATGAAATGAGAAAGCATATCGGGATGGTCTTCCAACGTCCAAACCCATTTGCCAAGTCCATTTACCGCAATATCACCTTCCCACACGAGCGGGCAGGTGTCAAAGACAAGAAGGTCTTGGACGAAATCGTCGAAAAATCTTTGAAGCAAGCTGCCCTCTGGGATCAGGTCAAGGATGATTTGCACAAGTCTGCATTGACCCTCTCTGGTGGTCAACAGCAACGCCTCTGTATCGCTCGAGCTATCTCTGTCAAACCGAAGATTTGCTCATGGATGAGCCAGCTTCAGCCTTAGACCCTATCGCAACAGCCCAGTTGGAAGAAACCATGCTGGAGTTGAAGAAGGATTACACCATTATTATCGTGACCCACAGCATGCAACAGGCTGCTCGTGCTAGCGATTATACAGGATTCTTCTATCTAGGCGATTTAATCGAGTATGATAAAACAGCCAATATTTTCCAAAATGCAAAACTCCAATCAACCAACGATTATGTATCTGGTCACTTTGGATAGGAATTGGTAACATAGAAACAACATAAGGATGAAAACATGACAGAACCAATTTTGCAAGTCAAGGACTTGTCGGTTTATTACAATAAGAAAAAGGCACTGAATAGTGTGTCACTGGATTTCACCCCTAAAGAAATCACGGCTTTAATCGGACCGTCTGGATCAGGGAAGTCTACCTTGCTCAAAGCCATCAACCGGATGGGAGATTTGAACCATGAGGTGACAACAACAGGAACCGTCATTTACAATGGTCACAATATCTATAGTCCTCGGACAGATACAGTAGAACTTCGTAAGGAAATTGGAATGGTTTTCCAACAGCCCAACCCTTTCCCCATGTCTATCTATGACAATGTCACCTATGGACTCATGATTAATGGAATCAAGGACAAGCAAGTCTTGGATGAAGCAGTCGAAACCTCTTTGAAAAACGCTTCTATTTGGGATGAGGTCAAGGATCGCCTTCATGATTCAGCAATCGGGCTTTCAGGGGGGCAACAACAACGGGTTTGTGTGGCGCGTGTCCTAGCAACTAGTCCAAAGATTATCCTCCTGGACGAGCCAACCTCAGCCTTGGACCCGATTTCTGCTGGAAAGATTGAAGAAACGCTTTATGGGTTGAAGGATCGTTACACCATGCTTTTGGTGACCCGGTCTATGCAACAAGCCAGTCGGATTTCGGATAAGACAGCCTTTTTCTTGGATGGGGACCTCATCGAGTATGATGACACCTCAAAAATCTTCTTGAACCCTGCTCGTAAGGAAACAGAAGATTATGTATCAGGGAAGTTTGGATAAGAAAGGGAAAGTAAATGTTACGTGTACAATTTGAAGAAGATTTAGAAAAACTTCATAACCAGTTTTATGCTATGGGAAATGAAGTCTTGACCCAGATCAACCGCACGGTTCGAGCTTTTGTCACTCATGATCGTGATCTGGCACGTCAGGTGATTGAAGATGATGCTGAGATTAATGAATATGAAGTGAAGTTGGAGCGCAAATCCTTTGAGATGATTGCCCTTCAACAACCGGTTTCTCAGGACCTTCGGATGGTCATGACAGTCTTAAAAGCAGTATCTGACATCGAGCGGATGGGAGACCATGCGGTATCTATCGCTCGAGCAACCATCCGTATGAAGGGAGAACTTCGTAGTAAGGTTGTAGAGGAAGAAATCAGCAAAATGGGTCGAGAAGTCAAAGACTTTGTTGAAGCAACCTTGGAACTCTACTTAAAAGGGGATGTAGAAACAGCCTATGAAGTAGCAACTCGTGATGAAAAAATTAATGAGTACTATGATCGTATTCAAGAGTTGGCAACGGAAGAAATCAAGCATAATCCTGACTTGATTATTACTGGACGTGATTACTTCCAAGTCATCAACTACTTGGAGCGTATTGGTGATTATGCTAAAAATATCTGTGAGTGGGTTGTCTACTTCGAAACAGGAAAAATTGTGGAATTATAAGAAAATAAAGTCTGAGGTCATGATCTCAGACTTTATTTTTTTATAGATCTGGTTTTGCCCCCTCTTACCTTACAGTTAGTAGGATTTATGTTAGAATAGAAGATGATAAAAAATGAAGAAGGAGTTACTCATGCAAGCAGTTGCACATTTTATTGATACATTTGTACCTGAGCACTATGATCTATTCTTAGATTTAAACCGCTCAGACAAAACTTTCTCAGGGAAAGTGACCATTAGCGGAGAAGCAAAAGAGACTCGCATCTCTCTTCACCAAAAGGATTTGACCATCGAATCGGCTCAAGTAGATGGGCAAGATTGTGCCTTTACAGTCAATGATGAGGAAGAAGCGGTCTTTGTCGAAGTTCCTACTACAGGAAAAGTAAACCTTACCCTTACATATACAGGGAAGATTACGGATAATATGACAGGGATTTATCCGTCTTATTACACAGTAGATGGTGTTAAAAAGGAAGTAATCTCTACTCAATTTGAAAGTCACTTTGCTCGTGAAGCCTTCCCAAGTGTAGATGAACCAGAAGCCAAAGCGACCTTTGATTTGGCTGTGAAATTTGACCAAGAAGAGGGAGAAATCGTTCTTTCTAATATGCCTGAAATCGATGTCGAAAGTCGGAAAGAAACAGGTATTTGGAAGTTTGATACGACTCCTCGTATGTCTTCTTATCTCTTGGCCTTTGCGGCTGGAGATTTGCAGGGTGTGACAGCTAAGACCAAGAATGGAACCCTAGTCGGTGTCTACTCTACCAAAGCTCACCCATTAGAAAACTTAGACTTCTCATTAGATATTGCCGTTCGTGCCATCGAATTCTACGAGGACTATTATGGAGTGGCTTACCCAATCCCTCAATCCCTTCATATTGCGCTTCCAGACTTCTCTTCAGGTGCGATGGAAAACTGGGGCTTGGTAACCTATCGTGAAGTCTACCTCCTTGTAGATGAGAACTCGACAGCCCAAAGCCGTCAAACAGTAGCCTTGGTCGTAGCTCACGAATTGGCTCACCAATGGTTTGGTAACCTCGTGACCATGAAGTGGTGGGATGACCTCTGGTTGAATGAAAGCTTCGCCAATATGATGGAATATGTCTGCTTGGATGCCATCGAACCAAGCTGGAATATCTTTGAAGACTTCCAAACAACAGGTGTACCTGCTGCCTTGAAACGTGACGCTACAGATGGCGTTCAATCCGTCCATGTAGAAGTGAAACACCCAGACGAGATCAACACCCTCTTTGACCCAGCGATCGTTTACGCCAAGGGTAGCCGGCTCATGCACATGCTTCGCCGTTGGTTAGGCGATGATGCCTTCCGTAAAGGTTTGAAGATCTACTTTGAAAAACACCAATATGGAAATACCATTGGGCAAGATCTTTGGGAGGCCTTGGGTCAAGCTTCTGGTCGTGATGTTGCAGCCTTTATGGATTCTTGGTTGGAGCAACCAGGATACCCTGTTGTCTCAGCTTCTGTAGAGAACGACACCTTGATCATCCGTCAAGAGCAGTTCTTCATCGGAGAAAGAGAAGAAAAAGGCCGTAAGTGGGTTGTTCCATTGAATAGCAACTGGACAGGTATTCCAGATACCTTGGAAACAGAAGTCTTAGAAATTCCAAACTATAGTGCCTTGAAAGCAGCTAATACCGGAGCTCTTCGCTTCAATACAGAAAATACGGCTCATTATATCAGTGACTACCGTGGGGAATTGTTAGAGGACATTCTTGCTGACCTTGCTAGCTTAGATAGCACTTCGAAATTGCAAGTGGTTCAAGAACGCCGTCTCTTAGCGGAAAGCGGTCAAATTTCTTATGCAAGCCTCTTGCCAGTGATTGAACACTTGACAGAAGAAAGTTCCTACTTGGTTGTTTCAGCTGTTTCGAGCGTCTTAGCCGGAATCAGTCTCTTTGTGGATGAGGGAACTGAAACAGAAGCAGCCTTCCATGAGTTGTTGAAACGTTTGAACCGTTATAACTTTGAACGCTTGGGTCTGGAGGCTAAGCCTGGTGAAACAGAAGAAGACGAAAAAGTTCGTCAGCTTATGATTGCTAACATGATCAAGGCCAATGACGAAGCTGCACAAGCACAAGCGAGCGCTATCTTTGAAGCGCATGCCTCTGATTTGGAAACTTCCAGCTGCCATTCGTTTGCAAATCTTGGTCAACCAAATCAAGCATCAGGAAACCAAGGAGCTTAGCCAGCAATACCTAGATACCTATGTGAAGACAGTGGATGGAAACTTTAAACGCCAATTGGCAAGCAGCTCTTTCTTACACCAAGGATGTGGAAACCTTGGAAGCTCTATTGAAGGAGTGGAAGAACAAGGATGTGGTGAAACCTCAGGACTTGGCTATGAGCTGGTACTACAACTTCTTGCATGATGACTTTACCCAAGGTAGAACCTGGACTTGGGCGCGTGAGAACTGGGACTGGATCAAGAAGGCACTCGGTGGTGATATGAGCTTTGATAAGTTTGTCATCTACCCAGCTAACTGTTTCAAGACCCATGAACGATTGAATGAATACAAGGCCTTCTTTGAACCACAATTGGATGATATGGCGATCAGCCGTAATATCAAGATGGGAATCAAAGAAATCGCAGCTCGTATCGATCTTATTGAGCGGGAGAAAGCAGCTGTTGAAGCAGCCCTTCTAGCAACAAAATAAAAAAAGCTCCTAGAGAGTGCTATGCAGATCTGCAAGCCTCTCTAAGAGTTTTTTATTTTTCTTTTTTGAAATAAGGGAGATGTTTGAGATTGCGATAGAGAATAACCGCGAAAATCGTTGTCAACATCATCTTAATCAAATCTGGTAATACAAAAGGTAGGATGACCAGTTTTACGGTGAGATCCAAACTCTGGTGGGTAATGAGCATAAAACCTAAGGCCCCCCCAATAAAGAGGACGACTTCCCCTAAGGCGTTAGCAAGGAAAATACGAATGGGCTGTCCCTTTTTGCCAGCGAGGATGGAAGTAACCAAAGCTCGAAGAGGAAAGAAGAAAAGGAATCCGGCAGTGGGACCGTAGAAGGAACTTAAACCTCCATGACCACCCGCAAAGACGGGAAGGCCAATGGCACCTAAGAGGAGGTAAATGACAACGGAAAGGGTGGCTTCTTTTGGACGGTAGATGCTGGCGATCAATCCAATCGCTAAAGTCTGAAGCGTGATAGGAATGGGTCCAAGTGGGATTGTAAAAGGGGATAGGGCAGCAATCAAAGCTGCTCCAAGAGCAATTAATGTCATTGATTCTATTTTTTTCAAAACAGTAAACCTCACTTTGTTTTTATGGTAACTATTCTACAAAAAAGAAGGCAAGCCTGTCAAGTCCTCTTTTCAGCTGTGACAATTGTCTCCTTACTCATTTTAGGAAAGTTTAAGAAAAAATTTAGTCACAATTAAGGAAGAATCGGTAAACTATCCCTATCTAAACAAAGGCCTTGTTTAAATAAATAATTTAAGGAATTGAAAGAATGAACGCTTCGAATGAACAAAAGCAAGAAAGAACTGAAAAAATGATTGTCGTTAAGAAAAGTCCTAAGTGGTGGGCGACTGCCGCAGCAACAGGAGGACTGATCATTGGGATGACTGGTGGATTTGGATTGGGAATGTTGGCGACAGCCAATACGAGTCCCCAGCGTCAGCAAGCTACGGTAGCTACACAAAATAGTAATCAGCCTGCACAAAACCATCAAGGACAAAATAGCCAGGGCAAGGATCAAAATAGCCCTTCAAATGCTCAAGGTTTCAATGGCCAAAATGGTGGACCAGGGCAAGGCCAAATGAACGGCCAACCACCTCAAGGAGGCGGGTCACAAGGGGGCCAAGGACAAGATGGATTTGGTGGAGGACCAGGCGGTATGCCACCGCAAGATGGTCAAAACGGTGGACCAGGCCAAGGGAATAGGAATGGTCAACCTCCACAAGATGGGGGGCCTCAATATCAAGAGGGCAACCAACAAAATGGGAACTCTAATAAAAAGTCCTCCAAGAAGTCCTCTTCGAAAAAAACGTCAAGCAATACAAAACATCCATCAAAGGATGAGACAGGGACAGCTAGCTAAGAAAAAAGTTGAAACAACTATTTGAATGCTACTGAATGAAGCCTGGTCATGGTATAATAGAGTAGAAAATACTCATCATACCTGTATGGAAGAATGAGAAGGAGAAAGTAAACATGATTAAGATTTTATTAGTCGAAGATGACCTTGGTTTGTCTAACTCAGTATTTGATTTTTTAGATGATTTTGCGGATGTCATGCAAGTCTTTGATGGAGACGAAGGTCTTTACGAAGCTGAAAGTGGGATCTACGATTTAATTTTGCTTGACCTCATGCTTCCTGAAAAAGATGGTTTCCAAGTTCTCAAAGAATTGAGAGAAAAGGGTGTTACAACGCCAGTCTTGATTATGACAGCCAAAGAAAGTCTAGATGACAAGGGACATGGCTTTGAACTTGGTGCAGATGACTACTTAACCAAGCCTTTCTACCTAGAAGAGTTGAAAATGCGGATTCAGGCACTGTTGAAACGTTCTGGTAAGATCAATGAAAATACCTTATCTTATGGAAATATGACTGTCAATCTAGCAACGAATTCAACGCTTGTAGATGGAAAAGAAATAGAGCTCTTAGGGAAAGAATTTGATCTCCTTGTTTATTTCCTTCAAAATCAAAATGTTATCCTTCCAAAAACACAAATCTTTGACCGTTTGTGGGGATTTGATAGCGACACAACTATTTCAGTTGTAGAGGTGTATGTTTCTAAGATTCGTAAGAAATTAAAAGGAACGGACTTTGCGAAAAATCTCCAAACATTACGAAGCGTGGGGTACATTCTGAAAGATGCTCAATAAAATTAAAAGAACCGTGAATGCAGATGATTTCTCTTATTTCATCCGCTATTTTGGCCTCTTCACCTTGATTTTCTCAACGATGACCCTGATTATCATTCAGGTCATGCGATCAAGTTTGTATACGACGGTTGATGAGAATTTAAAAATCATTAGTAAGGATCGCTATTCCATCATTAGCTTGGCTAGCCGAGCTGGAAATAATATGGATAGGGAAGGGGAAGAAGATTCAAAATCATATGATGAACCGGATCACGAGGATCGCCCAAAACCTTCTGTGACATCAAATAGTACTGCTATACTTCTGAATGATAAGTTTGAAAATGTAACGACAGGTGATGGTTTTTTAGATTTGAAATCCATCACCTTTAGTAAGAGTTACTTAAATAAGATTAAACAGATTCAAATTACCAACCGCTACAATCAAAAGGAAAGCTACCGCGCTTATTTGGTAGATATTGATCCCGATGATTATATCGATGGGGTGAAATATGCCGTGATCATGACCAATATCAGTCAGTTGGAGCAGACTAGTGAAAAACATGAGAGCCAAATCGCCTTGGTCATGATTTGCTTCTGGGGCATTTCTCTCTTTGCAAGTATCTTTCTTGCTAAGATGAGCGTTAAGCCCCTTTTAGAAAGTATGAATCGTCAGAAGGCCTTTGTCGAAAATGCTTCTCATGAATTGCGGACGCCTCTAGCAGTTTTGCAAAATCGTTTGGAAGCCTTATTCCGAAAACCAGAGGCGACGATTATGGAATCCAGTGAGAATATTGCCTCCTCTTTGGATGAGGTTCGCAATATGCGCTTATTGACGACCAATCTCTTAAACTTGGCTCGCCGAGATGATGGCATCAAACTAGAATATGGTGAGATCAATCCAAGTTTCTTTCGTCAAACCTTTGCTAATTACGAGATTATAGCAGAAGAAAATGATAAAGTTTTTGAGTATGAGAATCAGGTGGATAAAAGTTTGGTTTCTGACAAGGTCCTTCTGAAGCAGCTGATGACGATTCTCTTCGACAATGCACTTAAGTATACGGAGGAAGATGGAAAGATTCGTTTTGTAGCCCAATTTAAGGACCGCTATCTCTATTTTCGAGTAGAGGACAATGGTCCAGGAATTCCAGATGAGGCTAAGAAGCGTATTTTCGATCGTTTTTATCGGGTAGACAAGGCTCGAACCCGGCAAAAAGGTGGATTTGGTCTGGGCTTATCTTTAGCCAAACAAATTGTAGAAGCCTTTAATGGTACGATATCTGTTCGAGATAACAAACCTAAAGGAACCATCTTTGAGGTAAAACTAACAACCAAGTCAGATAGTAAAAAGAAATCAAGTTCTAAATCAACGAAGAACAAGTAAGAGAGTGGGACAGAAATCGGTAATTCGTTAGAATTCGATTTCGTCGTCCCACCTCCGCACAGTTGAGTAGGGCTGTAAAAGCTGATGAAATCAGCGTAGTAGAGCCCATTCAACCACTGCGTCTTGCTCGATAATCCAAAGACAATTGAGAGGCTAGGACTTTTGTCCCAGCCTCTTTTTTCATCCATCTCAAATGATCGCTATTTTTGTCTAACTAGTGTATAATAGTAAAAAAAGAAAGAGGTGTCTTATGGCTTCAAAAATGTTACACACTTGTTTACGAGTGGAGAATTTAGAAAAATCAATTGCTTTTTATGCAGATGCGTTTGGATTTAAGGAATTGCGTCGCAAGGATTTTCCTGAATACAAATTTACGATTGTCTACCTTGGCTTAGAAGGAGATGACTATGAGTTGGAATTAACTTACAACTATGATCATGGTCCTTATGTCATTGGAGATGGTTTTGCCCATATAGCCTTGAGTGCGCCAGATCTTGAAGCCCTTCATGCTGAGCATAAGGCGAAGGGTTACCAAGTAACGGATCCAAAAGGATTGCCAGGTACCCTTCCGAACTATTACTTCATTGTGGATCCAGATGGCTACAAAGTCGAAGTAATTCGTGAGAATTCTTTATAGTCAGTAACAAGATGAAAGACAGGTTGGGATGCAATTGCCCAATCTGTTCTTTTTATGATAAGACCTGTTCTGTTAAAGAAAAATGTGATCAAAATACCTATCTCATACTACCTATTCTATTTTGGTTAATTTAATTCATTTTTTTTAGGCATTTCTAATGTTTTTTGATGACAAACTTGCTATAATAAGAGTATGAAAATCAATTACATAAAAATTCTAGTATTAGTTTTACTGAATCTCCTTTTAGTAGGAGCTATATATATCGGCTATCAAAAAATTCAGGAAGCGAGGGCGATAAAAAATTACAACCAGCAATTCTCAAAAGCACTTAAAGCAGAGGCTACAGAGGAAAAGAATAGGGACAGTCAGATACAAAAAGGTATCGTTGGCCAGACTTATGTAACAGCCTATTACCCCACTCTGAATGGTGAACCCATCGCAATCATCAAAGAGAAGATTCTTGCAGATATCGGTTCCATTCCTCAAGAGGAAGAGAATAATCATCAGGCGCGTGAACTCTTTCTACCACTCAGAAGTTCTACCAGATCCTTTTGTGGGAGTTCATCCCTATCAAATCAAGCGGACTCAGTACAAGTGGAAAAAAGAGATGTTCATCAAGGATGAGTTGAAAAAACTCCCCTTGGTCTACTTAGACGATCAGGGAAATACCTTTCAATTCTCTCAATTGTTTACAGACTTAGGTTTTGCTAAAGAAACGCTTTTGACCGAATTGCGTTCGCAACTGGTCTTTCTTCGAATGGATGATCAACAGATTGAAGAGTTGCTAGAAACTGTCGCGGCATCAGACATGGCAAGCTGGAGTTTTTCTTATGAGAAGAGTTTACTATCGATTAGTCTACCTGTTGAGATTGAGGGAATGGAAACCTTTGATGTTCCACTCTCAAAACTTTATGACGTGATAGATACAGACCGTCTTCAACCTGACGATTTAACGGCTTATGAAGCCTACCAAGAGCAACGCCATGAAAAAATGGTTGCCTTGACCTTTGATGATGGACCAGATCCAACGACGACCCCTCAGGCCTTAGAAATCCTGAAGAAATACCGGGTTAAAGGTACTTTCTTTATGCTAGGGAAAAATGTGTCAGCCTATCCAGAAATAGCCAAGCAGGTGCGGCAAGCTGGCCATGAGATTGGGAATCATTCATGGAACCATCCTGTATTGACCAAGCTATCTTTGGATGCAGCGAAGCGAGAGATTATGGATACCAAGGAAATCATTCAAAAAGTGACTGGTGTCCAAACCATGATTACCCGTCCTCCATATGGTTCTATCAATAGTGCTATTCAATATGCTGTTGACCAGGCCTTCATCATGTGGGATGTGGATACCCTGGATTGGAAGAGTCACAATACCAATGCTATTCTTTCAGAGATTAAAAAGCAGGTTAAGCCAGGATCAATCATCCTCATGCATGATATTCACCAAACTTCCATCAATGCTCTTCCAGCTGTGATTGAGTATTTGCAGTCTCAAGGCTACAATTTAGTGACTATAGATGAACTCTTGGATCATCAAGTTGAAAGCCATCGCTTGTACTACAGTAAAAACTAAGAAAAAATCGTTCGTAAGACTACGAACGATTTTCTTATTCTTCCCCTATATAGAGTTGTGCTCCCTTAAGAATCAGGGGACGAACGGGGGTTAATTTTTTCAAACTTTTCAATTCTTCTGGATGGCTGACCAAGGTGATGACATAGCCCTCTTTACCCATACGTCCGGTACGTCCAGATCGGTGGATGTAGGTTTCGGTATCTCGAGGAACTTCATAGTTGACGACACATTCTAGAGAGTCAATATCAATTCCTCGTGCCACCAAGTCTGTTGCAAGAAGGAGTGTCAGTTGGTGGTCCTTAAAGCGTTCCAGAATGACTTTTCGGAACTTGACATTAACGTCACTAGCAAGTGAGACGGCGCTAACTTCCCGGTATTGGAGTTTTTCTTCGGCGCTTCCTAGGTCTGACAAGCTGTTGAAGAAAACGAGACCACGAAAGTCTTCGACATTGGAGAGTTTTCTGAGGAGTTCAACCTTTTCTCGCTTATCCACTTCCATATAGAAGTGCTGAATATTGTCCAAGTTTTGTCCTTCCACTTGAATGGTTAGAGTATTAGGTTCGATTTGTTCTGGATCAAACTTGGTCGTTGCACTCATATAGATAAATTGATGATCTCGGGGCGCGTAGTGGCAAATCTTATCGACAAAGTGATACTGAGAGTCACTAAACAGTTGATCAAATTCATCCAGGATGATGGTATCAACATTCATCATCTTGATTTTCTTTAACTTGATCAATTCAAAAATACGGCCTGGAGTTCCAATGAGAATTTCTGGTCCCTTTTTGAGGCGTTCGATTTGCCGTTTTTGACTAGAGCCTGAAAGGAAGAGTTGGGCACTGAGTCCAAGAGGTTCCGCCCATTGTTTGGCAACATCAAAGATTTGTCCGGCCAATTCTGTATTGGGTGATAGGATCAACAATTGTTGTGCTTTTTTAGGTTTTAGCTTGAGAAGACTAGGGAAGAGATAGGCCAGGGTCTTTCCGGTTCCTGTCGGGCTGACTCCAAGCACGTTCTCCCCTTGGGTGATCGGCTCGAAGAGGCGTTCTTGGATTTCAGTCAGTTGCTCAAAGCCGAGGGTTTTGAGTTGCTCTTGCCAGAGCGGTGGAAATGCTAGTGTCATATTAATGTTCGTCCTTAAAGTGTATTCCAGCATCTTGGCGCATAGTGTAGAGGGTTTGGTGAACTATCTGTCCTGTTTGAAGCCAAGTCTGGTAAAGTGTCTGGTTGCCTTCTGTCATTATACTTGCAAAGGCCTGAGCTTCTTCGAGCATGTTATGAGAAGCAGGAGTAATCGGAAGTTGGTAACTAGTTCCAGAATGATCTTGAAAGAGAGCCTGGCTAACGGCTTCGATTCCACTTAAGAAAAGGGTGCCATCTGTCGTGTAAATTTCCGCAGGAAGATTGCTGGTCACATCTTTGCCGGCTTGAATGCCAATGACAAAGTCAGAATAAACCAAGCTACCCTGTCCGTTCAAATCGATTGAATTAGGCAATTGCCGCGCTTGATAAGTTACTGATTCAGGTTGACCAAAGAGGCCGATTGCAAAGTAGAGAGGATAGACTCCCAAATCCATGAGGGCTCCACCCGCAAATTGGTCGGAGAAAATATTGGGAGTATTCCTTTCAAGAGCTCGGGCATTTTAGAAGAGTATTTGGCATAAGTCATGTGGCCACCCAAGATGGTCTTGTCTTTGAGAAAGTCTTGGATGATCGCAAAGGCTTTTTCATGATAGTTGCGAGCGGCTTCAAAGAGATAGACCTGGTGCTCCTTGGCTAATTTAACCAACTCTTTCCATTCCTTGGGAGTGGTGACAGCTGGTTTTTCAAGGATGACATGTTTCTTAGCCAAGAGGGCTAACTTTGCCTGAGGATAGTGGAGTGAATTGGGACTAGCAATGTAGATGACATCTAGGTCACTATCTAAAAAGGCAATCAGGTCATCATAGAGGGCCACTTGTCCATAGGGTTGGGTGAAACTACGAGCTTTCTCCAAGGTCCGTGAATAGACCGCTCTTAACTCATACTGGTCTGTTTCTTTAGCTGCAGCAAGGAAGGAATGGGAAATGGCACTAGTGCCGATGATACCGAGTTTCAGCATGGCAGCTCCTTTCAATCAGGTATTTACTGGTTTCATTATATCATGTTTCATCCTAAAAAGATGGAATGGGCCTTTCTAATTGGGATGGAGGATAGGAGGGAAGGTCTTCTTGGAAGGTTGATGAAAATCCTTAGAAAAAAGGTTTAAGTCGTGGTCAAGAGACCGCTTTTGTGATAGAATAAATAAGATTATAGAATATGGAGAAGAAGATGCGAAACAGACCAATTATTATCGGTGTAACAGGTGGTTCTGGTGGGGGGAAAACCAGTGTTTCTCGTGCAATTTTGTCCCACTTCCCAGATGAAAAGATTGCTATGATTGAGCACGATTCTTATTACAAGGATCAAAGTCATCTAACCTTTGAAGAGCGGATTCAGACCAACTACGACCATCCTTTTGCCTTTGATACAGATCTCATGATTGAGCAAATCAATGAGTTGTTGGCTGGCCGTCCGGTTGACATTCCAACTTACGACTACGCAGCGCATACGCGTAGCGCCAAGACCTATCGCCAAGAGCCTCAGGATGTCTTTATCGTTGAAGGGATTTTGGTCTTGGAGGACAAGCGTCTTCGTGACTTGATGGATATCAAAATTTTCGTTGATACCGATGATGATGTACGCATTATTCGCCGGATCAAGCGAGATATGGAAGAGCGCGGTCGGAGTTTGGACAGCGTCATCGAGCAGTACTTGGGAGTGGTGAAGCCGATGTACCATCAGTTTATCGAGCCAACCAAGCGCTATGCGGATGTTATCATTCCAGAAGGTGTGACCAATACCGTAGCCATCGATTTGATTACAACCAAAATTGAGAAGATTTTGAGCGAATCACGTGAAGGACAAGGATAACAAGTGAGAGAGGTTAGGAAGTAGTGTCCCAGCCTCTTTTCCATGACAAATAGGGAGAAATATGAAAAAGTTAAGAAGGGAGTTTCACTCCAGAAGTAAGGCCTTTGCCTGCCTACTGACCATGTGTGCAGGCTTTTCAGATGCCTACACCTTTATCGAAAGAGGAGGGACCTTGGCCGCGGGCCAAACGGGAAACGTGGTCTTTCTATCTGTTGGTTTAATTGGCCATGAAATCGCGGATGTGGAGGTCAAACTAGCCACCATGTTGGCCTTTATGATTGGGATTTCTTGATGACCGTCTTTCAACGCTTCTTTAGCCATTCCGTTTGGCGACTCAGTACCTTGGTTCCCTTGGTTCTGACGACCTTGGTGGCAGGATCTCTTCCCAAAGAAGTGCCCAATGTTCTAATTGTACCTTTCTTTGGGCTAAGCTTGGGGATTGTAGCCATTTCCTTTGGAGAAGTCGATAGCTATGCTTATAACCATTCTTTTATGACAGGGAATCTCAAGAAGACCATGGTCGCATATGGAAATTTTGTACGGGAGCGGAAGATGGAGTTTTTCTGGGAGTCTCTCTTTATGACTTCTTTGATTGGGAGCTTTGTGGGAGGAGCTATTCTTTCCACCTTCCTCATCCAATATTATGGCCTTCGGACCATTTGGTTTGTTTCCCTTGTTCTGACCCTTTTTCTCTCTTATCGGGCGATTCAATATGTTCGAAGGGATATCTAGTCACATTCAAATAGTTTGATCAATCGAGGCTGGGACAAAAGTCCTAGCCTCTAAATTTTCTTTGGATTATCGAGCAAGACGCAGTGGTTGAGTGGGCTCTACTACGCTGATTTCATCAGCTTTTACAGCCCTACTCAACTGTGCGGAGGTGGGACGACGAAATCGAATTCTAACGAATTACCGATTTCTGTCCCACTCTCTTTTAATTGGGAATATTTGCTGGATACTTCTGATGGCAAGCTGGGTTGTTATCAAAGGTTGCTCCGTTGTAAATACTTAATTTCTAACTAAAGTTTGGTATAATAAAGGTTATGAATATACAGGAAAAAGAATCACGTTACCAACTCTTACTAGCTCAGTTAGAAGCTCTTTTAGAGGGTGAGAGCAATGCTTTGGCCAATTTAGCCAACGCCAGTGCTTTGCTCAATCAAGCCCTACCACATTCGGTCTTTGCAGGTTTTTATCTTTATGATCAAAAAGAGCTGATTTTAGGCCCCTTTCAAGGTCAGGTTTCCTGTGTCCACATTGCCTTAGGAAAAGGCGTCTGTGGAGAAGCAGCAGAGAAAAGAGAGACGCTGGTGATTGAGGATGTGACCCAGCATGCCAATTATATCTCTTGTGACAGTCGCGCTATGAGTGAGATTGTGGTTCCCATGGTCTTGAAAGACCAGTTGCTAGGAGTGTTGGATCTAGATTCGGATCGGGTGGGAGATTATGATGACCTGGATCGCTTTTATTTGGAACGTTTTGTAGCCATCTTGCTTGAAAAAACAAAATGGAATTTTAGGATGTTTGGAGTAGTAGACTAATGTATCAAGCCCTCTATCGTAAATACCGTAGCCAGACCTTTGGCCAACTTGTAGGGCAGGAGGTTATTGCGACGACCCTTCGACAAGCTGTCGAACAGGGGAAAATTAGCCATGCCTATCTCTTTTCTGGACCTCGTGGGACGGGGAAGACCAGTGTGGCGAAAATCTTTGCCAAGGCCATGAACTGCCCCAATCAAAAAGGGGGAGAGCCTTGTAACGAATGCTATATCTGTGAAGCCATTACCAATGGCAGTTTAGAGGATGTTATCGAGATTGACGCAGCCTCAAATAATGGGGTAGATGAGATCCGAGATATCCGCGATAAATCTACCTATGCGCCTAGTTTGGCTCCTCATAAGGTCTATATTATCGATGAGGTCCATATGCTCTCGACGGGAGCCTTTAATGCTCTTCTCAAGACCTTGGAAGAACCGACAGAAAATGTGGTCTTTATCCTAGCAACAACGGAATTGCACAAGATTCCAGCAACCATCCTTTCACGGGTTCAACGCTTTGAGTTCAAATCTATCAAGACGCCAGCCATTCAAGACCACCTAAAAGCTGTTTTGGATAAAGAAGGGATTGATTACGAAGAAGAAGCTGTAGCCATTATTGCCCGTCGGGCAGAAGGTGGGATGCGGGATGCTTTGTCCATTTTGGACCAGGCCCTCAGCCTGACAGCTGGTGCCCAATTGACCACTGCGATGGCTGAAGAAATCACAGGTTCCATTAGTCAAGAAGCCTTAGATCTTTATGTTGCAGCCTTGTCAGCACAAGATGCAACAGCTGCCTTGGACCAGTTGAACCTGATCTTTGATAATGGGAAAAACATGGCCCGCTTTGTGACGGACCTCTTGCAGTATTTACGGGATCTCTTGATCGTTCAGACAGGTGGGGAAAATCTCCATGTCAGTGAGCGATTTAATCAGAATCTAGCCATTCCACAAGCCACCCTCTTTGCTTGGATTGATCTTGCGACAAGGAGTTTAGCGGATATCAAAAACAGCCTGCAGCCGAAAATCTATACGGAGATGATGACCATTCGTTTGGCAGAATACAAGGGTGAGGGCCCTTCGGCTAGCCAAGTGGCTCTTCCAGCAGATTTTTCAGCACAAGTAGACCAGCTCAAACGAGAAGTCGAGTCTCTGAAGAATCAGTTGGCTCAAGTAGCGAGTGGGGCTCCTGCAGCTAAATCAAGCCTTGCTCGTCCTCAGAAGTCTAGCAAGGGCTATCGAGTGGACCGCAATAAGCTTCAAGCTATCTTACAAGAAGCAGTTGAAAATCCAGATTTGGCGCGTAACAATCTCATCCGCCTGCAGAATGCTTGGGGGGAAATTATTGAAAGCCTAGCAGGGGCAGATAAGGCTTTGCTGGTTGGTTCACAGCCGGTTGCGGCCAATGAACGCCATGCGATTTTAGCTTTTGAGTCTGCCTTTAATGCCGAACAGACCATGAAGCGAGATAACCTCAATACCATGTTTGGCAATATTTTAAGCAATGCGGCAGGTTTCTCTCCGGAGATTCTGGCTATTTCAATGGAGGAATGGACCCAGGTTCGGGCGGAATTCTCTAAGAAAGCGCGTGGTCACAAGGAAGAGGCAGAGGTGGCAGAAGAGTCCGTCATTCCTGAAGGTTTTGATTTCCTCTCTGAAAAAATTACGATCCAAGAAGACTAGCCTGTGCTTTTTCCAGAAAATCATGGTAGAATAACAATATGAATAAACGTCAATTTTGGACTATGGCTATCTTTACAGCCTTAGAAACCTATTTTTTTAATGATGCTGTGATGAGGGAAAGCTACCTGGCAGCTATCTTTTGGGCTCTCTTGATATTGAGAAATTTACAAGTCAGCTATATCTTAGGGAAGTTGGTCGAAAGTATCGATCAACAGCTTAATCAGAAAAAACGAGATAAGTATAAAAAATAAGCACCAAGTGGTGCTTATTTTATTTTAAATGAAATATAAAGTCTACTTAAAAACTTTCCTTAGGTGAGTACGGACGTTAGCGAACTTCGAAGAAGTTCCATGACTTAGTTTTGGACCTAAGGTTCCAAAACTCCCGAGTGCCCGGGAAAAAACTGTTTAGCCTTTTATATTTAATAGAAATAACTGTATGATGCAGTGGTTAATTGGCATCTTTGTTCGCCTTCTAAGCACCAAAGATGACCTAATTAATTGTGCGGGGGTGGGAAGACGAACTCTTTTTTACTAGTCGGAGTTCTTTTCCACACCCTTTTCTCACAGAGGAAAGTTTTAGATTTACTTAACGAATTCAAAAAATAGCCGTCATTTTTTTTGAAGAGTCAGCTGACTACTTTATGTAATTAGGAATTTGTCTGCTTTCTAAAAAAAGCAGCTAGTCCTATGCAATACAGAACTAAATCCTTTGTGTCAATTAATTGTTTAACTTTTTTGGCTCAGTACACACCAGGTGTGTTTTCTTTATGCATACAATTCTTAAATTTTTAAGTACCTTAAGTATATCATGGTGATATCTAAAAAGATAATTTTATAACATTTGTTGGGATTGTTGCAGAGTTTTTTTGTTTATCATTCGAACTTTATTATTATATCATAAAAATGATTAGAAAAACAGACTTGATTTTTTTTGAAATTGGTATACGATGAAGGTATAAAAACTATTAAAATAGCCTGTTAGAAAGGAGATTAAAAGAATTAATAAGGCTATATATAATTGTTGATTGGTATCTAATCTTGTAAAACAAGAAAGGAAAAGGTAAAATATGCAATTACATAAAAAAATTTTTATAGTGGCGTTGGTTTTATCCATTTGTATCTCACTTTATTTTCTTATCAATCCGTCTAATATCTTCACCTTTCCGATCCGTGTGCATGAATTTGATGACACATTTAAATATTACATGTTTGTGAAGATTGGAATTGTATTATTATTTATCAAATTCTTACTGGATATATGCTTAGAGTATATCAAGAATTGGTTTAAAAAGTTTTGATATATCTTCACACAAAAGAGTCTGAGAAATGTTTTGTCTCAGACTCTTTTTTGAGCTGTTGTCTCTGTTTTATAAATCCCACTGCTTGAGGGAGATTTCGCCACTGTTGAGCCAGCGTTCTTGGCCGTCCGTTAGTTGGACTAGTAGTTGTCCACTGTCCGAAATATCCTTGGCCAGGCCTTGGTAGCTAGTCTGATTTGTTCGAAGCGGACTTCCTTACCAAGAACTAGTGAGCGTTGCTTGTAGAGGTAAATCAGCTCCTCCTCTGGACTATTGAAAAATTCCTTCCAAATCTCAGCAATCAGTTCATTGCGAGTAATGGGAGGCTGGGAGTCAAAGAGGGAACCAGCCTTGTCCTTCAGTTCCGTAGGGAAATTGGTGATGGCAAAATTAAGGCCGATACCAATGATAACATCTGTGATGAGGCCTGTTTCGATGGAGCTGATGGCTTCAGTCAGAATGCCTCCAACTTTTTTCCCCTTGTAGTAGATATCATTGACCCACTTAATATCGACATCCAATAAGGCTAGATTTTTCAGAGCCTTGTAGATAGCAGCTGCGACCATGAGGGTATAGGCGGGAGCTTGATCAAAGGGGAGATTGGGTTTGAGGTGGAGCGACATATAGATTCCCCCTTGAGAAGGACAGAAGAAGTCGCGGCCAAAACGTCCTTTAGCAGCCGTTTGATAGGGAGCCAGATAAAGGGTAGAGGAGTTTCCCCCAGCTTCCATAGCATTCTTAGCGTCCAGTTGAGTGGATTGGGAATGAGGATTGTAGGAGACTGTTAGAGGACAATGCTCCTCGATAACTTGAGGAATTAGGAGATCTCCGGAAAGGATCTTGTAGCCTCGTTTTTTAACGGACTCAATCTCAATGCCTTCTTTTTCTAGACGCTGAATGGCCTTCCAGATAGAGGTACGAGACAGTCCCATTTCTTGGGCTAGTTGTTCGCCGTTGACATAGTCTTGAGCTTGTGCCAAGGTTTGGTATAAAATTTCGTGTGTTTTCATAGTTTCTTAACGTGTGCTTTCACGGATGGTAAGACGAGTGGCCAGAGTATGCATAGTTGGAATACCTGAATCTCTTCTTTGAAGGTCTTGTAACAGACTGTGAATGGCCTGTTTCCCCATTTCTTCCGTATAGACAGTGACGGTAGAAAGTGGCGGATAGACATGCTTAGCAATCGAGGTGTCATTAAAGGAGATGAGACTGACCTGATCTGGAACCGGAATGCTAGCTTCTTGGAGGGCACGAAGAGCCCCAACAGCCAAGGCATCGCTGGCCATAAAAAAGGCTGATGGAAGTCGATTTCCCAATTCATAAATCAATTCTTTCATCATTTCATAGCCAGAGTCACTTGAGAAGTGGCCCACTCGGATATAGTCTGGTTGATAGAGTTCTTTCTCTTCTAGAAAGTACTTAAAACTCAAGTAACGGGGATCAGTTTGAAGAGGACGATTATCGGCGGTCGTTTCTTGTCCAACAAGGAGACCAATCTGGTTGTGACCAGATTCTATCAGTAAGCTAGTGCTTGGTAGACAGATGTTTCAAAATCTGTCATGACACAGGTATGGCCATATACTAAAGTATTGGAGTCCACAAAGACGAGTTTTTTCTGATAGCTTTCAAGTTGACGGATGGTTTCTGGGCTATATTTACCTAGAGCGATAATTCCATCAGCTTTTTCAAGAGGTCCCCAATCTTCTAAGTTAAAGACACGGAAGATTTCATGCCCGAGTTCTTGGGCTTGTTTTTCAATCCCAACGCGAATAGAGTAGTAATAAAGATCCTCTAACTCTTCCTCTTCGGTCACCCATTCTAAAATAGCAATACGGTAGCGCTTGCTTTGAAGAGGGTTATTTTTTCGCTGTTTCTTTTGGTAATGGAGTTTCTCAGCAGTTTCAAAAATCAGTTTCCGAGTTGTATCACTAACGGATAGGTTTTGATCCTGATTGAGGACGCGAGAGACTGTTGCTTGAGATACTCCGACTTCTTGAGCAATATCTTTAATAGTAGCCATAGTTCATCCTTTATTGCTTGTTAGTTTCAGTATACTCTAAATACTAGTAAAAGGAAATAAATTTTTACTAAATTTTATGTTTGTTACGATATTGGCTAGGAGTCAGTTGGCTATAGGCCTTAAACGCCTTTGAAAAATAAAGGGGGTCTGAAAAACCAACTGAGTAAGCCACAATCTTGATGCTCTCGTCTGTGTTGGTCAGCAATTGCTGGGCACGTTGCATGCGGACCGAGTGCAGGAATTCTTTGGGAGAGATCTGGTGAAACTCCTTAAAAACAGTTGTCAGGTAAGACCGATGGACATTGAGGTCATCAGCGATCTCTTGAATACTTAGATGCTCTTTATTGTAATGCGTCTCAATCACATGCTTGCAGGTCAGATAGAGTTGATAGGTTGGTGATGGATCGTTCCGATGGCTATCAGGAGCCACTTCACTGATAAGAAATAGCAGTTCATAGATTTGCGAGAGAAGGTGGAGTTGGTAGTGCGAGGTCATCTTTGAAGCCTCTGCCTTGTGGACAAGTTGCTCCATAAACTGGCCGATCCGCTCTGTGTCCACTTCATTTTTCTTTAGAAAGCCTTTGGCATGAAGAGTTGAAAAGCGCATGAAATCACTTACCTTGGTGCCGCTAATCCCAATCCAGTAGTAGGACCAAGGATCTTCTGCGTCTGCCTGGTAGTAGGTCACCATATTTTTAGGGAGAAGAAAGAGATCCCCGGCTTCTAAATGGATTTCATTTTTATTGATGTGAAAGACACCTTTTCCCTTGGTGATAAAATGCAGAACAAAATTGTCACGGACGCTAGGTCCGAATTCGTAGTTCTTCGGGCAATCTTCGTAGCCGTAAAAATCAAGGGCTAGATCAATGGTGTCGGTTTGGTATTCAGAAAAGACTAACATAGCTGAACCTCCTACCTAACATTTTACCATATATGCCCAACAAAATTCTATTTTCGGAAGCGTTTACAACGAGTAAAATAAAGACATATAAATGAAAAAAAGATATTGTAACTGAATTTAAAAATACATAGTGATATTTTATAGGAACCAAGGGGAGGAAGATATGGCAATACGTATTGAACAAAATTTGTTCTATATAGAGAGTAAAGGACTGAGTCTCATCCTTGAAAATCGCGATGGCTATTTGATGCTCAAACATCTAGGGCGCCCAATTCCGTCCTATCATTTTTCCAATACGGTGCATGAGAAGGACCATGCTTTCGCTGGAAATCCAACACCTGACAATCGAACTTTTAGCTTGGATACCCAGCGACAGATCTTGGGACAGCACGGGCTAGGAGATTTTCGAAAACCGTCGATCAAGATCCAACACGGTGTTACAGAAGTGACAGATTTCCTTTATGTTGGAGCCAACATCTATTCTGGTAGTGTCGAGGCGACCGGTCTTCCGAACCCTCACTCAGTAGATCAGGCTGAAACCTTGGCACTGGTCTTCGAAGATGATCAAGCAGCCCTGCGTTTGACCCTCTACTACACCGCCTACGAGGATTGGGCAACCATCACTAGCTTCTCAAAGATTGAAAACTGTAGTGATGAAACGGTTGTGATCCACAAGGCTCTTAGTGTGTTGGCCGATGTCCCAGCAGGTGATTACGATATCATCACTCTGCAAGGAGCCTATGCGAGAGAAAAAACAGTTCGCCGTCAGCAAGTGGAGCAAGGAATCTTCTCCATCAGTTCCAACCGTGGTGCTTCTGGACACGCCCAGACTCCAGCCCTTATCCTTGCTGACCATGAAGTGACGGAAGATGCCGGTTCTGCCCTTGCCTTCCAACTGCTCTACAGTGGGAATTTTGAAGGATTTGTTCAGAAAAATCAACTCAATGAAGTTCGGGTTGGACTGGGGATCAATCCTGAAAACTTCGCTTGGGAATTGGAACCAAATCAGAGTTTTGATACGCCTGTGGCAATGATCACTTACTCCCATAAGGGATTGACCGGTCTCAGTCAAGAGAGTCAAGCATTTGTCCAAAACCATATCATTCCTAGCCAGTTTGCCCATAAAGAACGTCCAATTCTTATCAACAACTGGGAAGCGACCTACTTTGATTTCAAAAAAGACAAATTATTGGAGCTAGCAGACGAAGCTCAAAAAGTGGGGATCGAACTCTTTGTTCTTGATGATGGCTGGTTTGGCAATCGTTATGATGACAATCGGGCCCTTGGTGATTGGACCGTCAATGAAGAAAAATTAGGTGGAAGTCTAGCAGAATTGATCCAAGGCATCCATGACAAGGGACTTCAATTTGGCCTTTGGGTGGAGCCAGAAATGATTTCTCTTGATAGCGACCTCTATCGGGCTCATCCGGACTGGGCTATTCAAGTCCCAGGCTATGAACACACCTATTCACGGAATCAACTAGTCCTCGATTTCGCAAATAGAGAAGTGGTAGCTTATATCAAGCAGGTCTTGGATGACTTGCTTGCAAACTATGAGATCGACTATATCAAATGGGATATGAACCGCAATATCACCAAGCTTGGAAATGGTAAAACCTACCTGGAAACCAAGATGCAATCTCATGCTTATATCTTAGGTCTCTATGAAGTGGTTTCTTTCTTAACAGAGAAGTACGAGCACATCCTATTTGAGTCTTGCTCAGGTGGTGGTGGTCGCAATGACCTGGGTATGATGCGTTACTTCCCGCAGGTCTGGGCGAGTGACAATACGGATGCCATGGCCAGACTTCCGATCCAGTATGGATCTAGTTATCTCTATCCAACTATTTCCATGGGGGCTCACGTATCAGCGGTACCAAATCACCAGATGGGACGGATCACACCACTAGAAACGCGTGGCCATGTAGCCATGATGGGAAATCTAGGCTATGAATTGGATCTGACCAGCCTTTCTCAAGAAGAGTTGGATGTCATCGCAACTCAAGTCGCTCACTACAAAACGATTCGACCCCTTGTCCAATTCGGACAACATTACCGCTTAATGAATCCTAGTCAAGGTGCCAACCAAGTAGCCATCCAGTTTACTTATCAAGACCGAACGGTTGTTACCTATGTAAGGGTCTTATCAACGGTTGAAGAGATCGAGCCGACTCTGAAACTCAAAGGCTTGGAAGAAGATGCACTCTATAGCTTAGAAGGGACGGACCAAGTCTATTCAGGAGCTGAGCTCATGTATGCTGGCTTAACCGTCGTTCTTCCTCAGGGAGATTTCCTCTCTAAACAATATGTTTTTGTCAAAAAATAAAAGGAGACAGCCAAATGAAATGGTTTAAAAAAATCGGACTTCTTGCAACTACAGGTTTAGCTTTGTTTGGGCTTAGCGCTTGCTCCAACGATGGTAAATCTGCGGATGGCACAGTGACCATCGAGTATTTCAACCAGAAAAAAGAAATGACCAAAACCTTGGAAGAAATCGCTCGTGATTTTGAAAAGGAAAATCCAAAGGTCAAGGTCAAAGTTGTCAATGTACCGAACGGTGGTGAAGTATTGAAAACACGTGTCCTCGCAGGAGATGTGCCGGATGTGGTTAATATATACCCACAGTCCATCGAACTACAAGAATGGGCAAAAGCAGGTGTCTTCGAAGATTTGTCCAATAAAGACTACCTGAAACGCGTAAAAAATGGCTATGCTGAAAAATATGCCGTGAACGGAAAAGTCTACAACGTTCCCTTTACAGCCAATGCTTATGGAATTTACTACAACAAAGATAAATTCGAAGAACTGGGCTTGAAGGTTCCTGAAACCTGGGATGAATTTGAACAGTTAGTCAAAGACATCGTTGCTAAAGGACAAACACCATTTGGAATTGCAGGTGCAGATGCTTGGACACTCAATGGTTACAATCAATTAGCCTTTGCGACAGCAACAGGTGGAGGAAAAGAAGCCAATCAATACCTTCGTTATTCTCAACCAAATGCCATTAAATTGACTGATCCGATCATGAAAGATGACATCAAGGTCATGGATATTCTTCGCATTGATGGTTCTAAACAAAAGAACTGGGAAGGTGCTGGCTATACCGATGTTATCGGAGCCTTCGCACGTGGGGATGTCCTCATGACACCAAATGGGTCTTGGGCGATCACAGCGATTAATGAACAAAAACCGAACTTTAAGATTGGGACCTTCATGATTCCAGGAAAAGAAAAAGGACAAAGCTTAACCGTTGGTGCAGGAGACTTGGCATGGTCTATCTCAGCCACCACCAAACATCCAAAAGAAGCCAATGCCTTTGTGGAATATATGACCCGTCCAGAAGTCATGCAAAAATACTACGATGTGGACGGATCTCCAACAGCGATCGAAGGGGTCAAACAAGCAGGAGAAGATTCACCGCTTGCTGGGATGACCGAATATGCCTTTACGGATCGTCACTTGGTCTGGTTGCAACAATACTGGACCAGTGAAGCAGACTTCCATACCTTGACCATGAACTATGTCTTGACCGGTGATAAACAAGGCATGGTCAATGATTTGAATGCCTTCTTTAACCCGATGAAAGCGGATGTGGATTAGGAGTAGAGAGACTATGAAAAAAGTATTACAAAAATATTGGGCATGGGCTTTTGTGGTCATCCCCCTCTTGTTACAAGCAATTTTCTTCTATGTGCCGATGTTTCAAGGAGCCTTTTACAGTTTTACCAACTGGACAGGATTGACTTATAACTACAAGTTTGTCGGCTTAAACAACTTCAAGCTCCTCTTCATGGATCCAAAATTCATGAATGCGATTGGCTTTACCGCAATCATTACGATTGCCATGGTGGTTGGTGAGATTGCCCTTGGGATCTTTATCGCGCGTGTCTTGAACTCTAAAATCAAAGGTCAAACCTTCTTCCGTGCTTGGTTCTTCTTCCCAGCTGTTTTGTCTGGTTTGACAGTGGCTTTGATCTTCAAGCAAGTCTTCAACTACGGTCTTCCAGCGATTGGGAATGCCCTTCATATTGAATTTCTCCAAACCAGTCTTTTAGGGACTAAGTGGGGAGCGATCTTTGCGGCTGTCTTTGTCCTTCTTTGGCAAGGGGGTGGCTATGCCCATCATCATCTTCCTAGCTGGTTTGCAATCCATTCCAACTGAGATTACGGAAGCAGCAAGGATTGATGGCGCGACTAGCACGCAAGTCTTCTGGAACATTGAATTGCCTTACTTGCTACCAAGTATCTCTATGGTCTTTATCCTAGCCCTAAAAGGTGGGCTGACTGCCTTTGACCAAGTCTTTGCTATGACCGGTGGTGGTCCAAACAATGCCACAACCTCACTTGGGCTCTTGGTTTATAATTATGCCTTTAAAAACAACCAATTCGGTTATGCCAATGCCATTGCCGTAATCTTGTTCTTCTTAATTGTAGTGATTTCGATCATCCAATTGAGAGTATCTAAGAAATTTGAAATTTAAGAGGAGAAGCACGATGAAACAAGATGAAAGAAAAGCCCTGATTGGCAAATACATTCTATTGATTCTAGGATCGGTTCTGATTTTAGTGCCTCTCCTTGCCACCCTCTTTAGTTCCTTCAAACCCACCAAGGATATCGTAGACAATTTCTTTGGCTTTCCAACCAACTTCACATGGGACAACTTTAGCCGTCTCTTAGCGGATGGCATCGGAGGCTATTATTGGAACTCTGTCGTCATCACTGTCTTGTCTTTACTTGCAGTAATGATCGTTATCCCCATGGCAGCCTACTCCATCGCACGCAATATGAGTAAGAGAAAAGCCTTTACCATCATGTATACCCTCTTAATCCTTGGGATCTTCGTCCCATTCCAGGTTATCATGATTCCAATTACCGTCATGATGAGTAAACTCGGTTTGGCCAACACCTTTGGTTTGATCTTGCTCTACTTGACCTATGCGATTCCACAGACCCTCTTCCTCTATGTCGGCTATATCAAAATCTCGATCCCAGAAAGTCTGGATGAAGCAGCTGAGATTGATGGTGCTAATAAATTTACAACCTATTTCCGCATCATCTTCCCAATGATGAAACCGATGCATGCGACAACCATGATCATCAATGCCCTTTGGTTCTGGAATGACTTCATGTTGCCACTCCTTGTCTTGAACCGGGATTCCAAAATGTGGACTTTGCCTTTGTTCCAATACAACTACGCAGGCCAATATTTCAACGATTACGGACCAAGCTTTGCCTCTTACGTGGTCGGCATTATCAGTATCACCATTGTCTATCTCTTCTTCCAACGCCATATCATCGCAGGAATGAGCAACGGCGCAGTGAAATAATAAGATACAAAGCCCGTTAAAAGCTCACAGTGAAAATAGGGAATCTGAATAAGAAGCCTTGGCTTCTTGGAGGATTCATCTTTCACACAGAGCTTAGGGCGTGTTCAATTCCGTATACAAAGGGACGATTCAGCTTGCTGATTTCAATCGTATCCTAGAAAGCAATTCTAAAATAGAAAAACTCAAGAAAGCCAGGTCTCTTCAGACTTGGCTTTCAAATAAAGAAAAGGAGACCATTATGCCAATTCAAAATAAGACCATGTTAATTACTTACTCAGACAGCTTGGGAAACAACCTCAAGGACCTCTATGAAAATCTGGAGAAATATTTTGGAGATGCAGTCGGTGGGGTTCACCTCTTGCCATTTTTCCCATCAACCGGTGACCGTGGCTTTGCGCCTGTGGACTATGATCAAGTAGATCCAGCCTTTGGAGATTGGGAAGATGTCAAACGCCTGGGCGAAAAGTACTATCTCATGTTTGACTTTATGATCAATCACATTTCCCGTCAGTCTAAATACTACAAAGATTATCAAGAGAAGCATGACCAAAGTGCTTACAAGGATCTTTTCCTAAACTGGGACAAGTTCTGGCCAGAGAATCGTCCAACTCAAGCGGATGTGGACTTGATTTATAAGCGCAAGGATCGAGCTCCCAAGCAAGAAATTACCTTTGCGGATGGGACAACTGAGCATCTCTGGAATACCTTCGGGGAAGAGCAGATTGACCTGGACGTGACCAAGGAAGTGACCATGGACTTTATTCGCAAGACCATCGAACATTTGGCGAGCAATGGTTGTGACCTCATTCGCCTAGATGCTTTTGCCTATGCAGTCAAGAAGTTGGACACCAATGATTTCTTCGTGGAGCCAGACATTTGGGATTTGTTGGATAAGGTGCGCGATATGGCAGCCAGCTACGGTGCTGAGCTCTTGCCAGAGATTCATGAACACTATTCCATCCAATTTAAGATTGCCGATCACGACTATTATGTCTATGACTTTGCCCTTCCAATGGTGACCCTCTATACCCTCTATAGCTCAAAAGTGGAGCGCCTTGCTAAGTGGTTGAAGATGAGTCCGATGAAGCAATTCACGACACTCGACACCCATGACGGGATTGGGGTGGTTGATGTCAAGGATATCTTGACAGATGAAGAAATTGACTATGCATCAAATGAGCTCTACAAGGTAGGAGCGAATGTGAAACGCAAATATTCAACAGCAGAATACAACAACTTGGACATCTACCAAATCAATTCGACCTACTATTCAGCGCTTGGAGATGATGATCGCAAGTATTTCCTAGCCCGTTTGATTCAAGCCTTTGCGCCAGGCATTCCACAAGTGTATTATGTTGGATTCCTAGCTGGGAAGAATGATTTGGAACTCTTAGAAAACACCAAGGAAGGCCGCAATATCAACCGTCATTACTACAGCAATGAAGAAATCGCCCAAGAAGTAGAGCGACCGGTCGTGCAATCCCTTCTCAAGCTATTTAGTTTCCGGAACAACTCACAAGCTTTTGACCTAGAAGGAAGTATTGAGGTGGAAACACCAGATGATCATACCATTGTCATCACGCGCCAAAATAAGGACCAGACTGTCACAGCAGTAGCCCGAATCAATCTTGCTGACGGGACTTACCAAGTGACAGAAAACGGTCAAGACATTGTGTTTTAAAAAAATATGAATGAACTAAAGGATAAGTGAAAAATCGCTTATCCTATTTTTTATTCCAGATATTGCAACCGTTTACAAAGCTATAAAACAATGGTACAATATCCATGAAGAAAGGAGGTCGCTTTATGAAAAAAATCATGTATCCATCTGCGGCCCTATTAACGGCTTTTGCTCTATTATCGGTCCAAACAGCAAAGGCAGACACAGCTCAAGCACCGGATCAAGGCAATGAACCGGCAGCAACAGTAGAGGAGGTGGTGGCATCTCAAACTCCAGAAACCTCCACAGAAATCAGGGAGGGGGAACTGAAACACCAGCTGCGACTGACCGTGAAGCAGTCCCTGCTACCTCGCCAACGGTAACAACAACGGAGACGGCATCTCCTCAAGTGGAAAAACTGCTTGAAGATATGTCTCTCAAGCAAAAGGTTACTCAAATGATCATGCCGGACTTCCGTAAGTGGCAGGAAGCAGGTCAGGAGTCGCCACAAGATCTCACTAAGGTCAATGCTGAAGTGGCAGAAGCTATTGATAAGTATGACTTTGGAGGTGTCATTCTTTTCGCTGAGAATGTGAAAGAAACCAAGCAGACCCTAGCTCTGACCCAAGATATGCAAAAGGCAGCTATTGAAAACAAGGGCAATAACGGGAAGATTCCGCTATTGTTAGCGATTGACCAAGAAGGAGGCATCGTCTATCGATTGGGTAGCGGTACAGCTCTCCCCGGAAATATGGCCATTGGAGCGACCAATGATCCCAAGTTAGCGACAGAGGCTGGACAAATTATTGGTCGAGAGCTTTCTGCACTAGGTTTGAATGTGGACTTCGCTCCGGTGCTAGATACCAATAACAATCCTCAAAACCCTGTCATTGGGCTTCGTTCCTTCTCCTCTGATCCAAACCGGGTTGCTTACTTAGGTATTCCGATGATGAAAGGGATTCAAGACTACAATGTCGCTGTAGCTGCTAAGCATTTCCCAGGTCATGGAGATACAGCGGTCGATTCCCATACGGGTCTCCCATTAGTAGATAAGTCTTTGGAAGAACTGGAGAAACTAGAACTCTATCCATTTAAGAAGGCGATGGAATCTGGGGTAGATCTGCTAATGACTGCCCATATTCAATATCCTCAGGTTGAAAAAGATCAAGTAGTCTCTAAAAAAACTGGTGAGAAGATTTATGTGCCAGCTACTTTGTCTGATGATATCCTAACAGGACTAGTCCGTAAGAAATATGGATATAAAGGGGTTGTCGTTTCCGATGCCATGGGAATGGATGCGATTGCTAAGAACTTTGGTGAAGTCGAAGCCGTGAAGATGGCCATTAAGGCAGGTGTAGATTTAGTATTGATGCCAACGACCCTTCGCAGTAAAACCGATTTGACCAAGATTGATACCATTGTCGATGAAGTGGTTCGGGCGGTGCAAACGGGTGACATCTCAGAAGAACGTTTAAATGAGTCCGTTCGTCGAATCCTCACCCTCAAAAGAGAAACGTGGGGTTCTGAATTTTTGATCCGAGTGCTCGGACCCCTGAAAAAAAGCAGTAGAAGCAGTCGGCTCTACCCTCAATCGTGACTTGGAACGCAAGATTGCAGCAGCGGTGACGGTTGTAAAAAAATGAAGACCATACCTTACCATTTAAGGTCCAAAAAGGGGATCATGTCCTGCTCCTAGGAGCTTTTGAGAATGAAGTTCCTGGACTAAATTTGGGCATGCGTCGCTTGATTGCAGATGGCAAACTAGCAAAAGATACGAGTTATACAGCTAAGTTCTTTACTAAGACGAGTAAGCTGGACGACTTAAAAGCTGATCTTGAAAAAGCCAGCCACATTGTGGTCATCTCAGAAATCAGCAACGAAGGCCAACTGGATAAGGACTTCTGGCGGACCAAAATTCCAACAGAAATCATTGACTATGCAAATGCTAACAAGAAAAAAGCGGCAATTATGTCGATTTCGAAGCCTTATGACGTGGCCAATTATCCAAATGCCAAGGCAATCTTAGCAGTTTATGGGAATAAGGGGATGGATCCAACGGAATCCTTGAAACCAGATAATGCTTTTGGTCCAAATATCCCAGCGGGAGTTGAGGTTATTTTTAACGGTAAGGAGCACATTGGAACCTTGCCTGTCAATGTCCCTAAGATTGTAGATGGTAAATTGTCAACCACGGATTATGCTTATCGACTTGGTCATGGTCTTTTCTATCCGGCTCCAGCTCCATCACCAACTCCAGTACCTACTCCATCACCAACTCCAGTACCGAATCCACAGCTGAATCCTCTTCCAAATCAAAGTCCGTTCAATTCAGAAAAGAAACCAGATCAAGCACCTCTTCATTTCTTAACACCTCCAAATCAGCAAGAGTCTGTTAAACAAGCACCTTCAAAACTAGAAACTCAGCTTGTTCCAAATCAAGTTGCAACAGCAAACTTAGAAGGAACAGTGGATTCCATACGACAGCTACCGAATACTGGTCAAAGACACAGTAATATGGCAATCCTTGGTTTAGGCTTGCTTAGTTTACTAAGTAGCTTCGTTGTTTGGAAAAGAAAAGAACAATAGAATCTTGCTCCTTCAGATGGTGTAAGAAAAGATTAGCCTCCGTTCAGTTAGAATGTAACATCACCCTGAAAAGAATAGCTACATTTCATCTCAGGGTGATTTTATTATACGCTGATAAAAATTTAGTAAAAATATTTAAAATTTTATCGAAAAAATTAGAAAATGATGAATGTTGAAACGAGAAAATACTTGTTTTACAGTATTTTTTAAAAATAATAAAGTTTTACTAAATTACTATTGAATTTTTACTGAACATCCTTTATAATGAAGATATTAAAACGTTTACAATGTATCGCTTAAAAAGGAGTCTCTTATGTCTACACATCTATCTAGTCAACAACTTCGGGAAGCTTTTCAAACCGTCTTTGGAGCAGAAGCGGATCATACCTTCTTTTCACCAGGACGGATTAATTTGATCGGTGAACACACAGACTACAACGGAGGGCATGTCTTCCCAGCAGCCATTACGCTTGGTACCTACGGGGCAGCAAGAAAGCGTGAGGACAAGATTTTGCGTTTCTTCTCAGGAAATTTTGAAGACAAGGGGATTATTGAAGTCCCACTGGATCATCTTCGTTTTGAAAAAGAGCACAACTGGACCAACTATCCAAAAGGTGTGCTCCATTTCTTGCAAGAAGCGGGACACGTCATTGATAGCGGCATGGACGTCTATGTCTACGGCAATATTCCTAATGGATCAGGCCTCTCCTCTTCAGCTTCCTTAGAGCTCTTGATTGGCGTCATCGCTGAGAAACTATTTGATCTTCAGTTAGACCGCTTAGATCTGGTTAAGATCGGGAAACAAACCGAAAATCACTTCATCGGGGTTAATTCTGGTATCATGGACCAATTTGCCATCGGTATGGGGGCTGATCAACGGGCTATTTATCTCGATACCAACACCCTAGAATATGATTTGGTACCGCTCGACCTTAAAGACAATGTCGTGGTCATCATGAATACCAACAAACGCCGGGAATTAGCTGATTCCAAATACAATGAACGCCGTGCAGAATGTGAAACCGCCGTCTCTGAACTCCAAGAAAAACTAGACATCCAAACCTTAGGGGAATTGGATCTCTGGGCTTTTGATGCTTACAGCTACTTGATCAAGGATGAAAATCGCATCAAACGGGCTCGTCATGCTGTACTTGAGAACCAACGGACCCTCCAAGCACGCAAGGCGCTTGAAGCAGGTGATTTGGAAGGCTTTGGCCGTCTCATGAATGCTTCCCACGTATCTTTGGAGCATGACTACCAAGTGACTGGTCTAGAATTGGATACCTTAGTGCATACAGCTTGGGAACAAGAAGGAGTACTTGGTGCTCGTATGACGGGAGCAGGATTTGGTGGGTGTGCCATCGCCCTTGTCAACAAAGATAAGGTTGAGGCTTTTGAGGAAGCTGTCGGCAAACGCTATGAGGAAATCGTTGGCTATGCGCCAAGTTTCTACATTGCAGAGGTTGCTGCGGGGACACGGGTGCTTGATTAAAAAGGAGATAGGATGACAGAACTGGTATTAGATGCATTTGTCACAGCCGTCATTGCGGCAAGTGACTACGAAGAGATGGATCGGATTTATCTAAAAAACCGCGTTAGGAGTCGCATTGGAGAAGAAGGGCTAGACGCCCCAACTCATCAGGCTGACTTGATCGCACTCAAAGATCAGCTGGTGGAAATCGCTGTTGCGAATAGTAAGATCCAAGATAGCATGGCCGCAAAGGACAGCTTGGGAGCAGAGTTGATGGATTGGATCACCCCTAGTCCTAGCCAGGTCAATCATCGTTTCTGGGATATCTACCCTCAGTCCAAGGAAGACGCGATTGCTGATTTCTACGCCCTTTCTAAGCGCAATGATTACATCAAGGTCAAGGCGATTGCGCAAAATATTGCTTTTGAGGCAGAAACTCCCTATGGCTCCCTTGAAATCACCATCAATCTGTCAAAACCTGAAAAAGATCCTAAAGACATCGCAGCGGCGAAGCTGGCTAAAGCTAGTCATTATCCGGCCTGCCAACTGTGCTTTGAAAATGAAGGCTATCAAGGTCGCCTAGACCATCCTGCCCGTGCCAATCATCGGATCATCCGCTTTGACATGGACGGTCATGATTGGGGCTTTCAATATTCCCCTTATGCCTACTTCAATGAACACTGTATTTTCCTCGATAGCCAGCATGTTCCTATGGCCATTAGCCGCAAGACCTTTGAGCGACTCTTGACCATTGTAGAGACTTTTCCAGGCTATTTTGCAGGCTCCAATGCAGATCTACCCATTGTAGGAGGATCCATCCTGACTCATGACCATTACCAAGGCGGACGCCACACCTTTCCTATGGAGCTGGCAGAGCTTGACCAAACCTTTACCATTCCTGGCTTTGAAGAGGTTCAAGTGGGCATCGTTCGTTGGCCAATGTCAGTCTTGCGTCTGCAGTCAGATAACAAGGAAGAGCTGATTAACTTGGCAGACCATATCTTAGAAAGCTGGCGAGGTTACTCGGATCCAGCTGTGCAAGTCTTAGCCACATCTGACGGTCAACCCCATCATACCATTACCCCCATTGCACGAATCCGCGATGGGCATTATGAACTGGACTTGGTGCTCCGTGACAACCAAACCTCACCAGAGCATCCAGATGGTATTTATCACCCACATGCGGATGTGCAACACATCAAAAAAGAAAATATCGGCCTGATCGAGGTCATGGGCTTGGCGATTTTGCCTCCTCGTCTCAAAGAAGAGCTCAAGCAGGTTCAAGACTATCTACTTGGACGTGAAAACACTGTAGCGACCTACCACCAAGAATGGGCAAATGACTTGAAAGCTACTCACCCATCCATCACAGACGAAGCAGAGGCAGAAGCCATTGTCCGTGAATCCGTCGGTCAAATCTTTGCGCGCGTGCTCGAAGATGCTGGTGTCTACAAGCGAACAGCAGAAGGCCAAGCGAGCCTTTAGACGCTTTGTCGCGACACTTTAAGTGTGGAGAAGATGCAGAAATTTGGTACAATAAGAGAGAAGATAAAGAAGCGAAAAGGAAAACAAATGGCAATACTCGTACTCGGAGGAGCTGGCTACATCGGTTCCCACATGGTGGACTGTTTGGTCAATGAAGGACAGGAAAAAGTCGTCGTGGTTGATAGTCTGGTCACAGGCCACCGTGCAGCGGTGCATCCAGATGCCGTCTTTTACCAAGGAGACCTAGCGGATCAAGACTTCATGCGTACTGTTTTTTTAAGGAACATGCAGATATTGATGCGGTCATCCACTTTGCGGCCTACTCACTGGTCGCGGAATCTATGGCGGATCCATTGAAATATTTTGACAACAATACAGCAGGCATGGTCAAACTCTTGGAAGTCATGCATGAATGTGGGGTACACTACATCGTTTTTTCTTCAACCGCTGCCACCTACGGTATTCCAGAAGAAATTCCGATTCTTGAAACCACTCCACAAAAACCGATCAATCCTTATGGCGAAAGCAAGCTCATGATGGAAACCATCATGCGCTGGGCCGATCAAGCATATGGCATCAAGTATGTGCCCCTTCGTTACTTTAATGTAGCGGGTGCTAAGCCAGATGGATCGATTGGCGAAGACCACGGACCAGAGACCCACCTCTTGCCAATCGTCTTACAAGTAGCCCAAGGCAATCGCGAGAAGATCTCTATTTTTGGAGATGACTACAATACACCAGATGGGACCAATGTTCGGGACTATGTCCATCCATTTGACTTGGCAGATGCCCATCTGCTTGCGGTGGAGTATCTCAGAAAAGGGAATGAATCGACTGCCTTTAATCTGGGCTCATCGACCGGATTCTCTAATCTTCAAATCGTTGAAGCAGCCCGCAAGGTAACGGGACATCCGATCCCACTTGAGATTGCAGATCGCAGACCAGGAGATCCAGATACCTTGATCGCATCCTCTGAGAAGGCGCGTGCAATTCTCGGCTGGCAACCAAAATTTGATAATATCGAGACCATCATCCAAACAGCCTGGGCATGGCATTCCAGCCACCCAGATGGCTACAATGATCGATAAGAAGAAAACTCAAGTCAGTTGGCTTGAGTTTTTTTAGTGTGGAACAAAGGTATTAGTCATGCCACAACTAGGTTTTTTCTATGTGAATAATGGAGTTAAGGATTATGACCTTCAGAATTAGCCAAGGTGGACCCAAAATTTAAGAAGTGTATCGATGCAATGGATCAAGAAGCGTTAGAAGTGGCCTACCCAGAACTTAAAACATTGATCTCCATGGCTCATGTGAATCCATTTGCACAACTATTTAAATCTGAAACAGAGCGAGCTAATGATCATTACCTACTAGACCGCTATTTCCTTATAGATAGTCAAAAAATGCTCAGTTGACTAGATCCCGCCTTTCAAACTAAATATGATTATTATATAATTGAAGAAGGAATTGATCCTTTTACAGGTAAACCTGCTACACAGGAAGAAATCAATCGTGTAAAAAATATCAAGAAGGTGAGGGCTTTTACTGATACCCTCCAACTAGCAAGTACCTTGTATACCAATTATGTTGGATATAATCAGTACTACAATAAACTCTACACAACTTTCTCAGATGTATTTAGTAAGGTGAAAGGGGAAATACCTGTCTTCAATAGGAAACTAGTAATTCCTGAGGTGAACCTTAAGGTAGATACCAATGGTAAAACTATAACAGAAACCACTAAGGACGACTCTTTGGTTGAAAGTTGGAATCGTAATACTTCTGAATTGAAAATGTATAAGATGGATGACTTAGCAAATCTCAAACATACAGAGAACTTTACTGAGTAGTCTATGATTCATATCAAAAATTTCAATCGTTGTCAGACCTTTTAAATTCTGAGGTTCATAATTTTTACCCTCATATTTATAAAGAATTAGAGGCAGTTGTTACAGGTCAAAAAGAAGAATCAGACTTTGGCGATAATATGCTAAATATTGATATAGGCAAAGAAGAGACAGAAGTATACTATCAGATGGATGATGAAAGTCTTGGAGCCCCTTGCTTTATTCCTACAAATGAACTTTATAAATTGGTTTTAGAATGGAAAGAAATGGAAGAAAGAATGAAAAGTGGGGCAGATGGTTTTCCAGTGACTTTAAAGGATTGAAATTGAAGTAATCCCCCAAATAATGGAGAAGTGATGAACAATAAAGAATTAGAAGATTTATTTTATAAAGTCCCTGAAGGGATCGATTATGCAGACCTATTGGAAGATGTTGATCTAGAAGATGTGCCTGAAGAAACGATTCAAAAGTTGACTTCATTATTGTCTAGTGATGATGATTTTTGCGCTATAAATCCTCTAGCTTGTTGACAATTTGGGGGATAAAAGAAGGCTTTGATGTGTTGACTCAGATGTTCAGTCAAGGGCAATTAGAAGGGATGATTTCGCATCGTCTGTATGGCTATGATGATACCAATCGGATCATATTAGATGCCCTTATAAGTTATTGGGCTAATCAGTCAGATAGAGGTGATGGTGATACAGCAAGGCAAGATATATTTCCTTATGTCTGTCAAATTATAGAGCAGGCGGGAAACAGTTATTATCATCTTTCATATTTTTACTACTTAGTGGAAGATCATGATTTTTCTGAATACATCCCCTACTTGAAATACTTCCTTGCAACCATTTTGGACAAACCTGAGGATAATTATTGGCGAATTCATGATACTCTGAAGCTATTCTTAAAGGTAGAGCCTGATTATGTAACACAGTTATTAAGAGAGAAGCAAAAATCACTAACAGATTTTGGAATTTAGGATGGTAGCAATGGTTAACTTGATAGCATAGCTTTGTCAGGGAAGGCCTTGCTATTTAGAATAATATCACTTATAATATAGGTAACGAGTAAGCATAAAAAGTGAGGTCATCAAAATGAATAAAACAATAAAAACAGTAGCCATCTTGTTTACAGCTGGTCTTTTATTAGCTGGTTGCGTACAAAAAGACAATACGAAGGCGACAACTGAATCAACAACTAAATCTACGACTAAAGCGCCAGCTGAATCAAAAACGAAAGAGTCGTCTAAAGAAAAATCATCTTCTTCAACAACTGTTGATACGAAAGAAGATTCAAAAGCAGGTGCTCAAAAAACCGTTCTTGAAATTAGCGATGAAAATGGTAAATCAGTAATGACATTATATTACAAGGGAGATACTTTATTAGTACAAGAAAAGGTAGATGATTATAATATCGCAAATATGGATGGTGAGACAACTCTTCAAGGACTAAAAGCAAGTGTTGCTAATAGCGAAGAAAAATTCAAAGATGTTTTGGGGAAAGGGTTTGAACTTAAATCAGAATACAAGGATGGTATCTTCTATATCTCCAATACAATTGATTATACTAAGGTTGATTTGAAAAAATTACAAGAAATTGTACCGGGCTTTCAACCTCTGGAAGACAATACAATTAGTTATTCTACAACAAAAGATAGTTTCATTAAGAGCGGTTATGTAGAAAAATAATGTTTAGATTTCCTAAACGGTTTTGCACCCCAAAAGTTAGACTGAAAACTCTAACTTTTGGGGTGTTTTGTTATGAAGGCCTCTTTTGGGTTAGAAGCAATATATCGAAGTTTTTGATGGAAACGGGTAGATTTGGAATATGCTATAGAGGAAACACTCGGAGATACTTACCAGTATCGCTATCGGATTATCAAGTAAAGTAGGAGCAAACATGTCAAACTATTTGGTCAAAAAAATACTCCAGTTGAGAGAACGAGGCTTTGTACAGATTACCAAAAAAACTCTAGTCTCTCTTTTTCCATTCTTTCTTTTTTCAGCTATTATCGGAGTGATTTCCCAGTCTTTGTTTTCGGAGCCTGGTTATATCAATCATTTTTTTCGATTACGGATTGGTTTCCTATCTTTCGCCTCCTTTCTCAAGTTTGTCAAACTTATCCAGTTTTTTAGGTGGTTTAGCTGGCTCTTTAGATAGTTACTTTGCTGGGAAGTACATCTATCAGAATCAAGCAGAAAGCTACACCGAGATTACCGTTACAGGAGAAGATGCGCAACACTCGGACCTTCCGACCAATGATGAAGTGGTTGCCTTGATCAAGCAACATATTGAAAGCCAGGATTATCAAAATCGTCGGGAGCAGAAGAATCCGAATTAAATCATATATACTAAGAAGGTTTTACACAAGTTATTAGGTGTAGCCTTCTTTTTGGTATAATATAAAGAGAAAAGTACAGCTATCAAGGATGACACAAAAGGAGAAACTTATGAAACGAAAAGAGAAATTAGGAGCCGTCATTCTCCTAGCAGCAGGACTTGTCACGGTTGCTTGTAGTAAACGGACTCCAAGGCACTCTACTCAGTTAAGTAGCTCATCATCTGTATCTAGTCAAGTGACATCTAGTAAAAATGATTCTAAAAAAGAAAATAAGCAGGCCTACAAGAAATTGTACCAACCGGTTTTTGATGATTACAAAAAAATATTTTCCACTCCTAATGACAAATCTGCGATTACAAATCTTTATGAAAGCTTACATGCAACTGAGCGACAAATGAATCGTTGGGCAATTGAGAATGCAGTCAACAATGCAAGTGAAATGCGCTATGCCTTTGCAGATTTAAATAACGATGGGATAGAGGAATTTCTGATTGCGGACCTAAATTTGAGTGGCAAATATTTATTAACCGGAATTTACTATTTACAAGCTGGGAAGCCAGTCTTATTAGCAGAAGGTTTTATGTCTAAGCTTGACGGCGGAAATAGAAGCGCAACGATTATTTATAAAGGTGGCCAAGTCCTTGAACTAAGCTGGACCTCGGGTACAGATATAGGCTATGGAATTTTGTATCAACTTAATGCCAAGCAAGAGACTGCTAAAAAGCTCCAAGAAAAAGAGATTCAAATACAAGCAAATGATATTGCCGCTGATTTTGGAAAAAATGCATCGGATCAAATTGACTTAAGAGGCCTCGATTGGCAGGAATTTGAAGTTCCAAGTCATTCAACTAAGTCAATAACTGAGCAAAAAGCACCATGGAATCAAAGCAAATCTGCTAAGCTAGAAGCTTTTATAAAGGACTGGGGGGAAAGACTAGGACAGCCCAATTACCAAAAGGGGATCGCAGGAGGAGATGTCGGACCTGACCGCCTCTATACACTTAGGGATGATGGACCAAGTGAGAAAATGAATGCTGAGTACTCGGATACAGGTCTAGGAAATGCTCAGTACCGAATTGTAGAGCGTTATAGCAATTGGGATAAGTACCCGGATGTTCATAGTTACTTCTTTGCGATAACCAATACAGGAGAAGCGATTGTCTTTCATTCACCGACGACTAATGGTGGGGTCATGTACTTAAAACCAACAGAAAATACAGAAATCCAAGCGGAGTTTAAACGTTTGGTGGAAGAAGAATAATCCATCATAATGGAGAGTTTGGCCTTAGCCAAGCTCTTTTTCTTATATATGATTTCAAATCAAAATCGTTGACAGATGTAATATCTAGCATTACAATATTATAATAATGATTACACTCTTATAAAAAGTGAGATAAGGATCTTAGCTTTTAAGGAGATGGTGAGGAAGAATATGATTGAATATAAACATGTAGTCCTGTGTTACACGGATACAGACATTTTAAAAGATGTCAATCTCTGTATTGAAGATGGAGAATTTATGGTCTTGGTAGGCCCTTCAGGATCTGGAAAAACCACCATGCTCAAGATGATCAATCGTCTTTTGGAGCCGACAGATGGCAATATTTATATGGACGGAAAACGCATCAAGGACTATGATGAACGAGAGTTACGTCTTTCTATTGGTTATGTTTTGCAGGCCATTGCTCTCTTTCCAAATCTAACTGTCGCTGAGAATATTGCTTTAATTCCAGAGATGAAAGGGTGGACTAAAAGCCAAATAGCCTCTAAAACAGAAGAACTCCTGGACAAGGTTGGTCTGCCTGCTGCAGAGTATGCAAATCGCAAGCCAAGTGAGTTATCTGGTGGGGAACAACAACGGATTGGCATTGTGCGGGCCATCATTGCAGAGCCAAAGATTCTATTGATGGACGAGCCCTTTTCAGCCTTGGATGCCATTTCCCGCAAGCAGTTGCAGGCTCTTACCAAAGACTTGCACAAAGAATTTGGTATGACGACTATTTTCGTGACTCATGATACGGACGAGGCCTTGAAATTAGGCGATCGGATTGCGGTACTACAAGAAGGAGAGATTGTGCAGGTGGCGGATTCTGATAGCATTCTAGCCCAACCAGCCAACGACTTTGTTGCGGATTTATTTGGAGGTGCTCACCATGTCTAAACTACTTGCAACCTTTCAAGAACGCTTTGGAGACTGGCTCACTGCACTGGGACAACATTTGCAACTGTCATTACTGACCTTACTCCTTGCGATTTTTCTGGCGGTCCCTCTGGCTATTTATTTAAGTACACGCAAGAGAGCCAGCAACTGGGTTTTACAGGTAGCTGGGATCTTCCAGACTATTCCTTCCATGGCCCTTTTGGGGCTCTTCATTCCCATCATGGGAATCGGGACGCTTCCGGCCTTGACAGCTCTCGTCATCTATGCCATTTTTCCCATTCTTCAAAATACCATCACCGGTTTACAAGGGATTGATCCAAGCCTTGAAGAAGCGGGAACCGCCTTTGGGATGACCAAGTGGGAGCGCTTGAAGAAGTTCGAGATTCCCTTGGCCATGCCCGTTATCATGTCTGGGATTCGGACAGCAGCTGTGATGATTATCGGGACGGCTACTCTAGCTGCCTTGATTGGAGCAGGGGGACTCGGTTCCTTTATCCTTCTAGGGATTGACCGCAATAATGCCAGTCTGATTTTGATCGGTGCCCTGTCTTCTGCCTTCTTAGCCATCGCCTTTAACCTTCTTCTCAAATGGATGGAAAAGGCCAAATTGCGGACCATCTTTGTGTCCTTTGCGGTCATGATCCTGGGATTGGGGGCTAGCTATACACCAAGTCTTCTTCCCAAACCGGAAAAAGAAAACCTGGTCATTGCTGGGAAGTTGGGTCCTGAACCGGAAATTCTAGCCAATATGTACAAGATTTTGATCGAAGAAAACACAGACATGACAGTGACTGTTAAACCAAATTTTGGCAAGACCACCTTCCTCTATGAAGCTCTGAAAAAAGGGGATATTGCTATCTATCCAGAGTTTACAGGGACTGTGACCGAAAGTCTCCTCAAGCCGGCGCCGCAAGTCGACCATGATCCAGAAGCAGTCTATCAAGCGGCTCGAGATGGGATCAGGAAACAAGACCACCTGGCCTTGCTCAAACCCATGGCTTATCAGAATACCTATGCTGTCGCGGTACCTAAGAAAATTGCCCAAGAGTATGGCCTCAAGACCATTTCAGATTTGAAAAAGGTGGAAGGACAACTCAAGGCAGGGTTTACCTTGGAGTTTAATGATCGAGAGGATGGCAACAAGGGCTTGCAGAAGGTTTACGGACTCCATCTACAAGTCTCCACCATGGAGCCAGCCCTTCGTTACCAGGCTATCCAGTCCGGTGATATCCAGATCACAGATGCTTATTCAACGGATGCCGAACTTGCTCGCTATGACCTGGTGGTCCTCCAAGATGACAAGCAACTCTTCCCGCCATATCAAGGAGCTCCCCTCATGAAAGAAGCTCTTCTTAAGAAACATCCAGAATTGGAAGGGATTCTCAATCAGTTAGCTGGTAAAATCACAGCAGAGCAAATGAGCCAGATGAACTACCAAGTAGGAGTAGAAGGCAAGTCAGCTAATCAAGTGGCGCGTGACTTTTTGACTCAGGAAGGGATGATTGAGAAATAATGTCACTTAAACTAGAAATATAAGTCACGTTATTTAAGTTACTTCAGATTGAAGGCAAAATAATTTTAGAAACTATTCTTAGCTGAGTACGGACGTCAGCGAACTTCTACGAAGTTCCATGACTAATTATTGAGCCTAAGGTCTCAATAATTCCGAGTGCCTGAAACAATTGTGTTTCAGGCACTTTTTTCACAGCGAAAAGTTTCTCAACTTTTTAAATGACTAAAAAAGTCATTTTATAAAAATAATCTAGCTGTTTTATGTAAAAGAATAGTTTGTCTATATTTAAAAGTAACTTATTTAATTTGCCTTCTAAGGTTTTCTCTAAGAACCAAAACTATCTAGTTGTTGAAGGTTAGCAAGAAGGACTAGAATTAATGATTTACAAACCACTAGAGGTTGGGCATGTTGCCCACCTCTTTTTGTGATATACTAGAGTAGTTTTTGAGACTTGTAGGGGCAATATCCTCTAGCCTTGAGGAGCTTTTTTTAATTCCCGAACGTTTTCAAGAAAAATTCAGAAAAATCTTGACTTCTGATGAAATCGGCGTATGATTAGTTGTGAACTGTTGAACAATCATTTTCAATAGAGTTCCTGATGTCGACTAAGGGATCTGTGAAAGGGGAGGCAGTTTAAAACAAAAATCTATAGAGCGTTGCGTCCGAAAGTCTAAACAGACACGGCTCTTTAAAAACAAAAGGAGAAGATTATGAAAACAGAACCGATTCATCGTACCAGTATGTGGAAATTTAAGTTAAGTGCCGCCACCATGACTTTGATTCCCGCTGCCGTGGGGATTAACTATGTTGCCAAAGCCTTGGCGGAGGGGTTAAAGTTGCCCGTTTGGCTGGGGTCTTTGGGAACCTTTCTTGCTAGCATGTTGGCTGGGCCGGTTGCCGGTGCCATCAGTGGTTTCATCAACAACGTGATCTATGGGCTGACCTTATCGCCAATTTCAACCGTGTATGCGATTACCAGCATCGGAATTGGGATTGCTGTCGGAGTTTTGCACGCCAATGGGTGGTTCTCGTCAGCGCGACGAGTATTTGTTTCTGCTATTATTATTGCCATCGTTTCAGCTGTCATTTCAACGCCACTCAACGTCATCTTTTGGGGTGGTCAGACCGGTATCGCTTGGGGTGACTCATTGTTTGCGGTAATGGTCGCCAATCATGCACCAGTGTGGCTGGCCTCATTTACCGATGAGTTTGTCTTGGATATTTTGGATAAAGTCTGCGTGGCCTACCTGGCATTCTTCATCTATCGTCAGCTGCCGAAGCGGATGGTGCACTTCTTTAGCGATGATAAATGATGACTGATCAAACATTGATTTCTGTAGCGCCACGGGTCAAGCTCAAGTGGTACCAGGTGATCGATCCGATTACTAAGCTCTTGTTCATCTTGGACATGACGTTGTTGAGCTTTGCCAGTATGAATTTATTGCTTCAGGCCGGATTAATTCTTGTCGCAACACTGCTATTGTTATTTCCAAATTGAGTTCTACCATCTTTAAGGCGCTGGGATTCAGCCTGTTTCTGATTTGCACCATGCTGATCATCCAAGGGTTATTTTACAGTCGGAATCAAACTGTGCTGTTTTCTGTGCTTGGGGTGTCGTTCTACAAAGAAGGCCTGATTTACGCCACCACTCTGGGTTGTCGAGTATTGGTGATTATTTTGACCAGTGGCTTTTTTATGGTGACCACGAGTATTTCAGAAAACGCGGCCTATTTGGAACTGTCCGGATTGTCTTATAAAACCGTCTACGTTCTGATGTCGGTGTGTTATATTTTGCCGGAAATGATGCGCAATATGCGGAAAATCCAGCAGGCACAAAAAGTTCGCGGAACCAATCCGCAAAAAACGTTGATTCAGAAATTAAAGTCAGTCCTGCCGGTTCTAATTCCATTGGTGATTAAGACCTTGGATCAATCGATGGCGCGGTCGATTTCTCTCCAACTGAGAGGTTTTGATAATCTCAACCGGACTGTCAGAACCTCCCAGCGCGTGTATCGCCTGTCGCGGACGCTGCACATTGGTCTGACTGGATTGGCAATTTTATTGATTGGGTGGAAGATATGGAAGAAGATAAACGGATTGTAATTGAAAATTTGACCACCCGTTATCCGGGTACTGAGCAACCACAACTGCGTCAGATTAACGCGGAGGTTCATACCGGCCAGGTGGTTGGGATTATCGGGAATAGCCACTCCGGCAAATCGACTTTGTGCCGTGTGCTGGCAGGGGTCATTCCCAAAATTGTGTCTGCTGAGATTGAGGGCGACTGGCACATGTTTGGCCAGCGAGTGTCCGACAATTGGCTCGTTTATAATGCCATGAATGGAGTTGTACTGCAAAATCCAGCTGGCCAACTAAGCGGGTTGGCAGACACGGTTGCCGATGAAATCGCCTTTGACTTGATTAATCAGGGAATGGCTGAAGGACTGATTCAAAAACGGGTTGAAGAAGTTGCCACGCAAATGGGGCTGATTGAACAGCTGAATTTGCGTCCCGAGAGCCTTTCCGGTGGTCAGATCCAGCGGTTGGCAATTGCCACGGCGATTGTGGCTAATCCGGCTGTTTTGATTATGGATGATCCGACCAGTCAGATGGATCCCCTTGGCCGCCGGCAATTTTTCCAATGGCTGGCCCAAGTCAAAGAGACGACTGTCTTCATTGTCACCAGTGAAATTGACGATTTGTGCGAAGTCGCCGACGTTGTGTGGGTGCTGCACGAGGGTCAAATGGTAGCCCAGGGCAGGCCGGGTGAGGTGTTTAATCATTTGGCAGCTGACTGGCAGATTCCAGCCCCGACAATCCAGCAACTTGCTCAAAAAATGGATTGGCACTTGGCTGATGGCCGGTATCCGGTGAATGACGCTGAACTGAAGGAGGTTTTTTATGTCCATAATTGAACTGAACCACCTGACGTTCACTTATCCGGAACGGTCCTTTAGCTTGGATGTTGAAGACAAACACTTCGCCGATCCGATGGTGGCGATTGTCGGCCAAAATGGTGCCGGCAAATCAACGCTCTTCAAATTGTTGACGGGCTTGCTGACACCACAAACCGGTGTGATTAAGATCGATGGAGAAAATTTTAATGATCTTAAACCAGTCGAAAAGTTACTGAAGGTTGGGATTACTTTTCAGAATCCTGACGATCAGCTTTTCAACCCGACCGTTCAACGAGAGGTGGAGTGGAGTGTCGCGCAGGTCATGGATGACCACGACACGATTACGAGGCGGGCTTTAGCGACTCTAAAAAAGAGTTGGCTTGGATGATAAAAACAGCTGAAAGTCCATATGACCTGTCATTGTCGGAACGCAAGCTGTTGAGCGTTGCCACAGTTTTTGGCAGTGGATCCGGCGATTTATTTATTTGATGAGCCGATGATGTCGCTTGATTGGGAAAAGCCGGCGCAAGTTGACCGCAATTTTTCCATCAGTTGGCTGATTCGGGCCACCAAGTTGTGACCATCACCCATGACATGGATTGGGTCGCCGCCGAGTTTGAGTCGGTGTATGTTATGGAACACGGGAAGTTTGGCTTCGCCGGCAGTCCACGGGAATTGTTCAGCGATCACGAACTTGTCCAGCGAGTGGGATTACTACCACCGCGGATTATGGACATAGCGGAGTCGCTGGGTGATTCACAGACATATTTATCGGTTAATGATTATTACCAGAAAAATCGAGATGTATAGAAAAAGTCACCTCTGCGGGTTTTCCAGGTTGAAGGATTAACTTCAGCTTCTGGCAAGAACTCACATGGGTGACTTTTGTGTTTAATAACGTTTCACGATCATCGGGTGCTTCCTCAGATAACTCGGTTTGATTTTACTTTGTTTCATGGTCATAATCATATACCATTTCTTTTGGATCTTTTGTTTGACTAATACAAAATAGGTCTTCATAGGTCTTCGCATTTTTAGCGCCCATTAGGATCATCAGTATAATTTTCTGAATTAGGAGACTGTCCCATCACTATTCGAACTTCGTCTCCCAACTTACGCTGTTCCCATTCATCCGTGAATCCTTTAAATCGCAATTCTGGAACTTTCTTTTTAACTGAATCATCTATTTTCGCCATAGTCCCCACCATTTTATTGGTTTTTCTTGTTCTTCTATCCTTTTTTGATCTTTGATTTGTTCCTGCAAATTTTCCAACTTCTCTTTAAGAGCGTTCACTTCATCTTTATATTGATTGTCTAAGTGTTTGAATTCTGTTTCCTGTGAGGGCATTTTGAGGGCTTTTAAGTTATCATTTTCCGCCTTGTATTCTTCTAGCAACTTTTTATCTTGCAAGGCTAATCGTTGTTGCTGGTCTAACAAATTAGTTAGTTTTTCTATTTGTTGGTCTTTGCTACTTATTTGTTGGTCTTTTGTATTTGATTTGCTACTACTTTCTACTTTACCTAAAATTATTTTTTCTGCTTTAGAATTTATTAGATTAGACCCATTGGAACTTTTAAGGTGCCAGTAACTATCTCTTTGGTTTGGTCAATTCCGTTATTTATCTGATACTTGCCTTACAGAGCAAGTTCTATGGTGAAGTGTTAACGACACTCTACTTTACCGTCATGCAACCTATTGGTCTCTTTGTTTGGATCTACCAAGCCCAGTTCAAAAAGGAAGAGCAAGAGTTTGTTGCTCGTAAGCTGGATGCGGTAGGCTGGACCAAGTACTTGTCGATCAGTGCCATTTGGTGGCTGGTATTTGGCTATATTTACCAATCAGTTGGGGCCAATCGTCCGTATCGGGATTCCATTACGGATGCAACAAATGGGGTTGGCCAACTCTTAATGACAGCTGTTTACCGTGAACAGTGGATTTTCTGGGCAGCGACCAACGTTTTCTCTATCTACCTTTGGTGGGTAGAGAGCCTTCAAATTCAAGGGAAATACTTCATTTACTTAATCAACAGTCTAGTTGGTTGGTACCAATGGAGCAAGGCAGCTAAGAAAGCTTAATAACCGTTTGAATTAATTTATCAAGAGGACCGAGAGGTCCTCTTTGTTTGAAAAATCGAGCTCTATTTGTGATATACTAGAGTAGTTTTTGAGACTTGAAAATAATGTGTTTTCTAGTTCAAATTTATAAAAAGAAAAGGAGAGAACATGGATATCTTTCTTAAGAGCATATCGGGGATCCTGGTCATTCTGGGGATGATATTAGTGGGCTTTGTCATAGGTGAAAAAGGCTGGTTTGATGACAAGTCACGTGGCTTGATCGCAAAATTAGTTACTCAAATCGCTCTGCCCTGCTATATGCTTTATACCATTACACAGCGTTTTACAGCGGCTGACCTCCTAAAAATGTTGCCAGCATTGCGGTTTCCTGCCCTGTCTATGGTCGTTTTGCTTGGAATAGCGACAGCAGTAGCCAGGATCTTTATAGTGAGACGGGACCGCCGTGGCCTCTTTATTTCCATGTTCTTTAACTCCAATACGATTTTTGTGGGGCTCCCCATTAACCAAGCCCTTTTCGGGGATGGCAGTATTCCCTACGTTCTGATCTATTACATGTGTAATACGACCTTTTTCTGGACCTTGGGGACCTACTTGATCCAGCGGGATGGCGAAGGAGAAGCTCAGTTTGATCTCAAAACGAGTGTGAAAAAAGTCTTTTCACCTCCTCTGATGGGCTTCATCTTGGGACTAGTCATGGTGATGCTGCAGATAAAGCTCCCTGCATTTCTAGCCAGTGATTTGCAGTATCTGGGCAATTTAACAACCCCCTTATCCATGATTTTCATCGGTTTGTCGGTATCTCATGTAGGCGTGAAGCAGTTGGTGCTTGGAAAAGATCAGCTCCTCATTCTACTAGGACGCTTCGTGGTTGCTCCACTACTAATGGCGACCATTGTTTACTGGGCGCCTCTACCAAGTTTGATGAAGCAAGTCTTTATCATCCAGTCTGCCATGCCTGTGATGACCAATGCGCCAGTCGTTGCCAGACTCTACGGAGCTGATAGTGATTACGCAGCGGTCATGGTGACAGAGACGACCCTTGCTACCATGGTGGTCATTCCGATACTCATGATGTTGATGGCTTGATAAATAGAAAATACAAAAACTCAAGTTTTCATTGATAAAACTTGAGTTTTTCTTATATGAGGGCTAACAAAATGGTAAGAATCAGAGCGATTCCCAATCGAATGACGTGGTGGGCTAGATGGAAGTTTTCTTTGTGCTTGCCATTCCAATAGGCTCCGTAGCAAATCAAGCTAACTCCGATCAGCCAAATGAATAAAGCAACAATCGGCAAAAAGAAGTAGAGGAAGAGAGACAAAGTTGCAAGGCTACTTCCTAGAAAAAGTAGGTAAATTCCAAGGGTCTTCTTGCCCTTTTTTAATTCGGAAAGGCTGACTAATAAATGAAGAAGAGCAAAAGCAAGGGCTAAGAAGGCTGTAATAATGTTGAAAATGTAATAAAGTGGCATATTTGTTTTCTTTCTAGGATAATTAAAGTAAATGTAATGTGATAGTGTTAAGAACTTAAGACTTTAACTTACCTTAGTTTGAGGGTCTTCTTATGAAGAACCATGAATGAAGCACAAGATTAACAATGATAAGGATTAAAGTGATAAAAGAGTACCAATAAAGATTGATTGGTACGTTATTTTTGAGATAGAATAGAGAAAATAAACTCGTAAAAATGCCAGTTAGCAATCCCGGCACATATTTTCGAATAACAATTGTCTGAATAAGATGTCCGAACACATGATAGATATAAGCGATTACGATGGTTGTGTAAATGGTATAGTTGTTAAATTGGTAACTAAGATAAAGTGTTATCATTAGAAGTAAAAGTTGCTCCATGACAATAGCATTGAAAGCAAAAGGGGTGTAAAAAGTGAAGATTTGTTTATATGGAATTTGTAATGATATTTTTTTGACAAAAGATGGCATCCATATGATTTCTTCCAGTTCATGAAGCATGAATAAACTCGGAAAAAGGAAATAAAATAGTAAGGTAGACATGAAAGCTAGTCCTTTCTAGATAACAGGAGGTTCATTTAGAGTTTGCGTGCAGTATCTCCAAATAAAACTGGATGACTTCTTGCTCGGTGTAGGACTTACCCTTTTTTAGCCACCAGCTGAGAGTTTCAATGAAGTGGCTGACAACCAGGTGCTTGAGATAGGAGTGAGGAATGTTGGGGTATGCTTGAATCAGTTCATCTGCTATCATGGGATAGACGTCATGTTCCAGTTCTTTTTTCAGTTGCCGGATAAAATAATCGTTTTTTGAAAGCAAAAGACTGGTTACATGGTCTTGATTTTTCTTGAAATGCTGAAAGATATGGGCTAGGTAGTCTTGGGGAGAGAGCTGATCATCTCGCTCAAAGAGGTGGTGAAAGAGTTTTTGGCAGAGCTCATCCAGTAGTAACTCTTTGCTCTCATAATGGCTGTAAAAGCTCGAACGTCCCACATCGGCTAAGTCAATGATTTCTTGAACCGTGATGGCCTCGTAGTCTTTTTGGTTGAGTAATTGTAAAAAAGCTTGATAGATAGCTTTTCGAGTTTTGGTGATGCGACGATCCTGTGTTGTCATATGGACACTTTGAACAAATTGTTCAGTAACGTACATCCTAAACAGTTTGCCCCTATCCTTTCTTTTTAGAGTTAGAGATAATACTAGTGAGAAGATAATACTATTACTATTATACCAAAGGAAGGTAAAAAAATGAGTTCAAAACGTGCTGTTTGGCTGGCTTTTTTCTTGAATCTGAGTTTTGCCATTATTGAGTTTATTGCAGGGGGAATCTTTGGTTCCAGTGCTGTTCTCGCTGATTCTGTCCATGACTTGGGGGATGCTCTAGCCATTGGCCTCTCGGCCTTTCTAGAAACGATCTCCAATCGTCAAGAGGATAGTCGCTATACCCTAGGCTACAAGCGTTTAGCTTATTAGGGGCTTTAGTAACGGCAGTCATTCTGATGACCGGGTCTGGTATGGTGATTTTAGAAAATGTAAGCAAGCTTTTCCACCCTCAGCCCGTCAATGACGAAGGGCTTCTTTGGTTGGGCATGATTGCTATCAGTGTCAATGTGCTGGCGAGTCTGGTCATTCGCAAGGGGCAAACCAAGAATGAATCCATTCTCAGCCTGCATTTTTTGGAAGATACCTTAGGTTGGTTGGCTGTCATCTTGATGGCCATTGTCCTCCGATTTACTGACTGGTATATCCTAGATCCCCTCTTGTCTCTTGCTATTTCCTTCTTTATTCTGTCCAAAGCCATTCCACGTTTTTGGAGCACGCTCAAGATTTTCCTGGATGCTGTGCCAGAAGGGGTAGATATCAAGCAAGTTAAGAATGATTTAGAGCAGTTGGACAATGTCGCTAGTATCAATCAGCTTAATCTTTGGACCATGGATGGACTAGAGAAAAATGCTATTGTTCATGTTTGTCTCAAGCGGATGGAGCAGATGGAAATCTGCAAAGAAGCGATCCGTGCCTTGCTCAAAGAGAGGGGTTTTCAAAATGTCACCATCGAAGTGGATGAAGACCTAGCAACTCACCGCTCCCACAAGCGAAATATCGAAGAGCTGGAAGCCAGTCAAAGTCATGGACATGATCACCACCACCATCACCATCATTAATGGAAATCGATCATTCCTTTGTTGAGGATATTTTAGAAATCATCGATTTAATATATTGACTCCCAACTCAAATTGTGATAGACTACTCATATTTATGAAAGGATCGAGTATATGTTACAACTACAACGTATTTCAAAAGTTTATTATACGGGGAATCAAGAGTTTCACGCTTTGAAGGATATCTCGATTCGTTTCCGTGAAAATGAGTTCGTCTCGATTCTCGGACAATCGGGTTCAGGGAAAACCACCCTCTTAAACATCATCGGTGGACTCGACCAATACACATCGGGTGATTTACTCATCCAAGGAAAATCAACCAAGCAATTTAAAGACCGCGATTGGGATAGCTACAGAAACCACACCATCGGATTCGTCTTCCAATCCTATAATCTAATTGGTCACCAAACGGCACTCTCAAACGTCGAGATTGCGATGACGCTCTCTGGCGTTTCTAAATCGGAACGTAAGAAGCGTGCCATCGAAGCACTTGAACGCGTTGGCCTAAAAGATCATTTATATAAGAAACCAAGCCAAATGTCTGGTGGACAAATGCAACGGATTGCGATTGCGCGTGCTCTTGTCAATAATCCTAAAGTCGTTTTAGCTGATGAGCCAACAGGAGCGCTCGATTCTGAGACTTCTGTTCAAATCATGGAGTTATTAAAAGACATCGCCAAGGAACGTCTAGTGATCATGGTGACGCATAATCCAGAACTGGCGAAAACCTACTCTACACGTATCGTACAAGTATTAGATGGAAATATCTTAAGCGACTCGAATCCATACGAACCAACAGAGGAACCCAAACAAAGTGACATTCAGTTCACGAAGACGAAGATGAGCTTTATGACGGCTCTAGCCCTTTCGTTTAATAACTTATTGACGAAGAAAGGCCGTACCTTCCTGACTGCCTTTGCTGGTTCCATCGGGATTATCGGGATTGCCCTTATCCTGGCCCTCTCGAACGGTGTGAGCGACTACGTGAAGAAGGTGCAAGAAGACACCCTCGTCTCTTTGCCATTGACGATTAGCGAGCAGAACCAGAGTAATCTGATGGCAACCTCTCCAGACTTGAGTGAAAGCCTTATAGGGATAAAAACGAACTCGGTGTCAATACGCTTTTAACGAATCTATTGAAAAAACAAATCGGGAAAAATGACCTCGCTTCCTTCAAAACCTACTTGGATAAACATGCTTCAGAAGTCACACACCTTACAAAAGACATTCGTTACCAATACAATTTACAACCCTATATTTACGCCAGTGACACATCGGGCGGTCCAAAGAGTATTCTTCCGTCTAACCTCGCGGACGAAGTCGATACGGCCAACCAAACAATTAAAGGCTATTTGCAAAACATCGACTACTGGAGCCAACTGTCAAGCGACCAGGAGATGCTGAATGCGCAATATGATGTGCTAGAAGGTCGCCTTCCGAAGGATAAATCTGAAATCGTCCTGATCGTGGATGAAGAGAACCAAATCAGTGACCTCCTCCTTTATAGCTTACGCATCAAAGACCCTAGCGAATTAAACGATGCGAAGAAACTGGATGAACTCAAATCCCAAACCTATCAGTATAGGAATTTCATTGGAAACTTTCAAAGCTGTTGTCAATACGAACCGATTCGCCAAAGAAAACAACCAATGGATAAATAAAATTGACGACGAAGCCTATATGAAGACGCAAATCGAGAATGGTCTCGAGCTTACTATCGTCGGCGTTCTTCGTCAAAAAGAAGGTACCAGTTCTGGTGTGAACTCTCCTTCTGGCGGTGTGGCTTATACAAGCGCCCTTATCGATTACACTTCTGAGCAAATTCAAAACAGTGACATCGTAAAAGAGCAAGAAGCCAACCCGACTATCAATGTCTTTACTGGAAAAGAATTTGCCAAAGATCCAAAACCATTCAATTCGGCAGATTTAACCGAAGAAGAAAAAATCCAGTTGGTAAAATTGACGCCTGAACAACAAGCGCAATACATCCAACAATACAACGAAAACTCGGCTGCCACTTACGAGGAAAACCTCGCGAAATTGGGTGTCATCGACAAATCCAAACCGGCTGCCATCGAGTTCTACACCTCTTCGTTCCAACAAAAACAAGAGTTGAAGGACTTCATCAACGCCTATAACACGGCCAAAAAAAGACGCCGGCGAAGACGACAAAGTGCTCGCCTACTCCGACGATATCCAAACCATCATGTCTTCGATTACGACAATGGTGAGCGTAATTACAACCGTACTCGTTGGCTTCGTAGCCATCTCGCTCATCGTATCATCGATTATGATTGCGATTATCACGTACATCTCGGTTCTCGAACGTACAAAAGAAATCGGAATCCTACGTGCAATGGGGGCTTCGAAGAAAGACATCCGTCGCATCTTCACGGCCGAAACCGCCATCGAAGGATTTATCTCCGGGGTGCTCGGTATCGCCATCACGCTCCTTGCGACGATTCCAATCAATGCCGTTGTTTCGAAAATGACCAACGTGGAAAACGTAGCGCAATTACCATGGGATGCAGCACTTATCCTCATCGGTATCTCGATTGTATTAACGATGTTGGCAGGTCTTATCCCTTCACGCATCGCCGCGAAGAAAGACCCAGTGGAATCTTTACGTAGCGAATAAAAGCTGTAAACAATAAAGTGGATAGAAAAATGTTTCTTTATCCACTTTTTCTATTGTGTAGAAATTCTTAGAAAGAGATTCAAACCTTCTCTCCTTACATGAAAGATGGTCATTTCAAATAGATGTTGTTTTCAAAGAATAATACAGTATCGGATTGGACATAAAAAGATATTTGTTCCACTTTCTTTGAATGCTTTCTTTTAATAGCTTGTGTATTTACCTAGAAAATTAGTTTCTTCTTCCAAATGATTTATAAAAGAGTTTCCTAAAGAAATCCTTTTCATGGTAAAATAGTGGAAAGTATATAGTAAGGAGTAGTTATGAGTAAAAGAGCTGTGTTGATGATGACCTTTGGGTCGCCTGAAGAGATTACCTATGAAGGAGTAGCGGAGTTTTTCACGAATATCCGGCGTGGTGTTCGTCCTGAACCACATGAAATTCAGACTTTATATGACAATTACGTACGAATTGGTGGAACTCCACTCCAAAGGATAACTAGAGAAGAAGTGGATTTGGTTGCTTCTTCTCTTGGAGAACACGCATCCGTATACTTTGCTAATAAATTTTCCCGCCCTTTTATTACTGATGTAATCAAAGAGATGGAGAATGACGGAATTGAAGAATGTTTGTGCTTGATTTTAGAGCCCCATTATTCTTACTATTCTGTCATGGGATATGAGAAATTTTTAGAAAGTGAGCAGATTAGGTTCCAAATTATCAAGGAGTGGTACCAAGAACCTTCACTTCTCCACTATTGGGCTGATGAGATTCGAAATATTTTAGATCAAATTAGAGATGACAGCTATAAGGTGATTTTTTCAGCTCATAGTGTCCCAGTTTTGGCACTTGATTTTGGCGATCCTTATATCGATCAGATTTATGACAATACTCGCTTGATTGTGGAAATTTTAGGCCTTGAAGAAGACCAGTATACCAATACATGGCAGAGTGAAAGTGATATTGGTATTCCTTGGATTAAGCCTGATGTCTTAGAATACCTTCGTGATGAGAAGGAACACCCTGATCACTATATTTTTGTCCCGATAGCTTTTATTAGTGAGCATATTGAGGTTCTTTTTGATAATGATGTGGAGTGTAAGGAGCTTTGTCATGAGCTTGGTGTGGCCTATCACCGTCCTCCTATGCCAAATAGTGATTCTCGATTGATTAAAGCCCTTCTTTCAACCATTCAGTCTCATATAGACGGTGACTATCGTTACTTTCAACCTCAACTAGAGACTTTTGATGAGTTGGAAGCCCCTTCAAACACAGGAAAGATTTTGGAAGCAGAAAAAGATATTCAGATGCCTGATTTCGTCAAAAAATTGATTGCTAAAAAAGGTCGAGAGAATGTCAAGATGCCATATCTAGTTAAGAAAATGCTTGAAAAGAAGTATGGGAAAAAATATGATTAAATGATGGAGTTTTAAATAAGGAAGTGGGCTAGAGCTCGATAAAAAGTGTATACTATACGTAAGTAAGCAATAGAAAGTAGGTTGTTCCTATGAAGAAAACAGTCTATACAAAAGCTGGGCAAGTGGGCCTTGTAGAAGTGGAGCATCCACACATCGAGGCACCAGATGATGTCATTATCCGCATCGTTCGCACCTGTGTCTGTGGATCTGATCTCTGGAGTTACCGCAATCCAGAGATTGAAGCGGGTCATCAAAATAGTGGCCACGAAGCCATTGGGATCGTCGAAGAAATTGGAGAAGCTATTACAACGGTTAAACCGGGTGACTTTGTGATTGCGCCTTTCACCCATGGCTGTGGGGAGTGTGATGCTTGTCGTGCTGGCTATGATGGGACCTGTGACCGCCATATCGGCACCAACTGGTCTGATGGGGTTCAAGCAGAGTACATGCGCTTTGAATACGCCAACTGGGCCCTTGTCAAAATCCCTGGGCAACCATCTGATTATACAGAAGCCATGCTCAAATCCTTCTTGACGCTAGCAGATGTCATGCCGACAGGCTACCATGCAGCGCGTGTGGCTGATGTGAAACGGGGCGACAAAGTGGTTGTCATTGGGGATGGAGCCGTGGGTCAATGTGCTGTCATCGCAGCTAAGATGCGGGAGGCATCGCAAATTGTCCTCATGAGCCGTCACGAAGACCGCCAACAAATGGCTCTGGAATTTGGAGCGACAGCCGTTGTTGCGGAACGTGGTGAAGAAGGCATTGCCAAGGTCCGTGAAATCCTCGGTGGAGGAGCGGATGCCGCTCTTGAATGTGTCGGTACTGCGGCAGCTGTCGACCAAGCCCTTGGGGTTCTTCACAATGGAGGGCGCTTAGGTTTTGTCGGTGTGCCTCACTACAATAACCGTGCTCTTGGTTCAACCTTTGCTCAAAATATTTCCGTGGCAGGTGGAGCAGCCTCTGTCACCACCTATGACAAACAGTTCTTGCTCAAGGCTGTTCTTGATGGCGACATCAATCCAGGACGCGTCTTTACGCACAGCTATAGTTTAGAAGAAATCGATCAAGCCTATAAAGATATGGACGAACGCAAGACCATTAAGGCTATGATTATCATTGACTAACAAAAAAATTCTAGTAGAGGCTGTCTACTAGAATTTTTTTAATCTTGAAATAAATGCTTACTTCAAATCTGACATCACTTGTTTCTTGGTGAAGGTGCGTTCTTGTTTGTTAGCCAAGGCCTTGATGCGCGCATCTAAAAGAACAGCACGACCTTCCGTACTTCGAGTATAAACCAGGTCATACTTACCTATACTCTTTCGGATTTGCTCGACAAAGGCTTGGGCCTCCTCTTTTCGCTTGTCAAAGAGGCTTGGCACGGCGAAGTATTCTGTCTGGTCGGATACTTTTTCCTGGGCTTTTAGGATGTAACGCTGGTTTTCAATCGGTGCGAAAAATTCGATCATGGTTTGCGAGAAGAGTTCTTTCTCTCGCATGCTTCCCCCCTTCATATAGATCAGCGTGTTGATGGCATCCTTCCTATCTCGGACCACTTGGATGCGGGTCTCCTGGGTTTGAATCTGTCCAGAAGCTAATAAGGCTTGACGGACAGATTCTCCAAATACTTCCATGCGTTTATAAGGACTCTTATAGAGGTAGTAGCGTAGCCAAGCAAGGAGTGCGAGAACAGCTAAGACGAATAGAAGAATAAGAGAAACAGTGTTCCTTCCTCCTCTATGTGAGTAGTAAATAAGGTTGGCGAAAGCATCGGTTAAGGTAGCTGCCGTCAGCCAGCGAGCTAGCTTTCTGGCATCAAAAAATAGGGCCAGAGGCAGGAAGTGTTTATCCACTTGGACCTCGTTTGCAATCTCCATATTCTCAAGAATCGGAAGAGCTTTTTGCCAGCCATCCCGAAGTTCTTGACGATGAGTGGAGCGCTCTAAGGACTCTTCGTTAAGTTTCTGTAACTGTTTTTTAGTATAGCGGATATTGTCAAAGGATAGACGTTCGATTCCGGATTCGATAAAGGGTTCCTTGTAGTGGAGGCCTAAAAATTGTTTCATCCGTCTCTCTAAAAGCTCCAAATCTGGACTGTATTCTTTCAGCTGATCAGTGATGGCTTCGATCTCTTCCTTTTCAAGATCTGACTTTTCATACCATTTCTTTAAGGAAAGATTGATGGAGACCAGATGCCAGATGTTACTGGTCTTGTCTGGATCCTCAGGCCACACTCGAATGGCACGGCCTCGCATTTGGTTGCTGAGCATAAAGCTACCGACAAAGCTCGCTAGGATCAGGGAGTTGACACAAGGAGCATCCCAGCCTTCTCCTAGAAGAGACTTGGTTCCAATCACGACTTGGATGAGCCCCTCTTGAAAGAGCTGGGTCACAGCTGTCACCAAATCATGTTGAGAACCAACCAAACGAACCTTGAGAAAGTCATCAGGAGATAATTGGCCGACACTTTGGTAAGTCAGTCGCCCCGCTCCTAGAAGCTCTTCTAGTTTTGGCTTCGCAACTGTTGGGATGATGACGATACTACCTGTTAAGACAGCGATGGCAGGAGGGGTCGTTAGCTCTATGCTTTCCCTGCGAATGGATTCAAAATACGAGAGAACTCCCAACTGAGTGAATTGGGCGTCCTTGTCCCCTAGATGAACTTCAAAGTCTTGGCGAATATAGTCTGTTAAAACCAGTTGGCGCAGTTGGCTTCCAAGAGCCTGGTATTCTGCCTTGAAAATCTCTCGAACCGCATTGAGTTTTCCAAGGGATTGATTGAGCAGGAGGTCTTGTTTTTTGTTGCGGACCAGTTTGACTTGTTTTCGATCGATTAAGCTAGCTGCTTTTAATTCATGGAGGAGTTGCTTTTCGTATTCTTCTGGTAGATTGTACCAGTGAGGCACCTGAAAGAGCAGGCCTTGCAGAAGAGTTTCAAGCCAGTCCATGGTGAAGGTAGGTAGTTTTTTAGCTCCTAAAAGGTCTTGGAAACGTTGGGGGAAGGCGATTCCCTTGCTCCGAAGAAAGATCAGGGTAGCAGAGAGATACTTGGGATCATTGAGCAATTCATCATCGCTAATCTGACCAGATAAGGCCTGACAGGATTGCAGGTGTTGACAAAAGAGGGGATCGGAAGTCAATTGTTGCAAGAGAGCATTCTTTTGTTGGCTAAAGGCATCCAACTGAGCCTGCTCTTCTTTGGTTGGAAAGGCAAAGTAGACATAGTCTTGGTGGGGACAAAGGGTTTCTTCCTTGACCAATTCGGGAACCGTAATTTCCTCATCAATCTCCCCACACATGCGGATATAGCGATCCCAGAGGGCAGGGTCCCCTTCATAGGGAGGGGTAGCGGTGAGGGAAATCATCTTTAAGTCAGGGAAGGCTTGACGAAAGGCTTCCAAGCTCTTCCACCATTCATTGCGCAGGTGGTGACACTCATCTAAACAGAGGGTTCCCAGTGAGATGTCCTTGAAAGTAGAAAAGATGTCAAAGCCTTTGAAATCAAATGTTTCAATCTCTGCCTGGTCATCGGTATCCTCGATTTGTGATTGGCCGACGACTTGATTCATGGCACTGTGGAGGGCCTGATAGGTAGCAACTGTAATCAGCTTAGGATGTTTAAGGTCCTGAGATATCAATTGCTCCGCTTGGCTTGTCTTTCAAGAATGCTTGGATAATCCGGTCGACCCATTGTTGACGAATCGTGACCGTAGGTGCCAAGATCAGGGTTGGTTGCCCAAAGCGTCGAATACATTCGATTCCCAGGGTTGTTTTCCCAGAGCCAGGAGCTGCTACCAAATGCAGGTGGCCATCCGCCATAAAAGCCTCACTCTTATCGAGGACGCGTTTTTGATAGTGTCTCCATTGGCCTGTGAAGGCTAGTTCTTGTAACATTGGTTTCCTCCCTTGTACTGTCCCCATTATATCATAGTTGAAGGTATTCATTAGAAGGGGAGTTGCTATGGAAGGGAAATTGTCTTTTTTGCTATCTCTTCTTGACACCGGCTAGAAGGACTTATATAATGTTACAAACAAGTTTGGAGGTAGCCGATGATCCATAAACATGAAATTCCTATTTTAGAGTTTGACGACAACCCACAGGCAGTCATTATGCCGACTCATGAGGGGTTAGACCTGCATTTGCCTGATAAATGTGTTTATGCTTTCTTAGAGGATGAGATTGACCGCTTTGCCAAAACTGCTGGAGCCAAACAAGTAGCTAGCTTTGTCTCAGCTACCAAGACCTATCCGGTTTATGTCATGGAGCACCAAGGAGAGGAAATCTGCTTGGTCCAAGCGCCAGTTGGATCTGCACCAGCAGCTCAATTCATGGATTGGTTAATTGGCTATGGGGTGAAGAAGATGATTTCGGCAGGTAGCTGTGGCGTCTTGGTGGACATGGAAGAAAATGCCTTTTTAATCCCGACCAAGGCCTTGCGAGATGAGGGAGCTAGTTACCATTATGTGGCACCTTCTCGCTATATAGAAGTGGATCGTCGAGCACTGACTGCCATTGAAAGGGTTCTAAAACAAGAGTCCATTCCCTATCAAGAGGTCATGACTTGGACGACGGACGGCTTTTATAGAGAAACGCCTGACAAGGTAGCCTATCGCATTGAAGAAGGGTGTAGCGTTGTGGAGATGGAGTGTGCGTCACTTGCAGCAGTAGCCCAGCTTCGTGATGCGGTTTGGGGCTTGCTCCTATTTACCGCAGATTCTCTTGCAGACCTGGAAAATTATGACCAGCGTGACTGGGGATCTGAAGCATTCGATAAAGCCTTAGAATTGTGCCTTGAAATGGTTCTTCACTTGTAGGTATATTCTCTTTTTATGGTACAATGAAGCTATGTTAGTCAAATTATTTTTTAAACAATGGCAATCCAAGATTAAAAGCCTGTCTCCAGCAAGGAGGATCTTTTTCAGCTTTGTCTTGGTTATCTTAATTGGCTCCCTCTTATTGAGTCTGCCTTTTGTCCAGCAAGCAAGCTCAAAAGCAGGTTATGTTGACCACCTTTTTACAGCAGTCTCCATGGTCTGTGTGACAGGGCTCTTTACCCAATCAGTAGCCTCGACCTACAATGCCTGGGGGCAGTTGATCTGTATGCTCTTGATTCAGATCGGTGGCCTGGGGATCTTGACTTTTATCGGACTTTTCTTTATGGAAAGTCGTCAAAAGCTCAGCTACAAGGACCGACAGACCATTCGGGACAGCTTTAGCTTTAGCAATAACCAGAGCTTGGCCCGTTTTGTCCGTTCTATTTTCATTACCACCTTTACCATCGAAGGACTGGGGGCCTTGATCCTCATGATTCGCTTCATTCCTCGCTTTGGTTGGGGCCATGGAATCTTTAACTCTATCTTTGTCGCGGTTTCAGCTTTTTGTAATGCGGGCTTTGATAATTTTGGGGGCGATAGTATGATGAGTTTCCAGACCGATTGGCTGGTGAACCTGACCTTGTCTGCCCTTATTATTACTGGTGGATTGGGCTTTATGGTTTGGTTTGACCTCGCTACCAAGGCCAGTAACCAATCCGGACGGCGGACTCTTCGCCTCCATACCAAGGTGGTTCTCTGGTTAACAGCTGCGATCCTCCTCTTTGGGACAGTCACCAGTCTCTTGACCGAGTTTGATAATCCGGCATCCATTGGGTCCCTCCCCCTTAGGAGAGAAAGTTTTAGTCAGCTTTTTCCAAACCGTCAGCATGCGGACAGCTGGTTTTGCTTCCTTAGATTATACAGCAGTCCGGCCAGTGACGCTCTTCGTCTATCTCTTGCAGATGTTTTTAGGTGGAGCACCAGGTGGGACAGCAGGGGGCATGAAGATCACCACCTTCCTGGTCCTCTTGCTCCTGGCTCGGAAGGAACTATTGGGGCTACCACATACCAATTTAGGAAAACGTACGATTTCACCAGACATTGTTCAACGTTCCTTTGGGACAGCGGTGATTTTCCAGTTGACCTTCTTAGTGGGGCTATTAGGAATCTGTTTGGTGACGCCGGATGGCCAACGCTTTATTTATTTGGTCTTTGAGGTGGTATCCGCTCTAGCGACAGTGGGAGTGACCGCCAATGTAACCTCAACCTTAAATGGAGCGGGACTAGGCATTATCATGGTCCTCATGTTTATCGGACGGATCGGTCCTTTGACCCTCATGGTTAGCTTGAACAATTACCAAGCCAAGAAAGCAGATACCTTGCAGTATGCCAAGGCAGACATCATTATCGGATAGGAGAAACTTATGGAGAATCGAACCATTGGAATTTAGGATTAGGAATTTTTGGACAGAGTGTCCTGAAAACCCTACAGGACCAGGATGTGGATATTATTGCAATTGATGATCACGAAGATGTGATTAATCAGTATGAATCCATGATTACAACTGGAATTGTTGGAGACATTACGGAGTTGGACCTCTTGGATGCAGCAGATATTGGGAACTGTGACACAGTCGTGATCGCGACGGGTGAAAACCTGGAGTCCAGTGTTCTGGCTGTTATGCACTGTAAGTCACTTGGCGTCGAGCATGTCATTGCCAAGGTCAAGAATGAAGTGACCAAGGAAGTCCTTGAGAAAATTGGGGCTGATTTGGTCATCCTACCAGAGGTGGAAGCGGGAATGTCCCTAGCTAAGATGATTCTCTTCCAACATGGGATTGAAGTTTTCCAGTTGGATGAAGAAGTGGTGGTGGTCGAGTTTACGGTTCCAGCTAGCTGGGTAGGAAAAAGCATCCAAGACTTGGAAATCAGAGACCAATATCAACTCAATATTATTGGCTATCGAGATGCGGAAGACCAGCCTTTGCGAAGTCAGATTGGTCCCGACTTTATCTGGCCAGAAGGAGTGCGCGTGATGGCGGTGACAGACAACCAGTATCTGGATAGAATCCAAGACCTCTTAGAGGAAAGGAACTGAGAAAACGACCGAATGGTCGTTTTTATATAGAAAAACTGTTTTATATATAAATTAACCTAGATTATTCTTCAAAGAAATCAGCTATTTCTTATTTTAAAGTCTTTTCAACAATGATTTAAACTTTCCGCTGTGAGAAAAGTGCCTGAAACTCAATTGTTTCAGGCACTCGGGAGTTTTGAAACATTAGGTTCAAAACTAAGTCATGGAACTTCCTGAATTGCTGAAATCATCCACTGGATAATTTCACCTAACGTCCGCTCTCACCTAAGGAAAGTTATTAATAAATTTTATCTTCATATTGAAATAACAGCAAGTTTTTTATAACAAATTTATTACTAACTAAGAATTAAAGTTTCTTTAAGCATATTCTACTATAGTAGAACTATCAAAAACACTTCCATTATGGGAATAGAAGGATGAATGATGAACATTCTTAAATTTATACGACCTGAAAAGCCATTAAAAGAGCTCAAATGGTATGATATCGCTATTGTGACTGCGATCATGTTTGGGCAGTTTATTGTCTGGTCTACAGAACTCTTCCTTGCCAGTCTTCACCCAGTTGCGCAAACCGTTAGCACAGCCACGGAGATAGCTACCAATACAGCAACGGATGGGGCAGCCTACTCCAGTAACTTTACTTTACAGATTATCTTATTAGCCCTTGCCTTGGCTTACTTGCTGCTCAGGAATTTCGATTTTAAACAGCTTCCAATTCGCTTTAAATGGTCCGTCCTCTTTTGGGTGCCTTTGATCTTTGCCATTGTTGGTTTCTTTGGGGATATCGTGACAACGGTGAGTGGAGAGTACGATTACTTCAATATCAATCTCCTCCCTTATATCGATCCCATGCAGATTATTCACAAGTTCCTAGCGCTTAGTCCCATGGCCATTGCCTATGGTTTACTCAATGGATTCTACGAAGAGTTCTTCTTCTTAGGAGTCATGACATCTGTTAATGACAAGTACAAGTGGTGGGCACTGGCTTATTCGACTTTGATACGGGTTTCCTTCCATACCTACCAGGGCTTGCTCTGGGCAGTGGTCATCGGAGTTGTCTATGGACTCTTTTATTACGTTATGTATAAGAAGGTGGTAAAAACCTCTTGCCTTTCTTCCTCATGCATGCCTTGGCCGATATGTTTGGATCTAGCTTGCTCTATCTCTTGATTAACTGGGGGAGTTAATAAAATGCTTGAAAAACTGGACGTTTTATCCAGTTTTTTTATCTGCTTTGAAACTCCTGAATGATGGGAAAATCCCTGTAGAAAAGGCGCAAAGATGGTATAATAGAACTATCATTTTACAGGAATCATAACATTATGAAATTAGTCTATACAGATATTCGAACCCCTTTAACCCAGGTCTTGGTGGATGAGGCCAATCGATTGGTTGAAGAAGGGAAGCGGGTCTTTTATATCGCGCCCAACTCTCTATCTTTTGAGAAGGAGCGCAAAGTCTTGCAACTCATAGACCAGAAGGCTTCTTTTGCCATCACCATTACGCGCTTTGCTCAGATGGCACGCTATTTTACACTTAATGAAAGCCACCAGCAGCAGTCGCTCGATGATATCGGTCTTGGCATGCTCTTTTTTAAGGTGCTTTCTCAGATGCCGGATGAAGAGCTCAAGGTTTATGCCCGTCTTAAGAAGGATCCCCAGTTTATCCAACAATTGATCCAGCTCTTTCATGAGTTGCAGACAGCCCAGATGACAGCATCCGACTTGGATGCCTTGCCAGATCAGGAGAAGAGAGAAGACTTAATCCATATCTTGAAGGCTGTTCAAGACCAGTTAGTTGCAGGTTCTTTTGAGTCTGAGTCTAAGTTGGCTAGTTTTGCCTCTCACCTTGTCAAGGGAGATTTGGATGAGGAGTTAAAAGACTTGGCTCTAGTGATTGACGGCTTTACCCGTTTCTCAGCCGAGGAGGACTACCTAGTTCATTTACTGCACGACAAGGGCGTCGAGATCATTATTGGGGCATACACCAGTGAGAAAGCCTATCGCTCGAGCTTTCGTGAGGGAAATCTCTACCAGGCCAGTGTGGACTTCCTGCTAGACTTGGCTAGGACCTACCAAGTCACGCCAAGCTACGTCGGTCAAGGAAAAGAAGATGCCTTTAGTCGTATGACGCGGATCTTGGAAGCTCGTTATGACTTTACAGAGGTAGAGGGTGAGCTGTCTGATCAAGATCGAGAAGCAGTAGAGATTTGGACCTGTAACCATCAAAAGGAAGAATTAGAGGCGGTAGCCCGCTCCATTCGCCAGCGTCTGTATGAGGGAGCTCGTTACAAAGATATTCGAGTCCTCTTGGGGGATGTGGATGCTTATCAGCTCCAGCTCAAGACCATCTTTGACCAGTACCAGATTCCTTTCTATCTCGGAAAGAGTGAGTCCATGTCTCAGCATCCTCTGGTCCAATGGGTGGAATCCTTGGACCGTCTTCGTCGCTATCGGTTTGACCGAGGATGTGGTCAATCTCTTGAAGACGGGGCTCTATGGGACGCTAACACGTGAGGACATCGACCATTTCGAACAATATGTCCGCTTTGCAGAGATCAAGGGTCTGGCTGCCTTTTCTCGTGACTTTACAGCCAACCACCAGGACAAATTTGATCTAGAGCGTCTCAACCAGATTCGCCAGCAGGTCATCGGTCCCCTTCAGGATTTTTATAAGACCAAGAGCCAGACCAGCCAGGGCCTACTGAAAAAGTTTGCTCAGTTTTGTCAAGATGCCCAGTTGGCGCAAAACATGCAACAGTTAGCCAGTCGTGGCTCTGAACAGGAAATGGAACGTTATGACCAGGTCTGGAAGTCCTTTAGCCATGTGCTAGAACAATTTGCCCAGGTCTTTGATCAAATCAAGGTGACCTTAGATGATTTTCTTAGCCTTCTCTTGTCAGGGATCTTGTTGGCAAGTTATCGAACGGTCCCGGCGACTGTGGATGTGGTGACAGTCCAGTCCTATGATTTGATTGAGCCCTTATCAGCTCCTTATGTCTATGCCATTGGCTTGACTCAGGAGCGTTTCCCTAAGATTGCCAAGGACCAATCCTTGCTGACGGATGAGGAGCGTCAGGTTTTGAACCAAGCTTCAGACGAACAGGCTAATCTCCAAATTGCCAGTCAGGACAACTTACGGAAGAATCGCTTCGTCGCCCTATCTCTCTTCAATGCAGCCACCAAACAGTTAGTCTTGTCCAGTCCTATCCTTGTCAATGAGGTGGACGATAAGATGTCCTCTTACTTGCTTGAGCTGACCAAGGCACCGCTTACTCTACCTGTCATTGAGAAGAAGGCAAGGGCTTCTAGTGAAGATATGGGGACTTACCAGGCCCTCTTAGCTCGACTGATTGAATTGCACCAGGGAGAAATTGACCAGGAGTTGAGCAAGGAAGAAGCGACCTTCTGGGCAGTTACCATTCGCGTCCTTCGGAAGAAATTAGCTTCAGAAGGCTTGCATATCCCGCAAATCAGCCACAGCTTGACGACCAAGGTCTTAGAGGATGAGACGCTGGAAGTCCTTTATCCAAAGGGCAGGCTCTATCTTTGTCTGCCTCAGCTCTCAACACCTACTACCAAAACCAATATAGCTATTATCTCCACTATGTCCTAGGTTTGCAGGAGGAGTGGCACTTGCGCCCAGACGCGAGAAGCCATGGGAATTTCTTGCACCGTATTTTTGAACGGGTGCTGAAAGATCCTTCAGAAGGGGATTTTGATGAGCGCTTGAACAAGGCCATTCGCGAAACCAGCCAGGAGACAGAGTTCGCTCTCCTTTATCAGGAGAATGCTATGGCCACTTTTTCAAAAGAATTGCTCCTGGATACAGCTTGGGCGACTGGTCGTGTCCTCGCACACAATGACAGTATTGAAACCATTGGAGAAGAAGCTCTCTTCGGCCGAGAAGATCGTCCCTTCTTAACCTTAGAAGATGGACGTCCGCTCTTGGTCAAGGGCAAGGTCGATCGGATTGATCGGCTGTCTGAGACAGGGGCCTTGGGAGTGGTGGACTACAAGTCCAGTGAGACCAAGTTTAACTTTGAGAAGTTCTATAATGGCCTCAACTCCCAGTTGCCAACTTATCTATCTGCTATCAAAGACTTTCAGGCGTTTGATCCTGACAAGGGGATTTTTGGAGCCATGTACTTGCAGATGGTGGATCCTTTGGTGCCTCTCAAGGATACCAAGGCGGTCGAAGATGCTGTCCAAGCGGTTCTAAAATCCCAGCAGTACAAAGGGCTCTTCTTGGCAGACCAAGCCAGTCAATTAGGGGAGAGCTATGAGAAACAAGGCTATGTTGCTGAGTCAAGAGGAGCTAGATCTGCTCTTGCTCTACAATGCCCATCTCTATCAACAAGCAGCCCAGGGCATCTTATCGGGAGACTTTGCTATCAACCCTTATACTGAAAATGGTCGAAGCATTGCACCATATGTAGAACAATACAAATCGATTACGGGATTTGAAGCCAATCTTCACTTGGGACAAGCCCGTTTCTTGGAGAAACTGGACCTAAGTCAGTATGACAAACGCCCAGTCGGTGACAAGCTCCGTCAGGCCTGGATAGAAAAAATGAAGGAGGAATTGAATCAATGAAACCAATTGAATTTTTAAGTCCAGGTCAGATTCAAGACCTCCAAATCCAGGAGGCCCAGTCTGACAAGGAACCAAAGCGGACCCCTGAGCAAATAGAAGCCATCTATTCGTCAGGAACCAATATCCTAGTCTCAGCTTCGGCTGGTTCTGGGAAGACCTTTGTCATGGTCCAACGGATCCTTGATCAGTTGCATCGGGGGATTTCTATCCAGCAATTGTTCATCTCGACCTTTACGGTTAAGGCAGCAACTGAGCTCAAGGAACGATTAGAAAAGGAGTTGGAGAAGAGCCTCAAGTCTACCAAGGATGAGGAGCTCAAGCACCACTTGGCTCAACAAATCGCAGAATTACCAACTAGTGATATCGGGACCATGGATGCCTTCACGCAGCGACTGGTCTCCAAATATGGTTATTTAGTAGGCCTCTCGCCGACCTTCCGCATCCTTCAAAGTGCGAGCGAGCAGTCCTTACTCAAGAATGACTGTTTTGAACAAGTCTTTGAGCGCTTTTATGAGGAGCAAGGGCCTGACCGCCTCTTTAGTCGTCTAGTTAAGAACTTTACAGGAAAGGGCAAGTCGCTAGCAGGCTTTAAGGACCAGGTTTATGCCCTGGTAGATTTTCTCCAATCCACTGCGGATCCCCAAGCCTGGTTGAAGGAGACCTTCTTTAAAGGCTATCAGAAACTTGATTACGATGAGGCTTTAGATCAGTTAGCCAAAGAGGTAAAAGAGCAGCTCTTTGAACTGGAATCTTTCTTTACCTTCCACCTGGCTAATGAAGGCCAAGCCTTTTCAGGGGCCAAGTACCAAGAGAATGTTACCGCTATTCAAGACTTAATCGCTAGTCTAAATGAGAAATCTAGTCAGGAAGTGATTTTTGAGGTCTTGGAGCGGGTGGTCTTGATCTCCCGTGCCAGTGGAGGACGAAGCCTGACCATTACGACACGAAAAGAAGACCTGAAAGAGCTAGCTACTGCCTTTAATGACGAACGCAAAGAACGCATCGAAGCCTTGCGGGCAGCAGCTTCCCAGCACTACCAATTGACCTATCAGATTCGCTTCAAGGATGAGCCCTTGCCTTTGCTAGTCTTGCTCAGGGATTTTGTCCAAGCTTTCTCGATTGCATATTTGGAGCGCAAGAAGCAAGAAAATGCCTTTGAATTTGGCGACATCAGCCATTTTGCCATCCAGATTCTAGAAGAATTTCCTCATATCCGCAAGCTCTATCAGGAGCGCTACCACGAGGTCATGGTCGATGAGTACCAGGATACCAACCATACTCAAGAGCGGATGTTGGAGCTCTTGTCCAATGGGCGCAACCGCTTCATGGTGGGAGATATTAAGCAGTCTATCTACCGCTTCCGTCAGGCGGATCCCCAGATTTTTAATGACAAGTTTAAGGCCTACCAAGAAGAAGAGGCAGATGGCAAATTGATCCTGCTCAAGGAGAATTTCCGGAGCCATGTAGAGGTTTTAGAAGCCACCAACCATGTTTTTGAACGCCTCATGGATGAGGAAATTGGAGAAATTCTCTATGACCAGAGCCATCGCTTGATTGCGGGCAATCCGGATAAGAAAGAGCCGACACCGGCCTATGAGACAGAGTTCCTGCTCTATGATGGCAGTCAGGAAGTGGATGAAACAGGTGAAGACGAGGAGCAAGAAGGGGATAGTCTATCCTCAGGTGAAGTCCTTTTGGTCATCAAGGAGATCCTCCGCCTCCACAATGAAGAGGGGGTACCTTTCAAGGATATGACGCTTTTAACGGCTTCTCGGACCCGGAACGACAAGGTTCTTTCAGCCTTTGAAGCCTATCAGATTCCTATCGTTGCGGACGGGGGAGAGGAAAACTACCTCCAGTCTGTTGAGGTCATGGTCCTCTTGGATACCTTCCGCACCATTAACAATCCATTACAGGACTATCCTTTGGTGGCCCTCATGAAATCAGCCATGTTTGAATTTGACGAGGACCAGTTGGCCCGTTTATCCTTACAGAGAGGTGAAGGCAAAAAAAGCAGAAAATCTTTATGAGAAACTGCAACATTCTTTAGACCAGACTGGAAGTGCTCCTCAGTTGATCGATGCGAGCTTAAAAGAGAAACTCACTCGCTTTATGGAGACACTGGATGCCTGGCGTGACTATGCCCAGACGCACTCCCTTTACGATCTGCTTTGGAAGATTTACCAAGATCGCCACTATTATGATTATGTAGGTGCCCTGCCAAATGGAGCCCAACGGCAGGCCAATCTCTATGCCTTGACCCTTCGGGCAAATGATTTCGAAAGCTCTAGCTTCAAGGGGTTGCCTCGCTTTATTTCCATGATTGATAAGATTTTGGAAAATCAGCACGACTTGGCCAATGTTGCCCAGGCAGTTCCTAAGGATGCTGTCCAGCTTATGACCATCCATAAGAGCAAAGGACTTGAGTTCCCCTATGTCTTTATCCTCAACACCGATAAAAAGTTTGTTGGTAAGGAACTGTCTACCAATGCCGTTATCAGTCGGAAAAATGGGGTGGGCATCAAGTATGTGGCTAGTCTTCCCGTTGAAAATGACCAGCCTGCCCTCCCAGAAGATATTCGATTGGTCATTGAGACCCTACCTTACCAGCGAAATGTCGAGGAAATTCGTCTGGCAGCCTTGTCGGAGCAGATGCGCCTCCTCTATGTGGCAATGACCCGGGCAGAGCGCAAGCTCTATCTGGTGGGCAAGGGCCGGCAGGATAAGTTGGAAGAGAGAAAATGGGGAGCCAGTGTCAATGGACGCTTGAGCCCAGCTCTTCGCAAGGAGATCAATTGTTTCCAAGACTGGCTCTACGCTATTCAGGCAGTTTTTGCCCAGCAACACTTGGCCTATCAGACCCGCTTTGTGACCGACCAAGACTTGACGCCGGAGCAAATCGGTCACTTAGAGTTGAAGACGTCTCTCCCAGTCGATGACCTCAAGGACAACCGCCAATCAGAAGAGATTAGCCGTGCCCTGGATGTCTTAGAATCTGTGGACCGGCTCAACACCCAGTACCAAGCAGCTATCCAACTCCCTAGTGTGCGGACTCCAAGTCAAATCAAAAAATTCTATGAACCTATCCAAGATATCGAAGGAGTGGACCTCATGGAAAAAGTGGACGTCCCCTTACCAAGATTTGAGTTTCCAAAATTCGGCAAGGAAGAAGCTGTGACAGGAGCAACAGTCGGTAGTGCCCTGCACGAACTGATGCAACGGATCCCATTGACGATGATGCCAACCATGGAGAGCCTAGCAATGGTCCTCCAAGAGGTCAATGCCAGCCCAGCTGTCAAGGAGCGAATCGACCTTAAGAAGGTCTTGGCCTTCTTCCAGACTGACTTGGGCCAACTTTTGCTCAAGGAGGCAGACAAGGTTCATCGTGAAGCACCCTTTGCCATGCTCAAAACGGATCCAACTAGTGGTCAGGACTTTGTGGTCCGGGGGATCTTAGACGGTTACCTCCTTTTGGAAGATCGGATCCTGCTCTTTGACTACAAGACAGACCGTTACCGCAACCCTCAGGACTTGCTAGATCGTTACCATGCTCAACTGGAGCTCTACGCGGAAGCCCTCCGACGCTCTTATGGGGTGGACCGGCTTGAATCCTATTTGATTTTACTGGGTGGTGAGCAGCTGCAAGTCGTTTCTCTAGCAGATAGAAAGGATCCATCATGACGCCTATCGAACGAATCCAAGAGATGGAAAGCCATCTCAAGGTCTACCAAGGCTTAATCGAAGAGCTTGAAGCCTGTTTGCAACGAGTGGAAGCTGGCCAGTCTCGCTATATCGCCCTTCGCGATTACTACACTAGCCAGGTCTACATGGAGGATGTCGAACTGTCCAATCAACCAGACTTTCCTGAAGAGGTCTACTGTGGCGTCTTATCGGAAGATGCCGTCTACGATTTGTTGGACGAGCACTACCAAAAGGCAGTGGAAATGCTAGACCTTGCGACTAAGATGTTAAAAGAACGATAAGAACACAAAAAGAGAGTGGGACAGAAATCGGTAATTCGTTAGAATTCGATTTCGTCGTCCCACCTCCGCACAGTTGAGTAGGGCTGTAAAAGCTGATGAAATCAGCGTAGTAGAGCCCACTCAACCACTGCGTCTTGCTCGACAATCCAAAGACAATTGAGAGGCTAGGACTTTTGTTCCATCCTCTATTGATACGCAAAACAGGTCAACAGATGACCTAAAAATCATTGAACAAATTAAGCTCTTCTATTTTGACAAAAAAGTCAATCTTTCTGTGACGCACTGGAAGTTGCGTCTACCTGATTCTGATCTGCTTCTTCTTGTTTAGAAGAATTTCTTTCCGTCTTATCTAAAGTGTCGGGCTCTTTCTGTACATGCCCGCAGGCCGTTAGGATAAAGACAGAAATCAGAGCCAGAAACAAGCTCCCAATTTTCTTGAATCTAGACATACGAGTCCTCCATTTTACGAAACTTGATGAGACTAGCACTCCGCCAAAAATTCCTGCACAGTCTCGACATCTTCTGGACTACCGCCTCGGTCAATATCGCAGATATGCTGGAGCCCATATTTTTCGATAATCAAGGCAGTCGCCCCGCAGAAGGTCCGGCCGTGTTTAACAGAGTCACCATTATTAACAAAACCTTTAATCAGCCCAGGATGTTTCTTGATAAAGCGTTTGGTAGACCAGGGAATTTTCCCAGCACCAGCATTTCGAGTAATGAGAATACAGGGCTCTTCCAGTTTCTCCTTGATAGTCTGGGTCGGATAGCCCAGTGATTCTGCAAATCGTTTACCAATACCAGTATTTGAATCATAAACTACAATCATCTTCATCACCTACTTTCTTAAAAAAAGGATAGCAAACCAAGCCGCAAAGCCTAAAACCACGACATCTGAGATGAGCATAAGCATGAACTCTAAATCTGGCATCATGTGAATGTACATCAGCAATGACAAAGTTGTCAAAGCCAGTGCCGTCAGCTTAACAACTGCCGGCAAGCCCGGAATCAAAGCTGCTCCGATCAGGACAACGATGAGACCTCCGACTAAAAATGACTGAAAATCCACACTTAAACTAAAACCAACTGTCGCACCGCCGTAACCAATGGTCAAAAGACCAATCAGCACCAGACAGATACCCAAAATAGCCAATCCGCTCATAGCAAATCCTCCTTGCTTATTCATTCATTTCCTCACTTTCCGTTTTTGAATGAACGATTTCTAATATTCATTCAAAACTTTTTAAAAAATAATTCACTTTATACTTATCCAATCACATTTCTTGAATACCTTCCAATTCCTATTCGCACTACATAAGACATCACCTCCTTTTGTTTATGAATGAATGATTTTAAAAATTCATTCATGATTGCTTCTAAGTAAAGGAATTTCCTCTATTTGGAAAAAATCCCCTTAACAAAATATTTCACTAAAGTCTCAAGACTATCGAAGTAGCCTGAAAATTCCTGCTCTGTGACATGCATGTCTATGTAATAAATCAAGTCATAAACCTTCATGATCTCAGCTATTTTCTCCTTCGAAAAGCCCTCTTCCTGCAAGCGCTGGCTGAAGGTCTGAATCAGAAACTGATGAAAGGCATTGGATGCTCGTCCGGCATCCTGATTATAGTAATCGTGCAGAATCTGAGAAATGCCTGGCTTGTTCCACTCAGCCAGAATTTTATTGGGTGAAATCAACTCAAAAGTGACTGCAAAAAGCTGCTCAACGATTGCCTCGGGCTCGCCCTGCCAGTCTACGCGTTGTATGATTCCCTCACGTATATGGCTATTTTCAGCTACATAAACCTCCAAGAAGATAGCTTCCTTGGACTCATAATACTTGTAAAATGATCCGACAGCCATATGGCTTCTCTTAGCAATATCAGAAATTCCAGCTGCCTATAGCCTTTTTCTGCAAATACTTCTCTAGCCGCAGCCAAGAGCTCATTTTTTTTATCCATTTCCATGCCTCTTTTATGAATGAATCAATCTATATATTCATTCATATTTTAACACATTCTTGCCATTTGTCAAGCATTTATGCTATACTATACAAAAAAGATAGTTTGCTAATCAAATTATTTTTTTGTACTATATTTTGGAAGTTGAGCTATGCTCAAGGAAAGACGTAACCAGGGTACCATCGCCCTACTGGTAATTACTTTTATTTTTCTAGCAGTTGCTGCAGTGATGGGATTTATCCAATACCAAAAAGTCAACACCAAGACTGCCTATGACCGAAATAGCAATCCCGGAGCAGATTCAGCAGTCTATGCTGAAGTGTCATATATTTTTCCAGAGGCTCTGATTGAAGTAGAAGATAATACTCAAGTTTGGCTGGTTGCTTACCAAGACGGATATGTTGGTCTGCAGGCTAAAAAGGGAGACAAACAGATTGCCCAGCTCTTGGAAAAAGAGAAAAAGGGCGAGCTGGAAAAAAATCCTGTCCGAATCGTTGGCTCCTATGTTAATGCTAACTCCCCTAAAAAAAATCAGGGATATATCTCTAATTATGGCAGCCTCGTTCGCGGTCTCCTAGCAGACAATCCCGAAGTCATCACAGTAATGTCAAGCAGCTCCTATATCTCTATCACTGAATTTGAATCTGACAATCTTGCATTCATGTTCTACATTCTGTTTTTGATTGGACTCTGTGTTTTCTTTGTCGTTATAGGAATTATCGGCCGCAAGAAAAATATCGCTGCCTACGAAGAAATCTATGCAGCCTATCCAGAGGCCAAGAACAATCTCAATATCCTGCTGGAGCAAGCTTCTTTCCACGACGATGTGCTGAAAATTGCTGTTTATAAAGACCATCTCATTGCCTACTATAGAGGTTTCAAGGCGATTGATCTCAAACAGGTCGTCCATCTCTACCACCACATTCTCACCATGCATCGTGGCTTCGTTGCTTCAAACAGAAACTCAACCTTAGTTGCTGTTCGAAACAATCAAAAGAAATACCAAATGCCTATTAAGAACATTGGTAAAACAACAGACACTAAACTTCAGTCAACCTTTGACTACCTCTACAACCACTTCCCTCATATCCGATTGGGAGTGTAATATCACATAAAGAGAGTGGGACAGAAATCGGTAATTCATTAGAATTCGATTTCGTTGTCCCACCTCCGGACAGTTGAGTAGGGCTATAAAAGCTGATGAAATCAGCGTAGTAGAGCCCACTCAACCACTGCGTCTTGCTCGACAATCCAAAGACAATTGAGAGGCTAGGACTTTTGTCCCAGTCTCTTCAAATTGAAGATAAAGTCTTTTGAAAAACTTTCCTTAGGTGAGTGCGGACGTCAGCGAACTTCGTAGAAGTTCCATGACTTAGTTTTGAACCTAAGGTTTCAAAACTACCGAGTGCTTGAACCATAGTGGTTCAAGCACTTTTTCTCACGGCGGAAAGTTTTAGATTTGCTTAAATGCTTATCTAATAAAAAATTTTTGAAATATTATCTAGCTAGTTAATGTAAAAATAGTTTGTTTCCATTCAAAAAACTCCGGTTTCCCGGAGTTTTTTGATTGATTAGTGTGATACGCGACGACGTGCTGCTTTTTTACGGTTTTCTTCGATGAAAGCTGCTTTTTGTTCTTCAGGCTCGATTACTTTTTTCTTGAATGTGTAAACTGCACCTGCTACAGCAGCAACTGTACCAGCAACACCAGTAACAAAACCTTTACCAAATCCTTTAGCCATGAGAATTTCTCCTTTTTAGAACTTTAAATTTTTATGTTATAATATATGGTAACGAAAAAATGCGATTTTTGCAAGGAAAAACGATGAAAAACAAGATAATTGTGATAGTGGGGCCGACCGCTGTTGGGAAAACAGCCCTCGCTATCGAGGTGGCCCAGCGCTTTCAGGGTGAGGTCATCAGTGGGGACAGTCAGCAAGTCTACCGCACACTAGATATTGGAACAGCCAAGGCCAGTCCAGAGGAGCAGGCTGCTGCTCCCCATCATCTGATTGATGTCCGTGAGGTGACAGAGACCTACTCGGCTTATGATTTTGTGACAGAAGCCAGCAAAGCCATTGAGGAGATTCAAGAACGGAGCCATCTTCCCATTATCGCTGGTGGGACAGGTCTCTATGTTCAAAGTCTGCTAGAAGGTTATCATCTAGGAGGGGATGTTGCTCATGAGGATATCCTGGCCTATCGGGAGTCCTTGTCTCCTCTTTCGGATGAAGAACTGTTTGAGCGAGTAGCGAAAGAGGGAATGGAGATTCCGCAAATCAATCGCAGACGGGCCATGCGAGCTTTAGAGATCGCCCATTTCGGTCAGGACTTGGAAAATCAAGCTCCAGCCTATGAGCCCTATATCATCTGTCTAGACGATGATCGCCAAGCCTTGTATGACCGTATCAACCGACGGGTGGATCTCATGGTTGAGCTGGGCTTGCTTGAAGAAGCCCAGTGGCTCTATGACAACCATCCTGAGGTTCAGGCAGCCAAAGGGATTGGCTACAAGGAGCTCTTCCCTTATTTCAAGGGGGAGCAAAATTTAGAAGAAGCCCTGGAGCAACTCAAACAAAATACACGCCGTTTTGCCAAACGCCAGTTGACCTGGTTCCGCAATCGGATGACGGTCCATTTTTACCAGATTGGAGAAGAAGGCTTTAAGGAGCGGGTTCTCCAAGATATAGAAAGATTTTTAGATGATAGAAACTGAGAAAAAACAGGAGCGGGTCCTCATTGTCGGTGTCGAGCTCCAAGGGATGGAAAACTTTGACATGTCCATGGAGGAGTTGGCCAGTCTAGCCAAGACAGCCGGAGCAGAAGTCGTAGGTGTCTACACTCAGAAGAGAGAAAAGTACGACAGCAAGACCTTCGTCGGTTCTGGAAAGCTAGAAGAAATTGCCCAAATGGTGGATGCAGATGAGGTTTCGACAGTTGTCGTTAACAACCGTTTGACCCCTCGTCAGAATGTGAATTTAGAAGAAATTTTGGGTGTTAAGGTCATTGACCGGATGCAGCTGATCTTGGATATCTTTGCCATGCGGGCACGAAGCCATGAAGGGAAGTTGCAGGTGCACTTGGCTCAGCTCAAGTACCTCTTGCCCCGTCTCGTTGGTCAAGGAATCATGCTCAGTCGGCAGGCCGGGGGGATTGGTTCCCGTGGTCCAGGGGAAAGTCAGCTGGAGTTGAACCGCCGGAGTGTCCGCAATCAAATCACAGATATTGAGCGTCAACTCAAGGTGGTCGAGAAGAATCGAGAAGTGGTTCGAGAAAAACGTCTGGAATCCTCTGTTTTTAAGATTGGCTTGATTGGCTACACCAATGCAGGGAAGTCAACCATTATGAATGCCTTGACCAGTAAGGCGCAGTACGAAGCAGATGAACTCTTTGCGACCTTGGATGCGACAACCAAGAGCATTCATCTAACAGGGAATTTACAAGTAACTCTGACAGATACGGTTGGTTTTATTCAGGACTTGCCGACAGAGTTGGTGACCAGCTTTAAGTCGACCTTAGAAGAGAGCAAGAATGTGGATCTCTTGGTCCATGTCATCGATGCCTCTGATCCCAACCATGAAGAGCATGAAAAGACAGTCCTTCAGATTATGAAAGATTTGGAGATGTTGGATATTCCACGCTTGACCCTCTACAACAAGGCAGACAAGGTCAAGGACTTTACCCGACACAGACACCTTACCGCCTGGTTTCGGCCAAGGATCCCGATAGTCGGGCTAAACTTCAGGACATTCTACTTGAAAAGATGCAAGAGCTCTTCCAGCCCTTTACGATTCAGGTTCCTTTTGAGCAAGCCTACCGCATCCATGAATTGGAGACCATGGCCATTCTGACCGAGCGTTCCTATGAGGAGACTGGTGAGGTCATAACAGGCTACATCGCCCCGAAAAATGCATGGAGACTAGAGGAGTTTTATCACCATGGATTATCTTAACATCGCCCTCAGCTACGGTGGCTATACCAGTCTAGACAAGGTCTATTTAGATCGGGTTTTGGCGGGATTGACAGAGGAGCAGAAGCTTCAGTTTATCACGCCACCACCCAGTGTCATCAACGCCTACTTCGCAGAGCTCTACCAAAAGAAAAGCCCCGAAGCTGCAACAGACTACTATGAACAAGTCACTGAGGCCTTTGACCTTTATCAGACGAGTCCCAGCTTTGAGGAGGAGAAACCCTTTGTCCGTCTCAATCTTTCTGGCAAGGCCTATGGTTTTTGCTACCGAGAAAAGGGATTGGCGCAAGTATTTGCCCAGCAAGCAGAAACCATTCGCATGGATCTCTTGTTTGAGATAGCGCAAATCTTTCCTCACTACCTCGTCTATGAAGAGGAAGGCTTGATCTTGATGCGTCTGGTTAGGGATGAAGAGGTAGTCGAGACTAAGGAGTTATCAGGTTTGTCTAATCTTGAAGAGCTGGCAGATGGTAGCATCCGTCTATCTGGCTACAACCAGGACGAATTGGTTCAATTAGCCACTGCCTACCCTGGAAAAATCGCTGTTCGATCTAAGAATCGGACCGCTATGATCTATATTAGTTAGAAAGTATACAATGGAAATTCAATTTTTAGGAACGGGTGCGGGACAACCGTCCAAATCTCGTAATGTCTCTAGTCTAGCCCTCAAACTCCTGGATGAAATCAATGAAGTCTGGCTCTTTGACTGTGGGGAAGGGACGCAGAACCGAATCTTAGAAACCAGCATCCGTCCTCGAAAGGTCAGCAAAATTTTTATCACCCATCTACACGGGGACCATATCTTTGGCTTGCCAGGTTTCCTCTCTAGCCGGGCTTTTCAAGCCAATGAAGAGCAGACTGATCTAGAGATTTATGGACCGGTTGGGATCAAATCCTTTGTCTTGACCAGTCTGCGAGTTTCCGGTTCCCGCCTACCCTATCAGATCCATTTTCATGAGTTCGATGAAGGTTCGCTTGGGAAAATCATGGAGACAGATAAGTTTACGGTCTATGCTGAGGCCTTAGACCATACCATCTTCTGTGTGGGCTATCGCGTCATGCAAAAAGACCTCGAAGGAACGCTCGATGCAGACAAGCTCAAGGCAGCAGGAGTTCCATTTGGACCACTCTTTGGACAGGTTAAAAATGGGCAGGATGTTACATTAGAGGATGGCACCAAGATCATTGCGGCGGACTATATCTCAGCCCCTCGACCTGGTAAGGTCATTACGATTCTGGGAGATACACGTAAGACCAATGCCAGCGTCAGACTTGCCGTCAATGCAGATGTCCTCGTGCATGAGTCCACCTATGGCAAAGGCGATGAGAAGATTGCTCGGAAGCACGGACACTCGACCAATATGCAGGCGGCAGAAGTGGCGCGTGAAGCAGGGGCCAAACGCCTTCTTCTCAACCATATCAGTGCCCGCTTCCTCTCCAAAGACGTCAGTCAATTGCGAAAAGATGCAGCGACTATTTTTGAGAAGGTCCATGTGGTCAAGGACTTAGAAGAAGTGGAGATCTAAGATGCGAACCATTATCATTACAGGAGCGAGTGGAGGCTTAGCTCAGGAAATGGTCAAGCTTCTCCCCGAGGACCGGCTCATTCTCCTAGGGAGAAATCAAGAAAAACTGGAAGACCTCTATGCTAGCCATCCTCAAGCCGAATGCATCGGGCTTGATATCACAGATTCCTCAGCTATCCAACAGCTTGTCGAAGAGCTGACTCAGCGCTATGGACAGATTGATGTCTTGGTCAACAATGCTGGGTATGGGATCTTTGAAGTCTTTGATAGCATTTCTGACCAGCAGGTGCGAGAGATGTTTGAGGTCAACACCTTTGCATTGATGCAGTTTTCACGTTTAGTAGGGGCGCACATGAAGGAAGTAGGCAAGGGGCACATCGTCAATATTGTCAGCATGGCGGGTCTCGTCGCAACTGCTAAATCCAGCCTTTATTCGGCGACCAAGTTTGCGGCCATTGGCTTTTCCAATGCCCTACGCTTGGAACTCATGCCTTTTGGTGTCCATGTGACGACGGTCAATCCAGGCCCCATTCGGACTAGTTTCTTTGATCAGGCAGATCCTGACGGAAGCTATGTCAAGGCTGTGGACCGCTACATTTTGGAACCAGACTTTGTGGCTAAGAAGATCGTTAAAAACTTTGGAAAAGCAAAACGCGAGCTCAATCTTCCTTGGCTCTTGAACCTGACCCACAAGCTCTATACCCTATTTCCACGCATCTCGGACAAGCTGGCTAGCAAGATGTTTAACTTCAAATAGGAGGAGGCAGATGGCCGCAAATATTCAAGCCTATTTAGAAAACATCCGGAAACCCTGGGGACAGATCTATTATGATATCCTTTTTGCCCAATTAAAGACATCAAGGGAAAGCGAGTGCTTGATTTTGGCAGTGGCTTTGGCCTGGTGGCTAACCACCTAGCGAAAGATAATGAAGTCCTTGCTGTGGAGCCGAATCAAGAAATGGTAGCCTTTCGGGCTAAGGACCATCCCTACCAGCAACTGGTCGGAAGTCTGGAACAGTTAGCAAGTCTTGAAAATGCCAGCTTTGATGTCATCCTTTGCCACAATGTCTTGGAGTATGTAGAGGATCGCAAGGTGATTCTCAAGGAATTTACCCGCCTCTTAAAACCAGGAGGCCTGCTCTCCATCGTCAAGCACAATGAGGTTGGCCGCGTCCTGCAGACTGTCGTTTTTGAAAATAATACTCAGAAGGCCCTCGATCTTTTAGCAGGTCAAGACCTGGAAACCCACTCCATGGGCTTGGCCCAGGCCTATGATTTAGCTACAGCAGTAGAAGATTTAGCCCTTGAAGCCCAGGACTACCAAGGAATTCGAGTCTTTTATGGCTTGCAGGATAATCGTTTCAAAAGCCAAGAAGGTTGGCGAGAGTCTATGCTCAAGATGGAGTTGGCAGTCTGCCAAGAGTCCCCTTACCGGGATATGGCCTTCTTCCAGCACTATAGGTTAAAAAGGAGTTAAGATGTTAGAGTATGAACAAGAGATTCCAGCGATGACAGACCTAGTCGCACTCTACAGCTCGGTCGGCTGGACCAATTATACTAACAACCCAGCTATGCTAGAAGAAGCTGTCAAAGCCAGTCTCTGGCAGTTAGCAGTCTATGATGAGAAAGAACTCGTCGCTTACATTCGCTTGGTAGGAGATGGGCACTCTGTCCTGTTGGTGCAGGACCTCTTGGTGCGACCAGATCACCAGCGCCAAGGCATTGGAACGAAACTCTTAGAAGAGGCTTTAGCAAGGTTCCCCCATGTCTATCAACGACTCCTTGTTACTGAACGGAGCGAGAAATCTAGACTTTTACCAATCCCTGGGCTTTGTCGAACTTTCAGAGCAAGCCTGTACGGGAATGATTTATAATAATTGACGGAGAGAGAGTGGGACAGAAATCGGTAATTCGTTAGAATTCGATTTCGTCGTCCCGCCTCCGCAAAGTTGAGTAGGGCTTAAAAAGCTGATGAAATCAGCGTAATAGAGCCCACTCAACCACTGCGTTTTGCTCAACAATCCAAAGACAATTGAGAGGCTAGGACTTTTGTCCCGGCCTCTTTTCTTGTTTTTCCTGACATTCCTTGTAAATAATGGTAGAATAGAGTTGGATAAATGAATACGTTGATGAGCATTTAAAATTGTGAGAATCCTTCATCCTATAGTTCTTGATAGTCCTCTATCTAACTTTTGGAAGTTTTCTATTTTGGAGGTAGACCTATGAAAAATAAAGGTTATTCCCTTTTACTCCTAGTTCCCATCCTATTCTTAACGATGGTTCTAACCAGTTGTAAGTTCATGACACCTAGTGACTACAAAAAGGCTAAAGAAGTTGTTAGCAGTGAGCTTGCTCAAGTTGGTCTTCATGGTAAAGTAACCATCACTCAGTTATCCTGGACTGCCCTAGAATACCCACAGTATCATGTGACCTACACTTACTCTGAAAAAACCTACGATGATCAAACGGTACGATTGGAAACGGAAACAAATTTTCATGATGACTGGTCAAATCCATATAGTAGTCATCTTCCAGAATATAAGGAAGCGTTTTTGGAGCAGAAATCGATTAAAGAACTGGAAGATAAAATTGAGGAACAATTAAAGAAGCAATCTCTCGGCCTTCCTATTAATTTCTTTAGCTTTTTAGGTAACTTTTATCCTGATGAAAAAGAAGCAATTCTGGATAGCATCGCTAAGCAAAATCTCAAAGAAGGGAAAAAAGACTTTGCCGGCTACTATCAAATCCCTCTTCAAACTTTGATAGATCAAGAGCTTGTACGTATGACTATTTTTGTCGATGATAGTGCATCTGTCACTACGGATCAAGACTTGAAGAAGGCTGCGAAAAAGCTAGATGCGAGCAAACTACCGTATGGTGCCTATAGATTCTACTATTCAAAAGGTGGTGGCGCAAAATCCATCGGTTACTCCTTCAAAGTTAAAGATGGAAAAGTTGTTTTTTATGAAGATCAAAAGGATGAACTAGAGGATCAAAACTAAAATGAGTCTTCTTGGGTATCCTAATAAGCTTTAATAAATCTATTTTTATAATGCTACTTAAATGGAGGCTGGGACAAAAGTCCTAGCCTCTCAATTGTCTTTGGATTATCGAGCAAGACGCAGTGGTTGAGTGGGCTCTACTACGCTGATTTCATCAGCTTTTACAGCCCTACTCAACTGTGCGGAGGTGGGACGACGAAATCGAATTCTAACGAATTACCGATTTCTGTCCCACTCTCTATTATATATTTGACTGACAAAAGAGGGAATTGATGGTAAAATGAGGGGGATATTAGGAGGAACTGTTTATGCCTAAGTTATTTAAGTCAAAGATGTTTTTATTTACTTTATTCGTCGTTATGATTGGTTCTATCTCCTCTATCAAAGAACAACTTCGTGAAAGAGAATTGCGTCAGTATGTTCAATGGAAACCAAGGCCAGTAATTAAGGACTATGAATTTATTAATAACGGGGAAGCACTAGTCATCGAATGGGACGATGTTGATGAAAGAGAATTAATTGAAGAAGTTAATAAAGGTAAACCACAATTTGCGTATCAACTTAGTACACCTAATGGTGCAAGTGGTGAGCGCTATATCATGCAAGAAAGCTATAGGTTAAAAGCGAGTAGTGATAAGTTTTCACTCTATCGCACTGCACCAGATTCGGCGCCATATCTAAGCTACAATGAACCCAAAGAAGGGGAGTATTGGTTGATTGATGTTTACGACACGAACGATCGAAAACTAAAACCTAAAACCTATGATGTCTTTAAAATGGTACGTGACTATAATAAGAAATATATCCCACTCGATATTTCAGAAGAAATATACGAAACAGAGGATAATGAAGTATACTTTCTTATTACTATGTTAGCACCTAAGGAATCAAAAGTAGTGATTGAAAATGGAGTTATGAAAGTTGTTACGGAGGGTTTTAACGAGACTTCAGAGTATCCGGTTGAGGAGGGGCTGATTGATGCAAAAACAGGAAAAATATCTACAATGACTTCCTCTGGTAAAAGTGTTGAAGAAGTTGTAACGGAATCAAAGCAGAGACTTGAAAGTAGACATCCATTTGCCTTTATGCTAGGAACAGGATTATTTGGTCCCAGAGCAAATCACTTAAGTTCTAGAGGCTTACAACTTAGGTTTAATCAAAGTTTTAGGGAAACTGAAAAGAATATCATACCTTTAGCTTCAGCCTACCCAAAGGTCTATCAGATGATGAAAAATCAGTATCGATCAACTTTGTATTTTTTAGGCGAGGAAGATGTAGAGTTTCGACTCTCCTTTTTGGAATTACTATATGATTCCTATGGTTCATTCGTTAAAGATTTCACGCTTCCTGCTGATTTTTCAAAAGATGGGCAAGAGCACCTTGTTCAGAATAAAGAGGAATTTCTTCAATACTTCAAATCTCAGCCTCAAAAAAACAGTACTAATTTTGAGTTAGCTCTTATGAATATATTTTACGAAGTAACACCAGAAGGATACATAAGGAAAGAGCTTTTTAAAAATTTAACCATTCCCGCCGAGTTTTCAAAAGATGGGCAAGAACATGTGATTCAAGATACGCTCCAATTTCAAGAGGTCCTCAATATTGAAAAGATAGAAAATGAAAAATTAAGGAAAAAAATAATAGAAACTTTCCCATATATGAAATAGAATGGAATACAAATGAAGATACGAAAGAGCCTAGTGAAGTATTCACAGGCTCTTTTTATATATGATAAATTGCAAGAATAAGTGCAACATTTACTCGAACTCATCCTCTAGAGCTTCACAAGCAGTTCTGTAAGCTAAATATTTTCGTGGTCGGTGATTGATATCATATAAAGCCCTGTTCAAATCCTCATCAGAGATAGTGGCTAAATCTGTTTTCTTTGGGAAATATTCTCTTAGTAAGCCATTTGCATTTTCATTGCTTCCTCTCTGCCAGGATGAATAGGCGTCCGCAAAGAAAAAGGAAATTCCCAAATTCTCTACCAGAGGATAGCAGGTAAACTCTTTTCACCTGTCTGAAGTGAAGGTTTTAAGAGCCTCTTTTGGAAATAGCTCACAAAGTTGTTCGATGGCTGAAAACATGGCTTTGGCTGTTCTATCTGGTATCTTGAAAGCTAAGTAAAAGCGCGTTTTTCGCTCTAGAAAAGTAGCTAAACACCCCTTGCTTTTGCCTCTGGAAGACACCACGGTATCAAGTTCCCAGTGGCCAAAAGTTTCACGATTCCGAACCTCTTTAGGACGTTTGGCAATCGATGTACCAATCCTAAATCTTCCACGTGTTTCTTTAGGGTGTCGAGTTTTTCCTTTACGACGAAGGACGCTCAAATCCAGATCAATCAAACCAGCATAGAGCCAGTTATAGATGGTTTTAAAAGTTACCATTGGCTTTTGTTCCAGTTGATAGCGGCCACAAATCTGTTCAGGAGACCAAGAGGATTTTAAGCCGTTCTCAATATCCGTTTTCAACTTTGGTGTCAAACAAGACTTACGACCTTTTTGTTTAGCCCTGCGCTCGTACTGTTCCTGTGCTAAGGCTGCGGAATAACCATTTTGGCATCGTCTTAACTCTCTTGAAATGGTAGACTTATGGACGCTAAGTTTACTTGCAATTTGACAAGGTTTCAAACCTAATTCCAAGTAGGTTTCTATCTTTATTCGGTCGGTTATGGTAATATGGAAGTAGCTCATAGTTTCCTCGGGATTCTGTTTGTGTGGTTACTTACAGTTTACACCAATGAAACGCTATGAGTTTTTTTGTTGCACTATATTTTACAATTTATTTAATTATAAAAATTAGTAGGATTTTTTATAGGCAGGTCTTATTGTTGTTTAAAAAGATTGAAAAAATAGGAAGAAGACGTAAAACAGAGGAGGTTTGGGAGCTGGTCTAAGCTTGATTTTTAAGGCCTGACTTAGAAGAAATTCCCCCTACTGATTCAAAGCTAGCTTTCATTTTCCTGATTCCTGGCTTTCATGTTATAATATGCTGATAAGAAAAACAGGAGACAAGGACCGACATGATCACGTCAAAATTTGAATGGCAGTTTGCTGAGCCTTTTTCAGATGATACGTTTTTGGCGCAGGCAAAGAAGAAAGGATTGGAATCATCCGCAGCCAAGTTACTGGGAGAACGAGGGATCCAGACGGAAGATGCGCTGGATCGTTTTCTAGAACCGCGGCTAGAAGATTTGCATGATCCCTACCTGCTTCACGATATGGACAAGTCTGTGGATCGGATCCGCCAAGCTATTGAAGACTATGAACAGATCCTAGTTTATGGAGATTATGATGCAGACGGTATGACGGCCACTTCTATTATGAAGGAAACCCTGGAGCAGATGGGGGCGGAAGTAGCAGTCTATCTGCCTAATCGTTTCACAGATGGGTATGGTCCCAATGCTAGTGTCTACAAATACTTTATCGAACAGCAGGGAATTTCCCTCATCATCACGGTGGACAATGGAGTAGCTGGACACGAAGCCATTGACTTGGCTCAAAGCATGGGAGTGGATGTCATTGTGACGGATCACCATGCCATGCCAGAAGTCTTGCCCGATGCCTATGCCATCATTCACCCGGAGCATCCTGATGCCGATTACCCTTTCAAGCACCTAGCAGGCTGTGGGGTTGCCTTTAAATTAGCGACTGCTCTCTTAGAAGAGGTGCCTCTAGATTTTCTAGATTTGGTAGCTATTGGGACCATTGCAGATATGGTTAGTTTGACAGATGAAAACCGCATTCTAGTTAAGTACGGCTTAGGTGTCCTTCGTCAAACCCAACGGATCGGCCTTCAGGAAATGCTCAAGCTAGCATCCGTTCCCCCTCAAGATGTGAATGAAGAAATGGTTGGTTTTCAGATTGCCCCTCGTCTCAATGCTCTAGGACGCTTAGATGATCCCAATCCAGCGGTCGAGCTCCTGACAGGCTTTGACGACGAAGAAGCACTGGAGATTGCGCTGATGATTCAAGCCAAGAATGAAGAGCGCAAGGAGATCGTCCAAGCCATCTATGATGAGGCTAAAGCTATGGTCGATCCAAGTCTTCCCGTTCAAATTTTGGCCAAGGAAGGCTGGAATCCTGGTGTCTTAGGGATCGTAGCCGGTCGACTGCTAGAAGAGCTCCATCAGCCCATCATCGTCCTCACCATAGACCAAGGCAAGGCCAAGGGAAGTGCGCGAAGTCCCGAAAGTGTCCATATTTTCGAAGCCCTGGATCCCCATCGCGATCTTTTTATCGCCTTTGGGGGTCATGCGGGTGCAGCTGGTATGACGCTGGAAGTGGAAAATCTTCCTCGCCTGACCGAGATTTTTTCTGATTATATTCGTGAAAAAGGGATTGACCTGACGGCCAAATCTACCCTCTTCGTAGACGAGGAGTTGGACCTTGAAGAGCTGACCTTGGATACCTTGAAGAGCTTTGATCGTCTAGCACCTTTTGGGATGGACCATAAGAAACCAGTCTTTTACATTCGTGATTTCCAAGTGGAGTCTAGCCGGACCATGGGGGCAGGCAATAGCCATCTGAAGTTGAAGATTCAAAAAGGCGATGCCCGCTTTGATGTGGTGGCTTTTGGTCAGGGCCATTTGGAATTGGAGTACTCCCAAGCAAAAAACTTGGAATTGGTGGTATCCTTGTCCATCAATCAGTGGAATGGACAGACCACCCTGCAACTGATGGTGGTGGATGCCCGTGTAGAAGGAGTACAGCTCTACAATATCCGAGGGAAAAATGCTCCTCTCCCACAAGCCGTCCCACTCTTTAGTCAGTTGGAAGAAGGGGAAGATTCCCCTGCCATTGTCATCGATCGCATACCCGATGACCTGGCTGACTTGAAAACTCTCTTCCAAGAACAGAGCTTCCAAGCGGTTTATTTTAAAAATCACTTAGACAAGGCCTATTATTTAATCGGCTATGGCAGTCGCGATCAGTATGCTAAACTCTACAAAACGCTTTATCAGTTCCCTGAATTTGATATCCGCCATAAGCTCAGCCAACTATCTGACTACCTCAAGATTCCACAGGTTTTGTTGATCAAGATGATCCAGATTTTCCAAGAATTGGGCTTTGTCCAGATTGAAAATGGCATCATGACTGTCAACAAGGATGCGGAGAAGAAGGAGATTGCCTCTAGTTCCATCTATCAGGACTTGGTGCAGACGGTCAAAGACCAGGAACTCATGGCCCTAGGATCTGTGCAAGAAATCTATGATTATTTAAGGGAATCGAGTTGATGAACAAGAAGAAAATTTTCCTCTGGCTCAGCCCTTTTCTGCTTTTTACTTTGGTTGCAGCGGGGTGGGAAATTGATTTGGCAAAAATGATGCACGTTAGTCGAATTCATGGTATAATGGAATGTAAAAATTTTTTATGAAAGAAAGTTAACCATGAATTTAAAAGATTACATTGCAAGCATTGAAAATTATCCACAAGAAGGGATTACCTTCCGTGATATCAGCCCTTTGATGGCAGATGGTAATGCTTATAGTTATGCGATTCGTGAGATCGTTCAATACGCGACAGATAAGAAAATTGACATGATCGTCGGTCCTGAAGCGCGTGGGTTCATCGTTGGATGTCCAGTCGCTTTTGAGTTGGGAATTGGTTTTGCACCTGTTCGTAAGCCTGGTAAGTTGCCACGTGAAGTCATCTCAGCGGACTACGAAAGAATACGGTGTGGATACCTTGACCATGCACGCCGATGCTATCAAACCAGGCCAACGCGTCCTCATCGTCGATGACCTCTTGGCAACAGGTGGTACCGTTAAAGCAACCATCGAAATGATTGAAAAACTCGGTGGAGTGGTTGCAGGTTGTGCCTTCTTAATTGAGCTCGATGATCTCAAAGGCCGCGAAGCAATCGGAGACTACGATTACAAGGTCTTGATGCATTACTAATATAGTTTAGAACTATATCTGGATAGAGAAAAACCATAATTGAAAACTATATGCTCCTGTCTTATAATAAGAGGTAACAACTTGTAAGATGGGAGCTTTTTATGCCAATTACCTTAGATAAGAAATTACCAGCAGTTGATATTCTTCGCTCAGAAAATATTTTTGTCATGGATGATATTCGAGCAACTCACCAAGATATTCGTCCGATGAATGTTCTGATTTTGAATCTCATGCCGACTAAGGTAGCAACTGAGACTCAACTGTTACGCCTCCTGGCCAATACTCCCTTGCAGATCAATGTGGATTTCCTCTATATGACCAGCCATGAGTCCAAGACAACAGCAGCAGAGCATATGGAAGTCTTCTATAAATCCTTCGAGGATATTAAAGAGAATTATTATGATGGCCTGATCATTACAGGAGCTCCAGTAGAGAAATTGGCTTTTGAGGAAGTGGATTACTGGGAGGAGTTAACAAAGGTCTTTGCTTGGTCGAAGCGCCATGTTTTTTCAACCTTGCATCTTTGTTGGGGTGCGCAAGCTGGTCTCTATTACCGCTATGGGATTGAAAAAGTAGCTCTCTGTGACAAGCTATCAGGGATCTATGAGCAAACAGTCATGAATCCACAGAACCGATTGATGCGTGGTTTTGACGATGCTTTTTTGGCTCCTCACTCACGTTATACGGATGTCCCCCTCAAAGAAGTGCTAGACAAGAGCAACTTGCAAGTCTTAGCTCAAGGCGGTGAAGTAGGGCTATCTATTCTGGCCAGTCCAGACCTTCGAGAGGTCTATAGTTTTGGTCATCTGGAGTATGACCGTGATACCTTGGCCAAGGAATACCAGCGGGATGTGAAAGCGGGCTTGAATCCAGATCTTCCTAAGAACTATTATGATCAGGATGACAGCAGTCGCGATCCTCGGATGCGGTGGAACTTAGCGGCAGCCAACTTCTTTAGTAATTGGATCAATTATGCAGTTTACCAAGAAACTCCTTATCGTTTGGAGGAGTTAGAAAAAGATATTTCATTTTATGGTTACCTATAAAGGGGTAGTATGACATATTCACAAGCATTCAAGTCAGGCAATTTGGTCTTACCAAGTGCCTTACTTTTCCATTATCAACACTTATTTAAAGACGCAGAGGATTTTCTGGTTTGGCAGTTCTTTTATTTGCAGAATACGACCAACCAATCCAGCCTCACGCCGAATCAAATTGCAGATGCGATTGGCAAGTCGGTAACAGAAGTCAACCAGTCCATGTCTCGCCTGACCAATCAAGGTTTGCTCCAGTATCGAACCATTGAGCTGGATGGGGAGATTGAAGTTCTTTTTGATGCGACTGTTGCGCTCGAACGCCTGGATGACTTTCTTCAAAGTAAGACGGAAGTAGCACAGCGTGGGCAAGACAAGCAGGCAGAAAATGAGCTGGCTGATTTGGTCAAAACCTTTGAGCAGGAGTTAGGCCGTTTATTGACTCCCTTTGAAATCGAAGACTTGACGCAGACAGTCCACCAAGATAGAACGGATCCTGATATTATTAAGGCTGCGCTAAAGAAGCTGTCTTTAATGGAAAACCACATTGGAAATATATCCAGGCCATCCTGCGCAATTGGCGTCGGGAAGGCATTAATAGCCTGGCTCAGTTGAAAATCAAGCAACAAGAGCGTGAAGCTCTACAGCCTGAAAATATCTCTGTATCAGAAGATTTCTTACAGGCTATGGATTTATGGAAAGATTAAAAAACTAGCACTTAGGAAGTGCTAGTTTTTTCATTTATAAATAGTCCGCGTAAGCTTTTTCTAGTTTTGTAAGGAGTTCTTGCTTTTCTTCCTTACTGGCAAAGGAAGCTTGGATGGCATCGATATTATGCTGGTAAAAGTCAGCTGGCTTTGTATGGAAGTGGCGATGGTAGAGTTCATATTCCTTGGTCAAATCTGTATCAGAAACGGTCCGGTTATCGGTGTTGATACTGATATGGGCTTGAGCTTCTTTCATCTTGAGGTAAGGGAAGTCTTCCACAGTGGCAGCTGCTTTGGTTTGAAGGTTACTGGTCAAGCAGAGCTCACCGGTGACCCCATTTTTTACAAACTCTTTTAGAAGTTCTGGTTCGTCAGCTAGCAAGGTCACGTGACCATTTCGTTTGATACCATAGGCCATGGATTGAGTGACATTGGCTGGACAGTGGCATTCTCCTGCATGGAGGGTCATGGGACGGTTGTAACTTTTGACCTGTTGGATGAGGGCCTCAATGGCTTGTGGAGGGAAGTGGTGCTCATCTCCAGCGAAGTCAAAGCCGACAAAATCCTGATCAGTGACTTGGTTGGCTTCTGCCAGGATGCGAGAAGTGAGTTTTTGATCCGACTGGCGCATGCCACAAACAAGGGCTTTGGCTGTAATGCCAAATTCATCCTGGGCTTGGCGCAATCCTTCACAGACAGCATCGATAGTTTCTGGGACAGTGAGTCCTTGATCAATGGACAATTCTGGGGCAAAACGAACCTCGATATAGAGGACATTCTCCAGAGCCGCTTGCTTAGCGACATCGTAAGCAGCAAGGGTCAGGGCTTCCTTGGTTTGAAGGAGAGGGCGAATGTAGTCAAAGGCCTCCAAATAGTCCAAAAGATTCTCACAGTGGGCAGGGGCAGTGACATGGTGTTTGAGCTCTTCATCGCTAGCAGGAAGGTCAATATTGGTCATGGCTGCCAATTGGCGAATAGTCGGAAGAGACAAGGAACCGTCTAAGTGGCAGTGGAGTTCTGTCTTTGCCAAACTATGAAAGTCAATTGTGGACATATTTTTTCTCCTTAAAATGTATTTTTTCTATACTATCATTTTGCTAAGAAAAGTCAAGTAAAGCTAGCGTAGCAGATTTTTGAAAGTGCGAACGGGATTTGATATGCTAGTAGTAACGTAGAAAAAGGAGAACAGAGATGTCAGATTATCAATTACCGGAGGTATGGGAAGCGCCAAATCAAATGGGTGGAGCCTGGGGTAGCTTGAACCAACCAACAGCAGGTGCCCGCTTTGAACAAAGCCTTCCAAAAGGCGACCAGCCTTTTCAACTCTATACTCTTCCAACTCCAAATGGGATCAAGGTGACTATTATGCTGGAAGAACTAAAAGAGTTGGGTGTGGATGCGGGCTATGACGCTTATCGCATCAAGATTGGTGATGGGGATCAATTCGGCAGTGACTTTGTAGCCATCAATCCAAACTCGAAAATTCCAGCCATGTTGGATCAATCAGGTGACCAAGCCATTCGGGTCTTTGAATCAGCCAATATTCTCTTGTATCTAGCAGAGAAATTTGGACAATTGATTCCAGTAGATCCTGCTAAACGGACAGAAGTGCTTAACTGGCTCTTCTGGCAGACAGGGGCTGCACCTTTCTTAGGGGGAGGCTTTGGCCATTTCTTCCACTACGCTCCTGAAAAAATCGAGTATGCCATCAACCGCTTTGCCATGGAAGCCAAACGCCAATTGGACCTACTGGACAAGGAATTGGCGACCAAACCTTATATTGCAGGAGAGGACTATACCATTGCAGATATTGCCATCTGGTCTTGGTATGGCCGCCTTGCCCAAGACAAGGTCTGGGATCGTGCTGGAATTTTCCTAGATGTGAAGGAATACAAGCATTTGCAAGCTTGGACAGAGAAAATTGCCAATCGCCCAGCTGTACAACGTGGCTTGGAAGTAGAATATAAGGAAATTGATGCATAAGGAAAAGGCGCCGTTGCGCCTTTTTTTAATGGTGCAAACATGGTATACTAAAAGATGGAATAAAAGTATAGAAAGAAGCACATGGAATTTACGAAATTATCAAATCGCTTGGACTTGGTGGCTAGCTTCGTCCCAGCTGGAGCTCGTCTTCTAGATGTTGGAAGTGACCATGCTTATCTCCCAATCGCTCTTTTACAGGAAGGCAAGATTGAGGCTGCTATTGCAGGGGAAGTGGTTGAGGGACCTTATCAGTCTGCCCTGCAAAATGTCGCCGATAATGGTTTAGAGGACAAGATTGAAGTCCGCCTAGCTAATGGCTTGGCTGCATTTGAACCAACAGATAGTATTTCCTGCATCACCATTGCAGGAATGGGCGGGCGCTTGATTGCAGATATCTTAGCAGCTGGACTTGAGAAATTAGCCGGTGTTTCTCGCTTGGTCTTGCAACCCAATAATCGGGAGGATGAATTGCGGACTTGGTTAGTAGATCATGATTTCCGCCTTGTCGATGAAGCTATCTTAGAAGAAAATGAGAAGTTTTATGAGATCCTTGTGGTCGAACACGGTTCTCAAGAGTTGACAGCTAAGGAACTGCGTTTTGGTCCGTATTTGATGCTGGAACAAGCACCAGACTTTGTCCAAAAGTGGTCCAGGGAAGTGGAAAAATTAGCCTTTGCCTTGGAGCAGGTCCCAGTTGAGAATCAGTCCGCCAGAGCATCGTTAGAAGAGCGTATCGACCAAATCAAGGAGGTCCTAAATGAGAGCAAGTGAAGTTATCAAACGCTATGAAGCCTACTGTCCCCAGGAACTTTCCATGGAGGGAGATGTCCGTGGCTTACATGTCGGCACCCTGCAAAAAGACATCAAGAAGGTCATGGTAGCCTTAGATATTCGGGAGCAGACGGTAGCGGAAGCCATTGCCCATGGAGTGGACTTGATCATCGTCAAGCATGCGCCCATTTTTCGTCCGATTAAGGATCTGGTTGCCGATCGCGCCCAGAATCAGATCTACATTGACTTGATTAAGCATGATATTGCGGTCTATGTCAGCCATACCAATATTGATATTGTCCCAGATGGTCTCAACGATTGGTTTTGCCAGCTCTTGGAAATTGAAGATGCAGAGCCCCTCAGCATGACAGGAGAAGGACTCGGAATTGGCCGGATAGGTCAGGTACCCGCTCAAACCTTTGGGCAGTTGGCTGGCAAGGTCAAGAAACCTTTGGCTTAGATGCTTTGCGCTTGGTTGGTTATGACCAGGCGGATATGGAACGGGTGATTGAGCGCGTCGCTATCTGTGGAGGAAGTGGCCAATCCTTTTACAAAGATGCTCTCGCTAAGGGGGCTGAGGTCTACATCACAGGAGATATCTACTACCACACGGCTCAAGACATGCTGAGCGATGGTCTCCTAGCCTTGGATCCAGGTCACCATATCGAAGTTCTCTTTGTATCGAAACTAGTCGAAAAACTCAATCAGTGGAAGTCTGAAGAAGCGTGGGAGATCGAAGTGATTGGCAGTCAAGCCAGCACCAATCCTTTTTATCATATCTAAGGGGTTATCATGAAAGTTGCCATTATCGGTGCAGGGATCGTTGGATCTACTGCAGCCTATTATTTATCAAAGGAAGCACAGATAGATGTCACCGTCTATGATCACGGAGTTGGCCAAGCAACTAAGGCAGCGGCTGGCATTATTAGCCCTTGGTTTTCCAAACGGCGGAATAAGGCCTGGTATCGTCTGGCTCGTCTGGGAGCTGATTTCTACCAAGAATTGGTAGAGGACCTAGCCAAAGACGGAATCGAAACAGACTTTTACCAGCAGACAGGGGTCTATCTCCTTAAGAAAAAGGAAGAGAAATTAGATGAACTCTATCAGTTGGCGCTGAGTCGACGGGAAGAATCTCCCTTGATTGGGGAATTGGCGGTTTTAACCAAAGAAGAAGTAGGTCAACAGTTCCCAGGTCTGCAAGGCTTTGAACAGCTCCTTTATGCATCAGGTGGGGCCCATGTAGAGGGAGCGCTTCTGACGGAAACTCTTCTCAAAGCCAGTGGCGCAAGAGTCATCAAGGAAGAGGTTGCTCTCTCCGTCTCGGATCATGGCTATCAGATAGCAGGAGAGAGCTATGACCAAGTTATCCTAGCGACAGGAGCCTGGTTGGGGCAAATCCTTGAGCCACTTGGCTACCAAGTGGATGTCCGTCCACAAAAAGGACAGTTGAGGGATTATCAGCTAGACCTAGATACTGATGATTATCCTGTGGTTATGCCAGAAGGAGAACTGGATATCATTCCCTTCCAGAAAGGCAAGATCAGTATGGGAGCTACTCATGAGAATGAGATGGGCTTTGACCTGACGGTGGATCAAGCTTTACTGAATCAGATGGAAACAGAAGCCTTAACCTACTATCCAGAACTAGCTCAAGCGGCAGTTGTCGGTGAGCGCGTGGGAACCCGGGCTTACACCAGTGACTTCTCGCCCTTTTGGGGAGGACTTCTCGATCAAGCAGGTCTCTATGTCGCTAGTGGACTTGGTTCGTCTGGCCTCACAACTGGTCCCCTTATTGGGTGGCACCTGGCCCAACTAGTGGCAGGAGGAAAGGTGCGCCTAGATCCAGCAGATTATCCAGTTGAACAATATGTGAAGAAGAGAGTGGGACAGAAATCCTAGCCTCTCAATTATCTTTGGATTGTCGAGCAAGACGCAGTGGTTGAGTGGGCTCTACTACGCTGATTTCATCAGCTTTTACAGCCCTACTCAACTGTGCGGAGGTGGGACGACGAAATCGAATTCTAACGAATTACCGATTTCTGTCCCACTCTCTTTTTTTCGAAAGACCTTCCTTAATTCGGATGAAAATAGTAGAATAAAACAAGTGAATCAACAAGAAAATGGGAGTTGTTATGAATTGGTTTCAATCACAATCCGTGGTCTTACAGGCCTTTCTCGCAGGATTGTTTACATGGGGCTGTACCATCGTAGGGTCAGCCATCGTCTTTTTCTTCAAGCATATTAGTCGAAAACTATTGGACATCATGATGGGCTTCGCGGCAGGAGTCATGATTGCGGCTTCTTTTTGGTCGCTCTTGCAACCGTCTATTGAGTATGCGGAAAACTCCTATGGAAGTTTGGCTTGGTTGCCAGTGGCGATTGGTTTTCTAACTGGAGGATTCTTCCTCCGCTTGATCGACGCTGTCGTTCCTCACCTTCATATGAGTAAGGAGATTGAGGAGGCTGAGAGCATCCATATGCCACGGGAGAAGAAGTTGTCGAAAACGACCCTCCTCTTTCTCGCTATTACCATCCACAATTTCCCAGAAGGCTTAGCAGTCGGGGTTGCCTTTGGAGCTCTGGCTAGTAATCCAAATCCAGAAGCCTTTATCGGGGCGGTTGGTTTGGCCATTGGGATTGGCTTGCAAAATATCCCAGAGGGGGCTGCCCTCTCGATCCCGATTCGGACGGATGGAAAATCCCGTCTCAATGCCTTTTATTGGGGATCTATGTCTGCCATCGTTGAGCCAGTAGGAGCCCTGCTAGGAGCAGTTGCCGTCTTATCTATGACAGCCATCCTACCATATGCCCTCTCTTTTGCGGCAGGCGCTATGATCTTTGTAGTGGTCGAAGAGTTGATCCCAGATTCGCAGACTAATGGCAACACAGACGTTGCGACTCTCGGTCTCATGGTTGGCTTTGTCATTATGATGATCCTCGACGTCGCTTTGGAATAAGTGTCATCACCTTGTAGCATGAGAACAAGGTGACTTTTTTATATAAACATGATAAAATAAGGGTAATGAATACGTAGAAAGGCCTAACATTATGAAAGGTATTATTTTAGCTGGTGGTTCGGGTACTCGTTTGTATCCTTTGACCCGTGCTGCTTCCAAACAGTTGATGCCCATTTACGACAAGCCAATGATTTACTACCCTTTGTCAACTCTTATGTTAGCAGGGATCAAAGAAATCTTGATCATCTCAACTCCGCAGGATCTTCCTCGTTTTGAAGAGCTTCTTGGAGATGGTTCTGAACTTGGTATTTCTCTCTCTTATGCTGAGCAACCAAGCCCAGATGGATTGGCGCAAGCTTTCATCATTGGAGAAGAATTTATTGGTGATGATCATGTTGCCCTCGTTCTTGGAGATAATATCTTCCACGGAAATGGCTTAACCAAGATGTTGCAACGGGCGGAAGCGAAAGAAAAAGGTGCCACAGTCTTTGGCTACCAAGTTAAAGACCCAGAACGTTTTGGTGTGGTAGAGTTTGATGCGGACATGAATGCCGTCTCAATCGAAGAAAAACCAGAACATCCGAAATCGAATTTTGCAGTGACTGGGCTTTACTTCTATGACAATGATGTGGTAGAGATTGCCAAAAATATCAAACCAAGTCCTCGTGGAGAGCTTGAAATCACAGATGTCAACAAGGCCTATTTGGAGCGTGGAGATCTCTCTGTTGAGCTCATGGGCCGTGGCTTTGCTTGGTTGGATACAGGAACTCATGAAAGTCTCTTGCAGGCTTCTCAATATATCGAGACTGTTCAACGTTTGCAAAATGTCCAAGTAGCCAACCTTGAGGAAATCGCTTATCGTATGGGCTATATTACTAAAGAGCAAGTCTATGAGTTGGCTCAACCTCTGAAGAAAAACGAGTACGGACAATATTTGCTCCGTTTGATTGGAGAAGCTTAATGACAGATCAATTTTTTGAGAAAGAATTAGCAGCCCGCAAGATTGAAGCTATCCCAGGTTTGATGGAGTTTGATATTCCAGTTCGTGGGGACAACCGTGGTTGGTTCAAGGAGAACTTCCAAAAAGAGAAGATGCTTCCTCTTGGTTTTCCAGAAAGCTTCTTTGCGGAAGGCAAGTTGCAAAATAACATTTCATTCTCTCGTAAGAATGTCTTGCGTGGCTTGCATGCAGAACCTTGGGACAAGTACATCTCTGTAGCAGATGAAGGAAAGGTTCTCGGTACTTGGGTAGACCTTCGTGAAGGTGAGACTTTTGGGAACACTTACCAAACTGTGATTGATGCTTCTAAAGGAATCTTTGTCCCTCGTGGTGTTGCCAATGGATTCCAAGTTTTGACGGATAAAGTGGCTTATACTTACTTAGTCAATGACTACTGGGCATTGGAGCTCAAGCCAAAATATGCATTTGTTAATTACGCAGACCCAAGCCTAGACATCCAGTGGGAAACTTGGAAGAAGCAGAAGTTTCAGAAGCTGACAAGAATCACCCATTGCTCAAAGACGTCAAACCCCTAAAAGCAGAAGATTTGTAAGAATGAACCCTGCATAGCAGTATTGCGACTGCAAGGAGCGTTATAAGATTGTTCCTGCCCTAGTGAAAACAAGATTCCCTGAGGGAATCTTGTAGGTAAATCCGGAGACTTCGGCTTCGGATTTAGCCATGAAACCGAAGGGTTGCTGGCGTCCCTCACTAGCTAAAGGAACAATGCAAAGAAAAAACTATTTGGAGAAAAAATGACTGAATACAAAAACATCATCGTAACCGGCGGCGCTGGTTTCATCGGTTCAAACTTCGTACACTATGTCTACAACAACCATCCAGATGTACATGTGACTGTCCTTGACAAACTCACTTACGCTGGTAACCGTGCCAACATTGAAGAAATCCTTGGGGATCGTGTTGAATTGGTTGTGGGGGATATTGCTGATGCAGCCTTGGTGGACCAATTAGCTGCTAAGGCTGATGCGATTGTTCACTATGCGGCTGAAAGCCACAATGATAATTCATTGAATGACCCATCACCATTTATCCACACCAACTTCATTGGTACTTACACACTCTTGGAAGCAGCTCGCAAGTATGATATTCGTTTCCACCACGTGTCAACAGACGAGGTCTATGGGGACCTTCCATTGCGTGAAGATCTTCCTGGACATGGTGAAGGTCCTGGTGAAAAATTCACTGCTGAAACCAAATACAACCCATCATCCCCTTATTCATCAACCAAGGCTGCTTCAGACTTGATCGTGAAGGCTTGGGTTCGTTCTTTTGGTGTTAAGGCAACCATTTCAAACTGCTCAAACAACTATGGACCATACCAACATATCGAGAAGTTCATCCCACGTCAGATTACCAATATCTTATCTGGTATTAAGCCAAAACTCTATGGAGAAGGCAAGAACGTTCGTGACTGGATCCACACCAACGACCACTCAACTGGTGTTTGGGCTATTCTTACCAAGGGATGTATCGGTGAAACTTACTTGATCGGTGCGGATGGTGAAAAGAACAACAAGGAAGTGCTTGAACTCATCCTTGAAAAAATGGGGCAACCAAAAGATGCCTACGACCGTGTAACAGACCGTGCTGGTCACGATTTGCGTTACGCCATCGATTCAACAAAATTGCGTGAAGAATTGGGTTGGGAACCACAATTCACAAACTTCGAAGCAGGTTTGGAAGAAACCATCAAGTGGTACACAGAAAACCAAGACTGGTGGAAAGCTGAAAAAGAAGCTGTCGAAGCCAACTACGCAAAAACACAAGAAGTCATCAAATAAAAAAAGCCTCTGTCAATCAGGATTTTTGGTCGACAGAGACTTTTCTATTTTAGAAACAAAAAAAAAGACCAAACGGTCTTTTTTTTATTAGTTGGCAGTTGTGGTTGTATCACTGGCTGCAGGAGTAGTCTCAGTTGTTGTTTCTCCTGTATTCGTATCTGTTTGTGACGCACTACTTGCATCCGTTTGAGTGTTACTCGTGTCAGTTGCCTCACTGCTAGTATTGGTTTCCGTAGTGGTAGCAGTTGTATTGGTGTTCTCACTATCCTTCTCATGAACAACGACGACACTGGTGCTAGATTCTTTTTTATCTTCGGTCTTGTTAGTCGGCTTCATGATGCTATAGATGGTATATGAAGTGACGATAATCCCGAGCAGACTAGCAATTGTAGCGACAATCATTTGGAAAAAGGAGAGGCTTTGTTTGACCTTTTCTCCTCTAGAGGGTCTGGAATCATCTTGATGCTTGTTTTTACGTGAATAGTTTGACATTCTCTTTTTTCTTCCTCTTCATTTCAATTCATGTCTCATTTAGAGGGACACTTTAGATATTATACGTCATTTTTGAGAAAATGTCTAAAAAGAAATGAAAGAGGTTGTTAAAATTTCAAATTGCTTTCAAACTGGACACTTTGTGTCTCGCTTGCTTCAGAGGATGTTGCAAAGTTTGCCTGTCCTTTTTCAGAGACTGAAATCGGCTGGCTTGTTTGACTAGGCTGGCTGATGATTTCATGGTTACTAAAACTAGAGGAATCTTTAGGAGTGCTAAACTGACCATTTGCCTGAATCTCTATCTTGTTGGGATCCGGGATAGAGTAGTCAATCCTTCCCTTGAATTCCTTGGTTTTTGAAATCACTTTTACATCTTTGACGCGAATGATACGACGGAACCAGCCATTGTATTCGACCAAGCATTTGAATTCGACATGACTATCGGATTCGCCAGGGATTGGTTGAATAAGACTCATTTCACGTAGACTCCCTTCATCTTCCCTAAAGTAAGGTGGCTTCTCCAAGGGCTGTTGCAAGTCACACTGTCCTTTACCGTGACAGGCTAGTTGAGCAGAGGGGAGGGCAAATGGAAGTGGTGGTAGGACAGCGAGCAGTCCTCCAAGAGCAAGACTTCCAGCTAGGGCAATGGAAAGATAGATTGGTCGTTTCATGTTTGTCTCCTTTTATGATCTTTCGGGACCAGTTCAGTGGTTGAACAAATGTTTTAAAAGCCAGAACTTAGTTTTGTAAGCGCTTGACAAAACTCTCCATCTTCATCATAAGCTATTTTGAGAAATTTACAAGTTTTCTGTCTGAAACTAGGAACAAAATGAAGCCTGCCAAATCCTTGTCCCTCCTTGTCAGAAATGTTACAATAAGATGATTGAAAATTGACTAGGAGTGAGTGGAAGATGATTTACTTTGATAATTCAGCAACAACCAAACCTTATCCAGAGGCCTTGGCTACCTACACGGAAGTCGCAAGCAAAATTTGGGGCAATCCATCTAGCTTGCACAACCTGGGAAGTCAAGCGACACGGATTTTGGAGGCATCTCGTAAGCAGATAGCTTCCCTCCTAGGCAAGAAAGCAGAAGAAATCTATTTCACCTCAGGTGGGACTGAAGGGGACAACTGGGCGATCAAAGGAGTATCTTTTGAAAAAGCTCCTTACGGGAAGCATGTTATTGTCTCAGCTATTGAGCATCCGGCTGTGAAGGAATCAGCCCTCTGGCTACAAGGTCAAGGATTTGAGGTGGATATAGCTCCAGTTGATGCGCGTGGCTTTGTCCAAGTGGAAGAGTTGGAAAAACTCTTGCGTCCGGATACAACCCTCGTTTCGATCATGGCAGTTAATAACGAAGTAGGTTCTATCCAGCCTATTCAAGCCATTGCGGATCTATTGGCGGATCGTCCGACCATCACCTTCCACGTCGATGGGGTTCAGGCTCTTGCTAAGATTTCAACTACTCTCTACTTACCAGATCGGGTGGATTTAGCGACCTTCTCCAGTCATAAGTTTCATGGGGTTCGAGGAGTTGGCTTTCTCTACCTCAAAGAAGGGAAGAAAATCAGTCCCCTCTTAACAGGCGGCGGACAAGAAAAGGACCTTCGTTCGACGACGGAGAACTTAGCTGGGATTGCAGCGACTGCCAAGGCTTTGCGTTTGGCGATGGAGCGTCAAGAGGACTTTGAGCGCAAGTGCCATCAGTTGAAGGAAGTCATTCATGAGGAATTAGCCCACTATCCAGATGTGACTGTCTTCTCAGGAGATGAGGGCTTTGCGCCTCATATCTTGACCTTCGGTATCAAGGGTGTGCGAGGAGAAGTCATCGTTCACGCTTTTGAAGAGTATGAGATTTACATATCGACAACCTCTGCCTGCTCTTCCAAGGCTGGTAAACCTGCTGGAACCTTGATCGCCATGGGAGTCGACAAGGCTCTGGCTCAAACAGCAGTCCGCCTCAGTCTTGATCTCGAAAATGATATGAGTCAGGTCGAGCAATTCTTGACCAAGTTCAAACTAATCTATGAAAAAACACGTAAGGTGCGTTAAGAAAAAGAAAAGGAAGTAACTATGCCATTAACTTATTCAGAAATTATGATTCGCTATGGTGAGCTTTCTACTAAAGGAAAGAACCGGATGCGCTTCATCAATAAATTGCGCAACAATATTTCAGATGTTTTGTCTATTTATCCAGCTGTCAAAGTGACAGCCGATCGGGACCGCGCTCATGCTTATCTAAATGGAACGGATTATGAACCGGTGGCTGAATCCCTCAAACAGGTCTTCGGAATCCAAAACTTTTCTCCAGTCTACAAGATTGAGAAATCTATCCCGGCCCTGATTTCAGCCGTTCAAGAAATCATGCAGGATATTTACCAAGAAGGGATGACCTTCAAGATTTCCAGCAGACGGAGTGACCACTCTTTTGAACTCGATAGCCGCGAACTCAATCAAACCTTGGGTGGAGCTGTCTTTGAAGCGATCCCAAGTATCCAAGCCCAAATGAAAAAACCGGATATCAACCTCCAAGTAGAGATCCGGGAAGAAGCAGCCTATATCTCTTACGAGACCATTAAGGGAGCAGGTGGTCTGCCAGTTGGGACATCTGGAAAAGGGATGCTCATGCTATCTGGTGGGATTGACTCTCCAGTAGCTGGTTACCTAGCCTTGAAGCGGGGTGTGGATATCGAAGCGGTCCACTTTGCTAGCCCACCTTATACTAGCCCGGGAGCATTGAAAAAAGCCCACGATTTAACTCGTAAATTAACCAAGTTTGGAGGCAATATCCAGTTTATCGAAGTGCCATTTACTGAGATTCAAGAAGAAATCAAGGCAAAGGCACCAGAAGCTTATCTCATGACCTTGACCCGTCGCTTTATGATGCGGATCACTGATCGCATCCGTCAAATCCGTGGTGGCTTGGTCATCATCAATGGGGAAAGCCTCGGTCAGGTAGCTAGCCAAACGCTAGAGAGTATGCAGGCCATCAATGCAGTGACCAATACGCCCGTCATCCGTCCAGTGGTGACCATGGATAAGTTGGAGATTATCGATATCGCCCAAGCCATCGATACCTTTGAAATCTCCATCCAACCTTTCGAAGATTGCTGTACCATCTTTGCGCCGGATCGTCCAAAGACCAACCCAAAACTCAAAAATGCAGAGAAATATGAGGAACGTATGAACGTGGAAGCTTTGGTGGAGAGAGCTGTGGCAGGTATTATTGTAACGGAGATCACTCCTCAAGCAGAAGCGGATGAAGTCGATGAATTGATTGAGGATTTGTTGTAAAAGATGACGGTAATCGGTTCTCACTAAGAGCCCTGACTACTCGTATGAGCTTGATAAAGAATAAAAGCACCCTTGAAGCTAGATGCTCTGCTCTAGCTTCAAGGGTGCTTTTCTAATACATGGTGGACTTAATTTCGTCCTTCTTGGAGTGCTGCTTGAGCGACAGCTAATCTAGCAGCAGGAATGCGATAAGGAGAGCAGGAAACGTAGGTCACTTGGATTTCCTGGAAGAAGGAAATCGAAGAGGGATCGCCCCCAACTTCTCCACAGATCCCGATAGCGAGGTTTGGTTTTACCTGACGAGCCTTGTTGATAGCAATTCTCATTAATTCACCGACGCCATCCTTATCAATTTTTTGGAAAGGGTCGAAAGAAAGAATATCCTTATCCTTGTACTGGCCAATGAATTTTCCAATGTCATCACGAGAGAAGCCATAGGTCATTTGAGTCAAGTCATTGGTTCCAAAGCTGAAGAAATCGGCTTCTTGGGCTAGTTTATCTGCAGTTAGGCAGGCGCGTGGCAGTTCAATCATAGTACCAATTTCATAAGGGAAAGGCTCCTGACCATATTTCTCAAAAAGATGTTCAATATGCTGAACGAGATACTCTTTGATACATTCTAATTCTTTTTTGTCAGCTATTAAAGGAATCATGATTTCTGGCTTGATCTTTTGACCTTCTTGATGCAATTTGATGGCACTTCTAAATATAGCTTCCGTTTGCATCTTGTAAATCTCCGGTTTGGTTATACCGAGACGGCAACCACGGTGTCCCAACATCGGATTACTTTCCTGCAGACTTTCGATGCGCTCGGCCAATTTTTTAGGATATTTTTTGAGTTGTTTGGCCAGGTTTTCAATATCTTGATCGTCTTTCGGTAGGAATTCATGCATGGGTGGATCGAGTAGGCGGACAATCATTGGTTTATCTTGAACTGCTTGGAACATTTGATAAAAGTCCTCTTCCTGGAAGTTTAGAAGTCTAGAGAGGGCTTCTTTTGTTTCGTCTTCGGTATCCGCTAAGATGAGGCGACGCATTTCAAGAATTCGTTCCTGTCCAAAGAACATGTGTTCTGTGCGGGCTAGCCCGACCCCTTTGGCCCCAAAGTTCATGGCTGTTGTCAAGTCCTTGACGGTTTCTGCATTAGCTCGAACTTGGAGGATGGCCACTTCATCTGACCAAGCAAGCAAACGCTGGAGGTCCTGGTTGTTCTCGATTAGGACTGTTGGGATTTCACCACTATAAATACGACCAGAATAACCATCGACGGAGATGATATCTCCCTCTCTTAGGACTAGACTGCCACAGGAAAGGGTTTTGTTCTCCTCGCTGATGGTCAACTCTCCGCAACCTGCGACACAGCAAGTTCCCATCCCGCGAGCCACAACGGCTGCGTGGGAAGTCATCCCTCCTTGACTAGTGACAATAGCTTGACTGACGATCATCCCTTCAATATCTTCTGGAGAGGTTTCTTGTCGAACAAGGATGACTTTTTTTACCTTCTTGATGAACTTCTTTAGCTCGGTTTGCAGTAAAGACGATTTGACCAGTAGCAGCACCTGGGCTAGCTGGTAGACCTTGAGTTAAGAAAGGGGCTTTCTCTAAGGCAGTTTCCTCAAAGACTGGGTGGATTAGTTGACTGATGGAAGCAGGAGCTACTCTCAGGAGAGCTTCTTTCTTACTAATCAGACCTTGGTCCACCATATCTAGGGCAATTTTTAATGAAGCCTTGGCTGTCCGTTTTCCATTTCTTGTTTGTAGGATGTAGAGCTTGCCTTTCTCAATGGTAAATTCAATATCCTGCATATCCTTGTAGTGGTTTTCAAGAATACTCGCATAGTTTTTGAAAGCCTGATAGGCTTCTGGTTGAACAGTTTCTAATGTCGCAATGGGTTCGGGGGTTCGTATGCCAGCTACCACATCTTCCCCTTGAGCATTGATCAAAAACTCACCGAAGAGTTCAGTTTCTCCACTGACAGGGTTTCGGGTGAAGCAGACTCCTGTACCACTGTTTTGGTCACTATTTCCAAAGACCATAGCCTGAACATTGACACCTGTCCCTAAATCATGAGGGATTTGATGTAATTCACGGTAAACTCTAGCCCGATTGTTGTTCCAGGACCTGAAGACAGCTTGGATCGCAGCGTAGAGTTGCTCAATTGGATTTTCAGGGAATTGGTGGCTGTATTTTTGATACAGTTTCTTATATTGTTGGATCAATTCTTGGTGCTGGGATGGGAGGAAATCATGGACTTTACTTCCCTGTTTCTTTTCAAAGTCTTCTAGTAGATGATCAAACAGTTCTTTATCAATGCCATAGACCACATCTGCAAACATTTGTAGCAGGCGACGGTAGCAGTTGTAGGCGAAATTAGCATTGGTCTCTTTTGCTAGTAATTTGGTCCGTTGGTCATTGAGGCCAAGATTGAGGATGGTGTCCATCATTCCTGGCATGGAAAACTTGGCCCCGCTACGGACAGAGACTAAGAGTAAGTGAGGATCCTCTCCAGTAAAATATTTAGCCGTCTTTCTCTAATAGAGCAAGCGCTTTCGAAACCTCTTCTTTTAAAGTGGAATCAAAGAAATCAGGGTTATCGAGATAGTTGATACAACTTTGAGTCGTGATGGTAAAGCCAGGAGGGACAGGTAAGCCCAAATTGCTCATCTCTGCTAGATTGGCCCCTTTTCCACCTAGGAGATCTTTGTCATTTGCACTTCCTTCTTCGAAGGAGTAAATCCATTTTGTCATATTAGCCTCCAATTTTATCAAATATGTGTCATATATACGACAAAAATATTGTAATATACATCATATATGTTTGTCAACTAATAAAGTAAAGAGTTTACATTGACTATTTTAAGATTTTTGCTATAATATTTAACAAAAAATGATGATTATATGGTACTGATTTGTTCTTATGTTCAGGATAATCTAGCGTGACTAGTCTTTATCTTCATCATATTTCATATTTAGAAAGGATCCAATCCTTGAAATTAAGTGAACGCCAAAAGAAAATAGTTGAAATTGTTAAGGTGCAACAGCCTTTGAGTGGGGAAAAAATCTCCGACTTGTTAGATATTTCGAGAGCGACTCTACGAGCTGATCTGTCCTTTCTCACCTTGGTTGGAATCTTAAAAGCGACCCCAAAAATTGGATATACATACTCCGGTTCAGATCTAGAAAGGCTTTTCTTTTTCGATACCTTTCAAAAAGAAGTAGCGGATATCATGACCTCTCCTGTCTTGGTATCCCATGATTGCTTTATTCAAGATGCGATTATCACCTTATTTATGTATGATGCCGATGTCCTCTATGTTATCGATGAAGACAAGCTCTTACTAGGAATTATGTCCCGTAAAGATTTATTAAGGGCATCTCTCAATTCGAGTATTCAGAAACTCCTGTAGCTGTCTGTATGACCAGGATGCCTCATATCATTACTTGTCAGAAGGATATGAACATTTTAGAGGTAGCTGCCCTTCTTCAAGATCAGGCAATTGAATCCTTGCCTGTGGTCGATGAAAGTAATGACCGTAAAGTGGTGGGATGTGTGACCAAGTCGGCTTTACTGGATTATATTATTCAAGAAGCTCGTCGTGTTGAAGTAAAGAGAGAAGAGGAATGAAGATGAAAAAGGAAATCATTGTCTATAGTATTTCGGATTCTTTGGGGGGAACTTCTCAGAAGTTGTTAGCTGCTGTGACAGCCCAGTATCCGGATATTATCTTTAATAACAGTTATCGCTTCCCTTTTATTAACCAGGAGGAAGAGCTTCTAGATATCTTACAGGATGCAGTGAAGGATGATGCTCTGGTGATTACTACCTTGGTCAATAGTCAACTAGCAGCTCTTGCAAGAGAGTTTAGTCAGAGCCATGGTTTGTCTTACCTAGATCTAATGCATCCATTTTTTGAAATCATCCAAGAAAAGACAGGAAGTAGACCAATAGAAGTACCAGGGACCTTGCATCGATTGGATGGTGATTATTTTAAGAAGATTTCGGCTATTGAGTTTGCTGTCAAGTATGATGATGGCAAGGCCCCTCAGGGATTTATAGATGCAGATTTGGTCTTGCTGGGTGTTTCTCGGACGTCAAAAACTCCCCTTAGTATTTATCTAGCAAATAAAGGCTACAAGGTTGCAAATTTACCCCTGATTCCAGAAGTTCCCTTGCCTCAGGTCCTGGAAAAGGTTGCTTCGCATCGTCTTATCGGACTGGTTTGTGAGCCAGAAAAATTAGCTAAAATCAGAATCAACCGTCTAGACTCTTTAGGTCTATCACAGGAAACGAGCTACACGGATTTGGAAAAGATTTATCAGGAATTGGATTATTCGAAAATGGTCTTTAAAAAATATGGTGCTAGCATCATCAATGTGTCAGATAAATCCATTGAAGAAACGGCCTTCTTAATAGAGGAGCATTTGAAAAAGATGAGCGAAGATAGATAAGAAATAGAGAAGTATAGGAGATTGTCTATCGATTATGATAGGAGGGACTGGAATTTCCAGCCTCTTTTCTAGAAGGTGAATACATGAAAAAAATCTTATTATTGCTAACTAGTTTGGTATTGTTAACGGGCTGTATAAATGTTTCGATTCATGGGGCAAAGGAAGATGAAAAGACCAGTCAGACAGAAACGAAAGAGGCCTCTTTAACCTTTGTGAGAGCAGAGCGCTATAAAAATCAACCAAACGAGATTTTAGACTTAGCAGAAAGGTATGTGAAAGAAGAACCAAATCTTGGCGTGCCTGGTCGATTGGTTGTTTTTTTCCCTGGCTATACATTCGGGGATGAGGAGCAACGATATGCATTATTATTGATTGTCAATCAAACCACAACCAATATTGATCGCGATGGGAACTTTGACTTAAACTTAGAATATGATGGAGAGCCGATTTTAGAAAATATCACTGTAAACTATCGTATAGAAGAATCGGGTGTCCTCAACCGGAATACAGTTGCAGCTATTCCTCTTAAAATTACCCGCGAACAAGAAGAAAAAATGAGAAGTATGGAAGAGTCCTCTAAATTAAAAATGACCATGACTGACTTCACATTTAAGAAGTAAACAGGGGAATTCAACCTCACTTTTATATAAAAAATAAGTTTCTAGATGAAAATCCGTTTTCAAGGGACAAAAATACTTGTCTTTGTCTGATAGAAGTGATATACTTAGAGAGTTGACTATGCACATGCCTGTGCAACCGCTCGATCATCGTCGCTCATCCTTTGAGCTTAAGTGGTTCGTCCCACGATGCTAGGCGAGTCTTCACAAAATACGGGGAAACCCAAAAATACATAGGAGGTGCATAATGAGCACATACGCAATCATTAAAACTGGCGGAAAACAAGTTAAAGTTGAAGTTGGTCAAGCAGTCTACGTTGAAAAATTGAACGTTGAAGCTGGTCAAGAAGTTACATTTAACGAAGTTGTTCTTGTTGGTGGTGAAAACACTGTTGTCGGAACTCCACTTGTTTCAGGAGCTACTGTTGTTGGAACTGTTGAAAAACAAGGAAAACAAAAGAAAGTTGTTACTTACAAGTACAAACCTAAAAAAGGTAGCCACCGTAAACAAGGTCACCGTCAACCTTATACTAAAGTTGTCATCAACGCAATCAACGCTTAATTTTTAGGAGAACACATGATACAAGCAGTCTTTGAACGAGCCGAAGATGGCGAGCTGAGGAGTGCAGAAATTACTGGTCACGCCGAAAGTGGCGAATACGGCTTAGATGTCGTGTGTGCATCGGTTTCTACGCTTGCCATTAACTTTGTCAACTCAGTTGAGAAATTTGCAGGCTATGAACCGGAACTAGAATTAAACGAAGAAGAGGGTGGCTTCATGCGGGTAACAATCCCGACAGACATTCCACCTCATCAAAGAGAAATGACCCAACTATTCTTTGAATCATTTTTCTTAGGGATGGCAAACTTATCGGAGAACTCATCGGAGTTCGTCCAAACAAGAGTTATCACAGAAAACTAACATGGAGGAAAACAATTATGTTGAAATTGAATCTTGCTAACTTGCAACTTTTCGCCCACAAAAAAGGTGGAGGTTCTACATCAAACGGACGTGATTCACAAGCTAAACGTCTTGGAGCTAAAGCAGCTGATGGACAAACTGTAACAGGTGGATCTATCCTTTACCGTCAACGCGGTACTCACATCTACCCAGGTGTGAACGTTGGACGTGGTGGAGACGATACTTTGTTCGCTAAAGTTGAAGGCGTAGTACGCTTCGAACGCAAAGGTCGCGATAAGAAACAAGTTTCTGTTTACCCAATCGCAAAATAATCGCTTTTAATAGCATAAAATAAGGTTTTCTGATTGATTCGGAAAACCTATTTTTTTATTTTGATACCCACAGTGATACCTTTTTATCACGAGCCTTGAATTATAAAGCTGAGGTAACAGATTATAAACTCTCTGATTAATCAGAGAGTTTTTTTTATGCTCTCTTTCGATTGAAGCCCCCAACTTTTTTCATCCTCTAGATTATGGTATAATGGAGTGATATTGTTAGAAGGAAGAAGACATGAATATTCAACAATTACGCTATGTTGTCGCGATTGCCAATAGTGGTACTTTTCGTGAAGCAGCTGAAAAAATGTACGTTAGTCAGCCGAGTCTGTCCATCTCTGTGAGAGACTTGGAAAAGGAACTGGGCTTTAAGATTTTCCGTCGGACTAGTTCAGGCACTTTCTTGACCCGCCGGGGGATGGAATTTTATGAAAAGGCCCAAGAATTGGTCAAGGGCTTTGATGTTTTTCAAAACCAGTATGCCAATCCTGAGGAAGAAAAGAAGGAATTCTCGATCTCGAGTCAGCACTATGATTTCCTTCCTCCGTTGATTACCCAATTCTCTGTCCTTTACCCTGATAATAAAAACTTCCGGATTTTTGAGTCGACCACGGTTCAAATCCTGGATGAAGTGGCCCAGGGTCATAGTGAACTCGGGATTATCTACCTCAATAAGCAAAATACCAAAGGGATCATGCAACGGGTGGATAAATTAGGCTTGGAAGTCATTGACCTGATTCCTTTCCAGACGCATATCTATTTGCGCAAGGGTCATCCATTAGCTAAGAAGGAATCCTTAGTGATGGAAGACTTGGCGCACTTGCCGACTGTTCGCTTTACCCAGGAAAAGGATGAGTATCTCTACTATTCGGAGAACTTCGTCGATACTAGTAGCAGTTCCCAACTCTTCAATGTGACAGACCGAGCGACCTTGAATGGGATCCTAGAGCGGACCGACGCCTATGCGACCGGTTCTGGTTTCTTGGATAGTCAGTCGGTGAATGGTATTACGGTTATCCCCTTGATCGATGATCTGGATAATAAAATGGTCTATGTCAAGCGGGAAGAGGTGGATCTTTCACCAGTGGCTGAGAAGTTTGTCCAAGTTATGGAAGCCTACTTTGATGAGAAGAGGTAGGACATGAAGAGAAAAGTAAGTATTTTTATCAGTATCCTCCTCCTAATTGCCTTGGACCAAGCTGTTAAATGGTATGTGGTCAAGGAAATCCCACTGGGAGGCATGCGTTCATTCATTCCCAAAGTAGTCAGTCTGACCTATCTAAAAAACTCAGGTGCAGCCTTCTCCATATTGGAAAACCAACAGTGGTTCTTTACCATTATTACCATCCTAGCGATGGGGGCAGCCTTTGTCTACCTTTATCGTCACATCAAGGGTTCCCTCTGGCTCTTGTTGGGCTTGACCCTGATTATCTCAGGGGGAATCGGCAACTTTATTGACCGGGTTCGTCAGGGCTTTGTCGTCGATATGTTTCACTTGGATTTTATGAATTTTGCCATTTTTAATGTAGCAGATATTTATTTAACCGTCGGTGTTGGCTTGTTATTGATCTATATTTTAAGAGAGGAGAGCCATGGAAGTTAGAGTAGAAGTCGCTGGAGCGCGACTGGATAAGGCTGTCTCAGAGTTGACTGAACTCTCACGTGGCTTGGCCAATGAGCAGATCAAGGAAGGGAAGATCCTCGTCAACGGTCAAGTCAAAAAGGCCAAGTATACCGTAAAAGAAGGGGATGTCATCAGCTATGAAGTCCCTCAAGTTGAAGAAGTGATCTACGAGGCAGAAGATATTCCCTTAGAGATTGTCTATCAGGATGTGGATGTCGCAGTGGTCAACAAGCCCCAGGGCATGGTGGTCCATCCTAGTGCGGGCCACACCAGTGGAACTCTGGTCAATGCCCTCATGTATCACATCAAAGACTTGTCAGGGATCAATGGCGAGCTTCGTCCGGGGATTGTCCATCGGATTGACAAGGATACCTCTGGTCTCCTCATGGTGGCTAAGAACGATGCGGCTCATGTAGCACTTGCAGATGAGCTCAAGGCTCAGAAATCTCTGCGCAAGTACTGGGCCATTGTCCATGGCAATCTACCCAACGATCGGGGTGTCATTGAGGCGCCGATTGGGCGAAGTGACAAGGATCGCAAGAAGCAGGCTGTGACAGCCAAAGGGAAACCAGCTCTGACTCGCTTTCATGTCTTGGAACGCTTTGGAGATTATAGCTTGGTCGAGTTGCAATTGGAGACAGGACGGACCCACCAAATCCGGGTTCACATGGCCTATATTGGCCATCCGGTCGCTGGTGATGAAGTCTATGGACCTCGCAGGACTTTGAAAGGCCATGGGCAATTCCTCCATGCCAAGACACTGGGCTTTACCCATCCTCGGACGGGAGAGGTCATGGAGTTTTCAGTGGAGGTTCCGGAGATTTTCCAAAAAACCTTGGAACAGCTTCGTCAAGGATAAACATATCATTATCAAAACGAGTTTACCTCTTGTGGTAGAAACTCGTTTTTTTGTGGGTAAATGGGGGTTTCCCCTGGTCCGCTCTTAGTATTTTTTAAGGCTTTCATGGTATAATGTTACAATCGATTACTCTGGAGAATGAATGGATGAAGAATAAGCGAATTGTGTTTAAAGTAGGGACCTCTTCCCTGACCAATCAAGATGGAAGCCTATCTCGGAGCAAGGTCAAGGCAATCACCCAGTCCTATTAAGGGATGCGGTTTGTAGTCCAGGTGGCTCTACCATCGCAGGAGTCAACCGCTTAGAACAAGTCGGTTTACGGGGCGACATTATTGTAGGTGTGGAAGCAACCTACAAACGCACCCAAGAAATGGGAAAAGAGGCAGGGCGAAATTAGATAAAATAATTGGTCAAAACCAAGCTTGTAGAACAGTGACGAACTGTTCTTTTATACAAATCTAACAAATTCAGAGTTATCAAATCCTCTATTGAAACTTTCCGCCGTGAGAAAAGTGCCTGAAACTTAATGGTTTCAGGCATTCGGGAATTATTGAGACCTTAGGCTCAATAATTAGTCATGGAACTTCGAAGAAGTTCGCTGACGTCCGTTCTCACCTAAGGAAAGTTTCTAAGAGGACTTTATTTTCAATGTAAAAGATTGGTTTTTGCCAATCTTTTTTACGTTAGAGCGACTCTATCTCTACGAAACCATTTTCAGTCAGACGATAGATCTTTTTGCAGACTTCTTTGAGGAAGGTCCGATCGTGGGACACTGTAACCAGTCCGCCTGGGTAGTCTGCGAATAGGCGACGAATTTCTGGTTGGGAAGTGGGGGAAAAATTACGAGTAGGCTCGTCCAAGAGCAGAAACTGGGGACTTGTGAGTACTAATTGAAGGAGGAAGAGTTTTCCTTGCTGGCCACCAGAAAGTTCAGAGATAGGATGGTGCATTTCAGAATAAGTAAAGTTGAGGGAGGCTAAATGCAATTGAATAGTGTTAATTTCTTCGCGATCACCTGAATGCTGTAGAAATTGAACGGGTGTCTGAGTCAGAGGGAGACGTTCAGTGTAATCTTGAGGCATATAGGCAGTGCGGATACTCTCATTATTCTGTAAAATCTCCCAGATCATTTTTAGGAAAGTGGATTTCCCAACACCGTTGGAACCGATAATCCCTATCTTATCCTGCCCTTGAAGTGTGAGGGAGAGGTTCTTGACTAGGACACGATCACCAATTGCGAGCTCTTCCTGATCTAAGAGAAGGACACGTTTTTGAGGAGATAAAGGAGTGAGGGGAGGGAAATGCAGATTGATGATTTCCTCATCATAGGGTTGGGAAGTCATGGATTGGAATTCTCGCTCGTAGCGCTTTTCTTGTGAGAGGAGGGACTTCATTTTCTTTGCCAGGAGACGTCCAGCAGTGCTATCTTTGGTATTTCGTAAGGAAGTTTCTACTTGCTGACGGACACGACGGTGCTTCTCCATAGTTTTTCGGTAGGCTCGTTGATCGTTGGCCGCCTGCTGAGACTGTTGCTTAAATTGTTGTTCCTTCTGGCTACTGTAGTCTTGATAACCTAGGTGCTCTACGATGGTTTCAGCCTCCTTGCGGTGTTTGATCTGTCTGAGGTGTATAATCGTATCCGCCGTCTGAGTCAAAAAATCCTCATGATGGGAAATAAATATTATGGTTTGGGGGCTCGTTTGAATCATCTGCTGGAGCCAGTCCAAGGTCTCCAAATCCAGATCATTTGAAGGTTCATCTAAAAATAGCAATTCATGAGTACAACAAAGCTCGTGAAGCAGTTGGACCTTGAGGGCTTCTCCTCCAGATAGACTTCCGATAGTTTGGTCGCTTGTAAAGCGCTCGCTATTAAAATTCAATTGATCAGCCAGTCTGTAGAGGGTGGCATAGTCTAGCTCGTCCTCTCCAAAAAAATATTCTTCCAAGGTTTTTCCCTTCAAAGCTTCCGGTAAAGTTTGGGGAATATAGGCATAGGAGTGAAAATTAGTGGTGATTTCTCCTTCTATGGTCAGATAATCTGGTAGAGATTTTGGGGACATAAGGACCTGAAGTAAGGAAGATTTTCCATTCCCTTCTTCGCCAATAATAGCAACTTTTTCTCCTTCATGAATGGTCAGGGACAGATCGCGAACCAGATCTCGTAAATCTTTTGTATGTCGGATAGTGAGGTGGGATAGTTTTAGCATAAGATTCCTTTCTACTGGGACAAAAAACAGCTCTACCTATTTAGTAGAGCTGTATTCAAGTGAAACCCAAGCAGAAAAAGACCTTATTTAGCCAACAAAAGTTTGGAAATTAGGCGAGAGGGTACACAAAAAGAGATAGAACAAGCAGTCCACTAAATAAAGTATCTTATTTAACGAAACTTAGTTGTTCATATCTCCTTACCTCCGAATGTGATTAGCTTTATTCTATTCCTTTCATTCCTTCTTGTCAAGGAAATCCTTACTTCACCCTCTTTTTTCTGCTCGGGCTTTGGCGCGAAATGTGGTATAATAAAGGTTATGCAAGCTAAACCGTCTTCTGCCTATGTGCATATTCCATTTTGTACCCAGATTTGTTATTATTGTGACTTTTCTAAGGTTTTTATCAAGAATCAACCGGTCGATGCCTATCTGGAACACTTGATCCAGGAGACTCGATCCTATGAGATTGGCAAACTTCGGACTCTCTACATCGGTGGAGGAACACCGACAGCCCTATCTGCCCAGCAGCTGGCCTATCTCTTGACAGAATTGCCCAAGGTCATGGACCTATCGGAGGTAGAAGAGTTTACCATCGAGGCGAATCCAGGAGATCTGGATCCGGATAAGATTGCGGTTCTCAAGGACTCTCAGGTCAATCGGGTCTCTCTGGGTGTCCAAACCTTTGATAACAAGATGCTGAAAAAGATCGGACGGAGTCACCAGGAGCAGGATATCTATGACAATATCCGCCACCTCAAGCAGGCTGGTTTTGATAATATTTCCATCGATTTGATCTATGCCCTGCCGGGTCAGACCATGGACCAGGTCAAGGAAAATGTTGCCAAGGCGATCGACTTGGACATTCCCCACATGAGTCTTTATAGTTTGATTTTAGAAAACCACACGGTCTTTATGAATCGCATGAGACGAGGCAAGCTTCCGCTACCCAAAGAGGAGCTGGAAGCAGAGATGTTCGAGTACATCATTGAGGAGCTGGAAAAAGGAGGCTTTGAGCATTATGAGATTTCTAATTTCTCTAAGCCTGGCTTTGAAAGTCGTCACAATCTGGTCTATTGGGATAATGCAGAATACTATGGTCTAGGAGCAGGAGCTTCTGGCTATGTCGATGGGATTCGCTACAAGAATCACGGGCCTATCCGGCATTATCTGGAGGCTGTTGAGGCAGGTAAGGCTCGAATCACAGAGGAGTACCTGACACTGGAAGAGAAGATGGAAGAGGAGTTGTTCCTCGGTCTACGGAAAAAGACAGGTGTGTCTAAGGCACGATTTGAAGAAAAATTTGGTGTCTCCTTTGACCAACGCTATGGACAAGTGGTGGCCAGTCTGACGGAGCAGGGACTTCTGGTTCCAGATGACAAGCAAGTTCGGATGACTAAGAGAGGCTTGTTCCTTGGAGATACCGTAGCAGAGAAATTTATATTGGAGTAAACGATGGCTAAAATTTATCAGTATGACATGAAGGTTCCCTTTGATATGAGCGATGTGAATGGCTTCATCAAGATGCCTCAGCTCATCCTCTTGTCCTTGCAGGTGTCAGGCATGCAGTCGATGGAGCTGGGTGTCAGTGACAGGGACCTGCTCGAACAGCGCAATCTGGTGTGGATCATTACCGACTATGACATCAGGGTTCATCGCCTACCGGTCTTTGATGAACAGATTACCATTGAGACCCAGGCCCTGGCCCACAATCGTCTCTTTTGCTACCGTTCCTTTGTCGTTAGAAACCAGAAGGGGGAAGTCATCGTCGAGATGGTGGCGACCTTCGTCTTGATGGATCGGGATAGCCGCAAGGTCCAATCCGTGCCGGAGGAGATCACAGAGCCATATGAGTCACCATTTGAGAAGAAGATCCGCCGTGGTCCACGTTATCCAGAGCTGAATGGAGCTATGGAGCAAGACTACCATGTACGTTTCTATGATCTAGATATGAACGGACATGTCAACAACAGCAAGTACCTAGACTGGGTCTTTGAAGTAATGGGAGCAGAATTCCTAAGCCAGCATATCCCTAAACGGGTCCATCTCAAGTATGTCAAGGAGGTCTTGCCTGGGGGCATGATCACCTCTAGCGTCGAGCGAGAAGGAATGGTCAGCAATCATCTCATCTCATCGGAAGGCCAAATCCACGCACAAGCCCTCATCACTTGGGAAGAAATAGATAAGGAAACATTATGGAAAAGCGAAGATTAAAACAGAAAAAGAAGACTTGATGGAGGTTCAACGACGGGTTGTTGCCTATGCTCGTCGTAAGAAAAATCCCCTCTATGTATTGGGAGATGGTTTCTTAACCTTAGTCGCAGCTTTTTATATCTTTATTGAAGAAGCGATTCGTTTTGTACGCTATCGTTTGAGTTTTGAAGCCTTTCTTCGTTTTCTCAAGGAAGATGTCCGCTGGTATCGTGTCTGGATTCATTTGATTTTGGCCTTTATCCTGCCTGTTGTCGTTTTTTCTTTGAGCATCACCAGCCAATCGGGTAGCTTCTGGAGTAACTTCTTTGACAAGCTCTCCCAAGGTGTCCTCTTCAGTACGACGGTCAGCCTCGCAGCGACCTTAATGACAGACTTCATTGAGACCATGAAGCCTATCCAGGCCGAGAAAGAAAGCAATGAGAAAAAAGAAACCGGCGTCTATACCATTACCATTGATCAGGCTAAGATTGGTGGTTTAATGATGACCATCGTCATCTTGATGATTTCCTCCTTCCTCTTTACTCAGGCTGGAAAAGCAAGTATCAATTTCTTCGGTCTGGTCCTTCAATTTGCCTTATATGGAGCTTGTTTGCTTCTGTATGGAGCAGGTGGCCAGTTTCAAGGTCAGGAGAAAGTAGCAGAGGAAGCAAGTGAAAAAGGAGACCAAGAATCCCATGACTTATAAGGGTTATTTAATTGACTTAGACGGAACCATCTACAAGGGCAAGGAGCGGATCCCAGCTGGGGAAGCCTTTGTCCACCAATTGCAAGAGCGTCAGATCCCCTATCTCTTTGTGACCAACAATACTACCCGGACGCCGGAAATGGTCCAAGAAATGCTGGCAGGCCAGTTCAACATCGAAACGCCACTGGATACTATCTATACAGCGACGCTTGCAACCATTGATTATATGGTGGATATGAATCTTGGGAAAACCGCCTATGTCATTGGAGATGTGGGCTTGAAACACGCCATTGCTGAAGCAGGCTTCGTCGAAGATACGGTGAATCCAGCCTATGTTGTGGTGGGTCTCGACTGGGAAGTGGACTATGAGAAATTCTCTATCGCGACCTTGGCTATTCAAAAGGGAGCCCATTTCATCGGGACCAATCCAGACCTCAATATCCCGACAGAGCGGGGAATGATGCCAGGGGCAGGAGCTCTAAATGCTCTTATCGAAGCGGCAACGCGCGTGAAGCCAACTTTTATCGGTAAGCCCAATGCCATCATCATGGATAAGGCCATCGCTCACCTGGGACTAGAGCGCGGAGAAGTGGTCATGGTAGGGGATAATTACCTGACCGACATCCGGGCAGGAATCGACAATGGTATTCCTACTTTGCTGGTGACGACTGGATTTACCAAGCCAGAAGAAGTGCCAGACCTGCCCTTGCCACCAACGCATGTCTATCTAGCTTAGCGGAGTGGGATTTCGATGCGTGATCGGTTAAAAGTAACGGGCTTTGTGCTCTGGCTCTTAGCAACGGTGATTTTGGGGACCATTCTAGTAGCCTGGATGATCTATCCCATGGAGATCAGCTGGTTACGAATTCAGAATCGGACCGGTTTGACCCCTGCAGTCATCCAGAAAAACTTTCAGATCCTCATGCAGTATTTGACCAGTCCTTTTACTTGGAAGCTGGAGATGCCAGATTTCCCATCCTCTCCAGATGGTCTGCATCATTTTCAAGCAGTCAAGTACCTCTTTCACCTGACCCAGGCCCTGTTCCTGGTCTTATTGCCAGTGGCTATACGATTTATTCGAACAGTGATGCGTAAGGGCTATGCAGGCCTCTATCGCCGCTTATTTGGCTGGATGGTTCTCTTGCCTATCGTCATAGGAGGAGTGACCCTCTATATTGGCTTTGATCAATTCTTTACCCTCTTTCACCAAGTCCTCTTTGTCGGAGATGCTACCTGGCTCTTTGATCCCTATCGGGATCCGATTATTCTAGCCCTTCCTGAGGACTATTTCCTACATGCCTTTCTGATTTTCTTTGTTCTCTATGAAGGGGCTTTGGATGGTGCTACGGCTGGAGTCAGAAAACAAAAACAGTAGATTAGCGGAGTGAGTATATGAAGCAATACAATCGATTTTTAGATCCTAAAAAGGATTTGGGAGCCTTTTCTGCCATGATCGTCCTTTACCTCGCGATCATGACGGGTGTTTCCTTCCTTTGGTCCTTTGTTATCAGTAGCTTTATCGTAGGACGTTATAAAGGGGATCCTCTGGAGATGCAGCAACAGCTTACAGAAAGTATTTCTAAGGATGGGATGTCCTATATCATTGCGGTCCTCATAGGGGTAATCCTCTTTGCCTTGTATCGAAAAGGAGCCCTCTTTAAAGGAGATGTGAGACAAAAGGGACGCAAGATGACTTGGAAGACTTTCATGGTATTCATTGTCTTTCTTGGATTTGCACAGTTGGTCTCTGCCACCATCGGGCAAATCTTGAATCAGATGCTTGGGACCTTGGGCTTCTACAATCCTCAAGAAGACATGTCAGAGCAACTCAGTCAGTCGTGGAGTCTTTTACTTTATGCGACCCTCCTTGGACCCATTACAGAAGAGCTAGTTTTTCGAGGAGCAGGATTAAGGGCTTTGGAAAAGTTTGGCAAGGTTTTTGCCATTCTGATGACAGCTATCATCTTTGGACTCTTCCATGCTAACTTGGATCAGTTGTTCTTCGCGATCATCATTGGTTTAGGATTTGGTTATTTGACCTTTGAGTATTCTTTCTGGTGGGCAATCTTCTTTCATATTTTTAACAACCTAGTCTTGTCGCAAGGGCTCCATTACCTAGGAACCCATGTCAACGAAAACTTATCCGACTTCATACAGGTTCTAGTCTTTGTAGGAGGAACCATTGCCTTTACAGTCGTTTTGATAGTGAAACGAAAAGAGATTTTGCACTACATTCAAGAAAATCGACCAGCACCAGGCGTCTTCCAAAGAAGCATGTATTCTTTCTGGTTCTGGGTAGTGGTCCTTGGAACAACTCTTATGTCCTTACTTCCTTACCTAAGAGGCTATTAATATCAAAGAGGGATCGTTTAGGTCTCTCTTTTTTACTATAATAGAGAGAGTAATAATAATATAGAATCTCTGTAAATAACATACAAGGTTAGCTTACTTGAGGATAAAATTATGGAATGGAATGCGAACTTGCTAGTTTTTTTACAAAAGTTGACTTACAATTAAGGCGACTATATCAGTGATAGAAATGATTTTATTTTTGAACAATGGCACAATATGAGATGAAAGATAAGGGTGAAGGATATAATGAATTTTGAAGATAAATTTATGGAAATCCAGGTTGATATGATTTCGCTAGCAATGGAATATGTCCAAAATCAAGCAGAAAAAATATTTATTTATTGCGTTGCTGATGATTTTTATAGATTTGATGTATTTTTTAAAACTAATAATCATTATCTAGATAGAGATGAGATTTCGGATTACCTACCTAATAGAATAGATAGTTCGGATGAAATTCAGTTTAGTCTATTAAGAATTGGTGCACAAGATATAGAAAGAATGGTCAAGCTGTGCCAAGAATATGACCGCGAACATCCAACTGAAATGTGGTTGATTTATGATGCACAAAAAAACAGTCTTGATAGTCGCTATAGCTATGAAGGGCGTTATGACAAGGATGAAGAGTTGCTTCCACGACTAGAATTTGAAAAATGGTTTGAGGAAGTAAAAGGTGAGCAACTGTAGGAGAAGAAGATATGCCCCAACAAGATCAATCAATTATCTATCCCTTGCCAACTGATTAATGAATTTATAAATATTGATACTATCTTTGATATAAATACCGCTATTAAAAATGTTGATATAGAGCAGTGGACGAAAAAATATCGCAATGATATTTTTGAACTTTCCATTACGTTTTATGCTATAATGAAAGCAAAAATAGTTCGTTTAGGTTAGAAAGGAGAAGCATAAATGCGTGGCCTTAAAATTAAACTATTATTATTTTGTCTCTCTTTTCTAATCCTGACCTCAATAGCTTATTTTAGCAATAAATTAACATGTCCCCTTTTTTTAAAGCTTATATTTTACTCAATAATCATTGCCTATTGTTTCAATATAGCTTTGAGTTTTTATAGTAAGAGGTAGAGCTAATTATCCACCTCTACTTTATTTTGACAATATTAAAGTGAACGTAATATAATAAGATTTTATAAGGAAAATGAAGAAAACAATTTCTATTTGGATTGGTCATTTTTCAGATGTTATTTTCGTTAAATAATTAATCAATTTAATAGATTATAGAGAGGTTAGCCAAGTGCTAGGTCCCTCTTTTTTGCTATAATAGAGAGTATGAATAACTTGATTAAATCCAAGCTCGAGCTCTTGCCGACGAGTCCGGGCTGTTACATTCACAAAGACAAGAACGGAACCATCATCTATGTGGGGAAGGCCAAGAATCTCCGCAATCGGGTGCGGTCCTATTTTAGAGGGAGCCACGATACCAAGACGGAAGCGCTGGTATCTGAGATTGTGGATTTTGAATTTATCGTTACCGAGTCCAATATTGAGGCCTTGCTTCTCGAGATCAATCTCATCAAGGAGAACAAGCCCAAGTACAATATCATGCTCAAGGACGATAAGTCCTATCCCTTCATCAAGATTACCAATGAACGCTATCCGCGTCTCATTATCACGCGCCAGGTCAAAAAGGATGGCGGTCTCTATTTTGGTCCCTATCCGGATGTGGGAGCGGCCAATGAGATCAAGCGGCTCTTGGATCGGATTTTCCCTTTCCGCAAGTGTACTAATCCGCCTTCCAAGGTCTGCTTTTACTACCATTTAGGGCAGTGTATGGCCCACACGGTCTGCCACAAGGACGAGGCCTATTTCAAGGGCATGGCTCAGGAGGTTTCTGATTTCCTAAAGGGGCAGGATGACAAGATTATCGATGAGCTCAAGCTCAAGATGACTACCGCTGCGCAGAACATGGAATTTGAGCGGGCGGCCGAGTATCGTGATCTGATCCAGGCCATCGGGACCCTGCGGACCAAACAGCGGGTCATGGCCAAGGATTTGCAGAACCGGGATGTTTGGCTACTACGTGGACAAGGGCTGGATGTGTGTGCAGGTCTTCTTTGTCCGTCAGGGCAAGCTGATCGAGCGCGATGTCAATCTCTTCCCTTACTACAATGATCCGGACGAGGATTTCTTGACCTATGTGGGGCAGTTTTACCAGGAGAAGTCTCACCTGATCCCCAATGAAATCCTGATCCCTCAGGATATTGATGAGGAAGCGGTCAAGGCCCTTGTGGATACCAAGGTCCTCAAGCCCCAGCGTGGGGAGAAGAAGCAGTTGGTCAATCTGGCCATCAAGAATGCGCGTGTCAGTCTGGAGCAGAAGTTCAATCTCCTTGAAAAATCCATGGAAAAGACCCAAGGTGCTATTGAAAATCTTGGAAAACTCCTGCAAATTCCGACCCCAGTGCGCATTGAGTCTTTTGATAACTCCAACATCATGGGGACCAGTCCGGTCTCTGCTATGGTGGTCTTTGTCAATGGGAAGCCAAGCAAAAAGGACTACCGCAAGTACAAGATCAAGACTGTCGTGGGGCCAGATGACTATGCCAGCATGCGGGAGGTCATTCGCAGACGCTACAGCCGGGTCATGAGGGATGGTCTGACGCCACCAGATCTGATTGTCATCGATGGGGGTCAGGGGCAGGTTAATATTGCCAAGCAAGTCATCCAAGAGGAGTTAGGGCTGGATATTCCTATTGCAGGCCTGCAAAAGAATGACAAGCACCAGACCCATGAATTGCTCTTTGGTGATCCTCTTCAAGTCATCGAACTCTCTCGCACCTCGCAGGAATTTTTCCTCCTCCAGCGGATCCAAGATGAAGTCCACCGTTTCGCCATCACCTTCCACCGCCAGCTACGATCCAAGAATTCCTTCTCCTCCCAGTTGGACGGCATCGAAGGCTTGGGACCAAAACGCAAGCAGTTGCTGATGAAGCACTTCAAGTCACTGACCAAAATCAAAGAAGCTACTGTGGATGAGATCGTCACGGTCGGCATCCCACGAGCAGTGGCGGAGGCAGTGCAAGAAAAGCTTCATCAAGGAAAGCAGGAAGAAGCAAGTCCCTTGATGGAAGTGGCGGAGTCCTCCCAAGGATTTGAGTAATTGCACCATCCAATTCAAATGGATGGTTTTCACTTTTTGTACTCGTTTTTGTTATACTTAAGGCACACTGATTTTTCAATCCATAAAGGAGTAGTTATGAACCATCGAATCGCTATTTTATCTGATATCCACGGAGATACGACAGCTCTGGAGGCAGTGATTTCGGATGCGCGTGCTCTAGGTGCAACGGAATACTGGCTTTTAGGGGACATTTTGCTACCAGGTCCAGGAAGAGAGGATCTTTTTGACTTGCTGGATGCGATTCCGATTACAGCAGCTGTTCGTGGAAATTGGGATGATTGTGTCCTAGAGGCCTTGGATGGCGAGTACGGTCTTGAGGATCCGCAGGAGATCCAGCTTCTTCGTCTCACTCAGTACCTCATGGAAGGACTAGATCCTAAGCGGATCGATTGGCTTCGTTCCCTTCCATTGGTAGAGAAGAAGGAGGTCAATGGTATTCGCTTTTCACTAAGCCACAACTTGCCAGAAAAGAATTATGGTGGAGACTTGCGTCCAGCAAATAGAACGGAGAACTTTGACCAATTGCTCGATGACCAGACAGATATGGCCATCTACGGTCATGTCCACAAGCAGTTGCTTCGCTATGGCAGTCAGGGCCAGCAGATCCTCAATCCAGGAACCATTGGCATGCCTTATTTTGACTGGGAGCGGCTCCAAAATCACAGGGCCCAGTATGCGCTGATTGATGTTGAAGAAGATGGGGTGACCAACCTGCACTTTCGGAAGGTAGCCTATGACTATGAAGCAGAGCTCCAAGATGCCAAGGACAAGGGCCTTCCTTTTATTGAGATGTACGAAGAATTGAGACGCGAGGATAACTATCGAGGTCATAACAATGAGTTGCTAACTAGCTTAATTGAGAAATACGGCTATGCTAAAGAAGTAGCTGCCTATTTTGATCTTTCCGATGAATCATAGGTATATCTCTTGTGTATTCAAACCATAAGAAAGAAGCGGATTTTCAAAATGTTCGCTTCTTTTTTCACAATCTCCGGCTGTAAAACTCTGCAAGCTCTTTCATTTTGTGTTAAAATAGAGGTAATAGAATTAGAAAAGGAAGTTGACTATGAAATTCCTAGAACTCAACAAAAAACGTCATGCGATCAAGCATTTCACAGACCAACCGGTCGATCCAAAAGATGTGCGGACAGCTATTGAAATTGCGACCTTGGCTCCAAGTGCGCACAATAGCCAACCATGGAAATTCGTGGTCGTTCGCCAGAAAAATGCAGAATTGGCAAAAGTAGCCTATGGTGGGAACTATGACCAAGTCATGGAAGCACCTGTGACCATTGCTCTCTTTACAGATACCGATTTGCAACGTCGAGCCCGGAAGATTGCGCGTGTTGGTGGGGTCAAGAACTTCACAGACGAAAAGTTGCAATACTATATGCAAAACCTTCCTGCCGAATATGCTCGCTACAATGAGCAACAGATCAGCGATTACTTGGCACTAAATGCTGGGTTGGTCGCGATGAACTTGGTATTGGCCTTGACTGACCAAGGGATTGGCTCGAACATCATCCTTGGCTTTGACAAATCAAAGTCAATGAAGTCTTGGAAATCGAAGAGCGTTTCCGTCCAGAACTCTTGATTACTGTCGGCTATGCTGCTGAGAAGGTAGAACCTAGCTACCGCTTGCCAGTAGACGAAATCATTGAAAAACGCTAATAGAAACTGAAAGAACCGGATGGTTTCGTCTCTACGATACAAGTCCGGTTTTCTAGAATCCTTTGGTAGACTGGTGGACAGTCTCTGATGGGATTCTGGAGGATTCAATTTAAATCGAAATAACGGAGGAATGCATGACAACAATTGACTTTAAAGCAGAAGTAGAAAAACGTCGCGAAGAAATGATGGCTGACCTTTTCAGCCTCTTGGAAATTAACTCAGAACGAGATGATAGCCAGGCGGATGCGACTCACCCATATGGACCTGGACCCGTCAAAGCTCTTGAAAAATTCTTGGAAATCGCTGAGCGTGATGGCTACGAAACAACCAACGTGGATAACTATGCTGGACACTTCACCTTTGGACAAGGGGGGAAGAAGAGCTCGGGATCTTTGCCCACATGGACGTGGTGCCTGCAGGTAGTGGCTGGAATACAGACCCTTACAAACCTGAGATTATCGATGGCAAGCTCTATGCGCGTGGTTCATCAGATGATAAAGGGCCTACAGTAGCTTGTTACTACGGTTTGAAGATTATCAAGGATCTGGGATTACCTGTATCTAAGCGCGTGCGCTTTGTGGTAGGTACAGATGAAGAGTCTGGTTGGGGCGATATGGACTACTATTTCAAACATGTCGGTCTTCCTGATCCAGACTTTGGTTTCTCTCCAGATGCCGAATTCCCCATCATCAACGGGGAAAAAGGAAACATTACCGAGTATCTCCATTTCGGTGGTCAAAACACAGGTCAAGCGCATCTTCATAGCTTTACCGGTGGCCTTCGTGAAAACATGGTACCTGAGTCAGCAACTGCAGTCGTTTCTGGTCAATTACCAGATCTAGTGGATCTCCTTGATGCCTTTGCCAATGAACACCAACTTCGTTATGAAGTTGCAACAGAAGATGACGGCAAATTCAAGATCACCATTATCGGGAAATCTGCCCACGGCTCTACTCCAGAAGCTGGAATCAATGGAGCAACTTACTTGGCTCTCTTCTTGAACCAGTTTGACTTCGGTGGAGATGCCAAAGCTTACTGCAGGTGTCAGCTTCTCTTCTTCATGAAGACTTTGCTGGTGAGAAGCTTGGCATTGCCCATACGGATGAAAAGATGGGGGCTCTCAGCATGAATGCGGGTGTCTTCAACTTCGACGAAAATAGCTCAGATAACACCATCGCCTTGAACATTCGTTACCCTAAAGGAACAGATCCAGAAATCATCAAAGCTGGACTTGAAAAAGTAGAAGGAGTGGCGTCCGTCAGCTTGTCTGCCCACGGCCACACCCCTCACTATGTTCCAATGGAAGATGAATTGGTCTCAACGCTTTTGCGTGTCTATGAAAAACAAACTGGACTGAAAGGTCATGAGCAAGTAATCGGTGGCGGAACCTTTGGTCGTCTATTGAAACGTGGAGTTGCCTTCGGTGCCATGTTCCCAGACTATGTGAACACGATGCACCAAGCCAATGAATTTGCGGATGTAGAAGATCTCTACCGTGCAGCTGCAATCTACGCAGAAGCCATCTACGAACTCATCAAATAAGACGCTACTCAGTCGGCACTTGCTGGCTGAGTTTTTGCTTAGAGGAGGAGAAATGAAGCAACTAGAGCAGATCAAAAAAGCCATCATGGCTGATCCACAAAACAAAGACTATACGGATAAAGGGATCGAGCCCCTGTTTGCGGCACCAAAGACAGCTCGAATCAATATTATCGGACAGGCTCCTGGCCTCAAGACTCAAGAAGCGGGCCTCTATTGGAAAGACAAGAGCGGGGACCGCTTAAGGGAATGGTTAGGAGTCGATGAAGAGACCTTCTACCATTCGGGTCTATTTGCGGTCATTCCTATGGACTTTTATTTCCCAGGGCATGGAAAATCAGGTGACCTGCCACCTCGCAAGGGCTTTGCGGAAAAGTGGCATCCTCAACTCCTCAAAGAATGTCCAGATATTGAGTTGACCCTCTTGATTGGCCAGTACGCCCAAGCCTACTATCTTCATGAGAAGGTCAGTGGCAAGGTGACAGAGCGGGTGAGACGGTACAAGGACTACCTGCCCGACTATTTCCCTCTGGTCCACCCTTCGCCTCGCAATCAGATCTGGATGGCCAAGAATCCTTGGTTTGAGGCAGAAGTGGTGCCGGCTCTCCGGTCTCGAGTCCAGCAGATTATAGCCGAACATACAAAATAATAGTTAGTGATAATTGTAAAAGGAGGTATTTCCATGGATCCATATCAAAAAGTCAAAGACAAATTAGACCAACTCGGGATTGAATTTGATGAGGTGGAACACCCACCGGCATTAACCACTGAGCAGGCTGATTCCTATATTGAAGGTCTAGAAGGGGTCCGGACCAAATCCATGTTTTTGACAAACAAAAAGAAGACCCAATACTATCTCCTTATCATGGATGACCAGAAACCTTTGGACATGGAGGATTTCAAAGAGCAAGTAGGAGCCAATCGGATCCGTATGGCTTCAGCTGAATCTCTGGCAGAAAAAATGCAATTACCAGCTGGGACAGTATCCCCCTTTGGCTTGTTAAACAATGAAGAAAAGGATATTCTCGTCTATTTTGATCAGGACATTGTGTCAGAGGAAATCATGACCTTCCATCCTAACACGAATGAAAAGACGATCTTTATCAAAACCCAAGACCTATTCCGCTTTTTAGAATCCATTGATTTTAAATATGAAATACTAATCTTGCCATAGTGCCAACAAAAAGGAGAAATCATGAAAGAAATTCCATTTAATGAGTTTTTAGAAAAGTACCAAGCAGGAGAAATCCAAGTTGTTGATGTCCGTGAACAGGCCGAATACGATGCCGTCCATTTGGATGGAGTGCTATTGCTTCCTCTGTCTGAATTGCTAGATCGCTATACTGAGCTAGATAAAGATCAAGCCTATTATGTCATCTGTAAGTCGGGTGGCCGTTCAGGAAGAGCTTGTCAATTTTTGGAAGAAGCGGGCTATGATGTAACCAACGTCCAAGGGGGCATGGATGCTCTTGAATAAGAGGGGGCATCTTCCATGTCTAGTCATTGGTGAATCGAATGGCCATTGAAAAAGCCCTAAAATTTTTATATAATGGACGGGTATATCTATTTTAAGGAGACAATATATGAAGAAACAAGATTGGCTTAATCAATTCCAAGCTGTAAATGGACGACCGGCTACAGAAGCAGAGGTTGCTCAAGCTTTAGCTACTGGTGAATTTCAAGACGAGTGGGTGGGCCAGCCTGCTCCAGCAACTCCAAACTTTGTGGCACCCCCAGTGGCTCCGGATCAAGTGACTCCAAACTTTGTGGGAGCCCCAGCATCTCCTGATGAGGTGGCCTCACAGTTAGGCACGATTCCAGTATGGCAGGAAGCTGAAGAACCATCAGTAGCCCCAGCTCCAGAGGCACCAGTAGCTCCGGCGCTAGGATTTACTCCAGCTCCAGAGGCACCAGTAGCTCCGGCACCAGGATTTACTCCAGCTCCAGAAGCACCAGTAGCTCCGGCACCAGGATTTACTCCAGCTCCAGAGGCACCAGTAGCTCCGGCACCAGGATTTACTCCAGCTCCAGAGGCACCAGTAGGTCAAGCGCCAGGATTTACTCCAGCTCCAGAAGCACCAGTAGGTCAAGCGCCAGGATTTACTCCAGCTCCAGAAGCACCAGTAGGTCAAGCGCCGACACAAGCAGCTCCTCAATTTGGCTCTGCTTCAGTCAACACAGTGGGTCAACAGTTTGGGACACCTGTCCAAGGTGGGAACTTCCAACAAGCTCCTCAACAACAACCTCAACCAGGATTTGGTCAAGTGACACCTGGTCAAGGATTTGAGCAAGTAGGCTACCAAGGCCAAGCGCCAGCGGGACAACCTTACTATAGTCAATCAGTTCAACCAAATGCGTTTAACCAAACGATAGGAGGTTTCTGGTCATGGTTTGTGTCAGCTTTGATTCGTCCAACTGCTAAGCAACCGGTGAATATCTTAAACGGCTTGTTGCACTATGCTCTAACGGCTCTCTTGCTGACCATATCAGTCTTCTTAGTTGCCAATACGGTGACTTTTGGTGAAGTAGGGTTCAGCAGTTTCTTCCTCATTATGATTGCCGTCTATTTGACCTTGTATGCTTTCCAATTTGGAGGCTTCTTCGTTCGTCGTGTGGTCTTGCAAGATCAGGAGTTTGGCTATAAACAATCCTTTGATTTGTTTGCTCGCTTATCCATTTATGCCTTGCCAGGATCTCTTTTGGTCTTACTTATGACTCTTATCCGATTCTATGATGGCTTTAGCTTTATCATCTTCCTCCTGATTGCATTATTTGGTGCAGGAACTTCTTACATCACGTATGAAGGGTTAAACAAAACCAAGTTAAAAATGGACAAGTTCTTCTTGCTCCTTGCATCCTTCACTGTGTATCTAGCCATCTTGATCTTGGTGCTCATCATTGATCGCTATCTCTTGTCCCAAATCTCTATCTTTTACTTACCAATCTAAGTGAGAGGATAGAAGTGAGGAATCCATAATGAAAGTAAAAATTACAACCCTTAGCTTGGCTTGCCTAGCTATTATAGCTCTAGGGGCCTGTAGTCATGATAAGGAATCTAAACAGCTCTATAAAAGAGCCTGCCTCTAGCAAACAGGTAGCACAGTCATCAAGTAGGAAAGTAACTAGTGCTTCTGAAGAGACCTCTTCTCAAGGAAGTCAAAAGTCTGCTAAAAAGGCAGGAGAAGTCACGGTGGATCAAGGTGTTTCCTTCAATGGCTCTTATTACAGTGTCCAAGGGAAGTCTGGTGATATCGTGATTGCTAACAAGCACTATCCCTTAGTAGCAGACTACAATCCAGGTGAGGATCCGACAGCTCTTGCGGCCTTGCACGAGTTGATCGCAGCCATGCAGGCTGAAGGCTATGCCATCAGTGATCAGTACAGTGGTTTCCGCAGTTATGAGACCCAGGTTGGTCTTTACCAAAGCTATGTGGATCAAGATGGTGTCGCCGCAGCAGACCGATATTCAGCTCGTCCTGGCTATAGCGAGCACCAGACAGGTCTAGCATTTGACCTCATCGATACCAGTGGCAATCTGGTCCAAGAACCAGGCGCCAGCAAATGGTTGCTTAAGAATGCTGCCAAGTATGGCTTTATCGTCCGCTATCAAGAGGGAAAAGAAGCGAGCACTGGCTACATGCCTGAAAGCTGGCACCTTCGCTATATCGGAGAAGATGCAAAAGATGTCGCAGCCTCAGGAAAAAGCTTAGAAGAATACTTCAACTTTACCGGAGGCGACTACGAATAACAAGAAAACCGCTCTTTCAGGAAGCCTGAAGGAGCGGTTTTTTTGTGCTGAGAAGTACAAGAAAAAACCACTGCCAAGTGGAAGTGGTTTTGATTGGTTTCTTATTTGAGACCGTATTTTTTGTTGAAACGATCCACACGTCCATCTGCTTGAGTGAACTTTTGACGTCCAGTGTAGAATGGGTGTGAGTCTGATGAAATTTCAACACGGATCAATGGGTAAGTTTCACCTTCGAATTCAACAGTCTCGCTAGAGTACTTAGTTGAACCACTAAGGAACTTATAACCAGTAGTAGTGTCCATGAAGACAACAGGGCGATATTCTGGATGGATATCTTTTTTCATTTTGCAATAATTCCTTTCTGCCATGGTCTCTTTCCGAGCCATAGATAATTACTAAGCTAGTTTATCAAAATACAAGCAGTTTGGCAAGGATTTTTACCAAATTTTTCTTTTTTTCTACGAAAAAAGAGTGGAGGAAGCCCATTATTCAAAGATGGGATTCTCATCCACTCTAACTTACTTTATCTCCTATAAAGTGAAGTACATGTTGTAAATGTTAAACAGATCTTGACTTATTCTTGACCAGATTCGGTTGTTTGTTCCACTTGCTCTGTTTCAACAGCTTGTTCAACCTGCTCTGGTTGAGCTGGTTGTTCTGGTGTAAGAGCAGGTTCGGCTGTTTCTTGATGGTGTTCTGTTTCCTTTTTAATTTCTTTTACAGCTGTTTGGACAGTTGAAGAAGTCACACGACCGACAGATTGAGCAAATTCTTTACTTGTAGAAGCAAGTTCTTCAAATGTTTCTTTTGTGATTTTACCCCCTGACATAGCTAAGAGCCCCGTAGCTACAGTCGCAATGGCTGCTAGTAAGCAAAGAATTAAACCAAAGCCAAGTGAAATTCCAAAGCCACCAAAATTAACAGCATATTTATTAATATTGATTACATCAATAATTGAAATGATTGTTTGAATAGCTCCAATGACGATTACACCAATTGCAAAAGGTTTTTCCATAGGTTTTTCATAGTTTTTTAAACAAGAAAGAACAATGGCTCCAATTGCAAGGAAAATAATTAACCAACCATCTCCTTGGGTACCACTGACCGTCATGCTCCCCAATGCTCCAGCTGAAGCTGTGGCCCAAGGTAAAAAACTACCCAAAATTGCAGCTGCAGATGCAGCAATGATAAAAATACGATTTTTATTCATAAGTTGTCTCCTTTTTTTCTGTCTATTATAGCATATTTTTCCTTTATCTGAATAGTAAATTTTGGAAATTGCTTGATAATAGGCTTCATTCTTTAGCAATCATTCGGTATTTATCCTTTTTTGAAAAAAACAGGTGAATTATCTCTATTTTGAGATTTTTCACCTGTTTGGAATGAAATGATACCCTTATTTATTTTTAGCTACTTCCTGCATTTCACGATAGATTTGGTCATTCTCTTCTAAGGAATATGAGTTGGCTCCACTAGCTAGTGGGTGGCCTCCTCCACCATGGCGTTTAGCAATCTCGTTAATGACCAGGTTCTTACTCCGCATCCTCACACGGTAGTGTCCATCAGCTTGCTCGACAAAGATGGCCCAGAGAGTGACATCCTCGATCCGTCCAGGCGCAGCAACGATAGTAGCAGTTTCCGCATCGTTAATCTGGTATTCCTTGAGTAGGTCTTGCGTAAGGACCACTCGACTAGCTCCGTTCACATCGATCTCAAGATTGTCATATACATAGCTTTGGAGCTTGGCGATCTTAAAGCTCATGCTATCCATCTGGCGGGACAGTCCTGCAAAGTCAAAGTCAAGCTTCCGCAAGCGAGCAGCCATTTCAAAGGTACGGGTAGTGGTAGAAGGGTAGAGGAAGCGGCCCGTATCACCGACAATACCTGCATAAAGCAAGCGTGCGGCTTCAGGACTGATTTCTAAGTTATTTTCTAGGGCAAACAGAGTGATGAGCTCACTCGTTGAGCTGGAGGAGGTATCGACCCAGAGAAAATCGCCATAGGCATCGTCGTTTGGATGGTGATCAATCTTGATAAGGAAGCCACCATTTGCATACCGTTTGTCATCAATGCGAGGAGTATTGGCCGTATCACAGACAATGACCAGGGCATTTTCATACTCTTCATCTGATACGCTATCCATGCTAGCCATCCAAGCAAGAGTTGGTTCATTAAAGCCTGTTGCTAATACTTTCTTGTCAGGAAAGTTGGTCCGGATGATTTCTTTGAGCCCCACCTGGCTACCAATCGCATCTGGATCTGGATTCATATGGCGGTGAAGGATAATCGTCTGGTATGTTTTGATTTTTTCTAAAATTTCATGTGTATGTTGCATGGGTCACCTCGAGTATTTCTTCTTCAATTTTAGCATAAGAGAGAGTAGTCCAGCAACTATTTCTAATAGTTAGAGTCACCAGTCTGATAGAAACTAAGAGTCAAGAGGCCTTTTACTTTAGATTGATATTTTGGTAGAGTGGAGTAGATAGATGGATTTTTGAGAGAAATAGCATATAGTAGAAATAAAAAGTAGTGCGGAAAAAGCATAAGAGTTAGCTGTAAGATTAAAAAGCAGTAGGGATGCACTTTCAGGAGTTGCATCAGCTACAAATAAAGAGATTCAAGAAGAGAACAAGGGTGATTGACCATTTTTTGAAACAAAGCTGAGCATAATAAAGATGGCTTTTTAAATAGTCCGAGACTTCCTTTGGGATAGGTATTTTGCTAGGATGTCTTAAACTTGCTCATAGTTGATTTTAGTCTAAACACGATCATTTCCTTTCAATAAGAAAGGATTCATGCAAAATATGGGCGAAAGTGGTATAATGTCTAAAGATTAGTATTTGGAGGAAATTATGACATTAGCAAAGATTGTTTTTGCAAGTATGACAGGAAATACAGAAGAGATTGCGGATATCGTTGCAGATAAGTTTCGTGATCTTGATGTCGAGGTAGAAGTCGACGAATGTACAACAGTAGACGCAGAGGACTTTCTTGAAGCTGATATTGCAGTAGTAGCTACTTATACTTACGGTGATGGAGAGCTTCCTGATGAAATCGTAGACTTTTATGAAGATCTAGCTGGACTAGATTTGAAGGGCAAGATCTACGGTGTTGTTGGCTCAGGGGACACCTTCTACGATGAGTTCTGTAAAGCAGTAGATGACTTTGATCGTGTCTTTGCGACGACAGGAGCTGTCAAAGGTTCTGAGTGTGTCAAAGTAGATTTATCAGCTGAAGACGAAGATATTGAAAAACTTGAAGCCTTTGCGGAAGCCTTAGTAGCAAAAGCAGGATAAGCCATTAGAATAAGAAGTGTTTGCCGAGAGCAGACACTTTTTTGCTTGCTGAATCTATTAGCTGTCCCCATAGCACTAGAAAGAAGAGCATTTTTTTGATAAAATGGGAAACAATATAAGAAGGAGACCAGTATGGAATTAGGAAAGATTCGCCAAGAGATTGATGCTATTGATCAACAGCTTGTTAGCCTATTAGAACGTCGAATGCAGTGTGTTGAGAGAGTGATTCGCTATAAGCAGGCCCACCAAATTTCGGTCTTGGATAAAGGGAGAGAAGAAGAGATTATAGAGCGTGTCGCAAGTCAAGTCAAGGATCAGAGATACAAAGCATCGATCGTCGCATCCTTTCATGACCTCTTAGAAGTTTCTAGAGACTATCAAAAGAGTCTATTGTTATCAGATGAGGAAGCAGCGGATGAATAAACTACGCCCCTATCTCTTTATACGATCGATGCTCTACTAATTGGTAGTATTGTCGGAATCATTGATACTATTTTTGGACGCCTCCTTTTAGAAATCGGAGAGCTTCGTAGTGACTATCTGCTTTTTTTACTACCATTTCTAGCACCTTGCGGACTCTTTATCACCTACCTCAATCGTAACTATGGAGGCAAGAGTCAAAAAGGGATGGAGCTCCTCTTTGAAGTAGGCGAGGGAAGGGAGAAGGATATTCCTAAGCGCTTGATTCCCTTAACGATTCTCTCTACTTGGTTGACCCATCTCTTTGGTGGATCTGCTGGTCGAGAAGGAGTGGCGGTCCAGCTTGGGGGGAACAGTCGCCCATGCTCTTCGAAGAGATTCCCTTGGGCCCCATGCTTCGAGGATCTATTTGGTCACTGGGATGGCAGCTGGCTTCGGTGGACTCTTTCAGACGCCTCTAGCTGCTATCTTCTTTGCTATGGAGGTCTTAGTGGTTGGGAGACTGGAGTGGCGGGCTCTCTATCCTGCGACCATTGCAGCCTTTGTTGCTAGTTGGACCTCTCACACCTTGGGGCTAGAGAAGTTTACTCAAGTTATTTCAGACAAGCTCTCCCTATCGCCTCAAGTACTCCTGCAGTTGCTTCTTTTAGGAGTGATCTTTGGGCTAACAGGCAAGCTCTTTGCCTATCTCTTGGGCAAGTTTAAACAAACTTTTGCCCACGCCTTTGTCAATCCCTATGTACGGATTGGAGTGGTCGGTCTCGGTCTGAGTGTCCTTTTGTATATCTTTGGGACAGGTCGCTATACGGGACTAGGGACCAACCTGATCTCCTATAGCTTTGCGGGAGCTGATGGGAAGAGCTTGATCACTGGGGCAGACTGGATTCTCAAGCTCTATTTACAGTGACAACCATTGCTGCAGGCTATAAGGGAGGAGAAGTGACTCCGCTCTTTTCTATCGGGGCGAGTCTAGGGGTCTGGCTAGCACCTTTCTTTGGACTTCCGATTTATCTGGTAGCCGCCTTGGGCTATGCGGCAGTCTTTGCAGGGGCAACCTCGACGACGATCGGACCGATTCTGATTGGTTGTGAAGTTTTCGGCTTTCAGTATTGGCCAGCCTTCCTATTAGTTTGTCTGGTTGCTACCCGCCTCTTTCCAGCTTTGTCCATCTATGGGGGACAAAAAGTTTCGAAAAAGTGAGAATAGACCTTTACAAACGATTAAACTTTTGGTATCATAAACTTTGTGCGTAATGGAAGCACAAAAATACAGTTTATCCGCTGAGGGATTAGCCCTTAAGATTGACGAAGATAGGAGAATAAAATGAATCCATTAATCCAAAGCTTGACTGAAGGTCAACTTCGTACTGATATCCCTGCATTCCGTCCTGGTGATACTGTTCGTGTACATGCGAAAGTTGTCGAAGGAACTCGTGAACGTATCCAGATCTTTGAAGGCGTTGTTATCGCTCGTAAAGGTCAAGGACACACTGAAATGTACACTGTTCGTAAAATTTCTAACGGTGTCGGTGTTGAACGTACATTCCCAGTACACACTCCACGTGTAGAAAAGATTGAAGTTGTACGTTACGGTAAAGTACGTCGTGCGAAATTGTACTACCTTCGTGCATTGCAAGGTAAAGCAGCTCGTATTAAAGAAATCCGTCGTTAAGACGAATAAGGAGGCGGGAGTGATCTCGCTTCTTTTTTTATAGGTCCCCTTAGTTCAATGGATATAACAACTCCCTCCTAAGGAGTAGTTGCTGGTTCGATTCCGGCAGGGGACAATAATTCAATCACAAAGAGGCTGGGACAAAAGTCCTAGCCTCTTAATTGATTTTGTATTTTCGAGCAAGACGCAGTGGTTGAGTGGGCTCTACTACGCTGATTTCATCAGCTTTTACAGCCCCACTCAACTGTGCGGAGGTGGGACGACGAAATCGAATTCTAACGAATTACCGATTTCTGTCCCACTCTCTTTTTCTTTGACCAAATTTTGAACAAGTTCATAAGATATCCATGGTGTGGTATAATAGGAGAAAGTATAAGTACTAATTTGATTGGGATTTCTCTCCTGATTATGAGATTGGATTAAGTGTTAGGAACTAGAATCCTGAGAAGGAGTAATGATGTTTTAGTATAGAAGGAAATAGAATTAAAATTTCTGGGACAAGCGGTAACATTACTTTCGACTATGAAAATGGCTATGTTTTAAAAGCAGAGGGATAGTTGTTGACTGATAATAGTTTTCTTGTATATAGGTCAAGCATGCAGATTTGGGAATCACCATACAATCACATTCATATCTTACAAAAAGAGATCGATAAACTTATTGAGGAAGTGAAATCCATGATGACTGAGCAAACAATTCAGATCGAATTTATCTGAGTTAGAATAGGAGAAGGCTATGAGATTAAGAGATAAATGGGAAGATGATTCAAATCAGTATAGAAGATATAATCTTAAACAAAAGATAAATTCAGTTATCTTTGGTCTAGCAATAGGTGATGCACTGGGAGTCCCTGTAGAGTTTAGAGATAGAGATACCTATCATATTTCAGATATGGTGGGTTATGGAACCTATAATCAACCAGCTGGTACCTGGTCAGATGATACTTCTTTATCCTTAGCACTTATTGAACACCTATGTGAGGATTCTGATTTGAATGGGTTGATGGATAAATTTGTAGCTTATCGTCAGGGCTACCTCACACCTTTGGATATTGTTTTGATATTGGTATTTCGACTAATCAGGCGATTGATCGGTATTTAGCAGGAGTTTCTCCAGAGAAATGCGGAGGGACTGGTGATAGAGAGAATGGCAATGGAGCCCTGATGAGGATATCTCCCTTAGCTTTGCTCTTATATGAAAACTTTGATTTTAGTTATAGATCAAAAATAATTGAGGAATATACTAAGCTGACCCATGCTCATCCAAGATCTATTGTCGCGTCTATTCTTTATGTCCAGCTTTTAATCGGTTTTCTTCTTAACATCCGTTTAGAAAAATTACTTTGTCAATCAAAACCTTATTTTGAAGATTACTTCAAGAAAAAGCCAGAATACTGGGAAGAGTATCAAGAACATTTTAGTGAAATATTTGATAGAGAATTTTATCAAAAATCTAGGGAAGATATTGTTTCTACAGGCTATGTTGTTGATACCTTGAAGGCTTGTCTCTGGTGTTTGGGTACAACAGAGAGTTTTGAAGAAGCTGTTCTAAAAGCTGTTAATCTTGGAGGGGATACCGATACCATCGGTGCCATTACAGGTACCTTGGCTGGAGCCCACTATCAACTGGAAGGCATCCCAGAAAAATGGATTCAACAGCTTGCTAATAGAGAATTGATTGACGAAAAATGTCAGCAATTACTGGAATACTTATATAAACAATCAAAATAGTTCTTATTATTGGGCAACAAGCTGAAAAGTTAGGTGTAGCTCAAGCTCAATATGCCAGATGGGAAAATGGAGGAAGAAATCCAAGAAAAGGAACAGTAGAAAAATTGGCTGAAATTTTTGGTACGTCTTATGAAATTTTAAAAGGACGTGACTATGGCTTAGAAGATATTGTTAATTTATTGAGGGAATATGAACTGACAGAAGAAGAAAAAAAAGAAATTATTATTATCTTAAAACAATTTTTGATGAAAAAGGGAAGTTAGTTTACCGTAAGGAACATAACTGACACTATCTATGAAAAATTTAGAAGGATTAAAAAACATGAATGTGCTGAAGTCATTAGGATTAGATGTGAAACAAACTGAAATTCTCTATAATTTTCAGTTTTTAAAAACTATTGAGGATATTAAAAATGAGAAAAATGAAACTAGAAAAAAACAAAAGATTAAATGGTTACAAGAATGGCAAAAAAGTATTGAGTCAGTTTTTAAAGCAACACACGAAGAATATATTAGTAAGTGGGTAAAAAATGAAGAGGAATTGAAAAATTGGGTTTCTAGAATAGAGGTTAAGTCAAATTCTATTTGGCTTGATTTAGTTATTTTAGAGACTTGTGTTTTTGAACCATATTATCCCCTGAATGAAAATGAACAAAAAAATAAATTAAAATACAATTCAAAAAATTTGTGGTTAGAAAAGTTTGTTGTCAGAAATTATATGTCTAACGAGATATATTCGAAAATGGAGAAAACTTATAAAAAATCTTTTGGAAAAATAACAAATAAGAAAAACACTGTTTACAAAATAATCTTGGGAAGCGTATCTTTGGCAATAGCATTTCTTGGGATAGGAGCAGTATTTGCACCACAAATTGCAGTGGCATTATTTGGAAGTCAATTTGCAGGACTTTCTGGAGCTGCACTAACAAATGCAGTTTTAGCATATCTGGGAGGAGGTGCTATTGCAGCTGGTGGTTTAGGAGTTGCTGGAGGGACAATGGTAATAGCTGGTGGTGGTGCCTTGTTGGGATTAAATATTGGAATGATGAGTAGTAGCTCTTTTGTACTGTTGAAAAAAGTGTTAGTTAATCCCACTCAAAATATGGTCTTGTGTTCGAAGTTACTAACAGTAGTAAAAGTTTTTGTATTAAATAAAAATAATGATATTGGAGTAGCGAAAACTATTTATAATGAATTCAGTAATTCAATTTCAAATTTAGAAAATCTTGGTTATGATACTGAATTAGATATGGACAAGAAAGATAAAAAAGAACTAAAAAAATCTCTTGCCCAAATGAAAAATACAAAAGAGGAATTAAAGAAATTTATTAGTTCGTATGAAATTGGTATAACTAAAAAACAATGATTTAGTTTAAACAGATAATTGTAATAAGTATAGATGATGTGGTTCGAAAATATTGAAGGATTTTTAAAAATTCAAAAATCTTATTTTTTGTAAAAGTTATTCGGGAGAAGCCTTTTTACAAAATCAAACAAGCTCATAAGAATAATCTTATGAGCTTATCTTTTAAATAACTGTGTTATTCATTCTTAGAGTGGAACGTATACCATATAAGCGTTCCCAGCGATACTTTGCAATAAATCCTTGCCAGTTACGGAAGTATATGTGCCCGGCTCTATTTTAATGCGCTCTAAATTATAGAGTGCGAACCAGTACATGTTTTCCGGCTCTTTTTCCCAGATTGACGGAACGGTATAGCCATCGGGGATTGGCATTTTGGTTCCCTTGCTTGTATCTTCTACATCTGCAATTATTGCATAACTACCGTCTTTTACAGTAAGAATGATTTTTTTAATCATATGTCTATACTCTTTTCTTGGTCCTCTCTCCATGGTTAAAAGGACTTTCCCATCGTGTTCCTTGGCGTGAAGGGCATAAATATTTATTCCTTCCCTAGCGCTAAGTTCCCCATCAAATCTCTCACCAAATTTGTATACAAGACCCATTCCATTTTCATATTGTTCTATATTTAACATGATAGAACCTCCTATTTTATATTCTAGTCACAACAACTTCAAATGTAGTTGATAATGTAGTTGATATTCTAGTTGCACATAGTTTACCATGCTTTTGAGCTTCTGTCAATAGATTTTATAAAAAAATTTTTTCTGAGAGATTGCTGACGAGTTGGGAAAAATAAAGTCTAGGCATTTTTGGTAGATTTTTGGTAGCTAAACAGACAAAATGTATCACTTCTCTCAAAAACTATATATAAAGAATGTTGAATTATCAGCATTCTTTTTTATTTCAAATGTATTCTCGGAATTAGAAATAGTGGGAAAATATGAAAAAAAGCCCGACTAGATGCAGGACTTACTCAATTAGAAGTTGCTGAAAAGTTAGGTGTAGCTCAAGCCCAGTACGCTAGATGGGAAAATGGAGGGAGAAATCCGAAAGATGAAACAGTAGAAAAATTAGCTGAAATCTTTGGCATGTCTATTGAGATTTTAAAAGGACGAGATGATGGACTAGAAGAAATTGTTAGTTTATTAAGAGAGTATGAATTGACAGAAACAGATAAAAATAAATTTATTAAAACTTTCAAGGATTAATTACATAAATTAATAAAAATAATGTGGTAGTTGGAGAACACAAAGTGAATAATATACGGGAACAAAAAAAGCAAACTAAAGCATTTATTAAACGCTGGGAAAATAGAGGAAACGAAAGGCAAGATATTACTAGTGAAATAAAAACAAGTAACAAGAGCAAAAATGCTATAAAAAGAAATATTCGAAGTAACAGTTTTCAAGCCGAAGTAGCCAAGTCAGATTATCAAACAGAGGTTAAAGAATACTATGACGATTATATAAACATTGTCCCAAAACTTGAAATTTTGTCCCCGATGTGATAGACTATAAATGAAAAACATGGCATGGAAGGTGACGAAAATGAAAAAAGCAAGTATCATTAATTTAATAAAATACTATGCCGAAAGTAATGACTCGGGATTCAGAAATGAAGCATATCAAATTGCGAATGAATTTGATAAATCAGGTGATTACCAATTATCAGAATATATAATGGCACTTCTTTCAAATGCAAATACATTTGTTCCTCAAATAAATGAAAATGATTTAATATTTGTCAGAAAAATAGAAGTTAGTGGAGATCCGTTGCCATTACCCGAAGAAATAAAATCGGACATAATAGGTATAGTAAATGCAGTTGAGCATGAGATAGGTGTAAATAAATTTTTATTCCAAGGAGCACCAGGGACTGGGAAGACAGAAACTGTAAAACATATAGCACGAATATTAGATAGAGAACTATTTATAGTAGACTTTGCCTTTTTAATCGATAGTAAATTAGGACAGACCGGTAAAAATATTGCTCAATTATTTGACGAAATTAATAATTTACTTATTCCTGAAAAATCGTTGATATTATTTGATGAAATAGATGCCTTAGCATTGGACAGAACTGACTCAAAAGATCTTAGAGAAATGGGAAGAGCAACAACATCAGTATTAAAAGGTTTAGAAGGATTAAATGATAAAATATTACTGATAGCTACAACTAATTTATATAAGCATTTCGATAAGGCGTTAGTACGAAGATTTGATTCCGTTATAGATTTTAATAGATATTCAAGAGAAGATTTAATTGATGTATCAGAAGTAATATTAAATTATTATTTATCGAAATTTAAAAATGTTGCTAGGAATATTCGTCTATTTAGAAAAATAATTTCGCTTATGGATACAATACCATACCCTGGAGATTTAAAAAATATCATTAAAACATCCCTAGCATTTAGTAATCCTAACGACGAGTATGACTATCTAAGAAGATTATATACGGCAGTGTTTACTGATAGTGATAAAAACTTAAAAAAAATGCAAAGTCAAGGATTTACTGTTAGAGAAATTGAGATTTTGACGGGTGTTTCAAAAAGTCAAGTATCAAGAGAATTAAAGGAGTAGTTTAAATGAATGAAATTCTTCAATTAAAAGGTAGATTTGAACAAAAAGATTTTAGTAATAAACCAGGGCCGTCAAATATTCCAAAGGATAAATTTGTCTCCATTGAGCATTTAATTAATTTAAAAAAAGATTTAAGTAAAGTTAGTGCTTTCTGGGAGAAGGAAAAATTATTAATAAAGCCACTTGTAAGTGCTTATTATACGGATGTTGTAGCAAAAAGTAATAGAATAAAAGGAATGCTAGAAAGTGGGAGCACGAAAAATAATAATTCTGTTGTAGGAGCTAAATTTTCTTCAGGTGAAAGTAAAAAGCACATTATCACGCATTGTGTAAATCAAAAAACAATAATTGACTCTATGAGTAATATTGAAACTGTTGTTTCTATAATTAGAAACAATTTTGGAGATAGAATAACTTATGGAAACATATCTGAAATTAATAATAATAAATATAATCACCTTTTTCGAAAAAAGGGGGAAGTTGGAATTTCAAAAAGTAGATTTGTGAATATTGTGGTAGATGCTTATTATCTGGAAAAATTTGGAGTAGAAAGAGATACTAGTGATTTACGGGAAAATGCAATCATAACGATTTATGATACAGGAACTAAAACAGCGGATATAATGAATCAACTAGAAATAGAGTTTTCAGATATTAGAAGTATTGATGAGACTACTATTTTACTTACTCCTGATCAATATAGTTTATTGAAATCTAAGGCACCATATTTAATTTCGATGGCAGTGAGTGATATTTCATTATTAGATAAAGAAGATTTTCATAAAGGTGACGACTTAACAATTTCTATTCCAAAGCCCAGTAATGAGCCAACTATTGGTGTTATAGATACTATGTTTGATAAGAATGTCTATTTTTCTGAATGGGTTGAATTTAAAAATGTACTTGATGATGAAATTTTATTATCTGATGAGGATTATCGACATGGAACAATGGTAACTTCTATTATTGTCGATGGTGCAAGTATAAATCCTGAATTAAACGATGGATGTGGTAGATTTAAAGCAAGACATTTTGGAGTTGCTACAAGTGGAAGATTTAGTTCCTTTACAGTTTTAAGAGCTATTAAAGAAATTGTTGTGTCTAATAGAGACATTAAAGTATGGAACTTGTCGCTAGGTTCTTCTATGGAAATAAATACCAATTTCATTTCTCCCGAAGCAGCTATCCTAGATAAGATTCAATATGAAAATGATGTTATATTTGTTGTGGCTGGGACAAATAAACCTATGAATTCAAATATTAAAAGAATTGGTGCTCCGGCGGATTCTATTAATTCGTTAGTTGTAAATTCGGTTGGTTTTGATGGTAAACCAGCGGCATATTCGAGGGAAGGTTTGGTGTTATCTTTTTTTAATAAACCAGATGTAAGTTATTATGGTGGAGATGATAGTAGAAGAATAAGGACATGTTCTCCAATGGGAGAAACTTTTGTATCAGGGACATCATTTGCTGCTCCATGGATAGCAAGAAAACTCGCTTATCTTATTGAAGTATTAGGATTAACTAGAGAATTAGCAAAAGCATTAATAATTGATTCGGCAGCAGGTTGGAATGATAAGGCGTATAGTCCACAATTGATAGGATATGGTATAGTTCCTGTTAATATTGATGAGATTGTAAAAACACCAGATGATGAAATAAAATTTATGATCAGTGGTATTTCAGAAAAATTTGATACTTACAATTATAATATTCCAATACCTGAGGATAAACAAAAACAACCATTTGTTTCGAAGGCGACTTTATGTTATTTCCCTAATTGTACTCGAAATCAGGGTGTAGACTATACAAATACGGAGATGGATATTCATTTTGGTAGATTAGTTAAAACAAAGAGAGGAAAAGAGAAAATTAATTCTATTAATGATAATAAACAATCCGATGATGTTAAACTATTGTTGTATGAAGGAACAGCACGTAAACTATATAGAAAATGGGATAATATCAAGCATATTCGAGAAAATATTAAGACACCAACGGGGTTGCAAAAAAAACCAAAAACGAAACAAGCTAATGGTTTATGGGGTATAAGTATTAAGACAAAGGAAAGATTAAATTCAGGTGATGGAGAAAATCTTAAATTTGGAGTAGTGGTAACTCTCAAAGAAGTAAATGGTATAAATAGAATGCAGGAATTTATACAGCAGTGCTTGTTTAGAGGGTGGCTAGTGCATAAAATCAATGTGGAAAACAGGATTGATATTTATAATACAGCAGAAGAAGAACTTGAATTTGAATAAACTTTATTATGAAGACGATAGAAATATCGTCTTTTTTAGTACAAAAAATAGGAGGTAAAGATGAGAACGAATGATTTTTACAACAAAATTGAGCTTGTAAAAAGAGATGTTTTTGATAGTGAAAGAGAATATCTAAAGCTCTTAAAGGTCATTGGAAATAATCAAAGATATACTTCATAACCAGCACTCGCTATTTCCGTAGCCATTTATTGTTTTTTTAAGCTTTTATTGTTACAATATCCATATAGACAAAAAGACTGGGATTCCAGCCTTTTTAATTGTTTTAAAGAAAGGTTTTTTATGAAACGCAAATCGATTTTGTTTCTATTTTTATTCTTGCTCTCGATTGGTCTGGCCTATGAGACGCAGTCTATCACAGCTGGTTGGATGACAGGTAGCCAGTATGGGATCATTGGTATCTCTGTTCTCTTGCTCCTATTTTATGCGATTCCTGCTGTTTGGGCTCTCTTTCATTTCGCCAAGAAGTGGAAGTTGTCTTGGATTCCAGTTCTTTTTTCTCTTCTAGGTGGGGGCTTTATCGCAGGTTGGTTATCTAGTTTTGCCAACACTTATTTCCACGAGATGATTCAAGCGGTAGCGCCCAATAGCGACTTTTGGAACCAGTATGAGAGTGCCATCGCAGGACCCCTCTTTGAGGAACCCTTCAAGTTGATTCCGATCTTCTTTGTCCTCTATTTGTTCAATGTGCGTCGGATCAAATCCATCTTCCTTTTAGCGATTGCATCTGGTCTTGGTTTCCAGATTGTGGAGGACTTTGCTTATATCCGTCAAGACATGCCAGAAGGATTCTCTTACGCAGTATCTGGTATCCTAGGTCGGATCATGAATGGGGTCGTATCACACTGGGTCTACACAGCCCTCTTCATGGTAGGTCTCTTCTTAATCGTCCAAGCGACAAAAGGTCGCAAGGAGCTGATGCTGACGGGTTGGTTCTATTTGTATCTGGTTTTGGCCTTCACTTTGTCGGCAATTCACCATTTGGCCAAATCGAGACAGAACTCCCTCTCGCTATTCCATTCTTGACAGCAGTCGGACTCTTCTTGGTCTACCAAGCCTACCTCACTGTTCAAAGTTTGGACAAAGGAAATTAAGAATAGAAAAATCGTATGTTTGCAACATACGATTTTTTTGAATCTTATTTTCCAAGACAGAACTGGCTGAAGAGTTGGGTGATGAGCTCGTCTGGTGCAGCATCCCCTGTGATTTCTCCGAGGATTTCCCAAGTGCGGGTTAGATCGACTTGAAGCAGGTCCACTGGCATACCCATGGCCAGGCCTTCGTTGACTGCTTGGAGGCTTTCAACAGCTTTCTCAATGAGAGAGATGTGGCGGGCATTGGAGAGATAAGTAGCATCTTGCTCGACCAGGCCAGCATTTTCAAAGAAGAGGGCGTTAATTCGGTCTTCGATCTGGTTGATATTTTGGTTTTTCAGGACAGAAATTTTGATATGATCAGAAGGAATTTCGTCCAACTCGATTTGCTGCGGGAGATCGACCTTGTTGAGGAGGATGATGCGGTTGCTATCTTGAGAGATCTCTAGCAACTGACGATCCTGATCGGTCAAGGGTTCACTGGCGTTGAGGACCAGAAGGACCAGGTCGGCTTCCTTGAGGGCTTTGCGAGAGCGCTCCACCCCGATGCGTTCGACAATGTCCTCGGTCTCACGGATCCCGGCCGTATCGACTAGTTTGAGGGGAACGCCGTTGATGTTGACGTATTCCTCGATGACGTCCCGGGTGGTCCCTTCGATATCGGTAACGATGGCTTTTTCCTCGCGCAGGAGGTTGTTGAGAAGGCTGGACTTACCGACGTTTGGTCGGCCGATGATAGCAGTAGAGATCCCTTCGCGGAGGATCTTGCCCCGGCGAGCTGTCTTGAGGAGATTGGTCAAGAGGGCTTCAAACTCAGTGGTCTTCTCACGGATGATCTCAGTCGTTGCTTCCTCGACATCGTCGTACTCTGGATAGTCGATGTTGACTTCGACCTGAGCCAGGGTATTGAGGATCTCTTGGCGCGTGTTGTTGATGAGATCAGAGAGGGATCCGTCCAACTGTTTGACAGCGATGTTCATAGCCTTGTCAGTCTTAGCGCGGATAATATCCATGACCGCCTCAGCCTGGGTCAAATCGACACGACCATTGAGGAATGCCCGCTTGGTAAATTCACCTGGCTCAGCTAAACGAGCGCCTTCGCGGATCACCAATTGCAGGATTTCGTTGGTCACCGCAATCCCTCCGTGGGTGTTGATCTCGATGATGTCTTCACGGGTGAAAGTCTTAGGTGAGCGCATAGCGCCAACCATGACTTCATCCAGAATCTCATCTTTAGCTGGATCCACAATGTGACCGTAGTTGAGCGTATGGCTAGCCACGCTGGTTAAGTCTTTTCCCTTAAAGATCTTTTTGCGCGATTTTTAAAGCTGTCTGTCCCGCTTAGGGCGGACAATCCCAATCGCTCCCTCACCGAGATGCGTCGAGATAGCAGCAATGGTGTCAAATTCTCTAGTAATCATCTATCTTCTCTTTTCCTGTGTATTCTCTTCTATTCTATCGTAAACTAGCAAGAGGGGCAAGATATTGCTTTTAGAAGGAGGAGTTGAAAAGGTTTTCAGTTAAGTAGTGAAATCTGTCCGCCAATATGCTATACTAAATATGAACAGAAATGGAGGTCTAAGATGGTAAACCTAAAAGAACAGGTCGGCATTAAGGCGGCTGAGTTTGTCACTGACGGCATGATTGTCGGTCTCGGTACAGGGTCAACTGCTTATTATTTTGTGGCTGAATTGGGACGCCGCATCAAGGAAGAAGGCTTGAAGATTACAGCTGTTACGACCTCAAGCGTGACCTATGAGCAGGCAGAAGGCTTGGGAATTCCGCTAAAAGCGATTGACGATGTAGAAGTGGTGGACTTAACCGTAGATGGTGCGGATGAAGTAGACCCAGCTTTGAACGGGATCAAAGGTGGAGGCGGTGCCCTCTTGATGGAGAAAATCGTTGCGACCAACTCAAAAGACTGCATCTGGATTGTTGATGAGTCAAAACAAGTGGAGACACTTGGTACCTTTAAACTTCCGGTAGAAGTCGTTCAATACGGAGCAGAGAATCTTTTCCGTCATTTTGAGAAGAAGGGCTACTCACCAGCTTATCGTGAAAAGGATGGCCAACGCTTTGTGACCGACCAAGGCAACTTTATCATTGATTTGGATTTGAAAGTGATCCCAGATGCTGAAGCCTTAGCAGAAGAGTTGGACCGGACTGTCGGTGTTGTTGACCATGGTCTCTTTTTAGGAATGGTTTCTAAAGTAATCGTAGGGACACCAGAAGGTCCAAAAATCATTAGCAAATCACTTTAAAAAGGGCATTTTGTCCTTTTTTCTAGGGATAGAAAACTTATTTATAAAATTTTATATGAAAGCGTTACATTTTCAAAAAATTGTGTTATACTGTAGTCAGTTTAAATTATAAAGGAGACATTCAAAATGCCAAAATTTAATCGTATGCATTTAGTTGTATTGGATTCAGTAGGGATCGGAGCAGCTCCAGATGCTAATAACTTTGTCAATGCTGGTGTGCCTGACGGCGCATCTGACACACTTGGACACATCTCAAAAGCAGTTGGTTTGAATGTGCCAAACATGGCAAAACTTGGTCTTGGAAATATTCCGCGTGAACAAGCCTTGAAGACTGTTCCAGCTGAGAGCAATCCAACTGGTTACGCTACGAAGTTAGAAGAAGTCTCTCTTGGAAAAGATACCATGACAGGTCACTGGGAAATCATGGGTCTTAATATTACAGAACCCTTTGATACTTTCTGGAATGGATTCCCAGAAGAAATCTTGACAAAAATCGAAGAATTCTCAGGTCGCAAGGTCATCCGCGAAGCCAACAAACCTTATTCTGGTACAGCTGTTATCGATGACTTCGGACCACGCCAAATGGAAACTGGCGAGTTGATCATCTATACATCAGCTGACCCTGTTCTTCAAATCGCAGCGCACGAAGACATCATTCCTTTGGATGAACTTTACCGTATCTGCGAATATGCTCGTTCCATCACTTTGGAACGTCCAGCTCTTCTCGGTCGGATCATTGCTCGTCCTTACGTTGGTGAGCCTGGAAACTTCACTCGTACGGCTAACCGTCGTGACTTGGCTGTTTCACCATTTGCTCCAACTGTTTTGGACAAATTGAACGAAGCTGGTATCGATACCTATGCAGTTGGTAAGATCAACGATATCTTCAACGGTGCTGGTATCAACCACGATATGGGCCACAACAAATCAAACAGCCACGGTATTGACAACTTGATCAAAGCTATGAAATCAGAAGACTTTAAACATGGTTTCTCATTCACTAACTTGGTGGACTTTGATGCTCTTTACGGTCACCGTCGTGATCCACATGGTTACCGTGATTGCTTGCATGAGTTCGATGAGCGCTTGCCAGAAATCATCGCTGCAATGAAAGAAGACGATCTCTTGATGATTACGGCTGACCATGGTAACGACCCAACATACGCTGGTACTGATCATACTCGTGAATACATCCCATTCTTGGCTTACAGCCCATCTTTCAAAGGTAGCGGCTTGATTCCAGTTGGTCACTTTGCGGATATCTCAGCTACTGTGGCGGACAACTTTGGTGTTGAGAAAGCCATGATCGGAGAAAGCTTCTTAGATAAATTGGTTTAAGATGATGCGCTTTGCTCTCCTCGTAAGAGGAATCAATGTTGGCGGCAAAAACAAGGTGGTCATGGCTCAACTTCGTCAAGAATTGACGGAGCTGGGATTGGAACAAGTGGAAACCTACATCAACAGTGGCAATATCTTCTTTACGACAGGTCTTTCTCGATCTCAGTTATTAGAGTGCCTGTCGACCTTCTTTGAAACACATTATCCCTTTATTGAACGCTTTTCTCTGCTGAGTCGAAAAGACTATGAAGCAGAATGTGCAAACTTACCGCAATGGTGGACAGAAGAGATGGCTCGCAAGGATGTGCTCTTTTACACCGAGGGCTTGGATAGGGAATCCCTAGAAGAGAAGTTGCTTGCTTTGAAGCTAGGGGATGAAGTGCTCCACTTTGGCAAGCTAGCTGTTTTCTGGGGGAAATTCTCAGAAGCAAGCTACGCTAAAACCGCCTACCACAAACATCTGATGAAGATGCCTTTCTATCGTGAGATCACTATTCGCAACGCTAACACCTTTGACAAAATTGGTAGATTACTTAAGAAATAAAAGGAGAAACACAATGACATTATTAGCAAAAATCAATGAAACAGCAGCATTTTTGAAGGGCAAAGGAATCGAAGCTCCTGAGTTCGGATTGATCCTTGGTTCAGGTCTTGGAGAATTGGCTGAAGAAATCGAAAATGCTGTCGTAGTAGACTACTCTGACATTCCAAACTGGGGTCAATCAACAGTGGTCGGACACGCTGGTAAATTGGTTTATGGTGATCTTGCTGGACGTAAGGTATTGGCGCTTCAAGGTCGTTTCCACTTCTACGAAGGAAACCCATTGGAAGTGGTGACTTTCCCAGTTCGTGTCATGAAAGTGTTAGGATGTGAAGGGGTTCTTGTAACCAACGCTGCAGGTGGTATCGGCTTCGGTCCTGGTACCTTGATGGCTATCACTGACCACATCAACATGACAGGTCAAAACCCATTAATCGGTGAAAACTTGGATGACTTTGGTCCTCGTTTCCCTGATATGTCGAAAGCTTACACTCCAGCCTACCGCGAAATCGCCCACAAAGTAGCTGACAAACTTGGCATCAAATTGGATGATGGAGTTTATATTGGTGTGACAGGTCCTACCTACGAAACTCCAGCTGAAATCCGTGCGTACAAGACACTTGGCGCTGATGCTGTAGGTATGTCAACCGTTCCTGAAGTCATCATTGCGGCTCACTCTGGCTTGAAGGTTCTTGGGATTTCATGTATTACCAACTTTGCGGCTGGTTTCCAAGAAGAGCTCAACCATGAAGAAGTGGTAGAAGTCACTGAGCGCGTTAAAGGAGACTTCAAAGGCTTGCTGAAAGCGATTCTTGCTGAATTGTAAAAAACATGGAAAGAATTGTGATATCTATTCAAGCAATTCCCTATAAAATGAAAATGGTCCTAGCAACTTGTCTGCTAGGGCTTGTTTCGGGTTTAGCGGGTATTTTTCTTCATTTCCTTTTAGAATTAGTGGAGGGATTGGCCTTTGGTCAATCAGAGCATCAGTCTAACTTTTTGACGGATGGAGTTCCTCCTTATCGGATAGGTATCAGTTTACTAATTGTAGGTCTTGCCTCGGCCTTAGTCTGGTATTTCTTGCAACGAAAGGGGAAGCTCCTCTCCATCAAGGGTCAGATGAAGGAGGAGGATGCTCGTCCCACCCTTCATTTCTGGAAACAGTTGCTCCATTCTAGCTGGCAAATCGTTGCCGTAGGAGCTGGGGCCCCTATTGGAAAAGAAGGAGCGCCCCGGGAGATTGGCGCCTTGTTGGCAGGGCCTCTTGCGGAAGGTTTTGACCTATCTCTGACAGATCGTATTTTCCTAATCGCTTGTGGGGCGGGAGCAGGATTGGCTGCGGTTTACCAAGTCCCATTAACGAGTGTGTTTTTTATATTTGAAACCTTAGGCATTGCATTTTCACTTAAACGCTTTGTCCTAGCTGGGGTCACGACCTATTTAGCTGCTTTTGTAGCAGGTTGGGTGATTTCAGATCATGCACTCTACAAGATGCCGGTTCCGACTTGGTCACTACAGGTATTGTGGGTAATGCCGATATTAGTCTTGGTCTTAACACCCCTAGCTTATGGATTTGCGCGCTTGACCAAGCAAACCACTGCTCATCGGATCAAAGACCAGCGTATTTTCCTGACTCTTCCACTGGCATTTCTTTTTTTAGCTGGCCTAGCTCAGAAACTCCCACACCTTCTTGGCAATGGACGAATGGTAGCTCAGGAGGTTATCAATGGCATTCCATGGAAGACGGCATTAGTCTTATTTGTCCTAAAAGCACTCGTCGTTTTGCTTACTCTTTGGGCGGGAGCTTACGGAGGGACTCTGACACCTTCCTTTGCACTGGGAATGGCAGGAGCGTCACTTATAACTCTAGCTTTTGGATTTGAGGGTCTATCTACCCTACTACTGATTGGCGCTGTTTGCTTTTTGACCGTGACCCTAAATGCTCCCTTTTCTGCTACAGGGCTAGTAATCGGCTTTACGGGTCAAGGGCTAGAAGCTATGCCTTACCTTTTACTAACAGCCGTTCTTACTTATGGCTTGACCCAGAGGTTGGATCGTCTGATGGGGAGAAAATGAAAGGAGTCTCCAAGTAGATAAGATACAGTAGTCTTTTATGCAGGTAATTTAACCTACAAGCTAGATGAATCCTATCTTCTTATGGTATAATTTAAGTAGGCATAAAGGAAACAGGCTCATTCGGGTTAAGAATAACCCTCTTTTTGGTGCCTGCCCTCTATTATGAAAACAGAAAGCATGAAACCTGTGTTCAAATTTGAGTACAAGTGGAAAGCTTTTCTAAACAAAAAATACACACAGAAAGGAAGGGTTAACCGTATTCGCTGAACTGAATACGGGCGGAGAACTGTGAAAAAAAGATAAACTGCCTAGCATCTGCGATGCGTCGTCAGTTTCCTATTTTTACTTTGCCTCTTTAACTCCTATTCTAAAAAAATAAAAAAGAAAGGTAGAGCATGTGTTCTGATTTGAACACGAGCGGAAAGCTCGGAAAATAGATAATCTGACTAAGAAATCAGGATTTCTCGTCAGATTCCTAATTTTCAGTCGCTTTCTGGTCGCTCTTTGTATCATAAACTATGTCTATCCATATTGCTGCTAAGCAAGGTGAAATTGCTGATAAAATTCTCCTTCCTGGGGATCCTCTTCGTGCGAAATTTATCGCTGAGAACTTTTTAGAAGACGCTGTTTGTTTTAACGAAGTTCGGAACATGTTTGGTTATACTGGTACCTACAAGGGTCACCGGGTATCTGTCATGGGTACTGGAATGGGGATGCCATCCATCTCTATCTATGCGCGTGAGTTGATCGTAGACTACGGTGTGAAGAAGCTCATCCGTGTGGGTACCGCTGGTTCTTTGAATGGCGATGTCCATGTCCGTGAATTGGTCTTGGCCCAAGCAGCAGCTACCAACTCAAACATCATCCGCAATGATTGGCCTATGTATGATTTCCCACAAATCGCTAGCTTTGATTTGTTAGATAAAGCCTACCACATTGCCAAAGACCTTGGCATGACGACGCACGTCGGCAATGTCTTGTCATCTGATGTCTTTTATTCAAACTACTTTGAAAAGAACTTAGAGCTTGGTAAATGGGGTGTTAAAGCTGTAGAAATGGAAGCAGCTGCTCTTTACTATCTTGCTGCCCAACACCATGTGGATGCCCTTGCTATCATGACGATTTCAGACAGTTTGGTTAATCCAGATGAGGATACAACCGCTGAAGAACGTCAAAATACTTTCACTGATATGATGAAAGTTGGTCTTGAAACCTTGATCGCAGACTAATGACAGAATACCTTCATGATGAGTGGCTTTACGACCTTCAGACCTACCAGTATGGTCGGGCCCTCCGCTCTGCTAAGAAGCAGAAGGAAGTTCCGGAGCTGGTCTTGACCTTATTGGACTTAATGGCAGAGCGTCGAGAACTCAATATTCAACCAATCATGAACCTAAAGTTGAGAACCGAGTTGCTAGAAGCGACTGGTTTTCAGCTTTTTTGGCATGAGGATCCAGAAGAGGAACAGTTGGCCAACTACCTTTATGACTTAGAAGCCAAGCTCCGCAACGATCAGATGATTGACTTCATTCGTGCGGTGAGTCCTGCCATTTACCGAATTTTTATGCGCTTGATTGAAATGCAGATCCCTGATATTGCAGACTACATTCACAACTCCAAGGAGTCCAGCTATGACCATTGGAAGTTTGACAAGATCCGATCATCTGACCATCCAGCCTTGCAGAATTTCCATAGCGAGAGTGCAGTCAATTCGTCCAGTTTGACGGAGTTGATCTTGCTCTTAGACTTGCCGGATTCCACTAAGGATGCGGCCAAGCAACTGCGGGAGTTAGAAAAATCCGTCCGCAATCCCCTGGCCCACTTGATCAAACCCTTTGATGAGGAAGAATTGCACCGGACGACAGGTTTCTCTTCTCAACATTTTATGGAGCTCTTAGTGAGCTTGGCGCAGGAGACGGGGATTGTTTATCAACGAGAACCTTTTTATTTCGACCAGGCCAATGCCGTGATCGAGGCTCTCTTGTATGGAGGAAGACATGGATAAACTAAAAGAGTTGCAGGACGTGATTGACCGTAGTCAGAATATTGTCTTTTTTGGTGGAGCAGGTGTCTCTACGGAGTCCAATATTCCCGACTTTCGTAGCTCAGACGGCGTCTATAGCGTCACCTTGAGTCGTCATTTTACGGCTGAGCAATTGGTCTCTCATACCATGTTTGAGCGCTATCCAGAGGATTTTTTCGACTTTTATAAGAAATACCTACTCTATCCGGATGCCAAGCCCAATGCAGCCCATCGTTATCTTGCTCGGCTGGAGCAGACAGGGAAGCTTAAGGCAGTGGTGACGCAAAATATTGATAGTCTCCATGAGATGGCAGGATCTAAAAAGTCTTGAAACTCCATGGTAGTGCCGATCGCAATTACTGTACGGGCTGTCAGCGCTTTTATGATCTGGAGGCCTTTCTAGCTTTGGCAGGGACTATTCCTCATTGCCTCGACTGTGGCAAGGTGGTCAAGCCGGATGTGACCCTTTACGAGGAACCCCTCGATATGGACGTCTTTAGCCAAGCAGCTCGAGCTATCCAAGAGGCTGACCTTCTCATCATCGGAGGGACCTCCCTTGTGGTCTATCCAGCAGCTAGTTTGATCCAGTACTTCCAAGGGAAGAATCTGGTTGTCATCAACAAAACCAGTATCCCGCAAGACAAGCAGGCGGACCTGGTTATTGAAGGGAAGATTGGCCAAGTTTTTTCTAAATTAAGACAATAAAAGAACACCTGAAGGAAGTAGAAGGCTACTTGTTTCAGGTGTTTTTATTATGATTGTGTAGATGGTTAGTCCTTATTTATCAAATCGGACTTCCTCAAGTAAGTATTCGATAAATTTCTCACCCATCTTGGAGAGGCTGGCTTTCTCATGTTGGATGTAGACTAGCTCGATTGGGTCATCGATATCTAGTGGGATGGAGACGATATTGTCTCCGTTGAGGTTGCTATTGAGGATACCGGTCGCAATGGTGTAGCCGTCCAGACCAATCAAGAGATTGAAGAGGGTGGCACGGTCGCTGACCACGATAGACTTTTTGTGATGCTCTTGGGAGAGGATCTCTTCTGAGAAGTAGAAGGAGTTGTGGGTCCCTTGGTCATAGCTGAGATAAGGGAAGTCTTCTAGATCTTCTAGCTTGACCACATCTTTGTTAGCCAATGGATTAGACTTGCTGACGAAGATGTGAGGTTGCGCAGTGAAGAGGTGGGTTGCCTTAAGGTGGCTATCATCCAGCATTTTTGAGAGGACATCCCGGTTGTACCCATTCAGGAAGAGGACACCAATCTCACTTCGGAAGTTCTTGACGTCATCGATGATTTCCCAGGTTCTAGTCTCCCGTAGGAAGAGCTCGTATTTCTCCATATCGCTTTTCTTGAGGAGAGAGACGAAGGCTTCGACCACGAAGGCATAGTGCTGGGATGATACGCTAAAGAGCTCCCGATTGGCTACTGGATTTTTATAGCGTTCTTCTAAGAGTTGGGTCTGCTCCACGACTTGACGGGCATAAGAAAGGAACTCCATCCCATCCTTGGTCAGAGTGATACCTTTGGGATTACGGATGAAGATGTCAATCCCCATTTCTTTTTCCAAGTCCCGCACAGCATTAGACAAACTTGGCTGGGTAATGAAGAGTTGTTTGGATGCCTCATTCATAGAGCCTGTTTCGACGATTTTGATAATGTAATGTAATTGTTGGATTCTCATGCTTATATTTTAACATACTTTTCGCAGAAAATCCTAGCTGGTATCAGTCTCTAGAAGGATTTTTCCCTATAAATCAGGTTTAGAATTGAAGGAATGTTAACACCTTGGTAGAATGATGGAAAAGATAAGCTTTGGAGGCCTTATGAAAAAAATTGCTAACTGGTACAAAAAATGGAACCAGGAACTGGAGACTAAATTTTTAGCCAGTGTATTAAAGATGAACTTTATGACCAACTTCCTGATATTTCTTAGTTTGTCTGCTTTTCTAATTGTCGGGAGCTTGCCAGGAAATATCCAATCTTTGGGTTTCTGGAATGCTATTTTTGGAGTTGCAGTTTACAGTGTTACAATTCTGGTTCATGCCCTAGGGGTCAGTTATTTTGTTCCTAATATCTTTGTGATTCTGTATGTTATTTCTAGATGGTCTACGATACAGGCCCAGACCTTGGAAAAGGAGCTGGTCGGTGTCTATGACGAGAAAGAAGAGGAAAAAATTAAACGAAGGGTCAACAATCGCAAGTACTTTGTGATCCTTTGGATAGGATTCTTTGGCTGTATTCTAGAATCTTTCATTATCTATCAGGTAAAGGATCTGACCGGTTATGATTGGACAAAACAGCTCATTAATGAGCAGAAGCATACCATGATTTGGACAGAGGCTCTGCCAACTATCATTACCTTGGCTCTTATTTCCCTCTTGGCTCTGGTCATTTATTCCTACCGGGATGCTAATTCCTTGTCTCCACTTTGAATATCTTTTGTATCAGTGGGATATTGATGGGTTTGGTGCTGGTAGGATTGTTTGACATCCAGTTGCAAGTCATCGGTTGTCACACGGTTTTCTGGTTAGTTTATTCCATTAGTCTCTTAAGGACCAGGATGAAGGAGTGGGAGGGAGAGTCTGATCCAAATAGGGTCTATGACAATCCCATTCTCCAGCGCTTTCACACCATCCTCCACCAATCCAAACACTGGCCTTGGCTGGCGGTCGTCTTTGCCCTTCCCTTGTTAGCTGTATTGGTCATGGTTCTGATGCTTTTTGGTCAGCGACCTGATAGCTTGGTCAAGGCCTGGACCAATACGGCAGATTGGACTTTCTCGGAAAAGATTCCTCCTCAGAATCTGATCATAGATGAGCATTATCTCTGTACGGTCGCAGCAGGTGGCCATGAAAAGGTGGTCAAGCCCCAGCGGATGGGAGTCCGGCATGGTCATCCAGTGGTCGTCAATCGACAGCTCTGCATTGCCAATGCCTTTGAGCAAGTACTGGAAGAAAAGACGCCACGTTTCCATCGCTTCTTACGTCGCAATTATGACCGCTATGGCTATCCTTTTGCTAAACATATCAAGAAGAAATGGGCTATGGATGTCATTTACTATCTGATGAAGCCTCTGGAATGGGTCTTCTTGTTGGTTCTTTACCTGGTCGATCGCAAGCCTGAGAACCGAATCGCCATGCAATACATCAAACCGATCCCAGAGGATTTTGATCCCAAGAAAGCTTCTTAAATCACCGATTTCTACTTGACAAGCATCTAGTAGCACGATATAATGATACAAATTTAACCTTTAAGGGGTCCAGAGAGGCCTGCAAGGAAAGACAGAAAAAAAGATCAGCGGACTGAGTCTAGCTGATCATTTGTAGGACCTTGCTTTTGCGAGGTCTTTTTTGCTGGAAGAAAGAAGAGGAAACCAATGGTCAGTGACAGCTGTAAAAAACGGTTTGGAAAAATCATGATGGAAGACATGGAGTTAATCGCTCAAGAAGAAATTGCGCCACGGATTTTTTCAATGGTCTTGAAGGGGCAAATGGTCGAGCAGATGCTAGCTGGGCAGTTTCTCCATATCCGTGTACCGGATGACTCTAAGCTCCTTCGTCGTCCCATTTCTATCTCAGAGATTGATCAAGCCAGCCATACCTGTCGCCTCATCTATCGCGTAGAAGGAGGCGGAACGGCCATCTTTTCTCAGCTGCCTATTGGTAGTTTTCTAAGTGTCATGGGTCCTCAAGGGAATGGCTTTGACCTAAAAGGTATTGGCCAAGGGGCGCGTACTTTGATTATCGGTGGCGGGATTGGAGTACCTCCCTTGGTCCAAGTGGCTAAACAGCTACATGAGCAAGGAGTAGAAGTCCATTCTGTCCTTGGATTTTCTACTAAAGAAGCGGTTATCCTTGAAGAAGAGTTGAAGCAGTATGGGCAAGTGACCATTACAACTGACGATGGTTCCTATGGGATCCAAGGTAATGTGTCAACTGTAGTGGAAACACTCAATGAAGATATTGATGCGGTTTATTCATGTGGAGCCCCTGGTATGCTCAAATACGTCAACAGCAAGTTCTATGATCACCCTCGGGCCTATATTTCAATGGAATCCCGTATGGCCTGTGGGATGGGAGCTTGCTATGCCTGTGTCGTTCATCTGGAAATGCAAGCCAAGCAGCCAATAAACGCGTGTGTGAAGATGGTCCAGTCTTTGAAACTGGTACGATTGTGATGTAGGGAGGAAAGTATGACTAGTAATCGATTAGCTGTATCCTTACCAGGATTAGACTTGAAAAATCCCATTATTCCTGCCTCCGGCTGTTTTGGTTTTGGCCAAGAATATGCCAAATACTATGACTTGGACTTATTAGGATCCATTATGATCAAGGCAACGACAGCTGAGGCTCGTTTTGGCAATCCCACACCACGTGTCGCAGAGACTCCTGCAGGAATGCTCAATGCCATTGGTCTCCAAAATCCAGGTGTCGATGTCGTTCTCGCAGAGAAACTCCCTTGGTTAGCCCAGCATTATCCAGATCTACCGATTATTGCCAACGTAGCAGGATTTTCCAACGAAGAGTATGCGACGGTATCGCGGAAGATTTCTCAAGCACCAAATGTAAAGGCCATCGAGCTTAATATCTCTTGTCCCAATGTGGACCATGGGAATAACGGGCTTTTGATTGGTCAGGTTCCTGAGTTGGCCTATGATGCGGTAAAAGCTGCAGTAGAAGCATCCTCAGTCCTTGTCTACGTTAAATTGACCCCTAGTGTAGCAGACATCACTCAAGTAGCCAAGGCTGCGGAAGATGCGGGAGCAAGTGGCTTAACCATGATCAATACCTTGGTCGGGATGCGCTTCGACCTCAAGACTGGTAAGCCTATTATTGCCAATGGTACGGGAGGTATGTCAGGACCAGCTATCTTCCCAGTAGCCTTGAAACTCATCCGCCAAGTAGCCCAATCCACGAAACTTCCAATCATTGGAATGGGGGGTGTAGATTCAGCAGAAGCAGCGATTGAAATGATGATTGCTGGCGCTTCTGCGATCGGTGTCGGCACTGCCAATTTCACCGATCCTTATGCTTGTCCAACGATCATCGAAGCCCTGCCGCAGGTCATGGATCGATATGGCATTGACACTCTTGAGAACTTACGAAAACATGTTCGAGAAAATCTATTATAAGGATTATCATGAAAATAAAAAATGCCTGCTGGCTACAACCCCAACAGGCTACTGAGTAAGCTACAACTGAAACAACCCTTACTCAGCATAGCAAAAATTTTACAGGAAAAACGTTTATTCGTCAATCTTTTAACATGTTTATGAATCTTTCCTAGTCGAAAGATGAAAAAGACAGATGGAATCCGAACGTTTTATGATTATTTCTTGACTTTTCTTTCATATCGTACTACAATGTAGAAAAACCTTTAAAGTGGTCCAGAGAGGCTCCTAAGGTCTAGACGGTGAATCAGGGTAGATACTACCTAATTTTCGTGTAACCTTGCCTCGGGCAAGGTTTTTTTGTGGAAAAAATGTCACCCATTAAAAGGAGAAACCCATGCGTGAAGAACGTCCCATCATCGCCCTTGACTTTCCAGCTTTTGAAGATGTAAAAAACTTTTTAGAACATTTCCCAGAAGATGAAAAACTTTTTGTAAAAATAGGAATGGAATTTTTCTATGCAGTTGGACCAGAAATTGTCCACTATCTGAAAGGTCGTGGCCACAGTATTTTCTTGGATCTAAAATTGCACGACATCCCAAATACGGTTAAGTCAGCAATGTCTGTCCTTGGCACCTTTGGTGTGGATATGGTGACAGTTCATGCGGCCGGCGGTGTAGAGATGATGCGCGAAGCTAAAAAAGCACTTGGGTCAGGGGCCAAGTTGGTGGCGGTGACTCAGTTGACTTCTACCAGTGAAGAAGACATGCGTGATTGCCAAAACATCCAAACCACTGTCCAAGAATCAGTAGTTAATTATGCCCGAAAAGCACAAGAGGCTGGTTTGGACGGAGTTGTTTGTTCAGCCCATGAAGTTGATTTGATCAAGAAGGCTACATCAGAAGAGTTTGTCTGTGTAACCCCAGGTATCCGTCCTGCGGGAGCAGAAATTGGTGACCAAACGGGTCATGACCCCACAAGAAGCCCACGCCATCGGTTCAGACTACATTGTCGTTGGACGTCCGATCATCCAAGCAGAAAACCCATGGGATGCTTACCATGAGATTAAGAGACAGTGGAATGCGTAAGAGCTACTAAAAGTGGAACTTTTGTAGCTCTACGGGAAGTCCTATAGGACCTTCCCTAACGCATTCACTAGATTAGAAGAAAGAAAAATATCGTTTCTTTCTTCTAATCGTCGGAATAATCGGAGCCCGATGGGGCCTTCCCTAAACTATTCACTAACTTGTTTGAAAGAAAATTATCGTTTCTTTCAAACAAGTGTCGGAACTCTGGAAAGTCCGATGGGACTTTTCCTAACGCATTCACCAACCTATACTGTTATTGTTTAAAACTATTTCCTATTTAATTCGTATTCGATTAAAATCGTAAAAAAGGAGTTATTATGTCATTAGCTAAAGATATTGCCAGCCATCTTCTAAAAATTGAAGCCGTTTATTTGAAACCAGAAGAGCCTTTTACTTGGGCTTCAGGGATCAAGTCCCCTATTTATACAGATAATCGTGTGACCCTCGCTTATCCTGAAACTCGTACCTTGATTGAGAATGGATTTGTAGACAAAATCAAAGAAGCTTTCCCTGAAGTAGAAGTGATTGCTGGAACAGCAACTGCAGGGATTCCTCACGGTGCCATTATCGCTGACAAGATGAACTTGCCTTTTGCCTACATTCGTAGCAAACCAAAAGATCATGGTGCTGGGAACCAAATCGAAGGCCGTGTCCCACAAGGTCAAAAGATGGTAGTGGTGGAAGATTTGATTTCTACAGGCGGTTCAGTTTTGGATGCTGTCGCAGCTGCGAAACGTGAAGGAGCAGATGTCCTTGGTGTGGTGGCTATCTTCACCTACCAATTGGAAAGCCGATAAGAAATTTGCAGAAGCTGGCGTTCAACTCGAAACCTTGTCTAACTACACAGAACTGATTCATTTGGCAGAAGAACAAGGTTATATTACCTCTGAAGGTTTGGAAATGTTGCGCCGTTTCAAGGAAAACCAAGAAACTTGGCAAAATAACTAATCGTACAGAAGCGTTTCTTGCGCTTCTTTTTTATCCTCTTTTCACTAGTTGTTAGCTAACTTGAAATACATAGAATAATCCTGTATGATTATGGTAATTGTTTTACGATATAAGCGATCTTAAGGGAGAAGCACATGACAAAAGAAGAGTATTTGGAAATGAAAAAGCAGGCGAGAGTTTGGTTTACCGTTAATATCCTCATCAGCTTGATTGCTATTACAGGTGGAAGTTTAGTGATCATCAGTCAATCACGCCATATTCCGTTTTTGCTGATGTCCCTGGGAGCAATCACCTTGATGAATAGAGTCTTGATTACACCTGCTTTTAATGCTAAAAAAGCGGCTGAGGAGCAACACCCAGAGTGGAAGGACTTGTCCACGAAAGGTACTAAAATACCTGTTGAAGATTTCCAGAAAGGGTTTCTCATATCGGTTGCCGCTCTTCTGATTGTCATTGTAGGTTTCTTTATGTTCTATCGACCTCTGCCAAAAGCAGAACCTACCGTTTCGAATTTGACCCCTAAAGATGTTCAAATCTTACAAGAATTGGAAGAAGATATTGAATCCAACACCCCCTCGGATTCAAATTCATTGGATATCGATAAAGCAAAAGATTTAGCAGAAGAAGCACAGCGTGAAAATTGGTTGAAAAGAGAAGAGTAAGAACTCTTTTTAGGGAATTTGGAAGTCGCTAGTCTATGTGGAAGGGTATAAAAATGCAAATGACAGGAACAACATTTTGGCTTGTTTTTGGCATTGAATTTATTTCTAATTGTGATCCTATTTTACAGAGGACTTGCATTCACAGAGTTGCGAGAAGTCAAGCTTGATTTCAAGGAAGATTGCAAATAGTGAAGATCATTCCTCGGCCTAAATGATTTCGTACCAGTCACAAACAGCAGAAATGCTGTTTTTTTGATATAATGGATTTATGTTATCGAAAAGTAAACGTATTCTATTTGGGATGCTTCATGGTATCATGTTGCTAGTGATGGTCCACTGGTTCTTGATCAGTGTGACCTATCTGAGAGAGATTTCATGGCTAGCCATTTTTAGGTGCTGGATTGCTATTTCTGCTAGGCTGGTTGAAACGCGATGGGGTCAAAAGAGCCCTTGCTTGGTTGACCCAGCACAAAAAAAGGCTTCTTGCTTGGTGCAATCGTCTTTCAGCTGATTGTCATGGTTTGTGCGGAACTTTTTGATCCGTCGGGATCTTTGCGGTGGTTTTTAAGGGGGCTTTTTGAGCTTCTGAAGCAATCTTCCATCACCAACTATCTCAGTACGCAATCCGAATAACATTCCGCTCTTTCTCTATGAAAAGTTTTTCTATGTGTTGTTTGGCTCTAGTGGTCTGTGGGTTATGCAGGTTCTCAATATGCTCTATGTCAATTTGGGTGCCGTCCTCTTGTACAAACTGTCACAGAAGCATTTCAATCAAAAAACGGCTGATCTAGTCTATCTCTTTTATGTGAGCTTGATCTGTTACTCGCCTTATTTCTATTCCATGTATACGGACATTCCGCCACTTCCTTTAATTGCTCTGCAATTATGGTGGTCCTTGGATCTCTTGAAGGAAAACCAAGCAGGGATCTCCTGGAAGAAGATGTTTGGTTTAGGGATTTTATCTGGCGTAACTATGTTGATCCGTCCAACGACTATTATTGTCATGATTGCCTTTTGGGCTGTACTCTTCTTTAGAGGAAACTGGAAGGTCTTTGGCAAGATTGCTACGGTGACCGTGATGACGACGGGATTTGTCTTTGCAGGGTTGAATACAGCGGTCAATCATCAAAGGGTCGTGCCGATTCTGAAAGAAGAAGGGCTGGCCAAAGGACCACTCTTGTTTATCAATCTAGGCTTGACGGATATGGGGCATAACCAAGAAGATATGAAAGAGGGCTTGCTGGCTTATATCGATGAGGACAAGCGCTCAGACTACAACAATGGTCTCTTCAAAAAGGAAAATGTCATTAAAGAAATCAAGCGCCGTCTCAAGGAGTATGGACCTTTCGGTTTGATCGGGCACATCTATTACAAGCAATCCTTGACGGTAGCAGAAGGCACCCTGGGTTGGCTGTATCGAGATGTACAGTATGAGAAGACGCCTTATATCAATCCACTCTATGCAAAACGCACAAAAAAATAATGGATTTGCTAAATGGGTGCGAACCTATTTCCTCAGCACGGATCGGCCACAGTACAAGTATTATGAATTTATCAAGCAGTTAATCTGGATCGTCCTGTCGGCTGGCTTGCTTGGGGCTTATCTCAAGCGTCGAGATACGGATGACTTTAACTTCCTTTCCTTAGCGGTTTTTTTGGTGGTTTGCTCTTCTTAACCATCTTTGAAGGTGGGAAGACTCGCTACCTCATCCAATTCTTACCGCAAATTTTTGCTAGTGGCTTCGATTGGTCTAGCAGGATATCCCAAGAAAGAAAACACCTAAAAGCTCTCGCTTTATGAATAGGCAGAAACAGAGGTTGGATAAACTTGTCCAGCCTCTTTTTTATCCAGTGGATCTCTGTCAAATGTGGTATAATGAAAGGTAAGAATTTATTGGATAGCGGAGAGTTTCCATGCAACATTCCCCCTGGCACGAAGCCATCAAATCCCATCTTCCGGAAGGGTATTTTCATCAGATCAATGACTTTATGAATGAGGTCTATAGCCAAGGAGTGGTCTATCCACCGCGTGATAAGGTCTTTAAGGCCTTGCAGACAACGGAGATGGATCAGGTCAAGGTCTTGATCTTAGGCCAAGATCCCTACCATGGACCGGATCAAGCACAAGGCTTAAGTTTTTCTGTCCCAGATTATGTACCAGCACCGCCTTCTTTGCAAAATATTCTTAAAGAATTGCGCTCAGACATTGGTGAGAAGCGGTCGCATGATCTGACTACTTGGGCTGAACAAGGGGTGCTCTTGCTCAATGCCTGCTTGACGGTGCCTGCTGGGCAGGCCAATGGCCATGCTGGAAAAATTTGGGAGCCGTTTACAGATGCTGTGATCAAGGTGGTCAATGAGTTGGAGGAGCCAGTAGTCTTTATCCTCTGGGGATCTTACGCTCGTAAGAAAAAGCCTCTGATTACCCACGATCGACATTTGGTCCTTGAATCAGCTCATCCAAGTCCCTTATCGGCCTACCGAGGATTCTTTGGTTCCCAGCCCTTTTCAAAAACCAATCAATTTTTGGAAGATGCAGGACGCGAGCCGATTGATTGGTTAAGATAGGAGAAAGAAATGCCACAATTAGCAACGATTTGTTATATCGACAATGGGAAAGAATTTCTCATGTTGCATCGCAATAAAAAGCCCAATGATGTCCATGAAGGCAAATGGATTGGAGTTGGTGGAAAATTAGAACGCGGAGAAACTCCTCAAGAGTGTGCTGCTAGGGAAATCCTTGAAGAGACGGGCCTGAAAGCTAAACCAGTTTTAAAAGGGATTATCACCTTCCCTGAATTTACTCCAGATCTGGACTGGTACACCTATGTCTTTAAGGTGACCGATTTTGAAGGAGAGCTCATCGAGTGTAACGAAGGGACATTGGAGTGGGTGCCTTATGATCAAGTCCTCTCAAAACCTACTTGGGAAGGGGACCACACCTTTGTCGAGTGGCTCTTGGAAGATAGACCCTTCTTTTCAGCAATGTTTCGCTATGATGGGGATCGCTTACTAGAGACCCATGTCGATTTCTATGAATAAAGGAGTAGAAGATGTTAGTCATTAAAAATGGTCGTGTCATGGATCCAAAAACTGGTTTGGATCAAGTGTGTGATCTCTTGGTAGATCAGGGTAAAATTGTTGAAATAGGCCCATCTCTTTCTTACGAGCAAGCCCAAGTCATTGATGCAAGTGGCAAGGTGGTAGCGCCAGGTTTAGTGGACATTCATGTTCACTTCCGTGAACCTGGTCAGACCCACAAGGAAGATATTCACACCGGAGCTCTGGCAGCCGCAGCGGGTGGTTTTACGACAGTTGTCATGATGGCCAATACCACTCAAACTATTTCGGATGTCGAGACCTTAAATGAAGTCTTGGATTCTGCTGCCAAGGAAGCCATTCATGTCAAGACAGTTGCGACGGTTACCAAGAACTTTGATGGCCAACATTTGACCGACTTTGAAGGCTTGTTACAAGCTGGGGCTGTCGGTTTCTCTGATGATGGGATACCTTTGCAAAGTACCAAAGTAGTGCGTCAAGCTTTGGAAGAAGCCAAGCGTCTAGGTACCTTTATTAGTCTGCATGAAGAAGATCCAGAATTGAATGGCATTCTGGGACTCAATGAGCACATTGCCCGAGAACACTTCAAGGTTTGTGGAGCGACAGGTGTAGCTGAATACTCTATGGCAGCGCGTGATGCCATGATTGCTCATGCGACAGGTGGTCACCTCCACATCCAGCACCTTTCTAAAGCTGAGAGTGTGAAGGTAGTTGAGTTTGCTCAAGCAATCGGCGCTCCAGTCACAGCAGAAGTAGCTCCTCAGCATTTCTCTAAGACAGAAGATCTTTTGCTGTCTAAGGGAAGCAATGCCAAGATGAATCCTCCCCCTTCGTCGGGAAGAGGATCGCCGTGCAGTGATCGAAGGCTTGAAGTCAGGAGTTATTTCTGTGATTGCAACGGACCACGCGCCTCATCATGCGGATGAAAAGAACGTGGCCGATATCACCAAAGCTCCTTCCGGCATGACAGGATTAGAAACCTCTCTATCGCTTGGTTTGACCTATTTGGTTCACGCTGGAGAGCTTAGTTTAATGGAGCTCTTAGAAAAAATGACTTATAATCCTGCAAAACTCTATCACTTTGAAGCAGGCTATTTAGAAGTTGGTGGACCAGCAGATATTGTGATCTTTGACCCAGAGGCTGACCGTTTGGTATCTGATCATTTTGCCTCTAAGGCAGCCAATTCCCCATTTGTTGGAGAATCCCTCAAGGGACAGGTAGCTTATACCATCTGCCAGGGGAACATTGTCTACCAAGCCTGAACGGAACTAAAAGACAATCAAGAAATCTAAATTAAAGGCTGGACGAATGAGGAGTATATGAATAGTAGAAAAATACTAGAAATGATCTTGTATTGTTTGGTCACTTTTCTGGTCTGCTTTTTTCTGGTCAATTGGCTCCTTCCTTCGGCAGAACCAGTGATGACCAAACCATCAGCAAGCGCCCCAAAAAAGACAGTCACCTATGTAGCGATTGGGGATTCTTTGACGAAAGGCGTAGGAGATAGCACCAATCAAGGAGGCTTTGTTCCTCTTCTTGCTCAGAGTTTGACCAATGAAACAGGTCTTGAATTCAAAGCGATTAACTATGGTGTAGCTGGCAATACCAGCAGTCAAATTTTGACACGTATGCAGGAGAAAAAGGAGATTCGAAAGGATTTGAAGCAGGCTCAGTTACTGACCATCACTGTCGGGGGCAATGATCTGCGAAAGGCCATTCTTGAGGATACCAGCAACTTAGATCTGGATCGCTTTGATAAGCCGTCTAAGACTTACGTGAAAAATCTTAAACAGATCATCGAATTGGCCCGCAAAGACAATCCTGATTTGCCTATTTACGTAGTGGGGATCTATAATCCCTTGTATCTCAACTTCCCCGATTTAACGGAATTGCAGACGCTTGTGGATCAATGGAACCAAAGAACGGAGGAGACCCTCTCTGCTTATCAGGGCGTCTATTTTGTTCCGATCAACGACCTTCTCTATAAGGGCATTGATGGTAAGAGTGGGGTGACAGAGAACGAATTAGGAAAAGAAACTGTGACCAACGATGCCTTGTATGACGAGGATAGTTTTCATCCCAATAATACAGGATATGAAATTATGAAAGAAGCCGTACTGGAGAAAATACATGCAACTAAGAAAAAATGGTTTGAGTGAAAAGAAGGTCAAGCCACCAACCACAGGGCCTCATTTTAAGGAGAGACGAGAGAAAACCCCGATAAATATCTGGAAATGGCTCTTTCTTAGCTTGGTCAGTTTCTTATTAGCAACCAGTCTAGTCGTATGGACTCGCTTCTCAACGGTTCGAGAGGATGTCCGTCAACTACAGACTCCTAACCAAAAAGGAGATGTTAAGATTGGCAGTATGACAACGACAAGAGCTCAACTTAATGAAACCATCAAGGTCATGCTGAAAAGTTATCATTTGAGTGATTATCAACTTTATGCAGACAATCAACAGATGTTACTGGAGGGGAAACTGAACTTTTTAGGAAAGGAGTACCCCCTCTATATCTATTTCCAGCCGAGTAAGCTAGAGGATGGGAGCATCCTCTTGACTCTCAAGGATTTTTCAGTTGGGACCTTGAAACTTCCTAAGAAGACCGTGATGCAGATGCTATCTACAAACAAGGATTTACCTGACTTTGTAACCATTGATAGCAAAGAGGCGACGATAAAGATCGAGCTTGCCAAGATCAAAAATGAGATGAATTTTTATGTCAAAGCAAATACCATTGATCTATACAATGATCAAATCATCTTTGATCTCTACAGAAAAAAATAAGAATAAGAGGCGAAAGCAAAAAGAGGCTTTCGCCTTTATTTTGCTTCTATTCAAAAAATTCAGAATATTATAGAAAATTCTTGACATTCAATTTTCCCTGTGCTAAAATACTAAACAAGACATCAGACAAAGGAGAAAAGTCAAACATGAAAACAGCTAAGTTTATTCAATTTGCTTTGTTGTTGAGGTACTCGGGCTAGTGCAAAAGCATTAGTCCTGTTTGGCTTACCAAGCGGGAGTAACAAAACATCTCGCTTAGGTAACTGGCGAGATGTTTTTATTTTATTCACTATGTTTAGAAAAGAGGAGACCCTATGCGTAAAGTTGAATTTTTAGATACCAGTCTTCGGGATGGCGAACAGACTCCTGGAGTCAATTTCTCCATCAAAGAAAAGATTGCCATTGCCAAGCAATTGGAGAAGTGGGGCATTTCTGCTATCGAAGCAGGTTTTCCAGCAGCCAGTCCCGATTCTTTCACAGCTGTGCAGGAAATTGCAAAGGCCTTGACCAAGACTGCTGTGACGGGTTTGGCTCGCTCAGTCAAATCCGATATTGATGCTTGTTATGAAGCCTTGAAGGATGCGAAGTATCCGCAAGTTCACGTCTTTATCGCAACCAGTCCGATTCACCGGGAGTTTAAACTCAACAAAACCAAGGAAGAAATTCTTGAAGCTATCAAAGAGCATGTGTCATACGCACGCTCTAAGTTTGAGATTGTGGAGTTCTCGCCGGAAGATGCAACCCGGACGGAATTGGATTTCCTCTTGCAAGTCGTTCAAACTGCAGTCGATGCAGGGGCTAGCTATATCAATATTCCTGATACGGTCGGCTTCACGACACCAGCAGAATATGGCGCGATTTCAAATACTTGATTGACCATGTCAAAACAGACCGCGAGATCATCTATTCTCCTCATTGCCATGATGACCTAGGTATGGCAGTCGCGAATAGCCTCGCTGCTGTCAAAAATGGAGCTGGTCGTGTCGAAGGAACCATCAATGGAATCGGTGAACGGGCTGGAAATGCTGCGCTTGAAGAAGTGGCGGTTGCCCTCAATATCCGGGAAGACTATTACCAGGTTGAAAGTCCGATTGTGCTCAATGAAACCATTAACACCTCTGAGTTGGTCTCTCGTTACTCTGGTATTCCAATTCCTAAAAACAAGGCGGTTGTTGGTGGCAATGCCTTCTCGCACGAGTCTGGAATTCACCAAGACGGCGTTCTTAAAAATCCTCTTACCTATGAAATCATCACGCCTGAGTTGGTGGGTGTCAAGAGCAACAGTCTTCCTCTTGGGAAATTGTCAGGGCGCCACGCTTTCGTCGAAAAACTGCATGAGTTGGGATTGGAATTCACAGAAGAAGACATCCAGCCATTGTTTGCGAAGTTCAAATCTCTGGCAGACAAGAAACACGAGATTACAGACGCTGATATCCGCGCCCTTGTTGCCGGTACAGCAGTGGAAAATCCAGAAGGCTTCCACTTTGATGATCTTCGCCTCACAACGAACGAAGATGAAAGTATCACTGCAACAGTCAGCCTGAAAAATGAATATGGTGAAATTCTTGAATACCTTGCCAAAGGTCAAGGTTCAGTGGAAGCAATCTTTAACGCTATTGATCAATTCTTCCACCAAGAAGTTCGTCTGACTTCTTATAGCATTGATGCGGTGACAGATGGGATTGATGCCCAAGCGCGTGTACTGGTTACTGTTGAGAATGAAGCGACAGATACCATCTTTAACGCTTCTGGTTTAGACTTTGACGTATTGAAGGCCTCAGCGATTGCCTATATCAATGCCAATACTTTGGTCCAAAAAGAGAATGCTGGAGAGATCGGCCACATTGTATCCTATCGTGATTTGCCAGATGCCTAAAGGAGAACACTATGACGAAGAAGATTGTCGCCCTTGCTGGAGACGGGATTGGACCAGAGATCATGGAGGCTGGCCTGTCCGTACTGAAAGCAGTGGCAGAAAAACCAATTTTGACTATTCAGTCCAAGCGCATCCATTTGGGGGAGCAGGGATTGATGCGGCTGGTCATCCTCTGCCAGCTTCTACTCTAGAAGCTACAAAGGAAGCGGATGCCATTCTCTTAGCGGCTATCGGAAGTCCTCAGTATGACCAAGCACCGATTCGTCCGGAGCAAGGTTTGTTGGCTCTTCGTAAGGAGCTCAACCTTTATGCCAACATTCGTCCGGTTAAAATCTATGATGCCCTCAAGCACTTGTCACCTTTGAAGGAGGATCGCATTCAAGGTGTGGATTTCGTAGTGGTTCGTGAGCTTACAGGCGGGATTTACTTTGGAGATCATATCTTAGAAGAAGATCAAGCACGGGATATCAATGACTACTCTCTTGAAGAAGTGGAGCGTATCGTACGTAAGGCTTTTGAGATTGCGCGTGGACGTCGCAAGAAAGTCACCAGTATTGATAAGCAAAATGTCCTCGCAACCTCCAAGCTTTGGAGAAAAGTGGCAGATCGAGTGGCTCAAGATTTCCCGGATGTGACCTTGGAGCACCAGTTGGTAGACTCAGCAGCCATGCTCATGATTACCAATCCTTCACGCTTCGATGTTATCGTGACGGAAAATCTCTTTGGAGATATCCTTTCAGATGAGTCCAGTGTCTTGTCTGGAACTCTTGGCGTCATGCCGTCGGCTAGCCATTCAGAGTCAGGGCCAAGTATGTATGAGCCTATTCATGGATCAGCTCCAGATATTGCGGGTCAAGGAGTGGCGAATCCAGTCTCGATGATCCTCTCTGTTGCCATGATGATGCGAGAAAGTTTTTGATCGAGAAGAAGACGCTAGACGAATTGAAGAAGCCGTAGAGGCGACTCTTCTTTGCAGGGATCTTTACTAGAGACCTAGGAGGCAGAGCTTCGACAAAAGAAATGACAGAAGAAATTATAAAACGATTATGAGTGTAAAAGGAATGATTACGGGCTTGATCCTTCTATGGAATCTCTTCGTAGGGATCCTCTACGGAGTTGATAAGGAAAAGGCTAAACGAAATGACTGGCGGATACCAGAAAAGACCTTGCTCTTTTATGCTTTTGCAGTTGGGGGGCTAGGGGCTTGGACTGGAGGGCTCCTCTTTCATCACAAAACACAGAAATGGTATTTTAAAGTTACCTGGCTCTTAGGAACGCTTCTCACCCTATACACACTCTACGCTTTATGGAGGTAAGGATGGCAGGAAAATCAATTTTTGATAAAATCTGGGAACGGCATGTAGTGACCGGTGAGCAAGGCCAGCCCCAACTCATGTATGTGGACCAACACTATATCCACGAGGTCACCAGTCCCCAAGCCTTTCAGGGATTACGGGATGCAGGACGCAAGGTTCGACGGCCAGATTTAACCTTTGGAACCTTTGACCACAATGTCCCAACGGTTAACATTTATGATATCCGGGATGTGATTTCCAAGGCTCAGATTGATAAATTAGCTGAAAACGTTAAAGATTTTGGAATTGATCATGCGGCTCACGGTTCAGAAAAACAAGGAATCGTTCATATGGTGGGCCCTGAAACTGGACGAACTCAGCCTGGAAAGTTCATTGTCTGTGGAGACAGCCATACCGCAACCCATGGCGCTTTCGGTGCAATTGCCTTTGGAATTGGAACCAGTGAGGTAGAGCATGTCTTTGCCACCCAGACCATCTGGCAGGTCAAACCCAAGAAGATGTTGGTCGAATTCACCGGAACCCCGCAAAAAGGGATCTATTCAAAGGATTACATCCTAGCTTTGATAGCGCGTTACGGTGTTGCCTGCGGCGTTGGCTATGTCGTAGAGTATCGGGGCGAAGCGATTGATCGCTTGACCATGGAAGAGCGGATGACCATCTGCAATATGTCCATTGAATTTGGATCTAAGATGGGAATCATGAATCCAGACCAAAGACCTTTGATTACCTAGAAGGTCGTGAATGTGTGCCACAAGATTTTGAAGCTGCAGTAGCGGACTGGAAGACCTTGGTCAGTGATGACGATGCCGTATATGACAATGTCATCCGTATGGATGTATCTGACTTAGCTCCGATGGTGACTTGGGGGACCAATCCTTCCATGGGAGTGGACTTTGAAACTTCCTTTCCAGAGATTCGTGACATGAATGATGAGCGGGCCTATCATTATATGGATCTAGAACCTGGCCAAAAACCAGCAGACATTGAATTAGGCTATATCTTTATCGGATCTTGTACCAACGCGCGTCTCAGCGATTTGGAGTTGGCAGCCAAGTTTGTGAAAGGCAAAAAGATTGCGCCCAACTTAACAGCCATTGTCGTACCTGGTTCTCGTCCGGTTAAGCAGGCTGCTGAAAAGTTAGGCTTGGACAAGATCTTTATAGATGCAGGCTTTGAATGGCGTGATCCAGGTTGCTCTATGTGTCTAGGAATGAATCCAGATAAGGTTCCAGATGGGGTCCACTGTGCCTCTACCAGCAACCGAAATTTTGAAGACCGCCAAGGGTTTGGGGCCAAGACCCATCTCTGTAGCCCTGCTATGGCAGCTGCAGCGGCAATAGCAGGACGCTTTGTCGATGTGCGCCAAATGCCCGAAGTCCAGTAAAGGAGGAATCATGGAGAAATTTACCATTTATACGGGGACAACCGTTCCCTTAATGAACGATAATATCGATACCGACCAAATCCTCCCCAAGCAATTCTTAAAGCTGATTGATAAAAAAGGCTTTGGCAAATACCTCATGTATGCTTGGCGCTATTTGGACGATCACTATACCGAGGATCCAACATTTATCTTTAATAAGCTGGAATACCGCAAGGCAACCATTTTTGATCACTGGTGACAATTTTTGGGGCAGGTTCCTCTCGGGAACATGCAGCCTGGGCCTTGGCTGATTATGGCTTTAAAGTCGTCATCGCCGGATCCTTCGGAGATATCCATTACAATAATGAGCTCAATAATGGCATGCTTCCGATTGTCCAACCGCTAGAGGTTCGTCAAAAATTGGCAAGCTTGAAGCCGACAGATCCAGTCACAGTGGATTTGGAAGAGCAGAAGATCATCTCGCCTGTAGGAGAGTTTAGCTTTGAGATCGATGGGGATTGGAAGCACAAATTGCTCAATGGTTTGGATGATATTGGGATTACACTTCAGTACGAAGACTTGATCACCGCTTATGAAAAGCAACGGCCCGCCTATTGGCAATAAAAATTGTATAGTTAATTAAGAATTTTCAGAAAATATATTGAAGCTTTTTTGGAATTTTGATAGAATAGAAAAAAAGAAATAGAAGAGGACGAAATTTATGACAAAACACATTCAATGGGACGGAACACTTTCACAAGAAGGATTTGACATTCTTAAAGGCGAGGGTGGTTGTATCGTCTGCCCTACCAAAGTCGGCTACATCATCATGACCAGCGACAAGGCTGGCTTGGAACGCAAGTTTGAAGCCAAAGAACGTAACCGCAACAAACCAGGTGTCGTTCTTTGCGGAAGTATGGATGAACTTCGTGCCCTTGCGCAATTGAATCCTGAAATCGAAGCCTTCTACCAAAAACATTGGGATGAAGATATCTTGCTTGGTTGTATCCTTCCTTGGCGTGAAGATGCCTATGCCAAATTACAAGCCTTCGGCGATGGACGTGAAGAACTCATGACAGATGTTCGTGGAACCAGCTGTTTTGTCATCAAATTCGGTAAAGCTGGTGAGCAAATCGCCAAAGAAATGTGGGAAAAAGAAGGCAAAATGGTTTATGCCTCTTCAGCTAACCCATCTGGTAAAGGAAATCGTGGGAAAGTCGAGGGAATCGGAGAGCGAATCGAAGGTGCCGTGGATTTGGTCATCGAAGCCGATGATTATGTAGCCTCTATCCAACCAGACAAGACTATTGAAACTCGCTATGAACAAGGAGTGATGGTTTCTATGGTTGATGCAGAAGGAAAACTCATCCCAGAACAAGGAGCAGGTAGCCGTTCTGTCAATACTTGCCCAGTCGTGATCCGTAAGGGATTGGATATCGACAAGATCATGATGCACTTATCTGATCATTTCAACTCTTGGAACTACCGCCAAGGGGAGTACTATTAAAAGATAGAAAAAAGGTCGTTACAGTTCGTAACGACCTTTTACTTGTCTATTTTATCGAATAGCTGATTTCCAACTTTAATAAGTCACGACATTAATCTCACCCTTGTCGTACTCAGCGATAAAGATGTCATCGACATTTTCAAATCCTTTTTTATTCAGTTCGGCCATAAGCCATTCTTCAGTTTTACCGATGTACTCTAAGATTTCTACTTGGACTACACCATCTGTAATGATTGGGTATTTGGGATTTTCATCTCCCATTCGAACGATTATGAGTTGGCCATTTTGTTCGATGACGGCTCTTTTGACTTCTTTCAATTGGAAGACCCCTTGAGAGCGCAACTTAAGAGCGACGTCAGAAGCAGAAAGGCCTTTTGAGCGACAAGCTTCTGGATCTAATTTTCCGTTTTTTATGATAATAGTTGGTTTTCCATCAATCAGATGTTTGATGAAGTAAACATTGGTATTAAGCCATTTGAGTGACAGAATCAAAATCGTCCAGATGATGAGGATGACGATATATTGAAGGATGGTAATCGAGCTATTGTAGATGACCCCGCCGATAATACCCCCGAGAACAAAGTTCTGTATTTGGTCTACTGCAGAACTTGGAGCTAAATTTCCTTTTCCTGTTACGTTAATAACAAAAACAAGAGAAAGAAGCCCCAAGGCCAATTTAATTGCAATTGTAGCAAAAAAGCTTATCATTTTTCAACCTCCACCAGTTCTACATCTGTTTTATATAAGTCCATTTTTTCAAGTAAATAGCTATCTGGGTCTGTTCCGCTAATCGCACGATAGAATTGCTTGTCTACCTTGATAATAGCTCCGTCGGTCGTATCCGAAGTATTGACATAGACATCTTCTTTATCTACACCTAATTCTTTTGAAACAACTTCGATAAAGTGTAGGGAAGAGCGGAATTGATTGTCATTAGACTGATTGTTTTGAAAATTTGAAATGCCAATCAAAACAACGGCTACTAAGATTAAGACAGAAATAATAGACAATTCACGGAACTTACTTCCACGTTTATCCTTATATGCCTTAAAGACAAAAAAAGCAGTTACCAACACTAAGAGAATGGACATAATCACCATAACCCAATTTTGCTGGCTAATCTGACTCAGTACATAGTCGTAGGAATAGAATTTCATAAAAACCCTCTCTTTTGTTAATTCAAGATATTATAAACCATTTCAATCCATACTTCAATAATTTAAAATGAAAATTCTATTTTTTTAAGGTTTGGATTGTACCTTAAAGGTTGGAGAATGGCAGTAGGAGTTTTCTATCTAATCGAAATTTGGTACACTAGTGCTATGAAGATGGAAGATACAATGAAAAAAGCGATCATTTTAGGGGCTACAGGGGGGATTGGCCGTCAGCTAGCGAAAGAATTGGCAAGAAGTCTGGATTATCTGGTCTTAGTAGGACGTGATCCAGACAAACTCTCCCAAGTCCAAGAGGAACTAACTGGGAGCAAGGCGCAGCTGTCAACCGTAATATTAGATATGCTAGATCAAAAGTCTCTAGAAGCTTTTGTAGAGGACCTAGATGCAGATCTTCTTGTCAATTGTGCGGGGGTAGCCTATTTTTCCCTAGGCAGCTATCTAGCTACAGCAAATGAGAAAGATCTCTGGCAAATCAATTACCATGCTCCGGTCCAACTAATTAAGCAATTAGTGCAGAAGAATCAGAAGATTCAGCTGGTCCAGCTGTCATCTCTGGCTGCTCTTTTTCCTCATCCCTATTTAGCAGCCTACAGTTCCAGCAAGGCTGCCTTGCAGACCTACACTCTTGCTATCCAGGAGGAACTCAGTCAATCAGATTCCCCGGTCCAGCTATGTCTGTACATTCTAGGACCAGTCCAAACAGCTATTTTTCCTCCCGAACTAGTAGAAGCATTGGGAGGCAGTCGCTTGCAGATGAAGCCTGAGAAAGTCGCTCAGCAGTTGATTCGGTTCATAGAAAGAGATACTTCCTATGCTGTTATCGGCCTTCGCTATCGCTTGCTCGTTTCGCTAGGTCGTCTGCTTCCCCAAAGATGGATTATTCGTCTCCTTGCAAGGTATTTACGAAAGGGACTTAATAGATGAAATTTATATTTATATTTTTAAGCGTTGTTTATCTTCTCTTATTTCTCATCCGTTGGTTGCTGTCCCTCATTTATTATAAAAAAGGCCAGTCTCATATTGCGGACTTCCCAGAAGAGCTTTTTACAGTGGTCCAACCTATCCTCTCTGGGGATCCTCGTTTAGAGAGTGATTTGCGGGCCAATCTCCAGCAAACAAAAGCAGTGGAATTCTACTGGTTGATTGACCAGTCTGATACAGAAGCCCAGCGAGTAGCAGATCAGATTTGCCAAGATTCTTCCTTTGCCCAACGCATTCGAATCTTTCTCATTGAAGATGTCCCTCAGGGGATTAATCCCAAGAGTTATAAGATTGAGCAGGTTGTAGAGGAGCTGACCCGACCTTATCTGATTGTTTTGGATGATGATAGTGTGATTGATTTTTCTAAAATGGGTGAGTTGACTGCCTATCTGGGTCAAGAGGTTATTCTGACAGGTATTCCCTATAACCAAGAAAGAAGTAATTTCTGGTCCAAGCTGGTTGCAGCATTCGTCAATGGCAATTCCTTTATTACCTATTTTACTATGGCAGAAGTTGAGGCGAATCACTCCATCAACGGGATGTTTATATCCTACCGGTAGAACTTGCAAAAGAGCAGGGGCTCTTCACAGCGATTAAGGATTATCTATGTGATGATTTAGCTGTGGCCGATTTTTTAAGGAGTAAAGGAGTATCCATTGTCCAAACACGGGTCACCTGCAATGTTCGAACCACTATCAAGGATGCCAAGCAATACCTGCTCCAGATGAAGCGATGGCTTCTCTTTAGCTCTATCTATCTCAAAGAACACATGGACTGGAAGGTCTTTTGTCTCATTGGTTTACCTAGTTTTATGCCTTTTACAGGCTTCATCCTAAGTCTGTTTTTAGGTTGGCCTTATCTTCTTCTAGGCTTGAGTTTACTACTATTCAAGGCAGTATGGATGCTCCTCTATCGACAAAGCATTCTATCCAATCGCCTACACTTGGATGAAGTCGCCTACGAAGTGCTGAGTGATTTCCTGCTTCCTTGGCTCTTTGTCTATGTTCTAGTGACTCCTCCTGTGATTAATTGGCGGGGGCGGAAGATTCGTGTGACAGATGGAAGGATTCGTTATGAGTAAGATGAAGTCCTATCTAGACCGTTTGTCTGCTTTGTCTCTTGATCAGACCATGCTAGACTCTGATCGCTTGGTCCTCTTTCTTAGTGGGAGCAGTGATATCACTTGTGCTGGGCTGACAGCTGGACAACTAGATCTCCTCCATGCTATTTGTCCATCTGGCTATTCAGTGGTAGCCAGTAATTTTCCCTTCAATCAAGATTTTGAACATATAAAGTCTCCACAAGTATCCCTCTTGTCAGCTTCTGCATCCAATATCATCTACTATTGGCATACGATTTTGAACCTTCGTTTCCAAAAGTTGTTACAGGAGCACTTGTCTCCCTTGTTGGAAGCGCAGGAAGTAGTTCTTGTTTGTAAGAGTTCAGGTGTCAATATGCTGACCCAGTGGTTCAGAAGTTTAGGGAATCAGGTCACCCTTCCAAGATTGCGTGTGATAGCGCTTGGCCCGGTTTCCCATCTTCTCTTAAATCAAAAAGAACTAGAGCTACTGGTCATCAAAGGAAAGAAAGATCCTTATTCACGTATTCTGGATCGCCACTCAGCGGATATTCAAGTGGATACGGATCATTATAGCTATGAGTACAGAGAAGATGTGAAAGGAATCATCTATGACTGGATTAGAAAAAGTGATAAAAATCGATGTGATTAGCGTCCCCTTTAGTGGCCATTTGTTTCCAACCTTGACCCTGGTGAAACCCTTGCTGGAGGATCCGCGTTTTCAGATCCGTGTTATTACAGGTTTTCAGAAAAAGGCATTGGTTGAGCAGATTGGTTTTGACTGCCTTGCCTTGTTTCCTGATCGTCCGACAGTGATGGAAGATATAGCCAATACATCAAAGCAAGCAAATCTATTGATCATGTACCAACAATTAATGGCCAATAGCAGACTGGTCCCTGAAGTTTCGACGAAATAAATCGAATTTGGGACTCTGAGGGAAGCCCTGACTTGGTTATTGCAGATTTTGTAGCAGCTCCTGCTGGAGTTTTAGCAGATCGTTTGGGCATTCCCTGGATTACGACCATTCCAAGTCCAGTAGCGATTGAAAGTCGCACGACAACACCTGCTTATCTAGGTGGCTGGAAACCGCACCAGGGAACCTTCTACAAGTGGAGAGATGCGCTGGGTAGGCGAGTCATCCGTCTGGCAAAGAAAGTTGGACTTGCGCTGGTTAAGAAGAATCTCGATACCCTAGAGGATTTCAAATTGTACCGTGAAGATGGGACAGAAGCCATCTATTCTCCCTATTCAATCTTAGCTCTGGGCATGAGAGAGTTGGAGTTTCGAGACGATTTTCCATCCCAGCTCAAATGGATTGGTTATCGCTGTTTATCTTTTGATCGGCTTCCTCAAGAGCAGAAGCAGTATTTCACTAGCTCTAAAAAGCGGGTCCTCGTTACCTGTGGGACCCATTTAAAGTGGGAAAAAGAGCGGATGATAGAGTTTGCAAAGCTTTTGAGCCAAGAACATCCTGACTATGTCTTTTACGTAACCTTAGGCGACCCTAATGGTTTGGAGAATCCACCCAAGATGTTGTCGGAGAATCTTTTGATCTTTGATTATCTTCCATATTCAGATGTTTTGGAACAGATGGATTTTGCCATTCATCATGCAGGTGCGGGGATTTTGATGGGGTGTATCGAAGAGGGCATTCCAAGTCTGATTTTGCCCCAGGACTATGACCAGTTTGACAATGCGGTTCGGGCTGAGTTATTCCAAATAGGGTTGGTCTCTCGTAAAAAGACAGATTCCGAAGTCTTGCGCTTATTTAATGAATTGGTTTCTCGGGAAGATTGGTCGCACCTAAAGGCTCTGGCTCAGAAAAGCAAAGTCTACCAGCCAACAAAGATTCTTTATCAAGAGATAGAGAAACTCTTGAAAGTGAGGTTATAGAAGAAGTGGAGGGGGAGACTCCTGTTTGCTTTCTTCCAAAGCCCTACTATTATTGAACATAAAAAAACTAGAGGTTTGACTCTAGTCTTTTTGTTTTTGATGGGTGATGTTTTTTCCCCAGGAGATGATGTTTTCATTCTTGTTGAGGATGCGCTTGATATTGTCCTTGTGGCGGATGATGATCAAGGTCGCCAAAGCGAGGACAATAAGAGTGAAAATCAGGTCATAGCTTGGGAGGATCCAGCCAGTCAATGGGAGGAAGAGCACTCCTAAACTAGCCAAAATAGCAACCGTTACACTTGAAAAAGAAATCATGCTGGTTAAATAGAGGCTAACAAAGAAATAGATGGCTAAGAGGATGAGGAAAACGGGAGAGAAACCAATGAGAACCCCAGCACTGGTCGCGACTGCCTTGCCTCCTTTAAAGTTAGCAAAAATAGGGAAGGTGTGTCCAAGGACGGCGAGAAGACCAAAGACCATTGGTGAAATCCCTGTAACCCCAAAAATAGTCGGCAATAAAACAGCCAAGGTTCCTTTGAGGAAATCAACCGCAAAGACAACCAGACCAGCCTTCGTCCCTAGGATTCGGAAGGTATTGGTGGTCCCTGTATTTCCAGAACCGTGTTCCCGTAGATTGATGTTAAAGAAGATTTTCCCAATCCACAAACCAGAAGGGATAGAACCTAATAAGTATGCTAATACGAGTAAAAGAATAGTTTTCATCATAGTTTCATTATATCAAAAATGCTTTGAATGAAAAAGAAAATTTCTAGCTGATTTGTCACATCGGATAGTTGATTTGATCCAATCGCACTTAAATAGCCTAGCTAAAGGGAGAGAAGAAAGAAAAATTTTGCAAAATTTCCTAAAAAGCTGTAATATAGAAAAGATGAACAAACAGGAGGTTCCTTGTGTCTAAAAAGGAAATCAACATTAATAATTATAATGACGATGCCATTCAGGTACTAGAAGGGTTGGATGCGGTCCGTAAACGTCCAGGGATGTATATTGGATCGACAGATGGAAATGGGCTTCACCATTTGGTCTGGGAAATTGTCGACAATGCGGTCGATGAAGCCCTATCTGGTTTTGGTTCTCAAATTGACGTTACCATCAACAAAGACGGGTCCCTATCTGTAGCTGACCAAGGTCGTGGAATGCCGACCGGGATGCATGCTATGGGCAAACCAACCGTTGAGGTGATCTTTACGGTCCTCCATGCGGGAGGGAAGTTTGGTCAAGGGGGCTATAAGACTTCTGGAGGTCTTCACGGAGTGGGATCTTCGGTCGTAAACGCCCTTTCTAGCTGGCTAGAGGTTGAGATTACCCGTGATGGAGCTGTCTACAAGCAACGTTTTGAAGATGGTGGGAAGCCTGTTACCACTCTTGAAAAGATTGCGTCGGCTCCTAAGTCTAAGACGGGAACTAAGGTTACCTTCATGCCGGATCCAACCATCTTCTCAACGACAGATTTCAAGTTTAATACCATTGCAGAACGGATCAAAGAGTCAGCCTTCTTGCTCAAGGATGTAACGCTGACGCTGACCGATCTCCGTAAGGAAGAAGACAACTATGTCGCCTTCCATTACGAGAATGGTGTTCAGGATTTCGTTGAGTACTTGAACGAAGATAAGGAAACCTTGACGCCCGTTCTCTACTTTAGTGGCGAATCAGATGGTTTTCAGGTAGAAGTGGCCATGCAATACAATGATGGTTACTCTGATAATATCTTGTCCTTCGTCAACAATGTCCGCACCAAGGATGGGGGAACCCACGAGACAGGACTGAAGACAGCCATTACCAAGGCTATGAACGACTATGCAAGAAAGACGGGTCTTCTCAAAGAAAAAGACAAGAACCTAGAGGGATCCGACTATCGCGAAGGCTTGTCTGCTGTACTTTCGATCTTGGTGCCAGAAGCTCATTTGCAATTTGAAGGGCAGACTAAGGACAAACTAGGAAGTCCACTTGCTCGACCAGTCGTTGACGGGATTGTCGCTGACAAGTTGACCTTCTTCCTCATGGAAAATGGGGAGTTGGCTTCCAATCTGATCCGCAAGGCTATCAAGGCCCGGGATGCGCGTGAAGCTGCTCGGAAGGCGCGGGATGAGAGTCGAAATGGCAAGAAGAACAAGAAGGATAAGGGGCTCTTGTCTGGTAAATTGACCCCAGCCCAGTCCAAGAATCCTGCCAAGAACGAACTCTATCTAGTCGAAGGAGACTCAGCCGGTGGATCGGCCAAGCAAGGTCGGGACCGCAAGTTCCAGGCTATCCTTCCACTTCGAGGGAAGGTTCTCAATACTGAGAAGGCTAATATGAGTGATATCCTCAAAAACGAGGAAATCAACACCATGATCTACACTATTGGTGCTGGAGTCGGGGCTGACTTTACGATTGAAGATGCCAACTATGACAAGATTATCATCATGACCGATGCGGATACGGATGGAGCCCACATTCAGACCCTTCTCCTAACTTTCTTCTATCGCTATATGCGACCTTTGGTCGAAGCAGGACGTGTCTATATCGCCATGCCTCCACTTTATAAAATGTCGAAAGGCAAAGGGAAAAAAGAAGAAGTGGCTTATGCCTGGACGGATAGTGAATTGGAAGACCTGCGCCGGACCTTTGGCCGTGGGGCAACCCTTCAACGTTACAAAGGATTGGGGGAGATGAATGCGGACCAGCTTTGGGAAACCACCATGAACCCAGAAACCCGCACCTTGATTCGTGTCACCATTGATGACTTGGCGCGTGCAGAACGCCGTGTCTCCGTCCTAATGGGTGATAAAGCAGCCCCTCGTCGTCAATGGATCGAAGATAACGTTAAGTTTACGCTGGAAGAAAATACGGTATTTTAAGGATAAGGTGGATAATATGAATTCTGATTTAGGAATTGCTTCTTATGTCTTTGGAAAAGTTGCTGATTTTTCTTTGAATTATTTCTTTAAAGATATAGGTATTAAGAATGATAATGATATTCGAATTCTTGAGAAAGTTGTTAAAGATTTTAAAGAATATATTAATGGTCGTCACAAAGATAATCCTAGCTTTGAAAGAGTAATGAATTTTTGGGATCATAAACGCATATTTAAGTCAATCCTTTTGTTAATTTATAATCCTGAAAAGAAGTATTTAGATTTTAAAGATTCTTTAGAATATGGTGATTATCTAAATAAATCTGAACGAGAGTTTTCAGAACAGTTGATGGACGAGCTATATGATGAATTACTTAAATCAATAACTGATTTATCGGAAGATAGTAAACCAACTATTTTAGCTATTCAGATACCAATACTTGATGCGCAAAAATAGAAATCATAAAATTATTAAAGATCAAATTGATGAAATTAAAAAAAATAATCTATGAAAATAATTCAATAGATAGAGAAAAATAATGAAGAAAACCATTTTCATGAAAATTTGCAACAAATGAATAATAAAAGTGAGAGTTTATCACTGAATATTATTGGTGGTTTTAGTGGTGGTAACTGGAACAGATATGAAATAGAAAATTTTGATAATTCGAGGGAAATTATTAGAAAGCTAATCATTGATAAAAAATTTGAAAACATTTTTTTAAATAATTACATGGATTATTTAAATGATTACAATGGTATATTGACTATATTAGATAATCTTGATAGCAATAAGGACGAATTTGACAAGATTGAAACAATGGCAATTGTTGCAAAACGTCATATTGAGAATTTTAATATGACTTTAAAAAAAATAGAAAGATGTTTGCAACTGTATTATGATACTGAGATTCAGTATACAGGTGTTATTGAAAGTAGTACAGATTTTAAATCTTCTTGAAAGAATGCTAAATAGAGGTTCGATAATAACTGAAGAAAAAAAATATAAATTTTTTATTAATCCTAAAGACGATATTTACTTTAATGTCTATTTGTCGAAGGAGGAGATTGATTATATTAACCAACATGATGAAAAATTGTTAATTTACGCTCAATTTGGTGGAGAATATTTTAATCTAGCTTCATTTAATAAACATACTAAAATTAGCATCGTTGCAGAAATGCTCTTGGAATTAGTAGATAAAAAAAATTTACCTGCTAAGTATTATAAAATTGGTAATTACTTAATTGGTGAAGGGTAAATGGATAATTATATATTTTATTTAGTAATTGAATTTAGACTATTTTGAAATTTCCTATAAAAAATGATCCCAGATTATCTTACTGATTGGATTAATAATTTTTGTTATATATTTATAATATCTAGTTTTTGTAATCTTTGTACTAGACAAATTTCATTATTAAGTTTTTTTATTAAGGATGTTATCATGGAAACAGAATCCGCAATATTGAATCTTATTCTAAAAATTGCTGAATCCCTGCAAGTGGAAGCAGTGGCCTTATCTGGATCGAGGACTAGTCCACATCCTCTGAAAGACGAGTTCCAAGATTATGATGTGGTCTATATTGTTGAGAATCTAGAAGACCTAATTTCTGATTCATCATGGTTGGACCAGTTTGGTAAACGCATCATTGAGCAAGAAGTTGCTCTAGGACATCGACGTCTGTATCTCATGCTTTTTGAAGACAGCAACCGTATTGATTTGACTCTCTGTCCTAAGGAGCACATAAAAGAGTGGGTGGATAGCGAGGCTGGTTTCAAAGTCTTACAAGACGACAAAGGTTTGTTTGAAGCCTATCAGCCTAATCTGAACCGCTACTGGACCCGTCCGCCTACCGAAGAAGAATTTGCTGCATCCTGCAATGAATTTTGGTGGGTATCGGCCTATGTCGTAAAGGCCATTCGAAGAAATCAGCTTATCTATGCGACGGATCACCTCTATGGCATTTGCCAGCAAGAACTCCTCAAGATCTTGAGTTTGCAGCTGGCAAGTGATAAGGGAGCAGTTGATATCGGTAAGAACTACAAGTACCTCTTTCACTATCTCCCAACTGAGAAAGAGAAGGAGTTCTCAGCTCTGCTAAATCTATCTAGTATAGAGAAGGTCAGCCAGTCCTTATTTGCTACCATGAATGTTTTTGATCGGGAAGCTAAAAGTTTAGCCCAAGAGATGGGATTTGCCTATGATCAGGAAGTGGCTGAGAAGATGATGGCTTATGCTGAAGAGAAACTGTCAAATCATTAATAAATCTATTTTAAACTATAAAAGGATCCTTTGGTTACTTGTGGTAACCGATTGCCTTTTTCTACAAAAGACTACTCAACATTCTTTGAAAGGAGTTGAACACGCCCTAAATACTGTGTGAAAAAGATAAATTCTCTTGTGAGCATGGCTCACTGCAAGAATTTCCTATTTTCACTTTGTATTTTACGGGCTTTGTATCCTATATGAGTAATATCCAAAATATGTCTTTAGAGGACATCATGGGAGAGCGCTTTGGTCGCTACTCCAAATACATTATTCAAGAACGGGCTCTTCCTGATATTCGGGATGGCTTGAAACCTGTTCAACGGCGGATTCTTTATTCTATGAATAAGGACGGGAATACCCATGACAAGGGCTACCGGAAATCTGCCAAGTCTGTCGGAAATATCATGGGGAATTTCCACCCTCACGGGGATAGGTCCATCTATGATGCCATGGTCCGTATGTCTCAAGACTGGAAGAATCGTGAGATTCTTGTAGAAATGCACGGAAACAATGGTTCCATGGATGGGGATCCACCGGCAGCCATGCGTTATACCGAAGCCCGTCTATCTGAAATTGCGGGTTATCTCCTTCAAGATATCGAAAAGTACACAGTACCATTTGCTTGGAACTTTGACGATACAGAAAGAGCCAACCGTTTTGCCTGCTGCCTTTCCAAACCTTTTGGTCAATGGGGCAACAGGGATTTCAGCTGGTTACGCGACAGATATTCCGCCTCATAACCTTGCTGAAGTCATCGATGCTGTGGTCTACATGATCGACCATCCATCTGCTAAGGTAGATAAGCTCATGGAGTTTTTACCTGGGCCTGACTTTCCGACTGGTGCCATTATCCAAGGGCGGGATGAGATCAAGAAAGCCTATGAAACAGGTAAGGGACGGGTGGTTGTTCGCTCTAAGACAGAGATTGAGCAACTCAAAGGCGGCAAGCAACAAATCATCGTCACTGAGATCCCTTATGAAATCAATAAGGCTGTCTTGGTCAAGAAGATTGACGATGTTCGCGTTAACAACAAGGTGGCCGGTATTGCTGAGGTTCGGGATGAGTCTGACCGGGATGGTCTTCGCATTGCCATTGAGTTGAAGAAAGATGCCAATGCAGACTTGATCTTGAACTACTTGTTCAAGTACACAGATTTGCAGGTCAACTACAACTTCAATATGGTGGCCATTGACAACTATACCCCGCGTCAAGTGGGAATTGTGCCGATTTTGTCTAGCTACATTGCTCACCGTCGGGATATCCTTGTCGCTCGCTCTCGCTTTGACAAGGAAAAGGCGGAACGACGCCTCCACATCGTAGAGGGCTTGATCCGCGTCATTTCTATCCTTGATGAAGTCATCGCTTTGATCCGTGCTTCTGATAACAAGGCAGATGCCAAGGAAAACCTCAAGATCAGCTACGATTTTACCGAAGAACAAGCAGAAGCCATTGTTACCTTGCAATTGTACCGCTTGACCAATACGGATATCGTAACCTTGGAAGAAGAGCATGCTAACCTCAAGGAGCAAATTGCGACCTTGGCAGCCATCATTGGGGATGAACGGACCATGTTCAATCTCATGAAGAAGGAATTGCGTGAAGTTAAGAAACTCTTTGGCAATCCGCGTCGCAGTGAGTTGCAAGACACCGCTAAGACGATCGAGATTGATACAGCTAGTCTGATTGTCGAAGAGGAGACATTCGTCAGCGTGACCCGTGCTGGTTATATCAAACGAACCTCTCCTCGTTCTTTCAATGCATCTACAGTGGAAGAAGTCGGTAAGCGAGACGACGATGAATTGATTTTTGTAGAGCCTGCTAAGACTACCCAGCATCTCTTGCTCTTTACCAATTTAGGAAATGCCATTTATCGACCTGTTCATGAATTGGCAGATACCAAGTGGAAGGATATCGGAGAACACCTCAGTCAGACCTTGACCAATTTCGAGCAGGAAGAAGAAATTATTTTTGCAGAGATTGTGGATCAGTTTGAGGGCGTGACCTACTTCGCAGCTACTCAACAGGGACAAATCAAGCGCTTTGATCGTAAGGAATTGAGCCCATGGCGGACCTACCGTTCCAAATCAACGAAGTACGCTAAGCTGAAAGACGATGCAGATCGCATTGTCGCTGTCGCGCCAGTTGTTCTGGAAGACATCATGATCATTACCCAAAATGGTTATGGTCTGCGCTTCAATATTGAAGAAGTCCCAGTAGTTGGGGCTAAAGCAGCAGGGGTCAAAGCTATTAACCTGAAAGATGGAGATCAAGTGGTAGCCGTCTTTAAGTCAACAACACCAAGTATGTACATTCTGACTCAACGAGGCAGTCTTAAGCGGATATCGCAAGATGATATTCCTGTGACCAGCCGCGCTAAACGTGGACTGCAGGTCTTACGTGAGCTGAAGTCTAAGCCACACCGCGTCTTCAAGGCAGGTCCAGTCTTCACAGATCAAGGAGATTTGATCTCTTTACGAGCCAGGAAGAAGTAGGAGAGCAAGATCAAATCCTTCAAATCACCTCGACAACAGGTCAAGTGACAGAAGTGGATCTTACCCAGCTCAGCTTGTCAGAACGAACCAGCAATGGTTCCTTTGTCAACGATCAAATCTCTGATCAAGAAGTCTTTACTGCTAGAATTAAATAAAAACAAAATTAGCCGGTTTCTGGCTAATTTTTTTGCTAGATAAATTTTCTGAAAATTGCAAACATCACTTGAAATTCTCATGGAATGGTGTAAAATAGAGTACATGAATAAGTCATCTTCAAAGGTGGCTCTTGCTATTTAGCAAGTCTTGAATGGAAGAAGGAAAATAAATATGACAGTATCACTTGATTGGGAAAATCTTGGATTTTCTTATATGAAATTACCCTATCGATACATTGCTTATTACCGAAATGGAGCCTGGGAGAAGGGAGAGTTATCTGAAGATTCCACTCTTCATATTTCAGAATCTTCTCCAAGTTTGCACTATGGACAGCAAGCCTTTGAAGGATTGAAGGCTTATCGGACAAAGGATGGCAGTATTCAATTATTCCGTCCGGATGAAAACGCTAAACGCTTACAACGGACGGCTGATCGTCTTTTGATGCCTCAAGTTCCAACGGATATGTTTGTGGAAGCTTGTAAAGCAGTAGTGCGTGCCAATGAAGAATATGTCCCACCATATGGAACTGGTGGAACTCTCTATCTTCGCCCCTTGTTGATTGGGGTTGGAGATATTATCGGTGTGAAACCAGCAGAGGAATACATCTTTACCATCTTTGCAATGCCAGTAGGAAACTACTTCAAGGGTGGCTTGGTCCCAACCAACTTCTTGATCCAAGACGACTATGACCGGGCAGCTCCTCATGGGACAGGTGCAGCGAAAGTTGGTGGAAACTATGCTGCTAGCCTCTTACCTGGTAAATTAGCTAAGTCTCGGAACTTCTCCGACGTGATTTACTTGGATCCAGCGACCCACACCAAGATTGAAGAAGTAGGGTCAGCAAACTTCTTTGGAATTACAGCTGATAATGAGTTTGTCACTCCACTGAGTCCTTCCATCTTGCCATCAATTACCAAATATTCCTTGCTCTATCTAGCAGAGCATCGTCTTGGTTTGACACCAATCGAAGGGGATGTGCCAATTGATAAGCTAGACCGCTTCGTCGAAGCAGGTGCTTGTGGAACAGCAGCGGTCATTTCTCCTATTGGTGGAGTTCAACACGGAGATGACTTCCATGTCTTCTATTCAGAAACAGAAGTAGGACCAATTACCCGGAAGCTTTATGATGAATTAACAGGCATCCAGTTTGGTGATATTGAAGCGCCAGAAGGATGGATTTTCAAGGTAACTGAATAAATCAATCATAAGAGGGGGACTCCCTCTTTTTTCATAGGAATAAATACTAGCAAAATAAAATAATTTAATCATGAAACATTTTCGGCTTGCAAGCATGTGAAAAATTTTGTAAAATAAAGGGGTTGAAATGAGGTGGAAGAATGAGTAAGAAAGATAAAAAAATTGAAATTCAAATTGCAGATAGTAAAGTGCTTGTAGGTAAAGAAACCTTTGATGGCTACCAATTAACGATTGGAAAAAAGGCTATTGCTGAGATTGCTGATATGGGTGCTCAGTTTGCTCTTGTGAAAAACGGATCCGTAGATAGTCTTTTTAAATCCCTTGAAAAAGCAGTGGAAAGTGCCATCGAAAATTATAATTTGAACAAATAAGGGGTTGCATTTTCATTTAATCAATGGTATAATTGTGTCTGTTGATTTGCTTGGAGAGATAGCGAAGAGGCTAAACGCGACGGACTGTAAATCCGCTCCTTCGGGTTCGGGGGTTCGAATCCCTCTCTCTCCATTCTATGTTTGGGGTATAGCCAAGCGGTAAGGCAAGGGACTTTGACTCCCTCATGCGTTGGTTCGAATCCAGCTACCCCAGTTCTAGGTAATATCAGATAAGGTGGTAAAATATCTACTCAGGTATTTTATTTCTTTATATGAAGAAGTCGTTGTAGATCATTTTGATTTCGTTGCGAGTGCTTGCTTAGGAAAAATAATTATAAGTATGTCAAGTTTAGAAAACTTGATTGTTGGAGGATTTTTTAGATGAATGAATTTGAAGATTTGCTAAACAGTGTTAGCCAAGTTGAGCCAGGTGATGTTGTTACTGCTGAAGTTTTGACAGTTGACGCTACACAAGCTAACGTTGCAATCTCTGGAACTGGTGTCGAAGGTGTCTTGACTCTTCGCGAATTGACAAACGATCGTGATGCTGACATCAATGACTTGGTTAAACCAGGTGAAACACTTGAATTGCTTGTTCTTCGTCAAGTAGTTGGTAAAGATACTGATACAGTAACTTACCTTGTATCTAAAAAAACGTTTGGAAGCTCGCAAAAGCATGGGACAAATTGGTCGGACGTGAAGAAGAAGTTGTTACTGTTAAAGGAACTCGCGCTGTTAAGGGCGGACTTTCAGTAGAATTTGAAGGACTTCGTGGATTTATTCCAGCTTCAATGCTTGATACTCGTTTTTGTACGTAACACTGAACGTTTCGTAGGTCAAGAATTTGATGCTAAAATCAAAGAAGTTGACGCAAAAGAAAACCGCTTCATCCTTTCTCGTCGTGAAGTTGTTGAAGCTGCATCAGCTGCAGCACGCGCTGAAGTATTTGGTAAATTGAACGTTGGTGATGTTGTAACTGGTAAAGTTGCTCGTATCACTAGCTTCGGTGCTTTCATCGATCTTGGTGGTGTTGATGGATTGGTTCACTTGACTGAATTGTCACACGAACGCAACGTTTCACCTAAATCAGTTGTAACTGTTGGTGAAGAAATCGAAGTGAAAGTTCTTGACTTGAACGAAGAAGAAGGTCGTGTATCACTTTCATTGAAAGCTACAACACCTGGACCATGGGATGGCGTTGAACAAAAATTGGCAGCTGGTGATGTAATCGAAGGTACAGTTAAACGTTTGACTGACTTTGGTGCATTCGTTGAAGTGTTGCCAGGTATCGATGGACTTGTTCATATCTCACAAATTTCACACAAACGTGTTGAAAATCCAAAAAGATGTTCTTAAAGTTGGACAAGAAGTAACTGTTAAAGTTCTTGAAGTAAATGCTGCTGATGAACGTGTATCACTTTCTATCAAAGCACTTGAAGAACGTCCAGCTCAAGAAGAAGGCGAAAAAAACAAGAAAAAAACGTCAACAACGTCCACGTCGTCCAAAACAAGAAAAAAACGTGACTTTGAACTTCCAGAAACTCAAACTGGATTCTCAATGGCTGACTTGTTTGGTGATATCGAATTGTAATATTCAAAAGAGGCTGGGACAAAAGTCCTAGCCTCTCAATTGTCTTTGGATTATCGAGCAAGACGCAGTGGTTGAGTGGGCTCTACTACGCTGATTTCATCAGCTTTTACAGCCCTACTCAACTGTGCGGAGGTGGGACGACGAAATCGAATTCTAACGAATTACCGATTTCTGTCCCACTCTCTTTTTTACTTGTAAAATTCTCGAGAATTTGATATACTATAACAGTTGCCACCCTTAGTGTAATGGATATCACGTAAGATTCCGGTTCTTGAGATGGGAGTTCGATTCTCTCAGGGTGGATGACGATAGGAGAGCTGAGAGGCTCTCTTTTTTGTTTCTAGGCAAGAAGCATTTTAAAAAGTAGGAGTAGGCCTTCGGGTCTCCTTTTTAATGTTCATAAGATAAAAAAACACCATGTCCTAGACATGGTGTTTGATTATTTGCTTAGTTTTTAGAAGCTGCTTGGAATTCTGGATTCTTCCATGCTTCATCAATAATAGCTTGCAATTCTTTTGCAGATGCTTGCATTTTTTGTGTTTCAGCGTCGTTCAATGGAATATTTACTGGACGAACGATACCGTGGGCACCAACGATAGCTGGTTGACCGATAAAGACGTTTTCGACTCCGTATTGGCCTTCTTGGAAGACTGAAAGTGGAAGTACGGCATTCTCGTCATCAAGGATGGCACGAGTGATACGAGCAAGGGCAACGGCGATACCGTAGTAAGTAGCCCCTTTCTTGTTGATGATTGAGTAAAGCAGCATCACGTACAGAGATGAAGAGATCTACAAGGTCAGCTTCATTCAAGTCACGGTTTGCTTGCAACCATTGTTCCAATTTTACACCGGCAACGTTAGCATGTGACCAAACAGCGAATTCTGAGTCACCGTGTTCACCCATGATGTAGGCGTGGACTGAACGTGCATCAACACCAATGGTTTCAGCAAGAGCTTGACGGAAACGAGCTGAGTCAAGAGAAGTACCAGACCCGATAACGCGTTCTTTAGGGAAACCTGAGAATTTCCAAGTAGAGTATGTCAAGACGTCAACTGGGTTTGCAGCTACAAGGAAGATACCGTTAAATCCTGAAGCAACAACTTGCTCAACGATTGATTTATTGATAGCAAGGTTTTTCCGACGAGGTCAAGACGAGTTTCACCTGGTTTTTGAGGAGCACCTGCAGTAATAACAACGAGGTCAGCATCCGCACAGTCTTCGTACTTAGCAGCATAAATTTTCTTAGGAGAAGTGAAGGCAAGAGCGTGGCTAAGGTCTTCAGCATCACCAACCGCTTTTTCAAACAATTGAGGGATTTCGATGATACCTAATTCTTGTGCGATACCTTGAGTAACAAGTGCAAAAGCGTAAGATGAACCTACAGCGCCGTCACCGACAAGGATAACTTTTTTATGTTGTTTAGTTAAAGTCATTATTCTAAACGTCTCCTTCTATTTTTTTGGGTTTCCCCATTCGCATTTATTCTACCACTTTTACTATTCTTTGTCACGGTTTTACGTTTAATTTGGACGATGTAAACGTTTTTACATTTGTGTTCCGAAGGAGAAAAAAAGTACTAAATGTGTTATAATAGTATGGTGAATTAATTAAAGAGAGGCATTGTTTTAATGCAGGATAATAACTTAGTTGATGTTAATTTAACATCGGAAATGAAGACCAGTTTTATCGATTACGCTATGAGTGTTATCGTGTCTCGGGCTCTTCCTGACGTACGAGATGGTTTGAAGCCAGTTCATCGTCGGATCTTATACGGAATGAATGAACTTGGGGTTACGCCAGATAAACCTCATAAGAAATCTGCCCGTATTACAGGGGATGTTATGGGTAAATATCACCCACACGGAGACTTATCAATCTATGAAGCTATGGTTCGTATGGCGCAATGGTGGAGTTATCGCTACATGCTTGTAGACGGTCATGGAAACTTTGGTTCCATGGACGGTGATGGCGCCGCTGCCCAACGGTATACGGAAGCTCGTATGAGCAAGATTGCTCTTGAAATGCTTCGAGATATCAACAAGAATACAGTTGATTTCACAGATAACTATGATGCCAGCGAACGGGAACCAAACGTCCTTCCAGCTCGCTTCCCTAACTTGTTAGTCAATGGGGCGACAGGGATTGCGGTAGGGATGGCGACAAATATCCCACCGCACAACCTCGGTGAGTCTATTGATGCTGTCAAGTTAATGATGGACAATCCTGATGTGACAACGCGTGAGTTGATGGAAGTGCTCCCTGGACCTGACTTTCCAACTGGAGCCTTGGTCATGGGCAAATCAGGTATTCATAAGGCCTATGAAACAGGAAAGGGCTCGATTGTTTTGCGTTCTCGCACGGAAATTGAAGAGACCAAGACTGGTCGTGAACGCATTGTTGTGACAGAATTTCCTTATATGGTCAACAAGACCAAAGTGCATGAACATATTGTACGTTTGGTCCAAGAGAAACGGATTGATGGCATTACTGCTGTTCGGGATGAATCAAACCGTGAAGGGGTTCGTTTCGTCATTGAAGTCCGTCGCGATGCTTCAGCTAATGTCATCTTAAACAATCTCTTCAAGATGACCCAAATGCAAACCAACTTTGGTTTCAACATGTTGGCTATCCAAAACGGTGTTCCAAAGATCCTCTCTCTTCGTGAGATTTTAGGATCATATATTGAGCACCAAAAAGAAGTGGTGACTCGTCGGACTATCTTTGATAAAGAGAAGGCGGAAGCTCGTGCCCATATCTTGGAAGGGCTCTTAATCGCTCTTGATCACATCGATGAAGTGATTAAAATCATCCGTAATAGCCAGACAGATGCAGAAGCACAAGCAGAATTGATGAGTAAGTTCAAGCTTTCAGAGCGTCAAAGCCAAGCTATCTTGGATATGCGTCTTCGTCGTTTGACTGGTTTGGAACGTGACAAAATTCAAAGTGAATACGATGATCTGGTTGCCTTGATTGCTGATCTTGCTGATATTTTAGCCAAGCCAGAGCGTGTAGCTACGATCATCAAGGAAGAGCTCGATGAAGTAAAACGCAAGTTTGGAGATCCACGTCGCACGGAGTTGATGGTGGGAGAAGTTCTTTCACTAGAAGATGAAGACTTGATTGAAGAGACCAATGTATTGATTACGCTGTCTAATAAAGGCTACATCAAACGTCTCGATCAGGACGAATTTACTGCTCAGAAACGAGGTGGCCGCGGTGTTCAAGGGACTGGTGTTAAGGATGATGATTTCGTCCGAGAATTGGTTTCTACCAGTACTCATGATCGTTTACTATTCTTTACCAATAAGGGGCGTGTATACCGTCTGAAAGGGTATGAAATTCCAGAATATGGTCGTACAGCCAAGGGGCTACCTATTGTTAACTTGCTTAAGTTAGATGATGGAGAATCGATTCAGACCATTATTAATGTTGCTCAAGATCGGAGTGAAGACGCCTATCTCTTTTTTACAACTCGTTCTGGACTAGTTAAACGGACCAGTGTGACCGAGTTTGCCAATATCCGTCAAAATGGTTTGAAAGCTCTTAATCTGAAAGATGAGGATGAGTTGATTAACGTCTTCCTCACCGATGGAAATACAGACGTTATCATAGGGACTAAATATGGATATTCGGTCCGCTTCAAAGAGTCTGTTGTTCGGAATATGGGGCGTTCAGCGACGGGAGTACGAGGGGTTAATCTTCGTCCAGGTGACCAAGTGGTCGGTGCAAGTGTGATTACCGATCAAGATGAAGTATTGATTATCACTGAAAAGGGATACGGTAAACGCACGCGTGCTGATGAGTATCCAACAAAAGGACGTGGTGGTAAAGGGATTAAAACTGCTAATGTCGTCGATAAGAATGGTCCTCTGGCTGGTCTCATGACTGTCAAGGGAGATGAAGACTTAATGATTATTACCAACACAGGCGTTATGATTCGTACGAGTGTTGCCAATATTTCACAAACTGGTCGCTCGACTATGGGTGTAAAAGTCATGCGTTTAGATCAAGATGCTCAAATCGTAACCTTTACAACCGTTCAAGCGGATGAAAAAGATGACTCAGAAATTGAAACTGAAAGTGAAGGATAAGATAAAGAATGGCATCTAGAAAAAGAAAAAAAGTGAAAAAAAGTTTGCGCAATCGTCTGATAAATATTGTTGCAACCTTGTTAATCCTTTTATCAATTGCTCTCATTTTTAATGCACCGATTCGAAACATGATTATGGTCTGGCATACAAATAAGTACCAGGTGAGCAAAGTTTCGAAAAAGACTATTGAGAAGAATAAGGAAGCTAAGACTAGCTTTGATTTTCAAGAGGTAAAATCTCTGTCGACAGAGGCAGTGATTAATGCTCAATGGCAGGCACAGAAGTTACCAGTAATTGGAGGAATTGCAATCCCAGAATTAAAGATGAACCTTCCTATTTTTAAAGGTTTGGACAATGTGGGTCTCTATTATGGAGCTGGTACCATGAAGGAAGATCAAGTCATGGGCCAAGGGAATTACTCCTTAGCTAGTCACCATGTCTTGGATTAACAGGCGCGAATGCTATGCTCTTTTCTCCATTGGACAATGCCAAGGCTGGAATGAAAATCTATGTCACAGATAAAGAAAAGATCTATACCTATGTGATTACCTCTTTGGAAACAGTATCTCCGGATCGTATTGATGTCATTGCTGACCACGAAGGTGTTAATGAGATTACTTTGGTTACCTGTGATGATTTAGCTGCAACCAATCGGATTATTGTTAAAGGTACGTTAGAAACGTCTGTAGACTATGATCAAGCTCCAAAAGAGATTTTAGAAGCTTTCAGCAAGTCTTACAATCAAATGCAATTGTAATCAAAAAGAAAAGAGGTTAAAAAGCCTCTTTTCTTGTTATTCTTTTGCCAACTTGTAAGCAAACGGTTACAAATTGTAACCATACTGAAATATTTTTTGAAGGTTTCTGTTCTATAATATAGTTGTGATAGAAAACAATATGGAGGATGATAGATGAGTAAGGACCATATTTATAAACTCTTAAGTCATTTTTATGGTTTGCTTGTCAATGATTTCCCAAAGACTGGTCTTGTTACCAAGGGAATCTATGAAGTTGAACAAGTCTATGAGGCGATTGAAAGCCTTCCTTCAGGACAAGAACATTTAATTCGATGTGAAATCCGTCAATTTTTAGCTACTCTGGACCAGGTCCAAAAAGGCTATCGAATTTCATTTACAAATGAAGAGACTAGAATATTGGAGAACCTTAAGGAAGAGGTTTGTCCCGTTTAAAAATTTCTCTAAAGAAGCAACCATTTTCCTCCTCAATTGCGAATTATTAATTGAGGAGGTTTTTTATGTATAATATCGTTTTTCAAGAATCAGGTCTCTTACCAAGAGAACGAATGGTTGCAGAAGGGGCAGACAAACTTAGTCATCAAGAATTACTTTCTATTCTTTTGCGAACGGGGAACAAATCAAAGAATGTTTATGAAATTTCTCAGGACCTTTTAGCAACTCTCAAGAGTCTGAAAGATCTTGGGAGTTTAAGTCTACAGGAATTACAAGAAATCCCTGGTATTGGAAAGGTAAAGGCGATTGAGCTGTTGGCGGCCATCGAACTTGGAAAAAGAGTACAGGCTGCAGAAGTCATAGAAACTGAGCAAATCATAAGTAGCCAAAAGCTTGCTCGTATGATGCAACAAGAAATAGGGCAAAAAAAACAGGAGCATCTCGTAGCACTCTATTTAAATACTCAAAACCATATTATCCATCAACAGGTCATTTTTATTGGAACGGTCGATCGAAGCATTGCTGAGCCTAGAGAGATTCTTCACTATGCTGTGAAGCATATGGCGACTTCCGTCATTCTCGTTCACAATCATCCTTCCGGTTTTATAAGACCTAGTAAGAATGACGATGGGGTCACACAACAGATGCTGGATGCTTGTAATTGCTTAGGAATCGTCTTTTTAGATCATTTGATTGTCTCTGCTGATGATTATTATAGCTATAGGGAAGAAACGGACCTCTTGGTCTAAAGCGTATAGAAAGATAAAAAGAAGCGAGATGAATGATAGGATCACTCTCCTCGCTCCTTTTTTCGTTAGGAAACCTGGTTTCTTCTAGTCCAGTTTCTTGAATTGGCTCCGATTTAAGGATTATTTTTTCTCATAAAGTAGAGTAGAGTTTGTAACTCACTTGTTAGGTCTACATATTGAACGACGACATCCTTTGGGACTGATAGATGAACAGGTGAAAAGCTTAATATTCCCTTGATGCCAGCTTCTACTAGTAGGCTTGCTACCTCTTGGGATTTAACACTCGGAACGGTTAAAATAGCCGTCTGAATATCCTGTCCAGCTAATTTTTCTTTTAGACTTGAAATACCGAAAATAGGAATCCCATCCTTGCTCTTAGTATCAACCAATTCATGATCATCCGTATCGAAAGCCATAACGATTTTCATCTTATTCCGTTCATGGAAACGATAGTGGAGTAGAGCACTTCCCATATTTCCAATTCCTACAATCGCAACGTTGGTAATTGAATTATCATTCAAGAGGTCTGCAAAAAAGTTCATCAACTTCTTGACATCGTAGCCGAAACCACGACGTCCTAACTCACCAAAGTAGGAGAAGTCACGACGAACAGTTGCAGAGTCAATCCCAATGGCTTCCGCAATTTGTTTGGAGTTGGCTCGTTCAATGTTTTCTGCATTAAAGCGCTTGAAAATGCGGTAATACAAGGAAAGCCGTTTTGCAGTGGCGCGAGGAATTGGATTATTCTTATCTTGTTTCACAATATCACAACCTTTCTAATCTATTTTATAAAAAGTTTGTGAAAAAATCAACTATCTCTAATAAAAAACACCAATATTTGGTGTTTTATATGTATTTATGAAAGTTTACTCTCTTTTTCATGGAGCTGAAAAAGGCAACGATAAAGGTCGCCAATTTCCCCATAAAAGGGAAGAGGAAGACCTTGGTAAGTCAGTGAGTTTACTTGATAAGAATCAGGAAGAGAGACGCAACCAGAGAAGGGTATGAGACAGGAGTCTAAGTTCTCAAAGGATACCTGACGTTGAGCCTGGTAGGCATCTAGTTAGGTTAGGGTCATCATTCCCTTTACCCTTAGTTTTCAATTTTTTCAAAGATCTCACGTTCTACTAGACTATCCATTAGGAAGTAGAATTTTTGTTGGATGATTTTGTTTTCTGGATTTTTAAAAATGTTAACCAAACGAAGACCGGATTTATCCGTGATATTGATCTTAAATCCTGTAAGGTCCTTATTGAAGATAATCTTTAATTTAAAGCCATCTCCACTATTTGGTACAGCTTCCAAAAGACGATTTAATTCGTAGTTCCCTACCTTAGTGACAGAAAAGGTGTTATCACGCAGAGTATATTTCTTAATGTTTGGATGAATTGCGTAGGTATAGTCGCAGTTCGTCAATGAGACAGATGTTTCAAATGCCATGTAGTTCTCCTAATAGTTGATGAATTGTTTTAATAAAGCTCGTTACTTCGTCAGAAGTATTGAATTCGGAAAAGCTAATCCGAATAGATTCTTTCAAGCGAGGGGACTCAGACCCATAATAAGCTGCTAGGACATGGCTGGGTTGCACGGTCCCAGCAGTACAAGCAGAGCCTGTAGAAATTGAGATGCCAGCAAGATCCAAACGAAGTAAAAGGATATCGTTGCTCACAGCTGGAAAGCCAATGTTTAATACATGAGGAAGCTTATGGTCAGACCCATTTAGATAATAGTTCAAATCGCCCAAGCCATCTATGAGTTGGTCAGAAAGATTTTTTATGGACTGATAATGGGAGTCCATCTGTTCGCAGGCTTCTTTAAGGGCTTGAGCCATTCCTATAATCGAAACAAGATTTTCGGTACTGGCCCGATGTTTCCCCTCTTGATCACCTCCGTGGAGAAGGTTAAAGAAGTTTGGAGTCTTTGCGTAGAGAAAGCCAACACCCTTTGGTCCATGAAATTTATGAGCTGAAGCACTTAGGAAATCAATGCCTAGTTCATCTGGAGCGACTGAAATTTTTCCAATTGCTTGTACAGCATCGACATGATAGGCCGCAGGATGATCTTGTAAGAGGTCAGCAATTTCCTTAATAGGTAATAAATCTCCTGTTTCATTATTAGCGAACATAGTAGAAACGAGGATGGTATCCGGACGAAGAGCTGCCTGAATATCTTCAGGGCGGATTGTCTGGTTTACTGGTTGGATGACCGTGACTTCAAACCAAACTGGTCTACTAAATAGTCAATTGGCTCAAGAACAGCGTGGTGCTCAATGGCAGTTGTAATAATATGCTTCCCTTTGTCCTGATGTTTGAGACAGTATCCTTTGATCACAGTATTATTGCTTTCAGTTCCACCAGAAGTAAAGGTAATTTGATCGCTTTTGGTATGTAAGCAACTAGCTATAGTTTGGCGAGCATCTCTGAGGAGCTTTTTCGCCTCGCGTCCATGCGCATGCAGACTGGATGGGTTGCCAAATACAGTTCCCATGGTTTGGGTCATTGCTTCAATAACACTAGGGCTGAGAGGGCTAGTCGCCGCATTGTCAAAATATATCACACCATCACCTTATTTCTTGTGGTAAGCAAAGAGTGGGCTGACCGGTTTTTTCTCCTGGATCCGTACCAAGGCATCTCCAAGTAATTCACTTGCTGTGATGTACTTAACATTCTTTGGTTTTTGTTCCTTGGTTGCTACAGAATCTGTAACGAGGATTTCTTTGATTGGAGATTGATCCAGTAATGTTGCAGCTCCGTTGACAAATAAGCCGTGACTGGATACAGCATATATTTCTGTTGCCCCTTCACGTTCCACAATTTTTGCAGCTTCTGAAAAGGTTTTTCCTGTATTAAGAATATCATCGATTAAAATAGCTTTCTTTCCAGCTACATCTCCAATAATATACCCTTGATCCCGGCTAGCATCATCTTGAGCGTAATCGATGATAGCAATTGGAGAATCTAAATATTCAGCAAGATTGCGAGCTCGTTTGACGCCAGAGTTTTTAGGGCTGACCACAACTACATCAGGACCAGTCAAACCATGCTCTATGTAATGTTCAGCAAAAAGAGGAATTGTAAACAAGTTATCCACTGGAATATCGAAGAAACCTTGGACCTGAACAGCGTGTAGATCCAAAGTAACGACACGGTCTACCCCAGCTTTTACCAACATATTAGCCACCAATTTAGCTGTAATTGGTTCGCGTGGAGCAGCAGTTCGGTCTTGGCGAGCATATCCGAAGTATGGTAGGACAACGTTGACAGTGTGAGCACTTGCTCGTTGGCAGGCATCTACCATAATCAGCAATTCCATCAGATGATTGTTTACTGGAAAGCTAGTAGATTGGATAATATAAATATCGTATCCACGAACACTTTCCTCAATATTGATTTGGATTTCACCGTCTGAAAATTGACGTGAGGAAAGTTTCCCAAGAGGGATACCAGCAACATCAGCAATCTTTTGTGCAATTTCTTGATTAGAGTTGAGAGCGAAGAGCTTCATATTGTTTTTTTCTGACATGTGTATGTTCCTCATTTAGATATTTTGATCTAGCCCTATTTTAGCAAAAAATATCAATAATTTCAGCTATTTTGCTAAACTTTGAGCTAATCTTGCAACTTTACTTTTAGCTGGCTTCCATTCAATGCCGTTTTCCTTTATAAATTTGTGAAAATAGATTTCATCAGAAGCATCCTCAACTTCCATTTCAAGCTCATAATCTTCTTGCGAGTTATAACGGCTACGATCAAAGGCTAAGAGGCCATTTTCAATTCTTTTTTCCCGTCTCTCTGTCTCTAAACTTCCCCAAACAACTAAGTCTTTTACGGGAATGTTATGTTTGATAAGGTAGTCATGAATCTCGCCTTTTGGAAGCTGATCTTGTGTTAAAAATTGATTGACTTGTGCTTGACTAAGAGATTGATTGTACTCAAAGTGGCCAACATCTTGAGGAACCTTGAGGGTTAGCTCAGCTTTCGGGCAGAATACGGATCCGTAAGGCCATTTTGAGGTCATGGATAGCATGAGTAGGTGTATCGATATAGTGATTGGTTTGGTAGATGACTGCTTGGCCTTCGAAAAAGGGTTCCAAGGCCAGGTATTCTTCCTTGGTCAATAAGGTCTTAAATTCGATTTCTAAATGGTTCATGCTCTCTTCCTTTTCTTTCGTTTAGATGCATTTTATGATATAATAATAGCTGTGTTTATTTTATACAAAAAACTTTGAGATGACAAGGTGATTCAATGGCGATTGATTGGGAAAATTTTTTAGACCCCTATATCCAAGCAGTTGGGGAGCTGAAGATTAAGCTACGTGGAATACGGAAGCAGTATCATAAGCAACAAAAGCATTCCCCAATTGAATTTGTAACTGGTCGTGTAAAGCCGATTGAGAGCATTATCGAGAAGATGGAGCGTAGAAGTATTTCTGAAGAGAACCTAGCACAGGACATGCAGGACATCGCAGGTTTGCGGATCATGGTTCAATTTGTCGATGACGTAGACGAGGTCTTGGAAGTTTTGCGGAAACGATTGGATATGCGCGTGGTACAGGAACGAGATTATATTCGGCATAGAAAGTCGAGTGGTTATCGGAGCTATCACGTAGTGGTGGAGTATCCTGTAGATACCATTAGTGGCAATGAGACCATTCTAGCAGAAATTCAGATTCGGACTCTCTCTATGAATTTCTGGGCCACCATTGAACACTCATTAAATTACAAATATAAAGGAGATTTCCAGACGAGATCAAGAAACGGCTTGAAATCACAGCAAATTTGGCTTACCAACTGGATGAGGAAATGGGAGCTATTCGTGATGCCATTCAGGAGGCACAAGCCCTATATGATCCGGTCCATCGTAAGTTAAACGATGGTGTTGGAAATAGTGATGATACAGATGAGGACTACAGGTAAAAAGGTTTCGATTATTCGAAATCGGAAACGCCAGAGTGAAGAGGTTTTTCAACAACTTCGCTACAAATTGAAAAAGAATAATTTTATTTTAACTGAGAAGCATCCAGATATTGTCATCTCCATTGGGGGAGATGGCATGTTGCTATCTGCCTTCCATAAATATGAGACCCAATTAGATCGTGTGCGATTTGTCGGCGTTCACACAGGACATTTAGGATTTTATACAGACTATTTAGATGATGAGATTGACAAGTTGGTAGAAAATCTCAAGTATGATAAAGGTGCTAAAGTTTCATATCCTATCTTAAATGTGAAAGTCACTTTTGAGAATGGAGAAACCAAGATAATGCGGGCCCTAAATGAGGCAACCATCAAACGAAGTGATCGAACTATGGTGGCAGACATGACCATCAATGGGGTCCATTTTGAGCGCTTCCGTGGAGATGGCATTACGGTATCGACTCCGACAGGAAGCACGGCCTACAATAAGTCTCTGGGGGGAGCAGTTCTTCATCCGACCATTGAGGCCTTACAGATTGCTGAAATTGCCAGTCTGAACAATCGTGTGTATCGAACTTTGGGATCGTCAATTATCGTTCCTAAGAAAGACAAGATAGAGATCACTCCAACTCGGCCAGGCTTCCATATTCTCTCTGTCGATAATTCAACCTATTCTTATCGAAATATCGCGCATATCGAGTACCAGATTGATAACCACAAGATCAATTTCGTAGCGAGCCCTAGTCACACTAGTTTGGAATCGGGTTAAGGATGCCTTTATCGGAGATATTGACGAATGAGGTTTGAGTTTATCGCTGACGAACATGTCAAGGTTAAAACCTTTCTGAAGAAGCACCAAATCTCCAAAGGGCTCTTAGCTAAAATTAAGTTTTGCGGGGGTCAAATCCTAGTCAATGGGGTCGAACAAAATGCCATTTACCTCCTTGATATTGGAGACAAGGTCTCCATTGATATCCCTTCTGAGATCGGCTATGAAGGCTTGGAAGCAATCGATCGTAATTTAGATATCCTATATGAAGACGATCACTTTTTAGTGATAAACAAACCCCATGGTGTGGCTTCGATTCCTAGTGTTCTTCATTCTAATACCATTGCGAATTTTGTGAAGGGCTATTATGTCCGTCAAAATTATGAAAATCAATTGGTTCACATTGTAACCCGCTTGGATAAGGATACCAGTGGAATTATGCTCTTTGCTAAGCATGGGTATGCCCATGCTCGCTTGGATAAACAACTGCAAGCTAAGACCATTCAAAAACGCTATTATGCACTGGTTAAGGGAGAAGGCCGTCTGGAAGATGAGGGTGACATCATTGCTCCCATTGCGCGTGATGAAGACTCCATCATTACGCGAAAGGTAGCAAAAGGTGGCAAGTATGCTCATACCAGCTACCAAGTTGTTCAGTCTTTTGGTGATATTCATCTAGTGGATATCCAGTTGCATACAGGTCGGACCCATCAGATACGCGTTCATTTTTCCCATATCGGTTTTCCACTTTTGGGAGATGATCTCTATGGAGGGTCGTTAGAAGATGGGATTCTTAGACAAGCCTTGCATTGCCATTCCTTGGCTTTTTATCATCCTTTTTTGGAAGAAGAACTTCGAATTGAAAGTTCTTTGCCAGATGATTTTAGCCAAGTCTTAAAACAGTTATCAAATATTTAATTTTTTCAAAGGAGAAACTCATGGAAGTTTTCGAAAGTCTCAAAGCCAACCTTGTTGGTAAGAATGCTCGTATTGTGTTACCAGAAGGTGAAGAACCTCGTATTCTTCAAGCGGCTAAACGGATTGTGAATGAAACAGAAGTTACCCCTATATTACTAGGGAATCCAGATAAAATCAGCATCTATCTTGAAATTGAAGGCATCTTAGAGGGCTATGAAGTGATTGATCCAAAAGCTTACCCTCAGTTTGAAGAGATGGTGGCTTCCTTGGTAGAGCGTCGTAAGGGTAAAATGACAGAAGAAGAAGCGCGTCAAATTTTGCAAGACGATGTCAACTACTTTGGTGTCATGTTGGTACATCTGGGAATCGTTGATGGAATGGTCTCAGGTGCTATTCACTCGACTGCGAAAGCAACCGTTCGTCCTGCTCTTCAAATCATTAAGACTCGTCCAAATGTAAAACGGACTTCAGGTGCTTTTTCTCATGGTACGTGGAACAGAGCGTTATTTGTTTGGGGACTGTGCCATTAACATTAATCCAGATGCTGAAGGCTTGGCTGAAATTGCCATCAACTCTGCTATCACAGCCAAGATGTTTGGAATCGATCCAAAAATCGCCATGTTGAGCTATTCAACAAAAGGTTCAGGCTTCGGTGAAAGTGTTGATAAGGTAGTTGAAGCAACAAAACTTGCTCATGAGTTGCGCCCAGACCTCGAAATTGATGGAGAATTACAATTTGACGCAGCCTTTGTACCAGCAACTGCAGCTCTAAAAGCTCCAGGAAGCAAGGTGGCTGGACAAGCCAATGTCTTTATCTTCCCAGGTATTGAAGCTGGTAACATCGGTTACAAGATGGCAGAGCGTCTTGGCGGCTTTGCAGCAGTCGGTCCAGTATTGCAAGGATTGAACAAGCCAGTGAATGACCTCTCTCGTGGATGTAATGCTGATGATGTCTTTAAATTGACCTTGATTACAGCTGCTCAAGCGGTAGAACAATAAGAATCTAGTTAGGCTCAGGAACCACCTGAGTCTTTTTCTGTTTAAAACAGAATTTCTTATTCCTGTATCATTCTATGGTATACTAAGAACATGTTAGATTTAAAAGATTACGGAATTACCATGTGGGAGGAGAAAAAAATTGCTTCTTTCCGAGAAAAGTTATTAGCATGGTACGATGCGCATAAGCGGGACCTTCCATGGAGACGAACGCAGGATCCCTATAAAATATGGATTTCAGAGATTATGCTTCAGCAGACACGGGTAGATACTGTTATTCCCTATTATGAGCGCTTTAGACTGGTTTCCGACGATTGCTGATCTAGCTCAGGCTCCTGAAGAAAAGCTCTTGAAAGCTTGGGAAGGTTTGGGCTATTACTCACGGGTCCGCAACATGCAGACAGCTGCACAGCAAATCATGGAGAGCCATGGAGGTATTTTCCCATCAAGCTATGAGGCTATCTCTAAACTCAAGGGTATTGGTCCGTATACAGCTGGTGCGATTTCTAGTATTGCTTTTGGCTTGCCAGAGCCAGCAGTAGATGGCAATGTTATGCGGGTTTTGGCGCGCTTGTTTGAAGTGGACTATGATATTGGAATCCCGAACAATCGCAAGATTTTTCAAGCGATGATGGAGTTCTTGATTGATCCGGACCGTCCTGGTGACTTCAATCAAGCCTTGATGGATTTGGGCTCAGATATTGAGTCCCCAGTCAACCCACGGCCTGAAGAGAGTCCTGTTAAGGAGTTTAGTGGAGCCTACAAAAACGGGACCATGGATCGTTATCCCATTAAGGCTCCTAAGAAGAAACCTGTACCAGTCTATTTAACAGCCTTTATTATCAAGGATAATCAGGGGCGTTACTTGTTGGAGAAAAATGAGCGAGAAGGGCTCTTGTCAGGCTTTTGGCATTTTCCTTTGATTGAAGTGGATAGCCTAACAGAGAACCTAGGGCAATTGTCTCTACTGGATGGGAAACAGGAAGCGGAGGACAACCCTGAAATACTTTCTTTTGAACAGGACTATGACTTGGTCATCGAATGGCAGGATAGGTCTTATCCCATCGTCCAACATGTCTTTTCACATCGCAAGTGGCAGATTCAAATTCGATTCGGCTTGGTAAAAGAAGGAGAGAAATCTCCAAGTGAATCGACCATTTGGTTAAAACCAGAAGAATTTCAGACTATCCTTTTGCCAAACCCCAGCAAAAGATTTGGACGACTTTTACGGAAAACGAAAAATGAGAGTGGGACAGAAATCGGTAATTCGTTAGAATTCGATTTCGTTGTCCCACCTCCGCACAGTTGAGTAGGGCTGTAAAAGCTGATGAAATCAGCGTAGTAGAGCCCACTCAACCACTGCGTCTTGCTCGATAATCCAAAGACAATTGAGAGGCTAGGACTTTTGTCCCAGCCTCATTTTTTTTATAGATGAGCGAATGCTTTGATTTCTTCTTCCGACATAGATGAGTCGCAGCGAACGCTAACTTCCCCAGCTTCGACATGTAAAAATCCTGGGACAGTTGGGATGCCATAGGTAGAGCGGAAGGCTTGCAAAGCATCAAGTTGACTTGGTTCTTCACTATTAATGAAGTAGATATGAGCTTTAGTTTCGGTAACAACAGTTGCTAATTTAGCAGCGAACTTTCGGCAATATGGGCAAGTCTTGCGTCCAATAAAGAAGGTTGCTGTTTCTTTTTTGTCGATGGCTTCTTGTGCACGCGCAACAGTGGTTACTTCAAGATCTTTAATATTTTCTAAAAATTGTTCCATGAGATTACCTCGCTTTCTTATAAATCTAGTATGCCATAAAGGACGAAAAATTGCTGTATTTTGATACGAAAAAAGATGAGATTGGTTGATCTCATCTTTTAATTGTTTATTTTACAAAGGTATTGATTTCAGCTTCGATATTAGCAATCTTAGCTTGTGAATCTTCGTTGCTTTCTCCAACAACCGCAATGTAGAACTTGATTTTTGGTTCAGTACCGGAAGGACGAACTGCAATCCAAGAACCATCAGCAAGTGTGTATTTCAAGACATCACTTGGAGGAGTCGTCAAGGCTGTTACAGTACCATCAGCGGCAGTGGATGTTTGTGCTTTAAAGTCTTCTACGACTGTGATTTCTGTTGCGTTCCATTCTTTGGACCATTTTCACGGAATTTCGCCATAATGGCTTTGATTTGCTCAGCACCGTCAACACCGGAAAGAGTAACAGAGATTGTCTTCTCAGCATAGTAGCCATACTCTTTGTAGATTTCTTCGATACCGTCTGCAAGTGTTAAACCACGTGAACGGTAGTAGGCTGCAAGTTCAGCAACTACAAGGACAGCTTGGATGGCATCTTTATCACGTACGAATGGTTTGATCAAGTAACCGAAGCTTTCTTCAAATCCCATCATGTAGGTGTGATTGTGTTTTTCTTCGAATTCTTGAATTTTTTCAGCGATAAATTTGAAACCAGTCAAGACGTTGAACATGGTTGCGCCGTAGCTTTCAGCAATCTTGGTTACCAAGTCAGTGGATACGATTGATTTACATAGGGCTGCATTTTTTGGAAGAGTTCCAGCATTTTTGTGAGCTTCCAAGATGTACTTAGCCATGATAGCACCGATTTGGTTACCTGAGAGGTTGAGATAGCTACCGTCTTTTTGAAGGACTTCAACACCGACACGGTCAGCGTCAGGGTCCGTTGCGACAAGAACATCAGCGCCTACTTGACGACCAAGTTCTTCAGCAAGGGCAAGGCTGCTTGGCTTTCTGGATTTGGAGATTTAACTGTTGAGAAGTCTGGGTCTGGAGTTGCTTGAGCTTCGACAACTTGAACAGAGTCAAATCCTGCTTGGGCAAGAGCACGACGAGCCAACATTTCACCAGTACCGTGAAGTGGTGTGTAGACAATCTTCATGTCTTTACCAAATTCTTCAATTAAGGCAGGGTTGATGTTAACGTCCTTAACTTCTTTGAGGTATTCCACATCGACAGCTTCACCGATGACTTCAATCAAGCCAGAAACTTTTTCAGCTTCCACATCCGCAACTTCTACTGTAAATGGATTTTCAATCGCACGGATGTAAGTTGTTAAAGCGTCCGCATCATGTGGAGGCATTTGACCACCATCTTCACCATAAACCTTGTATCCATTGAACGGAGCTGGGTTGTGGCTAGCAGTAATCATGATACCCGCAAAGCAGTTGAGGTGACGAACAGCAAATGAAAGCTCTGGAGTTGGACGGAGACTTTCAAAAACATAAGATTTAATTCCGTGTTTAGCAAGAACTGCTGCAGATTCAAAGGCAAATTCTGGAGAGAAGTGACGGCTATCGTAAGCGATGGCAACACCACGTTCCTTTTCATTTCCACCTTTTGATTCAATCAAACGCGCCAAACCTTCAGTTGCTTGACGAACAACGTAGATGTTAATGCGGTTAGTACCAGCACTAATCAATCCGCGCATACCAGCAGTACCGAATTCAAGGTTTGTGTAGAAGGCATCTTCTTTAGTTTTTTCATCCATGTTTTCCAAATCACGACGAAGGTAATCTGGTAGGTCAGCGAAATCAGCCCATTTTTGGAAGTTTTCTTGATAAGTCATAGTGCAACTCCTTATTTCTATAAATTAATCGCTTACATTATAGCATTTTTTTTCTGAAAAAACTAGATTCAATAGCAATTGTTTTCAAATTTATATGGTAATGCACTAAAAATAAAAAACACACTTTCTTTTAGAAAGTGTGATAAAACTGAGGTCTTATAAGGATTTTTTTACTTTTGAGAGAGGTGGAACAATAGCTAGAGTTAGAATAACTGTGGCTAGTACTTCAATCAAAGAGTTAGTGGTTAAGACAGCTCCCAAGAAGGCTTGGATGCCACCAGGATAATTTTTTGCAAAGAAAATAAAGATACCTGAAAGAACAAAGAAGGTATTGGTCATAGACCCAGCTGCAGCGGCTATCATGAGCCCAGTTTTATTGTGAATGAACTTGTAAACAAATAAGGAGTAATCCCAATGAGAATGCGAGGAACAAGTACGATAATGAGAGAGTAGAGGTTCCCTTTTTCAACAAAGGGACTGAATAAATAACTACTTGGTAGTTGAACGATCGTATTGATGGTTAGGCTGAAGAGCCCCATCAAGAGTCCGAGAATACCACCGATGCGAGGCCCGTAAAGAATAGATGCAATAACTACTGGAATATGGACGAAGGTCGGCGGGATTAGAAAAGGGAAGAATTGGAAGATCATGGTTGATGTGTAGTGAATGGTTACCATGATCGCAAAAAAGATAGAGATCTGTGCAATAGATGAAGAAGATTTTCTCATGTAAGGGACTCCTGTATTGTAGTAAGAATGATTTCAATGGTAGCTAAGGCACCTGCTCCTTGATCCCCGCAGGCTAATAATGCTTCTCGTGGAGGGATTATCTGGTAGCCGTAGCTTTTTAAGGTTTCGATATTGTTTTGTGTAGCGGGATGCTCCAACATCTTGGTATTCATAGCGGGTGCTAGGATTTTTTTAACATTTGTTGGTAGGGCCAAAGCAGTACTAGTAACGATATTATCTGCGAAACCATGGGCTAATTTTGCAATGGTGTTGGCACTAGCTGGAGCGACTAGAAAGAGATCAGCTTGTTTCCCTAAATCAATGTGTTGGATTTGGTCTGGTGTCTCTTCTGCCATCAGGTCCACTAGGACAGATTGTTTGGAGAGGGATTGGAGAGTCAAGGGGGTGATAAAAGCTGTGGCTGCTGGAGTCATGAGAACCTTCACCTGGTGACCGAGCTTGGTCAATTGACTGGTGATGTCTGCCGCCTTATAGGCAGAAATACTCCCTGTTACAGCTAGTAGAATATTGGCCATAGGTTTTATCCTTTATTGATAATGTAATTATAAATTTTTTGTGCGATTTCTGCCTTGGTTTCAACTACTTGAACATCTTGTTCACTGATCAAGTATGCACGATGCTTTCCATCTTGGATATCTCTCAAGTCATTGGCCACAATTATTTCTGCCTGATTTTTTTCAAGGCTAGCACGAGCAACTGATAGTAGTTGATCCTGGGCTACATCAACTAGGAGTTTAAAACCAATCAAGCGAATCTCAGGATTCCAAATTTTTACCAGGGAAATCAACTTAGGATTTTTCTTTAAAAAAAGAACTTGGTAGTCGTCGTCTGAAGAGATTTTTGACTCTTGATTCGCGCAATGAAGAAATTGTTCTAGATTACTGGCTCCTTTTATAGCTTCAAATCCAGTCATATAGACGGGGCTATAATCTGAAACCGCCATGGCATGGATGAGAACTTGGTGTTTGGTAGTTTGTTCCTTTAGAACTAGCTGAAGTTCTGCGACGTTTGCCGTTAGAAACGTTGTTAAAAGGGGGTGCTTTTTTGGACGAACAGCCGTTGGGCTAGTAACTAGCGTCACAGGGAAGCCAGCGTCAAGAAAACGCTCAGCGATCATTTTTCCTAATTGACCAGTAGAATGATTGGTTATAGAGCGAACTTGATCGATTTTTTCACTGGTTCCACCAGAAGTAATCAAAATATTCATAGGCTTATTTTACAAGAATTTTATATTTAAGTAAAGCGAGGAATACAGAAGCTTGTACTGCCCTTCTAGTCTAAAATTCATGAAGAAAGAAGGCTTACAAGAATCCTATAGCTATTTCATATAAATTCTAATAGGAAAATAGAATAGGGTCGCTTTCCCTTTAAGAGAATAGGCAAAAGACGAACAAAGGCTTCTGAATATCAAAAAATGGATTATAAATTGAAGAAAATTCTGTATAATAGTTGTATGAAATAGTAAGGAGATTTAGATGAAGACAGATATCGAAATCGCACAAAGTGTTGAATTGAAACCTATCACAGATGTGGTAGAGAAATTGGGGATTGACTTCAATGACCTTGAACTTTATGGGAAGTACAAGGCGAAATTAACCTTTGATAAGATCCAAGCGGTTCAAAAGGAAGAGCCAGGAAAACTTATCTTGGTGACAGCTATTAATCCGACTCCAGCAGGTGAAGGGAAGTCTACCATCACCATTGGTTTGGCAGATGCTTTAAATAAAATCGGGAAACAAACGATGATTGCCATTCGTGAACCTTCCTTAGGTCCAGTAATGGGGATTAAAGGGGGAGCAGCAGGTGGAGGCTATGCCCAAGTTCTCCCTATGGAGGATATCAACCTTCATTTCACGGGTGACATGCATGCCATTACGACAGCCAACAATGCTCTTTCAGCTTTAATCGACAATCATTTGCATCAAGGAAATGAGCTAGGCATCGACCAACGTCGGATTATCTGGAAACGGGTAGTGGACCTGAATGACCGTGCTTTGCGTCATGTTTCTGTCGGTCTCGGTGGCCCTCTTAACGGGATCCCTCGTGAAGATGGGTTTGATATCACTGTTGCTTCTGAGATTATGGCCATCCTTTGCTTGGCGACAGATATTGAAGACTTGAAACGCCGTTTGGCTAATATTGTCATCGGTTACCGCTATGATCGTAGTCCAGTTTATGTCCGCGATTTAGAAGTGGAAGGGGCACTTGCCTTGATCCTGAAAGATGCGATCAAGCCAAACTTGGTTCAAACCATCTATGGAACTCCAGCCTTTGTTCATGGGGGACCTTTGCTAATATTGCCCATGGATGTAATTCTGTTTTAGCTACCTCAACCGCTCTTCGTTTAGCCGATTACGTAGTGACAGAAGCAGGTTTTGGGGCGGATTTAGGAGCTGAAAAATTCTTGGATATCAAAACACCAAATCTTCCTGTTAGCCCATCTGCCGTGGTGATTGTCGCAACGATTCGTGCTTTGAAGATGAATGGTGGAGTTGCCAAAGATGCTCTTTCTGAAGAAAATGTAGAAGCTGTTCGTTCAGGTTTTGCTAACTTGGAGCGCCACGTAGAAAATATGCGTAAATTCGGAGTTCCTGTAGTAGTGGCTATTAATGAATTTATAACAGATACAGAAGCTGAAATTGCAGCTCTGAAAGAACTCTGTGCTTCTATTCAAGTTCCTGTTGAATTGGCGAGCGTTTGGGCTGATGGTGCTGATGGAGGGTTGGCCCTAGCAGAAACAGTAGTGGAGACACTTGAAACAAGTCCAGCCAACTACTCTCGTCTTTATGATAATGACCTTTCTGTTGAAGAAAAGATCACTAAGATTGCCCAAGAAATTTACCGTGCAGACAATGTTGTCTTTGAGAAAAAAGCCAAAACTCAGATTGCTCAAATCGTAAAAAATGGCTGGGACAAGTTGCCTGTTTGTATGGCTAAGACACAATATAGTTTCTCAGATGATCCAAGTCTCCTCGGGGCGCCGTCTGGTTTTGACATTACCATTCGCGAATTGGTACCTAAGACTGGTGCAGGCTTCATTGTTGCTTTGACAGGTGAAGTGATGACCATGCCTGGATTACCAAAACGTCCTGCAGCTTTGAACATGGATGTAGCAGAAGATGGTACTGCTTTAGGCTTGTTCTAAAAAAATATATAGAGGTTGGCTGACAACCTCTATTTTTGTGCTTTTGGGGTATAATAGAGAGATAGAAAGCGAGAAGACCATGCTGAAGATAAGACCAGTCACACTTGAAGATGCTCCTGAACTTGTCAGGATTTATTCCCCTTATGTTGAGAAAACAGCCATCACTTTTGAATACCAGGTTCCGACGATTGAGGAATTTGAAGGTCGTATCGAAAAGACTCTTCAACGTTTTCCCTATTTGGTAGCTGAAGTAGACGGTCAAGTCCTTGCTTATGCCTATGCCTCAACCTATTATGATCGATCAGCATATGATTGGGCGGTGGAAGTATCCGTCTATGTGGATCAAGATTATCACGGGCAAGGACTGGGTACTCGTTTGTATGAGGCGTTAGAGTCGGAGTTGGAGGCGCGTGGTTATTTACGTTTTTTAGCTTGCATCGCCCTACCAAATCCAGCTAGTATTGCCCTTCATGAAAAGCGGGGCTATGTTCAAGTCGCTCATTTCCCAAAGATTGGGTATAAGTTCAACAAATGGCATGATATTGTCTGGATGCAAAAGACCTTAGATGGTCCTGTCAGAAATATACAGTAGATGCCCATAAATCTAAAATTGCAATGGCTCATTATCCTTGCCTTTTGCATATGCAAAAATGATGCTAATAAAATCACTGGGAGAGACCAGAAAGTTTGTAGTAGTCTCCCATACATGAAAGGAACCTATATGACTCAAGTAACCAGTGCTAGATTACTGCCCCAAAATCCTTCAAGATGGACTAAAATTCTTCTCAATCGCAAGGTACCTATTTTCCTATTTTTCCTACTAGAGATGGCCTTTCTAGTCTTTTCATACCTCAGCTTACAGGACTATTTCCCATCCATCATCTTATGGGAGCACTTGTTGAGTGTTATTACTTTCTTTTATCTGCTCAATCGTTCCATGGATTCTCGTTCAAAATTATCCTGGCTGATTATCATTGCTCTTTTTCCAATTTTTGGGACAGCCTTGCTTTACTTTTCGATAGCAGATTTGGGTGTGAGACGATTAAAGAAACGACCTGAAGACGCTACCGTACAAGCTTCTGAATATTTAAGCACTGATTTAGGAGTTGCAGATTATTTGTCACAGAGTGATCGTCAATTACAAAAGTTAGCCTATTTTCTGGAGCATAGTCCTGCTCAGTTTCCTATCTATAAAAACACCGAGGTTACTTATTTTCCGCTCGGAGATGACATGCTTCCGGCCTTGGTGGAGGATTTGAAAAAGGCGGAGCGTTATATTTTCATGGAGTATTTCATCATTGACGAAGGGATTATGTGGGGTGAGATTTTAGCTATTTGGAGGAAAAGGCCAAGGCAGGCCTGGACGTTCGTGTCATGTTTGATGGGATGAATGAGATGACCACCTTGTCCTATGATTATATTGAGCGCTTGCACAAGGTTGGTATTAAAGCTCAAGCCTTCTCACCAGTCAAGCCCATCCTATCAACCTATTACAATTACCGAGACCATCGGAAGATTACTGTGATTGATGGTCAAATTGCTTATACTGGTGGTGTAAATATCGCTGATGAGTATGTCAATAAACGAGAACGCTTTGGTCATTGGAAGGATACAGCCCTTCGCCTAGATGGTTCAGCTGTTCAAACGCTGAAAGCTCTATTTTTGACCATGTGGACGGTGACTGGAGTAGAAGACAAGACGGATATGGAGCACTATCTACAAGAAAAACCTCAAAAAAGAAAGAGTCAGGGTTTGGTTCTCCCTTATGCCAATTCACCTTTGACCTACCACAAGGTTGCAGAAAATGTTTATTTACATCTTCTGAATACATCTACAGATTATGTCTATATCATGACGCCATATCTAATCTTGGATGACGAATTGGTTAGAGCTATGACTTTCGCGGCCAAACGAGGAGTAGATGTTCGGATCATCATGCCTGGGATTCCGGATAAACAATATGCTTTTGATATTGCGACGACCTATTTTAAAGTGCTCTTGGATGCTGGTGTCCGTATTTTCCGCTATACCCCGGGTTTTGTCCACGCAAAAGTTTATGTTTCTGATGCCAAACAAGCTGTAGTAGGGACTATTAACACAGACTACCGAAGCCTTTATCAAAATTTTGAAGATGGCATTTATCTTTATAAGAATCCAGAAGTGCTTAAGATTGAACAAGATTTTGAGAGAACCCAGGCTCTCTCAGATGAAGTGACATTGGAAAGTTTATCAAAAATGCCTATAGCACATCGTCTAGGTACCTATCTCTTTTCTCTGATTGGACCTCTGATGTAAAAGGAGTAATCATATGGATACAAAAATTCTTTTGAAACTGTTAGAAGACTAAGCTGATCCAGCGAAAGTCCCAGCTATGGAAGCTTATATGAAAAATAATTTCAGCTTTCTTAGCGTTCAAAAACCAATTCTCAAAAAGATTGAAAGAGATTTTTTTAAGCCTTTCATAAAGGATCCAATTGATTGGGACTTTGTTGAAGCCTGTTGGACACAACCCTATCGGGAGTTTCAGTATGTAGCCATGGATTATTTAGATCAAGTGAAAAAGAACTTGAAGCCCGAAGATTTTCCAAAGCTGAAACAATTAGCTCAGACCAAGTCCTGGTGGGATAGTATTGATCAGTTGGACCTCATCATAGGAGAGATTACTTTCACCTATCCAGAAACTAAGCAGGTTATGCTGGATTGGAGTAAGGATCAGGACTTTTGGTTGAGGCGACTTGCTATTAATCACCAGCTTATGAGGAAAGAAAAAACAGATACGGATTTGTTAGAAAAAGTGATCTTCAATAATCTAGGTCAAAACGAGTTTTTTATAAATAAGGCGATTGGCTGGAGCTTACGCAACTATTCTAAGGTCAATCCAGATTGGGTAGGGGCCTTTATCGACCGATATCGAGATCAATTGTCTCCTTTGAGCATTCGAGAAGGAAGCAAATGCCTACCCTCTTGACAGCTTGTGGACGTTCATGGTACACTAAGTTTATGCGATGAGTCGATTGGCTCTTAGGAGCCTTTGCGCTGAGGAGGTCTACATTTAATTGTAACGCAGGAGCGGACCTTGAACAGTTGTGTGAACCGGCTGTTCTCATCGAAAGATGCCTCGAATCCCTTACCATGTGGTAAGGGATATTTTTTGTTTCTTAGCTGAGGTGCTCATCGATTAGATTGCTTATCTAGTCTGTTGTCCTATAAAATCTTCTGAAAAAGAAGAGACTCCCATAGTAAATTTGCTCTTATTTCGTCGCAGTGGTATAATGGGTGAAAAGATATAGCGCTGTCTTTCATATCAACCATGGAAAGGAGATGTCTATGGAAGTTGAACAAAATCAGTCAACAACTAGGTGGTCGCAAGAAAAATCCCAGCGAATTAGTGAGCTAGAAAATTCAAAAGAGTATCAAGACCGACTGTTTTTAATGAAGGAACAGATGAAGAGCAATCTTCATTGGAGGGCCGTCACCATTCTTGGTATTATTTTAGCTGTTCTATCTTTCCTACTTTTGAGATTTCGAGCGGTTATTATCATTCTTCCTGCTCTAGTTTTCTATTATTTACCTCAATACAACAAAAGGAAGGCTTTATTCGGGGATAATGTTCGCTCCAATGACGAGATCTATATTAATGATTTTCTCTGTCCTATTCTGAAAGAAGTTTTTCCTCAAGCAGAGTTAACTTTGACTGCAAACTATGCTATGGATGCCTTACAGGTTGTTAGTCCTCGGTCGACCAAGTTTAATCTCTTTAATCAACTGTCTTTCCATGATGAAAGAAATCTCACAGTCGCCAACCTTTATGGTCACCATACAGAGACCAGGTATGAAACAGACTCAAATGGGCATACCAGAACTGTCCAAGAAGAAGTGACGGATTTCGTTGGCCAACTCTTTTCTCTGAAGGCACCTAGTCCCTTCCCAGGGCATATGCGGGTGGTTCCGACCAAGAAATCCTTCTTTTTCAAAAGAGAAGTCAAAGGAGCCTATCCAGGTCCTGGAAAAAATGAGGTACAAATTGAAACAGAAGATATCCAGAACAATGAGAATTACAATATCTATTGTACGGATGAATTTGCTGCTCGAAAATTTTTGAAGCCTAAGGTGTTAGATTGGTTCGACAAGCAGATTGCTCAAAATGCGATGTGTGTCTACTTGGTAGAGGATCGTCTCTATATTTCCTTGTATACCAATCGCTATATTTTTCCAACACCAAGAAAGAAACAGGCTGTTGAGAATCTTTCCTTAGCTGCAGAGTATCAAAAACTCTGTATGGAGATTGATATCATTGATGAATTAACCAATATTTTTAAAGGAGAATGACGATGTCAGGTTTCATTATTGCACTTATTGTTTTTGCACTAGTAGTTGTTATGTGGTTTATCGGAGAAAGCAATCGCTTGAACCGTTATCAGGTCATGATTGAAGAATCAAAGAGGACGGTTGATATCACCTTGGTTAAACGCTACGACACCATTTCGGAAATGTTGAAGGTCGCTAAGGCTTATGCTAAACATGAAGAGAAAGTCTTTAGCGAATTGGTAGCCCTTCGCCAAGGTGCCTCTATCCAAGAATCCAATCAAGTTATTGCCAATCAAAATGATGTTTTGGCACAAATCCGAGCAGTGGGTGAGAATTATCCGGAGCTCTTATCTTCTAACCAATTCTTGGCCTTGCAAAAAGAAATTGCAGACGAAAATGAAGATTTGGCAGCTTCTAAACGCATTGTCAATAGCAATATTAGCCAAATCAACCAAGCCATTGTAACCTTCCCAACTTCAGTAGTTGCGGGTATCAAAGGGATGCAACAGGTCCAGTTCCTATTGGAAGATACTCAAGGTAAGAAGGATTTAAGTGATTTGGATTATGAGATCCATTAATTTTTATAAAATGCGATTTTATGTCTAGAAACTATCCCGGTCTTAGATCGGGATTTTTTGTTTTCATAAATGTAAAATACGCTTTTCATTTACTAGGAAAAATAGTATAATAGATAAAATTCACAAATTTTTAGAAAATTCCGAAAGAGGTTATACTATGGGATATACAGTTGCTGTTGTCGGTGCGACAGGTGCCGTTGGTGCTCAAATGATTAAGATGTTGGAAGAATCCAATCTTCCGATTGATAAATTCGTTTCCTTGCTTCTGCTCGTTCAGCTGGTAAGGTATTGAAATTTAAGGATCTAGACATTACGATTGAAGAAACAACAGAAACTGCCTTCGACGGGGTAGATATCGCTCTCTTCTCAGCTGGTGGTTCAACTTCTGCAAAATATGCGCCTTATGCTGTGAAGGCAGGTGCAGTCGTAGTAGATAACACTTCTTATTTCCGTCAAAATCCAGATGTACCATTGGTTGTTCCTGAAGTAAATGCACATGCGCTTGATGCTCATAATGGGATTATCGCCTGTCCAAACTGTTCAACGATTCAAATGATGGTAGCTCTTGAACCAGTTCGCCAAAAATGGGGCTTGGACCGGATCATTGTTTCAACTTACCAAGCTGTCTCAGGTGCTGGTATGGGAGCCATTCTTGAAACCCAACGTGAATTGCGGGAAGTTTTGAATGATGGGGTGAATCCACGTGATTTACATGCGGAAATCTTACCTTCAGGTGGCGATAAGAAGCACTATCCAATCGCCTTTAATGCTCTTCCACAAATCGACGTCTTCACTGACAATGACTACACTTACGAAGAAATGAAGATGACCAATGAAACCAAGAAATCATGGAAGACGATAGCATCGCCGTTTCTGCAACTTGTGTGCGTATCCCCGTTTTGTCAGCTCACTCAGAGTCTGTCTACATCGAGACCAAGGAAGTAGCTCCAATCGAAGAAGTGAAAGCGGCCATTGCTGCCTTTCCTGGTGCTGTCTTGGAAGATGATGTTGCTCATCAAGTATACCCACAAGCGATTAACGCTGTCGGTTCTCGCGATACCTTTGTTGGTCGTATCCGTAAAGACTTGGATGCTGAAAAAGGGATCCATATGTGGGTTGTTTCCGATAACCTTCTTAAAGGAGCTGCTTGGAACTCAGTGCAAATCGCAGAAACCCTTCACGAACGTGGATTGGTACGCCCAACAACTGAGTTGAAGTTTGAGTTGAAATAATTCTATAACTGAATAATTTGTAATGGGGACAGTCATCAACTTTGGTGCTGTCCCTCTTCCCTATGATTGATTCGAGAAGGAGCATCAATGTCTTATCAAGATTTAAAAGATTGTAAAATGATTACCGCCTTTATCACCCCCTTTCATGAAGATGGCTCGATCAACTTTGAGGCCATTCCGTCCTTAATTGAGCATTTACTAGCCCATCATACAGATGGAATTCTCTTAGCTGGTACAACGGCCGAAAGTCCAACTCTGACACACGATGAAGAGCTCTTATTATTTGCTGCAGTTCAAAAGGTGGTGAACGGACGTGTTCCTTTGATTGCTGGTGTCGGGACTAATGAGACCCGAGATTCCATTGAGTTTGTAAAGGAAGTAGATCAGTTTGGTGGCTTTGCTGCTGGTTTGGCCATTGTTCCATACTACAACAAACCTTCTCAAGAAGGTATGTACCAGCATTTTAAGGCTATTGCGGACGCTTCTAACTTGCCAATTATTATTTACAATATTCCTGGGCGCGTGGTGGTCGAAATGACACCAGAAACCATGCTCCGTTTGGCCGAACATCCAAACATCATTGGGGTCAAAGAATGTACGACTCTTGCCAATATGGCTTATTTAATCGAGCACAAGCCAGAGGAGTTTCTCATCTATACAGGGGAAGACGGGGATGCTTTCCACGCTATGAACCTTGGAGCAGACGGTGTGATTTCAGTAGCATCTCATACGAATGGTGATGAAATGCACGAAATGTTCCAAGCTATTGAGAATAATGATATTAAAAAGGCAGCGGCTATCCAGCGCCAATTTATCCCTAAAGTCAATGCCCTCTTCTCTTATCCAAGCCCAGCTCCTGTCAAAGCAGTCTTGAACTATATGGGATTTGAAGCAGGTCCAACCCGTCTGCCATTGGTGCCAGCACCCGCTGAGGAAGCTAAGCGCATCATCAAGGTTGTAGTGGATGGAGATTACCATGCGACCAAAGAAATCATTACGGGAGTTCTTCGTCCGGATTATTGATGTCTTAGATTCTTGACAAATCCCCTATTTATTAAGATAATAGAAGTATATTGATGATCAAGGAGAATAAGATGGAAGTCATTAAACGTAGTGGTGAAGTTGTAGAATTTGACCCAGATAAAATCTATCAAGCTGTTTTGAAGGCGGCACAAACAGTCTATGTCTTGACGGATGATCTTCGCCAAAACTTGGCGCAAGTGACTAAGAAAGTTGTGATGGATTTGGAAGAAGCTAAAGTGGAACGTGCCACTATCAGCATGATCCAGTCAATGGTTGAGCACCGCTTACTTGGTGCTGGTTATATTACCATTGCTGAACACTATATTTCTTATCGTTTGCAACGAGATTTGGAACGAAGTGGTTATGGTGATCACATTGCTGTTCACTTGCATTTTGAGCAAATTCGCTAAAAAAGGAACGAAGTTACGGATGTAGCTTCGTTTTTCAATGGCAAAAATGGGAAGCAGTTTTAAAAGAAAATACTGTATTTCATGGTATAATAGATAGGATTGAATGTTGAAAGGATTTCATTTCATGGCGATTATTCAATGGTTTCCTGGACATATGTCCAAAGCTAGAAGACAAGTACAAGAAAATTTGAAATTTGTGGATTTTGTGACGGTTTTGGTGGACGCGCGTTTGCCCTTATCTAGTCAAAATCCCATGTTAACAAAAATTGTTGGTGACAAACCTAAATTGATGATTTTAAACAAGGTTGACTTGGCTGATCCTGTCGCAACAAAAGAATGGCAGGAGTATTTCGAATCACAAGGTATCAGAACCTTGTCCATTAACTCCAAAGAGCAGTCAACGGTTAAGAAGGTCACGGATGCGGCTAAGTCTTTGATGGCCGATAAAATTGCTCGTCAAAAGGAACGGGGGATTCAGATTGAAACCCTTCGGACCATGATTATTGGCATTCCCAACGCTGGTAAATCAACGCTGATGAACCGTTTAGCAGGGAAAAAGATTGCCGTCGTTGGAAATAAACCAGGGGTGACTAAGGGACAACAGTGGTTGAAAACCAATAAGGATCTTGAAATCTTGGATACACCTGGGATTCTTTGGCCCAAGTTTGAAGATGAAGATGTAGCTCTAAAATTAGCTTTAACGGGTGCCATTAAGGATCAGTTATTGCCAATGGATGAGGTGACTATTTTTGGTCTGGAGTATTTTAAATCCCACTACCCAAAAGAGTTGCAAGAACGCTATAAGCAAATGAATTTGGAACAGGAAGCACCGGAAATCATTATGGAGATGACCCAACGCTTAGGTTTCCGAGATGATTACGATCGCTTTTACAGCTTGTTTGTCAAGGATGTACGAGATGGTCGTTTGGGTCGCTATACTCTTGATCGTGTAGGTGAAGTGGATGCCAACGATTAAAGAAATCAAAGAGCGTTTGGCAACGATTGATAGGCTGGATCATCCTTTGTTTGAAGAGTTGATTGCTGATGGTCGAGCAGGTGTTCAGGCTGCTATTAGTAAACGAAAACGCGAACTCCAAAAGCAAGTTGAGGAAGACCTGCGTTTGGAAAAAATGTTAGCCTATGAAAAAGAGCTCTATGCTCAAGGGATTCAACTCATTGCAGGAGTAGATGAAGTAGGGCGAGGCCCTTTGGCTGGTCCTGTCGTCGCTGCAGCCGTTATTCTGCCTGAAAATTGTAAGATCCCAGGTTTGAATGATAGCAAGAAAATCCCTAAATCGAAGCATCAAGCTATTTACCAAGCAGTTCTAGATCAGGCTCTTTCGGTTGGGATTGGGGTTAAAGACAATCAGGTCATTGATCAGGTCAATATTTATGAAGCAACGAAATTAGCCATGTTAGAGGCTATTCAAGAATTGGACCAACAGCCTCAACATCTCTTGATCGATGCTATGAAATTAGATCTTCCTATTTCACAGACTTCCATTATTAAAGGAGATGCTAATTCCCTGTCTATCGCGGCAGCTTCTATTGTGGCTAAGGTGACACGGGATCAGATGATGGCGGCATATGACCAAGAGTATCCAGGTTATGATTTTGGTCAGAATGCGGGGTATGGGACAAGCAAGCATCTTGAAGGATTGGAAAAATATGGGGTTACTCCTATCCATCGCCGAAGCTTCGAACCCATTAAGTCCATGACTGATGTTGAATAGGAGGAAGAGAGAAATGCTCTTAGCCTTTGACATTGGAGGAACTTTTATTAAATATGCCTTAGTCGATGAAGCCTATCAGCTGAGTGATTCTTCTAAAGTTCCGACACCAGATACTATTGAGGAATTCTGGGAAGCTCTCGAGCACGTGATTTGCTCGTTTCAAAATCGATTGACTGGGATTGCCATCTCTTGTCCGGGTGAAATCAATAGTCGACTTGGTTTTGTCTTTAAAGGTGGCCTCATTCCTTATTTAAGAAATATTCCTTTAGCTTCTCGTTTAAATAAGACCTTTCAAGTCCCAGTGACCGTCCTCAACGATGGGGATGCTGCAGGTTTAGCGGAAGCTCGAATTGGGAACCTCCAGGATTGTGGCTGTGGAGCCACCTTTGTTTTAGGGACTGGGGTTGGTTTAGCACTTACTTCCAAAGGCTCCCTGATTTCCACCTGGAATCTTAAGGATTATCTTCGTTGGCCGAACCCAGAAGAGCCACCAACGGCTCCAGAACAAAAACAATTTCAGAGGGAGATTTTGAAGCATGGGATTTCCAGTTTGGTTCAAAATTTAGGCTCAGCTGTCAATTTTGTAGCCCAGGCTAGTCAACTCTTGCAACTGCCGGAAGAGGATGGCATTCAGGTTTTTGAAGCCCTTCACGCTGGTCATCATGAGGAGTTGCAAGTCTTATTTGCTTCTTATTGTCGAGAAATTGCAATCCTAATCTATAACCTTCAGTCACTTGTTCGGCTTGAAAAAGTGACGATTGGTGGGGGAATTAGTAGTCAACCCCTTCTTTTAGAAGAGATCAACCATCAGTATAAAAGCCTGATGGATGAAAGTGGGGAGCAACGATTTTCTTTAGTGGAGATTCAAGCAGCTCGTTACCACAACTCAAGTAATCTTTTAGGGGCAGTTTGTCATTTTAAAATCTTAGAAAATCATTAAAAAGTTCTATTTTTAGAGCTTTTTTTGTTTTCTTTTACGAATATTATAAATAGATAGTAGAAAATGAGGTTTTATGATGAACAAATACGAACTTTATAAGTTAAAGGTTGCTGGACTCTCGAATGAACAAGTATTTAGGATTGTGTCCTATTGGGAAATGAATGGGGACTGGCCGGATTTAGAACAGATTGCTCAGCTAGCAGGGTGTCGCAATCAGGCTCTTTTTATAGAGCGTTATATTCGGATTGATGACCAAATACTGAGGGAAGAATTTAAAGAGTTTGATTCTATTTCCATTATGGATGAGGAGTATCCAGAAGAACTCCTTTGGATGCACAATCCACCTGTTTTGCTCTTTTATGAAGGAAATATTGATCTGCTCAAACACCCAAAAATTGCTGTTGTTGGGAGTCGTCGTTGTAGCCGAACAGGGATTCATTCTGTTGAGAAAATTATCAATGAATTAAACAATGAATTGGTGGTGGTGAGTGGACTTGCCAAAGGAATTGATGCAGCTTCCCATTATGCAGCTATACGAAATGGAGGAAAGACCATAGGGGTGATTGGAACTGGATTAGATGTCTATTATCCTCGATGCAACAAACAGTTGCAGAAGCATATGAGCGAACGTTACCTAGTCCTTACAGAGTATGGTCCAGGGCAAGGACCGCAAAAGCACCATTTCCCAGAACGCAATCGGATTATTGCTGGTCTATCACGAGGAGTAATTGTTGCTGAAGCTCGTATGCGCTCGGGGAGCTTGATTACCTGTGAACGTGCCCTAGAAGAAGGGCGAGATGTTTTTGCTATCCCAGGTTCGATTATAGATGGTCGATCTGATGGTTGTCATCACTTAATTCAGGAGGGGGCAAAGCTTGTCACTAGCGGAAAAGATGTTCTAGATGAGTTCGAATTTTAAAATGAGTTTTCCTATAGGAAAACTTCACGGTTGACATCCTGGAAAAAATAGTTTACACTCTATGAGGTTTATTACAAAATAGAGGTAGAAGAGTGGCTACAAAAACAAAAAAGAAAAACACAACAGCTAAAAAGAATTTAGTCATCGTGGAGTCTCCTGCAAAAGCAAAGACAATTGAAAAATATCTTGGCAGAAATTATAAAGTCATGGCCAGCGTGGGTCATATTCGGGACTTGAAAAAATCGACCATGTCGATTGATTTTGATAACAATTACGAGCCAGAGTATATTAATATTAGAGGAAAAGGTCCTTTGATCAATGATCTGAAGAAAGAAGCTAAAAAAGCTAAGCAAGTCTTTCTCGCAAGTGACCCGGACCGTGAAGGAGAAGCTATTTCATGGCATTTAGCTCATATCTTGCAATTGGATAAGGACGAAAAGAACCGGGTGGTCTTTAATGAAATCACCAAAGATGCTGTTAAAAATGCCTTTCAAGAACCACGCAAGATTGATATGGATTTGGTGGATGCTCAACAAGCCCGCCGTGTTTTGGACCGGATTGTAGGATATTCGATTTCACCGATTCTCTGGAAAAAGGTAAAGAAAGGCCTTTCTGCTGGTCGGGTACAATCCGTTGCTCTTAAATTGATCATTGATCGGGAAGAAGAGATTAATGCCTTCCAACCAGAAGAATACTGGACAATAGACGGCACCTTCAAAAAGGGGACCAAGCAATTTCAAGCCAATTTCTATGGAATGAATGGTAAGAAGATGAAGTTGCAAAATCAAGAGGATGTGAAAGCAGTTCTTTCACATCTTAAGGGAAAAGATTACGTGGTTGAAAAGGTAGAGAAAAAGGAGCGTAAACGCAATGCTCCCCTTCCTTACACAACTTCTTCTATGCAGATGGATGCGGCCAATAAGATTAACTTCCGTACACGTAAGACCATGATGGTTGCGCAGCAGTTGTATGAAGGAATCAATATCGGATCAGGTGTCCAAGGTTTGATCACCTATATGCGTACGGATTCGACTCGGATTAGTCCTGTCGCTCAAAATGAAGCAGCTCAGTTTATTGTGGATCGTTTTGGAGCGAATTATTCCAAACAGGGTAGCCGGGTTAAGAATGCTTCTGGTGCCCAGGATGCCCATGAAGCCATTCGTCCTTCTAGTGTCCACAATACGCCTGAGAAAATTGCTAAGTACCTGGACAAGGACCAGCTCAAGCTCTACACTTTGATCTGGAATCGTTTTGTAGCTAGTCAGATGACAGCAGCTGTGTTTGATACCATGAATGTCCGTTTAGGGCAAAATGGGGTCCAGTATACGGCAAATGGAAGTCAAGTGAAGTTCGACGGTTATTTAGCCATCTATAACGATTCGGATAAGAATAAGATGCTACCAGATATGGAAGAAGGGGACACTGTCACTCAGGTCAACAGCAAACCAGAACAGCACTTTACCCAACCACCAGCCCGTTATTCTGAAGCGACCCTGATTAAGACGCTAGAAGAAAACGGAGTGGGTCGTCCTTCAACCTATGCTCCGACGATTGAAACTATTCAAAAACGCTATTATGTGAAGCTTGTAGCTAAACGTTTTGAACCGACTGAGTTAGGGGAAATCGTTAATAAGTTGATTGTTGAATTCTTCCCAGATATCGTTAATGTGACCTTCACAGCGGAGATGGAAGGGAAACTCGATGATGTCGAACTCGGAAAAGAAGAGTGGCAAAAAGTCATTGATGCCTTCTACAAACCATTCTCTAAAGAAGTCGCGAAGGCTGAAGAAGAGATGGAAAAAATCCAAATCAAAGACGAACCAGCTGGTTTTGATTGTGAAGTCTGTGGCAGCCCGATGGTCATTAAATTAGGCCGTTTTGGTAAGTTCTATGCTTGTAGCAACTTCCCAGATTGTCGCCATACCCAAGCCATCGTGAAGGAGATTGGGGTGGAATGTCCAAACTGTCATCAGGGACAAATCATTGAACGTAAAACCAAACGGAACCGTATTTTCTATGGATGCAATCGTTACCCGGACTGTGAATTCACCTCTTGGGACAAGCCCATCGGTCGGGACTGTCCAAAATGTGGTCAGTATTTGGTTGAAAAGAAAGTTCGTGGTGGTGGTAAGCAGGTCGTATGTAGCAATGGCGACTATGAAGAAGAAAAAGTCAAATAATTATTTAGAATGATTCGATGTCTATTATAACGGCAATTTTTGTAAATGTCTGTTATAATAGACATTTTTTGTTTTTTTCGTTATAATAGACATATGGAGGTGAGGCTTATGTATCTTGCTCTGATTGCAGATGTTATTGATTCCAAAATAGTTCAAGAACGTTTTGACCTGCAAAAACAGTTAGAAAAAACGCTTCAGAAGATGAATGAGTTATTTGCAGATTACTTGGCATCGTGTTTTACCTTAACCTTGGGGGATGAGTTTCAGGCGCTTTTAAAAGTGAATGCTCCTATTTTTCATATCATTGATACCTTACGTTCGGAAATTAGTCCTACCCAGCTTCGTTTTGGTATTGGCCTTGGAGAGATTGTAACTGCTATTGATCCCTTGATAAGTATTGGAGCAGATGGTCCAGCTTATTGGAATGCACGCGCAGCCATCAATATGGTTCATCAGAAAAATGATTATGGTAATACCCAAATCTATTTTTCCAGTGGGAAGGAAAACCAAGACTTTTTTGTAAATGCGCTCATCGCTTCCGGAGAAGCCATTCGTTCGGGTTGGCGTGGTAGTCAGGAAGAAATCCTGCTCGATCTTCTTAAGAGATGTGTATATAGTGAAAATTTTAGCCAGCAAGACTTGGCACAATCACTCACTATCAACCCAAGTGCATTGTCTAAACGTTTGAAGAGTAGCAGTATTCGCGTATATTTACGTGGGAGAGAAGCTGGCCTTGCTAGCATCCAAGCTTTAGCAAAAGGAGATGGTCATGACAGGATTGTCTAATATCGTAACGAATTCGTACTTGATTCTCTTGTTGATTTGTCATTTGTTATCGGATTATTATTTTCAAAGCCAAAAGATGGCGGATCGCAAGGATCAGGATATAAAGGTATTAGGAAGTCATATTCTCTATGTGGCGCTACCTCTTTTTATTGTGGTGCTTGTTCATCTGGATTTGTGGTGGATTTGCTCGCTTATTTTGCTAAGCCATGCAGGAATAGATTATGGTAAGCCAAGGCTTCAAAAGAAGTTAAAACTGAAAACCTCTTGGACCTTTGCGCTGGATCAACTCTTGCATATCGGCATTATTAGTTGTCTAGTCCTTTTGGGAGCAAAAAATGGCACTAGCTATCTGCCTATGGACAGTTTAAAGCTAATCTTTTATGTTCTCCTAGTTGGGAAACCAACCAATATTGTTTTTAAAATTCTTTTTGCCAAGTACCAACCAAACATGAAAAAGAAGATGGATACGATTACCGGAGCAGGTTCCATGATTGGCTTTTTAGAGCGTTTGGTTATTGGGGCCTGTCTCTTGTATGGCCAATTTGCTTCTATCGGCCTTGTCTTTACGGCTAAATCTATCGCTCGCTACAATAAGATTTCGGAGAATCCAGCCTTTGCGGAGTATTATCTAATTGGGTCCTTATTTAGTATCCTATCTGCCCTCTTTGCTGCTTGGTTATGTCTATAAGAAAACAAATAACAGACTAAAGTCTAGACAGGAGAGGAGGAGCCTTCCTGTCTTTTTACTTGTCTTTTTGGTATAATGGACCAAGTATGAATTTAGAAAGATTTGTGGGTGTCAAACAGTCCAGTTGGTTGTTTTAATATGGACTTAGGTTCCACCCAAAGAGGTATTAGTGTCATGTCTCAATCTTATATCAATGTTATCGGTGCAGGCCTTGCTGGCTCGGAGGCGGCTTACCAGATTGCCCAACAGGGAATTCCAGTGAAGCTTTATGAAATGCGTGGGATCAAATCCACTCCGCAACACAAAACAGACAATTTTGCTGAGTTAGTTTGTTCGAACTCTCTTCGAGGAGATTCTCTGACCAATGCTGTTGGTCTCCTCAAAGAAGAAATGCGTCGCTTAGTTCTGTCATCCTTGAAGCAGCTGAAGCGACTCGGGTACCAGCTGGTGGAGCTTTAGCCGTGGACCGTGAAGGCTTTGCTAATCGGGTAACTGAGAAGGTATCCCAACACCCACTGATTGAAGTGATTCGCGATGAAATTACAGAATTGCCGACAGATGCTATTACAGTTGTTGCGACTGGTCCTCTAACTAGTGATGCTTTAGCTGAAAAAATTCATGAGCTTAACGGAGGCGATGGCTTCTATTTTTATGATGCAGCGGCACCAATCATCGATGTTAATACTGTCGATATGGACAAGGTTTATCTCAAGTCACGCTATGACAAAGGAGAAGCAGCTTATCTCAACTGTCCAATGACCAAACAAGAGTTTATGGATTTCCATGAGGCTTTGGTCAATGCAGAAGAAGCCCCTCTTAACTCTTTTGAAAAAGAAAAGTATTTCGAAGGCTGTATGCCGATTGAGGTCATGGCTAAACGAGGGATTAAAACTATGCTCTATGGTCCTATGAAGCCAGTTGGACTTGAATATCCTGATGATTACAAAGGACCTCGTGATGGAGAGTTTAAGACACCTTACGCTGTGGTACAGCTTCGCCAAGACAATGCGGCTGGCAGTCTCTACAATATCGTTGGTTTTCAAACGCATCTCAAGTGGGGAGAGCAAAAGCGAGTCTTCCAAATGATCCCTGGTTTGGAAAATGCTGAGTTTGTAAGATATGGAGTCATGCACCGCAATTCTTATATGGATTCACCAAACTTGCTTGAACAGACCTATCGCTCTAAGAAACAAGCTAACCTCTTCTTTGCAGGGCAAATGACAGGGGTGGAAGGCTATGTCGAGTCAGCTGCTTCAGGTTTGGTGGCTGGGATCAATGCAGCTCGCCTCTTTAAAGGTGAAGAAGCAGCTGTATTCCCTGAAACAACAGCTATCGGAAGCTTGGCTCACTATATCACCCATGCTGATAGCAAGCATTTCCAACCCATGAATGTCAACTTTGGGATTATCAAGGAGCTGGAAGGTCCACGCATTCGTGATAAGAAGGAGCGCTATGAAAAGATTGCCCAACGTTCCTTAGAAGATTTAGCAAGCTTTATGGAAAAACGATAGAAAATAGCAAAAAGTTAGGACAAGTCCTGACTTTTTGCTATAAAAATGGTATAATAATTAAAATTTTGAATATAGAGAGTTTTCTGACAATGAATAAATCGTATTTTTACTTGGATATGAAGACACACGAGTTGAAAGTGCCTTATACCGGAAAACTCCGTCGTGTGCGAGTCTTATTACCTAAGAATTATGAAACAGATACTGATCGGCGCTACCCCGTAGTATATTTCCATGATGGGCAAAATGTCTTCTATAGCAAGGAAGCCTATGTAGGTCACTCTTGGAAAGTCATTCCAGCCATTAAGCGGAATCCCGATATCAGTCGGATGATTGTCGTTGCCATTGACAATGATGGTTTGCAACGGATGAACGAATATTCTGCCTGGAAGTATAAGGAGTCTAATATTCCTGGGATGCAATTTGGTGGCAAGGGTATTGAGTACGGAGAGTTCGTTATGGAAGTGGTCAAACCTTTCATTGATCAAGAATATCGAACGCTTGCTGATCGAGACCATACAGCCATGATTGGCTCTTCGCTTGGTGGAAATATTACCCAATTTTTGGGCCTAGAATACCAAGATCAAATCGGTTGTCTGGGAGTCTTCTCCTCTGCCAACTGGTTGCACCAAGAGGCTTTTGACCGCTATATCGAGCGTAAAAAATTATATGCAGATCAACGCATTTACATCTATGTGGGGACTGAAGAGGCTGATGATACAGATAAAACGCTGATGGCGGGGAATATCAAGCAAGCTTATATTGACTCATCTCTTCGTTACTATCATGATGTCATTCAACAAGGAGTAGCTTTAGAAAATATCGCCATTCGGATTCAATCTGGGGCTATCCACCATGAAGAAGCCTGGGCAGAGCATTTACCGGAATGTCTTCGTTTCTTAGCAGAGAAGTGGGACTAGAAGCTTTTAAATTTTTATCATAAAGAAAGAGGGAACCTATGAATATAGAACATCTTAGCCACTGGAGTGGCCAACTTAACCGCGAAATGTATCTAAACCGTTATGGACATGCAGGGATTCCTGTAGTGGTCTTCGCTTCATCAGGTGGAAGCCATAATGAGTACTACGACTTTGGTATGATTGATGCCTGTGCTCAGTTTATCGAAGAAGGTCGGGTTCAATTTTTCACCCTTTCAAGTGTCGATAGTGAAAGCTGGCTTTGTAATTGGAAAAACCCTCACGACCGTGCAGAAATGCATCGTGCCTATGAACGCTATGTGATTGAAGAAGCCATTCCTTTCATTAAGCACAAAACGGGTTGGTTTGACCCAATGATGACAACCGGTTGCTCTATGGGAGCCTACCATGCCCTTAATTTCTTCTTGCAACATCCAGATGTTTCAACAAAGTTATAGCTTTGAGTGGTGTCTATGATGCTCGTTTCTTTGTTGGTGAGTTTGGTGGGGATGAAGCGATTTACCAAAACTCTCCATCTGATTACATTTGGCATCAAAATGATGGCTGGTTTATCGACCGTTACCGTCAGGCGGAAATTGTCGTTTGTACCGGTCTTGGAGCTTGGGAACAAGATGGTCTACCATCTTTCTACAAACTGAAAGAAGCCTTTGACCACAAAAACATCCCTGCTTGGTTTGCTGAATGGGGCCATGATGTAGCCCACGATTGGGAATGGTGGCGCAAACAAATGCCCTATTTCCTAGGACAAATGTATCTATAAGTCAAAAGGGAGGAGACCTCTATGAATTATCTTGTTATTTCACCTTATTATCCACAAAATTTCCAACAATTCACCATTGAGCTTGCTAATAAAGGTATCACTGTCTTGGGGATTGGTCAAGAACCTTATGAACAGTTAGACGAACCATTGCGCAATAGTTTGACAGAGTATTTCCGTGTTGAGAATTTGGAAAATCTGGACGAAGTCAAACGCGCAGCAGCCTTTCTGTTCTACAAACATGGGCCAATTGATCGCATTGAGTCCCATAATGAATACTGGTTAGAATTGGATGCAGCTCTTCGTGAGCAATTCAATGTCTTTGGTGCCAAGCCAAAAGATCTGAAGAAAACTAAGTTTAAATCAGAAATGAAGAAACTCTTCAAAAAAGCAGGAGTTCCTGTCGTTCCTGGTGCTGTGGTAAAAGCAGAAAAAGATATCGACAAGGCTGTGAAGAAGATTGGGTTGCCATTGATTGCCAAGCCTGATAATGGAGTAGGTGCAGCAGCGACCTTTAAACTTGAAACACCAGAAGATGTTGATCATTTCAAAGCAGAATGGGATGGACATACGGAGTACTTCTTTGAGAAATTCGTAACCTCTAGTGAGATTTGTACCTTTGATGGATTGGTGGACCGCGACGGCAATATTGTCTTCTCGACGACTTTTGACTATGCTTATACGCCACTTGACTTGATGCTCTACAAAATGGACAATTCTTATTATGTCCTCAAAGAGATGGATCCAAAATTGCGTCAGTATGGGGAAGCGATTGTGAAAGCCTTTGGCATGAAGGAACGTTTCTTCCACATTGAGTTCTTCCGTGATGGGGATGATTATATTGCAATCGAGTACAATAATCGTCCAGCAGGTGGCTTTACCATTGATGTCTACAATTATGCACACTCTATTGACTTGTACCGTGGCTATGCAGCTCTCGTAGCTGGAGAACCTTTCCCAGCTTCTGAATTTGAGCCTTTGTATTGCTTGGCAACTTCGCGTCGTGCTAATGCGGCCTATGCCCTTTCTGAGGAAGAAGTTTTGGCTAAATACCAGCATCAATTCCGAGTGAAGAAGGAGATGCCTGCAGCCTTTGCGGAACTCCAAGGTGATTACCTTTACATGTTAACAACACCAAGTCGTAAAGAATTAGAACAAATGATTCATGACTTTGGTCAACGCGCTGAATAAAATTGTGCCGATAGGTCTTTCCTATCGGTTTTTATTCCCAAATCATCAAGAATATTTCAATATAAAACTTTGTGAATCTTTTATATAACAGTTCTAAAAACCATTTATATCAAGAACTTATGAAGATTAGTTTGTGAAGAAAATTGAGCATTATTTTTGACAGTGCTTTCATTTTTGGCTAGAATGAAAATGAATGAATAATTGCTTAGAAAGGCGAAAAGATGGCAACATTAGACAAAAGTCTCTTATTGGATATGTTCCGTAAAATGGAAGAAATCCGTCGCATGGACTTAAAAATTGCACAGTTAGTAAAAAAAGGAAAAGTGCCAGGAATGACGCACTTTTCTGTTGGGGAAGAAGCGGCTAACGTTGGAGCGATGTTGGCTTTGAACGATGATGATTTGCTGACATCTAACCACCGTGGTCACGGTCAAGCGATCGCTAAAGGTATCGACCTGAATGCCATGATGGCTGAAATCCTTGGTAAGTATACTGGTACTTGTAAAGGGAAGGGAGGCTCTATGCATATCGCTGACCTGGATGCTGGTAACCTCGGTGCCAACGGTATCGTCGGTGGTGGTATGGGGATTGCTGTGGGGGCTTGCCCTTACTCAACAAATGCATAAGACTGGTAAGATTGTTGTCTGCTTCTTTGGGGATGGTGCAACCAATGAAGGTGTCTTCCACGAAGCGGTCAATATGGCTTCCATCTGGAACCTACCAGTAATTTTCTACTGTATTAATAATGGTTATGGAATCTCTGCTGACATCAAGAAAATGACAAATGTGGAGCACATTCATGAGCGTAGTGCTGCTTACGGCATTCCAGGAATGTTTATTCCTGATGGAAACAACGTTATCGATGTCTATGAAGGATTCCAAAAAGCTGTTGAACACGTCCGCTCTGGTAAAGGCCCTGTCTTGATTGAAAGTGTCACTTATCGTTGGCTTGGTCACTCATCTTCAGACCCTGGTAAATACCGGACACGTGAAGAAGTCGAAGAGTGGAAGAAGAAAGATCCAATCGAAAACCTTCGCATGTATCTCCTTGAAAATGAGATTGCGAGCGCAGAAGAATTGGATCAGATCCAAGAAGAAGTGAAAGAAGCAGTGGAATCTTCAGTGAAATTTGCGGAAGAAAGCCCATTCCCTCCACTTGAATCAGCTTTCGAAGATATTTATGCGGACTAAGGGGGAGTAGAGAATTATGGAAACTAAATTAATGTCATTCCGCGATACCATTATCCTTGCTATGTCTGAGGAAATGCGTCGCGACGAAAATGTATTGTTGATGGGGGAAGATGTCGGAGTTTTTCGGTGGAGACTTCGGAACTTCTGTAGGGATGCTAGAGGAATTTGGTCCAGAACGTGTTCGTGATTGTCCGATTTCTGAGGCTGCGATCTCAGGTGCAGCAGCTGAGTGCAGCCATGACTGGACTTCGTCCAATCGTTGATATGACCTTCATGGATTTCTCAGTGATTGCCATGGATGCTATCGTCAACCAAGCTGCGAAGACGCGCTACATGTTTGGTGGAAAAGGGCAAGTACCGATGACCGTTCGCTGTGCTGCTGGTAACGGAGTTGGTTCTGCAGCTCAACACTCCCAATCTTTGGAATCATGGTTCACCCATATTCCTGGTTTGAAAGTTGTTGCTCCAGGAACTCCAGCGGATATGAAAGGACTACTCAAGTCTTCTATCCGTGATAACAACCCAGTGATCATTCTTGAATACAAATCAGAATTCAACCAAAAAGGGGAAGTGCCTGTTGATCCTGACTATACCATTCCACTTGGTGTCGGAGAGATCAAACGGGAGGGTACAGATGTCACTGTCGTAACCTACGGAAAAATGCTTCGTCGTGTCATGCAAGCAGCTGAAGAATTGGCTGAAGAAGGCATTTCAGTAGAAGTAGTAGACCCACGAACTTTGGTTCCGCTTGATAAAGAAATCATTATTAACTCTGTCAAGAAAACAGGAAAAGTAGTCCTTGTCAATGACGCCCACAAAACAAGTGGTTATATCGGTGAAATTTCAGCTATTATTTCTGAATCAGAAGCATTTGATTACTTGGATGCACCTATCCGTCGTTGTGCGGGAGAAGATGTGCCAATGCCTTACGCACAAAACCTTGAAAATGCAATGATTCCAACAGTTGAAAGCATCAAAGATGCCATCCGTAAAACCTACAACAAAGAATAATACATAATATTAATTATGTAACTAGAAATAATTCAGACGAAGAAACTTTGTATCTAATGATGCAAAGTTCTCTGCGTCCATAATATCTTAGATTAGAGCACGGGCTAAAAGCTCGGAAAAAAGATAAATCTCCTTGACTTCATCGAAGTCTGCGTTGATTTCCTATTTTTCAGTCGCTTTTAAACGCCCTTAGTATCTTATAATTGAATTCGGACGGAGGTCTGCGAAAAAAAGATAGATTTCCTTGTGTTCATCGAACACAGCGTCAATCTCCTATTTTTTCATTGCCCTCTGCGTCCTTAATATCTTATAATAGAATAGGAGAGGTCATGGCTGATGATAAGCTAAGAGCGACTCCTGCGGCTAGAAAATTAGCGGATGATCTAGGGATCAACCTCTATGATGTTTCTGGTTCAGGCGCAAACGGTCGTGTCCACAAAGAAGACGTGGAAACATATAAAGACACAAATGTGGTTCGCATTTCACCACTTGCAAAACGAATTGCTTTAGAACACAATATTGCTTGGCAAGAAATCCAAGGAACTGGTCATCGTGGTAAGATCATGAAGAAGGATGTTCTTGCTTTGCTTCCTGAGAATATTGAGAAGGATACCATTAAGTCGCCTGCTCAAATTGAGAAGGTGGAGGAAGCTCCTGATAATGTTACACCTTATGGTGAGATCGAGCGCATTCCGATGACACCAATGCGTAAGGTGATTGCGCAACGGATGGTGGAATCTTACTTGACAGCACCAACCTTTACATTGAACTATGACGTCGATATGTCTCAAATGTTGGCGCTTCGTAAGAAGGTATTGGATCCAATCATGGAAGCAACTGGTAAGAAAGTCACTGTAACAGATTTGCTTTCTCTTGCGGTTGTTAAGACCTTGATGAAACATCCATACATCAATGCGTCATTGACGGAGGATGGCAAAACCATCATCACTCACAACTATGTCAACTTGGCTATGGCGGTTGGGATGGACAATGGACTGATGACACCGGTTGTCTATAACGCAGAAAGATGACTTTATCAGAGTTGGTGGTAGCCTTCAAGGACGTTATCGGACGTACCTTGGACGGTAAATTAGCACCAAGCGAATTGCAAAATTCAACCTTTACTATCAGTAACTTGGGGATGTTTGGTGTTCAATCTTTTGGACCGATTATCAACCAACCAAACTCTGCCATTCTTGGGGTTAGCGCAACTGTTGAAAAACCAGTTGTAGTTAATGGTGAAATCGTCATTCGTCCAATCATGAGCTTGGGCTTGACCATTGACCACCGCGTTGTCGATGGTATGGCTGGTGCCAAATTCATGAAAGACTTGAAAGCCTTGATTGAAGACCCGATTTCAATGTTGGTCTAATCAACGAGAGAGAATAGAAACAAGAAAAAGAGGGAAATAAAATGGCCTTAGAAGTAATTATGCCAAAAGCCGGCGTAGATATGACCGAAGGACAAATCGTTCAGTGGAATAAAAAAGTCGGCGAATTTGTAAAAGAAGGAGAAATTCTCCTTGAAATCATGACAGATAAAGTCAGCATGGAATTGGAAGCTGAAGAAGATGGCTACTTGATTGCTATCTTAAAAGGGGACGGCGAGACTGTTCCTGTAACAGAAGTTATCGGTTACCTTGGTGAAGAAGGGGAGAACATCCCAACAGCTGGAGCAGCTACTCCAGAAGCAAGTCCAGCGCCAGCTGTAGCAAGTGCTTCAAATGTTGACAATAAGAGCGATGATGCTTATGATATCGTAGTGATCGGTGGTGGTCCTGCTGGTTACGTATCTGCTATCAAGGCAGCTCAGTTGGGTGGTAAGGTTGCTCTTGTTGAGAAATCTGAACTTGGTGGAACTTGTTTGAACCGCGGATGTATCCCAACTAAGACTTACCTACACAACGCTGAAATCATTGAAAATATCGGTCATGCGGCAAACCGTGGGATTATCATTGACAATCCTAGCTTCACAGTGGATATGGACAAGGTTCTTGAAACCAAGAACAAGGTCGTCAATACTTTGGTTGGCGGTGTTGCAGGACTTCTTCGGAGCTATGGCGTAACAGTTCACAAAGGTATCGGTACGATTACGAAAGATAAGAATGTCTTGGTCAATGGTTCTGAATTACTTGAAACTAAGAAAATCATCTTTGCTGGTGGTTCAAAAGTCAGCAAGATTAACGTTCCTGGTATGGAATCATCACTTGTGATGACTAGTGACGATATCTTGGATATGAACGAAGTACCAGAAAGCCTTGTAATCATCGGTGGTGGTGTTGTCGGTATCGAACTCGGTCAAGCCTTTATGACCTTTGGTTCTAAAGTTACGGTTATCGAAATGATGGACCGCATTGTGCCAGCTATGGATGCGGAAGTATCTAAGAATCTTCGCTTGATCCTTGAACGCAAAGGTATGACCATCTTGACTGATACCAAACTGCAAGAAATCATTGAAGAAGATGGCAAACTCCGTATCAAGGTTGAAGGAAAAGACGATATCATCGCAAACAAAGCTCTTCTTTCAATAGGTCGTGTTCCAGATCTTGAAGGAATCGGTGACGTTGAGTTTGAATTAGACCGTGGTCGTATCAAGGTCAATGAATACATGGAAACTTCTGTTCCAGGTATCTACGCGCCAGGTGACATCAACGGTACGAAGATGTTGGCCCACGCTGCCTTCCGTATGGGTGAAGTAGCAGCTGAAAATGCTCTTAAAGGGAACCACGCTGTTGCTAAATTGAACTTGACTCCTGCAGCTATTTACACACTTCCAGAAGTAGCAGCAGTTGGTTTGACAGAAGAACAAGCTCGTGAGAAATATGATGTCCAAATCGGTAAATTCAACTTTGCTGCAAACGGACGTGCCATTGCATCAGATGCTGCTCAAGGATTTGTTAAAGTTATTGCAGACAAGAAATATGGTGAAATTCTCGGTGTTCACATCATTGGCCCTGCAGCTGCAGAATTGATCAATGAAGCATCAAGCATCATCGAAATGGAAATCACTGTAGAAGAAATGCTCAAGACAATCCACGGTCACCCAACATACTCTGAAGTTATGTACGAAGCATTTGCTGATGTTCTTGGAATGGCTATTCATTCACCTAAGAAAAAATAAAAATAGATAGATTAGACTGGAATTTTTTCCAGTCTCTATCGTATTAGAAGGTATCTTATGAAATACATTATCAATCATTCAAATGAAACTGCTTTTAATATTGCTTTAGAAGAGTATGCTTTTAAACATCTCCTTGATGAGGATCAAATCTTTATTCTTTGGATTAACAAGCCATCTATCATTGTAGGTCGTCACCAAAATACCATCGAAGAAATTAACCGTGATTATGTTCGTGAAAATGGAATTGAAGTAGTACGTCGTATCAGTGGTGGTGGAGCTGTTTACCATGATTTGAACAACCTTAACTATACCATTATTTCTAAAGAAGATGAAACTAAAGCATTTGACTTTAAGAGTTTCTCAACTCCAGTCATCAATACTTTAGCTCAACTTGGTGTTAAGGCTGAATTTACAGGTCGTAACGACTTAGAAATTGACGGCAAGAAATTCTGTGGGAATGCGCAAGCTTATATCAATGGGCGCATCATGCACCATGGGTGCCTTCTCTTTGATGTTGATTTGTCTGTCCTTGCTAATGCTCTCAAGGTGTCAAAAGACAAGTTTGAGTCTAAGGGGGTTAAATCAGTTCGTGCTCGTGTCACCAATATTATCGACGAATTGCCAGAAAAAATCACGGTTGAAGAGTTCCGTGACCTGCTTCTGGACTACATGAAGAAAGAATATCCTGAAATGACGGAGTATGTCTTCTCAGATGAAGAATTGGCGGAGATCAACCGGATTAAGGAAACCAAGTTCGGTACCTGGGATTGGAACTATGGGAAGTCCCCTGAATACAATATCCGTCGTGGCACTAAATTCCCTAGCGGTAAGGTTGAAATCTTCGCGAACGTCATTGAATCAAAAATCCAAGACATCAAGATCTATGGAGATTTCTTTGGTATCGAAGACGTTGCAGCAGTAGAAGAGCTTCTTCGTGGTGTCAAATACGAACGCGAAGACGTTCTCAAAGCCCTTCAAACCATTAACCTAGGTCGTTACTTCGCAGGAATCACTGCAGAAGAAATTGCTGAGGCAGTGGTAGAATAAAGTCATAAGAGAGTGGGACAGAAATCGGTAATTCGTTAGAATTCGATTTCGTAGTCCCACCTCCGCACAGTTGAGTAGGGCTGTAAAAGCTGATGAATTCAGCCTAGTAGAGCCCAGTCAACCACTGCGTCTTGCTCGACAATCCAAAGACAATTGAGAGGCTAGGACTTTTGTCCCAGCCTCTTTTTTGAAACTAGTTTCACATAGAAATTATTGTTTTATTAAGGATTTTGTAGTATAGTAAAGGTGGAAAAGTGTATTCGCTTACAAAGAATGTAGCTGTAATTTGTAAAACTCAGTAATTATTAAACAACGAAATTAATTGACTAGCTAGGTATTACTTTCCTTTTCTGCTTTAGAAAGTGTGATGATATGAAACGTGTCTTTATTATTTTATCAAACCTTTTCATCTCTAGCTTTTTGATTTGGATTGCCTTTATTTCTCCAAATACGGTTATCCACCGCAGTCTTCCGGTAGTAGGTGTGGTAAGACAAGATAAGAGCGTCACATATGAAGAGTTATCTTCCAGTTTAGACCGCTTGGCAAGGGAAAATCATAGTATAATTGCCCGTCAGATACAAAGAACAGACTCTAAGGGGCAGGTTGTTTTCACCTATGAAATATACGGAGAGGGAAAACTTCCTCTTGGGATTAAAAAGAGAAGAAAGAACTGGCTGCCAAAGAAAGCCTGCTAACGAATTATTATGTATTAACAGGTGAATTGGAAACTGAAAAGCTGGATCAAACGCTTCATACTCTTGGTTTCTCACAAACTTTTATTGTGAAACCGAATCCTCTGCAGACCTTTATTGCCTTTTTTGGCTCCGGTTCACAATCACTTGCCTTAGTCATTTTTATCATTAGTTTTAGCGCTTTGACGATTATACAAAAAACACTTGAAATGAGAAGCGCTGGGATTCGATATATCTCAGGAATGACACGCTTGCAACTTTTCGGACATTCTCTAAAAGATGATAGTATAGAGTTGCTTTTGGGGTGTATAGGCGCAAGTATAATGGGTGCTGTTCTGATTTATTGCTTTCAATTGACACCTTTTTCCTATTCCCTCGTCATTTCCAGTAGTATTATTTACAATGGGATTTTACTAATTTTGTCTGTTTTCTTATCCTTCCTCTTTGCATATAGTATTCAAACGATTCATTTAGTCCCCCTTTTAAAAGGGAAGGTTCCATTGAAGCGCATATTGGTTTTCCTCTTTATTTGTCAATTTCTCGCTGTGGCATTAATTGGCCTTGCGATTCATCGAATCAGTATTTATGGATCAGTCTGGCAAACTCACCAAGAGGGAAGTGAGACTTGGTTAAAACAGTCGAATTGGGTCCAAATTAGTACAAGTCGGGAGGATTTTTCACAGAAAACAAACAAAGAGACGCAAATTGAGAACAGTGCAAAATGGTCTAATCTCATCGAGTCTGGAATCGAAAATGGTGGTCTTTTAGCTTATCATCATCTCGTATCTTTTAGTTCAAAAGGAGTTATGACGGATCCTAGTACAGGTAAAGAGTTTTCCATCACAGATTACGATCCTCTTGCACGAACTCTCTATGTAACTCCAAATTACCTCGAAATCCAAGGTGTTCCAGTTTCTCCTGAAGAAAAAGATCACTTAAATCACTTACAAGCAGGAGAATTTGGCCTCTTACTTCCTGAAAAGTTGAAAGGGCAAGAAGAGGAGATGATCAAACGATATGAAGATTATCTATCTCCTCGAGATGATCAAGGAAATATCACCTTATCAATGAAGGCGCAGGTAACGTATATTCCGAATCATCAAAAACGCTTTATCTACAACAACACACCAATCAGCTATAAGCAATTCTTTACAGATCCTGTTTTAGTGGTTATACAACCTGAAAGTTTTGGAGGCTATGAGAATCCATATTTCACCCAACTAAATTCCTACCTTTATTTTAATGGGCTTCAAAATAGTAAAAAGCTAATCGCTGAGTATAATCTTGAAAAAAGTGTTAGTCAGTACGACTATGCAGTGGACGTTTACCAGCAAATGGCCCAAAAAATACAAATAGAAAATCTCATGGCGATTGCAGGAGGAGTCTTTGGTATAGCAACCTCTGTTCTTCTTTTTAACACTATGAATTTCCTATATTTTGAAGAGTTTAGAAAACAAATCTTCTTGAAGAAGATTGCAGGTCTGGGATTTGTAAACATTCACCAAATGATTTTGCTCTCAGAAAGCGTCCTCTTACTATTAGGAAGCTTCCTGGTATTCATTCTCACTTCGGAATGGTGGATTGCTCTTGTCACTCTCTTTCTATTTATTACTAATGCTTGGTTGATTCTCCTGTACCGGTCTCATAAAGAAGACCACTTGTTAGCCACTGTACTGAAAGGAGCCTAATATGATTACCGTAGAACATTTAACCAAATCATTTGGCCAACGAACGGTCTTTCAAGATTTGAGCTTGCAATTTACAGAAGGTAAGGTCTATGCTCTGATCGGAAATAGTGGGTGTGGTAAAACAACCTTGCTTAATATCTTGGCGAAGATAGAGCCTTATGAAAAAGGGAGTATAAGCTATAAAGGGCAAGAACTGAAACAAATCAAACAGCATCACTTCTTTAAGCGTGAATTAGGTTATCTCTTTCAAAACTTTGGCCTGCTTGAAAACGAGACTATCGCTACAAATTTAGATTTGGGATTGATTGGGCAAAAATTAACGAAAAAAGAGAAGAAGCAGCAAGAGGAAGAAGTGCTCAAAAAAGTAGGGTTGGTTTACCTTGCTCTGGATCAAAAGATTTATGAATTATCTGGGGGAGAGGCGCAACGTGTAGCATTAGCTAAAGTTATTTTAAAAGATCCACCTTTAATTTTGGCAGATGAACTAACTGCAGCACTGGATCCAGAAACCTCACAAGAGGTGATGGACTTGCTCTTAATGTTAAAGAATCAAGAGCGTATAATCATTATTGCAACCCATAATCCAGTGATTTGGGAAAAAGCTGACGAAGTGGTAAAGCTCAACTAATCCATGGCTGAAGAATGGTAGGATTTTTTATATTAATAAGTTTATCTATTCATTGTATTTCTGACTTTTCTTTGTTTATCTGGCTATACAGAGACACAAATAGAAAGCCAAATAATTTCTTCCATCTCTCGTAAAGTAACTTCCTATTCATCAACAACAGTCATTGTAAAAACAAAGAATTGTAAGGAATACCGTACCAATGACAGCAGAAGTGATGAGTGATTAAAAATAAAGAAGGGAAGACGAAATGGCACTATTACAAATTATTGGTCTAAATAAATCGTATAACAAAAAGAAAGTAATTGAAGATTTGTCATTTGAGTTGCAGAGTGGCGAAATAATGGGACTCATTGGACAAAATGGTTCTGGGAAAACTACAATATTCAAGACGATTTTAGGTTTAGTAAAAAAAGAATCTGGTGAAATTAAAATCAATGGGAAACTAATTGATGGGAAGTCAAAGGGCTATTTAAATACTATCGGTACGATTATTGAATATCCTACATTTTATGAATCTTTAACAGCTAGACAGAATTTAATGCTTATTTCTAGTCTTTATGATGAAGTAAACTTATCAAAAGAAGATCTTTTAAACTATCTGCATTTAGTAGGTTTAGACAATAGTGTGGATTGTAAAGTATCTAGTTTTTCATTAGGTATGAAACAACGTTTGGGACTTGCTCAAGCCTTAATCCATCAGCCAACTATCTTATTATTAGATGAACCATTCAATGGATTAGATCCCATAGGAATAAAAGAGTTTAGAGATTTGCTCATTGAATTGTCTAAAAAAGGAGTTGGGATTGTAATTTCGAGTCATTCATTGGAAGAATTAAGTAAGTTAGTGGATACAGTTACAATTATCAATCAAGGGAAAGTAATTTTCCAAGGGAAAAAGACAGAATTTTTATCACTTGGATCTATAAAGAATGTTTGGTTGTTGAAAACTGATAACTTAGAACTTACAAAGTCTATCTTAAATAACTTAAATATTGTATTTACTGAAAGAATAGAGCAACTTGAGTTATCTTTAGATATAGAATCAATGAAAGAGGTAAAGGAGAAACTACTCACAGAGTTATTACGTCAGGATATCTCCATCATAAATTTTTCTGAGAAACAAAATAATTTTGAAGATATTTTTATCAAAATGCAGAGAGAGATGGAGGTTTGATATGCTTAAATTAATAAAGATTGAGTTGTTCAAATTATTTGCTGCGAAAAAGATTTTCTATGTTTTTGGAGGGTTTATTTGTGTCATTTCTCTATTGATACTGTATCTAAGAATGGTTGCACCAGAATCTTCATTTGGGAATGTTTTTAAAACCTCTAGCGATACATTTTCGATATTTGCTATGATAGTAGGAGTTATAGTAGCCTTAGTACCTTTTTATCAAGAAATCCAGCAAAAAACAATTAAATCATTGTTAGTCACGCCAGTTAAACGAGTAGAAATTTTGTTTTCTAAATTGTTTGCATCTATTTTTGTCTCATTCATAATTTTAGCTGTTCTATTTCTAACATCTTTTATAACGACAACATTATTATTTGGATTTTTTACAATAGGAGCTTACTCTTCATCTGCAGATACTATGCTTACTTTTACAGCCGGATTAATTCAAATTATTACAACGTTTTTTACAACTATTTTTTATAGTACTACAATTATTTGTTTATTTTTGATAACAAATTCTTTATCGAGTACCTTAGTTGGAGTTGTTTTGTTAAGAGGTTTAGGAGAACTGATTTCAAGAAGTTTATTAGACAAAAATAACTTATTATTATCTTTTAGCCCATTAGGAGTATTGAATATTTTAAACCCTGTTTCAAGGAATATTTCGATAATTAGCTACACCATTCAACTACTTTTTAACTGTTATTTATTCAATTGTAATTTTTTTATATTGACACTAAACTATTTGAAAACAAAGAATTCTAAATCTATAAAAAGTACAAAAAGTAACAATTCAAATGGTGTGAACTTTTTGGTAAAATCTAGCTCAATTAGTTTATTTTCAGGGTAAAATTCACACCATTCAATTGAAAGTTATTCAAATTAGATGAAATATTTCTTTCTTAAAAACATGTGAAAACATTGATATTAAGCATATATTGAAATTCATTCAAATACGAGGTGTTCAAAACAGGTATTACAATTTATAAGTAAAAGAACAAATAACAAAAAGAGGAGCTTCACACTAAAGTTCCTCTTCTTTTAAATATCCGAATCATTATTTTTATTTCAAAAAAGGTAGTGAAAAAGGTAGTGATTCGGTTGATTTATATTGCAATGTAGTGAAATTTAGAATTTCAAAAATCGCTTAAAATCAAGGTTTCTCACATCTATTGACGTGTAGTGAACCCCTATTTCACCTCTGTAAAGATTGACTAAAGTAAATTTTCATCAGACAGACAAGTAGAGCATTTGCAAAGGCTTAACTTAAAATATTAGTTATTAAAGATTTAATCATTTCTAATTTTTTGAATATTCATTGACCAGACTTATTTTTAGATGTATAATGAGCATGTAAAATATATCACAAAGAATAATATGTAATAAAATTAAATGATTACATCTGATATTTCTTATTTCTCAATCATAGGGTTCTATTTTCTAGGAGAGATTTATGATTAATATCTTTAAATATCTTGATAAAAAAACAAAATACCTAACCATTATTGGAGCACTGGCAAATGGGGGTCTCGCATTAGGTCAACCTTTGGTTGTTGCCAAAGCATTATCTATAGATCAAAATAACCTTACCTATTCCTCTATTTGGAAATTTGCTCTCTTTGGTTTTTCTGTCTATTTCGCTTTGTATAGTCTAATGTTATTTTGTAATCATGCAAATAATGTCTTTAGACGTGAAATTCACATGAATATCCGAACGGCATTGTTTCAGAAGTTAATGGAAGACAGGGAATATAGTGAAGATGAAAAGATTACCATGCTGACACAGGATATGGAATTTCTAGGAGATAACTTTTTGAACGCTATATGTCTATTTCATGCTGGGGATTTGGGGCACTGATTACGGCGATCTATATCATCGCCCAAAATGTTTTATTGGGTTCTATCTTTGTTTTCTTCACAATCTTACGTCCCATTCCACAATTCTTGATGAATAATAAGCTAAAGAATTCAGGGGATGAAATGTCTCAGGGAAGAACAGCTGTCCATAACCAAATCTCTGATAGTATTCGAGGGGCTCAAACCTTGCGGATGAATCAGGCCTTGCCTGAAAATTCTCAGCGCGTCTGGAATATCAACCTACGTTATCAGCGAGCCATTCAAAAGTTTGCTTTTACCCATAATATTGTTTTCTTTTGTAATGGTTTTATGGTCTTTCTGAGCCAAGTACTCCCCTTGGTATTAGGGTTCTTCCTTGCTATGCAGGGTCATCATGTTTCAGTGGCTAGCCTGGTTGCTATGTATATTGCTGCTGGTCAACTGGTAGGACCTATCCAAAATATCATGTATGATGTGGTTGAAGTACAAGGAGCCAAAACAACGGCAGAAAAGATTTTCGGAATTTTAAATCGAGCAGATGATAGTGAATCGGACAATCATTCGATCTCCCAAGTAGAAGAACTAGAAATTTCCCATTTAAGTAAATCTTATAACGGTAGAGAGGTTCTTCGCGATCTTAATCTAGCCATTCGACAAGGCGAAAAAGTCCTCATCAAAGGGCCAAGTGGCTGTGGGAAATCAACCCTCTTCCGAATTATCACAGGGGAAGAAAAGCCGGATACCGGAACGATTACTTGTCGTACAAGAGATGGAGTTAAAACAAGTCACTTTTTTCGTCAGGTAGGCATTATCAACCAGCATCCTTTCCTCTTTAATGATACTATTCGCTACAATCTCAGTTTGGGACAGGAGTTTTCAGATCAAGAATTAGAGACTGTTTTAAGACAGGTCAAACTCGACCATGAACTAACTGATGGGCTTGATTTTGTAATCACTAATAACGGAGAAAATATTTCAGGCGGACAACGTGTCCGGATTGAACTAGCCCGCTTCCTACTTCGTAAAAAGGATATTTTATTAGCAGATGAGGTAACTGCAGCTCTTGACGCAGAAAATAGTCAGATGGTTCGAGACTTGATTTTCTCACTACCGATGATGGTGTTAGAAATCGCTCACCATATTGATAATGAAAGTCGATACGATCAAGTCATTGAACTAAGAAAGACTTGATTTTATAATGAACCCAATATGTTGGATAAATAATTTAAATTTCTTCTATTTAAAATGGAAGGATAAACCTAAACAAAAAAATAAGTCCTTTTGCTATCTTTATAAGTTTTACATGATTTACTTGTGGTTTATCCTCATAATTTCCATAATGGCTATCGGTATTTTTTCCCTTGGAGTACTAGCTGTTAGAGGCGAAATACTTACGTTAGGTTTCTTTGTTTTATCTTTTTTAGGTGTAGTTCTATTTAGTGTCTATATTTTTAGTATTCTGAAAGAGATACAGGACATAAAGCAAATAAAAGATAAAATAAATAGGTAGACATAATCTAATTTGAATTGTCTTTATCTGGACTATACATCCGTATCTTGAACAGGTTACTAAAAAGGTGCTAAATTATGAAAAAAGTCCCATTGTTAGTCTAAGTTGTTAGTATTTTAAAAAAGACAAGGTGTTTTATCCTTGTCTTTTTCGTTTTAGTATTGCTTTTGTTTCAATGTCAATAAGTGTGTTCTTTTTGAATCAGTAACTATTCCAATTTATCTATCTTGAAATAAATAAAATCCCTTTGTAATACTATAAAAAATAACTAACAAAGAAATAACTATAAGACTCGGTTGCCAGAAACCTGATATATCTACTAAACTACGGCCTAAAAGTTGGCCAATAAAGCTAACTAAAATTAAAATAATTAAATTGAAAACTACTGATACTAATAAAATTAACACCGAATGTATTATTGCCTCGGCTATACGTATTTTAAAAAGTTGTAATCTTGACACTCCCAGTGTCTTTAACTGTTTAATGTCCTCAATATCTTTATTAGAAGATAAAATTGTAAGAGAAATAGAACTAGTAATAATCAGAATAATTGGAGCAGACAAATAAGCAATAAAGGAAGCTCTTGCTTCGTGTACAGCGTTTGCTGTATTCATGAATGAATACATATTTTGGGTGTAAAGAATAAACCCAGAAATGAGAGTTACTCCCATGCTCATTGAAGTTTGTATACTTTTCAAATAGCTAGGATTGGATAGTAGATCCCAAAAGCCTGTATTGATTACATAATTTTCAGTTGGAAATATCCTCATTAAAAATTTTATTAGAAACATTTGAATTGATGGAGATAGTGATTGAATAATAAGGATGTGAATAATTAATAAAAATAATATTATGCTTGACTGTGTTGCAATTATTACTTTGTTTCTGATAAAACCTGCTGAAACAATAAAACCTATACATAGTAACCATAGGAATAAATTAACAGAGATGTTAACAAAACCAGTTATTGTAACTTTTCTTTTTTTCTTTTTTGGTTTTAATATTGATGCTATTTTAAGTATTCGACTTGAATAAAAGTAAGCTCCTATCCCGACAATTGTTGGGACTATAAAAACACTCAATAAAATTGATTGAATGTTGGCTGTAATAACTAAATCAGGTAACTCATCTCTTCCTAATAAATTTTGTAAAAATTTATAGTAACTATCTGCTATGATAAATGAAAGTATTGTACCGATACTACTAACAATCACTGCCATTAAATAAAACTGTCCAGATACTAATAAAGATAGCTGAGTTCTGCTTGCGCCTAAGATAGCCCATAATTGGTAATCCTTTTTAAAGATATCTATTAACAGTCTTATATTATTTGAAATAAGGAAAAATAGAGTAGTCCCTCCAAAAAATATTAGCATTTGAAAAAGTTGTGAAGCGTTAATATTAGCAGTCTTTATTGCACTAGCAATACCAAATAAGGATGTTCCAACAATCAGGCTAGATACAAATAGTAATGGTATTGTTCCTAACCATTGTCTTTTTGAGTACTGAAATTGGTAAATGATTAATTTTAGCATAATAAATCCTCCTCAAATTAATCTTTACTACTTTCAAGTGCTTGGTAGAGCTCATCAGCTGAAGGTTTAATAATTTGTCGAGATATTTTTCCGTCTTTTAAAATGAGTGCTCTGTCAGTTTTTGAAGCCAACTCAATATCATGAGTGACCATAAAAACACATTTTCCTTGACTCGCTAAATTACGAAGTGTTTCAAAAATAAGTTTTCTTGAGACGCTGTCCAGAGCTCCTGTTGGCTCATCAGCAAAAATAATTTTACTATCAGCTATTATTGCACGAGTAATAGCCACTTTTTGCTGTTCTCCACCTGATAAGGTAGCAACTAATGATGATAGTTCTGCTTTAAAATTCAAACTATCCAACATTTTTCTTACTTTATTGCTATCAACACTCTTTCCTGAGAGTCTCAGAGGAAGTGTAACATTTTCTAAAACAGGTAGAGCGGGTACCAGATTATAATTTTGAAAAATAATTGCAATATCTTGCCTTCTAAATTTAGCAAGTTTCCCTTCTTTTAAAGTGTATGGATTCACACCATTGATAACAACTTCTCCACTTGTTGGTTCAGATAAACTTGATAAACAACTTAATAAAGTAGACTTTCCAGAACCGCTGACACCAAGGATTGATACAAATTCCCCATAATTGACAGATAAAGAAACATCTTTCAAAATAGAGACAGTTTTGTCTTGCCCTAACAAAAATTCTTTTGAAAGGTTTGAGACTTTAACAGCTAGATTATTAACCATAATAAATCCTCCTGGTCCCGGCGTCATATTTGATTTAATTATACAATATTTTAATTCTGTCAATATCAATAAATGTGTTCTTTTTGGAGAGTATTCTATATATTCGAGGTAACATTATCATGGTATAGATCAGGAGAGAAACACCTCCAAATATGAATATCAGATTCTTCATTGACTAATTTTTAGGCTTACCACTTGATCAGCTTGTTTCCAAATGGTTGGATTATGTGTTGCAATAATGATCAGACGTTCCTTATTTTTTAATGTTAGGAGTAAGTCCATAATCTCCTGTGAGGTCTCAGGATCAAGAGCGGCAGTTAATTCATCTGCCAAAATTAGAGGAGGATCTTTTAAAATGATCTTTGCCAAGGCTACACGTTGTGCTTCTCCTCCAGAAAGCTCATATACTTTTTGATCTAGTTGAATATAAGATAGTCCTACTCTATCTAATACTTCTTCTTTGGTCTCTCTCTTTTTTTGTTTGTCTAATTTATGACCAATTAATCCCAAATCTAAATTTTCTGAAACAGTTTTATTATCGATAAGTCCAAAATTCTGGAAGAGATAACCGAGTTCATTTCTGAAATAGTTTGTTGGTTTAATCTTTCGTAAATCTTTTCCTTTATATTGAATACTTCCCTGATCATAAGGTTCTAGCTTGGCTACCATATTTAGTAAGGTTGTTTTGCCACAACCACTATTTCCGATAAGAGCATAGACTTTACCTGCATCAAAATTTAAGTTCAAATCACTAAATACCGTCCGGTCCCCAAAGGTTTTTGTTAGTTGATGGATTTTAATCATTTCTATGCTCCTTTCAATATAATACTAGCCATCCTATCTTCCTTACGAGAACGATGCATTAGTATTAAAATAGAATTCAAACCAAAGACGCAAGAGGTTAGAAAGACTACCCAAAGTTTATTTGTTAGCAAAAGACCAATAGCCCCTCCCAAAATGAAGATAACTATTTGCCAGATAAAAAATTTCTGGTGTAACTCAAAAAAATTTAATCCTGATATTTTCTTAATAAGAATAGTTTTACGAAATTCTTCAAAGTAGAGGATTGTCATTGTATTAAAGAGTAGAATTGAGGTAGCAATACCTAGAAAACCACCAGCAATGATTGTCAATATTTCAACTTGAATGTTGTGACTCATACCACGATAAACATAATAGGCAAGATCATACTGACTGATATATCTCTTTATTCCACCTTGTTCAACTAGTTTTTTAGTGGCATCCAAACCTTTAAAATACAGATAATCAGATGGATAAGTGAAGAAAGCATTTTGATTTTTTCCAAAAGAGCTTGGTTTAAGGACAATAAGTATAGGATCACTTAGAAATTGTTGATATGAGATTGGTGTAGAATTATATACGAAACGCTTCTTATTGTTTGAAATATAGAAAACACGAGCTTTCATAGCCTGTTGAATTTTATTTCCCTTATCGTCTCGAATCGCTAGGAAATCTTCATAAATTTGACGCAATTTATCTTCTTGATCTTTTAATTTTTCAGGCAATAGTAGTCCAAATTCTCCTTCTCCAAGGCTATTAATGTTCTTCTTATCTTCTTCATTTAATTCTACATTCTGAACATCTAGATAATTAGGAGTCACATATAAGCTATTAGCATACGGATTGTAGTCATTTATCGACATTTTTTCTCCCGTTAAGGGATGTGAAGACAGACCTTTTAGATCGAATGATGCAAATGGATGCTGAACAAGCATTCCTCCATTCTGAATGCCAGTTTCTATGAACTTTTTCCATTGTTCTTCCAACATTTTTCTACTATCCTGATTTCTAATCTCTGCCCCAAACTCTCTATTTGTTGAAAGCAACACCCAATCTTTTTGATTTGACCATGCTGTATCTCCAGCCTGATGCAATTGCCAAATAGTTGAATAGATACTTGTTCTATGAATGGTAAGTACTATTAAAAGAAAAGCAACCAATTGCCCCAAGTAAAGAATACCCATAATCTGTTTCAAAGGTAACTTTCCTTTGAGTAAAGAAACCAAATGTACCGCTTTAATACTTAAAATATAAAGAAAGCTAAAGAGTATAGAAAGGAACAAAAGTAACAAATTATAAGTTATGCTAGCTGAAAAAATAACTGGAATAGAAAATGGTGTGATATGGAATAGACTTACACCACAGATTCCAAGAAAAACCCCTGTAATTATCCCTAAAAGTAAATCTCCACAATCACTAATAATTGAGTTTCCAAAAATCTGAGTTAGGTGCAATCCAGAAATATATCGAATCCCAACTGTTCGCATTTCCTTGGTTTTTTGAATAATCATTAAGGCTATAAAAGTTAGTAGAAAAATGACCAAAACGAGTAATTGACTACCATTTCCCATATACTTAAATAAGCTAAGAAAAATATTTGGATATGAAACAAATGTTTGTGTGAAACCCAATGATTGAAGTTCATGATTTAATCTATCTAGAGTGAGATTTCCAGATAAAATATAATAATTGGACAATAAGCCACTATTGTAAAAATCTTCTTCACTAGCTTTAACAAGGCCATTTGGGATATGGCCAGATCCAAATATTGCATAGGAAAAATGAACCTTACCTTTATCGTCTATTGTTTCAATTTGTTCACCAATCACACTGTCTGTTTCATTTGCTAATTGATCTAAACTGTATTTTACCTGATCTTTTGATACCTCTTTGTTCTGGGAAAGAATACCAATAGCTGGAAAACTATTGTGAATAACCACATATGAGGTTGAAAAACAAATCCAAAGTAGAAAACTTGTTATAAAGATATTTGAAAGGATGACAAAGAAGCGCTTCATACTTTACTCACTTTCTAAAATTTTCATGAATTGTAATATAATCTTTTCTATGAGCTATGAATTTTTTTAAAATCCGTAATTAAAATATACTGTTTCACCAAAATTTCTATTTATAAAAGCTCTTGAGGTCTGATGAGAAGGAGCGTAAGCATATGATGATTTACTATCTCTTGCACGAGTTACGCTTGACCAGTGATATTTGTAATCATGGTAATAATTTGAAAATGCACCCCAGTTATTTGGATTGTGAAAGCATTAATACAAAAAATAAATAGTGATTCTCTTTTGCATATCTGCACCTCCTTCTTTTATATATATGATATACTAAACACATAACGAAGTGTAAAAATGTAACATTTATACACATAATTAGAGGTGAAGCTGTTATGCGTTGGGATTATGGTACGATCTATAAAAAAATACGGAAATCAAAACATATTAGTCAAGAGGAAGTTTGCCAGGGTTACATTTCAAGAGCGCATTTATCGCGTATTGAATCGAACCAAGTGGTACCTAGTTTTGAGTTGATGGAGCATCTTCTAAAGCAAGTTGGCTTAGATGTCGAAGAATTTCGATATATATGTCATTCTTACCACCATTCCGATAGAGAAGAAATTATTTTATTAGCAGAAGATAACAATACCTACCAATCAAATGATAAATTATTGGAATTGAAGAATAAGAGTGTAGCTTATTTAAAAAAATATCCTAATGATATTCCTGTGTCAAATATACTAAAGAGAGTAGAGGTCATTCTTTGTTTACGAGAATCTGGTCCAGATGAGAAGGTAAGAATGATGGCCATGGAAGCATGGAACGAAATTAAATCAGGATGTCTGGTATCATAGTGACCTCAAATTAATTGTCGTTATTTTATTCACACTTCCACTAGAAACAGTGATTTCTATCTGTGATGAAGTTATAGATAGGCTCAATGATTACTCTGATTATACAGAAATTCTTCCTACCAAGTATAAATTACTCTCAAATTTAGCTAGTATTTTTCTGTGGAATGGTTTGATGGAGAAGTGTACTAGTATCAGTTATCTATTGTTAGATACGGCCAAAAAAAGTAAGCGATATGATTTTCTAGGAAATGCTAAAGTGACACTAGGAATTTGTTTAACTGATAAAAAGTTGGTTGATGAAGGATTGCAATTACTCGAATTAACGGATGAAAAAACACTCTTGGAAGCATGTCAATCAGATGTGCATCGCTTTTTCAAGAAATGAGTTTCTAAATGGATTCAGTCATAAAACAGTTTGAAGATATAATCAACATGTTATTCTGTACATGCTGAATGGATATTGGGTAAGGGATAGAGATCTATACATTATCCCATTAGATCAGCTAGTTAAGCAATAGAAAGAATGATCATTTAATTTAATAAATAATAATTTTAAATTGCACCCAAAATGTTAGAATTCATCTAACATTTTGGTTTTTTTAATATAAAATACAATAATTTTCAATTATCGAATAAAGAGATTTCCGTTCAGAAGACTTTGATAACATAGTTTGAACCACTAAATACTGGGGAAAATATTTTGAGTTCATTTATCTAAGTATAAAATGTGTATATAAGAGACAATTTGACATTTGCTTTTTTATTTGGTGTATTATTATTCTAGATAGAAAAAATAGATTTCAATTTTAAAATCGTTCGTTATCTTTTTATTGTAGATAAATAGGTAATGAAGTAATGCTTAAGTAAGGAGGTATAGGCTGATGAAGAAAAAAGATCTTGTCAAACAAAAATTTTTAAGTTTTATCATCATCGGTATTATCATTCTCTTATCAGCCTGCACTCTTGTAGGACCACAAAAAAAATCTCCTTCCGGTAGTACCAATGTGTCTAGGAAAATAGGATTCGAGGAAAGAAAGGCAGAAGATTTATTAAAAAATTCTATTTCTATCCCTTATCCAGATGGAAAAATCTTTACACCTACTGCGCTGTCAAATGATGGGATTGCTTATGGCGAGGCTGTTGACCAAGGACACGAAGATCAGAATTATCTTGCCAGTATGAATTTACGTACCAAGGACTTTCAAAAGATAAAAGATGTTGAAAAGACATCTAATCTGACTCATGTAGCTGTTAGCTATGTAGATCATGATATTGTTGTTTTTGAAGAGTATGATCAACTCAATCAGACAGGGATTTACTATCTTTGGAAGATAAAAGACAAATCTTTAATGACACTGATCGATAGGAGACCTATCGGAACGGTTCCAGTTACTCAAGTAGCTCGATCCAACCAGAAACTCTTTATAAATTATGAAGTAGGCGATAGCCTATATCAAATTGAAGAATTTGACCTTGAAACAGGGTCTCATCAGACGATTGAATCAGAAAATAGCGGTTTTCCGAATGTCTTTAAAGATTACTTGTATTATGTACAAATTGATAACACAGCTTTAACCACAAAAATTGTAGCCTACTCCTTAAGTGATGGGCAGAAAAAGGTTATAGATCAAACAAAGGATGATCAACGCTATTATGTCGATTTATTGACGAATGGGCACAATCTCCTTTACTTGGTTGCAAATAATAAAGATGCTTCATTTACCTTTGAAAATAAAAACCATAAGAAGATATTTTCTACTTCACAGGCAGAAACCTCCATATATCGCTATATTTATCTCACTTATATGGGAGAAAGAAGAAGTGAGGAGCGTGTTAAATCTCAATATTATTTGTGGGATTTAAGACATCAGATTCATTATTTATATGATCATGGACCAATTTTGCTATCAGATAAAGGAATTTTATGGATTCAATTCAAAAAGAAGGATAGTGAGATTCCAAAAGGTGAAATCTATCGAAATGAAAACTCCGTGATGCGCTATCAAGAATGGTAGAAGGGAGAAAAATCATGAAAAAAGTTTGTCTATTCATTGTATTTCTGACTTTGCTTGGTTTATCTGGCTGCACAGAGACACCAAAAGAAAGTAAAACAAGTCCTTCCAGCTCTCGTAAGGTCACACCCTCTTCATCAAAAACAGTTAGTGTAGAAACAAAGGAGCGTACGGAACCCAATCCACCAATGCCAGCAGAGGTAGCAGAGCGATTAAAAATTAAGGAAGGCAATACGGAAGCCGGTGGTCAAGAAACATTGCCATCTTCAAGCGAGGAACAAGCTTCATTGAAAGAGAATACGCAACCTTCTCAATCGGTCAAACAAGAAACATCGTCCAAAGAGAATCAAGGAATCCGAAAACTATTGCCTATTTCTTTAAAACTTCAAGAAGAATGGTATTTCTGTGCTCCTGCGACAGTCCATATGATGCTGGCTAGTCGAGGGGTTAGCGTCTCTCAACATCAATTGGCTAAGGAAATGGGGACTTATAATCCCTATGGGACTCATAATCGAGATGCGATTCGCGTCTTGAATCAGAATCTATTTGGCTATCCAGAACCAAGTGGAAACCAAGCAGGTTATCGACTAGCTACTGTAACAGACGCTCGTCCAGATTCTGAAGATATCCGAATCTTTAAAGAACGCGTGCGCAAAGATATTGATGATGGCTATCCTCTCTATTACACCTTCAATGTGGCACAAATCTATCCTGGAAAAAGTGGGGAACATAATGTGATTGGAGTAGGCTATGAATTGACAGCAGATGGCAAGGACATCTCAGCAATCTATTATCTAGACCCCGATACACATGTACAGGATCCAACCTATGGAGGCTTGAAGAAACTGACACCAGAGGAGTTATTAGCAGCCATGGTTACATGCGGTGAGAAAAATTATGCTTGGTGAGAAAATATAGTCGTAAAACGAAAGTTAGTTCATGACACGGTCTCTCTTCTTGATATTCAAATGCGATGAGTGTAGAATATAGAGGAAATCTGAAACAAAAAGGGGATCAAATTCAATGATGAAAGTTCCAGTAGAAAATCTTGGTCTATTTGAACAGTTAGATCGTATCGTAGTGGCTTTTTTTAGGAAGGAACAACCTTCTAGTCCATATGATTTGAATGTCAGTATTACTCAAGAACACCTTGACCGGAAAAAGCAAGATCTAGAACCTTTAGGCTATCAAGCTGTCCAACTACCATTAGGAATGGCTTTAGATAATATCATTCAGCAACCTCATTATAAAAACTTAATCATTGGTGGACTTGCTCCCGACGAAATTATGGTCAGTAAAGAAGAATTAATGTCTTTGAAAGATATCGTGGATAGTTTTTGTATTATGTACGCTGCAGCGAATAATAGACTGGAAAATAGTAAAGCTTATGAATTAATGAAAGATAAGACGGTTTATTTTATCGGTAAACTATTTACAGATTTTCCAAAAGCTGGTGATGAAATTGCTTATTTAGGAATTGATCGAATAGCGAGCGATGGTACACCATATGAAGCAGTTAAATGCTTTTTAACGAAAGAGAGTGCAGAGAAGTTCAATAGTGAAAAAAGACCTGTCACCCCTGCAAACTTGGCTTATCTAAAATCATTCTGGGGTAAACCAGTTATTATCGAGCCGCACCGTAATTACTGGATCGAATTTTTATAGAAAGTATAAAAGAGCGTAAGATTCCTTAAAAAATCTTACGCTCTTTTTCTAACACTAAATATATTACATAATTTATGTTATGTATCTTATAAGCTATCCAAGGCATTTTTCTGTTCGTCATTTACGATATGCGTATACAAGTCTGTTACTTGTGTGCTGGCATGTCCTAACTGATGGCTGACCAAAACTTGGGATTTGGTGGCGTCATAGAGACGAGTTGCTAGGGTATGACGAAGCTTGTGGGGTGTAACACGGACTTTGAAGTCTTCTGAATACTTGGCCACCATCTTTTCGACACTAGAAGCATCAATCCGGTTCGGAACACCTCGATATAAGGTTAAGAAGAGGGCTGTATCGGTTTTTTCTGTCTTATAACGTTTGTCTCGAATAGCGAGATATTGCTCTAAATAAGGCTTAGCAAAGGCAGCGACATTAACTGAGTCTCGTTTTCCACCTTTTCGAGTGACATCAATCACCATCATTTTAAGATTGAGATCTCGAAGATCTAGGTTTACTGCTTCAGAGAGACGGACACCAGAGGCAAGAAGGAGTGCGATAATGGCTAAATCTCGCTCTTTATTCTTATTAAAGGAGGATAAGGCACGATTGGAGAGTGTTTGAGGGTACTCCTGGTCAATATAGTTAAGGAAACCTTCTGTCTCATCACCTAAAAAGAGCTTTTGCTTGATATTCTCAGCTCGAGCCGCCAAGGTTTCTTTCTTTTTCTTGGTAGCAACCTTTTTCATGACATTGCGGTAGAAATAAGGTTCCCCTTGCTCGTTTTCAACTTCCTCAGTCAAATACTTATAAAGGCTAGAAATTGCCGAAAGGGTACGGTTAATGGTTGTTTGAGAAACCCCATTTTTAGTCGTATTGGCATTGAGCAGAGGACGTTCACGTAAGTAAAGGATAAAGGATTCCATGTCTTTCTTGGTCATGCGCTCCAGAACCTCTAAAGGGATATTGGCCATGGTGTCAGCATCTGATATACCAGATTCTAAGACCCAGGTAAAAAATCGATCGTATTCCTTTAAGTATTCGTACAAGGTCGTAAAACTATACGGAACGGCCAGTTTCGATTGATAGTATTCCAATACATACCAAGGCATGACTTGTTTGAGTTTATCAATACGTTCTAATAAGATCTCACGTTTCATGTTTTTCTCCAAATCTTTCTATACTAGTAGTATAGCATAGCTAGATATATTTTTCAAGAAAATTATAGTTTTTCGGAAAGATGTTATAGGGGATCAAAGCGTTAACCGAAAAAAATTTTTGAGCAAAAAATGTACTTTATTCCCGTGAAAACTAAATCTTTCGCATACTAAAATTCTGTACACTATCTACTTGAAAACTAAAAATACAATCTTTTAAAATAATGTACTTTATAAAAATCTATGATAAAAAACAAGTTCAAATTTGAACCTGTTTTTTAAATTTTCCTATAAGGAACAAAATGTTCTCTTTTTCGTCTACGCCCTTTACAAAATATGCATGGCTCGATAGATCGTTTTACATTTGCAATCTTATCTACAATAGCCATTCTATAACGATGCTCTGGATTATTCTTACAAATCCACCAAAATCTTAATTGCGTATTATTTGGGATTCTTTCTGGATCCCCTAGAATAAGATTGTTAAGATAGTCCCACTCGTTCATCAAATCTTCAAATGAGATATTATCTTGTCTTTCTTTTAATTCTGCACAAAATGGACACATTTCTTTAAGATCTTTTGTCTCGGAATTTAAATACTTATTTAATATAATGCTGAAGCGCTCATGAAATTCGAAGTTACATTCTTTGCAGCGCCATAAATAAAACCTTTTTCAGTTAATAATGGAACAAAACTATCTATTGAGACTTTATTATTTGGTGCCCACAATTTTGCTAGTTCAGGGTACAAATAATCAAATGTATTATACCCATTCAGAGGCTTATCGTTGTTACAGAAAGGACAACACTGAGAAACTTCTCTTCGAATTGGGATAGAACATAAATATGTCCCATGACACTTTGAACAATCCCACCAATATTTTTTCGTTTCTATTGTTGTCTGAGATAAATGAATAGGAATTTTATTTTTATCGCTCCATTCTTTGATGAGTTTTGGTTCTTTAAGGAAAATATTATTTTTAAATACCTCAGTCCTCCAGTCACATTGATTGGGACATGTTTGAAAGTTTTGATTTTCTAAATCGGTTCGACTGATCATTTCGGCTGGGCTACATTGAAAGTTGATTTTACAACAAGGACAAACCCAACTAACTACATTATTTGACTTAAACCAATATTCGGAAAAATCCCTTTCATTACTGAGGTCCCAAAATTCCCTCAAATAGGGATGTGTTTCATTTAGTGTATTAAAATCCTGAAGTTTTTCTCTATTTGAACAAAATGGACAAGACCTATCTGTTTTTTCAAATAGTGAGCATGAATACTCTCCGTGACAATTCGTACATTCCCATAACACATGAACATTAGATAATACATCAACTTGATTAGGTGTAATATTGTTCCTTTTAGACCACTCCTTGAGCATGGAAGAATTTAAAAAAGATAGAGGAGAAACATCAAAATCTTTATCCAATAACTCTTCAAATGAAGAATGACACTCCAAACAGTAATGACCACTTCTTTTAATTCGGTTCAATAATCTATCAATAGATAATTCAAATTTGCAATGACACTTATCACATTCCCAATGGATAGGTACTGTTATATTGTAACTCAGCTTCAGTTCGTTAAATTTAAATTTGTTTAAATGTTCGCTATAGATTTTAGCTAAATTTGGATAAATTGATTTGTAATCGCAATGATAGGAAGTTTCATTGCAGCCAAAATGAAATAAATCCCCACTTGTTAGTTGAAATAACCTCTTATTTGTCGCAGAATCTTTCCAACTTAATTGACACGTCGGACATTTAAAATTGAATTTTCTTTTACTATTGAACGGCAAGGTAAGAAGTTTCTCATCTAATTCTTCATCTTGCTCAATGCTGTAGTTTATATAATTTCTGAAATCGGGATAAACCTGAAGGACGCTCTCATTTTCATCAATGGAACGTTCACCTAATCCACAATGGGGGCAACACCTAAGATATTCATAACTGTCAAGCTGCACATCAATGATTTTCGCTTCCCAATGGTGTTGACAATAAGGGCAAGACCAATAGGCATATTTTAAACTATTTGACGATAATTTTTTGGGGTCAAGAACATTTCGTTTTTGATCCCAGTACATGTAAATAGCTGGATTATCTTTAACTTTCTTGTTCATTTCTTTCCTCATTTATAATTAGTTTTGCTGTCTAGTAAGTTTTTAATAGAAACCACTTTAGTTGATTTTTGAGGATTTTCTTGTTCAATAAGACCACCAGAATGAAAATCTATTTCTGAATCAGCGGTGATGATATTGTCTGCTAGGAAATCCTCACTGATAACCTTTTGAGAATATTTTAACAATCCTTCTTCTTTTAAAAGCTCATTCGCAATTTCTGGATAGACACTTGTTTTGATTATTTGTAATAGTTTTTGATTCTCATCACTTAACTCATTTTCTCTTTGTAGCTTCTGTTTTAAATCTTCATTAGTTGACTGTAGTTCAGAATTTAAACTACGTAACTTATCTGCTTCTTGTTTATAGCTGGCCGCAATGTTTGCTATTTTCTTGTAGTATTGGCTAATTTCTACCAATGCTCTTTTCATAGCACCTGGAGCACGATTTTTTGCCATAAAATTGTCAGGATCTATGGTCTTATAAGTAATTACAGCTTCATAATTTTCATCTTGGTATTTAATTTCACTTTCTTTTAAAAAATCCCTGAATCTTTTATTACGTCTAATGGTTGTATCCGCAACATTTTGATAGCCATTATTCCTAACATAGTCACCAAACCGAGGGATTTTTACCAAGCTTAAATCACAGGAACACTGGGAAATTAAATACTGTTCAAACAAATGAATCAATTCATCATCAGAAATTGATTTCTTTCTAGCCATTAGACTTATTCTCCTCTAAAGATAGTTGTTTAGCATTTAAGTAATCTTGATAGGTATTGCTAACTGTTTTTAATTTCAACAAAGCTTCTCCAATATCTTCAATATGACCTTTCCCTTGCCTAACTTTTCTAATCGCTTCATCTACAACCATAGCTTTTTCATCAACTGACTTTTTAAATGTTTTATCCATTGAAAAATAATCTTTACCTGCTTTACGGTAAAAAGGGCAGCTCGTACAAGCACCTAGTTCTGCATGCTCACTAATAACTTTCAGACAATCTGAATAATCACCTTTCGCAAAGCGGGGTGAGTAACACCGTCCTTTATTTTCTAAAGTGATGTATTGTCCTTGTGCTGTATAAAATGGCTGTCTCTTACTTATGGTGTAATTCGTATTCTTACTCGTTAGTTTACGATACATTTGATAACTACGACATTCAATAAATTGGCTTAAATTTGAAAAATAGTGAGATGAAGTTGTCACATCTTCATGACCAGCTAAAAGCATAGCTGTAACAGGACTAGCCCCTTCTGCAATTAAATTGATCATTGCAATGTGTCTCGTATCCCCAATATGAATCAAATTAATCTCGTTTTCATCTAATCTAGCTGGAAAACTAAAATAATTAACTTGATAACCGTATTTTTGAGAAATAATCTCATTAAAAAAATACCTCAAAATAGTATTGAGATTAGTGTAAGTTAAAAATCGGTTATTAACACCTGTTCGACGACCCCAACGGTTATAATGAGGATCAGTCACAAATAATGTATCTAATTTAGTAGAATTATCATTTTCCGTAAGTTTGAGGTAAGTCTTTATTTCAGAAGCTAATGAATTAGTAATTTCATAAGTATTCAAAGTATAATCTTCAGAAATTTTATGTGCAACAAGTCGATCCCTTCCTTTGATTATATTTCTCCTTAATGTAAGAAAATATTTTCCATCTTTCTCGGTTAAACAGTTTCTTTGTATTAAAAGAAATTCTCTTGGCCTTAAAGGTAAAATTGCTGTAATCTGCCACCAGAGATACAATGGATAATAAAATAGACGTTCTTTCTTAGATAATGTTTGAGACCAATAATCATTTAAAATGTCATTAAAAGTAAAATAGGATTGAAATTGCGCTAATTGTCTTTGCTGTTTTGACCTCTGCTTTTTTTGAAGGTTGATAGTTAATTTATTATCTAATTGCTCCAATAGTTGATTTAGTTGACTATCATCTGAACAGGGAAGATTTGAGAAAAAGTCAATACATAAACCAGGAAATTTTACAGAAATATTTTCTAAATCTAAAAACGTATCTTTGGTTGTATTTTTAATAATTTGTTTAATATCCATTAGAAATAGCTGTAAAGTTTTTTTAAAAACATGTTGTTTCATTGAGAAAACAATAAAACTTTTTAAGTAATTGATAAATTCCTTATAAGACAACTGAAAAAATGATTGATAAAATCTCCTATATTGAAATTCAGAAATGTTAAAAAACAGGCTAATATTGGCATATTCATTTGTAGTTTCCCATTTCTTATGATCAAAATCGTAACTTAGAATAATTCCTTTATCAAAATAGTCATCGAAAACTTCTTTTGCTCGCAGAACACAATCACGGTCAAAAGTTTCAAAATAATTTTCAATTTTAAAAAGTTTAGCTTGATTGTTCAATTTATTAACTCCTTTATTATTTCTTCGTAATCATGTAACACGTCATCTCCATATTGCTCGCATAAAGCTTGCAACATTTCAGTTAAACAAGGTTTTATTTGTTCTTCTAAAATACTCCGAATTTTACCTTTTTCTAAATCAGTTCGAACTCTAGAGTATTGTTTGTTCAAACGATTGAATTCTCCTACTAATAACAATAAAGTAGATTTCGTTTGTAATTCATAATGACAACCGATGCAATGTTGCCTATCGTCATATGGACAAATCTTTCCAAGCGCAGATAAAAGACACATGCTTTCACCTTGTTTTGAGAAGGCTTCACCGTTTCCTATACGATGACAAATAGTAAGAAGTTGATTAGGCTCTGCTTCTTCTTCTACCAAAATCTTTAATGCCTTTTGCGATTTCACTTCTGCCTGAATGCTTAAAGCCAATGTTTTTTCAATCTCATTTGGTGTCAAATCTAACTGTTTAATCATCTGAGTCTGTTGACTAGGACTTAATTCTTTATACTTTCCTCTAGTTACAATCGTCAGGATCATTGATGGAATCATAGATAAAACACCTCGTTCAAATAGTTCTCTCGCAACCATTTCTGGTTTAAGCTGGCTTAGTTGGGCATCTTTTAGGTACGTTGTTGTAGTTTGTGCAAATTCATCGAATGAACCTTTATGGCTACGGGCTAATGCGGCTAAAAAATAGCCTTTAATATTTAACTCAGATTTTTCTTGCAAAACATCATCTGCTAACATGGCAACAGTTTGAAGATAGGATTTATTTGCAGATCTAGAACTAAAATTCCTTTCAAGAAATAAGTCTCCAATTTCTTTCCCCATATATCGATTAATTCGTTTATATTCTTTTATTTGTCGAATTAAAGGTTCATCATTATTATCTTTATTCAACTGATAATGAGCTTCACAGATAGCCAACAACGTTCCAATCAATACCTGACAACTCTCAGGGACCTGAAATTTAATCTGACTAATATTTTTAGTTCGCTTTGTTTTGTTTGGAGTAATATTTAAATAAGTTAAACGAGTTGTAATACTTAAAAGAGTTCTTCTTGCCTCACTGCTACTCCAATTACCACTTCTAACTGATTTTAGAACTTCTTTCGGTGTTCTAGGAAGTTGTGGATGTCCAAGTTGTTCTAAATCTGTTCCACGTAGCGCACATATAAAATGAAGTGCTAGAAATAGCCAGGTATCTGCGTAGTCTTTTGAGATTGCTGCTTTATAAAGCATATCTTCTTTTCTAATGTAATTGTCATTAAAAAGAAAATACAGTAATTCTAAATATTCGTCTAACTCATAAGCGTTAGTCTCCTGTTCTAATGTGTATCGAGGTGTAAATTCATATCTTTTGTGATAGTTACATCTCATTTTATTCATTAACCACTTTAAAAAATCAATAAAAACTTCGCCTTTTTGCTTTTCAAGTGCATATACTGCTTCTTCAACCAACAATTCAATCTCATTATCATTACAGAGAAATAAATCTCTTTTAAGATAAAAAGCAAGAAAATCTTGAACATAAAACATGTTTTCCTTAGATAAGTTGCTATCTTCTGAGTATTGCTGAAAATATTTGTAAGTTAATGGGAATTTTTGTTTAAATATAGGCTGAATTCCTGCTAAACCAGTTGGTCCAAGAAGATAATTGGTTATTTTTTCTATTAATAATTGAGCATCTTTATCTGAGATAGAATAGTTATCCAAATCAATCTCAATATTAAACCAATTGTTATCAACTAAAAACTTACTAATTTTGCCTTTATACTGTATATCGTTTTTTCCGAGTTCACTTAACAGATTTTCGATCAAAGATTTAATTGAATAAGTCATACATTACCTTTCTAACTTATCACCAAAAAGTTCATTTGCTCGCCAATTCATATAGTCAAAAACACCATTATTAACTTGACCATATTGTTTTGCGATTTCTCCTTTGTTTTGTAGATAAACCCAAGCACTCTCAGGCGATTTATCACCTCTTGCTGACATAAGCTCACTTATTTCAGAAACCCCAGATAATACTAACTGTGTCGTGTACCAGTGTCTGAAAATATGTGGGGAAATATTATGCTCCTGCAAAAGCTGCCCAAAAAAGACAACCTCTGCATCATCAGATTTTAAGAAGATTGGGATCATTTCGTCGCGAATAATCTTACGAAATCGTTGATAGTATACATCGTATGATAATGCTTTTCCTCGTCTGTTAAGATTTAAAGGTCCATAATCCTTCTCATACTTCTTACCTTCCAGATAAGTCATATAGTCATTATAAGTGTCTAAAAAGACCTCCAGAAAGATATAAGGTACTGCTTGAAGTCTTTCCTTTTTAATCCGTCCAGTTGGCTTTAAATCGCTTCGGAGAGGTATTTCTTTTCGTAGATCGATCTCAATCTTAAATACTTGCCCATCACTTTGGTGAAACAAAATACCTGGCCCTAGGGGACTATCTTCACGTCTTACATTGCATGCTTCTGATGGTCTTAAGCCAACAAAGGCTCCCAAGGCCACAACCATGAGTAGATCTTTATGATAGTGTGCTATGTGAGAAAATAACATCTCAAAAGCACTATTTGGCATATCACGAAAAATAGCTTTCTCAGTGTTGCTATCATTTACGTATATTTCAAAATTTGGTTCTTTACGCTTTATAACCCGTCCTCTACTATTCGTAAAAGTTGTCGTAGAATACAATTCTTCTGCTTTTAACTTAGCCTTTCCCTCTCGCTCACTTAAATAAAGAGTTAAGAAGTCAAGAACTGCATTTACGCATTTTTCAACGGTGCTTTTCTTTCTTTTTTCTCTATCTCCTGGTAACTGAGATAATCCATAAAGCGTAAAAAATTCTCTAACCATTTCAAGTGTAAGTTGATCTATACTTTTAAGTCCAGAAGTACCAAATATAAAATTTAGAAACTTAACAACGTAAGAAAAGCGTTTATTCCCATCATCTGAAATAGACTTGATTCTTGAAGTAGATTTAACATAACGATGAAAATCAGTAAATTGTAAGTTGCCGTCATCGTGCTTCAGAACGATAAATTGCTTTGTCACGATGTTGTTATCACCTAAAACTAGTGAATGTTTATATACAACAAATCTCATGTTATCTCCTTGTTTAATATGACTGAAGGTTCTGACTGGGTTTTAGGATGTCAATACACAAAAAAACGATCAAATCAGTACCATTTTCCTTTGTGCTCTAAACTGCATAAAGGGAATATCGATGAGTACTTTCATTGATCGTTATTATTATTTGAATTAATTCAATAACAAAAGTAACTTCATCTAAGTAATAAGAGCAATTAATTAGCTCAGCAACAACGATAACCACAGCAACTCCTTCTAAACAATGAAAGGAATATCCGCCGTGGCTATCTATTTACTTTTTTTCTTTTACTTTTGTAAGTTACTTTTGTTATTTTTACTTTTTCTGTATTATATCATATTTTGATTAAATTGTCATCTGAGATAGTGATTTTAAAAAAACTGGAAATTTTTTTAATTGTATATTTTGACAATAAAAAACATTTTTATATCAATTTAATGATTTTAGAGCGTTTTTAGCTTATTTGATTTTAAAGTTGTCGTCTATTCCTCAGGATTACTTGAAGAACAGGAAAAATTCGACAACAAAGTAGTCGATCTATTCAGTTATAAAACCTATGAAGGTCTTTCTGCTGGAACTGGCCACTCCTACTTTGGAGATGTAGATTATACTCTTACTTATTCAACTGAGAATATCCCTCATGATTTCTCCTCATGTGCTGAGAGCTTTCTTCTATACTAATAGACGAAAGGGTGTGAAAATGATTTTTAAATGATACTGTGGAACGGAACAGTAGCCCTAGTATTGACTACTGTCGTTTCTATTCATATTGGCTATTCTAGGACTGAGATGAAAAAATCTATAAATGCTCAGAATAAAATTGAACCCGCAAATCTCCCCAAAACAATGGTGAGTCATGTACTTGTATTATTCCGAAAAAATACACCTCTGGTGCAGTGAGACAAATTGGTGTATCTTATAGTGGCTTCGTAGATGAAAGCTATACTCTACTATCACTCTTTGATGATGTAGAACAAATTGAAAAAGATAATAGACTTCAGACAGCTATTGATGTTGTCAGAGAACAGTTTGGTTTTTTAGCCATACAAAAAGGAACCGTCCTAACTGAAGGTTCCAGAAATATTGAACGCAGTAAACTTATCGGTGGTCATTCCGCGGGTGGATTGGAGGGATTAAAATGAAACAAGAAAAAAATACAGTACAATTTTCAGAAATCCGTAGCAAAGGATGTAATGATATTGAAATGCTTGAAAGATTTTTACATGGAATCGTTGAAACAGCAACTTCAAAACTTCGTCAGAGAAAACTCAAAACAACTGAAATATCGATACGACTAGTACATGCTAAATCTGAAAACCGATTACCATTGGAATTTACATTTAGCATTAAGCCAACAAGCTCATCTGTGATAATCTATACTGAGGTAATCAATCGCTTTAAAGAATGTTACACAGGTGGGGGAATTCAAGGTTTTACGATTCAATTTGATAAAAATACCCTTGCCTCTGCATAGAAAGGATTTGATATGATTGACCGTTCATATTTACCATTTCAATCAGCAAGAGAGTACCAGGATACAAAGATGCAAAAATGGATGGGCTTTTTCCTATCTGAACATGCATCAGCACTCTCTGATGATACAAACAAAGTAACGTACATGTCTGACTTATCACTAGAGAAGAAATTATTACTCCTCAGTCAAGTATACGCCGGGCGACTACGCACACGCATTCAAGTGATTGAAAAAAACAAGCGTGTTTCCTACACTGGAACAATACCAAGTCTGACCAAAGATTTCATTTTGATAAAAACTACAACAGGTCACATCAATTTGAAATTAAAAGACATTATTAGTATTGAACTTGTCGAGGAGGTGCTCTATGAATCAGCTTGAGTTTCAGCGTAATCACCTACAAATGGACTATTATAGCGAGAGCTACCAAGATTTTGAACGTGACTTCTACCGCTACTCTAACATGAATATTCCATTGACCTTCCTAACTGATGATATCCTAAAAAAACAATGGCGACTTCACGTAAGAATTACTTTGTCCTCAATAAGGAAAAGTCCAGAGATAACCGCGATCACTTCTTCATATTTGAAGTAAGTACCGTAGATGAGAATCCGCTAATCTATCATTATACATATAAGAAAACTACAATATATTTAGCAGAAAAATAGGAGCAGTTCAATTGACTGTTCCTATTTTTAATATTCATAAAATCTAAAGTCTTTATACTCTTTTAACAATGGAGTCGCCAACCAGAACAGACTATACTGACCAGCGACTACCTTAAATTTAATGTTTCAGATTTATTTTTCTTATCTCTAATTTCATAAACTACATCTGCTACATTTTTCGAGTAATCGTTTATCGTGGGTGATAAACACGATAGTTCCAGTGTACTCCTTCATTAGTATTTCCAAAGCCTCTAAACTTGGTATGTCAAGGAAGTTACTGGGTTCATCCATTATTAGGATGTTATATCTACCCATGAGCATTTTAGCAAGCAACAATTTTATAATTTCTCCACCGCTTAAAACAGATAAACTTTTTCCAATATCGTTCTGTTTGAACCCCATAGATGCTAGCACTGAACGAATTTCTGATATATTGTAGTCACAATCCTTCTGCATAAACTCCATAACATTCTGATTACTGTTGTACTTGTAACCATTCTGTGCAAAGTAACCTATTTTTGCCTTAGGCGAAATAGAAATTCCTTCTTCATGGTTTAAGATCATTTGGATTAAAGTTGTTTTTCCGATTCCATTACCACCAGTTAACGCCACTTTTGCTCCTAACGGAATTTGAAAAGATGCATTTTCAAACAGAGCCTTATCCCCAAATACTTTATTAATTTCTGCACCGACTATAGGGTATGGATTATGGAGCTCCAATGCTTTACTTTTGCCTGAAAACGAATTTCTGCGAATGCCTTCCGGAGCTTCTACTTTTCCTAAGGTACGCAATCCTGTGCTCTAGGGTTTTAGCAGCATTATACATCTTTTTTTCCTTACTTCCTATTGATTTTTGATGAGCTAAACGCCCTCCGTCTTCAGTACTTTTTTTCTTTGAAGAACCTTTTGCCTTCTGTTCTATTTTACGAGCCTGTTTTCGCTTTTTTCCTCCGCGACCCCTTTCCAATCGGGCACGTTCCGCAATAAATTGTTCGTATTCTGCGACTTGGCTCTTACGTTCTTCCTCTTTCTGACGAAGATAATCAGAATAGTTTCCCCAATACTCAGTGATTTTTGCCATCTTTCAGTTCCCATATTTTTATCTACTATTTCATCAAGAAAATAGCGGTCATGGCTAATAACTAACAGTGCACCTGTAAAATATTTTTAGCTGTCCTATTAGAAAAATCAATTCCTTCACGGTCTAAATGGCTCGTAGGTTCATCCGCTAAAATACCATGAACCTGTGCCGATAAGGCCTGTGCTATTTTTAAGCCTTGTTTCTTCACCACCGCTCATAGTCTGTATATTTAATTGCTCAACACCTAGCTTGCCTACAAGTGCAAAAATCTTTTTTTCCTCCTGCAGAGTTACTTCGTCCAACTGGGGAATATAGGCAAGTTCACCCAGACGATTCATTTTACATCCTGGGGGAGTTAATTCTCCTAAAAGTACCCTGAGTAAAGTGCTTTTTCCAGCACCATTTGCTCCTACTAAACCAATACGGTCATAATCATATACTTCTAATTCATTTATATCTAAAACATCGCGTCCTTTGAATTCCACACGAATGTCTTTTGCTTTTAATATTAATTCCATAACATTTCCTCCTGTCTATAATCGCATGCTTTCATTTGCTTGTATGCAGGGAAAACCCTGCGATTTTAGCAGGAAGAGTTACATGAAAATAAGATACATAAATATTCCTCCAATATTGTTTATTTTAAATCTAATTTTCTAACCTCAGTTATCATTTGGCAAACTATAGCAATGCCAATAATTAAAATACCTGATAGTAAAAACCAATGATTTACACCGATTTTTATCAGCAAAGAATCCAGAAAGAATTAACCCAATTGGCATAGCAAGTGACATGATACTTCCGATCAAAGAAAAATACACGTCCTAAATATTCAGGCTTAATTTTTCTCCTGAAAAAAAGAGCTGTTTGCACACCGCTATAAAATGGCACCGAAAGCCCCATTATTGCACAGCAAACTACGAATATTACAAATCCATTTGGAGGAAGTATTCCCTGAAACGGCTAAACTGGTCCCCATTATAAAAAAATGAACTTGTTATTAGTAATACATGCTTTTTCGAAGCCCCCTAATCTTCCTAATAATAAGCCTCCTGCTAGCATCCCAAATGCAAAGGAAATTTCCGTAATAGAAATATGCACAGGCGTTCCATTAAAGTGTTCCATGCTTATTAAAGGAAATAGTGCATTGATTGGCATATAAACAAAAAGTATATAGTGTTCCTAAGAGTAATAAGGCAAACAATCCTTTGTTTTGTCTCAGAACCACAACTCCTTCTTTTCATCTCCCTTATGAAATTTGGTTCTAAACTTTGCACTTGATTACCCAGCTTAGGTATACGTACAATTGCTACCGTAATAGATGCAATCACAGCACCCAATACGTCGATGGCAATAATAGCATTTAAATCCCAAACGGAGTATAAGAGTGTCGCAACTGCCGGACTAACAATATAGCTTATAGACTGCAAAGACTGACTATAGCCTGCGCATTTCGTTAGCTGTTCTTCTGGTACTAAAAGTGGTGTAACCGCATTGAGTGCTGGGGTATGAAAAAGCTGTTCCAATGCTACGGATAAACAATACTATCATAATCATCCAGACAGGTAGCTCCATACAGAATGCAACAATAGCAAGCACTGCACCAGTCAGCTGCGATAATTAAATCGGCACCAATCATTATCTTCTTCCTATCATGACGATCCACTAGCACACCAATGGCAGGTCCCAAAAATCGCATAGGGTAAAAAAACCTACTAATGAAGCCATAGACAAGACCATCGCAGATCCTGTTTTTTTCTGTAAGGTAAAAAAATAATCGCCATTTGCAGGATGGCACTAGTGATTAATGATACTGCTTGCCCTGCCCATATTGCATAAAAATTTTTCGTTTCCAATTGTTGTATTTTTTTCCATTTATATTATCTCCTGCATATTATTTTTGCTTGAATTTCTATTTTTGAATAGCATTCTAGGTAATAAAAATGCAGGCCAAACCCCACAATGTGGCTTTTTGGTCTGCATACATACAATTTGGAAACATTCATATTAAAGACATAGTTAAATAAAGGTATAGTTAAATAACCAATATCCTCACCGTAACTAATGAATGCTCAATATCGTATAAATAAGCACAACAAAAAAGCCTATCATCGGGTATAGATTCTGCTTTTTTTATTGCCAGCTTATCTTAAACGCATTGAGGCTGTCATAGTTTCGGTTCCTCCCTACATCTTTGTTTATATCAATTTATAGTATAACACAACAAGATGATATGTTCAATATAAAAAGTTATGGAATGAGACTCATACTTCCAATTCGATGCCAGATTTAAAGGATATGACGAAGTTTTTCTTCATAGACTGTAACGCTCTGGATTATCTTCCTTAGTAGCAAGCGATTAGCTTTCACAAAATCTTCTGTTTGTAGTTTTAAAAATTCATCAGGATTTTCTAACTCAACCTCAAAATATTTCATTTTACATTCCCTCATTTCATTTATTGATAAATTGAGTTTGCAAAAAAGAGTGGACAATTTTTTGTCTACTCTTAACCTTTAAAAATAGTTTTTTTTAATCGATTTGAAGTTGCCTAAATTATTACTTATTCGGTAAAATGAAGTATTGCTTTCAACAGATTTCCTTCAACTACACTTCACTTGATTCAAACAAGGTGGGTACATTTCTATTCCCACAAACTCCTTGTCAATGGAAACAAACACGTACCCACAGGGTAAATGGAAATAGAAACTGATAATTTCTAGCTATCACTTCTACTCATTCCAAAAATTTTCTCACTCTGATACTTACCCACCATAAAGCAAAAAGCCTTGCAATCAAGGCTTTCATTATCCCTTTCGTTCAAAGGTTTCTAAGCTTTTACGAGCAGAGCGACACACTCAGCGGTTCGCTATCTCCGTTCTGTCTGCGTGCTAGCACTTGTCAATCACGGACAGCTATCGCATGGGCGGAAGTAAATGCTAATCTTCGTCGTTTTACTCCTTGACTAGCAAACTTACCGCCTCAACATGTGGTGCTAGCAAGCTTATATATTATAGAACGAAAAGGATAGAGTGTTTTATAAAATTATACTATAAAATGAAAGAGAATTACACACTCAACTCAAACAACTTATAAAACTCACCTCTCCTATCCATCAAATCACTGAAAGAACCATCTTCAACAATAACGCCATCTTTCATAAAGAGAATTCTATCGTATTTTTTCAAAATGTTCTCATTCAACTTGTGGGTTACTACAAGTGCAGTCAAATTTTGAATATCCAAGATTGAACTTTCAATTTCAGTAGTTACTTGATTATCCAAAGATGAAGTAGCCTCATCCAATAATAAGATTGGTGTTTTTCGAATCAAGGCACGCGCAATACTAACTCTTTGTTTTTGTCCGCCAGATAGATTTGAGCCATTCTCTCCACATAAAGTTTGTAGACCAGATTCATTTTCTAAAACATAACTTTCTAAACCCGACTGCTGTACAGCTTGCTTTATTTCCTCATCAGTGAAGGATTGATTAAGAGTAATATTTGCTCTTAAAGTATCATCAAAGATATAAACGTCTTGTTGAACAATTGTCATTAAGTTATAAAGGCTCTCTGCTGAAATAGCTTGCAAATCTATATTATCAATGGAGATGTGCCCACTTGTTACATCGTAAAAACGCAGTAATAGATTGAGCAAAGTTGATTTCCCACTCCCTGACATTCCAACAATTGCAATTTTTTCTCCTTTTTGAATCTTCAAAGATAAATGGTTAAAAATTTTTTCTTTAGTATTAGGGTAAGAAAAGTCTATATTTGAAAAAGAAATAACATCATCGAAATATTCTTTTGTTTCACCAGTCTGAAGCTCAGTTACATCTTTTACCTCAAATGCATCTAGTGTTGCCTGACCTTCACGAAATTTACTTATTCCCATTCCAACTTCATTCAGTGGCATTACTACAAAATTGACCAGTTGAACAATAGCTGTTACACTCCCAATTGTGGTAGAGCTATTAAATACGAGATACATCCCTCCACCAAAGGCTACCAAAAAAACAATCATCCCTGAAAGCTGTGAAATAACATTAGTTAAAACGTCAAATTTCCCTTTTATAAAATTTATTTCATCAAATTTTTCACTTTCATGACTATAATCCTCACAGATAGCATCTTTCACATTAAAACTTTTAATAACAAGAAATCCTGCTAAAATATCTTTAACCTTAGCTAAATACTTCTGATCGGCAACCATAGCTCTATTTTGTAAAGAGGCTGATTTTTGTCCAATAAATCCTGAAATCATCATCGGAATGATGCTAGCAATGATAACTAATAAGGTCAAAAACCAATTACCTATAAACATAGTTAGAAGTGAAAAAATCATTAAGGAAAGGTTTTTTGAAATATTAAAATACTGGTATAGATAATCTTGCTCAATTTTCTTCATATTTTCGGTTAATACGGAAATAAATTTCCCTGATTTTTCTTTAGAAAAGTCTCTATAATCCCTATCTAAAATAGATTGGAACACCTTGTTTTTGTATCTTGACATGATTTGCCTAACAAGTTTATTTCTCAATCGAAGAGATATAAAGTTGAGTGCTGCATAGATGAAAATAACAGTAGCTCCTACTAGTACCGCTTGAGTTAAGGCTTCTTTATTTTGGGACATGCCACTATCAATAATACCTTTAATAGAATAAGCAAAAGCAATATTAGTTAAAGGGACCAGTATATTAAATATCATGAAAGCATAAAAAGCCTTCTGATGGTTCTTTATCAATTGTTTCATCCTTAATCTACCTCATAATTCTTAATTTCATTTAGAAAATGTGACATAAAATATTCTTCTAAGTCAATATTCTCTCTCCTAATCTCTTTCATAGAAACCTGTTCTACAATTTCTCCATTTTTGATAAAGCCAATTTTATCTGCTATCTGTGAAATTTCCGATAATATATGACTCGATATTAGAATAGTAATTCCATGCTCCTTAGAAAGCGACAACAAAAGATTTCGAATTTCTTGAATCCCTATTGGATCTAAACCATTGATTGGCTCATCTAAAATTAACAATTTAGGTTTTGTTAGAAAGGCACGAGCTAAACCAAGCCTTTGCCTCATTCCTAACGAAAAATCTTTTACTTTTTTAGTCGTATTTTTTAAGCCGACCATTCTTAAGGCTTTTTTTATATCTGATTCAATAATATTTTTCCCCATATATTGAGCGTGAATTTCCAAAATTTCTTTTGCAGTGCAATTATCATAAAAAATTGGTGATTCAATAATACTTCCAATCTGACTTAGGATTTCTTCTCTGTGTTCTTGTAGATTTTTCCCAAAAATTTCAATACTACCTGATGTAATTGTTGATAAGGTTAACATACATTTCATTAACGTTGTTTTTCCAGCACCGTTCGGTCCTAAAAAACCATAGATTTCTCCTTCAGCAATTTGAAGGTTGATACCACTTAAAATTTCTTCTTTATCAATTGTTTTAAAAACTTCTTTTATTTCAACAATATTTCTCATTTCTATCTCTCTTTCTATATCCAGCTTTAAATGAAAGAATTTTTCTCCTGGAGCATAAATACCAACTTATACAGCCTCTTTTTTTATAGAAATCATCAAGGAATTATCACATTCCTTCAATTAAATTCAGCTATGCTACTTGATACTAATATCTTGTCTTGAAATATTATAAATTGAAAATGAAGTAATCATTAAACTTATGAAACTTGCAAATATCAAAAAGAATAAGTTATCAGCAATATTATTAGATAAACTTCCTGGACTGGCATTCGAAAGTAATGCTGCTAAACCAAGTCCTGTAAGCATTGTTATAGCTGTTGAATGCTTAATCATACCTAAAACAAATGGTAATAACCCTATTAGTACTGTTCCAAACGTAATTCCAGCTAAGTTAATTAATTGATTAGCTACAGGGATACAACTAGATTCAGTTACAACAGCCATGAATCTAATGAATATTTGAATAACTAAATGTGCAGAAAAATGGGCAATAAATGATATTAGGATGACTAAAAGAATTTTTCCCCATAGTAACTTTATTTTAGAAATAGGGTAAGAAAACAACTGAAAAATTGTTCTTCGTTTAAATTCATCAATGATAATCGTAGATAATAAATAAGATTCGAAAATCAAAAATGCTGCTTTTGTAAATAAAGATGAAAACAATGAAGCTACAATTGCCCAGCCTTCCCATTTACCAGTAACTCTAATAACATTAGAATCCTGACCAGCGAATTCTCCTAGTTTATTGTCAGTACCTAAACCCATAATAATGATTGCTGTAATGCCTAACACTATAAAAATAGTACACAACCAGGCTAAAAATAATTTAGGTTTAGAAATTTTATTTAATTCAATTTTAATAAGCGATAACATAGATTCTTTCCTCCAAAGTGTAAATAAAGAGTAAACTATTCAAACTAATCTCAACAAATATTTAAAAATTAGCTTATTTTTCAGACAATTACACCATACATACTATCGGTATGGCTACACTGAAAAATAAACATACCTACGGTATGTATAGTGGATTTTTAATAACACACTTTAAGTGTGTTATTTTTAAATTATAAATTATGTAATATAGTTTATTCAATTGATAATACATAAATAGAAATTAGTATTAACAAGAATGTCATGCGACTACTTATTTACTATTTTTTTAAGTGATCAAATAAGTTGAAAATCACCTCCATCATTTCATCAGAAATTAACTGTACCCCTAGACCTTCAAAAGTAAGTTTAATGAAATTCATTTTGCGCTTTAATTCTACTAATGAAAAAACGGAAATTTGAAAACCAATCCAAATATTTAGAGTTAAAACAATTAAATCTGCTAGCTCTTCTGGATATTCTGTTTTAATAGACCCATCTTCAACTCCTTCGTAAACTTTTTCTCTAATTTCGGGTAAAAAATCAGAAAATAGACCTAGATACTGCTCTCCTAACAAACGTGGACTTCTAAGCATGATTGAGGCAGAGTAAACGAGCCTTTGGTGTTCAAAATTAGAGAAAGAGTCCATCAAAGAATTTTGTATCTTTTCTAACCCAGTATTTCCTCTCCAATTATAATTTAAAATTTCTTGATTATTTTCGCTAATGATTGTTTGCAGTATATCGTATTTAGACTCAAAATGATGATAGATAACACCTTTTGTTAATCCACCTAACCCATCTATGATATCTTGTATTGACGTATTATCAAATCCTTTTTCTAAAAATAAATTTTTAGAGACCTCTAGTATTTTTTGTCTAGTTTCATGTGAGTTTCTATTTCTTGCCATTCCAGTCCCTTTCTATCATACCAATGGTATGTAATTCTATTGTAGTGGAAGTAACTAATAATGTCAAGTTCTTTATTGGAATATGAAAAACCTTTATAATAAAGGCTTTTCATTATTACTTCGCTACAAGGTTTCTAAGCTTTTACCAGCAAAGATACACACTCAACATGGGTTTTAGAGGACTAAATGGAGTCTGAATTGCCTGATAGAGATGTAGTATTGATTAAGCCATCAACAAAAAATGTACAAAACAAAAATAAAGTACACTACTTAATGAGTGCACTTTATTCTTCTAATTCAGTTTTATCAATGGTTTAGCTCTAGTTAAATCAATTGTACATAAACTTTTAGTTTTTTTTTGGAACAAAAATATCCTAAAGTCTACCCTATCAAAGTGAAAACTGGAAATTTATTAAACCTGAATTTTAGTGAGAATATACTTTACTAAAATCATATAGTTAAAGTCTGACAAGGAATTTGCCAGACTTTTTGTCATCAGTGTTCTTTAATATAATTCATCCCTGATTGATTCAACAAACTCCGTGTAAAAGCGCTGAATGGATTGCTTAACATAATCAGATTGGCGGTCATCAGTCCCATCTAACAATCTCTGATAGCTATCCAAAGATTCTACATCCTTGAGTTGACTTCAAAGGTGTGCCTAATACACCGGCTTCTCAAAGTCACTAAGAAATCCTTTTAGCGATTCTTTTTGCATTCCTTGGTAAATATTTTTATCTAACCGAATACCAAGAGTGTTTAACTCAGTTGATAGGTTGTCGTAAAGTTCTTGTAAGTCCATAATGTACTCTTTGTAAATAAATTTCATGCGGGAATAGAGATATCCATTTGGACATTTGGGAGAATATCTCTGAAATTATTGCTGTCTGTTAATTAAATACTTGCAATATTTTATAGTTTTGGTATAATATAGTTAACTCATCGACCAAGTTGTTGAAGGAGATTGCGATTACGTCCCTAATCATAGGGACGTTTTCTGTTTTTCTCAGTTAGTTTTATATTTATCGTATTCTTTCAGTTTCTTTCGAAGTACATTATCATAGTGTATGTAAAATGCTGTTATCAATAAATAGTAACTAGGTCTTTCTTCAAGTACAATAAAATAGCGATCTACTGGATCTAATAAAAATATTCTATTAGATTTTTTATACGGTCGTTCATATATTAAGAAACAATCTTGTTTGCAAATCTTGTTATGATCCGTTTCTATTGCAGGTCTTAACCAACATAATCTTTCGCTCCTTCTTAAATCAGGTTCTCGTTCTTCTGAATCTATATCAAAATTTTTACAGGTAAGATGAAAATAACTATCTTCTTTACCTTCAAAATACGGATACGACTTTAACTCGACAAATTTCCCTCTAAAAGTTATCTTGAAGTTGAACAATTGCTCTAAAAATACATTCTCATATAAAAAATCATCATAAAGAGCATAGTCACCATTAAATTGATCAAGTGTTATCTTCGGAGGAAGGATAGGACAAAAATCTGTTACGTTACTGCTCATCACTTAACTCCATTTTAAAAATATTGAATTTTATTGCGTTATACTTTGTATTCGTTGTTAACTCATGCTTAGCTCTATTAGAGATTAAATTACTTAGCCTGATTCTAGCTAAACTACTTTCAAAGCTCCTATTTTTATAAGCTACTGCCCCTATCAATAGGTCAGCTAATTGCATTATTGAGTTTTCATGAGAGCGAATTTGTTGAATATTTTTGATATGTTTGGGTGACTGCTTCCAGTTTTCAAGAATATTCTTTAACTTGTTAACTTTTAAAATACTATTTGTGTCTTTTATATCTATAAAAACGTTAACATCATCCTCAAAGAGAAATTTTCTTACTAAATAAAAGTACTGCTTATAGTAAAAATCATCGTGGGTTTGATTATATTTCTTATGGTTTAATTTATTTTTGTCTATTATAACTACTCTAAAATTAAGATGCTCATTATCAAAAAAATAATTTACAAGATCTTCATAAAAGGTAATTTTAGAATTTGAAACTTTCCTCCACTTTATTTCAGAACGTGAAGAAATACCGTGTTTTCTTTTTATTTCTTTTATCTCCTTATAGACAATATTCCTTACATAGTCTGGACAAGAAATCCCTCCTATTAACATTACACTCTCACCATCATTTTCCAAATGACAAGACTCATCACAATATAAGTTGAGCATCTTAATAACTCCTAATTTTTGTAGTAATAATTCTATTATACCACGAACCCCCAGTAAAACTAAGACTTACAAAGGATTATTCTTCAAGAATTAGTATGTATTTTTAAGAACAATAATCTAAAATAGATTGGAGAACAGACATCTTACTTCGGTGTCTGTTTTTCTATACCTAAAAATGTACTTTTGCTCTTCATCAACTTCACCAAACTTTCTTCTAAAATATACATTAAAAAATCTCCTAATGGACTACAATATAGATACCACGATGAACGTTATTCTAGCTTTTTCAATTTTACATAATAAAATAAAGTACATTTTTCAAATAGTCTACATTACTCCTTAAACTCAGTTGTATCAAGGGTTTATCCACTGTCTCGGGAAAAGTACAAAATTTTTTAGTTTTAACATGTAGTAATTTTCAATGAAAACTTTATGTATACAAATAAAAAAAACAATATATTGTGTTTTGCTGAGTCTTTAATAAAAATAATTTTAATTTTTTGTACTTTTTTATTCTATCAAATATCTATCTTAGACTTAAATTTTTTTCATTATTCCATAATTTGGGTTCATCAGGAAAAATATAGTCATGTGTTTTAAAATATTGCTCTCTTACCACATCAATCCACTTATTTAGCATTTTTGCAGCTATTATAGAATCACCAGATGGATATACCATCAAAAGCAACCCCGTAAGTTGCGCTATTGTTATAGCAGAGTGTTCACCAGGTATTGTTAGTCCATAATCAGTATGCCCTACACTTATTTTCTCTTCCCCGTCCATTAGACCTAATCGATTAAATGTGCCTTGTGATGATGCATGTGTGACTTCATTAGAGATTCGATATGGTTGTTGCCATAATTCTGATGGGAAATTGGATTTTTTTCTGATATCGTCAAAACTTATATATCTCTTTTTAGGACTAAATTCACCACAAGCTCTTGCCCATTCATAACGATCTTCTGTATTATGTGATGAAATATAAGCTTCAGCAACTTCCTCTCCATATTCTGAAATAAACGACGCAATAATATTTAATTCGTAAAGTGAACGCCATCTAGAATACGCACCATCAGCAAATCCATTTTTCATTAAAGTGATTATCTCTAAAAATTGTTGTAGACCTCTTCCGTGTATGTATTTTAAGGCTGTGTATTTATGAATAGATTTTTCTCTCTCCTTGTTATCAATTTTATTTACATAATCAGAATAATCTTTTACAGATTCAAGAACCATCATATACATGGTCTCAGATGTAGCAAACGCATTAGACCACTTTTGCTCTATTCTTGCAATTATTTCTGTTTCCTCTCCTCTAAACAGTAACGTATTCTCATGCATTATCATCTTAGCATCTCTTACCATTTGATTTGAAGTGTCATTAATCATTTCTAGATATAATCCTGAAAAATCAGCCTTTTCATATTTTTCATAAAATTTATCAATTTCAGATTGATTTTTTAATTCTTTTACATGTTCTACGAGAATTTCTTTTAGTGTATCTTTAAAAAACTGTCCAAATTTATCGGCCATTATAGCTCCTACCTTTTTAATAGTTTATACATAGTATTTATTGCAATAATCTTCTAGTCTAAAAGAAAATAAATTAGAAAATCTTGTATTTTACGTTTAGAAATAGCGCATCATCTATCATTAATTATACCATCAACAAAATAAAAATCTATATCTTGTGTTAAGTAGGAACATAAATAAGTTTTAAAAAAATGTACAATTGAACCACCACTTCTTCTGCACTTATTAGAGTAAAAAATGTACAAAATAATCCCTTAAATCAGATGATGTTATGAACTAGAAAACATACAAAATACCACTCCAGAATAATGTACAAAATAAAAATAAAGTACACTTTTTAAAGAATGTACTTTATGCTTCTAATTCAGTTGTATCAATGGTTTAGCTCTAGTTAAGTCAATTGTACATAAACTTTTAGTTTTTATAGGACTGTTTTAGTTTTCTTTCTATACTGTATACCTTAGTGATGTAACTAAAAAAATTTTTTCGCCAAAAATTGAAAAAATGTACTTTATTTAAGTGAAAACTAAATTTTTTAGAAATCACAACTTTCACTAAAAATGTACTTTATTTAAGTGAAAACTGAAAATTATTTCATTTGTACATTCCGTAAAAATAGATTTGATGCATCAAATAAACTTCGTTTATGTATCTCCTCTAAAAATGTCGTTATCTCAACTCTCTGCATCTTAAAAAGCCAGTCATGATAGATTGGCTTTTTACTTATATGGAACAAAATGCTCTCGTTTTCGTCTGCGACCTTTACAGATAATGCAAGGTTCCATGCTACGTTTTTCTAATAGAATTCTTTCCTTAATCATTTTTTTGTATCTATGGTTAGGATTGTTTTTGCACTTCCACCAAACTCTAATTTGACTTTTACCTGTTACTCTTTCTGGATTAGCAAGAAGTATATTATTTAAATAATCCCATTCGCTCATTAGGTGAGGATGCGTTTCTTTTAGATTGTTTTGAACTACAGGAATTATCCGATCCGTGCAATTTGGACAAACATTATCTGTACTAGGTGGATTGCTCTTCAGATATCGTTCTAAAACAACATTAAGTCTTTCTCTGAAATTATAATGACATGTATTGCAATGCCAAAGATAGCGTTTATTAGATTTAGTATTTAATACGATTTCTTCCGTAGAATGATTATTCTCAACATCCCACATGCTATCCAAGTCAGGATAAAGGTCTAGTAACGTGTTTAATCCCTTTAAGGGTTCTTCGTCACTACAATAAGGGCAGCTATTTTTCACTTCTCGCCTTATAGGAATTGAACAAAGGTATTCGCCATGGCATTTGGAACAACACCACCAATATTTTTTAGTCTCAATGTTTGTTTGTGCAAGAAAAATAGGCATGTTGTTTTTCTTACTCCATTCTTCAACCAAGATTGGTTCGTTGTACAACGCATTGTTTTTGAAAATACTAGTTACCCATTCACAAAAGTTTGGGCAGGTTTGAAAATTCTTATTGTCTAGTTCACTATAACTTGTAATTTTTTATTTACTTAAAACTTTTCTTTGCCAACTTTTCTCATTACATTTTGGACATTTCATATATCTTGTAGTTCCAAAGTGCATTGCAAAATATACTTTACTGTATTTTGGAACATATTTATTATGGCATTTTTGGCATTCATAATAACCTGTTTCTGTTTCTATTTTTAATGCAAATGAAACACCTATTATTAAAAGAACGAATGCTAATATAAACAACAATATTCTTGCTATATTATTCTCTATTAAAAATGATGTAACAAAAATTAGTGTTAAAAAAGATATTGTTGAGCCAAAACCAATAAAATTTTCATACATCATTAGTTTTTTATTTTGCATTTCTTCCTTTTTTGCCATTTAAATTCAATTATAAAATTAGGAATTTTACATTTAGAATTATTGTTCTATCTATTATTCATTATACCATCAACAAAATAAAAATCTATATCTTGTGTTAAGTAGGAACATAAATAAGTTTCAAAATAATGTACAATTGAACCACCACTTCTTCTGCTGTTACTTGAGTAAAAAATGTACAAATCAATTTCTTAGATTTGATTATATGATGTACTAGAAAATATACAAAATAACACTCCAGAATAATGTACAAAATAAAAATAAAGTACACTTTTTAAAGAATGTACTTTATGCTTCTAATTCAGTTATATCAATGGTTTAGCTCTTATTAAGTCAATTGTACATAAATTTTTAGTTTTTTTTAACAAAACAATCAGCAAATCTCACAGATCTACTGATTGTTTTTCTTCTGTAACTTATTTTTCTACATATCGAAAGGAAATCTTGCTACCACAGAGCCAATTGTACACACGATCATTGACTTGGACGTTCATAGCTTCATGGGCATATTCTGGCATGATTAAATGCTCTTTTGGACCTTCTAATCGATTATAAATGGCAAACTGTGTCACAGGATAACAGACATCATCATCTAATCCTGTAATCATGTGAACCTGTCCTTTAATGCGATGGGCAAAATTTTTCACATCAATATAGGCTAAGGTCTCCATGATTTGGTCTTCCGTTTCATGGAATGGATCATGGAATTTGAAATAACGGAAAAGCTCGTCATAGGCCTCGCTGGTGTTTCCAATCTCCAATACCCGTCTGAAATCTGATAAGAATGGATAAATGGCAACTGTTTGTTGTATACGAGGATTCAATCCGGCAGCTACCAGGGCCAGGGCACCACCTTGAGAGGCTCCATAGCTGACGAGTTTGCTGTTGTCAACTTGAGGAAAGCTAGCTATAATTTCTATTAACTGGTAAAGATCTAAGTAGACATCCTTATAAAATAGCTCATCTGGACCTTCCACAGCTCCGCGGATAATCTGTCCTTTTACAGTATTTCCAAGTGGTGACCGATCTCCGTCTGTTGAATAGCCTGATTGACCTCTTACGTCCATAGACACAACTCCATAGCCAGCTACTGTATAAGCCAGCATGTCTGTCCAATCCCAACAACGGCCCATATAACCATGAAAATGGAAAATAACTGGAACCTTTGATCTGTTTTTGGGAAAACAACCCGCGCATAAACAAGACCATCTCGTGTCCCTTTAAAGGTTAATTCATAACAAACAACATTTGGAATGCTGAAATCTTGCTCTTCGAGCTTGTATTCAGGAAGTTCAGCAATGTTTGCTAAGGCTTGATTCCAAAAAGCATCAAAGTCTGCGGGCACTTCATCACGCCCCCTGTAATCCTTCATTAATTCTAGTAATTTAGGATCTTTCATAAAATCCTCCTTAGTTTTATGTAATCGCTACCAAGAATGTACCATATTTACTTAAGGATTGCAAGAGACAAACAAAAATTACATAACCTAAATTATGTAATTTAATTATAGATTCAAAAATAGACTTAATTGTTTCACTAGATCTGGATTAGTGGGTAAAGCTGAATGATGGGCCTTGCGTCCTTTTAAATTCACTTCTGTATAGGCTTGTTTCTCAAAAATAGATTTTGCTGCTTGAGCACTAGAGAGGGGAACGATACCATCTGATGTTCCAGAAAAGCTACCGACAAAATTAAGGACCTCTACTTCTTTTTCTAAGCGATGCTTCCGTGTCTGAAAATCGTCATACATTTCTTGATTGAATTGGTATGGACTACCAATAATAGCGAGCTTCCTTACGGTCAGCTTTTTCTTTTCTAAAAAGCCACTTTCCAATAAACCAGTCAAAACCAGTCCACCATTGGAGTGCCCGACTGCCTTGAACTCTGTAAAATAATAGTGATCAAGAAGATAGGTAAGAGCGATCTTAAGGGATTCGATTTGCTGCTTGATATTGCTGTAACCATCTCGATTATTCTCAAAGCCTATCACAATCATCGGATTCGGCTCTTTTGTATTCAGTCTTCCCTCCATCTCTATAGAATCATCTTTGTTGACTTTTATTTTTAAGAGACTCTGTTTTTTTCTAGAAAAGCGATGGAGCATACGAATTGTTCCATTGAAACGCTGAATACTAGCTGAACTTCCAGGTACAAAGATGATCGGTCTGATCGGTGGTTTCTTCGACCCTTTAGGAAATTCAAAGGGCTTTCTGTGCGAAGAAAACAGTCTTATAAAGAAACGAATGACTTGTTGAAATAGTTTTTTTAACATGTTTCCTCTAGTACTATTTTCTAAAAGAACCCAGAACAGTGTGTTCCAGGCCCTTGCTAGAAATGATTATTTCCGTTTTTTCTTATTTTTGCGCATTTGTTTGGCCATCTTGTTCATCGCCCGTTTCATCATGAATTCACCGGCTTTTCCTTTGAGACCACCACCGAACATTTGGCTCATGTCTGGCATCCCAGCGCCTCCGCCAAGAGCTGACAAGTCAGGCATCCCGCCTTGTCCCATCATCCCTTCGAGGGCAGACATATCAGGCATGCCACCAGGCATATTCTTCGGCATATTATTTGGATTAAGCCCCATTTGTTTCATCATCTTGTTCATATCGCCAGAGAGGACACCTTGCATCATCTGTTTGGCTTGGTTAAAGTCCTTGATGAATTTGTTCACTTCGACAAAGCTGTTTCCTGAACCAGCAGCAATACGACGACGACGGCTGGGGTTTAACAAATCTGGATTTTCGCGTTCAGCTGGAGTCATAGAAGATACAATGGCGCGTTTACGAGCAATTTCTCTTTCGTCGACCTTGAGGTTCTTCATAGCTGGATTGTTGGCCATACCTGGAAGCATCTTGAGTAGGTCTTCCATTGGTCCCATGTTTTGAACCTGGTCTAACTGATCGATGAAGTCATTGAAATCAAAGGTATTTTCCCGCATCTTTTCAGCGAGTTCAATGGAGCGTTTCTCATCGTATTCTTGAGAAGCCTTCTCGATCAGCGTCAGCATATCCCCCATACCGAGGATCCGACCAGACATGCGGTCTGGGTGGAAGGTTTCGATATCAGTGATTTTTTCACCAGTACCAGTGAACTTGATTGGTTTTCCAGTAATCTGACGGACAGAAAGGGCTGCACCACCACGGGTATCCCCATCAATCTTGGTCAAGATGACCCCGGTCACTTCGAGTTGTTCGTTAAACTCACGCGCCACATTGGCTGCTTCTTGACCGATCATGGCATCCACAACCAAGAGGATTTCGTTCGGTTCAGCAAGGGCTTTGACATCGCGCAACTCGCCCATGAGTTTTTCATCGATTTGCAGACGACCGGCCGTATCGATCAAGACATAGTCATTGTGGTTGGCTCTTGCTTGCTCCAAACCTTGACGTACGATCTCGACTGCAGGGACTTCTGTACCGAGTGAGAAGACAGGGACATTGATCTGTTGACCAAGAGTCTTCAACTGGTCGATGGCAGCTGGACGATAGATATCGGCCGCAATCATCAAAGGACGTGCATTTTCTTCCTTGACTAATTTGTTAGCCAATTTCCCAGCAAAGGTTGTTTACCAGCCCCTTGAAGACCGACCATCATGATAATGGTTGGGATCTTAGGCGACTTGATAATGTCTGCTGTCTCAGAACCCAAAATGGCTGTCAATTCTTCATCGACAATCTTCACGATTTGTTGGGCAGGGTTCAGGGTTTCAATGACCTCATGCCCTACGGCCCTTTCGCGGACGCGTTTGATGAAGTCTTTTACAACAGGAAGGGCAACGTCGGCCTCTAAGAGGGCTAGACGAATCTCTTTGGTTGCCTCTTGGACATCCGCTTCAGAGATTTTCCCTTTCTTACGAAGATTTTTAAAGACGTTCTGTAAACGTTCGGTTAAACTTTCAAATGCCATACTACTTCTCCTATTACAGGTATTTTAATCTTGTTTATTCTCGGTTATCAATGCTAGATAAAACAGCGATTTGCTCTTGTAGATAAGCGTCATCAGGATACTTGTCAGAGATCTGGTCGAAAATCTGGCTACGTACAATGTAATCAGAGTACATGTGTAACTTCATCTCATAATCCTCTAGGATTTTCTCCGTCCGCTTGATATTATCATAAACAGCTTGGCGACTAACACCGAACTCTTCCGCAATCTCAGCCAAGCTGTAATCATCTGCATAATAGAGCTCGATATAGTTCATCTGCTTGTCTGTCAAAAGTGCTGCGTAAAACTCAAAGAGAGCATTCATTCGGTTGGTTTTCTCAATTTCCATACCTTTCATTATATCAAAAAGCCCACTAAAGACTAGCGGGACTTGATGCTTTTTGAGTTGAAATAAGAGGATGAATCATCAGAGTTTCAGAGCCAACATATTAACCGTCATCCCTGCGGCAGTTCCCATTAAGAAGATGGTATCTCCTTCTTTGACAAGGCCATGATCCAGGGCGTAAGCTAGGCCAAAAGGCACAGCAACAGAAACCATGTTTCCGTAATCGCTAACGATGTTAAGATATTTATGGTCTGGTACGCCTAATTTTTCCATGACCAAAGGAAGAGCACGGCTGGCTTGGTGAGGAATGATATAGTCTACATCGGCAAGCGATAGGCCAACCTTGTCTTGAAATTCTTGGAACATGTCAGGAATAACACGCGCAGAAAGTAAGAGAATTTTCTTCCCTTTCATGTCAAACATGAAGTCGGTTTTGGTCGCTTCGCTATAATGTTTTGGATGGTAGGCTGTTAAACCGCCGCGAATCTCTGTATCATGGGCCCCCTTAGACCAGGTCCGTTGAAGGCTTGCAATCACTCCTAAATCTTCCGTTGTGCTTTCAAAGATAAAAGCAGCCTGCCCCATCACTAAACAATTCATAGCTTTCTTTCTGCTTTGGATTAAGACCTAGGCTTCCCACCTCACTTGAAACAATGAGGACACGCTTGTACTCGCCACCTTCGATCAGATAAGAAATGGTACTGAGGGCTGAAATAAAGCTGGTACAAGTGGTATTGATATCCATAGCGGGAATGGTCAAGTCTTTGGCCACTCGTTCATGGATTAGAGCTGCCGTACATGGAATCGGCTGAACCCCAACGGCGCTCGCTGAAACTAGGCAGTCAATATCTGCCATGGTCAATTCTGCCTGCTTTAGAGCCTGTTCAATAGCACGAGCGGCTAGGTCGATCTGAGATTCTTCATCTTCTTTTACGCGGTAACGTGTCTGGTCCTTAAAGGTGACTTGATGCTTGGGTAAGGCTGTTCCATAGCCTTTAATACGAACGTGTCTTTGTACACTTGTCATAATGCTTCCTCCTATTTTTGAAGACGTTGTACGCGCTTGAGTTTGCGACTTGTGTCCCATTGGTAGTCAATAAAGGTAAGAGTGGGCATGATAAAGCCCTTTTGATCTGCTAAGACTTGAAATTGGTTGCGGATAGCCTCTTCTATCTCAGGTGAACGTTTGCTGAGAGCAACCTGAACTTGTCCATCTTCTGTTTGAGTCACTTGATAGTCTTGAATCCCTTCGACAAAGAGGATACAACGCCGAATGAAGTCTGGATAAACCATCTGTAGCTCGCCATCTGCTTTTTTGAAATAAAAGATGTCGTCCGAGCGGCCCTCTATTTTAGCAATCCGTGTAAAGACAGAACCACAACTGCAGAGTTCAGGATCCTCTACCAGAATATCATTGAGCCGGTAGCGGAAAATAGGTTGGCTCCTACGTTTAAAATCTGTAATGATAGGATAAAAACGGTGGTCATCCAAATAGTATTTTTCCACTGATAAAATGTCCTCGTTGAGGTGCAAGTTTCCCTCAGAACAGGTGCAGGCTAAAAAACCTTCTGTCGCCTGGTAGACCTGATCGACCTTAGACAGATGAAATGCCTGACGGATAAGGTCCCGGTCCCGATCCTCTAAGATTTCAGCGACGGAAACGACCTTTTGGGGTTGAATCTGTAGGGCCTGACTTTCTAAATACTTGGTTAAATCCAATAAGGTAGAGGCTGGAGCCACAAGGATAGTCGGCTGGTAGTCATTCAAACGCCCGATATGCTCTTGGCTATCTTTGAAAATATCAAAATATTCTAAGCGAATCAAGGGAGAATTGATGGTTTGATAGAGCTGGTTATCAGCACGGAGGAAAAAGGCAATGCGGTGCCCAAAGAGCTTCCCTTTGGGGAGCATTTTAGCGAGAATAGCGGCTGCCCACATACTACGTTCTGTTTCTGTGGTGATAAAAATGCCTCGGTGGCCGGAGGTACCAGAGGAAAGACCCACTGCTACTTCCCCTTGCATCTCTGTAAAATCACGAGACTGCTCTCCGCGAATGGCCATTTCAAGAGCCTGGTCTCGGTCGATTCCTTGGGTGTTTAACTCATTGAAATGATCCATCATAAAGGTCTTGTCCATATAGCGAAAGTCTTTTGGAACACCTTGAGAGAAATAGGGGGAATGCTGGAGTAAGAAGCTGTGGTAATTTTGTAGTTCTTTTTCTTGGTAGCGCTCCAGTTCCTCACGGTTCTTGAAGCGATGCCCCCAGCGGGTTTGGTAAAATGTTTTAAGAAAGGTCCATTTTTTCATTTAGTATTCTTTCTACCCGTTCAATTGGATCATGGCTGACGAGAACAGCGATTCCTTGATTTAACAAGGTACGGAGGAAATTGACATTTTCTAAATAGGCCTTCTCATCATCCTGAACTTGACTAGGAATCCAGCGCATCTGCTCTGTCAAGGGGAGAAGGTCAATTCCCCAGCAGAGATCAGCCCCGATAAACAATTGGTACTCTGGAAGGAATAGGCAACCCTGTCCCTTAGCGTGTCCATCATGGGAACTAAGGAGAATACTGCCGTCTCCAAAGATATCTACTGTTTCTGTATAAGGAAAAAGAGGGTTGGTTCCCTGAGGCTGGATGATTTGGACAGACTCTTCAAAATGACCCGGCAAAAACTCTTTAAAAATTAAATCCTTGAAGCTAGGCTTCTGGAAGACCTGATAGGCTCTATCGGTAACCAAGAAGCGCGCCTGTTTGAAACAACCCGCTCCTCCTAAATGGTCTGGATGAAAATGCGAGAGGATGACATAAGAAATGTCATCTGGTGAAATCCCAGTCGCTTGAAGCAAGCAATCAATCTGGTCTTCCTTTCATCTGCATAGGAGTTCCAAGACGGTAATAAAGATAACGGAGTTTACTTTTGATCTCATAATGATAGCCAGTATCGTAGAGAATATAACCATGTTCTCGGTGTTTGAGGAGATAGACGCCGGCTGGAAAAACCATCTTCTTTCTTTTCTGCCCCTTAAAGAGCAAGGAAAGATTGCTGGTACAAAAGCCAGCAGGGAAGTACTTAATGCTTTCGATAATCTTGGACATACTGGGCAATTCCCTCCTTGATGCTGATGCGTGGCTCATAGCCCAACTCTTTTCTTGCTTTTGAAATATCAAGAGTCTGACTATAACGCAATAGGTAGTAGGTATAGCGAGTTAATGGTGGCTCTCCCTTTAGAGGTAAGACCTGATAAAGAACCTCTAAGCTAGAAGCTAAGCCACCTAGAAGAAAGGCAGGTAGCTTTATAACGAATAGGAAGTCCCAAGCCCTGCAAGGCTTCTTCGATTAGTTCTTTAAAAGGAGTCGGCTCGCCGTTGGTAATGTTATAGACTTGCCCTTCTGCCCGATCTGCTTTCAGAGCCAAAGCGATGGCCAAGGCAACATTCTCGACACAGGTCATGTCCATCAATTGCTTGCCCTCTTTGATTAAGGGGATTCCAATTTTCTGGCTTAGCTTGAGAACTCGCGGAAGGATGCTTGTATCTCCAATGCCAAAGAGCCCACGTGGACGAAGGATGATACTTGGAACATCCGGATAAGCAGGAAAAAGCTTCTCTGATAGCAGCTTACTTTTGATGTAGTTATTTAAATGATTTTCAGCTGGAGCATCTTCTTCTTTGATGTCGATTTGGTCTTTTGGTGCAGCGTAAATACTTGGTGAAGAAACATAGACCAAGCGATGTATTTTATTAGTACGACAAGCTTCTAAAACATGCTGGGTACCAAGGACGTTAGCTTGGTAAAAACTCTCCCAAGGCCCCCAAACCGTTGATAAAGCTCCAGCATGGACGACCATTTCAACGCCCTTGCATGCCTCTTCTACTGCTTGCTTGGAATTCAGATCTCCTTTGAAGAATTCCACCTTGTCTGAAACCAAGCTTTGCCCTACTGCCTCATTCCGACCAAAGGCGCGAACAAAGTAGCCTTCTGCTACTAACTCTTTTACCACATATTTCCGAGAAAACCTGTTGCTCCTGTTACGAGTACTTTCATGGCGCCTCCTTTTTAATTAAGCGATGAATTTCTTTCTTTAAAATGCTGGTGGGATCATAGGCTAGAGCTCTCTTTTGGAGCTCTTTGAGTTGGGCCCAGTCTTTTCTTGCAAGTAATTGCTCAAAGGCTTGACCTATCTGTTGACTCTTGTCCTTGGGAGCTTGCAAGGCTACTCCTGCTTCTACTCCACGAATAGCATAATCATATTGGTCATAGTCATGCGGAAGGATTAAAGCTGGAATCCCATTTTTGATGCATTGAAAAAAAAATCCCTGCTCCACCATGGTGGATAACATAATCCATTTGTGGGATATAACTTTCATAAGGGAGATAAGTAAGAATGGATACATTGTCTAAGAGCTCTCTGTTTGGAAAGATTCAGCCCCTTTCCCTAAGGTGACAAAGAACTGGCATTCTGGATGTTGTTGAGCCAAGATTAGGGTTTGCTGAACGATGTTATCCTGCGCCCAGGCCAGTTGAGTCCCTAAGGAAACTAGAACCTTTGTTTTATTCGAAAAAGGAGTGAGTTCAAAGTGATAATCAGAAGATTTCTCAACAGATGAGCCAACTGGCCCCACCCAATGATAGTAGGGAGGAAAGCCTCTTTTTAATTCTACTTCTTCCATTCCGATGCCAAGGATGGAGTAAGGAGAATAGATGGTTTCCCATCCTTCCTTTATTGTAGAGACGGAAATGATATTGTTTTAAACGACTTCTCAAAGAGAAAGTCGCTAGTCGCTTGATGAGTCTGGTTAATTTTCTAGCTAAGCTATGTTTTAGTTGATCTATCCTGCTTTTAGCACTCCCCATACCTGCAAAAAAACAAGGAGGTCCAAGGGGTGTTTCGATCGCAAACTGGGTCGCCATGCTGGTTATCCAAGGAATTTCTAATTCCTCAGCAATCAAACCACCGGATACTGTCACATAGTCTGCAATGACGATATCTGGACGATGAACTGCCCATTCTTTTCTTAATTGGTCTGAAACGATGTTGATTAAATCTAATCCATTCGAAAGTTGCCTATAGGCCGTTAGCAAATTTAATTGACGATGGTTAGTAGATATTTTATCGAAAAAATCCACCTGATCTTTCATAATTGGGACAACAGTAAAGCCCATATATTCAACTACTTTTTGTTTTTGTGGTCCTGTAAAAATTCGAATCTCATAGTTGGGATTATTCAATAATGGAGCTAAAAGTAAAAGGACAGGATAAAGATGGCCACTGAGAGGCACCACAACAGCATCGATTTTAATCCGAGACATAAAACCTCCGTGTGTTGAATTGACATGATAGGGATTGTGTCATCTAATTATTTTCTAAGTAAAATTCAAACCGCTCTCCAACATACTGACTCTTTACATACTCAAAGGCTGTGCCATTATCTAAGTAAGAAATTTGCGTCAGACCAAGTATGGCCTGTCCTTTGGGGATTTCTAGATATTCAGCAATCTTTTCTTTAGCCAAGCGAGCGTAGATGGTTTGTTGAGATTTCCCGATACGATAGCCGTGTTTTTCCAAGGTTTGGAAGAAATGACTGGTCACTTCTTCTTTTTTGAAGTTCTTGATAAATTTCTCTGGGATGGAGGTGACTTCATAAACGACTGGTACACCATCCGCATAACGAACCCGTTCCATACGTACGATGGTTTCAGTCTTGTCGATACCAAGCTTATCTACTTCTTGTAGGCTTGGAATGGTGCGTTTGTATGATATAACCTGTGTCGAAGGGATCTTTCCTTGGGCCTTCATGATTTCAGTAAAACTGGTTGTCCCCCGCATCTTTTCCTGGACGCGCGTGCTAGAGACAAAGGTCCCACTACCTACACGACGCTCCAGTACGCCTTCTTCTACCAAGAGAGTGATGGCTTGGCGGAGGGTCATCCGACTCACCTGGAACTTTCTGCCAGGTCCCGTTCGCTTGGTAGGCGTTGTCCGATTTTCCAGATTTTCTGGTCAATCTCTGCCTTGATTTGATCGTGAATTTGAATGTATGCTGGGATCATATTGCTACTCTTTCTATCTGTTACAACCTATTGTAGCGCAAATTTATCAAATCTTCAATCGTAGTCAGTCTTGATTGGTAATGAAGGGCCTTTTGTGTTAGAATAGAGGAAAAGAATTTTCTAGAAGAAGGGGAAAAGATGACAAACCTATCAACTGATTTGCATGATGTTGAAAAAATTATCGTGCTTGACTACGGTAGCCAGTACAATCAGCTTATTTCACGTCGTATTCGTGAGATTGGTGTCTTTTCAGAATTGAAGAGCCACAAAATTACTGCAGCTGAAGTTCGTGAAATCAATCCAGTTGGGATCGTTCTTTCAGGCGGACCAAACTCAGTGTATGAAGAAGGGTCTTTCGATATTGATCCTGAAATTTTTGAACTTGGCATTCCAATTCTTGGGATCTGTTATGGAATGCAGCTATTAACTCACAAGCTTGGAGGAAAGGTTGTACCCGCAGGGGACGCTGGTAACCGTGAGTATGGTCAATCTGAGTTAAACTTAGCTGAATCTTCTGCCCTCTTTGAAGGAACACCTGATAAACAGTTGGTCTTGATGAGCCACGGTGATGCTGTAACAGAAATCCCTGCTGACTTTGTCCGTACAGGTACTTCTGCTGACTGTCCGTATGCTTCGATTGAGAATCCTGACAAGAAAATCTATGGTATCCAATTCCACCCTGAAGTTCGCCACTCAGTTCACGGCTATGATATCCTTCGCAACTTTGCCTTGAATATCTGTGGTGCCAAAGGTGACTGGACCATGGATAACTTTATCGAGATGCAAATCAAACAAATCCGTGAGAAAGTTGGAGACAAACGTGTTCTCCTTGGTCTCTCTGGTGGTGTTGACTCTTCTGTTGTTGGGGTTCTTCTCCAAAAAGCTATCGGAGATCAATTGATCTGTATCTTTGTAGACCACGGTCTTCTCCGTAAAGGGGAAGCTGACCAAGTTATGGATATGCTTGGTGGTAAGTTTGGTTTGAACATTGTCAAAGCAGACGCTGCCAAACGTTTCTTGGACAAGTTGGCAGGTGTATCTGATCCTGAACAAAAACGGAAGATTATCGGTAATGAGTTTGTCTATGTCTTTGATGATGAAGCAAGCAAACTAACAGACGTGAAATTCCTTGCTCAAGGAACACTCTATACAGACGTCATTGAGTCAGGTACGGATACTGCTCAAACTATCAAGTCTCACCACAACGTGGGTGGTCTTCCAGAAGATATGCAGTTTGAACTGATCGAGCCGCTCAACACTCTTTACAAGGATGAGGTTCGTGCTCTTGGAACTGAACTTGGTATGCCAGACCACATCGTATGGCGCCAACCATTCCCAGGCCCAGGGCTTGCTATCCGTGTCATGGGTGAAATTACTGAAGAAAAACTTGAAACAGTCCGTGAATCAGATGCTATCCTTCGTGAAGAAATCGCTAAAGCTGGACTTGACCGCGACATCTGGCAATACTTCACTGTTAACACTGGCGTTCGTTCAGTAGGTGTTATGGGCGACGGTCGTACTTACGACTACACCATTGCCATCCGTGCTATCACTTCTATCGATGGTATGACAGCTGACTTCGCTAAGATTCCTTGGGAAGTTCTCCAAAAAATCTCCGTTCGTATCGTAAACGAAGTTGACCACGTTAACCGCATCGTCTATGATATTACAAGTAAACCACCTGCAACTGTTGAGTGGGAGTAGAGTAAGTTATTCAAAAAAAACGCTTGAAATCAATGATTTCAGCGTTTTTATTTTCTCCATAGCACCAATTTAGCACAAAAAAACTATTTTTCAATGTCTAAATCTAAAATCTTTTTAACAGTTTTAGTGCTCTCTACATACATACCCTTCTTTGATTCTTTAACAATTCTTAAATAATAACTATCATTTTCATCTAATTCATAAACACGCTATAAATCATTTTTTTTATCTTCAATCTCAATACTTAACTTTTTTTCTGATTCATTTTACCCTCATTAAATCATGTTCCTATTCATATATTTATTATAAAACATCCTACTTTATTAGCAAATTAATCGGATTTTAGATTTATTTTTCCTTTCACCATATCTGATGTATACTTCGATGTTATTTCATATTCAATTATTCTAGGAACATTTTTAAATAATAATTTAGAAGGAAATGCCATTGAAGTATTATGTTTCAAATACTCAATATTAAAGCTTAAAATATCAAATTTTGGTTTATCAAAATCTCTGTATATAAATATATCGTTTAATGAATCTTCATAATAGTTTTTTTGGTATTCATAACTAGATGTTCTATTATATGTTAGAAGTGGAGAAACATTTATTTCTTCTGACCGTAAAAAGGGGTGCTGAGGATAATCATATGCACAAACAGAATCAGTTTCTCTAATTTTAAATAGTAGTTCTTCTAATTTAATTTCCTGTACCTCCTCTATTATATTTTCACCTGGATATAATATGTCGTGATGTTTTAAAAGACAACCTTTAGGTACAATTAGTTTAATATCAACATCTTCATCATATGTCTTACCTATATTAGAAACCATTAACTCTATATATTCAATGTTATCCATGAATGTAAAATATTCAGTGTATTCATTGAACGATATTATTTCCCAGTATAATTTTTTTAATAAAGAAAATCGACACCTTTCTTCATCGGTCCCAATATACGAAGGCGCACTTTTTCCGAAAGGCGTTGGCATTTGAATTTTATGTTTCTTCAAATTTCCCAAACACCAGAATTTCTCATGTAGTTTGATTTCCTCTTTGATTGCAAAATCGTTTATGAGTTTTTTAAAATCATCACTAATAGTCACATCATCAGCTATTTTAGACAGAAAATTAACGTTATCTTCTTCTTTTAGAGAAAGAGTCAACTTTTTAGTATTATTATCTACTTTAGTTGGAACCTCAGAAATAACAGTTTTATTTAATTCTTCAATATAGTCAATAATTTTCTTGTAGTTTTTATTTAAAAATTCTGACTCTAGTAAATTAAATTTTATAGGAACAAAACATTCGTCAGAAGATGTATTCATATCACTTATTGTTAAAAGAGGTTTTAATGGTTCATTTTGAAGAGTTTCTTTTTCATTAACTAAATTTAAAAAATATAATGTTAAATGATTTGTAAACTGACGTTTAAATTCACTTTTGTCCGTAACTGTAAAAAATATTCCTCTATCCTTATATCTTTCTTTGAAATTTTTTACAGCAGCAAATTGCTCCTCATTTATTTCTGAAGGATTTATAGGAGTATCTAGAAAATACATAAAAACTTGTTTTTTTGCGAATAACATCTCCTCAATTTCTTCTTCCGTCCCAGAACCATACTTATCTGTTGCTGTACCAAATCTTGTCCAAAATATAGCAACAGCTGCATCACAATCCCTAACAATTTGCTTATTTAATAATTCCTGTGGTTTATCACCCGACTCAGGAAAACTATCCGTTGACCAATGCTTGACTGATACTTGTATATTATTCAAACTACCATAAAGTTTATTAAAGTTATCAACAGCATCTTTAATTAACTCAAGATATTCATTAACATCTCCAGGGCAAGAAATTAATAAATCGTAAACAGTCACTCCTTCTCTTGGCATCAATGCACCCTCCAATAACTTAATACAATATTACATAGCTTTATGTTTTATATTAGATATACTTCTAAACAAAAAATGTAAACTTGACCTATTATTATTATAAATTAAAATAACAGTAAAATCAATTCATTTACTGTTATATTATTAGTTAGAGGTATAGAATTAACTTATCTATTTATCGCAATTTAATTCTATGCTGATTACCATTAAATCTAGTCTTTCGGATATTATTATCACTCACCACTACTTTCCCAGTCATTCTAGTAGCTACTTCTTTCATTGCATTTGCTCTTAAATGAGAGTACGTTCCAAGTGTGGTCTTAATATCAGCATGTCCTAGACGATTTTGCATTTCTAAATCATTCATTCCGAGAGAGAGCATAAATCTAGCATGAGAGTGCCTTAAATCGTGGATTCTTATTGATTTTATTTTTGCATAATCACTATGAGATTTTAGGACACGTTTTAGAGTTGATTTTGGATACTATACTAGCTGAATCAAAAGAATTTGCTGATGATGTTAACGAATTTTACAAATTCAAAAAGTCTAATAAAAAATTCAAATGGCCTTGGCAGAAAGCTAACACCAATTTAGCACCAAACGAATCAAATCACACTAATTTAGACTAACTTATTGTACTATCAATCACTATTAAATCAACTATTCTAAATAGTCAATATCTGACTTTTAGTGAGTGGGAATGATTTATACACATGATTTGAAGTGAAATGGTTCATTTAAAAGCATTTTCACTTATTATAAAAGGTCAAAAATCAATCAAAGTTGATTGGTTCCCCACCAAAAACTCCACCAGAATTTTTCTGGTGGGGTTTTTGGTCTTTTGAATCTACAATATAAGCGCACAAATAAACTCATAATATTTTTCTACTAAAAAAGAATTGAACAAACTAGTTACGAAAGGAAATCTTATGAGCTACCATCATTTTACCATAGACAAGCAATTAAAGAAAAAAACCTCTTTAGAATTAGGTTTGAATCCTTGCCAAATTAAAAGTAAACTAGGAGTTCATAAGTCTACCATTTAAATTGTGTTAAGACGATGCAAAAATAGTTATTCCCCAGCCTTAGAACAAAAATACTACGAACACAGGGCTAAGCAAAAAAGTCGGAAGTCTCATTTGACACCAAAGTTGGAAAAAGGAAATTGATGATGGTTTAAAATCCTCCTAGTCGCGTGAACTGATTTGTGGTCGCTATCAGCTTGAACAAAAGTCTTTAAACTATCTATGACTGGCTCTATGCTAGTTTGATTGATCTGGATTTAAGCGTCATTCGTCGTATTAACTCACTGTAGTTGGCAAAGAGTTTTATTTTCTATCTATTTCATTAGCAAGATTGCTTTTAAAAATTTCTTCGGATATTTCCAACATTTCACGAAAATCATTATAAGATAAAGCATTCTGAGGAATTTGGATAGACCACTTCGTCAATTGAACTCCATAGCCAGCTATTTCTCCTATTTTTCTATTTACTGACTGCTCCATACTAGGAAAAATCAGTCCGGTCTTCTCAGCTTGTAATATATATGCATAAGAAATCAATTGAAATAGATCATCACGATTGATTCCCTTTTCAGTCAATTCCAGTTTTTTATATTTAGCATCTAGTACAGTCTTTAATTCTCTGTTATAAAAATCTGGATATACCTTTCGTTTCCCACCAGAAAATACAGAGATACCTCCTTTCTTTTCTTTATTGCGTGGATGAATAAAATCTTTTGGCAACAAAGTATGGACATACTCCTCCCAAAGCCAAGCAACGTTAAAGAGTATGCCATGAATTTTTTGCTCTTGATATCCTAAACCGTGCTTTTCTCTGTTTAATATCATTAGACAAATCTCTTGCAACTTTCTGTATTCTCGAAAGTATGCATGACGAAGAGGTTTTGTTTGATTTAGTCGAATAACCTTAGAACGATCAGCTTGTTTATACGAAGGTGTTACACGAATTATTTCTGTAATATTTTCACGATTAGTATAAATGATGCCTCTTCCTAGAGATTTTTGATTTTTAATGTACTCGATAGTATGACGAATCAGTTGCATCATCGGATTGTCATAAGTAAATTCTCTTGTAGTATAAGCAATATTACCTGTGAAAGGAAGATTTTTCTTGAGATGATTTACTACATCAATTACTCCCTTGATATGACTATCATTATGGGAAAACCTCTGGTATTCCTTATAAAGTCCCTTTCGCATAGCAGCTTCCAAATACTTTGGAAAGAGGTAGATTAAAAGCTGATAGAGTCTTTCCTCGCGCGATAAACCAACATCCAAACTAGTGAGATTGATATTTAGAACTTTCTGCAATAGATAATGCAAAAAATAGTCATCACTTTTACTCGAAAAACGAGAAGAAATGGTTAATCTCTCCTGACCACACCCCAGAAATCCAATCACATTCCCTGTCTTAATTTTCTGATTGACTGTTTCCAAAATCTTTTGTTCCTTATCCAAATCAGGAGAATTTTTCAGGTCGTTTGGAAATATAAAGATACTATCTTCTTGAGAAAGATTATCTAGAGTTCTATCTAAAAGAACTTGACTAATTTTAGGATATTCTGTGATAAACTCTTCTTTGTTTAAGGCCTGTTGATTGTCAGTTAACTGCATCGTCATCACCAATCTCTTGCTGATTTGTCAGATCATATGCTTTTTTCAAAGTATTCAGTATTTCATCTTCTTCATAAGAACCACGTAAGTAATCTTCCAAAAGTGGTTTAAGATAATCAGACCAGAGTAACTCATAGTCAAAGTCTACTTCTTCCAGTTTAAGGAAATAACTTGGTCCGATATGATAATGACTATTTAGTTCCTTAACTTTTTCAATTTTAGCATTCAAGTTTCTTAGACGCGCTTTAGCTTCTTCAGCCTTATCACCAAGAGCATCATCTAGCATGCCTAGTTGGCTTTCAGCAGTAACTTCAACAAAACGGAAACGACGGCGCATTGCAAAATCAAAGGTGTCCACCGAACGGTCAATATCATTCATAGTTCCAATGATGTAAACATTTTCTGGGATATAAAACTTTTCATCATTTTCGTGTAGATTGGCATATTGAGTAGAAACTCTCCCCTTTTCACCACGATAGCCAGGATCAACAGAGAAAAATAGTTCCCCAAAAATCTTAGAAATTTCACCACGATTGATCTCATCGATGATGAAGACGAATTTCTTATCAGTATCAATTTCTGTTGGAGAAATATAGTCCTTAAGACCAAATCTTTTCTTTAAAGTTTCGAGTACTTTTTTACCTTGGTTACGATAATAGAGCTGTTTCAGATATTTTTCATCTTTGTAAAGTTGATAAACATAAGATTTTGTTAAGACAGTTCCTTGGGCTTTAGTTTCATAATTGATATTAAAATTATTTCGACTATTTACAGTGAGATAGGAAGATTCTGTCAAGTATTCTTTTTCATCTCTACTATTTACATACTCAAGATAAAGATCCCAAGCCTCATCAAAATTATCTTGTCCTCCAATCAATTGGGCTTCTTTTGCTTTCTGACAAAAATCTTTAAAAATACCATCCTGGAGCTTAAACTCAATAGCTCCATCCCCATTTGATACCGGTCTTAACCCCTCAACAAAATCTGTATAGTCATAGGATGGATGAAACTGAACAAAGCCTATTTGATCTTCGTTACCATCTGTTAATTCTTTAGTAATTTCTTTCGCAAGATAAGTTTTTCCTGTACCAGGTGCACCTCGAAGGATGAGGTTTTTGGATTGCAATAAAATATTTTTATATTTGTTAATATTTTCTAACATGTTTACATCTTTCTTCTCTTTTTTAACATAGAAACTAGTAAAATTGTCGTAAAACTCTTTTAAAATATCATTAGGTTCCGCGGTTGATTCCAATTCTAAATCTTTGACAAGGTATTTATACCCTAAATCTTCATCTTGATTATTACTATACCATTTTACTATTTTAAATTCTGTGAGTTTAAATCTCTGAAAACCACACCTTATATTTATCCATGAGTTATCAATGTCACTCAATCGATAACCAAAATAAGGCGATTTAATATATCCATTACCACTCCTTGGACCAAAATGACCTGTGTTAAGCATTTCAACTTTGTATGGAATACCTTCGATAGTTAGAGCAGGATAAATATGTTCAGCTCCATCTAATTTTTGAGAACGTTTCATTTCTATATCTTTCGAATTATAGATATTTGATTGATTCACAAATTTAGACAAAAATTCTCTGAAGACTTTATAACACTCTGAGTTAATTCCATTTTTTACAAACTCATAAGATTTATTTATAAAAGGCAAAACCTCGTTTAATGAATTTTCGTCCTTAATAAAATACTCAGCATCAAGTGTCCAACCAAATGAATTGGGCTTCTTATTAAATATCAAAAAATCTGAATCACGAAGACTTTTGGAGAGAATGGCAATCTTTATTCCTTTATTCTGAAAATTAATCTCTATAAAGTTTTGTAACTTCCCTTTCATATTTTTAACCTGAAAAGAAATATAACTTTTTGTTTGATTTTCAATTGCATCTGGGAATTCTTTTTTTATTCTATCAATAAAAGTTTGTTTTGAAACCATTGTGTTTTCCTTGTTTATTAAAAATTATTATTATACATAAATTTTATTTGTGTCATTCGAAGTAAGATACTTAACTTTACAGAAACAATATTCTATTAATATATATATTCTGCATCTAGCATATCATATCTATTAAAAAAAGAAAAGAAATCCTAAAGAAATTTGAAAATCAAAAAGGAGAGAACCAAGCTGGTCCTCTCCAGGTTATACCTTTACATCAACCCATTACAGTTGATAAAGAGTCATTTTCTTCATGTGTTTAGTTTTAGTGTTTTATTTTATTGTTCTTTGGATTTTTTGTTTGCTACAGCCAATCCAAGACCAGACATCAATAATGCAAGTCCGACGAGACCAGTAGAACTTGCTTCGCTACCAGTTTCAGGAAGTTTAGCTGGTTCTTGTTTGATGACTACTGAAGCAGCTGCTGGCTTAGTTGCAGTGATCATTGGAATTGGCACATGTGCAGTTGGTTTTGGTTGCGGGATTGGTTTAGGTTGTGGTTGTGGTTGAGGAGTTGGTTTTGGTTGTGGTGTTTCCTTCTCAACAACTGGAATCGTTGTGCGACGCTCTTGATAGAACTTATAGCTATCTTTTGTAATCTTGTAGCTACGTCCTTCTTTGACAGTTTCTGCAATCCACTTAGTTGCTTCATTGGTCAATGTACCAGCCAAGTCATTGGACATATTCATCCAACGGCCTTCAGACACAAATCTTTGTAGTACTTTTCTCCGTATAATGGAGTTGAAACATATCTTTCAATTCCAGCTGCTTTTAGATTGGCTATTGTTTCAGCGACTGTCGGTACTGATGGATCTTCTTTCATATCAGCATCTGTTAACAACACTACAAACTTTCTACTATTGGCTGCCTTAGACCAGTCGTAAGTTGAAATAATTTGGTTCAAGGCTGGAGTTGAAGTTTCTGGAGCATCCCCACCGATTGCTAACTTCACATCTGCTAATGCTTTTTCAAGTTTAGCTGGATCGGATGTGAATAAGAGCCACCGAAATCTGTTAAAATAGTTCCTTAATCTGTTCTGCCTCTCTCACGGCCGTATACTTCATCACTAAATGTAGCTAACCCAAAACGTGCAGAAACTCCCTCTTTAGAAAGGTTTTTTGAAAATTCATTAACATTCTTACGAACGACATGGATGGAATAGGACATTGATAATGAACGGTCAATCACGAAGACAATATCAGCTGTTCCTGTTTTCTGTACAGTAGCTGGTGTTGTGGATATTTCAACTGTTGTTGTCTTATCGACACGTTCGTACTGAGTAAAGGTATTTCCTTTTTCATCCTTACCAGTAACAGTATCTTCTGTTGTCGTCGTTACTGGAGCAGGAATTGTCTCATCCTTAGATGCGATCACTTCTGTTTGAAACTTCTGCAGTCGCTGTTTCTACATGGATTTTTTGATTGCCTTCTTGACTTTCTTTTACATCTACAGGTGATACTTTTGTAGAAAGATCAATGACATCTCCAGCTTTTGCTTCTGCTTCTTTCACAACTGGTTGCTTTTTAGCTGCTGCAATTTCATCCGCTGCAGATTCAATGGGTGATTTGCTTGCTTCGCTTGGTTTTGTTGCTTCGCTTGCTACTGGGGCAACCGTTTCGTCAGCAGATGCTTGTCCAAGTTGGGCAAAAGAGAAAAGAACTGCTACAGAGGCCAATCCCACTTTTAATTTACGTAATGAAAATCGTTGTTGTTAAAATGAACCTTTATTCATAATTCCCTCATTTCTTTACTTGATTCACGAATTTGTGGTGAATCATTTTGGTTTTTGATACCATAAAATAAAATGTTTTTCAAGTATTAATTTGAAACTCAAATAATATAATAGGTAAAATATTTTATTAACTTGTTTCTAGTCAATGCTTATGTTATGATAGTTTAAAACTATTCCTTTTGAGTAAGGAATTCATAAAGTTAGGAGAATCAAATGTCTGAAATTACAGTTTCGCGTCAAACTGGCCTTGTAGGTGTATTAATGAAGGTAAACGTTTATATCAATGGAGAATGTGTTGCCAACTTAAGCAAAGACGAAACCGTTACACTTCCGCTTCCTGAAGGGCTTGATATGGTTAAGGTCTACGTAGATCAAAGAGGAGCCTTCACACGTTCTAAGGAAGTGATCGTAAAAGCTGGTCAAACTGCTGTTATTAAAGCATCAGCTATGAAAACACTTCTAGGTATTTTCGGAAAAATCTTAGGTATTCCTTATCTCTCAATCGAAGTAACAGATTAAGAGAGTGGGATAGAAATCGGTAATTCGTTAGAATTCGATTTCGTCGTCCCACCTCCGCACAGCTTAGTAGAGCCCACTCAGCCACTGCGTCTTGCTCGATAATCCAAAGACAATTGAGAGGCTAGGACTTTTGTCCCAGCCTCTTTTTGTAATCTTTATTTCTTCTTGATTTGATGACGATGAACATGATAAACCATTAACCCGATTCCTAGGAGTACCAGAACTCCCAGTCCAATCATAGGATATAGAGGAATATTGTTGGTATCTTTCAATAGTGTCTCCGTATCAAGTTTAGTTTCAATCGTGTTAAAGCTATCTCCTGCCTTCTCAATAATATCCTGTTTTAGAGCTTTGAGGGACTTGACTAGTTTTTTATCAGAGCTTAGCTGACTATTCGAAAGCTTGCTAGCAAATTCAACTAATTGTTTGGCTTGTTTATTCGTTATAGCGTCCTCTAGTTGGTAGTTTTTTAGAATCTTTGTAACCAGCTTTTGAAAATCTTTTTTCTCGAGCTTTTTGTCTTGATTGCTTTCTGTTAGCGCTGCGATTTTAAGATCGATGACAGCTACATTGAGTTTATCTTCATGGAAGGCTTTTTTACGGGCACTCTCTTTATAGATCGTTGCAAGCAGGGATAATTCTTCTTGAGCGAGTGTTTTATTTTCATCAGAAATCGTGCTACCATTTTGCTCAAGGGAGTATGCGACCGATGCAAGTGCGCTTAAACCTGAGGCTTCTGTTGGGGAGGCAATCGTGACATCTGCACGTTCTATACCAAGAGTGGTTAGAGCATTTCTGTTCATATCTGAGGTTACTTCTGTTATATTTTGAGGAGTGACAATGTGCACGCTAACGGGCGCTTTCTTGGCTTGTTTCTGTAGTTTAACGGAGGAATAATGATCTCCATTCTCATCAATCGTAAAGCTTGTATAAGCAGAAGGATCCATGGTTTTCCATTCCTTATCTATTTCCTCGTTATACATCAAGAGACTAAGGGTTTGTTCAACTTGAAATTCATCCAATGATGAGCCAATGACATAGTCAGGTTGGCTATATTTTTGATCAATGACTTTTTGGATGGTTGAATTGGCAAAAACTGTTGAAGAGCTTGCAAGGAGTGCAAACCAGCTTGCGATAAAGATTCCAATAAATTTCCTGACTGGTTTCATACTTTTTCAATAACCCCTTTTAGAATACTAATACGTTTTCGGACAATAAAAAGGAAGCAGGTTTTATCCCTTTGCCTCCTTTTTAGTTTATCCTTTTTATCTTAAGACTGGCTTACAGCTTCTTTAAAAACAGATGACAGTTTGATCTATAAAAAGAGAGTGGGACAGAAATCGGAAGTTCGTTAGAATTCGATTTCGTCGTCCCACCTCCGCACAGTTGAGTAGGGCTGTAAAAGCTGATGAAATCAGCGTAGTAGAGCCAACTCAACCACTGCGTCTTGCTCGACAATCCAAAGAAAATTGAGAGGCTGGGACTTTTGTCCCAGCCTCTTAGTGTGATTGTTTGCATTAGAACCAGGAAAAGAGTTTCATAATGAACTGATTCATTTCAACGAGACGTGAATAATAATAATTTCCCCCATTAACGTAGAGCTCTGAGCCATGTAAAAATGAAATAGGATGGAGATAAAGATAGGTCTTACCAGTGACATTTCCAAGACTCGGTGCAACAACTTCTTTTGAGTATTTACGGGCTAATTCAAGACTATTTTTCCCGCCATTTTTAGCTACATATTCAATGTAATCCTGTCCAAAATTATAAGCCTGGACAGCTGTCCAAGGATCAACACCCTTCTCCTTTGCTTTTCGCAGATTCTCAGAGAGGGTTTGAATCCCTTGCCGGATACTTTCTTTGTTATTGGTGATAGAATTTGTCTGGCCTGTTGCACTTTCACTGGCCTGCATGACATCATCTTCCTTGCCCTTGGTCTCTGTATAAATCATAGCAAGAATCAGGTCTTCATTCGTACCAGTGTCTTCCTCGGCCAGCACTTCACGCACTAAGGTACGATAAGTCATGACCTGCTTGACATCCCGGTGTATCTGATAGCCCTTGTATATGAAAAAGACGAGCAAGAGGCAAAAGAAAATTTTTACTATTCGTTTCATCATTATTTATTCTGAATGTCCTCTATATTCTTGATGAGAATCGAGTAGGTCCCATTCTCATTCTGGATGAACTCTACCGATTCAGCATCTTCGTAAACATGGTTAGGGACCAAAGCTCAATTCCGTTTGAAAGGGAGAGTTTTTGGTTTTCAAATTTCTTCAATTGGCGGCTGGCATCAATCTCATCGAAGCGAACAGGATCCAGAATAGTCTCTTTCACCTGATCGACAAAACTGAGTCGGGCCGTTAAGTTGTTATCGAACAAATCATTGGCTAACTTTTCAGGTGACAGTTCATTCTCTTCTTTGAGTTGGTTGAAAATTGCTGATTTGACCTTGGATTGAAACTGAAAATCATCTTGTTGGAAGTTCTCAGCAATCCGTTGGGCCGTTTTTTCGATTTCTTTGATCGATTTTTTAGGTGAAATCTTAGGTTGCTCCTGCAGGAGATTCTCAGAGAAATAGTTCAAAAACGCTCCATTGTACTTGATTCGTTTTTCGATCAAATGGTATTTTCGACTTTGTAAGTTGATCACCAAAGCCTCGTCTGCACCTGTTCCAAAACCAGGTAAGTTATTCTGAGTCAGCTTGATAGGGTTGTCCACTTCACCACCTAGATGGATCAAAGTTTCTCGTAAAGCAATCCGAAGAAAGGCAAAGTGGTCGACTCCTTCTTTTGAGAATTGGATGAACACCAAATCGTTGGTCTTTTGATTTTCAGAGACGACGAATTCTTCTTTCCAGCGATTGGCCACGGCTACTGATGTTTCTAGGAGATCATTCGTGATCATCTCAAGAAATGGATTGTCTTCCTCAAAAATACCAGTCTTAGCCTCATCGGAATAGACCCGCTCAATCTTTTTGCGCAAGTATTCCTCAATTTTTGGTGTGATATTGAGGAATTTGTCCGCTAGATAAAGATCAGTATCATCTGGGCTAAATTGATGAATGATGGCTTTTTTTACGTAAATATCCATAAGATGGTTTAGTACTCATAAAGTGGGAAGGCATCCGTCAAGGCTTTGACTTGGCCACGCACTTCTTCTAATACAGTTGGGTTATCTGCGTTTTTCAAGGTTTTGATCATCAGTTCAGCCACAGTACGGCTTTCCTCTACACCAAAACCACGAGCGGTGATGGCTGCTGCCCCAATTCGAATCCCACTAGTCTTAAATGGAGACAAGGTTTCGTAAGGAATGGAGTTCTTGTTGAGAGTAATGTTGACTTCATCTAACAAGTTTTGCGCCACTTTCCCATTTTCAACGACTTTAGTGACATCGACAAGGAAAAGGTGATTCTCAGTTCCGCCTGAAATGACACGGAAATCAGGATCTTGTAAAAAGACATCAGCCATGGCCTGACTGTTTTTAATCACGTTAGCGGCATATTCTTTAAAGGCTGGATCGAGGGCTTCTTTGAAAGCAACAGCTTTAGCTGCAACGACATGCTCTAGTGGTCCTCCTTGGATACCAGGGAAGATGGCAGAATTGATCTTTTTAGCCAAATCTTCATCATTTGTCAAAATCAAGCCACCACGTGGTCCACGAAGAGTCTTGTGAGTCGTCGTAGTCGTGATGTGAGCATAAGGAACTGGGCTTGGATGAAGACCTGCAGCGACCAAGCCGGCAATATGGGCCATATCGACCATGAGTTTGGCCCCCACTGCATCCGCAATCTCACGGAATTTTGAGAAGTCAATAATGTGGGAGTATGCTGAAGCACCTGCTACGATCAACTTTGGCTTCACTTCTTGGGCTTGTTTTAAGATGGCGTCAAAATCCAAGAGTTCTGTTTCTGGATCTACGCTATAAGATACAAAGTTATATGTTTGCCCTGAGAAGCTTACAGAAGCTCCGTGAGTTAAATGCCCACCTGCAGCCAGATCCATTCCCATAACAGTGTCTCCAGGCTCTATCAAAGCCATATAGGCAGCACAGTTGGCCTGACTACCTGAGTGGGGTTGGACATTGGCAAACTTAGCCCCAAAGATTTCCTTAGCGCGTTCGATGGCCAGGTTTTCGACGACGTCTACGACATCAGTCCCACCATAGTAACGACGACCCGGATAGCCTTCTGCGTATTTATTGGTCAGGATAGACCCTTGTGCAGCCATAACCGCCTTGGAGACCACGTTTTCAGAAGCGATCAACTCGATATTATTTTGCTGGCGCTCTTCCTCTTTTGCAATCGCATCCCATAAAGCAGCATCATAGGCTTTGTAATCTTCTTTGTCAAATCATAGGTCTTCTCCTTAAATAAATTTTATAAAACGTTTTTGTAGCTTATCACAGCTATAACCGACATGTTCGTAGAAGGCGTGAGCTTCGGTGCGATAATCTGCAGAATTCAAGCGAATAAAAGCGTACCCACGTTGATTGGCTTCTACTTCTAAACCTTGAAGCAAAGTTTTACCAATCCCTTTGCCTTGTTGACAGGGCAAAACGGCTAAGGCCAAAATATTAAAACCTGGATCCGAGTAAAGTGACTGGTAAACTTCTGCATGAATATAACCAAGCAGTTGTTGGGTCTCGCTATCTTCAAACCCAATGAAAAAATGATGTGGATCTTGGGATAATTTAGCTAGTTGCTGGCCCGTTTTCTCAGTAGAAAAACAGTAGCCTAATGCTTGCTTGTTAATCTGACACAAAGCTTCCACATCCGTTAATAAAAGGTTACGTAACATCTTCTTCCTCCTAAAAAGGAATCTCTGGCACACGCTCAAGAATCTCCGAACGTGTAATGGCCCCCTGACGCAATATTCGAGCTTTAGGACCCGTGAGGTCTAGAATAGTTGAATCCTGCCCAGTTAGAAAGCTATCGTCTTCAAGCCCTGTAACTCCATGACCAAGCTCCTTAAGAATTTGCTGGCACTGGGTTCCACTAGCTTTCCCTGAGAGATTGGCAGAAGGTCCGATCAAGGGACCTGTTTTACGAATTAATTCCAACGTCTTTGGATGGGCTGGCATGCGAAAGCCAACCGTAGTCATCCCGGAATTGATCCAAGCTGGAACCTTTTCATTAGCCTCAAGGATGATGGTTAAGGGTCCTGGTAAAAAGGTTGCGATTAGTTTTGATAGATAGGATGGTTGATTCTTCGAATAAAATCGAATTTCCTCTTCACTGGAAATATTTAGATTCATAGCCTTCTCGCGAGGGCGCTGTTTTAGAGCATAGACCTGATCAACCGCTTCTTCATCCAAGGCCTTGGCAAAGAGTCCATAGACGGTTTCTGTCGGTAAGACAACTGCATGACCTGCTTCTAATTCTTTCTCAAATGGATCCATTGTCTACTACCACCATTCTATCTTGTCCAAATTGGTCTTTCCGCACGCGAACTCGTTTGTTGGGAAAGCCTCTTGAAAGAGCTCTTTTACTTTCTTACCTTGCTTATAGCCGATTTCTAGATAGATTTTTCCATCTGGTGTTAATACACTCGGTGCTTGCTGAGCAATTTTTTCATAGATAGCATATCCATCACGGTCTGCAAAGAGAGCTAAGTGAGGTTCAGAGGCTAATACATTGGCTCCGACTTCATCTACATCATCATGAGAGATATAGGGAGGGTTGGACACAATCAGGTCATAGGGACCTGCTAGCTGATCTAGAACATCTGAAGACTTGAAGTCAACGACTGCTTCTAGTTGTTGGGCATTTTCTTGAGCAAGCTCCAAAGCCTCTTCTGATACATCACTAGCTTGAACCTGCCAGTTAGGTCTAGCGAGCGCTAAGCTAATGGCAATGGCGCCACTACCTGTTCCTATATCCAGAACTCGTAGGGATTCCCCGTCGTTTTCTTCAAGAATGAGTGCAACCAATTCTTCCGTTTCAGGTCTAGGAATTAGCACGCGCTCATCAACTGTGAAAACATGGCCACAAAATTCTGCGCTCCCAATAATATACTGGGCAGGGACATGATGTTTCAACTGCTCAAAGATGGAATCAAGCAAGGCCTGATCCTCTGCTGCCACTTCTTTTTGCAAGGCAAGGACAAAGTCTGTAAAGGTCCAATTTTTTAAAGCACGATATGCGAAGGAGAGGCTTTCTGCTTCCTCTCCAACGGCTATTAATGCTTCTTCATACTGGGCTAATAATGGTCCCAACAACATTATTTGTTCAACTCTTCTAGTTTTTGTGTTTGATCATATAAGACCAAAGCATCGACCACTTCATCTAATTTACCAGATAAGATGGTATCCAATTTTTGAAGGGTCAAGCCAATCCGGTGATCGGTCACACGGTTTTGAGGGAAGTTGTAAGTCCGGATCCGCTCTGAACGGTCACCAGTACCAATAGTAGACTTCCGCTCAGCATCCTGCTCATCTTGGGCAATCTGAGCGAAGTGGTCAGCCACACGCGCACGGATGATCTTCATAGCTTTTTCACGGTTCTTCTGTTGCGTCCGTTCTTCCTGCATCTCTACCTTGATGTTGGTAGGCAAGTGGACGATACGGACGGCTGTTGCGACCTTGTTGACATTCTGTCCACCTGCACCAGATGCATGGTAGATATCGATCCGAAGGTCTTTTGGATCAATGTCGTACTCGACTTCTTCGATTTCTGGCATGACTAGAACGGTTGCTGTCGATGTATGGACACGACCTTGGCTTTCCGTCACAGGAACCCGTTGTACCCGGTGGGCACCTGATTCGTACTTAAGTTTTGAATAGACAGATTGACCAGATACCATGGCCACTACTTCTTTGATCCCACCAACGCCATTGTAGGAAGCTTCCATGACTTCAAAGCGCCAGCCTTGGCTTTCCGCATATTTTTGATACATCTGCAAGAGGTCACCAGCAAATAACTGGGCTTCGTCTCCTCCTGCTGCTCCACGGATTTCCAAGATAATGTTCTTGTCATCGTTTGGATCTTTTGGAAGAAGTAAGATCTTCAGTTTTTCTTCATACTCTTCTTTTTCAGCCTTGGCATCTTTGAGCTCTTGCTTGGCCATTTCTTCCAAATCTGCATCGCCACCTGATTCCTTGATCATTTCTTCAGCATCGACGATATTTTGAAGGACTTGTTTGTATTCTCGGTAAGCTGTCACCGTATCACGAGTGGAAGCCTCTTCTTTTGAAAGCTCCATAAAGCGTTTGGTATCAGAGACCACATCAGGGTCACTCAGTAATTCTCCTAACTCTTCGTATCGGTCTTCCACAGCTTGTAGTTGATCATAGATATTCATGTTTCCTCCTTAATTCTTGGTTGTTAGATCATAGATTGCTACAATTTCGTCTTCTATGACTTCGCCAGTTTCTTTAAATCCATAATGGAGATAGCAAGATCTCGCTTGACTATTTCCGGTTCATAAGATAACCAAAGACTTGTTGCTTTTCCAGCTGGCTCTGTTCGAACAAAGTCAATGACTGCATCCATAGTTGGTTTAAAATAGCCTAAACCTTGAAATCGCTTATCTATCATAAAACGAAATAACAAGTAGTTCCCCTTGCTGATCCCAATTTTCCGGTCATAGGCAATCATAACAAAACCAACTAATACTTCCTTATCATAAATTGCTAAGGGAGCTATAAAATCACCATTTTTATCATATACATAGGCTTCAGCTAAACTAATGGAATTGGATGCAATAAAATTCCTTTGGTTTGGATGAACTTCTAGATTTAAAACGTCAAAATAATTCTCTATTGTAATATCTTTTAAACAAATAGACATTATTAGCCTCTCTAAAACGTTCTAGACGCTTTCAGTTGGTATGTCTGGATTAAAATAATGCTTGCGACAAACAGAGATATAGGTCTCATGCCCACCAATCTGGATTTGTTCTCCATCGTAGACGGGTTTGCCCGCTTGAGTGCGCAAGACCATGGTCGCTTTACGAGAACAGTATTGGCAGATGGTCTTGATCTCTTCGATCTTGTCCGCTAGCAACAGCAAATGTTCAGAACCCTCAAAGAGTTCGTTTCGGAAATCATTTTTGAGGCCAAAAGCCATGACGGGCACATCCAGTTCATCTACAACCCTTGCCAAGTCATAAACGTGATGGCGTTTGAGAAACTGAGCTTCATCGACCAAGACGCAGTAGGGTTTTTCTTCTAGCCCTTGGATATAACCGAAGATATCTGTATCGTCTTCAATTGCGATGGCTTCCCGTTTCATACCAATCCGGCTAGAGACTACTCCAAAACCATCACGTGTATCGATGGCAGAAGTCATGATGACCACGCCTTTGCCTTGTTCTTCATAATTATGGGCTACCTTCAAAATTTCGATGGTTTTACCTGAGTTCATCGTCCCATATTTATAATATAATTGTGCCATTTTCCTTCTGTTCTCTCTAAAAGTGTTTCATTATATTTTACCATATTTTTGCCCAGCTTTGTATCCCAAAATGTGATAAAATAGACTTAAGATTTATAGAGGAGGTGGCGCAATGCCATTTGTACGTATTGATTTATTCGAAGGGCGCACCTTGGAACAAAAGAAAGCTTTGGCCAAGGAAGTAACCGAAGCTGTCGTTCGGAATACAGGTGCTCCCCAATCTGCAGTTCATGTCATTATCAATGATATGCCTGAAGGAACTTACTTCCCTCAAGGTGAGATGCGCACTAAATAAGAGAGTGGGACAGAAATCGGTAATTCGTTAGAATTCGATTTCGTGGTCCTACCTCCGCACAGTTGAGTAGGGCTGTAAAAGCTGATGAAATCAGCGTAGTAGAGCCCACTCAACCACTGCGTTTTGCTCGATAATCCAAAGACAATTGAGAGGCTAGGACTTTTGTCCCAGCCTCTTTTAGGAAATTTTGTATTTCTTTTGAATCTGCCATAGTCGCATCTGGTAACAAATACCACTAACGACAATGCTAGAAATTAAGCCAATCCAGTAGGCATACGGACCTAGGTTGGTGACATGGTCTAAAAAGATCCCCAATGGAATAGAGACACACCAGTAACTAAAGACACCAAGTAAGAAGGGAACGGTAGTATCCTTGTAACCCCGAAGAATCCCTTGAATCGGTGCTGCGACTGTATCTGCTATTTGGAACAGTAGACTATAGGTCATAAAGATGGCTGTCTGGTGGATAAATTTCGGATCAGTTCCATAGAGACCCGCCACTTGATAGCGATACAGATAGAGGAAAGTAAGGGTAAAGAAGGCAAATCCAAAGGCTGTCCAGCGTCCGATCCGACAATATTGACGAACGACATCGGGACGACCAGCCCCAATCTCGTAGGAAACGATAATGGCCATGGTATTGGAGATGCTAGCTGGGAAAGCGTACATAAGGGTTGAGAAGTTCATGGCCGACTGGTGACTGGCAATAGTCATAGATGGGAATTTAGCCATGAGCAAGCCGACTACAGAGAAGATAATCACTTCAGCAAATACAATCCCTCCAATCGGTAAGCCCAGGCGAATCGTCTCTTTCATCTCTTTGAGGTTGAGAGGTTGAATCTTCCATAGTTGGTAGATAGCTACTTTAGGGTGCTTAAAGAGGATCAAAAAAGCAATGATGAGGAGGACCCAGTAGGCCAAGGATGTCCCTAGTCCCGCTCCTGCTCCTCCTAGCTCAGGTAGACCAAAAGCTCCATAAATCAACATGTAGTTAAAACTAGCATTCAAAGGCAATAAGAGGAGCATGAGGTACATGGATAAGCGAGTGAGGCCCAACGTATCCAGCAAGGAACGGACCACACTAAAGAGTAAGAGGGGCAAAATTCCTAGAGATAGAAAGGCTAAATAATGGGTCGCAATCCCAGCTACGACACTTTCTAAACCGATTTTTCTTAAGACAATCGGTGCAATCAGCAAGACAAAAGCAATCAATAAAGCAGCCATCATGAAAGAAAGATAAATGAATTGATAAAAATCAGAAGCAATTCTTTTTTTATTCCCCTGCCCTAAATGATGACCGATAATTGGTGTTAAAGCTGACACAATCCCCGTTAAAAAGGTAAAAAAGGGATTCCAAAGACTAGTGGCAGTCGAAACTCCAGCTAAGTCCAAGGTATTGTATTGTCCTGTCATGGCTGTATCAACAAAACTAGCAGAGTAGTTAGCAAGTTGATAGACCAGGAGAGGGATAAATAGACTGACAAACAAGCGCAAGCGCTCTTTAAAATGATGGGTTAAATACATGGTAGGACTCTCTTCTTATCAAGTTATATTTTTCTCTTCCACTCTACTATATGTCTCCTTAAATGTCAAAAAAATTAAAAAACTGAAGATCTAACAGATCCTCAGTTTATTTAAATTATTTTTTGTTACGGTTCAAGATGGCGTTGAGAATAATTGCCAAGACGCTGGCAACAACAATTCCGTTTGCAAAGAACATTTTAAAAGCGCTTGGTAGACCATTAAAGAGGGTGCTGTTGTTTAACCCTACCCCTGCTGCAATTGATACAGCCGCGATGAGGAAATTGTGCTCATTGTATTCAAAATCAACACGCGCAAGGATTTGCATCCCTTGAATAGACACAAAACCAAACATGACCAACATAGCTCCACCAAGTACTGGACTTGGGATGATTTGCGCCAAAGCTCCAAACTTAGGCAGGAGACCGAGAAGAACGAGGAAACCAGCCGCGTAGTAGATTGGAAGACGGGTCTTGATACCAGATAATTTCACCAAGCCGACGTTTTGTGAGAACCCTGTGTAGGGGAAGGTATTGAAGATACCGCCGAGAAGGACGGCCAACCCTTCAGCACGGTAGCCATTGCGGAGGCGCGTGCTATCAATTGGATCTTTTGTAATATCTGAAAGGGCAAGATAGACACCAGTCGATTCGACCATGGAAACAGTTGCGATGATACACATCATGACGATTGAAGTGATTTCAAACTTAGGAGCTCCAAAGAAGAATGGTGTTGGGACATGAAGGACTGGAGCTTGTTCTACAGGAGTGAAGTCTACCAAGCCCATAGAAGCTGCGATAGCTGTTCCTACAATCAACCCAATCAAAATAGAAATAGATTTGATAAAGCCTGTTGTATAGATGTTGACTACAAGAATGATGAGAATGGTAATCACGGCCAAAATCAAACTTTGAACCGTTGGTTCTGCTGCATTGTTTCCCATATTCCCAATCGCAACTGGAATCAAGGTCAAACCAATGGTCGTAATGACAGATCCCGTCACAATAGATGGAAAGAGGTTGGCGATTTCGAGAAGAATCCTGAGACCAGAACCACGTAAATCCCTGAAACAATCAAGGCACCAAACATAGCTCCACTACCATGGCTAGCCCCAATCATGCTGAGAGGTGCCACAGACTGGAAGGCTACCCCAAGAACGACCGGAAGACCAATCCCGAAATGTTTGTTTAACTGCAATTGCAGGAAGGTGGCTACCCCACACATAAAGATATCTGTAGAGATGAGATAGGTTAGTTGCTGGGCATTATATCCCAAAGCGCCTGCAATCATAATCGGTACTAGAATAGAACCCGAATACATGGCTAATAGGTGTTGCAAGCCTAGAATGGCTGCCTGTGAATGGTTTTCCTGTTTTTGCATTAGATGTCTGCCTCCTTAAATACAACCTGACCATTTTCGAAACGGTCCAAACGAGCAAGTGAAACAACTGGGTAGCCGAGTTCTTCTAGCAGTCCACGGCCATCTTGGAAGGATTTCTCAATGGCGATACCGACGGCTTCTACACTCGCACCAGCTTGTTCGATAATCTGGATCAAGCCCTTAGCTGCTTGGCCATTTGCCAGAAAGTCATCAACGATTAAGACGCGATCATCTGGTGTTAAAAACTTGCTAGCAATGGAAACCGTACTGGTCACTTGCTTGGTAAAGGAATAGACTTCTGCTGTCAAAATCCCTTCATTCATGGTAATATTCTTGGCTTTTTTAGCAAAGATCATGGGAAGTTCCAAAGCTTCTGCCACATAGAGGGCAGGAGCGATTCCGGAAGCTTCAATGGTCACAACCTTGGTCAGACCAGCATCTTTAAACCGGTCCGCAAAAGCCTTCCCAATTTCTTTCATCAACTGGTAATCCACTTGGTGGGTCAAGAAGGAATCGACCTTGAGGATATTCTCTCCCAAGACATATCCGTCTTTCAATATACGTTCTTCTAATAATTTCATGTTTTCTCCTAAACAGTATGGAACAAAAATAGAGACTTACCAAGTAAGCCTCTACAGAATCCAAGTATCACTGGATCAATCTAAGACTTACTTATTGTTAGGTGTTCCGGCACCTTGTAGAGACCTTGCGCCAATCCGCAAGATAAATAAGTAATTGTAGTTTTAATGAGAGTCACCATTCCAGATAGAATTCTTTACGATGACATAATCGACATGCTTGAGATCAGCAACCTTGCGACCTCCAGCATAGGAAATAGAACTTTGCAAGTCTTGCTCCATCTCTGTCAAGGTATCTTGCAGATGACCTTTGGCTGGTAGAAGGATTTTCTTGCCTTCAACATTTTTATAGGCCCCTTTTTGGTACTCGGAAGCAGATCCATAATACTCTTTAAAGGCTTCCCCGTCGACTTCAACAGTCTTCCCTGGACTTTCAATATGACCTGCAAAGAGAGAACCGATCATGACCATGCTAGCACCAAAACGAATGGATTTCGCAATATCTCCATGGGTCCGAATTCCACCATCTGCAATAATCGGCTTGCGAGCTGCTTTTGAACACCAACGAAGGGCAGCTAACTGCCAACCGCCAGTACCAAAGCCAGTCTTCACTTTGGTAATACAGACCTTACCAGGTCCGATCCCGACCTTGGTAGCATCTGCTCCAGCGTTTTCCAACTCACGAACAGCTTCTGGAGTTCCGACATTTCCTGCGATGACAAAGGTATCTGGTAATTCCTTCTTGATATGCTGGATCATTTGGATGACACTATCTGAGTGTCCGTGAGCGATATCGATGGTGATGTATTCTGGTGCGTCGTCCTTGAGTTGAGTCACAAAGTCGTACTCATAGTCTTTTACTCCAACTGAAATGGAAGCAATTAAGCCCTGATCGTGCATACGTTTGATAAAGGGAATGCGACCAGCTTCGTCAAAGCGGTGCATAATGTAAAAATATCCCCCTTTAGCCAGTTGCTCGGCCACATCTTCATCCAGGATGGTCTGCATGTTGGCAGGTACGACTGGTAGCTTGAAGGTGTGCTTACCAAACTGAACTGTCGTGTCTGCTTCTGCACGACTTTGATAATACACTTGTTCGGGATTAGTTGAATATCTTCGTAATCAAAGATTGGAAATTCGTTTAACATACGGATTGAAATCTCGTTTCTAAATTTTAAATCGTGATGGGTCATCACTTCGTCTTCCGACGTTTCCATTCAAGATTATAACAAAGATACGGAGGCGATTCAAATAGAATGCTGATTATATAAATAATGTTCGGAAATTACTAGACTATTGTATAGAACAACTTCTATATATGAGTTATTTATGAACAAATCTGAATCCAAGTGATGATTTCTTTGCTGACAAGCTCAGGAACTGCTGTATAAAAATCGTGGCATAGATCCTTTAAGAGCACCTTCTTGATAGAAGGATCTAAATTTTCAAGTGCTCTAGCTCTCCATTCAGGCTCATCCTCGTATTTAGGACCGATAAACAAGGCCTTGGTATCTATTAGTGGAGCTTGAAAAGATCGGAGCTCTCGTCTGAGTCTCAGCAGGGAAAGAACGGCTTGTGGATCCAAATCCAGTTCATAATGATGTAGTTCAGGATTCCAACGATAACTGGATTGGATGGCCTTTATAGTTGCTGGCGAAGGGTTGTAAGTGTCTCCAAGTTCACTTGCAACAGCTTCCTCTAGAGATGGAAATACCTGTTGCTTCAGATAAGAGAGAGTCTCTTCGATTTCTTGCTCCAGCGATAAGATCTGCTCCATGTCAAGATAGCCACCATCTAGCAAAATCAGGTGGGTAATTTGTGGAACATTGGTTGCTAGGTATCGAGCCAAGTCTCCACCCAGTGAATGGGCAATGATACAAGTATTTTCATTAGAATCCGCATGGGCTTCAAACCAATCTACTAAATCTTGGGAAGATTCCAGCTTTACCTTATAGGGATCTAGATAGGTGATGGGGTATGGAAAGCAGTGAGCAAATTCGCTTATATGATTTTCGTTACTTCCGAGTCCTCCGATAAAGTAAAACTTCACTCTTTCACCTCTATTTCCTTAATGATTCTGGCTGGATTACCAGCTAGGACTACATTATCCCCGAAGGATTTGGTCACCACTGCTCCTGCTCCAACGACGACATTATCGCCTAAGGTAACGCCTGGAAGGATGATAGCTCCACCACCCGCCCAGAAGTTATCTCCAATCGTTATCGGAGCTCCATATTCTTTTCCTGCATTCCGTTCATGCGGATCTAGGGGATGGAGAGGGGTAAGAAATTGGCAATTGGGACCGATCATGGCGTTATTACCAATCCTGATTGGGCAGACATCCAGCATAGTTAGGTTCCAGTTGGCATAAAAGTTCTCTCCCAAGTGGATATTGACCCCATAGTCACAAGCCAAGAAGGGGTGCAAGGATAGATTTTCTCCAGTAGATCCGAACCAACTTTTTATAAGTTGACTCCGCTTCTCACCGTCTGCTTCTTGGTTAAAGGCAAATTGCTTTGTCCGAGCTTCTTGTGCTAACTTCCTCAATTCTGGATCCATGGGACTGTAAAACTCGCCAGCAATCATCTTTTCATATTCCGTTTTCATAATTATCTCCGTCATATAGTAAAAAACCACTCATAGTGAGTGGGCTTGTTTATCTCTTAATGGTACATCAGGTAGCCATCGAAGAGCTCAAATATTTTTCCTATCGCTCGGAAAACAAGAGCCGCAACAAGGGCAACCAGCAAGAAGTAAGCTACAGCAAAAATCACACTAATGATCATCATGACACACTCCTATTTAATGTACTTTTTCCACCCTCTATTATACTCCTGGCCTATTTTAGATTCAAGGAAAACGCTATCAAAATTTGATTTGTTTTCAATTTGTAATTTACAAAAATTTTCAGACGGTTCAAAAATAATAAAAAGCAGGATTCTTACTCAGATATCGTTTTAACTATCTACTCCTGCTTTTTTACTATTATTGAAAATGAAAGAAAAAAAGATAGTTCTGTCAGAAAATATTATGAAAGGTAAGCTATTATTCTTCGAGCTTATCAGTCTTTTCTTTCTCCTCTTCTTTTTCAGTTGCACCATTGTTGACGGCTGACTTGAATTCAGAAAACATTTTTCCAAGCGAGTGTCCTAACTCAGGCAAACGCTTTGGTCCAAAGATTAAGAGGGCTCCCAGGATAATAATAATCAGGCCTGGTGCACCGATATCACGTAAAATTCCCATATTTATCTCCTTTTTGTATACGGTTATAGATGATGCGACTGATGCCCAGACTTACTTCGTAAAGCAAGATAAGAGGCACGGTTATAGCTAGATCACTGATAAAATCAGCAGGGGTCAGGATGACGGCTAGTACCAGCAATAGGAAGTAGGCTATCCGCCGATAGCGACTTAACCAGTCTGGCGTTAAGATATGAATCGAGGTCAAAAAGGCTACAAGGACCGGTAATTCAAACAAGACCCCCAAAGGAACGGTCGTATGAAAGATGAAGGCCAAGTAGTTCTGTGCCGTTAACTGGATCGTAAACTGTCCTTGTCCTAACGTTAAGAGCACCTCTAGGATAGCTGGACTAACCAGATAATAGCCGAAGACCAAGCCTAGCAAGAAACATATCAAACTAGCTGGCACATAGAGCAGAATAGCTCCTGCTTCTTCTTTCTCAAAGCTGGCTTTACAAATTGCCAGACTTGAAAGAGGGTGAAGGGCAAGGTAATAGTAAAAGCCATTAAAGCTGCCAATTGCAGGTAGATGCTTAAAATGTCATTAGGGCCAAGAACCAGGAGTTTTTCTCGAAAGCCAGCCGTCAAATAGGCATAAAGCTGATCAGAAAACAAGAGGGCTCCGCAAAAGACAAGGAAAAAACAAAGGATACAAGCGATGAAGCGTCGTCTAAACTCGCTTAAATGCTCTACAATAGTGAGCCTTCTATCTTCATTTTTCATCTTGCTTCACCGTCACAATCACGATAATAAGAACGAACAGAACTTGGCAAGCAAGAACTTCCCAGCTTGGGATAGATCCCCGCCCAATCGATGGTCGGGAAATTACTCAAGATATGATTGGGAAGCATATTGGTTAATTGAAGCGCGTGTAGGCTCACCCCTAGCATCTTAAAGGCCAGTGCATAAATCATCCAAGTCAAGAGGAAGAAAATCTTATGTGGCTTGACTAGATGACTTGCCTTGGTCATAAGAATGGCGAGAATCGCTAAAACTGTAAGAGCCAAGCCAATCCCTAGGAAGAAATCAAAGGAGCGAATGCGAGGGAGGATTCCCACATAGAAGAGAATGGTCTCAGCTCCCTCACGGAAGACAGCTAAGAAACTGAGGGCAAACATGGAAATGAAACTTCCAGTTGCTGTCACAGCCTTCACCTGACTTTCCATAAATTGGTTCCATTTTTTTACAGATGACTTGCGATGCAGCCAAATCCCAATGATAATCATCATCCCTACTGCGATAATTCCTACCGCTCCCTCGATCACCTCGCGGTTAGAAGCCGAGGTCACAGCTGGGAATAAGAATTGAAGAGCGACTGCAATGGCTGCACTGGCTAGGATACCTAGAAGAGCCCCTGCATAAACCCATTTCAAGCCTTTGATCAATTTAGATGACTTGAGAACTGTCACCAAAGCCATGACAATCAAAAGTGCTTCGACTCCCTCGCGTAAGAGAATCAACATAGCGTCAACCGCCGAATAAGAGGCGGTGGTATCAATAGCAGACAGATCCCTAATCAGGACTTCTAGTTGCTTTTGATACTTGCTTTCATTTCCCTTGACCATGATGACAGGACTTTGACTTTCCACCCGAGTATAGAGACCAGGATTGGTCGTGCTGACATCGCCCTCGATCGTTGGCCAAATGGTAATGAACTCCTTCATGACTTGACTAGCTTTGCTAGTCTCATTGGCTTGGAAGAGACTAAGAGCTTTCTTGAGGAGCTTAATTCCGTCTGAAAGGGTCAGATTGGAGCTTGTTTCTTCAATCTTTTCCCCACTGATAAATTGATCCAGCACATTCTTTAGGTCATTGTAAGAAGATTGGATGGAGTCAAAGTTTGTAGGCTCTGTTTCAATCGCACTTCTCAAGAAGGAGATAGCTGTTTCTACTTTTCCATAGTAAGCCGTACTATGATCTCTGACAATCGCTTCATTCCGAGTCCAGGTGTTGTTTAAATCGGCATAAGCCTTTCGTGTTGTCTGGAGATCTTTTGCTGTGATCGCCTCTTGAAGCTTCTCAAAGTAGGCTGCAAGCGAGTTTCTAGCTTCTCCTTTTCAGCATCCAGATCGACTGGATTTTGCTCTTTTTCAAAGGCTAGCAAGGAAGTGGAGACAGTCACCAATTGCTTTTCTGTGATCTCGCCTTCCAAGTCCAGACTTTTCTGGACTTCTTTTCCTGCCTTGGAATCATGATTGGCTTTCTTCAGAAATTCTTCTTTTATCTCTGCGACAAGAATGTGAGCCTTTTCTTGTTCCTTATCCCGAACTGCTGTCGTTGCATCTGTGATTTTGATAAAGAGATCACTATAAGACTCAGCTTGGACAGGGGTGACGATGAAAAAGAGACAGGCTACTAGGACGACTATCAATTTATTCAAATAAGTCTTGACCAATGTATCCTCCTTCCTTCACACCTCCGAAGCAGGCAAAGAGGCCACTGCCAATATGGGTCACATATTCATTCATCTTATCGTCTGCCCCAAGATTGGTTTGGATTTTCACAAAGCTGTCTGGATCCTTTTGAAAGGCAATAAAAAGCAATCCTGCATCAAACTGCCCCGTTTTCGGATCAATCCCATCAGAGTAAGAATAAGAGCGTCGCAAAATTGGCAGATCCACTTCTTTGGCCAAACGGACATGTGAGTCAACTGGTAAGAGGGAGAGGTCCACTTCGTCAAACTCGTTTTGCTTTCCAAATGGTGCGCCACTTTCTTTATAGCGTCCAAAGGTATTTTCTTGCTCCTGCAGGTTGGTCCGGTCCCAGGTCTCTAGGTGCATGATAATCCTGCGGACAGCCATATAAGAGCCGTTTTTCATCCAGTCATTACTATCAGCCCAGACCACCTTATCAAAATCTTTCTCCGTTGTGACGTTGGCAGTCCCATCCTTAAAGCCAAAAAGGTTCCTTGGAGTTTCCATACGATCCCCAATAGCAGCAAAGCCTGATTGGCTCCACTTCATGGTCACCTTGTTCCGCCCTTTACGGATTAGATTGCGGACAGCATGAAAGGCCACCTGCTCATCATCTGCACATGCTTGGATAACGATATCACCACCCGTATACTGCTCTCTCAACTGTTCCTTAGGAAAAGCTGGAAGATCCCGGAAGAGTTTGGGACGCTTCTTCTCAAGGCCTAGTTTGGTCAAAAAGCTAGCCGAAACACCAAAGGTTAGGGTGAGGCGGTAAGGATTTAGTCCGACAGTTTCCCCAGTGTCACTTGGTGGCAAGAGAGCGTTGGAACCATCCTTTTTGACCAGTTCGCCATTGACTAATTTCTGGCTATAATCTGTCCATTCTTTAAACAACTGAATCAATTCGTTTATCTGTCGTCCGGAGATCGAGCACCACAAAATAGATATTCTTCTGCATGGGCGTGGTAATCCCTGCCTGGTGCTTGCCGTAAAAACTAATTTCTTCTTGACCGTCTGCGATATTCCTAGAGCCTTGCTCCTTATTAGCGAAAAAAGCAGAAGCACCGGATAGACCAAGTGCTAAGCCTGCTCCCCCAATACCTGCTTTTTTCAGAAATTCGCGACGATCCATCTTCTTTTCAAAAAAATTTTCGTCTTTTGTCATCGTTATTTACCGTTTAAAATGATTCCCATTTGAGAGAGAGGTTCTCCCAATTTTGTAACTGCTTCTGCTAGTTCTTTGGTATCTTTTTCTGTTAGATCAGTATATGATTTATAGTTAGATTCATCCGTCATATGTTTGTCTAACAAGTCATTCACCGCCTTGAATTCTGTTTCAAGGGTTTTCACTAGCTTGGCATCCTTCTTTTCAATAAGAGGTTTGAAGAGAGCAAAGATCTTTTCAGCCCCTTCGATATTGGCACGGAAGTCATAGAGATCTGTATGAGAGAAAATTTCTTCTTCCCCAGTGATCTTTTGTGTCGCCACTTCATTCAAGAGGTCAACCGCCCCTGTCAACATCAAATCTGGGGTCACTTCTACTGTCGCAATCTTAGCTTTTAACTCTTTGATATCATTTACCAATTGTTCTGCATATTTTACAGTGCCTTCGGTTGTATTTTCTTCCCACAAGATGCGTTCGATACGGTGGAAGCCTGACCAACCTTCTTCAGATTTGTTTTCGTCGACGTAGTCAACAAGTCGGAAGTCAATCTTGACATCAGACTCCCCAAAGCTTTCAGCAATCGGTTCAGAGCGTTCATAAGACATCCGAATCAAAGGATAGACCTTCTTGGCTTCTTCTAAATCACCACTTTTGAGGACTCTTTGAAATTCCTCTGTATCTTTAACAATTGATCGATTTGTCCTTGCACAAACTCCTTGTATTCACTTGTCGCTTGATCCAAGGCTTTTTGGTCTTCTTTAGACAATTTCACTGTCGAAGAGGAACTATTTGTGGTTGTGTTTTTTGAAGATGTATTGGCACAGCCTGCTAATAAAGCGACTGATAAGAGTGTTACTGCAAGTTTTTTCATGAGAATTTCTCCTGGATTCGTTTTTTTACGTGGTCTATTATAGCAAAAATTTTCTCATTTTTCAACAATTGTCAGAAAACTTTAATAAATTGAATTAAAGGAGTAATTCTTTCACCCGACCGATATCTGTCTCTTTTACTACCAGGTAGATGCTATCTCCTAGATAGAGGCGGGTGCTACCATGTACTGTACTATTTTTGCCATTATGCTGATGAGTTGTGATCAGGAGGTCTCTCGGTAGGTCTAAATCTCGAACCTGACGGCCTGCTATTTTCTCTGATACTGGAATTTCGATCAGGGTTAAGACATCTGAACCGCTGGTCATCTCAGGCATCAATTGCTCCAGCATTGCTTCGTAGACAGGGGCACCTTTTACTAGATCCATGGTAATGTATGCTGTCAAAGTCACTAAGCCAATCGGCATCAAGGTTCGAATATCTCCTACCATTTCGGTCACTAGAATCATTGCCGTTAAGGGCGCTTTCGAAATGGCACTGAAATAACCACTCATTCCCAAAATAACAAACAAGGGCAGTTGATTAGGCTGAATGAGACCAAGCTGCAATAACACTGCAGCAACCAAGGCTCCTAAGACAGAGCCAAGAGCTAGAATCGGAAGAAAGATGCCACCAGGAAGACCACTACCGTAACTGATCATACTCCAGATAAAACGAATAGCAAAATAAAGGAACAAGGTCTGTACGCTAAGAGGAATGTGGGCTAGGTCTAAAACTAAGTGGTGACCACCCCCCAGTAGATGAGGGAAATAGAAACCAATTGGTAGAATCAAAAGAAAGGCAAAGATGGGATGATAAGGAGCTGTTACATGAAGCCAGTTGCCAAGTTTTTCATAGACACGTCCAATATTTAAAACAGCTATTTCATAGAGATAGCCAGATAGTCCGAGAAAAATACCCATGGCAAGAAAAATCCAATAGCTGGATAAATCGATATGGGGGATGTGATCGGGCATGTTTAAAATAGGAGTTTGACCGAAAACGTTGAGAGAGACAAAGTTGGCGACCAAACTAGCAGCCAAGGTAGATACCCAGAAGACTCGAGAAAAGTGATGATAAACTTCTTCTACTACAAAGAGAAGACCCGCAATCGGAGCGTTGAATGCTGCTGCCAAACCTGCTGCAGACCCACTTGCAATCAAGGCCCTTTCTTCTACTGGACTAAGAGCAAGTTTTTTAGCCAAGCCCTTTCCTCCCATGGCACCCAATTGGATACTAGGCCCTTCACGTCCTAACATCAAGCCACTGGCGATCGCTAAGGTCCCTAAAATGTATTTTTGCCAGATAGTTGACCACCAGTCAATTTGAAGGAGCCCTTTCAATTCTGCCTCAACTTGAGGAATTCCGGAACCTTTTACGTTTGAATTCTTTTTGATGAATTGACAAGCTAATAGGATGATACAAAGATAGAGTATAAGGATGGCGGCCCAATTGAGAGGGGAATGGTCTAGATTTTTATAGAGCTGCTGTACAAAATTGAAAAGGTGCTCGATGAAGAAACGGAAGCTAGAAACAATAGCTCCGACAACTACTCCTACCAAAGCTCCCCTAGCAACCTGTGACAAAATAGATTTCGAAGTTGACTGAAATTCTTTTTGGATTTGCTGACTTTGTTTCATAAATTTTCTTAAACTCCAAGATTGATTGTCTTTATTATACTATTTTTCGCAGCTCCTGAGTATGAGATCATCAAAAAAAACGCTCGAATGAGCGTTTTTTTGAATGTAGACGAACTTTAATTTTACTTAAAACAGCTAGATACTTTTCAAAGAATGACTTATTTTGCCATTTAAAAAGATTAAAAACCTTCCGCTGTGAGAAAAGTGCCTGAAACACAATAGTTTCAGGCACTCGGGAGTTTTGAGACCTTAGGCTCAAAACTAAGTCATGGAACTTCTTCGAAGTTCGCTGACGTCCGTACTCACCTAAGGAAAGTTTTTCGAAAGACTTTATCTTCAATCTGAAACGCCCTAATGAGCGTTTTTTGGACAACATTATTTAGCAGTAAGTGCTGCCATTGTGATGTAGTTGTATGGTTTATTGAAGTGTGGCAAGAAGAACAAGTCTGTCAAAGCCAATTTTTCAATTGTTACATGTTCTTGGATTGCCAATGAGAACATGTGGATACCCATTGAGATTGCAGCATCGCGTGATACCATTTGGGCACCAAGAATTTCACGGCTGTCTTTATCAAAGACAATCTTGATAGCTACTTCATGGTTATCATGCTTCATAAATTCTGGTTTTTGAAGATCATTGAAGCCAGTTTCAGTTGCATTATAGCCTGCAGCTTTTGCTTTTTCAAGTGTCAAACCAGTTGAAACCATGTGAAGACCATAGATAGAGATACCGTTAGAACCTTGCACACCAATTCCTTCAAGCTCATGTCCACAAGCATTGTAAGCACCTACGATACCAGTACGTACAGCATTTGATGCAAGTGCGATGTAGCTAGTGTCTTTACGAGCATTGTCATAAACAGTCGCACAGTCACCTACAGCGAATACACCTGGGATAGAAGTTTCTTGTTTCTTGTTAACAAGGAAGGCACCGTTACGGAAGAGTTCGATTTTACCATCAGCAAGAGCTGTGTTTGGACGGAAACCAACTGCAAGGACAACCATATCTACATCAAATGTTTCTTTGTCAGTGATCAAGCGTTCAACTTTCCTTCACCTTCGATAGCTTTAACAGTTTGACCAAGTGCCAAACGGATGTTGTGGTCTTCCAAGTTTTTAGCCATCATTTGTGTGAAGTCTTTGTCATAGTATCCGTTCAATACAGTGTCAACGATATCAACAAGTACCACTTCTTTTCCAAGACGTTCGAAAGCTTCAGCAAGCTCAACACCGATGTAACCACCACCGACAACAGCGATACGCTCAAGGTGTTTGCTCTTGTCAGCAAGTTTGTTGATAACTTCTTCTGCGTTTTGGTATAATTTAACGAATTGAACATTTTCAAGAGTTGCTTTGAATTCACGGTTACCTTTAACAATTTCAACACCTTCGATTGGTGGCAAGATTGGAGTTGAACCAGTTGCGAAGATCAATTTTTCATATGATTCTTTGTGTTCTTTACCTTCGACTTCTGCAGTCACAACTTTATTGTCGTAATCAATTGAAAGAACTGGTGAGTTCATGTAAACTTTAGCGCCTTTAGCTTCTAATTTTTCTTTATCAGAATAGAACAAGCCTTCAGGTCCATCAATTTGTTCACCAATCCAAAGAGCCATTCCGCATCCAAGGAATGAGATGTTTGAGTTTTGGTCAAAAACAACGATTTCATTTTCGTTTCCAAAATTATCCAACATTGTGTTGATACATGCAGTTCCAGCGTGGTTAGCACCCACAACTACGATTTTACTCATAGAAATAATCCTACCTTTAATTTTATTTACCATACAATTATAACATGAAAATGGTATCGTTTCCAATTTTTTTGCTTACAGTTTGTGATAATATTTTCAATTCTATTTTCATAAGTTCTGAAAAATGTCAATAAATTTGCTCGGGGGGATTGTGAAATGGCTTTCTTTTTGTTAAACTTGAAGTAGGTGAATATTGGAAAGGTGGTTTACTATTTGTGGAACTAACTAGTCGATCCGAACGCCTAATGGGCTCCACCATAACCGTTTCGATTTCTCATCAACAAGCTGACCAAATACTGGCAGATTGCTTTAGTCTCCTGCGATCCTATGAGCATCGCTTTAGTGCTAATGACCCTTCTTCTGAATTGATGGAGGTCAATCAAAAGGCTGGCATTGAACCCGTAGAGGTTCATCCTGATCTTTTTTCATTGATTGCTCTAGGAACCAGACATAGTCAAGCGCAAGGAAGTCATTTAAACATTGCGATTGGTCCACTTGTCCAAACTTGGAGAATTGGTTTCTCTGATGCTAGGAAACCTGATCAAGTGGAAATTGAACAAGCCCTAACAGTCATCGACTCTCATCAGATTTGCTTGGATCCGGATCAACAAACTGTTTCTCAAAAGAAAAGGGATGAAAATTGATCTAGGTGCTTTAGCAAAGGGATTTAGTGCTGATTTACTAGCTAACTATCTCAGGAGTCAGGGGATTGAACAGGCTTTAATTGATTTGGGGGGCAATATTCTTACCATCGGTCAAAACCCTGTCAGTCATCGCCCTTGGAGAATTGGGATTCAAGATCCTCAGCTTCCAAGAGGAGAACATTTACTGGTTCTATCTGTAACAGATAAGTCCGTCGTGACGTCAGGTACTTATGTTCGTCACCTCGAGGTTGACGGCCAGTCCTTCCATCATATTTTTGATCCCCAAACCGGCTATCCTGTCGAAACGGAACTGGCAAGTCTCACGATTATTTCTGATCGATCAGTTGACGGAGAGATTTGGACCACCCGCTTGTTCGGTGAAGAACCGAGCAACATTTTAAACATTGTTGAAACCTTACCTGGCATGGATGCTATTCTAGTCTATCAGTCAGGTCGCCTCGCCTATACTAGTGGGCTTCATGATTATTTGTAATTTTAATTTCAGAAAGGAATTTCCATGACAAAACTTATTGCGATCGTTGGAACAAACTCCAAACGTTCAACAAACCGCCAACTACTTCAATACATGCAAAAGCATTTTGCTGATAAGGCAGAGATTGAATTGGTTGAGATTAAAGATATCCCTGTCTTCAACAAGCCAGCCAACAAACAAGTCCCTGAGACTATTTTAGAGATTGCTACGAAAATTGAGGAAGCTGATGGTGTTATCATTGGTACACCGGAATATGATCATTCCATCCCTGCTGTCTTGATGAGTGCACTTGCTTGGCTATCTTATGGCATCTACCCACTCTTAAGCAAACCAGTGATGATTACAGGTGCTTCTTATGGTACACTTGGTTCATCTCGTGCCCAATTGCAACTGCGTCAAATCTTGAACTCACCAGAAATTAAAGCCACTGTCCTTCCAGACGAATTCTTGCTTTCTCACTCTCTTCAAGCATTTGATCAAAATGGTGACTTAGTAGATCTTGACGTCATCAAGAAATTGGATGCTATCTTTGATGACTTCCGTATCTTTGTTAAAGTTACTGAAAAATTGCGCAACGCTCAAGAATTACTTCGTAAAGATGCCGAAGACTTCGACTGGGAAAACTTGTAAGATAGGAGACATACTAGCATGAAATTTGTAGGACTTGTAGGATCTAACTACGACCAATCATATAACCGCAAACTTTTGGAATTCATCCGTCGTCATTTTAAGATCAAATTTGAATTAGAAATTCTTGAAATCGACGAAGTTCCAATGTTCAACCAAGATGAAAAATGGGACGAAAGCTTCCAATTGCGTCTCCTTAACAATAAAATCACTCGTGCCGATGGAGTCATTATTGCAACTCCTGAACACAACCACACCATTTCAGCAGGACTAAAATCTGTTTTAGAATGGCTTTCCTATGAAGTGCATCCTTTTGAAAGCAAACCTGTCATGATTGTAGGTGCTTCTTACTACGACCAAGGGACTTCTCGTGCTCAAGTTCACCTTCGTAAAATACTTGATGCTCCAGGTGTCAATGCCTATACCCTTCCAGGGAACGAATTTCTTCTCGGAAAAGCGAAAGAAGCTTTTGACGCAGATGGCAACATCACGAACGAAGGAACTGTAAAATTCCTTGAAACTTGTTTAGATAACTTTGTGAAATACGTAGGAGTCGTTTCTAAATTGAAAAACCAAAACCAATTGATCCAGAAGATTTGGATTGCGGAAAACCAATCGCTACTACCATCACTGAGGTTGACCCAGATGATCCAGATTGGGTAGAAAAAGTTGCAGAAATTACAGGTGCTGTATCAGGCGAAACTTATGTCAAATTGGACCACGGTATCCTGACTGTTAATCAAATCGATATGTTCTTAAAAGCTATGCCATTTGAGTTAACTTATGCGGATGATAACAACCAGTTCCTCTACTACAACAATGCTCACCAAGATCCAGATACGATGTTTGCTAAACGCGTGCCACCTCAATCTGGTAGCCGGATGTCAACTGTTCATGGTTCACTTCCACCAGCACGTATGAAAAACGTTGAATGGGTAATCGGCACTCTTCGCAACGGAAACCAGGAATATGTTCGTACCATTGTTCCAGGATCCCCTGAAGGCGTGATCAATACTCATAACTACCAAGCAATGTACTATCCAGATGGCTCCTATGCTGGTATCAATGAGATCGTCTTCAACTTCCAACCATGGTTGGACTGGTATCTTCAAACAACAGGTCAACGCCTTGTAGGCGGTAGCGGACCATTTGCTCCTGCTGGTGGTCATGGTGATGCAGACGCAACTTCAGGTGCTTCAGATGCTGGAGGACACGGTGACGGAGCAGCTGATGCTACATCTGGTGCAAGCAACTAATAAAAAAAAATGAAGCTTTACGCTTCATTTTTTTATTTCAACTCTTTGATAATCTTCTTGGCATCTTCGTTTGAAATAGCCCCTAATTGAACATGTCCAATCTTTCCTTGGCTATCGATAAAGACTTCAGTAGGGATCGAACGAACCTGGTAATCCATAAAGGCAGATCCGTCTGGATTGTACAAAACAGGCACTGATTGATAATCTTGTTGGGCAAACCATTCAACAAACTCATCTTCTGTTTTTCCCCTTGCATTCCAGGCGCCATAACCGTGAGAATCTCAAAGTCCCGGTCCTTTTCTTCAACTAATTTATTGAGTTCAGGCATGCTTTGGCGACAAGGACCACACCAAGTCGCCCAGAATTTCAAGTAAACCTTTTTACCTCTGTAGTCTGAAAGTTTAACCGTGTTCCCCTTCATATCCTTTAGCTCGAAGTCACTCGCTTCTTTTCCTACTAAAGGATGTTTGCTAGCGGTTGTATTGGTCATTGATTGATTATCCATAGATTGATTGTTCATGCCGCTTTCGGACTGATTCATAGAGCAAGCAGTCAGGATAGACAGAGAAAGAAGCGAAAAACAGGCGTATTTAATAACTTTCATAATAAGTAAACCTCCATTTGATTTATGAAAAGATAGCAGACAAGCTATTCAATTGTCCCAAGAGTAACAAAATCCCCATAATGATGATGATCAAGCCACCAATCTTCTTTAGTAACAAGAGATGGGGTTTTAGACGATTAAAGTATGGGAGAACGATCCCAGATGCTAGAGCTAGGAGTAAGAATGGAATAGCCATCCCTAATGTATAAATGAAAAGGTAAACGGCTCCCATAAGGGCATCTTGGCCATTGGATGCTGCTAAGGCAAGTACAGAGCCAAGAACAGGACCGATACATGGCGTCCATCCAAAGCTAAAACCAAGTCCAAGGAGAAAAGCTGAAAATAATTCATTCTTGTGCCTGTTTGCCCCGAAATCCATTGTCTTCTGTTTCTCTAGGAAATTAAAATGAAAGACTTCCATCTGATGAAGACCAAGGATAATGATCAACGCTCCCATCAGGTAACGGAACCATTTGGTGTACATGATCTGACCAAGCAAACCTGCCCCAAAACCAATGAGGAGGAAAATAACAGAAATCCCTGCGATAAAACACAAGGTCTTTACAATCCCATGCCAGCGAATCTTTTTCCCAAAAATCCGAACGGATTTTTCCTGATCGCTTCCTAGCAAGACGCCGATATACACCGGAAGCAATGGAAAGACACAGGGGGAGAAGAAAGAGAGGACGCCGGCAAGAAAGACAGTCGACGAGAAAACAATTTGGTTCATAACTTACTCCGTATATTGATATGATACAACTAGTATAGCACTTCAACAGCTAAATTAAAAATTTCTGCTACGCTTTGATTATTAACTAATCAGTTAGAAACTAGTTTCAAAACCAAACAAAAACTCCAAAGAACATAACTTTGGAGTTCAATTGACTACCTATTCCTCTTCTGCACTTTGTTTATTTGGCAAGAAAAGCGAAAGGACAATACCAACGACTGCTGGTAGTAACCATGGGAGGGATTGGGTAGCAAACGGTAAGTACTTAATGATGTTTGCTAGTCCTGCAAGTTTAAAGGTACTTGCCAGAACATCTGCAATCGCAACCAAGCTAACTAGGAAAATAGCAAGTTGCATTCCTGGTTTTGATAGTTGAGTAAATTTATTTACAATCACAATCAACACAATAGTAATGGTGATTGGATAGAGGATCATCAAAACAGGCAATGAATAGGCAATAATGGCACTCAAACCAAGATTGGCAATGGAAAATCCAATCAAGGTAAAGAGAGTCGCATAGACCTTGTAAGAAATTTTAGGGAAGGTTTTATGGAAGAATTCCCCTGTCGATACGATCAAACCTGCTGTTGTTGTGAAACAAGTCACCGTCACCATACCTGCAAGGAAGATTTGAGCAACTGGGCCAAAGATAGCCTTGGTAGCTTCTGAGAGGACATAAACACCCTTATTGGCATCGGAAGCCATCACTTCTGCTGGAATTGGGAAGTGATTTCCAAGATAACCCAATCCAATATACAAAATACTAAAGCCAATGGCTACAACGATGCCAACAATCCAGATCGTTTTAATGTATTCTTTTTTGTTGGTGAAACCAAGTTGATTAAGAGTAGTCACTGCAATGACGCTAAAGGCTACTGAAGCAAGGGCATCCAAGGTGTTATACCCTTCAAGGAAACCTTGACCAAAGGCAGATGCTTGGTAGGCTTCTGTTGCCACTTGAGGCGCGTGTCCGCTGTACTTGAGAGCACCAAGGACAACGAGTACAACGATCAAGATAGCAAAGACAGGTGTTAAAATCCGACCAATACTATCTAGGATTTAGAAGGATACAAGGCAATCAAATAGGCTAAACAAAAATAAACTAAGGTAAAGATAAAGAGACTCAGTCTACCACTTGATTGTCCTAACAATGGAGCGATCCCAACCTCGTAGGAAACAGTAGCTGTTCTTGGAATAGCAAAGAAGGGACCAATAGACAGATACAAGGCTACCAGATAAACGATGGCAAACCAAGGAGCAATCTTTCGTGAAATCTCATGGATATACCCTTTAGGATTGAGTGTCCCAATAATCAAGGTGATAATCGCAATCCCTACTCCTGATAAGACAAATCCAGCAATAGCTGGCCAAAAATGGCTACCCGACTGGGCACCTAGCGCAGGTGGAAAAATCAAATTCCCTGCACCGAAGAAAATACCAAATAACAGCAAACCTGTTAAGGAACCTTTTCGTAACATGTGTTCTCCTTTTTATGTTGAATCTTTTCTAGTATAACAGCTTTCATCCTCCGTAGCAATAATTTTTACTGAATTTATGTCATTTAACATAAAGCTATTGGAAGACCCATCTAGCATTTCTGCTTTTCTTAATCTTTCCTAGGTTACTTAATGAGATTAGTCATCTACTGAATTTCCTATTCCAATAATGACTCGCTTCCTCTTCCTTGCCCCTCATAGCTTTAAATTGATTTGAACCTTGTGACTTTTAAAAATAACAGAAAGATATCTAGGAGGGATTGCTTTTAAAAACCTTCTATATTAAAATGGTATTAAACTAAAGAAATGTGCCAAAAATGAATGGCATTAAAATTAGAAAGAAGGACCTCTCATGAAGAAACTAATCACCCTTGCCCTTGTGAGTTTGTCTACAATTTCCCTGACTGCTTGCGTTATCAAACCTGTTAGCAAGAATGATTCGTCATCATCAGAAGCAAAAATGGAACAAAAAACATCAGCTTCAAGTAAAGAAAGCTTATCAACTGGCTATAAAAATGCCCTTGAACAAGCGAAGTATTATCTAGAGATATTCCCATCCTCCAAAGAAGGACTCAAAAAAAAATTGATTGAATCTGAGGAATTTTCAAAAGATGAAGTACAAGCTGCGATAGATGAAATTGCTGATGAGGTTGATTGGAAGGCTAACGCCGTTAAAAAGGCAGAAACGTATCTAAAGACTGTCCATTTTTCTAAATATAAACTCCTGAGTCATCTTAGTGGCTATGAAAAATTCACCCAAGAAGAAGCAGCCTACGCAGTAGAACATGTTAAAGCTGATTGGAACTTGCAAGCCTTAGAGAAAGCGAGGGACTTTCGAAAATATGGGAATCGTTCTCCAGAAGAAATAAAGAAAAGATTAGTAGAATTTGAATATTTCACAGAACAGGAAGCTAACTATGCTATAGAGCATCTAGATCAATAAAAAAAGCAGAGAGAAATCTCTGTTTTTTTCTGGATTATTTATGCTTTCTAGATGAGTAAATAAATAGCCAAAGGTCTATGGTGCGACCTTTGGTTGCTTTCTGATGTTTTTGTATATAAAGGGGTTATTTCTAATGATCGCTAAAGCGTCTGTATTCAATATGAAAATCAAAGTAATTTTCTGCTTGCAGTTTACGGAAGATATCCCGATAAGCCTCTTCATCAAATTGATCGCCTCTATAAAGAATCTCAAAGCTCAGGTCATCGTATTCTAAAAAGGCATTAGCCGTTTTAAATCCATTTCGTTTATAGAAATCCATTCGAGCCTGGCGTTGCTCTAAGTTATCACACTCTTCATCCAGTCTTTCAACCTCTAAAAGCATGGTACGTTGATAAAAATCGACTAATTTTTCAATAATCTCTTTTCCATAACCGTGGCTTCGTAAGTGTGGCATGATGGCAAAAAAACTAACGTAGAAAGCTTTCTGATTATAGATAGAGAATGCAAAGCCAACGAATTCTTCCTCGTTATAAAAGGCAAAAAAATTGGCATCATCATTGTCCGTATATCGTAAATATTCAGATAAAGTAACCCGTTCTTCTTCGGGAAAAGCTTCAATGTTTAGCCTTTCGACCTTATCTAAATCTGGGAAAGTTTCAGTGATTAATTGACTGGTTAAGCTCATAAAGCCTCCTTTTCTTGTTCGATTATAGCAGAAATTCAAAGCGCTTTCAAGAGAGAGTACTTGCTACGCTCCTTCCCCCCCTTGTTAGCTGTTTTTAAACTTGTTATAATGGCTGTATGAAAAAGAAAGCCACAGTGGACCTAGTTCACAGTCCAATCCTCCCTGCTCTTTTGAGCTTTGCCTTTCCTATTTTATTGTCTAACCTCTTTCAGCAATTGTACAATACTGCGGACATTCTCATTGTTGGTCGCTTTTTAGGGGGACCTGCTCTTGCGGCTGTTGGGGCTACCACTGCAATTTTTGATCTGATTATAGGATTTACCCTAGGTGTTGGTAATGGCATGGGCGTTGTCATCGCTCGCTTCTATGGGGCCAGAGATTTTAAAAGAATTAAAGAAGCTGTTGCTGCCACCTGGATCTTGGGGGCTATTCTAAGTAGTCTAGTGATGCTTCTAGGTTTTTTAGGCCTGTATCCCTTACTGCAACTGTTAGGAACTCCAAAAGAAATTCTCCCACAATCCTATCAATATATTTCTATGATTGTCTCCTGTGTAGGTGTTAGCTTTGCCTACAATCTCTTTGCTGGACTACTGAGAGCTATTGGCAATAGTTTAGCAGCATTAGGTTTTCTTCTCTTTTCTGCTTTGGTTAATATTATTTTGGATCTCCTTTTTATTACTTATCTTCATATGGGGGTTCAATCTGCAGGGTTAGCAACGATTCTCTCTCAAGGTCTTTCAGCCATTCTCTGCTTCTTTTATATCCGTAAGAAAGCACCTATACTCCTTCCTGAAAGGAAACATTTTAAATGGAACCAGGACCTTTATCTTGATCTACTTGGTCAAGGATTGGCCATGGGGTTGATGAATTCGATCGTTTCTATCGGCAGCGTCATTCTTCAATCTTCCGTTAATTCGCTTGGTACTATCATCATCAGTGCACAAACAGCTGCTAGACGGATCATGTCTTTTGCCCTTCTACCTCTGGCCTCCATCTCTTCCTCTATCACGACCTTTACTTCGCAAAACTACGGCGCGAAACGATCAGATCGAATTGTAAAAGGTATAAGTATCGGAAGTCGACTGGCCATCTTCTGGTCGCTTCTAGTATCCGGCCTGCTCTTCTTATTTAGTGCACGTTTTGTTTCCTTTATCGCTTCTTCTAGCGATCCTTATTTGATTCAAAATGGAAGTGCATATCTCAAGATTAGTTCGATTTTTTATCCAGTTCTTAGTTTACTTTTAATCTATCGAAATTCTCTTCAAGGACTTGGACAAAAACTTCTCCCCCTTATTTCCAGTTTTATTGAACTTTTTGGGAAGATTGCTTTTGTTATTCTTATTATCCCTCAAACGAGCTATTTAGGAATTATTCTCTGCGAGCCAATTGTATGGATTCTCATGACTCTCCAATTAATCTATTCTCTTTATAATCATCCTATCATTCAAGAAGGAAGACGTATCAAAAATTAGGATGACTTGCGCCATAGATTTGTCTTTCCTTTCAATGACGATTGCTGGTGTATAAGCTAGCCAAGCAATTTGCTAGAGCCAAAATCCTGTCATTGTGCATATAGGGATGATAGTTTTTGCTTGTTTGGGTAGATCTGGTTTGATCGCATATTTTTGTAATGTTTGAAGGCCATTCAGTAGTTTTAGACGAGCCAAAGACTTATTTATTCAGAGGACCGATTTGGCCCTCTTTTTTTTCAGTTGGATTTTCGTTTTATCAATTATAAATACAATAAAAAGAGAGCGATGATTCTCTCTTTTTGATGTTGCTTATGATCCTACTTCTTCTTTTTTAGAAAACTGACTGGTGTATAATTCATAGTAGAAACCTTTTGAAGCTAATAGCGATTCATGGTTTCCTTGTTCAATAATTTGGCCTTCTTTGAGAACTAAGATCTTGTCTGCTTCTTGAATAGTAGACAAGCGATGGGCAATGACAAAACTTGTTCGTCCCTTCATTAAGTTCTTCATAGCCTTTTGAATCAAGAGTTCCAGACGCGTATCAACTGAAGAGGTTGCTTCATCTAAAATCAAAATTTTAGGATCAGCTAGAAGGGCACGCGCAATGGTTAACAACTGCTTCTGTCCCAAAGAGATATTACTAGACTCCTGGTTCATCTCCATATTGTAGCCCCCCGGAAGGGTCCGGATAAAGTGGTCAACATTGGCAGCCTTGGCAGCAGTGACAATTTCTTCATCTGTAGCATCTAAATTTCCAAAACGGAGGTTTTCTTTAATGGTCCCTTCGTAGAGCCAAGCATCTTGTAGAACCATCCCAAACTGCTTGCGATAGTCTTGGCGAGATAAATCACGAATGTCGTAACCATCAACCGTAATAGATCCCTTGGTCACATCGTAATAACGCATGAGCAAGTTGATGAGGGTTGTTTTCCCTGCTCCTGTCGGACCAACAATGGCCACCATCTCCCCTGGATTGACCTCAAGGTTAAAATCACGGATCAAGGGTTTATTCTCCACATACTGGAAATCAACATGATTGAAACTAACCTGTCCGGTGAGATCCTTTTTAAGGGCTTCATTCTTACCAAGCACTTCGTCTGGCTCGTCTAAGACCTGGAAGACCCGATCGAGTGAGGACTTAGCGCTTTGCAGTGTACTGGCCAACTGACTAAGGTTTTGAATCGGTTGATTGATCTGCCAGACATACTGGACATAGGCCTGCATGTTTCCGACTGTGAGTCGTCCTGCTAGGACTTGTAGTGCCCCTACAAGAGCAACTAGAAGATAGGTAAGATCGGAAATGGCGTTTAGAACCGGCATCATGAGTCCAGAGATGAAATTCGCTTTAAATCCAACTTGCTGGAGACGACGGGTAATGTCACGGAAGTCTTCTTGCGATGATTCTTCACGTACATAGAGTTTTAAGACGTTGAAGCCACTCAAGTTCTCCTGAACAAAACCATTTAGAGCCCCAAGGACATCAGCCTGCTCTTTAAAATAAGGCTGGGATTTCTTCATAATCAATTGGGCACCGAAGAAGGTGATTGGAATAGAAGCAATCACGATTAACCCCAAAGTGAGGTTGAGATAAAGCACCATAGCAATGACCAAGCTTAAGGTGAAAATGGCATTCACAATTTGAAGGAAAGACTGTTGCAAGGCATTAGAAACCGTTTCAACATCACTGGTAAAGCGACCGAGAAGATCTCCGAATTGGTGCTGATCAAAGTAAGAAACAGGGATGCGATTGATTTTTTTAGATAAGTCATTGCGCATATCCTCAATCATGCTTTGAACAGCATTGGTCATGAAGTAATTCGAATAATAAGATCCGAGTTCATACAAGACTCCACGGAAGAGATAGACAACCATGACCCAGCCAACATAGCCAGCATTAATCTGAGCTCCTGCTACTCCTCTAGCCATATCTGTCAGGTTAGCTGTCAATTCAGTAATAGCAAGCCCTAGGATATAAGGTTCAATGACACTCATAACCACACTCAGAATTTTTAGAAGAGTAGCGAAAATAACGGCATAGCGATAAGCTTTTAAGTAGCCCCAAAGGCGTACAAAACTGGAACGTTTTTCTTTCATTTTCTCCTCCCTCCTATTCTTCTGTCAATGATTGGTTTTTCAACTGGGAACGAGCAATCTCGCTGTAGATTTCATTGGTTGCTAATAGTTCCTCGTGTGTGCCACGACCAACGATTTCTCCATGATCCAAGACAATGATTTGATCAGCATCCATAATGGTCCCAACCCGCTGGGCTACGATTAAGACAGTTGCATCTCCAGTTACTTCTTTTAGACGTTTTCGAAGTGTTGCATCTGTCTTGTAGTCAAGAGCCGAGAAGGAATCATCAAATATATAGATATCTGGTTCCTTAACAACCGCGCGCGCAATCGATAGACGTTGCTTTTGACCTCCAGAAAGGTTGCTTCCCCCTTCAGCTAAATGAGTGTCAAACTGCTCTTCTTTGCTTTCGATAAACTCTTTGGCTTGGGCTACATCTGCTGCCTTATCTAGTTCTTCAATACTTGCATCTTCCTTGCCATAACGGATGTTTTCAGCAATGGTCCCTGTGAAGAGCAAGGCCTTCTGTGGAATGAAGCCAATCTTATGGCGCAAGGCTTTAACATTAAAATCACGCACATCCACGCCATCGACCAATATTTTCCCCAAGGTGACATCATAGAATCTAGGAATGAGCTGGACGAGTGAGGATTTCCCAGAACCGGTCGATCCGATAAAGGCGATGGTTTCACCTGGTTTAGCCTTAAAGGAAATATTGTGAAGGACTGGATTCTCTGTTTCACCAGGATAGGCAAAAGTGACATTATCAAACTCCAGATAACCCTTGGTTTCTGTCTCAGTTACCCCATTTTCATTAGGATCAATGGAAATCGGCATGTCCATTATCTCTTTCAAACGATGACTGGAGACAGCTGTCCGTGGGTACATGGTAAAGAGATTGGCTAGGAAAAGGAATGAAAGCAAGGCATGGAAACTATATTCGATAAAAGCGACAAGATTCCCAATTTCTAAGCTCCCATCCCCTAGAGGATCCAAGGCAAACCACACAATAGCTACAATCATGGCGATGATGATTTGAACAAAGAGTGGCTCCGTCAAACCGGTCAGTTTAAAGAGTTTATTAGAGTTGTCCGCATAGACTGCATTGGCTTGGCCAAACTTTTCTTCTTGGAATTCCTCACGTGCAAAAGCACGAATAACCCGAAGGCCTGTAAGATTTTCTCGTGCATATTGATTGAGCTTATCCAGGGTTTCCTGCTGCTTCTCTGATAAAGGCTTGGTCTTAACAGCTACATACCAGACCACCACGGCCAAATGGCATTGAAATCGCCACAATCCAGGCAAGCGATGGACTCGTTTGTAAAATCAACAGAATACTTGACACCATCATGATGGGAGTAATGACCCCAAGTTTTAACATCTGATCAGAAAACTGCATTAGGACAAAAGCATCAGACGTCATCCGTGTCACTAAAGAAGAAACGCCAATCTTTTCATACTCATGATGAGAATATTCCTGAAGTTTCTCATAAAGGTCATTTCGCATATCCATGACCATAGTCGTGGTAAGTTTCCCAACAGCGTAGGCTAAAACGATTCGACCTAGAATCCCGACGATAATCACTCCGAACATGACCCAGGCCCAAAAATAAACCCGGTCGATATTTCTAGGATTGATCCCTTCATCGATCATGCGAGCAAGAACTGTTGGTAAACCGAGGTTTACCACTACAAAAAAGATGGCTGCCGTCAAATTTAAGCAGAGCCACTTTGGATATTTTCTTAAATAGGACCAAATATACCCCATAACTTTCTCCTCCCTATACAATAAAAAAGCACCCTCAAGTACTTTTTAAGCTATTCTAGAAAGCACGCATGCCTCCTTCAAGTCATCCTTATTATATCAGAACCCTAAGAGGCTCGCAAGAAATAAGTCGAGAATAAAGCTATCCTCGACTTTCCTATTTACTTCGCTTAAAAGTAGCGTTTTTCAGGTAGACCAGTGTACTTTGGAGGGACTCATCCGTATTCTTAGAGATATCCAAAGTCAATTCATCCCCATTTATCCTATAAGGGATTCTGCTGGAAGGGGAAGAACTTTTCAAGATTTGTTTTTCTCGATCCACCGTGAATTCATAATCCCAATGGTTTGTTTCGTCTACAACTTTCGTAGACAAAGTAAGTTTTGCATGATGATCATTGAAAGTTAGGGTAGCCTTTAGATCCATTCGATTAGCTAAAAAATCAGTCGTCTCTTGATCGGCTCCTTCCGCTTTCATCCACTTAGCCAATTCTGTTTTAGAAGGATGGTAGACATAGCTGGTGTTTTCATTAGTAGAACAAGCTCCCAAAGTAAAAATAGAAGCTATTAAAAATAAAAAATAGAAGATTCTCTTTAACATAGGACACACCTCTTTTCTAATCCTATTATAATATAGAAAGTAAAAATAGGTCAAATCAAAAGGCGAGGTCTGCCCCGCCCTGCTAGGGTTAATTGCTTCGTTTGAATTTGACCTTTTGGGAAATTGCGACATCAGCTTGAGAGCTAGAGTCTAAATTTGAAATATCCAGTGTTAAGACATCCCCGGAAATTTTATAAAGCATCTTTCCTCCTTTTCCATTTTTAGGTTGGATAGTCTTTTTCTTTTGGTCCACTTTGACATCATAGAATTGCTCGGAAATTTGTCCAAAGACTTTACTCTCTAATTTCAATTGACCTTAATCATTTGCAATCTTAATTGAAAGCTTGAGGGAGAAGGTTTTTTCTGATTTATCAAACCCTTCAGTATTTTTTCCTTGTTCTTCAATGTTTTTATAATATCTTCCTTGCTTGGATCATAGACATAGGTCCCATTATCAGTTTTTGGTGAACAAGCTACTAGTACAATAGAGCCAATCACTAATAGACTTAATAGGACTATGTGTTTCAAACGTTTTATCGTTTGTCTCCTTATTTTGACATCAATACTCACTATCATAGCATGTAATTTCCATCTATACAATAGGAATTTGTTTGTGAAAGCTAAGTCACTATTTAAGAAGAACGTTTAAAGACGATATTCTTTAAAAGGGATAGAGATGATTCATCAGATATTTTCTCTGATAAATGAGTAAAGGTTAAATGATTATTTTCTACTTGGTAGTAAAGGATGACCCCCTCGGCTGTATGCATGGTTTTTTGTTGTTGATCCACTACAATAGTCAACTGTTCATTCTTGACTTGTCCTAAGATTTCTATGCTGAATTGTACGATTCCTTGATTCCCTTTAATGGTAAGGTCGATCTTGTAATTATAGTACTCATCTAGGGATTGAAGGACCTCACTTGGTGTTCCTTGCTTCTCTAGTAGCGTTTTTAATTCTTTCTTACTGGGCTTATAGATATAAGTCCCGTTGTCTGGAAATGTTCTTTTTTCCTGATTATCCTTATTAACTGAACAAGCCATCAGACTGCTTAGACTGATGAATAGGAAGGCCATTCCTAGTATCCATTTAGATATTTTCATGTTATTACCTATCAAATTTTTAATGATTTTTATTCATGACTAAGGACATCCACTCTCTTATCGTCGATTTCAAGTTCTGAATCAATTTAGAAAAAGGCAGGATCTCCATCCCGCCTCATTTATTATTTTACTTTTTTGAACTTAGCAACCTTCATAAAATTACTGAATAAGTTACTATTATCCAATACAGAGTTCTTAACATCCTTAAATGTCAGGACATCTCCAGAGATTTCATATGTCAGCTCTGCTTTCATACCATCTTGTTCATATTCCATTTTTTTAGCTTTTTGATCTACTTTATACTCGAAGGACATGTCGTTTCTTTTACCAGCAATTTCTGTCTCAGTCTTGTAGTCTGCCTTATCATCTTTAATTGTAATCGTAAGTTTAACTTTGTAATCATCACCTACTAAAGATTGAAGTTCAGACGGCATCATTTCTTTAGCTTCTTCAGCAGTTGGTTCAAAAACATAGGTCCCGTTATCATTTTTAGATCCACAAGCTACAAGAAGGACTGCAGCAAATGCTAACATGGTTGCTAAGAAAATACGTTTAACAGATTTCATTTTGATCTCCTTTAAAAGTTTGATAAGACCATTATACCAAAAGATTGAGGTGCAAGCTATCGATAACAGAAAGTAATTGAATTGTAAAAAAAGAGAACGAATCTTTCGTCCTCTTAAGTTCTACTATCTTTTGTCGTAGCTCCTGCACAGGCTACAAGAAATTAAGATTGAAATGACCTCTGTTTGAAAAGGATACTCCCTTGAATAACAAAAAAAACCGAAGTCTAAACCTCGGTTTTCGTTTTGATTGGAAACTCGATTATTTAAGAGTAACTGAAGCTCCAGCTTCTTCCAATTTAGCTTTGATTTCTTCAGCTTCAGCTGTAGCAACACCTTCTTTAACAACTGCTGGTGCTCCATCAACAAGTTCTTTAGCTTCTTTAAGACCAAGACCTGTGATTTCACGTACAACTTTGATAACGCCGACTTTCTTGTCGCCTGCAGATGTCAATTCAACGTCGAATGAATCTTTAGCAGCACCAGCGTCAGCAGCACCAGCTGCAGCAACAGCTACAGGAGCAGCTGCAGTTACACCAAATTCTTCTTCGATAGCTTTTACAAGGTCGTTCAATTCAAGGATTGAAGCTTCTTTAATTTCAGCAATAATGTTTTCAATGTTCAATGCCATTGTTATTTCCTCCAAATAAGTTTTAAAATTAGTTTTTTTATTTTTTTTTGTAGCTAGGCTACGCTGCGTAGCTTAAGATTAAGCTGCGTCTTCTTTGTTGTCTGCAACCGCTTTGACTGCAAGAGCAACATTGCGCACTGGCGCTTGAAGTACAGAAAGGAGCATAGAAAGAAGTCCTTCGCGGTTTGGAAGAGTTGCAAGAGCAAGGATCTCTTCTTTTGATGCGACAGCGCCTTCGATTGCACCACCCTTGATTTCAAGTGCGTCAGCAGTTTTAGAAAAATCGTTCAAGATTTTCGCTGGTGCAATAACATCTTCGTTAGAAAATGCTACAGCAGATGGTCCAACAAACACAGATGCAAGATCTTCAAGTCCAGCTTTTTCAGCTGCACGACGTAAGATTGAGTTTTTAATAACTTTGTACTCAACTTCGCTTCCACGAAGCTCACGACGAAGAACTGTATCTTGGTCAACTGTCAAACCACGAGCGTCAACAACGACGATAGATGCAGCAGCTTTCATTTTCTCAGCCACTACGTCAACTAGTTCCGCTTTTTTAGCAATAATTGCTTCACTCATTAGTGTGTTCACCTCCGTAATTATTTTGCTTGGGGAATTTTTCCAAAAGAAAAACGCGCCCAAACCTAGACACGAAAGTACAATACGCTTCTTTTTACATGATACGTTTTGTCCTCGGTAGGATATTTATGAGTCTAGCTCCCCTACTGTCTTAGGCAGTTTTTTCAAACCGTTATTAAGTGTATCACATAAAAAAAAAGAATGCAAGTATTTTTGCAAACTTTTTTAAAAAATCTTAATCTTTATAAATAGTCTTAGTACGATTGAGCCACGCATAAGCCAAGCCCATGATGACTCCTCCTCCTACCCAGTTCCCTACAAAAGTGACAGTGTAATGACGAAGAACATTGAAGAACTCTAGATGAGGCAAATCTTTAGAAATAGAATTAAACGTAGCTAGTGAGAAGGAAGCAAAGTTTGCGGCAATGTGTTCATTTGTAAGAAATACAAACATATAAATTGCTGACAAAGCCATCAGAACTTTCGCTGTTTCGTCTTTAAAGAAAAGGTAGGACAAAATCGCTACGTTAACAAAGATGTTTGCAATAACTCCCTCGAAGAAAACCAATTGATTCGAACGTTGGAGCTTCATCTCTACTACCGATCCAAGAAAGCCTTTTGGATTTAGGTTTGAAAATGCACTAGTCTGTCCAAAGAGGAAAGCGAGGAACAAAGCACCGACTAGGTTAAAAAATGTACAATAGAGTAAAATTTCTAAAGCTTTCTTCCAATTAATCTTCTTTAAATAAACACCAGCTGTAAGGTACATCATATTGGAAGTCGTTAACTCACTATTTAAGAATAGTAAATAAACTAATCCCCACGCAAAAATAAATGGGAATAAGAAACGACCAGAACCTGGCAAGAAAGTGTTGAGAAGATCTGCCCCCACAATCCCCACTGCAGTACTCATTGTCAAAAACGCACCCGCGAACATAGAGCGAACCGCATAACGAGCTTTAGAAGCCGAATACAATTCTTCCTTCTTATGACATGCTGCTTCTACCTTAAGAACAAAATTTGATTCTCCCATCTGAATCTCCTTATATATTGAATTTGTGAACTTCTTCATTATATCATATAATAGACTTTCTGAAAAGGTTTTCAGAAAAATTAATAGTAAATAAACCAGGAGCATTCAACAGATAAAGGAATTTGATTTAAAACATTAAAAGTAAAAAAGCAGGCTACTTTAGCCTGCAGAATTTCTATTTAAATCATATTTTATTGAAAACGACTTGCCCAAGCGATATCTAAATTAAGGATTTCTTGTGAAGTAAACTGTTGACGGTATGGGTTATATACAGTCCCTTCATAACCACCTTGAACACTTGGAACATCATACTGGGTTAGATTATACGTTTCTATGATGTTATTCAATTTAGCATAGTAGCTAGTATCTGTCGCATACACACCAGTCAAAGCTGCTGTGGCATCCTGATAACTAGTTGTATTACTCTTCCAGGCACCAGCAAAATGTCCTTGTTTCAATACGGCTACATAGTCTAGTAAAGACTCGTAGTAGCTTGGATAAGAACGGAAAGCGTCATTAATCGTATAGGCATTCCCGTAGCCATCATCTTCCCAAGTCTGCATGTATGCAGATTGGCCAGCATAACTTCCTTTAATTCCAAATAAGTTATAATGCGGATAAGAAGAAAGACCTGATTGACCTGCACCACTTTCCAAAATTGCTTGAGCAATCATAACAGATGCATATAGATCGTTTTCTTGACCGATTTGGCGAGCAGACTCACCAATTTGAGAAATAAAGGTTTCTGTTGGATCCGTATACTGGCTATAACCTTCATCGTTTGCTCCAACCTTACCAATGTGTTCGCTCATTGCTGCAGCTATAGTTCCTACTGCTACTAGTGCTACCAATGATCCGATTAATTTCGATTTATTTAGTAACTTTTTCAATTTGTGATCTCCTAATGTAAAATGAATATCTTATACCAAAAATTATAACACAGAAAGAGTATATTTTGTTGGGTATAATATTACATTTCGATTACATTATCGAGATAAATCAAACACATTTATAACAAGAATAACAATATACGATTTATTCCGTAAATGTTTTTTGAAAAATTGCAGACCAAGATTCTTCAACTCCCGCCTTATTAACTGAGGAGAAGATGATAAAGGTATCGCTTTTATCAAAGTCTAGTTTTTTCTTGATCATCGACTCATGTTTATTCCATTTGCCTCTTGGAATTTTATCGGCTTTTGTTGCGACTAAAATAACAGGGATCTCGTAGTATTTTAAAAACTCATACATCTGAACATCATCAGCAGATGGCTCATGACGAAGATCAACCAAGCTAATAACTGCTTTAAGGTTTTTTCTTGTTGTGAGATACTCTTCAATCATTTTCCCCCACTTCTCCCGTTCCTTTTTTGAAACGCGAGCATATCCATATCCTGGGACATCGACAAATCGGAGTTGATCATCAATATTGAAGAAATTTAAGAGTTGTGTTTCCAGGTTTTCCTGAGGTACGAGCTAGGTTTTTGCGATTAAGCATGGTGTTAATAAAAGAAGACTTGCCGACATTTGAGCGACCGGCAAGTGCAACTTCTGGGATATCATCTTGAGGATAGTGACTCTTATTCGCAGCACTCAAAAGAATATCTGCATTATGGGTATTGACTTTCATATCGTTTCTTTCTAGGCAGTTTCTAAAATTGGTTTCTCTGTCCCATCAACTGCCTCTTTAGTAATTCGAACCAATTTAACATTTTCTTGACTTGGAACTTCAAACATGACATCCAACATGGTTTCCTCAATGATGGAACGAAGACCACGTGCCCCAGTTTTTCTTTCAATTGCTTTATTAGCAATTTCTTGAAGAGCTTCATCATCGAATTCTAATTCAACATTATCAAAGGATAAGAGAGCTTGATATTGCTTGACAAGGGCATTTCTAGGTTCCTTCAAAATACGGACTAAATCATCGACTGTTAACTGCTCCAAGGCCGCAAATACAGGAAGACGACCAATCAATTCAGGGATAATACCAAATTTTTGAATGTCTTCAGCGATAATTTCTTGCATGTAGGAGCTAGACTCATCAATAGCTTTGCTATTTTGACCAAATCCAATAATCTTTTCTCCAAGACGTTGCTTCACAATCTCTTCAATCCCATCAAAGGCTCCTCCAACGATAAAGAGAATATTCTTGGTATCTACCTGAATCATTTCCTGTTGCGGATGTTTACGGCCACCTTGAGGAGGAACACTTGCCACAGTACCCTCGATAATCTTGAGGAGGGCTTGTTGAACTCCTTCCCCAGATACATCTCGAGTAATAGAAACGTTCTCGCTCTTCTTAGCAATCTTATCGATTTCATCTACATAAATGATTCCACGTTCAGCACGTTCAATATTAAAGTCAGCGGCTTGTAAGAGTTTGAGAAGGATGTTTCGACATCTTCACCAACATAACCAGCTTCAGTCAAGGCAGTAGCGTCTGCAATGGCAAATGGGACATTTAAACTCTTAGCAAGTGTTTGCGCTAGGAAAGTCTTACCAGAACCAGTCGGCCCAACCATCAAAATATTTGATTTTTGAAGATCTACATCATTGTCTTCTTCGCGATTTTCATGGAAGTTAATACGTTTGTAGTGATTATAAACAGCAACAGCCAAAGCACGCTTAGCACGATCTTGACCAATCACATAATGGTTAAGGATGTTTAGCAATTCGATTGGTTTTGGAACTTCTGAAAGATCTGAGAGAACTTCTTCTGCTAGTTCTTCACGGATAATTTCTTGTGCGAGTTCCACACATTCATTACAGATAAAGGCATTATTACCGGCGATGATTTTCTGAACTTCGTCTTGGTTTTTACCACAGAACGAACAGTAAACCATCATCTCATTTGATTGATTAGTAGGCATTGTAATCTCCGTATTCTTAATCTTTATAAGTTATTTAAAAAGTGTCATATAAAAGGCATGGATAGAATTCACCAAGTTGGTGAAAGCATTCAATAAAAAGAGAATAGCTAATCCGAAGCGCTTCTTCCGAAAGGTTTGTGAGGCGCAGACAAGGCAAATCACACAAAGTACTGCTGTAAAAAAGCCAAAAATACTCCGTTCCATTGGTTAGCAATCCTTTCTTTCAAAGTGTTTGATGGTAAAGTCATAAGGATTCTTTTCATCACTTTTAATGGTCTTCTCTTCAAGTAGGTTGAAGGGGGTCCAATCGAAAGTCGCTGGAAAGAAAGTATCTCCTTCAAGATCCGCATCAATGACTGTTTGATATAATTCTTCCAAATAGGGCTCAAAGAGTCTGATAACTTTCTCACCTCCGATGATAAAGAGAGAATTAGACTGTTGTTTGTACCAATCTAAAACCTGCTCAATAGAAGAAAACACAAGCACTTGATCATTCTCTACATTATAAAAAGGATCTCTAGAAAGGACGATATTGATACGATTTGGAAGGACACGCTTGTTTAAACCTTCGTAGGTCACTCTACCCATTAGAATGGCTTGACCCATCGTCGTTTCTTTAAAATGGCGTAATTCAGCAGGCAAATGCCAAGGCATCACTTGATCCTTTCCAATCACTCCATTCTTGGTTTGTGCCCATATTCCAATTACTTTTTATTCATTTTCTTATCCTTTACACTGATACTACTATTCTATCAAATTTTTTACGAATTGACTGTTTCCAACTACCCTTAAAGCAAGGAAATTTTATACTACTATAATGAAAAAAACCGCGATTTCTCGCGGTTTAATCACAGATCAAGTCGATTTCTTAATCTTCTTTCTTACGCTTAGCATATCCAAATAATGAAAGACCGGTTAGAGCAGTTAGAAGAGAAAGACCAAGAGTTGAAGTTTCTTTCGTACCAGTGTTTGGAAGTTGAGCAGTTTGATCAGATGGATCAATGAAACGAATTTCTTCCTTCACTTGTGGAACGACTGATACTTCTGATTTTGGTTGTGGATCTGGTGTTGGAACTGGATCTGGAGTAGGTACTGGATCTGGTGTTGGAACCGGATCTGGAGTAGGTACTGGATCTGGTGTCGGAACCGGATCTGGTGTTGGAACCGGATCTGGTGTTGGAACCGGATCTGGAGTGACTGTCTTCTTATAGATGTGTTGGGTGTTTCCGTTTGCATCCACAACAGTCTTCACAAATTCGTAACCTGGAATATCTTTCTTCGGTTGCTTACCATCTTCTGTTGGGTAACCTGGGATTGCTTTTCCATCTTCATCCACATGAGTCGTTACTAATTTTTCATAGACATGCTCTGTATCACCATTTGGTAATTTTTTCGTTTCAACAAAGCGGTATCCTGGAATTTCAGCTTTTGGCTCTTCTCCATCAACTGTAGGATATCCTGGGATTTCCTTACCTTCTTTATCAACAAATTTAGTGATTGGAAGAACAGTTGGTGTGTAAGTTGCAGAAGCTTTTGTTCCGTTCACATCTTCACGAACTACTGTCACTGCTGGTGCAGTACCAGTGAATTCAGGTTCTGGAGTGAAGGTTACTGTTCCATCTGCTGCCACTGAGTAAGTACCTACACCTGGGATTGTCTTCGTAGTTGAACCGTCTTCGAAGGTTGCTGGAACCTCATCATTCATCGGTACACGGCTATCACCTTCTGTGAAGGTTGGTTTACCTGTTTGAGTAGCACCCTTCTTACCAATTGAAGTAACTGGTTCAGCTGTTGGTGCAACTGGAGTCACAGTTGGTGTGTACTTCGCTGTAATAGCTGTACCGTTCTTGTCAACACGTTTCACAGTTACGCCTGTACCTGTCCCTGTGAATGATTTTTCTGGTACGAAGGTTACTGTTCCATCTGGAGCAACTGTGTAAGTTCCTTCACCTGGAATGACTTTCGTTGTTGAGCCATCTTCAAATCTTGCTGGAACTTCATCATCCATTGGTACACTTGGGTTACCAGGCGTGAAGCTTGGTTTACCAGATTGTGTTTGACCTTGGATGTCTGTAGAAGTTGCTGGCTCAGCTGTTGGAGTCACCGGAGTCACAGTTGGTGTGTAGGTCGCAGAAGCTTTTGTTCCGTTCACATCTTCACGAACTACTGTCACTGCTGGTGCAGTTCCGACAAATGATTTCTCTGGTACGAAAGTCACTGTTCCGTCAGCTGCTACTGTGTAAGTACCAACACCTTCAACTGTCTTCGTAGTTGAACCATCGTCAAATGTTGCTGGAACTTCATCGTTCATCGGCACACGGCTGTCACCTTCTGTGAAGCTTGGTTTACCTGTTTGTGTAGCACCTTGTACATCAGTAGATACTGCTGGAGTACCAGTTGGTGTTACTGGTGTTACGGTTGGTGTGTACATAGCTTTCACAACTGTACCATTCTTATCTTGGCGTTGAACCACGATTCCTGCTGCGGTTCCAACAAATGATTTTTCTGGTACGAAGGTTACAGTTCCGTCTGGAGCAACTGTGTATGTACCTTCACTTGGAACAACCTTAGTAGTTGAACCGTCAACAAATGTTGCAGGTACATCATCGTCCATTGGCACTGCAGGATTTCCTTCTGTGAAGCTTGGTTTGCCTGTTTGAGTAGCACCTTGAATATCAGTTGATGTAGCTGGTTCTGCTGTTGGAACTACTGGAGTGATGTATGGTGTGTACGTTGTACGTGCAAAGGTACCATTTGCATCTTCCATTGAAACGCCTACAGGAAGAACTTCACCTGAGTATGCTTTGTTAGTTGGAGTGAAGATTACTTCGCCTTTCTCTTTATCAACTGTGAAGATACCGATGATATCTCCTGCAGGTGAGAAGGCATCCAATTGATCAACTGGGCTTCCAGAATCATCGTAAAGTTTCAAGGTTGAAGGGTTCATTGGAGCAATTGGATCCCCTTCTGTGAAGGTTGGTTTGCCTGTTTGAACAATTCCTTGAGGAGCTTCTGATTTAGCTGGTTCTGCTGTTGGAGTAATTGGCGTTACAGTTGGTGTGTAGGTTGCAGAAGCTTTGGTTCCGTTCGTATCTTCACGGACAACTGTAACGGCTGGTGCTTCACCTACAAAGCGTGGATCTGGTTGGAAGGTTACAGTACCATCTGCTGCTACTGTGTAGATACCAACAGTCGGAATTTCCTTAGTAGTTGAACCATCTTCAAAGGTTGCAGGAACTGCATCGTTCATAGGAACATTTTCATGACCTGCTGTGAAGCTTGGTTTACCTGTTTGGGTTTGACCTTGCTTATCAGTTGAAGTTGCTGGCTCAGCAGTTGGGGTTACTGGAGTCACAGTTGGTGTGTAAGTTGCAGTAACTGGAGTACCGTTCTTATCAACACGTTTCACGGTTACGCCTGTACCTGTTCCTGTGAATGATTTTTCTGGTACGAAGGTGACAGTTCCATCTGGAGCTACTGTGTAAGTTCCTTCTCCTGGAATTGTCTTGGTCGTTGATCCATCTTCAAAGGTTGCTGGCACATCATCATCCATTGGGATTGCAGGGTTACCAGGTGTGAAGCTTGGTGTACCTGTTTGTGTTTTACCTTGGATATCTGTAGATGTTGCAGGATCAGCTGTTGGTACGACTGGAGTAATCTTAGGTGTGTATGATGTTTCAGCAACAGTTCCGTTTGTGTCTTTAGCTTGAACCTTAACTGGAACGACTTCACCTGAGTATGATTTATCAGTTGGTGTGAAGGTAACAAGACCTGTTTCTTTATCAACAGTGAAAGTACCGATTTCTTTACCTTCTGGTGATTTAGCTACAACTGATGAAGCTGGCTGACCATTTTCGTCAAGAAGAGTAATAGTATCCTTGTCGATTGGTGCAACAGGATCACCTTCTGTGAAGGTTACAGTTCCAGTTTGTACCACACCTTGAGGTGCTTCTGATTCAGCTGGTATTGCTGTAGGTGTTACTGGAGTCACAGTTGGTGTGTATTTAGCTGTAACTGGTGTACCATTCTTATCGACACGTTTCACGGTTACGCCTGTACCTGTTCCTGTGAATGATTTTTCTGGTACGAAGGTGACAGTTCCATCTGGAGCTACTGTGTAAGTTCCTTCACCTGGAATTGTCTTGGTTGTTGAGCCATCTTCAAAGGTTGCAGGTGTATCATCATCCATTGGGACAGTTGGATTTCCTGGTGTGAAGGTTGGTTTACCTGTTTGCTCTTGACCTTGTTTATCAGTCGAAGTAGCATCTTCAGCTGTTGGAGTTACAGGAGTTACTGTTGGTGTATATGTCGCAGAAGCTTTGGTTCCGTTCACATCTTCACGAACAACGGTTACTGCTGGGGCAGTTCCAACGAATGATTTTTCTGGAACAAATGTAACTGTTCCATCCGCTGCTACTGTATATGTACCAACGCCTTCTACTGTCTTAGTTGTTGAGCCATCATCAAATGCTGCTGGAACAGCATCATTCATAGGCACACGGCTGTCGCCTTCAGTGAAGGTTGGTTTGCCTGTTTGAGTAGCACCTTGGATATCTGTTGTTTCAACTGGTGTAGCGGTTGGTTTAACAGGAGTTACTGTTGGTGTATAAGTTGCTTGAGCTTTTGTTCCGTTCTTATCTTCACGAACAACGGTTACTGCTGGGGCAGTTCCGACGAATGATTTTTCTGGAACAAATGTAACTGTTCCATCCGCTGCTACTGTATATGTACCAACGCCTTCTACTGTCTTAGTTGTTGAGCCATCATCAAATGTTGCTGGAACATCTTCGTTGATTTCAACAGTTTTCTCAACGCCATCAACCGTTACAGTTCCACCCTTGAATTCAGGTTTGCCTGTTTGAGTAGCACCTTGAATGTCAGTAGTTTCAGCTGGTGTTGCTGTTGGAGTTACTGGAACGATTTCAGGTGTGTAAGTTGTATCAACTTTAATACCGTTTGAGCTTTCAGCTTGAACCTTAACTGGAGTAACTGCACCAGTGTATGATTTATCTGTTGGTGTGAAGGTTACTTGCCCAGTTGCTGGGTCAATAGAGAACGTACCGATTTCAGTTGTTCCATCTGCAGCATAAGCTGGTGTGCTTGAAACTTCGTTACCATCTTTGTCCAACAATGTGTAGCTATTGTCTTTAATAGTGATTGCTTTATCTTCACCATTTACAGAAACAGTTGTACCCGCAAAGGTTGGAGTACCTGTTTGAGTAGCACCTTGAATATCTTTAGAGGTTGCTGGTTTAGCTGTAGGAACAGCTGCTACAACCGTTGGTGTGTAACTTGCATCTGAAGTGATGGTTGTTGTCTTACCATCTTCATTTGTAATCGTCGCTGTCGCTTGGACTTTCACTCCAGTTGCAGTTCCAACAAAGTCTTTTTCAGGTGTGAAAGTCACTGCTCCTGTAGTCGGATCGATTGTATAAGTTCCTTCACCTTCAACAGTTACTGTTGTTTCATCAGTAGGTTGGCCAGTTGCTGGGTCAATCAACTTCTTACTTGTAATTTGAGCAGTCTTATCATCACTCAAAGCGAATGTAGGCGTTTCTGTTTGAGGTACATTTTGAATGTCTTCAGAAACTTTATTAGTTGGAGTAAGAGTAACTGGATTTACAGTCGGTGTATAAGTTGCAGAAGCTTTCGTTCCATTCTTATCTTCACGAACAACGGTTACCGCTGGGGCAGTACCAGTAAAGTTTGGTTCTGGAACAAAAGTTACAGTTCCATCTGCTGCTACTGTGTAAGTACCAACGCCTTCCACTATCTTCGTTGTTGATCCATCGTCAAATGTTGCTGGAACGTCATCATTCATTGGTACACGGCTATTACCTTCTGTGAAGGTTGGTTTGCCTGATTGAGTAGCACCTTGAACGCCTGATGTTTCCGCTGGTGTCGCAGTTGGTGTTACTGCAGTAACAGTCGGTGTATAAGTTGCAGAAGCTTTCGTTCCATTCTTATCTTCACGAACAACGGTTACTGCTGGTGCAGTTCCAACGAATGATTTTTCTGGAACAAATGTAACTGTACCATCAGCTGCTACTGTGTAAGTACCAACACCTTCTACTGTCTTGGTTGTTGAACCGTCATCAAATGTCGCTGGAACATCTTCGTTGATTTCAACAGTCTTCTCAACGCCATCGACCGTTACAGTTCCACCCTTGAATTCAGGTTTACCTTTTTGTGTAGCACCTTGGATGTCTGTTGTTTCTGCTGGTGTTGCAGTTGGTGTTACTGGCAATACTGTTGGTGTGTAAGTTGCTGATGCTTTGGTTCCGTTCTTATCTTCGCGGACAACTGTCACAGCTGGTGCAGTTCCGACAAATGATTTTTCTGGTACAAATGTAACAGTACCGTCTGCTGCTACTGTGAAGGTACCAACTCCTTCTACTGTCTTAGTTGTTGATCCATCATCGAATGTTGCTGGAACATCTTCGTTGATTTCAACAGTTTTCTCAACGCCATCAACCGTTACAGTTCCACCCTTGAATTCAGGTTTACCTGTTTGAGTGGCACCTTGAACATCTTTTGTTTCAGCTGGTGTTGCAGTTGGTGTTACTGGCAATACTGTTGGTGTGTAAGTTGCTGATGCTTTGGTTCCGTTCTTATCTTCACGAACAACGGTTACAGCTGGTGCAGTTCCGACAAATGATTTTTCTGGTACAAATGTTACTGTTCCGTCTGCTACTACTGTGAAGGTACCAACTCCTTCTACTGTCTTAGTTGTTGAACCATCATCAAATGTTGCTGGAACAGCTTCATTAATGGCAACTGATTTCTCAACACCATCGATATCAACAGTTCCACCCTTGAATTCTGGTTTACCAGTTTGAGTGGCACCTTGGATATCAGTAGTTTCAGCTGGTGTCGCAGTTGGCGTCACAGGGACAACGGTTGGTGTATACTTAGCAGTAACTACTGTACCATTCTTATCAACACGTTTAACTGTGACACCTTTAGCAGTTCCAGTAAAGGACTTCTCAGGTTTAAAGGTTACAGTTCCATCAGGCTTCACAGCGTAACTTCCTTGACCTGGAACAACACGAATGATTGAACCGTCGTCAAAGGTCGCTGGAACGTTATCATCTATTGGTACACGTGGGTCACCTTCAGTGAAGGTTGGTTTACCAGTTTGCGTAGAGCCTTGGATATCTTTTGAACTTACATCTTCAGCGGTTGGCTTAACAGGGGTAACTGTTGGTGTATAGATTGCTGAAGCTTTGGTTCCATTCTTATCTTCACGAACCACAGTTACAGCTGGCGCTGTTCCAACGTATGATTTCTCCGGAACAAAGGTAACACTACCATCTGCTGCTACTGTGAAGGTACCAACACCTTCAACAGTCTTTTTAGTTGTTCCATCGTCAAATGTTGCTGGGACAGCATCATTGATTTCTACTGTTTTCTCAACTCCATCAATCGTAACCGTTCCGCCCTTGAATTCAGGTTTACCAGTTTGTGTTGCACCTTGAATGTCATTTGTCTCAGCTGGTGTTGCTGTTGGTGTAACAGGTACAATCTCTGGAGTATAAGTTGTATCTACCTTGATACCGTTTGAACTTTCAGCTTGAACCTTAGCTGGAGTTACTTTACCAGTGTATGATTTATCCGTTGGTGTGAAAGTCACTTTACCAGTTGCTGGATCGATTGAGAATGTACCAATTGGAGTCGTTCCATCTTCTGCATAAGCTGGCGTGCTTGAAACTTCGTTACCATCATTATCCAAAAGTGTATAGCTATTATCTTTAATCGCAATAGCTTTATCTTGGCCATTTACTTGAACAGTAGTTCCTGCAAAGGTTGGTATTCCAACCTGAGTGGCACCTTGGATATCTTTTGAAGTTGCAGGACTTGCTGAAGGAACAGCGGCTACAACGGTTGGTGTGTAGGTTGCATCTGAAGTAATAGATGCTGTCTTACCGTTGGCATTTGTAATGGTTGCAGTAGCTTGAACGCTAACACCTTTTGCAGTTCCAACAAAGTCTTTTTCAGGAGTAAATGTTACCGCTCCTGAAGTAGGATCAATCGTGTATGTTCCTTCACCTGCGACTGTCACAGTAGATTCATCAGTAGGTTGTCCAGTCGCTGGATCTATTAATTTTTTACTTGTGATTTTCGCAGTCTTATCGTTACTCAAATCAAAGGTTGGTGTTTGTGTTTGTGGAACGTTTTGAATATCCTCAGAAACTTTGTCTGTTGGAGTGATAGCAATTGGAGTTACAGTTGGAGTGTACTTAGCCGTAGCTGTCTTAATGTACTCCTCTTGAACCTTACCATCTTTGTTTCGACCAACTGGCGCTGACAATGTCACTTCCACACCTTTGGCATTACCAGTAAAGCTTGGATCTGGAGTGAAGGTTACTTCACCCGTTGAAGAATTGATGGTGTAAGTTCCTTCCCCGTCCACTGTTACAGATGGCGCATCTGTTGTAAGTCCTGTGGCAGGATCCAGCAACTTAGCAGGATATTCTGCGCTTGGGCTGATTGCAATCTTGTCACCATTTGAGTTAGAACCAGTTGTGTTAAAGGTTGGAGTTCCTTTTTGAGTTGCACCTTGAACATCAGTCGAAGTTTTGTCAACACCTTCGATTTCAATTGGAGTAACCGTTGGGATGTAAAGACCATCCATGGTATTCAACTGACCATTAATGTTTGCTTCTTGATCTGGGAATTTTGTTGACCAACCAGTATCATAACCGTTGTTATCTGAACGACGGATAGAAATACCATCAGCTGTTCCAAGGAAGTTATCCTCAGGGATAAACTCAACGTCCACATCTTTACCGTTGGCAGTGACCTTATACTTACCTTGGCCTGGTACAACATAGTAACCATCTGCATCAAGAGTTGCGCGGTTGCCATCTTTGTCAACGATGTATGGTTCTACAGTTTCATCAATAACAGCAGTTGAATTACGCTCATACAGGTGTTCCCCACGGGCAGTAAAGGTTACAGTTGCTGTTTGCTTCGCAGCTTGAGGGCCACTTGTTTCCTTGAATTCCCCTTTTGGTGGGTGAGTGATTTGAGTCTTGAAGTCTTCTACTTCCCCCGAGAAGGCCATGCCAGTTGGGCTTTCGATCTCGTTCGCTTTCTTAGCGATACGAACACGAGCACCTAACTCTTTAACGCTAGGGTCGATGTAAGTCTTGCTGTTTGCAAAAGTCAACTCAACGGTACCATCCTGGGTAACTTTTGCAAGATTAGAGCGCTCATCTTCGTCGAAAGTACCGTTTTGGTTAAAGTCTACCCAACCGTAGATATAAGCTTCTGAAGCTCCATCTGTATGAGCTTCAACTGACATCTTGTAGTTGCCTGGTTTGGTACGGTCCATCTTGATCATCTCATTGGTTGTCCCTTTAAGATCAGATGGAAGCAATTGGTCAATTCCTTCATCGGCCGTAGTTGACTTATCATCACCGAACCAATCAAGAGTCGTATTTTCATCCATATCTGGACTTACATTACCAAGATATGGTTGAGATACTTTGGCACCAGTAACACCGTCTACAGTTGCAATGGAATGCATAGCCTTACCGTATGACTCAGGAGCGTCTCCTTCATCAATTGGGAAGAATCCTAGCATAGCTGACTGTTTACCACCTGAAGCGATATAAAGTCCGATTTCAGAAGCTCCACGTGTCATCACAATTGGAACTGTTCTATTTCCTTCAGAAATGTTAGGTCCAAATATACCGGTTCCTAGACCACCCGTAACTTTGTCAGGATTTCCAAAGTATTTCCAAGCTACTGGCTTCTTTTCTGGTCCAACTTCAGTAGATCTACGAAGTTGTCCAAGGTTTCCATTATTGTATTTAGGTGTAGGCCCCATAAGGTTCTCTGTATCTTGTGGTTCATAAGTTACAGAAGTTTTTAGTCTGTTATACTTTTTCCATTCTCCAATATGCTGCCAACCTTCTCCATTGGTAGTGAACATAACAAATTCACCGGGGTTAGCAGACTCCCCATCAGCCATAACAACAGCTGGCTTAACTGTCTTACCTCGGAAGGTTGCAGAGATTTCAAACTGAACTCCAATATTTCCACCATTCAAAGCTGAACTTATGGTAGTCTTCTTGGTTTTCGTATCAATATTCTCAAATCTGATTTCAGTCCAATTATTTTGGGGATCAGCGATGACTTTGGCTTCTTCACCATTATGAAAAGCTTGTAAAGCAGCTTTTGAAGTGACTCCACTTACATAACCATTTTTTGCATTTGGATCATAGGTTGCTTTTTCTGCTTCTGTAGCCCCTTGATTTTCCATCCGTTTCTTATAGATTTCAGTCGCTTGGAAAGGTTTCAAGGATTTGACTTTTACAGTAACTACATAACCAGGCATAATTTCCTTGGTATAGGTAGAACCAACTTGAAGAGCCAATTTTTCTTGTAAGTTCTCAGTGGGTTTAAATTCTTTTTCAGGAACTAATACTGTAGTAGTTCCTGTCCAGTTAGCTACATCTCCAAAGTCCAACCATGAGATTTGGCTAGCCAAAGATTTTGCATCAACATTTGGTGTAAAGTCTGGTTTTTCAACCTTTGGAGTTGAAGTTGCATCTTCAACATCATCCCCGATCAAGCTTTCGTCATTAGGATCTCCGATTGCACGACGACTTCGACGACGGCCACCTGTTTCAGAAGTAACTGGAATGTTAGATACGGGTTGACCTGAAGCAAGTGTATCTACTACTTTGTTAACTGTTTCATTCATAGTTGTAGCAGTATTTTCTGGACGATTCACTGCTTCTACTTTAGGAGTTTCTGAGCTTGTTACTGCCTGTGACTCCGCTGATGTTGCAGAAGCTACCGGACTCACTGAGGACGCAACGCTACCAGAAGTTTCCGTTACTGGTGTTACCGGTGCGTCAGCTTGGTAGGTTGTCGCTGCCGTTGAAGCACTTGGATCGCTTGTTACAGAGCTTGCTGTAGCTGTTGATGTTTCTGTTGGACTTGCAACTGTAGAAACTGCATCAGAAGATGCTTCTGATGCTTCTTCAGCAGCAACACCAGTTGCTGTACCAACCATCACGAGTGTTCCTAAGAGGACCGAGCAGACTCCCACATTCAATTTACGAATAGAGAACCGGCTAATGCGGTCGTTGAATAAATCCTTACTCATTTATTTCCTCCGTGTTTTCATTTTAAACATTTATATTAAAATGTGTTTAGCTTTTTTAGCTTAACCTCATTTATTCTACCAAATTTATGCGATAGTTCAAAGGGATTTGCTTAAAAATAATGTTTAATATAGATTAAATTTTTGTAACAAAAAAAGCTCCTAATTCCACATGAAATAAGAGCTTATGCGCTTTCATTAAATTGCCAAATCAAACTTCAATTGAGGCTTGACAGGGTCATAGTCTTCCAACTCAAAATCTTCTGCTTTGATGTCAAAGAAATTAGTACCATCAGGTACATTTAGGTTCAATCGCGGCTGACAATTGGATGGCTCCCGACGAAGCAATTCCTCAGCATGTTCAAACTGATTGTCATAAATATGAAGATTGTTAATGAAATAGAAGAATTTCCCAAGTTTCCAGCCAAAATGCTTGGCAATCATCATTTGAAGAGCTACATACTGCATAGCATTGATATGGTGAGCGACGAGCATATCGTTGGACCTCTGAGTCAGAGTTGCATCCAGATAAATATCGCCATCGACCCGACGGACATCAAACATGGTTTGAAAGGCGCAAGGTAAAAGGCCTTCTGACTCCTCAAAGGCTTCGTAGTCCCAAAGAGAAATGATGTTGCGACGATTCCACGGATTCTCTTCTAACTGTTTAAGAATCTTGTTGATGATATCATGCTTTTTGACTACAGCCCCATAGCGCTGACCAATGGTACGAGAATTCCCCACTTCCCAGTCGCTCCAGTAGTGAACTTGGTACTTCTCCTCTAAAACATCCAAGCTATTGGACTGATCCTGATAGATCCATAACATTTCCTTGATAGCTGATTTGATAGCGATAGGACGAAGGGTGGTAATCGGGAACTCACCTTTAGCTAGGTCAAATTCCATGAAGGCACCGGTAATGTACTTGGAATTAGCAGTCCTACCATCCTTATATTTTGGACGGGCCTGTTCGGACCAGACACCTTCTTCCATGATTTTACGAATATTTTCTTTAAATATAGTATCTGCCTTAGTCATAATGAATTACGGACTCTCCTTGATTACAATAATGTCTTCATTATAACACAGCTCACAAAAAAAATGAGATTCAAACCATTCGATTTGAATCTCCATATTTCAATTTTTTTATTGGAGAACGAGCGAAGCTGCTCCAATCACACCTGCATCATTTCCAAGATTGGCAAGAACCAATTGAGTGGATGTCCTTACTTGTGGGAAGGTATTTTCGTCAAATACCTTTTGAACCCCATCCAAAAGGAATTGACCTGCAGCTGATACACCACCACCAATAACAATATTAGCTGGGTTCAAAATACTTGCAATATTGGCACATGCAATACCGAGATATTGAGAGAAATGGCGGTAGACAATCAGTGCCAACTCATCCCTTTCCTTGGCCAAATCAAAGACGGTCTTCGCTGTTACATTTTCACCATCGTCGATCAAGCGTTTCAACTCCGCATCTCCAGCATACTCATCCGCATAACGACGAGTAAGGTTGACAATGCCTGTCGCTGAGGCTACGGTTTCTAGGCAACCTTTCTTACCACAGGTACATTCGAATGGGCGATCAAAATCAACTGTGATATGCCCTAACTCACCAGCTACACCACCTGCACCGTGCAAGAGTTTCCCTTCAGCAACAATGCCTCCTCCAACACCTGTTCCTAAAGTCATGAAGACCACATCCGGTTGGTTTTCACCAGCACCCTTCCAGCGCTCTCCAAGAGCTGCAACATTGGCATCATTATCAATAAAGAATGGAATTCCCAAAGCAGATTCGACATCTTTCTTGATTGGTTGAAGGGTCTTCCAGTTGAGATTGTAGGCACCGATAACCGTTCCTGCGAGGCGATCAACTGCTCCAGGAGAACCCATTCCAATCCCAAGAAAATCATCAGCTGTTAAGTTTAGAAGTTCCAAACGATGCTGAATGGAGGCAATGATATCCGGAACAATATGGCTTCCTTCATCAAGTATATTTGTCTTGATAGACCATTTTTCTTGAATGTCTCCTTCTTGTGTCAAAATTGCAAATTTGACAGAAGTTCCACCTAGGTCAATACCAATAATCTTTTTCGCCATGTTCTTCTCCTTCTATATTTTCATACTGGAACTAGTATACCAAATTATGAAAAGGGTTTCAAATGTTTTTCATGATTTTTATCAATTTTGAACCAAAAAAAGAACTTGTCAGCCTAAAGGCAAACAAGTTCATCTTCTACCGATCATTTTGAAGTTTCATAAATAGTCTAAGGGATTGAATCCCGATAATCAAAAAGAAAAGCCCTAAAATATTTAATAAAAATAGACTAATAGACAGGGGACTAACAATCAAGAATAGACCAACGAATAATTGAATGAGACCCCAGAAGGTAAATTTCTTTGATAATTCCTCAGACCGTTTGGAAAGATAATGAGCCTTTCTTAAACTAAGAGCTGATTTGTACAAGAGCCAGATTCCCAAAGTGATAGGGAAGACAATTGGCAAGGTCTGGTAGCCATATAAGAGTAGGTAGACTGCAAAGACCAGGGAAATCACACTCTGAAGCAGAGAAGGACTATAAGCGGATCTCCTCGTTCGTTCTCTGTAATAGCGTGAAAGACGGGAGAAAGAAATCAAGAAAAAACCTAGAGAAATGAGCCAACTAAAGGTGGCTATTTTCTCAATTGGATTCACAAAAAGAACAATTCCAATCCCAATAAACAAAATAGAGGATAAGAGGATACTTAATTTACTCAGTTGAATCATACAGCCTCCTTTAGTTTTCGGCCAACTCACTCAAATACTCATAACGTTCATATTTAGCAAGTAGACGTTCGTTTTCTTCATCCATTTCCCTTTGTAGGCTAGCTAGTTTCCCAAAATCAGAGCCATTCTCATTCATCTCTGCCTCAATGGTAGCAATCTTCTCTTCGATTTCTTCAATCTCACTCTCAATAGTAGCCCACTCCTGCTTTTCTTGGTAACTCATCCGTTTTTTCTCTTCACGGACCTTAACCGTCTTTTCTTTTTCAGGCTTGGAAGTCTCCGAAGCCATTTCTATCTCGAACTTTTTCTCATCTAAATAGTCGGTATAGTTACCAAAAAACTCACGAATGGAGCCGTTTTCGAAAGCCAGAATTTTAGAAGCAACCTTATCTAGGAAATAACGGTCGTGACTAACAGTGATGACAGGACCACCAAAACCTTGTAGGAAGTTCTCTAAGACCGTTAGGGTCGCGATATCCAAATCATTGGTAGGCTCGTCCAAGAGCAAGACATTTGGTTTTTCGATGAGAAGTTTCAAGAGATAAAGACGCTTCTTCTCCCCACCAGAAAGTTTCTCAATCAAGGTGCCATGGGTCGAACGTGGAAAGAGAAATTGCTCCAGCAGCTCCGCAATCGATGTAGATCCCGCACTAGTCTTGACCTCTTCTGCTACCTCCTGCAGGTAATTGATCATCCGCTTACTTTCGTCCAGACCTTCAATCTGTTGCGAGAAGTAAGCGATGCGTACCGTTTCACCAATGATGACTTTCCCAGAAGTTGGTTGTAGAGATCCTGCAATCAGATTGAGCAGGGTCGACTTACCAACACCATTATCTCCTACAATCCCAATTCGATCCTTGTTCTGAACCAGTAAATTGAAGGCTTGAAGAATAGGTCCTTGGTCATAAGCGAAATCAACATCCTTAAACTCAATGACTTTTTTACCAATCCGACTGGTCTCAAAGGACATTTCCAAATCCGTTTCTGTTGTTTGGAGGATAGGGTCCTTCTTGAGGTCGTGGAAACGATTGATGCGAGCCTGTTGCTTGGTAGCACGCGCCTGCGGTTGGCGACGCATCCAGGTCAATTCTTGCTTATAGAGTTGCTGCTTCTTGTGGAGAAGAGCTGCATCTCGCTCATCCTGCTCGGCTTTCAAGCGGACATAATCCTGGTAGTTTCCTTGGTATTCAATCAGACTAGCGCGATCCAGCTCAAAAAAATACGAGTTGAAATATTGTCCAAGAAATAACGGTCATGGGTGATGAAAAAGAACGGTTTTCTTAGAGTTCTTCAAAAAAATTGGTCAACCATTCAATGGTATCAATATCCAAATGGTTGGTTGGTTCATCTAACAGCAGCAAATCATGGTCACCCAAGAGAACCTGTGCTAGCTGGACACGGCGACGCAAGCCACCAGATAAACTACCAACCTTAGCGGATAGATCCTGAATACCCAGTTTGGTCAGGACTGTTTTGACCTGGCTTTCGATTTCCCATGCATTGAGAGAATCCATCTCCGCCATGACTTTTTCCAGTTTGGCTTGTTGGCTTTCATCGTACTGGCTGGTCAACAACTCATACTGACGAATCAATTGGAGTTCCTTCACATCCTTTGACAAAACTGTATCAAGAACCGTCTTACTTTCGTCAAACTGAGGTTCTTGGGTCAGATAACCAATCTTATAATCATTCTTTGCAGAAAAAGGAGAACGATCTCCGTCATAGCCTGAACGACCAGACAAAACATCTAAGAGAGTTGTTTTCCCTGTCCCATTGACCCCGATTAGTCCAATCCGGTCCAGCTCATGAATGATAAAAGAAATCTCTTTAAAAACCGTCTTATCCCCGACGGACTTGGTTAGTTTTTCAACGATAAAATCGCTCATGCTTCTCCCTTCATCTCTTCAAGATAGTGCCTCAAAAAATTCCCAATCGATTTTTTGTCATTCTCTAATTCTCCATCTACAATGGCCCATTCAATGGCAGATAGCACTTGTCCTAGACTTGGACCTGGTTTTAAGTCGTATTCCTTCATCAGCATCCCACCATTGACTACAATTTCGTGCTTATCACGAATAGCTAGACTATCATACAATTCTTCGATGACATGGAAATCTACGGGCAAGCCATGAGCCTGACGTAGTTCTTCCGCTGACAAGAGGAGATTGCGATCGTAACGATACACATCCCGGCGATTTAAGCTGGCCTTTTCACGCAAGCGGTAGATTTCAACCAGCTGTTCTACCTTCTTAGCAAAGTCTCGTGACGTTTTCCATTTCTTGAAAAAAGCAGAGACCTTATTCTCATCTAAGGTTAAGAGTAAGGCAGCCCAAGCTTGTTCTGAACTCGTAAAGGTATAGTCCATAGACAGCTGAAAAAGTTTCTCTAGTGGCAATTGGCTATTTTGTAAGAGAGGTAGATACTGATAGCTCTGGCTAGCAATCACACCCTCCAAGCCCTTGCGCCAAAAAGGAGCTAAGAGGAGCTTATCCAATTCAATAAAGATACGCTCGACAGAGATTTTCTCCAGCAAGGGGGCACAATCCGCCATGGCCTTAAAGGTCTCTTCTTCTAGATCAAACCCAAGACTGGCCTGAAAGCGAAAACCACGCATGATCCGAAGGGCATCTTCGTTAAAACGTTCTGTCGCTACACCTACAGCTCGTAAAACCCTATTCTCCAAATCTTCCAGCCCCTTGAACAGATCAATGATTTCCCCTTCTTCACTCAAAGCAAAGGCGTTGACAGTAAATCTCGGCGCTTAAGATCTTCCTCTAGCGAGCGCACAAAACTTACCGAGCTGGGTCTTCGGAAATCGACATAGACATCCTCTGTCCGAAAGGTAGTGATTTCATATTCTCGATGATTCTCAAGGACTAAAACAGTCCCATGTTCAATCCCGACATCAATGGTCCGCTCGAAAATCGCCTTGGTTTCCTCTGGGTAGGATGAAGAAGCTATGTCTACATCGTGGATGGGACGACCTAAAATGGCATCTCGCACAGAGCCTCCGACGAAATAAGCTTCATATCCAGCTTTTCGAATCTTTTCTAATATTGGCAAAGCCTCCTGAAATTCAGAAGGCAGTTTTTTTAATCTCATAATAGATGTTCTAAACCATAGACAAGCTCATGACGCTTGACTACTTCTTTTACTCCTAGATTGACCCCTGTCATGAAGGACACCCGATCGTAGGAATCGTGGCGTAAGGTCAATCCTTCTCCTTGACTACCGAAAATCACTTCTTGGTGGGCTACCAGACCAGGCAAGCGCACCGAATGAATGTGCATGCCATGGTAGTTAGCACCGCGTGCACCTGGAAGGCTTTCTTCTTCATCTGGCGCTCCCTGCTCTTTTGGTTGACGGACCTGACTAATGAGTTCAGCTGTCTTCACAGCAGTCCCACTCGGTGCATCCTTTTTCTTATCGTGGTGCAACTCGATAATCTCTACATTTGGGAAAGTACTTAGCCGCTTGGGCTGCAAATTGCATGAGCAAGACTGCTCCAATGGCAAAGTTTGGCGCAATGAGGCCTCCAAGATTCTTCTTACGAGACAATTCAATCAAGTCAGTGATTTCTTCCGTTGTAAATCCTGTTGTCCCAACTACAGGCGCTAGTCCATGCTCCAAAGCAAAGCGGGTATGTTCATAAGCAACTTTAGGAATGGTGAAGTCAATCCACACATCCGCATCAAGGGACAAAATCCCTTCCTTGGTGGTAAAGATTGGAACACTTGCTAGTTCTTTTTCAGACGCATGGGGATCAATCAAGCCGACTAATTCTAGCTCAGGATCCTCTAACACCATGTGATAAGCCGCTTGACCCATTCGCCCTTTAAAACCTGCAATTACTACTTTAATCGGCATGTTTTCTCCTTATACTTTCGGTACAAAACTAATAGCAACGCTGTGATTTCCTAAGTGTGTACCAATGACACTGCCAAAAGTCGCAAATGGAATATCACCAGCAAAACCGTCTTGATGAAGAATATCGCGAAGTGTTTCTGCTTTATCCAGAGCATTTCCGTGAATGATAATGATCTGATAGTCTTTATCCGCAGTTCCTTCTTTGACAATCTCAGCTAAACGTTTAATGGCTTTTTTCTCAGTACGAACTTTCTCATACACTTCAATCACGCCTTCCTCGTTAAAATAGAGGATGGGCTTGATGCTGAGAAGGTTCCCAAGGATTGCAGCTCCATTAGAGAGACGGCCACCTTTGACCAAATGATTGAGATCATCCACCATGATATAAGCAGAAGTCCCATCGATTTGCATCTGAATATTGGCCAGGATTTCATCGAATGATCGACCTTCATCCGCCCATTTGATAGCTTCCTCTGCCATCCAACCTAAAGGGGCACTGGTAATCTTAGAATCTGGAAAGGCAATGGATAAATTCGGAAATTCCTCTTTCAAATACTGGATGTTCTGGTAAAAACCTGAAATTCCAGAAGAAAGAAAAATACCTAAGACATGGGTGTAGCCTTTAGTCTCTAACTGTGGCAACAACTCTTCCAGTTCTGCAATACTTGGCTGACTGGTTTTTGGAAGCTCAGATGAAACTTCCATCTTTTGATAAAATTCTTCAGCTGAAAGATTCTCACCTTCCACGTAAGAGACCCCATCGATGACGACAGGGATATCTAAGACAAATAAATCATCATGCCCGCGAACTTCTTCTGAAAGATAGGCCGAAGAATCTGTGATGACTGCTAATTTCATGTATTAAAACTCCAAATTAATACCTGGTAAATCAAGGGCAATTTCTGTCACTTCATAGGTCAAGCGATTGAGCATATTTAAGCAAGGACGAGCTAGTTCTTCTACTTCTTCTTTGCTAAAATCGCTTGGTTCATTGACTAAACGATTGTGGATGTGGTTGATCTGGGTGATTGTCCCACTAATGACAAATCCATCAAACACAATCATATAAGTCAAAATAACAATTAATGAGGTTGTATTAAATTCCGTATCACGCTGAATCAATTGAAAATTCACATCAACTTTTGTCTCAGGGGTTCCATTTTCTTTTTCCCATTCAAAGTTACGTGCATCATAATGATACTGGCTGACAAATTCTTTCACGTTGGATGTCCATACTAGTTCTCCTAAAAATAAGCGTTACGAAAATTATACCATAATCTGAAATAAGATGCTATTTTAGAACTACGTCAAATAAATTTCTTTTATGTGACAGCATCGTCTGTTTTTACACTTCTTTCGCTAAATAAAAAGGTTGGAAAATTCCAACCTTTTTATTTTATATTATGTGACTTTCAGTCCGTCTCGCTCCGTTAGGTACGAGACAAAAGAACCACCCGCTATGCGGGTGCGCATCGAAGGTTATACCAAAAAAACTCCAAACGCGATTCAATTAAGGTGTTCAAGCCAATTGTAAAGCGAAAGGAGAAAAATATGGCCCAAAAAGCACATAGTTTATCACACACAAAATGGATATGTAAATATCAAATTGTGTTCACCCCTAAGTATAGACGAAAAGTGATCTATAATCAATATCGAAGTAGTATGGGAGAAATATTCCATCGATTATGTAGTTATAAAGGTGTTGAGACTATTGAAGGCCATTTAATGCCAGATCATGTTCATATGTTAGTGAGCATTCCACCTAGAATTAGCGTTGCAAGTTTCATGGGATATTTAAAAGGAAAAAGCGCTCTAATGATGTTCGATAAACACGCCAATCTTAAATATAAGTTTGGGAATCGACATTTTTGGGCAGAGGAATATTATGTGAGTACAGTTGGACTTAATGAAGCCACAATAAAGAAATACATTCAGGAACAGGAAAAGCATGATATAGCACTAGATAAATTAGGTGTAAAAGAATATGAGGATCTCTTTAGGGATAGTGGTAAGTAATACTCAAGCCTCTTTAAGAGGCAAGTGACGAGTCAAGAGCAATAAGGCTTGAACAAAGTGAAAGCCAGCGTCTTTAGGCGCTGGCTGGTTATCTGATCTTATAGCCCTGATACAAACCACCCGTTTAACGGGGGGTCATGATTAGTTTTTAGGCTTGCGAAGCAATCCGAACAAGATACCACTTACGACTGCACCGATCAATACGAACAAGATGTAAAGAAGCGGATTTGAAGTAAGGGCAATAACGAAGATTCCTCCGTGAGGAGCCATCAGTTTCAAGCCCGCAAGACCAACAAGAGCACCTGTCAAAGCTGAACCTGCGATGAAGCTTGGGATGGCACGAGCTGGGTCAGCTGCACCGAATGGAATGGCACCTTCTGTGATAAAGGAAAGACCCATGATAATGTTTGTCAAACCTGAGTTGCGTTCTTCTTCAGTAAATTTGTCTTTGAACAATACAGTTGCTACAAAGACTGCCAATGGAGGAACCATACCAGCTGCCATAACGGCTGCCATGACGGTTGAACCACCACTAGTAAGTGCTGAAGCTGTCAACGTACTTGTACCAAATACATAAGCTGCTTTGTTGACTGGCCCACCCATATCGACAGCCATCATACCACCAACAAGAAGACCAAGAAGGACTGCTGAGCTACCTGACAAGCTAGTCAAGAAGTTATTCAAAGATGTATTGATCGCTGACATTGGGATGTTGATGAGGAACATCAAGAATCCTGTCAAACCAACACCAAGTAATGGCAAGAGAAGGATCGAGCGGATACCATCGAGTGAGCGTGGAAGACCTGCAAGGAATTTGCGTAGGAAGAGAACAACTCCACCTGCAAGGAAACCACCTACCAAAGCTCCAAGGAAACCAGATGATACGGCGGCTGGCAATTCGCCTTTAGCAGCACCGAAAGCGATGTTACCAAATGCTGAACCTGAGCTCGCAATGGAACCAGCAACGAAACCTGCTACAAAACCAGGTTTTTCAGCGATGGAGAATCCGATGTACCCTGCAAGTACAGGAAGCATGAAGCCAAAGGCTGCACCACCGATTGTTTTAAATTGAGCTGCTAATTCATGGTATGAACCAAGTTGAGACAATTGATCTTGAGGCACCCCAAGAATTTGGTCGATCAAGAAGGCAAGGGCGATCAAGATCCCACCACCGATAACGAATGGAAGCATTTGAGAAACCCCACTCATCAAGTGTTTGTAGAAGGCTCCACCTAAGCTCAATTTTTCTTGGCTAGCGCTTGCTTCTGCTGCATTTTCAGCGTGGAAGACATCTGCTTTGCCATCCAAGATGGTTTGGATCAATTCTTCGGTTTGACGGATACCAGCTGCGACTGGTTTAGAGATCAATTTTTTGCCATCGAAACGAGCTGTTTCAACTGCTTTATCTGCCGCAATGATCACCCCTTCAGCTTTGGCGATTTCCTCAGCTGTCAAGCGGTTGCCGACACCTGATGCCCCATTTGTTTCAACACGAACCGTAACACCCATTTCTTCACCTTTTTTGATGAGGGCTTCTTCTGCCATGTAAGTGTGGGCGATACCAGTTGTACATGCTGTAACGGCAACGATCAGCGGTTTGTCAGATGTTGCTGCTTCTTTGACTGCTTCTGCTTTTTTCGCTTCTTCTGCTACAGCTACTTGCTCTTCCGCATCAAAGGCTGCGATCACTTGCTCAGGTGTGCTTGCTTGGCGAAGTTTATCCGCAAATCCTGGTTTCATCAAGTACTTAGACAATTCAGCAAGGGCTGCCAAGTGAGTGTCGTTTGCTCCTTCTGGAGCTGCGATCATGAAGAACAAATCAGTCGGTTGTCCATCAAGTGATGCGTAATCAACACCTTGTTTGATTTTGCAAACAAGACCGTTGCTTCTTTGACAGCTTCATTTTTGCTGTGCGGCATAGCAATCCCATCACCCAAACCAGTTGAAGTTTGTGCTTCACGGTTCACGATACCAGTTTTGAAGGTTTCAAAATCTGTCACCACACCATTGTCAACGAGCGATTGGACCATCTCATTGATCACACCCTCTTTATCTGTTGCTTGGAGATCAAACAACATCACGTTTTTATTTAAAACGTCTTGAATTTTCATAGTTTTTCTACCTCTACTTTTTCATAAGTTTCTTTAATATAGTCCGCTGTCGCCAAATCATCTGAGAAGGTGGTCGCTGTTCCACAAGCCACGCCCCATTTGAAGGCTTCGATGACGTCTCCCGTCGTTGCGAGCTTACCAGTGAAGCCTGCTACCATAGAATCTCCAGCTCCAACTGAATTCTTCACTTGCCCTTTGATTGGTTTTGCGAAGTAAGTACCGCTTGGACTGACTAGAAGAGCACCATCACCCGCCATGGAAATGATGACGTTTTGTGCTCCTTTTTCCAAGATTTCTTTGGCATAGCGCTCAATTTCTGGCAACTCTGTCAAGGTAACACCAAAAATAGCTCCCAACTCATGGTTGTTTGGTTTGACCAATTGGGGATTGAACTCCAAGGAATCGATCAAGGTTTGCCCTTCAAAGTCGCAAACCACTTGCGCACCTGTCGCACGAGTTGCTGCGATCAATTGTTTGTAAACGGCATTTCCAAGTGAAGATGGGGCAGATCCTGCAAAGACTACCACATCATCTGATGTTAAGCTTGATAGGATGCTGAGCAATTCTTGCAACTGAGCTTCCGTCACTTCTGGGCCATTGCCATTGATCTCCGTTTCCTCATCGGCTTTGATTTTGACATTGATCCGGGTATCTTGGTCCACTGTCACAAAGTTGGTTGAAATGGCTTCGCTAGTCAGTACGTCTTCTATGAAGCGTCCTGTGAAACCACCGATAAATCCTGTCGCTGTGTTCTCGATATCAAGTCGCTTCAAGACACGACTGACATTGATTCCCTTACCACCGGCGAATTTATCTTCCGAAGCCATCCGATTGACCGCCCCTGTCTCTACATGATCGAGACGGACGATGTAATCAATCGCTGGATTTAATGTAACTGTATAAATCAAACCTCTATAACCTCCGTTTTTTTCCTTTTAATTTAGAAAGGATTTCCGTATCTGAAGCATTGGTAATGATGGTTGCTCGCTTTACTGGTGCTACCTTAACAAAAGAAGTCAAGCCAACCTTGGAAGAATCTAACAAGATATAAGTATTCTTTGCATTCTCTAAGATAGCACGTTTTACAGCCCCCTCTTCTAAATCAGGAGTACTGTAAAATTCAAAATCTACTCCATTCATTCCAAGAAAGGCCTTGTCAAAATTCAACTGACCAATTTGATTCAAAGCCATTCCACCAATACTAGCATCGGTTGATGTTTTCACCATTCCTCCGATAACCACCGTTGGAATATCCCGCTCTACCAAGCTGGCTGCATGGTGAATGGAATTAGTCACTACCGTAACAGTTGGGTTTGCTAACTCTTTGATTAGCAGTTCAGTGGTTGTCCCTGAATCAATAAAAACTACTTCAAAATCTTGAATTAATTCAGCTGCTTTTTTTGCAATAGCTGATTTAGTTTGAATGTTTTTGATTGCTTTATCTTTGTTGCTTTCCTCCTCTTGGAGTGAGTGCAGACTTTCGGCGCCACCGTGGACACGTCGCAATTTATTCTCCGACTCCAGCTCATCTAAATCGCGTCGAACCGTTGATTCAGATGTATTTAGCGTATGCACTAAGTCTTCTAGAGTGACAATTCTTTCCTTAATCACTTTTTCTAAAATGATCTGTTTGCGTTCAGATTTTAGCATACAACCTCCTTCTGATATCGATTACATTCTCTATTATACGACATTAAATTTTTTTGTCAAGCTAAAACTATCATTTTCTTTCATTATCTATCAAAATATACAATGTTATACAAAAAAACCTGAATGATGACAATTCAGGTTTTTTCTATTCTAGATTTAAGATTTTCTTTTTTTGCCCAATCCAAAGAATGATAGGATAGCAAGGAAGAATCCTGCAAGAGACCAACCATTAGACTTGGATCCTGTATTTGGAAGTTCCTTCAATTGCTCAGATGCTACTTCTTGTTTGTTTGAAGTTGGATTAGTTGCTTGTGTAGTGACTCCGACAAGAGATACTTGACCTTGATATGCAGGTTGTTCCTTTTCAACTGGTTCTGTCGCAAATCGAGAGCTTGCAAGAACTGCAGGGTCTACTCGAGATACTAGATCATCAAACTGTGCCTTCAAGCTAGTCGCTGTTTCCTGATAAGCCATAAAGGTTTCAAACTCTTTCTCTAGTTTATCCTTTTTGTCTTCGAGATTAGCCTTAGCAGTAGCCATTACTGCACGTGCTCGGATTAATAATTCTGGTGCATTTTTCAAAAGATCTAACCGCTCTTTGGCAGCAGTTAAACGATCCTTAGCCTTTTGTAATTCTGCTTGGGCCGCTTGAACCTTAGCAAAGGTTTGTTTTTCTTGGTTTTGCAATTCTAACAAATGAGCTTGAGCAGATGCTAAAGCTTGGTTAGCTTTTTCTAATGCTTCTTCCTTAGGAGTCACAGAAGACAGGATGCGAGCTCGTGAAACAGCCAAGCTTTCTTCAGCTTCTGCTACTTGTGTAGTGGCTAGTTGTCTCTTAGCAAGAGCCTCTTGAACCTTTGTCTTAGCCTGATTGATGACTTGCTCATTATTTAAAACAGAATTCTTCACATCTTGAAGACGAGCAGAGAGAATATCAATTCGAGAAGCTTGGTTGGTCCGCTCTACACGAAGCGTTGCAATCTCATTCTCCAAAGCCTTCACATCGGCTGTTGTAGTAGTTGCATTCGCCCCAGATCGGAGGCGTTGGGCTAATTCGGCAGTCGAGAATAGCTGACCACTGCTATTTAAGAAGGCCGCTTCTGAAATTTGATGAGCAGGATCATAGGCGACTGAAACCGAATTAAACTGGTTCCCCATCATTTGGACATAATGCCCAATTCTAGCAAATACATCTGCTCCAACCTTCATGTAAATCTGGTTAGCATCTAACTGAGTTTCATCTGTAGGCAGACCATATTGGGCCGCCACTCGTTGATAAAGATCTTTTTCACTGTACCAGAATGTTGCTGCTTCTTGAGGAGTGAAGCCCCAAGCCACATTCTCATTTGCTTGGTACTTAAACATATGGGCCTCATTAGCAGCAAAATATTCTGCTTGAATCTGACTAGCAGGGAATTGATAAGGATCTACAAGTAAATCAGGTAAACCAGCTTGACGTCGGTACTGGTTAATAGCATCTACAATTTCAAGCGCTCGCAAATTATTATCCAGCGTTACAGAGCTACCACCTGACAGCTGATCTTCCTCGCGACCTCGACGATAGAGAGCAAGGGCTTGGACAGCTTGAGAGTCACCGCTATTAGCCCATTCCTGAAGAAGAGACTCATAAGTGGTTTGTTGGAGATTGCCTGGACTGACAGCTGCTACCTCACGTGCAACATTCAAGGTGGCTTCTTTAGCAGCAATTTGGTTACTTAATTCAGTTACACGAGCTTGCGCATTACCCACTTCCACGTTCGCCTGGCTTAAAACCTCAGGAACTTTAGCCTGCTCAGCCTGCAAATTTGCAAGGACAGCTTGTGCATTTTCTAATTCAGCTTGAGCTTGTGCAACTACTGCACGTGCATTTGCTAAGACAGCTTCGTCATTATTGGTAGGTTGTTTAGCTTGATTCAACTCATTCTGAGCAACATCTACTAAGAGTTGTTGAGCAGCCACCTTATTTTCTTGTTCTTTAATCGCAGCTGTGAGTTGGTCTTCAGCTTCAGATGCTTGACGAACCTTGTCTTCTTCAATGGTCACCATCGCTTCTGCTACTTTGATGTCATTTTCAGCTCGAGCTATCGCATTAGGAGTTGCATCTTCAACGTTCGTCTCTGCTTCTTCCAAGCCTGTTTCAGCATTTTGAACATCCTCACGCGCTTGGTTAAACTCATCCTGCGCCTGGCTTAAGCTCTCTCTCTCTGTGAGTTCACTTGGCTCTCAGCCTCGACTACATGATCATTCAAATTTTCAACATCAGCAAGCGTTGGTTTGTTGCCAGAAATACCAGTTGATTGATTGTCTTTATTTTCGTTTTGTACCAATTCCTCTGCGTGCGCCTTATGGCCAAGCATACCAGAAAACAGGGTCGTTGCTGCGACACCTGTTGTAAAGACAGATTTACCTAATTTTTTCCCCATTCTTATCACCCCCAAAACTTTTCCAGGTCCTTTTATCTAATCTTAAGCATATCACATTTTGAAAGCAATAACTAGTGTGATTGAAAAGAAATTTGATTACAATTTTATGACAAAAGAAAAAACAGTCGAAACTGCTACTCTTCTTGACGAATTTTCTCCAGAAGTTGCTCTTCTTCGACTGTTAATTCATAATGTTCTAATAGGTCTGGACGTCGCTCTAGTGTCTTTTTCAAACTCTGATAGAGACGCCATTGACGGATATTTTCATGGTGACCACTCATGAGGACATCTGGAACCGTCATCCCCCGGTATTCATAAGGCCGTGTGTATTGAGGATATTCTAGAAGACCAGACGAGAAACTATCATCCTGGTGGCTGGATTCTTTTCCAATCACCTCTGGAATCAAGCGGACTGTCGCATCAATCATGGTCATGGCAGCTAGCTCACCACCCGTCAGGACATAATCGCCGAGAGAAATCTCATCTGTCACTAAGGTCTTGATCCGTTCGTCGTAGCCCTCATAATGACCGCAGATAAAGATCAATTCATCTTCCTGAGCCAATTCTTCTGCATAAGCTTGGTCGAAGGTCCGACCAGCAGGGTCCAGTAAGATTACGCGCGGATTCTTTTTTTCGATGGCATCAAAGGCATCGAAGATTGGCTGCGCTCGTAGAAGCATACCTTGCCCCCCACCATAGGGTTCATCGTCCACATGCCGCGCCTTCTCAGCATTTTCACGGAAATTATGATAGTTAATCTCAAGGAGTCCCTTTTCACGCGCCTTTCCGACAATGGAGTGCTCCAGGGGTGAAAACATCTCTGGAAAGAGGGTTAAAATATCAATCTTCATCGTCTAACCCTTCTAAGATGTCTACATCCACACGATTTCCTGGGATATCAATATTGAGGACCACTGGTGGGATATAAGGCAGGAGAAGGTCACGTTTTCCTTTGCGTTTTACGACCCAGACATCATTGGCACCCGGTTGAAGGATCTCCTTGATTTGACCGATGAGTTGGTCGTTTTCATAAACATCAAGGCCGATGATCTCGTGGTAGTAAAACTCACCCTCGTCCAAATCGGTCAAGTCTTCTTCGGCAACCTTGAGGCTAAAGCCCTTGAACTTTTCGATGGCATTGATATGGTACATATCCTTAAACTTGATGATATCAAAGTTTTTGTGCTTGCGGTGACTGGCAATAGTCACCGTTTGTACAAACTGATCCTTCTCATCAAAGAGAGCTAACTCTGCTCCTTTTTTAAAGCGCTCTTCCGCAAAGTCTGTCACAGACAAGACCCGCATCTCACCCTGCAAACCCTGCGTATTGACGATTTTCCCAACATTAAAATAATTCATTTTATTCTTTACATTCCTCTTTTGATTAATTTATCTCTAAAGTTCTCTAATAAGAGTTGCAATTTTTTCCGATTCTGACCAGTGTAGATAGTGGTGGTTTCCACCTAGAATGAGTTTTGTATTAGAATTCCAATATTCTGAATCTCTGTACTCTTTTTCTCTGTACGCCTGACAAAATACGAAAACAGGAATATTATCTGCTAAGGACAAACTATCAAAATCTTCAGCAGTAATATTTACAGATATCTGAAATCCAGGAACTTGCTTTTCCAATTCTAAGCCTTTTTCTTCCATCAATCCCCAAATCAGTCTATCAGTTTCAGGTTCAAATGTTGCTTGAGTTAGTCCCTTAAAATATTTTTCCTGACCACATTCTTCAATCATCCTGATTTGCTCTTCCATTTCTGGATAAGGATTTTTTGAAAAATCAGCAAACATTATATTTTTTGTTGTTGGTTCAATTGCTATCAATGCTTGACACTTAATTGGTTTACTCATCAACTTTAAAGCCAAAACACCACCTAAACTATGAACACATAGTATATAATCAGAAATTTCCAATCCTTTCAGAATTTCGTATACCGCTTCAACAAGATTATCCAAATTAATTCCTGTTTGACTATGAATCGGACTCCTACCTGTATTCGGAAAATCAATCGTAAGGTAACCTATTGAGGAAGGAAGTTTTTCAAGTATTGGTAGAAAATTTTCATAACTCGGTATCAAACCAGCACCATTTAAACAAACTAGAACTTTATTTCTCTTTTTATAAGTAACAGAGAAACAACCAATCTTTGTAGTTACTTCAAATCGGTTCATATCAAAACAACTCTTTCTAAACAACAATTCACTTAACAACCTTACGTTTTATTTTATCACGTTCAAAGGATTTTCTCAAATGGACTTCCCACCCAGAAACTGCTCCAAAACCTTTCCTTGCAACAAAAAAACGGGACAGAGTCCCGCCTTTTATTTTTCGTCAATAACGATTCTTACTTTTTTATCTTCAGTTGGGACAGAGTAGACAATCGTTCTTATCGCAGAAATGGTGCGACCTTTCCGACCGATCACTCGACCAACATCGCTAGGATCAAGGTCAAGGTGGTACTCCAAGAATTCAGGAGTATCTTCGATCTTGATGGTTAAAGCATCCGGTTGTGAAATCAAAGGTTTCACAATTGCAATAATAAGATTTTCAATCGTATCCATACATCAACCTACTTTATGATTATTTTGAGAATTTAGAATCGTGGAATTTCTTCAATACACCTTCTTTTGAAAGGATGTTGCGAACTGTATCTGAAGGTTGTGCTCCATCAGCCAACCATGCAAGAACGCGGTCTTCTTTCAAAGTTACTTGGTTTTCTTCAACAAGTGGATTGTAAGTTCCAACTGTTTCGATAAAACGTCCATCACGTGGTGAACGTGAATCTGCTACGTTGATACGGTAGTAAGGTTTTTTCTTAGAACCCATACGAGTCAAACGAATTTTAACTGCCATTTTTATAATTCTCTTTTCTATATTTTAATTTTCGGTGAAATAGACAAGCTATTTAGCACATGATCTATTATAACACATTTTATAGACCTGTCAAGAAAAAAACTTGACACTATTAAAAATTTTTTAATTGATCTCAAAGTAATAAGATCCTTCATTTTTGGAATCCGATTCAATCACATAGTTCCCAGGAGGAAGACCGGATACATCCAAGTGCTTCCCTTCAAATTCTTTGGCGAGGGAAGTCACTGTAATGGTAAAGGAAAATCCCTTAATTTGTCGGTAGGTAGCATAATCCAAGGTCAGAATCCCTCGAAGATCCGTTTCTCCTGCTTTCTCGGCAGCTTGTAAGTCTCTTGCCAATTGATTTTCGAATTCGGGATTTTGGGTTGGTAACCGGAGACCAACCTCGCTTACCTCGAGGCCTTGATGACGGAAGCGCTCTTTTATCTCTTGCGTCACTTGTTGAAACCCTTGAGATTCAGTAAAGGCACTTTCGAAAAAAGGAGCTACTTGCCAACTTTTATAGTGATGTGCTAGCTCTTCAGCTGTATCATAGTTTTTCCCAGTTTCTTCTTTGGATAGATGAGTCGCATAGGGAAAGTCAAACTGGACCGTTTTTCCCTCAACCCTTTCTTGATAGCTATAGGCATATTTGGTCGACATTCCATGGAGTTCAGCTGCTTTAAAACTTACGGCACCTTTAAATCCCGCTTCTTGATAAAAGGTAGAAATTTGCTGTTGGATTTCTTTTTCTTCTTGATTAGTAAAATAAAAGAGAAAACAAATCAAGAGAGCGACCACTGTGAAGAATGCAAGAAGCAGATAGAGAAACAATTTTTAATGTTGAATGGTATTATCTTAAATATATTCATGCATTCATGATACCAAAAAACTAGCCCGAGAGCTAGTTTAGAATAAATCTTTACTTAAGGATAGCCAGTAGTTCTTGATAGTCAGAAACAACATAGGTTGGAACGGCTGGACTGGTATTTTCTTTATGATCCGGATTATACCAGACAGTATCAATCCCCGCAGCATTGCCTCCGGCGATATCGGCCGTCAAAGAATCCCCAATCATGAGAGCTTGTTCCTTGGCAAATCCTGGGATCAGGTTCCCGATCTTTTCGTAAAAGGCAACTTCCGGTTTTTGAGTTCCTAATTGTTCAGAGATGAAAATTTTTTTGAAATAAGGGGTGATGGCAGATTTCTTTAAACGCCCTTGCTGAATAGCGGTAACGCCGTTGGTAGCACCGTAGAGCTGGTAACCTCTTTCTACCAACTTGGCCAGCAAGTCTTCCGCTCCTGGAAAGCTCTGTCCCTGTTGACGGATATAATCCTGGTAGCGAAGAGCCATCTCTTCACCATCTACCTCTCTACCAAAATGGGCAAATGCGATGGCAAACCGGCTGTTAATCAAGTCTTTCTTGCTAATCTTCTTTTGCTCCAAATCTTTCCAGAGCCCTTGATTCATGGGCTTGTAGTAATCCTTAAAGGCTTGAATCTCTTGAACCCCCTGATCCTGGAGAAATTGCGTTAAGGCCACTTCCTCTGCTGTGTCAAAATCTAACAAGGTGTGATCCAGGTCAAAAAGTAAAAATGTATAGGTCATTCTAAACGTTCCTTCAATTTTTCAACAAAGAGATAAGCTGCTGGGCAGGTAAGAGTATTCTTGATAGTCAGATGGTTGATCTGGTAAATCTTCTTACGATCGGTGTGTGGAAATTCCCGACAAGCCTTAGGGCGAACATCATAGATGGAGCAAAGATTATCTCCACCAAGGAAAGGACAGGGCATGGCTTTGAAAACCTTGTCTCCATCTTCATCGACTTGAAGAAATTCAGCTTCAAAGGCAGGCAACTTCATCTTGAAATACTTGGCAATGCGCGTGATATCCGCTTCTTTAAAATCGGGTCCTAGGGTCTTACAGCAGTTGGCGCAGGCGGTACAATCAATTTCTTGAAAAACTTCATCATGGATTTCAAGTGCTATCTTATCCAAATTTTTAAGTGCCTTCTTTTTTAAGGTGGCTAAGAATTTGCGATGCTCCTTTTGCTTTTGTAGGGCTAATTGATGGTATTTTTCAAGGTCAATTTCTTGGGTCATAAACTACTTTCTATTTGCTAAACAGATAAAAGTATTATACCATACTCAATCAAAAAAGAAATCTGCTAACTGTGCAGATCTCTTGAAAGTATAATTAAAGAGCCGAACCTTTTTTATCTAAACTCCATGTTTCTTCGACATATGGAATAATAGTCCCCAAAGTCTCTTTGTCACCTTCAAAAGCAATCAAATAGATCTTTTCTCCACTTTGAAAGACCCAAGTGATAACATACTGTCCCGATTTCATTATAACGTTTAATTGGTAGGTTTCATTACCAGAAACAGTTGTTTTCGCCCCCCATAATTTCAACATCCTGACTGTCCTGCCAATGGGAAGCGAGTCGATTGGCAACGAGATTAGCAGTAAAGGTTTCACCAGGCCCAAGCTTTGCCTTCTCTTCCGTTAAGGCATTTAAGGTGATAATGTTGTACCCACTTCCATCCGTGTATTGGATATCATCCCCACCATTAACATCACGAAATCTAATCCAATTACTAGGAATATCAATGTAACCATAGTCAGAAGATCCTACTCGTTGGGTAGTTCCAGTCACTTTCCCCTCAGAGGAAGACTGAGATTTTTCATTAGAAGATTCCTCTTCACTAGAAGAACTGCTCAACGTTTTTTTAACCTTGTTGGAACTGGACGATGTCCCAGAAGATTGTTGAGAGTTCCTCTTACTTGGATTTATACAAGCTACAAGAGAAAAAATTGATAAGGCAGTTACCGTGCACAAAACTAATCTTTTTTTCATTCTCATCCTCCACTTCTACTGTTATCTACTACTAGTCTACCACCTTTTTTTTCAATTTAAAAGAGGCTTTTGTCAAGGCTGATACTAGTGCCAAAAAAAACGCCCAACAAGGGCGTTACAGTTCACTTACTAATAAGAGTTTATGCCTATTCTTCATCCATTGATAATACAGACAAGAAGGCTTCCTGTGGAACTTCAACAGATCCAATAGCCTTCATCCGTTTCTTACCAGCTTTTTGTTTTTCAAGAAGCTTGCGTTTCCGTGAGACGTCCCCACCATAACACTTGGCCAAGACGTTCTTACGAAGGGCCTTGATATCTGTACGGGCCACAATCTTATGACCGATGGCAGCTTGGATAGGCACTTCAAACTGTTGACGAGGGATAATCTTCTTAAGTTTCTCAACGATTAATTTACCACGTTCATAAGCAAAGTCCTTGTGAACGATAAAGCTGAGAGCATCGACAGTATCCCCGTTGAGGAGAATATCCATTTTAACCAGTTTAGAAGGTCGGTATTCAGACAACTCATAGTCAAAGCTTGCATAGCCACGAGTCGAAGATTTCAATTTATCAAAGAAATCGAAGACAATTTCCGCCAGTGGGATTTGATAGATGACATTGACACGATTCTCATCGATGTAATCCATGGTCACAAAATCCCCACGTTTGCGTTGGGCCAATTCCATGACAGCTCCGACAAACTCTTGTGGCACCATGATTTGCGCTTTGACATAAGGTTCTTCGATTGAAGCGATCTTGGTTGGATCTGGGAACTCAGATGGGTTAGACACATCTAGTGCTTCGCCATCTGTCAAATTAACCTTGTAGATAACAGACGGTGCTGTCATGATCAAGTCAATATTGAACTCACGTTCCAGGCGCTCTTGGATAACGTCCATATGAAGAAGTCCCAAGAAACCACAACGGAAACCAAAACCAAGGGCTTGAGAAGTTTCCGGTTCAAATTGAAGACTAGCGTCATTCAATTGCAATTTTTCCAAGGCTTCCCGAAGATCGTTGTATTTGTTGGATTCGATTGGATAAAGACCTGCAAAGACCATTGGATTCATTTGTTTGTATCCATGAAGAGGCTCAGTTGCTGGATTGGTCGCTAAGGTCACAGTGTCCCCGACACGAGTATCTGCAACCGTCTTGATAGAGGCTGCAATATAACCAACGTCTCCTGTCGCCAGGAAATCACGGCCGACTGCTTTAGGAGTGAAGATCCCCACCTCTGTGACATCAAAGGTCTTACCATTACTCATCAACTGGATGGTATCGCCTGGCTTTACTATACCATTGACCACCCGAACTTGGAGAATGACTCCACGATATGGGTCGTATACCGAGTCAAAAATCAAAGCTTGCAAAGGAGCTGCAACATCCCCTGTAGGAGCAGGGACTTTCTCAACGATCTGCTCCAAAATCTCTTCAATCCCGATACCAGCCTTGGCAGAAGCTAAGACTGCCTCGCTAGCATCCAGGCCAATGACATCTTCCACTTCTGTCCGCACACGCTCCGGATCCGCAGCTGGTAAGTCAATCTTATTAATAACTGGGAGGATCTCCAAGTCATTATCCAAAGCAAGATAGACATTTGCTAGTGTTTGCGCTTCAATCCCTTGAGCCGCATCGACTACGAGAATGGCACCCTCACAGGCGGCAAGCGAACGAGAAACCTCGTAAGTAAAGTCCACGTGTCCCGGTGTGTCAATCAAGTGGAAAATGTAGGTTTCTCCGTCTTTTGCTGTATAGTTCAACTCGATAGCATTGAGCTTGATGGTAATCCCGCGTTCCCGTTCCAGATCCATACTGTCCAAAAGCTGGGCTTGCATTTCCCGACTAGAGACCGTCTCAGTTTTTTCTAAAATCCGATCGGCCAGGGTAGATTTACCGTGGTCGATATGGGCAATAATAGAAAAGTTCCGGATCTTCTCCTGACGTTTCTTTAATTCTTCTAAATTCATTTCTTCTTCCTTATAAAACTATTCAGTATATTATAACAAAAAGCCATGAGCTTGGCTAGTTTAAAGGAATAAAATCCCTAATAATACGTTTTAATTCAAAATCAAATTTTTCCTCATTTATCACTAGTTTCTATTTACTTTTTCGATTTAATTCATTATAATAGAAGGTGACAAAAAAAGGAGGTGAGTCTCTTGGCAAGAGGACGAGGAAAAGCAAGCCCACAAGACAAAGAAGCCTTGCGCATTATTTCTGAAAAAATTAGAGAACTACTAAAAGTTCAAAACAAAAAACAAGTCGATTTATCTCGTACAACTGGTATTCCTGCTAGTACCTTAACTGGATATGTGAAAGGGACTTCCCTTCCTGTTAGTGAGAACCTTGAAAAGATTGCTAGTTTCTTTGAAATTCCCTTATCAGACCTAGACCCTCGTTATGGTAAGTCGGATACCTTAGAGGATTCCAAGATAGAATTTATCTACAAACAACTAGACGAAGATTTTCAAGATACACTTTTAGAAGAAGCCAATCGCTTGTTAGTATTGCAGTCAGAGCGAAAACGAATTGAGAAGAAATACACTCCTTATACTGTGTTTGATAGCTATGCTGCTAGTCAAAGCGCTAGCAAGGGAGATTTGGTTTGGTTTGATCAAAAATTGTCTTACGATTTAGCTCTATGGATTCATACGGATTCCCTTGAACCAAAATATCCAAAGGGTTCCGTAGCATTGATTAAGCAAACTTTCTATGATACTGCTGGTGCTATTTACGCCATTGAGTATGATGGCCAAACTCTCATTAAGCGAGTCTTTCGAGAAGCTCAAGGGATTCGTCTGGTTTCTCTTAACAAAAAGTACAGCGACAAGGTTATTCCTCTAGACGAAGAACCACGTGTCATTGGAAAGGTGATTGCATCCTTTCTACCGGCTAGAGAGGAGGATCTATGATTCAGTTAATAGCCATTGATTTGGATGGTACACTTCTTTCTCCTGATAAAACTATCAGCCCTGCTAATAAACAAGCTCTATTAGATGCAGAGGCAGCTGGCGTACATGTTGTCATTTGTACCGGACGCCCTCTATCTGGGGTCCGTCCGATTTTTGAGGAAATTGGTTTTAAAAGTGACCACTCCTACTCAGTGATCAATAACGGTTGTACAACTGTAAAATCTTTGGATTGGTCTGTCATCACTTATGCAGCCTTTTCTGAAGATGATTTGCTTTATCTCGACCTTCTTTCCAAAGAGATTCATCCACAATTAAGTTTGTTTGATTTAAATCGTTACATTATTTTAAACCAAGAACCTAATGAGATGTCTAAATTAGATGCCAGTGCCGTTCATACTGAACCTGTGAGGCTTTCACTTGAAGAAGTTTTAGAATCCCAACCTATTTTCCAAGGAATGTTTATTGACTCCAAAGATGAAGTTGATCGCTTTCAGGAACAATATGAATCGGTCTTGGCCAAACGATTCCATACTATTCGGTCACAACCGATTCTGTTTGAGATTCTTCCAAAAGATGTCAACAAAGCGACTGGTCTAAAAGCTCTAGCAGAACGACTAGGAATCCCTACAGAAAATGTTATGGCGATTGGTGATGAAAATAATGATATTGAAATGATTCAATACGCAGGTCTTGGAGTCGCGATGGGCAACGCAGCTAACCATATTAAGGAATTGGCAGATGTCACGACTACTACTAATGCTGAAGATGGTGTCGCTACTGCAATTAGACGCTACGTCTTGACTAATCAAAACTAGAAAGGAAAACTAATGAAATACCCTACATTATTGGAAAGATTTTTAACCTATGTCAGAGTCAACACTCGTTCTGACGAGACTTCAACAACAACTCCTAGTACTCCATCCCAAGTCGAATTTGCAAAGAATGTACTGATTCCTGAAATGGAACGAGTTGGACTGCAAAATATTTATTATCTTCCAAATGGTTTTGCTATTGGAACTTTACCAGCTAATGACCCAAGTCTCACACGAAAGATTGGCTTTATCTCACATATGGATACGGCTGACTTCAATGCTGAGAATATCAGTCCTCAAGTCATTGAAAACTATGATGGTGGTACCATTGCTCTTGGTGATTCTGGTTATTCACTAGATCCTGCTGACTTTGCTAACCTCCACAACTACAAGGGACAGACCTTGATCACTACTGACGGTACGACCCTTCTTGGTGCAGATGACAAATCAGGGATCGCTGAAATTATGACAGCCATTGAATACTTGACAGCACACCCTGAAATCAAACACTGTGAAATCCGAGTAGGTTTTGGTCCGGATGAAGAAATTGGTGTCGGAGCAGATAAGTTTGATGCAGAAGACTTCGATGTGGACTTCGCTTATACAGTGGACGGTGGTCCTCTTGGTGAATTGCAATACGAAACCTTCTCTGCTGCAGGCGCTGAAATCACCTTCAAAGGACGTAATGTTCACCCAGGAACTGCTAAGAATCAAATGGTCAATGCTCTCCAGTTAGCTATTGACTTCCACAATCAACTCCCTGAAGAAGACCGTCCTGAAAAAACGGATGGCTACCAAGGTTTCTACCACTTGATGAATGTAGATGGTACTGTTGAAGAAGCACATGCTAGCTACATCATCCGTGACTTTGAGACAGAGAATTTCGAAGCTCGTAAGGCAAAGATGGAAGAGATCGCAAGTAAGATGAACCAAGAACTTGGTGCAGAACGCGTTCTCCTGACCCTTAAAGACCAGTACTACAACATGAAACAAGTCATCGAGAAAGACATGACACCAGTCAACTTGGCTAAGGAAGTTATGGAAGATCTAGGCATTACTCCTATTATTGAACCAATCCGCGGTGGTACAGACGGTTCTAAGATTTCCTTTATGGGAATCCCTACTCCAAACCTCTTCGCTGGTGGCGAAATATGCACGGTCGCTTTGAGTACGTGAGCCTTCAAACCATGGAACGTGCAGTTGATACCATCATCGGTATTGTTAGCCACGTATAAATTAACTATGTTTTATCATCACAAAATGCTTCGGTACAATTGTACTGAAGCATTTTTGTTTGTTTTATTTGATAACCTCAACTTGGGCAAACTGAGCATCGATTTGAGTTTGGTAGCTTTCATAGATAGAGATGGGGATTCGTAAGCAGGTCTTTGTCTCATGGGCAACGAAGGGACGGCTACTGATAAGAGCTACTTTTCTTCCAGATTCTTTTACTAGTCTTAGACGCTTGAGGATTTTGAGAATTACTCTTGAATCTGCTGGGTCTCCTTGGTCAACCAAGAGGATCCATTCCTTCCAATCTGGCGCTTCATCTTCCCCACTTACAGAGGTAAAATAAGAGACAGTTTCACCAGTTTTTTCAAAGCCGGCTGACAAGTCCAAGGGATGAAATTTTAAGGATTGAGTCTCGACGGACCTTGTTTCCTGTTCAAATAAATAGATATTATAGAGGAATTGCAAATAGAAAGGATCCATCCGACTCAAGTCACAAACTTCCTCCATTTCAAATCCTCTATGTAGAGCTTCTAAAATAGATGAAAATCTGTAGGGCATCCGTTTAGCAATCCGTTGAATCAATTCATCGTCAGAAACATCTTTTAGAATATTCTTAGGCCATTGGTCCGAACCAAAATTTTCAACAGCTTGTTGATAGGCTTCTTCTAGACTAGTCCCAAACCCATAGAGAGCACCGATTGAGTTAATCTGAGTATTGAGGACCCTTGAAACTTTCTCTATTGGAAAAACAGGAAGTTTAAAGAAAATTCGATCCAGACTCGGTTCAAACAAGGCTGTTAATCCCTTCATTGTTGGATGGGGCAGGTCTAAGAGATGATCCCCCAACTTGAGGCACAAAGCTTGATGATAAAGCGAATAACCTAAGGCCATGGACATTGTCGAGAAGGAATCGGAGGCAAAAGGATTGACCTCAAGAATATAAAATTGATAACTCTTTGGATCTAGCGCAAACTTGATGGAGGTCGCTCCAACCAATCGTAAATGGCGCACAATTGATAAAGCTGCCTCCCGCAAGGTTTGATGCTCTGTATCTGTCAGTGTCAGACTAGGGATGACTTGATAGGAATCACTGGAATGGATCCCCACCGGGTCTACACTCTCAATATTTCCCGCAAGATAATAATTATCCTGTCGATCTCGTACTACGACGTATTCCAACTCCTTGAAACCAACTGTCGAGAACTCCAACAAACACTGACCTTGTGGCGATACTTCTAGCCCATTTTCGACAGCCTCACATAAATCATCCAAGTTATTAGCTATTCGACGGCCTTGCCCATGCTTACTGGCAAGTGGCCAAACAACAATAGGAAATTGAATCTGCTCCGAAAACTCAATGGCCTCTCTGACTGTCGAAACCAAGGAAGAGGAAGGAACTTGATAACCCAAGTCCTGTAAAAATGACTTTTGGTCTGCCTGATGGTAAAAGGCTCTGTACTGCCGAAGCGAAGTTCCTAGAATACGGATCTTGTGCTCCTTAAGAAACCCAATTTCCTCCAATCGGAATAATAAGCCAAGGAGTTGCTTGTCCGCAAAGACATTAGTAAGTTTCTTGTATTTGTCGCTAGAAGGGCTTCTTTTAGACTATCCAACTTTAAACGAATGATTGAAACAGCATCTCCAGCTTCTTTGGTAATCTCATTCTCATCTCCACAATAGAGGATTTCTGTTTGGTAGCCACGTTCTTTTAATAAGGGACAAGAAGTGAGTGCTCCAAGCAAACTGACATCATTGAAGGATTCTGCACACAAAAGTGTTACTTGATTCATGACCATAACTCCTCCCTTCTTTCGTCTAATTTACTTTCAATCAGATCCATAAATTCATCATAGAAATAGAGACTTTCTCTTGGTCCTGGACTGGACTCAATATGATAGAGGACACCAATCAAGGGAAGATAGCGGTGACGAAAAGCCTCGATAGAGTGATCATGAAGCTCCTCATGGGTAATCAGAAAATCACGTGGAAGGGTATCGCGTTCAATGTTGTACTGGTGATTCTGGCTAGTAATTTCGACCTTCCCAGTAGCAACCTCTTTTACTGGAATATTGAGTCCTCGATGAGGCCTTTTTAGATTGTTGAGGCTGCCTCCGTGGGCAAGGGCCAGTAATTCTGCCCCCAAGCCGATTCCCATAATCGGTATATGAGGATCAATTTTAGCAATGACCTGGCAAATACTATCAATATGATGGGGATTCCCTGGACCACTGGATAGAATGATCCCATCCGGCTGCAAATCCTTCAATTCTTTCAATTTAAGGGAATAAGGAACGACCGTTACATTACATCCTCTCGCGATTAATTGCCGTAAAACCGAATGACGCAAGCCCAAATCGATCAAGACAATACTCTTACCAAATCCTGGTGCTGCATAAGGGGTTTTGGTCGACACTTGACGGACTTGGTCAAAAGGTAGGACGGTTGCCCGAAGTTGATCTAGGATATGCTCAATCGCATCCCCTTCATTAACCACTGTAGCCTTCATACTCCCATACTTAGAAACAATTTTAGCCAGCCTTCTGGTATCGACTCCTTGAATCCCTGGAATATTGTGTTTCTTCAGATAAGCATCCAAGGATAGCTGTTTGCGCCAATTACTTGGATGCGTAGCTAACTGATTGACTACGACTGCCAAACAACCTGGAAATCGATTCGTAATCATCTCGATTGATTCCTGTTGTTCCAATAACTGGAAAAGTAAAGGCTAATATTTGACCCTTATAGGATTGGTCGGTAATCAATTCTTGATAACCCGTCATGGCAGAATTTAAGACCAATTCCCCACTGACATAGGTATCAGCTCCAAAACCAGTTCCTTCAAAAACCGTCCCATCTTCTAATACTAAGAGACGTTTTACCATAAATTCTCCTTACAGACTCCAAAAAGAAAAGTGAGAAAAGACCACCTTTTGTAGACTCTCTCACTTCTCCTTTCTATTTTCTAACTCTATTATTTCCGTCCAGCTAAAACCGCTTCGATGATAGCCATGCGGACAAAGACACCGTTGGTCATTTGCTCAACGATGCGTGATTTAGGAGCTTCTACCAAGTGGTCAGCAATCTCCACATCACGGTTTACTGGAGCTGGGTGCATCAAGATAGCTGTATCTTTCATACGATCATAGCGTTCTTGTGTCAAGCCATGCAAACGATGGTAGTTTTCTTTTGAGAAGAGTGATTCGTAATCATGACGTTCGTGTTGCACACGGAGGAACATCATAACATCAACCTCTTCGATAACTTCATCAATAGTTACAAAGGTACCATATTCTTCGAACTCCGCACTTCTCCATTCGTCTGGACCAGCGAAGTAAAGGGTTGCTCCTAAACGTTTCAAGATTTGCATATTGGATTTTGCAACACGTGAGTGGTCCAAGTCCCCAGCGATACAAACCTTCAAGCCGTCAAAGTGACCAAATTCTTGGTAGATGGTCATCAAATCGAGCAAGCTTTGGCTTGGGTGTTGACCAGATCCATCGCCCCCGTTGACAATAGAGGCTGTAATGGTTGGACTTTCAATCAATTCCTTGTAGTAGTCTACTTCTGGGTGACGGATAACACAGATATCGACTCCGAGAGCTGACATGGTCAAAATTGTATCGTAGAGAGTTTCACCCTTGTTTACAGAGCTCGTTTTCACATCAAAGTCAAGGAGATCACACCCCAATTTCAACTCAGCCACTTCAAATGCTTTGTGCGTACGTGTTGACGACTCAAAGAAGAGGTTAGCCACGATATGTTGCTCGTCATAATGAGCTTTTGCTCCATTTTTAAACTCAATCCCACGCTTAATCAAAGCCATAACTTCTTCGTTTGATAAAGCTTCCATTGAGACAAGATTTTTAAGTGCGATTTGATTTGTAGACATGTTGTAACTCCATTCCAAAGATATGCATATGTGAAAACGATACAGGAAGCTCCCTCAGTCGCTCCTGTATATAGCGACGATTTGAAAACTACCTTATTCACTCACCTCGATCAAGATGCGATCTTGACCATCTAGCTCAGTCATTTCGACAATGATTTCCTCTGATCGACTTGTTGGAATGTTCTTTCCAACATAATCTGGTCGGATCGGCAATTCTCTATGACCACGATCCACTAGGACAGCCAGGTTGACACGCGATGGGCGTCCGCGACTGACAAGATTATCGATGGCTGCTCGAATAGTCCGACCTGTATAAAGGACATCATCAATCAGGATGACATCTTTGCCAGTAATATCTACTGGTAAAACGGTTGAATCTTCTGTTACTTTGATATCATCACGGAAAGGCTTGGTATCCAATTCACAGACTGGAACTTCTATTTGTTCTAGCTGTGCTAACCGTTCTTTGATGCGATTGGCAATGAATACGCCACGAGTTTTGATCCCTACCAAAACAATTTGGCTCAGATCCTTATTCCGTTCGATGATTTCATAGGTGATGCGAGTAATAGCCCGCTTCATGGTCAGATCATCAACGACTTCTTTGATCTTCATTTTTTCCTCCTAATTGATAGAAAAAAGCCTCCCTTTATCAAGGAGGCTTCAGAAAAATACTAAGAGATAAGACCTAGAACGCATCTAGTTCACCCCTTATTTTGATCAGACTCCTTGCCTGCCTCACGGGACAGGATTAAAGGACTATTTAATTATCCATACTATATCACAGTTTATAGAGGGATGCAAGAAAAAACTTATTTTTTTCTACTAATGTTCGGATTTTTATCAACAAATCTTCTATTTAATAATGATCTGTTCCTTTTTTACCAATCCTCTTCAGGGCAAACAGGCCACATCCAGCTAGTAAATAAGCGACAAAAATGATAGTCGCCATCTTAGCGACATAGAGCCAGCCAAAACGATTGACATTGATAAAGAAATAAGGGAAAGGACTGTCTTTAGCGCCAGGTACTGGCCATTTAAGGACCAAACCGTTGAGAAGAGCAAAGACCATATAGAGCAAAGGAAGCAAGGTCCAAGCTAACGGATCCGACTTACGGTACTGTTTGGGTTTATCAATGACCAGGGTATCAAAGAAGAACATCAAAGGAACAATGTAATGACAGAGGAAGTTTTCCAAACGGTAAAACTTCTCAGGTGTCGCGATCGGTGCAAGCATAAAGTGGTAGATGACACAGGTGATCATGATAGACATGGTGACACCACCCTTCAAGCGAAGGTAGCCCTGGGTTTGGGTCGAACGACCACGAAGCATGCGCCAAACCATATCTCCCATGAAGAACATGACCAACATATTAGACAATATGGTGTAATAAAGCATCATCCCAAAGCCACCATGCTTGGTCAGTTGCAGATAAACACCGATGACACTTAAGATAAACAATAGAAAACGATAACTAAACAATAGTTTGAATTTCATAGTATTCTCCTGAAAGAAAGGGCTAAGCCCTTCTTCTTATTCTTAAATCTTCTTCACAAATTCTGATTTGAGTTTCATTGCGCCAAATCCATCAATCTTACAATCAATGTTGTGGTCGCCTTCAACAATGCGAATGTTTTTCACGCGCGTTCCTTGTTTCAAATCTTTTGGTGCACCCTTGACTTTCAAGTCTTTGATTAAGGTGACGGTATCCCCATCAGCCAATTTGTTTCCATTGGCATCAATCGCAACGACACCATCTTCTTCAACGACTTCAGCTGGGTTCCATTCATAAGCACATTCTGGACAGACCAAGAGGGCTCCATCTTCATAGACATATTCTGAATGACATTTTGGACAGTTTGGTAAGTTATTCATTTCAATCTCCTTAGCAAAATTAACTCCCATAGTATACCATGAAAGGGACGTTTTGACAAATTCTGCTCAACTCTAACAGTTTATATAAAAGAGGAGGTAACTCGGCATCCTAGAATCGATGATAACCTTTAATCTTCTTGCAATTCTTGAATGCCTCGAATCACGCGTACTCCTGCTTGACTCCTATCTCGTAGTTCTTCTTCAGAGTACGGGAAGGTATTGATCAAGATACTTTGCATACCAATACTTTTCGCTACAGCTACATCTGTAGTGAAGTCATTCCCTACCATGACCGTTTTATCAGAATTCAACTGGTGTTCTTTGATCACTTTCACGAGAAATTCGGTCTGAGGTTTGCGAATCCCAGCATCTGACGACAGATAAATATCATGGAAAATCTCTCTCAAGCCGAGCAAATCAATCTCTGGGTTAGTAAAGTCCGCTTGTGCATTAGATAAGAGGTAGAGCCGACAACCTGCAACCTTCATATCTTCTAAGACTTCTTTCGTGTGTGGGTAAAGCTCCAAGCGTTTGCGAGAGAGAACACGGAAGGTCCGAGCAATCAAACGCCCCCACTCTTTGAGATGATGGACACTGGCTCCTGTTGGATGACTTTCTAGATAAAGTTGAACAAAGATCACGGTCAAGTCAATCTCCGGATAAGTGACTTGTTTTTCCTTAGCGATACTTTCCTCAGCTTGCTTCACCAACTCCTTATAGCGTGCTTGCAGGCTTTCCCCTGTATAATGAGCACCATAGGACTGGTAGATTTGGGCCATACTATCCCATAAGAATGGACTCGACTCATCGGTTTCGATATCGACCAAGGTTCCATAAAAATCAAAAATATAGTTTTTAAATGCGTACTTGCGCGGATTCATCTCTCACTCCCGTTACAAACATGGTAAAGGTGGCCTTACAGACATTGGCACCGTCTTGATTCGTAATATCCACATCCACAACACGAGTCGTCCGGCCACTGTGGACACATTCCCCGTGGATGGTCAGGACATCTCCTAGACGTCCGGCTTTCAAGTAATTGATGGAAGACTGCAAGGTTACCCCGTCAACCCCCCTGAGAAATCACGACCAGACCACTGATCTGATCACAGAGGGTAAAGAGATAGCCTCCGTGCGCATTGCCATAATAATTGAGAGATGAATCAACCACCTTGGTTGTCACGATGACATGGCCATCACTCATCTTTTTAATGTCATAATTTTCAAATGCAGCAATCGCATCGAAGTGAAAATCTTTCATATTTTTGCCACCTTTTCTTGCATCTTTTTAACTCCTCTATCATACTACAATTAAGGACCAGATACAAGGGAAGGAGCAATTCCTTAGAAACAGAAAAGGAGACTCCAACTAAGTAAGAAGACGATACTAGGAACAATGTATTTTCGTGGGTGCTTCCAACATTCCCTCTTTAAATTCCATTTTCTTAAAGGGAAATAGATTTCAACAAGTAAGTGCAAAAAAGCTTCCACTACTGCTAGAATCATGACTCCTAGTAAAAATAGGATCCCCAAGTCAGGCATGACCACCATTTTTAATAATAGAGCAACAAATAGATTAACAGCTAAGAAATAAGTCAGCAATACACGGTAATACATCAAGTAAAAAAACCGACTCTTAGGAAGGGACTTAACATGATCAATCAAATCTTTATCCGCGGAAATGAGGGTGGTTAATGGCGTATTGACAGAAGCCATCGTTAAAAGAATGATGATTTTTAAAGGAGCATCATAATCCTGTATCAGAATGAGAAGGAGAAATATGAGAGTAAAGACAAAATTGATGGAAAAATAGCGCTCTTGAAACAAGGAAATCCAAAAATAATTGCCACTTCTTCTCTTTGCGACGAGCAACTGATCATTTTTTGAAATCGCGACCAGGTCCTCATTTTTAAAAATTAAGACAGCAAGGAGGGCTGACAGTAAGATCATATAGGACACTTGTTGGACCCATAAAGAAGAGACTGTAAGAACAGTCGTTACAAAAATGAGCACGCCTCCTAGAAAACTGGGCCTTGTATTGAACTGGATAAAGACATAAAACACACTCAATACCACCAGTAAAGATAGGAGGACAAGCTTAAAGGATTGTGGCAGGTCTAACTTGACTCCCAAAAAGAGGATCAATAACAGCACGCGCTCTAACAAATTGAGAAGAAAGGTTACCGTCAGAAAAGAACCTTTGAAACGATTGAGAGACAAAGGAAGCTGGTAATAGGCCTGGACCCTGTCCATCGAAAAATAGGAATAGAGCAATTGAAAGGTTGATAAAGCAGTGACAATAGCCGTACTGATCAATAAGATTTGAAAGCTCGTAGAAAATTTGGCCCCAACAACATGGTAATAAAGAGCAAAGGCTAAGGAAGTCAAGAACAAGAAGAGCCGATTTTTGGATACCAAATCTCTAAAAATTGCTAGTAGCATGCTCTACCCCCTCTGACGATTGACGTCATGAAACCAATCTTCTAAATTCGATTCGATCGCGTCTAGGTGACCATCTTCAATATAATAAGCTGTATCACAGACTCGAACGATACTCTCTGCGATATGCGAACTCATCAGAATAGCGCCTTCTTCTTTATACTGCAATAGTAAACCATATAGAAATTCTGTCGCATCAAAATCTAGGCCATCAAATGGTTCGTCCAAAATAAGGAGGGGAGGTTTGAGATAAAAAGCTGTGATCAAGAAGACTTTCTTCTTATTTCCCGTTGACAAACTACCGATATCGGTGTTGAGAAATTCTTCAAAATGAAAACCTGAGATCAGGTCCTGCAATAACGTTTCATCTCTCTTTCGATGATACAAACGACAGACAAAATTAAAATAGTGAACAAAATCCCAGTTTAAAAAACTATTGTTTTCAGTAAAAACTGTATAGGTACGGCTCTTATAGAAATTCGTATGAAAAGAGGTCACCTTGTCTTCAATGGTAACAGTCTCAACTGCATACTGCCGATGATCAAAAACACTACTTAAAGCTTTTAGCAAGGTTGTCTTCCCAGCTCCATTTCGACCAATCAACCCTACTACAGAATGATTGGGTACAAGCAAATTCGTGTCTTTTATAATGGGCTTGTCTTTTTTATACCAAACATTTAGCCCCTTGATGTTTAAACACTCACTTTTCATCGACTCACTCCTTTATAAAGGTAAGAAGCCCCAACTAAAAGCAACAGCAAAGCGTATAACCATTCCTTTTGAAAGGCAAAGACTAAGGCACCGATCAAGAAGCAAATTCCTATAAGGATTCTAAATTGTAATTTCATATCTTGCCTTCTTTCTATTCACAGTATGAAAGATTACAATTGTATTTTATGCTTATACTATAGTACTTTTTTAAAGCAGATTCAAGCACTAATGGAACATTCTCAATGCTTTAAGCAACATTTTATCTTTGAAGAGAAAAAAGAACTAGATACCTCTAGTCCCTTTACTTAAAATCTTAATTTTTCCCAGTCGTCGTCTGTCCGTTTGCGATAATAGAACTCAGACAAGTCCGGGTCTTCCATCACTTCCAGCAGAGGAAGCATGTCGTAGGACAAGTCCAAATTTTCTAATTTGTCCTTCTCAACCCAAGAAACTTCTCCTTCATCAGACGATCTTAGCTGACCTGTAAATTCTGTCGCTTTGTAGCAAAAGACGATGTAGCGGCCGCCCTCATCTTGTGGCCAGTCTTTGACTGCGACCAGTTTTGGATTTGTAATTGTCAGTCCTGTCTCTTCGTAGATTTCACGAATGACGGATTCTACAAGGCTTTCTCCTTCTTCGATATGGCCACCTGGAAAAGCATAGCCAGCCCAGTGAGTCTTTTCAGGTGAGCGGTATTGGAGGACTACTTTCCCATTTTCAAGATCTTCGACCATGCAAAGATTGCACAGTATAGTAGGCGTTGTACGTGACATGGATTTGCTCGCTTTCTAAAAAAAAAAAATTAAATATTGAAATCATTTATTTCTATATCATCAAAAGTGTCATAATCTAAGTCATAAATGAATGATATTTCAAAAGTAGCATCTAATTCCGATGACTCATATTCAAATTCGGCATCACCAGGTTCTTCGTAGAAAGGGCTCTTAGTAACAATATTAAAGTCTATATTCACATCAATATTGGCTGTACACTTAATTTTATAAAAGTCATCTTCAATTGTGTATTCTTCAATCCCCACTTCTGTAATAGTTACATATTCAAACTCTCCCCAACCTATACTACCATACGAATTTTCAAAATTCATGTTTGGAAGCTCTCTTTTTAAGTATTCCTCTATTACATCACTAATTTCAAAATCACTTTCTACAATTTTTAATAATTCAGAAACATCTGTGACTTTTCTTCTTTTAATTACGGATGATTTACTACTTACTGATTGAAAAGGCGATTTTACTAAAGGTTTTACTGTACTATCATTTAGAGAAGTTGATACTATTTTAGCAAAATCTAGTAGTGTATCACTAATAGATTTTGCTACTTGAGATGATACTTCCTCTTGTGAGAATTGTTTAATGAATTCCAGTTCATCCATTAAATAAAAATCTGCTCCAGTCTCATTTTTCATTTCCTCAATAAGTTCAATCCTTGGACCAATAATCTGATATTTCTCCTTACCATTTCCATCATTTCCAACACAAACTTTATAGTTTAAATCGGTTTTACTATCCCGTTTTCCATCAGAGGTTACAAAAATTACATTTTTGATTCTATCTTCCTTTGCTTTGCTAATTATATCCTTCCAAATAATTAAATCTCCAAACTTTTGTTGGTACTTTATACCATTATAACTTCTTGATAATTTTTTATTAGCATCATTAAAGCCAGGTGGTATCTCATTTTTATATCTTTCCTCTCCTTCCTTTTCAATTTTTGTAATCATTTCTTGAGTATACCGCTCTCCTGTTTTACTGTGCATAATTTCAACCAATGCATTAAAAATATTAGTTTGATTCTCACTTATTGAGGAAATCTTCTCAACTAATTTATTTTCTATATTAAGATCTTTTGAGTTTAATAAATCTGACAAATAAGCATTCAATTCTTTATTATCTATATCATTTCTATACGAGAGACTAGAAAATAGTGTTTTTGCTGCTCCCGACTTCAGCTTATTCCAATTCTTACTGAAATTTTTTTTGAATTTTGTTACATTAATCTCATTCAATAACAACGTTTCTGATTTATGAAAGTGGAATTCTAAAGCTACAAGATATGGAATATAAATGTTATCTTGTATACTTTGAATTATCTCAAAATATTCTTTTGATGCTTCTGGTGTGAATCTAAATACATTTAGCAATGAGTTGGTATCAAACACAATGATTGTATTTTCAGTTGTCATATTTTCTTTATTAAATGGTTCTCTATAAAAACCATAAAATTCATCTTTATAGTTCATCTTTTCCTTTCTTTCCTACCCAAGCGCCTTGACTTCCAACATCATATCGCGGATCTGTGCTGCCAATTCGAAATCAAGCACTTCGACGGCTTCTTGCATTTGGCCTTGCAGTTTCTTGACCAGTTCCTTGCGCTCTTGGCGGTTGAGACTGGTGATGTCCACTTCCTTGTCTTCTTCCTTAGCCACAGCCTTGGTGACGGAGATAAGGTCACGGATTTCCTTTTTGATGGTTTGTGGGACAATGCCATGTTCTTCATTGTAGGCCAACTGAATCTGACGACGACGAGCCGTTTCATCGATGGCTTTTTGCATAGATTGTGTCATGGTGTCCGCATACATGATAACATGGCCTTCACTATTACGGGCAGCACGACCAATAGTCTGGATAAGCCCTCGTTCATTACGGAGGAAACCTTCCTTGTCAGCATCGAGAATGGCAACTAGACTAACTTCTGGCACGTCAATTCCTTCACGAAGGAGGTTGATTCCGACCAAGACATCAAAGACCCCCAAACGCAAATCACGGATAATTTCTGTCCGCTCCAAGGTCTTAATGTCCGAGTGCATGTATTTGACCTTGACACCCATTTCCTTAAAGTAGTCGGTCAAGTCTTCTGCCATCTTCTTGGTCAGGGTCGTGACAAAGGTCCGCTCTCCACGTTCCACACGCGCATTGATCTCACCCAAGAGATCGTCCATTTGCCCCATGGTAGGGCGTACTTCCACCTCTGGATCCAGAAGGCCGGTCGGACGAATAATCTGCTCGATCACGGTGTCCGTTTGTTCCATCTCATAGTCACCTGGTGTCGCAGACACATAAACGATCTGGTGGACATGGCTTTCAAACTCCTCACGACGCAGAGGCCGGTTGTCCAAGGCAGAAGGCAAACGGAAACCATAATTGACGAGCATCTCCTTGCGCGATCGGTCTCCATTGTACATGCCCTTGATCTGTCCCATCGTCATGTGACTTTCGTCAATCATGATGAGGAAATCTTCTGGGAAGAAGTCCAGAAGGGTGTACGGTGGCTCTCCTTCACTTCGTCCGTCCATGTGACGAGAATAGTTCTCCACGCCATTGGTGTAGCCCATCTCTCGCAACATTTCAATATCGTACTCGGTCCGTTGCTTCAGACGTTGGGCTTCCAAGAGCTTGCCTTCTTTTTCAAAGAGCTTTTAACTGCTCTTCTAATTCAGCCTGAATCTTAGCAATGGCCACTTCCATATGGTCGTCATTGGTCACAAAGTGAGTAGCTGGGAAAAATCGCCAAATGGTCTACTTCACCGAGAACTTGTCCGGTCAGAGCCTCCACCTCGCGGATACGATCAATCTCATCACCGAAAAAAACTCGACTCGAAAGGCATGCTCATCACGAGAAGCTGGGAAAATCTCCACCACATCTCCACGGACACGGAATTTGCCCCGTTGAAAGTCGATGTCATTGCGCTCAAACTGGATATCCACCAAATCGTTCAGCAGTTTATCACGAGAAATCTCGAGACCTGGACGCAGACTTACGACGCTATCCGCGTATTCCTTTGGCGAACCCAGACCATAGATACAGGAAACAGACGCGACGACAATGACGTCATTTCGTTCTAAAAGAGCTGAGGTTGCTGAGTGGCGAAGCTTGTCAATCTCATCATTGACCGAGCTATCTTTTTCGATATAGGTGTCACTCGATGGCACATAGGCTTCTGGCTGGTAGTAATCGTAGTATGAGACGAAATACTCGACGGCATTTTCAGGGAAAAATTCCTTGAACTCCCCATAGAGCTGACCTGCTAGCGTTTTATTGTGGGCGATGACTAGGGTCGGTTTATTGACCTGGGCAATAACCTGGCTCATGGTATAGGTCTTCCCCGTACCAGTCGCCCCCATCAAGATTTGGGCCTTTTCGCCACCTTCGATGTTATCCACCAACTGTTCAATGGCCTGCGGTTGGTCCCCAGATGGTTGGTATTTGGATACCAGTTTAAATTTGTTATCTGTAATTCGATTAATCATCTCTTTGTCCTCACATATATAGACCTTATTTTACCATAAATCACTAGAATTCTCTGAGATGAGGAATGAAGAGGGGAGACAACATGTTACAGAACGATCCCTTAAATTGGTACTTGAGCGAATTACAATCTAATTAATTGGACACGCATTAGCATAAAAACTAAACAAGACTCTCGCAATTACTTCGAAAGTCTTGTCTTTTATTCTAAAACCATGAAATACGTAATAAGAGGCTGGGACAAAAGTCCTAGCCTCTCAATTGTTTTTGGATTGTCGAGCAAGACGCAGTGGTTGAGTGGGCTCTATTACGCTGATTTCATCAGCTTTTACAGCCTACTCAACTGTGCGGAGGTGGGACGACGAAATCGAATTCTAACGAATTACCGATTTCTGTCCCACTCTCCCAAAATTAGAAAAGTTTGCTCATCAGTATCATTATTATTTATTACTTAACTTCTTGATTCCTTACCAAGAGGTAGAGAGTTGCTCCAAGTGAAAACATCAATTCAAGAGCATAAACACATAGTTGCAAGCAAGAAGCTCTCCCTAATAGTGTATCCGCAACAATATTATAAAACAGGTAACTAGTCAATGGTTCCACTACTCTTTCTATGAATGGTTGTACTAAAATAGGAAATAGCAATAAAATAGCTAAACTCCCCATTGGACTTTTGAAAAAATAGCTTAAGAAGTAAGAAATCAAAAAGTATTGGATGGAGCCAAACAAATAGAAACTGAAGATTTCTAAACTGACACCATTTTCGCTCCTATATAATTGAAACCATATAAGCAGTACAATGAAATACAAGGTTGATTGTAGTACTACATCACATAACTCTACGAACAGAATTCGAATTAAACTTAAGATCCTTTTTCCACTTACCAAATAAACTAGCTTTGTTTCGTGTGATTGTAACTCAACAAATGCATTAACACACCCAATACCAACAGAGAGCATTGAGGCAAAAACAAGAGCTTGCTTTATAGATAATTGTACAACAGTATCATTGATTGCAACTGGTAACACACCGAAGAGACACACAAAACCTATCAAAAGTGACTGTATAGCTATCTGGTACTTTACGGGTTTTAAACTATATTTTTTGACGATAAGACTAAAAAATATTCTTGCCATTCTTCCTCCCCATTCGAATCTTTTCTACAACCATTATGAACACCAAGAACAAGATCCCTTCTACTATTAAAAGTGTAATTCCATACAATTGGCTCGTTTGAGTCCCTTCAATTCGGCCAAAAGCAAATGACTTTGCTCCAATCAAAGGCAATAGATTTTCTATTTTAGAGGAAACTCCCCTTAGAATACCTGACAAACTGATAACTAATAATAAAACATCTGCAATTAATGAAGTCATTGATTTTTTCGTTACGATTACGAAAAGTAAAGCTAATAAAGTAAGAACGATTGCAAATATCATAATTCTTACCGTGACATCTAAGAACAAAGTCAATTCTAAATGATTCTTTAGAGTTGAATCTAGAAAAATGAGTAAGATAACAGCATTTACTATAGAAATTATTAAAGTAGAAAGTAACGATAGGACAATTGAACTTGCAATAAACCCAGTAAGACGAACTTTCCAGTTAGCAATCAATAACTGGCTAAAATAATCATCACCAAATTGATAATGGGTTGAATAAACAAGTGAAACAAGAATTGGCAAGAAAATAACACTTGCTTGGTAGGGTGAAGATAAGAGAGCATCTCTGACTGTATACACTGGATTCGATGATAACATAGATGGATCAAGCTTAACCGCCTGTCCATTTCCTTCTACTAAGGCATTTATCACCTGGATATTTTGAATTGTAAAAAATATGCTGACTCCCAAAATAAGAAAAAAAGTGAATTTAAAAGTAGGTAAACTACAATATTTATAGAGATCACTAAAAAAGGAACGCTTCAACATATTATTCACCTTCTTTCCCTTCGAGTGCCTTAAAATATGCTTTCTCAAAAGAGCCAAACTCTTTCAAAATATCTTTTGTAGAAGCATCAATAACAATTTTGCCATTAGAAATACCAACCAAATGATTTACAGTTAATTCTAACTCACTCATATAATGACTTGTCATTAATACAGTTTTACCTTCATTGACAAAAGACTGCAAAAAATTACGTACCCAGCGAATTCCTTCTGGATCTAGTCCATTGATTGGTTCATCTAAAATTAAGATGTCAGGATTGGCTAATAAGGCTGTCGCTAAACCAAGACGTTGCTTCATTCCTAATGAATAGTCTTTTACTTTTTTATTTTTAGCTTCACTTAACCCCACCAACTCTAAACATTCCTTACACCTATTTCTATCAACCCCACAAGCCAAGCCAATCCACCGAAGATGTTGAAATCCTGTTCTGGTTGGGTAAGGTTGGCAACTGTCAAGGAACGATCCAACAATACAAAAAGGATTATCTCCCAATTGAGAGTATTTTTTTCCATCGATCAACGCCATTCCCATTTGACTATTTTCTAAACCAAGTAAAATTCTGATTAAAGTTGATTTTCCAGATCCATTCGGTCCAATCAATCCAGTAATCTCACCTTTCTTAGCTTTGAAAGACACGTTTTGAAGGACAATTTTATTATTATATTCCTTATGTAGCTTTTGAATTGTTATCATTCATTCTTTTTCCTTTCTGGCTTTTAGTGAAATTCAACCTTCACTTGGAGCAAGTATAACAGGAGAAAATCAGGAAATTATCAGAATAATTATTTTCTTCATTTCTAACAAATTGCATTCTATATTTGCTATAATATGCTCATATAATTGGAGGAACTATGAAGTATAAAATTTTAGCCATTGACGATGATGAAAAAATCTTACGATTAATAGGGAATGCATTAGAAGCAAACAATTTTCACGTGGAAACTCGTAAAAATATAGAGGAGATCAATATCTGTGACTTTACTGGATTCGATCTAATTTTACTTGACGTCATGATGCCTATTTCTGGTTTAGAAATTTGTCGTTCCATTCGTCCACAAATTGCTACTCCAATCTTATTTCTAACCGCTAAAGATTTTGAAGAAGATTTACTAAAAGGAATACAAGCCGGAGCCGATGATTACATCACAAAACCATTCAGCATTAAAGAATTAATTGCAAGAATTCAAATGCATCTTCGTAGAGAAGAAAGATCACATCATGCCTCTAAAGAAGAGATGGATTCAAATATAGCTTTTTATCGAGATAGTCAAGAAGTTTATTATCAATCAAAGAGAATTTCATTAACTAAGCGAGAGTTTGATTTACTTTATCTTTTAGCAAAAAATGAGAACCGAATATTTAGCATAGAAGAACTGTACAATTACCTCTATCCTGTAGACTCTGATGCACAACTACGATCCATTACTGAATACATCTATCAAATCAGACAAAAATTTAAGATTCATCAAATTGATCCCATTAAAACAGTATGGGGAGGAGGATACAAATGGAAAAAGAATTGACAATCAAGCAACTCATTAAGCGTACCTACCTTAAAATCATTTGGCAATTTCTTCTATGTCTGATACTTTTTTACATAGTTCCAGCTCTTCTATCTTCTGTATCTGGAATTAATGAGAAAAATGCCAATCACTTTGCTTTATTTTTTAGCGTCAGTTCTTGGATTTATCTTTGCATCATTTTAATTTTTATCATTGTAATAAATATTAGACGGTTATTAACCAAGATTCAAAAAGAAATGAACATGGTTTATCATAGTGGTCTATATTTCACCAAAAATGAACATCACCATTTGCAGATTAAAGAATTTATTGAAACAAATGAACTAATCGAAAAAATGCAATCTGATATAAAAAATAGGATTGAACTTGAAAAAGAACAAAAAAAAGAACTCATGTTTCAAGTATCTAGCGCTGCACATGATCTACGAACTCCTCTAACTGTCATCAGAGGAAATGCTGAATTCTTACAATCTACCAAACAAACACCTCAAGTAATGGAATGTCTAAAAGATCTTGAGCAAGCAAGTATTCAATTAAACGATTATTTTAACCACTTCCTCCAATACTCCAAAACCTTTTACGACCATGATATTCAACTTGAAAACATATTAATTAAACAAGTAACTCATCAATTGAAAGAACATATCACTCCTTTACTCCCTAAAAATACACAATTTGTTTTTACAAACACAGTAACTCCATCAACACAAATTGCAATTCATTCCAATCTATTTTTCCGAGCAATCACAAATATCATTAATAATGCAATACAACATCAAAAAGAAAATGATGCACAAATCCAGCTAACAATTTCACAAGAAAATAGTCAATTAGTTCTAACTATATGGAATAACCAATCTAGTTTTTCAAAAAATATATTACAGAATGCTGGAAATCTTTTCTATAAAGATGACCAAGCAAGAACACCCTCTCAAGAAAGTCACTATGGACTTGGTTTATCTTTCGTAAAACGCGTCACGAAACTTCATAATGGAACGATGCATTTAGAAAATATTAATCATGGTGCACAAGTCAAACTAATCATTCCCATTATTATATAGAAAAAGCCGAACTCATCAATATGTGTTCGACTCAGAACTCAGACAAACGTCATTTTTGGTGTTTGTCTTTTTCTTATATGACTATCAGCCATTACACAGAGGTTAGTCATCAAACTTTTCTTTCCTCTCCCCTAAGCGATAAACAATCACTAGGGATACAAGAAGAACCAAAGTAGTGATAATCGATCCTTCTGCTCCAAATTCCCCTCCAGTCAACCAGTCAGGTCCTGACCCCATGGTAAAGCTGAAGATAGAGGCATCTGCGCCCGTCCCACTGACTTGAAAACCAAGGAGATTTCCTTGTACATAGTTCCAGGTACCGTGTTGGGCGACCACTAGCCAGATACTATCGGTGTAGACAAGGAGCAAACCAGCTAGCACTCCATCAAGGACGATATTTAGTACGGATAAGAAGGTCACCCCTGCATTCCCTAGATGAAGAAAGCCAAAGAGACTACTAGAAATCGCAATCGCTAAAGGCAAATTAGTTCTTGCTGCAATCCGAGTTAGGAGCCAACCCCGCGTCGCCACTTCTTCAGTCCCTCCTTGAAGGAGCCAAAATGGGAATAAGCCTAGAATAAAGAGGATGGGTTCTAAACTTAATTCATTCAGCTCAAAAGACCCGATTCCCCCCATCTGGTAGACAAGGGCAATCACACCCATTTGAAGCAGTGAAAGCAAGATCCCCCAACCTAGATACTTGAGCCAGTTCTTTTTTATAAAACCTAAAGTCGATAAGGGATTCTTCTCAATGAACTTCACCCAAAAAATAAAGAGTAAAAGAATAAATACGAAACTGAAGAGCTGATAATAGAGAATGTAATGGTAGAAGAACTCTTGAACACCTGCTCCCCCATCCCCTGGTGAAAAGAGTTCTACTAGAAACCCTAATCCAATTGAAAAAGGTCCAAGCAATTCATTCCCAAGCCAAAGCCCACCTTCAACAAATAGGAAGGTTAAAAAGACATAGAACAGTGTAGAAATGAGCACTGGCCATGTGGTGTTAGTTTTTATATCCTGAATGATCTTTCCTTTCTTCATCATCAGCCTCCATTTATCTAATAGTTCCATTGTAACAAAGAAAACCTGAGACTGCAAGACAATGTTATGTTAGAAAACCTAACATGAATTGGTTAGGTTTCTTGATTTTAGGTTTCATTTATGATATGATAATACTTGTAAAAAATAAATGATGAAATTCATACTTGTTTTCAGTATGAATTCTTTATTTTTTTGAGCCCTTTTGGGTATCCCTTCCATAGCTCTTCTTAAGACAACTGGATTAGATATAAAGGAGAACGAAATGAAGAAAAAAATATTAGCATGTTTGCTATTCTTGTTTCCACTATTCGCCTTTGCGAGTCAAGCACAGGCTGAAACTGTAAAAGTCGTTTTCGATACGGCATATGCGCCCTTCGAATTCAAAGACTCAGACCAAGTTTATAAAGGTATTGATGTTGAAATCTTGGACAAGGTCGCTGAAATCAACGGTTGGACCTTAGAAAAGTCATTCCCAGGCTTTGATGCAGCGGTCAATGCAGTTCAAGCTGGTCAAGCAGATGCCATTATGGCAGGGATGACTAAGACCAAGGAACGTGAGCAAGTTTGCGATGTCTGATACCTACTATGATACAAGAGTCGTGATTGCGACCAAGAAAGCAAATAAAATCACTTCCTATGACCAGCTTAAAGGCAAAACAGTTGGTGTCAAAAACGGAACAGCCGCTCAACGCTTCCTTCAGAAGAACAAAGATCAGTACGGTTATACGATCAAGACATTCGATACCAGTGATTTGATGAACAATAGTTTATCAACCGGTGCAGTGGATGCCATTATGGACGACCAACCTGTTATCGAATATGCCATTAAGCAAGGACAAGACCTTTCTATTAATATGGAAGGAGAAGCTGTTGGAAGCTTTGCTTTTGGGGTCAAAAAAGATGGGTCCCATGAAAACCTTATTAAACAATTCAATACTGCCCTTGCTCAAATGAAGAAAGATGGTACACTAGACCAAATTATTGAAAAATGGACTGGTAGCAGCCAATCATCTTCTTCAACAACGACTACCGCCAGCACTTCTGCTGTTCCTGAAACGAGCACTAAAGCTGGCCAAAAGGCGACTCCCAAGAAGAAAAAATACAAAATTTCTAGTGATTCCTCTTTTGCTCCCTTCGTCTTCCAAAATGATCAAAGTAAATACACTGGGATTGATATGGAATTAATTAAGGCGATTGCCAAAGACCAAGGCTTTACACTAGAAATTAGCAACCCTGGTTTTGATGCCGCCGTCAGTGATGTTCAGAATGGAAATGCGGACGGAATGATTGCCGGCATGACTGTGACAGATGCTCGTAAGGCAACTTTTGACTTCTCTGACCCATACTACACAACCAATTCGATTCTTGCCGTTCAAGAAAGTAGTAAAATTTCTTCCTACGAAGATCTAAAAGGAAAAACGGTAGGTGTCAAAAATGGGACTGCTTCTCAAACTTTCCTCGAGGAAAACAAGAGCAAGTATGGCTATAAAATCAAAACCTTCTCAGATGGGGCTTCTATGTATGACAGTTTGAACTCAGGTTCTGTAGCTGCCATCATGGATGACGAACCTGTTATCAAATACGCCATTAAACAAGGACGTAAATTCAAAACACCTATCGAAGGTACTCCAAGTGGTCAGATTGCTTTTGCTGTCCAAAAAGATTCTAATCCTGAGTTGATTGAAATGTTTAATAACGGTTTAGCCAACTTAAAAGAAAGTGGCGAATACCAAAAGATCTTGGATAAGTACCTTTCAAGCGATAGCGAAGAAAGCACAGAATCTACTTCAGTGGATGAAACGACTATCTGGGGCTTGCTCCAAAACAATTACAAACAATTGTTAAGTGGACTTGGTGTCACTATTGCACTAGCACTTCTATCATTTGCGATCGCTATGGTGATCGGGATCATCTTTGGAATGTTCAGTGTGAGTCCTTATAAATGGCTTCGTTGGACAGCTGAGATCTTCGTCGATGTCATCCGTGGTATCCCACTGATGATCCTTGCTGCCTTCATCTTCTGGGGAATTCCCAATTTGATCGAGTCCATGACGGGTCACCAATCCCCAATCAATGACTTCCTTGCAGGTACCATCGCTCTCTCCCTCAATGCTGCTGCTTATATTGCTGAGATTGTTCGTGGTGGGATTCAAGCCGTACCTGCCGGACAGATGGAAGCTAGTCGAAGTCTCGGGATCTCATACAGCAAGACCATGCGCAAGATTATCTTGCCTCAAGCAACCAAACTCATGCTTCCAAACTTCGTCAACCAATTTGTCATTGCACTGAAAGATACGACGATCGTGTCAGCTATCGGTTTGGTTGAGCTCTTCCAGACTGGTAAGATTATCATCGCTCGAAATTATCAAAGTTTCAAGATGTATGCGATCCTTGCCGTCTTTTACCTCGTCATCATTACCTTATTGACACGCTTTGCAAACAATTAGAAAAGAGGGCTAACTAATGGCTAAATTAAAAATTGATGTCCATGACCTCCATAAATATTACGGTAAAAATGAGGTCCTAAAAGGCATCTCAACAAAATTCTACGAAGGAGATGTGGTTTGTATTATCGGTCCATCTGGTTCTGGTAAATCAACCTTCCTACGCAGTCTTAACCTTCTTGAAGAAGTAACCAAGGGACAGATTACCGTGAACGGCTATGACCTGACTAATCCTAAAACCAACATTGATATCGTTCGTGAAAATGTCGGGATGGTTTTCCAGCATTTCAACCTCTTTCCTCATATGAGTGTTATTGAAAACATCATGTTTGCTCCTTTGGAGCACAAACGCATGAGTCGGGAAGAAGCTAGAAAACTAGCAATGGAACTCTTGGAAAAGGTTGGACTTGCAGACAAAGCTGACGTCAGTCCTGATAGTCTATCAGGTGGTCAGAAACAGCGGGTGGCCATTGCGCGTGGTTTAGCAATGAAACCTGATGTCATGCTCTTCGACGAACCGACTTCTGCCCTTGACCCTGAGATGGTCGGAGATGTACTCAACGTTATGAAAGACTTGGCTAAGCAAGGGATGACCATGATCATCGTCACCCACGAGATGGGATTTGCTCGCCAAGTGGCCAATCGTGTTATCTTTACAGCAGATGGGGAATTCCTCGAAGACGGCAAACCAGACCAAATCTTCGACAACCCACAGCACCCACGATTGAAAGAATTCTTGGATAAAGTGTTAAACGTTTAATAGAAATAAAAACTGGAGTTAAACCTCCAGTTTTTTTGTTGCACTATATTCTTAAATTTATCAAAAAAATTCTATAAAATGTGGAACTATTTTTCATCCAAATAACTTGCTAAATGACGCAAAAAACTATACCATAGTAGAGTATCTTTTGATCAAATATTTCATTTAAGGATTATTATGAAAAAATTATTAGAAAAGGTTAGTATCCTTTCTTTATCTCTTGTCCTAACGACGTCGTTTTCGATTTCTAGTGCCCTTCCCTCAATGTTTGAATACTATAAGGACCTTCCAAAAAGTCAAATCGAACTCTTAGTATCTCTTCCATCAGCAGGGATTATGGCCACTCTTTTCCTCAATCCCTTTATTGAACGCTTCTTGGATGAGAGGAAGATGATTATTAGCGGACTCTCGATTCTCTCCGTTTCTGGGATGGTTCCTTTCTTTAACCAAGCCTATCCCATCCTTTCATCTCTCGTTTAATCTTTGGGATGGGAGTTGGATTGATCAATGCCAAAGCTATCTCCATTATCAGCGAACGCTACCATGGTCGTGAACGAGTGCAAACTCTTGGCTTTAGGGGATCTGCTGAGGTTGTTGGGACAGCCCTGATCACCTTATTGGTGGGTTTTCTCCTCCAATTTGGATGGACTACTAGTTTTCTAGCTTACGCTGCTGGTTTTCTTGTCCTTTTCCTCTTCATGATTTTTGTTCCTTATCATCATCTTGAAGAAGAACACCATGTCCAAACCAGTCAAAAAGAACCTCTAAAAAAAGAAGAGTGGCGTTTAACCATTATTTTAGCAATCCTAGCTGCAATGATTGTTCTTTGTAATGTTGCAGTTACACTTCGTATTCCAAGTATTGTTGCCTACACCTTTAAGGACCAGCACAACTCCTCCAGCTTAATTCTTAGTGCCATGCAATTAATTGGGATTCTAGCAGGAATTACCTTCTCTGGATTTGTCCACCTATTCAAAACAAAGTTAATAACTTACGCTGGAATTGCCTATGGTCTTTCATTACTAGCAGTTGCCCTCTCTCCGAATATTTCAGTTCTGGCCTTTTCTGCTCTTATCTCTGGCTATACCTATAGCACTGCTCTTACCATGGTTTTCCAAATCTTATCAGCTAATATTCCACCTCAACGTTTAAATCAAGTAACCTCAGTAGCTGTTTTGGGTTGTAGTACTGGGGCAGCCATTACTCCATTTGCACTCACCTTCATTGGTCTCATTTTACAAAACAATGCCTTTATCTTTACGATCTTAGGATTGGCTATGGCACTCCTATCCTTTTCTCTCCTCTATCTATTAAAGGATTATCATGAATAAACAAGCAAGACTGGATAGGCCTCCAGTCTTTTCGATTTCCCAATTTCTAAAATGAAGCTAGATAGAAAAAGCCATCATCACACTGAAAACCAACGGACGGAAAGCAAATGATATTAATCCTTCCATCAATCAATGGTTGTTTAGGTCCCCAGCCATCTCTTTAAGTCGATAACTTTTGATTGTAGATAGAGTTTCTAACTGGAAATCTTTGAATGATCAAACACTATTTCGACTTCTTTTAAAGTTACGTGAAAAATCTAACCTAATTTGACAAACAACGAATGAAAATAATAAAATATAGATATAAAATAACATTCCCCTTAAGGAGGTTTAATGATGATTAGACAATCTAAGAAACTCTTTCTTGGTCTGCTCTCTCTTCTTGCTGTTTTTGTAATTGCTGGATGTGTACGGAACCAAGCTTTAGATAAAAATGCCAATAACGTGCAACAGACGCAAAAAGAAAATAATCCATCAACGCTTACTGGTGAATGGGAATCAGTTGATGAACTCGAATCGCTTCAAAAAGCATTTTTCTTTAAAGGAGTTCAACCGTTGACTTTTGGACGATTCATCGAAGCGTTTAAAGACTTCAAGATGAAACTGAAAGTCGATGGAGACTATGCAACCATTAGCTATAAGGAAGATGTAGAGCCTTTCGCAAAAGCTTTCTACTCTATCGCAAAAGACAAAGATAAATACACTGAAGATGAATTCGTTAAAATGTTATTCGGTGCTCAAACTGAGTTTGCTTCAACCTTCAAAAAATATACCGTAAGTATGGATGAAAAAACGGGTATTTACAGTTATGCTGCAAAAGGAACCATTGATGAACAAGAAAAAAAAAGTCACCTTCCCTGAGGGATTTACGATTTTTAACTCATTCCAATATTCTGTAGATGAGCGTCAAACTCCTGTAACCTTTAGCTACGAAATTAAAGATGGCATTCTTTATTTATATGATGATGCTAGAAACGAAGATGGCCTTCCAGTTCGTTTTGAATTGCGCTTCAAGCCAGTTCAAAACCAAGAAAAGAAATAGATAGGAGAAGCTACTATGTTTAAAAAATATTTAAAACCATTATTGATTGTATGCTGCTCTCTCTTCTTTATCGCTGGATGTGGAAACAGCAACACACCATCAACTCAATCCACTACTGAAAAAAACGTCACTTTAGATGGGAAATGGGAAGCAATTGACTTCAGAAGTACGATCGAACGAAGCATGGGTTACCAACAATTCGACGAAGAACAACCTATGCGTTTCAGTTATTCTGATGGATGGAAAGATCTAGCACCAACATTAAATATTTCTGGTGATGCTGTTGAATTCGAATATACTGCTTCAATGAAAAAACCTTTAAGTACGTTTTATGATTACTTTAAGAAAACAGATCCAGATACAGATATAACAAAAGAAAAATATCTTGAAGCCCGTTTTTACAAACTAACAAAACAATTTCAATCTACTACGAATAATACTTTAGAATATGATACTGCTAATTTAACCGTTCATGGTCTTCTGAAAAACGGAAAAATCGATACAGATAATCAAACGATCACATTCCCCGAAACTCCAAACATTATAGAGTTGGTAAAAATTTCTATTGGGAATGTAACTAGTGAGAAAACATATCACTATACTCTTGAAGGTGATCTTCTAACATTAACATTAGAAGATCGCGATGAAAATAATGATTTAACAGCGTATTTCAAGGTCAAGTTTAAAAAAATTGCAGACGCTGATTCTAAATAAAAAAGTTTTACAGATAAAACTACACCCTAAAAGATTGATCATGGAATCTACCTTTTAGGGTGTTTCTTTATAGTAAACGTCTTCGGATAAATCGAAAAGGACTTCATTCTGTAGAATACAAAACAAAGACCTCTGATTAAATTATTTTTCTAACTATATAATGAAAGTTCAAATAGAAATTGCTTTTCTATTAACTAATCTGTTGCTGAGTTGATTGCATATTATAGTAGACACCTTTAAGTGCCATCAACTCCGTATGATTCCCATGTTCAACAATATCTCCATCCACCATGACCAGGATGAGATCCGCATTTCAATCGTAGAAAGGCGATGGGCGATCACAAAGCTGGTCCGACCCACCATCAGCTTATGAAAGGCATCCTGGATGAGCAACTCCGTCCGCGTATCAATGGAAGATGTTGCCTCATCTAGTATCAGAATCTTAGGCACTGCAAGAAAGACCCGAGCAATGGTCAAAAACTGTCTTTGGCCTTGAGAGAGGGAGTCTCCCGCATCGGCTAGATAGGTATCATAGCCATCTGGAAGCTGTTGAATAAAGAAATCAGCATTGGCAGCCTTAGCTGCTTGAATCACGTCTTCCCGACGAGCATCTGGTCGACCAAATGCGATATTCTCATGAACGGTCCCCACCTTGAGCCAAGTCTCTTGAAGGACCATCCCAAACTGATTACGGTAACTAGCTAAAGTATAGCTAGTTACAGCTTCTTGATCCAAGAGCAAGCGCCCCTGATCGACCTCATAAAACCGCATGAGAAGGTTAATCAGTGTGGATTTTCCAGCACCTGTTGGTCCAACAATGGCTACCTTGCTAGCTGGTGGGATAGAAATGGAGAGATCCTTTATGAGGGCCTGATTAGGTCGATACCCAAAACTGACACGATCAAATTGGACAGCTCCTTCTACAGCCTCTTCTTGCAAATCTTTCTTGCCACTTTCTTTCACTTCCTCTTGATCCAAGACACTATAGAGCCGTTCGGCACAGGCCAAGGCACTTTGCAACTCAGCAAGAACAGATGAGATGTCATTGAAGGGTTTGGTATACTGATTGACATAGTTGAGGAAGGTCACCAACTGGCCAACAGTAAAGCCAGTACCCGATAGGATGCGGAAGGCTCCAAATCCCGTCACCAACGCATAAATCAGGGCATTGACAAAGCGAGTCGCAGGATTAACGGTAGAGGAATAAAAAATCGCCTCTTGAGAATAACCAGCATAGTCGCCATTGATCTCAATAAACTTGTCTTTAAACTGACCCTGTGCATTAAAAGCTTGGAGTAAGCTTTCTTGACTGAGAGATTCTTCAATCATCTGCGTCTGAGCCCCACGTGCTTGGGTCTGCATCCGAAAGAGATGGTAGGAACGCTTGGCAATAAAACGAGCGATAAAGAGTGATAAAGGAGTCAGGATCAAAACCATTCCCATCATCATCCAATCCAATCGGGCCATACTCGCGATGGTCACTAGAATCGTGAGAAGACCAACAAAGAACTGATTAAAGACCATGAATAGACCATTGTTCAGTTGTTCAACATCAGTTGTCAACCGACTGACCAAATCCCCAGCACCTTGACGATCCAGGTAAGATAAAGGAAGGACATGGACTTTCTGGATGACCTTCTCCCTTAAGTCTTTACTGTAGCGATAGATCATCTGATTGTAAACCAAGGGATTCAACCATTGAATCAGACTTGAAAAAAGAATTACTAGACCCATTTGTAAGATAAGTGGGATCAAGAGATGGGCTGAATCAGGGAGCACCACTAAGTCAACTGCCTGCCCAATTAGGATGGGTATATAGACGGTTAACAAGACTTGTAAGATCGTTCCCAGACTGGCTAAGATGAGCCAGATGGGCTGTTTGCCTATATCAGCAAGCAAGCGCCGTAAATAAGTCTTCTCTTTCATTCTGTCCCCTCCTCTCTTTTCTGTTGGGAGAAATGAATCTCTTGGTATAAAGGATTGGTTGCCACCAAGTCTTCATGCTTTCCTAAGCCGACCTGTTTGCCTTTATCTAAGACGAGAATTTGCTCAGCGCTTCGCAGACTATTGGTCCGTTGCGAGATGAGGATGAGACTTGTCTCCGTCAATTCCTCTTTTAGTGCCTTTAAAAGCCATGCTTCTGTCAAATAGTCCAAGGCTGAAGTGGAATCATCCAACACCAAAAATGGAGCTTTGCGAAGGACAGCTCGAGCAATGGTCAGACGTTGCCGTTGCCCCCCAGAAAAATTTCGTCCAAAAGCTTCTACGGGAGCGTCTAGCCCCCCTTCTTTCTCACGGACGAAATCAGCTGCTTGCGCAACTTCCAAGGCCCACCACAACTGCTCTTCATTCGGCTCCTCGTTTAATCCCAGCGTTAGATTGGAACGAATACTTCCTTTAAAGAGTTCTGCTTTTTGAGGAACTACTGCTACCCAGTCACGCCACTGACCAAGGGTCTTGGGACTTTGTCCATTTTTAAAGACACTTACACTACCCTGGCTTGGGCCATAAAGATGACCTAGCAATTGAACCAGAGTGGACTTCCCAGATCCTGTCCCTCCAATGATTCCTAAGGTTTGTCCCTTGTTCAAAGATAAGTGAATGCCTTCTAAAGACGGTTTTGCCGCTAAGGGATAGGTAAAGACAAGATCTTTGATCTGGAAAGCCAGTTGAGGATTTGAAGCAGATAGCTCATCTAACTCTTGATCCAAATCTTCACTCTTCTCATCAAAGACTTGGACAATCCGACCAGCAGCAATATAGCTTTGGTTGAGCGAGGTCACTAACATGGCTAACTTCAATAATTCCGTTAAGATTTGAAGCAGATAATTGACCAAGGCTACCAACATTCCTTGACTGAGCTTCCCCATTTGAATGGAGGCTTGTCCCTGCCAAAGAATACAAATCAAAGTCCCGTTCACGACTAAGAAGGTCAGAGGACTAATCAAACTAGACCATTTGGATACTAGTAATTGCCATTTGGTATAGTCTTGGTTGATCTCATTAAACTCTGCTTCTTCATGAGCTGCTTGCCCAAAAGCGCGGATAACCCTCATTCCTTGTAACTGCTGACGCGTGATGGTAACCATTCGATCCGTTATCTTCCTGATGCGTGCATAAAGAGGATTGACCAGACGAGACATAACGACAATGATAAGGATCAAGAGAGCAACCATTCCAATAAACCACATTGTCAATTGCGGACTAATAGTGAAGGCCATAAAAATAGATCCAAACACGACAATAGGCGCTCTGAGGAATAGACGTAAAAATAGATTAATCCCCGTTTGAATCTGATAAGTATCACTCGTTAAGCGCGTCACGAGACTAGAGGTGGTTAAACGGTCTCTTTGCTCCTTAGACAAGCTAAGAATCTTCTCATATAGGTCATTGGTCAATTCCTTGGTATAGCCAACAGCTGCCTTTGATGAATAATATTGGGCCGTAATCGCTACAAGAACGCCAAAAGTAGCAAAAACAAATAAGAGACCAACCACCCCAAGCATTCCACCTTGGTCCTGACGGGGAATCAGCTGATCGACAAGCTGGGCAATTAAAAGTGGAACCAGTAATTCAAAGCTTGCTTCTAACAACTTGAAAAACGGTCCCAGTATGGTTTCTTTTTTATAATTCCTGAAGTATTTCAATAAGTCTTTCATACTACTAGTTTCTCTTTCTAATGGATGTACTTATTTTACCACAATTTAGAAAGAGAGAAAAACTCTCCCTGCAAAGCAGAGAGAGTTGAAAAACGACCCAATGTACGTCAGGAATATTATTCCGTCTTTGCCCCCTTATTTAATAGCTTGCCCATTTTCCCTAATCCAATCAGTAAGAGAGGGTAAGAAAAAAGTGTTATCAGGCCTAGCACAAGAAAAACAGCTACAAATCCACAAGTATCGATCAACCAACCAGTCAGTGGAAAGATCACAATCATAGACAAACTAAACATCATCGAATTGATACTCAGCATGGTTGCTCGTACGCTAGAAGGCAAATAAGCTTGTAAATCATTGTAGTAAATGGGTTGATACACTGCATAAAGGGCATTGGTCAAGAGATAGACACTCAGATAGGCGAAGGGAGTCTTGAAAACTACCAAAAGCAAGGCCAAACCTGTCAGTGCAACCAGAATTGGAAAGACTTGATTGCTATTCCATTTCTTCCCAATTTGACTAGCTAGATAGACCGCTAGAAGATTGAATCCACTACCAATCAACATGATGAGCGAAACTTGCCAACTGACTAGGTCACTGATTTTCTGTTGGTAGTAAAAATAAAACATACACATGATGGTTCCTACCAGCTGATAGGTGAACATCCAGTAAAACAAGACTGGTTTCTCCTGCCACTCTTGTTTCACTACCTCCAATATACGCTTTATGGTCAAGTGATTTCTTTCACCACTCTTGCTCTCTGGCTCTTTCATCAGAAAAATAAGGAGAATGGATAGCAAGGATAGTCCAATAGCAATCAGATAGGTCCAAGCTAAGGCTCCGTGAATAAAGAAGCCTGCCACAACTGTCCCTAGGGTTCGGGTGACTTCTGCTACACCAGACAAAAAGCTAGAAATCTGAAGATATCGGTCCTTTTGACCCGCTTCAACCGCCGAATCATATAAGAAAGCGGTGCTGGTCCCCGAGTCAAAATTGTAGGACCAAGCATTAATCATCATCGCAATCGCATAGATCCAAAAACTCCCCTGACCAAACAAAATCAAGATAGAGGACACAATACTGGCCAAGCGAGCCAAATAGAGATTGGTCTTGTAACTAAATCGATCAGCCAACATACCAGATGGGATTTCACACAAGAGACTGGTCCCATGAAAGATACTTTCTAGTAAACCGATTTGAAGCAGGGAAAGACCATTCTGAATGAAATAAAATCCAAAAACTGGTAATTCCAAAATAAGATGTGAATTCCAGACCTGCTAGGAGTGGAATATTGCCTTTGTAAGTTCTTTTAAACATTGTTTTCTCTCTTTCCATATGTAGTATGACTGTTTCTAAAAGACTTACTTAGAGTTGCCTACATTTTCTCCACCTCATTCATTTAAAGTAATACTCAATGAAAATCAAAGAGCAAACTAGGAAGCTAGCCGCAGGCTGTACTTGAGTACGGCAAGGTGAAGCTGACGTAGTTTGAATTTGATTTTCGAAGAGTATAAAAAAGCCAGACGGCGTTTTTATGGCTATTAAGGTTTGATACGGTGCAACATACGTGGGAATGGAATGGCTTCACGGATGTGTTTTGTACCTGCTGCAAAAGTCACCATACGCTCGATACCAATACCAAATCCACCGTGTGGGACTGTACCGTATTTACGAAGGTCAAGGTAGAATTCATACTCTGTACGATCCATTCCAAGTGATTCCATCTTAGCGACAAGGGCATCGTAGTCTTCCTCACGCATTGAACCACCGATGATTTCTCCGTAACCTTCTGGTGCAAGCAAGTCTGCACAAAGGACGCGATCTGGGTTACCAGGAACTGGTTTCATGTAGAAGGCCTTAATGTCTGCTGGATAGTTGATCACAAAGGTCGGTACACCAAAGTGGTTTGAAATCCAAGTTTCGTGTGGTGAACCAAAGTCATCTCCATGTTCCAAATGTTCGTAGTCAGCATCTTCGTCGTTTTCATGCTCTTGCAAGAGGTCAATCGCTTCGTCATAAGTAATGCGTTTAAATGGCTCAGCAATGTAGCGTTTCAAGAGCTCTGTATCACGTTCCAAGGTTTCCAAGGCTTGAGGAGCACGATCTAGAACACCTTGAAGCAACGCTTTAACATAAGCTTCTTGCAAGTCAAGTGACTCGTCGTGTGTCAAGTATGAGTACTCCGCATCCATCATCCAGAACTCAGTCAAGTGACGGCGAGTTTTTGATTTCTCCGCACGGAATACTGGTCCAAAGTCAAAGACGCGACCAAGTGCCATAGCACCTGCTTCAAGATAAAGCTGTCCTGATTGGCTCAAGTAAGCTGGTGTTCCAAAGTAGTCTGTCTCAAAAAGTTCTGTAGAGTCTTCTGCAGCATTTCCTGAAAGGATTGGGCTATCAAATTTCAAGAAGCCATTCTTGTCAAAGAACTCATAAGTTGCATAAATGATTGCGTTACGAATTTGCATCACTGCTACTTGTTTGCGTGAACGCAACCACAAATGACGGTTGTCCATCAAGAAATCTGTACCGTGTTCTTTTGGAGTGATTGGGTAATCTTGAGATTCACCGATGACTTCAATGTCTGTAATATCCAACTCATAACCAAATTTTGAGCGCTCATCTTCTTTGACAATCCCAGTCACAAAGACAGACGTTTCTTGGCTCAAGCGTTTGATGGTATCAAATTTTTCAAGACCTACTTCTTCACCGAATTTTTCGATAAAGTTTGGTTTGAAAGCTACACCTTGGAAGAAGGCAGTCCCGTCACGCAATTGCAAGAAAGCAATTTTCCCTTTTCCTGATTTGTTAGCAACCCAAGCACCGATAGTCACTTCTTGACCGACATAGTCTTTAACTTCAATGATGGTAATCCGTTTTGTCATAATACATCTTCCTTTTCTCGTTAAACTTGTCCAAAGACATGATCACCTTTCATTTTACCACAAATAAGAGCCGATAGCTATCTCTCACAAACTAAAATCCACCTTTTTTTAACGAAAACTGACTTTTTTAAAAAAAGGCAATCATCTTTTTCAAATTCTTGAACCGAATTAAATATTTTATCCTATATTTTGATTTTTCAAAGGAAAATTCAGTCATTTTATTTCTTTATAGAAGCCATTTTTAACAACTAAAAAGCTTACAAGTTATACTATCAGTTTCTATAAGGAGGAATATATGAAAAAGAAAAATCAACTCACCACGGGATTGTGTGCAACTATATTGGCCCTCAGTCTCGCAACAACCACTCTAGCAGATGAACATACGCTTCCTAGTGCAGAACATCAGGATGGAACTTCTCTCGTTCCTGTTTCGACTGAAAGTTCAGAATTAGTAGCTTCGCCTGTTGAAGAATCGACAACAAGTCTAGTTACACCAGTAGATCCACGAATCTCTGAAGTTCGTGTGATCCATCGTCGTCGGACTCTGAAACCAGACTTTTCTCCAGTTGCTAGTTCAACAGATGTCGTCTACAAAACAGTTGAAACCCGTGCTATTACCGAATATGACATCTCTGGAAATGGCCCAGCATCGGTTACAAACGAAAATGGAAATCATAGTACCGCATAAGATACTTTGATTTAGGTGCTAAAAATGGTTTTGCATACAATAGCGCTCCCGAAAAAGGTTCTGCTACAGCACCAGTCATTTAAGTCATCCATCTCTATGATGATATCGATCTGAATCCAGACGTTATGAAACGAGCTCGTTTTGTGGATAAAACTGGACAAGAGATTGCCCCTTCCCAAGAAAATAGCGTCGAGCGTAGCCTTGATTTGGCTTATGAAGCGGGTCTTCCAACAGCACCCGCTCAAATCCAAGCCAATGGAAAAACGTATACTTTCCAATCTGCTGACAAAGAGGAATTGACTTCCCATAAACTCCATATTTCTAACCTGGTTACTGTAACTTATTTCTATAAAGAAGTCACCACACCAGTTGTTGAGAAACCGGTAACTCCTTCAGTTCCAGAAAAACCTGTTCAAAAACTCCGTTTTCCAAAAGGAAATAACGGAGTGAAAACACGCGTACCTGTTAGCAAGAAACCTCAAACGAAACCTTCTAGTCCTGAAGGCAAAAAACTTCGCCTTCCCAAAGGAAACAATGGGGCCAAAACTCGTGTGCCTGTAAAAAAAGGGAACACCATTCTTTCTGTCGATTACTTATAATTCTAAAGAAAAGAGAGTGGGACAGAAATCGGTAATTCGTTAGAATTCGATTTCGTCGTCCCACCTCCGCACAGTTGAGTAGGGCTGTAAAAGCTGATGAAATCAACGTAGTAGAGCCCACTCAACCACTGCGTCTTGCTCGACAATCCAAAGACAATTGAGAGGCTAGGACTTTTGTCCCAGCCTCTTAATTTTTAATTTTCCATAAATTGATGCAAGCGACGAATAGCTTCCTTCAGGGTCTCCATGTCAGTTGCATAGCTAAGACGGACATTTTCTGGAGCTCCAAATCCAGCTCCTGTAATAAGGGCAACCCCCACTTCTTCTAGAATGGCAGTTGCAAACTCTGTCACATCCGTATAACCTTTCATCTCCATGGCTTTTTTGACATTTGGGAAGAGATAGAAAGCTCCCTGTGGCTTGATCACATCAAAACCTGGAACTTCGCACAAAAGAGGATAAATAGTGTTCAAGCGCTCCTCAAAGGCTTGACGCATCACCTCTACTGAGTCTTGTGGCCCTGTCAAAGCTTCAATCGTAGCATACTGAGAAATAGCTGTCAGATTGGAAGTTGTCTGACCGGTTAGTTTACTCATGGCTGCAATGATTTCTGGGTCACCAACAGCATAACCAACCCGCCAACCAGTCATGGCATAGGCTTTTGAAACCCCGTTGATGACAACAGTTTGTTTGCGGATAGCTTCGGATAAGCTAGAGATTGGAACGAACTCATTCCCGTTATAGACCAGACGACCATAGATATCATCTGCTAAGATAATAATGTCATGCTCAACAGCCCAATTTCCAATGGCTAAGAGTTCTTCCTTGCTATAAATCATCCCCGTCGGGTTAGATGGAGAATTCAAGACCAAAACCTTCGTCTTTTCCGACCGAGCTTCTTCCAATTGTTCAACGGAAACTTTAAAATCATTGACTTGGTGCCCCTTGACATAGACAGGAACACCTTCTGCCATAAGAACTTGGTCCCCGTAACTAACCCAATAAGGTGTTGGAATGAGCACTTCATCGCCAGGATTGACCACAGCCATAAAGAAGGTATAAAGCGAGAACTTAGCTCCTGTCGCAAAGTAACTTGGTTTGGTGAAACGGAGTAGCCATAGTAGCGTTCGAAATACGTATTGACGGCAGCCTTTAATGCAGGCAGGCCGGAAGCAACCGTATAAAAGGAGGCCCGTCCATCACGAATGGCTTCTACTGCAGCATCTTGAATGTTCTCTGGAGTGTGAAAATCAGGCTGCCCCAAGGTTAGGAAGAGGACATCTTTCCCCTCTGCCTTTAGTTTTTTCGCCTTAGCATCACTAGCCAAGGTGACACTTTCCTCCATTTTTAAAACACGATCAGAAATTTTCATAGCAACCTACTTTCTACTGGGGGCTTCCTTTGCTTCCCCACAATGACATTTAAATGACAAGGAATTAACTAGTAACAATACACTTATTATACACCATGTTGAAGCGAGGGAGCAAGGATTTTACTAGCTTTTCTCTAGTTCTCATCACAAGCTCGATCCTTTAATTCTTAAATAGTTTGAACATAAAGTTAACAGAGAAATCTTTTCTGTTGAGAATATTTTTATTTGTTACTGACCTGTAATAAATTTGACAATAAGCCTTAATGCCGTCTAATACTATTTATTGATAAAATAGATGTATGAAGAAATTAGAGAAATTATTTGAAGAAGCCCACACAGATTTAAAAACAATGATCGTCTTTCACAAGGCTGAAAGAACCCTTCGAGCAACAGAATCCCATGTCTTTAAAGACCATCAATTAACACCGACTCAATTTCAGTCTTAGAAACCCTCTATAGTAAAGGAGATTTGCGGATTCAAGACCTAATTGATAGCATCCTTGCTACGTCAGGGAACATGACAGTAGTGATTCGTAATATGGTTCGTGATGGATGGATCAAGCGAGAAACGGATCCCGATGATCGTCGTGCTAGTATCGTTTCTTTGACTGAAAAGGGGCGTAAGAAAATTATCGAAGCCCTTCCTGATCATGTCTCCAATGTTCAAAAACTCATGAAAGTCTTTACTGAGGAAGAGCAAGTTCAACTCCAAACTCTCTTAAAAAAATTTAAAGGTGTGAATTAAGTGTAAAAGTCTCCCTAGCTATGTTGATTAAGTCGACCTGATCTTATGTAGATTCAGCGAACGACTTTTTTGACATGGCTTTTTTATTTCATCATTGAAAAAACTAGTAGTAACAAACCTGTCTACTAGTTCTTTACTTCTTTATGGAGCTAATTCGGCAAAGCTTTCACATAGACTAATTGATTATCTGTTGACAAATCAGCTCTATAGCCAAAACCAGCAAAACTTAAGTTCTTCATCTCTTCTACCGTATTGAGCTGTTTCTCTATTAAGGCTGTCACAAAAGCACCACGCGCTTTCTTTGAAATTGTCGAGTGAACCTTTAACTGACCATTTTTCTCTTCTAGGAATTTAAAGGTCACCATCCGATTCTGAATCTCCTTAGAAAAGACTGTTTCAAACTCACTGGAAAGTAAAGAAATAATCAGGTCTTCGTCCTGAAGGGCTTGATCATAGCTAGCCTTCCAAAAAGTCTTTAAGGATTTCCCCTGAACCTTGAGCTTCATTAAAAAGTCTAACCGATGGGGAGCAATCGGCTCAAGGGCTGGAATCACCCCATAAAGAGCTGAGGTGATTAAGAGGTGCTCATTCACGTAAGCTTCTTCTGCTTCTATCCAGTCTGTTCGGCGAATATTTCGATACATGAGGCCGTCAAAGAGCTTCAAAGCCGGATAGGTCTTAGCTGTACCAGACTTGAGCGCTTGGATCCGCTTCTCTTCTTCACTTGCTCGCTCTTCAGAAATCTTATAAAGTGAGGCTAACTCTTCTAGAGATAATGAAGCTAAGGCATCGATGACCTCTTGTGTCTCATTTGATACAGGATTCCCCGTTTTTTCTAGGGTATCCAGATTCATTTCTTTTGCAGTTGGAATTAATAGTTTCATAGAATTATTGTACCATATTTCATTTTCGCTTGACATAAAATCATCAACATGTTATCATCTGGTTATGAAAACTAGATATTAAAGAGGTAACAACTATTTATTCAACTACAGTTATCCCAAGTGGGAAGAAATTCCTGATATTGACCTTTATTTGGACCAAGTCCTCCTCTATGTCAATAAGGTTTGTGCACCTTTTATCTCAGAAACAGACAAGGGCTTGACTGCCTCCATGGTCAATAATTACGTTAAACACGGCTATCTGCCAAAACCAGATAAGAAGAAATACAAGCGACAGCAGGTTGCCCGTCTCATTGCAATTACGACCTTAAAAACGGTCTTTTCCATCCAAGAGATTGCAGCAACTTTGAACCTCTTGCAGAGTCAAGCCGATTCCGCAGACCTCTATAATAGTTTTGTAGACTTTCTTCATGAAGAGAAAGAACCTTTGGCACCTATTATCGGATCTGCCTGTCGTACCGTGCTACTCTACCAAGAAACCCTATCCTATATCCATGTTCATTCTGAGGAGGAAAAATAAAAGTGAATTATGCTAGTAAATTAAGTAAACGATTATCCTTTGGAGAGGAAGTCGCAAATAGTGTCACCCATGCTGTCGGTGCCGTTTTGATGCTCTTTCTCTTACCAACTTCTGCTATTTATAGTTATGAAACACATGGGACTCTATCAGCTGTCGGGACTTCTATTTTTGTCATCAGTCTCTTTCTCATGTTTCTCTCATCGACCATCTACCATGCTATGGCCTATGACTCACCTCAGAAGTATGTCCTTCGAATCATCGATCACTCCATGATTTATATTGCCATTACAGGTAGCTACACACCCGTCGTCCTTTCTCTCATGAACAACTGGTTCGGTTATGCCATTATACTGATTCAATGGGGGACGACTATTTTTGGGATACTCTACAAGATTTTTTTGCTAAGAAGGTAAATGAAAAAAATTCAGCCTGGCCTCTATTTGATTATGGGTTGGTTGGTGATTTTTTTATCATCCCGCAGATCATTAGCCAAACAAGTCCAACCTTCTGGGGCTTGATGCTGATGGGTGGCCTATGCTACACCGTAGGAGCTGGATTCTACGCCAAAAAGAAACCATATTTCCACATGATTTGGCATCTCTTCATCTTAGCAGCTTCTGCTCTCCAATATTTCGCGATTGTGTATGTCATGTAAGACAGTGACTCTCTTATAGGGAGTCACTTTTTAGTTGCTTTTTTTACACCCAATTGACTACAATAAAGAAAAAAATTGTACGGGGACAGTTATGACGACCAAATACCAAAAAGATTTTTTTACAACCTTGAAAAACCAGATTGACCAGGGAATTCTAAAAAAACTGGGGACCGCCTCCCTTCCGTTCGCCAACTAGCCAGTCAGTATGCCTGCAGTAAGGATACCGTCCAACGGGCCCTGCTCGAACTCAGCTACAAGAACTACATCTATGCCAAGCCCCAAAGTGGCTATTATGTCTTGGAGGAAGAGACTGGAAAACACACCGACCTGCCTCTTAGCCTCAAGGAAGATCGCTTTCAGGCCTTTGAAGACTTTCGGACTTGTATCAACGAAACCCTTGTCGGTCGTGATAATTACCTCTTCAACTACTATGAAAAACAGGAAGGTCTAGTCGATCTCCGTCAGTCTATTGCATCCCTTCTTCGAGAAGATGCCATTTATACCCAGGAGAAACAAATCGTTATCACCTCAGGAACTCAGCAAGCCCTCTACCTTTTAAGTCAGGTCGCCTTCCCGAACCAAAAAGAAGAAATCTTAGTAGAGCAGCCAACCTACTATCGTATCAATAAGCTCATAAAAGATCAGGACTTGCCTTACCAAAGTATTAGTCGTTCGCCCAAAGGAATTGACTTTGATCAATTGGAAACGATCTTTAAAACCGGCAAGATAAAATTTTTCTATACCATTCCGCGCCACCATTACCCGCTGGGACATAGTTATAGCAAGCAAGAGAAGGAACAGATGTTAGCCTTAGCAAAGGTTTATGATGTCTATATTGTCGAAGACGATTACTTGGGGGATTATGATCCACATTTTTCTCCTAGCTTTCATTACCTGGATGCATCCGACCGAGTCATCTACATCAAGTCTTTTTCTACCAGCCTCTTCTCTGCCCTTCGGATCACTTCTATGGTCCTGCCCCAAGCCCTCCTTGCTCCTGTCTTAAAACTGAAGGGAACACTTGACTACGAAAGTAACTTGGTCATGCAGAAGGCCTTGAGCCTCTATATTGACAATGGCATGTTTGCCAAAAATAAAGGTCTACTTCACCAACAGCAAGCCATCCAAACAGAGCAGGCTACTTCTCTTCTCTATCAACATTCTCTCCCCATTCCCGCTTGGCCTGTCATTGGGGGAGTCTTGCTAGATTTGAGTCAAGTTTCTTCGATTGCACGACTAAAACACAGTGGACTTCCCCTTCGCTTCTTTGAACCAGCCTATATCCAAACTTGTCCCTATGCCTTTGCCCGCATTGAACAGGACAAACTGGAAGAAGTATTGAGAAAGATCCAAGCTTATCTGTGATGCATCCTCACCAGATTATCTTATGATTTATTTTTATATATAAAACTATGTTACAAAAAAATTACATTTATTACAAAAAAACTTGACATCTGTAACAATAGGAGTATAATCTAAGTCAGAAAGATATAGAGGTGATCTTATGAAACAATCTATTATTCGTTGGACTGCAGCCTCTCTTGTGGCTGCATCGCTTGGACTAGCTTTGGGCGGATGTGGCACAAAAGGAAAAACTACTTCTTCATCCGAAAAAGCTTCTAGCTCAAAAGTTGAGAAAAAACCAAAAGCTAGTTTGAACAAGAAAACTACAGTTTCTTCTTCTCAGACAAAAGAAGGAGTCGATTCTTCGAATCAAGCAAGTAAAACACCCGCTTCATCTGAAACAAGTAAGGCTGGAAATACCACTTCAACTGATCAAACTGTCGTTCCTGCAGATCTTGTCGGTACTTGGGTAGGATCTAGTCCTCAAGCAGATAGCATCAAAATGACTGTTGAAGCCAATGGGGATATTACAACTGTTGTTAGCTTTAAAAATGATAGTGAACCAACCCGCACAGCTACCTATACTGCAAGAGCTATTCAAGCATCTGGAAATGTCTATTATTGGGACTCTGAAGGACTTGACGGGGCAGATGCACTTCTTCCAGGTATTACCGGTTTAGGAGTTGCAAATTTCCGTTTCAGACCAGGATTTATCCTAGAGGAAGGACACTATACTCCGATAGCCTTTACTACAGATATTAATACAGATTTTGACTACAATAATTACAAAGATTTCCACTTCTCATTGACCAAAGAACAATAGGTCCGGGAATTTCTCCACTATAAAAGAGGCTAGGACATAAGTCCTAGCCTTTCAATTGTCTTTGGATTATCGAGCAAGACGCAGTGGTTGAGTGGGCTCTACTACGCTGATTTCATCAGCTTTTACAGCCCTACTCAACTGTGCGGAGGTGGGACGACGAAATCGAATTCTAACGAATTACCGATTTCTGTCCCACTCTCTTTTTATGTTTCATTCACTTTTACTTATGAGTTGGGTTAACCTTACTTCTTAGTCAAGACCCAGCTCTTAGCCACAAGCTCAAAGAGAAGATCATCCTCTACTCGACCATCCAAGGGAATGCTGATCCAGTACTTCTTGTTCATATGATAAGCCGGATAGAAATGGGGTTCTTCTAAGAGTTGGCTGACATGATCCTGTTTAATATTTAAGACCTCAATCTTCCCTTCCTGCCTCGCATCTAGCTTGGACCAGTCTATCTTCATCAAGACGCCAAACCATTTGAGATCCTTTTGATGACGGAAGACACCCGAGTTCGGAGAACGGTCCCAGAGGTATTCGATGGGACGGTCATATTGCTGGCTAATCCAATCCACCAAGCGCTTAGTCTGAGGATACAAAAAATCTTTGACAGCAAAACAGGAGCTTCTGATATCCTCTAAGGCCTGCTGGCAAGCTTCTCTGACTTGGCCAACAAATTGACCAACCATCTGGTCCATATGAAGCTGCACATAGTCGTCGCCTGTCTCCTGATCCACTAGCCAAAAATGCACTTGCTTACTTTGGACAGTCACATAAAGTTTGAAGTCTCCATCCAGGATCAGTTGATCATAGTGAAACTTCTCTCCCTGCTTTGAAAACCCATAAGCTAGGGCTTTTTCTTTGTCTATACTGTATTTCTCAAAATAATCTGCTAAAAACACGTTCTACTCCTTTCTCTCAAGTATACCAAAAATCAAGAAAAAAGAGCTGAGATTACTTCCTCAACTCATATGTATTTAAAAGACAACACGAGTTCCATGGACCTGATCCACACCTGGAACGTCAAGGAAAAGCTGTCGATTCTCCAAAGAGATACCACCACCTGCCAAGATTTCTAACTGGCCATCAGCTAACTGAGCATACTCTTTGTAGCGCTCTAACCGAAGTTTTAAGTCTGTTTCTGGACTTCCAGCTCTCGTTAATAGTCGCGTCACACCCACTTCCTTCATCCACTTGATACTCGGAGCTTGATCTTCTAAAGGAATCTGGTCAAATGCCATATGCATGGTCAATTCAAATCCTTGGCTAGCTTGGATGAAACGAAGCATGGCATCTTTATCCAGCTGATTGTCAGCAGTCAAAGCCCCAACAGCCAAGCCATCAACACCCAGGTCACGGGCAACTTTCCAATCTTCTAACATAATGTCTAGCTCTTGCTCAGAGTATACAAAATCTCCTCCTCGTGGACGAATCATAACGATAACCTTGGCCTGATATTCTTTAGCAAGCTTCACAGCTTCTTTGATCACACCATAGCTTGGGGTCGTACCTCCAACCGCTAAGTTATCACATAATTCTACACGACGCGCTCCAGCTTGAAAAGCCTTCTCTAACAGTGTTATGTTCTCTGCACAAAATTCATATAACGGCATCCTAAATCTCCCTGTATTTGAAATCGTTTTCTTGTTCTACCTTACTCTTTTTTCAATGCTTTGTCAATTAGAAAAACCATCGGCCTCATCAGAAACCAATGGTTGATGCTTAATAGGAAATTGGAACAATAATTTGTAATACCATGTTCCCTTTTTCGACCTTCGCAGAATGGATTTGGTAGCCACTTGTCGGCATGGTCAATTGGATTTGATTACCTGTCATAGTGGCTCCTGTGCCCTCTTGGTTAACTTTTTCAGCAATCTTTGAAGCAACCAAGCTACGTGGAATCGCCAGATGTCCAAGACGGGCCCGTTCTAGGTTCAAGGTCAATTGTTGATCCGTTACACTAGCTGAAAAGTCCATGCTCACCATGGTTTCCACCGGTCCCAGTTCAAACGGAACCTGAACATTGATATAGTCTCCATTCATAGCAACTGCTGTATTGAGGAGAGTTTCATCTGAAACTTCTCCAAGCATTCCTTTAATAACTTGGCGCAATTGAGGAGAATTCAGTTGAAGCTCTGTTTGCAGGCCAGAAGCAGTCACATCTGCTGTAGAGAGGCCTTCTTGAGCCAAATCTACCAGCGAAGTATTCACTGTTACATTTTTAAATTTCTCTTGAGTTGAAACCTTTGCCGGAATCAAGAAAATTGCTAAGACAATCACTAGGAGGAAGGTCAGTCCGATGAGTCGTTTGATCCATTTCCACATATGGTCACCTCTTTTCGTTTTGATGGATAGAAGAGAATTCATCTCTATCACTATTGATCTATTCTTTTTAAAATATGACTTCTATTCTACCCTAATTTTTCAAAAAAAGCGAACGAGAGGAATAAGATGCACATAAGAAAAGAGGTAGGAAAAATTCCAACCCCTATTTGAATGTTAATGGAATTGCATCCCACCATCCACGATGATAGTTTGTCCTGTAATGTAGTTTGAATCAGGACCAGCAAGGAAGCTAACCGTTGCAGCGACATCTTCAGGTTCTGACAAACGTTTGAGGGTAATATCTTTAGCGAATGTTTGCATACCCCACTCGTCATCTTTACCAGCATTCTTTCCAACTTCATGAGCGATATCATACATCATTGGAGTCTTAACGATACCAGGTGCATACGCATTGACAGTGATACCTGAATCAGCCAAGTCACGTGCCAAAGTTTGAGTGATACCACGAACTGCAAATTTAGTACCACCATATACAGTCAAGTTAGGGTTACCTACAACACCTGCTTGTGAAGTTGCATTGATGATTTTTCCGCCATGGCCAAGCGCTTTGAAGTGAGCTTGTGCAGCTTGAGCACCCCAGATGACACCACCAACGTTGATGGCAAAAGTGCGTTCAAATTGTTCTTCTGTAATCGTATCAAGTGGTGTAGTTGGTGCAACACCAGCGTTGTTAACGACGACGTTTAAGTCTCCGAAATGATCCACAACTTTTTGGAAAGCTGCAGCCACTTCAGCTTGTTTAGAGACATCCGCAACAACCGCAAAAGCATTTTCTTCTGACAACTCAGCCACTGCTTTTTCCGCTGTTTCAGCATTGTAGTCCAAGACTCCGACCTTGAAGCCGTCTTGTACCAATCGTTTTGCAATCGCAAAACCGATCCCTTGACCTGCACCTGTGACAATAGCTACTTTAGACATATGATTCCTCCTTGGTATCCCCGATACCAGCAAACGTTCATAGAAGAACAGCAAAGGTTGACAGTTAGTTTTGTATGAATCTAATATAAGATCCTTCCAAAACTATGCTAACAGTATACTCCTTTGTGAAAAAAGTGTCAAACTCTGGCCTGTTTTTTAAAAAAAGTAGTTTATTTATATGATATTTTTATTTAGTGATAAATGAACTAAAGTGTGAAATAGAATATGGCTTTTATCCAAAACGGTTAACTGTTCTATTCTGTAAAAGCTACATAAAAAGAGAGTGGGACAGAAATCGGTAATTCGTTAGAATTCGATTTCGTCGTCCCACCACCGCACAGTTGAGTAGGGTTGTAAAAGCTGATGAAATCAGCGTAGTAGAGCCCACTAACCACTGCGTCTTGCTCGACAACCCAAAGATAATTGAGAGGCTAGGACTTTTGTCCCAGCCTCTTCTCATAAACTATTCATTTGATGAGTCCCTTTAGTAATCAGACTCTGCAAATACTTGAGTGGCTTTGACTGCTTTCTTCCACCCCTTGTACAATTTCTCTTTGCGAGCTTCATCCATCTTGGGTTCAAAGATTTGGGCTACTCCATGAAGAGATTTTAATTCATCTAAGTCCTTCCAATAGCCTACTGTCAGACCTGCTAGGAAGGCTGCCCCTAAAGCAGTTGTTTCCAAGTTTTTGGCGCGAGCAATCGCAATTCCAAGAATATCTGCCTGAAACTGCATTAAATAATCATTTTTCGCTGCTCCTCCGTCTACTTTTAGGACAGGGATAGGAGTTTTGGCATCTACCTGCATGGTGTCGATGATATCGCGTACTTGATAGGCAATAGATTGAAGGGTTGCTTTGATAAAGTCTTCCTTGGTCGTTCCCCGGGTAAGTCCAAAGACAGAACCACGCGCCTCTTGATTCCAGTATGGTGCTCCAAGACCAGTAAAGGCAGGGACCACATAGATTTCATCCTGGTTCTGGGACTTCAGAGCATAGGCTTCCGATTCAGGTGAATTATCTATCATACGCAGGCCATCACGAAGCCATTGAATAGCACTTCCAGCGATAAAGATAGAACCTTCTAATGCATAGTAGACCTTGCCATTGATCCCATAGCCAATAGTCGTTAGCAAATTATTTTCCGATAACTGCATCTCTTCACCCGTATTCATGATGATGAAAGATCCAGTTCCATAGGTATTTTTGACCATACCAGGTTCAAAAGCCAATTGGCCAAAGAGGGCGGCTTGCTGGTCTCCTGCCATCCCCGCAATCGGTACTTGTCCACCGTAGAAATGGAAAGGAGCAGTCTTGCCATAGATTTCAGAGTTTGAACGCACCTCAGGAAGCATGGCTTTAGGAATGTTGAGAATTTCTAAGATTTCATCGTCCCATTTCAGTTCCTTGATATTGTAGAGCATGGTACGGGCAGCATTGGAATAGTCTGTCACATGGGCTGCTCCATCCGTCAGCTTCCATACCAGCCAAGTATCAATGGTCCCAAAGAGCAATTCTCCTTTTTCCGCACGCTCTTGTGCTCCTTTAACATGATCCAAAATCCAACGAACTTTAGTTGCTGAAAAGTAAGCATCGATGACCAGACCTGTCTTTTGGTGGAAGGTTTCTACATAGCCTTGGTTTTTGAGCTCTTCAGCCAGTGGAGCAGTTTGTCGTGATTGCCAGACAATAGCATTGTAAATGGGAAGACCCGTATTCTTATCCCAAACAACTGTCGTTTCCCGTTGATTGGTAATGCCGATCGCCTCGATTTGATTGGGCTTGATGCCACTTTCAATAAAGACTTCAGCGATCACCGACTGTACAGAGTTCCAAATCTCATTAGCATTGTGCTCCACCCAACCAGCCTGCGGAAAAATCTGAGTGAATTCCTTTTGACTAGAGCTAACTTGCTCGCCTTTTTTGTTAAAAATGATTGCCCGCGAACTAGTGGTTCCCTGGTCAATCGCCATGATATAGGTTTCTGGTGACATAAACTGTCCTCCTAAATAAGGTACTTAAACATCTTGTTCTTTCATAAACTAGTATACTCTATTTCATCTAGGATTTGTATCCATTTTTTTAATAAATTTCAGTCTAAATTTTCCTTCTGCTTCTAACTCTATCAGATCAAATTTAAAGAGCCCTAAGGCTCTTCCTAGTATTTTAAATGCTTATCAAGATTTGCTCAGATCTAAGCGATTTAAGAATTCCATGGTCGGACTGTCCTGGTAAAGTTCTTTGAGAGGAATCTTATGATAGGCAGAAATCTCTTCTGATGTCACACCGTAACGAATCAAGAGATCATAAATACGATTTAAATCATGACGTAATTCATCCGTAATGAGGACATTATCGCTCGTTTCTTTTGTTTTCCAATAATAAGATGGCAGAACTTCCTTGGTTTCTATTAAAATATTTTGCAATAAAGTTCCCCCATGACTATCCTTCTGAGAGATATCTGCTCCAAGTTCTAACATTTTTTTAAATACCTTGAAGGATTGGTCAGCCTTTTCCTTAGACGAATACATCTCATATTGACCATTCCAACGTTTGATCATGCGCCTGCAGTCAAATACAGCTCTTCCACCGGCAGTTTGGATGACCGGTTGACAAAATGGATTCAGCTCTGTCGGTTCTTCAATAAAGTTAAGATCTGCCCCTCTATCTATGAGTAAGTCCGCAATATCTAAATGTCCCGATTTAATAGCGACTTGAAGAAGGGATTGGCCTTGATCTCTTTTAGGTTTGTCACCCGAAACAGTATTGACTTCTTCAGGCTTTCTTTCCAATATCTGACGGACAGCCTCTATATCACCTCTTCTCAATAATTGAAAAGTTTTTGCATGGCCTTTTCTCCTTAAATGATCGATAATCCTATCTCTGAGTTCTTCATTAAACTAATTATATCATTTTACAGACTTCTTTATGAAGTCCTATATGCTGGAATGCGTCACGAGCTAAAAAGTTTTATTTTATCACCATATAAAAAAAACCTCCCACCGAAATTGGATGAGAGATTGAAGGCTTTTTTATGATTTTCGTATAGCCACTAGCCAAGAGGATACTAGGATTTCAATAATAACTAGAAGGATAATCTGAGGAAGAGAACTCTGAACCAGCATAAGGACAGCCAGACTATCGATCAGCATGTGAGCGAGGATACAAGGAACAGCTCCTTTCGAGTACTCCTTGAGAGCTCCAAATAGGAAGGTATTCCCTAAAATCATCAGGTAAAAGATGAGATAGTTGGACGAACCTGCTGTAATCCAAGGAAGTTGATAGATAGGGATGTGCCAGAGGAACCAGACAAGGGAAAGAACCATCATTTTAGTTATAAAGTGCTTGCTAAAGGAAAGATGCTCTTGTAAAAACCAACGCCAACCTACTTCTTCCAGACCTCCATATAAAAAGGTCCAAGGGAAATAGAGGAAGAAGGCCAAGAGGGAATTCCCAGTAAAGCGAACATTCATGAGCAGGATGGAAATCCCATAATAGATGACGGGGATGAGAAAAGCTAGAATCCAGGCTAGGGAACTTTCTTTTTGAAGAAAGACCTTTTTGAAGAAAGACCTTTTTGAAAAATTCTCCCAGCGATTTAGTTTCACCTAAGACGATGGAAAAGCAAAGAGCCGTTATCATGGAAATCAAATTCATCAGGATAAAAAGCAAAGAGCCTCCCAAACTACTCCCATCTGGGAAACACCATAGGATAACTTGCCCTACTAGAAATGTAGCAAGGAAGGCAGTCAGTGCATACCAGATAGCGACTGATTGTTTTGAAATAATTTTGCTCATTTTTCCTCCTTTAAAGTTACATTCTTCCTTCTTGCAATCATGATTGCTAAACTAATAATAAGAATTTTACTGACTAGAGATAGCCATCCATCTTCATTCACTAGAATCTGAGACAAGGAATTGATACAGGCATGGGTCATGACACAAATCCATAAATTTTGCGTTTTATGATACAAGGCCGATAAGATAAAACAGTTAGTTAGCAGTCCAACTAGAAACGGAAACAACTGAATGACAGCTAAAGAACCATCAATGTAAAAGTAAAAAAGATGCCAGATAGACCAGGTTAAAAAAGTGATCAAAGTAGCTGAAAGATAAGGTATTCTTTCCTCCAAGGTTGGTTGAAAGAAATAACGCCAGCCAATTTCTTCAATTCCACCAAAAAGAAGAGCCTTGAAAAAGAGCACCACTGGCAAGACCAACGATTGAGTGGTAATCTTACCACCTAAGATAAATGGGAAAAAGTCGAGTAGCAAGAAAACAAGCACCAAACAATAATTTGCTAAACTGTCTTTGACTTGAAAAAAATCTCTGACAAGCTGTTTAAAACTAGATTGATGGTAACTAATGCTTGCAAGACTGCCCCACAAAGCTGATGACAACCCACCTACAATAACAGCGATGATCCCCATTGGTGATGTAAAATCAACCTTGACTCCTCCTGCTCTTAAAAACCAAACCAAAAGGCTGACTCCTAATACTTGACCAAAGGTTCCTAACAAATACATAGATAGGGCTTGCTTTCTACTCATTCGTGATTCCTTTTCTATTCTTTCATCTAGTTCATGGCTCTATTAGATTTGGAGCATCCCCCTAATCCGCATCGACCCAAAGATGGTATTGTTCACAATGGAGACATCGAAAGAGATAGCCACACATAGAACCATCCTTGACTAAGTATTCAGCCACATCCTGAAATTCATTACGTGACTCGTATTCTGCTAAGACTTGCTCAGCAATGCCCATCTCTTTCAGTTCACGAGTGCCAACTGTCCCCATATAGGCACAGTAGTCTTGGCAACAAGAGAGCCAATATTCTCCCTGCCAACTACTATAGCCTGGAGTTTGACAGAAGAGGATCTGGTCTTTTTCCTTATCCATGACCCCTTGCCAATCAGCATCTTGGATAAACTCTGCTTCAAACTTTTGGGCAGACACGACCAGTAGAGATACAAGTTGGACAGAGATGTCTTAGCTCTTCTACACAATAAGGTCTCAGAGCATAATAGATGGTGTGGTCTTCTCCACACGAAGGGCAGATCTTAGGCTCCCCTTCCTTAAAGGCACCAGTCCCTAGTGGATCCGGATGATAGCGGAAGGTTGGCAATTCACTGACTTTCTCCTTATGAGCCTCTTTTTCTTTTTCGGTCAAGGGACAAGAGAGAGCAAAGCGATCTCCATGACTTAGACTCATCTTTTCTAAGGTGAAAAGTTTCTTAACTTGCTTGCGATCAGACTTGTCTACTAGCTCTGAGAAGAGAGCAAAGGCACTGGCATACAAGCCCAACTCCTGATACACATCCACCAAGACCTGCTTAGCCTCTGGAGTTTCCAGTACGGTCAGCCGATCCGCAAATTCATAGAAAGCCAGCACGCTGGATGAATCCTTATCTTGCGCTTGGAACTGCTTTTTTAAGTGGATATATTCTTTCATAGAATCGTTCATAGAATTGCTCACTTTCGTTTTTACAGAGAATCAAATCCTAGTTTTGTTTCCTTCAGGTGATTGTATTCTAGCGTTGAAAATATACTTTAAACCCATACTTACCAGCATTTTGCTTGAGTTTTTCAACCAACAGTTCATTCTGTTTACTTTTACCAAAAAAGAAGGGAATGGTCTTACCATTTCTGAGTTCGATATAGAAAGCATAGCGACTCCCACCACCGGCGCGACCACGGAGCAATAAGTAGCTTATCTGCTTCATCTCTTTCAGTGGGATCATTCGCCGACTGAAACACAAAGGCACATGAATGTAGAAGATGCCATTCGAAATGTGGTAAGGTGAAAAAAATGAACCTCCGCTACGTCGACTAGCTAACCACCGACGAACGAATAAAGTAATGCTGAAGAAGCCAATAAAAACAACACTTAATGATACTAGTCCTGATCCTAAACTATCCATTCCATTTCTCCCACCATAAATTCTAAATACATAGTACAATTGTTGACTCGGCCTTAATCAGTATGCTTTTAGTCTTTGTTAATAAGATGATGACACCCACTAAGATTAGAACTCCAATTATAAAAACAGCAAGCTCTAATTCTTTAAATCCTTCAATATAGGGTAGGATATACATACTTGATTCTACTAATAGAAAACCGATAAGAATAAGGGCTAGAGCAAAGTAGCTCCGTTTTTTATTCATCTTTAGCTCCTTTCCTTAGCTGGAGTTCCCATCAAACTTAACTAGCTGGAAATTCTATTTGGTTTCAACCCATTTTTCATTGTCCATGATAAAGGGCTTAGCTAAACCTTCACCGGTGTAATCTTGGTATTTGGTCTCCAAGTATTTGTAGACATCTTCCTTGGTCGCAAACTTGATCGCTTGATAGGGCTCTTCAAAGGTCAGCTTTTCGACAAAGAGATAGCCGTCCTTGGCAGGAACCAAGACACCGACGTGCCCGACAAAAAGCGTGTTGCCATCTAGGTTATCATGAACGATGACAGAAAGCATGCGCGCATTTTCATTGAATTTGAAATTGGCAAAATACTCTTCCATCTTCTTGGCGTGAACCTTGACATCCGTTGTAGCCTCTGTCGGAACCCGTGAATACAGAATGTTAAAGGCTTCCTTGTCTGCCTCATCGAAGACTTTCCCTTTTTCAATAGCATCATTGTCCACGAACAAGAGTTCACTATCCGCTTGCTGCTTAGGAATCTCGATGCGGTTCTTCAGCAAGGTATAACTATTGATCCGGCAGTTGGTCCCGACGAAATCGCCCTTCTGTTTGGTCCACAAGTCACTAATCTTCTCCACATCGTATTCCGTCTTTTTGAAGGTGCTAAAGTCGCCCGTCAAGCCAACAGATCCAACGATGTTATCATAGTCCGTTACGAGACCAAGAAACTTGTCTACACTCTCCTGATCCAAATAAGCAGACAAGAGAGCCCGTACTTCTTCGACACTTTCCTTGCTATTGAGGTTGCTGTATGTTCCCTTGTAGTGCTCCTTGTCTGAACTGGCCTTTGGACAGTGGAGCTCTCCTGCTTTTCCTTGGATTGCCTTTGGTTGGTCCCACAAGCCGCTAAAGCAAAGATTGCCAAGGCACAGCTAGTAAGGAGCATTGTTTTTTTTAATTGTTTCATTATTGGTTCCTTTTTAAATCATTTTGATTATTCGTGTTTGAATGATATTCTTAAATAGAAAGTTAGTAACCTTTGCACAGTAAGGCTCTCTGTCAGATACTTTTTAGATTTCTTAGCATCTTGCCTATAGTAGGAATTCTACTTTCACAGTTAGCCACTAGCTTTCCTTAAATTCTGTTTGTTATCATCTCATTTTTTAACATATCACCATAGGCGAGTGGGTCTGATGTTAGTTTGGTGCAATGTTGGTATCCATTCCAAATCTTCATTTTTGCAAAAGGATATTTCTCTGGTAAAATCCTTCTAGCGCCAATCAGATCAAATTCTTTCGATCCATATGAGAAAGTGCAGTTCAACTGTTCCTCTTTTGATAGACTCGGTAATTCAACAAATGCACAATCATGACAAATATGTCTGATACTATCCTCATCCATAGCTATCAAGTTATCAGCCATTACTTCTGCCGTTTCACCATAAAGTGCAACTATTTTTTTGACCGCTAAACTTCTATTCTTGATGGCCCTCCGATGCTTATAGATAAAGAATTTCCTTGTAAATACTTCATGGAGCCTCGATGCTTGCCAGACACTACAACCTTCAAACACGGCTTTATGGATTTTAATGTCCTTGTAATTCAACAATTGAAGTAAAACCACAGCACCTAAAGAAGCACCAAAAGCTAGATCCAACTCATCAATTTGATGAGTTTTTAAATACTCATAAATGTACTCACTTTCCCTTTTTGCAGATAGATAGGGAATAGTGGCTGCTTCACCGTGTGCGGATAAATCTGGAATCAAATACCTGTATTCATTTCCCATCTGGTCTGATAACAACTGTTTCATTCCTTGGGCAGAGGATAGCATTGGATGGACTAACAATACGACCTTATTCTTTTCAGAATTCACATCAAGCATTTTCATATCCGGACCCTATTATACCTTCCTAAATCATTCTATTCTCTAAAAGAAAACTGCAATGGAGGTAACTATCTGACTCGCATGATCCAGTTATATCCAAGTATATTTTCACTTATCGGTGGAGAGTAACTCTTGCACACATATGATAGTTTAATTTCTATGCCAGTTCATAGCTTGAGGACCTTAATACTCTACAGCATATGAAACAGAGCTTACTAGACATTGCGGATGGATACCTAGTCTCCTTCTCTTATATTATAGTTTAAATTCAATTCAAGTCCAACTATTTTTAACAAAATAACAATAAAAAGAGCTGGCAGACTGTCCAGCTCTTCAATGAATAATGAATCTTATTTAATATTGTGTTTGTTCATCTTTTCTTCAAAGACTTCTGTCATGATGACACGCAATTCTTCCCGTTCTTTTTCAGGAAGGTCTCCTTGACGCTTGGCCACGGCATAGAGTTCAGGATAGCGCATGGCTACACGTTCAATCGTCTTTGTTGTCGCATGCCCTCTGACAAAGAAAGGAATACGCTTGATCCATTCTTGCGGTACAAGAGCGAGCAATTTCTTCGCCGCTTCTTTATCAGAAATCTCAGCCGTACTCAAACCTTGGTTGATTTGTTCTTGTTCTTTTTCTGTAAAATCTTTTAATTCCATATGAATCTCCTTATTCTACTAATTCCTTTACCTAAGGAGACATTATACACCTCTGTAGGGGAAAGTACAACTAAAGGAACCGAAAAATAAAGCAAGGGTAAGTCATCCCTCGCTCTATCTCTTCATCGTTAAATCTTAAGAAGTATATTGATTTCCGATTTACTGTGGAGCATCTCCCTTTTGCTTTAAATAATAGTCACTTGCCTCCGTTAGTTTTTTATAATAATGATCGTAACTCTTACTAAATTGTCTAATCAGAGGAATAGCTACTTCATAGTAGTGATGGTTAATCAAAAATGTTTTCAGTTGATCTTGAATATTTTTCATTGGACTTGTTTTGTAATCATCACTGTTCAAATAGCGATCATAAATAGAAATTGTGTCCTTATTTTCATTATGCCACTTTTCATAACTTTCTACCGCAGCTATCTTAGCTTCATTAACCTCTTTTAAGGTCTTCATATTAAAACTAGAACTCAATTCATCAACATAATCCTGTTCTTCTCTGCTTAACTCAAAGGTTGGAAGGCTATCTAAATATTGAATATACTTCTTAAATGCTTCTTCTCCATCTTTTGACAAGGGCTCCTGTAAAAAAGGTTGATAGGCAGCAAATAAGCATTGCCCCAAGTATCCTGGAAATGCTCTTTCGAGTCTCTTATAAATGGAGTCCTCAGCTTCGATGACCGCAAGTTTTTCATTGATCAGATCCGTGTCTGCACCTTTGATATAGAAATCGAACACTACTTTCCGTTTCTCATCACTTTCTAGTTCTTGCTCTTTTCTTCTGAGAATACTAGATGCAGTAGCCCCATCTGACTTCAGACAGTCCTTTATTTCTGTTATGGTTAGCCCTAATTTTTTAAACAAGGCAATCTTATTCAGAATCTCTACATCCTTTTCCGAATATTCCCTATACCCATTTTCTAGTCTTCGAGGATGAATAAAACCTTTTTCTTCATAGTATTCTAGTGCTTTTCGAGTTAAACCTGTTATTTTTTGAATATCATTTCTTAACATGTCTTGCACCCCCTTTATCTATATGATACTCCTGTCCCCAAGGGGCATGTCAACCTTTACCTTATAAACAGAAGACGATCATTTTTCTAATCTCTTTTATCTCTTATTATAACAAGGTTCCACGAATACATCAGTCATAAAAAAAGAAAAACAGCCAACCATACAGTTGACTGCTTGAAAAAATAAATTAAATCTTTAGAAGAATTAGTATTCAAATTTACTTTAAATCGTATTTCCAGTCTACTCCATCTTGGTAGTAGAAAAATTCAGAAAGGTCTTCTTCAAGGAAAATACGAAGCATATCCTCCATATCTAGAGAGAGGTCTAGATTTGGCATTTCTTTCAGTTCCTCCCACCAGACTTTCCCCTCTTCAGAGGATATTAAGTCTCCTTCAAACTTTTCTGTCTTATAAAAGAGAACTACATAACGAATGCCGTCTTCTACCCAATCTTTCATTCCACAAATCTGGGGAGAAGCAATCCTTAAGCCAGTTTCTTCCTTCACTTCACGGATTACTGCTTCCGTAAATGATTCTCCCGCTTCGACATGACCACCAGGAAAGGTTATGCCTGGCCAATCTTCTTTTTACGATCCATAACAAGAACTCTATCGCCGTCTCTTACCATACAAAGATTTGTAAACTCAACGATCTCATTCATACAGATACTTCCTAACTATGTGTATTTTTTCTTTTAGGACAGAATAGACAATCTGTATCCTAGTCACCTTTTAATTGCACTTGCGTATGGGCTAGCAGGTCTCCAAGATGCCTCTTATCTTTCCTAAACAGCGTCATTGCCAGTAAGGAAACTGCGAGTAGAGTCGCTGAAATAGAAAGGATAATGGATAACATATCAAAATCACTATAGAAGCCATGAATCGTACCCATATGACCGAGTTGCCAAGGTAAAAATTTAATGGTATTTCTGATCAAGCTAGCTTGCACTGTTTTTTTCTGGTAGACCAGTTCAAGTCCTGCTTTTACCTTCCCAAAACTCCCATTTTTTGCATAATCCAAGTATGTGAACAGGAGGGTGATTGGCAAAATAGAGGTTAAAAATACAAGCCACTGCGACTGAATTTCTGTAAACTCTGGGACACCATTAAAAAAAAATGATGTAAATAAGCATAGAAACTATAAATAGAAAAACTAAATAAGCTAGAATGAAAAGGTAATCGAATAGAAATTCCATCATTCTTTTTTTAAACGAAATAGGATTGATTGCTAAGATCTTCATCACCGTCTCCCCCTTTATCATTTGCTACTATTATACTATACTGACAACCATAAACCAACCATTTATAAAAAGAAGACTGCAATCTCTCAATTTCAGTCCTCTTTCTTACTAATCTTCCCTATAAATAACAAAGCCATTTGGCTGAATGATCAAGCAATCATCGGAAATGCTTCCAAGACTGATCAGATCTGCCTGTCCTCTTTCTAAGACAAAGTCTTTCTTCGACTGGTTAAAGTAGGCTTTGAGAATCTGACCCTCATATTGCCATTCCACTGCCACCACATCTGGCTCTACTTCTTCCAAGCCAACCTTGCCATACTGAATCATGCTCGCTACTTCTTTTCGTAGCTGGATCAAGTCCTTCATAAAGTTCAGCATGTCATTGTCCACTGCCACGCGCTCCCATGGCATGACACGGCGACAATCTGGGTCTGGGCCACCAATAAGGGCTAGCTCCGTTCCATAGTAGATACATGGTGTACCGCGTTGCAAATAAAGGAAAGCGAGAGCAGACTTGACAGACTGAAGATCTCCTTTGGCCGTCGTCAAAATGCGCTCTGTATCATGGGAGTCCAAGAGGTTAAACATCACCTCAGAAATCTGTTGCCTGTAGTACATGGACTGGCTATTGATCTCCCAAATGAAGCGTTGGGTCTCCTTATGCCCCCGCAGGAAATAATCCTTGATACTTTCAGAGAGGGGATAGTTCATCACCGCATGGAACTCATCGCCCTTGAGCCAAGGTTGGGACGAATGCCAGATTTCTCCTAGGATATAGAGGTCCGGTTTCTTGGCTAAGACCGCTTTACGGAAATCTCGCCAGAATTGATGGTCGATCTCATTCGCTACATCCAGACGCCAAGCATCGATATCGAACTCTTCAATCCAGTATGTCGCAACCTTCAACAGATAGTCTTTCACCTCTGGATTAGCCGTATTGAGCTTAGGCATATAGCCCGCAAGGCAAAAGCATGGTAAGACAAGTTGCGACTATTCCACATATTTTCTGAGGAGACAGGAAATTCTTTAATATGGAACCAGTCCTTATAAATTGAATCCTCCCCGTATTTGACCACATCCTGCCATTGGGGGGAATCGTAGCCAATATGGTTGAAGACGGCATCCAGCATGATCTTCATCCCACGCGTGTGGGCCTCTTTCACTAGCTGGCGGAAGGTGTCCTTATCACCAAAATGTTGATCGATTTTAAAGTAATCGATGGTGTCGTATTTGTGGTTGCTTGGAGATTCAAAAATTGGGCAAAGGTAGAGCCCTGTGATCCCTAGCTCCTGCAAGTAATCTAGGTGATCAATGATCCCTTGCAAATCACCACCAAAGAAATCCAATACTTGAGGAGCAATAGAGGCATCCCAAGGGCGGACGCCTTCTGGGGAAATGGCTGGATTCCCATTGGCAAATCGCTCAGGAAAGATTTGGTACCAAACCGTCTGCGCCACCCAATCCGGAACAGCACAACCATCAATCTCATGGATAAAGGGAAGCTTAAAACCGTTCATAACGAAGTCCATGTTCTCCTTGTTGTAGGCCTGCTACACCTCGGTCCCCGTACAAGGTCTTCTCTCCCACTGTGTCCTCTAATTCAAAGAGGTACTGGATCCGGGCATGGCGGGCAGATACCGACACCTGCCAATAATCAAAGAGGTCGTCTGTCGTCACCTTGTCCATTTCCTTAGTTGCTCATAAAGATCCTCTATAAAAATAAAAGGATCCCCATAGTGCAAGACAATCCGTTTGATATCTTCTTTCTTGGTCCGGATGCGAATATGGAGCTGGCCATCCTTATAAAGATAGGCATACTCCGATTCAGGCCGGTGATAAACCGCTGTTAATTCCATCTGACTAGTCTCCTACTTAACTCTTTTTTTGCATCATTTACCAGTTTATGCAAACGATTACACAAAATCATTTTCTAGTATACTACTTTATAAAAACGTTTGCAAGATTCTGAGAGATCATTTTAGATTACTAGCTTTTTAAGATTGTAATGCAACACAAAAAGCCCAACAATTGGGCTTTCTCATTATCAAAATAACCTATACTCATTCCTTACTTGTATGTCTTTTTCCAAGATTTAGCGCTTGCTCTTCTGACATTTGAACAACCTTAGAAAAATTAGTATTGCGAGGCATATTATCTAGTGAATACCAATAAACATCCGCACTCCCATTTCTGGCCACATAAACAACTGGAGCTAGTTGAGGAGTTGGCTCTGCAGGCTCGACAGGTTGGACTGGCTGAACTGGCTCTACTGCTTGACTCGGTTGAGGGGCTTGACTTGGTTGCGTTTCTACAGAAGGACTAGCAGGTTGAGGTTGACTACTTGGTTCTGTCGGAACCAAGGATGGAGTCGCGGTCCCCTTCAGATAGTCAATGGTCGCATTCTTAGAGTAGTTGTCCAAGGTAACAGTGGTAATCCCATAAGCATCTACTGACTCTTTGGGACTACTTAGATGGATAGGTAAAAGGTTGCCATCTCGATCAATTCCTACATATTGCAAGGTCACCTGACGAGGAATTAATTCATCTCCAGTATAGACCGGAGTCACCTTGTAGTCCAGCCAATAATTGGGGTGGGTGGCTAGCCAGCTATCGAGTCGTTTCTCGTAGTAGAGCATGCCCTCCACATTGCTATCCGTTGTTCCTTTATAATTCCCCGTATTGGTCCAGGCAGTTAGAGGAACCAAATTTCCCTTCATTGGTTAGACCACTAAACTGATAGCCGATCAAATGCCCTCTATGGAACAACCAGGCCTTCTTTCCCTTGTTTCCATAAGCAATCTTATAATTGTGCCAGCCAACCGGATTATAGTTGAGACGTGGTTCTCTTTTTTTCTTTGGCTCATCCTTGTCCTGCAGCTGAATATGAGCGGAGGTCGCACGACCCAAATGATCAAACTCCCCTAGAACGAGCTGCTTATTGCCATTAAAAGGCAGTAGATGAAGACTCTGGTAATCGAGTCCAGTTTGCTCAGCTTGAGCCCCTTGAACAAAGGTTAAGGACATGAAAACCGCGACTATCCCAACGATGACATTTTTAAAAAAACGTTTTGTAACCATAATAAACTCCCGCATTACTATCTAGTATTATTATAGCATAAAAAAGCGGTTACAAACAAATATTTTTTCAATAACTCTTGTTCATGACCTTACGTAACGATGTATAATAGGTATGAGGAGGTGGATAATGATGGCTAAATATAGAGCAATTCCAGAAGGATTTATGACAGTTGGGCAACTTGCTAAGAAAATGGGTGTTACCATCCGTACTCTACAATACTACGATAAAGAGGGATTGCTATCCCCATCAGCAGAAAGTGAGGGAGGTCGCAGGCTTTATACCGATAAAGATTTAATACAGCTCCATCAGATATTGTCTTTAAAATCACTGGGCTTTTCTCTCAAGGATATAAAAGGGCGTTTGATCTCTTTGAAAACACCTGATGATGTTGCCAATGCTCTTGCAGAGCAAGCAGATACTATTCGTAAAAATATAGAACAACTTAAGGATTCTTTGGTCGCACTAGAGCAGTTAAAGGCAGAAGTTTTACAAATACAGACGGTCAATTTTAAGAAGTATGCAGACATCATCGTCAATCTACAGATGAAGAATGACTCCTACTCTCTCATTAAGCGCTTTGATGATGATACACTGGACCAGATACGCAGTCGATTCGACAAGAAAAGCGGACTAGACTTTATTGACAGATTGAACCACCTAAGTGATAAAATCGTGGAACTTCAAAAGGAAAACATACCAACTGAAAGCGAACAAAGCCAACAAGTTGTGAAAGAATATTGGGACTTGATTATGGAGTTTACAAATGGTGATATGAGCCTGCTTCCGAAGTTAATGGAAATTGGTACTATTGACAGTGCCTCAAACGCTTGGGAAGAAAAGCAAAAAATCGTCAATGATTATATAGGACCTGCCTTACAAGTCTATTTTTCAAGGCTTGGAACAAATCCCTTTGAGGAGGTGGAACCATGAAAGACGCGATAGAGATTTCTGGATTAAAGAAAAGTTATGGTAGCAATTTGGTTCTTAAAGGTCTTGATTTTCAAATCAAACAAGGAGAAATATTTGCTCTACTCGGAGTGAACGGAGCTGGTAAAACAACAACGCTTGAATGTATCGAAGGTTTGAGAAAATATGATGAAGGCACTATAGTTGTAAACGGGAAAACCGGAATTCAACTACAGTCCTCCTCTCTACCCGCCCATATCAAACCGATGGAAGCCATAAAACTCTTTGCAAAATGGAACCATACAAACATTGATGCCACCATGCTAAAGGCTCTTGGCATAAAAGAAATAGAACAGTCGCAATACCTACAATTATCCACCGGGCAAAAAGAAGATTACATCTTGCTCTTGCACTTATCAGTAATCCAGATATTCTATTTCTCGATGAACCGACAGCGGGACTTGATGTTGAAGGACGACTATCCCTCCATGAACAAATCCGAAAGCTCAAATCACAGGAAAAAGACAATCGTCTTAGCAAGCCACGATATGGCCGAAGTTGAAACCCTATGTGACCGCATTGCCATTTTGAATAGTGGTGAGATCGTTTTTTGTGGTACTCCTTCAGAACTGACAGAAAAACTTGGAAAGAAATATTTCATCCATTTAAAGACCCAGGCAGGGGAGGATACATATGAAACAGATACGATCGAGGATAGCTTAATTTCATTATTGGAAGAATGCAAACAGAAGAATATCCAGATATTGGATATCAAGGTTGATCGTGGCACACTGGAGCAGCATTTCATCCAAATGGCAAGGAGGGGATCGGAATGAATGGGTTATTATATAGCCTAACATTACAGTGGAAATTGGACATACGAAGTAAATCTCTCTTGGTTACTTACTATATTGTACCGCTTATTTTCTTTCTTCTCATGGGTGGTATTTTTACTTCCGTTATGCCAGAAATGAGTAGTACACTTATACAGTCAATGATTGTCATGAGTGTTTCAATGGGGGCCTTTCTCGGTTTACCGGCTTCCTTGATTGAAACATACGGAAGCGACATAAAAAAGATTTATAAAGCAAATGGTGTGCCTATTCACTTAGGATGGGTGACAATGGTTCTTTCTGCCTTTCTTCATTTGACAATGACTTGCATGGTCATCCTACTACTTGCTCCAATTTTATTTAGCGCAAGTCTACCTAATCAACTTTCCTTATTCTTTCTCGCGCTGGCCATCTACATTTTTGTATCGTTGAGTATCGGAAGTATGCTGGGCCTTACTGTTAAAAATCAAGCAAAGCTGACCATGATAGCGCAACTTATCTTTTTACCGTCGATTATGCTTTCAGGAATCATGTTTCCCATCACCTTACTGCCTGATTTACTCCAAACAATCGGGCGTCTTTTCCCCGCTTCTTGGGGATACAGATTGATGCTAGAAAATGGTTTTAGTCTTGAAAATCTTTGGTATCTGATTCTTGTATCCTGTATCTCAGTAATGACTTGTATCCTCCTCTTGAATCAGCAAAAATCTAACTAGGTGCCTGAATAAATCCATAGCAACATTAACTTTTAAGCAAAAGCGACGAGATTGTTTCTTATCTCGTCGCTTTTGCTGTTTTTAGTGGTTTTTATCTAGGTTACTCTATGTCATTTTTTTCATGCATTTTGGATTTAATATAGTTTATGTATTTTTGGATGCCGATGTCGGATTTTTTATCATTTTGACCTTGCTATACCTACTCATCACTCCGATTGCAATCCATATACGTAATAGAACTGCGGACAGATTATAATGGGTAAAAGCTTTCATTAACTGTACAAAATTTTGAGTTTAAATGTTCTTCTACAAATTGTCTGTCTAACTGGTTGAAAACATAAAAAAGCGAGATAGATCGTAAAATCAAATGAAGAGAACACAAACAAAAAATCATCTGTTGGTGTTCTCTTCATTTTTAGATTTCTGAAAAAAACTCTTGTCCATGTATCAGTAGGTACCCTTTAACTCTATTTTTCATGAACATTATTTTATAAACAGTAGATTACAGACTTAATATATATGGAGATATACAACTATTCTATATCAACTTATATTCATACCACTTTTCATCTACTTTCTGAAATCCCAAAGCCAAAAACATTCTTTGACTTTGAGTATTAAAAGGATAAATTTGAGCAGTTACCTTAACCATTTCTTTTTCTTTGGCCAGCTGTATCATTTCAGAAACACATCGTCTTCCGATCTGTAAATTCTGATACTCTTTGCTGATAACTATAGAAATTTCCGAGTTATCTTGGAGTGTCACATCTCCAACTAACACTCCTTCATATTGGATATAATAGCAAGAACCATGTGAAGTTAGGTAATCATACATTTTATGAAGTTTAGTTAGATTGTAAATCTGATCAGTATTATCTACTTGTTTGCAAACCTCACTATCTTGATACCAAAGAAGAGAGATGTCATCATTCCTATAATAAGGAATAAGCGTTATCTGATCATCTACTATTCTATTCATCTTTATTTTTCCTTATTTCTATTTAGACGCTTCTTCCGATTCTTCAATATTCTCCACAAACCAAGTGGCCATCTTTTGGCTCTTGCTTTTATACGGGTTAGGGTGAAACATAGTAAAAGGAGGAATGCTGGCATCGGGGAACGATAATTCTACGCTTAACGTCCTCTCTGGGTTATTATCAGCATAGGCTGTAAAATAGATATGGTAATTGCCACTCACATCACCACCATTATCATATTCTCCTCTAGCAGTATTTGGCAATAAGGTCACGGACTTTACGCCTTGCTTTTCCTGGGCTTAGTATGCGATAATCTCACTCTTAATAGCAGCTTCATGATTTCTAATGAAATTACTATCATCACTATATGCAGGATGCCCATTGAGCGAATAGAAAACAATAACCATCAGGAAAGGTAGGGAAATTAAAAAAAAATCAGCTTATTGGATTTTAACATAGTGGTTCCTCATTCTACTTATAAAAAATTTTCACCCAATCCTGCTTTGCACTTAGTATACGAGCAACATACAGTGTATGCTTCTCAATATAATAAAATGCGAGATAGTTCTCTATTGGCATATAACGATACGGTTTTCCATCATTAGTCATCTCACCATACCCCCGGCTTAGTACAAGAGGACATGCTTCTGGAAACAGCTCTAGGGTTTCAAGAGCACTTAATAGCAAATCCACTTTGCCATCTGCAGCTTGCTGGCTATAAAAATTCACAAGAATATAGTCGTGAATCTCTCGCAAGTCCTGCTTAGCCTGATCTGCCAGAAAGACCTGATAGCGTTTCAACTTAGTCAAGACCAAATTCCTTTCTCACATCAGCTACAGAACTGACTTTCCCTTGAGCAATTTCCTGGTGCCCAACTAAAATCTCCTTCTTTAAATCTTCAAAGGCTACCTGATACTGTTTGTCCTTCAAATCACTCGAAACAAATTCTTCTGGATCCACAGTCCCGTTGGCAATTTTTCGAAGTGCTGCATTTAGGACATCAGACACAGAAATTTTTTGATCCGCCAGCACCTCTTTTGTTTTCTGATAAAACATCGCATCTGCTCGAAAATTCACTGCTTTCGTGTTTGCCATTTCTACCTCTCCTTTGTACATACAATTTGCATATACATTCTACCATAAGATAGAGAAGGGATTCAAGTGAAAAATGGATTCCTCTTTCACCGATTATAAGTTGGAATAGATAAGAAAGCCGGGTTTATAACTGGTGACAAATAGTTTTAAACGGAAAAAAGTGATAGATTGTTCTGTCTATCACCTTGTGTTTTGTATTTACGAAGTTCCTTATTTCCCCTATTATACGACTTTCCAAAAAGAAAAGCCTACGATAGGCTTTTTCATCTGACAATATCTTTATACATATCTGGTCTTCTGTCTCTAAAGAGACCCCAATTCAGGCGCTCATTCGCTCCCTTGTCAAGGTCATAAGTAGTTAACAAGATAGCTTCGCCTTGTCGTTCTGCTTGACTTAAAATAGCTCCTGTTTCATCAGTCATAAAGGATGAACCGTAGAAATTAAGACTAGAACTTTGCCCCCCATTTTCCTCACAAGGAGTGACTTCTTCTAAACCATAACGATTGGCTGCAATAACTGGCACAATATTTGCTGCTGCGTGTCCTTGCATGGTACGTTGCCAATGACCACAACTATCTGTATCCAAAATAGGCTCTGAACCAATGGCTGTTGGATAAAAGAGCAATTCTGCGCCATTTAGTGCAAGGCAACGGGCTGTTTCTGGGAACCACTGATCCCAACAAATGCCAATACCAATCTTGGCATAGCGAGTATCCCAGACCTTGAAACCTGTGTTTCCAGGAGTAAAGAAGAATTTTTCTTGATAATAATGGTCATCTGGTATGTGTGTCTTCCGATAAACGCCTAGTACTTCTCCATCTGCATCAATGACAGCAATGGAATTGTATAATACATTACCATCTTTTTCATAGAAACTGATTGGTAAAACGACCTTTAGTTCCTTGGCAATCACTTTAAAATGCTGAATAGCCGTATTTTCTGTCACCGACTGGGCATACTGGTAGTAGTCATACTGACGCTCCTGACAGAAATAGGGACGTTCAAATAATTCAGGCAAGAGAATAATTTGGGCTCCTTTGTCTGCAGCTTGTCGAACTAAGCGTTCAGCTGTTTGGATATTGGTTTCCACATCCTTAGCGCATTGCATCTGAATAGCTGCAACCGTTACATTTCTCATCTTTTTCTCCTATTCTGGAATTTGTTGAGTAATACAGTGGATATTTCCACCACCTAAAAGAATATCTCTTGCAGGAATTCCGACAACTTCACGGTCTGGGAAACACTGGCTCAGGATATTCAAGGCTACTTGGTCGTTTACATCCTGAAATTGCGGCACTAATACAGACTTATTAGCAATGTAAAAATTTACATAGGAAGCTGCTAAACGTTCACCTGCATAGCGTTCTTCTTCGCCTTCTTCATAAGTATAGCCCGGCAAATCATCTTCCGTCACTACTTGATGAATAGCTGGGATTGGAAGTTTATGAATAGTGAAACTTCGACCTTTTGCATCGGTTTCCTTCTCTAAAAGAGCTAGATCTGCTGCAGACATGGCATACTGAGGATCATCTTGGTCGTCTGTCCAAGCTAAAACAACCTCAGCAGGACCAACAAAGGCAGCAACATTATCGACGTGTTCATTTGTCTCGTCTTGATAAATACCGTAAGACAACCAAATAACTTTTTCGGCACCAAGGCTCTCTAGTAAGATCTTTTCAATCTCCTCTTTAGTCAGGTGAGGATTACGACCAGGACTAAGCAAGCAACTTTCAGTTACGAGAATAGTTCCTTGACCGTCACTATGTATAGCTCCACCTTCCAGTACAAAAGGTTTGGCATCGTAAACAGGTATTTCCAACTCCTCAGCAAAACGACTAGCTACTTGGTCATCTGCTTCATAGTCTTGGTAGAGACCATCAACAGCACCACCCCAGGCATTGAAAGACCAATCTACCACCATCTTTTCCCTTTTATCATTAAGAAGAATGGTCGGACCTGTATCACGAGCCCAGGCATCATTTGTCGGAATATCTAAATAAACAACCTGGTCTCCTAGATAGGATTGCGCTTCAGATAGATAGTCCTCCTCAACCAAAAGGTAGACTGTTTCCCCTGAGCAATAGTTTTTGATAATCTGGCTAAAAGCTTTTTTTGCAGCCTTTCCTTGAAAAAGGCCAAGACCCTGGTCGAGTAGGCCATATCATGAGAGTCCCATGATGGGGTTCATACTCTGCAGGCATCCGATAACCTAATTTCTTTGGGCTGTCCATCATGATAATCTCTCCTTAAAGTCTTGGTAGCCAAATGCTTTGACTAGACTGCACTCACCCTCTTTATCCATGAGATACAAACTTGGAAGCCCAATGCCGTTAAAGGTATTATTTTTGACAAAGGAGTAAATAGCCATGTCTTCAAAATAGAGGCGATCACCGATTTCAATCAGTTTTTCAAAGCTGTAATCCCCAATGATATCCCCTGTAAGACAAGTATTTGAAGAGAGTCTATAAGTATAAGGTTTTTCTTGCGCTTCAAAACCATCTCTCAATGGAGGCCGATAAGGCATCTCAAGAACATCTGGCATATGGCAGCTTGCTGAAGCATCTAACACCAAGGTCTCAATCCCGTTTTCAACAATATCTAAGACTTCTGTCGCTAGATAGCCCGCATTAAGGGCAATAGCTTCTCCTGGCTCGATATAGATGTCAAGGTTATAAGTTTCTCGAATGCGTTTAATCTCAGAAATCAGTAAGTCCACATCATAGTCATCTCTCGTAATATGATGACCACCACCCATATTGAGCCATTTAACTTGATGCAAATAGGCTCCAAACTGCTCTTCTACTGCTTTCAAGGTTGTCTCTAAATCATCTGCCCCCTGCTCACAAAGAGTATGAAAATGAAGCCCGTCAACCAAGTCCAGCAAATCACTAGGTATCTTGTCTGAAGTCACTCCAAAACGAGAGCCAGGAGCACAAGGATCATAAAGCGCGTGGTCACCCTGCGTTGAACATTTAGGATTGAGGCGTAGACCGACACTGATACCAGCTTCACGACAACGTTGACCATATTTTCGTAATTGTCTCTCTGAGTTAAAGACAATATGATCAGATATTTTAAGCAACTCTTCCATATCTGATTCCTTGAAAGCTGGCGCAAAAACATGGACTTCCCCAGGGAACTCTTCTCTAGCTAACTTAGCCTCATAGAGTCCACTAGCCGTCGTACCTGACAGATACTGACTAATCAAAGGATAGGTTTTATAGAGGGAATAAGCCTTTTGAGCCAGTAGAACCTTACAGCCAGTTTTTTCTTGAACCTCTTGTAAAATGCGGCAATTCTCTTCTAATTTTCCTAAGTCAATGATATAAGAAGGCGTTGGTACTTGTTCTAACTTCATTAGTCCACCATTTGTGGATTTTCTACCACAACCCATGGTAAACCGAATTTATTCAAAGCTTCCATGAATGGGTCTGGATCCAACTCTTCAAGGTTATAAACTCCTGGTTGTTTCCAAGTGCCATCCATCACTAATTTTGTCCCAATCATAGCTGGAACACCTGTTGTGTAAGAAATGGCTTGTGAACCAACTTCTGCGTAACATTCTTGATGGTCGCAAACATTGTAGATGTAGATGGTCTTTTCAACGCCATCTTTGACACCTGTAAAGATACATCCAATATTAGTTTTACCAACAGTACGTGGGCCAAGGCTGGCAGGATCTGGAAGCAAGGCTTTCAAGAATTGGATTGGTACGATTTCTTGTCCGTTAAAATTAATTGCATCTGTACGAAGGAGACCAACGTTTTCCAAGCATTTCATGTGAGTTAGATAAGATTGACCAAAAGTCATAAAGAAGCGAATTCGTTTAACACCTGGAATGTTCTTTGCTAATGATTCGATTTCTTCATGGTGGAGGAGATACATATCTTTTTGCCCAACTTGAGGGAAATCATACTCACGTTTGATAGACATAGCTTCAACTTCTATCCATTTTCCATTTTCCCAGTAAGAACCTGGTGCAGAAACCTCACGTAGATTGATTTCTGGGTTAAAGTTTGTCGCAAATGGATAACCGTGGTCACCACCATTACAGTCTAAAATATCGATATAGTGGATTTCGTCAAAGTAATGTTTGAGTGCATAAGCTGAAAAGACGCTGGTTACCCCTGGATCAAAACCAGATCCAAGCAAGGCAGTCAGACCTGCTTCCTTGAATTTCTCTTGGTAAGCCCATTGCCATGAGTAGTCAAAGTAAGCTGTAAAACCAAGTTCCTTACAACGTTTCTCATAAATAGCACGCCATTCAGGGTCTTCTGTGTCCTCAGCCTCATAGTTGGCAGTATCGATATAGTGGACACCTGTTGCCAAACAAGCATCCATAATAGTTAAATCTTGGTATGGTAGAGCTACGTTCAAAACAGCTTCTGGTTTGTAGCTTTCAATCAAGGCAATCACTTCTTCTACCTTGTCAGCATCAAGAGTAGCAGTCTCAATCTTAGTATTTGTTTTGCCTTCTAATTTAGCCTTCAAGTCATCACATTTTGACTTGGTACGGCTTGCAATCATAATCTCTTTAAAAGTTTCGCTGTCTTGACAAATCTTTGAAATAGCAACCTGGGCAACGCCCCCACATCCGATAACTAATAAACGACTCATTTTCTTCCTTCCTCTTCTTCTAAAATGTCTTCTACATACTTAGGCAACATAAAGGCACCAATATGTAGGTTTGCAGTGTAGTATTCTGTGAAAAGCTGGCGTTTTTCCAACCTTCCTTGTCAAAATCTTCGACAGGGTGGTATTTTTTAGATGCAAACCCAAATAACCAATAGCCTGCAGGACTGGTAGGGATATGTGCCTGATAAACTCGACTTATTGGAAAGGCTTGATTAACCTTACGGTGCATGCTTCGACAAGCTGACTCATCTTCGTCAAAGAAGGGACTACCATGCTGATAAATCATGATTCCGTCCTCTTTCAAGGCTCTGTAACTATTGCCGTAAAATTCCTTGGTAAAGAGCCCTTCCGTATGGCCAAATGGATCAGTCGCATCGTTAATGATAATGTCGTAATCATTTTCACAGTTTCTCAAAAACCTTAGTCCATTTTGGTAGTAAATAGTAACACGAGGATCATCTAGCCCAGCAGCAAAATCTGGAAAATATTCTCGACAAACCTCAACCAGCATCTCATCTGGTTCCACGATATCGATTTGTTCCAATTCTGGATAGAGTGTTAATACTTGGGCAACACCACCGTCACCACCCCCAATAACCAAGACTTTCTTTGGATTGGGATGAACAGCCATAGGAACGTGGACGGTCATTTCGTTGTAGACAAAATCATCTGCATCCGAGAACAAGACGTGCCCATTTAAAATCAGTATTTTCCCAAAAGCTGGTGTATCTAATACTTCTATATCCTGCCATTCACTTTTTCCAGCGTAGAGTTGTTTGGCAGTTCTCAATGATAATTTCACATCTGGAGTATGAACTTCAGAAAACCATAAATCCATCTAGTTCTCCTTTCTCTTAATAACGTTGATATGATTGACCTCTGGATCTTCCGTTCCTTGGAGGGAACAACCACGTTCTTTTGCGAATTGGATATAATCGACAAGACCTTGTGTAATTCGTTCACCAGGTGCTAGGATAGGAATCCCAGGAGGGTAACACATGACAAATTCCCCACAGACTTGTCCAACGGACTCGTCCAAGGTTAAGCTTCTTCTCTCTGAGTAGAAGGCTTCCTGTGGAGATAGCACCAACTCTGGTTGGATATATTCGCCAGCGATCAAGTCCTTCCCATCTCGTGAGTATAGTCTCTTGATATCAGCTAGAGCACCAACCAAGCGTTCAATGTCTTGGATACGGTCACCAATTGAAATGTAGGCCAAGATATTGCCAATATCACCAAACTCAATTTGAATGTCATATTCATCCCGTAAGAGATCATAAACTTCAATCCCTGTTAGACCAATACCCTGAGTGTAAACTGACAGCTTGGTTACATCAAAATCACAAACCGATACACCATCTACTAGCTCTTTTGAGTAGGCATAGTAGCCACCGATGGCATTGATTTCACGACGAGCGTACTCAGATAGCTCAATGACCTTCTCAAATGACTCTTTACCACGAAGGGCCAAATTGCGGCGTGAAATATCCAAACTAGACATTAACAAATAGGATGCTGATGTTGATTGGGTCAGGTTAATGATTTGACGCACGTACTCAGGATTCATCTGATCGCCTACTAAAAGAAGCGAACTTTGAGTCAAGCTGCCACCAGACTTATGCATAGATACGGCTGACATATCTGCTCCAGCGTCCATAGCAGATAGAGGAAGTTTATCTGTAAAGTGGAGATGAGCACCGTGTGCCTCGTCTACTAAGACTTTCATTCCTGCAGCGTGGGCCATCTCTGTTAGCCCCTTTAAGTCTGAACAAATCCCATAGTAGGTAGGATTGTTGATTAAGATAGCCTTGGCATCCGGATGGTCCTTAATAGCTTGTGCCACACGATCATTTTCAAGCCCAAAGCAATACCGATTTTGGGATCCACACTCATCTCGATATAGATGGGAATAGCTCCACATAAAACGAGTGCATTGATGGCTGATTTATGGACATTTCGTGGTAGGATGATTTTATCACCTGCTTTACAGGTGGAAAGAATCATGGTTTGCACGGATGAGGTTGTCCCGCCAATCATTAAAAAGGCATGGGCAGCTCCAAAAGCCTCTGCTGCTAGCTCTTCTGCATCTCTGATAATCGAAATAGGATGCCCAAGATTGTCCAAGGGCTTCATAGAATTGACATCAATACCAACGCATTTTTCCCCTAAAAGTTCAACTAACTCTGGATTCCCACGGCCACGCTTATGACCTGGTACATCGAAAGGAACAATCCTTTTCTTTCGTAACTTAACTAACCCCTCATAAATGGGAGCTTGGTTCTGATTTAACATTATGAAGACATACTCCTTTACTTTATTTTCTACACCTGAGCTAAAATCAGGTGTTATAGGAAACTTATGAAAAAAGAGCAGGTTGGCACCTGCTCTACAATCTACTGACGTATTTATGTTTGTTTCTTTTGAGTATGTCTGTTCCTGATGTTTCCTAACTCTCTAGTAGCAAATATTACGTACTTTATTGATCGTTTCACAAGATGACGTGTGCTTTCACCACACTAACAAATGTATACGAATTAGAACTAATGTCCTAACATCAACTTATAAAAGTAGGCTTTTAACCCTATCAATAATGTGGCTTTTCAACCACGCTTCGGCATTCAACCCTGCCTGTCCGTAGGCATTTTTTACTCGGGTTTATATTTGCTAGAAAACATCATCTCATTTTCTAAGCTTCATCAATATATCATGTTTTCAGAGACTTGTAAAGTATTTTCAGAACTTTTTTAAAACAATTTAATATTTAGTTCGTGTAATTTATTCAACCCAGAAATAGAAATCGTTTTAAATTTAAATCAAAAACAAAAAAAAGGAACTAAATAAATTAATTCCTTTAGATAGGCATAAGCAAATTCAACTATTCAAAATCGTATTTACTCATCACGCGCTACTTTGGCAGCCAGTTTAAAATCAGTCATCAAATAATTTTCATCTAGACGGATAAGACTATAATACTCATTCCAAAATAGAGAGTCACAGTTACTTGACCACTGTAATCCATACCATAATTGAGTGACATCACTTGTATTTGATGGTGGGATTGACCATAGATGCTTTTTGAAAGTTTCTTGAACACGTGGAACATCAAGTCGACTAGTCAAGTCGAGTTCATCCAATTTCAAAGTGATAGAATGTTTCTTAGCCGCTTCAATGCTATCCTTGTTAAATCGAACCTGAATAACCTTAGAATCTTCTAGAACCACGTTCTTATCTTCTGCCCCGTAAAAGGAAATACTCCCAAGAACTATGCCATCTTTTGCAAAGAGATAGGGAGCGTAGGGAACAGCATTGCTATCAAGTCTGAAGCCTTTTTCGATAGTGACTGATTTATCTCCTGAATACTTTTTGAAACTGCCATCTGTCAGGAGTTCTTCGTAGTCGCTACCACCATCACCTTGTCTTACATAGATATCAAATCCAGCTTCCATCAGATCACTTGCTTGGTTTCTGCTAACGTGATTTTACTTTCATTAATTTGCAAAATTGGTGCTTGAGGTGGCAAACCAATCGTGAGATTAAACATGACTCCTACTAGAAAGACCATCAAGGTTATAAGGAGGGCAAGTAATGACTTTCCAGTCCTTTTTCTTGCATTGAAAAGGGCCATTAGAGCAGGTAGGAGGATCATTTTTGCTAAAATAGAATTCCCCACACCGCCTCTATTTAAGGTCTGAAAAGCAAAGATCCCTGCGATTGCAATCAGGGACAGGTAGATCAAAATCTCGCCTAGACCCAGTTTTTCTGTTCGAGTTTGTTGGTTTACAGGGGATTCGTACAATGACTGTCCATTCTCTTTTCTCTTTTTTAGAAAGAGATAAAAGCCCAGACCGAGTAGCAGATTAAAAATTGCAAAAGCAATTAAAGTACCTATAATCACCATTCTACCCATGGCTCTCTACTCCTTTATGTTCTCTCTCAAATCTTATCTTTCTCTTTAATGTCCAATTCCCAATCAATAAAACCATTAAGAAGAAGGGGCCTCCTTCTATCAGTACAATCGGTAAAGCCAGTATAGCAATCATCAAAAAACTAGCTTGCTTTTGACGCCAACTACCGCCCCATTCTCCGTTTATCAGTCCCCCAAAATAGTCGATGTAGTTAGTAAACCAAGTCAATAAGGGATTTTGAAAATCATTGCGCCTTAGGTAAATGAACATAGCAGAATATAGCAAAACATAAAGAATTCCAAGGACTAGAATAATCTTTTGACTAGTTCGAGTAGCCTCTAGAACGATTTTTTCTCTCTTCTCTGGTTTTATTTCCTTGAGACTTTGATTCTTACAAGAGAGTTTTTCAAATCTATAGGCCAGAAATCGGTAGAGATAATACTTTTTTATATCACGCTTCATAAAATCCCCAATCTAAGAAGGACATTCAATTATAAATCATGGTCTAAACATCTAATTTCAAGGAATTGCCTTCCAAATAAACTGCTTTTGACTCAGTGATTTTGATTTTTTGATCTTCTGAGAAGCCAATGGTTTCACCGTCCTTTAAGGTGACATCACTGCCTAAAACATACTGAAGAATAGACAAGAGGAAATAATATAAGTCATCGCTATTCATAGGAGACTCGATAATTTCAATCTCAATTTTTCCAAACTCTTTCAAACCATAAGTGTAAATACTAGTTTTATCTCCCTGGTTGATAATTCCCATATAAATCCAGAGTTGAAGGGGAAGCATTTCTTCTTTCAAAAGGTCAGCCAGGTCCAGATAAAGATCTTTGGATAAGAGCAAGGTGGTAGAACCCTGATAAATACCAATAGCTGATTGACTAGTTTTTAGGATAGAGGCATTGACTTTAGTTAATAGGGAATAAGTTTCTACTGGCGAAAGATTGTCAGACAAAATAGAAACAATGGCGTGTTGTGTGTGCTCCTGTGTTTCCTTCTCAACATCCTGCCAGAGGTAAGAATAGGCATACAATTCTTCAAATTCTTGACTTGGGATAGGTAAATCCATTAAAGCCAGCGCAACGAGAGCACCATCAATCACAAAGGTTGCACTAGAATCATCCCCAGAAACTTCAGAAATTTCAAGCCCCCAGTGAGTTTTCAATTCCTGAACGACCTGATCTAAAGAATAGGCCTGCTTGCCTTTGAAGAGGGTCATGGACAAGATTAGTTGTTTTTTCTTCTCTGACTTTTCTTTCTTACTAGTAAATAGATTTTTTAAAAAATTCATAGGACTTCTCCTTTTTTCATATTAGTTGGGAAGCAAAGCTATCTTGGTCAAAGTGAGTCGAGATGCCAAGTTTCCTCATCCTCAAAACCGTAGAATTTCTCATCAAGTAGCCAATTTCCATCCACCAATCTAAGTACAAACTGATGCTTCATTTCTAAAGCTTCTTGATAATGGGTGATGACTCTTGCTTCTTCAGCTTTTGTCATGATAAAATCTACAGAAAAATCATTCCTTTGAACATAGTTATACTCACTTGGGGAGCCATAAGAATTTCGAACTCCTCCTTCCAAGCATTTTTGAGTCACTCGTCCAGTTATAAGTTGTATTTGTCTATGAAAATAGTCATCCATAAGATCATTCCACAAAGGGTGAAGCTGATTAGATGGGATGCCAAGGGCTTCTTTTTCCTTATCCAGTGCTCTGTTACGCTCAAAAATTTCCTCTTCTAACAAGGTTAAACTTTTGAGTAAATCAAGCAATGGTGTGATAATTATTTCTGCTACAGTTTGATATTTCAGGGGTATTTTTATAGTTCACTCTCATAATAAGCCTCTTAATCATCCTGGATTAATTGCTTTACTTCTATGTCTGAAAGTTGTCCATCCATGTAGAGTTTCCTAAGTAAATCTTTATCTACGGTAATTTCATAATAGTCAGTCACAAACTCATGAAATCTCTCAAAGCTATCAAAAAGGTAAGAGAGCAACCATTCTCCGCCATCCTGATCTTGGTAAGTCTGTTGATGCGCGTGACCATCATACCAGATAAAGAAGGTTGTTTCATTTTTTTGGTCTTCTGAATAAAGTGAGACATACTTTTCATCCAGTCCTTTATAAAAACTATCGATGATATCTTGATTCCACTCGTCAGCAGCAAACTGGCTTAAACTACTTTCATGATCAAAGCCTTTTATAAGGATCATTTTATCAGTCAAAATCACATCTAAAGAATCACCAGAGCCATTGTCAATAAGATATCGGAGTCCATAGTCTTCCTCAGTCTTAATCACGAGTCTAAGCCAATCCTCACTCGGATCTGTTAGATACTCATCAATGACCAGCAAGGCATCTAAGAGAGTCTTTATCTTGTCCCAATCAATCTTTCTCATCTCTAAAAACCTCCATCTTATTCTTGCAATTTATCAAGATCACAAGCCCTATAACGAGCTGTTAGATAGCCTGAAAAGCTAATCTGAGGGATATTCCACTCATTAGGTAAATAAATCGAACAATCTACCTGATCACCTAGAGGGGAACTTGCTGAGAAGACATATCTTCCCAAATCCTCATTATTAGGATTTCTTTCAACTTGACCCAATCTGCTAGTATTGAACCAGTCTTTAAACAGTAACCAGATTTGCTCGGCATCTTCGTTTAATAGGGAGACTTTCAAGTTGTAGCTAATTCCGACCCTACATCTTTTTTTGAATCCTGACTCATCAGCCTTACAAACTTTTATCGATCCCTTGTCATACTGCCAGTTATCACTATCTAATAGGGGAAATCGAACAGATAGATTGTCTTTAAATCCCTGCATAGTATCAAATAAATCTTTGGAGGCGGCTCGAATAATTCTAGTTCTTCCATAGTCTTCTCTTTAATTTTCATAGCTAATCACATTTCGATTTAATCTGCATCGACCCAGATCTGGTATTTTTGACAATGGAGACATCTAAACAAATAACCACAGATAGGCCCGTCTTTGACCAAGTAGTCTTCTATCTCTTGATATTCTTCACGCGCTTCATAGTCTGCCAAGACTTGCTCAGCGATTCCCATATCCTTCAATTCTCGAGTTCCAACTGTACCCAAGTAAGCACAATAATCTTGGCAACAAGAAAGCCAATATTCTCCCTGCCAACTAGAGTAGCCTGGGGTCTGGCAAAAAAGAAGCTTATCTTTTTCTGGATCCAATTCACCCTGCCACTCGGCATCTTGGATAAATTCTGCATCGAATTTCTGAGCTGCTTGACCGTTTGCAATGCACATTGGGCAAAGGTATTCTATATCCTCGATACAATAAGGGATCAAGTCATAATAAATATTGCTTTCTTTCCCACAAGATGGACAAAGCTTGGCTTCTCCTTCAACAAATGAACCTGTAGCCAACGGATCTGGATGATAGATAAAATGTGGCAAAGACTGTAATAGCTTCTGCCCATGCTTCTTCTCTTCTTTTCTTAGAGGATGAGGAAGGGCAAAACGATCGCCATGACTCTGACTCATTTCTTGTAAACGGCTCAGTTTCTTTATCTGTTTTCGATCAGGTTTGTCTAAGATTTCGGTAAATAAGCTATAGGCACTGGTGTAGAAACCCAATTGGTCATAGAGGTCAACTAAGACTTTTTTAGCTTCTAAATCCTCTGACTTAGCTAATTCATCAGCCAAATCATAGAGTGCCGCAACACTGGAATAATTTCCATCTTGTTCTAGGTATTGCTTTTTTAAAGTAATATACTTTTCTAGAAATGGATTCATGGAACTACCTTTCTAATGAAATATAAAAACCTTAACAAATAGTCACTAAGACATTCCCCTTGTGGTTTAAGATTTCCTTGTAAAAGTCTTTCATTTTGACAAAGCAGGTTAAAATATCATCCTTGATTTCTTCCTCTTCCTCAAGATAATCCCAAATATCTGGATAGAGGTCAGCTTTTTTACAAGCTTCCATACTAAAGTCTTTCAAAGTCTTGTCCATATCAAATTTTTCTAAAGCTTGACTGATAACCGCAATTCTTGATTTTTCAGTATAGGCGATATATTCAGATTCATCCTCTAGAGGTGTAACCCCTAAAACAGCTTCTCTCAAGGGATTGTCATCCAAAAATTCTGAACTACTAAATCCTGTCATGACAAAGAGAAGAGCATCCCACATTTTGTCAATATCTATTAAGATATCATGACTATCAGCGGAATCCTCAGCAAAATCTAACAAATCATCTTCTTGGTTAGAAAGACCTTTTATTTGTTCTAATTCATTGTCTGGTAAATATTGATAATTGGCAATCATTCCCATGATTTTTCTCCTTTGAATCTTGTAGGATAATACTGATGTTTTTAGCTCTATTTTATAGAAAATGCTATAATGGAGCTAAGAAATTGTTTTATTGAATGTTAAATAGAGGGGAATAGTCATGTTCACTAGTATTGTTTTAGGGTTTTATGCTCTTTTCTTTCTATCCTTATCCTTTACTATCTATCTCTATATCAGACTCGTAGTTGCGGTCAGACAAGGGAAAGATGTCCCAAAATGGATCTATAAACTTGGCCAAGCTGTTCAAGGAAGAATTCACGTTGACTATGAAGAAACCACTGATGCTAATGCCCTTAAAGAGATTCATTGGTTCTTGCTAATCTATTTAATCGTAAATCTACTCGTATTGGCTGGCTTCTACTATCATGGCAAGAGCTTTCCTCAAGCCATTTATGAATGTTTGAAAAAACAATTTTTCATCGTACTTGTTAGTATGGTTTTAAAAAGTATTGGCAAATTTGTTGTACTGGCTATAAGAAAAAACTTTCATAACAGTCATGTCTATGCATCAACCAACGCTTTTATCGGGACAGCTTTTTTAACGAGTTATGTTTTTATGTTTTGCATGATGATGAGTGGTCTTCCGGCTCAACCTGTTCCAGTAACCATTCAAGATACTACTATCATTATCGGGGAGACCAAGGCTTCCGAGCTTTTAGACCAAGGCTATACCTTTGAAGATAAAGGCGCTGAGAGCTCCATCACCAATCCCAAAAACGACCACTTCTACTACGGTCAGCTTCTCGAAGTCAAGCGGGATAATCAGTCCTTTGGCTTTATGAGCCTCACTCCTACGGGAAGAGATACTGATCAACTCAAAAATTGCATCATTACCTATTACAGATCACCTAAGGATAACAAGCAACTAGAAGAAATTTCCATCAATCATGTCAAGCTAGCAAATCTCAAGCTCCAAGATTTTCAAACACGAAAAATTAATCGATATCTTTGAAGTCAATCCAGCTGATTATAACGTCTCTGATAAGGATAACAACTTTATCCTAACCATCCAAACAGCAGATTACGACCTCTGGAAAAGATACCGTATTGAATCCAAGTTCAATTCAGATGGTTCGATTGATAGCTATGGAGTCAGAGCCCAACATAGCATGTGGGAATGATTCACCATTTCCCCCTTTATCACATAAGCATTAAACTGGAAAAATATCGTCGACAAGTTTATAGGTTTCGATGAATTGAAGGCCAGAGGAACCTATATCTCTAGTGATTTCTTCATAAATATCTTCTAAATTTTGAGCAGGTGCCAACATCCAAAGACTAAAAGGTCTAAGTTTCACCTGTCCAATTTTTTCAATATTTTCTAATAATTGCCTTAAATCTTTGTGATTGAACCAGCAATCTGTAACGAGAGCAAACTTTGTATTGTCCATCTTACAGGAGATTTGACTGATCAAAAAATCATCGATGGAGGGCTTTTTTGTTTGTAAGAGGCGCGTGCAAGCTAGATGGTACTCAAGCTTTCTAGGACTCTGCTCAACCATAGATACAAAGACAAGACCATACTCATCTTGGAACTTAACAGTAAAGAGATCTCCTTCTTCAAAATAAGGTTTACGTTTAGTTTTGGCTTTAGTGACCTTTAGAGGTCTAGGATTTTCAGTTTGCAACTGGATAGCAAGTTTATCCAAGAACTTTTGCCTTTGCTTCAAAGCCTTTGAAACTATTTCCAACCAAAATGGATCAGCCCCTTTTTTGATAAGCTCCAAGGTTTTATCTCTGATATCGTCTGTCAGGTGACCAATCTTCCACAGTGAGTAGGCAAGAGCAGTCCAATAAATCTCTGTAAAAAAGTCTGTTTGACAGTAATCTCTCTCCGCATCGAGGATATCCTTGATAATATTGGCTACATGTTCACCATCTATATAGCGACCAACTACCTCATTGTAAATGTCATACCCTTGATCACTGTCAATGATTTTAACGCCATCAATTGCCATTCTCAACTCCTAATGCTCAATCGACATCTTATTGATAAATCTCAAAGCTTATTTAATCTTATGCTTGTTCATTTTCTCTTGGAAAATATCTGTAAGAATTTGTCGCAATTCTTGAGCTTCCTTTTCAGGAAGTTGGCCTTCTTGTTCAGCTACAGCATACAACTCCGGATACTCGAGCGATACTCTCTTAACAGTACGTGTAATAGCATGTTTTCTAACAAAAAATGGAATCCGTTTAATCATATCTTGAGGAATTAATGCGATAATCTTATTTTACAAGATAGGTTTTCCCGATTTCCATTTTCATGATAGATATTTCTCCTTAAGAAGCTAGATAGTGCTAGATGTTTCTCTTTACTGCTCAATCCGTCTACTCAAGCAGTGGCATACACTCACAAAGAACTTTGTTTGACTATTGAATATCTTCCATCGCTTCTTTCACATATTCTTCGACATCTTCAATCTCTACAAACAGCGGGTCTAAGTGGCATAAGAAGTGCCAATCTTCGGTGCCGCTTTTTCTGTAGAGAATCGCTTCGCCGTCTTCACTTCCGAAAAAGCTTCTGTCAACTTCATACCCTTTGTTTTCTAGGAAAGCTTTTGCCTTGCGGAAGTTAGATTCTCTGGCTTCGACATAGGCTTTCACTTCATCGTTATTCACGACATACGCGTCGATTTTTGTAGCTCCTTCGATCACTTTATCGTTTTTATCCGATAGATTTGAAATTTCTTTCCAAATAATGTCCACATTTTCTTCAGGTTCAAACGAAAATCTAGATAAAGGGACAATATTCCCATTAAAAACAATTTCCATATAATCCGGTAGATTTTTTGGACTAAAATACTCCACTTCAAAACTATCCTCGTTTTCTAGAGTATATCCAGGGATTTGAGCTACAAAGGCTCTTCCCTCTTCTAAAGAATCAAACACGACTAAATCTTTTTTATAATCACCTTGACACAATTCCAATATAATCATCGATAACCCTCCTAAACTTTCCTTAGCATGATTGTTCAATTATGCTCTCTAAATCATTCTTTTCCACACTAATGTATTCAACTTCTTTTGTTCCTCGATTGTATTGATAACGTCTAAAAATCAATTGATTGCTTGTCTGAAACAGTGTGTCTACTCCAGAGTATTCTCCTCGGCACTTATCTAGCATCATTTCATCAACGAGTTCCAATGTTTTCAAATGAAACACAAACCATCTTTCTTCCGTTGTGGAGAATACACCATAAGAATTGTTAATCTTCCATACGTTTGATAGCCCGTCCTGTTCAAATACAGGAAATCGTTGACTAGATTTTATTTGGAAATCATGATTCGATATTTTATAAAATTCTGTCGTGTAAAAATTCACCAGTACCGAACTTTCCTCGTCAATCGTAAAAACATACGCCAAATTCCGTGGAAATTGATGTCTCACACTTAGCTCATGATTCAAACATTCAAGGCAAAAGTCCTGTGAACCATCCTGTCCCGCTGTCAATGAAACGATGATTCTATTGTCAGAGAAACCCTTAAAAGTTACTTCAGAACCAACAAAGCAATCTTCCAAATCTAAATAAGAATATTGAACATTCTTTTCGTCTCTCACTTCAATCCGAATCTTATGGTCATTTTTTCGATAAACAAGCCAAGTTAAGTTGTTTTTCTGAGAATGATGGCAACAGATTAAAGTTCCTTCTTTGGTATCGAGATTTTCAAAAAACTTTTCGAATTGGTTAGGGTAGTTTATTAATACATTTTCATTCACTTTTTTAAAACGACTAAGATGAATCACTTGTTTCCCCTCCATCTGGTCTTAGAAATTTAAATATTAGCGAGCGATAGCCTTATTTTTATAAATTCAGCCGACTTCCTTTTCCCATCGTCTGAGCACATCTTTCAAAGGCTCATCGAGATAGCTATAGGCCTTGTCCTTTATCCACTCAGGAATTCCATAAGCTGCCTCCGCTATACTCCCCGTGATTGCAGCAAGAGTATCACTGTCCCCACCAAGAGAAATCGCATTTCGGATCGCATCTTCAAAATCTGTACTCTCCAGAAAGGCAATGATCGCTTGAGGAACCGTATCCTGGCACGTTTCATTGAAACGATAGGTCGGGCGAATTTCATCTAGCGTTTTAGAAAGATCATATCCATACTCTTTCTCGATATGTTCCTTGATGCGTCTTTTAATCTCCTCAGGGTTATCACTATTTGGTTGCCCGTTGTCACTGGCATGACCGCCAAAGAAGTACCGAGACATAAAGATCGCATCAGACGTCGCCATAGCTCCTTTGACACCCTCTGGATGGTTATGAGTCACTTCTGCAGAAAGTTGTGCCAGACGTTTCACCTCGAACGGCAACTCGTCTGTTGTGACATCCATGACCCAAGCACAGGGAGAAACACGCATGGCAGAGCCATTTCCAAAGCTATTATAAGGGGCGCGATCATTGCTATGAATCCATACATCAAACCTAGCACCATAACCAGCATCAGGATACATCCTACCATACTTCTTCATGGCATCAATAAAGTCATCCTTCTGTCCACCATTCATAATGGCTTCTGCAACAGCACAGGTCATAACCGTATCATCAGTGAAAAACAATCCTCACGAAATAATGGAAAGTCTTTCGTTTTAATATTGTCCCATTCGAAAACAGAACCAACAATGTCTCCAACTATTGCTCCTAACATCAGATTTCTCCTTATGATATATCAGATTCATTACACATTTCCAATGAATCTCTCTTTAAAAATGGTACCACCAAATCAATCCACTCTTGAGGCAGATAAGCTGATAAATAGCCGTGGTTATAGCCTTTAGCTTCATACAGGATCGTATTGGGATGGAGCTGCTGAAATAATTTAGCCGATGCTTTCACACAGTTTAATTCTTTTTCACCGTAGATATACAGAACCTGCGCCTTACTAGCAGAAATCGTGTCCTTGAGCTTGTAACGCCCCATATAGGTTTTGTAAATAGTCACCAATGTTTTGATAGGCATCCTTGGCAGATTCTCCAAATAATAAGCTTTTAGTTCCTCTGGATAAGCGAGTTTAGGATAGATTTTGTTCATCATGCCTAATTGAAGTTTACAAGAAAATTTACTAAACATCAGCTTGCCAAATAGACGTACCAGAAAGATGCTGATTTTAGCTAACCCTGGTTGAGGAATACAGAGGCTCCCGTCTATGATGGTTTTCTCAGCTATCTCGCTGTCTATTGACAAAAGCTCCATAGCAATTTGACCACCAAGTGAAACGCCACCAATCACAAATACCTTCCCACCACAATTCTCTTTGATATAGTCCAAGATTTCCAAGGCAGAATCTTCAGTAGAAACATAATCGAGATGATATTCTTCGCCGTGACCATTCAAGGTGGGTAGAATGACACGATACTTCTCTGACAAGATCCGTGCTTGACGAAGATAATTCCACCAAGAACTGCCACCGCCATGTATCAGCAAGATAGAAGGCAAATTCTTATCACCAAATTCATGGAATTTCATATTTAAACTCCTTGCTGTAGGACTTTCACTAGGTTCATCATTGTTCAATCAGTTTCAAGAAGCAGTGATATCGGCTCAATATGTGGTGATATTTTTCTTTATACTAATAGACGAAATGCAATGACTATGATTTTGAAATGATACTGTGAAACGGAAAGTTGATCACTTCTTCCAAAAAAAACATCATCCATTCTATAATTTAAATTCCTTTTCCTTACTAATTCTATTACTAACCAATATAGTATAAATTAAATAACCAACAAAAATGATAGTAAAAATAACATAGCAGCCAGTTTTACAACTTACTACTTTTCATATGATAATTTACAAATGTCTTTCCAGCCACTCGATCTTTTTAAAATCCTTATTGTCATTGTGATCATTTCGATAGGAGTCTTGTGAAGAAGCTTTGTAAATACTTAGATACTGCTCCAGACTTGGAAGACGAAAAGTGATGTCATCGAGATGAATCAGCTCTATATCCGATTCCAAAACTCTTGCAAAATCAGGTAGGGAATCGATACTTCCTAATTCAACACTCACTCTATCCTTTTGGAATTCATGCTCATGAATATCTATTAAGACGTAGCCTAAGTCTTTCATCACTTTCATTATCTTGTCCCAGTCATAAATTCTGAGATGATCAGGTGCTTCCCAACCTCTAGGGTCACCAGGCACATGAATGTCAATGTCAGACGGCTCCCAATTTTCTTTCGTTCTAAACTCCAATCCCAAAGAACCCATCAGTGTTGGTGTAATTCCAACTCGATTTAAATAGAAACAAATGGTTTTAAATTCTTCAAATAAGAGACTCATGTTTACTCTAAACCTTTCATCTAAATGTTCGTTATTTCTACTTTATTACCTTGAACAAAATCATCTTCGTTTTCTAGAGCATATCCAGTTATTTTGGATACAAATTCTTTTCCTTCTTTTAAGGACCCAAATGCGACTAGATCTTTATAAGAAGGATTTTGATATAATTCCAACATATACATCTCTAGCCCTTCTGATTTTTGAACGATTATCCACATTTCACTAACAAACTTACACACTCGACGTGAAACGAGTGAACACTAAGTATGTCAAGTGAACCTGTCTGCATATGGCAACATGTCTATAGACCTTTTAACGAAAGCATAAGGTTATCGTTAAAAGTTATTACCTCTACAAACTGGTATTTGTTTATTATGATACCTTTAAATATATAAAATTCAAAAATACTACATAAATATCATTAAAAATACAATTCCAGCTACATTGCAAAGAATGTGCGAAACTGTTGTAATCAAACAATTTCCTGTCTTTTTATAAATTATGGCATAGATTATACTGTCAATAAAAATCGTAAAAACATCATAGAATACGAGTCCAAAGTTTCCGATAGCAATATGGGCTATTGCAAACAATAAAGCAGACATAAATGCACAAACCCAAAATGGAAAAAATTTAATTGCTTTACCAAGGAAAAATCCACGCCATGCAATCTCCTCTACTAACGCTGCAATAACTATTTGAATCGTAAGAAGCGGTATTTTATTATAGGACAACATTGTATCTGTTCTTCCAATAACATGAGCTGAATACGTCCCATTAAATATAATATCTCCAATAACCACCGACACTATAGCCGTAGCTACTGTAAGTAGTACCAGAGGAATTACCCATTGTTTTTTCATATCACTAAAAAAAGTTTTAAAGCGTAATCCTGATTCTATTTGTAATTTTTTGTCCATGTTGTCGACAACAAAGAAAAATAGGATTCCTGCTATAACTGAAGCTCCTGCAATGGATGTTTCGGATTTTATCTTTGTCAAAGATAATATAGTCATCAAAGCAATCCCCATCATTGTTATATAGAATGTTTTATTTTTTATTTTAGTATATCCCCACATATAATTATTCCCTCCATAAATTCTAATTTTTCTTTGTTTAAAAATAAATCCCATTATTTAATTCCATAAACTATTTAGCAAACTTTGTTGCAAGATCATGATCAAATGCAGTGGCTAAGGTTTCATCATTATTATTTGCTGTTGATGTCCAATTATATAATCCGTGCATTACATAGTCCATATCTATGATGCAAAACTTAAACATACGTTCCATACAGCTATGCCCAATAAAACATAGTATTCTTCCCCTTTATCTTCAGAAGAAATCTACCCTCTTCTTTTTTGTAATAGACATCTATTCCACCCCAGTGTCTTAAACATAGTGTCTACTGGATTATTTACATCTTGACATCAAGTTTGGACAAAAGTGCCACACACTCAGCGGTTCGGACTTACATTATCATTTCGAAGGTTTCCCTCCTCATTCTACGAGTCCTATACCCCAGGGCACCTTCTCGACCTTCGGTCTCACCTTGTCGCATGGGCGGAACATCTACTTCTACTTCGCTGATGTCTCAGCTCGTACAAGCAGTGATACCGCCTCAACATGATGCGTTTGCGGAAATAAATCCACCGGCTGGACTTTCTTCAATTCATAGCCCAATTCTTGATAGAGTTTGATATCACGCGCCATGGTGGCGACATTGCAGGAGATATAGGCGATGCGGTCAGCGCCTGTTTGGGCACTTGCTTTGATAAAGCTTTCGGTTAAGCCCTTGCGTGGTGGGTCGACCAGAATGGCGGTTGGTTGGATGCCTTCCTTGAGCCAATTCTTCATGGCATTTTCTGCTGTGTCACAGACATAGTGGGCATTGGTGATACCATTTAAGCTGGCATTCTTCTGGCTATTCTCCACGGCTTCGGGGATGACTTCTACTCCATAAACTTCCTTGACATGCCTGGCAACTGACAAGCCAATGGTCCCGATTCCTGAGTAGGCATCAATGACCACATCTTCTTCTCTTAAGTCTGCAAAGTCAATGGCTGTTTGATAGAGCTTCTCTGCCATTTCGGTATTGACCTGGTAAAAGGCTGGTCCTGATATTTGGAAGCTATTGCCTAACATTTGGTCTGTAATGTAATCTTGACCATAGAGAACCCGCCATTCTTTCCCGAAAATAGCATTGGTATTCTGGTCATTGATATTTTGCATGACAGACACAATCTTAGGGAATTGCTTGATCAGCTGCTCGATCAACTGGTCCACACGGAAAATCTTGGGACGAGTGGTGACCAAAATGACCATGATTTCTCCAGAATGGTGCCCACGACGAACGACAAGGTTACGAATCAAGCCTGATTGCTCTTTTTCATCATAAGGTTTCAAATCAAAACGACGAATCAAATCCCGAAGCGCCAAGACCACTTGGTCAATGACTGGATCTTGGATATAGAAATCTTCGATCGGCATCAAATCATGAGAGTTCTTCCGAAAGAAGCCTGTCTCGACCTGGCCATTGACACGACGAACAGGGACTTGGGCCTTGTTGCGGTATTGGACAGGATGGTCCATGCCCAAGGTCAGGGGCACTTCCATATCAGAGATTCCCGCCATCTTGTAAAGACTATCCTTGACCTGCTTGGCCTTGAATTTCAGTTGCTCCGGATAAGCTAAGTGACCCAAGTCGGCAATACCTGTACGCAAGTAAGCCAGGTCTAGTTCTTCATTACGGTGTGGTGATTTTTCCAGGTACTCCTCTACTTTTCCGTAGCCAATCTTTTTGTTGACTTTAAGCACGCGCATGCGGATGATTTCTCCAGGCAAGGCATTCTCCACAAAAAAGACCAGGCCATCGACCTTAGCCACTCCTGCTCCTTCGTGTGTCAAATCGACAATCTCAACGGTTACAATTTCATTTTTCTTTAACATGGTGTTCTATCTTTCTACAAATTAAAAGGGATAGAGTTTTCAAACTCCTATCCCTTAATTATATCATCTTAAGCCCATTTGGGACAATTTGTTTTTGTAAGCTTCAAAATCCACTAGGAGACCTTGTCCGCCATACATATCATAAGCATCGACCCAATCCCCATTTCTGGAATGGTAATGCGTTCAATCCCCTTGCTGGCACTTCCGACTAGCCCAATCCCGTTGGTCAAAAGGAAAGAGAAAGGAATATTGGTCGAGGTCATTGCAAAAACCTTACCAAGTGCTTCAGAACCAGTGAAGAGCTTAGTTGGATCCTTGATTTGGTGAACAATGGCAGACATGACTTCTTGTTGGCGTCTCGTCCGACCAAAGTCGCCTTCATCATCCTTACGAAAACGAGAGTAATTGAGGAGAGTTCGTCCATCCATCCGTTGTTTTCCGACCTTAATGGTCTGATTTGGAACGACGCCATCCTTCATATTCAAGTCATCCGGAACCTCTACTTCACTAACTTTTTCGCCGTCAACCGTAGAGAACTGCGCATTCATCTCCACTCCATTTGGAAAGAGGGTATCGATCGCTGTCGCAAAGGTCTTGAAATCGACCATGGCATAGTATTGGATGTCAATATCAAAATTATCTTTCAACATTTGACGAACCAACTCCGCTCCTTGGTTGTTATTTTGTTCCCCAATGGTAAAGGCTGTATTGAGTTTTTGATCATAGTAATCTGAATAATCCGGTTCGCTCTGCTGACTTACGCCATCAATGTGAACTAAGGTATCCCGCATAAAGCTGACCATCTTAACTTTTCCAGACTTATTGTTAACATTTACAACCATGATAGAGTCCGTTCGAGTCTCCTCTGAGCTTTCACCGATCCGACCATCTGTTCCCAGAATAAGGATGTTGACTCCGTCCTTGGTTTTCTGTCCATTAAAGTATTCTTGGACTGCAGGTTTAGCGTCTCCTCTTGGCTTACTATTTAAGCCCTTGAAGAACATAATAACCATTCCACTAATAACCAATAAGAGGAAGACTGCTATCCATTTTAAAACCCGTTTAACACGAATCTTTTTCTTAGGCTTTTTTGACTGTTTCAACTTTGGTATAGGTTCAACACCTGAATCCTTGGCCTTGGATTTCCGAGTCCGGCTGGGATAGACCGGTAAGTCATCAAAGACTACTTCAGATTTTCCAGCTGATTCTTGAATGTCTTCTTCAAGAGCAGGCACTACAACTTGTTCTATTTGCCCTTCTGATTTTTGTTTTAGGTATTGGTACTCTAACTGTTCTTTCTCATTCAAGTAATGATAGTTTGAATAGAGGTATTCTAGACGCTTTTGTTCATGATGGGATAAGTTTTCTGATTCTCTGCTCATTCTTTCTCCGTTTCATTTTCTTTTAGCATATAGACCGAATACTGGCCTAAAATTTTAATATGGACTCCCAAGGAATCGAGTTCCTCAAATGCATCCTCAAGGAGTTCTGCTTGCCTTTCTAAGATATCAATAATGAAAAAATACTCACCTAAGGCCGTCTTTAAAGGGCGACTTTCAATCTTGGTAAGGTTTAATTCCCGATTAGCAAAGGTAGATAGGGCTTGACACAAAGAACCTGCAACATCACTTGGTAGCGTAATGGCCAAACTGACCTTCTGTACATCCACTTTAAGAGACGGACTGACTTGATAAGAGCTTCTGCCAAGTATCCAAAACCTTGTATAGTTCTTATCCATTTCTTGAATATCCCTTGCCACAACTATTAGGCCATATTCATTTTTAGCTTCCAATGGAGCAATTGCAGCAATCGGTAGTTCTGGATGCTGTGAGACATAACGAGCTGCATAGGAAGTCGATGTCGTCATCTCCAGTCGAGCATGTGGAAAATGTTCTTGAATATAAGCCTTCCCCTGGGCCAAGGCCTGAGGATGGGAATAAATCACCTCTATTGGTCGCTCCATAGAGCATGCCAACAACTGTTGCTTAATCGGGAAGACCACTTCAGCAATGGCTTGGAAATTCGCTTGGTGGAAGAGATAATCGATGGTCTCATGAACACTTCCCTCAATCGAATTTTCGACAGGAATCACAGCGTAATCCACCTGCTCTCTTTCATAGGCCTTGATAACTTCTGTAATAGAGCCGTATGGGCATAGGTCTACATCTTGGAAACTTTCTAAGGCAACATGATGGGTAAAGGATCCCTTTGGACCTAAATAAGCTACAAGCATCTGATAATCTCCACAATTTCTTCTGGTGTCTTGTCCGTAACGTCTATGATATGGGTAGCAACTTCCTCATACAATGGCAATCGTTTCTCAAACAAAACTTTAAAATCTTCTTGATTATTGGTGAGAAATAAGGGGCGTTGATGGTCTTGATCCTTTTTAATCCGATCATATAAGGTTTCAAATCAATTTTCAAATAAATATTACAAGGATTCGCTTGAAGTAGTTTACGATTGTCCGGATTTAGAACGATGCCTCCGCCAGTTGAAATGACAGGAACTAGACTAGCTAGTAATTCTTGCAACAAGAGAGACTCTTGCTGGCGAAAAGCGGTTTCTCCATATTGAGTAAAAAAGTCTACGATTGGCATCCCTAGCTTACCAATCATCAGCTGGTCCATGTCTGAAAAAGAAGGATCCAAGAGCCGACCAACTGTTGTTTTCCCAGCCCCCATAAAACCGAGTAAAACTTTAGCCATGGGATAAGATCTCCAAATCCTTGAAGAAGGTTGGATAGCTGGTATTAATTGCCTCAGCTCGCTCTAACAGAACTTCACCATCTGTTACGAGAAGGGCTGCAATAGCACTCATCATCCCAATACGATGATCACCATATGTTTGCAGGTTAGCTCCATGCAGGGAAGTCTTCCCTTCAATAATCATACCGTCTGCTGTTGGTTGAATCCTAGCTCCCATAGCGTTTAAGCTATCAGCCACTACCTGGATGCGATTGGTTTCTTTGATTTTAAGCTCTTCAGCATCTTTGATAATGGTTTGCCCAGAAGCCTGGGTTGCCAATAGAGCGATAATAGGAAGTTCGTCAATCAAGCGAGGAATTAAATCGCCTGAAATTTCCGTTCCATGAAGGTCGGAGGTCTCTACCAAAATCGTCGCAGACTTAGCAAGAGGATCCCTATCGAGAAGCTCAATCTTTCCTCCCATCTTTTCAATCACCTCAAGGATTCCTGTACGAGTTTCATTAATTCCAACATTTTCTAGTCGAATCTTGCTATTAGGGACAATCAAACCAGCCACCAACCAAAAAGCTGCACTGGAAATATCACCTGGTACCGTCACTTCACACCCTTGTAAGTATTGAGGCCCACGCAGGCGAATTTCTTTGCCATTCACACTAATCTGGCCACCAAACTGTTTGATCATATCTTCAGTATGATTCCGAGTAACTTCCTTCTCTATAATTAGGGACTCCCCTTTAGCCTGCATGGCTGCAAAAAGAAGAGCTGATTTCACCTGAGCAGATGCGACTGGTAAAGAATAATGAATTGGTCTTAGATGTTTGCTTCCCTGAAAGTGGAGAGGGAGCATATCGCGTTCTGTCTGACCTTGAATAGTCACTCCCATTTCACGAAGAGGGATAGCTACCCGATCCATAGGACGCTTGGATAAACTATCATCCCCTATCATAGTGACAGGAAAAAGACTTCCCGCTAAGACACCTGAAATCAAACGAGTCGAGGTACCGGAGTTTCCCATATCCAAGTCATTTTTAGGCTCTTGAAAGGCTTCAAACCCTTTCCCTTCAATGGTGATCATTTGACCATCGTCTTCAATCTGGACCCCTAAATCACGAAAGACTTGAATGGTAGAGAGCACATCTTCGCCGCGTAAGATATCGTAGACCTTGGTGGTTCCATGTGCGATACTTCCAAAGATAATGGAACGGTGGCTGATGGACTTATCACCCGGAACACGAATAATACCATTCAAGCCTTTGCAATTTGTTTGTAATTTCATTCCTTACCCCTTCAAGCTTTTCTAAAAATTTTACCATAAAGTAAGGTCATTTTCAATCTCCTCTAGGGAGTCATGCACTCCTAGACAAAGAAAGAGGTGGCAAACCACCTCTTTTCCCCTTATTTAAACAAGTCCTCAATCGGATCAAAAATGATTTTCTCAAGGTCCCCAATGTATACTGACAATTGCTGTTGTTTTGCGAAAAATTCATTCACTACTGAATTTCCTTGGATTTTCCCAGCAAATTCTTGAATCTTGGTTTGTTGGTCTGCGCTCGGCATTTGCCCTGATTGAATCACTGCTTGCAACTCATGTTGAAAGGCGAGATAATCATCAAAGAGGGCTTTAGCAGTTGGATCAGTATCAATAGCTTCCTTGCTGGCCACAACAGCTTTATATTCTGGTAAGTCTCGAAGTCCTCGAGATAATTCATTTGCTAAATCATAAATATTTGACATTCTGCTACTCCTTTAAAGTAATAGTTCTATTATACAAAGATTTTCCGGAAAATGTTAGAGCCAAGTTTCATTTTTATTAAAATCAGCCTCTGGTCCTATTTGATCACTACGCTATAATCTGTTTGCTCTGTAATGAGGGCTTCAGCCCGCGCTTGATCCGCAGCTGTCTTGAAGGAAATCTGGAGAATCCCATAGACATCTTCCCGATTTTCTTCATTGATATGAATATCGACCAAGGAGGTACCGCGAAGCAATTCCAGGATCCGGAGAATAACATCTTCTTCATCTGGAACATCTACAAAAATATCGAAGGTGCTTTCCACCCCGCCTCGTTTGTGGATCTGCATGTGCTGGCGTTGCTCTCGACTGTGGTCAAAGAAGGACCAAATCTCATCTTCTTGCCCTTGTCTTATCATGTCAGCAACTTGGCCAAGGCGATTTGAAAGTCCGCTATCCGATCAAGAACAGCACTAGGATTGGACAGCAAAATAGAGGTCCACATGCTGGGCTCACTCTCCGCAATCCGTGTCATGTCACGAAAGCCTCCTGCAGCAAAGCGACCCGTAAGACTATGCTCCTCTGTATAAGCAGCTGCTTGTCCCATCAGGGTCGCAGCCAATACATGAGGAAAGTGGCTGATTTGAGAAGTGACTCGATCGTGTTCACTCGGATCCACCTCGATGAAGCGGGCTCCAAGCCCTGAGAGCAAATCCTTTATTTCTAAAATAGTACTGGGATCAGTCGCAGCTGTTGGAGTAAAAATATAATAAGCATTTTCAAAGAGGGTAGAATCAGCCGAGGCAGCTCCCGTCTTGTGACTCCCCGCCATGGGATGCCCACCGACAAAACGGACTGGGAGATGGTCAAAAGCTTCTTCACCCGCTTCTACAATGGCCCCCTTGGTGGAGCCCACATCCGTTACAATAACCCCTTCTTTCAGTGGCATTTTTGACAATTGCTGAAAGGTTTGAATCGTTTGTTTCACAGGTAAAGAGACGATGATGACATCTGCTTTAGAAACAAACTCTTCAAGATCGGCCGTCACCTTATCAACAATCCCATTCTTCAAAGCAATATCCCGCGAGGCTTGACTGCGATTATACCCTAATAGGGATACATGAGGATGGGCTTTACGGATCCCCATAGCTAACGAAGCTCCAATCAGTCCGAGACCGACGATATATACAACCTTTTCTTCCATTTATTTCTCCAGTTAGAAAGCTTTGGTATAGGCCCGATGACGCTCGACAGCTTCCTTCAATTCCTCCAGATTATCAGAAGAGAACTTGTCCAAGACTTCTGTGGCTAAGACCGTTGCCACCACAGCTTCCATAACAACTCCTGCAGCTGGAAGTGCTGTTGGGTCACTCCGCTCCACCGTTGCCTTATATGGTTCATGCGTTTCAATATCAACACTCATGAGGGGTTTATAAAGAGTCGGGATTGGTTTCATAACCCCACGGACAATAATGGGCTCTCCATTGGTCATGCCACCTTCAAATCCGCCCAGATGATTGGTTCGACGAGTATAGCCATCTTGCTCAGACCAGAGAATTTCGTCCATGACCTGACTGCCCTTGCGACGACCTGCTTCAAATCCTAGTCCAAATTCTACTCCTTTAAAGGCATTGATGGAGACAACCCCTTGAGCAATCTTGGCATCCAATTTCTTGTCCCATTGAACAAAGGAGCCCAGACCGACAGGCACACCACCTACGATAGTCTCTACGATTCCTCCGATGGTTTCCCCTTCCTTCTTCACACTAACGATATAGGCCTTGATTTCCTCTTCTCGCTCTCGATTGACGATGGAAACCTCAGATTGAGCGACCGCTTCTTTGATTTGTGAAACCGTCAGATTTTCCGGAATGTCTACTTCGATACCGCCAAAATTAACGATGTGGCTGGCTACTTGGATTCCGATTTCTTCTAATAACCGTTTGGCTACTGCACCTACTGCTACCCGCATCGTCGTTTCCCGAGCCGATGACCGTTCCAAGGAGTTACGCAAGTCATCGAAGCGGTACTTGATCCCACCGACCAAATCAGCGTGGCCTGGACGAGGCTTAGTAATTTTCCGAAGCCCCTTTTTCTTTTCTTCCACATCACTGACAGACATGATCTCCAGCCATTTTTGATGGTCTAGGTTGGTGACATGCAAGGTGATGGGCCCTCCCATGGTCAAGCCATGGCGAACACCGGAGGTGATCTCGACCTGATCGCTTTCAATCTTCATCCGTGCTCCACGACCGTAGCCTCCCTGGCGACGTTTTAATTCGACGTTGATATGATCAGCTGTTAAAGGGAGCCCTGCTGGAACTCCTTCAATGATAGCTGTTAGAAGTGGCCCGTGTGATTCTCCTGCTGTTAAATAACGCATGGTATCTCCTTTATCGATTCTTACTGTAAGAAGTCTCTCATTTCTTCCAATGGAACTGGATGAAGCCGACAAGTCCCAATTTCTGGTACCAAAACGAGTTTCAATTGATTGCCTCTCGCCTTCTTGTCCAAGGTCAAGGCTTGATAAAGCTCTTCCTTAGCCCATCCATGGAATTCTACCGGTAAGCCAAATTTTTGACACATTTGGCGAATGGCCTGCGTTAATCCTGCTTGGACTAATCCTTTGGCTTCTGCCACTTTTGTGACTTGGACCATTCCTATCGCTACGGCTTCTCCGTGCATGATCTGGCCATAACCGGCTGTAGCTTCAATCGCATGGCCAAGGGTATGACCAAAATTCAGGTAAAGTCGAATGCCCTGGTCTAGCTCATCTTCGACGACCATCTTGCGCTTGACTTGACAGGAATGGGCAATCAGGGATTCTGCATGGTCATAGATAGACTCGATGGAGCCATCCATTCCTTCCAATTCTTCCCATAAGGCTGGATCCTCAATGAGTCCATACTTGATAACTTCTCCCATCCCCCTCTATCAACTCCCGCTGACCAAGGGTTCGCAGCACTTCAGGATCAATCAAAACTCCATCAGGTTGGGCAAAGGTTCCCACCATATTTTTTGCATAGAGCGTATTGACACCAGTCTTACCTCCGATTGAGGAGTCAACTTGAGCTGTCAAACTAGTCGGAACTTGGACGAAATGAATCCCACGCATGTAAGTGGAAGCTACAAATCCAGCAAGATCACCGACAACACCACCCCCAAGAGCAAGGATGCCATCTGATCGCGTCATGCCATTCTTCGCTAAGAATTCATAGACTTTTTGAACGGTTGTCAGATTTTTACTGGCTTCTCCTTCTAGGAACTCATAGCTAACAACTGTAAATCCTTTACTTTCAAGGCTTTTCACAACCTGACTAGCATAAAGGGATCCCACATGGTTGTCTGTTATGACTGCTACTTTTTGAGCTTTCCATAATTGACTGAGCCAGGTTCCAACCTTTTGGATTGCGCCATTCTCAATGACAATCTCATAACCATTCTTTGGCAGATTAACATTCACCTTCATAAGGATCTCCTTTCAAATCCATGTGAAAAAGATTACAATTTCACCATTGTATAAAAATAGAAAACAGAGCATACTTGATTAAGTTTTTCTGTTTTCTTCCATCATTTTTCTAATACATAATCCGGGTATTCCAATTTCAAGGCTTGCCAGACATCCTTCTCTGGGAATGTTTTATCCGTCATCAGTTCGAAGGCTAGACCAGCTTGATGAAACAGCATTCCCAGGCCATTTAAGGTTTGCACCCCTTGTTCTTCTGCTAATTGAAGAAAAGGTGTCTTGGCGGGAAAATAAGCTAAGTCAGCCACTAGACATCCTTTAGGAAAGTTAAAGTCTTTCGGAATAGGGAGAGTAGCCCCGTCCATTCCAAGTCCTGTAGCATTTATCAGTAAACCCGTCCCTTCTATCGTTGCATTCAACTGATCCCGACTGGATAAGTCATGGAGGACAATTGAAAAAGCAAGAGCTTGGGATAGTGGAGCAAAGATAGCCTGATACTTGTCTAGACTTTCTGGGCGAACAAATAAATGAATCTCTCCAACTCCTTGCCGGATAGCCTCTACGACAATAGCAGTCGCAGCCCCACCCGCTCCTAAAAGGACAAGCTTCTTATTCTTTATTGAAAAAGTCTTGGGAAGACTCTTTAGAAAACCAAGTCCGTCTGTATTGTAGCCTGTTAAACAACCATCTTTCTGAACAATTGTATTGACCGAACCAATGAGTTGCACGCTTCCATCTACCTGATCTAAAAATGACAAGACCTTTTTCTTGTATGGCATGGAAATATTAGCGCCCAACATATCGAGTACTCGTAACTGTTGCAGACTTGGTTCAACTTCATCTTCTTCCACTTCCCAAGCAAGATAGACTGCATTGGTTGCGGTTAGTTGGTAAGCCTGATTGTGAATAAAGGGTGAGATACTATGACGAATGGGATTGGCAATCACGGCCGCCATTCGCGTATAGCCATCAATCTCCATTTAGAATCTCCCGAATTTTGTGCATGCTAGTTAAACTAATTTGACCTGGTGCACTTTCTTCTCCAACACTTGCATAGGACCAAACCGAACCAGTTAAATCGGCAGCAATGCGAGAGATTCGGCCGATTTTCCCCATAGAAATGGTGACGAACTCTTGTTCTGGATTTAGCGTTTTAAAGCCACGTGTATAGTTCATCAAATCGAGAACATCCTGTTCGGTATGAGCCATTACAGATACCTTGACCAATTTAGGTGTAAAGCTGGTTAACTCCGACATAATCTCCATCATATTTTCAGGAGTTTCCTGGAAATTATGATAGCTGAGGCACAGATTGGAATAATTCATCATCTGTTCAAACTCAACTTTGTGACTAAAATATTCATAATCTATATAATCTGGATGGTAGATCGTATTGATATCGTGGATAATCGATACATATTCATCACCTGAGAGATCAATTTGTCCCCCCTCTGGACGAGTCCGCAGGGTAAACAAAATTTCACGCCCCGCAAATTTTTCAAAAATTGCAGGTGCAACCGGTAGAATATCATTCTTATCCAAGAAGTCTGCCCGCCATTCGATGACATCTGCATCTTGATAGCGACTGGCATCGAGAGCCTGAGCCTCCTCCAAATTTCTAGGCATTACAGAGACAACTAATTTCATTCATCCACCCTAATCGTAAATACTTTTAAGTAATTACTACTTTCTTCTTTTTCGTTGTATCGAAAATCAGCTGGAAGTCCGACCTCACTGATATAGCGATGTTTTTGGCCTTTAAAGCCCTTTTCAATTTCCTTTTTAAATTTATCTCGACTGACATTGGCAGCATTGGTGCTTGCTATCAGAATTCCTTTAGGATTTAGGATTTCTAGAGATTGTTCAATCAATTTATGATAGTCTTTTGCCACAGAGAAAGTCCTCTTCTTATTGCGAGCAAAACTCGGTGGATCTAGAACAATCACGTCATAAGACAATTCATGACGTTTGGCATACTTATAAAAATCAAAGACATCCATCACAATAAAGCGATGCTGGTTCAACTCTAATCCGTTTGCCAAAAAGTGAGCTTCTGATAGTTCTCTACTACGCTTGGCGAGATCCACAGAAGTTGTCTCTAATGCTCCCCCCATCGCTGCAGCTACAGAAAAGGCCGCGGTATAAGAAAACATGTTCAAAAGAGATTTCCCCGTAGCTAAGCCATCTACTAAGCTGGCACGTACTTCGTGTTGATCTAAGAAAATCCCAGTCATCAAGCCATCATTTAGAAAGACTTGATAGTGAACTCCATTTTCTAAAATACAGAAGGTCTCTGGAGCTTCTTGGCCGAAGAGATGGGCCGACTCATAACCTGGAGCTTTAAAGCGAATCTTTTCATATCCCCCTAAAACCTCTGGAAAGACTTCCTGAAAAGCTGCGACTAATAGCTCTCTGATACTGAATACAAAAGGATTATAGATAGAAAAAACAGCATAGTCTCCATAGAGATCTACGGTTAAACCACCAAATCCATCTCCTTCTTGATTAAAGAGACGAAAAGCTGTATCTAAATCCGATTGATAGTAAGACTGACGCTTAGCCTTGGCTTGGCTAAATAGCTTAGTAAAATAAGCTTGATCTAACGAAATCTTTTGAGAAGAAAGAACCCAGCCTATACCCTTATTTTGCTCGGACAAGTAGGCCGTCCCCAAAGAACGACCTGACCCAGATACCAGTTCTACTAATTGGTTCTCAATGGGTAGTTCTTCAAAGTCAATTTTTTCTAAAATTTTATGACCTTTTTGAATTTTCTTCTCAACTTGTCGGTTTACTGTCAGCTTTCTCATGGCTTATATTATAACAAATTTTTTGAAAATTCACAAAGTCACTTCTTATTAAATGAGTCTTTTCTTTTTCCTTTACAAACAGTTTGACACAAGAGATTAATTTGTTTATTTAATCTCCGTTACAATCACTAATTCACATTAAAATAGCATAAGATGAAAGGCCTTTATTTTCAAATCGTTATAAATTATGGTATACTGATGTAAGAAAATTTTTAGGAAATAAGACAAGGAAGTATATTTTTGTGAAAAAAATTACCCAAAAGATACTCAATCTTATGAGTACCAGACTAGGATTTGTCTTGACCCTACTCTTGCTTTATTGGTTTAAAACCATGTGGGCATACACAGTAGACTTTAATTTAGATATTCAAGGATTCTACCAAGTATTTCTGGCAGTGATCAACCCTATTCCCATTAGTCTTTTATTAATTGGACTAGCTTTTTATATTAAAGGAACCAAACGGTTTTATTTTATAGCCTTCACAATCTATGTCCTTCTTTTTATCTGGCTGATTTCCAATTCGATCTACTACCGAGAATTTACAGATTTTGTAACGGTCAATACCATGCTAGCTTCTAGTAAGGTATCTGCTGGTCTTGGAGCTGCTGCTTTGGAATTATTTCGACCTTGGGATGTCATCTATATTCTTGATTTCCCAATTCTAGCTTTCCTCTTTTTAAAGAAATTGGTCAAGCTGGATCGTCGACCTTTTAATAAACGGGCAAGTTTGCAGTTACCTCTTTATCTGCCATGCTCTTCTCGGCTAACCTATTCCTAGCTGAGATTGATCGGCCTGAATTATTGACTCGTGGCTTCTCTAACTACTATGTTGTTCGTGCTCTTGGTTTACCGGCCTTCTTGGGTTATAGTGCTAACCAGACCTACATGGCCAACAAAGAACGCTCCAAAGCATCAGAAGTTGATTTGCAGCCAGTTGAAGAGTATGTTGCTAGTCATTACGCTCAACCAAATCCTGAAACCTTCGGTCTTGCTAAAGGTCGTAATGTCATCTATATTCACTTGGAAAGTTTCCAACAATTCTTGATCGATTACAAATTAAAAATCGATGACAAAGAATATGAAGTGACACCTTTTATCAACTCGCTCTATCATTCAAATGAAACCTTTGCATTTGCCAATGTCTTTAACCAGGTAAAAGCTGGAAAGACATCTGATGCAGAGACGATGATTGAAACGGGCTTGTTCGGATTGAACCAGGGTTCCTTCATGGTTAACTATGGTGGTACCAATACCCAGCAAGCCGCACCCTTCATTCTTTCTAAAAATGGCTATCAATCCAGTGCTGTTTTCCACGGAAATGCAGGAAGCTTCTGGAATCGTAATACAGCCTATAAACAATGGGGCTACCATTACTTCTTTGATGCCTCATACTTTACCAAGCAAGATGATACCAACTCCTTCCAATATGGACTCAACGACAAGATCATGTTGAAGGATTCTATCAAGTACTTGGAACACATGCAACAACCGTTTTATACGAAGTTCATTACGGTTTCCAATCATTATCCTTATACAACCAGTTTAATTGGCGATGAAATTGGATTCCCTCTAGCTGAAACGCAGGATGAAACCATTAATGGTTATTTCGCAACAGCCAATTATCTAGATTCATCCATTAAGGCCTTCTTCGATTATCTCAAAGCTTCTGGCTTATATGAGAAATCCATTATCGTTTTGTACGGTGACCACTATGGTATTTCAAACTCTCGGAATCCAGCTCTAGCTCCTTTACTGGATAAGAACTCGGAGACTTGGTCAAGTTATGACAATGCCATGTTGCAACGCGTGCCTTATATGGTAGTGATTCCAGGTATGGACAAGGGGAAAGTGATTGAAACTTACGGTGGTGAGATTGATATGCTTCCAACATTGGAACACCTGTTAGGAATTGATTCGAAGAACTTCCTTCAAGTCGGACAAGACCTCCTGTCACCTGCTCACAGTCAGATCGTAGCATTCCGTTCTTCTAACTATTTTGTAACACCAGAGTATACAAGTTATAGTGGGCGCACCTATTATACTAAAACAGGCGAAGAGATTACCAATCCGGATGAAACAACGAAAGAGCAACTTGATAAAATCCGTGAGGCAGCCAATCTTCAGCTTCAGATTAGTGATAGTATCCAAACAGGAGATCTCCTCCGCTTCTATACTGGAAATGATCTTGGAAAAGTTAATCCAGATGATTACTCTTACAATAATTCGATGAAAGCCTTGAAGAAAATCGAAAAAGAGAAAGGAGTCGAATCAACCAGTCTTTATAGCCAGAGAGGCAATCAATCAACGGTTGATCTCTTCAAAGCTCCAAGCTACAAAGAGCTCCATCCAGAACAGTTTAGCTCCTCTTCCTCAAGTGGATCATCAGGTTCGGATAGTTCGAGTTCTTCTTCATCCTCTTCATCAGAAAAAAAATAAGGTTGGGAATTCCCAACCTTATTTTTTTTTATCTGATTTTTTCCATTCAAAGACAGAAGCTGTCAAATTTTCAACATAGAATGGACGTTTGTGTCGGCTATTCCCAACCAAGAGATGAAGTTGGTCGGCATTCTGTAGATAGAATGGCAAACCGCTAGTATTGAAGATGACTAGATATCGTTTATCCCAGTTAAGTTCAAATACAACAACACCACTTCCCATATCAGCTGTATGGACAAAGACATGCTGGTAAATATCTTCATAAGAATCTAGTGAGAAGACAGGAAGAGTTTTCTTGAGCTTGATTAATCGACGAACATAGTCAATGGTATCTTTGTGCACAGAAACCAGATTCCAATCAACTTGGTTGACCGCATCTGAAGCATTATAGGAGTTCATAGCCCTTTCTCTATCTTGGGCTGTTACCTCTCCATCTTCTCCTGTTGCAACTAACTTGGTCCGCAGGAACTCTTGGCCGACCTGCATAAAGCACATGCCTTGGAAAAGAAGGTTCATAGCTGTCGCCACTTCTATCTGTTTCTTAATTTGTTCTTTGGAATCAGTTGGATGGACATAAGAAAGCAAATCGTGTAGGTTGTAATTATCATGGGCCTCAACATAGTTGAGAACTTGGCTAGGAGTTAAGAAGGATCCCAACTCAGCGCTGCCTAAAACAGAACGTGCGATAATATCTTCCGTTGACTTCCGACTGACATAGCCTCGTTTGATGGATCCGAAGACCTCTGCTCCCTTAATAGCATCACGAGCACTATCATTAAAGAAACCAATTTCAGCTAATTGATAGGCATTGTCTTTCTTGGCCTTATCTTTTGGTGCTAAGCCGGTCCCCATGTCCCAACCTTCTCCGTATAGGAGAATGCGTGGGTCTATAGCATCCATAACTTCACGAATTTCATTCATGGTATCCACATCATGAAACCCCATCAAGTCAAAGCGGAAACCATCAATCTTGTATTCCGTTACCCAATGAGTCAGTGAATCAATCATGAACTTACGGTACATTTCATGTTCACTAGCAGTTTCGTTACCAACACCTGTTCCATTCTGGAAGGAACCATTAGGATTCATCCGGTAATAGTAATCCGGCACAGTAGTTTGAAAAGCTCCATCCTCCGTCGAATAAATATGATTATAAACGACATCCATGACAACCGAAATTCCAGCTTCATGGTAGGCGTGAATCAATTCTTCAGTTCCCGCATGGTGGTCTTAGGATCTTCTGGCTTGGTTGAATAGCAAGTCTCAGGTGCAGAATAATTCTGTACATCATAACCCCAGTTATAGAGAACATTCCCCTCTTCATCATAGCTCTTATAGCGGTCACTAACTGGTTGCAGTTGAACCACATTGACCCCTAATTCCTTAATGTAATCAAAAGCAGTGGCATCACCCTGAGCATTCTTGGTTCCTGTTTGGTGAGCTCCTCGATAAGTCCCTCGATAAGCTTGGTCGACACCAGAACTTGGAGAGATAGTCAAATCTCGTACATGCATCTCATAGATGACTGCCTGACAAGGATTTTCTAGGCGCCAGTCTGCACGCTCATAGGCTTCTGATTGAAATGGGGCAAAGACACGATCACGATTGGAAAGAATAGCGGATTTCTTGCCATTTTCACTAGTGGCAATCGTATAGGGGTCACGCGCAATTTCTGTATGGTAGTCAAAATAGACCTTATACTGATAGGATAGTCCACTAAGGTTACCTAAGATATCCGCATACCAGACCCTACAATTATTTCTCATATGGTCACTGCTTTCCCCCTCTGTCCACGAACCATTGGGACAATCTTCCAAACTTGGCTATCATTCGCTACGGAGTCATAAATCAGGAGGTCAACCTTATTAGCTGTTGGAGCCCATAATTTGAAGCGGTATTCATTCTCCTCTTCACGGTAGCCCAACCATCCTTGGTAGGCCCATTGAGCATCGAACTCTTCATGATGAGTGGCCATATCAAAAGCATGTGGCTTACGTCTACTATACTCATGACTGGTCATAGCTGCCTGCAAGGAATAATACACCGTATCATCCCCTTGAATCAACCAAACTTCTCTGACACGCCCTTCAGGCAGTAATTCGATTTGGTATTCATCCGATTGACTCACCCAATTGCCTTCTTTGAAGATGACATGCCCAGATTGCAGTGGTTTTTCACTACGATAGACAAGCTTCCCTTCAACTCCAAAATAATCTAGTTTCGAGAAAGAAACTTCCTCTCCCCAGACCCCTTCATGCCATTTCCACATATCCCGTGAGAAATAATCTCCGACCGGATGATGGTAATGAACTTTCACTTGATACTGATGCATCTTTCTATTTTCCTATTTCCCATTTCCGTTTGAAAGAAGAACGAGGCTTTGCCCACTCTCCGCAATTTTGATCTATTGTTCTTCTGCTTGATAAACTGCATGAACCAATGCATTGTCATTTATTTCATCGATGTTGGCAAAAAACTCTAGGTGATTGTGGAAGACTTCTAGCTCCACTGGCGTATCACCCCCATATTCTCCATCCAAGTTGATTTTCAACTCTTCTTTATTGTCCAAAACTTCAATTTTCAATTTGGAGGTTTTCAGGTATTCAACATTGGAATCATTGACATGTTTGCCACCATTTACAGCTTGCATTATGAGGGATAGCATATCAAATAGTTTAGCAGTCTTAACCATAATCAATGTAAAATTACCATCATCCAGCTTAGCATCTGGTGCCACACTTTCAAACCCTCCAATAGAATTCGTTAAAGCTACGAAAACGAGGGATACTGGCCCAAGATACACTCCATTGTCATGTTCAATCCGAACTTTACGAGTCTTATTTTTAGGAAGCTTCTTTACAGCCTCTGCTACATAGGCAAAATAGCCATAACGGGATTTGACATCACTTGGCACACTAAAGGTTAATTCTGACAAAGTCCCAGCTGCAGCAATATTAATAAAGTATTTGCTTCCAAATGCACGACCAATATCCATTTTAATCGTTTGGTTCTTCTCTATAATGCGAGCCGCTGCAACAGGATCTCCCATAGGAATCTTCAGAGCTCGAGCATAATCATTGGTGGTTCCGGTTGGAATAAAAGCCATTTTAGGCCGGTGATCTAGACCAGCAACCCCATTAACGACTTCATTGATAGTCCCATCTCCACCCGCCGCAATAATTAAATCAAAGCCTGCTTTAGCTGCCCGTTCAGCTTCCCATTGAGCTGACAAAGGCTCAGGAGTCGTCTGGTAGGCACTAGTTTCATAGCCCACATCTTCTAAAACATCCAATACTTCTGCGATGTTCTTCTTGATGATTTCCTGACCAGAGGTAGGATTATAAATTACGCGTGCTTTTTTAATTCTATCTTCCATACATGCCTCTATAAACTTTCAAGCCAGGCCTCATCCTGTACCTCGATGGACAATTCCTGAGCTTTGCTTAATTTGCTTCCCGCATCACTACCTGCGACGACTAAATCTGTCTTCTTGGATACGGATCCTGTTACTTTAGCCCCTAAGGCTTCAAGTTTTGCCTAGCTTCTGAACGCGTTAACCGTTCGAGTTTTCCAGTTAGGACAACTGTCTTTCCAGCTAGTGGGGCATCCGCTGCAGCTTTTTGACCAAGGTAGTCTAAGTTTACGCCAGCTACCTTAAGTTCATCTAAAAGAATTTGGGTGCCCTCTAGGGCAAAATAACGCTTGAGACTTTCTGCAATCACCATTCCTAGACTATCGATGGCTGCAATCTTCTCACTGTCCGCCTCTGCTATAGCTGGGATAGAATGAAATTCTTGAAGTAAAAGTTGACTGGCCTTACTTCCTACATGACGAATTCCCAAACCAAATAATAGTTTTTCAGCAGAATTAGACTTAGAAGCTTGAATAGCATCTACCAATTTCTGAGCAGATTTTTCTTTAAAGCCCTCTAATTGTAAGAGGTCTTCCTTAGTAAGGCGATAAATGCCTGCTACATCCTGAACCAGTTCCTTAGCAAAAAGTTTTTCTACCACTGCTGGTCCCAAGCCTGTGATATTCATGGCATCCCGACTAGCAAAGTGGGCCAAACCTTCCTTGATTTGAGCAGGACAGAGAGGATTGATACAGCGCAAGGCCACTTCATCTTCAAAATGGAGGAGTTCACTCTGACAGCTTGGACAGTGGCTTGGAATCGCTAATTTTTCGTCTGAAACCCGCTTATCCATAACAACCCGCAAAACAGCAGGGATAATATCTCCGGCCTTATAGACAATAACCGTATCATCTTTTCGAATATCTTTTTCTGCGATATAATCTACATTATGGAGGGTCGCCCGACTAACTGTCGTCCCTGCTAATTGAACCGGAGTCAAATTAGCTGTTGGAGTCACCACACCTGTCCGACCAACCGTCCAGTCCACTGATAAAAGCTGGGCCTCTTTTTCCTCTGCAGGAAACTTATAAGCCACTGCCCATTTAGGTGCTTTCACGGTAAAACCAAGTTCTTCTTGAAGTGCCAGGTCATTGACCTTAATGACTACACCATCGATATCGTAAGCAAGCTGATCTCGAGTATCTGCAACCTCTTGAATAAAATCCCAAACCTCTTCGATACTATTAGTGATTTTGCGATTTGGATTAACTACAAAGCCCAAACCACTAAGTTTTTCCAAAACTGCTTCCTGACTGGTACAATCTGTCGGGCTAGCTTCATTATAGAGGAAGGTAGCAAGCTTGCGGTCCGCAACAATCTTAGTATCTAACTGTCTTAGGGTACCTGCTGCAGCATTTCGAGGATTGGCAAACTCTGCCTCCCCATTCTCTTGTCGAATCAAATTCACAGCATCAAAAGATGCACGTGGCATATAACACTCTCCACGCACTGTCAGACTAACTGGCTCCGGCAGGACTAAAGGAATATCTCGAACCCGCTTGAGATTCTCTGTGATGTTTTCTCCGACGCTTCCGTCCCCACGTGTAGCTCCAGTCTGTAAAACGCCATCCACATAGGTTAGTGAAATCGACAGACCATCTATTTTTAATTCACACACATAGGTGACTGCTGGAAATTCTTTGCGAACCCGTTGATCAAAACTAACCAATTCCTCGTAGGAGAATGCATCTTGCAAACTATAAAGTGGATACTCATGCTGGTATTTTTCAAATCCTGTTAGAATCGTCCCTCCCACCCGATGTGTTGGGCTATTTTTTTGGATCAATTCTGGGTAGGCTTCTTCTAATTCCACTAGTTCACGGTATAGACGATCATACTCTTGATCAGATACTGACGGGGCATCCTTTGTATAATATTCTTCCGCATATTGGTTGAGTAAATTTACTAACTCTTTTATTCTGGCTTCCATGCTTCTATTTACCATAAAAAGCCTATACTGTGGGCTTTCTGATTATTTCCTGCTAGAAAAAATAGCATTTTTTTGCTTCTCGTCCAAAAACCTTCTTCAATGACCAAAAAAAGCCTGAAGCAAGGCTTCAGACTCGTACTTTATTGAGTTAAATCAATTTGATTTGAAATACGTTTGATCAGAACCGCTCCTACAATAAGGGAAGCAAACTCTCCTATACCGGTGGTTAACCAATTTAAGAAGAATGGAGTACCATTAAGGATATGCAATTCTAAAGCAATCGTGAACATAGAAAGGGCAAAGAAAATAGAGAAATAGAAATGATCCTTGCGAATCCATCCATTAAAAAGCTCTTCCTTTTCAAATCGTTTAAATAGATAAACCCCAAGTGTGACGAAGACCAAGGTAGATCCACCACCAACAACCACATCGATTATCCCAAAACTTAAGAAGTTCGAGATCATACATCCAATTGTCAATGAAAGGATATATTTCCGATTGTAGAAAGCCATAAAATTGAGCATTTCAGAGACACGAAATTGGATCTCATTACTCCCAATAGCATTCAAGGGTGGCGTAATGGTCAAAACAACATAGAGGGCTGCGACAAGGGCAATCTGGGCCATGTCACGAACAGAATAGTTTTTCATCATTTTCTCCTTTAGCGGTTTTCCCGCGTGTAATATGCTTGGTGAAAGAAGCTAAGCACCAAGGGTTGCTCCTATCTCTCTCAGCCTTGGAAAAGAGATAAGTAAATCAACCTTTCAAGTATAGCATAAAAAATAGAATTATGATAGACTAAATGGTATGAAAAGCTATATAAAAATTTTTTTTGATAATGAAGTCTTGGCCTACCTCTTTTTTGGTGTGGCGACCACTCTGGTTGCTGTCTCTACTCGGCTCCTAGTTTTTCACTGGACTGACCAAGAACAGCTAGCTACCATCATTGGAAATATTGCTGGGATTATCTTTGCCTTTGTCACCAATGACACCATCGTTTTTAAGCAAGAGAGAAAGGGCTGGTTCAAAAGACTGATCGCTTTTGGAATTGCCCGTCTTGGAACTCTTCTACTTGATGTCCTTTTAACCTTCCTTTTTGTCACTCAGTATCCTCAGATTATTGGTCAGTTTGTAAACATGAATCGTTCTGCTATTAACGGTATTGAAACCATCTTTGCCCAAGTTTTGATTATTGTGCTCAATTATATTTTTAGTAAAGTCTTCGTCTTCCGAAACAAGAAATAAAAATCTCTATATTTATAAAAATCGTCAGAAACACACTGTTCCTGACGATTTTTTTATACATCTAGGCTCGTTTGTTGAGCTGTTAGTTGGTAAATTTTTCCCTCTATTCCAAAATAGTCCTTTACCAAAACTTTTAATTCTTCCATCGCTTCTTTGGCACGTTCTGCTTGTTCTTCAGTCACTGCTTCCATCACAAGAATAGCCCTATTAGTTTCTTCTGTCAGCATGGTCCTTTGAGCTTCCCTCCAATTCAAACAACGGCAAACAGCCCCTTCTTGGTCATAATAGATGATCTCTTCCGGCAAAGCTGGAGCATCTTCCTCAGCTCCTAATGGGAAGAATGGCTCTCCACCCTTGGCTTTCCCTAAAGATAAGCCTCCAGCTAATTTTTCCATATCCTCACCACCACATGGGATAGCATAGGCAAGAGATACACTATTATACAGATCCACTAACGGATTGATGGGATAAAACTCCCGTCCTTGCGAAACACGTTTCAATAAAGCTTCAATGGAAGAACGGGCTCCCTTTTTGGTCTTAAATTTTGTAAATGCCTGACGCCATTCCTGAACAACAGGGCTGGCAGTGAATTGTTCATCATCAATGAAGATTTTTGATCGTGCGACTCCCTTGTCGAGCAGATCCTTAAAATAAGGATCCTTGCTCTCATCGACATGATTGTCAATACCTTCTACTGTCATCACTACTACTTGTGCTTGGGGAAATAAGTCCCAAAACTCTTGATCTACTGTAAATTTCATTTCTTTTCCTCACTATAGTTTCTTTTTTGACCTTTTTTCACCAATCCCCAATCAGCTGCAACATTCATCCTTACCTTAGCTAACCACTTTTCTAATTGTATAGCTTCTTCTTTAGAAAAACCTTCTAAAGCTATTTTCTCTGAATACTGATGCTCTGCAAGAATAAAAGGATAAACTGCTTTCCCCTTCTCCGTAAGAAACCACTGTTTGGACTTTTGATTAGTATTATCTTTTAGATCCTCTATTAATCCTTTATCGGCTAATTTTTTGACAGACCGGGCTACTGTGGAACGATCTACCTTTAGCCGATCTGATAATTCCTCTTGAATAATCCCTGGTTCTTCTCCAATACGAACCAGATAGAGATACTGACCTCTAGCAAGTTCCAAATCACGAAATTCAATATTGGCTATAGAATCCAGGGCACGTGCAATAATACCAATCTCCCGTAGGATTGTCATAGTTTTCCTCCTTTCATCGTAAAAATAGTCTAACACATTTTTATTGCAAATGCAACAAAAGAAATGTTTTAAAAAAAGCCAGGAACACCTGACTTTTACAATCAATTCTAATCTTATTCAGCCTTCTCAGGCTTTTTTCCTATTTTCTTAAGACGAAAACGACGTTTAAAAGAGGATTTCTTCTGATGGAAAGCCACGCGACTCGATTGATATTTAGCCACCACATCACCATCACGTGTTTCAAATTTCGCTTCAATAGCATATTGCACACTAGCATTTAAAATGCAACCGATAATCAGCACCTTGGCAACTAAAATAAACCAAAACATAATTACCGCTAAGAGGACTGAGCCGAAGAAACGGGCATCCAAGAAATTAGTAATATAACGATCAACATACTTCCAGAAGATATTGAGGGTTACATAGAGAATCACCGTTACAAAGATAGCCCCAGGGAAGACATAGCGAAACTTAGGAATTTTGATATTAGGTAATGTGTAATAGAGCATGAGTAGGGTAAGAAAAAGAAGCAGATAAACTGATGGCCCCGTAATCGTTAAGAGACGGATATAAAGGCTTTCATCAAACTCGAAAAATTGGTAGACTGAACGAATAATCATGCGACCAAACATCGTCAAAAGTAAAGAGAGACCAAATAAACCTTGTAAGGCAAAACTAATCAGGACACTAAAAATTCTGGACCAGATAATCCCCCTTTCCTTCTCCACTCCATAACTCTTATTAAAGGCCCTTTGCAAGTAGGCAATGCATTGAGAGGAGACCCATAATGCAGAAATGATAGAGAAGCTAAGCAAGCCAGTAGAAGGTTTCGTCAAAACACTAGAAATCACTTGTAGGACGATTCGATACATAGAAGCCGGTAAGACTTCTCGCAGGGTTAATAAAATCTGTGTCGGACGAATTTTAAAATAGGGAAGGATATTGGCTGCAATCAGCAATAAGGGGAGAATAGAAATCAATAAATAATAGGCTACTGCTATACTTGTGATATCCGATTCTGAAGCCATATAAAAGCGCATAAATCCCTTAATAAACGGTCGCTCGAGCAACCATTTTATAAACTTTTTCATAGGATCCCCTTCCAACTCAAGATCAAAAAAGAGCAAAGAGCGAAACCGGATCTTTGACTTCAGCTCCATTCTTTCCTCTACAATTTCTTAATAAGTTCCTTCTTCACCTTGACTGGTTAAAATGACCGGACCATCATTGGTGATGACAAACTGATGTTCGTACTGACAAGATAGTCCACCATCTAATGTCTTGTGGGCCCAACCTGTCTTCATATCGGTATCAATTTCCCATGTACCCGTATTAATCATCGGTTCAATGGTCAAGACCATGCCCTCACGCAAACGCAAACCACGTCCCGCCCGTCCATAGTGGGGAACCATTGGTTCTTCATGCATGGTTGGACCAACTCCATGACCTACTAAGTCACGGACAACACCATAACCTTTGCTTTCAGCATATTCCTGAATAGCCGCACCGATATCTCCAATGCGATTTCCTACAACTGCTTGCTCAATCCCCTTGTAGAGACACTCCTTGGTTACATCCATAAGGTCTTTACTTCTTGAGAAACAGTTCCAACCGCATATGCCCAACAGGAATCTGCCAAACCACCAGAGTAGTTCTCGGTATACTTTTTCATTTGTGCCACATTATCAAAATTCAACTTTGATACGTCGACGACTGACTTGTCTAATGGCTCTGATAAGACCGTATCCACCTTCAAGAGGTCACCATCTTTCAAAATGTAATGGCGAGGAAAGGCGTGAGCTACTTCATCATTGATGCCACAACAAGTCGCATATGGATAATCCATCACGCTTGCCTTCTACCCCAATTTGAAGTGGTAATACATTGGCTTCCTTACAACGACGGCGGACATATTCTTCGACTTCCCAAAGGTCTAGACCTGGCTTAATTAAATCACGTAAACCGATATGGATACTAGCAAGAAAGTCTCCTGCACGATCCATAGCTTCAATTTCACGTTGTGATTTCAATGTTATCATGATGTTTGTAATTCCAATCTAATTTATTTTCAAAGTAACTGTCGCCTTAGAGACCAACTGCAAATTCAAGTAAAGGTCAAAATCAATAATAGCTGACCGTCTCGTCTGGCGAACAATTCGAGTTTCGATTCGTAGGGTATCATCCACCTGAACAGCTTGTAGATAATAAACCAAGAGTTGTTCAATAATCAAGTTCTTTCCTGTATTCATCATTAGCTGTCGAGTGATAGTTGTCAACACTTCTGTCAGTACACCATTCGAGAGAACCCCACTTTTTTCAAGCATACTAGGTTCAACTGTTAGCTCAAAGTGATTGGCTTGATGGACTACCTTTTGGCTGATTTGCTCACTAAAAGTTGGTAAGCCAGACAATTGTTCCTTGCTCATCCGGTCCATAACAGCCCGACGGGTAATAACTCCGAGCAAGGTCTGATTGCCTCGAATAACAGGAATCATCTCAAAATCTTCTGCAATCATCCGCTGACTGACATTAGCAATACTTGAGGATAGATTCGTTGTAAAGACAGTTCGTGACATGACCTTGTCAAGTGTGGTCTGTGGTGCCTTATCTCCTGCATCCCGCATGGTCACCACTCCAACTACCATCTGGTGTTGGTTGACGACAGGGAAGCGACTAAAACGGCTCTTGCGTACCAAGTCTAGATAATCACGAACTGTATCTGTTTCCCGCAAAAAACCATATTCGTGCATTGGGGAATAGACTTGTTCTACTGTTAAAATATCTGTCTTGATTTGCATATTGGCTAGGGCCCGGTTGATCATGGTCGCAACGGTATAGGTATCATGGCTAGTTCGTAAAATCGGAATTTGCCCCTTACTCCCCATCTCCAGAATAGAGGAATCAACCTCAAAACCACCCGTTACCAAAACAGCATTATCATGCTCCAGAGCTAAGCGTTGAATATTGGTCCGATCCCCAACAATCAAGAGCCCTCCCTCTGATACATAGTCGAGAATGTGTTCTTCTGTCATAGCTCCGATATAGAATTTGTTGAATTCTCGCTCCAACCCTTCTTGACCTGCTAAAACTTCAGAATTGGTAATCTCAACAATTTCACGGAAGGTCAGATGCTCTATGACAGCTTTTTTAGACTTAACGCGTACCGTACCACTTCGCGGTCTAGTTTCGACAATTCCACGATTCTCTGCTTCCTTGATCGCTCGATAAGCGGTTCCATCACTAACTTGCAAATAATTAGAAATGCTTCGAACACTCACGCGCTTTCCAACTGGAAGCTTCTCTAAATAGTCCAAATAGCTTGATGTTTACTCATTCCATTCTCCTCTATCGATGCAAAATTCATAATAATCTCGCATCTTTCGGGTATAGCGGTCGCTTCCTTTAAACTGTCTCTTTAGCGAATAACCTGCATGTAAGGCTACTTTCTGACTAGCCACATTCTCCACGTGGGTGATGATTCGAACTTGCTTGAGTTGAAACTCTTGAAAGGCCAAAAAGGTAATCTCTTTGACAGCCTCTGTCATTAAACCCTTCCCCCAAAAATCCTTATGTAAAAAGTAGCCAAGTTCAGCTTCTCTTTTGATCTCATCTAACTTTTCAAACTTGATTGAACCTATCATTTGCTCAGATTGCTTGTCGCAGATAGCCCAAATTCCCAAGGGATTCCTTAAAAAGTAATTGGCTAAGACATACCGACATTCTTCAAGAGAGGCTTGTGCTGGAAAAATAAAGGAAAGATTCTCGGGATTGGAAGAAATTTTATAAAAATCTGCTGCATCACTGAATAGAAAGGGCCTCAAGAAGAGGCGCTCTGTTTCAAAAAATGAGAAGGCAGCTAATTTCGTCCAAATATTCATCAATTTCTTTCTTTATACTTCTTCCACAAGAGCGATGTCTGCTCCTAATTGTTGCAATTTCTCAATAATGTGAGAATAGCCACGTAGGATAAACTCAATATTGGTAATCTCAGTTTGTCCTTCGGCCATCAATCCCGCAATCACAAGAGCAGCTCCTGCCCGTAAATCCGTTGCTTTGACAGGTGCACCAGTCAACTTATTTGGTCCATGATAGACGATACGGTCTCCAACAGTTTCAATGGTTGCTCCCATGCGCATCAATTCAGCCACATGGTTGACCCGTTTTTGATAAATGGTATCTATAATGGTCCCTTTTCCATTTGCAGTTAAAAGCAAAGGAGTCAATGGTTGTTGCAAATCCGTGGCAAATCCAGGATACGGAGAGGTTTTTATGTGAACAGCTCTCAGTGCTTCTTGTTTTTCGACAAAAATGCTATCTTCAGAGATGATCATCCGAACCCCCATCTCCTCTAGTTTTGCAATAAAGCTTTCTAAGTGTTCATAAAGGACATTATTAATTTGGATTCCTTGTCCAATAGCAGCTGCCATGGCGATATAGGTCCCTGCTTCAATCCGGTCAGGAATCACTTGGTGACGAGTCCCATGTAGGTAATCAACCCCTTCAATGGTGATTATGTCTGTACCGGCACCACGGATATGAGCCCCCATATTGTTCAAAAGGGTCACGACGTCAATAATTTCAGGTTCACGGGCAGCATTTTCAATAACCGTACGCCCCTTTGCCTTCACCGCAGCGAGAATTGTATTAATGGTCGCACCAACACTGACGGTATCCATATAGATCCCAGTGCCGTGTAATTGCTCACCATTAGTAGATAAGTTCATGCTGGTACCATCCATGGTCATCTGGGCCCCCATCGCCTCAAAAGCTTTAAGGTGGAGATCAATTGGACGAGGACCTAAATCACATCCTCCAGGAAGACCAACTGTCGCACGACCATACCGCCCTAATAGACTACCATAGAAGTAATAAGAGGCCCGAAGACTATTGATCTTTCCAAACGGCATTGGCATATCTTTAACACCACGCGGATCAATGACCAAGGTTTCTCCATCTCGCTCCACAGTCGCACCCATCAGGTTCATGATTTCAATCAAACTAGCAACATCCGAGATATCTGGAACTCCATCAAGGGTCACGATTTCATCTGATAAAATCGTCGCCGGAATGAGGGCCACGACACTATTTTTTGCACCACTAATGGTCACCTCTCCTTTTAGGGGGCGACCTCCATTAATAATAATTTTTTTCATATTAATCAGTATTAGCTCTTTCAATCATTCGGTAAAAATACCGTATCTATTATATCACAGATTGGCTTTTTTTTCTATTCGTTCGTGCCTATCCATATGACATTTTGATAACAAAATCTCTACAATTTATAATTTTCTATACAATTATTTCAGTGGACAGTACCTAGCCTTGACAGCTTTACCAGATTCCAGTATTGAAGGAGTCGTTCTAATCCTCCCTCTTTCATTAAAAAGAAAAGAAGTGTAACAGATAAGGATTATTTTTCACCTTCTGTTACACTCCATTTATTTTAATGGTTTACTTGCTTACCCAGTTCATATTTACTACCTTTTAGAGCTCGGGTCAAGGCCCATTTCCAAGGTTTCCCTTCAATGGTTACTTGATTCTTTTCTAAATCGACACTTACTTCTTCTACGCCTTTTACAGCAGATAATTTTTCAGTGACAGCATTGGCACAACCTTGGCATTTCATTCCAGTAATTTCGTATGTTTTTGACATAATTATTTTCCTTTCTTTTGCATGAGGAGATGATTTTTCTCCAAGTTCTTACAATTTCTTTCTCTTTAATCTTAGAGCATTGACGACGACGGATACCGAACTAAAACTCATGGCTAGACCTGCTAGCATCGGGTTTAAGAGCGGTCCCCCAAAGAGATAGAGAAGGCCCATCGCCACCGGAATAGCTAAAACATTGTAGATAAAGGCCCAGAACAAGTTTTCCTTGATGGTCTTAATCGTATAGCGACTGATTTCCAAAGCACGTACAACATCCATCAATTGCGGTTTCATGACGACGATATCCGCACTTTCCATGGCAATATCTGTCCCAGAACCCATAGCAATCCCGATATCCGCAGTTGCAAGAGCCGGTGCATCGTTGATTCCATCTCCAACCATAATCACAGACTTGCCTTCTGCTTGCAATGTTTGGATCACTCGTGATTTTTCTTGAGGAAGGACTTGACTGATGACCTGCTGGATTCCAGCTTTCTTGGCAATGGCTTGAGCAGTTCGGTCATTATCCCCAGTTAGCATGATCACCTTCTTGCCCATTTTTTCTAGACTAGCAACCATTTCTGAACTATCTTCCTTGATGCGGTCTGCTACGCCAAATAGAGCCATGAGTTTTCCATCTTCAGCTAAGAAAATCGGGGTTTGTCCATCCTGGGTCAAGACTTCCAAGTCAGCCTTGGCAAGATGAATATCGACTCCTTCCTCTTCCATGAGCGCTTGATTCCCAGCCAGATAAACCTTCTCAGCATAGCTTGCAGTAAGGCCTCTTCCTGTTAGACTAGAGAAGTTTTCCATCTCTAAGATGTCTACATGCGCTTCCTTGGCAGCATCTAGAATAGCTTGTCCCAGTGGGTGCTCGGACTTAGCTTCCAGAGAGGCTAGTATTTGTAAGGCATTCCCAGCTTGTCCATAAGTATAAGAAGAAGACAACTGAGGTTTCCTTGGGTGATGGTCCCCGTTTTATCGAAGACCAAGACTTGTGCTTGATGAGCTAACTCAAGAACATCCCCTCTCTTGTAGAGGATCCCATGCTCTGCCCCTAATCCTGTGCCTACCATAATGGCTGTCGGAGTAGCCAAGCCTAGGGCACATGGACAGGCAATGACCAAGACACTAATCGTTACCGTCATAGCAAAGGTGAAGGTTTCACCCATGATAAAATACCAAAAGAGACCCGATAAGAGGGCAATCCCCATAACTACAGGGACAAAAACTCCTGCCACTTGATCAGCAATCTTGGCGATTGGTGCTTTGGTTTGTTGGGCATCTTCCACCAGCTGAATGATTTGTGCTAGTAAGGTATCCCGACCAACTTTTTCAGCCTGATAGACCAAGCTTCCTTGACCATTGATGGAACCAGCGTAAACAGGACTCCCTTCAGTTTTTTGGATTGGGATTGATTCACCCGTCAGCATGCTTTCATCAATGGCTGATTGTCCAGAAACCACTTGACCATCAACGGCTATTTTTTCACCTGGCTTGACCAGGATCTGATCTCCAATGACCAAGTCTTCTACAGGCAATTTCACTTCTTTTCCATCACGTAGGACCGTTGCCTCTTTAGCCGCCAGATGCATGAGCTTTTTGATGGCTTGTGAAGTACGCCCTTTAGATAGTGTTTCAAAATATTTACCCAAAGTAATCAAGGTTAAAATCACGGCTACAGATTCAAAGTAAAGCTGATGAACGTGATGGTGGTGACCAAGCAAAATGTGATAAGTCCCATAAAGACTATAAAGAAAGGCTGCACTAGTCGCCAAAGCCACCAAAGCATCCATATTGGGATGGCCTTTTAGAAGGGTCCGGAAGCCATTTCGATAAAAGGCTCGTCCGAAGATCATCACAGGAATGGTCAAGAACAAAAGAACAAGAGTATAAGCCACAGGTGCTCGATCAGGTGAAACAAATGCAGGTGCTGGTAGGCCAATCATGGGGCCCATAGCTAGATAAAAGAGTGGCAGGGTGAAGATGGAAGACCAAAAGAGCCGTTTTCGGATCAATTGTAGCTTGTCACCTTCTCTCTCTTCTTGGCTCTTAGCTGTATCTGGATTATATACTACTGCCTCATAACCGGCATCCGCTACCGCTTTTGAAATAGCCTCTGGGCTCAAAGGTTCCCCTTGATATTCTACTGTCATTTTTTCGGTGGTCAGGTTTACTGTCGCTTTTTCAACACCGTCTAGATGGTTGACAGCTTTCTCCACATTGATCACACAGGATGCACAAGTCATCCCATTGACGACAAAAGTTTCTTCTTTCATTTAATTCCCTCCACATGACTGGCACAATGGCATTGGCCTGGCTGGCAATCACATTGAACCTGCTCCACGCTCTCCTTAGAGGCGAGGATCTCTTGCAACTCCTTGATCTGTTCTTTCGTCATTGGTGTTTGCTGGATCAGTTTTCCCAATAAATGATGATGCTTGGTCAAGCAGATCTTACTTAAAACTTCTTGGACAGCTGTTATATTGGCCTCCTCTTCATTAAGGACAGCCTGATACAAATAGGTCCGACCTTCTCTCCGGCTCGTCAGATAGCCTTTATCTGCTAATCGTCCCAAGAGGGTTTTTTTACCGTTGAAGCTGACCAGTCCTGCTTGGTAGAGAGAATCAAAGTTATTTCCGTAGAAGTCGTTTCTCCCTTGGTCCAAAGGACCCGCATGACTTCCCATTCAGCGCTTGAAATTTTCGCCATTGTTTTTCCTTTCTATCTCCTATCAAAGAAAATATATTTACATTTGTAGTTTAATTATACACCTTATTTTTTTCTTGTCAATAGTTTTGTTTACATTTGTAGATTTATTTCATAAAAAAATCTAGAACAACTGTTCTAGATTCTTTCTATCTACTTAGTTAACCGCTTCTTTCAAGGCTTCTACCTTATCCAAGCGTTCCCATGGAAGATCAATATCAGTCCGTCCCATATGTCCATAAGCCGCTGTTTGACGGTAGATTGGACGTTTAAGGTCCAGCATTTGGATAATTCCTGCAGGACGAAGGTCAAAGATTTGACGCGCTGCTTTTTCAAGCTTGCTTTCGGCTACCGTACCAGTTCCGAAGGTATCGATACGGACAGATACAGGTTGAGCTACACCAATGGCGTAAGCCAATTGCACTTCTGCTTTCTTAGCAAGACCTGCTGCTACAATGTTTTTTGCAATGTAACGAGCTGCATAAGAAGCCGAACGGTCAACCTTAGTGGCATCCTTACCAGAGAAGGCGCCACCTCCGTGACGTGAATAACCACCATAGGTATCCACGATGATCTTACGACCGGTCAAACCTGAGTCCCCTTGAGGTCCTCCGATAACGAAACGACCAGTTGGATTGATGAAGAATTTAGTCTCATCATCAAGATACGAAGCTGGAATCACTTCTTTGATGACCTTGTTAATCACATCCTCATGAATCTGTTCATTGCTCACATCTGGATCGTGTTGAGTTGAAATAACGACAGTGTCCACACGTACTGGCTGGTCATTTTCATCATACTCAACAGTGACTTGAGATTTCGCATCTGGACGAAGGTAGTTAATTTCACCAGACTTACGGAGCTCTGCCAAGCGACGAACCAACTTGTGGCTGAGTGAGATTGGCAATGGCATGAGTTCTTCTGTCTCATCCACCGCAAAACCAAACATGAGACCTTGGTCTCCAGCTCCAATCAAGTCAAGTGGATCTTGATCCGTATTTCCACGGACTTCCAAGGCTTCATTAACCCCTTGGGCAATATCTGGAGATTGCTCCACCAAGGATGGGTGAACTCCCACCGTCTCCGCTGAAAAACCATACTCAGTATTGGTATAACCAATCTCAGCAATAGTATCACGAACCACGCGGTTAATATCGACATAAGCTGTCGTTGAAATCTCACCAAAGACATGAACGGAACCAGTATAAACAGCTGTTTCAGCAGCCACGTGTGCCTCTGGATCTTGCTCTAAATAGCATCCAAGATAGCATCTGAAATTTGGTCTGCAATCTTATCTGGATGCCCCTCAGATACCGATTCAGACGTGAATAATTTACGTTCTGACATAAAAATGTCCCCCCTTAAAAAATATTCGTTATAGAGTTACAAAGTACTGATAGAAAAACCATTAGCGATAAATTTCAATCACCTTATCGGGACCATATAACACTTCATTATACCATAATTTCCTATAGAGCTTCTTTCTTTCTAAAAAGAAAAAGATATAGTTTAAAACTATATCTTTTTAACTTGTGCTTTCTTCTTCACTCTCCCGAGAACCAATCCAGATAAGAATTACTAACAAAATAGATACAGGACTACGAGATACAAAAACGGAAAGCCCAAAAAATACCATCGCTGCGCTTAAAAATCCTGTTCTCCCCCGCTTCATTCCTAACCAAAGTAAAATTGTCGCAATAAGATAAAGGCCATGGAAAAGAAACGTAAAAGCTAGATATAGGATCGCATAGCTTCCTGCACTCATTAGGGCAAGAAAAAGAAAACTGAGGCTTAACACAGCTATAGCCAAGGATGTCCATAGCCAAGGGGAATTTAGCGAGAGCCCTTTTGGATCGTTGTCCGAATCAGCTTGACATTCACTTTGCTCAGGACTTTCTGTTATCACTTCATCCCCTGTATCATCTGATTTCAATCGTTTAATTTTAGAAGTTTCACTGACTTCCTCCGATCCATTCTCAGCTAGTCCTTCTATCGCATATTGATCAAAAACACCATTAACACGACACACTTGGTAAATAGATAAAAGAAGATAAAATATTACTGTTGACGATAAATCATAAGGTTGCACCAAATAACCAATTGTTTTAACCGAACACAGTAGCAATAAGATCGTCGAATATAATTTTAAGGATCTTAAATCCTCTTTTGTCATTAGGAGCAGAAAAAGTAAAACCACAGCAACATTAAAGGCAAAGGCAAGAAAATACTGGATGATTACATAAGAAGGAACTGCAAAATATAGACTATTAGTAGACAGTTCAAAAGTTGCTAATGCTAGGCCAAGAAAACAAGTCCCTGTTTGCCAACTACGTCTAGTCTTCCACGAAACCAAGAGCTGTTTCAGCTCCACCTTCCTTAGTAGTATGGAAGTCGACAGGAAACAAATACCAAATAAACTTGCTAGTATAATTGACTTGTTTGGACTAAGGTAAAACAATAGGAGAGAATGAATAAATTGACTAAATGATAAAATCGCAAGTCCTACCAATCCTTCAACATTTAGTTTTCTCTCCTGAATTTTCCATAAAAACCAGCAGATAAACCCATACTTCGGTATGTCAAATAGAAGAGAGAGCGGCTCTAAAGAACCCGATCCATTTTCACTACCTGCTATCCAAACAGTCGAAATATAAAGAAACACTACTAAATAAATTAGGCCCTGATACCATGTTTTTCTAGACATAAGTTTCCCTCCACGATCAAAGTAAAGTCTAAATTGCTTTATTCACTCCCATTATACCACATTTTGTAACCGCTTACTCTAAGTTTTCTTGCTATATAAAAAAGATAGGATTTCTCATCCCATCTTCTATCATCATTATTCATTTGGAAGCAATAAAGTTCCAATAAAAACCATCCCAGCTATTAAAAGTGATATAAACTGATTAAAATGCCAATACGGATCATTTACCGCAATTACAGAAATAAAATAACAAATTGTCGCTGCATATAGAGTTGTTTTATCCCCCTTGTTTTTCCCATTCCGTAGTAGAACGGTCGCAATAATAAAACAGACCATATGAAGCAATATGTTAAGTAGGTACAAAATTACCCATGGTCCTACTGCGATAGCACCACATAAAACAAAGCCAAGATAGCCGAGAGCTAGGTAAAATGTAAGAGTTAGAATTCCTGAAGTAGTGACATGCTTTTGTTGATCTTGCTCAACAATTGGTGGCTGAACATTCTCTTCAAGCACACTCTCTTTTCTTGGTTTGATTTATAATTTTGTTGATCTGTCATAACTTTCTCCTAAGGTTCTTACTTACTCTTTCAAAGAATAGCACTCAAAAATCGACAGGAAGAATTGATTTAATTATAGCTTTGATCAGCCCGAATACTTTTTATTGAGTAGAGTTATCCATCCCTATCTTTTCATTAATAGCTTTTCTCGTCTTTAACTAGGAGCGTTCCAATTAAAACCAGAATACCTAAAACTATCGGTGCAATTCGAAAAATTTCCCAGTCTGGATCAAAAGCCAAGATGATAGACAGCAGATAGAGTCCAATACTCGCATAGAGCAAGGTTTTGTTTCTTCTCTTCATCCCTAGTCGAAGTAAAAAGGCTCCAATCGCAAGACTTAATAAATTTGGACCAAGGAAAATCAAAACGACAAATCCCCAACCGATATCCGAAAGGGCAAATAAAGAGATAAACAATACAAGATAGATAGTGGATAGGTAAAAGGCGACTGAAAGCAAGCCAGAAGTGTAGCGAACTTCTTTTGACTCATTTTGAGTCATTTCCGAGTGTTGGATCTCGTCAAGTGACTTATCTATCTCATTTTTCTTTCCAAATATTTATTTTGATGTGCCATTCTTTCATCCCTCTCTTTTACTCTTTTAAATACTCTTATTTAAGGAAGTTTCCAACACAGTCAAACCTTAACTATATTGATTTATTAAACAATCAACTATTTTTGATGTTTAACATCAGTTATAGGAGCAGACTGAATTTCTGAACAACCAATGCAAACTGTCATTTCATCTCCCATAGAGCTGGTAGAAAGTTGATGTTTTTACATCGGCAAATGATTAACCCCTGTTTTCTACACAACTAGCAGAAACTACTTAACTTAAAATATATAATTCTGTCTAGCTCTTAATCTCCTTCACTTCACCACCTGTCTCTCAGTACCTTTGGCCGTTTTTCCCAAAAGATAGCACCAAGTATGACAACAATAAATACTGAAAGGGATAGAAGTTGTAAAGGGAGTATCAAGCCAACTACAACAGATAGAACGTAGAATATACTTGATGTGCTCCAAAGTAGTCGAGAATCTATATTCAAAGCGTACTGGGATAAAGCAAATCCTATCGTGAATAAGATCAAATGAAGATGGGTTGCATAAAAGAATATGAATGCAACAGGGCCTGTTAGTAAAAGACCGATGATTCCCAAGCCATAATAAGTAAGACCTAGCCATTTGGGAAGAGCAAAAAGATACGAATAAAGAGACGATGCATTTTCTTTATTGGTTAAGACCCCGTTAACAGGCTGTCTAGAGTTCTCAAACGACTGATTGCTATTGTCGGCTTGCTCCAAAGTCACGTCCACTGTAGGCCTTTCTTGCCCAGCCTCTAACCCCTTTGTTACTACTCTTTCACTTCTGTCACTCGATTGGTTCCCAAATAACATAACAAGTGGAGCAATAAACAATTTTTCTCTGATTAGCGAGAAATAATTAGGATAGCCTAGCCGTTTTGGGTGAGAAAGCAAATAGGATAATAAGGACGAAGATTCCTTATTTCCGGAGCGCCCTTCATTTGAGCTTCTTTGACTTTTTAACCGCTCAGCTGTGCCTTCTTCATCTCCACTTGCACCCCCTTCTTTGTCAGTATAGGCGTTTGCCTGCATCCCAAACAGCTTCTGCAAACTTTCCTTCTGTCTATAAACTAAGTAAAGGGAAATGACAGAATGGTAAAAAGGGATTGGTGAAGTAGTTTTTAAAACAAGCAAGTTTAGTAAGACTGAGGGAACATAAAAAGAACAGTATAGACAAGTCACGATCACAAGAAATTTCTTATTCTTCATTATGAGAAAGCTAGTTAGCAAGGCTATTAGTAGAACTTCATCGTCCACAACTTCAAATAATCTCCAGTAAAAATCAGATTTTGAATGATCCAATATATTCCAGAAGCGTAAGAGAACAGGAATCCGATCTACCAATTGTAAGATACTGATCCCCAAGGAAACAAGAGGAAGCATTGGATACCAGGTATTTTCTTTTCTAATCGAAGAACATAATCGTAGCCAATCCACTTTCCCTATAAGAAACATAAGGATAGCAAAAGAGAGGATTTGAAAGCATACAACCATAAACCCGCTACCATAGATACCAATAGGCAGCGCCTCAGGCCAAAACATACTAAGGGTCAATAGAACACTATAAGGAAGGAAGCCTTCTATTCTTTCTTCATTTCTCATGACAAGAACCGTCAGACTCACTTGGAAGGCAAGCCACAGCAGTATCTGTGTCAAAGAAAAACCAATCACTGGATGGTTCTCCCCAATTCCAGTATATCCTGACAGCAACAAGAAACCTTGATACGCTACTCCAAGAATTTGAACAAGGAATAGGAGGCCATACCAAAACTTTCGTGACATCATATTCACCTTCCTCTCATTCACATCCTAAAATGGATAGGAAGAATTCCTTTAAAATAATTATAAATGGAATTAGTAGAAACTAAACCTTTTTTAACCAACTTTCCCACAAAGACAAAATCATCTAAATAAAATCAGCCTCTGCAATAGCTTCTTTGACCACTTCCAATGGGAGATGGACTAGTTCTACTTCTTTTTCACGGTAGAGGTACTCAGCATATTCATCGATACGGTATTGATGGATATAAACCACCCGCTTGCAACCAACTTGAAGCAACTGCTTGGTACAGTTGAGGCAAGGGAAATGGGTCACATAGGCTGTGAAACCTTTGGGAATCCCCCGTTCGGCTCCCTGTAAAATGGCATTGACTTCCGCATGGAGGGTTCGAACACAGTGCCCTTCCACCATGAGACAGTCATGATCCAAGCAATGTTCTGTACCAGAGACAGAGCCATTGTAGCCCGTCGCAACCACCTTATGATCCTTGACCAATACAGCACCTACCTTTGCCCGCTTACAGGTTGCTCGATTTGATATTAACAAAGCCTGTGCTGCAAAATACTCATCCCAGGCTAATCGCTTGTGTCCCACAGTCTTATCCTCCTTCATAAACCTTCTAATTTTTTTCATTATAGCACGAAATCAGCAAGAAAAAAAGATGACACTGTCACAGCCGATTCCATCATCCAAAAAAAGAGATCCATGTGGATCTCTTTATCAATTATTTACCAAGTTTTGCTTTAGCTGCGTCTGCAAGAGCCGTGAAAGCTGCTGCATCGTTAACAGCCAAGTCAGCAAGCATTTTACGGTTTACTTCGATCTCAGCCAATTTCAAACCATGCATCAATTGTGAGTATGAAAGACCGTTCATACGAGCTGCCGGATTGATACGTGTGATCCACAATTTGCGGAAGTCACGTTTCTTTTGACGACGGTCACGGTATGCATAGTAGTAAGAGTTCATTACTTGTTCTTTTGCAGTACGGAACAAGATGTGTTTAGCTCCATAGTAACCTTTAGCTAATTTAAGAATACGTTTACGACGTTTGCGTGATACAACGCCACCTTTAACACGTGCCATTTATATTTCCTCCAATATTTCCTAGAATTCTTTACTTACAAATACGCGATTATTTCAAGCGAGTAAGCATTGCTTTGATACGTTTGAAATCTCCTGAATGCACCATAGATGCTTTGCGAAGATGACGACGTTGTTTCTTAGTTTTTCCGTGGAAACGGTGAGAAGTGTAAGCACGGAAACGTTTAAGTCCACCAGAACCTGTACGTTTGAAACGTTTAGCTGATGCGCGGTGTGTTTTTTGTTTTGGCATGATATTTTCTCCTTTTTTTAACTTTCTGACAGATTATTTCTTGTCAGTTGCTGGCGCCAACTGCATGAACATTTGACGACCATCCATTTTAGCACGTTGTTCGATGATAGCAATATCTTGAGTTGCTTCAGCGAAGTCGGCTAAAACTTTTGCCCCAATCTCTTTATGGGTGATCATACGACCCTTAAAGCGAATGGAAACCTTCACTTTGTTCCCTTTTTCAAGGAACTTGCGAGCATTGCGAAGTTTTGTATCGAAATCACCCTTGTCAATAACTGGGCTCAAACGAACTTCTTTCACGGTCACAACGCTTTGTTTTTTGCGTTGTTCTTTTTGTTTCTTCTGGTACTCAAATTTGAACTTACCGTAGTCCATAATTTTCGCAACAGGAGGTTTAGCTTGAGGTTGAATGAGAACCAAGTCCACATTAGCGTCGTCTGCAAGTGCTTGCGCTTCACCAAGTGGTTTGATACCCAATTGTTCGCCCTCAAGACCGATTAAGCGAACTTCACGTACACGAATTTCATCATTGATGAATAAGTCTTGCTTTGCTATGGTTTTCACCTCTTTTTTTATTTTAGAGAAAAACAAGAGCGGACTTGCTAACGCAAACCCGCACTACATGATTATAGTTCATTTCTGAAACTTGATCCGTAGGGGCCAGACAACGTTAGTCGCAAGGCGAGAAGTTCTCACTTCTGCTTTTCTCAACTTTTATATGATATCAAGTTTATGATGGATTGTCAAGGATTTTTTTTGCTTTTTCTTCAATAAATGCAACCACTTGATCAATCCCGACACCAGTCGTATCAAAATGAATGGCATCTGCTGCTGGTTTCAATGGAGAAACCTCTCGGTGACTGTCTTTATAGTCCCGCTCAGCAATTTCTTTTTTCAATACTTCTAAATCTGTTTCAATGCCCTTGCTCAAATTTTCCTTATAGCGACGCTCTGCACGTTCTTCTACAGAAGCTACTAAGAAAATCTTCAACTCTGCATCTGGCAAGACAACCGTTCCAATATCGCGGCCATCCATCACGATTCCACCTTGAGCTGCAATCTGCTGTTGTTGCGCTACCAAGCGTTCACGAACAGGTGCCAAGGCAGATACCCAAGAGACATTATTGGTCACTTCATTGTCACGGATAGGATGTGTCACGTCGACATCAGCTACGAAGACTAATTGCTGGCCATCTTCAGACCGACCAAAGCTAACAGGATATTGGTTCAGTAGATCAACCAACTGGTCAACATCTGCTTCAGTCAAATCATGACGGAGAGCCAAATAAGTAGCTGCTCGGTACATGGCACCCGTATCCAGATAGGTGTAACCTAGCTCTTTAGCAATAATCTTAGCAACAGTTGACTTCCCGCTAGATGCAGGACCATCAATCGCGATTTGAATCTGTTTCATAGCTTATCCTTTATTTAATCTTGACGACATCTCCTGGGTTGGCATACCATGATCCAGTAGACATATGGGAAGGATTCAGTTTCTCCAACTCAGCAATTGAGATACCTGCACGAGCTGCGATAGCAGCTTCCCCCTTCACCTTCTAAGACTGTAATGGTTCCTTCTTCTGGCTTATCATCACTTGAAGCTTCTGATTTTTGTGCTTCAGGAGCTGCGCTACTTGATGATACAACTGTGGTCTCTCCATTGTAGAAACCATTCATTTGTTTCTTCTTATCGCTTCCTCCTGTTGAAAGGAAAATCAAAAGACAAACCATCATCACTACAATCACAAAGAAAATAATGGCTAAAATTGTTAATAGGCGATCTGCCTTGATTCCATTTAATTTACTTGTCCGTTTCAATGTTTCTTCTCCATCATCATAAATCTCTTCTTCCCATGGTTCTTTTGCCATGACTTCCTCCTTGTGTTTTCCTCTAAAAATCATTACAATATAAGTATGAAAGTAACTCTAATACCAGAACGTTGTATCGCCTGCGGGCTCTGTCAAACCTATTCTGACCTCTTTGACTACCATGACAATGGCATTGTCAAATTTGCTTCTGCAGAAGACCTCTTAGAAAAAGAAATTATCCAAGATGCCTCTGTCCTAGAAGCTATCAAAAATTGTCCTACCCGAGCTCTGATCAAAGATTAAGAGCTTTTTTCATTGTCTGCATAATAGAGTTGGTAGTAATCTACGTGAATAAAATTATCCGTCAACTCAATCTCACCCTTGAAATGGTCATTTAAGGCCAGGGCATTAATAAAGTATTTCTTAGGCCACTTACGCATGCAGAAGGTACGACTTCTAGATCCATCATTAAAAATCAATCTGATGGAGTTCTTTGTAACCTCAACTTTATCAATACTGGAAATAGGCACTTTAATAGGTGTAAATGGGTTTGCAGTGATGATCCGTAAGATTCCATCATCGTATATGGTAAAGTAACGATGAACCCCTACAGCCATCATAGCCATAAAGAGGAAAAAGGAAAATAGTACCAGTGTTGGAATACTGGAACTCTCATACATAAGAGCCAGACCAATAAAGACTGGGATCACTGATAAAGACCAATAAGTAATCAACATTGATAGATCCGGCTGCCAATGGTAGCGGATTTTTCCAAAAATCTTGATCATATGCTTAACCCCCTCCTACTAGTTTAGCATAAATTTAGCAAAAATAGAACAGGAAAGCCTGTTCTATTTTAAATTATTTAAGTCATCAAATAACCTAAGACCGTTTCTATCAGATTCTTACATCAAAGCCCGTTTGACTTATCATTTTGCTACAGGAACTTTAAAGAAATCTTTCGTTAGATATCCCTTCCCACTGATAAGATCATATTCGACCATTTTTAAATCATCTGCAATTTCTAACGCTTCTCCCTCAAGGGCCTTTTTATCGACACTGGCCTTTTTCAAGACCTCAGTCAAGAGAGCATAGTAAGGAGATACCTTAGAATTGGTTTGTTCAAAGACCATAGCTGAGAAGTCACTCGAGTTAACCAAAGGGTAGTCCATTTTTGGAGCATCAAAATTGCTCCAAATAAAGTAGTCTGTCTGATACTGTCCCTCTGGATAATCCTTGAAGGCTGACTCTGGATACAAGCCTGGCAAATGGTCCCCATAAAAGACTACCGTAATTTTTTTATCAATTTTCGATAACTTTTCAAGGAAGGCTTGGGTAGCAGCATCAGTCTGATAAAGGAGGCGACTATAGAAAGTTAATTTAGAATTTTCCTCTGAAGTAAAGCCTTGTCCTTTGGCATCTAACGTTTCAGGATTTGCCTCCAGCCAAGGAGAATGATTCTGCATGGTCATTACTGAAAAGAATTGTCCCTTTTGAGGACTTAGATTCTCTATGACTAAATCGTAAGTCGACTCATCACTAGGACTAATGCCTTCATTTCTATACTTGACTCCCTTTGTATTAGTCGTGATGAAATCTTTAAAATCCAAGCGGGAATAGACAATATCCCTCGAATAATTAGATTTACCAGCTAAGTGAATCGCAATTTTATCCTCCGTTGCATAAACATTACTAATCGATGGCACATCGTGAATTTTAGGAAATACTTCCGTATACAAAACTGATACGGTCTGAGAAATGTTATAGAATGGTAAACCAGTCAAGGTCTGGAATTCCATATTAGCAGTTCCACCACCATAACCATCCGATTGCATCTGCCCACTCGTGTGGGTCTGCATAATATTTTCAATGTTTGGAATTGGATTCTGTGTCACTTCTACCGTTGAAATTTTTCTAGGATCAGAGAAGCTTTCACTCAATATATAAATCACCGTCTGATCACTCAAGTAACCGTTTCTCTCTTTATTGATGACCTCCGCCAATTTTCGGTACTTCTCTTGAATTTTTGCAAGTCGTTCCTTGGAATATCCTTCAGGCTTCTGAATCACTTCTGTGGTCAATTGATTCATCCAAACATAGGCAAGCCCTTTATAGCGAGCATTGGAGGTATTGCCTAACCAGTTGATGTCCTGGTAGTTATTCAAGGTAGTGATAATCGGAACATTTGATCTAATTTTCCCATTTTCTTTGTCTGAAAAGATAGACATTACATTTCGAAAAGAGAAAAACATGGTTATTATGAGAAGTACTTGGATCTTCCAAGAGGAAATGATTTTCCCCTTGAAAAAGAACTTCATCCCAAATACAGATAGAGCAACTATCGCTAGCAGACTCATGACAGTAAAAACTATTTGGGAGCTATCAACAAAACCAAGCAAAGTAGCTGGCTTACTTAACCAAGTTAAATCACTTGGTAGAACCGGCTCCCTTCTCATCCCAAATTTGATAAAGTTAGCAATGACAAAAAACACCGAAACTAGGAGAACCAAGCAAGAAGCAATCCAATACTGGTTGATACAAATATAGACAAAGAAAATCACGGCTGTCAGCACCAATATCTGGAATAAGATAGCATCCGGAATAGTGAAATGAATCCCAAGAAATGGCTCTGTTCGTCCCAAACTAAATTGAAGGAAATAATTTAAAACAATTGCCGTAGTTACACTAGAGAAAAATGCTAATGATAAACTGGATTTATTCTTTACAAAATCTCTTTGACCTTTTGTATAGAGAAAACCAAGGGCAGAGAGCAAAGGAAAGAGAAAAAATAAGAAATCATTCGTCAACCAAAATTGTTGAGCAGAATACTTTCCAATCTCCAAGGCTTTGTACAAAAAGTTATCCGTTCGGTATATTAACGTTGAAAAATTTTTATCCGTAACAATAAAGGTAATTAATAATTGAGAAAGGATAACATATTGATAATTTTCATTAATTTCATCCCTATGTCTTTTACGGTTGGACACCCGATCATAATGATACCTTAGCAAAACAAGTACCACGGTCAAGGCAAACAATATCCCTATTACCAGAAAAGAATTCGTTCGAAAGAATGGATTCTTCTGTAAATTCCACACCTTATATTTTGGATTATTGAGATAAAGGGTTATTTCCGTAAGATAAGATAGGGTATTGTAGATAAAATAACTAACGATTAATTTTAAAGGGAACCATTTTTTAAAGTTAAACTGGGACATAATGACCACTAACAATGCAAAACTAATTCCAAAAAGAATTCCCAAAAAATTCACATATTGAAGAACGGTTCCAGTCGCCTTATTATGAATCGCCAAATTATTTTGTGCTAGATAAAAATTAAAGAAGAAAAATAGCACAAATGTAGTTGCATAATAAAATTGTGTTCTTGTAATTTTACGTTTTAAGTTAGTCAAAAACGTAATCAAATCAAATTTCTTTTTTCTTTTCATTCCTTCGCTTTCATCATCATTCTTTTAATTATATACTTCACTGCTCTTGCAGGCCCTATTACAATATACTTCAAAGCACCTTTAATCCCTCCGATTTGATTAAAATCCACGAAGGTATGTGGCTGGAGATCTTCACGATTGTTCAACTGCTTATTGTCGATAAACGGTGTCAGGGAAATCGGATTTTGTGAGATTCTGAAATCAAATTTCTGATCCCAGGCAATATAGATCAATAAGCGCTCAATCGCATGCAAGATAGAATTTTGTGGCAAGGGTTCAGCAGGAACATCAGCTTCTGTTAGATTCAGAGCAAAGAGAGGAGACAAGGCTTCATATTTAAACCAGACGAAGGTACCGTAGCTCATAACAAAGGTATTGAGATTTTTAAAATTGATACTCTTGGTCGCTCCCATTCGTTGCCAGAGCTTATTCATCTCTGGTGAGATTAAGGCTTCATTCCAAGCAACGACAATTCTATTGTATCGGAAGAAAGTTGGAATATCTGCGATGGTCATTCCGACTTTTGGATTACCCTCCATATTAGCAAGGATTTGATCTGCCGGTTTCACCAACATGTCAATCAACTCTTTTCTCCAAGACTCGCCTGCCCAAAAATCTGCTTCTTTAGATTTTTTGGTATGAAAATGTCCTACATAATCATACTGTGACAATTGATCTTTTAATTTCAACATCGGTAAGACATCTCGACCAACATTACCAGTCACCAAAATGCTAGCCATCTGTCCACGATGAGATAAGATTTGCTCGATTTCCAGCTTCTTTTCCTCTAGATCAGTGGTCACCCATAGATCATAGGAGAAATGAAACTCCTGAAAGGCATCCAAAAATTCTTCCAAGAGGTCCACATAAAAGACATGGAGGTGAACTGCTACTTTTTTATCAAAAGTTCCATCTAGTTCTTGATCTTTCAAATACTTACGAGATAAGAGATACGGATAGTCCGGACGATCAATCATAGACATGTGGTTGAGAATTAAATCCAATGGATAGTCCGAAACCCGCTCCAATTCATCAAAAATGTAAGGCATGATCCCTTCATTGTTGGCAATGGTTTGACTTTAATGAAAGGAACCTTATGATTGAGAATCGCTGTAGGATTGTAATAAGAAAAGTCTGGGTAGAGCATCCCCGTTGTGTCTTCTTGAATGGTATCAAACACTGTCTTATAGCGAAAACCTGCATCCAAGAAATTTGTTGTGACCTTGGTCTCGTAGTGATCAATCACATCTTGAACATTGGTGAAATCTTGAACACCCTGCCAAAATTCACGGAAGGTACTTGATTCTAGCACCTGCTTTTTAAAACTGAGATAATAACTCTGAATATGCTCGTTAAAATCCTTGTCTTTCCGGTAATTGGTCATACCCCAGAAATCAACCTCATCATCATTCTCAAATTTTTGATAGATTGGCTCTAAATCCCAAAGAGGGCCAAAGCAAGTATCATTCATGAGGGTAAGAGAATCAAAATGAGCCAGTTGATCAAAGCCTACTGTCTTCATTCCGTCCCGCCATGCAGCAAAGTCAAATCCAATATTTTGACGTTCTACAATATCATCCACTAAGTGACTTTGTGATAGCTCAACTTTGATGTCTTCAGGTAGTTTGCTATTTGAGATGAAGACCACTCGTGAATACAGGGGACGAATTTTTTCTAGTTGATAAAGGACATGTCCACTTATAAAATTAAACTTGTTAAAATGAACATATAAAAGTAAACGTTCCATCTTATTTCCTTATTCTTAAGAATTTCAAGATCTTTGTTGGGATGGTCCAACGTCTTGAAGTAATAACAGTTCTGTATGCTTCTTTCGCAGTTTCCAGCTCTGCTTCTAGTCTCTTCATGTTATTAATAGACTGCAACATTGAAGCTGCAAAAACTTTTCCGATATAATCAGATGCAGAAGGATCATCTACTGAGAGCATCTTGTAGCTTAAATAGTAGATTCCTTCTTCCTCAACATCATAGATCAGTTGTGGATCAGGCTCGCTGAAAAGATAATAGCCGTCAGAGACGACACCATTCGTATAAACTGGAGGAATTAGGTTCCCTCTTGCATCTCTCAACTCAACCTGGGAGTAGTAACTTGGCTGTTCCGAAAGATCCACTCGAATAACCGACGTTCCTTTCGGAATTTCGATAGTGAGACGATCTTCTTTTTGAAGCAGTTTAGTCATAGTGCGATCTTCCGAATAGGTATTTTCTTCATCTCCCAAATAAATCTTAACAGATTCCATCCCAATATGTGAAAGGGAGTCCATTGGTTTAGACAAGCGAATCTCATAAGTATTAGTACGATCTAAGAGAATTTTTGTCATCTCTTTAAAATCTGCATTTGGATATTTATCAAGATAGGCTAATTGAGTTTGCAGTAGCTTATGGAAGCGACGTTCCAATTTTCTAAAATCACAAGGACGAGAATCCGATCCTTGGTTGATAGTATAGGCAACCGTTGCTTCATCCAGATAGGCTAAAGAAGTCCGTTGAAAGAGTTCCAGTTGTAGATTAAAGGTATCGTCTGATGTCGTAAGATCTAGTTCTTGGTTCACATCTAACATCAGGTCTCGATCTACTAACCAGGTCGATGCCATGGTAAAGCCTCTAGTTGCAAGCATTTTTTCATAGGTATCTGCTAATGGAATCGTCTGATTGGCAAAGCCAGCATTAGAAACAAAATTGCCATGCTCATCATAGATATCAAAATCAGTATTAGACCATTTGCAGTCTGGCTTACTGGCCAATAAGTTTACTTGCTTCTGAAGTTTTAAAGGATCTATCCAAAAATCATCTCCGTCACAGCGAGCAATGTAGTACCCACGCGCTTCCTTACAGATAGCTACCCAGGTTTTGGCGATTCCCTGATTTTCATCCTGATAAAAAGCACGAATCAGATTAGGGTAGTTTGCTTGATAGTCCTGAATAATGGAGCGAGATCCATCGCTTGAAGCGTCGTCCACCAAGATAATCTCAATAGCAAACTCTGTTTGTTGCGCTAGGAAGCTATCGATTGTCTTCTTAAGCCAGGGTTCTTTATTAAAAACTGTACAAATAATCGAAACAAAAGGCGTCGTTTCCATATCTCCCTCAGTCTAGTCAGTCATTGACCATGTTCCATTGCGTTGGATTAAGCCACTTGCTGCATCCATTGATGATTTATCATCCAAAGCGATATCATCTCGATTGATAAAAATTAGTGGAGTTTGCGTAGCATCTGAAAAGGCCAGCATCTGTCCTTCAGCATCCCTTACTGTCACTTCTAATTTCATTTTCAAGTCATTCACCGTTGGAAGGGAACAAGTGTAGTGAACTGTTTTATGTCCAGCCCCACTCATCAGCTGATCCATAGAATTATCATTGTAGATCCAAATATTCCGATCGATATCTGTTAAAGACAGTGCAATATATGTCTGGATATCTTCACGTACATCAAATCAATTTGGAAGTGAATCTTATCTTGGGGTCGTAACTTGTTGGAACTTAACAACTGAAGCTGAAAGTTTTCAACCAAGACTTGTTCTTCCTGGTTGGGCTTACCCGCTCCACCAGCTTCTCCTCCCTGTTGCAAAGGAGCTGTATTATCAAAACTATACTGGTTGGCAACATTTTCAGGACTCCCAATTGCCTTCACTAAACCATTTTCAATCAAAACAGCCTTATTACAATACTTCTTGACAGCACCCATATCGTGGGTAACCAGGATAGTGGTTTTTCCTGATTTCTTCCGTTCTTGGAAGTAATCATTACACTTGCGCTGGAAGGCTTCGTCTCCTACTGCTAGGACCTCGTCCAAAATCAAGATATCACCTTGGGCCTTGATCGCAACCGAAAAAGCTAGACGAACCTGCATCCCTGATGAGTAGTTCTTGAGTTTTTGGTTCATGAAGTCATGCAACTCAGCAAAGTCTACGATGTCATCATACATGGCATCAATTTCAGCTGTTGAGAAGCCCAGCATAGCACCATTCATATAGACATTTTCTCGACCGGTCAGTTCAGGGTTAAAACCGACGCCAAGCTCGATAAAGGATACCAACTTCCCATCGATGGTGACGGAACCTTTTTCCGGCACATAGATTTCTGAAATAATTTTTAAAAGAGTCGATTTCCCAGAACCATTTCTTCCGAGGATCCCGAAAAAGTCTCCTTTTTCTACTTCAAAAGAAATATCTTTAAGAACGTGCTGTTCTTTATAGCCTTTAATGCCTTTGAAGCGATTAACCATAGCTGTCCGAAGACTGTTGGTTGCCTCTGTTGGCAACTTAAAGTACTTGCTGACATGGTCTACTTTTACTGCAATTTGTTTATCTGTCATTAGAGAATCTCCGCAAATTTCTTAGCATGTTTGTTAAAGTAAGCAAAGCCAGCGATAAAAATAAGAATTGGCAAGACATAAGGAATCAGTACCAAGAACTTATTCTCCACCAAAAGCCAGACTGGGGTGTTAGCCTTATCAATCAAGAAATAACGCATGTCTTGAATCATTTGAGCCAAGGGATTCATCATGACCAACTTAGCAGCCCATGGATTGCGATCTGCGATAAAGGTAATCGGGTAGATAATTGGCGTTGCATACAAACCAGCTTGCAAGAGCACTTCCCAAACTTGACCTAGGTCACGGAAACGGACAAAAAATGTCGCTAAGATCAATGCACATCCTGTCGCCATCAAGAATAACTCAAAGAATAGCGGAATGACCATCAAGGCTATCCAAGAAAATGTCACCCCATTAAAGAATGAAAAAATCAAGACCACAACAAGGTTAATGACAAAGTTAATTGCTGCTCCTGAAATTGCGGACAAGACAATGATGTGTTTGGAGAAGTTCAACTTCCGTAACAGGTCGCCTCGACTAACGATCGACACCATCCCCATGGAGGTCGCTTCTGAGAAGAACCCCCAGACTACATTTGCCAACAAAAGGGCAACTGGGAAATGGGGTACATCTCCACCCAAGCGTAAGAATCGGATGAAGACAATATACATAATACTAAAGGTCATCAAAGGCTTTAAAATCGACCAAAGATAACCAATTGCTGATCCTTGGTAGCGTAATTTAAAGTCTGTTTTAATTAACTCTCGTAATAAAATTCGATTTTTCTGACTAAAAACGTCAAACATTATTTTTTACCTCGATATGCAAACTTTGTCAGAATCAAGCTAGTAAACACAAAGGTGTGAAAAGCTCGGTTCTTACGGAAACCATACTGACGAATCCGTCTCAAACGTTCTCTTAGCGGTACGTCCATGATGGTCACAAAGTTCTCAATAATTTCTTTATTTTGGCGACTGACTGGCAGATCCAATAAATTTTTTGCTTGTTCTTGACTGGACTCGATGAGATTCCAATATTTAGCAAACAAAATATGAGGGCGAACCCAGTTTTTAACCCGTTTTCTAAGGGTACGAGCCCCCAGAACATTGCTACTGTGCTGACGGTACAACTCTGTCGGTTGATCGATATAGATGAGCTTCCCGAAGGCAGTTGCCAACAATGCTAGGTACCAATCATGCATGAGAAGCGCATGTTGTTCCTGACCTGTCCATAATTCCGCCAGGGCATGGTTAATCATGGCTACTCCACCAGTTACCGTATTTTCCGTCAATTCTTGAATCAGTTCTGTATTGGCATGATCAGACTGGGTGCGAATCATACTTTCATGCTGCACATTCAAGTTTTCATCAACCACTTTTAAATCTGTGTAGACCAGCAAAGGCTCTTCTTGCAGATGTTTCTCGGCTTCTGCTACCTGAAGTGCAATCTTTTCTGGTAGCCAGACATCATCTTGGTCACTAAAACAATAGACATCGGCTTTTTCATATTTCAGAAGAGCATGGAAGCTCTTGATAACACCAAGATTTTCGATAGAACCTTGATTGATAAAGCGAATGCGCTCATCCTGAGCTACCAGCTCTTGAATGATTTCCACCGTACCATCTCTTGACCCATCATCCCGGATCAAGAGTTGCCAGTCTGGATAAGTCTGCTCTTGGATACTTTTGACCTGCTCTTTTAGATACTGCTCACCATTGTAGGTGGACAACAAGATATTTACTTTCATGATAAGAATAATTCCTCGTACTCACCTACAATTTTTTCCCAGGTAAAGTTTTGCTTCATGTTGGCTTTGGCTAATTGACCCCATTTAGATACATCTTCTAAAGAATCAACCTGGTTGATCAAATGCGCCAAATTCCCATTTTCTTTGGTCCAATATTGGGCTGTGTCCTTTGCAACCGTTTGGTTAAAGGAAACACCTAGAACCAAATTGAGGTCCGTCTGAGCAAGAGCCTCTAGGAGTCCCGGATTGGTCCCGCCCACTTCATGACCATGAATATAGGCAAAGGCTTCTTTACGGATATACTTCAACAGGTCATGATCGTAGACCGTTCCTACAAACTTGACGCGTGGATCCTGATCAAAGCTCGTTCGAGCTCGAAGCTCTTCAAAATAGGGATTGCCTTCATGGTTACAAATGATGACCAAATCCCGCTTGGTTGAAGAGATCATAAATTCACGAATGGCGGTCTCATAATTATTTTCTGGGACAAAGCTGCCCAAGATCAAGTAATAGTTCTTCTCCTGTGTCTGCCATTTCTGATAGAATTCTCTGACCTTCCTATCCTGACTGGTCAGGCTGGTCGGAGATAAGTCCGTCCCATAGGCAATATAGGTCGTCTTGGACCAAGGGTAGGCTTCCTTGATATAGGACTCGATACCAGGGTTGTCAGAAATCACCAAATCCGCATGGCGTGTCATGATTTTTTCAGAATACTTGAGATAGGCTTGAATCGGTTTAGCCCACTTGGCCCTCTTCCACTCCAGTCCATCTGGATTGATATAGAATTTCCCACCCATTTTATGAATCTTACGCGCAAAGGGTGCCACAAAGGCCCCAATTGTATTGCCCAAAACATAAAAAATCGGCTGTGTAATTCCTTGCTTTTTGATAACCTTCAAGGCATAACTGATGGCCATCATATCATAGGCAATGACCCGAGCTGGCCCAAGTTTCGGTGCTTTAATCGTAAAACAATCGACACCCTTGTAGTCAAAATGTTGATAGGCTTGATCATTAGAAAGGCAAGCAACATGGTACTGGATTTCCGAAGACACTTGATGGGAGACCAATTGGTCCACAAAAGTCTCAAAACCGCCATATTGAGCCGGAAGCCCACGACTTCCGATAATAAAAACGTGTTGCATAATATTCCCTTTCTAACAATTTACAGTCTATTCAATTATACCATTTTCTAGGCTTTTTGCCTAATTCAAACAGAAAAGCGACCCTCTAGAGTCGCTATCAAAATCTTGATTTAATATGAATAACTCAATATGATGTATTCATTCAACAAGTCATTTACTTAGCAAATTTCAGAATTATTGTTTTGATAAATTTTAGTAGTGTATTTAAAATGAAAGTCATCAAGATAGCTTGTATCAACAAAAATATCACAATCAGAGGAAATCTCGAGAAGATGTTTGTAAAATCCCCCCATTTCTCAACCATTTTAGGGTACCAATAATAATCTCCAATCACAGATAGTAAATAAATTGGAAGAGTATTCTTTGAAATAAATAGAACAACTCTTTGCAACCACTCATTTTTTATAGAGACTTTTAAGTGTATAACTGAATAAAAGATTAAACTAGACAATAGGAATACCGGAAGAACTCCATATTCGATACCAAAGGTAGTTTCAGATATTGCTGCTAATCCAAAAACACTTAAAATATCAAGAATAAAAATAACAAAAACAAGTTCCTTGAAACTCGATTTCTTCTTTGATGAAGCGTGAAAAGCTCCAAGAAGATAGTATGTGATAGGCCAGAGTCCTTTCCAATAATCTGGAATGATGTGCGGTAAAATCATAAAATTTTGTTCATTGTTGTTCAACAATGAAAGAGTAGGCGGTACAATAGTGAATAACACTAAAATACCTAAAACCACAACTTGATTCTTACGGCTAGTTAACGAATTGAAACCTGCATTCAAGAAAGGAATTAACATGTATAAGCCGATATACAAATTAACATACCATGCATAGTGACTAAAGGAAAAAATATTTTCAAATAACTTTCCGAGGTATTCTTCATTGACAACTCTCATATCAAAGAAAGTATAAACTGCTGCTGTAAGAGCATAAATTCCAATTACTGGAAGTAGTTTTATAAAATAGTCTTCACTATAGGTCTTATCTTTCATCAAATAGCCTGTAGTCATGATAAACAAAGGTACACAGGTCATTAGAATCATCCAAATAAAAGATGACAAGAAAATACTTTTAAAAGTAAAGGACTGTCCATAATAATTAGTATGGAGAAAAAAATGTACACCTACGACAAATACTATTGCAATACATTTAAGTAAATCTATATTTAATTTTCTCTCTTTCATAACTCTCCTTATCATATTAGCAAATGAAAAGATGGCATGTCACCATCTTTTCATTTTAATTATTTCACTTCTTGTTTGTAAAACTCTTTCAAGGCATCCTTCCAGCTTGGAATGACAAAACCTATCGCCTTGGCCTTAGCCAAGCTCATCGTTGAGTTAAGTGGGCGTTTCGCCTTAGCTGGGAATTGGCTAGAATCCACTGGTTTCACTTCAACATCCGTATCTTTGAGGATCTCAACTGCAAAGTCATACCAAGTTGTGTCTTCTTCTGCATCATTTGATAAGTGGTAATAACCATATTCTTTACGGTTTTCAGCCAAATAGGTCATAAATTCTGCAAGAGTACGTGTCCAGGTTGGACGACCATGTTGGTCATTAACAACGGTCAAAGTCTTGTGAGTCTTCGCTAGGTTTTGCATCGTAAAGACGAAGTTTTTACCATAATTTCCAAAGACCCAAGCTGTACGGATGATGTAGAAGTTCGAAACATGCTTCTCAACCAATTCTTCTCCCATACGTTTGGTACGACCGTACTCTGTTTGGGGATCTGGTTGATCGTCTACTTCCCATTCTTGCCCAACTGGCTTATTTCCATCAAACACATAGTCCGTAGAAATATAGACCAAGGTTGCACCGTGTTTTTCAGACGCCTTCGCTACATTTTCCGTACCAGTCACGTTGATAGCATAGTCCAGCTCTTTTCCTTCATCTTCAGCAGCATCAACGGCTGTATAAGCAGCACAGTGATAAACTAGCGTTGGCTTCACTTGCGCAAAAACCTCATCTACTTTCTCTGCATTTGTGATGTCCATTTCAGCTACATCAACAGCTACATATTCTTCATTTCGTTCATCTAACAAATGGCGAAGCTCCGTTCCAAGTTGACCATTTGCACCTGTAATTAAAATCATGTTAAATTCCTTTCAAATGCTTTTTCCCTATCATTATAGCAAAAAAAGCAGAAGATTTCTGCTTTTAAAACTAGTTCGTCTTAACTGGTTTTGATTGATTTATTTTTCTTCTTTTCATAGACAACTTTAAAAATATAAGCAACCACAAACCAAGCAAGCGATTCAATTATATAACCTAAATATTGAAGGAAGGTTTTATGATATGAGATCGCTACATGACCTGAACTTTTGATTTTTAGATAAATTTTTCCATCATTCAAAATTTTGTCCGCTAGCTTTGGTTTTCTTAAATTTTGATTTTTGTTTAATTCTTCCTGCTTATATGAACGATGAGCCATACTCGCTTCTGTACCAGATGCTCCTTCTGAATAATTAACGGTATATCCTTTATACCAGATGAGCGGAACCACCATACTGGTATTCCCTTTTGAAGAGTCACTCTCTACATCGAATTCAAGTAAATTATATTGAGTATTTACATTAGAAACTGACAGGCCCTTACCTAATTGAAATTCAGAAAAATGAGGATCACGAACACGCTGATTATCTACCTCTAGGTTATAATATTCGTCCCCGACAGGATTTACAAAGTTTGATTTTTTCCCTTTATAAGTTGACTTCAAAAGCTTATTGTCCTTTCGATTCACCACTCGCATCTGTTTATAGTATTTCGAACTCGTATGATAATTTGGAACCAAATTATTATAAAAGAAAGAAAGACTCAAACAACAGAGTATAAACGAAAGAATCCCATTCTTATTAACAAAAGCTAGAAAGAAAATAAAGAATAATGGTATAAAAAACAAGAGACGTCCTGAGTATTGAATACTTCCCATAAAACTGTACTTCAACAAGGACCTCCATGGAAGAAGACTCGTTGCCATAAAATACAGAAGCCAACAGACAAAAAAGCTCGACTTACTAAGCTTACTGATTCGACGATAAAAGATTAGAACTAGGAAAGTAAAGACAATCAAACCAGTTCGAATCATTTGATGAATTGGCCATTCTAATGGTGTAAATGGTTTATAAAAGCCAGAGCGATCTACTTGAAAAGGATAGGGTACTGAAAATGTATCTTTGACATTCACAGGGAAACTCCTTCCCATCCAAGAAAATAAAAATTTTTGAGATGATACTTGTTCTAAGTATTGGAAAATATAGCCTGCAGAAAGAAAGAGCGCAAATACAATTGAAAATACGAAAGACGCTAGCTTTTCGATTGTAATTTTCTTATAGTTAAGCAATAAAAAAATAAAGGAGGCAATAGCTAAAATGATAGTCGATAAAATATGGGTTTGAACCAATAGGGCTACAACAACTCCAAGATAAAGAGGATTCTTTTTATTCAAAAAGACTACTCTGTAGATAGCGTAAAATAGTATTGGAACTAAAGGCAAAACCATTGTCATTCCAAATCCAAACAAAGTATAGTAGCAAGGAAGGGTCAAGGCAACAGCCAAAGCTACTAGCTTGTTGTACATGATTTTAGCAATGACAATATAGCTGGATAAACAGGTACAAACCACAATCAGAAAGGCAAAGAGGAGATAGGAAAGATTTGCATCCTGACTTATCACGTAAACAATGGCTGACGGATAGAATTGCCAATTTCCATAAAACATAGGAGAAGCATATCCAGTCCCATATGAAAATAAGAAATTTAGATTTGGAAGTAGATCCCAATGACTAATTGATTCAGCTAATCCGACAATACGAGATAGATGAAAAGCATAATCATAGGACTGACTTTGAAATAAAATGACATTTGAGAAACGACTGTAAAGAAAATAGAATACAGAACCAAAAATAGGTAAAAAAATGAATGACGGAATCCATTAAAAAAAATGTTTCCTCTGTCTACCACTTTATTTAGTCGTTTAGTAACATTCCACTGCAAAAGCTGATCAAGGATGGTATCAACTTTATCGTAAAGTGAATGGATCTTTAGCTTAATGGTTCCCTGTTTCCTAGAATGATTTTTCATTGTCACTTTTCTCTTTTATCACATAAACCGGACGTTTCTTGGTCTCCATGAAGATCTTACCAATGTATTTCCCTAGAATGCCAATTGTCAGCAATTGGAAACCACCCAGAAAAAGGATAACTGTCATTAAGGAAGGCCATCCAGAGGTTGGATCTCCAAATACCAGCGTTCGCACTACTATAAATACAACCATGATAAAAGCTAGGAACCAAGATAAAAGGCCACCTACAAAGGCAATATTTAGAGGAGCATCTGAAAAATTGACAATCCCTTCAATAGAGTATTTAAAGAGAGACCAGAAATTCCAAGATGTTTTCCCGGCCACGCGCTCCACATTCTTATACTCCAGATATTGAGTCTCAAAGCCGACCCAAGCAAAAATCCCCTTTGAAAAACGATTGTATTCGGATAACTCAAGGATAGCATCCACCATTGGACGACGCATCAAACGAAAATCACGCGCCCCGTCTACCATCTCTACCTGACTAATATGATTAATGAGTTTGTAAAACATTCGGGCAAAGAAAGAACGAATGGGTGGTTCTCCCTCACGTGTAACCCGTCTTGTTCCAACGCAATCCAATTCCACAACTTCATCCAATCGCTTCTTCATTTCAATGAGCAATTCTGGCGGGTCTTGAAGATCAACGTCCATAACAGTCACATAATTTCCTTTGGCATGTTGGAGCCCAGCATAGAGTGCTGCCTCCTTTCCAAAATTCCTTGAAAAAGAAATATAGTGGGCCTTAGGATTAACTAGATTGAGATCACGCAAAACGGATAGTGTATTGTCCGAAGATCCATCATTGATAAAAATATATTCAAATTCAGTACCCATAACTTCCCGAACTCTTTCCATCTCTGCATAAAATAAAGGGATGGATTCTTCTTCATTAAAACAGGGCACTACTACTGATATTGTCATAACACTCTCCTTGTATACTTCACCTTCTATTGTAACAAAAACTAGGGTTTCCCCTAGTATTAACGTAAAAATTAGATTAATTCACCTATACAATAGCATATAATACTGAAATTGTATGAATCACCGTTAAAGCTAAAACGATTAAACTACTTTGAACAATAAATGTATCAGAAAATGTTTTTTCTTCTGACTCTTGTTTTTTAAAGATGCTACAAATGACAGGAAGCATCAACGCAACAACTCCTAAATAGTACCGACCTTGTACCCCCAGTACTTCAGCATTTCCAACTGGTGTCCAGGTTAAGTATAGTGTTAAAGAAATCAATCCTACAATCGCAAGAGATACTAAGCAAGCACCTACCACTGAAACTTTTGGCAACTTTATTTTTCCTACATTAGAAAACGTAATCAGCGTATAGAGAGAATAGATAGGGATTAGAACTTCTGACATAGATAGGTCCAACCAACCAAAAGTGTACAACTGGTTTAAATGGCTAACAGATAATAAAACTTCCTTCAAAACAACTGGAAGGTACAATTTAGGCTTAGTAAGAAGATTCATTAGTTGGTTCTTAACATCAGCCCCATCTAGTTTGAAATTTTCAATCCTCACTTGCTGAGATAAAACATACCAGAATATTGTAAATGCAAATACAAGGGCAATTAAAGCAATAGCCAATAGGTCATAATACCTACAATTTATTTTCTTCCTAGGAATAAACAATAATAAGCCAATCAATAAAACGTATGGTAATTTCATCGTCACCAGAAGAAGACACAAGGAAGTGAATAGCAATAAGTCTTTTAATTGAACAATTTTGTCTTCATTGCTTACAAAATTAATAAACAAAGAGACAATGATGTAAGTCAAACCTAAGGAGACACTGTCTTGGTTATAAGAAGCTGCAAGTACAAGGTTCATTGGGAACATGGCAACCATAGTCATTAGTTGCTTAGCCTTCCCACTCAATTTAATCGCTATAAAGGCGAGAATACAATAAGCAAAGACATTAAAGATTCTTCCCAAGTAATAGGATACACCCACGCTTAGATGAAGAACTTTTCCTATTCCGTAACCGATTGCTTGTGGAAGATATCCTATAAACCAATATGAATTAGTTGCTCGATAATCCGTTTCTTTCCCGAATCCAACCTGTTTCGTTGTTTGCTCTTCATGAAATAAAGAGGATTTAGTAAAAGGGGCTTTAAAATTCTTATAGACATCAAAATAGTCTTCCGTAATATGAATATTTTTATTATCCATATTGACATCACCTTCGACAATATGAATCGTTCTAGCCAGATGGACCTGCTCGTCTGGTGTATTTAAAACGGGTGTGATGATAGCAAATGCCACTCCGCTTACAAGCATGGCTAAAAAAGTTCCAATATTTTTTTTAGGTAAGAAGAAGATTAATAGTGAAAAACTGATGACACACAAAACACCAATTTTAGGAAAATCAATAAACCACTTTGTATAAATAATAGCGATGCAGGATGCTAAAGCAAGAAATGCAACGGCGTACTTTTTATTTCTCTCATAACTTTCGATAAGAAAATTCATCCTCTCCTCCTAATTATTTGTCTTCTGACTTTTCACATATTGTTTCATTAACAAATCCGCAATCCATTTTGGCCAAAATTTTTCATACATCATCTGATCTTCAATCGTCCTAGTATTGTCAGAAATTGTCTTTGAGGTTTCCGATTCTTCATGGATCCTATGGCACATCAATTTCTCAGGTACATATACAAACTGGCCGGGGTACTGGTTGATCTTGTACCACGCATACCAATCCAAACTTACTCTCATTTTTTCATCAAATTGAAAATCTTTTAATGCACTTAAATTATAAGTAACTGCTGGACAGCAAATCGGATTTCCAAAAGCTAGAATCCTCTTCTTCCACCATTTCGAGGACGGGAAAATAGCCATAGTTCGTAACATTAAGGATTTAATCTTTAAATTAGCATTCGCTGGAATGACTGTCCCTTTTTTCTCCTCAAAATAATCAGAAAATGCAATGCTCCATTGCTCCTTACCACCGATCTTATTTGCAATCTTTTCCAGATAGGTCGGTTCGTAATAATCATCCTGATGGGCAATAGTTGTATACTGACTTTCTACAAAAGAGAGGGCATTGTTCCAGTCTTTTCCGATTCCCCCTCCCACTTTATGGAAAAGTGGAATATTGTATTTTTTACACAAGTCCTCAATAGACGGAAGTAAGGTGGAGGTGTAACATATAATTTGAGATTTCACCGTTTGATTTTTGAGGGACAAAATACAATTTTCTAAATAATGGCTTTCGCCATAGGCACAAATTACCCAAGTATGTTGATCTTTAAAGGACATAATCCTTCCTTTCTAACCTTCTTGCAATCCAATAAGAGACAATAGTCCCAATAAAATATACAACCATTACCAGTAAAAAACTAAGGGACGCTCCAAATAGACCACTTCTTTGTACAAATTGTAAATTTGTCAATTTAGAGGCAACAAACATTAATAAATAGACGGGTAATAGATAGGATTGACGTCTTAAAACAGTCATCACATCCCCAAATACAATTCCAATCGAATATAATATTCCAGAAAATACAAGAATAGCTAATGTTTCTTTATATCGGTTTAAATCTAACCCAAAAACAACACTCAAAATTGGAGTCCCAATAAAATAAGCAACTAGAGTCAAAACAAATCCAAGTCCTAAAATAATCACAAGTAATTTAACAATAATCCCATCAAACCTTTTATATTCTTTATCCTTCCAGAAGATGGCTAATTGTGTGGTTAAAGGTCTAAGAATTAAAATAAATAGACTCATAAAGAACACTGGCATGAAAAGAATATTGTAATCCCTTTGCGTCCCCTCAATTAAGTGACCCAGCCGAATCTCCATATCTATTGCAATTCTTGGCTCATTGAAAATATAGGCTAGCAAAAAACCACTAATAAATAAGGGGATGCAATTTTTTAATATTGAACATGCATCAACTAAAAGACTCTTAAACTCTATAGAAGAAAAATCTATTCTCTCGAATGATCTTGCCTTCACAAAATCATATCCCATAACGAAAAGAAAATTAAGAACTACTAATAATGTTAAAGAGCTTACAAGGGACCTAATAGTATAGAGTAAAATAAATAAGAAAATAGTACTGAAAGTGTACCGAATGGTCATAGACTTTCCAGCAATATCCAATCGTTCATGTTGTTGAAAAAGACCTTGAAATAGATCCGATATTGCTTCACACATACGAAATAGGACATAAAGAGCAATAATAGCAACCTTTTCCCTCTCGTTTAAGTCAATTTTAGAGATTGATAAATAGGGGAAAAATACTAGGACCATTAAGGTCAATGATATACACCTTGCTAAGAAATAACTGGTAAAACTATGTCTAAAAGAAACATCTGTTGCTTGATAACTACGAACCTGAAACATGCCAACAACTACCAAAATAGCCGCAATACCGTACGCCAGACTAAAAGAATCTGCTTCAATAGGAGAGGTTAATCTCGTCACAATTAAAGTAAATAAAACAGAGGATCCTGAGAAAGCTAAATTCCCAATTAAATTCCAAAGATAGATTTTTTCTGTTGAAACATTTTGATTACTCTTCATGGTTCTTATCCTGTAAAGCAATCTTTTGTGCTAGTTGTCTAATTTGAACGGCTTGTTTAGAGGTCAAACGAGTTAATGAAAAGTTCAAATAAACCAGTAAACAAAAACCTAAAAAGAAGACTAAATTACTTGGAACTTGGATCCCTATAAATTTAGATGCCCCTTCTATTACTCTCGGAAACCAGATTACTGGTAAAGAGAGTACACAGAGTAAGAGCCAAGAAATGACATTTTTCATCTCAACGACTTGTTTAACAACCAATCTAAGTATGTAAACAAGAAACGCAATAACAATAAGCGATAACCAAATATTTAACATCTTACTTCTTTTGGCCTCCCGTCATTCTTGCTAGTAGCATGGCCACTGTCACTTTAATCATATAATAGACTGATTTACTTAGGGTAATAGATGATTCACCATGTTCTCGCTCATTCATCAAGACTGGCACTTCAGTAACCGAGTAGCCTGACATCAAGAGAGAAACAATAGTCTCAGGTTCTGGATAATCACTTGGATACTGCTTAGCAAATTCCTCAATCACTTTCCTATCAACTACGCGCAAGCCTGAAGTTGGGTCAGTTACCTTCTGTCCCGTCAATAATTTAATCAATTTTTCAAAGAAGGTGATCCCGATTCGACGAAGGAAGGAGGATTGGAAACCTTGGTTTTCAATGAACCGTGATCCAATGACCATGTTGACCTTTCGTTCCTGAAGCACCCTCAACATATTTTTAATAAATTCCGGATTGTGTTGCCCGTCGCCATCTACCTGGACTGCATACTGGTATCCCTCTTGAACAGCGTATTGATAACCCGTTTGAACAGCACCACCAATTCCTAAGTTGATGGGTAAATCAATGACATTAAAGTGATTCTTCTTACAAATATCTAGTGTATGATCCGTTGAACAATCATTAATAATAACATAATCAAACTCTGGGGTATGATCTTCAATCATCTTGATTGTCTTTTCAATATTTCCACTTTCATTGTAAGCAGGAATAATAATTAGCAATTCTGAAGTTCTCAATCCTTACAGTTTCCCTTCTTAGTGTATTACTTCATTATACTATATTTAAGGCTTATTTTCTAGTTCAGGATAGTGCTTAGAAGAAAGCAAACTACTAAAAAATGGCTCTATAATTTCTGTAGTGGATAAAACCACAGTAGGAATTAGGGACCCAACTTCTCTTAAGAAAAAACTCCCTAATGAAAAGTGATTAAATTATCATTAGTAGAACTCTTTAAGCTAGATGATTCTATACCTAAGTGTCAAAACTTTCAGGAACAAGTGGTTAAATATGATATTTAAAAAGAATCAAAAATTTCCTATCTAGAGTAAAAAGTATACAAGACTGTCAATGATAAAATCGTTCTAGATTGATTTCCCATTGTACCACATTTCAACTGAAACGCATTTTACTTCCGAAACTTTAATAACTTTAAAACTAGAATTCTCATTATTTGAACATTAAAAATGAGAGAAACAATTAGTTCCTCTCCAACTTGTAACTTTTTATCTACTTACTACAATTATCAAGATAGCTAAAAAGCACGATAGCAAGCAATAATCTTATTTCATTTATCTTCAAATCCATTTGGATGTTTACTCTGCCATCTCCAAGCATCTTGGCACATCCGATGAATATCAAATTGAGCACTCCATCCTAGTTCTTCAAGTGCCTTGGATGGATCTGCAAAACAAGTCGAAATGTCCCCAGGACGACGATCAACAATCTTATATGGAATAGGTCTTCCAACTACCTTCTCCATATTTTTAATAATTTCTAACACAGAGTAGCCCCGTCCAGTACCCAAATTATAAATGTTCAGACCTGAACCTGTGGAAATTTTTTGCAAAGCCGCAACGTGCCCTTTTGCCAAGTCGACTACATGGATATAATCGCGTACTCCAGTTCCATCTGGAGTTGGATAATCGTTTCCAAACACATTAACAAACTCTAATTTTCCAACTGCTACTTGTGTTACATATGGTAATAGATTATTTGGAATACCATTTGGATTTTCACCAATGTTCCCACTTTCATGAGCTCCAATTGGATTAAAGTAGCGCAATAATACAATATTCCATGAAGGATCCGCTTTGTAAATATCTTGAAGGATTTCCTCAATCATGAGTTTCGTTCTACCATATGGATTTGTAACAGATAAAGGAAAATCTTCCAAGATAGGAACAGTATGTGGATCTCCATAGACAGTTGCTGATGAACTGAAGATGATATTTTTACACTGCACCTCTTCCATCACCTGAAGCAAAGTCAACGTTCCACTAATATTATTTTCATAATAAGTGAGTGGAATTTGTACTGATTCTCCAACAGCTTTCAACGCAGCAAAGTGAATCACACCAGTCGGTTTTTCTTTTAGAAAAATTTCTAGAAGCTTTGATCTATCACGAATATCCTCATTATAGAAAGTAATAGATTTACCTAGGATTTTTTCCACTTCTTGTATACTTTTCTCACTACTATTTACTAAATTATCAACGATGACAACTTCATGACCTGCATTTACTAACTCGATGATGGTATGAGAACCGATAAATCCAGCCCCACCAGTTACTAATATTTTATGATGCATTATACAACTCCCAGTTAAATGAATTACATTCATTATCCCACAAATATTAATTTTTTTCAAAGGTTTCCAATACCGTCCAAATCATCTCTCCTACTTATTAGTAAAAAGACCATAACCGTTCTTCAAACGACGATTATGGTCTTGTACTCACTGTCCTTAACAGTACTAATTTTCTCTTTCTTTTAGTCGGATCATTCCCATTCCGACTAAAAGAACGATTCCTAACACACTTGAAGTGACTTCAAAGTTGGTGGTCATTCCAGTTTGCGGCAAATAAAGTCCTTCCTTACGAGGACTGCTCACTTGAGGGAGCTCTTCATCCACCGTCTCTGGTGTTTCTTGTTGGTAGTTGACAGCTAGTGGTGCCAGCGTATCCTTCTTGCTAGACTCAACTGCTAATGAACCTGACTCGTATGGTGTATAATCCTTGTTTGGTGTCTGCTCTTTCTGATCCACAGTAGGCACGAGGGTATCCAGTGGATATTCTGGTAGGGGTTCTTCAACCAGTGGAAGGACCTGATAAGCCTCATCCTTTTCATTTGGAACATACCAAGCATAGCGAAGACTACTTTTTTGAACAGTTGGTATTTCTGCTACGATGGACCGTGTTTTCAAACGATAGGAATAAGGATCATCCGTCCAGACATAGTTACTATCAAAGGTGGTAAAGACTAAGCCCAGTTTATGCCCCTTCTTAACCGTGTAAAGATTTGGTTGTAGATAGACGGTGTAGTTCCGAAACTCTCCGAGCTTGGGATCGATGCTACTACTTGAGCTAGCGGAGGCATAGCCTGCATCGGGATTGGCTAGGTTGATCCAACCAGAAGAGATGACCTTATACTTGGTTTTAATGGTTCCAAATTGTTTGTTGGCAATATTTTTTAGATTGCTTCCCATCCAGTAGCCTGATTCAGAAAGCGTGTTGAGAGGCATTTCTTGGTACTTGTAGCCAGCTTCATCATAGGTAATCTTATTGGAAGCGACATCAAATTCCTCATCGGAGAGATCGACCAGTTGCACATTGACTTGGTAGTCTTTGATCTCTTGATTGGTTAGCTTGGCTAAGGCAGCTTGGAAATGGACGGGAATATGCCCTTTAATAGTCACATCTTCGGTAGCCTCAGCTGCAAACAAAGCATTGGCAGTAGACGATTGCTTGGTGGTATGAGAATCCCGATTGGTCCAATCCATCCCTGCCCCATAGTAATCATTATCAATGGTTTCTTCCTCTCGTCTAGAAAGGGTCTTCAGGGTCAATTGATTGCTAGACTCCCAGCTAGAATAGTGTTCCCACTTAGATGGATCGTAGTTATTAGACACGGTTACTTCTGGTAAAGACTCTACCTGATTTTCTACATCATATAGGTAGTGACTAAACCAAAGATTGAGAAGGTCACTAACACTTTGTTGGCCTTCTTTAATTCCGAAGCGTTTATTGACAGGATAAATATGATCTCCTTGATAGAGGTAGAGCTTCACAGGTTGCCCAGCCTTCTTCAAAGTTTGATACATCAGGTCAAAGTGTTTGGTTCTGACATTATCATCATTTAGCCCATGCATGACTAGGGCACTGGCCTTAAATTTTTCTGGATGAAGGGTATAATCGCGATTTTTCCAGATGTCGCTATAATTATAGCCATGTTTATGTTGGTCGCGATTCAATTGAGTGATATAGCGGGCATAGTCCTCTTTAATCCTGTTCCAATCGGCCGGATCTAGAATCCGATTGGATACATAGACAGACAAATGTGACAAATCTCTATAAGGACCGACGTTAAAGGTCGTACCTTGGCTGTTGTAGTAATCATACCAACTCGCGATTCCAGCTGCAGGGACGATAGTCTTCAAGCCCTCTACTCCAGTCGCAGCAACCCCAAAAGTGGTGGTCCCTGCCCATGACAGGCCTGTCATACCGACTTTTCCATTTGACCAGTCTGCTTTAATAGCAATATTCGATGTCTTATCTGTATAAGCAACACGTTTGCCATTTAGCCATTCAATGACACTCTTATAACCCGCTACTTCCAGGTCGCTTCCTGTTGTATTAATTCCCTCCGACTGATAGCTTCCCAATCCAGATGTAGTAACCACGGCATAGCCTCGCACCAAGAAATAGTTGTACCAGTTAATATTTTCATAATCGTAGCGTGTAAAGGTCGCATCACTTTCGTTTGGATTTTTATAGTACCAATCTTTAGAATCTGCCTTTTTAGCATGTGCTAAAGTCGTGGTGGAACCAGTTTGACGACGGGGATCTACATAACGATAGAGTTTCTTGTTGTCAAACTCGCCCTCTTCTTTTAGGCCAATTTCGCCAAGGGTTTCCTTATTAGTTGTTCCTGCTACGTAAGGACTTGCCTCATAGATGGTCGAAGCCTTATAATCTCCATTGGCAGCTGCTTTCGGAAGTTGCACAAATGTTTTAATGAGGTCCCTTTTCCCATCACCATCTGTATCATAGTCTGATTCGACATAGACCACAAATCGGACAATATCACTCTTTTCATTGGAATAGCCAGTTTCTACATCACCCGGAGTAAAAGGAAAAATAGGCTGGGTCTTGCCATTAAGGATGAGAGGTTCTTTCTTCTCTGCACGGTAGGCCTCTTTTAATTTCTTAGCGATTGAAATCATATGGTTTAGATTCTGGACGGGCTCATCCTTGCCTACCCCGTCCGGAATCATCCCCAAGCTCTTTGCAAACTCAAGTCGATCTTCAAGCGTTGCACCTGTTTGGTCCGGTTTGGACTCCGCCCATTTCAGCAACTCGTCTGCTGTTTCCCCTATGGTCAAATTTTGATTTGCCACATGTGGATTTTCAATCAAACTAGAGAGTTTTCCAGGCGTTTCTGAAACCGATAAAGGTTTCGGTAATCCTCCTAAAGTATCGTCAGTTTCAGTTAGCTTGCTAGCGTCCCCCTCCACTGGGCGCTCTATCTCAGCATCTGCCTCCACTACTGACTCAAGGCTTGCAGTTTCAGACTGGGCATTGGTTTGTGAATTCTCTTTAGAAATAGCTTCTGGAGAACGAACTAGCTCAGAAACTGCTTCGGTCGGCTTTTCAGACTGCTCCTCAGCTTGAACCTGATTGGCTATTACTATAGGCGATAGTAATAAAGCAGAAAGAATAAAAGTAAGCTTCTTTTTCCTCATAATAAAACTCCTTTAAGTTTCTATAGTTTGAAAGAAGGAAGACCTTCAAATAAAATGATAGCGTTTACGACTTCATTGTAGTCTCTCTACACTTTATAGTCAAATCAAATAAAAAGGCATCATAAAAATATAATCTTTCTGAAAGTTGAGATAATTGAAAGAACCTATGAGAAAGGTATTTTCGTTTTCAATTCTTCTTTTCACACAAAAAAGCAAGTTTCGAACCGACTATTAACCGGTAGAAACTTGCTTTAACTTTTATAGATATCCTCTCCTATTTCCGATACATCTTCACTTGTAGGTAGAGATCGTTATAGACGCCCAACCACTTCTTACCAAGTTGTTCATAGACTTCTAAGTTCTTTAGTGTGTCATCACTTGGGTAGAAGGCCTGGTCCTCTTGGACCTCTTCTGGTAGCATCTTCTTAGCTTCTTTGTTCGGCGTGGAATAACCGACATAGAGAGCATTCTTATATGCATTTTCTGGGCGAAGCATGAAGTTGATAAAGGCATAAGCTGCTTCTTTATTCTTCACGGTTTTTGGAATGACAATGTTGTCAAACCAAAGGTTGCTAGCTTCTGATGGGACGACATAGCGGAGGTCCTCATTGGCCTCTAGCATTTGACTGGCTTCACCGGAGAAGGTCACCCCAATAGCCGCATTGTTCTGGATCATGTAGCCTTTCATTTCATCGGCTACAAGGGCCTTGATATTGGGCATCAAGGTATAAAGCTTATCGACAGACTCTTGTAATTGCTGAGGATCCTTGGAGTTGAGGCTGTAGCCTAAGCTATTGAGTCCAATCCCCATTACCTCACGCGCCCCATCGTACATCATAATGTCATTCTTGTACTCTGGTCTCCATAGATCAGCCCAGTGTTCTGGAGCTTTGTCGACCATCTTGGTGTTGTATATGATACCAAGGGTCCCCCAGAAGTAAGGAACTGAGTACTGATTGTCCGGATCAAAATCCAGGTTCAAGAAGCGTGGGTCGATATTGTCTAAGCCTTTCAGTTTAGACTTATCTAATTTTTCAAGCAAGTTTTCGTCCATCATCTTGGCGATCATGTATTCACTTGGAATCGCTATATCGTAAGCCGTCCCCCCTTGCTTGATCTTGGTGTACATGGCTTCATTGGAATCAAAGGTATTGTATTGGACTTGAATGCCTGTCTCCTTGGTAAATTCCTTGAGCAATTCTGGATCGATATAGTCTCCCCAGTTGTAGATGACTAGCTTGTCACTGTCTTTTGGATTGGTTTTGGCTTCAAGACGGGCACTTAGTCCCGCTAACACGAGGATAACCACGACAATCCCTAGCAAGAATGAATAGAGTTTTTTCATACTGTCTCCTCCTTCTCTCTAGTGATGAAGTAATAGCCGACCACCAGTAAGATACTGAAGAGGAAGACCAGGGCAGAAAGGGCATTGATATTCAATGAAATCCCTTGGCGAGCCCGTGAGTAGATCTCAACAGACAAGGTCGTAAACCCATTTCCTGTAACAAAGAAGGTCACCGCAAAGTCATCCAAGGAATAGGTAAAGGCCATAAAGTAACCAGCAATGATGGCAGGTGTCAAATAAGGAAGCATGATTTCCTTCAACATCTGTACCTGAGTAGCTCCTAGGTCATAGGCCGCATTGACCATATCACGGTTCATTTCCTTCAAGCGCGGCAAGACCATCAAGACCACGATTGGAATAGAAAAGGCCACGTGACTCATCAAGACAGAAGCAAAGCCCAGCTGGAACTTGATGGTCGTAAAGAGGATCAGGAAGCTAGCCCCAATCATAACGTCAGGTGCCACCATAAGGATATTATTGACGGACAAAAATGGTCCTTCAAACTTCTTCTTAGACTGGTAAATGTAGATTGCCCCAAAGGTCCCAATAATGGTCGCAATCAAGGCTGACAAGAAGGCCAAGAGGAAGGTCTGTGAGAGGATCAACATGAGACGCGTATCCTCAAAGAGACTTTGGAAATGCTCCAAGGTAAAGCCTGTAAAAGCATTCATATCCCCGCCAGCATTAAAGGCATAGGCAATTAAGTAAAAGATTGGGAGATAAAGGAGCAAGAAAATCAATCCTAAATAGATACGTGAAATCTTTTTCATCGTTCACTCCTTTCTCTCGTTACCCACATGACTAAGAGCATAGCAAGGATCAAGACCACCCCAATGGTGGATCCCATTCCCCAGTTTTGCGTCGTAAGGAAGTGCTGCTCGATGGCAGTCCCAAGGGTAATGACCCGGTTTCCTCCAATCAAACGCGTCAACATGAAGAGACTCAAACTTGGAATAAAGACTGATTGGACACCGGAGCGAACCCCGTTCATAGACAGTGGGAAGACAACTCGACGGAAGGTATCCCACTTGTTAGCTCCTAGGTCATAGCTAGCATTGATGAGGTTTGGATCCAAATCATCCAATACATTGAAGATAGGAAGAATCATAAAAGGCAACTCAATGTAACTAGCAACAAAGATGAAAGAAAGTCCGTAAAAAGGATCTGTTGCGGACCGATTCCGATGAAGCTCAAGAATTGGTTAATAGATCCCCCTTGACCAAAAATCCCGATAAAGGCATAAGCCTTGAGCAAGAGGTTGACCCAGGTTGGAAGGACAATCAGCATGAGCCAGAGTTGGCGGTGCTTAAGCTGGGTCAAAAAATAAGCTGTCGGGTAAGAAATCAAAAGCGTCACAAAAGTAACGATCCCAGCATAGAGAATGGAGTTGAAGCTCATCTTGAGGTAGGTCCAATTCTGCGCTGTAAAAAAGGTTTGGTAGTTCTCTAAGGAACCTTGTCCTTGGACATTGACAAAGGATTGCCAAATAATCAAAACTACGGGAGCCAAGACAAAGAGGAGGATCCAGAGAAAGTAAGGAACCACAAAGAGGTTAGAGGTTGTTTTCTTCATCTCTTTCCTCCTCGATGGCATTGATCAATCCGGCTTCTTGCTCTTCCACTTCTACGTATTCTTCGATCCGAGCATCAAACTCTTCTTCCGTTTCATTGAGACGCATGACGTGGATATCTTCTGGCTCAAAGTCCAGACCGATTTCCTCACCCACGATAGCCTTACGGGTTGAGTGGATCATCCACTCATTACCCAATTCATCATAGGCGATGATCTCATAGTGTACCCCACGGAACAGTTGGGTATCCACTTTTACCTGGAGCTTACCTTCTTCGGGCAGGGTGATTCGCAAGTCTTCGGGACGAATGACGACTTCGACCGGTTCGTTTGGTCTCATCCCTCCATCGACTGACTCAAAGCGTTTACCGTTGAATTCTACTAAGTAGTCTTCAATCATGATCCCTGGAAGGATATTGGACTCACCGATAAAGGTCGCAACAAAATGGTTAATGGGCTCATCGTAGATATCAACTGGCGTTCCTGATTGGACGATTTCTCCTTCGTTCATGACAAAGATCCAGTCACTCATCGCTAGCGCTTCTTCCTGGTCGTGGGTTACAAAAACAAAGGTAATACCCAAGCGTTGTTGCAATTCACGAAGCTCATACTGCATGTCTGTCCGCAACTTCAAGTCAAGGGCAGACAAGGGCTCATCCAAGAGGACCACTCGCGGTTCATTGATAATCGCCCGTGCAATAGCCACCCGCTGGCGTTGACCACCAGAAAGTTTCTGGATGGAACGTTTCTCGAAGCCTCCTAATTGGACCATCTTAAGGACTTCAGTCACCCGTCTTTGAATTTCCGCCTTGTCTAGCTTCTTCAAACGAAGGGGGAAGGCAACATTCTCAAACACATTCATGTGTGGGAAAAGGGCATAGGATTGGAAGACGGTATGGACATCCCGTTTGTTAGTCGGTACATCATTGATCCGAACACCATCCAAGAGGACATCCCCTGTCGAAGCGTCTAACAAACCGGCAATGATGTTCAGAATCGTTGATTTACCAGATCCTGAAGCACCAAGGAGGGTATAGAACTTCCCTTCTTCCAACTCAAAGTTGATGTCTTTGAGAACCACTGTATCACTGTCTTCAAATACTTTGAGACATTTCTAAACTCAATAATTGGTTTTTTCAATTCACATAAATTCCTTCTTTTTCATGCGTTTCCTTCTGAGACCAACCATTAGTCTCATAGGCTGACGAGCGGACTCGTCAGACCACCAACACCTCTCGGGGACTTATAAGACTGCCCCACCTATTTTCGGTATCGATAGGCACTCACCCCCCTTCTAAAGTAGGAAGGGTCTACCCTAGAGTAGCCCCTATTCCATCTCGAACCGTTAATCTTTCCCAATAATACGGACTTCGCGCTCCAAGGTCACCCCAGATGATTTTTCAACTGTCGCAATGACATGGGCAATCAAGTCTTCATAATCTTTGGCAGTACCATGATCGACATTGATCATAAAGCCGGCATGCTTTTCAGAAACCTCCACACCACCAATTCGATGCCCTTTCAATCCTGCTTCACTAATCAATTGACCCGCAAAGTGCCCGACTGGTCGTTTAAAGACCGAACCACAAGACGGATACTCAAGTGGTTGCTTAAGCTCACGCAAATGAGTCAGGCGAGCCATTTCTTGATCGATCTGATCATAATTACCAGGTGCTAAGGCAAACTTGGCAGAAATCACTACGTCACCAGTTTCTTGAATCTTGGAATGGCGATAGCCAAAAGCTAATTCTTCAGCTGTTAAGGTTTTAATTTCTCCTTCTGGCGTCAAGACCTTACATGATTGAAGAATATGGGCAATCTCACCGCCATAGGCACCAGCATTCATATAGACTGCTCCACCGATGCTACCTGGAATCCCACAAGCAAATTCAAAGCCTGTCAAGCTATGGTAGCGGGCTACATGGGTCACATCGATCAGCTTAGCTCCTGCCTCTGCTTCAATGACATAACCATTAACCTTGATATCACGGAAATGGTCAAACATGATGACAAAGCCGTCAATTCCACCATCACGGACGATAATGTTAGACGAATTCCCCAAAACCATCCATGGAATCTCATGAGCATTGGCAAAAGTGACAATTCGTTTAATTCATATTGATTGCGAGGGAAAGCTAAATATTCTGCGACCCCTCCCACCTTGGTATAGGTATATTGCTTGAGTGGCTCATTGAACAAAATCTCAATGCCAGCCAAGTCTTCTTTTAATAATTCTAGGATTTCCATCTCGCTACTCTTTCTTTACGTTATCTCATCCATTATATCAAAAAGCGACCTACTTTTCGACTAGGAAGTCAAAAACGGAACCAGCTTTTAACTGATTCCGAATATTATCTATTAAATCGTATTTGCAAGAGGGAAGTCTTAGGCAATCTTACGAACGAGTCCTCTAGTCTTTTGTACTGACATCGCTGAACTAATAGCAACCCCAGCCCCAATACCTGTGAAACCTAGCAACATGAAGAAATTAAAGAAATAATTTTCCGGAACATCACCAGCTAAGGCAGCTTCATTAATGAGAGCAAAGGCATCCGTAAAATCATAGCCCAACTGCTTCACAATTTCGAAAGCATAGTCGAATTGGTGAACAAGAACGATGGCAAGAAGCATAAAGACTACCGAAATCAAAGCCCCCTTCTTGGTGAACTTTCTCCCTAGCAATTCATACCCCTTAACAATGCAGACTCCAAGGACAAAACCAGAAATATAAGACACATAGCCTAAACGCGCAATCACTAAAGCAACTGCTCCACCGAGAATAGCCCCCAAAAAGGCTCCTACGATTCCCATGACGACATTTTCTTTCTGACTCTTATAAGAATCTGCTTCAAGTTTTTGTTGAGCTGCTACTTGTTGGAAACTATCCTCATTCATGATAAAGAGTGAATCATCAATCTGGTAAAGACCGACTTCTCCAGCTTGACCCGTGAACCCACAAATATTATGGAAATCTTTTGTTTGAAGCAATTGAGCAATATCAGTCACAGCCTGTTGAATATTTTCACTCATTTTTTTCTTGGTCATACCAGTTTTAACCAAGTACGTCGTTGTATATTGGTTTCGTTCAATACTTTTAAGAACAGAAGAATCAGAAACCAATTGTTGTAATTCACTTGCACCATAGTCTTCATCATCACGGCTAACAGAAATCGTAATACGAAAAACATTTTTATCCGTTTCCTGGATCAAGAAAAAGTAGCCGGAATTTTCTCCAAAAATAACTGAAGTTTCTGGGTCAAATTGCAAACCAAGTTCTGTAGCCAGTTGGTGACGTTCAAAATCTTTCATTGTATACTCCCTTTTTGTCTATCAATGGACCAAAAACATTATTTTTATCCTAAAATAATTTGACAGACCAATAATTTTTAACACCATTATTTTATCATAGAATCCAAAAATTAGATAGACCCCAAAGGCCTATCTAATCATTTTTTTTGATCTAAAATACGCTTGGCTTAGTTCTTAACCGAAACACCTCTCGTATCTACGCTTAAGACAAAGACTTGACCATTTAAGCCCTTAGACTCCAAGTCTTTAGCAAATGCTTCTGCATGATCAACTGGGAGCAAGGTCATAATAGTTGGACCTGCACCGGAGAGATAGGTCGCATAGGCCTCATGTTGATGAGCTACTTCCTTTACCTCAGGAAACTCCGCAACTAATTGTTGACGGTAGCGTTCATGGAAGCGGTCAGACTCAATGGCTTGACCAGCTATTCTCAAATCTCCCTTGGCAAGAGCCGCAATAGCCACATTCGCAATCGCACTAGCAGCAACTGCTTCTTTGTAGGTCCACTCTTTTGGAAGGACATTCCGGCTATCACTGGTCTTTAGTTCGTAATTCGGAACAAAGGCAACCAGAGCACATTCAGGAAATGGAAGAACCAAATGATTGGTTTGCTGATCCACATAACTAGCAACCACAAGATTCCCAAAAATGGCTGGAGCTACGTTGTCGGGATGTCCTTCAATCTTAGTGGCGATCTCCAGTTTATCGTGGTCTGAAAGGGATAAGTTGCCCAACTGGTTGGCTAGCTCAATACCGGCTACAATGACAGAGCTAGATGATCCTAAGCCACGTGCTAGAGGGACCTCACTGATCATTTTAAGATGATGGGGAGGGAGATCTGGTGCTAGTTGAAGCGCCGTTTTAAGTAAGAGATTCTCCTCATTCGTAGGAATTTCTTCTCCAAGGTCATGGTCGATTAGCCAACTCGCTCGAGGCTCCAATACCTCAATGATCAAATACTTAGAAACAGCGATTCCAACAGAATCAAATCCTGGACCGACATTGGCACTGGTCGCTGGTACTGTAATTCTCATCTTATTCTCCCAATACTTTAAAGGTATTCAACAAGGTAAAGTCTGCTTCTTCATCAATTTTTTCAATGATGTGTTGCAGTTGCGTTTGATTCAATTGGTGAGTAATAATGACAACTCTTGCCACAGAATCTTTGGCACCTTCTTGGAGGACTTGCTTAAAGGAAACATCTTCTTGATTGAAAATTTGTGCCAACTTCAGCAATTGTCCCTTCATGTCTGGTGTTTGAATCGAGAAGTAGTAATCACTTTTCACATCTTCTGGTTTAGCCAATTGAACAGGACGGCTGTATTCGTTAAAGGCTTTACCAATCGTCCCCTCATTGAGGCGACGAACAATCCGGATAATATCTGCTACTACGCTAGTGGCTGTAGGTTTTTGACCAGCACCAGGACCATAGTACATGGACTCTCCAATCCCAATAGACTCCACATAGACAGCATTCATGACACCATTAACTCCAGCTAGTGGATGAGCTTTTGGCAAGAAAGTTGGAGTTACTTCTGCTACAAGGCCGGAAGGAGTCTCTTCAATAGAACCGACCAATTTAATCACATAGCCCAAACTTTGAGCCACAGCAACATCTTGAGGAGTAATCTTACGAATGCCCTTATGACCGACTTGGTCAAATTGTACATCCATTCCGAAGGCAAACTGGCTGAGAATAACCATCTTGTATGCCGCATCAATTCCATCTACATCATTAGTCGGATCACTTTCCGCATAGCCTAACTCTTGAGCCTTAGCTAAAGCATCTTCATAAGACCAGCCCTCTTCGACCATCTTGGTCATCATGAAGTTAGATGTTCCGTTCACCACACCGAGGACACGAGTGACCTTATCTGCAGCAAGAGAGTTGACCAAGGTACGAAGGATTGGAATTCCCCCAGCTACTGCTGCTTCATAATAGAGGGCAACACCATGTTCTTTGGCTATTGCAATCAACTCAGCCCCATGAACGGCAAGCAAATCTTTATTAGCAGTTACGACATGTTTTCCAGCTTGAAGAGCACGTGTAATAAAAGTCTTAGCAGGTTCGATCCGCCCCATCAATTCAATCACGATGGCAATATCTGAATCTTCCAAGATCTCATCTACATTAGTCACAAAATCAAAATCATTGCCAGCTGCTAATAAGCGGTCTTTCTCCGCATCATCTTTGACAAGTACTTTAGCCACTTCAATATCAGACTGAGCTGATTGAAGAATCTTCTCTTTATTTTCCTTCAACAAAAACGGCACTCCACTCGCAACAGTTCCAAATCCTAATAAAGCAATTTTTACAGACATTTTCGTCTCCTTGAATTTCAAAATATAGCTCCATTATATCAAAAAAATGCAGTATCTGGCCACTTCTATGACTATTTAGGATAGAATCTTCTTTATTTTCAAAAAACAATAGGACTAGCTCATCTATCAATGACTTTTTATGGTTTTTCATTATAGAAAATACGATAGGGATTTTTGTCCCTATCGTATCAAATAAGTTATTCACTATACTCAATCAGCAGTTTTAAACATTAATTCAGAAACTTTCTGTGAGAAGGAGGTCGTCTTTAATAGGTTCAAATGAGGTCGTTCCGAATATAGGTATTATTCTTTCTTAAATTGAATAAAGTAATATTTGTTATTTTCCTCCCACTTGTCATACCCTGATATTTTTAAGGTTAAGATATCACCGTCAAGCGTGTATTCATAAATTGGTGAAGTACCAGCTGGATCTGGAATTAAAAAGAAATTTGGTGTGAGCCACAATGCTCGTTCGAAACTAATAGTTCCTTTATTTGGATCTAAACTCCCCCATTCATGGTTAAATCAACAGCTGTCAAATCATCGTTGTAGCCACCTGAGCTATTTGGTAACTTAGACAAATAGTCTTTGGTTATCTGGAGATGCTGAATGTATTCGTCAAACGAATCATAATTGTAACTTCCACTAACTTCGTAATCTAGTTTTAAGACTTCAGTATTGTCATAAGTAATATGGTATTGAACGTCGGTACCATTAATCGTCAACTCAGCATTGATAAGGGAAGACAACAAATTCACAAGTTTCAACCCCCCGTCCTCTTTAAAATTTTGATATATTGCAAACCTTTCAAGAGTTTCACGAATATTATGAACCTTCCATGTGCCATCTAAAGATACAGGAGTTGGAGAAGTTTCTTGTGTTGTTTTTTCTACTTTCGAAACAGAGGCAGAAGAACTTTCTTTTGTAGTCTTTTCTACATTTTTTTGTGCGCATCCAACAAGAAAGAAAAGCAGGAGGAAAGCTATACAGATGGAATATTTTTTAAAGAATGATTTAAACATGTTACTTCTCCTTTCTATTTCAACACTTTTTTGAAAGTCATCTTCATGGTTGCGTATGTTCCATTTTCAGTGTTTCCTTCAGCAGTTAAGATCAGAGTATCTCCCTTCCACTCATATTGATAAGTCATTTTATCCAAAACTAAATTTGTCGTACCAAATGAGTAGTTGATGAGGAGGGATGGTGTTTCTTTAAAGCTAATGGTTTTATTTGCCTCATCCAATCTACCATCTGGTAAAGAGTAGGTGTATTTTGCCTTAGAAGGATGCACTTTCATTTTTGTCACTTTGAAGTAAGAAGCATTATCTTTAAGCCTCGTAATGTATGCCTTGTAGTATTCCTCTTTTTCATGACGTTTTTTGCAACTTTATCATACAAGTGATCAAAGAAAGTTGTATAATCTAAGCTATATTTGAATTCTACAGAATCACCAGAAATGATTAATTTAGGATTAAACTTAGCAAAATCTTCTAAAATATAAGGATAGGCATCGATGTTTGATTCACGTAGTATCATACTCTTTTGAAGAGTGATAGGAGCATCCACTAATTCCCAGGTTCCTTCAAGTGTATCCGTTTTTTGGACAATTTTTTTCTCTGATTTTGTTTCCTTAGTGGTTTTTTGCCTAGTCGTAGTTGTATTACACCCTACAAGTGCGAGTCCACATAGAGCCATTAGGGCAACAAACAAAAATTTCTTGAGCCAATGTTTCATGAAAAAGCCTCCTAAATATATTTTATTAATTTATTATAACCTAATGTGAATGCGTTTTCAAGGTAGCGAAATATCTAGACTAGTCTTCTTTCCATTTTTTTTATAGTAGGGTCACTAACTATAAAAAACGGCGCGCCCTTTAAAACATCTTTTACATTTACTGACTAGAGTAAGGGGACGATTTTTACAGTTTCGTAACAGTCCCTTACTGACCAATTTCTTATGTTATAATAGAGATGTTTAGAAAGGAGCTTTTATGTCTATACGAAAAAGATATGTTCCAAAGAAAATCAAACTCTTATTATTCTTAAATGCCTTTTTGATTCTATCCATGCTTGTCTTAGGGACTCTGATTGTTGGTCGTCTACTGTCTCCCACTACTACAAGTCAAGAAAAATCTCAAGAAAACTTGATTTCCCAACGAATAGCTAGCCATCAGTGGATCAAACAAAAAGAACCAGTCAAAATTCCGATTCTTATGTATCATTCGGTTCATAACATGGATCCATCAGAAGAAGCCAATGCCAACCTCATCGTGGCACCAGAAACCTTTGAAAGTCATCTAAAAGCCTTAAAGAAGGCCGGCTACTATACCCTCACTCCTGAAGAAGCTTATCGGGCGCTCACAAAAAATGAACTGCCGAAAGGTGGCAAAGTCGTTTGGTTAACGTTTGATGATGGAATTGCTGACTTTTATACCATAGTCTATCCACTCTTAAAAAAATACCAAATGACCGCAACCAACAATATCATTACTTCCTTTTCTGACGAAGAAAGACCCAGTGTTTTAACCTTCGATCAGATCAAAGAAATGAAAGCGCAAGGTATGACGTTTGAGAGTCATACAGTATCTCATCCAGATTTGGCCCGATCAGATAGCTCTCGTCAGGAATCTGAATTGGCGACTTCCAAACAAGTACTAGACAAGAAACTCCATCAAACCACTACTACCATTGTTTACCCTTCCGGCCGCTACTCTGATCTCACCATGGAACTAGCAGAAAACAATGGTTACAAAATGGGCTTAACGACCAACAATGGACTAGCTAGTCTAGACGATGGCCTCTACTCACTAAAACGCCTGCGGATCTTACCAACTACAACAGCAGAAAACCTACTTGCCGAAATGCAAACTAATCCATAAACATACAAAAAGCACGAGTCCGAATGACTCGTGCTTTCTTTCTCCATAATGGAGGCTTTTATTTCGATTTGATGTAGTTCACACCATCTGCTTTTGGTGCAACCGACTTACCAAAGAAGGCTGCTAGTACGATGATGGTTAACACATACGGAGCAATACGGAGGTATACTCCAGGAATATGGGCAAGGAAAGGAATCTGCGTAGACACAACCGCCAAGGCTTGTGAAAGTCCAAAGAATAGACTTGATAGCATGGCACCTATTGGGCTCCATTTACCAAAGATCATAGCCGCTAGGGCGATAAATCCAGGTCCCACAATGGTAGTGGCAGAGAAATTGACAGAAGCAGATTGCGCATACAAGGCACCCCCAACTCCTCCTAAAAATCCAGAGATGAGCACACCATAGTAACGCATGAGGTAAACATTAATCCCTAGAGTATCCGCAGCTTGTGGATGTTCACCGACTGAGCGAAGGCGAAGACCAAATTTCGTTTTAAACATGATAAACCATGCTACAAATGAAAATCCAATCGCGACATATCCCATTAAACTTGTATTCTTGAAGAAGATATCGCCAATGACAGGAATATCAGATAAGAAAGGAAAATCAAATTTACCAAATGACAGATCGATATTGTTGGTTTGACCTTTTCCATAGATGGCTTTTACCAAGAAGACGGCTAAGGCAGGAGCCAACAAGTTCAATACTGTACCACTCACCACGTGGTCAGCGCGGAAGTTAATAGTCGCTACCGCATGGATAGCAGAGAAAATAAGACCAACCAAACCACCTGCAAGGAGAGATAGCCAGATTGTCATGCCACCAAGAGAGCTAGCAAAAGTCAAGTTAAACACAACCCCTGTAAAAGCTCCCATAACCATGATACCTTCCAAACCGACATTAACGACACCAGCATGTTCGGAGTAGGCTCCTCCGATACTAGTGAAAATGAGGGGAGCAGCATAGACCAGCATATTCGATACAAGAATCGTTAGTATAGCAACAGTATTCATTCTTACTCTACTCCTTTCATTTGTTTATTAGGCTTGATGTATTTTTCGATAATGTAATGAGCACTTACAAAGAAGATAATCGAAGCTGTCACAATATTGACAAGTTCTGGTGGGATAGTCGCTGTGGTCATACCTGGCGCACCTGTTTGCAAGGTTCCAAGCAAGAAGGCCGCAAAGACAATCCCAATAGGAGAATTGCTAGCAAGTAGAGCAACTGCCATCCCATTAAATCCAACAGCCAAGGAACCAGCTTGAACATAAACGTTCTGGAAGGTACCAATTCCTTCTACTGCTCCACCGATCCCACAGAGGGCCCCAGAAATCACCATGGAAAGGATGATGGTCCGTTTAGCTGACATCCCTGCATAGTCTGAAGCATTGGGGTTAAGACCAACAGAACGAATTTCAAAGCCAAGTGTTGTTTTCTTGATAATGAACCAAATCACTGCAACAGCAATCAAGGCAATGAAGATCCCGATATTCATCCGTGACTTAGTCAATTCTGTCAAGAACCCTAGGCGGTAACTTGCATTTGCTCCTACTGTGATACTAGATTCAGAATCGACCATGAACTTTTTAGGGAAGTTCCGGATGATTTCATTTCCAGCAAACAGGACGATATAGTTCATCATAATGGTAACGATCACTTCACTCGTTCCCAAAAATGCTCGTAGGAGTCCTGGAATCAATCCAATGAGACCACCGGCAATTGCAGCCACAAGGACGGTCAAAGGAATCATCAGAACGCGAGGAATATCTGGGAAGGATAGAGCGAACCATACAGCCGCAATCCAACCTGCCAAAGCTTGTCCAGGTAAGCCGACATTAAAAAATCCAGCTCGACTGGCTACCGCAAATCCGAGAGCAATCAATATCAGTGGCCCCATAGTACGGAAAATTTCACCCACATTTTTTATGGAACCAAAAGCTGTCTTGAAGAGTTCTTCATAACCCCAAAGAGCATCATAACCAAAGATCCACATAATAATGGCTCCGAGGATGATTCCTAGGATTACAGAAATAAAAGGAATAGCAATTTGTCTTGTATTTTTATTCATTTGAAGCCTCCTTGATTTCTCCACCAGCCATTAGAATACCAAGCTCTTGTTTGTTGGTCTCAGACGGCTTCACAATACCTTGGATTTTTCCATCATGAATAACAGCAATCCGGTCTGATAGATTTAGAATTTCGTCTAATTCGAAGCTGACAACGAGGACGGCTTTCCCTTTATCACGTTCACCAATCAAACGTTTATGGATGTACTCAATCGCACCAACGTCCAATCCACGTGTCGGTTGGCTAACGATTAACAAATCTGGATTCCGATCAACTTCACGAGCAATGATGGCTTTTTGTTGATTTCCTCCTGATAGAGCACTTGCTGGAACAATCTCGTTGGCTGCACGAACATCAAATTCTTCCATCAACTTGCGAGCATAGGAATTAATTTGATTGTAATTCAACACACCATTCTTGCTAAGTGGTTCTTTGTAGTAAGTTTGAAGTGCGATGTTTTCAGAAAGCATCATTTCGAGCACAAGACCATCGCGATGACGATCTTCAGGTACGTGGCTGACATTCATTTCAGTAATCTTACGTGGGGAAAGGCCAACAACTTCTTGTCCCTTAATTTTGATACTGCCTGATTTAACTTTGCGAAGTCCGGTAATAGCCTGGATCAATTCACTCTGACCATTTCCGTCAATCCCTGCAATTCCGACAATTTCACCTGCACGAACATCAAGAGATAGTTCTTTGACCGCAGGAACACCACGGTTTTCATTCACGACCAAGTCAGAAATTTGCAGAACCACTTCTTTAGGTTGCGCTTCTTCCTTTTCTGTTACGAAAGAAACTGAGCGCCCAACCATCATTTCTGCCAAATCTTTATTGGTAGCACCTTCGATGCTAACCGTTTGAATGGATTTCCCACGACGAATAACTGTGACACGATCTGCAACGGCACGAATTTCGTCTAGTTTGTGAGTGATGAGGATAATGGATTTGCCTTCTTTAACGAGGGTTTTCATAATATCCATTAACTCCAAAATTTCAGCAGGAGTTAGCACTGCTGTAGGCTCGTCGAAAATCAGAATATCAGCTCCGCGATAGAGTGTCTTCAAGATTTCTACACGTTGTTGAGCCCCAACAGAAATATCTTCAACTTTTGCTGTAGGATCCACAGCCAAGCCGTAGCGTTCAGATAACTCTAGAATATCTGCATTAGCTTTTTTCAAATCTAATACACCCTTATTCGTTACTTCGCTACCAAGAATGATATTTTCTGCAACAGTGAAAGCTTCTACCAACATGAAGTGCTGGTGAACCATCCCGATCCCTAGAGAAGCAGCCTTTGAAGGAGAATCTAGTTTTTCAGATTTCCCATTGACCACAATTTCTCCGCTCGTTGGCTCCAAAAGACCAGCCAACATATTCATCAGGGTTGATTTCCCAGCTCCATTTTCACCAAGAAGTGCATGAATTTCACCTTTACGCAATTCGAGGTTGATTTTGTCGTTTGCGACAAATTCACCAAAGATTTTGGTAATTTCACGCATCTCAATGACGTTTTCGTGTGCCATTCGAATATTCCTTTCTAGAAAACTATATTTTATTTCAGTAGGACCTGCTAAACAAGTTAGTAAGTTCTATTGAGACAAAATGTCCCAACACCTCATAAAAAAGCGACCCAAGAAGGATGGATCGCTTCCGGAAGGTTTTATTTCTCAGGTGCTTTTACACTACCATCAATAATTTGTTTTTTAGCATCTTCTACTGCTTTTTTAGCATCTTCAGAAAGATTTGAAGTTGTCAAATCAACACCACCATCTTTCAAACCAAATGTGATCACTTTTCCACCTGGGAATTTACCGTCAGCAGTTTGAGTTGCGATTTCTTGAACAGTTTTACCAACTTGTTTCAAAGTAGAAGCCAATACGAAGTTAGATTCTTTACCATCTTTTGAAGTGTATTTACCTTCATCAACTTGGTCACGGTCTACACCAATAACCCAAACTTTTTCGCCTTCGTTTTTCTTCTCGTTCAAGTCTTTTGCTTCCTTGAAGACACCAGCTCCTGTACCACCAGCAGCTTGGTAAATAACGTCAGCTCCTGCAGCGTATTGTGTTGCTGCAATTGTTCTACCTTTTTCAGGGTTGTTGAAGTCTTCAGCATATTGTACATCAACTGAAATGTCTTTGTTTACAGACTTCACGCCTGCTTCAAATCCTTTTTCAAAACGAGTGATAACTTCACCACGTGCTCCACCGATGAAACCAACTTTGTTTGTCTTCGTAGTTTTGGCTGCAGCAACCCCTGCAAGATAAGCAGCTTCATTATCTGCAAAAACAGCAGATGCTACGTTCTTCTTATCACCAACAACAGAGTCAATGATAACATAGTTGATATCAGCATTTTCATCTGCAGCAGCAGTAACAGCTGGAGCAAGTTTGTAACCAACACCGTACACTAATTTGTAGCCGTTTGTAGCAGCTTGGCTGAAGTTATTCGCAAAATCTGCTTCACTTGTAGATTGGAAGTAAGTAAATCCGTTATCTTTAGAAAGACCATTTTCTTTACCCCAAGCTTGTAGACCTTCCCATGCAGATTGGTTAAATGATTTGTCATCAACACCACCTGTGTCAGTAACGATAGCGACTTTTTAAATCAGTTTTTTTGCATCTGAAGAATCTTTGCGAGACGCACGATTTCCACATGCAGCAAGTCCGATTGCAGCGACAGTTACTAGACCTAGGCCTAACCATTGTTTCTTGTTCATTTCTGAACCTCCTAAATAAGATATGCAACTATGTTGCGGATTAATGAAAGGGTCAATAGACCGCCTTTACAGAAGTTACTAGGTAAGATCTGTAAAGGAATATGGAAGCAATTCCTTGACCGTCATCACGACCGTCGATTTATCTTTGGCTACCAGAGTAACCGGTAGGTCTGGCTCGAAAAATTCAGCCATCACCTGGCGACAAGCACCACAGGGTGAAACTGGTTTTTCAGTTTGACCATAAATAATTAATTCCTTAAATGAACGCTCGCCTTCTGAAACAGCCTTGAAGATAGCTGTTCGCTCACCACAATTGGTCAACCCGAAACTCGCATTTTCAACATTGACTCCTGTATAAATCTTTTCCTCTGCTGTAACTAAGACAGTTCCAATTGGAAAGTGAGAATAAGGCACGTAAGCATTCTCGCTTGTTTTTACAGCTAGGTCAATCAACTCAGTAGTCGCCATGGGCTACTTCTCCCTTCATGATGGCTACTCCAGAGGAAGTACCGATTCGGTTAGCACCCGCTTGGATCATAGCTTGAGCATCCTCATAGCTACGAGTGCCTCCAGATGCTTTCACCCCCATGTCAGGTCCAACAACTTTTCGCATGAGAGCCACATCCTCAGGCGTAGCCCCACCAGTCGAGAATCCTGTAGAAGTCTTCACGAAGTCAGCTCCTGCTAACTTAGCAATCTGACACGCTACAATCTTCTCATCTTCTGTCAAGAGGCAGGTTTCGATGATGACTTTGACAAGGTGATCACCGCTTGCATCTACAACTGCCTGAATATCTTCTTCAACGAGACTCAGATTTTTTGATTTAAGTGCACCAATATTGATGACCATATCAATTTCATCTGCCCCATTTTGGATAGCATTCTCGGTTTCAAAAGCTTTGACTTCTGGTGTATTTGCCCCCAGTGGAAACCCGATAACTGTACAGACTTTGACATCTGTATCACGTAGACCCTCTGCAGCGAAGTTCACCCAAGTTGGCTGCACACAAACACTTGCAAAATCATATTCTTTTGCTTCTTCGATCAATTGTTCGATCTGTTCCTGTTGTGCATCAGGTTTAATAGTGTGTGGTCTATGTATTTGTTTAATTTCATTAGTGAATCTCCCCTAAACGAATTACGATACGATTTCAATAATCTCTGAAACGCTTTCAACCTTGTCTAGTATTTTAACATTTTTTTGGAATTCTGCAATGGTTTTTTGACAAATTTCTAAGTTTGTATAAATAGTTGCAACAAGCTCCCCTTTTTGAACAGAATCCCCGACTTTCTTAGCAAAAACAATCCCTGTCTCATAGTCTAAATCATCTGATTTGACTGCTCTGCCAGCCCCTAGACGCATGGCAAAGAGACCGTGTTCCATAGCAGGCAAGGCTGCAATATAGCCATCCTCTTCTGCATAGACAGGCACTTGTTCTTTTACCTGAACTGGACGGTAGAGATCTTCTAAATCCCCACCTTGAGCAAGGACCATTTCTTCAAATTTCTTCAGAGCTTTGCCGGCTGTCAGATGTTGCTTGACTTCTTCCAAGCTAGCCGTCACTCCGCCAAGCTCCAACATAATTTGAGCCAATTCACAAATGAAGTGGGTCACGTCTTCTCTGCCTTTGCCTTGAAGAATATCTAAGGCTTCGAGAATTTCCAATCGGTTCCCAATACTAGTTCCCAAAGGTTGGCTCATATCCGTCAAGACAGCAATGGTCTTGCGACCGACAGCATTTCCAAGATCCACCATGGTGCGGGCTAATTCACGCGCCTCTTCGATGGTCTTCATAAAGGCCCCTTCTCCAACGGTAACATCGAGAAGGATAGCATCTGCTCCAGCCGCAATCTTCTTACTCATGACGGAACTCGCAATCAAGGGAATCGTGTCAACTGTTGCCGTCACATCTCGAAGTGCATAGAGAAGCTTATCTGCCATGACCAATTGATCCGACTGGCCGATAACAGAAAGACCAATGTCTTGTACTTGTTTGATGAACTCTTCTTGGGTCCGCTCAATCTGGAATCCTTTTATTGATTCTAACTTATCAATGGTCCCCCCTGTGTGACCCAATCCACGACCACTCATCTTGGCTACTGGAACTCCAAAGCTGGCTACTAGAGGGGCCAGTACAATCGTTACTTTGTCCCCTACACCACCTGTTGAGTGTTTGTCCACCTTGATGCCTTTAATAACAGAGAGGTCGAATTGCTCCCCTGTTTCCACCATCTTCATGGTCAAATCTGATATTTCTCGAGTCGTCATTCCCTTGAAATAAACCGCCATGGCAAAGGCAGCCATTTGATAGTCTGGTACTGTTCCCGCTACATAGCCCTCAATCAGCCAGTGAATTTCTTCTTTACTCAACTCAATGCCATCACGTTTTTTCTGAATGATATCTACAGCTCTCATGTAACTTTCTCACTCCTTAAAATATAATAACCTTTGTCTTTTTTGAGGATTTCACAGTTTCCAAAGATTTCTTCCATTTTTGCTTTCGCACTGGGAGCACCTTGTTTTTTCTGAATGACAATGGTTAGGTCTCCACCAGGATTCAAATGGTCAAAGCTACCAGAAAGTACTTCATGAACTACCTTTTTCCCAGCCCGAATGGGAGGATTACTGATAATATGGTCAAAGCACCCCTCAACCTCATCATAAACATTGGATTGGAAGATCTTAGCTTCGACTTGATTTAAAGCCGCATTTCTGAGCCAGATCAAGGGCACGTGTATTCACGTCTACCATAGTAGCATGAACCCCTTGCGCCTTGACCAAAGAGAGACCAAGAGGACCATACCCGCAACCGACGTCCAAAACCGCCTCTCCTTGCTGAAAAGACAGACAAGACAAGAGGACCTGGCTGCCAAAATCGATCATTTTCTTACTAAAAACACCAGCATCCGTAAAAAATTTCATCCGCTCTCCTAGAAGGACCACATGTAACTCATGGATATCATGTTGAGCATCTGGATGTTCATCATAGTACATTTTACTCATACTAGCATTATAGCATAATTTAACCTATTTTTAAATCGTTTACATAAGATCTTAAAACTGATATACTAAAGGTCACTATGGAGGAAAAGCTTGAAATGGATAAAGAATTTCTACACTTCGAAAAGATTAATCGACAAACTTGGCAAAATCTCCACCGGAAATCAACTCCTCCTCTATCTGAAGAGGAATTGAATTCAATCAAGAGTTTTAATGACCTCATTAGTTTACAAGATGTAACAGACATTTATTTACCCCTGACGCATTTAATTCAAATCTACAAAAAAGCGAAAGAAGACTTAGCTTTCTCTAAAGGCATCTTTCTCCAACAGGAAAGCAAAAAACAGCCTTTTATGATTGGAATTTCAGGGTCTGTGGCTGTCGGCAAATCAACGACTAGTCGCCTCCTTCAAATCCTTCTTTCTCGGACCTTTTCCGGTTCTACAGTGGAGCTAGTGACGACAGATGGCTTCTTATATCCCAATGCGACCCTGATTGAACAAAACATTCTCAATCGCAAGGGTTTCCCTGAAAGTTATGATATGGAACTTCTCTTAGATTTCCTGAATCAGCTTAAAAATGGTCAGAGTTACCAGATTCCCGTCTATTCTCACGAGATTTATGATATCGTCCCTGACCAGAAGCAAACCATCCAAGCTGCAGACTTCATTATCGTAGAAGGGATCAATGTTTTTCAGAATCCTCAAAATGATCGTCTCTATATGACTGACTTCTTTGACTTTTCCATCTATGTGGATGCTGAGGTTGCCAACATTGAGTCTTGGTATATTGATCGCTTTAAAAAGTTGTTGGACCGTGCAAAGGATGACCAAAACAACTACTACCACCGCTTTACCCAGCAACCAGAAGCTGAAGTCCTAGCCTTCGCTCATCAAGTATGGGAGTCAATCAATCTCTTAAATCTAAAAGACTATATCGAACCCACTCGAAACCGAGCCGAACTGATTCTGCACAAAGCTGCCAACCATGAGATTGATGAAATCTATCTTAAGAGATAAAGAGATTGTAACAAAACGACCCCCAAAGATGGCGATTCGAAGAAAAATTAGTTTGGGCTTGTCAAAAGAAAAGTTTTCAGATATAATAAGAGAGTTAGAATATCATTGGAGGTGAAAAAATTGGCAAACATTAAATCAGCTATCAAACGCGCTGAATTGAACGTTAAACACAACGAAAAAAACTCAGCTCAAAAATCAGCTATGCGTACTGCAATCAAAGCTTTTGAAGCAAACCCATCTGAAGAACTTTACCGCGCTGCTAGCTCAGCTATCGATAAAGCAGAAACTAAAGGTTTGATCCACAAAAACAAAGCTAGCCGTGATAAAGCACGTCTTGCAGCGAAACTTGGTTAATCAAGAATTGCATACAAAATGAGCTCTCCGGAGCTTTTTTTGTTGCTTCGATATGAGGAGATACGATGAAAATTTCGATTATCGGCTATTCAGGTTCTGGCAAGTCAACTTTGGCTGAAACCTTAGCCCGCTACTACTCCATTCCCAAACTCCACATGGATACCCTTCAATTTCAACCGGGTTGGATGGACAGTGACCGGGATTGGATGGAGGAAGAAATGAAACAGTTTCTCAGTAATCATAGAGACTGGGTCATTGATGGCAATTACTCTTGGTGCTGCTATGAGGAGAGAATGGAGCAAGCCGACCAGATTATCTTCCTGAATTTCTCCCGTTGGAACTGCCTCTATAGAGGATGGAAACGATACCGTCGCTATAAAGGTAGAGTCCGTGAGAGTATGGCAGCAGGCTGCCCAGAACGCTTTGACTGGGAATTCATCCGTTGGATTCTCTGGGACGGTCGAACTAAGAATGCCAAAGAAAGGTATAGAAATATCCGTTCTACCTATCCCGATAAATTCATCACTCTCAAAAACCAAAAGGAACTAGACCGTTTCCTCAATAACATCAAAAATGATCTACTGGAATCGAAGTAAATATTCGATCTAGTAGATCATTTTCCTTATTTTCTTTTCTTTTGAGGAAACAAGGGAAGTCCTAAAGAAGCCATCTTCTCCGCTGGCACCTTCATGCCATCCTTAATCCATTTGGCTAGGACAGAGACAATCGCTGAACTGAGGAAGGAATTCAAATAACTAGCCGGTCCTTGTGAGGATTTCTGACTTTTACTCCTCTTTTCTAGAAATTCATAAACAGCCTTGGTAAGCAGTTTCTCAAAATTATAATCGACGGCCAAGCTGATAATGCGTGCTTCCTTCTTGGCCTCTTTAAAGAGATAAACCCAAATCTGGTACAAATCGGTCTTAAAATTATACCCCTCTAAAGACTTGGTAATATTCGAAACAGTTGATTGGAAGATGGATTCCAGCAATTCTTCTTTCGACTCATAATTTCGGTAAAAGGCTGCGCGAGAAACTCCTGCTCTCTCCACCAATTCTGAAATGGTAATCTTTTTCAAGTCCTTTTTATCCAACAACTGAAGCAAGGAAATCTCCAAGGATTCCCGTGTGATGGCATTGCTTTCTTGGTTGGACCGTTTCAAATTTTCTAAGGATTTTTCTGATATCTTTCTTTCTGCCATAACACTTACTTTCTATCTGTATCATCTGAATGTATCTGCTTTCAGAGAATGCAACTTCATGATATAATTGTAAAAAAAGACTAACCACTTGTCAATGAACAATTATTTACATTTTGAGGTAATAAAAATGACATGGAAAATTATTGCAGATTCTGGCTGTGATTATCGTACTTACGAAAGTGCTGCACCAGATACTAGCTTTGTTTCAGTGCCCCTTACCATTCAGATTGGTGAGACCATTTATACAGACGACACTAATCTGGATACAGATAAAATGATGGAAGATATGTATGCAACGACTACTGCTTCCAAATCAGCTTGTCCTAGTCCTGATGACTATATGAGAGCCTTTGAGGGAGCTGACAATATTATCGTTGTTACCATCACTGGTACTTTGTCTGGTAGCCACAATAGTGCTCAAGTCGCTAAAAAACTTTATCAAGAAGATCATCCGACTACCAACATTCACGTGATTGATAGCTTATCAGCTGGTGGTGAAGTGGATCTACTCGTCCGCAAACTCCATCAATTAATCGCTCAAGACCTTGATTTTGATCAAGTGGTTGAAGTCATTACTAAATACCAGGAAAAAACCAAGCTGATCTTTGTGCTTGCTAAGGTCGATAATTTGGTCAAAAATGGTCGACTCAATAAAATTATCGGAACTGTTGTCGGCCTCTTAAACATCCGTATGGTCGGTCAAGCCAGCGATACTGGCACCCTTGAGTTGCTTCATAAAGCCCGTGGCCAAAAGAAAGCTATTACCACTACTTTTGAAGAAATGCTTAAAGCCGGCTACAGAGGAGGGCATATCACCATTGCTCACCGTCGCAACGAGAAATTCGTAGAACAACTCTCTGCCTTGGTCCATGAAAAGTTCGCCAATGCGGATATCGAAGTTCTTCCGACCTCAGGCCTCTGTAGCTTCTATGCTGAAGAAGGTGGGCTCTTAATCGGCTATGAAATTTAACAACAAACTATAAAAGACTGGAACTCATTCCAGTCTTTTAGAATGTAGACAAACTATTTTAAAATAAAATAAGTTAAGCGATTCTGCAGAAATAAAAATGAGTTCCAATTTTTAAATTGATTCAAAAAAATACCAAAACTTTCCGCTGTGAGAAAAGTGCCTGAAACAATAACGTTTCAGGCACTCAGAATTATTGAGACCTTAGGCTCAATAATTAGTCTTGGAACTTCGAAGAAGTTCGCTGACGTCTGTACTAACCTAAGGAAAGTTTTTAATATGACTTTGTCTTCAATCTGAAAGGTTAGAACTCATTCCAGTCTTTTACAATACAGATTCCCTCTGGTCAGGACCCGAGGGAATCTTTTTTTATTCACCAATTTCTTGGTTAAATTTGTAGAAAGTACTTTTATAAATAAAGTAAGTCGCAAGAGCACCTATACCAGCAATGAGAAGATAAATCACACTAGCAATCAGGGTGGTGAAAGCCACAGCGGATAGATAGAAGGCAAAGCCTATCAGGACTAGCATAACGATAATAAAGACGAAGATCAATAATCCTCTCAGGGCTGCATTTCCTCTATTACGGTTCATCAGGTCTGTTACAGTCGACCAATTAGTCGTTAAGAGCTTGTAGTCACGTCGAAAAGCGATCACACTCAAGCTCAAACTGGTCAAAAACCAAATCAAAAGCATGGCTAGAAGAGAGAGGGGATGAACCCCAAAGTAGCTGGATACCCCTACTAAGAGCACAATTGGTAAAGCAGACTGAACCGAAAAGAGGATCCAAAATTTCTTCAAACAGTAGCGTTTAAAATCAATCGGGAGGGCTCGAAGATAAGCAAAATTTTCTCGCTCCAAGGAAATCCCGATACTGGTCAAGCTTTCTACAGAATTGAAGACCCCAATCATAAAAGCGATGAGGGATAAGGGAAGTAAATATTGGGGGGTGAGGTGGTTTTCAATTTGAAGGGAAGCTCGCGATGCTCCTAAAAACAAGCCAAATGTGAAAAGATAAGGAAAGATCGCCATCATAAAGATGACCTGCGTCAACAAGGTACCATCACTTAGAAGGCGTTTATGATAGGAAACGGTAAAGCGATGGAAGGCCTTCTGATCTCCCACCTTCATCTGACTCACCCGCTCCTTAACCGCATGGCTGGAAGAAACCTCAAGGGCAGCATCATAAAAATGAGGCAAGACCTGACTTTTGACCAGCCAAAGGAGGACTGCTAGAACCAATACCCAAGCCAACATCCCAAGCAGAGCACCTGAGTCCAAAGGATTCAAGATAAAGCTATGAAAGACCTCTATCGGAGGAAAAATACTGGGTTGAGTAACCAGATCACCTGCCACCGAATGCTCTGATTGGAGCATATTAATATAGAGGTAAGCTCCAATGGAAATGAGACTACTCAAGCCAATGATGAGGTTAGAAACCAAACTCGTGTGCTTCTTAAAGATAGCTGATTTGGTAATCAGATGAGATAAGAACAAGGTGCCTAAAAAGAGGATGGAGAGGAGAATCATGGCACAAAGAAGGCCAAGAAGGAGCCCCACCAGAATATTTCCCCCTGCTTGGATGGGCAGAATGATGAAGTAACTGATCATTGGAAGCAGGGCCATCAAGAGCACTAATATGACCGAGATGCTCTTTCCTGCAATCACTTCTGCATCCGAAAAGGCATAGGGACGATAAAATTGCAAATCCTTGCTCTCGTAAAAGACATTGTAAAAACTCATCAAACCTTGAGATATGGCTAAGAGCGCAAAGAGCGTAATCATATTGACAAAGGGACCAGGGCTAGAGACAAAATCATTGGTACTCGAGAGAATTCCAAAAAGGAAGAGATAAAGGAGACCGATAAATATAGGTCCGAATGGACTGAGCGGAAACATTGACCTTCCTAGTCGGATCCTTTTCCTGCTTCTTACGAAATTTCGCTAATTGGGCTGGCTGAGTAGCATAAATGATGTTGACATCCACTAGGCGACGAACCATCTTAAGACGCATCTGGACTCACCTCTTCTCTTCGACCAGCCAGTCCAAGATAGATGGACTCTAGGCTTTGTTCAGGGTGTTGCCCCTTCAGCTCCTCAATAGTTCCATAAAAGATGAGGTTCCCCTTCTTCAGGATGGCAATTTTATCACAGAGTTGCTCTGCTACTTCGAGGACATGGGTGGAGAAGATGACGGTGTTGCCCTTATCCGCATGCTCCCGCATCATCTGCTTCAAGTCGTAAGAGGCTTGGGGATCCAAGCCAGTCATGGGCTCATCTAGAACCCAGATGTCTGGATCAGATAGTAGAGCCCCAATAACAAATACCTTCTGGCGCATCCCATGAGAGAAAGACTCGATGACTTCATAGCGATGACTAGTAAAGTCAAAAAGGTGAAGCAAATGATCCAAGCGCTGATCACATTCCTGCTGGCTCATATCATAGGACGTGGCAACCAACTCCCAAAATTCATTGGCCGTTAAACGAAGAAAGAGATCTGGCGAGTCCGCTACATAGCCAATTTTCTTCTTTATTTCTAAGCGATTGCTATAGAGGTCCTTTCCATCTACTAGGATGCTACCGGTCGTTGGGGTGATGACACTGACTAGGCTCTTAATGGTCGTTGATTTTCCGGCTCCATTATGGCCAATCAAGCCGACAATTTGCCCATCTTCAATGGTCAGATTCAAGTGGTTTAAAGCCAAATGCCCATCGTAATCTTTTGTGACTCCTTGAAATTCAATCATAGATTCTCCTTCTGCCTTTCTACTTTTAAAACGGAACATCTCCATGTAATTGCTTATATTTTATTCCTATTTTAGAAAAGTGTCAACGAAAAACCAAAAAATTAGAGTAATTCATTAAAGCGATAGAGGAGTTTTAAGAGGTAGGTAGGAATCGTATCCAAGAAATCCTCTATAAATACTCGTTCTCCCCTCTTGTGAAGCTCCTTACCCCAAGGACCTAGGTTTACCGCTGGCACTTGGATCTGAGCAATTTTTTCCAGATCTAATTCGTAGACCTGAGGAGGTGTCGCTAAACTATCCAGCACGACTTGATAAGTGGAAACATCCTTTTCCAAGGCACAGTAACTAGTATCACAAATACCCATAAAGTATTCTTCCACTTTCAAGGATTGACCTCTTTTTTCTAAATAACGACGGTAGTCATCTACTAGAATCCCAATTTTAAGGCTCGTTTTTGGTAAGGAGCGACAGTTCATAGACGGGTAATAAGGTGGAGCAAAACCTATGACCACCAATGGATCCTTATCCCCCAGAAAGTCTAAGTAGCTTTGAATCTGGTGAATGGCAATGGTCTGGTAGCTAACACCCTTCAAAAATTCTTGATAGGCCACTTGCTCGCGCTCTTTTTGGAAGGCAGAAAAACCTTCCTTCTCTTGGCAACGATTCATTAATTCTTGATAACTAATAGCTAGTGGTCGAGAAATAAGGTGCTCTTGTTCTACTCTCTCTTGTAGAGTCCAGTATTTTTCATAGAATTCATTTAAGGCCTCCTGGGTCAATTCTTGAATTCGCTGGAACAACTGCTGGGGAGTCTTTCAAATGTAGAACGCTAAAATAGCCTGCTGCATGAAGGACAGTCGATACATCATACTGGTCCTTCAAATCCCTTAGATAAGACCAAGAAGGTAGAGGAGACTGCTCGCCTAGAGCACGGTCTGATAAATCAGGATGAAGATCTAGTTTTGAGGCCACTGCTACTAAGAGAGATAAAGCATTCATCCCCTTTAGAGGCTCCTTCATATGGGAGAGAACCCCTTGAGCTACGATAACCGGCATGAGCTTGCCGACCGTTCCAATGTGTAGGACTTTTTCTTGCGCATCAGTAGAATCAAATGGTTCCGAATCGATAGCAAGTACATAGTCCAAATGAAACTCTTCTTTTAATTGGCAGAGTAAGCCCAAAGACGCTCTCATGCCCCGAGAATAAGATTCCTCATCTCCAACAGATAGATAAAGCAAGTTGACCTGTCCACCGGCTGGATCCGATGCATAAGCTTCTAAGACTCCCAGTTGGAGAGCTAAGGCCGCCTTCATATCACAAGAGCCACGACCTAAGCGCCATTGTTTTGAATCCAGATCAGCCTGCATCTCTGGTCGAAGATCGATCTCTTTTAAGGTCTGGGCAAGAGCTTCAGAATCCAAAGCAATAGAGGCAAGAGGACCATAATCTTCTAAGTCCACCGTGTCATGGTGGTGAAAGAGGATCATAGTTTTTTTCTTACCTTTGTCGACTAAAGCCCAGTTGATACTCCTGTGCAGATGATCCTGAGGAATTTGATAGCGACCAAACAGATGGGGATGCTCTTGGAAATAAGGAATGGAAGCGAGACGCTGGTCTAAATAATCCTCAATGCCACGCTCACTTTCGGTATTGGTAAAGCTGGGAATTGCCATGGCTTCTTGAAATATAGTGGCAATTTGTTCTTGGAAATACTCTGTGGATCTCAATGGAGGCCTCCTTCTCTTGGACTAGATCCCTTTGTTCTCTATCTCATAAGGGGACAGAATGGACATTATTAATCTTTTTTGTGGCGATAAACCACTTTCCACATGCTGGTGACAAGGACTGCTAACAAACCATAGACTGTCAAGGTATTAGCTTTCTCTCCAGTTTCAGGTAAGCGAGTTTCCTCCTTTTCAGGTAAGCGAGTGACACTTTCCTCTCCTTGGCTTGTGGTTTCGCTGACGTGTGCTAATTGAGCCAATTCTTCTTTCTGTTCTTTACGGAAGTCCATTTGGTCTCGTCCGACTGGTGGTTCTTGTTCCTGATGACTAGCCTGATCAGGAACAGAGCCCTTACCTGCTTCTTCCACTGCCGTCGGATTCTTCTTAGCGATTGGGAGAATACGATCTGCCAAGCTTGCATACTCGGTATCCTTTTCATTTGGCTGGTAACGAAGTAAGAGAGAACGGCTATCTTCAAGAATCGGAATTCTTGCTGAGATTGAATCCGTCTTAAACTTGACTTCGTATGGATCAGCATAATAGATGAAGTCTGGGTCAAAAGCATGAAGCGTCAAAACTAGGCGATGTCCTTTCTTAACGGTGTAGAGGTTTGGTTGTAAATACATGGTATAGTTGTGGTACTCATTTTCCTTTAGATCGATCGAGTGTCTAGAACTTGCTGAATCAAATCCAGAGCCAGGATTGGCCAAGTTAAGCCAGCCTCTTGAAATGACTACACTCTTGACCTTGTGCGTCTTATAACGTTTCAGAGGGAGACTGTCCAAATTGCTACCACTCCAGTAGCCCGTTTCATCCAGAGTCTCTTTTTCAAGGGTACGAGTACTGTAGCCGTCCTTATCATAGGTGATTTCTTCTTTAACAACATCAAATTCTTCGTCAGAAACGTCCATTAGGGTCGCGCTGACATGGGCATGTTTCTTATCTCCTTTTAAGAAACTAGCACTAAAATTCACAGGAATATGCCCTTTGATAGTGATGTCTTGATCGACTGGTGCAGCATAAGAGGCACTGACAGCAGATGAATGGAAAGCTGCATCTTGGTTTCTGGTGGTCCAGTTTTCACCGGTACCATAGAAATCACTAGATACTGTCACATCCTCTCTCTTAGAATAAGCACGCGCATTGATGCTATTGGTTGATTCCCACTTATCAAATTTTCGCCACTTAGACGGATCCAAGTTGTCCTGTGCGGTGACTTCAGGCAGATACTGAATTCCATTTCGAATTCCAAACAAATAATGGCTGTACCATAGATTCATCAAATCATTGAAGGCTTGACCCGCAACATTAGTCCCAGACCAACGGGTAGATGGATAGACATGGTTTCCTTGGTGGAGCAAGACTTTCGGATCAATTCCTGCTTTCTTGAAGGCTTGAACCATTAATTCAAAATGTTTTGGCTTGACATTGTCGTCATTCAACCCTTGAATAATCAATGGTGCAGCTTTCAAATTGGTTGCGTTCAAGGTGTAGTCACGTTTGACATACTCTTCGTTGTAATTGTGGCCATCCTTGTGTTGGAGCTCATTAAGCTTGGTAATATAGGCTGCATAGTAGTCCTTAACCTTGTCCCAATCTTCCTTATCAAGAATACGGCCTGAGGTATAGACTGACAACCAAGAGAGGTCATTGGAAGCTCCTGTATCAAGAGGAGATCCTTGGCTGTTAAAATGGTCATACCAACTGGCGATACCTGCAGCAGGAACAATGGTCTTCAGACCTTCGACTCCAGTAGAGGCTACACCGAAGGTCGTTGTACCAGCCCAAGACAAGCCTGTCATTGCCACATTTCCACTAGACCAGTCAGCCTTGACTTCACGGTTGCTGGTTTTATCCGCATAGGCCTTACGCTTGCCATTCAACCACTCAATGATATTCTTGTAGGCCGCAACTTCTAGGTCAGAGCCAGTCGTATTAATCCCATCAGAACCTTTGGATCCCAGACCACTACTGGTTACTACTGCATAACCGCGAACCAAGTAGTAATTGTACCAATTCAGATTTCATAGTCATAGTGGGTATAGTCATCCGAGCTTTCACGAGGATTAACATAGTACCATTCTTTTGGATCTGCAGCCTTTGCCACTTCTTCTGTCGAGACTTCTTTAATAGCTTTTCTCTTTTCTGGCTTGCTGTAGAGTCTTGCCATATCAAAATTCCCACCTTCTTTCAGGCCCAAGCCCTCAAGGGTGCGTTCTTCTGTCGTACCTGTTACGTAAGGACTGGCTTCAAAAATAGTCGGTGCTTTATAATCCCCCTTGACTGCAGCCTTAGGAACTTGGACCAAGGTTTTCACTAAGTCTGGCTTGCCATCTCCATCGGTATCATAATCCGTCTCAACATAGACAATATAGCGGACAATGTCGCTCTTTTCATATGAATAATGCTCAATGTCATCTCCCGGTGAAAATGGGAAGATTGGCTGGGCCCGTCCATTCAAAAAGAGAGGTTCTTTGCGATCAGCGCGGTAGGCCGCATGGAGTTTTTTAGCTACCTCAACCATGGAAGCTAAGTCAGTCACCGGAGCCGTTCCTTCTGTATCCTCACTGATCATACCAAGACTTTTAGCAAAGGCTAAACGATCCTTATCAGTTGCTCCTACTTGACCATCTTTTGTCGACGCCCACTTCAAGAGCTGGTTGACAGCATCCGTCACAGTTGCATCCTTTTTAGCTTCTTGCTCCTCTACAGCTTGACCAGTCACCTCTGAAAGTTCCCCAAGAGTCACCTTAGGAGCGCTAGAAAGAAGACTGACACTTTTTTCTGCCCCATTTCCTTCAGGAGATAGACTTGTTTGAGGGCTCCCACTAATCGGCTTGTCTGCAGGAAGAGAGACCGGATCCTTTTCTGCAACAACTGCCTTATCTGTCGTCGTTGCCTGATTAGTTACTGCTGGTGTTGCCACAGGGCTTGTATCAGCTACTGGTATATTCAATTCAGGCTGATGGGACACTTCCACCTTAGGGGAAAGCTCAGAGACTGCTGGACCTTTATCTGTTGCAAGACTTGCTTCAGATGGACTTGCAGGTTCTAGGCTAGTGGTCAATGCTGGTTCTACACTATTGGTAGCCACTTCATCAGCCTGAACATGGCGAGCTAAAACTGCTGGACTAATTAATAAACTTGCAAACACAATCGAAACGATGGTTGATTTTTTCATATACAAACTCCTTAAAAAAGCGTAGTTTTGAGTCGTTTATCTAGGAAACCTACTTCTCTAAAAAACGACTGGCAAGCAGACAATAGAATTCTTTTTAGAAACCTCTTTAGATTCATAAACTAGACCTCCCCTCTTGAATCTAAAGGTCCCCCTCCTTTCATCATTGTTCTTCAAAATTTTTTTAAAAAAACTCCCTAATTCTCAACTAGAACCCAGGCCATTAAGATAGATTGGCAAGACTTGTCTCTTCCAAATTAGACAATTTGAAGCAAGATGCCTAAAAGAAAGAACCACAACAAATGGGCCGAGAAAGCTTTAAGCTTCTTAAATCTTGAGGTAAGAGGTTTTTAAGCAGCTATCATTAATTTTCTAGGGATTTCCTAACGTCAAGCGCAAACGATTGCTCTATCTTCCTATTTTTGGTAGAATAAGGCATTATTCACGAAAGATGAGAACAAAATGGAAAATCAAACCTTAATGCAATATTTTGAATGGTACTTACCTTCCGATGGTCAACACTGGTCGCGCCTAGCTGCAGATGCACCTCACCTGGCAGATCTTGGTATTCGTAGAGTTTGGATGCCACCTGCTTTTAAAGCAACATCTGCTAATGATGTCGGCTATGGCGTCTATGATCTTTTTGACCTTGGCGAGTTTAACCAAAAAGGCACTGTCCGTACCAAGTATGGTTTCAAAGAAGACTACTTACAAGCAATCCAAGCCTTAAAAGAAGCAGGGATCCAGCCCATGGCCGATGTGGTTCTCAACCATAAAGCAGCTGCTGATGGCCTTGAAAAGTTTGAAGTGGTCGAAGTGGACCCTAACGATCGTACCATCGTCTTGACAGAGCCTTTTACTATCAAAGGATGGACAAAATTTACCTTTGATGGTCGAAATGGAACCTATAATGACTTCCACTGGCACTGGTACCACTTTACTGGTACTGATTACGATGCTTCCCGCAATAAGAGTGGGATTTACCAGATCCAAGGAGACAACAAAGGTTGGGCACAAGATGATCTCGTTGACAGTGAAAATGGAAACTATGATTATCTTATGTATGCCGATATCGACTTTAAACACCCAGAAGTGGTCGAAAACCTCAACCAATGGGCTACATGGTTTATCGAAACCACTGAAGTTCAAGGTTTCCGTCTAGATGCGGTCAAACACATCGACTCTTTCTTTATGAAGAACTTCATTCAACAAATCACGGACAAATATGGAGAAGATTTCTATGTATTTGGTGAGTTTTGGAATGGGGATGAACAAAGCAACAATGACTACCTGGCCAGTATTGACTATCAGTTCGACTTAGTCGATGTCGCCCTTCACCACAATCTCTTTAGAGCTAGCCAAGAAGGGGAAAACTTTGATTTAACGACTATTTTCAATGGCACTCTTGCAAGCAATCATCCAGAAAGTGCGGTAACCTTTGTCGATAATCACGATACCCAAAGAGGACAAGCCTTAGAGTCCACAGTCGGTGAATGGTTCAAGCCTGCTGCTTACGCCCTCATTCTCCTCCGCGAAGCCGGTATTCCATGTGTCTTTTATGGAGACTATTACGGAATCTCAGGCGATTTTGCCCAGCAATCTTTCCAAGCGGAGCTTGATCAACTCCTTCGGATTCGCAAAGACTTAGCCTACGGTGAACAAAGAGACTACTTTGACGATCCTAACTGTATCGCTTGGACCCGATCTGGAACTGAAGAGTCTGCTCCTATCGCCTGCGTCATTTCAAATGCTGCTGCATCTGACAAACGGATGGAAATCGGCCAAGCATATGCAGGACGGACCTACTGCGATGCTCTTGGAAACCACCAAGATACCGTCCAAATTGAAGAAGACGGCTGGGCTAATTTCCCAGTTGCAGAAAGAGCCGTCAGCGTATGGGTTTTGGCAGACTAACTAGAAAATGAAATCGAGTAAAGAGGCTGGGACTAAAGTTCTAGCCTTTCAATTGTCTTTGAATTGTAGAGCAAGACGCAGTGGTTGAGTGGGCTCTACTACGCTGATTTCATCAGCTATTACAGCCCTACTCAACTGTGCGGAGGTGGGACGACGAAATCGAATTCTAACGAATTACCGATTTCTGTCCCACTCTCTTTCTTATATTTTATAGCAAACTACAGGTCCATTCTAACACTTCGTGTAAGCGCTGTCAATCTTTACCCCAAGATTTTCAATAGAAATGATAAAGAAAAAAACACTCCTTCCTTTCCCCTCATAAAAAGAGGTAGGAACAAGTGTTTTCTTTCGACTTGACTAGTCTGAGTAGAGCTTCTTAGCTCAATTCAGACACAATCGCTTTGAGTTGTTCTTTGGTGTGAACACCAGCGACTTGTTTCACCACTTGGCCATCTTTCTTGAACAAGAGTGTTGGGATAGACATGATGCCAAAATTACGAGCAGTGTTTGGATTTTCATCCACATCCATCTTAAAGATCTTCAAGTCATCTTCATGGATCTCTTCTGCCAACTGTTCCAAGATTGGTGCCTGCATCCGGCAAGGACCACACCAAGTTGCCCAGAAGTCCACCAAGACCAAGCCTTGGCTAGTTTCTTGTTCAAATGTTGCATCTGTTAGTACGTGTACCATAGTTCCTCCTTTGATCAGTGCTTTCCACTAATCTCTCATTGATAGTTCTATTCTACACCAAAATTCTAGTTTTTAGAAATATTTGCTACGTTCTCAGCCTTGGACATCTTCTTTCTTTTTCTTCCAGAAAAGAAGGCTAGACAAGAGGAGGGTACCTAACCCATAGAATCCTATCCATTCCTTTTCAGTGCCTGTTTGAGGAAGCTGACCTGCTTTTTCTTGCGCTGGAACTACTGCTTTACCCGTCTCATAGACAAATGTTTGTCCATAAGCAACAGATAGAGATTCTGGTTTTGCAGTTTCTTTCTCAGCCGTTTTGACGAGTGGACGAAGATTTGTACCAGCAGGAATCTCTGATCTACCATATCTTTCAGGCTTTGGAAGGACTGGCAGATGGTATTCTTCGATATAATGAACTGCTGGTTCTACCAATTTGGCTCCTTGAATCTCTGGAAGGGCAGCATATGCTGTATCAGCCGCGTTAGGAAGATAAGTAGCTACTTGCGAACGCGTCCCTTCTACAATCGGAATGGTCGCACGGATAGAATCTGTCTTGAAGGTGACTTCGTAAGGATTTTCAACGGTTAAGTCAGATGGATCATAGGTATTGAAGACTAGGGCTAATTTGTGGCCCTTTTTAACCGTATAGAGGTTTGGTTGGAGATGGACCGTATAGTCGTGGAATTCTCCAACTTTTGGCTCGATACTATTTCTTGAGCTGGCTGAATCATAGCCAGACTCAGGGTTGGCCAGGTTGATCCATCCTTTAGCAATGACCTTGTATTTAGTCTTAATGATCTCAAACTCTGCTACAGAGAGATTAGAAAGGTTACTTCCCATCCAGAAGCCGTCTGCTTTTTTATCTGCTTTGACGCCACCGTTGCCGACCACATCAAATTCCTCATCAGAGACGTCGACTAAAAGGGCATTGATCTGGAAGTTTTTGCCTTTCCCCTTAGCCAGGGCTGCCTTGAAGTGCACAGGGATATGCCCTTTGATGGTAGTATCTTCTGTCACCTCTGACACAAAGGTCATGTTGGCTTTTGAAGAACCTTGACTCACAGTTTCGTTGCGTTTAGCAATCTCTATGCCAGCTCCTGCGTAATCACTTGAAATCGTCTCTTCCAAGCGTTTCGACTGGGCATTGAGGAAGAGGCGTTGTGAAGTCTTCCAGTTATCATAAGTGGTCCACTTGCTTGGGTCATAGTTGTTTTGAGCCAAGACAGCTGGTAATTTGTCAACTTGATTCTCTACCCCGTACAAGTAATGACTAAGCCAGGTATTCAAAAGATCATAGAAATCTTGGCCATTGGCCTGAATACCATAACCACGAGACATGGCTGCTGGATAGACGTGGTCTCCCTGGTGGAGATAGAGCTTGACATTTTGGCCTGCCTTCTTGAGGGCATCGTACATGAGTTCAAAATGCTTGGTTTTAACGTTGTCATCATTCAAGCCGTGAACCAAGAGGGCACTGGTCTTGAATTTTTCAGGATGAAGGGTATAATCCCGCTCCTTCCAGACATCGCTGTAATTGCGTTCGTGCGCATTTTGGTCCTTGTTGAGCTGGTTGATATAGTTGGCATAATTTTGCCAAATGCCTGCCCAGTCTTTTTCATCTAGGATCCGAGTACCGACATAGAGGGACAACCAAGATAAATCACTATATGGTGGGTTCCCATAAGCTGTTCCTTGACTATTGAAATAGTCATACCAAGAAGCGATCCCAGCAGCTGGAACGATGGTCTTCAAGCCTTCGACTCCTGTACTTGCCACACCAAAGGTCGTGGTTCCAGCCCAGGATAGACCGGTCATGGCAACATTTCCTGTAGCCCAGTCTGCTTTGATTTCGACATTGCTGGTCTTATCGGTGTAGGCCTTGCGCTTGCCATTGACCCACTCGATAATATTCTTGAAGGCATTGATTTCGAGATCAGACCCTGTTGTATTAAATCCTTCTGATCCCTTGGTTCCTAGCCCCGCACTGGAGATAAAGGCATAGCCTCTGACCAAGAAATAGTCATACCAGTTCAAGTCTTCGTAGTCATAGATATACTCGTAGGGACTGTAGTAGTACCAATCCGAAGCCTTGGCTTTCTTGGCTGCTTCGACTGTCGAAGTACTTCCGACTGCCTGGCGTTTAGCTGGTTGCTCCCGCAATTTCTTCATATCGTAAGAGCCATCTGTCGGCAAGCTCAAGCTTTCAAGGGTCACATAGTTCTCATCCAAGGTTCCTGCTACATATGGACGCGCTTCGAGAATGGTCGCCGCCTTAAAGTCTCCCCTGGCAACTGCCTTAGGTAACTGGACAATGGCCTTGACTAAGTCAGGCTTGCCATCCCCATCTGTATCGTAATCTGTCTCTACATAGACTGGGAAGCGAACAATTTCGCTATCCTCATAGTGATAGTCTTCATCTGCTTTTTCACCAGTTGTATATGGGAAAATCGGTTGGGCCCGCCCATTTAAAAAGAGAGGGGCTTTCTTTTCAGAGCGATAAGCGTCGTAGAGCTTTTTAGCGATGCCGTACATATTGGTTAGCTCTTCTTGGCTAACCTTGCGGTTCAAGTCATCTTGGTTACTAATCATGCCCAGACTCTTAGCGAAACGTTCCCTATCCATAGCGGATTGACCGACCTGCTTAGAATCTGTCGCAGCCCATTGAAGCAATTCATCAACGGCATCTTGGACCGTTAATTCCTTGTCCTTGAGTTCTGCTTTAGACAAGGCACCCGTATAGGAGGATAAGGCTTGTCCTGTCGCTACTGGACCAGCAGGTGCGGTGGGACTAGCTACTGGACTTGTCTCTCCATTGTCTCCGGAAGGACTGACATTTCTTTCAGACGTGCTTGAAGTCCCTTGAGCGTCCCTGTTTTCAGTAAGTGGTTTTTCTGAAGGAAGAGCTACTGGCTTAGCTACAACTGGACTTGCAGGTAGCTGGGAGCTAGTGGCCTCTGGACGATTCGTTCCTTGATCTTCAGCAACTGTAGCAACCACCGGACTAGATTCTGAACTAGTCACCGGCTCAGAGCTAGCCTGATTTACGACCTCTGTCGCATTACTTGTTTCAAGAACATTCTCATCTGCTGCTACCACCTGGTTCAGGACAAAGGGGGCTAGTAACAAGCTCGAAGCTACAATTGAAACCATTGTTTTCTTTTTCATAAAGAATCCTCACTTTTTTGTAATCAACATCTCCATTATACTATGTAAGCGCTTTTGTAGCAATCTCTAATTGATGATTCTAGTAATAAAAGCCTCCCTTTATCACTTTCATGACTCCTTCTCAGCAAAAAACACCGCAACATTATGCGATGTTTCCTTCTATATTTATAGAGTTCCCAAGTCTTGTTTGGCCCTTTCCAGTTCTAGACTAATCTGTTCAAAGCCTGTTCCTCCTAAGGAATTTCGCTTCTGGACAGCTGTATGAGATTGTAAGACTTGATAAATATCTTCTTCTATTAAAGGAGATAGTTTTTGATAACGGCTGAAGGGAATGTCTTGGAGATAGAAACCAGATTTACTACATTCGAGCACCAATTTACCGACAATCTCATGTGCTTCACGGAAAGGGAGGCCCTTTTTAGCTAGATAGTCTGCTAATTCCGTCGCGTTTGAAAGTCCCCTTGGGTGGAGGCCAGCATCCGATCCGAATGGACCGTCATCGTGGATAGCATGCCCGCCATAATGTCTAGCGATTTTTTAATGGTGTCCACAGTATCAAACATGCCTTCCTTGTCTTCCTGCAAATCCTTGTTATAAGCAAGTGGTAAGGACTTCATAATGGTCAATAGCCCCATGAGATGACCATAGATCCGTCCGCTCTTGCCACGGATCAATTCTGCCATGTCCGGATTTTTCTTCTGTGGCATAATGGAAGAACCGGTACTAAAGGTATCTGATAGACTAACAAAACCGTATTCGTAACTACACCAATGGATCAATTCTTCACAGAGACGAGAAAGATGCATGATCAAGATACTACAATTAGATAGAAACTCCAAGATAAAGTCCCGGTCACTGACAGCATCTAAAGAATTGTGATACACCCCTTTAAAGCCCATCAAGTTAGCCGTCAATTCTCGGTCAATCGGAAAAGTAGTCCCCGCTAAAGCTGCTGCCCCCAAAGGCGATAGGTCCGTATGCTCCATGTTAAAAGCAAAACGTTGACTATCCCGTGTAAACATTTGGTAGTAAGCTAAGAGGTGATGAGCCAAGCTAATAGGCTGAGCGTGTTGCAAATGGGTATAGCCTGGCATGATAGTTTCGACGTGCTCTTCTGCTAGCGTTACTAAAACCTGACGGAGATGCCATAGCTTCTGTCCAATCTGCTGTAGCTGATCCTTGAGATAGAGATGCATATCCGTTGCCACCTGATCATTCCGAGAGCGAGCCGTATGCAGTTTCCCAGCAACAGAGCCAATCTCTTGGGTCAAGAGGGATTCCATATTCATATGAATATCTTCATTACCCACATCGAAGGCCAGTGTTCCAGCATGATAGCGGGTCAGTAAAGTTTCCAAGCCTTCCTCAATGGCCTTGGCTTCCTCTTGGGTTAAAATACCAGTCTGACCCAACATTTTGACATGTGCCAAACTGCCCTGCAAATCATATGGAGCTAGACGATAGTCAAAGCCGATGCTCGCCCCAAATTCTTCCACCCAATCTTCTAAAGAGGCTTCAAAGCGTCCGCCCCACAATTTATGGTTTGCCATGGTCAATCCTTTCTACTTGTCCTGATGGGCCTGTACTTCAGCGTAAACCTTAGATGGTAGCCCCCAAAGTTTGATAAAGCCTACAGCAGCATCCTGGTCAAAAGTATCTGCACTCGTGTAAGTTGCTAGGCTTTCATTGTAAAGAGAGTTACTTGACTTCCGAGCTACGACTGTTGCAGAGCCTTTGTAAAGTTTTACTTTGGCCGTCCCGTTGACCACCTCTTGCGTCTTTTTTAGATAAGCAATCAAGGCTTCCGTCGCTGGATTAAACCAGAGTCCATTATAGATCAGATTGGACAACTCATTTTCAATAATAGGTTTAAAATGCGCTAATTCTCTGACCAGAGTCAAATCCTCAATTTCCTTATGTGCTGCTAAGAGGGTTACAGCTCCTGGACATTCATAGACTTCACGAGACTTAATTCCTACAAGACGATTTTCCACATGGTCAATCCGACCTACGCCATGAGCACCTGCCAAGTCATTCAATTCCAAAATCAAATCAGCTAGCTTCATCTTCTTTCCATCTAGGGCAACAGGTACACCCGCCTCAAACTCAATTTCAACATAAAGAGGGGTATCAGGTGCCACTTCAGGAGCAACTGTCAGATCATAGGCATCTTCTGGCGCTTGATTCCAAGGGTTTTCTAGAACACCACATTCATTGGCACGCCCCCAAAGATTCTGATCCACCGAATAGGGAGAATCTAAATCAGCTGGAATCGGCACACCATTTGACTTAGCATAATTGATCTCCTCTTCCCGCGACCACTTCCACTCCCGTACAGGGGCAATCACCTTGAGGCTTGGATCAAGTGATGCGATGGCAAGTTCAAAACGGACTTGGTCATTTCCTTTTCCGGTACACCCATGGGCAATGGTCGTAGCCCCTGTCTGATGAGCAATTTCGACTAATTTTTTTGAGATCAATGGTCGGCTTAAAGCGGACACTAGAGGGTATTTCTGTTCGTAGAAGGTGTGTCCTTGTAGCGCAACCAAGACATAGTCTTCTGCAAACTCGTCTTTCACATCAATCACGTGAGATTCAATTGCTCCGACTTTCAAGGCCTTAACATGAATAAAGTCCAAATCATTCCCTTCACCCACGTCCATACAGACAGAGATGACATCATAATCCTTTTTCAACCATGTAATGGCCACTGACGTATCCAAACCACCCGAATAAGCTAGTATGACTTTCTCTTTAACCATAGGATTACCTCTACCTTCTAAAATTATATTGTTTAACATTCTACTTTATGAAACTTTGAAAGTCAAGCGATTTTTGATATTTATTTAAATATAAACGTTTTATAGATAATTATTCATAGATTTCAATGAGCATTTTTAACTGAAGGAAAAGGTCTGCAAATCCTTTTATATAGGTGATTTAAAGCATCAAAAAAACCGCATAAACTAGAATGATTAGCTGGATAGTGACCTAAAATTGGGTAAAAAGCCCAATTTCGGCTATTTAGAATGCATAAAAAGAGAGAACTACGTTCTCTCTTTCATTATAAATCTATGTAAAACCTATTTCACGTGAGATTTCACTTCTTCTTGAGCCTTTTGAACTGACTCAGCTTGTTCTTTCTTCCATTTTTCAAGAGCTTTGTTGTACTCTTCTGTAGTAACAGCCTTGTCTTGAAGCTTCATGCCTTTATAAACAACGTTGTCTTTTCCTTTACCACCGGTCCAGCCGAATGGTGCTGAGAATGGTTCTACACGAGTTAAGAATGGACGACCTGTCTTAGATGTTGTAGGGATCACAAGTGCACTATCTGTCAACCAAGCTTGAGCCACTGCATATTTCTCATAACGTTTGTTAAGATCCTGTGTTTCAGCTCCTGCTTCATTAAGCATCTTCTCAAAATCATAGAGACCAACTTTTTTAGCAGCTTCGTTGTTTTCACTTGGATCAAATCCAAGGAAGGTACGAGTGTTTTCACCAGAAGAAGCTTTCAAAATATCTAGGTAAGTTGATGGATCTTGATAGTCTGGGCTCCATCCAACGTTGTCAGAAATATCCCAGTCTTCATCTTCTGCTTTAGCAGCAAAGAGGGTCACGTTCAAGAGATCTTCTTTTGAGACCATATGGATATCGATCACGACATTTTCTTTACCAAGTACTTCTTCAACAGACTGTTTGAAGGATTGGGTCCGTTGAACTTTTGACTGAGTGGTTTGGTCTACAGGCATATCCAAGTGGATAGGGAATTTCACGCCTTCCGCTTCCAAAGCAGTTTTCGCCTTCGCAAACTCTTCTTTGGCTTTTTTAGCATCGTAGAGACCATTTTGCCCATCGTCAAGATTGGCATCTTTCCACTCATCTCCATAAGTCACCAACTGAGTTTTGACCATTTCACCAAAGGTCTTGCCATCTGCTTGGACGAATGTTGGTGGGATGTACAAGTTACGGATCAGTTTGCTTGCACCATCCTTACCATTTGCCTGCGCAGCATAGGCTTCACGGTCAAAGGCAAAGCTGATCGCTTGACGGAAGTCCTTGTTCAAAAGAGCTTTCTTAGTAGATGATTTCTCTTCATCTGTTTTCTTAGAGGTGTACTTGTATGACTGACGGTCAATGTTTACTCCCATAACGAAAGTGCTAGCATCTTGTGGAGTGTAGATGATTTCATCCTTGAATTTCTCGGCTTGATCTGTAAATCCAGGTCCTGTTGGGAACAGTTTAGCAAGGCTGAGAGCGTTATCCTCAAATGAGTTAGCCAATTTACTTTGGTCTTGACCATCATAATACTCTAGCTTAACATCTGTGATGTGAACATTGTCTTTATCCCAGTAGTTTTCATTCTTGCTCATCTCAATAGATGATTTAGAAGTGAAGCTCTTCAAGATGTATGGACCGTTGTATAGAAGGGAGCTTGTGTCACTCGCTTGAGCAAATTTATCCCCTTTAGATTCCACGAATTTTTCGTTGACTGGGAAGGTAATCCCAAGAGTTAATTTAGAATTCCAGAAAGGCTCTGCTTGATTCAAAGTGATTTGAAGGGTATGATCATCGACTGCTTTAATGCCTACATTTGAGAAGTCTGAATTCTTTCCACCAGCGTATTCATTCAATCCTTTAATTGAATTTTGAATGATATAGAGCATTTCCGACTTGTGGTCTGCAGCATATTTGATCCCAGTAACAAAGTCATGAGCTGTCACATCAGCATACTCTTCTCCTTCTGAGTCATACCATTTGGCATCCTTACGAAGTTTGTAAGTATAAGTCAAACCATCTTCTGAAACTGACCAATCTTCTGCAAGTGAAGGAATCAAATTCCCATATTTGTCATTTTCAAACAATCCATCAATCAAGTTACCTGTGATTTCATGAGTCGCAGCCTTACCTGATGTGATGTAGTTCAAGTTTTCAGGTTCAGTCTCATAGACATAGGAGAATTTTTGGCCTGATTCACTTGAGTTTGAGCTAGATGATTTAGAACCACCTGAACAAGCAGCGAGGATACCTGATGAGAGGAGAGCTACTCCTGCAAGAGCAATGACGTTTCTTTTTTTCATTTGTTACTCCTAAAATGTTTTTTAAGGTTGTTTTAAGATTATACCACAAACATTTTCAGAAGAGAAGTAATTTTCTGAAAATTTATTAAATTTTGTAACTTTAAGTCTTTACTACCCCCATTTGAGAATAAAATTTAAGACTCACCTGCTAATCTTTCTTTCAAGGGGGAAAAACAAAAAAACACCAAATTCTGAAAATCAGTATTTGATGTTTTTTTGGATTACCCAGTAGAGAGGGACGAATTAGTTATCACTTAAGAAACAGCGTTTCAATTAAATCATTCTTCTCCCAGCTGGTCTTGAACCAAGTAAACAAAATTCTCAATCATCTTAAGTCCATCTGGACTACCAATACTCTCCGGATGGAACTGGAGACCATAAATCGGAAGGTTCTTATGTTGTAAGGCCATAATCTCCTGGTCATCATTTGTAATGGCAGTGACTTCAAAATCCTCTGGCAACTGATCTACCACCAATGAATGGTAACGCATGATGGGAACATTGTTTTCAATTCCCTTGAAAATTCGAGAAGGAGTTTGAAAGAGCAGATGACTTGCTTCCCATGCATCACATGTTTTGCCAGACGAAGTTGACCACCAAATGCTTCGGCTAAAGCTTGATGGCCCAAGCATATTCCAAGCATAGGCTTCTTCCCAGCAAAATCCTGGATCATCCTCTCCATCAGACCTGCATCCGCAGGCCAACCTGGACCAGGTGAAAAGACGAGAGCAGCTGCCTTCTCAGCCTCTTCATACAAGTCTTCATCATCATTTCGAAGGACTTTCACCTCTGAAAAAACACTAAGGTATTGGGCTAAATTATAGGTAAAAGAATCATAGTTATCAACTAGTAAAATCACTATCTATCTCCAAATTTTTCTTTTGTATTCTTTTCATAGGATTTTGTAATTAACCCTCTCTATTACAAGTGAACAGGGAGTACAGTGATTTCGAAAACGAACCTTATTTGACCAAGTCACTCTTGAGATAGGCATCGACCATGCGCTCTGTTGCCACCACAGAATCCACATGGGTCCGCTCGTAGGAGTGGCTCGATTCGATCCCTGCTCCGAGAAGACCATGCTTGACTTCTGCTCCTGCACTCATGGCTGCGGAGGCATCGGATCCATAGAAAGGATAGATGTCCAGTTTGTAAGGGATATTTTGCTCCTTGGCCAAGGCCACCAAGTGCTGACGGAAACCATAGTGGTAAGGACCAGAAGCATCTTTGACACAGATAGAAACTGTGTACTCGTCTGTCTGCTGGTCATCTCCCATAGCCCCCATGTCCACTGCCAAGTATTCGACAGCTTGAGCTGGGATACTGGAGTTAGCCCCATGGCCCACTTCTTCAAAGACAGAGAAGGCAAAGTGAGTCGTTACTGGAAGGGTCACTCCTTCTTCTTTGTAGACGCGGAGAAGGTTGAGCAAGATAGCAGCGCTGACCTTATCGTCCAAGTGACGAGACTTGATAAAGCCCGTATCTGTGACGATAGTCCGAGCATCAAAGCTGATAAAATCTCCCACTTCGATCCCCAGGTCACGCGTTTCTTTCATTGGTCACTTTTTCATCCAAGCGCACTTCCATATTGTCCTGGGTCCGCTCCACAGTTCCCGCATCCTTGTAGACATGGCAAGAGGTTTGGTGGACAAGGATAGTACCCGAGTGGGTCTTACCAGTATTGGCTACATGGACCGTACAGTTTTCCCCTTCGATCATATTCCAAGGGAAGCCACCGATGCGATCCAGTTTGAGACGGCCATCTGGTTTCACTGCCCGTACGATCGCTCCAAGCGTATCCACATGGGCTGTGATGTAGCGGTGTTGCTCGTCATTCTCACCCCTGAGGACGACTGTCACACCCCCCCTTAGCTGTCCGAACAGGGCTGTAGCCCATGTCCGCCAAAGTCTTGACCAGGTAGTTGGCCACTTCCTCTGTAAACCCTGTCGGTGACGCAATGGCTGTGAGTTCTTTTAGATATTCGACTGTTTGATTCATGAATTTCTCCTTCAATAATCTGCTAGTACGATTATAGCACGAGTCAGCACAAAAAACTAGAAAAAGCGAGGGACCCACAAATCCTCCCAGTCCTTTCTTAAATTGTCGGACTTTTATCATTTAAGACAAAAGACTTGCTAAACTAATTAATTTTAATTATAATCATTCTAAATAAGAAATCAGGAGACAAGTATGACTGAAACAAAACATGGCATTGATGCTTCATTTAACGATCGCTTAAATATCTTACGAGCTGGAGTGCTCGGTGCCAATGATGGCATTATCTCAATCGCTGGAGTTGTTATCGGGGTTGCCAGTGCGACCAGCAATCTCTGGATCATCTTTCTATCTGGCCTCTCTGCGATACTAGCCGGTGCCTTCTCTATGGCGGGTGGAGAATACGTCTCTGTATCCACCCAAAAGGATACAGAAGAAGCCGCTGTCAGCCGAGAGCAAGCCCTTCTGGACCGGGATCCAAAGGCTGCCCGCGACTCCCTCTATGCAGCTTATATCCAAAATGGGGAATGCGAAACGGCTGCTCAAATCATGACCGAGCGGGCCTTTCTCAAACACCCTCTCAAGGCCTTGGTGGAAGAAAAGTATGGCCTGGAGTTTGAAGAGTTTACTAATCCATGGCATGCGGCTATATCTAGCTTTGTTGCCTTTGTCCTTGGATCCCTTCCTCCTATGCTGTCCATCATTCTCTTACCAAAAGAAATCCGGATCCCAGCAACGGTGATCATCGTCGCCCTTTCCCTTCTTTTTACTGGCTACACTAGTGCCAAGCTAGGAAATGCCCCTACCAAGCAGGCTATGATCCGTAACTTGGTCATCGGACTACTAACTATGGGTGTTACCTATCTCTTCGGACAATTGTTTAGTATTTAAAAAAGCTGAGACAAAAGTCTCAGCTTAATTTGAAGATTTAATCCTCAAAAAAACTTTCCTTAGGTGAGTACGGACGTCAGCGAACTTCGAAGAAGTTCCATGACTTAGTTTTGGACCTAAGGTTCCAAAACTCCCGACTGCCTGAAACAAATGCGTTTCAGGCACTTTCTCACAGCGGAAAGTTTTTAGATCTTCCTAAATGACTAAAAACAGAAGTCATTATGTGGAAGAATCATCTAGAAATTTTTTATTCTGCAATCTAAGCTGGAACCTAAGTCTCAGCTTTTTTTACGCTTCCAATAGAGCTTGGGCTTGTTTTTCCAATCCTGCGATTGCTTCGTCTGTCAAGACCAATTCACCTGTTTCCCAGGCTTCTGGGTTAACAGTTGTTCCTGTGAAGTCTCCCACTACTTGGGTACGAACGAATGGTAAGAGGGCTTGGTAGGCCGCAAACATTGGCTCGTGTCCTGCATTAGCGACTGAAGAGACGGTTACGATCTTGTCTTGGAGAGCAGATGGACCACGAGTTTCTGATAGGTCTAGGGCACGGCTGAGCCAGTCGATCAAGTTTTTCACTACACCTGGAATGGCAAAGTTATAAACTGGTGAGAAGATCCAGATGGCATCCGCAGCAAGGACCGCATCACGCGCTGCTTGCACTGCTGGCAAAGTCGGTGTTTCCAAATCTTGGTTCATCATTGGGATGTCCTTGTAGTCCAAGTAAGTCACCGTTGCTTTTCCTTCTAGGATGCTTTCTGCTTTTTTAGCCATTTGGTGGTTGAAAGAGCCTTGACGAAGGGATCCGACGATAAATAAAATGTTTTTCATAGCTGTTTCCTCTTTCTGTTGTAAGATTATTTATTACAACAACTATTATACACGGCCCAGATGTACTGTCAAGAATTACATCTTGAAATATCACTAATTTTTACTATTTCTGTTTTTTCTCTCAAAAAGCCTAATTTATCGAGCTTTCTATAGCTTTCTGACTCGAGTCACGATCCCATCCGGATCTGTAAACGCGAGCTCACTTGAGGTCAGCCAGGTGACACCTGCCTTCTGCTCTTTTGCTCTCTCGGCGATGGCAACCAAGTCTTCTTTCTTTTCTACTTGAACGACGTAATAGGCAAGGCCAGAAAGCTGGGCTTCCCGTTTGGCCAAGTGCTTGCCGGCCCACTCATTGACTGCCAGGTGATGATGGTAGTCTCCAGAAGCGATCCAGCTAGCAGATGGAACGGTGAACTTATCCAACAGGTCCAGTATCTTCTGATAAAAGGCTGACGCTGCTCGACTATCTCTCACAGAGAGGTGGATATGACCCATGCGGGTAGCGGATGCTATCTGGAAGGGCTCTACTTTGCGACCCATCTCATAGATTTCTTGTGCAGAGAGCTCCTCCGTCACGCCGATGATACGGCCATCCTCACGGATATCCCACTCCGCCACTGGCTTATCCCGGTAGAGCTCAATGCCATTGCCCTCTGGATCTTCGAGATAGAGAGCTTCACTGTAGCCATGGTCCGCAGCCCCGACAAAGGGAACCTTCAGCTCAGCCATATGCTTGAAGACATCTGCCAAGTCCTCTCGACTAGGTAGGAGAATGGCCATGTGATAGAGACCATAGCTAGCTTAACGGCTTCGGTCCCATCCGTTTGAATGAGATGGACCAAGGGCTTACCTCCAGCCCCAAGAAGGACCTCCTCCTCCGTCTGAGACAGAATCTCCAAGCCCAACATTTGGGTGTAAAAAGCGGTCTGGCGCGCTAAATCCTTCACATTGAGCGCAACTTCTGCCAGGTAAATCTTGCTATTGTAGGCGTAGGTCATAGGTGTCTCCTTTTCGGTTTCGTTTTGTTGTAACTTTCCATATTACATCATTATACACTCTTTTTCCAAGGAAGCAAGAAAAACAACTCGACAAAAAAACCTCCTTAGAAAACTAAGGAGGGAATTGTTTGTTAAATGTGATGAAGAACTACCCCTTAAACTCCTTGACAAATTTCTTGAGTTCGGCATCGGCTTCTGGCGTTGTTCCATGAAGCTGGCTGAGCATGTCTAAAAGAGAAGCTGTCTGGGTCTCGATGGCCGCGTTGGTTTGGTTGATCTTAGCCACGATCTCTGTCAGTGGCTCTACTTCTTCTTCCTCAAAGGTATCCACATAGCGCGGGATATTGAGGTTGTAGTCATTCTCGACGATTTCCTCAAAGCTAGCCAGATGGGCGAACTTATCCATATCCTCTCTACTCTTATAAGCCTTAAGGATCTTCTCGATATGGGCATCCGTCATAATATTCTGGTTCTTGCCCTTGTCAAATTCCTTAGAAGCATCGATAAAGTAAACGTCCCGATTGGTTCGGTTCTTTGAGAATGATGACCGTCGTTGGGATGCTGGTATTGAAGAAGATATTGGCAGGTAGACCGATCACGGTATCAATGGCCCCTTCTTCCAGCAAGGCCTTGCGAATGGTTCCTTCTGCATTGCCACGGAAAAGAACCCCGTGAGGGAGGACGATGGCCATAACACCATTGTCTTGTTTCAAGTGGTAATAACCGTGCAAGAGAAAGGCGAAGTCAGCCTTGGACTGAGGCGCGAGCTTACCAAATGGGGAGAAGCGAGGATCTTGGAGGAAACCAGAGCTTGCAGACCACTTAGCTGAGTAGGGTGGGTTCATAAGGACCCCATCAAAGTTGGTCGGCTCTTGAGTCGGCCAGTCTTCATCCAACGTATCGGCATTATGCAAGAACTGGTTTTCCACCGGGACCCCGTGTAGGATCATGTTCATCCGAGCCAGGTTATAGGTAGAGGTATTGAGCTCCTGACCAAAGTACTGGACGGTTTGAGGCTGGTGGGAATACTTCTTGGCATTGAGCAAGAGGGAGCCTGATCCCATGGTGGCATCGTAGAGGGTAAAGCCCTGCTCATCTTCACGCCCTAAAAAGGCAATCTGGGTCATGAGCTTAGCTACAGGCTGAGGCGTATAGAACTCTCCAGCTTTCTTACCCGAGTCAGTCGCAAACTGACCAATCAAGTACTCATAGGCATCCCCAAGCATATCACCTGCATGACCTGCTACATCCAGCACTGCTAGCTCTTTCATAACGGCAGCCACTAGCTGGTTTTGCTTTTGAGGAGTCGCCCCTAGCTTCTTGGAGTAGAGATCAATGTCCTCAAAGAGGTTTTCATAGAGGTCATCACTTTGCTCGATGTCTCGGAAACCCTGAGCCAGATCCTCCAGCTGGAAGGTCCCTTCATTGACCCGGTCTACCAAGGCCGTAAAGGTCAAGTCTGGCTTGATGACATAGTTGAGCTCATCGGTGATGACGGAGATCAAGTCCTCTTGAGAGTCTGGATCCTCATAGTAGGATCGGTAAAGCGCCAAGGCTTCATCCAGACTCTCTGTCTCCTCCTCCAAGGTCTCCGCCACGAAGAAGAGCAACTTATCTGAGAGGTACTTGTAAAAGATCATCCCCAAAAGGTAAGACTTGTAGTCATTGGCATCCATCTTAGAGCGGAGCACATCCGCTGAGTTCCACAGGGCTTGGTAGAGCGACTGGGAGGTTTGTGTTGTTTCCATAATGTTTCTTTCTATTTTACTTTCTTAGCTTAATTTAATTTTTTTGCATAATTAGCTTCCATTTGATGCTGAGTAATTGGATTCGTATAGAGCCTACCCAAAACTAATTTTAAAAAGCAAGTTAAGCTCTTATTTGAACTAATAATAAAAACTCCATTTTCTTCTTTAAATTCTTGTTGCGGGTATTTTGAGTAAGAAGTTAATAAAGTACTTTTCAGCGAATTATCACTTAAGTCAAGGTCTTCATCATCTGCTAAAAGTGCTAGCATCCTTAAATTGTTAGTTTTTATTTCAAAATCTGAGGTAAATTTTATTATATCAAATTGCTTGAAGTTATCTATCTCTATACTATTAGCAACACGATAATAATCATCTATATTTTTAAATAACCCATTTATTGTTCGAAAGTTTTTAAAGTACAGTTTGTTTATACCATCGAAATAAGCATCACACTCTGATTTAAGTTCGATACCATCTTCAATTACTGTTCTTTCGGCTTTTCTTTTTCCTGCTCTCCAGCTCAAAATAGACTTGTCAACCATTCTCTTCGATTTTGTTATTTTTTGAAAAACAATTTCTTGATTAAAATTTTTAAAGATCAAATTAATTTCCGAAAACTCAGATTTAGTTACACCATTAGTACTGCATGTACTGGAAAAATATTTACTATAATCAGTAATCATGGATGTGTGTTCTTCATCAATTACTATATAAAACCATTCATCCTCCTCAAGTATTTCTTCTGGATTAAACAGTTTACAGGAATCAATGTTAGGTACATTTAACTCAGGTATATCATCAGATTTATCTAATTTTCGAATGCTAGTTCCAATTTTTACTAATATCATACTACTCCTTCTCCAAAAACGTAAAATTATTTATTCTTACTAATTTCTGAATGTTGCCAACTTCTTTTACATCATTTCTCTTACTGTAAATTATATAAGTATTACCAATCACATCTTGTACCTTATAATACCTATATTTCAACAACCAAATAAGATTGAAATAATAAGATTTTTCCATTAAAACAAACCATATCGCAAATATAAAAATAACAGTAAATATTTGATAAATAAAACTTAAACTACCCAAACCAACCATTATAACAAACAAACCTATATACGTTGGAATAATTTCATGCTCAACCGGTTGAATCGAGACGATGGTAGCTGTATCAGATATTTCCTTTTCTTCAAAATATTTCAGTGATACTAATGCAACTACTAGCATAACTGAAATCAAAATAAATATTTTAATAAGACTCATCATTAAACTTTCAACATTTGGACAAATATTTATAGTAAAAGTAAACAAAATTAAACCAGGAAAAAAAGAACTTAACGATAAAAAGAATCTTTCTAAAAGTTTCATTGGGGAACCTCAAATAAACATATCTTGCAAGAGTTTCTTTTTCAGTGTTTCTAGCTGAGAAATTTTATCCTTGTGTGATTGAATAAATCTATCAAGATTCATAAAATAATCTGAAATAGCTATTTGTTCCTCTAATTTAGGGAAAATAACATTTCCTAATAAGGCATTTTCGTCAGAAACTTTCATATCATTCTTAGCACCTTTATTAACCAATGGTTTTAAATATGAATTTAGTCTCAAGTCATTTTCAAAATATCTCTCCACAAATCCTGGAAATAGATTTTCGTTAGGTAAATAAACAGCATACAAAGTCGAAACTATCCCTGGAATTCCATAATTAGTTTTTATGATTCCGTACGGATTAGCCTTTAAAGGACTTTTTGTATATACAATATTTCCTGTTTCAACAATTGAATACATTTCTACAGATACACCTGCAAAAGATCGTCCTTGAAATTGTATTTGATTTACAATTCCAACCTCCCCAGATACAGACAAAACATCTTCTTTACCAAATTGTTTTTTAGTATTTTTCTTCTTTGAAACAGTCAAATATTTATTAAGTTTATTTATCTCCCACTCGCCTTCAAATCCATCCAAACGAATCTCAGGAACAGTCTTTCCAGCTTTTGGGAACATCTTGGAAAGCATGGTTGCCTTGAGGGATTGGTAGTTGGCAAGATTGTCCTTGTAGCTAGCCAGAAGGTCATCGAGGGTGCGGAAAAGGGAGCCGATGGCGGATTGTTCATCTGGACTAGGAAAACTTAACTCAATACCTTTTACTATTGCTGCAGAAAGATTACCTTGACCGCCTTGAAGATATTTTTCTAAAATATTATCTTTCTCTTTTTTTAGATAATTCATAATAAACTCAGAAGAATATCTTGGCTTAGGTTTAATAGCAAGTATAGCTTGATTTATGGCACCATTTATCTGACTTAATGCGACCTCTCCACTTGTTGCACCATACAGTGCATATAAAATATCACCTTTTTCTACCAATTTTGCCGAAGAGTTTTCCAAAGCTTCATCACTTATAAATAATTCTGTTTGTTTTGATTTAACTTCACCTGACCTAATAAAAGGTATATTTCCTTCGTAATAACTCTTGTTACTTGATTTTGGAGTTCCTCCTGAAAAACTAGTTGTTATATCTCCTATTGTTTTTCTCTCAAGAGAATTATCATATCCCTTAAATCTAATCTTTGCTAATTTATTTACTCTTTGCATATAACTGTTCTTTCTTATATTCATTTAATAACGTTTTTACAACTTTAGTTACTGCTATTTCTTCTTTATCCCATTTAGTTCGTTTCTCATCCTCATCATAATTATACCCCAGGCAAATGTTCTCACTTTCCTTTTTTATTTCCACAAGAATAGCAGATTTATTTTCTTCAATATATTCTTCAATAGCTTTTCTTTCATCATCGTCATCAAAAACAGGAATTAAGCTTAAATGCCTTCTCCATGCTTCACCATCTTGTTGCATTAATTCTTTTAACAAATACATCAATTCTATTTCGACAGAGTCAGATAAATAATAGTAATACATAGATGGAAACTTTATATCGTTCATCCTGTCGAATAATTTTAAAAAACTATACTTTGGTTGAACAGATATCCCCCTATATTCGTCAATATAATGTGCACTGAATTCCAACAAGATTGTTTGGTGGTATTTTAGACGTAAAATCTGCCAAGTTGTTCTTGCGTTAAATTGGATGAGTGCATAAACTGGAGCTTTTAGTTCATCGTTCTGTGGATCATCAACTAATTCCATAGTATATTCAGGAAATTTCTCATAGTACCAAGAACGAGTTTCATAATTCCCCTTCATCTCAATCCAATGATCGTGGTCAGTTATATAATTAATAACACGTTCCTTAGGGAAAGGTGTCAACCCAAATCTATATTCGAATAGCTTTTCAATATCACTTATTTCTGCCTGACTATCAATTGCAGTATTCTTAGAACCTTTTCGAACATAAATTCGATTTTCTCTAACTTTACTATATTTTTTTGTTATGTAGAATGGAACCCTATTTGATTTTTTTATAATTAAAACATCTAAATCTCCATTATTAATAGTTCGAAATTCAACTGTCGGAATCATATCTCCAGCCCAAGTTAAATTTTGTAAAAAATCCTGATAATTTTCTTGTGTCCACTTATTAGAAAATTGCTTAACTCCTGTTATTTTAACAGGTTTATCTTGAATACCCATGATAATGTAGGCATCACGATTACTTAAATTATTTGCCATACAAATAATATCATGGAGAAGGTCATTTTTCTTTTTATTTTTTTCTTCTTTACTTTGATCTTCATAGAAATATGGTTTTTCTTTAAAATCCCAATATTCCCCTTCTGTTTCTTGATAAAAGAATTCTCTTACAATTTCATCTAATTGATCATTTGTTAACAATTATAATTACTCCCTATAAACTATAATTCCTTTTTTGAAAATCCAGATTTATAACGTTTCCTATACTTTCGATAACAAGAATTTTCGAGCACATATTCTTCACTGAAATTTGGAATAAATACATGAAAACTATTTTCAAAATTTTCCTTATCAAAGAATAAAATCCTGTTTCCTATCGGCATCTTGTCAGCTATATCTAAAAAGATCGCTTCAACCTCATAATAGCAACACTCGTAAATCCCGTTACTAATATAGTTTTCGATAATTCCACTGACAATATTTTCAAAATATGACTGCCCATTATTAAACTTATCATTGCAATTTGCTCGACTAAATTGTTGGTATATATTGTCAATGTTATTTTTATCAAAAATATGAATTTTACCATTCCTTATTGAAGTACTCTCAAAAATAAATTTTTCAAATTGTTTTCCTAAAAGGTGACCTCTATGGACTAAATTGTTATGGGGTATACCTTCATTTGTCTTATAGTAATCTGATAAATCTTCTTTTAATAGAGCCTGCCTTGGAATTTTTACTTTCCAACCGACATATCTATTCTTTCTTTGCAAATTACATTTATCTCTTCTATAGCTATTAAGTGTAATTTCTTTATTAATATCAATAGGTGTGATAGATTCAGTGAGTTCTATTGTTTTAATTCTTTCTACAAGTTTGGGAATTGTTGGAACCAACTTATAATAATTTGTTCTCTGCCAAATACATCTACTTATATTTGACCTATGCAACAATGAAAGTAATTTATTTTTATTTCTTATTCCAAGTCTTTTAAGAACTTCTGTTTCTTTCATTGTAACACTCCCCTACCTCCCCACTCTCAGTGGTTCAATCACCTCTTCAATCAGTTGGGTATAGGCTTCTTTGATTTGTTTTTTGTAGCTGAGTGGGTTGAGGGCATCTGCTACTTCTGCCTTGTAGTCTTTATAGCGTTGGCTCTTGGTCAGCTGGCTTTCGCCGGCTTGTTTTTTGGCACCCTTGCGGTAGTGTTGGATATAGTAGCGGAGTTCGTCGGCTCCGATATACCAGTTTTTGGCGAAGCTTACGATATGGCTATCGATTACGGATTCGATCATCTGGTCCAAGACTCCGGTGATAGATTGTCCTCGGTAGCGTTCGGGCTCTTCTTGGACTTGGGTCCAGAGGTTTTGGATGATCTCTGCTAGGCTTGGATTGGTTCGGTTCAGGCTCTCGATATAGCTATCCACGGTTGCGATATCCTTATCAGTCAGGGTCTGCTCCTCATTTTCCTCCTGCTGGATCATACTCTGGATCAGCATCAGGATATAGGCATAATTGATCTCATCGACTTGGACAGACTCTAACTCATAGTGGATATCCAGATCATCTTGGCTGTCCACTTCTGGATCCCTACTCTTGATCTCCGCCAGGATATTTTGATAGAGGCCTAGATAGGCTTCGAGCTGGCTGTCGCTGAGACCCGTTTCCCGATAGATCTCTTCCTTATCATACTCAGAGTAGACGCGGATCGAGGCTTGGTACTTGTCAAAGACCTGATAGGCTTTGGCGACCTTACGGAGCTGGGCTGTTGGAGCCTGCTCAAGGGTGACTCCTTCTTCTTCAAAGTCTGTGACTTGGCCTTTAAACTCTGCCCAGGCTTTTAAGAAGTTGCGCTTCTCTTCTTCCCAGCTTGGTGCCAGAACCTCATTTTCTCCTCCATTGGAGTAGAGCTTGAGGGCATTGTCGACGGCTTCCTTAAAGGCTTGAGGGCGCTGGAAGGTGATGATATGGCCGAAGTGCTTCTTGTCATCAAAGATCCGATTGGTCCGGCTAAAGGCCTGGATCAAGTCCTGTGGGCGCATAGGCTTGCGATCGATAAAGAGCGTAGAAAGACAAGGTGCATCAAAACCGGTCAAGAGACGGTCAACCACGATGACCAAATCCAACTGCTCATTGCGGTAGAGGTACTTGTCCTGCTTTCTAGCTAGGCGATTGTTAACATCGGTGTTAAAGCCCCGCAGATCCGCTAGGCTAAAATGTGTACCAAACTCTTGGTTGTAGTCCTCCATGACCTGCTTCATGTGGTCTTGGTAGCCGATGGACTCTTCCTCATTTTCAGACACCGAGTAGGTGATGGTAAACTTTGGAAAATCTGGTAAATGGCGTTTGACCCGCTCAGAGACCTTGACCCGCTCCTTGCCAGCGAGTATGCTCTTAAGCAGATTATAATAGGCCTGTGCTCGTGGGATGGACTTAACCGTCAAAATAGCCTCATAGCTCTTTCCGACCCCTTTAGGGATATTGAGCTGTTGCTGGCTCTTATTGAGGATGGCATCTAGAACCTCTAGCATGTGCTCCTTGTCCTCATAGGCCTGGTCTGGGATCTCTTCTTCTAGCAGATCTGAGATGATAGTATTACGGTAGTCGACCTTAAAGCCTAGAACCGCTCCATCATGGATGGCTTCCTTGACGGTGTATTCATGCAGGCGATCGCCATATTGTTGGTGGGTGGTCTGAGCCAGATCTCCCACCTGTTTGCGTTTGTTTTCCTTAAAGATCGGAGTTCCTGTAAAGCCGTACCAGAAAGAGTTCTTGAAGTAGGCCTTGATCTCCTTTTGCGTCTGTGGGGTGACCGCCCGGTGACACTCATCCACTACAAAAGCCACGCGCAGGTCCTTGATTTTCCCAGCATCTCGCTGGTACTTTCCTTCTTCGAACTTGCGCATCATGGTCGTGATTTTCTGAATGGTTGTGACTACCACGCGCTTGTCATTGCCTCCTAAGCGCTTGACCAGCTCATGGGTATTGTCCGTCTCGTCGATATCGGTGACATCATTGGCCGCATAAGATAGGAAGGACGAAGTCGTCTGCTGGTCCAGGTCTCTGCGGTCGACGACAAAGATGGTCTTTTGGATCGCAGGAATCTGCAAGAGATTGCGCGCCACCTTGTAAGAGGTCAAGGTCTTGCCTGATCCAGTCGTATGCCAGATATAGCCTGACTCTTGACGGCGAGAGGCTTCCTGCACTGCCTCGATGGCATGGATCTGGTAGGGACGCAGGAGGATGAGGGCCTTCTTGCTATCGTCGATGACTGAGTACTGCATGACCATCTGGTGGGCCCGAGGGATCGAGAGGACCTCATGCGCAAAGCTGTTGAGATCGATCATAGGCTGGTTGTCCTTGTCCACCCACTTGGTCAGGAATTGCTTATTTAGTTTGCTTTCACGGGCTGCAGCGATATAGCGTGTGTCGACATTATTGGTCACGACAAACATCTGCAAGCTCGAGTAAATGCCCCGGAACTTGCCTTCACGGTCGTACTTTTTGATCTGGTGAAAGGCATCTAGAAAGGCCACTCGTGGACTCTTGAGTTCGATATGGATAAGAGGCAGGCCATTGATCAAAAGGGTCGTATCGAGCCGTCGATCCTGGTCTAGCGGATAGGCCTTATCGCGTTCGACTTGATTGACCACTTCATAGCTTGACTTACCAGCTGCGATATTGTCCCGCCAGATGACTGCCAGACGGATCGTCCCTAGACCGGCATCTTCACGTTGGACTTCAACCTTGGCGATGCCATTTTCACCAGCAAGCCACTTGGCTGCTTCATAATAGCTGACAAAGTTGAGCTGGTTCTTGATTTGGCGCTTTTCCTGATCAGTCAAAGGATGGTCCGCTAGCACAGCGACATTGTTTTGCGCTAGCTTGTCAAAGAAATTGTCCCATAACTGGTCTTCGTTCTTGAGATCATCGCGATAAGTCCACTGACTCTCTCCTGATGTCAACTGCTGGATCAACTGTCTTTCAATCTCAAGTTCTGGAGTTGCTACTGCCTTCATCCGTCTATCCTTTTCCTGTACATAATCTCCTATTATTATAGCATGTTTGGGAAAGAAATTAACGCTTTCAAATCATTTTGTTGGTTTTTCGCGCAAAAAAACGAACCTGGTTTGGTTCGTCTTTTCTTAGTCAAGTTGAATCCCTTTTTCTGCTAGATTGTCTAAACATTCTTGGAGGTAAGTAGTCCGGTGCTCGGGATAGATGGGAGTATTCAAAACTTCTTCTTCTAGCTCTGGGTAGGCTGGGCAGGTTTTGCCTCGGTAGGTCGGCTCCCACCATTCTGGGCTGACCTTGTAGCCACGAGCGGTCATCTCCTCCATGATCAGGCGGTGATAGGCATAGAGGCGATAGGGCGAGTAGTCAAAGACATAGTTGACCGTCGCGTGCTTCTTGCCCCAGCCATTGCCTCGAAGGGCGCAGCATTCCCGGTGTTGGCCTAGGAGCTGGGGACGAGGGAGTTTGCGAATCAAGTCTTGGTGCCACAGTCTCATCTATTGACCTCCTAGTAGTGTCGAGTCTTGCAAGTAGCGATTCGGGTAGCGCTCTAGGAGCCTTTGGATTGCCTTGATGAGATCCTCTTGACTAGCTTGCCCATGCTGGTATTTCTCGAGTAGCAGCATGAAATCCGCCTTTTCCTCAGCAGTCGTCTGCTTTTTGAAATAGCCCCAGATATGCTGGAAGGCATTGGAGACCTGGCCACGATTTTCCGGCAAGGCCAGCGCTTGCTGGATCAAGCCTTCGACGTGGCTGACCTCCACCTGGTCTTGCTTGAGGTATTCCCGGATCTCCTTGTAAATGTTGCTGGAATGACTCAGCACCAGGTATTTATTTTTCGCCCATAGGACTTGGCAGTGATGTTTTTGATCCACTCGTGTCTCCTTTTGATCTTCTCTATGAATAGTCCTCCCATTATACCATGGAAATGAGTTAAGTCATAAAAAAAGCGGACCTATTCAGCCCGTTTTTTCTTTCCGCTTTATCTATCAAAGGGAGGCTTTTAACTGTTCTAGACTGAGATTAGAAAATAAAGAGCGAAGGAGCTCAAATCGAATTGAACACGGGCTGCGGATTGTGTCAAAAGCGAAAAATACATTATTACTATATCCAAGACAGAGTAGCTGATTGAATTCTTCTCTCGCCTTTTAGCTTGAAAGAATCCTAATCAGCCTTGTGGGGGGCAGGACAACGAAGCAATCCCATACAACAGTGCTTCTGTCCTGCTCCCTATTTTGACTTTATCCGCAGGCGCCCTTTGTATCTTGATTTAGTCATGGTACTTCTTCGAAGTTCGCTGACGTCCGATCTCACCTAAGGAAAGTTTCAAAGACAACGTTATACATAAGTAAAAAGCCTGAGCCAACGCTCAGACCTTTTCGTACTAATCAATTTCAAGACCACCGGTGTAGAGGCGGTAATAAGTCCCGCGTTCTGCCATCAAGGAAGCGTGGTTGCCTCGCTCGATGATGCGTCCCTTGTCCATGACCATGATCACATCAGAGTTGACGATGGTTGAGAGACGGTGGGCGATGACAAAGACAGTCCGTCCTGCCATCAGGCGATCCATCCCCTCTTGGACCATCTTCTCTGTCCGTGAGTCGATTGAGGAAGTTGCTTCATCAAGGATCAAGACTGGTGCATTGGCCAAGGCAGCACGCGCAATAGCAATCAACTGACGTTGACCGTTAGAGAGACCAGCTCCATCATCGTTCAAGACGGTATCGTATCCTTGGTCCAAATGTTTGACGAAGGAATCTACATTGGCAATGCGGGCTACTTCCAGGATCTCCTCCCGGGTCGCATCTGATCGACCATAGGCGATATTTTCTGCGATGGTTCCAGTAAAGAGGTGGGTATCCTGCAAGACGATCCCAAGCGAACGACGGAGCGAATCCTTCTCGATCAGCTTCACATCAATCCCATCATAGGTGATAGATCCTGATTGAATATCGTAGAAACGATTGATCAAGTTGGTAATGGTGGTCTTTCCTGCTCCTGTCGCGCCGACAAAGGCCACCTTTTGCCCCTTGTCTGCGTAGAGGTTAATATCGTAAAGGATTTGGTTCTTCTCATTGTAGGAGAAGTCTACATTGGTAAAGACGACATTTCCGACCAGTTTGACCAGTTCGTAGTCGCCATTTTCCCGAGGGTGTTTCCAAGCCCAGAGATTGGTCTTCTTATCAGTGATGACCATGCGACCATCGACCTCTTCATAGTTGACCAAGGTCACTTTCCCTTCATCCACTTCGACTTCTTCATCCAAGAGATCAAAGATCCGATCTGCCCCAGCTAGAGCCATGAGGACAAAGTTCAACTGTTGCGATACTTGAGTGATAGGCCCGTTGAAGGAACGGTTAAGCTGGAGAAAGGCCATGAGGCCACCAATGGTGAGGCCACTGATCCCATTCAAGGCGAAGATCCCTCCGACCAATGAGGTCAAGACGAAGGAGACATTTCCCAGGTTCCCCAAGATTGGCATCAGGACATTTGCATAGCGGTTGGCCTGATAAGAAGATTCAAAGAGTTGGTCATTGATCCGCTCAAAGGCTTCAATGCTTTCCTCTTCATGGACAAAGGCCTTAACTACCTTTTGACCAGCCATCATCTCTTCGATAAAGCCATTTTCAATCCCTAGGTTCTTTTGCTGATCGGCGAAATAACGACCCGACTTACCTGAGATATCCTTAATGACATAGGCCATGACGCCGACCATCGAAAGAACGAGAAGGAAAAGAAGAGGGCTAATCATGATCATGCTGACTGCTACACCGATGATCGTGATGGCAGACTGCAAGAGCTGCGGGATGGACTGCTCGATCGCTTGGCGAAGAGCGTCGATGTCATTGGTATAGATAGACATGATGTCCCCGTGCTGGTGGGTATCAAAATACTTGACAGGGAGCTTCTGCATACGGGCAAAGAGCTGGTTCCGCAGAGAGCGTAGCGTATCCTGAGACACTGTCGCCATAATGAGGGAGAAGCCATAGTTGGCCAAAACTCCCACCACTCCAATCACTGCTAATGTTGATAAGAAAGTTAAGAGGGGGCCAAAGTCCTTGCTTCCACTATCCAGCATGGGTTGGATGTATTGGTCCACCAAGGCTCGGATGGAGGATGTAATATAGACCGTAGAAAGGGAGGCTGTCACGATAAGGGCAGCTGCTAAGAGAAGGACGAACTTATACTGTTGCCACATGTAGGCCAGTAAGCGCACGAGAGAGCCCCAGCCTGCTTTTTTCTTATTCTGCATCTGCTTGTCCTCCTTTCCCTTGGGTTTGCATGTCATAGACTTCACGGTAGATGGCATTGGTCTCAATCAAGTCGTGGTGAGTACCAATCGCATCGATCTTACCATCATTCATGACCACGATCCGGTCTGCATCTTGGATAGAAGAGATCCGTTGGCCAATGATGATCTTAGTTGTGTCTTTAAGACTGGTAGCCAATCCTTGACGGATCAGGCTATCGGTCTTAGTATCGACAGCCGAGGTCGAATCATCCAAGATCAAAATCTTTGGATTCATCAAGAGAGCGCGGGCGATACAGAGACGTTGACGCTGACCACCTGACACATTGGCTCCACCACGTTCGATCATGGTATCATAGCCATCCTTAAAGTTCTGGATAAATTCATCCGCTTGAGCAATCTTACAAGCTTCCATGATTTCTTCATCCGTCGCATCCTTATTCCCCCAGCGCATATTTTCCTTGATGGTACCAGAGAAGAGGACATTGGTTTGAAGCACCATGGCTACTTGCTTGCGCAAATGATCCAAATCATAGTTTCGCACATCCTGACCAGCGACCTTGACGCTACCTGACTCCACATCATAGAGACGAGGGATGAGCTGGACCAGACTAGACTTACCGGAACCAGTCCCCCCAAGGATCCCGATCACTTCACCCGAGCGAATGCTGAGGTTGATATCGGACAAGACATGGGCCTTGTCGCCATTTTCATCCGTGTAGGCGAAGTCCACATGGTCAAAGGTAATAGAACCATCTGCTACTTCTGTCAGACCGTTCTCCGGAGAGACGATGGTTGACTCTGTCCCAAGGACTTCATTGATCCGCTCTACAGATGCCATAGAGATCGAGAGCATAACGAAGATCATCATAAACATCATGAGGGACATAAGGATGGTCATGACATAGGCAAACATAGACGTCAGCTCACCAGTGGTAAAGCTTCCACCCACGATGAGTTGTGCCCCGATCCAAGAGATCAAGATAAAGGAAGCATACAAGGAGAGCATCATGGCTGGACTACTCAAAATCACGATGCGAATAGCCTTCATGAACATGTTGTAGATCAAGCGAGAAGCTTTCTTAAACTTGACAGTCTCTTCTTCTTCCTTGACATAGGACTTGACCACGCGCATGTTGGTGATGTTTTCCTGGATGCTATTGTTCAAGTTATCATAGGCATCAAAGACCTTGGTAAAGAGTGGATAGACGATCTTAGTAATCACACCCAAGACCAGACCCAAGAAGAGGGTAATCCCTACAAAGATACTAGCCATCTGCGGATTGATCAAGTAGCTAGCAGCAATAGCAAAGATCAGATTGAGCGGTGCGCGCACACAGATCCGGATCACCATCTGATAGGAGTTCTGCACATTGGTCACATCCGTCATCATCCGGGTTACCAGACCACCTGAGGAGAAACTATCGATGTTTCAAAGGAAAAGGTTTGGATCTTCTTGAAGATTGCCTTCCGTAGATTCTTAGCAAAGCCAGCTGAAGCAAAAGCCCCGTAGCGAGCCGACTGTATTCCACAGAAAAGAGAGAGAAAGGCGAAGACCAACATGAGGAGACCATAGGTCAGAACAGTGGTCATATCCCCCTTCTGAACCCCCTTGTCCAGAAGCGTCGCCATAATGAATGGAATAGAAATCTCAAACATGACCTCAAACACCATATAGAGTGAGGCTAGAATAGAGGGTTTCTTGTATTCCTTGATTTCAGCAATCAATGACTGAAGCATAGTTACCTCCTAAAAATACTAGTTAGTAAAGTTTTCTTTAGCAAGTCATCCATTTCCGAACAAAGAAACAGTCCTTCGTTCTGAAAGGATTGCGCCTGCAAAAGAAAGCTATAGAAAGAGAAAGCGCCCTGACAGCGTTACTGTAGGGACGACTTTCATTATTCATACTATTTAGTATAGAGGAATATAGGAGAAAAATCAAACATTTAGGTATCATCACTAAAGAATATTCCGATTTGGTCAACTTGAAGGCCAGTTAGGCCGAGTTCTATTTAAACCGTATTCCTACTCACTCGTACTGAGGGACACCAAGCTCAAGGCAGTAGCCCCAATACCAACCACAAACTGCAAGAGGATTCCCACAGAGATAAAGGAGCATTTGTTGCGCCAGATTAAGTAAAAGGCCCCTTTCAGGTCCTGCCAGTAACTCCGTTTCATCATGACTCCCTTTCATTTCTATTATTCCCCTAGAATAGCGAAAAAGCCTCTCTCTGTCAATGAGTTTCACAAGAAAAAAGAGAGTGGGACAGAAATCGGTAATTCGTTAGAATTCGATTTCGTCGTCCCACCTCCGCACAGTTGGGTAGGGCTGTAAAAGCTGATGAAATCAGCGTAGTAGAGCCCACTCAACCACTGCGTCTTGCTCGACAAGCCAAAGACAATTGAGAGGCTAGGACTTTTGTCCCAGCCTCTTTCTATTTATTTTATTCAGCCAAGAGTACTTCTTTGATGGTTTGTTTTTGGAGTTTTCTGTTGGATAGATAAAAGAGGCTTTCATAAACCACAGCAAAACCGATCAACGTCCAAAAGCACACGTTCCCATCAAAGTTGTGCTCAATCTTTTCAGGTACCGTGTCTTTGATCACACCAATCAAGATTTCCATGATGCCGTATTGATAAGCCGTCCCAAGAAGGAATCCTAGATAGGCCCAGAAACGATAGGGAGCGAGAATATGACTTTGGCATTCACGATCGGTGTAGCCAAAAGCCTTCATCAAGGCCAAGGTTTCACGACTTTCTGAGACCACAATCCCCAATGACAAAAAGAGAATAGAGAAAGAAAGGATCAAGCCAATCATAATCATCATAGCTTGGATGATATCATCTGTGTAGTCCCTTAGGCCAAAGGACAATTGAACCATGGCCGCGAAACACATGGAGCCAAAGACTACAAAAAACAAGATCGATTTTCTACCCCACATCAGCGACGAAGACAACTCTTTTAGGAAGGATTTCTCTTTCTTCGAAGCACTCTTTCTCCTTTTGACCTTGATCGGTGTTGGAGATTTTTTCAATAAGCGAAGGGCCGGCGTTTGTAGTTGTCTTCTAGCATAGCCAACCGCAAGAACCATAAAGAAAAGCGTTGGCAGTATTACCAAAGCAACTAAGAGTTGCCAATGAAAATGAATAGTAATTTCTGGCAAAATCCCCTTCTCGTTGCGGAAGTCATAAAAATGTCCCATCATGAGAAAGGAAGCGAAATAGCCAAGAAGCGCTCCAACTCCAAAACTGAGTCCAAAGGCCCAAAATCGTTTAGCCAACTGGCCATTGCTATAACCCAAGGCCTTTAAAATTCCTAATTGTTCCTTGTGGTCATCGACAAATTGTTTAATATAAAAACACATGAGGAGGATCGATGTCAAGGACAAGACGACCCCACTGACCATGGCCACCATCCAAGATAGCGAAACCTGAGCATCATAGTAGGTCGTAATCATCGGATTGGATTTAGAAATCTCCAACTGCTCGATATCCAGATAAATTCAAGAAGAGATTGGCCACAAAGACCGCACAGGCCCCAATAATACTGACGACAACTAATTTTCGAATATCTTTTACTGAAAACATGGCTTACCATCCAATCTCATAGGCAGTATGAGGCTGATCATTGGTCACCACTTCAGTAATCTTGCCACTATTGACACGAATGATGATTCTGGCCATATCCGCAATATTTTGGTTGTGCGTCACCATGATTAGGGTAAAGCCCAGCTTTTCCTTCAACTTCCAGATATAGTCGAGAATCTTGCGCCCTGTTTCTTCATCGAGAGCTCCCGTCGGCTCATCTAAGAAAAGGATCTCTGGCTTTTTGGCCAAGGCCCGGGCAATGGACACTCTCTGCTGTTCCCCACCAGACAATTCACTCGGATACTTGTCTAGCTTATCGCCAAGCCCCAAATCCTCGATGATCTGTAAAAAAGCATGATTGTTTGCTAGGTCAGCTCCCATTTTTACATTCTGTCTGACCGTCAGATTAGGCAATAAGTAATACTGCTGAAAAATAAAGGCTATCTTCTCACGTCTAAAGGCTGTCAATTGAGCATCCGTGAGTTGCGATAAATCCTGTCCTTGAATGAAAATATGCCCCTCGTCTACCTTTTCTAATCCGGACAATACGTTTAAGAGGGTTGACTTTCCTGATCCAGAAGGGCCTAGGATAACCACATCATCCTGGTATTGAATCTGCAGATCAATCCCCTTTAAGACCTTGGTTTGGCCATAGCTTTTGTGAACATTTTCTAGTTGAATCATTTCTTTCCTACCATTTCTTTGATGAGAGATTGACAAACTTCTGTCAGCAATCCAATCACTTCTTCCATGCTGAACTGATAAATACCAGAAGCAACCATAGAGGCCATCCCGTGTGAGTAGATAAATAGATGCTGGTACAAGCGACTAGCCTCCTCTAACGTCAACGTATAGTCTGCGACAATCGAATCCAGAACCAATTGGTAACTATGATCCTTCATGGGAAGAAAATCTTGAAAGCGACGAATCGGATCTTTGCTAGGATTTGGAAAAGCAATTGAAAAAGTTGGGGCTCTTTTGAGGCAAAAAAGATATAAGCAACCCCGACAGATCGAAAGGGCTTCTCATCTTCTAAGGCTTTGCGAATATACTCCACCACGACCATTTCCGCAGCAACAATAACCTCTGCTTGTAACTCAGACATATTAGCAAATTGCCCAAAAATGACTCTTGGTGTGGCTCCCAGTTTCTCTGCTAAAGCTCGAGCCGTCAAACTAGCCATGCCCTGCTCTCTCACCAATTGTAAAGCCGTCCCAATCATAGTCTCTTTACTAAATTTAACCTTTGGTGGCATAAGACTCCTTTCGCGCAACAGTTGTTACGCAACATGTGTTGCATAAAGAATACCATAACAAAGGGAGAATTGTCAAGAAAAATCCGTAAAGCATAAAACAAAAAAACCAGCCCACTGATACAAGTGAAGTCTGGTCTACTAATAAATATTCTATGGCAAATCATTTCCTGCAGCCAGGTAGACTTGGTACCATTCCTTACGCGTTAGGGTGACTGTTGCTACTTTCCCCGCTTCAAGGACATGCTGGGGTTTGGTCGTTCCGATGACGGCCTGCATCTTACCCGGATAGCGGAGGACCCAAGCCAGGGCAATGGCTGTCGGAGTGACCTGGTATTTCTTCGCCAAGTCATTGAGGACGTGATTGAGGGCCGCAAACTCTTCCTTGCCGACAAAATTTCCCTTGAAATAGCCATGCTGGAGGACAGACCAGGCTTGAATCACTGTATCCGTTAAACGACAATACTCAAAGACACTGCCATCTCGCACGGCTGCTTTTGGCCCTTCCATATTGACATGAAAACCAGCTTCAAAACTCGGTGTAAAGGTAGCACTCAACTGCAACTGGTTAACCTTGAGAGGCTGTTTGACAGCCGTTTTGAGCAATTCCATCATCATAGGATTTTGATTGGACACCCCAAAATGACGGACCTTGCCCGCTTGCTCCAAGTGATCGAAAGCTGCTGCCACTTCTTCAGGCTCCATGAGAGCATCAGGTCGGTGAAGGAGGAGACTATCTAAGCGCTCGATCTGTAGGCGCTCGAGAATGCCATCGACGGATTCAAAAATATAGTCCTTAGAAAAATCAAAATAGGTAAAGCCGTCTTTGCGAATCCCACACTTGGACTGGATCCACATCTGGTCCCGAAGATCCGGACGGCGCTTGAGAACCTTACCCAGCAGGACCTCACACTGGCCATCGCCATAGATGTCCGCCAGGTCAAAGGTGTTGATGCCAATCGACAAGGCAGCCTCTACCAAGGCCTCCACCTCATCTTCACTCATCTGGCTGATCCGCATCATCCCAAGGACAATGGTGGACAGACGCTCATTTTCAGCAAACTCAATATAGTTCATGTCCGCCTCCTTTTCATTCTACTTTCATTATAAAGTAAAGAAGACCAAACAGCAACGATTTCACAAAGCAAAGAGAGTGGGACAGAAATCGGTAATTCGTTAGAATTCGATTTCGTCGTCCCACCTCCGCACAGTTGAGTAGGGCTGTAAAAGCTGATGAAATCAGCGTAGTAGGCCCACTCAACCACTGCGTCTTGCTCGACAATCCAAAGACAATTGAGAGGCTAGGACTTTTGTCCCAGCCTCCTCTTTTAACGATAGCTTAAAGCTTTTTTAACAGTCTTGACTAAACCTAGGTCATCTGTTTGCAAGATGAGGCTGGAATAGATTTTTCCAATAATCATGGTGCCGAGGAGCGTGAAGGCCAAGGCAATTCCGAATGACCCCCATGATTCAAGTCCACTTGCATAGCCATTGATGGTACGGAAAGGCATGAAGAAGGTTGAAATGAATGGAACGTAGGATCCAATCTTCAATAGAGGGACATCTCCTGCGCTACCCAAGGTAGTCACTCCAAAGAATCCAACCATCACCAACATCATCAGAGGAGAGAGGGCCTTCCCTGTATCTTCAGGACGAGCAACTGTTGACCCTAGGAAAGCTGAAAGGACAACGTACATGAAGATTCCGAGAATGATAAAGAAGAAGGTGTTCAAGGAAATGGATTGTCCAATATGTTGGGTGATAGGAGAGTCTGGAGATAAAACATCTTTCACGAGAGGAATGGAATCTCTAAAGATCCAAACGCCTCCCAAACCTACTGCATAGATGCCAATATGGGTAAAAATCACTCCGAAAAGACCAATCATGCGAGCATAGAAATAGTGAGTTGCGCGAATGCTTGAGAAGACCACTTCCATGATCTTGGTTCCTTTTTCACTGGCTACCTCTTGAGCAGTGATACTTGAATAAAAGATCAGAATCATGTAGAGAAGAAAACCGATTCCTCCAGCTACCATGGTCTGCACCATTTTCAAGCCTTCTTTTTTCTCATCAATTTTTTCAGTCAATGAGACCTGTTGCGAAAGGGCTGTTAACTGCTCTTGGCTTAAATCCGCCTTAGAAACATTGAGCATTTGTTGGACCTGACTCAATTTAGCCATAAGGACTGATTTGAAATCTGGCTTCATGGCATCCTCACTCTGGTAGCTAGCCTCTAGCTGGCCATTCTTTTCTTCAACTGTGAGGATACCTTTGATCTCTTCCTCTTTCATGGCCTTCTTAGCTGCTGCTTCATCCTTATAGTCAAAGGTCAAGCCATCGGTGTCTTTCAATCCTTCCTTGACAGGAGCTTGATCTGTAATCAAGGCGATGTTGCTCTTAGCAGAGGTAGAAGAGCCAACGAAATAGTTTATTCCGATCGTCAATCCAATGAAGAGAAAGGGAGAAAGAACCATCAGGAAAAAGCTCCATGATTTCACTTGGCGTAAATAAGTTTCTTTGATAACAATCAGCATCTGTTTCATACTTCTACTCCTGATTCTAATTTAAAGATTTCATCAATGGTTGGGGCTTGTTGGTCAAAGGTTGCTAGATAGCGACCCTTGGTCAACTGGTCAAAGAGGTCTGGACCTGCTGTCTCATCATCCAATACCAACTTCCATAGACCTTGCTTGGTCATAGTCACTTTAGTCACATGAGGCAAAACTTCCAACTCCTCTTTACTGAAGTCATTGGATACGAAAGACGAGTCTTCCCGAAGCTATTGCGAACTTCTTGTACAGGACCTGAGAGAATCACTGATCCATCACGAATCATGACCAACTCATCACAGAGTTCTTCCACATTGGTCATGACATGGTCAGAGAAGATAATGGTCGCACCGCGTTCTTTTTCTTCAAAGATGACCTGCTTGAGGACTTCTGTATTAACAGGATCCAGTCCACTAAAAGGCTCATCCAAGATGATCAATTTTGGTTCATGGATCATGGTAATGATCAATTGAACCTTTTGTTGATTCCCTTTTGAGAGGCTCTTAATCTTATCGGTTAATTTCCCTTTTACTTGGAGTTTTTCCATCCAGATCGGAAGTTTCTCTTTGACCTCAGCAGTTGACATGCCTTTGAGATTTGCAAGGTAACGGACTTGCTCGTAGATGGTCAACTTAGGCATGAGGCTCCGCTCTTCTGGCAGGTAACCAATTTCCTTATAGGTTTCTTGACTGATTGCTTTGCCATCCAATTGGATATCGCCGCTGTAGTCAAGGAAGCGGAGGATACTATGGAAAATGGTGGTCTTCCCTGCTCCGTTCTTCCCGATCAAACCTAAGATGGATCCTTTTTTCGCAGTCAAGTCAATCCCGAACAAGACTTGCTTCTTGCCAAAACTCTTTTCTAAATTTCTGATTTCTAACATAGAAAACTCCTCTACTCTTTATAGTAACGTTTGGTAATCTTGTACTGAGAGACCAAGATATAGACATAAATTAGTGATACAACTACTAATGCTAACAAGATATCTGCCTGGAAAGCAATGCCAACTAAGAATATCGCCATTAAGGAAATCGGTAAGACATAATTGCTTAACTTGAAGACAATATCGTAATTCTCCTCGTAGCAAATTTGTTTCTCTGCCTCATCTATCATGCTCATTATTAGTTCACGGACTTCTGCCCCACTAGCATTGCGTGGGATTGCTTTTCCATAAATCTGTTTGAAGGTTTTTCGAAACTGATGTTCTAGCCCAAAAGTAAGAAGGAACAAAGCAAGAAAAATAAGCGGGATGGTGTATTTCCCAAAAGCACCTGTTAGTTTTTCTTCATAGACTAGTTTTTGGCAAGAGAAGAAAATCACTAATAGATAGGGAACAATCATGACGCCTTTGAACATCGTAGCCAAGTCATAGATTCTTCTCGTTTGGCTTTCATAACGGTAGGCTTCGTCTTCATCTTCTGCCTCCTCCATCATCTGATAAGACTGACGAGACGAGAAAAGATAGGTAGACGCAATTCCGAAAATTATCAGATATAACATGATAGAACCTATATAAAGCATATCTCGATCAAATAGCTTTTGGAATTCAATAGGATGGTCTGAACCAAAATAACCTGTCAAAAAACCAATGATTAATCCTGATAGGACCATGGCCATGTTTCTCCAAAAACGAAAACGGGCTGACCTTTCTTTTAACTTCTTTTTCACTTTTATTCCTCTCCCTCTACTAGACTAAAGACATTCTCCACCGGTTCCTTGAAAATCTGGGCGATGGTGATGGCAATAATAACCGAGGGGGTGTATTCCCCCCGCTCCAAGAGACTGATGGACTGGCGCGAGACCCCTGCTAGCTTAGCTAGCTCGGATTGGTTGAGTCCATCACGCGCCCTCAGCTCTTTCAGTCGATTTTTTAAGATCATGGCTTTCGCCCCCTTATAGTTGAATACCTTGAATATCTTCGATGCGAACTAATTTTGTCTCTCTTTGTTGTTTATTATTCACACGAGTCAGTTTGACCCAATCTTCGTCGATATCCAAAATTTCATACTCAAATCCAACACCACTCACTAAAACAGTGGCCGTTTGGCCTTTCGATTCTTCTAAAAGTCTAGACATGTCTTGATTTCCTTTCACTTGTTTTTCTAATCGTCTGATGCGTTTGTTCAACCTTTTAATCTTCTTTTCTGAGCTCGCATAAACCATAATCAGAAAAGGGATAAAAAGAATCCATATGGCTCCCATAAGAAACCTCCCCTTATTTCAACTAAAATCATTGTAACACTTCTTTTTCTTTTTGACAAGTATATTTTGCAAAAAAATAAAAATAGTTGTCAAAAATAGAAGGATGTTTGACATAGATATTTTGAGTACTTAAAGGAATTTCTTTATTTTTATAGGGTTTTAAACCCTATAACATACAAGTTCTGTAAGAAAAAAACAGTTGAGAAATTCTCAACTGTTTCATGTTTTTAGGATTTAGCGCACTTCTGCGTCTACTTTTTCTTCGAGTGATGCTTGAATTTTTTCCATGTAGCGTGCGACTTCTTCGTCAGTCAAGCTATCTTCTGGATTTTGGAAGGTCAAGCTATAAGCCATGGACTTCATTCCGATACCCAGTTTTTCACCTGAGAAGACGTCAAAGAGTTTAATGCCTGTCAAACGTTTCACGCCTGCAGCTTGGATGGCATCAACCACCTCTTGGTGAGTCACTTCTGCCTTGAGGAGAAGGGCGATATCACGGCTCACAGCTGGGAATTTGGTAATTTCCACAAAGGCTGCGGCTGGTTGAAGGGCTGCTTCAATAGCAGATAAGTTCAATTCTGCCACATAGGTTTCTGGGATATCATAAGACTTAGCTGTTACAGGATGCACTTGCCCCAATACCCCAATCACTTGGTCACCAAGTGAGATCAAGGCTGTACGACCTGGGTGGAGGCTCTTAATCTCTTGTGTTGCTGTATAGGTCGCTTCAAGACCCAAGCGAGCAAAGAGGGCTTCCAAGATTCCCTTAGCATAGAAGAAGTCAACTGGAACAGCTGGAGTTTGGAAGTCTTTTTCAGCGACTAAACCAGTCAATGCAAAGGCAAAGCTGTTGATTTCGTTTGGCAAGTCTTCTTTTGGATTACCCGTTTGCTCGAAGACTTTTCCAATCTCGTAAAGAGCCAAGTCTTTGTTCTTACGCGCTACGTTGTAGGCAACTGTATCAAGGATACCAGAAACCATATTTTGACGAAGGACTGAACGATCCACTGTCATTGGCCACATGAGCTCCGTTAAGTTACTTGGTGCAGTCGTGAACTCCACTGCTTTTTCAGGTGTTGTCAGTGCATAGGTGATGATTTCTGTCAATCCAGCCCCTTCAGCGATAGTCCGAACCTGACGACGCAATTTTTGTGTCGCTGTTAATTCACCGGCTGTCCCATCATCTTTTGGAAGACTGGTTGGCAAGCGGTCGTAACCATAAATCCGAGCGATTTCTTCAAAGAGGTCCGCTTCGATAGTGATGTCCCAACGGCGACGTGGTACGCTAACAGTAAAGCTTTCTGCATTTCCAGAAAGGCCAAATCCAAGGCGACGGAAGACATCTTCTACATCCGAGTAGGAAAGTTCTGTACCAAGGACACGGTTAACGTCTGCAAGGGTGGAAGAAACTTCTACATCCGAAGTATCCAACTGGCCTGCTGAAACAATACCCTTCCGCACTGTCGCACCAGCCAATTCAGCAATCATACTTGCTGCTGCATCAAGGGCTTCATTAACGGTTGCCACATTGATCCCTTTTTCAAAGCGTGAAGATGATTCAGAGCGTAGGTTGAGACGACCACTTGTCTTACGGATAGATTTGCCATTGAAGACAGCAGCTTCAAGGACGACACGAGTAGACTTTTCAGAGATTTCTGTAGCTTGTCCACCCATGACACCTGCAAGGGCTACTGGTTTGTCCGCAACTGTAATCACGAGGTCATTTGTTTCCAACTCCCGCTCTTCCCCATCCAAGGTCACTAATGTCTCACCAGCACGTGCTTCACGGACACGGATGTCAGTCCCTTCAAATGTATCCAAGTCAAAGGCATGCATAGGCTGACCAAAGTAAAGTAGGATGTAGTTGGTCACGTCAACGACATTGTTGATCGGACGGATGCCCTCGTTCATGAGGAGGTTTTGCAACCATTGTGGACTTGGTGCGATGGTCACATTGTCCAAGATACGAGCTGCATAATAAGGAGCCTTGTCTGTATCAATGCTGACAGAAAGAGCATCCAGCGCAACTTGGTCTGTTTCTGTTAAGGTAAATTCTTTGAAGTTGACTGTCTTGTCATAGATAGTCGCTACTTCGTAAGCTACCCCACGCATAGAAAGAGCGTCTGCACGGTTAGGTGTGATAGAAAGCTCGATGATTTCATCATCCAAGTCGAGGTAAGAGAAGACTTCCTCACCTGGAACAGCTTCTTCTGGCAAGATTTGGATGCCATCTGCAAATTCTTTCGGTACAACAGAGTCAGAAATCCCTAATTCACCAAGTGAGCAGATCATTCCGAGAGATTCCAAACCACGGATTTTCCCTTTTTTAATCTTGTAGTTGTCCGCGATGCGAGCACCTGGAAGAGCTACCATGACCTTGATGCCTGCACGCACATTTGGTGCTCCACAGACGATTTGACGGGCTTCTTCTTCACCCACATTGACTTGGCAGACATGCAAGTGTGTTTCGGGTACATCTTCACAAGACAATACTTCTCCGACGACAATTTTTGAGAGACCAGCGACTGGTGATTCCACACCTTCTACTTCGATCCCTGTAGTTGACATTTTTTCAGCCAACTCTTGTGATGGCACATCAATGTCCACCAATTCTTTTAACCATTTATAACTAACTAACATATGTAAGATACCAAGGGCTAAGCAGAAATCTAAATATCTTTTCTAGATTATCAGTCACCCTCGTTTTGATCCTTTCATTTTGTGTTTTCCAGCTCGAGGCTAGCTTAGGTAGGTCTAGTAACCTCCCCTTCTCTAGAATAGAAGTTTCTTGTTCCTTCTAGATCAATTTCTTTCTCAACAACCAGTCTGTATCCACGGTATCTCCGGTTATATACTGGTGTTCACTAAATCGTTCAAATCCAAAGCGGTAGTAAAAATCTTGCGCCTTAAAAATTGCGTTCCCAGACACCTAACCAGGCCCACTCAAAGCCACGGCTCTTGGCTTGATCCAGCGCAAAGGTAAACATTTCCTTACCGAAACCAGCCCCATGCCATTCCTTTTTGACATAGATCCGTTGAATCTCAAAGGACTTGTCCATCTCTACTGGCTCGGTCTGAGCTTGACCCCAGTTGATCTTAAGAAAACCACAGATTTCTTGATCTTCATTGAGGACAAAATAGGTTTCGGATTCTGGATTCAGCAGATCCTTCTCGATTTGCTCCAAAGAGAGCACAGTAGAGAAGTAATCTTCCAAATCTTCCTCAACAATATAGGGCCCAAAGGTGTCCCTGATAGGTTTCCACCTCTAAGTCACGTAAGGTCTCTAATTGATCGATTTTTTTACTCTAACTAACATGATTATTTAAACTGTTCTGAGAAGCGAACATCTCCTTGATAGAAGCCACGGATATCATTGATTCCATAACGAAGCATGGCTACACGCTCCTGACCAAGTCCAAAGGCAAATCCTGAATAGACTGTTGAATCAATACCACTCATCTCAAGCACACGTGGGTGAACCATACCTGCCCCCATGATTTCGATCCAACCGGTCTTCTTACATACATTACATCCCGCTCCACCACATTTTGAAGCAAGAGACATCGACCTCAACGGATGGCTCTGTAAATGGGAAGTAAGAAGGACGCAGACGGATTTGGCGTTCTGCACCAAACATCTTTTGCACGATCAACTGAAGCGTTCCTTGAAGGTCCGCCATAGAAATGTTCTTCCCAACGACCAAACCTTCGATCTGATGGAACTGGTGGCTGTGGGTCGCATCATCTGTATCCCGACGGAAAACACGCCCCTGGCGAGATCATCTTCAAAGGTCCCTTGCTAAAGTCATGGGCATCCATCGCTCGCGCCTGTACTGGTGAAGTATGGGTCCGAAGTAAGATTTCTTCTGTGATGTAGAAGGTGTCCTGCATATCCCGCGCTGGGTGATCTTTTTGGAAGATTCATGCGTTCAAAGTTGTAGTAGTCTTTTTTTCGACTTCAAAGCCATCTACAACTTGGTAGCCCATCCCGATAAAGATATCTTCGATTTCTTCACTGGTTTGGGTCAAGACATGGCGATGACCAACTGCGACTGGACGTCCCGGAAGGGTCACATCGATACTCTCACTAGCCAATTTGGCTTGGACTTTCTTTTCTTCCAAAAGTTTGGCTGTTTCTTCAAAGGCAACCGTCAAAACATCACGCGCTTCATTGACGTGTTTCCCGATAACCGGACGCATTTCAGCAGAGACATCTTTCATCCCTTTAAGGATTTCAGTAAGGGAACCTTTTTTCCCAAGGACAGAAACGCGTAGCTCTTGCATCTCTTTTTCATTTTCAGCAGAGATCTGCTTCAAAAGTCGCCAGCGTTTCTTCCCGAAGCGCTTTTAATTGTTCTTCAATCGTTGACATATTTCCTCCATCATGGTCTTCACTCAGACATAGAAAAAACCACGCGCCACACCCTCATTCGGAGCGTTGACACGCGGTACCATCCGTTTTTATCTGAAACTCAGACCTTAATTTCTAAATCTTTGCGCAAGTGAATTCACCCAGCTTTCATGCAAAGAGCTTTCAGTCACGGCTCTTCTCCCTGTTGCACTTCCCTTGAGGTACTAGTCTTGCAGATTTCTATTCAATTACATTCTAGTTTATCAGATTTTTAGTTAAAAAACAAGTTAGATGAGACTAATTTCAATAGACAAAGGAACAAGACGCAGGGCATTATCTATTTGCCTGGTCTGCTTCATCTGCTTTCCTTTTCAATAGAAGAGTTGCTGCTTGGTTAAAACCATCACACCAGTTATACCATTTTGCCGCATACTCATCTTGAGGTAAGATATGATGTTTTAAATCCCAAACAGAGTATATCTTTCTTTCCTCACAAGCTTGCGCATAGAGATGATAGATTTCATCACCACCATCTTTATCAAACTCAGCAGAAATCGTATCTTGACCTGTCAACAAAGCTTGGTAAGCTCTGTGATGCCCGTCTGTAATCAACAAGCGATTTCCATATGTAAGAATACTAATTGGATCAACATGGATGATTTCAGCCGACTGATATAACACCTGGATATCTTGCAACTTCTTTTTCTGATAAGTATAATTGGGTCGGATGAAGATCTGTTAGCTTGACTTTCATTTCTTTTCTCCTCAAAGGTCCCGATTAAAAAGAACTATTAAAGCTAAATTCCCCTACCATTCTTGTTATTCGTTTTTGTGTTTTTATTCGATGACTTGTCCAGCTTCTTTCAAGACAGATTCTGGAATGGTAATGCCTAATTCTTCTGCCACTTTTTTTGTTGATGACAGACTTACCATCCGTGAAGATTTCAACTGGTGTATCAGCTGGTTTTTGACCTTTCAAGATCTTTGCGAGCCATTTTACCAGTTGCCACTCCAAGATCATGCTGGTCAACAACCACAGATCCTAAACCACCAGCTTCGACCATGGCTGTCGCACTTGGGAAGATTGGTTTTTTAGCTGTTTTGTTGGCTTCGACAACAGTAGAGAAGGCTGAAGCAATGGTATTGTCGATTGGAACCCAGATGGCATCCACTTTACCAGTCATGACAGAAACCGTTGAAGCAATTTCATTTGTAGAAGGGACTGAATATGGAACAACCTTGTAGCCTGCTTTTTCAGCCAATTTTGTAAATTCTTCTACTTGAGTTTTAGAATTATCTTCACTGGTTGAGTAAAGGACCCCGATTGTTTTCACGTTTGGAGTCAACTCTTTGATCAACTTCAACTGTTGTTCCGTTGGATTGTGATCAGATACTCCTGTGATATTACCACCTGGTTTTTTCAAATCTTTGACCAAGTTAGCGCCGACTGGATCTGTGATAGCACCCATGACGATTGGTTTGTCCTTAGTCGCACTAGCCAAACCTTGAGCAGATGGGGTTGCGATTCCGATCAAGACGTCGTTGTTGTTTTGGACCAATTGTTTGCTCATGGTAGCAACCTTGTTTTGGTCTCCTTCTGCATTGAGGAATTCAATCTCAATCTTGTCCTTGTCGTAGCCTTCTTCAGCCAAGCCATCTTGAATCCCCTTGTAGATTTCGTCTAGCGATGGGTGGCTGACTAACTGTAAGACACCAACTTTTACCTTTTTAGTTCCATCTGTTTTATTCACATCATTTTTATTGGTTAGCATTGGATAAACAACAGCTACCAAAATAACAGCGAGCAAAGCACCGATCATTCCTAATACACGTTTGTTTTTCATATTTTTTACCTCAATTATTTATTTTTTCGTTTTTCGCTTCTTTGTTAAAGGCTGAGTCGCCATCGTTTCTTCATCTTCTTTTCTCCCTTCTTTTTGAAACAAAAAACACGCCCACACATAGCTATAGCTATGTGAGGACGTGTCATCGCGGTGCCACCTCACTTATGGGAAAATGGATAAACTCCTCCCATATCTCTGTCTTGTCTAGCAACAAGTTGCACGATAAGGTGTGCCGACCGAATTTTTATTGTTTCAAATTCATCTCATCATTAGTCCAATTTCATAAATGTCCACTACTCACTTTCACCAGCCGTGAGCTCTCTAATAAATTTTCATTTATTACTTTTCTAATTGTAACCATTGTAAATGTTTCTGTAAGCCTTGTCAATACTTTTTTATGTTTTTTTTGAAAACGTTCGTTATTTCCTGAAATTCATTTTCTAACGGGCCCTTTTACAAGGAGTGAATACCGGCTTCTTTCTAGGTTTTCAGGCACTTTTTTGATATAATTTACTAGAACTAGTCTAGAATGTTGAGGAACCCCATGTCTTTTGATGGATTTTTTTTACACCATATGGTGAATGAATTACAAAGCGAACTCTTAAATGGTCGCATCCAAAAAATTAACCAACCCTTTGAACAAGAGTTGGTTTTACAAATTCGTAGCAACCGCAAGAATCAAAAACTTTTGCTGTCTTCTCACTCTGTTTTTGGGCGGATCCAACGGACCCAGACCAACTTCGAGAATCCTGCCTTCCCTAATACCTTTATCATGGTCATGCGCAAGTATCTCCAAGGGGCAGTCATTGAGCAGATCCAGCAAGTGGAGAATGACCGGATTTTAGAAATTGCCGTCTCCAATAAAAATGAAATTGGAGATGATATCTCTGTGACCCTGATCATTGAAATCATGGGTAAGCACAGTAATATCATTCTTCTGGACAAGGCGACTGGAAAAATCATCGAAGCGATCAAGCATGTGGGCTTCTCTCAAAACAGCTACCGGACCATCCTACCAGGTTCGACCTATCTAGCTCCTCCAAAAACCGAAGCGGTCAACCCCTTTACCATTAAAGACGAAGCCTTATTCGCCTTTCTTCACAGAGAAGAGTTGACACCTAAAAACCTTCAAACCCATTTCCAAGGGCTTGGTCGAGATACTGCTCAAGAATTGGCTAGTCGATTAGAAAGTGGAGAAAAATTAAAAACCTTCCGGGCTTTCTTTGAAGCTCCAACAGATCCCCGTCTAACGAAGAAATCCTTCGCTGCTATCGCTTTTGCTGATAGCCAGGAGGAGACCTTTGAGACCTTATCGGATCTACTCGACCACTATTACTTAGACAAGGCCGAGCGCGACCGAGTCCAACAACAAGCTGGGGAACTCATCCGCAAAGTGGACAATGACCTAGAAAAGAACCGGAAAAAATTGGCCAAACAGGAAGCTGAACTGGCAGCGACAGAAAATGCCGAAGAGTTCCGTCAAAAAGGGGAACTGCTTACTACCTTCCTTCATCAGGTCCCAAATGATCAAGACCAGGTCACCTTGGACAACTACTATACCAATCAACCTATAACTATTGCCTTGGATAAGGCCTTGACCCCCAGTCAAAATGCACAACGCTACTTCAAGCGTTACCAGAAGCTAAAAGAAGCTGTCAAACATTTGACCTCTCTCATCCAGGAAACCAAGGAAACCATCTCCTACCTGGAAACAGTCGAAACTGCTCTGGCCCAAGCCAGCCTTTCTGAAGTAGCCGAGATTCGCGAAGAGCTGATCCAAACAGGCTTTATCAAACGACGCAACCGAGAAAAGATCCACAAACGGAAAAAACCAGAGAAGTACTTAGCCTCAGACGGCAAAACCATTATTCTGGTCGGCCGGAATAATCTTCAAAACGAAGAATTGACCTTCAAAATGGCTAAAAAAGACGAACTCTGGTTCCACGCCAAGGATATTCCAGGTAGTCACGTGGTCATTACAGGTAACCTCAACCCTTCAGATGAGGTCAAAACCGATGCAGCTGAGCTGGCAGCCTATTTCTCTAAGGGACGCCTCTCCAATCTGGTCCAAGTCGACATGATTGAAACCAAGAAGCTCAACAAACCAACCGGAGGAAAACCTGGCTTTGTAACCTATACCGGTCAGAAAACCCTACGGGTCACCCCTGAAGAAGAAAAAATCAAATCCATGCGTATCAATGAGTAATAAAAAGGACTGAGAACAATCTCAGCCTTTTTGTTTTATTCTGATTTGTCAATATCCTCTTTGACCTGGTCAACATTAAACTTGGCAAAAAGATACTGGCGGTCCTGGACGGGGAAGCGTTGGTCCAATTGGTCAATAGCTCCAACTTCAACGATGCCTTCTTTGATGACAAAATCCATGACATGCCCCCCGAAGGTATGGTCATCTGAGATAAAGTGAAGGTGATAGCCTGCTACACTGACCCCATGAAACATCTCTGGCGTCCAAAAACCAACAATGGTTCCTGTAACATTTTCTCGTGTAAATTCTGGCTGATGGGTCGCCACATCTGCAAATTTGGTTTCCGAGGTCGATTTGGGAATCATGCGCACATGCATTTTTGCAAAATCACCATGAATCTTAATCGAACGAAAAAGATTTTCACCATCGTAATAAGATTCAATGCGAGCCTCTAATTCCTCATCTGTCATTTCAAAGCGTTGCCGAAAAATCACTTCGGCCTGATGGGGAACAATGGCCGCATAGGGGACAGTCGCATCTGGAGATACTTCCACAATCTCTGGCTCCTCTCCTGACCCCTTAGCTTGATAGGCCTTGCCATCTAAGACAATCAATTCGCCATCGATTGAGTCCAAGGTCCCAATTCCTAAATCTCCGTGCTCTAGTAATTCTTTAATGGTAAAGGATCCCCCATAGAGACCTGCCATCAAAGCCCCCAAGGTATTGTATTGAAACAATTTCACCGGTTCCATTTTTTCTCCCTCATTCATCTTGTCTTCTTTTTAGCCCTTCCAGTATACCATATTCTCAAGAACAATAACAGAAAGACTGATTAAAAAAGAGCGGGCCAGAACAAATATACATACTTGTTCCTAGTCCCACTCCCACAAGAGCCAAACTCTTATTCTTCTAGCAAGCTCTCATAGAAAGCTTGCATTTGCCCATCATCTGGCACTAGCTGCAAATAGCCTTCTGCCACTTCTCGGGCTTTTGCAATATCCCCCAACTCTCTTAAGAGGAAACTATAGCTTTCTAAGAACTCTGGATTTTCTTTCAAATCTGGGTAGAGCTCTTCATAGATTGGATCTGCTTTTTCAACCTCTTCGAGTGCTACCAAGGCACGAGCGATATTCCAGCGGGTGACCACATTCTCCACTTCCACATCTTGCCATTCAAGGACGTCTTCATAGCGTTCCTGTTCCAAATAAAGGGTTGTTAGGCGAAGGGCGATATCTTCGAGGTCCTCAGCCACTTCTTTGGCTTCTAACAGATAGTTTTCTGCCTTTCTGGCTGGTGCAACTCGTAGGCCAACTGGGAAGCTAGAAGGAGGAGGTAGGCGTCAAAAGGATTCTTTTGGATCCCCTGCTCTGCTATCGCTAGCGCTGTTTCTCGGTCATTCTCAGCTTGTAGAGCCAAGGCATAGCCGTATTCATACCCTTCAAAGTCTGGTGACAATGTATCGATCTGCTTGAAGTAGATCAGCGCCCGTTGATACTCTTCTCGGTCATAGAGAAGGGTTGCCAATTCAAAGGCAATCTGGTCATCAAACTCGATTTCTAAGGCCTTTTCTAAAAACTCAATGGCAGCCTCAAATCGACCCAGATTCGCATAGGCATAGCCAATCCGCTGATAGGTGGAAATGCCTGTTTCTTCTAAAATGAGACGGTTGTCTAACTGAGCATACTCTTGAATGGCTTCTTGGTAATTTTCGAGTTCCAGATCAATCTCTGCCAAGCCTAGTTGAATAATAGGGTCATCTGAAAGGCTTGCAGCTTCCATCAGCTTTTCCCGAGCCACATCTGCCAAGCCCTCACTTTGATAGAGGTCTGCCTTGACCAAGAGACTGGCTAAATACCATTCCGAACTTTCAGGGATTTCTTCCAAATAAGCAAAGGCTTCTTCCATTAGACCATCCTCGGCTACAATGGTCGCTAGACTCAGATAGACCTCTGGATAATCATCTCTCAGATGCAAGTAAGTTTGCTTGGCTTCAGGATAAAAACCAATACTTTCAAAATACTGGCCCAATTCTAACAAGGTTGCTGGATCGTCTTCTAGCAAAGCCTTTTCCAAATAAGCCGGCAAGCGATCTAACTCTTGTTTCTCAATTGCTTCTAGAATTTTTTGACTATTCTTCACGTTGAATTTCCTCAATTTCGTCCTTTTCGTACAAGCCACTGACATCTTTGTACCACTCAAATAGAGCACTGATGACAACTTTAGCTGAAGCGTAAACTGGGATTCCTAAGAAGACTCCCCAGATTCCAAACATAGAACCTGAAGTAATCAATACAAACAGAATCGTAATTGGGTGGATATTGAGCTGACTACCCAAGACAAGTGGGGAAACGAAACGTCCCTCAATGGTTTGCTCAACAATAAAGACAATAACGACTTTGACAAACATCTCTGGTCCTGCCACCAAGCCCAAGACTAAGGCTGGAAGCATAGCCAAGAAACTACCCAAGTAAGGAATCAAGTTCAGAAAACCAGCGGTTACACCAAGAGTCACCCCGTAACGAAGCCCAATAATCTTAAACAAAAGAATGAACATCAAAGCTACGATGATAGCAACGGTGATCTGGCCTCTGACATAATTGGCTAATTGTGTATTGACATCAGACAGTACCTTGCCTGCTGATTCACGAATCTTGGTTGGTAAGAAGCGAATGATCTGCCCTTCAGGTTCTTTCCATCTCTCAAGAGATAGAAAACTATGAAGGGCATAATAATTAAAGCCACAATAACTTGAGAGGCAACACTAATCAGATTGCTGACCCAGTTGACTGCACGGGCTGAAAATGAGCTAGCCCAGCTGGTGATGTTTTGTGACAATTGGCTGGTCCATTCATCTAGTTGGGGCTTGATTTCAGGAGCCACTTTGTTATCTAAGATATCATCAATGGTCATGTTGGCCTTTTCCAAGTAGTCTGGTAGATTATGCATGAAGCTAAGAACCTGACGCTGGATAGCTGGAATAGCGACGGCCAACCCCCATAATATGAGAATCGCAATCAAGAAAAAGACGATGGAAATCGCAATAATCCTCTTAACCCGGTGCCTTTCTAAAAAGTCGACGATTGGATTCAACAAATAATAGAGTAGACCAGAAATAATGACTGGTAGCATAACAGCTGCTCCAAACTCTAACAGGGGTGTAAAAATAAAGCTAATCTTACTGAGGACTAGAATATTCAAGCCCATTAGCAAAGCTACTAGGAAAACAGTAATGGCTTTATTATCTAAAAACCATTTAAAAAACCAAGATAAACTAAAATCTTTTTCTTTTTGTTCCACGGGAATCTCCTTCGTTTTCAATCTGTTTTTATTTTAGCATTTTTACTCCATAATTTCACGATAAAGCTGAACGTGAACTGGTTTTTGTTCCTAACCTACTCAATCCTTCATCTTATCGTTTTCCATCCCCTTCTTTTCTGATATAATGGAGCTATCAACAAAGTCGAGGTGCATGTGATGCAAGATATTTATTTCGGAACCTATACCAAACGAGAGTCAAAAGGAATTTATAAAGCTTCTTTCGATGAATCGACTGGTCAACTTAGTGACTTGCAACTAGTCGCTCAAGAACCAAACCCAACCTATCTCGCTCTTTCGAAAGCTGGGTTTTTGTACAGTGTTGGGGCAGACCAAGGCCGGGGTGGAATCGCTAGCTTTAGTCCTGACCACCAATTAATCAATCATGTGGTTGAGGAAGGGGCGCCCCTCTGCTATGTATCTGTTGATGAGGCGCGTGGTTTAGTCTATGGAGCCAACTACCACAAGGGACAAGTGCTTTCTTATCGCATCCATGATGATGGCCATTTAACCTTCGTCGATCAAGCCACTCATCACGGTTCTGGGCCTCACGAAAATCAGACCAGCCCCCATGTTCACTATGCAGATCTTACTCCCGATAAGCTGCTCATCACTTGTGATTTAGGCACCGATCAAGTAGTAGTCTACCAGGTCAATGAACTTGGGAAACTGACTCAAGCTCAAACCTACCAAACAAGTCCTGGTGCTGGTCCGCGTCATATCATTTTCCATTCTCATTACAAGACTGCCTACTCATTAACGAATTAAATGCCACCATCGATGTCCTTTTCTATGATGGACTTGGCTACTTTGAACATTTCCAAACCATCTCAACTCTACCAGAAGATTATGAAGGTCAAAAATGGGCTGCTGCTATTCGTCTGTCAGATGACGGGAAATTCCTCTATGCCTCTAATCGTGCCCATAATTCTATTGCAGTCTATGAAATCTTGGCAGATGGTAGCCTAGTGCTTCTTGAAATCGTTCCAACCAATGGTCTCAATCCGCGTGATTTCATTCTTAGCCCAGATCAAGAATATCTCATTGCGGTCCATCAAGATTCAGACAATGCCACTGTTTTTAAACGCGACAAAGAAACTGGTCGATTGACTGAATTGAGCCATGATTTCTACGTACCAGAGGCGGTTTGTGTGCTCTTCAACTAACAATCAAAACACTTGCTAGTATGGTTGAAAAATGATTAAATAGTGATAAAATAAATAGTTTATAGGAGAAACCTCATGAACCCAATGGATTTGTTTAACCAAGTCAAAGAAATGATCGAAAAGAAAGATTTCGATGCTGCTAAAAAATTTATCGATGACAACAAGGATAACCTTGGTGACTACTTAGAACAAGCGAAAGCTCTTGTTGCTGGAAACGATCTAGTCAGTGGTGCTGTAGATAAAATTAAAGGTTTATTCTAATGACTAAACTCCTCAACTACTTGGTTGAGGAGTTTTTGTTATCCTCAACCAAAAAAAGATCCTTGAGAAAACTCAAGGATCTTTTTAGTCTAGTCAACTAGATTATTTTTTCAAGTTGTAGAATGATTTCAATCCACGGTATTCAGCTACTTCACCAAGTTGATCTTCGATGCGAAGCAATTGGTTGTATTTAGCGATACGGTCAGTACGTGAAAGTGAACCAGTCTTGATTTGACCTGCGTTTGTTGCAACTGCGATGTCAGCGATTGTTGAATCTTCAGTTTCACCTGAACGGTGTGATACAACAGCAGTGTAACCAGCTTCTTTAGCCATTTCGATAGCTTCGAAAGTTTCAGTAAGAGTACCGATTTGGTTAACTTTGATAAGGATTGAGTTAGCAGCACCTTCTTGGATACCACGTGCAAGGTAGTCAGTGTTTGTTACGAAGAAGTCGTCACCAACCAATTGAACTTTCTTACCAAGACGTTCAGTAAGAGCTTTCCAACCTTCCCAGTCGTTTTCATCCATACCATCTTCGATAGTGATGATTGGGTATTTGTTAACCAATTCTTCAAGGTAGTCGATTTGTTCTGCAGATGTACGAACAGCAGCTCCTTCACCTTCGAATTTAGTATAGTCGTAAACTTTACGTTCTTTATCGTAGAATTCTGATGATGCACAGTCAAATCCGATGAATACGTCTTTACCTGGTACATATCCTGCAGCTTCGATCGCAGCAAGGATAGTTTCAACACCATCTTCAGTTCCTTCGAAACGAGGAGCGAATCCACCTTCGTCACCTACGGCAGTTTCCAAACCACGTGATTTAAGGATTTTCTTAAGAGCGTGGAAGATTTCAGCACCGTAGCGAAGAGCTTCTTTAAATGTAGGTGCACCAACTGGCAAGATCATGAATTCTTGGAAAGCGATTGGAGCATCTGAGTGAGATCCACCATTGATGATGTTCATCATTGGAGTTGGAAGAACTTTAGTGTTGAATCCACCAAGGTAGCTGTAAAGTGGGATTTCAAGGTAGTCAGCAGCAGCACGAGCTACAGCGATAGACACACCAAGGATTGCGTTTGCACCCAATTTACCTTTATTAGGAGTTCCGTCAAGAGCGATCATTGCACGGTCAATAGCTTGTTGATCACGTACATCGTAACCGATGATTGCTTCAGCAATAATGTTGTTCACATTGTCAACCGCTTTTTGAGTTCCAAGACCACCGTAACGAGACTTGTCGCCATCACGAAGTTCAACTGCTTCGTGTTCACCAGTAGAAGCTCCAGATGGAACCATACCACGTCCAAAAGCACCTGATTCAGTATAAACTTCTACTTCAAGTGTTGGGTTACCGCGTGAGTCTAGGACTTCGCGAGCGTAAACATCAGTAATAATTGACATTTTCTACTCTCCTTATTGAGTTAAATTTTTTTACACCTCTATCATACCGCAATTACCCTATTTTTTCAAGAAAAAACAGGGGTTTGCCGGAAGAAAACGATTCCATTTTCACTTTTTTGTGAGAAAACTCTCAAATTTGCTCCTATCTTCCTTAGAGGAAATATGATATACTTCTATTATGGAAGATATTAATAAACTAATCACACAAAAAGCATCTGGTGCTAATCGTCTCAAACCAGATGAACAAAAAAAGTTTTTAGAGACTTACCAAGAACGGGTTGTCGCTTACTCAAGTATTGCAGATGCCCATTCACGGGAACTTGAAAAAGAAATGGGGAACATTTTGACCTCTTTATTAGAGGAATACCAACCGCTTTTTCTCAAAATTTCTCCTAATATTGACGAAGGAAAACAGGTCTTCTATCTAAAGGTTGCTCAAACGAATGGTATCGTGGCGACGATTGTTTCAGAAGAATGCAGTGGTTCTCCCTATGGTCTCATCCTCCACACAGATCATGCCCTTGAAATAGAAGCAAAAAATCTTGTCAGCATGATCCCAGAAGCACCCTCTACATCCAGAAAGGTTGAGAAAAAAGGTTCCTTATGGTCTCGTATTTTTAAATAAATTCGGCCCTTGAAAAAGCTTGAGATTTTTGTCTCAAGCTTTTTTTTTACATTATTTCTTAGCTATAAGTTTAAAGTAAGAAGCCTAGCTATATTTTTTGAACTTTCAACAAGTTGCTCGAAAGATGTTTGTTGGAGCTCCTGCCAGCTCATCAATCTTTGGAGGGCAGAAAAGGTTGCTGCAATTCCGTAGGAGGTCAGATCAGGAAGGTCTCCTCCTAAACTTCCACAAATAGCAACTACTGGTACCCCCCCTTTGACCCTTCTAGCGACTCCTATTGGGGCTTTTCCAGCGAGAGATTGGGCATCCATTTTCCCCTCTCCTACAATGACCAGGCTTGCATCTTTTACTCGCTGATCAAAGTCGATGAGATCGAGACAGGTATCAATTCCTGAAGCAATTTCTCCTTTTGCAAAGGCGACCAAAGCAGCTCCTAATCCGCCTCCTGCTCCTCCTCCTTCCAAATGAACTAACTCAGGATTCACGAGTTGGTAAAAGGACTGCATGGCCTGATCCACTTCTTCTAGTTTACTCAAATCGAGTCCCTTTTGAGGAGCAAAAATTTTAGTTGCTCCTTGAGGACCACACAAAGGATTAGTCACATCAGTTAAAATATGCACCCTCGTTTGATCAAAAGAAACACCATTTTTTTCTTTTACAAAAGAAGTTACTTTTCCTAAATCTTTCCCCATTGGATTTTCAAGTAACTTTTCATGATGATAGAAAGAATAGCCTAGAGCTGTAGCCATGCCAATGCCTCCATCATTGCAAGCTGTACCACCTACACCAATATAAATATCCTTCATTCCAATCCCCAACAAATGAGCAAGAACTTGCCCAAGGCCCTTAGTCGAAATCAGGAGGGGGATTCCGTTTTTCTTGAGGAACCAAAGATAGACCAACCAGATCAGCTGTTTCTATCAAGGCACTAGTCCCCTTCACCAAATAAGGGTAGGAAATAGCCTCACCGAAGGGGCCCTCCACATCAACAGTTGCCCACGTTCCTTTAATAGATTCCTGAATAGCTATCATGGTTCCCTCGCCTCCATCCCCAATAGGCATGATCTCATAGGAAGCTTGAGGAAGGATGCTTTCAAAACCTTTTTTGATAGCTCTAGCGACTTGGCTTGCTGCTAGGGTTTCTTTATAGGAATCTGGTGCTATGACAATCTTCATTATTTTTTTCTTTACAGGGGGCATTTCTTTCATCTCCAATTCATTTGCTAGTTTAATTTTATTTCATCCTATAAAAAAACATCCAGGACTCTCCTGGATGTTTTGATTTAGAATCGAATAGATTCTCGTGTTTTTTCATAGGATGTAACGAAACGTTCTGTCACACCTGGTTCAATTAGTTCAAGCGCGTCAGAGATGACTTTGAATGAAGCTGGGTAATCGTATTCTCTTTCAAAGATATACAAGGCCTCATCGAAAGCAGCTTGCACATGGTCATCAAATGAACGGTAGCGATTTGAGTACTGGAGCAATTGCTCAGTCAAGGTCGCATTTTGTACCAATCGATAGGTTTCCTCTTCAAGCTCAGTCATATCGTTTGTCAAAATGTCCAGGAGACGATTAGCATTTTCGATATTGACACGATCACTCTCCAATTCAGATAATAAAGCTTCTGTATTATCACTTGCTGTAAAGAAAATAGTTAGGAAGGATTGAGGAATTCCTGGTAGATTCCGTTTATCCATATAGCGTTTAATCCCATGTAAGCGATTGGCATAAATATTTACCTTTTGACGAGCATTAGCATCGTCTTTCTCAATTTTAGAGAAGGTTTCGCTAAGGGCTACTTGGTCATCTTCAATTTCTTTCAGACGTTCTTCAATCGCTTCTAATTCTTCTTGAAGAATAGAATAGGCTTTTTGAGTTTCTGATGTATCCTTCAATGCATCTTCTACAACCAGCTCTTGAGCTGTTAATTCAGCTTCTAATTCTTTCAAATGGTGGTCGTTCAGGTCTTTGCTAACAAAGGTCTTACTCAAACGTTCTACCTCAGCTGCTAAGTTGGCATTGTTCTCTTTGGCGTGGGCAAGATAACCTGGCAAGGCTTTGACCAATTTATCAACCACTTTGCGTGATTCAATTTCTCGTGTAAAAATATCATACAAAGCATTGATTTCTTCTTGGATTTGCTCATTTTCATAAATGGCATTATCCAATTCGAGAGATGCTACATTTGAAAGGTTATCTCTAAGAGAAGCATGTAATTGCTGGAAGCGTGCTTCCAAATCTGTCTCTGTAAAATGATATCCCGATTCTAAGAGCTTGCGGTGACCAGATTCCAAATCGTCTAATTGATCCGGAAGAGTTTTCTGAACGGCTGTTACAATTGCAGGCACCTTTTCAACGATATGAGTCAAGGCCACGATATGATTTTCAGCGGTATCGAGAATTTCAGCCGCTTCCACTGGATCTCCAGAAGAGTTCAACGTTACGAATTGAGAAAATTCTACTTGAATATTTTCAGATTGTTTTTTTCAATCTCTGGGAGAGCAGGTCCGTATGCATCGACGTCAGAAGCTACTTGCTTTTTGCAAATTTTTCAAACATGTCCAAGGCATGGACCACACGTCCACTATTCTTTTCTTCTTGTTCTTTTTAGCTCTGCCAAAGCTTGACGGATAGCTTTGATATCTTCGTCAATCAACTCAATTTGACTCTCAATACTTCTGATGGCTTGCTTTGCTTTTTAAAAATCGGAATGAATTATTGTAGCCTTCTGCTTCAAAGAGATTGTTCTCAATATCTGCAAATGAGTTAAGGGAAAGATCAACCCATTTTTTTGATTCCATTCGCGAAATGCTACTTGACTTTGTCCAATCAAGTGCATGTTCTTAACAGCTTCAACTTCATCATTAACTGGAAGATTATACAGTTGTTCTTTTCTTTCCTCCAGTGCTTGCCAGTAAGGCTTCATTGCGCTTTCTCAATAACACTGCCACAAAGTATCCTACAACTAGTACGAAACCTATGAAAATGATGAGAATAATTAGTCCACTAGACATATAAAAAAACTCCTTCATTGTATTACTTGAAAGTAATCGTAGTTATTATATCATAAAAAAATTCGAATAATAGGCAAAATATGGCTGAATTTTTATACATCCAGTGTACTATATTCGGCATTTTCTTCGATAAATTCTCGACGAGGTTCAACTTTGTCCCCCATCAACATGTCAAAGATCTTATCTGCTTCTGCTGCATCATCGACTGACACTCGGGCCATCAAGCGATGCTCTGGATTCATAGTGGTTTCCCACAATTGGTGATCATCCATCTCTCCCAACCCTTTGTAACGCTGAATGGTTGGTTTTGACCGGCCTTCAGAATAGCGCTCCAAGGCCGCTGCCAATTCCACTTCCTGGTTGGCACCTGGTTGAATATACTCTTTGATTTCACTGCCGACCTTCACTCCATAAATTGGTGGTTGAGCAATGTAGACATAACCAGCCTCCAAGACTGGTTTCATATAGCGATAGATCAAGGTCAATAGGAGGGTTCGAATATGGGCTCCATCGACATCGGCATCCGTCATCAAGACCAATTTTTGATAACGAGCTTTTGATACGTCGAATTCGGCACCAAAGCCTGTTCCCATAGCTGTAAAGAGGCTACGAATCTCTTCATTGGCCAAAATCTTATCCATACTAGCTTTTTCCACATTGAGGATTTTCCCTCGAATCGGCAAAATCGCTTGAAACTCCCGGTTCCGTCCTGATTTAGCAGATCCTCCGGCAGAGTCTCCTTCGACGATGAAGAGTTCCGTTTCAGCTGGATTATTGGATGAACAATCCGCTAATTTCCCTGGAAGGTTTGAAATTTCTAATCCAGACTTTTTACGGGTCACTTCACGGGCTCTTTTAGCAGCGACACGCGCTTTGGCAGCCAAAATTCCCTTTTCAACAATTTTCTTCGCAATCTGCGGATTTTCTAACAAGAAATCAGAAAAAGCATCACTGAACAAGCGGTTGGTAATCTTTACCACTTCAGAGTTCCCAAGTTTAGTCTTGGTTTGACCTTCGAACTGAGGATTTGGATGCTTGACAGAAATAACTGCTGTCAACCCTTCCCGCACATCTTCACCTGTGAGATTTTCTTCATTGTCCTTAAGAAGTTTATTCTTACGAGCATAGTCATTGATGACACGGGTTAGGGCTGTACGGAATCCTTGCTCATGAGTCCCCCCTTCATGGGTGTGGATATTATTAGCAAAGCTCATGACTGTTTCATGATAGCCAGTTGTGTATTGCATGGCAACTTCAACTGTGATATCTTCCATTTCCCCATCTGTATAAATAGGAGTTTCAAAGATGACATCCTTGTTTTCGTTGATATATTCGACATAACTTGCAATTCCACCTTCATAGTGGTAGTCCTTGGTTTGTTCCTGACCTTCTCGTTTATCCGTAATCGAGATGCGCAAGCCACGATTCAGGAAGGCTAATTCTTGAATCCGTTTGTTCAACTTGTCAAAGTCAAATTCAGTGGTTTCTGTGAAAATCTCTGGATCCGGAGTAAAGTGAACAGTTGTCCCAGTGCGGTCTGTTTCACCAATCACTTCAAGATCTGCAACAACTTGCCCCCGTTTGTATTCTTGGTAATGAATTTGCCCATTCTTATGCACTCGCACATCTAACTGAGTGGAGAGGGCATTTACAACAGACGACCCAACTCCGTGGAGTCCTCCAGATACCTTGTATCCACCACCGCCAAATTTTCCTCCAGCGTGGAGAATGGTAAAGACGGTTTCTACAGCCGGACGTCCAGTTTTTTCTTGGATATCCACGGGGATTCCACGTCCATCATCAACAACCGTAATCGAGTTATCCGCTTCGATAAAGACTTGGATATGACTGGCAAAACCAGCAAGGGCTTCATCAATCGAATTATCGACGATTTCCCACACTAAATGGTGAAGTCCTTCTTTGGAAGTGGATCCAATGTACATTCCTGGACGCATCCGGACGGCTTCTAAACCTTCTAAAACTTGAATCTGACTAGCATCATATTCTTGACCAGCCATTTCTTGCTTCAATTCTTCTGTCATTCTTTCCCTTTTCTAATTAAAAATATAGTTTGTCAATTGATCCATGGAATCAAACAAGTAGGTCGCCATCCCCGCTCTTTGGCCAGCCTCGATATCAAGCAGACGGTCTCCAATCACTAAGCCACTTTCTATGGCGTACTTATTTTTTAAATACAACATAGAGGTTGGATCTGGCTTACGAGGAAAACCGTCATCAGCTGTCACAACTTCCGTAAAATAGTGACTGATTCCGGTCTGTTCCAAGATCATCACCACATGATGATCACGGTGCGAAACCAAAAAATGGCGGGCTCCTGCCTTGGTCAGGCGGTCCAATAATTCCTCAGTTCCTTCAAATAAGCATGGTCTTTCAAGGGCTTCTTTTTCCCTTTTCTTATACTCCAGCAAAAAATCAGGAAGATCTGGGGCAAACTGTTGAACTGCATAATCAGTAGAAACTTTTAAAGCTGCATAAACGGAATCATGATCAGCCTGCTTTTGGAAAAACTGTAAGGTCGCTACAAAAGCTTTTGTAGAAGTCTCATAATTGTCCAATAAAGTCCCACCAAGATCCCATATAAAATCATGATAATCCATAGCTTTTATTATACCATATTTTGGAAAAAATAGCTTGTAAATCCCATATTTTCACGGTTTTTTCCTACACTCTACTGACTAATTTTTCCTTGTTTATTCCTTTTTATCTCATAGACAAATTAAACGCAAAAAAACAAAAAAAGGTAGAGTTCTTTCTACCTTCTTATTTTACTATTTTACCCCATTAAGGAGCTTCCATCCCGAAGACATCCTGATAAAGCATACCTTCTCGGAGTTTGCTAGCATCTCCTCCGAACTGGTTAACAAGAGCATAGGCAAAGGCAAGAGCTGTAGCCGGCCCTCTACTGGTCAAGATCCGGCCATCTTGAACCACTGCTTTTTTCAGATAGTTTCCATTCCCAATCTCCTGTTCAAAGCCATCGTAACAGGTGAAGTTTTTCCCCTCAAGCAGACCAGCTTGATCGAATACAATCGGCGCAGCACAGATAGCTGCCAAGATCTTCCCTTCTATCCTTGCCTCTTTCAATTCTTGAATGAGGCCATCATGGTCACGAAGGTTGGCTGCTCCTGGCATCCCCCCTGGAAGGACAATCCCGTCAAAATCTGCTAAAGAGCCTGACCAGACCTGGTCAGACTTGACAGTGATTCCATGAGAGCCAATCACTTCTTGTTCAAAGCCAATCATTTGACAGTCAATCTCCGCTCTACGCAAGACATCCACTACTGTTAAGGCTTCAATTTCTTCAAATCCATCTGCTAACAATACAGCTACTTTGACCATTTATATCATTCCTTTCTCTTGGAGGCGACTCAATTGCTTTGACGTAGAAGGCGCCCCTCTTTTTTTCGTTCTTCAGCTACTCGATTCTGGTGGCTCATGGATAACAACAAGCCAATCCCAATTAAGTTACTGATAATAGCGGATCCACCTTGAGAAATAAAGGGTAGTGGAATACCAGTTAGAGGGAGAATACCAGTAACAGCTCCAATATTTTCAAAAATATGGAAAACCAACATCATAATAAAACCTGTAGAAATATAGGTATAAAATTGATTATTGGATTTCAAGGTAATCCGCAACATTTTGTAAACTAAAAACATATAAAGCACGAGAAGTACAGTTGAACCGATAAAACCAAAATCTTCTCCGATTACTGTGAAAATCATATCGCTCTCTCTAACAGGAATTAAGAGATTAGATACATTGAATCCTTGTCCAAAAATCCCCCCGCTTGCAACAGCTAATTGACCTTGAGCCTGCTGGAAGGTCATGGTCTGAGCATAGTCAAAAGGATTTAACCAAGCCAAGATCCGATTCATTTGGTAGGTTGGCATTCCTAATTGTTGGTGTAAGAAGGCTCGACCACCATCAGATAGAAAGACCGCTAAAAAGAGGGCGATTGCTCCTGCCAAAGATAGAAAGACTGGCAGGATGATTTTCCAAGAAACGCCCGAGATGAGGATCAATCCAGAAAAGATAGCAATAAAGACCAAAGAAGTTCCTAAGTCATGCTGAAAGGTCAAGAGAATCAGGATTGGTAAGGTATAAGCAAAGACTTGTGAAATCAGATAGCAATCACTCTTCAAGGTTCGATCCATTTCTCTATTTTTCCGTAAAAAGTGGACAATGGAACGAGAAACCATTAAAATATAGGATATTTTCATAAATTCAGATGGTTGGAAGAGACTGATTCCCTTATAAGCCACCCAGTTTTTTGAACCTGTAGAAGCTACCAAATTTGGATTATAAAAATAAAGTGGTAAGACCATTAAAATCAGGCCTAGCACATATAAATAAGGAGTTGTTTTCCATAAAAACTCCGTGTTAAATAGCATGACAATAAAGCTGATCATACAGCCCAGAACAATCCAGGCAATCTGTTGCCCTAAAATGGGCCAGACTAAATCCGGATAATCATGGTAGACAGCACTATAAACTGCAAGAACCCCAATCACCAATAGTAAAAACACTGTGATAATCAGGGGAATATCTCCTCTAAGTTTGAAAGACTGACGTCTCTTCATTCCATCCCCCTTTGTTGATATCATTTAAATTCCTAAAAAGTATTGAATCAGCAAGCTCGCCACTGATACACAGCCCCAAGCAACTACTCCAATGAGGAGAGGGGCCACTCCTTGTTTACGAAAGGCATCTACTGAAACTTGACTTCCAATCCCCACCAAAGCCATGGCCATCAAAAACTGTGACAAAAACTTGCAGATGGGAAGAAGGAAGGCTGGAACCCACCCCAATGAAGCGAGTAAGGAAGCCAGCATAAAATAAAGGATAAACCAAGGTACTACTTTGGCAAGATTTACTTTCTTCCCGTTTTTATCTTCTTTTGAATGTTTTAAAAGCTTCAAACCCATCATACCAAAACAGATAGGAATAATCATCAAAGCTCTGGTAAGTTTCACTACTGTTGCAATTTCTCCTGCTACTTTGCTATACGAAAACGCTGCTGCAACTACTGAGGAAGTATCATTGATTGCAGTACCTGCCCAAACTCCAAACTGATTATCAGTCATTGATAATAGGTGCCCAAAGAAGGGGAAGATAAAGACTGCTAGGATATTGAAGAAAAAAATTGTCGAAAGTGACAAGGCCATATCCTCTTCATCAGCTTCTAAAATTGGAGAAGCTGCTGCAATAGCAGAACCACCACAGATGGCTGTACCCATTCCTACTAAGGCAGTCAGAATCTTCGGTGCTTTAAGAGATAGCCCATCGCAAAAGCTGCTAGGAAAGCAACACTAATGGTTGGTAAACTGATCAGTAAGGAAGACAAACCTAACTGTGTAACTTTTTGAAAGGACAGAGTAAACCCCATCAAAATAATGGAATACTGTAAGAGATTCTTTCCCGAATAAGACAAGCCCAGCCGGCTACTTTGAGGTAATCGCTGACTAGCATTTAAAACGATGCCACTTAAAATAGCAAACAAACTGGATCCGAGTAAAGGAAAGGCCTTCCCTAATAAAATAGAGACTCCCGCACCAATTGCTGCAAGCATTAACCCTTTACTAAACTTATTCATCTGTTGTTTTTGACTCATTCTCTCCTCCTAAACTGATCTAGCGTCTCCATCACTTCGTCCCTGCTCACAATCGTTAAAGGAGCTATTTTTTTCAGACTCGTCTGAATTTGAGGGCCATATTGTCGGTTTAGCAATCGTTGGTCTAATAAGATCACTATTGACTCTTGTTCGGCAAACCGATTGGAGCGCCCCAGAGCTTGTTTCATTCGTAAAATTGCCAAAGGCAGACTGTAATCATAAAATGGATTTTTACCTTCTAAGCGTATTCTTTGGTTAATCTTTTGTACTAGAAAATCACTGGGATTGTCGAAAGGGATCCGAGGAATGACTTGGATGAGCTGGCATTGCTGGGCAAAATCTACACCTTCCCAAAAACTTCCTGATCCCAATATAACACTCGTTTCTCCTCTATCAAAACGGCGTTTGATATTGGTTGCATCTCCATTTTTATATTGAGCTAGATGAGGAACTAGCATCTGCTGAGAGGTCGCTAATAATAATTCCTTAGAAGTGAACAAGATAAATACAGGCAAATCAAAAGAGGCCAATTCATCTATATATGAGGCTAATTCACTAGCTAATTCCTCTTGACTGAGATTCGTCAGATCAGGAAAATCCCTATTAATGAAAATCTTTTGACCTTGATGAAAATTGATTTCTGTCCCTAAAAATTGATAATTTGTCACGCCTAAAATGGCAGCTAGGTTGACCTTGCGACTAATTGCTAAGGTAGCTGAGACCATCAAGACCCGAGTACTCTCAGGTATAAAATCTTGGATGGAAACCAAGGTGTCCCTGCCAGAATGGAGTCGCAAAACTTGGTGACTCTCTTCTTGAATTCGATCCAGCCAGAAAACCTGATAGCGAGAATTAAAGAGCTCCTTTAATGATGACAGTTTAGGAACATCTAATTCGAATAAATCCTGTCGAATCTTTTGCACTTGTTCTCCATCTAATTCTAACTTTCTTCCACCATCATCGAGTCTCTTGACCAAAGCATTTAGTTCAAACTGAAGACTTTCTAAAATACGACGCTTCAGTAATGATTTTTCTGTCTCAATCTCACGCTGGAGCTCAACCATACAATCCGCCATGGATAGAGAAGCTCTCGAAAATTGTTCTAAAGAAAAATACAATTTTTGCGCTTCATCCACAACCAAGACTCGATTTTCAACGAGCGACGGATCATCCTCTAACCGTGTTAATAGGTAGGCATGGTTGGTTAGCAAAACTCGACTCGATTTTGCATATTCTTGCCCTTTTCTCCAAAAGTCCTCCCTATAAAATAAGGACTTTTTAGACAGATTCCCATCATGACGAATGCGATGAACAAAATTAGCATATCGATGGAGTTGGCCCACTTCATTCAAGTCCCCTGTTTGCGTTTGGGTTAACCAAACCAAAAGTTGCATCTTGAAACGGTTGAGCAAACGATTTTCTTCTAGTTCATGTAAGGTCTGATAAAAGGCATCTAATTTTAGATAATTTTGAGGACTTTTCATACTATGAAAAGAAATCTGAAAGGTTTCTTTAATGAGTTGGGCTTCTTTTTCCATAATTTGGTCTTGCAAGACCTTGGTAGGAACACTCACCACAATTTTATCCTGAGTCTGTGCCAACAAGGGGAGCAAGTAACCAAATGTTTTCCCAATGCCTGTCGGAGCCTCGATAAAAGTCGTCACATCCAGAGGAGCTTCCAAACTCCGTTCAATAAACTGCGCAAATTCTAACTGATGGGGCCGAGGCTCCATCTCCATCAATTGCAAATTAATCGCGAATTGTTTAGACAGACTCTTGCTTTTTCCTACTCCACTTGTTTGACGAAGAAATATTCCGTGACATGAGTTCACATCCGGATCTGAATAATTCGAAGTATCTTCAAAGGCATCTTCGATGAGGATTCGGGATTCGTAGATTAAATTATCCGATAAGGCCAGAAGGGTTTCTACCAATTCAGTTGGTAAGGAAGCAATCTTCTCCCGTAGTGTAAGAAAGAGTTGAGCCGTTGCTTGGGCATCTGAGATGGCAGAATGGGCATGATCTAAAGGAATCGCCAATTCTTCACACAGACTACTTAAATTGTACCGTTCTAGTGTCGGGAAAGACCTGAGCTAACTCTACCGTATCAATCCTTGGCGTCATCAACTCAAATCCTTCCCAGAACAAGGATTCAGCAAGAAGGTTGGCATCAAATTTAACATTATGGGCTACAAAAACAGCATCTTCCACTAGTTCATAGACCTCTCTAGCAACTTGTGAAAAATCAGGAGCCTTTCTTAATTGGCGGTCTGTAATCCCAGTCAACTGGCAAATGTGATGGTCCAACTCCTCATGAGGATTCACATCCGTCTCATAAGTCTCTACAATCTGTCCATCCTCGATAATGACTATCCCAATTTGAATAATTTTTGCATTGCTGCTTGCACTGGTTGCTTCCAGGTCAACGACAGCATATTTTCTTTTAACATTCGTCGTCATAGCACTTAAAATTATATCACTTTCTGACTTGCTTTGCTCGCATTTTTATAAGGGAGAATCGATTCCTACGTCTTATTTTCCCATAAATGATGCAAAGCGAAAGAGAAGCAAGAGTTCAAGTCAGCTATTTTATTCTATTTTTGATAGACTTATAATGAAAGGAGCTCTTATGAAAATCCAACGTATTGTGAATCCTATTGCTTATGAAAATACTTATCTTATTGAAAATGACCAGCATCTTCTCGTCATCGATCCAGGTAGTGCCTGGTCTCAAATTCAAAACAGAATTGATCAGATTGCTAAGCCCGTATCGGCCATTCTCTTAACTCACACCCATTATGATCATATCCTGAGTTTAGAAAGAGTTCGAGAAGCTTACGGTCATCCTCCTGTTTATGTAGATGCCCATGAAGCAGATTGGCTTCAAAGTCCCGTAGACAACCTGTCCGGTTTGGATCGTCATTCTGATTTATTGAATGTTATTTGTCAACCAGCTGAACAACACTTTGATTATCAGCAAGAATATAATCTAGATAATTTCCACTTCTATGTCCTTCACACTCCGGGTCATTCGATTGGTGGCGTCTCTATCGTTTTTCCAGATGATCATTTCGTTTTAACTGGTGATGCCCTCTTTCGTGAGACTATTGGTCGGACAGACCTTCCAACAGGAAGTGGCCCTCAACTTCTTGAAAGTATTGAGACACAATTGCTCACTCTTCCATCCTCTTATACAGTTTACCCAGGACATGGGAATGACACCACCATCGGTCATGAAAAAATGTTTAATCCCTTTTTTCGGAATCGTTAAAAAAGGAAGTTCATCTGAACTTCCTTTTTTTATGTTCTTAAATCTTCAAGAAACGTCTCATTGAAATAGATGAGCCAATCGCTCCAATTAAAATACCGAGACCAAACAAACCACCGACCATAATTGGAACAAGAAGGTTTGGACTGTATAAGAACAATTTCTGATCTTGTAGGGTATTGTACATGGATTTGTAGACAATATTATAGACATAATAAAGCAAGAGAGCTGGTGGAATTGCACCAATCAAACCAATCCAGGCACCTTCCAAAAGGAATGGTGCACGAATATAGCCACTCTTCGCACCTACCAGACGCATAATCTTAATTTCTCTACTTCGTGAAATAATGGTAATCCGAATCGTATTAGAAATCAAGAAGACTGCAATAAACACAAGCAAGGCAGCTCCGATTAAGCCCCAGATCCGAATGAAATTCCCAAGAGCAAAGAGACGTTGAGTGTCAACTCCCCCATCTTTGACTTCAGACACCCCTTCAATTTTCTTAGCGGCTTTAGAAACCTCTTTCACATATTTAGGAGCCGTTGTCTCTACAAAATAAGCATCATAGAGAGGATTAGCATCCCCGTCAAAAATTTCCAGTTGTTACCGGCAGTCTTGATCAAGTTTTCATACTGTTCTTCCTTGCTGGAGAACTCAACTTTATCAACATTCTTCATGGCTGTCAATGCATTATAGACTTTCTTATAGTCCTCATTATCAACCATCTGGCCTTCTTTTTCGATCTGCTGGTTTTGATCTTGGATATCCTTACGCATATAGACAACAATCCGTACACTATTTTGAATATCATCTGATAGCTTGATCGTATTAGCAATGACTGAGGCAAAAATCGCTACAAGTCCAAGTGTAATCATCACCGAACTAACCGCAGCAATGGTCATCCAGCCATTCCGTTTTAAACTTTTAAATGATTCAATGAGATGGCGGAAAAATCTTCTAATCATCGTATCCGTACTCTCCTTCCGCTTCATCCCGTACAACACGGCCATTTTCAATGGCGATAACACGGTGACGAAGTGTATTTACAATTTGGCTATTATGAGTCGCCATCAAAACAGTGGTTCCTTGCAAATTAATTCGCTCTAATAGGTTCATAATTTCCCAAGAGTTATCTGGGTCCAAGTTCCCTGTTGGTTCGTCCGCAATCAATACTTTAGGATTGTTGACGATGGCACGCGCGATAGCGATCCGTTGTTGCTCACCACCTGAAAGCTCGTTTGGGAATGAACGAACCTTGTGTTTCAAACCAACAAGATCCAAAACTTCCATAACGCGTTTTTTAATGTTTCTACGACGCTCTCCAATTACTTCCATTGCGTAGGCAATATTTTCATAAACAGTCTTTTTAGGAAGCAATTTGTAGTCTTGGAAGACTACTCCAACGTTCCGACGCAACATCGGAATATCGCGTTTTTTGATTTTATCTAAATCAAAACCAGCAACTTTCAAGATTCCTTTTTCATGCTTCACCTCACGGTAAAGTAAGCGAATAAAGGTTGATTTACCTGCACCAGAAGGCCCTACAATATAGGCAAATTCTCCTGGTTCAATATGAACGGTCACTCCTCGAAGAGCTGTCGTTCCATTGTCATACTTTTTGACAACATCTTTCATTTCAATCATTGACATGTATTGAAAATTCCTTTCCACATTTTATATAGAAGGAGGACTTTAATTGAGACGCCATTTTAAATAGGCATCAATAAAGCCATCAATATCTCCGTCCATTACTTTATCAACTTGGGCTACTTCATAGCTTGTACGGTGGTCTTTCACCATGGTGTATGGAGTAAAGACGTAGGAGCGAATCTGACTTCCCCAGGTGATTTCTTTTTTATCACCCTTTAAGGAATCCACTTCAGCTGCCTTCTTTTCTTGCTCCAATTGATAAAGTTTTGCCTGCAACATTTTCATTGCACGGTCACGGTTTCCGTACTGAGTCCGGTCAACTGTCGAAGCAACCACAATCCCTGTCGGGATATGGGTCAAACGAACACCTGTTGAAACCTTGTTGACATTCTGTCCACCAGCTCCACCCGAACGGAAGGTATCCATCTTGATATCGTCATCTCGGACTTCTACTTCAATTGTATCATCCAATTCTGGCATGACTTCAACTGACGTGAAGGAAGTATGGCGACGTTTAGCTGAGTCAAATGGTGAGATCCGTACCAAACGATGAACTCCCATTTCAGATTTTAACAAGCCGTAAGCATGCGGTCCTTCGAAAGACAGCGTAACAGATTTAATCCCAGCCTCGTCTCCCGCCTGGTAGTCCAAGACTTCCACCTTGAAACCATGAGCATTTCCGAAGCGGGTATACATCCGAAGAAGCATATCTCCCCAGTCCTGAGCCTCAGTACCTCCAGATCCCGGATGGATTTCCAAGATTGCATTATTATTATCATAGGGTTCTGACAAGAGAAGCGTCATTTCATAACTGGTCATCATCTTATCCAACTCTATCAACTTCTCTTCTAGCTCTTCGTGAACGGATTCATCTTCTGAGAGAAACTCAAGAAGGATTTCGGATTCATCAAACAAGTCTGTCATTTGATGGAAATTCTCATAGGTTTGTTTCAACTCATTTAATTCCTGGGACGTTTTTTGTGCTGCAATATTATCATCCCAAAAATCAGGTTCTGTCATTTTGTTTTCCAAAATGGCAATTTCTTCTTCCAGACCCTCTAAGTCAAAGAGACCCCCTGAAAGAAGCTAATTTTTCACGATTTGCGTCAATTTTCTGACGGATTTCTGAAATATCCATAAGTACCTCTTTCTAAGTATCAGTCTATTATACCACAAACCCCATCATTTGCACATAGTAAGAGATAGTAGGAATCATTTGTCCACAAAAAATCGCATAAAACCAAGCTGTTGTCACCTCCTTTGTTACATAATTGTTAGATTTGTTACATGTTAGTTAACTTTCTTTTTCTTATCAACTTATGATACACTAGTGATATGACACGTATTGGTTTATGAGTGACCTGCACCTGGATTCCAATCAGTTTGGCGAGACCGAACGCATGCAACTCCATCAGGTCCTACAAGAAGAACAAATTGATCACCTTCATCTAGCTGGCGACATTTCCAATGACTTTAAGCAGATAAGTCTCCCCTTTATTAAGGGCCTCCAAAGACAGATCCCTGTCTCCTTTAACCTGGGTAATCACGATATGCTATCTCTTTCAGAAGCAGAAATCAAACAGTACGATTTTCAAGTCCAGACCTTTGGGGATAGCCATTTAGTCAGTCTTGCTGGTTGGTACGATTATAGCTTTGTCCCTGAAAAGAGCAAGGAGGCCCACCTGCGTACCAAAAATACTTTCTGGTTTGATCGAAGATTGGAACGTCCTTTCGATGATCCAACCATCACACAAGAAGTCCTCTCCCAATTGGATCAGGTCCTCGCTTCTTTAGATGGTAGAATCATCGTCGCTCTTCATTTTGTCCCCCACAAGGACTTTCTCATTAGCCACCCCTACTTTCAGAAATTCAATGCCTTCTTAGGCAGTCAGGCTTTTCATAATCTCTTTGTGAAGCATGAGGTAGCAGATGTAGTTTTCGGACACTTACATCATCGCCATCCTTCTAGAATCGTCGATGGCATCCACTATCACATGCGGCCTTTTGGCTATATTCGAGAATGGCAACTGACGGAAGACTTTTTCAAGGACTTTCCTCAATACAAGATTCCTCAAATGTATCGTCTTCATAAACGCTACAATGCAGTGAAAGACTTAGCTGAATTTCATCAATACAAAAGACAACATTTAGCAAGTGAATTTCGACAGGCTTTAACCATCCTTGATTGCTAAAAAGAAAAAGATTTCGACCCCATAAGGAGTCGAAATCTTTTTTCGTTAAAATTGCTTATGCTTCTGTTTCAAGGAGATTCTTTGCAACAAGGGCTGCTACGACACCACCAACGATTGGAGCAAGGATAAAAATCCAAATTTGTTGAAGGGCTGCACCACCTACAAAGAGAGCAGGAGCCAAGCTACGAGCTGGGTTAACTGAAAGACCTGTTATGTTCAAACCAACAAGAATAATCAAGGTCAAGCTCAAACCGATCACAAGACCAGCGATCTTCCCGTTTCCTTTAGAAGCTGATGTCACTGTCATGATGACCAAGATAAAGATAAAGGAAGCAATCACTTCAAACAAGAAACCGCCAAATGGAGTCACTCCTTTAGCCAAGGCATTTTCACCAAGACTAGCTGTTGACATACCTGAATTGGACAAAAGGAAGAAGACAGAAGCAGTCGCAATGAAAGCTCCCACTACTTGCGCTACAATGTAATTGACCAAGTCTTTTGAAGATAAGCGTTTGTTTACAAACATAGCAATGGAAACAGCTGGGTTCAAGTGAGCACCAGAAACAGTCCCAATGGAGTATGCTGCTGCAACAATGGACAAACCAAATGCCAAGGCAATTCCTAAATGACCGAGACCTTCAGTTCCATTTCCAAAAACAACTGCTCCAGTCCCGATAAAGACGAGCATAAATGTGCCGATTACTTCAGCAATAAACTTTTTCATAATCAAGTTTCCTTTCTTAAAACTGTTGTCTAGTTTATCAAAAATCAACTCTTGCCTCAAGAAATATGCCTAGTCATTTTCTGTCAGATAAAAAAGCCATCCGAAGATGACTTTTTATGCTTAAATCGCGTTTTTATCTTTACCAAGCGCACGTTGAACAGCTTTGACAATCTCAACCAAAACAACAATCATAAGGGCACCTACAGCAACAACCAACCATTGTGTCAAGCTCAAATGAGACACGTGGAAGAGTTTATTGAATCCAGGTACCATAATGGTCGCCATTAAAAGAATGAAGGCAACTGGGATAGACCAGTTAAAGGTCTTATTCTTGAAAAGTCCCACTTTAAAGATCGATTGGTAAACTGATTTAACGTTAAAGGCATGGAGCAATTGGATCAATCCAAGAGTTGCAAAGGCCATCGTCAAAGCATCTGCATGAATTTCTGCACGAGTCGCATGTTCTGGAGAAAGCAAGGCCCAACCATAGACACCAAGAACCAGCATAGTTTGGAAGATTCCTTGATAAAGGATAGCCCCAAAGACTCCACCATCAAAGAAGTTGGACTTGCGTCCACGAGGTTTGTGGGTCATGACACCTGGTTCAGCTGGTTCAACGCCAAGAGCGATAGCTGGGAGAGTATCCGTTACCAAGTTAATCCAGAGAAGATGCACTGGTTGAAGAACATCCCAACCAAAGAGGGTTGCAAAGAAGATAGTGAAGACCTCAGCCATATTGGCAGACAAGAGGTATTGGATGGATTTTTGGATATTGGAGAAGACCTTACGTCCTTCTTCTACCGCGACGATAATGGTTGCAAAGTTATCATCAGCAAGGACCATATCAGAAGCCCCCTTAGAAACCTCTGTACCAGTAATCCCCATACCGATACCGATATCAGCTGTCTTAAGTGAAGGCGCATCATTAACCCCATCACCTGTCATGGCAACAACCTTGCCTTCTTTTTGCCAGGCTTTCACAATCCGAACCTTGTGTTCAGGTGATACACGCGCATAGACAGAGTATTGTTTGAAGACTTTTTGGAATTCTTCATCAGAGAGTTCGTTCAACTCTGCACCAGTGAAGACATGGTCTTCTGTATCATTTGGATCGATGATTCCGAGACGTTTGGCAATGGCTTCCGCTGTATCTTGGTGGTCACCCGTGATCATGATCGGACGGATACCTGCTTCCTTAGCGACTCGGACAGCTTCTGCAGCTTCTGGACGTTCAGGGTCAATCATGCCGACCAAACCAGAGAAGATGAGGTCAGATTCAACAATTTCTGATTCCAAGGTTGGGATTTCATTGCTAGTTTTATAAGCCATCATCAAGACACGAAGGGCTTGTTTGGCCAAATCTTTGTTGGTTGCAAGGATAGCTTGTTTATCTTCTTCTGTGATTGGGCGAACTTCCCCATTGACTTCGATACGAGTCACACGCTTGAGCAATTGGTCAGGTGCACCCTTGACAGCGATAAAGTAAGAACCGTCAGATTCCTTATGGATAGTCGACATAAGCTTACGGTCTGAGTCAAATGGCAATTCAGCTACACGTGGCTCATCCTTCAAGACTTCACGAACATCAAAGTTGTGGTCCAACCAAACTGTACAAGAGCTGTCTCCGTTGGATCACCAATCAGCTTGCCAGATGGGTCTACCTTGGTGTCATTAGCAAAGTTCATGATACGGAGGGTATTATTGCTAGCAGCAATTTCAGATGCCGAGCTTTGCAATTGACCGTTGGTATACACTTTTTCAACCGTCATTTGGTTCATAGTCAAGGTACCTGTTTTATCAGACGCGATGATTTCTGTTGAACCGAGAGTCTCAACCGCTGGCAATTTACGGACGATTGAATTCCGTTTGGCAAGGGTTGTCGTTCCCAAAGATAGAACGATGGTTACAATGGCAGGAAGCCCTTCTGGAATCGCCGCAACCGCAAGAGCTACCGCTACCATCAAGCCTTCTAATGGATGTTCACCACGAACAAAGACACCAACTAAGAAAGTAATGACTGCAATCACAACGATCAAGTAAGTCAAGGCCTTAGATAATTGTTCCAAGCTTTGCTTCAATGGTGTCTCTGTCTCGTCAGCATTAGCCAACATGTCCGCAATCTTACCAACTTCTGTATACATACCAGTATTAGTCACGACCCCAACACCACGACCGTATGTTACGTTTGAGTTTTGGTAACCCATATTGACGCGGTCTCCGATACCAGCATCTGCTTCAACAAGGCCTGTCGCATCTTTCTACTGGGACAGATTCCCCTGTAAGAGCTGCTTCTTCGATTTTCAGGGAAGCTGCTTCAAACAAACGCATATCAGCAGGCACGACATCTCCCGCTTCAAGCAAGACGATGTCCCCAGGTACCAATTCTTTTGAGTCAATCTCAATCACATGACCATCACGACGAACACGGGCCATCGGGCTAGACATATTTTTCAGAGCTTCAATGGCTGCTTCTGCTTGCCCTTCTTGGTAAACCCCAAAGGCAGCATTTAAGACAACAACGGCCAAGATGATCATGGCATCCGTTAGACCGTCCATTCCTTCTGTAATCACAGAAAGTGCCGCTGCCGCAAGCAAGATGATTATCATTAAATCCTTAAATTGATCAAGGAATTTAGCTAGTAGGCTCCGTTTCTCTCCCTCTTCCAACTCATTACGACCATAAGTCGCTAGGCGTTCTTGAGCTTGAGCAGTTGACAAACCCTCGGTAGATGAGTCCAAGTTCTTTAGGACTTCTTCTGAGGCTTGTGTGTAAAACAAGTCTTTATTTTGTTCTTTTGACAAAACAGTCTCCTCCTTTTTGGCCTCTTTTTACAAAAAAAGAGACCTGTTTTTTTAAAAAACAAGTCTCGCTGTTTAATATAGTGCCGGAAATAATTCGGAATGACGACACTATCGCGGGAAATCCGCCAGCTACTCCCTTGAGTGGTTTCATTATACCACAACTCGTAAAAAAATCAAGAAAAACTATAGATAAATTAGTCTTCCCAAGTCAATTCTAAACGGTAGATAGCGAATTGCTGACTTTCATCCGTCGTCAACAACTGATAGGACAAGCCAAGCTTATTTTGCTCCAATCTATATTCCTGAGTATCAATCACAAACTGCTGTATCCCCATAGGAGTCGGAATGAGGGCTTGACTTTTCTCTGAAGCCATAAATTTCATAATGGATTTTGGAGAAGAGAAGCGGGTCATGGTCAATTCTCGGTCATGAAATTTTAAAGCCACTTTTTCTCCCTCTTCATTGACATAGAGGAGATATTGGAAGTCCCCTTTTTCTTTCCAATCTCCCTCATAGAACTGATCTACAACTTCGATTTGATCACCGAAACGGATTTGATTTCGTATTCTAATTTCAAAAGATAAGTTCCTTTCCTTCTTTCTTTTATTTTACCAAAAACTTCCTTCTTTTTCCCTTCACAACCATCTCTCAATACCAATTTAAGGCGATTTCTGCTATAATAGGGACATGAATGAAAAAGTATTTCGCGATCCCGTTCACAACTATATTCACGTGGATCATCCCGTAATATATCAATTAATCAATACAAAAGAATTTCAACGACTACGTCGCATCAAACAATTGGGGACCTCAGGGTTTACCTTTCATGGGGGCGAGCATAGTCGTTTTTCACACTGTCTTGGAGCCTATGAGATTGCTCGTCGCATTCTGTCTATCTTTGATGAGAAATATGCTGATCTTTGGGATTCGAAAGACTCTCTCTTAACCATGGTGGCCGCCCTCTTACATGATATCGGACACGGAGCCTACTCTCATACCTTTGAAGGGTTATTTGATACGGACCACGAAGAAATGACCCAGGCCATCATCACCTGTCCAGAGACAGAAATCTATCAGATATTAGTGCAAGTTGCTCCCGACTTCCCTCAAAGGTAGCCAGTGTTATCGATCATACTTATCCTAATAAACAGGTGGTACAGTTAATTTCTAGCCAGATTGATGTTGATCGGATGGACTATCTTCTTCGAGATGCCTACTTTACTGGAGCTTCTTATGGAAATTTTGATTTAACTCGCATTCTCCGTGTTATCCGCCCCATACCAAATGGAATTGCTTTCCAGAGAAATGGTATGCACGCGGTTGAAGATTATGTCGTCTCCCGCTACCAAATGTATATGCAGGTCTACTTCCATCCTGCTACTCGAGCCATGGAAGTCCTCTTGCAAAATCTACTTAAACGAGCACGCCTTCTTTATTCGAAACAAAAGGAATTTTTCCAAGCGACCTCTCCAAAACTACTTCCTTTTTTTGAGCATGAGGTTACTTTATCCGACTACCTTGCTCTCGATGATGGGGTTATGAATACCTATTTCCAATCCTGGATGGAAAGTTCTGACACTATTCTTTCAGACCTGGCTCAACGCTTTATCAATCGTAAGGTGTTCAAGTCAATCCTCTTCCAAGATAAGGATGAAAATAAACTACCAATCCTTAGTCAGCTCATTCAAGAGGTTGGCTTTGATCCAAACTATTACACAGCCATCCATCGGAACTTTGATCTCCCTTACGATATTTATCGACCAGATTCAGAAAAACCAAGGACTCAGATTGAGATTATCCAAAAGGATGGGAAGCTAGCTGAACTTTCCCTACTGTCTCCTATTGTGGCTTCACTTGCAGGCAGTCGTCAAGGAGACAACCGCTTCTATTTCCCTAAAGAAATGTTGTTGGAAAACAGTTTATTTGCACCACAATTACAGCGATTCCAGTCTTATATTGTGAATGATAGCTTTACAGGAGAGATGCATGACTATTAAGCTCGTTGCCCTCGATATTGATGGAACTCTCTTGACCTCTGATGGTCGGGTGACACCTGAAGTTTTCGAGGCCATTCAAGAAGCCAAAGCACAAGGTGTTCATGTCGTTTTAGCGACTGGTCGTCCTCGTTCTGGCGTTCTTCATTTATTAAAGGAACTACAGTTGGATCAACCAGGTGACTTGGTGATTACATTCAATGGTGGACTGATTCAAGATGCGCATACAGGGGAGACCCTCTATGAAGAACAATTATCTTATGAGGACTACTTGGACATTGAATATCTTTCTCGAAAATTACTAGTTCCCATGCATGCGATTACTAAAACTGGGATCTATACAGCTAACCGAAACATTGGAAAGTACACTATCCATGAAGCTAAATTGGTTCAGTCGGATCTCTTTTATCGCACTCCTGAAGAGATGGAACAGCATACCATTCTCAAATGCATGTATGTGGATGAGCCAGAGAGATTAGAAGAACTTCTCCCTGCCATCCCAGCAGACTTTTACAAACGCTTTACGATAGTACGTTCAGCTCCTTTTTATCTGGAGTTACTTCCTAAGACTGTTAATAAAGGCTTTGCCCTCTTACAATTAGCTTCTAAATTGAACTTAAGTCCAGATCAAGTCATGGCAGTTGGCGATCAAGAAAACGACCAGGCTATGTTGGAAGTTGCCGGTCTTCCAGTTGCAATGGAAAACGCCAGCCCTGAATTAAAACATTTTGCAAAGAAGATTACACGATCCAACGATGAATCGGGCGTAGCCTACGCCCTTAGAAAGTGGGTACTCCGTTAATGTATAGTTATAAAATCGGTATCTCTGCCGAAGAACATGATGAATTTGTGAAAAAGAGCTCTCAAACCAATCTGCTTCAAAGCTCTGATTGGGCAAAGATCAAAGATAACTGGGGGAATGAACGTCTAGGTGTCTACAAGGATCAAGAGCTCGTTGCTGTCGCAAGTATTTTAATTCAACCCCTTCCACTTGGTTTTACCATGCTCTATATTCCACGTGGACCGATTATGGACTACCAAAACAAGGACCTAGTAGCCTATATGCTCCAATCCATAAAAACTTTCGCCAAGAGCAAGCGTGCTGTCTTCGCTAAGTTTGATCCCTCTCTTTTCCTAAGAAAAGGATTAATCGGCCAAGAAGTAAAAGATCAAGAAGTCAGTGTAGCGATTATTCAATTCTTAGAAAAATTCGGAGTTGAATGGGTTGGGCGGACTAAAGATATGGGGGAAACGATTCAACCACGCTTCCAAGCGAATATCTATAAAGAACATTTCACTGAAGAGCAACTGTCTAAATCCACCAAACAGGCCATTCGTACTGCTCGAAACAAAGGGGTCGAAGTCGTCTTTGGTGGCCCAGAACTCTTGGATGAATTTGCCGCTTTGATGAAGAAAACAGAAGCTCGCAAGGGCATCCACCTTCGTGGCAAAGACTATTACGAAAAACTCCTCACAACCTATGCTGGGCAATCATACATCACTCTATCAAGAATTAATCTATCCCAGCGCCTCACTTCACTAGAAAACCAACTAGAAAAGAATCTACTTGAAGTAAGTCGCTTTAATGAGAAAACAAAACCAGGTAAAATTGATAACAATCGCCAAGAAAAAGAACGCTTGGAGGAAGAAATTCATTTTCTCAAGCAGGCATTGGATGCAGGCAAAGAAACCGTATCTCTATCTGGAACCTTAACCCTCGAATATGGGGGTACTTCTGAAAATGTCTATGCAGGAATGGACGAAAATTTTCGTCGTTATCAACCAGCCATTTTGACTTGGTACGAAACAGCCCAGCATGCCTTTGATAGAGGAGCCGATTGGCAAAATATGGGGGGGATTGAAAACGATTTGGATGGGGGCCTCTACCACTTTAAATCCAAGTTTAATCCAATGATTGAAGAGTTTGTTGGTGAGTTTAACCTTCCAACCAGTCTTCTTTATCCCCTCGTCAACAAGGCCTATCAATTACGAAAAAAATTAAGAAATAAACAATGAGGTAACCGATGACTTTCGCTATTCTAACCAAAGAAGAGTTCGCTAGCCATGCTAATAGCGCCTCCTATCGTTCCTTTATGCAGACACTTGAAATGGCCAGCCTTCTTGAGAAAAGAGGTTTTAAGACCCAGTATGTCGGTTGGAAAACAGGAACTCAAATTACCATCTCTGCCCTCCTGTATTCAATGCCTATGACGGGTGGCCTTCACTTGGAAGTTAATTGCGGTCCTGTTATTACTGATCGTTCCCATCTTCAGGACTTCTATCAGTCTTTGCAAGACTATGCTAAGAATCAAGGGGCGCTTGAATTAATTATCAAGCCCTACGACACTTATCAAACCTTCGATAGTGATGGGAATCCACGTTCAGAGGCTCGTCAAGACTATATTAACGAATTAACCCATATTGGCTATTCCTTTGACGGTTTGCAAACGGGATATCCTGGTGGAGAGCCTGATTGGCACTATGTCAAGGACTTGTCAGGGCTCACACCTCAAACCCTTCTTTCTTCCTTCAGTAAAAAAGGAAAACCCCTCGTCAAAAAAGCCAACACTTTCGGTATTCAATTAAAAAAGTTAAACCGAGATGAACTAAGCATCTTTAAGGAAATCACTTCTGCTACTTCTGATCGAAGAGAATACAGTGATAAAAGTCTAGACTATTATCAAGATCTCTATGATAGCTTTGGTGAGCAAGCTGAATTTATGATTGCAACCCTCAATTTTCAAGATTACCTCCGTCATCTTGAACAAGACCAAGAAAAATTACAGGTCAAAATAACAAGATTAGAAAAAGAGCTCCTGGCTCAGCCTCAATCTGAAAAGAAACAAAATCAATTACGCGAATTGTCAAGCCAATTTGAAACCTTTGAAACTCGAAAAACTGAGGCTCGTGACTTTATCAAACGCTATGGAGATCAGGATGTGGTCCTTGCTGGAAGTCTTTTCCTCTACTTTCCTCAGGAAACAACCTACCTCTTTAGTGGCTCTTATCCTGAATTTAATAAATTTTATGCGCCAACCCTTCTACAAGAACATGTCATGAAGGAATCTCTACACCGTGGTATTTACCACTATAATTTCTTGGGCATCACCGGACTCTTTGACGGATCAGACGGTGTTCTTCGTTTCAAACAAAACTTCAACGGCTATATCGTCCGTAAGATGGGAACCTTCCGCTACTATCCAAATCCTCTGAAATTTAAAGCCTTGTCCTTGATTAAACGACTCTTAGGACGCTCATAAAAAACAAAGAGGCTGGGACAAAAGTCCTAGCCTCTCAATTGTCTTTGGATTGTCGAGCAAGACGCAGTGGTTGAGTGGGCTATATACGCTGATTTCATCCGCTTTTATAGCCCTACTCAACTGTGCGGAGGTGGGACAACGAAATCGAATTCTAACGAATTACCGATTTCTGTCCTACTCTCTTTTAAGACAGAAAAAAGACGAGAAGTCTCTCGCCTTTTTTATTCTGCATTAGTTTACGAAGTTCAACAATGCCAAGAAGCTTTCTGGATCAAGGGATGCACCACCAACAAGAGCTCCATCAACGTCTGGACAAGCCATGTATTCAGCAACGTTTTCAGGTTTCACTGAACCACCGTATTGAACACGTACTTTGTCAGCCACTTCTTGACCGAAGTCAGCAGCAACAACGTCACGAACCACTTTACACATTTTTTGTGCGTCGTCTTGTGAAGCGGATTTACCTGTACCGATCGCCCAAATTGGCTCATAAGCGATGACAGATGCAGCCACTTGCTCAGCAGTCAAACCAGCCAAAGCAGCTGAAACTTGAGCACCTACGAATTCTGCAGCTTTACCAGCTTCGTAAGTTTCTAGGGACTCACCACAACAGATGATTGGAAGCAAACCATTGGCAAAGATTGTTTTTGCCTTCTTGTTAATATCTTCATCTGTTTCATGGAAGTAGTCACGACGTTCTGAGTGACCAATTACCACATAGTCCGTACCGATTTCTTTCAAAACTTGTGGGCTAGTTTCACCAGTGAAGGCACCTGCATTTTCAAAGTAGCAGTTTTGAGCTGCAACTTTAAGATTTGTTCCTTTTGCTGCTGCAAGAACAGTAGTTAAATCAAGGGCAGGAGCTGCAATCCCAGCTTCAACAAGTTCAGCTGATGGAAGTTTTGATGCTACTGCTTCAACAAATGCTTTTGCTTCTTCTGGGTTTTTGTTCATTTTCCAGTTACCAGCAATAAATGGTTTACGTGACATTTCACACACCTCGTTTTTCTTTATTGATATTATCTATTTTATCACAATTTTCAAAATAATGAAAGTTTACACAAGCTTCTATTTTCATTTTCTAACTTCTGAACTTCTCTTTAATAAATAAGAAAAAACCCCGTCTTCACGGGGTTTTCTGTCTGTCTTTATAATTGTTAATCTGGGAACTAGATCGAATTAAGCTTCGATTTCAGTAACCATACCTGAACCAACAGTACGTCCACCTTCACGGATAGAGAATGTAGTACCTTTCAACGGCGATTGGGTGAATCAACTCAACGTCGATAGTCACGTTATCACCAGGCATTACCATTTCAGTTCCAGCAGGAAGTTCAATAGATCCAGTTACGTCAGTTGTACGGAAGTAGAACTGTGGACGGTAGTTGTTGAAGAATGGAGTATGACGTCCACCTTCCTCTTTAGTAAGGATATAAACTTCACCTTTAAATTTAGTGTGTGGGTTGATTGAACCTGGTTTAGCAATAACTTGTCCACGTTCAATTTCATCACGTTGGATACCACGAAGAAGCACACCAACGTTGTCCCCTGCAAGACCTTCGTCAAGTTGTTTACGGAACATTTCAACACCAGTAACAACCGCTTTTTGGATTTCTTCTTTAATACCAACGATTTCGATTTCGTCGTTGACTTTAACGATACCACGGTCGATACGTCCTGATGCTACAGTACCACGTCCAGTGATTGAGAATACGTCTTCGACTGGAAGAAGCAATGGTTTGTCAGTATCGCGTTCTGGTTCTGGGATGTACTCATCAACAGTGTTCATCAAGTCCATGATGATGTCTTCGTATTTAGAGTCACCTTCAAGAGCTTTAAGAGCTGAACCTTGGATAACTGGAAGGTCATCACCTGGGAAATCGTATTCTGAAAGAAGGTCACGGATTTCCATTTCAACCAATTCAAGCAATTCTTCATCGTCAACCAAGTCAACTTTGTTCATGAAGACGATCAAGTGTTTAACACCAACCTGACGTGAAAGAAGGATGTGCTCACGAGTTTGTGGCATTGGTCCATCTGTAGAAGCTACTACAAGGATAGCTCCGTCCATTTGGGCAGCACCAGTGATCATGTTTTTAACGTAGTCCGCGTGTCCTGGCGCATCGATGTGAGCGTAGTGACGTTTTTCAGTTTCATACTCAACGTGTGCAGTGTTGATGGTGATACCGCGTTCGCGTTCTTCTGGAGCAGCATCGATAGACGCATAGTCTTTAGGTTGGTTAACTGATGAAGGCAAGCGACGTGCCAAAACAGTTGTGATAGCTGCAGTTAGGGTAGTTTTACCGTGGTCAACGTGTCCGATAGTACCAATGTTAACGTGTGGTTTACTACGATCGTATTTTTCTTTTGCCATTTGAGTAAAAGCCTCCAATAAAATATATTTTATAGATAGACAGTAGGCAATACAGTCTAACTTTCCTTACTATTTTATCAAATTTCGACTAAATTGCAAGTGTTTTACAAGCTTTTTTCTTATTTCTTTTTTACTTCAAAGATTTTTATTAAATATCAGTTTGATCCTTGAACCACGTATTTTTCCTGCCTAAAAAAGCATTCAATTTTGATTATTTATTCGTTCATCTGTGTAAGACCTTTCTCAGAGCCAATGTTTCTAGTAAGCTAAAAAGATCCAAAGCCACGAGATGGCTTTGAATCTTTAAAAAAGTATAGAATCCGAAGCTTAACCAGAGTTACGCAACCCTGTCGCCACCCCATTAATAGTAATATGAATCAACTTATCTTGATCGGCTGGAAGTTCTCCTCTACGTTGGCGCTTGATCAATTCCAATTGAATATAATTGAGAACGTTAAAATAAGGCATTCGATAATCCAAACTATCTTTGAGATAAGGGTTTTCCGCCAAAAGTTCCTCATGTTCTTCAATCTCAAGGATGACTTCTTTAGTCAATTGCCACTCATCCAAAATGATATTGAAAATATTCCGAACCTCTTCTTCTTCACAAAGTTTGGCGTACTCAAAGGCAATATTCATGTTAGCTTTCGATAGGACCATGTCTACATTAGAAAGTAAGGATCTAAAGAAAGGCCAGTTTTTATACATGTAGTGTAAGGTTTTGATATTTTCTGGATCTGCATCGATAAATTCCTTAAAGCTAGAACCAACACCGTACCAACCAGGGAACATCACCCGACTTTGTGACCATGAGAAGACCCAAGGAATGGCACGCAGGCCACCGATTTCTTTGATGGTCTTACGGGCTGCTGGACGTGAGCCAATGTTAAAGCTAGAAATAGCCTTAATCGGACTAGACTCAAAGAAGTAATCATAGAAATGTTCGTTGCCAAACACCAATTCACGATAAATATCGTAGCTACGATTGACAATCTGGTCCATAATCTCATTGTACTGATCGGACATGCTCTTTTCACTCTTCTGCTTAGCAATCATCCGGTTAATTGTTGCAGATACCAACATTTCCAAGTTGTAATAAGCTGCATCCTTGTTCCCATATTTATTGCCAATGACCTCACCTTGCTCAGTCAAACGAATGCGGTCATTAATGGATCTCAATGGTTGTGAGGTGATGGCTTCATAGGTTGGACCACCCCCACGACCAACCGTTCCCCCACGGCCATGGAAAAAGGTAATTTTGACACCAAACTCGTCGCCAATCGCTGTTAATTGTTGCTGGGCCTTATAAAGAGTCCAACAAGAAGATAGATAACCACCGTCTTTGTTACTATCTGAATAACCAAGCATAATTTCTTGGTAGTTATTCTTAGAAGCAATCCAGCGCTTAGCAATTGGAAGTGATAGATACTTTCTCATTGTATCTTCAGATTGATCCAAGTCTTCGATCGTCTCAAAGAGTGGAACAATTTGCACACGTGCGCTTTCCTTGTCAATCAGTCCCACTTCTTTCAACATGATAGCCAACTCAAGCATATCCGATACACTGGTTGCGTGAGAAATAATGGTTTGGCGAATGACATCTTCTCCTAAGCGGTCTTTTAATTCACGCGCTGTTTGGAAAATAGCTAATTCTTTTTCAAGCAATTCTGATTTTTCTGCATGGGTAGCAGATAAAATCCGAGGATCTTCTAACAACTCTTGTAAAAGCAACTCGCACTTTTCGTCTTCTGACAAATCACTGTAATGGTCATTGATTCCAGCTTCTTTGAGAAGTTCCGCAACACAGGCTTCATGGACACTCGAATCTTGACGCATATCGATTGAAGCCAAGAAGAATCCAAAGACTTCTACTGCTTCTAATAACTCAGCAAACTCTCCTGAGATTAAAGCCTCTGCCTTATTTTCAATCAATGACTCTTGAATTAGGGTCAAATCCTGTTTAAATTCTTCAACTGTTTCGTAATAAGGAGGACGGTCTTCTGCCAACTCTTGGATAGCTCCACTGATGCGGTTACCAATATAATCAGAAACCACTCCTTGTTGATGGGTATGAGCACCGAGGAGACGCTCAACCGGATGACGGTCATCTACTGTTGAGCCAACTACAGACCATTCCTTGATATTTAATAAGGTTTGGACCAATTTGGATTGAATATAATGGAAGGCCCGACGATAAGGTTCTTTTTCACGAAAGACAGAAGTATCACCAGAACGTGCGGCCATCTCTTCTACAGCTTGACTGGTTTTCGAAAGATTGGTTGAGAGTGAGAAATTACGATAGAGACTGGAGATCTTACTAATATAATAATTTAAGATTACTTCACTTTGAATAGTGGCTGAACGCTTGAGGGTTTCAGCAGTTACAAATGGATTCCCGTCTCGGTCTCCACCAATCCACATTCCCATGGTAATTGGTTTTGGTTTCTTCAACTCAATTCCTTGTTCCTTTGCTAAACGTTTATACTCTAACATCAGATTTGGAACAGCCTGAAGGAAGGAGCTATTATAATACTCCATGACGTTGGTAATCTCATTAGTAACCTTGAGTTTCTTTTCACGAATCATGTCAGTTTGCATCATAATTTCGATATTGCGACGCAAATTATTATACCATTTGGTCTCATTCATCAGACCAGATTCACATCCCGATGCTGGCGCAACAAACTATGAATATGGGTCGTTAAATCCAACATCGTTTTCCGTTGTACTTGAGTTGGATGAGCTGTTAAAACCGGAACTACATTCAAGTTTTCAAGAATCTCATGTGCATTTTCTTTTTGGGCTACTTGGCGAATGGTCGAAGATAACTTCCCGAGATAGTCCTCTCCTCGGTTATTTTGACGGTTAATTTCAAAAGCTAAGTCCACGTCCTCTGAGATATTAATCAACAAAGGTAGGATGGCAAAATAGCGTGAGATAACTATCATCTCTTCATTGGTGAGGTCTTTTACAATCTCATCCAATTTTTGGTAATCTTTAGAAACCGAGAGATTTTTCAACTCCAGGATTTTTTCAAAGGTTTCAGAACTGACCAAGTTTTTCGCAATATCTTCCAATATTGTCGTTAAAATTTCAGCCTCTTCTTTAATAATATCTTTATTAGTGTAGTTTTCAAGTTTCTGTAAGGTCATGATTTCTCCTTTTCTATGCTCAGCAAACTCTTAGTAGTAAGTCTGAATCTTGTGAGGCCGTTCATAGGCCGGTTCTTCTTCATAAGCCAGGGCCCGTTTCTCACTAGCATCAATATTTAGAACGAGAGCAATCGCAATCGACAGTACCCATAGGCTATTTCCTCCTTGAGAAAGGAAGGGGGAAGGTGACTCCTGTTGACGGAATCAAACCAGAAATCCCTCCGATATTGATAAAGGTTTGTGTTAGTAGCATTCCTCCAATACCGATAGCCATCATAGAATTAAATGGATCTCTCGCTCGGATTCCTACCAAAATGATTCGTAAAATCAAGAAGAACAACATGGCTAAGATAAGACTAGCTCCTACAAAGCCCAGTTCTTCAATAACAATAGAGAAGACAAAGTCTGTGTGGGCCTCTGGTAAATAACCTTGCTTTTCAATTGAATTTCCTAATCCTAAACCAAACCAACCTCCATTACTCATAGCATAGTAGGAATTAGCTAATTGGTGACCCGCATCAGATAAGTCAGCAAAGGGATTAAAAAATGCACTAAAACGCTTAGCGACATAGCCAAAAACAGGGATTTTAGATACTCGTTCTACCCCGATTAATTTAATCGAGTAAAGGATAAGAGTAGATCCACCAACCAAAAGTCCTAAGATACTGGTAAACCAACGATAACCAATCCCACTTGCAGTAATTAAGATTATGGTCGTCAATGCAAGAATAGTCGCATTTCCCAAGTCTGGCATGATCACGACAATCGCAATCAGAAAAAGAACCATCCAACGCCAGTCCGAGAGGTCACGAGGAATCCATTCATTACGAGTAAGAGCTTGATAATCATATTGTTTGATTTCTTCCTGTTTTTTTGAAAACACCAAGGATAAATACCAAACTAAGATGATTTTCAAATACTCTGCTGGCTGAATGGAGAACCCTCCAAAATTCAGCCAGCCATGAGCCCCATTAACTGTATCAGTGGTGAAACGGGATAACAAGAGGAGAATGGTTTCTATAATAATAAAGATTCCAATAAATCCCTTTTTCTTTAGAATATTGAGTTTTACCTTATAAATAAAAAGAATAGATAAGAGACTCAGGACAAAAAAAATACCTTGGCTTCGAATCATCCCAAATGGACTAATCCCTTTTTGAATGGCAAGCGCGCTTGTTGTGGAGTAAACAACAATCAATCCTAAAACGGATAAAAGTAAATAAGGAATTAGAATAGAATAGTTTAAAAAATGACGTTTATCTAATTTCATGGAACACCCATACCTTTAATTTTCAAATTTCATTATATCACCTTTCAATAGTAAAAAAAAGAAAAGAACCAATAAGATTCGGATTTTCAAGATGGAGCGCTTTCATCTAACCTACTTGTCAACCATACCAATTTTCACTTCTCCTCTTTTCTTAAAGCTTTAATTTAAATGGAAGATAAAAATTCATTGTTCCGATTTTATCCTTTTCTGGTCTAAAAATTCGGATTTCCCACTTCAGTCAATCGCTTTCTTTTGCCTTTTTCCATGAATTAAGGTAAAATGATTCTGTATGAGAAAAAGGATTAAACCAATCGTGCTCTTAGTCTTTTTCGTAAGTGTCTTTTCATTCTTATTGATTTCAAAAACAATAGCTGATATTCATAAAAGTCAACTTGCACAATCCAAGACCATACAAGAGCCAAGAAAAACAAGTAAATCTCGTGCTTCCTCCTCATCCACAGAGGAAGAGCCCGAGCTAGACCAATATTTTTTGAATCGCCCGATAATCGACATTTCCGGTTGGCAACTACCAAGTGAAATTGATTACGACGTCTTGGCACAAAACGTGTCTGGAGTTATTGTTCGTGTTCACAGTGGGGCTCAAGCTAAAAAGGAAAATGCTGCCGCTTATTTGAATGGGATTGATAAGTCATTTGAAACCCATATCAAGGAGTTCCAAAAACGTGATATTCCTGTTGCAGTCTATGCTTATGTGGCTGCAAAAGATAAAAAGGAAATGGAAAAAGAGGCAGAAGAATTCTATAAGGCAGCTAAAAAATATAAACCGACATACTACTGGTTAGATGTAGAAGAAAAGACCATGAAGGACATGAATGCCGGAGTCGAAGCCTTTCGCGCTAAGCTTGCCTCTTTGGGGGTTAAGAATATTGGGATCTACATCGGAACTTACTTCATGGAAGAACACAGTATTTCCACTGATAAATTTACGGCTCTTTGGATTCCAACATACGGCTACGATGACGGTTACTATAATGCTGCTCCTCTCACCGATTCAGAATATGATTTACACCAGTACACTTCCCAAGGACAGTTAAATGGTTTCAGCCATTATTTGGATTTAAATCAAATTTCGACTGTACAAGACCAAGAAACGATTTATCGAAAATTGTTTACAGTTCCAAAAGACGAATAAGATAAGAAGCCTCAAGGCTTCTTTTTTGTTTCAACGAGCCCTCTGCTTAGAATATTTTCGGAAAAGAAGAGCGTATGATATAATATGAAAAAAGAAGAAAGTATCTCATCGCTATGGCAAAGAAACAAAAGATTAAAAAAACATTAGTGGAACAAATTTTGACCAAGGCTAAAATCAACCACCAAGGCATCCAGATCAATGCCTTAGAAGGAAACATTCCCGAAAGCATCGCTCAAGAACAGATCTATAAAACCCTTGCATTAGCTGGTGACAAAACCGGACCAGTTATTGGTATTATTCCCCTCTCTCAACACCTATCTGAAAAAAAATTAGCCAAACTTTCTGGCAATAAAAAAGTTAGTATGATTCCGCAAAAAGATTTAGAAAAGACGACGGGCTATGTCCACGGGGCTAATAATCCTGTTGGGATTCGACAAAAACACAACTACCCTATTTTCATTGATCAATCCGCCCTGGACCTAGATCAGATGATTGTCTCTGCAGGTGAAGTTGGTCACAGTATTCAAATCAAGGCACAAGATTTAGCTGATTTTGTCAAGGCTAGCTTCGAGGACTTAGTCGAATAAAGGATAAAACCAATATGAAATTATATTTTGTCCGTCACGGACGTACTGAGTGGAATGAGAAGGGCCGTATCCAAGGGGCAAATGGCGACTCTCCGCTTTTAGAATCTTCCATCCAGCAGTTGGAAGCCTTGGGCCAGCATCTATCTCAAACATACTTTGACGCAGCTTATTCAAGCGACTTACCAAGAGCCGTCCATACTGCTCAAATCCTCCTCAAACAAAATCAGCATCCCATCACCCTCCAAGAGGCTCCTGCTCTCCGGGAATGGCGACTTGGTAGGCTAGAAGGAAGAAAAATTAAGGAGCTGAAAGCTCTCTACCCGGAGGAAATGAGGGCTTTCCGACACAATTTATCACAATTCCATCACAATCTATTCGATGCGGAATCTCTTTCTGATACGACCAAGCGGACCTGTTATTTTGTAAAAAGCTTGAAAGGAAAAGAACTCGATACCGTTCTTATCGTTGGACATGGGGCTAATTTAACAGCTTCTATTCGGACTCTTCTTGGCTATAAACCAGAGGAACTCCGTAAAAATGGGGGCTTAGACAATGCCAGTGTGACCATTTTGACAACAGATGATTTTGAGCACTATCACTTAGAGACTTGGAATGATACCTCTTATTTGGAAGACTAAAAAACACTTATTGCAAGATAATTGTTTCAGAATAGAGGCAAAGTTCACTTAGAAACTTTCCTTAGGTGAATGCGGACGTCAGCGAACTTCGAAGAAGTTCCATGACTTAGTTTTGGACCTAAGGTTCCAAAACTCCCGAGTTCCTGAAACAATTTAATTTCAGGAACTTTTCTCACTGCGGAAAGTTTTTAATCTTCTTAGATAACAAAAAATAAAAGTTATTTTTTGAAAATCATCTAGTTGTCTTATGTAAAACAATAGTCTGTATACATTCAAAAACACTGATCACAAGATCAGTGTTTTCTTATAGCTTATTTCATAGTTGGGAAGAGAAGAACATCACGGATAGTAGTCGTATCAGTAAGGAGCATGCAGAGACGGTCGATACCGATTCCCAGTCCTCCTGTTGGTGGCATACCATACTCAAGAGCTTCTACATAATCGTAGTCAATACCTGTTGCTTCGTCGTCTCCCAATTCTTTAGCACGCGCTTGTGCTTCGAAGCGTTCCAATTGGTCGATTGGGTCGTTCAATTCTGTAAAGGCATTGGCATATTCCTTGGTCATGATGAAGAGCTCAAAACGATCCGTGAAACGAGGATCCTCGTCATTCTTCTTAGCCAATGGTGATACAGCTACAGGGTGGCCATAGACAAAGGTTGGTTGTGTCAAGGTTTCTTCCACATATTCTTCGAAGAAGGCATTGATGATATGACCCACTTCAGTGTAGTGTTTTTCAACTGGCACATGTTTTTCTTTGGCAAGGGCTACTGCTTCTTCAAAGCTCATGTCTTGCCAGAAGTCAACACCAGCAATTTCCTTGATTGCATCCACCATATGGACACGTTTAAACGGTTCATTAATCTTGATTTCAGTTCCTTGGTAATTAACTGGACCATCCCCATGGATGGCTTTCGAAGCGTGTTGGATAATGCCTTCCGTCAAGTCCATAATATCTTGGTAGTCAGCATAGGCTTGGTAGACTTCAATGGATGTGAATTCAGGGTTGTGAGTAGCATCCATTCCTTCATTACGGAAGATACGTCCGATTTCATAAACGCGCTCCATTCCACCAACGATCAGGCGTTTCAAGTGAAGTTCGGTCGCAATACGAAGGACCATGTCAATGTTTTGGGCATTGTGGTGAGTGATAAACGGACGCGCAGATGCTCCACCAGCCTCGTTGTGAAGGACAGGAGTTTCTACTTCAAGGAAGCCTTGACCATCCAAGTAACGACGGATTTCTGAGATGATTTTTGAACGAGTTACAAAGCGCTCGAAACTTTCACGGTTAGAAATCAAATCCAAGTAACGTTTGCGGTAGATGGTTTCCACATCTGAAAGTCCGTGGAATTTTTTTCAGGCAAGGGACGAAGAGCTTTTAGACAAGTGTGTGATGTGAGTAGCTTTGATGGAAAGCTCACCCATGTCTGTCCGCATCACTTCTCCTTCTACCCCAAGGAAATCTCCAAGGTCTGCCTTTTTGAAAATTTCATAATTTTCTTCACCAACTGCGTCTTTACGAACGTAAATTTGGATTTGACCTTCACGGTCTTGAAGGTGGGCAAAACCAACCTTTCCTTTTCCACGTTTGGTCACAAGACGACCCGCAATAATGGCTGTTTCGTTCAAGTCATGAAGTTGTTCTTTATCTAATTCTGAATATTTTTCTTTCAATTGACCAGAATCTGCAGTACGTTCGAATCGCTTTCCAAATGGGTCGATTCCTTGTTCACGAAGGGCCGCCATTTTCTCACGACGGACAATCTGCTGGTCATTTAATTCTTCCATATGTTCAGTAGTCATTTGGAACCTCCTAAGTTATTCTCCCCTATTTTATCATATTTGACGGGGAAATACACTATTCTTGAGCAGGAAAAATGAAAAAAGGAATGGAAGGAAAGGGTTCCTTCTCCCTTTTCCATCACATTCCATTCATTCATAATCAAATTTTACTTCATCCGAATCAACTATGTAGGTCATTCATCCTTATTCATAGCGAAGAGCTTCAATCGGATCGAGTTTTGATGCCTTGCTTGCTGGTAAGATCCCAAAGACAATTCCGACACAAGCTGAAAAGATGATACTTCCAATAGCCACCGACATGGAGACGACTGGAGGTCCTTCTAGAGCACCTGCAGCTGCTGTGGCGATGAGGGCATTGACACCATAGGCCAATCCCAGCCCGAGAATTCCTCCCATCATGGTCAAGACCATGGATTCGATGAGGAATTGAATCAAGATTTTTCCACGAGTAGCTCCGAGGGCTTTTCTCAGACCGATTTCACGTGTCCGCTCAGTCACAGAAACCAACATGATATTCATGACCCCAATCCCACCAACGAGAAGGGAGATTCCTGCAATCGCACCGATGACTGTTGTCATAATACCGAGCATTTGATTGGTCTGCTCCAAGATACTATCCATGTTAAAGATTTGGAACTCTCCTTGGCGAACTCCCGATAACTCGGTTAATTTTTTCGCTGCTTCAATTCCAGTTGGTTTAATCTGTTTGACATCCGGAATATGCACCACAATAGTAGAAATTTCTTCTGTTCCAAATTCTGAAGCGACTTGGGTATTAGCCATCAAGGCACTCCCTCCAGAAGAAACTCCATACAAAGCAGATCCAGCATTTGGATCCTTGAAGATTCCTACCACCCGATAGTTATTGTCTCCGACAGCAACCACTTGGTTGAGGGCACTTTCTGTCCCAAACAAGGTCGAAGCTAAACCTTCATCCAACATGATGACCCGTGAGAAACTCTGATAGTCTGAAGCATTTAGTTTTCTTCCTGAAACCAATTCAAATTTTCTGACAGAGAAATAGGTATCATTGACCCCCATGATATTCACCCCTTCAGATTTTTTCTTCTGAAAGGAGATAGTGGCATTGGCTGTATTACCAACATAGTAGCCATCAATGCCAGGAATCTTGGTCAGTTCCTTGACCCATTCTTCTTGAACGACGGGTGGTGTTTCAAGGATTGGGTTGTCAACATCTTCGCTACTTTCCTCTCCATAGCCAGCTGGCGGTGACATTCCTTGGTCTTCTTCACTTGCAACACCGCCTTCCCCACCACCTTCAGCGCCACCTTCTTCTGAGACAGGTTCTGGGCCAAGATTAAAACCAGTCATGTAGCCACTCTTACGGGCGGAGTACGAAATCTGAACATATTGCTGATCCTTGGTAAAGGTCTTAGTCACTCCAGCTTTCATCCCATCTCCGAGAGCCATGATGACAACGACCGAGGCAACCCCGATGATAATCCCTACCATGGTTAAGAACGATCTCATTTTATGTCCCAAAATGGAACTAATGGCGAATTTCCAGTTCTGCATCAGACCCTCCTTTCATTGCGGCTATCCGAGGATATAACCCCATCTCGAATGACAATCTGCCGTTTGGCATAAGCGGCAATCTCCGTTTCGTGGGTTACCATGATGATGGTTTTCCCTTCTTGATTGAGTGCTGTCAAGAGCTCCATAATTTGATCGCCAGTTTTGGAGTCGAGAGCTCCAGTTGGTTCATCCGCTAAGATAATAGAAGGATGATTGACCAAAGCACGCGCAATGGCCACCCGTTGTTTTTGCCCTCCAGACAATTCCGAAGGAAGGTGGTGCATCCGCGTATCTAGTTCAACTTTCTTTAAAAATTGTTCAGCTAATTCCTTTCGTTTAGAAGGATTCACTCCTGCATAAATCAAGGGAAGCTCGACGTTTTGAAAGGCATTGAGTTTTGATAGGAGAAAGAATTGTTGGAAGACAAAGCCAATTTGCTCATTGCGAACTTGGGCTAACTTCTTCTCACTGAGGTTGCCAACCTCTTCCCCTTCTAGTCTGTACTCACCACTGGTCGGACGATCGAGAAGTCCAATGATATTCATTAGGGTCGATTTCCCAGAACCAGAAGGTCCCATAATGGCTAGAAATTCTCCCTCTTCTACTTCTAAATGGATATCCTTTAATACCTGCAAGGTTTGATCGCCATTTTTATAACTTTTATTGATATTTTTCAACTCAATCAATTTTGTCATATTTTCCGACCTCTTTCCCATCTTCCAAATCTCCAGAAGGGTTGATGATCACTTGCGCATCTTTCTTCAAGCCAGATAAGACTTCTTGGTTTTCTGCATCTGCATTTCCTAAGGTAACTTTGACTTTTTTAGCCTTGCCAGCTTCAATGGTCCAAACATAGCTTTGATCACCATCTGATAAGACACTTGTCACAGGAACTAAAGGATGGATAGTTGAACTTTTCACTTCAATATTAACAGAGAAACCTTGCTTCAAATCACCAATCTCACTGGTAATATCTACCGTAAATGGATATTTAGCTCCCCCTGTTCCTTGGCCAGAACCTGCAGCACTTGCACCTGCCTGACCTGCATCTGTCGGATAGTTGGCAACGTAGCTAATTTTTCCAGTCCATTTTTTCCCAGGATAGACTTTAGAGGTTAAAGTCACTTCTTGACCAACTGAAATGTTGGCTAGATTGTACTCAGACAACTCACCTTTTACTTGAAGGTTACCATTGCTGACAATATGAACAAGGGTTTGATTGGTTCCGGTTGTTGATTTTGAAACATCTTTATTAACTTCTACAACCGTTCCATCTGTACTACTTTTTACGGTTGTAGCATCCAACAAGGCCTTGGCTTTTTCCATATTAGCTACAGCATCCGCACGGGCATCGCGTAAATCACCCACTTGTGTGTCCAAGGAGCGTTGGGCTTGAGAGGCTGATTTGCTATCTGCTTCCTCATCCCCTGTTGTATCAATTGTCACTCCATTGGTCATGAGATCGTTCAATTGACGATCTGCCTTATTGACCGCACGTACCGCCGCATCATAGGCAGATTGCGCTTCTGTACTACTATATTGAACAATAGCTTGGCCGGCGGTTACTTGATCCCCGACGTTCACTAGGATGGATTGCAAATCTCCTTTGGTTCCGTCAAAGTAAATATATTGTTCTTGATTGGCCGTGACTTTACCTGTCAATAAGACAGAGGAAGCAATCGACCCTTCTTTCACCGTTTGCACCATGGGCGTCATATCGACCATTTCTTCAGGGCCAGCGCTTGATGTTCCAAAAGCAAGCCAGCTCCCCATTCCTACAACTGCTAGTGCAGCACCTGTAGCTGTAATAATTTGCCATTTTTTAAATTTCTTCATTTCTTTCCTCCAGTATTCGAAAACGTTTCAAATTATAAGTTTAGTATATCATATTTCCTCATTTTTCAATTCAGAATCATCTGTTTTGCACGTTTTTTTTGCTATCTTGTTTCCTCCTCCTATTTAACGATGGCAATTCCTTGATTTTTGTAACCTATGTTGTTACAATGAAAGTGTAAATCAACAAAGGAGTATTAACCATGAAAGAATTTGATATTATCTCCATTGGTGGAGGTAGCGGAGGGATTGCCACCATGAACCGTGCTGGAGAACATGGAGCCCGCGCCGCTGTTATTGAAGAAAAACAATTAGGGGGGACCTGTGTCAACAAAGGATGTGTCCCTAAAAAAATTATGTGGTATGGCGCTCAAATTGCAGAAGCCATTCGTGATTACGGTCCAGATTATGGGTTTACTTTTGAACAGACCAATTTTGATTTTGCGACATTAAGAAAAAATCGCGAAGCCTATATTGATCGAGCTCGTTCTTCTTTTAATGGCAGTTTTAAACGAAATGGTGTGGAGTATATCCAAGGTCGCGCTCGCTTTGTCGATGCCCATACGGTTGAAGTCAACGGGGAAACCATCAAAGCTAAACATATTGTAATCGCTACAGGGGCGCATGCTTACATCCCAGATCTACCTGGAGCAGACCTAGGAGAAACCTCTGACAATGTCTTTGCTTGGGAAGAACTACCAAAATCAGTGGCTATTATTGGCGCTGGTTACATTGCGGTAGAACTGGCTGGTGTCCTCCATGCCCTAGGTGTTAAGACGGATCTCTTCGTTCGCCATGATCGTCCCTTAAGAAAGTTTGATTCTTACATTGTCGATGGCTTAATGGAGGAGATGGATAAACAAGGATTGCCTCTCCATCCTCAAAAGGTTCCTGTTCGACTCACGAAGGAAGAAAATGGTCAAATCCGAGTTTATTTTGAAGACCAAACATCTTTTGTCGCTGATCATGTCATCTGGGCAACAGGACGAAAACCTAACGTCCAAGACCTCCATCTAGAAGCTGCAGGTGTCACCTTAAATGAGAAAGGATTCATTGCAGTAGATGAATACCAGAATACGGTTGTTCCTGGCATCTATGCCTTGGGAGATGTAACAGGTGAAAAAGAATTAACTCCTGTCGCTATCAAGGCGGGACGTACCCTATCCGAACGGCTCTTTAATGGAAAAAACGATGCTAAAATGGACTATTCAACCATTCCTACCGTTGTCTTTCCCATCCCGCTATTGGAACTGTTGGCCTGACCCAGGAAGAAGCCGAAAAACAATATGGGAAAGACGCCATCAAGGTCTACACTTCTAGCTTTGCCTCTATGTATTCAGCTGTCACCCAGCATCGTCAGCTGGCTAAATTTAAACTCATCACTGCAGGACCGGAAGAAACCGTTGTCGGTCTCCATGGTCTTGGATACGGGGTGGATGAAATGATCCAAGGATTTGCCGTTGCTATCAAGATGGGAGCCACAAAAGCTGATTTCGATGCGACAGTCGCTATTCATCCAACTGGATCCGAAGAATTCGTTACCATGCGCTAATATCAGAAAAGGTTTGTTCGACAAGCCTTTTTCTTATGTTTAAATTTTAATGTATCATCGTTGAAGCTTCCATAGTCTAATCTTTCATTTTACCTTTCTTACCTTACATTTTTGTAAGATAAGAACCTTCGAAAGAATGAAATCTAGCTTCTCTTAAGATATTAAAAAAAGAGACTGGGACAAAAGTCCGGCCTCTCAATTGTCTTTGGATTGTCGAGTAAGACGCAGTGGTTGAGTGGGCTCTACTACGCTGATTTCATCAGCTTTTACAGCCCTACTCAACTGTGCGAAGGTGGGACGACGAAATCGAATTCTAACGAATTACCGATTTCTGTCCCACTCTCTCTGTTGTTTATGGCAAGATAGCAATGGCACGAACAGGTGAACCAGTTGCCTTATCCCAGTGAGGGAAGGCAATTGAAATCAAGGCACCTACTGCTGGTACTTGATCCAAGTGGTTCAAGACTTCAACTTGGTAGATATTTTGTTCCAAAAGGTAGTATTCATTGACCAAGCCATGCTCTGCTGCTGGAATACCTGCATCAGTATCGAAGGTTTCATGACCCACAGCCTTGACATGGCGTTCATGAATCAAGAATTCCAAAGCTTCTCGGCTCCATCCTGGACTTTGTTGAACCCCATTTCATCTAGGTTACGCATAGCATCTTGATCTGGCCAACGTTTTGACCAATCACTACGGAAGGCGACAAAGGCCCCTTCTGCAATTTGTCCATATTCAGCTTCAAAATCTAAAATATCTTGTTTGCTCAAGATAAAGTTTGGGTTGGCTGCTACTTCTTTAGACTTGTCGATAACATAGAGTGGCAAGAGAAAATCTTTGAGGTCAATCTCATCCAACCAACGGCCACCTTCTACAAAATGAATCGGAGCATCAATATGCGTTCCGTATTGACCAACCACTGTAAATTTTTGGACATGGAAGCCATCTTTTAGTGTGAAAAGGTCTTCTTGTTGCAAAGCAGGGAGAGCTGGAAAGTGAGGACTTTCTGCATTGATCTGGTGACTCAAGTCCACCCATTTTTTAGCTTGCAATTCTTTATAGATACTTAGTAAATCTGACATATGGATTCCTTTCCTATAAGGGCTACACGAAATAAACGAATAAGGTTATTATAACAGTCCATCTCATCATCCACAATGATTTGCGTTAATCTTGTTTTCTTGAATGGGATATAGTTTCAAGCTATAGTTATTGAAAGCATCAAAAAAAAGAGAGTGGGACAGAAATCGGTAATTCATTAGAATTCGATTTCGTCGTCCCACCTCCGCACAGTTGAGTAGGGCTGTAAATCTTATGAAATCAGCGTAATAGAGCCCACTCAACTACTGCGTCTTGATTGACAATCCAAAGATAATTGAGAGGCTAGGACTTTTGTCCTAGCCTCTTTCTTACTCAGTCTACTACTGTTTAAATGCATCTAGCAGAACTTGGAATTCTTCGTTGCTCAAAGTGATTCCCTTGCCCATCTTCGTATGGTCTGGGCTCCAAGTTCGGATATCATACTTGGCAGGCGCTCCATTAAAGCTAACCCGGTTTAACTCCTTGGTCCATCCTTTTTCATTTTCAGATAACACCAAGAGTTGTTCTTCAATTTCAAAACTAAAATCTGCCATTTAATACTCCTTTCAATCTCTTTCACCTTAATAATTCGTAAAAAATTTTACAAAATGAATGAAATTTTCTATAATATATTGTATCAACTTATGGAGAATTATGCTATGAAAAGATTTCTCGAGATTCTGAAGGACCGAGCGAATGAATTTTTCAACGATAAAACCTCTCAACCAGCTCCTCTCGAGGATGCTAAAATAATTCAGATTATTGAACTGGCTCTCCGCAAAAAACAAGGGGTCCATGTCATTTTCCAAAATAAGAGTTTTACAGGCGATATCGTGAAATATGACCAAGAACGAAAACAACTCATTGTCAAGAATTTTAAAAAGAGTATGTCGACCATCATTCGCATCTCTGATATTCAAAAAATTAGTTTAGTTCCACATACGATTCGAATTGCACAACAAAAAACACCGTAGGCTTTTTAGCAAGAAAAGCAGGCGGTGTTTTTATTCTGTTCAATGTAATCAGGCGCGAACTGTTTGGCTCGTTCCATCTTCCTTATAGAGGTTAATTAAGCCCTCTTTTAAAGCACGAATCATGTCACCTGGTTCTACACGAGTAGGCATATGGATAGTCAGTAGCTCCATCGGATTTGGAGCACGGTCAATTTTATTGCCATTGGCGTCATGCAGATCCTCAATCACAGTTTCAAAATGGCGGAATCCTGGTCCATAAAATTCAACCTGATCTCCTTCATGGATAACATTCCGTTGACGGATGGTCGCAATTTGCTTATCTGCATCATAAGCAACGACTTCTCCAACAAACTTGTATTCTGGAATCTTGCGACGAGCCCCAAACAATTGCTCGTTTTCTGAAGGAGTACCATAATAAAAACCGGTCGCCAGCTCGCGTTGAGCCACTTTCCACATCTCATCAATCAAATCTTGCTTGATTGCTTCAAACTTCTCCGGACTTTCCAAATAAGCATCAACAGCTGCCTTGTAACAGTTTGCTACGGTAGAGACATAGTGAATGGACTTCATCCGTCCTTCAATTTTCAAGCTGTCCACACCATTTTCAATCATATCCGGGATATGATCAATCATAGACATATCCACAGCTGACATGGAGAACTCTTCTGGGATTTCCCCTTTTAGACTCTTGCGCTCTTGCCCAAATGGCATATCGTAAAGATCGTATTTCCAACGACAGGATTGGGAACAACCACCACGGTTGGCATCTCGCATACTCATATGATTGGAAAGAGTACAGCGACCAGAATAGGAAATACACATCGCTCCGTGAACAAAAGCCTCGATTTCAACGTCCGTCCGCTTACGGATTTCTGCCAGTTCTTCCATAGAGACTTCACGAGCCAAAACAACTCGTGTCAAACCCAAATCTTTCCAGAATTCTAGAGTTTCATAGTTAGTAGCACTGGCTTGTGTCGATAGGTGAATTTCCAATCCTGGTGCTTCAGTTGCTGCAATAGTAATCAAAGCAGGATCTGACACGATAACGGCTGCGATCCCGATATCTCGCAAACGACGGAACCATTCTCCAGCTCCAACTTCATTTCCTTCGTGCATGACCATGTTAGCTGCAACATAGACTTTGGCACCAAACTGGGCTGCAAATTGAACCCCTTCTTCCATTTGTTCAAATGTGAAGTTCCCTGCACGACTACGAAGGCCATAGGCCTGACCACCAATAAATACAGCATCTGCACCATAGCGCACAGCTACTTTAGTTTTTCCAAGGTTCCAGCTGGTGCTAAAACCTCAGGTCTTTTCAATTGTTTTGTCATCATATCTCCTAGTATATTCCAAGTATATTAGTTAGATTATCAATCTTGTATATTTTATAGTAAATTCAGCAGAAAGGCAATGATTTGAGCATGTTTTTAAAATTCTTATTGTCTACTCTCTACCAAAAAGGAAGGCCTGCTCTTTTTGGCAGGCTTTTCTCCTTTATTTAACCATGTCAGGATCATAGTCATAGAATCCAGTGTCAAGGAAACGATTCTTGGGATGCAATTGGTGAATCTGTTCATCCAATAGATAGGCTTGATCAGAAGTGAAAGTCCCAGCTTTCAATAGCTCCCGAGCTTTCACGAAACACTTAGCAATTTCCACAAAGTTTTGACCAGGTGTGTAAATTCCCCTCCAACTTCCAATGGGTAAAACCATGTTCAACCAGCTCTGGTAGTTTGGTCATCAAATCCAAGTCATTATTGGCAAAGATATGAGTTCCATGTTTGTCTTCAAAGATGGAGTAATGGCTATCTGGATCTCCAGGTTCGGCAAGAAAGAGGTCACGTTCTCTCGTCTTCTCGTCATCAATATGAGTAAAATTATAATAATTTTGCAAGAGAGGACGTTTAGAGTGGTGAATGACACTCGCCCCATAAACCAAAACCTCTGCAGGAATCTCCAAAATTTCTGGCATCTGGAAGAGTTCGGCAGATGGAATTTCTCGAGCAAGAACAGCTTCAGAAACACCTGCTTTTTGTCCCCAGAAATTGATTTGACGACTACTTGTCACCATGGTAGAAGCATCATAGATTGTTTTAAAAGTATAGCCATCCCTCTTCAATACATAAAAGACACCGGCATCTCCTACTGTAATATAATCCACCTCAATGGATGCAAGGAAATCTAAAAAAGGTTTGATATTGTCCATCATATCTTGGTGCATCAAGGCATTGACGGCTACTGTTAATTCTTTTCCAGCCTCATGAACCAGCTCAGAAATTCGACTTAATTCGTCATACGAAAAAGTATGGGGAAGTCGTAATCCGTACTCTTTTTCACCAACATAAATACGGTCTACCCCTGCTTCTAGAAGGGCTTGAACCTGTTCGATACTCTCAGCTGTAGCTGTAATAATAATCTTATTCATGAAAACTATTATACCAAAAAAATAATTTGGCTATTTAAATTTCTTAATTTTGTAAAAATTGTAACATTTTTGTAACATTTATAAGCTCAAAAACATGTTAAAATAAGAGAGTACTGTTAGGAGAGAGAAATATGCCCGCAAGAAAAATACGAAAGTTTGAAGATTACGACTATCTCGAAGTCCCTCTTCAACAAGAGAATACAACAACTAATTATGATTTTAATCTTGATACTGAACCAGCTCCGCAATTAAGCGAATTACTATTTTTCCTTAATATTGCTGTCTTCTGTATCTTAACCGTTTTGTTTAGCTTCATCTTTTTATCAACGAAGATGAATACCTTTTTTGCTTTTGCCCTAGCAATTGTATCTAGCTTCGGAAGTATCCAAGCCTTCCGTATCTTCAAGCTAAAACGCAAAAAGGACTAAGAATGAATTTTTTAGCCTCCTTCGGGAGGCTTTTTGGCATCCTCTGACTTCTAATCTATAAGATTAAAACAAGAACCCTCACCACTAGGTGAGGGTTCTTGTTTATTCGGCTTCTACATCATCTTCAACAGTCGTTTTTACTGCTTCTGAAGCTACTGGCTTATCTTCTAAATCTAAAACGATTTCTTCACTTTCTAACTCTGATTTAGAAAGTAAAGGAGCTACTTGACTTCCTGTCTTTTGTTGAATTTTATCTTTAATCGTTTGGATAGCATCTTGGGAGAAGTCTACAACCTCTTGGGTTTTATCTTTAACGGTTTCCATCACCGTTTCTTTTGTAATTTCTCCTTTTTCTACCTTCTCCTTGGTTTGCTGAATCGCATCTGTAGCTTGTTTAGAAAAATCTACTGCAGTTTGTTTTACGGACTCATGAACATCTTGTGGGTGTTCTTGGTATTCTTTGACAAATCCTTTGACTTTATTTGTCAATTCCTTCCCTTTCTTAGTCGTTAAAAAGTAGGCTGCAGATGCCCCTGTGATAGTTCCGATTAATAATGATGATAAACGTCCCATACTCTACCTCTTTTCCTATTTAAATAATTTCATAGCCATGCGAGCAGCTTTTAAACCAACTGACGTTTTGATGGTCTTTTCACCCGCTACAACGGCTTTTTTACTAATTTGACGAGCTTGATCATTAAGATCCGATACCGATACGGACAAATCCGCTACCGCTGTAAAGAGCGGATCGATGGTTGCAACCTTTTGATTCAAATCTTCTGTCAATACATTGACTTTTGCTAATAATTCGTTGGTATGATGCAAGGTTACATTGACATCAGAGGTCAATGTTTTAATCGTAACCTGAGTCTCATCCACAACCTTTCCAATCTTGGAAAGGAAAAAAATTAAGTAGATGACCAAGGCCACCAGAGCCAATCCTAAAATTCCATAGGCAATTTCAATAAACATTTCTTTTCTCCTTAACTTGTTTCAATTTGATAAAAGGACGCCTTCTTTTTCCTTTGATAAATAATGATCCCAAGACCCAACATAATGAGGAAGAGGGAGAGCCATTGAGAGACTCGAAATCCTAAGAACATCAGGCTATCCGTTCGCATGCCTTCGATGACCATCCGTCCAAAACCATACCAGATTAAGTAAAAGGCTGTGATTTCTCCTTTTCGGAGAAATATGGACGCCGACGGAGAAGGATTATGAGCACAAAGCCAAGTAAATTCCAGCTAGATTCGTATAAAAATGTTGGCTGTCGATAATGCCCATCAATATACATCTGGTCTCGAATGAAAGCAGGCAAGTAATCTAAGTTCTTCACAATAGCCCCATAAGCCTCTTGGTTAACAAAATTACCCCAACGGCCAATGCTTTGAGCAATCATGACACTCGGTGCAGCGATATCTAAAAAGTTAACTGGATCAATCAAGCGACTACGTGAGAACAAGTATAGGACTATAGCCCCAGCTAGTAATCCACCGTAGATAGCAATTCCTCCATTCCAAATGGCTACTATTTCTGCTGGATGCTCCCGATAATAGGACCATTGAAAGAGGACATAATAAAGACGGGCACCTATAATGGCTACTGGAAAGGCGATTAGAATGAAATCTATGATATCGTCTGACTCAAGCCCTTTCCGAGGCGCTTCTCTCATAGCAAGGATGACCGCTAGGATTAAGCCAAATACAATACAAATTGCGTACCAACGAATACTGAAGGGACCAAATTGAATAGCCACAGGATTCATTCTTTCACCTCATTCTGACCAATCAACTGGGTTAGTCGATCTTCAAAGGTTTTGGTAGCATCATATCCCATTTCCTTAGCACGATAATTCATAGCCGCTGCTTCAATGACAACCGAAATATTGCGACCTGTTTTAACGGGGATGCGAATTCTTGGTATGGTCACTCCACAGAACTCAATTTCTTCTCCATTGTTTCCTAAACGATCATAGGTTTGTTCCTTGGTGTAGTTTTCCAAGTAGACAGCGATTTGAACCTGTGAAGAATCTTTCACTGCACTGGCACCATAGAGACTCATGACATCAATGATTCCTACTCCCCGAATCTCCAACATATGGCGTAGAATTTCAGCAGGCTCACCCCACAAGGTCATCTCATCACGAGCAAAGACATCTACTCGGTCATCCGCCACCAATCGATGGCCTCGTTTGACGAGTTCTAACCCAGTCTCACTCTTCCCGATTCCGCTATCTCCTTGGATGAGAACCCCCATTCCATAGATATCCATCAATACTCCATGGACACTGGTTCGTTCAGCAAGGAGAGAATCTAGGTAGCTTGATAGTTCACCCGACAAGCGACTAGTTGGAACGCGACTGCTTAGAATGGCGATTTGCTTTTCCTCTGCAGCTAGGAGCATTTCTTCAGGAACCTCTAGATCCCGCGCTATAATGAGTACGGGCGTTTCCGGCTGAAACATCTTTCTCAATACTTGGTGTCGATTGTGGGAGGTCATCTTGATGAGGTAAGACCACTCTTTCATCCCAACCAATTGAATCCGCTCTGGAGTATAGTAATCAAAATATCCTGTCATTTCAAGTCCAGGTCGTGAAATATCTGCCGTTGTAATCTCCTTATCAAAGAGACTTTCATTGCCATAAATAACCTTCAAACGAAGCTTTTTAATTAAATCTCGGACTGTTATTGCCATAGGCTTCTCCCTTTTTCTTTTCTCTTTCTATTATAGCAAATTATTCCCTGGTAAGACTTGCTCAAGCATCATTTTTTAGTATCGAAACTGAGGCTATTATTCTCACACGCATTCCAGTACCCTTTGATTTCCCTATTTATCCTTTTTTCCCATTTTTCAATCGTTTCTTCTTTTGAAAAAAAGATGAGAGTGCGACAGAAATCGGTAATTCGTTAGAATTCGATTTCGTCGTCCCACCTCCGCACAGTTGAGTAGGGCTGGAAAAGCTGATAAAAAGCGTAGTAGAGCTCACTCAACCACTGCGTCTTGCTCGATAATCAAAAGACAATTGAGAGGCTAGGACTTTTGTCCCAGCCTCACTTTCTTATTCGATTCATGAAAATTTTTTAAAAGAATGGATCGTCATCTTTGATCACTTGAGCATCCTTACGTTTGCGAGGTCCGAGGCCGTACTTTTCTCTTTCAAGATCTTCTTTATAAGGCAAAGAGAAGGCACACAGGCAATAAATAGCTAAGCCTACAAGCCCATAAAAATGAAAGATACTAAAAAGCACAAAGAGAAAACGCAATAGGTTTGCATCGAGCCCAAATCGATCCGCTAGTCCAGCAAATACTCCAAAAACGATTCTGCCTCGACGTACTTTATAAAATGTTGGATTCAAGGGCTTACCTCCTATTATTTTAGAACAGTATATCCCGAAATCAAGTCACTGTCATCAGACTCAAGGCCGATTTCCTAGTTTAGTTGTACCTTGATACCTGAGTAGTCCTCTGCACTGGCCACAGCGGTACTTTTGAAGATTAATCTGCCGCTTTCTTCTGAATTCTTGCCCACAGCTCGTACAAACATAAATCTTATAGTTTTCCTTATCAACTGAAGGGGCATAACGCAAGCCATCTACCTCTTTGAGCAAGGCCTTGAAATCTTGGTCCTGATGGCGATACCCCTTTTTCATGTAATAGAGATGATAGTGGCACAATTCATGGCGAACAATCTTTCGAAAAATTTCCCAGCCAAATTCTTCTAGTATTCTAGGATTGAAATCTAGATGACCATCTTTAGGAAAGAAGCGACCACCGGTCGAACGCAGGCGATTATTCCAGATGGCTTGATGAAGAAAGGGGCGGCCAAAATCTTCCAACGATACTTCTTGAACGTATTTAGTCAGATTCATGTGGTGCCAAGAGGGAAAGATTTACTTTTTCCCGTTCTAAATCAATCTTGTAAACCCAAACGGTCACTAGGTCGCCAACTGAAACAACTTGACTTGGATGCTTGATAAATTGCTGGCTCATCTGTGAAATGTGGATCAAACCATCTTCATGAATTCCAATATCGACAAAGGCCCCAAAGTCAACAACATTGCGGACAACCCCTTCTAATTTTTGACCAATCTTCAAGTCCTTCAAATCAAGAACATCCTGGCGAAGGACGGGAGCATCAAAAGAATCACGTAAATCACGACCAGGTTTGAGAAGATCTGCGACAATATCTTTCAAGGTCTCAGGGCCAATTTCAAGCTCCTGGGCCATAGAAACTATGTCAATTTGTTTTAATTTAGCTTGGGCTTCTTCATCCATCTCTCTAATCCCTAGTAAGGTAAAGAGCTTCTTAACTGCAAGGTAACTTTCTGGATGGACCCCTGTCCGATCAAGGAAATTCTCACTTTCTGGAATCCGTAAGAAACCAGCTGCTTGTTCAAAGGCCTTGGCTCCCAGACGAGGTACTTTTTTAATTTGCGCCCGAGAGGTGATTACACCTTCTTCTTCCCGGTATTTCACGATGTTCTCAGAAATGGTTTTATTGAGACCAGCCACGTGAGACAAGAGGGCTGGACTAGCAGTGTTTATATTAACACCGACTTGGTTTACTACGGTATCGACAACGAAATCAAGGCTTTCAGATAATTTCTTCTGGCTGACATCGTGCTGGTACTGGCCGACTCCGATTGATTTTGGATCAATCTTTACCAACTCAGCCAATGGATCCTGCAAACGACGTGCAATGGAGATGGCTGAACGCTTTTCAACCGTCAGTTCCGGAAACTCATGGCGAGCCAATTCACTAGCTGAATAAACAGATGCACCACTTTCATTCACAATGACATAACTCACATTTGGAACTTCCTTGAGGACTTCCGCAACAAAGGCTTCGCTTTCTCGACTTGCCGTTCCATTCCCAATCGCAATGATTTCCACGCTGTATTGACGAATCAACCGTTTCAGTTCTTCTTTGGCAGCTTCAATTTGTGCTGCTTTAGCCGGTGCAACAGGATAAATCACCTGAGTGGTTAACATCTTTCCTGTTTGATCGACAACAGCCAATTTGGCTCCTGTCCGGAAAGCTGGGTCAAAGCCTAAGACCACGCGCCCCTTGAGGGGAGCAATCAGCAAGAGGTGACGAAGATTTTCAGAGAAAAGTTGAATGGCCCCATCTTCTGCCACTTCTGTCAATTCTGTCCGAATTCGACGCTCCATAGCTGGTAGCATCTTCTTTTTCAGAGCCTGGTTAATGACTTCTTCGATGTGGCTATTCTTCGATTTAAATCGGGCTTCAAAGTGACGAATCAAACGGTCTACAGGATGCTCAAATCCAACCTTCAATACCCCTAGTTTTTCTCCACGGTTTAAGGCAAGGGTCCGATAGCCCTGCATATTTGCAATCTTCTCAGAAAAATCATAATAGATTTGGAAGACTTGCTTCTCGTCCTTGCTCTCATCCTTCAAGCTAGAGGTTATCAAGGAATGCTTGCGGATTTCCTGGTAGGTGAGGTTGCGCAATTGCGGGTCTTCTGCAATCGCTTCGACTAAAATATCGATTGCTCCAGAAAGGGCATCTTTTACAGTTGGAAAAGCTTCTGATAAAAATTCCTCTGCTACTCTTTCCAAATCCTTTTGATCTTGAAGAATCATCCGAGCAAGCGGGAAGAGCCCTGCCTCACGCGCAATGGTAGCCTTGGTCCGGCGTTTTTCCTTGTAGGGAAGATACAACTCTTCTACATCTGCCAGTTTTTCAGCCTGCTCAATCGCTTCTTTTAGGGCTGGGGTGAGTTTCCCAAGCTCCTCGATCTTAGCCAGGACAGTTTCTTTCCGATCAGCCAAGGCTGTCAAGGACTTGTCCATATCGATAATGGCTTTGATCGCTACTTCATCTAGATTCCCAGTAGCATCTTTTCGATAGCGGGCAATAAAGGGGATGGTGGAGCCCTCTGCTGTTAAGGTCAAAACGGTATCAATTTGTTTAAGACTCACGCCCAATTCCTGGGCTATTTTTTCATATTTTTCCATAGCTTCTATTATACCATAGAAAGCCCTCTATTCCGCCCTTCCATCCTGTTTTGCACTTGATTTCCCCTCTTTTCTGAGAATTTGATATAATGAGAAAAAAGAAAAGGAGACCTATTCATGGCTATTAAATTTTCAAAAACAGACGATTTAGATAAACTCTTTGAGGAATTTGCCATCTTACCAGATTCCCCTCAAGTCACTTTCCCAGATGAGAAGAAGGAAGCAACTAAAGGGCAAAAAGAGCAGAAGGATTCTGACAAATGAGTTTCTTCCAACAGCTGCCAACCAGTGTCCTTCAAGCTGGAGCAATTTTTCTTTCAATTATGATTGAAGCCCTTCCTTTTGTTTTGATTGGAAGTCTCATTTCAGGGGCAATCGATGTCTATATCACCCCCGAAAAAGTCTACCGAGCTCTTCCCAAAAATAAATGGGCGAGAATTCTATTTGGGACCTTGATTGGCTTTATTTTTCCTTCCTGTGAGTGTGGTATCATCCCCATTGTCAATCGCTTTTTAGAGAAGAAGGTGCCTAGCTATACAGCTGTGCCCTTCCTAGTGACAGCTCCGGTTATTAACCCCATTGTGCTCTTTGCTACTTATTCTGCCTTTGGGAATTCCATTCAAATGGCTCTCCTACGAGCTATCGGATCGATCCTGGTAGCGACTGTTCTGGGGATTTTCCTAGGATTTTTCCAAACCGCTTCTATTCAACGGGTCAACCGCAAGGAAGTCCATGTTCATGACTTTTCAAAACTATCCGCCGGTCAACGCTTCTTTCAAGTATTTGTCCAGGCCATTGATGAGTTTTTCGATACTGGACGCTATCTGGTCTTCGGTTGTTTATTTGCCAGCGTGGTTCAGGTTTATGTGCCAACTCGCGTGCTGACTTCTATCTCCGCGACGCCACTCCTAGCCATTCTTCTCCTTATGCTTCTATCCTTCCTCCTCTCTTTGTGTAGTGAGGCTGACGCCTTTATTGGCTCTTCCCTCCTCTCAAGTTTTGGCTTGGCTCCTGTTCTAGCCTTCTTGGTTATCGGACCTATGCTAGATGTCAAGAACCTCTTGATGATGAAGAATTATCTGACCAATCGCTTTATTGTCCAATTCATTAGCATCGTTAGCCTAGTTGTCTTGGTTTATGCTTGGTTTGTGGGGGTGGTCCTATGATTCGATTTCTCATTTTAGCAGGCTATTTCGAAATTACTATGTATTTGCAGCTTTCTGGCAAGCTCAACCAATACATCAATATGCATTATTCCTATTTAGCCTATATCTCTATGATTCTTTCCTTCATCCTGGCTGTCGTCCAGCTCTATATTTGGATGAAGAATCTACCCGTTCATAGTCACCTAACCAGTAAAAAAGCTAAAGTCATGAGTATTCTTCTGCTCCTGATTCCCTTAATTGTAGGGATTGGCTTCCCGACTGTGACCTTAGATTCCCAAACGGTTTCAGCCAAGGGCTATCATTTCCCCATTGCGGCTGGCTCTTCTAAGGATATTCAAAATGACGAGGGAACAACCAACCAATATCTCAAGCCTGATACCAGCAGTTATTTCACCAAATCCGCTTATGAATCTGAGATGAGGGCTGCAGCTAAGAAGTACCTCAAGCAGGATCATATCCAGATCACGACAGAAAACTATATGGAAGTCATGGAAGTCATCTACGACTATCCAGATGAATTTGCAGGGAAAACCTTTACCTTAACCGGCTTCATTTATAAGGATCCCCAGGATCCGGGTAGCCAGTTCCTTTTCCGTTTTGGGATTATCCACTGTATCGCCGACTCGGGTGTCTATGGTTTGTTAACCAAAGGGGCCTCTCAAACCTATGAAGACAATACCTGGGTCCAAGCGACTGGAACTCTCAAGATCCAGTACCATAAACAACTTGGCCAAAGCCTTCCTGTCTTAGATATAGAGGAAGCTCACTCAGTAGAAAAACCCGCCAATCCTTATGTTTATCGGGTATTCTAGGCAGTCTATCACTCAACAGGTTGTGACCTTTCGGTCCAACCTTTTTTTCGTACTTTCTTTCCTTTCTTTCCTATGAAAGTCAGGATACTTTTACTTTCAAAGAGAAATTTTCTGAATTTTATGGTAGAATATGGTTTATCAAGTTAGAAAATAGGTATGAACATGTCTTCAAAAGTAATTGTAACCATTTTCGGGGCCAGTGGAGATTTAGCCCACCGCAAGCTCTACCCTTCCCTTTTTAGACTCTACAAAGCTGGAAATCTTTCCGAGCATTTTGCAGTGATTGGAACTGCTCGTCGTCCTTGGAGTAAAGAATACTTTGAATCCGTTGTCGTTGAATCCATTTCGGATTTAGCAGATAGTCCTGAACAGGCGCAAGAATTTGCTAGCCATTTTTACTACCAAAGCCACGATGTCAATGACACGGAGCATTACATCAAGCTTCGTGAACTCCAAAATCAGCTCAATGATACCTACCAAGCTGACCATAATAAACTCTTCTTCCTATCCATGGCACCTCAATTCTTTGGAACCATTGCCAAACATTTGAAGTCTGAAGGCATTGTGGATGGAAAAGGTTTTGAACGTTTGATCGTTGAAAAACCATTTGGTACAGACTTAGAAACAGCTAGCCAGCTCAACAAAGAACTGGAAGAAACATTTGAGGAAGAGCAGATTTTCCGGATTGACCATTATCTTGGGAAAGAAATGATCCAGTCCATCTTTGCCCTCCGTTTTGCCAACCTGATCTTTGAAAACATCTGGAACCGAGACTATATCGACAATGTTCAAATCACTTTCGCAGAACGGCTAGGAGTTGAAGAACGTGGTGGCTACTATGATGAATCTGGTGCCCTCCGCGACATGGTGCAAAACCATACCCTTCAATTGCTCTCACTCTTGGCTATGGACAAACCAGCTTCCTTCACCAAAGAAGACATCCGTAAAGAGAAGGTCAAGGTTTTTGAACAATTGGTCAACCCTTCTGAAGAGGAATTAAAGAAACAATTTATCCGAGGTCAATACCGCTCTGGAAAAATTCAAGGGAAAAAGGACATCTCTTACCGGAGTGAACCAAATGTCAACCCTGAATCCATGACCGAGACTTTTGCTTCTGGAGCTTTCTTTGTAGATAGCGATCGCTTCCGTGGAGTACCTTTCTTCTTCCGTACCGGAAAACGTCTGACCAAAAAGGGAACCCATGTCAATGTCGTTTTCAAACAGATGGACTCTATTTTTGGTCAAGAACTTGCACCAAATGTGCTCACTATCTACATTCAACCGAATGAAGGTTTCTCACTCAGTGTCAACGGGAAAGAAGTCGGCGAACAATTCCAGATTGCTCCCATATCTTTTGACTATGAAACGGATGCGACAGCGACCGGTGCTTCTCCAGAGCCTTACGAAAAGTTGATCTATGATGTCTTGAACAATGACTCTACCAACTTCAGCCACTGGAACGAAGTTAGAGCCTCTTGGCAGTTAATTGACCGAATCGAACACATGTGGTCTGAAAATCAAGTGCCTCTTCATGAATATAAATCTGGAACCATGGGACCTCAAGCTTCCTTCGACCTATTGAAGGATTACAATGCGGAATGGGTCTGGCAACCAGCAATTGAAGAATAAATCGTTCAACTGACTAAAAGTGCAACAAAAAAACTCATCTCTTTCTAGAGATGAGTTTTTTGCTTATATCAAGCCTTCTAACAAGCCACGCATAAAGTTTTCAGAATTGAATTCACCGATATCATCGATTTTTTCACCAAAACCGATTAATTTCACTGGAATATCCAATTCTTCTCGAATCGCAAGAACCACTCCTCCTCGAGCTGTTCCATCAATCTTAGTGAGAACGATACCGGTAATCGGAGTAATCTTTGAGAATTCCTTAGCTTGAACCAGTGCATTTTGTCCTGTGGAAGCATCTAGGGCCAAGAAGGTTTCATGAGGGGCCGTAGGATCCACCCGTTTGATAATGCGACCGATTTTTTCTAATTCGGCCATCAGATTGTCTTTGTTCTGCAGGCGACCAGCTGTATCAATCATCAAAACATCGACTTGCTCTGCCACGGCCCGTTCCATTCCATCAAAGACTACACTTGCAGGATCTGACTTTTCTGGACCGGTGACAACAGGCACATCCACACGGCGTCCCCATTCAGCCAACTGAGCAACGGCTCCTGCCCGGAAGGTATCTGCTGCGACTAGCATCACTTTTTTCCCTTCCTTCTTGTATTTATGAGCTAGTTTTCCGATAGAAGTGGTTTTTCCAACGCCGTTCACTCCCACAAAGAGCATGACGGTCAAGCCGTCTTTAAAGTTGATTTGCTCATTGTATTGGCCATCCTTTTCGTAGAGATCCACCAATTTTTCAATGATCACGCGACGCAAGACATCCGGTTTCTTGGCATTTTCCAAACGAGCTTCATAGCGGAGCTCTTCTGTCAGATTCGAAGCGACTTGGACTCCGACGTCACTCATAATCAAGAGTTCTTCTAACTCTTCAAAGAATTCTTCATCGACAGAACGGAAGTTAGCAAAAAATGCATTTAGGGCAGCACCGAAGCCAGTCCGAGTTTTCTTCAAGCTTCGATTGTATTTTTCTTGAACCGTTTCTGTTGGTTCAGCAATCTCTGGCTCACTTGTAGTTTCTTCTACTACAGACTCTTCTTCAACTTCTTCTGAAATTTCAGGTTCGCTAGTAGGTTCCTCTACTGACAATTCTGCTTCAACCCCTTCTGAAAAATCGGATTCGTTAGTAGGGGCCTCTACTGGTGATTCTACTTCAAGCTCTTCGGTTACTGCCTCTGAACTCTCAGAAGTTGCTTCTTCAAGGATTGATGCTTCCTTTACCACTTCCAATTCTGGCACAACTTCAGACTCTTCTTCAACTAACTCCTCAGGTTCTTTGAAAGAGCTTGAAGTCTCAGCTTCTGTATCTGGCCTTTCAAGAACTTCTTCTTCAAGGGCTTCTTGGGCAAGATCTGATGAAGAATCTAGCTGCTCCTCATTCACACTCACTTCTTGTGAAGCTTCTAGTTCTAAAGTCTGGTCTTCAGTCACAGGAGCTGGCTCAGCTACTTCCTCAGGAGAGGTATCCTGCTCTACTTGAGAAAGGGCCTCTTCCTCGACAGCTGTATCCTGTTTGACAGGCTCTTCTGTAGGTGCTTCTTCACTAAATGCTTTCGACTCTTGAGCTAATCGCGCTGATTCGGCAGCCATTCGCTCTTTCAATTCCGCATAGTAGGCTTCCATTGCCGAAATCTTAGCTTCATCACTTTGTGAAGCCTTACTTGTTTCTGGCTCAACTAAGGAACTTGCTTCCTCAGGACTTTCCACAAGCTCTTCTGTATGATCTTGGGCTTGTGGTTTTGCTTCTTCTTTTCTTCCAAATAGTCGGTCAAATAATCCCATTATTGACCCTCCTTCAATACATATTCTTCAATCGCTCTTCCGACTGCATCTTCATCATTGGTGTAGTCCGAAACAAGGGTAGCGATTTTCTTCACCTCATCCACCGCATTGGCCATGGCGATTCCTAGTCCTGCCCATTTTAACATGCTGGCATCGTTGGCCTCATCACCACAAGCCATGACTTGACTAGCATCGATTCCTAAATACGCAACCAAAGCCTCCAAGCCTCGATCTTTTTGAACACCTTTGGGGCACCATTCCAAGAGCATGTCTCTGGATTTAAATCTCAAAACGCTCCCCTAAGTCAGGAGAAATCTTTGAAATAGCTCCATCCAAATAGTCCTGTTGAAAGGCTGTCACACACTTATTATAAGCTATCTGACTGGACAAATCCTCAATAGAAACAGGAATAAAGTTCAAGTAAGGATTATAGAGAGGGTAAAGAGATTCTTGATCAGATGCCAGTGTATAAACATCCCCCTCACTAATGGCGTCTAGGGGCAAACCAAGGGCCTCTGTCTCTTCATAAATGCGGACGACATCATCTCGAGAGAAAACTGTTTTCGCAATGATCTCTCCTGTATTCTTTTGTACCAAGCCTCCATTAAAGGTAATGGTGTATTCATCCGACAAGCCGGCTGTTCCAATCTCTTGGAGCAGAAAATCCATGGCCTTGAGAGGACGTCCCGTCGTCAAAACCACCTTGACCCCTTTTTCTTGTGCTGCACGAATGGCAGCCAGGTTCCGAGGGGAGATTTTCTTTTCTGAATTTAAGAGAGTACCGTCCAAGTCTAGTGCGATAACCTTAATCTGACTCATAATTCTTCCTCCATATAGCGCAGGACAGATCCTGTCGAATGATGGGGCAATATGGTTTCAGCCAATTCCAAAATCTCTGGACGGGCATTTTCTGGTGCAATTGGATGGCCAACAACCTGCATCATATGAAGATCATTGAGATTATCTCCAAAAGCTAGGACTTGGTTTCGACTAATGCCCAACTGATCCATTAGGGCTTGAATGGCGACTCCCTTGTCCACATAATCCAAGACAATATCAATACACTCATAACCCGTCGTCATGGCCTTAACACCCTCAACATTTTGGGTAACCCAGGCTTCACCTTCCGCTAATACTTCTTGGTCAAAATTGGTGGTCATCTTAAAGACAAGATCATCAATTTCTGAAAAATCTGACACCATTTGAATATTTTCATTGTAATTTTGCGAAACAGTTAGATAGTCTGGATCAACGGTCTTTAAAACATAGCTCCCGCGTTTTCCCGTTAACAAGCACTTATTTTTATCAAAATAGGGACTTTCCTGCAACTTAGCAAACATGGCTTGATAAAAATCTGGACTCATGGTCGCTTCATAGACATCTTCACCATGAAACTCAACAACACTGCCGTTTTCAGCTATGAAAATAATCTGATCCTCGACCTCTTTAAAGATTGTCTTCAAAGAGAGGAGAGGCCGACCACTTGCTGCCGCAAAGTAGGTCCCTTTTTCTTGAAACTTCTTTAGTACCTTTAGGAATAAAGCTTGATCAAATTCATGATTTTCATCCAAAAAGGTTCCATCCATGTCTGTTGCGACTAATTTAATTTTCATTATCCATTCCTTCTATATCTTTCAGCTTCACAGATACAATCTTAGAGACTCCGGATTCTTGCATGGTCACTCCATAGATGGAATCTGCTGCAGCCATGGTTCCCTTACGGTGGGTAACCACGATAAACTGACTTTCCTTATCAAAACGATTAAGATAATCTCCAAACCGTTTTACATTGGCTTCGTCTAGAGCCGCTTCTACCTCATCCAAGATGACAAATGGAATAGTCTTGACACGAATGATTGAGAAGAGTAACGCCAATGCTGACAAAGCTTTCTCCCCACCACTCATCAAATTCAAGGATTGAATTTCTTACCAGGCGGTTGGACAGAAATCTCGACCCCAGCTGACAAGAGATCTCCATCCGTCAAGATAAGATCAGCTGATCCTCCTCCAAACATCTGTTTAAAGGTGACTCGGAAGGATTCACGAATCGCTTCGAATGTAGATTTAAAGCGTTCTTTCACCTCATCATTCATGTCATTAATGGTTTCGAGAAGAAGATTTTTGGCTGCCAAGACATCTTCTCGTTGTCCGGAAAGGAAATCAAATCGCGTCTTGACCTCATCGTATTGTTCGATAGCATCAATATTGACAGGTCCTAAGGCTTTAATCGCTTTCTCCAAGTCTTTTAAGGCTTGCTCAGACTGGGCTAGATTTTCTAGCTCATTGGCCTGTTTAGACGCTTCCTCAAAACTCATCTTGAATTCATCGGTCAGAGCTAACATCAGTTTATTTAGCTTATCTGCCAAGCGATCGCGATTGGATTCTGCTTTAGCCTGGAGGCGAATCCACTCCTCATTTTGACGACGGGCTTGTTCCATATGACCCGCCACATCTTCAGACTGGCCTTCCAAATCCTCTAATTCAAATTGCTTACGAATCACAGCTTGCTCCAGAGCGGTTTTCTCTTGAAGGCTTGCTTGCAGTTGTTTTTCAAGGACAGAAACATCGATTTGCTCATGTCGATCTTCTCCCTGCTCAATCGCATATTGGAGAGCTTGGATTTCCCGTTCAGTAGAAGCTAACTCTTGCTGCAAGCGTTCGGCATCTGTCTGGTCATAGGTCAATTGACTCTTCAACTCTGTTTTCTGTAATTGGAGCTTGGCAATGGCTGCTCGTAAATTTTCAATTTTCTCGACAACGACATCTTTATTGAGCTTGACTTCTTCAATCTCAGCAGTGACTTGCTCTTTTTCTTCCTCAATTTCTTTCAGTCGCGCTTGCAAGTCATCCCGTTTTTGGAGGAGTTCTTGGTCGCTACCTTCATCCAGCTCTGTACGGATAACTTCTAACAATTCTTGGGCATCCAAGAGTTGCTGGTGAGCTTGCTCAAAAACCAATTGAAGGCGTTGCTCTTCTAGTCGTGCCCCTTCTCCTTGGCCTTTCAAAGATTCTAGTTTCTTGCGATTGACTCACTTGGTCTTGCTGCTCTTGCACTTGCCCTTCTACTTCTCGCAAGTTCTTCTGAAGAGAAGCCAATTCTTGGTGCAAGCGATCCAATTCTGGCTTGATAAAAATCGAATTATTGCTTCGATTCGCTCCCCCTGCATAGGAACCACCTGTGCGTAGTTCGGTTCCATCGAGCGTCACGATACGAACCTGGTAGGCAACCTTGCGGGCAGCCGCCTTGGCGTGCTCAATCGTATCAAAAATAGCCGTGACCCCCAAAAGGTTTTGGAAAATCGACTCGAGGGAAGGATCATAGTCCACCAGACTGCTGGCCATCCCTAGGAATCCTGGACAGGCTTCAATCAGTTCTTGATTCTTTCCAGTTAGGTAGCGTGGTTTAATAGTAGTCAAAGGAAGGAAGGTTGCCCGACCCGAGCGATTCTTCTTCAAATGTTCGATTGCCCGTGTTGCTGCACCTTCGTCTTCTACGATAATATGCTGACTGCTGGCTCCCAGAGCAATCTCTAAGGCAGTCTGATACTCTGGTGAAAAGGAGAGTTTTTCACTGACAGCTCCTACAATCCCGCCTAAGCGAGCCGCTTCTTGCAGGACACTCTTCACACCTGCATAAAAATTGCTATGATTCTTTTGAATCGCCTCTAAACTGTTAATACGAGCCTGTTTTTCCTTACTTTGATCCAGTAAATCAAACATCTTGGCTTGCGCTTCTTGATATGCCTGGCGAGCTTCGTCAAAGCGTTTTGCCTCTGACTGATAGGTTTCAAGCAAGTGTTTCAGATGCTCTTGAGCTCCTTGATAAGCTTCTTGAGCAACCTGCTCTTTTTCCTGCAATTCTGTCACCATTTGGATTTGATTTTGATAATCTTCCTTTTTGCTTTGTGACAATTGAGCAGAGGCTTCCAATTGATTTTCAATGGTTGTTAATTCGTTTGACCGCTCCGCTTCATCCTGCATCAAGGCCACGTATTTTTCACGTAAATAATCGATCACCTGGTCTGGATCTTCTGAAAAGCTGGCCAACTCTTTCTCCAGACCCTCCAGAGCTGCTTGGCTCTTTTTCAGTTCTTCTTGAAGACTTTTTGTATTGACTTGTTTTTCATCCAACTGATTCCGAAGAACTTGTAAGCGCTCTTCCAGACTATTAACCCGCTCTTGATTTTCCTGACGACTTCGGGCAACCTGTTGCGACTCCAAGCGTGCCAATTCGATTTGTTTCTCCAAATCACTTAAGAGGCGAGTCAATTCTAAGAGGCTAGCTTGATCATCCGATAATTGGTGCTGAAGGGCCTGACGACTCTGTTTCAAGCGGAGGCTTTCCGCTTCATACTCTTCTCTTTTCTGGTAATAAGCCTTTAATTGCTCTTGAATAGAAGCCTCTTCTTGAACTGCTCGATCGTAGTCTTTTTTATTGGCTTCAATTTGAGCAATCAACACATCCAAATAGAGAATTTGACGTTGTTGATCCAATTCTAAGAAGCGTTTGGCCACTAGAGCTTGCTTTTCAAGAGGTTTGATCTGCCCCTCTAACTCAAAAATAATGTCTTCCAGACGGTCCAAATTATCTTGGGTCTGAACCAACTTAGCTTCCGTTTCCTTGCGACGCGTCTTAAATTTAAGAACTCCCGCTGCTTCCTCAAAAATAGCCCGTCTCTCTTCTGGTTTGGAGTTAAAGATTTCTTCAACCTTCCCTTGGGAAATAATAGAGAAAGAATCTCTACCAAGTCCAGTATCCATAAAGAGATCATGGACATCTCTCAAACGAACTTTCTTACCATCAATCTTGTACTCACTATCACCCGAGCGATAAATATGACGCTCCACTCGGATTTCCTTAGCAGCATGTTTGATAAAAGCGTCCCGGTTATCCAGTACTACCGTTACGCAGGCGTAGTTCAAGGGTTTCCGAGTTTCAGTCCCTGCAAAAATCACGTCCGGCATCTTGCCACCACGTAGGCTCTTGACACTCGATTCCCCTAGGGCCCAGCGTAGACTTTCTGTAATGTTTGATTTTCCAGATCCATTAGGGCCAACCACTGCGGTGACCCCTTGGTCAAAGACGACTCGAGTCTTGTCTGCGAAAGACTTAAATCCTTGAATCTCAATTTCCTTTAAATACATGAGGGATCCACCTTATTCTCCACAGCTTTTTAGCTGCCTCTTGTTCTGCAGCCTTTTTTGACCGGCCACGACCTTCACCGATTACTTTTCCATTTACAGTGACCTGAACTTCAAATTCTTTAGCATGAGCAGGACCTGACTCGCTCGTCACTTCGTAGCTAATTAGCACATCACCATGAATCTGGAGCAATTCTTGTAAGCGTGTCTTATAGTCTATCACTTGTTCAAATTGTCCCGCTTCAACTTTAGGAATCATGACTTGTTGAATGAATTCTCGAACAGCCTCCACTCCCTTATCCAAGAGTAAGGCTCCTAGAAAAGCTTCAAACAAATCTCCTAAGATGGTGTCGCGGTTCCGTCCACCAGATTTTTCCTCTCCCTTGCCAAGTTTGATAAATTGATCGAAACCACAATCACGGGAAAAACCTGCCAGGCTTTCCTCACGAACAATCATGGAACGCATTTTTGACAAATCACCCTCTGGCTTACTTGGGTAGAGGGCAAATAAATATTCGGAAATCACTAACTGGAGAACAGCGTCTCCTAAAAATTCCAAACGTTCATTATGTGAAATTTTTAAGAGGCGATGCTCATTCGCATATGAGGTATGTGTAAAAGCTGTTTCCAACAATTCTGTATCGTCAAAAGTCAGACGAAATTTCTCAGCAAGGAGGTTATATAAGGCTTGCATCACGTTACTACTTTCTTTCTTCATTTATGCATCTGGATCGAATCCTGTTACCTATTCTGTCCAAAAGATACACCCCTCTATTATACCAAAAAAGAGTGCGTATCGCACTCCTTTCCCTTGTTTTCAAGATAGGATTTAGGACCTATTCTTTCCTTATCTTATTCTTCTTTATCCGGAATCACTTTGAACAAATAATAGCTTATAAAAATAGTTAATCCCACTAGACCTAATTTCACAAACCAGAGTGGAGCCAGGTAAATGGAAATCCCCATCAAAAGATAAATTTGTAAAATAATTCGTTTTTTCCGCTTCTTAGAGATCGACTTTGTTTCCCGATAATCTGCTACATAAGTTTGGTACAACTTGGTCCCATGTAACCAGTCTTCAAACCGTTGAGAACTCTTGGCAAAACAAGCCATGGCTAATAAAAGAAACGGGGTCGTAGGTAAAATAGGTAAAGGAATCCCAATAATCCCTAATCCTAAGGAAATAAACCCTACTGTTATATACACATATTTCAAACTAACTGCTCCTATCCTTCCACTCATTTCAAGCCTACAATACTAACCTAAAAGAGGCTGGGACAAAACTCCTAGCCTCTCAATTGTCCTTGGATTGTCGAGCAAGACGCAGTGGTTGAGTGGGCTCTACTACGCTGATTTCATCAGCTTTTACAGCCCTACTCAACTGTGCGGAGGTGGGACGACGAAATCGAATTCTAACGAATTACCGATTTCTGTCCCACTCTCTTTTTAATCATTTAGATATCTACTAATGGAGTCGCTGTATCTGGAGATGTATCCAACACTTCAAAATCATGACCCACTGCCAAATCTGCTCGAGCCAATTGATTGACCATGGTCATATGGGCCAATTCTTTGATATTGTTTTCCTTGGATAAGTGGCCCAGATAAATCTTTTTGGTCTTATTGCCTAGAGTCCGAATCATGGCATCTGCACCATCTTCATTAGAGAGGTGGCCCAAATCAGATAAAATCCGCTGCTTTAATCGCCAAGCATAAGAGCCAGCTCGTAGGATTTCCACATCGTGGTTGGACTCGATCAAATAGCCATCTGCATTTTCAACAATCCCTGCCATTCGATCACTGACATAACCTGTATCCGTCAGCATGACAAAGCTCTTCCCATCCTTCATGAAACGATAGAACTGGGGAGCAGCTGCATCATGGCTGACACCAAAACTTTCCACATCCAAATCCCCGAAGGTTAAGGTCTTGCCCATTTCAAATAAATGTTTCTGGGAGTCATCGACCTTCCCAAGGTACTTGCTTCCCTCCATGGCCTTCCAGGTAGCTTCATTGGCGTATAGGTCCATCCCGTATTTACGAGCTAGCACACCAACGCCATGAATGTGATCCGAATGTTCATGTGTGATCAAAATAGCATCAAGATCTTCGGGTTTGCGATCAATCTCTGCAAGCAAACCTGTAATTTCTTCCCGGACAAGCCTGCATCTACTAGAATTTTCTTCTTAGGAGTCTCTATGTAAAAAGAATTACCACTCGATCCTGAAGCTAAAATACTATACTTAAACCCTTTTTCATCCATTAGTTTTCTTATTCATCCTCATTATCCCATCCATCATCCAGGATAGCATCTTTGTCATATGGTAGGACAATCGTGAAAGTAGAACCTTTTCCATATTCACTCTTGGCCCAAATAAATCCTTTGTGTTGCTTGATAATTTCCTTCGCAATGGCCAGTCCTAAACCAGTCCCACCTTGGGCGCGACTACGTGCCTTATCCACGCGATAAAAGCGGTCAAAAATTCGTGGGAGGTCCTTTTTAGGGATCCCTAAGCCCTCATCCGAAATCGAGATAATCAACTGGGCATCTGTCGTTTTCATTCCCACACGAATTTCCCCACCATCTGGGGAATATTTGATAGCGTTATTTAAGATATTGTCTAAGACCTGTGTCATCTTATCCGTATCAATTTCTACCCAAATTGGAGAAATAGGATATTCACGAATGATATCATATTTTTTTTCACCTGCCTGACTCTTCATTTTATCAAAACGGTTCAAAATAAAGGTAATGAAGGCTGTAAAATTGGTCAACTCAATATCTAACTGACTGGTCTCATTGTCAATCCGTGAAAGACTCAACAAATCCGTCACCATCCGCATCATACGATTGGTTTCCGTCAGGGAAACCTTGACAAAATCTGGAGCTACTGGCTCTGAAATGGCCCCATCATCTAAGGCTTCTAAGTATGATTTGACACTGGTCAAAGGAGTCCGAAGCTCATGGCTAACATTCGAAACAAACAAGCGACGTTCCCGTTCTTCTTTGTCTTGTTCTGTCGTATCGTGCAAGACGGCTACTAAACCAGAAATGAAACCAGATTCTCTCCGAATCAAAGCAAAGCGAACCCTCAAAGAAATGTATTCACCATTCTCATCTAGAGAATCAATGGTCAACTCTGGAACATTGGTAATTAGATCTCGTAGTTCATAATCTTCCCCAATCCCTAACAAATCCAGAATACTGGTATTCATAACCTCTTCGACAACCACATTGAGCTGTTTAGCTGCCATCTCGTTGACCAAGATAATTTGTCCACGACGGTTGGTAGCCAAAACTCCATCCGTCATATAGGACAGGATACTAGTCAATCGCTTGGTCTCTTGCTCTAAATTTCATGGGTCAAACGAATGACTTCGGATAAATCATTGATATTATTAGAAATCTCTGTTAGTTCTGGACTTCCTTGCAAATCGATAATATCCGAATATTCACCCGAAATCAGACTCTTAATTTTTTCATTCAATAGACGTAGCTTTAGATTGTCTCGTCGATTCTCTAAAACTAATAAAGCAACTACAATAATAAATCCAAGTGTGATTAGAACAAAGACAAAATTGTAGGAGGTGAAAAATTCCTTTAATTGATTAGTCATTGTTTCTCATATAATAGCCAACACCACGGCGCGTTAAAATATACTCTGGACGTCCAGGAATATCCTCAATTTTTTCACGTAAACGACGAATGGTAACATCCACTGTCCGAACATCTCCAAAATAATCGTAACCCCAGACTGTCTCAAGCAAGTGCTCACGGGTCATTACTTGTCCCACATGAGTAGCAAGATGGTAGAGCAATTCAAATTCCCGATGCGTTAATTCTAATTCTTTTCCTTTTTTCTGAGCCAGGAAAGCATCTGGAATAATTTTTAATTCCCCAATACTGATCTCTGATTCCGACTTAGAATCTGTTTTCACTTCCACAACTAATTCTGTCCGACGTAGCAAAGCTTTCACCCGAGCTTGCAACTCACGATTTGAGAAAGGCTTCGTTACATAGTCATCCGCACCTATCTCAAGACCAATGACCTTATCAAATTCTGTATCTTTCGCAGAAAGGACAATAATCGGAACATTACTGGTCTTGCGAATGGTACGAGCTACTTCTAAACCATCAATCTCAGGCAACATGAGATCCAAAATCAAAATATCTGGATTCTCTGCCTCAAAAACAGCCAAGGCTTCTTTTCCATCAAAGGCTGTTAGCACTTCGTACCCTTCTTTAGCCATGTTAAATTTAATAATATCCGAGATTGGTTTTTCATCGTCTACGACAAGAATTTTCTTCATTCCCATACCTACTTCTTTTTTTATTTTTGTTCTTTTACTTCTTCAAATCTCTGTCTTTTCATTATAGCAAAATTCTAGAAAAAAGTGGAGTACTGGCTTAATTTGTTTTGAAAGATAAAAGCACTAATTTGAAAGAATTACCCAGATTTACTAGTAAATAACATCCTGATTAAAGTTGAAACTTGCGGACAAGTCTTCCTATATTTTCTAAGGAAGCAAGCAAAAAGCTGAGATAAAAATCCTCAGCTTTTCTTTTAATCATATTTATTCTGATACACGAGATTTGTTAGCAATATCTGCAAGAATCGCTTCAACAAATTCATTAACAGATACAGTTTGCGTTTCTTTTTGGCCATAGCGACGAACGTTGACAGTTCCGTCTTCCATTTCCTTGTCACCAACGATCAATTGGTAAGGAATCTTGCTAGTTTGTGAAGCACGGATCTTGAATTGCATTTTCTCATTACGTTCATCCACATCAGCACGGACACCACGGTCACGGAGTTTCTTCGCTACTTCCCAAGCGTAGTCCACATGTTTCTCGTTAGATACTGGGATGAGAGTTACTTGGTGTGGTGCCAACCATGTTGGGAAGGCACCCTTGTAGTTCTCAATCAAGATAGCTGTGAAGCGTTCCATAGTTGAGATAACCCCACGGTGAATCATAACTGGACGGTGTTCTTCACCATCAGCTCCGATGTATTTGAGGTCGAAGCGTTCTGGGAGCAAGAAGTCAAGCTGGATAGTAGAAAGGGTTTCTTCTTTCCAAGGGCAGTCTTAACCTGGATATCCAATTTTGGTCCATAGAAGGCAGCTTCCCCTTCAGCTTCAAAGTAGTCAAGTCCCATGTCATCCATAGCTGATTTCAACATACGTTGAGCATTTTCCCACATTTCATCATTATCAAAGTACTTGTGAGTATCTTTAGGGTCGCGGTATGACAAACGGAAACGATAGTCAGTCAAGTTGAAATCTTCGTAAACGTCGATGATCAATTGAAGCGTACGTTGGAACTCATCTTTGATTTGTTCAGGTGTTACGAAAGTATGACCATCATTAAGTGACATTTCACGTACACGTTGAAGCCCTGTGAGAGCACCAGATTTTTCATAGCGGTGCATCATACCGATTTCAGCAATACGGATTGGCAATTCACGGTAAGAGTGAACGTGGTGTTTAAAGACTTCGATATGGTGAGGACAATTCATTGGACGAAGAACGAATTCTTCCCCATCACCCATATCCATAGTTGGGAACATATCTTCACGGTAGTGATCCCAGTGACCAGAAGTCTTGTAAAGTTCTACTGAGGCAATTGGTGGAGTGTAGACGTGTTGGTAACCAGCAGCGATTTCCTTGTCGACGATGTAGCGTTCCAATTCACGACGGATAGTGGCACCGTTTGGCAACCAGAATGGAAGACCTTGACCAACCTCTTGAGAAATCATGAAGAGGTCAAGCTCTTTACCAAGTTTACGGTGGTCACGTTCTTTGGCCTCTTCACGCATCTGAAGGTAGTTTTTCAAATCTTTCTTGTCAAACCAAGCTGTACCATAGATCCGTTGCATCATCGCATTATCACTATTCCCACGCCAGTATGCACCAGCCACGTTGAGAAGGTGGAAGATTTGGATGCGACCAGTTGATGGAACGTGAGGCCCTCGGCAGAGGTCAACGTACTCACCTTGACGGTAGATGGTCAAACCACCCTCGTCTTCTGAGTGCTCTTCGATCAATTCCAATTTGTATGGGTCATTTTTAAAGATTTCACGAGCTTCATCTTTGGTTACTTCTTCACGGATTGATGGGAAGTTTTCTTTAACGATTTTCTTCATTTCTTCTTCGATGCGAGGAAGATCTTCGTTAGAGATTTGACCAGCTTGGTTGTCTGTATCATAGTAGAAACCATCTTCGATAGCTGGACCTACACCCAAGTGAATATCTGGGAAAAGGCGACGAGCTGCTTGTGCAAACAAGTGTGCTGCGGAGTGACGTAAGATTGAAAGAGCATCTTCGTGATCTGGTGTCACGATTTCGATGCTTCCATCTTCAGTGATCGCACGAGTAGTGTCGATGAGTTTGCCGTTAAATTTACCAGCAAGAGCTTTTTTAGCTAGAGAATTGCTAATTGATTGAGCAATTTCAAAAGTTGTAACGCCAGATTCGAATTCACGAACAGCGCCATCTGGGAAAGTAATTTGAATCATGATTTTCTCCTTTTATTGTTTCATAGTTTCTAAGCATTGACTTTTTATTAGCAGACTACTTCCTAGTCTGAATGTTCAGCTACTTTTCTTTATCAGAGAGGAAGTTTTCCATTTCCGTCAGGATGTCTATCTCCAAACGTTGAGAAAGTTCTACTAGCCACCAGATATTTTCTGAAAGTTTATGTTCCAGTGTGTATGGTGTTTCATCATAGTAGCGTCCTTGCTTGGTCATCACTAATCGTTGGAAATTTCCAATATCATTCGATAAAGCCAAGAGGTCTTCTTCTACCGTCCACTTGGAATCATGATGCTTAACTTCCAGATCGTGATAAGCTTGTCGGATTGCCCAACTGCGCTCCACTAATTCTTGCAACTCCATAGTAAGTCTCCTCATAAAAAAATTGCGACATCCAAAAAGGACGTCGCAACGTGGTTCCACCTTCATTTATGTTCCTCAAAAAAGAGGGACACCTCTGATTGGCTCTAACGTGGCCACCGTTTTATGTTTGCATAAAAATATCTTGAGTAGTCCCAAATCTATCCTCTACGCGATTTCCAGCTCCACGCGCTCTCTATCAGATTTCCTAGATTTGATATGTCTCTGACTAGTATTATAGCACGATTGGAATATTTTGCAAGTGGAAAAATCTTCTCCCATCATCAAGAGGCCCTATTAAGGACCTCTTAATTCTATCGTTATCTCTAATCTAACAATTTGGTGATGTTGCGAATCTTTTTCACCTGCTTAAAAGAGCCTTTCATGATTCTCACAGAACCATTCACAGGCATAGCAATGACTTTTTGTGGGATTTTTACGATCGACTTGGTTACCCGTTTGGTACGACTTTCTTCCGGATGACGTTCGTTATAAAAATCTTTAGAAATGATGGCGTCTAGATAGAACTCATAGACCCTGCGACCAAAGTTTGTAGAAGAAATTTCATACAGCTTCTCTTCCCACTTCGCCTCATCTATCTCTGGGGTGGCTAAGGTCGCTTCTAAAATAGCTGCAGCCAAATCTTCTTCCAGGTCATACAAGATTCCGAACATCCGATCATTGATCACATTATCTAAGTAAGGATTGCTCTGAGCAATTAGGGGTGTCCCACTAGCGATACTCTCCAAGTAAGTAAGACCTTGCGTCTCACTAGTCGAAGCAGAAATGAAGAAATCTGCCGCCTTATAGTAAAGAGCAGTTTCGTTTGGTGGAATCATCCCAGTGAAAACCACAGCCTGCTCGATGCCTAGTTTTCGTACCTGGCTCTTCAAATCTCCTAAATAAGGCCCATCTCCGGCCACAATCAATTTTACATGCGCATTTTCTTCTAAGACTTCAGGCAGAGCTGCAATAACCGCTTGGATATTTTTCTCATAGGAAACTCGAGACAAACTTAGAAGCATAATCTCTCCCTCTAGAATCCCCAATTTCTCACGTAGTGCTTGTGTCTCAACACTAGTAATTTCTGGCCGCTCAAATTTAGCTAGTTCAATCCCAGTCGGAATAATCCGTTTTTCTGCCTTAATCTTATATTTCAATAAGAGATCATAGACAATCTCGCTGGGACAAATGACACCATCCAAGTCATTCATATAACCGCGGACGATGTATTTGACCATACTCGGTCGGATGACCAACCCCTTGGCAATATAGCGCACATAATCTTCGTACTGAGTATGATAGGTATGAATCACTGGGATCCGTAACTCCTTAGCGATCCAAACCCCTAGTAACCCTAAGGAAAACTCTGTTTGCGTATGAATGATATCCAGTTGATATTGCTTGGCAATGGCTAAGCCTTGGTAAATCCACGATAGGCAATCCGCCGATCCTTAAAAGCAAAAAAGGGAACACTTGGAATTCGAATAATCTGCCAATCTTCATAACGATTAACATCTTTGTCAGTTGTCGTAAAGATAAAAACAGTATGCCCCAATTTCTCTAACTCTGTTTTAAGAGTTCGAATACTGGTCGCAACACCAGAAACTTGAGGAAAATATGTATCTGTAAACAATCCAATACGCATATTACATCTCCAATACTTGCTGGTAGGCTTTTACTAATTGATCAGCAACCAAATCAATTGATCGACTTTGAGCTACTCGGTAACCAGCGTCCCTCTTGTCCACTTGTCCAGACAAAACTTTTTCAAGGGAGTCTACAAATTCATCCACTGAATGACAGAGCTCCGCAGACTGGTCATCTACCCATCCATGATAGACAGGAATATCTCTCAGAACAACATGCTGGTGACCTGCTAAGCTTCTAAAACGACAATCCCTTCTGTCTCTTCGTAGGAAGGGAAAAAGAAGGCGTCCGCTCCTGTCATCGCCCCTTGGAAAACAGCTCCTTTAAAGTAGCCTGGAAATTCGACATTGCTTGGATGATCTTTCTCAACAAGCCTCCTGATCTTGCGAGGAATAATCCATTTATTGATGGAACCTAGCCAAATAAAGCGGACATCTGGCATTCTACGAGCCACCTCAACAAAGTCCTCAATCCCTTTTCGTCTAAAGTAGAGCCCTGCACAAAGTACGACCTTCTGTCCTTCCTGAATCTTGAAGTGTTTCCGAAAAACCTCTTCTTTTTTGGGATCTTTTTTGTATTTGGACAAATCAATCCCATTGGAAACAGCGACAATCGGGGTTTTCACCCCATAAGATTGGATCAATTGCTTGGAATACTCAGAGGGTGTAATAATAAAGTCCGCTTTTTTATACATATGGGCTAAATATTTTCCAAATAAAGGAGCAAATAAATTGGACCCAATAAAGGAATTTTGGAAATCCTCTCGTGTCGAATGCCCATGCATAATGACCTTTTTTCCACGGCGTTTGGCAGCATGTAAGAGCAACAAACTCCGAGGTCCATAGGTATTTATGTGAACGACATCATAGTCTCCTAAAATATCTGTTGTGTATGGAATCCCTGCCAAGTCCAAAGCATGCATTTGATGCTGGAGGGCACGACCAATCCCTGACTTTTGTAGGACAGATTTTCCTTCTAAATACAGTAATACTTTCATACCCTCTATTATACCTGATTTAGAAACCCCCTTCAAGTTTTACCCAGATTTCATAGATTGGAAAGAAAAAAAGGAAGCCCCTAACTTCCTTTTCAATTCTTATTTTTTTGTCGTTCCACATTGACTGATGGTATGAGCAAGAAGAACTTCTCTTTCTTCCAATTCTTCCTTATGCATAATCTTGGTCAACATACGCATGCTAATAGCCCCCAAATCATAGAGAGGTTGTCCAACTGTTGAAAGATTTGGACGGGTGTAACGGGTGATTTGAGAATCGTCGCTGGTAATCAACTCAAAGTCTTCTGGAATCTTCACTCCTTGATCTGCAAGACCATTGAGCAAACCTGCTGCTAATTCATCCCCAGTCACAAAGGCTGCCGTTGCTTTTGAAGCAATGATTCGTTCTGCTAAATTATATCCTTCTTCATAACGGTATTTGGATTCAAAGACCAAGCCTTCGCTATAAGATAATTTCTTAGCTTTAAGAGCTTCTTTGTATCCTGTTAAACGAATCTTGCCATTGATATCATCCACCAAGGGACCACTGACAAAAGCAATTTTCTTATTACGTTTTGCCAAATGAGTCACCGCATCAATAGTAGCTTGTTGGTAATCAATGTTAACACTTGGCAATTGATGTTCCACATCAACTGTCCCCGCCAAAACAACAGGAGTCCGTGAACGTGAGAATTCAGAACGAATCTTCTCTGTCAAATGGTAGCCCATAAAGATAATGCCATCCACTTGTTTTGAGAAAAGAGTATTTACAACAGAAACTTCCTTGTCATCATCTTCGTCACTATTAGCAAGGACAATATTGTATTTATACATTTCCGCGATATCATCAATCCCTTTTGCCAAAGTAGAAAAATAACTATTGGTAATATTCGGGATGACAACACCAACAGTTGTTGTTTTCTTGCTGGCAAGTCCACGAGCAACTGCATTCGGACGATAATCTAAGCGTTCAATGACTTCCAATACTTTTTTGCGAGTATTTTCTTTAACGTTCTTATTTCCGTTTACTACACGGCTAACAGTCGCCATTGAGACCCCTGCTTCACGCGCGACATCATAAATGGTTACGGTATCGTCTGTATTCATAATACTTCCTTTCTTTTTTGAAAATATCGTTTTCAGTCTCCTACAACAACCATTTTACCACTTCTTGTAAACACTTTCAAGCTTTTTAATATCTTTTTGCAAACTCTTGATTTTTTAGGGAAAATTTGCCAAAATAATATCAATAGAAAGAAGGTAGCTTATGTCTAAATTAGATCAAATTGTAGCATTTCTTGAAACTGAAAATACAGATATCGCCGTTATCTCCGATCCTGTTACGATAAACTACTTAACAGGATTCTATAGCGATCCTCACGAACGTCAACTCTTCTTGTTCGTCTACCCCAACCACGAACCACTTCTGTTTGTTCCTGCTCTTGAGGTAGAACGGGCGACAGCAGTTGTGAGCTTCCCTGTCGTTGGCTATGTTGACTCAGAGAATCCTTGGGAAAAAATCAAAGGTGCTAGCAACAATCCAGAAGCCAAAAAAGTCGCTCTTGAATTTGATAATCTCATCTTGACTAAATACAATGGCCTTCGTTCTGTCTTTGAAAAAGCAACATTTATCAATCTTAGTCCTCGGATCAACCGTATGCGCTTGATCAAATCAGCTGACGAAATTCAAAAGATGTTGGTTGCCGGTCAATATGCAGATAAGGCTGTCAATATGGGCTTCCAAGCTATTTCATTAGACAAAACCGAGACTGATATCGTCGCAGAAATCGACTTTGGCATCAAACGCTTGGGCTACGAGATGAGCTTTGAAACTATGGTCTTGACTGGTAACAATGCAGCCAATCCTCACGGTATTCCTGGAAGTAACAAAATTGAAAAGGATGCCCTCTTGCTCTTCGACTTGGGATGTATGGTCAACGGCTATGCTTCAGACATGACGCGAACAGTTGCAGTTGGAAAACCAGATGATTTCAAAAAGAAATCTACCACTTAACTCTAGAAGCTCAACAGGCTGCCTTAGATATGATCAAACCTGGTGTGACAGCTCACGACGTCGATCGCGCTGCTCGCAGTGTCATTGAAAAAGCAGGCTACGGCGAGTACTTCAACCACCGCCTCGGTCATGGAATCGGGATGGATGTCCACGAATTCCCATCTATTATGGAAGGAAATGATCTGGTTATTGAAGAAGGAATGTGTTTCTCTGTTGAGCCCGGTATCTACATTCCGGGAAAAGTAGGAGTTCGGATTGAAGACTGTGGTTATGTGACAGAAGACGGTTTTGGTCTCTTCACTGAAACTAGCAAAGATTTGCTATATTTTGATTAAGATAGAAAAGGAGATTGTTTTATGATTGTTTGGCGTGGTAAAGGTTTACTCGTTGTACTTGCTTTATTTATTGGAGGAGCTGTCTCCAACCTTGCTATTTATGTCCTTCATTTTAATGTCACGAATCGAGTTCATGGCTTTCTGATGGGGATTATGTTCAGCCTATTTACAGCAGCTACAAATTATTTATTAACAAAAAAATTTGTTTCAGATGAAGTTCGTTATCTTATTGATGAAGAGACAGGGCAACGAATCGCTTACCGTGATTCTTCTTCTTTCATGTTTATTCCCAATCGCTATTGGACCTGGATCTTCTTAGGTTTATCCCTCATTCCATTATTAGTGTCCTTCATCAATTAATAAAAAAATTTCAGTATCTAAGGTACTGAAATTTTTTATTTTAACGTATCTATCAATGAATCAGCAAGTTCCTATCGGCAACTTTTTCTCTTGCTTACCAGAGATTGATAGCTTCTGTTTATTGGACTAAGAGGCTACTTCCATCTTCATTTTAGCTTCTTTCACTACTTGCTCTAGACTTATTTGTGCCATTTCTTTTTCCATGGCTAACTGAATCTCTTCGAGTTTTCCATCAAGCACTCCATGAATATTATTTCCAATCGGACAGGCTGGATTTGGATGCTCGTGAAAGCCAAATAATTGACCTGTCTTCCCAAGGCACTCTACCGCTCGATAAACATCTAGTAAGGTAATAGTTTCCAACTCTTTTGCCATCTCAGCCCCACCAGTTCCCCGCGCCACATGGATTAATCCAGCCTTTTTTAGTTGAGACAAGGTCTTTCGAATAATGACCGGATTCACCCCAACACTTTCAGCAATCATATCACTGGTCACTTTAGTGCAATCTCCTTTTAAGGCAATCATGACTAATACATGGGTTCCAATCGTAAAACGGCTTGAAATTTGCATTGATTCTCCTCTCTTTCCTACAGAATAGTCCATCCTCCACTGATGAGAAATCCATCAATCACGAACAATTTCAGTTCTTCCATTGAATCTATTATACCCTTATTTGTTGTAATGTCAACTGTTACACTAATTAAAATAATCTCTTAACCAAGCATCTACTTCTGCATTGTGCCCTTCTCGTTCAGCAATTTCATACAGAAGCTCATGATTATGGGTATGGTGGATCCCATTAACTAAACTTTCAACGTAGACTTGGTAGTAGGGAAGCCTCAGGTCTCTAGCCAATTTCAGTTCTTTTTCCACACCGTAATCCACTCGTCTCAGATCTACATTCTTTAAACCTTTCTCATCAAATTCCATTATGGCATACATGGCCCGGAGGTCTTTTCGAAGATTGGCTTGTAAAAAGAAGGGTTGTCCAATGGAACCCGGATTCACTATCAACTCTCCTCCACTTCCATATCGAAAAAATTGTTGATGGATATGACCATAGATAGCGATATCACAAGCGGGATTCGTTACTAGCCGATCAAAATTTTTCTGGTCTCCTACATGAATCAATTCCCGTCCCCAGTTTTTGTCCGGCAAATGATGGGTAATCCCAACTCTTAACCCTGAAACTTCTCGATGCACTTGCATGGGCAGGCTTTTCATGGCCTCTATTTCTTCTGGGCTAACTTCTTCTAAGATATATTGACAATGGCGTATCAAATAGCGATGGCTAGCCCTTGATGGATCCAACAATCCCTTCATCGCTCTCCACAAGCTATCCTCCCAATTTCCAAGAATCTTAACTGTTATGGGGAGCTCTCCTAAAAGTTCTAAAAGGTAACGCCTACCTGTCCCCGGCATAAGGACATCCCCTAACAGCCAATATTCCTCCACGTTAGCTCTTTTGGCATCTTCGAGCACAGCCTCTAAAGCTGTTGTATTTCCATGAATATCTGAAAGCAAAGCAATTTTTGTCATCTATTTTCTCCTCCTTTCATTATACCAAAGCTCTAAAAAACTTCCACCCAAGAGTAGAAGTTTCGTGATAGATACATGGAAAGAGAGCCTCATTTCTTACTCGACTGATTTTAATGCTTCCAGCATATCAACCTTGCGGAGATGATGATTGACAAAAACTCCTAGTAGAGCCAAAATGGTGGTCACACTGAGAACCGGATAGAGATAGACTCCGAGACTCACCTTGGGATAAAATAGAATGGAATCTGGAGCTACCATCGCAATTAAGAAGCGATGAAGATAAAAACCACCCAATAAGCCAGTCACTATTCCAATCATGGATAGGAGAATGGTCTCCCGATAAATGTAGAGGGTCACTTCTTTATTATGAAACCCGAGTACTTTGATAGTGGACAGCTCACGAATCCGTTCTGCTACATTGATATTGGTTAAATTGTATAAAATGACTATAGCCAATAATATCGAAACGACTACCAATATCATCATGGTATTGTTCAGAGATTGAGCAACTGAGTTAAAGAGTGAAATCAAAGAAGCATTTTGCGTCACTCCTCTCACTGCGGCAAGACCCATTAAGGACTCGCTGACCGATTGGATGGATTCCTTCGAGCTATCCTTCAATGCAAGCAAATAGCTATTGTTTGAAGGGATTGTCCCGAAAACACTTTGATAGGTCGTGTTATCCATATAGATATAATGCCCGACATAATTCTCTGCAATGCCTGCAACCTTAATTTTGTGACCATCAAGGAGTAATACATCTCCTATTTTAACCTTAGCCAGTTGGGCAAGTTTGCTCGTAATCACAGCTCCTTTGGTCAGAGTCAACTTAGCGTGATCGTCTTCAGAGCGTAAGTCCACAAAAGGAGCAAAAGTCTCCCGATCCGTCACCATGAGAGTTAGGGTCTGCTTCCCTCGAGTTCCATTATAAGAGGCTTCAAAAGCCTTGATATAAATCGCTTCAAGATCTTGGATATCTGACTGATGCAATCGTTTCTTTAAAGCCTTCTGCTCCTTAGGGGAGGCATTGGACTTGTTAGCCAGGATAATTTCATACTTGAAAATCTGATCAAATTGACGGCCCGAAACTCCACTAACAGATGATTGGATGCCAAGGCCTGCAAATAATAGGGCCACTGAGCCCGCTACTCCAAAAATAGTCATCACCATCCGCTGCTTATAGCGAAAAATGTTGCGGGCTGTCACCTTTTGTGTAAAGCTAAGACGCTTCCAGATAAACCTTAAATTTTCCAATAGAATCTTGGAACCTGAGACTGGCGGTTTCGGAAGCAAAAGTACACTAGCTTCTTCTTTTAATTCTTTACGAGCCACTAGATAAGCAGGGAGAACGCTCGAAATCAAGGAAAGTCCTAAGGCTAATAAACTATAGTTCCAATAAAAATAGGCTTTACTTCTACCAACAACCATTCCTTGAGTAATGATTTTTGACATCACTCCTGATAAGTAATAGTGACCAAGTAGAGTTCCAATAATAGTTCCAAGAGTGCCTGCTACAAAACCGTAAATAACAAATTTTGACAAAATATCGTTGGTTCGATAACCGAGCGCTTTAAAAATCCCAGCATTCCCTCGTTCTTCATCCACAAAACGAGTCATCGTTGTAAAGGTCACCATAGCCGCTACTGCGTATAGCACCACTGGAAAAATATTCCCCACCGCAGCAATACTAGCACTCGCATTGCTGTACATGAGATATCCCTGCCCTCCCGGCATGGTCTTACGATCATAGATGTGGTAGCTCGGCTGCACAAGCTTCTCTAGATTTAACTTAGCCTGAACGAGTTCTTCCTCTTTCTCAGAAAGCTCCTTCTCTCCCTTTTGAATCTCTACCACCCGCTGATCTACTTGCTCTTGAGCTTGATCCAGTTGAGCTTGTCTCTTGCTCAACAATTTGAGGCAGGAGGCCAGATAGTTTTTCGAACGATGCTCTTTCTTGTTTCAGTTGACTTTGAGCATGGAGGATTTCTTCCTTAGCTGTCCCTATCTTACTTTTTGCACTTACAAGCTCCTTTTCTCCCTTTTGAATCTCTTGGCTAGCAACTGCTTTTAGTCGTTGATAACGTTGCTCTCCATTGTCTTTCAATTGTTTTTCCAGGTCCTGCTGATGGTCTTCCAATCGCTTTTGGTAAGTGGACGTAAATGGATCTACCTTCTCTAAATCCTTAAACCGAAGTCGAGCTAAGCTATATACTTCCGTATCAAAGATATCCTTAGAAACCACTCCATAAGCCGTTAAAGAGCCACTCCCGCTAGTAGCAGTTCCCAAATCTTTCTCAGACCATAGATCAGAAGAATTGACAAAGCCAACAATAGTGAATTGATGTTTCGTTAAAATAGATGGAGCCCCTGATTTTTCTTCAAAGCTAATGGACTCGCCTATTTTATACCATTTAGCCCAGTGGCTTGCTAGGGCTATCTCGTTTTCTTTTTGAGGAAGACGCCCTGAAGTCAACCTAAAAAGCGAAATCTCACTAGGCTTAGAAAAAAGACGGACAGCTCCTTTCTTGCCTTTCACCGTCACATCTGTTAGATAGGAAAATTCGACTTGAGTGTTTTTCAGCTCGGTTAATTCCTTTTGATCCGCTTTATCTAGCCCGAGGTCGCCCAAAACTTCCAGGTCCATCATTTTTTGTTGGCTCATATAGCGGTTGGCTGTTCGGGTCATATTGGGTGGTGTAACCTTTAGCCCCACAAGAGCTAAACTTCCCAGCATCATCAAGGTTAGAATCGATAGAAAGCGCCCCTTTGATCTCGTGAAGGAGCTTACAATATCCTTCCAATAAACTGTTCGCTTCATAAGAAGAACCTCCCTCTAATACTCTAAAGTATCAATATCTTGAGGAAAAGGGTTTAGACGAATCTCTTTCACCCCGGCATCATGCATGTGAATAACCCGATCTGCAATGGGAGCTAAGGAAGCGTTGTGGGTTACAATAATTACCGTTGCTCCTTTAGCGTGAGACATTTCTTGAAGAATCTTAAGGACCTGTTTACCTGTTTGGTAATCTAAGGCTCCAGTCGGTTCATCGCAGAGTAAAATCTTGGATTTTTCGCAACTGCCCGAGCAATAGCTACCCTTTGCTGTTCACCTCCAGACAATTGAGCAGGAAAATTGTTCATCCGATTGCCTAAACCAACTTCTATTAATACCTGTTCGGGATTGAGTGCATCCACTACAATTTCAGAAGCCAATTCAACATTCTCTTTTGCCGTCAAGTTAGGAACTAGGTTATAGAATTGGAAAACAAAACCGACATCATCCCTTCGATAGTTGGTGCGCTGATGAGAATTGAATTGAGCAATGTCGATCCCATCAATAAAGACCTGGCCTTCATCATTGGTATCCATTCCACCTAATATATTTAGGACCGTTGATTTCCCAGCTCCAGATGCACCAAGAATGATCACCAATTCTCCCTTTTCAATTTCAAAACTAACATCTTTGTTGGCAATGATTTCGGTATCTCCTGTCTGATAGCGTTTAGAACTATTCTTCATTTCTATGTAGGCCATCTTTCTTACTCCTTCGCCTCCACTTTCTATTCCCATTATAGTCCTTTTTACAAAGAAGACCAAGCAAAACTCTACTTGCTTACACTTGAATCACATACTAAATGAAGAATCACGTAAAAGGGGCCTCTGATTTATTTTTTAAAAACCCCTCTATTCTTATCTCTCCTTCAAACTCCTCATTTTTATCCCCTTACAAAAAAGAACGAACAAGAATCTGTCTTGCTTCAATTAGTTACTCTTTTACTGATACTTTTCTATGGATACCCATCTATGCTTCTTTGTTCGTTATTCATTTCCTATTGCCAACTCATTTCTTCTGTCATGGGAAAATGGACTGTCTACTAATAAATCCGCATCGTTAAACAGTTTTTATAAAGCCTTATAGATACAGTGTTTTCTTAACTTGATCTCGTTTATATAAAATTCCCTTTTAGTTTTCTTATGGGAAAAATTTTTATAAAAAAACGAGAAAACGTTTGCAAAACTATCGATTTTAAGCGTTTTTTATTGTACAATTGTACTATAATTTTATTCCGTTGATGGATTTCATAATTTTCTGTATAATGTGATAGTCATAAAATTAAAACTATTTAAAAATCAAAGTATGAAGGAGGAAACATGACAAGAAGAAAAAGACAAACAAATTCAAAAAAATCAATTCGGTCCGCTCTTTCTCGTTTGCTTCTTAGTCAGTCATTTGATACCATTACCATTAGTCAATTAACCAAAGAAGCTGGGATCAACCGAGGAACTTTTTACCTCCACTACGTAGACAAGCAAGATATGTTCCGTCAAATGAAATCCGATTTGTTAAAAGAATTAGAAGGATTATTTGCGACGAGTCCCAGTGAAAAAGCAAACTTTCTCGCTTCCCTCCAATACATTCAAGATAATTACGATTTCATCTACGCTCTGATGCAGATGGACTACAATCAATTTCACCATTTAATGAAGAATTTTACCTTGCGTCTTCTTGATCAGACTCCGAATGCCCAAAAACATATTGTCCGTGACTTCCAGGTACCCTACAAGTATGCTATTGAAATATTTACTGCTACCATCGAAGCTGTCCTGACAAAATGGTTAGCCACTGGTGCAAAAGAAGATCCAATTGAAATCGCAACTGTTATTTTAAGTGTTTCTGATTTTACCAATTGGAACCAACCTGTGAATGAATAGTTTAAGGTAGATTTTTCCAACTAAAGGCCTTATTGGCTCTTACTCCCTGAGGACCATGTCCTCTCTTTTTTTTGGTCTAAGTAAACCAACCATCTGTTAGCCACTCTAAACCCGCTCCTTTACTAATTAAAACGAGACAGAGAACGTTACCAAAACGAACTTATTCGCATGATTTCTTGGAAATGATTCACATTTTAACTATTTTTAGCTATAATGATAGTATCAAGCAAATAAGAAACAGAGGATTATTTATGAAAAAGAAAAACCTTCTTTTGCCAATTTTGCTACTTGCTCCTGCTTTTTTAGCTTCTCAAGTGGCTGCTGATGAACTAGGTGGTGCACCAGAATCTAGTCTAGAAGTTGCTCCTGCTACTGCTCAAGGAGACGATGCCCCTGCTAGCTCTGCAACAGCTGATGCCCCTACCGAAGTAAGCGCTACGAGTCTTCAAGCTGATTTACCTGAAACTAATATTATCCATACCAACGATGTTCACGGTCGTATCGTTGAAGAAAAAGGTGTAATTGGGGACGCTAAATTGGCTGCCGTCATCGAAGAAGAACGAGCTAAAAATCCTGCTACCTTAGTAGTAGATGCGGGAGATGCCTTCCAGGGCTTACCTATTTCCAATAGTTCTAAGGGAGAGGAGCGGGCCAAAATCTTAAATGAGATGGCATACGACGCCATGGCTGTCGGAAACCATGAGTTTGACTTTGGTCTAGATGAAGTGAAAAAATACAAAGAAATTTTGAAGTTCCCACTTCTCAGTTCCAATACCTATATAAATGGTGCTCGCTTATTTGAAGCTTCTACCATTGTCGATAAGGACAAAAATGTGGAAGGTGATGAATTTGTTGTCATTGGTGTTACCACTCCTGAAACAGCAACTAAAACTCATCCTAAAAATGTCCAAGGGGTAACCTTCACAGAACCAATTAAAGAAGTCACAAGTGTCATCGATGAAATCGAAGCACGGGCTGCGGCTGAAGGTAAGAACTACAAACATTATGTGGTCTTGGCACACTTAGGAGTCGACACAACCACTCCTGTAGAATGGCGTGGATCATCCCTTGCTGAAGCTCTGTCAAAAAATCCTAAACTAAAAGGAAAACGAGTTACGGTCATTGACGGTCACTCTCATACGGTTCAATCTACTACATATGGCGACAATGTAACTTATAACCAAACGGGTAGCTACTTGAACAATATTGGTAAGGTCACTTATAAGGCCAACCAATTGCTTGGAGACCCTCAACAAATCTCAGCAGCCAGTGTCAAAAATGTTGCACCAAATGCAAAAGTAGCAGCCATGGTCCAAAAAATCAAGGAAGTATACGAAGCTGAAAATGCTAAAGTAGTTCGCGAAAATAGCCCAGTAGAGTTAAACGGACAACGTGAAAATGTCCGTGTTCGCGAAACTAACCTTGGAAATGTTGTGGCTGATGCCCTCTATGAATACGGTCAAACTGGCTTTAGCCACAAGACAAACCTTGCTGTTACCAACGGTGGTGGTTTGCGTGAAACAATTGTTAAGGACAAACCAATCACAAAAGGAAATGTCATTGCCGTTCTTCCATTCGGTAATACGATTTCTCAAATCAAGGTAACTGGTCAAAACATTGCTGATATGTTTGCTAAGTCTCTAGGATCTATCTTGCAAGAAAAAGATGGCAAACCTGTTTTAGATGAAAATGGTCAACCACTCCTTGAACCAAGCGGTGGCTTCCTTCAAGTTTCTGGTGCTAAGGTGTATTACGATACCACCCTACCAACTGAAAAACGCATTCTCCATATCGAAATTAAGAATCCTGAAACAGGAAAATACGAAACACTCGACCTTGCGAAAGACTACTATTTGACAACAAACGACTTCTTAGCCGCTGGAGGAGATGGATATACCATGTTAGGTGGAGCTCGTGAAGAAGGACCTTCTATGGATGTAGCTTTTGCAGACTACCTAGCAAAAGCAGACTTAACCACTTATGCAGAGATTAACCCTAATTCTCGGACTATCTCAGTATCTGCTACAAAAGATTCTGACGGTGATGGCGTAACCGACATTGAGGAAATCAAGAAAGGGACTGACCCAGCCAATCCTAAATCATACCCTGGCAGCAATGACCAAGCAAGTAAGCCAGTCGATCAGACAACTGGTCAAGGGGGACAAAGATACATTCCTAGTCACTCAACTGGTCAGGGGGGACAAAGATATATTCCTAGTTACTCAAATAAGGAATCAACTGCTCCATCAACCGAAACAGAACCAAGCTCCAACAAGAGTGCTAAAGAAGTTGAAGTAGCAGTCACTACTTATCACTTGCCAGTGTCTGTTTCAAAAACATTTAAACCATCACAAGCTAAATTGCCTGAAACAGGTGCAAAAAACTCACCAGCCTTCTTGATGATGGCCATCTTCACCGCCTTTCTAGGGTTCTTCGGCTTGAAGAAAAAAGAAGAAAACTAAGGTAAAGTCTTAAAGAACCATAAAAAAGCTTAGAATCAACGTTTTCCCAACGTGATTCTAAGCTTTTTTCTTGTAGTGACGATTTTCTATCCCTTTTCCTTATTTGATGAACCTTTCTTTAGCAAGTTTAAATCAGGTGATTTCTTGGTAAAGAGAAGAACTTCTACAAAGGTCCCAACTTGGACTGCAAAGAGGAGACCAACTAAAATGTTAATTCGATGATCTGTTTCATAGAATGGGGAGTTCCATAAGAAGTGATTCGCCACCGTGGAAACCACACACCAGAGGCCAAAGAGCTTTTCTTTTTGCTTGGTGCACTGAGATAAAAGAAGAAAGGCTCCAACAGATACAACGGCTGTATAAACTGCATGAGAAGCTAAACCACCAGAAATACGATTAATGGCTTCCGTAACAGCCGAAAGGTCGCTAGATCGTGTTTGGCGAGCAACATAGCCGAGATCCTCAATCATTTGGAAACCAAGACCTGATCCAAAGCCTGCAATTAAAATAGATTTCAAATCTTTCCGCCCCAGAATGATGAGGAGCCAAAATGCCACCAAGGCCTTAAAAAATTCTTCTGCAAAAGGGGCTGTTAAAGCATCCGTCCAGTTATTAAAGGTACTTACATCCTTAATCAAATGACTATTTAAATGATCGATTAGGCTATTCCCTGAAAAACTTAACCAACCAGCTATAAAAGCACCCCCAAACATGGTAGCCCACAAGACAAGGAGCGGAACATCCAGTCTTTTTGAAAGACGTTTGATAAAGAGATAGAGAGGAATGACAATAACTGCTAAAACAGCAACATTTAAAACAAGGTCTCTTCCATTTGCTTGGCTAAACTCTTGTTGGGAGAGAAAGCCCAATTCAAACTCCATACCAATCCCCGCTAAAAGCAAAAATAGGTACAACAATATCCGTTGAAACTTATTCATCCTTCTTTCCTCCCTTTGCTTGTTTTGATTGAACTAGGAAGACCCCAATTCCCACGACGGTCACTAGAACTAACCCAATCACGAAAAGATAATCGTAGTCAAACGGAACTAAATTCATTTTTTCTTCATAGGTTGCATCTTCTGCATCATTTAAATCCTGAAGTTCCCCTTTTCCATATTCATTGACTACCTTCTCTTCTGCCTCTTTTCGAATTTCTTGTAGGCGTTCGAAAGTCTGCTCAGCCCGTTTCATGCTCTCTTCCGTAGCTTTTAGACTAGCTTCAGCCGGTTGAGATGCGAGGGCAATCTGTTCTTGATCACTGATTTCTTGCTCAGCCATCCATTGAGATTCTAAGCGTTCCATTTCGGTACGGATGGCTCCATCTCCAAACAAATCAGGATATTTGGCAACTAAATCATTAATTCTAGACATGGTCCAATACCAAGACTGGGGATTATATGCTGTCCCTAATTCTTGATAGGCTTGGTAGGTATTGGTGATATTTCCATAGTATGGAAGATAAGGAGCATTTCGTGGACTTCCCATCGCTAACCACATAGTTCCCCCACCAGCACTATCAGGAACATTGTCCTTTAATTGGAAAATATGGGCTTCCATAACATTGGGATTCGAAATTGGGTATTTATAGACTTCATCAAACTTCCCTTTTTCTGGGATCCCTTTTCCATCTAATTCCATTTGATCTTGTGGTTTGAAGTCTGTTCCTTCCAACCGATTGCGTTGGAGATTCATCGCATCTCGTAGTGTCAATTTCCGATCCGTTGTATGCATCAAGTCAAAATAGTCGTCATCATACTGAACATCCGCACTAGGATCTAAAGACTTAATCCCTGACCAAACCCGAGAACGGTCTGCCTCATGCAAAGGGGGATTGTAGGATTGAGATACATGAAATTGGCCATCGATTTCTTTATAGGATCCTGCATCACGGGCAACTTTTTCAACATCCTTGGATGCAATCGTCCGTTCTTTATTTGTAAAATCTACATGTCCTAAGAAGAAGGTATTTGGAAAGACAGCATAGCGATCTTCTGGGAAGAGAATCGCTACATATTGGTGACCAGAAAGGATTTCCATGTACCAGATGCCTTCCTTGTCTGCAATCGTTACAATATTACCTTCTGCAGCGCCTTTTTCTTCCACAATTTTTGCAATTAGTTCGACTCCTTCACGAGCCGTTTTGACACTCGGAAGAACAACACTAGTGAGAGCAGACTCGGCCAAGCCGTCTTCTACATAAGGATCGACTTTTTGAATCTTATCATTCGCAGAAGCAGAAACGGTTGCAGAGATGGATACCCCATGTTCATTAAATCCAGCTTCATCAAATACACCCTGTTCAGGTGTGACATCAGGTACTGCTGTGTATTTATAACTCACTTCTGGTAGGCTGTAAGTAAAGCCATTGGTGGCATCTTTAAAGACCGAACCTTGCTTATTGTAGGTTCGTTCTCTAACCACAAAGTTCTTATTGTGGTTCGGTTCTAAGTCCTCCGTACGTCCGTACAAAGCATTCCCATCTGCTGTTAATTTTTTTCCGATGATAAAACCTGTACAGGCCTCTACCGGTTGGGCAAAGAGGAAGAGAGCAGTGATCAAGCCCAAGGCTGATCGAGCATAACGTTTCTTCATATTGAACTCCTTTAACTAAATGTAAACCGTATAACCTATCTTAGTATACCCTTTTAGACCAGATTTTGGCAAGCGCTTTCACTAGTTGTAATCAATTAGTAATCTATCTGATAATTATTTGACTTTCAAATTATTATCCAACCTTCTCTATCTAATTGCACAATAAAAAAGCTTAGAAATTCTTCCAAACTTTTTCCCTAACGCCGCTTTTCTTTTAAGAAAGAATCAAACTCGCCACAAGGGGACTAACAAAGACATACATGACTCCAGTAATCCCGATTGCTAAACCACCCATTGCGCCTGCGACTTGTCCATAATTGAAAGCTGTCCCCGTTCCAACAGCATGTCCAGTCCCCCCAAGGGCCAAACCAATGGCAACAGGATCTTCTACTTTTAGGAATTTAAGAATCATTGGTCCAAGCACACTGGTCAGGATGCCTGTCGCTACAACGACAACCAGGGTAATGGTAGTCATTCCCTGCATTTCTCAGCAATTCCCACTGCCATGGCTGTTGTCACAGACTTAGGAAAAAGAGAAATAGCTAGGAAATACTTCATCCCAAAGATTTTGGCCAAAACAGCTGTAAATACAGTATTGACCACTACCGCCAGAAAACTACTGAAAAGGATACTCCTAGCATGGTGCTTCATCAAATGAAAACTCTTGTACAAGGGGATTCCCAGGACGACCGTTGAGGGCACAATCAAATTACTGAGGTAGGTCCCACCAATATTGTATGCTTTATAGGATATCCCTGTCAGCTTCAAGAAAGCGATGACCAACACTGTAGCAACTAAGAGGGGTGTCGTGATCGGATGGGGAAAACGACGAAAAATCATCATCCCAATCAGATAGGCAAAGACCGATAGAGAAATCCCAAAGAGAGGATTAGACCACAAACTTTCCATCATTTTTTTCCTCCTTTATAATCCCCCTCATACCGAGTCTTGATAAAACCGACGACTAAAGCAATGAGGGTTACATTGATGATGATAGCCCCTAAAATAATCAACACGATGGGCAATAAATGAGGCTGGATGACATCAAACTTATCCATAATCCCAACTGCTGGAGGTAAAAATAAAATCGTCATATTGGCTAAGAGAAAAGATCCGACCAGATTCACATGGCGGATACGAAGCCATTTCAACTGCAAGCACAGAAATAAAATCAGTAGACCAATAATACTACCTGGAATTGGCAAATGAAAGAGGGTCGATATCCCTTCCCCAATCAAAGAGATGGTAAAGATAATCATCAGTTGAACATAAAGTTTCACGCGCTTCTCCTCAAAATTCTTGAAAGATACACTAACAGTCTACTCCTTTTCTGTAAAAAATCAAGTATTTACAGAAGGTTTTCAGACATAAAAAAACAAGGACGACTGTAAGGGTCTCCTTGTCTAGAGAGCTATTTATTTTTTCTTTGCTAACATGGTCGCAAAGCGTAAGGCAATCCGATTGCCATGTTCATCACGTCGGTGCAGATGACCTGGATTCTCATTGTATTTAATGAGTTCCCAATCCTTGTAATAGTCAGCTAGCTCGCCTTCCTTAAATGTAAAGGAGAAAGGAACCTGACAAGGATAGTCCTCTGTATCCATGGCACAAACGATTAAGTTATAGCCACCTGGATTGGTCTGGTCTTGCATATTTCGAATAATCGCTGGAATGCGGTCCGCTTGCAAGAACATGAGGACAACTGTTGAGACAATCAAGTCATAGGTTTGCGTTAGGGCTGCCGAGTTAATATCATAGAGCCCCACAGTCATTTCCAAATCTTCTTGTTCTACAATACTTTGTAGAATCTCTAGTGCTAATTCATTTGATCGACTGCTGTCACTTCAAAGCCATGCTGGGCCAAAAAGAGAGCATTTCGTCCTTGTCCACACCCTAAATCCAAGGCTTTCCCTGGAGAAAGGGACTCCATGGCTTCTAGCACTTCCGAATGGACAGGGTTGCTATTATATTTTTTGAGGAAGTAATCTTTGGGCTCACAGTAGAATTCCAAGAACCATTCCACATCATCTGTAAGGGCCTCTACACGGTGCCAAGCTTGAGGTTGTGCCATAGGATTATCCGCACCTGCTTCAAAAACATGGCTGGCTACTTCTTCCCCATCTTCTGTCAGCTCGATAAACTTAAGTTTTCCTTTAAGGACAGTAATCTTTCCCCAAGTTCCTATCTTGGTATTGTGCTTTCTTTGGACTGCTTCAGGCATGGTATCCTTGGTCCACAAAGGCATCCGCTTATAGGCAATCAATTTTTCAGGCATCCATCTATTCTCCTTCTTTCTATTTATCTTTATCATACAAAAATTATATGCAAATAACAATAAAAAGAGTGGAATTGCAAGCTTCTTTTGCGAAGATTTCTATTCCACTCTTTTAGAATCTATTTGAGACAGGATGCTGATCTAACAGTCTCTGTCTTCTTATTCTTCATTTTCATTCTTTTTTGATTTTTTAAAGTAGAAACCTGCCAAGCCAAATCCTGCAAGAGCTAAAACTCCTAAGATGGCAGATAGACTGCTATTTGAATCACTTGCCTTGCTAGATGATTGACTAGAAGCTGTTTCTTCCTTCTTATCTGTTTCTTTCGATGCATCTTTTTCAGCTTGGGCTGCTGCTACCAGATTGGCCTTGTTGTAGCCATCATAGACAAAGTCTGCTTCCAAACCTTTTTCTGTACGAATCTTATCTTCCATCTCACTTTCAACTTGTTTGATTTGTTTGAAGATGGTTTCCGCACGTTTAAGTGAGTCACTTGTTACTTCGTCCGCAGTAGCTTTTGCTTGGTCATCAGTGAGTCCACTGTATTTTTGATCCAAAGCAGCTTGTTCCTTGATCCAGCCTTCTTCCATTTCTTTCCACTTCTCTTGGATGCTGTTGCCAAAGAGGTCTGGGTATTTCATGACCATTTGGTCAATATGCCAAACAGCCCAATACCAAGAAGTTGGATCGTATTTGGCAGAGCGAACTTTGAATGGTCCATAGGTATCATTGACAATACCATAGAATGGCACATAAGGCGTGTTACGGCTTTGAGCGAGTCCCAACCAAACGACACCTCCAAATGGAGTTGGCAAGTCCTTCTTAATTTGGTATACGTGGGCGTTAATGACGTTTTCATTTCCCAAAGCATATTTGTATTTATTGGTATCGACTTCTTTACCTGGTTCCACCAAGTCATCTGGTGTGTATTGTTTGAGGTGTTCGAACCGGTTCCGTTGTTCAGCGAAAACATCTTCTAGGCTATATTTCTTAGAAGGATCTGTTGGTTTGCGTAAGAGGTCAAAGTGTTTGTCATCATATTTGACGTCTGCTTTAGGATCCATCAAGGTAATTCCTGCATAGGTCCGTGAACGGTTGCGTTCTGTGTATTCATCTGGACCATAAGAATCTGCAATATGGAATTTCCATCCTTGTCTGTCTTATAATGGTCTGCCTTCTTGGCAATCTTTTCAACATCTTTAGAAGCGATAACATTTTCTTTGTCTGTTAAATCAACATGACCAAGATAATAGGTATTAGCGAAAATGGCATAGCGATCTTGAGGGAATTTAATTGCTACATATTGATGCCCAGATAAGATTTCCATGTACCATAATTCATTCTTATCAGCTACAACAATAATATTCCCTTCAGCAGAACCTTTTTCATCGAGAACCTTGGCAACCAACTCAATTCCTTCGCGAGCTGTTTTCACACGTGGGAGAACCAAGTCTACCATAGCAGCTTCAGCCAAGCCATTTTTCACTAGCGGATCTGCTTCTAAAATCTTATCATGAGGAGTTGCAGATACTGTTGAGGTCATGGAAACACCAGCTTCGTTAAATCCGTGTGCCCCAAAGTTCCCGTTGGAACCATCTCCATGCGCCGCATCATAAGTTGCTGTATATTTCATTTCATGACTCAAGTGCGGATAAGCAAAACCGTTAGATTCATCCTCTAACATGTCCCCGTCTTTATAATCTTTGGCAGGCACTACTTCATAGGTTTTGTTGTGGCGTCCGCCATCAGGGGCATAAGGATAGTCTTCTGTCCGACCAAAGAGCATAGAACCATCGGTCGTTAGATCTTTCCCTACGATAAAGCTGAACAAGCCTGAGCTACTTGAACAGGAAGCAAGGCAACTACCATCAGTGCAAACATTAGTTTGACCAGAAATTTTCTCATAGTCGATCTCCTTTTTGACTACAAAAGAGGCTAGAAAATGATATTCAAGCCGACGAAAAACAACTATACCAACGCTACCTATAGTATACTCTTAACCTTATAAAAATGCAAGCGGTTTCAAAAAAAGAAAAAGAAAAGTAGGAACCGGTAAAACACTTTTGTTCTAGCTGTCCCTACTTGTTCTTTAACGCGTATTATACTGTTTCATCACACGAGCAATATCACGATTTTGCTCTCGACGTTTAATGGATTCACGTTTGTCATAATCATGTTTCCCTTTGGCTAACCCAAGCAAGAGTTTAGCATAGCCATCTTTAAGGTAAACCTTGAGGGGAACTAAGGTCATCCCTGTTCCCTTTGTCTCTTGCTCCAATTTTTGAATCTGCTTCTTATGAAGCAAGAGTTTGCGACGACGTTCCGGATCCTGGTTCCAAATATTGCCTTCCTCATAGGGAGCAATATGGACATTGCTGAGCCAGACTTCACCATTCTTGACTTGGGCAAATCCATCCTTGAGGTTAATGCGAGCTGCACGAACACTCTTGATTTCCGTCCCCGTTAGGACCATGCCAGCTTCAATGGTGTCAACAATCGTATAATCGTGGCTTGCTTTCTTATTTGTGCGACGACCTTTCCTTCGCCCTTTGCCATGCTTAGCTCCTTTCTTAGCAACTTCTTTGTAAAATGGTTTCTTATTCTTTTTCTTCTTGTCTTTTGGAGAATGCTTACGCTTGGTATCTCTAAAGCCTCCTTGCTTTCGCTCTTCTTTCTTGGAAGGAGGGCGCTTAGAGGTCCCATTCCGATCTTTACGTCTCGATGCTTTATTACCTTTTTCAATCAGATCCAGCTCACTAGGGATATAAGAGAAATCAATCTCGCCAGTCATCTTATCTGCTCTTTCAACCCTAATTCGAATCTCCTGACCGACTCGGAAGGTAACGCCTGATTTTTCCCCTCGCAAGGTCAAATCGCGCTCGTTAAAATGATAAAAACCAGGTAAGGTGGTGATGTGGATTAAACCTTCTACGGTATTTGGCAATTCAACAAAGAGACCAAACTTGACGACACTAGACACTAAAGCATCATACTCTTCACCAACATAGTCCTCCATGTATTCTGCCTTCTTCATAGCTTCTACTTCTCGCTCCGCATCAATAGCGCGGCGTTCCCGACTAGAGGATTGGCTAGCAATATCTGGAATGACCTGTTCAAAATGAGAAGCAACTTCCGAATCCTTCCCATACTCTCGCACCATGCGGTGGACTAATAAGTCTGGATACCGGCGAATCGGACTGGTAAAGTGAGTATAGAACTCAGCTGCTAACCCATAGTGCCCATGGTTGTGCTCAGAATAACGCGCTTGCTGCATGGAACGAAGCAACATCATGGACAAGACATCAGCATAAGGTTCCCCTTCTACTCTCTTCATAATGTCCTGCAAGGTTTCCTGACTCATGGAACTAGCTGTCCCATAAATAGGAAGGCCAAAGCTAGCGGCATAATCGATAAACTTTTGCACCTTCTCTGCTTTGGGTTCTTCGTGAATCCGGTAAATAAAGGGAAGTTTCGTTTGGCAAAGTGCTCAGCCACTGTCTCATTGGCAATCAGCATGAAGGATTCAATCATCCGTTCTGCAATTCCACGTTGACGTAAAACAATATCTACCGGTTTTCCTTGAGGATTGACCAGGATTTTAGCTTCACTGGTATCAAAGTTAAGAGCTCCTCGTTTTTCCCGCATTCCTTCTAAGATTTGATGGAGAGCAACCATGGCTTCGATACTTGGAACAATAGCTTGATATTTCTCACGCTTCTCTTGGTCTCCCGAAATGATATCATTGACATCACTATAGGTCATACGGAAAGTCGTTTTAATGACCGTTTGGGTAATCTGATAACGAAGGACCCGACCACGCTCGTCAATCTCCATAATGGCTGATTGAGTTAAGCGATCCACTTGAGGGTTTAGGGAACAAATCCCATTGGATAACCGCTCTGGTAACATGGGAACAACTCGATCGGTTACATAGACAGAAGTCGCACGGTTGAGAGCTTCCTTGTCCAAGGCAGAACCTTCGGTTACATAATAAGAGACATCGGCTATGTGAACTCCTAGTTCGAAATTCCCACCTTCCAAGCGCTTAATATGAACCGCATCATCCAAGTCCTTGGCATCGGCACCATCAATCGTAAAGATGATTTCATCTCGAAGGTCCAAACGTCCTTCAAATCCTTCTCAGATGGCTGATCTGGAATGTTCTCTGCTTCTTTGAGGACTGCTTCTGGGAATTCTGAGACAATATCCATAGACTCGAGGACTTCCAATACATCGATTCCAGGGTCTGTTACATGTCCAACCACATCTTGTACAGAGGCCACAAAGTAATTGTGTTTCCGACTCGGATACTGATCAATAGCAACCTTGAGAACTTCTGTCCCCTCCAATTGCAGGGCTGGCTTTTTCACATAAATGCGTTGGCTAATCTTTTGATTCTTTGAAACGATGTAGCCAGCATACTTGGGCTTTTCTTCATCCAGAACGATTTGACCAACGACCGTTTGGAGACTATGCTCCAAGACATCAATAATTCTTCCCTCTGCTGCAGTTCCCTTTTGACGGTCCGCTACCTTGGTGATTACAACTTCAACCGTATCTCCATCAATGGCATGGTTGATATCATTTCGTCCGATAAAGAGGTCCTCTTCTTCTCCTTCGAGACTAACAAAACCGAAGCCACTTTTATGGGCATGAAAAATGCCTTTCACGGTAATGGTCCCTTTTGGTTTCGCATCAAGGAGACTTAAAAAGCCATTTTCTTCAAAGGTCAATTGACGACGTCGCTCCATCAGCGAAATGGTCTTAATCAGTTCACGAAAATCTTTGGCGTCTGTAGTCCCAATGGCTTGGGCCAACTGGTCAACTTGAGCTTTCCCCTCCTGTTTTAAATAATCAATAATTCTACTTTTCATATTTTGTGCTGGATAGCCAGCCTCCTTTATTTTCTTTCTTTTAGAGGGATTTCTTTGTAAGTTACAATCCCCCTATCACACAACTCATAGATGAAAAAATAGGCAAAGACAATGTCTAAGCCTATCTTATTTACTGGATAATACCATTAAAATCATCGCAATGAGTAACCAAAGGAAAATCATAACCCCTGTCATTCGTTGCATGACCGCTTCGAATCCACGAGCTTTTGAACGTTCGAACAAATCATTTGAACTAGCATCAAATACGTTGCTTGATTGATTTTTAGTTGGTTGCATAAAGATAGCGATAATAATTAATACAGATAGTACCAATAAAATAGTAATCAACGGTTTAGTCATAATTAAAAAACTCCTTAAAATCTTATCTATTTTATCATAAAAATCATTTTCTTTCAAGATGTAATGTCACTTTTCTTTCTTTAGGACAATACTTCAGAACTTCAATTTTTTCAGGGTGGGTCTTCATATTTTTACTTGTCAAATAATTCTGACTGCCACAACTCGTGCAAGTTAGTTGTACTTTAATGCGCACTGATTTCTCTCACTTTCAAATACTTTCTAAAGATGAATAAAAGGAAGGCCAAATCTATAAAGGCTAGGATAGCAGTCCCATAGAATACCCAATGGTAATTGACATGCATGGCAATACTAGAGCCCATCATGGGACCAAGAACTCCCCCAACATAAAAGAAGAGTTGGTTGTAACTAAAAATCCGAGAAATTCCTTCCTTGGGAGTCATGCGGTTTAAGAGAGCCGTCACTCCAGGCATTAAGGCTCCTGTCCCAATTCCAAATAGGAAACGAAGAAAGCCTAATTGAAAAGGGGTCTGAGCAAGGGCACAGAAGATATAGAGGATCCCACTATAGAGAAGGGCTAAAAGTAAGAGGCGATGGTTGCCAATTTTATCTCCGAGCTTTCCCATCCATCCCGATGTCAGGATACTGGAAATCCCCATAGCTGATACAATCAAGCCAGAGATAAAAATAATATTGTCACTCTGACCAAGCTCCCGTACATAAAGTGGAAGAATGGGAGAAATAGATTGGCCTATCATCTGGATGGTCATACTGGTCAAAAAAAGACCCAGTAAAATGTCCTTATGCTGGATAGAAGCCAGTAAATCCCAGCTTGAAAGGTGCTCCTCCTTCGATATTTGTTGGTAGTCTTCCTCAATGCCCCACCAAGTCAAGACAGAGACGAGAAAGAGGAAAAAACCAACGAGGAGAAAGACGTTCCGCATGCCAAATTGCTCCGCAATCAATCCACCCAATAAAGGCCCCATTAAGGTACCGGCAACGGTTCCGGTCGACAAGGTTCCCAGAGCATATCCAGATTGATTCTTTGGCACCTGACTGGCAATGAGAGCCGTACTGTTAGGAACAAAGCCCGAAAAGACACCATTTAATAAGCGTAGGAGCAACAACCAAAAGACGGAAGGGACAAAAAGCAATTCCTCCCATGGTCATGGTCATGGCAATCGAGGCTCTCAACATCATAGGTTTCCGACCATAACGGTCTGCCAAACTCCCCCAGATTGGGGCCATTAGAGCGGAAGTCAAAGAGGAGGAGGCGACTGCAATCCCAGCATAAAAAGGAACAGCTGGACCTTTTACCCCCAACTCCTCCACAAATAGAGCCATAAAAGGGACTACCAACGAAAGACTGGCACCTACGAAAAAAACAGCCAATCCAGGCAATAAAAAGATTTTTTTACGCCAATTGATTTCCAGTGAAATAGGATCATCTTCTTTCTATTTGTTCTAAAGCTCGATCAATTTGCTGATAGAGGCAATCACGCGTGCTATTGTTATCGAGCACGAGATCGACAAAAAGCTTTTTTTCTCATCTAGAGGCATCTGGGCTACCAAACGGTCACGCGCCTGTACCTCCCTTAGGGCATTTCTTTCCATTAGACGTTGCAACTGGGTCTCTTCCGTCACATAGACCAGCCAGACTTGGTCAAACCAGTCCAGATATCCTTGCTCGATTAACAAGGGGATATCCATGAAAAAGAGGTCTTCTATTTTAGCTAAGCGATCCCTTTCTCGCGCCAAAGCTTTGCGAATGATGTCCCCTTGTACTTGGTTGGACCAGGCAATCTCTTTTTGGCTTGAAAAGATGCGTTGAGCCAGAGCAGGACGATTCAAGTCTCCAGTATCTAGGAGGATGTCCCTTCCAAAATGCTCTACTAAAGCTTGATAGAGTTCTCCACCTGGTGCCTGCAAGTCATGGACCACTCGATCAGCATCAATGACAGGATAACCTTTTTCTTTCAAATAGGAGGTGACAGTGGACTTTCCTGAAGCAATCCCTCCTGTTAATCCAATGATTCTTGCCATCTAGTTCTCCTTTTGACAGTGCGGGCAAAAATGGGTTCCGCGTCCTCCCAGCTGGATTTTCTCAATCGGTGTCCCGCAGCGTAAACAAGGCTGACCTGTCTTTCCATAGACTTGGTGTTGATCTTGCATGGTGCCATCCTCTCCAAAAGCATTGCTGTAAGAGCGAATAGTGGAGCCACCTTTTTCGACAGCCTGAGCTAATACAGCGATTGTTTCCTTTCGGATAGCTTTGGCTTCTCTAGCAGTCAAGTTTTGACCCAAACGAGCTGGGTGAACCTTGGCTCGATAGAGGACCTCATCTACATAGATATTTCCCAGACCTGCCACCAATTTTTGGTCCAAAAGAGCTGATTTAATGGGTTTCTTTGATTTTTTAAGAGCTGCTTGGAAGGCTGGCCCTTTAAAATCCGCTTCTGTCGGCTCTGGACCAATCTTTTTCGCCAAAAAGTAGCTGTCTACAAGCTCAGGTACTAAGACTTCCATGGTTCCAAACTTGCGGACATCTTCATAGACAAGGGTGCTGCCATCAGTAAAATAAAAGAAGACATGGGCGTGCTTGCGAAAAGGGACTTCGTCTGGATAAAAGAAATACTTGCCTTCCATCCGTAAATGCGAGATCAAAACCAGATCCGTCAAATAAAACAAGAGGTATTTCCCGCGGCGCCCCATGGCCCGAATTTCTTGACCTGGGAGATCTTGACGAAAAGCATCCAGATCCGTCTGAATCATCTTGGGATACTTTACTTCCACTGATTGGATGGTCTTCCCAAGAATTAATTTTTCAAGACCACGTCGGACAGTCTCAACTTCTGGTAATTCAGGCATAGAACTCCTTTCAAAAACAAGAAGCAGGCTTCTGCCCACCTCTTCTTAATATTCTTTTTCGTTATAACCGAAATCGGCAAGGTCCAATTTCTTATCTCGCCAATTTTTCTTGACCTTGACCCAGGTTTCTAGGAAGACCTTGTCCCCTAGCATGAGCTCGATATCCTTCCGCGCAAGGGTTCCAATCTTCTTGAGCATGGCGCCGCTTTTTCCGATGACGATCCCTTTTTGGCTATCGCGTTCCACCATGATGGTCGCACGGATATGAACCTTATCTGTTTCTTCATCCCGCTTCATAGAATCCACCACTACGGCAACAGAGTGGGGAATTTCTTCACGCGTCAAGTGCAAGACCTTTTCACGGATCATTTCAGAGACCAAGAAACGCTCTGGATGGTCAGTAATCTGATCAGCAGGGAAATATTGGAAACCTTCTTCCAAGTTTTCGCTCAAAATATCAATCAAACGCGAAACATTGTTTCCTTGAAGGGCTGAAATCGGCACAATTTCCTTGAAGTCCATCTGACTACGGAAATCATCGATTTGCGCCAAAAGTTGGTCTGGATGAACCTTGTCGATCTTATTGACCACAAGGATGACGGGCACCTTGGCTGCCTGAGGCGTTCGATGATCATATCATCACCCTTGCCCCGTGGTTCATCTGCTGGCACCATAAAGAGAACCGTATCGACTTCTCGAAGGGTACTATAGGCCGACTCTACCATGAAGTCACCAAGAGCTGTCTTGGGTTTGTGAATCCCTGGGGTATCGATAAAGACAATCTGTTCCTTATCGGTCGTGTAGATTCCCATAATCTTGTTGCGCGTTGTCTGCGCCTTGTCACTCATGATGGCAATCTTTTGCCCCATGACATGATTTAAAAATGTTGACTTCCCAACATTGGGACGTCCTAAAATGGCTACAAAGCCTGATTTAAATGTCATAATATCCTTTCATGAGGGAACCACTCCCTCTTATCCAAATACCAAGGCCCACAATTTGGGCACAAAAATGATCAATCCTGTCACCAAAGCAAAGCCGGAAATAACAAGAACCGCTCCCGCCGCCATATCCTTGGCGTTTTTGGCTAGCATGGAGAAGTGGTAATCACTCGCCAAATCCACTACATTTTCAAGAGCAGAATTCATGATTTCAAAGGCAATGACCAAAGAAACACTTAAGAGTAGAAAGAGCCACTCTGTGACTGAAATGCCAAAAAGGAAGCCTGCAACAATCGCTAAGATAGCTGAAAGTGCATGCTTACGCATATTTCGTTCTTCTTTAAAGGCTGTGAAAATCCCTGTTAAAGCAAATTCAAGACTGGCAATCAGTTCTCGATTTTTCCATTTTCGTTTATTGTCTTGTGAGTCCATAGGCCGTCAAAATCTCTTCCTGTAAGCCAAACATTTCCTTCTCTTCTTCCGGACTATAGTGATCATAACCGTTGATATGAAGGAAGCCATGTACTGCTAAAAAGCCCATCTCGCGCTCAAAGCTATGACCATACTCTGCCGCTTGCTCACGTGCCTTGTCTACAGAAATAAAGAGCTCTCCAATATAGGTATCAAACTCTGCCATCATTTCTGCCAATTCTGGATGGTCTTCTAAATCTTCTTCCGAAAAAGCAATGTCCATCTCTGGTTTGTATTCCAGACTGATCACATCCGTTGGGCGATCCGTGTCCCGGTATTCCAAGTTCAATTCATGGCTGCGTTCGTTGGTTACAAAGGTCACTGCCATTTCCTTGTCTTCTTTGCCCAATTTTTTTGCAGCAAATTCTAAAATTTCCTGGGTTTGTTTGATCATTTCTTCAGAGACTTGACCGGTCTCATCAACCAATTCAATATACATCTTGGATCACCTCACTATCATTTCAATTATAGCATAAAAATAGCGTATATACTAGAATACACGCTACTTTTACTATTTGAAGAATGCCCTTTTATTCAACCGTCTGTTGGATAGCTTGCATCTGGGCATAGATGCCACCATGGGCAATCAAGTCTGCATGTTGGCCCCGTTCGACAATGCGTCCCTCTGATAGAACCAGGATCTGAGCCGCATCTTGAATGGTCGATAAGCGGTGGGCAATGATAAAAGTGGTCCGACCTTTCTGTAGGACTGCCATGGCCTTTTGGATAATCTCCTCTGTCTCCGTATCAATGTGGGAGGTCGCTTCATCCAGAATCAAAATTTTCGGATTCATATAAAGGGTTCGAGCAAAGGAAATCAATTGACGCTCCCCACTTGAAAAGGCCGATCCTTTTTCAACCACTGGATGATCGATTCCTTTTTCCAGCCTTTCTATCATAGGCAAGGCACCGACCTGTTTTAGAGCATCCAAGACGCGATCACGGTCGATATCTGTTTGACTCATGGCCACATTGCTAGCAATGGTCCCTGAGAACAGATAAGGATCCTGTAAGACAATTCCCATGTGGGACCGAAGACTCTCTCTAGAGAAATGGCGAATGTTCTGGCCGTCGATCCGAATTTCTCCCTCCTGCGGATCATAGAAACGATAAAGCAAGTTCATAATAGAGGATTTACCCGAACCGGTATGGCCAACCAAGGCAAGGGTTTGACCTGGATGGGCTTGAATGGAAATGTTCTTAAGAATTGGCTTGCCTTCTTCATAGGCAAAAGTGACATGATCAAACTCCACAGCTGCCCGGTCTATTTTGATCTCTTCTGTTGCATCTGCCTCTACCTTTTCGTCTAGGAAAGTCAAGACCCGCTCCCCTGTTTCCAGAGAGCGTCGGATATCCGGAAGACGGCGAATCAAATTGGCCATAAGATCAAAGAGCTGAATAACATAATTGAGATTGATAAACAAGAAACCAGCAGTCATCCCCAAATCCCCACCAAGGTAGGATAGGCCTGCAATAGTTAATATTCCTGCAATGACGATGTATTTCAAGAATTCTGTCAGGCTCCAAGAAGCAATGGAGTCTGCTAAAACTAGACGATCATTGGCCACGGTCATCTTCTCTGTCGTTTGGTCAAACTCATCAATCACGCGCTCTTCTTGTCCGTAGAGTTGGATCATACTAGCCCCATGAAGCAGTTCATTAACCTGGGTATTGATCTCACTTCTGGAGTCAAAAAGTCTTTCATAGGCTTGTCTGTCATATGCTTATACAAGGACTGAATCCCGTAAAAAATAGGAAAAATCAAGCATAAGAGAAGACCCATCATAGGATTAATATAAAAGATAACCCCCATGATAAAGAAAAAACGCATCAAATGAATCACTAAATACATACAGGAATTATAAAATTGGGTCCGTAAGGTCTCTGTATCATTAACAATGCGGGTTGCAATTTTCCCTGCTGGCTTATCATCAAAGTAGGAAATTGGTAGTTGTTGCATCACGAGGAAGGCTTGGTCTCGTAGCTGCGCAGTTACCTTATTGCCTCCATGAATCAAAACCCGATTGCCTATATAACTGATGATCTGCCCCACTGCCAAAACGATCAGATAGAGGACCCCCATAGGATAGAGTGCTCCTAACTCTCCTCCCTGACTCAAAGCTGTCAAGGGACCATCAATCATCTTTCGAAGGATAAATGGCGATAGATCTGATAAAATCGTTGCCAGCAAAAGACAGATGAAACCAAGCCCAAAAATACCAGGAAAAAGGGATAGTTTTTGTAATAATCGTTTTAAAATACCCATCTTATTCTCCTTCCTGTCTTTGCTGCCGTTGGTATTGTTCATAATACCAACCTTCTTGAGCTAGTAAATCACTAGCTGTTCCTTCTTCCACAATTCGTCCTTGATCTAAAACAAGGATCCAATCTGCCTGATGGACAGCTGAGAGACGGTGGGAAACTATCAAGGTTGTCTTTCCTTTTCGCTCTCTTTGAATGGTCTCAATAATCGCCTGTTCTGTCTTGGCATCCACTGCGGATAAAGAATCGTCCAAGAGGAGCAACTGGGCATCACGTAGAAAAGCACGTGCCAGAGAAATCCGCTGCTTCTGCCCTCCCGATACGGAAACTCCTTTTTCGCCGATCAGAGTATCCAGGCCATCCGACATCCGTTCCAAATCATTTGCGAAGGCTGCCTGAGCGATAGCATCCATGATTTCCTCTTGACTAGCCCCCTTCTTACCAAGGGAAATATTTTCTAGAATAGACTTCGAAAATAGGATGTGTTCCTGAGAGACGTAACCAATTTTTCCCTCAATGGAACGTCTCACATAGCGTGCAACGGGCTGCCCATTGATGGTAAACATTCCTTGGCCAAGTGGGTATTGCCGTAAGAATTGACGGACCAAGCTCGTCTTTCCGGCTCCTGTCCGACCCACAATCCCGATGGTTTGCCCTTTGTTAAACTGCAAAGAAATCTGTGAAAGACTCTCCTTCTCCGCCATAGGATAGGTAAAAGAATAGTTGTCAAAAGCTACTTCATCAAGTTCCTCTAGCCATTCTTCACCATCTGTTTCCAAGTCATCATCCTCTTCGATTAGTTCTGACAATTTTTTGTGGGAGGTCTTAGCTGTTTGATAGACCAGGATAAAATCTGCTAACATCCACATCGGCTCAATCAAGGCTACTAGATACAATTCTAGACCTAGCAGTTGACCCAAGCTAATCTGTCCAGTTTTCAAGAAGTGGCCCCCACAGACCAAAAGAAGGACAGTTGAAACCCCGATAAAGAAAAGGGCAAAGGGACCAAAGGCATTTTGAATAGAGGCGATTTTATCCCCCGTCTTGGCCAAACTTTCTGTTCGCTCTTGAAATTGTCGCACCTGACGCTCCTTACGGCTATAGGCCCGCATGACCCGAATCCCTTCGATGGATTCTAAGACCTCATCGTTTAAATGGGCTACCGCATCACGGTTTTCATCCACATAGATCTCTTCCTTTTTCCCCAGGAGATAGGTTGATAAAACCAGAAAACTCATGGGAATAAAGGAAATTAAACTCAACTGCCAGGAAATCAAGAACATGGCTGGAATGATAAAGAGGAACAATCCTCCCCCATAAAGGACAATCAGCATCCCATAGCCGACCATCCCCATCATCCCGTCTACATCTGTGGTAAAACGAGTCAAGAGATCTCCTGAGCGAAACTTTTCATAAAATGGCCGTCGCATGGCTACGAGCTTACGAAAAGCTTGCCCCTGTAATCTGGCCTTATAATGGACCGAAGCTTGAAACAGCTTCAAATGCCAGTAGTAAGCGGAAATGTAATTTAAAATGGTAGCTCCCAACAAGAGAGCAATATCTCTCGCAAAACTTGACTGAGTCAAGGTTTGCTTGCTCAGCTGGTCGACTAGTCGTTGAATGACCTGTGTCGGTATTAAAATTGTATAATCATAAATCACTAGGACCACAGCGATGCTGAGATACAGCCACTTATGTTCCCAAATGTACTTCCATAAGGCTCCTATCATATTCTCCCCTTTCAAAATGGCACAGAAAAAACCCAAGTAGGAGCTGAGTACGTGCTCAGTCCACACTTGGGCCTTCTGATGCCTATCACCAATTCAGTTAAGGCAGGCAAAAATGCATACAAAAAAACCCAAGACAGACTCCTCCATCTTGGGTTTCATTCATTGCTTACATTGAACTCAACTGAGATTGGAGAAGTTGTGTATTCAATTGTGTCATCAAAACATCTACTTTGTTCATGATGGTTTTCTCCTTTCTCTTTGTTGCTATAACTTTACCACGGATTTCTGTGCTTGTCAACGTTTTTTTGAAAATCGTTTGAAAAAGATTCCACGAATAGGCTCCCAGTTAGAAGAAAGCGTACAAAAAGAAGCCTAGATCCCCTCTAAGCTTCTCTCTTTTACTATGCTAGTTGCCGGGATTGAACCGGCGACCTCATCCTTACCATGGATGCGCTCTACCGACTGAGCTAAACCAGCAGTACCTATCTACTATATCATGGAGATAGGCTTTTGTCAATATCCTGACTCATTTTTCTGTCAAATATTCTTCCTTAGTGAGGACATAATGGACTCTCGTCACCATTCGCCCCTCTTCATGCAGGTCTAGCATCGCATAAGCTTCTTCGTGGGAAAATTGCATCCCTGATTTGGCCATCACCCGGCCAGAAGCTGGGTTGTCCTTGTCATGAACGGCAATGATCTTGTTCATCCCTAATTTTTCAAATGCTAGGGAAATCACTGCCTTGGTAGCTTCTGTCGCAAGACCTTGTTTCCAATAGTCCTTATTCAGAACATAGCCGATACTCCCCTTCTTCAGACAAAGATCCAAATCCAGTAAATCAATCGTCCCAATAAATTTTCCATTTTCTTTGAGCTCGATCCCCCATTTTCCAAGTGGGCTCGCTAGATAAAAGAGGGCAATGTTATTACGCGTCTCTTCAAGACTTTGATTGGTTGTAAAAGTATAGCGCGTAACAGCTTCATCAGAAGCATACTGAAACATAGCCGGTGCATCTTCAAGAGTGACCGGACGCAAACGTAAACGCTCTGTCTCCATTTCACGATAAGCCGCTAACTTCACATATAAATTTTCCATTTGACACTCCTTCTTTAGGGATTAGTTTAGCAGAAAACATAAAGGAAGACAATCTAAAATTTTTTCTTGATTTTTGATTAGCTTTTATATAAAATAAAACCATTCGGTTAAAAAATTGGGATGAGGAGTGAAAAGGTCATTGAGTTAGGAGAGCAATCTCACACCAATGACCTTTTTACACCTATATCTAAGCAAGGAGAAATAAACATGTTAATCGGTATTCCAAAAGAAATTAAAAACAATGAAAATCGTGTCGGTTTGACACCTGCTGGCGTCCACAGCTTAGTGGGCAAGGGCCATCAAGTTTTGGTGGAAACAAATGCCGGACTTGGTTCTGGTTTTGTGGATGAAGATTACGCTAAACAAGGAGCAACTATCGTGGCTACTGCTGCAGAGGCTTGGGCCGCTGAATTGGTGGTCAAAGTTAAGGAGCCCCTCGCTGAAGAATACGACTTCCTTCGTGAAGACCTCTTACTCTTCACCTACTTGCACATGGCTGCTGCTCCTGAATTAGCAGATGCTATGGTAGCAGCCAAGACAACTGGGGTAGCTTACGAAACAGTGCGAGACCTTGAAGGACAATTACCACTCTTGGTCCCAATGAGTGAGGTCGCTGGACGGATGGCCGTGCAAATCGGGGCTCACTTCTTGACCAAACAAGAAGGAGGTTCAGGCGTCCTCCTAGGTGGTGTGCCTGGTGTTCCAAAAGGAAAAGTCACTATCATCGGAGGCGGAGTCGTTGGAACCCATGCTGCTCGTATCGCTCTTGGACTCGGTGCCCAAGTCACCATCTTGGATATCAGCGCCAAACGCTTGTCTGTCCTAGAAGATGTCTTCGGTCATCAAATCCAAACACTCATGTCCAACCCATTTAATATCGAAGCCAGTGTCCGTGATGCCGATGTTGTCATCGGGGCTGTCTTGATTCCTGGGGCTAAAGCTCCTAAATTAGTAACAGACGATATGGTCAAACAAATGCGTCCAGGTTCCGTCATCGTCGACGTTGCAGTTGACCAAGGTGGTGTTATCGAAACAGCAGACCGTGTGACAACGCATACGGAGCCTGTTTACGAAAAACATGGTGTGCTCCACTATGCCGTTGCTAATATCCCAGGGGCTGTCGCTCGCACTTCTACTATCGCCCTTACCAATGTAACCCTTCCTTATGTAGAAGCTTTGGCTGACAAAGGCTTCCATAAGGCCATCGCACTTGATGAAGGCTTGCGCCAAGGGGTCACTACTTACCAAGGCCATATCACAAGCCAACCAGTTGCAGAAGGTCTAGAACGCGACTTCACTCCAATCGACGAATTAGTTTAAACTATCATATATTTAAAGAATTATCATCGAAAAAAATAAGCAACTTATTTTTTCATATGAACTAATAAAAAAGTTTTGAAAAAAACAAGTTGTTTTGAGCTTTTTAAATCATTTTCAGAGACTTTCCGCTGTGAGAAAAGTGCCTGAAACAATTTAGTTTCAAGCACTCGGAATAATTAAGAGTAAAACAGTTTGGGAAACTGTTTTAGCCTGAGCCCAGAAATTAAAGAGCGAAGGGGCTCAATAAAAATTGAACACGGGCTGCGGATTGTGTCAAAAACGCAAAATACATTAGTACTAAATCCAAGACACAGTAGCTGATTGAATTCTTCTCTCACCTTTTAGCTCGGAAGAATCCTAATCAGCCTTGTGGGGGCAGGACAACGAAGCAATCCCATACAAAAGTGCTTCTGTCCTGCTCCCTATTTTGACTTTATCCGCAGACGCCCTTTGTATCTTGATTTAGTCATGGAACTTCCTGGATTGCTGAAATCATCCACTGGATAATTTCACCTAACCTCCGTTCTCACCTAAGGAAAGTCTAAAAAATGATTTTATCGTCAATTTAAGGCAAAGATCATAAGATCTTTGCCTCTTCTTTTATTCCGTTTCTTCTTCCACATCCAGTTTTTCTTTGAGGACTGGATTTGGGAGGGGCTCGTAGGCCCGGATAATTTCTGCTACAACAGGATGGCGAACAACATCCTTAGCAGAGAAGTGCACAAAATCAATCTGAGAAATATTTTTTAACTTCTCCTGGGCATCAATCAAGCCGGATTTGACATTTCGAGGAAGGTCAATCTGGCTAGTGTCTCCATTGACAATCATCTTGGAGTTAAAACCAAGACGGGTCAAGAACATCTTCATCTGCATGATGGTTGTATTTTGCGCTTCATCAAGAATAACAAAGGCATCATCCAAGGTCCGGCCCCGCATATAAGCTAAGGGAGCTATCTCAATAATCTCCCGCTCCATCATCCGAGTGGTCTGGTCCTTGCCCAAGATTTGATAGAGGGCATCATAGACTGGACGTAGATAAGGGTCTACCTTTTCCTTGAGATCCCCTGGAAGGAAACCAAGGCTCTCCCCAGCTTCCACAGCCGGACGAGTCAAAATAATGCGCTTGACTTGACCACGCTTGAGGGCGGTCACGGCCAAAGTTACTGCCAAGAAGGTCTTCCCCGTCCCTGCTGGTCCAATCCCGAAGGTCACATCATGGTGCTTGACACTATCTACATAAATCTTTTGCCCTAGCGTTTTGACCCGAATGGGCTTGCCGTAGCTATCCTTGATGATTTCTTCTTCATACAAGGCCACGAACTTATCCAACTCATCATTACGAACCATTTGAATAGCTGTTACAACATCCGGCGTCCCGATAGTCATGCCACGATTTACCAAGATAAGCAAAGCCTCAATAACTTGTCTGGCTTTTTCACAATCTTCTTCTTGACCGATGACCTGGACAATTTCTGTTCGGGCATGGATGACCACATCCAACTCCTGCTCCATCAAACGCAAGTGACGTTCATTGGATCCAAATAGATGGAAGAGATCATCTGGATGACTTAATTGAATATCAATTGAATGTTCTTTCAAATAAAGAACCTCTCTATTTCTGTAAGTTTTCTCTATTATAACAAAGAGACCGAGAATTGACCATCCCCGGCCCACTTTGATTTTCTTGTACTTAATGACCTAGGTATTCTTCCCAAATTGCATCAAAATCTCCTAGATTAAAGGAGAAACTGGCATGCTCTTCCAGAAAGCGACTAACCTCATCAAAATCATCTGTATGCTTTGGAAAGGCTGTCTCATGAAAGGCCAGATCTGCCAGAAGAGCCTTGGGAGCATTGCTTTGGGATTGCGCTCTGTCATCAACCAAGTATAAAATGATTTTCGCATAGGACTCCTCTTATTTTAATTCTGTACCAAAGGCATCCTGTGTGATTTTCCCTGCTTTCATCAAGCCTCCCAGAGCTTTTTTGAACTGCCCCTTGGAAATGCCAAAGGTTGCCTTAATTTCTTCTGGGGAGGACTTATCATTCAAAGTCATAAAGCCTCCGTTGTTTTCTAAATATGCCAAAATCATCTGTGCATCGTTTTCCAGCATTTCAAACGAGCGTGGCTTCAAGGATAAATTCAAGGTCCGATCCACCTCTCGGAAACCAATAACCCGGGCATCTAGGACTTGTCCCAAACGAGGTTCTGCATAGCGCTCACTTGGATGGATAAAGCCTAACATATTGTTCTCAGGTAAGTAAACAAAGGTCCCTGAAAGTTTTAAGCGATAGACGATAGCCGGCCAGTTCTGATTCTGCATATTGTTGTAGGCTGGACGAGCAATCCGTTGGAAGTCTTCTTGATAGGCCAAGACACCCCAAATCCGGTCTTTTTTATCGACTTCCAGGCGAACAAAAAGTTTATCACCTTTTTTAGGCCATAGTTCCTTAATCTCAGGCAAAATATCCAGAGAGACGACAATCTCCTTGTCAGGTAGACCAGTATCGACAAAAACACCCAGGTCCTTACGAACTTCTGTCACTGTCCCCCAACCAAATTGGTCCTGACGAGCTGTGACTTCAAGTGTGGTCAGGCGCAAACGTTGCTTCATATCCGTATAGGCAAAGCCCTTGACAGACTCTCCAAGAGCATGCTCTCCTTCAGACTTGTCCAAGGCATAGGTTTGCCCATCCTTTTGGACGAAGTAAAAACGGTCATTCTCATCCGTAACAAGGCCCACGATATCATGTGCGAGATTGGTATTCATTTCTTCCTTCTTTCTGGCTAATGATGATCAATAGCCCCTTAATGGAAATAAAACCCAGCCAGCAGTGCCAACTGAGTTCATTTCCTCTGTAAACTGCTGGAAATAATTAGACTTCAAGCAATTCTTTTTCTTTGTGAGCTGTCATTTCATCGATATGTTTCACAGCATCATCCGTTACTTTTTGGATTTCTTTTTCAAGACCCTTCAATTCATCTTCAGTGATTTCTTTTGCTTTTTCTTGTTTCTTAGCTTCATCCATCGCATCACGACGGATGTTACGGATCGCTACCTTAGCATTTTCACCAACTTTTTTCACTTCTTTGGCCAAGTCACGACGAGTTTCTTCTGTCAAAGCTGGGATGACCAAGCGGATAACCGAACCATCGTTGGCTGGAGTAATACCAAGATCAGAAGCATTCAAAGCGTGCTCGATATCTTTCAATGAAGACTTGTCAAAAGGTGTGATCAACATCACACGAGCTTCTGGAATCGTGATAGATGCGATTTGATTCAATGGAGTATCAACTCCGTAATATTGAACATAGATACGGTCCAAAAGACTTGCGTTTGCACGACCTGCCCGGATACTTCCAAATTCACGTCCCAAACTTTGGTGAGACTGAGACATTCTTTCTTTAGCTTTTTCTACGATTGGGTTTGCCATTTTATTCCTCTAACTTCCTTATTTTTCTACATTATTAGAAACGGTAGTACCGATATTTTCTCCAAAGACAACGCGTTTGATGTTCCCTGGCTCATTCATGTTGAAAACGACTAAGTCAATATCATTGTCCATTGAGATGGTCGATGCTGTCGAATCCATGATACGAAGACCTTTATTGATGACATCACGGTGAGTTAATTCTTCAAACTTCACAGCTGTCTTGTCTTTCTTTGGATCAGCATTATAAACGCCGTCAACACCATTCTTAGCCATCAAGATTGCGTCTGCTTCAATTTCAGCGGCACGAAGAGCAGCCGTTGTATCTGTTGAGAAGTATGGGGAACCAATACCTGCCCCAAAGATGACGATGCGCTCTTTTTCTAAGTGACGAAGGGCACGGCCACGAATATATGGCTCAGCGACTTGTTGCATGGAAATAGCTGTTTGAACGCGCGTATCCACTCCAACTTGTTGAAGGGAATCTGCCATCACCAAGGCATTCATAACTGTTCCAAGCATTCCAGTGTAATCTGCTTGAACGCGATCCATACCTGCTTCTGCCGCAGGTTCTCCACGCCAGAGATTTCCTCCACCGATAACGAGAGCAATTTCAATTCCAAGGTCATGAACTTCTTTGATTTCAAGGGCCATCTTTGAACCGTTTTGATATCAATTCCGACACCCCGTTCACCGGCTAACGCTTCACCTGATAACTTAATTAAAATACGTTTATACTTAGGTTCTACCATTTTGTCACTCCTTTTATGATCTGTATTATTTTACCACAAAAAGCGTTTTTTTTATAGTGATATCTATCAAAAAAATTTTTATCCTTCCAACTTTTATCTCCTGCTAAAACTTCTATAACTATTTTGTAAAAAAACACACTAAACAAACAAAAAAGCTACCCGAAAGTAGCTTTACATTCTAATTAAAGTGAGTTAACATCCACTTTGATACCAGGACCTTGAGTTGTAGTCAAAGTCAAGCTAGTTACGTAAGTACCTTTAGCTGTAGCTGGTTTTGCTTTTTGGATAACATCGTTGAAAGCTTTGAAGTTTTCAACCAATTTATCAGCGTCAAATGACACTTTACCGATAATCGCTTGAACGATACCTGCACGGTCTGCACGGTAAGTGATTTTACCACCTTTAGATTCTTCAACTGCTTTAGCAACATCCATTGTTACAGTACCAGTTTTAGGGTTTGGCATCAAGTTACGTGGTCCAAGGACACGTCCAAGACGTCCAACAAGAGCCATCATGTCAGGTGTAGCGATAACAACGTCGAAGTCCAACCAACCATCGTTGATTTCGCAACAAGGTCATCTTCACCTACGAAGTCTGCACCAGCAGCTTTTGCTTCTTCAGCTTTTGCACCACGTGCAAATACAAGAACGCGAGCAGTTTTACCAGTTCCGTTTGGCAATACCATTGCACCACGGATTTGTTGGTCAGCTTTTTTCACGTCGATGTTCAAGTTGTAAGCAACTTCTACAGTTGCATCAAATTTTGCAAAGTTAGTTTCTTTTGCAAGAGCTACAGCTTCTTCTACGCTGTATGCTTTTGTGCTGTCGATTTTTTCAAGTGCAGCACGAAGTTGTTTGCTTTTTTTAGCCATTTTATCTTTCTCCTTGTAATGTGGTCATATCGATTTTCATCTCCCACGTCACTCGTCTCATGATCAAGTGTATTGCGGGCAAATAGGATTGTTACAATTAGTCAGTAACAGTGAATCCCATAGAACGAGCAGTACCTTCGATCATACGCATTGCAGACTCAATGTTTGCAGCGTTCAAATCTGGCATCTTAGTTTCAGCAATTTCTTGTACTTGTGCACGAGTAACTGTTGCAACTTTCGTTTTGTTAGGTGTACCTGATCCTTTTTCAACACCTGCAGCTTTTTTCAAAAGAACAGCAGCTGGTGGTGTTTTTGTAACGAAATCAAATGATTTATCTTCATAAACAGTGATCACAACTGGGATAATCATACCAGCTTGGTCAGCTGTACGAGCGTTAAACTCTTTAGTGAATCCCATGATGTTGATACCTGCTTGACCAAGTGCTGGTCCAACCGGTGGAGCTGGAGTAGCTTTACCAGCAGGGATTTGCAATTTTACAAGTTTTTCGACTTTTTTAGCCATTTCTTAAATCCTCCTTTGTGGTTTTGGCGGTAATTACAGATTTTTACCTCCCACAAGTATGCTCTACGCATACCTTTCTATTATACACTATTTTCTTCCGAATGCAAGAAAAAATTTCATTTCCATCACACTTTTTTTACTTTTGTGATAAAATGGAGGTATGTTAATAAAAGTTGCTTCCCTTGTATTTATTTTTTTGACCCTGATTCTCAGTGGGATTATTATTCGAGTCTTTAAACTGCGTCGATATGGTTGGAATTTTGCCGACCTGGCTTTTCCTCTTTTCGCGCTAGAATACTATTTAATTTCAGATGCGGCTTACTATCATAATTTGTTGCCGCAATTGCTATTGGCCTTGTCCCTCTTAGCTATTGGCTTAACCATTTATTTTTTGAAAAAGAGACATAGCTTTTATTATCCGAAATTTTTTAAATACTTTTGGCGAGCAGGCTTCCTCATTACCTTCTTCCTATACCTCATTATGACGATCAGTCTCTTCATCTGATCTATAGCATCAATAAAACGGTATGAACTAAAATCATAGTTCATACCGTTTTTCTATTTGTTTCTGGACTTATGCAGACGGGTCACTAAGGAATAAATAAGACGATTCATCAACCATAAGACTCCTTCCATGACCAGTCCTAGGACAAGGGTCATGATCCAGCCAGTCAGATGAAGATGGCTGAGATTAAAAATGGAAGAAAATACAAAAACCGACAAGCAAAATCCAGCTATATTCAGAAGGATGATGCCCAATTTTACATGATTAAAGGGAAGGCTGAGTTGGTATACTTTTGTAAAGCCAATCAATGCCAGCAAGTAAATAGAGATGGTCGAAATTTCTCCCTGACTTAATGCAAGGAAAGGACCCAGAACCACAAGGAAAAGGACCGATATGAGATTGGTCAAGGCAGCTGGAAGAGCTTGCTCTATCACGGTTTCAATAAAGTCTCCTTCTATCCGGGCACGATTCTTCTCCAAGGCCAGCAAGAAACCGGGGATTCCAATGGTAAATCCACTGATCAAGGACATCTGAGAAGCCTGGATGGGATAGGTGAAACTAAAGAGAATGGCCAAAATAGCCAATAAAATTGAAAAGATATTCTTGACCAAAAAGAGACTCGCCGAACGTTGAATATTGTTGACCACTCGGCGACCTTCATCTACAATCGATGGCATGTGAGAAAAGTCCGAATCTAAAGCACAACCTGGGCCACCTTTTTGGTCGCATCATGTCCCGTATTCATGGCAATACTACAATCTGCCTTTTTCATAGCGAGGATATCATTGACCCCATCCCCTGTCATCCCAACCTTATGACCATCCACTTGCAAGCTCTCTACGAGGATTTGCTTTTGTTCTGGACTAACTCGTCCAAAGACGGTGTAGGTCCTAGCTGCCTCTACCACCTCCTCACGCGTCTTGAGCTGACTCGCATCTACGACCCGATCCACATCTGGAATACCTGCTTTTTGAGCAACGGCAGCAACTGTCACAGGATGATCTCCTGAAATAACCTTGATGGTCACCCCTTGTTTTTGGAAATAAGCAAAGGTTTCAGGAGCAGTCGACCGTACAGGATTCTCCAAGACCAGGGCTAGAAGGGGAAGGACTGGAGCTTCTAATACTTCCGTCAGCTGTTCCCCCTGGTAATGACCCAAAATAAGGACACGCGCTCCTCGTTCAATCTCTCGTTGCCACACTTCTTGGTAAGCATCGAGATCATCTCTGAGCAAAACATCCGGTGCTCCTAATAGGTAGATCCCTTCTTGGAACTGAAGGCCCCCAAATTTCTTCTTAGATGAAAAAGGAAGACGGTCTTGAACGGGCCATACTTGGGTGGGGTGGACGGAGTGAGACTTGCGAATGGCCGTGATGGTATCATTCTGATCTTCACTTGCCTGAAGATAGTGACTTAATATTTCTTTGCCTTCTTTTTCATCTAGCGCCAAAGGGAGGAACTCACTTACCTGCATCCTGTGTTCGGTAATGGTTCCCGTCTTGTCTAGACAGAGGATGTCGATACGGGATAGGGTTTCAATCCCCCTTCATACTATTGAGCAGGACCTTTTGAAGGGCTAAACGGGTTGCTCCTAGCACCAAGGCCAGAGTCATTAAGAGGTAGAGTCCCTCTGGGATCATCCCAATGATGGCACCGACCATAGAGGTGATGCTAACTTTGAGGGTTTCTTGATTTCCTAGATAACTCTGCAAAAACAAGAGCAATCCAATCGGGAGAAGAGTCATTCCAATCATTCGGACAAGGCCGTCCACTGCATGAACCATTTCCGATTCTTCGTGTCCCTTGACTTTCTTGGCGGAGAGACTCAGCTGATTAATATAAGACGCATCTCCTACTTGCTCCAAGACCGCAACTGCCTGACCTGAAATGACAAAACTACCTGACATGAGTTGTTGATTCTCACCTTTAGGGATTTCATCTGCTTCACCTGTTAATTGGGACTCATCGACCATAATCGAGCCATCTAGAATCTTGGCATCTGCATAGATCTGATCCCCTGCTTGGAACAAGACAACATCCCCCTCTACCACCTGGTCGACAGGAAGGTCCAGCCGTTCTCCTTCACGAATCACTCTAGCTTTCTCCACTTGAAGGAGGCGCATCTTATTCAAAATTCGACGGGACCGCAATTCTTGAACAATCCCAATCAAGGAGTTAACGACTACAATGGGAACAAATAACATATTGTTCCAAGACCGTACTAGTATCAATAAAATAGCTAGAATACCAAAAACCAGGTTGAAATAAGTAAAGACATTTGAATAAATAATCTCTCTCGTCGACTTTTCTGCCGTGATGGTTACTCGATTTTGTTTGCCTTCTCTGATTCTGCTTTGGACTTGCTCATTCGTTAGCCCGCTATATCGCTTCTCTTCCATATTTTCTTCTTTCTTTTTTCTGTATCTAGTTTAGCAAAAAGAATGTCTTCTGGCTTGGGACTAGAGACCGAAGATGGTGTAGACCTATTCGTGAAGTTCAAGAGGTAAGCCATCTGGATCAAAGAAGAAGGCCATTTTGCGCCCATCAAAATCGTCCACCCGTAGCTCTGTATGAGGAATTCCCAATTGGTCAAACTCTGCTAGACAGGCTTGAACATTTCCACTTTAAAAGCCAGATGACGGAGACCGGTATGTTCTGGATGAGGGAGAAAGGGTCTCTTTGGGGCATCTGGTTTGATAAATATTTCTAAAGTCAGATTTCCCTTTCGAATATTAAAGAGAATATCCTGCTTTTCTGGTCGATGGTGTTCGTCTAAAGGTACGAAGCCTAACTTGTCTACATAAAATTCTCTGGTTTTGTCATAATCGTGGCCAATAATGGCAATGTGGTGAATGGTATCGAGATGCATCTGCTATCCTTTCTTTTTATTCGTAAACAAAACCTGCCCTTTGTACAGGCAGGTTTTTGCTATTGTCAAATATCTCATTCCTTCTTCATTTAAAGAAAGATTAATTGGTCTGCAAGACCTTTCTTGGCTTGGTTCCTTCAGCCGGTCCGATGACACCCGCCGCTTCCAAGTCTTCCATGAGGCGGGTCGCCCGGTTGAAGCCAACCGATAGGCGACGTTGGATCATTGACGCACTAGCTTTCTGAGTTTCAATGACGAGAGCCTTAGCCTCTTCAAAGAGTGGATCACCCTCGTCGGAGCCACCCATGCCTCCGTCAAAGTCTGACTCGGATACTTCGCCAGGATCAAAGGCATCGTCATAATCCGCTTCTGCTTGTTCTTTGACAAAGTTGACAATCCGCTCGACATCGTCATCTGAGATAAAGGATCCCTGTAGACGAATCGGGTGGTTTTCATCGATCGGTTTAAAGAGCATATCTCCTCGACCGAGCAACTTCTCTGCTCCATTCTCATCTAAGATGGTCCGTGAGTCGGTCCCGGATGATACCGCAAAAGCGACACGGGAAGGCACATTGGCCTTGATCAAACCTGAGATAACATCAACCGATGGCCGTTGGGTCGCAAGGATCATGTGGATCCCCGCTGCGCGCGCCTTTTGTCCCAGGCGAATAATAGCATCTTCCACTTCTTTACTTGCCACCATCATCAGGTCTGCCAACTCATCGACAATGACCACAATCAATGGAAGTGGTACTTGCTTCATCTCAGACTGGGCATTGTATTCAGCCACCTTAGCATTAAAGCCAGCAATATTCCGAGCACCCACTTTCGAGAAGAGCTCATAGCGATTTTCCATCTCATCGACAACCTTTTGTAGGGCTCGACTGGCCTTGCGTGGATTGGTCACCACTGGAATCAAGAGGTGAGGAATATCATTGTAAACAGAAAGTTCCACCATCTTTGGATCGACCATCATAAATTTGACTTCATCTGGACGGGCCTTCATCAAGATACTCGAAATGATTCCATTAACCGCAACCGATTTACCAGATCCGGTAGAACCAGCTACCAAAAGGTGGGGCATCCGGGCCAAATCAAAGGTCCGCGCTGAACCATCTACGGCCTTCCCAAGTGGAATCTCAAGGAGTTTGGCTGGATCTGTTTTGGACTGCTCCCACAATTCACGGAAGGAAACGGTCGCAATCTCTGAGTTGGGCACTTCAATCCCAACCAGAGACTTCCCTGGAATCGGTGCTTCGATCCGCACATCCTTGGCTGCTAGGGCTAGGGCCAAATCATCTGCAAGGTTAGAGATGCGGTTAACCCGCACACCGACAGCTGGCTTGACTTCATATTTGGTGACAGAGGGGCCGATTTCCGCCCGCTCCACTGTCGCCTTGATGTTAAAGCTTGCAAAGGTTTCTTCCAAAATGCGGATATTTTGGCGAACGATGTTCTTCTCTTTGGATTGGTTTTTCGGTTTGTCAGGTGCGAAGAGATCAATCGTTGGAAGTTTGTACTGAAGTAGTTCCTTAGGTGTGAAGTCCACAGTGACTTCTTCATCCACATCCTCCTCAGGAACTTCTTCCAGCTCCTCTGGATCGTCTTCTGGCCAGTCTTCCGAATAACCTTCCTCTTCATTTGGTAGATAGATTTGAGGGTAGGACTCCTCTACAGGCGCTTCTGCTTCGATCACAGGTTCCATGACCTCACCTGTCTCAAGATCTACAGGATAGCCTTCTGTGCTCATAGGACTAGCTTCTGCAAGTTGCTCGATGCGAGTAGCCTCCTCTGCTTTTAGAGCTTTCTTCTCTTCACGCTCGACAAAGCGCTCTTGCCTCCGCGTTTCTCGCTTCTCCATAAAAGCATGGAACGCCATCACTGCCTTCTCATACAAATCATAGACAGAATAAGAGCTCATGATCAGAACCCCTAGGAGAATTAAGAGAACACCAATAAAGTAAGTCCCAATGTTAGACAGCAAGAAGGCAACCGGTGTGTATAGAATCGCCCCTAGTACGCCTCCTCCTGCAAAAGAAGAGACGCGAAGATGGAGCAAATCCCCAAGAATCCGAGATAGGGTCGGTCCAATCGACGAGCCTTCAAGTTTTAGGACAGACACAAAATAAGCCTGATAAATCAGAAGCAAGCCTGCAAAGAGGCTCAAAAATCCTGATAGAGTTCCCTCGTGCTTTTCCACCCATTTAAAAAAGAAGAGATAAAAAATAACGGCCGTCATGGCTAGATAAGCTAAACTTCCTACTAGAAGACGGACGAGATTGTAGGCTACTAGTCCGAGTGCTCCTAGACGGAAAAAAGCGAAAATAAAGATGAAGGTCAATACCAGACTAACCACCATACGCCGAATTGCTTTTTTACGCTCGATCTCTGCCTTAGTAGGCCTCCGTGAAGATCGTGTTTTTTTTGTTTGATTACTGTTTGCCATAAACTTTATTATACCATATTTCTAGCACACATCTCTAGTAAAATCCTGCAATCATTTTTCACCTAATTGGACAATAGATGAAGAAAAAATAAGGCTTAAAACTAGTTCTAGCCTTATTTTTTCAGTCTTTATGGTAAAGGAAGATCGAGAAAGTGTTGAGTGAAGCAAATAGACCTAAAATGATTTTCAAAAGATAAACATTCCATAGCTGTATGAAAAACAGTTATGGTAGGTCTAGCATTGTCTTTTGAAGCAAATGACAAGCAAGTAAATTAAGACTAGAGAGAAATCTCAGTTCATTCTCCGCTATCTGCTCAGTCCATCATGTTTTGATTGTTCACGAGAACCAAAATCTGATATTGCTTTTGTAGATATGAGATTTTTCTATGCTACTGTTGAGTGTGTGGAACGTGGATTGTATCTTTTAAGGACCTCGCTTTGTGTGATGAGTAGAGCAGATAATTCAAACAGACTTATCTTAGCTTCCTCTCCAATGTTCAAGAAAGTCTTTTGAGCACCACAAGAGGCGAAGTCACAAACTCCGCCTCCTTCTACATATTTTTTGTTATAATAGAATATTTTATTTGAAATATCAAGGCTTATGCTTGATAAAGCTAGAAAACTTACCCTTTTCCAGCAAGAATATCTGATACTTTATACAATCCTGGGGAATATGTCCGACCAAATAGTTTTTTCGTCAAGGCATTAAACGTATAATGGTCATCTAAAATCAAGACTTCGTCATACGTTTTTAAGAGTGCAATAAAGTCATCGTCTGTTAAATTGGAACCATCTCTAGTATCGATATTTTCATTGCCGAGGTAATAACTTGTTGCGCTGTCGCTGTGTGATGCCATTAAATCTAAAAATTCTTGGTCAGCCGACACAAAATTTTCTCTGGCATCAACATTGACATCCCACAGATAATAACGACTAGCATATTGGACAAAATAATTATCTACATTCTCCTTATCTGCTGTTACAACCAAAATTCTATCCGTTGACGAATTACTCTGACTTCCAGTAAACTGATGAATTTCTTTTACGACCTCGTTTGTTTCCTGATTGTTATTGTAAACAATGCTATTATTTTCTGACAAGAACATTCCAATGGCATAAACTGTCAAAACAAGGCTCGCGTATTGGTACAAGTGTTTATTAAATAAGCTCTTGTAAGACCTAGCATTACGTTTACTAATGATTTTTTCATACAGACACTTGTCCATTACCCATGCTAAAGCCATGGTCAAACAACCAAAAGCAAAGATAACGATGCTCGAAGCATAGCGCTCAAATCCTGCTAATTCTAACGCTTCATCAGTCGGCATTGCTGTCAGATACATGAGTAAAATGCCAATATAGTAAGTCACAATCGAAATATCAACAAATCCCCAAGTCAACAAGACAAATTTCTTATATTTCAAACGAATGCCAATCACAATAAAGGCAATCAGCATAATCAGATTGATTATCAAAAATTCCATTGCTTGCCAAACTGTCAAACGTAAACACCGATTTGACAAAAAGAGTGATAATTTTTTGTGGGTCGCCTGACAGATTTCCAGTCAATACCTGACCAAGTTCTGACATGGACACCGCATGCTTGGCACTTGAGGCATTTGGGAAATTATCCGTCACATGCTTTTGCCAAATAACAAAAGGAAGACAGCTGACTAGCAAGGTCATTATGAGCGACACTAGTGCTTTTTAAACGTGCTCTTTTACGAACAAGTAAACGCACAATACAAAACCACATAAACTACTAAAACGAGAGCGACAAAGAAAAGTCCACTTACTTTGACGATACTTAATAATCCAAGAATTACCGCCGTATTTAGCGACAAAAACCAGAAACGATTACGATAGACAAAACAACCTGCTATGGCTGCCAAGGCCAAGGCAGGAAGCAGAAAATCAACCAGCAAATTATTTAATCGAATAGCAACGTTGAACGTATTAAAAACAGCAAACGAAGCAAAAATCATGCTAACCATTAAGACACGTCGATCATCACGAAGTGCCGCAAACATGGCATAAAGACTGGAAGCAATCAAGAAGAATTGCCCGACCAACATACTACCTTCTGAAAAGCCTACGATAGTCGTGAAAAAATAAATGAAAAGTGAACTTCCAACAGGATAGGTATAATAACTAATAATCGTATCCTGCTGTGTTGGCAAAGCATTATTGATATGGAAAAATTTTACAATCGTTGCCCAATGCGTAAAATTATCATAATGTAAAAGCGGTGAATGCCAGAGCGTTATTCCAAACAAAAGCAAATAAGCCATCATTCCAAGCGCAATATAATCAAGTCTCCTAAAGCGAAATTTCTTTTTCCATACCGCCCAAAGATAATAAAGACTCAAAAGACAGCCCAAAACAGAAATGGCATACACGGTCTGCAACATAAAGCCTAACAAACTACCAAGGTACAATACCAATGTAATGACTGAAAATGTAAACACCCATGTCAGACTGCGATTCATCTTCACAGTATTACGGAAAAAGGCATTGTACCCCATGGTAATCACAAAGAACAACAGTAATCTAGCAATACTAATCATACTCTCCCTCTCCATTCATTTGCTAAGGCTTTAAAAGCAGGTAAGCTATCCAAATCCGCTAAATTGGTAACTCGATAAAGCGATTCGTCTCTATCAATATCATAGGACACAAAAGTCAACTGAATTGGCAAATCTTTGTAGGTAAATGCGACATTCGGTTCTTTTTTAGGATTTGTCAATTTTCCAGAAAATGTCATGTAATAATAATCTGTCTTTCTAAGCTGGCATTTTTTTCCAGCAACCTGAACCTCTTCATTAACACGAACTTTCGGAAAAGCTACTTGGTCATAGGCTGAAACAGGACGTTCATTATTTTGGAAACGTTGACTAAAGTTCTCAAATAAATCATCCCATGTTGTCATCCAAGGGTCTTTTTCCTTCGGAAGATTGTGATTAATGCGGTCATAAATGTACTGATAAAATTCGCGCTTATCAGCTTCAGGAATTTCTGAAAATTGAACGCCGTAGCGCCAACCATTATCAATCGCAAAAACACGAACAACATGACCTTTTACCCTCGCATGGTAATCACGTGATTGCAAATTAAGCGTCAGTTCTTTTTCTTTCGGCAAATACAATGGTAAATCCGTATAGAATGAAATCCCCGTTTCTGAAATATCACAGACTCTCACTTGGTAAGAATCATCATCAACCTCAATAACCATAGCTTCATCAACAGTAAAACGCTCACTTGAGCGATAAATCGGACGACCAAGCGCACAGAAAATCGCAAAGGTCAAATTGATGATATGATAAATCAACCAAAAACTGATCATACTTCCATAAAAAAGCTCTGAACCAAATTTTCCATAGTTAAAAGTCACCAAACCATAAACGGCTAATCCCCATAAAACAAGATAAGGAAGCGCATAAAGGTACAACGTCCACGACGTATCATTTCCCTTACGTGTCACCTTAAATTTTTTATTGCTAATGCCAAAAGGACTCCAACACCATGGGAATAAACAAATACGGAGCAAAAAAATCGTTTCCACAATTTCTCCCCAAACCTGTGTTCGGTATTGTTTTTGAGACTTCTCGCATTGACAAGTGTGTCAATGCGTAACTGGCAACCAGAATAGGAACAGTAGCCAGATATTTGACACCACCACACGCACATGGAAAACCGTATATAAAATCGGTGCCAAGATATACAATAACCGTCTAAAGAAAGACCACCAATAAAGATAGCCATTAATATAAACAATTCTTTTGCCCCTTTGTCAATTTGGGATTAAAGAAGATATTCATATTGTAGCTACTGCGAATAACGCCACGTCCCCAGCGCGTGCGCTGTTTGATGACACTCTTCAAATCTGTTGGCGTTAACCCACTAGCCATTGGACTTTTCGTCGAATAATTTACATAACCAGCCGCATTCATCCGAACACCTAGCTCGAAATCCTCCGTAATGGTATCTGTCGGAAAACCACCAACATCTTCAATCGCCTTGCGGAAAATAACCGTATTAGACCCCGTATAAACCGCTGCACCGTGCGAATTATTGCAAACATTAATTTCTTTGGAAAAGAAATCTTGTTCGTTTGGTAAGGTTGATTCTGAAAACAAGTTAAATTGGAAAATATCAGCATTGTAAAAACTTTGTGGCGTTTGAATCAAACCAACTTTTGACTTATCATAATCGTCACCATTTTCATAAGCCTCAACTTGTTCAACAAAATAAGGCACAGTTTCCAACAGGAATTCACGATAAGGAATCATATCCGCATCAAATGTCGCCACCAAAGGTGATGACGTCTGACGTAAAGCATTATTGTAGTTTCCTGATTTGGCATCTTTATTATCTGCCAAACCAAAATAACCAACACCAAGCTCATCAGCCAATTTGGCAACTTCTAGACGATTGGTATCATCACAGACGTAGATATGCACCTTAGACTTATCAGGATATTCCATAAAAGTACAGGCATTAATCGTCTTATAAAGCAACTCTGGATCCTCATTATGCGTTGCAATCAAAACATCCACATCTGGGTAACGCTCCTTAGCAATCTCAGGCTTTTCAAGCTCAAAGTCCTTTTGCTTATTCCAAATGAGAATGTAGCCTGTAATGGCTGAAACTACCTCACTTCCCCACAATAAAATCCCAAAGATCAGCGCAAACCATGAATCATGCCACGGAATAGTCGCCACCAAACGCCAAGTTAAATAAAAGGCAGTCGTTACAAATGCAACGAAATAGAGTATCCTCTTATTAGCCTTCATTCTCGCCTCCACTAAAAATCAAATGTTTTTGCACAAAATAACTGACAAAGAAAAGTGTACCGTCAACTAAAATCTTCACCAATGAAATTGGCAGCATCGTCAAGGCATTTCCTAGAACTGTTACCAATAAACTTGACAAAACAATCTGTACTACCACCAAAGTGAAGTATTTTATCGCACTATTTGATTGACCTCGTTTAAAGACCACCTTATGATTCAAGGTAAAATTAACAAAAGATGATATCGCACGCGCTAAAATCGAAGCTAACGTCACCGCACTAAAACTCAATCCATTAAACAAAGAAATTAAAATCGTAAAAGCAACAATATCAACCAAAAAGGAAAACAATGATGAAAAAATGTACTTGAAGAAAACCTTGTAAATTCTAATCGAGTCACGAATCGCATCAAAATGCGACGACTGATTTTCATCCAAATAAATCGTTGCAATGCCAACTTCACAAATCAGAATATTGTCCTCTTTTGCCTCAAGTAACATATTCATCTCAAATTCATACCGTTCACCCTCCACGGTTAAGAGTTTTGGCAACCATGACATAGGAATCACACGAAGTCCCGTTTGCGTATCAGAAACGTTCATACCTGTCATAGCCCCCAAGACGTCTCTTGTCAATAAATTTCCAAATTTACTACGTAAAGGAACAGATTTTTCAAATGTTCTAACACCCAGCACCAAACTATCAGGATGTTGCAAAAATTCAGCCAAACATTTCATCATGTCTTCGTAGGTGTGTTGACCATCAGAATCAATCGTCACAATTCCTTTGGCATTAGGAAAAATTGTCCAAAAATATATGAAATAGCCGTTTTTAAAGCACGACCTTTTCCTTTATTATCAGCGTGTCTTTGCAAATGACAAGCATAGTTACTCTGCGCTATTGCAAATAACGGTGCAAAATCAGCTCCACTACCGTCATCGACTAGAATAATGTCAAACATTTGATTTTCCTTATCCCGAATATTTTTCAAAAGTTCCAACAAACGGTCATCAGGTTCATAGGCAGGAATGACAATAACAACATCTTGAAACATCATCGACGTTCTCCTTTCTGACTTTTATTTTCGTACATTTTCTTATCAGCTATTGCAAAAAAATCAACGAAGTTTTTATGTGATTGATAAGAGTCCGTATAAGCACCTAAAGATGCTGTAATCCCCATATCTTTGAGAGTCATTTCTGCTTGAACAAGTTTTATTAAAAATTCAGCTTGATTTTCAGAAACTCCAGGGAGTAAAACCGCAAATTCATCTCCACCTAACCTTGCTATTACAGCACTTTCAGGCATTATCTTCGTTAAAATATCACCAAATTCAATTAGAATCTTATCTCCCGTAGCATGTCCAAAAGTATCATTTGCTTCCTTGAATTTATCCAAATCAGATATAATAACCGTAATTTGTTCTTCTTTACGTGTCAGACATTCCTCAAAAGCAAGCTCAATATATCGTCGATTATGAACCCGTGTTAAAACATCTTCGTATGCCATCCTCTGTATTTCAAGTTCATGAAGTCTCTGCTCTGTAACATCAAGAACAAAACAAAAAACACCAATCACTTTTTGGCGATTGTTATAAATGGGAGAATACATATTTTGCCAGTAAAGCGTTTTGTCGCCTGTCTTAATAGCATCCATAAATATAAATGTTTCACCCTTTTTCGCACGATCAACATTTGCTTTTAAACGCGCAGCATCATCACTATTAAGATAATTCATTGGAAAGTCACCAATTTTGGGAGTGAAATAAAAGATTTCTTCCATGAGCCGAATATCATTCTTATTAACCGCAATAAAACGATAATTTAAGTCTACAGCATAGACGTTAATAAGTTTCGAACTCTGTAAGATAAAGTGGGATAGCATATGCTGTCTTCGATTAAGGTAAGATGCTAGGGTCCAAAGAACTAGTATTCCTATAAAGATTGCTAAAACGATGGGATTATCATGGTCAATCAAAACATCATCATACACTAAGCGAATTAATAACATTAACGCAGCAAAAATACTTAAGTACGTTAACAATCTTTGATGCTTGATTAAAAAATCACTTACTTTTCCTAATACCATTACAGCCTCACCAATCTAAGTAGTTTTAATACCTTCAGCATCCAAACTGTCTGTAACAAAACGTCCTGTAAAACCACCGATGAAGCCCGTAGCAGTATTGTCAATTCCTAAACGTTGTAGAATACGGCTGACATTAATACCCTTACCGCCAGCGAATTTATCATCACTCTCTATACGGTTAACTTCACCAATCTCTACCTTGTCGATACGAACAATGAAGTCGATTGATGGGTTTAGCGTCACAGTATAAATCATACTTCAATAACCCTCGTTTTCTCTTTTAATTATTTAAGGAGCCCTTGTTCCGAAGCATTTGTGATTATAGTTACTTTCTCAACCTCGGCTACCTTAGCATAGGTAACCTGACCAAGTTTAGAGGCATCAGCTAGAACATAGGCTTTGCGCATTAGCTATCACTGTTCGTTTAATGACCGCCTCTTCCATATCTGGCGTTGTGAAATAATTGGCATCAACTCCATTAGCACCAATGAAAGCACAATCAAAATTCAGTTGTCTGATTTGTTCCAGAGCTGTACTTCCAATAGAGGCATCTGTTGAATGTTTAACCTTACCACCAATAATCCTAGTACTAATACCGAGATCTACCAGCTTAACAGCATGATGGATAGAATTAGTCACAACCGTCACCTGACGATTGCTCAAATGTGGAATCAAAAGTTCATTCGTTGTACTAGCCTCAAGAAAAACGACATCACCTTCCTTAATCAAATCGGCAGCATAGCCAGCTAATTGAGCCTTTTCTTGAACATTTCTGATAGCTTTTTGGCTATTGGTAATTTCTTCCTTTAGACCATGAATCCTTTCAGCACCACTATCAACACGTTTAAGTTGGCCATCTGCCGCTAACTCATCCAAGTCACGACGAATTGTCGACTCAGACGTATCACTTAATAAAACTGTCAGGTTTTCCAAAGCGACTAAACCATAAATAGAAAGAATCATATGAGACAACTCTATCATACTACAGAATTAATCGGAATTAAAGACAAAAATATCACTTTAACTAAAGTTTTTCAACGCGAGACACATATTGAGGTGCAAGCTACGCTTGATTACACCCCTCCTAAGTGTTGTCATTGTCAAGGAAAACAAATCAAATACAACTTTCAAAAGCCTTCTAAGATTCCTTTTATTGAGATTGGTGGACTTCCTAGTCTTATTCGTTTGAAGAAGAGAAGATTTCAATGCAAAGACTGCCATAAAGTGACGGTTTCTGAGACCTCCCTTGTTCAGAAGAACTGTCAAATCTCTGAATTAGTGAAGCAGAAAACAGCTCAACTCTTGCTTAATCGAGAAGCTTTGACGCACATCGCTGAAAAACTTGCCATCTCGACCTCAACTGTGTATCGTAAGCTTAAACAATTTCAGTTCAAGGATGACCATTCTACCTTACCTGAAGTACTGTCTTGGGATGATTTCTCTTATCAAAAGGGAAAGCTAGCCTTTATTGCTCAGGATTATGAGACTAAGAAAATTATCACTATTCTTGATAACAGACGACAAACAACCATTCGTAATCACTTTTTCAAATACTCTAAAGAAGCTCGAGAAGGGGGGAAAATTGTTACTATGGATATGTCTGGTAATTACATCCCTTTAATCAAAACTATTTTTCCAAATGCTAATATTGTTCTTGACCGTTTTCACATTGTCCAACATATGAACAGAGCGCTAAAACAGAATAGATAGTTATGCAAAAAAGAGGTATTTTTATACCTTTTAAAGAAAAAAATCCCTCTACAGATGAGAGAGATTGATCTTCAAAACTTGAATTTGATTAGAAGATGATTAATGTTTCGGATGAGACTCAATCCACGCTACAAACTCGTCATAAGAGTGAATTTGTGTTTTTTCTCCAGAGTTGTCTCGTCAGTAGCATAAAGTTCCATAACTTCTTGACCTTCTGGCGCAAACCAATGAATGATTTTATCAAACCATTCGCGTTCATTGTATTGTTTAAGGCGGAAATATAATTTTTCTATATATTTCATATTTTTTGCAACTTCCGGGTAGATATGTGCAAAATTTGTACCAAAAATATTTACTTTATCATTATTTACTTCATTCGATAACCTAATTGGTAAAAAATTAAACCATAGGTATTTAAATTTTTTTCTCAACTGATCATATATTCTTCCTCAGCCCCAATCAATTTTTCGTTGATAGACTGATGGTTGATCTTCTAGATAGTTGATCTTTGATTCAACATCACCTTGAACAATTTGCTCCTGTGAAAGTGAAAAGGATCCGCATATTGTTAGGGTCCTTCAAATCAGAATAGTTACCTCTATCAATTTTTGTATGTTTAAGGATAGATAATCATTCCCGTCAGCATATCCATCGCTATCAGGTACTTTCCAAACACTACGGTATGTATTATCTTTACCTAATAGACGATAAATATCAAATTCTTTTTTTGTGGCCTAAATGATTCAGGTCATAACTAATTACTTTGAAATATTCTTCTTCCCCAATTAAAGGAGGTGTCTTTAGATCTCCAGTAAACAGGCAATGTTCTGAATAGGTTATTACATAATCTTGACCATGGTAAATATAGCCTTTGTTCTCTTTTTGGCTAACTAAAACAATTTTTGATCTTCAAAAGTTTGAACGGTCAAATGTGAGGCAAATTTCCTATTATTGTATTTTTTTAAAGGTACTATTATATAAAATATACCATGACAGTCCAGCAATTGATACAACTACAGCAATGCCAAATAGTATTTAATTCATATTAACATTCATTCTTATCACCATTTGTTTTCTTATTTAATTTGATCATCGTTCGACGATAAACCAAAGGGATCCCAAGCATTATAACTCTACCTTTGAAATGTAATATATCCTTGTTTTGAGAAATTATATTCTATGTAATTTAAACCATAATATAAATCGGATGAAGAAACATCCCTTGCACTGCCTCCCTAATTCATAAACAATTTATAGGTTTCTACAGTCAGTTTTCTATCTCCACTTACAATTTGAGTATTATTAAGATTCGATTCTCTATTTACTTCATCTTTTATGGCAGACCCAAATAGTTTTACTGGTTCACTTTTATCTGAATATTCCCTTTTCTGTTCATTAATTTACATGAAATCAGCACATCCAAGTACAAGCCTGACCCTTATCTAGTCAGGCTTTTTGTTAGCTCTTTGTGGACCTTCCTCTGAGATAGTATATGGGATTGACCTAAACAGAGATAGACTCCATAGAACATCATCAGACTCATACAATAGCTTTCCGGAAGATTTTCTATGATGTAATGAACTGCATGAAAAATACTAGCATATAGCAAGGCCAGACCAATCCACAGTTTATAATAAAGCTTTGATTTCATTCTTAAAAGAAACTCTGCCTGCTTGTCGAGCGCCTCTATATGAAACTCTCCAAAACTTGGATCTCGTTCCATGGTCAGCATACGGCTGATCCATTTAGCAGTCGCCAACCAGCCCACTACAAGCAAGACAGTCTTATAAACCACAGAAATGGAATGGATCCAATAAGGGACTAGGATTACGAAACCAATGACGAAGGCTAGACCAACCGTCCACTTATCAAATCGAATGGGCTTTTTTTGATCATTCACATAAAGTTTCATTCTTATCATATCTAAGTAGTACTCTTTACCAGCAAAACGCATTATATAAATTAAACTATTTTTTCTATGCATTTTAAACCTCCCTTACTGTACATATGTGGCAAGCTAGTCACTTTTTCACTTCAATAGTCTACTCCAGCTTTTGATTCTGTCAGTTTTTAGTAGTTCTTCTCACCAGACTTGCTATTAAATAGAACGTCAACTGTTCCACTCAAGAAAACCAGCACTTCTCCTCTTACTCCTCAATCGCTAGCCCATCGCCAACTTCATCCTCCAAGTATTGTTTTGCCATCCGAACAATATAGAGCGACGTATCTTCTGATAGCAACTTATTAAAAAGCTCCTTCGCTCTATCCTTATCACCTTTAAGAGTAGCATTCAAAGCTTGATAGTAGATGATTTCTAACTGCTGGTACTTGAAGTCATTGGTCAAGTCTTCGAAATAATCATTGCTTTGGTGGGCAACGGTTAAATCATAGAGAGCAAGACAGACCTTTCTTGTTTTCTCAGCTAGTGTAGGGTCTGTAATGGTCAATTCATTTAACCGAGCCTCTAGCTCTTCTCTGGACAAATCAGGATCTGTCAGCACGGTTGATCGAATAAGATAACTTTCAAAAAAGTTCTTATACTTCTGCGGACAATCCGCCTGACTAAGTTCGTCTCTGGTTTCCTTTATGACAGTATCAAATTCTCCCATCATAAAAGAATAGGCAACCGAGGTAAGTTTGATGTCTGTCCGTAAGATAGGTTTTTTCACATCCTTGTTCAGCTGAAGATATTGCCTCCAAGATACTAAATCTAAGTCTACATGGAGCAAGGTGTTGCACTTGTTTGCATAGTTCTTTTTGATCCATTGAATGAATAAAAACAAGCCTGCAAGGACCAATAAGACTGCACCAATTTGAAGAAAGGTATCTCTGACTACTATCCCTATACAAAAAATCAGGAGTATTGCCAAAAGCCCTGCTGCTCTAACATAGAGCCTATAGTTTTTTCTTAGTGCTTTATAATCCAATTTGTAGCCTCCTATTTATAGACTTTATTTTTACTTGAAAACAGATTCTCTGACATCAAAACAAGTTACCTCCTATCTTACCTCATTTTTCTTAGGCACGCAAGCTGAATATAAGCCCCTCCTATGACTAGATTTGAATCAAATGAAAAATTAAGGTACAATAGAGAATAGACAAATGTGTTGAGAGGATTAATATGAAAAAAATTATCGCCCTACTATTATTTTCTGGCTTGGCTTTGACAGCTTGTACAACAAATAAAACAAATTCTAGCTCTTCAAGTTCAAGCAAAGAACAAACTGAGCAAACTTCAACGTCTAGCTCTAATCAAAAAGATCAAAAGAAAATTGAAGAAGAACAAAAGAAATTAGAACAACTGCGCAAAGATTTTAACGATGCCATGACCAATGAAAATGCGGTCTTCCCTCAGCTCTCCAACGAAGTTGCCGAAGATGAAGCTGTCGTGAAAATCACTACCAACAAAGGGGACATTACCGTTAAGCTCTTTCCGAAATACGCACCTTTAGCCGTTGAGAATTTCTTGACCCACGCTAAGGAAGGCTATTATGACGGTCTCCTCTTCCACCGTGTGATTAACAACTTCATGATCCAAACAGGAGACCCTAAAGGTGATGGTACGGGTGGTGAATCCATCTGGAAAGGCAAAGATACCTCTAAAGATCCAGGTTCTGGATTTGAAAATGAATACTCCCCTTACCTCTACAATCTTCGAGGTGCCTTAGCTATGGCCAATTCCGGTCCAAACACAAATGGAAGCCAATTCTATATCAACCAAATAAGGCGGATATCTCAAGCAAGCTTCCAACTGATCGTTTTCCAGCTAAAATCATCGAAGCCTATAAGAATGGTGGAAACCCTACCCTTGATGGTGGCAACTACACCGTCTTTGGACAGGTCATCGACGGCATGGATGTAGTTGACAAAATCGCCGAAGTTGAAACTGACGACAAAGACAAACCAAAAGAAGATGTCAAAATTGAAAAGATGGAAGTCGTCAAAGACTATGATTTCAAGAAATAAGCAAAAGAGAACCTGACGGTTCTCTTTTTGTCTTTATGTCAATTCATTAAAGTCCCAGATTTGGTCCATCCAGCCTTCATAGAAGTCTGGCTCGTGGCAAACCATGAGGATCGATCCCTTGTATTCTTTCAGGGCCCGTTTCAACTCTTCTTTGGCATCCACATCCAAGTGGTTGGTCGGCTCATCTAGTACCAAGACATTGTTTTCACGGTTCATCAAGAGACAGAAGCGTACCTTGGCTTGCTCCCCACCGGATAGTACCTGAATTTGGCTCTCGATATGCTTGGTCGTCAAGCCACAGCGGGCAAGGGCTGCACGAACCTCTGCTTGATTGAGAGCTGGAAAGGCATTCCAGACTGCTTCTAGCGGTGTCTGACGATTGCCTCCTTCGACCTCTTGCTCGAAATAGCCAAGCTCAAGATAATCCCCGCGCTCGACTTCACCAGCAATTGGAGGGATAATTCCTAAAGACTCTTCAAAAGAGTGGTTTTCCCGATCCCATTAGCTCCGATAATGGCTACCTTTTGATTGCGCTCGAAGGTCAAGTTCAAAGGCTTAGTCAAGGGACGTTCATAGCCAATTTGGAGATCCTTGGCCTGGAAGATAAAGCGTCCAGGTGTACGGGCATTTTTAAATTCAAAGGAAGGTTTTGGTTTCTCGCTTTGCAACTCAATGAGTTCCATCTTATCCAGCTTCTTCTGACGAGACATGGCCATATTCCGCGTTGCCACACGTGCCTTATTGCGGGCCACGAAATCTTTGAGGTCAGCAATCTCTTTTTGTTGGCGCTCATAAGCCGCTTCCAATTGCGATTTTTTCATTTCATAGACTTCGAGGAATTGGTAATAGTCCCCAGAATAGCGAGTCAACTGCTGATTTTCTACATGGTAGACGATGTTGATTACATCATTCAAGAAAGGAATATCGTGGGAAATAAGGACAAAGGCATTTTCATAATTCTGCAAGTAGCGCTTGAGCCAATCGATGTGCTCCGCATCCAAGTAGTTGGTCGGCTCATCTAGTAGCAAGATATCAGGTTTTTCTAGCAAGAGTTTGGCCAAGAGGACCTTGGTCCGCTGCCCACCTGAAAGGGCCGTGACATCTGTCTCCATGCCAAAGTCCATGACCCCTAGAGCCCGAGCCACTTCATCAATCTTGGCATCCAAGGTATAAATCCCGACTCTCTAACCGATCCTGGAGCTCTCCGACTTCTTCCATGAGGGCATCCATATCCGCTCCATCTTCAGCCATTTCCATATAGAGGTCATTGATGCGAGCCTCTGCTTTAAAGAGTTCGTCGAAAGCTGTCCGCAAAACATCACGCACAGTTTGTCCTTCTTTTAGAACAGCGTGCTGATCCAGATACCCAGCGGTCACATACTTAGACCACTCAACCTTTCCTTCGTCAGGCAACATCTTCCCTGTCACGATGCTCATGAAGGTCGATTTCCCTTCACCATTGGCTCCGACTAATCCGATATGCTCACCCTTTAACAAACGGAAGGACACATCCTCAAAAATAGCCCGGTCTCCAAAGCCGTGGCTTAAATTTTTTACCTCTAAAATACTCATGATTGACTCTCTTTCATTGACTTCACTCGTATGATTATACCATCTTCAAGATAAAATGAAAAGGGAGTCCAACTCCCTTTCCTACTACAAACCTAAGTCTGCATATGGCTTCCGGTAACCCACTTGAACAACTTTTCCGTCCTTCACTAAGAGAGGGCGTTTGATCAGCATGCCATCGCTAGCTAAAAGGTCTGCCGCTTCTTCTACCGAAAGCTGATCCACCTTGTCTTTCAAGCCCAATTCCCGATACTTCATCCCACTAGTGTTAAAGAATGATTTGATTGGTAGGGAAGACTCCTTGATCCAAGTTTGTAGTTGATCACTGGTCGGTGTGTCTACCACGATATCTTGGCTATCAAACTCGCAGCCTAAGCTCGTTAATTCCGATTTCGCCTTGCGGCAGGTTGAACATTTTGGGTATTCAATAAATGATAACATCTTTTCTCCTTATTCTTTCCAAGATATGGCCTCATGATGCAACAGCCAACGTTTGCGATCTAATCCAGCCGCATAGCCTGTCAATTTCTTCTCCGTCCCCAGCACTCGGTGACATGGGATGAGGAGGATCAAGGGATTCCGACCTACTGCTTGACCGATGGCTTGGGCCGATCTGCAAGACAAGGCTCGGGCAATCTCTCCATAAGTCCGACTCTCCCCATAGGGAATCTGAGCTAGGTAGGCCCAGACTCTTTTTTGAAAGTCTGTCCCTTGAGGAGACAGGGCAAAGGGGATGGGAAGATCTTCCCCTAAAAAGTACTGATCCAGCCATTCAAAGACAGCTTCATGAAGAGGTCGACAAGCTGCTTTGATGTGATCAATCCCTTGCTCACAATTGGCTTGGTCACAAAACCAGACCCCAACTAGACTTTCCTCATCCACCACAATAGATAGAGGTCCCAAGGGACTCTGATAGAGTTGCCGATAGAACCTAGTCATTTTGAGATTGTTCTGCACGGTAGTCCCAGCGATCGTCTTCGCTAATCACTTGGAAGAGGCTGGTTTCTGCCTTCCGTTTAATCTTCTGATAAGCGAGACGGACACCATCAATTGGAACCTTTCCACAGTAATGGAAGCCTAACTTCTCAAAAAGATGTTGCATGACCTTGTTGTCAGGATGGGTATCACAGCGAAAGTCTGGGCCTTTCTCTCCTTCGATCAAGCCTTGAAGGAAGGTTTGGGCTACGCCTCGTCCAGCAGCTTCTTTGGCAACAGCGATCCGGTGAAAACTGATATAGAGATAGTTATCATGTTCCCATTTTCCGTCATAAATGTCATTATAAGCTGCTTCATTTCCCTTGTAGAGAGCGGCATAAGCTACGACTTCTTGATTCTCTACAGCTACATAACCACGGCTTTCTAGGATATCCTCAAAAATGATTTCTTGATCCGGATAACCATCCTGCCATTGGTCCACTCCAGCTGCAGCTAAGCTGTCCTTGCCATCTTGAATGATTTCCATAATCCGATTGATTTCATTGGGATAGGCCATTCTAATTTCCATCAGACTCTCCTTTTTCCTCCTCTTGGTGGTAACGGGCATAGAGATCACTCTTTTGTAGCCCGAATTGTTTGGCAACCTGTTTGATTGCCTGATTCTTTTTCATGCCAGACTGGACCAGAAGATCAATCTCTTGGATCAGATCCACTTCTTCTAAATCTGGCTCCTGCTCACTGGCTCCCTCTACAATCAGAAGGCACTCCCCCTTGAGGGGATTTTCCTCTAGGTAAGCCACTAACTCTGCGATGGTCCCTCGCGTGTACTCTTCATAAATCTTGGTCAATTCTCGGACCAGCACAACTGGACGATTCCCATAAACTGCCAGCATATTTTGAAGCGTCGCACGAACTCGGTGCGGAGACTCATAAAAGATCTGGGTCTCAGGATAGGCCAATTTCTCTTGGAAAAAGGCCTTTTGCTGCCCTTCCTTGCGTGGGAGAAAGCCATAAAAGATATGAGGCTGAGGTGCCAGACCACTCGCAATTAGACCGGTAATACCGGCACTCGGACCAGGAACCGCCACAACCGGAATCTCTCGCTCAATGGCTGCCTTGACCAAGTCATGACCTGGATCCGAAATACTTGGCAATCCTGCATCCGAAACCTGGGCCAAGTCCTTTCCTGACTCCAAATGAGCCAGCAAATCAGGGATTTTCTCCATAGCATTGTGCTCGTGAAAGCTGGTTTGAGGCGTACTAATCTCAAAATGCTTGAGCAAGAGTCCTGTATTACGGGTATCTTCCGCCGCAATCAGATCTACCTCTTTTAAGGTTTGGATCATGCGATAGCTCATGTCATCCCGATTGCCAATTGGAGTTGGCACTAAGAAAAGAGTCCCTGTCCCTCTATCCCCCTTAAAACTTCGTTGAATCTGCATGCTTACTCCCTAAATAACAACTCATCACAAAAAATACACTCTTCATCATTTTCACGGCGTTGACCATAGGAGTCAGTACAGACATGAAAACCATCGTTGTATATTCTTTGTAAATTTTCACGCCCATTGCGATGAAATTTTGGTGAGGTAGTTTTCTCCACTTCTCCTAATCGTTCACGTAGTTTATCATTTTCAAGACGCAGAGCAGTGTTTTCCTCAACAATCAGTCTGAGATTTTTTTTAATGGCTTCAACTTCTGCTAAGGTGACTAATAATTCCTGGGAGAAGCCATCCAAAGCATCAAATAATTCTTTTTTATTCATCTCTTTACCTTCTATTTTTCAACTGCAAAACCATATACTCAAGAGCATTTTGGAAACTTACATTGCGTTCCCACATTTGTTTAGCCAAGACCAAATGTTCTAGATAATCTCTTCCTAGAGCAAGACTGATGGAGCGGGCAAAGAGCAACTCCAACAAGCGGAAGGCCTGGGCCTGTTTTTCTTTATCATCCGTCTCTTGTACTAAGCGAGATACAAGTAGGTAAACATGAGGATCCGCTTTTAGACAGGCCGTGACAAAGCGCTCACACTCCCTTGCCAAATCGAAAAAGGCTGAACTCTGAGCAAGGGTTTGTGCTTCTTGAAAACCTTGACTAAAGTCGGCTAACAGATTTGCCTGTTGAAGGAGCAGACCTTCCTGAAGGAGATACTCTTTTAAGAAATATTGGTTTTTCAGAAAATGAATCTGTTGCGCCCTACTTTTTATGGTCGGTAGAACCAATTGTTCATCGGCCGTTAACAAGAAAATATAGACTTCACTCTGAGGCTCCTCAATCACCTTGAGGAGGGAATTCGCAGCATTAACATGCATTCGGTCTGCATCGCAAATGATAAAGACCTGCTTGGATCCTTCGTAGCCCGACTGAGAGAAATTCTGGATCAACTCTCGAATCCGATCCGTTTTAATAATCTGATTGATCGGTCGAACAACCGTCACATCTGAGAATTCATCTTCTTCAATTAAACGACAAGCCCGACAAGTCCCACAGGGCCAAACACCCTTCTTATCCGTACAAAAAAGACTTTGGGATAAGAGCTGGGCCATCTCAAAACTGCCAAAATCACCAGTAAAGAGATAGGCATGACTCAATCGTTCCTGTTCTAAAACAGCTTGGAAGCGATCCACTAGCTGGGGTTGAAGTTCTCGCACTAGTTCTAACTTCATTCGCTAATCTCCAAGACTTCTTTTAATAAAAACCACGTATCCTCAACCACCTGGTCAAAAGGTTGACTGGCATCGATTTTCACCACTCGTTGTGGTTCTTTTTCGAGGATGGCCAGATAGCCTTGTCGAACTTTCTGATGGAGACTAAGCCCTTCTAGATCCAAGCGATTGACTTCACGACTAGAGCTCTTAGCAATCCGAGCCAATCCTTCTTCTACATCAATGTCAAAATAGAAGGTCCGGTTTGGCTTGAGACCATCAGTCGCAAACTGGTTCAACCATTCAATATCCGTTACTGCTAATCCACGGCCAAAACCTTGGTAAGCTACCGAACTATCGATAAAGCGATCCATGATGACGAGCTTCCCAGCTTCCAAAGCTGGAAGGACACGCTCTGCCAAGTGTTGGCGACGACTGGCAATATAAAGGAGCAACTCTGTCTTTGGATCCATTTCTGTATGGGAGGGATCTAAGATGACTTCTCGTATTTTTTCTGCAATTGTGACCCCTCCCGGTTCCCGCGTGGTAATATAGGCAATCCCTGCCTTCTCCAAGCGTGGTAACAAGGCCTCTAAAACGGAGGATTTCCCAGCACCTTCTGGTCCTTCAATTGAAATTAATGTTCCTTGCTTCATTCTCTCTTCTTAACTTTCTATGATTATTTCTCTTGCTTGTTTTACTTCCTCCTATTTTACCAAAAATAGGGGTAAAAATCCTGTCCCAATCAGTGAAAATTGATGAAAATAATTTCCTATTTTTCATTTTTTTTGGTAAAATGTATGGTGAAAAACGATTAGGAGAACGAGCATGTTTAAGGTAAAAAATATTCTAACCATTATTTTTGGGGCTGGCATTTTTTCTTTTGGAATCTTTTTCCTCGTGATTCCATTCCACTTTTATGAGGGAGGGGCTACAGGGATTACCCTGATCACCTACTACCTCTTTAAAATTCCAGTTTCAGTCATGAACTTGGCCATTAATATTCCCCTCTTTTTCCTGGCCTGGAAATTACTGGGACTCCGCTCCCTCTATCTCAGTTTGATTGGAACTCTTTCGGTCTCTTCTTGGATGGCCATCTTCGAGCTGATTCCTGGAAGTCATCATCTTCAAAATGCAGTCTTCACTGCTCTTGACGGAGATATCCTCCTAGCCTGTATCGGATCAGGGGTTATCCTTGGAACTGGGCTGGGGATTATCTTCAACGCTGGAGGAACAACAGGTGGAACCGATATTGTCGCACGTATCTTTAACAAGTACACGACACTTTCTATGGGACGCCTCATGTTGATTGTGGATGCCATCGTCTTGACAACTGTTTTGATCGTCTTTAAGGACTTCCGAATTGCGGCCTACACCCTTCTCTTTATCCTGATTGATACCGTCGTCATTGATATCGTCGGTGAAGGAGGTTTTGCAGGAAAAGGATTCCTCGTGGTCACTTCTAAACCTGATGAAATTGCTAAACAAATCACGACTGATTTGGGTCGAGGTGTCACATTCATGAACGGCATGGGCTATTATAGCCAACAAGAAATGAAGATTATCTACTGCGTAGTCTCTCGAAATGAAATGAAACAAATGAAAGACTTGATTAATAAATTGATCCATTTGCCTTCATTACCATTACAGAAGCCCACGAAATCCTAGGAGAAGGATTTACCTTGGATACCAACAAGCAACCCATTGCTCGCTAAAACAAAGAGAGAGTGGGACAAAAATCGGTAATTCGTTAGAATTCGATTTCGTCGTCCCACCTCCGCACAGTTGAGTAGGGCTGTAAAAGCTGATGAAAGCAGCGTAGTAGAGCCCACTCAACCACTGCGTCTTGCTCGATAATCCAAAAACAATTAAGAGGCTAGGACTTTTGTCCCAGCCTCTCTTTGTTTATTTAAAATGCTTTTGCAGATGTGCGACTAATTTCATCCACACCAATACCATTTTCTTCAAATTTCTTCTTGATGACTTCTGTATCGGTAATGCCGTCAATTTGAACTTCAATGACCACACGATCATCCTTGGTTGGGATATTGACCGTATTGGAGATATTCAACCCTTCTTCTACGATCAAATGGATGATTTTTTCAAGAACGCCCACCTTGTCTTCTGTCACAAAACGAACACGAACTCCTTCTTCTCCATAACCGGATACTTCGAGGAAGGCACGAAAAATATCACGGTCGGTAATCACACCAGAAACTTGTTCATTGTCTACAACCGGAAGAATCCCCACCTTGTTCTTATACATGAGATAGGTCGCATCTTCAAGGCTGGCAAATTTTGAGACAGTAATGACATCACGAAGCATGACGTCCTTAACTTTGGTTTTATTGAGCAGGTAGTTCATTTCAAAAATAGAAAGACTCGTTGCTTTTGATGGACTCGCTTCTGCAATCGTACCTTCTGTCACCAAACCGACCAATTTGTCATTTTCAATGACCGGCAAGCGGTGCAAGCCTTGTTCCCGCATCAAATCTGCCGCATGAGCAATTGTTGTATCTGGACTAATATAGACTACTTTACGGGTCATAAAATCTTTAACAGCCATAACCATTCTCCTATGCTTTTGTTAGTTTTATTATACTTGATTTTTGGTGCTATTTCAAACGCTTTCAGCAGTTTTCTCTTGTTTTCAAAATTTAGAAAAATCAAACAAGAGAGGTGAAAAAAGAAAGGCCTTCCGACCTTTCTTTTTAAGCTTCTAACGAGCTTTAGAAATCTTATCCACCAAGGTAGGCCTTGCGGACATCTTCTGAGGCTAAGAGTTCTTTTCCTGTTCCGGACAGAACCACTTTTCCTGTTTCCAAAACATAACCGCGGTCTGCGATGGCAAGGGCCTTGTTGGCATTTTGCTCAATCAAGAGAACGGTTGTTCCTTGTTTTTGGATATCTTGGATGATATCAAAGATTTCTTGGATAAAGATTGGAGCCAGTCCCATAGAAGGTTCATCCAAAAGCAAGAGTTTTGGCGTCGACATGAGTGCACGACCCATTGCGAGCATTTGTTGTTCCCCACCAGATAGAGTAGCGGCATCTTGGTTCTTCCGTTCTTCCAAACGTGGAAAACGTGAGAAGACTTTCTTCAAGTTAGCTTGATTTTCTTCTCGATCTTTCTTCAAGAAAGCTCCCATTTCCAAGTTTTCCATAACAGTCAAGCCTGGAAAGACGTGGCGGCCTTCTGGAACTTGAGAAAGCCCAGCAGCTACAATTTTTTGAGCCGGAACCTTTTGAATCTCCTGACCCAAAAACTCGATTTTCCCAGCACTTGGACGCACCAAACCTGAAATGGTACGAAGAATAGAGGTTTTCCCAGCACCATTGGCACCGATAAGAGAAACAACTTCTCCTTCATTGACTTCGAAACTGACATCACGGACAGCCTGGATCATGCCATAGTGTACAGAAAGATTTTCAACTTTTAACATAGACATTAGGCTTCACCTCCTAGATAGGCTTCGATTACTCGTTTGTTATTCTTAATTTCCTCTGGCGTACCATGGGCAATCAAACGACCATATTCCAATACATAAATCCGTTCTGTTACTTCCATGACCAAGCTCATATCGTGTTCGATCAGCATGATCGTAATATTAAATTCTTTTTGAATGCGACGGATCAATTGGGTCAATTCTGCTGTTTCTTGAGGGTTCATTCCTGCAGCAGGTTCATCCAAGAAGAGAATTTTTGGCTCTGTAGCAAGGGCACGAACGATCTCCAAGTGACGTTGTTGTCCGTAAGCTAAGTTCTTAGCCAAGGTTTCTGCTTCTTTTTCCAAACCAAATATCGCTAACAATTCAAGGGCTTTTGCTTTCAACGCTTCTTCATTTTTGTAATAGCTTGGCAAACGGAACAGACTAGCAAAGACATGTGGTTTGTGGTGATTGGCAAAAGCAATTAAGACATTGTCCAAAACGCTCAAGTCTTTAAAGAGACGGATATTTTGGAAGGTCCGTCCAAGACCACCAGAAGCGATTTTATAAGGTGCTTTACCGTTTAATAGGTGCCCATCTAAAGTAATGGTTCCTTCACTTGGTTCATATACCCCTGTTAGGAGGTTGAAGAGAGTTGTTTTACCGGCACCGTTGGGTCCGATCAAACCAACCAATTCCCCTTCATTGAGTTCCATGGTTACATCCCCAACGGCTGTCAAACCACCAAAGTTTTTTGTTAAATTTTTTACTTCAAGAAGTGCCATTAGTTAGCCTCCTTTTTTAAGAGTAGTTTTTTCAAGCTAAATTCCCATGTTCCTAGAAGACCACCTGGACGGAAGATCATAACGAGAATCAAGGCAAGAGAGTAAATGATCATACGTACGCTTGAGAAGTCTTGAAGCACCATGTTCAAGATCCCCAAGACGATGGCTGCCACAACTGTTCCTGACATCGATCCCAAACCACCGAAAACGACAATGATCAAGACATTAATGGTATTGGTGAAAGAGTAATCTTTAGGAACAACAGAACCAATAAAGCCAGCTTGAAGAGATCCAGCAATCGCTGCTGTGATCGCACCAAATACAAAGGCAATGACTTTGACTTTGGTCGTATTGATCCCAACAGATTCTGCTGCGATTTCATCTTCACGAACAGAAAGGGTAGAACGCCCAATTGGACTGCGTAAGAAGTTAATCGTAAAGATCGTTGTAATCACGACAAAGAGGTAAACCAATTGCCAGGTTGTAAAGGCTGGCAAACCAAGGATACCTGCGGCACCATTTGTTAGAGTACCACCATTGACAATCAAGATCCGGATAATTTCTGAAACCCCAAGTGTTGCAATCGCCAGGTAGTCTCCTTTCAACCGAAGGGTTGGAACCCCAACAATCAAGGCAACGAGACCTGCAATCAAGGCTCCTAAAACCATAGCGCCAAAGAAAGCTCCGTAGGTTGGCGATTTAGAACCGAGAATAGCTGCAGAGTAGGCACCAATGGCCATAAATCCGGCATGACCGAGTGAGAATTGACCTGAAAAACCAACGATGAGGTTCAAACCAACTGCAAGGATGATATTAATCCCGATTTGTTCCAAAATTTGGACATAGAAGAGGTTGAGGACACCTGCTGCAACCAAGACTTGGATCAAGGCAAAACCTGCAATCAAAAGACCAAGCCAGACTAAATTCACTTTTAAATTTTGTTTCATGGCTTACACCTTCTCTTTCACATTTTTACCGAGGATACCTGCAGGACGGATAAGCAAGATCACAATCAAGATGGCATATACAATAGCATCACGGAAGTCTGAAAGACCAATCGCTGTAGCGAAAGTTTCCAATAAACCGATGACAAAGCCACCTAGGGCCGCGCCTGGAATGATTCCGATTCCTCCAAGAACGGCTGCGACAAAGGCTTTGATCCCTGGTGTCATCCCCATCAAAGGTTCGATTGAGTTGTAATACAACCGATTAAAACCCCACCAGCACCCGCTAAGGCTGATCCCAAAGCAAAGGTAAAGCTGATGGTCCGGTTTACGTTAATCCCCATCAATTGAGCGGCATCGCTATCAACAGAAACGGCACGCATGGCTTTCCCCATCTTTGTCTTTTGGATAATAAATTGAAGAGCGACCATCAAGAAAATAGACACTCCTAAGATCATCAACTGAATGTTAGAGATCGAAATGGGACCAAAATTGTAACGAACAGTTTCAATGACTTGTGGGAAGGAACGGGTATTGGCCCCTACAAAGAAGACCATCCCGTATTCGAGCAAGAAGGAAACCCCGATGGCTGTAATCAAGGCTGCAATCCGAGTTGAATGGCGAAGCGGACGATAAGCCAGATATTCAATCACAACCCCTAAAATAGCTGTCCCGACCATAGCCAGAAGCAAGGCTACAAAGAAGTTAACCTTCAATGAGTTCAATAAGAAATATCCCATAAAGGCACCTACCATGTAGATATCCCCATGGGCAAAGTTGATCAATTTGATAATTCCATACACCATAGTATAACCAAGGGCCAAGAGTGCATAGACACTTCCCAAGATTAGACCGTTCACTAATTGCTGGAGCATTTGAACCATCCTTTCTAATAATAAAGAGCGAGGCCAGGAATTTTCATTCTCCCAGCCTCTTGTACAAACAACAAATGATAATTAAGGTTTAACCGACTCAACTGACTCAACTTTACCATCTTTTAAGCCAATCATAAGTGCAGATTTAACCGGATTATGGTCTTTGTCAATAGACATTGTACCAGTAACACCTTCCAAGTCTTTCAACTTCGCAAGGTTGTCTTTCAATTCGACAGAGTTCTTAGCACCTTTAGATGCTTCTGCAACCATGTAAACTGAATCATACGCCAAAGCTGCAAACATTGAAGGTTCTTCGTTGTATTTTGCTTTATAAGCTTCTACGAATTTCTTGGCTTTATCAGTCATTTCACCTTCAGTAGAGAATCCAGCTACGTAGTAGATGTCTGTAGCTGCAGCCAGGTGTTGCTTGTTCAACGAATTTAGCATCGCTAAATCCATCACCACCAATGATTGGTTGTTTGATTCCCATACCACGTGCTTGGTTTACGATTTTACCAGTTTCAGTGTAGTACCCTGGAAGGACAATCGCATCGAAGTCTTTGTCTTTGATTTGTAAGAGCAGCTTGGAAGTCTGTATCCTTAGATTGGAAAGTTTCTGTTGCTACGATTTCACCTTTATAAGATTTCTTAAAGGCTTCAGCAATCCCTTTAGCATAGTCAGATGAATTATCGTAATAAAGAACAACTTTCTTCGCTTTCAAGTTATCCGTTGTATATTTAGCAATGATTTGTCCTTGGAAGCTATCGATGAAGGTTGCACGGAAAAGGTAATCTTGACCTTTTGTCAAATTATCTTGTGTTGCTGATGGTGTTACCAATGGAACACCTGCTTTACCAGCATTCGCAACAGCTGCGGCAGTGGCACCTGAAGTAGCAGGCCCTACAAGAGCGTTCACTTTTGATTGAGTGACAAGGTTTGTAGTGATTGTAGCTGCTTCAGCTGTTTCAGATTTGTTATCTTTGTCTGTGACAACAATCTTCTTACCATCAGCTCCACCATTAGCATTGATTTCATCAACGGCTAATTGAGCACCTTTTTGTTCAGCACTACCATATGCAGCTACTTCACCAGTTTTTTCAAAGTTAAAACCGATTTTTAGTTCTTTGCCGATTTCGTTACCAGTTGTGTTTGAACCTGAAGTTGAAACTTCACCACAGGCCGCAAGAAGAGCGACACTTGCAAATGTTAAAAATGAAAGAGCAAATTTTTTCTTCATTTGTAATAATCTCCTTAAATAAATCTAAAAATTAAATATATATTAAGAATATACCGAATTATCTGAAAATTGTCAACATAAAAAACGCAATCCTCTAAATGATTGCGTTTTCTACTCGTATTTCATCCTGTTGACGATGCAAACTTCCTACAAAATCACGATCCAATTCTTGAATATGGCAAATTTGAACCTTCTTCACGAAGCGTTCCTTTTTTAATTGCTGCACGATTTCAAGGACTTGAGAACTATCGACATAGACCTGTACATAGCGCATTTTTTTGGAATGATAAATCACATCCCCAATTGCCTGTAATTTTTTTGCATCACGATTATAGTACAACTTAACAATTAAACCTGTTCTTGCTTGTTTCTCAAACATACATTGTCCCTTTCTGGTTCTTCTACCAGTATAGCAAATTTCAAGTAAAAATACTATATTTTTCAAAAAACTCTCTTGAAATAAGAAAATCTCCTCTAAAATATAGAGGAGATTTTTGCTCTGCAAAAGCTTGATTAGCCTAAATTGTTATTGGACATGATTTCATCGATAAAACCATAGGCCAATGTTTCTTCAGCAGTCATCCAGTTATCGCGTTCCGCATCTGCGTGGATTTTCTTGAGGGTTTGCCCAGAATTTTCCGCCAAGATTTTTTCCAATCTGTGACGTGTTTTCAAGAGGTGTTCTGCTGCAATCGCCATATCTGTTTGTTGGGTACCACCGCCAGTACCACCCATTGGTTGGTGAATCATGTACTCCGCGTTTGGCAACATGAAGCGTTTGCCTTTAGCACCACTTGACGCAATCACAGTCCCCATGGAAGCCGCCATTCCCATAACAATGGTTTGGACATCTGATTTGATAAAGTTCATGGTATCTACAATGGCCAGCCCTGCTGAAACAGACCCACCCGGTGTATTAACATACATGTAGATATCTTTGGTATTATCTTGAGCATCCAAGAAAAGCAATTGGGCAATAATGGAATTGGCCATTTGATCTTCTACTGGTCCTGTTACCATGATAATCCGGTCTTTTAAGAGGCGAGAATAAATGTCGTATGAGCGTTCCCCACGACTAGTTTGTTCAATTACTACTGGAATCATTGATTCATCTCCTTTATCCAATTTCACCAGTCCCCTTCTTCTTTGGGGACCGGCTTTCTTTCGAGAGGTTCTTCACCTTCGATCTTTTCTAAAAGCTATTATATCCCATTGGTCAACAAAGGTCAAATTTTTACTTTCTTTCAAAGACTTTCAGGAGATGTAATTATTTTGTACCAAAGAGACGGTCCCCTGCATCTCCCAAACCTGGCACAATATAACCGTTTTCGTTCAGGCGTTCATCCAAGGCCTGCTGCAAAGATTTCGACATCTGGATGAGAGTCTTGGAAAGCTTTCACTCCTTCTGGAGCTGCAACCAAGCAGACAAATGTAATATGGCTGGCACCACGTTTCTTCAAGGAATCAACAGCCAAGATAGCTGAACCACCTGTAGCCAACATTGGATCCACGACAAAGATATGGCGTTGGTCGATATCTTCTGGCAATTTCACCAAGTATTCGACCGGTTTCAAGGTTTCTTCATCGCGATACATTCCGATATGCCCAACTTTGGCAGCTGGTACTAAACTCAAGAGTCCGTCTACCATCCCGATTCCCGCACGAAGGATTGGGACAATCGCTAGTTTTTTACCAGCAATTTGTTTTTGAATTGTTTTGGTAATCGGTGTTTCGATTTCTACATCTTCTAGTGGAAGATCACGCAACACTTCATACCCCATCAACATGGCAATTTCATCAACTAATTCACGAAAAGCCTTTGTAGAGGTATCTGTCCGGCGCAAAATGGACAATTTATGCTGAATAAGTGGATGTTTAATGACTTCAAGTTTTCCCATAATAGTTCCTTCTTTCTCTATATTCATCTTATTATATCAAAAAGGAAGAAAAAGGCCTACAAATATGCAAACCTTTTCTTTTCTTATTTTCATTAGTAGCTTATAGCCACTCCTTGTACTTACCAATATAATAGTGTTTGACCAGGGTGACACTTGCCATATAAAGGAAGAGAATCCCCGCTAGTAATAGGAAGTAAAGACTATTTAGTGGCGCTACTTTTAGCAAGGAAGCCAATGGGCCATATGGTAGGAAGGTCACAAAGAGGGCGCCCAATAAGGTCGTTGCCATGACAGCAAGGGCTGGCCGACTTTGAACAAAGGGCAATTTTGGAGACCGCAGCATATAGATGACCATGGTTTGGGACCACATGGACTCGATAAACCAGCCGGTTTGAAAGAGCATGATGAAGAGTCCTGCACTACCAGCACCATGGACATAGCCATAGCCTGTAATCATGGGTACAATGACAAAGTAGAGAATGATGAAGGTCAGGATGTCAAAGATAGAGGAAATAGGACCGAACCAGGCCATAAAGCGGGTAATGGATTTGGCTTCCCAGATTCGTGGTTTCTTCAAGAAGTCCTTATCCACTCGGTCAAAAGGCAAGGCGATGCAGGAAAGATCGTAAACCAAGTTCAAGACGATGAGATGGATAGGGGCCATTGGAAGGAAAGGAAGGAAAATACTGGCAAAGAGAAGGGAGAAGATATTCCCGAAATTAGAAGAAACAGTCATCTTGATGTACTTGGTCATGTTGGCATAAACCTTGCGTCCTTCTACCAAGCCTTTTTCGAGGACCATCAAGTCCTTATCCAGAAGGATAACGTCTGCTGTTTCTTTGGCAATATCAACTGCTGTATCAACCGAAATACCCACATCTGCCACTTTCATAGATGGTGCATCATTGATGCCATCTCCCATATAGCCGACCTTGTGGCCATTCGCTTTGAGTTGCAAGATAATGCGTGCTTTTTGATCTGGGGATAATTTTGCAAAAACGGTGGTGGTTTCTACTGCTTGAGCCAAGTCTGAATCAGAGAGACTGTCGATATCGCTACCCAGCAAAATGCGGTCAACATCCAGTCCCACCTTTTCACAGACGGCTTGGGTCACTTTCTCATTATCACCCGTAAGGATTTTAGTAGCAACTCCGTATTCCGCAAGGGTATTGATGGCTGGTGCGGCAGAAGGTTTTGGTGGATCCAAGAAGGCTAAATAGCCCGTCAAGATCATGTCTGCTTCGTCTGCCACTTCAAAGGCATAGCCTTCCTCAAGATTTGATTTGTAGCTAACCCCTAGCACGCGCAAACCTTGTTCATTGAGCTGAGCCACTTCTGCCAAGACGTCTTCCCGCACTTGGTCTGTTAGGGGGATAATCTCATCCTTGTATTCCACATAGTTAGAGACTGCTAGCATTTCTTCCAAGGCTCCCTTGGTGACCATGCTCACGACTCCCTGCTCATCTTAACTATAACACTCATCCGACGGCGTTCAAAGTCAAAAGGCAATTCATCAATTTTTTGGAAGCTTCGGTTCAAGCCTCTGACAATCTCATGTTTCTTAGCTTCTCTTTCTGTCCGACTGATAATAGCGCGGTCCATCAAGTTTTTGAGGCCAGTTTGGAAGTAAGAGTTGAGATAGGCCCGACGAAGGACAGACAAATCCAAGTCCCCATGAATGTCGAGTGGATATTCGAGTACAATCTCATCTTGGGTCAAGGTTCCTGTCTTGTCCGTACAGAGGATATCAATAGCGCCTAGATCTTGAATAGCGTTGAGCTTTTTGATGACCACCTTTTCTTTGGCCATGATAATGGAACCCTTGGCCAAGCTAGCTGTGATAATCATTGGGAGCATTTCCGGAGTCAAACCCACCCCTACACTGAGGGCAAAGACCCCTGCTTCTAGCCAGTCCCCGTCTGTCAAAGCATTGATAAAGAAGACGATGGGCACCATCACCATCATGAGTCGAATCAACAACCAAGAGATGGTGTTCATTTCTCGTTCAAAAGAGGTTGGTTCATCATAAGTATTGATGGTCTGCTCAATAGCTCCCATCATGGTTTCATCCCCGACTACTAAGACCAAGGCAGTTGCTCGGCCTGAGATGACGTTGGTCCCCATGAAAGCTAGACTCTCACTCTCCAGGAGACTATCCAGATTTTGGCCACTTGCTTTTTTAAAACAAACTTTTTCGACAGCATCACTCTCACCAGTCAAACCGGATTGTTGGACGAAGAAGTCTCGAGAATCTAACAAGACCACATCCGCTGGGATCATGTCGCCTGCACTCAGTTTGATCAAGTCTCCCACAACGATCTCATCAATGGGAATTTCTTCTTCCTTGCCTTCTCGAATCACTGTTGCTGTATTAACAATCATGCGAGAAAGGTTACTAGCAGCCTTGTCACTGCGTAATTCTTGGATAAAGCGAATCCCACCTGAGAGAAGAACGAGGACGACGATAATAAGAGAGGTCGTTGGATCTTCCTCACCCGGCTTGGCTAACCAAACATTGGTTACCAAAGAAACAAGGGCAATGAGAAGCAGGATGACTGTGAAGGGATTGATGATGGATTCAACAATCCGTTTCCAGATAGAATCATCTTGCCCCTTTGTGAGGACATTTCTCCATAGTTATCCCGGTTTTCCTCTACTTGGTCTTCCGTCAAGCCAGACCAGCTAGATTGATAGGTTGCTAAGGTTCTTGTTTCTGCATCTTGCAATGCAGCAATGAGTCTTTCTTTTGTTGTTTGCATTGAAATCTCCTTTTTTATCAGGAGCCAAACGCTTATAGAGTCCCGATGACACAAATCAGCGATTGGCTGGCTATGTGCGGTTCGGGATGATCGTCGATTTGTATCATAGTGTTCTCCTTTTCTACTTGATAGGTGAAAGGCTTCTTAAGCATAAGAAAAGAGCCCTTCCTCTAACAGGTAGGACTCATTAAACTCGCCGTTTATTTTTCAATGAAAATTCTCAAAAAATAGACCGTTCAAGCTTTAGCTCCGCAAGGCAATGAAATGAGCTTAGTCTTGACCTTTGCGATCAGGACTGTTGACCAACGAGTAGTGTCTCCACTGCTTTGCGGTAGTCATCCGTATCCTTGTGGTAGCCTCACCTACCGTTATTCTCCTTGAGTATACTCCTCTCCTATAGAAAAGTCAACCCTCACTTTAAACTATTTTAGGAAAGGCAGCGACAATCCGGTGAACAATCTCTTGAACCAGGGATTTAGGAGCTGCCACATTTAAACGGGCATGTTGTTTCCCTTCTACACCAAAGTCTGTTCCTTTATTGAGGATGACCTTGGCCTGATCATGAAGACGAGCATGGAGTTCTTCCTCAGACAATCCGTAGTCAGAAAAATCTAACCAAAGAAGGTAGGTCCCCTGAGGCTTCATCACCTGGATATCGGTCCGCTCTCGTAAAGTATCCACAGCATAGTCGATATTTTCTTCCAAGACAGTTTTTAAGTCTTCCAACCAATCCTTTCCCTTCTGATAGGCAACTTCTGTTGCCATATAACCAAGGGCAGAGATTTCATGCTGGTTGTTTCGCAATTGCTGGGCTAAGAAGGACTTCCGCAAGCCTTCATTCTCAATGATGGCATAGGAATTTTTTGTCCCTGCAATATTGAAAGTTTTTGTCGCACTAGATAAGACAAGTGTGAATTCTTTAAAGCTGGGATCTACTGTATTAAAAGACACATGTTTGTGCCCAAACAGCGCCAAGTCTTGGTGAATTTCATCTGAAATAAGTAAGACTCCATATTTTTGGCAAAGTCGACCGATTTTTTCTAAGACTTCCTTCTCCCAAACTCTCCCACCCGGGTTATGAGGATTGCACAAGATATAGAGTTTTACCTGATGTTGGACTAGATCTTTTTCCAATTGCTCAAAATCAATTTGGAAGAGTCCCTCCTCTTCAAGAAGAGAATTGGTCACTAATTTGCGTTGATTGAGACGAACACTACGAGCAAAAGGGGGATAGACTGGTGTATTGATGAGGACAGAGTCCCCTTCCTTGGTGAAAGCTTGAATAGCCGTTGAAATGGAAGGAACAACCCCTCCCATAAAGACAATGGCTTCCTTAGCAAACTCATAGCCATGCTCGGTTTTTTCCCAATTCTGAATGGCTTGGTAGAGCTCCTCGCTTGGATAGGTATAGCCGTAGACCAATTGATCCGCATAGTCTCGAATGGCTTGTCGAACAGCAGGTAAGGATTCAAAATCCATATCGGCAATCCAAGCAGGAAGAAGCTCAGGATCTTGTTCTGACTCCTTCCACTTACTAGTGTGGTGCCCCAAACGATCAGGGGCGTTCAAAAATTGTTCTTTTCCCATGATGGACTCCTATCTAGCCAATGCTTGTTCTAAATCCTCTATCAAATCCCTTGCGTCTTCAATTCCGATGGAGAGGCGAAGCAAGTCGTCCGTTAACCCATAGGAATGACGAACCTCTGCAGGAATATCTGCATGAGTCTGGGTCGTTGGATAAGTAATCAAACTTTCCACACCACCTAAACTCTCTGCAAAGGTAAAGACTTGCAAATGATTCAAAATGGTTGGAATTTTTTCTTCCTTCCTTACTTTAAAGGAAACCATGCCTCCCTTGCCGGTATACAAGACTTCCTTAACAGCTGGATGCCCCTTCAAGAATTCCACTACCTTCTTCGCATTTTCTGTAGAGCGCTCCATACGAAGAGCCAAGGTTTTTAAACCACGAATCAATTGGTAGCTGTCAAAAGGTGAAAGAACAGCTCCAGTTGTGTTAAGGTTATAAAAAAGTTGCTCATAGAGACCTTCGTCATCTGTGACAACAACACCCGCTAAGACATCATTGTGCCCCGCTAGATACTTGGTCGCTGAGTGGAGGACAATATCTGCTCCTTCTTCAATTGGACGTTGGTAGATAGGGCTATAGAAGGTATTGTCTACAATCACTTTTGCCCCTTTTTCATGAGCTAAGGTAGCCAGTTTCTGGATATCAAACTCCAGCATGAGAGGATTGGTTGGCGTTTCAATATAGAGAATATCCACTTCTTCCTTCAGACCCTCTATCAATTCTTCTTCTGAATTCGCATAGGTAAAGAAGAAGCGGCCTTCTTGCTCTATCTGGTTGAACCAGCGGAAAGAGCCTCCATAAAGATCCCGTACTGCTAAGACCTTGCTTCCCACTGGAAAAATACTAAAGGCTAAGACAATGGCAGACATACCTGAACTCGTCACCAATGCATGCTTTGCGCTCTCAATAGCTGCTAAAGTCTTCTCAGCATTTACCCGAGTTGGATTCTTTGTACGGATATAGTCGTATCCAGTAGATTGACCAAACTCTGGATGCTGGTAAGTAGTTGAAAAATGAAGCGGAGTAATCAAAGCCCCCGTTGCTTGATCCGATTTAATTCCAGCTTGCGCTAGGATAGTGTTAATATTCTTTTTGCGACTCATACAAACCTCCAATGGACGTAAATTCAGTTGTCTCTATTGTATCACTTCTTCAGATGATACGGTTTTTCCTTTTTCAAGAGCTAGATATAGCTTCAAACTATAATGAAAAAGAGGTGGGCGCTAAACCCAACCTCCATAGTTTATGAGATGTGAAATTTATTTCGAAGAGTAGCTGCCTTGTTCCCAATAAAACGATCTAAGAAACGAAGACGAAGACCAAGACCACCATAAACGATGATTCCCACACCACCAATCAGAGCTACATAAATCATACTCATCACTCGACCATTTGGTTTGATGACAAAGCCGAGGATAAAGACTGAAAGTAAAACCACTAATAGCATAATTAAGGTTAAAATAGCTGTTAATAAGCTCCGTTTGAAGACTATTTGCGATTAAAATGAGTCACTCGATGAATTTCTTTGTACATGAGGACGATTGGAATCATGAGACCAATCGTGGTAGATAAAAGAGGGCCATAGGCTCTAAAGAGATAAATAAAAGGCACTTGTAGAATCAGTTTCACCAATACCCCATAACCAAAGTAAAGAATCGCCTTCCTATTTTGGAAAAGAGCCTGGATCATTGGGGATAGGACTGTATACAAGCCTAGAATGACCGTTTGCAACATCGCTAGGATAAAGAGCCCCAAAGCAAGGGAATCTGGTTTCCCGTAAAAGACGGTATAGAGAGGCTCTGCAATGGCTACTGCACCAATCGTAGCTGGAAGCAAGAAGGCTACTAGCATGGTCAGGTTATCCTGAACTAGCTTACCAGCAGCTCGAAAATCCCCCTTGACATAGTTTTCTGTTAAAAGCGGAATCCCCACTCCTCCAATCGAGGTCGCTACCGCAATCAAAATCATGGTGATTTTATTTGGATTTGCTGAGAAGTAGCTGAATTGAACCAAGAGCTCAGAGCGAGTATAGTTTGTAAACCAAGACATGACATTGCTATAGGTCATCTGGTCGATAATCTGGAAGAGCTGAATGGCTGAGCCTGTTACAATGAACGGAATCGCTTCACGAATGGTATCCCACAAGAGAGCCTTGGTATCAATCTCATTGTCAGACTCTGGTCGATGAATAATATGTTTCAAAGGCCTGTCTTCCAAAGATAATAGAAGAGGACCAGAAGACTTGCCCCCATCCCAATAAAGGCTGCAAAGGTCGACTGGGTCACCGCCTCGACATAATCACCCGAGCCGACCTTCATAATAAAGTAGGCCGTTAAGAGCATCCAGATAACCCGAATCACCTGCTCAGCGATTTGGCTAATGGCATAAGGTTTCAGATTGTTATGTCCTTGGAAGAAGCCTCGAATGACACTCATGGAAGGGAAAATGAGGACCGCCCAAGACAGGCTCTGCATGACAGGGATTAAGTCCTTCCCACCTCCAGACAGCTTTGCAAAGACTGGAGAAAGCAAATACATGATAATGGCAAAAATTAGTCCCAACAAGGACATGAATTTGAGAAAACCTCGAATCATGGCATAGCTATGTTCTTCTTGCCCCTTAGTATTGTATTTAGCCACCTGCTTAGCGACTGCTACCGGGACGCCCGCTGTTGAAATCAGCAAAAACCAGGCGTATATATTATACCCCATAGTAAAGAGGCCATTTGCTTCTGCCCCATGTTTCCCCATCCAGATATACCAAGGGATGATATAGGCTGCTCCTAAGAGACGGCTGATAAAATTGCTAGCTGTCAACCAGACCGTTCCACGCAGCATCTGGGCCTGTTGATTACTTGTTTCGTTACTCATATGTTTCCTCTACTAGATAGTCTCCTTTCATTATAAACTTTTCCTTTACACTTGTAAAATAAGGGCTTTCAGTTTAAAATAGGATTATGATGAAGATAGAAACTGTACTAAACATTTTAAAAGAGGATCACAACTTTCGTGAGATCCTACAAGACGGAGAATACCACTATTCTGCAAGTGGTGTTTCTTTTAATCAAATTAGCTACGATAGTCGAAAGGTCAACGCTGAGACCCTCTTTTTGTGAAGGGGGCAAATTTCAAGAAGGAATTTTTGGAACAAGCGATCGAACAAGGCCTTCAGTGGTATGTCGCTGAGCAAGACTTTGAGGTTAGCATCCCAGCCATTATCGTTACGGATATCAAACAGGCTATGAGCTTGATTGCCATGGAATTCTATGGCCACCCTGAGCGCCAGCTAAAACTCTTAGCTTTTACAGGGACCAAGGGCAAAACCACTTCTGCTTACTATGCCTACAAGATTCTTGAACAAGGCCACCGTCCAGCTATGCTATCCACTATGAACACAACCTTGGATGGCAAGACCTTCTTCAAATCAACCTTGACGACCCCAGAAAGTATTGACCTTTTTGAGATGATGGCCCAGGCAGTTGCCAATGATCGGACCCACCTGATTATGGAAGTTTCTAGTCAAGCTTATTTGGTGAAACGGGTCTACGGTCTTACTTTCGATGTTGGTGTCTTCCTCAACATCAGCCCTGACCATATCGGACCGATTGAACATCCAACCTTCGAAGACTACTTCTACCATAAACGTCTCTTGATGGAAAATAGCCGTGCTGTTGTCGTCAATAGCGATATGGATCATTTTGAGATTCTTAAGGAGCAAGTCGCTGAGCAAGACCACGACTTTTACGGTAGCCAATCAAGCAACCAAGTCCACAACTCTAAAGCCTTTAGCTTTTCTGTCACTGGCAAGTTAGCCGGCGACTACCAGACCCAACTGATTGGTCGCTTCAACCAAGAAAATGCTGTGGCTGCAGGTCTTGCCTGCCTTCGTCTAGGAGCGAGTCTCGAAGACATCCAAAAAGGCATTGCCAAGACGCGCGTTCCTGGCCGAATGGAAGTCTTGACTCAAAAGAATGGGGCCAAGGTCTTCATCGACTATGCCCATAATGGAGATAGCTTGAAAAAACTGCTCTCAGTTGTCGAAACCCATCAAACCGGAACCATTTCGCTGGTCCTTGGATCAACCGGTAATAAAGGAGAGAGCCGCCGTAAGGATTTTGGCTTGCTCTTAGAAGACCATCCTGAAATTCAAGTCTTCCTCACAGCGGATGATCCTAACTATGAAGATCCTTTGGCCATCGCTGAAGAGATTAGTAGTTTCATCACGCGCCCTGTCAAGAAAATCGCAGACCGCGAACAAGCCATTCAACAGGCTATGGCAACTACCAGCAAGCCTGATGATGCTGTCATCATCGCTGGAAAAGGAGCTGACTGCTACCAAATCGTCAATGGCGTAAAAGAAGAATATCCAGGGGATGCCGCCATCTCTGAACGTTATCTATAATCAAACGAAATAGGGCTAGGAAAATTTCCTAGCCTTTTCTATTGTTTACTAAACATCAGTCTTTCCTTGTCCAAGTCCACTACTAATTCATATTTGCCTTCATCATTCTTTCGGATATAGCCTAAGATTTCTAAACTGTCTACAAAGATGTCTCTGCGCTTTTGCTGGACTTCTTCTTTCTTGAGGAACTTGAGCAAAAAGCTGGTCATATACTTAAGAGCATACTCTGGATTGACGTCTCCCAAAATGGCATAGAGCTTCTCTTGCTCCTCTGTCAATGGATATTGCTGAGCCACCTTGTAGAAGTAATTGGAAAGAGTCTGTGCATTTCGCTCGAAGTCAGTCTCCTCTACGAGAATCGCTGCATTAGTCGTGTTGCGGAGTTCCGTTTGGAAAACTTTGTTTTTTAGTTCCTGATAAAATTCACTATCCTCTCGGACAAAGACTTCTTGATCCAAATCAACAAGATCAGCTGACTCCAAGAAAGGCAGGTTGAGGGTGTAGCGCTTATTTTTTCGAAGGATCAAGCCCGCTTTGATATACTCCTCCATCAGTTTATCCACTGCTTGTTCTGGAAATTGGGCCTTGATTTGCCGCAAAATCACATCATCCTGCTGGTCCAAATAGTTGATCAAGTCCTTAAAAAAAGGCTGACGTGTCAAACGTGTGGGGTTAATGATGGTAATCATCCAAATACCTTTCTTTAAATTGTAGATGGGGAGACTGGGCTAACTGACTCGGGTTGGTCCCGGGCTGATCTAGAGGAACGGCTAGGCCAAGCTCCTTGTAGTAATCCAGCCAGAACGGACTAATCTCCTCTTCCTCATCTCCAAACTTCATGGGAATGGTTTCAAATAGGGAGAATTTCTGCTACAAACTGGGAACAATAGAAACCATCTCCATCTGGATAAAAGGAAGCATTGTAGGGAGCACCTAAAAGGCTCTCTGCCAGCTTTTTGACCTCTTTGTGATCCATTTTCGGATAGCGATAAAGGTCATAGACTTTTCCAGCTTCAAAGAAGTCCTCAGGAGCCTGGGCAAGGACACCGCCTTCCACCGTAGCATGATAGACCTGTCCATCCAAAAAGATGGCCACGTGGCTATAGTTACCAGTAGATTCCTGGATGGCCTGTCCTATATCCGAATCATCTTTCACAAAAATCAAATCGCCATTTTCTAACATACTTCTCTCCTAGCAAAAAAGGAGCCGAAACTCCTTTTTAACAATGGGCTTCCCCATCTATGATTATGCATTAAAGCTTTCAGTCAATTGTGGTACCACTTGTTTCTTACGTGAAACAGCACCTGGAAGGAAAGCGTGGTTGTTTTCAAGTTTGAAGTTGAAAGCTGCTTCTACCTTGTCCATATTAGCACCAAGAGCCAAAATTTCTGAGTTTGAGTTGACGATGTCTGTAATCATCAAGACAAAGTCAGAGTAGCCGTTAGCTGCATTTGCGGCTTGGATGGCTGCTTCGATTTCAGATTGGCGTTCCAAGACTTCAGCAATATCAACTGTGTTCACTTGAGCCACACGGACGTTGTTTCCGTTGAGTTCAAATGTCTTGGCATCGATATCAATCAATTCTTCAGCAGATTTGCTTGCCAAGTTGGTACCAGCCTTGAGCATGGCAAGACCGTATTCTTCCAAGTTCACACCAGCCAATTCAGCCAATTCAGGAGCAATGACTTTATCTGATGGGTGAGTGGTTGGTGATTTCAAAAGAAGGGTATCTGAAATCAAACCTGAAAGCATCAAACCTGCAATTTCTTTTGGCACTGCTACACCGTGCTCTTTGAACATGCGGTAAACGATAGAGGATGATGACCCAACTGGTTCCAAACGCATATAAAGTGGGCTTGCAGTTTCAAAGTTAGCCACACGGTGGTGGTCCACAACACCATACACTTCTACTTCAGCGATATCTGAAACAGATTGTTGGAATTCATTGTGGTCTGTTAAGATGACTTGCTCTGCACCTTCTGCTTTAGCAGATCTGATTACACGTGGCGCTTCCACACCAAATAATCCAATACAAAGGCTGTTTCTTCATTTGGAGTTCCAAGGGCCACTGCCTCTGTATCCAAACCATATGCTTCTTTTGCAAGATAAGCAAAGGCTACAGATGATCCGATGGCATCTGAGTCAGGGTTTTGGTGACCAAAAACAAGAATTTTTGACATGTTTCTACCTCTTTATTTTCATTTCTATAGTCACTCTATTTTAGCACGTTTTTCCGTTTAAAGAAAGGGAATAGTTGTGCGTTTCATTAGAAAAAGACAGCTGGAAGGACCAACTGTCTTAACTTCTTTATCCTTTAACTCGTTTCAAGTAATCTTGATAACTTTCGGTTTCCATCAAGTCCTTCGCATTTTGAACCCGTTCTTTTGTTGGAGGTTTCACTCCTTCTAAAGAATAAGGAATCCCTAATTCTCGCCACTTGAACTCACCCATGGTATGATAGGGCAGAATTTCAAATTTATCGACATTTTTCAGAGTTTTAACAAATTTTCCAAGCTCGATCAAATCATCATCTCGGTCCGTTAAACCTGGTACCAAAACGTGACGAATCCAAACGGGTTTTCCAATATCAGACAAGTACTTGGCACAGGCCAAAATATTCTTGTTAGTTTGACTGGTCACAAATCTGTGTCGTTCATCATTGATTTCCTTGATATCAAGAAGCACCAAATCGGTCACTGCCATCAGTTTGTCAAATTTTTCCAGGTAGCGAGGGGTATTGCGGAAAGGTAGAGCACAAGTATCGAGCGTACAGTGGATGCCTAGTTCTTGAGCTTTGGTAAAGAGGGCAATCAAGAAGTCAATTTGAAGCAGAGCTTCTCCTCCACTGACTGTAATTCCTCCTTTATTTCCCCAGAAGCCTTTAAACCGCAAGGCTTCTTCTAGAACATCATCCACCGTCCGTTCACGGGACTTATTGGTTTCCATAGCCCAAGTATCTGGATTATGGCAATACTGGCACCGCATTTGACAGCCTTGAAGAAAGACAATAAAACGGATCCCTGGTCCATCCACTGCACCAAAGCTTTCCGTAGAGTGTACCATTCCTGTTACTTTTCCATAGTCAACTGTTTCATTTTCCATGTCTTGTCCTTCTCTCTTGAAAACGTTTTATGATTTTATTATATCACGATTCCTTGTGAATAAAAGGATTTTAATGATTTTTTAGAAAATAAACTGTTTTCCAATTTCATCCCATTGTATTAGTACAGGTCATTCCAGTAGCTGTTACTCTTACCTATTCTCTATGGCAAAAAAAGAAAACGAAGAGCCGTTTTCTTTTTTTAATATCTTAAGAAATCTTGATTTCACCAATCAATAATCGCGATAAGATCTTACTGGATCTTGGAAAAAACCAACACGTTGTAACAGTCCGCTCCCAGGTCTTCCTTGCAGACGGTCGGCAATTCCAGTTCACCGAAAGCCGTCACAAATTAGACAAGTTTCATTTTGTCGACTATGCAAAAAGAAATCAAAAATAGAGTACTCCGCTGACAGTTGAGAATGGACTCAACTGTTTTTTTACGATATCCGAAAATGAAAACTGTTTTCAGCCCAAAATAATAGCTTATTTACCTCTTATTTCTCTACTATTTCAAGAAATAACACTCTCAAATATGCATCTTACCTAAAAGCTATTGACATTTTCCTGTTTCCCTATTAAATTGGATACGATAGAAATAAAATATGAAGGGACTGTCTTTAATTAAAAATGTAAGCGGTCTCAAAAAACTAGAGGAGAGTTCTATGGACCAAAGATTTTTGGAAAAATCCTGTCGTTATAGCATCCGCAAACTAACAGTCGGTACGGCTTCTGTTTTACTAGGTACATTTTTTCTCAGCTCACATCAGGTATTGGCTGATAGTATTACGGGAAGTCAAAATGAAAGCAACCTTACTGAATCTGCCCCAACAATAGAGAGTCCGACTGACAGAACTGGAGGATCCAAGCCAGAAAATCCACCTATTGCTCCTATTTCTGAAGAAAGAAACTCAACTCCTGATAGAACTGTTGAAAGTAATCATACAGACGGTTCGACTAGTTCGATTGAGCCGAATAAAGATAAGGAAACTATGAAAGTTGAGACTCCCGTGGCCAAACAAACTGATTATCAATTGACCTACAATCAACCAGCTGCTCCTTCCTATGATGGTTGGGAAAAACAAGCCCTTCCAGTCGGAAACGGTGAAATGGGGGCCAAGGTTTTCGGACTCATCGGTGAGGAAAGAATTCAATACAATGAAAAAACTCTCTGGTCTGGTGGACCACAACCGGATAGCACCGACTATAACGGGGGAAACTACGAAGACCGCTACAAAGTCTTAGCAGAAATCCGTAAGGCCCTTGAAGCTGGAGACCGCCAAAAAGCGAAACAATTAGCTGAACAAAATCTAGTAGGCCCAAACAATGCTCAGTATGGTCGTTATCTCTCCTTCGGTGATATCTTTATGGTCTTTAACAACCAAAAGAAAGGCTTGGAGAACGTTACCGACTATCACCGTGACTTAGATATTACCCAAGCTATCTCGACGACTTCTTATGCCCAGGATGGAACCACTTTTAAACGCGAAACCTTCTCTAGCTATCCTGACAATGTTACTGTAACTCATTTGAGTAAAAAAGGGGATAAGACCCTCGATTTACCCTATGGAATAGCTTGACTGAAGATTTACTTGCTAATGGCGATTACTCTTGGGAATATTCGAATTATAAACAAGGGGCAGTCACTACCGATTCGAATGGTATTTTGCTCAAGGGAACTGTCAAAGACAATGGCCTTCAATTTGCCTCTTATCTTGGAATCAAGACAGACGGACAAGTCACTGCTCAAGATGGCTACTTAAATGTTACAGGAGCAAGTTATGCGACCCTTTTACTCAGTACTAAGACTAATTATGCTCAAAATCCAAAAACCAATTATCGCAAGGATATTGATGTAGAAACAACTGTCAAATCGATTGTCGAGGCGGCTAAAGCAAAAGATTATGAAACTCTAAAACATAACCACATCAAGGACTATCAAAGTCTCTTCAACCGTGTTCAACTAAATCTTGGCGGTAGCAAGTCTAGCCAAACGACAAAAGAAGCTCTCCATACCTATAACCCAGAAAAAGGGCAAAAACTAGAAGAGCTCTTCTTCCAATATGGACGTTACCTCCTCATCAGTTCGTCTCGTGACCGGACAGATGCTCTTCCCGCCAACTTACAGGGAGTCTGGAATGCTGTAGACAATCCACCTTGGAACTCTGACTACCACCTCAATGTCAATCTACAAATGAACTATTGGCCTGCCTACATGAGTAATCTTGCAGAAACAGCTAAGCCAATGGTCAATTATATTGATGACATGCGCTACTATGGTCGTATCGCTGCCAAAGAGTATGCAGGGATCGAGTCCAAAGAAGGCCAAGAAAATGGTTGGCTGGTCCACACCCAAGCTACACCATTTGGATGGACAACTCCAGGTTGGGACTATTATTGGGGTTGGTCTCCGGCTGCCAATGCATGGATGATGCAGAACGTCTATGACTACTACAAATTCACCAAGGAGGAAACTTATCTCAAAGAAAAGATTTATCCAATGCTCAAGGAAACTGCTAAGTTCTGGAACTCCTTCTTGCACTACGACCAGACTAGTGACCGTTGGGTGTCTTCTCCATCTTACTCGCCAGAGCATGGAACCATCACAATCGGAAATACCTTCGACCAATCCCTAGTTTGGCAGCTCTTCCACGACTATATGGAAGCAACCAATCATCTCAATGTCGACCAAGACTTGGTTACCGAAGTGAAGGCTAAATTTGACAAGCTCAAACCACTTCATATCAACCAAGAGGGCCGTATCAAGGAATGGTACGAGGAAGATAGCCCACAATTTACCAATGAAGGGATCGAAAATCACCACCGCCACGTTTCCCATCTGGTCGGACTCTTCCCCGGTACATTGTTTAGTAAAGATCAACCGGAATACCTGGAGGCCGCACGCGCAACCTTAAACCATCGTGGAGATGGGGGAACTGGTTGGTCCAAGGCAAATAAAATCAACCTCTGGGCTCGTCTACTTGATGGAAATCGTGCCCATCGTTTGTTGGCTGAACAGCTTAAATCTTCAACTCTAGAAAACCTCTGGGATACACACGCGCCTTTCCAAATTGATGGGAACTTTGGTGCAACTAGCGGGATGGCAGAAATGCTCCTTCAGTCTCACACCGGCTACATTGCCCCATTACCAGCCCTTCCGGATGCCTGGAAAGACGGACAAGTCTCCGGTCTCGTTGCTCGTGGCAACTTCGAAGTCAGCATGAAATGGAAAGAAAAAAATCTTGAATCATTAGCTTTCCTTTCCCATGCTGGGGGAGATTTAGTGGTCGATTATCCAGATATCGAATCGAGTATTGTCAAGATTAACGGGAAAGAAATCAAGCCAACTCTTCTGAAGGGCAATCGGATTCAGATTGCCACTCAAAAAGGGGATCAGATTACCTTTGAGAAGTTGCCAGAGCAGGTCACTCGCCTATCTGCTGTGAGAAAAGATGCTGTAACAGCTGAACTCGATTTCAATCCGGTTACAGATGCAACCCACTATGTCATCCGTCGAGAAAGCAAAGATGAAAGCAATGACGCTTCTTCTGTCAAGGAATTCCTAACCAATGTCACTCATTTCATCGACCGCTCCATTGATTCTCTTCACAGCTATAGCTATACTGTTAGAGCCATGATTGGGGAGCGCTCAAGGCAAGCATCAGAAGTTGCGTCAATCCAGCCAGTTGTCGAATTGATGGACGACAGAGATCCCCGTGTTCAATACGGTCCTGCCTTCCATAACTGGGAGGATGCTGACCTATTTGCAGGAACTGAAAAATACGCTGACCTAACTGTCGATAGCTATTCTGACAAAGATGCTACTGCTAGGATCTCTTTCAAGGGGAGAGGAATTGAAATCTATGGTCTCAAATCATCTGAATTAGGCCTGGCAGAAGTCCAAATCGATGGCAAAAAAATAGGAGACCTAGATTTCCACACATCTGGAGGGACGGAAAAAAGTGCTCTAATTGGTCGTTTTACAGGACTTCCTGATGGAGATCACCTCCTAACTCTAACCGTGAAGAAGGAGCACTTGAACCGAGGGGATGAACGCTCAAAAATTTCCTTGGATTACTTTAAAATCTATCCAGGTCAAGGTGCGACTGTTGAAAAGATGGATGACAGAGACCCCCGCATCCACTATGGCTCCTTGTTCAAGGACTGGAATGAATCCGGCTTATATCAAACGACAGAAAAATACGCGACTCTCCAAAACGTGGATCCATCTCAATTTTCTGAGGCCAAGGCAACCATTCCCTTCACTGGTACAGGTATTCGCATTTACGGCTTAAAATCTTCTGACTATGGAAAAGCCTTAGTAACCCTGGATGGAAAAGAAATGCCAAGCTTGGACTTCTACTCAAGTGCTGACTATGAAAAGAACGTATTAATTGGCGAGTATACAAACTTAAGCAATGGAGATCATATCCTCACCTTGACAGTAGATCCTAATTCTCTTGATGACAGAAAGATGATTTCTCTGGATTCATTCGACATCTTGAAGCCACCAACAGTATCCCTGGATACTCCAAGCCTAGCCCAATAAAAGCAGGCGATCAGACGATTACCCTCACACTTCCGTCTGGGGAGTGGGATGCTATTGCCCTTCATTTCCCTGGCGAAAAAGATCCTATTTTCCTCAAAAAAAGGGACGAACAGCACGTTACTCTATCAGATGGAAATCGAGTGTTAGCGATTAAGGACCAGCAGATTGAACTGCCAATCCCAGAAACTTCTCACCAAAAACAAAATCAGATCATCTCAGCCCATGCCATCCGAGGAAAGACCATCACTAGTCCAGTCGTCTCTCTCTTACCTGCTATAGTGACAAGCTTGGGAGACCAAAAACCACCTGTAGTGACCCTTCCTGAGTACACAGAGCCAATCGGCACTTCTGGGCAGGAGGCACCTATCCACTCTCTACCTGAATATGTCCTTCGAGTACTGAAAGACCAAGCAAGCAAGGTAGAGGTCATTAGCGGAGAGAATGAGATTGGTAGTGACAGTCATTTAGAGATTCAAAAGGTCCTTGACCAAGGTCTCTTTGGCAAAACCTACGATGCTTTCAACCTTCAACTCAAGGATAAAGAAGGGAATCCAGTTCCAGTGAAAGGAAGTGTACTGGTACGACTTCCACTATCAAAAGAAGTGAAGCAACTCTATGTCCTGACTCCTAATCAAGGACTCCAACCATTAGAATTCACACTCAGAGAGGGCATGATTGAATTCATGGCACAAGAGTTAAGAACCTATGCCATTGTCTACCAGTCAGACTCCAGTGAAAAAGTTGAGCCGACTACATCAGAAAGAAGGGAGCCATACAAGCCAATTTCAGAGAGCACTAGTCCAAGGAAGGCCGGTGATGCTTTGATGAGTGTTCCCAACTCTAAACAAGACCAGGCTTCGCAAAGACAACTTCCAAAAACGAATACTGGACACAGTTCATACCTACTCTTCTTAGCAGGACTCAGCCTTGTTCTCGCAGCTAGCTTCCTAGAGAAAAAGGAACAGGATTAGCTTGATGTTGTTAGCTACATCAATAAAAGAACATTAGTGATTCTTCAATAAAAAAATAAATTTCGTCTTTTTAGCATTAAGCTAAGCATTGAAACTTTCCGCAGTGAGAAAAATGCTTGAAACACTTTTTTTTTCAAGCATTCGGGAGTTTTGAAACCTTAGATTCAAAACTAAGTCATAGAACTTCGTAGAAGTTCGCTGACGTCCGCACTCACCTAAGGAAAGTTACTAGGATTACTTTTTCTTCAATATAAAAGAGGCTGGGACAAAAGTCCTAGCCTCTCAATTGTCTTTGGATTGTCGAGCAAGACGCAGTGGTTGAGTAGGCTCTACTACGCTGATTTCATCAGCTTTTACAGCCCTACTCAACTGTGCGGAGGTGGGACGACGAAATCGAATTCTAACGAATTACCGATTTCTGTCCCACTCTCTTTTTCGTTTATCCTAAAACCAATTCGTCACTCACCAATGTTTCACCACTGTTCTGATGGAAAAGGCGCATCAAGTCTTCAACTGTCAGGTTCTTCTTTTCTTCCCCTTTAACATCGACTACAATCTTGCCTTGGTAGAGCATGATCAAGCGATTGCCATATGCGATGGCATGGTTCATATCATGCGTAATCATCAAGGTTGTCAAATCATGGCTTTCGACAATCTTTTGCGTCAGTTCCATGACCATTTCACTGGTCTTGGGGTCGAGCGCCGCGGTATGTTCATCCAGGAGCAAGAGTTTCGGTTTGACCAAGGCAGCCATGACCAAGGTAAGGGCTTGCCGTTGTCCCCCTGATAAGTATTGCGTATCCACTTTGAGGCGATTTTCCAAACCAATATTGAGTTCCTTCAAAGCCGTTTTAAATTCCTCGCGGTCCTTTTCTTTGACACCCCAACTGAGGCTCCGTCTTGCTCCACGTTTTTTAGCAATGGCCATGTTTTCTTCAATGGTCAAGCGGGATGCCGTCCCCATCTTAGGATCCTGGAAAACACGCGCAATATCTTTAGCACGCTTCCGAACACTGGTCTGCTTAATGGATTTCCCTTCCAAAAGGATATCTCCTTGATCCACTTGCAAGCCACCTGCCAGAATATTCATCAAGGTCGATTTGCCAGCTCCATTTCCTCCGATGACGGAGATGAAATCCCCTTCTTCTACTGTTAGATCCAAGCCTTTGAGAACATGGTTTTCATTGACCGTGCCTGCTTCGAATGTCTTATGGATATCTTCAATTTTTAACAATGTTGCCATTTATCTTCTCCTTCTAGTTGCTGCTTAATTTTAATCCACGAATCTTGACACGTTTCTGTACTTCTGGTGCGAACAAGACCAAAGCCAAGAGAATGGCGTTAAACAAACGGACTAAGTTTTGGTCTAGGTTTGGAATTTCGTAGATATTGAGGATAATGAGGCGGTAGACAATTGCCCCCACTCCAATCGAAAGCAAGCGTCCTCCAATGGTCAAATCATGAATTAGGACTTCTGCTAAAATAACAGCACTGAGACCTACGACGATGGTCCCTGTACCAGAAGTCACGTCGGAGAAGCCGTCTGTCTGAGCGAAAAGAGCCCCACACAATGCAACCAGTCCATTGGAAATCATGTAACCGAAAATCTTCATGGTGTCCACATTCACCCCATTGGCCTCACTCATCGGGATATTGTCACCAGTCGAACGAAGAACCAAACCAATCTGGGTTTTCATCAAGAGGGTCAAAATCAGACAAACCAATAACAAACAAGCAATACTAACAGCAAAGACAGCCGCCTCATTGGACAAACCCAAGCCCATCACAGACTTGAAAATGGTACTAGAATCACCAATGGATAAATTAGGGACGCCCCCCATGATTTTAATATTGATCGAATAGAGACCAGTCAGTGTCACAATCCCTGTTAAGAGGGCGGGGATCTTCATCTTGGTATGCAGAAGGCCAGAAACTAGACCTGCTAACATCCCTGCTAAAATCGAGAAGAGGGTCGCTAACCAAGGGTTTTGACCTGCTTGGATTTGGGAAGCAACGACAGCAGCTCCTAGTGGAAAGGCCCCTTCCGCTGTCATATCCGCTATATCTAAGATGCGGAATGTTAAGAAAATACCAATGGCCATAATTGACCACAATAAACCTTCAGATAAACTTGATAATACTAAATCCATCATCCATCTCCTATTTCTTTTCGTTCATACCAGAGAGATCAATTCCTAATTTCTTAGCCATCTCTTTGTTGACATACAATTCTAGATTCTTAGGGGCCTCCACTGCCAGTTCGGCTGCCTTTTCTCCTTTCAGGATACGAATCGCCATCCGGGCAGATTGACGTCCCAAGGCTTTATAGTCTGTACCATAGGTATAAAGACCGCCCACTTGGATCATTTCAATAGATCCTCCAAACACCGGAACCTGATGCTTCAAAGAAACTTGTTTAATGGTTTCCATAGTGGAAGAAATGATGTTGTCTGTTGGAACAAAGACTATATCCACCTCTGACATCAAACTGTCAGCTGCAGCTTTCACATTATTGCTGTCTAAGATAGTTTTCTCCACCACTAGATAGCCTTTAGCCTCAAGAATCTTTTTTGCTTCGTCCTTTTGAACGACAGAATTAGGTTCACTTTGTGTGTAGAGAATTCCTACGGTCTTAGCAGTGGGTAAGACAGTTTTAATCATATCAACCTGAGTAGCAATCGCATCTGAAGACTGGTCACTCGTTCCCGTCACATTCCCACCAGGTTGATCCAATTTCTTGACTAGCTTGGCAGCCAAAGGATCCGTTACCGCTGAGAAAAGGACAGGGGTTGTATGAGTTGTATTGGCTAAACTTTGAGCTGATGGAGTGGCGATTGCAAAGACCAAATCACTCTTTTGAGCCAATTGTTTCGAAATATTTTTCAAATTTCTTTGTTCGCCTTGGGCATTTTGATAGTCGATTTCAATCGTTTCTCCATTCACATAGCCTTGCTTGGCCAACTCTTCCACAAAGCCTTTTCGAGTCGCATCTAGAGACTTATGGGTAATATATTGGGAAATCCCAATCCTAATTTTTTGATGCTTGGAGGTCTTCAACTGATGTAGGGTCAAGAGGGAAGTCATCAGTAGACCGACAACCAAAAACTGGTGCAATTAATTTCTTTACAACTTTCATTAAAAAGATCTCCTTTTCTAAAAAATCCAAACAGGAAACAAAAAACCGTTTAGATGATCTCTAAACGGTTGGTATGATTCCTCACAAACTTAAAAAGTATGCCAGCATTGCCGTCCATTTAGATATCATCTATATGGACCACAATCAAAAATCTTAGCCACATAGATACAAACAAATTGCTCGTTTCGTTTGCATCCATGAGTTCATGTCTACAAACACTATCTAAAGTAGCTAAAATAAAAGTTTTGATTTAACAATGAGGTGTGTGTGTTTTTCATAACATTCTGCTTTCGTTTTTTATTTGTTGACTATCTTATCGTAATTGTTTCCCCTTGTCAACCCTAAATTCAGAATTTTTTAAATTTTTTGATGGAACTTCTTTCTCATCCACAAACGAGAATGGGAGTGGCAAAGGACTCCAACTAATTAAATAGAGTTCCTTTTCCCACTCTCACATAGCTCAAAACAGTGCTTTAGCCATCAAGTACTGCATCATGCATCTACTACTATCACACAGCAAAGGCTGGACACTCTTTGCCCAGCCTCAAAATAGATTTAATGACTTTTTATTTTTTAAACGTTAGCTTCTCGTCGCCTTTACCATCTTTTTCTTTGATAGTTAAGATACCATCCTTAGTAGTATAATCTAAGGTTACATTGACCAGGGTTGTATCTTTTTCAGATACAAATTCTTTATCCTTCTCATTAAGCTTTCCTTGAAACATCATGTACTCAATGGTCCCCTTTTTGGTATCTATCTTAATGCCTATTTGATCAAAAAGTAAACTGTTACCATAGGTTTCGATATAGTTCAAGGCATCTGAAGATGAAGCGATTACTCCACCGCTTCCTTCCACCATATAATCAGCTAGGGCTTTGAAATCAATCTTGGCCGTTGCCACCATCTTTACTTTTTTATCTTTCACCTCAAGAGAAACATTCAAATCCTTCATGTATTCTTCCGGGATGGCGGTATCATCTAAGAAGCCTTTTCCTACATATGACAGCAATTCTTTTTTAGTCTCAGAAGTTGCTTGCCAAGTCCCTTGAATACTATTTGGATTCTTGAAAAAAAGTAAAAAGGCACCGACTGCCAAACTAGCAACTGCCAGTAGTGAACAGATCCCAATAATCCATCCCTTTTTCGATTTCTTAGGAGCTATTGATCCCATACCCGGATACGCCATTGCCCCATTCACCTGACCATTTGGGAAAGAAGTCACTTGAACTTGTGGCCCATTCGACGCTGGAAAAACAGCCTGCTCTTGGTTTAGACCTCCTTGTGGCTGAGACGCAACTGGTGGCACTGCTTGCCCCATTCTTGAGTCCGAAACGTCTGTTGGTGCATGAACCTGTGGACTTGGGTTTCCATCCACCGTCCCTTGTGAAGTTTCGGGATTTCTAAACAATCCCCATGCTTGTTGGTATTCCTCTTGACTAGCTGGTCGTCCATGAATTCGTTCAAATTCCGCTAACCACTCTTCTTGTTTCATCCTATTTCCTCCTTCGCGATTCTTAGTTTATTATAAACTAAATCAGATGGACAAGCAACCAAGCCTCAAAAGGAGCTGATCTTCACTCTACCAAAAAAACCAAGGAAAGCCCTTGGTTTTAGATGCTATTAGGCATCCTGTAATTTGGATATTGTTTCTTCTTCATCCACTAGATCACTGACCTCAACCTTGACTTTGGTTACACGACCATTTTTGACTTTATCATTGGTCAAAATCAAGTGTTTCTTCATGCTGTCTACTTCAAAACTCAAGCGTTCCTTATGACCTGGAATGCGACCGACCCCAGTTAGGTAGTAGCCTGCAATGGTATCCACATCATCGCTTTCTAACTTCACATCGAAATACTCATTGAAATCATTTAGGGTCACAATCCCCTGAACAATATAGAGGTTAGGCTCAATTTCAAAAACATCATTCTCAGCCTTATCGGTTTCATCATCGATTTCCCCGACGATTTCCTCAAGAAGATCTTCCAAGGTTACCAGACCAGCCATTCCACCATATTCATCGAGCAAAATGGCCATCTGATTCTGTGTATTCCGAAGCTCCTTTAGGAGATCATCAACAAAGATCGTTTCCGGTACAAAGAGTGGTTCCTGAAGAATCTTGCGAAGAAATATGTTCTCAAAGCCATTCACAAAACCTTCATTAAGCAAGCGTTTGGTATGGATGAGACCAATGACATTGTCCTTGTCGTCATCATAGACAGGGATACGAGAAATTCTGCTTCAAGATACTTTCGATGATTTCTCTGGTATCATCTTGGATATCCACCATAAAGGCATCCGTACGAGGAACCATTAGCTCACGCGCCATCAGCTCATCTAGCGAAAAGACTCCTTGCAACATTTCAATCTCGTCAGCATCCAGACTCGTTTCACTCTTAGCCAGCATATAGGCAATCTCATCTCGTGACATCTCTTCGTCTGCATCATCGAATTGCATTGGTGTCAGACGACTTACCAGATTGGTTGATGCCGATAAGAGCCAGACAAAGGGACTAACGATTTTACCAAGTAAAATAACAATCGGTGCCGTCCGAATAGCCAAACTATCTTTTAGATTCATGGCAATACGCTTCGGATATAACTCACCAAATACAATCGAAATATAAGTCAGAAAAGCCAGTGAGAGGAAACTAGCCATCGCACGCGCTGTCTCCGTATTTCCCATCCAAGAAGCTATGACTTTCCCAAGATCATTGGCTAGGCTTGCCCCAGACAAGATGGTAATCAAGGTAATGCCGACTTGAATCGTAGACAAAAAGTGGTTTGGATTTTCCAATACTTTTAAGAGGCGAATGTATTTTTTATCGCCCTCTTCAGCCTTCTGTTCCACCCGAGAGCGGTTCAGCGATACCATCGACATTTCTGTCGCAGAGAAAAATGCGTTTAATAGCGTCAATACAAATAGTAAACAAATTGCAGTATTAAATCCTGACTGCCAGGGTCTTCCATGGATCTTCTCCTCAATGTATAAATAATAATGCCCATTATACCATATTTTTTAAAATGGTGCATGATTGCAAAAATTTCCCTCCAAAAGCGGAGGGAAATTTGGTTTAGTCTTCCTGACGCGTAAAGTCATAAAAGAGAGTGTTGAGTTTTTCGACTAGTTCTAATAAGGTCAAACTGCTGGTACAAATAAAATCTTTTCCCTTCAGTTTCGGAATCATGAAGTTTGCAACGATGACATCATATTCAGATTTTTCCAATTCACTAATCGTAACATCATGCTGAATTAACTGTGAAAACTCAAAGTTGTCGGTACAATAAAACTTCAAGAAATCAATCATCGATCTAGCATGGTTATCATCATAGCGACTAATAATAAGAACCTTCACAGCCTTCCGGCGACGCAAGAGCTGTGGCAAGAGGGTTTCCCAATGAGAAAAGACGGTATAAACCAAATGCTTGAGATTCTCCGGATTTTCATGGAAGCCCATCGCCACTAAATATTGATACAAACTCTCCTCTACATCTTGGTAGAATTTAGGGAAGAGGGTCTTGTAATCTTCATTGGTATAAGACTTGGTATCATAAAGAAGATATTCTGCAAAGATCTCACGACGTTCCAAATGAACCGTATTGTGAATATGCATAATCATTTCATCAAAATTTGGAACCTCTAAGCCATAGGCTTGGCTTGTTCTCTCAAGGAGTTCTTTGCTAGATTATAGGATTTATAGGTGACTGCATCTTCTTTGGTCGCAGCAATCAAATCTTCAGGACTAAAATAAAAGCGTTTTTGTAAGAAGATAATAAAGAGTTGCTCGATGGTTTCTTCAGTAAATTCGACACCTAGTTGGAGACCGAAATAATGGAGCATCTCATTAATCTTTGGTAAATCTTGGTAGAGATAGGCATATTGGCCATACTTATTCGCTAACTCAATACGATATCCTTGCTTGATCCGGCAAAGATAAACCGTCAACATAATTCTGTAGGAATGGAATAGAGAGAAGGACAAGGGGTAATCTGTCAGCTTGTAGAAAAAGGTAATAAAGTCTGTGATAACCTGCTCTCTGATGTCTGGAAAAGGCCAATCCAAGTAATAATACCGCTCCGCGAAATATTGCGAATAGAAAAAGCGGACATCAATCTCATCCCCTTCCACATTGAGAGGATTCAACGTAATTCTGATATTGTACTTCTCTTGTAAAATCTGGTTGATATTACGAATTAATCGATAAAAGGACTGTTGACTCAGGTCATAACGACGACAAATCCGATCAGCTGAGACATCCTTGTGGAAAAATAGATACTCTAACAAAGAAAAAGCAACAGATTCCTTGAAAAAGTGATGGTAAACAACCTCAATTCCGATAGAATCATCATAGCTAATTTTAATCCCATTGGTAGAAGATTCAATCAAAAAATCATCAAAAACTGTCCGTAAATTGGAAAGATCTTCCTTTAGCGAACGCTCTGTACAATCTAGCATTTCTGCTAATTCCTTTAAATGGAACCAGCGTTTTTCACGTATTAATGTTTCTAACAAGCGCATTTGGCGTCGTTGTTTCTTAGCAAGTAATTCTAACATGCCTAAGTTCTCCTTGATTTTACACAATTCACTAGTTATTATAACACATTTCCTAAAAAAAGCGTAAGAATTTACGAAAGGACCCTATTTTTTATAATTTTATATCTATTGTACAAGAAAAAAGGGAAAACGGAAGTCATTTTGATAAAATGAGTCCTGTTCTCCCTATTCATTATTCATTAAAACTACCTTTGGATTTGTTGATAATTCCGAATTCTTCCTGTTTCTTTTGTTTTTCGTTCCGCTTATGATTTTCGTATAAGGCTGCTAAAAATTTGACGATTTCTTTTCCAATGGAGTATACCGGAATCGCCACAATCATTCCAATGACCCCGTAGATGTTACTAGACAAGAGCAAGAGAACCATGATAGTAATGGGATGCACCTTCATTACGCCTCCAACAATCCGTGGATAAAGAATATTTCCATCGATTTGTTGAACAATCAACATGAAGATAACCGCTTTGACCATCATATTGAAATCCGTGAAGGCATAGGTAACCACCATAGGAATCAAGCCAATCGTAGGCCCAATATAAGGAATGAGGTTGGCCAAGGCTGAGAAAATGGCAAAGACCAAGGCATATTTCAAACCAATAATGCTGTAACCAATATAGGCGAGAGTGCCGATTATCAAGGCATCGATTGAAATCCCGCTAATATAGCGAGAAACCGTTTGGTTGAGGCTCACTAAGAGAGAGCTGATATTCCGTCGGTCATTTCAGAATGGTCCGCTCTAGCATCGGTAATAATTTTTTCCCATCGATCAAGAAATAAACCAAGAAAATAGGCGTCATCACGATAATAAAGAGCGTGTTGACAATCGTCGATACCACACTACCTAAACTATTGGTCACACTATTCAAAATATTTTGTAGGATATCTACATAGGATAAGTTCAGTTGCTGAATGGTTGATTGGATATTGATATTCTGAAAGGCTAGATTCTTAGATAACTTAGTAACAAAACTTTGGACTTCCCAATAGAGGCTCTGAGTCGAATTGATCAAACTAGTCAACTGATTAATCAAGATGGGAAGAATATAGACTACTCCATAGATGATCAACCCAAAAAGAGTTACCAGAGTTAAAAGGATTCCTAACATTCGATTTAGACGAAATCTCTTCTCTAAAAATTCCACGATCGGATTGGTAATATAATATAGGAAGCCCGCAATCAAAAACGGAAGAATAATAGTATTTAGGACCGACACAAATGGCGAAATCAAATTTCCCATGGTCCCCCAAATATAGAATATGATGGTTAATAATAGGACTTCACAGGTCCAAAAGAATAATTTACTTTTATGAAACATCCCTTTCCTCCTATCTGCTATTTTATCATATTTATGGTAAAATAGAGAATATTTTTATGAAGGTTAAAAAGATGAAAGATAGCTTAATTGAACTAAAAGAGGTCACCCTAAGAAAAGATGGAAACAATCTCCTTTCGCATTTAAATTGGACCGTCAATAAGGGGGGAAACCTGGGCCATCCTTGGACTAAATGGTGCTGGTAAATCGACCCTACTTCGTCTCTTAATGGCGGAATATTGGAAAACGGAAGGAGAGGTTTCCGTTCTTGGGACACAATTTGGACAAGGGGGCATTCCTGAGCTTCGCAAACGAATCGGAGTGGTCAGTTCCTTTATTTCAGAGCGCATCCCCGAATCTCTTTCTCCAGAAGAGATTGTCCTCACTGGAAAATACAAAAGTAGCATTCTTTATACAGCTTATGGAGAAAAAGAACTCGACGAAGCAAGGGACATGTTGCGTCGCATCGGAGCCAATGCTTTGATTGGGCGAAGATACCGGACCCTCTCTCAAGGGGAAAAACAGACGATTCTTATCGCCCGCAGTCTCATGGAAGAACCCGATCTTCTTATCTTTGACGAAGCCTCAAGTGGGCTCGACTTGTTTGCTCGGGAAGCGATTTTTCAGCTGATCCACCAGATCAAACAGATGGAAAAGGCACCGACCATTCTCTTTGTCACCCACCATGCAGAGGAAATCACCAAGTCCTTTAGCCATGTCCTTCTCCTCAAAGACGGACAAAGTTTTGCTCAAGGACCTAAGAAGGGAATCCTCACCCAAGAGACTCTATCCGCCTTTTATGGAGGACAAGTCCAGCTAATTCCAATCGGAGAGGACCGCTATTACATTCAACCAGACCAGTAATCAATAGTCTGCTAAGATACAAAACAAAGAGATTGGGACAAGCGTCACCAATCTCTTTTCTTCTATTTAGCTGAAAATCATTTTTATCGATTTCGAGCGTAATTGATCATATCATAAGGAAGAGTATTGGCACTTTCTCTTAAGGAATAGTTTTCCAATTCGTTGACATTTTGCCGCATGCGACGCGCATACTTGGCCGAAATCAAATGCTGTTCCTCATATTCGAAAATCAATTTTCTCTCTAAGTAATAACCTCTTAGCATCTCATCAATATTATTGGGCTTGATGCGATTGATAACCCGTTCTACAAAGGCTCCACTAGTAATCAATGACGTTTCACGCAGACGAGATTCTTGAAGGAAGGAAACCAAGCTACTGCGATAGACTCCTTTTAGATTTTCCAAACTCTCGATAATAATTTCCGTATTAGCCAAATACAAGGCAGCAATCTGGTCATAGTCAATGGCTTCGAGCTTGTAATTCTCTCCGTTTTTCCACGCCCGAAGACCAGAACCGAAGGTCACTACTTCGTGGAAGAGGAGTCTAATTAAGCGGAAGAGTACCAAGAAATAATAGGTCAAGCGGGATGACAGATTGCGGTTGACCTTCTGCTCCATAGATCGAAGATAACGTTGATAGACATGGTAACTTCTATCTCGAATCTTTCCTTCTTCATAAGCCTGTTCCAGACCATCATTCTCAATACTAAGAATAAGGAGTTTCAGTTGTTCCCAATCTCTTTGAGTCGCCTTATCCTCCTGACTGAGAATCATATTCTCTATCCGACCATGATAATTATCAATCGCCGCATACAAAGGACCCTTCTGCTTGGTCACCGTCAACTCTTTTTCCAATAGCATGACGACATCGTTCAAGATAGCAATGTGCATTAAATGATCATTGGATTCCTCTTTGTCTTCAGAGAGTTTTGGTAGGATGAGAAGCCCGATTAAGAAACTACACAAGGTGACTCCTGCTACTAAAAACAAGAGAACAGGGTATTCTGTTTCTAAATTTGTCGGTATCAAGAGAATGGTCGCGATAGACACCGTTCCTTTGACCCCTGAAAAGGTCAACAAGAGGGCATCTTTCAGATACTTATCAATGGATTTTTTCAATCGGAAACCCCGGTACCAGTAAAATCCAAAAACCATCAAAAAGCGAATCAGGAATAAGAGTCCCGTCAATAAGAGAACGGTCGCAATCAAGACAAGATTGTTGTAAAAAGGAGTCCTCAAAATTGGCTCAGAAATCATCTCTAGCTCCATCCCCAAGAGGACAAAGACAGAACCGTTGAGGACAAAATTGACTGTATTCCAAACCGTATGCGTGACCGTATCGACTTTGGCTTCTAATAGGGTAATTTTCTTAAACCGACTAGCCTTTAGAATCCCAGCCACGACCACCGCAATAATCCCCGACACATGGATCTCTTCTGCGATAAAGAAGGTTAACAAAGGAAGACTCAATTCTAAAATGAGTTCACTGGCAATATCTGTTGCCCGAACACTGAGCAGTAATTTTTGAAGCCCACGGTTGACAGCTGCTGTCACAATCCCTACCGCAAAACCGCCTAAAATGGAGATAACCAAGTCCCAACTAGCTTGGCCCAAGGAAAATACTCCAGTGGTCCATGCAGCCAGTGCCACACGAAAGGCGACCAAGCCTGAAGCATCGTTGAGCAAGCCCTCTCCTTTTAGAATGTTGGAGATTCGTTTTGGAAAGGAAAAGCGTTCCGATAGAGAGGCAAAGGCCACTAAATCTGTCGGACCGAGCGCTGCTCCAACTGCCATACAAGCAGCCAAAGGAATTCCCATCCACATGAGATGAGCCATCCAGCCCAAGCTAAGGGTCGAAATAAAAATGACTGGGAAGATTAAAAAGGCAATAATGCGCCAGTGCTTCAAAATCGAGGTAATGTCTGCTTCTTCTGCTTCTCGAAAGAGTAATGGTCCAATAACCAAGGCCAAAAAGAGTTCGGTATCTAAGTGATACTCAGAATTGGGTAAGAGAAAGCCAATCCCAATCCCAAGGACGATCTGGATCAAGGGGAGGGGCAAGGTCGGAATCAACTTATTGGTCGCATTGGAGACAATCAGGATCAGGGAAAAGACAATGGCATAGACAAGAATCTCCATCTCTTATCCTCCTGATTGTTGGTTACAACAGTCCTCAAAGAGTTGCTTTTGTTCTTGGATCTTTTGATCAATCTTTGTCAGATCCTTGTGCTCAATTTTCTTCTGGCAACGTTCCATTTCAAGAGAGACCAGCTTCTTCTTGATTTTGATCATCTTTTTGCTCATCCGTGCTTCATCCAAAAAACCGACTGCACGTTCATGAGAGGTTGACTCCACAAAATTGTGGCGAAGATCTTCAATTTTATTTTTTAAAAATTCTTTATCCATGGCGATAACTTTCTAATTTTTCAATCATGACTAAAAATGGGGGATGATTGATTTGGTTCAGAGTCCGGTAACTAGTGACCGTAAATTCTTGTTGAGGAAGTTGGGAGACAAAATCTAAAACCGCGTCCTTCTCTAAATTTCCACCCTCATGACCATAATAGATCATAATGGCAATCCGCCCACCCTTGATTAAGCAGTGACATAACTTATCAATGGCCTGAATCGTTGTTCTGGGCTGGGTAATAATCGACTTGTCTGCTGAAGGAAGATAGCCTAAGTTGAAGATAGCTGCCTTGACCTGGTCGACATAACTATCTACTTCTTCATGCCCCTTTAAAAGAAGGTGGACATTGGAAAGACCTGCTTTTTCCAAACGCTTCTGCGTATGGACCAAGGCCTGCTCTTGAATATCAAATGCATAAACTTCTTTGGCTAGTTTAGCCAAGAAAAGGGTATCATGGCCATTGCCCATGGTCGCATCAACGACGGTATCTTGATCCGTAATGACTTCCCTAAGAAAATCATGGGCCATTTCTAATGGTCGCAACATGCTAGTCCTCCAATTTTCCTACTTTACAGCCTTGAACACTTCCTCGACGACGCATTTCTGTTTCAATAGCATTCAGTACTTCCCACTTATTGAGACTCCACATCGGTCCTATCAGCATCTCTCTTGGAGCATCTCCTGTAATCCGATGGACGACGATCTCCTTAGGAATGATCTCCAGTTGATCACAGATGACCGACACGTATTCCTCCTGACTCAACAATTGCAATCGCCCTTCATGGTAGTCTCGCTGCATCCGGGTATTGGTCATGAGATGGAGCAGGTGCAATTTAATGCCCTGGATATCGTTGTCCGTTACACAACGACGGACATTTTCTACCATCATCTCATGCGTCTCCCCAGGAAGACCGTTGATTAAATGTGAAACAATCTCTGCCTTAGGGACCTGTTGGCGAATCCGCTTCACCGTTTCTACATAGAGCTCGTAACTATGAGCCCTGTTGATCAGTTCAGAAGTTGCTTCATAAGTCGTCTGCAAGCCCAGCTCAATGGTCACATGCATGCGCTCTGTCAATTCTGCTAGGTAGGCTAAAGTTTCATCTGGCAAGCAGTCTGGCCGTGTCCCGATGTTCATCCCTACGACACCTGGCTCATTGATGGCTTGCTCATAGCGCTCCCGAATGACATCAACAGCTTCATGGGTATTGGTGAAATTTTGAAAATAGACCAAATACTTTTTGACATCCGGCCATTTACGGTGCATAAAGTCAATTTCTTTATAGAACTGATCCCGAATAGGGGCATCTGGCGCTACGATGGCATCTCCAGAACCAGAAACTGTACAAAAAGTACAGCCCCCACGAGCAACTGTTCCATCACGGTTGGGACAGTCAAATCCCGCATCGATCGGGACTTTGAAGGTCTTTTCTCCAAATAAAGTTCGATAATAATCATTTAAGGTCGAATAGGATTTCATACCCCTCATTATAGCAAAAAAGCAGAGTGAACTCAAAGTTGAGTCTCCTCTGCTTTCCATTTGTATTTCTTAAGATCGACACAGCCATTCTTTTTCCGGTCTACCCCTTCTGCCCAGAGAAGCGTGCCTTGCTCTTCCCAATCAGGAGCCAAGCGACCAGTAGACGTCACGACCCGATGACAGGGATAGGCTACATCTTTTGTAGAAGTTGCCAAGACCTTGCCGACCTGGCGGGCATGGCGAGGATAGCCGATGAGTTGGGCGATTTGTCCATAGGTCGCAACACGTCCCAGGGGAACCTGAGCAACGACCTTTAGGACCTTTTCTTCAAATAAATCGTTCATGCTTTACTTCTGCTTACTCTTAAAGCGCCATTCAAAACGCAAACGGTCGTAATAAGGAAAGACCATTTGTAAAAGACCGAATCCCAAAAGCATACTTCCTGTGACGTCTGTCGGGTAATGAACCCCAACGTAGACACGAGATACAACAATGGTCACCATACAAAGGAAGAGGGCAATCTGAGCCAGGACTTTTCCGACTTGAGAGGTCATGCGTTGTCCTACAATAATAATCAAACCACCAAATACGAGGGTGGCTGCTAAAGAGTGACCACTCGGAAAAGAATAGCCACCCTCTTGTACCAAGTGTTGAAGTGCTGGACGTGGGCGCAGATAGATGTGTTTCAGAATCACCACGAGTAATCCAGTTGTAACTAAACTCCCAGTGAGGAGGAGGGCCTCCGTATACCATTTCTTCCAGACAAAGAAGAGGACAATGACGCCAACCCAGGATACGACAACTGGTGTGTTCATCAGCACTGTCACACGGGTAAAGAAGTCAGTCAGATAGGCTGGTAAATCCCCGCGAATAGCCGATTGAATCGGTTGATCGATTCCGACTACATTTTCCGGATAAAATTTGACTACATAGCCTAGAATCATAAATAACAAAAGGGCAAAAGAGCCCTTTAAAAAATGAGATTGTTTATTTTTCATAGATTTTAAGTAGGGGCTGCAAGACACTATAGAGCAACCAGAAAGTAGCAGCCCAAATCAGTCCTTCTATTAGATTAAAGGGAACAACCATACTGAGAAGATACTTTTCAACTCCGACCATCTTCGCTATGTCAAATCCAACAAATTTAGCATAGAGAGGGATGGCATAAAAGTAATTAACCAGAAGCATGGAAAGGGTTAAGCCAATGGTTCCAAATAGGCTAGCCATCACAAACCGCACTATGGTTTTCTTCTGATTCCAAATGATTGCAAATGCTAGAACAAAGACGAATACAGCAATCATATTAATCGGCAAGCCAACCAAGGTCTCGGCTCCTCGCCCATTTAGTACCAATTTGAGAACAGATCGAATCACCAGTACCAGAACTGAGCTCTTCAAATCTAACAGAACTAAGGCGAGTAAGATTGGAATCGTACTAAAGTCAACCTTTAAAAAATCAATCCCTATTGATAGTTGATAAAACATCAATAGAAAAGAAAGTGCAGATAAAACAGCCACTAGGGTCAGTTTTCGAGTATTTGTCATCACAGGTTCCTCCAATTTTTACTAAAATTAGAAGAAGTTGGAAAGATTCCCTTAACCTTATTCTATTTCAATCGTTTAAAGAAACCTTAAACAGTTCCTTGGTACTTGACTATAGATGTCAGGATGCTACAAGAAAAAAGCTCGAAGACCGATTTCTTATAAAATCAACAAAATTTCTATCAAGTCCAGCGTCAAAAAGAACAGGTTTGTTCCTCTCTCGTCTTCTCCCATCCAGACTATACTGTCGGTTGTGGAATCGCACCACATCAGCTTGCGCTCGCGGACTTCTTTTAGAGTATGGAAATGGTCTTTTCTTTTTGACGAGGCGCCAAGCTGTAGACATAACTTATAGTTAGGTAAAGCTTGGCAACAAAGTATAAAAGGAAAAGACCATTTCCTAGTAAAAGTCACCGCCGGTCGGGAATTACACCCTGCCCTGAAGACCCCTTAATCATAACAAAAAACACCTGCTATTGCAAGTGTTTTGTAATATCAAAAGTTACAATAAGTGGACTTTTGTAAAGAGCATTTGCCCTACTTCAACTTATCTCCATCATACTGATGGACCAGCTCTAATCCAGCAAATTTCTGTTGTCTGAGGGCTTCATAGACAATCATACAAACGGTATTAGAGACATTCAAGCTTCTGACATGTTCATCATTCATCGGAATCCGAATTGCCTTTTCAGCATGGAGCCGCATAAAATCTTCTGGTAAGCCTTTGTCCTCACGACCAAAGATGAAATAATGTTCTAAATTATCATTATAATTTACATTCGAATAGGTCTGATCAGCAAATTTTGAAACCAGGTGGACCTTTCCTCCAGTTGTAGCCTCCATAAACTCATCTAAGCTGTCGTAAAAGCGAACATCTAACTTATCCCAATAATCCAGTCCCGCACGTTTCATCTTTCGATCATCAATAGGAAAAGCCATGGGACGGATGATATGGAGAGGAGCATTGGTAGCTGCACAAGTGCGAGCGATGTTCCCAGTATTTTGGGGAATTTGAGGTTGGTAAAGAACTACATGGTTTTTTGATTTGGTTTCTGTGTAAGCTAATTCTTCAATATTCATCACGATCTCATTTCTGGCAAAAAAATAGCCACACTGCCCGGAGTCAAGCTCAGCAAACAGCGTGGTTACGACTTCATTAACTTAACTCACAACAGGTTTGAGGTAAATCAATCAAGTTACTGTATCAGTATACCACTTTCATCCGTCATGTCAACTACTTTGCCCTAAAAATTTCATAATTTTACAATATTATTCCAAATTTCTTCTCATTACTTGAATCTTCTACTGTTTCTCCCATTAAAAGATGATTTTTTTTTGAAAATAGAGTAAGATAGAATCATACTTTGGAGGAAATATTCATGAAAATTATTGTAGTTGGAGGCGGAAAAGTCGGAACAGCACTCTGTCGTTCCCTCGTCGCGGAAAATCACGATGTCATCTTGATTGAACAAGATGAAGCCGTTGTTAATCATATTACCAAACGCTACGATATCATTGGTATTGTTGGTAATGGTGCCAACTTTAAGATTCTCGAACAAGCAGATGTGGCCGACTGTGACATCTTTGTTGCTCTCACAGAGCAAGACGAAGTCAACATGGTTTCTGCCGTCCTGGCTAAGAAATGGGAGCTAAAGAGACCGTTGTCCGCGTCCGCAATCCAGAATACTCAAACCCTTACTTTAAAGAAAAAAATATACTTGGGTTCTCCCTGGTCGTCAATCCTGAGCTCCTCGCAGCTCGCTATATTGCTAATAGCGTTGATTTCCCAAATGCTTTGTCTGTCGAGCACTTTGCTAGTGGACGAGTTGCCTTTATGGAATTCAAAATCAAAGAGGAAAGCCCTCTCTGCCAGATGACCCTTTCTCAATTCCGGAAAAAATATGGAAACATTATTATCTGTGCCATCGAACGACAAGGTCAGTTAACGATTCCGGATGGGGACTTCACTTTACAAGCCTTTGATAAGATTTTTATGACGGGAAATCGAGTGGAAATTGTGAATTTCCACAATAGCATTCGTCCTCAGGTTGTTAAAAGTCTCCTCCTGATCGGAGCTGGTAAGATTTCCTACTATCTCCTAAATATTTTGGAAAATAGCAAACGGAAGATCGACTTAAAAGTCATTGAAATCGATCAAAAACGAGCAGAATGGTTTAGTCAAGAATTCCCTGATCTCTATGTTATCCAAGGAGATGGGACATCAAAAGATATCCTCATGGAGGAACGGGCTAGTAACTTTGATGCCGTAGCAACCTTGACGGGCGTTGATGAAGAGAACATCATTGCTTCCATGTTCCTGAATAGCATTGGCGTACAAAAGAATATTACCAAGGTCAACCGAACTAGCCTGCTGGAAATCATTGATCGGCAAGATTTTTCAAGTATTGTGACACCGAAGGGCATTGCGGTAGATACCATCATGCATTTCATCCGTGGACGTTATAATGCCCGCTATTCAAATCTTGAAGCCTTGCACCACGTTGCCAACGGTCAAATCGAGACTCTTCAATTCCAGATTCGAGAAGAAAATAAGATGACAGGCAAACCTTTGGCTCAACTAAAATTGAAAAAAGGTGTCCTCATTGCTGCTATTATCCGGAATGGCAAAGCTATTTTCCCAACTGGAGATGACCACCTCTTGATTGGAGACCGGATTATCGTCACCACCTTAATCAGCAATATCACGAAAATCTATGATTTGTTAGAGGGGTAAGCCATGAATAAAAGTATGATTCGCTACCTTTTAGCAAAACTCCTCTTGATTGAAGCCATGCTTCTTGGTGTTCCAATCATCGTAGGGCTTCTAAATCTTCAGAATGACTTTGTTGTCAAAGATAGTCCAACTGTCTTCCTCTCCATTATTGCTACTATTGCTATTCTCCTCATCCTTGGAGGAATGGGAACCTTATTCAAGCCCAAAGATTTTCACATCTATGCCAAAGAAGGCGTTCTGATTGTGGCTTTGTGTTGGATCCTCTGGTCCTTCTTTGGTGCTCTTCCCTTTGTCTTCTCAGGACAAATCCCAAACATCATTGATGCATTTTTCGAAGTTAGCTCTGGTTTTACGACTACAGGGGCAACCATTTTAAATGACGTCTCTGTCCTCAGCCCTTCTCTTCTCTTCTGGCGTAGTTTCACCCACTTAATTGGAGGGATGGGGGTGCTGGTCTTTGCCCTAGCTATTATGGACAATAACAAGAACAGCCACCTCGAAGTAATGAAGGCAGAAGTTCCTGGTCCCGTATTTGGTAAAATTGTATCCAAATTGAAGAACACAGCTCAAATCCTTTATTACCTCTATTTAGCCCTCTTCTTCCTCTTTGTGATGATCTACTTCTGTGCTGGCATGCCTCTTTATGATAGCTTTATTATTGCTATGGGGACTGCTGGTACCGGTGGCTTCACCGTCTTCAACGACGGGATTGCCCACTACCATTCAACTCTCATCACTTATTTGGTCAGTTTCGGAGTCTTGGTCTTTGGGGTTAACTTTAACCTATACTACTACATTATGCTTCGCAAGTTCAAAGCCTTTTTCGGCGATGAAGAACTTCGTACTTATTTGGTGATTGTCGGGGTTTCTTCCCTTCTGATTGCTTGCAACATTTTCCATCTCTATCACAATTTTGCAGATAGTTTTGAAATGTCCTTTTTCCAAGTCTCCAATGTCATTACTACAACTGGATTTGGTTTTGGCAACACTGTTGATTGGCCGCTCTTTTCTCAGTTTCTCCTCCTCATGCTCATGGTGGTTGGTGGATCGGCTGGATCAACTGCTGGGGGGATGAAAGTGATTCGCTTCTTAATCCTAGCTAGGATTGGAAAAAATCAAATCCGTTCCATGCTATCACCCAATCGGGTGATGACCCTTCATATCAATGGTTCATCTTTAGACAAGGATACCCAGCACAAAATTTTAAAATATTTCGTGGTCTATACCTTGATTATGATCGCCCTCATTGCGGTTGTCAGCTTTGATAGCAATAATTTTATGACGGTCGTCAGCGCTGTCTTTAGTTGCTTCAACAATATTGGGCCAATGATTGGGACAACGGATACCTTTGCTATCTTTAGTCCAATTTCTAAGCTCTTACTATCGATTGCCATGATTGCAGGACGGTTGGAAATCTACCCGATGTTACTTCTCTTTATGCCAAGAACTTGGTCTAGACGTTAAAAAAGTTTTGGAAATGATTCCAAAACTTTTTTTCTATTCTCTAAAATTAGTTGTCTCAAAAAATCAAAAATGATCTCCATTCCCAATTTCTTCGTTCTCTTCTAGATGGCTTTTCAAACTGAAATGATCCGGAACTGGGTCAAAGCCTGTCTTACTCCATGGATGGCAACGAAGAATTCGAGCAAGCCCCATTAGAATCCCTTTCAGACCATGCCGTTCAATAGATTGAATCATATAGTTTGAACAGGTAGGGCTAAAGCGACAAGAAGGGGGAAATAGGGGAGAAAGAAATCGTTGATAGAGGCGAACCAACCCAATCGCAAGTTTCTTCATTATTTTTAGTCTTTGTCACTGCAAGAGTATGCAATTGGCTAATTTCTTTTTTATTGAGACGACGGTATTCACCGGGGCGAAGTCCTGACACATCTAAATTCCCAAATTGCGTCCGTGACAATTTATCCACCAAAAGGCCCACAGCTTCAAACATCTTTTTAACCTGGTGATTACGGCCTTCATGGATGGTCAATTGAACAACCGACCGGTTCTTTTCTGGATCAACCTTTAAAATTTCATAGGTCGCTGGCTTGGTCTTTTTGCCATCAATGGTCACACCACGAGTTAAGGGGCGCAAGTTTTCTTTGTTGGCCAATCCCTTCACACGCGCAACATAAACCTTATCAATCTCATTACGCGGATGGATCATTTCATCCGTAAAATCACCATCATTGGTCAAAATCAGGACACCAGAAGTATCCCAGTCCAAACGACCGACAGGATAAATCCGTTCCTTAACTTGCGGTAACAAATCAATAACAGTTGGTCTCCCTTTATCGTCTGATACACTAGAAATGACTCCTCTTGGTTTATTTAAGAGGTAGTAAACCTTCTCTTCGTTGTATATGGGTTGGCCTTCCACTTCTACTAGATCCCCAGATTTAATAATAGTTGCCAATTCACGAACCACTTGACCATTGACAGTTACAAGACCTTGTTTGATCAATTCCTCTGCTTTGCGTCGACTCGCAACACCAGCATGAGCAATGTATTTATTAATTCTCATCGATTTCCTCTGTTCTTTCTGTAAATAATTGACTTTCCTGACCAATTAACTCCGTTTCCTCAACAATTGGAAGTTCTTCTAAGTGGTTAATCCCCATATAATCAAGGAAGTAATCTGTGGTAACATAAAGATTTGGTCTTCCAATGACTTCTTTTTTCCCATCTTCTCTAATCAGTTCAAAAGAAAGTAATTTTGAAATGGCCCCACTGGAGTTGACACCTCGAATATCATCGACTTCAATCCGAGTAATCGGCTGTTTGTAGGCAATGATGGAGAGAGTTTCCAAGGCAGCTCGAGAGAGACTTTGATTCATTGGTGACTTTGAATACTCACGTAACAGCTCTGCATATTGGGACTTGGTCACTAATTTATAGGTTGACGCTGTCTCCAATAAGGCCATACTTGAATCCTGATCCTGCTCGTACTTCTGGGCCAATTTTTCTAAACTTTGAATTACTCCTGTGGGAGGAAGGGATAAGAGGTCAGCAATCTGCCTCACCGTCAAACCATCTTCTCCTGCAACAAACAAGAGGGCCTCCATCTCTGCAATCTTACTCATTCTTTAATCCTACTAAAATAATATCTCCAAACGTCTCTTCCTGAAGAGCCTCAACTTCTTGTACTTTAATTAATTCCAAAGTCGCCAAAAAGACTGTAATCAGTTCGTTGACATCCTTGGCTTCCTCAAAAATATCTTGTAGCAAGATTCTCTTACCAGGTTGACACAAGTGACGAACAACATTCATCAGGTCTTCAATTTTATACTCGTCTCGAACAATGGTCGTATGATTTTGTCGAAATTCTTCTTTCTTTTTCGTTAACAATTTTGAAAAGGCCAAGAAAAGATCAATCGTGGTCTTGTCATGGACCAATTCTGCATCATCATAGACTAATTCCGTTTGGGTTTTGAAAAGTACTGGGCTCTCTCCTCGTGTTGAAGGGCCATCTTTTCACCCAATAGTTTAAACTTCCGGTACTCTTCGATTTGAGACAGGAGGTCCTGCTCTAAATCTTCTTCATCCGTTGCTTGCTCCGCAATTTTTGGAAGGAGACGCCGACTCTTAATCAAGGTCAACTGACTGGCCATCAGCATGTATTCACCAGCAACCTCTAAGCGCATGGCTTGGAGGGTCGTCAGATAGGCCAAGTACTGCTCGATCACCTCAATTAGAGGAACCTCATAAATATCCATCTGATATTTTGAAACGAGGTGTAAGAGAAGATCCAAGGGGCCCTCAAAATCCTTTATTTTAATATCCATTACTTATACTTTTCTAGGGTTACTAGGGTTTTTAAACCGAGCTCTCGGGCGATGCTAAATAGATCCATCCCCTGTTCTCTTTGTTTTAAAATGTATTGTTCCCGTAAGGATTGCGCCGAAAGATTTTCAAAACCTTTTTCCAATAGGAAGGACTCTAATTGACGGAAGCCCCACTGACGTGAATAGGCCTTGCCCTTGTTATCAAATAAATAAGTCCCTGTCATCAAATCTGTCAACTCTCCCAGAAGTGCATCCGGGATACGCAAAACCCGTTTCTGTCCTTCTTTCCCTACTCGTAAAACCTGAAAATCCAGTTCAATATCAACGATTCTCAACTGAAGAATTTCACTAGGTAACAAGCCCATCTCGACAATCAATAGGGCAATCAAGCGCCCTTGGGATAAGTCTGATCCTTCCCACAAGAGGGATAAGTCCAATAGTTCTTGATCGTGGCTTTTCGGCACAGAAACTTTTGGAAGGACCAAACGATGGTAATCCTCAATAACCTGGTGCTGATAAAGATAATACAGAAATTGGTTGACGGCTGATAGCTTCCGTTTGAACAGCTGGTTTAAAATCCTTAATCGAAGCTTGATAAATTCGAAGATTGGTATCTGAGACATGGTTATGAACAGTATCCACGAACTGATCCAAATCATAAGAATAGGCTGTCTGTGAATTTTCACTTAAGTCTTTTTCTTTGATAAAACTAGCTATGTATTCTTTCATTTTTTCCTCATCTCATATTCAATTGAGAAATTGTGCATGAGGGAGTTGATGGCTTTTAAAATGGATTTTCGAGTGATGATCCCTTCAAAGACTCCATCCTCTGAAACAACTGGTAGAAAGGATTCCTCTACCAACTTATGCAAGACTTCTGTCAAATTATACTCTTTTCCTAAGTACTCTCCATCCTTCTTCGTCATATGAACGATATCCATGGATGAAAAGACTTCATCAGAATAATCATGTTTCATTTTGTAAGAAAGAATGTCTGTTAAAGAGATCGTCCCTACGTACTTCATCTGATCGGTCACAACAGGAACACGAGTGTAGCTAATTTGACTCAGCACCAAGATGGCATGATCCACATTGTGGGTATCAATTAAAACAGCCAAATTCCGCGCTGGTGTCAAAAAAGTCTTTTCTTCTTGAAGAATAAATTCTTCAAATTCCTTGGCGATCATCGATCAAACTCCTTTGTAAGAGGTTCATAGACCTCATGCTTCCGATTTAAAAATTCAACTCGATAGGAATCTGCATCAATTTCTACTTTAGCATAAAGGCACTCTTGAATGGGCCCCCGCGGTAAACTGATTGACCCTGGGTTTAGAAAAAGGGTACGCCCTTCTTTCCAAGCATCCGGAATATGCAGATGGCCATAGAGGCAGATATCTGCATCTTCTTCTTGGGCCCACAAATCTAACTTTTGAAAACTAAAATTAATCTGGAAAAGATGACCATGGGTTTGAATAATTCGGGTAGGACCCAATTGCGTCACCAACCGTTCTGGGTACTCCCCATAAAAGTCCATGTTCCCTTTAACAACATGAATGCCTTCCCATACAGGGTCGGTACTTTCTAACTCAGAATCCCCGTTGTGAAAAATGGCATCTACCTTACCTTTATAGTGGTTTTTGATCTCTTCTACGATCTGACGATCTCCATGAGAATCGCTCATGACGATGATTACTTGTTCTGCCATGTTGGGAATACCTCCACTAATTTCTTCACGGCTAAGGCACGATGCGATTGTTGATTTTTTTCCTCTAGAGTTAGTTGAGCAGATGTCTTACCTGTTTCTCCTACTAAAAAGAGGGGATCATAGCCAAACCCGTTTTCACCTTTTGGTTCAAAATTGATATAGCCTGGCCAATCCGCCTCGACAACAAGGCTTTCCTTACCAGGACTGGCAACCACTAAGGTTGTGTGGAATTTTGCTGACCGATCCTTCAATTCAAAGACCATCGCTAACTCATGCAAAAGTTTGGCATTATTTTCAAGATCTGTTGCTCCCACTCCTGCGAATCGCGCTGACCAGACACCTGGTAAGCCCCCAAGAATATCGACCATAAGTCCTGAATCATCCGCCAAGACCATTTTCCCTGTTAGCTGTGAAATTGTCTCAGCTTTAAGCGAGCATTTTCTTCAAATGTCATTCCTGTTTCAGCGACTTCTGGAAGATCTGGATAGTCATTGAGATTCTCTACTTCAAAGCCCATTTGTTCAAAAATCTGACGAAATTCTCTTGTTTTTCCTTCATTCCGAGTGGCAATTAACAAGCGATCTTTTACACCTTCCTGACCAAGAAAGTCTGCTAAAGGAAGCCCTGTCTTAGGGAGATAGACCGATAGAAGTTGCCCCTTCTCTACCATGAGGAGAGCTCCTTGGCGTTGAATAATCTCAATGGTACGCCCTAACTTTTCTTCCACAATTTGAAAGAGGAAGGTTAAAAATCGCAAGCTAGAGCCAAAACGAACCACTGTTAGATTTAAGGGAAAACCAGCATCTGTGTCTCCAACTAGTGATTCAACCACATCAAAGAGTTCAGAAGCTTCTGAAGTGACCTCACTGTACTCGTTGTAATCACTGCGCTCTCCCCATTCTGCAAGGTACCAGTTTAAGGAATCTTTATATTCATAAATTTTTTGGTTCATAATGTTACATGCTCCACATGAATGACTTGGTTCAACCAAGTCTTAGCAATCGCTGCAAAACTAGCGGCATTAGCCGTTGTATAAAACTGATGGTGACAGTCCTCCAATTGACGACTGCGATTAATCTCAAAATAGTTAAGTAAGACCGAGATATCCCGGACACACTCTGCACCACTATCAATCAATTGAACTTCTGGCCCCATGACATTTTGAATAATGGGTCGAAGAAGTGGATAATGGGTACAACCCAAGACTAAGGTATCCACCTTCCCTGCAAGGGGCTTTAAAGTTTCATAAACCACTTTCTTAGTAACACTGGACTGCAACTCATTGGATTCAACCAGAGGGACAAATTTCGGACAAGCTAAACTCTCTACTGTCATTTCTGGTGATAGGCTTTGAATTTTTTTCCGATAAATATCTGAAGCAACCGTCATTGGGGTCCCAATGACTCCAATTCGTTTGCTTTTTTTGTCGCCTTGATCGCTGCGGAAGCTCCTGGCAAAATCACTCCTAGAACAGGGATGTCCAAGGCTTCCTTCACCTCTTCCCATACAACAGCTGTCGCCGTATTACAGGCTAACACAATCATCTTCACATTTTTTTCGTTAGGAGAAAACGAACCATCTCCCAAGTATAGTCACGAATTTGATCTGCTGGTCTCGGGCCATAAGGTGCTCTAGCAGAATCACCAATATAGACTACCTCTTCATGGGGAAGTTGCCGCATCAATTCGCGTACAACGGTTAACCCTCCGACACCCGAATCCAAAAAACCAATTGGTCGATTGTCCATCTGCCTTCCTTTCAAAACAAGGGACCAAGAAAAATCTTAAAGTCCCCCTACTTATTTTATTGTGTCATCTGTTTTGCTTTTATTTCTTCTTCGTATTCAAAGATGCTTTTTGTTGGTTCAGAATTTGACGGTAAACTTGTTGCACCTTCGCTTCACTTGGACGTTGACCACTAGCTCCCAACAATGTACGGACTGCTTCAACATTCAAACGTGGGTTTGATGCAAATTCTTTTTCAAACTGCTTGCGAAGTAGGTACATACCTGCCAACATTCCACCAAAGAAAGCAAGGATAATCAATAAAATTGTCAAAAATGTAGACATAAGTGTTTTTCTCCTAAATTCAATATTTACACATTTTCTATTATACCAAAAAGGCCCTATTTTTCAAAGTCAAAGCCATACAATGTTGCAAAGTAATCCTCTGGTTTTTCGGCCCGTCGGATGAGACGAGTTTGGCCCGATTCTTCTAATAAAATCTCGGCAGATCGAAGTTTGGCATTGTACTGATAGCCCATAGAATAACCATGCGCTCCTGTATCATGGATCACCAAGAGATCCCCAATCTCAGAGACAGGAAACTCCCGATTTTTGGCAAACTTGTCATTGTTTTCACACAAGCTTCCAACAATGTCTACTACTTCTGTCTCTCCATCTGGTCGATCCAGATTGGTGATATGGTGGTAGGCCCCGTACATAGCGGGACGGAGGAGGTTGACAGCCGAAGCATCTACTCCTAGATAGGTCCGATAAGTCTGTTTCTTATGGGTGACATGGGTGACCAATAGGCCATGTGGTGCTAGCATAAAGCGGCCTAATTCCGTATAGATTTTCACTTGATCTAAGCCTGCTGGAACTAAAATGTCCTCGTAAGCCCGACGAACACCTTCCCCAATCACAGCAATATCATTTGGTTGGTCTTCTGGTTTGTAGTTCACTCCAACCCCACCAGAGAGGTTGACAAAGTCCAAGGTAACCCCTGTCTTTCAACCACTTCTACTGCCAACTGGAATAATTGCTTAGCCAATTCTGGATAGTAATCATTGGAGACGGTATTCGAAGCCAAGAGGGCATGAATCCCAAAACGTTTGACTCCTAAATCTTTCAACTCCATAAATGCTTGGATCAATTGCTCCTTGGTCATGCCGAACTTAGCCTCTTCAGGGTGGTCCATGATATCCGTTCCCAGTTCAAACACCCCTCCTGGATTATAGCGGCAAGAGATGACCTCTGGTAGAGTCGTAACAGATTGTAAGAAAGCTACGTCTTCGTAAGCATCCAAGTTGATAGTTGCTCCTAGTTGACGGGCAAAAACCATCTCTTCAGCCGGCGTATTGTTAGAAGAAAACATAATCTCTTGTCCCGTAAAACCTAATTTTTGAGCCATCAACAGTTCCACATAGCTAGCGCAATCCACACCACTGCCTTCTTCTTTAAGGATTTTTAGGATGGCTGGATTAGGTGTTGCTTTGATAGCGAAATACTCCTTAAATCCTGGATTCCAAGAAAAAGCTTGATGGAGCGCACGAGCTGTCTGCCGGATCCCAGCTTCATCATATAGGTGAAAGGGAGTTGGATAGGTTTCCGTAATTTGTTTTAATTTCTCTCTGCTAATAAATGGGCGTTTCATTTGAAGCTTCTCTTTTCTATCAATTTTCTTTAGTATATCACAAGTTTTCCAACAAAAAAAGCCGGTCTCCCGGCTTTTGCTATTAGTCGTTGCGTCCAAAAATACGCAAAATATTGATAAACAAGTTGATGAAGTCAAGGTAGAGTTCCAAAGCTAAAGCTACTGCCCAACCATTGGTTGGTTGACCATTGGATTGTTCATAGACATAACGAATCTTTTGGTTATCCCACGCAGTCAAACCTGCAAAGATAATCACACAAAGAATGCTAAGGACATAATCCATACCAGAGCTTTGTAAGAAAATGTTCGCAATCGAAGCAATGATAATTCCAATCAAGGCTCCCATAAAAAGCTCGGCCCATTCCAGACAAGTCTTTTTTTGGTCACACGACCAATGGCTGACATGATAAAGAACATCAAGGCACTAACGACGAAGGCTTTATAAACTGTCGCTTGAGCATAGCGTGCAATGATAAAACTCAAGGTAAACCCATTCAAAGCTGAATAAGTTAAAAAGAGAGGCAAGGCCATGGGATTATTTTTCACCGATTGTCTAGAAGCGACAAGGACCAAAATCAATTCAACGGCAATAGCAATATAGTAGACCCATGGAGCCTGAGTTAGAATATATATGAAGGTTTCTTGGAAAAGGGTCATCATCAAAGCTGATACAACAGCTGAGATTCCAACTCCAACTCCAACTAGAGAATAAATTTTGCTATAAAAGCTATTAATCCCACTTTGTTCGTGGATAACGGTTTGTTGATTCATGATCAATCATTCCTTTCAAACTTAAATTATTATGATTTTAACATTTTTCGATGGAAAAGTCTCCTCTTTGACCACTTTTTTCTCATTGGTTCTGAAGCTTCTTTGATAGCCCAGTACTTATCGACCATGGTCACGAGGAAAGATTCTTTATAGCGAGGAGGGGCAATCGTCAACCCCCACATATGTTTGAGGATAATGTCTTCTTCTTTTTTATTGAGGGTTGTAATCTTTTTTGCATTTCGTACAGCTATTCGTGGATGTACCCAAGCATGACTCTTATTAAACTTGACCTGACGCCAGTCATAGTAAAAGAGGTCATGAAGGAGAGCTCCCCTAGCCGTACTTTTGGTATCCCAGCCCATTTTTTTTTGAGATACGATAACTGGTATAGCTAACGTGAATCGAATGTTCTAACCGATTAGAATGAATGTGGTGGGGAATATCCTTTAATTTTTGTAGTTTAGGGTGATCAATCAAATGGCCAACTTCGGCCATGTATTCTTTATCCTGCCGATACATAAACCACACCTCCTGAATACGAGTGGAATCACCATACACTAAATTAGGGCAAACATCAAAATGCCTGCTGCAACAGCTACATTGAGACTTTCAGCCTGACCTGGCATGGTGATATGAACCAGTTTGTCCGCTTTCTTCACCATTTCCGAACTAATCCCCTGTCCCTCATTTCCCATAACCAGCACGAAAGAAGTGGAAGGGACCAGATTCCTATAATCCACTGAATCTTTTGATAGGGTCGTCGCATAAAGTGGAAGCTGACTCTCTTCAATAAGTTGGCAAAGCGCTTCTTTTTTCATGCGAATGAGAGGAAGATGGAAATGGCTTCCTTGCATCGACCGCAAGGTTTTCATATTATACAAATCTGCCGATTGATCTGTCAGAAGAACTGCATCATAACCAGCTGCATCTGCTGTCCGAATCATAGTCCCGACATTTCCTGGATCTTGAACATCCTCTAAAAATAGATAGCGTCCATCTTTCAGATTAAGCTGGGGAGATAGATCCAATCTAATTTCTGCTACAATCCCTTGAGGAGTCTTCGAATCCGCAAGATCTGCTAAAACCTCTGGCGTCACAAGGGTTATTTTTGTTCCCTCCATCACGCGATCGACGTATTCCTCTATGACGAAGACTTGCTCAATAGGTGCTTGGTATTTGACAGCTTCTTCATACAGATGCCAACCTTCTATCAAATAAGACTCTGTCCGATATTTTTTTTGATGAAGTTTTTTTACTTTTTTAATTCCATTATTGGACTTAGAGGTTATAATATTCATAAGACTATTATACCACATTCACAGGGGGAGAGTCTCCGTCCTGAGAAGGAATTCAAGAAAAAGGAGAAGGAAGATGCAAAAAGTAGAAATGACTGCACAAGGCCGGGTTCAAGGAGTTGGCTTTCGCTGGGGAGTTTATAGCTTAGCTCTTGAAATTGGAGGGATAACAGGCCGGGTCTGGAACAATGACGATGGAACAGTTACCATTTTAGCTGCTTGAGAAGAAAATGCCCTTATGGCTAAATTTATTCAAGAGATTCGAAAAGGACCAACCCCATTTTCAAAAGTAACCTACCTAGATGTCCATTTAGCAAACTTTGAACCCTATAAGGATTTCAAAATTTCAAATTAAGTCTTGAGAACTATTGTTAAATTCATAAAAAAACAGTAGAATAGATAGGTATCATTTTAAATTAAAGGATTGATCTAGTGGAAAAATATAAACGTTATTTACTTGCTACTCTCAGCTTGTCTGCTCTCCTGCTTCTAACAGGATGTGTTAGCATTGACAAAACAACCAAACAACCTACAGGATTTGTCTGGAATCTGATTGGAAGACCAATGGGCGAAGCGATTAAGTTCTTTGCAACTGATCTTGGTCTTGGCTTTGGTCTTGGAATTATTATCGTCACAGTCATCGTGCGACTAATCATCTTCCCTCTCGGTGTTTATCAATCATGGAAGGCAACTTACCAGTCAGAAAAGATGAACTACCTTAAACCAATCTTTGCTCCGATTCAAGAACGTATTAAAAATGCGAAGACCCAAGAAGAAAAACTAATGGCCAATCAAGATTTGATGATGGCCCAACGTGAAAATGGCGTTAGCCCTTTTGGAGGAATTGGCTGTCTCCCACTCTTGATTCAAATGCCCTTCTTCTCAGCCCTCTTCTTTGCAGCCCAATATACTGTAGGTGTAAAAGAAAGCACCTTCCTTGGCATCAGTCTTGGCAAAGCTAGTTTACTCTTGACCGTCATTGTTGGGATTCTCTACTACATCCAAAGCATGCTCTCTCTCCATGGAATTGAGGATGAAACTCAAAAAGAAACCATGAGAAAAACTGCCTTGATGAGCCCAATCATGATAGCAGTCTTCTCTCTATCATGTCACCTGCTGGAGTAACCCTCTACTGGGTAGTTGGTGGTTTCGTACAGATCATTCAACAATTTGTCATCAATTACCTCATCCGTCCAAAATTACGGAAACAAGTTGCAGAAGAGTATAAGAACAATCCTCCAAAAGCAGCTGTATCCAATGGCGGGCGTGTTGCAAAAGATGTAACACCAACCACTCAAACAACTAATAACCGCGCTTTACCAAGCAATGGAAATAAGAAACGAAATGCTGGTAAACAACGCAATCGAAACTAAAATCAAGGCCGAGATTCCCTCTCGGCCTTTTACGCAGTTCGAATATAACATCCCTTAGGTAACTACTGCTAGCTGCAGCTATATTTCTGCTAAATTAGCTATCAAACTTCAATAGAAATTAATATTATTAATATTATTGCATGTTTGATCGCAGTCTGGCCACAAAGTTTAGACTTATGTTCCATCAAAAATAGAGTTCCCCTGGGAACTCTATTTTTGATTACTTCGTTTTTTCAACATTTAGGATCTTCACTTGGTAGCTTCCTGCAGGAGTTTCAACTGTTACAGTATCTCCTGTTTTCTTGCCAATCAAAGCATGACCAATTGGGCTTTCATTTGAAATCTTACCTGCAAATGCATCTGCACCAGCAGAACCAACGATAATATAAACTTCTTCATCGGTTTCACCAACTTCTTGGACAGTGACAGTTTTACCAATCGCAACTTCATCGACTGCTACTGCATCACTATCTACAATCTCTGCATAACGAATCTTGGTCTCTAAGCTGGAGATTTGGCCTTCAACAAAGGCTTGTTCATCTTTAGCTGCCTCATACTCACTATTTTCAGAGAGATCCCCATAAGAGCGAGCAATCTTAATACGTTCAACGACTTCTGGGCGACGGACTAATTTCAATTCTTCTAATTCAAGTTCTAGCTTTTCCTTTTCAGCTAGGGTCATCGGATAAGTTCTTTCTGCCATATTTTTTCTCTTTTCTGTTATTTTTTAGAACTAAAAAGGTGTGGCATGCCACATCCCTCTTAGTTTGAGCTGCTTTCTGTTAATTTGCTATTCACGTGTTCTTCCACGTTCTTATTATGTTCTTCAAATGTTTGTGCAAAATAGACTTCACCAGTTTCTACATTGGCTACAAAGTAGAGGTAGTCTGTCTTGCTTGGATTGACAGCTGCTTCAATTGCAGACAAACCTGGGTTATCTACTGGTCCAGGCATCAAGCCAGTATTCTTATAGACATTGTATGGAGAGTCTATATTGGTATCAATGCCAGCGTCTTCCTTCAAAGTCGTCTTTTTACCCAATTGACCTTGCGCATATAAGATGGCAATGTTACTTTGAAGTGGCATATCCTGGTTGAGACGGTTATAAAGACACTTGCAATATCTTTTCGGTCTTTATCCGTCGCACCTTCTTTTTCAATCAAAGAAGCTAAGGTCAATACTTCATTTACATTAATATTCTTTGATTCCATAGTATCGTAGTAGCCAGCAAGATTTTGATCCATCGCAGCTAGCATCTGGTCCACTAAATCTTCCATCTTACTATCATTGCCATAGCCGTAGGTAGCAGGGAAAAGGTAGCCCTCTAGACGGTAGCGGACACCACTTTCCTTAGTTGGTAAATCAGCCAATAAGTTCGGATATTTGGCAATCATTTTCTCAATAAAGGCATCATCCTGAACCACTTTCAAGAATTGTTCCTTGGTATAAGGAGTTTTTGCCTTTTTCTTAGAGCTTGCATCAACTGAAACAACCTCTGCAATTTGATCGATTGTATACCCTTCCGGAATGGTGATCTTACCTAGGACAGGTGGCTGAGGCGTTGTCGTCCCTTGCTCCTGCAATTTTTGAATAATAGTTCCTAAGTCCATACTCTTTTGTAAATTGAAAAATCCAGATTGGAAATTACTGTAATTCTTAAACTTAGTATAGTAGTTAAAGAACTGGCCGTTTTTAATCAAGCCTTTCTTTTCCAGAATGGTTCCAATCTCACGATTGCTAGAACCAGCAGGGATTTCAACACTCACAAACTCTGTCGCACTTGTATCCATTGCTTGGAGGTTAGAACGCACATAGGTCACTGCAAAAATCCCAGTAGCAATCATCACAACAATTAGGATTCCCAAAACGGTTAAGACGATACGCTTGGCGATACTATTCTGTTTTTTCTTTTTCTGAACTCGTTGATCGCGATCTTTTCGTGAAAAGGATGGATCTGGGCTAGTTTCTTTCTTTTTGGATACTGGCTGAGTTGGGCGGATAGGATGTTCAATCTTTTCTGTTTCTAGAGAAGTTACTTGCTTTTCCACAGGAATAGGTTTCTTTTCTACTGAAACAGGTTCTTTTTCTTCCTTGATGCTAGGAATATCTGTAGAGATAGCCTCTTTATCGGACTCCTTCTCGCCTGTCTGAGTTCCTCTCTCTTGGACCGGTAGATCATACTTTTTTTCTACCTCTACAAGCTGTTTATTGGCTTCTTCAAGGTCACGAAGGATCTTCTCCTTAAAGCTCAGCAGTTTTTCCTTATCTTGTTGGTTATCAGTCAAATAATTGACCTCCCTCGTCATAATCCTTAATATTATATCTTAAAAGGGTTAGAAAAGCAACAGTCACGGGCTTTTACTCCAAAAACGAGCTAATTTTAGCGGGCTAAAGGATTTTCCCAAACCATATCATACCATACTTCGCCTGCATAGGTCGAAGCAGATAGGCCTTCATTGACAAAGCCATACTTTTCATAATAAGCAAGGAGATAATCATGACAGGTTAAGCTAATCCCTTCTCTCTCTTCCTTCATTGCAAGTTTTTTCATAGCTTCTAGTAGCTTTTCCCCGACTCCCATACCTTGGGCAAATTTCGCAATAGAAAGGCTAGTAATCGTGATAAAACCTCCATCCTTACTTGCCTCATCTACCATCTGGTCCGTAAAGGATTGATCGTCTACCTGTCGTTTAAGGGTGACTGGGCCTTCTAAATAGCCTAGAATCTGCCCGTCTTTCTCAGCCACTAAGAAGGTAGATGTGAGTTCTTCAATATGTTTCTTGAAAACTGTCGCATCCATTGCTTCTTCTGAACTAAAATTTTCCAGTTCGATTGCAGCAATTTCTTCTAAGTCGGCTAGTTTCGCTTGACGAATCTTCATGTTTTCTCCTTCTCATTGGATGGAATTCAAATTAGCTGAATACCTCCCAAGCTCCCTTCCTTCAAAAAATCCAATTGAAAATCATTCATTTCAAAATAAGAGACCAATTCCTCTTGACAAGCCATGCGAATCCCTAAAAAAGATTCCTGAACGACAAGGGACTTTACAGTGGCTAAAAGTAAGGTGCCAAATCCCTGTTTTCTCCACATGGGATGGATTCCTAGAGAGAGTAAGGTCAGATAGGCTTGGGCTTGCTTAGCAGACTGTAAGATACATGCCCCAATCACTTGGTCCTCAAACTCAAGGATAAGTACTCTCGATGAATCTGATCCAGTGTCTGCTAGTCCTTGAAAAGAAAAATTTTGGGACGTGATCTGTTCGATCTCATCCCAATCATTTTCTCTAGCAAACCGAATCGTTAGCTTCGATTGCATTGTTTTCTCCTTATTGAACGTTGTTTGTCAAGTTCCCAAGCAAACGCTCAAATGAGTATTCGTAGGTTTGAATATCTCCAGCTCCCATAAAGACATAGACAGCATTGTCATGGTTCAAGAGTGGAGATACGTTTTCAACAGTAATAATTCCAGATTTCTTAACAATCTTAGCTTCCAAGTCTTCGACCTTGACATCTCCATGATCGACTTCTCGAGCTGATCCGTAAATTTGGGCCAAGTAGACTGAATCTGCTTGGTTAAGGGCATCTGCAAACTCATCTAAGAGGGCAATGGTCCGAGTAAAGGTATGAGGTTGAAAGACCGCTACAATCTCTTTACTTGGATATTTTTGACGAGCTGCATCTAGAGTAGCAATAATTTCTGTTGGATGGTGGGCAAAGTCATCGATAATAACCGTGTCATTGACAATCTTTTCGGTAAAGCGACGTTTCACCCCAGCAAATGTCTTTAAATGCTCACGTACTAAGTCAAGATCAAAACCAGCAATATGCAATAAGCCAATAACAGCTGTTGCGTTCATCACGTTGTGACGACCAAATGATGGAATCTGGAATTGACCCAAATTTTCTCCACGGAAATGGACCGTAAAGCTTGAACCAGTCGTTGAACGCAAAAGATCACTAGCTACAAAATCATTCCCAGCTTCTTCAAACCCATAATAATAGATTGGCGCATTGGCTGTAATTCGACGAAGCTCAGGATCCTCACCGTAGATAAACAAGGCTTTCGAAATTTGTTTGGCATAATCATTGAAGGCATTGAAAACATCTTCTAGACTAGTAAAGTAGTCTGGATGGTCAAAGTCAATGTTGGTAATGATGGAATACTCTGGATGGTAGGGCATGAAGTGACGCTCATACTCATCAGATTCAAAGACAAAATACTTAGCTCCTTTGGAACCACGACCAGTCCCATCCCCTATTAAATAGCTAGTATCCGTGATATTGGACAAGACATGGGACAAAATCCCTGTCGTAGAAGTTTTTCCCGTGGGCACCTGCTACTCCCATGCTGACAAAGTCACGCATGAATTCACCCAAAAAAAGTCATGGTAGCGTTGGTAAGTATAGCCTTGAACATCTGCATAGGCAATTTCTACGTTGTTCTCAGGTTTAAAGGCATTCCCGGCAATCAAGATTTGTTCCCCTGTGAGGTTTTCCTCGCTAAATGGTAGAATCTTAATCCCAGCTTGTTCTAGTCCTCTTTGTGTGAAATAATATTTTTCGACATCAGAACCTTGTACAGAATGTCCCATCTGATGGAGCATGAGAGCTAAGGCACTCATTCCAGCCCCCTTTATACCGATAAAATGAAATGTTTTTGACATGGATTCTCCTTCTATTGGTCCAGCTTAGTCACATTCAGTTCTTGCTTCACTGGCTGTGATTGGTTCTTGTGTTGATCCTTGTTGTAGATTTGACTCTTTTTCAAGAAATCATAGTTATTTTTCTTAGGTTGCTCTTCTTGAAGGTTTTCAGAAAGTGGTGTTGCTTCCGCCACATCAAGGAGAATCAACTGATCCTGCTTGAGGCGATCTCCAAACTGAGCCAATTCTCCTGGGTTCTCCTTTTGAAAAGGAGCCGTCGGCTTAGTTTTAGGCATGAAAGAAGGGGTAAATTTCTTTCGATTTGGCTTAGAAGCAATATCTGCTGTTAGATAAGGCGCTGTACGCTTTTTTTTCAAATCCGCTCTCGCTGCTTCACGTGCCTCCTCTGCATAGCGATTGGCAGAACTTTTTTTATCAACAGGCGCCTTAAAGTCTGGCGCCATTGGTTGTCTTTTATGTTTACTACGTTCTAGCGGTTGTTGAAACGGCTTCTGATAGGGGTGATCTGCTTTTTTATTGGTTGCAATCGGCTCCCACTCTAAATAATTTTTATCTGTATAATCCCCAAGAATGTTACTAATGAAGTCCCCATCATCGTACAAGTTCATATGGGGCATACTGGTTAGCATGATTTCATCATCTGCTACTTGAGGGAAATGCTTATCCTTCATTGTTCTCTTCCTTTCGACACTTCATTAATTATAAACTATTCATTTTATTTTTCAAGTTATTCAGCCGAAATCCCTAAAATTTCCCGAATTTCTTCGATAGAGAGACCAGAGCGTGATTCCGTTCCATCTAGGATGGTAGATACTAGATGACGTTTACTCGTTTGTAGTTCCTGAATTTTTTCCTCAATTGTTCCACGCGTAATCATCCGATAGACTTCAACATTCTTATCTTGACCCATACGGTGGGCGCGACCAATGGCTTGGTCTTCTACTGCAGGATTCCACCAAAGATCGACTAAGATGACGGTATCTGCTCCAGTTAGGTTCAGTCCAACACCTCCAGCTTTAAGGAGATGAGGACGGCATCCCTTTGGCCAGCATTAAAAGCATTGGTCATGTCTTGTCGGTCATTAGCTGGAGTAGATCCTGTAATCTTAAAAGAGGACATGCCGAGAGACTGCAACTCTCCTTCCAACAAGTCTAACATCCCCCTAAATTGAGAGAAAATTAAAACTCTCTGATTCCCATCTTTTATCTGTTCCAAGAGTTCTCGCAAACTGTCTAATTTTCCACTTTCCCCTTCATAATCTTCTAAAAAGAGGGCAGGGGTGTCACAGATTTGGCGAAGACGCATTAAACCAGATAGAATTTCCATCTTGCTCCGGTTGATTTCTTCTACTGAGGATGTCAGGATTCTCTCCTGCATTTGTTTAAGTTGCGCTAAGTAGATCGTTTTTTGATCATCTGCCAATTCGTTTTTGTAGGTCATCTCGATCAAATCAGGCAACTCTTGTAAGACATCACTTTTTTTCCGTCTCAATATAAAAGGTTTGACATACTGGGAGATGGTTTCTGGACTGAGCTGTTTAAATTCTTTCTTCCCAGGAAACAATCCAGGGAGAACGATTTGAAAGATGGACCAGAGTTCTTCTACATGGTTTTCAATAGGGGTCCCTGATAAGGCAAAGGTATGGGGAACATCGAATTTCCGTAAATATTGAGCAATCTTTGTCTGGGAATTCTTCATGACCTGGGCTTCATCCAAGATCAAGTAATGGTATTGATTTTCTTGGTACTGCTCTACATCCTGGCGGAAAGAGGCATAACTGGTAATAGCCACCTGAGGATTACTGGCAATCACCTCATCCCGATTAGCTTTCAAACCATAAATGACTTCGACTTCCATTTGCGGAGCGAATTTTTCAAATTCCTCTTTCCAATTGTAAATCAAACTAGAAGGCGCTAAAATCAATATTTTTTTATCTGGACTAGCCACACTCGAAAGAAAGGCGATGGTTTGGAGGGTCTTTCCAAGTCCCATATCATCCGCTAGTATTCCCCCAAAACCATAATGATTTAACATGGACAACCAACGAATCCCAATCTCTTGATAATCTCGGAGTTTGGCTTGAACTTGGATTTCCCCTAGTGAATAGGTTTCTGGGTGGGTCAAATCATAAGCTAGCTGGCGAAATTGTTCAGAAATTGGACATTCTCAGATTTCTCAAATAGTTGGGACAACTGGAAGGCTGCGATTCGGTTGGTTTGCAACTGTCCATCCTTGGTTTTCTTAGCCCGAAGATCAAGGAGGATCTGACTTATCTTCTTGGTTTCTTCATCAAAAATCAGAAGTTTCCCAGCCTTACTGACATAATAATCATTAGCTTCTATCAATGCAGACAGGACTTGGTCCACCTCAGCAGGATCAACAGAATCAAAATCAAAACCAATTTCTAGTAAACGGCCACTGGTCTGGATAGAGACTTTGGGCTTTTCTACATGATAGAGGTCGAGTAGAGCATCTGATAACTGAACAGGACCCAGTATCTCGAACAAAGGAAGAGTCTGATTAAAAAGCTATACACTTGTTGAGGTAGGAGAGGCGCCCGTTTGGTCTGGAACTGATCGGTAAATCCCGCCACTAACATGGTCTCAAATACTTGGCGTTCCTTATCAAAATTACCAGAATAAGGAAGCTTCTCCAATTCATTCCTAGAGTTGATCTTGCGATCCGAAAATACAAATTCTAAGTCTAAGAGAACCTCCTGATCTTGGGACAAGTCAAAATGAAAACGAGGTTGAAAATCATGAATAACAAACTTCTCTGGTGCTTGAATACTTCCAATTAAGCGAAATTTCTCCAGACTATAGGTTAATTTCGTTTGATCTGCTCCATCAAATTGAACCCTTCTTTTTCGATCCGTATCTATAGGTAAATCTTGAATGGCATCAATCAAGGATTTTTGAAGTGGATGAACTTGATAAAAATGTCCATTCGCAAAAAGGAAACGACCTTCCACCATTTTATAACTTCGAACATCGACCTGAAGCTCTGTATAGTCCTTCTTTTCCTCCACTTGGAAAGAATAGAGACCTGAATCTTCTTGTAATTCTTGAAAGTAGACTTCCTGGTAGCTTTCAAGCCCCAGTTCCAATATGAAGGAAGAAAGAGCCATCAGCAATTGGACTCCTTCTTCAAAGAGAGTCATTGGTAAATAGAGATGACGGCCTGCATTTGGAAAAAAAAGAGAATCATGCGTTGAGGCTCCTGATACCAATCCTTGTATGAATCGAATCAGTTCTCGACTTTCTGGATCAAAAGCTCCGTAGGCCAAAGGTTCGTAGTAACTTTTCCCGATGGCAAAATAGCTTTCTTTTTGTACTGCCTGTAAAAAGGCTAAAATATCTCTCACCACATAAGAGCGCTCATCAGGTAAGCGGTGAATCCGTAGAGTCCACAAAAATTGCCCCGAATAATCATCTACATGCCCAGTTGCTGACAATCCGTATTTGATTTCTTTGGTTTCAACTTTCGGTAGAACTTGGTCTAAAAACAAACTTCCAAAAGAGACTTTATCTTGGGTTTCTTGGGATTCAGTCACATCTTCTTCCAAGCTCCGTAATAGTTCCTTCCCCTGACCATCGTTTTTAGAAAGGCTTCTGCTGCAGCTAGATGGATACAAAATTTCTTTTTTTGGAAAAAATCACAACTACAAAAAATCGCTTGATCATCCAGGCTATACCGAAGATTTTCCCCATCGATTCGAAAATAGAGGTACTGATCTTTTTTTTCCTTTAGAGAAACTCGTCCCTCTTCATATAATAGAGTCCCTTGAGAACGTATCTTTCCTGGAATTAATTTTGCCATAATTACCACCTTACATTAATCTCTTTATTATATCACATCCTTTAAAAAATAATAAGGAGGTTAAAGCTTTTTCACATTATAGGTTCCTTTTCTTAGAATTTGTAATTCTTTTGTAATCTCTTCTATACCTTCTCCTTACAACTTAGCGATATAATAGAAATGATATACAAGGATGTGTTTACAATGTAGTCTGTAGTGTTGTTTCTGTAAAACTAAGAAACATACTGTAACAAAATAAGAAGATCGTCATCTTCATGAAAAAAAGAAATCTATCACTATTCATTAGGAGGTCTACTATGTTTAGACTAACAAAAAAACTTATCTGTACAGTTGTCCTTCTTGCCTCCATCCTCTTTATTGGAGGATGCTCGCCAAAACCTGAAAAAGAAACATCTTCTAAAGATGTTGCAACAGGAATTACTGGGGAATGGCAATTAACCGATATCCGAAATGCTGTTCAGAAAACTTACTTTATTCACGATATGTATGGACGCACATTTGCAACCTTTTTACCCCAATTTGATGCTTTAGATATGAGACTAACCATTGATAAAGACCAAGCTCAAGTGACTTATGATTATGATCTAAACACTTATCTCACGAATTACTACGCTATCGCAAAAAAAACCAAAACTGAAGAAGAATTCAAAAAAGAACAACTCCAAGGTATTAAAGAACTAGCAGCTCGATATAAATCAATCAAGGCAACTGTAAATACAGAAACTGGTGAATACACTTTCGACGCCCCAGGTACTGTAAATACGAAAGACAAAACCATTCACTTCAAGGAAGCTTTGACGTTAATCAATTCTTTCACTTTCACAGTGGACGGCCCCTTCAAGCCTGCAACTTATCACTACGAACTCAAAGATGATCAGTTAATTTTAAGTCTAGAAGCTGAAGATGAGGATCATCTTCCCCATCTTTTTGAATTGAAATTCAATCGAGTATTAACACAGCCATCCAAATAGAAAAGAGGGAATCTTATGTTCAAAAAAATAATGAAAGCTTTCTTGATTACGTTTTTTTCTCTTTTCTTCTTTGTTGCTTGTGTAAGAACACCTTCGACTCATTCTCCCTCAACGTCCACTTCATCCGTTGAATCCACTTCATCCACTGATAATACGGTAACGCTCGATGGGAAATGGGAAGCTATTGAGTTCAGAAATACTATTGAACGAAGCTTGGGATATATTGACATGGCCGATTCGCATGCATCTAGACTCATATACTCTGATGCGATGAAAGATGTCGCTCCAACCCTCACAATCTCCGAAGATCAGGTTTCATTTGAGTATAGATTGGAAATGAAACCATTGATAGATAACTATTATGCGTATAAAGAAAAAGATCCCAAAGAACCTATAACCATTAGCAAAGAAGAGTTCACTACGAATCTCCTTAACAATTTCAAGGGGATTTTTGATAAATATAAACATCATAAAGTTGAATTAGACAGAGACAAGTTGACAGCTCATTCTGTTTTAAAAGATGGAATGCTGAATGAAACAGATAAAACCATTTTTTTCTTAGAAACACCAAATATTTTGGGACTTGCCATTGTAGGAGGGGCTGATGTAAGATACCCTGTCTTCTACCACTATGGATTAGTAGGCAACATTCTGACACTGACATTGGAAACGAAATCAGCCACAGAGGATGAATTCCCAATGTACTTTGAAATGAAATTTAAAAAGGTAGCAGAGGATAGCAAGTAGTAATGCATCTTCCGATAGATCAATTCACCAAAAAAGAGGGCTTGCCCTCTTTTTGTGTGTTTAAAACCTTCATTTTGAGTTTTTTTATGTCTCTATTCCCCGATAACTATCAAAGAGAAAGAATATATGAGCAAGCCTAAAATAGAAAAGAAAAGGAAGCCAATGCTGAAAGCTATTTTCGGTATACTGGCTAATCCAAGACCTAAGATCCCAAGCTCTACGATTGAAATGAGAATAAGAAGTCGGAAATAGATTCCAAAAAACGTATAGCCCTTCCAAAAAAAAAGAAATATTGATATGAGAGCGGTCTTTCTAACTAAGATAATAGAAATAAGGTGGAAACATCCCCCCAATGATGATCGTCTTCATTTCTACCCAGCTCCACTTCAATTGTATTACTCAGCCAGTAAAAAAGAAGCACTCCATAAAGGCTTGCTCCTTTTCCTAGATTTAGTTATTCTTTCGGAGTAGACATCTATTACTTCCGTTTCCGAGCAATTAAATGGATTGGGGTCCCTTCAAAGACAAAGGCTTTCCGAATTTGATTTTCCAAGAAACGTAGGTAAGAGAAATGCATGAGCTCTTCTTCATTGACAAAGACCACAAAGGTTGGTGGCTTGGTAGCAACCTGAGTCGCATAGAAGATTTTTAGACGTTTTCCTTTATCTGTCGGCGTCGGATTAATGGCAATGGCATCCATAATAACATCGTTCAAGACTGCTGAAGGAATCCGTGTATTTTGGCTCTCACTAATCTGCTTGATCATGTCTGGTAGCTTGTGCAGACGCTGTTTGGTCAAAGCAGAGACAAAAATAATCGGTGCATAAGAAAGATATTGGAATTGATCTCGGATATCATCTTCCCATTGCTTCATGGTGTGGTTATCCTTTTCAAGGGTATCCCACTTATTGACCACGATAATCATCCCTTTTCCAGCTTCATGGGCAAATCCGGCAATCCGCTTATCGTACTCGCGAATTCCTTCTTCTGCGTTCAAGACCATCAAGACCACATCCGAGCGATCAATAGCCCGCATAGCCCTCATGACAGAATATTTCTCTGTATTTTCATAAACCTTACCTGATTTTCGCATTCCGGCTGTATCAATCATGGTGTATTCTTGGCCTTCCGCATCGGTAAAATGGGTGTCAATCGCATCTCGCGTCGTTCCAGCCACAGGACTGGCAATGACGCGGTCTTCCCCAAGGATGGCATTGATCAGACTAGATTTTCCGACATTTGGACGACCAATCAAGCTGAACTTGATGACATCTGGATTTTCTGCTTCCCGGTCCGTAGGAAGGTTTTCAACAATGGCATCCAAGACATCCCCTGTACCAATCCCGTGTACAGATGACACTGGCAAGGGTTCTCCTAAGCCAAGAGCGTAGAAATCATAGATGTCAGTTCGCATCTCTGGATTATCCACTTTATTGACTGCTAAAATGACTGGTTTATGGGTCTTGTAGAGCATCCGAGCGACATACTCATCTGCATCTGTAATTCCTTCTTTTCCAGATACAACAAAGACAATGACGTCTGCTTCATCCATGGCAATCTCCGCTTGGTGCTTGATTTGCTCCATGAAAGGTGCGTCCACGTCATCAATCCCGCCAGTATCAATAATACTAAATTGGTGGTTGAGCCACTCAGCCGTTGCATAAATACGGTCCCGAGTAACCCCTTCGACATCCTCGACAATGGAAATCCGCTCACCGGCAATCCGGTTAAAGAGCGTTGATTTCCCGACGTTGGGACGTCCTACAATGGCAACAGTAGGTAAAGCCATGGTTCCCTCTTTTCTCTTATTTTTCTAGTTGGTGCTTCTTTAATAATTCTGCCGTAGCAGCAGGTTCTTCCTGTCCAAATTGGGCAGCCAAGCGTTGGCTCCAAGTATCCGTCGCTCGCGCTCCAGCATAGGCAGTCTGCTTCTGGTCAAAAGCCTCAATCACTTCAGGAGTCTGCTCCTGGTAACTTTCTTCGAAGACAACAGCTTCCAAAGGAAGGCGAGGCTTAACAGGATGGTTTTGGTTTGGAACCCCTAAAGCCATCCCAAAGACAGGATAGGTATAATCTGGTAAATTGAATAATTTAGCTACTTCAGAAGCTTGATAACGAACTAAGCCAATAATGACCCCTCCATAGCCTAAACTTTCTGCGGCCAACAAAGTATTTTGACCTGCCAAGGCAGCATCTACAGAAGTAATCAACAAATTATCCGGTCCTTCTGGATGGAATTGATCCGTATGCATCCGAACTCCTTTTTCAGCTCGGTTGAGATCTCCTACAAACAGTAAGAAAACAGAGCATTGACGAATAGCCTCCTGAGGGACGAATTGATAGAGCGCCTCTTTCTTTTCCTGGCTTCTCACTAAGATAATGGAGTAAGACTGGAAGTTCTTCCAAGAGGAAGCCATCTGTCCAGCTGTTAGGATCTCCTGAAGATCTTCCTCCTTGATATCCTCCTCTTTAAAGCGACGGACAGAGGAATGAGATTTCATCAAATCAATAACAGTATTCATCGGCGGTTTTCTCCTTCTAGGCGGACTTCTTTAGCCAGGAACTTGATTCGCTCCATAACACGTTTGGCTTGCCAAGTCTCATCTCCATTCCGAGATGTAGCAAAATGACGTTCTAAATCTTCAAAATTGAAATTCGAAGTAAAGAAGGTTGGAAGAATCTCCTGCATCCGGTGTTGCAAATCACTTGCAAGACTTCATCCCGAACCCACGGTGACATTTGCTCTGCCCCAATATCATCAAGGATCAAAATTTCAGCCTTCTTAACCTGATCCAGCATCTCTTTGACTTGGCCTGTGTTGATGGCATTTTTGACATCAATGACAAAGCTTGGGAAATGCAAGAGGGTTGAAGAAGCCTGCCGTTTTTCGGACAAGTCATGAGCCAGGGCTGCCATCATATAGCTTTTCCCTACTCCAAAATCTCCATATAGAAAAATTCCTTTACGGGCTTGAGGATAGGAAGCAACAAAATTGGCTAACTCTTCAAAGGCTCCAAAACGTCCACGATCATCCAAGTCGACTTTGGCTAAGGAAGCTTCCTTCAAGGTGCTTGGTAAGTTGATTAGTTGCAAGCGTTTATTGATGGCTGCTTGTTTTTGCGCCTCAATCAGCTCAGGTGTCTCCTCATAGGAAACATCCGCATAACCCTCATTCATTACTAAAACAGGCTTATACCCTCTTGCAATATAATCTGCATCGCCAAGGACAAAGCGATTACGCTCACTGATGTATTGATTAAATTTTGAAATGCTGCGACGGATTTCTGCATCCGATAAGGCTTCCTTTTCAATAAAAGCTGCAATCTCAGGTTCGGTGAGAATTTGAGCCACCAATTCTTCATAATTGAACTGTTGTGATCGATTCATCTGGGACATGGTTTTCCCTACGCTCTCCATTTACTCCCCTCCTTGATCTAATTTCTCGAGCAAGGCTCGTTTTTGTTGTTCCAGGTCAGCTTGTTCTTCCTGGCTAGTCTGGTTTGTATAGTTAGGTTGACTCCATTTAGGGACATTGGTTTTCCCTGTTGCTTGCTTCTCTTTTGTTTTTTTCGTACTTGGTTCTTGTCGTTGACGAATCTTCAAAACGGCTTCTTCAGCAGTTTTTATCCCCTGGTAAGCAAAGTCATTTCCAACTTTTAAGGCATACTTGTCATTAAGATTTGCGGAAGCAACTTTGTTAAAGGTCAACAGCAAGATTACATTTATGACTTCATCTAAGAGTCCTAACTTGGCCAAATCAGAAATTGCTTTGCGCTCTGATTGTGTCACTACAGCCTTGCGAGCTTGTTTGATTTCTGCTAAAAATTGAAGACTGGTCTTATTTTTAGCTTCCCGAATAATGATTCTTTCCTGCGGAGTGAACTCATCCTTGCCTTTTTCTTGTGGTTGTTGGATCAACTTTTGTCTCATACGCTTAGTTGAAATGACAAAATTAGTTGCCGTTTCTTTCGCTAAGAGGTAGGTCTCATACCAGGTCCAATTCTTTTCTTCCGTAATGGCATAGAGCACCAAGAGGTCTTCGCTTTCATTGGCAAAACGAAGCCCATCTCGAGCCATCAATTGTTTAAAGTGATCTAAACTAAAAGCTGGTGATGTAGGCTGAGCAATAGAAATACCTTCAATCCCAAAGATACTTGCAAAAGCGACCTTTCGTTTTTGACCCTCTGGTTTTTCAGGAAGTAAGTCTGCTACTGCTTGATCGCCAATTTTTTTCTTTAATAAGGTTTTGTATACAGGATTCGCTAAAAATAGAAAAGCTTCTAACGGAGATAAGAGACGAATCTGAATCTCCTCATGCGTCTCAAAAACCTCTAGCAAGTCCATGGCTATCAGTCGATCCAGACTATCAAGGAAAGGGGCAAAACCAAGATCCAGGTGGTTTAGAATGGTCGCAATCAGCCGTTTTTCCTGTCCTTGATCATAGAGACTCATTAAAAAGCTGTACAACTGGCTAGCTTGACCTCCTAGAATGGGAGCATATAGATACATAAAGGAGGCTCCCAGAGGGGCAACGTGATTATTCTTTAAGAAAGAAAATGAAGTATTAGGCTTCATCTATTTTTCCTTTTTCTTCTTTGTTCCTTTGGTGATTTGCTTTAACAAGCTTTCTAACTCACCAACATCTTTAAAACTACGATAGACGCTCGCAAAGCGAACATAGGTAATTTCATCTAATTCTGCTAACTCATCCATAACAAGGGAGCCAATATAGTCGCTATTGATTTCATTTTCACTTTGACTACGAATCTTTTGTTCAATCCGACTAACAATAGACTCGATCTCATCGCTTGAAACTGGTCGTTTTTGAGCAGAACGAATAATTCCATTAAAGATTTTATCCCTGGAAAATTGCTCCCGGGTGCCATCTTTTTTTACCACGACCAGAGTACGCTCCTCCACTCGTTCATAGGTTGTGAAGCGATGATGACATTCGTCACATTCTCTTCTTCGGCGGATGGTTTTCCCATCTTCAGCCTGACGACTATCTACAACACTCGATTTATTACCGCCACATTTTGGACACCGCATGAACACCCTCCCCTTAATGTTTCTTAATACTTTATTCTATCATATTTAGGGGCAAAGTGAAAGCAAGCAAAATAAAGAAAATCCCTAGCCAAATAACTGGCTAAGGGATTCATCCTTATGAAAGATGTAAAACAGCAGTTAGACCATAGTGATCACTAACGAGAGGTTGCGTCGAACCATCAAATACGACCTCTAAGCTCTCAATTTGCCATTCTTTTGAAGCAAAAACATAGTCAATTCGCAAAGGAACTTGGTTATCATCCCAGCCATCGATACCTGGGCCAACTGTATAGGTTCCCTTGGTATGACGGGCTTCAATAAAGCTATCCTGTAACTCTAAAGAACTATCTAAAATGGCTTCATAGCCTTCTTGACCTGCAGGGTTATTAAAATCACCTGCTAAAATCAAGGGTTTCTTTATCTGAGAAAGATGCTTCTCCAATCGTGCCCATTCATTTTGGAAACCTTTGTCCCACCAAGATAAGTGTACGCTAGCAACGACGATTTCTTTCCCATCTACATGCGTTTCTGCGATGGCAATACGCCGTGTATGGTAGTCTGCAGGATCATCTACATCTGATACCAAAGTTCACTTGCGTGGATCGGACTACGAGAAAGGATAGCAACTCCTTCATGATAGCGATCGTAGCCAATATGATTATAAGCCCAAGTCCAATGATAAGTCAAACCAGCTTCTTCTAATTTTTCAACTAAACAGCGAACATAGTGGTCTTGGTGGATTGGCTCCGCAGAAGGAGTGGGGTGATAAAGATCATTAACAGGAGCCAGTGGGCTCTGAATTTCCTGATTGATTTCTTGAAAGCAAATGATATCATATTGCTTGTCCAAAATATCCTTTGCCAAATCCTCAAATTTCTGTTGGGTATTTTCCTCCATCCAACTATGGGTGTTTAAGGTCAAAAATTTCATGACAATACTCTCCTAAGAGAGAATTCCCTGCGTCAGAAAGACACAAGGAACTGCTCTTCTATTTTATAATTCAACTTTTGCAACGACAGCATCTGCTGGAAGTTGGCCTGTTTGTATAAGAGTCACTGATTGAATTGCTGTAGCATTTGTGAAGACAACAACCGTAGAAGTAGCACGGCCTGCCTCACGGATAGCATCTAGGTCTGCTTCAACCAAGAGATCTCCTGCTGATACAGTTTGACCTTCTTCAACTTTAACCTCGAATGGTTTACCTTCTAGACTAACCGTATCAAGACCGATATGGACAAGAACTTCAAGTCCAGATTCTGTTACTAAACCAAGCGCATGTTTGGTAGGGAAGACGCTTGTCACCTTACCAGCTACTGGCGAAACAATCTGACCGTTTGCGGGTTCAACTGCAAATCCATCACCCATCATCTTTGTGAGAAAACAGGATCTTGAACCTTTTCTAATTCAATAACTTCTCCTTCTGCCACTGAGTGAACTTCTTCTGTTACACCCTTAAAGCTTGTTTCTACTTGTTGGGAACTTGCTTTTTGGCTTGGAAGAGTTTCTGGAATTACTTCTCCAGAGTCTAACAAATCTTGGATATCAGATTTCAAAACATCTGCTTTAGGACCGTAAATCGCTTGGACCCCTTGTCCTTTCATGACAAGTCCCATAGCTCCTTCAGCCTTCCATTGTTCTTCTGTACCAACTTTTTCAGCATCTTTAACAGTGACACGAAGACGAGTCATACATGCGTCCACATCGACAATGTTAGCACGTCCACCAAGAAGGTTGATGATGTTAACTGCTTGAGAAGCAAGCAGCTACTTTACCTGAACCTGAGGTTTCAGAAGCATCTGCATCTCCTTCTGCTTGTTCATAGTTCCCATTACGTCCTGGAGTTGCGTAGTTAAATTTCTGGATCATGAAGTTTGCAATGAAGTACATGATCACAGCAAAGAGAATCGTTACCCAAATGAAGTTAAAGATGTCCATACCAAGACCAGCTTTAATGGTCAATGGTGTACGAGTCAAGAACTCAATAGATCCAAATGAATGGACACGGAGATTGACGATATCTGCCATCGCGAAGGCTGCACCTTGTACCACTGCATAAACGAGGTAAAGAGGCATTGCTACGAACATAAACATGTACTCGATTGGTTCTGTAACCCCTGTGAGGAAGGTTGCAAGAGCAGTCGCAATCATCATCCCTTTGTATTTGTGTTTCTTATCAGCATCCACATTGCGGTAGATAGCAAGAGCAACCCCCATCAAGATACCAAATGAACCAATCATTTGTCCTACTTTGAAACGAGCAGGTGTGATAGTATCCAACAAGTGTTGGTAAGTAGCAGGGTCAGAAACTTTTGTATTTCCTAAGTCTGTTACCCAAGCCAACCAAAGTGGATCTTGACCAAATACGGTTGATCCTTTTGAGATACCAGAAAGCACTTCATAGGTACCACCCAATTGTGTATAGTTGATTGGAATGGTCAACATGTGGTGAAGACCGAATGGAAGCAAGAGACGTTCCAAAGTACCAAAGGCAAATGGGGCTAAGATTGGAGCAGTCTCTTTTGAGTTAGCAATCCAAATACCAAAGTTGTTAATTCCTGTTTGGACTACTGGCCATAAGAATGACAAGATAAGAGCCACAATTACAGAACGAAGGATAACGACAAATGGTACAAACCGTTTCCCGTTAAAGAATGATAGAGCATCTGGTAACTTGCGGTAGTTGTAGTATTTGTTAAAGGCTGTCGCCCCTACAAAACCGGCAATAATCCCAACGAAAACTCCCATATTCAAGGCAGGTGACTCTAAAACACTAGTAAAGTAATCAGCAACCTTGATAGATCCACCAAGAAGTGTCTTCACCTTCGCTTCTGGATCTTTCAGCATATCTCCTGTTACACCGAATATTACACCAGTGATGCGGTTGATCAAGATAAAGGATAGACCTGCCGCAAAGGCACCACCAGCACGTTCTTTTGCCCAGCTACCACCGATAGCCAAAGCAAAGAGAATGTGAAGATTAACGATAACTCCCCAACCGATCTGTTCAAGAACACCACCGGTAGTTACCAAGAAACCAAGTTCTGGATTAATCATTGCAATGGTTTTACCAAGACTGATCATCAGACCTGCCGCCGGCATAACTGCAATGACCACCATCAACGCTTTACCGAATTTTGCCAAAATTCGAAGCTGAATAGACTTTTGAATGATTGTTTATTCATCATTCGACCTCCTTATAATGTTTGAAATGCTTGCGTGAGAAAACGTTTGCATATTTCGCCTTCTATTATACCACTTTTATTTCATTTGTAAACCCCTTTCATGAATATTTTTGATTTAAATAGTCTATTTTAAGTTCCTTCTACATGTAGATAGGCACAGCAAACGATTGCTGAAATACCTTGACTATAGCCATTAGTATCCGATCGAAACTCCTTCGAATCATCTACATTTTTAGAAAAAAATCTCCTCCGATCCAACTGATCAAAGGAGATTCTATTTATTCTTGCATTTGGTAGCCTACCCCACGAACAGTCTTTATATAGCTCTTCTGTCCTGGCAGATCGATCTTCCCACGAAGATAGCGAATATAAACGTCTACGATATTGGTTTCAGCTGTACTTTCATACTTCCACACCCGCTCCAAGAGTTGCTCCCGACTGAGAACATGTTTGCTTCCCATCAGGGTCGCTAACAAGTCATACTCTCGACGTGTCAGGGCAATGACTTCTTCTCCTCGATAAACGGTGTGATTTTCCACATCAATTCGAAGATTTCGGTAGGAAGTGGGCACCTTCATCTGATTGCAATGTTGATCAATAAAATCACGACCTCTAAAGATAGCTGTTATCTGATCTACCAAATCACTAATGATAAATGGTTTCACCGAATAGGAAACAGCAAAGCGTTGGATGCTATCCAGGTGTTCAGAAATTTTCTCCCGGCTATCCAAAACAATCAGAACGGCTGCAGGTCGAATCGCACTAAGCCGTTGAGCAAAGTCTTGACCCGTCATATCCTCTAATTCATAATTGAGAAGAATTAGATCATATTCTGTAGCTTGTAGAAGCTTTAAGGCTGACTCCCCTTCTTCAACTAGCTCAACTACATAGCCAGCCTTTTGAAGCTCCATATCAATGAAACGCGCTAAATTTTTTTCGTTTTCTACTAATAATATCCGCTTTACCATACAATCAATTATTTTTCGTCGTACCAAGAATAGTGGAAGGTACCTTCTTTATCCTTACGTTGATATGTGTGAGCACCAAAGTAGTCACGTTGCGCTTGGATCAAGTTCGCTGGAAGATCTGCTGAACGGTAGCTATCAAAGTAAGTGATGGCTCGCTGAGAAGGTTGGGACAGGTACACCAGCTTGAACAGCAAGAGCTACAATGTCACGAACAGATTGTTGGTACTTAGCTGTTACATCCAAGAAGTACTCATCCAAAAGAAGGTTGGCAAGATCTGCATCACGATTGTAAGCATCTGTAATCTTTTGCAAGAAACGAGAACGGATGATACAGCCATCGCGCCAGATAGATGCGATGTCTGCAAATGGCAAGTTCAATTATTTTTCTTTAGAAGCGACGCGCAATTGAGCAAAAACCTTGTGCGTAAGAGATGATTTTTTTGAGAAGTAAAGGGCTTGGCGAATCTTTTTCGATCAACTCAGCCTTGTCTCCTTCAAATTTGAAAGTAGCTGATTTTGGAAGCACCTTGCTTGCATGTACACGTTCTTCTTTGTATGTAGAGATGTAACGTGCAAATACCGACTCAGTGATGAGGGATAACGGCACACCAAGGTCAAGCGCTGATTGGCTAGTCCATTTACCAGTTCCCTTGTTTCCTGCAGCATCCAAGATGTAGTCAACGATTGGGCCATCTTGTCCCTCGTCGTCTTTGCGTCCAAGGATATCAGCAGTGATTTCGATCAAGTAGCTGTCTAATTCACCCTTGTTCCACTCAGTGAAGATTTCAGCCATGTCTTGAGCTGAAAGGCCAAGCAAGTGTTGCATCAAATCATAGCTTTCAGCGATCAATTGCATGTCTCCATACTCGATCCCGTTGTGGACCATTTTCACATAGTGACCTGCTCCATCAGGACCGATGTAAGTCACACATGGTTTTCCATCTTCTGGTGCTTTTGCAGAGATTTCTTCAAGAACATCTGCTACCAATTCATAAGCTTCTTTTTGTCCACCAGGCATGATAGAAGGACCTTCAAGGGCACCTTTTTCACCACCAGAGACACCTGTACCGATGAAGTTGATCCCTGAGTTCGCCAACTCTTCGTTACGACGGATAGTATCTTTGTAGAACGTGTTTCCGCCATCGATCAAAATGTCACCTTTGTCCAAATGTGGAAGAAGGGCTTGGATGGTTGCGTCTGTACCAGGTCCTGCTTGAACCATGAGCATGATACGACGTGGTTTTTCGATAGAGTTTACGAAACTTTCGATATCGTAGCTTGGTACAAAGTTCTTTTCAGGATGGCAAGCAACAACATCTTCTGTTTTTTCTTTACTACGGTTATAAATAGCAACTGTATAGCCTCGAGATTCGATATTAAGGGCAAGGTTACGACCCATTACGGCCATACCAACAACACCAAAGTTAGCTTTTGTCATGTGACACTCCTCTTTATAGTTTGCCTATATTCTACCATTTTTCGTCCTTAAAAGAAAGCAGAAAATAGCTGTCCCGCGCTCCCAGAGGAGAATGAGGAGGCGATTTCTTTGATGTAAAAAACAAAAGTGCCTGAGAAACAGTTCCCAGACACTTCCTGTTGATTCATTAATTTTCTTTAGAAGCTATTTCAGATGCTTCAATGACAGGTTGTTCTCCTTCTTTGAGTTTATTAACTGTCATATTGACTCCAAGAGCTCCAGCTAGCAATTGACGAATATCGAATCCAGCTCCCTGAGAAACTTGGTCGATACTTTGCATGATATCACCCACCATCTTAGAGGCGTTTCCGTCACCATACATAGTGATTTTATCCACCTTGGTCAATGGCTCAGCCACTGCACGCGCAATTTCAGGCAACTTGTCCACCACCATTTCGGTAATGGCTGCTTCTTGCATTTTCTTCATCGCTTCTGCCTTTTGGTCCAAACCTTTGGCTTCGGCTTCTAGTTTCAAGCGAATGGCTTCAGCTTCGGCACGACCTTTGGCTTCAATAGCTTCGGCCTCTTGCAATTGAGCAAATTTCTCTGCTTCTGCTTGGGCTTTCCGAGCTTCGGCTTCTTTTTGAGTTTCGAAGAGTTCAGCTTCGGCCTTGCGTTGGCGTTCAATCAATTCAGCTTCCGCTGCTTGTTGACGCGCATACTTTTCAGCTTCGGCTTGCTTACGGATGTTGGCATCCAATTCTTGCTCACGAACCTTAACTTCGCGTTCCTTAACTTCCGCTTCTTTCTCTTGTTTCATGATGTTGGCTTCGGCTGCCACGCGCTCTTGTTCACGACGTTGCACTTCTGCCTCAATCCCTTTCGCAGCATCTGCCTTGGCTTGAGCAATATCTGCCTCTTGTTTAAGAGCTGCTTGTTTGAGCTTCAACTCATTTTGTTTTTGCGCAATTTCAAGATCGGCTGCGACGCGTTTGTCGTTGGCTAGCTTATCTTGTTCCGCTTCTACTTCTTTGCGTTCGCGTTCTGCTTTGGCTTAGCAATCAAGGCATCCTTCTTGATAGTTTCAACATTTTCGATACCAAGGTTATCAATGACTCCCCCTTCATCAGAGAAGGATTGAACCGTAAAGGCGATGACTTCAAGCCCCATTTTAGCCAAATCTGGCGCTACGTTGTCTTGCACCTTTGAAGCAAACTCTTGACGGTCGTTGACCATCTTACGGAGCTCCATCTGACCAATCACTTCCCGCAAGTTTCCTTCCAAGACATCTTGGACAGAATTGGAAATATCTGTCGTATTCCAGTTCAAGAAGTTCTCTGCAGCACGCGCTATCATCTCATCGGTTGTACCGATTTTTAATTTAACAGCTGCATCGGCACGGACGTTAATGAAGTCCAGTGTTGGGACTGCTTCAGATGTCCGAACATCTGTCGAAAATTGCTCAATATCAAGATAAGAGCGCTGTTCGACAAAGGGAATCATAAAACCAGCTTTACCACGCAAATGGCGTTGCTTCCGAAGACCTGTAATAACAACAACTTCGTTTGGTTTAGCGTTCACGTAGCCTTTAACAAGCAAAATCAGAATAATAACTGCGACTATTAGGCCAGTTATCAACCAACCTGGAATAAAAAATGTATCCATTCTAATCTCCTTTTGAGGGAATTTCCCTCACTTATTTTGGTTAAATATAGTATATCAAAAGATATGGAAAGTTCAAGTCAGAACCTAAGAGAAGCTTTATAGCCAGCTTATTCTTCATCAAATAATCCTTGAAGCCCGGCAAAAGGACTATTTTCTTCCTTCTTAAGAGCTTGAGCTTCCTGGTACTCTTCCTCTGTCATGATTTTCCAATCATTGCCTTCGATAAAGCCGTGTCCGGACTCTTCATCCGGAGTGAGAACTTTGAGAGGAATATTGAGCAGGATATTGTCTTCCACGCTCTCACTCAGGTCAATCTTGCCCCCTTCAATGGGAAGGATCAGATCTTCCTCAAAAGCTTCGATATCTGCCTCTGACTGTGCGTCCTCAGCGAACACCTCTGTCACAGGATAGCTCTCTTGAAGCTCAACAGGTTCCATGCTTCGGCTAGAGGCAAGGACGATGGTATAGGTCAATTGGTAATCCAAGACATAGAGACCAGTATCGTAAGCTACTCGACCTGTCGCTGTCACATCCTTTAAATCAAGAATTTCTGGATTGCGCTTTTGCAATTCCTTTAGCAAATCCAACTCTTGATCAAAAGCTAGTCCTTCAGGGTTTTTACGAATTTCTTGTGTGTATAAGTTCATTCTTTTGTCCTCAAATCTTCTAGATACTATTAGTATATCATGAAGCTGTCCCTTCAACCAAGAAGTCTCCTCAAAAATTTGTTATAATCATAAAAAAAGATAAAGAAGATCTGATGGCAAGAGTTTACGATTTATCATTTTCAACTGTATATACAGCTTTAGTCCAAAAAGTCTTGCGAAAGGGTGGAAAAGAGACCAGCCTTGACCAAATCACCTCGTACTTAACAGGCTATTCTCTGGCGGAACTGCAAGAATGGAAAAAGCGTGACGGAAGCTACGGAGATTTCTTTCGCCAAGCTCCCGCCTATCACCCCAATCGAACACTGATTACTGGGAAAGTTTGTGGCGTTCAAATTGAAACGATTCAGGATCCTTTGATGCAGGAAATTCGTCGATTAGATCGTCTGGTCGATTGGTTAAGCAAGGGGAAGACTGTTGAGCAATTGATTGAAAAATACCAGCTAAAAGAGGAGAAGGCATGAAAGAAATCGGAGCAGTTTTTCGGCAAATACGTGAAAGTCGCCACATCTCTTTAGAGGAGGCTACAGGTGGAGAATTTTCGCGCTCTATGCTATCTCGATTTGAAAGAGGAGAAAATGACCTGACGACGCAACGTTTTTTCCTGGCCTTACAACAGATTAAAACCAGTCTCAGTGAGTTTTCCCATCTAGCAGAAATCGACCAGCACTCTTTTATTCCCAAATTGTTGAAAGAGCACTATGAAACATGAGCTTAGAACACGATCAAGCCTTGTACCAAAGCTACCAGCTAGCCTATCAGAAACATCATAAAAAAGAAGACTTCTTAGCTAGCATTATTCTCAAGGCCCAAATGCTTGGCAACTATCCTGAGGTAGAGTTGACTGCTAACCAAGAGGAACTAGATTTCCTCTATGACTACCTCTTCTCTGTCATGATCTGGGGAAATTTTGAATTAAGCCTATTTTCACTGACCTCTCCACTTTTTTCCAGTCAGCTCTATCGACAGTACACAGAGGAATTGGTCCAGCGGGAGGACTTCAAGCTTCTCCTAGACTCTTCTCTTCCTGCCCTCAACTCTATTTTTCTCAATGGCTTTTTTCTGGCCATTAGTTCAAATGAATTTGAAGATGCGACCTATTTTGATCAGCTGATCAAGGACCACTTTTATTCCGAAAACGAAGCCTACCTTCGGACGGTTTATCTCTATGCCAAAGGGGAATTCCTTTATCGAAAGGGAGAAAAAGAAACTGGTCTTGAAAGATGGAACAGGCCATCCAGGTCCTCTCTATTCTGGATTGTAAGGTCAGTGCCAACTACTACAAACAGGGCATGCAAGAACTCCTCAAGGAATCCTGAAAAGAGAGTGGGACAGAAATCGGTAATTCGTTAGAATTCGATTTCGTCGTCCCACCTCCGCACAGTTGAGTAGGGCTGTATAAGCTGATGAAATCAGCATAATAGAGCCCACTCAACCACTGCGTCTTGCTCGACAATCCAAAAACAATTGAGAGGCTAGGACTTTTGTCCCACTCTCTTTTTGTTGAAAATATGCAACTTTTTGTTTTCCATATTTTTGAGGTCTACAATAGAATCATCAAGAAAAGAAAGAGGTCCCAGCATGATAAGCAGACTAAAGAATCGTCTCCTTCATTATTTCCTTAAACAGACTAGTTTTTATGTTAAAGAGGAAAAATTAGAACTGACGGAAGAAGAGAAACTCTCTCTTCTCAAGCAGGCCTTACAACATTTAGGAGAAGTTATTTTAACTGCTAAGCATAAGGAGGAACGCTCATGAAACTCTTGATCCGTAATAAAATTTTTGCCTTACTCAGCCTTTCACGTTTTTTGAATACCATTGGTGCTGCGATTTACAACCTTGTCTTTGTGGTCTTCGCGGCTAGTATGCCCCATCCTAGTCTGGCAGTTGGGATCGCCAATCTCATTGTTTTTATCCCAAGTCTTTTCACCATTTTCATTGGAATGAAGGCCGATCACACCGCTAAAAAAGCTGACTGGCTGATCCGAATGGGCTTTCTGCAAGCTATCCTTTTCGTCATCATTGCACTGATGACGAAGATTCCGGGTTACCTGGCCTTTTCAATCGTTTGCTTCCTGAATATTGTATCAGATTGTTTAAGTGATTATCGCGGGGGCTTGCAACTTCCCATTATGCAGAAGAACATCCCTAGCGAGGATTTGATGGAAGCCTATTCCTTCAATCAACTGCTTAGTATGGTCTGCTCGATTTCTGGACAAGCTCTAGGAGTTTGGCTTCTAGCTATCAGTCACCAAAACTTTGCACTTGTTGCTTCGATCAATGCCCTGACATTTCTCCTGTCTTCCACTTGTCTTTCATCCGACGAAGTCAACTGACCCACGAACCTATCCAAGTGGATGCTAGTCAGAAAGTTTCTTTCCTTCAAGAATGTCGAGACATGTATCGCAATGTCACCACTATCTTTGCAGATGAAGAGGTTCACAACTTTGGAAAACTTCTCCTATCCTTAGTATTTATCAACGCTTTGGGCGGATCCATTTCTGGGATTTACAATTTGCAACTGCTTCACTCCCCCTTCTTTCAGTTGAGTTTTAGCCAATCGCTCTTGATTTTAGAAGCTGTGACTATCCTCAGCATGGTCTGGGCTAGCCTGACACCTCACGATTATTTTTCCAAGCAATCGCTCCATCATATCCTACTGTGGATCGCAGGCGGCCTGACCATGCTTGGCCTCACAAATATTCTGGTGCACTGGGATATCCTTTGCCTTCTACTCATCACTTTCCTCGGTTATCTTGTTGCAAAAATAAACCCAAAAGTTTCCAGTCTTTTAATGAGCAAACTGCCAGCTGAAAAATTAGCCTCTACCTCTAGCTTTTTGGGATTGATGGTCAGTTTTGCTATGCCACTTGGAACAGCCCTTTTCTCTGGCCTCGCTATCTGGAACCTCTCTCTTGCTTGGGGAATATTTGCCTTCCTCGGTTTCGGCACTGTCCTCTTATCTAGCAAATAAAGAGGCTGGGACAAAAGTCCTAGCCTCTAAATTGTCTTTTGATTGTCGAGCAAGACGCAGTGGTTGAGTGGGCTCTACTACGCTGATTTCATCAGCTTTTATAGCCCTACTCAACTGTGCGGAGGTGGGACGACGAAATCGAATTCTAACGAATTACCGATTTCTGTCCCACTCTCACTTTACATTCTTCTTAGTCTTTCCACCCGCTCGGCAATGGGTGGGTGGGTATAAAACAGCTTTTGAAAGCCGGATTCTTTTTTTGGATCGTTGATAAAGAGTGCACTACTTGCACTATCAACTTCTCGTTGCATGGGTGCACTATGATCCAGTTTCAATAGAGCATTAATCATCCCTTGAGGATTCCGTGTCAATTCGACACTTGAAGCATCCGCCAGAAACTCCCGTTGACGAGAAATGGCTAACTGTACCAAGGTCGCCGCTAATGGAGCTAATACGATGGCAATCAAGGAAAGGATCAGAATAATAATTTCTAAACCACTGCCTCCTTCTCGATCATCATCCCGTCTACGGCCACCGCCCCACCACATCATCCGGCCACCAATGCTTGATAGCATCGTGATGGCACTGGCTAAGGCCACTGCAATAGTGGAGATGCGGATATCGTAATTGCGAATATGGCTAACTTCGTGTCCAATGACTCCCTCCAATTCCTCACGATTCATCACAGCTAGAAGACCTGTCGTTGCTGCAACAGCCGCATTTTGAGGATTGGACCCTGTCGCAAATGCATTCATGGACGGATCATCTACAATATAGACACGAGGCATAGGAATCTGAGCCACCATGGCCATGTCTTGGACAACATGGTAAAGTTGAGGAGCTTGATCTTCTGTCACCTCGCGTGCACCATTCATTCGCATCACAACTTCCGTTGATTGAAATCATGCTAAAGGCATAGATACCACCAATAATCAAAGCAAGGATGACGCCACCAAGCGAGGAGCCCAACCAGAGGTAGCCGACGGCTGCTCCGATGAGGGCCAAGAGTATGAAAAAAGCAATAAGGAGAATCCAGGTTCTCCTTTTATTGCTTGCAATTTGGTCAAACAGCATATTAGTCTCCTAATCCGCTAAAGTCCACCTTTGGTACTGCTTTTTCTTCTTCAGGCACTTGAAGGAATTCGGCTTGTTTGAAGCCAAACATTCCAGCAATCACATTTGTTGGGAAAGTTTCCAATTTCACATTGTAGTTGCTTGTCACACTGTTGTACAATTGACGGGCATAAGAAATTTTATTTTCTGTATTGGTCAATTCTTCTTGCAATTGCATGAAGTTGGTATTAGCCTTCAAATCTGGGTAGTTTTCAGCAACCGCAAAGATGCCTGCAACTTGACGTGAAAGAGCATCACTGGCTGCCATTGCTTCTGCAGGTGAAGATGCTTGAGCTACTTGTTGGCGAAGTTGAGTGACCTTAGCAAGTGTATCTCCTTCGTACTTGGCATACCCTTTAACCGTTTCGATCAAGTTTGGAATCAAGTCATTCCGACGTTTCAATTGTACATCGATTTGACTCCAAGCTTCGCGAGTTTGCATCCGACTTTTCACTAAACCGTTGTAAACTCCTACTACCATCAATACAAGGACCACAAGGATCCCAAGAATAATCCAAATCATTTTATTGAATTCCTTTCATTTCTTTCTACCAGTATATCAAATTTCTCTTATTTTGTGGTAAAATTATCTTATGAAACCAGAAGAATTTTATACCCGTTTAGCCGACCTCGGCTTCCCATTCACTGATCGACAAAAAGAACAATACGAACGCTATTTTGAGTTATTGGTTGAGTGGAATGAAAAGATCAACCTCACTGCTATCACCGAAAAAGACGAGGTCTATCTCAAGCATTTCTATGATTCAATCGCCCCCATCTTGCAGGGGTTGATCGAAAACAAACCCATCCGTCTTTTGGATATCGGAGCTGGTGCTGGCTTTCCAAGTCTTCCAATGAAGATCCTTTTCCCTGAGTTGGATGTGACCATCATTGATTCCCTCAATAAGCGGATCAACTTTCTCCACCTACTAGCTGAAGAGTTAGACTTGAGCAGGGTTCATTTCTACCATGGACGAGCTGAAGACTTTGCGCAAGATAAGGCCTTCCGTGCCCAATTTGACCTTGTGACTGCTCGTGCCGTTGCTCGGATGCAGGTCCTTTCTGAGCTGACCATTCCTTATTTGAAAGTAGGGGGGCGCCTCCTCGCACTTAAAGCTAGCAATGCTCCAGAAGAGCTGGAGGAAGCCAAAAACGCCCTGAATCTGCTATTTAGCAAGGTTGAAGACAATCTACAGTATGAATTGCCAAATGGGGATCCTCGCTACATTACTGTTGTGGAGAAGAAAAAAGAAACACCCAATAAATACCCAAGAAAAGCAGGTTTGCCCAATAAGCGACCATTATAAGACCAACTCAAAAGAAGCTGACAGTTTGTCAGCTTCTTTTTGACTGAACCAATTGGTTCAACTCTTGCCGTAAGGTATGGTAGTGATGGCGCTCTACATGAACTCCCTTGGTCGCCACAACCTTGCTTGCTAGACGGTTAGCAAAGTTTAAAGCATCCTCCACATCTAGCCCTTGCAAGGATGCTGCTAAAAAGGCTCCCAGATGACTGTCTCCCGCCCCTACGGTATCAAGAACTTTTGTCGGAAATCCGGCCACCTCGTAGAACTTACCATCGTAGGCAAGTGCTCCATTTTCTCCCAAGGTGACGATGACTAACTGCCCCGTTCTTTGGTAGAGCTTCTTAGCCGCGTCAGCAATCTCTTCACAAGCTGAAAAAGCCTTGGCTTCTGCCTCATTAAGATGGAGGATGGGGTGGAGATCATAAATCGCTTCTAGTCGATCCTTGGGAATCAAGAGGCCTCGAGGTCCTGGTGCAAAGATAACTTGGCCTTCAAGTTTTGACACGGATTGAATGAGTTCCATTCCGGTCAGCTCTTCTACTTCAAGGCCACAGAGATAAATAAAGTCATAGCGTTTCTGCTCCAGAGACTGCAACCATTCCTTCTGAAAACCATATTCTACTCCATGATCTGATAAAAAAGTTCGTTCCCCATCCGACTCAATGAAACAATAGCAACAACCATTCGCTCCTGTTACGGAGATTGGGGATTGGATGCCTAACTTCTCTAGTTCTGCCTTGACAAAATCTCCGTAGACACCTGTCCCCACTGGCGAGATGAAGTCAACCTTTTGACCTAAAGCATGAAGAACGGAGACGACATTAAAGGCACACCCTCCAAGTGACCAAGTCTGCTCATGAATATGAGCATCCCCTTCCCGACTTGGTAGACGATCTAGATAGACCATAATATCACAAACAGTGGATCCAATCACTAAGGCTTTCGACATGGGTTTCCCCTCCTATTCTCTATTCTCAACATGAAAAAATAACCAGCACCGGATCTCGTGCTGGTTAGTAAAACTAGTCACCCCGATAGACCGGCTGAGGGCCAAAGGTTTGGGAAACCGGCATGATTTCGATACGATTGACATTGACATGCTTGGGCTGTTGAATGAGCCAAGACACCGTGTTGGCTATATCTTCAGGCTGAATGGCATGGGCATCTCGATAGAGAGCTTCTACTCGTTTTTCATCTCCTTTAAAGCGAACCGCTGAGAATTCAGTCCCTTCACAGAGACCTGGTTCAATATTGGTCACCCGAATCTGCTTTCCAGCTAGGTCAGCGCGCAGATTTAATGAGAACTGTTTGACGAAGGCCTTGGAGGCACCATAAACATTAGCTCCTGGATAAGGCACTGTTCCAGCAGTTGACCCCATATTGATAACATAACCGTCATTTCTTTCCACCATCTGGGGGAGGATTTACGGATCAAATAGGTCAGACCGATAATGTTGGTCTGAATCATGGTCAACCAATCTACGATCTCTGCTTCATGAGCTGGAGCGAGTCCTAGGGCCAAGCCAGCATTATTCACCAAGACATCAATTCTCTCCCAAGCTTTTGGCAAACTGGCAAGTGCATGATCCACCTGAGAAAGATCCGTCACATCCATTTGTAGTGGGAAAAAGGCTGTGCCTAACTCCTCTTGAAGAGCCGTCAATTTATCTAAGCGTCTAGCTGCACCAATCACCCGATGCCCATCGGCAACTAAGCGACGACAGATGGCTTGTCCAAAACCGGCGGATGCTCCCGTTACTAAAATCGTCTCTGACATATTCTTACCTCCAAGGATTATAGAAGCGGCCTTGGTTTACCCAAATCAAGACTATACTTAAGACTACCATAAAGATTGACCCCAGGATAATCAAGTGATCACGAGTCGTCATCTCCTGATAGGTGTACCAGGTTCGTTTTTTATTTTTTCCAAAGCGTCGCAATTCCATCGCCGTAGAAATCGTTTCAATCCGCTCTAGAGAACTAAAAATCAAGGGAGAAATCATCTGAAGATTTCCTTTCACCCGCTGGACAAAGTTGGCTTTTTTGGACAACTCCAATCCTCTTGCTTCTTGGGAGAGCTTGATAATCTGGTATTCCTCCTGCACATCTGGAATATAGCGCAGGGTCAAGCTGACTGAATAAGCAATCTTGTAGGACACCCCTATCTGATTGAGACTCGAAGCAAATTGACTAGGATGGGTGGTCATCAAGAAAATAAGAGCCAAAGGAATAGTACAGACATATTTCAAAGTAAGGTTAAAAAGATAAAACAACTCTTGAGCTGTGATACTATAAGCTCCTAAACCATCAAGAAGAACTGTTTTTGCTCCATAGATCTCTACCCCATATTGAGGGGCAAAAAGATAGACCATCAAGACATTGAGAAGGGCAAAGGCCAGGGCAAAACTCAGAATAAAAGAGATGTCTTTCAAACGAATGCCTGAGGTTGCGAATAAGGCGAGGGCACCTAGACCAATGACCAACAACAAGCGAGTATCGTAACTCAACATGGCAGCTAATGATACTAACAATAAGAAAAGGAGCTTGCTAGCGCCTGAGAGGCGATGCAGAAAGCTGGTTCCGGCATGGTAGCCGACTAAGCGATTATTCATGACCTTCCCCTTTCTGATTCATATAAAACTGGGTCAAGGCAAGAGGATCGACACCAAGTCGATTTGCCAAGGCAAAAATGGACGTTTCTTTCAAATTAGCCCGTCTTAAAATTTCTGGTTGGGTCAAGAGCTCTGCCGGTGTCAAATCTGCCAAAATCTGCCCATCCATGACCACAATTGCCCGGTCGGAATAATCCAGCATCAGTTGCATATCATGGGTAATCATGACAATGGTATGTCCCTTTTGCTGGAGTTCATCAAGGAAATCCATAATTTCTGTATAGTTTCGTTGATCCTGGCCTGCCGTCGGTTCATCCAGTACCAAAACCTCAGGCCCCAGTACTAAAATCGAAGCGATGGTCACCCGCTTCTTCTGACCATAAGATAGAGCAGAAATCGGCCACTTACGAAACTCATAGAGACCACAGGTTTTCAAGGCTTGATGGACACGACTTTCAATCTGGTCCTCTGGGACATTTCTCAAGCGAAGACCGAGAGCTACCTCATCAAACACCATGGTCGATGAAATCATCTGGTTAGGATTTTGCAGGACATAACCTACTCTCTCTGCTCGCTCCTTGACACTATCACCCTTGATATCCTCTCCCTTTGAGAAATAGGTTCCTTCCGTCTGGATGAAGCCACATATCGCCTTAGCAAGGGTAGATTTTCCAGCCCCATTTTTACCAACAATCGCTAGCCGTTGGCCTTTTGGAACGGTTAAAGAAAGATCTTTAAGAATAGGCTGGCCTTCTCGATAGGCAAAATTCAAATGACCAAGCTCTAAAATTGCTTCTGCCTCTGCACCTTTTTCAAAATGTGGAGTTGGAATTTCCACTGATAAATCTTCAAGTGGTATTTTTTCAACGTTGTCCAAATTCGGTAGCTTGCTGATATCCTGGCCTAACTGGCGAAGAGTTGTTAAATAGAGGGGCTCCCGAATCCCATTTTCAGCCAGCAGAGTCGTTCTCAACAACTCATCTGGCTCCCCATTAAAGAGGACTTGCCCTTGATTGATTAAGATGACCCGATCAATGGGACGATAGAGCACATCCTCCAAACGATGTTCGATGATAATGGTTGTTGTCCCTTGCTCTTCATGAATTTGATCGATTAGATCAATGATATCCTGACCCGACTTGGGATCTAGATTAGCCAGTGGCTCATCAAAGAGCAGGATCGGACTTTCGTCGATCAGGACGCCAGCTAAGCTCACCCGCTGTTTTTGCCCACCGGATAAATCTTGAGGCCGATGGTCCAAGAGCTTGCTCAAGTCCAAGCGCTCTGCCCAGGTGTGAACCCGAGATTTCATACTTTCCAGCTCCACCATATCGTTTCAAGAGCAAAAGCCAAGTCTTCTGCTACACTAAGACCGATAAACTGGCCATCCGTATCCTGTAAAACCGTACTGACCAAGTGAGATTTTTCATAAATACTATGATCAAAGGCTTCTGTCCCCTGAATGAGAAATTGCCCACTGCTGGTTCCCTTATAGATATTGGGAATAATCCCGTTTAGACACTGACCAATGGTTGACTTACCAGAACCAGATGGTCCCACAATCAGGACCTTTTCCCCCTCGTAGATGGTCAGGTTAATCCCCTTTAAGGTCGGCTCAGACTGAGCCTTATACTGGAAGGAAAAATCCTTCAATTCGATGATTGCTTCTTTCATTTAGTTTGCCTTTTCCCATAAGAGCGCAAATTGCATTGCCAACTCCGCGATTCGGTCCTTACCATCTAAGTCCTCATGACTAGATAAGGTTCGGATATCCCATTTTTCTTCAGAGAGGTGGTCCGCCGCGTAGAAGAAATGGCAGAGTTCAAAGCCCCTAAAAGCTGCTAAGGCCGCCACGGCAGAGCACTCCATATCGACGCAGATGGCTCCTGCTTCCTTTCGACGCTTCATCTTGTCGATGGTTTCCCGATAGGGAGCATCGGTTGTCCACACTTTTCCTGACTGATAAGAAACCTTGTGACTGTCCAGAAAAGCTTGGAAGAGAGGAAGGCTTTCCTTATTTACTTCCACTTCATCACTAGCCGGAAGATAGTGATAGCTAGTCCCTTCGTCTCTAAGAGCTGCTGTTGGAATGATGATGGAGGTCGCCTCAATATCTTGGTCCAAAACCCCACAGGTCCCAAAGAGCACTAGTTTTTCCATCCCAAATTGAATCAAATCCTCTATAATCCCCACACAGGAAGCAGCCCCAACTGGTGCATTAAAGACAGCAATCTCTTGGTCTTCAATCGTAATCCCATAGACAATGACTTCAAAGTTAGCCATGGAAGTTCTCGCAATCACCTCATGTTCATAATTTTCAAGGAGGCGCGCAAAAGTTACTCTGGAAAAGCAAGAGATGACTACTTTGGGAAATCCCTCAATTGGGTCGTGTAGATCTTGTGGATTGATAATCGCCTGTCGGTTGGCATCAAATTCTTCTAACAGCATCTCTTGCTCCTCTTTCATTTATTCTACTTCTAGTCCTCTATTATACCATAAAATCTGCTTCTTTCCTTCTAACAAAGGAGCGAGAAGCCTCACTTGTTCGCCTTTTGTTCTAGGAAACAATACAGCTGTCCTCCAAAAAAAAAATAAAGAGGGAGCACACACCCACTTCGTCAATCGCTGACCTCTTTCCTGATACAAAAATGAAAACCTTAATGACTCCCTCCTCGCTTTCTTGTTTTCAGGCTCGGGAAAAATTCGTTTACAAAACGAGCCTCGCTTTCTCATTTTCGGGCTCAGGAAAAATTCGTTTACAAAACGAATTTTTTCTGCTATACTTCTTAGAAGCAAAGGTTTTTAATGTCATCCTGTGAGGTGACAAAGACACAGAATATGAATAATCTGAGGGCCCTTGCTATGCAAAAAAATCATGGGCTCTTTTTTGGTGCCCAAAAGTGAGGTTATTATGAAAGAAGAATCAACTGTTGATTTGCTCCTGGATGTCGACCAAAGTCCGGCACCCCTAAAAGGAATCTTATTAAGTTTCCAACACGTCTTCGCCATGTTTGGGGCAACCATCCTGGTACCACTCATCTTGGGCATGCCCGTATCCGTTGCCCTCTTTGCATCAGGGGTTGGGACACTGATCTATATGACTTGTACCGGCTTTAAAGTCCCTGTCTACCTCGGCTCTTCCTTCGCCTTCATCACCGCCATGGCTTTGGCAATGAAGGAAATGGGAGGAAAGTCGATGCAGCCCAAACAGGGGTTATCCTGACCGGTCTGATCTACGTGCTAGTCGCTGCAGGGGTTAAAGTAGCAGGCACTCGCTGGATTGACAAATTGCTTCCTGCCGTTGTCATTGGACCTATGATTATCGTTATTGGTCTTGGACTTGCAGGATCAGCCGTTAAAAACGCTGGTTTTGTCGAAGGGGGAGATTGGAAAAATGCCCTTGTCGCTGTCGTAACCTTCCTGATTGCCGCCTTCATCAACACCAAAGGAAAAGGTTTCTTCAAAATCATTCCTTTCCTCTTTGCCATTATCGGTGGTTATGTCTTCGCAGTCTGCTTGGGCTTAGTGGATTTTAATCCCGTCCTCAAGGCTAACTGGTTTGAAATCCCTGGTTTCTATCTTCCTTTCAATACGGGTGGGGCCTTCAAACAATACAACTTGTATTTTGGACCTGAAACCATTGCCATCTTGCCAATCGCTATCGTAACGATTTCAGAACATATCGGTGACCATACAGTGCTTAGCCAAATCTGTGGCCGTCAATTCTTGAAACAACCAGGACTTCATCGTACCCTCCTTGGTGACGGGATTGCAACTTCTGTATCGGCCTTCCTTGGTGGTCCAGCCAATACCACTTATGGAGAAAACACCGGTGTAATCGGAATGACCCGTATCGCTTCTGTTTCTGTTATCCGAAATGCTGCCTTGATCGCTCTTTCCTTGAGTTTCCTTGGTAAGTTTACTGCCCTCATTTCTACCATTCCAAACTCTGTTCTCGGTGGAATGTCCATCCTTCTCTACGGAGTTATCGCAAGTAACGGTTTGAAAGTCTTGATTAAAGAACGCGTTGACTTCAGCTTAATGCGCAACTTGATTATTGCAAGTGCTATGTTGGTTCTTGGACTTGGTGGAGCAACTCTGAAACTCGGTCCAGTGACCCTCGCAGGAACAGCTCTCTCAGCTATGACAGGAATCATCCTCAACTTAATCTTGCCACATGAATCAAATTAAAAGAAAAAGTTCTCAGAATTGAGAACTTTTTTTATTAGAGTTGGGCTAATTGCAACAAGCGTTCCTTAGACAATTTTTTGATTTCAATTTGATTGGCATCCAACAATTCAAATTCACTTGAGTCCAAAGAACTCAGTAAGGCTTCTAAATTCACAGCTGCCACTGGCTTATAACTCTCTGGGATATCGGGATTTCCAGTAATTTCCACTAAATTCACTTTCCAGTCGATGATTTCATCCATATTCACCTTTTCTACAAACTCCGCAGGTACAAAAGGCACTCGTGGCAAGACAGTATCCGTATCTTCTGTTAGACTGTAACTGCCAATAATACCTCCCGTTTCGTTCTGTCTGTAGAAACGAACTTGACTAAAGAAGGCGGAGCTGTATTGAACCTTTTTAACCACTTGACTGAACTCCTCTAAAGGTTGAGCGGAGTCTAGAATTTTACGAAGGAGCTCACGATCTAAAATCACAGGATGAGCGAAGCCCTGAAGCTGATATTGATGAAGGTCTGGATCTTGTACTAGATTCTGTAGATTCTTCAGCAAATAGTTCTCATAGTCAAAAGAGAAAATAGAGTCTGCGTCATAGCTGGTCCCCAAATTATCGTGAATCTCATTTCCTAACTGGCGAGCTAGGGCACTGAGCCATTCCAAGATGAGTCGCCAATCTTCAAGGGTGGCAAAATCTGCAAGGATGAACTGGTAAGCATGTTCTTGATCCAGATAACGAAGGATGATGGGCAAGCAGCTCTTGCCATAACGGATACACATCATAGCTGGAAATCTTTGAGAGAGCGACCAAGCATAGCTTCCTCAAAACTGTAAGTAAGAACTCCCTCCACCAAATTTAATACATCTTTAGCTGGCATCACCTTTTGATAGCCAAACATACTCTTTTTATTTCGAATTGAAAACACAACTGACATTTGTTTTCTCCTTTTTTTGTAATCGCTTACCAAATTATAGCACAAATTTTCATGACTTTCCATAGAAAAAAACAGCCAAAAGGCTGTTTTTAACTTATGCAAGAGTTCCATCAAGCGTCTCACCGATAACGGCCAAACGCTCAGCAACCTCTGCTTGTGACAAGTTGTGTTCTTCTACATAGCGATTGCGTGGATGAACACGGCACTCATGTGAGCAACCACGGAGGTACTTGTCTTCGTTTTCTTCTGAAGTCAAGATGCGACGGTTACAGAAAGGATTTCCACAGTTGACATAGCGTTCACATGGTGTTCCATCAAACCAATCTTTTCCGACAACACTTGGATCAACATGGTTAACATCGACAGCAATCCGCTCGTCAAAGACGTACATTTTACCATCCCATAGCTCTCCTTGAACTTCTGGGTCTTTTCCGTAGGTTGCAATTCCGCCATGCAATTGGCCAACATCTTTGTAGCCTTCACGCACCATCCAGCCTGAGAATTTCTCACAGCGAACGCCACCTGTACAGTAAACAACGACACGTTTGTCCATGAATTTCTCTTTGTTATCACGGACCCATTGTGGCAACTCACGGAAGTTGCGGATGTCTGGGCGGATGGCACCGCGGAAATGTCCTAGGTCATACTCATAATCGTTACGAGTATCAAGGACAACGGTATCTTCATCAAGAAGGGCTTCTTTGAACTCTTTTGGAGACAAGTAAGCACCTGTTGTTTCAAGTGGATTAATATCTTCATCGAAGTTCTCATCCTCTAACCCAAGGTGAACGATTTCCTTTTTGTAGCGAACAAACATCTTCTTGAAGGCTTGCTCTTCTTCCTCATCCATCTTGAACCAGAGGTCTTCCATACCCGGAAGGCTGTGAACGTAGTCCATGTATTTGCGTCGTTTCGTAATCACCAGAAACGGTTCCGTTGATTCCTTCATCAGCCACTAGGATACGGCCCTTGAGCCCGATTGATTTACAGAAAGCCAAGTGATCAGCCGCAAATTGATCTGCATTTTCGATGGGAACATATTTATAGTAAAGTAAAACACGAATAGGTTTTGCCATAAGATTCTCTTTTCTAAGATTAAATTATCAGAATTTTTCATTCAACCATTCTAGTATACTCTGCCTCCATACGGGATGCAATTAATTTGACTGAAAAATAAAAGCCTGGGGTTCCAGACTTTTATTCAAATTCTTAAATAACTTTATGAGCTCCCCCCTTAGTCCTCCAACTCTGCCTCGATCTTCTTCTGTTTTTTCCGATTGATAAGGGCTAGTGGTTTTTCTAACAGATAAGTTAGAAGGGCAAAGACGAAAATGGCAAGAACAATCTTGAGCAGATACTTGGGAGCGAACATAAAGCTCATCGTTTCTCGCTTCCCAATCACATCTGTCGCAATCACAAATAATGCAAATAAGAAGCCTGAACCAAGACGGCTGAACCAGCTATCTTTTTCTAACATATCTCGAACATCAATCCCTGAACTGATCCTTCTCACAAAGGCATAAGCTCCCATGACAATCAAGAGAATGAGCTCTGGAATATAAGCTACTAGGTCTAAGTCCAGGATACTAGCTTTCACAAAGGTAGAGACTGCAATAAGCAGGTCATTCCTAGAACAAGTTCCCCTGCAATTTTTCCATCAATCAGCATGGTCCGTTCATCTTTTACAATTGGTTCTTTCTTTTGTTTCATATGTTTCCTCTTTCTATTGTTAAAACTGTTACTCCCAGAACAGTTGATCCAGCGTCTTATCCAAGGTCTTACAAATTGCTAGGCAGAGGCTGAGGGTCGGATTGTACTTCCCTGACTCGATCAGGCCAATGGTCTGACGCGTCACCCCGATGGCATCTGCAAGATCCCCCTGGGTCATATCATGCTCGACCCGGGCCATTTTTAATTTGAGATTTTTCGCCACATGCTTTTCCTTTCTTGTTTTTATAGCTCTATTATACACTATATTTTCTATTTTGCAACATATACCTTACATTTTGTAAAAAATATTTTTGATAAACAAAAAAGCCTGGTTTCCCAGACTTTCTCTTCTTATTTATGATTAATCTTTAGACAAACTTCCGTCTTTTGTTTGGGTACGAGCATAGGCAATCAAGAGGAGAGAACCTGCAATAGCTACAACTAAAGCATTGACAGAACCTGCTACAACACCTTGTAGGAAGACTTTATTTGGATTATCGTGGTAGATCAAGACATCCCCAACCGGAGCAATTAATCCCCAAATAAGCAAGTTGGCAATGACTTGCACAACGTTAAAGACGATCAATTCTTTCTTGGTCACTTCTCCTTTGAGGTCACCGATTTGTTTGCGGAAGAAACCAACAAAGAGACCAAACAAGCCACTAGAAATGATCCAAGTCCACCAAAGACCACCTGACATAGCGTCCTTAATAGCATGACCGATTAAGCCCATAAAGAAACCAACAATCGGACCAAAGATCACACTAAAGAGGGCTTGAAGAGCAAATTGCAACTGAATGTTTGTATTTGGAGCTGGCGCCGGAATTGGAATCATCGCAATGACCACAAAGAGGGCTGCTCCAACCCCGATGGCTACAACATCCTTAATTGAAAGCTTGTTTTTGTTTCATATTTTATCTCCTATTAATTTTCCATTTTTCTAATTTCGATATGCCAAGAAGCCCCAACTCCTACATTATAGGCCTTGGCAAAGGATCCCTGGTTGATGGCAAGGCCAACACGATAGAGGGAATTGATATAGAGGATCGGCTGTCCAATCCGCACATCGGCGAAAGACTTGCCGTAGGTTACTTGGTTTTGGTAAACCAGCATGTCATTGTTATAGATGGTTACTTCAAATCGTTCCCCAAATTCGGGTTCCAAATGATTAAACTCTTCCCGAGTAATCGAGGTCCAAAGAGAACCAAAGCGCACATCCAAGATGTCAACGGCTCCTTTGACAAGATTGTCCTCCATAACAGTTTCCACCACTGGAATTTCTACAATGTGTTCAACACTGAGTTCTGGTCCCACTTCCTCAAAGCTGATATGGCCACTGGCTAACTTGGCTCCTGTATAGGCATAGACATCACGTCCGTGGAAGGTATAAGAAAACTCTGTATTGGCCCGGCGGTTCTTCACCTCTGAAATCTCACGGATAGCAACGATTCCTACATGTTTCTTGATGAAAGAGAGGGTCCCATTATCCGGTGTAACAATGTATTGATTCTTGGCCGTTTTGGCTACAACACTTTTACGTTTGGAGCCGACACCCGGATCGACGACCGATACAAAGGTTGTCCCTTCTGGCCAGTAATCCACCGTCTGAAAGAGGCGGTAACTTCCTTCAAAGATATTATAAGGTGTAATATCATGAGTCAAGTGGTGAATCTTGAGGGTTGGTGATTCCTCTAAAGCTACTCCAATCATAGCAGAGACAGCCCCATCCACCAGACCAAAGTCTGACTGAAGGACTAGTAAATTATTGTGCATGTTTCTTCTCCATCATGCTATTTTCTATTTAGTTTTTGACAGACCAAGTATCCAAGAAGATAACCTAGCAGAGCTCCAAGAAGAAGGGTCAGTAAAAACCAGCCCACCGTTCCCATATTCGACGGTACCATAACGCGTTCAATATAATCTATCGATTTCCCACGGGCTAGTAAAGAAGCACGATAACTAGCTGGTTGGAACCACATCATAAGGATAGGCCCTGTCGTCGTAAAGGAAAAGAGGAGGAAAGACACCGCATTGCCTAACTTCGACTGGTAGTGGCCACGGCCTGCGACCAATTCTGCCAAAAGCCCTCCAACAAGAGCAGGCAGAAAAGCTCCAGCTCCATGACGAGTGAAAAGGAAAAAAGCACCAATCACAAGAGCAACGACTAGAATGGCTCCTGTTCGTTGAATTTTCTCAACATAGACCTGATAGATTCCTCCACCAACCAGGGCAGAGAAGGCGGGAGCATAGAACATGTTGCCTTGATGATCAACCAGATTTCCAAGTAGGACACCTAAGCCAATGGCAAGAAAATACAAGCCTGCAAAGGCCGCAACCTGCTTAAACTGATGTTTCTGTATTATTTTCATGTATCTATCCCATCCTTACCGGTGGCTAATTTTCTTGGTCAAGAAATCACCGATAAACTGAATAAAGAAAATCAAAAGCAGAATCAAGAAGGTTGCTAGCAAGGTAACGTCATTATTAAAGCGTTGGTAACCGTAAGAAATAGCGACGTTTCCGAGACCACCTGCTCCAATCGCACCCGCCATAGCTGTTTCACCAACCAAGGAAATGAGGGTAACGGTTGTGACACGAATCAAATCAGGAAGTCCTTCACGAAGATAGACACCAACAATATCCCAAAATGTTGCCCCACTCGCTTGAGCTGCTTCAATCACCCCACGGTCCAATTCAGACAAAACGACTTGAACTTGGCGAGCAAAGAAAGGAAAGACAGCTAAAGATAGGGGAACTAAGGCCGCAGTAGGACCAATCCCAGTTCCGACAATCATACGAGTAAAGGGATTGATCAAGGCTAGCAAGATGATAAAAGGAATGGCACGGAAGATGGACGTGATTTTATCCAAGATATGGAAAACCAATTTATTCTCGATAATCCCACCAGGTGCTGTCAAGACTAATAATAATCCTGCAATGAGTCCCAATAAACCACCAATCACAAAAGAGATAAAGGTCATGTAAAGGGTCAGATAAATCGCTGTTCCCCATCCAGCTTGGCCACTCCAGCCCATCCGGTAAACATTTGGTAGATAGGTTTGAATAAAGTCAATCATGCATTACTCCCTTCTTTTAAGACACGCACAGAAACACCTGCTGCTTGTAGATCCCGCTGTGCTGTAGTTAGATTCGCTGCTTCCCCAGTAAGGATAACAACCAACTCCCCAACAGGGGTATGATCCAAAATTTCAATATTTCCGTGTAGAATATTAGCAGACACTTGGTACTGTTTATAAATATCGTTGATAATCGCTGTGTCTGTCACCGAACCGGAATATTTCAAATGGGCCAAAACAGAATCAGCCGGCAATTTCTTAACAATTTGTTGCTGGTTGATTTTCACCATGGCTTCATCGATTCCTGTTGCAGTTGTGATGAAGTCTTGTGTCAATTCGTTCTTAGGATTAGAGAAGATGTCTAAAACAGAGCCTTCTTCAATCAATTCACCATTTTGCATGACCGCCACCCGATTGGCAATGTCTTTAACGATCTGCATTTCATGGGTAATCAAGACCACTGTCAAGCCCAACTTCTGATTCAGCTCTTGCAGAAGAGCAAGGATTTGTTTGGTCGTTTTTGGATCTAGTGCGGATGTTGATTCATCAGAAATCAAAATCTTTGGATCGTTGGCAAGCGCACGCGCAATCGCCACCCGTTGTTTTTGTCCACCTGACAATTGAGCAGGATAGTTGTCCGCCCGATCTGACAGACCAACTAGTTCCAACAACTTGGCTACTTTTTCAGCCTTTTGCTCCTTAGATAAGTTTGAATGTTTAAGGGCAAAGGCCACATTTTCAGCAGCGGTCATTTGGGCCATTAGATTGAAATGTTGGAAAATCATACCAATGTCTCGGCGTTTTTGGCGTAAAGCCGCAGCATTCAAGGTCACCCGGTCTTGATAGATGACATCGCCATCTACGGTAATAGTACCTGCTGACGGTACTTGCAAGAGATTGATGACCCGTACAAGAGTTGATTTCCCTGCTCCAGAATAACCAACAATCCCGTAGATATCCCCTTCATTGATATGAATGGTCACATCCTTCACGGCTGCAATTTCCCGTTTTTTCTGATGAAAGGTAACATCGATATGGTCCAGTTTGATAATTTCTTTACTCATAACTTGTGATTAACTCCTTAATTAATTCAATATGGGTATAGTAGTCTGCAATTTTTACATTCTCATCCCCACCATGATCTCGACTATTGGCATTTCCAATACCAAAGGCTGCCATTGGAACTTGCAAGGCCTCAAAGACCGTATGCATGGGACCAGTGCCTGCAGTTGTCGGAAGGACACAGACCCCTTCTGGATAAAAGCGTTTGGCCAGATCAATTACATTGAGGATGGACGGCGCACTCATATCACTCCGATAGCTCATTTCCCCTAGTGTGAAAACAAGTTCAATCTTCTCAAAGCCATTTTTATTCAACTGAGCACGAATCAATTCTAAGACTTGTTTCGGTTCCAGGCCTGGTACCAAACGAACTTCCATCTTGGCTCGAGCTTCTGCAGGGAGAATCGTCTTGACGCCTTGTCCCTGATAGCCTGTCCCCAAACCTTCAATGTTCATGGCTGGCTCAAAATAAAAACGTTTCAAGAACTCACTTCGTTCCTCTTTCAAGATAGGCAATTGGAGATTATAGATTTCTGTCACATCGTCTGCCGTTTTATTGGCATAACGATTAATCAAGGCCAGTTCCCGCTCGTTAGGCTCCTCAATCAATTCATAGAGGCCATCCACCAGGATCCGACCGTCTTTATCTCGTAGACTCGACAAAGCATTGAGCAGATACCAGGATGCCGAATCCACTACTCCACCATAGCTAGAATGGATATCTACATCTGCACTTTTGACCACCATGTCAAAGGTCACAATCCCCTTGTTGCCACCTGAGATTTCCAGTTCTCCTTGTTGGTTGCGGGTACCTTGTTCCCAGACTAAGAGATCTGCCCCACGCAAGTGTTTTTTGTGTTTGGCTAGATACTTGTCCAGATCCGTTGAGGCAGATTCCTCTGCCCCTTCGATGATAAAGGTAATGTTGACCGGCAGATCGCCATTTTCACGGATATATTTTCGAATAGCCGTTAATCGTGCAGTAATATGACCCTTGTCGTCATCTACCCCTCGACCATACATGGTCCCGTAATGGACAGACAGCGTAAAGGGATCACTCGTCCAAGGTTGGTCACCATCTGCTGGAACTGTATCGTAATGGTTGTAGAAAATGATGGTCTTCGCATCCGGATTAGGTGAAACAAATTTAGCAATAACAAATGGCGCTGTGTAGCTGTCATCCACAGTTACCTTAGCCCCCGCAGCTGTGAAGATTTCTCCCAGGTAGGTTGCTACTTCTTTTAAACCAATCTGCTGGGCAAAGATAGACCGCTTGGAGATGAGGGTCCTTAGGACTTCAAAATAATGCTGAGCCACCTCATCATTTTCAAATTTGCGTATTTGTTCTGTCTCTCTTGGATTGGACATCATTTCCTCCTACTATACACGATAAGAGGTAGAGAAAACCTTCTCCACCTCTCTATTCATCCTCTCAATTACCAAACTGGTTGGTCCATACCGTCTGAAGATTCTTCAATGACTTTCTTCACGTTATCAGTATGGTAGGCTTTAATAATGGCTTCGATTGCTTTCGCTTTATCAGATGATTTCCAATCTTTCTTAGCTGCAATCAAGTTGTACCATTGTTTAGAGTTGCTGTTTGCTTTTTCTACAAAGAGAGCTTTCTTGTAATCAATACCTGCTTCACGAACAAAGGTGTTATTGATGATCGCTGCATCAACTGATGGAAGTGAAGAAGCTGTTTGAGAAGCGTCCAACTCAGAAATTGTCAAGTTCTTTGGATTGTCTTTGATGTTGCTGATGGTAGCCAATTCCCCATCTTTTGTATCCAACTTGATCAAACCAGCTGATTCCAATACATACAAGGCACGGCTTTCGTTTGTTGGGTCGTTTGGTACTGCAATCGTTCCTTTTTCAGGAATGTCTTTCACATCTGTATATTTGTTCTTCCCATCTTTTGTACCAGAGTAAAGACGGATTGGCGCAATATAAGTATCTGCTACAGAAACTAGATCTGCGCTGTTTTCTTTGTTCCAGTTTTCAAGGTAGTTGTAATGTTGGAAAGCGTTGATATCCACATCTCCATCACGAACAGCTTGGTTTGGTTGTGAGTAGTCTGTAAACTGAGTGAATTCCAATTTGATGTTTGCTTTTGCATCATCTAAGTTCTTTTGCACTTCTTTCCAACGTGCTTCTTCGGTATCGCTTAAGCTCATCACCCCAACTTTAACAGTTGTCACACCATCTTTATCAGATGATTTAGATGATTTTGAAGACCCACATGCTGCTAAGGCAAAGGTTGCAACGGTAGCAAGGGCTGCTACACCAAAAAGTTTTGTTAATTTCATGTTCTTTCTCCTTATGATGTTTTTAAAAAACCTTATTTAATATCAGAAGCTTCTGGAAGGTAAGTTCCACCGAAGTACTTCTTAGACAATTTTTCCAGTGTCCCATCTTCGTACAACTCTTTGATCCGTTTGTTGACGAAGGTTTCCAATTCTTTCTCACCTTTGGCAAGGATTGGGTATACGTATGGTTGTTGATCACTTGGAAGTTCGATGACCTCCAAATTATCCAAGCCTTGGTCCTTGATCAAGGCCTCAACTGTCAAACGTTCAAAAATCTTATAATCTGAACGGCCATCGCTCAAATTAGCCAGAATGGATTGGATGGTTCCATCTGTATATTTGAGTTCAGTTGGATTATCCTTATGTTCTTCATTATAGGCTTCCAATTGTTTCGCTGTAGAAGTTCCTTGGATGACCTCCGTAGACTTGCCACCGATATCGTCTAGTGATTTGATTCCTGAATCTTTACGGACTACTAAGACCACTGGGTTCTTAGCGTAAGGATTTGGGTACAAGTATTTCTCCGCACGTTTTTATCGTAGCTAAGGTTGCTGACACCGATTTGGTAACGATCTCCGTCTAAACCAGCAAAGATAGAAGACCACTCTGTCTTATTAAAGTTGACTTCATACTTATCTGATCCTTTGAAGATTTCACGCATGACTTCGATTTCGTAACCAGTCAATTCCCCATCCTTATCATAGGTGAAGGGTTTGGTTGTCCCAACTGTTGCGACTTCAATGGTCCGTTTTCCGCTTGATTTACTTGATGACTTGGATGAGCAGGCAACTAAAGTCCCAACTGCAGCTAAGCCCACAAGGCTCAAAGCAACATATTTGATGAATTTATTCAATTTCATTTGTTCTCCTTTTTCACTAAAATTGTTTATTCCTCTGTAAAAAAACAGCTTTTTCCATCATATCAAAATTCCTAACTCTTGGGTATTATATTTTCTTTATAGCGGTGATAGGTTTTATCTATCACGTCTCATTTGGTTGAAAATTTTTCCAGCAAAGCGAGGGTGTTTTCTACGTAATATGGAACTGATACTGCAAAAGCAGCATCATCTATGACCATGCTATCATGGTGGAGATCCGGTGCATCCGCTGCACCATTGGATCCTATAAAAGCAAAGACTCCCGGGATCTTCTCTTGATAGAAGGCAAAATCTTCACCCGCTGTCGACGGCTGAGCCTCCACAACTTCTGCGAAAGACTTGGACCAGCGAAAGACTTTTTTTAGCCAAGACCTTATCATTATAGGTAACCGGTGGTGTCTTGCCCCAATCAAATTGGACCATGACTCCAGTACTGTTAGAGATCTGTTCGATCACGCGAATGAAATCCGCCTTGAGACGTTTCTGGAGATCCGGATTAAAGGTTCGAATGGTTCCTTCAAAGTAACCAGACTTGGGAAGAACATTCCAGGTTGAACCAGCTTCGATATGGGTCACCGATAGGACAGCTGTCTCAAATGGTGAAACCGTACGAGAGACCAAGGTCTGCAACTGCTGGACCATACTAGTAATCGCTACAACAGTATCCAAACCGAGATCCGGTCGAGCCGCATGACTGCTCACTCCAGTGACAGTCACCTTGAACTTTCAACTCCTGCCATCATGGCGCCTGGACGCAGGGCCAACTGACCCGCAGGCAATGACGGCATGTTGTGAAATCCAAGGATGGCTTGGACATCTTCGAGGAGTCCGGTCGCTAATACCGCAGATGCTCCTTCAGAAGTCTCTTCAGCTGGCTGAAAAATTAACCGAACCGTTCCCTTTAAGTCAGCCTCCATACCCTTTAGGACTTCTGCAGCCCCTAAGAGGCTCACTTGGTGGAAATCATGACCACAGGCATGCATGACACCAGGGGTTTGGCTTTGGTAGTCGAGACCCGTGTTCTCCTGAATCGGGAGGGCATCAATATCTGCACGCAGGGCAATGACCGGTTTACCGCTTCCGATTTCAGCAATCAGACCAGTTTTTAATCCACTGTTTAAAATGCGTACACCTAGCTTTTCCAAATAGGCTTTGAGATAAGCTGTGGTTTGGTATTCTTGTCCAGACAACTCTGGATGCTGATGCACATAATGCCGAATGGGCACTAGATGTTCATAGGAAAATGATACCATTTCTCGTCCCCTTTCTAGCATAGTTCTATTGTATCACTGCCTCCCCTGTTCGTCTAATTCCTATTTTTTCCTCTCAGTTATAGCCAGGGGCTATATCACTTTTTATCACTTCATACTCGTTCCTTAAAAAGCCACACTACAAGAAAAAACCTTTAAAGAAATTATCTTCAAAGGTCTATTTCTATTAGAATCCATCTACGTTGGTGTAGATTTTTGCACGTCCTCATCATCTTCAAGAACGCTGTAAAGTTTTTCAAAGGTTTCCAAATCTTCACCCGACAACTCAACTTCTGATTGAGGAATCATTTCCAATTCAGTTACTTGGAATTCTTCGATACCAGATTCACGCAAAGCAACAATCGCTTTGTGAAGGTCAGTTGGAGCAGTGTAAACAGTGATGCTTCCTTCTTCTGCTTCAACATCATCTACATCCACATCTGCTTCAAGCAAGAGTTCAAAGATGGCATCCGCATCGTCACCCGCAAAGACGATAACACCCTTGTTGTCAAAAAGGTAAGATACAGAACCTGAAGCTCCCATGTTACCACCATTTTTACCAAAAGCCGCACGGACATTGGCAGCTGTACGGTTGACGTTTGACGTCAAGGTATCAACGATCAACATAGAACCATTTGGTCCAAATCCTTCATAACGTCCTTCTGTAAAGGTTTCGTCTGTATTTCCTTTTGCCTTATCGATCGCTTTATCAATCACGTGTTTTGGCACTTGCGCTTGTTTAGCACGATCGATAACGAATTTCAAAGCAGTATTCAATTCTGGATCTGGCTCACCTTTTTTAGCGGCTACATAGATTTCTACTCCGAATTTCGCATATACTTTTGAGTTAGCACCATCTTTGGCAGTTTTCTTGGCTACAATATTGGCCCATTTACGTCCCATGAGGATTCTCCTTGTGTTTGGTTCATATTATTTTCAATCTTTAACATTATATCACAAATCGCTGAACTTGGACTAGAATTTTCTATTTTTAACGGGGGATTTTATGGGAACTTTCTATGAGTTGGAAACTTTAAATAGCTCGCTTAACTATAAAAAAGCCTCTCTGTTAGAAACTTCGTAATGATCTTTAAATGACAGAAAAGCAACTCCTGACTCATCTAGCATATACATCAGGCGATTTTCTGCATCAATCCGCCTTGACCATGCTCCTTGAAAGTCATATTTCAAGGGTTCAGGTTTACCAATTCCTGCAAATGGATCCCTTTGGATCTCCTTAATCAGGCTATTAATCCGCTTCAGTGTTTTTTTGTCCTGACTTTGCCAGTAACAATAATCCTTCCAGGCATCTTCTGTAAACTTGAGTAACATCCGTTACCCCTCAATCTCATGGAGTTGAACCTGACCAGCTCGGACTTCTGCCATGCCCCGCAAGACCTTATCTGACAATTCCTTGTTCTGAGCTAGTCTTAGGGTTTCTTGTAGGCTGTCCCACTCGCTCTTAGAAATAACCACAATATCTTCGTCTGGATTCTTATTCACGACTGTCAAAGGCTCAAACTCATCATTCACCTTCTTCATATAATCCTTCAAATGATTGCGGAATGTTGAATAAACGACTGCTTCCATTACCATACCTCATTCTACCTCTTTTCTATTATTATACATGAAAAAGAAAAACCTGTCAGGAACTTGTACAAGTCTTCCCTCTCCACTTAATTATTCGTAAAAAGTTTCTAAATTTGGTAAAAAAAAATCCATTGTCTAAAAAGATTTTTTAGACAATGGATAAACACTGTTTCCGTGCATCATAACCTTCTTGCCTTACCTGATAAAGATGCTTTTGTTCTGTGGGCAAAGAGGTTACGTAAGGCTGTTTATTCTTCTACTCTCACCGGCATCCGACCCCAGGTTTGTTCCGGTAGTTGGGGATGGCCCAATTGATAGACTTGGTCTGCTTGCTGGGTCAAGGCATCCCAAGGTTCCTTACCAATACGCGTTACCAAGTCCACTTGACCTTTTAGTGACTTGAGGTGAGCTTGGCCCTTTTCAGTGAAACCCAAGACATGGATAGCGGTCGGCAAGATTTCTTCTCTCGCACCTACTAAAATATAAGTCAAATGCGGCGGACACGCGCCTTGGTATAGCGCTTGGTTGCCACTTTCTCCACCAAGTCTTCCACAGAACTCGCGCTTCGAATGGCATCCCTTATCCGATTAGCCAACTCTTCATTGACCTGAAAAATCTGTGTCAGATCCGGATGGGTTAGGATTTGATAACGGAGCAATTGATAGTAATCCTCCCAAGATACCTTTGGAGCCGACTGAAAGAGTTGGCTATTGGGCATGAACTGATCCACAAAAGCGTGGTCCTCTTTATGAAGACGAAGGCTGGTGGCAGAAGCATAGGCCACCTCTTTTTCTTCTGAATGGTAGCCCGCACCTTGACGTTGGATAGGCTTGAGCACAATCCCCTTCCCAGCACAAGCCTTGGCATAAGCCAAGCCCAGGATATGGTTGGGAGTATCCCCTGTGAACTCCACTCCAGCAAAGGTTTCCCACATTTTTTGGGTCTTCTGTGGATAGGATAAATCGTCAGGAAGGCTTCGCAAGAAAACTTCCATTTCCACTTCTTTCTCAGAGTAAATAGTTGCAATCGCTTGGTAATCTAAGACCTCTTCTGTCCCAAAGGTCAATTGGTCGATTCCCAGACGGGACAAGATCTCTACCGCTCCCTTGGCAAAATGATCAGCCGACTGAACAGCTACGAGAAAGGGGAGCTCGACCACCAGGTCTGCTCCATTTTCCAAAGCCATCTGCGCTCGAATCCACTTGTCTACAATGGCAGGCTCGCCACGTTGGACAAAATTCCCAGACATGGCAACGATTTTCAGCCCTTCTGCCTGTTCCAGCAGGTACTTGTGCCCATTGTGAAAAGGATTAAATTCTGCAATAATTCCTGTAACTGTCATGCTAGCCTACTTCTGCGCTACAAAAAACCATCGTTTACTGGTCTTTGTTGGGGCCTTATCTTCAAAGTCTGCGAAGAGTTTAAAGGATTTAAAGCCAGCCTGCTCCAATAAAATGTCATAGGTTAAAACTTCATAAGTGCGTTCCTCATGAACTTCATCGTGACGACTAAAGGAGCCATCCTCCTCTTGGACAAAGAAGGTCAGCTCATGGACAATCGAGTGAGGAGCTTCATCCTCATAGGTATCCCAGAGCATGGCAAAATCTTCCGCATTTTCATGGTAAGAATAGCCCGGGAAAACCTCATCCGTCTGGTAGGTCGAATGGACATCAAATAAATATACCATCTTCATTAAGAGCGTTATAGACTTCTTTGAAAACATCTCCTACTTCCACCTCGTCCTGCATATAGCAGATGGAATCAGAGTAGCAGGTCACAAAATCGTAGGTACCAGCTTTCGACAAGTCCAACATATTGCCCTCGATAAAATCAATCTTTTGCTTGGCTGAAGCCGCTCTTTTTTCAGCAATTTTCAGCATATCAGCACTCAAGTCTAATCCTGTTACGTCAAATCCAGCTTGGGAAAAGCGGACAGACTGAATCCCTGTCCCACAAGCCAATTCCAGCAATTTTTTCTTATCTTTTGTCTTTGGGAGATGGCGGAGGGAAAAATCCGTCCACAAATCATACAGACTGTCATCCATGACCGCATCATAGACCGCCGCAAACGTTTCATAAGTCGCCATAAATCAAGATACAAAGAGCGTTAAAAGCAAAGAGAAAATAGGAAACTTTCTGCCGTATCGTCAGATACAAAGGAAGTTACTCTTTTTCTCATAGTTTTTAGCTCGTGTTCCGTTACCAAACTAACTTAACACGAGGCCCCATCCTTTCTTTCCATAGAATTTCAATTTAACCAACAAAACTCAGTTGCTACCAACTGAGTTCACCTGCTTATGCTAAGACTGCTGAAAGATCGACAGCACTTGCTTCGTGCCATAGCTTTTCTAAGTTATAGTGGGCACGCATTTCTTCTGAGAAGACATGGACCACTACACCACCTAAGTCAAGAAGGACCCAACCTCCAGCTGAATTCCCTTCGACATGGCTAGCATTAAAGCCAGCTTCGATGACCTTCTCACGAATATTTTCAGCGATCGCCTCCAATTGGCGACTGTTCATAGAGCTTGCGAGAACAAAGTAATCCGTCACACTGGTCAAGCTTTGAACATCCAAAGCCACAATATCTTCTGCACGTTTTTCATCGGCAGCTTTAACAACAAGTTCAAGTAATTCTTTTTCTTTCATTTAGTCCTCTTTCAAATATTTTACAAAGGCATTATAGGTTTCAAGGGTTTGGGGATAAATGGGCAATCCTTGGTGGGCTAGGTGTTCGACTGTACGAGCCGTCTCATAGGCCACCGCTTGATTTAAGGAGACCTGGGCGATTTCCCGCGCTTGATCTACCCCTGGAAAGGTCCGGTTATGCTCAATATAATCTGCTACATAGACAATCTTGTCTAAGGTTGACATCTGTCCACTCCCAACCGTATGAATCTCAATACTGCGAAGAATGGTTGGATCTGTCAGTCCTAGATCTTCTTGGATCTTATAAATCCCGACCATCCCATGCCAGACATTGTTTCCCCAGTTTTTAATGCTGGATCCAGCTCATAGCGATCGATCAAGTCCAGAAATTCCTGATCTGATAATTTCTTGGCGTAGTCATGTAATAGACCGGCTAGGCCAGCCTGCTCTTCATCTGCCCCATAGCGCTTAGCTAAGTCACGCGCAGCCTTCTCAACCCCTAAACAGTGAGTTAGGCGTTTTTCCGGAAGGATTTGGCCCATTTTTTCGAGCAAGACCTCTCGAGAAAAGCCGAGATAGTTTTCATAGGTCATTAATACAAACCTTCTTTCTTGATGTAGTCCAAGACTGGTTTTGGCAACATAAAGTTGGGCGTCCGACCTTGAGCGATAAACTCTCGCACCATGCTTGAAGAGATATCCATCAGGGGAACATCGACCCAAATCACTGGATAAGAAGTTCCCGCTTTGTAACGGGGACGTTGAACACCGACAAACTGAACCATCTCCACTAGCTCGTCAATCCGATACCATTTTGGCAGGTAGTCCACCATATCAGCTCCAATGATAAAGTAATAGTCTGTATCTGGGTCTCGCTCATTGAGCAACTTCATCGTATCGTAAGTATAAGAGATCCCTTTACGCTCTAGCTCAATCGTCTCGATTTCTAGCCCTTCAATCCCTTCGATGGCTAGTTCTAGCATTTTCAGGCGATGACGTTCATCAATGGTTTCTTTTTTATCCACATGCGGAGGCTCATATTCTGGCATGAGAAGGACCTGGTCCAAGCCCAATTGTTGGCGGACCTGGTCTGCAACCACGAGATGGGCGTTATGGACCGGATTGAAATTCCCACCCAAAATACCAACTTGTTTGCGTTTCTTGTCTTTGATCTCTGGCTCTAACTCTACCTTGGTAAAGGGAGTCAATAGTTCAATTGCCATAGGTTTGCTCTCCTGTGTCTCTTAGATTTCTTTTACTTTGACTGAAATCTTCCGGTTTTCTTTTTTGCTTGATTGTTTATACAAGATGAGGATGCGTCCAATTTTTTGAACCGTATCCACACCGATTTCTTCTTCCAAGATTTCCGCTACTTCATGGATATTCTCGTCCGTATTTTGAAGGAGGGTGACCTTGATCAGTTCGCGAGCGTCTAGTGCTTGGCGAACACTGGTTTTGATTTGATCGTTAAGCCCGTTTTTCCCGATTTGGATAATCGGTTTGAGGCTGTGGGCTTGGCTATTGAGGAAAGCCCGTTGTTTGGATGTTAATGTCATGTTTTTACTTCCTTTTTTCTTGATCGTTATTTTAAGTGGTGGGGACGGCCGGAACTAATTTTTCAAAGATCTCATCTTTGAAAAATGGATTTCCTCACCTCAAAATGGAGCCTTGGTCTCCATTTTGCCCTTGCCAATCTCACGATTGGCAACTACACCACGGCAATAACGATCGCTTTATGAGCTCACTTTGTTCGCTCTTCAGATATATTTTTTCCTGTTTTTTTAAATAATAGCTTTGCGGGTAACGACGGCGACGCCTTCTGGTGCCCACACAGCTACTCTTGCTTCCCCATTGACGCGGATCCAGCCGAGTCCTGAGATGACGAGGTCTGTCTTGTCCTTGATGGTAAACTCATGGGAAACCAAGGGGGGAAATTCTTCTTTTTCCTTGCTGTTAGGGGGTGTTAGTAAGCCACCGACATGCTTGTCATAAAAGGCGGTCGCTCCTTCGAGTTTGGTCCGATGAAGCTTGAGTTCGTTATCAAAGAAGGCGGTGAAACCTTGCTTTTCCCCCTTGATAAAGTCAAAGCGTCCCAGACCACCCAAGAAGAGGGTTTGCTCTGGGTTGAGCTGGTAAGTCTTGGGCTTGATTTCCTTTTTAGGGCTGACATACTTGAGGTTTTTAGCTGTCAAGTAGTGAGCCATCTGGTGGCGATGGATAATCCCTGGTGTATCGTAGATGTAGGATCCATCGTCCAGTGGGATTTCAATCTTGTCCAGTGTTGTCCCTGGGAAGCGAGAAGTTGTAATAATATCCTTATCGCCTGTGATTTCTTGGATAATCGCATTGATGAGGGTCGATTTCCCAACATTGGTCACACCTACCACATAGACGTCACGACCCTTACGGTACTGCTCAATCTTTTCCATCAAGTCCTTGATAGCACTCTTGTTTTGAGCAGAGGTGAGGACCACATCGACAGGACGCATGCCTTCTTCGTGGGCCCGCTCCATCAACCAATGGGTCACCTTGCTATCCTTGACAGACTTGGGCAAGATATCCTTTTTATTTCCGACCAAAGCACATCATTTCCTGCTACAAAGCGAGGTAAGCCGGGGATGACGGAGCCATTAAAGTCAAAAATATCGACTACATTGACCACGAGAGCGTCACTATCTCCTACCTCGTGTAGCAATTTCAGGAAATCATCATCTGTCAGATGTACATCTGTGATTTCATTGTAGTGACGGAGACGGAAACAGCGTTGGCAATAGACTTCGCCTGTTTCCAAGCCCTTTTCAAGAGCTGATTGGGGAGTATAGCCTAGTCCCTCTTTGTTTTCTGTCTGAATGGGGGCTCCACAGCCAATACAGAATAATTCTTCCATTCTTAAATTCCTTTTTTATATACAATCGGACCATATTTTTCGGCCATTTGCTTCATGACACGGCGTTCACGCGCCCGGTTGATCTGGGTCTTGATGGAGTCATGCTCGACCAAAGGTTTAACCAAAATCGAACGAATGCCCGCCCGATGAGCTGCCCGAATGTCGGTCATCAATTGATCCCCTACCATGACCACTTCATTTTTTTCATAGTGGAAACGTTTGAGAGCCCGATCAATCCCAAAGGTAAAGGGCTTGAGTGACCAAGCTTCAAAGTCAATATCAAATTTCTCAACCGCACGTTTGACCCGTTTAGGACTATTATTGGACACCACGATGACCCGAATCCCGCCATCACGAAGGTCATGCAACCACTGGCGCATCTCTGGGGTGCCGTCCGGATTATTCCAAGCAATCAAGGTATTATCCAAATCCACGAGAACGGCCTTGATGCCCTGTTTTTCAAGTCTGCAACGGTGAGATCATAGGCTGCTTCCACCGCAAAATCTGGTTTGTAATTTTCGATTGACACGTTCTTCTCCATTTTTTATATTCTCTTCATTGTAGCATAAATGGACGTATTTTGCACTTGCTTCGTTGTCTCCCCTTTGTAAGAGGCTCCAATCTATCTCTTTGATATTCCCTAAAATAGACAAAATCGTTACAAAGTTCCAAAAACGTGGTATAGTAGAAGAAAAACTACACGGAAGAGTTATGATAGCAAAAGAAAAAAAATTGAGGGAGGTCTCACCTCTCCTCCAAAAAATCATCAATTGGTCCTCCATCATTGGAGCCCTCGCAACCCTTGCTTTCTGTATCTGGGCCTACTTTGCTGGCATTCTTCAATCTAAGGAGACCTTGTCGGCTTTTATTCTCCAAGCAGGTATCTTTGGACCCCCTCTCTTTATCTTTCTTCAGATTCTCCAGACAGTGGTCCCTATTATCCCTGGTGCTCTGACGTCTGTCGCTGGGGTCTTTATCTATGGCCACATCATTGGGACCATATACAACTACATTGGAATTGTCATTGGCTGTGCCATTATCTTTCACCTGGCGAGAATGTACGGGCCTAAGTTCGTTCAATCCATGGTCAGTAAAAAGACCTACGACAAGTATATCGGCTGGCTCAACGAAGGCAAGCGGTTCGATCGTTTCTTCATCTTCATGATGATCTGGCCCATCAGCCCTGCAGACTTCCTCTGTATGCTAGCTGGTTTGACAAATATGACCTTCAAACGCTACATGACGATTATTATTTGTGCAAGCCGATTACCTTGGTCATCTACACCTATGGTCTCACCTATATCATCGATTATTTCTGGCAAATGATGTAAAAAAGATGTTGGGCAACAGCCCAGCATCTTTTTTATAGAATTCCTTTTTCTTTTTGAATGATGAGGTCTTTCAGAGAAATCAGGAGAACTGCTAACAGAATCATCCCCATTCCAATAAAATCAATCGCATAGAACTGATCGTTCATAATCATATAGGCGAAAAATACAGCGGAAATAGGCTCAATAGAAGCTAATAAACTCCCTTTTACTGCCCCAACCATTGAGGTTCCTTTGAGAAAGACCGTATAAGCAAAAATAGTTCCTAATACGATCAAGCCAAAGAGGGCCAAAAGGTTATCCGAAGAATAATGTCCTTGAAAGGATACCAGGCCACTAAAAGGAACCATGAGAATCCCTGGCAAGAGCATGCCTACCCCAATGACCGGCATGCTTCCCCATTTTTTGATTAAGTTGAGGGGCAAGATAATATAGAGAGCATAGGCAAAGGCCGAAAACAAGCCCCAGCCTAGACCCTTGGGAGTAATAGCCAATTGATTCAACTGTCCATGGGTTGCAATCAGGAAAGTCCCCCCCAATCGCTAACAGCATAGAAGCAATCTCTGAGACAGTTGGCCCAACGCGGTCCTTGATGCAGGTATAGGCTAAAACGCCAACCGGGCATACATATTGAAGCACCGTTGCAGTTCCAGCATTAGTTTCTGCAATAGCAATCAGATACGTTAACTGAGTCAATAACAAGCCCAAAAAAGCAAAAAGAATCAAAGAGATATAAGAGCTTTTATCCTTCAAAAAGGCAAAAAATTTCTCCTTATCAGACAGATAAGCAAAGAGAATGAGGACGGCACCTGAAATCAGCAAGCGAATATTGGTCAAGATAAGGGCCGAAAAACCGTGTCCCATCAAATACTGCCCACTCACTCCAGAAAGCCCCCAGGCAATCCCAGCAATTACAGTCATCAAAGTCCCTTTTAGAGTTGTAGACATACTGCCTCCAAAAATATTATTTACATCCTCATTGTAACACAAAAACCAGCCCAAATGGGCTGATTTTATGCAGTATTTAAAAACTATTTTTAAATACTATATAGAAGATCTTAGTCTTCTTTTCTCCCTTTCTTAGCCATTCCTAACCCGAGACCTCCTAAGAGAAGGAGCCCAGCTAAGCTAGTGAGGTTGGAGCTCGCTTCTCCTGTTTCAGGAAGCGTGCGAGCTGGGCTTGCTTCTTCTCCATTTTCAACTGAAACGAATTCATGATGAGGAGCCAAATCTTGAACCTCTGGCTCTTCGTTCTTTTGAGCCAGAAGTTGTGGCGTCGGTTTAGCAGTTTGCGAAGGAAGAACTTTCGCTAGAGATGGAGATACCGGTGTATGGTATTCAGAACGATCCGGAAGTGCTGGATTTTCAACTTCTTCCTTAGCAGACAAACGCAAAACAGTTGCAGTCAAAGCATCCAGTCGAAGTCCTGTTTCTGTCCAAGAGATTCCTTTTGGATCAGTCAGATTGCTAATACCTGCTCGTTCCCCATCCACTAGAACATCCGCTTTTCTAAAGCGTTCTAGGTCAGTCCCTAGAGCAAAGTCACGCGCCTTAGTATCTGCATTGACCAATACCAAGTATACTTCCCCATTGCTTGCAGTGATTTGGTAGCCAATCACCTGATCCTCTTCTTCCACACCATTCTCACCTGGAATCGTCAAGAGCTTGACGCGACTCTTCACTTCATCCATATTATCCATCCGGAAGGCATCTGTCGACTTACGAAGGGCAATTAACCCTTTGGTGAAGGCCCGAGAGCGTGTATTCTCTGGATAGAGGTCTTCATTGGTTGCTTTTCCCCAATCAAAGTGGTTGATGGCATCACTTGAGTCATAGGAATCATGGATAAAGTAAGGGTAGTCAAATGGTTTTCCATTTTCATCGACCAACAAATGAGATTTGTTTGGAACCTTGTCATCGGAAACAGGCGTGCGGTAAGCTGGATCCTTGAACTGCTTGGTCCGACCATATTCTTGACCAGAATGAAGGAAAGGTGTTCCTTGAGCTGTCAAGACAAGCAGATTTCCGAGACGCAAGCGACGATGGATCTCTGCATTATTTGCTGGAATGCTTGGATCCTTCTTGATAGATTGAGCGATAATATCAAAGAGGGTCAAGTTATCATGGGCTGCAATGTATTGGATAACATCACCTGGACTATCTGCCTCAAAGTTGGTTGGTTGTGCGATGAGATTCTTAAAGATAGTCGCAATTTTCCGTTTTCCATTGGTGATAAAGGCAGGTTGTCCCTCATTTGGATAGCCAGATTTTAGATTGTTTCGAACATCATCCGAGAATACTGCAACGGTATCTGTTTTCTTCATCCAGGATTGGTCAGCTGGTTGTACTGGGCTGTTTTCATCACCTGCATAGGTCACCCAGCCTTCACCCAACATGATGAGATTTGGATTCAGAGCACGGGCTGCCTTGTAGGCTTCTTCGATAGAGGCCGCATCATGGTCTCCCATCATGTCAAATCGGAAACCATCCACCTTATATGTATCCACTAAATACTTGATCGAATCGACCAAGATCCGTTTGGACATGTAGTGGGTTGTTCCCAAGCGTCCACCACCAAAGCTTGTCCGAGGCGTACCGTCCGCATCCATGAAATGATAGTAATTCGGCTCGATATCCTCAAAGATGTCCACGTTAGCGGTGTGGTTATAGACAACGTCTAGTACCACTCCCATTCCACGTTTGTGGATTTCATTGACCAAATTCTTGAATTCTTCAATCCGTTTGAGGATTGCTTGGATCTGTTGAATACATCCCTGACAAGGCGAAGTAGTTCTGTGGATCATAGCCCCAGTTGTAGTTGCTATTGCTTGATGCATACTCTAACAAGCGCTCGCTATTTTTTAATTCATTGACATGGTAATAAGACAGAACTGGTAAGAGTTGAACGTGCGTTACACCAAGGTCTTTGAGGTAATCCAATTTTTCAACAAAGGAAGCAAAGGTCCCAAACTGGCTCTTAAGCTCTGACGCCAAAGCCGGATCAGAAGTGAAGTCGCGGACATGGGCTTCATAGATGATGGCATCTTCCCGTTTCTTGAAGTTTGGAATGGACGCATAGGTTAAGTCACTCGGACCTAATCTACTTGGATCTACAAGGCTGCTTTAGCTACCTTATGGACATCATCTGTCTTGGCCAATTCACTATTCCATGCTGCTAACGATTTGGCATAAGGATCAAGGACTGTGAAGGTTTTCCCTTGGCGTTCAATTTCATACTGGTAGAAATAGCCCGTATAATCTTGGATATCCAGTCCTGAATCAGCAGAAAGGGTCTGCTTCCAAGTACCTCTCTCCCCTTTTTCTAAAGCCACACGACCAACTAGTTTTTCAGAATCATTCTTATCATAGACGACAACGGATACTTTATCCGCACTTGGTGACCAGAGGGTGAGATCCACTTTTTTCCCAGCTTCATGAAGATGAGCTCCGAGAGTTCCATCATAGCTATAAGCTTCATCCTTGAGGCGCCAGTTCATTTTGGTTGTGAAGCGGTCATTGTCGTATTGAACCGTATAGGATTGATCAACCTGAGAGAAATCCCCTGTATAGGTTACTTTCTTCCCTGCTTCATCTAAAAGAAGGTCCGAGATGGTGACAGGATTTCCCTGAGCATCCGTGATTTTGGTCCGTTTGAGTAGCTCCTCTTTCTGTGCTCCTGCCAAGGTCGAAAAGCTGGCTTCAATCTTTTCCTTACCAACATGCTGAGCACCCGTCATACGGATATCGTTGACATAGTATGGGTTAGTATAAACGGTCGGATCATCGTCCCGTAAGAAATCTGGCTATGGTTCTTCAAATCAGCAAATTTATAATCTTCTTGTCGAATTTTCACATCGTCTCCAGACTTGCTTTCGTCCAATAATAAGAAACCAAATTCTTTTGCAGCTTCCTTTAGGGGGATATCGATGTAACGACCATATTTCCCTGTCGCTGTAAAATCTGTCCCATCCGGCCAAGCAGCACTGCTCGGATTCTCTACATCTCCCCAATACCAGAGAGATTTTTTGTCATAGTTGCCATCTGTTCGATAGTAATTCACTCTAACAGTTCCCTCTGCTTGAGGCTGATAAGAATAGACTTTAAATTTTTCGTCCAACCAAGCTTCATTCATCTTTGGCGAGAGCAATTCAATGGACTTGTCGCCTGTGATATTGTCCCCTTTAACATTGTTGATAAGGAAGCTAATCTTCTTAGCCTGCTCATTTTTGAGCTTGACATCTAGGTAATAGCCGTAGTCATCCGTCTTAGCGTCCTTAAAGGATTGAGCCCCTGTCGGCCAGTTTTCCGAAGGTTTTTCAACATCATCCCAGGTCCAAAGCCCCTGAGTTTCCTTGTTTTCTTCTGGTAGCTTTTTCACGTGAATCCGGATAGTCTGATCAGCAATCGGCTCTTCTGCCTTCTCAGCCTTAGGAGATACCACCTCTTCAGTGAGTGCGCTTACATTTTCGGGCGCTGTGACACTTTCATCCGCCACTTTTGGGGTTTCACTTGTCTCAGTGGTCGCAGCTGGTTTCACATCAGATGAAATACTAACCTCTTCATTAGAAGGGGCTGTCACCACTTCTGAAGCTGGTGCGGGGGGGTTGATCCCTTCATCCGCACTGACCGGGCCAGCAAAGGCTGTTAATAGGGCTAAGCTAGTTGCAATCGCCACCGAACCAACGCCATTTTTCAACCGACGAATCGCATAGACCACTTGCTTATCGCCTGTCACAGAAGATTTCTGTTTCATATCTGTCTCCTTAAATTGTAATACTCAATTAGTATAGCATTCCCTTTGGATTTATGCAAGCGTTTTCGTAAAACATCATACCTTTTTCTATATCTTTTTTAGGTCAGTTAGAATCATAAAAAAACCAGCCCAAACGGACTGGTCTTATTCTGTAAATATAGCAAATTACGGCTCAACTAAAATCTTGATTTGAGATTTATCTTGCGTCAATTCGATAAAGCCATCTTGAACAATATTTTCCAATTTGATTTTCTTGGTAACCAATTTTTCAGCAGAGAAGTAGCCTTGTTCCATTAATTCCAATACTTTAGGGAAGATGTGACGATAAGCGATAATCCCTTTGAGGGTTTTTTCTTGAATAGCGAATTCATTTGGATTGATGCTGGCTTCGCGTTCCCAAATGGATACGACCATACATTCACCACCCTTATGAACAGCTGCCAAAGCTTGTCCAAGAACAACAGGAACCCCTGTTACTTCATAAGACACATCGGCGCCACCACCTGTTAAACGATGGATCGCTTCAACGATTGATTCACCTTCTTTTGGACGAACCACAATGGCACCCAATTCTTCAGCCTTAGCTTGGCGTTCCGGAGACAATTCAACTGCATAAATTTTTGAAGCACCAGCCGCACGAAGGGCTTCCACGATCAAGAGACCGATTGGTCCCAAACCAAAGATAACGGCTGTATCCCCAGTTTTCAATGCAGATTGACGAACGGCATATACAGCAACAGCTGAAGGTTCTGTAAGCGCAGCTTGTTCATAGCTCAAGCTATCTGGAATCACATGCACAATATCACCATCAAGCACACAATACTTCGCAAAACCACCATCTGCCGCAAGGCCGACGAAGTTCAAGTTTGGATCAAGGTTGTAGTCACCGATTAGGTTATGTTTTGCCAAAATTGGTTCAATCGTCACGCGATCCCCAACTTTGACACGAGTCACATCACTTCCGACTTCCACAATTTCACCTGAGAATTCATGCCCTAGGGTTACTGGTGCCTTTTGACCAGAGTAAACATGCTCTTCAGTTGGAATAAAAATTGGCCCGTCTAAGTATTCATGCAAGTCTGTTCCACAGATTCCTGCAAATTTAACAGCAACCTTTACTTGATGCGGAAGGATATTTGGTACTTCCACTTCCTCGATGCGAACGTCCTTCTTGCCATGCCAGCGAGCAGCTTTCATTGTTTCCATATGATTCTCCTATTTTTCCATGAATTGCAATTCCCTTTCAGGAAACCCGACAAGTCTATTGTAAGCCTTTTCACAAACTTTGTCAAGAGGAAACAAACGGTTAATATCTTAATTATCAGTCCGAGATGACTCTAATTTCCAACCGACAATCCAGCCCAGAACAAGAAGATAATTTTCAAAAGCTCCAATAACATTTACTGGCAAATGATAGTGAAAATAATTGAAGAGATGATTGGTCCCAATCCCAAGCCCACCGATAATCAAGGCCAATAAAACCGTACGAAGATAAAACCAATCATATTTGAGATTGACAGCAATCAGGATCACAAGAACTGCCACATTCCAAATCCCAATCTCCCGCTGCCAACCAATAGAAACACCATATCCTGAATGACTTCCCATATAAGATGGAAAGAAGAGCTGAAAAATAATGGCTCCAGACATGGCGATGATAACTAGGACAAATAAGGCTCTTAAAAATTTGTTCATGTAACTTCTCCTAATGCTAGTTGATATGTAATGGTCTTTCCTATTCTAACACAATTTTATGGATAGAAAAAACCAACCTCTCGGCTAGTTTTTCTCTATTACTCTTCTTTCAACTTCGCCAATTCTTGGGCAAGTAACTTGAGAGCTACTTGTGGGTTGGCTTGGCCTTTGGTTGCTTTCATGAGGAAGCCTGTGAAGGCCTTGTCCGCATTCCGTTTCCCTGACTTAAAGTCAGCTACGGCTGTTTCATTGTCTGCGAAGACTTGGTGGATGATTGGAATCAAGACTTCAGGGTCTGAAATCTGTACCAATCCGGCTTTTTCGACGTATTCACGCGCACCGCCACCGTTTTTCGCCAAATGAACGAAGACTTTCTTGGCAATCTTAGATGAGATGGTGCCATCTTCGATGATGGCAATCATTTCGACCAAGTTTTCTGGTGTCAATTGGATTTCTTCCAGCGTTTTACCTTCTGCATTCAAGAATTGTGCGACTTCCCCTTGCAGCCAGTTAGACACTTGCTTGGCATCTCCACCAAGGGCTACCGCTGCTTCAAAGAAGTCAGAAGTGACTTTCGTCGCTGTCAATTGGTTGGCATCATAGTCAGACAAGCCAAGCTCCGCCACATAGCGAGCACGGCGGTCTTTTGGAAACTCAGGCAATGATGTACGCATTTCCTCAATCCACTCATCTGAGATTTCAAACAAGGGAAGGTCTGGTTCTGGGAAGTAACGGTAATCCGCTGCCCCTTCTTTGACACGCATAAGAATCGTGCTCTTGTTGGCCTCATCATAACGGCGTGTTTCTTGACGAATGACACCACCTGAACGCAAAATTTGCTTGGCGCTCCACTTCGTATTCAAGACCTTTACGCACGTTTGAGAAAGAGTTCAAGTTCTTCAACTCCGTCTTGGTACCAAATTCCTCTTGACCGTATGGGCGAAGGGAAATGTTGGCATCCACCCGCATCGACCCTTCTTCCATCTTGACGTCAGAAATACCTGTGTACTGGATGACCTCTTTGAGAGCTGTCAAATAGGCATAGGCTTCTTCAGGAGAACGCATGTCTGCTTCTGATACGATTTCGATCAAGGGCACCCCTTGACGGTTGAGGTCCACATAAGAGAAACCGTCTGTTCCGTGGGTGTTTTTACCAGCATCTTCTTCCAAATGGGCCCGTTCAATACCGATTTTCTTGGTTGAGCCATCTTCCAATTGCACCTCAATCCAACCGTTGTAACCGATTGGCTCGTCAAATTGTGAAATTTGGTAGGCCTTTGGATTATCAGGGTAGAAATAGTTCTTACGGTCAAAGTGCATGTGCTGATGGATATCCATATTCAGCGCCAAAGCAGCCTTGATGCCAGCATCCACAACACCCTTGTTCAAGACAGGAAGCACCCCTGGGAAAGACCAGTCGATTACATTGGTATTGGCATTTTGCTCGTTCCCAAAGTGAGCAGAGGTTGGTGAGAAAATTTTTGAGTTTGTATTCAATTCAACGTGGACTTCAAGTCCGATGACTGTTTCAAAGTTCATTAATTGTCACCTCCGAAAATAAGGGGTTGTTGCTTGTGGTAATCCGTCGTTGCTTCAAAGGCCGCTGCAGCTTGGTAGATGGTCTCTTCCGAATACTTCGGACCAATCAACTGCAAACCAACTGGAAGACCTTGAGCAAAGCCTGCAGGAATCGAAATCCCTGGAAGACCTGCCAAGTTGACTGGGATGGTCAACAAATCTGCCAAGTACATGGCAACTGGATCATGGCTGAGCGAATCCAAATCAAAGGCTACACTTGGAGCAGTTGGACCTAAAATCAAATCGTAATCTGCAAAGACTTTTTCAAAATCTTGGATAATGAGGGTTCGGACTTGTCCTGCTTTCTTATAGTAGGCATCGTAGTAACCTGATGACAAGCTGAAGGTCCCAAGCATGATCCGGCGTTTCACTTCATCACCAAATCCTTGACTGCGAGTGTTGACATAAATATCATCCAAATTCTTGGCATCTTCCGCACGGAAACCATACCGAATGCCATCGAAACGTTGCAAGTTTGAAGAGGCTTCCGATGAAGCGATGATGTAGTAGACAGCAACCCCGTATTTAGAATGAGGCAGGCTGACTTCTTCGACAACTGCACCGAGTTTCAAAGTGCTTAGCAGCGTTGAGGATGGTTTCTTTGACTTCTGGGTCAATCCCTTCCCCAAGGTATTCCTTAGGAAGGGCAATCTTCATGCCTTTGATATCTTGACCGATCTTAGAAGTATAATCTGCTACGCGGACGGGCGCTGAAGTTGAATCTTTGACATCTTCACTGGCAATGACATTGAGCAAGAGGGCATTTTCCTTAACGGTTGGTGCAAAAGGACCAATTTGATCCAATGAACTACCAAAGGCAATGAGACCAAAGCGGGAAACCGTTCCATAGGATGGCTTGAGACCAACAATCCCATTAAAGGCAGCCGGTTGGCGGATAGAACCTCCGGTATCTGAACCAAGGGACAAACGGACTTGCCCTGAAGCCACAGCTACAGCAGAACCACTAGATGATCCACCAGGAACCTTGCAGTGGTCCCAAGCATTCTTGGTTGGTCCATAGTAAGAAGTTTCACCAGATCCCCCCATGGCAAATTCATCCATGTTGGTCTTTCCGATGACAATCATCCCTTTTGCCTTGGCATTAGCAACCGCTGTCGCATCAAAAATAGGCTCGTAGTTGTAGAGCATTTTTGATGCTGCAGTGGTCAAGATACCGTCAGTAGAAATATTATCTTTGACAGCGAGTGGAATCCCTGATAGAAGATTATCTGCATCGATTCCTTTTTCATCAATGGCCTTGGCTTGTGCAAGAGCAGCTTCTTCAGCCACCGTCACAAAGGCATTGACTACTTCTTCACGCGTCTTGATATCGTCAAGCGTCGCTTGGGTCAATTCCGTTGCTGAAATTTCCTTAGAGACTAGGAGATGGTGCAACTCTTCAATGGTTTTATGGTTAAATGACATTAGGCATCTCCTCCATCTTCTAGGATAGCTGGTACCTTGATGTAGTAATTATCTTTTTCAGGTACATTTTTAAACAAACGGTCACGGTCCGTCCCTTTTTCAGCAACATCCGGACGCAATACGGTCTTGCGATCTGCCATAGTAGTCGTTGGGGCCACTCCTGTCGTATCCACTTCTTCCAACAACGCGACCATATCGACGATTTCGTCAAAGTTGTCGCAAATTCTTCTGTTTCTTGCTCAGAGAATTTCAATTTTGAAAGATTGGCAACATGGGTTACTTCTTCTTGCGTAATTTTCATCTTGCTTCCTTTCCCATCTTGGAATTTATTCATTTCAATCTGTACTATTTTACCATAATTTACCCTATTTTGCTCGATCCAGAAAAAAATCTGCAGGACTTTTTCGCCCTGCAGAAATTAGATTGCTTCACTGACTATGAATGGCTTGAAAGGTCTTCCCTCAGCCCATCGAGCACCTGACGCCAAGCTTGGACAACCCTTTCTCTCAAGTAGGTCCTAGCAATCTTGTAAGAAGTCTGGTGCATAGACTCCAGGTCATTTTTTAGGACCGAGACAAGCTTATCTGCCATGTCAGCAACCAAGTCTTCTTCATTTCTCTCCACACCATAAGGAACCAGGTAACCATTTTTTCCATCCTGAATGAAAGTTGGATTACCGTAGCGAGCATCAAAACCAACCAAGGCCAAACCCGAACCAACGGCTTCCATTAGGGTTAAACCAAAGGTTTCCCACTGGGAAGTCGTGACATAAACTTGAAACTGGGGATAGAGAGAATCTAAATCTGCATGCCCTCGAAGCAAGATATAATCATCCGCATAAAGATCTTGAATAAGCTGGCGCAAAGTAGGCTCCTCTCCTCCTTTACCAAAGATATGAAATTGCAAACCGGGCACCTTTGATGGGCTAGAGCAACCGCTCGAATGGCTAAATCAATTCGTTTACGAGGATCCAGACGAGAGGCCGTCATCATGCTCAGAGGTTGGCGCGGGGACGATGGTTGCTGTAACTGATCCAAATGTCCAACAGGAAGTACATAAATAGGAAGTACATCTATACCTTGCTTTTTAAAAGTTTCTAATAAGACCTCTTTTTGAAGTTCTGTTGCTACTAGCAGGAAGTCAAAGCGTCGCATATATTTAAATACATAATAGTACTCATAGTTAAGAGAACCATTCAAAAATTCATGTTCCGAGTGAAAGACAAAGCCTAAACGAGCAGAAGTCTTTTGCTCAAGAATTGGACGGGTAAAGTCCATTAATGAAGCCCGATCAAGCAGGAGGATATCTTCTTTCCCTAGATTAAGTCGAGCAAGAAAACGTTCCAACACTTGGGTTTGGGTCAATAAGATTTCTGTCCCCAATTGGTAAAACCATTGTTCTCCCTGCTTGATTTCTTGAAAAGCTACTTTGCCATCTTGATGGTGATAGGTTCGCCGCACGATGATCCCACCCACAAAGTACTCTGTAACCATTTTTTTGGCCCCATACCACTCCCGTTTTACAATGGACCCTCTCACTAGATAATCAACATAGCGGACACAGTCTCTATGATAAGGATCTAAAGTAAAGACCAGCGATTGGTTATTAGAAAACTGGTAATGTGCCTCCGTCTCCGTCTTTTTCACCAAGTCTAGTCGCGTTAACTGAAAGTCCATTTGTAGAGCCCCGACTGTGACAGAAGGAACATTGGTTGCTTGATCCGTAAAGCTGAGATAGGCATATAAGAGTTCTTCATCCTTGTGGCCAAGCGAAAGATAATAGGCTAACTTCTGAGGACTGGGCCAGGTCGTAAAGACAAATTGTGCTGGCTCCTGTAACTGACGAAGCATGATCGCCCGAGAAGCTTGAGCTACATCTACCCCATTTGGTTCATAGCCCACCAAAAGATTAAAGGTATAAATGGTCATGTAGCTACCTCCTCTCGACAATTGAAGAGTGTAAGCAAATCTTCTTTCCTAGCCAATTGTAAGACATCTCTTTGTTCCTCAATCCGACTAGTAAACTCTTCTGGTGATTGCAACACTTCTTTGATCTTTTCTAGTAATAATTCGCCGGAGGTCAGGACAGTTGGTAATTTTTGATATGCTCCCCCAATGAACAGTGGTGTCTAATCCAAGGATTAACTGTCCATTTTCAATCGCCCTCATGGTGGCTGCTAAAACTTCCTTGCCCTGGTTCAAATCCAAATATAGCGAGCAACTTACCAATAGCTCCTGGAAACGCTCCTCTGAACAATTCGGATGGAGATAGAGATTTGAAAAGGAGTTTAGGTTCGTTAATTTTGGTCCCATGTTGGTCAGGGCTGCAACATGAAAGTCCACTTCAGGAAGACTTTCTACCAAATAGGCCAAGCCTTCTACCTCTTCTGATGCTGTCATGATCAAAGCCTTAGCTTGAAAGGCCATTGTCTCGGGATCAACCAATCCAGCCACATAGTGAAGGTCCGTGTTTCGATCTTCAGGAGCATAGTAATTCAAGATGAGAATCTGCTTGACTTGTTTTTGAAGGTCTTCTAAATTCTCTTGCTGAGGACTGCAAAAAATGAGGTCTTCCTTTCTAAGTTCTTGTAGAAGGGGAACTACCTTCGAATCCAAACAGATAAGGGGTTCCTGACCAGAAAGGACCTTATCTAATAGGGCTCGTCTCAATTCCTCCTCATTGGCATAAAGCTGATCTCGACCAGACTTTGTCTGATAGAGGAAATACCCCTTTTTGACAAAATGATGCAAGACCTCTTCCTGATTTCGATTGTAGTAAATTTCCAGGTAGGTTTGTCCATCTTCTTCCAACAGTCGTTGACGGCTTCTCCAACCATAACGATTGTAATCCTCAACGGTCAGAACAGTATCCCCCCCTCACCCAACCACTCCACACGCTCTACAGTTCGTGATTGGATATCTTTTCGTAAGATTATATTTCCACGTCGTTTCTGACCATCAAAAATATAGGTCGTAATCCCCATGGTCCACGGCTCCCAATAGGCAGGAACAGGTAGGTCATTGAAAAAGAGGGGCTTGCCCTCTCTAGAGCTGGGATCTGTATAGGTCAAGAGGGAAACCAAGCTAGCTTCTCCCAGACCCAAATCTGTTTCTAAATTGGTAAACAGAACCTGATAAGACTGACCCAAGATAGCCAGTAGCTTTCTGACTTTTTCCAACTCTCTACTATTTTCTGGTGCAATGACTAGCATAAGAATCCTTTCTAAAAAGAAGCCCACTAACTAAGAATTTAGGGCTCCAACAAACCTAAGTTCATACGGGCACGTTGATAGGTTTCTGTTTCTTGTAGCTGGGCTTCTTCAAGCTTTTCAATCGCTCGTTTCAACCTCGTCTTGTAGATATAACGATGCCAAGTCAAATCATACCCCATCATTCCTAAAAGGGCCAGTTTTTCATTTTTAGCTTCCATCTCATCTGAGACACGCTTCTCAGTCCAGACCTGAGATAGGGTGTCCTCTCTGCCAACTCGATACCAGTAGATACACTTCTCTGTATGAATGACACGCTCAGCCTTCAGCAACAACTTATACATCAAGAAATTATCCTCTACATTTTTCCCAAGGGGAAAACGAAGGTCGTCAAAGAGAGAAAGCTTGTAGAGCTTCATCATGGCACAGGCCCAAGCCATGTCCTTGGTTTCCTGGACAGCGTCTTGGTCGATAATCTCCCGCCCCTCATACACCGCTTCTGAGTAGGTCTCTTCCGTCACTTTAATGAGGTACTTGCTTCTCGATTCATCATATAAATTGTAGTTCCCAATGGAGATATCGGCCTCATATTTTATTAATTGGTTATAGAGGGTTTCAATATAGTCTTCCGTTACCCAATCATCTGGGTCGATAAAGGTAATATAGTCCCCTGTTGCTAAATCAATCCCCGCATTTCTTGCAGCAGATAAGCCACCATTTTCTTGGCGGATGTAGCGAATACGAGTATCCTTCTTAAAAAACTCCTTACAGATAGCTTCTGATTGGTCAGGAGACCCATCATTGACCAAGATAATCTCCAAATGAGGATAGGTTTGGGTCACAACAGTCTCAAGACACTGGCTCAGATACTTTTCCACATTGTAAATGGGAATCACAATACTAATGACTTCTTTTTTTTCCATCTTCTATTTCTCAACTGTCTTTAGATATTGGCGGATAGCTTCAATCATCTGATCTACTTGCTGGTCTTCAAAAAGGTGATTTTGCCCAGTCTGATCATGATTGGTACTAACAAAGGAATAAATCGGCTTGCCCAACTGGTGGATTTTTTGAGTAATTTGGTCCACTTCTCCATATGGATTGATATCCAAATAAAAATCGATTTTTTCTAGGACTTTGCGGCTCGTCAAAGGATCAAAGGCGGGATAAAGGATTAAATTTGGATACCGTTCCAGCTGAATCAAGCCAAAACCAAAATGGGTGTGCGCCAATACATGAAAAGCTACATCTGGAAAGGCCTTCAATAGAAGCTCTACCTCATGTAAATCTGCTGAATGAGTATAAACAGCAGTATGATAGGGGAATTCCCCTACTAGATCTTCCAAGCGCTGCTGCATGAGTGGCTTTCTTAATAAGTTATCTTCCCAAGATAAAGCATAATAGAACCACCAAATCTCTCTGAAACGATTGAATCGTTTAGCTGTCCAAGGCTTATTATGAGATGTATAATGAATGACTGCTGGAAGGCCTTGAAACTCATCATACCAGGCTAAGTCCCCATACTGATGCTGATCCTTATCCGATCCCACTTGAAGGTTATAGGTTAAAGGCAGGCGAAGCCAAGCATCCTTGAAGTAGTGATTCAAAATTCCTTGATCTCCATAGACATGCTGGTGATGCTCCTTGGTCAAGTCAAAGAGAGCTTGAGTCGTCTGGTGATCACGCCACCAAGCCAAGTCCAATACGAGTAGTCCGGCATTGAAGCCCTCTCTTGTTGTCGGACGATCCTCTACCGCTCCTAACCCACAGCCATCTAAATCTACTTCAAATAAGTCTGATAGAGATTTCGTCACAATCATATCACAATCCAAATAGAGAACACGATCTTCTTCGACTAATTCTGGGATGCAATAACGGAAAAAGGTCGCATAATGAAGATGCGAGCTTGGAAGTGAGAACTGTTTGAAACTCCCCGCAGCAACCCGACAGTTCAAAATCTCTGAGTCAATGGTTGCCAAACGATGATTCATCAGTTGAAACCACTCTGTAGGGATATTCTCATTCAGTACATAGATTTTTAAGTGGCGATGATGGGCACAAAGTGATTTGATAGCAATTTCTAATTTTTCCATATAGGATAACTCTGCTACAAAGACAACTGCTTTTCTACTCATTCATTTCTCCTTCTTAAACACCCTTAAGAATATCATTTTTGGAGTTACAAAACAATGGCTAGCTCCTAAAAAATAGTATCAGATTCTTCATCTGATACTATCTTACAAAGCAATCGTTAGTCTTTGATTTTGTTTAGTTTCTCATCTACTAGTGTTGCACCTAAAACGTATTTAAAATGATTCAGAGCAAATTGATGATTCTCTACTGTTAGAGAGGCTACAGCAGACTCCACTACTTGAATCTGATAGCCCAGATTATAGGCATCAATAGCTGTATGGAGAACACAGATATCCGTCAAAACCCCTGTCAAAATGACAGTATCCACTCCCCGCTCTCGTAAGCGGATGTCCAAATCAGTCCCTGAAAAGGCAGAATAATGACGTTTGTCCATCCAAAAGACACGAGCATCTGACTGATAATCCTTGAAAAAATTAGCCAAAGGCCCATAAAGATGACGACCAGTAGTCCCCATAATATTGTGAGGGGGAAATAGTTTACTTTCCGGATGAAAAGTATCGTCCAAATCGTGGCCATCAATAGCAAAGAAGACATAAGCTCCCTGCTTAAAAGCTTCCTCTGTCACTTGAGCAATAGTTTCTGAAATAGCCTGGGCAGGCGCTCCTGCGGTCAGTTTTCCATCATCTGCGACAAAATCAACTGTGTAATCAATTGAAATCAATGCTTTGTTCATTAGTAGTCTCTTTTCTTAATTTCCTCAAAGATATCTGGAATCAACACCTTGAGATAAGTTCCCTTCATCCCAAGCGAACGACTTTCAATAATTCCTGCTGACTCCAACTTACGAAGTGCATTGACAATCACTGAGCGAGTAATGCCAATCCGATCCGCAATAATAGACGCTGTCAACTGCCCTTCATTACCTTTCAATTCACTAAGGATAGCGGAAACTGCCCGCAATTCCGAATAGGATAAGGTATTGACAGCCATGTTGACTGCAGTCCGGCGGCGAATGTTTTTCTCATCTTCCTCTCGTTGGAAGTTCAACATTTGAATCCCAACTACGGTACTAGCAATCTCAACCAAAATCAAATCATCATCCGCAAATTCTTTGTCATTGCGCCAGATAATCAAGGAACCCAAACGAATCCCAGATACATGAATGGGAGCAATCGTTGTCAGACCATCAGGAAAATCAGACTTAGTTTCCACTGGGAAAATGCTCAAATCATGGTCAACATCTAAGTTGGCCTCTGTATCGTAGACCAAACTAGCTGCCTTAGCATAATCTTCTGGCAATTTTTTATTGTCAAAAAAAGCCTCAACCCGGTCATTATTCGTCTTGTAACGCATGAAATAACCTAGAAGAGTTCCCTTGCTATTAATAATACAAGCGTTACAATGAATGATATCAGCCAGTTGACGGGCAATTGCATTATAAGGCATTTCATCTTGCAACTGTTCTTCAGAGCGTTTCAAGATAGATGTAATTTTTCTTGTTTTTTCTAATAATTTAGCCATAATAAACCTCGCATATAGTCAGCTAAAGTATATCATATAAGTGAGGGAATTTCAATCGAATTATCTGAAAATTATTTATTTTTTCTACAATTCTATTCAATTCAGAAAAATTAGCCTTACGTAACAAAATATTCGCTGGATTCATTCAAAAAAAGAAACCGCCTTTTTAGCGATTTCTCCATTGTTTATCGTTTGTATTGCTTTAAGAAACGGGTCATCTTCTCTTGAATTTGAGCCAATTCTTCCACTCGTGGAAGGTAGACAATCCGGAAATGATCCGGCTCTTTCCAGTTGAAACCACGTCCATGAACCAAGAGAACCTTCTCTTGTTTCAAGAATTCCAAGACAAACTGCTCATCATCATCCACCCGGTACATTTCTCGATCAATCTTAGGAAAGATATAGAGACCAGCTTTTGGTTTGACAGCTGAGAGACCGGGAATATCATTGATGGCCTTGTAAATAAAGTTCCGTTGTTCGTAGATTCGCCCCCCTGGAAGCAAGAGTTCGTCCACTGACTGGTAGCCTCCCAAAGAAGTCTGTACCACTTGTTGAGCCAACACGTTTGAACACAAGCGCATATTCGAGAGCATGTTCAAACCTTCAATATAGCCCTTCACGTGGTGTTTCGGTCCAGATAAGACCATCCAGCCCACACGGAATCCCGCGATGCGGTGTGATTTGGACAAACCGTTCATGCTGACACAGAACAAATCTGGCGCAAGACTAGCAATGGCTGTATGTTTATCTCCATCCATAACCAATCGATCATAGATCTCATCCGCAAAAATAATCAAATCGTTTTGGCGGGCAATCTCGACAATTTCCAACAATACCTCATCTGGATAAAGAGCGCCCGTCGGGTTGTTAGGGTTGATCACGACGATAGCCTTGGTGTTTGAGGTAATCTTAGACTTGATGTCCTCAATATCAGGGTACCACTCAGCCTCTTCATCACAGACATAGTGCACCGCATTTCCACCTGCTAGGCTGACTGCTGCTGTCCAGAGAGGATAGTCTGGCATTGGCACAAGTACTTCATCGCCATTATCCAGCAAGCCTTGCATAGACATCACGATCAACTCACTAACACCATTTCCGATATAGATGTCATCAATCTCTACATTGGGAATTTTTTTCAACTGGCTATACTGCATAATGGCCTTACGGGCAGAAAAAATCCCTTTTGAATCTGAATACCCTTCACTATCCCGAGCGTTCATAATCAAATCATGAATAACTTCGTCGGGAGCCGTAAACCAAATTCAGCCGGATTTCCTGTATTTAAGCGAAGGATTTTCTCCCCGTTTGCCCGCATCCGCATGGCTTCTTCCAAAACTGGTCCCCGAATATCATAAGCGACATGTTCCAGTTTGATGGACTTATTGTATTCTTTCATGATTTTTTCCTCACTTTATCAAACTGCTACCATTATACCACTAGTTATTCCCGAGTACAACTGAGCAGGTTACCTCATTTTGTATACCTTCTCCCAAACTATTAGAAAATTCCATTTGACCTTTACAATCTATGTTAAAAGGGTTAAAATATAATTATAGGTATCATAAATGGTGTTATTCCATTTCATTTTCACTTTTTCAAGCATTAAAGGAGGTCGAATTATGTCTAAAAAATACGAAAACATTATGGTTGCAGTTGATGGATCTCATGAAGCAGAACTCGCTTTCGAAAAAGGGGTCAACGTTGCTTTGCGCAATGGTTCAAAACTAACACTAGCACATGTCGTTGATACACGTGCCTTGCAAAGTGTTTCTACTTTTGATGCTGAAGTTTATGAGGGCTTCCAAACAGAGGCAAATGAACTCCTGGAAGACTATATTAAACGCGCAAAAGATGCTGGTCTCCACAATGTTGCTACTGTCATTGAAATGGGAAATCCAAAAGTGCTCTTAGCTCACGATATCCCTGAACAAGAAGGAGTTGATCTCATCATGGTAGGTGCAACTGGCCTTAACGCCTTCGAACGTTTACTAGTTGGGTCTTCTTCTGAGTATATCCTTCGCCATGCCAAAGTCGATTTATTGGTTGTTCGTGACAAAGATAAAACCTTCTAGTCATGGATTAATCTAACAAAAAGGTGTGAAAGTCCTTCACTTTCACACCTTTTTATTGTTCTCTCTATCCGTTTGGTTTTCTAGATGATGCTTTTGATAAGCCTTCATTTGCCGGTCCAGTTCTTTTTGTATAGCCGGTTCAGGAGCAAACTTTTCCTCCCAATCATCTGGTTTTAAAATTTTATGAGTCTCTGGATCAAAATGAGCTTTACCATCTGGGAAAATTTTACCCATATTTGCCCGATGCACAATTTCAAAGATCTGTTCAGGATCCACTCCCATCAATACAAAGCTCCCATAAGTCAAATAGAGAGTATCGATTAAGGCATCCACTTGACCTACCAGGGATTGTTCTGCAGGATGCTTCGTTCGAACTTTTTCTGCCGCTTGATCCAAGGCCTGGTGGAGACTAGCTATAGAGCGATCAAAGCTCGCCTCGTCCTCACAGGCGAGCACGAATAAACTCTACTAGCTCCTCTTGTTTAAACATAGTTCGATAAAGAGCCTCTTGGTTTTCCCAAGCTCTAGGCTCTTCCTGGGTTTGACCATCCATGAGCTGATGGAAAGTTTTTCACACGATTAAAGTGGTCATCGCTACTCACAAATAGGGGCTGATCAGTTAGAATGCCAAAATGTTCCAACGCTTTTTTTGGATCCCGTCCTTGGTATTACTAGTCGTAGTATGTTGGGCCACTTCTTTAACCTTACTGGTTCCATTGCCCATCGCAATGGACAATCCAACACCGGAAAGCATTTCTAGATCATTATCCGAATCACCAAAGGCCATGACCTGATCCATTGAAAAGCCAAATTCTTCTCCAACCAAACGAATCCCTTCCAGTTTAGAATTGCCTGGATTGATAACATCTGCTGCATAGGGACTGGAGCGAGTGAATTTTAAATCAGGAAAGTCCTGTTCAACTTTCTGCGTATCCTTGGAACTTGCTAACAATAAAACTTGGTAAACAGGACCTTGAGCAATATGAAGCAATTGCTCCTGATCTTGCGGTACAACTCGACTGACAAACTTATTGAAGCCTTGGCTAACCGTTCGAGCTAGACCTTTGGGAACAAATTGGGCAGACCACTGTGAAACTGAACTCATTCCAAAGCTCATAATGCGCGAGCCCTCTATTCCGTCCTTAGTCCCTAGGGCAATTTCCATTCGATGTTTCTTGGCATATTGAATCAAGCGGTGAAGATTTTTCTTATCAATTGGAGAAGCCGACAAAACCTTGTCCTTGGTAAAAATGTACTGGCCATTATAGGTAACTGCAAAATCAAAGTCATAGCGCTCGATAAAAGGACGGACAAAGAAGGGTCCTCTCCCTGTTGCCAAACCAACAAAAATTCCTTGTTCCTTTAAGGCGCGAATGGCTTTTTCGGTCGACTTTAAAACCATTCTACTATCATTGACCAAGGTTCCGTCAATGTCAAAAAAGACCGCTTTTATTTCCATGATAACTGCTTTCTTTCCGTTTTATGATACAATAAATTATAACACACATTTCAAGGAGACACACATGATTAAGAAAATTTTGGCCCTTCATACAGGAGGGACCATCTCCATGCAGGCGGATGCCACTGGAGCTGTCGTGACCAATTCATCCAATCCCATGAACCATATTGATCTGTCACTGGCAGGGATTGAGCTTACTTCAGAAGATTTTTTTAATTTACCTAGCCCTCATGTAACTCCTCAGCACATGTTGCAACTTTATCATAAGATTCAGAAAGAGGCTTCCCAGTATGATGGGATTGTCATCACCCACGGTACCGATACTCTTGAAGAAACAGCCTACTTTCTAGATACCATGGATTTGCCAACTATTTCCGTAGTCCTGACAGGAGCCATGAGAAGCTCCAACGAATTAGGGAGTGATGGCGTCTATAACTATCTGACTGCCATCCGGGTCGCGGCAGATCCCAAATCACAAGACAAGGGGGTCTTGGTCGTGATGAATGACGAAGTCCATGCAGCCAAGTACGTGACCAAAACCCATACAACCAATGTCAGTACTTTTCAAACACCAACTCACGGTCCTCTAGGCTTGGTCATGAAAAAAGAAGTTCTCTATTTCAAAACAGCTGAACCTCGTGTTCGATTTGCTTTGCAAGAGATTAAGGGAGTCGTCCCCATTATTTCCGCCTATGCTGGCATGAAGACAGACCTTCTTGATATGCTAGATGTCCGACAAATGGATGGCTTAATTATCGAAGCCTTTGGTGCAGGAAATCTTCCTAGGGAGGTTGCGGAAACTCTTTGAGTTTCAAGAGTCTGGCCTCCCCATTGCTTTAGTTTCTCGTTGCTTCAATGGGATTGCGGAACCTGTCTATGCCTACGACGGTGGCGGAGTTCAACTTCACCAACATGGCATCTTCTTTGTGAAAGAGCTCAATGCCGCCAAGGCTCGGCTAAAACTCTTGATCGCAATCAATGCTGGCTTAAAAGATAAAGAATTAAGAGATTATATGGAAGGTTAAAATAAGAATAGAAGGCGTGATGGTTGATACATCCGCCTTTTGAATTTAAAAATAGCTTTGATGGACTGAGATAATGACTGACAAAATGAATTTCAACATGGTTCGCATAGCTAGGACCTCTTTTCTGTTTTTTACGATTATAGGTCCACAAACTTAAAAAAAGATAAAAAGAGAGTGGGACAGAAATCGGTAATTCGTTAGAATTCGATTTCGTCGTCCCACCTCCGCACAGTTGAGTAGGGCTGTAAAAGCTGATGAAATCAGCGTAGTAGAGCCCACTCAACCACTGCGTCTTGCTCGACAATCCAAAGACAATTGAGAGGCTAGGACTTTTGTCCCAGCCTCTTTTTCTTATCACTTCTTAATCCAGGTGTTCTTTCTGTTCCAAATGCAGAGACAGACAGTGCCAGTCTGGATGCTCTCGCCAATTAGGAGTTGTCACCACTTGAACAGCTACCTTTCGCGCTTCCTCTAAAATCGGATGATCTTCAATGAGGTTGGCCACTTGAAATTCTGGTATACCTGATTGGCGCGTTCCAAATATTTCCCCAGAGCCCCGTAACTTGAGGTCTTCTTCGGCCAAGACAAACCCATTGGTTGTTTCGGTCATGATTTCATTCGACGCTTGCCTGATTCTGTTTTAGGATTGGCAACTAATACTGCGTAAGACTGCTTATCACCACGTCCTACCCGACCTCTCAGCTGGTGCAATTGGCTCAATCCAAAGCGGTCTGCATCCATGATAATCATGACGGTGGCATTGGGAACATTAACGCCAACCTCGATCACGGTTGTAGAGACTAACAAGTCTATTTCTCCCTGCTTAAAGGCCTGCATAATGGCCTCTTTTTCTTCCCCCTTCATCTTACCATGGAGGAGGGCAATACGGGCACGATTTCCGAAGTAGGCAATCAATTCTTCCTCCAAAGCAATGGCGTTTTTGAGGTCCAAGGCTTCAGATTCTTCAATCAAGGGAGAAATGACATAGGCTTGGGAACCTTTTTGAATTTCTTTGACCAGCCAATCCAAAACCAAGTTTAACTGTTGGTGCTTGACCCAACGAGTAATGATTTCTTTTCGACCAGCTGGCATTTGGTCAATGATGGAAACATCCATATCCCCAAATGCGGTGATCGCCAGAGTGCGAGGAATTGGGGTCGCTGTCATCATCAATACATCCGGATTTTGTCCCTTTTCACGAAGGATCCGTCTTTGAGCTACACCGAAACGGTGCTGTTCATCAATAATAACCAAGCCTAAATCATGGAAATGGACCCCCCTCCTGAATCAAAGCATGGGTTCCCACAATAAGGTCCACTTCCCCAGCTTCAATCAAGGCTAAACGTTCTCGTCTCTCCGCAACTTTTAAACTGCCTGTCAAAAGAAGGATTCTGAGACTAGGGAAAAGAGAGGTTAAACTTTCTAAATGTTGCTCAGCCAAAATTTCTGTCGGTACCATCAAAGCCGCTTGCTTACCCGCTGTCACAGCAGCATACATGGCTAGTCCGGCAACGACGGTTTTTCCACTTCCAACGTCCCCTTGCAAGAGACGATTCATGTGGTAAGGAGAACGCATATCTGCTAGAATTTCGTTCAGACTTCGCTCCTGGGCTTCTGTCAACGAAAAGGGAAGACTAGCTTGAAGGTTCTTTAGCTTCTTCTCATCCCAATCCAGTATAATTCCTTGACCAACCGAGCGATTTTCCTCCTTCAAGACCTGTAGTTGCAATTGGAAAAAGAGCAATTCTTCAAATTTTACTCGTCTCAGAGCCTGCTTGTATTCCTCAAGATCCTTGGGAAAATGCATGGCCCTGACTGCTTGTCTTCGAGAAAGCAGATGATACTTGTCCATTAGGACTTGGGGTAAATTTTCTTCCAATAGTTGATCCAAGCCAGCTTCAAAGCCGTTTTGATAACCTTTACTAGAGCTGACTGGCTCACCCCTTGAGCTAGTCGATAGACTGGTTGAAGATCATCTTCGACTTGCGCTAGTAGCTTCATTCCTGTCAAAGCTCCCTTGGCCTTATCCCACTTACCAAAGACAGCCACCGTTTGTCCCAACTCAATCTTATCCGCTAAATAGGGCTGGTTAAAGAAACTAACTGCTAGGACCAGTTCTCCTTGTTTAATAGTGAAGCGAAGACGGTTGCGTTTGAAGCCGTAATATTGAACATTGGCTGGAGTAGCGACAAGACCGGAAACAACCGCTTTTTCTCCATCTTCCAGGTCTAGAACATTTTTTGATTTAAAATCTTCATACCGAAATGGAAAATAGAGTAAGAGATCCTCAACTGTTTCGATTCCCAATTTCTTGTATTTCTCTGCTGATTTTGGTCCAATTCCTGGTAGGACAGAGAGTGGTTGATGTAAGTTCATTCATTCCTCCTAGATAAGAAAGGAGGCTGGGACCTTTGTCATCAACCTCTTTCATCTTTAACTTGCCAATACTGAAAGTTTGGGACATCCATCCAGCTTACTTTCCACAATCTTTCTTTGCTGGACGATAAACTCTTGGGACGCGATCACTCAGGACACAAACCACCTCATAGTTGATGGTCCCTCTATAGTCTGCTACATCCGTCGCAGAAATTGCTAGATTACCATCTGATCCAATCAAAATCACCTTGGTTCCAATCGGGTAGGCTTTCGGTAGGCGAATGGTGATTTGATCCATAGATACGCGACCCACAATCGGACAGAATTGCCCATCAACAAGAACATGGAATCCTTGCATATCTCTGGTCCAGCCATCTGCATAGCCAATCGGAATAGTCCCAATCCACTCTTCATCACTAGTCTGATAGGTCGCTCCATAACCAACTGTCTGTCCTACTTCCAGTGACTTGACGTGCACCAATTCTGTTTCCAAACTCAGGGCCGGACAGATGCTGTAGGGAAGTTCCAACTCTCTTCCACTTGGATTGAGCCCATACATGACATCGCCCAGACGAACCGCATTGAAAATGGTATCAGCATGCCATAAAGTCGTTGCTGAATTGCTAGCGTGTACAATTTTCGGAGTATAGGGCAAGAGCTCCAACAAGGTCTTAAATCGTTGCAATTGGCCTTGGAAATGACGGTCATCTTTCTCGTCAGCTGTAGCAAAATGAGTAAAGATTCCTTCCACTTCTGCCCCATGGTCTCTTAATAGGTTCATAGCGTCATGAAGGTCTTCTACTGAACGCAAGCCAATTCGTCCCATTCCTGAATCCACTTTAATATGAACCTTCAACCCAGTCAAATCAGATTTTTCAGCCAATAAAGCTTTCAACCACTCGAGACTAGCTACTGTATAACGAATTTCTTCTTTGATGGCAATCGCAACGTGTTCTACTGGTGCAACACCCAAAATTAAGATAGGCTTTTCCCCAGCTACTTGACGAACTTCCAAGGCTTCATCTAGGTTGGAAACACAAAAAGCATCTACTATTGGCAATAAGCATTCTACCACTGGCTCAACCCCATGGCCGTATGCATTCGCCTTGACAACCGCAAAAGTCAAGGTCTCTTTCGGAATATGGGCCTGTATTTGTTGAACATTATAGGCAATAGCCTCTACATCCACATATGCTCGCGTTGGTCTATGTATGCTTGCTTTCATTTCTTTCCTCCAAAATAACACTGGTCGAAACTAAATCGCCTGAGTGACTAATCGAAACCCAAATCTTTCCACTAAAAGGGGCTCTTGAAAAATAGGGAGCTCCTTTTTGATTGGTTAAAATTTCCAGATCCTGAAATCCTACTGGACCAATCCCTGTTCCCCAAGCCTTGGAAAAGGCTTCTTTGGCAGACCATCGACCTGCCAGGTATTCCATTTTCCGTTTTCCAGATAATTGGTCGAACCGTGCTCGTTCCGTCTCTGTCAATACTTTAGAAGCAAATCTCGGATGTCTTTGGTAGGCCTCTTCAATGGATTGGATCGATTCGATATCTATCCCATGTCCAACAATCATATTATTTCCTCTTCAATGATTCTCTATCGACAACTCAATTTAAGAAGGAAAGGGCTGAGAATCTTTTCTCCAGCCCTTTCCTCTTATTCAGCTACATACTGATAAATTTCTCGTACTAAGCTTTCTGTCTTTTCCCAACCCAAGCATGGGTCTGTGATCGATTGACCAAATACTTCTGGTTGATCTTGACGACCGTCCTCTAAATAAGATTCAATCATAAACCCACGGACTACATCATGGATAATTGGATTCCAGCTACGATTTGTAAGGGTTTCTCTGACAATGCGAATCTGCTCAGCAAATTTTTCCCTGAATTATCATGATTGGTATCAACCAGGATAAATGGATGTTGCAATCCCAAGGCTTGGTAGCGATGCGCAGCTTCTAACAGATCTTCATAGTGGTAGTTTGGAATATTTTTCCCATTCGCATCTAAGGCCCCACGCAGAATAGCGTGTCCGAATGGATTTCCACTTGTCTCCACAGAACGACCATTATAGAAGAAATGATGCCCATGCTGTGCAGCATAAATCGCATTAAACATGACAGACAGATTTCCAGATGTCGGATTTTTCAATCCAGTTGGGACTGAAATTCCACTCGCTACAAATCGATGGCCTTGATCTTCTACAGAACGTGCCCCAATAGCAACATAGGAAAGTAAATCCTCAACAAATGGGTAGGTCTCTGGATACAACAATTCGTCTGCTGTTGTCAATCCGGTTTCTGTAATCACTCGATGATGCAAGCGACGAACAGCCTTTAAACCAGCTACAAAACTTGGTTCTGAAGCAGTATCTGGCTGATGCATCAAGCCCTTATAGCCATCACCATTGGTCCGAGGTTTAGCAGTATAGACCCGCATCACAATGAAGACCCGATCTTTGACTTCTTCTTGAAGGGCTGCAAGTCGACGAGCATATTCCATCACCGCTTCCTCATTATCAGAAGAGCATGGGCCCATCACAAGCAAGATCCGCTTGTCTTCCCCCTTTAAAATAGAGGCTAGTTCACGATCACGCGCTTCTTTGCGAGCCAAATGTTCCCCTTCTAAGCGATAAAGAGAAGTCACCGTTGTTTCATCAATGATTGGGCTAGTAGCTGTAAAAGACATAGGCAAATCCTTTCATACGATTAGAGTTTTTTACCGTGACAGTTTTTAAATTTCTTACCAGATCCACATGGGCAAATGTCATTGCGTTTGATTTGGCTTATATCAAGATCTTCCGGTAGCGCTACGTTTTGAGCTGCAATATTACGAGTCGCTGTCGTTGAGATACTATGTTCTGTACGTGGACGTTCTTGCTCGTGGATTTGAGCTTTCATCATCAAACGAGTCACATCAAACTCGATGGATCCAATCATGTCGTTAAACATACGGAATCCTTCAGATTGGTATTCAACCACAGGGTTGTTTTGTGCATACCCACGAAGACCAACGGCATTTCTCAATTGATCCAAGGCATCAATGTGATCTGTCCACTTGCTATCTACTACACGAAGAATTAATACTTTTTGGAACTCTTGGACGGCCTCCTCATCACGTAATTTCGCTACTTGGTTTTCATAAACTTCTTCAGCACGTTTGTACAAGTAATCAATCACATCTTTATCCGATTTGCCTTCAATATCGCTCTCTGAAATGGTATCTTCAGGGACCAAATTGTATTTGGCAAAGTTCAGAATAGCTTCGATCCGTTCTTCCTTGCTTGAGTGGCTTGCTCCTTCAACGATTCGTTTAATGGTCCGTTTGATCATGGCCTTGATTTCTGGAGCCAAATCACGATCTGCAGTAATGACATCATAGCGTTGAGAGTAAATAATCTCACGTTGTTCCCGCATGACATCATCATATTGAAGGACTTGCTTACGAGTATCATAGTTGTTCCCTTCCACTCGTTTTTGGGCTGCTTCAACTTGACGTGTAAACATATTGGACTTGATAACTGATTCTTCTTCACTCAATTTGAAACGATCCAAAAGGGCTTTGATTCGTTCTGAACCAAAACGACGCATCAATTCATCTTCAAGAGAGAGGTAGAACTGCGATTCACCTGGATCCCCTTGACGACCAGAACGTCCACGCAACTGGTTATCAATACGACGGCTTTCATGACGCTCCGTACCAATGACACATAGTCCGCCCAATTCACGAACCCCTTCACCCAACTTAATATCGGTACCACGTCCGGCCATGTTGGTCGCGATTGTAACAGCACCACGTTGACCAGCGTTCATGATGATTTGTGCTTCTTTGTAGTGGTTTTTCGCATTCAAGACTTCGTGAGGAACTCCTGCTTCGACCAAGAGACGAGATAGGTAGTCACTAGTTTCAACTGCCACAGTACCTACCAAGACTGGTTGCCCTTTTTCGTAACGAGCTTTTACATCTTCTACCACAGCTTTAAACTTAGATTTCAAGCTTGGATAAAGAAGATCTGGATGGTCAATACGGGCAATCGGACGGTTGGTTGGAATCGGAATCACACGAATGTTGTAGATTTCACGGAACTCTTCTTCTTCTGTCTTCCCTGTACCTGTCATCCCTGAAAGTTTCTTGTACATACGGAAGAGGTTTTGGTAAGTAATCGATGCAGATGTTTTGGTTTCTTCTTGGACTGGTACACCTTCTTTGGCCTCAATCGCTTGGTGCAACCCATCTGAATAACGACGTCCTTCCATGGTCCGACCTGTAAATTGGTCGACAATCAAGATTTCTTGTTCTTCACTGACCACGTAATCAATATCCAAAATCATGATGTAGTTTGCACGGAGGGCATTGTCAATGTAGTGGGTTAAGGCAACATTTTCGATGTCGTACAAGTTTTCAAGATTAAAGTAGCTCTCAGCCTTATCAATCCCAGAGTCAGACAAGCCAATGGTTTTTGAAGGTACATCAATGATGTAGTCTTCTTCTTCCAAAGATTTTACATAGGCATCTGCCATATGGTAAAGCTGGCTAGTTTCTGTAGAAGTCTGACCAGAAACAATCAACGGAGTTCGGGCTTCGTCGATTAAGATGGAGTCTACCTCATCGACCAAGGCATAGTTCAATGGACGTTGTACCATGTTTTCTGCACGAACGACCATGTTGTCACGCAAGTAGTCGAAACCGATTTCCGCATTGGTTGAATAGGTGATGTCACAAGCATAAGCTTCTTGTTTTTCTGACGGCGACTTGGCTGCCAAGTTAATACCGACAGAAAGGCCCAGCCATGAGTACAATTCACCCATCTCTGTCGCGTCACGTTCTGTTAGGTATTCATTGACCGTAACAACGTGAACCCCTTTTCCAGACAGAGCATTCAAATAAACCGGCATGGTCGCTGTTAAGGTTTTTCCTTCCCCTGTACGCATTTCTGGAACGTCCCCATGGTGAAGAACAATTCCACCCATAACCTGTACTTTATAAGGGAACAAGCCTAAGACACGCTTAGCACCTTCACGAACCACCGCAAATGCTTCATAAAGAAGATCATCTAATGATTCTCCATCTTGGTAGCGTTGTTTGAATTCTTCTGTTTGCTTTTAATTCATCATCTGAAAGGGCAGCCATTTGATCTTCGTAAGCAAAGACCTTATCTGCCATTTTTTCCAATCGTCTTAATTCACCTTTATCATTTTCGATAATTGTTTTTAATAAATTAGCCATTTTTTTCCTTACTTTTCATATTTCTTAAATTTAAGCGTTCTTTTAATTATAGCATAACCATCCCTATCCTTCAAGAAATTCCGTCATTAGGAAAAAGGATTTTTGCAACATTTTTCGTAATCAATTCCTGCCCCCATTCGGGTTTGTATTTCTCTTGCTTTAGTACAAATTAAAAAGCTGAGCAAGAACCTACTCAACTTTTTTTGACTATTATGGATGGCTGACAATTAATTCCATCTCTTTTCCTGATAGCATCCACTCTTGAATATCGCTGGTCAATATAAAGTGGTCCCCTTTTCCAATTGGATAGTCTACCCCGTCTACCTGAAGACTGCCTTTTCCTAAGAGAACACTCACCAAACTGTAATCCTGGGTCTTTTCAAACTGAACTTCCCCATTGACCACCCATTTGTGGACCCCAAAGAAGTCATTGGCTACCAACAAAGTTGATGACAGGTGGTCAACCTTTTCCTCAACTGGTCGGCTATTAGCTGGAGCTCCTAAATTCAGTACATCAATGGACCGTTCAATATGCAACTCTCGTAGATTTCCTTGATCATCCTTACGATCAAAGTCGTAAACCCGATAAGTGGTGTCGCTCGATTGTTGGGTTTCCAAAATCAAGATACCTGAACCGATGGCATGCATGGTACCACTTGGTACATAGAAGAAATCTCCTGCTTTAACTGGAACCCGCGCTAAAAGATCATCCCATTCCTTGTCTTCAATCATTTGGCGTAATTCTTCCTTGGACTGGGCATGGTGACCATAGATAATTTCCGCTCCTTCATCAGCAGCAATAATATACCAGCATTCGGTTTTCCCAAGTTCCCCTTCATGTTCCATTCCATAGGCATCATCCGGGTGAACCTGAACACTGAGCCAGTCATTTGCATCTAGAATCTTTGTCAACAAAGGAAACCGGTTCTGTTCGATCTCCGAATAATTCGCGATGCTCTGCATATAGTTGGTCTAAGCCCATTCCAGCATAAGGTCCATTCTTAACAACAGAAACACCATGTGGATGGGCAGAAATAGCCCAGTATTCACCAACATGATCGCTCGGGATTTCATAGCCAAACTCATCTCGTAATCTAGTTCCACCCCAAATCTTTTCCTGCATGACGGATTGTAAAAATAACGGTTGTGACATACCTGCCTCCATATATCCTTGTATTCAATACCTTATTATACCAAATTCTACTCATTTTTGAAAGCCCAGCCAAGCTGTTTAGACCCTTTTTAATTTTTTGCACGTTTTTCGCATTTTTACCAGCTTTCCGCTATAATAGGTATATGAATCTCAAAGAATCCATAATTGAATTGGCTCACTCCATTGGTATTTCAAAAATTGGCTTTACCACTGCGGATGATTTTTCCTATTTAGAAAAATCCCTCCGCCTAGCTGTGGAAGAAGGCCGAAATTCTGGTTTTGAGCACAAAAATATTGAAGAACGAATCCAACCACGCTTAAGTTTAGCTTCTGCTAAAACGATTATCTCCATTGCCGTTGCCTATCCCCACAAGTTAAAACAACAACCTCAGAAGACGGCCTATAAACGCGGAAAATTCACCCCCAATAGCTGGGGCCTTGATTATCACTATGTCTTGCAGGATAAATTAGACCGCCTAGCACGAGGAATTGAAGAATTAACCGCCGAATTCGAATACAAGGGCATGGTGGATACCGGTGCCTTAGTGGATACCGCGGTTGCTCAACGAGCTGGGATTGGCTTTATCGGAAAGAATGGCCTCGTCATCTCAAAAGAATACGGTTCTTATATGTTTTTAGGGGAGCTGATCACCAACCTAGAAATTGAACCCGATCAAGCCGTTGACTATGGTTGCGGTGATTGTAACCGCTGTGTAGAAGCCTGCCCGACTTCTTGTTTAATTGGAGATGGCTCTATGAATGCCCGACGTTGTCTATCCTTTCAGACCCAAGACAAGGGCATGATGGATCTGGAATTCCGTAAAAAGATTAAAACGGTCATCTACGGCTGTGATATCTGTCAAATCTGCTGTCCCTACAACCGTGGTTTGGATAATCCACTAGCCACTGACATTGATCCGGAACTCGCTCACCCAGAATTAATCCCCTTTATCGAGCTATCCAATGGACAATTCAAAGAAAAATTCGGAATGATCGCTGGTAGTTGGCGGGGGAAAAATATCCTTCAGCGCAATGCCATCATTGCATTGGCCAATGCTAACGACCGGTCTTCCATCCCTAAACTGTTAGAAATTATCGAAACCTCGCAAAACCAGATTCATATTGCAACCGCCATTTGGTCACTGGGAGAGCTGATTCGAGAAGTCACACCTGACTTGGTTGATTTATTAACTTCCCTCAAAAACCCTAGTCCAGCTATTATAGAAGAACGCGAACGATTTTTCCAAAAATTCCAACACCAAATCTCACATAATTAAAACTGCCTAACTAAGTTAGGCAGTTTCAGATTTAAGATAAAGTCTTCAGAAAAACTTTCCTTAGGTGAGTACGGACGTCAGCGAACTTCTTCAAAGTTCCATGACTAATTATTGAGCCTAAGGTCTCAATAATTCCGAATGCCTGAAACAATTATGTTTCAGGCATTTTCTCACAGCGGAAAGTTTTTTATCTTCTTAAATAACTAAACAATAAAAGTCATTTTTTGGTAATCATCTAACTGTTTTATGTAAAACACTAGTTTGTCTACATTCAAAAACTTCTCCCATCCAACCTCTATCAGAAAATTCCTAATAGAGAAAAACAGACGATTCCCCATAGGATTGCAACGACAAATCCGACCACAACATCACGGACAAAATGGAGTCCAGCCAGAACACGAACTCCTGCCAATAGAAGAGCCAAGGACAGACCAAGGATAGATAGGATAGGATTTACGCCCCAAGCTATTATAGAAATAATCGCTGCAGAAAAGACATGACGACTAGGCATCGAGCTCCCCTTTCCTTCTCTGTCTAATAAAGGAGGAAGCATCCCGATCTCATAGGGACGGGGCCAATTGATTTGTTTTCGAATGACACTCAACAAAATAAAGCCAGATGCCGGAACCAACAGATAGGCAAGGACTTCCCAACTCTTGGAATTCTCCAGATAGACTGACCAAAGGACATAGACATAAAGGAGAGGCATCAGAAGGGTGACGAGGCGGTTGACCCACTTTAATAAAGAAAGATAACAGGGATGGGACACAAAAAAAATGGTCTAATCCGTTCATAGAACAAATATTCTTTTTTTCATCAGCAATTTCTCTTCGATCGATTACTTAATAAGCGGCTGGACTTAGATCAAAAATCCCTTCCAGGTGATCTAGCTCATGCTGGCAAATCTGGGCCGCAAAACCTTCTAAGTTTATGAGCTGAGGTTTCCAATTGATGTCGTAGTAGGAGACTTGAATCTTTTCAAAACGACTTGTTTTTCGACTTCCTGCCAAAGAAAGACAGCCTTCTTCTGTCTCATAAGCTCCTTCTTTCTTGACTAGAACAGGGTTAAAGAGAACCAAGGGCATCACGCCAAATTGGATAATAATCACTCGCTTGCGTACACCAATCATATTAGCAGCCATGCCAACACAGGAATCTTGGTGAGCTCGTAAGGTATCTTGTAGATCTTGCGCCAAATACAAATCCTCTTTAGCCGCTTCTTCAGATACTTGACTCAAAAAGAAGGGATCCTTCATAATGGCTTTTTCCATCATTTCTCCTCTCTTGCTTAAAAAAGAGAAGGTTATTCATCCATCTTCCCGACGAAGAACTCCCTCCCCTAGCATTTTGATACAGTATGTTATTTCAGCCTTAACTGATTAGTCTTTTTTACTGACTTGTTTTGCTAAGACAAAGTTACCCAAGGTTGCTGAACCATTTCCAGCCACCGCAGGAGTCACGATGTAGTCTCGAACATCCGGCACTGGTAAATAGCCGTTCAATAAGACGGTGAATTTTTCACGGACGCGATCCAGCATGTGCTGTTGTGCCATCACTCCTCCACCAAATACAATCACATCTGGACGGAAGGTTACAGTCGCATTGACAGCAGCTTGGGCAATATAGTAGGCTTGGATATCCCATACAGAGCTATTGAGTCCGATATTTTCCCCACGAATACCGGTACGAGCTTCCAAGCTTGGACCAGCCGCAAGACCTTCTAAACAGCCTCTGTGGAATGGACAAACCCCATTAAATTCTTTTTCAACATCCATTGGGTGTTTGGCAACATAGTAATGGCCCATCTCAGGATGGCCCACACCTCCAATGAATTCACCACGCTGGATAACACCAGCCCCAATCCCTGTACCAATTGTGTAGTAGACTAGGTTTTCAATCCGCGCACCCGCATTATTACGAGCCACGACCTCACCATAAGCTGAGCTATTTACGTCAGTTGTGAAGTAAATCGGTACATTTAATGCCCGACGGAAAGCACCTACCACATCAATATTGGCCCAATGTGGTTTTGGAGTTGTTGTAATAAAACCATATGTTTTTGAATTTTTATCAATATCAATCGGTCCAAATGAACCAATCGCTAAACCTGCAAGATTTTCAAACTTAGAGAAAAACTCAATACATTTATCAAGGGTTTCAATAGGGGTCGTTGTCGGAAACTGTGATTTCTCAATGACGTTATAATTTTCGTCACCTACAGCACAAACAAACTTTGTTCCACCCGCTTCAAGACTTCCATATAATTTAGTCATATCAAACCTCTTCTTCAATTCTCTTTTTTTCTATTATATCATAAAGGAAAACGGTTCACTTCTATTCCTTATAGAAAAAACTACTCTTATTTATGTTTAAACATCAGGTGAGTAACTTTTTTATTCCAAACCTCATCTCCAAACAAAATTCAAGGACTGGAGGATACCCTAACCAGTCCTTGAGCAATCATGTATTCGATTATGCTTTTACTTCAATGATAGCATCACCTTTAGCAACTGCACCAGTGGCTACTGGAATTACTGAAGTATAGTCGGCTGTGTTTGTGACGATGACCATTGTTGTATCATCAAGACCAGCTGCTGCAATTTTTGCAGAATCAAACGTTCCAAGAACATCGCCAGCTTTGACCTTGTCACCTTGAGCAACTTTCTGATCAAACCCTTCGCCGTTCATTGAAACTGTATCAATCCCAACGTGGATCAAAACCTCAGCACCGTTTGCTGTCTTCAAACCGAAAGCATGTCCCGTTGCAAAAGCAATTGTTACTTCTGCATCTGCAGGAGCATATACAACACCTTCAGATGGCTTTACAGCAAGCCCTTGTCCCATTGCACCGCTTGAGAATACAGGGTCATTCACATTTTCTAAAGCAACAGCTTGACCAACGATTGGCGAAATGATGGTTTCATCTTGAAGACTTGCAGGAACAGTTCCAGTCACTGCTTCCTCAACAAAACGATCTGTTGTAGCACTTTCAGCTACTGTTGCAGGTTCTTCATCTTCAAAACCAAACATGTAAGTAAGAGCAAAACCAAGTGCAAATGATACTACAACCATAAGCAAGTATTGGAAGAGTTGACCATTACCAATGTAAAGCATTGTACCTGGGATAATAGTGATACCATTACCAGTACCAGCAAGACCAAGGATTGAAGCCAATCCACCACCGATGGCACCAGCGATTAATGAAAGGAAGAATGGTTTACGGAAACGCAAGTTCACCCCGAAGATCGCAGGCTCAGTAATACCTAGGAAGGCAGAAAGAGCAGCCGGGAAAGCCAAAGCTTTCAATTTAGGATTTTTAGTTTTCACACCAACCGCTACTGTAGCAGCACCTTGAGCAGTCATGGCAGCTGTGATAATAGCATTAAATGGATTTGCGTGATCAGCTGCAAGCAGTTGAACTTCAAGCAAGTTAAAGATATGGTGAACACCCGATACAACGATCAATTGGTGAACGCCACCGATGAGCAATCCACCAAGACCTAACGGTAAGCCCAGGATTGCTTTTGTACCAACTAAGATATAAGTTTCAACTACGTGAAAGACTGGACCGATAACAAAGAGTCCAAGAATAGACATTACAAAGAGGGTTACGAATGGTGTTACCAAAAGATCAAGAACATCTGGAACAACTTTTCGAAGTGATTTCTCAAATTTCGCACCAAGAACCCCGATAATAAAGGCCGGAAGAACGGATCCTTGCAAGCCTACGACTGGAATAAAGCCGAAGAATTTCATAGCAGTCACTTCACCACCAGATGCAACAGCCCAGGCATTTGGAAGTGAACCAGAAACAAGCATCATACCAAGAACGATACCAACTGCTGGATTCCCACCGAAGACACGGAAGGTTGACCACACGACAAGACCTGGCAAGATGATAAAGGCCGTATCTGTCAAAATTTGAGTATAAGTCGTAACATCATCTGGAAGAGTCACACCTAGGGCATTCAAGAGACCACGAACACCCATGAAGAGACCTGTCGCAACGATAACTGGAATAATCGGTACAAAGACATCCCCGAAGGTACGGATCGCGCGTTGGAACCAATTTCCTTGTTTCGCTGCTTCAGCTTTCATTTCATCTTTTGATGAAGTTGGCAAGCCTAGAGCTACTACCTCATCATAAATCTTGTTTACAGTACCAGTACCAAAGATGATTTGGTATTGACCTGAGTTAAAGAAAGCTCCTTGAACTTTTTCAATATTTTCGACAGCATCTTTGTCGACTTTTGCTTCATCTTTGACCATCACACGAAGACGAGTCGCACAGTGAGCAACACTGCTAACGTTCTCAACTCCACCGATCGCATCGATGACTTTTTTTGCAATTTCTGTATTTGACATTTGCAAAAATCTCCTTATTTTTATTAGTTTGAAAACGGTTCAACCGTCTCTACGCATTTAATTGTACCACGTATTAAGAATATGTCAACCGTTTTGCAGAAAGTTTTTGATGTTTATTTGTGATTTTTGAATATTTGAAAGAACTTTCTTTCATTTTCATTCATCTAAAAGCCTGTACATTGTGTATTATAGCCACTATCTTGTTTTTATTTTTTTCAAAAACTTTCACTCTTTCATTTATTTTCATAAACCAATTCTAGCCTTCGCTTTGATATTTTATGATAAACGTTTGACTTTTTTTCTCAATTCTTTGGCCAAAGTCTTGCTTTTTTTTATAGAAATCGGTACTATGGAAGTAAGAAAAATTTTGGAGGAGTCAAATGGAATGGACAACCGAACTTCGGTACAAACGGTATGAAGACTGGACCGAAGAAGAAAAGAAACAAATTAAAGAAAACATGGCAAAATCTCCTTGGCATACACACTACCATGTTGAACCAAAAACTGGCCTTTTAAATGACCCGAATGGTTTCTCCTATTTTAATGGTAAATGGATTCTCTTTTACCAGAACTTTCCGTTTGGAGCTGCTCATGGGTTGAAGTCTTGGGTACAACTTGAAAGTGACGATTTAGTCCATTTCAGTGAAACCGGTATTAAAGTCTTGCCAGATACACCTTTAGATAGCCATGGAGCCTATTCTGGTTCGGCTATGCAATTCGATGACGAACTTTTCTTATTCTATACAGGAAATGTACGAGATGAGAACTGGATACGCCATCCTTACCAAATCGGAGCCCTCATAGACCAGAATGGGAACCTCAAAAAAATTGACCAAATCCTCATTGATCAACCAGAGGATGCTACCGACCACTTCCGCGACCCACAAATTTTTAAATTCAAAGATCAATACTATGCCATCGTCGGTGGTCAAGACCTTGAGAAAAAAGGATTCGTTCGCCTTTACAAAGCGGTGAATAACGATTATACCAACTGGGTTGAAGTAGGAAATCTTGATTTCAACAATGATTGTACAGCTTATATGATGGAGTGTCCTAACTTGGTCTTCGTCGGCGAGCAACCTGTCCTTCTTTATTGCCCTCAAGGTTTGGACAAAACAGTCCTCGACTACGACAATATCTACCCAAATATGTATAAAATTGGGGCTTCTTTTGATCCTGAACAGGCTCGTCTAGTTGATGTTTCTGAATTGCAAAACTTGGACTTCGGTTTCGAAGCCTATGCTACTCAAGGCTTCAATGCGCCTGATGGAAGAGCCTTAACCGTTAGCTGGCTTGGCCTACCAGATGTCGCTTACCCATCCGATCGTTATGACCATCAAGGAGCTTTCTCTTTGGTCAAAGAGCTAAGCATTAAGGACGGCAAACTTTATCAATATCCAGTTGAAGCTGTAAAAGAGCTTCGCTCCACTTCATCCGAGTTTACAAACAAGGAAACAACCAATAATTGCTACGAGTTAGAATTAGACTTTGAAGCCAATAGCAAAAGTGAAATTATTCTCCTAGCCGATAAAGAAGGCAAAGGACTTTCTATTACTTTTGATATTGCAAATGGACAGGTCGTTGTCGATCGAAGCCAAGCTGGTGAACAGTATGCCCAAGAGTTTGGAACTACTCGTACTTGTCCGATCGAAAACCAAGCTACTACCGCTACTATTTTCATCGATAATTCTATTTTTGAAATTTTTATCAACAAAGGAGAAAAAGTATTCTCTGGTCGCGTTTTCCCGCATGCTGATCAAACTGGTATTTTGATCCAATCTGGAACACCTACTGGAACATACTATGAACTAGACTATGGTCGCAAAGCTCACTGATGTCGCCAAATTAGCTGGCGTCAGCCCTACAACAGTTTCACGAGTCATCAATAAAAAGGGCTATTTATCTGAAAAAACTATCTCAAAAGTCAAAGAGGCGATGAGGGAATTGGGCTATAAGCCTAATACGATTGCTCGGAGCCTACAAGGAAAATCAGCCAAGTTAATCGGCTTAATCTTCCCAAAAATCAGCCATGTCTTCTATGCAGAATTAATCGATAAACTGGAAGAAGAACTGTTCAAACATGGGTACAAAACCATTATTTGTAATAGCGAGCATGATTCTGAAAAAGAACGTGAATACATCGAAATGCTAGAAGCCAATCAAGTAGATGGTATTATTTCTGGTAGTCATAATCTGGGAATTGAAGATTATAACCGGGTTACAGCTCCTATCATCGCTTTTGACCGAAACCTATCCCCTGAGATCCCTGTTGTTTCCTCAGATAACTACGCTGGTGGCGTCCTTGCAGCGGAAACCCTTGCCAAGACAGGGGCACAAAAGATTATCATGATTACCGGGAATGATAACTCCAATTCCCCAACTGGACTCCGGCATGCTGGTTTTGCTTCAGTCCTGCCAGAAGCACAAATTATCAATGTTTCCAGTGATTATTCACCCCTTCGCAAAGAAATGGAAATCAAATCCATCTTGACCCAGCAGAAACCAGATGCTATCTTTGCATCCGATGACTTGACTGCTATCTTGGTGATGAAAATCGCTGATGAACTCGGCATTGCCATTCCAGAAGACCTAAAAGTCATTGGCTATGACGGGACCTACTTTATCGAAAATTATTTCCCCCGTCTCACCACCATCAAGCAACCCTTACAAGAGATTGCTCGCCTGACGGTCGACCTTCTTCTTCAAAAAATCGAAGGAAAAGATGTTAAAACTACAGGCTATTTTCTCCCTGTTAGTGTTTTACCCGGCAAAAGTGTTTAAAAGAGGCTGGGACAAAAGTCCTAGCCTCTCAATTGTCTTTGGATTGTCGAGCAAGACGCAGTGGTTGAGTGGGCTCTACTACGCTGATTTCATCAGCTTTTACAGCCTACTCAACTGTGCGGAGGTGGGACAACGAAATCGAATTCTAACGAATTATCGATTTCTGTCCCACTCTCTTTTTTCATTATCCTGATCAATCGAATCTCTATACTCAAAAAGAAACCACCCGTAGAGGTGGTTTCTTTTCTATCTTATTCTGCTTCTGTTACAAATTGACTTAAGACACCATTCACAAACCGAGCAGATTTCTCATCTGAAAAAGTTTTAGCCAATTCAATTGCTTCATTCACCGCAACCAATTGAGGTGTATCAAAGGAAGTAATTTCAAACACACCCAAACGAAGAATGTTTTTCTCTACTAGAGTCAAGCGTTCTACAGTCCATCCAGTTTTCAAGTGTTGGGCAATCTGTTGATCCAATTCATCCTTTGATTGACGAACACCCGATACCAAGTTGAGTAGAAAAGCTGGAATCTCCACTTCCTGGTCTGTTTCTTCTTTATCATGCGTAAAAGCAAATCGACACGCTTCTACAACATCCCCTTCATACTCTAAACTCATTAGAGCTTGAAAAGCACGCTCCCGTAAATCACGCCGTGATTCAAATAAAATATCAGTCATTGAGGAAATCCTCATTAAACAAATCTTTCAAATCAGGTTTAGCTGTTTTCTCAGTCACAATTCCTACTACATGGATATTGACATCATCCAAGGTCACATCTGCCATATTGTAGACAGCTGTTTTTACTGCTTTTTGAATCGCAACCGCTACTTTAGGGACTGCTACACCATATTCTAGGTAGAGGTAAATATCGACGGAGATTTGACCATCTTCTTGTGTACGTAGGTAAACCCCACGTCCAAGAGCACGTTTTGAAAGGCTATCCGATACACTCTTGTTTTCAAGAGAATGAACACCATCCACTTTTGCAGTCGCAATCGCAATAATTTTTTCTAACACACGAGGTGCAATGACGATTTCGCCGTATTGTTCAGTTGCCATAGAAGTTCCTTTCTATCAGACCTGCTGTTAGCCATTAGGCACGAGAAACGTAAGTTCCTTCAGCTGTATTGATAATCAATTTTTGTCCTGCTTCGATGAAGTCTGGAACGTTTACCACGAGACCTGTTTCCATTGTTGCTGGTTTACCAGAACCTGTAACAGTAGCCCCTTTAATCGATGGTTGAGTTTCAGCAACTGTCAATTCAACAGTTGTAGGAACAGTCACCCCAATCACTTCGCTTCCGTAGAATTGGATCTTCACTTCTGAGTTTCAAGAATGTAGAGCAATTCGTTCTCAACATTTACAACAGGAATTTCATATTGATCATATGTCTCAGTGTTCATGAAGTAAGCTGTGTCATCCATTTTGTACAAGTATTGAGCTGGCACAGTTTCAATAATGGCTTGCTCAAACTTTTCTTCTGGACGGTAGCTTGTATCAAAAGTCGAACCAGTACGAACATCACGCAATTTCATACGCATGATGGTATTTCCTTTACCTGGTTTGTGATGGCTAGCTTCCAAAACGCGGATCAATTTCCCATCAGCTGTTTCAAAGGTCATACCAGCTTTCAACTTACTTGCTTCAATCATGTTTTCATACCTCTTTTTAAAAATATATTACTCTTTATTTTATCACAAAAGCTCAGATTTCTCAAATCTGTCTCTGCAAATTTCCTTAGATCACAATCAACTCTTTCGGTGCAAGGGTCAAGACTTCACAGCCACTTTCTGTAATCAAGAGATCATCTTCAATCCGGACACCTGACAGGCCTTCAATGTAGATCCCTGGCTCATCTGTTAAGACCATTCCCGCCTTGATGACTTCTTTGGAAGTTTGGCTGAAATAAGGCTCTTCATGGATGTCCAAGCCAATTCCATGACCAATACCATGAGTAAAGTACTGGCCGTATCCTGCCGCCTCGATAATGTCTCGAGGAATTTTATCAAACTCACGGAAACCTAGTCCAGCCTTGGCTTCAGAAATGAGAGCTTGGTTGGCTTTCAAGACCGTTTCGTAAATCTCTCTTTCCTTATCACTGACATGACCTGCATAAATGGTCCGGGTCATATCACTCACGTAATGGTTGTAAAGACAGCCAAAGTCCAAGGTCAAGGCATCCCCCGCAGAGATAATGCGATCACTTGGAGTCGCATGAGGCATGGCAGAGCGCTCTCCCGCAGCGGAGATGATATCAAAGGATACACCTGACGCTCCAATTCCCGCATTCTGAAATCCAGGAAGGTCGCAGCTTCTAACTCTGTTGTTTGACCAACCTTGATAAACTCGAGCACATCTAGGAAGGCTTGATCTGAAATACTGCAGGCCTTGCGGATGGTTGCCACTTCTGTCTCATCCTTAATCAAACGAAACTCCATCACAAAATCAGACAAGGCTCTTAGAGAGACTCCTGAGAAAGCTGTCGCCAGACGAGTATGATAGGCAACTGTGATCTCATCCTCAAAGCCAAGTTCTTGGATCGCTGCGTCTTTGATAATTTTTGATGCTTCTTCCAATTCATTGCGGGTTTCAACAATCTCCACAAAGGGGAAACAAGTCGCATGGGCATGAATGGTATAGCGAGAATCTGTAAAGAGGACCACGCGCTCTTCTGTCACCAAAACGGTCCCATTTGATCCCCAGAAATTGGTCAAATAGTAAACATTTTTTAAGTTGTTAATGAGGACAGCTTTTAAATCCTGTGCCTTCATTTTAGTTCGTAGATTTGTAATTCGTTGGTTCATTGTAATTTCCCTTTCAAATACTGTCCTGTAAAGCTAGCTGGATTGCTAGCTACCTCTTCTGGTGTTCCTGTCGCAATAATGGTACCACCACCGACTCCACCTTCAGGTCCTAAGTCGATGATATGGTCCGCTGTCTTAATCACGTCCAAGTTGTGCTCAATGACCAAAACGGTATTGCCATCATCCACAAAGCGTTCCAAGACCTTGAGCAAACGAGAGATGTCTTCGGTATGAAGACCTGTTGTCGGCTCATCCAAAATATAAAAAGACTTACCTGTCGAACGCTTATGAAGCTCAGAAGCCAACTTCATCCGCTGGGCTTCTCCTCCTGAAAGTGTCGTTGCCGGCTGTCCCAAGGTCACATAGCCCAAGCCGACATCCTTGATGGTTTGTAATTTGCGATTAATCTTTGGAATATGTTTAAAGAAATCCACCGCATCATTGACGGTCATGTCCAAAATCTGGGAGATATTCTTTTCTTTATAGTGAACTTCTAAGGTTTCACTGTTGTAGCGTCGCCCATGGCAGACTTCACACGGTACATAGACATCCGGTAGGAAATGCATCTCAATCTTGATAATACCATCTCCCGAACAAGCCTCACACCGGCCGCCTTTGACGTTGAAACTAAAGCGGCCTTTTTTGTAGCCTCTAATCTTGGCTTCATTGGTTTGGGCAAAGAGATCGCGAATGTCGTCAAATACACCTGTATAGGTAGCTGGATTGGAGCGTGGAGTGCGGCCAATCGGACTTTGGTCGATATCGATCAATCGATCAATGTGCTCGACACCTGAAATAGTTTTGTATTTCCCTGGTTTTTCTGAATTGCGATTCAATTTTTGCGCCAGCGTTTTTTTCAAAATACTGTTAACCAAGGTTGACTTCCCAGAGCCAGAAACGCCAGTGACAGCAATGAACTTGCCCAGCGGGAAGCGTGCTGTCACCTCTTTTAAGTTGTTTTCAGCGGCCCCTGTCAGCTCGATAAAGCGACCGTTACCTACCCGTCGTTCCGTTGGCACTGGAATGGCCCGTTTTCCAGAAAGATACTGACCAGTGATGGATTTGCTATTGCGGGCTACCTGCTTAGGCGTTCCAGCCGCAACAATCTCACCTCCAAAGACACCGGCTCCTGGACCGACGTCAATCAAGTAATCAGCTTCTCTCATGGTATCCTCATCGTGTTCGACGACGATCAAGGTATTGCCCAAATCACGCATCTTCTTAAGACTGGCAATTAAGCGGTCATTGTCCCTTTGATGGAGGCCGATTGAAGGCTCATCCAGGATATAGAGGACACCTGAGAGATTGGATCCAATTTGGGTAGCCAAGCGAATCCGCTGACTCTCTCCCCCAGATAGAGTCCCGGCTGAGCGAGATAGGGTCAGATAGCTCAAGCCAACATTGTTCAAAAAGCTCAAGCGATCTTTCACCTCTTTGAGAATCGGACGAGCAATGGTCTCTTCATTCTTGGTTAATTTGAGATCGGCAATCACCTTAAGATGGTCCTCAATAGACAAGTCAGAGATTTGCCCGATATGGAGTCCCTTCTCTCCTCCTACCCGGACAGACAAGGCCTGGTCATTCAAACGATAACCATGGCAAGTGGCACAAGTCAATTCATTCATGTAGGACAACATCTGATTACGGGTGAAGTCACTAGAAGTTTCGTGGTAGCGGCGATTGATGTTGGTGACGACCCCTTCAAAAGGAATGTCAATATCGCGAACCCCACCAAATTCATTCTCATAATGGAAGTGGAATTCCTTGCCCTCAGAACCATAGAAAATCAAGTGGCGGTCTTCTGGAGATAAGTCTTCAAATGGCTTATCCATATCAATCCCAAACTGGATCATGGCCTGCTCCAACATCTGAGGATAGTAGTTAGAAGAAATCGGATTCCATGGTGCAAGCGCTCCTTCACGGAGAGTCTTGCTAGAATCTGGAACAACTAAATCCAAGTCCACCTCTAGCTTGATCCCTAGTCCATCACAATCTGGACAAGAGCCAAAGGGGGCATTAAATGAAAAGAGACGAGGTTCCAATTCAGGGACGGTAAAGCCACATACCGGGCAAGCATAATGCTCTGAAAAGAGCAGTTCATTATCATCCATGGTATCGATGACTACGTAGCCATCCGCAATTCGAAGGGCTGCTTCTACCGAGTCAAAGAGACGAGAACGAATGCCGTCTTTGATCACAATCCGATCTACGACAACCTCAATCGTGTGCTGTTGGCTTTTGGATAACTCCGGGACCTCTGTCACATCAAAGATCTCACCATCCACACGCACCCGGACATAGCCGTCTTTTTGAACCTTTTCGATGATATTCTTATGTTGGCCTTTTTTCTTACGAACAATGGGAGCTAAGATTTGCAGGCGTTGGCGCTCTGGCAATTCCAAAACTTGGTCAACAATTTGCTCAACTGAAGAAGCCGTAATCGCTCCATGCCCATTGATACAGTAGGGAGTCCCCACACGAGCATATAAAAGACGTAAGTAATCGTTGATTTCAGTTGTCGTTCCAACCGTTGACCGCGGATTTGCTGGTTGTTTTTTGGTCAATGGAAATGGCTGGACTTAAGCCATCAATCGAGTCCACATCGGGTTTTTCCATGTTTCCTAAAAACTGACGAGCATAGGCTGACAGGCTCTCTACATAACGTCTTTGCCCTTCTGCATAGAGAGTGTCAAAGGCTAAGCTCGATTTCCCCGAACCTGATAGACCAGTGACCACCACTAGCTTATCTCGAGGAATTTCAACATCAATATTTTTTAAATTATGAGCACGCGCTCCATGAATGACAATTTTATCGAGCATTTCTTCCACTTTTCATCAATTTATTTATCCTTCATTATATCAAATTTTTCAGCATTCTTTTATCCAAAAGCGTGCTTTTTCTGTTATAATGTTAAGGTGTAAAAAAACAAGGGGAGGCACCATGAAACAGGTCTTTTTATCAACAACGACTGAATTTAAAGAAATAGAGACACTGGAACCCGGTAGCTGGATCAACCTTGTCAATCCTTCCCAAAGTGAATCAATGGAAATCGCCTCTGCTTTTAATATTGATATTGCCGACTTACGGGCACCACTCGATGCGGAAGAAATGTCCCGTATGACCATCGAAGATGAGTATACCTTGATCATCGTGGACGTTCCCATCAAGGAAGAACGGAACAATCAGACCTACTATGTCACCATCCCTTTGGGAATCATCCTAACAGAAGAGGCTATCATCACCACTTGTTTGGAAGAGTTGCCTCTCCTAGACACCTTTATCAATCGTCGCTTGCGAAATTTCTATACTTTCATGCGGTCGCGCTTTATCTTTCAGATCCTTTATCGAAATGCCGAGCTCTACTTGACTGCGCTTCGTACCTTGGATCGTAAAAGCGAACAGATCGAAAGCCAATTGCACAAATCAACACGTAATGAAGAGTTGATTGAACTGATGGAGTTGGAAAAGACCATTGTCTACTTCAAGGCCTCTCTGAAAACCAATGAGCGCGTGATTAAAAAATTAACCAGCGCTACCAGCAATATCAAGAAATACCTGGAAGACGAGGACTTGTTGGAAGATACCTTGATCGAGACTCAACAGGCGATTGAGATGGCGGATATTTATGGAAACATCCTCCACTCCATGACCGACACCTTTGCATCAATCATCTCCAACAACCAGAACAACATCATGAAAACCTTGGCTATGGTGACTATCGTCATGTCCATCCCAACCATGATTTTCTCGGCCTACGGGATGAACTTTAAGAACAATGATCTTCCCCTCAATGGTGAACCTCATGCTTTCTGGCTCATTATCTTTATTGCCTTCGCCATGACCGGATCCCTCGTCGTCTACCTTATTCATAAAAAATGGTTCTAAAAGCAACCATAACACTAAGGAGTATTTATGTCACAATTTGATTTGACCCAATTAAGTAAAAAAAACCAAGAATTCGTTCGTATCGCAAAACACCAATTGATTGAAAATGGCAAAACAGAAGAGGAGGCAACCAGCCTCATCGAAGAGATTCTTCCGACCATCTTTGAAAACCAACCAAAAGGAGTGACTGCGCGAACTCTATTTGGCGCTCCTACCGTTTGGGCCAATGCCTTTAGTAATAAAGAGCGTTACGAAAAAGAGCATCCAAAAGAGAATGATGCTCCTCACCTCATGATCCTGGATTCCTTCCTCTTCGTCTTTGGTCTCTTTGCTGCGATTTCAGCCTTCATGAACTTATTCGCTCCTCAGGGAACCACCTATGGACTTCTCACTTTGACTCTTGGTAGCTTGGCTGGTGGGGTTGTCCTTTATTTGATGTATTACTACTTCTACCAATACTACGAAGTTTCTAAACGTGGAATGAAGCGTCCGGCTTTAACCAAGTCACTCCCTATCTTAATCTTAGCCATGATCCTTTGGGTTGTGATCCTCATGGTCACTGCTCTTCTTCCACAATTCCTCAACCCTCGTGTACCGAACTGGTTCATGCTCTCACTCGGTGGTGGGGCTCTTCTCCTTCGCTACTATTTGAAGAAAAATACAATATCAAGAGTGCCAATACAGCACCTCAACGACGCTAAAAAGAAACGGATGAACTTTAAACGACACCTCAAAAGTTAGACAGAAAAATCTAATTTTTGGGGTGTTTTTATTATGAATTAACATATGAGGATATGATTCAGATCTATGAGCATAGGAAACAAGGATATAAACTAGAGTAACTTTCAAGTAAATTTTGGATAAACCTTTCTAATCTATGGCAAATGGTCAAATTGACGGATCGTTATGGAATAAAGATTGTCATAAAAGAAAAGAAACATCACTATTCTCCTGATTATAGGGAATAAAAAACTCACCGCTGTTAAACCAGCGGTGAGCCATTCATCCTATCTAACCTTAAGAAATTCTAAAAATCTAGAGAATAATAATGCTGACCTCCCCATAGGTTAACGGCTCCCCACGTAGAGTTTACTCCTACACCGATTATTACAGATCCGTTGGCTCGCTGACCATAAGGAATATATGACGTCAATGTTGAACGATTACTTATTGTATTTGGCCATTATGCCAATCACTTTATCTATTCTTACGAATAGCATCAACAATAGGCTGTTTTCCTGTCATATAGATAGGAATGAGCCCACTAATCATTAATACAGCAAATGTAAGGAAAATTAATGAAATTATAGAAGTTAGATAGAAATGAATGATATCAACTACTTCTAATTGAAACATTTGAATAGCTAATATAGTTAGTATTAAAAGCAGAATACTTGATAAAGTAATTATTTTCTTTCCATAATTAAATAACTCGAGAATAAATAATCTAAAAACATGTTTTGTACTGTATCCCATAGCCTTTAATACGCCAACTTCGTATTTTCTACTTCTATTTATTAAATAGAAGACAAAAGATAAGATTGCAACTACAAGCAAAAGCATGACAAACGAAATAATTAGCAAGAAGTTTTTTATGTAGTTTAAACCTTTATTAAATTCTTTATAATTCTCAAAAGACGAAACAATCGAAAATTTATCCGAAATTTTTTTAATACGATTAATTTCTTGAGGGACATCTTTGCTATCCTTTACAGTAACATGTACTGCACTTGGTGCCCATTCTTTTACAAGGAGATCATCAATTGTTTCTCTCTGTTTGCTTTCTGCACCTATATATTTGCTCTGTATTTTCAGCATCTCATCACTCGTCATGAATAAGGTGTTATCATTTACAGAATAGTTAAACGGATACTCTTCTTTTACGATCCCAAGTATTTTAAACGTTTGTTCCTCTTTTACATATAGGTCTCCGTCAGATTTATAATGCCTTCCTTCTTTATCTATATGGGATTCATAGATATTAATTGGGACATAATATGTGAGTGTCATCTCTGATCCAGCTACAATGTCTTTTAGTTTTTGTTCTTTGATAAATAATTCTGAAACAAATATTCCCCTATTCGTAGTCCTATCAAAGTATTTTATCTGTCTCTGAGTCGTATTCGTATCAAATAACGGTTGCACACTGTAATTCTTGGATAAATGAATATTCTTACCATTAATAGATAGATTCGGTGAAAAATCTCGACTCATTTTTAAATAGTTTTCAGCATTTTCGAAAGTTATTCCCATACTAGGAAATTCAATATATGGTTCCAATTTGTACACATTACTGCTATCAGAAATTTGATGTATTTCCTTATTTGATATTGATTGGAAATCATCAATTACCTTACTTGTTCCAAGTCCTATGGAATCATTAATAACCAAGAAACCATTTTCTAATGAATTACTAATTAATCTCTGATACTTAGAAGAAAATAATGAATGAATATTTATAGAACCAACTGCAAGAGAAACAGTGAAGGAAATTAATATTAATAAAAGTAGAGGTAAAGGAGGCACCTTTCTTTTCTTTTGGACCTTTAATCTAATATGTTTTTTTAATTTACTAGCATGCCACTCTTCTTGAGAATTACAACCTGGCTCTTCTTTCATTCCAATTAATTTTTGGTCTTCAAAATGTAGCTTTATATCTCCTTTATTAATAACATATTCATCATGAGATACCACAATAACAATTTTATTATACTTGTTTGCAAGTTTTACCAGTAAAGATGAAACAATCTCTCTATTTTCAGAATCCAAAGAATTTGTAGGTTCATCAGCTAAAATAATACTCTTATCTGTTATCATCCCTCTAGCAATTGCAACACGTTGTTCTTCTCCCCCTGATAAATCCTCTGGATATACATCCTTCAATTCTAAAATTCCTAACTCACTTAGAATATTGTCAATTTTATCTTCTATTTCTTTAGTTGATAATTTGAAAAAATTTAAAGAAATTTTCAAATTATCATACACAGTCAAGTCTTTTATTAGATTATGACTTTGAAATATAAAAGCAATATCTTGCGCAATAAAGGATGAAACAACCTTCTTGTTACTCGTATCAATTTTAGAACCATCGTAAATATAAGTTACTTTAGGATCATACTCCGAAATCAGTCCAATTTTATTCAGCAACGAAGTTTTTCCAACTCCTGATTTTCCATAAATTGTATAAAATTTTCCCTTTTCGAACTTTAGAGATGTTGGCAGCAACAGTGTTTTCTTGCCATACTTAATGGACAAGTTATGAATTTCAAACATAAACAGCCACCTCCTTTTGAGAACGCTTACCCTCAAGTATATTATAGCTCTTTTTTCAAACTATATCAATTTAAATGAGTAAAATACTTTTATATTAAATAAAATTAAACCTCTAGTTGATATCTCTATCTAGAAAATTGACTTTCAACATCAACTATAGTTAATAGACAAACAAAAAACCTACCCGAAGGCAGGTCTGACAAATTAATCTTGTTCTATAATTTCTGTGGTTGGTAAAAGCACTGCAATAATTATGGAGCATTATTTTACTGCATATCATTGTTCAATCTTTTTGAAAAATAGAGGACTAAGTCATCATTGTTTTCACAAGAACTGTAAGGGGCCAAGGGGTGATCCCTAAACCAAACCCCAGATCCATCTGGGATATAGCCCCGTTTGACATACAGTCTTTGAGCTGGGCCATAACCCGAGTGTAAACCAACCCCTAAAGTAACAATCTCTGATAGTAGCCAGACTCTTTTTTCTGCCTCCTCTAAGAGTTGATTCCCAATCCCTCGATTTCTAAATGGTTCAAAAACATTAAAATCAGATAGTTCAGGATAGACTCCCACGAAAGGGCCGTGCTTGGCAGCAGGCAATATAGTGATATAGCCTGCCACAAATCCATCCGACTCAGCTACTAATACGTCCCTCTCTCTATTCTCCTGCTCCTGAAAATAGCTAGTCAAGATATCCTCTCTACCCGGCCACCCTTGGTGGATAAAGGCTTGAGAGATACCTTCAATATCATACTCCATCATACTTCTGATGATTGTGCTTTCCTTCATGTTGCGCTCCTTGATACCTTTCTCCCCTCATTATAGCATGATTAGAGCTTGGGAAAGGTCAAAGAGGTCCACCCGAACCTCAACTCGCTATCCAATTTCCAGGCTCGTGAAAAAAAGACCCGTAAGGGTCTTTTCTTTAATCTTCGTTTACGAAAGGCATCAAAGCCATTACGCGAGCGCGTTTGATAGCTGTTGTTACTTTACGTTGGTTCTTCGCTGAAGTTCCAGTTACACGACGAGGAAGGATTTTCCCACGTTCTGAAACGAAACGGCTAAGAAGCTCAGTATCTTTGTAATCAACATATTCAATTTTGTTTGCTGCGATGTAATCAACTTTTTTACGGCGTTTGAATCCGCCACGACGTTGTTGAGCCATGTTTATTTCTCCTTTATAGTTTTAATTCGTTAAACCCATTCTTAGAATGGTAGATCGTCATCCGAGATGTCCATTGGATTAGCTCCGAATGGATTGTCATCACGTCCAAAGTTTGGTGTTGCGTTCGATGGTTCAGATCCTCCAAAGCTAGGAGCTGCATTTCCTGCAAATCCTCCAGCTGAAGCATAGCCTCCACCAGCTTGTCCTTCACGATTCGCGCGACTTTCCAACAATTGGAAGCTGTCCGCTACGACTTCAGTGACATAAACACGTTGACCTTGCTGATTCTCATAATTACGAGTCTGGATACGACCTGTAATCCCAACTAAGGCACCCTTTTTAGCCCAATTCGCTAAATTTTCAGCTTGTTGACGCCAAATCACACAGTTGATAAAGTCCGCATCACGTTCACCATTTTGGTTTTTAAAATTACGGTTAACAGCGAGTGAGAATGTCGCAACAGCCTGATTTTGAGGGGTATAACGAAGTTCAGCATCTCGAGTCATACGACCTACAAGTACAACATTGTTAATCATTAGTCACCTTCTTTATTCGTTAGGGCTTACGCGTCAACTTTTACGATCATGTGACGAAGAATGTCACCGTTGATTTTTGAAAGACGGTCGAACTCGTTAAGAGCTGCATCGTCGTTCGCTTCAACGTTTACGATGTGGTAAAGTCCTTCACGGAAATCTTGGATTTCGTATGCAAGACGACGTTTTTCCCAATCTTTTGATTCAACAACAGTTGCACCGTTGTCAGTCAAGATAGAGTCAAAGCGTGCTACCAAAGCGTTTTTAGCTTCTTCTTCAATGTTTGGACGAATAATATAAAGAATTTCGTATTTAGCCATTGATATGTTCCTCCTTTTGGTCTAATGACCCCAAGTTTTTGCAAGGGGTAAGTGAGGTTTGCTCACAAGAAACTATTATACCAGACTTTAGGATAGATGGCAAGTGAAAATACCTTCTCTTGATTCTTTTCGAGAAGATTTATTTTTCTTCTATTATTTTCTCTAGTTTTTTTACAGCAAGGAAATCTCCTCCTTTCCTTAAAGAAAACTGATATCAGTTAGCTTTAAGAATGGGCCGTTATACTACCTTCATCACAAACAAGAAACGAGGAACGGTTATGAATTATTTAGTCATCCCCGCTTATCAACCCGATCAAAAACTTCTCAAACTGGTGAAAAAACTGAGAGAAAAATGTGACTTCTCCATTATCGTTGTGGACGATGGTAGTTCTGAAGAGTGCCAGGCTATTTTTGAAAAATTAGACGGATTAGCTACAGTCCTTCACCACGAAGTGAACCTTGGAAAAGGAGGGGCTCTCAAAACAGCCTACACCTACATTCAAGAGCAAGGACAATACGGGACAGTCATCACTGCCGATGCCGATGGCCAACATAAGGTTTGGGATATCTTCCGCGTGGCCGACCAGTCGCAAGATAATCCGAATCAATTGATTCTAGGGGCACGCGCCTTTTCAGGAAAGGTTCCCTTGCGTTCTGCATTCGGAAATAAATTGACCCGCTTCTTATTCAAGCAACAAACAGGGGTCGCTGTGACAGATACCCAGACTGGCCTTCGAGCCTTTATAACCAACATGATTCCCTTTATGTTAGAAATTGAGGGACAACGGTATGAGTACGAAATGAATGTTCTCCTCGCAGCTAGTAAATCCTTCCCCATCTTGGAAGTTCCGATCGAAACAGTCTATATCAATGACAATGAAGGGTCCCACTTCCGCCCTATTCGAGACGGCCTTATGATCTACAAGGACATGTTTAAATTTGCCCTCTCTTCCCTCAGTAGCTTTATCGTTGACTATCTGGTCTATGCCTTCTTCCTGTTCGTGATGATGGCTGTGCCGATTAGCCTTCGGATCCTCCTTGCAAACGGGATTGCTCGTGTGGCGAGCTCTATCTTTAACTACTCGACCAACAAACGTTTCGTCTTTAAGAACAAAGACAGCCTGGCTCGAACCGGAAGTGGTTACTTGGGACTTGCGATTGGACTCTTTATTCTCGATACCCTCTTGATTCGACTCTTCTATACAAGCTTCGGTCTCCATTTGCTCCTCAGCAAAGTGCTCGTCGGACTCTTGCTTTTCGTCGTCTCATGGCTGATTCAAAAAAAAATTATTTTCAAGGAAAGGACTGCACCTACTCATGAAATTCTTTAAAAAATCTTATACCTATGCTGCTTGTTTTGGTATCCTGCTAACAAGCTCCTTCAGCTACTCTATCCTTAAGACCTTCGTCTTATCAGATGCTATCCAAACAGTTAAAGCAACAACAACTGATAGTAAAGCTGCTGAACAAGCTGCAGCAACTGCTACCACTACAGATACCAGTTATTCCGATGACAATATCCAGGTAAGCCTGACAGAAAAAACAGTCGAAAACACCCAAGTTTACATTGCAGATATTAGGGTTAGCTCCTCAGACTATCTCAAGACGGCTCTAGCCCAAAATACCTATGGAACAAACGTGACAGCCAAGACCTCTGTCACTGCAGCTGCTAACAATGCTATTTTAGCTGTCAATGGAGACTACTACGGGGCCAATAGCACCGGCTATGTCATCCGAAACGGAGTGGTTTATCGCGATACGGTTCGTGAAGACTCTAGCAATGGCGACTTAGCCATTTACAAGGACGGTTCCTTCAAAATTATCTACGAAGATGAAATCTCTGCGGATCAATTGGTCAAAGATGGCGTCGTCAATCTCCTTGCCTTTGGACCTTCCTTGGTTGAAAATGGAGAAATAACTGTCGATACCAATTCGGAAGTAGGTCAATCCATGCCGTCTAATCCACGTACTGCCATTGGGATCATCGATGAAAACCACTACATCATTGTTGTCTCGGACGGCCGGACTTCAGAGAGCGAAGGTCTTTCTCTCTACCAATTAGCCGAAGTGATGAAATCGTATGGCGTCAAAACAGCCTACAACCTTGATGGTGGTGGATCTTCTACTCTTTACTTCAATGGCCAGGTTATGAACAAACCAACAACAAATGGTACTATCTCAGAAAGGGCGGTGAGTGACATTGTCTACATCGGTTACTAATCCTATTAAACAACGGTTGAAAGACCATCCTCTGGTACACTCTAATCTCAGCATTTTTTTTTGTCGGAAGTCGCATCTACGAACACTTTAGTTTTGGGGAAACCTCTGCCTTCATGCACTATCTCTTCTTGATCCCTTTGATCGGTGGGCTCCTCTTAATAGGCCTACAAGTCTTTATCAAAGGCCTTTCTCGAATCACTCTTAATCTTTGGAACTCAGCGGTTGCTACGACAACTGCAGGAGCCCTCTACCGAGGGATTGTCAACCTATCTGGTCGCTCAACAACTCTCGACCAACCCTACTATTATGTCGCAGGGATTTTCCTAGCCCTTGCCCTCATCAGCATCTTCTTTGTCCGAAGTGTCTGGGTCAACGAGAAAGCGGGAATGACCACTTAATCAATTATTAAGCATTTGTCGTAGTCCATATAGGCTACGACATTTTTCTCGTTTCTTTTTAAAATGTAGCAAAAAAGGAAGCCCTCCTAGAGAGGCATCTTCCTTTTTTGATTAGTTTTCTTCACGCTTTTTGCTGATAAGCATTCCTGCCAATGCAAGAGAGGTCATTCCAAACAAACTAAGAAGAAGGGAAGCAAGCTCATCTTGTCCTGTTTTTGGAAGGGTACTGGTTCCTTCTTCTTTGATGCTAGCGCCAGTATGGTAGGTTACTGCGATGGTTTTCACACTTGCTTCTTCCACTACTGGACTGCTTGCAACAGCCGGATTCTCTTGCTCTTTTGCTACGAAAGGAGGCAGCTTCTCGGTGTGATATCCTGTATTTCCTATTCCTTCACTTGGGATATATGGACTAGGACTTGGTGTAGGAAGCATGGCTTCTTTCAAGTAAGAGAGAACATAGCGATTAATCTTGTTCGTCACTTCGTAAAGGAAGTTGTTCTCAGTTGCTCGATAGCCGGTCGGAAGTTGAATTTGAACGCGGTATTTGCCATTCATAAGCATGCTTTCAAAACTTGTCAGATCATAGATACTTTGAGGCAGGCTATGGAGAACTCCTGTCTCGTCCACTACTTGGACCATAGTTCCTTCTGGAACTGCCTTGTCAAATCCAATTGTGAGTTTGTTTTCATCGAGATAACGGAAGGCAAAGGTTATCTTTTGATGAGGATTTTCAGGTGAAACAGTTATGCTCTTCACCAGTTCAGTTCCCCAATCGTAATGATAATCTGAAAGTGTGATCTTAGCAGTATAGGTCCCAAATGGAAGTTCAGGGAACGTACCTCCATTATAGGAGGCATTAAACTCCCCTTCTACGACGCTACCTTGATCATCAAAGACTTGATAGCGGACAATAGAAGGATAGTAACTTACGGCTTCCCCACTACTATCTGTGAAGACAAGTTCGAGAGATCCTTTCAGCTTTCTTAGGATCCGTATTGCCCTCTCCTGGCTTATCTTCCTCTTTATTTTCCGAATCAGAGCTTGGTGTATCTGCTACGACCACCTTATTGCCATGAATATCTAGCTCAGCTGTATTGTAGACCTTATCCCAGATGGTATAGCGAACAGTAGAGGGGTCCACCCCTTCTGGAAGCAGATATCTGCCATCCTCTTGAGGTTCTAAAGCTACTGTTTCCCCGTCCTTGACATAGGACAGATAAGTTCCTGCTAGTCCACTGCCGGCTTCAATCACCTTTCCTGGACGGAAAATCCGAGTCTGCGGGTCATAGTGAGCACTTCCAGTCTCAATGCTTGGAGCCGTGTTGTCAATTTTAACCTTGAAGTTAAGTTCTTGCTGTTTGGCTCCAGAAGCAGTCGGACGATAAGTGATGACAAATTGATATTCCCCATCTGGGAGTTGCTTGCCATCTTTGTCTAAGCCTTCCCAAGAGATTTCATAAAACTCTTCACTGCGATTCCCACTCCGGTAACTCCAGTCCGTCTTTCGGTGAACTTCATTTCCGACCTCATAAATCGCTTCTTTTCGCTCCGTGTCTTCTTTTTTGTAGACAGAAAGATGGACATTTTCAACATTTCGAAGCATGACGGCCTTGACCTTCACAGTATCAAAACTAGAGTCATTATTTGGTGAGAAGTAGAGTTGATCTCCATCAAACTGATCTCCATTTTGACCAAGCGTCTTGGCTACAGATTCCCCATTTTCATAGACGTAGCTAATGAGAGAAGTGAAATGATTATCTGGATGCCGTTCTTCTACTTCAGGAATTTTCTCATCTGGATAATCTGTCTTGTCCTTGTAGTAATAAAAAGGTTTGTCGGTTCCTGTATATTCATAAATTGGCTTTTCAATTCCACGTAAGTTTTGATAATCTCCATGGAAACCTACATAAGGAAGACTGACTAAATGTTGCTTCGTGCCTGCATCTTTAACTAAGACATATCCTTCTAAGAAGTAGCCATTTGGCATTTGCTTGCTGAGCTCTTCCTTGTACTTGCTCGCGTCAACGGACACGTGGATCGTCCGCTGTCCATTTGCTGGAATCGTGATGCTTTCCTTGCCATCTAGGGTTTCTAACAGACGAGGATGAAGGGTGAATTTGCCATCCTGGACTTGGTCTGTCTGAAGGGTGGTTTCATAGCGGACCGACTTCTCTTGATTGGAAAGATTGTGGATGGTTACGTCAAACTCAAAGGTATCAGTGACATTGCCAAGTGTTAGACTGCTTTCGCATCTTTTGCAGTCACATAGAGATCTCCTAGAGCTGCAGCTGTGACATCCATCACTCCAGCTCCCTGTTGACGGACTGAGGAATAAGCCTTGGTTTCCTCATCCACATGTGGAACAGCCGTACTCATGGTCATTTGTTTGACAAGAACTTGCAACTGTTCTGGACTAAGATAAGGGAAGCGTTCTTTCAGGGCTTGCTTGACCAAAGCAGTCGCACCAGCCGCATGAGGAGAGGCCATACTGGTCCCTCTATCCATGTAATATTCACCATCATTGACAGATGAATAGATCATGCCACCTGGTAAGGTCACATCTGGTTTTAAGTCCCCATCGGCTGAGAGCCCCCAGGATGAAAAGTCTGACATCTGTTTAGCAGCATCGTACGGAACTCGTTTGAAGCTGTTAGAAATATGTAGCTGGTAATTATCGGCATGCTGAGATAAAAGCTCTCCTGCACGGTGTCCAATGACCCCAACTGGGAAGCGTTCTCCCAATCCTTCCAGGTCAAATGATGTCGGTGTATCCCCCTGCTCTTTAGTTTGATAGAAGATGATGCCTGTTGCACCTGCACTTTTTAGTTGTTTAATCTTTTCGAGATCAGAAACTTGGCCTCCTCTTTCTGTTAATACCAAACGACCATTTACTTGATTTCCCTGATAATTTTCTAGTCCTCCATTCTCAACATGGAGATAACTTTGAGGGATGGTTGTCCGAAAGGCGTCTCGTTCTACAAAGGAGTGCATTGGAATTTTGCCATCTGGGAAGTCTTTTGAACCTTCTAACTCTTTAACGCTTACACTAGCCTCGGTCGACTCATGCTTGGTTAGACTATTGATAGAAGCAACTGAAATGACATTTGGATTGACGGATGGGGTCCCTGTCATTCCATAATCTGGTGTACTTGCAAGTGGCTTGCTGTGCCAGAAGCCATTGGTGGCCATATTGGTAGATGCGACCGTAATGGTTACTCCAGCTTTTCTTGCAGCATCAAAAGCCTGGCGCGTAATTTCTCCCACATCATAAATCGAACCAGATGCAGTTCCCAAACTCATATTGATGGAGTCAGCACCTAATTTAACCGCATCTTCCACAGCCTTGGTATAAATAAAGTTCTGAACTTGTCCCCCCTTGGTATCTGAGAAGACCCGTAAACATCAATTGAGCTTCTGGGGCAACTCCTCGAATAATCTCACCATTTGGGGAAGGTTGAGAAGCATTTCCCACTGCTGTTCCTGCTACGTGGGCACCGTGAGAGATTGGATCGTCTTCCTTGACATTGTCATTCATATCACTATAGTTGTGAACGTAGACAATCTTATTATTATACCACTTGCCATAAGAAATTCCAGCCTTTTTCTTGGCCTCCTCTATGTCCGCTTCACTCTTGAATTTTGCCTTACTAATATCTGTTAGGCGGAAAATGTCGTGTGCTGGATCCACCCCCGAATCGATAACCGCTACAACCTGTCCCTGGCCTTTGATACCTTTATCCCAAAGAGGTTGCAAGTTAATCAAGCTATTTTCTTCACTGACCTTGGTCACACTTGGAGTTGGGGAGGCAGGAACTGGCTGGGAATCCTCCACTCTGGTCCGACCAAGCGGAGCATAATCCACTGCATCCACACGCGCCAGTCCCCGAATTTTCTTAGCATCACCGTAAGTTGTTTCTAAGGCTAGTCCACTAAATAACAGATTGATATCATAGAGTTTTTTAAACCGAATCGATTGTTTCTCTAGTTCTTTTAAAAATTGCTCATGCTCTTGATTGGTCTTCTCAATCCGCCTTACCTTATCCAGTTCAGAAGAAGGGAGCCCTTCACCAGACTCTTTTTCTTCTTTTAGTCGAACTAAAGCTTCGACAGGAGTCGCTTCATCCAATTCATTAGGAAAAGAAACTTCTGAACCGTTAGGTATCGTTTCCTCTGTTTTTTCTTGGGTTGACGTTGGATTTGTCACAAAAGGCTTGGGCGAACTTACTGGTTCAGCAATCTTCTCTGTTGGTGTTGGAAGATCGACTGTTGGTTTTTCTTTGGGGGCGATAATCGCAGTAGCTTCTACTGCTCTTTCTTCATTAAATTCTTGTCCCTTATCAGATGTAGTTGTTTCTCTTATCTCTTCTGATAGAAGCGACTTACTACTTGATTCTGTAACAAGATCGGTTTTCTCTTTTTCAAGATCCACCTTGGCATCATCTACCACGGAGACTGTCTGTACTTGCTCTTCTGAGCTTACTGTATCTGCAGCTACCATTGGTCCGACAAGGGTAAGCCCAATGAGGACTGACGCTACTCCAACTGCATATTTTCGAATAGAAAAACGTTGTTTACGATGAAACTCCATATAATACTCCTTTATCTAAAGGAGGAAGGCAACCCAATTGGTCACCTCCCCCTAGCCTGCATGATTCTCTAACGATTCAATGATTAGTCCTGACCTTCTTTTCCTCTTTGACGAATGAAACCTACTCCACAGAGGGATAAGAGTAGACCCACTAAACCGAGGGCGTCTCCTGTTTGACCTGTATTTGGTAAGGTCTCTTTCTGATTTGGACGAGGAGTGACGTGTGTATCCTTTTCATCCTTTTCATTTGGCCGAACGTACATCGGACGCAAGTCTGCTTTTTTCGGAATTGGTTGATGACGCTGATCCAGCTCCGTCACTGTTTCACTAGGATGAGGCTGCTGATCCGGAGAAAATGGACTTGGAACTGGACTTGGAGAAGGTGTAGGATCTTCCTTTACCTCTACAAAACTGGTTAGGTATCGATTCATTTTTTCCCCTACAGAATAGTAGAAATTATTCTCTAGGGCCCGATAGCCCTCAGGTAGGTCAATCAAAATACGATAATCCCCATTTAACAAAATCTTTTCAAAGGTCTTAGGTTCATAAATCGTTTGCTCCAGTTCGTGCTGCTCTCCAGTTTCTTTATGGATTGCAAATACACGAGTTCCAGATGGCAATTCCTTATCAAAGACGACATCAAAGCGATTCTTATCGCGATAACGGTAAACGAAGTTGACGACTCCTTCTGGATGATCTTTAGATAATTCGACCGTTATAACTGTTGGAGAAACCCATGAATAGTTTTCATCCTGTCCCGTAATCTTGACGGTGTAAGTTCCGAAAGGTAGTCTTGGCAACTCACTTTCATAATAGGTATTAAACTCTTTATCAATGCGATTGCCCTTGCTATCAAACACCTGATATCGCATCATTTCAGCATATTGAGAAACTGCATTTCCTTCCTCATCAACAATCCGAACCTCTAAGCGACCATCCGTAGCTGGTTTGTTTGTTTCAGAGCCTGTTTCTTCTTTCGGTTTGGTATTTTCTTTTTCTGTTGAAACAGGAGCTGGTTTCCCTTCAAGTGTTAAGATATTGGTATTGTGAACCTTGTCCCAAATAGAGAAGCGAACCGTAGTCAAATCAACCCCCTCAGGGATACGATAGTTGCCATCTTGATTTGGAGAAAGTTCAACGGTTTCCCCATCCTTTTGGTAGGTCAAGGATTTTCCAGCTAAACCGCTACCTTCTTCAATGATAGCTCCTGGCTTAAAGACGCGAGAAGTAGGGTCATACAAATCTTTTGTCGAAGCTAATTGAGGAACTTGGTTATCTACCTTCACCTGCAAGATAATTTCTTGTGGTTTTGCACCTGGAGTGCTTGGTCGATAGGTAAGGACGTATTGGTATTCTCCATCAGGAACTACTTGACCATTTTGATCTGTTCCTGCCCAATGGCTAGCTGAGAGGAGTTTGCTCCGTTCATTAATTCTCCATCCATAGTCCGATTTTTTCTGACTTTCATTGCCTTTTTCAAAAATTGGATGTTCCCGTTTCAAGTCTTCCGCCTTATAGACAGCCAAGTGAATATTATCAACGTTTCTCAAAACGACCGCATTTAAATTAACCGAATCTAAGTTTCCATCCTTATTTGGAGAAAATGCGAGAGCTTTTCCATCATAACGATCCTCTGTTTCTCCCAGAACCACCTGTTTATCTTCCCCATCTTTACGGATGGTGCTGACTAAGGCAGTAAAATGATTTCCTGGATCCTTAACCGGATTGTCGTCTTTTTCATTTTTGTAATAGTAGAAAGGTTTTTCACTTCCAGTAAATTCATAAACTGGTTTTTCAATACCAGGTAAATCTTGGTACTGCCCTTTAAAACCAATATAAGGAATGCTAACCAAATCCTTTTGAGTCTTGGCATCCTTAAAGAAGACAAAACCTTCTAAAAAGTAGCCGTTTTTCATTTGTTCCGAAAGTTCTTTTGTGAAGCTACTTGTATTAATCTTAATTGGAACAGTGACACTACCTGAAGCAGGAACGACAATCTTCTTATCCCCCATTTGATCAAGTAATTGGCGCATTTGCAAGGTAATCCGTCCCTTTTCAACCTGATCCGTATTGACAACTGTATGGTAAGTCAGCTCTTTAGCTTCCTGGCTCAAGTTATGAACCGTTACCTCAAATGTGAAACTATCCTTCACATTGCCGAGCGTCAAACTACTGTCCGTTCCTTTTCCTGTAACAAAGAGATCACCAAAAGCAGCGCCAGAAGCATCCATTAAGCCAGATCCCTGTTGGCGAACAGAGGCGTAGGTATTGCTTTCCGTATCCTTATGCGGTTTTGCGGTACTCATGACTAGCTGGCGTAGCAAGGTATGGATTTGTTCTGGACTATAGTGAGGGAAACGTTCTTCCAAGGCTTTCTTGATCAAAGCTGTTGCACCTGCGGCATGGGGCGTGGCCATACTCGTACCTGCATCTAAGTCGTAAGAACCATCTGGAATAGCAGAGTAGACATTTCCACCCGGCAAGGTTACATCTGGCTTGAGCATACCTTCAGCTGTCAGACCCCAACCTGTAAAGTAGAGCATCTTATTCGCTTCACTATATGGTACTTTTTTCACTTCTTGATGGAAAGTCAATTGGTACTCTCCAGCGTGCTTCGCTAGCTCTTTCCAAAACTATGGCCAAGTACACTAACAGGGTAGAAGGATCCCCAATAGCCCATCGGAAGTTTTTGCACGGTATCTCCTTGGTCTTCTGTCTGATAAACCAAGATTCCTTTAGCGCCGGCCTGCCTTAGGGCATCGATTTTATCCTCGTCTGAGACATCACCACCACTTTCCACCAAAGCAATTTTCCCCTTGACAGTAGGAGTTCGATAAGCATCTTCCCCACCTTTTGGAACATAGACATAAGATTGTGGTCCCTCAACAGGGAAGATCAAACGATAGACAGGAAGGTCGACCAGACCATTTTGGAATTCTTCCTTATCCTTTAAGGCAGGAACTTCTAGGCGAATTTTTGTCTCATGAGTGATACTATTATTGAAGGCACCAATTGCTAAAACTCCCTTTTCAACGGCTGGTTCATCCATGGTTCCAGTGTCTGGTGCATCCGCTTTTGGCTTAGCTTGCCAATAGCCACTGACAGCATAGTTCCCTGCTGCAGCATTGATGACGACACCTGATTTTCTAGCAAATTCAAAAGCCTTACGAGTCAGTGGGTGGGTATCTGCTTCTGCACCATTAACTCCCCCAAAGCTCATATTGATGGTATCAGCCCCTAGTTTCACAGCATCTTCTACAGCCTTGGCAACAACAAATCCTTGCTCCGTCATCCCTTTTTTATCAGAGAAGACCCGCATAAAGATAAGTTGTGCTTCAGGAGCTACACCCTTGAGCAATTCTCCTGTTGGCACTGGTTTTGTTGCATTTCCGACGGCAGAACCCGCAACGTGAGTTCCGTGCGAACGTGGATCATCTTCCTTGATCTCATCATTCATATCGGAATAGTTATAGGCATAAATCACCTTATCGTTGTACCACTTACCATAAGTGATGCCAGCCTTTTTCATGGCCGCTTCCATCTGCTCTTTATTTTTGTATTTAGCCTTACTTTTATCTGTTAAACTAAAGAAGTTATGGTCATAGTCCAACCCAGTATCTAGGACAGCAACAACACTTCCTTGACCCTTGATTCCCTTATCCCACAATGGTTGAAGATTAATCAGTTCATTTTCATCACTAACCTTGGTAGGGACTAGGGTCGTTTGTTTCTTAGGAAGATCTTGGTTTTCTGCAGTTGCGGAAAGAGGCGTAATGTCAACATTTTCAACGCGAGCTACTTTCCGAATTTTCAGGGCATCTTTGTAACTAGTCTCCAAGACAAAGCCATTAAAGAGTAAATCAAAATCAGCTAATTTCTTATACTGAATCCCCTTTTCCTCCAGTTCTTTTAAAACTGCAGATTTGACTGGAAGATTTTCATTCAGTCTCTCTTTGATTTTTTCAGCCCCAACTGGAGTTTCAGAGTGTTTGGATTCTAAGCGAACAAGAGCTTGAACCCGCGCTTCTTCTTTGGCTGAATCTATAACTGATGAAGTTCCTTCCTTTTCAGGTTCAGAGACTTCCTGGTCTCCTTTCTTTCCTTCAAGTCCTTCATCTTTAGTAGCTACAGCTTCTGGTATGGGCTTTTCTTCACTGGATTTATCATAAGTAGAAGGCACATCTCCGACTTTCTTATCCGCATTTTCTGATTCCGTCAGAGAACTTTTACTATCTGGCGCTTCCGGCAATTGATGCTTCTGATCAATCACTGAAACAATTTGATTCGAATCCTGAGAACCTGTCTCCGCTTCTGCTACACCTTCCGTTCCCTGTTCAACCCTGGCTGGTAGATTCTGCTGAGGAGTCCCTCCTTGCTCCTGCGCTAATACAGCAGGACCATAAAAAAGGCACCCGACTACCACGGATACTAAACCAACTGCGTATTTACGGAAAGAAAACCGTTGTTGTCTGTCACTTCCCATAACCTGACCTCCTTAAGTTTTTGTAAGCGTTTACCGCTCCTTCATTTTAGTCCTTATCTTATGTAAAGTCAATGTATTCTAGAAAAATCTAAAAAAAGTATAAAATTTTGTTGTTTTCTGAGAATTTTCCATATGAAGAAGGATGGAATGAGGTCGATTTATAAGTTGGAAGCTTCGTGTAAAAATCAAGTTAGACTTTTTCAATTATAGAAAAAAAGGAAGCCCTCCTAAAGAGGCATCTTCCTTTTTTATTAGTTTTCTTCACGTTTTTTGATGACAAGCATTCCTGCCAATGCAAGGGAGGTCATGCCATACAGACTAAGAAGTACTGAAGCAAGATCATCTTGTCCTGTTTTTGGAAGGGCACTGGTTCCTTCTTCCTTGACGCTAGCGCCAGTATGGTAGGTCACTGCAATGGTTTTTCACACTTGCTTCTTCCACTACTGGACTACTTGCGACAGCAGGACTTAGAGGTTGATCAGATGGTTTCTCTTCATGAGCAGGAGTTTCTGGTACAACCGGAGCAGGCTGTGGTTGCGGAAGCGACTGTGGTTCTGGTGTTGGTTGTGGTTGTGGCTCTGGTTGTGGTTTTTTTCTTCTTCTACTTTTTTTCCACAAATACTTTATTTCCTAGGATAGAGGCGGTTAATTTCTTACCAGCTTTTTCCATATCCTGGATATATTGGATAAAGACTTGTGACCATACCTTAATAAAGCGTTTTCTATACAAATAAATCGCTAGTTAACCGACTTTAAAAAAGTTAAATAGTAATCAGGCTTAAAAAAATGGTAGTAAAAAGAGGCTAGGGACAAAAGTCCTAGCCTCTCAATTGTCTTTGGATTATCGAGCAAGACGCAGTGGTTGAGTGGGCTCTACTACGCTGATTTTATCAGCTTTTACAGCCCTACTCAACTGTGCGGAGATGGGACGACGAAATCGAATTCTAACGAATTACCGATTTCTGTCCCACTCTCTTTTGAAATAAACTTATTTATTCACATTTTCCCATTTCCAGTTGTGGACTTCTGGAATATCATCACCATGCTCACAGATGTATGCATTGTGGAAGGCAATTGTTTCGTCCATTTGAGCTGCAAATTCAGCTGCTTCTGCTCCAAGAGCTGCATTAGCTGCATCTTGTGCCAAGTGGAAGCGATCCAATTCAGACATGACACGCATATCGAATGGTGTTGTGATATCACCGTTTTCACGGTAACCATGCACACGCAAGTTATGGTTGTGACGGTTAAAGAAGATGTCACGGATCATTCCTTCATAACCATGGTAAGCAAAGATAACTGGTTTGTCAGTTGTGAAGACTTTGTCGAACTCTTCATCTGAAAGTCCACGCGCATCTACAGATGGGTGACGCAATTTCAAGATATCGACAACGTTGACAAAGCGGATCTTCAATTCTGGGAATGCTTTGTGAAGGATAGTTACTGCTGCAAGAGCTTCTAAGTTCGGCTCTGTCCCTGCAGCTGCAATGACAAGATCTGGCTCTTCATCTGCTGAAACAGTTGATGCCCAATCAATCATTTTGTATCCTTCACGTACCAATTCTTCAGCTTCATCTACTGAGTAGAATTGTGGACGTGGGTGTTTAGAAGCTACAATCAAGTTAATCTTGTCTTCTTCCTTGAAGGCTTGGTCCATCACCGCAAGCAACGTATTGGTATCTGCTGGCAAGTACTCACGGATGTATTCAGGAGTTTTCTCAGCCAAGTGAGTCAAGATACCTGGATCTTGGTGAGTGTAGCCATTGTGGTCTTGTTGGAATACTGTTGAAGTCGCAATCAAGTTCAAGGCTGGGTAGTTTTTACGCCATGTCGTGTGAGTCTTAGATTTACGCAACCATTTGAAGTGTTGAGTAATCATAGAGTCTACAACACGAAGGAATGATTCGTAAGAAGCGAAGAATCCATGACGACCTGTCAAGACATATCCTTCGAGCATTCCTTCCGCTTGGTGTTCTGACAATTGAGAGTCAATCACACGTCCAGCAGGGCTCAAAGCTTCATCGTAGTCTGGTTTCATACGTCCTAACCATTGACGGCTTGTACGAGTAAAGACTTCTTGAAGACGGTTTGATTTGGTTTCATCTGGTCCAAAGATACGGAAGTTATCTGGGTTCGCATCCACAAGATCTGCTGCATACTTACCAAATTCGATCATATCTTGCGCCATGATAGCACCTGGTGTTTCGATCTTGAAGGCATGTTTCTTCCAATCAGCAGTGTCCATTGGCTTGATGACACCTGCGTTTGTGATTGGGTTCATAGCCATGCGTCGATCACCTTTTGGTGCGATTTCAGCAATTTCAGGAAGTAATTTACCAGTTTCGTCGAACAACTCAGCTGGACGGTATGATTCCAACCAAGAAAGAAGAGCATCCACATGCTCCATGTGGTGAGCATCTACTGGGATTGGCACTTGGTGAGCACGGAAGCCACCTTCAATTGGTGTTCCTTCCCAAGCTTTGGACCTGTCCAACCTTTAGGAATACGAGCAATCAAGACAGGGTATACTGGTTGAGTTGCTTCTTCTGCAGAACCTTTACGAGCTTCTGCTTGAACTTTCTTGATTTCTTCAATCGCTTCGTCCAATTTTTCTGCAAACAAAGCATGAGATGCTTCGTGGTCGTCAGAAATAGCCGTTACGTCTGCAAAGATTGGTTTCCATCCAAGACCTTCAAAGAAGAGGGCCAATTCTTCGTCTGTTTTGCGTTCGAAGATCGTTGGGTTGTGGATTTTCCCACCGTTGAGGTAGAAGATTGGAAGAACAGCACCATCGTTCACTGGGTTCAAGAAGGTATTGGCCAACCAACCAGCCATCAATGGACCAGTTTCCCCTTCACCATCACCGATTACGGTTGCAGCAATCACATCTGGATTATCTAAAACAGCTCCAGCTGCGTGAGAAAGAGCATAACCAAGTTCTCCACCTTCGTGGATAGATCCTGGAGTTTCAGGTGCCGCGTGAGATGCAATCCCTCCTGGGAATGAGAAGATTTTACATAGGTGTTTAAATCCTTCTTCATTTTGTGGGATATTTGGATTCAATTCTGTATAAGAACCATCTAAGTAAGAGTTGGACACCATTACTTGTCCACCATGACCTGGTCCTTCAATGTAGAACATATCCAAGTCATACTTGTTGATTGCACGGTTCAAGTGTGCATAAATAAAGTTTTGTCCAGGTACAGTTCCCCAGTGTCCGATTGGGTGAGCCTTCAAATCGTTTTCAACCACTTCACGTTTCAACAACGGGTTGTCTTTTAAGTACATTTGAGCAGCTGAAATATAGTTGGCTGCGCGCCACCACGCATCCACTTTATCCAAGTATGCTTTGCTGTTAAAATCAACAGTCATATTGTCTCCTCTCAAATTCTAGCTATGATTCTGATGAATTAGAATCCAGTGCAAGTATTTAGGTTATAAACATTCTGTTTCACTCACATGAAGACAGAATGAGCGCGAACCAAATTTAATTCAATTCTTCTCTATTCTATCAATAAATTTTCCATTTGTATATAGAAAAGTCGAAAAAAATATAATTTTTTATAAAAAGTTTCTTTCCATGATTTTTCACATATAAATCATTGTTTTTATAAGTTTTCGTTTTCTGTAAAGTAATGTTATACCAAGCCTTTTAACGCCTCTCTTTTTGAGCACCTTGTCAACAGAGCGCTTTCATGATATACTTTCAGTATCAAAGTGAAGGAGACATTTATGATTAAAGAAAAACGCAATAAAGGGTTTATCTCTGGCCTTGTCGTTTCCCTCTTCTTTTTAGCTTTTGCTGGGATGATGCTTTTCCTCTGGAATCGTCATCAAAACCCTACTGCTTCTTTCCCTGAAGCTAAGAAATCTGGAGATACTGTTACCATGAAAGTCTACGATATCTATCCAGAACCTATCGGAACCATCGATAATGGTCACGTCATCTATTTGGTCCAATACGATACTAAAAATGATGGAAAATATGCAGGGATTGAAGCCAAGAAAGACGATGCTGCTATCAAGGAAATTCTGGAAAAAGCAGACAAAGGGGAACTACAAAAGAAACCTTATATCCTTAAGGGAAGTCAGTTAGCCCCCCTACAATCTTCTAGTAACAATTCTCGAAATGAGCGCATTGTCAACTACAGTGAATTTATCCGTTCTGTCCTTGATCCTAGCTCTGTCGTTGCTCTCAATATGACTAAGAATTATTATTTCAGCTTGACCGAATACCAAAAAGATGGTTTGTCTTCCTAGGTAGTTCCCTTCTCATTATAGCGGTAGCCATCTCAACGCTTGTGGCTAGCTTCTTCCTTCGAAAACGAACTATCGCTTCTTACGAAGAACTCTACCAAGCCTACCCAGAGTTACAAGGGGACATCAGCCATGTTGCTGACCAAGCAAGCTATTACAACCAAGAACTAAAAGTAATCTTATACAAAAATCATTTAATCACCTATTTCAAGGGGACTCAGGCAGTAGACCTCCGAGATGTCCAACAACTCTACTTGACCATCACTCGCATTCGTCAATCAGCCATTTCCCGTCCGATCTACCAACTTTGCTGTATCCGCAAGGACAGACCTAAGAAAAAATTCAATATGCCTATTCGAAACAAGAAAAATGCTGAAGAACAGCTTTACACTCTCTATGCACAGATTTCTGAGAAATTCCCAGAAGTCAAGCTTGGTGTATAACATACAGCCATCAAGAAAACCTTATCGACTAATTGGAAGCACCCGTGACGCTAGGTCAAGAGACCGCTCGCTACGGGTGTTTTCTTTTTGAGGCAACTGTGGTCACTAACTGTTTCGATCTCACTTGCCTGTAAAAAACCAGAAAAGGATCTTATTCTGTAGAAGTAGAGAATAAGATCCTTTTCAAAACTTTAGGAGCCTATGACTAAAAGGGAGAATTAAATGACTTTCTTCCCATGTTTATAGACATCAGTCACGAGGTTAGTTGCAAAGAAGTAGAAGAGATAATCTAGGTTTGGTGCGTCATAAATAGTAATATCCGCATCCTTTCCAGGATCCAAGCTTCCGATTTTGTTTGCCCGATCCACCGAATAGGCCGCATTAATGGTCACAGCATTGAGAATTTCCACTGGAGTCAAGCGCATCATGAAGCAACCAAGGTGCATAGCAAACTGGAGATTGGCTGTCGGACAAGATCCCGGATTGCTGTCAGTCGTTAGGGTAATGGCCATACCAGCATCCAACATCTTACGAGCCGGTGCATAGGTATCTTCCATCAGACTAAAGGTTGTTGCCGGCAAAAGATTTCCTATGACCTTTGCTTCGGCCAGTTTCTGAATCCCTTCGTCGGTAATTACCATCAGGTGTTCTGCGCTAGTTGCTTTCAACTCAGCCGCCACATCTACTCCACCGATGGACTCGATTTCATCTGCATGAATCCGTAGCTTGAAGCCCATTTCCTTAGCTTTAGAGAGAAGATAGCGAGATTCATCTGCTGTAAAGACACCCTTTTCACAGAAGATATCGCAGAATTCAGCCAGATTGTCTTCTTTTACTTTCGGAAGCATTTGCTCAATAATCAGATCTAAATACTCCTTTGAACGCCCCTTGTAGTCTGTTGGAATAGCGTGGGCTGCCATAAAGGTTGAAACCAGATCAATCTCATGGTCATGGTCCAGAGCTGCAACCACATCTAATTGACGTTTTTCAGTCTCCCAATCCAGACCATAACCACTTTTAGCTTCAACGGTTGTCACCCCATGACGCAACATGTAATCCAAGAGTCGTTTAGACTTGTCATAGAGATTGTCAAAAGAGGCTTCTCTTGTAGCTCGAACAGTGCTCAAAATTCCTCCCCCTTGGGCAAGGATGTCCAAGTAAGAAACACCTGCTAGTTTTTTAGCAAACTCATGCTCCCGACTGCCTCCATAGACTAGATGGGTATGGCAATCGATCAAGCCAGGGGTGGCAACTTTTCCTTCATAAGATCGGATTTCCGTATGGTCGTCTACCAGCTCTTGGTCTGGCTGACCTGTTCCAATCGCGAGAATCTTTCCATCCTTTATTGCAATATAAGCATCGGAAAGGATTTTTGCCTCTGCCATCTCCTTGCCATAAAGAGGATGGCCTAGATCATTTGGACAAAACAACTGGTTAAAGTGGGTTAAGATTACATCAGCAGACATGTGAATACTTTCCTTTCTATTTCCATTATGATTTCATTTTATAATTCTAAAACAAAAGCGTCAAAAAAAAGTCAAAAACTAGTTTGCTCATCTTTTTTTGCTTTATTAAAAATTTATTTATTTTTTGACTCTTTATTGACGCTATTTCGATACAATAAAGAAAATATAAATCCATAGTTCAACTATAAGGAGGTTCCTACTATGACATTTATCGACGATAAAGAAATTGCAGCAGCCATGTCTGTCAAACTTGACTATGATGTCCTTCCTGAAAAGACTACTTTTCAAGAAGGAATCCGACGTGCGCCAGATAGAGGCTTCCGCTTGACGCAAGCTCAGACTGAGATTGCCCTCAAGAATGCTTTGCGTTACATTCCTAGAAAATTCCATCAAGAGTTGATCCCAGAATTCTTAGAAGAATTGAAAACTCGTGGTCGGATCTACGGCTACCGTTTCCGTCCAAAAGAACGTATCTATGGAAAACCAATTGATGAGTACAAAGGTAAATGCACTGCTGCTAAGGCTATGCAGGTCATGATCGACAATAACTTGAGTTTTGAAATTGCCCTTTATCCATATGAATTAGTCACTTACGGAGAAACAGGTTCTGTCTGTGCCAACTGGATGCAATACAACTTGATCAAGAAGTATTTAGAAGTGATGACAGAAGACCAAACCTTGGTCGTTGAATCTGGTCACCCTCTTGGCCTCTTTAAGTCTAAACCAGAAGCTCCTCGCGTTATCATTACCAACGGTCTTTTAATTGGTGAGTATGACAACATGCACGATTGGGAAATTGCTGAAGAGATGGGCGTTACCAACTACGGTCAAATGACTGCTGGTGGATGGATGTACATCGGCCCTCAAGGAATCGTCCATGGTACCTTCAACACCCTTCTCAATGCCGGCCGTCTTAAACTCGGTGTTGCTGATGACGGCGACTTAACTGGTAAACTCTTCATCTCATCTGGTCTAGGTGGTATGAGTGGAGCTCAAGGGAAAGCAGCTGAAATTGCAAAAGCGGTTGCCATCGTTGCAGAAGTGGACCTCTCTCGTATCGAAACTCGTCACTCTCAAGGTTGGATTAGCCAAGTGACAGACAGTGCGGAAGAAGCTGTGAAATTGGCTCAGGCAGCACTGGAAGCTGGGGAATCTACTTCAATTGCCTACCATGGTAATATCGTAGACTTGCTCGAATATGTCAATGAGCACCAAGTTCACGTGCATCTATTGTCTGACCAAACCTCTTGCCACAACGTTTACGATGGTGGGTATTGTCCAGTTGGTATCAGTTTTGAAGAACGGACACGTTTGCTGGCAGAAGACAAAGAAACCTTCCACCGCCTCGTTGATGAAACCTTGGCTCGTCACTATGCAGTCATCAAAGACTTAACTGCTAAAGGTACTTACTTCTTCGATTACGGTAATGCCTTCATGAAATCCGTTTACGACTCTGGTATCAAGGAAATTTCTAAGAATGGTTTGGATGACAAAGACGGCTTCATTTGGCCATCTTATGTAGAAGATATCATGGGACCTATGCTCTTTGACTATGGTTACGGTCCATTCCGTTGGGTCTGCCTCAGCGGTAAACACGAAGACTTGATTGCAACCGACCATGCAGCTATGGAAGCGATCGATCCAACTCGTCGTTACCAAGACCGCGATAACTACAACTGGATTCGCGATGCTGAAAAGAATCAGCTAGTTGTTGGCACACAAGCTCGTATCCTCTATCAAGATTGTATGGGCCGTGTCAACATTGCTTTGAAATTTAATGAACTCATTCGCCAAGGTAAGATTGGACCTGTCATGATTGGACGTGACCACCATGATGTATCTGGTACAGATGCTCCATTCCGTGAAACTTCCAATATCAAAGATGGATCTAATGTTACTTGTGATATGGCCGTTCAATGTTACGCTGGTAACGCTGCTCGCGGTATGAGTCTCGTGGCGCTCCACAATGGTGGTGGTACTGGTATCGGTAAAGCCATCAACGGAGGATTTGGTCTCGTTCTAGACGGTAGCCACCGGATCGATGAAATCATCAAGTCTGCTATTGCATGGGATACCATGGGCGGTGTTGCTCGTCGGAACTGGGCACGAAATAACCATGCGATTGAAACAGCGATCGAATATAACCGTCTCCATGCAGGCACAGACCACATCACCATTCCTTATCTTGCAGATGAAGATTTGGTCAAAGATGCAGTTCAAATTATTTTAAAATCAAATAAATAAACTAACATGAGAGGGAGGAGGACATCTGCCAACTTTACTCCTCCTCACCTTCTCCTATATAAAAAGAGGTAATCATATGGCAAAAATTGTTGAGTGTATTCCAAACTTTTCTGAAGGACGCAATCAGACTGTTATTGACGGATTAGTCGCGACCGCAAAAAGTATTCCAGGTGTCACATTATTAGACTACTCGTCTGATGCCAGTCACAATCGCAGCGTCTTTACACTCGTTGGGGATGAAGAAAGTATTCAAGAAGTGGCTTTCCAATTGGTAAAATACGCATCTGAAAACATCGATATGACTAAACACGAAGGCGAGCACCCTCGTATGGGAGCAACAGACGTTTGTCCATTCGTTCCGGTCAAAGATATCACAACAGCAGAATGTGTCGAAATCGCCAATAAAGTTGCGGAACGCATCAATCGTGAATTAGGTATCCCAATCTTTCTCTATGAAGATGCAGCAAGTCGTCCAGAACGCACCAACCTTGCTAAAGTGCGCAAAGGCCAATTCGAAGGAATGCCAGAAATTATTGGAAGAAGACTGGAAGCCAGACTACGGTGAACGTAAGATTCACCCAACAGCAGGAGTTACCGCTGTTGGTGTCCGTATGCCACTCGTTGCCTTCAATATTAACCTTGACACAGATAATTTAGATATTGCCAATAAAATTTCTAAAATTATTCGTGGATCCAGTGGCGGATACAAATACTGTAAAGCAATCGGTGTTATGCTAGAAGATCGTAACATCGCACAAGTCTCTATCAACATGGTCAACTTGGAACAATTCCCACTGTATCGTGTCGTTGAAACTGTTCGCTTCGAAGCACAGCGCTATGGTGTTCGAATCATCGGAACAGAACTCATCGGTCTTGCTCCTGCTAAAGCTTTAATCGACTCAGCTGAATACTACTTGCAATTAGAAGACTTTGACTACAGCAAACAAGTCTTGGAAAATCACTTGTTGGGTTAGAAAGGGAGTTCTATGAAACTAGTTGACTTAAGTATTACTGAGTTTGCCAAGGTTCTTGGTTCTGATGCTCCAGCTCCTGGGGGAGGCTCTGCCGCTGCCCTATCAGCTGCGAATGGGATTTCCCTTACAAAAATGGTCTGTGAACTCACCATTGGTAAGAAAAAATACGCTGAATATGAAGAGCACATCAAAGGGGTTCACGAAAAAAGCGCAAAACTCCAAGACCAACTACTAGAAGCCATCGACAAGGATACAGAAGCCTTCAATGTCGTATCAGCTGTCTTTGATCTTCCAAAAGAAACTGAAGAAGAGAAAGCCGCTCGTCGTGAAGCCATGCAAAAAGCCTTGAAACAGGCGACTGTATCTCCTTTCTCTATGATGGAGCTCATCGTTGAGGCTCTTGAAACAACAAAAGAAGCTGTTGGTAAGTCCAACACCAATGCGGCGAGTGACTTAGGAGTGGCTGCTCTCAACCTTAAAGCTGGACTTCAAGGTGCTTGGCTCAATGTCCTGATCAACATTTCAGGAATCAAGGACCAAGACTTCGTCAAAGAATACCACGGCAAGGGACTCAAACTCCTCCAAACAGGTTCTGAGCTTGCAGATAGCATTTACCAAATCATTTTAGACAGTCTATCTTAACCCCCCTAGTAAACAACTCCTACTACTAAAAATTATACAAGGAAAGAAGGGATTCTATGGTTTTATCGGATATTGAAATTGCCAATTCTGTCCAAATGAAACCCATCACCGACATCGCTGCCGAACTAGGATTAACTGAAGAGGATATATCTCTCTACGGAAAATATAAGGCAAAAATTGATGGCAATCAATTGGAACAGTTGAAAGATAAGGAAGATGGAAAGCTGATTCTTGTAACAGCCATCTCACCTACACCTGCTGGAGAAGGAAAGACAACCACCTCTGTTGGTTTAGTTGATGCCCTCTCTGCCATTGGTGAGAAAGCCGTCATCGCTCTCCGCGAACCATCTCTTGGCCCTGTCTTTGGGATCAAGGGTGGAGCTGCTGGTGGAGGTTATGCTCAGGTTGTTCCAATGGAAGACATCAACCTTCACTTTACAGGGGACTTCCATGCCATTGGGATTGCCAACAACCTGCTCGCAGCCTTGATTGACAATCACATCCACCACGGCAATGAGTTGGGCATCGATTCTCGTCGCATCACTTGGAAACGAGTAGTCGACATGAACGACCGTCAACTCCGCCATATTGTCGATGGCCTTCAAGGAAAAACAAACGGAGTTCCTCGTGAAGATGGTTTCGACATCACAGTGGCTTCTGAAATCATGGCTATTCTCTGTCTCTCAGAAAACATCCTTGACCTCAAAGAACGCCTTGATCGCATCATTATCGGTTACAACTACCAAGGGCAACCCGTGACAGCTAAAGACCTCAAAGCCGGAGGGGCTATGGCAGCTGTTCTCAAAGATGCCATTCATCCCAACTTGGTACAAACCTTGGAACATACTCCTGCTATTATCCACGGTGGACCATTTGCCAATATCGCTCATGGCTGTAACAGTGTGCTGGCTACTAAACTAGCTCTCAAATATGCAGACTATGTTGTTACAGAAGCTGGTTTTGGAGCAGACTTAGGCGCTGAAAAATTCATTGACATCAAGTGCCGCATAGCAGGACTTAAACCTTCTGCCGTAGTCCTCGTCGCAACCATCCGTGCTCTTAAGATGCATGGTGGAGTTGCCAAAGCGGACTTGGCTACTGAAAATGTCCAAGCTGTCATCGATGGTCTACCAAACCTGGACAAACACTTGGCCAACATCCAAGAAGTCTACGGCCTCCCTGTGGTCGTTGCCATTAACAAATTCCCACTGGATACCGAAGCCGAGCTAGAAGCTGTTTATGAATCTTGTAAGAAACGCAACGTAGATGTTGTCATTTCGGATGTCTGGGCAAATGGTGGAGCTGGTGGACGCGACCTAGCTGAAAGTCATTCAACTAGCTCAAGAAGAAAACCACTTCTCTTATGTCTATGACGAAGAAGACAGCATTGAAACAAAATTGACCAAGATTGTCACAAAAGTTTATGGTGGTAAAGGCATTAGCTTAACACCGGCGGCCAAACGCGAACTAAAAGAATTGGAAGCACTTGGTTTCTCCAACTACCCAATCTGTATGGCCAAAACGCAATACTCCTTCTCCGATGATGCCAAGAAGATCGGAGCACCGACAGATTTCACTGTAAAAATCAGTAACCTTAAGGTAGCAGCCGGAGCTGGCTTTATCGTAGCTCTCACCGGAACGATCATGACCATGCCTGGTCTACCAAAAGTTCCAGCCAGTGAAAAGATTGATATCGACGCCCAAGGCAATATCACTGGACTCTTTTAAGAAAGAGGCCATCCTATGGTGAGTATCCTTCATCTTACCCCTTCAGATTATCAGATTTCTACTTGGTCTGGTGGCCAAACCACCCAACTCTTCCTCTCTCCAAAAGAGGGAAGTTACCCGGATCGAACCTTTGATTTCCGCCTCTCTACTGCAACGGTAGAGGTTGAAAAAAGTGACTTTACTGATCTATCTGGCTACCACCGTATCTTGATGCCCTTGAATGCATCCATTAGGCTCAATCATCTCGAACAAGAAGTGGTCTTGAATCCTTTTCAAAGTTACTTCTTTGATGGCGGAGATCCCGTATCTAGTCAAGGGACCTGTCAAGACTTTAATCTGATTTACAAACCCTCTTACCAGGGGCATATGAGCGCTATTTCCCCTCATGAAAGTGTCAGTAGTCAGAGTCGCTATCAATTTATTTATGCACTCTCTTCGCTGACACTCAAATGGGGAAAGGAGCATACCAAAGTTCTTCAAGCGCATGAGCTTCTGGTTCTCGAACAAGCATCTCCCCTTCAAGAGATGACAATCACGTTTTCACCCCTTCAGTCTGGGGAGCAAGCAATTGCTATCTGGACTGCACTAAAATAATGTTAAAAAAGGAGAGACATTATGAACGGAGCACATAAACAGTCGATTGAAGAACAGGAAAAAGCGAAATTCAGCTTTAGCGGTGCCACTTTGTACGGTATCAATGCCGTGATTGGATCTGGTATCTTCCTCTTACCTCAAAAAATTTATGCCGGTTTAGGACCAGCTTCTCTAGCTGTCATGTTCGGGGTAGCCGTTCTCGTCATGCTATTATCAGCCTGCCTGGCTGAAACAGCTGGTTACTTCGATAAAAATGGAGGAGCCATGCAATACTCCAAAGCAGCTTTCGGAGACTTCGTCGGCTTTAATGTCGGAATTCTCGGTTGGGCCGTTACCGTTATTGCTTGGGCTGCCATGTTGGCCGGTTTTGCCAAAATCTTCATCATTACTTTCCCAGCATTCGAAGGCTATAACCTACCAATTAGTATCGTTATGTTGGTTCTCTTGAGTATTATGAATATCGCCGGTCTGAAAACATCTAAGATGTTCACTCTGACAGCTACTGTTGCAAAATTAATCCCAATTGTCCTCTTCTCGCTCTTTGCCATCTTCTTTATTTCTGGTGGCGTGAGCAAGGGTAACTTCACACCTTTCCTTCAATTGGAAAGTGGTTCAAATCTCTTTAGTGCTATTTCGAGTACTGCAGTCTACATCTTCTACGGATTTATCGGATTCGAAACCATGTCCATCGTCGCAGGGGAAATGCGCAACCCTGAAAAGAACGTTCCCCGCGCTATCTTGGGATCCATCAGTATCGTATCTGTTCTCTACATGTTGATCATCGCTGGAACAATCGCTATGCTTGGTGGACGTATCATGGAAACCGGTGCACCGGTACAAGATGCTTTCGTTGAAATGATTGGCCCTATCGGAGCTCCTCTTGTTTCTTATGGTGCCCTCATTTCAATCGCCGGTCTCAACATCGGTGAATCTATCATGGTTCCTCGTTTCGGTGCTGCCCTAGCAGATGAAACTCTTGCCAGCAGATCTTGGAAAAACAAACTCTAAGAATGCTCCAGTCATTGCCATTATCATTTCCGGTGCCTTTGCGTTCTTACTCTTGTTATCTGGATCTTTCGAATCATTAGCAACTTTCAGTGTTGTCTTCCGTTTCTTCCAATATATTCCAACTGCTTTGGCTGCTATCAAACTTAGAAAAATGTACCCAGACAAAAAGGTTACCTTCCGAGTGCCATTTGGTCCTGTTATCCCAGTTTTAGCCGTTGTGATCAGTATCTTGATGATTGCCGGAGACAATATGATGAACTTTGTCTGGGGAGTTGTTGGTCTCGCTATCTCAAGTGGCCTCTACTTCGTCTTCCACAGTAACAAAGGAATTAAGCCTACTAAGAATTAAGCCTAAAATTGTCCCCCTAACTAGATGGGATTGTTATAGGGAGTGAGTGGACTCCCCTTCACTACTCCCTTCCCATCTTATCACCAAACGAATATCAAACATGAGCTCTTTTCTCTAAGCCTCCTTTAAATCCTTTAAGACGGATAGACAAAGAGCCCATGTTTGGTATTCATACTGTAGTAATCAACACTACTTCCACAAAATAGATACTTATAAACGGAGGTTTTATATGACTCAATTGATTCATTTAGATGGTAATAGCTTAACACTTGAAGAAGTCATCGCTGTAGCTCGCCACGGGGCTCAATGTGAGCTGGACAAAGAAGCACAGGAAGCTGTTATCGCTTCTCGTAAAATCGTCGATGACATTGTACGTGAAAAACGAGTGGTCTATGGTGTTACCACTGGCTTTGGATCTCTCTGTAATGTCAGTATCTCTCCAGAAGATACTGTTCAACTTCAAGAAAACTTAATCCGTACCCACGCATCAGGCTTTGGAGATCCACTTCCTGAAGATGCTGTTCGTGCCATTATGTTAATTCGTATTAACTCACTCTTAAAAGGTTATTCTGGCATCCGCCTTTCAACTGTTGAAAAACTATTAGAATTGCTCAACAAAAATGTCACTCCTTTTATTCCTGAAAAAGGTTCTCTTGGAGCATCTGGTGATCTCGCTCCTCTTTCTCACATGGTTTTGCCAATGTTGGGACTTGGACATGCCTACTACAAAGGTCAACTTTTAAGTGGTCAAGAAGCTCTCGACCAAGCTGGTATTGAAAGATTCAATTAGCTGCTAAAGAAGGGCTTGCTTTGATCAATGGTACAACGGTCCTAACTGGTATCGGAGCTCTTGCGACATACGATGGTATTCAATTGCTCAAACTCTCTGATATTGCAGGTGCTCTTTCAATGGAAGTTCACAATGGTATTACAAGTCCATTTGAAGAAGACCTTCATATCATCCGCCCACAAAGTGGACAATTGGCAACAGCTCGTAACATTCGTAACCTTCTTGAAGGAAGCAAAAATACGACCGTTGCGACTCAACAACGGGTACAAGATCCTTATACACTCCGTTGTATCCCTCAAATCCATGGAGCAAGCAAGGATTCTATTGCTTACGTAAAAGAAAAAGTTGAAATTGAAATCAACTCTGTTACGGATAACCCAATTATTACCAAAGAAGGCCATGTCATCTCCGGTGGGAACTTCCACGGTGAACCAATGGCGCAACCATTTGACTTCTTAGGCATTGCTCTTTCTGAAATCGGTAACGTATCTGAACGTCGGGTGGAACGCTTGGTCAATAGCCAACTTAGTAAATTGCCATCCTTCTTGGTCAAACACCCTGGCCTCAACTCGGGCTTCATGATCACGCAGTATGCTTGTGCATCCCTTGCATCTGAAAACAAAATCTTGTCTCACCCAGCTAGCGTAGACTCTATCCCATCTTGTGAAAACCAAGAAGACTTCGTCAGCATGGGAACAACTGCGGCTCGTAAAGCAACAGAAATCCTCAAGAATTCTCGTCGCATCGTTGCTACTGAAATCATGGCCGCTTGCCAAGCCTTGGATCTCAAACCAGAAATCAAGAACTTGGTAAAGGTACAAAACCAGCCTATGACATGATTCGCAGCAAGGTTGCCTTCATTGAATTTGACAAGGACATCGAAATCTTCGAAGAACTCAATAAAGCATCTGCCGTTGTAGAAAGTGAAGAATTCTTAGCAACCATCGAAAAAGCAGTTGACTTAAGCATTCAATACTGATACAGTAAAGATACAGCAGAAAAAAGGCTGGGAAATTTTCTCAGCCTTTCCCTTTCTACCTAAATACAGACAAATGGAGGCATGTAACGTGCTTAGAGATTACTACCCAATGACCTACAGCTATTACCAAGGCAGTATTGAAGATAACCCCTATACAGCCAAGTGGGGCATGCTGACGAGGTTTTTGGACTTAAATGATGAAACCTTGACCCCTTTTGACGAAGTGACCTTTGGAATCCTCGGTTTCAAGAGCGATAAAGGAGTTTATATTAATAATGGTCGCGTCGGTGCTGTCGAGAGTCCTACCGCTATTCGAACCCAAATCGCCAAACTTCCTTGGCATTGGGGGACCAATGTCTCTGTTTTCGATGTCGGTAATATCGATGGTCCTAATCGCTCTCTCCAAGAGTTGCAAGAAAGTCTCTCTCAAGCTGTCAAACGGATGCTCGACTTAAACATTCAACCCATTGTTCTTGGTGGCGGACATGAAACAGCTTATGGGCACTACCTTGGCCTGAAAGCATCCTTGCAACCAAGTGAGCAGTTGGCCGTCATTAATTTGGATGCCCATTTTGATTTGCGTCCCTACGACCAAACTGGCCCCAACTCTGGAACAGGATTTCGTCAAATGGCAGATCATGCAAGACAAGAGAGCCAAGATTTCCCTTACTTAATCTTAGGAATTCAGGAACATAGCAATAACCTATTCTTATTTAACTATGTCGCTCAAACTCCTAGCATTGATTTCTTAACCGGACAAGACCTCTTCCAGATGAGTCACCAAGCGATTTTCGATCGTATCGATCACTTCTTAGAAACAAACGGCTGTCTACCTATCCATCGACATGGACTGCTTTGCCGTTGGATCTGCCCCTGGCGTAAGTGCTATTCAGTCACTAGGGGTTGATCCAAAACTAGCTCTCATGCTCCTCCAACACATTGCAGCCAGCGGAAAGCTGATTGGATTTGATATCGTGGAAGTTTCGCCTCCTCATGATATTGACAACCATACTTCCAATCTTGCTGCAACCTTTATCTTTTACTTGACCCAAATCTTAGCACAGCAAAAATAATCCAAGGGCTAGGACATCCCCAACAAACATAAAAGGCTTAGAAGTACCTGATTAAACAGGCGCATGCTAAGCCTTTTTTCATTCTTCAGTTCTCGACTGAATCGTTTTTTTCTTTATCCCCAAGGGAAGTAAATATAAGAAACGCCTCTGCACATTGGCTATAACAAAGGGCCTCCTCTACATTTCTTTTAGTTTCTTAAGGAATTGACGATCTCTATATGGATTCAGTTGTTGTTCTGCCACCTTTCGGTAGTAGTTCATATCCTCTCTCAAGAATCCAAGTAATACAGCATCCAACTCCGCTCCTTTTTCCTCTTGCCACAATAAGAAAGCTAGAAGATAATGGACCATACCCTTATCTCGTGGATTCGCCGACTGCTTCATAGAAATTTCTTTTCGAGCGAGGTAATCAGCAACCTTTTCTTGTTCTCCCTGCTGGCAGGCGATTAAGGTTTGATAGAATTCCAGTTGGTCCTCCTTCCAAGGGAAGCTGACCCTTGACAAAACCTTCTGAGCACGATCGAAACAGAGACTTGCTTTCGCAAAATCTCCCTGCCAATAATAGGCAATCCCTAGATCGATATCAAATACGACACGAACAGACTCGACCGCTTGATCCCCCACTAAATTCAGGACCTCTTCTAAGTGGGTTACAGCCACCTGAAAATGGCCCCTAATTTGCTCAATTTCTGCTAGATAAGCCAAGGAAGCCGCAATTTGAATAGCATACTTATCCTGCATACTACGGGTCAAACTAAAGCAGTCAATCGAACGATAGAGATGACGTGTCGCTTGCTCCTCATCGCCCACCATCAGGTAATAGAGCCCTTTTAAGCGTAATTGTAAGGCGATGGCTTCGTGATTATTGGCTTGAATAGCATCCTCCAGAGCTAAATCTGTGTAATAGGCCATTTCAGAAATATTTTCTGTCTGGATACAATAATAGATAATCTGCCGGTAGCCCTCTAGAAGATAGTCTAAATGTTTCAGTTCTCGAGCGTAGGAAATAACCTTTTGGATAGCATGGATTCCCTTTTGATACTCACCGGTCCGAATAGAATAGCGACCCTCTAAATACAGATAACGCAGTTGCAAGTACTTATAGTCTTTATCCTTTTGGTAACGAGGGAATAGGTCATCTACTTGCTGACAAAGGCGGGTTAATTCCCCTATGATATCCAAATGGCTATTAGCCCCACCCACCACCTGCTCTTCCTCGCCCTTATAAAAGATTGGAAAGAGTTCGTGCTCTAGTTGCAGAATTTCTTCCAAATAATTAAGCTCGAAGGACAAGGAGCGTAAAGATTCTGAGACTGCTTGTACTGGTAGGCAATTTCCTTATAAAAGAGAAGGTCTGTCGAATCTTCTAATGTTTCTTCCAGTTTTTTGGCAATCTGTTGGTGGAAAAGTCGCCGTCTAGCAGGTGATAAAAGCTGGTAGAAATACATCCCCACCAGTTGCTTGTTAAAGCAGACAGAGAGAAGCTCCCCTTCTTCCTCCAGACGGAGAATCCCTTTTTCTGACAAAGAATCCAGTGTTCCCGTTACCATCTCCAAGTTCACGACTGTCAAATCGGCTAACAGTCTCATAGAGATGGGCTTATGAAAGCAGGATAAATACTGCAAGATAGACTCTTCCTCACTGGTCATTTCGCCAAGTTCTTGAGCGAGGTAGGCTTGAATGATCTCCGGCAAGGGCTCTAAGCTCTCCTTTTCTTTCCACTCTTCAATGTAGCTGGAGAGGATAAAGGGACTTCCTTCACTCCAGTCCATCATCTTCTCAATGATGGCTGGCTCTACCTGGCCCAAGCTCTCCTTGCAGGAGGCTTCGGCTTTCGCTCGGACTGAAATTTCTCAGTTCTAGTTGGGACAAGCGTCTTTCAACTTGGAAACGTCCAAGAAAGCTAGACAAATGAGAAGATAAAGGAGGCTCAGCAGAAAGAATTATCCCCAAATGATCCTGTCTGCAGCTTTCCTCGAGCTGGGCAATCTTTTCCAGAGAGCTTGCATCAACCCACTGTACATTCTCCAGCAGGAAGACAACAGGTTTTTCTTGGGTAAATTCCTGAAGAATGTTAGCTATTAGCTCCACATTATCATCTTCTTTAGAAAGACCCAAACCTGCTTTTTCTAAAGCAACTCCAAGTTCTTTCCAACTACTTCCTTCTTGGTGCTGATGTGCCAATTTTGCTTCCAGCCTAACAAAAAGAAAACTACGATTGGACATCAAGACTAATTGGCGTAACAAGCGTTTCTTTCCCGTACCCGATTGGCCCAAGACGAGAAGAGGTCCTGAAGACTCCCCTACTTCAACCAGAGACAGGTAATCCTCAAGTTGAGAGAGTTCCTGCTTACGACCAAAAAAGGATAGTTCACGGATATTGGACCGTCTAGTCAGTTTATGGGTCCGTTTAGCTTCTAAAACAGAGTGATAGAGTTCCTCTATCGCCCGACTAGGACGAACACTGAGCTCACGATCCAACAAATCGACCAGCTTGTAATAGGTCTCAAAAAATTTCCCCAACTGGTGATGGAACCTGTAATACTCCATCAAAAGCTGATAGTTTTTCTCTTCAAACTCATCCAGCTCTACTAAATGATGGAGCAAGGATTCTATACTAGGATCCCCAAAGCCATCTTGGTCAATCTTTTGATAACAGCTTTCGATATAGAGTTGCTTATAAGCATTGCGCTTACGAGAAGCCCACTGATCAAAATCTTCATCGTCCTTGACATAAAATCCTTCTAGGAAGTCTCCCTGATAGAGATTTAAATGTCTGATTGGATCTCTTTCAAAGAGCTGAACATCCAGATGAAGATCCAAGTCAGGATTGAGGGCCAGACTACTTCTACTTGGAGAGACAATCACATCTCCTTCAAAGATTTTATTGGCCTGGTAAACGGTATTCCGTAAATTCTTCCGAGCTACTTGATTTTCCTTATCTCCCCAAAGAATTCCAGCTATTTCGTCCCGATTGACCTCACCCATCACTGCTAAATAATAGAGCAAAGCCTCCATCTTTGAGAAAGAAAAGCGAATGTCTTTCTGATTGACATAAACCTTCGGGGGGCCAAATAGCTTTAATTTAAGATTCCTCTTCATTGCAAGCGCCTCCAAAATCTGTATATTAATACTATAAAAAAAAAGTCGCCTTTTAGCAAGTGATTTACACTCGTAAAAAAAGACTGGGAACATAACGTCCCCAATCTCTCCATTTTAGATGGTAATTGTTGATTAAATTCCCTCAAAGTGTGGCTGATGATTGAACAATGCTTTGGTTGCATGGTGGACATGATAGGCTACATCTTCATTGTTCATGGTGTAGAGGTGGACACCAGCAACATCCTGAGTGACTAAACCAACGATTTGGTCCACTGCATAGGCTAAACCAGCAGCACGAAGCGATTCTGGATCATGCTCATACTTATCTAGGATAGCCTTAAACTTCCTTGGAATATGAATATTTTCACAGGTCTTCAACAAGCGAAGGGCCTGATTTCTGTTAAGAATAGGCATCACTCCAGCATGAATGGGCACATCGATCCCCGCCAAGGTACACTTATCTTGGAAATCATAGAAGCGTTCATTGTCAAAGAAGAGTTGAGTAACCAAGCTTGAACAGCCAGCATCTACCTTCTTTTTAAGGTTTTGAATGTCTGAAATCTGACTAGGTGAATCTGGGTGTCCTTCTGGGTAGCAAGCACCGATCACATCAAAATGAGGAGCTTCCGTTTTAATAAATTCAATCAGGTCCGTTGCATAACGAAAGTCTTTTAAAGGCTCAATACCAGGAATAATATCACCACGAAGGGCCAAGATCCGGTGAACTCCTACTTGATCTAACTCATGAAGGGTATCTGCTACCTTTTCCTTACTGAGATAGATAGCCGGTAAGTGGGCAATGGTCGGAATAGACAATTCATTCTGAATATGATTGGCTAAGGCAACCGTCGTCTCTTTGATATTGTATTTGTTATTGCTAGCTGTCACACTGATAAAGTGAGGGGCTAATTCCTGCATATTTTCCAAGGCACGTAAGAGCTTGGCATTGCCTACTTCAGGATTTGGAGGGAAAACCTCAAAGGAGAGCGACGGTGTTTGCTTAGTCATCAAATGTATTCCTTTCTTGATTGAGCGTTTTATTGCTAACCGGTAAGCTTAGGAATTGCTGCTTGCCTTATAGCGCTTTACGAGCAGCTTTTACCGCTTCTACAAGACGGATTAAGCTTTCTCTCGTTTCTTTGATACCACGTGTTTTCAAACCACAGTCAGGGTTGATCCATACTTTCTTGCTTGGTACTTTGGCAAGGATGGCTTCGATGGTGTGGTCGATTTCGCCTTCATTTGGCACACGAGGAGAGTGGATATCGTAAACTCCAGGACCCACTTCTGTCTGGAAGTTTTGAGCTTTGAGTTCATCCAAGATTTCAAGGTTTGAACGGCTCGCTTCAAATGAGATCACATCCGCATCCATGTTGTCGATCGCTGGGATGATATCTGTAAATTCTGAGTAACACATGTGAGTGTGGATCTGTGTATCTGGTGCAACTGTTGAGTGTACCAAACGGAAGGCTGGAATAGCCCAGTCAAGGTAATCTTCATACCAGTCGCTACGACGGAGTGGCAATTTCTCACGAAGAGCAGCCTCGTCGATTTGGATGATTTCACGCCTGCTGCTTCAAGGTCAAGAACTTCATCCTTGATGGCAAGAGCGATTTGAAGAGTTGAATCCTTGATAGAGATATCTTCACGTGGGAATGACCAGTTAAGGATGGTCACAGGTCCAGTCAACATCCCTTTAACAGGTTTGTTCGTACGGCTTTGTGCGTAGCTAGACCATTTCACAGTGATTGGGTTGAGACGAGTCACATCGCCCCAGATGATTGGTGGTTTCACCCCACGCATACCGTATGATTGTACCCAACCGTTTTTAGAGAAGAGGTAACCTGACAAGTTTTGACCGAAGTACTCAACCATGTCATTCCGCTCGAATTCACCGTGTACAAGTACATCAAATCCAACTTCTTCTTGCCATTTGATCCATTCGTCGATGGTTTCAGCAAGGAAGGCATCGTATTCTTCTTGAGTCAATTCACCCTTCCGGAAGGCCAAACGTTTAGCACGAACTTCTTTCGTTTGAGGGAATGAACCGATGGTCGTTGTTGGAAGAGCTGGAAGTTTGAAGGCATCTTCTTGGATAGCTTCACGTTCAGCAAAGGCTGGCAAACGAGTGTAGTCTGCGTCAGTCAATCCAGCGATACGAGCCCGAAGCTCCGCATTTGCTCCGACACGTTCCGTCGCAAAGAGTTCTTTGTTGGCAGCAAGAGCTTGATCTCCTTGGCCATTGCGGATAGCATCCAAGTCACGAAGTTCTTCCAATTTTTCAACTGCAAAGGCAAAGTGGTTCAAGATAGCTGGCTCAAAGTCTTCGTTAGCAGTTGTAAATGGCACATGAAGTAGTGAGCAAGAAGTTGTCAAAACAACTTTTTCAGCTGGTACTTGTTTCAAGATTTCCAAGCTTGCTTCGTAGTTGTTGCGCCAGATATTCTTACCGTTGACAATCCCTGCATAAAGAGTCTTGTCAGCTGGGAAGCCACCTTTAACGAGTTCAAGAGTTTTCTTCCCTTCAACGAAGTCAAGACCGATGGCATCAACTGGCAATTTGACAAGGTCAGCGTAGATATCACGGACGTCACCGAAGTATGTTTGAAGCAAGACTTCAAGACCTTTCTTGTCAGCCAACAATTTGTTGTAGAGGTTCAAGAAGAGGGCTTTTTCTTCTGCTGTCAAGTCCTTCACAAGAGCAGCTTCGTCCAATTGGATACGAGTTGCACCAAGTTCAGCCAATTTAGCAAAAACGTCTTGGTAAGCAGCTACTAAGCTATCTACAAAGTCTTCTGCTTTCACGCCTTCTTCAAAGTCTGACAATTGAAGGAAAGTGAAGGGGCCAACCACAACCGGGCGAGTGTCAAGACCCAATTCTTTGGCTTCTTGGTACTCATCAAAAATCTTGTGACCAGCCAATTTAACTTCTGTTGTTTTTTCAAATTTTGGAACGATATAATGGTAGTTCGTATTGAACCATTTCTTCATCGGAAGGGCACGAACATCCCCTTTTTCACCTTGGTAACCACGCGCCAAAGCGAAGTAGCGTTCAAGGTCAGACAAGTCCAAGTTTTGAACCGATTCAGGAACCACGTTGAAAGGAAGGCTGCATCTAGGAAGTTGTCATAATGTGAAAAATCATTTGATGGGATTTCAGTGATCCCTTTTTCTTTGACAATATTCCAGTGTTTCGCACGCAATTCTTTTGCTGCAGCCAACAAATCTTCTGCTGTAATTTCGTTTCTAAAATATTTCTCAGTTGTAAATTTTAGTTCGCGGAATTCACCCAAACGAGGGAATCCGATAATTGTAGTTGACATGTTTTGTCCTCCAAAAATTCAAGTTGAGTCTATCTTATCAGAAGAAGCAGCTTCTGTATAATTGCTTTTTGATGGTTTTTGATATAGTTTTAAACTATACCCTTGCAAATCAAGGGTTTTTGCCTATTGTCATTGACCAGAACTAATAGTCCTTATAAATAATAACTATAAGGCTTCTACCAGACAGACTGAGCCCCCTCCCATTGGAAAGTCCTCGCTCCCTCTAAAACAAAAAAAGAAGCTATCCGCTTCTTTTTTGTAGGTCTTTAAGCTTCTATTAGTTGCACACAAAAAGCATCCCAAGGCTCCAACACCTTCTTCTCTTTGACCTGCTCTACATCTGTATTGCTAATAAGGACAGACTGGTAGTCTTCCTCCAGTTCAAACCTCTGGACTTGACTAGACAAATTGACAACGACCAAGTAGCGCTGGTCCTCCTCTACTCGTTGGTAGGCAAAGACTTGATCTGCTGTATTAAGTAGCTCAAAGTCAGCAGAAACCAGCCAGTCTTGCTCCTTACGGAGGGCAACCAATTGTTGATAGGTATAAAAAATGGATGAGGGATCAGCCAAAGCTGCTTCTACATTAATTTCCTGATAGTTTGGATTGACTGCTAGCCAAGGGTGACCAGTCGTAAAACCAGCCTGTGGCTGCTTGGACCACTGCATGGGAGTCCGAGCATTGTCCCGGCCAATATGCCGGATCTGGTCCATAATGGTGTCGAGGTCTACTCCCTTTTCTAGACTTTCCTTGGCATAGTTGACGGACTCAATATCCTCAATTTCGTCTATACTTTCAAATGGATAGTTGGTCATACCAATCTCTTCTCCCTGATAGATATAAGGGGTCCCTCTCATCAAATGAAGAAGAATGGCTAAAGCCTTCGAGGACTTCACCCGGTAGGATTGGTCATCTCCCCAGGCAGAGACAAGCCGAGGAAGGTCATGGTTGTTCCAAAAAAGGGAGTTCCAGCCCTCGTCCATGCCCAGTTCCGTCTGCCACTTGTTGAAAATTTCTTTCAACTTAGGAACATTGAGCTTCTTGGCATAGTGCCATTTTGGCTGGCCTTCTTGGAAGAGAAGGCCAATGTGTTCAAATTGAAAGACCATCGACAATTCCTCATTGTCAGGACCAGAGTATTGCTTGGCAATCTCAGGTGTAGCTCCCCAGGTCTCCCCAACCGTCAACAAATCCTTATCCCCAAAGGTCGCTCGATTCATTTCCTTCAGATAGGGATGGAGCATGGGACCATTGGCTACGATCTTCTGATCTGGAATCTTTCCAATCATATCGATGACATCCATCCGAAAACCACCGATCCCCTTGTCGATCCAAAAATTCATCATACCGTAAATCTTCTGCCGAAGGGTCTCATTTTCCCAATTCAGATCCGGTTGCTTCTTGCTAAAGAAGTGCAAATAATACTGCTGGGAAGCTGGATCAAATTCCCAAGCTGAACCACTGAAGTTAGAGAGAAGATCATTGGGTTGGTCTCTCCAAATATAGTAGTCTCGCTCTGGACTGTTTGGATTTTCCTTGGCCTCAATAAACCAGGCATGCTCATCAGATGTATGGTTGACCACCAAATCCATGATCATCTTAATACCGCGCTTTTGCCCTTCAGCGATCAAGTTTTCCATATCCTCCATGGTCCCAAAGATAGAAGCAATCTCCTCGTAATCGGAAATATCATAGCCATTATCATCCATAGGACTTTGGTAAACAGGCGACAGCCAAATGGCTGTAATGCCTAACTTCTCCAAATAATCCAATTTACTGGTAATCCCCTTGAGGTCACCGATTCCATCCCCATTGCTATCTAAAAAGCTCTTGGGATAGATTTGATAAATCACAGCATCATGCCACCATTTTTCTCCATGTGTTTCTCCTTTTTGATTTCGCTTGTAATCCCTTACATCATAACCAAAGTTGAAAGGAATTGCAACTCTTAGTTGTTTTATAAGTCTTCCTTAAGGAAAAAAAAGAAAGTCTCTTTAGAAACTTCCCTTGTTAAAACTTCGATTCTTCCTTTCTTTTTGCCTAGAGTGATAAGAAAGCATGGCCACTCCAAAGAGATGGCTTCCAAACAAGGCCACCACAAAAATCAGCTTGCCCCTATCTGGATAAGAGAGAGGGAGATTGCTAAAGCCATAGCGAGCCCATTCGATGAAGATTGGATGCGAAAAGTAAAGCGCCACACTCATCTGTTTCAAATACTGTAAGTCATAGGTTTTTAGAAAGGACGATTTTAGGCAAGCATTGACCAAATAGACCGTGACAAAGGGAAGGAGAAAGAAAAAGTTCTTATCCATTCCTTCATTTTGAAAAACAATGATACCTTCTAAACAGAGAAAGCCAAAAGCCAGAGCAAGCTTTTGCCAACGGTGAACCCTAAAATTTTGTGAATGAAAATGATCAAACAGATAGTAACCCATATAGATAAATATTGGTGTGTAAAAGAGCCCATTTCGCGCTGTGAAAAATAAGTTACTGTAGAGCTGGTAACCCTTGAGAAGACTCGTAGTATCCAGATAAGCTGAATAGGTCTCGATCAAGCCCCAACAGTAAAGAAGCAAGGTGATCAAACCTGCCCAAACCATGCCTAGACGTTTGACCAATTGATTGACCAAAAACAAGCCTAGCAAAAAGGCTGGGATATACCAGAGTTGGTAACACATCCCCAGATAGAGCAGAGCAATCAGAATTCCTGCTGGAAAGAGATAGACAGGAAGTTGGAGACTAGAAAAAAAGATCCAGGCATAGGGAAGATAGACACAACTCCAAAATACATAGGTTTTAACGATTTTGACCAGATAGGCCTTCATTTTCCTTGCATCCTTTAGGGATTGCTTAAGAAAAAAGCTGGCACAGACGATAAAAAATGGCACCGCTAGCCGTCCAAGGATGCTCTTGAGTCCAAAATGCAGCGGTTCATAGGATGTTAAGCGACCACTATGCACCAAAATCACTGCAATCGCAAATAGGTATTGAAAAAGACTAATACTGGAAGTGTTATAGAGGGAATTCTTTTGCATGTTCCTACTCCTTGCAAAATGCAGATTCTATGGTTATTTTAGCATGAAAGAGAGGACCAAGCAAGGAATCTTTAGAAGCTTATCTACCTTTTTCCCTCTATTTTTGATATACTCAAAGCATGCACAAACAAACGATTATTGATTTTAAAGAGCTTGGATTGAGACACCTTTTCACCGAGCCCATAAAGGAATTAAAAACGAGAGACATCGACCAGGTAGAGGCTCTTCTAAGAGAGGTAGAAGCCTATCAGGAGGCTGGTTTTTATGCCGTTGGTTATGTCAGCTATGAGGCTGCTCCTGCTTTTGAGAAAAAATTAGCTGTCCACCCAGCACCTCTCATGGGAGAGTATCTCCTCTACTTCACCATTCATGAGGAAGTCGAGACCCTTACTTTCCCAGTGGACTACGAGGCTGTGGACCTTCCAGCCAATTGGAAGGAAGAGGTCGAGGCTCCTGCCTACCAAGAAGCGATCAAGACCATCCATCACCACATCCGCCAGGGAGACACCTACCAAGTCAACTACACCGTCCAGCTTTCTCAAGAGCTAGAGGCAGATCCTTTGGCCATCTACAATCGCTTGGTGGTAGAGCAGAAGGCCCATTACAATGCCTTCATCCAGCATGATAATGTCGCCATCCTCTCCATCAGTCCTGAGCTCTTTTTTGAGCAAGACGACCGACTACTGACCACGCGCCCCATGAAGGGAACGACTCGTCGCGGTCTCACCAACCAAGCGGATCTCAAAGAGGCAGCCTGGCTAGAAGCAGACCCCAAAAATCGGGCGGAAAACATGATGATTGTGGATCTCCTGCGCAATGACATGAACCGGATTTCGGAAATTGGAAGTGAGCAGGTGACCCGTCTCTGCCAGGTTGAGCAATATTCCACCGTTTGGCAGATGACGTCGACTATTGAAAGTCGCTTACGCCCCGAAGTCGACCTAGTCCAAACCTTTCAGGCCCTCTTTCCTTGTGGATCGATCACAGGCGCACCGAAGATTTCTACTATGGAAATCATCCAAAATACAGAGATTGCTCCTCGTGGAGTCTACTGTGGTACGATTGGGATTCTTCTTCCAAGAGGGAAACGGATTTTTAATGTAGCTATCCGGACCCTTCAAATGCAAGGCACCAAAGCTATCTATGGTGTTGGTGGTGGCATCACTTGGGATAGTAAATGGGAAGGCGAATACCAGGAAACCAAGCAAAAATCGGCCGTCCTCTACCGACAAGAGCCCCGCTTCGAGCTCCTGACGACCGGTCGTATCCACCAAGGAGAGCTAACCTTTCTGGAGCAACACCTGGCCCGTTTGAGAGAGGCCAGCCGCTACTTCGCCAATCCTTTTGATGAAGCAAAACTCCTGAACGAACTTCAAGAGCAAGTCACTCATTTGGATCCTAGCCTTGACTATCGTTGTCGCATTGCCTTGCAAAAAAACGGGACCATCCAGCTAGCCATCACCGAACTAACAGACTTGCCGTCTAGCTATCTACAGGCCCAACTGACCGAGCAACAGCTTGATCTAGCGACGCCATTTACCTATTTTAAGACTAGCCAACGAGCTCATTTAGCTACTAAAGAACACGAACAGATTTTCCATCTACCTGATGGTAGCTTGTTAGAAACGACCATCGGAAACCTCATCCTAGAGATCAAGGGCAAGCTCTATACCCCACCAGCTCACCTCCCTATCCTCGATGGGATCTACCGCCGCCATCTATTGGAAACTGGACAAGTAAAGGAAAAACTGTTAACACTGAAGGATATAGAACTTGCTGACCAAGTCTATGCCTGCAATGCCCTTCGTGGCCTTTATCCACTCGATTTTACAAGAAAGTACTCATAATGAAACTTATTTTTTTACATGGCCTAGGCCAGGATGCTCATTCTTGGCAAAGTGTTCAAGATGCACTTTCCCCCTTGCCTTCTGACTCTTTCGCTATTTTCTCTTATCCAAGCGAAAGCTACCAGGAGGCCAAAGAAAGACTGACGGAGTGTCTCCAACAAGAAAGCGAGCCCTTTATTCTGGTTGGACTCTCACTGGGTGGCGTTCTCGCTCTTGAACTCTCCAGCCAAGACTTACCACACCTCAAGGGCTTGGTGCTCTCAGGGACACAATACAAACTCAAGACCAATCTCCTCTATCGGCTCCAGATCCTCCTCTTTCGTCTGCTTCCCAAACAGGTCTTTGAAAAGCAGGGGGCCAACAAACAGCACATGTTGCAAATCTTGACCGAGTTAAAAAGTCTCAATCTAACCAATACTGCTAAAACTTGTCAGCTCCCTAGCTTAGTGATTTGTGGCAGCAAAGATTGGGCCAATCAAGCTTCTTCGAAAAAGTTGGCGAATCTCCTGCCCAAAGGTCACTATCTAGAAATCGTAGACGGAGGCCATACGCTTAATACTCAGAAACCCAATGAACTCGCGCAAGCCATCAAGGAGTTTGTTGGTGAATTTAAAAATGAAGAGGCTAGCTTAAAAAACAGTTCCTCTTAATGTAGATAAAGTATTTTTTCATGTTACATAACTTAAAAAATCAAGATATTTAAAGAAATGTTTATTTTCTAAAGTTACTCATGAATACCTTGAGGCTTTCCACCGTGAGAAAAGTCCTTGAAATAGTGATATTTCAAGGACTCGGGAGTTTTGAAACTTTAGGTTCAAAACTAAGTCATGGAACTTCTTCGAAGTTCGCTGACGTCTGTACTCACCTAAGGAAAGCCTCTAAGAAAACTTATTCTTAAAGTCACGGCTAACTTTTAAAAGGTTAGTCGTTTTTTTAGAAATATTTTAGAATTACTTGATAGTTATTTGAAAAGCAAGCTGTATACTAAGAGTGTAAAGAAAATAACCAAGAAGGAGTTCACTTATGAAAAAGAAACTAATGATTGTCGCCATCGCCTCTATCATTGCTCTTAGCGTCTGGAGCCTCGTACATAACGATTTTAACTTTGAGGTCACATTCAACGATAGTCAAACAAATTTTATAGAGCATAGCTACGAGCATGAAGCCTACGGAATCGTTTTCGATTTGCTAGAAAATAAGCTGTACTAAGGAGAAGAAGCCATGGAAAAAGTATTAGAAATTAAACACTTGAGCAAAAAATTCGGTCAACAATACGCCTTAAATGATGTGAATCTGACTATTCGCAAAGGTGACGTCTACGGCCTCATCGGTAAGAACGGAGCTGGGAAAACCACCCTCATTAAGGTCATCACCCAGCTGATTCAAGAAACTGACGGAAGCGTCTCCCTCTTTGCTTCTTCAAATCGCTCCCAGTGGACGCAAGCCCTGAAACGTGTCGGATCCGTCATTGAGAGTCCCGTGGCTCACAAACATATGACTGCCTATCAAAATCTGGTCTACTATTGCAAGGCACGCCATATCCCAAATCCTGACCAGGTCATCAAAGAAACTTTGAACTATGTAGGCCTGAATAATACTGGTAAGAAGAAATTCCGTGATTTTTCACTGGGGATGAAACAACGGTTGGGAATTGCCATCGCGCTCATTGCCAAGCCCGACTTCCTCATTCTAGATGAACCCATCAATGGCCTTGATCCGGTCGGAATCAAGGAGTTCCGTCAGATGATCAAGCGACTCAACGATGAACTCGGCATGACCATCCTCATTTCCAGTCACATCCTCTCTGAACTCTATCTGGTTGCCAATCGTTTTGGCATTGTCGACCAAGGACGCCTGATCAAAGAAATTAGCAAGGCTGAATTCGAAGAACAAGGAGAAGATTACATCATCCTCAAGACTAGCCAGCTAGCCCTTGCGAGTCAACTGATTCAAGATCAACTCCATCACCGTATCAAGGTCATCGATAAGGATGGAGAAATCCATATCTTCGGCCAGACTCACGATATTAAAGTCATTGTCAAAGCTCTCGTTCAAGCAGATATTGATGTGGACGAAATCTACTATGCCCGCCAAGATCTGGAGAAATTCTTTACGGACTTGGTAGACTAGTCAAAGCACCGTCTTGTATTACTTATCCCACACATTTCATTTAGGAGATTTATCATGTTGCATACCATTCAAGCAGATTTTTATAGACTTTTTCGCTCCAAAGGTTTTTGGATTACAGAAGCCATTCTCGTTCTCAACATCCTGTCTGGAGTCATTTTTGGTGCTACCGGTCACTTCGGCGTCAATACGGAATCCAAATTACCCCAAGTGACAGAAGTTTGGACGGGCTTTAAAGCCTTGACCAACTACTCAGCCAGCATCAGTGTGACTATCCTCTTTACCATTATTGTCATCACCTTGGTCCTTGGAACAGACTTAACACAAAACTTATACAAGAACAGTCTGGCCTACGGCGTTTCGCGCACCAGCTACTACTTTGCCAAAAGTGCAGTTGTCCTGACCATTGCTCTATTCCAATTCCTTGTTTCTTATGGTCTTGTCTTCTTGCTCGCGACCTTCTACAATGGAATCGGGACCATGCCTGAGCACTTCCTTGCTCATTTTGGACTAACCGTGCTGATTCAGTTCCTCTCCACCCTGGCTTGGGTCAGCATTATTTCCTTCCTCCTTTATGCCAGCCAATCCATCACCTTGGCCTTCGTTGGCTACTTCATTGGAAATATCTTTTTAAGCCTTCCTGCGCTCTTCTTTAAAGATATTGATCTTCTCCACTATCTAAACTTGGAATTCCAATATTCCATGGTCCAAAGTACGACAGCAACAAACAACACCCTCTCGATCGCTCTTGGCTTCATCCTTGTTTTCGGCTTCCTAGGACTAGCTACCTTTAAACACAAAGATTTATAACAAAAAGAGGTTGGGACAAAAGTCCTAGCCTCTCAATTGTCTTCGGATTATCGAGCAAGACGCAGTGGTTGAGTGGGCTCTACTACGCTGATTTCATCAGCTTTTACAGCCCTACTCAACTGTGCGGAGGTGGGACGACGAAATCGAATTCTAACGAATTACCGATTTCTGTCCCACTCTCTTTTTTCTTAGTGTAATGGTCAAGATAAACCAGTCTGCCTCCGTTGCCAGTTGCAAGTCTCCCCCTAAGATCTCTACAAAATTTTGAATGATGTAGAGCCCCAAACCAGAAGACTCTTCTGTATCCGATAGATTTTCTGAGTAGAATCGACTAGCCAGTTGGTCTAAATGCTGAATCGGTTGTTGCACAATATTGCGCAGCTCGACCCGAATCGTGTCCGTGTCCGACATCAGGGTCAAACGTGCCTGCTCCTTCCCATGCTTGAGGACATTGCTGAGCATATTTTGCAAGAGGCGCTCCCAAAGCTCAGGATCGGTAGCATAATGGAGATGTTCTTCTAACTCTACCTCTAAGGCAATCCCCGCCTCAGACAAGCTATCATAATACTGGAATAACTGCTGGGTTAGCACTTGGCTGAGATTAACGTCTGAAATCCGAGGCTGGATGGCTCCCTCCATCAAGCGTCTGTACTCCAAGAGAGATTCCAAGCGTTTTGAGACGACTTGAAGATTGGAAGCAATTTTCTTCAGCTTTTCCTCTTCTTGCGTCCCTCCTTTGATGATTTGTTGGGTATAGCCCGAAGCAATGGTCAAAGGTGTCCGGATATCGTGAGCAATATTACTGATGGCCATATCCAAGGTTTTCTTCTCTTGAAAGGCAATCCGATTGGTCCGCTCGATCTGATCAAAGAGATCACTGACCTGCTTGGTCAAGGCGACCAATTCTTTTTTTGAGACCTGAGAGGTCAACCGTACCCCACTCCCATTTTGGAGCTTCTTTTGAATTTGCTCCTGCAAATCTTTGAGAGCCGAGAGTAGGCGAAGGTAACCCAGTCCAAAGAGAAGGACAAGGACGACTAGAACTAGAACCAATCCCCACATTACTTGTCTCCTTTCAAGCGAACTCCCAAGCCCCAGACGGTTTCAATATAGTCCTCATTAGGATCGAGCTGAGCAATTTTCTTTCGGAGGTTGCTCAACTGGGCATTGAGCGTATTGTCTCCAGGCAGATAAACTTCTTCCCAGACCGCTTCATACAACTCTTCTTTGGTAAAAATCTTCTTTGGATGCGCCAGTAAGGTCTCAAAAATTTGAAATTCTTTTTTGCCCAAGCGAAGCGTATGTTCTCCAGACTCCAATTCAAAGGTTTCTGGGTTCAGGACCAGATTTTTAAAAGTCAGCTTTTTCGATGATTGAGGTTCCTGTGCCGGAGTATTGTTATTTCTCAGCTGCACCGTTACCCGAGCTGCCACTTCGTCCAGATTAAAGGGCTTGACGATATAATCATTAGCACCTGCAAGGAGATACTGGCTAATAAGATGTTTGTCTCCAAGAGCGGTCATCATGATGACCGGCACCTGACTCTGCAAACGGATCTCCTCCAGAACCTGATCCCCATTTTTCCCAGGAAGCATGATATCGAGAAGGACCAAATCAACGCTTTCTTGCTGGAAGAGCCGCAGCCCTTCTGTACCTGAAAAAGCCTGAAGGACCTCATGGTCTTCACTTAAGAGACTGTATAAAATTTCTTGGATATCATTATTATCCTCGATTAATAAAACCCGTGCCACTTGCCACACTCCTTTTTCCTTTGAACTCCAAATCATTTCTATTCCTCTAGCCTATCAAATAAAGGGACCTTCGTCAATGAAAATCTGAGAAAATCCTATAGTACCCCTGCAGATCTGCATGTTTAGGTCATCACAAGATGAACTTGACTATCCTTTCTTTCAAAAGGTATAATAGGACCAATGATAGAATAGGGAGACTCATCTATGAAAAATAATGCCAAAACTAAAATCAGCCTTGTATCCATTCTCGTCATCCTGGGCGTTGCTGCAAGAATGATGCGAGTCATCCACCGTCAGCAAATCAGGGAGCAAAACAGACAAACCATCCAAACGACTAAAAAGGTTGCAGAGTTTCAGAAAACACTAGACGAGGAAGAAACGAAGAAACGGAATGAAACCTTCAACAAGATTTATAATGAATCCCTTGTTCGGAATAAGTTTGAGAATTGGCAAAAAGTCGATGAACTTCATGGTTTGGGACAAAGAACTGGGCAATTTTATATCTATAACTTTGAAAAAAAAGAAGAGATTCTCTTAGAGAATACTGATCAAGCATTTGTTCTACCTATCCGAGACAAGAGTGATAACGTCACATTTCAGGCTATCTTTGCCCACAAGGACGGTCAGTGGCACATCATGAAACCAGACGGAAGTTCGCAGTTGCAACTAGGAGAAGCTAGCATTACCGCTGAATCTAAGTTTGTCATCGAAAACAATGTCTTAGATTATGACCAGTAAATCAGTAAGGAATTGGCTTAGCTACATGCAAAAAGCTTAGGACCCCAGCTTGTGGTTGGGATTCTAAGCTTTTTAGTTTGCTGCCAGAGAGTCATCCAGAAGATGGTTTAGCTCTAGAGGAGACTTTTATTTAACAGATGCCCCATTGGTCGCAATGACTTCTTTGTACCAATAGAAGGATTTCTTGCGCGAACGGGCTAGGGTTCCTTTCCCTTCGTTGTCCCGATCCACATAGATGAAGCCGTAGCGCTTCTTCATTTCTCCAGTCCCGGCAGAGACCAGGTCAATACAGCCCCAAGTCGTATAGCCCCAAAGGACGACGCCATCTTCATGGATAGCATCCCGCATGGCCTTGATGTGGGCAGCCAGGTAGTCAATCCGGTAATCATCAGCTACATAGCCATTTTCATCTGGAGTATCCACTGCACCAAGACCATTTTCCACGATAAACATGGGCTTTTGATAACGATCCCAGATGGTATTGAGGGTAATGCGGAGACCAAGAGGGTCAATCTGCCAACCCCATTCCGAGCTTTCTAGGTAGGGGTTCTTCAGAGAGGCAAAGATATTGCCCGCTGTTTTCTCCCTTTCAGCTGGATCACCTGAAGCGACCCGACTAGCATAGTAGGAGAAGGAAATAAAGTCCACCGTATGCTCTTTCAATAATTGAAGGTCCTGCTCGGTCATCTCAACCGTGATTCCCTGACGCTCCCACTCTTTCTTAGCATAGGTAGGGTATTCCCCACGCGCCTGCACATCGATAAAGAAATAGTTCTTGCGGTCTTCTTCTAGACCAGCCCAGACATCTCGCGGAGCACAGGTATGCGGATAGTTTTGTCCTGCTGCCAACATACAGCCCACCTTGTTCTTCGGGTCAATTTCATGAGCAAGCTTGGTGGCAATGGCCGAAGCAACTAACTCATGGTGAGCCGCCTGGTATTTGACTTGCTCCTCATTCTCCCCTTCTTCAAAGCAAAGGCCCGCTCCCATAAAAGGCGCATGGAGGATCATATTGATCTCATTAAAGGTCAGCCAGTAGTTGACCAAGCCTTTGTAACGAGTGAAGAGCGTTCGGCAGAGGCGCTCGTAGTATTCCAACATCTTGCGACTACGCCACCCTCCATACTCGGTAATCAAATGCATGGGGCAGTCAAAGTGGGTAATGGTCACCAAGGGCTCAATACCATACTTGTGGCACTCCTTAAAGAGGTCTTCATAGAACTGCAGACCCGCTTCATTTGGTTCCAGTTCATCCCCTTTTGGGAAGATCCGAGACCAAGCAATAGACAAACGATAGGTTTTAAAGCCCATTTCCCCAAAGAGGGCAATATCTTCCTTGTAGCGGTGGTACATATCAATGCCATCTTTAGCAGGGTAAAAATAGCTCTCTTCAAAGTCGAACATCTTTCTGACCCGTAATAATCGCGTGACGATCAGGCCCAATCGGTACCACATCCACATTGGCCAAGCCACGGCCATCTTCATTATAAGCTCCCTCACACTGGTTAGCAGCCGTCGCCCCACCCCAAAGGAAACCATCTGGAAATTGAAGTTTGTCAGTCATCTCTCTACCTCACTTGATTTGATAGTTCTATTATACCCCTCTCTCTCCAAAAAATCCTACAAGATCCTATGAAAAACTAATACTATTCTATGGTAACTTCTTTACTCTAAAAAAACAGATCCCAAGCCCTTACTTGAGATCTAAAAATCCATCTTATTCTTTCCAAACTGTTTTCAACCAAGTTAGATATAAGTCCTTCCACTGTCGAACAAGGCTCCAATCATGATAGAATTGGGGCATCTGTTCTCCTCGGCAGGCGCCAAATCCATGCCCACCCTGTGCAAAAAGATGTAACTCTGCAGAAACTCTCTTCTCATTTGCCTTCTGCACTAAATCTAAACAGTGTTGCGCCGGAACTACTTCATCATCTACTGCTGCACAGATAAAAAGTGGAGCATCTCCATTTTGCAAACCATTTCTCATATCTAAACGATCTGCAACAGCTTGACAAGTCACTGGATCACGATAACTGTCAGCACCGGCTAGAATAGCTACAATTTTGTCTTTGTAAAGAGAAATTGCTGGATAGATGAGGCCCAAGGCAGAAATACTCGCATCTTCCCTATCAATCTTATCTAGTTGATAATCTAATCCTTGGAACCAATCCTGATTTCTTAGTAATAAGGAAGTAACGCCAGCTAAGTTACCACCGGCTGAAAAACCAAGCAAACCAATTTTATCAGGATCAATTCCAAAATCAGCTGCGTGATAACGAATATAGCGAATAGCTCGCTGAGCATCTAAAAACATGATTGGTTCACGATAAGGGTAACTGCGGTACCAAAGAACAAAAGCTGAAATTCCTGCTTCATTAAGAAGTTCAGCAATTTGTTCTCCTTCCGTCACCATAGATTTTGTCAAATAGGCTCCACCAGGACAGATCACAACTGCCTGATTGCTTCCTTCCGATAAATAAGGAAGAAGAAAAGGCCGGTCTGTATAAGTTAGTTCTGCTGGTCCATGTTCAATTTCTTGTCTATAAACCAGAGTATCATTGCCTGATAAATCTCCAAGTTCATCTGATGATTTATCCCAGACTCCCGGATATTTCTCAAATAAATCATGAGGGGTATACTCCTCGTGAATATTCAAGACATCTGTCTTTAAACGTTTATTATTTCCTGGGATTTGCTCACCCCAAATATATAAAGGATTTTTCATAGCATACCTCTAAACTACTATTTTTTATTCAACTGTTATAATGACTCTTTTATATGTTTTTAATGAAAAATCTAATTGATTGCTTACTTCTAAAATAATATGGAAAGTATCTCCAGATTTTGCATCCTCAGGAATTTGGAAACTAATTTGATTTGTATCAACTCCTACCATTGGTAAATCCCAAGTTTTCTCTATTTTTGACGAATGCCATGAATCTATAAACTCCATGTCACCTAGTGTCCATCTCCCTGCTTCCAGTTCAAGATGACTAAAGTCCCAATATGTAGATGCCTCGTAGTAACACCACCAATGATAAGCAATTGAAAGTCCGTTTGGATCCTTCGCTAGCGCCCTTAAAGTCAGATTTTCACCTACTTTCGCTGAGATATTTTCATCTATATTCACCTCTGGGTAATGACTACATGCTTCAAAATCATTTGTTACACACCATTGAACTCGAGCAGCGAAATCTGCTTGGATATCATTAATCCAACGATAAAAACCATATTCTTGCTCAAATCGTTGTGTAAGTGGATTATAATCTACTGTTTTTTCTGTAGAAAATGTATTAGGTGCTACTTCGATAAACCGACCTCCCCAACTACCATAAGTTGGATGTTCAAAGCCTCTAAGACTCGTCTGTATCAAATAAAGTAGGAAAGTGAATCTCCTTCAGAAATAAAATCATATTTTTTATAATCGGGATGAGCTTCTAACCATTTTTCTTGTCCAAATTGCTCTGATTCAATCTCTCCAGCTAGATAGTAGCCATCTCCAATTAAGGCATATTTTTCAATCAAAGAGCCTTTATTCAAAATATGGATTTGCTGCCAGTGATCGTCTAAACTAGATCTAATTTCTTTTGGTAAATTTTTCCAACCATAACCAAAAAATCCAAAATTTAAAGAATCATTTAAAGTTGTCAAATTCCAATTTTTCGAAATATAATCTCCATAAGTTCCATCTTGATCTAAAATGATGTACAATACCACTTTAGATTCTATTTTTGATTTAATATGCGCCCACTCACTTGTCCCCTCAAATCGTTCTTAAATACTTTTAAGAGCACGGGCTGTAGTGTTCGTTCCTCCCCATGTCTGAATATACAATGGTCGCTCATCCTGATCTAGCATTAAATCCATTAAAAAGTTAGATCCCTCTGTCTCCTCCTCCATTTCACCAACATCAGAAATATTTCCAATTCTGTATACATCTAATAAACTTTGCGGAGTTGGATAGTCAGGGTCATGTTTAACAAGATTAGAATATACTTCTGCATATCGATGTATCATTTCGGGGATCCATGTTTCTCCGGTCCAACGATATGCTGGTTTTTCATCATTCCCACTGTAATGAAACATAGAAGAAGTCAGAATAATTCCTGCAACTTCCATATAAGAAGAAAACGAATAAAAGAATTCATATCATCGATTTCACCATCTGTAGTGACCACTGTTCTATGTTTTTGTTTTACTATCGTTATTTTCCTCTCTTATATAATTATATCCACAGTCATGTTTTCACTAGTCACAATTACTTGTGCATTTTGTTTGAATTTTCGGACAATTGCCAACGCCCTTCCGTTAAAAGTTGATGTTCTATCAGTATTATATTTTTCCAAAGGTTTAGGATCTCCCGTCCCAAAACCAAGTAATTCTGCTCCCACAACATGAATACACAAGTCCATTTTCATATGAGTAATGAGATTATTAGAGTTATCTTCTATCGAATACGAAATATAGGTTAAATCACCATTCTCCTCAATCCTCCCCTGTAAATGAGCGGTTGTTTCATCCGCCGTCATTATAATATCTTCGCTAATCATATGACCATCTTTAAAGTTCACCGCCTTTAAACAACCTTTTTGATACATTATTTCAAATTTAGTTAAATAGTCTAGTTCTTCTGATGTAGATTTTTTTTCTATTAACTGATCATTTAAATATAGAGCAACCTCATCACCTGGAGCATATACTTCTACAACAATGGGATGTCCTTCAAAACCTGGCCAAGTCCATGATCGAAGAGAATCTGATAAAACCCACGGTGTTTTAATTAACTTTTTTCCATAGTGTTCGGGTTTTTGAACTGCAATATAAGGTTTTTCACGTAAACCAAATACGATTTCACGGTAATAAGAAAGTGGGCGTCGAACGCCAGTTATATCAATATCTCCACAATAAGCTAGCTGACAAGGAAATTGTGCGCCAAATCCTCCCTCACCCCAACTATAAGCAGGTACTCCTACTCCAGCTTCTCCAATATAGTCCCAACCTGTCCAAGTGAAATCTCCAATAACACTAGCTAATTTCTTAACCAAGGACCAATTACGTGCGATTTCAGGAGGGGGAAGTCTCACTTCCTACAATAACTCTATTAGGATGTTCTTTGGCATCTAATTCGTAGCGATCTGACATATAATTATAGCCAGCTATATCTGTCGAAGCTGTTGCCAAATCCAGTCGCTGACTTATCAAGGGATGCACAACAATTTTATCCATATTGGTATCCATTAAAGTCATAAAATCGTTTACATTTCCTGTTAAATCTGATTGATCAACTTGGTTTTGTTTCTGGATATCTTCAACAATCTGCGGAATCACATCCCCAGCCGCAAAAACGCCATTTATACTCGCTAAAGTCGGTCGAGTTTGATCAATATCTTTAATATGATCATGAATCATTTTGGCTATGCGACTCCCATGTTTAGTTCCAATTTCAGGAATCTCGTTTCCAATGGAGTACAAGATAACACTAGGATGGTTGAAATCTGTTTCAACCATCGCAGATACATCATTCTTCCACGACTCTTCAAAAAATAGACTGTAATCGAAATCTCCTTTAAAACGTGTCCAGCTATCAAATGTTTCGTCCATTACATACATTCCCAACTCATCACAAACTCTTAGCAAAGCTGGAGCAGCTGGATTATGAGCCATACGAATAGCATTAAACCCTGCTTCTTTTAAGATACGTACTTGACGATAGTGGGCAACTTGATAAGTCGCAGCACCTATCAAACCGCTATCATGATGTATACAAGCTCCTCTAAGTTTTGTCTGTTGCCCATTAATTCGTAGCCCACGTTTACTATCTACAGAAATAGTCCGAATTCCAAATTCTTGGGTATCAGTATCACATAAGTCTCCCTCTTGATATAGTTCAACAATCATACGATACATGGTAGGAGACTCAGCAGACCACGCTTGAATCTTATCCAATGAGAGAATTGTTTTAAATTCATTTTTCTCCCCTGCTTTTAAATAATAAGGGCGCTGATCCACTAGAAGAATTTTCCCGTCCTTATCACATACCATTAATTTTAAATCAAATTGAATTCCTTTGCATTTCCTATTCTCAATAGGAACAGATACTTCAATCCTCGCAAAGTCATTTTCTAACTCTACTGTTCTAATTTTACTACCAGTGGCTGATACATGAAGTAAATCACTACTAAATAAATAAACATCTCGATAAAGACCACCTCCTGAGTACCACCGACTATTACTCATCGCACCATTTCGAACTTGAACACGAATCTCATTTTCTCCAAAATGAAGAAAATCTTTCATATTTACATAGAAAGTAGTGTAGCCATTATGATGTTTTCCCGCCAACTGTCCATTTACATAGACAAACGTATTCATATAGGAGCCTTCAAATTTTAATATATTCTCCCTATATAAATCTTCCTCTTCTGCAATGAATGTTTTCACATAAACATAATTTTTTCCATCTCTAAAACCTGTATTGTTTCCATTTCTACTTTCAGCGTATGGTGTTTCACTAATCATTGCATCATGAGGAAGGGTTATTTTTTGAGCTTGTTCAGGTATATTCCAAACTAGTGCAAATGAATTTTCATCATACCAAAAAAGCCAATCGTCGTTGAATAGTTCTTGCTTCATTACTTCTCCTTATATCCCTAACGCTTTTTATTATTGGTAACTATCTAAAACGACACATTGAAAAAAACAAATGTGCCGTTATCACTTTCTCATCTTTCTTATCTATAAAAGATTGTAAAATATATTGTTATTGATCATCCTATTCATGATTATCTTCAGAATGATCTCGAATCATTGATTTCATGACCTCAATATCCTCACGATGTTTATCAACAGGATTAATACGGAGACAGAGGAGCATAATAGCACCTGTAATGATTGGAGCTCCAAACCTCATAAAGTTAAGAACAAATAGAGTTGCACCATTTTGTTTTCCAACTGCCCCCGCTACATAACCTACCAAACCAAGTAGTAACAATGGTAGAGAATTAGAAACGGTACCCCCACATTTCTTCGCAAATCCTTGGATTGAAGAAATCACACCATTGGCTGAGATTCCTTCTGTAAATTGGATGTAATCAATTGCATCATTGACCAAACATTGACAAGAGCGTTTTGCATTGAAGAAAGGGCTGTCGCAATAAAGCTCATAACAAGTAGAAACGTAAAGTTCGTTTTCCCAAAGAAGAACAAAATGAAATAACAAATTGAAGATCCTACTACAGATACTTGTAGTGCTCGTTGGGCTGACTTAAAAATCCGCAAGAAGATCCCCATAAGTAAAACCATTGAAACTAAAGCACCTAGAGATACTACAAGCATATATGTAGAAATTAAATCAGGTCGTGCAATGTAATACATAACATAATAAACAGATGTACCAAACATTAGTCCATAACCCATAGCGGCCATTATCCATACTACAATATACGGAGATAACTCTTTATGTTTTAAAATTCGTTTCAAATCCTGTGTCAACGGACGCTCAGGGAGTGGTTCAATATACTTTTCCTTCCCAGTTACAAACAATCCCCAGAATGATACACAAGAAAGAAGTCCCAGTATTATCATTAAAGGGATCCATCCATTTTGAGTACCGAACCATTTACCAAGAACCTGCTCTAAATCTCGTCCGTAAGAAGAACCAATGGTAAACATTAGAGCCATACACCCTGCTCCATATGTGATAATCTTATTACGAATAGCGTCACTTTTTACGTGTGCTGGAAGGATAGACAGTTGAGGCATGGTATACATAGTAACTGTCATACCATATCCAATATTCATTGCCAAAAAATACCAAAAATTCCCGCTACCAAGATTCGGATTAAACCAAAGTAAAGTTGAAAAAAGTGTCAATAGAATTGGTGCAGGCAAGAAGTAGGGACGATAGCGCCCCCATTTCGTTTTGGTTCGGTCTGCAATAGCTCCCATCAGGGGATCATTAATTGCATCCCATAATGCTGCTATAAACATTAAAAGGGAAACAGAGGTTGCAGCTAGTCCTACTGTATCTGTCAAATAGACACTGAGGTAACTAGATAAGATTGCTGCAATCATCATTGCAGTTCCACTTACTGAGGTTGCATGGAAAAAAGCAAATTTTTTATCCATCATTTCTTCTGGTTGTTTATAATCCATCAGAGTATCTCCTTTTCATAATTGTATTGGATGTTATGAATACAGTATATCAGACCAATATCAATACCACTATATCTTAAAATCACTAAAAGTATGTTCATTTCTTAGATGTTCACAATTATTTGAATGATCAATAAAAATTATAATTTCCTCATAAAACCCAACAAAACAAGTTATTTAGTTATTATTTGTTACACCCTTTAATAGTTGCCACCACTTAATAATAGCCAAACTATAGGAGTGATCTGTTCAAAATAATGAAACGTACAAAAGAAATACTGGATACAATTTTTTCATAAAAATTTATCCAGTATTTAGTTATTCCATATTTTTTCCTATTTGTTTCCGATATTCCGAGGGAGATATCCCTAAAAGTTTTCGAAAAATCTTATAGAAATAGGATGGGTTCTCATATCCAACTTTCAATGAAATCTGCTCAATTGAAGCATTCGTATGTCTAAGGTACTCTGCTGCTACATTAATTCGTTGAATATGAATTAATTTAATAAATGATTTTCCCGTCTGTTTTTTTAGATAGGTCGATAAATAATTTGGATTAAATCCAAAATGTTCTCCCATTTCTTCTAAAGTGATAGAAGCATAATTTTTCTCTATATAAAGCATGAAAGATAATAAATTCGACTCTGTTTTTTTAGAGCTTTCTACAGAATTTGATCTACTAGAAATTCTCAGTAACTTAGCAAATAGGATTAAGAGCTCATAACGAATAATGTCGTTTGATTGTTTATCACCCCTTTTATAATATTCATAGATAATATTAGAAATAGCATTAATTAAACCATCACCTTCTTCAGTCCGAAAAACCGTATAAATTCCATTCCTTTCTTTTTCTGTTGGAGTAAAAAAAAGTAACTCAGACAGATAACTGTTACTTCCATTTCTATGCAAAAAATCTAAATCATTCAAAGTGAATGCTGTTGATTTTAAGGCAATGTTTAAAGCCACATCATCTGAATTACTTTCTAAATTTTTATGAACCGTGTTTGGCCCTACAATAAAAATATCTCCCTCATGTAAATCCAATTGTTCATTTTCAATCATGATAGATAAATTCCCCTTCAAGGGAAAGATCATTTCAACATAGTTGTGGAAATGATAAGGGACAAAAGAATTTACTGGATTGACAGAAAGTGCAATAGGTTGCAAATTGATTTCAAGAGAATCATCTAGATTTTGGAAAAATTCATAAACTGGCTCTCCATTAAAATACTTAGCAGGAACCGGTCGCATAGTTGATTCAATCTCCTTCCACTCTCTTTGTTCTCTCTTATTAATGAGTAAATCTAAAATAAATGGATCCATACTTACCTTCTTTCTTTTTCCATTATACCTTATTTTTGAAATCTAGGAAATGAACATATATGTAGCTATTTTTAACGATAGTTTTTCCCATTTTTCTAGACTAGAATAAAGATAGAAAAAATACCGAGGAGAAATCGAATGCTCAATCTTACACAAAAACCTTACTTTTTAACTACTAAACAAGCTGAAAGTATCCATCAACTCGTCTCTGAAATGACAACAGAAGAAAAAATCGGCCAACTCTTTTTTGTTATCGGACAAGATGAGGAGCGGATCGATCTCAACACCTTTATCGATACCTACAAGCCTGGTGGGCTCATGTTCCGACCAGGACCAGCGGCCCAAATCAGTCGACAAATTAAACAAATTCAACATCATAGCAAATACCCGCTTTTCTTTTCAGCTAACCTTGAATCTGGGGGAAATGGAATCATCAGTGAGGGGACTTGGTTAGGCAATCCTCTACAAATGGCTGCGACAAATGATCCTCAAGCAGCCTTTGAACTAGGAAATATCGCAGGCTATGAGGCCAATCAGGTCGGATGCAACATGTCCTTCTCCCCTATTGTAGATATTGATTTAAATTTTAAAAATCCTATCACAAATACACGAACCTTTGGATCAGATCCTGATCGCGTCCTCCGTATGGCAAAAGCTCAAATTCAAGGCCTGGAAGCAAACGGAATTACTCCTGTAATAAAACACTTCCCAGGAGATGGCGTTGATGAGCGTGATCAACATTTACTCTCTAGCATTAATAGCCTATCAGCAGAAGATTGGTCTAGCAGTTATGGCCAGATTTACAAAAACTTGATTGATCAAGGAACACCTTGTGTCATGATTGGGCATATCTACCAACCAGCTTGGGAACGTAAGCTAAACCCCGAAATCAAAGATAAGGACTTACGCCCCGCCTCAGCCTCTAAACTCCTCATTGACGGCCTCCTTCGAACAGAACTTGGTTTCAATGGATTGGCCATTACTGATGCGACCGCTATGGTGGGCTATAATGTCATTCTCCCACGTAAGGAACTTCTACCTGCAACCATTAATGCCGGAATCGATATGATTCTCTTTAACAAAAACATTGATGAAGATTATGCCATCATGACAGAAGCTGTTAGCAGTGGCCTTGTTTCAATCGATCGTCTTAATCAGGCTGTGACCCGAATATTAGCAACTAAACTTTCTCAAGGTTTGATGAACGAAGCGGGACAATTTATTGGACAAATTCCTGAAAAACCAATCCTAAAAACTAGTGAGCACTTAGAAATAGCTGCTAAGATTGCCAAACACTCTGTCACTCTCGTAAAAGATCGTGATCAACTCCTTCCTCTCTCTCCTCAAAAAACACCCCGTGTTCGTCTAGTTGTCCTAGGTGATTCTGATGAAGGGGGCTTTAAAGAAGGGGGTAAAGTAACAGATCTCTTTAAAAATGGCTTAGATCAGTTAGGCTTCGAAGTCTCCCTCTATCAGATGGACTTCCATGAAATGTTTGAAGAAGGAACAACCGATTTAGAAGCAAAATTTGACCTTGCCTTTTACGTAGCAAATGTGGAAACAGCCAGCAACCAAACGACTACTCGTCTTAACTGGATCCAGCTCATGGCAGCCAATGCTCCTTGGTTTGCTCCATCCATTCCTACTGTATTTGTTTCAACAGCAAACCCTTATCACCTCTTTGATGTTCCTTATATTTCAACCTTTATCAACGCTTATACAGGAACACCTGAAAATGTAGCGGCAGTTTTAAGAAAAGTGACTGGCCAAGAAGAGTTCACAGGAATAAACCCTATTGACCCATTCTGTGGCGATTTCGTAGCTACATTATAAAAATGATATCTAGAAAAGGAAAGAATAAACATGAATATTCAATCAATCCTAGTAAACCATATGACCGAGCCTCTCGGCTTCCTTTTAGAACATCTTCGCATTGAATTTACACTTGAAGCAGATCACTTTGAAGAGGTCCAAAAACAGTTAACCCTATCTGTAGCTGATCAACCGGTTTACAAAACGGAGTTTCTCCCATTTGATAATAACTTCTTTGAAGTAGATCTTGACCTCCTTCCACGCACACGCTACGATATCAAGATCACCATCCGCACAGCCGATCAGGAATGTATTTCCTCTTCCAGCTTCTTTGAAACAGGAAAAATGACGGAACCCTTCCTGGCAAAATGGATCGCAAATGAAAACAAAGAGATTCAAAACACACTTTTTAAAAAAAATATTACCATTACCAAAGAAGTTGCCAAAGCTCGTCTTTATATGACAGCCCTTGGAGTGTATGAAACGCACATTGACCAAGAAAAGATTGGGAATGAATTTCTTGCTCCTGGTGTAGATGCCTATGATCAATGGATTCAACTACAATCCTATGATGTGACAGATTCCTTATCTATTGGAGAGCATGAATTATTGATTTCAACTGCTGACGGTTGGTATAAAGGTCCTTACGGCTTTATCGAAGGGATCAAAAATATCTATGGTGATCAACACCGTGCTTTAGCCGAATACCATATCGACTACGTAGATGGAACACATGAAGTCATTACGACAGATGAAAGTTGGCTGACGACAACTGGAAAAGTGACTCACTCGTCTATCTATTATGGGGAAGACCGTGACGATACCCTTTCTATCGTAAACTGGAAACCAGTTATTATTTTAGAAGAAAGCTACGATATTTTAAGTGATCGTCTCAGCCTGCCTCTTATCGTCAAAGAAACACTTGAAGTCCAAGAAGTCCTCCGCACACCTGCTGGAGAAACTGTACTAGACTTCGGTCAAAATCATGCTGGACTTTTTCGCTTCTATAACCGGACTCCAAAAGGAACAAAGATCTATCTTCAAGTTGGGGAGATTCTCCAAGAAGGGAATTTCTATCGTGAAAACTTACGATCTGCTCGCGCTGCTTTCGAATATATTTCCGATGGAGAAGAGAAATGGGTTCAACCATCTTTCACCTACTATGGTTACCGCTACATGAAAGTAGAAGGTTTGGATCAATTAAATCCTGAAGATTTCAAAGCAGATGTCATTTATTCTGATATGAGATCCACAGGAGAGATTGAAACCAATAATGGCAAGGTCAATCGTCTCTTCCAAAATATTATTTGGGGGCAAAAAGGCAATTTCTTTGACTCTCCAACGGACTGTCCTCAACGCGATGAACGTCTTGGATGGACTGGGGATGCCAATGTCTTTTCAAATACAGCCTTATATAATATGGATGTCTACGCCTTCTACCGTAAATTCTTGAAAGATGTTGCCATTGAACAACAATTAAATGATGGTCGCGCTCCTATGTATGCTCCTTCCTTTGGTAACAAAGATGGAGGTGGAGCTATCTGGGGTGATGCAACAACCTTCATTCCTTGGAATGCTTATCAAATGACAGGAGATGATAGTCTCCTCAAAGAACACTATCCTTCTATGAAGGATTGGGTTGACTGGATTACTCGAAATACAGCCACTCCTTATCTCTGGACCAAGTGTTTCCAATTCGGAGATTGGCTTGCTCTGGACGGAGAAATCCTGCTATGCCAACCGGGAAAACAGATGAAGACTTTATTGCTTCTATCTATTACCACTATTCTGCTCATATTGTGGCAGAAACGGCTCGATTATTAGGAAAAACTGAGGAAGCAAATAACTATGAAAACCTGTCTCAAGCTATTAAACAGGCAATCCAAGCCGAGTACATTTCTGCTAACGGTCGTTTGACAATTGATACGCAAACAGCTTATGCATTGGCATTGGCCTTTGAATTGGTTCCAGAAAATCAATTGGAACGTGTAGCTAAAGATTTAGTCACTCGACTTGAGAAAGATGACGATCATCTCAAAACAGGCTTCGTAGGAACTCCTTATGCCAACCAAATGCTCTCTCAGTATGGATACCATAAATTAGCTACGACAATTTTCCTTCATGAAGACTATCCCTCTTGGCTCTACGCGGTCAATCTTGGAGCTACAACCGTTTGGGAGCGCTGGAATTCTGTTCTTCCAGATGGATCCATGAACCCTGAGGGAATGAACTCCCTTAACCACTATTCTATCGGTGCAGTTATGGAGTGGGCCTATAAATTTGTTCTCGGAATTCGAAATCCGAATCAAGGTTTCAAAGAATTTGACCTTGCTCCAGAATTTGACTATCGTTTAAACTCTGTAACTGGGCACTATCAAAGTAGCTACGGAAAAATTGCTGTTTCTTATCGCATTGAAACAGATGAGAAACATACTATTACTCTTACTGTAGATGTCCCATTTGGAAGCACTGCCCATGTCACACTGCCACGTTCAGAAGGGGTACTGGTTTCCATTAATGATTCAAGTAGATCCGGCGGTCAGTTTGATCTGACAGCTGGGCACTATGAGATTTCTTATATCCCAACTCAAGACTACGTCGAACGCTATGCTGCAAGCACGCCTGTTTCTACTATAATGGCTGATGAAGAATTAGTTGCACAGATTGATGCTATCCACCCCGTCCTTGACTTTTTCCGTAAGGATCCAGGAGCTGTCCAAGGTGGCTTAGGCAAACTCTCTCTTGCAAAATTAGATGAAATTTTACCATTTATTACCATTCCAAAAGAAGACTTGAAAAAAATAGAGTCCTTACTCGAACAAACAATTATACTCAATCAACGAAACAAGTAAAAAAAGGGTCTGGAGCACCGTTACTTCAGACTTGCTTTTCAATATTTTTCCATGAAAGGAACAACTATGCTTAAAGGAGCCTTATTTGATTTAGACGGTATCATCGCAGACACTGCTAGCTACCACTTTGATGCTTGGAAAAAACTGATTAAAAACCATTTTGATACCGACCTCCCTAATCAACTAGAAGAAAAAACCAAAGGGGTCAGCCGAGAAGACTCTCTCTCTATTATTCTAGACTATCTTGGTATCCAAGTTTCAGAAGAAAATTTCAAACAGTTAGCAGCTGAAAAAAATGAACAGTACGTTCAGGCATTAGATGCATTGACCAGTCAAGACATCTTACCTGGAATTTCAGACTTTATTCAAGAGCTAAGGAAAGCTAAAATTCGAATCGCTCTTGCATCTGCCAGTAAAAACGGACCTATTATTCTTGAAAAATTAGGATTATTAGATGTCTTTGATGCGATTGTGGATCCTTCCAGTGTAGCAAAAGGTAAACCAGCTCCTGATATCTTCCTAGCAGCTGCCCAAGCTCTTGACTTGCAACCAAAAGAATGCATCGGAATTGAGGATTCAATCGCTGGTATTACAGCCATCAACAAAGCAGGGAGCTTTTCAGTAGCTTGTGGAGGCGACGAACTCCACCATGCTCTTTTACGCTTTCCATCGACTGCAGACCTGAATCTGCACATGATCCAAGAACAATTTCATTAAAAGCGGAGAAAATGATATGACTATTACACAATATCAAAATCCTATTTTGCGAGTGATATGTACCCAGAATCCTGGACACATTGCTATAAATCTTTGAATTTTTCAAATAACATGATAAAATTAAGCAAATCGCCTTTCGATAACAAAAGACTTGATCTTGCACCTAGTTTTATTGTGGAAGAATTACTCGGCTTTCAATTTACTTAATGAAAGGAATTGAAAGCAATGTCAAAGAAATATAAAGGAGTATTTAGAGATAGTAGATGAAAAAACTTTTCTATCAAAATGGAATGACAGCAGATTTACCAATCATGTCCCCAGTAAAATCCAAAATCGATGACCTGCATCATCTTGCGTCTTTAACTTTGATTTCATGTGGAGAAGATGAATTGTACCAGCAAGGGATTGCCTATTGTAATTTGCTTCGTGAAGCTGGAGTACAAGTGACTTTCAAGGAATTTCCTTCCTCAACACATGGTTTTATGGAGACAAATTCTCCTGAATATAAAGTTAAATATGCTGAAGAGCAAATTATAGAGCGTCAAAAAGCATTTCAATTTCTATCCATGCATCTAAAAAATGAATGGAAAACAAAAGGAGCATAATATGAAACTACAAGCACATGAAGAGAAACACTATAATATTATTAGAAAACTAGCGCCAGAATGTATGGTACTACTAAAATCTAACGGGGACTTTCCCTTAAAAGAGCCCCAAAAGGTAGATTTGTATGGTAATGGAGCAAGACGTACAATTAAAGGCGGAACAGGTTCTGGTGACGTAAATGTTCGGCATTTTTCAACGATTGAAGAAGGATTAATTAATGCGGGTTTTAAAATTGGAACGACGGACTGGTTAGATAATTATGATGCAATTTGGGAAGAAGCCCACAATGAATTTTGTAACAATCTTAAAAATAAAATTGATAAAGAAGGTTTCTCAGCTTTCATGCAAGGGCTTGGGGCAGTAATGCCAGAGCCTGAATATGATATTCCTATTATTGGTAATGCGGATACAGCTATCTATGTTTTAGGAAGAGTAAGCGGAGAAGGTTCAGACCGAGATGTTGTCGAAGGCGATTTCAAGCTAACAAAGACTGAAATAAACCATTTTACAATTAAATGAGACATATAAGAAGTTTATTTTAGTATTGAATGTGGGAGGAGTTGTCGACATTTCTCCGATTGTAGAGAAGGTTAATAATATTCTGTTAATCTCACAGACAGGAATAGCTATTGGAGATAGTTTTGCAGATGTTCTTCTTGGCAAAGCTAATCCTTCAGGAAAATTATCAACAACTTGGGCTGAGTACAATGATTACCCACTTCTTGGAGACTTTGGAACAGTTGATGATACTCGTTATAAAGAAGGTATTTATGTGGGATACCGTTACTTTGATACTGTAAACGTAAAACCAATTTTTCCTTTCGGATATGGAAAATCATACACTACATTTGATTGGAAAGTCGTATTAATCAACCGAGATAAGTCTGAAATTAGTCTGGTAGTTGAAATAAAAAACAATGGGCATTATAAGGGTAAGGAAGTATTGCAAGTATATGCTTCAGTTCCGAGTGAAAAATTTGACCAACCTTACCAAATATTAGCTACCTTTAAGAAAACTAAAGAATTACAACCAGGGGAAAGTGAAGTCGTTTCAATGACATTTGATATGAGAAATCTGGCTTCATTTGATACTGAGACATTTTCAAAAATTCTTGAAGCTGGAGACTATATTATCCGTTTGGGAAATTCTAGTTCACAAACCGAGCCAATCGCATTAATTAATATTTCCACGACAACCTTAGTTCAAAAATTATCAAATTCTGGGGGACAAGCGGATTTTGATGATTGGATTCCTGAACAAGAAATTCACCATAAGTTAGAATCTAATTTACAAGTCATTCAAATGAATTCTGACGATATTCATCAAATTAGTATTGAACCATATGAAGTGGAACAAAGAGTGAAAGATTTTGTTAAACAATTATCTGATGAAGAATTGGCCTATACTTGTTTAGGAGGTTTTGAAGATAGTGGAAACAATAGCTTTATTGGAAATGCTGGAATGTTAGTAGCTGGTGCAGCAGGAGAAACGACTTCAAAAATTAAGAATTTGCCCCCTATTGTAATGGCTGATGGTCCTGCTGGGGTAAGGCTGTCAAGAAAGTATTATCGTGATGAAACGGGTGCCCATAGTCTGGATACTGATTCTTTTGACTCAATGATGGAAGTAGTTCCAGACTCGATGATAAAAATTTTGGGTCTAGATAAAATGGAAGAGCCAAAAATAGTTGGAGAGGTATTCGAACAATATTGCACAGCTATTCCAATTGGAACTGCAATTGGTCAAAGTTGGAACACTGAACTCGCGGAACAATTGGGTGAACTTGTTGGAGAAGAAATGAAGATTTATGGCGTGCAAATTTGGTTGGCTCCTGCCTTAAATATTCACCGAAATCCATTGTGTGGTCGAAATTTTGAATACTATTCGGAAGATCCATTAGTCAGTGGGAAATTAGCCGCTGCAATTACAATTGGAGTTCAAAAGCACAAAGGTCTTGGGGTCTCTATCAAACATTTTTGTTGTAACAACCAAGAGACAAATCGAATGTGGAATAATTCAATTGTTAGTCAACGTGCTTTGCGTGACTTGTATCTTAAAGGATTCGAAATTGCTATTCTAGAGAGCAACCCTTTGACAGTTATGAGTTCTTACAATTTGTTAAATGGGGAACATACCTCACAAGAATTGATCTGCTAGAAACAATCCTTCGGAAAGAATGGGGATACCAAGGTTTAGTCATGTCTGATTGGGTTATAGCAGGTCTTTCGGAACGAAGTAACAACAAGTATCCGTCAGCAATTGCTTCTGGTAGTATCAAAGCTGGAAATGATTTAATGATGCCTGGTGGAGTTCTCGATTATCAGGATCTAATGGGAGCATTACACTCGACAGATTCTTCCTATCCGATTTCTAGAGTGGAACTGGAACGAAATGCTTCAAGAGTCATTGAACTGGTCGAAAAATTAACCAACGTTGAGGTTTAATAAAGTATTACAACCTTCGGTATCAGACCGAAGGTTGTAATATTCACTGTTAATTATTCAAAAATAATTGTATGTTTGTCAACTGTAGTGGGTTGATGAAAAGTTAGGCTCATTGTCAACTGTAGTGGGTTGAAGAAAAGCTAACACCTGGAGAGGGCTATCGTTGCCCTCTCCATTTTTATATTCAGAGCGATAAAAATTCGTTTTTTAAAGTTGTCAAAGTTCCGAAAACCAAATGCATTTCGCTTGATAAGTTTAATAAGATTATTAGTGGCTTCCAATTTGGCGTTGGAATAAGGTAATTGAAGTGCATTGACAATTTTTTCTTTGTCCTTGAGAAAGGTTTTAAAGACAGTATGAAAGAGAGGATGAACCTGTTTTAGATTGTCCTCAATGAGTCCGAAAAATTTGTCAGACTCCTTATTCTGAAAGTGAAAAAGCAAGAGCTGATAGAGATTATAGTGGTGTTTCAAATCTTCTGAATAGCTCAAAAGCTTGTCTAGAATTTCTTTATTCGTCAAGTGCATGCGAAAAGTAGGGCGATAAAATCTCTTATCACTGAGTTTACGACTATCCTGTTGAATGAGCTTCCAGTAGCGTTTGATAGCCTTGTATTCATGGGATTTTCGATCAAACTGATTCATGATTTGGACACGCACCCGACTCATAGCACGGCTAAGATGTTGGACAATATGGAAACGATCAAGTACAATTTTTGCATTAGGAAAGAGCTGTTTAGCTAAATCATAGTAAGGACTAAACATATCCATTGTAATGGTTTTAACTCGACATCGAACAGCTCGATCGTAGCGAAGAAAGTGATTTCGGATGATAGCTTGTGTTCTTCCCACAAGAACAGTGATGATATTGAGTTTGTCAAAATCTTGCGCAATTAAGCTCATCTTTCCCTTAGTAAAGGCGTACTCGTCCCAGGATATGATTTCAGGAAGATTAGTAAAATCATGCTTAAAGTGAAAATCATTGAGTTTTCGTATGACAGTTGAAGTTGAAATGGAAAGTTGATGGGCAATATCGGTCATAGAAGTCTTTTCAATCAACTTTTGAGCAATCTTTTGGTGGATGATACGGGGGATTTGGTGATTTTTCTTGACTAAGGAAGTCTCTGCGACCATCATTTTCGAGCACTGATAGCACTTGAATCGACGCTTTTTCAGAAGGATTCTGGTAGGCATACCAGTCGTTTCAAGGTAAGGAATCTTAGAAGTTTTTTGAAAGTCATATTTCGCCTCAGGAGTCCACACTTTGTTATTATCTAAGTGCTTTAATGCATCTGGTCCATTTTGTTCTTCGATACGAACCCAGTATCGAACCATTAGGTGAAAGTTTGATGTTTTTATTCCTTCTGGTGTTTCAGGCCATATTCCTTTTCTATATAGCTCAATACACTCTAACTTATACTCATGACTGTAACGCATGAAAATACCCTCCTTACTGGGTGTCCAGTAAAGAGGGTACATATCAGAGGGATGTATCCCGATCCTAGTATTGTTAGAGTCGGAGATACTTACTATATGGTGAACAGCACCTTTGAATATTATCCCGGAATTGCCTTATCACGTAGCCTTGATCTTCTCAACTGGGAGAAATTACCAGGTATTGCACAAACAATTGAACAAGCTGACTTACGTTCAGCAAAATCCAACGAAGGGATTTTTGCTGTTTGTATACGCTACAATCAAGGCTTTTTCTATGTGATTACAACAAATTTTGCTGAGTTTAAAAACTTCATTATCCGTGGCTATTTAAACGAAGACCAGACCGCAATTATCTGGGAAAACAATCGAGTAGAAGTTGATATCTTTGGAATTGACCCTGATCTTTATTTTGAAGATAATCGGACCTACGTTCAATTTACTGGCTATGTAGAAGGAGGAAAAAAAGCCATCCAACAAGTTGAAATTGAACTGGAGACAGGAAACATTCTCCGTGGACCAGAAGTTTTATCTTTTGGTACCGGCGGGCGAGATGTCGAAGGTCCACATATTTTAAAAGAAAAGGGAGCCTATTATCTCCTTGCTGCTGAAGGAGGAACGGGACAAGGCCATATGATTACCATGTTTAAAGGAGAAACGCTCTGGGGGCCTTTCCAACCAGCTCCTACCAACCCTCTCTTTACCAATCGGGATCGTGCAGAAGAACCGCTTCAAAACATCGGTCACGCTGATCTCTTTCAAGATACACTTGGAAACTGGTGGTTAACCTGTTTAGGAACACGGCCAGCTACAATTGACCACATTCAAATTACAAACCTAGGGCGCGAAACACTCTTATATCCAGTAGAATGGACAGAAGAATGGCCTGTAATAAACAAGGGAATTCCTAGTCTAGAAGTCGATTTGACTGATTTTCCGAATCATTCACAGGCATTGTCAAACCCCCAAAACTTATCTAATTTTACAGATTACTTTATCAGCGAACGATTGAATCCAGAATGGATGACCTTACGTCATCAGCTTGATTCACGCTTATTGATAGAAAACCAACAATTGATTCTAAAAGGATCCAATCTTACCTTAAAAGATTTGTCAAATCCAAGCTTTCTTGCTGTACGCCAAACAGAACATGAACAAACATTTGTCGTCACTCTTGATCCAGAAACCTCACAACTCCATCAAGGAAGTTTGGGAATTGCTGTCATCATTAACTCGGATCACTATGCTGCTCTTCTCCTTTCAAAAGAAGAAAATCGCATTGTCGTTCGCAAACATATCCAAATCCTAGATTTGGAATGGGATGAAATCATTGGCGAACTCTCTACTCTTCCAGAAACTCTGACCCTTTATCATACAACCAATGAAAAAGTGTTTACTGCTCAAACACAAACAGAGACCATCCAATATTCAATCAGTGCCCAACACTTCTCCAATGAAGCAATTGCAGCTCTCAATACAGGTGATATGCAAGGACTCTACGTGCTAGGAGATGCTCAAATGGTAGTTAAATCAGTAGAACGAAAGTAAATCTTAAAAAGGTATGAGTTCAAAACTCATACCTTTTTAAGATCAATATTTTAATATGAACGAGCACTACAATTCTCAGTTAGTTGCACTTGTACAAATGCATGAAAATCAGAAATCGCAGGATTAGGATATTTAATAAAAAACTAGGAGATTGATCTTCATCTCCTAGCATTTATTCTAATCATTAAAACAACTCTTTATAAAAGGCAATTGTTTCTTCCAAGGTTGGCATAAATGGATTGCCTGGAGCACAAGCATCAATAAGGGCATTCTTAGAAAGATATTCAAAGTCAAACTCTTCTTCTTTGATATCTAATTCTGTTAATTTTTTAGGAATTCCAACGGTCTCAGATAATTTCTCAATTTCAGAGATGGCGTATTCCGCACACTCGGTATCTGATTTCCCTTCTGTATGAAGTCCTAGAGCCTTGGCTACATTACGAAAGGCGGCTGGTACTCGCTTAGCATTCTCACGCTCAACAACTGGAAGCAACATGGCACAGCAAACACCATGTGGCAGATGATAAACTGCACCTAATTGATGAGCCATGGAGTGTACATATCCTAACCCTGCATTGTTAAAGGACATTCCTCCAAGGAAAATGGCATTCACCATGGCCTCACGCGCTTCAATATCCTGCCCATTTGCCACAGCACGTGGTAAATATTCTTTGATCAATTCAATCGCTCCAATAGACAGTTTTTTGGTAACATCATAGGCACCTGGTGTAACCAAGGCTTCAATGGCATGGGTAAGGGCATCCATACCTGTTGCTGCTGTTAAATCAGCTGGTTTTGAAAGCATCAGTTCTGGGTCGTTAACAGAGATAAGCGCTAAGCTATTCTTGTCAACCATGACCATTTTAACCTTTCGCTCTTCGTCCGTAATGACATAGTTGATGGTAATCTCTGCAGAAGTTCCAGCGGTTGTATTAATTGCTACAACTGGGAGACCCTTTTCCTTAGACTTGTGAAGCCCTTCGTAATCCTGTGGCTTCCCTCCATTGGTAGCCATAATAGAGATACAACTCGCAGCATCCTGTGGAGATCCCCCACCAACTGAGACGATAAAGTCACAGTTGTTTTCTTTTAACACAGCTAATCCATCAAGGACATTCTTACAAGATGGATTTGGATCTACATCCTCAAATACGATGTATTCGATTCCATCTGCTTCTAAGGGAGCTGTTACCTTAGGCAAAATGTCGCTCGATGCAATGTAGTGGTCTGTGACAATCAAAGCTTTCTTAAAGCCCAATTCCTTAACGTGGCTTCCAAATTCGTTGATCACTCCACGACCAATAAGGTTAACTGCTGGTACATAAAAACTGACATTTCTTTTTCTCCATTCTTCTTATATTGATATAATTATAATACTCAAACTAGTTTTCTTCAACTATTTTGTGATTTTTTTAACAAAAAATTTCATGATAGAAGGGAGGTCACACCTCCCATATCTGAATCATACTTCACTACCATCCATCTCTAATTCACATCCAAGAATCCTTGGTGAGGCATCATGTTAAAGAAGGTTGCAATTTCTTGCAATTCTTGGTCAGTGATTGCTTGTTTAATGACTCCGCCTTGAGCACCAATTTGTGAATAAATCATCGCAGCTTTTTCAATCACCTCAATCAATCCATAAGTTTCATCCAGTGAAGTACCCGATGCGAAGAGCCCATGGTGAGGCCATAAAACCGCTTGAAATTCTGCCATTTTTGCTGCAGTTGCCTTCCCGATCTCAGTCGTACCTGGTGTCATATAAGGGATCACCCCAATTCCTTCAGGGAAGACAACAATCGATTCTGCCTGCATTTTCCATAGAAGGCGTGATAAGTGACGTTCTTCAAGGGGTTGAGTAAAGGACAGAGCAATCAGGTTTGTTGGATGGCAATGGAAAACCACGCGTTGATTTGGATTTACCTTCAAACGCTCTATATGGCTCATCAAATGACTTGGGAATTCTGAAGTCGGCTTACCACCGTCATTGAAGCCCCACACCAATTCTGCATGTTGACCATCTTCTGTGATGCGAACTAAACCAAGATCATTTTCTGGATTTCCAGCTACATTTCTAAAGTAACGCCCAGTTCCTGTAACCAAATAGTAATATCCCGCCAAATAAGAAGCATCAAAGCCAAGATCAAGCACTTCTTTCACTTCTGTGACATCCTCAAAAGGAGCAACTTCTTCAGCTGTCAAGCGAAGGGAGACATTTCCTCCATTCCGTTCATCCCAATTGCGTTCATAAGACTCTCGCGTTACTTCTCTCATTTGTTACATAGACAGATTCTACAAATTTTGTCATTTTTCTCTACTCCTTCTCCCAAGCTCTTCGAACTTTTTTATCTTATCCGCGTGTTTTCAAAATCTCAGTTTCATAGTCATGGACTTCTTTTAACCAGTCCAAACCAACTGGAACATTGTTCTTTAAGCAGAAATAATTCCAAACATCGCTATATGGGAAGTCCTTCAATTCTTCTGTATAGACTAATCGAGAAGTGAAATCAAAGTCCAATTCCATTTGTTTCAATTCTTCTGTTGGCTCTAACATGGCTTTTAAGAGTGCTTTTTGGGTGTTACGAGTTCCAACTACCCAAGCTGCAATACGGTTGATGGTCGCATCGAAGAAATCCAAGCCAATCGCTGTTTTTCCAAGAAGATCATTGCGAACCAATTCTTTGGCAATTTCCTGCAACTCATCATCCATAATGACTACGTGATCCGAATCCCAACGAACAGGGCGAGAAACATGCAACATTAATCCTTTGCTAAATAAGGCAAGCGAAGATAGTTTATTGGAAATCACTTCTGTCGGATGGAAATGACCTGCATCCAATAAAATGGTCTTATTTCGTGTCAAACCATATCCCATATAAAATTCATGAGATCCTACAGTATAGGCTTCTGCTCCTAGTCCAAAGAGTTTGCTTTCAACAGTATCAACATTGTATTGTTCATCAATCTCCTCAGAGAAAATTTCATCTAAAGATTCCATTAAACGTTTACGTGGTGTCAGACGGTCAATTGGGTTGTCCTTAAAGCCATCTGGAACCCAGAAGTTGGTGTAACAAGTTTCTCCCAATTCTTTACCGAAGTATTCCGCCACTTTACGACTACGTTTCCCATGCTCTATCCAATACTCTCGAACTTCTTGGTCTGGACTAGCCAAGGTGAAGCCATCCTTCATCATTGGATGGGAGAAGAAGGTTGGGTTAAAGTCCAATCCAAGTCCTTGTTCTTTGGCCCACTTCACCCATTTCAAAGTGACGTGGTTCAATTTCATTGAGATCAACTGTTTCATCGGTATCTAAATAGATGGCGTGTAGATTCAATTTATGCTTCCCTGGAATCAAAGAATAAGCTTTTTCCAAATCCTGACGCAACTGTTCAGGAGTGTGGGCAGCTCCAGGATAATTTCCCGTTGACATGATCCCACCAGTCAATTCGCCATCAGGTGATAAGAAGCCCTTCACATCATCTCCTTGCCAGCAATGCATGGAGATTTTAATTCCTTGTAATTTTTCCAATACAGCATCCGTATCTACTCCGATTGCCGCATAGCGAGTTTTGGCCGCCTCATAAGCTTGTGTAATTTGAGTTGCATTTGTCATTATTCTTTCTCCTTATTGATAATAATTCTGTTGAAAAATTTTTAAATGATCGGTTTCCATTGTAAAATCAGGAAAAAATTCCTTCAATGATATCTCTTCTTTTAAGAAAGCACGTGCTTCTCTAAGATTGCTAAAGATTCCACTTGAAATCAACTGAACCAATAAATTCCCGATAGCTGTTCCTTCACCTGGGCCAGCAATCACTGGTTTTTGAATCACATTGGCTGTCAACTGATTGAGAAGAGCAACATTGGATCCCCCTCCTACGATATGGAGAGCCTCAAAGAATTTTCCTGTTAATTTTTCTAGTCGTTTCCATTCAGCCCCATAAATAAGAGCTAGATTTGAATACACACACATGGTCAATTCGCCTACGGTTTCTGGAACCTTCTGTCCTGTTTCTCGACAATAAGCTTGAATTTCTTGAATCATCTGTTCAGGGTTAGTGAAGCGCTCATCATTCAGATTGACATACTGTTCAAATGGGGATACCTGACTGGCTTGTTCGGCCATCTCTGCGTAGCTATATTGATAGTCTAAGCAACGAGCAATTTCTTGCACCGTCCACATACCCGTGATATTTTTAAGAAAACGATAGGTTTGATAAGCTCCCCATTCATTGGTGTAATTTGCTTCCTGACTCTCTTTCGTAACGATCGGTGATGTCAGTTCCGCTCCAATCAAGGACCAGGTGCCACTAGAGATATAAGCAAAATCTTTGCTTGTCGCTGGAACTCCTACAACTGCTGAAGCCGTATCGTGTGTTGCCACAGCATAAACTTCAACATAGGGTAGTTTGTAATCCTTGAAATTTTCTCGAAGTAGAGGTCCAAGATAAGTCCCTGTCTCCACCAAATCGGGAAGTTGAGAAGTCTTTATCCCAGCTAAATCGAGCAAATCGTAATCATAATCTCTATGATGAATATTTAGCAATTGGGTCGTGGAGGCATTGCTAACTTCTGCTACTTGTCTCCCCGTCAGTCGGTAGGCCAGATAATCTGGAATCAAAAGACTAGTATCCGCTTCTTCTAACAGTTGGGGATCTTCACTAACATACTGAAACAAGGTATTAAAATTTAAATTGAATGCCCGTTTTCTCATAAATGTTCTTAGCAGGGAGCTTCTGAAACACTTTCTCCATTGCTTTTTCAGTCCGTTTATCCCGATAAGCAATGGGTTGTGCCAGGGCCTTACCATCTTTTAACAACACATAATCTACCGCCCAGGTATCAATTCCTAAAGTACAGTTATCTACTCCTAGCTCTTTTGCTTTCTCTAATCCAAGGAGAATCTGGTGGAAGAGCTCCTCTATATCCCAACGATCATGCTGATCCACTCGAGTAAATCCATTTTTGAATCGGTGGATTTCTTGTAACTGCCATTTTCCATCCTGAACATCTGCCAGTATCAAGCGTCCACTTGATGCTCCAATGTCCACTGCTATATGATAGGTCATCTCAGCCCTCTTTTCTTGCTTCTTTCTATCTCTATTTAACTATTTTTTAAAATGTGATACAATATCTCTAAAACAGTAGAATAGTATCAAATATACAGGTGAAACAGATGCAACCCCTAACTGACTTCCTCCATCAAGAAACTGAGATTGAAAAGAAACAAAAAAAGACTGGAACCTTCGTTCCAGACTTTTCTGAAATGAAAACCCAAGCCCCTCATTTAACCAATGATCTCTTTTTTCACAATCGAGACATCTACATTAGTAAACATAATCGCTATGCGCCTTATCCTCTTCACTCCCACCAATTTTTAGAGCTCAATTATATCTATAGCGGGCATTGTAAACAAATCATTAACGGTCAGACTTTCATGCTTTATCAAGGAGACATCCTCCTGATGGATGTGGGTAGTAAACATCAAATTGAGTGCTTGGAAGAAGAGGATATTGTGATCAATCTACTCTTTAAAGATAACAATATTTCCTTACAAAGTTTAGAAGAAATGCAAGGAAATAATAGTCTTTTGTATCACTTGCTCCTTAGTCGCCATAGCCATCTAGAAATCAGTCAAAATTTTATTATTCTTCGCTCTGAAGAGATTCCAAAAGTCCCTCAACTGCTCCACCGGATGATAGAAGAGTATTTTTTCCAGAAGGATTTCTCCCAAGAAATTCTCAAACACTCTTTAAGTATTTTACTCTATGAATTGGCTCGTTCTTTGCCTACTGCACAGAAAAAGCTCCTTCAAACCCGACAAGATCCTTTTCTGCAAGTCCTTGAATTAATTGATAGAGACTATAGAGAGCTTACCTTGACAAAAGTTGCCGATCAATTAAAATTTAACAAAAACTATTTAAGTAATCTCGTCAAAGAAAAAAGTGGTCAAACCTTTACCGAGCTGGTGCATCAGAAGAGGTTAATGTCTGCAAAATTATTGATTCAATCAACAGATTTTTCTATTGAAACGATCTGCCAAACCGTCGGCTTCAGTAATAAAACATATTTTTACAAACAATTTGCCTTGATGTATGGGATGAAACCCTCTGAAATGAGAAGGAAGTCTTGACCACCTCCAATTTTCCCTCCTTTAAACAGTCACTGCTATCAAAATTCTTTTAGAATCAACAGAAAGACACCACTCAAAAAAGATCGGACCAATGAATGCTTCTGATCTGTTTAGTTATTAGAACGTAAAAAAATAATATCTCTTGTCAATGAATCGATTGATTGATTGTTAGCAAGCCGTGGTTAATGATTGCAGCAATATCTTCCAGACCATGAAGAATAAAACCTCCTACAAGCAATCCTATAATAATTGAACAGATAATCATGGTCATTCAGATTAGATAAATATCCTTTTTTTGCATCTCTTTCCTCCTAATATCTATTCGTGGAGATACTTTCAATCCCAAGTTTCATTGGTCCTTATGTGACTATTAAAAGGCTTCCCAGAGCTATAAAGTCAAGTAGTGAACGGAAGACCATTATCACTCTTTCTTCTCAATGAAATAAGAAAATCTGCTTACTACAGCTGTTTAAAAAATATTCCTTCTTTCCATATCAGTCTCACTTTCTACTATTATATTTTTATTATAAGGCGCGAAGAAAGCGCTGTCAATTATTTATATGCAAATTTTTATATAAAAAAGACCGGATGGCTCCGATCTTTCAACAGTTCATATTCTCACATTCTGTTTTAAGAATCATTATGGTTAGCTTCAAATGACTAAGCATCCTAGTTCATTCGATAAAAATCAATCACTAGACCAGCAGGACCTTTAACTAATAAGGACTTTGTTCCCCAATCCGTTTCACAAGGACCGTGTAAAATCTCGACACCGATCTCTTTTAAACGTTGGTAATTCTGATTTAGATCCTCAACCTCGATATGAAGAATGATTCCTGACTGAAAATCTTCCAAAGGAATCAAATGATTTGGGATAACATTAGACAATGACTGCCAATCGTGAACTGAGCAAAACTATCATCAGCATAATCTGCCTTTTTATCCAAGATATGCTCCAAGTCAGCACAGACTTGGGGAACATTTGAAACGATGATATCTATTTGATTTAAATTCATTTACTATCTCCATAAAAAGACCGGATGAATCCGATCTTTTTTCTTAATAGGTTTTACTCTATGAAAATCAAAGCATAAAATCTACAATGTTTACTTTTGATTTTCGACAAGAGGAATTATTTAATTGCGCGTGATTGCAACCCTTCTTCTTCCAAGAAGAGGCGGAATGGTACAAGCTCTTCAGCTTCGTATTTTTCCTTGAAGGCTTTGATTGCTTCTTCTGAGTGTTGTTTTGGATCCAACTCAAGTACTTCTACTGGAAGTGGACGATGTGGAGTGATGTGAGCATCGATAACAACAGTTTTACCTTCTTTGTTCAATTTAACAGCTTCTGCAACAACTGCATCGATGTCTTCGATACGGTCAACTGTAAATCCTACAGCACCTTGCGCTTCAGCGATTTTCGCATAGTCAGCATTAGGGAAGTCACAACCAAACAAGTGTTTGTTTGTGTCTTCGTATTTGTCCTTGATGAAGGCATATTTACCATTTGAGAAGACAACGTTGATAACTGGAAGGTCGTATTGAACGTTTGTGATAACGTCTGGGTAGCACATGTTGAAGGCTCCATCACCCATGATGTTCCATACTTGGCGATCTGGATTGTCTTTCTTAGCAGCGATACCACCAGGAAGGGCAATACCCATTGTCGCAAAGAGTGGAGATGTACGCCACATGTTCTTAGGTGTCATGTGAAGGTGACGAGTAGATGTTTGAGTAGTGTCACCTACGTCGATTGAGTAGATAGCGTCTTGATCAGCATGTTTATTGATTGCATTGTAAACTTGATACAATTGCAATTCACCCTCAGTTTTACCTTCGAGTTTGTTCATGTAATCACGCCAGTTTGGTTGTTCTTCACGTTTGCACGCCACCATGGAGTAGATTCAACTGGGTTCACTTTGTCGAGGATAGCTTTAGCTGCTTGACCTGCGTCACCAAGGATTGAAGCGTCAAGGGCGTGACGTTTACCAAGTTTGTAAGGGTCAATATCAACTTGGATGAATTTTTCAGTGTTCTTGAATGCTTCGTAAACTTCAGCAAATGGGAAGTTTGAACCAAGGAAAAGAACTGTGTCTGCTTCAAAGACCACTTCGTTGGCTGGCTTCCAACCAACACGGTAAGCAGAACCTGTCAAACCTTCGTAGTTCCATTCGAACGCTTCGAAGTTTTTACCAGTTGTGATGATTGGTGCTTTGATTTTACGTGACAATTCCGTAATCACTTCACCAGCTTTCACACCACCGTAACCAGCGTAGATAACTGGACGTTCAGCATTGTTCAAGATTTCAACCGCTTTGTCGATTTCAACTTCGTTCAAAGCAGGAGCGATGAATGAACGCTCGTATGAACCTGAACCGTAGTATGAGTTTTCGTCGATTTCTTGGAAACCAAAGTTTACTGGAATTTCAACGACAGCTGGACCTTTTTTAGAAACGGCAGCACGACAAGCTTCGTCAATGACTTTTGGCAATTGTTCTGCGTAAGCTACACGTTTGTTGTAAACAGCGATACCGTTGTACATTGGGTTTTGGTTCAATTCTTGGAAGGCATCCATGTTCAATTCGTTAACTGGACGTGATCCAAGGATAGCAAGGAATGGAGTGTTATCCATCGCTGCATCGTAAACACCGTTAATCAAGTGAGTCGCACCAGGTCCACCTGAACCAACTGCAACCCCGATAGATCCGCCAAATTTAGCTTGCATAACCGCTGCAAGAGCACCTGTTTCTTCGTGGCGAACTTGCAAGAAACGGATATCTTTGTCTTCAGCCAAAGCGTCCATCAATGAGCTAAGTGTTCCTGATGGGATTCCGTAGATCGTATCTACGCCCCATGTTTTCAATACGTTGAGCATTGCTGCAGATGCAGTAATTTTCCCTTGAGTCATTCTAACTCTCCTTTAAATCTATTTTGATCCTTTAAAAATGTAGCATAGCGCTTCTACTCCATCTTTGCGATCAGGTTTCGTTTTGAAAATGAGTTTTTTCTGACATTTCTCATGAAAACGATTTACAAAACGATTACAGTATTAATTTATCACAAAGAGATTCACATGTATAAGAATCTGCTCAGAGATGCTCTATAACTGTTACATAACACCGTATCTTATTCTGTTATATTTGGCAACATATCGGATAATAGTTCTTCTAAAACGCATAAAATAAGTAATTTAATTTAAGTAAAATTAATACAAAAATTGACGTTCTGATCATCTGTTACACTAAAAAGTAAAAAATCCTAGCAAGAAAATCTCCTTTTCTTGCTAGGATGTCTTATAATTCTTTTTGAAGCCGTTCACTTAAAACTCTATACCCCTCAATCGTTAAATGAAGACCATCTGTTGTATAAGCTGGCTTGAGTTGACCATCTGCTCCGAGCAGACAGTCAAAAACATCGATAAATTCGACATTTACCATTCCTTCAGCTAGATCACGATAGGCCTGATTCAAAGCCTGAATCTTTTGGTTGCTCCGGATATAGACTGTTCCCTTATAGATTGCGCCCTCATTAACAGGGAGAACCGAAAGGAGTTTGATTTGAGCCAGGGGTAAGAGCCGTGCTATCTGCTGTAGGATACTGGTCATATGATCGATGGTTTCCGACAGGGGCATCTCCTTACCAATATCATTGGTTCCAATCAGCAAGAAGACCTTGTCCACCACTTGGCCGAAATGTGGGCGTCTAAATGGTGGTCTAAGAGGTCTGTCTTATAGCCTCTGATGCCTCGATTGACCAAATACTTATCTGTCAAAAACAACTCTTGAAGAGGATAGTATTCGACGATGGAGTCCCCTATAAAAAGGATATCTGGTTCCCTCAAAGGATTTCGATTGAGCTCTCGGTATTTGTTTTGTATTTTTTCCTGTTCTTTTAACAGCCAGGTTTCCAATAATTGTACAGCCATGAAGACTCCTTTCTTTTAGTATGGTAGCATGAAATCCACTTGCTATCCAAAGGAGTGAACTTACAGCGATGCATATGCTAACCCAAATCTAGTTCCCCCTCTAAATAGGCTTCGATGATTCTATAGACCCCACCTTCCTGGTGAGACGGCGCGGAATATCGGGCTGCTTTTCGAGCATGCTCATCCGCATTTTCCATCGCATAGGAATAAGTCGCCAACTCAAGCATCTCGACATCGTTTTGACTATCGCCAAAGGCCATCAAGTGGCCACCATCCACGCCCCAATGTTCTTCTAGAAACTGAATAGCTGTAGCTTTGTTGACCTCAGGTTGCAGAATATCAATGGCTCCATAGCCACTGGCAGCTGGAAGAAGGCGCTCCCCAAACTCTTCCCTAATTTCTTGTACGAAAGAGGCTACGTTTTCTGGTTCAGTGACGACACTCAACTTGAGGACATGCTCACCATGTTCTTGGACTAAGTCGTCTACAAACTGCATCCGTTTGTAAAAAGCAGTAGCTAGCTCCGGCGTCATCAATTGTTCTAAAAGAGGAAATTCTGTTCCCTTCTTAGCAAAACCTCCAGTAAGGCTACTCACGACCAGATGAAGCTCTTGCTCGCGTCCCGCTAGATGACGTAAAACTTCCTGTACCAACTCTTCAGGCCAGGTACACTCTCGGATCAATTCTCCTTTTTCTAGGACTCGTGCCCCATTCGCTAGAACCAGGGTAACTCGGTCCTTTATCTCTCCTAATACATGGGCCATTCGACTATATCCATTCCCTGTCGCAATGACAAAAGGAATTCCTCTTTGATCTAGTTGATCTAAAATAGCACTTAAACGCTCACGATCAATTTCTCCTCGCTCGTTCATGAGAGTCCCGTCCATATCTGTTGCAATCATTTGTATCATATCGCCACCTCTTGGCCTTATTCTATCCCTATTATACACTTTCTTTCTTGGTTTAGGAAACATCTTTCCCCAAAGACCTGCTCTCCTTCATCTCTTCTTAAAAATTAACAAAAATCTCATCCCTTCTCTTTAATTTTTTGTCCAATTTTATTATAATATAGATAGTAGAATTTTCCCTGTATAGATCAACTAGCAGACTCTTTCATTTCCAGTACAACATTCGGTCTGCTTTCCCCGCTAAAGACATAAGAGGTAGTAATGAAAACTGACACTCTATACCGACAAACAACTTTTGCCAATAAGGATTTTCCTTTTTCTACCAAACAGATCCTAACTCAAAATGGGCAACCAGACATTTTATTTCACTGGCATACCGATATCGAAATTATTTATGTAAGTGAAGGCACAGCCCAGTTCCATATCGATTATGAGTATTTTGATAGCCAAGCTGGTGACATTATCTTGATCCGACCAAATGCTCTCCATTCCATCCACCCTATCCAAAGAGCCACCCATACTATGGATGTCCTCCACTTTAATCTGGACTTAGTTGGGATTAGCCATAAAAATATTGCGACCCTTAAATACTTGCAACCTTTGTACAATGGAGATTTTGAATTTGCGCGCCGCATCCAACCAGACGCTCCAGGCTATGAAGAAATCAAGAGCTGTCTTTTGGACTGTATGAAAAACGGGAGAGACCAAGGCCCCTTCTATGAGCTCCGCATTAAATCCCAGCTTAACGAGCTCCTTTATCTTCTCTATTCTCATCACTACATCGTCGAGAAGAAATTCTCCACAGAGGCCTACCGAAGAGAAGAAAAAATTCGCTTGGTTCTTGATCATATCTCTGATCACTATCAAGAAGAACTCATGATTGAGCAGTTGGCAGAGCTTTGCAATTTTAGTCCAACCCACTTTATGAACTTTTTCAAAAAACAACTGGGGATTTCCTGTATGGAATACATCATTCAATTCCGTCTCAAAAAAGCTGCCCATCTCTTGCAGCATTCAGATCAAGCCATCATTGAGATTGCTAGCCAGTCAGGATTCAATAATCTCTCAAACTTTAACCGCCAGTTTAAGAAATACTACGAAACAACTCCTAGTCACTATCGAAAGCCTGCCTCTAATCAAACCATCAAACAGTAAAAGCACATAGAACATGTTTAAGCCAGATGTTCTATGTGCTTTTAATTTATTTACAGTAGGAACCTGGGATAGAGCCAAGTACCTCGTATCTTTATCAGTTCAACATTCTTTTCAAAGACCATTTCCCTGTTTCTTCATATTGTTCAATTAACTCTTGAGCAGTTAGAGTGATTTCCGAAGGGAAATGGAGGCTTTTTAATGTATTCACCGCGTTCTTAGTCACTGCGGCCCCCTGCTTTATGTGATAATCAAAGACAATTTTTCCATCGACATAGCGACTATCGAAATGATAATTATCATTTACTGCACCAGATGCTACGACTAACTCAATGTCATGACTCGATATCATATACAAGCAATTACGACCAGATAGCCAGCGGACAATGCCCAATCCTGCTCCAATTCGCTCGATGGTATTGGTTCCTTTAAAGAGTTCATCAATAAAGAAATAATGAAAACCAGGCTTTTTTAGATTCTCAATCATTCTGAGAATCGTTTTACTCTCTGTAATAAAATAACTATCTCCAACCTCAATATCATCGCTGACATCCATGGAAGTCATAACATGTCCATAAGGAAGCTCAAAACTTTCACCATAGGCGAATCCCAATCCCTGAGCCAGAATACAGTTAATGGCTACCATTTTCAGATAAGTAGATTTCCCTGAGGCATTATCCCCACTAATCACCATATTTTTTTCAAAACTGACATCGTTCACAACAGGATTCGCTATCAAAGGGTGGTACAAGCTCTTGCCTCTGATACCTCCTTCCTTGCTAAAGTGTGGCTGACAGATCAATTCAAAATCACGCTTATGGCGTAGAAGGCTGATAGCCACCTCCATTTCTCCTAGTAGATTGATTGTTTCCTGAGCTTCCTTTTGATAAGATTTCACTTGGTTATAGATATATACTTGAGCAATCTGAGGAATCAAGAAAGAAGATTAAGATAAATCATAATAATCTCCATTTCTGAACTACCTGTTGGAGTTTGTAAGACTCCAGAAATTACTCCGGCCTTTTTAAATGGTTGGGTAGCCTGTTTAAGAGCCTCTTGCTCGGGAAGTGCTAAACGGCTGAGTTTTTCCGCTGAGGCAAAGAGACGAACTAAGTAACTAACCTGATCCAAGCGAATTTTATTAAACCCATTCCGTACGATAGAAAAAATAATGTTAAAGCACATACTAGTAAACAAGACCGTTAGAGCTGGAATACGATAAAAAGGAAGGAAGAAGAGAGAGAGAACCGGCAAACACGCTAAGAAAATATAAAGATAGAGATAAGAATAATGTCTCCCTGGATTAGCGACAATACTTCTAGCCATATTGTGATTCTTTTTCCCCAATTGGTTCATGATTACCTGAACCCTCAGACGAAGATCAGGCTGACGTTCAAAAAATTCCTCCAACTCCCTCAAAGAGTCATCTGGTTGAAATGTTAGCAAACGCATTTTCTGATACAAAGCTTCTGCCCCTATACTAGACTGCGTATAGTTCAACTGATCAAACACTTTATGTAAAGCCAAATCATACCAAGTTTGATCGTCTACCTGGCTATCTGTTGGTTGGAGGGTAGAAGCTAGCAACATACCATCCACTAAACTTTCTTCAGTATCTTTTTTGATAAAGAATCGTTCTCCATCCCATGCCTTTGCTAATTTTTTCCTCAGACGAATCATTGACATATAATTTGTTAGAACAATAACCATGACCAGTCCAATGAGGCCAACTAGCAGCCATTCAAGATTGTCCACTCTCTATTTTTCCTTCCTATTTCCAATCCAAATGAACGTGTTCTTTCATTTCCTGATATGCCGTATCCACTCGGTCCTTGGTGTCCTCATCCAATTTTTCCCGGTATTTCCCTCCCTCAATCCAGTCCTCTAAGATATAAGTCTGGTAATGATAGAGTTCATAGCCCTCAGGGGAATAGGTCCCCTTTGGTGTCCGGCTAACCCAGGTCGGATGAGCCTTTGCTGTCTTGATTCGTGTTTTACGCCCTACTTTTTCGACCGTGACATCCATCAAGACCCCTCGCTCAGTCCATTGAGCGTTCTCTATCTCTTCCATGGTTTCTATCCGTTGATTCGAAAGAAAATTCCCCATAGAATAAATAATCAGTTTTTGCTGTCCATCCTTATCAACAATTTCAGAAGGCTGAACCACATGGGGATGACCGCCAAAAACGATATCAGCTCCCCAAGAAATCATTTTATGATAAAGTTTCTTTTGTTCCTCCGTCGGCTCTAGGTCGTATTCAATCCCCATCTGAGGCATAACGATCGTAAGATCTGCCTCCGTTTCAGCCTTTTGGATTTCCTTGCGCATGCGTTCCTCGTTGAGGTCCGACAAACGATTGTCATAATCTTCTTGATCTAAATAAGCTTCCAAGCCATTAAAACCGTATGAATAGGCTAAAATAGCAATCTTAATGCCATTGATCTCTTTAATGAGGAGAGGAGCTTGGTCCCGTGTCTCGTGAGGATAGACCCCTACTGTCTGAATTCCAGCATCTTCAAAAGCCTTGGCTGTTGAAAAGACACCTTCTAGACCAGAATCTAGAATGTGGTTGTTGCCCAAGTCCATCACCTGGTAACCTGCCTTTTTGATCGAATCTACTACAGACTCAGGCGCATTAAAGAGGGGGTAACCAGCCAGATAATAATTCGGATTGATGGTTCCCTCGAAATCTCCTAAAACCAAGTCCGCCTGTTTCAACCAAGATTTAGCATAGCGATAATTCTCAGAAAAATCATAGCTTCCATCTTCCTTGGCTGCACTCATATAGAGCAAGTCATGATAAAGCTGATCTCCATTGGCCATGATCCGAGCCGTCCGAGGGATTTGATTCGCATCCAGTTCTTCCTTTTGTTCGATACTATCTGGCATTTCTGTCGCTGTAATGGGAAAACCATTAAATTTTTGTACCCACAAGACTACATTGGCAGCCGCAAATACAGTAATCAGCAAACCATAGACAAACTGTTCATTTGTCAAATGGATCGCTGTTACCTTTTCCAATCCAGCATCCAACCATTCATTGAACATAGTCAGAATATCTTTTCCGACTCCTTTCCACCCTTTCAGAAGATCCTTCCAATTTTTCATCCTTTTTCCTCTTCCCATTCTTTTCTCGCACCCAAAGGACTTTCCCTAGCAAAAATCTGCTAGGGGAGCTAACAGCCCTTTTTTTCATTGTAACACAATTTTGATAAAAGAAAAAAGGTTGACCTAGCATTCACAAAGTTCTTGTTTTCCTTACCTACAAAGCTCCACATGAGGAAGAGAAAAGAGAGGATAACCCCCTCTCTTTGAAACATCCTCTTACTGCAAGTCCTTGATTAAGTTCCCATACCCTTCTTGCTCCATTTTTTCTTTAGGAACAAAGCGCAGAGAGGCTGAATTGATACAATAGCGAAGGCCCCCTTGCTCTCTTGGCCCATCGGTAAAGACATGGCCGAGATGGGCATTGCCTGAGCGGGACCGAACTTCGATCCGCTCCATTCCATGACTATGATCTTGGTAATAGTAGAGCACATCTTTGGCAATAGGGCGAGAGAAACTCGGCCAACCACAGCCAGACGCAAACTTATCCTTGGCAAAGAAAAGAGGCTCTCCAGTAGTAACGTCCACATAGATTCCCTCTTCAAAGGTCTGGTCATAGGCATTGTGGAAAGGTCGCTCTGTCGCACTCTCTTGAGTGACTTGGTACTGCTCCTCTGTCAATCGTGCCTTTAATTCCTCTTGACTGGGCTTGGGATAGGTTGCCGGATCAATCAAGGGTTGATCAGCATCCGTCACATCGATATGGCAATAGCCCCCAGGATTCTTCTTGAGGTAGTCTTGGTGGTAGTCCTCAGCTAGGATGTAGTGCCGCAAAGGTTCTAGTTCCACCGCGATCCTGCGGCCAAGCTGCTCTTCTTGCTCAGCAAACACTTGGGCGATTCCCTCACGGTCTGCCTCGTCTAGGTAATAGACGCCCGTCCGATATTGGCGTCCTCGATCATTTCCCTGTTTGTTCATGGACAAGGGATCAATCACACGGAAATAGTAGAGCAGAATCGCTCGTAGGGTGATTTTGTCTGGATCGTAGATGACCTGAACGGTCTCTGCATGATCCGTTTCCTTGATCAGTTGGTAATTGGTCGTTTCCACCTGGCCATTGGCATAGCCCACTGTCGTCTGTTCTACACCAGGGATCCGTGAAAAATACTCCTCCAATCCCCAAAAACAGCCACCTGCTAGATAAATTTCTGCCATCTTTTTTCCTCGCTTCCTGCGTTCCCTAAGAGGAACGCTTGACATCTATTAGCTCCATCATAATCCAAGAGGCTCAGATTTTCAAGGATTCTGCATCAAAAATCCCTTCTACTATACCAGTAAAAGGGATTAGATAATTCTTATTTTTCAAATAGGAAAAAGAGTGAGTAGTAGAAATTCCAAAATGATAGGGTTAACTGATGTAGAAAATCATGAAGGACTAGCATGACCAACACCTCCTCTGGATATCTGTGGACAAACACAAAGCTAACATCAACTACAAAACCACTGTCGGTCCGTAGACCTGTAACTGAGACTTCACCCTGCCATAATGAAAGCGATCATACACTCTCCAAGCTTGAAATGTTGCTTCATCCAAGTGCAGGGCACTCAAACCAATCAAGAAGCTCGCTCTTTGATAAAACTTCTCTAGCTCCATTAAGACACGATTGTCCAGACGCTCTACCTTTTTTAAATAGCGAAGGATATAGTCCAGATTTTCCTGAAATCGGACTGCGTCTGGAATGGTCTGGGAATAAGCCAAAAAGGAGTCCTCAATAGCTTGAATAGTAAGCAAGGCTTCCTGAATAAAGTCACCAGCTCCCATGAGAATCACCTTCCTTTCCGAACTTACCAAAAAAGAAACAAACTCAATCTTCACCTAAATCTTTTCATCTTCATTATACACCATTTCACTCCTATCTGAGCAAAATATAGTTGCAAAACAACTGAAACCAGGACCAGTTTTTTGTCACTCTTTGCATTTTAAGAAAAGCTAAAAAGAACCCCTCCGGTCTTAGTAACGTGAGGGGTTCTTCTCATCATCCTAACTTAATCCATATAGCGCAATTTCCCACGGAAATCTTCCAAGCTTTGGTAGCCTCTTTCTTCCATGATGGCTTTGAGCTCCGCAGTGATGCGGTCAAAAGCTCCTACTCCTTCTTTATGAAGCGTGGTTCCAATTTGCACCATACTAGCCCCACAAAGGATATGTTCAAAGGCATCGCGACCAGTCAAGACACCACCTGTCCCCACAATCTGAATTTCTGGATTCAGACGTTTGTAAAAGGCATGGACATTAGCTAGAGCAGTCGGTTTGATGTATTCGCCACCGATCCCACCAAAGCCGTTCTTCGGACGGATTACTACGGATTCATCCTCAATGTAGAGGCCATTTCCAATCGAGTTGACACAGTTGACAAACTTGAGCGGGTATTTGTTAAAGATCGCTGCTGCTTGATCAAAATGGACGATATCAAAGTAAGGCGGTAGTTTAATCCCCAGTGGTTTAGTAAAGTAAGCAAAAACTTCTGAAAGGATACGATCCGTCATCTCAAAATCATAGGCAATCTGAGGCTTCCCAGGAACATTGGGACAAGAAAGGTTTAACTCCGTCAAACCTTTAAAGTCACTGTCTTGTACTTTTTCAAGATGGTATGGGTCTCTTCAGGAGACATACCGACGAGAGATAAGAAGAAAGTCCGGTCAGGATCCCTTTCTTGCAAGTCCAATAGGTAATTCAAATAATAGTCCAAACCTTGGTTGGGCAGACCCATAGAATTGATTGAACCAAGTGGCACATCTTGGTAGCGTGGCTCTGGATTTCCAGCACGGAACTCCAAGGTCGCAGTCTTGGTCACAAATGTTCCCGCAGCGGAATTCTTTACTTCTTCAAGTTCTGCAATTGTCATACAGGCCACACCCGCAGCATTCATCAGGCAGTTGTCAAACTCAAAACCTGCAATGTTTGTTTTTGTCGATACCATCTTCTTCTCCTTGGAACGAATTCTTACAGCCATTATAGCACGAAAATGACCTCTAGAGTTCAGAAAACTAGAAATTAAGAAAGAACGTCCGGAAATAGAAAAATCGCCTTGTATTTCTCTCTCTTTCTAGATATTATTGAATAGAAATACCGTACATCTTCAGATGATTGTTACCTTATGAAACTATTTAAGTCTACTCAAATTCAAGTCGTGGAAATTTTCTGAAAATTCAACTTTTTTCTTTACAAGACAAAAAAAGTCTGCTATAATTGTCCACGTAATAAAACATGACATTGCTTCTAGCAGTGCCTTCATACCCAGTAAGATAGCCCCTACTGGCATTCGTTTCAATAAAAAAAGGAGAAACAAGATGACAACTGCAAAAGAATATATCCAAAGCACTTTCGAAACTGTAAAAGCTCGTAATGGCCATGAAGCAGAATTCCTTCAAGCTGTTGAAGAGTTCCTTAGCACTTTGGAACCTGTATTTGAAACATCCAGAATACATTGAAGAAAACATCTTGGCCCGTATCACTGAGCCAGAACGCGTAATTTCTTTCCGTGTTCCTTGGGTTGACCGTGATGGAAAGGTTCAAGTGAACCGTGGTTATCGTGTCCAATTTAACTCAGCTGTTGGTCCATACAAAGGCGGACTTCGTTTCCACCCAACTGTTAACCAAGGGATCTTGAAATTCCTCGGCTTCGAACAAATCTTCAAAAACGTCTTGACCGGCCTTCCTATCGGTGGTGGTAAAGGTGGATCTGATTTCGATCCTAAAGGCAAGACTGACGCTGAAGTCATGCGTTTCTGCCAAAGCTTCATGACAGAATTGCAAAAATACATCGGACCATCTCTTGACGTACCTGCTGGTGATATCGGGGTTGGTGGACGTGAGATCGGATACCTTTACGGACAATACAAACGCCTGAACCAATTTGATGCAGGCGTCTTGACTGGTAAACCTCTTGGTTTCGGTGGTAGCTTGATCCGTCCAGAAGCAACTGGTTATGGTTTGGTTTACTACACTGAAGAAATGCTTAAAGCTAACGGCGACAGCTTTGCTGGTAAAAAAGTCGTGATCTCAGGTTCTGGTAACGTAGCCCAATACGCTCTTCAAAAAGCAACTGAACTTGGTGCAACTGTCATCTCAGTCTCTGACTCAAACGGTTACATCATCGACGAAAAACGGAATCGACTTCGATCTTCTTACAGATGTGAAAAAAACAACCGTCGTGCTCGCTTGACAGAATACGCTGCAGAAAAAGTCAACTGCTACCTACTACGAAGGTTCTGTATGGACTTATGCTGGCAACTATGACATCGCTCTTCCATGTGCGACTCAAAATGAGATTAACGGTGAAGCAGCTAAACGCCTAGTTGCTCAAGGTGTTAAAGTTGTTTCTGAAGGAGCTAATATGCCAAGCGACCTTGAAGCCATCAAAGTCTACAAAGAAAATGGCATCCTTTACGGACCTGCCAAAGCCGCCAATGCTGGTGGGGTTGCTGTATCTGCTCTTGAAATGAGCCAAAACAGCCTCCGTCTTTCATGGACACGAGAAGAAGTGGATGGTCGTTTGAAAGATATCATGACCAACATCTTCAACACTGCTAAAACAACTGCTGAAACCTACGGTCTTGGTAAAGATTATCTTGCTGGTGCCAATATCGCAGCCTTTGAAAACGTCGCGAATGCGATGATTGCCCAAGGTATTGTTTAATTTGATTCTTTTGCCACACCTCTGAAACCCCTAGTTTCGGAGGTGTTTTTCTTGATAAAAAAAGAAGATTTGAAAAACCAAATCTTCTTTTTTTTTATAAATCATCCAAGGCATCTTTCACCTTATCAAAGAAGCCTTTTTTCTTTGGACTTACCTTGATATCACCAGCTTCCGCAAATGCACGAAGGGCTTCTTTTTGCTTGTCATTTAGACCTGTTGGTGTCACCACATTAACAGTTACATATTGATCTCCCACAGATCCACCACGCAAGCTTGGTGCTCCTTTGCCACGGAGGCGGAATTTCTTACCAGTCTGGGTTCCTTCAGGGATGACTAAATCGACATCGCCGTGAACCGTTGGTACATGGACCGTATCTCCAAGAGCAGCTTGAACAACGTTCAAGTTCAATTTATAGTAGATGGTTGATCCATCCCGTTCGAATTTGTCGCTTGGCTCAACATTGACGACTACATAAAGGTCTCCGTACGGCCCCCCATTAAAGCCAGCTTCTCCTTGTCCAGAGAGGCGGATTTGTTGACCTGTTTCGACCCCAGCAGGGATTTTCACGCTAACACTGTGGGCTTGTTTCTCATGCCCAGTCCCATGACAGGTAGTACAAGGATCCTTAACTTCCTTTCCTCGACCATGGCAGACATCACAGGTGACTTGGCGACGCATCATCCCAAGTGGGGTTTGCGTATCCACATTGATGACACCCGAACCATGACAGCGTCCACAAGTTACTGGACTTGTTCCTGGCTTAGCACCAGTTCCATCACATGTCCGACAGCTAGCTTCCCGATGGTACTTCACTTCCTTCTCAGTTCCAAAGATGGCTTCTTCAAACTTGAGATTTACGCGGTACTGAAGATCATCTCCCTGACGTGGAGCATTGGGATTGCGACTTCCACCTCCACCAAAGAAGCTTGAGAAAATGTCCTCAAAGCCACCAAAGCCAGCGCCATCAAAACCACCGAAACCACCAGCTCCGCCACCGAAACCACCAAAACCACCGTTGGCTCCTGCAGCACCGTATTGGTCATAAGCCGCCCGCTTTTGTTCGTCACTTAAAGTCTCATAAGCTTCTTGAACTTCCTTGTACTTTTCCTCAGCGCCAGGCTCCTTGTTGATATCTGGGTGATATTTCTTAGATAATTTCCGATAGGCTTTCTTGATCTCATCTTGAGATGCATTTTTCGAAACGCCCAAACGGTCATAAAATTCAGTATTGTTCATTTAAGATACTAAGAGCGAACAGAAAGCGACTGAAATTTAGGAAACCGACAAGAAATCCTGATTTCTTAGGCGGTTTATCTAATTTCCAAGCTTTCCGCTCGAGTTCAATTCTCCGAACGCTCTTTGTTCCTTTCTATAATTTCCATGTAAAACTTTAGAGGGTGTTTTCTATACTTTGCTTCACTTGATCAAACTCTACATCTGATAGAGTAAATATCAAATCCTCTTCTGCATACTCGTTTTGTTCTTTAAAATAGTTGTCCGTATTCTCTGCCAGCCCTAAACTTAGAATCACTTTTCTTGCAAACTCTTGATGTGCAAAACCGATAGCCGTAATGATTTGTTTATCTTGCACAAGAACTTTCGGTTGGAAATTTTCGCGAGGAAGAAATTCAAAATAGTCAAAGAAGTTTTGCCAAATTCCACCTGTGAATTTCGTGTCCTTCAACAGACCTGCTTTCGCTAATAAAAGAGGCGCTGAAGAAATGGCTGCAATTAGGATATCTTGCTCACCAAGGTCCCTCAAAAACGAAATCAATTTCTCATCCTTTAGAGCATGTCCAATGTTAACCATTCCGGGCAAAATCACACAAGAATACTCTTCTATACGTACTTGATCCAATGTTTTCGTCGGTTGACAGGGCAGGCCATCTTCAGAGATCACTATCGAATCATCCGAAGATACATAATCAATCGTGATGTCAAAAGACAGAGCTAAAGTACTCGTTAAAGCAGTTATCTCATAAAGAGAAAAATTAGGATAAATAATACAAAGTACTTTTTTCATACGCAACATCCTCTATTTTACCGAAAAACAGAGGCTGGGTTGCAACCTCTGGATTTCTTACTATCATTACGACATTCTAAAACAAAGTCGATTATACTTTGTTTTTGAACTAGTAAGGCTGAATTGAGTTTCGGCTAAATCGAGCACGCCCTAACCTCTTGGTGAAAAAGACAAATCTTTCTAGAAACTAAAGTTTCTGCGTCAGATTTCCTATTTTCACTGTGAGGTTTTAACGGGCTTTGCATCTTATTTTTCCGTAAACTCTCCGTCTACGACGTCATCGCCTGCGTTTCCTGTTGCTTGTGCGCCTTCTGCTCCTGCTTGAGCTTGTTGGGCTGCTGCAGCTTGTTCGTAGAGTTTAACCGCAAGTCCTTGAGCTTTTTCGTTCAATGCTTCAAGTTTTGCTTTCATTTCGTCCAAGTTGTTGTCTTCTTGGGCTTTCTTAAGGTCATCAAGAGCAGCTTGAGCAGCATCACGTTCTGCATCGAAGCCTTTGCCTTCAGTTTCCTTGATTGTCTTTTCAGTCGCAAAGATAGCTTGGTCTACTTCATTGCGAAGGTCTACTTCTTCCTTACGTTTCTTATCTGCTTCAGCGTTTGCTTCTGCATCTTTCATCATGCGGTCGATTTCTTCGTCTGTCAAACCTGAGTTAGATTGGATAACAATTGTTTGTTCCTTTTGAGTTCCAAGATCTTTCGCCTTAACAGATACGATACCGTTCTTATCGATGTCAAATGTAACTTCAATTTGTGGGATACCACGAGGTGCAGCTGGGATGTCAGTCAATTGGAAGCGTCCAAGAGTCTTGTTATCCGCTGCCATTGGGCGTTCACCTTGAAGCACGTGGATATCAACGGCTGGTTGGTTGTCTGCTGCAGTTGAGAAGACTTGTGATTTAGATGTTGGAATTGTAGTGTTGCGGTCGATGAGTTTTGTGAAGACACCACCCATTGTTTCAATACCAAGTGACAATGGTGTTACGTCAAGAAGGACAACGTCTTTCACATCACCAGTGATCACACCACCTTGGATCGCAGCACCCATAGCAACTACTTCATCAGGGTTCACTGATTTGTTTGGTTCTTTACCAGTTTCAGCTTTAACAGCTTCAACAACGGCAGGGATACGAGTTGAACCACCAACAAGGATGACTTCGTCGATTTCTGACAAGCTCAAACCTGCATCTGAAAGGGCTTGACGAACTGGAGTTTTTGTACGTTCTACAAGGTCACGAGTCAAATCGTCGAATTTAGCACGAGTCAAAGTCATTTCCAAGTGAAGAGGTCCAGCTTCACCAGCAGTGATAAATGGCAAGCTGATTTGCGTTGAAGTGACACCAGAAAGGTCTTTCTTCGCTTTTTCAGCTGCGTCTTTCAAACGTTGAAGAGCCATCTTGTCAGCTGACAAGTCGATACCATTTTCTTTCTTGAATTCAGCCACTAAGTGGTCGATGATTTTTTGGTCAAAGTCGTCACCACCGAGTTTGTTATCCCCTGCAGTTGCCAATACGTCAAAGACACCATCACCCAATTCAAGGATAGATACGTCGAATGTACCACCACCAAGGTCGAATACCAAGATTTTTTCTTCTTTGTCAGTCTTATCCAAACCGTAAGCAAGAGCTGCTGCAGTTGGTTCGTTGACGATACGTTCTACTTCAAGACCAGCGATTTTACCAGCGTCTTTAGTTGCTTGACGTTGAGCATCGTTAAAGTAAGCGGGAACTGTGATAACAGCCTTGGTTACTTTTTCACCAAGGTATTCTTCAGCGTAACCTTTCAAGTATTGAAGAATCATCGCTGAGATTTCTTGTGGAGTGTATTCTTTCCCGTTAGCAGAAACTTTTTCAGAAGTACCCATCTTAGATTTGATAGAGATAACTGTATCTGGGTTTGTGACTGCTTGACGTTTTGCAGCGTCACCAACGATGATTTCACCGTTTTTGAAAGAAACTACAGAAGGGGTTGTGCGGTTTCCTTCTGGGTTCGCGATGATTTTTGATTCAGTTCCTTCAAGAACTGCTACTGCTGAGTTTGTTGTACCTAAGTCAATACCAATAATTTTAGACATGTGTTTTTCTCCTTGTTGATTTTTTCTTCTTTTTTTCTTTTTGATACTCTTCTTAAGTGGCGACGCCGTCAGAGCTTGACCTTTGTCAATCTCTTTGACTAAACTTTGAGCCTAAGGTCTCAAAGTTTACGAAGATAGCGCCACGGCGAAGAGTATCGCCTTTGGTTCGCTTCGCTCACTATTGGTAAAGCCGAACCAATTTTAGTCTTTCTTTCATAGTTTATTGTCGTTTCGGACAAGGTTTTTAAGTTCTCTAGCTTAATTGTAGACAACTACCATAGCCGGTCTTAGGATGCGGTCATGTAGTTTGTAGCCTTTTTGGAAGACTTGTGCGATGGTGTCTGCTGGATGCTCGTCATCTGCAGGAACTGTTTGGATGGCCATGTGGTAATTATGGTCAAATTCTCCGTCCGCTGCGATTTCTTCGATTCCTTCTTCTTTCAGAGCATGAATCAAGCTTTCTTGGACCATTTCTAGTCCTTTTTTGACATCATCTGTCAACCCTTCTACTGCAAGGGCGCGTTCAAGGTTATCAAGTGATGGCAAGATTGCTTTTGCCAAATCTTGGCTACGATAGCGTTGCAAGAGTTGGCGTTCTTCGTTGGCACGACGTTGAATATTTTGCATTTCTGCGTGGGCACGAAGGTATTTGTTTTCAAATTCTTCGGCACGCGCTTGTGCTTCTTCTAATTCAGAAGGTTGGTTGCTTTCCTCTACAACTTCTTCAGTTGTCTCGACAACTTCCTCTTCTTTCACGTCTTCTTTTTGATTTCTTCTGTCAAGGCATACACCCCTTTCATTTGGTCTTAATTTACTTCATAATGGTTGCTGTTGAGGTAACGGTAGTAGTCCGTTAACTTCATGACCAGCACTCGGCCGATAACATTGACGAGACTAATCACACGCCTGTAATCCATCTCTACGGGACCAATCACATGCATGAGGGCCATCCCACGATAAGGAACTAGGAATTTGTGACTAATCACGGTCACATTTTTCAAGGCCTTCTCTTGGGATTCAGCAACCAGGATCTGGGTCATTTGGTCCTCTGGCATCCCCCCTCGCAACTCAAGAGCTACGTGTTGGGGGTTATCTAAGAACTGATAAGTCTGAAGATCGGCGTAGGTTAATGATGAAACCTTTCCTTCTACAAAGACCAGTTCTTGAAATAATTGCGAGAAGACGTAATCAAACAGATCCAATACATTGTCTGTCGTCTTGAAATAGCGCTGTACAATCTGTGGAATCTCCGTCCGCAAGCGGTAGTGGATATCCAAGACAGTATTTCCAATGAAACGTTCTTGAACCAACTGATGGAAAATTTCTAAGTCACTGGTTAAAAAATTCTTTGGAATCGCAAACTGGACGGTAACAGGCTTTGATTCATCCAAGGTCAGAACCGCTAAGGCATCGTGGTTGGATAATGGAACAATCTCAAAACCCGTCAAGCGCTGTCGTGTCGGTTCAACATCCTGAATGACTGCGGTGTAGCCCGTCATCTGGGCCAGCAACTTAGCCGTAGCATCCAAAATATCATCTAACTTAAAGGCCTCAAAATCAAAGGCTTTCACCACCTGGTAGACATCTTGTTCATCAATCAGCTCTAGGTCAAGTGAGTTCTGAACAAAATATTGAAAACCAGCCCGGCTAGGCATTCGGCCACTCGAAGTATGGGCTTTCTAATAAGCCTTTCTTTTCGAGGGCAGCCATGTCGTTTCGGATAGTGGCACTACTAGATTGAATGACATCTTTCAGTGCTTTTGAACCGACTGGTTCGTGGGTCTTGGTAAAGATATCAACGACAAGATTTAGAATCTCATTTTGACGTTCTGTAACCATGACCTCACCTCTCTTTCGTATTTAGCACTCTAAACACTCAAGTGCTAAACCATGATTCTATTATACACCCTCTCAAGAGAAAGTCAAGAGAAAAATCCAAAAAATTAGCACTCTTTTTCAAAGAGTGCTAAAAATCATTCTTAAGACCGATACTTGTCTAAAAAAGCCTATAAACCTGCTTCTTTCAATTTTTGAATGTATTCTTCTAAAACCAGCTGATGCTTGACCATATACTGGGCATTTTCTACACCAACGTAGCGAAAATGCCAGTTTTCATAGTCCACACCTGTAATCGCATTTTTCCCTTCTGGATAGCGGAGAACAAAGCCAAATTGTGGTGCTAGAGCTACCAATTGCTTGGCTAATTCTTCTGATTGCCCTGATGGGAGACTCATATCAATGGCTAGGCCTGTTTGGTGTTCACTAGCCCCTGGAACTTGTACCTGTGTCTGGACTTGCTTCTCTGCTTCTTCATGAGGAAGGCCCGTCGCCTCTAGCTGAGCTACCCGCTCATTATAGAGTTCTGTTTGTTCAGCGACACTCCGATAGCCTGAAATTAAAGATTCTTCCGGCGCCAAAGCTCTAGCCGCCGCTAAGAACTGCCGGGTTTGCTCGGCAATCCGACTATCTACTTTTATCTCTTCCACATCTGTTAGTTGAGGGTTCAACTCAGGCAATTTATTGTCCCGATTGACCAAAACCAAGTTCCAATCCTTAGTGGAAACTTGGGGAAGGTCTGTCTTCAGCTTTTCTTCCTTTTTCTCCTGTTTCTTCTTTTCAACCTTTTTCGGAGCTGTCTGTACAGTTTTTTGTTCCCAAAAAGCAAGTGATTGCACCCACTCAGGTTTCAAATAAAAGACAGCCACTCCTGAACCTACAAGGAGCAGAAGTAGGCAGAAAAACCAAATCCAGCCTGTTTTCTTTTTCTTTGCACGCTGATACTTACTCATGTTCTCCCTCTATCTCCTGTGCACCAACTTTACGATATGACAGATCGCCAACGGCTTCCAGTTTAAATTGGCCATCCTCATACTCAATAACTGTCACACTACCATTGTCCAAGACCAATTCTTTGAAAGCTTTTGGATCAATCAGGTAAATCAAGGTACTGATCGTCATCCCATGACTGACCACGATGGCGTTGCCACCACCTTGAGACTCGACATCCTTGGCAATCGCCGTAAAGCCATCCAAAATTCGATCTCGAAGAGTTTCCCAGGACTCCGCCCAGCCTGCTGTATCCACTTCGACAATTCCTTCAGCTAACTCCATCAAGCTTAAATGATGGAAATCATCGACTCGAAAGACACGTGGCAGAACCCCCATAAAGAGTTCCCCGTCGTAGGCTCCATCAAAGCTTCCAAAACACCATTCGCGAATACGCTTATCATAGCGATAAGGAATTTTACCAGTCAAGCCTAATTCTTCTAACACAATTCCCATGGTTTGAATGGTTCGACCCGAGTCACTGGAAACAGCTTGTTGGAACTGAATCCCAGCTTGGCGTAGTCCAATCCCCAATTCGTGAATCCCTCGTTCACCAGCTTCCGTCAAGGGGCTATCAGACCAACCTTGGGCACGACCAATGGTATTAAACATGGTTTTTCCATGACGGGCAATATACAATTTTGTCTTTGCCATTTTTATCCTCCTGCAATTATTATCTTTTTTATATAAACTATCTTATTTTTTTACATCAAGTTCTTCTGAGTGGGTTGCTAACCAGTTAGCACCCCGCTTGCGATAAGACTCATCTCCGATGGTTTGGATCGAAAAACGTCCATTTTCGTATTCTACCAGGGTAACACTGCCATTTTCAACCCTTGGATCCAATACAATTTCTGGATTTAAAATGCACACAAAGGAACCGATGGTCATGCTATGACTGACGATTAGGGCATTTCCACCACCCTTGGCTTCGACTTCTTTAGCAATCTCTTCAAAACCATCTACAATGCGTTTTTTCAACACATCCCACGGTTCAGCCCAACCTGCTGTATCCACTTGGTAAATCCCATTCGCTAACTCTTCTAGTGTTAACTTCTTGTAGTCTTCTATATCCAGAACACGGGGAACGACTCCACGGAAAAGCTCTCCTCCATAGGCGCCATCAAAACTTCCAAAACACCATTCCCGGATCTTTTTGTTGAAAGTATAAGGAATCTGATCTTTGAGTCCAAGCTCGTCTAAAACAATTCCCATGGTTTGAATGGCGCGACCGGAATCGCTGGAAACAGCACGGACAAAGTCCAAACCAGATTCTCTCAAACCAACCCCCAATTCACGGATACCTTCTTCTCCTTGAGCAGTTAAAGGCGTATCCGACCAACCTTGGGCACGACCTATCGTATTAAACATGGTTTTTCCATGCCGAATAATAAATAATCTTGTTTTCGCCATGTGATCTCCTTTTACGTTCTTCTATTATATCATTTTTTATAAGGAAACTGGCAACGATGACCACTAGATTCACTTTCACTGCCTTGGTCAACATTAAAAGCCCTGAGCAAACATCATGCGCCAGGGCCATTTTTTAATTTTTAAAACTATGAACTGGGGCCGGAATTTGACCACCACGGGCAATAAAGTCAGCTGACGAAGCCTTGTTGACCTTCATCACTGGAGCAGACCCAAGAAGTCCTCCAAGCTCTAACATATCTCCTTCTTCTCCATAAGGAATAATCCGAACCGCTGTTGTCTTTTGGTTGATCACTCCGATAGCTGCTTCATCGGCAATCATAGCCGCAATCGTCGTAGCTGGAGTATCAGCTGGGATGGCAATCATATCCAGACCGACTGAACAAATGGCTGTCATGGCTTCCAATTTTTCCAGGTTGATATGACCTGACTGGACTGCCGCAATCATCCCCTCATCTTCTGAGACAGGAATGAAGGCACCTGACAAACCACCGACTTGGTTACAAGCCATGATTCCGCCTTTTTTCACTTGGTCATTGAGCAGAGCGAGCGCTGCAGTAGTTCCATGGGTTCCTACTACTTCAAGCCCCATAGCCTCAAGGACACGGGCAACCGAATCCCCAACAGCTGGTGTTGGCGCGAGAGACAAGTCCACAATTCCAAACTCAACACCGAGACGTTCACTAGCCATTTGACCCACCAGTTGCCCGACACGAGTAATCTTGAAGGCTGTCTTCTTAACTGTTTCAGCCAAGACATCAAAGCTTGCACCAGGAACTTTTTCAATCGCCCGTTGGACAACACCAGGACCTGAAACCCCAACGTTGATGACAACATCCGCTTCACCAACACCGTGGAAGGCACCCGCCATAAAAGGATTGTCCTCTACTGCATTGGCAAAGACAACGAGTTTCCCTGGCCCCATTGGATCTGCTTGGGAAGCTTCTTTAATGATACGGCCCATGTCTCGGACCGCGGTCATATTGATCCCCGTCTTGGTCGATCCGATATTGACTGAAGAGCAGACAAAGTCCGTCTCTGCTAGGGCGCGAGGAATGGAGTTGATGAGGATCTCATCCCCCTTTGGTAACCTTTTTGAACCAGGGCTGAGAAGCCACCGATAAAGTTAATTCCGATCTCTTTAGCCGCACGATCCAACGCCTTGGCAAAGGGCACATAATCTGTCGCATTGGTTGCTGCTCCAATAATGGAAATCGGAGTGACCGAGACCCGCTTGTTCACAATCGGAATCCCGAGTTCTGCCGCAATCTCGTCCCCGACAGCAACTAAGTCCTTGGCCTTTGTCACAATTTTTTGGTAGACTTTTTCAGCCGCCTTATCGATATCTGGATCAATACAATCTAAAAGGGAGATGCCCATGGTGATGGTCCGAACATCAAAGTTCTGCTCCTCAATCATAGCAATGGTTTCAGTTACCTGTCTAATGTCCATAAATTCTCAACCCCTATCTTACAAATTGTGCATGGCATCAAAAATGGCTGCGCTCTGGATATTGATTTTGACATGAAGAGACTGACCGAATTCTTCTAATTCTGAACGAAGCTGGGTGAAATCTTTTTTCTCATCCGATGATACGACTGCCATCATGGTGAAGTACTCATCCAATACAGTTTGGGAAATATCATCGATATTGAGTCCCAACTCTGCTACCTTAGTCGCAACACCTGCTACGATTCCTTTTTGGTCTTTTCCGACGACTGTAATAATTGCTTTCATTTCACTGCTCCATTCTATCTATTTGCTTCCATTGTAGCATATTCCCCTTAAAATCGCTTAAATGTTTTAGAAAAGGTTCGGTTTTACAAACAAAAAGAAGACATCCAAGAGAAGCTCTTGAATGTCTGTAAATCTTAATATCATGATCAATCAACGAATCACTAAAGCATTTTTCTTAAGGTAGAGTCTAAAGATAAAAGTAAAAGGTAACTAGCAATCCCTGAAAGGTGCAGCCAAGTCGAGATCCATCCGGTGATCATTGGTAAAAGCATCAGGCTAGCTAGAAGGATTAAAAAAAGATAATACAGTTTTACGGTGCATGAAAATTCTTTCCAAATATTCGGTAAAAGTATGACTCCTCCAGTTATAAAAGCATAGCCAACCGCAGAAAACCCCGTCGCCTGAATTTTTTGCCCCTGTGTTAAGAAGTGAAAGGCGATGGAAGAGATGACTGTCGCGGTAACAAAAACAAGCAAGACATGTTTGGAACCTCTTTTCCTTTCCAGTAGTCCGCCAAAAGGTAGAATCATGAGCCCATTTAAAAATAGATGTACCCATAAAAACCAGAGGGGGGCTCCTTTACTTCCATGCATCAAGGTTCCACTCATATACTGCCAATAATAAACCGGTTTTGAATGAAAGGCCAATAGGTCGTACATAGCATTCCCATAAATAGAAGTGAGAATTCCTAACAATAAACAAATGAAAGTTAAAGTACTGACAACTGGGTAGGTTTTGAGGATGTTTTTCATGTTGCTAATTCTCTTCTATATACTTCTAATTTTTGCAGTTCTTCATCTATGTCTATTATACTACACTCCGATTTCTAATTTCCCATTTTATGCCAACTTCAAAGACAATAGATATTAAACAAGAAAATGCCAATAGACATAATTGAAGATAAAAATCCAGATCGGTTTCCAAAATGTAAGAAAGTTGCTAAAGCCATGCAAGAAGATGGGCAATCGGATATCTTTAGATTTCTTATAGACAGCTGCGAAGAAGAGCCCCGAACAGAAATAAAGAGCAAAGGTTACAGGATCCCGATATTGATGGATCAGATGAAAGGCCGCAAAGAGAAAGCCTGAAAGCAAAACGTCTAAATGAAACTTACTCTCTTTAAAGAAGACATTCATCAGATAGTCTCTAAAAATAAATTCTTCTATCATGGGAGATGTAACGGTTGCCAGGATAAAAAATAGAGTACCCGAAATACCGGGGCCATTTAGATAAATAGAGGATGGCAATTTTGTTTGATGAACGACAGGAACGAGAAAATCTTGAAAAGTTTGCAGCACCCATCTTTCAAAAAAGAACCACAAAAGCACCAAAGCAAAATACCCCAGATAGGACCACTTCCATTTCTGTCTGTTTGAATGGGTGGCTATCTTCTGTCTTTTAAACCAAAATAGAATGCCGATGAGAAGCAAAGAGTAGAGAATCAAATACATGAAATAAAGAAAACTTACATCACCATTGAAAACTCCAGTTAGGTAGATACCAAGACCTTCGATCCCAAAAACAAATAAATATAACAGGAACAGTAAAGCGACTCCATGTTTGGCATATTTCATATCATCCTCCACCAACAAAAAATTTTTAGCCGATACTCATTAAATTGCGAAGAAACTTCGCATTTCAAGTGGCCCAATCAACTTACGGAAATATTCCCAGCCATTCGGACCACCTGAAACTGGGGGTGGCCCCATATATATAGTATTAAAAATCGCACCACCTGCTACTGTTGAAAGAAATTCGCTATCTAAACCATCAAATTGTTCCAAAATCTTTGTATTCATTATGAATACCTCCTTATATTTATTAGATTAAAAAATACTGTCTAGTTGCAACTTCGACAATTTTAGTATAGCACACGAAAAAATCTTTAAATCAACAAACTCCTAAATTGTACCTTTTTGAACAGAAAGTGTCATCTTCTTTTGTTTTTTACTCCACTTTGATAGAAGAAAACAACCGTTTAGATTTTCTAGCCTGACGATTCTACAATATATTATCCCTTAATCATCTGGAGGATTTTGCTTTGAAGTAGCTGAAAACTGAAGTTTTTTCAATTAGAAAACAAGGCAGTAACTTATTCATCCCTCTTTCACGATATCGTAAGGACTCACTCCAACTTTCAGAATACCGTAGCGAATATTTGACTTTCCATTTCAGAGGGTATATACTTATATTAATCTGAACTAAATAGTTTTAATTTTTTAAATGAACTGTCTTGAATTCAGATTAAAAAATTATTTACTTAACGGAGGTGGCGCTATGTCATTAGAAGATAAATTAAACCAAGTTAAAGGTTCTGTTAAAGAAGGTCTCGGTAAAGTAACCGGCGACACAAAAACAGAAGCTGAAGGCGTTGCTGAAAAAGTTGCATCAAAAGCTAAAGAAGTTGCTGAAGATGCAAAAGAAGCTGTTGAAGGAGCTATCAACGGTGTGAAAAACATCCTTCACAAAGACGATAACTAATTTTTAACGTTCTAAAACCACCCTATTTTCTACAGTCCTATTTGACTAGGGAAGATAGGGTGGTTTTTTGTTTATTTCTAATTCAGTTCCGGTATACAAAAAGAACACCCCAAAAGGTGCTCTTTGTAAGTATAGTCATTCTTTCGAAGAACGTTTACTAAATTGTGATACTTTACGAGCCTTTTTCAAGCCTGGTTTGAACAGTCTGACTTTTAGGACAGCTCAAAAGCGCTCAATAGCAACCGTCAGAAGAGTTTCTTCCGATTTTGATTTCAAGAAATAGGAATAGATGGATCTAAAATAGGGAAATTTCTTAACGCAAAACTTTCAATCCTATCCTCTTCCTTCTTATCCTAATAAAGTTTGGAGTATTGGAATAACAATAATAAAGAGCACTGTACTTAGAGTCACCACATTCGTCGAAAATTCCACATCTCCTTTTCCTTGATTAGCAAGGATTGGGAGAACCGCTAGAGCTGGTGTAGCAGACTGAATCATAAAGGTCTTAAATTCAACCGTTGCCATATTTGGGGCAAAGAACTTCAATACAAGAACCATGGTTAGAGGAGCTAGGATAAAGCGTCCAACCAAAGTGACAATTGTATCTTTATCAAACGAATAGACTTAAGACCAGCCTTAGCTAGAACAATACCAATGTATATGAGTGATAAAGGTGTGGTGAGGCTTCCAATATAAGTCAAGGTACTTTCCGCAAAACTTGGAACAGAAAGACGGAGCACTAAAAATACGAGGGCTACGAGAAATCCCAACAAGGGGGCTGGGAATAGCTTCTTCCAATTGAATTTTTGAGCTTGTTTTGAAGCCCCTTCTTTGCTATCTGAGGTCATGAGATAGACACCTAATGTCCAAGTAGATACCGTATTTGTAATATAATACACCAAGAAGTAGGGAAGGGCTTGATTTCCAAACAGAGCTATGTTTAAAGGCAAACCAATAAAAATGGTATTGGCATTCACGAAGGTATTAATCATGGTTCCTCGACGGCCTGGGCGCACTTTAAATAGTTTTACCGCTATAAAGGCCATTAGGTAACCGAGGATGAAGGCGATAAACGTATACAACAGACCGCCAGACAAGCTAATCAATTTATCTAACGTTAAATATTTAAGAACAGAGGTAAAAATTGCCACTGGCATGGCCACATTCATAATGAGTTTTGATAAATCATTTCCAAAACTCTCTTGAAACCAACCACGGACTTGTAAGAAGTAACCGAGAATGATAATAACAATAATAGGTACAATACTCTGAATCGAAGTTAAAAAGATATCCATAGTCTCCCTTTCTACATGACATAGCATATATTAGGAGGTGTACGAAGCATCCAGTCACACTCGTACACCCCATTTCCATTTACTTATTTATAGGTTGGATACCACTTCAAATCACGAACTGCTTTGGCCATATCTGTTTCCTTAGCACGCGCAAGACCTTGCTCTTGCGCTTTTTTAGCGACTGCTTCTGCTACTTTAATAGAAACATCTGCTACATACTTGAATGGTGGCAATACAGGAGCTCCCGGTTGACCTGGATTGACAATACCACTCAACGAATGAGCCGCTGCTCCAATCATTTCATCTGTCAAAAGACTTGCTTCAGAAGCCAACATACCTAGACCAAGACCTGGGTAAATCAAGGCATTATTAGCTTGACCAATCACATAGTCTACACCTTTATAAGAAACCGTATCAGCAGGAATTCCTGTTGCGACAAAAGCTTTTCCATCTGACCATTCGATCAAGTCTTTAGCACTAGCTTCTGCCAATTTGGTTGGATTTGATAATGGGAAGATCATTGGACGTTCTGTGTTTTCACACATAGCTTCTACTATTTCTTTAGTAAAGGTATTAGGTTGAGTTGAAGTTCCTACAAGAATGGTTGGCTTCACAGTCTTCACTACTTCAAGCAGGTCAGTCAACTTGTCTGCGTTACTAAAGTCGGCACGTTTCTTAGCAAACGGTTTTTGTTCAGGAGTTAGGTCATCCATGTCATCAAAGAGAAGACCTTGTTTATCAACCATAAAGAAACGTTTATAAGCTTCTTCTTCGGAAAGACCTTCACTCACCATTTCACGGAGAACACGAGAGGCAATTCCTGCACCCGCAGTACCACCACCATAGCAGAGATAAACTTGATCGGTTAATTTTTCACCACTAATATCCAATGAACCAAAGATACCACCTAAGGTAACGATTCCTGTACCTTGAATATCATCATTAAAAGTCGGAATTTGTTTCCGGTATTTTTCAAGAATATTGGCAGCATTCAAGCGACCGAAGTCTTCCCAGTGAAGGTAGAGTTTAGGAAAGAGACGTTCTGCTGTTTGAACGAATTGGTCAATGAAGTCGTAGTAACGATCTCCGCGGACCCGTTCGTGACGATTTCCTAAGTAATTAGGATTGTTCCGAAGTTCTTCACGGTTAGTCCCTGCATCAATGACTAAAGGAAGGACCATAGAAGGATCGATTCCAGCAGCACCCGTATAAACCATCAATTTCCCAACAGAAATATCGACACCATTTGTTCCCCAGTCTCCAATTCCAAGGATTCCTTCTGCATCTGTTACAACAATGAGACGAATCTCGCGATCGCCGGCAGCATTTTTCAAAGTAGCTTCAATATTTTCAGGATGATTGATATCAAGATATCCCGCATATTGTGGATCTACAAAGAGGTCACTATAGCCTTCAATGGTATCTGCAATAGTTGGGTCATACACGATTGGATTGAATTCTTCCAAATGTTGAGAAAAGAGGTAATAGAAAAGAGTCCGGTTGGTATTAAAAATTTCCATTAGGAACAAACGTTTTTCCAAATCATTGGCTTTTGTTTCCATTTGTGCATAAGTTTGCGCTGCTTGCTCTTCAATTGTTTGGACATAAGGTGGCAGTAAACCAATAAGGCCTAGTTCCTTTCGCTCCTCTAAGGTAAAGGCAGTTCCCTTATTAAGGAAAGGATTGTTTAAAATATCATGTGCAGTCATAGTGCAACCTCCTTTTTACGAATATTATACCATTAAAATGAATCGTTTACAGAACTTTGTTGTATATAAAATACAATCGTGTACGCATATGTTATAATGAGTTTACGAGAACAATTTTTTAATAAGCTATTTTATACTTAAAACACTATTATGGATGACACTTTAAGTTGTTTTATAAATTTCTGAACTCATCAAACCCTCGACAATTACTCTTTCCTAAAAGTTTCGAGTATAGCAAAATAATCATAGAAATTAGCAATCCTAATCAAAATAAGCATCCTCTAGGTTCGCTATATAGTACTTTGTACTTTTTAAGGTGTTTTTTGTCATACAAAACTTGTATTCTATTTATATGACAACTAAAAACTATTTACAACAATATATTTCCCAAAAAGTGAAATATTTTCGAACACAAAACAAAATGAGCCAGGAAGAACTTTCGGAACAAGCGGGACTCGGGCTTAAGTATATCAACCAACTCGAAAACCAAAACGTGAATCTGACCATTCACAGTCTTGAAAGTGATTGACGCCCTAGAAATGACCCCAGAGGAATTTTTCAATTTTGATAGCCTTGAATCAACCTCTGATAAGACTGACAATCTTTCTCTCAAAAGAATCAACATGAAGGTTAAACAGCTCCCTGTTGAAAAACGAGAAAAAATGTTAAGCATTTTCGAAAGTATCTTAGATAACCTCTGATATCCCTGACTCACTTAGATTTTAACCGGCGAATACTCGTATAGTCAAATCATAGGATACGGATAAAATTTATTTATCTGGTGATTTCCACTTATTTTCTTTCTCCAACTAATGAAAGTGAGCCCTATATGAATTTAAAAGATTTACAATATTTTTATGACCTCTGCCAGCTTCAATCCTATACGGAAGTAGCAAAACAACATAAAGTCAGCCAACCATCTATTTCTTATGCCATCAAGCGCTTAGAGGAGGCTTTTAATTGTGAGTTGATTCACCACGATCCCTCACACCGATCCTTCAAACTGACTACTCAAGGAGAAATCCTTCTAAAACACACAAAACTAATCTTACTTGAGGTCAGTTCTACTCGCAAAGAAATAAATCGGTCTTTGGCCCATTACTCTACTGTAGGATTCCCTCCTATTATCATTCAGTATCTCTTTGCTGCCTTGAAAGAAAAAGATAAATTCGATTTTTTAAAAAAGGTACGCCCTATCCGCGGTGGCTCCGTAGAGTTATTAAATCTTCTCCTCAAAGGAGACCTTGATGCAAGCCTACTCGGCTTGATTGAACCACTCAATCATCCTTCAATAGAGACACATGAACTCTTTCATAAAGAACTGTATGTCGTTTTATCTAAGAACCATCCTCTTGCTACTGCTCCTTTCCTCACTTTTGAAGATTTAGTAAATCAATCCTTTATACTTTTAGACGAACACTTTGTGCACCTGAAAGCTTTTGAACTACTTAATCAAAAGTATCAAAACAAGGCAGAAATATTCTTTAAGAGTGACGACATTGTCATCATTAAAGAACTTTTAAAGAAAGGGATTGGCCTTAGTTTACTGGCTGATATCGCACTTTCTGATGAAGATGATGATTTAATAAAAATCCCTCTAATACCGGAGGACCAGATAACATTTACAGTTTATTACGCTTATCTCAAATCAGCTACACTGTCATCAGAAGTAGAAGCCTTATTTAATCTCATTAAATCATATGAATAGAAAAAACTCTAACTATCAACTACCTGATAGCTAGAGTTTTTTACATTATAGGTATTAGACTAAAGCGTGAAGAAATAGGATATGATCGCCGAATTTTTCATTTACCTGTAAAGAAAAATCTCGTATTCATCAATTTTATTTTGTTATAGGTAAGAAAGAAGAACAAACAAGAAAAACACGGCATAAAAACCTATTCAGTTCATCGTCCTCAATCCTTGTCTGCTTCATTTTCTTTTACGAGATCGTTTTGTGAATCTTTTTCAGAGAGTTTTTGATCGATATACTTGTCAATGTTTTCGTAAAATTCCTTGGTCGTCTCACTATCTAATTTTGTCGAATTATGGACTTGATTGACTTTCAATTGAACAGATTGAATACCGTAAGAGGCTTGTTTTTGGTGGATCGTTTCTAATTCTTCTTCTGAAATCGGATCTCCAACAACTGTCAAGACCAATTCATTGCTACTTGACTTGTAGACTTGATTAATGACCGTATGATTGGCGAACTCTTTTCCTACAAACTGTTTGATCCCTTCTTTTCGTGCTTGATCCATCGTCAGAGTGACTGCTGAATAGCTGGCTGGAAGAACCAATAATACAATCAAGGAGATCAACCCAATTCTCATTTTAATATTTAGCTCTTTAAATGAACTTAAGGGAGATTGTCTCATCATAATTCTTGTTCCAACAATATTGATTAGCATGATAAAGACACAGTTGATCAAGAAAAGATAGAGAGCCCCAAATAAAAATCGTACATTTCCATTAGCTAAACCATAGCCTGCAGTGCAGATAGGTGGCATCAGAGCTGTTGCAATGGCTACTCCTGGCACGATATTGTTTGCTTCTTTTTTTCTTGAACCAATGACACCTGCTATCCCACCCGCAATAGCAATGAGAACATCCCAAATGGTTGGAGAGGTTCGTGCAATCAATTCGCTACTTGCATAAGATAAGGGAGAAATCCAGAAATACAGAGTCGAGACAAGCAAACTGACCAATACTTGAGTAAATAAAACCTCTAGAGATTGTTTGATTAAACGCGTATCAAAAATAGCTAAACCAAACCCCAGTCCAATAATCGGTGTCATAAGAGGGGAAATCAGCATGGCTCCAATAACGACAGCTGTTGAATTCATATTTAGACCTATAGAGGCAATAAAAATCGAACACATTAAAATCACTGTATCTCTTAATCGAACATGAAGGTCATCATATAATTTCTCACGGTATTCCCGTGTTGAATAGTTTCTGGTCATTGGTTATTCCTTTTATTTCATATAATCTTGTTTCTGCATGGATGATGGTAGAGAGACTTCTGTCCAATCTTACATATTTTTAATTCTCACCTGCTATTCTTTTGAAAATTATCCCTTAAATATCCGTCAGTCCATCCTTTACATTATATCAAAAATTGTACAGTCTTTCTCTAAAGAAATCAATGAATTTAAAAGATAGAGAACGGAAGAATTTTTGTTTCCTTATCCGAAGAAGAAAAAACGATATCTCCTCGAAAAGAAGATACCGTTTTAATGTTTAAACATGATGAGTGTGTTTCACAATCCATTGCTCCATTTTGATAGTTAACCAGAAGCCATAGATTCCAAACGTGATGATGGTTAGAAGAAACCACTTGATCCAGTTACCAAACAGTTGTGCTCCAGTCCCGTCAAAGTACAGACGTTGACCATCCACTACCGTATGTTTGGTTTTCCAATTTTGCATCATGCAAACCGCCCAAGGTGTTGCGATCCCCAAGGTAAGTCCGCAAATTATGGCTGCTAAGATAGAGTATCCAATATAATCTAGGACTCCTCCGTCAAAATAACTTTCTTTCATTTTTGCCTCCTTTATTTTTGACTATATTCTAGTCGTTTGCTAGTATAATATTTTTTTACATTTGGACAATTCTACGATAACTTCTTGAAGTAATCATAAAGATTAAAACATAGATAAGGGCAAAGACACCACAAATGGAAAAAGTTACACTTAGCATCATAGTTGTATCCACAACCCCAATGATCTTGAGGATTAAACTTAATATGTGATAAGAAAATGCTAGATGGATAAAGGAAAAGATTACAGGAAGGAAGAAGACAGTCAAGACTTGCTTGTTAATAGTTTGCTTGATTTGTTTTTGATCCAAACCAACCTTTTGCAAGATGACAAAGCGTTCACGAACTTCATAATCTTCTGAGATTTGTTTATATAGATGACTGATACAGCACCAACCATAAAGATAATGGATAGGAAGATAGCGATAAAGAAGAAGCCACCAATCATTGCATTAACTTCTTGGCTATTATTTGCTTGACTGGATCCGTAAACAACGCTTTCCTGATTTTCAAAATGAAGCGATTGTTTATAAGGAGAAAACAAATCTTGTCCTCTCCAGAGTATGACTTTTTGGTAACCCACTACAGTTGACAAAGAGCCTGAATTTGGTGTGAAAAGTGGTGTGAATTTTGTTAAAAAACATCAAAAAAACACTCCATGGTGTGAACCATGAAGTGTTGTAAATGCTGTATTGTAGACGTTTCTTAACGTTTTGAGAATTGTGATGCTTTACGAGCTTTCTTAAGACCTGGTTTGGAAAGTATGGATTTCAGTTGGACTAAAAACAGCGTATTATCAAGGCTTTTCAGAACGATATCTACTGATTAATTTCATAAAATATGAATCAATAGATTATAAATAAGGGAATAGTTTAGTTCTGTAAAAATTAACTTCTACACCTACAAAGATTATTGTATCTGATTTCCCGTTTTAGAAAAATAGGTAGAGAAAAAAACAACATCTGGATTTTCTAAAAGATCTTGATCAAACTTAAAATCTAATAAGAAATTAAATCGATTTACTTCTTTTTAAAAGCCCCATCACTATAGTTTATCTCATAACCAGATACTGTCAATAATTTTGTGTAAACACTCAAGTAGAGTTACGGGGTTGTTAATCAAATAAGCTTTCAAGTGTGTCAGAACATTGACCAAACCCTTTATGGATCCGTTGACTTTGCTTGAAATTATAATCTTCAAACAAAGTAACTAAGTAACGTTCCAGAGCCTCCTCGTTAGGAAAAAGAACCTTCTTTTTCGTTTGACGTTTGATTTATTTGTTGAGAGACTTAATGAGGTTTGTCGAATAAATGCTGTGCCAAATCTGGTAGGGAAACTGATAAAAAGTTAAAAGATTTTCCGCATTCTCCAAACTTTCCATTATTTTCTTATACTTTGGTTTCCATTCAGCGATAAAGTCCTCCAAAGCTTGTACTGCTATTTCTATTTTCAGCACGATAAATCGTTTTAAATTGCTCCAGAATAACCGCTCGATCAGATCGCTTCACCTTACTAGCCAAATTTCGACTAATATGAATTAAGCAACGTTGTTGCTTAGCTAATGGGTAAACCTGACTGATAATCTGCTCAAGCCCCTTGAAACCATCGGTCACTACAAGAGAAACCTGTTGGATGCCTTGGTTTTGAATCTTGTCTAACAGGGGGGACCAAGAAGCATTGTTTTCATTTGGGGCGATTTCATATCCAAGAACAGCCTTCTGTCCTTCTAGTGTAATGCCAAGTGCTATATGAATACATTCTTTACTAACGGTTCCACGTCTTAATGGAAGATAGGTTCCGTCAAGAAATAAAACAGAGTAATTGGCTTCTAAGATTCGCTCATGAAAAGCAGCGACATTCTCCTGAGTTGCTTTTGAGATATTAGAAATTGTGCCAGGGCTATAGTGATGACCATACATTCGCTCAATGATGTCACTAATTTCTCGAGTCGTTACGCCGGTTTGATAGAGTTTGATAACCATCTCTTCCAAGTGGTCATCTCGACGTCCATAAGCGGGAAGCAAAGCTGGACTAAAGTTCCCATTACGATCTCTTGGAATAGTTAACTGAACAGTCCCATATTTGGTTTCAAATTTCCGTGAATAGGTTCCGTTACGACTATTACCAGAATTATAGCCTACTTTTTCGTAAGGCTCATACCCTAAAAAGGCTGATAACTCTGCTTGAAGCAGATCATTCATAGCTGTTTCAAGAGAAGTACGGAAAAAAATTCATCAATATCTTGCTTTTTGGACTAGGAAGTTAAGTAGTTCTGTGGTAAACTGAGACATAGGAATAAATCTCTTTCTAGTAATGTTTCGCAACTCTACTATAACGGATTTATTCCTTTTTGTGTTTACACAACTTATTGTACACTACCCGTAAAGATTCAAAACAGTTAAATTTCAGTTTATGATATTTAATTAACCTTACGTTGATCAAAAAAGGTGTAAATAAACTCAAATATCGCAAGAATCACAAATCCGATACCACACATTGTCAACACTCCTGCAGCAGTTGTGAAACCAAATAAACCTGCAATATAGTTGATAATAATCGCTGAAAAAGCTGCTCCAAAATTGATTCCCATTAAAACAACTGATGTTGTTAAAGTACCACCATTTCTAGGAGCTACTTGAGATACTCGTAGGAAAGCTTGTGGGAATACCCATCCAAAGAATAATCCTGCAATTACCACACCTGCTGTAAGCATACCCACATTTTTAGCATGCGATACAATAAAGAAAGCTAATGCAATTCCACTAAAGGAGATTGGAAGGATAAAATTCCCAAAGAATTTACTTAACTTACCAAAGAATGGGGCGGCAATCATTGATGATAAACCTAATGAGGCAAGAATTGAAGCGGCTGTTGAAGGAGTAATAAGGCCTGTTTCTTCACCTAGTAATGCCATTTTAATAGTCATCATCAAGAACATCGCAAAGACAGCCATAAACAACAATGCTAGTAAAATAATATGTGTATTGATTGAATCTTTTAGTCTTGTCTTAGATTGAACTTGTCCACTGTCTCTTTCCTTCGGTTTATCTTCTGGTATCATGACAAAAGCTCCAAAGAGAATTAAGGGAATAAGGCCAATCGCAAACCCCATGTAAGCCACGTTCCATCCAGCAATAATTAAAGCAGAAAGCAAGAAACCAAATCCTGCATTTCCAAGATTCTGACTCGTATTTTGATAGCCCAACATATCAGTCAGTTCTTGATCTTTATAAAAGCGATACATCAACGATACTGAGAATGGATTAAAAAGACCAATACCAAACCCCATAAGTAAACGTAAAACAACAAATGCATAGTAGTTGGGAATAAACGCAGGAAGGATACCACCAATAAGGTACATGGTTAGCCCTGCCATTATTGTACGCTTAATTCCAAAACGCTTAGCAATTGATTCTGAAAATAAAATCAAAAGTAAAACACCGAAATTTGGCAATGTTGAAATCAATTCGATAGCTGATGTTGACTGTTCTGGGAATAAATGTGCTAGTTGAGTATTTGCAATAGAAACTGATGGGGCTGTTTGTGCTAAAATAGATAAAGATAGTAAAGATATCTTAAACGTCCAAGAACTCGGGTTTATATTGTTTTTCATATTCATCTTTTTTCTCCTAGTAGATATTGTTTTTAATATCCTTTACAGCAGCAAGTCCCGCTAAGTAGCCTGAGGTCCAAGAGAAGCCAGAAGCTAGCCCCTCGTAGGCAGGGTAATTTTTTGGTGCATAATAGCCTCCTGCATTTGCACCACCTGTATAAAGACCTGGAATTACCTTATTATAGGCGTCAAGGACTCGCAAATCTTTATCGACACGAACTCCTCCCACTGTTCCCAAATAAACAACCTGAGCGATAAAAGCATAGTAAGGGCCGTCCTCGATACTATATTTCAAAGATGCTTCAGATTTGCTAAAGCTCGTATCTTCTTTCTTAGCCACCATTTGATTATATTCTGAAACGGTATCCACGAAAGTTTCTAAATCCATACCTGCATTTTCTGCAAGTTCTTCTAGTGTAGCACCTTTAAATGCAATTCCTTGACTAACTGCTTCGTCCGCTAAGGCAACGAAGTCACCCTTAGCATCGCTTGCACCAGGACCTGATTTAGAAATCAATAGGTCAGTTCCTTTTGAATAATCTTCTAGTGTAGCACGGTCCATCACATAGTAATATTTACCACCTACTCCATATCCTGCATTAGACCATTCAACTGTATCATAGACAGCATCCTCATTTGTAAATCGTGCACCTTGTGGGTCTACCCATAATAGAGGTGATAATAATAATTGAGTAAGTGGAGAGTCATTAAACCCTGCCAATTGTTTTCCTTTTGTTTCCTGAGACACCACAGATTCAGCCATTTGTGCAGCATGGATGAGAGCGGCACCATCAATATTAACACCACCTACTTGTTCCATAGAGGTAAGACCTTCACCCATACTTGGAACACCTAAGGTTCTTAAGTTAATTGTTCGCATTACTTGAGCAACTCGTCGTTTATCACCACCAAAACCACCAGTTGTAATGATGCTTGCCTTCGCATGAACATGCACTTCTTGACCAGTTTCTGTTACTGCTTGGAGTCCTATAACACGTCCACTTTCATCCTGAATAAGACTTTTCATCGTTACACCGAATTCCACTTGTACGCCTTGTTTTTCTAAGCTTTCCTGAATCCGTCCATAAGATTCGTTCTTATTCATATACATATGATAAGACCCACCACGATAAGGGTTCCCTAAATGAGCAAATTGTGTTGTGTTCTCATTTCTATTTAACTCGATCTCCATTCCTAAAGACTTAATTTCTTCAAGAGTTTCTTTGGCATGCTCAATAATATTTTTAAGTAAAGCTCCATTTGACAAATAATGATTATGACGTTGAAGCTCATCAATTGCTTCCTTTGTTGATAGTTTTAATCCCAAAGCTCTTTGTTCTTCTGTGTCTACTGCAAAAAAACCAGAGGAAATTTTAGTATTTCCACCAATTTGAGGAAGTTTCTCAAGCAATAAGACCGAAAGACCATTTTTAGAAGCAGCGTGAGCAGCGGCTAATCCAGCTCCTCCTGCACCAGCTACAACAATATCTACCTTATATTCTTTAACCATGTGAAATGTCTCACTTTCTTTTTTATGCTATAATTATACTTGATAAAAACGACTAAAAAAATGGTTCTAATTGTCCTCTTTTGTGACGAAATATATCCTTTGGAGATTCTATGTTCACTATTTCAAATTGCTTGCACCGAACCCTTGAATTCCCTAAATCTAGCTTAAAAGATAAACAAAAACAGGTTTATATTATTGAAACACTTTCTAATATCACTTTATATTATCAAGAAAAAGTTACTCACCACAAGCCTTACGATATTATCCTATTCAACCAATCAACCACACTACGAGTCGAGTCACTAGATCAAACGCCTCTACTCTTACGTGTCCACCATGCTATTTTCGATATTCCTAATCCCATTTCTCAATTTACCGTAGGAGATAACGCACTCATTCATGACTTTATGAATCCTATAGATGAGCAAACTTCAATGATTGTGTTCACCCATTTAGACAGCGAAGTTTGTCACGCCTACTTAAATGTTATCGAAACTAGAAGAAACGACAGACAATGATCAATATGTTCAATTTCAAAGTCAAAAAATCTGTGGGCTTCTATTTACTGAGCTTTTGCGTGAACATGAGAGTAAAGTCTCCAAATTGAACTCTCTTTTTCCAGATTCAAAGATTAAACATGCATCAAAAGAAAGCCAATCTGGGATGATTATGAAATACATCTCAGAACACTTACAAACAGTGACACAAAAGGAAGTTGCACATCACTTCTCCTATCAACCTAATTATTTTTCAAGACTCTGCCAAGAGTTATTTGGACTCTCTTTTGTTGAACTACGTACCACTATCCGGTTAGAATACGCAAAAGAACAGCTTAGTCTAACTACCAAATCTATCGAAGTGATTAGTGAAGAGCTAGGCTACAAAGCGGTCTCCAATTTCCATCGAAACTTTAAGGCCTATACCGGAAAAACGCCGGCAGAATACAGGGAAACAAGTCAAATCAATCCATTATAAAAGATAAAAAAAGTCATGAATTTAGATATGACTTTTTTATTTTTATATGGCAACCTTAGAGTATAATACAATTAACAAAAACTTCTTAGGTACTGGAGAATTATATGTTAAATATCATAACAATAGTCGGCGCAGAGCATCCAAGTTCTACAAACCATAAATTAGCCGTTTACCTTTCAAAAAGATTCAAAAATCAAGCTAGTTTTACCTTTTTTGATATTGAAAAACTCCCTCAGTTCTCTAAAGACTTGCTAGAGGAAAAAAATACTAAAGTTGATGCATTTAGACAACTAATACTAGAGGCAGATGCCGTTTTATTTGTTACACCTGAATACGATCATTCTGTTCCTGCACAACTTCTAAATGCACTAGAATGGCTAGCATTCGAACCTTTTCCACTCTTAGAAAAACCAACCATGATTGTAGGAGCCTCATACGGAAATTTAGGGACCAGTCGTGCACAAGATCATCTACTAGATGTTCTACGCTCGCCTCAGTTGCAGGCAGCAGTTCAAGCAGACAGTGGTTTTTTACTCTCTCGTTCACTTGAAGCTTTTGATGAAAATAATGAATTACTTAACTCCCAGGTTCGTGAAAACCTTGATAAAAAGATGTCTCATTTTCTTCTTTTTGTAAATGTTTCAAAGCAAAATCCTGACTTACGTCTAAAAAACATAAATAAAGTACGTACTTATCGCTATCAATCAGAGAAATAGGAGTTGAATATGATAAAACTTGTTGGTTTAGTCGGTTCAAACGCTAAACACTCATATAACCGTATATTACTTCAATGGATAAAGAGAAACTACCAGCAACAATTCCATTTAGAAATTATCGAACTTGCTTCATTTCCTCTTTTTAGTCAGAATAAAAAAACAAGTTCTTACCCAATCATTCAAGAAGTCAGCCAAAAAATACAGTCAGCCGATGGTGTTCTTATTGCCTGTCCTGAACATAATTACACTATCACTTCATGTTTAAAATCTGCCCTTGAATGGTTATCGTATGATTTACATCCTTTTTTAAAAAAGCCTGTTTATATTATTGGTGCCTCTTATTCTCCACTAGGAACTGGACGATCACAACTCCATCTCAAAGAGATTCTTCAGTCTCCGGGTCTAGATGCTTGGGTATTGCCTGGCAATGAGTTTCTCCTAGGTTATGCACGCGAAGCATTCGACGAGGCAGGAAATATCAAAGATATAGCGACAAAAGATTATTTAATACTTGTCTGATGCATTTTCTACAGTTTACATCTGCTGTGAATGGTATTAATTCCTCAGTTACCTCTCAGGTGGATGCAACATCTGGTGCTTCGGAAAACTATTCGTCACCTTCACATCCTTCACAAACTAATAACATATCACTTATAGAAAACACTAAAACTCCTTTTGATGATATCTTAGATAATATATTTGGTACACCACGTACACAATTCAATCACACAGCCTTCGATAATGTCCTCGATGGGCTTTATCCTATAAAGAAAAAAGCTCATCAAGCCTTCGAAGAAGTGCTTGATCAAGTTTATGGTAAAGTGACTATTAAAAATCCTAATGATGCCATTCTAGTCGCATGGAACAATCAGTAAAAATCACACAATTGAAGTGAACAGTTTCGCAAGCTAAAGTATCTTTACAATAATAAGTTCATCACCTAATTGATTGATACTCTGATTAGTTCATGTTATTATCAACCAATCGCGATTTATGCGATATTTTCTCCAACTAGGGTTTCAACCCTGGTTTTTTTTACTCCAGAACAAATTTGATTTCAAGAATAAGCTTTCAAGTGTGTCAGAACATTGTCCAAACCCTTAATGGATTCGTTGACTTTGCTTGAAATTATAATCTTCAAACAGAGTAACTAAATAACGTTCCATAGCCTCCTCATTAGGGAAAAGAACCTTCTTTTTCGTTTGACGTTTGATTTCTTTCTTAAGTTATATCATAATTTCTGGCCAAATTCTAACTCTTATTTACCCAATTTGTAAAATTAAGCCAGAAAAAAGCATCTCGTATTAGACGAAATGCTTTCAATAAGTGTAAATAAGTTTTAACGTTTACTAAATTGTGATGCTTTACGAGCTTTTTTCAAGCCTGGTTTGGAAAGTATGGGTTTCAATTGAATGATAAATTGCGAGAATAAGTGCAACATTTACTATAACTCATCCTCTAGAGCTTCACAAGCAGTTCTGTAAGCTAAACATTTTCGTGGTCGGTGATTGATATCATATAAGGCCTTGTTCAAAGCCTCATCAGAGATAGCGGCTAAATCTGTTTCCTTTGGGAAATATTCTCTTAGTAAGCCATTTGCGTTTTCATTGCTTTCTCTCTGCCAGGAAGAATAGGCGTCCGCAAAGAAAAAGGAAATTCCTAAGTTTTCTACCAGAGGATAGCATGCAAACTCTTTTCCCCTGTCTGAAGTGAAGGCTTTAAGAGCCTCTTTTGGAAATAGCTGACAAAGTTGTTCGATGGCTGAAAACATGGATTTGGCTGTTCTGTCTGGTATCTTGAAAGCTAAGTAAAAGCGCGTTTTTCGCTCTAGGAAGATCGCTAAACAGCCCTTGCTTTTGCTTCTAGAAGACACCACAGTATCGAGCTCCCAGTGACCAAAGGTCTCACGATTCCTGACATCTTTACAACGAAGGACGCTCAAATCCAGATCAATCAAACCAGCATAGAGCCAGTTATAGATGGTTTTAAAGTTACCATTGGCTTTTGTTCAAGCTGATAGCGGCCACAGATCTGTTCAGGTGACCAAGAGGATTTTAAGCCGTCCTCAATTTCCTTTTTCAACTTTGGTGTCAAATAAGACTTCCGACCTTTTTGTTTGGTCCTACGCTCGTACTGTTCCTGTGCTGAGGCTACGGAATAACCATTTTAGCATCGTCTTAACTCTCTTGAAATGGTAGACTTATGGACGCCAAGTTTACTTGCAATTTGGTAAGGTTTCAAACCTAATTCCAAGTAAGTTTCTATCTTTATTCGGTCGGTTATGGTAAGATGGGAGTAGCTCATAGTTTTTCCTCGGGTTCATCATTCTAGGCTTCGCTGGAAAAAGTCACACCCTTCTTTTGTTAGGTACTATTCTCCGTTCTATTGGAGTAGGTCCAATGTTTGCTGAGATTTACGCTCTCATCGCAGATACTTGTGATTATGGCGAATGGAAAACCGGTATTCGTTCTGAAGGATTAATTTCATCTTCACAATCTATTGGATCAAAAATTGGAATCGGTTTTGGATCTGCCATCACAGGTTGGATCTTAGCTACGGTTCACTATGATGCTACTGCCTTAACCCAATCTAAAGCTGTGATTAGCGGTATTATCTTTGACTTTTCTTAGCTCGGTGCAATTTTCAGCCTCTTCCTCTTTATCTGTGTTCTATTTATGGAGGTTGAAAAGTATCTTCCACAAATTCAGACAGATTTATCTAGATCCAAATCCTAAAGGAGTCTTTCATGCAATTCAATTCAAAAAATTATACAATCAAAGAAATAACATTAAATGGAATCACTTTAACTTATCGCGCTTTCAATGATATTCCATATGTTATGAATCCGATTAATCCGGATTATCAAAAGTTGTCGATTTATGTTCCTGAAAACTATTACCACGACAAGTCAATAAACAGATACACACTGAAAACTGCACCAATTTTTATGCCAAATGGGGTTGGTGGTTACATGCCTAGCGAAATCGAAGAACCTGGCTTTGCTCGATTTGGTAAACCAGGCACCATTAATAGTCTCTTCTGGGCACTCCATCATGGCTATATCGTGGTCAGTCCAGCTATTCGTGGTCGATCCCAAAGGAACGAAGCGGGAAAATTTACAGGAAAAGCACCAGCTTGTCTAGTGGATTATAAGGCTGCTGTTCGCTATCTCCATGCAAATGCACATCTAGTCCCGGGTGATACCAATAAAATTATCACTAACGGAACCAGTGCAGGTGGAGCCTTGTCATCATTAATGGCAACTACCATTGATCATCCCAATTTTGAGCCTTATCTGGAAGAAATCGGAGCTTTTAATAGCACAGACAAGATTTTTGCCGCTTCCTGCTATTGTCCTATTACCAATCTTGAACATGCAGATAAAGCTTATGAATGGCAATTTAATAGCGTTCCACACTATTCTCGCAAAAAAATGGTGATGACAGATGGCGGACGTCCTTCATTTTCAGCAGAAGATGGTGAATTAACAGAACTACAGTTGACACTTTCTAAAGAACTAAAAGCACAATTTCCTGACTATCTTAATAATCTTCACTTAACGGATGGTAACGGAGAGCCTCTTCTGTTAGACGCGGAGGGAAAAGGTAGCTTTGTTGATTATCTTGGCAAACTTTTATTGGCTTCTGCTAAAAAAGAAAATGTCGATGTAGCATCAATCCCGTGGCTAGATGAATCTGGAAAATTGGATATTGATGGATTTGCTTGCGATATCACACGTATGAAACACCACCAGCTTTTGACGATATTACAGGACATAGCCCTGAAAACGACTTGTTCGGTGATCAAACCATATCATGTAAGCATTTTACAACTTTTAGCTATGAACATAGTACAGGAGGAGTTGAACTAGCAGATATGGATGTGGTTAAAATGCTTAACCCAATGCATTATATTGACGATGAGAAAGCAACTACTGCTCAGCATATCCGTATCCGTCATGGACAGCGTGACAGAGATACTTCTCTTGCTATTTCAGCTATTCTTGCAGCCAAACTCCGTCAATCTGGAGCTGATGTAGATTATCAATCACCATGGGGCGTCGAACATGCAGGTGACTATGACTTAGAAGAACTATTTGACTGGATTGATCGTATTTGTAAATAACATAAAATAATCAAACAAAAAAGGCCGATTGAAAAACTCAAACGGTCTTTTCTTGTTCCAACAAGGAACTTCTTTTGATGAATAACTATAATCACAAATGATATAGAAACACCTCTTATATACATGTCCAGAGAGATTGATAAAAAAACTGACACTTGGGCAAGTATACATATAAAATAAAATTTAGACTCCTCTTTTCTCCAAAACGGATGAAAAGGAGTTCCATTTTTTGAGTAATCAACTTCTAAACTCGGTTATTATAAAGGCTTATTATTTTGGTATCTTGGATGGCTTATTGAACATTTTTCGTTTTTTAACCAAAAAGCAATCTTATGAGCCAATTCTTTAGTCATTTCAAAAGCACCAGTGATTTGCTCTTGACTAATACTATCAACATGTACACCTGATGTAATTACACAATTTTGAGGCAACAACTCTGCTATGCCTTCCAAAAGAACATCAGCTAAGACGTCATCTTTATGAAAACGTCCTGAATGACTCGGAAAACGCTCTACTTGTTTATCCGCAGTCTCTTTACAATAAGTTGTCACCGTCCCAATATGTGGATGACTCCCACCTGTCAATTGAATAAATAAGTCAGCACCAATATACTGAACCTGTGCCTGAATAGAATAACCATAGTCAGTTACTTCAAATCTTATCATTTAATCACCATCCCAACGTCCAGCATAATCATTGCGAATATGCAGAGCATCTAAAAGCTTAGCAGTATTATGGTTGATGATATCTTGTAATGTCTTCGGATGATTATAAAAAGCTGGAACAGGAGGAATAATTTGCACTCCCATCCGAGATAATTTTGTCAAATTTTCCAAATGAATTGTATTTAACGGTGTCTCACGCGGTACAATGATAAGTTTATGTTGCTCTTTTAAAGCCACATCTGCTGCGCGACCAATTAGGTTGTCTGAAAAACCACAAGCAACCCCTGCGACAGTTTTCATTGAAGCTGGTACAATCACCATACCATCCGTTAAGAAAGATCCTGATGCAATTTTAGCTCCTAAATCTTTATTAGAATAAAGGACATCACATAAGCCTGCAAATTCATCATGAGACATATCAAGCTCTAATTTTAAATTTTCATGCGCCCAGTTAGACATGACCACATGAGTTTCAATTTCAGGATATTCTTTTAATTTTTTTAATAGATCGATAGCATATACTGTTCCTGAAGCACCAGAAATAGCTACCACAATGCGTCTTTTGCTCATAAGCACCTCTTTTTTGTAATGAATCAACTATCCTTATTCAGCTTACTACTAGTCCGCAAGAATCATAAAAAAACTACAAACTAAATAAAAAAATAAGAGGTTGGAATACTTAACTCCAGCCTCTTATGAAGAATAGCTTACTCATCTTTCAGCTGATTTAAAATGAAATAGTTTTTTTGATCTGGGATGAAACAGTCATTAGTCTAAATATTTTTTCCAATCAGGAACTTCTTTAAATTTAGCCCGTTCAAATTCAGATTTCATATCAAATGGTACTGTACCATCAAGGACAAGTTTAGAGGACATCCCTTTTACACGGATGTATTCTGGTGAATATTCTGGACGTTCTGACGGATCAAGTGGGTGATTACGCATACCTTCCAATGTCATAATATCTTTGTGAGCTTGGAAACGCGTATTGATTGTCCACATGACATCATTCATATCAAATATATCCACATCTTCATCCACAAGTATAACTGTTTTTAATTCCTTAAATGATGAAAATGCTAGTAAGGCAGCTTGTCTTTGAATCCCTTCATCAGCTGGAGTTTCCTTACGAATCTGCATGATACTCATGAATTTACCACCGCCAGCTGGTGGATTATAAACGTTAAGAACTTTACCGGGGATCGCTTTATCAACTAGGTTAAGAATTGAAGCTTCAGTTGGAATACCCGCCATTGACACATGTTCTTCAGATGGCCCAATCGTTGTTTGCATAATTGGGTTATCTTTACGATGAGTGACCGCTTTAACTTTGATAACATTCAAAGCAGGGTTGGCAGGACCATTGTATCCCGGGAATTCAGGCATAGCATGTCCTGTATGGGTGTTAATATCTTCTTGAATCGTTTCATTTGGAAGGATTTCCCCTTCAATGATAAACTCAGAACGTGCGATCCCAACTTCATCTACAGCAATCGAATCAACCAATTGAACAGGCTCATTTCGAAGCGCACCTGCAACCCAAAGTTCATTGTAACCAAGTGGTGTCGTTGGTGGTTCAAATGTCGCCCCAATCAAGATAGCAGGGTCAAGACCAATATTGATTGTAATTGGCATTGGTTTGTTCAGTTTGATATTCTGACAAGAAAGCACCAATGTGACGACCACCAGGCATGATATAAATACCAATAGTATCTTTATCTTCCAAAACCATACGGTGAATTGTAACGTCACTCATTGATTTATCTGGCATTGAACCATAAACCAAACCAGTTGTGATGTAAGGTCCTGCATCGTATTCTGTATTTGTTGGCGCAGCAATGAGCTTACGAATATCAAAATCATCATCAGTTGCTAAGTGAACAACTTCTTGAGCAGGTGCTTGGTCCTTAGAAACTTTAACAGGTTTCACTGGATTTTCAACAGCTTTGTTCAAAAGATGTCCAAGGTCTTTGTAATCATGATGAAGAATATGACCAACACGTTTACGGCTTGCCATTGTACCAATATTGACACGAACATTAGGGAATCCCTTAATGTTATTGAAGGTCATTGCTGGACCTTCTTGAGTTGGACGTTCTATGGTACCGCCAGCTCCGATATAACGGTAAACGCCAGAAATTTCAGCGTTTGGATCGATTTCAACATCCGTTTCATGGTATTGTCCTGGAATTTCTTTAAGTTCTTCCAAGACTTTACGCAAATCATAAGGTTGTTCTGACATAAGATTTACTTCCTTCTTAAAGATTTCATATTAAAAGTGTAAACCTTCAATCACCGATAAACAATTCAAGTTAGGTGTTTTCCTATTCCCGTTTGGAATATTTTTCTTGCATTCCTTTCCAGAATACATCCAAAGCTGGTGTTGTTTTCTTCTTACGACGGATTAGATTCATTTCTGACACCATATCAACCTCCAACGGACGACAGATAATTGCTTTCGTTTTAAACGGTACAACCAATTTTTCCATCATCACCGAAACACCCATTTCTTTTTCAATAAAGTCAATGATGAGATTGATACGATTTCCTTGATAGCCCATTTTCGGTTCAAAACCATAAGTATGACAAAGTTCTCGTACCTTTTGGAGCAACCGCGTTTTATTGCCAAGTTGGAAGAATGTCTCATCTTTCAATTCGGCCAAATCAAGTTTTTCCTTGTTGGCTAAGGGATGATTTTCAGGCAAAACCAAGACAAAACGGTCATAATCCAAGGTTAAGCTATCATAAATATCAGGAGCAGCTTTGGTAAAAGAACGCGTAAAGACCGCATCGCAGATGCCATCATCTAAACTATGCATCAGCTGGTCAGCCTCTTCTTCCTCGACAGCAACCGTGTAATCAGGATACTGCTTTTGAAAAGCTGCAATATCTGAAATAATAGGATAAGAAGACATACTCGGAATACCATGAATGGTTAGTTTATGTTTTTCTTGTTCAGACAAATCCTCTAATGTCTCTTGCATTTTTTGAAAAGTACCCATAATCTTTTGAATATAAACTCGCACAATCTCCCCTTCTTCTGTCAGAGAAATTTGACGATGTTTACGATTAAACAAAATCACACCCAACTCTTTTTCAAGCGCAATGATTTGCTTTGAAATGCTTCCTTGCGTTGTATAAAGTTGTTCTGCTGTCTCGGTGTAATTCAACGTTTCACACAAGCTAAGAAAGACTTGAAATTTTTGAAAATTCATTTCCAACTCCTATTCTTTTACTATTCCATTTTAGAATAGTATACCACAAAAATCTGAATTGTTTTTTTAAAATATAATATTAGAATGTATGGGTAAAGAAAAAATAGGAGCAGGGTAAACATTTTTAATCTTGTTTGTTTAAATTCTTTTTTAAAAACAACCCTGTATTCTGATTAGGAGGTAACTTATGCCTACTGGCGTCATCATTAATGCCCTATCAGTCGTTTTTGGAGGGCTACTAGGTGGTCTTGTTGGAAACAAATTATCAGAAGACTTCAAGACACAAATCAATATGATTTTTGGAATCTGTTCAATGGGAATGGGTATTTCATCTATCGGATTGATGAAATACATGCCCGCTGTTATCTTTGCTATCGTTATCGGAACAGGGGTTGGACTTGCACTTCATCTCGGTGATTGGATTAACAAAGGCGGTGCCCTCATGCAACGTAGCATGGCAAAAATCGTGCCAAACGACCATTCATCACTATCTCATGAAGATTACCTTGCTACCTTGTTAACTGTTATCGTACTTTTCTGCGCAAGCGGTACTGGTATTTATGGTAGTCTAGATGCAGGAATGACTGGTGATTCAACTATCTTGATTTCAAAATCAATTTTGGACTTCTTTACAGCAGCTATTTTCGCTTGTAATCTAGGTTATGTGGTATCACTTGTTGCCATTCCACAATTTATCATTTTCTGCTGCCTTTTCTTCTTGTCAGCCTTCATCGTGCCACATACAACACCTGATATGATTGCTGATTTCAAAGCCTGTGGCGGTTTTCTAATGCTTGCCACAGGTTTCCGTATGGTCAAACTGAAAATGTTTCCAATTGCCGACATGATACCAGCCATGATTCTCGTCATGCCACTTTCTTGGTTCTGGGTGAATATTATTTTGCCATTACTGTAAATTGTCAAAACTTTACTAATTTAATATGAATGAAAATGATCATTTGTCAATATAAGAAGCGTCTAAATCACATCAATCATACAAGCAATTTTCATAACAAATACTCTTTCATGAACTATTTACTTTATTAAAAAAAGCCTTGTCCCCAAGGCTTTAGAACGTAGACAAACGTCATTTTTGGCGTTTGTCTTTTTGTTGTATTTTCGAAATTATTTGCTTTATCATCTGTTATTCCATCCAAAAACCGGATTTAGAACATGGAAAATAGAACAAAAAAAGCAACTAAAGCTGTTTGGAATCAGACAGAATGAAAAGCAATTCGTTTTCACATACAACAATAGAAAAAACGGTATTAACGTTCCACTTCATATTGATTATCTTAATCATCGAATGAATTCTATTCGAAGAAGACATCCTGAACTTCCTCCAGCATCTCCTCACAAATTAAGACACACTCGAGCAACTCTGGCAAGACAGGATGGAACATCATTAAATGCTATTTCAGAAGCACTTACTCATAGTGACATCCAAATAACAAAGACTTATGTCAATACTACTGAAACAGTAAATCAAACAGCAGGAGAAATAGCCTTTAGAAGTCTCAAAAAGCAATAGGGTGAACTTGGGGTGAACTTTAGTTTTTTGAACAAAAAAAGACATCCAAGAGATAATTCTTGAATGTCTGTAAACGTTGATATAATCGTGTTGATTAACGTTTTGAGAATTGTGATGCTTTACGAGCTTTCTTAAGACCTGGTTTCTTACGCTCAACTTTACGTGAGTCACGTGTAAGAAGTCCTGCGCGTTTCAATGAATCGCGGAAGTCTGGGTCTACTTGAAGAAGGGCACGAGCGATACCGTGACGGATAGCTCCTGCTTGACCAGCGTATCCACCACCTACAACGTTAACGAAAACGTCGTATGAACCTACAGTTGAAGTAACTGCGAATGGTTGGTTGATTACAAGACGAAGGTCAGCGTGTGGGATGTACTCTTCAACATCTTTTTTGTTAACAGTGATTTTACCAGTTCCTGGAACAAGGCGAACGCGTGCAACAGCGTTTTTACGACGTCCAGTACCTGCATATTGTGCTTGTGACATACTTTATTGTTCCTTTCCTTAGATAAGTCCTGAAATATCAAGTACTTCTGGTTGTTGTGCAGCGTGAGTGTGCTCAGCTCCAACGAATACTTTCAATTTCATACCTTGAGCGCGGCCAAGAGTATTGTGTGGAAGCATACCTTTAACTGATTTCTCAATCAAACGAACTGCATTTTTAGAACGAAGTTCACCAGCAGAGATTGATTTCAATCCACCTGGGTGGTTTGAGTGAGTGTAGTAGATCTTATCAGTTGCTTTTTACCAGTCAATTTAACTTTTTCAGCATTGATAACGATTACGAAGTCACCTGTATCAGTGTGTGGTGTGAATGTTGGTTTGTTTTTTCCGCGAAGCACGCTAGCAACAACTGCTGAAAGGCGTCCAAGAGGTACATCAGTTGCGTCAACAACGTACCATTTGCGTTCTACTTGGCCTGGTTTAGCCATGAATGTAGTTTTGTTCATGATTTCTCCTATTATGAATATCGTTTTTGTTTACAGGGCGGATGTTCCGGTCCGCGAGTTATTTGAAAGGTTCCGGGGCCTTACAAATGGGGTAAACAATACCGCCTACTATTGTATCAAATTTTTCAAATAAAAGTCAACCGATTTGAAAAATTATTTGCGATTTTCTTTTCCTATGACAAAGCCGATGAGAGAATTAGGACCGACGTGGGCTGCAATGACTGGACCTAAAGGCATAATCAAAACTTGAGAGATGGCCGGATTCTCCAACAATTGAGCCTTGAGCTCTTCCGCTCCAGCAAGATCGTCCGTGTAAGAAACCAAAGCTGTGCTGTGGCCGATATCATCCTGGATGAGTGAAAGCATTTCTCGCATGGCTTTTTTACGCCCCCGAACTTTGGCTATAGGGGCTAACTTGCCTTCTGCATCAATCCAAAGAAGGGGTTTGATGTTGACCAAACTTCCCACGATGGCTGAACTCTTAAGAGAGACGTCCTCCGCGCATCAGATGGTAGAGATCATCCACCAAGAAATAGGTCCGTAACTTAGGGGCAACTTCCATCAGCTCTTCCTTGACTTGATCCAAACTCTTTCCTGCATCACGCGCCTCAACTGCTAGCATAGACAAGTAGCCCTCTCCAATCCCTGCAGCTTTTGGATCGATGATTTCGATCACAGCTTCTGGGTAGTCTTCAAGGAGCAAGTCTCTCGCCATGATCGCACTCTGGTAAGTCCCTGATAAGACTGAAGAAAAGGCGATATAAAGGATATTTTCCTTGCGTTGAGCATAACTTTTGAAAATTTCTTGGAATTGCCCAACATTGACCTGACTGGTCGTTGGTTTAGCACCCTTTTGCATTTTCTCTAATAATTGAGGGCTGGTGAGTTTGTCTGGACCCACTGTCTCATAATGAGTCCCATCGATTTGGATTGACAAACCGACGATCTCTACATCATGCTCCTGTGCCCATCTTTCATCTAAATCTGCAGTTGAATCTGTTAAAATTTTAAAGGTCATTTACTTGCTCCCATCTCTTTTTGTAGTTGACGTAGGCCCTCTTGGTCAAAAGGTCGTATCGGTGGTTTGATCGTTGACGGCTCCTCGCGCCTGGTTCAAGTCGGCCTTGACAACGGCAACTCTCTTCTCCAGCTCCCGCGCCGAAACACGAAGTGCTCCTTGAGCAAAGACCGTCCATTGCTCATTCAAGTCACTCGTCGCGACTGATACTTGGTGAAGGGGTGTATTGAGCTCTGCTGCCAAACGTTCAATGTAGTCATCGGCGGTCTCCTCCTCCGCTGTGAAGACCACTTGGACCTGAAATTCTTCATAGGTCTGGCGAATCCCAGGCATGTATTGGGCATCAAAGACACAAATCACGCGAATGCCTTCAAAGCTGGCATAGTGGCTCAGCTTCTCTAAGAGGATCGTTCGTGCAGCATCCAGCTCGCTCTTCTTAAAGAGTTGGCGGGTCTCCTGCCAGAAGGCAATCATGTTGTAGCCGTCCACTAACAAAATCTTTTCTTTCATCGACTGCCTCCTTCCTACGATTTTCCTCTATTATAGTTTGTTGCGAAAGACCTCATACATAAGAATCGCTGCGGCGACACTGGCATTCAGGCTTTGGACATGCCCCTGCATCGGAATCGTAATCATTTCATCCACTTGCTTTTTAATATTGGACGAAATGCCCTTGCCTTCGTTTCCAATGATGAGGGCCAACTTCCCACTGGTATTCCATTTGTGAGAAGGCGTCCCGTTCATATCGGTCCCAAAGATCCAAAAACCTGCTTCTTTGAGCTTATCCAAGGTTTGGCTAAGGTTGGTCACTCGAGCAATAGGGACATGCTCTACTGCTCCAGTTGAGGTCTTGGCAACAACAGGTGTCACCCCAACAGCACGGTGCTTGGGAATGATGACTCCAGCCACCTGGGTAGCGTCGGCTGTTCGGAGAATGGATCCTAAGTTATGGGGATCAGTCAAGCCATCCAAAATCAAGAGCAAGGGATTGTCTTGATCAGCTACCTGGGCCAAGATATCATTCAAGTCCGTATAGGCAAATTCCGAAACTCGCAAGACAAAACCTTGGTGGACAGCCCCTTCTGTCATTTCTTGTAAGGTCTTCTTAGGAGTCCAAGAAATGGACACCTTTTTATCTGCTGCCAGGTCCTTGATTTTTTCTACATTTTTTCCACGCAAATCGTCCTGAATATACAATTTATTTCCTGTATTTGCGATCAGTGCTTCTGTGACGGCATGAACACCGTAAACAATATCGTTTTTTTCCATGAAACTAGTATAACACAATTGCCATATCTGGTGAAACATTTGGAGTAGCCCAGTTTGCTTGTGGTATAATAAAACTAGTTTAGAAAGGAAAGAATCCGCATTATGCCACTTATTCACCGAACCATCAAGATGGTCCTCGCCACCTGTTTGGCCATCTTGCTTGCAGAGTTTTTAGGTCTGACCTACGCCACCTCTGCGGGGATCATTGCTATCCTCAGCATTACCGATACCCGTCGAAGTACAGCTAGATTGGCTTACAACCGCTTTATGTCCATGCTTCTCGCCCTGTTCCTTGGCAGCTTAGCCTTTCAGATTCTCGGCTACAATCTCTGGGCCCTTGGTTTTTATCTAGCCACTTATGTTCCCCTCGCTTTTCTACAAGGCTGGGAAATCGGCATCACACCAAGCTCTGTCCTGGTTACCCATCTCCTGCTAGAAAAATCAACTTCTATAGCTTTATTGGGAAATGAGGTTACCATTTTCCTGATTGGAACCAGCTTTGCTCTCTTAGCCAATCTCTATATGCCTTCTAGACAAGCAGAAATTAATCGCTATCATGAAATTGTCGAGGAACAACTCAAAAAGATTCTTTATCGTTTTGCAGAATTTCTGGGAAAAGGAGACGGGAGCAACGATGCTAGCTTGATTCGTGAGCTAGATACCATCTTAAGGGAAGCTCTCGATTTGGTGTATCTAGACCACTCCAACCACCTCTTCCACCAGACTAACTACCATGTTCATTATTTTGAGATGAGAAAGCGTCAAAATAATATCCTGCGAGACATGGCCAACAACGTAAACAACTGTCAATTAGCCGCGAGTGAGAGCCTCATTTTAGCTCAACTTTTTGCTAAAACAGCCAGCCAGCTCAGTCAGGAAAATCCAGCGCAGTTCCTTCTTGATGAAATCAATCGCTATCTAGCAGTCTTTCGTGAACGACCTCTCCCTCGATCTCGTCAAGAATTTGAAACCCGAGCGACTCTTTTGCAACTCCTCAGAGACCTTGAAACCTTCATCTCCATCAAGGTGGAATTCTATCAAAATTACCAGGATGAACTGCAAGCATGAGTTCTGCTCATATACAGAAAGAGGCCAAATGTTTCGGCTTCTTTTTTATCTTTTTCTTGGTCCTCCTCTACTCCTTTTCTCAGAAAATTATTCTAAAAACCCTATTGAAAGCGCTGTCATAAAATGATATGATAAGTGTATATGTATGCAAAGAACAAAGGAGGTCTCTTTATGCATTCTTCTTATAAGAAGCGTTTGTACACAAACGCTCTCAGTATCTCTACCGCAGTCCTCTTAGCCTTCCTCGCACAAGGCCAAGTTGCTGCGGACACTGTCGAGTCCGCTAGTCCTGCTGCACCTGTCGAAAATGTCCTCAAACCAGAGGAGGCTAGTGCTAGTCCAGTTGCTGGATCAGAAGTGGCAAGTCCTAGCTCAGCAACAGAAGTTACAGCAAGTCCTGTGGAAGCAAGTCCTAGCTCAGCTAGTCCTGCTAGCCCAGAAACAAGTTCTTCTACTGCTTCAGACACCGCTAGCCCTGCTGCCAAACCAGAAAACCCGGTGTCAGATCGTGCAGCTAGCACAGAACCAGCTGTCAGCTTGACCAACAGCACTATTTACATGTCTGAAAAAGAGAAATTGACCGATACCGTCAAGGATCAAGCACAGGCTGCTGGAAAAATCAGCTGGACCTTGGACGACAAACCGCTGGAAGAGTGGAAAACTTGGGACATGGAAACAGGAACTCTATCCAAAGATCCTTTCATCACTGTTGAAGAAAATAAAAACGGAAACGATTTGGATCTGACCTTTGACGTCAAGGAACTCTTTGGTGAAGATTTAAGCCTTCGGACTCCAAACAATATCCGTCGGACCTATCGCAACTATATCGGTGAACACGTCTTGGTCGGTACTAGTGCTGATTTGGGACTCACTATCCGTAAAATCTTTAACTTCCGTCCTTACAAAGACTTCCATACCCATGAAGAAATGTTAGCCTCTATTGAGAAATCTAAAGCAGAGGCGAAAACAGATCGCCTGGTTCAGCTCGAAACTCTTGGTAAGAGCGCCCAAGGACGTGATATGAAGATGGGAATCGTGAGTAAGGACCAAGCCAGCATCGATCACTACCTCTCATCTACCAATCCAAAAGCTCTCACCAAACCAAGTGAGATGTTGGCTGCATTGAAAGACCACAAACTCGATTATAAACTACCTGTCCTTGTTCACAATACCCACGCCGATGAACAACCTGGAATTGATATTATCACGGGACTCTTCCGTACCTTCGCAACTGAAAATCAAGTCAGCTTTAAGACTACGGATGAAGCCGGAAACGTCAAGAACGTAACCTTGGATATTCCAACCCTCTTAAATAAATTTATTTTCTTGTTTGACTTCACGGAAAACCCTGATGGGGACGCTCTCAACCTGCGTGCTTTGGCCAATGGACTGGATCCCAACCGCGATGCCAGCTACCAAACAAACCCCGAAGTGCGTACCGTCATCCAAATGATCAACAAGTGGAATCCAATTGCTCTCTATGATATCCATGGATTTGTCAAAGAATTCTTGATTGAGCCTGCAACACCTCCACATGATCCGAACTTTGAATACGACCTCATGTCCAACCTCATGCTAGAAAATGCCCGCCATATGGGACGTGCAGGAGTTGCTAACTCTAAATACGATAGCTACATCATTCCAAAACTAGATTGGGGAGATGGCTGGGATGATTCCTTCTCTGGTTATACAGGTGTCTATGCTGTTTACCACGGTATCTTAGGCCATACTGTTGAAATTCCAGAATCCAACCAGGAATCTTATTATGCTGGTCGCAATGCTGTCCTTGGAGGAATTGATTTCCTCAGCCAAGATCCAGACAAGCTCCTTGAAATGCGGCTCAACTTCTACCTACGTGGTCTCAACAAGATCGAAGATCCAAAGGCAGAAAATGAACTAGTAGGGCCAACTGGTGAAGTGGTCGGTCGTGTCAAGAATGGTCGTCCGAAGTTCTTCCCGGATTACTATGTCATCCCAATGGGCTTGGACAAAGATAACGATGCCCAAGAAGCCTTCAATATGATCGACTATTTCAAACGAAATGGCGTTCTCGTTAAAGAACTCAAAGAAGATACAGGCAGCTACAAAAAAGGGGACTTAGTCATTGATATGGCCCAAGCCAAACGGGGCTATGCCAACCATATCCTCTATAAAGGTTCGAATGAATCCGCCTGGGCAGCCATGTATGCAGAACTTCTCGTTAACTTCCCTGATATGAAAGGCTTCAAGGCAGAACCTGTGTTCAAGGACGGTCTCTTTGCTGGAAAACTTGGAGAAGTTACAACTACTCGCGCGACTCGGACCTCTGAGATCGATCCAAAAGCACCTTACTACGTCATCGCCAATACATCAGCTAGCGCTGTTCAAGCAGTAAACAAGGCGATTTCCCAAGGAAAATCTGTTTACCTAACAGATGATGGTTACATCGTTGACCGCGATACCTTCGCATCGCTCCTTCCAAATTATGCTATTTACGGGGAAGCCCTCTACAAGGTTCCAAACGGTCCAACCTTAAAACCACTGAAAATCTACTCACCTAATTATCACTACAATTGGACTGGAGTAGATGCGCCTGCTCATACTAGTTTGGTTCTTGAAAAATTAGGTTTCCAAATCGTCGATACTCCTGAAGAGGCCGATGTCATTGTGCTTGAAAACAATCGCTATGATGCCTCCATCTTCGGCAAGAAACCAACTCTCGTCATCGGCGGGGAAGCCATGCAGAAACTGGAAATTGGGAGTTCTTTCAGGATTTGATGCTGAAAAACTAAAAGGTGGCAGTGACTACGAAGGCTTGATGAAGGCCATCATTGATGACCAAGACCCACTGACCAGTGGTTACAAGAAGAACGCCCTCTTCTACTCCAACTCAGGAAACTGGATTGAAAAAGTTCCAAGCAACTTCAAGACCTTGATGAGTATCGCTTCAAGCGACTACTACATTGCGGGCTGGTGGCCAAAAAATGAGGTCCTAGCCAATAAGGTCATGGCCATTTCTGGGGAACTTCTCGGCCAGCCACTCTTCGTCTATGCTGGAAATCCAACCAATCGCCAACACCCTGTCCACTTCTTCCGCTGGGTAACCAATGCGATCTTTGGTAGTAAGTTGGCTACCTTGACAGACTACGTTCCAGCTAAAGACCCAGATCAAGTGGTAGTTCCAATTCATAACCAAACAACCACTCCACAGCCAATTTTGGCTAAGAAGGACACTACTAAAGTTCTCCTTCCACAAAAAGAAATGACAACTGAAAATGGAGAAAGTGTGCAAGCCTTGACTTACCAAGTGGGACAAAGCTTCCAAGAAAGTCCATCCAAGGCGCAACTGCCACAAACTGGAGAAGACACAACGGCGCACTTCATTCTTTCAAGCTTCTTGCTAGCCGTTAGCGGAGGCTTCCTCCTCTTGAAAAAGAAAGAAGTTGAATAAGTTCTAGGTTTAGACTTGGATGACATGAAAAGAACCTTCGCGTTTGCGAAGGTTCTTTCTATTCCACCAATTCCAGCACGATGGTTTGGTAAGGGGCCAATTCTAATACTTGGTCTCCTTCTTGGAACAACCCTGCGGTATTATTTAAAACGACCGTTTTAATCGGAGCTGTCAACTCCAAAGTGGCCTGGCGATTTTGGAAATTGCTGATTACCAAGAGACGCTTGTCCCCACGGCGTTCGAAGGCGATGATATTCTCACGGTCCCGATAAGCTGGGATTATATCTCCAAACCGGATGGTATTTCCATAGAGGGGATGGCGATATAAGGCCGTCAGCTGGCGATAATAATTCAAGATGGAGTCTGGGTCCTTTTCCTGGTCTTCCACATTGATGGAATAATCCGGTTTGGGACTGATTAACCAGGCTGGTCCATCGCTAAAGCCCAGACCCGGCTCTGCTGTCCACTGCATCGGCGTCCGCGCATTGTCTCGGCTGTATTTGGCAATCGCTGCCAAGGCTTCTTCCTCGCTCAAACCAGCCTCTTTAGCCACATGGTAGCCATTGATGGTTGCGATATCATCAAAGTCCTCCACTGATTCAAAGACTTGGTTCTCCATTCCAATTTCTTGACCTTGATAGATAAACGGAATTCCCTTGCGCAAAACCTGAATAGTTCCCAGGGCTTTTTTACTGGTATCGTTTACTGGACCTTCTGCGATATAATGGGACACCCCACGAGGTTCGTCGTGGTTTTCGATGATGGTCGAGAGAACCCCAATCCTATCTGCACGCTCATGCGCTTGGAAAATACTTTCCTTGAGTTCTTCCGCTGTTGGAAGAGTATGGTCAAACCAGCCCTTTCCTTCCTGCCCTAAGCAGGTTTGCTTGAAGTCAAAAATAGAAGAAAAGACACCGTCTTTTCCAATGAAGAAATGCAATTCTTCATCGGTTTCATTGAAAACTTCTCCTACAGTGAAAGCATTGTACTTGGCAAAGGTTCGCTCCTTTAACTCTTGCAAGAAGGGTTCAATGGGTTGGGCATTCACCAGCGACTCCGGCACTGGGACCAGGCCATTGTCACGATCGGACGGAAGCGACCGCCATTCTAAATCCTTTTTAATATTGATGATGGCATCAATCCGGAAGCCCGCGATTCCCTTGTCCAACCACCAATTGATCATCCTGTAAATTTCTTCGCGCAAGACAGGATTTTGCCAATTGAGATCTGGCTGATCCTTGTGGAAAGAATGAAGATAGTATTTGTTGGTGCCAGGAACCGGCTCCCAAACACTGCCCCCAAAGTAACTTTCCCAGTTGTTGGGTTCTTTGTCACTTTCGATAAAATAAAAGTAATCCGCATAAGGGCCATCTGGATCCGCTAAAGCCTTTTGGAACCACTCGTGATGACTGGAGCAATGGTTAACCACCAAGTCCATAATGATAGAAATTCCTCGCTTCTTACCTTCCGCAATCAACTCTTCCATATCTTCCATGCTCCCAAAAAGGGGGTCAATGGCATAATAATCAGAAATATCATATCCCTGATCAATAAAAGGGCTCTTGTAAACAGGCGATAACCAGAGAATATCAATCCCCAACTGTTGAAGATAATCGAGTTTCTCCGTGATTCCTTTTAAATCACCAACACCATCGCCATTGCTGTCCTTAAAGCTTTTTGGGTAAATCTGGTAAGCGACCTTCCCCTTCCACCAATCTTTTTCCATGTCTTGTCTCCTTAAAATGAAAGAGACCGAGACAAATCGTCTCAGTCTCTATAGTGTCAGTAGGTATTAGTATACTGTTTTTTCAGTTTCTTTATCGAAGAAGTGAGCTTTGTTCAAGTCAAATCCAAGTTCGATCGTTTCACCAGTTCCAAGGTAGTCACGCGCATCTACTTTTGCGATAAATTCGTTGTCACCAACTTGGCAGTACAAGTGTGATTCAGAACCGAGCAACTCAGACACTGAGATCGTAGCTTTCACGACTGATTCTGGGAAAGTTTCAAGGAAAGCAGCTTCTGTATTCACGTCTTCTGGACGAATACCAAAGATCAATTCTTTACCATCATAGCCTTTTTCTTTCAAGACTTTCAAAGCACCTTCTGGAACTTTCAAATTCAATCCATTGGCAACGATGTGTCCACCTTCCAATTTTACATTGATGAAGTTCATCGCAGGGCTTCCGATAAATCCAGCTACGAATTTGTTAACTGGGTTTTTGTACACTTCTTGCGGAGAACCAATTTGTTCCACACGTCCAATTGTACCAGTACCAGCTGGGTTTTTAGTAGCTGACATGATAACGATACGGTCTGCCAATGTCATCGCTTCTGTTTGGTCGTGAGTTACGTAGATGGTTGTAGCACCGATACGGCGGTGGATTTTCGCGATTTCAGCACGCATCGATACACGAAGTTTAGCATCCAAGTTTGACAAAGGTTCGTCCATCAAGAACACTTTTGCGTCACGGACAATGGCACGTCCCATGGCCACACGTTGACGTTGACCACCAGAAAGGTCAGCTGGTTTACGATCCAAGAATTCTTTCAAGCCAAGGATTTCAGCTGCTTCTTGTACACGTTTGTCGATATCTTCCTTGCTGTATTTACGCAATTTCAAACCAAAGGCCATGTTATCATAAACAGTCATGTGTGGGTAAAGAGCGTAGTTTTGGAATACCATGGCGATATCACGGTCTTTAGGTGCCACGTTGTTTACAACAGTTCCATCGATGGAACATTCACCTTCTGTGATGTCTTCAAGACCAGCGATCATACGAAGAGTCGTTGATTTACCACATCCTGAAGGACCTACGAAAACGATAAACTCTTTGTCTTTGATGTCCAAGTTGAAGTCTTCAACTGAATAGTGTTCGCTGTTTGGGTATTTTTTGTAAATATTTTTAAGATTTAATTCTACCATGATGGTACTCCTTTGATGTTTATAGTTCTATTGTAAATGAAAACGTTTTACAAAGCTATGGCAAGTCTCACAAAAAAGAAAAAGAGTTTTGTGCAAGTTGCACAAAACTCTCCATTCATTCTCTTACATCACATCTTGTAATACCAAATGGTAACAAAGGGCTAGATCTGTCAGATTTTTTAACTGGAGACCCGTTAGCTCCTCCCATTTATCCATCTTGTATTGAAGGGAATTACGATGGAGATAGAGCTGCTGGGCCGCCTTGGTCACAACTGCTCCATTGTCCCAAAGTGCAACAATGATGTCCTGCAACTGATCTTGACTCGCAATCAACTGACGCAAGCCTTCTTTGATAGGATGTAGATCCAAATCAGCCTGTTCGATTCCCCACAGATAGAGTTGAGAAAAGCGGTAGACTCCCTGATGACCTTGTCGAATCCAGGCCCTAAAAACTGCCCGCTCTGTCCGAATCATTGAAGACAGTTTCCCATCTTTAGACTCTCCCCAAACCTGTCCCACCATGATGGATAAGCGAAGATTAAAGTCATACTCCATAGCAGATACGGTATCTTTTAAGATAGCAGCTACAGGCAGCGACTGCTCTTGGTCCAGAATGAGTACATAGTCCTGCCCACTCAGCTGCAAGACTGCTCGAAAGTTGGGCAAGAGTGTCTGCATCATCTCTAACCAGGAAGCCGTTCCTTCCGCTGTCGAATGTGAGAGGTGGCAATAGACAAGTTGCATTTTTTTGATGACTTGAGGGGCTTCTCCCCTTCCCATCGATCAGGTATTGGTACCAAGGATTGGGGGCAAGATCTTCCTCACTGCCCAACCAGGCAATCAATTGCTTTTCTCTCTCCGTCAGCTCTTCTTCTTTCAGTTGCAACCATTGCTGGGCCTGAAGAGGGATGGCTACAAAACCTGCTGGTGGAGTCGGTTGATCCGTCACCTCAGCATGAGGGAACCACTCTCTGATATCTTTCACTACTTCATCCCTTCTTCCACTTTTTGGATACACCAAGCTACCAATTCTTCTAAGCGGTTGATTTCATCTGTCAAGTGCAAGTAACCCATGACCGCTTCAAAGCCTGTCGACATACGATAGGTCACGACGTCAGCATTTTTGGCCTTGGTATGGCTATTGGTATTACGACCGCGTTTATAGATTTCGACTTCTTTCACTGTCAAAACATCTTCCTCAAGCATCATCGCAATCAGATTAGCCTGAGCCTTGGCAGAGACATACCTCGTTGCAGCCTGGTGGAGTTTATTAGGCTTAGTCATCCCTTGCAAAATCAAATACTTACGGATATACATGGAATAAACCGCATCCCCTTCAAAGGCAAGAGCTATGCCGTTGATTAGATTGATATCAATCACGTGTCCACCTTACACCTTCTTTAGTGTCTAACAGTTTAATCCCTTGAGCTGCTAGCTGATCTCGAATCTTATCTGCTCGCGCAAAATCTTTATTAGCCCGTGCTTCTTGTCGTTCTGCAATCAAGGCTTCAATATCCGCAGCTAAAACTTCTTCGATAAAGACTACACCAAAGACTTCTAACATCTTTGCCAAAGCCTCCTTGACGTCTTGGTCGTAGTGACCTGAGTTGATCCATTTGGCCAATTCAAAGACGACGGTGATCCCGTTCGCTGCATTGATATCTTCATCCATAGCCGCGATAAACTTGTTCACAAAGCTTTGTAAGTCCGCTGGATCCACTTCTCCGGTGAAGGGTTGCTCATAGGTATTTTTCAAATACTTGAGGTTGGTCTCCGCATCGCGTACAGCTTTTTCTGTGAAGTTGATGGGCTTGCGGTAGTGTTGGGTCGCAAAGAAGAAACGAAGCACTTGACCATCGATAGTCTTCAAAGCATCATGCACAGTGATAAAGTTCCCCAAGGACTTGGACATCTTGACATTGTCAATATTGACAAAGCCATTGTGCATCCAGTAGTTGGCAAAGGTTTGACCAGTTTTAGCCTCTGACTGGGCAATTTCATTGGTATGGTGCGGAAACTCAAGGTCAGCTCCACCACCGTGAATATCAATGGTATCGCCTAAAATCCCCGTTGACATGACCGAACACTCAATGTGCCAGCCAGGACGACCAGGTCCCCAAGGACTGTCCCAAGAAACTTCACCCGGCTTCGCAGCTTTCCAGAGAGCAAAGTCGACCGGATTTTCCTTGCGGGCAGTCTCTTCATCTGTCCGACCAGAAGCTCCTAGCTCCAAGTCTTCCAAGGTTTTATTGGCCAACTTGGCATAGTTGTGAGATTTTTCCACACGGAAATAGACATCCCCTTGGCTCTCGTAGGCATAGCCTTTTTCGATCAAGTCGGTAACAAAACGAATAATATCATCCATAAACTCGACTACACGAGGGTGGCGGGTTGCAGGTTTCACTCCAAGAGCCGTCACATCCTCACGAAAGGCCGCAATGTATTTGTCTGCCACTTCCTGAGGCGTAATGCCTTCCTCTTTGGCACGGTTGATAATCTTATCATCCACATCTGTAAAGTTGGAAATGTAGTTAACTTGGTAGCCACGATACTCAAAGTAGCGACGAATCGTGTCAAAGGCTACCGTTGAACGGGCGTTCCCTACGTGGATATAGTTGTAAACAGTTGGCCCACAAACATACATGCGGACCTTTCCTTCCTCGATGGGAACAAATTCTCGCAGATCACGAGACATAGTATCATAGATTTTAATCATAAACAAGATTGTAAGGGCATCTTCTATTCTACTAAGTCTGACAAGGGATACAAATCCGCGCCTACTTTCAGCAGTAAAATAATCTAAGCGACAAGGTCCCTTAAAAGCCCTCCATCCTTTCTATCTAAAAATAAGAGAAGAAGCAAGAAAAGTAGAAAATGAGCTAAAAGCGGTGAAGCCTTTTTCTCAGACTACCGTTTAGGCTCAAATTCTTATTTCATTCATGAAAAATTCTAGAGATTAGAAGACTCGTGACTTTCTTCTTTACAGTGTTCAAGCTTTTGAACATAGTATTCTCGTTTTTCCTCTTCTTGGTGAATAATCGGTTCATCCTTCTTGCCGTGAACACGAACAATTTTAGCCGGAATCCCCACAACAGTGACATCACTCGGCACATCCGATACAACGACAGCACCTGCTCCAACCTTGGATTTGGCCCCAATCTCAATCGGGCCGATGACCTGAGCATGAGCGGAGATCAAAGCTCCCTCACGAACGGTTGGATGGCGTTTCCCAGTATCTTTCCCAGTCCCACCAAGTGTCACTCCATGATAGAGCATGACGCCCTTTTCGACAACGGCTGTCTCACCAATAACGAGACCTGCCCCGTGGTCGATAAAAACTCCCGAAGCAATGGTCGCTCCTGGGTGGATTTCAATCTGGGTCCAAAAACGCCAAAACTGACTATGCATCCGAGCTAGGAGTTTAAAGCCATGGTTCCACAAAAAGTGAGAAACACGGTGAGCAGCCAGTGCTTTAACCCCTGGATAGGTCAAGAGAACCTCCAGCGAGGTACGTGCTGCTGGGTCATTTTCTTTTACAATATCAATGATTTCACGCCACCATCCCATACCGTGCTCCTTTCTTTTGATTGCTTATTCTTTTGTTTCTTGACCTGCATCCTTGGCAAAGTCTTTTCTAGGTTTGTGGTGACGAGGACGATCGCCATGACGATGACCCTTATCCCCTTTGTCTTCTGCATGTTCTGGTTTTGGAGGACGAGGAAGAAGTGCTTTCATAGAAGCATCGACACGACCTTTTTCGTCAATCTTGATAATCTTGACATCCACTTCATCACCGATGGCTACCAAGTCTTCGACACGGTTGGTACGAGTCCAAGCCATTTCAGAGATGTGAACGAGGGCATCCGTTTTGTCAAAGAGGTTGACAAAGGCACCGAATTTCTCAATCCGAACCACTTTGGCATGGTAGACTTCATCCACCTTGGCTTCACGAACCAAACCAGCAATGATTTCTTTAGCACGGTTGATGGCATCTTGGTCGCTAGAGTAGATAGATACGTTACCTTCTTCGTCGATGTCAATCTTAACGCCTGTTTCAGCGATAATCTTATCAATCGTTTCTCCACCCTTACCGATGACAATCTTGATCTTGTCCACATCAATCTTGATGGTATCAATTTTCGGAGCAGTTGGAGCCAATTCTGGACGAACTTCTGGAATAGTTTCTTCGATGACATCAAGGATTTCAAAACGAGCTTTCTTGGCTTGAGCAAGAGCCTCAGTCAAGATTTCTGCAGTAATCCCTTGGATCTTGATATCCATTTGAAGGGCTGTAATCCCGTCACGCGTACCGGCAACCTTGAAGTCCATATCTCCAAAGTGGTCTTCCAAGCCTTGGATATCTGTCAATACGGTGTAGTTATTTCCATCAGAAATGAGACCCATTGCAATACCAGCTACTGGCGCCTTGATCGGCACACCACCAGCCATAAGGGCGAGCGTCCCCGCACAGATAGAGGCTTGAGAAGAAGAACCGTTTGATTCTAAAACTTCTGCTACCAAGCGAATCGCATATGGAAATTCCTCCAAGCTTGGCAATACTTGAGCAAGAGCACGCTCACCGAGAGCACCGTGACCAATTTCACGACGACCAGGCGCACCGTAACGACCCGTTTCCCCTACAGAGTATTGAGGGAAGTTATAGTGGTGCATAAAGCGTTTCTTGTACTCTGGATCCAAACCATCGATGATTTGAGTTTCACCCATTGGTGCTAAGGTCAAGACAGAAAGGGCTTGCGTTTGTCCACGCGTAAAGAGACCTGAACCGTGAACGCGAGGAAGGTAGTCCACTTGTGCATCCAACGGACGAATTTCATCGACCTTACGACCATCTGGACGAACCTTGTCTTCTGTAATCAAACGGCGCACTTCTGCGTGTTCCATTTGTTCCAAGATTTCAGCCACGTCCCGCATGATACGGTCAAATTCTTCGTGGTCTGCATATTTCTTCGTAAACTGCTGTGACTTGGTCTTTGACTGCTTGAGTTGCAGCTTCACGCGCCAATTTTTCTTCAACTTGAACAGCTTTTTGAAGGTCGCTGTTGTAGGCTGCAATGATTTCAGCTTGCAATTCAGCATCCACATGAAGCAATTCAACTTCTGCTTTTTCCTTCCCAACTGCCGCAACGATTTCTTCTTGGAAGGTAATCAATTCTTTGACAGCTTCGTGTCCTTTAAGAAGGGCTTCCAACATGATTTCTTCTGACAATTCTTTGGCACCAGACTCTACCATGTTGATAGCGTGCTTAGTACCAGCTACTGTCAATTCAAGAAGCGATTGCTCTGCTTGCTCTTGAGTAGGGTTGATGATGATTTGGCCATCAACATAACCTACTTGTACCCCAGCGATTGGTCCGTCAAATGGAATATCTGAGATAGAAAGTGCCAAGGATGAACCAAACATCGCTGCCATTGGGGCAGATGCATTTTCATCGTAAGAAAGGACTGTGTTGATGACTTGCACTTCATTACGGAAACCTTCCGCAAACATTGGACGGATTGGACGGTCAATCAAACGTGCTGTCAAGGTCGCATCTGTTGAAGGACGTCCTTCACGTTTCATAAATCCACCAGGAAATTTCCCAGCCGCATACATTTTTTCTTCGTAGTTGACTTGAAGTGGGAAGAAATCCCCAGTTGCCATTTTCTTAGACATGACAGCTGCCGTCAAGACAGTTGACTCCCCATAACGCACGACAACCGCGCCATTTGCTTGCTTGGCAACCTGACCAGTCTCTACGATTAACTCACGACCCGCAAAAGTCGTTTGAAACACTTGTTTTGTCATTGTAATCCCCTTTGGATTGATAAAATTATACGACTTGCCTACAAAAATCAGGATACAAAGGGCGTGAAGAATCCCGTATGAAAATAGGAGATTGACGCAGTGTGCCACGCACACTAGGAAATCTATCTTTTTCACTAGGGATTTAGCCCGTGTTCAACTATAAAGATACTAAGCCGTTAAACAACTCAAAGGAAAATAGGAAATCCAACGACGGAGCGACCGCTCCTAGGAGGATTTATCTTTTTCCACAGAGTTGTAGGCGGGTTCAATTAATCAAGATACTAAGGCATTAAACCGCTTAACGAAATATGGATTTCAACAGCCTTTCTGTATGTTATATCCTCATCTTTGTATCCAAGCACGTATAACCCTTATTTTACCATATTCAAGCCCAAAAGAAAAAGGCTTTAAAAGCCTTTTTAGAGGAATATTTGATTTCCACTTATTTTAAAATTCTAGAGCTAGATATAGTCAGTATCTAAGCTTCTTAATTCACAAATTCTTTACTAACAACATAGAATCGTGTTTTATGCTCACCACCAGAGTATTTTTTCTGATTACGTTTTAGGACATAGCGTTCCATTGGTTGAGAGGTGGATTTAATACGAGTCGTAACTACAACTGTATCGCCCTCAACCACCCACTCATTAGCTGATGGAATCTCCATTTCAGGTGCTGCTCCACCACGGCCTCCTGGGACTAATTCAAAAAACATCTTGTCTTTTGAAGAGTATAGCCAGGCTTGCTTCTTCTCACTCGCAAGTTGAATCAACTGCTCTTCAGACATTGATTGAATTGATTCTGAAGTTTCTTTAGCCTCAAGTTTTTTAATCACGTCTGCAAGCTGATAGGTATCCGGTGTATAAGTATTGTAGTAATCCAGAAACATTGCTTGCGAATACGCATAAATACCACTATGGTCATTAGCAAGTTCGAGAATCATAGTTGGTCTCACCAATCTCGAAAATGATAAAGAATAACCATTTTGGACTACTGATCGAATATCTTCTTGATCTTCCACGCTTAATCCATCAAGAGCACTAGCATTCTTCCCATCCAATTTCGTTGTAAACTCAAGAGCAATCCAGCCTTGACCCGATTCCAATTTCCCCCAGGTATACCCATCTGCTGATTTGGTTTCTGTGATGGTATGAATCCCTTTCGAAATCTTCCCAACTTCTTGTCCCTTCACAGTTGGCTCCTTGCGAATCCGGAGATCCAACACACTGACCTGTACTTGGAAGCTCGTTGATGTTTCCTCTTTACTACTGACTTTGCTCGTAGAATTCTTTTCTTCTCCCAATTCTTTCCACTTAAATCTGCTTGGATCCAATTCTTTAGCGCTGATTCCGAGCACTTGCTCTGCCTTCTGATTAGCACCTATCCTTATTTGTGCCTCTTTTAAAACTTCCAATCCTCCCTTTTGAAATTTATAATGGGTCAAATCCATCTCCGGATTAAGAGATGAAAAGGTCGCATAGATAACCGATCCATCATCAAATAACTGCAGACTAGAACGAAATCCTCCAGCAGAAGCTACAAAGGCAGTATGAAGGAGTGTTGGCTTTTGATTCTTCAAATAATAGATTGCAGAAACAGACTGACCATCACCCAGCACAAGCTCATCCTTCCCATCCTTGTCCAAATCCATAAATACATAGGAAAGGGTTGCCTTGGTTCCTAAGGTTTGAAGATTAAATACATAAGAGTATTCATCTGAGGCGGGTTCAATTTCTTTTAGTTTAGCCGCTAGACCTGCACTATCACCTGCCTCGATAGCCCTAGAGTAAGCCTGATAACGTTCAAGAACTGTTTGATAATACTCATGCCCAGACGATGTCTTCTTGGAACTTTTCCCATCTGCTACTTCACTCTGAACTGTAGATGGTTGCGTCCTAGGACGTCGCTTAGGCCCACATGCCACCAGGGTTAACAACGTCATCGCTGTCAAGCTAACTTTATAGATTTTTTTCATCATATACTCCCTAAAACTTTCTCCATTTTATTATACCAAAAGAAAGTAAAAATGCTAGAAAATCCTTGTTTTCTCATTGGATAAAGCCGACTTTGATAAGATCCCCCATTCGCCTATCATTCTGTCCTCTTTTCTGCTATACTTAGTATAGTTATTTGATCAAAAAGGAGAACACTATGGAATTAAAAAAACGTTCTGAATTTCCTGAGAACGAACTCTGGGACCTCACAGCCCTCTATCAAGACCAGGAAGACTTCTTGCGTGCCATTGAAAAAACCCGCGAGGAAATTAATGAATTTGTCCGTAACTACAAGGGCAAGCTCCACACTTTTGAAGACTTTGAAGCTGCCTTTACAGTCTTTGAACAAATTCAGATCCAACTCAGCCACATTGGTAACTACAGCTTTATGCCCCAAACGACGGACTTTGGCGATGAATCTTTTGCGGAAATTGCCCAAGCAGGGATGGATTTCGAAACTTGGGCCAGCGTCGAACTTTCCTTCTTTGACGATGCTTTGGTAGAAGCGGATGAAGAAGTCCTTGAACGTCTCGAACAATTGCCTCACCTCACTTCTGCTATTCGTCAGGCTAAAATCAAAAAGCTCACTACTTGGGAGCTGATGTGGAAAAGACTTTGACCAACCTGGGTGAAGTCTTCTACGGACCGCAAGACATCTATACCAAGATGCGGGCAGGTGACTTTGAAATGGCTGATTTTAAAGTGGACGGAAAAGTTTACAAGAATAGCTTTGTCACCTATGAAAACTTCTACCAAAACCATGAGAATGCAGAAGTCCGTGAAAAAGCCTTTCGTTCCTTCTCAGAAGGTCTCCGCAAGCACCAAAACACGGCTGCTGCTACCTATCTAGCCCAAGTTAAATCTGAAAAACTAATCGCAGATATGCGAGGCTACGACTCTGTCTTTGACTATCTCTTGGCTGAGCAGGAAGTGGATCGTGCCATGTTTGATCGTCAGATTGACCTGATCATGAAGGACTTCGCTCCAGTCGCTCAAAAATTCCTCAAACACGTGGCCAAGGTCAACGGCCTTAAAAAAATGACCTTTGCCGACTGGAAGTTGGACTTGGACAGTGCACTCAACCCAGATGTCACCATTGATGACGCTTATGACTTGGTCATGAAATCTGTGGCACCTCTTGGCGAAGAATACTCCCGCGAAATCGCCCTCTACCAAACCGAACGTTGGGTCGACTTGCGGCCAATGAAGGCAAGGATTCCGGTGGATATGCGGCTGACCCTTATCGCGTCCATCCTTATGTCCTGATGAGTTGGACAGGACGAATGAGCGATGTTTATACCCTGATCCACGAGATTGGACACTCTGGTCAATTCATCTTCTCAGATAACAACCAAAGCTACTTCAACGCCCACATGTCGACCTACTATGTGGAAGCTCCTTCTACCTTTAACGAGCTCCTCCTCAGCGACTACTTGGAACACCAGTTTGACGATCCTCGTCAAAAACGCTTTGCCCTAGCTCACCGATTGACAGATACCTACTTCCACAACTTCATCACCCACTTGCTGGAAGCGGCTTTCCAACGCAAGGTCTACACCCTGATTGAAGAAGGTGGAACCTTCGGCGCTAGCAAGCTCAACAGCATCATGAAGGAAGTCTTGACCGAATTCTGGGGAGACGCTGTTGAAATCGATGACGATGCAGCTCTAACATGGATGCGCCAAAGCCACTATTACATGGGGCTTTACAGCTACACCTACTCAGCTGGATTAGTTATCTCAACAGCCGGTTACCTACATTTGAAGAACTCCGAAAACGGAGCCAAAGATTGGCTAGATCTCCTTAAATCAGGCGGTAGCAAGACCCCACTTGAGTCTGCTATGATTATCGGAGCAGATATCTCAACGGATAAACCACTTCGCGACACCATTCAGTTCTTGTCTGATACGGTTGATCAGATTATTGCTTACAGTGAAGAGTTGGGTCAGTAAGAATTCCTCCAGTGTGGTTTTCTTAATTTTGTTAATCATTTACATAAAAAGTCACCAATTTTTGCTGACTTCAGATTGAAGAAAGAGTTCAAAATGGACTCTTTCTTCAATCTTTTTCTTTTACTAGAGAAAATTTAAAAAACTCAAGAATAGCATTAAATCAGCATTTCCAAAAATTTTCACTATATGGTAGGATATCTCTATTAGGGCAATTTAAAAATTAGAGATTCATTCTTAGTTTACTGTGCCCGATTTTTTTATAAACACATCTACTTTAACCAAAGATGTTCCTTGAGGAGTGTTTATGATAAAATAAGGATTATGGACAAACCATCCAGCTACAAAAACTATCATTACAGAAAAATGAGAAACCATATTCGATAAACAAACAGTGTCTTCAAAGACAAGTTAAAGAGAAAATATGACTGTTTTTTTCTAGGATGAAAGGATCAATAGGTTCAGAAGGGAGAAATATGCTAAATATCTTTGTATTAGAAGATGATTTTCTACAACAAACACGTATTGAAAAAGCAATCAAGAAATGTATGACAGACCATCATCTAAAGTATAAATACTTAGAGGTATTTGGGAAGCCAACACAATTGTTAGAGGCCATCAAAGAGACAGGAAATCACCAATTCTTTTTTTTAGATATTGAAATTAAAGGGGAAGAAAAAAAAGGAATGGAAATTGCGCGGGAGATTCGTGAAAAAGATCCTAGCGCTTCAATCGTATTCGTAACGACTCACTCAGAATTCATGCCCGTTACCTATCGTTATCGCGTCTCCGCTTTGGATTTTATTGATAAAGGATTAAATGATCAGGATTATCAGGAAGCGATCTCATCTGTTTTGATACATGCTGCTGAGAACGTCAATAAGACAATAGGGGAGGATTCCTTCAGCTTTAAATCAGAGCATTCCCAGATTCAAGTCCCTTTCTCAGATATTCTATATTTTGAGACATCTTCGACCGTTCATAAGGTCGTTTTAACAACTAAAAAAGGACACATGGAATTTTATGGTAAAGTCTCAGATATTGCTAAAACCGACAAGCGACTTTACCAAAGTCATCGAGCTTACGTTGTAAATCCAGAGAATGTCGTTCGTATTGATAAAGCAAATCATATTGTTTACTTTGAAAATGATGAATCATGCTTTGTATCACGTTTAAACTGAAGGGGCTAGTTGAAAAGGTAGATAAAAAATGACTCTAGAGTTTGAAGGTGTGTTTTTTGTTAGTTGGTTAATAAGGTTAGTTATTTTTCAACAAATTAGTTATTCAAAATTTAAATTACCATATTTGTTTTTAATACCTGCCCTACTGACATTGATTGAATACTATTATTATGATGTTGTCTTTTGGGGAGAAATAGTATTTTTACCTTCCATCACTTTCTTTCTAAAATCTCGAGAAAGATGGAATTGGTTACAATACATATTCTACTGTTTTTTTACTTTAACAATTTTTGATATGTTGAGCAGTCTATCATCTATCTATTTCCAGTTTTTATTTAGAGTATCAGAGGAAGTTTTAGATAAAAATATATGGATGGATTGGATACCGATACTTTTAACTTTTCCTGTATATATTATATTTTTTAAAATTTTTCGAATTAATATCAAGTTGTTATCGAAAGAGGTTAAGAATGATAAGTTCTCAGTAGTAATTAAAATTTTTACTATAACGATGATAATCTATTACCTCTTAAGTTATATACTCTCAAGTATACCTACACTTGAATATGCTGGTTTGCTTCCTACCCATATAGACGATATATACTACAAAAGAATAGTTATCTTCAGTTACGTCCCTATCTTTTTAGGTTTTCTATTTTATATCCAACACATTATTAAAGAAAATATCAATATAGAAATTCAAAAGATGAAAGATTCACAGATAGATTCAATAAGTAAATATAGCAATCACATTGAATCTCTTTACAAAGAAGTGAGAAGTTTTCGTCATGATTATACAAATATATTAGTCAGCTTAAATGAATCGATAAAGAAAAGAGATATAGATGGGGTAGAGAGGATCTATAATGCAGTACTAAAAGAGTCTGATAAATCCTTTTACAATAGTCAATACGACATTGCTAAACTTGTTCATTTAAAAAACCTAGCAATGAAATCGGTTGTATCTGCAAAATTGATTGAAGCACAAAATCGAGGAATTGATGTATCGGTAGAAATAGCTGAACCTATCGGAACTCCTCAAATAGATTTAGTCGATTTTATTACGATACTATCTGTCTTTTTAGATAATGCCATAGAAGCTGCAGTTAACGCAGAAGCTCCAAGAATTAGTTTTACTTATTTTCAAGAGAATGAAAATAAAATTTTAGTTATCTATAATACCACTGCTGACTATAAGATCCCTACTAAAAATATTTTCCAATATGGAGTCTCAACCAAAGGAGAGGGACGAGGTATCGGTCTTTCTAATGTCAAACAAATCCTTTCCAAATATCCTAAAGTCACTTTAGAAACAAAAAGTATAGATCATGAATTTACTCATGAATTAAAGATGCACGAAGGATAACTTTAAAACTAGAATAAATGGTCTGTTTTTTATAATTCCATTCATTATAAAAAACAGACCATTTATTAGATTGATCATTTCTTTTATTAAATTTGAAATATACTGTTGTGTGTAAGAACTTAGAAAACGAAAACCAAGTTACAATTGTTTAGTGAACTCACCCACATTCTGTTTATGATTATAGTTAGGAGAACTAGCCCATGTATAATAGATTAACAAGCTCTGTCTTTCAGTCTATCTTGAAAAGGAGAGATACGAAGATCTTCTTATCCTTTTGTCTATTACCTATCCTTGTTCCATTTTTGGCAGGAAATATGGAAGATATGAAAACCGACTATACAAATAGTTTTTTATCTTTCTTTGATATCACTCTTTTAACACAGTATCGTTTAACAATCCCAGTACTCATTTTTTCCATATTGATTTCTTCCGTTTTTAGAGATGAAATTGATAGCAAGATCATGTTTTTATACAAAGATATTAAGCGTTCTAAAATTTTCAACGCAAAAATACTCGGACTATTTTTAGTTTATATCCTCTATTTATTTGGAACTTTTTTTGCAACTTTCATTACTTATTATGGCATTATGTTACCTAGATTTGGAGTTGATTCTAACTTCTTACCTTCAAGCTCGATTTTAGTAGAGAAATCTATCTTGTCAATTCTTTCTGTGGTTTTACTTAATCTTATAACAACCGTCATGGTTGCGATGGTTTCCATTAAATCTAAGACCTTAGTGGCTGTTTTAGTAGGAATCTTCTTCACTTTATTTGCCTTCACAGCTCCCTTACTGATTGGAGTAAAGTATGTGATTCCAACCACTTATGCAAATGCTTTACAAGCAGGTGAGTTCGGTTTAACGCTGTTAATCATCATTGGCTTGTCTTGCATTTACTTCTTACCTAGCTATTTCTCAGCTAGAAAGAATTTTGAAAGAATAGAGTTTTAAAAAGAGCAAGCTGACTCATTTATTATTTATAAAAATTGGAAAGGAAACTAGATATGCTAAAAATTGAAAGTATTTCAAAAAAATTTGTTGGGAATGATTTTTATTCGCTAAAAGATGTCAGTATGGAAATCAATAAGGGTGAGATTGTAGGTCTTATTGGTAAAAATGGTGCGGGTAAATCGACACTCATGAAGCTGATGGCAAAATCACTAAAACCAACTTCTGGACTTATTACCTATAATGGGATCGATATTCATAGTAAAGACAATGTATTAACAGACTTTGGTATTATGATTGATCCAGTATTCTACCCAGAAATGTCCGTTATTGATAACTTAAAATTTTATCTACGTTTACATGGGAAAGAGGAGCTTTTTTCAAATATTGAACCAACTTTGAAATTGGTAGAACTATGGGAAGCTAGAAATAGAAAACCAAAAGGATTTTCTTTTGGTATGAAGCAAAGGACAGCCTTGGCAATTGCTTTGGTTGCCGAACCAGACTTCCTTATTCTGGATGAACCATTCGTTGGACTAGATCCAATTGGTGTTCAGAAATTAATTGATATTTTGAAAAAATGGTCTAATGAGAGACAAATTTCAATGCTTATTTCTAGCCACCAATTAGGAGAGCTAGAAGCCTTGTGTGAACGTTATGTCTATATTGAGGCAGGGCAGTTAGCAGACGCTTTTGACGGTGCGGCTTGTCCTAGTTTGCTTGTGTACTTGAAGGAGACTAAGAATCTTGAAGGGATTCAGTCTTTATTAAGTGATGACGTCATTCTAGAAGGCAGCGTTTTAGATATTTCGACAAACATATCCTCTGAACAGGTTAATGAGATTTTTAAAATATTAGGAAATCATACCTTGATTGAGAAGATAGAGGTGAAAGAGAACCACCTAAAAGAGATCTTTACGAAAGGACAGTAACATATGAAACAAATCTTACCTGCCATTTTCACATCTGTCTGGAAGCGTAAAGAAACCAAGATTTACCTGCTGTTCGTTTTATTTCCAGTTATCTTTCTTCTAGCTTCCTTTTTTGGAAAATCTAATTTCATGCAAATTTCCGTAATAGGAGATAATAGAGTAAGTGGGATAGCCTTTCTAGATATGATGATCAGTTCAGCAGATTCATTTATCTTACCTACTCTTGCAATCTATTTCTTGACAATTTCTGTCTTTAGACGAGAGATAGATGATCATACTATGTTCCTATACAGAGATTTAAGCCGTAAGAACATATTTTTTTCAAAATATCTTAGTTTACTCTCAATCTTGGTACTATTTTATATTCTATTTACCTGTGTTTCTACAACAGTCTATTTCACCAGGGTCGTTCAGTTTCCTTTTGCGTCGAATACCTTTTTTGATAACGATTTATCTATTACTTTATCAACTCTAGAGGATATTTTTGGAATCTTTTTAAAAGACATTTTTTCAGTAACTATCGCTTCTGTGTTATGCCTTTATTTAAAAACTGGCTCAACCATAGTGGTAGCTATTATTTTAACAATTGCAAGCATGATGACTTCAATGATTGGCGGAGGCATTGCAATGCTTTTCCCGAATGGATATAACAGATTGCTTAATGACGACATTTTGTCCACTCCACAAGCATTCTTGGGAGCACTGGGCATTACCATCGTCTATGCCTTTATTCTCCTAATCATTGGTTCTAAAAAGTTTCAAAATTTGGAGTTTTGATGTGACAGGACTTGACCTGTTACCTATAATCTAATGACGTATACCTTGTCTACAATGTACGATTGAAAGATACACGTTTCTCTTTATCATCAAAAAAAGATTGGAACATAGCTCCAATCTTTTTTTCTTACCTCAACTCCGCCACAATGGCCTTGATTTGCTCTGCTGTGTGCACACCTGCCACTTGCTTGACAACCTGACCATCTTTTTTGAAAAGAAGAGTAGGGATAGACATGATACCGAAAGCACGCGCGGTTTCAGGATTTTCGTCCACATCTATTTTCAGGATTTTTAATTCATCTTCTGAAAGTTCTTGGGATAACTGTTCCAAGATAGGAGCTTGCATGCGACATGGACCACACCAGGTCGCCCAAAAGTCTACCAAAACCAATCCTTCTTTCGTTTCTGCTTCAAATGTTGCGTCTGTAATTGCTTTTGCCATTGTTTTTCTCCTTTAGTTTTTGTATTGATCCAGGTCTTGCTTCATCAAATAGAAGAAGACATCTCCGTAAGTTCCATGGTAATCGAGTTCGTGCCCATTATAGGTCAATTTTTGTACAGGATAGTAATCCGCTACACCAATCAAGCAAGTCTGTTGGGAGCGTTCAAACTCTTCATAGGAATCAAAATGCATAACTCTTTCTTGTTTTGCACCATCTAGATATGTAATATCAATCATTCCTGTCACCTCTTTTCTAATTTATGACTACATTGTAACTCTAGCGATTACAACTGTCAATCAAAACGACTTGCTTAGTTGAAGAAATTCTGTTCGATAGCTAAAAGCTAACAAAAAAGCCCTCTGAATACAGAGAGCTCTATTCTTGCTGGATAAAACGTTTCTATACAAGGCGACGAACCGAAGATTGTACTGACGGTACATCGAGGCGAAGTGACAAAAAATAAAAAAGCTACTCAACTAGAGTAGCCTTATTTTCAAGATATGCTCAATCGAACACGGCCTAAGCACTTGGCAAAAATAACAGCCCTCTGAATACAGAGAGCTGTTTTGAGCTCGTGCTAAAATCCTAGTGAAAAAGATGAAACTCCCTGTGTTCATCGAACACTGTGTCGTTTCCCTATTTTCATACGGATTTTTGGCGCCCTTAGCATCATGATTAACGACGAAGTCCAAGAGAGTTGATCAACTCACGGTAACGGTTAACGTCGTTGGTACGAAGGTAAGCCAACAAGTTACGACGGCGACCAATTTTCTTCATCAAACCACGGTAAGTAGCGTGGTCTTTTTTGTGTTGTTTGATGTGGTCGTTCAAGTGGTTGATTTCCCATGTAAGGACAGCAACTTGTACTTCTACTGAACCAGTGTCACCTTCGTGACGTGCGTATTGTGCAATGATTTCATTTTTTTTCTCTTTTGAGATTGCCATGATAAGCTCCTTTTCTTTATGCTCTATCCGAGTGGCAGGTTTGGCATAGCCTGCTACCAAGAAAGAGTTAGTTGTCTATTCGACCTATTCATTCTACCAAGATTTCATCTTTCTGTCAAACACTTCTACTTTTTCCAACAGAGTTCTTCAAACCCAAGACTACCATGACTTCTCATTATAGGTTGACTCGAAAGTCAGTTAAGAGCCCTATTTCTTCTACTGTCAATCTACGCCACTCCCCCAATTCGAGACTAGGATTCAAGTTCAATGGCCCCATGGAAATCCGCTCGAGATCGGTGACTTCTTTGCCACAAGCTGCGACCATGCGTTTGACCTGGTGGAATTTTCCTTCAGCGATGCGGATCTGAACCAAGCAACTATTAGCTTCTTGATCAACCTCCAAAATTTCCAACTCAGCTGGCAGTGTGGTGAAATCCTTCAAGACGATTCCTTCTTTGAAACGGTCAACATCTTCCTGGGTCATGATGCCAGCTACTTGGGCACGATAGAGTTTATCCACATGCTTCTTAGGTGACAACATAGCGTGGGCTAGCTTGCCATTATTGGTCAAGAGGAGTAAGCCGTGAGTATCGATATCAAGGCGTCCGACAGGAAAGACTTCCTTATGACGGGCCGTGTCATCTAGCAAATCTAACACAGTTTGATGGTGATCATCTTCAGTCGCTGAAATGACCCCCTTGGGTTTATTGAGCAGATAGTAGACAAACTCCTCATGCAGGAGCTTTTCTCCCAGATAGGTTACCTGATCTGTGTCTGGATCAATGTGAACTTTGGCAGATGTCTCAACCTTCCCATTGACCTGAATTTTTTTCTGCTTGAGAACTTGCTTGACTTCTGTCCGACTTCCCACACCACAATCTACTAAATATTTGTCTAGACGCATCTTCTTCTCCTTTATCCTTCTTTTCATTATATCATGAACTGGTCCTGGATTCTCTCATTACTTTAGACCACTTTCCGTTCAGTCCACTCGCAATCATTGGATAAATAGGAAACTTTCATTCTGGGGGAATTGTGATATGATGGATTTTTAGAAAAAAAGGAGTGAATGAGAACATGTCTGCAATTGAAACCATTACAAAAAGCTGCCCATCTAATTGATATGAATGATATTATTCGCGAAGGCCACCCAACTTTACGTGCTATCGCTGAAGAGGTCACTTTCCCACTGTCAGATCAAGAGATCATCCTAGGGGAAAAAATGATGCAGTTCTTGCACCATTCACAGGATCCTGTCATGGCAGAAAAATTAGGTCTTCGGGGAGGAGTCGGACTAGCGGCCCCTCAGTTAGATATTTCTAAGCGCATCATTGCCGTTCTCGTCCCAAACCCAGAGGATGAAGAAGGAAATCCTCCAAAAGAAGCCTACTCCATCCAAGAAGTCATGTACAATCCTAAAATTGTCTCCCACTCAGTCCAAGATGCGGCTCTTGGAGATGGTGAAGGTTGTCTTTCTGTAGATCGTAATGTTCCCGGGTATGTGGTTCGCCATGCACGCGTGACAGTAGACTACTTTGATAAAACAGGGGAAAAACACCGCATCAAACTTAAAGGTTACAACTCCATCGTTGTCCAACACGAGATTGACCACATTAATGGCGTTATGTTCTACGATCGGATCAATCCGAAGGATCCTTTCGCTGTCAAAGATGGCATGCTCATTTTAGAATAAAAAAAAGACCGATGGGTCTTTTTTTTATTAGGGTGTGACAGAAAAAGTTGTTGGAATCTCAATCCCATTTTGTAAGAGGGCATCATGATAGAGTTTGTAATAAAGGTGGTAAATGGCAATTTGACTTCCTGATTGGACCATCATGGCGACACGGAAGGAATAGCGACCCGTTCCCTTTTCGATTTGTGGTCCTAAAATCGTCGGACCATCTAAGATTTCTGGATGTTTCTGTGCTTGTTCATCGTTGACTTGCTGGAAGATCTGATAAATCTTATCGAGATCAGTTTGAGCAGAAATCGGCATATCAATTAAAACGCGCTGGTTGCCCCGCGAGAGATTGCTAACAACCATAATATTGCGATTAGGGATAAAATGCAAGGTACCATCTGCATCTCGCACCTGGGTCGTCCGAATGCCGACACTCGACACTGTCCCAGCGATGGTAATCGGACCATTGGTCACTCGCACCGTATCTCCAACATCCAATTGGCGCTCAAGAAGAATAAAGAAGCCATTGACCAAATCCGATAAGAAGCCTTGAGCTCCCATCCCAATGGCAACTCCTGCAATTCCAGCACCCGCCAAAAGACTTGAGACTGGCAAGCCGAGGATGGAAAGAATCCAATAAATCAGAATAAAATAGAGGCCGTAATTTAACAGACTTTCTACCAGACGTAAGATAGTTTTTTTACGAGATTCATCCTGACCTACATAATTCAAAGACGGTTTAAAATGCGTTTCACTAAACTGTGGAGCAGTTTTTTTGCAATATAAAACAAGACAAATAAAATAGCTAAGGAAATCACTTTTGAAACCAGGTCATCCATAATCTTGGTCCAATCAAATTGATTCACATAACGGGAAATAACATTCTTCATTCCTTCTAACAGTCTCCTTCTCTCTTCTAATGGTTTGATTATATCAAATTTTAGGCTATTGAACCAGCGCCCTTATTGAAACAACCATTGATTTTAAGCTCTTACTATCGTATAATGGACGGTAAATTTTTCAAATAAGGAGGTTCTTATGGTCAAACGAATCATTCGCGCTTGGAACAAAACTAATCTCATGAAACGAATTGCAATCGGAATCTTAGTCGGAGCCCTTTTGGCAGTCCTTCTCCCTAAAGCATCTGCAATAGGTCTATTAGGTGAAATCTTTGTAGGTGGCTTGCGAGCTATTGCCCCTCTCCTAGTCTTCGCCCTTGTCGCTAATGCCCTATCCCAACACCAAAAGGGAACCCAGACCAATATGAAATCGGTCATCAGCCTCTATCTTTTGGGAACCTTTGCGGCCAGCCTTGGTAGCTGTTTTAGTTAATTATCTCTTTCCCATCACCATTTCCTTAACTGGGACAAGTGCTGAAGGAACTTCTCCCGATGGACTTGGAGAAGTCATCAGCAACCTCCTCTTAAAGATTGTTGACAATCCACTTAACGCTCTCATCCAGGCCAACTATATTGGAATTTTATCCTGGGCAGTAGTCTTTGGGATTGCCATGAGAGAAGCCAGTGAACATAGTAAGGACCTCCTTCAAACCCTGGCTGATATCACTTCCAAGATTGTCGAATGGATTATCAACCTAGCTCCATTTGGAATTCTTGGTTTGGTCTACAAAACGATTGCAGGGCAAGGGTTTGCTGGTCTGAAAAACTACGGAATTCTCTTACTTCTATTAGTTGGAACCATGTTTTTCGTTGCCCTCGTCATCAATCCCTTGATTGCTTTCATCATGATTCGCAAGAATCCTTACCCACTTGTCTTTAAATGTTTACGAGTAAGTGGATTAACTGCCTTCTTTACTCGAAGTTCCGCTGCTAACATTCCTGTTAATATGAAGCTCTGTAAGGAACTAGGACTCAATCCAGACACCTACTCCGTCTCTATTCCTCTAGGCTCTACTATCAATATGGCAGGAGCTGCTGTTACAATTAATACCTTGACCCTAGCTGCTGTCAATACCCAAGGGATCCAGGTCGACTTTGGAACGGCCCTTGTCCTCAGCGTCGTAGCCGCTATCTCAGCTTGTGGCGCTTCTGGAGTGGCCGGAGGGTCTCTACTTTTGATCCCAGTTGCTTGTAGCCTTTTTGGTATCGGTAATGATATCGCTATGCAAGTCGTTAGTGTCGGCTTCATTATTGGGGTTATCCAAGATTCTTTCGAAACAGCCCTCAACTCGTCCACCGATGTTCTTTTTACAGCCATTTCTGAAATGAAAGATTGGCCAAAAGAAAAACGCTATTAATTCAGAAAAACCAGATCACACGATCTGGTCTTTTTCTTTTTTCATAAAGTAGCTTTTGCTTTCCCTAAACATCGGAGGCGAAAGAGCGAAAAAAGCAATTAGATGATATTTACGTTTTCAGAAGTTTCCATGAAAATTCCCCAGCAATCCCCAACTAGTCACTCAAAGAGAAATGGTTGGTCATCAGATTGCTTGCATCTAATAAGACCTTATCCAACAAGCGATCCGTCGCTTCTTGAATCTGATCACTCATGGCCTGATTTTCTTTTTCAAAGTCAACGATATCCCCTGCCGCCAAAGCCTGATCCACTCGTCCAATCCGGGCATGCCCAAGGGCCATGGTTCTTTCTTGGTAATCTTCTAAATCTCCAACATGATGACTATAATGGGCATCTGCTAGACCAGCAATAATTCGATTGGTCCAATAGAAGGAATTCGTCGTCACTTTCTGTCGTGTTGGCAAAATAATCCGGTGTCGTATCTACCTGCGTAAAGAAAGGAACGGCCGTATTGAAAGGCATAGACCCATAGCAAAGCCATTGAATTCCTGTTGTTTCTTGAGGACGATTTGGTCGCAATTGGAGAATAGCCGTCTGGCTAGTCCGGTTGATGCCAATGGTACGGAAGGTCCGACGACTATGAGCATCCCCTTCTGAACCATAGGGATCATAAGCTGAATCCTGATAGTGACTGCTAAGGACATATTTGACATCTTCAATCGTAATTTTGCGATAAGGTTTTTGACACCAAGGAAGGAAGAAGGATCGAGGATCTTGCTCCACTTCTGGGTTGAGGAAACGTTGAATATCCCAAGCACGTGGTGTGTTGTAATGACGGTCCTTGTCTCGTTGGCTCCCAAAAGCATAACGAGGGTTAAAGGACGAACCGTCAAAATCCAAGGCCAAGTGATGGCGTTCCACAAAATCTTTCAAATCTGGATCACATAAAAACTCTTCTGGGCGATTAAACTCAAAGCGATCACTCCCCAATTGATTGGGATTGGTCACATAGGCGTCGTCTGGTACGCGACGTGCCATCCAGTGATGACCTCCGATGGTTTCCAACCACCAGATTTCATTGACATCGCTGATAGCCACCCCATTAGATTCATAGGTCCCGTATTCCTCCAGAATTTCCCCCAAGCGAAGAACACCTTCCCGGGCAGTCTGGACATAAGGAAGGACCAAGGTCAGCATGTCTTCCTCTCCAATGCCGCTTTCCACAAGAGGATCCGCTCCCAAGACCCGGCTATTGGTTGTAATGGTCTCGGTTTCACTCATGGCTACATTGTACCGATTGATTCCTGCTTCTCCCCAGATGCCATCTTTTGGAATGGCATCTGGCACTGCTGTGTAGCGAACAGGGTTATCTGGCAGCTCTATCTCAAAAGGAGATAGGACTGACCGATAATGACGAGGTTGATCCTCTGGTTGAACGACGATAAATTTCTTAGGGGTAAACACTCCATTTTGAGAGTCTTCCGTGCGAGCTACAATCGTTGAACCATCATAGCTGGCATCTTTTCCGACGAGTATAGTAGTACAAGAATCTGACGAACGATTAGGGGTCATAAGCTTTCCTTCTTTCCGTTTAAACTGACTGTATTATAGCAAAAAGCGTGCCTGATTAAAAGGCACGACTGACTCTTTGCTTATTTAAAGGTCACAATTGTTGCTCCGCTTCCTCCTGCATTTTGAGGAGCGTATTCGAAGCTTTTGACATGCTTGTTGCGACGTAGGTACTTGGTAACTCCCTCCCGGATGACGCCCGTTCCGATCCCGTGGATGATATCGACTTGGGCCATATTATTGAGAAGGGCTTGGTCGATAAAGCTGTCTAATTCTTCCATGGCTTCCTCATATCGTTTGCCACGAAGGTCCAAGCGAGCCCGAGGCCCATTTGTGTTGGAACGTTTGACCACATGGATCTGGCGTTTTTTCGGTTGAGAAGCATCTTTTTCAGCTTTCAGAAGATTAAATTCTTTTTCTTCTAAGGTCATCTTGATCAGTCCTACTTGGGCTTCCCAACGACCATCCTTGAGTTGGTTGGTAAGGCTTCCCCGTTGCCCATAGCTGATCACCAAAATTTCGTCTCCTACTTTTGGAGCACGGGCTTTTTTAGCCTGTTTCAAGACCTTATTTTTGGATAGGTCGACCGTTTCTGGGGCCAATTTCTTCAACTGAGACTTAGCTTCAATAATTTCATGGGGCTTGAGTTGAGATTTGGCATGGAGACCTTGTAAGATCTGGTCGCTTTCTGCTAGAGCCAGATCTACAATTTCTTGCGCTTCTTTACGCGCCTTGTTAAGCTCTGTCTCGCGCTCTCTGGTCAACTCATTATACAATTTCTTGAGGACACGGTTGAATTTCAGATTTTCCTGTTCGACATCTCGGATGGACTCGAGTCGTTTGCGACTTTCTAGGGTCTGAGCTTCCAACTTTTCAATGATGCGGTTGACATCCCGATCCTGATTGGTCATCCCTTGCGCTTGACGAACGATCACTTCAGCTAAGCCTAAGCGACGAGCGATTTCAAAGGCATTGGATCGTCCTGGAACCCCCTGCATAAAGCGATAAGTTGGTCTTAAGGTATCGGTATCAAATTCCATGCTGGCATTTGGACACCAAGAGTCTCAATCCCATAGGCCTTGAGTTCTGGATAGTGAGTGGTTGCCATTGTTTTGACCCCTCGTAAGCGGAGGTCTTCTAGGATGGCAATCGCTAGTGAAGCCCCTTCCTGAGGATCCGTTCCAGCTCCCAACTCATCCAGCAAGACCAAGGATTCCTCATCGACCTGCTCTAAAATAGAGACAATATTGGTCATGTGACTGGAGAAGGTAGACAAGCTTTGTTCAATCGACTGCTCATCCCCAATATCTGAGAAAATTTCTGTAAAAACAGCTACCTTGCTCCCAGACTCCGCTAAGATAGGCAGCCCCGACTGGGCCATCAGTTGAGCTAAGCCCAGTGTCTTTAACATAATAGTCTTCCCACCCGTATTAGGTCCTGTAATCACAATCTCTGTTAGGTCTTTGCCAAAGTGGACATCATTGGGAACCGCTCTTTCGATCAAAGGATGACGAACTTGCAAAAGCTGGATTTCACCCTGATCTGACAAGGATGGAATGGTCCCTTTTCGGTCCTGTAAAAAGCGATGCTTGGCACGAACGAGGTCAATATGACCGATTAACCAAGCATTGTTCCTGATCTCCCCAGCATGTGGACGAAGGAGGTTTGAAATTTCTTCCAAGATTCGAAGCATCTCGAAGCGTTCATCCGCACGATGGTTAGCAATTTCTTCGTTGAGATTGACGACAGCTCGAGGTTCGATATAGACGGTATTTCCACTAGCTGAAATGTCATGCACCACACCAGCAATCCGATTACGGTAAGTGTTTTTCACTGGCAAGACATTTCGCCCATTTCTGCTAGCAACAATCTGATCAGCCAGCATTTCTGACTTGGTCTTCAGAAGCTCTTGCAGAATTTCTCGCACTTGGTGTTCATTTTCTTGAATCCGTCGACGGATTTTAGCCAAGCTTTCGCTGGCAAAATTTTCGATAAATCCAGCCTCATTAATGGCATGGAGGCTTCCCTGCAACTGTGGTAGATCGACTAGATTTTCAAAAATCCGATCCAATTTTTCCAAGCGAACATTCTCTAACTCCTCATAGAATTCTCTTAATTCATGGGTCACGCGTAAGACTTTCTTCACCGCTAACAATTCATCAATATTGAGCGATGTTTCTAGTTCTAAACGTTTGGTCACTGGACGAATTTCTTGGATCGTAGACACGCTAAAGTGCGGATGCTCCACAAATATCTGAGCCATATCCGCCATTTCAAGAAAGGCTGTCTCAATCGCTTCTTTTTTCGAGAGAGGGGTTAGTTCCTGCAACTCCACTTCGCCTTGCTCTGTCTGCAGATAAGGCTCTACTAAGTTTTTAACTTTTTGAAACTCTAAGGTTTCGAGAATTTTTTTATTCATGTTTCTCCACATCAGAAAAGGAGGCTTGTTCTCATCATAGCCTCCCCTTCCATTCTATTTATACCCATCATGAAGAAAATTCATGACGAGAAGTTCTTAAGCACCTAAGATTTTTACAACCCAAAGCTGTTTTAAAAGGCTTGCTGTAAGGGGACTATACTGCACCATAAAGCGAATAAGAAAACTTCCATGAAGACGATCTTGAATAGTCGCCATAGGAATGGTCGCTAAAATTGTGAATCCCATCTGTAAAACAAAATAGGTAACCAAGACCGATAACGCACCACTGGCAATCTGAAAGGGGCGTTCTTCCCACTTTTCAGGTGTCGGAATCAGCGGGACAAAGAGTCCAATCACCCGTCCGATTGCATAGACTAAGACATACAGGATAAAAAAAGCAAGACCTGCATAAAAAACCTTATCTAAATGAAAGAGTTGCTCTTCTGAAAAGAAATAGGTCTTAGAAGCCTGCGTAGCACTAGAAAATGGGACCCACAAACTAATGGTTTTCGCCAAGGATTGATAACTAGACCCTGCTATCAATAAAGCTAGGATACTAATCACAAATAGTAGCCTTGAAGAAGGATTCCCCGCGAATACCCTATGTAAAAGCTCCAGGCCAGGATCAACAAAATAAGGATTGAAAACATATGATTTTCCCCTTAATTAGATGATTTACCAACTAGACCATCGAGGGCCTTGCGTCGAAAATCTTCCAATTCTTTTTCCTTATCATCAAACTCAATCTCACGACTCAATTGAGTAGACAGACTATTGATGGCTAATAAAATGGCCAAGGTCTCATCATCTGCCACTGGCATTTGTTCTTTAATCGCTTCATATTTTTCCTTCGCGACCCTTTCAACCTCTTCCATGAAGAGGTTGTCATGATTAGTGGTTAGGGTCAGCGCTTTATTACCAAAAGTAAATTTGTATCTATTTAAGCTGGACATAAAAAATCACCTCACGATATTATATCAAAATCTCCCTTACTTGTCAGTAGCAAAATCCTCATCTAGTACGAAAGAAATCCCTTTTTTAAACACTTCTCAAGGGTTCATTGACCCTTATTCATGATACAATAAAGTGATTAGGAAAGGATGTATTTAAAATGAATGTAACTGATTTTTCGGTAGAAAGCCAAGATGGCACCAATATCTCACTCGAACATTTTCGAGGCCAAGTGCTCCTCATCGTCAATACGGCAACAGGATGCGGCCTCACTCCACAATATCAGGGCTTGCAAGAACTATATGATCGCTACCATGAGCAAGGCTTCGAGATCCTCGATTTCCCATGTAACCAATTCATGGGTCAAGCCCCAGGCAGTGCAGAAGAGATCAATCAATTTGTAGTCTCAACTTTCAAACGACTTTCCCACGTTTTGCAAAAATAAAGGTGAATGGCAAAGAAACTAACCCCCTCTACCAATGGCTCAAAGAACAAGCAAGTGGTCCCTTAGGAAAACGCATTGAATGGAATTTTGCTAAATTCCTGATTGACCGAGAAGGACAAGTGGTCCAACGCTTCTCTTCTAAAACTCCTCCTCAAGCCATTGAAGAAAGTCTGAAGGAAATCCTCAAAGACTAATTCTAGCTTCCTTTTTCTAGCCTTTGAAGTTGGTTTTATGGTACAATAGGGAGTATGGAAACCATCACATTGTCCCCTCTACCAGAGGAAATTCAAGCATTCGTCCAGCACTACCAAAACTACCGGATGCCTTCCAAAAACCCCTACATCGCGTATTTTTTCAAGGCTCCTGGTGCAACGATTTCTATCTATACATCTGGAAAAGTCGTCTTGCAAGGGAGCAAAGCTGAAATCTTTGCGCAAGCCTTGGGTTATCAACAAAAAATACAAACGGTCACAAATGCAGGACAGGACTTCCCACTGATTGGAACAGACGAAGTTGGAAATGGCTCCTACTTTGGCGGGTTGGCTGTTGTAGCTTGCCTAGTCACACCTGACCAACACGCGCGACTAAGAAGCTTAGGAGTTGGTGATTCCAAGACCTTAAATGATCGTAAAATCCGAACCTTGGCTCCCATTCTAAAACAGGAGATCCAACATCAGGCCCTACTTCTAGCTCCAAAAAAATACAACCAGGTCATTGCATCTGGTTATAACGCCGTTTCTGTCAAGGTCGCTCTTCATAATCAAGCCATTTTTTTGCTCCTACAACAAGGGGTTCAGGCTGAGAAAATTATCATCGATGCTTTTACGACCCAGAAGAATTATGAACGCTATGTTCAAGCAGAAACCAATCAGGTGACGCAAGCCGTTACCTTAGAAGAAAGCAGAGGGCAAATACCTAGCAGTTGCGGTTAGTTCCATTATTGCTCGAGACCTCTTCCTCCAAAATCTTGAAGATTTGAGTCAAGAACTCGGCTATAGCCTTCCAAGCGGTGCAGGGAGTCAGTCTGATAAAGTCGCTAGTCAACTATTAAAAGCCTATGGAATCCAAGCCCTTAACTATAGTGCTAAACTCCATTTTAAAAATACAGAAAAAGCAAAAAAAATGATAGAAAGATAAGCAATGAAACGCAGTCAAACTACTACCTCTTCCAATCCCATCCTTGCCTTCTTAAAGGAATGGGGACTCTTTATCCTCATCATCACAAGCATCATACTCTCCCGGATTTTCCTCTGGACTCCGGTTCGAGTAGATGGTCATTCTATGGATCCTACCTTAGCAGACAATGAATACTTGTTGGTGATTAACAAGCTTCCTATCAATCGTTTTGATATCGTGGTCGCCAGTGAAACAGAAAATGGAAAGACCAAAGAAATTGTCAAGCGGGTTATCGGTCTTCCAGGTGACACCATTCAATACGAGAACGATACCCTCTATATCAACGGAAAGAAGACAGATGAACCATACTTGAAGGAATACATCAAGAAGTTTAAAGAAGATAAATTACAGTCCACCTACACTGGAAAAGGGTTTGAAGAAAATGGAGAGCTCTTCCGACAAATGGCCCAAAGTGCCCAAGCCTTTACGGTCGATCAAGACGGAAGTGCGACCTTCACGAAAAAGCTCTTAGATGATGAGTACCTTCTCCTAGGGGATGACCGGATTGTTTCTAAGGACAGCCGTCAAGTAGGGGCCTTCAAGAAGAGCCAGATCAAAGGGGAAGCTGTTTTCCGCCTTTGGCCACTTCTTCCATTTAAGACCTATTAGCCCGTTGAGAGGTTGGGACTCCTGTTCCAATCTCTTTTCTATCGTACAACTTTTGAGAATATCTTACTTTCTCTATCTGACTGATTAAAGGAAACTCTGTATGGAATACTATTTCTCCGGGACTATTGAGCGGGTCATTTTTGAAAATCAAAGTAGCTTCTTTCGAATCCTCCTATTAGATATCAACGACACAGATGCGGAAGACTATGAGGACTTTGAGATTATTGTCACTGGAACGATGGCAGATATTGTTGAAGGAGAAGATTATAGCTTCTGGGGAGAACTGGTCCATCATCCAAATACGGTCAACAATTGCAAATGAACCGCTATGAACGGGCCAAACCAACCAGCAAAGGCTTGGTTAAATATTTCTCTAGTGATCATTTTAAAGGAATTGGACTCAAAACAGCTCAAAAGATCGTGGATCTCTATGGTGAGGATACCATTGATAAAATTCTCCAAGCTCCTGAAAAACTAGCCTCAATCTCCGGCCTCTCCAAAAAGAACCGTGAAGCCTTTGTCGAAAAACTACAGCTCAACTATGGTACAGAACGGGTCCTCGCCCAACTTGCCAACTATGGCATCCCTAATAAACTAGCCTTCCAAATCCAAGATTTCTACAAGGAAGAAACCTTGCAAATCGTCGAATCGGCTCCCTATCAACTGGTCGAAGATATTCAAGGAATGGGCTTCAAGATTGCCGACCAACTAGCAGAAGAATTAGGGATTGCTAGTGATGCCCCTGAACGCTTCCGAGCAGGTCTCGTCCATAGTCTTCTAACCCTCTCATTAGAAACAGGCGACACCTATGTTGAAGCTAGAGAATTACTCCAGGCCACTATCCAACTCTTAGAAGCATCCCGTCCCGTTGAGCTCGATCCAGCTAGCGTTGCCAAAGAATTGGCCAGTCTCATCGAAGAAGACAAGGTGCAAAACATAGACACCAAGATTTCAACAACAGCCTCTTCTTTGCGGAAGAAGGGATCCGCAGCCATATCGGTCGCCTGCTAGAAAAAGGAAAGCAAGAATCTTTCGAACCAGAAAAAATCGAACAAACAATCGATGACATTGAAGAGGATCTCCAGATCCACTACGATCCCATCCAACGGAAGGCTATCCAGGAAGCCATCCAGCAAAAGGTCTTCGTGCTAACAGGTGGACCAGGAACGGGGAAAACAACTGTTATTAACGGGATTATCGGAACCTACGCCCGCCTGCACCAATTGGACCTTCGGAAGAAATCTCAATTACCAATCCTCTTAGCTGCTCCAACCGGTCGAGCAGCGCGAAGAATGAGTGAACTGACTGGTCTTCCGAGCGCCACCATTCATCGTCACTTAGGAATGACGGGAGACGACGACACGAGTCACTTGGATGATTATCTAGACGCTGACTTCATCATTGTCGATGAATTTTCTATGGTGGATACTTGGTTAGCCAATCAGCTTCTCAGCAATATCTCCTCCAATACCAAACTCCTAATCGTTGGAGATGCCGATCAACTTCCTTCTGTGAGCCCTGGACAAGTCTTGTCCGATCTCCTACAGATCCCAAGCATCCCTCAAGTCAAACTGGAACACATCTTCCGTCAAGGTGAGGATTCGACCATTGTCACTCTGGCCAGTCAGATTCGCAAAGGCCAACTACCTCCTGATTTCACAGAGAAAAAGCCTGATCGCTCCTACTTTGAAGCACCGAGTGAGCTCATCGCTCCCATGATTGAAAAAATCACCAGCGCAGCCCTTCGCAACGGCATCCCGGCCCGAGACATACAGGTCCTCGCTCCTATGTATCGAGGTTCCGCAGGTATTGATCAAATAAACAGCCTCATGCAAGAGCTCCTCAATCCATTAGAAAATGGCGCTCTATTTTTTCAAGCATTGGATTGCCAGTATCGAAATGGTGACAAGGTCATCCACTTGGTCAATGATGCCGAAAGCAATGTCTTTAACGGAGATATCGGCTACATCACGGACCTCTTACCAGCGAAATATACCGAATCCAAGCAAGATGAACTGACTATCCAATTTGATGGCAATGAATTGGTCTACCCACGAAACGAATGGTACAAGATTCGCCTGGCCTATGCCATGAGTATCCATAAGTCTCAAGGAAGCGAATTCCCTGTGGTCATCCTTCCCTTGACCAATCAGAGTCGGCGCATGCTCCAACGCAATCTGATTTACACAGCTATCACCCGTTCCAAAGCAAACTCATTCTCCTCGGTGAATACACTGCATTTGACTTTGCGACGCAGAATACTGGAACTGCTCGTAAAACCTATCTGATTGAACGTTTTTCGGATGGGATTCCTCAAAACTCAGACTCTTCCTCAGCCAGCACCGCTCATCTGAAAGAGCCCACTAAAAAAACAGAGCCCCAAAAGGAGCTCGTCTCAGTTGAAAACCACTCTGACTTATCTGCTTCCCAACCTTCTCAACAAGGCTATCGATTAACAGAGGACAATTACTTAAGCATTGATCCTATGATCGGCCTCACAGAGGAAGAGATTCAACATTTCTTCAAAAACTAATTAAGAATTCCCCGTAGGACAAGTATACCTACGGGGTTTCTTCTATTAAAGATCCTTCATACGATTTCTGAGACTCGGAAGAAAAATTAGTGAGGGTCAAACCTAAGAGGCGAATACCTGAGGAATTGATCTCTAGGCTCTGGTAGAGCTCCTGGGCTACTCTCTGAATGACTTCTGGGTCTCTGGTTGCTTCCTCTAAACTGCGCCTCTTGGTCAAGGTCGTAAAATCGGCATAACGAATCTTGAGCACCAAGGTCTTACCAATTTTCTGATGCTTGGTCAAACTGTTCGCCACCTTGTCAGATAAATTGCTCAGTTCTTTTAGCACATCATCCTCGGCCACCAGCAATTTTCGATAGGTGCGTTCCTTCCCAATGGACTTGCGAATGCGATTACTCTTAACTGGACTGTTATGAATCCCTCTAGCCTTTCGATAGAGATCAAAACCAAAGCGACCAAAGTAATCGATGAGAGTCATTTCCGGCACTTCTAAGAGATCTGCTCCTGTATAAATCCCCAAATCGTGTAGTCGCTCTACTGTCCGTTTCCCCACACCATGAAACTTAGCCACGTCCAGCTGACTCAAAAACTCTTGAGCCTGCTCGGGTAAGATGACAGTCAGCCCACGAGGCTTCTGGTAATCACTGGCGATTTTTGCTAGAAACTTATTGTAGGAAACTCCGGCAGAAGCGGTTAAGTGCAATTCATTCCAAATATCATGCTGAATTAAACGAGCTACCTTTACAGCAGATTGAATACCAAGCTTATTATTGGTCACATCCAAATAGGCTTCGTCGATGCTCATAGGCTCAATTAGATCTGTATAGCGTTTAAAAATTTCTCTGACTTGGAGACCGACTGCCTGATACTTCTCGTAGTTACCAGGGATGAACACTGCCTGAGGACACCGTTCATAAGCTTCTTTGGAACTCATAGCCGAATGGACGCCATATTTTCTGGCTTCGTAATTGCAGGTCGATACCACTCCCCTTCCACCGGACAAACGTGGATCGTGGCCAATGATGACAGGCTTTCCCTTCAATTCAGGATGGTCGCGCTCTTCAACGGACGCAAAAAAGGCATCCATGTCGATATGAATGATCTTACGGCTCGTATCATTTACTAACGGAAATATGAGCATTAGAAACCTCCAGCTACATTATACCTCCCTTAGAATTATTTTCCTACTTTTTGAATCATCAACTCCTCAAAAATATAAGACAGTTTACAAGAAAATCACCATCTGTATTATAAAAGAATCCAAAATCTTTTTGCTATTCCCTTTGTGAAACCGATTTCTATGTGGTATACTACTATTGTAAGTGCAACAGATTTGTTGCTAGAAAGATATAAGAGGATTTAAACATGGTTGTTAAAACAGTTGTTGAAGCACAAGACATTTTTGACAAAGCCTGGGAAGGCTTCCAAGGGGAAGACTGGAAAGAAAGAGCCAGTGTCTCTCGCTTTGTTCAAGCTAACTACACTCCATATGATGGAGATGAAAGCTTCCTAGCTGGTCCAACTGAACGTTCTCTTCACATCAAAAAGATTGTTGAAGAAACTAAAGCTCACTACGAAGAAACTCGTTTCCCATACGATACTCGTCCAACTTCTATCGCTGATATTGCAGCTGGATACATTGACAAAGAAACGAAGTCATCTTCGGTATCCAAAACGATGAGTTGTTCAAATTGAACTTCATGCCTCGTGGTGGTATCCGTATGGCGGAAACTACTTTGAAAGAAAATGGATTTGAGCCAGATCCAGCTGTGCATGAAATCTTCACTAAATATGTAACAACCGTTAACGATGGTATCTTCCGTGCTTATACTACAAACATCCGTCGTGCACGTCACGCTCACACAGTAACTGGTCTTCCAGATGCATATTCTCGCGGACGTATCATCGGGGTTTATGCTCGTTTGGCCCTTTACGGAGCTGACTACTTGATGGCTGAAAAAGCAAACGACTGGAACGCGATCACTGAAATCGATGAAGAATCAATCCGTCTTCGTGAAGAAGTAAACCTTCAATACCAAGCACTTCAAGAAGTTGTTAAATTGGGTGACCTTTATGGTGTAGACGTACGTCGTCCTGCCTTCGATACAAAAGAAGCAATCCAATGGACAAACATCGCCTTCATGGCTGTCTGCCGTGTAATCAACGGTGCTGCTACTTCTCTTGGACGTGTGCCAATCGTTTTGGATATCTACGCTGAACGTGACTTGGCTCGTGGTACTTACACTGAGTCTGAAATCCAAGAATTCGTTGACGATTTCGTTATGAAATTGCGTACTGTTAAATTTGCTCGTACAAAAGCTTACGACCAATTGTACTCAGGTGACCCAACCTTCATCACAACTTCTATGGCTGGTATGGGGAACGACGGACGTCACCGTGTTACTAAGATGGACTACCGTTTCTTGAACACTTTGGACAACATCGGTAACTCTCCAGAACCAAACTTGACAGTTCTTGGACTGACAAATTGCCATACAGCTTCCGTCGCTACTGTATGCACATGAGCCACAAACACTCTTCTATCCAATACGAAGGTGTTACAACAATGGCTAAAGACGGATACGGTGAAATGAGCTGTATCTCATGTTGTGTATCTCCACTTGACCCAGAAAACGAAGAACAACGCCACAACATCCAGTACTTCGGTGCTCGTGTAAACGTGCTTAAAGCTCTTCTTACTGGATTGAACGGTGGTTACGACGACGTTCATAAAGACTACAAAGTATTTGACATCGATCCTATCCGTGACGAAGTTCTTGAATTCGAATCAGTTAAAGCAAACTTCGAAAAATCACTTGACTGGTTGACTGACACTTATGTAGATGCTTTGAACATCATCCACTACATGACTGATAAGTACAACTACGAAGCAGTTCAAATGGCCTTCTTGCCAACTCACCAACGCGCTAACATGGGATTCGGTATCTGTGGATTTGCTAACACTGTTGATACATTGTCAGCTATCAAGTACGCTACAGTTAAACCAATCCGTGACGAAAATGGCTACATCTACGATTACGAAACAATCGGTGAATACCCACGTTGGGGTGAAGATGACCCACGTTCTAACGAATTGGCAGAATGGTTGATCGAAGCTTACACTACTCGTCTTCGCAGCCACAAACTTTACAAGAACGCTGAAGCGACAGTTTCACTTCTTACTATCACTTCTAACGTTGCTTACTCTAAACAAACTGGTAACTCTCCAGTCCACAAAGGGGTATACCTCAACGAAGATGGTTCTGTGAACTTGTCTAAATTGGAATTCTTCTCGCCAGGTGCTAACCCATCTAACAAAGCTAAAGGTGGTTGGTTGCAAAACTTGAACTCACTTGCTAGCCTTGACTTTGGTTATGCAGCTGACGGTATCTCATTGACAACTCAAGTATCACCTCGTGCTCTTGGTAAAACTCGTGACGAACAAGTTGATAACTTGGTAACAATCCTTGATGGTTACTTCGAAACGGTGGACAACACGTTAACTTGAACGTTATGGACTTGAACGATGTTTACGAAAAGATCATGTCAGGTGAAGACGTTATCGTACGTATCTCTGGATACTGTGTAAACACTAAATACCTTACTCCAGAACAAAAAACTGAATTGACACAACGTGTCTTCCACGAAGTTCTTTCTATGGATGATGCATTGAGCTAAGATTCAAATAGATTTTTCAAACCAGTCGGAAACGGCTGGTTTTTTCTTGTCCTGTCTTGACTAAATCCGTGGTATCACTAGTACAAATCAGTGAAATTTTGATATAATGGAGACAATCTATTAACAGAACAGGAAGAACAATGGAAGCGTCTAAAGATATGGACCGCGTGATTGACGTCCTCATGTTGGCAGGAACCCTCCTTTTAGAGAGCGGTTCTGAAATCCATAGGGTGGAGGATACCATGATCCGGATTGCTCATTCTCAAGGAATCGATGATTGCAATGCCTTAGCGATGCCAGTCGCTATTTTCTTTTCAATCGAAAATGCCAATATCACGCGGATGAAACGGATCCTGCGAACCAATTACAATATCGAGAAGGTCTGTGATGTCAACCAGATTTCTCGCCAATTAGTCTCTGGGTACATCAATCTCGAAGAAGCCTATCAAGCTTTGATCCAATTAAAACAAAAGGCAGTCCCTTATACCAATCTGCAGTTAACCATCGCGGCAACTCTTAGTGCCCCTTTTTTCTCCATCATGTTTGGCGGGAACTTTTATGATGCGATTGGAGCAGGTATTGCGACCGTCTTTGCCTTTGCTTTCTCTCTCGTAGTTGAGAAATACGTGCGCATCCCTTTTGCTACTGCTTTTGCGGCAGCCTTTGTCTTTGGCTTTTTGGCCCATATTTGGTCTCAATATAGTGGTTTTCCTTCCAATACCGATCTTATCATTGCTGGCTGTGTTATGCCCTTTGTTCCTGGTATTGCCATGACCAATGCCGTCAGGGATCTGATGAACAACCACCTCAACTCTGGGATGAGTAAACTCTTTGAGACCCTACTCATTACCCTTGCCCTTGGTGCCGGGACGACCGTCGCTCTTGTCCTTATGAAATAGAATCATGAATCTAATCGAATTTTTAATCCAAGCGGTGGCTAGTTTGATTGCCATCATTACCTTTTTAATCGTTCTCAATGTGCAACGTTCCATGCTCATCCCTGGAGGAGTTCTAGGGATGGCTATTTGGTTGCTCTACTATATCTTGAAAGGACCTACCAATGTTATCATTGCGACTTTTATTGCAGCAATCGTTGGTTCTTGTATCAGTCAAATTTTAAGCATTATCTATAAGACGCCTGTCGTTGTCTTTATGCTAGCTATTCTTGCCCCTTTGGTTCCTGGATACATTTCCTATCGGACCACTTCCTTCTTTGTCAGTGGCCAATATCAACAAGCAGTGACCAGCGTAACCTTGGTTGTTATTCTGGCCTTGGTCATCTCCATCGGGATGGCTAGCGGGTCTGTCGTCTTGAAACTCTACCATTCTTACCAACGCCATCAAAAAAGAAAAATGACCAATGCCAACTAGCATTTGTTTTCTAATTTTTATCTATGTAATCGCTTGCTTTATCGCTTAAAAGGAGTACAATGATAGTGAAATAACAAATCCTTTAGAGTATGCGAGGTGCTGTACTATGATAAACAAGTATATCAAGTATCTTCCTTGGATGATCCTAGGAGTCCTCCCCTCCTATCAATCAGCGTCTTACTATGCCCGTAATTCATTTGACTTGTTCTATCTGACCTTGAACTTTCTGATTGTGTACATCGCTTTAATCGTCTTCTACGAAAGTTCTAAGAGACAAATGCAAAGAACTCTTCATACGAATCATGAGCAACCCTAAAAAAGATAAGCAAACATAAGAGTTGAAAAGCCATCTGAGGATGGCTTTTGAATGTAGAACAAACTATTGTTTTACATAAAACAGCAAGATGCTTTTCAAAAAATTACTTTAATTTTTAGGCATTTAGGAAGATTAAAAACTTTTCCGCCGTGAGAAAAGTGCCTGAAACGTAATAGTTTCAGGCACTCGGAATTATTGAGACCTTAGGCTCAATAATTAGTCATGGAACTTCATAGAAGTTCGCTAACGTCCGATCTCACCTAAGGAAAATTTTTAGAAGACTTTATCATCAATCTAAAGCCATCTGAGGATGGCTTTTTTGATTTTCGTCCTCTCTTTTTCAAACAATCCCTTGACCACCTCGGTCCTAAGAATGATTTCCATACGGATCTGGCTTTTTCAAGGGAGTTTTGCTTTCAAATATGGTAAAATAGAAACGAAATATACTAGTAGATATCAAATTAAAAGAGGTTATTTATGACAATCGGTATTGATAAGATTGGATTTGCGACCAGCCAGTATGTCTTGCGCTTAAGTGAGCTAGCGGCTGCTCGAAATACAGATCCAGAAAAACTCAGTAAAGGGCTCTTATTGAAAGAACTGAGTATTGCCCCTATTACAGAGGATATCGTCACACTTGGAGCAAGTGCCAGCCATAGTATTTTAACCGAAGAAGAAAAAGAAGAAATCGATATGGTTATTCTAGCGACCGAGTCAGGAATTGACCAGAGTAAGGCTGCTGCTGTTTTCGTTCACGGTCTTCTAGGAATCCAACCCTTTGCCCGAAGCTTTGAAATGAAGGAAGCTTGCTATGCTGCTACTGCCGCTTTGGACTATGCTAAACTTCATGTTGAAAAATCCCCACAGAGCAAGGTCTTGGTTATTGCCAGCGATATTGCAAAATATGGAATCGACACTCCTGGTGAGCCGACTCAAGGAGCTGGATCTGTCGCTATGTTGGTGACGCAGAATCCACGTATTCTAGCATTCAACGATGACAATGTAGCTCAGACCCGTGATGTCATGGATTTCTGGCGTCCCAACTACTCAAGCACACCCTTTGTCAATGGGATCTATTCGACCCAACAGTACTTGGATTGCTGAAAACAACCTGGACAGAGTATCAAAAACGGACTGGTCTGACATTGAATGATTTTGATGCGGTCTGCTTCCACTTACCTTATCCCAAGCTTGCTCTTAAGGGCTTAAAAAAGATTCTTGATAAGAGTCTTTCTCCTGAGAAACAAGCCCAATTGCAATACAATTTTGAACAGTCCATTCTCTACAGCCAAAAGGTTGGGAATATCTATACGGGTTCCCTCTTCCTAGGTTTGCTTTCTCTCCTAGAAAACCAACCTCAACTGGTTGCTGGCGACCGGATCGCCCTCTATGGATATGGAAGTGGTGCGGTAGCGGAGATTTTTAGTGCTCACTTGGTCGAAGGATTTGAGAAAATGCTCCATCCAAACCGTTTAGCAGAATTGGATCAGCGAAAAGCTCTTACGATTGCCGAATATGAGAAAATCTTCTTCGAAGAGGTAGAATTAGATGCTGAAGGCAATCAAACCTTCCAAGGTTACCAAGATCAAACCTATGCCTTATCAGAAATCAACGAACACCAACGAACCTATGTAAAGGTAGAACACCATGGTTAAATTAACTGGTTTTTCAAAAGCAAGTCCAGCAGAGCGTATCGAAAAATTGGCTCAGGCCGGACTCCTTTCAGAAGAAGGACTACAAACAGTAAGGGACAATGACACATTGCCCCTTTCTCTTGCCAATGAAATGGTCGAAAATGTCCTCGGAACTTTAGCCTTACCCTTTGGTATAGCTCCTGGTTTCCAGGTAGATGGGCAGGAAGTCCAGGTCCCAATGGTGACGGAAGAACCCTCTGTCATTGCTGCCGCCTCTTACGCTGCAGGGTTGATCAAGCGTTCAGGTGGTTTTCAGACCCAGGTGCACAAGCGTCAAATGATTGGGCAAGTGGCTCTCTATGATGTCAACAATAAAGAAAAGGCCAGTCAGGCGATTACAGAAGCTAAAGAAGACCTACTCCAACTGGCCAATCAAGCCTATCCTTCCATTGTTAAACGGGGAGGAGGGGCACGAGATCTATGGATAGAGGAGAAAGGTGACTTTCTCATTTGCTACCTATCCGTTGATCCAAAAGAAGCAATGGGGGCCAATATGCTCAATACTATGCTAGAAGCTCTGGTCGACCCTTTAGAAGACTTATCCGGGGGCCAAGGCTTAATGGCTATTTTGTCCAACCTAGCAACAGATGCCCTCGTCACTGCAAGGTGTCACATAGACTACCGCTTTCTCAGTCGTGATCTCAAGGAAGCTTCCGAAATCGCTCAGAAAATAGCTCTGGCCAGTCAATTAGCGGCTGTTGATCCTTATCGAGCAGCGACTCACAACAAGGGAATTTTCAATGGCATCGATGCTGTCGTCTTAGCAACTGGGAATGACTGGCGGGCGATTGAAGCAGGTGGCCATACCTATGCTAGTCGAACAGGACAAGCTCAAGGACTATCTAACTGGATGGATCATCCAGAACAGCAAGTCCTAGAAGGCCAGCTGACCCTTCCCATGCCTATCGCTACCAAAGGAGGCTCCATCGGACTCAATCCAAGCGTTCAAGTGGCTCATGACCTGCTTGGAAATCCCGATGCCCAGACACTAGCGAGAATCATTGTATCCGTTGGCCTGGCTCAAAATTTTGCAGCGCTTAAGGCCTTGGTTAGCACCGGTATTCAACATGGGCATATGAAACTCCAGGCTAAGTCACTCGCCCTACTTGCTGGAGCTACTCCGTCAGAGGTGGCTCTGGTGGTTCAAGCCCTGCTAGAAGACAAACCCTTTAACCTGGAAAAAGCCCAAGCTGTTTTAGAGAAAATTCGTCAAAGTAAGTAAAAAATCCTTCCGTGTAAACGGAGGGATTTTTGCTAGTTTCTTCAAGTTAATCATGAATAGAGGAGAGTTGTTCGTATCCTTCTTTTACGCGGCCATAAAGAAGATAGGGAACCTTTCTTAAATCGGCAATTGTCTGACAAGAAAGAGCACACATGATCAGGCGTAAATCCTCTTTCCAATCATTGACTTGGGCGATGACCTCGTCAATCGGCTTTGTCTCTACCAGTTCTAAGATGGTCCGAGAAAGACCGACCCCCTTGGCTCCTAAAACGAGTGCCTTGATCATATCCAAGGGATGACGAACGCCACCTGAGGCGAGAACCTCGACCTGATCCATCAGCGGTTGAGCCCCAAGCAGGGCTTGGACCGTTGTTTGTCCCCAGTCATTGAGATAGGAGCGATTGCCTCCCCGACGGTTTTCGATATAGGCAAAACTGGTCCCGCCTCTACCAGAAATATCAACTGTCCTGACACCTAGTTCGATGGCTCTTTGGATAGTTCCGGCATCCATACCAAAACCGACCTCTTTTAGCACCAAGGGCACTGGAAGTTGCTTTGCATAGTCTGCTAAATGCTCTTGCCAATTTCTAAAACTCCGTTCCCCTTCGGGCATGAGAAGCTCCTGCATGAGGTTGACATGGAGTTGGAGAAAAAGAGGCTGGGTCTCCTCAATCGTCCGCAAGCCCAATTCAAGCGGTTTGTCAATCCCGATATTGGTCGCAAAGAGTAGGTCCGGATGAAGGTCCTTGACTCGATAGGAGCTATCCTGAGGATCCTTTAAAGCTGCACTATAGGAACCTGTCACAAAGAGAATACCACAGGCTTCTGCCACCTGGGCCAACTTCCGATTGATTTCTCCCCCCTTGTCACTACCACCTGTCATAGCATTGATATAAAAAGGGGATTCCCAATCACGACCCGCAAAATGAGTCGTCAAATCCACCTGATCTAAATCGATAGTTGGTAAAGAGGAATGAATCAACTCAACCTCATCAAAGCTATTGTAACCCGGAGTTTGCTCCAAGGCCAAGCGAATATGTTCATCCTTTCGGTTGGTCGTCATACTCTCCCATCCTTTCTGAATATAATAAATCAATCCCTGCTTCTTGCCAGCGTCTGACGATTTCTTGGGCAGCAGCCTCCTCAAATGCGAGGGCGATTCCACAATCTCCTCCTCCAGCGCCACTGGATTTTGCAATAGCCTCTAGTCCCTCTTCTGCCCTCTTTAATTGGGCCAATTTTTTGGTATAAATCACCTCATTAAGAGATAGAAGTAAGTCACTAGCCCGACCAATAGAGGACCAGGCTAAGTCTCTGTCTGCTTCTTGAAATGCAACTAAGAGGTCTTGTACAGCCTGCTCAGTGCCCTTTAAAAAGACTGGGCCAATAGCCGAACGAACCCGATTAATCAAGTCCCTTGAAATAGCAGGTTCTTGGGTCCAACCCACTAAAAAAGTATAGGACAACTGAGGGGAAAGAGGCTCAATTTCATAACCCCAGTCCAGGGCTAAGACCTGGTCCAGATCCTGATCTTGTAATTGCTCAGCCAGTGCCCGTCTGTCAAAAGAGCGGTAGCTGACCAAGCCTTCATAGGCAATACAAGCTAGGTCTCCCATAGAGCCATTGTCTCCACGTCGAATCAAGACCAAACAGGCCAAACGAAAGAGCAAGTCTGCTGACAGGGGAAAATCATAAAGAGCTACCATGGCTTTGAGGGTCAATAAGACCACACTGCCACTAGAGCCAATTCCGAATTTCTTACCCTCTCGCTCAAATTTCCCCCCCAATACATAAATCAAAGGGAGCAAGTGCCACTCCTTGTGACTGGAGGTAGGCGTTCATCAGATGTACGGTTTCTTGAATCAGGGCATAGTCCGCCTGCGGAGTTAAATCAACCGCAAAGGAAAACATGTCCGACTGAATCCGATAAGTAGATGCTGGTTGGATTTCTGCCTGCATGTAAATGGGAATAAACTGAATAATGGCTGTTTGTCCCGGGGTTAAGATAGAATATTCCCCAGCGATATACAGCTTCCCACCTGCTCGAACTTCTTTCTTATTCTTCATGGGACAAATCCTTGGTCTTGGAAACAATGATACGGTAGTCTTGTTCAAAAAGTGGAACCAACTGGTCCAGATCCTCTTCCAGACAGAGAACCTTCACATTCGGACCTGCATCCATGGTGAAGTAGCACCGTTTCCCTTCCTCTCGAAGAGAGCGCACAAACTCCATGGCCTCATAGCTCTTATCCGTCAAATAGGAGAAGGATGGGCTAGCAGTCTTGGTTGTAGAATGCATGAGAAGAGCATTTCGTTCGGTCAATTCTCCTACTTTTTCAAATTCATTGTCCTTCAGGTAACCCAGCATATCTTGGTAATCCTGAGCTGACTGGCGGATCCATTCTTGGAAATTAGTAGAGGTTTCCGTGCACCGCTTCATCCCTTCCCGACTGGAAAGAATTTTTTGTTGGTCATTTAACACCAGCATAATCATAGCCAGTTTGAGATCCGTTTTCACCTGGTAGATCGCTCCAGTATCCTTGTCCCAAGCCGCCAAAGGGCCAAAGAAAGAGCGAGAAGACGAACCGGAGGCAAACTTAGCCACTTGAGCTTGTTCTGCCTGCGTCATCCCCAGTTGGTAATAGCGATTGCAGGCTTTTACCAAGGCAGATAAACCACTGGAACTAGAAGAAAGTCCTGCAGCTGTCGGCATATTGTTGCTGGTATCAACCCGCACAAAGCCTGTCTCCCCTTCTGGTTTAAAACGGTCGATGACTGCTCCAATCTTGGCCTGCTCCGCTTCATTCTGGAAGACCCCATCAATAAAGAAGGCATGGGACTTGGCTTCAGGCCCCAAAGGACTAAGTCGAGTCTCCGTATACATATTTTCCAAGGTCAAGGAAATGGAACTAGTTGATGGCACCATTGCTTCACTGTTTTCCTTGCCCCAATACTTAATAATGGCGATATTGGCATACGATTTCACGCTTACAGGTTTTCGATCCATAACTCCTCCACTCCTTTATTTCTTAGTTCTTTTGCGATCATCTCTGCTTGTTCCTGGTCTGCAGCAAGGGCAATGATACAGCCACCGAGCCCACCACCACTCATCTTGGCTCCCAAGGCTCCACTCCCTAAGGCTAGTTCCACCAATTGATCCGCTTCTGGACAACTCACTCCCACTGCTTGCAAATGATGATGGCAGTCTGTTAAGATGCGTCCCAAGGTGAAAGCATCTTTTTGAGCAAGAGCTTTTTCTGCGTACTCAGTTAGAAGTCCAATTTCATGGAAACTAGCGAGGGCTGCTGTTCCCAACTCCTTGACCTTCTGAATGGCTTCTTTGGTATGGCCATGGATACCTGTATCTGCAATGACCAGCTTGGCACCCAAATTAACCTCTAATTCACTGAAGCCGACATTTCGAATGAATTTAATCGGCTGATCGCTGAGACAGGTCTTGGCATCCAGCCCACTTGGATTCACATGGGCAATCATTTCCGCTCGATTAACCAAGATTTCCAAAGTCTCTTGACTCAAATCTCGCCCAAAGTAATCAAAGACTGCTCGAATTGCCGCAATACTGACAGCAGCCGAGGACCCCATCCCCCGCTGGGACGGAATCATGGAGTCAATCCGGCAAGCGATAGCCGCCTCCTCAATCCCCAAATGCTCTAAAGAAGCGTAAACGGCCATAGATAAGCTATCATTCTCAAAAAGGACCCACGGACGCTCCGCAGGTACAATCTGACAAGTGACCTGAATGTTAAGGAGGGGCAAGGCAATGGCTGGATAGCCATAAACAACCGCATGCTCTCCTATTAAAATAATCTTGCTATGTGCTTGTCCGACACCTATCGATCTAGTCATATGTCTCTCAGTTATCTTCGTTCTTTCTGCTATAGATTGCTTAATACAATCCTCTCTCCTTCCATTTTAATATAAAAAAAGAAAAAAAGCGATGGCTAAACCACGCTTCTTTCTCCGTCTTAGGAAGGATTTTTTCCGGTTCCTTCCATTTCTCTTTTGATGAGCTCCATGAGTTGATTCCGATCCAGGATCCATTGGGCCCGCTCATCTTTTTCATAGGTCCGATTGGATAGGAAAATAGCTGCCAATTGGAGCTTGCGATTATAGAGAAGGAAGGTTCCTGTATAACCTGTATGGTCCAACCAGTCTCCTTCCAGATTCCAGGCCAGAGAGCGCATCTTCCCTTTTTCTAAAGCATAGTTCTGCGATAAAATCTCTGCAAAAGGATCCTGTAAGTAATGCTCCAGGAAAATTTCCATATCTCTAATGGTCGAAAACAGACCTGCACTTCCGGCATGGACTCCCAGTACACGCGCTTTCGGATCATGGACGACACCAGCTGGAACGCCACGAAGGGTTGGCACCGCTTGAGAAACCGGGCCAAAAGTAGTCTCCTTCATTTGCCAAGGTGCAAAGACTTGCTCCTGAAAAATCTGGGCCAAATCCTGACCATACCACTTCTCCAGAAGAAAGCCCAACAAAAGAAAATTGACATCTGTATAGTGGAACTGGCGATTGTCCTTGAGCTTCAAACGGTGCAGGGCTTCTTTTAAGCCCTCAGCATCCAAGTCATCTCGTCTAGGGATGAAAGGATCCAGCCCAGAAGTATGGGTTAAAAGCTGACGGATGGTCACCTCTGCCTGCTCCATATCCGGATAGTGAGAAGCTAAGGGACGATCGATATCAATTTGCCCTTGTCGGACCAGAAAAGCAAGAACCGTTCCAACTCCGACGACCTTACTCACACTGGCTAAATCATAGGTCAAGCCAGGAATAACTGGCTCTTGCTTGTCTGGATCAGCTAGTCCCAAGTAATACTCCTGCCAGCTTCCTTTCTGATAGAGCGCAAGAGAGGCACCTGGGTAGATGCCTGCTCCTATTTGCTCTTGAATTTTTGGATGATTTTTTCCATTTTTCTTCACTCATTTCAATCAGCCAAAGACTTGCTTAGGCTTCGAACCACCATTCAATCTTGCTTGGATCCTCAACCAAGACAAATTGTTGCCTTTTTGGTACAAAAGTCACCTGATCTCCAAAGCAAGAGGCCACTTCACTTGCTACAAATGGCTCTAGAATGACCTTGACCTGACAAAGGTCCCAAGTCTGTCCATTAGCTAGTGTGAGGTCCGGACCATCTGATGCTTCTAAGTCTAAATACTCTTCTAAGCCAGGTAGTTGTTGATAGAAAGCTGTAGAAGTCTCTACATTAGGTACACGAAGAACTATCTTTTCTACGAAAAACTCCGTCAAGGTTGTAAACTCTTCATTCGCTTGAAAATCTGGAACTTCCTCAATTTCAGTTAAACTGTCCACTTGCTCTTCCGCATGGAGCAAGATACGATCTCCTTCTGGCGAAAGAGCTTCAAAGGCATAGCCATTTTCCCCTCTGAAGAGGCGATCAACTTGATGACCACGAGCCAGAAGCCACTCAATTTCTTGCGGGTTGGTCACGCGAATCTTTAAGCAAGCCAAGCGTTTTGGTCCCTCAACCTTACGGGTTCTCATACTAGGGATTCCTCTAAATAGAGGCGGTCTGTCTTCGATTGATCTCCAAGGGATAATAAAGCCCCATCTTCCAACAGGGTTTTCATTCCTAAGACCTTTTCAAAAAATTCTTGATTGACATTTCGATTGTTTGTTTTTAATACGGGTGAAATACTACTAATCTTATTTATGCACATAATTCCTCCAAGTCTTTTATATTTTAAAAGATTTTCTTTTTTTTTACAAGAAATCTTGTGCAAAAAAGACAGATTTCTCAAAATTTTGAATCTGTCTTTCTTTACTTAATATACTGTTCGTGTATGGACCCGCCCGTTTGGAGCTTCAAATTCGTATTCTAAGTAATCCTGATAGGTCCCTGGTGCAATCACTCCACGCACATCTAATACAGCCGTTCCCGCCTGTCCCACAATGGAATCTGCTAACAGGCAGCAATTCGTAGACAGAACAAAGTAAGATTTAAAACGCGAAGAAGTAAATTTATATAGCTCAGCCCCTAAATCATATTTCAATTTGTAAGCGTAGGTCGGCTGACCGTCTTCCAGTAACCTACTAGGTGGATCCCAAGGTTCTAACAACTGATCAATTTCAGCTAGACGCTTCTCTACTGCCTGATTCTCTTCTTCGGTAAGGGATAGGCTGTAGCCAAACAGCGTCTTTTGACTCTCTTTTTTACATAGTTCGATGTATGGTTCCTTATCCACTTTAAACAGTACGCCATCCCCAATCGTCCCAAATAGACGCTCTGAAAAGGGATCGTAACTTCCGTAAGAAATGACCTTCCCCTGATAACAAATATCTACATGCCCAATCGCTCCAAATAAGTTGCTGTCAGAAGTATGAACCAAAATTTCTAATTCCCTTGCCTCTTCTTCTTTTTTCACCAATCGATAAGGGCCTGTGTGTCCCGCCGAGCTCCCTTTTTGAAGAAACTGGTTAAACCGTTTTAACTCCTTAGCAGGGATAAAGGCTGCAAAGATAACCGGTAGGCTAATACGAAAGCGACGTTTTAACTCTTGGCCTTGTTGGTCTTTGTCAAATAAAATACCATCTCGAATATTAGAAATCCCCAACAAGACCAGATAAGCCCCCAAGAGGATAAATTGGAAGTGCCCATCTGAACCAGGTTCCAAGACAGTTGCTAGACCAATCCCACCGTTTAAAAGCGCATCCCATAAATAGAGCCAGCCTCCTTTTACCCGATTGGCCTTATAAAGCCAAAATGTGATCCCATAGACAATGGCACTCCCCAACTGATATGCCCCTAAACAAATCACAACTAAGTTTACGGGCAGACTACTCAGTCGATTCAACCAGATCAACGCAAGTGAAAGAAAAATAAACCAAATAGAGTGGCTATAGGAAATAGACTTGCTACGTAACAAAAAGCGAAGAAGAAAGCTTCCTAGTCCATCAACTAAAAAGTAAATGGCTAATAGATCCAAGGAAAATTTTGTGAAACCAACACCGTTTCGAAAAATGAGGATCCCAAAAATGACGGCAAGAACCCCAAACAATAAAGTCCGTCTTCTTGCAACTTCTTCAACAGATAATTTTCTCACCATGACACCCTCCTTCAGAGATCAAAGGTCTTTAGACAAATACTATTTTATCACGTATAATATAAGAAGTAAAGAAACAGTGAAGCTGATAAAAGGAGCATCCTATGAAATTCAATCAATATAGCTATCTACCAGTCGACCAAGCAGACATTCTAAAGGAACTGAAAGAAATCGGGTTTGACCTTCCCCTTCATCTTACAGAGAAAGAACTGTTTGAATGGTTTGTTCGCAAGGTTTATTTCACCTACAAAAATACAGATTATCCTCTCTCTAACCTAGTGGCGGATGCTGAAACAGATCTCCTGAGCTATTTCCAATCTGACCGCGAATGGTCTCCAAATATTTCTACACAGTGGCCCTCCAATTGCTCGGTTTCCGCTATTTTATTGACTTTGAAAATACGGACAGCTTCTTAAAAGAAGTCCAAATTCCGATTGAGTATGGAAACTTGGTTGAGAACCTCTATCACCTCCTCAATACTCGTACAGTCAAAGGGAATTTACTAATCGAGCAGTTGGTCAGCGATGGCTTAATCCCTGAAGACAATCGCTACCACTTTTTCAACGGTAAAAGTCTAGCTACCTTTAACTGCCATGATGTGATCCGTGAGGTGGTCTATGTGGAAAGTCGGATTGATAGCGATCAAGATGGCCTTCCAGATTTGGTCAAGGTCAATATTATTCGCCCTCGCTATGAAGGAAAAATCCCAGCCGTCATGACAGCTAGCCCTTATCACCAAGGAACCAATGACAAGGCTAGTGACAAGGCGCTCTATAATATGAATGTGGACCTGGAGAAAAAAGAAGCAGGGACCATCCAAGTCAGCAAACCCACACTCGAGCTTGTTGATCCCGTTGGAGAAGCCCAACTGGTCTCTGAGGCTGAAGAAATCCTCACTCATATCAACAGCAGTTATACTCTCAATGACTACCTGCTCGCTCGCGGCTTTGCCAACCTCTACGTCTCTGGTCTAGGGACCAAGGACTCCCAAGGCTTGATGACCAACGGGGATTACCGCCAAATCGAGGCCTACAAGAATGTCATCGACTGGCTCAATGGACGCTGTCGTGCTTTCACAGACCACAATCGCCAACGCCAAATCAAGGCAGATTGGTCCAACGGTAAGGTTGCTACTACAGGCTTGTCCTACCTAGGTACCATGTCCAATGGACTGGCTACCACCGGTGTCGATGGCCTAGAAGTCATCATCGCAGAAGCCGGTATCTCTTCTTGGTACAACTACTACCGGGAAAATGGCCTTGTCACAAGTCCTGGCGGCTATCCTGGAGAAGATTTTGATTCGCTCGCTGAGTTGACCTATTCACGCGCCCTTCGGGCTGGAGACTATCTCCGCCACCATGCAGCCCATCTAGCGGATTTAGAACGGCTCAAGGAGCAAATAGATCGCAAAACAGGGGACTACAACCAATTCTGGCACAACCGTAACTACCTCCTACAGGCAGACAAAGTCAAGGCTGAGGTCGTCTTCACCCATGGTTCGCAAGACTGGAACGTGAAGCCCCTCCATGTTTACCAAATGTTCCAAGCTCTGCCTTCCCACATCAAAAAACACCTCTTCTACCACAATGGTGCCCATGTTTACCTCAACAACTGGCAATCCATTGACTTCCGTGAAAGCATGAATGCCCTACTTTCTAAAAAATTACTGGGCTACGATTCAAGCTATGAATTGCCAACTGTCATCTGGCAGGACAATACAGGAGAGCAAAGCTGGACTAGCTTAGAAGATTTTGGCAACCAAACAGCTCAGCGGACCTTCTCTCTTGGTGACAGTGAAAAAGTTATCCAAAACCGCTATGCTACAGAAGACTATGAGCGCTATGGCAAGGCCTATCCAACCTTCTTAACTGATCTTTACCAAGATAAGGCCCAGCAAGTGACCATCGATCTTCCGATAGAAAAAGACCTACACCTCAACGGAAAAGTTCGCCTTCACCTACGGCTCCAATCTAGCACTGACAAGGGCTTGCTCTCAGCTCAACTCATGGAGCTAGGAAGCAAGAAGTACCTCCAACCTTATCCAGCCGTCTATCCGTCCGTACCCTTGATAACGGTCGTTACCATATGCTAGACAACTTGACCGAGTTGCCCTTCAAGGAAGCCGGCCAACGAGTAATTACAAAGGGGTATCTCAACCTTCAAAACCGTCATGATCTTTTACAAGTCGAACCTGTAACCCCAGGGGAATGGATGGAATTCGACTTTGAACTCCAACCAACCATCTACAAGCTGGAAAAAGGGACTACTCTTCGTCTTGTCCTTTATACAACCGATTTCGAGATTACCGTCCGCGACCAGACAGACTACCAACTCACCATTGACCTGGCCAACTCTAGCCTGACCCTTCCTGAAATGGAGTAAGGAAATCCAGCCTTTTCCCCAGTCGCCCCTCCCCTTGCTTCATTTGACAGCCTTGCCTACTTATGATAATATCTAAGAGAGTATTTCATAGAAAAAGAGTTTAGAGGATATTATGGCTATCGAAAAAACAGTCAGCGAAATTGCTGAAATTCTAGGAGTTAGTCGCCAAGCGGTCAACAACCGTGTCAAGGCCCTAGATCCTGAAGATACAGAAAAAAATGATAAAGGTGTTACCGTCGTAACCCGTAGTGGCTTGATCAAGCTAGAAGAAATCTACAAAAAAACCATCTTTGAAGATGAGCCTGTTAGTGATGATGTCAAACAGCGCGAACTTATGGAAATGTTAGTGGATGAAAAGAATGCTGAAATTGTTCGGTTGTATGAACAATTAAAAGCAAAAGATGAGCAACTAGCTAAGAAGGATGAACAACTTCGGGTCAAAGATGTTCAAATTGCTGAAAAAGATAAACAACTAGACCAGCAACAACAATTAACCCTTCAAGCCATGAATGACCGTGAAACCTTGAAATTGGAATTAGATCAAGCCAAAGAAAAGGTTCAAGAACAAGAGAGTAAAGGCTTCTGGAGACGTGTCTTCGGACGCTAAAAAACTGACTTCGGTCAGTTTTTTCTATGCTCTTCCTCTCCATAATCACCAGACCCCCATCCCCATCATTCAATAAAGGAGTTCCCTTGAAAGAATTAAACCACTATGTCGCCTTCGATTTAGAATTCAATCAATTCGAAGGAAAGTACCACATCATTCAAGTTTCTGCTGTCCGCTTACAGATGGACAAGAAGTTACCCACTACGATTCCTATGCCTATACGGATAAACCACTAAAAAGCTTTATCAATGGCCTCACCGGGATTACATCTGATAAAATCCTCCAAGCCCCCCCTCTTGAGCAAGTCCTAGAGGAATTTCAAGACTTTGTTGCAGACAGTCCCCTCATTGGATACAATGCCATCAAGAGTGACCTCCCTATCCTAGCGGAAAATGGGCTAGAGTTCACGGATCAATATGCTGTTGATGTCTTTGAGGAAGCTTCTAAACGACGCCCGTCTGACCTCCATGGGATTAAAAACTTGCAGCTTCATACAGTTGCTCAGTTTTTAGGAGTGGCTGGAAAATCGCACGATAGTCTAGAAGATGCACGAATGACCGCCCTCGTTTATGAAGCCTTTCTCGAATCAGATCGGGCACGGAACCTCCTAAAGGAACAAGAATCCTTTTCTACCTCTCCTTTTGGTGGATTGGACCTCTCCAATTATTTTAACGACTAAAAAACCTCTATCAAATGATAGAGGTTTTTTCTGTATGCTTAGAATGGTAATTTACCAGCAAAAGCACCCAATTTTTTCTTCGTTGCTGCGTCAATCTCTTCAATCGCCGCATTGATGGCTTGAACCGTCATATCAGAAAGAGTTTCTGTATCTTCTGGATCCACAACTGCTGGGTTAAATTCGATGGATACCACCTTCTTGTCACCTGTAAGAGTTGCAACTACCAAGTCTTGAGCAGATTTTCCGACAAATTGAGTCGCAGCTAACTCTGCTTGGCTTTGTTCCATTTGTTTCTGAAGCTTTTGCGCTTGCTTCATCATATTTTGCATATTCATCATAAGATTTTCTAGATTCCTTTCGTATCAAGGGTTTAGACCCTATTGCTTAATTTTTACTGTCCACTTCTGCCCATTTTTTTTTAAAAATCGTCAAATGCGTTAGCGACTTCTTTTTGTTGTGATGGGAACAAATGTGAGTAGATATTTATTGTTGTATTGATAGAACTATGTCCTAGTCGTTTCATCAGAGTGAAAAAGATATAATCCTTTCCTTCTCCTCTCCTCAATCCCTGATTTATCAAAAAGGCTACATGTGAATGCCTAAAATCATGGTTTCGAATCAATTTGAAGTCTTCTGGCAATCGTTTCTTGAATGCTGCTCTAAAGTTAGAGACATTCGGAGCAGTCATAGGCTCCCCTGAAAATTGGAAAATCTGCAAATCATCGGTTGAATCAGTTAGCTTAGACAACCTCTGACTTTGTACTGACTTCCAGGTTTTCAACTCATCCACAAAAAGCTTTATGGATATAGATTTCTCTATTTGATTGAGTCGTCTTTACAGATCCAATATGTATTTTTCCCATTGCGATAATAGGCTGACTTACGGATCTTAATATATCCCTCGTCAAGAAAAAAACATCTCTCCAAGTTAAGGCAAGTGCCTCCCCCATACGAATTCCCGTAAACATGAGTACACGATACAGAAGTTTAAAAGGATACTCACTTTCTTCAAAATAAGATTCAAACTCCTTGAATTGTTCAGGAGTATAATAAGACATTTCTTTATGCTTTTCTGGAAGTTTCCGAATGGCATCACATGGATTATCCTGTCTATATCCTTTCGAAATAGCAATATCAAACAACTTATGAACAAAAATCATTTGTTGGTTAATATGCATTGGTGTAAGTGTCCCACCTTTTACACTTGGCTGTTCAATTAGCCAATCTCGATATTTTTTTACATCTTGAATGGTAACTGAAGACATATCAGCGTATTCAAAGAATCGCGATACATATTGGGTATAGTATGAGTTCTGGGTATCTACTGTACCTTTTTTATTTCCACGAAGCTCATCTTCTTCTTTTAACATTACATAAAGAGAGGAAATGGTAAGTTTTTGTGTATTCTGTATCTGATTTAACTTATGGATACGGTAATAAGCCGCATATTCCTCTGCTTCTTTTTTTGTTAAAAAATTAGATTTACGATGTCGTGTACGTTTGCCAGTTAAGGAACTTTTACCATCACTAATATCAACTAGCCACAGTCCATCATCCTGTTTAATTACCGCCATGCTATTTTTCTCCTTCAGTCATGACAGCGTTCTGAAGGTTCCCCTCAATTATATCATTTTTTAATTGTATTTGAAAACCAAGAATGGATTCAACTGTGATAATTGGTACACGTCCAATGCGTTTGTTCTTATACCATTCAAATCCTTCTTGTACAAGCTGGCTCTTAGCTTTTCGTATTAATTTACTAGCTTGTGTTTCAGAATATCCAATCAATTCCATTAAATCATTTTTATCTACAACTTGAATCATCTATATCTATTCCTTTCTAATGTCCTATTACATAGGTAAATTGTTTGGCAGTTTCTGCATCAAACGTGCGGTAACTAATGATCCCCAATCCTTTTACATTACACTCTGAGACGAGAATTGAACCATCTGATTTAACCTGTTCCACAAATGAAATGTGCCCGTATATTGGATCAGCTCCAGCTTGTCCAGGACTAAATGATAGAGCAGAGTGTTCTGTTGGTGTATGGGTTGTTGTGAAACCTGGCTTATTCATCCATTGTCCACCATTTCCCATAAATGGATCAAAGTTGACTCCGACTTGCTTTCCACGGTTGAAGACATACCAGGTACATTGTCCCCATGGATAAGTGCTTGTGATATAGCCAGTAGTGTCAATAGCTGTTGTCAGACTGTAACCTACTGGTATATCATTTGAAGTTACTCCTCCACCATCTCTGGTTTCCTGTAGTTTGTTCAGGAGCTTTTGGAGTTCCTCCATGTTCATCAATGAAGGCATCCAGTTTTTGCATGGTTTCTGCACGTCTTTTTCCTGATCCTGTGGTATCTGTGAAATAGACTCCACCATCAGTTGCTGGATTGAGTGTTCCATTCGCAAACTTTTTAGCCTTGTCATCTTGAATTTTGAAGGTTTGGTTTTTATTTCCAATGATGGTTTGTTGGGTTAGTCCGACAACCGCAACCTCGTCATTAAAGTTATTGGCATATTCTGGATTGGAATCATAGGCCCCAAAACCAAACATATTGGCACCAGGATTAGTGGCTACTCCAGCAGTTCCAAGGGAACTTTCATTCAGTGCGATCGCGATGATTCCACGAACATCAAGATTAGATTTAGCTTCCCATTCGAGGAGCTTTTTTCCATTAATTCGGTTCTTATCATAGGAGATTCCTAACGTATCTAAAAAGCCGTCTAATTGCTCTGCTGTAATACCGAAGCGATGAACCAGTAGGTTGTGAGTATAGGGATCTCCATCTGACCAGTGATCCGCATAAGTCACTCCATTTTGGGATTGGGGTGAGCCATTCGTCCCACCACCTCCGACAGCCCCCATAAGGATAATGATTATGAGGACCGGTAGAAAGAGAGGAATGAGACCGGCTAATAGAAACCATTTTAGTTTTTTCATCGAATCTCCTTTCTAGTTAATGTCTTATATAAGCAGTGAACAGAACAGTCCCAAAACGCCATTTTGCATCTAAAACGACTGAATAGGACTTAGTCTGTAGGATGATTTGGTCTCTTTCTTGTTCTGAGACTGGAAACAAAAGAAGGAAATCGACTGAGCGTTTTCCTTCTTGGTAGGCTTGATAAAGAGTTTCTTCAAGAACTCTTGGAAAAGCAGTTCTTGAGCGTATCTTGGTATTCATATCATTCTCCTCTAAGTTGTCTTAAGCGTTCTGTTAATCGGTCTCTTCGTTCAATATTGGCTCTCAATTTATCATCTCGTGTCATGGTTTTTCTATAAGCACGAGTGAAGGCATTCGATCCTTGGGCTTTGTACATGGCTTGAGGATCTTTATATTCCTCTAATTTGTGCTCAATACTATTAATGCGGAGTTGTTTAAATGGAGAAATCCATTCTTCTTTTAGTGTCTTGAATTCTTCGTTTGAACTTGGTGTTGGCTCCACCGTGATTGGGGTTCCCATTGAAGGAGTTGATGGTGTTGGTCCTTCAACTGGTTTAATCCCTTCTAGCGTTGGCTTATTTTTTTGAATGCTTTGTTCTGGAGCATCTGGACTTATTGGAGTCTCAAGTGTTTCTACTGGGAGCACTTCATCAGGTTGGTGCTCTGATTCTTTATTGGTAAAGAAGGAACCGACATTTTGGAAGTGACTCTTGGCATTCATCACCATTCCAGCTCCAAAACCAGCACCTGCTAAGGCAAAGTTTCCAAGGTGTTGAGCAGATGAAAGACTTCTCGATGGCACTTGTGAAGCCACCTCTCTGGTCTTTGTAACCCCTTTCAACTTTATTTCCAATATCATTCGCAACCATTCGTGCTTTAGATCCAAGAATGAATTGAATCAGTTCAGCTTTGTATTTCCATAGAAGGAAGTATACTAGTCCTTTTGATACAACTGAAATGAGTAGTTTAAAGACAAGTCCAAAGATGATTAAGGATGGAAGTGTTTTAAGGATGCCATCAAAGCCTGTAATGACAATGTTTTCAATCATTTTTTCAATGTAGAAGACCAAAAGAGTTAATAGACTCGTGATAGCTGGAAAAAGCAGCCCACCAAACATGACTTTCAGAACTCCAAAAATCAAATCTTGCATTCTTGGTACAAAGGACATTAGTAGCACAATTGGAAAGAGCAGGATCATCATCAGGACAAGTGTCTGAGCAATGACGTTTAACATCTGAATCAAAATAACCGGTATCGCTAATACGAAGGCTTCACAGATTTTGAAGATGACATAAAACATGCGAGTAAAGATGAAGTCAGGCATAGCTGAAACCCAACGATTCTTTTCACCATCATCATTGGCTCCATTTCCTAGTTCATCCAGATATTTATTACGATCTTTCGATTTGACCGCTTTAAAGTTTCCATTCTTATCGCCTGTTCCTAATACCTTACTATCGTCAAAAGTCTCTTGTTTTCCATCTTGGCTGTTCTTGTATTTCCCATTTTCTTGACCTGTATTGACAAAAACATAGGCTTTATAAGAGGTTTCTGCAATATAGCTATCTGCCATGGAATCACCAATTTTAATGGATTTATTATTTCCATACTCCACCTTGATATTCGTGATATTTTTAGTGACATCTTGAGAGACATGGTTGATAGTATCGAGTAGATACAGACCACCTGATGTTCCAGCAATTGTTCCAAAATAACCAAAGCCAAGGATGAGAACTAGAAAGACATGAAGGAGAGTCCTTGAAAAAGCTCCTTTCGAAAAGAAAAACTGGTAAAAGAGATAGAAAGCTAGGATTAGAAGCAACATTGAAACGAGTGATTGTTTTGCGACTCCGCCAGAACTTGAACCGATGAATCCTTTCCAGATATTCATCGCTCCATTAAATACATAGTTCTTGTAGTTGGAGTAGAGATCAATCTTTTCAAGAATTCGTATTAACAAAGAAAAGAAGCCCACCACTGCGTTTAGAATGAAAAAGAAGAAGTTGACGAAAAGCTCATTAATCAGAACCCAAGCCCCGTTAAAGGAAGCGAACCCAGTCGGCTCCATATAGGACTTGAGAGAGAAGATATCGACTCCCCTTAGTTTGTCAAAAGCTTCTTGCATGGATTCACCTCCTAACTAGCGTATTTATTTTCAAGGCTTGATGATACTGTAGCTTTCATTGGTTTTAGAAGCATATCAATATCTTCAAAGATGTTGTGTACGGAAATCATATTGAGATTGCCATAGACGTCATAGTACAGGCATTGGCCAGAGATCATATTGTCAATCCATTCGAGATTGCTTTCAGTGACTTCTAGATTGACGTGTTTCAAGATATCTTCTCGTTCTGACTTTTCATAAAAAGCAAAGATGGTACCAAAACCTGTTGTATCATCGTCATTTTCTGCATCATGTACAGATTGAGTAATCAGTGCCAAGGTATTGTTTTTGGAGCGTCCAATCCGACGCATATTTTTGATAACGGCTTTTCCTTCTGCGGACTTCATAAGAATCCATGCTTCATCAAAGAACTCAATGGTATCTTCATTTTCATTTCGTTCTCCAAAGTGGGTACAGAAGGCACCAAGCGCAAACATGAGGGCAATAGAATTGCGTTCATGATCTGAAATTTTTGTGGAATCGTCTTTTGGTAGTTTGAGGTTATTGACCTCTAGAATGGTCACTCTTGATTCATAGTTAAGTCCTTGAGTGGTTCCATCTGAAAAGGCTAGTTCCAAGATAGAGTTTGTGACAATTGAGGTCAGATAACGACCAACCGAAGCAATTTCAGAGGAAGTAGAGTCTCTCAGAACTTTTAGGACGTGTTTAAATCCGACTTTCTCACCAGCGACTCGTTTTTCTACAATCGCATTAATAGCTTCTGTGATAGCTGTTTTTTGATCCATCGTGACATCATCTACAGCTTGTAGTAGAAACTCGAGCATATTTTTGGCAACCTCTACAGCTTGTTCTTTATCTAGAACAACAATCGGATCTAAGACTCCGTGGTTTGATGGAAGCGAGCTATCTAGTGTTACAAAGTTAAAGTTCTCAATCTGTTTCTTGCGTTCAGGATAGAGACGTGCGAATTCAGGTGAGTTGATCACTTCTTGGTAGTGATTTCTAAGTTCACGTTTAGGGTCGATATAAAGTGTTTAACATTTTGTAAAGCCACACTTAAAAAGATGATCTGAGCGAGGAAGGATTTTCCTTGACCTGTTGCACCCGTAATGATGATATGCGGGTTCTTGGTAATCTTTCCAGCTATATCTTCTTTATTTCCCACTGTCGCATTGTAGAGGACAATGTTCTTTGAGGAATCAATAGCTTTAGCGATATTGTCCCAACGACCTGTCCAGTTATCTACTCGGCCGATATACCAACCGATACGGTTTCCAGAAGAGGTATTGGTGAAGGGCATGAGCTCTGAAAATCCACGAGCTGTGACCATATGTGTCCAGGTGCGAGTTTTCTTTTGGAGGTTTTCTCCATAGAGCAGAGCTTGAAAGAGATAGGGTCCGTCTTGAGAGGCTTCACTAATTTCAACGCCCATATCATCAAAGTAGTTCAAAACCACTTGCCGTCTTTGACGAAGTTGGTTCACACTAGAAGCAGAAACGATCAGATAGGCTCCATATTCGATGATATCTTCCTTGTTTCCGACTTTCTTCATCAAGTCTTTTAGAGAGATAGATCCCATGATAATCTCGTCTTGTTGGACAGTATCAGTATTTTCTGCTTCTTCCATGATGTTTCTGTAACGTGTATTGGAACGTCCCATTCGACCTTTGATCTTACTGGTATCAATGAATTCTGCCTTTATCCGTAACTCAACGGGGAAGTTCAAACGTTGGATAAATTCGCCCAGATGAAAACCGTTAAATTGAACAGGAAATTTACCTACAGGAAGAATGGTCACAAAAGAAGAGCCATAAGGGCTTTCTAGCTTGAGAAAGCCACCTTTTAAAACTTTAATCAAGGTATCTGTGATATTGAATTGAGCACGATTGGCGAGCACCTCCTTCTTATAGTGAGGGATATAGCGGAGGTATTGCATCCGCTGGTAATAAAAGAGTTCTTCATTGGATAAACGTTTCGCCCGAAGGACGGAGAAGGCTTGAAAAATAGTGAATTCATCACTTTTATAGTCTTCATACCATGTGGGACTTAATTCATATTCATAGCCAAGGCCTTTTGCGATTTTTTCAGTGAGCTCATTAAAGCTCTCATAGGCCAAGTCTTTGACGGTAGCTCCATGATTTTGTTTGCGTAAGGTCACTCCTACGACCCAGTCAAACTGATAAGGGATTTCCATTTCATCTGTTAGACGATCCACCGTGTAAAGAAGGAGTTCTTCTCCTAGTTCACGACTGTCATCTGCTAAAGCGTCTGAGAAGTCCCGCATTTTCTCTTCTAAGAGATAGTCTTTAGGGATCAGAGATATTTCAAAGAACTTGTTTTTTTGGAGCTTCTTCATCATTTGAGCAACCGTGATTTTATGTTTTCCCTTTTTCTCTTCATCCGTAATCGTGATTGGAGTATTTGGAATACGATAATAAGCAACGACTGTTCGATCTTTTTGAGGGCAAGGTTTTCATGTGTTTCCCTAATAGGATAGGTTAAAGTAATACTCATAGGTCCTCCTTTTCTATAGATTTGTTTTTTCAAAGACAATTTCTTCTACAGGCTCTATCCGATCTTCATGGTAGATAGCTTTTTTATTGATCTTAAAGTCCCAAAAGTAAATCAGGTAATCTCCAATAAAGACGTGCATCTTCTTACCGTGAGGCTCGTATTCCGTATAGAACTTAGCCAATTTGTAAGGGAGATACCAATAGAGCAAGAGAGAAATTGAGTGAGTGACTTTTGCGAGTGGCACAAAGATAAATCCTCCAAAGAGCAACATGGCCACAAAGACGATGATAAAAACAATGAAAAAGGACAACTGCATTGGTGTCGCAAAGTACCATAGTCGAGTGCCCTTTTTTGTCTTGATTTCTTGGATCCAATAAGGTGCATTTAGGCCCTTACTGTAGTCATAAAGTCTTTCTTCATTCATACTTAGAGTCCTGATTCAATACCAAAGAGTCGAAGGAACCAGCCGACTGCTTTTAGGATATCTTGTCCTTTGGCAATCGAAACAATAACGGCATAGAAACCAACGACTGAAAAGAGTTGAAGCCAAGAGCTATTCCGCCAAGCTTTAATAGCCAATAAAACAGCGATAGCGGTGAGAATCCAAATTCCATCGCCCTGGAGGAAGGTTCGTAGATTGTTTGTATTCATAGAGTTCTCCTATTCTTTATCATTTGCATAATTCAGTGGAATGGTGTGTTCTAGTTTTGAGACATAGTAGGTCTTTTCTTTTTCTGAGAGGGTAAAAGTGAAGTTTTCCGAGTGAGTGGTACCTCCAACTTCAAAGGTAGCTTGGACATAAGCGATTAAATCATCACCGTCCTGTTTGAGATAAGTGTAGTCGATCGTTTTAAAAGTGCTATTTGCGATGATATCCACATTTTTAGCGATCAGATTAAGATTATCTTGGTTTGTGGTGTAGTTTGTAAAGAAGATCTTGAGGAATTTTTCTACCTTCTTACGCTCGCTATCTGAAAAATGATCATTGGCAGTTAGTTGGAGCTTATCATCTTCGCTAAAGTGTCCAGCTTGTGAGGATTCAATAGCAGAAAACCAAGGAAGACCGGAGATATAGTATTTCCCATCTTTTTCATCAAATGGAATATTGAAACCTGTCACAATTTCTTTTTCTTCTGTGTTATTATCCCGGCGGATAGTTTCCTTGTATTTGATCTTATAGGTCGCAACCTTTTCTTCTACAGTCACTAACTGAGAGTAGAGAAGTTCACTAGGATTTCGAACTTGACCTTGGGCTTTCACATCAGGAATGAAGTTGTAAAAGCTATTTAGGTAGTCCACTTGAGCTTGTTGTTTGTCTCCTTCTTGTGGAAGGGTGAAATAAGCGTAGACATAATCATTCAGGTAATATTGGAGTTTATAGTCGTATTTTTTACTCGATTCCATAGGCTGTGCCTTTTGTTTTTTAGTAGCCTCTACTTGAGCTTGTAGTGCTCCTACCTTATTTGATATTGTGATAGCACGGATAGATCCCAAGAGGCCAACAAAAAGGAGGAAAGAAATTCCTCCTATGACTGCAATATTGACGGTCTTTTTATTGGTAACTTTTAGTTTTGGTGGGCCTCCTTTTTTCTCCACCTTTTTAAAGTGTGAAAGATATTCTTTTGCTTGAAGCAAGTAGCGTTTGGCTTTATCCATAGATCCTCCTTTTAGAGAGCAGCTAGTTCAATGAGCTTTGAGCCTTTTGCATAGAGGCGCTTATTAGCTTTTTCAATCTCGCCGTTAATGTAATAGTAGCCTCGCAACTCAGTTTGGAGTTGTTCGATCAGGTCAGGCTTTAGGTCTTTTGCTTCTTCTTTTTTAAGGAGACTATTTAATTCTCCAGCCTTTGTCCAAGCCTCTCTGTGATCTTTCTTTTTAAGTAATTCTCCCAGTTCATTCGTGACTTGAGAGACTTTCTTTTCAAAAATAGTTTTAGTAGCCATTTCAATTTCCTTTCTAAATGTTTCTTGATTGTCTTTGATGGTCTTTTGGATATAAGTAATGAGTGAGGGGCGCATTTTTTTATTTACGCTCAACACTTGACCATCTAGCGTGAAACAGGCATGTTCATAGTCATAGAAACCTTTCGCATCTGGTGGTTTTTCAGTAGATCTTCCAGCGCATTCATAGTAGAAGTCCTTTCCTTTTCGTAAGAGAACGTACATATGCCAGAATTCTTGTTCTGGAAGAAGCAGAAAGTCTGCTTGATAAATCTTCTTCAGCATCTCAAGAAGCCTCAAGCAGATCATCGTATCCTAGAGTTTGGTAGATAAAATCTGAATCAAACCAGAGCCAGTCATTGATTTGTCCTTCAGTTGGTGTATCACCAGAGAAGATATCCTCACAAATGACGGTTAGGGTATCCACTCCACCACGTTCACGGACAGTGTTCAAGGTGGTTAGTCCACCAGACCAGGCTTTAAAGTTTTCTAGTGAATTGATTTGAACTTTGTATTCCATATAGCTTTTCCTTTCTAGTGTTCATAGTGTTTATTAGCTTTGAGAAGTCGTAACATGGCTTTTCCTCGATCAGTGATCTCTCCGCTATTCTGAATCATTTTCATGTATTCTGTTTGCAGGATTTTATCTGCTTCAGTGACTAGTGCAAGAGAGTTAGCAACTTGATAGGTTAGCCAACGAATGGTTCGCTCAATACTGTATGGTTGTGGATTGGTTGATAGTTTTAAGGGTTCGATCCCTCCGAAGAGCCGTTGCCATTTCTCATCAGGTTTATAGGCTCCAAATCGAGTGAGACCATCATAGACTTGGATTTCTTTATTGATGATGCCTCTAGCGATTTCTCCGAGATCTACACCATTGATGTATTCCTCCACAATGCCTTGAGCTTTCTGATCTGAAAAACGTAATTCATAACGATTCCAGATACCAAAAATCTCCAAGGATTCGTCCAAGGAGATGTTTTCCATTCGAGCAATTTCATAGCGCTTTTCATAAAAGTTGAAGTAGAGTTGACTTTGACGGCTCCCAAAATAAATGGACAAACCGTGATTCGCTTCCATGTCTTCATTATCTGTGAAAGATCCACCACCTGTGATATTCCATTTCTTGATCGTGTCTAGGACAATCTCTTTGGAATAGAGTTTATCAATCAATTTAGGGATTTGAATTTGTTCGTCCTCGTGACCGTAACCCTTATAGAGTTCATCTAGAGCAATATCGAGTCGCTTCACCCGAACATCTTCATAGGAATAAAGAATGTTTTGAAGAAAGATCTGCCAAGTGATTCCTTTGTCTTCTAGAAGCAATTCCAACTCACGGCATCCTTGCCCGGATAATTGAAGACAAGTTTGGTAGTCATTTGTCACAGACTTATCAAAGAAATCAAAAATCCAGATGTTTCCTCGTTGCCATAAGTGGGTATAGTTCATAAGGCGAGTTTCTTGGTCTGTAAATTCGCTTAGGTGACAGTGAAGAAAATTCTCACAGAAAGCATCTAAATCCTTTAATCTAGGAAAGGTCAATCGTAGATAGTCAATTTGAGCCCGAAGACTGTTTTTATCGCACTCTTGATAGTAACCAAGTTTTTCTTTAAGTTCTCTAAACTTATCAATCGTCAGTCCTCTTTCACCTGTTTCATAAGAGCGGTAGGTTCTTGTAGGGAGATCAACAGCTTGTGCAAATGCTTTTTGACTAAGTCCTGTTTGTTTTCTGAAATTCTTAATATGAAAAGGACTAATTTTGTCCATTCATCGCAACACCTCTTTCTAACAAAGTGACACACTTTTTTGACGAAAGTGACACACTTCATAAAAATTGAAAACCCAACTCCCATAAGGAATGAGGAGGGGTGGACTTGGCGTTTTTGCCAAATGTAACCCCCCTATTAGAAAACGGGGGTTGAAGTTTCATCATGGCCTAGAAACTTCGGGCTACGGTCTGCGCCTGACCTGCGGTCAGGCTTGCCCTTGCCCTTGTCCTAGCCCATGATGAACAATCGTCGCTTCAACTGCTTTTGGATAAGACCTGCGTCCTCCCTCTTCAAATTGAGCGAGGATTTCAAGAAGAAGTTTTTCTTGAAAAGGATCCACTAGAATAGCGGATACAGTCCGTTCAAAGATGATCCCTTGTTCTGTTAAGAGATAGATAATCTTGCGTAAGGTTGGCATTTTAAGATTTTGTTCGTCCGCAAATTCCTTGAGTGGTCGTTTGTTTGGTTCATTTTCTAAAGTATCTTCTTCCTCTATAGGATCAATTGTTTCAACCGGTGGTTTATATTCTTCAAAGACCGAGAACTCTTCACCTTCAAACTCCATGATGGGAATTTTAGAGTAGGCATCATAGAAGGAAAAGCCTTGATCGAGCGGTACATAAGGAGAGAAAAACTCACCGGCCAATTCACCGTTATTTGCGATATAGCCACGACCCTTGACTTTGACGCCATTAATTTCATCTAGCTTTTTGAACTCTTTAGTTTTATTAGCATCTCCAAACATCATGTCATATCCTGTTGATTCTAAATGACCGACGGATAGACGCTTCATAAAGTTATCCCGAAGAGCCGTTTTGATAAATTCTCCATCGGGCCGTTGCATAGCGAAGATGATAAAGATACCAGCTTGACGGCCTTCTAGAACTAATTGTGAGAGATATTCCATCAGTTCTGACTGTTGGCTATAGTCACGGTCAATTTTTGCCATAAGCGCTGCCCACTCGTCTACGAGAATGAATTTTGGTTTCATGTCATAGTGAGTAAAGTTCTTCCCAGCTTGGAATTTTGGCGAAGTAGACATCCGTTCATAGCGTTTTTCCATGAACTCTACATTTTCCTTAAAACAGTTGATGATATCTTCTTTACTTGTATAGACTCGACCATGGAAGACTGGAATTTTACTTAATCCAGCTAAATCCGAATTCTTTGGGTCACAGATGTCAATAAATCCGATTTTAGCAAGAGCGTAGATTATGGTCATGAGAACAACGGTTTTTCCTCCACCTGTTCCACCGCCGATGAGAAGATGAGGTTCTTCAATATAATCCCAAGATACATCTTTCATGAGCTGGAGTTTTGAGCCTTTGACTTTTACTTCATCGATGGTGATTCGGCTATTAATTCGGTTAATAGCAATTTCATATTTGATAAAGCGATTATCAAAAGTTTTATTGCGAAAGTCTCCGTTAAACATGACTTCAAGCGTAGCTCCAAGGTTGAGGAAGCGATCTTGAAATTTATTACCTTCTAGAATGAAACTCACTTCAATCTTGTAGCGAGACTGTTTGACATACACTTGAGGTAAGGTGATTTTTCAATGATCTTGTTTTCACGTCTAACCTTTTTAACGAGATAGAGGTTATTCTCTAGCAAAAAGCGAGAAAGAATTCGAAGGCTGTTTAGCTTTTGAAAAAAGAGCATCTTCCTGTAGCAAAGCCGATTAATAAACCAAGAGAAGATTAAAGAAAAGAGAAGCCCAGCTCCTAGAAAATATCCTTGGGGTAAGGGATGAACTTTTAATTCTTCTAAATGTAAGTAGCTGTAGTAACTAATAGCCAATAAAAAAGGGAACCACCAGATAAACCATGTGATTCCCTTTAGTTTACGATGAAAAACTCGAACTCTTTTTCCACGATAGGTAAAGAGTTTCATCCTGCATCACCTCCTAGTTTTCCTTCTTATTTTCTACTGGTTTGTTTTCTTTAGTTGGTGCACTTCCAGTTTTTTTCTTGATTTTAGAAGCAAAGAGCTTATAGATATCATTACGATTGACGTGGGTATGAGTGATAACAATATCTTCCAATTCAACCTCTTCTCGGTATTTAATACCTAGGTCTTCAATTTCAGACTCAGACATATCTGCGATAGTGAAAAAGAGGGTTTCGTGCTGGACAGAAGAATGAATCCCTACGACAATTCCACGGATCTCACCTGTATTGACTTGGACAAATGATCCATCAGGATTTCGTTGTGAGCGATCCACTTCAAAGATGATATCAGGGCCCTCAATGCCTCGGAAAGACAGTTTTCCAAGGACAGCTGGGACATCTAACCCGTCTGTAATGACACGATAAGTCTTGTCAGCAATTTGTAGTTTTTCTCCGTAGTTTAATCCAATTTTAGCCATGTAATTTTCTCCTTTAATTTCTTATTTTTTAAGTACCAATTTTTCCGCAAAGACATTGAGATAAGGCGCAACAGTATTGCCATTTAAAGCAGTGTCTGGGAAAAAGATTGGGTTAACAGTTTCTACTAGAGAGTCTTCAGGAAAGACCGTTGTAGAAGCTGGGGTGATAACATGAAAGGCGCCGTGCTCTGCGCTGTTTAAAATGTGACGTTGGTATTTACCTTCTTTTCTAAAAATAAATTTAGGAGCATCTCCCAAACGTTCGTAGTAAGCTGGGCCAATAAATTCTGGTTTCATTTTAAGTGTTTCTGAGATCATAAGTATTTCCTTTCTGAGTGTAAAATAAAAAGAGTTAAGCTAGTTGCTTCACTCTTGAGTAATAGTGTGTAAAAAGTTTGCGTTTAAACATACGACTATAGAATTGAATATCCCCATGAGAGTAGCCATTTCTACGAGCATTTTGAGCTAGATGATCTAGATCTACTTGCGCTTGAGCATAGAGTTTAGCCTGTAGTTTATCAGATTCACTAAACATGCCATAGGTGAATTCATAATTATCATAGAGTCGTTTACATTGTAATGCGAAAAAAGTTTGTCATAGAGTTCTCCTTTATTGTAATAAGAAAAAAAGCTACTAAGTGAAAAAAGGAAAGAACTTAGTAGCTTGAGAGTAGGTCTATCTAGTTAGATAGACAGCAGTAAAGAAAAGTTATTTGTTTGGAAAGATCCCTCTTTCCACGGTGGCAACGTTTAGCAAGGTGCTTTGCGTCAATTACCATCGCTTTCCCAGCCAATCTCTTTAGGTAGTCATGATCATACCCAAAAGATTCTCTTACGCCCTTTGGCGAAGCCAGTTCACTTTACTATTCGGAAAAGTGCGAAAGTCCGAAATGCGTGGAAGCCCACAAGAATAAAATCCTGTTTTCTATCTTCACTTCAACCATAAACGGACTTGACTTTACCTATCAAATATATTACAATAAAGGTGCTAAGTTTAGTGTAGTTTGATAGTCAGTCCTCTGGTTGTCAGACGCACTTTTTATTTAATTGTCAAAGAACGTTGAAATTAACCTTTCAAATAAGGTTATTATTTTTAGAAAATATATACTCTTTCGAATATATTTATAGTATATACTCTATTGAGTATATTGTCAAGAGGTTATTGCAAAATATTTTAAAAATTTTTGAGGAATTAGAAATGGGATTTCCAGAACGATTAAAAGAACTACGTTTAAAAAAAGGATTAACACAAAAAGAAATTGCGGAAGAATTTGGAATTAAACAACCTAATTATCAGCAATGGGAAAGTGGTAAAAGAAAACCATCATCTGAAACTTTAGAGAAGTTTGCGAATTTCTTTGGAGTTACGATGGATTATCTTGCCGGCAATGATGAAGAATTAGATAATGTAGAAGTTCTTTTTCGAATGAATTCAAAAGGTTTAACTGCGGAAGAAAAGAAAATTTTCAAAAAGGAGTTAATTGAATTTATGGAAGAGAGGAAAAAATTATTTAATGAAAAATAAAAAACTTACTATTAAACGTGGATTTAGTTATAATAACACGTTTTTAGCTTTGGATGAGAATACAAGAAAAAAAATCATACAAATAGAGGTTAGATTAGTTCGTTTAATAGAACAATTTAAGTTAAAGACTGAGAAAGTAAAGCTTAATAAAGAAGCCGAAAAAAATATATTTCAGGATGAAAAAGATTCTCAGAAAATATAAGCAAATAATAGACAAACAAGAAATTACTCGTTTTTTTATGATAGCCAAAAAAAATATTATTAGAGTTTTTTTATGATAGAAAGAACGATAAATTATATCTAAATAATATTTATATTTTTTTAATAAAAAAAGTTATCAAAAAAAGTAACGATAATAAACTAATCAATTTACATTTTTTTGTTTTTTTACTACCTTTATTTATGATAGGATATAGATATTGTATATATAAGGACAATCTGTTTAATAGTGAAAGATTCGGACTAAAATTTTTTTATGGATTATGTTTCTACATTTTCTTAGGGGCTCTATTCTTTTATTTTAAAAAAAAGTTACTTTTAGAAAATGAATATAAGCTGAAAAAAATTAGTTTTTTTGACAGTTTGAATATATATAAATATACTTTCAAACTATAGAAGAAAAAAACAGCACTCATAGCTTTATTGTTTTTTTCTACTCAATTTATAATTGTGAATATTATACCTAGGGCAGAGTACTCATATATTGACAGTATAATTATTTTATTATTAACTCTTTTTATAGATTTGTACTATATTATTAATCTTTTTATTTCATTCTTTAGTGTCACCGGAGCAAATATTACATTTTTGGCACTTTGTTTGACTTTAACATTTTTTTTAGGGATAATCAAAAAAGACAATTGGGTATTGGTCACTCTGTCTCTGGCTCTTATTTCTTTAATTATTTCAAAAGATATTTGGAGAATATCTGAGGATAAAGTAAATCCGTTAAATGGGGTACATGATACCAAAGATAATGAGGGATATTGTTGATAGAAATATATATATATTAAAAATTAATTATAGGATCATCTTCAATGATTCTATATTCCATTATCTCAATGTTTGGAGATAATACAATATTTCTAGATCTATTTAACAAAATTTCAATTCCTACAAATAGAGTTTGTAAAAATTCATTCACTGGTATTATTTTTTTATAGGTTTGGATAGAGTGTTTGTTATATTTATTAGTTATTTAGCTTTACAAATAATAAATGGTATATTTAAGAAAGTTAGAAAATATAGTTTAATCGATGTATTAAAAGGTAGGATGAATTCTGTTATAAATAAAATATCATCATTGGTATACAGAGGTATAAAATAAACAAATATAATCTAACGATTTTATATGCTAAAAGTAGATAAAGTGGACTTTAATCCACTTTTTTGAAAAAAGCAAACTAAACCAAAAAAGTTTAGTTTGGATGTAAAGGAGGTAGTATTGCTTGGATCCATTATATATAAAAGTAAGTAACAAGACAAAACAAGTACTATATAAGTTTATGCAGGATAAGTCCATATCCATATTAAACTATCATTTTAAATATTTCTTCCAACACTACATAGATAAACATATAATTAAGGTAACCAGCCACCACTTTTCAAATCATAAGATTGAAGGATTGACTATTATTGATGAATTAGGTATTAGTTTTTCTTATGAGAAAAATAATCCCATTGTGAAGCAAAATTTCACTTTATGTCATGAACTAGGACATTTTGTACTTAAACATGAAGGTAATTATTTTGCAGAATCTATTGATAATCAGGAGAGCCTATTAGAGCGAGAAGCGAATATTTTTTCTGCTGTTGTATTAATGCCTGACATTGTTTTGTTGTCGAAGATTTATTATAGTTGCGACACCTTTCAACACATTCAAAATAGCTTGGATGTCTCAAAGCAGGCATTGTTCTTCCGCCTTTTGGATCTTCTTCGAGAATATTATCCTGAAAAAGAGAACACCATTAGGCAAGCAATTGAGGCTTATATTGATGGACAAAATGCTTCATTACTCCTATTGTTTCACGATATAAGAGAGCAAATTATTAAAGAATTTAACGGATATCAAACTTCTCTCATTACGAGGATAGAGAAAGCTGTGAGCAAAAGAGGTTTAGTTACCAGTCAAGAATATCCAGAACTTCTAAACCAAGAGAATTGGAAAACAATAAAGACTTACCGTGACAATCTAAAAGTGTGGCTCATTTATGACAGAGGAAAATCTATAGCTTATGTTTGGGATAAATAAGCTAACAGACAAAGAGGCAAAACAAAAAGCTGAATTGAAATTATTGTTAATGTGAGGGAAACGATGTATCAACCAGAAAAACTGAAAGCTCGTAGAAAAGAGCTAAAAATGACCCAAAAAGATATTGCGGATCAATTAGGCATTAGTTATCAGGCATATTCTGCCTGGGAACGTGGAGTAAAAAAACCATCTAGAGAAAAGGTGAAACAGTTGGAGAAGCTTCTAAATCTCCCCAAAGGTTATTTTACAGAGTCCGAAATTGTCCGACTATATAATACTCTATCTGATGACGGGAAGGATCAAGCACTTAGTTTTGTTAGAAACCTGGTTCAAAAAGAACAATGTAAGAATGTTGTTTCAATATCAGAAAAACTATACGAATACCATGTTTACGAAAAAATGTCTGCAGGTATTGGCTCATCGGTTTATAGCGATCAGAACTATGATACTGTTTATTTTAATGAAGAACTAACCCATGATTTCGCCTCATGGATTTCTGGTGACTCAATGGAGCCCAAATATCAAAATGGCTCTGTGGCTCTCATTCGTGAGACAGGATTTGATTATGATGGAGCAGTTTATGCAGTAGTCTGCAATAGCCAGACTTATATTAAACGAGTTTATCGAGAGGAGCTTGGCTTAAGGCTGGTTTCTATCAATCCAAACTATAAAGATATTTTTCTTTCGTATGATGAAGATCCTAGAATTGTAGGTATTATTGTTGGGAATTTTGTACCAATGAGACTCTAACAGTAGTTTTCGTACGTTGATTTTCTATTTCTGATGACTATATAATAAAGAATATAGAAATCTTTTACTTTGTAACCCTATGCGCCACCTCTTTAAAAATTTAGATAAATTACAAATATTACAAAAATATTTCAAAAACACTTGACATCCTGTAACATTGTAATATAATAGCTAATATAAATTTAGGTGAGGTATCATAATTATGAAAAAATGGACAAGTTTAGCACTTTTAGGCTTAACTTCTACAACTCTACTAGTAGCTTGTGGTTCTAAAAAAGAGGAGAACAGTTCTTCTGTAAAAGAAACACAGACTTCTATGAAATCTGGTCAGAATAAAACAAATCAGTCTTCTAAAAAGAAAAATACAAAAGCTACTGAATCTAGTTCAGAAGAACCAACACAATCAAGTCAAACAACCACAGCGTCTAATACAACAAGTGGTGACAAAGCTACAGATTCATCTCAAATGGTTCCTGCAGAGCTGGTAGGGACTTGGACAGGTACAACTGAAATCGCAAAAGATGTCCAAATGACAGTGGCTGCGGACGGAACGGTCACTACGACAGCAAACTTTTATCAAGCAGATGTGAACCCAATTCGTACAGCAACGGCTAGAGCAAAAGCTGTTCAAGCTTCTGGTAATATCTATTACTGGGAAACAGACGAACCTGGAGCTTTTGATGCCCTTCTTCCAGGTATTGCTGGACTTGGGGGAGCCAATGCCAAGGTAAAAGCCGGTTTCATTTTGGAAGAGGGACATTATACACCAATTGTATTTGTAACAGGTCTCAATGAAGAGTTTGATTACAGCAAATACAATGATTTCCGTGTCTCACTCACAAAATAAAGACATATTCAACGCTCTTAAAATTGATAACACCCCAAAAGTTAGATTTTCCTATCTATCTTTCAGGGTGTTTTCTTATAAGCTAATATAAATAAGAAATCAAAACTTCATCGCTCTATTTCTACTTATTATATTGTTGAAGTGCTTTATTATATGCTTTACTGCCTTTTTGGTAATATTCATGTTCTATTCCAGATATATCGACTGTAATGGTGCCTTCCTTAACTTTATATTTTACTGTTGAATCACTTCTACCTTCTCCTGATAAAAGGAAGGTATTAACTTTCTTGATCAATTGTAAAACTATCAGCTTCTCCGTGTTTTATTGAACCTCTATTCCCTTTTATAGTAAATGCTAATTCATTTCTTTCACTTGATATCCAATAGTATTCGCCATCCAGAGATTGTTGCTTATTTTTAGTACAAGCAATTAGCGTAATTATTGATAATGACAACAATAATATGCTAACAAATTTTCTCATGTTTCTCGCCTCATTTTATAATATTACTATACCAAAATAATGTTACAAAACTGTATCAATGTCTGTTATAATGGAAATTTCAAATAATGTCCATTATAATCAAGAGCAACGACCATCACTTTCAGAAAAGATTTCAGGAAACGGCTTATTTTCAAGAAATGGCTAAGCACAGGTGTAAGATTGAAGCTAAGAATGAGAAATTGAAACAAAAGCACAGTTTTGATGTTGCGAGGGCATCAGTTCTTTTCAACATGGAGTTACAGGCTACCACGACCATATTAGTGGAGAATATGAAGAGGATTATGACATTAATCAACCAAAAATAGAGAAAGTAAAGAGGAATCTACCCAATTATGAGATAGATTCCTCTTTTGACTCATTTTAGTTGAACTGTAGGACTTACTTTTTCAGAGGGCTCCAAATTTTATTTTCATTTACTTTTTTGAGCCCATAAAATATTTACCATACTTATAAAAAGTAGTAATACTCCAACTAAACTGACTTGTAATGAATTATATGTATTTTCTGAAGTGTTAGGTAAATAATTTTGAGAGTACCCTTCTCGGGCAATAGTAATAATATTGTGTGTGTTTATTTGTTTAAATCCAATAGTAGTTTGAATTCTCTCTTCCAACTCAATTAAATTAACATTATCTATGAAACTATCCCAACTTTGTTCATTTTTATATTCTGATTGTAACATATTCAAATCATATCTCAATACGTTTGGTATATTTAACACTTTTATACCATTTTTTACTGGTAATGTTTCTTCCAGAATTTTTTTTACAAACATATAATTATAGGGCTGATCTTTTAATTTGTATTTATCAATAATCATTGCAATCGCACCAGAAACTTTAGGAGCAGCAAATGAGTTTCCATAAATATACGTATATCCTCCTAGTGTTGCCGAAAAATCCAATCTTCTTTATATTTTTCTGCATTAATAAAGTTATTAAGTCCTAATTCTGAAAGAGACAATGTTGAGCCTGCAGGCGCATATATTGCATCAGAATCCCCTTTATTGCTAAAATCTGATAAATTACCTAAGCGATCTATGCCTCCGACCGAAATTGTAGATGAGAAATAACTTGGAACATCAACTACTAATCCTGGTTTTCTTACTTTTTTGCGTGAACTAATAAGTTTCAATAAATCTGACTGATTTGATACATTTAGGGAGTCATTCCCTAATGCAGCTACTATAATTACTCCTTTTTGATTCGCGTAATCAATAGCCTTTTTATACTTCAAAAATGTTTCAAAATCATTTGTTCCGTCCTCATATTCTCCATCAATCATTAAATATTGTCCAGTACTAAGATTGATAATATCATTGCCATCATCTACAGCATCAAAAATTGCTTTTACAATCCAATCTGGACTAGCCGACGACGTACCAAATATTCTATAGACGTTAACATTAACGTGAGGATTTACTCCATTAATATTGTCATCCCCTACAATTTGAGCTACAACAGCCGTACCATGACCTAATCTATCTTGAATATCTGATATTATTCCTTCCTCTCCCTCCTCTTTTCCTAAATATCCTTTATTGGGGACATAGTTTTTTGAGTGATTTGAAAGATTTTTCAGTAATCCAGTATTTTGTAAATCGACTCCTGAATCTAAAATAGCAATTGTAACTTCAGAATTACTTTTGGGATATAATTCATAACTTTCGCCTCCACCAGTAACTTTATCTATATCCCATTTATATTCTCTTACAATCGACGATTCTAAGTTATCTTCGTCATGCTCTAAATTTCCTCCTCTATTATCTAGATGAGAAACATTTTCCTTAATTTTATTATCTAAATTATCTTCGCCTAGTAAATTATTACTTTCAGAGTTAACGATATCGTTATTTACTTGTGATTCAAGTTCCAATTTAAAACAGTTTTTTTCTAAATGTTCATCTGTTGTTACAAATAATTCTGCCTCATCGATTTGAATATAAAATTTATTTTGGTCTACTTCTTCTTGATCTTTATTAGAATAGTCAACCTGTTTTTCATCAGATTCAGAAAAACTTTCGCTAGTCTGAGTGTGAGTTATATTGCCATCAAGATTTTTAGGTATTTCTTGAGCAGTAACAGAATTATTGAACAAACAAAAGAATAATATCGCTAAAGTCCAATATTTTTTTTTCATAATCTTCATAAATTTACCCTTTTAATCAAAAGCTAATTATTTGAATACAATTGCTTATAAATGCCTCCTAATTCAAGAAGTTCTCTATGGGTCCCAATCTCTACAATTTCACCATTATCCATTACTAAGATCTTATCTGCAGATTTGATAGTATCTAGTCGATGTGCAATTAAAATCTTAGTGGTACCGATTTCACTTAAGTAAGAAGTTGTAATTTGTTGAGATAAATTATCTAAACTACTTGTTGCTTCGTCCAAACAACTACCGAAGGTTTCGACAAAAGACAACGAGCTAAAAGTATCATTTGCTGCTGTCCTCCAGAAAAGTTATTACCTTCTTCAGCGATGACTGTCTCTAATCCAAGAGGTAAAGATTTAACTACATTGCTAAGACCAATTGAATTTAGATTTGTCATTAATTCTTCATCTGAAACAAAGTGTCCAAATGTCAAATTCTCTCTTAAGGTACCATAACTCAGGGTTGAATTTTGTAACACTGCTCCAAAAATCTTTCTATACAATGTTTGACCAATTTCTTCTTTTTCTACTCCATCAACTTCTATTGAACCAATATTAGGTTCTAATAAACCTAATAAAATTTTAGCTAATGTACTCTTACCTGAACCTGATTCTCCAACAATAGCAACAGTTTCTCCTTTTTTAATAGTAACATTTATTCCTTTCAAAACATAATCATCAAATAATCCATATTTATACCAAATATCTTTTAATTCTATTTTTTTATCAAATTTTATTTCTTGACTGACTCTTTCTGGAATTAATTCGGATTTAGTATTAAACACATCCTCTATTCTTAAAAAATATCCCTTTAATAACATTAATTGTATATAGTTGTCACTTAAAGAAATTATAGGAGAAATAAAGTATGGTGAGACTGTACTTATTGCTACAATTTGTCCTAACGTCAATTGTTCGAATGTTTTTATATTTACACCTACAATAAGGGTCAAAACAGGGAGAATAATTTGTAAAACATTCGTTATACTACTAACAATTGATAAATGTATATCAAGTTTTCGACCTATGATGAGCTGTTTTGTATTAAAATTATCCCATTTATTAATCCAAAATTCCTCTTCTCCAGTTAGCTTAATATCACTATTTTTAGAAATTACTTCAGAAGTAATATTTTGAACATTAACCTTTTCTTTTATATTTTTATCAATTAAATTTTTTGAGATTTTTATGATTGGATACATTACAATAGATAGAGCTAGACTTAGTGATATTAAAAAGACCACCATGTACTTAGAATAGCTAAATAAAACCACAGCATAAACCACAATCATTAACAAATCAAGTATAGCTGCTATAAAATTATTCGATAGTATTTCTCTTATATAAACAATAGAATTAGCTCTAAAAAGTATATCCCCTAAAGTACGTTTTTCATAAAAACTGTAAGGTAAATATATCAAATGTTTCATAAAGTCATAGCTAATCTCTTTATCCATTATATATTTCAAAGACGCAACATATATCTGTCTTAATAAATACATTAGTGAGAATGAAATAGTAAATATAAATAATATAGTAAATAACATTCTAGACGAATACGAATCGTCCTTGAAATTCATGTCAATTATGTGTCTATTAGCTATAGGTACTAATGATTGTATTACATACAATAATGCTGTTACAAAAAATAAAATCCCTAGCTTATTCCTATACTTAAAAAAATATTTTAAAACAGGCGACTTTTTATTATCTTTATGAGGCATAAAGCTATCTAACTTTTTAAATGTTAAAATGATATTTGAATAATGTCTTTCAAATTCACTTATTGACATTCTTTGCCTGCCTTTTGCAGGATCTAAAATATAAAATTTGTTTTTACTAATTTTTTCAAGAATAATAAAATGAGAACTCTCCCAGAAGCAAATGAGTGGGAAACTGAGAGATTTTAAATCTCCTGCCGAAGCTTTAAAAGCATTGGAACTTATATTAAAATCTCCTAAAACTTTACTTATAGATAGGAGAGAGTATCCAGATCTGGATGATGGGTAGATTTCACGTAGTTCATTTAAAGAAATTTCATATTTAAAATAGTTCAATATCATGGCACAGCATGCTAATCCACATTCTGAATTTTCCATTTGATATATCATTGGAACTTTCACAATACTCCCTCCTTGTTCAAAATAAAGTCGATAATTTCTTCTTGTCTAAAATCTACTAATTTCTTTAGATACTTAATCTTTTTTAAATATTTATTATTTTTCGAGTAAATATAGTTTGACAAGGTAAAAACAACTTCATCTGAAGATAAGTTCTGTGGAATAAACCAATCAGAAGATTTATGTAGTAATTTATAGTACTCACGGATAATATTTTCCTGAATATTTGAATCAAAAACTTCATTATTAGCAATTGTAAATGCTGACCCTTCACCTTTTACTTCAAAGTAAAGGTTTATCAAACATTTTTCAAATTTTGAAAAAAAAGATTTTTCTTTAGAGGTTAATTTTGCAAAATCGTCGATTGTTATATGAGGATTATTATAGAAACTATTCGCAAAGAATCTCTGATATATTTTTGAATCTTTTGAATACAAAACTATCTCTCTAATAGCATTGCCATCTGTTCCATCAATTGGTAAACATACCGTAACTAGAAAAAGAATTATATTCAAAATAAAAAATTCTGATGCGTACGGCACAAATCCCAAAAGTGCTAATATTGCGACAATTAGGTTAGCTCCACCTCCCCCAAAGAAGTAGAACACCAAATTCCTATCACTATTTTTTTCATTAGTAATGTTTCTATTACTCATTTGACAATAACCGAATGCTAATAACACTGGAAATTTGAAATATATTTTTTTTCTAAAATAGAAGAAAAAGGGAGTAGCAAGCATCTCTAGTTTATAAGATAAACATCTTCCCACTAAAAAATGACCTAGCTCATGTAACATAATTGATATTAACGAAATTAAAATCAATCGAAAAAAATAGATTAATGAATCATTTGGAAAAATTATCAATAATAGGAACAATAACGGAGCCAAACATAAATATATGACAGAGTTATTTAATATTTTCAACATAATACCATTCCTCTAAACTATTAGCTTCAAAAAGGCGTTTTTTCTCCCAATACATCTTCTCAAAATGTTCGGAATCATAATTTTCTAAAATTAATTTTAATGTCTGGTAAGCTCTTTCTTGATAATCCGTTGTTTTGTACTTAATTTTCCCTTCAAGTACATCTTCAATTTTATAAGTTGCCTCCATCAACTGAGCCTCTGCAATATCTTTGAGTGAATTGGTAATTGAAACTTGGTGTAATATCTGTCCTCCCATATATGAAAATATATCTCTAAGATATTCTGACACATTATCAGAGCCGTTACTCTCAGCAACATCTAATGTTACAACAAACTTTCCAGCTAATCGAAAAAGATGGCTCCACCCCCCAATCCTTTCAATAAAGTTTTTTGTGTCCACAGATACGTTTTGTAAATATACAGGAGAGGAGATAATTATAATATCAGACTCTAATAACTCTTTTTTTATAATACCTCCATCATCAGCATTACTTTGCCTATCAATTCCTTTCTTAAACAACTCTTCTGAATCAGAATTAGATATTTCTAGCTCTGAATTGAAAGGTGTCCTGAAAGATATATCAACATTATTTCTACTAGAAATGATACTTGAAAGTCTCTTAGTATACTCTAAAGTCTTAGAGTTATGATTTCGCACTCCTGCATATATAAATATTTTATTCATTTTAATTCATCCTCTCAATTTGAATTTAGTAGATTTTTCAAGATAGTATGGTACAAAAACAGACTTTTGTTGGCTCACATTATTACATATGTTTTGTATTAAACCAAAATCAATACTATTTTTGGAGTAATTTTGATTTTAGTTTAAAATCATTTCTATAACAGTAGCATATACCTCAAGCCGTTTAGCAATTAGAATAGAACCTTTCTTTATTATATTATTATTCTAACGAAAAGCTACACTATTAAAAATATTTTATAGAATTACATATTAAACTAGTCAATCTTGGTATTTTTATATTGCTTAATGAGTGGACACCTCTATTTTAGAAACAAAACTATAAATTAAGCTAGATTTCAAGTAATGAGGGGATAACAATCTTTTTGTCATTCTGATTCAGTGCGATATACCTTAAAAAAGTATAAGCAATACCAGTCACACCTGTATACAAAGAAAAATCTGGGAAATTGCTTGTTTGGACGATACGATACTCTCCTTCTTTTGATTTATTCATTACAACACTACACAATAAAGACTCCAATTCCATACTAGTATCCATTTCTTTCATGTAGTCGATGTAAAAATTTATTATGGCCATACTTCCATGGCAAAATGTATCATTATCTAAACTAGCTACAATTCCCTCTGGAACACTTTGGGGATAATTAACTAATGTCCCAAATTCTCCACTACACCACTTCAAAGAATGAATTTTGATTTTCTCCCTAGGAACTAGTTGTAAAATTAATTCTTTATATTTTTTAAGTCTTGTCACTTTATAAATATTTTTTAATGTAAAAATTACACCTGATAGTCCATGGCCAAAACTATATCCAAAATTACTATTATCTCTCTCGCTTACATCATTATATAGCGTATCACCTAAACTTAATACTAGCCTTAGAACACGTTCCCTCTCCATTCCTCTCCTATAATATCTTACCAGTGTATTAATTAAAGGTAGAAGACCATTAATATAGTCAGACTTGTTTGAAACACTTGCAAAATCAGTCTTTTCAAGCTCAGTTAAAACACTCTTTATATAATTTAAGCATGCGAGAGTATTTGTATCGTAATCCTCTATAATGGATAGAACAATGAAATATCCTATATCCCCAGTTAAACCAAATGTGGTCTTAGATAAAGAAACAGATGGCGGAATTGCAGATAACATTTTATTGTACAGTTGAGTATATGATGATTTATCTTTCAATAATTTTACATAGTACATAAACAGTAGTATTCCAGCTCTACCCCTATACATATCATTACCCGTTTGTTCAAGACACCATTTAGAATCTTTAAAATTAACAGGTATACTCCAAATTGGATATTCGTCATAAATATTATTAATAACCAAAGAGTCTGCAATATTTTCTACTTCATTATGCAGAATAGTAACTAAACTTTCATTTGGGAGTTTTTTTCTATTAGATAAGTTTAATTTATATCCTTTTTTTCGCTGATCAAAGCTTGGAAAATAAATTTCAATGATATCAAGTTGCTTTTCTAAATTTTCCAAATTATTATTAGGTAAATATTTCATAAAATAGTCATATCCAGAAAATTGATGTAGGGAAATAAAATGATTTCCAAAATCATCGTAGATTTCATTGATATTTGTATCTGTATAAAAAATCGGAATATCTAATAACCTCATTTGTTCACATTCACTTGCTACAATACCTTGATTAGAAAACTTATTGCTCCAGAGATTTTCCAATGCTTTTTCTCTATCTAACATTTCTTCATAAAAATCAGGATGATATAAAAAAGATAGTACTGAAGCATAGCTATTTGTGTCTCTAAAAAGTACCCTTGTCTTTAAACCATACAAGTTTGCTTTTAATAGCATTTTAAATTCTTCTGTTTTATTTAACTCTTCAAATATCAGATAAAAATCCCTAAAACCTTTTTTGAAATCTTTTATATACTTATCAAATTCTATATCACCATCCCGAATAGGGAGGTTTTTCCCACCTTCAAAATCAATTTTCCCAATATCAACCTTTACCTTATCAGTATTTAAATTAATTAAAACTTGACCATTAAAAGCATCCTTCTTAAAACTTCCTGTAAGAGCACTCATCTCAACATCAAGACCATCCTCCCTTTTTACTCCCTCTGTTGGAAGAAGCAAAGTTCGAGTCACCCTGTGAAACAGGGTATCCAGCAAACTCTGACCAGTTTTATCATCAAATAGAGGTTGCTGTAACATTGTTTCAAAATCTATTACTACAGGCATATCTCCATAGGAAATCAAATTTTCAAAATGTATATCACTCCCATTAAATAAATATATAAATGCTAAAAGCACACCGAAATTATAATAATATTCAGGTAATTTTTTCTTTTGCTCTAGAGGTAGATAATCAATAAATTCTTCATAGCTGTGATCCGAATAAGCAATAGTTCGAGGTATTCTTATCCTAATTTTTTCATCAACCTTTCGGATATACTCAGCAATAGTATTTAGTGAGTTATTGATTATTAAATTTTTAGGCTTGTAAACAATTTTCGCGTCATCAAAGAAGAGTATCAAAACAGTTTTTCCTTGGCTGTGTGTATCACCCTTTCCAAATTTTATATCATTTAATCTCCCCCTTAGCCCTAATTCTTCTTCTAGCACACTAAAATCATTTTCTAAATTTGATAAAATTTCTATAAAATAAGTATAGAACCGAAGACAAGACTCCGATATTTGCCTCAGTAAAACGGGATATTTGTTATAAAAATTTAATATATTCTCTTCCTTGTCAAACAATGTTATAAAATATTTGTACCGTTGCTGCTCCGATTCCCCTTCAAGTAAACCTTTTTCACGCAATGAATTTATCTCTAAAACCAAAGGTTTAACAATCCAAGGGTAGATTAAATCTTCTAAATAAAATACTAGAGAGGAAAAAATATTTCCATTCTTGTCAACCCACTCGTATTCTTTATTCTCTAGATGATTATTGATTAATTTAAGCAAATTAATAATAAAGGGTTCCAAAATTCTAGAAAAATCTTTCTTAAAATTAATTCTTTGGGGATGTTTTCTAAATATTTCAAATGAACCCTCCGCAAATTTATACCATTCCGAATTTTCGGCATATTCTGAATATAGTCTTATCTGTTCCTCGGTATAATCATAGTTCACAGTGTTAGAAAATATTTTTTTATTGTAATTATTTAATTTCAACATTTCTTCAAAAGTTTTTTCAGAAATAATTGACATTGTAGAACGCCAATTATTTAATGAAAAGTTATTTAAGGAATTATCATTTCGTTCAGATAATATTTGATATCTTTCCTTAATAAACAATGTTTTATGCACATTTTTAATTTTATATTTCATTTACTTACCTCCAACCTATACGACTTACTATTGTTTTTTAAAAAAAACCTCTCTCAAAATTATTAGTTACGAGAGAGGAAAATAAAGAGCAACTTTTATTTTTAAAATTGAATATTTTATTTTTTCTTGTTGTCTTTGCCACAACGAGTCTGAGCTGAACCCAAATATGATGCAATAAAACTTAATGTAGCAGAACATATAATTGTTGATCTAGGGTCAGCACCATCTGTGCCACCATAAACCAATTGCATTTCTTCAAGGGATAATTCTTTCAAACTCTTTCCGATTACAAAATCATTTTTCATTTTAATTTACCCCAAACAATCATTATTGTAGCTAACTATCCCCCCAATACCAGAAATAATTGCACTAAGGCATACTTTCGAGCTACGTAAAGCTGTTTTCAAAATCATAGGAGTAGGCGTCCAATGTGGCTCTGCACCATCAGATGCACCATAAATTAAACTCATTTCATCAGCAGACAATGATTTTAAACTTTTTCCACAAAATTTTTCGTTTGAATTAAAGTTGGTCATAAGTAATAACTCCTCCTTATAAAAAGTTAAATAAGTTGCTCTATATTTTTCGTTTTTTCAGATAAATTATAATTCTCTCATTCTCGTGCAAAATATCGGGTTTTAATCCGCCTTACCTACATCAAGTCCATTAGACTTCTTTTGTGACTGCACTCGAATGTCATATTGCCTATCTTTCCGAATAAACTGTTGGTAAGGAATTGTATTACTAAACATAAAAACACCTAGTAATGCAAATGTAACTAATTTTTTAATTCCACGTTTTTTTCTCATGCAATGAAACCCCTTTCTGTTTCCTTGTTTTTATTCTAACATATATATATTACTTAGTCAATTATTTTTTTATTACATTTTGAACTATTATTACCATAAAGAATTATTTATTCCTTTAACTTGCTATTTTGAACTAAAAATTTTATAATGAAATTAAGCAAATAGGAAGGTTTATTATCTTTAATGAATACACTCGCAGAGAAATTCAGATTAAAAAGAAAAGAGCTAGGACTCTCCCAACAAACTCTTGCAGAAGGAATTTGTGAACAAAGCCAGATTAGTAAAATTGAGAGAGGGCATTTCGTTCCCTCCGCAGACCTTTTGTTCAAACTCTCACAACGACTTGAAGTACCATTAGATTATTTTTTTAATGAACAAATTGAAATTAAATCTAACCTCTCTAATTTCAAGCAATTATCTGCTCGCCTATTGGATGATAGAAATTATAACGATTTAGAATATCTTTATAAAATAGAGATAGAGAGAGGTAGCTTTCTAACACTAGAAGATCGAACTTACCTTGAATGGATTAAAGCTATTATTGACTTCTATCAATATGACAGTAAGTGTGAGGCTATTTCTTCATTGGAAAATATATTATTAAAAGTCTCCTCAAATACTCTGATTTATTTAAAGGCGTTGAATACTCTATCTAATTTCTATTCCTTAGTGGGTCGTGAACAAGAATATGAGGCAAACTACTTTCATTTAATGGAGTTATATCAGACAAAAAATTTTGAGCATCAAGAGTTTTTATTTGGCTACATCAGAGTTCGTTACAACTACGCTCACTACCTAGTGTCAAAGGAAAAATATAACGAAGCCATCCAAGAAGCTCTTGAGACGATTGAACTCTGTAAACAAAGACAGACAAGCTACCAACTGGCTCCCCTACTTATTCTTGTAGGAAATGCTGGAGCCAAGTTTCTAGACAAAGAACAAGTCAAAAATTATTATATAGAAGCAAGAGAGTTATGTAAGATTTATAACAATCCTTTAATGTTGATGAAGATAGAAAATTATTTGAAGGAATTAGATACTGTTTAGTTAATCTTGACATTATAGTCTTTCTGAAACGTTAAATAACCTGTAAGGCTGATAGTGAAATTAATACTATCAGCCTTATAATTTTTCCATGGTATTTCAAATAACTATACTGATTTTGTTTCCCGTTCTAATTTGGTAACATTTTGATTTCTTGTGTTATCAAGTATATTGATAAAATTCTCTAATCCCCTAACCTTATATTCGTAATCATCTATCCATTCAGTCATAAATCTTTGATTTTCTTAGGAATGATATTAGGATAACAAGGATAATTTAGAAAAATTATCACATAAATTGATATAATATGTATTGAATAATAATAGTTGCAGCCATTTTATGACAAGAAAAAAGCTTCTGAAATGTTAGATTTCAGAAGCTTTTTGTCTATCTATTATGATTTAAACCTTGGTAAGTTATAATTTTCTGTGATATTTAGGATATTTAAAAACATAGAAGTATTTTTGTAGACTAATTTACAATTTTTCCAGTATTTTACCAAGTAGTTCTTCTAACTTTCCTAAATCTCCATAGACTGTTCCGTCCATATAAAGATTGTAAACCTCGTCATCTTGCTCCACACGTATTTGTGCAGAGTATCCTTTTGATAATGCTAAGGAACGAATGACTTCTCGTTGAGTTCGTCCATTCCCTTCTCGAAAGGGATGGAAATAATTAAGATTATCAAGAATTTTTGCTAATTGTTTAATAATCTCATCTTTTGAATTAGCAGTTTGATAATAGGTATGAATAAGGCGGTTTATATAAGCTTGGGCAGTACTGAAAGATTGTATTGACATAAAAGGATTCCCATTTTTTGAGATATTCACCTTGCGAAATTGTCCCGCCCAAGCATAGACATCTTGAAATAAATATTTATGAATGGCTAAAATATCACTAATGGAGTAGACTTCAATGACTTTCAAGCGTAAGTCTGCAAGCCTTCTAGTAACGAATAAATGCTCATTCCGATAGGCTTCTTCAATATTTGTAACATTTTGTTTGTTGATTAAGACTGTAGAATTTGGATAGGTATATTGATGATTGGGGTCAATGTACTCATATCCTTCGTATTGATTTTTAACCAATATTCAATTCCTTTCGTCTGTTGATAACATAAGTTTTTAAATCAATCACATCTTGAACAGTAGGTTCATAATTTTCAATCATTGATGACCCAATAGCATACCAGACAGTATCAAAATCCGAAAAGTTATCAAAGGGAATCCCTAAAATTGTTAATTCTTCTTTATTTACATCAAGAGTCATGGCACACCTCCTTATATAGAGTTATCCTTATTATACCATAAAAAATGGTAATTTCCTCACAAAGAATAATTGTAGACTTAGGTTTCATTGCATGACGAAGTCCTAACTCATAGATCGCATTTTGATTCAGAGTACTTATATCAGCAATTACTATATCAGCTAAAAAATAGATGTAATGAAATTTTTGTTAATAGCTACAGAAGTAGGGACTTCATCACCTCAATATGCATTTGTGGAGTAAATGGAGTTCAAATTATTCCGTGATAAAACTGGCTTTATAAACTTAAAATATATATCATCTAAGTTTAGCTTCACCAACGTCCCAGGAATTTTCTTTACTCCGTAACCCATAACTACAAAGCATGTTTTATCATCCATTTTTCATACTCCTACCGATAACTATTTATTATCACTAGTATACCATAGTTTCTAATCTCCTATATGTTTCCAACAGTAACTTTTTATTGTGATGGATGAGATGAATACTTACGGAGGAAAACTCAGAATATCATTAAAAGTTTAAACTTTTCTAATCTTTTGAGTATTCGTTGACAAAGACTTGTTCTTAGATGTATAATGAATTTGTAAAATAATTCACAAAGAAATAGAGGTGATAATATGCAATTATCACGATATGTATTAAGTCATAAACTTGATTCAGGTACGGTCTATTTTAATACTAAAAATAATCATTCTTTTTTTATAACAAAAGAATTGGAAGAAGTGATCTCTCATAATAAAGAGATAGCAAGAGATTATTATAGTTATCTTGAGCAGAATATGTATTGTTCTGAAGAGAATGAAGTAGATAAATATCTACAACAAATTCAAGATACTAATAATGAGGTTTTAGAGTTTACAATTTTAACACATGGTGATTGTAATTTTCGATGTAAATACTGCTATGAGCATTTTGAGAATATCGGAATGTCAGAAAAAACAGAGCTAGCAATTTTAAAATTTGCAGAGGAAAAGTTAAAAACAGGTGTTTATAGGTATTTAAGAATTTCTTGGTTCGGTGGAGAACCACTATTAGGATATGCAACTATTCAGCGATTATCTACAAAATTTTTAGAACTTTGTGATCAGTTTGATGTGATATATTCAGCTAGTATAACGACTAATGGATTTTTACTTACAAGTAAGAAATTTGAAGCGTTAGTATCTGATTATCATGTTTCAAGTTTTCAAATTACTCTTGATGGTGATTGTGAAAGTCATGATACACAACGAGTTTTAAAAAATAAAAAGGGGTCTTATCTTCGTATTTTAGAAAATTTGCATCGTATGAAAGAAACTCCTCTAAATTTCACTTGTGTACTTCGTTTCAATGTTTCTAAAGAAAATTACCATCACATGGAATTGTTTTTACTGAATGATGGCGAATTTTTTAAAGGTGATGATAGATTTTTAGTAATGTATCATAACATAGGAAATTGGGGTCAAGGTGACCGTTCTAGGGATGATTGTGTTACATTATTAAAAGATGATGCAAGTTATGAGTTGTCAATTAGAGCATTAAACTTAGGATACAAGTTATGTTCACCAAATATAGTTATTCATAATTCGTTTAGTTGCTACGCAAATCGATTAAATCATTATATGTTTAATGTTAAAGGTATTGTACAATCTTGCACAGTAGCCCTATACAATAAAGAGAATATCTTTGGAAATATCAATACTGGATTGATTAACCAGAATAAATTAAAGAACTGGAGTATTATGGTCAGAGATGATTGTAAAGGGTGTCCATTTGTTCTGGTATGTAAATCAGGCTTTTGTCCAATGGCCAAGCATATTACAAAATTAAATTCTGATTTTATATGTGAAAGTATGAAAGAGAGAATTAAAAAAAATCTAGCACTTTTTGCTTTATCCAAGTTATATGAAGATATTTTAGATGTGGACTAGAAAGGAGATCATATTTATGGTTGTCAAAAAAAATAATCAAATCCCTAAGAGACCTGAAAATGTGACTAATATTTGCAATTATTGTAAATAATGTTTCTAAATTACAGAGAGGTGTGCTAGCCTCTCTATTTTTTCCAGGAGAAACTTATGATTAATATTTTTAAATATCTTGATAAAAAAACAAAATACCTAACCATTATTGGGGCACTGGCAAATGGAGGTCTCGCTTTGGGGCAACCCTTGGTTGTTGCCAAAGCATTATCGATAGATCAAAATAACCTTACCTATTCTTCTATTTGGAAATTTGCCCTCTTTGGTTTTTCTGTCTATTTCGCTTTGTATAGTCTAATGTTATTTTGTAATCATGCAAATAATGTCTTTCGACGTGAAATTCACATGAATATCCGAACGGCATTGTTTCATAAGTTAATGGAAGACAGGGAATATAGTGAAGATGAAAAGATTACCATGCTGACACAGGATATGGAATTTCTAGGAGATAACTTTTTTGAACGCTATATGACTATTTCATGTTGGGGATTTGGAGCACTGATTACGGCGATCTATATCATTGCCCAAAATATTTTATTGGGTTCTATCTTTGTTTTCTTCACAATCTTACGTCCCATTCCACAATTCTTGATGAATAATAAGCTAAAGAATTCAGGGGATGAAATGTCTCAGGGAAGAACAGCCGTTCATAACCAAATCTCTGATAGTATTCGAGGGGCTCAAACCTTGCGGATGAATCAAGCCTTGCCTGAAAATTCTCAGCGCGTCTGGAATATCAATCTTCGTTATCAACGAGCCATTCAAAAGTTTGCTTTTACCCATAATATTGTTTTCTTTTGTAATGGTTTCATGGTCTTTCTTAGCCAAGTACTCCCCTTGGTATTGGGGTTCTTCCTTGCCATGCATGGTCATCATGTTTCAGTGGCTAGCCTGGTTGCAATGTATATTGCCGCTGGTCAACTGGTAGGTCCTATACAAATATCATGTATGATGTGGTTGAAGTACAAGGAGCCAAAACAACGGCAGAAAAGATTTTCGGAATTTTAAATCGAGCAGATGATAGTGAATCGGACAATCATTCGATCTCACAAGTAGAAGAACTAGAAATTTCTCATTTAAGTAAATCTTATAACGGTAGAGAGATTATACGCGATCTTAATCTAGCCATTCAACAAGGAGAAAAAGTCCTTATCAAAGGGCCAAGTGGCTGTGGGAAATCAACCCTCTTTCGAATGATCACAGGAGAAGAAAAGGCGGATGATGGGACGATTACTTGTCGGACAAGGGATGGAGCAAAAACAAGTTATTTTATTCGTCAGGTAGGTATCATCAGTCAGCAACCTTTCCTCTTTAATGATACTGTTCGCTACAATCTTAGTTTGGGACAAGAGTTTTCAGATCAAGAATTGGAGACTGTTTTGAGACAGGTCAAACTCGACCATGAACTAACTGATGGACTTGATTTTGTAATCACTAATAACGGAGAAAATATTTCAGGCGGACAACGAGTCCGGATTGAACTAGCCCGCTTCCTTCTTCGTAAAAAGGATATTTTATTAGCAGATGAGGTAACTGCAGCTCTTGACGTAGAAAATAGCCAGATGGTTCGAGACTTGATTTTCTCACTACCGATGATGGTGTTAGAAATCGCTCACCATATTGATAATGAAAATCGATACGATCAAGTCATTGAACTAAGAAAAAATTGAATTATTTTCATGATAAGATAAAGTAGTGAGTACTCTCTCCAGTCGGAAACTTCCTCACTACTAATCTTAGTATGTTTTCTACCTTTTATTATCTTATTTCATTAATTATATCAAAATATAATTCAATAAAATGATAATCAAACAAAAAGTTATGTAATATACAAAAACTAGTTTTTAAAAACTTAGAAAGATTCATTTTATAGACTCTGACTATATTACGTTCAATAATTTCTGAAATTGATTTATTATTATTTAGAATACTGAAAGTAATTACATAAAGAGACCCTTAGGCCTCTTCTTCTCTCCTTCAAACACTCTGTCACTGTCCATTTACTGTCCAATATAGTGTAATACATCTAAAAATTGTTAATTATGTTGCAGACTAAATCCTTTAAAATCAACATTTCTATGTATAACAAGGCTTAAAGAATCTTAAATTAAGTCTTGCATATTCATCATAATATTTTCTAGATTCCTTTCGTATCAAGGGGCTAGACCTCTTGTTTAATGGTTACTGCCCACTTCTGCCCATTTTCTAGTAAAAAGATGGACAGTTCTCTTCTATTATAGCATGTTTTTCTTCTCCGAAAAAGGTAGAATCTTGATTATTTACCTGGCCGTTGAACAATTTTATCTGCCTTCCCCAGTATCTTTAAATAACCTTATTGAATTCGCTCTTGCATAAAGTTGAATGAACTATTTAGGAATTTTCTTCGTACCCGTTCAGGAACATCTCCTTATTTATCCATGAAAAATGAACCAAATAGGTGCTAAAAGCGACCAAATAGATTTTTCCCCCTTTTTTACTTCAGAAACCTATATACTAGTCATGACTAAAAGTCAGAATACTCTGGAAAGACTGGTTGGTCAATTTAAACAACTGAAAAGGAAGCACACTATGATCTATGTGATTGAATACAATTATCCCTCCCAGCTGTTAGTCGAGCATATTAATAACTATCTGGAAAAAAAGCGGGTCCGCAATCTACCAGTGAAACTCGTCTATAATGGGAATATCGCCTATATCGATTATGACTTAAAAAACATTTACTTCTTTTCCTGTCATGGAGACTCTGGAATTAATGCCTATAAAGAACTCGAACGTATTCGGAGAAATGATCCCTATGGACGCATTATTGTCCATTCAAACAAGGTGGACGGACGCAGGCTCATGGACCACAAATTACAAGTCTATGGCTTGATGGAGCGGAGTATCAGTGACTATGGAAAGCCAGAAGTCTATTTTGAAGAGCTCGATTTTTTACTAGGAGACCTTTACGAAGAACTCTGGGAAATGGCTGCAGAAGCCAAATATGCTGCTGGTAAGAAACCAAACCAGCTCTTCCCGCGCTGGGGACCTCAAATCGGAATTTACCCACCTAAGCGTTATTCCATCCACCTCCGTCAAAATCCGGACGAAGACGATTAAACAATCAAAAGTGGAGCCTGGGGACAGGGTCCATTTTTTATGTTACAATGAACTGGAAATGAAATGAGACAAGAAAAAGGAGACCTTATGAACCACTATGATACCATTGTCATTGGAGGAGGACCTGCCGGCATGATGGCTACTATCTCCAGTTCCTTCTACGGACAAACAACCCTCCTGTTGGAAAAGAACCGCAAGCTAGGGAAAAAACTAGCTGGGACTGGTGGAGGTCGATGTAATGTGACCAACAATGGAAGCCTAGACGATCTCCTAGCAGGAATTCCAGGAAACGGACGCTTCCTTTACAGTGTCTTTTCTCAATTTGACAACCAAGATATCGTCCGCTTCTTCACAGAAAACGGGGTCAAACTCAAGGTTGAAGACCATGGTCGTGTCTTTCCAGCTTCAGATCGTTCCCAAACGATTATTCAAGCTCTGACAGATAAGATTGCCGAGCTCGGCGGTCAAGTCCGCTGCCAGGTGGAGGTGACCTCTGTGAAGAAAATTGACGGACAATTTGTCATCAAATCAAAAGATGAGACCTGGACTGCAGACCGCTTGATTGTGACAACTGGTGGAAAGTCCTACCCTTCGACGGGCTCTACCGGCTTTGGCCACGATATCGCCCGTCACTTCCAGCACACTATTACGGATCTAGAAGCTGCTGAAAGCCCCCTTCTCACAGATTTCCCCCACAAGGCCCTTCAAGGGATTTCCTTAGACGATGTGACCCTCCACTATGGCAAACACCACATTACCCATGACCTCATCTTTACCCACTTTGGCTTGTCTGGCCCGGCTGCCCTTCGCATGTCAAGCTTTGTCAAGGGGGGAGAGATCCTTACGCTGGACAGTGTCCCTCACTATTCTAAGGAAGAACTCACAGAAATCCTAGAGAAAAATCGTGAGAAGTCCTTAAAGAATGTTCTGAAAGCCTATCTGCCAGAACGCCTGGCTGAGTTTTTGCTCAGGATCTTCCCGAAAAGGTGAAACAACTCTCTCCTAAAGAAATCGATGTAGTACTAGAGAAAGTAAAGGAACTCCCAATCCCTATAACAGGGAAGATGTCCTTGGCCAAATCCTTTGTAACCAAAGGTGGCGTCAGCCTTAAGGAAATCAATCCCAAAACCTTAGAAAGTAAGTTGGTCCCTGGCCTTCATTTTGCTGGGGAGGTCTTGGATATCAATGCCCATACAGGAGGATTTAATATTACAGCTGCTCTCTGTACTGGTTGGGTGGCAGGAAGTCTGCATTATGATTAAATATCAAAGGTTGTGAAAAATGAACAGAAGAGAGTCAGTTGAATTTGTCAACATGTGCATGATTAAAAATGGGGACAAGGTTCTGGTTCAAGATCGAGTTAGTCCTGACTGGCCTGGCATTACTTTTCCTGGCGGACATGTTGAACGTGGCGAATCCTTTGTCGCTGCGGTCATTCGTGAAGTGAGAGAAGAAACGGGTCTAACCATTTCTAAACCCCAACTCTGTGGTATCAAGGACTGGTACGATGATGAGGATTACCGTTATGTCGTCCTTTTTTACAAGACCGAACACTTTACTGGTGAGCTCCAGTCTTCAGACGAAGGAAAGGTCTGGTGGGAAGAATTTGAAAATCTATCTCATCTAAAACTTGCAACCAATGATATGTCTGATATGCTTCGTGTTTTTTTGGAAGATGATCTCAGTGAATTCTTCTACTATAAAGACGGTGACGACTGGCTTTATGATTTAAATAGCAAATAGTCGGCGGAGAGTCCTCCGTCGATTATTTGCTCTGTTTTTCAACATAGTGGGCAATCACATCTGATGTGTACTGGGCTGTTCCAGGTCCAAATTTATCAATATTTTCCTTGAACTCAGGGTTATAGACGTATCCTTTACCGATATGTCCGAAGACTTCAATAGAGCAGTCAAATCCATAAGTACGAATGGCTTGCAAGAGCTTGGCTGCTTGCTCTTGGTTTTCAATTGCTGTTGCAGGTAAACCAGCTTGAAGATTTTGTGCTAAAGTTTGAAAGACTTGGTTAAAGGCAGCCGTAGACTCATCTTCACGACCTTTTTGGCGTTCGAGGGCTTGATCCATGACTTCTTGGCCATACTTCTCCACCGCTTCTTTCTGGTATTTTTGATGATCTTGATAGCTAAATCCAGTGAATTTTTCCTCAATGGTCATTTTTCTTTCTCCTTTTTGTTCTTGAATCGTTTTTTGCAAGGTGGAAATCAAGGTATCCAGATGTTGCCTTTCTCGAGTTAGATAGTCCAACTGCCTAGTCAAATGGGGCAATAAATCTATTCTTTCTTCCTTTAATAGCTCTGCTATTTTCTCTAAAGAAAACCCTAGATATTTGTAGTAAAGAATGACCTGAAGGCGTTCCAAATCCTCTTGACTGTAAGTTCGATAGCCGTTTTCCGACTTTAAGGGGACCAAGAGTCCTATCTTGTCATAGTGGTGCAGGGTCTTGACAGAGACACCTGAAAGCTGCGCAGCTTCTTTTATTTGGTACATGATTTGCTCCTTACAATGATAGTATACCCCCTCCCCTTAGGTTAGAGTCAAGTGTTTTTGCGAAAATTTTTAACTTTTTGAGAAAACTATAAAAACATGAAAACCGCTTTCTTGACAGTCTTTAAAAATCATGATAGGATAATCAAGTCTATCAATCACACAGAAGGCTCCTAAAGAGCCATTGAGAGAAGGCTATTTGACAACTCAAGTAGCCTTTTCTTATTTAAAAATAGATCGGAGTTTTAAAGATGTCTGAAAAATCTCAATGGGGTTCCAAAATTGGCTTCATCCTAGCCTCTGCAGGTTCTGCAATTGGCCTTGGGGCTGTTTGGAAGTTTCCCTATATGACCGCTGCTAATGGAGGCGGAAGTTTCCTTCTTTTTTTTTTGATAGCAACTCTACTTATCGGCTTCCCTCTCTTACTGGCTGAATTTACTCTAGGACGGGCAGCTGGTGTTTCTGCCATTAAGACCTTTGGAAAACTCGGTGGCCGTCGCCTTTATGATGGGATCGGTTGGATTGGTGCCTTTGCCCTGTTCATCCTCCTCTCCTTCTACAGTGTCATCGGTGGCTGGATCCTTATTTATTTAGGGTCGCCTTGGGAGAGTTATTCCAGCTTCTTTCAGTTAACGACTACACCCAACTCTTTGGGGAGATTATTTCAAATCCCTGGTTGGCTCTAGGAGCCCAGGCCATCTTCATCTTCCTCAATGTCTTGATTGTTTCAAAGGGGGTAGAGCAAGGGATTGAAAAGGCCTCAAAATTCATGATGCCTCTCCTCTTCATTATTTTCTTAGTCATGATTGGTCGTTCCTTGACCTTACCTGGCGCTTGGGAGGGAGTTAGCTATTTCCTCAAGCCAAACTTCTCCAAGATAACCAGCCAAGGTCTACTCTATGCCTTGGGGCAATCGTTTTTCGCCCTCTCCCTAGGGGTAACGGCCATGTTGACCTATGCTTCCTATTTGGACAAGGACACTGACCTGGTCCAATCCGGGATTTCCGTCGTCTTCATGAATATTGCCGTTTCCATCATGGCGGGCTTGGCGATCTTCCCAGCTATGTCAGCCTTTCAAATCCCTTCTACTAGTGGACCGGGCCTCCTCTTTGTAGTCCTTCCACAAGTCTTTGACAAGATGCCTTTTGGTACCCTCTTCTACCTGCTCTTCCTGCTTCTCTTTCTCTTTGCGACCATTACCTCATCTGTCGTCATGTTAGAGATTAATGTCGGGAACGTCACCAACCAAAACAATAAAAAGCGGGCTAAATGGAGTCAGATCATTGGCCTTCTGACCTTTATCTTTGGGATTCCATCTGCCCTTTCCTATGGCATCCTCTCTAAATGGACCCTCTTTGGAAATCCTTCTTTGATTGTATGGACTTTTTAGTTTCCAACCTCCTTATGCCTTTTGGGGCTCTCTGCCTGTCTTTATTTACAGGCTATATCTTTGATCAAGTCCTAGCCCAAGAAGAGCTCAAGGTGGGAGAAGAGAAATCCAAACGCTTCTTCTTCAAGCTCTGGATTTTCTTGCTTCGCTTTGTGATTCCAATCGTCATCCTCATTGTCTTTATTACACAATTTATCTAAAACAAAATCCACGAACCCTCTGGGATTCGTGGATTTTTCTTTATTTTGTAAGGAAAACACGGAAATCATTGTATTTGCTGTAGTCAAAGTCTTCATTAAGCCCTGTTACAAATACAATTGGTGTATAATGACCCTCTTCCAAAATGAAACCGGCTTTTACCTTAGCATTGGCCCCCCCAAGTCCAGCAATCCCTGGAAGAAGAGCATCAAAAGCTCCAGGTTCATCTGTTTCCCAGTAATAGACATTACCAGAAGCTTGGACGGCCTTGGCTCTAGCTGTCGCTGTGCGAATTGGGTTCACATCAGCTTGATAAAAGTTTGCTGTCGTAGTGACTGTTCCGTCCGCAGCAACGGTCATTTGGACATCTTTGGCAATTTCAGTTGTTCCAGTCCAAGTCCCTATAAGCTCTTCTGGAACCATTTGAGTTGAAGCCGGAGAAGCCTTGTCATCATTTGTCGTGCCAGATGCTGTAGCAGTTTGACTTGAGTTTACTGCCTCTTCTGAACTCGCTTCAGTTGTTTTTGTGTTCTTCTTTTTAGAAGACTGATTTGTTTTTTTCTGACTAGACGACATTGAAGTCTGTGTTTCTTTTGCAGAAGAGTTGCTCTCTTCTTTTTTTGAACCACAGGCTACGAGTAGGCTTGCAGAAGTTAATCCTAAAAGTGCTAAACTTGTCCATTTTTTCATGATCATGATACCTCACTAAAATTTATATTAGCTATTATATTACAATATTACACAATGTCAAGTTTTTTTGAAATATTTTTTTAACATTTGCAACAAATAGTAATCTGTCTAAAAATTCAGGAGATTCGGGAGATTCAGGCGACAAGCAATCGGAAGAGGGCAACCAAGACAATCCCGAATAGAACCGTTCCCATTAGGTTTTTGTGGCGAAAGGCTACCATCATGGTCGGAATGGTTGCGACCAGATCCACCCACCGAACCTGAGGGAGCTGGCCCGCTTTCCCCTCTACTAGACTTGAAAGGATCAAGGCAAAAATGATGGCAATGGGAAGGTACTTTAGAAAACGCAGAACTGGATCTGGCAGACCCCGGTATTTGACCAAAACGAAGGGCAGAATACGTGGAATCCAGGTGACCACTGCGGACATCAAAATAACCAAAAAAATCCAGCTATTCACGCGCATCGCACATCACCCCCACGAAACAACCTGTTAAAGTAGCTACTAAAACGGCTAATGATTGAGTCAAAAAGAAGGTCAAGAGGAAAAAGCTAAGAGCTACTGCACCTAAGACAAGGAGCATGGTTATCATCTTTTCCGTCAAACGCATCCCTTGAAACTGACCAGCAAAAATCCCAATAAACATGGCAACTAGTGCAAAGTCCAGGCCGAAGGCACTAGGATTAGGTAAGAGCGAACCCAGCGCTGTCCCCAAAATGGTTGATGAGCCCCAGGCTAAATAACCGACCACGTTATTGCCATGCATCCAGGGAACAGTGATTCGGTCATTTTTCAATTTTTCGCTTAAATAAACCCCGTAACTTTCATCTGTCAACAAACTACCAATTCCAATATTATGAACCAGGCTAGCCTCCTTAAAATCGGGGGAGGTATGGAGACTCATAAGCATATTACGCAAATTGATGAAAAAGACGGTTAAGGTAATATTCATAATGGACGAATGAACCGCAATCAAAGAGATCATGACAAACTGAGAAGCCCCTGCGTAAACCAAGAGACTCATCAATCCCATTTCTAAAGGCGAGAGATAGGGCGATGCCACCACACCACAGGCTAAGCCAATACTGATATAACCTAGAGCTGTCGGAAGAGCATCTCTGACCCCCTGCTGAAAATTCTTCTCCACTCTTTCTTCCTTTCTTTTTTGATGCTATCTATTATAACAAAAAAAGGACGGGAATCGTCCTCCCGTCGTTTATGTTCTTTTTTTAACTAATCTAAGTTCTCTTCTATCGGAGCAAAAGCCAGACTTGGCTTGGCATTGAGATCTAAGCTAGCAAAATTTCCCTTATTCCATTCGCTGACACTGGCATAGGCAATCATCCCCGCATTGTCACCGCAGAGGCGCAGAGGAGGAATGATGACCTTAACATCTGTGATCTCAGAAGCCAAGCGTTCACGAAGACCTTGATTAGCCGCAACTCCTCCCGCCACCACCAGGGTTTTAACCGGGTATCTTTCTAGGGCTTTTTTTGTCTTGGCCATCAAGATATCCATCACCGCAGCTTGGAAGGAAGCCGATAGATCTTCCTTAGACAGACTCTCGCCTTTTTGCTCGGCATTGTGGTGGAGATTGATAAAGGCAGACTTCAAACCTGAGAATGAGAACTCCAGATTGTCTTCCTTAATCATGGCGCGTGGGAAATCGTAGATATCCTGACCCTTATGCGCTAACTCGTCAATCTCGCGACCGGCTGGATAGGTCAAGCCCATGACGCGGCCGACCTTATCATAGGCCTCACCAACCGCATCATCACGCGTTTCCCCAACAATCTTGTAATCACCCGCCTCCGAAACGTAGACCAACTCGGTGTGCCCTCCGCTGACCAGCAAGGCCAAGAGCGGAAATTCTAAAGGCTCGACGCTTTGAGCGGCCATCAAGTGGCCAGCCATATGATTGACAGGAATCAAAGGAATCCCATGGGCCCATGCAAAGGCCTTGGCTGCAGCAAGACCAACCAAAAGAGCTCCAACCAGACCTGGTCCGTAAGTTACCGCAACCGCTGTGACCTCTTCTTCTGTAATTCCCGCTTCTTCTAGTGCTTCCTCAATGCAAGCCGTAATGACTTCGACATGGTGCCGACTGGCGACTTCTGGAACCACTCCCCCGAAGCGTTTATGGCTTTCAATTTGGCTGGCAATGACATTGGACAAGAGCTCTGTATCGTTCTTTAAGACGGCGACACTGGTCTCATCACAAGATGTTTCAAATGCCAAAATATATCTATCCTTCATTTGCTTCCCTTTTCATCATAATAGCATCTTCGGTAGGTGCATGATAATACCCTTTCCGGCAACCAATTTCTTTAAATCCTTGTTTTTGATAGAGAGTCCGAGCTGGAACATTTCCTTCTCTCACCTCTAAAAAGGCCTCTTTCTCCTGAGAAACAGTTTCTAGTAGCTGACCAGCAATCCCGCGACCTTGCCACTCTTTTCGAACAGCAATTTGGACGACTTCTAACTCGTATAGGTTTTCTTGTATGGCTAAGAAACCGACCAATTCTTCGCCACTATAGGCAAAGGCATACCAGTTTTGAGATTGACCAAGATCCGCTAGGACTTGCTCCAAGGTCCAAGGACTTTGCCCATAGACATCATCTAAGATTTCTATCAACTGAGGGGCTAAATCTAGTCGACCTGCTTCCTTCTCGATTCGGATCATAGGCGTTTGATGTAGGACTGACCGGAGTCTTGATGGTCCTTGAGCCAGTTTTCCTCAGCCTCTACGCGCTTGAGGTAGTTGGGGACAAAACCATGAACGGAGACAGCTTCCTTTTTAAGTCCTAATCGGCCGATCCGTACCGCATCCGGTAGGGTTTCTACCATCTGAGCATGTGGCAAGGCTTCTTGTATCTGCTCCCCAAAGGCTTCCACTTCCCCAAGGAAGGTCACCTTCTCAGCTCCCTTTACTCTTTCTAATACGGCTTCAAAAGAAAGGTGAGCCTCCGGGTAGACCAGCTGATCCTCTTGGTAAAAGCCCGCATAGACATGGTTGCGCCGCGCATCCATTACTGGAATGGCCAGACCTTCTATCTCTTCTGGCACCAAGGCTAGTAAACTAGAGACCCCTACTAAATCGATCTTTAAGGTTTGGGCCAGGGTTTTAGCCGTTGCTACCGCAATCCGCAAGCCAGTATAGGATCCTGGGCCTTCTGCTACGACGATGCGGTCCAGATCCGTCGGTTTCCAATCAATGCTGGCCATCAAAAATTCTATGGTAGGCATCAAGGTAATGCTGTGGTTTTTCTTGATCGTAAGCGTCAACTCTGCTAATAAGTTTTCTTCCTCCAAAAGGGCAACGGATAGGGCCTTACTGGAGGTGTCGAATGCTAATACTTTCATATTTTCTCCTCGTTGTCTGTCTCATATTATACTACAAATAGACGCCAAACGGTAGAGGAAGCTTTCCCGGCCTATGAAATTCTCTCCTCACTTTTCTGTTCCTTATTCCTTCTAAAAAAGCGCTTCCTTCTGCCATCAGACCCTGCTTGCTTCTTTTCCTAAAGGCTTATTTATGGTATAATGAATAATAATTGTATCGAATCAGGACAACAGAAAGTAAGAATAGAAGTCTCAGCTAGCTACTAGCTGTTTCTTTTCTGCTACAGTCCGAACAAGCGAAAGGAACCGAAACGAAAATGATTTACAAAGTTTTCTACCAAGAAACAAAAGAACGCAACCCTCGTCGTGAAACGACTCATGCCCTCTATCTCGATATTGATGCTAAGAATGAGTTGGAAGGACGCATTGAAGCTCGTCGCATCGTTGAAGAAAATACATCATACAACATCGAATTTATCACCCTCTTGTCAGACCAACATCTAGAATATGAAAAAGAGTCTGGCGCATTTGAAATTACGGAGTTCTAATCCATGGCATATACCTTAAAACCTGAAGAAGTTGGTGTTTTCGCCATTGGAGGTCTTGGGGAAATCGGTAAAAATACCTATGGGATTGAATACCAAGACGAAATCATTATTGTGGATGCTGGTATTAAGTTCCCTGAAGATGATTTGTTAGGGATTGATTACGTGATTCCTGACTATTCCTATATCGTTGAAAATATCGACCGTGTCAAAGGGGTCTTGATTACTCACGGACACGAAGACCATATCGGAGGAATTCCCTTCCTCTTGAAACAAGCCAATGTGCCAATCTATGCTGGACCTTTGGCCCTAGCCCTTATTCGTGGAAAATTGGAAGAGCATGGCCTCCTTCGTGGTGCCAAACTCTATGAAATCAACCAAAAATACGGAGTTGACCTTTAAGCATATTAAAGCGACCTTCTTCCGTACGACCCACTCCATTCCAGAACCTTTGGGGATCGTTCTTCACACACCTCAAGGAAAAATTGTCTGCACGGGAGACTTTAAATTTGACTTCACACCTGTTGGTGAGCCGGCCGACCTTCACCGGATGGCAGCTCTAGGGGAGGAAGGCGTCCTCTGTCTGCTTTCTGACTCAACCAACGCGGAAGTCCCAACCTTTACCAACTCTGAAAAAGTCGTTGGCCAATCCATTATGAAGATTATTGAAGGCATTCATGGACGTATCATTTTCGCTTCCTTTGCATCCAACATCTTCCGTCTCCAACAGGCTGCAGATGCCGCTGTGAAAACTGGCCGCAAGATTGTTGTCTTTGGACGCTCGATGGAAAAAGCCATTGTCAACGGAATTGAGCTCGGCTATATCAAGGTACCACCTGGAACGATTATTGAACCAAGTGAGATCAAGGACTACCCGGCAAACGAAATCCTCATTATGTGTACAGGGAGCCAAGGGGAGCCAATGGCGGCACTATCTCGTATCGCTAATGGAACCCACCGCCAAGTACAATTGCAACCGGGTGATACCGTTATCTTCTCCTCTAGTCCAATTCCTGGCAACACAACTAGCGTCAACCGCCTGATCAACATCATCTCTGAAGCAGGAGTCGATGTCATCCACGGTAAGATTAACAACATCCATACCTCTGGACACGGTGGCCAACAAGAACAAAAGCTCATGTTGCGTTTGATCAAGCCTAAATACTTCATGCCTGTCCACGGTGAGTACCGCATGCAGAAAATCCACGCTGGACTTGCGCGTGATTGCGGAGTAGAAAAGGATAACATTTTCATCATGAGTAACGGAGATGTCCTTGCCCTAACAGCCAACTCGGCTCGTATCGCAGGAAGCTTCAATGCTCAAGATATCTATGTCGACGGAAATCGCATCGGAGAAATCGGAGCTACTGTCCTTCGTGACCGTAAAGATTTATCGGAAGATGGAGTCGTTCTAGCTGTCGCAACAGTTGACTTCAAGTCGAAGATGATTTTAGCTGGACCAGATATTCTCAGCCGTGGCTTCATCTATATGAGAGAGTCCGGTGACCTAATCCGTGAAAGTCAACGCATCCTCTTCAATGCAATCCGAATCGCCTTGAAGAACAAAGATGCCAATATTCAAACCGTACACGGTGCTATTGTCAACGCCCTCCGTCCTTTCCTTTACGAAAGTACGGAACGAGAACCAATCATTATCCCGATGATTTTGACACCGGATGAAGATGATTAAAGAAACCAGAAAAGGAGGAGAACCTAAGGCTCTCCTCCTTTTTCTGTTTATCTAAACATGAGCTAGAGAACATCACCTAGCTCATCTTATATTTCTCAGCTTAGTAAAGATCTAAATAGTTATCAATTTCCCATTGTGAAACGAAGGTCGCATAGCTTGCCCACTCGATGCGTTTGGCTTCTAAGAAGCTGGTATAGATATGTTCACCAAGAGCATCCTTAACTACTTCGTCTTCCGTCAAAGCTTTCAAAGCATTGTGAAGGGTAGATGGAAGGTCAGTGATTCCAGCTTCTTTACGCTCTTCCGCTGTCATGATGTAAATATTTTCTTCGATCGGAGCGGGTGCTTCGATTTTGTTTTCAATCCCATGCAAACCAACTTCCAAAAGAACAGCCATAGCAATATACGGATTGGCCATTGGATCAACAGAACGTAGTTCCAAACGAGTTCCCATTCCACGAGTAGCAGGCACGCGCACCAATGGGGAACGGTTACGTCCTGCCCAAGCGATGTATACAGGAGCTTCAAAACCTGGCACCAAACGTTTGTAAGAGTTAACTGTTGGGTTCATGATGGCAGTGTAGTTGTAGGCATGCTTAATCAAGCCACCAAGGAAGTGATAAGCTGTTTCTGATAACTGCATCCCACGTGGATCCTCAGGATCAAAGAAGGCGTTGTTTCCTTCCGCATCAAACAAGGACATATTACAGTGCATACCGGAACCAGCGATTCCAAATTTTGGCTTAGCCATAAAGGTTGCATACAAACCATGTTTACGAGCAATGGTCTTGACAACGAGTTTAAAAATTTGAATCTTATCGCAGGCACGAAGAACTTCATCATACTTAAAGTCAATCTCATGTTGACCCACAGCTACTTCATGGTGACTGGCTTCTACTTCAAATCCCATTTGAGTCAAGACATTAACGATCTCACGACGAGTGTTATCGGCAAGGTCTGTCGGAGCCAGGTCAAAATAGCCACCCTTGTCATTCACTTCAAGAGTTGGGTCTCCATTTTCATCGAGCTTAAAGAGGAAGAACTCTGGTTCTGGTCCAAGGTTGAAAGATTTGAAGCCAACTTCTTCCATGTGACGAAGGGCACGTTTGAGGTTACCACGTGGGTCTCCTGCAAAAGGTTCCCCTTCTGTTGTATAGACATCACAAATCAATCCTGCAACACTACCGTTCTCATCCCCCCCATGGGAAAACCGTCCAGGAGTCCAAGTCTGGATAGAGGTACATATCTGACTCATTAATCCGAACAAACCCTTCGATAGAAGATCCATCAAACATAGCCTTGTTTGAAAGGACCTTTTCCAACTGTTCATCTGTTGCTGGAATTTCAACGTTTTTCATGGTTCCTAAGATATCTGAAAACATCAACCGAATAAAGGTTACATTTTTTTCTTTGACTTCGCGACGAATATCTTCAACAGTAATTGACATGTGTGTCTCCTTATGAATAAAACAATAAGCAAAAAGAATGATCAGCGTAACTGACCATATGGCGATGAGGTCGTATGAAAGCGACTTTGCTGAAGAATGTCGCGATGAAGGGCCTTGCGAACTTCCTTCTCGCTGACTACCTTGGCAGCTTGGCGTTTAGCTTCTTTCTCAGCAATCCGTTTTTTAATCCCTGCAATATTAAGACCTTCCGACAAGTAATCCTTGATTTCCAACAGACGATCCATATCGTTGAGAGAAAACATCCGACGGTTGCCTTCTGTTCGATCTGGAGTAATGAGTTGCTGATCTTCGTAATAGCGAATCTGACGAGCTGTTAAATCCGTCAATTTCATAACACTACCGATCGGAAAGACCGCTAACGTTCGTCTTAATTCCTTTTCTTTCATATCTGACCTCCTTTCCCTTCTATTATAACGCAAAAAAAAACCGATGTCAAGATTAAAATGTCACATAATCTCACATGGTTTTCCTTTTTTCTTTTATAAAGTCTCGAATCCGATCCACATCTGAATTGACTAAAATCGCAACAAAGACTCCGATAAAGGTTTCAAAGATGCGGGCAAAAACGTACAGGAAAGTTTCTCCTGTCGGAATCGAGAGAGTAATGATCAACATGGCTGAAACACCACCGATGATTCCGGCTTTATTGTTCATAGCGACATTTGTCATAATGGTTAACATGGTCGCAATGGGCACAAAAATCAGGGTGACCCAAAAAGCATCGTGGAAGAGGATCTTAATCATAAAGAACAGCAGGGCATAAAAACCACCGATGCTGTTACCCATCACGCGCGAAGCTCCGAAGTGAACACTCTTATCAAAATCTTCTCTCAAACTAAAGACAGCTGTCAGTGCCCCAATCTGCAAGCCTCGCCAGCCAAAGATACCAAAAATCAATAGAACCAGAAAAACGGCTATCCCTGTTTTGAAGGTTCGCATTCCCAATCGAAATTTGGAACGGTCAAATTTATGTCGTTTAAAGTAATCCATTGTCCCCTAACTTTCTATCTCTTTTATTCTAACATATTTCCAGAAAGGTTCAAGCAGGGAAATGAAGATCAACTAGCTTCCTTCTAATCTATAAAGTCATCTTAAAAACTTTCCTTAGGTGAGTACGGAGGTTAGGTGAAATTATCCAGTGGATGATTTCAGCAATCCAGGAAGTTCCATGACTTAGTTTCGGGATTTCCTTGATTATTTTCAAAAATGAGATCACATTTTATTTCGATACAGAATCACTTATCTTATATAAAAATTAGTTTGTATACATTCTAAAAAAAGCACCTTTCGGTGCTTCTTCTATGGTTCATGAAGAACCGTCTTATTTTTCAGTCAAGGCTGCAAGTCCTGGAAGAACTTTACCTTCAAGAAGCTCCACCACCGCGTCACAAATACCTACACTAACACAAAAAGGTGACAGAGCCACCTTTTTGTTAACGTTTCAGTTTTGTTCCTTTTTCTACAAAATCAGGATTTTGCAGAGACTAACGGGCTGAAATTATTTTTCTGTAAGTGCAGCCAAACCTGGTAATACTTTACCTTCAAGAAGCTCCATTGAAGCTCCACCACCAGTAGAGATCCATGAGAACTTGTCTGCGCGACCAAGGTTGATCGCTGCAGCAGCTGAGTCACCACCACCGATGATTGATTTAACACCAGGTTGTTTCACGATAGCGTCCATCACACCGATTGTACCAGCTTGGAAGTCAGGGTTTTCAAATACACCCATTGGTCCGTTCCATACAACTGTTTTCGCACCAGTCAATGCTTCATCAAATTTAGCGATAGATTTTGGACCGATATCCAAACCAAGGAAACCTGGGTCTACTGCTTCACCTTCAGTGTCTTTCACTTCAGTGTAGTCAGCAAATGCGTTTGCTTCTTTTGAGTCAACTGGCAAGATCAATTTGCCGTTTGCTTTTTCAAGAAGAGCTTTAGCGACATCCAATTTGTCTTCTTCTACAAGTGAGTTACCGATTTCGATCCCTTGCGCTTTGTAGAATGTGTAAGTCATCCCACCACCGATAAGAACTTTATCAGCTTTTTCAAGCAAGTTTTCGATAACACCGATCTTGTCTGAAACTTTTGAACCACCAAGAATCGCCACGAATGGACGTTCTGGAGCTTCAACTGCTTCTTGGATGTAAGCAATTTCGTTTTCAAGAAGGAATCCAGCAACAGCTTTTTCAACATTTGCTGAGATACCAACGTTAGATGCGTGCGCACGGTGAGCTGTACCGAATGCATCGTTTACGAAGATACCATCTCCAAGTGATGCCCAGTATTTACCAAGTTCAGGATCGTTTTTAGATTCTTTCTTGCCGTCAACATCTTCATAACGAGTGTTTTCAACCAAGAGAACTTGTCCATCTTCAAGAGTGTTAATCGCTGCTTTCCAATTCAGCACCACGAGTAACACCTGGGATAAATGTAACTTCTTGACCCAATTTAGCAGCCAAGTCAGCAGCTACAGGAGCAAGTGATTTTCCTTCTTTGTCTGCTTCTTCTTTTACACGTCCAAGGTGAGAGAAGAGGATTGCACGTCCACCTTGCTCAAGGATGTACTTGATTGTTGGAAGAGCAGCAGTGATACGGTTGTCGTTTGTGATCACGCCATCTTTTACAGGAACGTTGAAGTCAACACGAACGAGAACTTTTTTCCCTTTCAAGTCAACGTCTTTAACAGTCAATTTTGCCATTGGATATGACTCCTTCTATTTTTAATACATGATAATTATATCACAAAAGCTGTAAAAGAGGTAGAAAAATAGTGGATTTCTACCTCTTATTAGCAAGTCTAGAGTGATCCTCCTCTATTAGAATCCGCATCATAAAACCTCCCTTGTTTTTTACAAAGGAGGTTTACGATTCATCGTGACCTTTTCAGTCAGTATAATGACTCTTAAAAGTTACTCTTCTTTCTTCTTACCAGCCAAGAGGAAACCTCCAAGCGCTGCTAAAAGAACAGCTTCTGCTGCAAAAGTAGCCTCTAAACTTGCTGTTGTTGGCAACTTATCAGATGAAGTTGGGTGACTTTCCTCTTTGACCTCTTGACTTTCCCCTTCTTCTTGCGTCTGTTCTTGATGTTGACTTACTAATTGGTCAATCTTTTGATCCACGAGGCCCGCATGGCCTACTGATAAAGTCTTTTGCTCAGTTGGACTTGGCTGAACTGGTTTCTTAGGATTCTCACTTGGCTCTAGTGGCTGACTTGGCTGGATCGGTTGATCCGGTTTAGATGGTTCCTCTGGCTGAATCGGTTGATCTGGTAGGACTGGGCTTGGTGTCTTATAGACAATCGCATAGTGGGTAAAGTGAGGGGCGGTAAAGATAACCACATCTCCCACTCGTTCAAATGCCAAGGATTGAGGAGCGTGTCCTTCAGGAAGATAGAGCACTTGTTCCACTTCTTTATCCTTATCCACAGGGATCTTCACAAGTGATGGGTGCTGCGTATCGACATTTGGCCACTTGCATCGACTCCCTCGATATCAAAGATAGTCGCTTCTCGTCCCTTCAGTTCTTCTTTTTCTGTCTGATTGGCTTCAACTTTTGCGACTTTTAGTCCTTTGACAACGGTTGGCTCTAAGTTGGAGAATTGAACTTCGACTCCAGTCGCAGGGTCTACAAAGACAGCTGGCTTATCTTCTTTCAGGAGTGCAATCAAGGTCTCTAGACCTGTTTTTGCAGTCCCAAGCGCTTCAGGAGTGAGCTCTGAAGAAGCTAAAAGCTCTTTATTTTTCTCAATCAGTGCCTGCAAAGCATCACCAGAAGGATGATTTGGCTTGCTTGCTAATAGAGCAGTCGCTTCCTCTGTCAGAGCAGAAAGAGCGTCTTTCTCTTTGACTAGATTAGCTTGTCCATCCAAGGCTTTCAAGAGAGCGGTCAATTGGTTCAACTGATCATTGACCTGATCTTGTGTGCTGGTATCATGCTCTTTCAAGACTTTTTCAGAAGCAGCCATTCCAGCCAACAAGGCTTCTTTGACTTCAGGAGTGGCAAATGTAAAGTCTACTTTTGCTTTTGCAGCTTCAGCTTCAGCCAATTTTTGCTTAAGGTATTCATCGTTGAGAGCTGGTTTTGGATTCACGAGGACATCAAAGCTTGTGCTAGCTCCTTTGTAATGGATGGTGATGGTTTGACGGCCTTCCTTGCTCGCATCAAAGCCAGTTACTTCCACCCCTTCATCGCTCAAGGCGTGCGTTTCAGTCGTTTCATCTTCAAAGACGACTGTAAAGCGTCCGCCTTCTTTTTCAAATGCTTCTCCGACGATATATTCTACCTTCGGTTTTTCTGTCAATTCAAGTCCAGCAACTGCTTTTTCACCTGCTTCTTCTGCACTGACCACAAAAACAGTGAGAGTCTTATCCAATTTCTGACCAAGGTAAGAAACTTCTAGGTGTTGTTCTCCAAGCTTGCTACTGTCAAAGCCAAGAATCTCTACACCTGAGTTGGTGAGGTTGACTAGTTGATCTGCTTGGCCATCTTTATAATGAACACGGATTGTTGCTCCTTTCAAGGAAAGAGCATCCCCTTCCCGGTAAACCTTCTTAGCTAACCCTTCTTCTAATTGAACTCCACTAATTTCTTTATCATTTTTGGAACTTCTATCGCTAGAACATTACTGATATCTTTACCAGGTTCTTGTGCACGATAGTAGAGAAGAGATGGGGTTGATTCAAAAGCCAGTGGTTTAAAGATCAGATTTCCAGCTTGATCGGCTGTCATGGTCGCAATTGGACTGGTCGCTTCTTTATCAGCATAAAGAGTTAGTGTGGTGTTGGCCGGAACATCTTTGAAGCCGACTTGGACAAAATGATTGCCTAAGTTTTGCGCTGCAGCATTTTTCATCGGGATGTTGACCGTTTCAGTATCCAGACTTTCATACATCTTCCAGTTGTAAATCCGGATGGCTTGCCATGGAGTTCCGTTATCTGCTGTAATGACATGGAGACGCCAGTCTTGAGCCTTGATCGGATGGTCGAGTGTAATATCAGATACATGGGCTTTATTGCCACGAACTTCCTTAGCGAGCTTCCATTCACCCGCTTCATCCTTGTAGTAAAGGTCAAAGTCACGGGTATTCATCTTGCCATCATCGACAGATTCTCCACCTGCACCCGCATGGTCCATAACCCAACGAACAATGGTCCGTGGTTGTGTCAAGCGAATATCGACAGTTCCATTCAATTGAGCCGAAGACCATTTATCCGAAAGACTGGTAATGGTACCATTCAACATCCCCTCGATGCCTTCACTACCATCTGCATCTGGGAAACTTGAACCGATGACTTTGGCTCCGATGACCACGTTTGGTGCTAGGGCTTTTGGAAGACTGGTATCTGACACTGTCATGCCCCAATCAAAGGCCACAGTTCCCGCATCTGAACGTTGGCCGTTCTTCCCAACAGCAACAACCTTGAGTTCCTGGGTGGTCCCTTCAGCACTTGCTGAACGACTAACTTTTGGAAGATAGACGGTTGTAGCAGAAGAACCTGTTAAGAGACGCCAGTTATCGCCATCTTTCTCATAGACTTCATAGTAATCTGCATCTGCAACTCCCTTAAAGTTTAGGACTGCTTCTGCTTCTTGCGCATTTTGCAGGCGTTTGCCTTGCACGGTTACTTCAGAAGGCGCAGCTGGTTTTTCTTGGTTCGACGTAATCGACAACTGACCGAGATTAAATTTGTAGTCTTTGACATCTGCATCATGGTCAAAGAAGAATTTAATCGCATAAATGGTCTTGCCAGCTAGGTCTCCCAAATCAAAGGTTTGAGTCGACCAATCTGCGCTTGGCGTCAATTCTTTCCATACATATTCGGAGTAGTCTTCTTTTGTAGCAGCTGCTACCCAAGCAGCTGCACCGACTCCACCCTTGTGAGAGACGCTCAATTTGGTCGTTTCTGTCACAGGAATCTTGGTTGAATAGAGCATGACATTTTGACTGCTATTGGCTTTCAGATCGCCTTCAAAGGCTAGAGAGTTTCCTCCATTATAAGCTTGATCGAAGTCATAGCGTCCTTTCAATGGCATACTATCCTCACTATGCTCTACCCACCAGCGCCATGTTGGAAGGTAGCCAGAGACAGAACGATAGTTCCATTCACCATCTTTTGAAATTTTTCCGTCTACGAACCAATGTTTGCCGTGGCCTGTATTAAAGGATGTATTAAAATCAGCACTTGTAATTGGCGTTTTATCCACTACTAGATTGGACATGCCGTACCAAGATTGGTCTGCTGGCTTCCCTTTAGTCGGATCCCCTTGGAAGCCTGTCCAAAAGAGATCTTCGTGAGTATGATAACCTTCTCCCGTTTTTCCTAGACCCGTAATGGTATCTGGCGCATAAAGACCTAGGGAAAGACGCAACTTCCCATGCTCATCTAAAATCGCATTCCAGTCCACATTGGTCTTATAAGATCCCCCTTTTTGGAGCTCCAGTCCTGCTAAAACATCATAAGGATTCCGGTTGATCCATTTAGCTGTGCTGATGGAATAATCGACTTCTGATTTGCCCCAGTTAAAGTTGGCAAAGAAGGTATCAACTGGATTTTCTCCATTTTCAGGCTGCATGAAATTGTAGTTGTACTCACCTAGAGCATTCTCGTGGTAGCGACCATATTCATAAGTCATGGCATCATACCAAGAGTACTTGATCGGATAGTTGAGGCTCTTAGCATATTCCTTGGTATAAAGAAGGAAATCTCTCAATTTTGGTCCAAGGGGCTCTACTAAGTTTCCTGTTGTTTCTTGGTTGATAAAGTAACCATCAAAGCCGTAATACTTAGCTAGTTCAACTAATTTTCGAGCAATCGGGAAGGTCTTTGACCCTTCGCTATCTTCTTTCAAGGTTTCTGCAAAATGCTCTTGATCCTTGATACTACTCGACCAGTTGTAGAAGAGAGTTCCATAAATAGGCACCCCATTTCTATGAGCAGCATCAATCACGTCTGCTGAAGGGACAAGTCCTTCCCAAAAGACCATAGAATCCAAATATTGCCAGTAATCAAAAGCATAGGCCTTAAACTCTTCCCCACCGACGGAAGCATGATCCTTAGCCTTTGAGTTCATGTTAGAAAGGGCTTGGATCTTTGCATCTGGGTTGGCTTGCTCGTTGATTTGCTTCCCTTGAAAACGACTCGCAAGTGGAACGCTTGCTCTGTTCATTTCGTCATCCACTCGTTTTCCTGGTTCCCACTTCAAGAGATCATCCCAGGTATCGAACTTAACTTCTTTCGGTCTTAATTGTTTTTCTTCATTGGTTGGTAAATCTTCCACTTTTTCTGCAGCTACTTTTGGTTGTTCCGTCGCTGAAACGGCTGGAGTATCTGTCGTCGTCGGGCTAGCTTCTGTGCTAGCAGGACCAGCCTCTGTCGTAGCTGGAGTTGCCTCCTCAACTGGTTTTGCTGTTTCTGCAGTTGGCAAAGCAGCATCTGCAGTGTAGACTCCCGCTTCTCTGATCAAACGATTGACATCTTCCGTATTTGCTGTGGAAGCTTCTAAGGGTTGTTCATTAGTCGCATGCGTCTCATCTGCTGAGACTACCCCCGTTCCTAAAAATGCCAATCCAATCAATGCAGAACAAACTCCTACACTGAATTTTCGGATACTAAAACGTTGTTGTTTTTCAAATTGATGACTTTTCATCTTGACCTCCTATTTGACTCTTTTTTGACACATCTGACGGATTTCCTTTGATCTCCTTCCCAAGCGCAATCTTTGCAATCGCTTTTATCTTTATGGATTAGAAATCATCAATCAAAGATAGTTTACCCCTTCGAAGGCGCTTGTGTCAATGCATTTTCAAAAGTCCTATAATAATGACAGGAGGAACTAAAATAAGTACAAAAAAAGAGGAGGAACCCCTCCTCCTAATATACGATTGAATTATTTAGCAATTTTTGCGAAGTATTCAAGAGTACGAACAAGTTGTGCAGTGTAAGACATTTCGTTGTCATACCATGAAACAACTTTAACCAATTGTTTACCGTCAACGTCAAGAACTTTAGTTTGAGTTGCGTCAAACAATGATCCGTAAGACATACCTACAACGTCTGAAGAAACGATTGGATCTTCAGTGTAACCGTATGATTCGTTAGCAACAGCTTTCATAGCTGCATTTACTTCATCAACAGTAACGTTCTTTTCAAGAACAACTACCAATTCAGTTACTGATCCAGTTGGAGTAGGAACGCGTTGTGCAGCTCCGTCCAATTTACCGTTCAATTCAGGGATAACCAAACCGATTGCTTTAGCAGCACCAGTTGAGTTAGGAACGATATTAGCAGCACCAGCGCGTGCACGACGAAGGTCACCTTTACGGTGTGGACCGTCAAGGATCATTTGGTCACCAGTGTAAGCGTGGATAGTAGTCATCAATCCTTCAACAACACCGAAGTTATCTTGAAGAGCTTTAGCCATTGGAGCCAAGCAGTTTGTAGTACATGAAGCACCTGAGATAACTGTTTCAGTACCATCAAGAATATCGTGGTTAGTGTTAAATACGACTGTTTTAACATCTGATCCACCAGGAGCAGTGATAACAACTTTCTTAGCACCACCAGCATGCAAGTGTTTTTCAGCAGCTGCTTTAGTTGCAAAGAAACCAGTTGCTTCAAGAACGATATCTACACCGTCGTTAGCCCAGTCGATGTTTGATGGATCGCTTTCAGCAGAAACGCGAACGAATTTACCGTTAACTTCGAATCCACCTTCTTTAACTTCCACAGTACCGTCGAAACGACCTTGAGTTGTATCGTATTTCAACAAGTGTGCAAGCATAACAGGATCTGTAAGGTCGTTGATGCGAGTAACTTCAACACCTTCTACGTTTTGGATACGACGGAAAGCAAGACGACCGATACGACCGAAACCGTTAATACCAACTTTAACTACCATTCGTGATTTCCTCCTTATGAAAATCAAAAAATTTTTATGTGAAAAGAGTAACTTGATAGGTTACAAATCATCTTTCAACATTATTATTATATACTTTCTTCCTTAAAATTGCAACAGATTTCATTGTAATTAGAAATATTACACAAACTTTCATATTCATTTTCACTATCTCTTATGAGGAAGAGGTGTTAAACTCTTTTCGAATCAAAAAAGCTCTCCTCCTAAGAGGAAAGCTTTTAGCTAGATGGTAAAATTATGCTTCACCTTTAGCTTTTTTAATGATTTCTTCTTGTACTGATTTCGGTACATCTTCGTAGTGGTCAAATACCATCATGAAGGTACCACGTCCTTGAGTTGCAGAACGAAGGACAGTAGCGTAACCGAACATTTCAGCAAGTGGTACATAAGCACGAACGATTTGGCTTGCACCGTGTGCTTCCATACCGTCTACACGTCCACGACGAGCAGTTACGTGACCCATAACATCCCCAAGGTTTTCTTCAGGAACTGTAATGGTTACAAGCATCATTGGTTCAAGGATAGCTGGTTGTGCTGATTTAGCTGCTTCTTTAAGAGCAAGAGATGCCGCAATCTTGAAGGCAGTTTCAGATGAGTCGACATCGTGGTATGAACCATCGTAAAGCTTCGCTTTCACGTCAACCATTGGGTAACCCGCAAGAACACCGTTCGCCATAGATTCTTGAAGTCCTTTTTCTACTGCAGGGATGAATTCACGTGGAACCACACCACCGACAATCGCATTTTCGAACTCGAATCCTTTACCTTCTTCGTTTGGAGTAAATTCGATCCAAACATCACCAAACTGACCTTTACCACCAGATTGACGTTTGAAGAATCCACGTGCTTGTGTAGAAGCGCGGAATGTTTCACGGTAAGATACTTGAGGAGCACCAACGTTAGCTTCAACCTTGAATTCACGTTTCATACGGTCAACAAGGACATCCAAGTGCAACTCACCCATACCAGAGATAACGGTTTCACCTGTTTCAGGGTTAGTTTCAACGCGGAATGTTGGATCTTCTTCAGCCAATTTGAAGGGCGATACCCATCTTATCTTGGTCTGCTTTAGATTTTGGCTCAACCATCAATTGGATAACTGGTTCTGGAACTTCGATTGACTCAAGGATAATTTTCGCTTTTTCATCTGTCAATGAGTCACCAGTTGTTGTATCTTTCAAACCAACAGCAGCTGCGATATCTCCAGAGTAAACTGTTTCGATTTCCATACGAGTGTTGGCGTGCATTTGAAGGATACGTCCGATACGTTCACGTTTACCTTTAGATGTGTTCAATACGTAAGAACCTGAGTTCAAGACACCTGAGTAAACACGGAAGAATGTCAAACGACCTACGAATGGGTCAGTCATGATCTTGAAGGCAAGAGCTGCGAATGGCTCTTCATCAGATGCTGGACGTTCTTCTTCTTCGTCTGTATCAGGGTTTACACCCTTGATTGCAGGGATATCAAGTGGGCTTGGAAGGTAGTCAAGGACTGCATCCAACATCAATTGAACCCCTTTGTTCTTGAAGGCAGAACCACACAATACTGGGAAGAATTCAACATTGATAGTTGCTTTACGGATAGCAGCCTTCAATTCTTCGTTAGTGATTTCTTCACCTTCAAGGTATTTCATCATCAAGTCTTCATCAGTTTCAGCAACTGCTTCGACCAATTTTTCACGGTATTCTTGAGCTTGGTCAAGGTATTCAGCTGGGATATCTTCTTCAAGAATGTCTGTACCAAGGTCGTTGGTGTAGATTTCAGCTTTCATCTTGATCAAGTCGATGATTCCACGGAAGTCATCTTCTGAACCGATTGGCAATTGAATTGGATGTGCATTTGCTTGAAGACGATCATGAAGTGTGCTTACTGAGTAAAGGAAGTCAGCACCGATTTTATCCATCTTGTTCGCAAATACGATACGAGGAACACGATATTCAGTAGCTTGACGCCAAACTGTTTCTGTTTGAGGCTCAACACCTGATTGTGAGTCAAGAACCGTTACAGCACCGTCCAAAACGCGGAGTGAACGTTGTACTTCGATAGTGAAGTCCACGTGTCCTGGTGTGTCGATGATGTTAACACGAGTGTCTTTCCATTGAGCTGTTGTCGCGCAGATGTGATGGTGATACCACGTTCTTGCTCTTGCTCCATCCAGTCCATTTGTGACGCACCTTCGTGAGTTTCACCGATTTTGTGAATCTTACCAGTGTAGTAAAGGATACGCTCAGTTGTAGTTGTTTTACCAGCATCGACGTGGGCCATGATACCGATATTACGAGTTTTTTCAAGTGAAAATTCGCGTGCCATGAGGTTTTGTTCTCCTATATTTTTTATTTCTATACTATTATAACATGATTTAACAAAAACGGATAGGCAGGACCTACCCGTTCTCATTGTTTATCCTGTTTGGTTGGTTTCAACTTGCAAGATGGTAAGTTGAATTGTACTCGGGCTAAAGTTAGTTAGCCGATTTGAGCCGGAACGGGATGCTGTGTGAAAAAGATAAACTTCCTTGTATTCGTCGAATACTGCGTCAGTTTCCTATTTTCACTTTGCATCCTTACCGTTCCTAGCATCATGATCTTACCAGCGGAAGTGTGCGAAGGCACGGTTAGCTTCAGCCATACGGTGAGTGTCTTCACGTTTCTTAACAGCTGCACCAGTGTTGTTTGCAGCATCCAAGATTTCTTTAGCAAGGCGGTCAACCATTGTGTGCTCACCACGTTGACGAGCGATGGTTACCAACCAACGAAGTCCAAGTGTTGTACGACGTTCTGGACGAACTTCAACTGGGACTTGGTAGTTAGATCCACCAACACGACGTGCACGTACTTCAAGTACAGGCATGATGTTTTCCATTGCTGTTTCAAATACTTCAAGCGCGTCATTTCCAGTAGCTTCTTTGATTTGCTCAAAAGCACCGTAAACGATTGAAGCTGCTGTACCACGTTTACCATCAAGCATAACGCGGTTGATAAGACGAGTAACTAGTTGTGAATTGTAAAGCGGATCTGGCAATACATCGCGCTTTGGAGCTCTATTTTTACGACTCATTTCTCTTTATCCCCTTTCCTTATGCTTTTGGACGTTTAGTACCGTATTTAGAACGGCCTTGTTTACGATCGTTAACACCTGCAGTATCAAGTGCACCACGGACGATATGGTAACGTACCCCTGGAAGGTCTTTTACACGTCCACCACGAAGAAGCACAACGCTGTGCTCTTGCAAGTTGTGTCCGATACCTGGGATGTAGGCAGTAACTTCGATCAAGTTGCTCAAACGTACACGAGCGAATTTACGAAGGGCAGAGTTAGGTTTTTTAGGTGTCATTGTTCCAACACGAGTTGCTACACCACGTTTTTGTGGTGAAGAAACGTTTGTTTGAACTTTTTTATGACTGTTGTAACCAACGTTCAAAGCTGGTGATTTAGATTTTTCTACTTTTGATTTACGCGGTTTGCGAACCAATTGGTTAATTGTAGGCATCTACATTCTCCTGTATTTTTTTATTTTTGGTGATGATACACTTGGTGACAGCTACCATCTGTGTGTACTTTTGCAACATTTGTCAGCACGTCCCTGTACACTCTTGAGAGACCAAAAGTAAAAAGTACCGTCTATTATTGTAACATAGCGGCACTTTCACTGTCAAGAAATTTTTCTTTTTTTTATTAGATAAAACCTCTCAAAATGGAAGGGGGTTCTACTGTTCCGGGGTTTCCGTTGTTGTAGAATCTACTCCATTTTGAACTTGCGGAGATTGATTATACTGAGGAGTCTCATTGTATTGAGGAACCTCCGTTTGAACTGTCGTTTGATTTGTTTGATTTGTTTGATTTGTCTGAGTCGTATGAGTTGTCTGCATGCCATAGTAGTCTACAATATACTGAATACGAGCTTGAAAGGCTTGCTTTTTTGTCTCATCCTTGACCTTATCTACAGCAGCTTGGGCAGTGATCAGAGTTTCTTGACTCGCAGTTGTCTCAAACTGAGACACTGCTTTTTCGGCTGATGTGAGGAGTGCTTCTTCCTTTTCCTCTTTTTCTTTTTTAGGGTCTTTTTTCTTTACAGGGAGTGATCCTGTTTTCTTGGTTTGCTGTTTCACGATGGTAACTTGTTCTGCAGAATTTTTACGGACTGTGTAGAGTCCTCCGACAAGAACACCTGTTAGGATCAGAATAGTGGTTAAACGGATCCATAAGGGGCTACGATCAAAACGGTCTAAAATTGTTTTCATTCTTTCCAACTCCTACTCTAGACAATCGTCTTATCGAAGATATTCCCGATTTCAACATCAATTTTGTTGGATGATACATCAATATTTGTTACTTTGAGCAGGGATTTGTGATCAAACAAGTCTTTACTACGGGCTGTAGCATTGTCTGCAAAGATAGCTACACCTGCCAACTCAGAATCAAATTCCGTTAAAAGACTGACCATTCCACTAATGGTGCCACCCCCTTTTAGGAAATCATCAACGATAAGAACGCGGCTTCCAGCCTTCAAACTCCGTTTAGACAGGAACATCTTTTCAATCCGATCCCCACTGGAACCTGATACATAGTTGACACTAACAGTCGATCCTTCTGTAATTTTTAAATCACGACGGACAATCACAAAAGGTACATTCAAAACATTCGCGACTGCATTAGCCAACGGAACTCCCTTAGTAGCTACCGTCATGACTGCATCAATCTTTTGATCGCGAAAAGCCTTGGCAATAATTCGTCCAATATTATTTAAGATTTTCGGATTGCTGAGGAGATCAGAAAGATAGATGTAGCCCCCAGGTAAAATACGGTTGCTCTCAGAGAGTTGATCACAGAGATTTTGAATAATCTCTTTTGATTCTTCATCTGAGATAGAGGGCGTAAAGATGACTCCCCCACCTGCACCAGTTATGGTATCAATGTTCCCAATTTCCATCTCTTCAAAAGCTCGTTTGATGATGACGATATCTTCTGAAATAGAGGATTTTGCAGATTCATATTTCTCCGCAAAGGTATTTAAACTGGTTAATTCATAAGGGTGGTTGATTAAGTAGTTAGAGATAACCACCATCCGCTCACTTCTTCTTAATTTCATTTTCTCACCATGTAGTTTTTCTTTTTATTATACCATATTGTATCAAAAAAACGAACATTGCGGATTGAACAAGATTCGTTTTTCGTTTTTTATTCTAATAGTTGAAATAAGTCGTGGACTATGTCCACATTTTATCAACTCTCCTCATTTATAAAGAATCGTTGAGATGTGGTTTATAGAAGGAGCGATTATCCAAGGCAAAGATTTTATTGGTCATTTCACCTGGCCCTACTAAAGCCAAGGCAGAGGTCATCATCATCATCTCAGCATCCAAATTATCAATCATATGAATAATCTCAGCTTCCATAATTTTCGGACGAACAGGACTTCCATACTCTAAGAGGCCATGATGGCTCAAGATAACATGGCGTAAAACAATGACATCTTCTTTTTGATCATCAATTTTGAGTTCTTGCAAGACCTTGGTAATCTCTTCATCAATCAGAGCGATATGACCAATCAGATTCCCTCGAACTGTATATTCGGTATTTCAGGACCTGATAGTTCAAGGACTTTCGCTAAATCATGAAGCATGATTCCCGCAAAAAGGAGACTTTTATTCAACTGTGGATAGACTTGGACAATCCCTTCTGCCAAACGAACCATGGTCGCCGTATGGTAAGCCAAGCCAGCCTCAAAGGCATGGTGATTCGTCTTCGCAGCCGGATAGGAATAAAACTCTTTATCGTATTTACCATAGAGAGCTCGAACCAAGCGTTGCCAAATCGGATTTTCAATCTTGAAAATCATCTCAGATAGATAGTTCTTTAAGTCTGTCGGATCTACCGGAGGTTTCTCTTTAAAGTCTGCTGGATTTTTCGGTTCTCCATTTTGAGGCAAACGCAAGGTCAATTGGTTCACCTGGGGAGTATTGTTGTAAACTTCCCGTCGACCAGTCATATGGACGACACGCCCTGCCTGAAACTGATCTACATTATGGGGCTGCGCATCCCATAATTTTCCTTCAATCGTTCCAGTATCGTCTTGAAATACAAAGGCAAGGTAATTCTTTCCTGCACGGGTCTGACGAACATCTGCTGACTTGATAAGATAAAATCCTTCAAAGAGTTCATCTTTTTTCATTTGATTAATTTTGACCATCGTCTTCTCCATCTTCTAAATCAAGTAGATTTTCCATCCCCTCGTAATCTCTGGTTTCAATCCGGCGGAGAGTCCGCTCTATGGCATTGGTTCTTCGGGTTAGAAGATCATCAATATTTCCTGATGCATTTTTTAAATGTCGTTGGGTTTTAGCTAGTACCCCCGCAAATTTATGAAACTCTGTTTTGACCGAAGCTAATACCTTACTAATATCATCAGCACTTTGTTGAATATTTAAAGTCTTAAATCCAACTGATAGGGAATTTAACAAGGCAGACAGAGTACTTGGACCTGCCACGACAATCTGCTCTTCTCTTCTCAAGAGATCGAAAAAAGCTGGATTGCGGACGACTTCTGAATAGAGCCCTTCCGTCGGTAAAAAGAGGATCCCAAAATTTGTCGTCACAGGAGGATACAAGTATTTTTGTTGAATATCCTTGGCAAAACGTTTCACACTGGCCAAAAGGGCCTTGCGATAGCGCTCTACTTCCTCCTTATCCCCGCTTTCATAAGCATCTTCTAATCGGTAATAATCCTCCAGAGGGAATTTGGAATCAATCGGTAGGTAGACATACTCTCCCTTAACCTGGCCCGGCATCTTAATCGCGTATTCCACGCGCTCACTAGAATGGGGAACTGTTACAAACTCTCGTTCGTATTGAGTAGGTGTCAGGATATCTTCAATAATTTGCCCCAATTGAAGCTCTCCCATAATCCCCCGAGTCTTGGTGTTGGAAAGCACCTTATTCAAACTTCCCACATCCCGGGCTACTGTCTGCATTTCGCCCAGTCCCTTATTGACAGACTCTAATTGTTAGACACTGTCTCAAAAGAGGTCTGCAAGCGACTTTGAAGAGTCTTCTCTAATTTTTCTTCAACTGTCTGACGCATCTGCTCCAAGCGCAAATCATTGGAAGCCTGAATCTGTTGCATCCGTTCATCGGTTTTATCTCGGTTTTTACTGAAATTTTCAACCATCTCCGCTCTAAGAGCTGTGTTTTGCTGATGCAACTCTGTCCGTAACTCCAAGAGGCGATCACTCAAGGCCATCTCAATCTGCTGGCCAGAGATCTGCTGGGCTTGCCGCTCTTGCTCAAATCGGTAATCCAATTGATCCGATAAGTGATCCTCGTGATCCTCTAACAACTCTCGCAAGTCCTTACTCTCATGAAGTCCTTGTTGGTATAGAAGAAAGAGCAGGATTAGATTGCCCAATCCTATCATAATAAGGATAATCTCCATATTAGTTCCTGTCCTTGCTATAGATAATGATGAGATAGCCCCGATCGACAGTTACAACGATCGGCTGATCTATAAATTCATTTGATCCATAGATTGCTTTTTTAAAATAATTGTCCTCAGATAAGGGATACTTGGCTCCCTCAATCCGTATACGTGCTCCTTCTGCTGGCATAAAGCCGATATAATCAAAACCCTCCATCGCTTCTATGACATGACGACCACTAGGGCGATAACAAAGATGATTTTGATTATCCAACAAGTGAAGCATGGTCATGTACGGTGCAATTTCTGAATCGCTAGGCAAAAAGACACTCGCCAGATGGTGGTCCATGCGCCCCCCAAAGGCTCCGTAGATCATCACCTCAGCCTGAGGCCAACGCTCCGCGACCGCTTTAACAGCCAACTCTAAATCCGTATCATTTTTTTCTGCTACAGAGGTCTTCATTTCCTGAGAATTTTTTTTTAATGCTCTGAAAGTCCTCTTCTGAAACAGAATCAAAGTCTCCCACTGCTAGGGCTAGGGGAAGGCCTTGCTCTAAAAGAGTTAGGCAGCCTCCATCCACACCTACATAGAAGTCATAGCCTATAGGAAGGCAATCCAGCCCAGCGCCAGCTACAATGGCAACCTTAGTTTTGGATGGCTGCACGAAGGGTTTGAACACGTTCATTCACATCTCCATTAAACACATAGGAACCCGCTACAAAGACGTTTGCACCAACCTCTTTAGCAGCGTGAATCGTCTTATCATCAATTCCTCCATCGACTTCAATGTCAAAATCCAAGCCTTTTTCTTCACGCAATTGAACCAATTGACGAATCTTATCCATAGTTTCTGGAAGGAAGGCTTGCCCACCAAATCCTGGGTTGACAGTCATGACAAGCACTTGATCTACCAAGTTCAAGATGTGTTGGATACTTTCAACAGGGGTTCCTGGATTGATGACCACACTTGGTTTTACTCCTGCCAATCGAATTTTTTGAAGGGCTCCATGGATATGTGGAGTCGCTTCTACGTGAATGCTAATGATATCCGCTCCTGCACGCGCAAACTCTTCGATATGTTGCTCAGGATTAGTGACCATCAAGTGGCAATCAAAGACCATCTTACTGTGCGGACGCATACTAGCAACCACACCCGCACCAAAGCTGATATTAGGTACAAAGTGACCATCCATGACATCAATATGGGCGTACTCTGCACCAGATGCTTCTAATTTTTTCAATTCACTCTCAAAATTTGCATAATCTGCACTCAAAATAGATGGGGCTAATTTCATTGTTTTCATATGTCATCCGTCTCCTCATTTAGGTAATTTTTTTGATACTTTTTTATAGGTTTCTCGCCTATTTTCTATCTCACTCAAGAACTGTAAGTAATCTTCAAAGCGGAAAGAAGCAATCCTACCTTCTTCCACTGCAGGTTTAACCGCACAGGATGGTTCATGGGTATGGGTGCAAGTACGGAACTTACAATCCTGACTCACCTGGGCAATATCTGGAAAAGCATGATTAAGATCTTCCGCATTATCCACTTCATAATCTAAAGAGGAGAAGCCAGGGGTATCCGCAATTTTTCCTCCATTGAGATCATAAAAGCTGACCGCACGTGTCGTATGACGGCCTCGTCCGAGACTGTCAGAAATCTCTCCTGTTTCCAACTCCAACTCCGGAGCTAAGGTATTCAAGAGGGTCGATTTCCCCACTCCTGTTTGCCCCATAAAGACGGTTACCTGACCTTTTAATAAAGGCAACAAGTCATCTTTATCCGTGACAAAATCGTAGCCCATTTGGCGATAAACTTCCTGAAAAGGAAGCATGACAGCCGAATTTCTAGTAAGTCCATTTTTGAGATATAGACGATTGGGTGGATCAGTTTTTGTTCTAAGAGAACTAAAAAACGATCCAATAAATTAACATTAAATGCTGGCTCCTTAGCAGACATAATAACGACTGCTTGGTCAATATTGACAATAGGGGGACGTACTAGGCTATTCTTGCGTGGTAAAATCTTTAGAATATAACCTTCCGAGTTTTCTTCTGCTGAAAATTCTACCTGATCCCCAACATAGGGAGTTTGGCCTTTCTTTCGGAAATTTCCTCGAGCACGGGTTTGGTAGATTTTTCCCTCACACTCCACATAATAAAAACCAGCTAAGGCTTTGACAATCGTTCCTTGCAACTAGCACTCCTTTAAAGTTAATACTACTATTATATCAAAAAATAGGAAATAGCGCTTACTTACTGGAATTTAAAAACAGGAACTAGTTTCAGCACTATTTTTGAGCAAAATAAAGATAGGATATTGTAAACGCTTTCCGATAGTTTTATAATAGAGGAAGAAGACAAGAAGGTGCTACCTATCTCATGTGGGAAGTGAGTACAAAGAGTTGCAGAAAGGAAGTGAATGAGACTAGTCAATCTATCGTTCAAAGTTGCTAGATCAGCTATCAAAGCAGGAAGCATCCTCTACCAAGGTCTATTTCTGACGTGATTCCTGATCCCCGCCAGTTATAAGGAGGTCCTTTATGAGCTTTTCATTTCTTTCCAAGAGTAACCCACTCGTTTCCAATGTAAAAAAAGGGAAGTTTTTAACCCCTTGGTTTTTAGCTCCTTTTATTTTGTATTACATTACCCAATATATGTCCCCGATTAGTACAGCTTCAACGAATTTCTTTTTGAACAAACAAACTTGGATTCCAGACTGGTGGAATATTCTAGACCTTTTGTCCTTCCTTTATACCATCATCGCCTTCTTCCTTTGGGTCAAACTAATTGAAAAGCGTCCTATTCGAACGATGGGCTTCTCCAAGGGAAATGGGCTCTCCGAATTCGCTAAAGGTGTCTTGGTCGGCGCCATTATGATTACCACGGTCTTGATTGTCTTTTTCATTACAGGAGATGCCCGTTTCGACCGCATCCAGTTTAGTCTTCCTTTCCTTGTGTCTTGGATTCTAGTGCTCATCGGTTATATTTTCCAAACAGCTGCTGAAGAAATTTATATCCGTGGTTGGTTGATTCCGATTATTTCTTACCACAAGAATGCTTACTTAGCCATCCTCATTTCTTCTACCATGTTCTCCTACTTCCACTTGAACAACAACGGAGCTTCCTGGCTCTCAACCGTTCACCTCTTTATTTTCGGCCTCTTCACAGCTGTCTATGCCTTGAAGAGAGGAAATATCTGGGGACCTTGTGGCTTCCACTTCGCCTGGAACTTCATCATGGGCAATGTCTACGGCTTCCACGTCAGTGGCTTTGATAGTGAATCCTCTCTTATGTACTTCACTACCTCTAACAGAACTCTAATCACTGGTGGGGAATTTGGTCCCGAAGGTGGGATTCCTGGATTGGTCGTCTTTATTCTCGCTCTCCTATGGGCCTTCTTTATCCTCAAAGATACTTCTGCAGAACAAGAAGACCTTTATCCTCAACTGAGTTATGAATAAGTCATTGCAAAATAAAGGCTGGAAGTTTTCCAGCCTTTTTCGATTGACTTAATGCGTCCATAATAACGATGCTATTTTTTCTTGGCATTTCTTTTAAAAAGTGTATAATAGAACTAAGCGGAGATGGTGGAACGGCAGACACGCATGCTTCAGGCGCATGTGCCCTTCGGGCGTGAGGGTTCAAATCCCTTTCTCCGCATCTTGGAAAGGTGGCCCAGCTTGGTACGGCACCGGACTCGAAATCCGGCAAGTGGATCTTCTTCACGCGCGGGTTCAAATCCCGTCCTTTCCTTTTATTACTCAAAAAGACATGGGCTTTACACCCATGTCTTTTCCATTATTTAATTCCTGCTTCTAGAAGACCATCGGCTAGGTGTGCGAAGTCTTCTAAGCTAAGAGCTTCTCCTCGTACAGATGGGTTCAAACCTGCTGATTCGATTCCTGCTTCCAGTTTTTTCTTCACTTCTTCGGTCTTGCCAAAGCGACTGGTCAAGTTGTTCCAAAGCGTTTTGCGGCGGTGAACAAAGCTAGCCTTGCTGACAGAGAAGAAGAAATCTTCATCCTTAACTTCCACAGCTGGCTCTGGACGACGGACCATCTTCAAAATGGCTGAGTCGACGTTTGGCGCTGGTACAAAGACGGTTCGCGGCACAATAAAGGCTACCTTAGCGGTCATATAGTATTGGACTGCAATGGATAACGATCCATAAGCTTTAGTATTTGGCTCGGCCGAAATCCGATCCGCCACTTCTTTTTGCATCATGACCACAAATTCTTGGAAAGGAATTTTAGACTCGATCAAGTGCATAAGAATCGGAGTCGTGATGTAGTATGGAAGGTTGGCTACCACCTTGATCGGAAGGTCCGGATTTTTAAACTCCGCGATGTACTGGTTAAGGTCTACCTTGAGGATATCTTGGTTGACGACTGTTACATTATCAAAATCCCGCAAGGTATCAGCTAAGATAGGAACCAAGCGGTCATCAATCTCAAAGGCCATCACTTCTGCGGCATTTTCTGCCAAAAACTCAGTGAGAGCTCCAATTCCAGGACCGATTTCGATGACATTGACCTGCTTATCAATCTCAGCAGTATCCACAATCTTTTGAAGGATGTTGGTATCGGTCAAGAAGTTTTGACCGAAGGATTTTTTAAAGGTAAAACCGTGACGCTCCAGCACTGCCTTGGTCACGCTATAATCTGCAATTCTCATATTTTCTCTTTTCTAATCCGTTTAGGAGGAGTAATAAACTTAATCTCACTTGTTCTTCTCCAGAGGCTAGTCTAACAGTCTTCCACAAAGCCATTCTGCTCCGCTTGGTAGACATAAGCTTCCCCATCCTTGTCTAAGACCGTCTCCAACAAGGGTTCCATGTCCAAGGCCGCTTCAAGGCTAATGATGGTGATTTTAGATGGATCGTCCAGATCTTCTTGAGACTCAAAGCCTGTAAAGAATTGCCAACCACTATCTTGTGGATGATGAGGGACATCGTGAATTGCCCAATTAATCTCACGTCGTAGGAAGCAATCCTTGGTAATCATCGCCCCTTTTTGTGTATCAAGATTCAGCGGAGGAACCATCAGGCTTGCAATATGTTCCCGTGCAAATCCAGCTTATCTCCAAGCTGGATGGAGGTAATATAAGCGGGTTGATTGGTTAAACGTCCTTTGAACTTCCCATCGCGGATTTCAGTGAGTTCGACCCACATACGCTCTGCTCGACACCCATTCTCCAAGACTGTATCTAGCACAAAGATAAGGCGGACCTGGTCCCCAAGCTTCAATTGGTTGATTTCTTCTTGACTAGGAATCAAAAAATGTCGTGGATTCTTTTGATGTTCTGCGTGAACATTCTCTAAAGAAAAGCCTATCACTTTTTTCTTATCTGTAAACAGGTTGAATAATCCCATCTTCCACCTCTATCTCTTTTTTAATAACCGGCCATCGTCTCTTCGACTTGCGCCAAACAAATTCCAAACAACTCCAAGCGTTTGAGCAACTGCTTGCCATTGCAGTATCCGATACGCAAGGCTTCTCCTAGATATTCCCGTCGTTTACGACTATCACTGCCCATCAACAGACCGAGGCGCAACAAGTCTGTCTTGGTAATATCGAAAAAATACTCATCTTCATAAGAGCCCACTAGTCCAGATAGGGCCTTTTCTAAGTCTTCAAAGCTGGCATGCTCCACTCCCAAGGAACGGCCCTTGGTTTTGGATTTGGGTACTGCCTCGCCACGATTTAAAAAGGCATGCTTGGCTTGTGGAATTTCTTGCATAATGATCTTACGAATCCGCTCGCCATTGTAGTCTGGGTCCGTAAAGACAATGACTCCACGCAACTCTTGCAAGGTAGCAATTCGTTCCAGATCATCTTGATTAATAGCGGATCCACGTGTCTCATAGGTATCCACCTCATAATAGCGTTTCAGATTGGCCGTATCGTCCTTGCCTTCAACAACAATCACTTCTGGTATTTTTCTTTTCTCAGTCAAGGGCAAATACCTTTCTCGCATTGTCATAGGTGGCTTGAGCTACTTCTTCACTAGCCATTCCACGAAGCTCTGCAATAAAGTCTACTACATAACGGGTATAGGCTGTTTTATTTTCACGGCCCCGCTTAGGAACAGGAGCTAAATAAGGAGCATCTGTTTCGACCAAGATTTTGTCCAAAGGTAACTCTTTGGCTGCTTCCTGAATGTCTGTCGCCTTCTTAAACGTCACCACGCCAGAAAAAGAGATCATCATTCCCAGATCCATGAAGCGCTTCGCTTCCTCCAAGGTTCCTGAGAAGGAATGCATGACCCCACCGCGTGGACCCACTCCTTCACTCTCGATAATGGCATAGGTATCTTCTAGCGCATCACGCGTATGCACTACAAAAGGCAAGTCCAAGTCCTTAGACAATTGGATCTGACGGCGAAAGACCTTCTCTTGAACTTCCTTAGGTGCTGTCATCCAGTGGTAGTCCAGACCAATTTCTCCTAGGGCAACGACTTTGGGATGTTTCAGCTGTTCCAGTAGATAGGCCTCTACCTCAGGACTATAATCGCCCGCCTCAGTAGGATGCCAACCAAGGGTGAGATAAACTTCTGGGTGCTGGTCTGCCAAGGCTATTCCTCGTTCGATGGTTGGTTTGTCAAAGCCAACAATATTATGGGCAATGACTCCCATCTCTTTTGCTAGTTCTAATTCCTCTTCTTCTCTCCCTGCAAACTCTTCAACGTTGAGGTGAGTATGGGTATCAAAAATCTGCATGATTTTCCTTTTCTTCTGAGTTTTTCTTCTTTCTATTATAGCAGAAAGAGACTCTAAATTCACTTTTGGTAAAACAAAAACCAGTAGTCTCGAGTTTCTACTGGTTTTTAGGTTTTTATCTGAATTACGCAGCCAAAACTTTGCGTCCTTTACGACGACGAGCTGCCAATACGCGACGACCGTTTTTAGTTGCCATACGGTGACGGAAACCATGTTTGCGCGCACGACGAAGTTTACTTGGTTGATAAGTACGTTTCACGATGAATACCTCCTCATAGATTTTGTATTCGTTTAGCCGGCTATAATGTGATCAGTTACTAAACATACTTTACTATTCTATCTGATTCAAGCCTGTTTGTCAATAGCTATGAAAAATTTGTTGGGTTGGGTTCAATGATACCGCTTTTATCGGGCATCTCCTTCTATCCTTTGACGAGTTGCTTCATAGTAGGGAAGCAAACTAGCCATTCCTTTCTTTAATTCCTCAAGAATGGCATCTCGACTAGTCGCTTGCGATAGATTTACATCGACTTTTACCAAGACCTTTCGGACCTGGCCAGTTTCCACACCTTTGAGAAGCCGTAGGCGATTGGCCTCTGTTCCTTGGAAGCGTTGACTGACTCCTCCTTCTTGGGCTAAGTAATAGATAGAGAAGAAACAGGAAGGGTTAATACCTGATTTTGCTTTCTTAGACTTCCCTCATCCTTCTTGCGTTCGATAAAACTCACTTCAAGGGATACCCCAAAATCTTTTGAATCCCCATAAAGTCGCAAGGCAAACATCGGATCGGCCATACTTCCTTCGCCTTGAAGATAGGCCCAAAAATGAGGACGGAGAAGTTGAGCTTGATTCATCCACTGACTGGTCCGATCTTGTCTCAACTGTGGATATAGCTGGTGAAAGTCGGTTACCAATTGGGTGAATTCCTTGCGAGCTTCTTGCCCCAACGCTCGATAGGCCAACATTCGCTCAGCATCTTCACCCACCTTAGTCGGTGCTACATATTTGATTCCTTGATAATTCAAAAACTCTCTAATCTTATCATACATACTGACATTCCTTTCACAAAAACAAAAAGGAGAGACTGAGTTTTTCCTCATCTCTCCCCCTTTACCTATCAAACGGACAATTAACCTTCAATATCCACAACAACATAACGATTTGGTTCTTCACCTTCAGAATAACTAGTCACTCCATCCATTTTCGATACGATACGATGGATGATCTTGCGTTCACTATTGGACATTGGATCTGTATGCTGGGCTTGCCCCTCTTCTAGAGCACGGCTTGCCAATTTTTGTGCATAACTTTGAAGGACTTCTGCACGGTGTTCAACATAGTCATTGACATTGATAGCAATGTAGAAATTCTTAGAATACTGATTGTAGAGATAGTTTTGAGCCAATAATTGAAGAGCCTTGAGAACTTTTCCATGGTAACCAATCACACGACCGGGTTCATTAGTATCAATTTGCATATTGATGGTGCGGCGATTGTAGCTACTAGAAATACTTGCTTCCACATCCATTTCATCGATGACCGTTTGAACATAGCTACTGACCTCGGCAACGACTTGTTCGATGTCATAACTCTCTTCCACTTCAATCCCTAGGTCTGAAAATCCAGATGCTTCTGTTTGAGCCGGGGCTTCTGGAGTGGAATCTAAAATGGCTCCATGTCCCTTCTCTTCAAGAATCGTCGTCGGAGCTTTTTCATGTTTCAGAATTTCTTCCTTCACTTCTTTAGAGACTTCTTGTCCCTTCTCTTCGACTTTTTTGATCGCAGCTACAACGCGACCCAAATCAACTGTTTCTTCACTGACACTCTTGACAGGTTCGTTCTGAGCATTAATCTCCTCTGGAACCCCTTTGACTGCTTGTTGATTGGCTTTTGTAACCGTAGTTTCTGCAATTGGTTCGATATCTACGACTGCAGGTTTCTTGCCAAAGAGACCAAGAAAACCTTTCTTTTCACGGGAAACAACCGTAATATGTGCCTTCATACGAGGGATATCTAATTCTTTCAAACCATTTTGAATGGCTTCTTCAACATTCACTCCGCTAAACTGGACCATCTGACAAACTCCTTCTTAGTTTTTCTTTTTCTGTGCCTTATTGAATGCACGTCGTTTTTGTTTTTCTATATCTTTGACTGCCTGTTGCTCTGCTTCACGCGTTGCAATAATCTTAAACGGATTGTTCAAGAGATAGGTTTGTCCAACTTGGTAAGCATTGGAAACCACCCAATAAAGAGCTACCCCACTCGCTGAATACATGGCGAAGAAGAAAATCATCGCAGGCATGGCATACATCATAGCAGTCATTCCACCATTTTTTTCTGGCATGGCTTTATTGCTCAACCAGGTACTAAAGAAAGTGAAGAGAGCTGCTAAGAAGGGCAAGATAAAGGTCGGGTCTGTCGCTCCCATATCCAACCAAAGGAAATGCCCAACTTTCAAGAATTCAACTCGACTCAAAGCTTGGAACAAGGCCATCAAGACCGGCATTTGGATCAATAAAGGCAAGAAGGCTGAAGACGTTTTGACTCCTTTTTCTTGATAGAGCGCCCGAATTTCCTCCGACATGCGCGTCCGACTTTCTAGATCTTTTCCAGGATATTTGGCTTGGATTTCTTTTACTAAGGGTTGAACTTCCTGCATCTTACGAGAGGAATTCATTTGGTATTGAAATACTGGTAAGAGAACTGTACGGATTAAGAGGGTAAAGAGAATAATCCCCACTCCAGTATTCCCTCCAATCGAGAGAGTACGAATCACTTCTGCAAAGAAATAAACGAATTTCTCCCAAGCACCTGTGGATTGTGAAGTCACTTCAGACGTTCCACAGGCTGTTAATAAAAGGAGGGCCCCTCCTAGTAAGCTAGCTACTTTAATTTCTTTTTCACGTATTTTCCCTTCCTGACGATAGACTTGCGCTATTTTTAATACATGGATTAAGTTTTTTTCCACCTGGTGGAAGTCCAACTCTTCAACTCCCTTTCGAGCAATCACGACAAAATCATCACTGACCAGACGATCTTGGTGTTTAATCAAGACATGTCGAAGCAGACGCTTGATTCGGTTGCGTGTCACAGCATTTCCCAGTTTCTTACTGACAGATAGGCCGACACGGAAATGGGGTTGCTCTTGTGACAAACGGTAGATGACAAATTTTCTGTTGGCAAAATTTTGACCATTTTTAAAAATGGCATCAAAATCTTTTTTACGCTTGACACGATAGCTTTTTCTCAAACTCCCACTCCCTCTTTTAAATTTATTCTATTATACCACAATTTCAAAAAAAACCAATGACCTTCTGGTCCTTGGTTTAGAGCCCCTTAGTCTCCTGTACAGGTCTTTATGAAGAAAGACCCTGAAGGGTTGCAAGAAGAACGGGTAGGGTATAAATCAGGTTTAAACCGATATGAGCAAGAATAGGATAGTACAAAGAACGCGTCTTATCGTATAAGAGACCAAAAACGAGTGATGGAAGGATATAAATCAAAAAACTGACTGGAGTAAAGGGATGGGCTAACAGGTGGAGAGCTCCATAAATAACAGCTGGTCCCCAGACCCTACCATAGAAGGAGCTGGAGTTAAAGTAAGCTTGAACCAGTGCACCCCGAAAGATCAACTCTTCCGTTACCGGACGTACAAAAATCACCAAAACAAGGAGCAAAAGCATCCCTAGGGGACTTATGGTTCGTGGGAAAATTTGATAAATGGCAGCTCGTCCCTGGACAAAGCCACTCATAAAATAATCCAGCCAGTAGACAGCACAACTTGCAAAAATCGTTCCATAAATCGCTTGGAGAGCTTGCCTCTTTTTAGCCCATTGGAAAGCTTGTCGCTGACTATGCTTCTTAACCAGAAAGAATACTAGAAGGAGATAGCTACATTCCAGAAAAAGTAACGTCCAAAAATAACTGGTTGCTTGTCCAACTTGATTACTAATGATTTGAGCCAATTCTCTAAACTGATGACGAACAAAAGTATAAAATATGAGCAATAAAATTGGATAGAAATAAGAGAACTTTTTTTTAAAAAATTTCATAATATCCTTTCAAACAGAATAACAAATGATTTATTGCATCTTACCACAATCACTCTAAGGATTCAATTGAGAGGGAGGTAAAAAAAAAGAAGTTGGGAGAAAGACTCCAACTTCTAGCTATTCCTCCCGACATAGGCAGGATCCAGTCATTGATTGACCTGCTCCTTCTCTTTTAGATTGGCCACAAAACCTAGTAGAACAGACACAAGAATCACCAGACAAAGAACTGTTTCAAGCCAGACAAGGGGGCTTAAAAGAGGAATTTGTAACAGACCTTGCACCATTTTCAAGGAAGTAGCTGTAATAACGGTTGGAAAGGTCAAGGCTGAAAAAGCCGGTTGGAAGCCTCCTTTTAACATTCTGGGTAGACGCGTCAAAACGAAGAAATAAAAACCTTGAGAGAGTATGACCATGATGAGTAAAAACCACACTGGTAAGCTCGCTCCAGCAACACGAACGAGGGCTGCTAAAAGGAGCGAAAAGGGGGCGCAGTAGATCCCTTCTTGCCCCAACAAGTGGCTAGGTAAAGGATTTTTCTTCATATCACAATAGATAAGGGGGTAAAGAAAAAAAGCCAAAACAAATCCAAACCCGAGGGTAAGATAGGCCAGCTCAGCCACACCTACAACAGGATAAGTCAAGGCAGCCACTGCAATTCCTACATAGAGAACGGTCCAGCTAGGAGTAGCCTTGGCTCTTGGTCCTAGCAAAATATGGGTCTTCGTAAAATAAAGCATCAAGCTAAGATCTAGGAGAAAGGCAGACCACCAAACTGTCTGGGCTAGCCAGCCAAATGTGGGAAATAGGCGTAGGAGATACGTTGATAGGAGCATTCCTGCCATAGGAAAAGTCGCCATTCCTGATAGAAGGGTCGGTTCTTGTAGTTCCTTCCTCGTTTCTTGCCAGTGAATCAGATGGTGCCCCAAAAAGAAAAACCATAAGACCAAGCTCATCAGACTAAAAACATGAGCAAGAGCTGGGAAGGTATCTGACAGAAGGTTACCAACACCAGCCAATCCTAACAGACAACCTGAAAATGCTAAGGGAATCTTTTTCATCGTGCTCTCCAATCATTTGGTTGCTATCAGTATAACATAAAACAGAAGAGAAGGTCATAAAAAATAGAAGAGACCAGACGTTTTGTCCGACCTCTTGAAAGCATATTTGAAAACACAAATTAACACTGTGACGGATTGTTCAAAGCGCTACTTTGAGGTAGTGAATCAGATTTGTGACACAAGCATCCCTCACTAGGCATGCGAAAGAACAATCAGGCTGGAAAAACGTTTCATCCTGAAACCAAGAATAGACTAGAGCAAATATCTTTTAAAAGGTCTTTCATCCCACTTGGCTTTTTTGACTCACTAATCGCTATGCCTGCACCAGCAACATATAAATAAACAAGGATAAGAGAAAGAGGGTGCTAACTACTAGCGTAGCTAGTTTAAGCCCTCGATGCGAACGCCAATAGTTAGGCTTGCCTAGATTGCTAGTAGCATCGGTCGAAAGGGACTGTTGTTGGCGAGGTTGAAGGGTAATTAAAACAACCAAACTAAGAGCCAAGATAAAAATCCCAACCGCAAATATCAGATCCATTTATGATCCTCCTAAAACTCTAAAAAGAGTAAATAGCACACCTAGTAAAATGACGATTCCAATAACCACGTTAAAGATAACATTGATTCTTTCTGAGCGTGTTATTTTTTCTTTTTCAGGGGGACGTCTCTTCAGTGCATTCATCCGCCCTTCTACTTCTTTATAAAATAAATCTTTCTTCTGATCAGGCATTTCTATCACCTACCCCTTCTTGGAAACGCGCACGGAAAACTGCTGGTTCAACCGCACTAGACTGGCCGATTTGCTGGGCTACAGCCTGTTTGTAGCTATCTACTGACTGGTAAATTTCTTTGATTCGAGCTACTAGGTCTGCTTCTTTCCTTGATCAAAGACATTTTCTTTTGCGATATAGCGGCTATCATGGAGAGTATGGGCAAAACCAAGAATCACTTGTTGGTGCTCAAAAGCCTTACGAACAATACCTTGTACCTCACCATAATGATTGATATCCAGATAGATACTAGACATTCGAAGAACTTCCTTGATGCGATCTTGACTGATATTCTGGTATAAGACAACGTTTGGATAGCGAACCATTGATAAGAGACTTGGCGACATTTCTGTCAAAGCAGCAACTCGGAAGGTCACATCTGGAGCCTGTTCGACCAAAAATGCTAAGGCTTCAATCTGATCTGAATTGGTTAATACAAAAGCGTCTTTGCGAATATCCTCTTTGACTACAAAATCATAGATATAACCGAGAGGACCAAAATAACCATGTTGTGCTTGCGGAGTTAACTGCAAGGCCCGATGGTAGGTATCTGTTTGAGGAATCAAAATCTTCTTGGTGCGAACGGCTCCATTGCCTAAAATGAGTTGCATGTTTCCTGGAAGGCTATCATTCAACGGTTCTTGCCACACCAAGAGATCCTGACCCGCTAATCCCTTATTGCCCAATCGAAGACTCACATTAAAGGGCATAGCCAAGGTGTTGTAAATCACCCGATCAAGATTAAAGCCTCTATATTCCAAATAAAAGACATAGAAGTCTAGTCGACTCTTAAAGATACGCATAGCTTGCTTAGGCAAGGTAAGAATTAAGTCCCCTGTTTGGTGGTTCTCTGTCAAGCGTTCAACTCCCGCTTCAAAATAAGTAGTGACGAGTTGCTGGCCTTCAGCCCCACAAGTGGTGGTCGCAATATGACGGCCGTACTGATCGTAGCGCTCCACCAAGACTAGTTGCCCTTTGGCATCCAACCATTCCACTCGTTCGACAATCCGTTTATAAGACTCCGCATGGTAATAAATCCGCGCCTTTCCTGGCCATAGTAACTGATCCGTCCCATACTGTTGTCTCCTGAAATTTCCCAGAAATCTGGAACCTTCACCTCATTGAAGAAACGCCCTCGCTTCTTAGAAGACGGATTCCCTAAAAAGTAGATAAAAGGAGATTCAACACCATCTGGTAAAAATCCATTAGGTTCTAATACAACTGTAGGTTGCTGATAGCCGGCTTCCTGGAGAGAATGGAGCAAATCCTGACTTTCACGGGAATAACTATCAAATAAATTCAACATGAGTCACCTCTTCTATCAATTGAGACCAAGCTTCCTCCACTCGGCTAGTCAAAAAGTCTTCCGCACGCGCGTAGGATGCTTGACGTAGGGCTTCGATATCCTGATTCTTGTAGATGTTTATAATCTTATCCGCAAAGGAAGAAGCAATCCGGTCCACGACTTGGTCGGCCAAATTCGGAATCAAATAGCCATTTTCTCCTTCTTTTACAAAGGTCTGGTTTCCATATGGCACATCAAATCCAATAATCGGCAGACCAGAACCAATCGCTTCCATCAAGGTCAATCCAAAGCCTTCACTGGTAGAGGCAGAGAGGTAAACTTCATAGTTCTTATAAATCTCTGCTAAGTCCGCATGGCCTTTCAGGTGGATATAATCGCCCGCTCCTAACTCTTCAATCAAGGAACGAAGTTTCCCTTCTTCTCCCCCTTTTCCATAAATGTCAAAGGAAAGTTCTGGAATCTCTTCTTTGGCTCGCACGACAGCTCGAACTAACCAGTCAATATGTTTTTCAGTCGCAAGGCGAGAAGCTGTAATCATAGAGAATGGTTTGCGCTGGTCTGTACTTGGTAGACTGGCCAAACTACCAACTGGAATGGTATAGATAGCAGGAGAATGATTTGTATACTTTTTCAAATTGAGCCGCCAAAAACTTCCTTTTTGACGATCAGTAGCTACGATAAAGAAATCCACCTTGTCTGCATTGGTAAATTGGTAATCGTAATAATTGTTCCACAAAAATATATTGTTCATCGGTACTATTGACACTATAGTGTTCCGCATGGACAACCACCCCAAGTCGAGCTTTTTTTGAGCTTCTTCAAAGATGGGTTGACCGATATTAGTCTCTCGATCCAAGATAACAATATCTTGTTTGGTCAAGTTGAGGCTTTGCATGAAGTAGCGAATCAATTCCTGGCGACCTAGGAGATAACGATCTGGAAAACGGTAAATTTCCCGGCCATCCGCCATTTGCATACTGTATGCCACACTCCCATCTTCATTGTAGAAACGGCGTTCAATCAAGTTAGCCTGATTATTTTTAGGAATAAAATACTCTGTACAGTAACGAGTATAGGAGAAATAATCTTTTCGAACTAAAATTCCTCTTGAAACATACTCACAGCGCTCTACATAAGGACTATCTTGGGACTGAAGATAACAAGTCAAAAAGCTATCCTGGTCCTCATAGAAGAAGCGCTTCACTTTTCCGTCTTTTTCCTCTCGAGTCGGACGACCGTCAAAGCCTGCCAAGACTTGATCCACCGTATAAGTGGTTGGCGCAATTTTAATATCCGTAAAATGAGTGTAGAGCCAAATGATCTCATCATTTTTAAAGCCGATATTTTCGGTTAAATGCTGAATATTGTCTGCTAAAATCATATCCATAAAAACAAACTTAGCTGGTTGCTGGATATTTCGTAACAACTTGGCCCGATAGGCCTGGGCATATTCAACACCACTGCTCGCCCATCCAATTCCAAGATTGATATTGTATACTGTCATAACTTCCTCTTATTATGGGAAATGCAATACAATTTCCCCTTTTTTATTGATTTCTACCCGGCTGAGTAAAAGATTACGAACCATCTGTTCTTTAGACAAAGCCTTCATCCGCTCAAAGGATTGATAGGCTTCCTGGAAAAACTCAACCAATGGATTCTTTTGGCTAGCATATTGACCAGACAAAGCAGCTCGAAGTTGCTGCAGATAATCGACCTGTTCGACCCAGTTTTCATCGATGGCCTTTAAAATGGCCATCCGCTGGAATTGAGCAATTACTTCATCGGTCCCCAAAATCTCATATTTTGCTTCTAACTCTCTTTGAGCAATTTCCCATAAGAAGTTTGCCTTGGTTTTTTTAGAACGGAATGATTGATGGGCTGTCTGCGGGTCTACCTGATAGCTCACATTGTCCAAAATATAACGATAAAAAGCAATGGGTTCTATGTAATCTTTATTCTTTGCCACTCTCACAAAGACTTCTCGAACTACCTGTTCGACAATTTCATCCAAACGCCCTTCTTGCTTAATCAAGCGGTCACGTTCCTTGTAGATGATATCCCGCTGAATATTCATACTTTCTGCAAATTCGAGCGTCATGCGACGACTGGCCTGACCAGAACTTTCACTTGCATTTTGAGCCCGCTCTACCAGATTCTTATATTTTCGTTTGGTCAACGGCTTAGTGGCACCGATTCGCTCGTCTACATCATAGTCATGGTAAGTATCCTGAATCCAATCTGGCCCCCAGTTTCATCAAGTCATCTTCCAAAGAGACAAAGAATTTGGTCCGTCCAGGATCTCCTTGGCGACCCGAACGGCCTCGAATCTGCAAGTCAATCCGTTGGTTCATCATCCGTTCGGTCCCGACAACTACTAGCCCTCCTAGTTCAGCCACTCCAGACCCCAACTTAATATCGGTTCCTCGACCAGCCATGGAGGTTGCTACAGTCACTGCTCCCATTTGGCCAGATTCTGAAATGATTTGGGCCTCCCGAGGAGCATTATTGGCATTCAAGAGGTTGTGCGCAATGCCCTCCCGCAATAGAAGATTGGAATAAAGGATGGACATCTCAACGGAACCAGCAAAAACTAAGATTGGATTGCCTTTTGCATGGACTTCTTTGACGTATTCTAAGGATGCAAACACTTTTTCAGGCAGGGTCTGATAGATCTCATCCGGCAAATCCTTTCGGATTTTTTTTCGGTTAGTCGGAATTTTGATGACGGACATGGCATAGGTATCCAAAAACTCAGCTTCTGCCACCTTCCCTGTCCCCGTCATTCCTCCAAGCTTACGAAACATCTTGAATAGATTTTGATAGGTGATGGAGGCCATAGCCCGGGTCTCCTGCGTTAAACTAAGACCTTCCTTGGCCTCAATAGCTTGGTGAAGTCCCCCTTGCAGACGGGTCATTTCCATGAGACGACCGGTTGCCTGATCCAAGAGAACGACTTCCATCTCCCCTCTTGCATTAGGATGGATGACATAGTCCTTGTCACGGGTATAGTTTTTATTAGCTTGGAGAGCCAAACTAATATGACGGACTAAATCCCTGTGCTGAGGGTCGTAAAGGTTTTGAATGGCTAAAAAGGATTCGGCTGATTTAGCTCCTTTTTGTGTTAACCAAACACGCTTTTTATCTTCGTCAAACTTATAATCTTCCCCTTCTTTGAATGTTTGAATCAAGGTATCAATAATTCCATAGAGATTGGATTGAACACGAGGAGAACCTGAAATAATCAAAGGCGTTTGAGCACTATCCAAGAGAACAGAATCAATTTCATCCACGAGGGCATAATTGAAGTCTGCTAAGAACTGTCCATCTACCGAAGCTGTCAAATTTTCTGTCAAGTAATCAAATCCCAAGCTGGTATTAGTAGTATACACCACATCTGAACGATAGATTTCGCGCTTAACATCTGCAGGTAGCTCTTCATCTTCAGAAGCCTTCAAAGGAACCCCAACGCTCAAACCTAGAAAACGATAGACCTGCCCCATTTCTTCAGCATCCCGTGTAGCCAAATAGGTGTTGGTCGTAATCACCATCACTCCCTTGCCTTCTAGAGCATTTAGATAAACTGGCATGGTCGCTGTTAGGGTTTTCCCCTCACCGGTATTCATCTCTGCGACATTCCCCTGGTGGAGGACGATCCCTCCCATGACTTGAACATCATAGGGAAACATTCCTAAAACCCGTTGGTCAGCTTCTCGAGCTACCGCAAAGGCTTCTGGCAATAAATCATCCAGAGTTTCTCCTTGGGCCAATCGTTGACGAAACTCTATAGTTTTTCTTGCAATTGGAGATCCGTTAATTGGGCCATATGATCTTTCCAGCTATTCACTTCCTTCAAGATCTTTTTAATTTTTCTTAATTTAAAATAATCCAATGTGATCCTCTTTTACTAGCAGTCTGGTTCGTCTATGCGAGAACCTCTGCTCCCTCAGACGAATTGGGTGTAATAGTGAAATAATGAAAAACAAATTCTTGCATGCCAGCGCTAAGGAGATGCACTTCGTAGGCGTAGGCATTCTCTGGATAAACAAAAGCCAAGCTCCCATCTGATGCTACCTGACGTTTGACAGCCACACCAAAACGATCTTGAAAAACAATCTCCACCATCACTGTATGGGAAGGCGTGGAAGTCATGCTCACATCTAATACATAAGATTGACCTCTTTTTAAGAGAGGAAGACTAGGAGCCAAACGATTGTCGCTGAAATTGCTCATTGATTTCCAGGTCTTTAAAATTTGACCAGAAGGCATCAAGGGGTTCTTAAAAACAACCTTATCCCTCGCAAAGCCTTGGATAAGCGAGCCCCATAAATAGTCTGCTGAAGACAAAGGCCCCCAATAATGCCGTCTGGCTTCTTGTTGTTTAATAGTTATCATTCGATCCTTCCAAAATCTCTTTCCATGATTTCTTTGTATTGGGTTAAAAACCATTCAACAATCGGTGCAGTGGCATCATTGTGTCGACCAGGTCGACTAGAACTAATGATCCGCACAGGGTGATCATAGAGGGCTTCCAAAATTTTCGGGTAGGCCAGTTGATCATAGTCATCATCTCTCATATAGGCCAAGGCCAGAATAGTATCCTTCAAATCCGCTTGATTGAAACGATTCCAAAATCGTTGGTTCAATAAATCAATGCCCTCCCTTGAGACTTGTCCGACAAGCAACTGCATCATATCTAAGGACGTCCCAAACTCATCAGGGCGTTTGAATTTCAAATTAGCTGCCACATCCCCAAGATTAATAATCGGTTTCCCAACTAAAATGGCATGAGGCGAGTAGGAGGCCCCATAGTACAAAGCTCCAAAGGTTCCCATAGAAAGTCCTGAAAAATTCATCTCTTTTGGACCGAATCCTAACCAGTCTAGATGCTGATCAATGTAAGCAACTATTTGGTCTTCTAGCTCTTGAGAACCCATATAGAAGGAGCCACCCTCTAAGCGCGGATCTGAGAAGAGAATAAAGGGACTTCCCATTCTTCGCATCATGACAAATCCTTCAAACCCTTCTGCCGGACGATACCCTGAAAAATAAATATTTAAAGGTGGTTTCAGGTCTCCTGGATGGAAGTAGGCAAAGATTTCCTGACGCTTGCTGTCCCGAAGTGTTTGAGCTCCAATGGTCATTTCTCCAAAAGGACCATGAGAAAAACGCTTGTGTAAGGCCCCAATCTTCAACTCCCCTTCTCCTTTTGCTTCCAGACAAAAGGACAGATAACATCGCTCAAAATCATCTAACAAGATTGGCTCTTTTAGGTCTTCCTCAGAGTAGACAATCTCTTTTACAAGCTCACTAATGCCCCCACTTTGGAAGAATTGAATGCGCAATTGAAGTTGGCAAGAGGGTTCTTTTTCATACTCTAACCATAAATTAATAGGAGTGATCCCATCGTAAACATAGTTATAAACCCACTGAGCCAAGGGAGTAAAATCTTTCCCGAAAGCCCCCTTCAGCTGCAAGAGGTGTTTCCCCAAAACTGTCTGCGAGCCTGGAAATCAGGACGAATGCGGATATCATAGGCCGTAAAAGCATCCCCATACTGACCATCATAAAGAAAACGAGTGACTTGATAAAGAAAACGGGATTTGTCTGAAAAATCCCAAGCCCTAACCTGTTTCAACCGAAGCAACTCCTTCACTTCTTCCGGAAAGGCTTCTTGTTGGAAATGGTGATTGTAAAAAATGGTATAGGGTTGAAAAAAGTCCATCTGATCCTTTAGAGCCAACAAATCTTCAGGTCGATCTAGTAGCAAGGCTTTGAATTTTTGGATTTCCTGCTCTTCCATATACTCTTTTAAAGAGGGTAAATCTTGGCCTGAAAAATAATGCCACCCCATTTCTTCTGGAATCTCTACTTGTTCCAGCCAATTTTCTGAACCAATTTGAAGAATATGACTTGTTTTTGACTGTTTGTCCATACTATTCTTTCATCCATCCTTCCCACTTGGCTATCAAACGCGGACCCGTATACTCTTGAATTTTATCGACAGAGTAAACCAGAGCTTCGTTCCAGGGTTTCAAGGTTGTTAAGTAGTGTTTCAAAGCCTTCTCTAATTCTCCTTCTTTGGATATGATATAGCCATTCTTTAGATGATCAACGAATTCCGTCTTGGTTCGATTGACCTGAGGAATCCCCGCTGAGATCCCCGCAATTTGTGTATAAAGATTTGGTTCATCATTAAGGTCTACAATCAAGCGGGTCTGTTCCAACTCCTTGATAATATCATTCTCATTAAAGAAGTTCTTCACTGTATAACGATATTCTGGCGCTTCTACAGCTAACTCATCATCCTGAATCTTATTCTCCCCAAGTTCCTGCTCTGTGACTGTTAGTTGCACTGAAGCTAAGGCAATCTCTTCTTTTATCAATTGATTTAATTGACTTCTTAAGGTAAGCACATGATTTTCAGATGCACTGTAAAAGGCAAAAACAAGCTCAAACAAGGAGTTCTTAGCCAAGATTTCCAGCAAATTCTTTAGGAGCTTTTTCGATAGGAAACCGTCTTCTCCTACATAGAAAAAGATTTTTGATTCTTTGCGTTCCTGACTATTTCCTAATCGTAAACGAGAGTCAAAAGAGGTCACCCGGTGGACTTTCGACTGCAAGGTTGGAGAAAGTTCAAGAATGGCTTCTTTTGTCTGTTCACTATCTGTGACAATCAACTTGACATCCTTTAAGCAAAAATGAAGTAGGGAATCATCTGGAGACAAGGGCTGGCGTTTTCCATAAAAAGACAGAACTTTTTTAACTCCAAATCCTAATTCTTGCAAGAAGGGCAAGTTGGCAGGATGAGCTGCAAAAACTGCTTGATCTTGCTGAGGTACGATGGTCCCAAGCAGGAACTTCATTTTCTCCATGATGACTTCTTTGATTTCCGAGTAGACTTCTTTCTTAAATAAGGATTGAACGTGCTCATTCACAAAAACCGAATGATTATCTTCCGTCAGCATTTCACGTAGAACCCAAGTTCCGTCTACACTGAGATACTCTTGGAAATAAGGATGCCCACTTTTATAATAAATAGCACTAGAAATGAAGCCACGATCATCTAAATATTCAATGAAGGCAATCTCTCCATCCTTGAGGCGAGTAATAGAGAGGATATTTCCATCTACACCCACATCAATTTTTGCAATCATCTCCCCTCGACGAAAAGCCACTACCTGAAAAGGGGTGTAGGCAAAAGTGGTCTCTGAAGGCCACTCTAAATCCTCAATCTGGACAGGCATCATTTCCTGATCTGGAGAGACCCCCTGCAAGTGATCAAAGACAGAAAGATAGTCTGTTTCTAACAAATCTTGACGGTGTAAAAAATAGCGTAGTTGCGGAGCATAATGTGGAATCAGTAACTTCCGCTCTATCCCTGCATCTTGGAAGACGCGCACCTGGTTAATGGTATCATCAAACTCGATTGAATCCTTCATCCAGTACCAAGGGATGGTGGTGCTATGCCAGGTCCTTTCTGACCCGTACCAAGCTGGTATAAAGTAATACATGATAACTCCTAGAATAGTCTTGTATATCGTTGATTTACTTGGAGAGCATGAATCTCTTCCCGAATGTTGTATATCATTCCGACAAACATAAGGAAGGTTCCTGGAATCATTGTTAAGCGCAATAAGTCCTTATCCCAAAGTAAAACTGAAAACGGTAGGGCAGTAAAAAGAATGAGGTAGAGGGTCCCAAAAACAGTTAGGCGTAACACAATCCTATTAATAAATTTTCGAGTATTTGGACCAGGATAAACCGAATCAATATACTCTGAATTTTTCATCATTTTTTCAGCGATTTCCTCTCCATTGACATTGACAAAAGAAAATGCAAAGGATAAGAGGGCAATCATGAACATGTAGAGGAGGATCCAGACAGGCTCACCCATCACCAATTCTTTCGCAAGCTTAGCAGCCCACTTAGCATTTGAATCCATTGAGAGAACCAACAACAGCACATACTGTGGAATCGATACCAAGGTCATGGCATACATAAACGGCATCCCTCCAGCTGGATTTAGCTTAATATCTAAAAACGTATAACTTTTTAGGTTGTTGTGAATTCCAAGCTTATTAACTGGAATGCGATACCGAGCATACTCGATCAAGACGGCTGTAAAAACAAAAACTAAAATGAGAAAGAGACCAATTGTATACCAATAAGTTGGAATATCAATTTTAGATAAGGTTCGCATAATATCCTCTGGCAGATACATCACCATCCCAGCCATCATGATAACGACTGAATTCCCCAAACCGAGCGCGGCATTTAAATCTGAGAGCCAGACTAAAAAGAAGGTGCCTGCAATCATAATCATCGTGTTGACAGCAATCACAAGAGCTGAATCTAGACTGGTTTGTAGAGGTAAATACATGGAAACAGCCAAGGCTTGGACCAAGGCGAGTACCAAGGTTAGATACATTTTTCGTCGCTCTACAATATCTGCACTGGTCTTTTCGAGATTAAAGCGTTTGGATACGGTAAACATCCGCCACAAAATCATCGAAGACATCCAAGGAGAAAGGCCGATTGAAAAAATCGACATTCCTCGTAAATTTCCTCCCATAATGGCACTGGATAGTTGCAGGCCCGTCGCAGTGGTTTCATTCACATTAAGCGCTCGTGACAAATCAACAAATGGCAATGCAATTTTACTACCAAACACATAAATAAAGACGAATAAAATCGTCCAACAAAATCGTTTCCCAACTTCTGATCGTTTCATCATGTTAATTTCAATAATTTTTCTTTCTCCGGACTTATTAGAATCTTCTAAAAATCCTTTTGTTACAATAAAACAAAGGGTCTATCAAAGACACTAATTCTTCTTTTATTTTACCATATTTTAGCTTTTCCTGAAATCATTTACCACTTTTTGAAATTGGATTCTTTCTCTCCTTATTCTATCTTGAAAAATCGGATGTTTCCATCAAAAAAGTCCATCAGAATCGGATCTGAAGAACTTAATTTTAACTCACTGATATTTCCACCATTCAGTTTTTTATCATTCATTCAAGGTCATCATCGTATCGACGAATAATTTTTTTGTAAAATAACCATTTCGAATTAAGAATGACGTATATTTGGCTTGCTGAGCCATCTGATGATAATGTTCTGCTGTACAGTCTTTCACTACTTGATTGGCCTCTTCCAGGCTAGAGACTACAAAGCCAAGACCTTTCTCGCGGATATAATCGGCATTCGAAAGATAATCAGGGACAACCACTGGTAAGCCCGCTGCTAAATAGGTCGATAGTTTGTAAGAGATATTTCCCTTATAGTAATCGCGCTCATCAGCAGGATTCTCAGAGTTCCCCCATACCAAGCCAAAGCCTCCCTTTGAAAGCTCCAACAATAATTCTTGTTGGGTTCGCCATCCCTCCAGTTGAACTTTAGAATAGTCAACCCCATCTTCTCTTTCTGCATAGACATGAAGAGGTGTATCGTACTTCCAACCAAGGATATGAGGGAAACGAGAAGGTTTCCCAGAGAAAATCAGTTTTTTCTCAAACTGTGGACTATATAAGTCTAATTGATGCGTTAAATCCCACATTTTTTGGACAACGTATTTCTTAACTGTCAATCCTTCTGCCACTAGCTTGTGGTACATTTGCTCTGACGGCACTACTACCACGTCACTCTTATTATACATCTCGATATAGGCCGGCATGAGATAATAGTTACTTTCTTCAAACATGAGTGGGGGCACATCGTGGATAAAGGTCACTAGTTTTACTTGAAGACTCTCTAACTTATGAACTAGGTGAGAGTCCCATTCTATCCCATTCCAAGATGGAGATTGAACGAATACAATATCCCCAAAAGAAACTCCGGCTAGGATGCCATCCATGCGAGAATTCAGCTCTCCCCATGATTCATCTGTCTGATCATAAAAGTAGATGCCAAGCTCATTGACTCCAAGTTCTCGGACAATTTTCATAATATCATTCTGGGCCATTAAGGCTACACTTCTGGAAGATTGCCCAAATAGATTTGTAAAATGGATTTTCATCTCTTGCCTCTTCTTTTTCTACTACTTGTTTATTAAAAGTTTCTGCACTTGCATTCTTCGATGAGCTGCAAACTGACTAACTTTCAGACCACTAGTTAATCACTTTTGCACCGATTTCCCGAACAAGTGCATCCTCATTCATTATAACATATTCTTTAACTAATTTCGTATTTCTCATCCTCTCACTAGAGCTAATTTCTCCATTAAAAAACCAGCAGATCCATCTTAGGATTTGCTGGTACTTAGTAATCTGGAATGGCACCATTTTCCAGTCTGATTACAGGACTATTTTTCTTCTTTTTTCCGATGACCTAGTGATGTTAAACCTGCAAAGAGAGCAGCTATTCCTGCAAGGAAGTGACCTTTTGAAGGGACCATGCCAGTCTCTGGAAGTGTTCCTTTTGATTGACTGTTTCTTTGTAAAGAGACCATAGACTCTGATGGGATCCAGGAAGTTGAAGAATGCCTTGATTCTTTTTGAGAAACGAAAACACTTGTCGATGCCAATCCACTCGCTGAGATCGAATCTGAAGATAGGCTTGAATGTGAACGAGTTTCAGACAATGAGACACTGGATGAAACAGATTCGGAAACAGGGAGTATTTGTGACATCAATACCGATTCGGATAAAGATTCGGAGACGGATGCCGAGGCAGATTCGCTCACTGATTGTGATTCTAAAACGAATTCCGAGGCAGACTCGCTCAAGGATGTGGATGTTTCTTCTGACTTAGACGCGCTCACTGAGTGGGAGTCTGAAACGGACTCTGAAGCAGACTCACTTAAGGATGTAGATGTTTCTTCTGATTCAGACGCACTCACTGATTGTGATTCTGATACAGACTCTGAAGCAGACTCACTTAGGGATGTTGACGCTTCTTCTGATTCTGAGGCGCTCACTGATTGTGATTCTGAAACAGACTCTAAAGCAGACTCACTTAGGGATGTTGACGCTTCTTCTGATTCTGAAGCGCTCACTGAGTGGGATTCTGACGCTGATTCACTTAATGAGGTAGATGTCTCTTCTGATTCAGACACGCTCTCTGAATGGGATTCTGAGACGGACGCTGATTCACTTAGGGATGTAGATGCTTCTTCTGATTCTGAGGCGCTCACTGAGTGGGATTCTGAAACGGATTCTGACGCTGATTCACTTAGAGAAGTTGACACTTCTTCTGATTCAGACGCGCTCACTGAGTGGGATTCTGAAACAGATTCTGACGCTGATTCACTTAATGAGGTAGACGTTTCTGCTGATTCTGACGCACTCGCTGATTGGGATGCTGAGACAGAATCTGAAGCAGATTCACTTAGAGAAGTTGACACTTCTTCTGATTCTAAGGCGCTCACTGAGTGGGATTCTGAGACGGACGCTGACGCTGATTCACTTAATGAGGTAGATGTTTCTTCTGATTCTGACGCACTCGCTGATTGGGATGCAGAGACAGAATCTGAAGCAGATTCACTTAGGGAAGTTGACACTTCTTCTGATTCAGACGCGCTCACTGATTGGGATGCAGAGACAGAATCTGAAGCAGATTCACTTAGGGATGTTGACGCTTCTTCTGATTCTGATACACTCTCTGATTGGGATTCTGATACTAATTCTGAGACAGACTCGCTCAAGGAGTTGGACCTTTCTTCTGACTCTGAAGCGCTCTCTGATTGGAATTCTGAGACGGAATCTGAAGCGGACTCGCTCAAGGAGCTGGACCTTTCTTCTGACTCTGAAGCGCTCTCTGATTGGGATGCAGAGACAGAATCTGAAGCAGAATCACTTAGGGAAGTTGACACTTCTTCTGATTCCGAGGCGCTCACTAAGTGGGATTCTGAGACGGACGCTGAGGCAGACTCACTCAAGGAGGTTGACCTTTCTTCTGACTCCGAAGCGCTCTCTGATTGGGATTCTGAGACGGAGTCTGACGCTGATTCGCTCAAGGATGTGGACGTCTCTTCTGATTCTGAAGCACTCACTGAGTGGGATTCTGACACAGATTCTGATGCCGACTCACTTAGGGATGTTGACGCTTCTTCTGACTCTGACGCACTCTCTGATTGGGATGCAGAGACAGAATCTGAAGCAGACTCACTTAGGGATGTTGACGCTTCTTCTGATTCTGACACACTCTCTGATTGGGATTCTGATACTGACGCTGATTCCCTCAAGGATGTGGATGTTTCTTCTGATTCAGACACGCTCACTGATTGAGATGCTGATACAGAATCTGAAACAGATTCACTTAGGGAAGTTGACACTTCTTCTGATTCTGACGCACTCGCTGATTCTCTCAAGGATGTGGACGTTTCTTCTGATTCAGAAGCACTTGTTGATTGGGATGCTGAGACAGAATCTGAAACAGATTCACTTAAGGATGTTGACGCTTCTTCTGATTCTGACACAGATTCTGATGCCGACTCACTTAGGGATGTGGACGTTTCTTCTGATTCAGACGCGCTCACTGAGTGGGATTCTGATACTGACGCTGACGCTGATTCACTCAAGGAGGTGGACGTTTCTTCTGATTCAGAAGCACTTGTTGATTGAGATTCAGACACGGACTCTGACGCTGATTCACTCAAGGAGGTGGATGTTTCTTCTGATTCAGACACGCTCACTGATTGTGATTCTGAAACGGAGTCTGACGCTGATTCGCTCAAGGAGGTGGATGTTTCTTCTGATTCAGACACGCTCACTGATTGGGATGCTGAGACAGAATCTGAAACAGATTCACTTAGGGATGTTGACGCTTCTTCTGACTCTGACGCACTCTCTGATTGGGATGCAGAGACAGAATCTGAAGCAGACTCACTTAGGGATGTTGACGCTTCTTCTGATTCTGACGCACTCTCTGATTGGGATTCTGAGACGGACTCTGAAGCAGACTCACTCAGTGAAGTAGATGTTTCTGCTGACTCTGACACACTAATCGATTGGAATTCTGATACGGAATCTGAAGCGGACTCGCTCAAGGAGCTGGACCTTTCTTCTGATTCAGAGGCGCTCACTAAGTGGAATTCTGATACTGACGCTGAGGCCGACTCGCTCAAGGAGGTTGACCTTTCTGCTGACTCCGAAGCGCTCTCTGATTGGGATTCTGAGACGGACTCTGAAGTAGACTCACTTAGTGAAGTAGATGTTTCTGCTGACTTTGACACACTAATCGATTGGAATTCTGAAACGGAGTCTGACGCTGATTCGCTCAAGGATGTGGACCTTTCTTCCGATTCTGAAGCACTCACTGATTGTGATTCTGAAACGGAGTCTGACGCAGACTCACTTAAATAGGTAGAGATTTCTTCTGACTCTAAGACACTCTCTGACTGAGACTCTAATTCTGAAAGCGATGAGGAGGCCTCTTCTGATAAGGAGATTGATTCTTCTTCTGATTCGCTTTCCGATATTGAACTAGAACGGCTATCACTTGCAGAGATAGCACTCGAGTTAGACAGAGAATCACTGAGCCACTTAGATTCAGACAAACTCTTCGACTCAAATATTTCCTTTGACTCAGACTCCAATCTAGATGCACTTTCAACCTCGGACAGACTCGAAGAAACACTCATAGAAAGAGAGCGAACACGAGGATCTTCTGTCAAAGGAACGATTACAGTATTAGTCGTATTATCTTTGAAAACAACGGTAACTTCTCCAGTTGCTGAAACCGAATAGGACTTAAAATCCCTAGAAGATATGAGACGAGGGTTCACAGCCTTAAACTTTTGCCACACTTCTTCTTTTTCTGTATCAGTCAGATGAGAAAGATCAGATACTTGCGTGTTTGACTTCACTGCAACAATAGGATTTCGAATCCCATCATTTTGAGGCAATACTTTAATTCGGAAAGAACGGTCTATAAACTGGTTGTGAGCGTTGGTAAAACGAACGGTAATCGTATATGTCTCCCCTGGTTCCACAACCTCTGTGTCTCCCACTTTCCCCTCAATCAGCATGGGAGCAAAGGGTGTCTTCAAAGTAGCATTCGGCACCAAGACACCATCTACCCGCTCACTATTTGGGGCATAGCCCATAAAGGTTAAGACAACACCACCATTTCGCTCCCGAACAATATACTGGAGTCTCACTGGATCTGAATTATAAGCCGTAATGAGGTGCCCATTCCCAGGTCCACTCATAACAAATGGTGCTCGCAACATTTGATCAGAGCCTATTGCATTCCCATTTCGAGAATCACGTCTTCCTGAAGTAGCACGCAGGACAAGATTGACCAGACGATTCCGGCTAGCCTTAGCTTGCTCAAGCACTTGGTTTCCCTCAGCTGAAGGATTCGCCAATTGATAACGAATAGCCTCCAAGGCCTGCTTCCCAAGGGACACTGTTTCCTTTCCATCTTCTAGAGCTTTAGCTTGGTCAATATACGTATAAATATCCTGTGCTAACTTCTTAAGTTCTTCCTCTTGCTGATTCAATTGGATAGGAGAAGGTTCCGTTAAGAGTGATTCTGATAAAGAGGTTGAACTTATCGAAGTAGATGCTTCTGAACTAGCCATTAACGGAATAACTGAAACAGAGTTTCCTGCTAATGAAGAGAGGTTCTCTTCACTTGCCAAAGAGTTGATTTTTTCACTAGTTAGTGAATTATTGGCAATCGCTAAAACTAAGCTATCTTTTCCAACTAGCCCTATTTCTGAATCCAAATCTGAACCGAAACTTTGTTTGTCTTCTTGATCCGCAAATGTAGGCTGAGAAATGGATACTGCCCCAAGCAGTGCACCTGTAGTAATCAATCCCCTCGTGAGAGCCATTTGACCTGATCTGACAAACGACAAGGTCGGAGCTCCTTCTTTCCCTCGCTGTTGGAAAAAAGTAATATTTGAGCACGCAACACGCATCCAATTTTTCCCAGCTTTGACCAATTTAAATCGTGTAATCCTCTCTCCCTTCCAGGACTTTCTACTCATCCTCTTAAATAACACATTTTTCTCCCTAAAAATTATTCTATTTTGATTATACAGGATTATTAATCATTTTCAATATATTTGACTATTCTTTCATAGTTGATTTTCACTAAAAAAAAGCAAATCTCTTTCGAGACTTGCTTTCACTTATTTTTAAATCCTAAGTTCATCTGTAGCTAGAAATAGAATGATTTTGATAGATTAATTCTCATCCTTTTTCTTACGACGACCCAAGACAGCAATACCTGCAAGAAGTGCTGATGCTCCAGCTACAAACATATCTGTTGACGTTGCTGTTCCAGTTTCTGGAAGAGCGACTTCTGACCCCTCATATTTTTGAGAAGAACTTGACGATTCAGATTGTGACAATGACTCAGATTGTGATCTAGACTGACTCATTGAAGCTGAATAAGAAGTTGACGCACTTATTGACGTCATTGTCGATTCAGAACTTGATGTACTTACTGAAGTCGTTGTTGATCCTGACGCTGACGCACTTGCTGATACTGATTCAGAAACTGATGCAGACGCTGATGCGCTTGCTGATTCAGATGCTGACGAGCTTGCTGATGCTGATGCGCTTGCTGATTCAGATGCTGACGAGCTTGCTGATGCTGATGCTGATGCTGACGCACTCATTGATTCAGACGCTGATACTGATTCTGATGCTGATGCAGACTCTGATGCTGATGCTGATGCGCTTGCTGATTCAGATGCTGATACTGATTCTGAAACTGATGCAGACTCTGATGCTGATACTGATGCGCTCGCTGACTCTGATGCTGACGAGCTTGCTGATGCTGATACTGATTCTGAAACTGATGCAGACGAGCTTGCTGATGCTGATGCTGACGCACTCATTGATTCAGACGCTGATACTGATTCTGATGCGCTCGCTGACTCTGATGCTGACGAGCTTGCTGATGCTGATACTGATTCTGAAACTGATGCAGACTCTGATTCTGATGCTGACGAGCTTGCTGACTCTGATACTGATTCCGAAACTGATGCAGACTCTGATGCTGATGCACTCATTGATTCAGACGCCGATACTGATTCTGATGCGCTCGCTGATGCTGATTCTGATGCACTCATTGATTCAGACGCCGATACTGATTCTGATGCTGATTCAGATGCTGATGCTGATGCTGACGCGCTCGCTGACTCAGACGCTGATGCGCTTGCTGATGCTGATTCAGATGCTGATACTGATTCTGAAACTGATGCAGACTCTGATGCTGATGCTGACGCACTCATTGATTCAGACGCTGATACTGATTCTGATGCGCTCGCTGACTCTGATGCTGACGAGCTTGCTGATGCTGATACTGATTCTGAAACTGATGCAGACTCTGATGCTGAGGCACTCATTGATTCAGACGCCGATACTGACTCTGATGCTGATGCACTTACTGATGCTGATACTGATTCTGAAACTGATGCAGACTCAGATGCTGATGCACTCATTGATTCTGACGCTGATTCACTTAATGAGGTAGATGTTTCTTCTGACTCTGACGCGCTCACTGATTGTGATTCTGAAACGGATTCTGACGCTGATTCACTTAATGAGGTAGATGTCTCTTCTGATTCTGACGCGCTCACTGATTGTGATTCTGATACGGATTCTGACGCTGATTCACTTAATGAGGCAGATGTCTCTTCTGATTCTGACGCGCTCACTGATTGTGATTCTGAGACTGAGTCTGATGCCGACTCACTTAGTGAAGTTGAGGCTTCTTCTGACTCTGATGCGCTCACTGATTGTGATTCTGAAACGGATTCTGACGCTGATTCACTTAATGAGGTAGATGTTTCTTCTGACTCTGACGCGCTCACTGATTGTGATTCTGAAACGGATTCTGACGCTGATTCGCTCAAGGATGTGGATGTCTCTTCTGACTCTGAAGCACTTGTTGATTGTGATTCTGAAACGGATTCTGACGCTGATTCACTTAATGAGGCAGATGTCTCTTCTGATTCTGAAGCGCTCACTGATTGTGATTCTGAAACAGATTCTGACGCTGATTCACTCAAGGATGTGGATGTTTCTTCTGACTCTGATGCGCTCACTGATTGTGATTCTGAGACTGACTCTGATGCCGATTCACTTAATGAGGTAGATGTCTCTTCTGATTCAGACGCGCTCACTGATTGTGATTCTGAAACAGATTCTGACGCTGATTCACTCAAGGATGTGGATGTTTCTTCTGATTCAGACGCGCTCACTGATTGTGATTCTGAAACGGATTCTGACGCTGATTCACTTAATGAGGTAGATGTTTCTTCTGATTCAGATGCGCTCACTGATTGTGATTCTGAAACAGATTCTGACGCTGATTCACTCAAGGATGTAGATGTTTCTTCTGACTCTGATGCGCTCACTGATTGTGATTCTGAAACGGATTCTGACGCTGATTCACTTAATGAGGTCGATGTCTCTTCTGATTCAGATGCGCTCACTGATTGTGATTCTGAAACGGATTCTGACGCTGATTCACTTAATGAGGTCGATGTCTCTTCTGATTCAGATGCGCTCACTGATTGTGATTCTGATACGGATTCTGACGCTGATTCACTTAATGAGGCAGATGTCTCTTCTGATTCTGAAGCGCTCACTGATTGTGATTCTGAAACGGATTCTGACGCTGATTCACTTAATGAGGTAGATGTTTCTTCTGATTCAGATGCGCTCACTGATTGTGATTCTGAAACAGATTCTGACGCTGATTCGCTTAATGAGGTAGATGTTTCTTCTGACTCTGATGCGCTCACTGATTGTGATTCTGAGACTGACTCTGATGCCGATTCACTTAATGAGGTAGATGTCTCTTCTGATTCAGACGCGCTCACTGATTGTGATTCTGAAACAGATTCTGACGCTGATTCACTCAAGGATGTGGATGTTTCTTCTGATTCAGACGCGCTCACTGATTGTGATTCTGAAACAGATTCTGACGCTGATTCGCTTAATGAGGCAGATGTCTCTTCTGATTCTGACGCGCTCACTGATTGTGATTCTGAAACGGATTCTGACGCTGATTCGCTCAAGGATGTGGATGTCTCTTCTGACTCTGAAGCACTTGTTGATTGTGATTCTGAAACGGATTCTGACGCTGATTCGCTTAATGAGGCAGATGTTTCTTCTGACTCTGACGCGCTCACTGATTGTGATTCTGAAACGGATTCTGACGCTGATTCACTTAATGAGGTAGATGTTTCTTCTGATTCTGACGCACTCACTGATTGTGATTCTGAGACTGACTCTGATGCCGACTCACTTAAAGAGGTAGACGTTTCTTCTGATTCTGATGCCGACTCACTTAGTGAAGTTGAGGCTTCTTCTGACTCTGATGCGCTCACTGATTGTGATTCTGAGACTGATTCTGACGCTGATTCACTTAATGAGGTAGATGTCTCTTCTGACTCTGAAGCACTTGTTGATTGTGATTCTGAAACGGATTCTGACGCTGATTCGCTCAAGGATGTAGATGTTTCTTCTGACTCTGATGCGCTCACTGATTGTGATTCTGAGACTGACTCTGATGCCGACTCACTTAAAGAGGTAGACGTTTCTTCTGACTCTGATGCGCTCACTGATTGTGATTCTGATACGGATTCTGACGCTGATTCACTTAATGAGGTAGATGTCTCTTCTGACTCTGAAGCACTTGTGGATTGTGATTCTGATACGGATTCTGACGCTGACTCGCTCAATGAAGCGGAGGTCTCTTCTGACTCAGATGCACTAATTGATTCGGAAAGTGATGATGAAGCCTCTTCTGATAAAGAAGTAGACGTTTCTTCTGATTCAGATGCGCTCATTGATAGTGATTCTGAAAGTGATGCAGACGCTTCTTCTGAGATTGACTCACTTAATGAAGCAGAGGCCTCTTCTGACTCTGATGCACTTGTGGATTGTGATTCTGAAAGTGAGGATGAGGCTTCTTCCGATAAGGAAGCGGATGCTTCTTCAGAGAGAGAGATGGATTCTGATACCACTTCTGATGTGCTCTCCGAAAGGCTACTTGAGAGGCTCATCGATTGACTGGTCGTATCCACCTCAGATTCAATAACCTTACTACCACTAAAGAAATTGATTTTATTGTTATCTGTTTTACCTGCAAAAGGAGAGAAGGTGAAGGAAGTATCAGCTCCAGTGACTGGAACCGTCCAAGTCGATGTGAGGCCGTACCCTTGCTTAGCCTGATAACCGTTCATTTGGTGTCCATTTGCCCAAGTAAAGCCATCTTCTTGCTTCACAATCGGTGTCGTATTAGCCTTCAGATTACTAATTTTATTCCCTTGTGAATCCGTAATATAGCTTGTTACATTAGAAGGAGATCCAAAGCCCTTGCCTAAGGTAAACATCGTTTGTGTTGAGGTTCCTGAATTATAGATCGAATAGCCAGAGGATAAAGCTGCTGGTTTCTCTACAGCAGGTGTTTCAGGGTTATCGTAAGTGACCGTATACGTAAAGGTCACTGTTGTTCCATCGTTAAAAGCTTTTAGCTTATAGTAAATTGGAATCTTATAGTTAGTATCTACTCCTGATCCTACATGCAACTTGGTTTCCCCAGTTGCAACGTTCAAAGTCGCCTGGATAGCCGTTTCACCATTGACAGTTGTATTGCCAGTAAAACCTGCTGCATTCAAGGTGACCATTAATTCATCGATAGATTTTCCTAAACGATCGCGTTGCTCAGCATAAGCCTGTGCAGAAACATTGGCATTGATCAAGCTATTGCTAGCTGTCAACTCTGTTTGGACTTTGGCAATCGCTGATTCAAGGGCTTCTTTACGCTCTGAAATCGTCAAATTCGATGAATAATTTCCAGCTAACTTGTTCAAAATTTCTGCTTCTGAAACGTTTTGTGCCAAGACAGTTCTTTCATCTGTTGTAGCAGGTGACTGCTTGGTTTCTTCCGTACCTTCTGACTCAGTTACAGCAACAGTTGATTCACTAAGAGCTGAGGACAACTCTTTAGAACCTTGTTCACTCAATGAAAGTGAGATAGAGCTTGATACAGACTCTGATAATGATACAGATGTGCTCTCAGAAACTGATGTAGATTCAACATTCTGCTCTGATACCGATTCCGATACAGAAGTTGTACCTAGAACCACACTATCTGCTTCTGCAAGTGCCTCAGTATCTAATTCAGATGCTGTCGTTGTTTCAGCACCTGTTTCATCAGCTTGAGCCGCTGTCGTCACGACAGCCCCACCAAGAATAGACCCCGTTGCTAAGATCCCCTTCAACAAGGTCCGACTTGAGGCTTCTTTCACTGTCATGGATTCTGCAACTACATCTGCTACGACTAATTCTTCAACTTGACCACGGACTACTTTAAAAAGACCCAAGTTGGAAGTTGCTGCACGAAGCCAATTTTTCCCGGATTTGATTAATTTATATCGGGTTACACGATCGGTTTCACGAAATGATCCATTTGAACGTTTAAAAAACATGAACGATTTACTCCTATGATTTTTACTAACGTATTATTATACACTTTTTAAGTTTAAATGTAACTTAAAGTAACTCACATTTTGAATTTGTCAAATTTCTGATAATTTACTTTTTTTAAACTATTTTCAATTGCTTTTTTCTTCCAAAAATACGAAGTCGTTTTCAATCCTAATTTATCAATTCTTTAAAGGTAGTCTTATAGATCTTCAAATTTTTGCATCCTGAAGATTGACTCATCCGAAGCTTATTCGATCACTTCTTCTTTCACTTCTCACAGTTTTTTTGCCTTATACAAATAAAGGCTCTATAATTTCTGTAGTGGGTAAAACCACCATAGGAATTATGGAGTCTATTTTGTTGTAGAAAAAAAGCCCCATAAGACCTATAATGAAAAGTGACCAAACCATCATTAGAAAGAATCTTATGGAACAATTAAATTTTATCACAAACATACTCGGAATTAAAGACAAGAACATCATAATCTTGGATTATCTGGATTCTGGAACACATAAAGAAATCATCGCTAAGCTAGATTACCCTACACCTAAGTGTCACAGCTGTCATGGACAAATGGCTAAATATGACTTCCAAAAAGAATCCAAAATTCCCTATCTAGAGTGTGCGGGCTACAAGACTCTCATTCGATTGAGAAAACGACGTTTTCGTTGTAAAGTCTGCGGGAAAATGGCAGTTTCAGAAACCTCCTTAGTCAAGAAGAATCACCAGATCGCAACCATCGTCAAACAGAAAATCACTCAAAAATTGATTGAGAAAGTCCCTATGACTAGCATAGCCGAAAGTTTATCCGTCTCTACTTCAACAGTTATTCGTCAGTTACATAAATTTAAATTTAAGACTAACCTTAACTACCTTCCAGAACATATGAACTGGGATGAGTACGGCTTCAAGAAAGGTAAGATGAGCTTTATTGCACAGGACTACGATACAAGAAAGATCGTGGCTATCCTAGATGGACGGACTCAAGCAACTATTCGCAATCATTTCCTTCGTTATTCTAAACAAGTGAGAAGTTGCGTGAAAGTCATTACTATGGACATGTTTAGTCCCTACTACGATATTGCCAGAAAACTTTTTCCAAATGCTAAAATCGTTCTTGATCGCTTTCACATTGTCCAGCATCTCAGTCGAGCAATGAATCGCGTACGCATCCAAATTATGAATCAGTTTGATCGAAGATCACACGAATATAAAGCACTGAAACGTTACTGGAAACTCATTCAACAGGATAGCCGTAAACTCAGTGATAAACGATTTTTATCGACCAATTTTTTTCGGTCACACTTGGCCAATAAAGAGGTTCTAGAAAAGTTGCTTTCATACTCTCAAGAACTTAGACAGCACTATGATCTCTATCAACTCCTACTCTTTCATTTTCAAGAGAAACAGACGGACCATTTCTTTAGTCTTATTGAAGAAACAATTTCTTCTGTAAATCCTATTTTTCAAACTGTATTTAAGACCTTTTTGAAAGATAAGGACAAGATCATGAATGCACTGGAACTTCCCTACTCAAACGCAAAACTTGAGGCCACAAATAACCTCATCAAAGTCATCAAGCGAAATGCTTTTGGCTTCCGGAACTTTGACAACTTTAAAACTAGAATTCTAATTGCTTTGAACATCAAAAAGGAGAGAACCAATTTGGTCCTCTCCAGGTTGTAACTTTTCATCAACCCACTACAGTTGACAAAGAGCCCAAATAAAAAGAGGGAACGATTTGTTCCCTCTTTTTTAGGTTTTACAAGCTACTATAGCTGTCAAAAGCGACGACTCTTCTTTCCAAAACGGAAGCTAGTCATTCACTCTAGTAAGATGAATTATTTTTCATCTTCTTTTTTGCGACGACCAAGTGTTGCAAGACCTGCAAGACCTGCGATTGCTCCAAGTACGCCAGTAGCTACTGATTGAGCTTCACCAGTATTTGGAAGTTGCTCAAGAGCTGGAGCTGGTTTAGCTGGTTGCTCTGGAGTAGGGTTAACTGGAGTTGGATCTACTGGTTTATTCGGAGTTGGATCCACTGGTTTTTCAGGAGTTGGATCTACCGGTTTGTTTGGAGTTGGATCCACTGGTTTTTCAGGAGTTGGATCTACTGGTACATTTGGTGTTGGAGTCTTCACAAGTTTGTACACATAAGTGACATTCTTATCACCCTTGATGACTTGACCTGTAGCCGAATCTGTTGTTGTCAAATGTCCATCAACGTCAACTTTACCTACAGCGTAGTTACCTGCTGGTACCAATACATAGATCTTACCATCTGGTGTGATGATTGTATTCGGACGGTTATCGATTACAGTATCGTAGTATTTACCTACTGGTTGTGCATATTCGTCTGTTACAGAATTCTTAAGTGTGTTACCAAATTCATCTACATAGTGAACATAGACGTTACCAGTTGGTGTAGATGGCTCTTCTTTCACTTCTTTGTAGACATAAGTGATAACAGATTTTGGTTTTTCAACTTTACCTTTAATCGGATCAGATGATTCCAAGTGGCCATCGCCATCGACCTTACCTACTGGGTAGTCACCTTTTGGTACGATCTTGTATGTCTTACCATCTGGTGTCTTGATTGTGTTAGGTTTTTCACCTTCCTCAGTTGTATCATATGGTGTATCATATGGTGAGTTTGGTGTATCTTGGCGAGGTTTTTGAAGCTCTTTACCATTTTCATCTACATAAGTAATAATAACCTCACCCTTAGGCTTAGATGGCTCTTCTTTCACTTCTTTGTAGACATAAGTGATAACAGATTTTGGTTTTTCAACTTTACCTTTAATCGGATCAGATGATTCCAAGTGGCCATCGCCATCGACCTTACCTACTGGGTAGTCACCTTTTGGTACGATCTTGTATGTCTTACCATCTGGTGTCTTGATTGTGTTAGGTTTTTCACCTTCCTCAGTTGTATCATATGGTGTATCATATGGTGAGTTTGGTGTATCTTGGCGAGGTTTTTGAAGCTCTTTACCATTTTCATCTACATAAGTAATAATAACCTCACCCTTAGGCTTAGATGGCTCTTCTTTCACTTCTTTGTAGACATAAGTGATAACAGATTTTGGTTTTTCAACTTTACCTTTAATCGGATCAGATGATTCCAAGTGGCCATCGCCATCGACCTTACCTACTGGGTAGTCACCTTTTGGTACGATCTTGTATGTCTTACCATCTGGTGTCTTGATTGTGTTAGGTTTTTCACCTTCCTCAGTTGTGTCATATGGAGTATCATATGGTGAGTTTGGTGTGTCTTGACGTGGTTTTTGAAGCTCTTTACCGTTCTCATCTACATAAGTAATGATAACTTCACCCTTAGGTTGTGTTGGCTCTTCTTTAAGTTTGTAGATATATGTTACATTCTTATCGCCTTCGATCACTTTACCTGTTGTAGCGTCATCACCTTTCCAGTGACCTTGTTCGTCGACTTGACCTACTGGGTAGTTACCTGCTGGTACCAACTCATAAGTCTTACCTTGGAATTCGATCTCTTGTGGACGGTTGTCTACTACTGTATCGTAATCTTTACCTACTGGTTGTGCTTTTTCATCTGTTACTGATGGTTTGATAGTGTTTCCTTCAGTATCTTTATAGTGAACATAAACGTTACCCTTAGGTTGTGCTGGCTCTTCTTTAAGTTTGTAGATATATGTTACATTCTTATCGCCTTCGATCACTTTACCTGTTGTAGCGTCATCACCTTTCCAGTGACCTTGTTCGTCGACTTGACCTACTGGGTAGTTACCTGCTGGTACCAACTCATAAGTCTTACCTTGGAATTCGATCTCTTGTGGACGGTTGTCTACTACTGTATCGTAATCTTTACCTACTGGTTGTGCTTTTTCATCTGTTACTGATGGTTTGATAGTGTTTCCTTCAGTATCTTTATAGTGAACATAAACGTTACCCTTAGGTTGTGCTGGCTCTTCTTTAAGTTTGTAGATATAGGTTACATTCTTATCGCCTTCGATTACTTTACCTGTTGTAGCGTCATCACCTTTCCAGTGACCTTGTTCGTCGACTTGACCTACTGGGTAGTTACCTGCTGGTACCAACTCATAAGTCTTACCTTGGAATTCGATCTCTTGTGGACGGTTGTCTACTACTGTATCGTAATCTTTACCTACTGGTTGTGCTTTTTCATCTGTTACTGATGGTTTGATAGTATTTCCTTCAGTATCTTTATAGTGAACGTAAACGTTACCCTTAGGTTGTGCTGGCTCTTCTTTAAGTTTGTAGATATACGTTACATTCTTATCGCCTTCGATCACTTTACCTGTTGTATTATCATCACCTGTCCAGTGACCTTGTTCGTCGACTTGACCTACTGGGTAGTTACCTGCTGGTACCAACTCATAAGTCTTACCTTGGAATTCGATCTCTTGTGGACGGTTGTCTACTACTGTATCGTAATCTTTACCTACTGGTTGTGCTTTTTCATCTGTTACTGATGGTTTGATAGTATTTCCTTCAGTATCTTTATAGTGAACGTAAACGTTACCCTTAGGTTGTGCTGGCTCTTCTTTAAGTTTGTAGATATACGTTACATTCTTATCGCCTTCGATCACTTTACCTGTTGTATTATCATCACCTGTCCAGTGACCTTGTTCGTCGACTTGACCTACTGGGTAGTTACCTGCTGGTACCAACTCATAAGTCTTACCTTGGAATTCGATCTCTTGTGGACGGTTGTCTACTACTGTATCGTAATCTTTACCTACTGGTTGTGCTTTTTCATCTGTTACTGATGGTTTGATAGTATTTCCTTCAGTATCTTTATAGTGAACGTAAACGTTACCCACTTCTTGGTAAACATAAGTAATGATTGATTTAGGTTTATCAACTTTACCTTTAATTGGATCAGATGATTCCAAGTGGCCATCGCCATCGACCTTACCTACTGGGTAGTCACCTTGTGGTACGATCTTGTATGTCTTACCATCTGTTGTCTTGATGGTGTCAGGTTTTTCACCTTCCTCAGTAGTGTTATATGGTGTGTCATATGGTGAGTTTGGTGTATCTTGACGAGGGTCTTTAAGCACTTTACCTTTTGTATCTACGTAAGTGATAATAACTTCACCTTGTTTAGGTGTTTCACTTTCAGAATTTGATGAAGAGTTTGATGAAGACTCAGATACCGAAGTTGAAAGTGAGTTAGAAAGTGAAATAGATGTGCTTACTGACTCAGATACTGATTGGCTCGCTGATACTGATTCAGACGCTGAAACTGATTGGCTCGCTGATACTGATTCAGACGCTGAAGCTGATTGGCTTGCTGATACTGATTCAGACTGTGATTGTGAAGTTGATACTGATTTAGATGTTACTTCTGACTCAGACGCTGAAGCTGATTGGCTCGCTGATACTGACTTAGAGGTTACTTCTGATTCAGATTGTGATTGTGAAGTTGATACTGACTTAGAAGTTGCTTCTGACTCAGATGCTGAAGCTGATTGGCTCACTGATACTGACTTAGAGGTTACTTCTGATTCAGATTGTGATTGTGAAGTCGATACTGATTTAGATGTTACTTCTGACTCAGACGCTGAAGCTGATTGGCTTGCTGATACTGACTTAGAGGTTACTTCTGATTCAGATTGTGATTGTGAAGTTGATACTGACTTAGAAGTTGCTTCTGACTCAGATGCTGAAGCTGATTGGCTCACTGATACTGACTTAGAGGTTACTTCTGATTCAGATTGTGATTGTGAAGTCGATACTGATTTAGATGTTACTTCTGACTCAGACGCTGAAGCTGATTGGCTTGCTGATACTGACTTAGAGGTTACTTCTGATTCAGATTGTGATTGTGATTGTGAAGTTGATACTGATTTAGAGGTTACTTCTGACTCAGATGCTGAAGCTGATTGGCTTGCTGATACTGACTTAGAGGTTACTTCTGATTCAGATTGTGATTGTGAAGTTGATACTGACTTAGAAGTTGCTTCTGACTCAGATGCTGAAGCTGATTGGCTTGCTGATACTGACTTAGAGGTTACTTCTGATTCAGATTGTGACACTGATTGTGACTTAGATACTACTTCTGATTCAGATTGTGATTGTGACTTAGATACTACTTCTGACTCTGATTGTGATACTGATTGTGACTTAGATACCACTTCTGATTCTGATTGTGACACAGATTGTGACTTAGATACCACTTCTGATTCAGATTGTGATTGTGACTTAGATACTACTTCTGACTGTGATTGAGATACAGATTGTGACTTAGATACCACTTCTGATTCTGATTGTGACACTGATTGTGATTTAGAAACCACTTCTGATTCTGATACAGATTGTGATTTAGAGGTTACTTCTGATTCAGATTGTGACACTGATTGTGATTTAGAGACCACTTCTGATTCTGATTGTGATGCAGAGTTTGAGAAGGATTGCGATTGAGAAGCAGACTCTGAATCATTCATCTTCTCGAAGTAATAGTTTACATCAGTTGATGGTTTAATCGCAGTTGGAATTGAGTAGTTGTTTGAGAATGATGAATAACCCTTCAAATTAGAGTATACTTTTCCGTTTGGAGCTGTAGGATCATCCGCTACAGATCCTTCTGCTTGAATCACTGGAACTTTACCAGCAATGACATTGTAACTGTTGTTACCGGATCCAGCAGGTGTCAATGAAGGATTTGGGGCACCTTTGAATGGACGTGGATAAGTGTGTAGAGTTCCGTCCATTTGTTTATAAGTATCTGTCTCAGTAGGAGATGACCAACCAGTAATAATGAGTGATTTGCTTCCAGCAGTTTCGTTGACTTCAAGATAGTAGTCACCATTTTTGCTGTTTACTTTTGTAACTTTTGTCTCATCAGCCTTCCACTCTTCACCAGCCTTATTGACTTTACTTGTGTAGATGAGTGTGTACTTCGATACATCTTCAGTACCAATATCAGATGTAGCAAAATTGTTCACTTGAGATGGATCAAGTGCGTAGAATTTCGTTACAGTTGAGCCTTCCGTATCAACGATTTCAGAAATACGTTTCACATAGTAGTGGTTTGCTCCACCTTGAAGTTCGACCAGTTTTTGACCGACAACACCCTTACCAAGGATACCTGATGTTTTTTGAGTTGAGTCAGTTGTCGCTGCTACATGTTTGTAACCAGGGATATCGCGGTTGTCTGAAGCTGTAAATTGTTGACCTGCAATACCTTTTTGCGTATAGCTTGCCAGATCTGTTTCACTTCCAGTAGGTTTGTAAAGTTGACCTGGAGTAGAGTTACCTTGGATAAGCTTATAGTGAGTTGTTTGCTCAGCAACTGCATAAGGAACCGAAGTTTGAACGTTTGGCTTGTCTTCATTTTCGTTACCTGGGTAGTTGGTGTCGCGAATTTGAAGAGTTTCATACTCAAGGTTAGCGTTGACCAATGAGAAGGTCACGTTACCTGGATCAGTTCCGTTAGCACCTGTGTAAGTCAAAGTATTGGTTACATCAGAGTTATTGTTTGTGATGTAGCTTGGAAGAGAGATATTGCTTTCTCCAGCACGAATGGTACGTGTATAAGCTTCAGTACCATCAGACTTCTTCACAATACGCAAATGTACATCTGGGTTAGCTGAAAGGTTACCAGTGATGGCTGAACGGTCTACTGAAAGAGTAGCGTAGTAATCAAAATAAGTCTTATTGCCAGAAGCATGATCTGTCTTAAGGAATTGCCATACACCAAAGGTATAACGATCTGCGTTTGGATCCAAGGCGTAACCAGCCTTGTTGAAAGCAGCATCTTCAATCGTTGCACCATTAGGATCTGTAATAGCTGGAACTGTAGTTCCATTAGTGCTTGTTGAGATTGGAGCCAACTGTGCATAGACTGCTGGGGCACCATTTACAGTAGTGTTACCAGTAAAGCCTGCTGCAGTCAAGGTTGCCATCATGTCATCTACTGACTTGCTCAAACGTTCGCGTTGGTCTGCGTATGCTTGCGCTGAAGCATTCGCATTGATCAAGCTGTTGCTTGCTGTCAATTCAGTTTGAACTTTAGCGATGGCCGCATCAAGTGCTGCTTTCTTCTCTGGTGCTGAAATAGTTGCTGAATAGTCTCCTGCAATCTTGTTCAACAATGCTGCTTCTGAAGTGTTTTGTTCCAAAACAACTTTATCTTCAGCTTTCGCTACTGTTGTAGTGCTTTCTACACTTGCTTCAGAGCCAGCTGCTACAGTAGATTCGCTAAGAGCTGCAGAAAGTTCAGCTGAACCTTGTGCGCTCAATGAAGTAGATACTGATGCAGAGATAGAGGCACTTGCAGAAGTTGAAAGACTTGCTGATTCTGTTGTTGATTCAGTAGTTGATTCACTCTGAGACTCTACTTTTTCTTCTGATACAGATACTGAATCAGATGTAGATACAGAACCAAGAACCAAGCTATCTGTTTCAGCAAGAGCTTGATCATTCAATTCTGATGCAGTCGCAACATCATTACCTGCTTCGTCAGCATGTCCTGTGTTCGCAATAGATGCAGCCCCGAGGACAGCCCCTGCCGCTACAATCCCTTTTAACAAGCCTCTGCTTGTCATCTCCTTAACTGACACTGCGTCTTCACGCACTTCAGCTACAACAGTCTCTTCGACTTGACCACGAATCACCTTGAGCAAGCCAAAGCTAGAAGTAGCTGCACGCAACCAGTTCTTACCTGACTTGATCAATTTGAAACGAGTCACTCGATCGGTTTCACGGAAATCTCCGTTTGAACGCTTAAAAAACATTTGGTTCTCCTTTATTCATAATTTACCATCTATCATTATACACCTTTACTCTGCGAATTCAAGCAATTTGATACAAAAAATTACCAATATATTAGAACATTACGTTTTCATTAATTTTCAGTGACTCAATGTGTAATTTCGTGACCATCCGGGGAAATTTTTTGATAAAAATTAAAAAAACGGAACACATTTTTGTGTTCCGTTTGATTTCTTAGTTTGCAATTTCTTCCAACATTTTTTCAATGTGTTGGATGGATTTTTCGCGTCCAAGCAAGTAGATGGTCTCTGGCAATTCTGGACCATGCATCTCTCCAGAAACAGCGATACGAATCGGCATGAAAAGGTTCTTCCCTTTAATACCTGTTTCTTTTTGGACTGCTTTGATTTGTGGGAAGATATTTTCTACCACAAACTCATCGTCTGACATGGCCTCGAGTTTTGCTTTGAAGGCTTCCAGTACAGTCGGAACCGTTTCACCAGCCATGACTTCTCGTTCTGCTTCTGTCAATTCTGGGAAGTCTGAGAAGAAGAGGTCTGTCAATGGAACGATTTCGTCCACTGACTTCATTTGTGGTTTGTAGAGTTCCACTAATTTCTCAGCCTTGTCAGTCAAACGTCCTGCTTCTTCAAGGAATGGTTTGGCCATTTCAAAGATAGTCGCAAGGTCTGCATTCTTGATGTAGTCATTGCTCATCCAGTCTAGTTTCTTTTGGTCGAAAGCTGCTGGAGACTTGCTGAGGCGGTTTTCATCAAAGAGCTTGATGAGTTCTTGACGAGAGAAGATCTCGTCTTCCCCACCAGGGTTCCAACCAAGCAGAGCGATAAAGTTAAAGACTGCTTCTGGAAGGTATCCCTTCTTACGGTAGTCTTCGATAAACTGAAGGGTGTTGGTGTCCCGTTTAGACAACTTCTTACCAGTTTCAGAGTTGATGATCAAAGTCATGTGACCAAACTCAGGTGCATCCCAACCAAGAGCTTCATAGACCATGAGCTGTTTTGGTGTATTGGCAATGTGGTCATCCCCACGGATAACGTGAGAGATTTGCATATCGTGGTCATCGATGACAACGGCAAAGTTGTAAGTTGGGTAGCCGTCTTTCTTTTGGATAACCCAGTCCCCACCGATATTGCCACCTTCAAATTCGATATCGCCTTTGACCATGTCATGCCATTTGTAAATACCAGCTTCATTCACTGCCAAACGAACCGTTGGGATGATGCCCGCTGCTTCACGTTCTGCAACGTAAGCTGCTTTTTCTTCTTCGCTCATACCAAGGTATTCGTTGATGTAGCGAGGTGTTTCACCTGCTGCTTCTTGGCGTTCACGTTCTGCCGCCAACTCTTCTTCTGTCACATAAGACTTGTAGGCTTTTCCTTCAGCCAATAGTTGGTCGATGTATTTTTGATACAATTCCAAACGTTCAGACTGGCGGTAGTTTTCATGCGTCTCAGGACTTTCATCCCAGTCCATGCCCAACCAACGAAGGTTTTCAAGTTGCGAACGTTCTCCGTCTTCGACATGACGCTTGCGGTCCGTATCTTCGATACGGATGATAAAGGTTCCACCATGGTGGCGTGCATACAAGTAGTTAAACAATGCTGTACGAGCATTTCCGATGTGTAGTAGTCCAGTTGGACTTGGTGCATAACGCACACGAATATCTTTAGTCACGTATGTTTCTCCTAATTGTTCATTGATTCTGGGCTTCTTATCTAACTGACCCAGGTACTTTCACTCTATTATAGCATATCTCCCAAGGAGTAGCTTCCTAATCGAGTCGTTCTTCTAGTTCAAAATTGATCGGCAGGGTTGCTAAGAAATGTTCCAACTCCCGCTCCCAATAAAACCATTCATGTTTTCCTGGTCCATGGCTGTAGGTGATATCAAAGCCGAGGTCCTTCAGATGATCCACAGCTATATTGTTGGCCTCATACAGAGCATCTTGCTCTCCGCACCAAGCCCATAAGACCGTCTTTTTATCTGAGTACTTCTCCGCAATGCTTTCCAAGGAGTAAGGACTTGTCGTCCAATCTTCTAGCTTTCCAAAGACCCCTTGCCAATAAGCTGCACTTCCAAGGTCGGTGTTTGCCAGTTGACGCCCCTCAAAGCTAAGAGCACCAGAAAAGCTAGCGGCATGCGAGAAGCGATTGGTTTGAAGAGCCAGTTTGAAAGAGCCATAGCCCCCCATCGATAGACCAGCAATAAAGGTCTTCTCCCGCTTCTTAGTCATATTGGGGAAGAAACGTGCCAAGGTCTTAGGCAATTCCTCTGCGATGGCTGTGTAATAGGGATAACCATACTGTGTATCTGTATACCAACCATTATTGGTATTAGGCAAAACGACAATCAAATTGGTCGAACGTAGGATCCGTTCTACATGCGTTCGTTTCAACCAGGAGTACTGATTGCCATTCATCCCATGAAGGAGATAGAGGACCGGGATATCTTGATCATCCGGATTTCACCCGAGACGCATCTGGATAGAGGACGTTGATCCCCCACTCCATTGCGAGCGCTTCTGAATAATATTCAATCTGCATTACTGCCATCTATCTTTCCTCACCATTTCTTTCTTCTTTGACAAGAAAAAGCCGACGATCGACTTTTCCTCTTATGTTAATCTTAGCGTACTTCCATGACAACTGGCAAGATAGCTGGTCGACGTTTGGTCTGGTCAAAGAGGTACTTAGCCAAACTATCACGAACGGCACTCTTGAGCTCACCCCAATCGAAGCTGTCCTGAGCCAAGTATTCTTCCACACTTTGGTTGACAATTTCTGCACTTTCGCGCAAGATATCGCGACTCTTCTTCACGTAAACAAAGCCACGGGTGTGAACTTTTGCCTTTGAGATGATGCGTTTCTCACGACGGTTAACCGTAATAGCCACAATAAAGATTCCATCTTCTGATAAGACCTTCCGATCCCGAAGGACAACATTTCCGACATCCCCAATGGCGTTCCCATCGATGAGAACATCTCCTGCAGAGACGCTACCAGCTGGGACGAAGTCCCCATTGTCATATTCCATGATGGAGCCTTTTTTCGGAATGAAGATATTTTCAGGCAAAATCCCCACTTCCATAGCAAGTCTTGCATGGGCATCCAATTCACGGTATTCCCCTTGGATTGGGAACAGATAGTTCGGACGCAGTAAGTTGATCATCAACTGCAAATCACGCGCATTTCCATGTCCTGATACACGCAAGCTTTGAGTAATCTGTTTGACGACTCCTCCTGCTTGGTAGACCATGTTTTCTACACGTGCCATAACCGCTTCTTTGGCGATAGATGGAGTTGTTACGATATAGACCAAGTCACCATCCTTGATTTCGACATAGCGGTGACGGCCAATGGACATCTTACGAAGTCCGTTGATCGGCTCACCCATACGTCCAGTTTCAAGAATAATCAATTCATGGTCCTCAAAACGAGACATTTCTTTTGGCTTGATCAATAATTTTTCGTTGGCCAAAGAAAGCTTATTTAAACGAATCCCTGTCCGGACAATATTTTCTACGTCAAATCCAGTCAAAACAACCCGACGCCCTGTCTCTGCAGCTGCGTCAAAGACCTGCTGGATCCGTGATAGGTTACTAGCAACAGCAGCAACAATGACACGGCCATCCCAGTCCCCAATTGTATCCAGGATTTCATCTCCAACTTCTTGCTCGCTAGCCACTTGAACAGTGCTGTCAGCATTAGCAGAGTCACTCAAGAGAGCTAGCACGCCTTCGCGTCCAATCTCTGCCAAACGAGCAAAGTCTGTCGCATAAAACTCACTCGCTGTCTGGTCAAATTTGAAATCTCCTGTGTAGACGATATTCCCCTCAGGTGTTTTGATGACAACTCCCAAACTTTCTGGAATGGAGTGGGTTGTCTGGAAGAAGGAAACGACGGTGCCTCCAAAATCGATTTCAGTGTTGGCATCAATGACATGAAAATCATTGAACTTTTTCACACTGTCATTGCCTTTAACAAAGAGTTTAGCCAACTCGACGGTCAACTCAGATCCAAAAACTGGTACCTTGGCTTCTGCTAGTAGATAGGGAAGGGCTCCAATGGCATCCGCGTGTCCATGTGTTAGGAAGACCCCTGCGATTCGATCACTATTTTCAAAGAGGTAGTCCATATTGGGGATCACGACATCGACCCCTAGTTGTTCATTTTCTGGATACTTAAGTCCGGCATCCAAAACAAAGATTGAGTCATTTACTTCAGCTACGTAGAGATTTTTCCCGTTTTCACGGACTCCACCCAAAGTAATCAACTTAATGTTACTCATGTTTTCTCCTTTTTTGTTAATGGTTCATACTTACGGTCCTTGGCTCACCAAGTCGAATTACAGTTTTGCAAAGTTCTTGCATATCTAGAACATTATACTATTTTTTCACGATTTTTTCAAAAGGCAGATCAAAAACAGGGCCTCCTCCCTGCTAACAGGAAGGAGCCTTTTCATTAGTTTATAAGGGGAATCGGACGAAGTTGCTTCAACGTCGTGATTTTATGATTCTTTCTACTAGAAACAAAGGTAGGCATATCTTGCAAGATAGGGAAACAATCCTCCTTTCCAGATCATCCCTTTAAGATTTTACCAACGAAAAAGACCTCCAGTCTTACGGGACTAGAGGTCTGGTCTGTTTCACTGACGAGGCGCGATTAACCATGCAGGCTAACGAAAACAACAGTTATGATTTTCATTTATTTTCATGGTATGAGTCACATACCAGTGGTTTTCTTTGCAATTTCTCTTCCAGTTAATTTCACAAAGCACTCAGTTGAGCATATTGAAGTTCGAAAACCATCTAAAGCTTCCACTACTATTTCCACGTATTTCAATGTCACTTGATAAGCTAAGCAGGCTTACCTGACGGCTCAACCGATCTAACATTTCCAACGTTACTACTCCCCTTCAAAAGAGTATGAACAAGTGTCAGCGAAAACGGACCAAAAACGAAGTAACCTAAAGTAAATATCTGTAAGGCATTGGTATCAATCCCTTCTTCCTTATCTTTACCTATAGTATACTCCTTTAATATTCTTATTGCAAGCGATTACAGGCTGAAACTAGTTTCTAAATTTACTCAAAGAATTGATAGTAATCTGCCAAGGTCATTTTGGCTTTTTCTTCCTGATGGAGGTCTTGAATGATCTTTCCATCTTGCATGACAATCAAGCGATTCCCGTACTTGAGAGCGTCTTCCATATGGTGGGTGATCATAAGAGCCGTCAACTGATCAGACTTGACAAAACGGTCCGTCAACTCCATTAAGGCTTGACTGGTCTTTGGATCCAGCGCTGCTGTGTGCTCATCGAGAAGCAAGAGTTCGGGACGTTTAAGGTTGCCATCAAAAGACTGAGGGCTTGGCGTTGGCCTCCTGAAAGAAATTCAACGGCTGTATCCATATGACCTTCTAGCCCATTCCCAATTTGGCTCAAGACCTCTTTAAATTCGTCCTTGTATTGGGCCAAGCGACGAGGGACCAAGCCTCGCTTTTCTCCACGGAATTTTGCAATCAAGAGATTTTCAGCAACAGTCATGCGGGGAGCTGTTCCCATCTTGGGATCCTGAAAGACACGAGACAGATATTTAGCCCGTTTTTCTGGACCATAATGCGTCACATCCTCCCCCTGGATCAGGACCTGACCACTGGTGAGAGGGAGCGTACCTGCTAAGGTATTAAAAAGGGTGGATTTACCGGCTCCATTTCCCCCGAGGATGGTAATAAAGTCATGCTCATAGATCTCGAGAGAGACATTATCCAGGATGACTTTTTCTTCATTCATCCCATTATTGACCACTTTCGTGGCATTTTTTAGTTCTACAATTGCGGTCATTTGCTGAGCTTGACTCCTTTCAACATTTTTTCTTTGAAGGTTGGGATCATGAGACAGATGGCAAGGATCATAGCGCTAAAGATACGAATATAGCTTGTGTTAATCCCGATAGCAATGACGGCCCAAATCAAAAACTGATAGATAATAGACCCGATCACGATACTAAGCAAGCGCTCCGCCAAGGTCAAATTCGAAAAGAGGACTTCTCCAATAATCAAACTAGCCAATCCGACGACGATAACTCCAATCCCCCGAGAAGCATCTGCATACCCCTCTTGTTGAGCCATTAGTGCACCGGATAAGGCGATGATCCCATTCGATACAACCAATCCCATCAACTCCATCCGACTGGTATGGATGCCAAAACTCTTCGCCATTTCTGGATTGTCCCCCGTTGCAATATAAGCCTGCCCCAGTTTGGTATCTAAAAAGAAGAGCATAGAGGCGATGACCAAGGTAACAAAGATGAGACCGATCATAATCTCGTTAACCCCACTTGCAATTGGAACCAGATCCTGAATCTTTTTATATCCCAGAAGTCCTAAGTTAGCTCGTTGCATGACAAAGAGGATGACAGAGTTACAAGAGGTCATCACTAAGATCCCTGACAATAAAGTCGGAATCTTCCCCTTGGTGTAGAGAAGGCCGGTCGCTAGCCCAGCCAAACAACCTGCACCAATGGCTGCCAAGGTTGCCAATAAAGGGTGAACTCCCTTGGTAATAAGAGTCACGGCTACTGCTCCGCCCAGTGGAAAGGAACCTTCCGTTGTCATATCTGGGAAATCCAAAATTCGGAAAGTCATGAAAATTCCTAACCCTAGAACGGCCCAGATCAAGCCTTGAGAAATAATCGAAATAAGCATGATGTTGTCCTAACTATTATAAATATCTTCTATTGTAACACAATGAAGAATAGGTTTCCATTGTTTTCAGAAACTAACAAAGAGGCCTCACTCTTTTGAGTAAAGCCTCTTTGATGGAAGACTGAATTATCTCCTAATTCCGCTACTAAAATAGCACTCTAGAACAATTTTAGTCTTCATGTTTCTTGCGTTTTGCAAGACCTGCAAGTCCTACCATACCAAGTACCGCACCTAACAAGGTTGCAGAAGTTGATGCAGCTTCACCTGTTTGTGGCAATGCTTGTTTCTGATCGCCAGTTGCAACTGATGTTGCAGTTTGAGTAACAGGTTGTTTTTCTGAACTTGATGAATCTGCCTTGCCTTCTTCTGGCACAACATTTGGAGTTGGCAGTGGAGTTGGAACTGGGTTTGGTGTTGGGATTGGTGTTGATGGTCGATCTTGACTCGGTCTGTTAACGTCTGTACGTGGGTCTTTAACGATTACCTTAACTGGTACTTCGTCCTTAGATCCATCTGGGTAAGTTACTACAACAGTGGCATCTTTTTCACCTTCTGTTGTTGTATCTACCGGTGTCTTGTATTCGAACTTAGTTCCTTCTGGAAGGTCACCTACGTTGCCGATTGAATCCTTAGCGTTTGGTTGATCTCCTGGTTTAACAGTTTGATCTTTCGCTACTGGTGTATTCTTATCTGCATCTGTACGTGGATCTTTAACGATTACCTTAACTGGTACTTCATCCTTAGATCCATCTGGGTAAGTTACTACAACAATGGCATCTTTTTCACCTTCTGTTGTTGTATCTACCGGTGTCTTGTATTCGAACTTAGTTCCTTCTGGAAGGTCACCTACGTTGCCGATTGAATCCTTAGCGTTTGGTTGATCTCCTGGTTTAACAGTTTGATCTTTCGCTACTGGTGTATTCTTATCTGCATCTGTACGTGGATCTTTAACGATTACCTTAACTGGTACTTCATCCTTAGATCCATCTGGGTAAGTTACCACAACAATGGCATCTTTTTCACCTTCTGTTGTTGTATCTACCGGTGTCTTGTATTCGAACTTAGTTCCTTCTGGAAGGTCACCTACGTTGCCGATTGAATCCTTAGCGTTTGGTTGATCTCCTGGTTTAACAGTTTGATCTTTCGCTACTGGTGTATTCTTATCTGCGTCTGTACGTGGATCTTTAACGATTACCTTAACTGGTACTTCGTCCTTAGATCCGTCTGGGTAGGTCACTACTACTGTCGATGATTTTTCACCTGGGGTTGTTGTATCTACCGGTGTCTTGTATTCAAATGTAGTGCCACTTGGAAGATCTCCTACGTTACCAATTGAGTTCTTAGGATCTGGAGTTTCACCAACATTGACTGTTTGGTCCTTAGGTGTTGGCGTGTTCTTGTCCGCTTGAGTTGGATTTGCGACTACATTAACCTTAACTGGTACTTCGTCCTTAGATCCATCTGGGTAGGTTACTACAACAATGGCATCTTTTCCACCTTCTGTTGTTGTATCTACTGGTGTCTTGAACTCGAAGCTTGTACCACTTGGAAGATCTCCTACGTTGCCGATTGAGTTCTTGGCATCTGGCGTTTCACCAACTTTAACAGTTTGATCTTTAGCTGTTGGATCGTTCTTGTCTGCGTCTGTACGTGGATCTTTAACGATTACCTTAACTGGTACTTCGTCCTTAGATCCATCTGGGTAAGTTACTACAACAATGGCATCTTTTTCACCTTCTGTTGTTGTATCTACCGGTGTCTTGTATTCGAACTTAGTTCCTTCTGGAAGGTCACCTACGTTGCCGATTGAATCCTTAGCGTTTGGTTGATCTCCTGGTTTAACAGTTTGATCTTTCGCTACTGGTGTATTCTTATCTGCATCTGTACGTGGATCTTTAACGATTACCTTAACTGGTACTTCATCCTTAGATCCATCTGGGTAAGTTACCACAACAATGGCATCTTTTTCACCTTCTGTTGTTGTATCTACCGGTGTCTTGTATTCGAACTTAGTTCCTTCTGGAAGGTCACCTACGTTGCCGATTGAATCCTTAGCGTTTGGTTGATCTCCTGGTTTAACAGTTTGATCTTTCGCTACTGGTGTATTCTTATCTGCGTCTGTACGTGGATCTTTAACGATTACCTTAACTGGTACTTCGTCCTTAGATCCGTCTGGGTAGGTCACTACTACTGTCGATGATTTTTCACCTGGGGTTGTTGTATCTACCGGTGTCTTGTATTCAAATGTAGTGCCACTTGGAAGATCTCCTACGTTACCAATTGAGTTCTTAGGATCTGGAGTTTCACCAACATTGACTGTTTGGTCCTTAGGTGTTGGCGTGTTCTTGTCCGCTTGAGTTGGATTTGCGACTACATTAACCTTAACTGGTACTTCGTCCTTAGATCCATCTGGGTAGGTTACTACAACAATGGCATCTTTTCCACCTTCTGTTGTTGTATCTACTGGTGTCTTGAACTCGAAGCTTGTACCACTTGGAAGATCTCCTACGTTGCCGATTGAGTTCTTGGCATCTGGCGTTTCACCAACTTTAACAGTTTGATCTTTAGCTGTTGGATCGTTCTTGTCTGCGTCTGTACGTGGATCAACCACAGTAACCTTAACTGGTACTTCATCCTTAGATCCGTCTGGGTAAGTTACCACAACAATGGCGTCTTTTTCACCTTCTGTTGTTGTATCTACCGGTGTCTTGTATTCGAACTTAGTTCCTTCTGGAAGGTCACCTACGTTGCCGATTGAATCCTTAGCATTTGGTTGATCTCCTGGTTTAACAGTTTGATCTTTCGCTACTGGTGTATTCTTATCTGCATCTGTACGTGGATCTTTAACGATTACCTTAACTGGTACTTCATCCTTAGATCCATCTGGGTAGGTTACCACAACAATGGCATCTTTTTCACCTTCTGTTGTTGTATCTACTGGTGTCTTGAACTCGAAGCTTGTACCACTTGGAAGATCTCCTACGTTGCCGATTGAGTTCTTGGCATCTGGCGTTTCACCAACTTTAACAGTTTGATCTTTAGCTGTTGGATCGTTCTTGTCTGCGTCTGTACGTGGATCAACCACAGTAACCTTAACTGGTACTTCATCCTTAGATCCATCTGGGTAAGTCACAACGACGGTTGTACTCTTATCACCTGGGGTTGTTGTATCTACCGGTGTCTTGTATTCAAATGTAGTACCACTTGGAAGATCTCCTACGTTACCAATTGATTTCTTAGGATCTGGAGTTTCACCAACATTGACTGTTTGGTCCTTAGGTGTTGGTGTGTTCTTGTCCGCATCGGTACGTGGATCAACCACAGTAACCTTAACTGGTACTTCATCCTTAGATCCATCTGGGTAAGTCACAACGACGGTTGTACTCTTATCACCTGGGGTTGTTGTATCTACCGGTGTCTTGTATTCAAATGTAGTACCACTTGGAAGATCTCCTACGTTACCAATTGATTTCTTAGGATCTGGAGTTTCACCAACATTGACTGTTTGGTCCTTAGGTGTTGGTGTGTTCTTGTCCGCATCGGTACGTGGATCAACCACAGTAACCTTAACTGGTACTTCATCCTTAGATCCATCTGGGTAAGTCACAACGACGGTTGTACTCTTATCACCTGGGGTTGTTGTATCTACCGGTGTCTTGTATTCAAATGTAGTACCACTTGGAAGATCTCCTACGTTACCAATTGATTTCTTAGGATCTGGAGTTTCACCAACATTGACTGTTTGGTCCTTAGGTGTTGGCGTGTTCTTGTCCGCTTGAGTTGGATTTGCGACTACATTAACCTTAACTGGTACTTCATCCTTAGATCCATCTGGGTAGGTTACCACAACAATGGCATCTTTTTCACCTTCTGTTGTTGTATCTACTGGTGTCTTGAACTCGAAGCTTGTACCACTTGGAAGATCTCCTACGTTGCCGATTGAGTTCTTGGCATCTGGCGTTTCACCAACTTTAACAGTTTGATCTTTAGCTGTTGGATCGTTCTTGTCTGCGTCTGTACGTGGATCAACCACAGTAACCTTAACTGGTACTTCATCCTTAGATCCGTCTGGGTAAGTCACTACTACTGTCGATGATTTTTCACCTGGGGTTGTTGTATCTACCGGTGTCTTGTATTCAAATGTAGTACCACTTGGGAGATCATCTACGTTGCCAATTGATTTCTTAGGATCTGGAGTTTCACCAACATTGACTGTTTGGTCCTTAGGTGTTGGTGTGTTCTTGTCCGCATCGGTACGTGGATCTACTACCTTAACAGTTACTGGAACTTCATCCTTAGATCCATCTGGGTAAGTCACAACGACGGTTGTACTCTTATCACCTGGGGTTGTTGTATCTACCGGTGTCTTGTATTCAAATGTAGTACCACTTGGGAGATCATCTACGTTGCCAATTGATTTCTTAGGATCTGGAGTTTCACCAACATTGACTGTTTGGTCCTTAGGTGTTGGTGTGTTCTTGTCCGCATCGGTACGTGGATCTACTACCTTAACAGTTACTGGAACTTCATCCTTAGATCCATCTGGGTAAGTCACAACGACGGTTGTACTCTTATCACCTGGGGTTGTTGTATCTACCGGTGTCTTGTATTCAAATGTAGTGCCACTTGGGAGATCATCTACGTTGCCAATTGATTTCTTAGGATCTGGAGTTTCACCAACATTGACTGTTTGGTCCTTAGGTGTTGGTGTGTTCTTATCCGCATCGGTACGTGGATCTACTACCTTAACAGTTACTGGAACTTCATCCTTAGATCCATCTGGGTAAGTCACAACGACGGTTGTACTCTTATCACCTGGGGTTGTTGTATCTACCGGTGTCTTGTATTCAAATGTAGTGCCACTTGGAAGATCACCTACGTTGCCAATTGAGTTCTTAGCGTCTGGCGTATCTCCAACATTAACAGTTTGATCTTTAGCTGTTGGATCGTTCTTATCTGCGTCTGTTTGTTTAGCCTTGATTTCAATTGGGACATTGATGGTTTCAGTTGTACCATCTGGGTAGGTCACCTCCATTGGGACGTTGACCAAACCACTGGTTGCATTATCCGCAATCTTACTTGTGATAGACCCTGAAGCCTCATCCACAGATACTGATTCAACACCTGTAGGTAGTGTGCCAGCCTTGAAGTTTGTACCTGCTGGAACTGGAACAACTTTTCCTTCAACATCACGAACGATAGGAATTTGAGGTTGAGTAGTTTCACCTGCAGTCACAACTGCTTTTTCATAGCTAACGTCATAGGTTTGGTTCTTAGGTGCATTGATTACTAAGAGGTTTGTATCTAAGAAGGCATTGGCATATGATCCTCGGTGAACCCCCTCGGTATTCCCTTTCCAAGAACGTTCGATCGCATTCAAGGTAGGTTTGACGCCACGCTCCATCCATTGTTCAAAGAGGAGCATGCCGTTGTTCTTCTTGATTTCTTCATTCAATTTCTTAGCTAATTCAACTGAATCAATTGTATCTTTGAATTTGTACGAAATGGTGTATGAACCAAGTTGTCCTGAAGCTGTTCCCAAGATATTTTTGTCGATGTTATTTCTAACTTTATCAACATCTTTTTGACTCGGATTAGTCTTGGTTGCAATACTGATTTCATCTGTTTTTCGTGTATCCAGTTTTCCAGATGAATCCATTGTCAATTTGATCTTATTGACACCTTTTACTGCAGAACCATCTGCATCTGATTTATAAATATAGGTCTCATTGAGATCTAAGTAAGGCAAGAGATTGCTTGGAATCACTTGTTCAATATAAGGTACCGACTGGAAAGTATTTGAACTGAGGTTCACAACCCCCATTGCTGCAGAGACTTTCATGGTGTATACCACTTCAATAGAATCCGCTTTTCCATCACTAGTAAAGCGAGGAAGAACTTTAAGGGTTGGTTGCGTATTAACTCCAGTACCAGGTGTCCCGGTAAATGCGTTGGTTAATCCATTGTCAGAAGCTGTCTTCTTATCATTTTTAGAAGCGATAAACCATGAGTTATCAATACTTTCACGGACTAATTTATTTGGAATAACTTTACCATAGTCCTTACCAGTCACCCAAGCAGAAGAGAAGGAGATTGGAGTGTTAGAAAGACCAAGGTCATCCAAGGTTTTCCCGTTCTTCAAAGTAATGGTGATAGGGTGGTCATAAGCCGCACCGATCCCACCTGATGCAACTGTGTTATTTTGAATTGGAACTGACCAAACAGATCCATTTTCATATTTAGTAAATTCTTGTGCAGTACCTTGATAAGTTGGTTTGATGGTAATCTTCTCGATATTTTCATAGAAGGTTGGATTTTGGAAGTTCATAATCATATGAGCACCAAATGGGTACTTCTTATCTTTAGCCCATCCACCTGCTAATCGTGTCCAAGAAGTTCCTGTCAAAGAGATGCTACCATCAGCATTGACCTTATTGAATTCTACTCCGGCATTCTTCACAACATAAGGAGCTTCTTTATCAGTCGTAATCCCTGTTGAGTCAAATTTATTTGAAATTGTCAGAGATGAATCGGTTGGTTTAATCACACCGTTCACTGTACTTGGAGAAACATTCAATTGTTTAGTAACAGTTTACCAGAGGCATCTGTAACAGTTGCCACTACAGTCCCACCTGAAGATGGACGTTTAAAAGTATAAACACCATTTGATCCACTAATGGATACTGCTTGACCATCTACTGTAACGGTTACAGTTGCTGCTGCATCTGTACGAATGGTCACATATTCATCACCGGCTTCAATAGAGGCAGTTAGTTCATTTGAAGCTTCCGCTGCAGCTGGCTGAGCAGAGGTGTCACGACGTGAACGGACGCGTGGTGTTTCTGAGTCTGAATTAGACTGACTTACTTCTGCATTTCCCTGTTCGCTCGAAGTTTCTGTAGACAAACCTTCACTTGTTGGAAGGGCTGCTGTTGCTGCATAAGCAGTTGTGCTCTCTGTGTTGACAGTAGCACTATCATCCGTTGCTGGCACATGGGTGCTAGCTGACACTGCTTCTGCATCGGCTTCGTTCTCCGCAGCTGAAACAGTCTGTGCTCCAGCCAAGAAAAGCGCCGTTCCTAAAAGCACGGAGCAAACTCCGACACTATATTTTCTCAATGAAAAGCGTTGCCGTTTATTAAACATTTCTTTCATTGTCAAAAAAATCTCCTATAATTTCATTTCATGTTTCCATGATGCCACTATATTGTACCTCTCAATATATACCAATGTCAACAAATTGAAATCATTTTGTCAAAAAACACAAAAAAATGAAATATTAGGCTAATTTTTTAGGTTTTTATCACTATATTTTAGTTCTTTATCATATTTTTTCATTAACTGGGAATTTTTTTAAAAAAATCCCTGCTTTTTCAAGCAGGGATTCTTTCTATGAATACGAAACGAATCGGTTTCTTCAACAAATGAAGTTGTAGTCTACCTTTCGTTTAATCTTCTTGTTTTTTGCGTTTTGCAAGACCCGCAAGTCCTACCATACCAAGTGCCGCACCGAACAAGGCTGCTGAAACAGATTGATCCTCACCAGTTTCAGGAAGCGCTGGAGCTTGCGGTGTCACAGGAGCTTCTGGCTTAGCTGGTTCTTGTTTGACTGGTTGCGGTTTTTCCGGTTCTGGTTTTACAGGTTCCGGTTGTGGTTGTGGACGTGGCTGTGGTTGAGGTTGAGGTTGAGGTTCTGGTTTTGGCTCAGGAGTTGGAGCTGGGTTCTTTGTATAGAGAACAGTTGCTACAACATCTTTACTTTCTGCTGTCAAACCAGTCACTTCTTCCACAACCAGTGGATTTGCAGTATAGCCTTCAAGGACAGGTGATGTTACCGCATCAAAAGTAGTATCAGCATTTTCTGCTGTCCATTCGCCTGTGCTCAACACTTCGTTTGTCACAGGATTCACCACTACTTCACGATGGAAGGTTACTTTGTCCTTGTGTTCTGGAGCTAGTACTTCTCCTGTAAGTGCATCCTTGTAGAAGATAGTTTCAGTTACTACTTTTGTTTCCTGACGAGCAACCGACTTCTGTTCCACTACAATCGTTGTATTGCGTCCAATTGCATTTGGATCCGCAGGATCATTTGGATCTACTGTTCCAGCTGTTGTATCATAACCAAAAACTTTTTGACCGTCTTTAATTTTGTAAGCTGCTGGAATTTCTGGAACCGGAGTTACATCAGCTCTTGATGCATCCGTTAGATTGTTCTTGTAGACCACTTCTGAAAGTACCTTACCATCTTTATCCACCAACTGAATGCGACCAAGCTTCTTATAATAAACATCAAACTTGTAATTCAAGGTACCATCAGGATCAATTGTGGTAGATTCAATTTCTTTTACAAGTGTGTAGTGTCCTGGAACCACTGGAGATGGAATCGGAGGGAGTACAGCTTCTGAATTTGAACTTACATCAGCAGCCAAAGCAGTTACCTCTGTTTCTTCATCCTCTAAACGTGCACTACGTGCGCGAAATCGCGGGGTATCACTCGCAAGACTTGCTTCTACACCACGGGGAGCAATTGCATCTGTCAAAGCACGACGTGTACGAACAGCCGGTCTGTTCGCTGCGTCATCTTCGATTGGAGTTGCACTAACAAATTTCCAAGCTTGTGGAGTCATTTCTCCAGTCACCAAGTTAACGAGAACAATCCGTTCAAATACAACACGTTCACGAACTGGTTTTGGTACAGGTACTCCATCACCGTCTTCAACGTAGTAGTATACTGTACGTGTACCAGTGATACGACGAGGTTGAATCTTATCTACTGTCTTCGGCCAGTTTGGTGTTTTTGGATCAGTTGGATCGTAAGGAGTATCTGGAGTAGGATTTGGATCATTTGGTCCTACTGGAACAATACGCTCACGGACCACAACAGTGAATTCTTGGTCTACTTTGGCATCAAAGTCAAAGTTCTTGTTAGCTGCACTTGTGAAGCCATCGCTAACTAATTCATAACCTTTGCGGTGGAGGTCATCAATTTTAGCTGAGGTACTATAATTGATTGCTTCACCTGACTTACCATTGACCACATCACGTGTTACTTCCACATTACCTTTTTCGTTGACATATTTGATGATCGCTTTTTGAGCATCTTTCGCATATGTTACGACTTCGACAATATCTTCAGCTCCAGCTTTGACACCTTTGACTTCTGGTACCACCAATTTATTAGCAGTGTAGCCTGAAATCACTGGTGATTTCACTGCATCGAAGGTATCATCACTTGTAGTCCATTCACGGTAGTCGATGTGACCAGTTACCAAGTTAACGTATGCGAAGCGTTTGAAGTGAAGAGTTTCTGTCACGTCATCTTTCGCTTTAGAGCCATCTTCGTAGACGTATTTCACGGTACGTGTTACATCGTCTTTGTTCACCAAATCTTTAACTGGATCTGGCCATTTTGGTGTATCTGGATCTTTTGGATCAACTGGTTGATCTGGATTTGGTTTTGGTTTATCTGGATCGATTGGTTCGATGCGTTCGCGAAGGGTAACTGTGAACTCTTGGTCTACTTTGGCATCAAAGTCAAAGTTCTTGTTGGCTGCACTTGTGAAGCCATCGCTAACGAGTTCATAACCTTTACGCTTGTAAGCTGCGATCTTATCAGCTGTGCTGTAATCAATCGCTTCACCTGATTTACCATTGACCACATCACGACTTAATTCAGCTGTACCTTTTTCGTTGACATACTTGATAATCGCTTTTTGAGCATCTTTCACGTATGTTACGACTTCGACAACATCCTTAGCCCCTGCTTTGACACCTTTGACTTCTGGAACTACCAATTTATTAGCAGTGTAACCTGTAATGACTGGTGATTTCACTGCATCGAAGGTATCATCACTTGTAGTCCATTCACGGTAGTCGATGTGACCAGTTACCAAGTTAACGTATGCAAAGCGTTTGAAGTGAAGGGTTTCTGTCACATCATCTTTCGCTTTAGAGCCATCTTCGTAGACGTATTTCACGGTACGTGTTACATCGTCTTTGTTAACTACATCCTTAACTGGATCTGGCCATTTCGGTGTATCTGGATCTTTTGGATCAACTGGTTGATCTGGGTTTGGTTTTGGTTTGTCTGGATCGATTGGTTCGATGCGCTCACGAAGGGTAACTGTAAACTCTTGGTCTACTTTGGCATCAAAGTCAAAGTTCTTGTTAGCTGCACTTGTAAAGCCATCGCTAACGAGTTCATAACCTTTACGTTTGTATGCTGCAATCTTATCAGCTGTGCTATATGGAATAGCTTCACCTGATTTACCTACGACTTGATCACGACCTAATTCAGCTGTACCTTTTTCGTTGACATACTTGATGATCGCTTTTTGAGCATCCTTCACGTAAGTCACGACTTCGACAACATCCTTAGCCCCTGCTTTGACACCTTTGACTTCTGGCACTACCAATTTATTAGCAGTATAGCCCTTGATGACTGGTGAAGTCACTGCATCGAAGGTATCATCACTTGTAGTCCATTCACGGTAGTCGATGTGGCCTGTTACCAAGTTAACGTATGCAAAGCGTTTGAAGTGAAGGGTTTCTGTCACATCGTCTTTCGCTTTAGAGCCATCTTCGTAGACGTATTTCACAGTACGTGTTACATCGTCTTTGTTGACTACATCCTTAACTGGATCTGGCCATTTCGGTGTATCTGGATCTTTTGGATCAACTGGCTGATCTGGGTTTGGTTTTGGTTTGTCTGGATCGATTGGTTCGATGCGTTCGCGAAGAGTAACTGTAAACTCTTGGTCAAATGCTTTATCAAAGTCAAAGTTCTTGTTAGCTGCACTTGTAAAGCCATCGCTAACGAGTTCATAACCTTTACGTTTGTATGCTGCGATCTTATCAGCTGTGCTGTAATCAATTGCTTCACCGGATTTACCTACGACTTGGTCACGGCTCAATTCAGTGTTGCCTTTTTCATTGACATACTTGATAATCGCTTTTTGAGCATCACGAACGTAAGTTACTGTAACTTCAAAGTCTGGTGCTGTCGCTTCAACTCCTGTTACAGCTGGAACTACATCTTTATCAGCAGTATAGCCTTGGATTTTTGGAGTTAAAACAGTATCAAAAGTAGTATCCTCTGATGTCCAAGGACGATAATCCACATGACCGGTTACTAAGTTGACATAAGCAAAGCGTTTGAAGTGAAGAGTTTCTGTCACATCATCTTTTGCTTTAGAGCCATCTTCGTAAACGTAATGAATTGTACGTGTTACATCGTCTTTGTTAACTACATCTTTGACTGGATCTGGCCATTTCGGTGTATCTGGATCTTTTGGATCAACTGGCTGATCTGGATTTGGTTTTGGTTTGTCTGGATCGATTGGTTCGATGCGTTCACGAAGAGTAACAAAGAATTCTTGGTCTACTTTGGCATCAAAGTCATATTTCTTATTTACAGAATTCGTGAAACCATCGTTGACTAATTCATAACCTTTGCGTTTAAATGCTGAAATCTTACCATCTGTGCTGTAATCAATCGCTTCACCTGATTTACCATTGACCACATCACGATCTAATTCCACATTGCCTTTTTCGTTGACATACTTGATGATCGCTTTTTGAGCATCTTTCACATATGTTACAACTTCGACAATATCTTCAGCTCCAGCTTTGACACCTTTGACTTCTGGTACCACCAATTTATTAGCAGTGTAACCTGTGATAACTGGAGATTTCACTGCATTGAAGGTATCATCACTTGTAGTCCATTCACGGTAGTCGATGTGACCGGTTACCAAGTTAACGTATGCAAAGCGTTTGAAGTGAAGAGTTTCTGTCACATCGTCTTTCGCTTTAGAACCATCTTCGTAGACGTATTTCACGGTACGTGTTACATCGTCTTTGTTAACTACATCCTTAACTGGATCTGGCCATTTCGGTGTATCTGGATCTTTTGGATCAACTGGTTGATCTGGATTTGGTTTTGGTTTGTCTGGATCGATTGGTTCGATGCGTTCGCGAAGAGTAACTGTAAACTCTTGGTCAAATGCTTTATCAAAGTCAAAGTTCTTGTTAGCTGCACTTGTAAAGCCATCGCTAACGAGTTCATAACCTTTACGTTTGTATGCTGCGATCTTATCAGCTGTGCTGTAATCAATTGCTTCACCTGATTTACCATTGACCTCATCACGGCTCAATTCAGTGTTGCCTTTTTCATTGACATACTTGATAATCGCTTTTTGAGCATCTTTCACGTATGTTACAACTTCTTCAACGTCTGCTGCACCAGCTTTAACACCTGTGACTTCTGGCACCACCAATTTATTAGCAGTGTAGCCTGAAATCACTGGTGATTTCACAGCGTCGAAAGTATCATCACTTGTAGTCCATTCACGGTAGTCGATGTGACCGGTTACCAAGTTGACGTATGCGAAGCGTTTGAAGTGAAGGGTTTCTTTCACATCATCTTTCGCTTTAGAGCCATCTTCGTAGACGTATTTCACAGTACGTGTTACATCGTCTTTGTTCACCAAATCTTTAACTGGATCTGGCCATTTTGGTGTATCTGGATCTTTTGGATCAACTGGTTGATCTGGATTTGGTTTTGGTTTGTCTGGATCGATTGGTTCGATACGTTCGCGAAGAGTAACTGTAAACTCTTGGTCTACTTTGGCATCAAAGTCAAAGTTCTTGTTAGCCGCACTTGTGAAGCCATCGCTAACAAGTTCATAACCTTTACGTTTGTAAGCTGCAATCTTATCAGTTGTGCTGTAATCAATTGCTTCACCTGATTTACCATTGACCTCATCACGACTTAATTCAGCAGTACCTTTTTCGTTGACATACTTGATGATCGCTTTTTGAGCATCTTTCACGTATGTTACGACTTCTTCAACGTCTGCTGCACCAGCTTTAACACCTGTGACTTCTGGTACTACCAATTTATTAGCAGTATAGCCCTTGATGACTGGTGAAGTCACTGCATCGAAAGTATCATCACTTGTAGTCCATTCACGGTAGTCGATGTGGCCTGTTACCAAATTGACATATGCGAAGCGTTTGAAGTGAAGGGTTTCTTTCACATCATCTTTCGCTTTAGAGCCATCTTCGTAGACGTATTTCACAGTTCGTGTTACATCGTCTTTGTTCACCAAATCTTTAACTGGATCTGGCCATTTTGGTGTATCTGGATCTTTTGGATCAACTGGTTGATCTGGATTTGGTTTTGGTTTGTCTGGATCGATTGGTTCGATGCGTTCGCGAAGGGTAACTGTAAACTCTTGGTCTACTTTGGTATCAGAATCGAAGTTCTTGTCCGCTGCATCTGAGAAGCCATCGCTGACCAATTCATATCCTTGGCGACGGTAAGATGAAATCTTATCGTTTGTGCTGTAGTTGATTAGCTCGCCTGATTTACCAGAAACTAGATCACGGCTCAATTCAGTGTTGCCTTTTTCATTGACATATTTAATGATGGCTTTTTGAATTTGCTTGGTGATGACAATCTTAGTATCTCGACCAATTGCATCTAGGTCATCTTTATGGTTTGGATTAACCGTTTTACGAGTTTCGTCATATCCATAAATGGATTGACCTGGTTTAATTTCCCAACCTGTTGGTACAGATGGTACATTTGTGAACCATGCACGAGTTGGATCAGATGGGTCGTTAGCGTATTGTTTTCTAGCAGATTCTTCCTGTTTAGAAGTTACTTCACCCGCTGGAGTAATATAGTTACCTTGTTCATCTACATAAGTAACATAACCAAGCTTTTTATACCAGACGTTGAAGACATAGTCGTCAATATTTGTCGGATCAACAACAAGAGCTTCGATACTAGCTTTGTCTGCATAAAAACCAGGAAGAACTGGTGTCATGACCTTCTTAAATTCATAGTCAGGATCAGTTGATGTCGCATCCCCTGCAGCACGGAAGCTACCTCTGCGATTGTAATTGCGACGACGAGCGATATAAGCTTCTAACGAAGCACGGAATTTTTCTTGTGCTTCCTTTGTAAGCTGGATATCATATCCTCCATTCGGATTGACAGTTGCATTTTCCAAGTCCAAACCTGGGACTTTTTTATCTACAACAATCTTATCTTTTACTGAAGGTGCCGCTGTTTCGCTTGCTTTATCTTCTACTGCTTCAGAAGCTTCCACTTTTGCTTTCTCTGAAACTACTGCTTTGCTTTCAGCCTCTTCAACAGTTGGGGCAGACTGGCTTTCTTTTTTCGCTTCTTCTACCTTGGTGTCGGTTTTAGCTTCTTTTTTAGCTTCCTCAACTTTAGCTTCTACTACATTCGCTTTTTTCTCTACCTCAGCAACTTCTTTCGCTGGTGCTTCAGTAGTTTTTTCAGAAGCAACTGCTTCTTCATTCTTTTCTACTGGAGTCAAGCTTGGGGAAGGAATTGCTGGTTCAGCAGTATAGGTAGCAACTTTCTCGGTCTCCGCAACGGGGGCCGCTTCCTCTACTAGGCTTTCTGAGGCAACTGATGTTGAAGATGAAGAAGCTTCGTCCACTTTCACTTCTGTGTCAGCAGCTGCAATCGTAGTTCCTGCCAAAACAGTACCAATCAAAACTGAGGCTACTCCGACAGAATATTTACGAATTGAGAATCGTTGTTTTCGATCAAAACTCATTTCTTTCTCCTTTTTATTTCTATAGTGGCAAATGGATAGCTGTAACTCCCCATCAAAAAGAGTACAACTATGCCATTTACCTAGTTCCAAACTTTACTAAATTTTCGGTGGACGACGACTGAATCGACCACGAGTCAAGACACGTTTTCCAGTATAGACTGGATTAGTGACAGTTGCAGTTGCTTTTGGCGTGTTAACACGAATCGCAGTTGTAGGAGCCACTGGTTGAGGGCTAACTTCTGTTGAAACCTCTGGTTGAGGGGCCACTGGAGTCGCTACTGGCTCTTCAGGTAGGCGCTCTACACTTGCTTCAACTGTTGCTGCTGGTCTTGGCTCTTCTGCTACAGGAGCAGGAGACTCAACTGGAAGATCTTCGTAATCCTCAGTAGAAGCAACTTCGTATTCTGCTGGTAGACTTCTTCTTACACGACGGTTAGCTACTGCATCTCCAGTAGCTGCTGCTCCATTGACTGGCTGAACCGGAGTATCAACGTCTACAACTTTACCAATTCTCCATGAAGAGTATGTAATATTACCTGTTACTAAGTTGATATAAGCTGTTCTTTCAAAGGTTATCTGACGTGTAATGGTCTTGAAGACTTCTTTACCACTTTCTTCTTCTCTGAAGCGGATGGTTTGAGTTGCTGTACGTTCCAACTCTTTCATATCCTTGACTTCTTCTGGCCAGTTCGCTGGATCTTCTGGTGTTACAGGGATCCCAGGTACTGGTTTTGGATCTTGTGGAGTAACTGGTTCAATCCGTTCTTCTAGAGAAACGACAAACTCTTGATCCACAGATGGATTTGAATCATAATGCTTATCTGCAGCATTGGTAAAGCCATCTTCTATCAGCTTATAGCCAGCCTTCTTATAGGTAGTGATTCTATCAGCTGTGCTGTAGTCGATAAGAGCGCCACTACTTCCTTCCAACTCATCTTTAGCAAGATCGACATTAGAAGTTGTATTCACGTATTTGACAACCGCTTTTTGTTTATCTTGTTTGTAAACAACGACTGTCTCATAGTTGGTCAATTTAACATTGTCTACAATGTTACGCCAGTATGTTTCTGAAACCGTACGACGTCCACCATGAGAGGCAACAATCTCATCTTTAATTTCACTAGGATTGAAGGTTACGGATACACGAGATGCTTTTGTTCCGACTGCTAAACCAGGTACGTTGGAAGAAAGAATTTCCGCTTTATAGCCCTGAAGTTCAGGAGATACAACTGTATCATACGTTGCTTTACTGTTCTTAGTACCCGCAAGTTTCCATCCAGTATCTGCAACGCCATCTCCGTCAATATCTTGAATGGCATATTCTGCCTTGGCATATGCTGCTAGGAATTCATCCCCATTTGCAACACTAGATTTTTTCAAGATTTCTCTAAATTGACAGTGATCAATTGCGACCTCAAGGAGTCGTTTCCAATCAGATGATTGAACAACTACTTTTGGTTTTCCATTTTCATCTAAAACAGGAGAGCCATCTTCGTAAACATAACGGATGGTATTGGTATGAGTTGCATGTGGATTAATGCTGGTTCCGTTAGATACCCAAATGTTTTGGCGGTTCGATACTACTGGGTCAATTCCGTATGTCTTATCTGTTGCAAGAACGCCACCTGTAGAGGAAAGTGTCCGAACAGAAAGTGAATTTCTTGGATTGATTTCTGGAGTAGACCCCGGTTGGAACCAGCAATGCTCATCGCACCACCTTGGATGTCTGTCCATACAGAACTCATTTTATTTCTGCTGACTACATTTCTACCATCTTGGTTGAGTGAGTATACGGTGTATCTTCCAGCACCTGGATTTACACGAGTACCAGTTGGTCCATTAAACTCAATATGGTTCCCTGATCGTCTTGATCCGTTGGCAATATATAGAATATTTCCGTGTCCAATATGTTCCGGGTTATTTCCTTGGGCAATTCCCACCGGAAGTTTACCTGTGATCTCTCCAGCTGAGCGTCCTTCTGAATTGGTATAACGCATAAAGGAAACGTAGAGAGGATTGTTAAATTGGAAGACAACATTGGTACTTGATCCGAGTGGCACAGAAATCAACTCTGCGTAATAATCCGTATTATCATCACGAATATCGACAATAGATCCCTTATTCGCTTGGAATAATGGATGATCTTTCCAACCATGTTTTGAATCCAAGTTGATTACATCGTCCCATGGATTAGCTCCACGGTTGTCCATTTGAACGCGGAAGGTCGCATAGTCATCTACTAAAATAGAACCGTTTTCGTTCAAACCGATATAGTTATATGCATTGTAACTACCAGAAGGGCCTCCACCACTCTTCGGACCTTTTCCTACAGAGTGGAAGGTATTGGTTGATTTCTTACCAAATACAACACGTGAGTTGTCCCCAAAGTCAATCGCAGTCCCACGACCTTTGTTTTCAAACCGAACTTTTGCATTCGTTCCAGTTGTGAAGGTCGCATTGTTACCAAAGACTAGTCCATCACGTCCTGTGAAATTGAAGGTAGCATGTTCTCCAATGGTAAGACTACTCTTTCCATTTCGACGGAAGGCATTAACTGTGCCATAGCCTCCCCAACGGTCAAGGTGAGTCGCTCCATCAGATGGACGGGCCATCCCTAAAGAAATCGCCTGACCAATGCTTGTATTCAAGTTTAATTTTGAATCTCTGCCGGTTACAACGGTACCACCATGTTCCATGAAGATCCCAGCATTATGGTAACGAGCACTTTCCGTTCCATTGTTCGTATTCATGTTAATGGTGAGGCTTGCTCCATCATTCACACGAACAGTTGAACCACCTGCAAGGTTGATACCGTCCCCTTGTGAAGAACGATTCAAGGTCAAACTCGCTCCGTCAGCAACTGTGACAGATTTAGCATCGTGAATATTTGCTTCACGACGCAATACTGAGTGCCCAGCAGATCCAACATTCCGTTGCACATACTGAGTCTGACCGTTTGCCGAACGGTAGCTATCACTAACAGTAGAAGTGGTTGTTCCTTTACGATGACGTCGGTATGTCCACCACCACCGTAAAGAGAAGAACCTTGGCTTTTCACGTTTTCAAATGTAACTGTATTGGCTCCACTTGTTGACGAAAGATCCACAGTCCCTTTTGAGTTCCCAGTTGCCAATTGAAGGTTTTTAAAGACCAAATTCCAAGCACTTGAACCAGTAAACTTCAAGGTATTGGACAAAAGATCCAAGCTAGATTGATCATTGCGTCCTTGAATAACTAAATTCCGACCTTGAGAAGCAATCGTAACTGTACGGTCAACTGAATTTACCCGACCATTATCTACATTACCATTGTCCCCAGTTGCAACAACATTACCAGAAATCGTAATGTTCTTGATGGAACTATCATTCAGCGCTGATACGAATCCATTCCAGTTGGATACAACACGAGAAGTCACTTCTCCACCATTACGGAAACCTGTAGTCCCTGCCGGGCTACTTGCTTCTGTAGGCGCTACATTTGTATCTGCTACTTCTTTTTCTGTCTCCACTTTGTCCTCAACACTCTCCTTACTTTGTGTAGTTGTAGATTCTACAGCTGGAACTGAAGAAGACGGTTGAATCGCCGCAGTAACATCGTAAGAGGAAGGAACAGAAGATTCTCCACTACGAGATTCTGACTGATCATTGTTAGTTTCCTGGTCTAGTGTATCAGAAACTGTATTTGAGGTTGCATCTGTAGTAGGCGCTACTTCATCAGCTGAAACCACTGGGGATCCTGCTGCAAACAGCGCGGTCCCCAAAAGAACCGAACAAACGCCAAAACTATATTTCCTTACGGAAAATCGTTGGCGTCGATTGAATATATCCCTCATATCCATAAAACTCCTTTTTAAAAAATATTTTTGTTCCAAGATAATTTTAGCAAAAATAAACCTTCAAATGTCACTGTGTCGTAAATATCGCGAAATGTGTCGTAATATTGTCTTTTTTTCGTCATTTTTTTGCAAAAAAACGCTAAAAAAACGAACGATTTTTGTGATTTTTTTCATTTATGAACTTTGAGTTCACCTTTTTTAAACATGTATTTTATAACAATTCTTTTGCTCATTTCTCTATACTTTTTAGAATATCCCCTTTGTTTTACTAATACTTATTATCATGAATTGGTGATTTCTAGTTTTTTTCTGACTCCACCTATAGAAAAGCCTAGTTATCGATCTAAAATAAAACTCTTTCCAAAACAAAACTTTATTCTGAAAGAACGAAAATTTTGGCAAAGACAGACCTCTTTCCATTTCTCTCGTCTAGCTGGGGAGCAGCTTGTTCTCCTTTTCTGTTTGTTAAATAGGAAGAGAAGGAATAGGGATTCTGTGTTTCTCAAAAGAAAAACTTCAATTCTTTGAAAAATAGGAGCTATTCGCCCATCAATACAAAAAAGCAGCCGGGAAAATCCCGACTGCTAAAAAGAGCGAATCATTTTCATCACACTCTCATTCGGCTTTCTGATCTAAGAAATGTGATTTTATTCTAGTCTTTTTCTAATGAAGTCTAAATTGTTCTGAGGAAACCCTTAGAAAGACGCCAGTACTTTCAAATTAGTCTTCATTTTTCTTGCGTCTTGCAAGACCTGCAAGTCCAACCATACCAAGGGCAGCACCTAACAAGGCAGCAGTAGCTGATTGTTCCTCACCAGTTTCAGGAAGTGCTGGAGCTGGTGGGGTTACTGGTGGGGTTGGTGGGGTCACTGGTGGGGCTGGTGGAGTTACAGGAGGGGTTGGTGGGGTCACCGGTGGTGTTGGTGGAGTTACAGGAGGGGTTGGTGGGGTTACTGGTGGGGTTGGTGGGATAACGGTATTGTTAAACTCAGTATCCACTGGCAATTCAGATGTTGCAGTCAACACTTTACCATCCTTCGTAACCTTGACAGCTACGATGGCTACCATCTTGTCATACTTAACGGTTGAATCTGTACCTTGTACTTCTTCGACTGTATAAGTGTAGATTCCTTCTTCTCCACGTTTGTACTCAAGAGCTGAGAACTTGATCTTACCTTGTGCATCATTGCTTACAGTTTCAATCACGTTTCCTTCTTTATCCTTAAGAACAAACTGAACTCACCTGGTTTCAACTCACGACCTTCCAATTTCTTAGTGAATTGGAACTCAACCTTAGTTGGGATGTTTACTACACGTTTTTCAGTTGGTTTTTCTGGTTTTTCAACAGTCTTCTTAGTTGGATCGTATTGGTGTACGATTTGTGAAGCTGTATTTTCGATATCCACACCATCTTTAGCAGTAGCCTTGATGATTGCTGGGATTTCAAACTTGTAGTAACGTCCGAAAGCAAGTTTAGTCGTATCGATGACTTGTGTGTTTTCTGCATCGCCAAGTGACTTAGTGAAGCCAGCTTTAAGAGTTGCAGTAATCACACCGTTGTCCACAGCGATATCGAATTTATCTGTTACATCAGCACCAGTCTTACCGTCGTAGGCTTTAATAGTTGAAGCTTCAACATCAACTTTAGCCTCATCGTAGTCATCTGTGATTCCTACTGATTGGATGTTGTCTTTGTTGTTTGCATCAAATTTAGTTGTGTCAAGCCATACTTGGTAAACCAATTTAGCACCAGGTTTAACAGTCTTAGTATTGATGTTCGCTGCTTCGTTGTTAGATGCATCGTCCGCATATGGGTTCGCATTTGTATCTGCGACCTTATCTGCCAACTCTTTATCATCATCTAATAATGAAGTTCCAGTTAAATCAAATTCTTTTTCGTTAAGAACGTATTTCTCTGGGTTGAATTCTGGAGTTTCTGGTGGTGTTACACGGTTGTTAAACTCTTTATCCGCAATGTCGCCTACAGTCGCGATCAGAACTTTAGCTGTTCCGTCGTGTGATACAGTGACTGTTACATTCGCTTTCATGGTGTCGTATGTAACAGTTGCGTCGCTTCCTTTAACTTCTTCTACTGTGTAGTTGTGTACGCCTTCTTGGCCCTTCTTGAACTCAAGTTTAGAGAATTTAACGTTACCTGATGCATCGTTGCTTACAGTTTCAAGAGTCTTACCTTCTGAATCTTTAAGAACAAAGCTGAATTCGTTCGCTTTAAGTTCACGACCTTCCAAGCGTTTAGTGAAGTTGAATTCCACGTCAACTGGTACGTTGTTTACACGTTTTTCAGTTGGTTTGCTTGGTTTTTCAACCTTCTTAGTTGTTGGGTTGTAGTAGTTCACTACTTGAGCCGCAGTATTTTCGATATCTACTCCGCCAGGTACATCAGCTTTCACTGTTGTTGGAATGTCGAACTTGTAGTAACGTCCGAAGGCGAACTTAGTTGTGTCAATGATTTGAGTGTTTTCTGCGTCTCCAAGTGACTTAGTGAAGCCAGCTTTAAGAGTTGCGGTAATGACTCCGTTATTAACTGTAATATCGAATTTATCTGTTACTTCTGCACCTGTTACTGAATCGTAGGCTTTGATCTTAGTAGAATCAAGATTCAACTTCGCTTCATCATAGTCATCTGAGATGCCTACTGATTGGATGTTTTCTTTGTTAGTTTCAGAGAATTTAGTTGTATCCAACCATACTTGGTAAACCAACTTGTCGCCACGTTTCACAGTCTTAGTGTTCAAGTTTTGTTTTTCGTTGTTAGATGCATCGTCCGCATATGGGTTCGCATTTGTATCTGCGTACTTGTCTGCCAACTCTTTGTCATCATCAACGAGCTTGTCACCTGTGATATCGAATTTCTCTTCAGAAACAACGTATTTCTCTGGTTGGAACTTAGGTTCAGTTGGAGGAGTTACACGGTTGTTGAACTCTTTATCAGCGATTTCGCCAAGAGTAGCTACGAGAATTTTAGCTGTTCCATCGTGTTTAACAGTTACTGTTACATTCGCTTTCATTGTATCGTATGTAACAGTTGCGTCTGTTCCTGCAACTTCTTCAACTGTGTAGTTGTGGACGCCCTCTTGACTCTTATTGAATTCAAGTTTAGAGAACTTAACGTTACCAGATGCATCGTTGCTTACAGTCTCAACAACTTTACCTGTTGAATCTTTAAGAACGAAGCTGAATTCGTTAGCCTTCAATTCACGGCCTTCCAAACGTTTAGTGAAGTTGAATTCCACGTCAACTGGAACGTTGTTGACACGTTTTTCAGTTGGTTTGCTTGGTTTTTCAACTTTCTTAGTAGTTGGGTTGTAGTAGTTAACAACTTGAGCCGCTGTATTTTCGATGTCTACACCACCTGGTACATCAGCTTTCACTGTTGTTGGGATGTCGAACTTGTAGTAACGTCCAAATGCGAATTTAGTTGTGTCAATGATTTGAGTGTTTTCTGCATCGCCAAGTGACTTAGTGAAGCCAGCTTTAAGAGTTGCAGTAATCACACCATTGTCCACAGCGATATCGAACTTATCTGTTACTTCATCACCTGTTACTGAATCGTAGGCTTTGATCTTAGTAGAATCAAGATCCAACTTCGCTTCATCGTAGTCATCTGAGATGCCTACTGATTGGATGTTGTCCTTGTTAGCTGCGTCAAATTTAGTTGTATCCAACCATACTTGGTAAACCAACTTGTCGCCACGTTTCACAGTCTTGGTGTTCAAGTTTTGTTTTTCGTTGTTTGATGCATCGTCCGCATATGGGTTCGCATTTGTATCTGCGACCTTATCTGCCAACTCTTTGTCGTCATCAACGAGCTTGTCGCCTGTGATATCGTATTTCTCTTCAGAAACAACATATTTCTCTGGTTGGAACTTAGGCTCTTCTGGAGGAGTTACACGGTTGTTAAACTCTTTATCCGCAATGTCACCAACAGTAGCTACAAGAACTTTAGCTGTTCCATCGTGAGAAACAGTTACTGTTACATTCGCTTTCATGGTGTCGTATGTAACGGTTGCGTCGCTTCCTTTAACTTCTTCTACTGTGTAGTTGTGTACGCCTTCTTGGCCTTTCTTGAATTCAAGTTTAGAGAACTTAACGTTACCTGATGCATCGTTGCTTACAGTCTCAACAACTTTACCTGTTGAATCTTTAAGAACGAAGCTGAATTCGTTAGCCTTCAATTCACGGCCTTCCAAACGTTTAGTGAAGTTGAATTCCACGTCAACTGGAACGTTGTTGACACGTTTTTCAGTTGGTTTGCTTGGTTTTTCAACTTTCTTAGTAGTTGGGTTGTAGTAGTTAACAACTTGAGCCGCTGTATTTTCGATGTCTACACCACCTGGTACATCAGCTTTCACTGTTGTTGGGATGTCGAACTTGTAGTAACGTCCAAATGCGAATTTAGTTGTGTCAATGATTTGAGTGTTTTCTGCATCGCCAAGTGACTTAGTGAAGCCAGCTTTAAGAGTTGCAGTAATCACACCATTGTCCACAGCGATATCGAACTTATCTGTTACTTCATCACCTGTTACTGAATCGTAGGCTTTGATCTTAGTAGAATCAAGATCCAACTTCGCTTCATCGTAGTCATCTGAGATGCCTACTGATTGGATGTTGTCCTTGTTAGCTGCGTCAAATTTAGTTGTATCCAACCATACTTGGTAAACCAACTTGTCGCCACGTTTCACAGTCTTGGTGTTCAAGTTTTGTTTTTCGTTGTTTGATGCATCGTCCGCATATGGGTTCGCATTTGTATCTGCGACCTTATCTGCCAACTCTTTGTCGTCATCAACGAGCTTGTCGCCTGTGATATCGTATTTCTCTTCAGAAACAACATATTTCTCTGGTTGGAACTTAGGCTCTTCTGGAGGAGTTACACGGTTGTTAAACTCTTTATCCGCAATGTCACCAACAGTAGCTACAAGAACTTTAGCTGTTCCATCGTGAGAAACAGTTACTGTTACATTCGCTTTCATGGTGTCGTATGTAACGGTTGCGTCGCTTCCTTTAACTTCTTCTACTGTGTAGTTGTGTACGCCTTCTTGGCCTTTCTTGAATTCAAGTTTAGAGAACTTAACGTTACCTGATGCATCGTTCTTCACAGTTTCAAGAGTTGTACCTTCTGAATCTTTAAGTACGAAGCTGAATTCGTTCGCTTTCAACTCACGGCCTTCCAAGCGTTTAGTGAAGTTGAATTCCACTTCAACTGGAACGTTGTTTACACGTTTTTCAGTTGGTTTGCTTGGTTTTTCAACCTTCTTAGTGGTTGGGTTGTAGTAGTTTACAACTTGAGCCGCAGTATTTTCAATATCCACACCACCAGGTACATCAGCTTTCACTGTTGTTGGGATGTCGAACTTGTAGTAACGGCCGAAGGCGAATTTAGTTGTGTCGATCACTTGTGTGTTTTCTGTGTCGCCAAGTGACTTAGTGAAGCCATCTTTAAGGGTTGCAGTAATCACACCGTTGTTCACAGCGATATCGAATTTAGCTGTTACATCATCACCTGTTACTGAGTCGTAAGCTTTGATCTTAGTAGAATCAAGATCCAACTTAGTTTCATCGTAGTCATCTGAGATTCCTACTGATTGGATGTTGTCCTTGTTAGCTGCGTCGAATTTAGTTGTATCCAACCATACTTGGTAAACCAACTTGTCGCCACGTTTAACAGTCTTGGTATTGATGTTTTGTGCTTCGTTGTTTGATGCATCGTCCGCATATGGGTTCGCATTGGTGTCTGCGACCTTGTCTGCCAACTCTTTATCATCATCAACGAGCTTGTCGCCTGTGATATCGAATTTCTCTTCAGAAACAACGTATTTCTCTGGTTGGAACTTAGGTTCTTCTGGAGGAGTTACACGGTTGTTAAATTCTTTATCCGCAATGTCGCCTACAGTCGCGATCAGAACTTTAGCTGTTCCGTCGTGTTTCACTGTGACTGTTACATTCGCTTTCATTGTGTCGTATGTAACGGTTGCGTCGCTTCCTTTAACTTCTTCTACTGTGTAGTTGTGTACGCCTTCTTGGCCTTTCTTGAATTCAAGTTTAGAGAACTTAACGTTACCTGATGCATCGTTCTTCACAGTTTCAAGAGTTGTACCTTCTGAATCTTTAAGTACGAAGCTGAATTCGTTCGCTTTCAACTCACGGCCTTCCAAGCGTTTAGTGAAGTTGAATTCCACTTCAACTGGAACGTTGTTTACACGTTTTTCAGTTGGTTTGCTGGGTTTTTCAACCTTCTTAGTGGTTGGGTTGTAGTAGTTTACAACTTGAGCCGCAGTATTTTCAATATCCACACCACCAGGTACATCAGCTTTCACTGTTGTTGGGATGTCGAACTTGTAGTAACGGCCGAAGGCGAATTTAGTTGTGTCGATCACTTGTGTGTTTTCTGTGTCGCCAAGTGACTTAGTGAAGCCATCTTTAAGGGTTGCAGTAATCACACCGTTGTTCACAGCGATATCGAATTTAGCTGTTACATCATCACCTGTTACTGAGTCGTAAGCTTTGATCTTAGTAGAATCAAGATCCAACTTAGTTTCATCGTAGTCATCTGAGATTCCTACTGATTGGATGTTGTCCTTGTTAGCTGCGTCGAATTTAGTTGTATCCAACCATACTTGGTAAACCAACTTGTCGCCACGTTTAACAGTCTTGGTATTGATGTTTTGTGCTTCGTTGTTTGATGCATCGTCCGCATATGGGTTCGCATTGGTGTCTGCGACCTTGTCTGCCAACTCTTTATCATCATCAACGAGCTTGTCGCCTGTGATATCGAATTTCTCTTCAGAAACAACGTATTTCTCTGGTTGGAACTTAGGTTCTTCTGGAGGAGTTACACGGTTGTTAAATTCTTTATCAGCGATTTCGCCTACAGTCGCGATCAGAACTTTAGCTGTTCCGTCGTGTTTCACTGTGACTGTTACATTCGCTTTCATTGTGTCGTATGTAACGGTTGCGTCGCTTCCTTTAACTTCTTCTACTGTGTAGTTGTGTACGCCTTCTTGACCTTTCTTGAATTCAAGTTTAGAGAACTTAACGTTACCTGATGCATCGTTCTTCACAGTTTCAAGAGTTGTACCTTCTGAATCTTTAAGTACGAAGCTGAATTCGTTCGCTTTAAGTTCACGGCCTTCCAAGCGTTTAGTGAAGTTGAATTCCACTTCAACTGGAACGTTGTTTACACGTTTTTCAGTTGGTTTGCTTGGTTTTTCAACCTTCTTAGTGGTTGGGTTGTAGTAGTTTACAACTTGAGCCGCAGTATTTTCAATATCCACACCACCAGGTACATCAGCTTTCACTGTTGTTGGGATGTCGAACTTGTAGTAACGGCCGAAGGCGAATTTAGTTGTGTCGATCACTTGTGTGTTTTCTGTGTCGCCAAGTGACTTAGTGAAGCCATCTTTAAGGGTTGCAGTAATCACACCGTTGTTCACAGCGATATCGAATTTAGCTGTTACATCATCACCTGTTACTGAGTCGTAAGCTTTGATCTTAGTAGAATCAAGTTCCAACTTAGTTTCATCGTAGTCATCTGAGATTCCTACTGATTGGATGTTGTCCTTGTTAGCTGCGTCGAATTGAGTTGTATCCAACCATACTTGGTAAACCAACTTGTCGCCACGTTTCACAGTCTTGGTATTCAAGTTTTGAGCTTCGTTGTTTGATGCATCGTCCGCATATGGGTTCGCATTGGTGTCTGCGACCTTGTCTGCCAACTCTTTATCATCATCAACGAGCTTGTCACCTGTGATATCGAATTTCTCTTCAGAAACAACGTATTTCTCTGGTTGGAACTTAGGTTCTTCTGGAGGACGAACAGTATTGTTGAACTCTTTATCAGCAGGATCTGTCACATTTGTGATCAAGGCTTTCGCTGTACCATCATGACGAACTTCAACTGTAACAACAGCTTTCATTGTATCGTATGTAACAGTTGCGTCGCTTCCTTTAACTTCTTCTACTGTGTAGTTGTAGGTACCTTCTTGACCCTTCTTGTATTTAAGGGCAGTGACAGTTTCACCAGCTTTATTGGTGTACTCTACTGGAGCAAACTTGATTTACCAGCTTTGTCGTTGGTTGCAGTTGCGATCACAACATTGTCGCTGTCTTTCAACTCGAATGTAAATTCGCCAGCTTTAAGGTCGCGACCTTCCAATTTCTTAGTGAAGTTGAATTCAACTGAGATTGGAACACTGTTGACACGTTTTTCAGTTGGTTTGTTTGGTTTTTCAACAGTCTTGCTTACTGGGTTGTAGTAGTTAACAACTTGTGCTGCCTTGTTTTCAATATCTGAACCAGCTACAACATCGTCTTTCACTGTTGCTGGGATATCAAATTTATAGTAGCGTCCAAATTCGAATTTAGTCGTGTCAATGATTTGAGTGTTTTCAGCGTCGCCAAGTGACTTCGTGAAGCCATCCTTAAGGTTAGCTGTCAGAACACCATTGTTATCAGAGATATCGAATTTAGTCGTAACATCTGCACCAGTAACTGAATCGTAAACCTTGATATCTGAAGCATTAACAGTCAATTTATCCTTGTCGTAGTTATCTGTGATTCCCACTGTTTGGATATTGTCTTTGTTGCTTGCGTCAAATTTAGTTGTATCCAACCATACTTGGTAGTAAAGTTTTTGACCACGTTCAACTGTCTTAGTATTCAAGTTTTCATTTTCGTTGTTGGCAGTTGTATCGACATATGGATTGGTGTTTGTTTCACCATATTTATCTGTCAATTCAGAATCGTCATCAACGAGCTTCGTACCTGTGATATCGAATTTCGCTTTAGAAACAACGTATTTCTCTGGTTGGAACTTAGGTTCTGTTGGTGGAGTTACCTTGTTGTTAAATTCTTTATCCGCAGGTTCTGTCACGTTTGTGATCAAGGCTTTCGCTGTACCATCATGACTGACTTTAACAGTTACCACTGCAGCCATTGTATCGTAAGTGACAGTTGAATCTGTACCCTTAACCTCTGTTACAGTGTAAGTGTACGTACCTTCTTGACCCTTCTGGTATTTAAGGGCAGTGACAGTTTTACCAGCTTTGTTTGTATAGTCAACTGGAGTGAACTTGAAGTTACCGTTTGCGTCGTTGGTTGCAGTCGCGATCACAACATTGTCGCTGTCTTTCAACTCGAATGTGAATTCGTTAGCTTTCAGTTCACGACCTTCCAATTTCTTAGTGAAGTTAAATTCAACTGAGATTGGAACATTGTTTACACGTTTCAGTTGGTTTTTCAGGTTTTTCAACTTTCTTAGTCGTTGGGTTGTAGTAGTTAACAACTTGAGCCGCAGTATTTTCGATATCTGCACCAGCTACCACATCGTCTTTCACTGTTGTTGGAATGTCGAACTTGTAGTAACGTCCAAATGCGAATTTAGTTGTATCGATCACTTGTGTGTTTTCTGCATCGCCAAGTGACTTCGTGAAGCCAGCTTTCAAGTTAGCAGTGATCACACCGTTGTTCACAGTAATATCGAATTTATCTGTTACTTCTGCGCCTGTTACAGAGTCATAGGCTTTGATGTCAGCTGTATTAAGATTTAATTTAGCTTCATCATAGTTATCTGAGATACCTACTGTTTGGATGTTGTCCTTGTTAGCTGCATCAAATTTAGTTGTATCCAACCATACTTGGTAAACCAATTTAGAACCACGTTCAACAGTCTTGGTATTCAAGTTTCTGCTTCGTTGTTTGATGCATCGTCCGCATATGGGTTCGCATTTGTATCTGCGTACTTGTCTGCCAACTCTCTATCATCGTCAACGAGCTTGTCACCAGTAATATCGTATTTTTCTTTAGAAACAACGTATTTCTCTGGTTGGAACTTAGGTTCTTCTGGTGGTGTTACTGTATTGTTGAACTCTTTATCAGCAGCATCCGTTACGTTCGCAACGATCGCTTTAGCAGTACCATCATGTGATACCACAACTTTAACAGTAGCAACCATTGTGTCGTATGTGACAGTTGCATCTGTACCAGGAGTTTCTTCAACTGTGTAGTTGTATGTCTTACCAAGATCATCACGACCGAACTCAAGAGTCTTGAAGACAATCTTACCAGCTGCGTCATTCTTCACGCGTTCAACTTCAACACCGTCTTTCTTCAATACGAATTCGAATTCGTTCTCTTGAAGTTCACGGCCTTCCAAACGTTTGGTGAAGTTCATTTCCACTGGAACTGGAACACTGTTGACACGTTTGTGTAGGTTTTTCTGGTTTTTCAACTGTCTTGCTTACTGGGTTGTAAACGTGAACTGTTTGGTTGGCTGTATTTTCAATATCAGCACCAGCTTTAACAGATTCTTTCACAGTTGCTGGAATATCAAATTTATAGTAACGTCCAAATTCGAACTTAGTGGTATCGATAACAGGAGCGTTTACTTTATCCTTGATAAATGCTTCCTTAGAAGTTGCAGTGATGGTGCCATTTTCAACTTTGATGTCGAATTTAGCAGTCACTTCTGCACCAGTTACTGAATCGTACGCTTTGATGTCAGATGCGTTAACGTCCAATTTTTCTGCATCGTATGTATCAGATACACCAACGTATTGGATGTTGTTAGCTTCAGTAAATTTCGTAGTATCAAGCCATACTTGGTAAACCAATTTAGAACCACGTTTAACTGTCTTAGTATTTAAGTTTTCTGGTTCATTGTTAGTTGTCTTGTCTACATATGGATCCGCATTTGTTTCAGTGTACTCATTGCTCAACTCATCGTCGTCATCCATCAACTTGTTACCAGTGATGTCATATTTCTCTTTAGAAACGACAAATTTTTCTGGTTGGAATTCTGGAGTTTCTGGAGGAGTAACTTTGTTGTTGAATTCTTTATCTGCAGTACCATCAGTAGCGTTACCATTGGCATCTTTACCACCAGTTGATGTCACGTTTGTAACAGTTGTCAATGAATGACCGTTCTTCGCAACTTCAACAGTCACTGTAGCCTTCATTTGGTCGTAAGTCATCCCAAATTCTTTGTCTGCCGGGATAACTTCTTCTACAGTATAAGTATGAGTACCAACTTTCGTGTTATCAAATGACAATTCTGAGAAGGTAACATTACCGTCAGCATCATTCTGCACAGATTCAACTTCTCTACCAGTTGAATCTTTCAATACGAAGCTGAATTCACCTGCTGCCAATTTACGTCCAGCCAACTTCTTAGTGAAGTCAAACTTGGTCACAACTGGTGAGACCACATAGTTGTTGAATTCAGTATCTTCTGGCATAGCAACAGCCGCGCTCAAGATACCTGTGTCTGCATTCTTAGTTACATTCACTGTAACGACTGCATTCATTGAATCGTAGTCGATGTTTGTATCTGTTCCAGCTACTTCACGTACAGTGTATGTATGAGTACCTTCTTTGTCGTAAGAAATCGCGTCGAATTGGATGGTTCCATCAGCCGCATTTTTCTTAGTTTGGATGACATTGCCGTTTTCAAGCAATTCAAATGTGAAGGCATCCTTAGTAAGCTCTTTACCTTCCAATTTCTTAGTGAATCGGAATTGAGCATTGGTTGCAGCAGGAGTGAAGGTATTGTTGAACTCTGTATCGGTTGGAAGAGCTTTTGTTGCTGTAAGAGCATGACCTGACTTAGTAACTGTGATCGTTACTTCAGCCTTCATTTGGTCATATTCCATACCAGCTTCTGATCCAGCTACTTCTTCTACAGTGTACTTATGAACACCCACTTGAGTATTGGTAAATGTCAAGGCATCGAATTTCACTTTACCATCAGCATCGTTTGTCTTAGTTTGAAGGGTATTTCCTTCAGCATCTTTCAATACGAAGCTAAATTCACCATCTTTAAGTTTACGTCCTGCAAGAGCTTTGCTGAAGTCAAATTGAGCGGTTACTGGAGCTACTGCATAGTTGTTGAATTCAGTATCTTCTGGCATTGTAACAGATGCGCTCAAAAGACCTGTAGCTGCATTTTTCGTTACATCAACTTTTACGACTGCATTCATATCATCGTAGTCGATGTTGGTATCTGTTCCAGCTACTTCACGTACAGTGTACGTATGAGAACCTACTTTATCGTAAGAAATCGCGTCAAATTGGATAGTTCCATCAGCCGCATTTTTCTTAGTTTGGATGACATTGCCATTTTCAACCAACTCAAATGTGAAGGCATCTGCTGTAAGCTCTTTACCTTCCAATTTTTTAGTGAACTTGAATTGAGCTTGTGTAGGACCAGGTGTGAAGGTATTGTTGAACTCTGTATCAGATGGAAGCGAGTTAGTCGCTTTAAGGACATGTCCTTCCTTAGTAACAGTGATGCTCACTTCAGCCTTCATTGTATCGTAAGTCATACCAGCTTCTTTATTTTCTGGAATAACTTCTTCTACAGTGTACTTGTGAGTACCAACCTGAGTATTATCAAAGGTTAAGTCATCAAAGGCTACAACACCTTCTTTAGTATTTGTCTTGGTTTGAAGAGTCTTACCATCTGAATCTTTCAAAACAAAGGTAAATTCACCGGCTTTCAACTCACGACCTGCAAGAGCTTTGCTGAAGTCGAAACGAGTCTTAACTGGAGCAACCGCAAAGTTGTTGAACTCTGTATCTGAAGGCATTGTAACCTTAGCAGTCAAGATACCAGATGCAGCATCTTTAGTAACATTAACAGTTACTACTGCATTCATATCATCGTAGTCGATGTTTGTATCTGTTCCAGCTACTTCACGTACAGTATAAGTGTGAGAACCTTCTTTATCGTAAGAAATCGCGTCGAATTGGATAGTTCCATCAGCCGCATTTCTTGGTTTGGATGACGTTACCATTTTCAACCAATTCAAATGTGAAAGCATCCTTAGTAAGCTCTTTCCCTTCCAATTTCTTAGTAAACTTGAATTGGGCTTGTGTAGCAGCAGGCGTGAAAGTATTGTTGAACTCTGTATCTGAAGGAAGTGTGTTGGTTGCTTTCAGAACGTGACCTTCTTTAGTAACAGTGATCGTTACTTCTGCCTTCATCGTATCATATTGCATACCTGCTTCAGAACCTTGAACTTCTTCTACAGTATACTTGTGAGTACCAACTTGAGTATTATTAAAGGTCAAGTCATCAAAGGCAATAACACCTGCTTTGGTATTGGTCTTAGTTTGAAGAGTCTTACCATCTGAATCTTTCAATACAAATGTAAATTCGCCTTCTTTCAACTCACGACCTGCAAGAGCTTTCGTAAAGTCAAACTTGGTCTTAACTGGAGCGACAACGTAGTTATTGAAGACCTTATCGTCAGCACTTGATTTGAATCCGCCTTCCGCACTGTACTTAACAGATGCTTGCAAATCACCTTTAGCGTTTTCTGTGACAGTAACCGTCATGGTAACAGTCATTTCATCGTAGTCAACATTTTTTTGTCTGAACCTGCATTTTCGGTGATAGTGTATGTATAGGTCCCGACTTTATTGAACGTTAATTTACTAAAGGTCGCTTTACCGTTTTGGTTTGTGACAGTTTCTTCATAGCCAGGAAGCGATTTGTTTTGTTGATTTTCTTTAATCTTGAAGTTGAATTCGCCATCAACTAGTACACGTCCTCCCAATTGTTTTTCAACTTCTGGAGTGACTTCAACTGGCTCTTGTTTGACATAGTAATAAACCGGTTGTTTATACGGTGTCAAAGAGTTAAGCAAGTCAACGTTTGTACCGATACCATTTACTCCACGAACCAATTGTTCATTTGGAGAAAGGTGACCAATATTGTCTCCTAAGAATGGTACGAATACAGTTTTATATGGTATATATCCTCCAGCTTTTTGGAAGTCAAATGGAACTTCTTTACCGTTTGGATAGTTTACACCTTTACTATCTGTGAAAGGAATGGTGTTAAGAGGTGATTTCTTAACATTTAATTCTTGTTTGTTATAATCACCAGGTTTAATAGGCTTGGTTTCTGCTAGCAACATGTAGCCATCAGTGCTCAAGGTACCGTCAGAACGTTTGCTTTGTTGTTTTGGATCTAGTAAGTAAACACGAACGACTACAGTTCCATCTTCCCCTACGATTTCTTTAATCCGTTTAATTCCTGCACGCTCAGCGTCCATGAATTTAGTTCCAACTTTGTAAGGGCGACTTACATAACCTGATTGATCATTTGCATCAGCTGCTTGATACAATTTGTAACCATCAAATTGACGCTCTCCAGATGCTGTGAAGTTTTGCCCTTCCATAGCTTTAAGAGTGTATGAAGCTAAATCAACTTCATTGCCATTTTCTTTATAATCTTGAACAGTTACATCCGTTTTATTTGCGTTAAATGTTGGATTGTTTTTATCAACTACTTTATAGTAAGTTGTTTTATTAACTGATACTGGAATCTTGGCATTAGTATCTGTAATCGTACGACCGTTATAAGCTGGTTCTACAACATTGATAATATCTGTTGATGTACGAGCAGCATAAACATCATCGTATAATTTTTTCTCATCCGGAGTAAGGTTATGTCCTGGAGCTACTAAAGCTTGGATACTTGCCCCAACTTCATACCCTAATTGGATGAATGGTTGGTCTGTCTTTCCAGGTCCTGTACCTAATCCTTTATCGAAATCAACTTGCCAAGTTAATTCTCCTCTAGATGCAGTAGCAGTAGTAGTGAATTTTTGAATACCACTAGAGGCAGTAATCTTTCTGGTTTCTACTACATTGCCAGTGTTTTTATCGATCAATTCAACAGTCGTATCTGTCGAAGCATCAAATCTCTTATAAGCACGTGTGTAGTAGTTTGTATGATACCGTTCATTGAAACGAGTAAGGTCTACAATACTATAGGTGTAGACATCGCCTTCTTTAGCAGCATATCCTGATGGTACTGTTTGTGAACGAACACTTGCACCGTTGGCATCAACCATGCTTGGATTTGCAGTTTCACCTGGTTTTAAATAGGTAGTAATTTCTACTGGCGTTACATTATGATCGTCTACAGCACGACGGCTACGACGACGTCCACCATTAGTAGCTAAAGCACCTGCATTTACAGTGTCTGTTGCTGCAGAGTAAAGCGCTGCACGATTGACACGTGGTTGTGCCACAGCTGTTTCATTATTAGCTGTTGCATCAAGGCGAATGGCATCCAAAGTAGCAGAAACTTCTGGTGTATGTGTCGGTGCCACTTCACTTGTTTCAGCAAGATCAGCGTTCTCACTAGTTGCTGTAGTGGAAGCTGCTTTCTCAGACTTAGCAGATGCCTCTGCCTTCGCAGCCGCTTTTGCCTCTTCCTCTGTTTTCTTGCTAGTGGATTCTGATGGTACAGCAATTCCTGCTTTAGCAAGGGCTTCTAAAGGTGTGAGTGCCACCTCTTCCTTAACTTCAGCAGCAAGAGATGAGTTAGATAGGTCAACCTTCGGTGCCACAGGTGCACCTTCTGCATAGGTACTAGGAGCAGTCGATGCTGCCTCTTCTTCCTTCGCAGACTCCGGTTCTGCTTGCGACTCACTTGCTGCAGTCGCTTCAGCAGATTCAGATGTAGATGCAACTTCTTCCGCAGAAGCTGATGTTGCTCCCGCCGCAAAGAGGGCTGTCCCTAACAATACCGAACAGACACCAACACTATATTTCCGTAAGGAAAATCGCTGGCGTCGATTATAAATATCCTTCATTTAAAGTGGATCTCCTCATTTATATTTCATGATGACATGATACAGACAAAATTGTAACAAATGCTACATAGTGTGTCAATTTGTTGCGACTATAAAAACACAGTGTGTCAAAATATTACAATTTTACTCCTTGAATACGCTTTTTTGTTTGATTTTCCGAACCATTTAACACCTCTTATCATTTTTTTTCCTTGCAGAACACATTTTTTTAAAAGGAAGAAAAAAAAGCAAATCGCTTTCAACCGAAGTTGTTGCCATTTGCTTCTAATCTTTCTTCCTATTTAAAGAACTTCCGAGATAAATCCTGTATCCACATCATAGACTGCACCTGAAATAATCACATCGTCTGGAATTAGGGGGGAGGCTTTTAAAAGTGCGACATCCTCTCGGACACTTTCTTCAATATCTTGAAAAGGAAGGAAATCTTGATCCCCAACATCAACTCCAAGTTCCTCTTTAGATGGTGACGAAAGGCTTCATTTTCAAAGGTTTGCGCTCCACAGTCAGTGTGGTGTAAAACTACGATTTCACGGGTTCCCATCTGTTGCTGAGAGATAACTAAGGATCGAATCATATCCTCTGTCACACGCCCTCCAGCATTCCGTAAAATGTGTGCATCCCCCAGGGCAAGCCCCAGCGCTGGTGCCACGTGGAGACGCGAGTCCATACAGGTCACAATCGCCACCTGCGTTTTCGGTTTGATAGGGAGATGGAGATCTCCGTGTAAATCAACATAGGCTTGATTGGCTTTTAAAAAATTCTCAAAATAGGACATACAACTTCCTTTCTGGTTGGTAAAATAGTTTGAAACCCAAATTATTCACCCTCTATCTTACCATCTTTTCTCCAGATTGTCAGCCGATTCCAATCCGCCTAGCCAAAAACCTTCTTCAAGACTTCGCCGATAGTTGTCACTCCAATCACCTGAATTTCCTTAGCTGGTTTGATACCTGTCAAGGAATTCTTTGGTACATAGATTTTTGTAAATCCAAGTTTCGCCGCCTCATTGATTCGTTGCTCGATCCGATTAACTCGACGAACTTCTCCTGTCAAACCCAACTCTCCGACGAAACACTCCTGCGGGTTGGTTGGTTTGTCCTTGTAGCTCGAGGCAATAGCAACTGCAACCGCTAGGTCGATAGCTGGCTCATCCAATTTGACACCACCAGCAGACTTGAGATAGGCATCTTGATTTTGAAGGAGCAAACCCGCTCGTTTTTCTAAAACCGCCATAATGAGGCTAGCCCGGTTAAAATCAAGCCCCGTTGTCGTCCGCTTGGCATTCCCAAACATAGTCGGTGTCACCAAAGCCTGCACCTCAGCTAAAATTGGACGGGTCCCCTCCATGGTAACCACGATAGAGGAGCCAGTTGCCCCATCCAAGCGTTCCTCTAGAAAGACCTGACTCGGATTAAGAACTTCGACCAGCCCACCTGATTGCATCTCGAAGATCCCAATCTCATTGGTGGAGCCAAAGCGGTTCTTGACCGCTCTCAGAATCCGGAAGGTATGGTGGCGTTCCCCCTCAAAGTAGAGCACCGTATCCACCATGTGCTCCAACATACGCGGGCCCGCCAAGGTTCCTTCCTTGGTCACATGGCCGACGATGAAGATGGCGATGTTATTGGTTTTGGCCAACTGCATGAGCTCTGCCGTCACTTCCCGCACCTGAGAAACCGATCCCTGCACCCCTGAAATTTCAGGAGACATAATGGTCTGAATAGAGTCGATGATGAGAAAGTTAGGCTGGATGCGTTCCACTTCTGCTCGCACGCTTTGCATATTGGTCTCAGCATAGAGATAAAACTCACTGTCGATATCCCCCAAGCGCTCTGCCCGTAACTTGATCTGCTGAGCCGACTCCTCGCCACTAACGTAGAGGACCGTTCCCACTTGAGATAGTTGGGTTGACACTTGAAGGAGCAGGGTCGATTTCCCAATCCCTGGATCACCACCAATCAGGACCAGACTTCCTGGGACGACACCGCCTCCAAGGACGCGGTTGAATTCCTCCATCTCGGTCTTAGTACGATGGACATTGATAGAGGTCACATCCGCCAGTTTCATGGGTTTGGTCTTTTCACCCGTCAAGGATACCCGTGCATTCTTGACCTCTGCGACCTCGACCTCCTCGACAAAGAAGACCAAGAACCACAGTTAGGACAGCGCCCTAGGTATTTGGGTGAATTATAGGCACAATTTTGACAAATAAATGTCGTTTTTTTCTTTGCGATGATAAACCTCTTTCTAAATCTCTATCTCACACTCAATCACTTGGCAAAAATCAATGGTTTCATTCGGTACAAATTGACGCATGAGCATGCGATGGGCTACAACTACCACAGTTTGATGTTTCCGATACTTAGCCATGCATTCTAGAAAACGAGACTTCATCTCTACAGCTGTCTCATATTGAACAGGAGAATTTGGGAGCAACTCCCCCTTGTTTTCTAAAAACAGACATCTAGCTGTTTCAAAGTTCTCTATACCTGTTTCATAAACCTGCCATTCATGCAATAATGGCTCTACCCTCAAAGGAAGGCCAGTAGCACAGGATACATAAAAAGCCGTTTCTAAAGCTCGCGTCACTGCAGAAGACACCAGGATATCAGCTGAGCCAAACAAAGGATTTTTGCAAAGTTCCTGAGCTTGTTGTCTTCCTTTCTCAGATAAGGGTGCCAAATCTATCCCGAATCCAGTATAGGAACGCTCCTCTAACTCACGGTAATTTGGCTCCCCGTGACGGATAAAAATAATTTTCATATTAAGATCCTCATAAAACTATCCAATCTTGATTCCGCAATCTTGCCACTGCTTCAGTGTTTTAGAGAATTTCTTCTGGTTGACAACTCCGACAGCAGACAAATCGACAGAAACCTGATAATTCTCCTTGACAGCTGCCAAAACGGAAGCCTTAACACAGCCATTGCCATCTACCCCTATAAACTCTATGCTTCTAGCACCGTTTCCCTCTAAAAAATCTTTTAAATCTGGATTAGTAAAGCAAGAAGCCCGACGCTTCTCAAAGATACGAGAAGATACAAGCAGCAAGCCGGTCGCAAATTTCTTCTTTCTATCTTTTCTCCTCCGTCAAGGACACACGCGCATTCTTGACCTCTGCAACCTCAACCTCCTCAACAAAAGAAGACTAAGACCCACAGTTTGGACAGCGCCCTAAATACTTGGGGGAATTATATTCACAATTTTGACACACAAATGTCGCCTTTTTCTTTGCGATAATAAACCTCTTTCTACATCTCTATCTCACATTCAATCACTTGGCAAAAATCAATCTTCTCGTCTGGTACAAATTGGCGCATGAGCATTCCGTGAGTTACAATGATAATAGTTTTATAATTTTTATATTTTTCCAAAGTTCTTAAAAAACGATGACGCATCTCCAGAGCAGTTTCATAGCGACAAGGAGAATCTTCAGATAAACCTCCTTGATGTTTTAGATAATATTCATGAGCTACCAATACACTAGTTAAATCAGAGTTAGTACCATCTAAGTCTGGACGCCACTCATGAAAAAACGGCTCCACAAATAAGTCCAATCCTGTTTCAACCGCTATATAATGGGCTGTTTCTAAAGCCCTCGTCACAGACGATGAAATAATAATCTCTGCCTTTCCAAAACATGCAGTTTTAGCAACTTCTTTTGCCAGACTGCGACCTTTCCCTGTCAATGGTGCTAAATCACGACCAAAACCACTATAGAGTCGCGGATTTTCAAGTTTATCAAGCATACTATAATCTGGCTCCCCGTGACGGACAAAGATAATCTTCATCTTAGTGCCCTGTTGACCCAAATCCACCGGTCCGCACGCCATCCGCCTCATCTCTATCTGCGATTAAAAATGGTGCAAAGACAGCCTGAACCACACGTTCTCCAACTTCAAGAACGACTTCCTGGTCGGTAATGTTTTTCATCTGAGCAAAGATATGGCCTTCATTTCCTGGGTTGCCATAATAGTCGCCATCAATAACCCCCACAGAGTTGATCAAGACCAGACCTTTTTTACGAGGATTAGACGAGCGGTCGTAAAGATAAAGTACCTCACCCGCTTGCATATAGGCCTTGACCCCAGTTGGGACGAGGACGATTTCTCCTGGTCTAATCACTGTGCGCTCTGCCACCTTTAAGTCGTAGCCAGCCGCATGGGCTGTCTCCCGTTTTGGAAGCAAGTCCTGATTGGTATAAGTTGATACAAGTTCAAATCCACGAATTTGTCATCATGATTCCTCTTTCATTCTAAATAGTTTCCATCTCTTCTATTATACCATCACTTCGCCCTAGCGTCTCCCCTCTACTACTATTCGTATTTTTTCTGACAAACACACAAAAGCCCCCTCAAAGGAGGAGACTTTTGCAGGAGATTATATGAAAAAAGTAAACTGTATCAAAGAAAGTTAGGAGGTCTTTGTTGATGAGACTAGTCTACCCCTTTCTCCTTAAAAAATCCTAAAGAGTTTACAATTCTTGTAACAAATAGCGGAAGAGTTCGAGATTGCCTTTTTCTTCTTTGACAAGAAACTCTGGGTGCCACTGTAAGCCGATGATGCGATGACCATCCACTGCTTCGATGGCTTCAATGGTCTGGTCTCGTGGATCAATAGCTGTCACTCGAAAGTTAGGCGCCAAGTCCTTGATGCTTTGGCGATGAACAGAATTGATCTGGCTGGCTTGCCCAAAGAGACGCTCCACCACACTGCCTTTTTTGGTCTCAATCGAATGAGAAGTGCCAAAAGGAAGGCCCTGCCAGTGTCCTTCCACTTCTTGATGGAGAGTCCCACCGAAGGCGACATTGACCAACTGAACCCCTCGGCAGATAGCTAGAACCGGTTTGTTTTGACGGACCGCTTCTTTTAACAAGGCCAATTCAAACTGATCACGCTCGAGATTGTAGTCATCACTCTCGATGGCGATCTTTTCTCCATAAAAGCTAGGATGAACATTTTGACCCCCACTGAGGATGAGCTTGTCCACTGTTTCGATATAATCTTTGGCAAAAGATGGGTCTCCCACTGGGATAACCATTGGAAGGCCACCTACTTGCTTAATGGTTTCCGCAAATTTACAAGATACAGACGAATGGATATTTTTCCCATCTGGATCCACTGCACATAGATTGGCAGATACCCCAACAATCGTTCTACACATGGCCTTCCCTCCTTTGATATTTCTATTCCCTATTTTATCATCCCAACCTTAGAGCGTCTAATATGTATTTTTTAAGGGCCTGATAAATATTTTTTATCACCGAAATCATAATTGTTTTCCCTTAAAATCTTCCTATGTCAAGTGAGTTTTTTTCCTTTGAGTATGGTAAAATAGAAATGAAATCTTCACGAAGGAGAATACTATGGATAAACAAATCGTTGCGGTCATCGGTCCTGGTTCTTGGGGAACTGCCCTTTCTCAAGTCCTCCATGATAATGGCCATGAAGTGCGGATCTGGGGAAACGTCCCAGAACAAATCGACGAAATCAATCACGAACATACCAACAAACGCTTCTTTAAGGATGTCCTGCTAGATCCAGGGATCAAGGCTTACCACAACTTGAACGAAGCCCTTTCTGGAGCAGATGCTGTCCTCTTTGTCGTCCCAACCAAGGTAACACGACTCGTTGCCAAGCAAGTGGCCGAACTCTTAGACCATCCTGTTAAGGTCATGCATGCGTCCAAAGGATTAGAACCAAATACTCACAAACGGATTTCTCAAATCTTAGAAGAGGAAATCCCTGCTTCTCTACGTAGCGAGATTGTGGTCGTGTCTGGTCCAAGTCATGCTGAAGAAACCATTGTTCGCGACATCACTCTGATCACAGCAGCTTCTAAAGATTTAGAAACAGCTCGTTACGTTCAAGAGCTCTTCAGTAACCACTACTTCCGCCTCTATACCAATACAGATGTGATTGGGGTAGAGACTGCTGGTGCTCTTAAAAACATCATTGCAGTCGGAGCTGGGGCCCTCCACGGACTTGGATTCGGAGACAATGCCAAGGCTGCTATTATCACGCGTGGACTAGCTGAAATTACCCGTCTAGGAGTGAAACTTGGAGCTAGCCCCTTGACCTATAGTGGACTATCCGGAGTTGGGGATCTGATCGTGACAGGCACTTCCATCCACTCTCGTAACTGGCGAGCGGGGGATGCCCTCGGTCGCGGTGAAACTAGAAGATATCGAAGCCAACATGGGTATGATCATCGAAGGGATTTCAACCACTAAGGCTGCCTACGAACTTGCCCAAGAGTTAGACGTCTATATGCCGATCACACAAGCCATCTACCAAGTAATTTATGAAGGACAAGACATCCGCGAAGCTATCAACTTCATGATGAACAACGAATTTAAAGAAGAGAATGAATGGAACTAGGAGCCACTCTCCTTTTCCAGTCTCTTAATAAGAAATTACACTTCATTTAGAAAGGAAGTATTATGCCAAAAGTTAGAAAAGCAGTCATTCCTGCGCAGGTCTTGGAACGCGTTTCCTACCAGCGACCAAAGCTCTTGCAAAGGAAATGTTACCAATCGTAGATAAACCAACGATTCAATTTATCGTTGAGGAAGCTCTCAAATCTGGTATCGAGGATATTCTGGTTGTAACAGGTAAGTCAAAACGTTCGATCGAAGACCATTTCGACTCAAACTTCGAACTAGAATACAACCTCAAGGAAAAAGGGAAAAATGACCTTTTGAGATTAGTGGATGAAACAACAGGAATGCGCCTTCACTTCATTCGTCAAACTCACCCACGTGGCCTTGGGGATGCGGTGTTACAAGCTAAAGCTTTTGTTGGAAATGAGCCATTCGTCGTGATGCTAGGAGATGACCTCATGGATATCACAGATGATACAGCCACTACTCTCACTAAACAATTGATGAATGACTATGACGAAACGCATGCTTCAACTATCGCTGTCATGAAAGTTCCTCATGAAGAGGTTTCTGCTTACGGAGTCATTGCACCGCAAGGCGAAGGGATCAACGGACTTTATAGTGTTGAAACCTTTGTCGAAAAACCAGCACCTGAGGAGGCACCGAGTGACCTTGCCATTATCGGACGCTACTTGCTTACCCCAGAAATCTTCCAAATTTTGGAAAACCAAAAACCAGGTGCTGGAAATGAAATCCAATTAACAGATGCGATTGATACCTTAAACAAGACCCAACGAGTCTTTGCCCGTGAATTTAAGGGCAGACGCTACGATGTTGGTGATAAGTTTGGTTTCATGAAAACATCTATTGACTATGCTTTGAAACATCCGCAAGTAAAAGATGATCTCAAACAGTATATCATTGATCTTGGAAAAAAATTGGAAGGAACTTCAACAGATTAATATCCAACCAGTTATCCAGCTCTCCTCTATGGATTAACTAGAGAATCCTGTGTCTGGGGATTTTTGAATAACTGTCCTAGTCATAACTAAAAAAGCTTAGAATCTACATTTTTACGAATGTGATTCTAAGCTTTTCTTTTGCTCAGAAAGATTCTAAGCATTTAAGGAAACTATTCTCTTATTAACGAACAGTAAAAGAATAATTTGTATTTGGGTAAGTCTCAATTTCGCCTGGGTTGAAATTAGATCCGAAGCGATTATTGTTATTGACACTATTTCCTGCTACAGGAGCTTCAGTTGGAGCTTGAACTTTTTCTTCTGGCTTCACAGGAGTTTCTACTTTAGGAGATACAACTGGTTGTTTATCCTTGTTAGCAGCATAGCCAAAGCGATTGTTTGGATTTCCTTCTACATTAGCAGGAATATCGCGTGTAGAAGGGCTTGCTACATAATTTGGAGCTGGGATGTAAACTTTGTTCGCATCTTCACGGATTTGTGGTTTTTCTGGAACTGTTGGTGTATCTGGCTTTTTAGGTTCTTCAGGATCTTTGTAATTATCTGGTTTAGAAGCACGATATGGATCTGACTTCCGTCCAGCTGCCTCTAATTGTTTCTCCATTAATTTTTCATAATCTTTGAAGTGTTTGAAAAGACGATCAGACAATTCAAGAGCATCTTTAGTTACCTTATCTTCAGCAGCTTTTGCAGCTTCTGGTTGATCTTTTAGTGAATAATATTCAATATCTTTCTTCTCTTGATCAGCAATAAATCCTTTTTCTAGTGCTTTCCAATGTTCTTGGACGGTTTTTCCAAAGATATCTTGATTGTTGATTGCCATGTTGTCAATGTGCCAAACAGTCCAATACCAAGAATTTGGATCATAGGTTTCTGTTTGTGGTTTAAAGACTTCATGAGTGTCTTTCACATTTCCATAGAATGGGACATATGGAGTGTTCCGTGATGGCCCCATTCCTAACCAAACTGTACCACCAAATGATTTGGTAGTTTTGGATTGATTTGATAGACATGGGCATCGATAACGTTTTCATTACCTAGTGCATATTTGTATTGATCCTTGCGAACCGTGTCGTTTGCGCCATTGTCACCTTGTTTTTTCACTCCGATTTGATCGTCTGGTACGAAGCGACCATTTAAGTGTTCAAAGCGATTCCGTTGCATAGCAAAGGCATCTTCTAAAGTAAATTTCTTATTTGGATCAGTTGGAGAACGGAATAGTTCGTATTCATCATCCTCGTAAGTTACTTTAGATTTTGGATCAAGTACTGTAATTCCTGCATAAGTCCGAGAGCGGTCGCCTTCTGCATATTTTTCAGGTCCGTAAGATTTAGCAATATGGAAGTTACCATCTTTATCAGTCTTGTAACTTCCTGATTCTTTGGCTACTTTTTCAACATCTTTTGAAGCAATAACATTTTCAGAGTCATTCAAATCCACATGACCGAGGTAATAAGTATTGGCAAAGACTGCATATTTATCTTCTGGTACTTTTACAGCCACATACTGGTGACCTGATAGAATTTCCATGTACCAGGTTTCTTTTTGGTCTGCTACTACAACTGTATTTCCTTCAGCTGACCCCTTTTCTTCAATAACCTTACCAAGCAATTCGATGGCTTCACGAGCTGTTTTTGCACGAGGTAAGATCACATCGAGCATAGCAGCTTCTGGGAGACCATCTGCTTTTAGAGGATCTTTTTCCAATACTTTTTTATTTGGGATTGCTGTAACAGTGGCAGTCATTGAAACACCAGCTTCGTTGAAGCCATGTTCCCCGAAAGCACCATTGCTACCATCTCCACGAGCGGAATCATAAGCAGCTGTGTATTTCATTTCGCTGGCGCATGAGGATAGGTGAAACCATTGGATTCGTCCTGAATTTGGTCCCCTTCCTTATAATTCTTGGCATCAACAACAACATAGTTTTTGTTGTGTTTTCCGCCGTTTGGATAGTAAGGATAATCCTCCGTGCGACCAAACAAGGTCGAGCCATCCTTGGTCAACTGTCTTCCAATAATGAAACCACAGCAAGCCTCAACAGCTTGAATCGGAAGAAGCAAGAGAGCCATCGATACTAACGATAGCTTAACCAACCATTTTTTCATTGCAAATCTCCTTTTATATAATATTTTATCCTTTTTATGAAAGGATAAGAAAGATTTTTACAATTGCTAGTTTACTCCTTTTTTATCGTTTTTGCAAGCGCTTTCTTACGGTATCTTTATACAGCTTTTTAGCAACTTTTTGACTTCCTTTGCATGTTTTTGGAAATATATACAAAAAAACTGAGACTTCACTCAGTTTTCAGAATTATTACATTTTCACTACGTTTTAATAAGTGACTCCAAAAAGAATTGGGGAGGCATATAGGAGACTAGCGAGGAGGACATAGAAGAGAAAAGCAGTCCGTCGCCAACTCTTTTTCACACTGTCGCGCTCCCCATATACTGGAAAGACAAAGGCTAGAATCCCTCCTCCTACCAAACCTCCTAGGTGACCTGCTAGACTAATCCCCGGCATAAAGCTAAAGAGAATATTGATCAGAATCAAGGAAGTATAGCTTTGGCTCAAGTACTGAAGGTAGGGACTCCGAGCGATAAAACGTAAACTGGCAATGGCACCAAAGATACCAAATAAGGCGGTAGAAGCTCCAGCTGCAACAGCAAGAGGTGAAAAAATCATCACAAAGAGATTTCCCATTAACCCAGACAAGAGGTAGAGGGCTAAAAAAGCCTTCGAACCAAATAAATCTTCTGCGATTCTTCCGATAAAATAGAGGGTAACCATGTTTAAAACAAAATGTTGTAATCCGATATGAACAAAGATGGCAGAAAATAAACGCCAACTTTGGCTGGGATTGAATTGGATTTGAGCGCCTAATACTCCTCCAAAATCGTAGACAGTTTGGACCGATTCATAATCAAAGCCACGAACCAGCATCATGGATAGAAAAACACCGGTTGTTACTAGAAGTAAGCTACTGGTCACTGGGTATTTCTTATCAAATAGTTGATTCATCCACTAGAACCTCCTGTACTGGGATATCATGGGGAGCAGGTGAAAAGTCTGCTTCTTGGCAAGCATAGATGGTGCTGACAGTCGCTCCGTCAAAATCTGCCAAATAGCGATCGTAATAGCCTCCTCCATAGCCCAGCCGGTAGCCATCCTTTTGAAAGGCTACTCCAGGAACATGGATCAAATCAATCTCCGACTGATCTATTGCAGGGCTCCCCTCCTCTGGTTCCAAGAGGCCAAAGGCTGTTTGTTTCAACTTCTGCGGATCATAGGCCACAAATTCCATACGTCCTTTTGGATAGGTTTTTCGGAATGACGACCTGCTTGCCATCGGCTTGAGCTGCGTCAATCAGAAAAACTCGTATCCACTTCATGCGGGAAGGACAAATAGGTCGCCATAACGCTTGCTTCTTGGTAAGCTGGCAAGGAGCGCAACCGCTGTATCAAGGCTTGGTCAACCCTTCGCTTGTTCTCCGGCTCCAAGCCTTTCATCTTCTTCAACACACTTTTTCGAATACTTGCTTTCATTTCCATCTTTCTTTATTGGTTGGCTTTCATTTGTAAGAAAGGACTAATGGCTTTGACCCCAAAGTGCAGAGCTTCTTCCTTGGGACTCATCTGAGGATGGTGGAGGGCATAAGGACTGTCCACTCCCAACCAGAACATGACCCCATCCACTTTTGACAAGAGATAACCAAAATCCTCTCCGGTCATCGCGGGCAGGATATCAATCAGAGTCACATCTTCTGCTTGATCAAAGAAGGTCATCAGTTCATCTGCCAAGTCCGGATTGTTTTCCACCGGCAAATAGCCCCCTTGCTTAAGTTCAAGATCTAGCTCTATATCAAAAACATCTGCAACCCCTCTCGCAATCGTCTCGAGTCGCTTCTGGGTCAAGAGGTTCATTTCCATGGTCAGAGTCCGAATCGTCCCATGCAGAAAGGCCGTCTCCGCAATGACATTATTGGTCGTTCCCGCATGCATGGAACCGAAGGTTACAACCGCTCCCTCGATAGGATCGACATTGCGGCTGACAATGGTTTGCACCTGGGTGACAAAATAGCTGGCAGCGACTAGGGCATCCTTGGCTTCATGGGGAAAAGCGGCGTGTCCACCTTTTCCTTTAAAGGTCAGCTTGACTTCACAGGTTCCTGCAAAGAGCGTCCCACGATTGGTCGCAATCTCACCTACCTTTAGGTCTGGACGGACATGGAGACCGTAGAATTGATCAGGCAACCAATCTCCAAAGGCCCCATCCTCATACATGAGCATGCCTCCAGCTTCATTTTCCTCGGCCGGTTGAAAGAGGAATAAGAGATTGTTCTTCGGTTGTACGTGGACCAGTTGTTCCAACAAGCCCAAGGCCAGCGTCATATGGACATCATGGCCACAGGCATGCATCCGACCTTCGTGGTGGGAGGCAAAATCAAGACCAGTTTGCTCGATAATGGGCAGTCCATCAATATCTGTCCGCCAGCCAATGGTCTTTTCGGGATTGGATCCCTTCAAAAAAACTAAGATCCCTGTCCGCCAGGTCCGTTGCTCGACGAATTCTTTGCCCTCAGTGATTTCTGCGATCCGCTCCAAGAGATAGGCTTGTGTTTTAAATTCTTCTAGTCCAATTTCTGGGATTTGATGCAGGTCCCGCCGAATTTTTACTAAATCAAGTGTCATATCAGTCTTCCTCTTTTGAGAAGAAGCCGAGGTATCCCCCAGCTTCCTTTTCTTATTCCTCTATTATAGGTTACGCAAGGCATCCTCAAGTGCTGTTTTTTGTTGCGTCTGTTCGTCAATCGTCTTGATCACGCGCGCAGGCACACCTGCTACCACTACATTTTCAGGCACATCCTGCGTTACAATAGCTCCTGCCGCTACGACGGAGCCATTACCAACTTGAACCCCTTCGATGACGACGGCATTGGCTCCCACCAATACGTTATCCCCGATTCGGACTGGTTCTGCAGAGGCTGGCTCAATGACACCTGCAAGGACTGCTCCTGCTCCGATATGGCTGTTTTTACCAACCGTTGCACGGCCACCAAGAATGGCTCCCATATCGATCATGGTCCCCGCACCGATTTCAGCCCCGATATTGATGACGGCTCCCATCATGATTACCGCATTGTCTTCAATGGTCACCTGATCTCGAATGATCGCACCCGGTTCAATCCGGGCATTCAAATAACGCTTATCTAGCAAAGGCACTGCCGAATTGCGACCATCTTGCTCTACGATATAATCTTTATTTTCTGTTAAGTTGGCAAGAAGGGGCTCAATCTCTTTCCAGTCTCCAAATAGGACATTGCCTAGTTTAACAACGGATGCTGGAAGATCTCCTGTCAATTCCCCTTCAAAGGTTACTTTTACATTGGTTTTCTTTTCTGCATTGCCGATAAAGGCGATAATCTCTTGTGCAGTCATTTTTTGTGCAGTCATGTCAGTACCTCTTGTTCTATGTAGTCAGTCCTCTAGGAAGATAGGCTCCTTTTAAACTCTTTGATTTTACTATTATAGCATAATTTGTGATATTTCTTTCTCATCCAAAGATTTCATCACAGGGGAGCGTTCTGGACCAATAGAGACAAGCAGAGAGGCTAGATTTTTTTGACAACCTCTAAATAGGTAATCTAAGATGATTTCATTGATTATGATTTATCCTCAACACTCCTTATACTTTTCAAACGAAATTTTCCCTCAGTTTCATCAAAAGACATGAAGACGTTCATCTTATCCGTTGTAGTATAGACGATTGTAATTCGTTTGACTCCCCCAATAGCATAATTATTATGCATAAAGTCAGGAGTTCCTAATTCTTTTACAGCTTCTGTCAACTCTAGACCTTCTTCAGACGAAGCTTGCATGGCCTCATAGTCTTTACTTGTTTTCGTGACTTCTCCCCTATAACTTTTCCTAGTATAATAGGTCACACTACTGAGTTCCATACGATCTTTTTCTTTCTGAAAATTAAGAGACAGGTGACCTGTATCCCCGACGAGATCATATTCTAATCCGATTCTCTGGCTACCGTCGGAGCTAGAGGACAGGTGACCAGAGACCGCTTTCCAATCTGATCGACAATCTGCTCTGGCGTTACATTAGGTTCATTCGCTTTTCTCACTAAAGAAATGAAATCCTCTATGGACAGTTCGATTCTATGTTCTTTGTCAATATAAGGAGAATCCGCTCCAAAAAATGTAAATTCAGTTTTTACGGATGAATCTGTTGGGACCTTTCCAGTCTTTTTAGTGGTTGAATAGGAATCTCTTTGATGGGAAAGGTATTTTACATAGTGGAGAGCCCCACGAAAAAGACACACAATGACGACAAGACCTATCCCAACCTTCAGAAGACCACTGTAACGAGAAAACCAGGATTCTTTGAACTGGCCTATTTGGGCTGCGTATACTCGATCTGTTTTCGAATATTTTTCTTCCTCAAATTGATCTTTGGATTCAAATACCTCTCCTTGTGGTTGACCTTCTGAAAACACCTCCGGTACTTTTTTATTCCCCCCTGGCACTTTTGACCACTCTCGTTGAATTTTTCTACCTTTTCTCATTTCACTCTCTCTTATTCTCGTTTCTCAGGATGTAAAAAAATCTGAGCGAGACTCCTCCTTCTCCCCTTAGTTATTCTTCTTTATCCTCTATTTTCGTCATATTTCCCAAACGGAAAACCTCTCCATCTTGATCAAAATACAAGGTGACTCGCATCTCATCACTTGCTTTATAGGAGATGGCAATTTGAGCCTCCGTCCCAGGTAAAAAACTAGAATAGAGCCAATTTGGTACTCCCAATTCTTTTATAGCTTCCATCAACTCCATCCCCTCTTGTCCTGGCTGAGGAATAAGAGCACTATACTCATCACTGGTTTTTGTAGTTGGTTTTCTCTGACTTTCTAGGGTAAAATACTGAATCGAATGTAGAAGGAGGCGATTCTCCTTTTCACTAAAATTAAAGTCCACTACTGCTCTATTATCGGTAAGGATATACGTCAATATACTTCCTCGACTACCATCAGGGTCTATACTCACATATCCATCTTTTGCTTTTCCTAATTGCTTGACAATATCATCCATAGTAAGGTTAGCATCATTAATTTTTCTAATGTAAGCGACAACCTCCTCTATATCGATATCAATTTTATGATTTCGGTCTTTATAGGGGGAGTTTTCGTTAAAAAGGTTTTTAAACTCCTTATCTGATAAACGAGTCTCTGTTCCCTTGCTTAATTTTACAGAGTGAGAATCATTCATAGGTGATTTTACATATCGAGTAACCAGGTTAAAAAGGAACAAGAGGATGAGACCTCCTATCGCTAGCTTGAATAAAGTAGCAAAACGAGCCAAGTAGGACTTCTTAAGCACACTTTTTTGAAGATTCTCTCCACCATTTCGAGTCCCTGTTCTTGCTTCTTTTACCCTGCTTGGTAGTTCCATCCTATCACTCTGAAGATCACTTTTTGGAGAGAGCTCTGAAGAGACTTTTATTTCCACCTGGGACCTTAGTCCATTCTCTCTGAATCTTTCTACCTTTTTCCATTCAATTTCTCCCCTCTATCAGGTAAGACTTGTAATCCCTTGAGAGTCCACCTGGCTCTTTCGCAACAAATAGCAAGAACCATCCATTATTTCAATCTCTAATAAATAAGATTTCCCCTTCTCATCCTGATAGGATAGTTGAAAACCTTCCTGATCAGGCCCGATCTGGTGTCGAACGAAGGATTGTAAGCCCTGATAGCTACCTAGAAGTGCTTTCAGATCCATCTTTTCTCCAGGTTCTAAGCTCTGGTAAACTTTTTCTGAAAAAGCTTTGTTCCCCCTCCCGGTCTAGATTGGCTAGACTGGCGTCGATCTCTTCTAGCAGATAGCTCCCATCAGCCCCCTTGCTAAAAAGCAAACGGATGGAGGCTCCCTTTCCCCTATCGTCCCATCGATAGAGCAGGGAGAGACTGGGTTGCTTACTTGCTGTAGATTGAAAGAGAACTTTCTCTTGGGGGTGCCCCATTTCCTTCAGAAGGGTCTCCAGGCGACTTCCAGTCTGCTTCAGGCTACCGTTTTGGTTCTTTATCGACAGAGGGAAGCGCTCGATCTGGTCCAAGGTCCATGGCGAATCCTTTTTTTCATTCGTTTCTTTTAAGAGTCGCTCCCCTTGAAATTCTTTCGCTTTAAAAGTTGATAAGTTCCTTATTTCACTTATCGCTGTAGAACTTTTCGGCGGATGACTAAGGACCTCTAACCCCATCCCTAGGAGGAGCGCTAGCAGCAGGAGACCAGGAATTGTTAACTTCTTGATGACTGTATCCATTTACTCCTCCTTATTCGACCTTGACTAGATGATAGCGAGCATCTTTTTGGGCTTGCAAAGTGAGAAAGACGAGCCCCTCTTGTGCACGGTAGGTTAGGACCAAAACTGTCTTTCCATCCTTACGATTCAAAAGCAATGATTGTGGCAAGCCAACCTTTTGTAAAATGTCTTCTAGTTTCATGCCTGTCTTCTCTTTCCCACTAGCAAGACTGGTCAAGGCTGCCTTTTTCAGCTGTTTACTTTCTATATTCTGCTTAGAGGTTGGTTGATAGCCCTGAATAGCTGTTAGATAGTAGCCATCCTTCATATGGGTAAATTCAAATTGGTATCTATCTCGACCATCTTGTGTCGTTCCATAGCTGAGACGAAGGAGCTGCGTTCTAGTTTTTGATTCAAGCCGAGCTTGCTTGGCTCCCCCTAATTTTTTGACCAGGGTCTCTGGTGTCGTCCCCTTGGTGCTTGGTCCACCAGTCCCATCTCCCATTTTAAATTCTAGCAATTCCTCCAAATGCACCCCAACTTCTGGTCGATCTGATTTCGCCAGGAAGGCCTGCAGATAAGCTTCTTCCTTACGAAAGGTCACTTGCTGGTCTGGATTTAGCTGGTCTTGTGGCCTTCCAGAAGCAACAAGGCCGTAGCCTACGCCCAGCATTGCGAGGACCCCGAAAATAATCCCTCTTTTTTGGATGAAAGCTAAGAGGGTCTTCAGATGTTTTCTTGTTGTTTCCTTTACATTATCCATTCTGCGATCGTATCTGTATCCCTTTCCGTCCAACTGTTCACACGTGTTTCCTTTGTCAACATATCCTACTATACCATAAATAGCCAGTCCTCGCTAGAACAGAAAAAGATCTGAAAATACTATTCCAGATCTTTTTAGGGTTTTAAGTGAATGGATTTTTCCTCCCTTACATCTTTCGAAAAGAATGAATGAAGAGCCCTTCTTCATCATCATTCTTTTTCAGATAAGAGGAAATCACCATCTGATTGTCTCACAAAAGTCAACCTATATTCAGAGGAACTTGAGGATTTAAAAGATACTCTCATTGTAGTCACAATATCATGAGTTTTGTAGTCCTCTTCTGCAGACATTGAAAGACTAGAAATAGTATGATCCTTAATCACTTCCTTGTAGGATACACCATCCTTACCAGTTTTGGCATCTCCCACTTTCAGTTTATCATAGTAAGATGAGGTCATAAAATCATCCTCAGCTTCTTTATAATTTCCTGAATAATAGAGGTCTTTTAAATAATAATTGTCTCCATTCTTCTGAAACGTAAGGCGCATTTCACGAACAGTACGATAAGAAGGCAGCGTATCATCCTGATCTTCGTCTAACTCGCCCCATTCTAAATCAATTTATCTCTTCGAAACGTGCCTTTCAAAGCCTTGCCATGTGCATCCACGACATCTTCAATGCTTGTTCCTAAATCTGGAGTTTCGTATGTCCCAAACTCCAAATCAGCTAAATCATCAATGTTCCAAGAAAATTCTGCTTCTTCCGGATTAATATACTTCCCAGACTGATCACGTTTTGATTCCCCTGCGTCAGCTGTTGGGTGAAGGGCTGGTTCGCTACTTTTAGCATTTGTTGCACCAAAAGAACGGCCAAGAAATAGACCTGCAATGACTCCTAAGACTGCAAAAACACTAACACAAGCGATTAATAGACCTTTCCCTGGCTTCTTTTGATTACCAGTTTCTGGCACACCAAATGGTACCTGTGATTGATTCATATTCATCTTTCATCTATCTCCTCTATATTAAAAACGTTCTGGACCAATGTATAAGAAGTCCCCATCTGGTTGTGCTAAGAAGCGTAATGTCTTATAATCGTCACCGACCTTAAAGTTTACGGTTGCAATAACACGAGTAGAGTCATACTCTTCTCCATCTGCAGTAGTTTTTGTTTCTGTTCCAATTCGAACAGCACTTGATTTACGCTTTTTCAAAACTTCTGATAAAGAAGTTCCACCTTTACCAGTTTTCTTATCTCCTGTTTTCAGATTTTTAAATTCTTTTGTACTTAACTCATAATCTGCAGAAGTTTCTTTATCTTCATCTTCATCTTCTTCATCTGCATGGAATTCTTCTAAATCATAAGCTTCTACAGTTTTCAAATAATAATTGCCATCAACTTTTTCAAATCGGAAATAAACATTCTGATGTTCAGCATTCTTTGCGCGATCCCAATAAAGAGTGAGGCTATTCTTATCATACTCTACACTGGAAGCCAATCCATAGGTGTCAACAATCTGATCAGCAGTCAAACCATAACCATCCTTATTGGTATAACTCAAGGAACCAAGGTCTTTAAGAGTCCAGGTGAAAACAGTCTCCTTCTTTTCTGTAATGAAGCTGTTCTTTATCTTTTTTGCTTCTTCATTAGCGCGTTCTAAACGTTTTGTTCGATTAGCATCTGCTTGAGGCTTAGATGAATTTCCCCAGAAATAGCCAGCTCCACCACCAATTAATCCACCAAGAAGGAGTGCAAGAAGGGAAAAGACAACAAATTTCGTCCATCCACGCTTCGGTTTTGGTTGAACATTCCATTGCGATTGGAAGGCTTGAGGGTTCCCTTGTTGGTAGAACGGATTATTCTCTACCTGAGGCGCTTGATTTTGGAAAAATTGTTCCTGTCCTCCAGCTTGTGGTCCTTCTACTGGAGAAGCCTGTTGAAAGGCTTGCGCTCCTGGTGCCCCTAAATGGCTCATAAGCTGTTTGGCCATTTTGTGCTCAAAAGGTTCTTGGACAGTTTGACCAGTTTGAGCTTCAAGAGGTTGCTGAACAGTTTGTTCTTCTTGTGCTCCAAAAGGTTCTTGAACAGTTTGTCCCTCTTGTGTTCCAAAAGGCTCTTGAGAAACGTTCTCCTCTTGTGTTCCAAAAGGTGTCTTGTCTTCTGTTGTCATAATCTCTCCTTTACTAACAACCTGCGCCCGTCATTCTCCCCACTTTTTGTGGCCATAGTTTGACGTGCAAAGTATAAATATAGTAGTTCTACTATATCATAAAACAGTCTATTTTTCCACCTCATTCTGAGATATTGAAAGCGATTAAAAAACGACCTCTTTCGAGATCGTTTTGTTGTCTATTATAGACGAGCGTTGAGTTCTTTGCTCAATTCTTCAAATCCTGGTTTACCAAGAAGGGCAAACATGTTGCGTTTGTATGCTTCAACACCTGGTTGGTCAAATGGGTTGATAGCGTTCAAGTAACCTGAAAGGGCGATGGCCAATTCGAAGAAGTAGATTGTGTATCCAAGAGTGAAGGCGTCTTGCTCAGGAAGAGTCACATACATGTTTGGTACGTCACCGTCAGTGTGGGCAAGAAGAACACCGTCAGTCGCTTTTTTGTTTACAAAGTCAACGTCTTTTCCTTGAAGGTAACCAAGTCCGTCAAGATCTTCTTCCAAAGTAGGGATGATCACGTTCTTACGAGGTTTGTCCACACGGACAACTGTTTCAAACATGATACGAGTTCCTTCTTGGATAAATTGACCCAATGAGTGTAAGTCTGTTGAGAGTTAGCTGAAGTTGGGTAAATCCCTTTTTTTGGTCTTTCCTTCTGACTCACCAGCCAATTGTTTCCACCATTCTGAGAAGTATTGAAGGGATGGCTCGTAGTTTACCAAGATTTCAGCTGCATAACCTTTACGGTAAAGGATGTTACGAACAGCTGCATATTGGTAAGCTTCGTTTTCAGAGATTTTATCTGAAGTATAGTCTTTGCAGTGCGTTAGCACCTTCCATAAGGGCTTTGATGTCTGCACCTGACGCAGCGATTGGAAGCAAACCAACTGCTGTCAATACTGAGAAGCGTCCACCGATATCATCTGGAACCACAAATGTTTCCCAACCGTTCGCATCTGCTTCAACCTTAACAGCACCTTTTTGGCGGTCAGTAGTTGCGTAGATCCGTTTGTTAGCTTCTTCTTGACCGTATTTCTTCACCAAAAGTTCTTTGAAGACACGGAAAGCGATGGCTGGCTCAGTTGTTGTACCTGATTTAGAAATCACGTTGACTGAGAAGTCTTTGTCTGCTACGTACTCTACCAAGTCAGCAAGGTAAGTAGATGAGATTGAGTTCCCAGCGTAAAGGATTTGTGGTGCTTTACGTTCTTCTTTTGTTTGCAAGTTAGCAAAGTGGTGGTTCAAGAAATCAATGGCAGCTTTCGCTCCAAGGTATGATCCACCGATACCGATCACGACCAAAACATCGCTGTCTGCTTTGATTTGCTCAGCAGCTTTCAAGATGCGGTCAAATTCTTCACGGTCATAGTTTTCAGGAAGGTCCAACCAACCCAAGAAGTCGCTACCAGCACCAGTTCCTTTACGGATCAATTCGTCTGCTGCTGTAACTTGTGCTTGCATGTATTCCACTTCATGTGGTGCAACAAATTTGTCTAATACTTTTGAATAATCAAATTTAATATGTGACATAGTATTCCTCCAATATTTCTTCTCCTCTATGATATCGCTTTACAGGGATTTAATCAAGGGAAACCATCTTGTAAAACGTTTTCATTTGCTAATTTTTTATTTTCACAAATCAAGAAACGACGCAATAGCAATCGTTTGCATATACGGACTTATTTTAAGCGGAACAGACAAAAAAAGAAGCTTCTTCCGAAACTCCATTTTCACGCTATTATTCTTTGAAACCGCTAATGAATTTCAAGATGACGCTAGTGAGTGATCGGCTACAGGTCTCGTAAATCCTATGGGTCAGATCTCCTCCTGCAGACTTGACTCTCTATATATTTCGGAACGTAGTTCTCGCTTTGCTCGAACTGCGTCAATGTACCTAAGTTCATCCGCGTCCGTTGGACTTGATTCACTAAGGTACATAGAAAAAGACACAGTTCACTTCGCTTGAGGGTGCTGGATTCCTCCCCTGACCCGCTTCACGCAGAACTGTTGCTCCGATAGGTATTATAACATAATTTACTGAATTTGCAAAGGTCCGGTTTTTATTCTTGTGTTTCGGCCTTAGCTGCGAGCTTGGCTTGTTTTTTTCGTTCCCGTCCTTGGCGGAAGAAGCTCTGCATGATAGCTGCACATTCTGCTTCCAGAATCCCTGTTTCTACTTCCACTCGGTGGTTAAGGCGTTCATCTGTCAAAAATGTCGTAGAGACTCCCTGCTCCACCAAACTTCTGATTGGTCGCACCGTAGACTACCTGAGGGATCCGGGCCAGCCCGATGGCACCACTGCACATGACACAGGGTTCAATGGTCACAAATAGGGTGGTATCCAGCAAACGCCAGCTCTCTTCGTGCTGATTGGCTTCTTCGATCGCCATTACCTCCGCATGCATGACCGCTCGCTGCAATTCTTCTCGCGCGTTGTGCCCACGTCCAATGATCTCGCCGTCTTTGACAATGACACAGCCAATAGGGAATTTCCTCATGGGCCAAGGCGATCTCTGCCTCTTTTTAAAGCCTCTCGCATAAAAGCTTCTTTCTCTTCTAGGGTATAGTCTCTCACTTGTACACTCACTTACTTTTTATGTTCTTGTTCTATTATATGATGAAGCCAGAAAAAAAGCCACCAATGGGTGACTTCTTATAGGGAGATATTATGAAAAAAAGTTTGGATTCTAAACAAAGTTGGGAGGTCTTTGTTTATGGTCTTAGTATAGACCACAGGGCTTAAAGTATTCTTAAGACTCAAAAAAGTTGAGAGAGACTCCCAACTTTTATTTGATTATTTACTTGACCAGACACTTTCAAGGATATTGGTTTGGTCACGATCTGGTCCAACCGAGAAGGTTGAAATACGCACACCAACCAATTCACCGATCCGGCGCACATAGTTGCGGGCATTTTCTGGAAGCTCATCCAAGTGGCGGACACCTGTGATGTCTTCTGACCAACCTGGCAACTCTTCATAGATCGGTTTGCAACGTTTGAGTTGCTCCAAGCTTGCTGGGTAGTAGTCGATGCGTTCCCCATCTAAGTCGTAGGCTACACAGATTTTCACCGTATCCAAGCCTGACAATACGTCGATCGAGTTCAAGCTAAGGTTGGTAATTCCTGACACACGACGGCTATGGCGCATGACAACTGAGTCAAACCAACCAACACGACGAGGCCGACCTGTTGTTGTACCATACTCATGGCCGACTTCACGGATCCGGTCCCCTACTTCATCGTAGAGCTCCGTAGGGAATGGGCCATCACCAACACGGCTGGTATAGGCTTTACATACACCGACCACCTTATCAATCTTGCTTGGGCCGACACCTGATCCGATGGTCACCCCACCTGCGACTGGGTTTGAAGAGGTTACAAATGGATAGGTCCCTTGGTCGATATCCAACATAACCCCTTGGGCTCCTTCAAAGAGCACGCGCTTGCCGTTGTCCAAAGCATCGTTCAAGATGACGGAAGTATCGGTTACATATTGTTTGATTTGTTGACCATATTCATAGTATTCTTCGAAGATATCGTCAAAGGAAAGAGCCTCTGCTTCATAGAGTTTGGTAAATTGACGGTTCTTTCTTCCAAGTTGATGCGCAGGCGTTCTGCAAAGACGTCGCGGTCCAAAAGATCCGCGATCCGGATTCCCACACGCGCAGCCTTGTCCATGTAAGCTGGTCCAATCCCTTTGATGGTCGTTCCGATTTTGTTGTCCCCTTTTGACTCTTCTTGGAGACGGTCCAATTCGATGTGGTAAGGAAGGATGACATGGGCACGGTCAGAAATGCGAAGGCTGTCTGTTGATACCCCTTCTTCATGGAGATAAGCCAACTCTTTGACCAATGATTTCGGGTTGACAACCACCCCATTTCCAATCACAGAGATCTTTTCAGGGAAGAAGATACCAGAAGGAATCAAGTGCAACTTGAACTTTTTGCCATCAATCACGATGGTGTGACCGGCATTGTCCCCACCTTGGTAGCGAGCAATGACTTCTGCATTGGCTGATAGGAAGTCTGTAATCTTCCCTTTTCCTTCATCTCCCCACTGGGTTCCTACAACAACTACTGATGTCATATCTTTGTCTGAGCTATATAGCTCGTCCTTTCTTGAAAAGCAGGCAGGAATCTCACCTGCGATTATGTTTTATACCTCATTATATGAAAAATTTGACAATTTTTCAAGGAGGGTTCATCATTTCATTTGTTTTTTCTCTTATGTAGACGAATTACATTTTTACAAAATATGTATTTTCTGAATTTTAGTACTTAATTTAAAATAAAAGTTCGGAATTTTTGTAAAATCGTAGCGGAAATTTGCTTTCTTTTTCCGTTTGTAATAGACTAAAATAACTACCATAGGACGGTGAAACGATGACGATTAATCAATTACTGCAGAAACTGGATACATCAAGCCCTATTCTCCAAGCGACCTTTGGTCTGGAGAGGGAAAATCTGCGAGTGACAACTGATGGACACTTAGCTCAAACTGCTCATCCGAGTCAGCTTGGTTCCCGCAATTTCCACCCGACCATCCAAACAGACTTCAGCGAACAACAACTGGAACTAATTACACCTATTGCTCACTCTACTAAGGAAGCGCGGCGCTTACTGGGAGCTATCAGCGATGTGGCAGGCCGCTCAATTGACCAGAGTGAATGCCTGTGGCCTCTGTCCATGCCACCGCAGCTGACTGAAGAAGATATTATCATCGCCCGTCTGGAAAACGAATACGAACGCCACTACCGAGAGGGTTTAGCGAAAAAATATGGCAAAAAACTACAGGCCATCTCTGGCATCCACTACAACATGGAGCTAGGGAAAGATCTGGTCGCTGCTCTCTTTCAAGTCAGCTCCTATCATTTACTCAAGGACTTTAAAAATGACCTCTATCTCAAACTGGCTCGAAACTTTCTGCGTTTCCGATGGCTCTTAACCTATCTCTACGGTCTTTGCTCCTCTGGCAGAAGCCGGCTTCTACAGTCAGGAATACCCGCAGCCTATCCGCTCTTTTCGCAACAGCGACTATGGCTATGTCAATGACGAGAATATTCAGGTGTCCTACACTTCTTTGGAGCAATATGTAACCGATATTGAAAACTACGTTCAGTCTGGCGAGCTCAGTGCTGAAAAAAAGAATTTTTACTCAGCCGTTCGCTTCCGTGGACAGAAGCACAATCGCGCCTATCTGGAGCAGGGTATCACCTATCTGGAATTCCAGCGCTTCGATCTCAATCCTTTTGACCATTTGGGCATTAGCCAAGAGACCTTAGATACTGTCCATCTCTTTTTACTGGGCCTGCTCTGGCTAGATGATGTAGAAAATGTTGATGCAGTATTAAAAGCTGCCCATGATTTGAACCAGAAAATTGCTTGTAGCCACCCGCTGACTGCCCTGCCAGATGAGGCAGACAGCTCAGCCCTTCTCCAAGCCATGGAAGAGCTCATCCAGCATTTTGAACTGCCAACTTACTATCAAACTTTGCTGGACCAGATGAGAGAGGCTCTCTTACATCCTCAGCTGACACTGTCAGGACAGCTCCTGCCCCATATCCAGCAAGATTCCTTAACAGCTTTTGGTCTAGAAAAAGCAGAAGAATACCACCGCTATGCCTGGACTGCTCCTTATGCCCTCAAAGGCTACGAAAATATGGAACTGTCCACCCAGATGCTACTCTTTGATGCTATTCAAAAGGGGCTAAATGTCGAAATTTTAGATGAAAAGGACCAATTTCTCAAGCTTTGGCATGGTAGTCATGTAGAATATGTCAAGAACGGCAATATGACCTCCAAGGATAACTATGTCATCCCTTTGGCCATGGCCAATAAAACAGTCACCAAAAAGATTTTTGGCGTGACTGACTTTCCCGTTCCGGCTGGAGCAGAATTTTCTTCTCTTGAAGAGGGACTGGCCTACTACCCTTTGATTAAGAACCGAGAAATTGTTGTCAAACCCAAGTCAACTAACTTCGGACTGGGCATCTCTATCTTCCAAGAGCCAGCTAGCCTGGAAGCTTATCACAAGGCTCTGGAGATTGCTTTTTCAGAAGATGTCGCCGTCTTAGTGGAGGAATTTATCGCTGGAACGGAGTACCGCTTCTTTGTCTTAGACGGACAATGCCAAGCAGTCCTCTTGCGAGTGGCGGCCAATGTCGTCGGAGACGGTCAGCATACCGTGAGAGAATTGATTGCCATCAAAAATGACAATCCTCTGCGGGGCCGAGATCATCGTTCACCGCTTGAAATCATTGAACTGGGGGACATTGAACTGCTCATGCTGGACCAGCAAGGCTATGGACCAGATGATATCCTGCCTGCTGGAGTCAAGGTTGACTTGCGGCGCAATTCCAACATTTCTACTGGCGGAGACTCGATTGATGTCACAGACAGCATGCACCCATCTTATAAGGAACTCGCTGCGGACATGGCAAAGGCTATGGGAGCCTGGGCCTGTGGCGTTGATCTCATCATCCCTGACAGCTCTGCTATTTCCACAAAGGAAAATCCCAATTGTACCTGCATCGAGCTCAACTTCAATCCTTCTATGTATATGCACACCTATTGTGCTGAGGGGCCGGGACAAAGCATTACTCCGAAAATACTAGCTAAACTTTTCCCAGAAATGGACCTATAAAGTAAGAAAACGCAGAAGATGTCTCTGCGTTTTTGTTTTGTAACCGAGGTAGAGTTTTAGATGATAAGCTAAAAAGATTAAGCATGGTCCTCCTACAAGTTTAAAATAGCAAGTCATTTGCTGTAAAATCATCCTCTAACAAGCAAATTTCAAACCTCTCCTGCATATAGCAGAGGAAATCTTCCCTTTTTCCCAAAAAGAATCATAGGCTGCGAATACAAGGCTAGTATCATCTGAACAAGTTCCAGCCAGTTACTGTTGGCTTCCATAGCCCACCATCTCAATCGCTTTAAAACTGCCTCGGGTTAAAAATTCATACGGAACCCCTAATGCATCAGCTACCGCCAAACCATAGACTGCCGCTTTCAAAGATTGGTTCATGCTAGCCTCCTTTGTTTTTATTATACTATTTTTTTGGTCTTAAAATTCTTCTTAACCCCCAAAAAAACAAGCGCAGGCCTGCGCCTGTTTTTTTCTATTTTGTGTTAAAAATAAAATGTATGGACAAAATTATCAAAACTATCTCAGAAAGTGGCTCTTTCCGTGCCTTTGTACTAGACAGTACAGAGACCGTGCGAGCGACCCAAGAATACCATCAAACACAAGCAAGTTCAACAGTGGCCCTTGGGTCGCACCCTGATCGCTAGTCAAATTCTGGCGACCAATGAAAAGGGAAACACCAAGATGACGGTGAAAATTCTCGGTACTAGCTCACTGGGTGCTATTATCACTGTGGCAGATACTCAAGGAAACGTCAAAGGCTACGTGCAAAAATCCTGGTGTGGATATCAAAGAAAACAGCGACCGGTGAAGTTGTGGTCGGACCATTTGTCGGAAATGGGGAATTCTTAGTGATTACCGACTACGGCACAGGCAATCCTTACCACTCCATGACGCCCTCTGGTCACTGGAGAAATCGGTGAAGACCTGGCTTATTACTTGACTGAAAGCCAACAAACCCCATCTGCAGTTGGGACTCAATGTCCTACTTGATGAAGAAGACAAGGTCAAGGTTGCGGGTGGTTTCTTGGTCCAGGTCTTGCCAAATGCCAAGGAAGAAGAAATTGCCCGCTTTGAAAAACGGATCCAAGAAATGCCAGCCATTTCTACTCTTTTAGCCTCTGACGACCATATTGAATCCCTTCTTACTGCCATCTATGGCGACGAACCATACAAACGTCTCTCAGAAGATGAGACTCCGCTTTCCAATGCGACTGTAGCAAGGAACGCTTCATGGATGCCCTGGCTAGCTTACCAGCTCAAATGACCTTCAAGAAATGAAGGACGAAGACCATGGCGCTGAAATCACTTGCCAATTCTGTCAGACAACGTACCACTTTGATGAAAACGACTTGGAGGAACTCATTCGTGACAAATCTTAATACACCTTTTTATGATTGGGAACGTCGAGATCTCAAACCGGACGGTCCTCGCACCTATGGCCGGAGTGACCAACTCAGCTTTCCGGACCATTGCGAAAGAACTCGGGGGCAGGGCTCGTGGTCATGGAAATGGTCTCTGACAAAGGGATCCAGTACAACAATGAAAAAGACGCTGCACATGCTCCATATCGATGAAGGAGAAAATCCTGTATCGATCCAGCTCTTTGGTAGTGACGAAGATAGCCTAGCACGCGGCTAGAATTTATCAAGAAAATACCAAAGACCGATATCGTGGATATCAACATGGGCTGCCCCGTCAATAAAATCGTGAAAAACGAAGCGGGTGCCATGTGGCTCAAGGACCCCGACAAGATCTACTCTATCATTAACAAGGTTCAATCCGTCCTTGATATCCCCCTCACTGTTAAAATGCGGACAGGGTTGGTCAGACCCTTCTCTAGCAGTTGAGAAATGCGCTCGCTGCTGAAAGTCGCAGGTGTCTCTGCCCTCGCCATGCATGGACGGACTCGGGAACAAATGTATACGGGGTCATGCGGATCTTGAGACCCTTCACAAGGTTGCACAAGCTCTGACCAAGATTCCATTCATCGCCAACGGAGATATCCGGACGGTGCAAGACGCCAAACAACGGATCGAAGAAGTTGGTGCAGATGCGGTCATGATTGGCCGTGCAGCCATGGGGAATCCTTACCTCTTCAATCAAATCAATCATTACTTTGAAACAGGAGAGATCCTGCCTGATTTAACCTTTCGAAGACAAGATGAAGATTGCTTATGAGCATCTGAAAGCGCTTGATTGATCTCAAGGGTGAGCACATTGCCGTCCGCGAATTCCGTGGACTGGCCCCTCACTACCTCCGTGGAACATCTGGCGGCGCCAAACTACGCGGAGCCATTTCGCAAGCAAATAGCCCTAGCTGAAATTGAAGAACTCTTACAAATTGAAAAAAATCTTAATGACAAAAAAACAGCATCGACATTTGATGCTGTTTAAAAATATACAACTTATTTTTAACATAAACTAGCTAGCTGGTTTTTCAAAAAACTGACTTAAATTTTTTGAGTCAGTTAAGTAAATCTAAAACTTTCCGCTGTGAGAAAAGTGCCTGAAACAATTGTGTTTCAGGCACTCGGAATTATTGAGACCTTAGGCTCAATGATTAGTCATGGAACTTTGAAGAAGTTCGCTGACGTCCGTTCTCACTTAAGGAAAGTTTTTAGAAGAACTAACTCCATCTGACAGCATCAACTTTGATGCTGTTTTTTTATCTATTATTCTTCCTCTTGAGCTTCGCTTTCTTTCCAGCGATAGGTCTTGCGTGGTTTTTTCTTAGGCACCCGCTTGACTCCTACCTCTTCAACATAGGAACCGTAGGTCACAAGGAAATTATTGGTCAAAATTTCTTTATCTGGATGGATCAGATTCACCAACTCGGTTGCTTCGTATACGGTGAAAGGCTCTTCTAGGAGATGGAGGAATGTTGGATTCCAGGCCAAGCGCCCTTGGATCCGCTTGATGGATTCTTGGACAATCTCATAGTGGTCAAAGGCAAAATCTTCAGCCGTCAAGACACGTCCGTCTAGGGAACATTCCCCATGTTTGAAGTCCACATCGAGAAAGAGAACTTCTTTGGCATCATCTCCAGCTCGGACCATATCTACTGCTACAGCTGGCAAATAAACCAAGTGAGCA